>Ga0209573_1000002_pt1 | contig 2659120 bp, 2543 predicted proteins | sample TNRBio252014_DNA_FD_185870 | JGI IMG/M metagenome (GOLD analysis project Ga0209573, IMG submission 185870) | Wastewater treatment Type I Accumulibacter community from EBPR Bioreactor in Madison, WI, USA - TNR Reactor_6/25/2014_ DNA (SPAdes)... | ecosystem: Engineered > Bioreactor > EBPR >... | reverse complement strand
GGCTGGAGCAGAGAACGAGCGGCTACGCCAAAGACTCGACCTTGCGTCCAGCAGACGGCTGAACGAAGAGGAGAGTTGGGGGCCCGCGGGATAAGTGAACAAGGGGTGGTCCGGTCGCCGGAGCCCCGCTTGCAAACAGGAACGACTTCCACCGGATGCCACCATCAATGACCACCGGCAGAGCCAGAGGCTCGGGGAGAATTGCGAAATCGAACGCGAACTGCTGACCGGGCGCGGAAGTTTCAAAAGCCTTCGGCGTCTCGCATTCTCGAATTTCACAGCAGTCGTGGCAGTCGCCATGGGGCTGCTCGAATTCTGCGACACCTGGGCCGTGATCGGCGATAACCAAGCACTCTCGGCAAACTTCGCCAGAGTCGCGAACGTAAGTTGATTCGCAGAAGTGGAGCTGGGTCAGCACGAGCACCAGGGCGAGCAAAGCTCGCCCTGCCACCGATCTCATCGCGCCGAATACTTCCACGTTCCGTCAGTATGACGTAATCCAAGATTCAAAAGTGCCACGACATTGCAGCACTGGACGCGCCAGGCGCGGAGAAAGCGAACTCTTCGAAATTCCCTAAGAGTTCAAATGAAGCATGGTTCAGACGCGACCTTTTTGGTCTCTCCAAGGTCTCTCCAACGCAGTGGAAAACGGCGGTCAGTTAGGTTCAAAGGCGGACGGACGGTCCGGTTCGTTGAACCTAGAAAATGTCAGTCCTAAGGAGTGAGTCGGGAGTTCGAATCTCTCCGGGGCCGCCAGTATGTTAGGCTTAGCGCGTGTCTGCGCGCAACCTCTGCCTTGGGCTTCTCATCTTCCTGCCCTTTCAAAGTGAGCTTCTTCAAGCTCACCACGACGTTAGTCCTAACTGCGCCCTGCAGTACATAACTGATATCGCAGCTCCGGGTACCGCCCCAATCACGTTTGAAACGTGCATCCACCCAGGGCTGTGGACCACCGCTACGAATGTCACCACGTTCCGGCAGGTTGCCTCAACTCTATGCCCGCAATTTCCCGGTTTAGCGCCACTTCGCTGGCTCAGAAGCGTGCAACGAACCACATATGGCTAGGCCAGCATATCTTCACAATACCGAGTGGCATAACCTAACCCTATGAATCCACGATATTTGGCGTTTTTGGGGCTTATCGCACTGAGTGCCGTCTACTTTGTCTTTCAAACAGGCCTCTCAGAAGATACTTCCCAGGGAGCTGGTAACAGAAGCCCGCAGTTTGTGAAGTCTGAGCGAGACTTCATCCATGGCATGGTTCCCCACCATGAAGAGGCTGTCAGCAGTTCTAAAGAACTGCTCACTGTCGCAACCGATCCAGACGTCCGAGTGCTGGCAGCGAACATCATTGCTGGCCAAGAGAAAGAGATTGCTGATATGAAGACCTGGTATAGCCAGTGGTATGGGGCCACGTATACGTACGACGGAAACTACAAGGCGATGATGAGCTCGCTCCAGAACCTCAGCCCAAAGGACGCCGAAGCCAGTTTTGTTGCCGGCATGATTGGACATCATGAACACGCAGTGCTCATGGCTCGAGAGCTCCGTGGGTTTGCAAAGCAACCTGAGCTTCGTACGCTCTCTGCAAACATCATTCGAGATCAAGAGGCAGAGATCGCTACCTTGACCACATGGCTCCAGAGCAAGTATGGGCAGACGCCCAAAGCGGTTGATCACTCGATGCACTAGACCACCTCAGGCTCAAGGAATGAGAATCGGAACCCGTTTGCGGTTCCGATTTTGTTGCAGGGAACTCTTTCCGGGTAAAGTTTGTTCTGGTGAGTATGCGAAGCAAAGGAGCACTGATTCAGTTCATCATAGCTCTAGCGCTGGTCTTGGCCCAAGTGCCGTCCAGTGCGCTTGCTGGCATCTTCTCGAAGCACGCCGATTGCAAAATGCCGTGCTGCCTTCCGCAAGCTGCACCCCAGGGCAGTGCAAGCGTCTGCCACTCTGAGTTGGCTCCCGCTCCTGATTTGTGTCAAACACACGGGTCTAACGAGAGCAGTTCCATTTCAGAACGCGAAAGTTCGTGCAAGTGCAGCATTTCTGCGCCGCCCGAGGATCGTAGTTCGCCGGTTGCCCTTGCGCCCACTTCTTCGCAGTCGTCATTCCAACCTGACGTGGCGGCACTTCCGCCCCATGCGTTCACGATTGCCCTAATAGCTTGTGAAGAGAGTCAACCTGGCATTCTAGGTTCAGACTCGGGCCCGCCTGCACACGGGCCTCATTGCGTCTGGTTGGGCCGCGCCCCGCCTGTGTTTCTTGCCTAAACGAACCCGCTGACACTCGTCTAGCGTGGATATTTGTCGTTTGACGCAAGTCCTCTCCCACAAACACAGGAAAATCAATGATTACCATCATCGCCATGTCGGCGGTGCTGCTCGGTCAGGCACAACCACTCAAGTGCCCGGTCATGGGCGGTGCTGTCGCACCAAATACAACGTTCGTCGAATACCAAGGAGCCAAGTTCGGCTTCTGCTGCCCAGGCTGCGAAGGCAACTTTGCCAAAGCTCCTGATACGTTCATCGAGACCCAGCGAAAGGCTGGAAACACGGTTGGGGCGTTTCTCTTTGACCCGGTAACGCGCAAGAGAATCGACCCGTCCAAGGCGATCTCTTCAAAGGATGCTAATGGCATTCGGTTCTACTTCGCTTCAGCGGAATCTGCGGCAGCCTTTGATAGGTCGCCCTCAATGTTTTCGGCAATCCCAAAAAAGGAGGCACTCTATTGCCCCGTTGGGAAGGAAGCTCTGTCAACGTATGCCAAGGCAAGCGATTACGTCGATTACGACGGAGTTCGTTGGTACATGTGTTGTGAGGGGTGTGGTGACCCGTTTGAAAAGAACCCTCGCCAGTACCTCACCCAAGCGGCCCTCGCGTACGTAAAAGTGCCGTCTGTGCTAAAGCACGGAGCTTCGACTCCCGAAGCGCCGAATACCGACACGATCACGAAAGTGAAGTTCGACAAGTTCGAGGCCGAACTTCGCGTTCCTGAAGAGGGACTCTTCGCCGGTGAGGAGATTGACGTTGAGTTTCGCGTCGTTGATACAACTTCTAAAGACCCCATTGAAGAGGGCTTTAAGGGGGTCGGTGGTATCTCAGCAACCGCTGTCATGACAATGCCGAGCATGCAGGGTATGCCAGAAGCTAAGCCTAATGTGCACCGCGAGGGAGTGCCTGGCGACTATGGGATCGAGTTGTACTTTCCGCACGGGGGAGATTACAAAATCGACTTGACCCTGGATATTCCGGGTGTGGGCAAGAAAGTCGTCAGCTTCATAGTAGATGTTAAAGACGAGCGTCCGGCAAACGCGAATCGGCCGCAACCTTACCGCCTCGATGTGGTCGATTGGCCCGTACATGCGACAGCGGGTCAAGCCACGAAACTCCGGATGCGAGTGGTGGATGTGAAGGCCGAAGCGACTCAAATTGACTTTGATGTCGCTCACGAAAAGCTTTTCCACCTTCTTATCGCGAGCCGCGACTTGAACTGGTTCATCCATGAGCACCCGGAAATGGCTGAGGACGGCACATGGGAAATTCCCATCACATTCCCAGCCGGTGGTGATTACTGGGTCTATGGCGATGTCGCACCCACTGGTAAGGGTTCAAGGGTTCTCATTGCCAAAGTGACCGTGCATGGTGACAAGCCCACTTGGGATACCAAGCTGACTCTCAGCCGGACGGCCCGAGACGGCGGTCTGCGTGGTGAACTTGGCACACTTGCCCCGATTGAGGTCGGGAAAAAGGCCGTCGTCGAAGTCAAGCTCTTCGATGACGCGGCTGGAACTCCTGCTACGGATACGGTTAAGTGGCTTGGTGCAGCCGGACACATGATGATTTTTCACCAAGATGGTCAAACCGTAGTCCACAGTCATCCCGCCGAAGATGTCGTAAGCGAAGCTCTGGTGAAGCAAGGCGTCATGCGCTTCACTGGTCGATTTCCCAAAGCCGGACTGTATAAGGTCTATGCCCAGTTCGACTGGCGTGGCTCTGTGCGAACACTCGGCTTTGCTATCGAGGTGAAGTAGTGGCGACTTGGGCCAACGTGCTCTTACTGCTCCTCGCTGGCGTGGCGTACTTCTGGCTCATCCTTCGACGACTTAACGTTGGAGCAAGTGGGCGACCAAGCTGTGGCTGCGGCGCAAAGAGCTGTTGCGCCAAAGAGGAATCTGGTCGATGAGGCGAATTGCACTGAGTCTCTGCCTCGCGCTCGGAGCCGCCACTTGCATGGCTACTCCCGAGGAGATGGAGCGTTTGCATCGCATCGTCGAACTGAAGCCAAGTTCCAAACTGTTCAAAGCAGAGTGTATGACCTGTCACTCGGACGTGCCCCTCCACAATCCTTTTGGACGAGATGTTAAGTCTGCGATCAAAAGCACAGGACAGGCAGGGATGAGCTTTGAAATTTGGAATCAAGTTTCAAAGCTCGACTCTGACAAGGACGGTTGGTCGAACGCTGAGGAGGTTCGCTCGGATAGTCTCCCAGGTGATCCAAACGACTACCCAGCTGGGTCACCGCTGCGGGACGAGACTCTGCGACATAAGCCTCGGAGCAACTTTCTGGATCGGGTTTTTCCCAAGCACTCGCTGCATCCCGTTGTTATTCACTTCCCAATCGCTCTCTTTCTTTTCGGTGTGGGATTCGAGTTCTTAGGAGCGAAGAAGAAGGATAGCGGTTTGCGAACAACCGGGTGGAGGGGCCTGATCCTTGGAACGTTCAGCACCGCATTGGCAATACCTACAGGCGTAGCTGCCCTTGTCCGGAATGGCTTCGAGTGGAAAGGGCCTGCACTCATTCACGCGCTAGTCGCAGTAGCTGCGACAGTACTGATGATCTCGACAACACTCTGGAGACGCCAAGGCGAAATCCAGAGCAAGACGTACTTTGCTCTCCTTTTGCTTGCCGCGCTTGCGGTCGCACTGGCGGGCCACTTTGGAGGCCAACTGGTCTACGGAAACTAACACATGAAAACCAACATCAACATTCAATCAACTCTCGGCGCATTTGCCCTGGCTGCAACGCTGGCAACATCGGCCTTCGCCATGCAGGCCCCGGGCCACTCGGGCGGCTGCTGCGGCTCGGATGCCCTGTCGGGCAAACCTGTCGTGGCACAGGAGTCAAGGGGCGTCCAAAAGGCGACTGTCACCGTTCAAGACGGCAAGTACAGCCCTTCAACCATTGAGGTGAAGAAAGGCAAGCCCGTTCAAATAACCTTTAAGGGCGGGAAGAACATGGGGTGCGGAGCAACCATCGAGTTCAAGACCTTGAAGCAGACGAAAACGGTAACCGAAGGAAAATCCGTGACGTTCTCGTTCACCCCGACATCGGTAGGCGAAATCAAGTTCGCATGCTCGATGGACATGATTCGCGGCAAGGTCGTGGTGAAGTAACTCTCACCTGAACTGAGCAAACAAGGAAACACTATGAAAACCTGGAACCAAATCAGCAAGTCTCTCGCTCTTGTGGCCGTCGTGGGCGCAATGGGCATGACCTCCATCGCCTCTGCGCATGAAGCAGACTGCCCGTACTGCAAGCTCAAACTCGTGCAGAACACCAAGGACCAAGACAACGAAGTTGTTGTTAAAGTTGGCAACAAGCGAATCGAGTATCGGTGCCTGTACTGCGTCATCAAAGATCAAAAGCGCTACAAGGGAGACCTGGTCGTCTACTCTCCGAGCGAGAAGGTAGGCGCACCCGTGATTCTTAAGCGAACTTCAGGCAAGTGGAGTGCTCCAGAAGCGGCCGTGTTCTTGAACACGTTCAAGAAGCACCAGGAGTGTGCGGTTCTTTCAAGGGCCTTCACCGACAAAGCTGCTTTCGACGCTTACATCAAAAAGAATCCATCGGAAGGAGCCAAGGCGCTCACTCTCGATCAATTTCTTGCTGAGGTGGCAAAGAAGTAGTGAACGGAGGGCCAGATTCTGGCCCTCACCTTTTGGAGTCAACTCATGCGAAAATCACTTTTCCTTCTCCTTGCGCTCTCATCATTTGCGATTGCAGGCGCGCAAGATCATGGCGGTCACCAGCAGGTGCAATCTGCCGTCCTGCCCTCCATGCCGACTGATATGCCACGGTGGATCAGTTCGCCCGGCGCAGATCATCTCTTCTATAAGGCTGCTCCCTACAACTGGGCGATCAATCGGATTCCGAACTTTGCCCGTGACATGTATGGAACTGGCGTAGGTCACGCGATGGCCTATGAAGCTCTCGTTACGGGTCAGAAAAGTAATCTTGAGACCAAGGTGTTCGACCGAATCAATCGGGTGCTTCAGAGTCCACCCCGTAACCCGGTAGACGAAGCTGCCCTCTCACCGACATTTGTGCGCAAATACGGTTACCTTGAAAAGGTTTTTGACTGGGCACACATCCTGCACTTTCAGACCATTGATGTTCTGATGCATCCCGGTTGGAGCGATGCGCAAAAGGAAGCCGAGGTTGAACGGCTGTGGCACTTCTACTCAGCCCAACCCTACGCAATCACGGGGCTTCCGATGAACATGGAGTATCTTGACTCGTTCCCATTTTCTGGGCGATTCCGAACGAACTACCCGAAAGTAAACGGACTGTTTTGGGGCTATCACTGGCTTCAGACCGTGAACTACGACATGCTCTTTGGAGTGCCGGTACAGGATCAAGCTCCCCAGTATGACGTCTTAGGAACGCAGTACCGAACGACCGAGTTGTACCGAATTCGCGACTTCATGCCGATGACGGCGGAGATGAGCCCGAGATTCTCGAAGCGATTCCCCATGATCGCGAATGCGTTCGATAACCTTCACATGCTCCACGACAATGTGAACGACATCCTCGCTGCGGACGAACTCTCAGAGCGTCAAAAGCAAGAGCAGGTAAAGATCGCGATCTACCGGGTTCTGGCTTCAACCCACGCTGGTCACGAGCCAGGTTCGGGTGAAGAAGTTCCCGGAGCCCTTCATGATCACCGCCACCCAACGAGCACTCCCGGAATGGGCTACATGAAGGGCATGGAGGATGACGTGATGTTCATGTCTGGAATGGGCTGGATGGATATGAGCGTCTGTGCTCACTGCTCAATCCCGTTGCCAGATGGACCGATGTGGGGAGCCACAGTAACGGCGGATGGCTGGACGATGCTCGTTCGATGCCTCATGTGCGCACGCGACATGGCTGCGGAAACGCCCGGTCGTGCCATTATTCGTGCGGCGACGGAAGATCCCACTCGCACCCTCGTGCTGATCTCGGATGAGGAAGGCAATCTCACCAGCAATATCCCTGGAGTGGTGTTCTTGGACGAGTTTGGCGAGCATCCAGAATGCAGTACGTGGTCACGCGCTTTTACTTCAAAGACTGCGTTTGACGCATTCATCAAGGAGTATCCCGAACTCGCTCAAGCAAAACCTCTGGACCTCAATGCTTGGGCTCAGATTAACCGTGGAACACCAGACACGTATCGAAAGATCGACCGACCCAATCCCTACAAACCTGACCTTACAAACGGAGGAAATCGATGAAACTTGGCCTCACAATTGCCCTTAGCATGCTCGCCGGAGCAATCCTTGCCATCGACCATAACAATGTGGATTCCGGTCGCCCGTTGCGTTTCGACGATGCGTACTCCATCGCGTTCCGTGAGCGGGCATTTGAAACGGGCTTTACGCTGGACACGTTCCGGCGATCCAGTCCTCGATATGGATTGAAGAGCGAGTTCAAATATGGCTTCGCCAAGAACCAGGACATCGGCATCGGCTTTGAGCCCAGCTACTCAACGGGAACTAGAAAAGGCGACTTCGGAAACATTGAACTCTCATACTTCAACGGGTTGCGGAGAGAAATAGAAAACAAACCTGCCATTGCCTACCGAATCGATCTAGGTCTTCCAACAGGCACGGGAGCGAAGGGTGTTGATATCCGCGCCCGAGGGATTCTCACCAAGACGGTCGGGCAGTACGACCGAGTTCACCTTAACCTTGACCTCGTGACCTCGACCGCCCGGTTATCTCGTGAACGCCAAACAACGGCAGGTGTCACCGTTGGGTACACCAAACCCCTTGGCTACCCCACGCAGTTTGATCGAACGCTGGTCGCTCAGTTTTCTTTCGAACAATCGCGGGATCGGTCGAGGGACTGGGTCGGAAATGTTGGTCTCGGAATTCGTCAGCAAGTTGGTGTCCGATCAGTCCTGGACTTCGGCATTGAATCAGATGTCTTCGAAACGACGGGAAGGGCAAAGCCGTCACTTCGATTTGCAATCGGCTACTCAGTAGGATTCTGAATACACCGGGAACTTCTTGATACCCGCAGGGGTATAAGCAGTATTGGTTCATGAACGAAGACAGCCGATCCCGCATTGACCGCAGGCTTGCCCGAATCGAAGGGCAAGTTCGCGGTCTCCGGAAACTCCTCAACGAAGACGCGTACTGCTGCGATATCATCGCTCAGGTGAGTGCCGTCTCCGCCGCTTTGGATCAGGTTTCAGCTGCAGTAGCGACCCAACATATTCGCCACTGCATCACTGATCGAAATGGCTCACATGCCCATGCAACGGCGCGCTTGATGTCAGAGGAAGAACTGTTCGAAGAACTTGAGGACGTGTTGAGGCGACTCGTGAAAACCTAATACCCCAAGGAGTATAAAGCAAAATGAAACTAAATGTTGAAGGAATGACCTGCCAGAATTGCGTCCGCCACATCCGTGAGGCACTTGAACAACTTCCTGGCGCAACCGACGTTGATGTGAACTTATCTAGCGGTGAAGTTCAGGTAAACGGCGTGACTGAAGAAGCTGCCGTTGAGGCCATTATGGATCAAGGATATCGCGTCAGGTCGCAATGAAAGACGAGAACCCGCAAAGCTCTGGGTCTGTCGAGACTGCCCTTTCGGTGAAGGGCATGACCTGCGCGTCATGCGTTCGCCGCGTTGAAAAGGCTTTGGTCAAAAACACCGCCGTTCAATCGGCAGTGGTCAATTTTGCAACTCACCAAGCAACGGTGCAGCACGATGCCGCACTGGATAAGGCACAGTTAGTTGCCTTGGTTGACCGGGCCGGGTACTCAGCCAGTGTCATAGAGTTAGACCCCCACGCGGGCCATTCTGCGTCAGAGCATGCAGAACACTTGAAAGCTGAATCTGAGGGTGATCTTGCCAAGATGCGCAGGAATCTCTGGCTTTCCGGGGAACTCACCGTTCCGCTCGTTCTTGTTTCGATGCTTTGGCATCCCCGAGCTGAGTGGGCCAATTGGGGCCTCCTGCTTCTGGGCACACCGGCCATTTTCTGGTGCGGGAGACAGTTCTTCGCGGTGGCAGCCAAAGCCCTACGTCACGGAAGCACAACCATGGACACTCTCGTTGCCATGGGTACGAGTGCTGCCTGGATTTACTCAACTTATTCGCTCCTGGTTCATCAAGGGCATAGCCACATGCAGAGCGAGCATATCTACTATGAGACCGGCGCAGTCATTGTCCTTCTCGTGTTGCTCGGTAGGTATCTGGAAGCGAAAGCAAAATCGCGCATGTCCGACTCAATCCGAAAGCTCATGGACCTTGCGCCCAAAGAGGCGAGTGTGGTGATGCCAGATGGTTCGGAGCACAAGATACCGATTGCCCAAGTACTGCAGGATATGCTGATTCGGGTTCGGCCCGGAGAGCGGGTTCCGGTTGATGGCATTGTCATCGAGGGTGAGTCGTTTGTAGACGAATCTATGGTGACCGGCGAGCCGGTTCCCGTGAGCAAGAAGACTGGAGATCATGTCACCGGTGGAACGGTTAACGATCAAGGGTCATTTCTCTTCAAAGCGACACACGTCGGGTCTGACACGATGCTTGCTCAGATCGCGAAGATGGTTCAGCGAGCTCAAGGTTCTCGGGCTCCTTTGCAGGGACTCGCAGATAGAGTTTCGTCCGTGTTTGTGCCAGTCGTTATCGGCATCGCACTGTTGACCGTCCTTGCCTACGCTCTTTCCGGACGTGGGATCGAGCCTGGCATCTTGGCGGCGGTGGCGGTGCTTGTGATCGCTTGCCCGTGTGCCCTTGGTTTAGCGACTCCGACCGCGCTAATGGTTGGTACAGGACGAGGCGCAGAACTTGGAATACTCGTAAAAGACGGTGAGGCTCTTGAACGTGCGGGGAGCATCAAGACAGTTTTGCTTGATAAGACAGGCACGATAACGCAAGGAAAACCTCATCTGACCAATATTGTTGTCGTTGGAACCTGGAGTGATAATGAGGCTCTGACCATTGCTGCCGCACTTGAATTTCAAAGTGAGCACCCCATTGCACGGGCAGTTGTGAGTCGAGCCAAAGAACTTGCCCTTACCATTCCCCAACCGGAAAACTTTGAGGCGATTCGTGGAAAAGGTGTGGTTGGCACAATTGCTGGAAAGCAGGCGGCAATTGGCAAGCTCTCCTGGATTGCCGAACGCGAAACCGCTCCGGCTGATGTGCACCAATCCTTTGAAGAGCTTGAGTCAATGGGAAAAACGGTTTTTGTTCTGCAGTCGGGCGAGAACTACGGAGTCTTTGCCGTTTCCGATGTAGTAGGAGAACACAGCGCGGAGGCTGTTCAGCAGTTAAAACAGATTGGCGTCGAGCCGGTGATGGTGACTGGCGATAACCGTAAAGCCGCTGAGACGGTTGCCCATCAAGTAGGTATTAATCGAGTTGAATCACAGGTCCTGCCTCAAGACAAAGCTGAGTTCGTTCGCAAGTACCAAGCTGCGGGTCGCGTAGGTATGGTTGGAGACGGAATCAATGACGCTCCAGCGCTAGCTCAAGCAGACTTGGGGATCGCCATGGGCCACGGAACCGATGTGGCGATGGAGACGGCGGGTGTGACGCTCCTACGGTCTGATCTTCGCGGCGCGGCACAGGCCATCCGCCTTGCCCGTTCGACCCTTGCCACGATCAAGTGGAATCTCTTCTGGGCGTTTATCTACAACGTGGTGATGATCCCGCTGGCGGCGCTCGGTCTCCTCAGCCCAATGCTTGCTGCCGGAGCAATGGCATTCAGTAGTATCTCGGTCATCCTGAACTCACTTCGGCTTCGCAGTTTCGACCAAGGGGCCACATAGTGAAGTCGATGCATGCAGGTTTTCTAAAGCCCAATTGACTGACAGGGATTTTGAAGAAAATGTGGTCTCTACAACGGCGTTAAAAAAGCGGTCAAGTGAGTTAACTACGCGGGCCGAGTAGGGACCATTCTGAACCGAGAAACTGCCAGTCCTAATGAGAGGGCCGATCCGCAATCAAGCGCAGAGGAAAGTTCTAAGTGCGTCTACTTCGGTGTACCAAGAAAGGCGAGCCGTCTGGTTCGCCTTTTCTGCTGTCTGGGGTTTGGTCGGGGCTCGCCAAGCTGGGTACTCGGCGTACGTGGCCGAGGTTTCCGGCGTGAATTCTCAAGGTGAGACACTGGAAGAAGCAAAGCCCTTGGTGTTGGAGGCGCTTCACGAACTCTTGGATTACCGAAGTGAAAAGGTGCGGCGGAACGCGAATCTCATGTGCCCGGAGGACTGGATCGGGGGTGTTCTCGTCGGATTCTCGGACGCTCAGACACTGCTCGGCACGGTTCGTTGAGCAGCGCTCGATCCTCGTTGAAAGCGGGTTGTGAAAGGCGTCTTCGCTTCACGGGTTTGAGTTCTTTCCCTGGCCGAGATCCCTCGGCTTGAGACTGAAGAAGTCACTGAAGAGACATACCTTGCGCCCGCAATGCTAGACTGAGCGAATGACAGGCGGAAAAGCCAAACTCATGGCAGCAGCCGGTGTTGTGCTCTTCGTGGCTGGCGGGCTGACTTACCGAGAGTGGAAATGGGACCGCGACCGTGCCACGTTTCATCAAGATCGCGCGCCCCAGGTAATGGCCCAGTTCAATCAGTGGTTGTCCGTGAAACAGGGTCCCCACAAATGGATGGATACCTTTGATTCGTACAGTAGCCAGACTTGTAGCTTTACCACTGAATACGAACTCATCGGTGAAAACGGGGAAGTAGGCACCGTTATGGCCTATGGTTATAGCGACTACCCGACCGCTGTCACTTGCAAGTACGAGTTGGACTTGGAGAAGGCGCCCAAGTCCGAATTCTTAAACGTGATATTGAAGCAGCCCACCAGTGTGATCTGGCAAGATGAAGACCTTCGGATATACAACGCGGGTAGCTCGGATGGGAGGGCAACGTTCTTCATCGGCCCCTCTAATGCGGCCCTTGAGCGCCTGAAAGATTCGGGAGAACCCCTCAAACTCCCGACGAAGATGCCCCGCTGAATTGTCTCTCCTGCGTTGAGTTGCCTTAGGTTGCGGTTGGTAACATGGCCTTGCCATGCCGGCGCTTTTCAATCCATCCCTGACCATCTCCCTTGATGGGAAGGACCACGTCCTGGCCGTTGTCGAAGGGGAAGTGTTCCTGTCGCCGCTGGAGCAGTGCATGTTCCGCCAGTGCCCCGAGGGCTTCAACCATGAGTTCACCATCGGGGCCTCGCTCTCATCCGTCGATTGGGGCAACTCGATGGCGCACCTCTTCACTTGGCCGCAGGAGCCGCTGAGGATGGAGGAAGGGCAGAACCGGAAGGCCGTGCGGTTCGAGCACCGCTTCCGGCGCGGCGGCACGCTGAATGAGGATGCCCTGCCCGGGCAAGCTGATGAGATCGTTGGCCACCTGCGCCTGGAGACGGTGCTGCCAGCGGGGCCGTCATGGGGTCTCTTCACTCAGATCGTCACGGGACAGTTCTGAGGGGTTCGTAACTCCCCTCACCGGGTATACCCAGGCCATGATTTGCGCCCTGCTCATGGCCGCATCGGCCCCCGCCCCCTCCATCCGCCTCTTTGACGGCCGGACCCTGAACGGGTGGACGCAGCTGAACGGCACCGCCACCTACACCGTGGAAGACGGCGCGATTGTCGGGCGCACCGCCGAGGGCAGCCCCAACTCCTTCCTCTGCTCCAACCGCCAATTCGGCGACTTCGAGCTCTTCTTCGAAGTCAAAGTGGACGACCCGCTCAACAGCGGCTGCCAGATTCGCTCGCTCCAATCCGAAGGGCTGCAGGGCCAGCCGGAGAAGGGCCGCGTGTGGGGGCCGCAGGTCGAGATCATGGCCGGGCCGGGCCACTCGGGCTATATCTACGGCGAAGCCACCCGCTTCGGCTGGCTTTCCCCCGAACCGAACCAGCCCAACTCCAACCACACCATCTTCAAGAATGGCGGCTGGAACATGTACCGCATCCTAGCGCAGGGGCCGCGCATCCAAACATGGGTGAACGGCATCAAGGTCGCCGACCTGACGCACGAGGAGGTTTACAAAACCCACTCGCGCGGGTTCATCGGCCTGCAGGTGCACAGCATCGCGCGTGGGTCTGGGCCGTACGAGGTTCGCTGGCGCAACATCCGCATCCTGGAACGATAAGACTCGCTCCGAGTGCGGACACAAAAAAAGTGGGGTCGGCACAATGCCGACCCCACTCTCTGGTTTCCGAGGCTACGGCACCAGGGGGTCCAAGGAGAAGACGCGACCACCACTGCCTGTAAACAGCCGCCCGGTAGCTTTGTTCACGGCCATGTGGCGAGGCGAGAAGGCAAAGTTCTCCACAAAGCCATCCCCCGAATACGCTCCTGATATCGCAACGGTGTAGAGCTGGCCGTTTCTGAACACTCGAAGGCTCGTTCCGCCATTTGCGAAGTAGATGGAATCGCTATCGTCAACCGCAAGATAGCGGGCTCCCGTAAAGGTGCCGTTGTTGTCATCGTTCACATATGTTCCGTCGCCAACTACGGTGGTAACGTTTCGTTCAAGATCAATCTTGCGGATGCGGGCGTTGCCATCTTCCGCAACATAAACGTTTCCAAAACGGTCGACATCAAGCCCCTGGATACTGCCGCTGAATTGCGCTAGAGTTCCGTTGCCATCGGCAGAACCTGAGGATCCCGAACCCGCATAAACGCTGCACTGCCAACTGGTGGGGCCTGCATTCAAAACATCCCGATTCTCGATGAGTTCGACCTCGGCCTGGGAGAAGCATGTGGCATAGATTCTGGTCTCATCTTCGCTCATGCATATGCCGGCAACGTCACTAAAGCGAGCGGTGTCACCATCTCCTACAATGTCACCGGTCGATCCATCCGTGGACCCTGCAATCCGCTGAAAAGTCCAAGAACTAGGATTCATGATATCGGAGAATGGTGATCGCGTGCCTCGATAAATTGTCGAATTCGTAGAAACGAGCAAGGTCGTTCCGGCCCGGTTTGAATATAGCCCCCGAATGAAGCTCCCCGCAAAGACGACACTGTTGCCGTTACCATCCACGCTCGTGCCGGTACTTTGCGACTTGTTCGCAATGGTCCGAACGGTTCCATCCGGAGCAATGATCCTCACGGCTTGATTGGACCCCACAAAAACGTAATCGTCGCTGGTGGTGGCGATCGAGTTTTGGTTGGAAAACCTTGCCGCTCCGCCCACGCCGTCAACCTGACCTGTCTCTCCGGTCGGACTCCCCGCCAAGAGCCGCAGATACACGTTCTTGGCGCTGGCGTTCTTCGCTCCATCCAGCGGCACCACGCCATCGGTTCCGCCCGTGACCGTGACAAAGAACGTCATCGAGGCCCCGAACTGTACGGTGAACGCCACATCCTTCGTCACCGTCGCGCCCTTTGCTAGGGTCCCCAGTTCGTAGATGCCTTGGTTGCTGGGCGTGAACTTCTGCGTGTTCGTGAACACGGCCGGCTGCGTGGAAAAGCCTCCCAAGAAGTTCGGCAGCACCAGTCGGCGCACCCGGTGGTTCGTGGAATCGCACATGTAGACGTTGTTCGTACCGCTGCTCATCAGCTGCGGAGCATTGAACTGTGCGTTCACGCCATCGGCAAATCCAGCCGTGCTACCAAGGGTGCCCTCGACTTGCCAACTGGAGGCTTCAAACGGACTTGCGCCCGAACCCGTCCGGAGAACCGTCACGCTGTGATTGCTCGACGCCACTAGTACGCGATTTTCCCGAATCGTCGCCCCGGTCAGGCTGGGCGCTAGGGTCCGGATGACGGACTTGGTTCCGGTTGTGGGGTCAATGAGAAACACCTGGCCCGAGCCAGAACTCGTGGCAACGAGCAAGGAGCGCCCTTCGATGGTGCCAAAGCCAATGCCTAAGCAGAGGGGAATCCCGGTGGCCAGGGTCGTCACCGTCGGACTCGTGTCCGGGTTCGCAATGGCCTTGATCTTCCCGTTGGCGTAGTCCGCCACGTAGAGCGTGCCCGTGTTGGGGTCGCTCGTCAGGCCGATCGGGGAGTTGAACCGAGCGCTGGCGCCCGCACCTATTGCATCCCCAGGGCTGGCCGCGCCGGCGACGACATTGCCTTGCTTGCCATCCTTCCGCAGCCGAATGATGCGGTGCGATCCGGTTTCGCAGAAGTAAATGAAGTCCGAATTCGCGTTGCCCGTGATGCCTCGCGGGGAATTGTAAAGGGTGTTGAGGGTGGAAACAGAGCCGTTCCGCACCGTGCGAATTGCGCCGTCAACCCCTTGGCTGATGAACAGCGTCCCGTCGGCATCCTCCCAAACCCCGCTGGGCGAGCCGACCGCGGCCGAGGCCACTGAGCCATCGGTTCGGGCCCCCGCGCCAATGCCGGCTTCGGTACTCGCCGTCAATCCGGGCGATGCCGCCCCGATCAGGAACCGCAAGCCGCCGCTGGCCCCGAAATCTACTTGGGAGTTGTTCTTAAAGGTTAAGCGCAGTGTGCGAGCGGAAACGGAACCGCCCGTCGCACGGAAAACTTCTGCGCTGCTGACGCCAATGGCACCGGAGCCGAAAACAGCTCTCGAAGTCGCTCCGAGCGGAGTGATCACGGCTTCGCCGGTCACTAAGTCGACTTCAACTTTCGCCGTGGCGCCCTGCAAATCGGAGTTGTCGGAGAAAATGGTGGAGCCGCCGGATCCGAGCGGCGCTGCGCCACCACCTCCGCAACCGCCCGCAAGGAGCCCAAGACCAAGCAAGGGAAGAAAGAACCGTCCATTAATCATCGGTATCCGGACGTTACCCAAGAGTGAGGTCCAAACATACATTCAGAAAGGGCGGGCGTCGTTGGATGCGTTGGCGTGCAAATGCTCGAGATCGCGTTCTCGTCCGGCCTTCGCGCCACACGAGGTTTGCTGGCGCAACATCCGGCTGCTAGAACGCTAATCGTGGCCCAACAGTTAAGCGAGCGAGCCGATGGGGTCGATCGTGAGCGCGGCAATCTGCTCGCCCGCGAGCTGGAACCGGTTTTCGAACTTGTACGGGCTCCCCGGGAAGTTGCCGGTCACAACCACGGTGGCGACCAAGTCAGACCCCTGGGGCTCAAATCCCACGACTTCGTAGCTCAAGTCGTAACCCGATACGGTGCCGGTCAGCCATTCCTGGATCTGGTGTCGGCCCCTGAGCTCAAGCGACTCGCCGTTATCCCACACCGTGGCGTCATCGGCGAAGCAGGCCAGCGTCTTCTCCGCGTCAAGCTCAAGCTTCGCCGCAAAGTACTGGGCAATGGGGGCGGGCATCGGGATCAGCGGCATGCACCCTCCATTATGGTGACTGATCGCGAGGTGGGCTCGTCGTTTTGGTTCACCCTCATCGGGTGAGGATTCTTAGAGACCCCCACCCCCGGTCTCGCTCGCTGACGCTGCCTGGCCCTCCTCAGCCTGCTTGTCCATGAGAGCAATTCGCCAAGCTCAATCCCCCTGGTTTCAGTTAAGGCAGTATTCAGATTTTAGCCAAAGAGTTGACGAATCCGTGGCGAATCGGCTACGGTGGCACTATGGAGAAGCGCGGAAAGGACAGCCCTTACGAACTGAAAACACCCCCCGGCACGGCCGAATATCAGATGTACTTCGACACCAAAGATGACCAGGAGGTCATTGTCTGCCAAGTGGGGAAGACGACACTGCTCTACGATGCCCGCTGCATCGAGGATTCCATCGGGATGCTCAAAGAGCACGGTGACTGGATGGACCTGGGCGGTGCCGATGAGCAAAAGGAAGCCAAGGAGGGGACTTTCGAGGCGTGGGGCCGGTCGGCCAGCAATCCTGTCGGCGGCTGGTATGGCCTCAAAAAGGGTCTGCGCGGGCGATTTGGGGTGTACCTGCCGCCGCTCCTCGAAGCCATGGGGCTGGCCGAAATCACCCACGACGCTAAGAACAACCGCATCCGAGCGAAGTAGTCGCCACTAGTCCGTTCCTTTCCAGCCAGGGTAGTCGAGGATCCGATTTTCACGGCCCTGGCTCCGGGGCGGAGTTGCATACGCTGGCCGTTGGGGCCTCCTTTCGTGAACCAGGGACTCGCGTGGCACCTCTGCTTTGTGAAGGTAGTGCTTCCTTGCTCTACCTCCACAATTACGTAACCCGGCTAGTTATGCTTGCGCACCGCATACCAGGCCCCCAGGCTTCGACCAACGATCGAGACCAGCGCGAAACCCCACCCGACCAACGAGGGCCCTGCCCCCACAAGAACGGCCAAGTCAATGAGCAAATACAAACCCATGATCCAAACCGCCGCGCGTTTCGCCGCCTCGAAGTCAAGTTTGCGAGTCGCCGCGCGAACCACGGCGTAAGTGATCAACGGCCCGAGGATGACACTCACCCAAGGCCCGGCCACTTGAGCGAACTGCTCGTATTCCGCCATCGGTCGGCCCGTTCGGAAGAAGGTGGAATACACCCAAACCACCAAGAAGGTCGCACCCACCCCCAGGGCGACGATGGCAATGACGGCCACCAAGACTCGCAGGGCGGCCTTCATCGGGTCACCTCGGGCGGAAGATTGGTGGCTTTGTAGAGCCGCTTCTCCATCGGGATGGCCCCGGGCGTAAACGAACCCCCTTGGACGTTGTTGAGGGCTTGGGGCAGCATCTTTTTGAGGAACGCTCCCCATCCAAAGTTCATCGCAAAGGGAATGATCCAGGCTTGGCCCTTCAGCCCGGTTTGGGTGAGCGTGAGTCGAGTGCCGCCCGGCACCGTCTCAAGTTTCCATTCCACCTGCATGGGCGGGGGTGTCGGGGCGCCGGCCTTCATGGGGCCGTTTTGCCACCGCCACACCATGGAGTGCGGGGCTTGGACCGAAAGGACTTCGCATTCCACGATGCCGCTGGAGCAGAGGCCGTCGGGGTCGTATTGAAACCGAAATTGTGCGCCTGGAGTGGCCTGGCTAAACGTATTGGGCATCAGCCACTCCGCCAGTGCTTCGGCCGATGTCAAAGCGCACCACACATCTTCAATCGAGTGTCGAAGAACCACGACTTTCTTGATGGACTTCATGATTGGTTCTTCTTGTCGAGGTAAGTGGCAAGATTTTCGAGCTTGTCGGACCAAAACGCTTCGTAAACGTCTACCCACTCGAAGACAGGCGCGAATCCCTCGGGATTGAGTTCATAAATCCTCTCCGTGCGGCGGGCAGTGACGGTCACCATGCCCGCGCTCTTGAGGATGGATAGGTGCTCGGAGAAGCTGCTGCGCGAGGCTCTCTTGAACGAAGTGACCTTCTGCCAAAGGGCTTCAACGGTCGAGGGGCCGTTCCTCAGTTCGTCAAGCACGAGCCGGCGAATGGGGTTGGCCAAACAAGCAAAGGGGTCCAACGTCGCTTCCATTTGGTGAGTATATCGGAAAAATCCGAAATAAGCAATCGAAGGTCTTCCATCTTGACACGAGGTAGCTTTAACCCTATGACTCCGGACCCCGCCCGTGCCCTCCGCATCCTGCGGCAGATCGGGGTGCGTGCACCCGAGGCCGTCTTGGCAACACCCCAGGGCGTCGCCAATGAGACATGGCTGTGCGGTGACTGGGTGCTGCGGATCAGCAAAGACCCCGAGTACCTCGAGGACCTACACACCGAATCCGTGGCCGTGCCAGTGGCCGTGGAGGCCGGGGTTCCGACTCCCGATTTTCTTCACATCAGCCTGTGCCCAACGGGGGAGAATCCGCCGTTTTCGGTCTTTCACCGGGTTCAAGGGCAGCCCCTCTCGCATACCACCCACTTAAATGATTCCGCCGGGTTCTTTCGCGCTTACGGGGTTGCGCTGCGCCAAATGCACCAAGTCACGGAGATCTTTGATCGGTATGGAGAACTCGACCCCCCTTGGGAACTCGATTTGGTCGCCTTGGCTGCCGCCTCTCAGCCCTTGGGGTTAAAGGAGCAGGTAATGGCGTTGGCGGAGCTGGCGGGCGCAAGCCCCCGCGTGTTTGTCCATCAGGATCTGCACGCGGACAACGTACTAGTGGATGAGAATGAGCGGCCGGTTTTCATTGACTGGGGGGACGCGGGTCTCGGTGACCCGGCGGCAGACTTCCGCTACCTCGCGCCGCGCGACTTGCCCTGGGTGCGGGAAGGATATGGGGCGCTAGACGCCGGGCTCGAAGCCCGGATTCGGCTACACATTCTGGATCAGTTCTTGTACGCCCGGGAGCACAACCGGAGCTACGGCCCCCTGGCGGACCCCGACGAAGCTGAAGTTGTTGCGTTCCTGATGGGGTGATTCGGCCGGCTGAGAAGGGAGCTTCAGGACTAGCTTCGTACCGTATGCATCAAGGGCTAACCGGCTCTCCCCAATCCGGCGGTCCTGCATTATCCCCGTAAAATTAGCAGGCCAACCTGAACATTCGCTGAACGTACCTTGCCGAAGCTGAATTGAGGGCACGAGATGGCCCCTGCCATAGATAGATTATAGGTGTGGGGCGATCCCCCGCGACTCGAGAGTTTCTCAATGTCAAGAATCATTTCCTTATCATCTCTCGCGGTGGTGCTCGGAGCGGGGTTGGCTTCTTCCGGCCAGGCCGCTACCGTTTACGGGCTCACCACCCGAGACCAACTCATCTCCTTTGATTCGGCCACGCCGAACATGGTGGCGAGCTCCTGGTTTATCCAGGGACTGGCGGCCAATGAATCGCTGGTGGGCATCGACTTCCGCCCGGCCACGGGCCAGCTCTACGGCGTCGGTTCGTTCGGTCGCATTTACACCATCAACCCCTCGAACGGCATGGCCACGTTCCAGGCCAGCCTCTTCAACAGCGCCAACAATCAACCGCTCCAGCTTAGCGGTTCGGAGTTCGGTGTGGACTTCAATCCGGTGCCGGACCGCCTGCGCGTTACCAGCAACCTGGGCCAAAACCTCCGCATCAACGTGGCGACGGGCGCGACGATCTTGGACGGCACGCTGAACCAAGCGAGCGGCTCCCCGTTCATCGTGGCTTCGGCCTACACCAATAGCTTCGCCGGGGCCACCTCCACGACGCTGTATAACATCGATTCCAACAGCGACATGCTCACCATTCAAACGCCGCCGAACAACGGTACGCAGGTGATGGTGGGGGCGCTGGGCATGGACGTGACGGCCCTGGCCGGCATGGACATCCTGACGATGGGTTCCACGAACACGGCCTACGCCGCCCTGCAAACCGCGGGCACCACGGGCTCCAAGTTCGCGATGATCAACCTCGCCACGGGCACCGCTACGGTCATCGGCAACATCTCGATGAACCAATCCAGCGATTCGCTCGCGGTGCGTGACATCGCCGTGACGGCCGTACCGGAACCGGCCACCATGACCGCGCTGGCCCTGGGCCTGGCGGCCATGCTCCGCCGCCGCCGCCGCGCGGCCCGATAAACCGGGAACGGGGGCGTCATCAGCTACAGTATTGCCAGCGATGCCGCCCCCGCCCATCCCTCCCACATTCTCTTTTCGCGCGGCCCTCGCCGGACGCGAGCCGGATGTGCTGGCCTCCCTCTTTGCGTCCATTGACCTGGGGGTAATGCTGACCGACCTGGAGCACCGCACGCTCATGGTCAATCGCCGCTTCTGCGAGCTCTTCGGCGTGGATGGGTGCCAAGTCGTGAACCTCGATGTAGATGAAGTCCGACAGGCCGTGCGGGCGCGCATCAGCGACCTGCCTCACTGGGAGCAGAACCTCAAGGACATCTACGCGAAGCCCAAGGCAAGCCAGGTGGACGTGCTCAAGCTCAAGAACCCGGACTGCATGCTGCGGCGGGAATCCCACCCCGTTTTTGACCCCGAAGGGGAAGTCATCGGCCGGCTGTGGACCTTTGCGGACCAAACCGCCGAAGCCCGACGGCAAGAGCACCGCACTTTGCTCCACCGCATGAGCACGCTTTTTGATGCCGAGCCTGCGCGGGTGTATCAGGGCCTCGTGCGCACCATCAGTAGTCACTACGATTCCACGTGCATCGTCTCGCTGCGCCAGGGCGACATCATGCACTTCCACGCCATTGCCAGCCCGGTGCCGGGGGTGGAGGCCATGACGCAAAACACCCTGGACGAGAGCTATTGCCAGTGGTGCCTGGCCCAAAATGGACCCCTCATCATCCAAGATGCCCGGCAGGACGAGAACTACGCCCGGGTGATGCCCGCGCAAATGGGCATCACGCGCTACATGGGCGTCCCGATTTGCGATGCGCAGGGAGAAACGGTCGGCACGCTTTGCATCCTCGATCATCGCTCGGATGAACTCCTGACTGAAGACGATCTCCACTTCATGCAACTGGTCGCCATGCGATTGACGGCGGAGCTAGAACGGGAAACCCAAATTCGGCACCTGGAACGCAACCTAGCCGAGATGCAAACGCAGTTGATTCAATCGGAGAAGCTGGCCGTCACCGGTCAACTGGCCGCCACCATCGCCCACGATGTCCGCAACATCGTGAGCGCCATGCGCCTGGACCTCGAGGATACGGCCTCCCCCGAGCTCCTGGACCACCTCGACCGATTCGGGGTGCTCTGCCACCGGCTGCTCTCCTATTCCCGGCCCAAGCGGCTGGAAATCGCCAGCCTGGACCTGGCGAATGTGCTGCGCCGGACGGTGGATCTCTTTGCCAAGCACGCGGAAATCGCTGGGATGGAGCTTGTCCTTGATGTGCCCGCCAATACCCCCTCGGTGCGGGCGATCGAAGATCGATTGGAGTCCTTGTTTGCCAATCTCATTCTCAATGCGATTGAGAGCACCCCGGCCGGAGGGCGACTGACGATCTCCGTGGACCCCCCGGCGGGCCAAACCGTGCGGGTGACCTTCTCGGATACCGGCCCGGGGTTCCCCGAAGGGATTGAAGAGCGATTGAGGCGCCCCTTTGCCTCCACCCGCGCCGAAGGGTTTGGACTCGGGCTGTATAGCTGCGGGCAAATCATGAAGGAGATTGGGGGCTCCATTCGGCTGGAGAATGCCGCGCCGAAGGGCGCGCGGGTCACCCTGGAGTTCTTGGTGGGATGAAGTCCAGCATCCTGGTGGTGGAAGATGATCGGTTCTTGGCCGGCAGCCTGGTGCGGGTGCTGGAAAGGCAAGGCTATGCCCCCACCGCCGCCCATACCGTCGCCGAGGCCAAGAACTGCTTTGAACGGGACGAGCCGAACTTGGTGGTGCTGGACCTGGAACTCCCCGATGGCGATGGCAACGAGGTGTGCGTGTGGATTCGCCAGCGCAGCCAGGTGCCGATTCTGATTTTGAGTTCGCGGAGTTCCTCGGTGGATAAGGTGCTGGGGCTGAACAACGGGGCGGACGATTACCTGGCCAAGCCCTTTGATAGTCATGAGTTCTTGGCCCGGGTGCGCGCGCAATTGCGCCGGGGCGGCGGCGGGCCGGTGGACCAGGGCGTGATCCGGTTTGGGGACTGCGCGCTGGATATCCGGGCGAACCGGCTGAAGGTGCGCGAGGTGGATGTGGAGCTCACGGCCACGGAGTTTCGCATTCTGGAGCAGCTGGCGCAGAACCCGGACCGCACGCTGGAGCGGGGCCAGCTGTTCCGCCGGATTTGGGGGCACGAGATGGAGTTCTCGTCCAATTCGCTGGAGGTTTTGGTGTCCCGAATCCGCCGGAAGCTCAAGAGCGTCGGCGCCCCGGACCCCATTGATACGGTGCGCGGCATCGGCTATCGCTGGCGCGGCTAGTGCGGTGGTGGCCGAGTAACAGGGGAGCGGTCTCTTGCGTCAGAGGGGAGGAAGGTGCCACCGCCCATGATTCTCTCCCAACTTGTTAGCACGTCGGCGCTTCTCGCCCCTTCCCCCTCCGAAATTGCCCTGGAAGACATGGTGAAGAATGCCCGGGCGGCCAACCTCTTTGCGGCCGAAGGGAACACGATCAGTAGTCCCGCGAACGTGCTGATGGTGACAATCATGATGGCGCAGGCCGTGGACGCGGGATCGCGCACGCAGATTTTGCAGAGCCTGCACCCGCAGATGACCATGGCGGACGGGCGCGGCTTCTTTCAGCAGTTGGCCAAGGGGCTAGACCCGGAGACGACGCGCCTGGCGCGGGCAGTGTGGTCGGTGGAGGGTGCGACACCAGCGGTACAGCAGGGGATCAAGGACGGCTACGGGGCTGAGGTCGGAAAGTTACCAACCCAGGAGGAGGCAAATGACTGGGCAAGTCGAAACACAAGTGGGATGATCCGGCAGTTTCCCATTCAAGTTGCGAATCAGAAGGTCATTTTGGCATCCGCCCTCGCCTACACCAATCAGTGGAAAGGAGGTGACAAGCCAAAGGTTCAGGTTCCTTTTCAGTTCGGTGCCCAGCGGCGCGAGATTCCCGGCTTTAGCACAAAGGTTCCGGAGGGGACTGTCGGGGATGTGCTGACCTATCATTTGCCCTACGAGAATGGAGAAACGATGTTGGTTCTCTTAGGGCGTAACAATGCTCCTACTCCTGCCCGTGTGGCCCGATGGGGGGTAGCCGAGTGGAAAGCTGCGATGCAGCCTCGCGGGAATGAGCAAGTATTTCTCCACACACCCAACTTTCAGTTCCAGGTCAGGACGAACTTCATGCAGGCCTGGAAAGCTCGAGGACGGCCCATCTATGTTGCTTTTCCGGGACTCTACGAAGAGGCGTCGAATGTCTTCTTTGCTGAAGGCGCCTATGTGCGAGTGGACGAGAAGGGGACGAAAGCGGCGAGCCTCGCTACCATCGGCGGGGGCGGGATAGGCGGCGGTGGCCCTCGGAACCGCACCGTCGTTGTTGATCGACCATTTGTGTTTGCGATTGTGCGACCGGGCTATCCGTTGCCGCTGTTTATCGGCACGGTGAATGCCCCGGCGATCACTCCCTGAACGTGCCTCGTGCCAAGTTAGGTACAAAAGGGCCGGAGGTACCCCGTGAGCGCGAAGGACTTGGTGATTGCGATCGATCGGGACGATGCCGATGAACTGGCCATCGTCCTGAGCTTCACGACAGAGGGCATCAACGACGAATACAAAGGCGGCACGCCGCTATGGCATACAGTCCAGAAGCAAGCCATTAACTGGGAGATATTCTGGCTTCTGCTGGAAGCCGGAGCTGATCCGGATGGAGTAAATCGCTCTGTGAAACTAGAGTCTCCCCTTGCGATATTGCTGAGGCGTGGCCATCGAGACATCGCTATCGAGCTCGCAAAGCGTGGGGCAGTACTCGACTCTTTTGATCCAGAATTAACTGAGTACCTGCTCTGGGGTGAGTCTTACAGTGATTATCGTCGCTACCTGGACGAGTTGTCAAGGGACGCCTTTCTCGGCAGCTGTCATAAGTTCTTCGGTAGTGCTAACCCTGATGTCTTAACCGACGCATGCAAGCTTGCCGCGGTAAAGTGGGGAGGTTGTGCCTATTTCTTTCGTGAGATTTTCGATTATGAAATTGACTATGACATCTTCGAGAAGGGGGCCAGGAATCCTGTTTGGTGTTGGGACAGATTTGGGCAGTCATTAAATGTACTCGATGACCTGACAATGATCCTTGTCGCTGGAGAACACGAGGATGCCGGGGTTCGAGACTTTTGCATCTACAATGACGTGACTGTCATCAGCCCGGATGGTCAAATTGAAGTTTTCGGTTACCCGCCCGAGGTATTTCCTCCCACGGACTTCCACACGGCCACCCGTGTTGGTGAGTGGATTTACATCATCGGCTCCCTGGGTTACGAGGGGACCCAGCCAGATGTCGTTTCGGTCTATCGCTTAAGCCTCCTGGACTTCCACATCGAAGAGTGCCCAACCTTGGGCGATGCGCCGCCCCAGATGTGTTATCACAGGGCCCGATTGGTTGATGGTCACCGCATTCAAACCAAAGGTGGCAAATGGTCAAAGCCCCATCAGGATCGGCCTCTGGATCACAACCATGAGCTTGACATTCACACCATGGAGTGGCGTTACATTCCCGTTGAATGAGCCTCCTAAGCATGACCTCCGTGGAACGTTACAGAGGTATCGTTTCGATTGGACGATAGAACGGTTCTGGGTCCTTAACCGCACTGCATTCCATCATGATCCATCCGCTATTGGACTTCTTTGCATTCTCGACTTGCTCCGCCGTTAGCGAAGTAGTTCCAAACTTTGGCACGACATAACGCTTACGGGATTTGTCAAATCGAACCTGATGCCAAGGAACCTTGAGCGACGGTTTTCGAAGCCTATCATTTGGATGGATCGGTAGTACTTCAACGGGTTGCAGCTTTTGCTTTGCTTTTGGGGTCCAAGAGTAGATCTTCTCAACGAGGAAGATGATGTTGATGGTAACGCTAATCCAAATGCCTAGTTCGCCTGGCATTAGCTGAATGCTACCCCTTGCAAATACTATATTCATGAATTGTAGTGCCGCGAGTACACTCCATTGGACAGGGACATGTTGTGCCACCAAGTGGTTAGATGCCTGCTGTCGGTCTGCCTTAGTCGTGCCAAGCAGATGCAATCAGACAGAGCTGACCTGCTGGTAGGTCAATATAGTTGCGCCCGCAACGAAATGTAGCCGGTCCGGAGTAGGAACGGCTAAACCCCATGACGAATACCCCCGCCCCGCTCGACCCCGGCACGCGCATCGGCCATGTGCACTTGCGCGTCGCCGACCTGGACCGCGCCCTCACCTTCTACCAGGGCGTGCTGGGCTTCGAGATCACCCAGCGGATGGGCCACAGCGCCGCCTTCCTCTCCGCCGGGGGCTACCACCACCACATCGGCCTCAACACCTGGCAGAGCCGGGGCGGCACCCCGCCCCCTCCGGGCAGCACGGGGCTGTATCACTTCGCCATCCTCTATCCCACCCGCTGGGCGCTGGCGCAGGCCCTGCAACGGCTTCTCCAGGCGGGCCACCCCCTAGATGGGGCCGCCGACCACGGGGCGAGCGAGGCCATCTATCTGCGCGACCCCGACCAGAACGGCGTCGAACTCTATTGGGATCGCCCCGAGGCTGACTGGCCCCGGGATGCCAACGGCCAATTGCAGATGATGACCGAGCCGCTGAATCTCGAAGGCTTGCTGGCCGAACTGGATTGACCGCCGCCCTCGCCCCATCCTTAAACATCTTCGTGTATAAAGGAAGGGAATGGGCACGCGGAACGCATGGGAGAAGACTCGCCAAGACCACGCGAAAGAGTCGGCAGAAGACTACGTGGAAGCCATTTACCGGCTGGAGTCCCAAGCGAGAGATGCGGGCGACGACCGGCGCCAAGTGCGCCTGACGGACCTGGCCGACCAGTTCCAGGTGAGCGCCCCGACCGTGAGCAAACTCCTTGCCCGCCTGGAATCGGAAGGGCTGGTGAGCGTGCAACCCCGCAGCCATATTGAGCTCACCGAGGAAGGGCTGCGCGTGGCCGAGCAAAGCCTGCGCCGCCACCAAATCGTAGTGGATTTCTTGGAGAAGCTCGGCGTTTCCCCTCATCAGGCCGAACTCGATGCCGAAGGCATCGAACACCACGTTAGCCAAGAAACCTTGGCCGCGATGCAGCGCTTCATGCAGTCTTAAGCCACGGGAATGCCCGCTGAGATAAGATGAGGGCCGTGGCGCACGCCGACCATCCGCCGGCCTCGAATGTCAAGCTCTTGCTTGGCCTTTCGTCGCTCTTGGTCGCGCTGAGTTTCGCCCTCCCGCTCTATCTCATCCCTTCGACTATGCTCCCTCACCTGAGCAACGAAGCCCGCAATGTTTATGCGTGCACGGCCTGGGCGGGGTGGGCTCACTTTGTGTTTGCTTACGTCGGCCAAATGCGAGGGTTTGCGGCGCGCCGAGATTCCAAATCCGGCATGCGCGGGGGGCTCTTCGTTCTGGCCATTTCGGTGTCGCTTATGGCCCTGGTTTGGTTGCGGTCTTGGATGGGGGTCGGCATTTTCGGGGCCGTGGTATGAATCTACTTCATCGACCACTTTCTGAAGGCGGAGCAGTTCTTTAAGCACGGGGCCGTCACCAAGGAGTCTACGTGGAGTCGCTGGGTTCGTTCTTACCAGCCGATCCTGAGCTTTGGTTGGCTCTCGGTGGTCCTGCTCAACATCGGCGAGATTGCCGCGTATCGCTGGATTATTTGGGGGGTGAGTTTCCTCATGGCCGTACTTTTCTTAGCGACGGGGGGATGGCAAGACCTGCGGCAGCGCGACCAACGGGGAACTTTCGTTTCTCTGTTCTTTGTGGCAGAAGCGGCGGTGTGGGGGACGCTCATCGGCTTTGCGAGTTCCGAGTTTTTGTCCGGCGTCTATATCTTTCACATCGCCTTTGGTAGTTTCTATCACTATTTGGGCAGCTACTTTGCGGCGGGCGAGCGTCGCCAGCCGGGCGACCTCTGGCACACGCCGGTCTCCATCGTGCTGGTGAATCTGGCCATCGGATTCCTGGGGTACATCGTGGCGTTCCGGTGGGCTCCCTCCTGGCTCACTTCGATCCTCGGTGTGGAGTGGTTCACGCTGTGGGTGGGCTTGCACCTCGTCGCCAGCGATGTTTTCCCGCTAGTAAAGCGCCTGAAAGCCTAGGGTGCGATTCGCCCCCCTATCGCTTCGAATCAAGGGCCGAATCATAGGCCGCCAGGTTCTTTAGCTTGGCGGATTCGCCCCCCATGGCCGTAACTTGCAAGCGCGTGGCTATCTGGCGCGGAACCCGCAGGGTGGTGGTGGGGCCGGTGGCATCGCCGCTCCAAACGGTCTTCCACACGCCATCCACTTCCGCCTCCACTTTTAGTGAAGTCACGGAAAACTCGCGCAACTGGGAGAACCCATCCCCCAGGTCGGTGGACCGGCCCTCTTCGGTCAAAGTGATGCGGTCAAACGTGGTCGGGCGGGGCCAAGTTAGGGTCAGGGTGGCCGGCAGGGCGGTGCTCCAGCCCGAACTCCAAGAGGTGTCCACCATGCGCCCGGCTTCGGTGGGCTCAACGCTCGCCCCGGCCAAAAGGTTGGGGCCACGCCGGGGCAGAGGGGCGTTGCCACCCCGAATGCCGAGCCGGTCCGCCAGGGCCAGCGCAGCGGCCACATCACCGGCGCGCAGTCTTCCCGTTTCATCGGGCGGCAAGTTCAGCAGCAAGGCGTTGTCGTTGGCGGTGCACCAGTAGAACAGCTCTTCCAGTTCATCAATCGGGCGCGGGGGGATGTCGCCGCGCTTCTGGAACCAGTTGGCACGGCTGCTCAGGCAGATGGTGTGCTCAAAGGGCAGGTACTTCAGTTGACCTTGCCAGGTGTAGTGCTTGGGGTCATCGGCCCGCACGATGTTGGGGTCTTTGGTGCGGAAGTCCACCGGCCAAAACCGGATAATGTCGCCTTTCTGGAACGCGTCCGGCTGACCGATCGGCTTGGGATCTTGCCCGTTGCCGAAGGTGTGGTTCACGGTCACCGCACAGTCGGGTTGCAGCTTGTGAATCAGGTCGTACAGGGCCGGCAGATCCCAATCCTTGGCCTCCTTTGCCCAGGCGCCGTCGAACCAGATTTCGCAAACGGGTCCGTACTTGGTCAAGAGCTCGGTGAGTTGCACCTTCATGAAATCCACATACTTCTGGGGATTTTCTTTATCGTTATGGGTGGGCTCGTGGCGATCCCAAAGGGAGTAGTACAGCCCCAGCTTGACCCCGTGGCGCTCGCAGGCTCGGGCCACTTCGCTCACGATGTCCGTCGGCACCGGAGAGGAGGCCACGGAATACTTAGTGGCCTGGGAGGGCCACAGGCAGAACCCATCGTGGTGCTTGGTGGTGAGCACGACATGGCGGAAGCCCGCTTCCTTGGCCGTCTTGATCCAAGAATCCACATCGAGATTGGTAGGGTGGTAGGAGCTGGCCGGCAGGGTGCCGTCGGACCACTCGGTTTCGTTGAACGTGTTGATTCCAAAGTGGATGAACATCCCGTAGCCGCGCTGGATGAGGGCCTGCTGGATGGGGTTCGGTCCGGGTTCCATGGGTGGGTTCTGGGTTCCAAGCGCAAGCAAAACGGCAAGCATGGGCAGCCCGCAGGTTATCACATGGGTTCGGCGGGCTCGTTGGAGAAGGTGGATTATCCGACGTAGACTTCCTGGTCGCCCCAGCAGGTCTGCAGGAAGTCAATCTGCCCGCAATGGAGGTTGGCATGCATGGCCGCGAGGTCGACCAAGAACCGCATGGGCATCTGCCAGCCTTGCCCCGAATCGAGCGTTCCCTCCAAGTCCTCGGGCGACAGGGCATCCAGGGCCGCCAAAACGCGTTCCGTTCCCGCCCTAAAGGCCGCCTCAACTTCTTCGCGCGTGCTCACCTGCCGCTCTTCTTGGTCGCGCTGGGCGAGCCAGGCGTCCAAGTCGTCCGGGAAGGGGAGGGCCCGCGTTTCCAGCATCGCGGCAAAGCGGGCGGCATAGAGCGCGGTGTGGGCGGCAATTCGCAAGGGGGACTTGGCCCCCGGCGCGGCCTGCCAATGCAGCTTGTCATCAGGCACGTGAGAGAAATTGCGAAGGAACATCTCCATGGCGCTCACGGTGCGCTGCTTGGCCGCGTCAATCTCGGTCATGGATTGACTATAACAGACTTTACGGCGGTGTGAAACCACAGCCGGTTGTGCTAGCGTCTATGCCAACATGGGGCGCTTGTATATTCCGGCATTGTTAGGAATCTTCGCTGCCGTGGGTTGCCAGCCTGCACCGCAAGTGATCGTCAATCCCAATGCCACACAAAGTGGCCTGACTGTCTCGGGCACCGCAACCGTCCGGGTTGAACCCACGCTCGTTGTCATCCGCTTGGGGGCCGACTTCACGGATTCGAGCATCAAAAGGGCGAAAGAAAAGACGGAATCCACGATCAAGGCGATTACGGCCGCCGTCGCCAACCAGAAAGTGGCACCTGAAGATGTCCAGACGATTTCGTTCACGCTCGACCAAGAGTGGGCGGAGCGGGGCAAGCCCCGCCCGTGGAACTGCCGATCGTCGCTGGAGATCCGGGTAAAGGACATTGACAAGGCTCCCGATGTGCTTGAGGCCGCGTTGGCGGCCGGAGCCAACGAGGTGCAGTCGGTGCGCTTTACCGTGGAAAAGATGCACGAGGTCCGAGACAAAGCGAGAGATCAAGCGTGTCAGGCCGCCATGGCGAAGGCCCAAGTCTACGGTCGCAACTTCAATGTGAAGTTTGGTCGGCCGCTGTCCATCCAGGAGTCGGACCCAAACGGCTACAACCCCGCGGCGAATACCATGAACTACGCATACAAGAGTGCGGAGCAAGCCGTCGCCTCCCTGGAAGGAGACAGTGTACTGAGCGCCGGCTCCATTGAAGTTAAGCTCACGGTCTATGTCAATTACGAGCTGCTCTAGGTCAAGCCGGGAACTTCTCGCGCTCGCAGAAGTGTCAAGTTTCATATGACGAAGTCGTTAGTGGTATACGGGTTACTGGGGGTGGGTTTGTCGGCCCTCTTGCCAACTACCATGAACGGTGCCCGTTGGGCTCCGCCGACAGACCAAGCTGCAGCCGTGACTCGAACCGACGGTCTCACGGTTTCGGGTACGACGATGGTCAGAGTCCAGCCCACTGTGGCGTACCTGATTCTCGGATTGGGGAGTAACGAAGCTACTGCCGATACCGCCAAAGAGAATTCCTTGAACTCCATTGATGGACTGAAGGCTGACCTCATGAAAGAAGGGGTGAAAGAAGCTGACTTTGAGGTCACGATGGAGCATTTCACCGATATGCGAAGATCGTCGGTCGGGGTCGTGGACCGACCTTGGAACCATACCGCCTATGTCCAAATTACGATTCGTGACGTCAAGAATGCCCCCCATATTCTGGATGTCGCTCTAGCTTCTCGGAGGGCTTCTCTCTCTCGGTTTGAATATGGTGTCGAGGACGATTCGGTGTATTGGAGGCAAGCCCGTGAGTCCGCCGCCAAGATCGCGAAGGAAAAGGCTGAACAACACGCGCGGAACCTTGGTCTGACGCTGGGGCCGATTATTCGCGTTTCGGAGCAAATCCCCGGCTCGTGGGATTACAGCGAAAGGAACTCACACGATACGAGAGGTGATGGGCTCCTAACCGAGGACGACGTTCGTGAGCAGATCATTGGAAAAGGGACCCTTTCGTATACGGTCAAGCTGAACGTCACCTACAGCCTCAAATAGGAGGTGAGTAGTCCCAATTATCTGGACTGGTTCCAGAAAACGCCGGGTAACGTGACGGTGTGCATCCGGTCACGCATGAACGGCTAAAGCAGGCGGGCCTCCGCCTCACCCAGCCGCGCCTGACCGTCCTGGACGCCCTCGAAAACGAGGGCAAGCACCGCGATGCCGAGTTCATCTGGCGCGCATCCCAGCACCGCCTGCCCACCATTTCCCGCCAGTCGGTTTACGACAATCTCAACGCCCTGGTAGCGGCTGGCATTGTCCGCCGGATCGAGCCCGCCGGGTCTCCCGCCCTCTACGAAACCCGGGCCGGCGACAACCATCACCACCTGGTGTGCCGGCGCTGCTACACCGCCGTGGACGTGGATTGCCACGTCGGCCACGCCCCGTGCCTGGAGCCCGTCGCCCACCACGGCTTTGCCATTGACGAAGCCGAAGTCATTTTTTGGGGGATATGCCCCCACTGCCAAACCAAAAACCAAGCCCAAAACCAACCCAAGGAAATCAACCCATGAGCCAAGAATCCAAGTGCCCGCACGCTTCTCAGTCCCAACTCCCGCTGGCCGGCGGGGGCACGCAAATCCGCCACTGGTGGCCCAACCAGTTGCCGCTGGAAATCCTGCACCAGCACTCTGAGCGTTCGAACCCGCTGGGCGGTGACTTCAACTACCGTGAGGCCTTTGCGAAGCTGGATTACGAAGCGCTGAAGGAAGACCTCCGCCAACTGATGACGGACTCGCAAGAGTGGTGGCCGGCGGACTTCGGGCACTACGGACCGCAGTTCATCCGCATGTCTTGGCACGCGGCGGGCACTTATCGCATCGGCGATGGGCGCGGCGGCGGCGGGCGCGGGCAACAGCGGTTCGCCCCGCTCAACAGCTGGCCGGACAACGTGAACATTGACAAGTCGCGCCGCCTGCTGTGGCCGATCAAGCAGAAGTACGGTCAGAGCATCTCCTGGGCGGACCTCCTCATCCTGGCCGGGAACGTGGCGCTGGAAACGATGGGGCTCAAGACGTACGGCTTTAGCGGCGGCCGCGAAGACACCTGGGAACCGGACCAAGACGTGTACTGGGGCGCGGAAGACAAGTGGCTGGGCGGCGATGTCCGCTACGCTGTGGGCGGCGCGGAAGGCGTGGACAAGGCCGGCGGCGTGACGGTGACCGAAGAAGAGGGCACCGAACCCAAGGGCCGCTTCCTGGAGAACCCGCTCGGGGCCGTGCAGATGGGCCTCATCTATGTGAACCCCGAAGGCCCGGAAGGCAACCCGGACCCGGTGCTGGCCGCGCATGACATCCGCGAGACCTTTGCGCGCATGGCCATGAACGACGAAGAAACCGTGGCGCTGATTGCCGGTGGGCACACCTTTGGCAAGTGCCACGGCGCGGGTCCGGTGGACCATGTGGGTGCAGAACCGGAAGGGGCCAGCATGGCGGAGCAGGGCTTCGGCTGGACCAGCAGCTTTGGCACCGGCCACGGGGCGGCCACCATCACCAGCGGCCTGGAAGTGACCTGGACCAAGACTCCCACCAAGTGGAGCCAGAACTTCTTTGAGAACCTGTTTGGCTTCGAATGGGAGCTCACCAAGAGTCCGGCGGGCGCGCACCAGTGGGTGGCTAAGGACAGCGATGCCATCATCCCCGATGCGCACGACCCGACCAAGTTCCACCGTCCGACGATGCTGACGACGGACTTGTCACTGCGCTTCGACCCGGCCTACGAGCAGATCTCCCGGCGCTTCCTGGAGAACCCGGACGAGTTTGCCGATGCCTTTGCCCGGGCTTGGTTCAAGCTCACCCACCGCGATCTGGGTCCGCGCTCGCGCTACATCGGCCCGGAAGTGCCGGCGGAAGATCTCATCTGGCAAGACCCGGTTCCGGCCGTGGACCATGCCTTGATTGACGAAGCCGACGCCGAATCCCTGAAAGCCAAGGTGAAGTCGAGCGGCCTGACCCCCAGCGAACTCGTCGGCACGGCGTGGGCTTCGGCTTCGACGTTCCGGGGTTCGGACAAGCGGGGCGGTGCCAACGGCGCGCGCATCCGGCTGAAGCCGCAACGCAACTGGGCCGTGAACCAACCGGAGCAACTGAACAAGGTGCTGGGCGTGCTGGAGGGCATTCAGGCGGAGTTCAACCAGTCCGCTGCGGGCGGCAAGCGGGTGAGCCTGGCCGACCTGATCGTGCTGGCGGGCAACGCGGGCATTGAACTGGCGGCGGCCGCCGCCGGTGAGAAGGTGAGCGTGCCCTTCACGCCGGGGCGCACCGACGCCTCGCAAGAGCAAACGGACGTCGAGTCTTTTGCGGTGCTGGAGCCCCGCGCGGATGGCTTCCGGAACTACCAGGCGGCGGCGTTCTCGGTTCCGGCCGAAGCCCTGCTGCTGGATAAGGCGCAACTGCTGACCTTGACCGCCCCGGAAATGACGGTGCTGGTCGGCGGCCTGCGCGCCATTAACATCAACACCGGCGGCAGCCAACACGGGGTGTTTACGCAGCGCCCGGGGGCATTGACCAACGACTTCTTCGTGAACTTGCTGAGCATGGAGACGGCTTGGACGGAAACGGACGCGGTAAGCGGCCTCTTTGAAGGTCGCGACCGCCGGACGGGAGCGGTGAAGTGGTCCGGGACGCGCGCGGACCTGGTATTCGGCTCCAATTCCGTACTCCGGGCGTTGGCTGAGGTGTACGGCAGTGCGGACGGTCAGCCGAAGTTCATGCAGGACTTCATCCAAGCCTGGACCAAGGTGATGAACCTGGACCGCTTCGACATCGCCCGCTAAACGGACGGGTACACACGGCCTCGGGGGTCTCTCGCCTCCGGGGCCGTTTTGGGCATAATCAACCTTCCGAAGTGCATAGGGGAGTGGCACGGCGCATGAAAATCATCATCTTGGGGAATTCGGGGTCGGGCAAAAGCACGCTCGCCCGGGAGATCAAACATCGGAAAGAAGTGCCGGTGCTGAGTCTGGATGATGTGGCATTTGCCTCGGAGGCGGTTCGTCGCCCCGTGGCAGAGAGCCTGGCCGATGTGCGGACGTTTATCCGACAGCATTCAAGCTGGGTGGTCGAAGGCTGTTACGCCAGCCTGATCGAAGGCATTCATGATCAAGCCGAAACGCTCATATTCTTGAATCCCGGAGTTGAGCAGTGTGTTCAGAACTGCCTCAATCGGCCATGGGAGCCAGAGAAGTTCGCCTCGCTAGAGGAACAAAATCGCTATCTGGACCCTTTGATCGCTTGGGTGCGAGAGTACGAGACTCGCACGGACGAGTTCGGACTCCAAAGTCACCGTGAGATCTTTGAGTGGTTTGCGGGTTCGAAATTCGAGATCACTGATCTCAGTCGAACCAACGAATGGTTGACTCTGCACCTTTGATTCGGGCTTACGGCCTGCATAAGGATGCCCGTGTCGACTAGGAGCCTAAGCGCACTGTGCCCATCACCACTGAATCCACCGTCAGGTTCTCGGCCCGCTGCAGCGCCACTTTGAGGGGCACCAGGTAGCCGCCGTCTTTGGGCATCAGGCTGGTGGTGACGGTCGTGCCCCCCACGGTCACCGTGCAAGTGATGCACCCCCATCCGTAGGTCAGCTCCCGGGCCACCGCTCGGACTTGAGCCGCGGCATCATCCGGCAAGCGAGCAAAGAGAAAAGGGGCCGGCCCTCGCCACTCAAACGCCACCGCCTCGAACGGGATTTCCAACACTGTGGCCGAAGTTTAGCGGAAGGGCAGACCCAGGATGTCTTTTTGAGAGCAACCGGAACCCCACGTGCGCCGTACCGAATGGGAAAGATGGCAGCATGCGAAATGAGCCCTCCCAGCAAGCGCGCCTACATAAGCGCGGTGGGGGAAGAACTTGTGAAGCGGCACGGGAAGAAGAAGCATTACCAGCCCGCCGACATTCGCACGGCCTCACTCGCTCGTGGGTTTGCCATCGACTATGTTTGTTGGGCACACGCCGTCTTTGCCACCCCCGGCGACTTCAAGGCGTTGCACGATGCTTTGGGCGAAGCCTGCAACTACACCGCCATGCGCGCCGAGGTCTTGAAGGACCTTTCGGGCGGTTCGTTTCAGTGGCCTGATGTGGACTTGTCGTGGCTGGATTGGCCGGACATTGATCTGTCCGGCATCTTTGATTGGTTTCCTTGGAGCCCGTAGCCCATCAATCAGCGGACGTGCTCGCGGGCCGATTCGCCCGCAACGAACCCCGTGGCGAAGGCCGCCTGTAGGTTATAGCCGCCCACTGGCCCCGCAATATCCAGAATCTCCCCGCACAAAAAGAGGTTCGAAATGAACTGACTTTGCATGGTCTGCGGGTTCACTTCGTCCAGACTCACGCCCCCGGCCACCACCTCGCCCTTCGGCAAAATTACTTCGCGCACCGCCCCTAGGGGGAACGCCTTCAGGCCATTGAGCAAGCGGTTACGCACCTTGGTTGGGGTCTGTGCCATGGGCGTCGTCGCCGGGATGTCGAGCTCGAACAACATGCCTTCCAGGAATCGTTCCGGCCCGAAATCTTCCAGCCAGGTGCTCACCTGTCGGCGTGGATTCTCCTTCGCGTAGGCCAAGAACCTCTCCGTCAACTCTTCGAAACTCAGGTCCGGCACCACATCCACTTCCAGCGTTACCGGGGCCTGCGAGATGTGCTCGCTGACCTCGCGACTGATGCCCAGGCAGCACGGCCCACTGATGCCGCGGTGCGTAAAGAGCAAATCCCCGCGCCACTGGGTAAAAGCCTTGCTCTGCCGCCCTCGCAACACGCAATCGCGGAGCGCAATCCCCGCCCAATCCTCGCGCATCTCGCGCAGATGAATCGGTGCCAAAGCCGCCAGGGTGGTGACAATGCGGTGCCCCAGCGACCGCGCCCACGGCCAGCCATCGCCGGTAGTGCCCGAGTTGGGATAAGACGAGCCGCCGGTGCAAAGCACCACCGCCCCCGCTTCCACGGTGCCGTGCTCGGTCAGAACCCCGGTGATCGTATCACCATCACGCTTAAACCCCGTAACCGGGCTCTCCAAGCGAATGTCCACACCTGCTTCCCGCAAGTACGATCTCAAGATGGCGACCACGTCTTTGGCGGTGCCGTGGGTTGGGAAAATGCGTCCGTCCGGACGGGTGTAGACCTCAAGCCCGCGCGAGGTCAGCATGTCCACGATCACGTGGTTCGGGAAGCGATAGCAAGCCGGGCGGATGAACCGGGCTTCGTGCGGGCGGAAGGCGCGCAACACGTCCTCCAAGGGGCCATCGTGGGTGATATTGCACTTGCCGCCCCCCGAGATGAGAATCTTGGTGCCTAGGCGGTTGGTCTTCTCCAGCAGAATGACGCTCCCCCCGAGGGTGGCGGCCCGCCAAGCCGCCATGATGCCGGCGGCTCCGGCCCCCACCACCACGACGGGCTTGTCACTCATGCCGCTAGTTTAGTGCGGTTAGCCTCGGCGGCCGCTGCGCGCGCTGCGCTGCGATTGGAAGACGAAGTTCTGCCGAGCGTTGCGCGCCGGGAAGGCCCGGGGCATGTGCACCACCGGAGCCGGAGGCGCGGCATCCGGGTTGCTCACCGGGATGGCCTGCTTTAGCACGCGCTCGATCGCGCGGACTTCCTTCGCCTGTTCGGGGGTGGCCAGGGTGATCGCCCGGCCGGTGTGGCCCGCGCGGCCCGTGCGCCCAATCCGGTGCACGTAGTCCTCGGGGTTGTCGGGCAGGTCATAGTTCACCACCAGTTCAATCTCCTTCACGTCAATGCCGCGCGCGGCAATGTCCGTGGCGACCATCACGCGATAGCGGCCGGACTTGAACCCGGTGAGGGCGTCCTTGCGCTGGGCCATGGTGCGATCGGAGTGGATTTCGCAGGCCGAATGATTGGCCGTGCGCAGGGCCTTGGCGACCTTGCGGGCGCCGTGGCGGGTGCGGGCAAACACCAGCACCGTACCGGCGTGCTCTTCTAGCAGGTAGTTCAGCGCTTCCGGCTTGTTGGCGTGCGGGATGTAGGTGACTTCCTGCTTGATGCTTTCCACCGGGGTCCCGGCCGGGGTCACTTCCACGGTCTCGGGGTCTTCCATGAACTCTTCCGAAAGCTTACGCACTTCGGGCGGCATGGTGGCCGAGAACATCATCGTTTGGCGGCGCGGCGGCGTGGCCGCCAGGATGCGGCGGATGGCCGGGGCAAAGCCCATATCCAGCATGCGGTCCGCTTCGTCCAGCACCACAATGCCGGCGTGGCGCAGGTTCACGGATCGGCGATCCATGTGGTCAATCAAGCGGCCCGGCGTGGCGACCACCACTTGCGGGCGGGCGCGCAGGGCGTGCACTTGCTGGTTGATGCTGGCACCACCGATGACAAGCGCCGTCGTCACGCCAAGCTTGTGCAGCGTTTCTTCAATTTGCATTGCCAGTTCGCGGGTCGGCGCGAGGACGAGGCCAAATTCGGTGGGGCGAAGCCGCTCCAACATGGGCAGGCTAAAAGCGAGCGTCTTGCCGGTGCCGGTTTGCGCAATCCCGATGACGTCCACACCCTTCAGGGCGACGGGGACGGCCCCGGATTGGATCGGGGTGGGGGACTGGAACTTAAGCGCCGAGACCTTTGCAAAAACTTTGGGGGAGAGGCCGAGTTGATCGAAGCCGAGGGTGAGGGAAATGGTAGGCATGAAAAGACCGAAGCTCCACAGCGTCGGCAATGCCTATGATGACAGGTTCCTTTGAACTGAAACTGGGCACCCGCGCCATTGTGCCCGCGCAAAGACCCTGGGTTAACCTCGCGATATGGCCAGGTTCACCTGAAAAATGAGGTCAGGATCTTCTTTGAGTCGCCGCATTTCGGCTACCAGTTTGCGGGTGAGTTCCGCGCGGCTCGCGCTCGGCCCTTGCGCCCAAAGGTTGTTCTGTTCGTACGGATCGGCCACCACATCAAACATTTCCCATTCCTTAAGGTCGTAATAGTAAATCAACTTATTGCGCTGGGTGGCAATGCCCACCCAGCGGGCTACTCGATGATCGGCGTCATCACTTTCATAAAAATGGCCGTAAGTGAGGTTGCGGTTCGTGAGGTCACTGGGCCGCTGGGTGACGGGCCAAAGGGAGCGCCCCTGCATGTCCGTCGGCACGGTCACGCCGGCCGCCTCCAAGATCGTCGGCGCCAGGTCCACGTTGCTGGTCAGCGCAGTCGCCACGGCGGGGCGCAGACCGGGGCGACGGACGATGAGCGGGGTCCCCGCCGAAGGCTCATAGAACCAGCGCTTGTCGTACCAGCCGTTCTCACCTAAAAAAAAGCCTTGATCCGATGTGTAGATCACGATGGTGTTCTTGGCTTGCCCGGTGCGTTCAAGTTCGTCCAGCAGCACTCCAACCCCATCGTCCACACTGCGTACGCATCGCATGTAGTTGCGCATGTAACGTTGGTAATTGGTGGCCAGCAGATCTTTCGATGCCTCCATTTGCGCGGCATAGGCTTCATCTTGCTTGGCCCAAGCCGCTTGCCAAGCTTGCAAGAGGTCGCCTTGCACTTGCGGCGGCGCGTACTGCACCATCAGGTCCTCTTGCAAGCGGAGATGCTTGTCGATCCTCATGCTCACTTGGGAGGCCATGGAGTTCAGCCCCGCGTAGTCGGTGCGGAGGGTGGGGGGCTCGGCGTAGGTTTGATCGAGGAAAAGCGTCCACGTCGCGGGCGACGGGATGAAGTTCCGATGGGGCGCCTTGTGCCCGACCATCAGAAAGTACGGCTTGGTGCGCGGTTGGCGCATCCACGCCAATGACTTCTCGGTGATGATCTCCGTGGCGTACCCAGTCGCCGTCTTCCGGCCCTCCCGGGTGATGAAAACGGGGTCGTAATACGCGCCCTGCCCCGGCAGCACGTCGAACTCGTCGAAGCCCGTGGGGTCGCTTTGCAAGTGCCACTTGCCAATCACCGCCGTTTCGTAGCCCGCAGCCTGCAGCGCCTTCGGGAAGGTCGGCTGGTCGCCATCAAAGCTTGTTGTGTTGTCCCGGTGCCCGTTGATATGGGCGTGCTTGCCCGTGAGGATGGCGGCGCGGCTGGGGGCACATAGCGGGTTGGGAGTGTAGTGCCGGTCGAACCGCACCCCCTCGCGAGCCAGCCGGTCCAATTGCGGGGTCTGTATATGCGGCGACCCGTAAGCGGAAATGGCGGATCGGGCGTGGTCATCGCTGATGATAAGGATGATATTGGGGGCTCCCGAACTCGCGGCACTGCCGACAATGAACAGGCCCAGGATCAATCCCTTTTGCACGTACCTAGCATACCAATCGTTCCCGGTAACATTTTCAGCGTGAAAACTGCCATCTCGGCCCTCACTATTCTTTCGCTTTTCGTTCTCATCGGTTGTGGTTCGCAGGAGCCGACGGGAGTTCCCCCGACGGCGGCTACCGGCACCACCACGGGTGGCACGGCGCCGAGCACCCCCACGGAACCCGTGGCCGGCGGTACCGAAGTCACCGAAGCCGAACTGGAAATGCCGTTCTATCCGGGCGCGACCATCAAGGCGGGGTCGGCGTTCGAAGTCGTTACCCCGACCGAAGAGAACTACAACGTGGTCTACATGACCGCTGACGAACCGAGCAAGGTAGAAGCCTTCTACAAGGAGAAGTTTGCGGACGCTTCGTTTGGTCCGTTGAACACCGCCGAAAAGGAAGGGTTCTTGATGAGCAAGACCCTGGCCAGCGGCAAGAAGATTGCGCTCACCGCCCTGCGCACCAAAGGCAGTGCCGAAACGGAAGTGACGCTCTCGGCCGGCATGGTGAAGTCCGAAGGCACCGCGACGGAACCGGCTCCCCCGACAGAAAACGAAGCCAACCACTAACGGAACTGAATCCAACCCGTGCGTCGGTAGTATTGCCTAGGGGTAATGTCCCCTTCGGAGTCCGTTCTCTGAAGGGGACGACGCACCATCATGCATTTCATTTCGCGTAAAGGAGCCTTGCTCGCGGCACTCGCCGTGATGGCGGGCGCTTCTGCTCCAGCCCAAGCCAATTGGGAGCTCGTGAATCGGTACACGACCGATTACCTGCGACCTTCCATTTATAGCCTCTCGCTCTCTCCGTCTTTCATCCAAGAAACCGACGAGTTTTGGTACGCCTGGCGCTCCAGCGATGGCTACCGCTATTGGCGGGTGAACCCGGCCAAGCGCACCAAGCAACCCCTGGTGGATAGCGTCAAGCTCGCAGCGCAGCTTTCTGAAGTCAGCCGCAAGCCGTACGACACCAGCAACCTTGATCTCCAGCAAATCACATTCGTGGACAAGAGCACGACGGTGATCCGGTTTGTCATCGGTGAGGAGCGGTTCGAGTACGACACGGAGAAGGAAATCCTCAAGTCGCTCGGCCCGGTGCGCCCGCCGCAGCAGGGTGGACCGGCCGTCAACCGCTTTGGTCGTAACCAAGAGGGCCAGCGCGTGGGCAATCAAACCCCGCCCGCCGAGGATGTGACCAACCGCCCGTTTGGCAACTACGCCCCGGACAAGAAGCGGTACGTCTATGCGCTGGACCACAACCTCTACTACGTCGAGATTGTGGACGGCAAGGAAACCGAGCCGGTCCAGCTGAGCAAGGATGGTGCCGAAGAATATAGCTTTGGCGGTGGCGGTCGCTTTGGCGGCGGTCAACAGGGCGAGCAGCAAGGCCAAGGCCAGGGCCGCGAGCGACGAACCCGCCCCGGGGTGACCTGGAGCCAGGACAGCGCGCGCTTCTACGCCATGCGCTTTGATCGCCGGAAGGTGAAGGATCTGTGGCTGGTGAACACCCTGGCCACTCCTCGGCCGACGCTGATGACCTACAAGTACGAGATGCCGGGCGAACCGGACGTGACCCAGCAGGAACTCCACGTCTTTACCACCGCGACCAAGGAAATGGCCAAGGCCAAGGTGGATAAATACAAAGACCAGCAGATGTCGGACATCCACTGGCAGGAAACCACGAGCGACGCCCTTCGCCTGGTACGCCGCGACCGGCTCCAGCGCAACATGGAGTTGATTGAACTTGACCTGAAGACCGATGCGGTGAAGGTGCTCCTCACGGAATCGGTGGAGAACGCCTACCTCGAACGCCGCGCCGTACGCTACATCAAGCCGGGCGGCGACTTCATTTGGTGGAGCGAGCGCACCGGCTGGGGCCACCTGTACCTGTACTCCAACGATGGCAAGCTGAAGCACGCCATCACGAGCGGTCCTTGGCGCGTCGAAGGCCTTTCTGACTTCGATGACAAGAAGAACGAAGTGTTCTTCGCCTCCTTTGGGCGCGAAGGCAATGAGAACCCCTATTACCGGCATAATTACCGGGTTAACCTAGATGGATCCGGCCTTACTTTGCTCGATCCGGGCAATGCCGACCACAGCACCACGCTCACCCCGAGCAAGGAGTACGCCGTGGACGTTTACAGCCGGATTGACATGGCCCCCGAGGCCGTCGTGCGCGACCGCAGCGGCAAGGTGATTCTCGAACTGGAGAAGGCTGACCTCTCCCGCCTGTACGAAACGGGCTGGAAGATGCCGGAAACCTTTAAGGTGAAGGCCGCCGATGGCGTGACGGACATCTACGGGAATTTGTGGAAGCCATTCGACTTCGACGCCCGCAAGAAGTATCCGATCATCGCCTACGTCTATCCCGGCCCGCAAACGGAAAGCGTGACGGCCAACTTCTCGCCGACGATCAGCATGCAGCGCCTGGCGCAGCTTGGCTTCATCGTCATTCAGATCGGCAACCGAGGCGGCAACCCGGCTCGTTCCAACGCCTACCACTCCTACGGTTACTACAACCTGCGAGACTACGGCCTGGCCGATAAGAAGGCAGGGATGGAGCAACTGGCCGCGCGCCACAGCTTCATTGATATCAACCGCACGGGCATCTATGGCCACTCCGGTGGCGGATTCATGACGGCGGCGGCCCTGCTGTTGCCCCCGTTCAATGAGTTCTTTAAGGTGGGCGTGAGCAGCGCGGGCAACCACGACAACAACGTCTACAACAGCAACTGGAGCGAGCAGCACCACGGTCTGCGCGAGGTGCCGGTGACGCAAGGACAGGGTCAAGCGGGCCAAGGCGCGGCCACGGGTCGCACGGCCCCTGAGGAGTTCATGGTGGACGAAGCGCCGCAGGAGCAAACCGGTACCGGGACGAAGTTCGAAATCAAGGTGCCGACCAACGCCGAACTCGCCGCCAACCTCAAGGGCAACCTGATGCTGGTGCACGGGGACATGGACAACAATGTTCACCCGGCGGGCACAGTCCGTCTGATCAATGCGCTCATCCGCGCCAACAAGCGGTTCGAGATGCTGTTCCTGCCGGGGCAAGCCCACGGCTTCGGCGACATGAACCCTTACTTCACCCAGCGCATGTTCGAGTACTTTGCCGAACACCTGCTGGACGAGCGCGTCCCTTCGGGGGCCGACATGGTCGTTCGCCCGTAAGCCACGGCCGTTGACCAAGCTACGAAACCCTCGCCTTCCTCAGGCGAGGGTTTCGAGCGTTTCGAGGGTGCGTTCCCAGCTCAGGCAGCCGTCGGTGATGCTTTGGCCATAGACCAGGGACTCGCCAGGGACCAGCACCTGCTTGCCCCCCACCAAGTTGCTCTCCATCATGATGCCCACGATGGGCGATTGGCCTGTCGCCCGTTGCCGCACCACATCGGCGGCGATCTCCGGCTGGCGATCGGGGTCGCGGCGGCTGTTGGCGTGGCTCAGGTCCACCATCACGCGCTCCGGCAGCCCCGCTTTGCGCAGCTTGCCCGCCGCATCGCTCACCGATTTCTCGTCGTAGTTGGGCGTCTTGCCACCGCGCAGAATGATGTGGCAATCCCGGTTGCCGCGCGTTTCCACAATGGCGCTATGCCCGCCCTTGGTGACCGAAAGGAACGAGTGCGGGTGCTGGGCGGCCAGGATCGCATCCACCGCGATATCCAGGTTGCCGTTGGTGCCGTTCTTGAACCCCACCGGGCAGCTGAGCCCGCTGGCCAGCTCGCGGTGGACTTGGCTTTCGGTGGTGCGGGCCCCGATCGCCCCCCAACTCACTAGGTCGGCCACGTACTGCGGCGAGATCATATCCAGAAACTCGGTCGCCACCGGCACGCCCATTTCGGTGATCTCCATCAGGAGCCGTCGGGCCTGGCGCAAGCCGTAGTTGATATCGAACGAACCATCCAGGTGCGGGTCGTTGATGAAGCCCTTCCAGCCCACCGTCGTGCGGGGCTTCTCGAAGTACACGCGCATCACAAGCTCAATGCGATCTGCAAGTTGCGTCCGAATCTGGGCGAGCCGTTGGGCGTACTCCAGGGCCGCGTCCATGTCGTGGATGCTGCACGGCCCGCTGATCACCAGCAGGCGCGGGTCTTCGCGCTGAAGGATGCGGATGATGGTGGCGCGAGACTCGGCGATGAACGCGGCGTTCGCCTCTGTCACCTGAAACTCTCGGACGAGGTGCGAAGGCGGAGCCAGTTCGCGGATTCCGGCAATCCGAAGGTCATCAATCTGGGGTCGGCCGGGGGTCCTCATGCGCTCGCACCCCTAGTCTACGGCGCACCCCGTGCGGAGGCTTGGGGCGACGGGGCCGAACTACCGGGTCCACGCCCGGGGCGTCATGCCTGCAAGCTTTTCATCTCGCCGGCCACCAGGCTAACGGCATCGTTGAGCGTGATGACCCCCACGACGACTTGGCCGTCGTTCTCCACCAGGGTCATCTTGGTCTCCTTGGCCCGCAGGACCTCGAAGAGTTCAATGGCCGAATGCTTCTCCTTCAGGCGCGGGAGTTCGGAGAGCAGGGAAGTGAGGGGCACTTCCTCTCCGCAATACCAATCACGCACCCGCAACAAGCCGACGGTTTCCGCCCAGCCACCACGGTACACCGGGAGATAGCTGTGTGAAGAGCCACGGATGGCTTCCTCGATTCGCTTTCGATCCCAGTTCAAATCCAGGGCTTCGATCTCATCGATGGGAGTCATCACATCGCCGCAGGTGCGTTCGCTGAGCTGGAACGCGTTCTGCACAAACTCACTCTCCCGCTTATCAATGGCGCCGCTACGAATCCCCTCGCGGATAAGCGTGAGCAAGTCCTGCTCTGTCACGCGGGCACCAAGCCGTGTCCGTCGGTTCACCGCATCTTCAGCCATTTTGCTCGTTTTGCTCACCATCCAGGCCAGCGGGCGGGTGATGCGAATGAGCCAGTAGAACGGACGCGCAAACCAAAGGGCAATGGCATCCGCGTGGTCAAAGCCGATCTGCTTGGGAATGACGTTGGTGACAATGAGGGCGGCGATGGTCATCACCGCCAAGGTCAAGCCTCCGGCGACGGGCTGGGCGTGGGCCTGTTGAATCCAGGACTGCGCCAAGAACCACTCCGTGACCCCTGGCGTCAGCTTGTTACTAATGATGGCCCCGAGGAGAAAGTTTGCCGCCGTGGCCAGCACCTGTCCGGCCGCCAAGAACGCCACCGGCGAGCGCTGATAGACCAAAACCAGTCGGCCGGCGTGGTTGCCCGCCTCGTGTGCTTGGCGCATGCGCTCCACGCGGGCACTAAAGGTGGCCATTTCGGCGGCGGAGATAAGCGCCGACACCAAAAAGAGAATCAGAATCTCCACCCAAACCATCACGGATGAGACGCACGATTGGGGGGAGAGGATGCGCGGCCGGCATCGGTATAACAAGCCTATGGGACTTGCCACACTCGTCGCCCAAGCTGCCTTGCTGGCGGTTTCCGCACAAACGGCCCCCGCCGCCCCCGATCTCACCACGATTGACGGCACGATCAAGGAGCTGTATGCCGTCATCAGCCGCCCCACGCCGGGGGCTCGCGATTGGGATCGATTCAAGAATCTGTTTGACCCGCACGCGCGGATTGTGGTGAACGGGATGTCCGGCCCAGAACCGGCGAGATCGTACTACGGCAGTCTCAGCCCGGACGAGTACAAAACTCAAAACGCCAGCGTGCTAGAGCGCACTGCCTTCACCGAACGGGAGCTTGGGCGTGAGACCACGGTGTTTGGTGAGATTGCGCAAGTCGCTTCGAGTTACGAAACCACCATGGGCGAGGCCCCGAACCAACGGCTCCAGCGGGGGATCAATTTCATCCAGCTCTACTTCCGCAATGGGCGGTGGTACATCCAGTCCATCCTCTATCGCCCGGCCGATGCCAAGAACCCCATCCCCGCCCGGTTGTTGCCGCCCCGGTAAGCTCGGCGGCATGACCTTCGAGACCTTTCGCATTCACAGCGAGTTCATCACGCTTGGCCAGCTCCTCAAGGCAGCCGACGTGGTGCAATCGGGCGGTGATGTGAAGTGGTTTCTCTCCCAGGCCGACATCAAGGTGAACGACGAGCCGGACAACCGCCGGGGCCGCAAGCTCTACCCCGGCGACCGGATTGTCATTGATTTCGAGCTTGAGCTCGAAATCACCAGTCCAGCGCGTTAAGCGTTCGGCTCAGGGCCGCCGGGTTGTAGGTGCCCGTCGTGTTTCCCAGTACCACCACCACGCGCTGTTTGCCCATGTCAATCATCAGGTGGGTGCGTGCGCCGGGTTGGCTGCCGCCGTGCTGCAGCACATTGGCCTCGCCCAAGTCCCATCCCAATCCGTAATCGGTTTGGGTGCCGTTCTTGAGGGCGCGGGGTGTGCTCATCAGCTTCAAGCTCTCCGGCGACACGAGTTTGGTGGTGCGCACCGCCTCGCCCCAGCGGGCCAGGCCCCGGGCCGTGCTCTCCATGCCTCCGCCCCCGTACTTCCAGCTGAGATCATCCCGGAAGGTGTTGAGCCGGGGCACGCCCAGACCGTTCTGCTCGTAAATGCGGTTGCGCGGGGTCTTCAGGCTCTGGTCCTCCACGTCTAGTTCACCCCCGGCGGGCGGGAAGACCTCGCGGCGCATGTAGTTCACAAAATCGCGCCCGGAGGCCGATTCCATGGCGCGGGCCACCACCGTGAAGGCGTGGGTGCTGTAGGAATAGCGTGTGTTGGGCTCCCAGATCAGCGGACTCTTGATGAGCACATTGCTGGCATCCCGGGCGGTGGCAAAGTGGGTGCGGCCATCGGGGTTCACGCCCCCCGCGTAGTGTCGGAACCCGCCCGTGTGGCTCAGGAGTTGCGCCAGGGTCACCGGCGCGGTGCTGGCGGGCCACTCGGGGATGTACTTGCGGCTGTCCACATTCAGGTCCAGCTTGCCGCGCTCGGCCAATCGCATCGCGCCCACGGCCGTGATCGGCTTGCTAATGCTGGCCAGCCGGAAACGGGTTACCGGCGCCACACGTTCCTCGCGCTCCCGATCGGAGAAGCCGGTTTGGTAATCAAATACCAGTTTCCCCTTGTCCATCACCGCGACGGACATCCCGACCACCTGGTGCTCGCGGCTGAATTCGATCACCGCCAATTCCGCTCGGGAGACGGCCGCTGAACTGGCCGAAGTTGCCGGCGCGGGGATGGCTCCGCTAAGAACGAGCAAGATCGCAAGGCTCACGGCAACAAATTACCTGCTTGCCAGTCCCAGAGTTGCGCACCTGGTTGCGGCGCGAACGTATGATGAATCATGCGGTTCGCCACAATTGCAGCCCTTGTCAGTGCCCTGGCCGTGAGTGCCTGGGGATGCGTTGCCTCGGTGGCCCCGCCGAATTCCAGCATGAACTCCGTCGAATCCAACCCGCCCCAGGCCGTCCCCGCTGGCCACGAAACCATTGTTCTCGGAGGCGGATGCTTCTGGTGCATTGAAGTCCTATTCGAAGAGCTCAAAGGCGTGGCGTTTGTCGAGAATGGATACGCCGGAGGCGAAAAAGCGGGCGTGACCTACCGGGAGATTGGGACCGGCACGACGGGCCACGCCGAGGTGATTCGGGTGGTCTACGACCCCAAGGTGATTGGCGGCGAAGACATCCTGCGCATCTTCTTCACCGTCCACGACCCCACCACTAAAGATCGACAGGGCGGTGATGTCGGCCCGCAGTACCGCTCGGCCATTTTCTTTGAGAACGACGCCGAGAAGGCCCGTGCCCAGGCCATCATGGACGAAATCACGAAGGCGGACATTTGGGAAAAGCCGCTGGTGACGACCCTCGAACCCCTGCGCAACTACACGCGCGCCGAGGAGTATCACCAGAACTACTACGCCAAGTACGAGACGGCCACCGAAGCCGAGCGCGCCAACATGAACGCGGGCTACTGCAACGCCGTGATCTCGCCCAAGGTGCTCAAGTTCCGCGAGAAGTTCGCGGATCGCCTGAAGACCAGCGGCGCCGGTTCACGGTAACGCGACGACCACTTCAGCTTCCGGGAATCGCTCCCGGAGGCGGAGAGCCAGCGCTTCCATCCCGGGGTGCTCGGTTTCTCGGTGGCCACTGGCCATCATCACAAAGCCTTGGTCGGCCCCGGCGACTCCTTCGTCGTGCCGGAATTCGCCGGTAAGGAAGGCATCGGCACCGGCGGCCTTGGCCGCCACCCACTCGCCGCCCGCCGCTCCGCCACTTACGGCCAGCCTCTCAATGCGACGTTCGGGGTCACCGTAAAGCCACGTCTTCGTGCCTAGTTTTTCATCCGCCCAGGCCACGAATTCGCGGGCCGTCATCGGGGGGATGTTGCCAATGCGGCTGAGCGGTTGCGGCACGCCGGGCTTCAGCGTTACTAGATCGTAAGCCGGCTCTTCGTAAGGGTGTGCCGCCCGCAATGCTTGGACCACCGCGGACAGGTGGGCCACATCCACCACCATCTCGATGCGGGTTTCGGCGACGGACTCCACTTGCTCCGCGCGACCCACGGCGGGATTCGAGCCCGCTTTGCCGACAAAAGTGCCCGTGCCACTGGTCCAGAACGCGCACCGCTCATAGTTGCCGATGCGTCCCGCCCCAGCGGCGCTCATGGCGTCAATCAGGGCATTCCGGGCCTCGCCGGGCGCAAAGACCACGATCTTCACTTGCTCCACCGTGGCTCCGCTCCCAATGGGTTCCAGGTCCGTCATCTCCAACCGGGCGGCGAGGGTATCCGAGATGCCGCCGGGAGCGGCGTCCCAATTGGTGTGGATGCCAAAGAGGCTGCGCTCGCCGCGAATCAGTCGCGCAACTTTGCCTTCCACATGGCTCCCATCCCGCACGTGGGCAATCGGCTTCCAAATCAGCGGATGGTGAATCACCAAGAGCTGCGAGTCGCACTCTTCGGCCATGGCCAAGCTGCGGTGGTTCACATCCAGAGCAACAAGGATTCGGTCGGCGGGGGCCGACGGGTGGCCGAGTTGAAGGCCGACTGGATCCCAATCAAACGCCCACCGCCGAGGGGCAATGGACTCCAAGTAATCCGTGATATCAGCCACGCGCAACATGGCCTTAGGTTAGCACCGGGCTAGGGGAGGATGGAGAAAGAAGGTTGGAAGGCGGGATTAACCCGCCTCCGTGAGCTCACAGGCGTTTGAACGTTTATGATGACTGTCCGATAGATGATGACGGCAATAATCCGCCAGCTTATGAAGTGCCTGTTCTGAGATTCGGTCTAGCTTGCCGTGACTCATCATTGTGAGCGCAAGCAAAGCAAAGGCCTCGTCCTCGGTGAGCTCCAACCGTCCATGTGTATCCATAGGTGGTTTTTTGCTCCCTGGGGCTTCCCCCAGCGGGATTGACGAATCATCCCGCCTGATTGTTCCCGAAAGAATCGGGCCAAACGGAAGTTCTCGAAAAAAGGCCCGGACGGTACACTGGAGGTATGGCAGAAGACACACCCAAAACGTACGGTGGAATGGCCGTCGTCGAGGGGGTGATGATGCGATCACCGGGCTTCTTTTCCGTGGCCTGCCGCGCCCCAGATGGCCGCATCGTGCTCAAGACCGAGCCCATCGAAAAGACCTGGTTGGGCCGCCAAAAGTGGCTCCTCAAGCCTTTCCTGCGCGGAACCTTTGCGATGCTGGACACCATGGTCTTTGGCATTCGCGCGATGAACTTCGCCGCCAATGTCCAGACCGATCCTGAGTACGCCACCGCCGAAGACAAGGCGAAGGCCGTGGACGGCAAGGGGCCGGGCGCTGTCTCCAACTTTGCGATTGGCCTCACCTTGGTGACCTCGCTCGCGCTGGGATTCGCGCTATTTAATGCCGCGCCTCAGTTCGTTTCCGAGCTCATCGTGCGGTGGATGGGGGGCGACCTCGCCACCAACAAGAATGGCCTGCTGACCAACTATGTCGCCGAGACGGTGAAGCTAGTCTTCATCATCGGTTACCTGTCCGCCATCAGCTTCTATCCGCCGATTCGAGAAGTATTTCGGTACCACGGCGCCGAGCATAAGGCGATCAACTGCCTGGAAGACGGCGACGAACTCACGGTGGCCAACGTGCAGAAGTGCACGCGCTTGCACCCGCGCTGCGGCACCAACTTCGTGATCATCGTCTTCGTGGTGTCGTTCCTGCTGCAGCCGCTCATCCCGCGCGATCTTTTTGTGCCGCTGACGAGCCCCACATGGCTCCTGGCGCTCACGCGCCTGCCGGTGGAACTCGCGATGATGCCCGTAGTGGCCGGCGTGAGCTATGAGCTCATCCGATTAGCCGGCAAGATGAAGAATGCGGCCTGGGTCAAGATTGCTCTGGCCCCCGGCCTGGCGACGCAGCTGATTACGACCGCTGAACCGAACGACGCTCACTCCGAAGTAGCCATCGCCGCCCTCGAGGCGGCACGGCGCGCCGAAGAGACGGGGGCACTGGAGAACGGAGTCCTCGGCGAAGCCGGGATTCAAAGCGACGAGACAAACCAGCCCGTCCAAATCACGACGTAAGCGGCCGAACCTGCCAGGCAGGCGCGGCGAATGAAATTCAGGTGCGTATCAGCGTACTTCAGCATTACCAGCCATGCGCCTACCAGCGTCATGCCCTTGACCAAGGCAAAGAGCCATTCACTGGTCTCAATCACCGGCTTCATGAGGGGGTTGAGTTCGGTGATGTGGCCATTGGCATGCAGCACCGCCGTCATGACCAGGTCCACAAAACCGATGCCGAGCAGAAGGAGCAAAGCGCGCGTGGGGAATCCCGTCCGCCAATTGAAACCTCGGGTCGGGGCAGCGTCCTCCGACGCCTCGGTTTCCATCTCCACGACCTCATCCGCCCAGGGGTCATCCTTCCAGTTCTTCACTTCGTTGATGTTCTCGCCCGGGTTGTTATGGCTCATTGCTTAGGCTCCTGATGATTTGGTCATGCACCTGTCTCACCTCACTGGCGGGCCGGATGTTGTGGTTCGTCATCAAACTCACTGTCCACGTCTCGCCGTTGGGTCTCTTCACATAACCGCTGAGACAAGTGACTGCAGTTAGTGTGCCAGTTTTCCCCGTAAAGGGCACGGTTTGTAAACGGTTCGCGAGCGTTCCCTCACCAGAGTTTGCTAAAGCCCGTTCAAATACGGGGAAATTCGGGCGGCTTCGCGCCCAATGCAGCACCTTGGTCAACGCGTTGGGGGTCACAAAGTTGCGGCGGCTCATCCCGCTGCCGTCCATTGCCTTGATCTCGTCGGCCGTCAGGCCAACTTCCTTCGAGTAGAACTCCTGCATCCTGCTCGTGGCTTCCGCGTATTCATTTCCCGGCGTGAGAGTCTTCTCGTGGCCGGCGGCCATCAGCAGGAGTTGCTCCGCGTAGATGTTGTCGCTATCCTCAAGGCAGAGCTTGGCGAGTTCGCTCAGGGGCGGCGTTTTGAAGACGCGGTCCGGCACCCGCCACGGCGGCAGAACTTCCGTGGCCACAAAATATGCTCCCGGGCGGAAGGCTTCAGTGGCCGCCAACTGCGGATCGGGGATGGCAAAGTGGCCGATTCGCGTTCGGTTCTGCGGTAGTTCACCGTTGACGTAGAGCCGCCGGGTGAAGATATCGAGGCGGACATTAAGCGTCCCCAGCGGCGAGCCACGGAGAATGCGAATCTGTTTGAGCGCCGGATCAAGCGGCAAGAGCGCGCCCTTCTCCGCAAAGACCTCGAAGCGCTGATTGTTCACGCCCCAGGCCGAAATCCGTCCGGCGTAGGAAAAGGGGAGGTCATCCCACTCCCAGGTCGGCGGGATGAGCGGCGCAAACGCTTGATGCACGCGCACCGTGCCCCCTTTGCCCCCCGCGCCGAGCTCACGAAGTTGCTCAAACGTCACCCCCGGGGTGCCTAGCGCCGACACCGTCGGGCCGTATTCGTCATTCCAAACGCGGATCTCACCCTGGTAGTCAGGGCCAAGCGTTTCCAGGGCGTAGAGGATGGAGAGAATCTTTTGGTTGCTGGCTGGCACCAGCCGGGTATCGCCCATTTGCTCGAAAACAACCGCGCCCGAAGCATCCCGCACGCTGATGCCCGTCAGGCCACCCGCCAGGGAAGTGTGCTTAAGGTGAGGCTCGATGGGCGGCATCATTGCCGCCGCCAAGAGGAGGGTGGTCATGTTGGTCAGGCAGACGGGGCGGGCTGGAGTTCGTCGGCGAACACCGGCTCACTAACATGGTCGAAGCGCTGCGCCTCGATATCGGTGGCGATACCGGTGGCGAAGGCCTTGAGTTGGGGGTCCATTTCGGTTTCGGCAGCGGCTCGAACCGAATTGAGAATACGATCCCGGTCGTGGTCACGCCACTCCACCAGGTGGAAGGCGGCGTGAATTGCGCTGCGACGACCGATACGATGCGGGGCCGAAAGCAGACTGAGAAGGGCATCGGCGGCGGCGTCGGTGCAGATGTGACCGCCCAGCACCACCCCGGCCTTGTAGACGGCCCGGGCGTAGTCGTCCTCGCTCTCGGCGATGAAATCTCGGATGGCCGCGACGGCCTCATTTTGATCTCGCGGATCGGGGAAGAAAGAAGGCAAGTCCTCGAACATATCGAGCACCGCCCACTGCGCGCAACGACGCCAAGGATGAACCTTGTCCCTCAGGATGCGCAGAAGGGCCGGGCCGAAGAGGCCGGCGCTGGCGTGGGATTCGATGTGATGGATGCACTCGTGCCCAATATCGCGCACGGGGCAGTAGAGAAGGCAAACCCACTCTTGCGGCCCTAAGTCTCGGATGCTGGCCGTGAAGCGCCCGGACCACCCAAGGGTTTCCGAGATCGCGGTTTGCCGGTCAAAAAGTTCGCCCAGGCCCTGCTGGATTCCCACCAGCACTTCCTCCACCGTCTCGCCCTTGGCTTCGTTCCAATAGCGTTCGCTGCGGCCGAACACCCCTGAGGGCGTGCGGGCAATCTGCACTTTGGTGCGCTCTCCGTCCAGTTCGATCCAGGCTTCTTCGCGCCAGGCGTCCGGAGTGACGTGGTACTCGCGACTTACCGGATGGGGTGGCCAATGAAAGGGAACTCGATCCCCGGGACGACGGGCCTTGGTCTCGCCCGGGAATCGCGTGGCCGCCAAGGCCAAGAATTCCTCAAGGGCCTTCAGGACCAGGTCAGCCGTCATGGCTTAGCTCTTTCGAGGTTCTTCCGGGGTCGGCTCATCGTCGCCGCGCAGACCCTTTTCAAAGTTCTTCTTGCCGTCCTTGATGCCTTCTTGGAACTCGCTCACACCTCGGCCCATCCCGCGCATCAGCTGCGGAATCTTGGTGCCCCCGAACAGGAGCAGGACCACGAAGACGATGATAATGAGTTCAGATCCACCAGGGAGGCTGAGTGCAAGGAGATTTGTCATGGGAGGCCTTTCTTAAGTATACGCCGATTCTGCCCGCGAGAGAGCCCTACTGGGTTTCTCCGACCGGTGAAGGAGCCTCGCCCGGCTTGGGTTCCAGCGCATCTTCCGTCTTGAAGTCGAAATCCATGCTGGAAGAGGAAGAACTCTTGCCGAAGTCCGGATCACCTTCGAAGTGAATGACGAGCCAATCCCGGCGCTCGTTCAGGATCTTCGGTGCTTTCTTGGGATCTTGGCGAGCGTAGGCCATGTTCAGGTTCTTGCGGTTGCCGTCGGTCGGCAAGTCGGCCTCAAACACCAGCGGAGTGCCGGCCTTGTCGGTGATTTGGGCCAGCGTCTTTCCGGCGACGTCCTTGTTGTAGAACAGGCCCGTCAGGCGGCCACTGGTCTTGCACACCCATTCCTCATCCGGGCCGGGAGGAATCATGCCCTTCACCATGTCGGTCGCAAACCCGGGCGCGCCTTCCATCTCCTTGTCCATCTCGGACTTCATCTTGCCGTGCAGCCGACCGTAATACGGGCGGATGTCATCCTGCCAGGTGGCGGCGGGCGGCAGTTGCCCTTTCTCCTGAGCATAAGCCAGCGTGGCCTTCTGGATCATCGAGCCCGTGATGGCACAGCCCGCCGTTTCCGTGGCTTGTCCCACCACCGAGCGGCACATGACCAATCCCCCCACGCCCATGACCAGACAAAGGGCCACGACAAGTAGCAGAATCCACACAATCGGACTGACCCCGCTTTTGCTGGGCGGCGCCATCGGGGGCGGATTAAACGGAGGAGGCACGTTCGCCATACACTGAGGATACGGGAAAAGCAGGGTCCGGTTGCAAGCCTGGGCCTGTCTCAGCCTCGCGGGTCCAATCCTCGTTCCGCATCGCTTGGGGGTCGGGTAGCGTCTGTCACATCATGGAAGACGCCATTCGCGCCCTACAACTGGCTCTGGAACTGCATGACCCGGGCGAGCGCGAGCATGCCGAGCGGGTGGCCGTTTACGCCGTAGCGACGGGAGAAAAGCTGGGCATGAGCGACGAAGACCTCATCCACTTGCGCCGCGCGGGCCAACTGCACGACGTGGGCAAGATTGCCGTAGACAGGGTGATTCTGCGCAAGATGGGCACGCTCACCGAGCAGGATTTTGACGACCTGAAGAAACACGCCGATGCCGCCGTGGACGTGCTGAGCGCGTTCCCGTGGCTTTCCCCCAGCGTGCCGATGATTCGCTCGCACCACGAGCGCTGGGATGGGATGGGCTACCCGCGCGGGCTGGAAGGCGACGAGATCCCCTTGGGTGGCCGCGTGCTTGCCGTTGCCGAGGCCTTCGACGTGATGGTATCGGGCTCGGCTTGGCGGCGCCCTCTCGACCCCGAAGATGCGTGCATGGAAATCCGGGATTGCAGCGGCACGCAATTCGATCCCAAGGTGGTCGCGGCGTTCCTTTCCGTACAGCCTCTCATTCAACCGCTCGGGCAAGCCTAGAATCCGCGCCGCGCCAATCGCGTAGACTGAGCGTATGAGCGCGCAGCAGGCCTTGCACGAGCGGATTTTTGACATCAACGCCCTCAATTCGGCGGTCACGGTCTTGGACTGGGATCAGCAAACTTACATGCCCGAGGGCGGGGCCGAGGCCCGGGGTGAGCATGCCAGCCGCCTGACCCGCATGGCGCATGAGATGTTTGTGAGCGACGAAACGCGCGCGCTGCTGGAGAGAGCGACCGCCGCCGCCGCCCCGGGCACCGTGGATGCCGCCGTGTGCCGAGTGGCGCAACGAGAACTGGACCTGGCCACCAAGTTGCCCGCCGAATTGGTGGCGCGCCGCTCCAAGCTCAGCACCCAAGCCCATGAAGATTGGGTGAAGGCGCGCAAGACCAACGACTTCAAGACGTTTTCGCCGATCCTGACCCAGATGGTGGACATCGCGCGGGAGACCGCCGACTGCATCGGCTACACCGATCACGTCTACGATGCCCTGACGGACCAATTCGAAGAGGGAGCCACCAAGGCCACGTGGGATGCGATGTTTGATAGCATCCGCGAGCCGCTGGTGAACCTCGTCAAGGAGATCCAGAGCGCGCCCAACCACCCGGACAACGGCTTCATGTTTGGGGATTGGAGCCCCGCCGAACAATCGAAGTTCACCGAAGAACTGGTGCAAGCCATCGGCTTTGACTTCAAGCGCGGCCGCCAAGACACGGCTCCGCACCCGTTCTGCACCAACTTCAGTATCGGTGACGTTCGCCTGACGACCCGGTACCAGGATTATCTGGGCGCCAGCATCTTCGGCAGTCTGCACGAGGCCGGCCACGGGATGTACGAGCAGGGCTCGCCGATGGAGTGGGATCGTCTGCCGATTGCCGGCGGGGTTTCGCTGGGCGTGCACGAAAGCCAGAGCCGCCTATGGGAGAACATCGTGGGTCGCAGCCTGCCGTTTTGGCAGCACTTCCTCCCGCGACTCGAAGCGTATTTCCCCGAACTCCGGGCCGGAAATGTGAACGACTTCTATCGCGCCATCAACAAGGTGGAGCGAAGCCTAATCCGTGTGGAAGCCGACGAGGTCACCTACAACCTGCACATCATGATTCGGTACGAATTGGAATGCGCGATGCTGACGGGTGAACTCGCCGTGAAGGACCTGCCGGAAGCGTGGAACGCAAAGTACGAAGCCTATCTCGGTCTCACCCCGCCGACGGATGCGGATGGCTGCTTGCAAGACGTCCACTGGAGCATGGGGGCCTTGGGCTACTTCCCAACCTACAGCATGGGCAACATCCTCAGCTACCAAATCTGGGATGCGCTGAAGGCGGACATCCCGAACGCCGACGAACTGATGGCCAACGGCCACTTCGCGGAGATTCTGGAGTGGCTTCGAAGCAAGATCTATCAGCACGGAAGCCGCTACACGCCGAAGGAACTGATCACGCAGGCCACGGGCAAGCCGATGGATGCGAGCCACTACCTGAATGGCATTACCGCCAAGTACCGCGCGATCTACGGCCTATGATGACCCTTGGCTTGCTGCTGGCGACGGCCCCGGCATGGAATGAGAACCCGGCCGGGGTTACGGCCAAGTGGCCGCAACCCCCGGAAGGCCGCGAGCTGGCGCTTGGCACCAGCTTTGAGAAGCGGTTCGCTTACGAGCTTGTCCAGGGGGCGGCGGTGTACCGCGTGGACATGATGGAACTGAAGCCCGATGCGCTGAACAGCCGCACGGATTTGCAACTGCTGGACACCGGAATGAGAGGTGCGGAAACGCTGAAGCAGTTCCGGCCCCTGCGTGTGACCCCCACCCGCGTGGACGGCTTGCCGGCCCGGCGATGGGATGTGCAAGTGGATAAAGGCCCGCTCATCCGCCACCTACTGGTGGTGAAGCGCCCCTGGCTGATTCATACCCTTTACATCGGGGACAAGCAGGATGCCGACACAAAGGCCACCAATGAGTTCTTTGGCAGCCTAAAGATAAGTTCTCCTCAGTAATCGATTGGAGTACGCGGAAACCATTAGGAGGCCTGAGTGGTTTCCTAGGCCCTGATTCAACTCTTGGCGGGCTCGAATTGCTCCATGTAATTGAGGCAGCAGGCCCGCACCAGCGCTCGTACACGATTGATGTAGCGGCCCCGTTCGGTCACCGCTACGGCACCACGCGCGTCTAGCAAGTTGAAGGCGTGCGAGCACTTCAGCGCAAGTTCAAACGCCGGATACACCAGCGCCAGGCTCGTCGGGCACCCGGGGTCGCTCTCCTTGGTCTCCGCATCGCGGGTTGTCAGCACGCCATCCGTCGCATCCCACCGCACCGGGGTTCCGAGCACCCGCTTGCTCTCGGCTTCGTACATATCGAAGATTTGGAAGAGCATTTCCGTACTCGCGACTTCGAAGTTGAAGACGTTGTTCTGCATTTCCTGGTCGAACTCGATATCGCGGTACGTTAGCCGCTCGTTCCATTGCAGATCTTCCCAAATCGAGGCTTGCCCGTTCAGCATAAGGGTCAGGCGCTCCGGGCCGTAGGTGAGTTCGGCGCAGACCGGGTTCACTTCAATGCCCCCCATCTGTTGGAAGAACGTGAATTGGCTGATCTCGGTGCCGTTCAGCCACACTTCCCAGCCCACCCCGCTGGCGCCCAGGCTGGGGTTCTCCCAGTCATCCTCCACTAGGCGGATGTCGTCACGGTGCACATTGAAACCCACGGCGTTCAGGCTTTCCATGTAGAGGTCCACCACGTTCTCGGGGCTGGGCTTCAGCATCACCTGGAACTGCACGTACCGCTGGTTGCGCATGGGGTTGCGGGTGTAGCGGCCGTCCGCCGGTCGGCGGCTGGGCTGGGCGTAGGCGAAGCTGTAAGGAGTCGGCCCCAGGCACTTCAGGGCCGTGGCCGGGTGCGAGGTCCCCGCTCCCACTTCCATGTCCCACGGTTGCAGGATGGCGCACCCCTGCGCCGCCCAAAAATCACTGAGTTTCCGCAGAATCTCCTGCAACGTCACCATACAACTCAAGGTTACCAGCGGCGCAGAATGGGCCCCCGACACCGTACAATAGCGATATGCGCACGTTCGTCCCGCTAGTGGCCTGCATGGCCGTGATGGCTCACGCCCAAGATACGCCGCCGCCCGCCTACGATTACGTGCCCGGTTCCTTTGTTTGGTTCGATTCGCCCAACTTCGGCGACCGACCGGAAGGCGCGGTCATTGACACCATCGTGCTGCACCACACGGCCAGCAGCGGCCTCGACGGGGTGATTAAGTGGTTCCAGATGCCAGAAAGCCAGGTGAGTGCGCATTTCACCGTGGGCAAGGACGGCACCATCGTCCAGCACGTCAGCACCTATAAGCGAGCGTGGCACGCGGGCAAGAGTGTTGACCAATACGGCCGCGAGAATCTCAACGATTTCAGCGTGGGGATCGAAATGGTGAACAAGGGCGACGGCTCGGAGCCCTGGACCAAGGAGCAAGTCGAAGCGGTCCAACACCTGGTGGCGGCCATGGTGCGACGGTTCCCGATTCGTCAGATCGTGAGCCACGAGCGGATTGCCGTGCCCGCCGGACGCAAGAACGACCCGCTGGGTTTCCCGTGGGAATCCATGCGCCGCTTTGGCGTTTCGCTCTGGTACTAAGCTCGAACCTGGGCCGGGTTAGCGGAGCTGGACCATCGCCTGTTCGAGGTCGGCCACGAGATCCGAGGCTTCTTCCAGGCCGCAGTAGAGTCGGATCACTGACTTCGGTTCCGGCATATCCATGCAACACGCCGGGTAGTGCACGGCCAGGCTTTCGTGGCCGCCCCAGCTCACGCCCATCCGGAAGATCTTAAGGCTCTGCAAGAACGCATTGAGCTTGGCGCGGTCCTGCACCTTCGGCAAGAAGGAGATGAGACCCCCCGTGCCCTTGAACTGCTTTTCGTAGAGTTCGCGCTGGGCAAAGTCATCCGCCCCGCAGTAGAACACCTCGGCCACTTCGGCACGGTCCTTCAAGAACGTATGGACGGCCCGGGCGCGCACTTCGGTGGCGTCCAACCGGAGCTTGAGGGTGCGCAGACCGCGCAGGATGAGCCACGCATTGAACGGAGCGATGATGCCGCCAAAGAGGGCCCCTTCCCAGTCGTGCAGGGTCCGGATTCGATCCTTGCTGCCGCAAATGGCCCCGGCCACGACGTCGCTGTGGCCCGCAAAGTACTTCGTCACGCTGTGGCACACCAAGTCCACGCCCAGGGCGATCCCGCTCTGAAGCAGGCCGGCCCCGTAGGTGTTGTCCATGATGGTCGCGATGCCGCGGGATTTGGCCAGCGCCGTGATGGCGGGCACATCTTGCAGGCGGAACATCCCGCTGGTCGGGCTTTCCAGATAAATCAGACTCGTTTCGGGGCGCAGGGCATCGGCAACGGCTTCCTTGCACCGGCCATCCACCACCGTGCTCGTGATGTTGAATCGTTGTAAGTATTGTGTGATGAACTGGTAGGTAGGGCCATAAACCCCGTCCACTACAACCACATGGTCTCCGGCCTTCACCACGCTCATGATCGCCTGACTGATGGCGGCCATACCGCTCCCCGTCAGCAGGCAGGTTTCGCTGCCTTCCACCGCCGCAATCTTCATTTCGGCCAGGCGAGTGGTGGGGTTGTTCCAGCGGGTGTAGAGGCAGGACTCGCTCTCGTAATCCTTCATCGCCGCATCGAACTGATCGAGGCAATGGAACGCGAACGTGGAGGTCTGGACCAGCGGCGGCGCAACGGCCCCGTACGGCAATTGGTCTTCACCCAGGTGCTGCAGCAGGGTTTCAATGTGCGCGTCGTTGCGCGGGTCCATGCGCCCATTTTTGCACGTTCAAGCGCAAGGTGAGATTGTCAATAGTCCTGAGAGTGAAAAAAGGGTTGGGGAAACGCAGGGCGTTGTGTCATCCTGAAGATTCGCCCATGCCGACTCCGAAGAACCTCATTCTGCCCGATCCGGATACGCTGAACCAAGTTGAGTACGGCAAGTTCTTACTTGCCAACCTTGCTGCCAAGCGTGCGAAGCAGATCAAAGAGGGAGCGCCCCCGCTCGTGCGCATCGAGTCGAACCACCCGCTGAGCATTGCGCTGGCCGAAATCGCCCAGGGCAAGATCAAGCCCTTGCTGGACGGCGAACAGAACGCGATCGAGGAAACCGTCGAAATCCCGACCCTCGACCTCTCGGACGAAGACTTCCTGCTGCCTTCCCTCGAAGATGACGAGGACGACGATGACGGCCTGTCGCTCGGTTCCCTGGTGGACGATGACGAGGAACTGGACGAGGACGATGAAGACGTTGTGGAAGCCGATGAAGTGGATGAAGATGCCGCTCTCGGTGACTTGATTGAAGATGACGCCGTCGAACCTTCGGATGATCTTTCCCTCGATGATCTCGCCGAGAAGGAAGAAGGCGAAGACGCCGCCGAAGATCTTTAAGCCAGCATGCCGGTGACGGATCCCTACGCCGTCTTGGGAGTCTCCAGAGATGCGAGCGCCGACGATATCAAGTCGGCGTATCGTCGGCTTGCGCGCAAGTATCACCCTGACGTCAACCCCGACGATCCCACGGCCGAAGAGAAATTTAAGGAAGTCGGCGAGGCCTACAGCATCCTTTCCGACCCCGACCGTCGTCAGCGGTTTGACCAGTACGGCGTCACCGATGACTCGGGTATGGGCGGCGGTGGCGGCGGTTACGGCCCCGGTCCGGGTGCCGCCGACTTTGGCGACCTCTTTGAGGCCTTCTTTGGTGGCATGGGCGGCATGGGTGCGGGGGGCGCCACGTTCTCACGCGATGGCGACGACCTGCGCGCCGATGTTAGCATCACCCTCCGCGACGTCCTCACCGGCTGCGAGAAGCCCATCAAGGTGCGCCGCACCACGCAGTGCACCCACTGCCACGGCACCGGCGGCGAGCCGGGCTCAGAAATCAAGACCTGCGACACATGCAACGGCCAGGGTGCCGTCCGGCGCATTGCCAACACCTTTTTGGGCAGCGTGACCACGACCACTACCTGCCCGACCTGCCGGGGCACCGGCAAGAAGATTGAGAAGCCTTGCTCCAAGTGCCAAGGCAAGAAGGTGACGGTGGAAACGGCCGAACTCACCGTGAACATCCCGGCGGGCGTGCAACACGGCACCACGCTGCGGGTTTCGGGCCAGGGCGGTGCGGGCACGGATGGGGGACAGACCGGTGATCTCTATGTCGTTGTAGCGGTGGCCCGGGATGCCCGCTTTGAGCGTGATGACATCCACCTTTACGCCCCGCTCGACATCACTTTTGCCCAGGCGGCCCTCGGCGATGAGATCGATGCGGAGTCCCTGGACGGCACGGTCCGGCTTTCCATCCCGCGTGGTAGCCAACCGCAAGCCGAAGTCCGCATCAAGGGGCGCGGTTTGCCCCGGTTGCGCGGGGGTGCGCGGGGCGACCTGATCTACGTCCTGAGGGTGCAAGTGCCCAAGGATTTGACGCCGGAGCGCGCCGAGCTCTTGCGCCAGTTTGCCGAGCTGGGCAATGAACGGATTCCCGAAGGCGATGGCCAGGATGGGGGCGGATTCCTGGGTGGCCTGTTCGGCAAGAAGAAGAAGAAATGAGCGACGGCATGTGGACTCAAGTCACGGCGGTGTGGCCCGAACCGGTGCCCGATACCTCCGTGTGGCACTGCATCTTTGAGGACCACGGCGTCAATGGCACCATCGAGAACGAGAGTGTTCCCGGACTGACGGGTTACCTGGCTCCGGGCGATGAGGCCCGGCTAGAGCCCCTGCGCGCCGCGCTCCTTGCCGCCGGCGCCAGCGAAGTCTTTACCGATCTCATCCCCGAGGACAACTGGGCCGAGAGTTGGAAGCAGTTCTTCATCCCGCGCCGCCTAGGCGAGCGCATTGTGGTACGCCCCACGTGGGAGGAGTACGAAAGCCAACCGGACGACATCGTGCTGGTGCTGGACCCTGGCCAAGCCTTTGGTACCGGCGACCACCCGACCACCCGCAACTGCCTCGTTTTGCTGGAGGGCACCCCGCTGCAGGGCATGGATGTGGCTGACATTGGCTGCGGCTCAGGCATCCTGGCCATTGCCGCCGGGCAACTGGGGGCGTCGCGAATTCACGCGGTGGACGTGGAAGGCCCGAGTGTGGCCGCCACCGCCGAAAATGCCGAGCGCAATGGTGTGACCCTAGTGGTCGAACGCGGTCTCGGCTTTGACCCGCTCCCGGCGGAGCAAACCTACGACGTGGTGGTTAGCAACATCCTCAGCGCCGCCTTGATTGCTTTAGCCCCCGAAGTGTCTCGGCGGCTCCGCACTCCCGGCGTTTGGATCGTCAGCGGCATCATCCAAGCGAACTGGCCGGACGTGAAGGTGGCGGCGGAGCGGTACGGTTTCCGGCTGGACGAAACTCGTGAGGAAGGCGAATGGGTGACAGCGCGGTTCGTTCGATAAGGGCGCTCCCGCGCTTCTTTGTCACCGGGGTGCCCGACCCGGCCCCCGACCTCATCCCGATCCCCGAAGATGAGTACAAGAAGCTCCACGGCGTGCTACGGCTAGCGCGAGGGAGCGCCATTGCGATGCTCCCGGGCGACGGCCGGGTTCTCGTCGGCACCTTCGAAGGCCACGACATGGCCGTGCAATCCACGCACTATCCTGCCACCGATGCCCAGCGCGCAGTCACGTTGGCGCTTGGCCTGGCGAAGCCAGAGAAGATCGAAGAGAGCGTGCGCATGGCCACCGAGATTGGGGTTTCCGGCATTCGCTTGTTCCCCTGCGATCGAAGCGTGACGAGGTGGGACGAAGGGAAGCGTGAGGCCAAGCTGGTGCGCCTGCGCCGGATTGCGCAGGAGGCCGCCGAGGTCTGCTTCCGCACTCGATTGCCCGAAGTAAGTTTTGCAAAGGACTTAGCGCAGATTCTCCAAGACCCCGATGCGGTGGTGCTCAGCGAAACCGAGGGCCTGCCCCAACTCTTCACGCCCGCGGGGAATGCGGTGACGCTGGTCATCGGGCCCGAAGGCGGCTGGTCACCCCGCGAGGTCGCGCTCATTGGAGATCGGGCGGTGACGCTAGGCCCGCGCGTGTTCCGGGTGGATACCGCCGTCGCCGTGGCGTGCGGTCTCGCGTTGCACGGGGTCTAGCCCGGTATTCTGCCCCGCAGTTATGAGACCCGATGGTCGCGCCGCCGACGAACTCCGACCCACCACACTTGAACGCAACGTCATCAAGTTCGCCGAGGGGTCGTGCCTCATCAAGCAAGGTGATACTCACGTGCTGGTGTGCGCAACCGTGGAAGACCGCGTCGCCCCGTGGCTGAAGAACTCGGGTTCCGGATGGGTGACGGCGGAATACTCCATGCTTCCGCGCTCGGGTCGCCAGCGCAATCAGAGGGATGGCACGCGTGGCCCCAATGGGCGTAGCCTCGAAATTCAACGCCTGATTGGTCGCTCGCTGCGAAGCGTAGTGGACCTGGAGGTGCTGGGCGAGCGGACGATTACCCTGGATTGCGACGCGATCCTCGCCGATGGTGGCACGCGGTGCGCCAGCATCACCGCCGCCTATGTAGCGCTTTACGACGCGCTGACCTGGATGAAGGACCGCCGGATGATCAAGAAGTGGCCGCTCCGCGAGGGGCTGGCCGCCATCAGCGTCGGCATCCTCAACAACGAAGAGCGGCTCGACCTGTGCTATGAAGAAGACAGCCGCGCCGCCACCGACATGAACGTGGTGATGACTTCGTCGGGTCGCTTTGTGGAGATTCAAGGCACGGCCGAGGCCGAGCCGTTCGGGGCGGATGCTTTGGGTCGCATGCTCAAGCTCGGGCAAAAGGGCGTCACCGAACTCCTGGCGATGCAGAACGAGGCCCTCGGTCTGTGAGCGCGGCGCGGCGGCTGGTGATTGCCAGCCACAACCGCAAGAAATCCGGCGAAATGGTCACGATCCTCACCGCCGGGCTGCCGGGTTGGGAGATCCTGACGCTGGCTGATTTTCCCGGCGCCCCGGAGCCCGAAGAAACCGGCACGACCTACGAAGAGAATGCCGTAATTAAGGCGGAGAGTGCAGCGGCCTTTACGGGCGAACTCTGCCTGGCCGACGATGCGGGGCTGGAAATTGACGCTCTCCCCGGTGAACTCGGCCCGTGGAGCAAGCGCTTTATGGGCGAAGAGACGCCCTTCACGGAGAAGATGCAAGGGATTCTCAGCCGGATGGAAGGTCTGCCAACCGAACAACGAGGAAGCCGGTTCAACTGCTGGGTGGCCCTGGCCGCGCCGGGGCAGGAAGCGATGACGTTCCACGCCACCTGCGAGGGCCGCATTGCCGAAGCCCCGAGTGGCGGCGGTGGTTTTGGCTACGACCCGATCTTTTGGCTTGAAGATCAAGGCTGCACCATGGCCGACCTGACGGCCGAACAGAAGCACGCCATCAGCCACCGGGGCAAGGTGTTGGCCGCCGTGATTCGCCATCTTCAGCAATCCGACGTGTAAGATAAAGCCATGATGACCCTCGCTCTCATGGCGGCGCTTACGGCCACGGAACCCACGCGAATCCTGGTGATGTCGCGTACCGAGGGCTATCGCCACGATAGCATTCCGACGGGCGTCGAATGCCTGAAGGCGATTGGCACGGCGCGGGGCTGGGAAGTGGACCACACCGAGAACTCGGCGGACTTCAACACCGCGAACCTCGCCCGGTACCGCGTGGTCGTCTTTCTAAGCACGACGGGTGACATCTTGGACCGCCCGGAAGAACAGGCCTTTGAGAGTTACATTCAGAATGGAGGCCGCTTCCTAGGCATCCACGCGGCGGCCGATACGGAGTACGACTGGCCGTGGTTCGGCCAGCTAGTCGGCGCGTACTTCATGAGTCATCCGCACATTCAGGAGGCCCGGATGAAGGTCCACACGCATGACCATCCGGCCACCGCGCATCTTGGAGAAGTCTGGACGGCCACCGACGAGTGGTACTGCTACAAGAGCCAGCCGCCCGCCCGCGCCCAGGTGTTGCTTTCGCTCGATCACAGTTCGTACACGGGCTGGAAGATGGAAGGTGACATCCACCCCATCGCGTGGAGCCAGCGATTCGACGGAGGCAAGTCCTTCTACACGGGACGGGGCCACACGAAAGAATCCTATGCCGAGCCCGATTTCCGCAAGCACCTGGCCGGGGCACTCACCTGGTTAATGAACTAGTCTCTGCGGTCGCACGCGCCTGAAAGGGCGCCGAAACCATGCAACCGACCCGCCCAGGGTTGTATGATGCGAAAGCATGAGTAGCGGTTACGGTCTGCAGAACACCGGCAACTACGGTGCGGCCAAGCGTTTCCGGTTGATCCTGCGCGAACAAGGCCAAGCCCGAGAAATGGGCGGCAGCGAAATGTCGCTGGCCGTCAGCATCGTGGACAACATCATGATGCAGGCCCTGGATGCCAAAGCCAGTGATATCCACATGCAGCCGGAGCGCGATCAGCTTAAGATCCGCTTCCGCGTGGACGGCATCCTGCACGAAAACGGCTTCCTCCCGCCGGAGCAGGCCACCAACGTATTGGCTCGTCTCAAGCTATCGGCGGGCATGCGCATTGACGAAATGCGCGAACCGCAAGATGGCCGTATCGACATGGAATACGACGGCCGCCGGCTCTCCGCTCGTGCCTCCTGTGTGCCCTGTCTCAACGGTGAGAAGTTCGTTATGCGTCTTCTCGACCCGGCCTCGATGAAGGTCAACTTGGCCGACCTCGGGATGCCGGACGACATCCGCGAGAAGTGGATGCGCGCCGTAGGCGTGCCGTACGGTCTCATCTTGGTCACCGGTCCGACGGGGAGCGGGAAAACGTCCACGCTCTACGCCAGTCTCAACGTGCTGGATAGCAAGACCCGCAACATCCTTACGGTTGAAGACCCGATTGAATACGAATTCGACAAGAACATCGCGCAGGTGCAAGTCACCGAAAAGATGGGCTTCCCCCGCGTGATGCGCGCGTTCCTCCGCCAAGACCCGGACGTGATGATGGTTGGTGAAATCCGCGACGCGGACTCGCTGAAGATCGGGATCCAAGCCGCTCTCACCGGCCACTTGGTGCTGGCCACCATCCACACCAACAACGCCATCGAGGCCATCGGCCGCATGATTGACATGGGCGCGGAGGACTACCTCATTAGCGGCGTCATCGTCGGCATCATGGCGCAGCGCCTGGTGCGCCGAATTGACCAAACGACGGCCAAGCCCTTTGCCTATAGCCGCGAAGAACTCGAGGCCATCGGTATTACGGCCGCCGACATGCAAGGCGCACGCCTGGTGAAGGGTGAACCGGGCGAAAGCAACAACGGTACCGGGTTCAAAGGCCGCGTTGGCCTCTATGAACTGGTGGTGGGAGACCGCGCCTTTAAGCAGGCTGTGGCCCGGCGTGCCCCCTATGAAGATCTTCTCAAAATTGCCCGCGAGCAAGGTTTCCGCAGCATGATGGAAGACGGTAAGGAAAAGGTGCTGAAGGGCATCACGACCCCCGAAGAAGTCGCCCGCGCCGTCCTCACTCAGGCCCTCGAATAGATCATGGCTAAAGTCTCGAAGAATCGAAAAATCGTCAACTATGTCCTTCTCGGAGGGCTGCTCGTCGGTGCTGGCGTGGTCGGCGCAAAGCTTTCCGGACAGATCGCGGAAGCGAAAGGTTTGGCCAAGCTAGAAGAGCAGATTGCGGCCACGGGGATGCCCCGAAGCGCAAGCAAGATCAAAGAGCGCTTCCGAAAGGATGAGAATGCGCAGAAGGCGATTGCAGAACTCGGCAAGAAGATCGAAACGGAACCCAACTACGGCTCCGACCTGCAAAAGGCTCGTTACGATGCCAACCTCGCCTGGTCCATCATGACCGAGCGACAGGACTTCGCCAGCTGGGCGGATACGGTCGCTAAGGCGCCGCCGCAGGATTACGGCCTCAATCTCGATGATTTCGAGTTCGGACTAGGTGCGCACCAGGGTGCCATCTATTACCTCGCCCAAACCCCCGCCCACGCAGCCAAGAAGGCGGCGCTGGACGGCAACTGGGAAGAAGCCCGCAAGTACCGCGACCTCTCCATGGACATCCTCGGCAAGCTCTCGCAAGAGACGTGGCGAGGCTCGGCCAGCGTGCAAGCCAACGGGATGAATACGGCTTATCGCTACGTGCTGGAAGTGCTGGACACGAAGCGAAACGATCCCGAGGCGCTTAAGTTTGCTCAGGAGGCCTTCGCCCAGGAAGTCCCGCTGATTACTTATTCGGATCTTGCCCTCACGGAGCTATTCCGCGTGCGCGTAAAGGCGCGTGACGTGGGTCGCGATGCCAGCCTGTACCACATGAATGTTCTGAACTGGGTGCGCGACGACGCGGCGGAAAACGAAGCCTACAGCGACCTGGATGAGGCCGATGTAAACATCTGGCGCAGCCTGCCTTCGGGCGTGGCCCTCGCGGATATCGTCGAGATGCAAGTCATTAAGGACCTGCAGCCGCTGGCCGACAAGCTCAAGGCCGCGAACAACAATCCCGCCGAAATGCGGCGCGTGGCCCGGGAGTTTGAAGAAGCCCTGCCGAAGGAGCCGAAGGAAGACATCACGGGCATCACTCCGCGGATTTACGCCCTGAACCTCTCGGATTTCGAGGCGATGATGGAAATGGACGGACGCCGATATTTGGGGCGGCAAGTCCTGAAGATCATGGAGGAGTACCAAAAGACGAAGGCGTTCCCGGCGGAGTTTAAGGCCGAAGGCGAACCCCCGTTTGGAATGGAATTCCGTTACGTCAAGACGCTAGACGGTTTCCAAGTGAACCTCGGCGGGCGGCGTGGTGGCTACCAACTCGCGTTCCCGATGATCGTGATTACGCCGCAAATGGAACGTCCGGCCGTCGGCGCGGGCTAATCTCGCGCGGCGCAAAATTGAAGAAGCCCTGGTCCCTTATGGAACCAGGGCTTCTTTGTTCATCACCCGGTTAGTCTTCTTCTTCGCGTTCGCCGCTCTTGCGGGCAAAGATGCGAATCGGCGTGCCTTCCATCGGGAATTCCGCGCGAATCCGGTTGGCCAAGTACCGCTCGTAAGAGAAGTGCATCAGCTGCGGGTCGTTGCAGAAGAAGATGAACGTCGGCGGGTTGCTCACCGGTTGGGTGACGTAATACACGCGGAACGCGCGGCCCTTGCGGCTGAGCGGCCGGTCGAGCGTCGCGTTCTGGATGAGCCGGTTGAGTTGGCCCGTCGGGATGCGCGTGTTGCCCGAATCCACCGCCGTGAAGGCGGCGTTTATGGCCCCGTCCATCCCGGTGCTCATCTTGGCGCTAGTAAAGCGGACGATGGCGTAAGCGCACTCCGGGATTTCGGCCTTCAGCGACCGCACAAACTCCTTCTTGACCGGACTGGTGCGGCCGAGGTTGCCGTCGGGCGGTTCCACTTCATCCCACTTGTTCACCGCGATCACCAGCGGCTTACCGAGCTCAAAACTTGCCTTGGCGACGCGCTTGTCGCCGTCCGTTAGGCCCTCGTTGCCGTCAATGACCAGGAGGGCGCACTCGGCGCGTTCCAGCGCGCGGGCCGCTCGCAGCACCATGTAGTACTCGATGCTCCCCTGGATCTTGCCGCGGCGGCGAATCCCCGCGGTGTCAATCAGGCGGACCTTGCGACCCTTCCAACTCACTTGGCTGTCAATCGCGTCGCGGGTGGTGCCAGGGATGTCACTGACAATCGAGCGTTCTTCGCCGCTAAAGGCGTTCAGCATCGAGCTCTTGCCCACGTTCGGGCGGCCAATGATGGCGAGCCGCAGCTCGTCGTCGCCTTCGCCGACCTCGTTCGTGGTCTTGGGGAGCAACTCAAGAACCTTATCCATCAGGTCGCTGAGGCCGCGCCCGTGGAGTCCGGAAACCGGGAACACTTCGCCAAAGCCCAGGGAGTAGAACTCCGCCGCTTGGGGCTCACGGATTTCGTTGTCCACCTTGTTGGCCAGCACGAGCACGGGCACATCAATGCTGCGGAGGCGCTGGGCCAGGTCTTCGTCCGCCGGGTTCAAGCCCTCGTCGGCGTCCACCATGAACAAGATGACGCTGGCTTCCGCCAGGGCCACCTCGGCTTGGACACGAATCTGCTCGACCAGCGGGTCTTCGTCACCGAAAAGAATCCCGCCGGTATCCACCACACGGAACTTGCGGTCCTTGTGATCGAACTCGGCGTAAAGGCGATCGCGGGTCACACCGGGTTGGTCTTGCACCACGGCAATGCGCCGGCCCGCAAACCGGTTAAAGAGGGTGGACTTCCCGACATTCGGTCGCCCGACGATCACCAAAGTGGGTAACTGAGCGGCCATAAGAAGGAGAATGATACCGGCCCCTCCCGCGAGGGTTCTGGGAGAGGCATAATGAACGGGTGAGCGACTGGCGCCACCGTGTCGACAACTTAGTCGAACTGATGAACGATTTTGGGCTCGAACGCGCCCGGCAAAGCGGGGAAGGCTGGAGCCTAGAGCTCAGCAAGACGGTCCCGGCGAGCGGAGGGGTACCAATGATGGCCGCCGCCCCGGCTGAGGCCAGTCCCGCCGCGCCCGCCGCTAAACCGAAGAAGGCCGCCCGCCGCGCCGCCGAAGTGGCCCGGGGCATCCCCGTGACCACGCCGATGATGGGCATCTACTACGCCGCACCCAGCCCGGGCGCCCCGAATTTCGTGTCCGTCGGCCAAGAAGTCTCGGAAGGCCAAGTGGTCGGCCTGGTGGAAGCCATGAAGACCTTCAATGAAATCTTGGCTCCGCAGAGCGGGGTGATCACGTCGGTGGAGGCCACGAATGGCCAACTTGTTGAACCCGGAACGGTCCTCGTCCGCATTGAGTAGGCTGCCGCAACTCCGGATTGGGCTCCTGGGATTCGGCACGGTGGGTGAAGGCACTTACCGGATGCTGGAAGACAACCTGGCCAGCATCCGGCGCAAGACCGGGGCTGACCTCTCGGTCGTTCGCATTGGGATTCGGGATGAGAAGAAGTCTCGCCGCGCCCCGCGTGAGCTCTTCACCGCCGACAACATGGGCATCGTATGCGACCCCAGCATTGACCTCGTCGTTGAAGCGATTGGGGGCATTGACCCCGCCCTGAGCCTGGTGGAAGCCGCCCTGGACCACGGCAAGAGCGTGGTGACGGCCAACAAGGAGATGATGGCTAAGCATGGCGCGCGCCTGCTGGAGAAAGCCCGCGCCAAGCAGATTGACCTTCACTTCGAGGCCGCCGTGGGCGGGGGGATCCCCATCGTCCAGGTTCTCAAGCACCAGCTCGCGGGCAATGACGTGCCGATGATGATGGGCATCCTCAATGGCACCAGCAATTACATCCTGACGGCCATGAGCCAAGAGGGGCGACCCTTTGACGAAGTGCTGGCCGAAGCCCAGCTGAAGGGCTACGCCGAAGCCGATCCCACCAACGACGTGGAGGGCTTCGACACGATGTACAAAATCAGCATCCTGGCTAGCATCGTCTACGGTGGGCCGGTGCCGCTGGAATCGGTGCACCGCGAAGGCATCACCAGCGTGGACGCGATTGACTTCGAATACGCCGACGTTTTGGGCTACACCATTAAGCTCCTCGGTGTGGCGGAGGAATTGCCCAGCGGGGAAGTGCGTGTGCGCGTGCATCCGGCGTTTGTGCCCAAGGCGCACTCGTTGGCCAGCGTGAACGATGTGTTCAATGCGGTCTGGTTCCACGGCGATTTTGTGGGTGATCTGATGTTTAGTGGTCGAGGCGCCGGGGGCGACCCCACCGCCAGTGCCGTGGTGGGCGACGTGATTGACGTGGCACGCAACTTTGCCGCGAAGGGCACGGGCAGCGCTTTGCCGTTCGATCCGCCGCGCCCCGCCGCCGGAATGGACGACCTAGTCTCGCGTATTTATGTGCGGCTCGATGTCTTGGATAAGCCCAACACGCTGGGCCGCATCAGCACCGCGTTCGGCGACCACAATGTGGGGCTGGCGGCCATGGAGATGCGCACTACCGACGCCAACCACGGCGAAATCGCCTTCCTGACCCACCCGGTCAAGGAATCGCAGTTCGTGTCGGCACTGGAAGCGGTAGAGCAACTGGACGTGGTTTACGGTGTGGGCAACTGGATTCGCGCCATTGAGGTGACGAAGTGACCCGCGTGGCCTGCGTGCAAGCCCCGGCCATTCTGGGCGACCCCGCCGCCAACCTGGAAACGGTGAAGGAGTATCTGCAGGCCCTCGCCGAAGACGGTGTGGATATTGTCGTCTTTCCGGAGTGCTTCCTCACCGGCTACGTGGTGAGCACCGAGGAAGAAGCTCGGCGGATCGCGCTCACGGCCACCGAGGCGGCCTCGGAGTACGAGGACGTGGAGGAAGACGCCTTCTATATGTCCGAGGAGATCGCGCAGCTGGATGCCCTTTGCGAGGAACTGGACATTGTGTGCGTGGTGGGCTACGCCGCCGAAACTGCGCTGGGTGAACTCGTAAACGAGTGCGTGCTCATTGAACCTGGCCAATTCCCGGCCGTGTATCGCAAGACGCACCTGCCTTGCCTGGGCTTTGACAACTTTGCTATGACCGGCGATGACTTGCCGGTGTTCGAAACCCGCTACGGGCGCATCGGCATGGCCATTTGCTACGATCTGCGCATCCCCGAGACCCTGCGTGTGCTGGCGCTGAAGGGCGCGGACCTGGTGATCCTGCCCACCAACTGGCCGGAAGGAGCGGACTTCAGTGCGGATTCCGTGGCCCCGGTGCGGGCGATGGAGAACAAGGTGTTCCTGGCCACCTGCAATCGGTGTGACGAAGAGGGTGGCTTCCGGTTTATCGGCAAGAGCGGCATCTTTGGCCTCAACGGTGAACCCCTGGCCAAGGCCGGGTCCGAGCCTGAGGTCATCGTGGCGAACCTCAACCTGCCCGCCGCCCGCGATAAGCGCAACGTGAACCCCGTGACGGGCTACGCCACCGAGGTTTTTGCCGCCCGTCAACCGGATCTCTACGACGTGATCGTGAGCGGACAAGAACTGCCCACGGTGCCGCCGGAACTCGAAGACGAAGACGAAGCGTAACGGCCCCATTCTCTCCGGGCGGGAGGGATAGACTGCAACCTTCCATGCAGCATTCCCTCGTGAGCGTCATAGACTTTGGTGGGCAGTATTCGCAACTGATTGTCCGCCGGATCCGTGAACTGGGGGTCTACAGCGAAATGGTGCCGTGGATGCACGCCGCCGAGCACATCCGTGAGAAGAATCCGATCGCGATCATCCTGAGCGGTGGCCCACGTAGCGTGCGCGAGGAGAACGCCCCGGACTTTGATTTCTCTCTGGCCGAAGGGAAGCCGTTGCTGGGCATTTGCTACGGCATGCAGTTAATGGCGCACCGCTTGGGGGGGCGCGTGGAGCGCGCCGTCGACCGGGAATACGGGCGACAGAGCCTTTCATCCAAGGATGCCGAGGCCCTGGTAGGAGTGATGCACGACCCGCAGATTTGGATGAGCCACGGCGACCGCATCGAAGACATTCCGGCGGGCTACCAAGTGACAGCCCAAACGGCCAGTTGCCCGGTGGCGGCCATGGAGAACGCGGGCGCAAAACGATTTGGGGTGCAGTTCCACCCCGAGGTCAGCCACACCCCTGATGGGAAGGCCCTTCTCGACGCCTTTTTGAATCAGATAGACGGCCTGAGCCGGGATTGGACGGCCGGGCAGTTCATTGAAGAAACGGTGGAATCCATCCGGGCACAAGTGGGCACCGAGCGGGTGCTGTGCGCGGTGAGCGGTGGCGTGGATAGTTCGGTGGCGGCGGCGCTACTGACGAAGGCGCTGGGCGACCAAGTGACCTGTGTGTTTGTGGACCACGGTCTGTTGCGAAAGGACGAAGCGGAGGAGGTGGTGCACATGTTCACCGAGACCTTCCACCCGCACCTGGTGGTCATCCGGGCGGCGGATCAGTTCTTTGGCAAGCTCGCCGGGGTCACCGACCCCGAAGCCAAGCGCAAGATCGTGGGCGCAGAGTTTGTGCGTTGCTTCGAGGCGCATAGCGACGAATTCAGCGACTGCCAGTGGCTGGCCCAGGGCACGCTCTACCCGGACGTGATCGAGAGCGGCTCATCTACGGCGAGCACCATCAAAACCCACCACAATGTGGGCGGACTGCCGGACTGGATGAAGCTCAAGGTGATCGAGCCCCTGCGCTGGCTGTTTAAAGACGAAGTGCGGGCCGTGGGGCGCGCGCTGGGCTTGCCGGACCACGTGGTGGACCGTGAACCGTTCCCGGGGCCAGGATTGGCCGTGCGGGTGCTTGGCGAGGTCACCCGCGAGCGCGTGCGGATGACGCAGGAGGCGGATGCCATCTTCCGCCACGAGCTTCGGGTGCAGGGCCACAAGCCGGGCATCTGGCAGAGCTACGCGGCCTTGCTGGATGTGCGAAGCGTGGGCGTGATGGGCGACGAACGCACCTACGAGCAGCCGATTGTGCTGCGCGCGGTGACCAGCGAAGACGCGATGACGGCGGAGGCCGCCGCCTTGCCGTTTGAGTTTTTGCAGCACGTGGCACTGCGCATCGTCAATGAAGTGGACGGGGTCAATCGTGTGGTTTACGACCTCACCGGCAAGCCCCCGGGGACGATCGAATGGGAGTAACGATGCCCCCGTATTCTTGCCAGGATCCCTCGCCGTTTGCTGTTTTCTCGGCGAACGGGGCGGCCGGCGGGGGAGTCCCCCAGTAACTTTGCGGGGTAAATCCTGCAAACCTTCGTTTATTCAAATTTTATGAGCATGTTTGTCTCCGAAATCAGTAAGACATTCCGCTGGGAAATGGGCCACCGCCTGGCCGGCCACCCGCTCTGCGGCAACCCCCACGGGCACAGTTACGCAGCGGACATCCACCTGAAGGGGCCGGTGCAAGCCAACGGCATGGTGATGGATTACGGCGATCTCAGCGCCCTCATGAAGCCGCTGGTCGCACAGCTGGACCACGCCTTTGCCGTAGACCAGGCCGACAGCCTGATGGGTGAGTTCTTGCGCGGGAATGGGTTCCGTATCTTGGAACTGCCGTATCCGCCCACGGCGGAGAACCTGGCCCGCTGGCTTGCCGAGGCCCTGGCTCCGCAGCTCCCGTCGGGGCTGGTCCAGCTCACGGTGGTGGTGCGAGAAACCGCCCACACCACCGCGCAGTTCACAGTCGAACTGAGCTAGAGAGAAGTGGCCCGGAAGAGCTGAATCCGGTTGCGGTCGGGGTCGAACACCATCTGTACATGACCCCGGGGCGTCTCATGGATCTCGGGGTCCACCGTGCCGCCCGATTCGGCGCATAAGCGGGCCGCCACATCCAAGTCGGCTACTTCAAGGGACACCACAAATCCGGCCTCACCGCACGGCATGTGCGCGTGCAAGCCCAGGCTCACCGCGCCCAATCGAAACGCCGTCCAGTGCGGGCTGGCATAGCTGGGTTCCTGCCCCAATAGCGCCTTGTAGAACCGTACGGAACGGTCCATGTCCGTCACTCCGGCCCAGACCGTATCGATGTGCCCCACCATAGCGCGGGTATACCGAATGGCAACATGGCCAGTGAATTTTCCTTTGACATCGTTGCCAAAGTGGACGAAATGGAAGCCAAGAACGCGATTGACCAAGCGCAACGTGAGCTTGCCAACCGCTACGACTTTAAGGGCTCCAAGGCGAGCGTCGAACTCGAAAAGCTTGAAGTTAAGATGGTGGCGGATGACGAATTCCGCATGGATCAGCTCCGCGACATCGTGGAGAGCAAGCTCATCCGGCGCGGCATTGACCTGAAAATGGTGGAGCGCGGCAAGGTGGAAGAAAGCGGCCAGATGACGGTGCGGCAAACGCTGACCCTGAAGAGCGGCCTGAGTTCGGACGAAGCCAAGGCGCTCAACAAGCTTTTTAAGGAGAACAAGGCGCTAAAGGTGAACACCCAGATCCAGGGCGACGCCATCCGCGTGAGCAGCAAGAGCAAGGATGACCTGCAGAAGGCGATGACGTGGGTGAAGGGCCAAGATTTGCCCTACGTCCCGGACTTCACCAACTACCGCTAATCGAGGCTGAGACTTCCCAAGCCGGGGAGGCCCGGCAGGGGTACCTTGAGGGTCATGAATGGCGTACCTGATGAACCGGTGAACCCGAACCCGTCGGATGTGAACGAACCCACGCCGACGGGTGACGCCGATCCTCGCGATCAGGAAATTGCGGCCCTGCAAGGGCAGCTGGCGGAGTGCGCCCGCCGCTTGCAGGCCGCCGAAGAGCAAGTGTTGCGCGTGCAGGCCGAGAGCCAAACCATCATGCGCCGTCTCCGCCAGCAGATGGAAGACGAGAAGAAGTTTGGGCCGCGCCCCTTGGTGGAATCGCTCTTGCCCGTGCTGGATAACTTCCAACGCTCAATGGTGGCCCTGCAGGGCGGTGCCAACCCCGAGCGCATCCTGGAAGGGGTCGGCGGCGTGGAGCGCCAACTACGACAGGCGCTGGAGGGCGTGGGGGTGCAGCGCATCCCGACCGAGGGCATGAGCTTCGACCCTGAACGGCATGAGGCGATTGTGGCCGAGCCCAGTGCCGACCACGAGCCGGACACGATCCTCAACGAGATTGCGGCGGGCTACGAGATGCACGGGCGAATTATCCGCCCCGCGCAGGTGCGAGTGACGGTGGCCCCGGATGCCTGATGTGATTGGCCGGCTGAAGTTCGGCACCGATGGCATTCGCGGAGTGGCGGGGCGCGAACTGTCCCCGGCCTTTGCGATGCGACTGGGCGAATGGGCGGCCGAATGGCTGCACGCCCGCAACCAGCCGCTGCGCATGGTGGTGGGCCGCGATACCCGCCGGAGTGGGGCCATGCTCGGGGCGGCGTTTGCCGCCGGAGCCACCAGCCGGGGCGTGGATTGTGACAGCGTGGGCGTGGCGCCAACCGGGGCGATGAGCTGGCTGGTGCGCAATGAGGGTTACGGCCTGGGCGTGGTCATCTCCGCCAGCCACAACCCGGCCCCGGATAACGGGATCAAGTTCTTTGAAGCCGACGGCGCCAAGGCCAAGGATGCCACCGAAGCCTGGATTTCTGAGCGGTGGCACGAAGCCCCCGAGGGCACCCGCGAGGGGGCTGGCTTGGGGCTGCTGAACACCGGCCACTCGCTGGCGGCTTACGCCGATTGGCTGGTGAGCCTGGTGCCGGAACGCCTCGACGGCATGCGGTTGGTGGTGGATGCAGCCCACGGGGCGGGCTACCACTGGGGCGTCGAAGTGTTGCGGCAACTCGGCGCGGAGGTGCACGTGATGGGCGATGCCCCTGACGGCATGAACATCAACGCTGAAGGTGGGGCGACCAAGCCGGAACCTATGATGCAGATGGCCGCCAAGCTGGGCGCGGTGGGGATTGCCTACGACGGCGATGCCGACCGGGCGGTTTTCAGCGATGAGCAAGGCCGCCTAATCAATGGCGACCGCACCATGGCGCTGTGGGCCGCGCACTGGGGCAGTAGCCCGGTGGTGGGCACGGTGATGAGCAACGGCGGATTTGAAGCGCACCTCGCAGGGGCCGGAATTTCGCTGGAGCGCACGCCGGTGGGCGACAAGAAGGTTTCGGAGCGCATCTTCCAGACCGGGGCCAAGGTGGGCGGCGAGCAAAGCGGTCACATCATCTTTGCCGAACGAGGCCCGACGGGCGACGGCTTGATCACCGCGCTTGAGTTCCTACGCGTGCTACGCCGGGAAGGGATGCGCGCCGCCGACCTCGCGTTCCCGTTCGATAACTGGCCGCAGATCATGTGGAACGTCCACGTCGGGCAAATCGCCGGCTGGGAGCAAGAAGCCAGCGTGCAGGCCGCCATGCAGCAGGCCGAGGCTGGCCTAGGCGCGGGACGACTGGTGGTGCGGGCCAGTGGCACGCAGCCGATGATCCGCGTGATGGCCGAAGGACCGGACCGACCCGCCGTTGAGCGGGCCGTGGCCCTGGTGGGCGAGGCGTTGGTGGCCGCCCGGAGTGGGGAAGTCGCCGGTAAAGTAGATTTAACTGATGCTTTGGGCGATTGACGTTGGCAATACGCAGACCGTCGTGGGCATCCACGAGGGTGGTCAGTGGCTGGCCCACTGGCGGCTAGAGAGCGACCATCACCGCACGGAAGACGAGATTGCCGCGCTCCTCAAGCCATTGTTCGATCTCGCGGCTTTGCCATTTGTGAGTTCAGGGGTCGTGATTGCCAGCGTGGTGCCGCCTACTGAGCGAAATTGGGAGCGATTCTGCGCCAAGTACTTGCAGCAGCCCGCCACGTTCTTGCGGCGCGGCGACCAAGTGGGCCTCCGGGTCACTTACGATCCGCCCCACGCCGTGGGAGCCGACCGACTTGCCAACGCACTGGCCGCCTGGGAGCAGTTCGGCACGGCCTGCATCGTGGTGGATTTCGGCACGGCCACGACGTTCGACGTGATTGACCACGAGGGCACCTATGTGGGCGGCGCGATTATGCCGGGGCCGCACGTGGCCCTGGAAAGCCTGGCCGGGAAGACGGCGAAGCTCCCCACCTTTGCGCTCGAGACGCCCACCCGCGCCATTGGCACCCAAACCGTGGGCGCGCTGCAAAGCGGCTTCATGTTCGGCTACGCCGGGGGCATCGACGCCGTAGCCCGGCGCATCAAAGCGGAACTGCAAGGGGAAGTCCATGTCATCAGCACCGGTGGCCTCGGCACGCTCTTCCTGCCCATCTCGGAAATGCTGGAAGACCACTATCCAACGCTCACGCTGGATGGGTTGCTCTTGGCCTGGGATCGCCTACCGCACCGCGATCACCTGAACGGCTAACCCGTCCTTGCCGAGCGGACAAGAAAAAACCTCCTGGGGCCGTGGCCGCAGGAGGTTTTGTTTCGTTGGGTCCGTGCTCAGAACCGAGAGTCTTCGCCCATGTTGCGCAGGGCCGGGAGGGTTGCCGTCTGGCCAGAGCCACCACCCGTGGTCCCGCCACCGACGCGTCGCATCTCGTAGAACACCTGCCAACCGAACTCGGCGATCGGCACCCGGTTGGTGCGGTATCGCTGAAGAACGGCCACGAGCGCCCGGGTGTAAACCCCGTTCACGCTGCCGCTGTTCATCAGGCCGATGACGTCGCCACCGCTCATGGTGGACTGCATCTGCGAGAGGAAGCCGAAGATCGGCACTTCTTCGCCAAAGTAGCGGCCGTTGGCCATGGCCCGGCGCACTTGGAAGAAGGAGAAGACGCGCGCGCCCTTCATAAAGAACGGGCGGAACAGGTCAATCTTGGCCACCATGCGGCTGGTGTCGCTGGTGCCGTTCACGTCAACCCCGGCAATGTAATCCTTGCCATCTATGTTGAACCCGGCCCCGGCAAAGAAGAGGAACAGCGTGGCGTCTTGCGGCATGCGCTCTGCAAGGGCAGCGGCTTGGTTCTTGATCTCTTCGGCGCTGGCGTTCAGCAGGATCACGGTGTTCTCATCCGCATAGCCTGCGTGCTGCAGCAGGGCATCGCGCAGGAGGTTCGCGTCGTTTTGCGCAAATGACTGCTTGTAGTTATCCAGGCTGGATTCACTGTTGCCAATGATGAGCGCGAACTTGGTGGCCACCACCGGCACGCGATCACTCGGACCCGTCGGCACCGGCGGCGTGGTTGCGCCTTGGTTACCAGTTTGGTTGGTGGTTTGATTCCCCGTTTGGTTGCCCGCGCCAATCACTTGGGTCGGGTTCACCATGCCAGATTGGCTGTTCTGATTGGTATTCGCCACGGCCTGGCCGGTGATCGCCGCGAGGGCCGCGACTTCATTCGGATCCAGGACGGACGCATCCACGCGCCAGGTGGCCGGCTGGGCCTTCCATCGCGTTTCCACTTCCCGCTGCATCTGGGCATCGTTCAAGGCAATATAAATCTGATTGAGGAAGTAGAAGGTCTCCGGGGCGCGCTGGTTCTTGTCAATCAGCGTGCTCAACTCCATGGCGGCAGTGCGCAGGATGCCGGTCTTGACTTCGTCGTTCTTTTCTTCAAGGGCCGAGCGGTAAGCGCTGTAGGCGGCCAGGAAGTTCGGCGAATACGGACTCCCGTTGCGCCATTCGCGGCGCTCGGTCACCGGTGCGGGCAATCGAGTCGGATCGGATTGATCCTCAGGGCGCATGGCCGCAGCATTCAGGAACGCTTCGCGAGCCACTGCCCACTGTTTCCCCTTTGCCGCACCAAGCCCTTGCTCGTACGCTTCACTCCATGACTGCGCCCAGGCGGCTGCGCTAAGCGCCGCCACCATCAATAATGCCGAGACCCGGTTTGCCCTCATTCCGTTGCCTTTGTTAAGTTCCTTCTTTACTTGACCCCGCCGACGGCATACGTGATGCCGAGCGACATGTCGACTGGCCCGCCCCCGGTGGGGGAGGCAAAGTTGAGGTCCACCGCGTACTTGTTCGAGTACGGGCGATAGCCCAAACCGAACGTCAGCGCGTGGCGCTCATCAAACCCAGCCCCTCCGCTCGGTGCCATTTGGACACCAAAACGGATCGGCCAACGTGCGTCGAACTTGAACAAGTTGTACTCAAGTCCCCCGCCGAAAACCAGGTGGTTCTTACGCGGGATCACGCGGTTTGACTGACCTCCAAAATAATAGTCGGCTTGAAAACCGTAAACCATGAAGTCATCGGAGCCAAATCGTCCGTCGGTCCGCATGGCGAGGCCGAGCGTGGCCTTCCCCGGCACGCGGTCGTAGATGGCTTCCGTACTGGTGTTGCCTTCCAGCGAAATCGGAGTGCGCAGGCTAAAGGAGACGTTGAGATCGGGATTATTGACCGGGGTGTGGCTGATGCCCACCACTGCACCCAGGCCCGTGCCGTTGCCGCTCACGCTGGATTGCTGGGTCCCGACCGTTTGGTTGTTCTGCGGGTCAACGATCGTCAGGCTGCGGTCATTCTTGATGTACTGGTTGGCCACCACGATGCCGAAGCCGTAGTTGGTTTGCCCCGAGTTGCGCCCGTAGCTGATGGTGAAGAAGTCCGTTTGGCTGATGGTTTCTTCAAAGTAGTTGTCCACCCGCAGTTGGCCATTGGCGAGGCCAGTACCCGCTTGCTGGTTGCGCAGGTAGCCGCCCGTCGTAAAGCTCAGCCCGATGGTGCCCGTCGCGACCGGAGTCGCGTAGCCCACGTGGGTGATGGCCCGCTTGCCAAAGAACTCTTCGCCGCTGTAAGTGCGGTTGGTAAAGCTGCCGCTGACTCGCTGACGGCTCGTCGGCAAATTGCGGAAGGCAATCCCGAACTGAGAGCTGTTGATGAAGCCGAGGTTCGCCGGGTTACTGAGCGCCGAATAGGTGTTGGCATCGGTGGCGTAGAACGCGCCGCCCGCCCCCATGGTGCGCCCGCCGGCGTCCAACGCATTGACGAGATCGGGGACTTGAGCTAGGCTCAAAGCCGAACCACTGAGTGCCATAACGGCCAGTGACACTCTTAAGGGCAACTTGTTCATCATGCGTACCTGTTCAATGACGGTTTGAGTCTCCATTATGCCGCGCCTACTGTCCTTGGACCCGCAGGACGACCTCTTGGCGCGAAGCGGCATTGCCCGCCTTGTCCACCGCCGTGACGACGAGCTTAAACTGGCCCGGCAGTCGGAACTTGGATTGCACGCGGCCCGTCCACACGATCCGATTTCCGTCCGTGCGGATGGAGCGGCGGCTGACGCGAGCCAGGAACCGGTTGTCCATGCTCACCAGGGTCACGTCCACGCCCGTGCGGTCAATCGCATTGGCAAACTGATCTTGCACGCTCAGCACCACGGCGAGCGAGCTACGCGGGAACAGCGTGGTGCCATTCGCCGGGGCGAGAATCGAAATAATCGGGGCGCGGCGGTCCAGGGTGACGCTCACGTTGCGCGTAAGAACGTTGCCGGCGAGGTCTTCCACTCGAAACTCGATGTTCTGGCTGCCATCGGTGAGGATGGAACTCGCGTCCCACACCACGTTGATGTCTTCGGTGTTGCCGCTGTTGTTCGGGATATCGCTGTTGTTCACCCGCACGCGCCATTCCTTGATGTTCGGCTCGTCAATGCGGGCGCGGATGTTCACCGTGCCACCCACAAAGGAGTTGCTGATGGGGTCAAAGTCCACAATCTTCGGGTTGCGGATGTCCACAATCACCGGAATCGGCGGCACCGTGTTGTAGGTGTTGCCGGGTTCAGTGGCCGTCACCTGGATGTTGTAGGCGCCTTGCGGAGAGGTTTCCCCAAAGTTCAGCGCGATATTGCCCGTCGCTTCGCCGCCCGGCTCGGGCGTAAATTTGCGTTCGACGGAGACGCGGTTCGCGGGGTTGGCCACGTTCGTCGCGGTCACGATGACGGTGGCTTCACGGTTTGAGCCCGTGATGTTAATCTGAACGTTGTTGCTGCGGCCCAAGAATTCACCGTCCGTGGGTTTCGTCACGGTGATGGTCGCGGCTTGGCTGAGGGCGGCCGCCAAGGTGGCGCCAAGAATCCAAAGTGTTCGCATTGATCCCTCTCTCATTCCCGCAAGTATAGCACTCGCTTACGGGTTCAGGATGGACTCCACAAAGTTCGCCACGCCACCTTCGTCGTGGCCCGGAACCACGATGTCGGCCACCGCTTTCAGCGCCTCGGGGGCACCGCCCATCACCCCGGCGTATCCGGCCCATTCGAGCATCTCTTTGTCATTGAAGTAGTCGCCAATGGCGGCCACTTCGTGGGCTTGCACGCCCAGCGATTCGCAAAGGATTTGCAGGCCCCGCCCCTTGTGGATGCCGACGGGCAGGAACTCCACGTAGTCCGCTTCGCTCCGGACGAGTTCGTAATTGGTGCCGTGAGTTCCGGGGGCGGCGGCAACGGCCTCTTCGATGACGGGCGGGTGATCGAAGTAGAGCAGCTTGGTGGCCGTGTGCTGTGCCATCGCCTCGTAGCCCACCACGGGTACCGGACCAAGCCCCGTTCGGCGTTGGTACTCCTCGGCGAAGTGACCGCCGGTAGACATCAGCACCTGGCTGCCCGAATACAAATTCGTGTGCAATTCGCGGGCCTGGCTGAACCGCACAAGCTCGTCCCTTACCGAATCCTCCAGGTGAAAGTGGGCGATGGCATCGCCCGCCGCGTCCATCACATAGGCGCCATTGCAGCTCACCATCGGCCCCGTCAGCCCGCATTGCCGGGCAATCGGAGTCATTGTGCTGGGCGCACGCCCACTGGCCAGCACCACCAAGATGCCCGCCTCATGGGCTCGTCGCAGAGCGGCGGCCGAATCCGGATGGGGCACGCGGGCCCGAGTCAAGAGCGTGCCGTCGCAGTCCACGGCAATCAATCGGATGGAGGAGAGGGCGGCGCTCATGCGCCCCAAGTGTGCGGGAACCGGGCGGCCGGATTCCGCCCTTCGGCCCTTGCCGTTGCCCAGAGACCCTTAGGAAAGGGGCCGTAAAGATTGCGGGGGCCGTTGCCAACAATCATTTATGCGGGGGAGTGCCGCATCACGGAGATGAGTCAAGACGCCATTGCCGGCCAAGAAATTGAGGCCAGCGAAGCCAAGGTCCAACATGCCGAGGACCGCCAAACTGTGGTTTTCCGTTTGAGCGGAGAATCCTACGGCATCGACATTTTTCGGGTGAATGAAATCATCCGCATGCGCGACATCACGCCGATTCCGCGCACCGAGGCCCACATCCGTGGCCTCGTGAACCTTCGCGGCAAGACGATTCCGGTCGTGGACCTGCGCATTCGCATGGGCCTGGAAGTCGTGGCCGAAACCGAGAGCAGTCGCATCATCGTGGTCGATTCGGAAGAAGGTCAGGTTGGCATCATGGTGGACGCCGTGAACGAGGTCGTCACGCTGGACGGCCAACAGATTGAGCCGACCCCGGCCCTGGCCAACGACGACCAAACCGAATACGTCGAAGCCGTGGCCAAGCGCGAAGCGGAATTGGTCACCTTGCTGAACCTCGATAGTGCACTAGCCGCTTAAACCAAGGGAGAGAAAATTGAGCGCCGAACTGGATATGAGCCAATACGTTGACCTCTTTTTACAAGAGGCCGACGAACAAATTGAAATTCTTGAACGCGAGACGTTGAAGCTGGAGGAAGATCCGACCAGCGAACGTCTTCAGGTCATTTTCCGTGCGGCGCACACCCTCAAGGGGTCCAGCCGTGCCATGGGCTTTTCCGGCATGGCCGAGCTCACGCATGAGATGGAGAACGTGCTGGATCAACTGCGAGAAGGCCACCTCCAGGTCACCACTGAGATCGCCGACGCGCTGTTGCAGTGCCAAGACGATCTCCGCCAGATGGTGGTAAGCATCGGTGAAGGCAACGGCGACCAAGCGGATTGCAGCGCGCTGGTCGCGCAGCTTCAGGGCTTCATCAATGGCGGAGCTACCCCGGCGCCGAGTGCTGAGAGCACCGCGCCGAGCGCCAGCAAGGACGAAGACTTGGCCCTTTGCCCGGATCTCGTTGAGACCCTCCAGCAAGCGGCCGAGCAAGCCCCCATCCGCCAACTGCGGGTGACGGTGAACTCGGAGTGCGTCATGAAATTTGCCCGTGCCTACATGGTGACGGGTGTCCTGACGGAAGTCGCCGAACTCCTGGCGACCGTGCCGTCGGTCGAAGACCTGGAGGAAGAGAAATTCAATCAGCAGTTCCTCGCTCTGTTCCAGGGTGGCCCTTCGGATGAAGAGTTGCTGACACAGCTCAAGGGAATCAGCGAGATTGATAGTCTGGTGCTGACGCCTTGGTCAGCCCAGGCAACCCCCGAACTCACGGTGGTGGCTAACGAGCCGTCCGAAGCCAAGGAAGCCACTCCTGCCTCTCCGACCGCCCCCACCGCCCCGGCGGCTCCGGCATCCAAGTCTCCGGCCGCCGAGAACAATGGGGCCAAGCAGTCGGCGAGCACCACCGGGCAAACCGTTCGCGTGGACGTGACGCGCCTGGACGCCTTGATGAACCTCATCGGGGAACTGGTCATTGACCGCACCCGCATTGCCCAGATCGGCAGTGATCTCGGTTCTAAGTTCAACGACCCCAATATCGATGCGCTGGAAGAAACGGTAAGCCACATCGCCCGCATCACCAGCGACCTTCAAGATCAGATCATGAAGGCCCGCATGATGCCGATTGAGACGGTCTTCAACCGCTTCCCGCGCGTCGTCCGCGACCTCGCCCAGAAGCTAGGCAAGGACGTGAAGCTGGAACTGGTCGGGGGCGAAACCGAGCTCGACCGAAGCGTTATCGAAGTCATTGGCGACCCGCTGCTGCACATTCTCCGTAATAGCGTGGACCACGGGCTGGAAAGCCCCGAAACCCGCGAAGAAGTGGGCAAGCCGCGCCAAGGCCGCGTGCTGGTGCGCGCCTACCACCAGGACAACCACATCGTCATCGAGATTCGCGACGACGGTCGAGGCATTGACGCCGAAAAGATCCGCAAGAAAGCCGTTGAGAAGGAACTCCTGACCAAGGACCAAGCCGACCGACTTACGGATCGCGAGGCCCTGCAGTACATCTTCTCGAGCGGCTTTAGCACCGCCGCCGAAGTCAGCGAGGTCAGTGGTCGCGGGGTCGGGATGGACATCGTCCGCTCGAACATCCAGCGCCTCGGGGGTCTGATTGACCTGGAGACCGAAGTCGGCAAGGGTTCGCGGTTTGTGCTGCGATTGCCCCTGACTTTGGCGATCATCCGCGGCCTTCTCACCCGGGTTGGAGAGCAAGTGATTGTTCTCCCCCTCGGTAGCGTGGTTGAGACGCTTTTGGTTGAAGTGGACAGCATTCAGACCGTCAATCGCAACGAAGTCATCGTGCTTCGAGGCCAAACCCTCCCCCTTGTGCGACTGAATGACATGTTTGACATTCAGAGCCGTGAAGATTCAACCGAGGACGGCCAATACGTTGTCGTAGTGGGATTGGCAGAACGACGAATTGGTCTGGCGGTAGACGGGTTGATTGGCGAAAAGGAAGTCGTCATCAAGTCGCTCAGCCGGTTCTGCGGCGATGTCCCCGGCATCAGCGGCGCCACGATCTTGGGTGATGGAAATGTCGCCCTCATCGCGGATGTCAACGGAATTGTTTTGAAGGAATCGGCCTAACCGGCCCCCGACCCCAGAAAGAGATCGCAATCATGTCAGCACGTTCGGAAAACTTCTTGCTTCGGCGCTATATCGAAAAGGCGATGGTGGACCTGCCCGCCATGCCCACCACCGTTATGCGAGTGGTGCGCGCCATCGAAGGTGGCGAGGCCAGTGCCTCGCAGATCGAAAAGATCATCACCGCCGATGCCGCCATCACCAGTAAGGTCCTCAAGACCGTCAACTCGCCGTACTTTGGGATGCCGCGCACGATCTCGAGCGTCAACCAGGCGATTCAGATTCTGGGTCTGAACCAACTTCGCAACGTCACGCTGAGCATCGGCGTGCTGAACGCGCTGAACACTACCAGCCCGCGTATCCAGGCCCTGCAACAGCAGTGCTGGGAGCAATCCTTTGCCAGCGCGAGCGCCGCTCACCGAATTGCGGTGAAGAAGGGCCTCGCGAAGCCGCAGCAAGAAGCGGTGCTCATTGGCGGCCTGCTCCACGATATTGGTCAGCTCTTCCTGCTCACGCTGTTCAATATCCCTTACACCGAAGTCCAAACGCGCAGCAAGAAGCAGTGCGCCCCGCTCCACGAGATTGAACGCCAAGTGCTGGGGACCACCCACGCCAACTTGGGGGCCTCCTTGGCGGAACGCTGGTCGTTCCCGGCCGACCTGGTCGAAATGATCCGCGATCACGACGGCGACCCGACGGCCGAAACGCTGAACCCGACCGTGGCCTGTGTCCACCTGGCGGACCGCATTGTGAATCGCATTATCGAACCGGAATCGGCCGAAGAAATCTTCCCGCTGGATCCGAAGTTCGCCGAGTGGTTGGCCTTTTCGGATGCCGATCTAACCGAGATTGTCGAATTCACCATGAAGGACATGGAGCAAGCCAAGGTCGCGGCCAGCGCCTAGGGCTCACTCCAGTCCCGCAATGTTAACGGGAGGGCGGAGCCTCACTCCGCCAATGGATAAAGAGCGATGAGCATCAATAGTAGCTACACGGGGATTTCGTTCTCGGGCTTGGGGTCCGGGATCGATACGGCTTCTATTGTCTCTCAGCTGATCTCGCTGGAGCGTATTCCGCTCAACCGGATGCAGACGCAAAAGACGCGTATCCAAACCCGGCAGGCCTATTACAACGAACTCAAGGGCCGGACATCCAGCATCGCCGCGACTCTCGGGACGCTCAAGCAATCGGCCACGCTGAATGCGGTGAAAGGCACCAGCGCCAACACCGATGTGGCGACGGTGAGCGTGACGGCCGCCGCGAACCCCGGTTCCTTTCTCCTCAAAGTTTCTCAGCTCGCCGCATCCCAGCGATCCACCAGTACCGTGCAGGCCGGTTCCACGACCGCGCTTGGATATTCGGGTTCGTTTACCGTTAACGGCAAGAAGCTGGACGTGACCGCCACCGACACCTTAGCGGGCATCGCCTCGAAGGTGAACGCCCTGGGGGTGGGGGTGAGCGCTAATGTCATCTCCGGTCAATCCGGCGAGGCTTACCTGAGCCTTAGTTCTTCCAATACGGGGCAGAAGAATGCGATTTCGTTGGCCAATGTGAGCGGCACCGCTCTGTCCTCGCTCGGATTTTTGAGCGGGGCCAGCGCCCTGCGCGACGCCACCGGGAACACCGCCCGGAGCATCTCCCTGGCGAGCGCCACCGAGACCCTGGGGAGCCTGACTGGCCTGAGCGGCACCGCCGACTTTGATGTGGACGGCACCACGGTGACCGTGGACTTTGCCACCGACACGCTGGATTCCTTGGCCACGAAAATCTCGTCCGGAGGCAGCGTGACGGCGACGGTGAAGACGGACGCCGCCTCGAACCGCTCCTACCTCGAATTGGATGGCGCGAGTTTAGGCACGCTCCTGACGGATACCTCGGGCGTGCTGAAGCAACTTGGTGTCTTGCAGAACACGTTCGCCCAGCCAGTGACGGCGGCGCAAGACGCCACCTACACCCTTGATGGCATTGCCATGCGCAGCGCTTCCAACACCATCTCAGACGCCGTGAACGGGGTGACAATGGTGTTGAAGAAGGCGAACTCGACCACACCAGAAGAGTCGCTGATCACGGTGGAGCGCGACACGGATACGGTCGTGAATTCATTCAAGGCATTCGCCGATGCCTACAACAATCTCAACAGTTTCATTCGGCAGAACAGTAGTTTCGATGCCGAGACCTTCGAGAGTGGAGCGCTTTTTGGTGACCCGGTTGCCCGGCAATTGGAAGACATCATGGCGGGTCTGATCTTCCAGACGAAGCCCGATGCCGCCACCGGCGAGCTCAATTCGCTCCTCCAGATCGGATTTGGCCGGGATAACGAAGGCAAACTCACACTTGACGAGACCAAGCTTCGCGAATCGCTGACGACGAACGCCGAAGGCGTGAGCAAGCTCTTCTCGAATGCCGGTTCGACCAGCGGCACGGACCTAGCATTTATAACAGGTACCAATGCCAGCCGAAACCTGTCCGCAGCCAGCGTTGTCATCACGCAGCCGGCCACCTCGCACCTGGTTGCATCCGATCCGGTCGGCGGCACGCCGCAAGTGGCGGGAGAAATCTTAACGTTTGGTGGCGCAATCTTCGGGAACGCCGACGTGCTGCTCGCCATTCCCAGCGGCATTGATCAGTCTGAGATCGCCAACCTTATCAACAGCGATTCGCGTCTCAAAGATCTGGTCACGGCCAGCTACAGTGCCGGCACGCTCAGCATTACGAGTAAAACGAAGGGCACGCCGGGTGCCTTCACCGTGAATAGCAACGTTGCCAGCGCCGCCGGAAACAGTGGGATTGGCACCTCCGGAGGCAATATCACAGCCGGCGTGAACGTGGAGGGCACGATTAACGGCGAAGCCGCCACCGGCCTTGGCACGCTCCTGACCGGAAATAGTGGCAACGCCAACACTGAAGGGATCCAAATCCGCTATACCGGTACCACGACGGGCACCGTGGGCAGCGTGACGTTCTCGCAAGGCTTGGCCGCCCGCCTAGAGAACCAGATGCTCCTGTTCTCGGATTCGGTGAACGGCATTTTCAAGGCGCAGGATGACTCGCTGACGAGCCAGATTGAGGACATCGATCGGACGATTGCCAGCCGTGAAGCTCAGCTCGAGCTCCGAGAAGCCAATTTGAGGGCGAAGTTCCAAGCGATGGACTCGGCCATTACCGCCATGCGCGCCCAACAGGCGCAGCTTGCCGCCGCTCTGGGTAGCTAACCTAGAACGCCCACACCAGCTTGAGGGCCGCCCGGTTGCGCGTGCGATCCGCATTGGCGTCACCCAGGATGAAGTAGACATCCAGCCCTTCTCGTCCGCCTTGCCGGAAGGCGAGATAGGCATTGGACTCGCCGTCTTGCCACACCACGCGCCCGTTCAGGCTTTGGTAGGGATTGATTTCATAGCCGAGACTGAGCTGGGTTTGCTCGGTTTTGCCGCGCCAGTCGAGTTGCTGCCATCCAAGGGCCATGTCGAGCCCCGGGGCAAGGCGTTGCTCCGCGCGGAACGATGAATAGCGCGATGGGTCGCCGTCAATCACGCCGCCGTTGACGAAGCCATTGAAGCGGGAGAAGCGATTGCGTTCGTTGACCGTGAAGAACAGGCCCGCCGAGCGGGACGGTAAGCCCTGGAACGTGGAAGTGGCCAGGCTGATGCCCAGTCGCAGGTCTTGGGCCGTCAGGATGCTGCCGTCAAATGTCGCCGACTTGGCAAAAGGTTTGTCATTTTGGGTTCGTCGTTCATCCAAGTAAACGGCACCGAACATGCCGTGAATGCCGCCCCGAATGGTGGGATCGGAGAATTCGGAATAGATGTATTGCCGACGGGTGCCCTGATAGTTGATGAGCCCGAGCGACGGACGGAAATCCGCATCCACGGTGTCGGCCTTATAGACCACGAAGAACCGGGGAACGGTGTAGTCGAACCCAACCGCCGCCGCGCCGCTTGTTCGGCTGCCGTTTTGGCGACGCGCGAGGCGCACCGTGCCGGTCCAAGCCCCTCGCTCCATGATGTATTGGGTGCCAACCACCGCATCCGTACGCGCCGGGCCATCGCTGAGGGTGCTGAAGAAGGAAAGGGAGTCCAGAGAACCGATGCGCTGCGCTACGCGCGTCACGACGTCGGTTTGGTTGCCATCTTCGCGGGTCGCCAGCACCCCGTAGCTCAGGCGGTCATTAGGCGTGCCGAAGATCTTAACACCCTGATCGAAGTCGTCAATCCGACGTGAATAGAACAGCTGCCCGAAGGTGAATCCGCCGAACAGATTGAAGTACTCCTGACCTTCTTGGAAGAACGGACGCGCATCCGAGAGCGACCGCTCCGTGCGCGAAAACGAGATGTCGGCAATGGCTTGCTCGATATTGCGGAAGTCGGGATTAACCGAAAGCACCCCGGTCAGGCGGGAATCCGGCCGGTAACGAAGATCGAAGCCGGAGCGAAGGCTGAAAGTCTTGGCCGCGTCCTCATCGTATTCCGGCACCGCATAGATCAATCCCTGCCAGTCGCGCTCTCGGGTGGTCACCGGGGCATTCACGCCCGTCCATCGGCCCAGGTTCTGCACGCGCCCCGCCAGGGTCAAGTCGGCCCAGGCACTGTTCACCCGCAGGCGCGGGTGCAGGCGGATGAAGTTGATCTGCATCTCCTGGTTATTGCCAGCGGGGTAGTCCAGCATTCGCCAGGGGATGCGGATTTCAGCCGTCCAGCCATGCTCGTTGCGCTGGGTGGCGGCATTCCAATCTCCCCGCCATTCTTGCTTGGTGGCGCGCCCGGCACCGAGTCGCTCGTTTTGAGTGCCCAGGGCATTCACTGAGAACTCAAACTGGTTGTTGTATCGGTTGCTGGCAAAAGGGTCGATCAGGAACGACACCACATCTTCACCATCGAACGATGCGCCCCGTTGGCGCTCGCGGGCGGAAATGGTGTCCGGCTGCGAGTCCGCACAGGCAAAGGCGACATAGATGAACTCGGCGTCGCTCGTCAGCCAGGCTTGGGTTTGTTCCGGAGCAGCGGCGGAGGTGACGATGTCAATGAAGCCCGTCACACGGGTGGCATCCGGCCATTCACCGGCCTCTAAGTTGCCGTCGATGGTGGGAGGCGAGGTGGGGGGGACGAAGGGAAGCGTCGGAGGAGTCTGGGCAAATGCGCCCGCTGTCATCAGTGCCAGGAGTATTCCCGCCGCAACCTTCATGGCCTCAAACGTTACCTGTGGCTCAAATGCGCCCTTTCGTCCATGCCCAGAGACAAAAATGAGGGGCAGCGAATCGCTACCCCCCTTTCATCATCGGGCCTCAGTGGGAAGCCGGCGGGTCCTTGGGCATCGTCGGGCCGTGCAGTTGCACGACCTGACCCTTCTTGCGCATCTTGATGTTGAGCATTTCCACCACCACCGAGAACGCCATGGCAAAGTAGGTAAAGCCCTTTTCGATGTGGAAGTGGAAGCCCTCGGCCAGAAGGTTCACCCCGATAAGGATGAGGAAGGCCAGCGCCAACATCTTGACGGTCGGGTGCTCTTCCACAAAGCGCGAAACCTTGCCGGCAAACGCCAGCATAAACGCCACGCTGATGACTACGGCCAGGACCATCACGGTCAGGTCCTTGGCCATGCCCACCGCCGTAATCACGGAGTCCAGCGAGAAGATGATATCCAGGATCAGAATCTGCCCAATCACGGCCCCAAAGGTGGCCGCTTTGGCATCCTTGGTGTGCTCCGAGCCTTCCAGTTTGTGGTGGATCTCGATGACCGCCTTGTAGATCAAGAACAGACCGCCACCCAGAAGAATGAGGTCGCGCCCGCTGAAGTCTCGCCCCATGACGTTGAACAAGGGCGCGGTCAAGCCCATCACCCACGAGATGCTCATGAGGAGCAAGATGCGAGTGACCAGGGCGAGCGCCAAACCAAGTTGGCGTGCCTTGGCGCGCTGAGCCTCGGGCAGCTTTCCGCTCAGGATCGAAATGAAGACAATGTTGTCAATTCCGAGAACAATTTCGAGGATGGTGAGTGCCGCCAGGGCTGACCATGCCGCGGGATCATTAACCCAAGCAAAATTCATATCGGTGCGAGTTTAGCCGTTACTGGATGGGAACTTGCCACGCGGCCTGCAATTGGGCGTAGGAAACCGATTTCGCATGGAAGTCCGTGAAGATGACGTTGTAGCGGTAGCGCTGCAAGCGGTTCCACCAGTCCGGCCCGCTGATATCTGCCGTCATGCCGGGCAACCCCGAGTGCCAGCTACCCGAAGCTGTTTCCATCATGTTGCTTTCGCTGGGCTGAGGCAAGCCGGAATGGCTAATCTGCCGCAGCGTAAGCTCGGTGCGATAGAAGTAGCTGCTCCCGTAGGTGCCGTACACCGAGCTTGGAGCCGGTAGCGGAACGTAGGGACGGTCATCAAGGACTTGCATTCCCTTGTCGGCGGGGCTACGGAACACTTCCTTGTTCTTGAGATAAGGCTGCAAGAGGTCGCTGAGGAGCGGCATCCGCTCCACTTGGGCTTTGAGTTCGGGCTCGTCATCCCAGATTCCGGGTTGCCACTTGTCAATGGCGTCCACCCCGTAAGGGAAGAGGTCGCCTTCATCGGCCATGTAAAGCGCAAAAGCCGTGCCGATCTGCTTCATATTGCTGAGGCAGCCGACCTGCTTGGCCTGGGCTTTGGCCCGGGCAAACGCCGGAAAAATGAGGGCGGCGAGGATGGCCACAATGGCCACGACCACGAGCAACTCGATGATGGTAAAGCCAGTGCGGCGCGTGGTCATACAAAGATATACGGTGGGTAGGTTGCGCCGGTGCCGCCGGGACTCCGGAACCGTTGTTGCCCGCATTTGCGTCAGTATAAAGTAGGTCACAGAACGGGAGAGCGTGGCAGGGCTTGCCCTTCTCCAGGTCGCGGCCCCTTCATTGCTATGAGCCGCTCGCGTGGGAACAGCTCCGGATTGTTCCGGTATTTCTGGATCGGGTTGTATTCCCTGTGGCTCATCGGGGCGTTGGCCGTAGGCGTTTTTGGCGGCATGCTGTCCCAGTCCGAAGCCTTCCGCGAATCGGTCAATCTCATGTTGACCAAGCAATCCGCCGAGGACGTGTTCTCCGAGAACGGCGTGAAGAAGGACAAGCTCACGCTCCTCATCTTAGGTTGCGACGACGACGTGTATGTCGAGAACGGAGCCAAGAAGAAGCGCAAGGGGCGGAGCGACATGATCATGGTCGCCGAGCTGGACTTCACGCTCAACGAGATCCGAGCCATCTCCATCCCGCGTGACGTGTGGGTGAACAATATCCCGGGCGTGCGCGGATCCAAGGTCAATGCCCTCTATGTGACCGGTGGCCCCGAGCTGACGAAGCTCTACGCGGAAGACCTGCTGGGCGTGAAGATTGACCGGATTGTGGACCTGGATTTCCGAGCGTTCGAGCGCACCATTGACCTCCTGGACGGCGTGGATGTGTTTGTGCCCAAGCGCATGTACTACCAGGACACCTGGGCCGACCTCTACATTGACTTGCAGCCGGGTCAGCACCGCCTGAATGGCTACGAAGCGATGGGGTTCGTGCGGTTCCGCAAGTCCGACAGCGACCTGGAACGCCAGAACCGACAGAAGGAATTCATGCTGGCGGTGAAGAACCGCATCGTCGCCCGCCCCGACCGGCTCCCCGCCGTGGCGGACCAAGCGGTGGCCATGTTGGGGAACGCCTTTTCGGCCCGCGAACTTGCGGCTCTTGCCCTTTTTGCCCCGCAGGTGGGCTCCAGCAACATCCGCATGGGCATGGTGCCCGTGGATGACATCCCGGGGACGTCGAATCTGCGCATTGTCTATCCGGCGCTGAAGGAACTCCTTACGGAACTGAGGCTAGGCAATCCCGATGCCATGGACAAGGGTTTCCACCGCTCCGAAGTGAAGGGCCTGCTGGAACAAGCCGACGAGCGGGCTCAACTGCCGGGAGAACCGGTGCGAGACCGAGGCAGCCGAACTCCGCCCTCCGATGAGGAACCCAGCGCCACGCGAAACCCGCGCCAGGATGCCGGTCAGCGTCTCATCGAGGACCCGGCGACAACCGATCCGGATGTGGCCGCCGCCGGCGGACTGGAAGGCGTGGAGGAAGTGCCGGACGAGGAAGCCCCGCCGGTTGAAGAGCCTCCGGTGGAAGAGCCGCCTGTCGAAAACCCGCCCGTGGACATCCCGAGTGGTGAGCCGCAGGCGGCATGGCCCGCGCGCATCGTCGCTCTCGGGATAACATCACTCCTGTGATCTTGTCCACCGAGGACTTTGCCCCGGACGCCCCGGAGGGCGCATCCCGTAGCGAGTACATCAACCGCAAAGACCTCAAGTGGATCATCATCATCCTGGTGGCCCTCGGCCTCGTCCTCACGCCAGTCTATTTGATCATGCGCGGGCAACAGCAAAGGCAAGCTTGCGCAGGCAACCTGGGGCAAATGTACAAGGGGCTTTACCTTTACAGCCAGCTGAACGATGACCGTTTGCCGCCGGTCTACGAGATGGAAGGCGACGGAACCCCGCGCATCCAAGTGCTTGACGGCAAGGACTCGGTAATCACTTGGGCCAGCCACTTAGGTAGCCACATCCCGGACCGCGTACGCATGAGCTGCCCGGCGTCATCCGCCGATGAGAATGTGCCGACTCTGGTCTATGGCCGGCCGGGCAAAGACGACGCGATTGAGCCGGTGAGTTACGGCATGGCCGTGAGCCTGTCCTCTATGCCACTTGGCGACCTTGCCGACCAAAACGGCACGCTTCTGATTACCGAAAGCAGCAACAACGGCGCGCAGGGGAGTTACAACCCGCTTCCGTTCCGACGCGAGGGCAAGGTGGTGCCGTTTGATGGCATGGCCATTGGCTGGGACAACAGCAATTCCTTCCCGAATGCGCAGACAAAGGCTATGACTCGGCTTGCGTTCCGCAACACGAGCCAAGGCAATTTTGGCGCCGACGCGCTGGGTCGCCACAACTTGGTGAACAACGCCATCATGGCGGATGGAAGCCTGCGCTTTCTCTCCGCGGCGGATGCGCGGGTAAAGATTCAGCGGGGTCGCCCGAGTGGCATCTGGAACGTGGAGGCCACGTTCTATCCCCTCTTTTACGAAGAAGGAGCGGCCGAGGCCGCCCCTGCTCCGTAGTCTGCGTTTCGTGCCCGCTTACCAGCGGGTCGTGACGGTGTAGCGGACCTTCTTGACTTCGTCCGGCTGCATCTTCAGCACCCACTGCAGCGTGTTGCTGTCCGGGCGGGCCATGGCGTCTTCGCTGGTCACGGTGAAGTCGCCGTACTTGCGGTCCATCACGATGAGCTCGGTCGCTTCCTTCTTGCGGTTGCGGGCTTCGAACTCGATAGTGATGACACTACCGGTATCGGGGTTGCCGTTGAGCCAGCGGAATTCCACCACCTTGCTCTCCACCACCACGTCAAACGACTTGCCGATGTTGATATTCAGCTCTTCGTTGCGCGGGGTGTGCTGGATGAAGTCTTCGCCCATCAGCTGCACGTCGCCGTCCTTGTCGGCCTGGAAGACCTTGAAAGTCCCCTTCGGCATGGCAATGCCGAGGCCATTGGCTTCTTCGTTCTTAAAGGTGATGAACGCCATCGGCTTGATCGGGCCGGAGCCGATGCGGCCTTCCTGGCGCGGGTTGTTATAGAACGGACCGAGGTCCGCGATGAGCTTTGTGCGCACCTTGATACCCGCGTGCTCCATCAGCGACACCTGCTTGATGGCCTTGTTGGGCACGTTCACAGAGCGGGACATCTTGTAGAGGTGATATTCGCCAATCTCCTGAGCGGCCATGTCTTCCATCTTCGCGGCGGCGTTCATGGCGGGCATGCCTCCGCCTCCGCCAAATCCGCCTCGCTGCTCGATGTAGCGGTTCACTTCACCGGCCAGGAACGAGAGCTTGGCGTTCTCGTAGCTGGTGCCGCTGTTGTTGGTGAGGGTGACCCAGCCTTTCAAGTCGCCGACCTTGCCGGCGTTGTCGAGCGTCATCACGTAGTCACACTTCCAAGAGAAGCCCTGCGTCAGGTAACGGAACTCGATGCGGTTGTTGCCAGCCTTGCCGTCCAGCACCCACAGGAGCGAGGGCTTGCTGATGAGCCCTTCCGGGAGCTTAAGCACTTCGATTTCACCCGTGGGGTTCAGGAGGATGCCGCCGTTATCGGTGCGGACCACCATCCCGTTGTAGGTTTGCCCCATCGAGCCGTTGGCGTCGGCGACCATGGCAAACGGCGCGCTGATGAGGGTGCCGTAGATGGTCTCCTTGGTGCCGTTGGCGAGGTTGCGGTGGAACCGGATGGGTTGCCCCACGCTCTTGTTGAGGATGGCAATGGGGTTGATCAGGTCGTACTGGTAGTTCTGCTCCAGCACCGAGAAGCTGCCCGGCGCGGAAAGGGAAGTGACCGAGACACTGTTGGCCTCAATCATCTGGGCCACATCTTCGACAAGCACATCCTGCGGGCCACCGGCCAGGTCGATCATTCGCTGTTCGCGGACGAGGGCGAAGCCGTCGTTGTAGATCGTGAGCGCAGATTCAAGCGGCGGGCCGGCCTTGGTTACGGCCGCCAATGCAATGGTAGTCAGCATTCATCTTTCGGACGCTCCGGACCCGAATGGGTTACGGCTACATGGCCATTCACTAGGCACCAAAGACACGAAAATGCCCCCATTCGGACGGTTCGAAAGGGGGCGGTATGAACGGAGCCGTTCCGTTACCAGCGGGTCGTCACGGTGTACCGGAACGTGCGAGTCTCGTCCGGCTTTAGGCTCAGCATCCATTGAAGTGTGTTGCTGTCCGGTCGTGTCATGCCATTTGTGTCTAGCACCGTAAAGTCGCCGAATTTCCGGTCAAGAACCTGAATGTTGATCGGAGTGGTTTTGCGGTTGCGCACTTCCACTTCATAGGTCGCCACGCTGCCCTTTTTCGCGTCTTGATCGAGCCAATTGAAAGCCACTTGGCGATACTCCACGACAACATCAAACGCCCGTCCAATGTTCACTCGAAAGGTTTCATTTCGCGGAGTGTGCTGGATGAAATCTTCACCCATGAGCTGCGATTCATTCTGCTGGTCGTTTTGGAAGACCTTAAAGGTTCCCTTGGGCAAGGCCACCCCCAGCCCACTGGCTTCGTCATTTTTGACAGCGATGAAAACCTGGGGTTTGAGCGGCCCGGACCCAATCTGGCCTTCTTGTCGCGGATCAAAGGAGAAGGGGCGCAGGTCCATCACCAATTCCTGATTTGCCTTGATTCCATCCCGCTCGATCAAAGAAACCTGCTTAATGGCCTTGTCAGCCACCGTTACCGGAAAGCCCAATTTGTACAGGTGGTATTCACCGATTTCTTGAGTTGCCATTCCACCCTCGGTTGCTGAAACCGCACCCAAGCCGCCCCCTCCGGGAATGCCGCGGGGCCGGGATTCAACGACGCGATTCACTTCACCGGCCAAGAAGGAAAGCTTCGCATTCTCGTAGCGCGTGCCGCTGTTGTTGGTCAGTGTCACCCAGGCTTTGAGCGAGCCCACCTTGCCACTGGCATCGAGGCTGAGAACGTAGTCGCACTTCCAGTTGAAGCCCTTGGTCAAATAGCCGAACTCGATGCGGTTTCGGCCGGCTTTGGCGTCCAGCACCCATTGCAGCGAGGGCCGACTAATCAGCCCTTCGGGCAACTCCGTCACCTCGATCTCTCCCGTTGGGTTCAGCAGAATCCCGCCGCTGTCCGTGCGGATCACCATCCCGTTGTACATCTGCCCTGTGCCGCCATTGGCATCCGCCACCATCGCATAGGGTGCACTGATCAGCGTCCCCTTAATGGTCTCCTTGGTGCCGTTGGCCAGCATCCGGTGGAACCGAATCGGTTGCCCCACGCTCTTGTTGAGGATGGCCATCGGGCTGACCAAGTCGTACTGGTAGTTCTGTTCCAGAACCTTGATGCTGCCCGGTTGGCTGAGCGACCGCACCGAAACACTATTGGCTTCGATCATCTGCGCCACGTCCTCCACCAGCACCGATTGCGGGCCGTCGGTCAGGTCCAGTTCGCGCTGTTCGCGCACCAAAGCAAAGCCATCGTTGTAAATCGTCAGCGCCGACTCGAGGGGCGGTCCGGCCTTCGTGGTGGTCATCAGCGCAAAGGTCATCATCATAAGTTCAAATTTCCGTCCCTTATCGTCAGACGCGCAACCGCCCTGGGAAGTCACACCAAGGGCTACTGCCCCAGCGACTGTCTCACTTGCTCTTCACTGGGCGCATGCAAGGCTTGGTCCACCAGGTAGAAGGTTGCCGCGCCGTGCCCGCCCCACTGGCCGAGCCGTGCGGAGAGGATGTTCCAGCCCAACTGCGTAATGCGGCGGCTCATGCGGAACGCCATCCCTCGGCCCCTCGGCGCATGAATCTCCAGCACCCCCATCCCCGAGACTTGGTACGTCCACTCGTAAATCTCCTGCGGGCGCAACGGGTCCTTGCCTCGTTGCTGCATCCAGGGTTCCAAAGCTTGCTCGCCGCCAAGGATCAGATTCAAATCTTCTTCCAAGCGTTGCTGGGCGCGCCGATTCAGCATCCGTCCGGCCTGGTTGATCTCGAAGGAGTCGATGATCATGGGTTGGTCGCCCGCCGTGGTGCAAGCCCGCAAACCATTGATGGCCAGATCGTTGGCGTAAATCGCGCCCAGGATGGACATGAGCAAACCCGGGGCATCGGGGCATACCACCGTTAACCGGGTGGAGTTGTACTCGCGCTGGTCTTCGATCGCGATCTGCAGTTCGCCATCCCGGGCGCGCTCGCCCATTTCGTAGTGCTGGCGGATGACGGCCATGGGGGTGGCCAGCATGTAGCTGGCGGGCAATGCATCCAAGAACGCTTCAACTTCCGGGCCACTCTCGTTATCCCGGAACTGCCGCGCGAGCTTGCGCCGCACGTGGGCGGTGTCGGCGGGGGAAGTCTCCGTGGATGGGTCCAGCAGCGCCCGGGTTTGGTAGTAGAGATGCTGGAGCATTGCCTCCTGAGTGGGCGTCCAGATCTCCGGGTGCACGGCCGAAGTGTCGGCGTAGGTCAGCAACGCCAAGAGCGGCACGCGCTCCCACACCTGCACCTGCTCGGCAAAGTCGCGCACGGTGTCGGGGTTCAGCACGTCACGCAAGCGGATAAACCGGGAGAGCAGTTCGTGGTGGCGCACCAGCCAGGCCGTCATTTCGGCGACGTCGGGCGGCAGGCGCCAGCGGTCGGCCACATTCCGGGCCATGCGCTCGCCCACCACTTCGTGCGGCTCGCTCGGGTCCGCCTTGCCCGCATCGTGGAGCAGTAGGGCCAAGTGCAGGGGCTCCTCATCTTCGATTTCGGCGCGGACTTCGGCCAAGAATCCGGTGGGCGGCAGCTCATCCAGATGACGGATCGCCCGCAGGGTGTGCTCGAGCACGGTGTAGACGTGCGGCGCATCGTTCGGGATGAGGTAGCGCACGGCATCAAATTCGGGGAGCAGCGCCCGCAGCACCCCCGCGTGGTCCAGCATCCGCAGGGTGGCTTCGCCACGCGAGAGGGTCCGCAAAACATCCGACCCCGAGACATCCGGCGTCATCGCCACCTCAATCGGCTCGACATCCAGCCCCAGCGCCCCGCCAATGGCAATCGCGGTGGCCGCCTCGCCCGCCGAGATCAGAGGGTGCATGCGCACCTCGCCGTTGAGGGCCACGCTGTGGGGGGTGAGAGGGAAGCGGTTCTGCCGGATGTAGCGGATGGCGTCCTCGTAGGTGCGGTGGAGGTCGCTCATCGCTTCCAGTCGGCGGGAAGCAAGCTCGCTCTCTTCCATCCCCACGCGCACGGCCATCTCGGCCTGGCGTTGTCGGGTCAGGGTGCCTGTGGTGCGGCCGCTCAGGGCCTGCAATCGCAAGCGGTGCAACAGCACCAGGTCGTAGGCGGGGGGGGGCACCATCGTGCGCTCCCCCATGGCCATCCGCATCCAGTTGGCGGTTTGCCAGCAGCGCAGGCCCCCCGCGCCCTCCTTTAGGTCGGGCTCAACCACCAGAGGGCTCTCGTGGGTGCGCCGCATCGCCTTCTCCCGCTCCTCCCGTTTGGCCAGGAGAAATTCACCCACATCCAAGCGGCCCCACAGCCGGTTCAGCGTGCCCTCCCAGTCCTTCACCGGGCCAGCCAGGTAGCGCCCATCCATCAGGCTGCTGACCAGTCGCATATCCACCCCTGTGAAGTCGGCGGCGGTGACATAGGTGTAGCCCACGCGCACCTGGAAAGTCGCCTGGATTTCGGTCTGCACCGAGCGAAAGAACGCCCGCAAGAAGGGGTCCTCATCGTTGCCCCGGGTGGGGATGACCGCAATGTCGAGGTCGCTTTCCGGGCCGGCCTCTTGGCGCCCGTAGCCCCCGGTGGCTACCAAGGTGAACGGCGCGGATTCCCCCCGAGTAACCTCAAGATGGCGGAGGATCTCCAGCAGGGCCCGGTCGTACATCGCCGAATGTTGCTGCGCCCACTGACGTCCGGAGGTCGCCGACCAGAGCTGCGCGACGTGATGCGTCTTTTCCTCGGTGCGTTGGGGGGAGAGGATCCGCTCGCTCATGGGTTGTGGGGTAAGGATACGACTTCTTGCCCCAGCGCGCGCTGACTTTCGTGGGCGACCCTCCGGTCCAGGGCCAAACAGGCCGGAACAGCCACCACTGTCAGGGTGAGCCCGGCCAGCGCAAATGTCATGCCCGCCTCCCGGGCGAGTTGGTCCACGGCCCAGCCCAGCGGCCGCCCTGTCGCGAACCGCGCAATGAGCGCAAGGGACCACAAGATCGCCACAAAGAGGGCCGCCCACACGGCGGCCTGCCAAGCGCTCGGAGAGAGATCAAAAAGGCTGCCCGGACTCATCAATTGCATGGCCGGTGCGAACGAGACAAACCACCAGGCCAAGCTAAGGAGCAGGGCCAAAGTGACCCCGCGCACCCACCACTCCCAACCGACCGGGAGCCTACGGGGGCTTTCCTCTGGCTGGAGTGCCGGCAAAATCCACCCGGCCAACCCCACCGATGCGAAGACGAACGCCGGCCACTCCAAGCGCAACTGCCCGAACGCCCAGCCCGCAGCGACAAAACCTAGCGCCGTGACACCTAGCCTTAGCGGAAGCTCCTGCCGCCCCAGCCGCCGCAACAGGGTGAGCAAGGCCGACAGCGACGCACCCGCCAGTGTCACCGCAAGTAGGGCCCCGGGCAACCCGGCCAGGACGCCGGCCTCGGCCCGGTGATAGGGTGCCGGGCGGATCGGGCGGGCGTTGGCCGCCATGATGCGCTGCGTACGAGGGTCCTCGGCCGAAGCCCCGATGCCAAGGCGAAGCATCGCGCGGCCCACCATGGTTCCCTGGTAGGTCGCGGACTGATCGCGAATCATGAGGCCAATTTCGACCGTGCTGGCCTGGGGCATGCCCTTGGCCAAGCGCTCCAGGGCGTAGGCGGCTAGCCAGGCGGAACGGTCGTCACGCACCACGGTGGTGTGCCAACTCCGGGGGGTGCCCACGGCGCCCTCCATGGCTTCCACCAAGGGCCAAATGCGCTCGCTTTGGTGGTCATCCCAGCGGGGAAGTTCACCGGCCCTCACCCATGCGGCCTCACTGGCCTCATCGTTGCCCAGGGCGGCCTGGGTGGCGGCAATCGCGACCTGCCAATAGGCATTTTCGGGGTCTTCCTCCGAAGCCTTTTGGAAGATTTCCGCGTTTGTAATGAGGTCGTCGGAGTTCAGGGCCGGGCCCGTCGTGAGACGCTGCGCCAGGGCCTCCGCCCAGTTCCCGACTTCAGCCAGAGTCGTGGGCGGACCCAAAGTGGCTTGGTTCTGAGGGCGCAACGGAGACACCCGCGCCAGTTGGGCATCGGGAGCGATGCCGAGCCCATGAAGCAACGCATGGCGCAACACCGGCACGGCGGTGTACGCGATTAATGCGCCGAGGAGCCCACCGATGAGGACGCGCGCGGCGAGGCCCACTGCTGAGTTGGTTCGGAATCATGCCCAAATGAAGGGGCCGGACGATTCATGGCCGAGCCCGTGGGGGGCACGACTTGGGGCTGTGACCACAGCGTTTGCGCAAAGGCCAGCATCAAACATGCGACGGCACCCGCGGCGGCCAGCGTGGGCAACCAGTGCTTGGGCGACCGCAAGCGATGCCAAGTGCGCACCCGCATCACGGTCACAGTCTCCATCAGTTCGTCGCCTTCGTATTCAAGTGCGGCCGAACGTAAGACGGAAAGCGCATCGGACTCAAGATGGTCCTGCGGAGTCATTCTCCCTCCGTGGCGGCACTCCAAAGTTCGCGAAAACGCTCGCGCGCGGCATGCAGGCGGCTACGGACGGTTCCAATGGGCACATCCATAGTTTCGGCAATTTCTTCGTAGCTCAGTTGCTCCATTTCACGCAGCACGAGCGTGAGGCGCAAATCCGGGGTGAGATGCTGAAGAAGTTTGCTCACCAGAACCTTGGTTTCCACCGAGTTGCCCTCGGCATTCACCGCGCGGTCCACCAGACCGGGCTCGGGTCGTCGGCTGCGCAGGCGATCCATGCACAGGCGCACGCAAATGCGATAGAGGTAGCCCGAAAACGCGCGATCTTCGCGCAGGCGGGGGAGTTCGCGGAACGCCTTCAGGAAGGTGTCTTGCACCACGTCTTCGGCTTCGTGAGCGTCGCGCAGGGAGTTGGCCGCAATCCGAACCAAACGCTTGCGGTGGCGTCCGATCAGGATGCGCATGGCCGCATCGTCGCCCTCCCGACAGCGGGAAACGTAGTAAGCGTCCTCGCCGAAAGTGTCGGTTGCGCCGGTGGCAATTGAAGTTGTGCGTACCCAGGCCATGATCGGTTCTTCCGTTGGACGACTTGGCAACGATGAAAGTTCAAGTGACTTATGAGATTCGGTGTGCGCGAATCCCCGGGTCACTTCAAGCGTCCAGAAGTACACTACCCCACCGCACCCTCATGTTCTCAATGGATGCGCCCGCGCCCGAGGCTCAAAATCCCCCGACCATCTCCATTCCGGTCCCGCAGGAATGGCGGCAGGGTGAGGTGCGCGTGCAGTACGAAAGCGTCGAGACGGAGTTTGTCCGGGGCGCCGGGGGCACGCGGATGCGGCTGCGATTCGAAGGGGACGTGATCGTCACTTGGCAACAAAGTGAACTCCGCGCCAATACGGTGGTTTACGACGAGCTGACGGGCGATCTCTCGGCGCAGGGGCAGGTTCGGCTCACCGATCCGGATGGCCACATCGAAGCCGAATCGTTGCAGTGGAACACCATCACGCGTTCCGGGCGGGCGGAAGACGCCTTGTTCCGAGTTCAGGCCACTACGTTCCAAGCGAAGGTGCTAGAAGCCGAAGCCGGCCACTACCGCGCCCAGGGGGTCACCTTTTGGTTGGCCCGCGAAGGTCGCCCGCCGGTTTATGTCTCGGCAGATCGCGTCAGCATCAATGATGGGCGTACCGTGCGGGTTTCAGGCATGTCGCTCCACCTCTACGGGGTCAGACTGGGGCCTTGGCCGTCGTGGTCGTTCCGGCTCGACCGGCGTACGGAAGGCTTACGTTTGCCGCGCATCGTGCCGAGCAACGAAGGGCTGGGCTACGCCTGGGGCAGCGAATATCTCATCAACGACCAGACGGTGCTGGATGGCTACATCGAGGCCCTGACCAATGAGCCGATCCGATCAGGGTTGCGCGTGACGTACTCGCTCGATAAGGAATCGGCGAACGTGCGACAACTTCCCACGGATGACCTCGGCGAGCGGGTTCATAACGGCTGGTTCAACTCGGTGGACATCAAATCGGCCGAGCATGAGCGCGGTGAAGTCAGTGCCGACCGTAACCTAGTGAGTGCGGGCATCTTCGCCAATCGCCGCACATTTGGCCGGGAAAACAACGCCGACCGCGTGAACCAGTGGTTCCGCTTGGACTACACCCGCAGTGAAGAGATTCAGGGCTGGGGAGCCAACTTTAGTGCCAGCTACCAGCGCACGCAGCCTGCCCCCGGCTCCCCCTCGGTGGACCGATTGCTGACGCAGGTGACCATGCTCGCACCGACTTACGATTTCGGCGGCGGATGGAAGAGCCACGTGCGGGGGGACCTCTTCAATACCGTCGGCGGCAATCAGTTTGGGTTCGTGCGGGGCGAGGTCGGAACCTATCGTCAATTCGGTGGGGGGCTCACCGCCGGGGTGGCCGTGGCGGCAAGCTCGGAATACGGGACTCCCGACTTCAACTTCGATCGCCTTTACAGCCGGGGCGGCCTCTTGGTTCGCCTTGACTACGAGCGAGGCCCGTACACGGGGCGCTACTTGGCCAAGTGGGATGAAGGGCGCGGCGGGTGGTACGACCAAGAGTACGAACTGGCCATGGTGGCGAACGTTTTTGAACCGTTCCTGCTTTACCGCCGGTACCCCGGGGAGTTTCGATTCGGAGTGCGGCTCCGGATGGACGCGTTCCGCGATACCGTCCGTCGCCGCATCGAAGAGTAGCCGCGCTAGGCGGCGCGGGCCTGTTGAATGGCCGAGACGTGCGTAATCCAGTCCAGCCGGAAGTCACCCACGTCGGTGATTAAGCACGGGCCCTTGAGGGGAAGGAAGTTGACATCGAAGACTTCGGCAACCACCGAGGACGAGTCGCCCTTTCGGTCGCGGTAACTGAGTTCAACGAACTGTCCGACAAATGCGCGTGCGTCACTGCTGAGCATGATTTGACCCTCACAACTGCCCAGGTCGCTGACCAAGACCGTTGTATGAGTGACTTTCCACACTTTCTCGGTCCCGGTGCCCGCCCTCCTACCAGTCTCTCGGACATTTCGGGGTCTCGCGACCAGTAATATCAAGGGGGCTATGCGATACCAACTGGATGAGACGACGCTGCGGGATGACCGCCAGGCATCTCTCCTGGAGTGGATGCTCCCCACCGGCACTGGGGGGTATGCCATGGGCACCGCGATCACTACCAATACGCGGCGCTATCACGGCCACTTGGTGGTCGCCCGCCCGGCCCCGGTCAACCGGATCGTTCTGCTTAGTGCCATCGAAGCCTTCGTAACTATCGGCTCCGAGAGCTACGGCCTCAGTTCGAATCAGTACGTCGGCACCATCCACCCCGAGGGGTACAAGCACCTCAAATCCTTTAGCGTTGGGAACTTCGTGGAGTGGGAGTGGGAGGTCCGGGGCCAGCGCATCGCGAAACGCTTGATCACGCATCCGGGGCAGGATGCCGTGACGGTGAGCTACATCAATCGCTCGGATTCAGCGGTGAGTCTCTTGCTCAGGCCGCTGGCATGCCACAAGGGTTACCACGAGAACTTCCGGGTGCAGGATTTCTATCCCGAGTTCATCGTGTTCCCCGATGACCGAACCCTCATCACCCACAAGGGGCTGACGCTCTATTTGGACCATCCCGGCGCGGCCCGCACGCCGGCTACGGGTTGGTACTACCGATTTGAACGCCGCCGAGAAGCGGAGCGCGGCCTCGATCCGATAGAGGACTTGTTCTGCCCATGCGAGCTGCGCTACCTCTTGGCCCCGGGCGAGGAAATCACCCTGGTGGCCAGCGCGGATGAGGGTGTGAAGCCCATTCCGTTCCCCGATTCACCGCCGCCGGCCCGCCTGAGCGACGCGCTCCGGCGTTCGGCCGTGGACTTTTTGGTGCAGGTACCGGAACGCACCACTATCCTCGCGGGCTACCCCTGGTTTGCCGATTGGGGCCGCGACACCATGATCGCCCTGCCCGGGGTGTGCCTCCACACCGGACACGTCGAGGCGGCCCGGGAAATCCTGAGGTCGTACGCCGAACGCATGCACCAGGGGCTTCTCCCCAATCGATTTGTGGAAGACGGCGAGCAGCCGGAATACAACACGGTGGATGCGACCCTCTGGTTCGCGAACGCGATCTACAAGACGCTGGTGCACGAGTGGAATGCCGATTTTGCCCGCGAGGCCTTGGGCTGGCTGGGAGAGAGCATGGAGTGGCACCAGAAGGGCACCCTCTACGGCATCAAGGTGGACCCGACGGACGGTCTGCTCCGCCAAGGCGAGCCGGGCGTGCAACTCACATGGATGGACGCCAAGGTGGGGGACTGGGTGGTGACGCCGCGCCACGGCAAACCCATCGAGATCAACGGCCTTTGGATTAACTTCTTGCGCGTGGGTGAATGGATCGCCGGGCAGCTCGGTGAGGATGGAAAGGCCTTTGCAACGGCCGCCGAATTGGCCGAATCGAACTTCGAGCGCAAGTTCTGGCATCCGGTGCAGGGTCATTATCTCGATACCGCCGACCCGAACGACGCCAGCCTGCGCCCCAACCAGCTCATTGCCATGGGATTGCCATTCTCGCCGCTCTCCGGGGCCAACGCGGAAGCGGCCTTGCGCAAGTGTGTGGACAAACTCCTCACCCGGCACGGGGTGCGCACCCTGGGGCCGGATGAGCCGGGCTATACCGGCCGGTACGTGGGTCCGCTGGCGGAACGGGATGCCGCCTATCACCAGGGCACGGCGTGGCCGTGGTTGCTCGGGTCCCTGGTCACCGCGTTGGTGCGGCTGACCGGTGATAAGGCCCGCGCCCGGGAGATCCTGGCGGACGCCACGGTTTGGCTCAGTGAGTACGGCTTTGGCGGCATTGCCGAGGTGTACGATGGGGATGAGCCCCAATTCCCGGGCGGGTGCCCCTGGCAGGCGTGGAGTGTGGCCGAAGTGCTGCGTGCATGGGTCGAAGATTGCGATGGAGACGAGGTCTCAGCGTGATGAGGACGCGCATCGAAACGCGGGGGTCCGGCGTCTGGAAAATCCCCGCTTTCTGCTTTTAAGCCCCCATGTGCTCTTCCAATTTCGTCCACCTGCATAACCACACGGAATACAGCTTCCTCGATGGAGCCAACCGCATTCCGCGCATGGTGCAACGGGCGGTGGAGCTGAACCAGCCTGCGCTCGCGATTAGTGACCACGGCGCCATGTTTGGCTGCATGAACTTCTATTGGGAGTGCAAGAAGCAGGGCGTCAAGCCGATCATCGGCATGGAAGCGTACATCGCGCCGGATTCGCGCCACAAGCGAGAAGGACGCCGGGACGAAGCCGCTTATCACCTCTTGCTCTTGGCCCGCAACGAAGAGGGCTACCGCAACCTCTGCCGATTGCACAGCATTGCTTCGCTACAAGGCTTCTACTACGTGCCTCGTATTGACCGCGAGGTGCTGCGAGAGCACAGCCGAGGGCTCATCAGCTCCACCACGTGTTTGGGCAGCGAAATCAACCAACTCCTGATGAAGGATGAGTTCGACCGGGCGATTGCCATGGCCGATGAGTACCGCCAGATTTTTGACGAGGGGTGCTACTTTGTTGAGCTGCAGAATCACGGAATTCCGGAACAGAAGAAGTGCAACGAGGGGCTGGTGCGCATTGCCCGCGACCTCAATCTGCCGCTGATCGTTACGAACGACGCCCACTTCCTTTGCAAGACCGATGCCCCGGCGCACGATGCGCTGTTCTGCATCGGCACGGGCAAACTCATTGAAGACCAGAACCGGCTGCGGTTCCGGGGCGAGGAGTACATCAAGTCGTACGAGGAGATGGCGAGCCTCTTCCCGGATCATCCCGAGGCGCTTTCCAACACGCTCATGGTGGCGGAAATGTGCGACCTGGAGCTCGGCAAGACGCGCAACTTGATGCCGACCCCGGACTTGCCGGAGGGAGCGACTCCCCAAACCTACTTGCGACAACTTGCCGAAGAAGGCCTGAAAACCCGCGTGCCCCTGGCGGATGAAGCGGCCTGGAACCGGCTGGACTACGAACTGAAGGTCATCGAGACGACCGGATTCGATGCGTACTTCCTGCTCGTGCGCGAGTTTGCCCAGTACACGCGCAAGCAAGACATCATGTTCGGTGTGCGGGGTTCGGCGGCCGGTTCGCTGGTCTCGTACACCCTCGGCATCACCGACATCAATCCCGTCGAGTACGACCTGACGTTCGAGCGATTCCTGAACCCCGAGCGTGTCTCCATGCCTGATGTGGACATGGACTTCCAGGACGACCGCCGGGATGAAATTATCCGGTACGTCACCGAGCGGTTTGGGGAGGACAAGGTGGCGCAGATTGTCACATTCGGAACCCTGGGCGCGAAACAAGCCATCCGCGACGTCATGCGCGTGATGGGCGAAGAGCCCCGGGATGCCGACGCGCTCTGCAAACTGCTCCCCAAAGCCCCCGGTCTCACGTTCGAACTCGCCCTCACCGAGCCGAACAACAAAATGAAGGAAGCGGACCAGGCCCTGGCCCGTGACAGCGCCGATTTTCGAGCCCGCTACAACAACGATCCTAAGGTCCGGGAAATCGTGGACATGGCGCGGGAACTGGAAGGCCTGAATCGTCACGCGGGCGTCCACGCCGCCGGGGTGGTCATTTCGGGCGAGCCATTGGCCGAGATTGTGCCGCTGGCCCGGGGCCAGAACGGCCAGGCCATCACCGGTTACGAGATGGGCGTGCTCGAGAAGCTCGGCCTCCTTAAGATGGACTTCTTGGGGCTGAGCAACCTCACGGTTTTGGCTTTGGCCCTGGCGAACATCAACCGCAACCGCCCCGATAATCCGCTCACAGTGCCTGACATTCCGCTGGAGGATGAAGCCACCTACGCCATGCTCGGGCGCGGCGAAACCGTCGGGGTATTCCAGCTTGAAAGCGGCGGTATGCGCCGCAATATCATGGCCTTGCGCCCGCAAAACGTGCGCGAACTCGCGGCCATGGTCGCCCTCTACCGGCCCGGTCCGCTCAAGCACATCTCGCGCTTTGTGGATAACAAGCACGGGCGGCAGCAACCTGAGTATCTGCACCCCGTGATGGAGCCGATCCTGGAGGAGACTTACGGGATCATCGTCTATCAAGACCAGGTGCTGAAGCTGGTGCAAGCGATGGCCGGGTTCTCGCTTGGGAAAGCCGACATCCTGCGCCGCGCGATGGGGAAGAAGGACGAGGCGATCATGACTAGCATGCGGGCCGAGTTCGTAGCTGGGTGCCAAGAGCGCGACATCAGCGAGAAAGTGGCGGCAGCGGTCTGGGAATTGCTTTTGCCCTTTGCGGGCTACGCCTTTAACAAGGCGCACGCGGTGTGCTACGCCATGCTGGCCCATCAGACGGCGTATCTGAAGGCGCACTATCCAGTCGAGTACTTAGCCGCCTTGCTGGCCGCATATCGCGATAAGGAAGACCGCGTGACGGTGTTCATTGACGAGTGCCGCCGCCGCAAGATCGGGGTGCTACCGCCAGATATCCACCGCTCGTTTGTGGACTTCACCATCGAAACGCAGGGCAAGCAGAAGGCGATTCGATTCGGTTTGGCCGCCATCAAGGGCGTGGGAGAAGGCCTGGTCAACGCGATCATCCAGGAGCGGCAAGACGGCGAGTTCACGCACCTTTACGATTTCTGCCTTCGGTTGCGACCGCATGGGCTGAACCGGGGTTCTCTGGAAGCCCTGGCTCGCGCAGGCACGCTGGATTCGCTTCACGATAGCCGCCACACCATTCTCGATAATCTTGATGGCGCCCTGGTATGGGCCGACCAGAAGATTCGTCAGCGCCAAGAAGCGCAGGATTCGCTCTTCGGCGGCGATGAGCAGATGGAGCTGGACCGCCCGCCGCACTTGCCGCCCGGGCGCAAGGCCACCCGAGAAGAGATCCTGAGCATGGAGAAGGATGTGATGGGAATTTACATTTCTGACCACCCTTTACGCGGCTACGAGCGGTTGATTGGTGCAAAGAGCCAGTTCACGGTGGCCCGCATCCGGGAGATGGAAGGGGAAGTGAAAGTGACCATCGCGGGGGCGATGTCGCGCATCCGTTCGAACATGACCAAGAAAGGGAAGATGGCGCGAGGGGTGCTGCAAGACTTCACTGGAGCGATTGAATTTGTGCTGTTCCCGGCGGCACTGGAGCGTTTGCAGGATTCGCTCGTAGCCGACCGCGCCGTCGTCCTCAAGGGTTTTGCCCGGACTGACGACCGCAACCAAGACGGCGAAATGCAGCTCATTGTCAATGACATAGAGGTGCTGCCCGAGCCGGAGAGCCTGGGCGAGGATGAGGGCGGCCTGACGATGTTTGTGCGCCTCAACCGCGCGACCCGCGCCCAATTGAGAGCCATCCACGAGGTGGTGCGAGAGCACCCGGGCGACTACGAAGTCTTGATCCAGGTGGCCGGGGCAAATTCAGCGCCGGTGGCGATTCTGGAGCGGGTCGCGGCAACGGAGAAGGTCATCGAGGGCCTCAAGCAGGCCGCGCCGGTGGAAGTCGAAATCTACAACGATCTGGGCCTGGCGGAGCTACCAACCGGGACAACGGAACCGGAACCCGACCTGGTGGAAGTAGGATAGTTCAAGTCTCGTGCGACGTCTTCTCTTTTCTCTGGTTAGCTTGGTGCTGGTGGCCTCGGTCGCCCTGGCGCAAGATGCATTCGACGTGCACGTGGCGCAGTTTGAGTTGCTGCAGGACCGGGCGATTCAATCCGAACTTGGCATCACCGAACGCCAACGCGACCGGATGAACGTCCACGCGGAGTGGTTCAACGCCGAGAGCAAAAAGCTGCAAGCGAAGTACGAAGGCAAGCCCGACAATGGGGGCGAAGCCGCGATGAACGAGCTGAACACGATGCGGCAGACCATGAAGGGCCGCGTGCTGGGCGAACTGACGTCGAACCAGGTTCACCGTCTGGCGCAGATTAGCCTGCAGGATGCCGGCGTGCTGGCGCTGATGGACGACCTAGTGGCCAGCAAGGTGGGCTTGAGTTCATCGGCGATGCAGACCCTGCGCGAAGAGTTCCGGAAGAACGGCCAGAAAGCCGCCGAACTGGAACAAAAGACGCTCGGACCGATCTACGACAAGTATCGCGAGCGCGCCATTGCCGGCGACCAGGCCGCTCAGCGCGCCATGCAGAGCGAACTTGATGCCGCCCGCCGTCGCATTGCACCGCAAATGGACAAGTACCAAAGCGAGTTCTTAACCCTGATGGACAAAACCCTGACGGACGAGAACAAGATGGCCTTTGCCCGCCTGCAAGGCGTCCCCTACGCCGCCCGATAGACCCGCTGGAAGGGAAGATTGCCGCGGGATGCGGCATAATGTTTTTTCGCGCCCGTCGAGGACCCTTGGGTTCTCAGACGAAACCAACGGAAAGGCTAAACAACAGCATGGCGACCTATCGAGGACGAAGATCAGATATCTGCCGCAAAGTCGGCTTCAACATTTGGGGCCGGGCCAAGTGCCCGAGCGTCAAGCGACCGTATCCCCCCGGGCAACACGGTCCGAACCAACGCGAGCGACGCATGTCGGAATACGGCGAGCAGCTGCTGGCCAAGCAAGTCATCCGCCGCTACTACGGAATGCTGGAAAAGCAGTTCCGACGCACGTTTGAAAAGGCGCAGCGTATGCGCGGTAACTCGGGTCTGAACTTCCTTCGCTTGCTGGAACTCCGACTGCAAACCCAGGTTTATCGCATGGGCTTTGCCAACACGATTGAACAGGCCCGCCAGATGGTGAGCCACCAGCACATCTTCGTGAACGGCAAGCTGGTGGACATCCCGTCCTACCAGTGCCGCGTGGGTGACGTGATCTCGGTTCGCGATCGCGCCTCCAGCCGAGGGATTGCTCGCAAGAACAGCTACGAAGGCGCCGCCGTGCCGGTCTACATCGAGCCCGATGTACCGAACTACGCGGGCAAGATCATCGCTCTGCCGGAACGGGAAGACTTCCCCAAGTTCATGGAAGAGCAGAAGGTCGTCGAGTTCTACGCTCGCTAAGCCTCAATCAATAAACGCTGAGCGCTTCGCGCGCTCAAGCACAAAACGATCACGTTCCCGACCGTGGAGCGTGATCGTTCGGTTTCCGTCCCTCACAAAAATCTCTTCCTTGGGGTTGCCGTGCTTGTCGCGGAACTTGCAGTAGGTAATGCTCGAAGTCGGAGTGACTTCAATCAGCATAAAGATTCGATTGGCCATGCGCGGGAAGGTGACCTTGATGCTCTCCAGCGGCGGCGGCTGCAGGGCCATTCGCAGGTGGGTGCGCAAGCGTTGCTCCAGGACGTCCAGTGGGTTTCGATCCCGAATGGTCTCGATCTCCTCATCCATGCCAACGGGGATCCCGGCGTCAGTCACGCACAGCGCGATGGTGCCGCCCTTGCTATTGAGCATCGCCGCCACCGAGCGAATGATGCCGTGCCTCAGTTCAGGATCTTGTTGGCGCGTCCGTGGATTCCAGTCGAATCCTCGCTTGAACTCCAGCGTTTCGGATTCCTGCTTGTAGCTCGGGATCGTCTGGTCATCGCGGACGGAACGAAAACCGTGCCTTACCGCTAGGTTCAGTTCGGGGAGATGGGGCAGGACTCCATCCGGATACCACTGGAATGCTGTGAGCCCCAGTCGTAGCCTTAGGATGTAGAGGTCGATGATTGACGGACAGATGAGGACAAAGTTGTGCCGAAGGATTCGGCGAAGGGTGCGGTCCGGATCCCAGGTCTGGCCAAGCTGATGCGCGGCCAGCATTTCAAGTCCCATGATCTCACTGAGGCAAACCATCGCGAAGTTATCCAGCCCATGCACCTCGTAGGCCAGCACAAACTTGCGGAGAGTGGGCAGCCACTTTTCGGCCGGAGTCGAATAGGGGTCACAGTTCAAGAAGACAGTGAGTTCCCAACTGGCGCGATGGCTGAGGTCTTCGCCTGCATCCGAAGGGGCATGGTCGCGAAGGGCATCATGCAGATAAATGAGCTGGTCAAATCCAACCGCGAGGGTGTAATTCTCCACGTCGCAATCGGAAGCAAAGAGAGGAAACTCGTCGCAAAACCCACCGGGGCCAATCATTAAGTGAATGAGTTCAACCGGGACGCGTGAAAAGGAAGGAATCGAATTGTAAAGTTGAACAAAATCGAGGTGGGGTTGAAAGGCTTCGTAGAGGTTAGGCAACTTGCCTGCACAGCACAATCCTTCCTCGGTGGAGCACTCGACTGGTAACCCCACCACCAAATGGATCGCTTGCATAAGGGGAGCCTCCTTTTTGAGAAAGCCTTGGCAATCCACTTGCTCCGAAGCAATGTTTTCCGTGATCTCCCATGGGATCAGTCCTTTTTGCTGGAGAAGACGAACGAGAATGAGGCGGGCGCACGCCGAGTATCCGAAGTATTGATCCACGCTCACGTGGGACCCTTCAGCTCTGAACACCTGATTGAAGGGCCCTGCGCTGGTTCTATCTAGGTACTGATTGACTGCAGCTTCGATGTAGTCGCGCGAAGCACGAAACAGAGTTCGCTTTTTGAAAATATGATCCAGAGTTTCCTGCCATTGGAAAGGCTGCGCGGAGGCAATGAAACTGAGGGACCGCAGGGTCCAGAGCGGCACTTTTGGGCCGGTGACATCGAGCCGTATCGCGCCCTTTGCTTCTCTACGGGTCAAAAATGCTCGGCCATCGGCCGTATGGATGAGGCCGACGGCACCTTCCGGGAGATCACAGGCTGACGAACAACGATAGATCAGGTTCCGGTTGATTTCGTAGCCATCGAGGGTGGGCTTAGCTCCATGGTCATGGAGCCACTTTTCGATCCAGGTTGCGTCGCTCCACCTCGCCATTGAAGTCCACCGAAGTCGTTGTCTTTCGGTTTCTACCTCAATGTTGCAATGGAAGTTTCATGAATTTTGTGTTTGAACTCACGACGTTAAGCAAACCTTGGCGCCGACGTCACACTTTGTAATGATAGTTGCCTACATGAATTACTGGGGCGAACCTAAACGCGGTTGAGCACGAACTGATCTCGCTCTTGGCCCTTCAAGGTAATCGTACGGTTGCCATCGCGCACGCAGATTTCCATTCTCGCATCGCCCTGCGCATCCTTGAATTTGAAGTATGTGATCTCGGACCGCGGTTCCACTTCAATCTCCATGAGGATTCGGTTGGCGACGCGCGGGAATCGAACCGTGACATGCTGAAGCGGGGCAGGCTCAATATATTGCCTTAAGAATGTTCGCACACGCTGTTCCATCACGTCGAGGCGGTTTTGGCCCCGTATTTGTTGCAGTTCTTCCCCTAAACCTATTGGCACGCCTTCGTTGTTTACGCCGATGATAAGTCGCCCCCCTTTGGCGTTCAAAAAGCCACAAATGGACCGCATGCACGCGCGACGAAGCTCTTGATCGCGACCCTGAATCTTGGGATTCCAATCAAATCCTCGCTTGAGCTCGAGTCGTTCGGACTCCACATAACGGGGGTGCCCCGTACTGACCATTCGATTCGTGACCTTGCCCCATCGAAGGGCCGACAACATCTCGGGGAATTCGGGCACCTCAGGCCCTTCTAGCCACTGCCAAACGGCGAGCCCCAGCCGTAGCCTGGCCTGAAAGAGGTCACCCTCGTTGCGGCACGCACCCACAAGTTGGTGGCCTACGATCCGACGTGCCGTGGCCAAGGGATCCCAGGTCTCGCCGGATTGCTGGGCGCGAATCGCATTGAGATGCATCAACTCGTTGAACAGCGCCACCAAGTAGTTGCCGTGTTCTGGATTCTCATCAATGAAGATGAGTGAGTCTAAGGAATGGGTCGCGGCGGTGTCCTGAGTGGTCCGAAAGGTTAGACGAGATTCGTACTGACGGAGCTCCCAGCGCACGCCTTGGTGCAAATCACCGTAAGAAGACAGCGGCTCTTGGTCGCGGAGAGAATCGAGAAGCAGGCTCAAGTGCTCGAAAGTGATTCCCACCTCGTGACCTTCGATATCCGGTGGCCCCGCCAGCAGCGGGTAGCGAGTCAGCAAAGACTCCGGTTGCGAGAGCCGGTGAACAATCCCGGCCGGAATGCTGAAGAGGGTCCGCATGCGCTCGAAGTACTCGCGAACGCTGTCCTCGGTTTGAAATAATTGCGCGAAGTTCGGAAGGACGTCGCCTGGACCCTGAGAACTACGCAGGCCAATACTGGCCAAAATGATCTCGCGCAGCCATTCGGTGTGGACCAAGTCGGCCGGATTGTCGGCGAGGTTATGCTTCTGCACCATCGAGGCCAAAACCTCAGATAAGGACAGCGCGCCTCTCTGCTCTAGCATGGCCAAGTGAAGGCAGCGAACCAATACGGTGGCCAGAAAGTAGTGGGAGTCGTTCGCCCGGGCGTAGGCTGACCTGAAAAACTTCTGCTCGGCCGGGGGGTCCACCAATTCGCTGAACTCTTCCACCAAGGCCGTGATGTCGTCGTAGACATGCTGCAAAAGGCGCTGATCGGAAAAGAGGTGAACCTTCTCTTCAAGCTTGATCGGTCCAATCTCCCGGGCCATGGTCGCGAGGAGGTCAGTGACGTAACTCGGCGGGTTAGGGAGCGGAATGGAAACAAGATAGATCTCGTCCAGTTCGTTGACGCAAATGGCGGGCGCATGGCGGTGATGCTCGATGACACCAATGCACCCGAGAGGAATCTCGTGGACACTCTCGATTAATGCGAGCGGGCAGCCCCCTAAGGTCGGACCGCGATCGCTCGGTCGGGAGTAATTCTCGACGAGCCAGTCAAAAAGGGATGGGTCTGCATCCGCGTTACTCACTCTCTGAGTCCTCGCTCGTTTGTCCGGTTCGCTTCAGTTTCCAGGCAATCAGAAAGTCATCCCGCTCACGATCGTGCAGGGTAATGGTTTCCATGCCACGCCGAGCACAGAGGAGATCCTCGTGGGCTCCTTCATCCCGACCCGCCTGGGGATGCAGGTAAGTGAGAGTGGGGCTACTCTGAACCGAGATCAGCATGATGGGATTCCGTTCTTGATACTGCCACACCAAGTTGATGGAATGCATGGGATTCGGGTTGAGCATCTGGGAAATCAGCTGAGTCATCAACAGAAGCATGGATCGCTCAAACCCGAACGTCTCGGCATCAGGATCCAGAGGGATTTCGGTGATAGAACCATCGGGCCGAACCCCGACCAGAATGGTTCCTCCGTCGGAATTGAGCATGCCGGCGAGGTCACGAAGGAGCCGGTGGGCGGATTCGGACCTCATCGCGTCGCGCAGATTCAGGGGCGGAAAGTGAGCCCTAAACACCACGCGCTCCGACGGTTTCCAATTGGCTTGGAATCGAGCGTAGTCTTCTTGAATGGCCCGGCCCATCCGCACGGAGTGCGTTAAGTTGATCTCGTGAGCACGATCCGGAGCGGGCATCCAGGCGAGAGCGGCGTCGGCAATCCTCTGGCGCGTCACGTAAACCGCTCCTTCATTGTCAACTACCACCGTGATTTGCGAGTTCACCAGTCGCAGGATCAAGTCGGTTAGATCTTCGTTCGAGCCCTCTTGGTCCAGCCAATGGCGAATGAACCTCAATAGCTCGTGCAAGACCGAGGTCGCATAGTCGCCAAAGTTGTTGTCCGTGTCCACGACCTGGTTCATGGCCACGATCTCTCGCCAGTTGCCCGTGCCACGCTGGAGATCAACCTCGCCAAATAACTCGTAAAGCCGGCCAAAGGCACGTCGTCGCGAACCAACGTGGACCCCACCAAAACGACCCTGCCAAGCCCGAATCGTAGTGCGATAAGCGATGTTGGCGTGGACCGCGACTTCACTGTAGAATGCGTCGAAGTGGTCCTGGCAAAATGGGAAGTCTTGAACCAATCCCCCTGGGCCAAAAACTGCCTCCAAAAATTCATCCGTCGGTGTGAAAAAGTAGGAGAAGTCTCGCGGAGTCAGCGGTTGCTCGTATTCTGCGTGGCCAATTCGGCCGAGGTAAGGCACTTCCCCAATCCAGGGGGACGTCGCATCCTGAACCCGATCTTCGGGCGCCGTTAAGGTGTATTTGAGAACGGCATTGAATCGGTCAAATAGCGAAGGGGAGTCCGGGTGGGCTTTGGCATCGGCGGCGAGAGCCCGGAAGTACTGGCTTTGCCCCTGATAGGAGAACCAACCGCGGGCTACCAGGCACTGCAAGCTGCAGACTCTCTGCAAGAAGCGGAGAAGGATGTTGAACCGATACCCTTGGGGGCCTTGAGCGGGATTGAAGGTCTGAGCCTCTACCGTATCCCGAAACTCGCACTGCGAAGCAAAGGTGTTGGCAATATTGAGAAGCCGATCAATATAAGGCTTGTAGAAAACATTGCCACTAAGCAAGTGCTCAAGCAACTCCTCGTCGCCTTCATCGAATGCGACCGAAAGGTCGGTCAACCACTTCTGTACCAGCCCGGGAAGATGGTCGCGATCGATTGTGATCTGGCGGGGGTGAGGCGTGCTGGTCCAGCGGATGCGCTGGCGACGACCCTCGGGGTCTAGATCCTCGATCCAGATCGAAAATGGGGATGGATCGGGCGACACCGGGGCGATACCCCAGTGGATCAACCACCCGGCCTGTTCAATCTTGTCCCCTCGTTGATTGAGCCCCTTTGCCAATCGCCAAGCCGTCGAACCGAACGGCTCGATTGGCTCGCAAACCATGCCCCTATTGTAATTGAAAAACTTGACAGTTTTTCAAAATTAAGAAAACTTAGTCAGCTTCTCCGCTTACGAAGGGGCTGGAATAGTTGGGTGGCTCCTTAGTAATCCATACATCGTGGGGGTGGCTTTCGCGCAGCCCGGCATTTGTGATTCTCACAAACTCGGCCCGGTCGCGAAGTTCTTGCAGCGAATTCGCGCCTAGGTAGCCCATACCGCTCTTCAGGCCGCCCAGCACCTGCACCATCGTCTCATTCAGCGATCCCTTGAAGGGCACTCGACCCTCCACCCCTTCCGGCACCATTGAGGCTCCCGTGCTCTTGATGGCGAAGTAGCGGTCGCTGGAACCCTGGCGCATCGCCCCGATGCTGCCCATGCCTCGGTAGACCTTGTAGGCGCGGTTGCGATAGATCTCAACTTCGCCGGGACTCTCCTCGCACCCGGCAAACATGTTGCCCATCATCACGGCGCTGGCCCCGGCGGCCAGGCTCTTCACCACGTCGCCGCTACTGCGCACGCCGCCGTCGGCAATGGTGGGCAAGCCCAGTTTGTTGGCTTCCTCGCAGCAATCGAGCACGGCCGTGAACTGCGGCACCCCGACCCCGGCCACCACGCGGGTGGTGCAAATAGAACCCGCGCCGATGCCAAGGCGAAGGCCATCGGCCCCCACGGCATGCAAGTCGCGCACGCCCTCCTTGGTGGCGACGTTCCCGGCAATCACCTTCAGGTCCGGCAGCTTGCTCTTCAGCATCTTCACGCACTCGATCACGCCGTCGCTTTGGCCGTGCGCCGCGTCAATGACGATAAAGTCCACGCCGGCTTCAAAGAGCGCCTTGGCGCGCTCGTACGGCTCGCGGAGCGGGCCAATGGCAGCTCCAACCACCAGTCGTCCCCGGCCATCCTTGGTGGCGTTCGGGTGGCGGCGCACCTTCTCGATGTCCTTGATGGTGATGAGCCCCTTCAGGTAGCCGTTGGCGTCCACAATCGGGAGCTTTTCAATGCGGTGGTCGGCCAGCAGGGCTTCGGCTTGCTCCAGACTGGTGCCCTCCTTGGTCGTCACGAGGTTTTTGCTCGTCATCCGCTCGCTAATGGGCCGGGAGTAATCGGTTTCAAAGCGGATGTCGCGGTTGGTGAGAATGCCCACCAGCAAGCCCTTGTCGTCCGTGATTGGCACGCCGCTGATGCGATAGCGCGCCATCAGGTTCACGGCTTCTTGAATCGTTGTTTCGGGGTTGAGCTTGAAGGGGTCGGTGATGACGCCGTGCTCGCTGCGCTTCACTCGGTCCACCTCCTCGGCCTGCCGGTCAATCGGCATGTTGCGGTGGATAACGCCAACGGCGCCTTCGCGGGCAATGGCAATGGCCAGACGGCTTTCGGTGACCGTGTCCATCGGCGCGGAAACGATCGGAACGCGAAGGCGAACCCCCGGCACGATCTCGGTGGATGTGTCAACTTCGGAAGGGAGCACGGAAGAACGACGCGGGACGAGCAAGACGTCGTCGAAACTCAAACCTTCCCGAAATGAAGCCATAAGTAAGTATGGTCAAGGGTCGGTTAGACTTGTGGGCATGACGACCGACGTGGCGGTGCGGGTGCACCCGAAAGCCCGCCGCAACCATGCCGAATGGGGCGAAAACGGGCTGAAAATCTGGGTCACGGCACCCCCGGATTCCGGCCAGGCCAATGCGGCGGTCATCGAGTTACTGGCCAAGCGGCTCCGGTGCGCCAAGTCCAATATAGACATCGTCCGGGGCCAAACCAGCCGCGACAAAGTGTTGCGCATTGAGGGGTTCTCGGCGGAAGAGATTCAAGCCCAACTGAATGTCGTAGACTGAGGCATGGCCTTTCGATCTCTCGGGCGCACCGGCGTCCAAGTCAGCAATCCGTGCCTCGGCACGATGACCTTTGGGTGGGAGCCGGACGACTGGGGTAGCCACGAAGGCGAGGCCATGAAGGTGATGGCCAAGGCCCTGGATTTGGGGCTCAACTTCTTTGACACCGCCGACGTTTACGCCCGCGGCACTTCCGAAACCATCCTGGGTCGCGCGATCAAAGGGCACCGCCAGTCGCTGATCATCGCCACCAAGTGCCACGGCAAAATGAGCGACACGGACCCCAATGAGTGGGGCAACTCGTATCGCCACATCGTTCAGGCGTGCGAAGCCAGCCTCAAGCGCCTAGGCACCGATTACATTGATCTCTACCAAATCCATCGACCCCAGCCGGGCATCCCGATTGACGAGACCCTGCGTGCCCTGGACCAACTGCAACGGCAAGGGAAGATCCTGTACGCGGGAGCCAGTACCTTTGGGGCGTGGCAACTCGCCGAGGCCCACTACATCGCGAAGGAGATGGGGGCGGCGGGCTTTGTGTGCGAACAGCCGCCCTACAACCTTTTGGACCGCAGCATCGAGCGCGAGCTTTTGCCGTTCTGCCGCACCTACAACTACGCGGTCATTCCGTGGTCGCCGCTGGCCGGGGGCCAACTGACCGGCAAGTACCTGGGCGAAGTGAAAGACGCCCGCTACAGCAAGAGCGACCCGATGAACCGGGTGAGCGCCGCTTCGAGCAAGAAGATTGCGCAGCTCAAACGAGTGTCGGACCGGGCGGGGCTCACGCTCACGCAACTCAGCTTGGCCTGGGTGGCGGGGCAACCCGGCATCACCGTGCCCATTATTGGCGCCAAATCGCCCGAGCAACTGGAGCAAACCGTGGAGGCCTGCCGCATCGTCCTGGACGACAAGACCCGCGAGGCCGTGGACCGCATCTTTGCCCCGGAAAGCGTGACGGTGTCTTACTACCGCGCCAACTTCGGGCCGAACGAACGCCCCCGCTAAACGTAGGCGCCGAAACAAAAAGTGGCGGCCCCTCCGCGAGAAGGGGGCCGCCGATATTCAGGTTTGCGCTCGAGCGTTCAGCCCGAGCGCGGTTTGTTATGTCAGGCTTACGGAAGGGCGACGCCGGTGAGCGGGTCCAGAACCGGAGCACCGCCGTCCGTGTAGACGCGGGGGCCCCACATGTACTGGCTGGGGTTCAGCGTTTGGCTGAACTTGCGGTACTTGGCCGAACCGTCAGCCATGCCGTAGTTGTCACCACCCTCAATGCGACCACCGCCCGTGTAAACGGCCAGCGGGTAGTCCGTTCGCGGAGTCGTCTTGCACAGGTTGAAGATCTGGTTACCACCCGTCGTGACTTGGCGATAGTTCAGCGCCCAGACCGTCGGTCGGGTCGCGCCATCTTCTTGGCTACCGAAGTAGGCCCGAGTGTTGGCTTGGTCCACCGAGTAACCGTTCGTGCTTCGGTGGGAAGCGCTGCGGACGGTCGCCGTGATGGAGGCCGAGGCCAAGCAGCTCAGGTTGTCAGTGAAGCCGGCGATGAGAATCGTGTCCGACACATTGTCGAGCACCGTCTGGCTGACCACGTTGATGCCGCGGTTCACGTCACCGATGTTGCGGTAGCGCGGGATAACGGCCGAGTTCACGGTGTAGGAGATACGCGGAGCTTGCTCGTCCACGACCACGCCGCCACGGATGTAAGCGGGCGGAACGAGGGCCGGGTTGACCGTGGTGCAGACGTTGGCCGCTTGGCCAGCGGGAATACCAGCGCCGCTGTTGTTGTCCGAGGAGCTAAAGCAGGTCGGGGCGTGGCCACGGATCGAGTCGAGCGGGCTGACAAAGATCTGACTGTTCTTGACATACGGCTGAACCATGGCGGACCAGTGGATATAGCCGGAGTTCGTGCCGCCGAGCGCCGGGTTGAAGGCTCGGTGGAAGTACGCCGACGGGTAGGTGTCGTCGTAGTCCGTGGTGTAGATGGTCATGCCCAGGCTCAGTTGCTTGACGTTGGACAAGTCGCCCGTCTTCTTAGCGGCGAACTTGGCCTTCGCGAAGACCGGGAAGAGGATGGCGGCCAGGATGGCGATGATCGCGATCACCACCAACAGCTCGATGAGCGTAAACGCGCTGCGCTTCATGATAAGGGTAACTCCAATGCTCCCGGGCTGGAGACCCCGCGAGCCGAAGAAATTTAGGCACACGATTCGGGCCGATTTCGGGGAGTTTTGAACGATTCGGGACGTCCTCCGAGAATGTTAAACAACGCTTAATCTGTCCTTGATATCCCCTTAATCTTCATAACATTCTCATAACAAAACGCCCCCTGGTCCCGGGGGGAACAGAGGGCGTGGCTTGCCGCAGAACGGGCCTTAGTTGTTGATCAGCGTGGGCTCGTCGTCGGTGCCGGGGGCCGCATCCGTGCGCCGGAAGACGACGTTGCGGTCGGCATCGAGCTCGGCAATCAAGTGATCGCCCGGCTTGAAGGTGCCCATCAAGAACTGCTCGGAGAGCGGGTCTTCGATGAATCGCTGCACCGCGCGGCGGAGCGGTCGGGCACCGAGGTTCGGGTCGTAACCCTTCTCCACCAGCATGTCCTTCACTTCGTCCGAGAGGGCAATCGTGATTTCCATTTCCTTCGCTTGCTCGTTGATGCGCTTGAGGTAGTGATCCGCGATCTGCAGGATCTCCTCCTTCTTCAGGTGCTCGAACACGATGACCTCGTCCACACGGTTGAGGAATTCGGGGCGGAAGAGCTTCTTCATTTCTTCCAGCATCCGGTTCTTCATGCCTTCGTAGGTACGCGGGTCGTTCAGGTCGTGCTTGCTTTCGCGGAAGCCCAAGCCCTTCTCCAGCTCGATCGGGCGGACACCCACGTTGCTGGTCATGATGATGAGCGTGTTGCGGAAGTCCACCGTGCGGCCTTGGCTGTCTGTCAGGTGGCCATCCTCCATCACTTGCAGAAGGATGTTGAAGACTTCCGGGTGCGCCTTTTCGATTTCGTCGAGCAGCACCACGCAGTACGGGTTGCGCCGCACTTGCTCGGTCAGCTGGCCGCCTTCATCGTAACCGACGTAGCCCGGAGGGGCCCCGACCAGTCGCGAGACGGCGAACCGCTCCATGTATTCCGACATGTCGATCCGGACGATGTTGGATTCCTTTTCGTAAAGGTAACCGGCCAGCGTCTTGGCGAGTTCGGTCTTCCCAACCCCGGTGGGGCCAAGGAAGATGAACGAGGCGATCGGACGCTTCGGATCCTTGAGGCCACTGCGGGCACGGCGGATGGCGCGCGACACCGCGCTGACGGCGTCCTTTTGGCCAATGATGCGGCCGTGGAGGTCTTCCTCCATGCGGAGCAACTTGGCGGATTCGGCTTCGACCAGCTTGGTCACCGGGATGCCCGTCCAGCTCTGGACGATGCTGGCGATTTCGGCTTCACCCACCGTGGCGGGCGGCTTTTCTTCGGCTTGCCAGACGTCTTCGCGGGCCTTGATGGAATCCGAGAGTTCGTCAATGGCTTCGTTGAGCTTCTTGAGGGCTTCGCCTTCGGCATCGTGGCGGCGCAGGTGATCCGCTTCGGCCGCGAGGCGGTGCAAGCGCTGCTTGTCCTGGCGCACATCCACCGGCGGCATGCTCAGTTGCAGGCGCACGCGGCTGGCGGCTTCGTCAATCAGGTCAATCGCCTTGTCCGGCAGGGTGCGGTCGCTGATATAGCGTTGGCTGAGAGAGACCGAGGCCTTCAGGGCTTCATCGGTGATCTCGACGCCGTGGTGAGCTTCGTAGCGCTCGCGCAGACCCTTGAGGATGTCCACCGCTTCCTCTTCGTTCGGTTCGCGGACCTTCACGGCCTGGAACCGGCGATCGAGCGCTGCGTCCTTCTCCACGTACTTGCGGTACTCCTCTTGCGTGGTGGCCCCAATCACTTGGAGTTCACCGCGCGCCAGGGCGGGCTTCATGATATTGCTGGCGTCAATGGCGCCTTCGGCGGCGCCGGCGCCTACGAGGGTGTGAAGCTCATCGATGAACAGGATGATCTGGCCGTCCGCCTTGCGGACTTCTTCCATCACCTTTTTCATGCGCTCTTCAAATTCGCCTCGGTACTTGGTACCGGCCACCAGGCCCGCCAAGTCCAGCGCCACCAGGCGCTTGTCCTTCAGCAGGTCGGGGATGTCGCCTTGCACAATGCGCAAGGCCAAACCTTCGGCAATGGCGGTCTTCCCAACCCCGGGTTCACCCACCAAGCACGCATTGTTCTTGGTGCGGCGGCTCAGGATCTGCATCACGCGCTCAATTTCTTGCTGGCGGCCAACCACCGGGTCGAGCTTGCCATCGCGGGCCAGTTCGGTCAGGTCGCGGCCAAATTCATCCAAGGTTTGGGTCTTGGCTTGGGCGCTGGTGCTGCCCCCTTCTTTGGCGCGTTCGCTGCTGCCCCGGTTGGTGCGGCTGGAGGATTCGGTGTCCTGCAGGGCCATCACTTCGCGGCGAGCGCGGTCCAACTCGATGCCGAGCTTGGCCAGCACGCGTCCGGCAAGACCGTCACCTTCGCGGATGAGGCCGAGGAGGAGGTGCTCGGTGCCGATGTAGTTATTGTTGAGGTTGCGGGCCTCGTCGTACGCCAGGTCAATGACCCGCTTCGCTCGCGGGGTCAAGCTGAGTTCTTGCGTTTGGCGAGAATCGCCGCGCGGAAGCTGCTTTTCGACTTCCGTGCGGATGCGGGAGAGCCCCACATTGAGGCGCTCAAGGACACGAGCCGCCACACTGTCGTTTTCTCGCACCAGGCCCAACAGCAGGTGTTCGGTGCTGACGTACCCCTCACCAAACTTGTGTGCCTCTTCTTGAGCGTAAAAGACGACCTTTCTTGCTCGTTCCGTAAAGCGTTGCCACATTAGATTTTCTTTCTGTCTCCGGTCATGCCGTCCGGTGAGCGGGGCTCACCTTTCGGAAGCTATGCCTTTTCGACGAACTCCGACCTCAAATTGTTGCCGGCTAGCTCGCCAAATGACCCTTGTTGCGCCTGTGGATCATTATCGGTAGCTTCCACCTCTCACATTACCGCTGAGCCCCGTATTCTTGTCGGGCCTGAATGCCGCTACAATAAAGGACATGAATGCAGCGGCACGGGTCGGCGCCATGGTCATCGCGGTGGGAGCGATGGGGGTTTACGCGGGGCAGTTTTTGCGCACGGGGGCCGGGCCCGAATCACGGACCTACACGGCCGTGTTCGAGGACGCCGGCGGACTGGCGGCGGGCAGCAAGGTGATGTTTGCGGGCGTGGAAGTCGGCCGCGTGAAAACCGTGGGACTGACCGATGACGCCAAAGCCGAAGTGGTGCTGCAGGTCAAGAAGGACTTGGAACTACGTCAAGGTGTCGAGGCGCTGGTGCCAACCAGCCTGGTTTCCATCGGCGTGACCGAATTGCGCTTGGTGCAAGCCCGCCCGGGCACTTCGCCGCACGATCCTTCGTTGCCGCTCACCGGACGCCTGCAAGACCCGCTGGAAGAGATCGTCCCCGATATGGAGCCGACCCTCGCCGAAGTGAACAAGACCCTGGTTTCGGTGCAAGCGCTCTTGGCCGACCGCGAACTGAAGGCGGCCTTGGTGGGCACGCTGAAGGAGAGCCAAGGCACGGCGAAGGATGTGGGGCAACTGGTGCGCCGCATTGATGGCCTGGTGGCCGAGAACCAAGCCACCGCGCGGAAGTCGCTCATCACGGCTTCGAATGCCCTTACTGACCTCCAAAAGGTCACCAGCGAGTTCAGCAAGCTGGTTGCCAGCGGGCAAATGCAAGAGAAGACGCTGGCCCTGCTGGATAGCCTGAACGCCAGTGCCGTACGGGCCGAAAAGCTGGTGGCGGACGTGCAGGCCATTACCTCCGACCCCGAACTCCAAGCCTCCTTGCGCACGACGCTCGAAAATGTCCGCGTGGCGAGCGATAGTGCGCCCAAGCTGGCCACCAACATGGAGCAGATGACGGCCAATGGCGTGGTGATCAGCGAAGAGACCGTGGCCCTGATGAAGAAGGCCAATGAGATCGCCGAGAACGTGCAGGGCTTGATTGATAAGTTCAATCAGACGGTGGACCGCATCGAAGGGGGAAGTGGCAGCTTCTTGCCGAAGGTGGAGCTCCAGGCCGATGCGATCCGCACCTCCGGGCCGGACCGGATTCGCACCGACGTGAACGCCCGCATCCCCATTGGCCGCAATGAGCACCTGAACATCGGCCTTTACGACGCCTTTGAGTCGAACAAGATCAACGCGCAGATCAGCCGTCCCCTCGGACCAAAGACCGACCTTCGGTATGGGGTCTATGCCGGCCAACCCGGAGTTGGGGTAGATTCACGCGTCAGCTCTCGGTTAGGTGTGCGTGCAGACTTGTTCGGCCTTAACCAGACTCAGCTTGATGCCAAGTTACGGTACGAGTTTGGTCAGGGAGTGAACGGCTGGTTCGGAGTCGAACGGCTTTTCGATCGCAATCGCCTCGCGGTCGGGGTCGGAATCCGGCGTTAGGAGACGCAAACCATGAAAGTGATTTTGAAGCAAGCGGTGCCCAAGGTGGGCAAGGCTGGACAACTGGTGAAGGTGAAGCCGGGCTTTGCTCGCAACTTCCTGTTCCCCAAGGGGATGGCCGTGGTGGCTGACAAGGGCCAAATCCGCGCCCTGGAAGCCCGCAACGCCCGCGATGCCAGCAAGCTGGCCGAAACCCTGGCGGGTGCCCAAGCCATTGCCGCCAAGATCAACGGCAAGACCCTCCGCATGGAAGTGAAGGTGGGTGAAGGTGGTCGCCTGTTCGGTGCCGTCACCAGCCAGGACATTGCCGATCAGATCAACAAGGAATTTGGGGTGAACGTGGACAAGAAGGATGTGGCCCTGCTGCTCCCGATCAAGCGCACCGGCAAGTATCCGATCGAAATTGACATGCACCGCGACGTGGCCATGCACATGAACGTGGCCGTGGTGGACCCGACCGCCGAAGTGGTGGCCGAAGAAGAACCCGCCGTGGAAGCCCCCGTGGCAGAAGCTCCGGAAGCCGAAGCCGCCACCGAAGAAGCCTAAACCGCACCGGGACTGCGTCCCTCCGCCGCCTTCACACGTCTTGGACCATGTGAAGGCGGTTTTCTTTTGCTCGGCAGCTTTGTGCGCGGGCCTCTTGGCCTTGCCCACCCTAGGGCAAGCGCAAGCGTGGGAATCTCCTTATCCCGTTTCCAACCTGCGCCGGCTGGCGCTGACTCCCGAGCTTGATGGCGTCATCAAGGGCGGCGAATGGGAGCCCCTCGCCACGGCGGGCAACGCCACCACCTACCTGCAGTGGGAGCCGGGCTGGATCTACTGGGCCGCCGAAGCCCCGGCGAACGAAGATATCGTGTTCAGCCTGGATTCGATGGCGGATGGCTGGACGAGCGGACCGGATAACTTTGAAATCCGCATTGGGTGGCGCGGGCAGAACATCACCTTTGCGGTGCGCCGCCTAAACAATCAACCCAACGGGGCGACGGCCTGGCAAAGCGGGCAGATTCCGCCGGACATGATCCAGTTCGAGGCCCGTCGTTCGGGCAACCGATGGAGCGTGGAAGCTCGGTTGATGCTTCCGGGTCCGCTTGCCCCTGCAGAGGGCAAGACCATGGGGGTGCGTGTAGATGGTCAGGCTCCGGGTTCGATGGACGAGCGGATTGGCCCCCGGCAAATGGCCAATGTGCGCCTGAGCCTGGACAACCACATGGGGCTGCCCGCCGGATTGCAATGGTCGCCCCGATTCATCAATCGGAACATGGTGCCCGAAGACGGATTCTCGGTGGACTACACCCTCACCCGCGACCCGAACGGGGCTCGGCCCGACCGGTTTGCGTTCCGGGCGGAAGGTCTCGGGATTGATGACCTCGGCAAGTTTGAATATCCGATCGAACCTTTCGATAATCGAAACCGCACGATGTTTGGGGTGAAATCGCCCATCCGCCCGGAAGCCCGGCGCGGTTGGCGCATTGTGCGGGCGGAGATCACCGGCCCGGACAACCTCAAGTTCATGGTTCGCAGTAGCGTCCGCATTGCCCCCCTGCTGGATATCGTGCCCTCACCCGTCGCAGCCCTCAAGAAGAGCACTCGCCCGCAGCGCATCCGGGGCGTGGTGGATCTGCAGAGCAACGGCACACAGCGCGTGAATGGGGTGGTGACCTACCGGGTGCCGGAAGGTTTCCGAGTGCTGCGAGGCGACGAATCCAAGTTCACGATCTATCATGCCCGGGCCAAAGCGGGCACCCGCTACGAGATCGAAGCCCCGGCGGGCGCAAGCGGGGACTATGTGATCGGCGTGATTGTGCAGGTCGGCGACCAAAGATTCGTGCAATCCATACCGATATTCATAGAAGACCCGGTGTAATTGCGTGCCTTCCTACTTCGTTCCGCTGCCCACGGCCTTTACTGACGATACTTCGACCCTAAGCGAAATCCGCATTGGGCGGATGGTGAAGTTCTATGCGGAGCGGGGAGCCCAGGGGTTCGTCGTTGGCGGGCCGACCGGCGAAGGCCACGCCCTCGCCATCGGCGAGAAGAAAGCGCTCTTCAAGTACGCGGTGAGAAGCGCGGGAGAAAAGCCCGTGATCGCCACTTTTCCGGCCATCACCACGGCGATGACCGTGGATCTCGCCCTGGAAGCGGCGGATGCCGGGGTGAAACATCTCGTGATCGTGCCCAGCCGCCACGTGCCGCTCACGCCGACGGAATTGGCGATGTTGGCCACCGTTTTGCGCCGTCATGTCACCATTCCCGTCGCGCTCACATTGCCGCCGGGCATGGATGAACTTGAAGGTGTCCATGGAGTAGGTTTGCCCCAGTGGGATGCATCGCGCCTCGTGGGGGGCTTTGCCACCGGTGATGAATTCCAATTAGATGACTGGATTTGCACCCCGTTTGCGGTGCTTGGCATCCCGCGCATGGAACGCCTCTTTGCCAAGTGGGATCAGCTGGGCCGTTACGCCGTGGCACTCTTGCGTCATGGGCACGGCGCCCGGGTGGCGCGGGCCATTATGGAGCACGAGGACTTAGAAGTCGGCCCTCCGCGCCCGCCGGTGTTTATCTTGGATGCGAAGGGCCAGCAGCTTCTGCAGGCCATCCTCCACGGACTCGAAGAGAGCCCGCAGAGGATTCCTTAAGGTCGCGCCTTATGGCGTGGTGACGGGCTGCACCACCGGCGCATCCGCCGGACGGGTCAGCTTGTGATACAAGTACCGATGGATGGCCGACATGATGTGCGATCGCTCCTCATCCCGCCACATGCCGTGGTCTCCGCGCGGATAGAACAACGAATCGAAGTGCCGTCCGTTCTCGATGTATTTTTGGGTTAGCTGCACTACGTCTTGGTACAGCACGTTGTCATCCAAGATGCCATGGACCAAGAAGAGGTTGCCGGCCATCGTAGCCGCAGAGTTCACTGGCGAGTTCTTCAGGAACAGCTCTTCCTTGTCCGAAACCATGCCAATGCGGCGGCGGGTGTACCACTCGTTGTACTGTCGCCAGTCCGTCACGCTGGCCACGGCCACCCCGGTGTCGAAGACGCCGGGCTTGGTGTTCATCACCATACAGGTGAGGAAACCGCCGTAGCTCCATCCCCAAATGCCCACGCGATCCGGGTTGACGTAACCCAGGCTGACGAGATACTCCTTGGCCTTCACGGCTTCGTCGGCATCAATGAGGCCCATCTTCTCGTAGTAGCCCGAGTTGAACTCGCCGCCGTAACCCCACGAGGCGCGGAAGTCCACATTCAGGACGACCATCCCGAGTTCCATGACCAGGTAGTTGTCGTTGTAGCCGCTCCAAGACACCTTGCCGCTGTTGGCGTAGATGTTGGTCACCACTGCCGGCCGCTTGTCGCCGGGCTTGGCACCCGGGGGCACCAGCAGGGTCGCGCCGATCATCCGGCCATCCGGACCCGGGAAGCTCACGCGTTGCGGCGTGGCCCACTGGATCTTTTTGAATTCTTCCGGCTGGCTGTGGGTCAGGCGCTTGGCGGTGGGCTCCAGGGCGTAAAGTTCGTTGGGCTGGCCGTAGGTGTTGGCCATCGTGGCCACCTTCGTGCCGTCTTCGCTCACCATCGGCGGCGAACAGTCATCGAATTGCGAGGGCGTGTTCATCCCGGATTCGAAGACGATGTGCTCGGTCTCCTTGCCGTTGGGCTCCAGCACAGTGATCTCCGTGATGGTGCCGCCCCGCTTCATGGTGACCAGGAACAGGCGATCGCTGTTTTTGGGGCGCATCATGCCCACCACGTCATGGTTCTTGGCGTACACCGGGCGCAGATTCTTCCCAAACGGGTCCACGGCCATCACGCTGCGGTTGGCCCACTTGCCATCAATGATGTCCGTGGTGAAGAGGAGATCGCCGCCGCGCGTCCAGGAGACGGTGCGGAAGTCCGGGATGTAGTTGGAAGGGGCCTTTTCGGTGTAGGCGTCCCATTTACGCTTGCGCGTGGGCGAGGCCACGCTCAACGTGTACTCTTGGAAGTCTTCTTTGATCCACGCCAGGCCGACGTAGTTGCTATCCGGCGACCACTCCATCCCGGTGATCCACAAGTAGCGCGGAAGGCCTTCGACAAAAGTGATAAGGCCGCCATCGGCGTCCACAAAACCCACCTGATTGTTCACCGAGCGGTCGCCGTTCCACATGCGGCCAATCTGCACAACTTCAGCGCGCTGCTTGGTGAAGTCCATCATCACGTGGCCGCCGCTACGGGTGTTGTCACTCCAGTAGATCGCCAGGCGCTTGCTGTTTGGGCTCCATATAAAGCCGTCCACGGTGGTGCCCGGCTTATTGTTGTAGGTCAGCTGCTTGAGGTCGCGCTCCACGCGGTCCCAGCGGAACACGTTGCCATTGCGCAGGAACGCCAAGTACCGTCCGTTGGGGCTGTACGCGGGGGCGGAAACGGGTTCATTGGTGTCAAAGAGCGGCTTGAGGTTGCTCCCGTCCGGGGAGTACGTCCACGTCCGGCCCCGGTAAGAAGAGAGAATCTCATGCCCATCCGGAGACCACATGAAGTTGCTGATCCCGCCGTCATAGAGCGCTTCTTCCTTCTTCTGCAGCTCGGTGCGGCTGTCATCTTGCCGCAGCGGCTGGGGCACGGCGTTGGATTCCAAGATCCGGCGCGTCTGCCCGCTGGGGAAGTCCATCACATAGACATCCAGCCGTCTCTCGCCGGTGGTGTTCCAACCGTAGACGATCTTGGAGCCGTCGGGGCTCATCACCGCCCCGGCCGGTGAGCGCCCGTGGACGAGAGGATAGGAGGACAGCCGCTCTAGCGTGTACCCCATCTTGGGTGGGGGCAACGGCTGGGCGAGAGCGGTGGACCCAATGAAGGGCATGGCCGCCAAAAGAATAAGCCAGGACGAAGATCGTCGCATCGCACGTGGGCATACCACTTTTGAAGCCAGGATTGCGCCCTCGGCCGCCGCGCTTACTTACTCGGAGGCACTAACCCGGACGTACAGTGACGACCACCGGGGTGTGGTCGCTGGGGCGTTCCATCCCGCGCGGGTCCTTGTCCACAAAGCAATCTTCGCACCGATCCACCAGGCTGGGGGTGGCATAGATGTGGTCAATGCGCCAACCCAGGTTGCGTTTGAACCCGTTGGGGATCATGTATTCCCAAAAAGTGTAATGCCCCGGACCCTGAGTGTCGCGGCGAAACACGTCGGTCCAGCCCCGGTCGGTCAGGCGGGCCAGGCGCACGTGTTCTTCGGGGTGATAACCCACCACGCCAAGCTTCCGCTCGGGTTCAAAAAGGTCATCCGACGTGGGCGCAATGTTGATGTCCCCTAACCATAGTGCCGGGCCGGACTCAATCTCCTGCATCACCTCGGCAAAGTGCTCCAGCCAGGCCAGCTTGTAGGCAAATTTGTCGCTCCCGATCTTGGTGCCATTGGGGACGTAGGTGTTCACAATCCGCACCCCACCAATCGTCGCGCTGATGACCCGGGCATCGAGATTGAAGGCTTCGCCCGGCAGCCCTCGTACCACGTCCTCCATCGGTAGCTTCGAGAGGATGGCAACGCCGTTGTAAGACTTTTGCCCATGGATGGCGAGGTGATAGCCCCGCTCTTCAATTTCGGCGCGGGGGAACGTGTCTTCCACCGTTTTGATCTCTTGCAGGGCCACCACATCAATGCCCGTGGAATCCAGCCAATGGAGGAAAACGGGAAGCCGCGCCCGCAGCGAATTGACATTAAAGGTCGCAACCCTCACGCGCAGGACCCCGCATGTGACACCATAACGAGACGATAGCCGATTACGGAGCGTGGAAGAAAGGCAGTGGAACGGGTGAACAGTGAAGGCATACCGAGAGAGCAACTCATTTATGCGTTGACTCAGCCCAAAATTGTCGCCCACGCCCGGCGTCGCAACGGCTGCCTGCTCTGCCGAGCCCGAGGCGTGAATGAAGCCGGGCTATGTGCCAGTTGCATCCCGTTCCTATCGAAAGACGAACTCAAACTCATGGAGCGATGGATGGCGGGCGTCGGTCCCTAGTTCGCTGAAATGGGCCCCATTCTCGTTGTTTCGTTCCTCTTGGTCGCCTTGGTGGCCGCATTGTTCTACCGGTGGTGGCACCAGCGCCCCATCCGGGGCTACTTGGCCGAGAACGAATACTGGGTGTATGTGCAGGAGGTCAAACTGCCTCCCGCCGACAAGCTGATGGACCGGATGATTTCGGCCAACCCGCATAACCGGCCGGGTCGGCCCTGTATTGGCGCCCAGGAGGGCATGATTTTCAGCGACGTTCGGCTGCACATGGCGGTGGCCCTGCGGGAGAAGAACCCCTACGCCTTCCGCCCCGATCTGTTTACCGATGACGTCTCGCCCAACGCCGAGCAACTGGATGCCATTGCTTCCGCCAAGGCCATCGCGAAGGTGCGATACGCCAGCCGAGCGCCTTTACGCAACGCGAATCACCTGCAGTTCTTGCCTCATATGGCGCATTCACTTTGCGACCTGATGCAAGGGACAGCGGTCTACGACCGGGTGAGCGGGAGCGTGTGGCTGGCGGATGAACTGGGGGCGGAACTTGGCCGCAACAACAACGCCAACCGCCCGCTGTTGCACGTGAATGTGACCTGGCGGCCCGATGGTGAGGGTGCGGGGACGGTGATCACCCGGGGCCTGCGCAAGCGCGGGATGCCCGAAGTCGAGACCTACCCCGTGCCCGCTGACCAGGAAGTGATTGCGACCGGCCTGATGATCAAGCTCGCGCACGAGGCTCTGCGAACCGGGGAACTGCCCGAAACTCAGACCATGAACGACTTCGATTGCGAGTTCATCATTGAGCTCGAACGCGCCGGGCCTATTCGCCGAGCGCGAATCAAACGGAAAATGACGTCATGAACCTCGTCCGTCTCATTCCGTGCCTCGATATCAAAGACGGACGGGTGGTGAAGGGCACGAACTTTGTGGGCCTGCGTGATGCCGGGGACCCGGTGGAACTGGCCTCCCATTACGAGGCCCAGGGGGCAGACGAGATCGTATTTCTCGACATCACGGCGTCCAGCGACCAGCGGCTGCCCGTAGTGGAACTAGCACGGCGCGTGGCCGAGGTGCTTTTCATCCCGTTCACCGTGGGCGGGGGGATTCGGGAAGTTGAGCAAGTGCGCGCGGCTCTGTTGGCGGGGGCGGACAAGGTCTCGCTGAATACAGCGGCAGTTCAGCGGCCGGAACTCATCACGGAGGCCGCCGGCGTCTTTGGGGCGCAGTGTGTGGTGGTGGCGATTGACGCGAAGCGCAAGGGCGATCATTGGGAGGTGACGACCCACGGGGGCCGCACCTTCACCGGCCTCGATGCGGTGGCATGGGCGCAGGAAGCGGTGGCGCGCGGGGCAGGGGAGATCCTGCTGACCAGCATGGACGGAGACGGCACCCGCCAGGGCTACGATTTGGAACTCACCCGGGCGGTGGCCGAGGCGGTTTCGGTGCCGGTGATTGCGAGTGGCGGGGCCGGGAATGCCGGGCACCTCGCCGATGCCGTGAGCGAAGGGAAGGCGGATGCGGTCCTGCTAGCGGGCATCCTGCACGATGGACTCACCACGGTGCAGGCCCTGAAGAAAGAGATGCAAGAACTCGGCCTCAGCGTGCGCTGAGACCGAGTCTTGGGCCTAGAGTTACGACGCCCGCACGAACTGGAAGTCCGTGCCATCCCAAGTGACATCCACCTGGTCGCCATCATGGATTTCACCGGCCAGGATGCGCTTGGCGAGCGGGTTCATCAGGTCCCGTTGGATCGCTCGCTTGAGCGGCCGCGCCCCGAAGGCCGGATCGTAGCCGATGCTCGCCAGGGCCGTCAGTGCCTCGTCCGTCAGGTTAAGCGTGATGCGTCGCTCACGTAGCCGGTCGGCCAATTGCACAACCTGCAACCGCACGATCTCCTTGATCTGCTCGACCCCGAGCGGGCGGAACACCACCACATCGTCCAGGCGATTGAGGAATTCGGGCCGGAAGAACTGCCGGAGGTCGGCCTGCACCCGCGCCTTGATTTCCTCAAACTGGCCTTCCACTAGTAGCCCATCCCCAAAGTGGTGGCTGCCGAGGTTGCTGGTCATGATGATGATCGCGTTGCGGAAGTCCACGGTGCGGCCCTGGCCATCGGTCAGGCGGCCATCGTCCAGCACTTGCAAGAGAATGTTGAAGACATCGGCGTGCGCCTTCTCCATCTCGTCCAGCAAGATGACGCTGTAGGGCCGGCGACGCACCGCTTCGGTGAGTTGTCCGCCTTCGTCATAGCCCACGTAGCCCGGGGGCGCCCCGATGAGCCGAGTGACCGAGAACTTCTCGCCGTATTCGCTCATGTCTATCCGGACCATCGCCTTCTCATCATCAAAGAGGAACTCGGCCAACGTGCGGGCGGTTTCGGTTTTCCCGACGCCGGTGGGACCGAGGAATAGGAAAGAGCCAATGGGACGGTTGGGGTCGCTGAGACCGCTGCGGCTGCGGCGGATGGCATCCGCCACTACTTGCAGGGCTTCACTCTGTCCGACCACCCGGGCGGCCAAGACATCTTCAAGCCCCAGAAGCTTCTGGAGCTCGCCTTGCATCAGGCGGCTGATGGGGATGCCCGTCCAGCGGCTGACCACCTCGGCGATGTCCTCGCGGTCCACCTCTTCGCGCAGCAGTCGGCTTTCACCTTGCATGGTGGCGAGGCGCTCGTTTTCCTCGGCAAGTTCGCGCTCGCGCTTCGGGATGAGGCCGTGTTGAATTTCGGCGGCGCGCCCCCAGTCAAGTTCGCGCTCGGCGGCTTGCAGTTGTAAACGTAGGTCTTCGATGTCCGATTTGAGCTGACGCGCGGTCTCGATGGTTGCCTTCTCTTGTTCCCACTTGGCGCGCATGGCACTGGCCGCTTCGGTCAGTTCGGCGAGCCGCTTCTCGGTTTCTTGCAGTCGCTCGCGGCTGGCGGCATCGTCCTCCTTGCGCAAGGCTTCGCGGTCAATCTCGGCCTGCCGAATTTGGCGCTCTACCGAATCCAGTTCCTGCGGAACGGAGTCGATCTCCATCTTCAGGCGGCTGGCCGCCTCGTCCATCAGGTCAATGGCCTTGTCCGGCAGGAACCGGTCGCTGATGTAGCGGTGGCTGAGCGTGACGGCGGCCACCAGAGCGCCATCTGTGATGCGCACCCCGTGGTGGATTTCGTACCGCTCTTTCAGTCCGCGCAGAATCGAAATGGCTTCCTCGGGGCTGGGTTCGTCTACTAGGACTTGCTGGAACCGGCGCTCCAGCGCCTTATCCTTCTCCACGTACTGCCGGTATTCGTTGAGCGTAGTCGCGCCCACGCAGCGGAGCTCGCCCCGGGCCAGCATCGGTTTCAGCATGTTCGCGGCGTCGAGGCTGCCTTCGGCTTTGCCCGCGCCCACCAGCGTGTGCAATTCATCAATAAAGAGAATCACCTCGCCCGCGCTTTGCTTGATCTCTTCGAGCACGGCCTTGAGGCGTTCTTCGAACTCGCCCCGGTATTTGGCCCCGGCGACCATCGCGCCCAGGTCAAGGGCCATGACCTTTTTGTTGCGAAGGCCATCGGGCACGTCCCCGGCCACGATGCGCTGCGCCAAGCCTTCGACGACGGCAGTCTTGCCCACGCCCGGTTCACCGATGAGGACCGGGTTGTTCTTGGTGCGGCGGCTAAGCACTTGCACCACCCGCCGAATCTCTTCGTCCCGGCCAATGACGGGGTCAAGCTTGCCCGTGCGCGCCTTTTCGGTCAGGTCCTGGCCGTACTTTTCCAGGGCTTGGAAGGTGGTTTCGGCGTTGGGGTCACTCACGCGGCGGCCTGCGCGGAGGGATTCCACCGCCGTCCGCACATCCTTGGCCGTCAGGCCCTGGGCGCGGAGGGTGTTGCCCGCCCACCCCTTGTCCTCCATCATGCCTAGGAGGAGGTGGTCCGTGCTAACGTACTCATCCTTCATCTGGCTGGCCACATCAAAGGCCCGGTTGAAGGTGTCTTGCAGGCGGCTGGTCATGGTGCTTCCGTGGCTGGCCGCCCCGCTCACCTGCGCCCGGGTGCTTAGTTCCCGTTCGGCCTGCTGGACCAACGCTTGGGGCTGAGCGCCCACTTTGGCCACGATGTTGTCAACCACTCCGTCCTGATCGCGGAGCAGGGCGATGAACAGGTGCTCGACATCAATCGCCTGATGCTTGTGATCGGTGGCGAGTTGCTGGGCAGCCTGGAATGCCTCTTGGGCTTTGACGGTAAGTCGATCAAACCTCATGTGAGTGTCCTATACTCAAGTAACGTATCAATTAGGGTGTCAGGTTTCATTTTTGGAACGCGGGCCGTTGAAATGGGCCGAAAATGCTCATCACTTTCCGATGCAGAAATCCTGGAAGATGCGGGTGAGCACATCCGGCGGGGTGGTTTCACCCGTGATTTCGCCCAGAATGCGGATGGCGGACCCGAGGCCCACGGCGGCGAGATCATCGGGCACGGATTGCAGCAAGGTGGCTTGCACATCGGCCAGCGCATCTTGCACCCGGGCCAGGGACTCAGCGTGGCGCGGATTCACTGTGCCGATTTCCGCGTTCGGCTCGCCCGCCCAGGCCTGCATCCAGTCCACGAGCGCCGGGATTCCCGCGCCGGTGAGCGCCGAAACCGGCAACCCCCGCTCAACATTAGGCTGTTGGTCGCACTTATTGGCGATGACCACGCCGGGCCGCCCCGCCCACTCGTGGTGCAGGGCTTCGTCCGCCTCGCTCCAGCCCAGGGTGGCATCGTAGACGTGCCACACCACATCGGCATGGCGCAGGGCCTCGCGGCTCCGCTCGATCCCCATTTGCTCCACGGTGTCCTCGCTCGGTCGTAGGCCGGCGGTGTCCACAATGCGGGTGGGCACGCCGCCGAGGTCCAGCCACTCTTCCACCGTATCGCGGGTGGTGCCGGCAATGGGGGTGACGATGGCGCGGTCCCGGCCCAAAAGCGCATTAAAGAGGGAAGACTTCCCGGCATTGGGCAGGCCCACGATGGCCACGGCCGCCCCGTGCCGCATGATGGCCCCGGTGCGCTGGGTAGCGAGCAGGGCCTCCAATTCGGCCTGGACGCCCGTAACCCGATGGGCCAGCGCAGGGCGATCCAAATCTCCCACCTCCTCACTAAAGTCCGTGCTGGCCTCGACCATCGCCAAGCACCCCACTAGCTCATTCCGAATCTGGGCAAGCCTCGTCCGCAGCGCCCCATCTCGTTGCCGGTGGGCGGCACGGAGCTGATTTTCGGTGAGGGCGTCCACCGTATCGCGTACCGCTTCGGCTTGGGTCAGGTCTATCCGCCCATTGAGGAAAGCGCGGAGGGTGAATTCGCCCGGTCGGGCGAGGCGCGCCCCATGGGTGTGGCAAAGATCGAGGAACTGCGCCACCGAAACCGGAGACCCGTGCAAATGGAACTCGGCACTCTCTTCCCCCGTGAAGGACTGCCCCTCGGCGAACAACAAGCAGTAGCCGTCGTCGCCATGGGCAAAGTGCCCGTAGTAGGCGTAGCGAGGGGCAATTTCTGCGGGAATGGTGCGGAAAAGGTGCCGGGCAAGCTCCCATGCTCCGGCCCCGGAGGCCCGCACGAGGGCCACGGCGGCTCGGTCCCGACCCGTGATGGGGGCAACGATGAGTTCCGAGAGTCCGTGAGCCACACGCCGGGCATACCAGAAACGGGACTACAATAGGGCATGAGGCAAATAGGCACCGGCCCCATCCGGACCTGGCAATCCTTGGCGGTCCTTGCGGGCCTGCTCCTGGCATTTGGTTGTCAATCGGGCAGTGCGCCCGCGTCACCCTCGGCTCCTACTTCGGGAACGGAAACCAACGCGCCAAGCGTGGCCACCAACCCCACGGAACCGAATTCGGGCCCCACCACGGCGGCTGAACCCGGCCCGGCGACCAAGCCCAACGACCCCGCAAAGGGCGAACCGACCCCGGCGGCCGGTCCCGAATACTTAGGGGCGTGGCGGATCCAGGTGAGCGCAGACATGCGCAAAGCCGCCGAGGAGCAGCTCAAGAAATCTGAGACGAGCTACCGCAACAGCGGCCTCAGCGAGGCTGAAGTGAAGGAGAAAATGGACGAGGCCCGGCGAATGATTGGCGGCGTCCTGGATGGGACCCGGCTGCTCTTGAGCAAGGACGCGACCTTCCGATTGGACTCAGGTGGCTTCGGCATATCCGGTCGGTTTGCCTCCAGCGGCCCTCAATTGACGCTTTATCCTGACCCGAGCACGGCCCCGAGCGGCGAAACCGCCGGCCTGGCCCAATCGGGACCCATCGAATTGACCTACGACGCCGAGAAGAAGCAACTTCGCGGCGTGCAGGGCAATGCCCCGGTCGTTTTTGAGCGTGCGCAATGAAACTAGCCTTCCTTCCGACCCTCTTGGCCTTGGTCCTGGTGGGCTGCCAGCAGTCTTCGGCCCAGACCCAAGGCCAGGCCAAGGCGCCGAAGCCCTGGGACACGTTTGTGGGGTCCTATGAGATGATCCTGGACCCGGAAGAGACCCGCGACTTTAAGGAAAACAGCCTGCCCGTACCCAAATTGGAGGTCAAAGCCGACGGCACCTGGGTGCTGACGGTGCTGGACGAGCGCCAAACCGGGACTATGGAAGGGAAGGACGGGGCCCTGGTCCTGACGGTGGTCCGGGTGAATGAGGCCCCACTCAAGAAGGACCCAGAGAAAAAGTCCACCCTGGCTGTGGTGAACACCGAAACGAAGGATTTGTTGATGTATGACGGCGTAAATGACGCCGAATACCGCTTTCGACGCCTAGCCGGCGCCTCGGGCGCGGCCCCCGAGAAGGACCAGGATTCGAAGGAAACGTCCTCCGCGCCCTGAGCCGGTGGTCCCGTTTTTCCGACGTTTCTTTGGGATGCTTGACTCCAAGGGGTCGGGCTGGTATAACTCCTCTTTGCCGGTGGCCACGAGCCCCGGCGAAGTTGCCCCAAGGGGCGAGCATTTTGAAAGCTACATAGAGGTACGTAGACTGCGTAGTAAAGGCACCGAGCGCGTAAGCGTTTGCTAACGAGAGAAGGTGCGCGGCGAATGCCTAGGGACAAGTTGCCGACGAAGGACGCGTAAGCGGCGAAACGCTCCGGGGAGCAGCACAAATGCTTTGATCCGGAGATTTCCGAATGGGGAAACCCACCAAGGGTAATGCCTTGGTACCCACTCCTGAACACATAGGGAGTGTGGAGGGCACCGGGTGAACTGAAACATCTAAGTAACCCGTGGAAAAGAAATCGAAGAGACTCCGTCAGTAGCGGCGAGCGAACACGGACCAGCCTAAACCAGCCGGCATGCCGGTTGGGGTTGTGGGGCCTCTAACTTAACCTCCCTGAGAGAGCCTTTGGGTTCTTTCAGCGAGGTTGAGAAAAGGAGACTAGAGAGAGATAAAAGAACAGATTGGAAAGTCTGGCCATAGAGGGTGACAGCCCCGTATTCTAAATCAAACTCAGATTCAAGAGGTACCCGAGTAGCGCGGATCACGAGGAAATCCGCGTGAATCTGCCCGGACCACCGGGTAAGGCTAAGTACGACTTGTCACCGATAGTGCATCCAGTACCGTGAGGGAAAGGTGAAAAGAACCCCGGGAGGGGAGTGAAATAGAACCTGAAACCGCGACATCTACAAACAGTCGGAGCACCATGTGGGGAGCGATCCCTTCAAGTGCGACGGCGTGCCTTTTGCAGAATGAGCCTGCGAGTTGTAGGTAATGGCAAGGTTAAGCGTTTGAGACGCGAAGCCGAAGGGAAACCGAGTCTGAATAGGGCGTCGAGTCATTATCTGCAGACCCGAAACTGCGTGATCTAGCCATGGTCAGGTTGAAGTGTGGGTGACACCACATGGAGGACCGAACTCATTGATGTTGAAAAATCTCGGGATGAACTGTGGTTAGTCCGGTGAAATGCCAATCGAACGCAGAGATAGCTGGTTCTCCCCGAAATGCATTGAGGTGCAGCGTTGGCTGTTGTCATGTGGGGGTAGAGCACTGAATGGGCTAGGGGGCTTACCCGCTTACCGAACCCAACCAAACTCCGAATACCATATGATTAAGCCAGCAGTGAGACTGCGAGGGATAAGCCCCGTGGTCAAAAGGGAAACAGCCCAGATCGACAGCTAAGGGCCCTAAACGACGATTAAGTGTGAAACGATGTGAGATCGCATAAACAGCCAGGAGGTTGGCTTGGAAGCAGCCATCCTTTAAAAAGTGCGTAATAGCTTACTGGCCGAATGTGATCTTGCGCGGAAAATGTAAGGGGGCTAAAATCGTCTTCCGAAGCTTCGAGTCCAAATATGGGCGGTAGGGGAGCGTCGGATATGCAGAGAAGCTTGAGCGTAAGCACAGGTGGAGCGTATTCGAGTGAGAATGCAGGCATGAGTAGCGCTAATAGAAGTGAGAATCTTCTACGCCGAAAACCTAAGGTTTCTCCGGCTATGTTCGTCAGACGGAGGTTAGGCGGTCCTAAGGCCAGGCCAGAAGGCGTAGCCGATGGACAGTGGGTTGATATTCCCACCCCGGCAGTTGTGCGATGGATGACGCTTTTCGATACTTTGGACACACCGTTGGTTGTTGTGATCCGCGCCTTCGGGCAAGGTACTCAGGGTTGAGAAGGGCCGAGAAAAACTCCAAAAGCTTCAGCAACTGTCGACCGTACTGCAAACCGACACAGGTAGGTGAGTCGAGGAGACTAAGGCGTTCGAGAGAACTCTCGTTAAGGAACTAGGCAAACGGGTCCCGTAACTTAGGGAGAAGGGACACCATCTTTGATGGTCGCAGCGAAGCAGCCCAGGCGACTGTTTACCAAAAACACAGGTCTCTGCTAAGGTGAAAACCGATGTATAGGGGCTGACGCCTGCCCAATGCCAGTAGATTAATCTGAGTTGTTAGGAGCAATCCAAAGCATCGAGGTGAAGTCCTGGTGAATGGCGGCCGTAACTCTAACGGTCCTAAGGTAGCGAAATTCCTTGTCGGCTAAATACCGACCCGCATGAAAGGCGTAACGACTTGGGCACTGTCTCAACGAGAAGCTCGGTGAAATTGTAGTACCCGTGAAGATGCGGGTTACGCGCAGTAGGACGAAAAGACCCCGTGGAGCTTTACTACAGCTTCAGATTGTCGTTTGGGTGTAGATGTAGAGCGTAGGTGGGAGCTTCGGCACCAATGGAACACCACCCTTTTGCATCTGAACGACTAACGTGGTCCCTTATCGGGATTGCGAACATTCTGTGGCGGGTAGTTTGACTGGGGCGGTCGCCTCCTAAAAGGTAACGGAGGCGTACAAAGCTACACTCAGGCTGGTCAGAAATCAGCCGTTGAGCGTATAGGTATAGAGTGTGGTTGACTGTGAGACAAACAAGTCGAGCAGGTGCGAAAGCAGGTCTAAGTGACCCTCTGATTGTGCGTGGGCACGTCAGGGTTCAACGGATAAAAGCTACCCCGGGGATAACAGGCTGATCTTGCCCGAGCGATCATAGCGACGGCATGGTTTGGCACCTCGATGTCGGCTCGTCACATCCTGGGGCTGCACAAGGTCCCAAGGGTTCCGGAGTTCACGGATTAAAGTGGCACGCGAGCTGGGTTCAGAACGGCGTAAGCCAGTTCGGTCTCTATCCACTGTGCGCGTTAGAAAATTGAGGGGAGTCGCTCCTAGTACGAGAGGACCGGAGTGAACTGACCTATGGTGTACCAGTTGTCCCGCCAGGGGCATACGCTGGGTAGCCAAGTCGGGAAGGGATAAGCGCTGAAAGCATATAAGCGCCAAGCCCACCCCAAGATGAATTTTCTTTGAAGATCCCTTGAAGACTACAAGGTTGATAGGTCACAGGTGTAAGCGTGGTAACGCGTTAAGCTAAGTGATACTAATTGGTCGTAAGTTAGCAACACTTACACTCGGTCCTTTACTAAGCAGTCTACGTACTCGTGTAGCTTTCAAAGTGCTTGAAAGCCTAGAGCAACAAAGCACATAAAAGTTATCTTTGCGTGACCATAGCGAGGGGGTCACACCCGTTCTCATTCCGAACACGGCCGTTAAGCCCCTCAGCGCCGGAAGTACTTGGTGGGAGACTGCCCGGGAGATAGGGACGTTGCGCGGAGATACATTTTCAGAAAGGCCCTACTTAGGTAGGGTCTTTTTTTGTTTCAGCCCTCTGATTTTCGTATCCTAGAGGCATGGCCCTGTCCATTGGATCTCAAGTTCCTGATATCACCCTCAAGTCGCTCTCGGCCGAGGGGTTGGTGGATGTTTCCCTTCGCAGCCACGTCGGCGAGGCGCCGTTTGTGGTGCTCTTCTTCCCGGCGGCCTTCACGGGCGTTTGCACGCAGGAGATGTGTGATATTTCCAAGGGTCTGCCCGGCTTCGGCGATATCAAGGTGTACGGCATCAGCCCGGATGCTCCGTTTTCGCAAGCCGCATGGGCAAAGCAAGAGGGAATCAGCACCACGCTCCTGAGCGATTATCAGCGCGCTGCCGCCCAGGCCTTCGATGTTGTTCTCCCGGACCTAGCGGGCCTCGGCCCGGGTTCTAAGCGAGCCGCATTCCTTGTCGCTAAGGACGGAACCATCCAGTACAGCGAAGAGACGGCCACCCCCGGTGACCTGCCGAACTTCGCGGCGCTCGCCGAAGCCATCAAGTCTCTCTAAAGACACGTAATGACCGGGGGCCAATCGGAGTCCCCGGTCCCCCCATCCGCAACCCCGAGATTCGGCAAAATAGAGCCTGTGAAGATCGGGTTGTTTTCGGCGCTTTATGGTCACCTGCCGCTCGAAGAGGTCCTGGCGAAGCTCGCCGCGCAAGGCCTGCAAGCCATTGAGATTGGGGTCGGCGCCTATCCTGGCCAGTCCCACATCAACCCGGATGAGCTGCTCGCCAGCGCCGAAGCCCGCGACAGGTTCCTTGGCCTTATCCGAGACCACGGCCTCACGATCAGCGCTCTTAGCGTACATGGCAACCCGATCCACCCCCAAGGGGCCATCGCCCAACCCCATCACGAGGCCTTCATTCGCGGGGTCAAGCTCGCTTCGGCCCTCGGCATTCCGGTCGTCAATGGCTTCAGCGGCTGCCCCGGTGACCACCCCGGCGCCGTGAATCCCAACTGGGTGACGTGCGCCTGGCCCGACGAATACCGCGACATCCTGGAATGGCAGTGGAACGAGGTCGTCATCCCCTATTGGACCGCGCAAACCCACCTCCTCCAAGAGCACAACGTCAATTTCGCCATCGAAATGCACCCGGGCTTCGTGGTTTATAACAACGAGACCCTCCTGCGCCTGCGCAACAGGACGGGCGAGCACGGTCATCGCATCGGGGCCAATTTCGACCCCAGCCACCTGTGGTGGCAGGGCATTGATCCCCTCCTGGCCGTCCGCGAGTTGGGCGAGGCCGGCGCCATCTTCCACGTCCATGCCAAGGACACGCTCATCGACCCGCTAAACAGTGGCCGCAACGGCAACCTTGATACCAAGTCCTACGGCGACCATCTCGGCCGAAGTTGGGCATTCCGCAGTGTGGGCTATGGCCACGATGCCAAGTGGTGGAACGACTTTGTCAGCATGCTCCGCAAGGTGGGCTATGACTATGTTCTCAGCATCGAACATGAAGATGGGCTCATGACTTCGGATGAAGGTCTTGCCAAGGCGGTCGCCCTCCTCAAGCAAGTGGTGATTCAAGACCCGGCGGGCCCCATGTTCTGGGCCAGAGACTAAGCGTCCGACGCGGTACAATCCCGGGTTCGCGGAGGCGAAGTCTCACTTGTCGCGGAGTTCACTTTTTCTCATCATCGTTGCCATCGTCACGGGCCTTGCGGTCTGGGCGCACCAGTCCACGCCTTATCGCTTAGGCTTGGACGTTAAGGGTGGTGCCCGCCTGACCTTCCAAATGGATCAGGAAGAGCTCACCAAGCTCAAGGACGCGAACCCGGCCAAGATCCAAGAGGACTTGGTCAAGATCATGGAGAACCGAGCCGGGGCCGCCTTGGGCGTGCAAGAAGGCACGGTTGCCAAGAAGGGCACGGATCAGATCATCATCGAGCTTCCGGGCTTTACGGATATTGAGCGCGCACGAGAGACCCTGGGTTCCACCGCTAAGGTTCAGGTCTTCCACGCCCGCAGCGTGGATTTGGGCCGCTATAGCCCCGCCGGACAAGAGGGCGATTCGAACGCACCGTACATCCCCTTTACCAAGCGCACCGGGGAAACCCTGAAGCCGGGTGATGCCGAATACGAGCAGATGATTGAAGGCTGGGACCTCCTCCTCGAAGGTGGAGACGTCACCAATGCCACGCCTATGGCGCAAGGCAATGGGGTTGTGCCGCTCTTCAACTTTGGCGGCCAAGGAGCCATCAAGCTCGAGCAAATGACCCGCCGCTATCTGAACCGCAATCCCAATCTCGCGTTTGTGCTTGATGGCCGCGTACTCAGCATTTCGCCGGTCAAGGACGGCACGATTCTTAAGGAAAGCGCCTTCATTGATGGCCAGTTCGATTCGCAGTATGTGGTGGGCCTCACCGACCTGATCAAGGCCGGTTCGCTGCCCGTCTCGCTCAACCTGATTCGCGAAGAAACGGTTTCGCCGACCATCGGCAACTACGCTCTGGATCGCATGATCCAAGCGGGTCTCATCAGCTTCGTCATCATCGCGATCTTCCTCATCGTTTATTACGCCTATCCGGGCGTGATCGCCATGGTGGGGATGCTGCTGTACACGCTCTTCACCCTCACGGCCCTCAAGCTGATGAACGCCACGTTCTCGCTGGCGGCCATCGCGGGCTTCATCCTCAGCGCGGGGATGGCCATTGACGCCAACATCCTCGTCTTCGAGCGATTGAAGGAAGAAATACGCAACGGCAAGACGGTGGATAAGGCCATGCGCCTGGGCTTCAAGCATGCTCTCAGCGCCATCGCCGACTCCAATGCCTGTACCATCATCACGTCGTTGGTGCTGGTCAGTTTCGGCACCGGTGCGGTCAAGGGCTTCGCCATCACGCTCGTCATGGGGGTGGTCATTTCGTTCATTACGGCGTTCTTCTTCACCCGCGCCATTCTCACCGGTCTTTACTCGATGGGCATTGGTCGCAATGAGAAGTCTTATGCGCTGAAGCGGGCGTGGTTCGGTGAGAACCTCGAGGCTGGAGCTGATTCAAAAACGCTCCCGATCGTTCGCAAGAGCAAAACGTGGTTCTTGATTTCCATTGCACTCATTGTTCCCGGGCTCATTGCCCTGGGCATGGGGGGCATCAAGCAGAATGTCGAGTTCCAGGGTGGCTACCAGGCCCAGTTCGTCGTTCCGCAAGGCGGTGATTTGACCGCAAGTAACGCCCAGAAGAAGCTCGAAGATGCGGGCTTCCCGGGGGCGAACGTCAAGTTCTCGGAATACGAAGGGAAGGCCTATGTGGACGTGACGGTGCCCGCCAAGGGCGCGGCGGCCGCAAGTGATGGCCAAGAGCTCAACGCCGAAGCCAAGGATAAGCTGGCGACGGCGCTGGGCACCACCACCGAAGGCGCTAGTTTTAGCAGCGTTGGCCCGACGGTGCAGCGCGAAACGTGGGAAGGCGCCATCAAGATGGTGCTGTATTCGACGATTTTGATCGTCCTCTATCTCACTATCCGCTTCGGCATTGCGGTCGGCGGCCTCAAGAACGGGATCAAGTTTGGCGGCTCGGCGGTCTTTGCCTTGCTTCACGACGTCGTCTTTGTGGTCGGCCTTTCCGCCATTGTTGGCTTGGCCCTCAACTGGGAGATTTCGGCCCTGTTCCTCACTTCAATGCTCACGGTCATCGGCTTCTCGGTGCACGACACCATTGTCATGTTCGACCGTATCCGAGAGAACTTGCAGAAGACGAGTGGCAACGAGAACCTCGAAACCATCGTGGACCGGTCAGTGACCCAAACCGTGGCCCGTTCCATCAATACCTCGATGATGACGATCGTCCAGTTGGGCATCCTCATCGCCATTGGTACGCCCACCCCGGACCTTAAGTTCATGTGTGTGACGATGCTGGCGGGGATCGTGATTGGAACCTATTCGTCCATCTTCAACGCGTCACCGTTCCTCTACTTCTGGGACAAGGGCACGATGAAGCGCAAGGGCGAATCTGCCGGCCTCGTGGCCGAAGCCGAGCGAGAAGCCAAGCTCCGCGCCCAGCAAGCCTTGGCGGGCATTCAGGCCGCCCCGGCGGGCGCAGCCAGCACGGCCGGGGTGATGAACCCCACGGGCCAGAGCGGCCCGGGCTACGCAACGATCAAGCGACGCACCGGCGTGCAGCCCATCAAGAAGAAGGACGAAGACGAGGAATAATCGCGCGGGCGATTAGGCATCCAAGCCGGAGTGAGCCAGGGCCAAAGCGGCCAAGGGCGCTCCGGCTTTGTTGTGGCACTCTTGCCATTCGCTGGCCGGCACACTGTCATAAACGATGCCCGCCCCGGCCTGCACGTAGGCTCGCCCATTGCGAATGAGGATGCTGCGGATGGCAATCGCCAGGTCGGTATCTCCGCACGCACCAAAATAGCCCACCGCTCCCCCGTAGAGGCCGCGACGAGTCTTCTCCATTTCGTCAATCACGGCCAGCGCCCGCACCTTGGGCGCACCGCTCAGGGTTCCGGCGGGGAAGGTCGCCCGCACCAGGTCATACGCCGACATCCCTTCGCGCAGGTTGCCCACCACGTTGCTGACGATGTGCATCACGTGGCTGTAGCGCTCAATCACCATCAGGTCGTCCACGCGCACGCTGCCGTAGTCGCACACACGCCCCAGGTCGTTGCGGCCCAGGTCAATCAGCATCACGTGCTCGGAGGTCTCCTTCTCATCGGCTAGTAGCTCGGCGGCCAGGGCATCGTCTTCGGCCAGGGTGCGGCCCCGCTTGCGGGTGCCGGCAATGGGGCGCACACGGGCTTCGCGCCCTTTGAGTCCCACCAGCAGTTCCGGCGATGCCCCCACCACGTCCAAGTCGCCAAAGCGCAACAGATACATATAGGGCGAGGGGTTCAGGCCGCGTAGCGCGCGGTAAAGCGTGAGCGGGTGCGATTTGAACTCGCCCTCCCACCGGATGCTGGGCACAAATTGCACGCCGTCGCCGGCCTTCACGTATTCCACCACCCTGTTCACCCGGTCCTCAAACTCCTCTTGGGTGAAGTTGCAGTACATCTTCGGCGGCTCGGTCTTCGAGGCGGGCAGGGCAGGCAGCGGAGCGGTAAGGCGGGCTTCCAGGCGGTCCAGCTCGGCGTTCGCTTGGGCATCACCTTCGGGGGTGCCATCGCTCAGGGCCAGCAGCTTCATGTGCATCAACGCATGGTCAAAGATCACCAGGCTGTGCGTGATCATGAACGCCACGTCATCCAGAGCCAAGTCGTCCAGGTTGCCATCCGGGACGCGCTCGATGAAGCGCACAAAGTCGTAGGCAATGAGGCCGACCGCGCCCCCGCAGAGGCGGGGAAGCCCCTCGGCATCGGCGGTCTGCACTTGCGGGCAGCGGGCCTCAACCTCGTGCAGCGGGTCCTCTCCGGGGCGGAGGGATCTCTCAAAGCTACCGCTCTCGTCGGCAACCATGACGCGGCCCTGGTGCGAACGCACCACGGCATGGGGGCGCACCCCCATCAGGCTGTAGCGGGCCAGTTGCTCGCCGCCCGTCACGCTCTCCAGAAGGAAGCTCAGCGGCTCATCGTGGGCCAGCTTCCAGTAGGCGCTTAGCGGAGTTTCCATGTCGGCGCGCAGCACGCGCGTCACCGGGGTCATGCTCTTTGCGTCCGCCACTGCCACGCCCCCATTCTACGCCCCGGGGCCGCTCTCTGCCAGCCGTCACAATGGAACGATGAGTCCAGCGGCACGGAGGTACCAAGAGGTTCAAGATCGGATATCGCGAGCGGCAGAGCAAGCCCAGCGCGATCCCGCGAGCATCACCCTCGTCGCCGTCAGCAAGACCTATCCCGTCGAAGCCATCCGCGAACTCTACGACCTGGGTCACCGCCACTTTGGCGAAAGCCGATGGCAGGAGGCGCAACCCAAGATTGACGCCCTCCCCCCGGACATCGTTTGGCACTTTATTGGCCACCTCCAAAGCAACAAAGCTCGCCAAGTGGCCGAGCGGATGCCGGTCATTCATACCCTCGACAACGAACGCCAATTGGCGGCGATTGAAAGGCAATCAGCCCTCACCAAGATTTTTATTGAGGTCAATTTGGCGCGGGAGCCGCAAAAAGCAGGAATCTTTCCGGAAGACCTTGACAAATTCTTGGCGTGCGTCGCAAACTACCAAAAGGTTCAGCTCCTCGGCTTAATGACCATTGGTCCAGCCGATGCGGAACTCGAAGAGCAAGGACGTCTCTTCCGTCAACTCGCGCAAATGGCCCAAGGAGTGGGACTCGAGCAGTTGAGCATGGGAATGAGCGGTGATTTTGAAACCGCGATTGCGCACGGCGCGACCCATGTGAGGATAGGCACCTCGCTTTTCGGTTCTCGTAACTAGGTTGAACCCCAACCAGGTCAGGGACGAGAACATGGAAGAAACTTTGGAAAGAGCCAGTTGGCTCAGCCGCATGACGTCGCGATTCACGCGTCAGGCCGACGACTACTACTACGAGGAAGGCGATTACGACCATCCGGCCGTTTCCGTCTCGCCGCAGCGCGGCGTGCCCAGCTACCGCATCTCGGTGCGACGCCAGGTCGAAACGTTTGACGATGCCGTAGAAGCCGCCGATGGCCTCCGCGAAGGTGAGCAGCAGATTTTGAACCTCAACTTCTGCCCGCCGCAGCTGCGCGAAAAGATCAAGGACTGGATGTCCGGGGTCGGCTATGCCGTGGACGCCCACTGGGTTGAGCTTGGCGAAAACATCTATCTCATCGCGCCGAATATGGCCGAAATCAATTCTTCCCCCGCATCTCCGGGCATCACCGCCCGCCGCAATTAATCACACCGTTCGATAAGGAAACTCTCGAGTCTAGGCCGCCCTTGTGAAGGGGGCGGCCATTTTTTCGTTCACAATAGAGGCATGGCTGGATTCACCGTCCATACCGGCACCCAGGTGGTTTACGCCGCCGACCATGTGGACACGGACCGCATCATTCCGGCGCGCTTCCTTTCCCGGGTTTCCCGAGTTGGTTTCGGCGAGTTGCTCTTTTCCGACGTGCGAGGCGCGGATTTCCCCCTCGATCAACCGGCGGCCGCAGGCGCAAGTGTGCTGACCGTGGGCACCAACTTTGGGTGCGGAAGTAGCCGCGAGCACGCGGTGTGGGCGATCCAGCAAGCGGGCTTACGGGCCGTCATTGCTCGGATTGATACAGAAACGCCGGGCTACAGCGACATCTTCCGCCAGAACGCCGCCAACTGCGGTCTCCTACTCGTTGAGCTCGAGCCGACCGACCACCAAGCTCTGGTCGCGGCGGGAACGGGCGCCGAAATCACGATCAATCTGCCCGACCAAGAAGTGGTTTGCGGTGGTCAAACGTATCATTTTGAGATCAACCCCGCCGTCAAGGCCCAACTCATTGCGGGCCACGACCTCATCGGCACGACGCTCGTCCACCAGGACGCCATCGCCGCCTATGAAGAGAGCGGGCGGCTTTGGTCACCTCCGGCGGGGGCAAACGCGTGAAAACCATGACTATTCTTTCCCTGGCCCTGCTGGCGGTCGGTTGCGCCGGACCTGCTTCGCAAACTCCGGTGAGCTCATTTGAAGCCCCGGTGAACCCTGCTCCGGTAGACCCCAAGCCCACCGATCCGAAACCGACCGAGGGTACGGATTCCAGCCAGAACGGAGCGGCGAACCAGGCTCCTCCCACCAATCCCTATCGCACGCACCAGCTCAAGGACCTCGAAGTGGTCGAGGTCACCATGGGCGAGCAGAAGTTCAAGATGTGGGTGATGGACACCGACAGCAAGCGGATGGAAGGGATGATGTTCTTGGAGAACAAGGACTTCAAGGATGACGAAGGGATGCTCTTCGTCTTCCCGGGGCTGGCCACGCGGAACTTCTGGATGAAAAACACCCTGGTGCCGCTGGATATCGCCTACCTTAACCGCGAGAAGAAGGTGCTGAACACCTACACGATGGCGGCCCTTGACACGACAACCCCCTACCCGAGCAAGGGCGGAGCGCAGTTTGTGATCGAAGTCCGGGCCGGGCTCTTCGAGAAGCTCAAGATCGGCAAGGGAACGGTTTGCACGTTCCCCGCCACGGTCAAGGCGAAGGATTAATCCTCGTCGGCCGCATGCCCTTCGGGGCGCATCATCGGGAAGAACATCACTTGCCGAATATGACGCGCCCCGGTGAGGAGCATCACCATCCGGTCAATCCCAATGCCGCAACCGCCGGTGGGCGGCATGCCGCTCTCCAGCGCGTAAAGGAAATCTTCATCCATGGGGTGGGCCTCGTCGTCCCCGCTCGCCCGCTCGGCCATTTGCGCCTGGAATCGTTCGCGCTGGTCAATCGGGTCGTTGATCTCGCTAAACGCATTGCAGATTTCGCGGCCCAGCACGTAGCCCTCAAAGCGCCGGGTGAATCCCGGTCGATTGGGGTCCTTCTTCGCGAGCGGGCTCGTTTCCAGCGGATAGCCGATCACGAAGGACGGTTCCTGCAAGTGCGGCTCCACAAAGACTTCGAGAAGCTTTTCGATCAGCCCACCTAGGTGGCGCTCCTCGTCCGCATTGATGCGCTTGCCCGTCACCGGGTTCATGACGTTGCGGTTCTTGAGGGCCGCCTTGGCATTCTCCAGCGAAGAGAGATCTTCGGCGGTGAGCCCCGAGTGCTCCTCAATCGCCGAAAGCAAGTCCACTCGGCGCCACGGCTTTCCAAAGTCCAGCACCACTTCGTCTTCGGAGAAGCCCGCGACATCCGCCGAAACGATATCACCCTCCTGGCTCTCGCGCTTGATGCGAACCACCGGGCTCCCAAACACTTCGGTCCCCACGGTGCGGAAGAGGTCTTCCACCCGCTGCATCATCACCTCCAGGTCCGCGTAGGCTTCGTAAAACTCGAGCAGGGTGAATTCGGGGTTGTGGCGGTTGCTCACGCCCTCATTGCGGAAGACCCGCCCGATCTCGTACACGCGGGGAATATCGCCGCAAAGAATCCGCTTGAGATACAGCTCCAGTGAAATGCGGAGGTCCACCTCAAGGTCATAGGCGTTGTAGTGCGCCGAGAAGGTGCGGGCGGCCGCGCCCCCGGCCTCTTGCTGCAGCATCGGCGTCTCGACTTCCAGGTATCCCCAGGCGTTGAAGCACCGTCGCACCGCCGTGACGATGCGGCTCCGGTCCACCAGGGTGCGCCGGGCATCGGGGTTAGTAATCAGGTCCAGGTGACGGTGGCGGAACCGGACGTTGGTATCCGATAGGCCGTACCACTGCTCCTCGCCGCGCTGCTTAGGGATCGGCACGACGTGCAGAGACTTGCTGAGGGGCTTCAGTTCGCTCACTTGCAGGCTAGGTTCGCCCGTCTTGGTGATAAAGAGCGAACCCACCACGCCCATGTGGTCACCGAGGTCCAGCAAGTTCAGGGCTTCCCATGCGGCTTCGTCAATGTCGTTCTTGCGCACGTAGATCTGAAATCGATCGGCCCCATCACTCAGGTGAAGGAACTGCGACTTGCCCATCTCGCGGCGGCTCACGATACGCCCGGCGAACGGAACGACCTCTCCCTCGCGTTGCGGGGTCGTTTCTTTGAGATTCTCAGCGGTTTCGGAAAACGGGAACGACTCCACGGCATAGGGGTCGTAGCCAATTTCGCGCAGGCGAGCAAGCTTGCCCAGCCGAATCTCTCGTTCGTTGGCGTTGTCAGACATGACGCAGTGAGTCTACAGAACCCTCGCCAAAACAAACTGGCCCGGTCCCGCAAAGGGAGCCGAGCCAGTCCGTGAGGAAGGGAAGGGGAGGCTTAGCCGCCGCAGGTGCTGGTGTGCACCACGGTGTTGGAAGCCTTGGCCTGCGTACCGGCAGCCGGCGGCACCAGCACGGTGTCGATCACGTGGATGACGCCGTTCGTGGCCATGATGTCAGCCTTGGTCACGGTGGCGTTGTTCACGCGGACCTTGCCTTCCACCACGCGGATGTCCAGCGTCTGCGCCACCTCGCCCGTCTTCAAAGCCGTCTTGGCCTTGAGCGGAGCCGCATCCATCACCTGATGGGCGGTCACCTTGCCCGGCACCACGTGGTAGAGCAGAACGTTGGTCAGCAGAGCCTTGTCGCTCACCACGGCGTCCACCGTGGCCTTGGGCAGCTTTGCGAAGGCGGCGTTGGTCGGCGCGAATACCGTGAACGGGCCCTTGCTCTTCAGGGTTTCGACCAGGCCGGCCTGCTTCACCAGGCTAACGAGAGTGCTGAAGTTGGAATCGCCAGCGGCGATGTCCACGATATCCTTGGTCGGGGCGGCGGCCATAGCGGTGCTTGCAATGGCGGCGAGTGCCAGGGAACTGGTGATGAGAGTCTTCATGGTTGTGATCCTGTTTGGTCCGCAGAGCGGGCTCTGCTGGCGATATCTACAGGTCGAAAATGATGTATCTCAGCAAGACCCATCAGCGCAAAATGATGTTTATTCCGCAATTCTGGGGCATAGGACAGGGAACCGGCGGGAACTTTTCGCATCCTTCGTGTCAGTCCCTTCGTCCTATATTGCAGGCGTCGGCCCCCAAAGGGCCTTGATGTTGCGCCTGTTTCAGGTCTATAATCGCCCCTGCGACTGGCTTATTGTCGGTCGTATTCCGTCTAGGAGTGACCTCTCGGGCAGTAGATCGGTTAGACAACGAGTCGTTCCATCTGTGGTCCGGGGGGCCGTGCGTCAGAAAACGATGCACGGCCCTTATCACGTTCTAGGCAGCACCGCAAAGTAAGAGAGAACAATGCCGACCGTAAACCAATTGGTCCGTAAAGGGCGAACGTCATCGCCCGTCAAGTCGAAATCGCCGGCGCTGAAGAACAATCCGTTCAAGCGTGGCGTGTGCACGGTTGTGCGCATCATGACCCCCAAGAAGCCGAACTCGGCCCAGCGCAAGGTCGCTCGTGTTCGCTTGGTCAATGGCATTGAAGTCACTGCTTACATCCCCGGTGTGGGTCACAACCTGCAAGAGCACTCGGTGGTGCTGGTTCGCGGTGGTCGTGTAAAGGACCTCCCCGGCGTGCGCTACCACATCGTGCGTGGCACCCAGCAAACCGCGGGCGTCAACAATCGAAGTCAGAGCCGCTCCAAGTACGGCACCAAGCGACCCAAGAAGGCGAAGTAAAGAATCATGCCCCGTAAAGGACCAGCCCCCAGCCGAGTCATCCTGCCGGACCCCGTGTACGGTAGTGAGCTCCTCCAGCGCTTTATCAACCGCCTCATGCTTGATGGCAAGAAGGTGAAGGCCGAAGACATCGTTTACACCGCGCTCAAGAACGCCGCCGAAAAGGTGGGCGATGAGCCGCTGGAAGTCTTTGACAAGGCCCTCAGCAACATCATGCCGGGTGTGGAAGTGCGCCCGCGACGTGTCGGTGGCCAGACCTACCAGGTCCCCATGGACGTTCGTCCCGAACGCCGCCGGACCTTGGCCCTGCGATGGCTTGTGACTTTTTCGCGCAAGCGCTCCGGAAAGTCCATGATTGACAAGCTGACCGCCGAATTTGTGGACGCCTACAACAACACGGGCAACGCCGTGAAGAAGAAGGAAGACACCCACAAGATGGCCGACGCCAACAAGGCTTACAGCCACTACCGATTCTAAACCTCAAACAGAGCTCTTAACCCTATGCCCCGATCCCACCCTATCGAACGCGTCCGGAACATTGGTATTGCTGCGCACATTGACGCAGGCAAGACCACCACGACCGAGCGCATCCTGTATTACGCTGGCCGCACGCACAAGATCGGTGAAGTTCACGATGGCGCCGCCACGATGGACTGGATGGAGCAAGAGCAAGAGCGAGGCATTACGATCACCTCGGCCGCCACGTCGTGCTTCTGGCGCGAAGGCTTTAACGCCGCGGATCCCGACGCCAGCAAGGACACGCCGGAGTTCAAGATTAACATCATTGACACCCCGGGCCACGTGGACTTTACGGTGGAAGTGGAGCGCTCCCTGCGCGTGCTTGACGGCCTGGTGGCCGTGTACTGCGCCGTGGGTGGTGTGCAGCCGCAATCGGAAACGGTGTGGCGCCAAGCCAACAAGTACGGCGTACCCCGCATTGCATACATCAATAAGATGGACCGTCTGGGGGCGGACTTCTTCTCGGTGGTTCAGCGCATGCGAGACCGACTGGGCGCCAACGCGACGCCGATCGTCATTCCGATCGGTGCGGAAAGCGACTTCCGTGGCTACGTGGACCTCATGACCATGAAGGCCACGCGCTACACCTCGGACGACGGCAAGCAGTATGAAGTGGTGGAGATTCCGGCCGAAATGGCGGATCAAGCTGCGGAATACCGAGAAAAGCTGATTGAATCGATCTCGGACATGGACGACTCCATCATGGAGCGGTTCCTGATGGGCGAAGAAATCCCGCTCCAGGAGCTGAAGGATGCGCTGCGCGCGGGCACCATTGCCGGCAAGATCGTCCCGGTGCTTTGCGGTTCGTCCTTTAAGAACAAGGGCGTGCAAGCGCTGCTCGACGCGGTGGTGTGCTACCTCCCGTCGCCGCTTGATGTGCGCATGACGACGGGTCTGGATCCGGACACCGAAGAAGAAGTCACCCGCAAGCCGGAAGACTCCGAGCCGTTCACGGCTCTGGCCTTCAAGATCATGTCGGACAAGTTCGTGGGTCGTCTCACGTTCCTCCGCGTCTATTCGGGCGTCCTCAAGAAGGGCAGTCAAGTTTCGGTCTGCTACCGCGACCCGCACACCAACGACCTCCGCACTCGCAACGAGCGCATCGGCCGAATCCTGGAAATGCACGCCAACAAGCGTGAAGAACTGGATGAAGTGGTGGCCGGCGAAATCGTGGGCGTGATCGGTCTCAACGACGTCCGCACGGGTTACTCCATCTGCGACGCTAATGTGCCGCTGGCGCTGGAAAGCATCAAGTTCCCCGAACCGGTTATCCAGGTGGCGGTGGAGCCGAAGAGCCGCGCCGACCAAGAGAAGCTGGGCACCAGCCTGCAGCGCTTGGCCGAAGAGGACCCGACGTTCCGCGTGCAAACCGACCCGGAAAGCGGTCAGACGATCATCTCGGGGATGGGCGAACTCCACCTCGAAATCATCGTGGACCGACTAAACCGCGAGTTCGGCGTGCAGGCCAACCAAGGGAAGCCGCAGGTGGCCTACCGCGAAACCGTGCAGGGCGCCGCGAGTGCCGACGGGAAGTTCATCAAGCAAACCGGTGGTTCGGGTCAGTACGGCCACTGTATCCTTGAGATCGCCCCGATGGAAGCCGGTTCCGGGTTCATTTTTGAAAACAAGACGGTCGGGGGGACGGTTCCGCGCGAATACATCCCGGCGATCGAAAAGGGTGTGCGCGAAGCCCTGAACAATGGCGTGATGGCGGGTTACCCGGTGGTGGACGTAAAGGTCGCCGTAACCGGTGGTTCGTACCACGACGTTGACTCGAACGAAAACGCGTTTAAGCAGGCTGCGATCATTGGCTTCAAGGAAGCCATGCGCAAGGCAAAGCCGGTTCTTAAGGAGCCGATCATGCACGTAGAAGTCACCACTCCCGAAGACAATGTCGGGGATGTGGTCGGCGACCTCAATAGCCGCCGAGGTCGTATCGAAGGGATGAACAGTGGTCTGGGGGGTGTGACTATCGTCACGGCTCACGTTCCGCTGGCGGAGATGTTTGGGTATGTTACGACGCTCCGCTCACTCACACAGGGGCGCGCCACGCCGAACGTGACGCCTTCCCACTATGAGGAAGTCCCGACTAACATCGCCAACGAAATCGTGGCGAAGGCCCAGAGCGGCGGCTAAAAAAAGGAGAAACTGAAAGTCATGGCACGGCAAAAGTTCGAACGAACGAAACCTCACGTCAACATTGGGACGATCGGCCACGTCGACCACGGGAAGACCACTCTGACCGCGGCGATCACGGGCGTCCTCGCTGCCAAGGGTCTGGCGAAGGCCCGGGCATACGACGAAATCGACTCGGCGCCTGAAGAAAAGGCCCGTGGGATTACGATCAACATTTCGCACCAGGAATACGAAACGGAAACGCGTCACTACGCGCACGTTGACTGTCCTGGCCACGCGGACTTCATCAAGAACATGATCACCGGTGCCGCCCAGATGGACGGCGCGATCCTGGTGGTTGCGGGTACTGACGGTCCGATGCAGCAAACGCGTGAGCACATCCTGCTCGCTCGCCAGGTCGGCGTCCCCTACATCACGGTCTTCATCAACAAGGTGGACCAGGTGGACGACGAAGAACTGCTCGACCTCGTCGAAATGGAAGTTCGTGAGCTGCTCAGCAAGTACGGCTTCGATGGCGACAACGCCCCCGTCGTCCGTGGTTCCGCCCGCAAGGCGCTGGACCAAGTGGAAGGCGGCAACGTCAACTTCGACAGCGCGGAAGTCAAGCCGATTCTCGATCTGATGGCCTCCGTCGACAGCTACATCCCGACGCCGGAGCGCGACAAGGATAAGCCGTTCCTGATGGCCGTCGAAGACGTGTTCACCATCACGGGTCGCGGTACGGTTGCCACGGGTCGTGTCGAACGCGGTCAGCTGCGCTCGATGGAAGAAGTCGAAATCATCGGCCTTCGCGAAGACGCCATCAAGACGGTGTGCACCGGTGTGGAAATGTTCCGCAAGACGCTGGACTACTGCGAAGCGGGCGACAACGTCGGCCTCCTGGTCCGCGGTGTGGACCGCACGGCCATCGAACGTGGCATGTGCGTGGTGAAGCCGGGCTCCATCAAGCCGCACACCAAGTTCGACGCGCAAGTCTACGTCCTCTCGAAGGATGAAGGTGGTCGCCACAAGCCGTTCCAAACGGGTTACCGACCGCAGTTCTACTTCCGCACCACCGACGTGACCGGTACGCTCTCGCTGCCGGACGGCGTCCAGCTGGTGATGCCGGGCGAAAACGTGACGATGACCGTTGAGCTCATCCAACCGATCGCCATGGAAGAAGGCTCGAAGTTCGCCATCCGCGAAGGTGGCCGAACGGTCGGCGCCGGCGCCATTACGAAGGTCTACCTCTAAGACCAAACGCCCCCGGGTTCACTGGAATCCGGGGGCAAGCTTTTGAGAAGAAAACATGTCCGCACCTACCATCCGAATTCGAATCCGCGCTTACGACCACCGCATCTTGGATCAAAGCGCTGAAAAGATCACTGATACCGCGAAGCGCACTGGCGCCCGCTTGGCCGGCCCCGTGCCCCTGCCGACTCGCATTCGCCGCTTCTGCGTCATCCGTGGTCCCCACATTGACAAGGAATCCATGGAGCACTTTGAGCTGCGCACTCACAGCCGACTCATTGATATCCATGAACCCACCAACAAGACCATTGACGCTCTGATGCGGCTCGACCTGAGCAGCGGCGTCGATATCGAAATTAAGACGGTTTAATCGGTTCGCGGACCGTTTCTGGGAGTTGCTTGGCCACCGGCCAGGGAGCTCCCTTTTTTGTCTCATGCTAAGCAGATGCCAAGGGATTTCGGGGCGCTGCTAAACCCTAAAGGACCCCGGCATCCAGCCTCCCCGGCCGCGCAGTCCTAGTCTGGTAGGTCATACGGGGGAATTCCGGCCCTTCCCGCGCCGTTCGGCCTGATTCTAAGGGTATCTTCTCAAGTCCGCGCCTTCGTGTGCGGACCATTTCTAAGCCGGAGAACTTCATACGCTCTCTTTGCGGGCATCCCTGAGATCAACCTTGGGGCAAGGCCAACTGAGGAATCAGACGCAACAGAGGGGCGGGAAGAAGCGCCGGTACGAGGTTGAATACTTTGATTCCAGGAATCTTAGGGACGAAAGTGGGCATGACGCACGTCTTCGCAGAAGACGGGCGAATGATCCCGGTCACCGTCATTCAGGCGGGGCCGGTGCATGTCACCCAGATCAAGTCCACCGACAAGGAAGGCTACAACGCCGTCCAAGTCGGGTTTGAAGAAATCAGCGACAAGCGCCTGACCTACCCGAAGCACGGGCATCTCAAGAAGGCAGGCCTTACGACCAATCTGCGGTTTTTGCGCGAGTTCCGAGTGGACGATCCGTCGTCCTTCGCCCTCGGGCAGACCATTGATGCCTCGATCTTTGCCGATGGCGAAGACGTCCACGTGACGGGCATCAGCAAGGGACGCGGCTTTGCCGGGGGTGTGAAGCGCTACGGCTTCAAGGGTCAGCACATGACCCACGGTTACATGACCCACCGCCGCCCGCTCTCGAACGGTGCCACGGGCCCGCAGCGCGTCTTTAAGGGATCGCGCCGACCGGGTCACATGGGCGACGATCAAGTCACCCAAAAGGGCTTGAAGGTTGTGAAGGTGGACGCCGAGCGCAATCTGATTTTGGTGAGCGGCAGCGTGCCGGGCGCCAATGGCACTCTGGTAACGATTAAGAAGGTGGCCAAGTAATCATGGCGAACTACATTGACAAGCTCAAGGATCTGACCGTCGAGCGAAGCCTGCTCCACCGCGTGGTAGTGGCCGAAGAAGCCAACGCCCGCCAAGGGACGCAGAGCGCCAAGACGCGCAGCGAAACCCGTGGTGGTGGCCGCAAGCCGTACAAGCAGAAGAAGACCGGTAACGCCCGCCAAGGGACGATCCGTGCGCCGCACTACGCGCATGGTGGGATGGCCCTGGCCGTCAAGCCGCGCGACTACACCAAGAAGGTGAACCGCAAGGAACGACGTCTCGCCCTCGCCGGTGCGCTCAGCGCCCGCGTGAACGGTGGCGACGTGACGGTGGTCGACAAGATCGCCTTCGCCAAGCCGAGCACCAAGGAAGCCATCGCTTTCCTCACCAAGCATAAGGTGAACGATGTTCGCCGCGTGCTGGTGATTCTGGAAGAACACGATCCGATTACGTATCTGTGCTTCCGCAACCTGCCGAACGTTGAAGTGCGCGTGGCCCCCAATAAGGCGGGTCAGGGTACGGCGTTCTCGACGCGAGACCTGCTCGTGGCGCACAAGATTGTGATGGCCAAGGGCGTCTCCAGCAAGCTGGAAGAGGTTTGGAGCAAGTGAAAGATCCGCACCTGATTATTGTTCGCCCGCACATCACGGAAAAGACGATGCGTCTCGCCACTGGCGACCCGCGCGTCAAGGATCTCAAGAACGTTGAGCGGTCCTACACCTTTGTGGTGACCCCGACTGCCAACAAGATTGAGATCAAGGCGGCGATCGAGAACATTTACAACTCGGGCAAGAAGGCCGGTGATCACATCACGGTCGCCTCGGTCCGGACGATCAAGATGCACGGCAAGAAGCGCCGCGTGGGGGCCCGATCTGTGGGTTACCGCCCGGACTGGAAGAAGGCCGTCGTGACCCTGGCCCCCGGCCAGATGATTGAGGACTTTGGAGTCTAATGCCTACGCGAAAGTACAAACCGACCTCGCCGGGCCGCCGAAATATGGTGGTCTCGACGTACGAGGAGATCACGAAGTCCAAACCGGAAAAGAGCCTGTTGGCTCCGCGTCCGAAGTCGGGTGGTCGCAACCACACCGGCCGGATCACCATGTTCAACCGTGGTGGTGGCAACAAGCGCCGGTATCGCATTATTGACTTCAAGCGCCAGAAGGACGGAGTGGAAGCCACGGTCACCGCGATCGAATACGATCCGAACCGCACCTGCCGCATCGCCCTGCTGGAATACGCCGACGGCGAAAAGCGCTACATCCTGGCCCCGCGCAACGTGGGGGTGGGTACCAAGGTGCAAAGTGGAGAAGGGGCCGACATTCTGCCCGGTCACTGCTTGGCCCTGCGCAACATCCCCCTCGGTACGCTGGTTCACAACATTGAGCTCAACCCGGGTCGAGGCGGCCAGATGGTCCGCAGCGCCGGCGCGAGCGCCCAGGTGATGGCGAAGGACGGCAATTACTGCACCCTGCGCCTGCCCAGCGGCGAAATGCGGATGGTCCACCTGGACTGCCGCGCCACGGTGGGTGAAGTCGGCAACGCTGAGCACGAAAACGAACGCATCGGGAAGGCGGGTAAGAATCGCGGTCTCGGTCGAAAGCCGCACGTGCGCGGTGTTGTGAAATCGCCTCGCGACCACCCTCACGGTGGTGGTGAAGCCAAGTCCCCGGTCGGCCGCAAGAAAGGTCCTGTGGACCGCTGGGGCAACAAGTCCATCGGAACGCGCACTCGCAAGAACAAGCGCACTGACAAGTTCATCGTGCGGCGGCGCACCAAGTAAAGGAGAAGATCAATGGCACGTAGTCTCAAGAAAGGGTTCTTCGTTGACGAACACCTACTCAAGAAAGTTGACGCGCTCAACGACGCGGATCAGAAGAAGTTGATCAAGACTTGGTCGCGACGGAGCACCATCATTCCCGACATGATCGGGCACACCATTGCGGTCCACGATGGCCGCAAGCATGTGCCGGTTCTGGTGACGGAAAACATGGTCGGTCACAAGCTCGGCGAATTTGCGCCCACGCGCACTTACAAAGGTCACGGCGGGTCCTTACCGGACCGGGGGACGCGACTGCGATAAACCGAGTCCTGATCGCTCGGGAGTGCGGCGGCCATAATTAACGGTCGCGCCCCCCGAAACCGACAGGACCCGAGGGAAAAACCTCATGCAAGTTAGAGCAGTAGCAAAATTTGTCAAGTGCAAGCCGCTGATGGTGCGCCAGGTGGCCCGCGAACTTCGCGGCAAGCCGGCGCAGCAGATGGTGGATGTGCTCCGGTTTAAGCCGGGTCGAGGCGCCTTTGTGTTGCGAAAGGTCATTGCCAGTGCAATGGCGAACGCGCAGGAAAACCACTCGATGGATCCCCGGCAACTCATCATTGCCGAGATCAAGGTGGACGAAGGACCGGCCATGAAGCGCATCATTGCGCGAGCCATGGGCCGAGCCAACCGCATCCTCAAGCGCACGGCGCACATCACCGTAGTGGTCTCCGACGACTTCCCGACGGAAGAGCGATCGCGTGGCGAAGGCAAAGCCAAGCCGCGACCGAAGCTCGCCGTACCGGCCGGCAAGAAGAAGGCTGCCCCCAAGGCGGCCACGGCTGTGGAAGACGTGAAGGAAGAAGTGACCGAAGAAGTGGTGGAAACGCCGGTGGAAGCCGAAGTGACGACCGAACCGGAAGTGACGGCGGAAGCCCCGACCAACGACGCCGGCGAAGAGGCGCCTGAAACCAAGTAAACCATGGGTCAAAAAATTCACCCGAACGGCTTTCGACTCGGAGTCATCCGAGGGCACGATAGTCACTGGATCTTCCCCAAGAAGCAATACCGCGATGCCCTGGTGGGCGACCACCAGATTCGCACCTTCTTGAACGAAAAGATCGGAAAGGGTCTCATCAGCCGCATCGATATCGAGCGGGCGGCCAACCGCGTGAAGGTGACGATTCTCACCTCGCGTCCTGGCGCCGTCATCGGTCGTGGGGGCAAGGGCATCGACCAGATCAGCCAAGATCTGAACAAGTTGGTGCGCAAGACCGACCCGACCGGCATGGTCCAGGTGAACGTGACGGAAGTCCGCCAACCCGAACTGGATGCCCAGCTGATTGCCGAGAACATCGCGCAGCAGCTCGAAAAGCGTGTCAGCCACCGCCGCGCCATGCGGCAAAGCATGACCCGCGCCCAGCGCATGAACGTGCGCGGCATCAAGATCAAGGTGAGCGGTCGTCTGAACGGTGCGGAAATCGCCCGAACGGAATCCGACATGGTGGGCAAGATTCCGCTGCACACGTTGCGCGCGGATATTGACTACGGATACGGCATTGCTTACACGATCTACGGAACAGTGGGCGTGAAGGTCTGGGTGTATCGCGGCGAAGTGTTGCCCGAAAAGCAACTGGCCATGATGCAAACCCCGACCGCAGAAGAGCGTGGCCCGCGCCGCGAGCGACGCGATCGAAATGATCGTGGTGATCGCGATCGTGGTCCCCGACCCGACCGTGGTCCGCGCCCCGAAGGTGGCGGTGATCGTCCCGACCGAGGCCCGCGCCCCGAAGGTGCTGGCGGCGGTGATCGTCCCGACCGTGGTCCGCGTCCGGAAGGTGCAGCCCAAGGTGGCGGACCTCAAGGTGGCGGTGGCTATCAAGGCGGCGGTGGCGGTGGCTTCAATCGCGGTGGCGGTGGTCACGGCGGTGGTGGCGGCTTCAACCGAAGCGGTGGCCAGGGTGGCGGCGGTTTCAACCGTGGCCCGCGCCGCGACGAGAATCCCCGTGCGGGAGATGGTCTTGACCAAGGCCGACGCCGCACCAACAACGCACCCGCACCGGCACCGGTGAAGGAGGATACGAACAATGCTGATGCCTAAGCGGACGAAGTACCGCAAGCAGTTCCGTGGCCGCATGAGCGGCGCTGCCACCCGTGGCAACACGATCTGCTTCGGGGACTACGCCCTCGTCGCCATGGACTGTGCTTGGATCACGGCCCGCCAAATCGAAGCCTCGCGTATCGCCATGACCCGCCACATCAAGCGTGGTGGGAAAGTGTGGATCCGCGTCTTCCCGGACAAGCCTTACACCAAGAAGCCGCTTGAGCAGCGAATGGGTAAGGGTAAGGCCGGCGTTGAAGGCTGGGTGGCCGTTGTCAAGCCGGGCAAGGTGATGTTCGAAATGAACGGGGTTGCCCCGGAAGTGGCCCGCGAAGCCATGCGCCTCGCGGCTCACAAGATGCCGATCCGCTGCAAGTTTGTGGAACGAAGCAAGGTGCAAGAAGAACTCTTCTTCACGGATGCTGAGATTCGCGCCGCTGCGGAAATGGAGGACACGAAAGAATGAAAGGGCTGAAAGCTAAAGAACTGCGCGATAAGAGCGTGCCGGAACTGGAAGACTTGGTACGGGCCGAACGAGCGGGACTTTACAAGGCTCGCCGTGACCTCGTATTCCGTCAGACCACGGACGTGGCTCAACTGAAGACTCGCCGCAAGAACATTGCGCGCCTGCTGACCCTCATCGAGGAAAAGAAGCGCGGAGGTGACGCATGAGCGAGAAGGAAGTGAAGGCCGTGGATCGCGGAGGCCGTAAGGTCCGCCGTGGCGTGGTCGCCAGCAACAAGATGGACAAGTCGGTAGTGGTTCGCCTCGACCGTGCTTACCAACACCCGCTGTACGGCAAGACCGTCCGCCGCTCCAACCGAGTGACGGCCCACGATGAGCACTCCTGTGATATCGGCGACACCGTCGAAATCATGGAAACCCGACCGCTGAGCAAAACCAAGCACTGGCGCGTCGTGCGGATCATCGAAAAGGTCAAGTAAACGACATTTGGCCAGGCGGCTACGCCTGGCCCAAGACCCTATGGGCATGGCGCGGATAAACGGTCCCCGCCCGCTGCCAACACGAAATCAAACCAAGAGAGAAGAACCGTGATTCAACAGTTTTCCCGCCTGAAGGTGGCCGACAACTCCGGCGCGCGCGAGGTCATGTGCATCCGCGTGCTCAAGGGTTCTCAGCCCCGCTTCGGCTCCGTGGGAGACGTGATCGTGGCCAGCGTCAAGGCGGCAACGCCGAATATGCCCATCAAGAAGGGCGACGTGGTCAAGTGCGTCATCGTACGGTGCAAGAAGCACATTCGCCGCGCAGACGGTAGCACCCTGCGCTTCGACGACAACGCCTGCGTGGTGATCAACCCGCAGAACGGTGAGCCGCGTGGCACCCGTATCTTTGGCCCCGTGGCCCGCGAACTTCGCGATGGCAACTACATGAAGATCGTGTCCCTCGCTCCGGAGGTGCTGTAAGCCATGCCGACCAAAGCCGAACTTAAATCCAAGAAGACGAAGCTGAAGCTGCGCAGCGGCGACCGCGTCATCATCATTGCCGGCAAGGACAAGGGCCAGATCGGTTTCATCGCCGCTGTGGACCCCGAAAAGCGCCGCGCGCTCGTCCTGCAAGACAACGACGAAAACCCGGAAATGCCGAACCCGCTGAACGCGGCTGTGAAGCACAAGAAGGCCAAGTATCAAGGCGAGCAATCCGCCCGCTACCGCATCCCGGCTCCGATCGACATGAGCAACCTCATGCTGCTCGACCCGAAGGACAACAAGCCGACCCGCGTGGGACGACGCAAGGAAGGGGACACCATCGTGCGGTACGCCAAGCGAAGCGGTACGACCCTGACGGACGCTCACAACGTGATGCTGAAAGGAGATAAGAAGTAACCATGGCTCGCAAGACTGCCACCAAGGAAGTTAGCGACGCGAATCCGGGCCTTGCGCCCAAGTCGCGCCTGCGCAAGATCTACGCCGAAAAGGTGGCGCCGCAACTGCTGGAGGAGTTCAAGTTCAGCTCCAAGATGCAGGTGCCGCGCATGGTTAAGATCGTGGTCAACATGGGCACCGGGATTGACGAAAAGGAACTGGAAGGCGCCATGCGCGATATGCGCGCGGTCACCGGCCAGCAACCCACCGCCACCGTGGCCCGCAAGTCGGTCTCCAACTTTAAGCTGCGCGAAGGCATGAAGATCGGGTGCCGCGTGACCCTCCGAGGCGAACGCATGTACCACTTCTTTGACAAGCTGTGCACCGTGGCGCTGCCCCGCATCCGCGACTTCCAGGGCCTCAGCCCCAAGTCGTTCGATGGCCGTGGCAACTACACGTTCGGCCTCAAGGAACAGCTGGTATTCCCGGAAATTGATTACGATTCGTTCGACAAGATCCGCGGGATGGACATCACGATTGTGACGACCGCCGCCAACGACGCCGAAGCCCGCGCCTTCCTGAAGGCGATGGGTCTGCCGCTCCGCGAAAAGTAAGCCTCTCGCGCCGAGCTCGGCAAGCAAGAAATCACCCCCGGACTCTCGCAAGGGCCGGGGGTGAGTCTTTTCTCCAGGAGGGAAGGAAGGGCGACTTACTGATCGCCGCGTCCGTTCCAGTAGCGGTTCACTTCGTCTTCCGTGGTGCCCGGGCCTCGCAGCGACTGAATGGGCGGGAAGCTTACGTGAGAGTCGAGCCAAGACACCAGCACCCGCTTCTGGTCAAAGCGGCCCCACAGTTGCCCCTGGCTATTGGCGTTGGGGTAGGTGCCTGTCCAGCCGTTGTAGGGGCTCAGACCCGCCGGCACCGGCACCGCGAACGGCGGCTCGATGCGTGAGTAGCCTATGTCGTTGCGGATCAGGCCCATGCCCGCTCCGTTCAGGCCCGGCACCACCTTGTCCTTCATTGTGGCCTCGGCGAACACAATGGTCTGCGCGCTGGCTTCAAAGGAGGTCGTGCTCTTGCCGCTGAAGTTGCTCACCGGGCGCCCCGCCACAAAGGTCACCGTCACATCGTTGAGGTAGCGATAGTTGTAGCCGTAGCTAGGGTTGGCGCCGTAAAGGTAGTCCGCAAAGCCCGAATTGGGATCGAATCGGCCCCGGCCGGCAGCATCGCGCAGCATGGCATCATCGCCCTTGTCCGCCGGGCAGAGGAAGATCTGGCGGTTTTTGGTGTAGGGCAGCAACAACAGCGGATAGTAGTAGAACCCCTGCGCCGTGGGGTAGGTGGTGTCCGCCGGGTTGTACCAATAGAGCTGCGGCAACTGGTCATCGTAGTCCGCTACGTAAAGCAAGGTGGAGGTGCCGATTTGCTTGGCGTTGTTTAGGCTTTGCGTCTTCTTGGCGGCACTCTTGGCCTTGGCAAAGACGGGGAAGAGAATCGAAGCCAGAATCGCGATGATCGCAATCACAACGAGTAGCTCGATGAGAGTAAACGCGCGGCGCATGCAAAAATTCTGGGGTCGCACCGGGCGGGTCCCATTGTCTGAGGTGATGAAGCCCTTGTCAAAAATGACGATTCTCGCTCAGGAGGAGAATGCGCTTTGCCTGATTTGATGGCGCTTGTCTGCCAAGACGATCAAAAACTACATGCCGACGCCGGTGTAGACCCGCCGCCCGTAGTGCCATAGGCAACGGTAACCCAGATAGGCCACCACAATCCACGCTAGTTGCCCGGCCATAGCTTGGTACATCTGCGCCTCGCTCATCCGCCCCATGATCGCGCGGGTGGGTACGTCTAGCTGATAGTAGAAGGGGGTCCAGGCGGCCATCGTTCGCACCCACTCCGGCATCAAGTCCACCGGCACCAGCCGCCCGCTCAAAAAGAGCATAGGGAAGTAGTAGAGGTTGAAAATCGACTCGATCTCGCCGGTGAACATGGCGATGAGCCCGAGCGCCGTCACCACAAGGATGCTGACCAAGTGCCCGCCCAGGATGAGCGCCCACACGTGCCAGCCCAGATACAACTGCGCCCCGCCCAGCCACTGCCAAAACATAAGCACGAAGATGAGGATCCAGGGGATGAAGAGCACCGACCGCACCACGCGCCACGCCAGGTTGCGGGCCAGGATGAACTGAAGGTAGCTGACCGGGCGGATGAGGTGGGAGGTGAAAACGCCCTCGCGAATCTCGTAGCCGATCTCCCACATAAAGTGGCTGCTGATGAGCGTGGACGCGAACAGCATCACGATGTAGTAGAGAACGAAGTCCGGGGCGCCGTAGCCCGCGATCTCCCCGCCCCGGCTCGCCGCAATCCACACGAAGGGCATGGTCACGGCCGTACTCACATCGGTGAGGATCCAGATGACCCCGGCCGCCTTGTAAGTGATGCCCTCTTGGATGTAAATGCTGAGGAATGCCCGCCATTGGCGCAGGATCAGCGGCAGGGACATCACCTGTATATTGACCACCTTGGGGCCGAATTGCAAGGTCCAATAGGCGGGGTTTGCCGTAACGAGGGAGGAATCCGCACGTCCGACCCAAGTAACATGATCGCGAGGACTGCCATTCGCCTGGATATGCCGCCCCGATCCGCGTCGTCCGAACCGGAACACCTCCGTGTCGCCGACGACGATATCGCCCTGGTTCTTCGCGCTAAGCGTGGGGACGAGGTGGCGATTGGGCTGCTATTCAACAAGCACCGCGATCTGGTTTACCGATTTGTCCTCAACATGGTCCGCAACCGGGACGAGGCCGAAGACATCACGCAAGAAGCGTTCGTCCGTGCCTTCCGGAACATTGACAAGTATCAAGACCGCGCCAAGTTCACAACCTGGCTCCTGAGAATTGCGACCAACCTCTGCACCGACCGCGCCCGCATGACGCAGCGTCGAACCGTGCTGGAACAAGAGCAAGTTGGCGACGGCCTGCGGTGGATGACGGAAGGATCTACCGAAGATCCTAATGAGAACCTTCTCCAGGATCATCGCCGCGAGCTTCTTCGTCAAGCATTGGAGAGCCTTTCGGAAGCCAACCGCGCCCTTATTGTCATGCGAGACATCGAAGAAATGGAATATGCAGATATAGCGGCCACGCTGGGTTGCACCGTGGGTGGAGCCAAGTTACGGGTGCTGCGCGCGCGACGCGCCCTTCGCGATCGCATTTTGCCGCTGATGGAGGCAGATCAAGACTGATGGCACGTGGCGACGAACAACTGAACCGAATCTTCGAACAAGGCCTCGCGGGGTCTACGGCCGAAGAGCGCCAGCTCATGTCCATCCGAGATGGATTGAAGTCTCTCAAGGCGGATGTCAGCTGCCCCGTAGAATTTGATGACGTGATGCGCCGCGTGCGCACCGAATCGGTGGCCCTGCCCGCTGCCAAGGGCGGATTCCGGTTGCCCTGGATGTGGGGCGGCACCGTGGCCGTGGCGGCCACGCTCGTGGGCTTTGCCTTCTTCATGGCTCGTCCTCAAACGAGTACGTCGGCCCCGGTGGCTTCGAACACTGAACCCCCCTTAGCGGCCCCGACGGACACTACGGCAGATACTGAGGTGATCAACACCGAGAGTGCATTGCCGCCTCTGGCCGATCAGCCCCTGGCTTTGGGTGCAACCGACCTGGATACGGCCCCGACGACAACGAACAACCCCGTTGCGGCCCTGAAGCGAGAAGTCGCCAGCCCGCGCCGAAGCACGGCGCGACGCTCTCGCCCGTCCAACCGACCGGCCCCCGCGCTTGCGGCCCCGTCGATCACCGAGCTGCCCCAGGCCCGAACGACGGCTCTGCCCGGTAACTCGGAAGCGAGTGGGTTCGGCGGAGGCGGAGGAGCCCCGGCGATGGCCATGGCGGCCGATAGCGCGGCCAAGGAGGAGAGTGTGCCGGTGGTATTGATTTCTGAGCGGAGCGGCCCGGTTTCGGGCCAAAACGCGGCCTTCGAAGTGGAAAGTGACGATGTGGTGTTTGGCGGTTAACTCGGCAATTCTGGCGACGGTGGCCTTGGCTACTCCGGCGCCCACGCTGGCGCCCCCGACGTCGCCGACGACGGCCAACGCGATGGTCCAGTACGCCCGTACTGTGGAGCAGAGCGGCCGCACGCGCGGCTTTGCCGTGCTCATCACGGCCGATGGGCGGTGGCTCGCTCCGGATATTGATGCCACGGGTCCGGCGCCGGTTCTCCTGCTTAAGGATGGCCGACGCATGAGCACCCGGGTGCTGGCGAATGACGAATTGACGCGCCTGGCGCTGATCTTCGGCCCCACGGATGGGGCCACGGTCATCTCCGCCGCCGAATCGCTGCGCGACGGCCAAGCCGTGTGGGCGATTGGAGGCTACGAAGTCCATCGCGGCATCGTGGTGGGCGATGACAAGGTGGGCATTGATGAAGAAACCCGCCGGTATCTGCCGCTCCGTGAGTATCGCTTTGAGAACCTCTCCCTTGTGGGCAGCATGCCCGTGCTGGACCAAGACGGCAACCTCTGCGGCTTCCTTTCGGCCTCACTGGCCATTGATGCGTCTTCGGCCAACATGGTTCGGAGCGGACAATTTGGGCCGGGTGGCATTGCGGTTTCGTACTCCATCAATCCTACGGTGGTGCGCCGGGTCGTCAGCGGATTTCGCATGGCGGAACCCCGAGTTGATCACCCGACCATCGGTGCGTTCTGGCGCAATTACCCGGCAGGCGAAGGGGCGCTAGTCACTCAAGTTTTGCCCGAATCCCCGGCCGCTCAGGCCGGCCTGCAACCGGGCTTTGTCATCCTGAGTCTGGATGGGGTGCCGGTGGAAAACGCCGTGAAATTGGCCACGATGCTGTTCAACCTCAGCGTGGGGGACACCGTGAATATGACCGTCCGCGACCTGGACCGGACGTTTACGATTCAGCTAAAGGTCGGGGCCAATGCCAAGCCCGAAGGGTCAGCTCAAGCTTCCGAGAGCCATTGAATTCGTTGATTCCGGGTTCAAATGCAAGGTGAACCCGGTGGCCTTGCAAGGGCTCGTAGTCATCAGCTTCCCGAAAGGTCTTGCCCGTAAATAGTTTGTTATCCTTACGGAGCTCGATGGTCGCGCCGGTCGGGGATTTTCCAAATCGTCGCACCCGCACAATCTCAACTTCGCGCATGGCCAGCACGGGCCGGGGGTTGTCTTTGCCGTGGGGCTCCAGCAGTTCTAAATCCCGAATGAGGTCAAACGTGATGTCCTCCGCCCGCACCTCAAGGTCAACTTTGGTTTGCGGAATGAGCATCTCCTCAGTGATTCGCTCCGCGCCGTAAGCGGCCACAAAGGCCTCAAGCTCCCCGATGCGGTCCGCTTCGAATGAGAATCCGGCGGCCTGCTCGTGTCCGCCGCCCTTCAGGATGATAGGGGCGAGGTCGTCCACCAGTTGCCCCATGTCAAAGCCCGGAATGCTCCGGCAGCTGGCTTTGCCCAGGCCGTCTTCCATCAGCGTGATGGCGATGGTCGGACGGAAGAAGGCTTCACGCACCTTGCCCGCCACCAGCCCGATGATGCCCTCGTGCCAGTCTCGCCCCACCGAGATGATGATGGGCGGCAGTTCCGGCAGCGCCTTGATGGCATCAATCGCCCGCTCCACCATCTCCTCCTGCAGAGACTTGCGCACTCGGTTCGCCTCTTCCAGTTCAGCGGCCAGCTGGAAGGCTTCCTGCTCATCGGAGGTCACCAGCAGGTCAAGAGAGGGGCGCGGGTCCTCGATACGGCCCGTGGCGTTCAGCCGGGGGCCAATCTGGTACCCAATCGTCATCGCCGTAATGGGAGGCTTGATGCCGGCCCGATCATAAAGCTGCTTCAGCCCCGCTCGCTTGGTTGCGCTGAGCTTCGGCAGCCCCAAGGAGACCAGCACGCGGTTCTCACCCGTCAGGGGCATCATGTCGGCCACGGTGCCGATGGCGGCGAGGTCCACGATGGAGCGCAGGGCCGTCGCGGGGTCCACGTCAAAGCGCGAGGCCATCCCCACAATGAACTTGAGCGCCACCCCCGCCCCGCACAGCTCGGCGTAGGGGTACTGAGAATCCGCCCGGTGCGGATTGATGACAGCCTTCACGTTGGGCAATTCCTCGGGCACCGCGTGGTGGTCGGTTACCATCACCTCCATGCCCAATTCCATCGCCTTGGAGAGCTGTTCGTGCGCCTTCACGCCGCAGTCACAGGTGATGAGCACCTTCGCCTTGATGGCGGCGGCCGCCTGGATGGCCAAGGGGTGAATGCCATAGCCCTCCAGCGCTCGGTTGGGCACGTGCGGAACGATCCGAGACGAAGAACCGATGCGCTTGGCGTACCCGCTCAGGCCCTTCAGGAGGATCGCGGTGCTCGTCACCCCATCCGCATCGTAGTCGCCGTGGATGTAGATGGTTTCGTTGCGGCGCAGAGCCCCTTCCACGATCTCGGCGCCCGCTTCAAAGTCCGGCAGCAGGGCCGGGTCATGAAGGTGCGATTCCTCAGGGTAGAGAAAGGCACGGATGCGGTCCAGATCGTGGAACTGGTTTTGCACCAACCACGCGGCGACCACGGGCGAGACGCCCAGGGCCGATTCGATCCGGGCTTCTGCCGCAGCATCACGAACCGGCCAGCGCCAAATCTGCTCGGGCACGTCGGATTATTGCTTTTCGACGCCGGTGAATTCGAGTTCCACGGGCGTATCGCGGCCAAAGATGTTGATCATGACCTTGAGCTTTTCGCGCTCCGCATTCACTTCTTCAATCTTGCCGGTGTAATCCACAAACGGACCCTCGACCACGCGCACGATCTCACCCTTGTTGAAGGCGATCTTGGGCACTTCCTGGCTCACTTCCAGGTTCTTCATGATCCGCTTGACTTCAAAGTCTTCCAGCGGGACCGGCTTGCCGCCGCTCTGCAGGAAGCCCGTGACGCCCGACGTGCTCTTGATGAGCTTGAAAACGTCGTCGGTAAGGTCCATCCGCACCAGAATGTAGCCCGGGAAGAGCTTCTTCTGGATGACGGTGCGCTTACCGTTGCGGTGGCTAAGTTCCGGCTCGGTCGGGATCAGAATCTCGACAATAAACGTGTTCCACAGGCCCAGGGCATCGCCTCGGCGCATGATGAGTTCCGACACCTTCTTCTCGTGCATCGAGAGGGTGTGGACGGCGTACCAACGCAGGGCCATGGCTTAGGCGCCGCCTCCGATGAGGATGCTGAGAACGATGCGGAAAGCTTCGGAGAGCAAGAAGAGGGTCACCGCCAGGATGGCGCACACCGCCAGCACCGTGCCGGTCATGCGCATGGTTTCCTTTTGCGTCGGCCAGGTCACGTGCTTCATTTCGCGCATGACATCTTGGAAGAACCCACTGATTCCGCGCGACTTGCGCAGGCCATCCAGCGGGCTGCCCGAGGTCGCGGGCGTTTTCTTATCCGTGCTCATTTTTCTCCGAGAGGTATTCACCCTGGCGGGCTTGCCTCAAAAGGGGGGAATAAAGTCAATGTACCCTCTTCATTTCTGAGAAAGAGGGCACTTGGGAAGGTCTACGAGAAATCAGCGTGAAATCTTCGAGATTTGATAGGTAATCGGGCCGACCGGAGCTTCGTAAGTGATGCTGTCGCCGGGCTTCGCTCCCATCAAAGCGGCCCCGAGGGGCGATTCTTCGCTGATTTGATCTTCGTCCGGGTTCGCCTCAATTGAGGCCACCATGCGAAGCGTAAATTCGATGCCGCGTTCGTCGTCCTTGACAGTCACGCGTGAACCCAAACCGACGAACTCGGTGGGGATCGTGGATTCATCCAGCAGTTCGGCGTTGGAGAAGATCGTCTTCAGCTCGCCGATGCGGTTCTCGATAATCGCTTGCTCTTGCTTGACCTCGTCGAGTTCGTTGTTATCCTCGCTGAACTCGCCGTGATCCTTGCTGTCGCGGATGCGTTGGGCAATCTCATCCCGCTTGACTTTCGTCAAGTACTCCAACTCGGCCTTCAACCGAGCGTGCCCCTCCGGCGTCAGCTGTACAGGGGAAGCCTGCCCTAATTCCATTTCATCCATAGCGTTCCTGAATCCGTAAGACCCGGCATTATAGCCCGAAGGTGTGGGGTCGTTGCCTAGGGTTCTCAACGTATGTCAACAGAAAATGGTTTCGTCTTCGGCGGAAAGTCGCCCGGAGAAGGGCAGGATGCCCGGGCCTACCTTGGTATCCTCTTCTCCATTCATCGTGAAAACCCTGGTGTCTTTCCGTTCTGCCTGGCTAGGAGTGGCGTGCCTTTCGGCGATGGCCGCGATGGCTCAGGCGGAAGAACCGCGCCTGGATGCCCTGCAAGAACGCCGGCCGGCCATGTCCATATTGGTGCGCAAGCATCAAATGGGCGCCGACATGGTGCAGGTGACGATGCTGAAAGGGGATTACCCCGCTGAGCTCTTGCGCCAGCAAATCCTTTTGATGCCGAGCTACGGCACCACCCCGCCGCGGGGTCTCGAGATTTTTGGCGGCGCCCCGGCCAAGACCCTGCGCCAAGCCATGTTTGCGGTGGATGGCCTGCTGATGCCGAAAACCGGTGAGATCAACTTCGAGGCGATCTTAAAGCCATTCTTGGGCGCGCCCGAACCCTACGCCGTGGACACGATGATTGTGGTGGTGGAAGGGATGCCGGCCGTACCCAACACCACGCTGGTCGAGCACGCCACCGACACGGTCTTGCTAAAGGGCGTGCCGCTAGGGTCGGACTCCATCGAATACCGCATTTCGGTCTCCAGCCAGGATCCGGCGCAGATCAAGATTCCCACAAAGTATGAGGCCACCACCAAGTCCGAAACGCCGGGCAAGGGCGGCTCGGGCAATTCCCGCCAAGTGATTCTCATTGGCATTGGCGTTGCGGGCGTTATTGCGGCGGGGGCGTTGGTATACTCCCTCACACGGCGGCGATAACGACGCGCAAGGGACATTCTCTTCGGGTCGCGATCGCCGTTGGGTTGCCAAAGCCAACGGATTAGCGGAATGTCCAAACTCAATTTCACGATTTACGACCTCGTCGAGAAGGGCTACGAACTCGGTGCCTCTGACATCATGCTCAAGGCCAATGCCGTGCCTTACATGAAGCAGTACAGCTCCATGAACCCGCTCCCGGGAGACTGGGCCAAGCTCACCGGCGAAGATGTGATGGAACTGCTGAAGCCGGTTATGCTGGACAAGCAGGTTCGCAAGTTCGACGAAACCAACGAAATGGACCTCGCCTTCGTGGTGGAAGGCAAGTGCCGCGTTCGTACGAACATCTACCGGCAGCGCACGCACCCCGCCGCTGTTCTTCGTATCATTCCGCTGCGCATCCGCCAACTGGAAGAGCTGGGGATGCCGGCTTCACTCTCCGAGGTCACCAAGCACCGCCAGGGGCTCGTGCTGGTCACCGGTCCGACGGGTTCTGGGAAGACGACGACTCTGGCCGCCCTGCTGGACATCATCAACCGCGAGCGCAACGTCCACATCGTGACCATCGAAGACCCGCTGGAAATCGAGCACCCCGACCACCAAAGCTACGTGAGCCAGCGCGAAGTCGGAATTGACACTGACGACTTCATCCCGGCCCTCCGCGCCGTGGTTCGTGAAGCTCCGGACGTCATCCTGATCGGTGAAATGCGCGACATCACCACGATGCACACTGCGCTCACCGCCGGGGAAACCGGCCACTTGGTCTTCTCCACGGTTCACACCTCCAGCGCCTACGAAACGCTGGACCGTATCATCAACATGTTCCCGCCGCACGAAAAGGGCTTCCTTTGTCAGCGGTTGGCGAACTCGCTCCGCGCCATCATTGCCCAAAAGCTGGTGCCGCGCGCCGATGGCCAGGGCCGCGTCGTGGTCCCCGAAATCCTGATCTGTACGCCCACCGTCAGCAAGGCCATTGAAGATGGCCACTTTGGCGACCTGTACCACCTGATGAACGAGGGCGGCTACTGGGGCATGCAGACGATGAACCAGGGTCTGGTGCGCTATGTGAAGGCGGGCATCGTGGACGAACCCACGGCGATCCAATACGCAGGTATTGTTTCGGAATTGAAGCAAATGCTTCGCCGGTAGGTCGTTTATGTCAGCCGCTTATGATCGCTTAAAGTCGCTCCTAGAGCAAGTGGTGGAGGTCGACGCAAGCGACCTTCATATCAAAGTCAATAACCCGCCGATCATGCGGGTTCGCGGCGATCTCAAGCGGCTGGACATGCCGGCCCTGAGCGAAAGCGAAGTCGAGGCCATGTTCGATGCGGTGCTCAACGAGGAGCGCCGCGAACGCCTCAATACCTTCAAAGAGTGCGACCTCTCGTTTGCCGTGCCGGGCTTGGCGCGGTTCCGCGTGAACCTGTACTGGCAGCAAGGACGCAAGGGTGGCGTTTTCCGCTTGATCCCTTACCGCATCAAGTCCATTGACGAGATTGGGCTGCCCGAGGTGACCAAGAAGCTGGCCTTGCTCCCGCGCGGCCTCATCCTGGTGACCGGCCCGACGGGGAGCGGCAAATCCACCTCCCTCGCGGCGATGATCAATCACATCAACGAGCACTCCACGCGCCACGTGATTACGATTGAAGACCCCATCGAGTACGTTCACCAAGACCGCAAGTGCATCGTCAACCAGCGAGAACTGGGGACCGATACTTCCAGCTTTGCCGAGGCCCTGCGCCACATCATGCGGCAGAACCCGGACGTGATCCTCGTCGGGGAAATGCGTGACCTGGAAACAATCCAGTTGGCCATCACGGCAGCGGAAACCGGACACTTGGTGTTCAGCACGCTGCACACCGTGGACGCCGCCCAGACGATTGACCGCGTGGTGGACGTCTTCGACCCCGAACAGCAAGAGCAGATCCGCACGCAGCTGGCCGTAACCCTGCAAGCGGTGGTTTCACAGTCATTGCTTCCGCGCTGCGACACCGAAGGCCGGATTGCCGCCTTTGAGGTCATGGTTGTCACGCCGTCCATCCGCACGATGGTCCGCGACGGCAAGACGCACCAACTGGTTTCCGACATTCAAACCGGGGGCGAGCACGGCATGCAGACCCTCGACAACCACCTGCTGAAGCTGGTCGAGGAGAAGAAAGTGGACTACGAAGTGGCGCTATCCAAGAGCACCAACGTTCTCGAGTTTGAACGCCGAGCCCTCGCGCGCGGCCTGGCCCCGGGAGCGTCCAGCAATGCCTGACGTCTTGGGCCTCCTCACCCGGACCGTGGAGCAGGACGGATCGGACCTCCACTTCAAGACCGATACCGGCAGCGTCTACCTGCGCAAGCACGGCGAACTCATTCACTGGGATGACGTGCCGACCTACGGGGCGGACGAGTTCATGGCGAACTTCACCAAGCATCTGCGACCGGAGCAGATTGAGAAGTTCAACAAGACGCAAGAGCTGGACTTCTCGCTTGAGATTCCGAAGGTGGCCCGCTTCCGTGGCAACCTGTATTGGCAGCGCGGGTTCCCGCAGGCCGTCTTCCGCGTCATCCCGTTCCACATCCAGAACATGGATGAGCTGAACCTGCCGCAAGCGTGCTACGACTTCATCGAGCGCCCGCGCGGTCTGGTTCTGGTCACGGGGCCGGCCGGGTCAGGGAAGTCCACGACGTTGGCGGCGATGATCGACAAGATCAACCGCACCCAGCCCGTGCACATCATGACGGTGGAAGACCCCACCGAGTTTGTCCACGACGACCACATGGCGCTCATCAACCAGCGCGAACTGGACGTGGACACCCATAGCTTTGCCAACGCCCTCAAGTACGTGCTCCGCCAAGACCCGGACGTAATCTTGGTCGGGGAAATGCGCGACCTGGAGACCATCCACCTCGCCATTACGGCGGCGGAAACCGGACACCTTGTGTTCGCCACGCTCCACACGGTGGACGCCGTGCAGACCGTGGACCGCATCGTGGACGTATTCCCCATGCACCAGCAGCAGCAGATCCGCATGCAGCTTTCGGTGAACCTGCTCGGTGTCATCTCGCAGACGCTGATCAAGCGCAAGGATGGCCGGGGCCGCGTGGCCGCATTTGAGGTGCTGAACGCCTCCAGTGCCGTGCGCAACCTGATCCGCGAAAACAAGACGTACCAGATCAACTCCATCATCCAGACCGGCGCGAAGCAGAAAATGCAGACGCTGGACCAAAGCCTGGCCCGGCTCGTCGAGGCCGGATTGGTGGACCAAATGGAAGCCTTGTTCCGTGCCAAGGATCGCGGCGAACTCGGTCGGCTGCTTCAGCTCACAAACGTCGCCGGCGCGACGCAAGCCGGGGCACCGTCTTCGGCCCCGCCCAATGCCCCGCCGACTTCGGCTCCTCCCGTGGCTCCGCCCGGCACGACCGATAGCCCTTCCGCGCCCCCGTCCACCAGCCCTCGTGGCGGTTGGCGGCCCGGCGGCGGCAGCTGACGCATGACCCAGCCTCCGGACGACCTCTTCAAAGAGAACGAACGCACCGCTCCTCAAGCCGAGGGGCGGTGTCACTTTGCTTTAGGGGACCTCACGCTCAAGAGCGGCGCGACTTTGCCGCAAGTGCAGGTGGCCTATGAAACCTGGGGCACCTTCACCGGCGACAACGCCATTGTGGTGTGCCACGCCCTCAGCGGGGATAGCCACTGCATCGGTTGGTGGGAGGCCCTCATCGGCCCCGGCAAGGCCATTGACACCGACCGGTACTACGTCATCGGTACCAACGCTCTGGGAGGCTGCCAGGGCACCTCGGGCCCGTGGCAGGCGCACCCGGAGGATGGCCGCCGCTACGGCTCCCGATTCCCGGAGATCACGGTGGAGGACATGGTGGCCGCGCAGGCCCGCCTGTGCGATCATTTGGGGGTCCAGCGGCTCGCCGCCGTCATTGGGGGCAGTATGGGGGGCATGCAGGCCCTGGAATGGGCGCGCCAATTCCCCGAGCGGGTGCAGCGGGTGTGGATGACGGCCAGTTGCGCCGCCCACAACGCCTTGCAGATCGGATTCAACGAAACCGCCCGCCAGGCCATCACTCAAGACCCGGCCTGGCGTGGAGGAGACTACGACCCCGACCAGCCCCCCGCCGCCGGCCTGGCCGTGGCGCGCATGGTAGGGCACCTGAGCTACTTGAGCGAAGCGGCCTTCGAACGTAAGTTCGCCCGGGAGAAGCGGGAAGACGGCGTGTTCCAGGTGGCCAGCTACCTGCAGTACCAGGGGCATAAGTTCATCCACCGGTTCGATCCCGCCTCGCTGGTGGTGCTGAGCCAAGCGATTGACCAGTACGACGGGCGGGACGTGAGCATGGTGGAGGCGGACGTGCTGCTGACCAGCTTCACCAGCGACTGGCTGTACCCCAGCCACCAAAGCGTGGCCCTGGCCGCCGCATTGCGCGAGGCGGGCGCCTACGCTGAGTGGCACGAGATTGACTTGCCGCACGGGCACGACTCCTTCCTGCTGGACGGGGTGCACCAGACCGAAATCGTGCGGGAGTTCTTGGCGAGGGACCCAAGGGAGTCCTGAAACCTTGCGAGCCCGCCGCCGCAAGTGCTAATCTTTCATTCCCACGCGGGTGTAGCTCAGTTGGTTAGAGCGCCGGCCTGTCACGCCGGAGGTCGCGGGTTCGAGCCCCGTCATCCGCGCCAGTGTGCCGCGGTAGCTCAGTTGGTAGAGCAAAGCACTGAAAATGCTTGGGTCGCCGGTTCGAGTCCGGCTTGCGGCACCACTCTTTTCCTCCTCTTGTTCTGAGAGGATTGTGCCCGAAATCCTGTAAAGAATGCACGATGGTCACCTCGCTTTAGAGGGGGTGGTCTTTGCGCGCAAGGTCCGTACGGAAGCCTGGGAAAGGGAATTGGTAGCGAAGGCCGGACTCGAACCGGCGACCTAACGGGTATGAACCGTTTGCTCTAACCAACTGAGCTACTTCGCCACGCGCTCTGTATTATGACCCGACCCCGCGCAAGACGGCGGGCCTTCTTCTGCTGAAAATTCCCGGCAGGTTCACTCGTCTATACCCTCGGCACATGGTCACGGCACTCGTGTTTCTCCTGGCGCAGCGCGCGCCCACCGACATCCTGGATGGCTTTGCCCAGTCCCGGGATGTGCGTTCGCTCTCCCAAATGGCGCCGGACCTGGAAACCGGACACTTCCGGTACATCGAGAAAACAGGCTCCTTCTCGGGGGGACGCTTCGGGTGGCGGGTGCTGCCTCTGCAAGATCCAGCCCAGCCGAACGTGCTCTACGCCGTGTTCAGCACGCCCCTAACCATTCAGGATTACGGCGAACAGGTGTATCGCCTGGATGACGGCCTGTTGGCCGAACACTTCCCCGAGGAAACCAACTTCGGCGTGCTGCCCAAGCATTACGAGCTGAACATGCGGGTGGAGCCGGAGCGCTCCCGCGTGGTGGTGGATTGCAAGATTGACCTCGTGACCTCCGGCGAGCGCAAACCTTCGTTCTTCATTCGTCTCTCCCCGCACTACAAGGTCACGGCACTGAAATCGGCAAGCGGGGAACCCATCCCGTTCACGCAGGCGGGCGGCGTGGTATGTGCCCCCACCCCGGTGGGAAGCACCACCTGGACGATTAGCTATGAAGGCATCCCCGACCTGCCCCGGTTTGCCGGCACGGTGACGAAGAAGGAAGCCATGCTGACAGACGACTATTTCTGGCCTTCCATCGGACGCTACCCGGCCACGACCACAATGCACGCCGACATCCCCGCGAACTGGGAAGTCATCAGCAACGGCACCCGGACCGCCCAGACCACGGAGGGCGACCGCAAGAAGGCGACTTTCGTTAACAACCTCGCCATCAGCTATCTCAGCTTCTCGGCGGGCGAGTTTGCCATTACCCGCGAGGCCCCGGTGCCAGGCCAGGTCATCCACGCGGTGATGGCCAACAACATGAACGAAGGAGAGCGGAAGCTGCAGATGGAAATGCAGAAGCCGGTCATTGATTTCTACAGCAAAACCTTCGGGCCGTGGCCGTACAAAGGCTGGGTCACGCTCAGCAGTGAGAGCTACGGCGGGGCAGCGCTAGAGGGCTATTCCTACGCCACCTATGCCCCGGGCTGGCTGCCGGATAGCGATGCCCACGAGCCCGCTCACACCTTCTTTGGCGGCGTGATTGCCAACACCTACCTGCGGTCGTTCTGGAATGAGAGCTTTGCGTCCTTCTGCGAGGGGTTCTATGAGCGGGAAGTCGAGATCGGCAACCGCGACGAGCGCCGTCTGGCCTTTGTCAGCAATCCGTTCCCGTCGCCCACTTGGAACAACGGCATCATCGTCGAATCGGGCGTGATGACGGGCGATCTTTCGGCGGACCTGGGCTACGGCAAGGGAGCGATTGTGCTGCAAATGCTGGAGCACGAAATGGGCACCGAAGCCTTCGTCAAGAGCGTGCAGCAGTGGCTGACGACGCACCCTAAAGGCACCCCCGGCGAGTGGGAGGACTACTTTGCCGTGCTAGGGCCGGAATACGACGGGTTCATTGAGCAGTGGTTCCGCCGCCCGGGCTGGGCGCGGTTCCGCATCGGCAACGTGCGCTACGAGGACGGCCAACTCAAGGGTGATGTCACCTTCACGGGCACCCCGTACCGCATCGTCAGCGACCTCATGGTCGAGACTCCGGGCGGCTCGCGCAACATGGTGCGCGTAACGCTGAACCCCACGGGCAAAGAAGCCACGAGCGAGTGGTCGGTGGCCCTCCCGGAAGAACCGGTGCGCGGCGCCTTCGACCCCTACGAGCGGATCATGATGATGCGCAGTGCCTCGGGGCCGGCGCAGCTTTCACGCGAACTCGGCCGCCTGCAAGCGGTGGTCCACCCGGATGCCCAAGCCTGGGCCAATTCGGCGGACCTCGGCCGAACCACGGTGACGCCCGATTTCCCGTCTAACCCGGCCAACCGAGTGTTGGTGGGCCATCCCGACCAGTGGCCGCAACTGCTGCCGCTGCTAGAGCAAGCCGGGATGACGGTGAACGGCAACGAGCTGACCTACGACGGCACCACAATTGACCTGAACAAGGGCGGGGCAGCGGCGATCGTCGCGGCCCCGGATGGCCAGCCGATCGTGCTCTTGCTCGGCCAAACCCGGCGCCCGATGAAGACCGGCAAAGCCCGCATTGCGGTCTGCAATGAGTACGGGTTCTTTCTCCGGGGCCTTACCGAACCTCGGATGGAAGGCGAACTGGCGTTCCGGCTCTAAACCCGGTCAGTCCAGCGACACTCCCAGGGCCTCGATGATGCGTTCGAGGTCCTGGTCGCTGTAGAACTCAATCCGGATGTGTCCGCCCTTCTTGCTCTTGTTGAGCTCAACGCGGGCGCCCAGCCGCTCTGAGATGCTTTGCTGGATGGGCAGCCAATTCGGGTCCAGCGAGGTCGGCGTAGACTTCTTCTTCGGCTTGCTGGCGGCGTTTTGGCTGGCCAGTTCTTCGGCTTTGCGCACGCTCAGGTCTTCGCGCAGGATCCGCGCAAGCAACGTGAGCTGCGAGGTCTCGCCTTCCAGCATCAGGATGGCGCGGGCGTGGCCTTCGGTGATCGCCCCCTTCTCCAGGGCTTCCAGGGCCAGCTTGGGCAGGCGTAGCACCCGCAGGGTGTTAGCCACGGCGGCGCGCGATTTGCCCACGCGTTCGGCAATCTGCTCCTGAGTCAGGCCGAAGTCTTGGGCCAGCTGCTGATAGGCGCGGGCGCATTCCACGGCTCCTATGTCTTCACGTTGGACGTTCTCGATCAGCGCCCATTCCAGGCTCTGCTGGGCATCGCTGCGGCGCACCATCACGGGCACTTGGTTCATCCCCGCACGCTGAGCGGCCCGCCACCGGCGCTCACCTGCAATGATTTCGTACTTGCCTTCGCCCACTTGCCGAGCCAGGATGGGCTGGAGCACCCCGTGCTCCCGAATCGAGCGAGTAAGGTCCTCGAGACTCTCCTCGTCAAAGTGCGAACGCGGTTGGCGCGGGTTGGGGTGCAAGCTGCCCACCGGTAAGAGGGAAGGGGAAGTGCCCGCCGTGGCCGGGGCTTCTCCCTTCGCTTCCTTTACTTCCTTGGCCGGTTTCTCGGGCTTCGCCTTGCCAGCTTTCACGGCCTTGGGGGAGGTCGCCGGGGAGGGTGCAGACGGTTCCGCGCCCGTATCGCCTCTCAGTTGGGACAGTCCTCGACCTAATCCACGCCGCATTCTCTGATTATGATGCCTTTGGTTCGCTACAATGGGGGCGTGACCACCGAGGAACTCGCCGGCCCCTTTACGCTCCGGATCGCTGTGCGCGCCACGGTGGACCAAGTCCGCCAGGCCTGGACCACCCCCGCCGGGTTGGAATCCTTCTTTATTCGGGCCGCCGAGGGGGCGAGCGCCGAGAACTACCAAGCGGGCGACCAGTACCGCTGGGAATGGGCACCCGGCATCGAAGACACCGGCACCGTCCACCGTTGCGATGAATCCGCGTTCGAATTTGGCTGGTACGAAGACGAAGGCCATGTCACAGTACTGTGGGAAGCCGAGGGCGACGAGACCATGGTTACCCTCACCGAAATCATGAGCCGCCCCACCAAAGTCGAGGTGCGGGCCTCCCGCCAATTCGGCTGCGCAATGGGCTGGACGTTTTTTTTGGCGAACCTCAAGGCTAAGTTGGAGCACGGCATTGACCTACGTGAAACCAACCCCGACCGCACGGAGGTCGTGAACTTCTGAGCCGCCTCCGCCCGCACAATGAGCCGGTGATCTCCGACACCCAGCGTCTGCTAGTGGTAGGGGGTGGCGGGATGCTGGGCCACGACGTGACCCGCGCCGCCGAAGCCTTGGGCTACGAAGTCTTGACCCCGGGCCGGGTGGACCTGGACCTCCGCGATGCCGCCGCCCTGGACAAGCTCCGCCGGATGGGGCCGCTCTGGGTGAATGGGGTGATCAACTGCGCCGCCTACACGGCCGTGGACCGCGCCCAGGATGAGCCCATGGAGGCCTTTGCCATCAACGCGAAGGGCGCGGGCAGCCTGGCCGCCGTGTGCGCCGAAAACGTGTGGCCGTTCATCCACGTCTCCACCGATTTTGTCTTCGACGGCAAGAAGACTACGCCCTACACCGAAGAGGACCCGACCAACCCCCTGGGGGTGTACGGCAAGACCAAGCGCGCCGGTGAGGAACTAGTAATGCAGATGAACCCGCAGGCCTACATTGCCCGCACGAGCTGGCTATTCGGGGTGGACGGGCGGTGCTTCCCGCGCACCATGATTGATGCGTGGCGGGCGGGGAAGACCCTGCGCGTGGTGGCCGACCAGGTGGGCACGCCCACTTACACCGGCGACCTGGCGCCCTTGCTGCTGCAACTCCTGAATCTGCGCCCTGCCCCGGGGATCTATCACACCTCCGGTCCGGACGCAATGAGTTGGCACCAGTTTGCCGAGCTGATCTTGACCACCTGGCAAATCGAAACGGGTGAGCCCGGCGAGATCAACGTTGCGCCCATCGCCACCTCGGATTGGCCGACCCCCGCCGCACGCCCGGCTTATAGCGCTCTCAGTAACGCGAAACGAGAAAGCCTCGGTCTCGCCCCCATGAGAGCGATGACCGAGGCCCTGGCTGATTACTGCCGAGCTTACTCAGCGGCCTTGGGCTGACGAACCACCGGAGCGGTGGCCTTGGCGGCCCAATCCTTGGCGTACTTGGCCGGGTCCTTGCGGAGCGGCTCGTTGCAGCCCGCGCAGCAGGTGTAGTAGCGCACGCCCTGGAAGTCCACGTAAGCGGAAGCCACGCCGTAGGAAGCAACCTTCTCGCCCATCACCGGGCAGGTCATCACTTCCTTTTCGGGCATGGTCGCAAACTTGGCCGGGTTGGCCTTAAAGGTGTTGAAGTTCTCTTCCTTGACGAAGGAATAGTTGATGCCCTTGTACGCCATGTGGAACTTGGCGCGGCGCATGTTCAGCAGGTCGCCCGTCACCGGGTCGAACAGGAACTGGCCCGCGAGTTGACCGGCTTCGGCCCGCTCCTTGATGTACTTCATCGGCTCGCGACCGAACTTGGGCTCACAGCCCGGGCAGCAGAACATGAACTTGATCCCGTTCCATTCCACGGCCTTGGCATCGGCGGGCAGCGCATCGCCCGGGACGACCGGGCACACGAACTTCGGCGCATCTTGGGGGGCCATAACAACGGCGGCAATGAGGCTTACAAGCATTTCGAACCTTCCTACATTATAGACTAACGCGTAACTTATGCCCCCGCATTCCCCCGCCCGCCATAAAGCCTGGTCGCTGTACCAACTCTACTGCGTGGTGGCGTTCTTGCTTCACATGGCCATGGCATGGGGGTTGTGGCGCATCATCCAAGATCCCTATCCGATCGGTCTGACGCTGTCGCCCAACGACATTGACATCGCACAGTACGCCGCCGAGACCTTGCGGAAAGGCAGTGTGGTGTTACTCGGTTCCAGCCTGTTTTTTGGTGTGGGGTCGGTGGCCATCTTGCGCTTCCGCAACACCAAAGAGGCGTGGACGACGCATATGATCAACCTCGCGCTGGGTGCCTTGACGTGCGTTTTGCTCCCCTTAGCGGTGCCCGTGGGATTGATGATGATGCGGCCGGATTTCAAAGACTGGTTCATCCGCGAACCGGGCACGCCCGGCGCGAATCAGTAAAGCTCGCTGTGGTAGGTCATGCCGGTGGGCATGAGGGCTTCCAGAGCATCCAGCGTCGCGCGGTCAACTGCTACCAGGCCCATGCGGTGCATATGCCGCCAACCCGGATGACCAAAGAAAGCCCCGCTAAAGGTGGCAATGTCGACTTCCACCAGGGGCGCATCGCCTCCGCTATCCAGCGTGCACGTCGTTCCGGACGGGCTGAATTCCACTCGCCACGGGCCTTCGTTCTCGGGCAGGATCGGGTCGGTGACCCGCAATCGGAAAGCGCCGGAATGCAGCGGCTTCAGCAAGGTCAAGGCTCCGGGTACGTTGTAAATCCGGACCATCGCTTCACGGTCCACGGAAATTTCCACCTGGCCGTCATGGAACCGGCTCATGAAGGGGCAGTCCTCCGGCTCGCACCACTTCACTGAGGATTGATTGATGGCCAAAGAGCGGATGAACGCCAACCCACTCTCGTAGCCCGCTCGCGATGACCATGCGAACTCATTGACCTCAAGGACCTCATAAAAGCCCTTCACCCGGGCGTAAACGTAAGCCTCGACGGGATTGCCCAGGGCAAAGAGCTGCGAATCCTGACTGGCCAACATCCGCTCCCAACGATCGGGATGTCGGTCCACCGAAAGGGCGTAGGGTGAGATAAACGCCGCATGGCACGCCGCCAGCCCCTCCACGTCGTGGCTCGTGGCCACGCGCGCCTCAAGGGTCTGCGTGAGCGAGGGCATGCGGTCGACGGGAACATGCATCTCCATCCGGTGCGCGGCCCCGCTGGCGTAACCCTGCTTGCGATAGAACTTGTCCCGGAAGGCGTAAAGGGCACCCGCCACCATCCCGGCGGCGCGCTCGGCGCGGATGACTTCGGCCATCAGGCGCTGGCCGTAACCCCCATTGCGGTGGGTCGGGGCAATCCCAACGGTGGCCACCCCCGCCAGGGGCAAAAAGCCATGCGCGTGGCGCGCCCTCAGCGTCAAGCAGTTGGTGACACCCACGGGCTGGTCGTCCACTCGCGCCAGATAACGACGTCCACCGCCAATGATGTCGGCGAGTCGGTCGGTTTCCAGCGGCGGGCGACCATCATAAACCCAGGAGCGGACCTGTAAAAAGTCGCTTTCGTCGGTCGGGCCGCACTCCTGGAATCGCCAACTCATGGGGAGAGTTTAGACCGGGAGGTTGCGCGTTTCCTTGTCGACGCCCAGCACAAAGCAGCTGTGAATCTTGCCGATGCCCTGCACTTGGCTGAGGTGCTGGTCAATGAAGTCGCGGTAAGCGTTCATATCGGGCACCACGATCTTCAGCAGAAAATCGTGCTCGCCACTGATGTGCAGGCACTCTTGCACTTGCTCGATGCTTGTGACGGCCTCGCGGAAGCGGGAAATCGCTTGATCCTGGTGCAGCGACAAGCTGACCAGGGCAATCACGAGCAACCCGTAGCCCATCTCCACGCGGTTGAGTTGGCAGTGGAACCCATCAATCAGGCCGCTCTCTTCCAACTTGCGGATGCGCTGGAGGGTGGAAGGGGCAGATAACCCGATGCGTCGGGCCAACTCAGCGTTCGAGATCCGTCCGTCCTCTTGCAGATCTCGAAGGATTTGGCGATCCTTCTCGTCCAAGGCGACGCGTGGCTCTCCCCACTTAGGTCCTTTCGTCTGAACAACCGGTTGCATATGACTCTCGCCTGCTATCGTAGCACTTAGGCACTTATGGCAAGTACGCTACCCCCTACCCATTTGCCCACATGGGATTTACAGTTTTTTTATTCAAGCTTTGATTCAGCCGAGCATTTGGCCGCGCGGCAGGACCTGGAAGCCCAACTGACCGCCCTGGAGGCCCAACTCGACCGCGACGGGATTGACGGCGGCGAGCCCCTGGCGGCCGACGCCGCGCAAGCCCAGCGCGCCCGTGCGCTGGTAGACCGGCTGAATCACCTGATGACCAGCATCACCCCGATGCGGGCCTACGCTTATGGCCGCCTGACCACGGATGCCGGTGATGAAGAGGCGCAGGCCGCGATTGGCTACCTCACGAAGCAGGGCATTCGGGCCAGCAAGGTCGAAACCCGGTTCACGGCCTGGCTCGGCCGCTTTGATGTGGCAGCACTGGTTGCCCACGATGCCGTCTTGCAAGACCACGCCTTTGTGCTGCACAAGCGAGCCACCGAAGCCAAGCACCAAATGACGATGGCCGAGGAAGCCCTGGCCGCCGACATGGGCGAAACCGGGGGTAGTGCCTGGTCTCGCCTCTATGGCAACTTCAGCAGCCAAATCGAAGTTCTGGTCAACGGCGAGAGCATGCCGATGAGTGCCGTGCGCAACTTGGCGTACGATTCCGACCCGAGCGTGCGCAAAGCGGGCTACGAAGCCGAACTGGCCGCGTGGTCGCGCAATGAAATCCCCATTGCCGCCGCGATCAACGCGATCAAGGGCGAAACCCTCCTCCTCAACAAGCGCCGAGGATGGGATCACCCCATTGATTACGTCCTCTTTGACAATCACATGGACCGGGCCAGCCTGGACGCCATGATGAGCGCGGCGGAGAAATCCTTCCCGGATTGGCGCCGCTATCTGCGGGCCAAGGCGAAAGCGCTGGGCCACGAAGGCGGCCTGCCGTGGTACGACATGTTCGCGCCCCTGGGCGAAGAACGATCCTACGAATACTCCGAAGCCGAGCGATTTGTGGAGGATATGTTCCGCCGCTACAGCGACAAGATGGGCGACCTCGCCCGCACGTCGTACGACGAACAGTGGACGGACGCCGGACCGAAGCGCGGCAAGCGCGATGGTGCGTTCTGCATGGGCGCTGGGCAAGGGAAGAGCCGCATCTTGATGAACTTCAAGCCGGCCTTCGGCAGTGTGGCGACTTTGGCCCACGAACTCGGCCACGCCTACCATAACCAGTGCCTGGCCATCCGCCAGCCGCTGCAGCGCGACACGCCGATGCCCCTGGCCGAAACCGCCAGCATCTTTTGCGAGACGATCATCAAGCGAGCCGCTCTGCAAGAAACGGAAGGCGCGGCCAAGGTGGCGATTCTCGAGGCCTCTCTCCAGGGGGCGTGCCAGGTGGTGGTGGACATCACCAGTCGGTACCGCTTTGAAGAGTCGGTATTCAAAGGCCGTGCCGAGCGTGACCTGAGCCCGCGCGAACTCTGCGACGCCATGCGCGCCGCCCAGGACAGCACCTACGGCGATGGCCTGAGCTGCGGCCACCCCTACATGTGGGCCGTGAAGCCGCACTACTACAGCTACGGGGCGTACTACAACTTCCCGTATATGTTCGGCCTCCTGTTTGCGCTGGGCCTCTACGATGTGTACACGCAGGACCCGGACGCCTTCCGCGATCGCTACGACGACCTGCTGGCCAGCACGGGGATGTTCGATGCGGCCGCGCTGGCGCAGCGATTCGGCATTGACATTCGCGACGAAGCCTTCTGGCAGCGCTCCCTCGGGGTGTTGGTGGAGGACATCAACGAGTTCGAACGGCTCGTAGCCTCCTCTTGAAACTAGAGGTCAGGGAACCGGGGCGGCTCGACAAGCTCGTTGCTGCCGCCCTGGATGGAGTCAGCCGCAGCCGCGTGAGCGAGCTGATTGAGGCGGGCCAAGTGCAGATCAATGGTCAGGTCTGCACCAAGGGCTCTCAACGCGTGGCGGCGGGCAGCGAAGTGACCTTGGGCGAGATTCCGGAGCGGGAAGCACCGGACCTCACCCCGGTGCCTATGGAGCTTGAGGTTGTCTACGAAGACGAGCACTTGCTGGTGGTGAACAAGCCACGCGGGCTCTCTGTGCACCCTTCGCCGGGTTCAAAACGGCCAACGCTGGTGCACGGGCTTCTGGCGCGCGCGCACGCTTTGGCGCAAGGCTCGGCCCCCCACCGTCCCGGGCTTGTGCACCGCCTCGATAAGGACACTACGGGGCTCATCTTGATTGCCAAGAACGACCGGGCGCACGCCCATCTGGCCGAGCAGATTCAGGTTCGGAGCGCCGGCCGGCGCTATTTGGCGATTGCCCGGGGTTGGCCCCCGCATGAAGCCTTCACCATTGATGCGCCCTTGGCCAAAGACCCCCGGCGGCCGCTGGCCCGGGCCGTCCATCCGGATGGAAAGCCGGCGATTTCTCACGTCAAGCGGCTGGTGCGCATGGATGAAGGCGCGCTCCTGGCCGTGAAACTGGAAACCGGCCGGACGCACCAGATTCGGGTGCATCTGGCGTCCGTGGGCTTCCCGGTGGTGGGAGACCCGCTCTACGCCCCGCCCCCGTTCGATCAGGGCCCCCTGCAGTTGCACGCCGCGTACATGAGCTTCGCGCACCCCGTGACGGGCGATATGATAGAGCTATACGCCGCACCGCCCGAAGATTTCCGAATCCAGGGCCACGACGTGCGGGCGCAGGTGATGACATGGTCGTAAGAGAAGGAACGGGGTGGTCGCGTTTGCAGCGGGCCGGGGTGGCTTCCGGTACCCCCATTGACCTCCTAACGCTGGCTTTGTGCCGCGACCCGCAAGACCTGGAGGCGACCGAGCCCCACGCCGCTCACCTGCTGCGGCAGTACCGCATGCGGCAACTCGGGGACGTGAGCGCGTCCGAACTCCAAGAGCGGGTTGGCATGGACGCTTATGAGTCCCTGCGGTTCCTCGCCACGCTGGAGCTGGGCCGCCGGGTGGGTGCGAGTTCGCATGGAGAAGTCTCGACCATCACGGGCGACAAGGACGCTTACGAGGCCGTCAAGCACATCGAAGACGCCAAGCAAGAGAAGGTCATCACCGTGTTGCTGGACACCAAGAACCACATCCTCGGCACCATCACGGTCCACATCGGCACGCTGGATGCCAGCCTGATTGGCCCGCGTGAAGTCTTCCGCGATGCCGTGCGAGAGAACGCGGCGGCCCTGGTGGTAGCGCATAACCACCCCAGCGGCGACCCCACCCCCAGCCCCGAGGATATCGCCGTCACCAAACGCCTGAACGAAGTGGGAGAGATCCTAGGGATTCGTTTGCTGGATCACATCATCGTCGGGAAAGGGAAGTACGTCAGCTTGCGCAAGGAAGGCAAGTTTTGAATCCGATCTGGGATGACCTCCGCGCCCGGCTCGACGCTGAGCACGAACAACGGGAAGCCGCGCTGGCGGGCACCCGCCAAATCATCCAAGCAAGTTCCAAGGCAATCCGGGCCTGCCACCGCCAAGAGACGGAAAGAGCCCACCAACTGGCCGAGGAGGCCCGGCGCAGCGCCCAGCAATTGCGGGAGGCTATGCAAAGCACACCGCGCATGCTTTACGCGGGCTACTTGCAGGACGCCGAGAAGGAGATGGTGGAGGCGGTGCTACTGCTGGCCATGATTGAAGGCACGGAATACCCCTCCGCACCGGATCTCAACGTGGAGGCCCACACCTATGCGCACGGGATCGCCGAGGCCGCCAGCGAACTCCGACGGACGATCTTGGACCAACTCAGGGCCGACAATTACGCGGAAGCCCAGCGCCTCATGAGCGCCATGGAACTCGTTTACGACGAGCTGATTACCCTGGATTACCCAGATGGCCTCACCGGAGGCCTGCGGCGAGCGACGGATGCGCTACGAGCCGTATTGGAGCGCACCCGAGCCGACTTGACGATGACTATCGTCCAAGACCGGCTCCGAACTGCGCTCCGAAGTGATGAAATGCCCTGAGACTTACTCGACGGCTTGCACGCTGTCCGGACCGTCACCGGTCGGGCGCTCGGCACCGGCGGTGGCACCGCCTTCAGCGGGGGCAGCTTCGCCTTGCGAGCAGCCGAAAACGAACGTGGCGGCCAAGATCGCGATCAGGGCCAGATTGAGGATCTTCATGATGTACTCCAACCGAACCGCAAGGCCCGGATGTTGGCAAAGACGTTCTGTCGTTGCGAAAAGTCACACCGAACCTTGAGTTCTGCCCGAAATAGTACGGTGGACCCAAGGTTCGGCATAGGGACGAGCGTAGGACTTACTTTTCGTCTGCGATGACCGAGTCCGGGCCGGAGCCTTCCGGACGACTGGTTTGGGTGTCCGTGTTGGCCTGAGGTTCGACTTCCTTTGTGCAGCCGAACATGAAGGCGGCAGTGGCAAGCACCAGCAAGAACGAGAGGGTGAGTTTCATAGTCTTCTCATCCGATCCCAGGATTTCCTGAGCCCGGTACATCGTTGACGCGACCCTTGGCAAGGAGGTGACATGAATAGGGCTCATGGAATTCTACGAATCCACGAGCCCAACCTGAATGGCAAGCTTTGCGAAGCTCAGACCTTGGTGCCGAGGCCCTGCGCCATCACGATCTCTTCGGCGTGATTGACCGTGAAGGCCACGCGGTGCGTCAGGTACTCCAGCGCCGTTTCCGCCGCCGGGTTGCCATTGCCGCTGCCCTTGACGCCGCCGAAGGGCAGGTGCACTTCCGCGCCGATGCTCGGCAGGTTCACGTAGCCCAGACCGTAGTCCGCGTGGTCACGCACGTAGCGCCACTTGCGGAAGTCTTCCGTGATCACCGCCATGCTCAGGCCGTATTCGGTGTCGTTGTAGACGCGCACGGCTTCTTCCAGGCCGTCCACGCCAATAATGGCGCAGTGGGGGCTGAAGGCTTCTTGGCGCAGGCAGAAGGTGTTCTCCTTGTACTGCGCGAAGCGGTACACAAACGGTGAAGCAAAGTTGCCATTCACGTGGTCCGGACCGGTCAGCACTTGGCCATCCAGCAGGATCTCGCCGCCTTCTTCCTTGGCCTTGGCGTTGTGATGTTGCCACTTGGCCAGTCCGTCCGGGTTGATGAGCGGACCCATGAAGACCGAGGGGTCCATACCGTCGCCCACGCGCACCCGCTTGGCGAGGTCAAGGAATCGCTCCGTGAATTGGCCTTCAATCTTGCGGTCCACAATGATGCGGCCCGATGACACGCACCGCTGACCGGCGGTCTTGAACGCGCTCAGCAGCGCCGCGTTCACGGCGATGTCCAGGTTGGCGTCTTCCAGCACGATCACGGCGTTCTTGCCGCCGAGTTCGGTGGCCACAAACTTGTGGGCTTCGGCGGCCGCACTCTGCTGAATCATCTTGCCTACGGCGCGGCTTCCGGTGAACAGGATCACGTCCACGTCTTCGTGGCGGGCCAGGGCGTCGCCGGTGGTTTCGCCGTCGCCGCTCACAAAGTTGATGACACCCTTAGGGAATCCGGCGTCTTCAAACGCCTTGGCGAGACGCCAACCGCACACCGGGGTTTCCTCGCTCGTCTTGATGACCACGGTGTTGCCCGCTAGCAGGGCCGGCAGGGAACCCCAGAGCGGAATGGCGACGGGGAAGTTCCACGGCGTGATGATGCCGACCACACCCTTGGGCTTGCGGAGGATGTAGGCATCCTTGGACGGGATTTCACTGCTCAGCACATGGCCCGTTGGCAGCCGGCCAAATCCGGCGACGTACTGCGCGGTGTGCAGGGATTCCACCACGTCGGCGCGGCCCTCGTTGTAGGGCTTGCCGCACTCAGTGGTGACGAGGACACTGAACTCTTCGAGGTCGCGCTTCAGCACTTGGGCCAAGTTATCAATGAACTCGGCGCGCTGCACCCAGCTCAGTCGTCGCCAAGACGAATAGGCCGCCCGGGCCGCCTTTACCGCTTCGTTCACTTGGGCGCGGCTGGTCATCGGGGCCGTGCCGATCACGTGGGTTCGGTTGGCAGGGTTGGTGCTGACGAACGTGCCGTCGCCATCCACCCATTCCCCATTGATGTAGTTCTGGGCTTTGACGTCGCGCATCACCAGCGAAAGCAGATCAGGAGTCACCGTTGCACTCATGGCTGGGAGGTTACCAGGGGGGTAGGGGCCAAGCCGGGTAACTTTGAGGCCGTGCGTCGGGTTTGGTTGGGCTTGCTGGTGGCCATGGCGGGAATGGCATCAGCGGTGGACGTCATGCCTCAGGATGGCTGGGTGGTGGTGAACGAAGTTCTCACCCTGCGCATGCGTACCCGCGCGGATGCTGCCGCGATCATCGCCCAGCGCCTTCGCGCCCTGCCGGATGGCTCGAAATTCAGCGCCGAGAAGCTTGAGGACTCCGTGGTCATCAGCAGCGGCACTGGCGTTGTGCTGACCGTGACCCCGGAAGAGGCCCGCGCGCAAAATAGTGACGCGCTGGCGCTCGCTCAGATCTGGGCGGCACGGCTGCAAGATGCCTTTGCGCTCCCCGCGCTCAAGTCCAACACGCATGACGTGCTGCTGGCCATTGGCCAGACCACCGAGATCTCGCTCATTGGCCGGGGCGCCCGGCAAGCGCAACTAGTGGCCGAGCCCGCCGGGGCACTGCGCATCGAACGTCGAACCGGGATGGTGCGCATTACGGCCAGTGGCAAAGGCAATGTAAACCTCACGGCCAAGATCGGCGACGAGACTTGGTTCTGGCGAGTGAACGCCGCCCCCTGGGCCGTGAAGCAGAACACCCCGTTGCAGGCCCAAGTCACCGGCACCACCGCCCGCGCTGAGGTCGTAGCCGCGGCGGCCGCCGCTGCCGTGCAGAGCCGTTTTGCCACCGAACCGGGCGCCATGATTCGTCTTCGGGGCATCCGCACCGGGCCGCTTTCGGCCGGCAATTCGGGTCGCGCTTTGGTGGATGTCCTCGTCCACGGCGTCGGCCTCTACCCCTGGACGGGCACGGTGGACGTGCGCATGCAAAACATCTCTGCTCGCCGCCCACCCGCCGAGGAGCTGTGGTACAGCAATGAGCCCGAGAACCTCCGTGACCCGCAAACGCTTTACAGCCACTGGCTCACCATCGATCGGCCGGCCCGCCTGCTCACGCACCAGCGCAATCGGGGCACGGCCCCGCTGGTGTCGCTGGTCAAGCTCGTCAATTACGGCCAAACCACGGCGCGCGTCTCGGTGATCGCGGGTGACGGCGGAGTGGACCAAAACCCAACCCTTGCCGGATACCGCGCCGGCGAAGCCTTCATGCCGGACTGGCACACCGGGGCCAGCTTGGTGCTGCAGATTCCGCCCGGAAGCTCCGTGCCCGTGCAGGTCCACGAACTTGAATACGGCGATACGTCTTCCGGCCTGTACTTGTTCAATATGCTCGAAGGTACGCCGGACTCGGTGATGATGGTGCACGAAGCCGTCGCCCCCGCCGCGATGCCCGCGAAGTGGCGAGAGGCTTCGAGGGTGGAGCGGCCCTACACCATGGCCCGCCCGGAGTCGATCCCGGTCGGCACGATCATCATCAATCGTACGAACTCGCCGGTCTTCCCCGAACCCAAGCGCGTCGAGAGCTTCTCTTATGAATCGGGCGGTCGCATCGTCTTTTTGCGATTGGGGCAGCAGGCCGTGACGAGCAACGGCGGCGAAGAACTCTTGGGCAACTTTGGCGTGCTTTACGAGCTCAATGGCACCATCAGTAACCCCACCGATCGCGTGGCCCCAACGGAAGTGGTGTTTGAATCCAGCGCGGGCTACACGGGTGCCCTGGTGTTCATCAATGGATCGTTGCTGAAGATTCCGCTTTTGCAGCCCAAGACCGAGCACCGGATGCGATTACTGAACCTCCAGCCCGGCCAAACCGTGCGGCTGAACATGGTAACGATGCCCCTCTCCGGCGGTAGTTATCCCGCCACCATCACCATCCGTCCGGTGGAGTAAGAAACAAAATGCGACCTGACCCGAAAGACACCGACCGCGCGAGCAAGGTAGAGCAACTCCGCCGCCGTGGCCAGCGTGCCCTGAACGATGGCGACTACGAGAAGGCGATTTTGGCGTTCCGGCATGCCCTGAAGCAGGGAGGCGACCCGGAAGTCTTGCTGACTGAACTCGGTGCGGCTTACGAAGCTGGCGGCATGGCCCCTGAGGCCTACAAACAGTACGCCCGGGCGCGGCAATCGGTGGCCAGCGGAGAGCTCGAAGCGGCGATGGCCAGCACCCTGAAGCAGCAGGGGCGTGGCCACGATGCCGTGCGGCACTTGCAAGAGGCTCGCAAGCTTGAACCGAACGACCCGAACCTCGCGCTTCAATTGGCCGAGACGTTCCGCGCGATGGGGAGCCGCCGAGCCGCCTTCGCGGCGATCATGGAGGCCGTGGTCTTGGCGCCCGACGATGCCTTTTTCCACCAGTGGGCCGGCGAACTCGCTTACGAAATGGAGCGCTTCCCGGAAGCCGTTTCCAGCCTGCAAGCGGCCAGTGAACTATCCCCCGGCGACCCGGAGATCTTTGGCATGGGTGCCCTGGCGATGTGGGCGAATGCCCAGCCCGCCGAGGCGCTACGCGCGGCCCAGATTGCTAGCGACCTTGACCCCCACTCGGTGTTTTTCAGGGCCATTGTCGCCGTGCTGGCGCACCACAGCCCCGGCGCGACTCCGGCCGAGATGCCGACGCTGGATGAGTACGATCTAGATCGATTGAAGCGGTGGCTGCGTCCGATTGGCCTCACTCTGCCGCCCGCTCCCGAGCCCCCTGAAGTCCCTGAGACCCCCAAGACCCCCGAGACACCTCATGAACCCGATCCAAGTTGAAATCGTGGCGTGCAGCGCCGATGACGCGGTGGAAGCCGCCCGAGGTGGGGCCTCTCGCCTTGAGATTTGCGGGGCGCTAGGCCAGGGTGGCCTGACCCCCAGCGTGGGGCAGTGGCGTGCCACGCGCGCCCAGGTGGATTTGCCCGCGATTGTCATGATCCGCCCGCGTAGTGGTGGGTTTTGCTACACGGACCTCGAGTTCGACACGATGCTCCGCGACCTCGATGCGTTCCTCGATGAAGGCGTGGACGGTTTTGTGACGGGATGCTTAACCGCCGACGGAAATCCGGACGCCAAGCGCAACGCGGAGCTCGTCCGCCGCGCCCAGGGCAAGGTCGTTATGTGTCATCGCTGTTACGATGTGGTTCGCGACCCGGTCTCGGCGCTGGAAAGCCTGATTGACGCAGGATTCACGCGCGTACTGACCTCGGGTCGGAGCAACAATGCCCTGGACGGAGCCCCGGAAATCCGGCGAACCGTGGAGCAAGCAGCAGGTCGAATTGAAGTTGTCCCCGGCGGCGGGGTGCGCCCCGAGAATGCCGCCGAAGTGGTCCGGCTAACGGGCGTCAACGTGGTGCACCTCGCCCCATTTGTACGCCGCGAGGACACCTCGTGCCGGGCCAATTTGGACCTCTCGTTTGCGGGTTCGCTCGACCCCGCTGAAGGCTTGTTTGACCTCATTGACGCCGATAGCGTGGCCGCCACCGTCCGTGCTGTCAATCCATGACGCCCTAAGCGCATTTGAAATGCCATCGGGACATGGCGCGTCTGAAGATGCACTATGACCAAGCGGTTATGGATGGTAACAACAACGGCGTTGCTGGCCACCTTGGCCACCGCCCAATGGGGCTCGTCAACAACTGTGTCCGCCACGGGCGAAGGCACCTGGGAAATCAGCGGCCGACGCTACGAGATTGACCGGATGTCCGTTCGATTCGACGGGGGCAGCCGCGTCCGCATCACCTGGGATGGTGAACGGAGTGATGCCTTTAACGCCGAATACATCAATTGCGGCAACAACCAGTACGAGATTGAAGTTCCGACTTCACCGCCCCTCCGCGGCACGCTCGATCTCGATTCGCGCGGCAACCTTTCGCGGCTCGATCTACGCTCGGCGGGCAACAGCCGCCGCCAAAGTCTGAGCTTCCGTGCCCAGCGGCCCATCAACGATGGGTGGGGCAACAACGGCGGATGGGGCAACGACCCCTGGGGCAACCAGAACGGCTGGCTGCAACTGAACGAGCAAGTCCGCGGCCGGGGCACCTTCACCTTCAACGGTCGCCGCAACGACCTGCAGGACATCCGCGTGACGGCCGACCGCAACGGGCGCATCACGCTGGCGTTCCAGGGCGGTGGCTACATCAACCTGCGTGGGGAATATGGTGAGCAACGGGGCAACAGCGTCTCGTTCGAACTCTACGAAGGGCTGGGCCGCTATGACATGAGCGGTCGCGGCACGCTGGAGTTCGAAAATGACCAGCGCACCGTGCGTCGCATCTCGGTGAGCGGCACGGCGGATCGCCAACAGTTCCGGCTTGACTTCTCCCGTGGGCTCGGCAACATTGACGAGACCATCTACGGACGGGGCGAATTCATCCTGGGCCGGGATGAGTTCACGTTCAGCTCGGCGCGGGTTGTGCTCTCCAGCAACGGACGCTTCAGCATCCGCACCGAGGGCCGCCGCTACACCGAGTTCACCGGCACTTGGCGCGAGGAAGGCGATCAATTTGCCTTGTTCGTTCACGGAGTCTCCGGTCGCAGCCGCAGCAGTGGTCGGGGCTGGGTGCAGGTGGACCGCTATTCGGGCCGCGTCATCAGCGTCAACCTCACGGGGGTCGCCGACGAACAGCGGTTCGATATGAACCTCAATCGGTAATCTCGGCCTGAACGGTGGGGCTTCTGCGAGTTCGCGGGAGCCCCCCGCCACTTGCCGACGTCCAACACTATGAGCAACATGAAGAATCTCCTTGTTCTCGCCGCCGTGCTAGCGGCCTCCGCCCTGAGCTTTGGGCAACACGCCTCCACCACGGACGGCTCGGGTAGCTATCAGAACCCGGACGGTAACGTTTCAATCCGGCGGGCGACGGTAGTTCTCAACGAGAACCGCCAACTCCAATTGACGCTGGAAGGTTCGCGCCGCGTCAGTCTCTTTGGCTCCTGGAGCCGCAGCGAAAACGGCCGGTACGAAGTCTCCGTCAAGACGGCCCAAAACAACAGCACCCCGCCGATGACGGGCCAAATTGATGTGGGCAACGGCAGCTACGTCCGCCGTATCAACGTGGCTAGTGCGGATGGCAATTTCCGCTGGAATATCTCCTTTGTGGGCACCCGGGAAGCCACCGGAAACGAAACAATCCCGACCAATCCCACCAATCCGACGAATCCGACCAATCCCGGCGCGCCGATTGACATCCTGCGCTTTACGGATGCGCCGCGCGGGAACGGCGACTGGAACTACCTTGGCTCTCGCACCAACCTCAGCCGCGTCACGGTGGATGCCCAGCGCGACGGCCGCATCACCTTCGAATTCCCGGGCGTCAGCCGCTTCAAGATCGTGGCGCGCTACAGCCGCCTGCGCGGCGATTCGCTCCCCGTGGAGATCTACGAGGGCTTTGGTGCTCGTACGGTGCGTGGTACCGGCGTGGTCACGCTCACCCGTGAGCACACCAAGGTCCTGCGGTTAACCCTGAACGGGACGGCCGACAACCAGCGATTCACCATCAACTTCGTGCAGGGTCGCCTGGCGATCAACCAGAACGTGCAAGGGAACGGCACGGTTGAAGTAGGGCGAAACAACCCGCAGCGCGTGTACGCCGCCCAGGTGATTTTGGACCAACAGGGCCTGTTCACCATTCGTGGACTGGAAGGCAGCAACTTGCATGTCAATGGGACCTGGACGGAGGACCGTGAGGGCGTCATCACGCTCAGCGTGACCGACATCCGGGGACGACGCACCAGCTACGGCCGGGGCACGTTGAATCTGGACACGCGAAGCGGCCAAGTGCGCTCCTTTGACATCTCGGGGACCACCGACGGCGAGTCGTTCTTCTTCGACTTCACCGTCCGCTAAACCCGGACCCGTAACAACAAGAACCCCCGGAAGCCCAAGCGGGCTCCGGGGGTTTTTCTATGCTTGACTGGATCAGGCGCCCGAGCGAGACGTGCTGCGATCAATCATCAGCACCCCGCGCGAATCGCTGCCACCGTCCGCCCGCACGCGGGCCCGCAGGGTCACCTTGGTGCCACGCGGAAGGAAGGGCAGATCGAACTTGTAGGTGTTGTCCCGGCTGGTGCCACCCGTCACGCCGAAGCGGTCGGAACTGGCCACCACTTGAGTGCCGTACAGCACCTCCACCGAGTTGATCTCCAGCCGGTGCCCGCCTTCGGTGTACTGGAACGTGATGGAGTACGGCCCGCTCGCGCCAATGCGTTCGGTGATGTCCCACTCGCGGGTGACGATGGTTTCTCCCACTTCGCCCGGCGCCCAACCGGCCATCGGTTCGATTTCCGAGCCATCCAGGCGGCGATACATGATGTCTCGCTGCTGCATGCCCGCAAACTGCGCGTTCAGGCGGGCAAGGAAGCTCTCATAGTCCTTGCGCTCGGCGGAGGTCCAACCGGTTTCGGCGATCGCATACAAGCGCGGGAAGGCCATGTACTCCACCTGTTTGGGGTGGGGCATGTATTCCGTCCACAGGTTGCCCTGCACGCCCAGGATGTGCTTGTGGAACTCCGGCTCCAGCGCCTCCGGGATCGGTTCGTATTCATACACCCGCCACAAGGGGAGATAGCCCCCAATCGCTCGGGGTTCACCGGCGGCGTCGCGAGTTTGGTAGTAGTCCAGGTAGCAGTGGCTGGTGGGTGACATCACCGCATCGTTGCCTTGGCGGGCGGCTTCAATGGCTCCGTTGGGGCCAAGCCAGGCCATCACCGTCGCGTTCTGGGCGAGGCCACCTTCAAGGATTTCGCTCCAACCCACCATGCGGCGTCCCTTGCCGGTGATGTAGTCGTCAATTTGCCGGATGAAGTACGACTGCAGTTCGTGCTCGTCCTTCAGGTTGTTGGCGCGCATGATGGCCTGGGCTTCCTCGCTGGCCTTCCACTCATCCTTGGGGCACTCGTCGCCGCCGATGTGGATGAATTCGGAGGGGAAGAGCTCCATCACCTCGTCCAGCACGTCCTTTAGGAACTGGATCGTGGCGGGGCGCGGGCTGAATACCGTGCTGATGACCCCCCACTGTGTGCCAACTTCTAGCTGCACATCCGGGCGGTTACCGAGTTCTGGGTAAGCGGCAATCGCGGCGCGGGCATGGCCCGGCATTTCGATTTCCGGCACCACATTGATGTGGCGCTCGGCGGCGTAAGCCACGATCTCCTTGATTTCTTCCTGCGTGTAGTAGCCGCCGTACCACTCCGGCCCCTTGAACATGGTTTGGTAGCGGTAGCGGTGCGGGTTTTCGTTGGCCAGTTCGTCCACGTTGCGGCGCCAGGCCCCCACTTCCGTTAGGCGCGGATACTTCTTGATCTCAATCCGCCAACCCTGGTCTTCGGTCAGGTGCCAGTGGAAGGAGTTCAGCTTCATCGCCGCCATTTCGTCCAGGAACTTCTTGATGAACTCCTTGGGCTGCATGTGTCGGCAGGAATCCAGCATCGCCCCCCGCCAGGCAAAGCGCGGCGAGTCTTCGATCTCGATGGCCGGGATCGTCCACTCACGCGCCACCGTCCGCGAGCTGTGAATGTCGCTCGGCATGAGTTGCTTGAGCGACTGCAGGCCGTAGAACGCCCCCGAGGCTGCCGAGGCGCGAATCTGCACGCGTTCGGACGTAACGCTGAGGGTGTAGCCGTCCTTACCCAGTCGGGCCAGGCTCGGATCGAGGCGCACATCGATCGTGTTGGAACCCGCGCGGCCATCCAGTCGCAGGTCGAATCCTAAGGCCGGTTCCAGGCCCCGGCCCACCAATCGGCGCGTGGCCAAGGTCGCGTCATCCCCGGTCAGCCGAGTATTCGAACGCAAGACAAACGCGCCCGACTTCCATTCGTACTTGGTCGGCAAGGGAATGATGGGCGGCGGCGTGGAAGGTGCCGCTTGCGACAAGGTCACGGCCACCAAGAGAGAGCCAATCATCTCCCGCACAATACCCACAGATTCTTAACCAATGCCTTCGGCATAATGGTTTTTGATGAATACCTTTGACGAAGCCGTGCGTGAGTGGGTGTCCGGCGCAATGTCCTGCTACATCAGCGACCTAAGTGCCCTGACGCATGAGCAACTGGCGGCCAGCCCGGCGGGACATGGCCGCGCCGCTTACGACTACTCCTACGAAGTGGCCGTGGTGAATGACCGGATTGCGCAACGCATGAGCGGCAATGAGCCCGAGCCCTGGCCGTTTGAAGGTTGGATGGTCTGCCCGGATGAGTTCCGCGACCCCGAGAAGATCAGCGCCCGCGTGGCGGACTCCCTAGAGAAAATCCTGGCCGCCTGGGATGGCCTGAGCGCGGAAGACCGCATGAAGCCCATCGAAACCCAGAACGGTACGCAGTACCCCGTGGGCATGATGCACTTTGCCAGCATGCACACCATGTACCACGGGGGTCAGCTCAACCTGGTGCAGGCCATGGCCGGCGACCTGGAAGTGCACTGGAGCTAAGAAGCCGCTTACTGGTGCTTGGCTTTAATCTGGGCGATCTCTTCGAGGGCTACCTCAAGGGATCGCCTTGACGTTTGCGGGGTCACCACGGTCGTGGGTTGGCCCGCTTCCAAGTGGTCAATGAAGTCCTTGAGCTCCACAAAGTAGCCGCCGAGGTCGCTAATATTGCCGCCACCGCTGGTGGCCATCTTGGCAAACTCCACCACTTCGGGGCTCTGGCCATCGCGGTAAATGGTGAGCGGCCCGCCTTCCATGATTGCCGCGCCGCGCTCGAACATCGCGCGGAATGTCATTCGGAACGGCGTGTTTTGCGGCCAAGACCAGCCGCCTTCGAGGATCGCCACCGTCTTGCCAAAGCGCATAGTGCTGATGCTGTAGCCCACGCCTCGCTCGTCCAGTTGGCCATCGGAATGCATCGTGTCGGGGTCGCCCAGCAGGTAGAGGATGAAGTCGGTGTCGTGGATCCGCATATCCAGCGCTCCTCCCCCGGCTTTGCTCTCGTCGGCCTGCCAGTTCTCGCTGGCCCAACTCGGGAAGGCCCCGTAGCGGGTGAGGTTGATCACTTGCAGTGCCCCCAGTTCGCCGCTCTCCACGAGCCGCTTGAGATAGTCGTATTCGGGCCAGTAGCGGATGCAGTGGCCAACCATCAGTTGCACTCCGGCTTTTTCGCAGGCGGCAATCATGGTGTCGGCGGTGGCTACGTCGAGAGCCATCGGCTTCTCGCAGATGACGTGGCAGCCGAGTTCGGCCCCCTTGATCGTCGCGGCCGCGTGGTCCACGGTCGGCAAGCAAACGTCCACCACATTCGCGCCGGTGGCCTGCACGGCCTCTTCGATCGAGGCATAGACCGGACATCCGAAGTCCTTGGCGAAGGCCTCAGCCTTCTCGGCGCGGCGGTCCACGCAGCCCACGAGCTGGGCATTCTCCAGCAAGGCGTACACGTTGGCGTGCATCCGCCCCATAAACCCACAGCCCACCAAAACGATCTTTTGCACGGGGGTGACATTACCTTTCTGGTCGAGTGAATCTCCATCAGGCCTTGCATCCATGGCCTCGGATACGTCACGCTACAAGTATGGGGCTCTCTCCGAAGGGTGGTCTGTGGTTAGGGGGCGTGTGCGCCCTCGCGTTGGCGTCTTGGACGATGATGGGTTGCGGTGGGCCGGCAGGCACCACGGCCGAACCCGATGCGGGCGGGGCGGCGACTTCGGCCCCGGTCGGCACTGAAGTCAAAGGTGACATTGAAGTCCAAGCCTTCAAGGGCGGATTCGGCATCGATTTCTATCAGAAGTCTGCAGAAGAATTTAACAAGAAGCACACCGGCGCGAAGGTAACCGTGGATGGCGACCCCCGCGTGTGGGAGAAGCTGAAGCCGCGCCTCGTCGCGGGCGATCCTCCGGCGCTGATGTTCCCGGGCTGGGGCATGGACCACTGGTCGCTCATCACCGACGGGGCCTTGATGGAACTGGACGCCGCGCTGGATAGCCCGGCGGAAGGCGCGGAAGGCACCTGGCGCAGCACCTTCGAACCCGGTCTGCTCAAGCTCGGCCAGCAAGAAGGCAAGACCTATGTTCTGCCGTACTACTTCAATATCAACGGCTGGTGGTACGACAAGACGGTCTTTGACGCCAACGGCTGGACTGCCCCCAAGAACTACGACGAACTCCTGGCCCTGTGCGAGAAGATCAAGGCCAAGGGCATCGCTCCCATCACTTACCAAGGCAAGTACCCGTACTACATGGTCCACGGGATGCTGCTGCCCTGGGCGCACAGTGTCGGTGGGCCCGAGGTCATCCGTAAGATTCAGAACCTTGAACCGGGCGCCTGGAAAGACCCGGCCGTGCTGAAGGCCGCTCAGATGATCGTGGAACTGCGCGATAAGGGCTACTTCGCCACCGGGGCCACGGCCCTCACCCACACCGAAAGCCAATCGGATCTGGTGGTGGGCAAGGCGGCGATGATCCCGTGCGGCACCTGGCTCTACAGTGAAATGCGTGAGCAACTGAAGCCGACGAACCAACTCACAATGTTCCTGCCGCCGCCGGTGGCCGGTGGCAAGGGTGACCCGTCGGCGATGATTGTGAGCATCGAACCCTGGATGGTGCCGGCTAAGTCGCCGAATGCCAGCGGTGCCATTGCCTTCTTCAAGTACATGACCAGCCCCGACAAGGCCAAGGAGTTTGTGGCCGACAAGGGTTCGCTCATGGCCATCAAGGGCAGTGCCGAAGCCGTGAAGATCGAAGCGCTGAAGGAACCCGCCCGCCTCTTTGGCGAAAGCAAGGATGTGTGGTCCTGGCAAGTGCGCGACTGGTACAAGGCGATGCACACCGAGATTGAGAACGCTCTGACCTCGATGCTGAATGGCGAACTTACGGCCGAACAGTTCTTGGATCGCTGCGAAGCGGCGGCCGAGGCCACCCGCAAGGATTCGGCAATCGTCAAGCACAAGGTTTGATCAAGCACAAGGTTTGATGAAGTCTTCTTCTTCGCCGTGGCTCTTTAGGCTGGGGTTCATCGCCCCGGCCTTTATCCTGTATGTGGGCTTTGTCATTTGGCCGCTCATTCAAGCGTTCCAGATTTCGTTCTATCGTTGGCGAGGCACAAGCAACCGCGTGACCTGGGTGGGGACGGAGAACTACGAAAAACTCCGCACCGACCCGGTGCTGAGCGAGGCCCTGGGCAACAACCTCTTCATGATGTTTGTGGGCGGGGTGCTCATCGTTATCCTGGCCCTCTTGGTGGCGCACGCCTTGCAAAAGAGCACTCGCGTCAGCCAATTCCTAGAGAGCATCTACCTCTTCCCGCAGGTGGTGAGCATGGTGGTGGTGGCGCTACTGTGGCAGTTCATGTTCAACCCCCAGTTCGGTCCGGTGCCGCTCCTGCAAAAGTCGCTCGGCCTCGGCGAGTTCCAATCCGGGTGGCTAGCCACCCCCAGCGTGGCCTTGCCCGCCGTCACGGTGGCCTTTGCGTGGTACGCCGTGGGGTTCTATGTGATGCTGTTCTCTGCCGGCCTGCGGCAAATCCCCACCGAAATCACCGAGGCGAGTGAACTCGACGGGAGTTCCGGCTGGCACCGGTTCACCAACGTCACCTGGCCCTTGCTGTGGTCTGTCAAGCGCACGGGGGTTACGTACTTGGTCATCACGGTCATGAACACTTTCGCCCTTGTCTATCTGATGACGAAGGGGCAGCCCGACCGCAAAACCGAAGTGGCGCTGACCTACCTCTACGAGCAAGCCTTCACCAATAGCGACTGGGGTTATGCCAGTGCTTTGGCGGTGGTCAATCTGTTCTTTGTGATGGCCGTCACCCTGCTGGTGATGTGGATTTTCCGACGCGACCCCACCGAACGGAGGGCCCGCGCGTGAAGCTCATTCGCCCCCTCTTTGTGTGGCTGTGCATTCTCGGCATCGGATTGCCGCTGCTCTGGGTGCTGGTGTCCTCGCTCAAGGGCAGCCTCGAAGTCATCTCCGAGCCCTGGGGTTTCCCGGCGCAGCCCAAGTGGAGCAACTACCGCACCGCATGGGTGGATGCCAACGTGGGCACCGGCCTGCTGAATAGCACCATCACCACGCTCGGCACGTTGCTGATTCTGCTCCCCATTGGGGCGATGGCCGCCTATGTGCTGGCCCGGTCCCCCTTCCGGGGGAGCAAGGCGATCTTTGGGTTGTTCCTCAGCGGGATGATGTTCCCGGTGTTCCTGGTCATCGTGCCCTTGTTCATCCAGATGCGCACGCTGGGCCTCACTGATAGCCTGCCCGGCCTGATCCTGGTGTACGTGGCGTACTCGCTCTCGTTCACCATTTTCGTACTGTTTGGCTTCTTTGTCTCCATCCCCAAAGAGATGGACGAAGCCGCGATGCTAGACGGGTGCAGCCCGTCGCGGGCGTTCTGGCAGATCATGATGCCCCTGGCCCGGCCCGGACTGATCGTGGCGGGCGTGTTTAATGCGATTGGGCTGTGGAACGAGTACGGCTTGGCCCTGGTGCTCGTGAACCGCAAGGAGTTTCGGACCCTGCCCCTGGCGGTGGCGGACCTCACCCAGACGCAGCAATACCAGGCCGACTACGGCGCGCTGTTCGCAGCATTGGTGGTCGTTATGGCCCCCATGCTCATTGCGTACCTGTTCGTGAAGGATCGCCTGCGCGAAGCCATGCTCGCGGGCGCCGTGAAAGGATAGTTTAGGCGGCGCGCTGACCGAAAGATCCGCGCCCCAGAACTTCTAAAGCCACGTCGATCACGTCCGGATCCCACTGGGTGCCGCGCCCTTCTCTTAGCACTTCGAGGGCGTGCAGGGCATCCTGCGCGTTGCGGTAGGGTCGCTGGCTGGTGAGGGCGTCCCAGGTGTCAGCGACGGCCACAATGCGCGCGCCCAGGCTAATCTCCTCGCCCGCGAGCCGGTCGGGGTAGCCCATGCCGTCCCAGCGCTCGTGGTGGTTGCGCACGACTTTGAGCTTGAGATCGTGGTTCCAAATCGGGCGGAGAATCTGCTCGCCAATCAGCGGGTGCTGTTGCACCTCGCGGAATTCCTCGATTGTGAGCGGACCCTGCTTTTGCAGCACGGATTCTCGCACACCGATTTTGCCGATGTCGTGGAGGAGGGCCGCTTCCGTGATATCGGCCACAAACGCCTTGTCGTCCCCACTCACGATGCGGGCAATCTCGGTGGCCACGTTGCTTACGCGCTCGCTGTGGTTGCGGGTGGATTCATCTTTCACTTCCAGCGCGCGATTCAGGGCCAGCAGGCTGGATCGGTAAGCCTGGGCCAGTTGCAAGCTCTGCGCGGCGACTTTCTCTTCCAGGTGCGCTTGGTGCTCCTGGTTCGCCCGTCGTAGCTCCTCGCGTTCAATCAGCACCGCCCGCTGCGCTGCCGCTTTGATGACCCGGGCAATCACGTCGCGTACCGAAAAAGGCTTCAAAACGTAGTCCGCGATGCCGTCCCGCAGCATGTTGATAGCGAGCTGAGTGTCGCTCTCTGCCGTCATCATGATCACCATCAGGTTCGGGTCGAGCGCCCGCAGTTGAGCCTGCAGCACGTCACCCTTCATGCCCGGCATGTTGTAATCCGTAATGACCACCTCGGGCATGCGGCTGGTGACAAAGGTAAGTGCATCTTCGGCACTGGGCACCGCGTGGGCTTCGTAGCCGGCCATCGCCAGGGCCTTGGTCAATACATGGCCGACTTCGACCTCGTCATCAACAACGAGTACCAGAGTCGGCGGGGAAGAAAGGTGGGTGCTCATGCGGATAAGGGGAGGTTGGGGGCAGAAAGATAGGGGAATGACACGCGAACTTGCGTGCCATCCGGGGATGAATGAAGAGAAATCTTGCCGCCGTGGGCTTCGGTCAGCTTGCGGCAGATGGCGAGGCCAAGGCCGGTGCCGTCTTCGGCGCCCTTGGTGGTGAAGTAGGGTTCAAAAACCTTTGTGCGAATGCCCTCGGGGATGCCCGGGCCGTTGTCGCTCACGGTGTAAACCACCTCCGTTTCGCCCATTTCGGCCTCGATGCTTACTTTGGGGTGGCCATGCGAAGATCGCGAGACGGCCTGCACCGCATTGACCATGAGATTGATGAGCACTTGCTCGATCTCGGCTTCGCGAAGCCACACCGGGCGGGCGATGCCTTTGGTTTTCATCTCAATGGCGACGTCACTCGCTCCGAACCGGGCCATGAGCATCTCCGAGGCGGATTTGACCGGCGACCAAGGATTGACCAGCACGGCCGCATCCTGGCCAGACCGCGCAAACCGGCGCGTGCGGTTGAGAATGCGAATGGCGCGGGTGATGAGGCTCTGGATGGACTCGCTGACCGACTGAATCTCGGGCTCGGGGTGGTCGGCCAAGAGTTCGGCGTGCGCGCGCAAGGCCGTAAGCGGGTTATGGATTTCGTGGCAGATCTCGGCCGTCATCCCGCCCAGCAGCATCAAGCGGTCTTGGTGGGGAGTCAGCATGGCGACGGGCGGGGTTTCGCCGCCCGGGGCGGACGGAGTGTCGCCCAGCAGACCGACAAAAACGGGGCGGCCGCCCAGGCCCGTGGGCACGGAAACCGGGTGATTCCAGATAGCTCGCATGGTGCCGTCTTGCCGGCGGAATCGGATCGGCTTGGGCTTAAATTCGCGTCCTTGCAGGAGATTGCCTTCGCTCGCTTCCACCCGCCCCCGGTCTTCTTCGTGCCAGCGGTCTAGCCACTCTTGGTAGCCCAGAGTGCGCGGGCCTTCCGGTTGCACGGCCGGATCGAGGCTGCCGAGCAAGAAAACAGAGCCGCTGATCGGATCCAGAATGCTGATTTCGCGCTGCTCTATCACGAGCCAAGCGTGGAGGTGGCGCAAGAGTTGCGCATCTTGCCAACCCTGGTGCGCATCGCCCTCGGCCTCTTCAATCTGCCACCACTCGCCTTCGGCGCCCACCTTGGCCTCGCTGCGCAGCCAGATCCCGCGGGGGGCATAGTAGATCGGGTCGGGATGTTCGGAGGTGAGGATGCCCAGGAGGTCGCTCAACTCATCGGGGCGATGGGTTGACCAACCGAGAAGTTGACAGAGGGCCTCGTTAGCCTGAAGAGGAGCCTGAGAATGAGCTCTCCAAGCTAAGGCGAAGGGAAGGGCGTCGAAATCGAGAGACGCGCCGGCCGAAGCGTGAAGTCGAACGGCAACCTGTCCTTCACAGGGGCTCGTTTCCAAGGTGGCCAGAAGGTGAGGTTGACGAAGTGTGTGGACCTTCAGTGAGCCGGGAGCGTACTTGAGTCGGGCCCATTCGGAGCAAACCCAGGGTTGCTCATCGGGGGAAATCCAGCGGAAAAGCGGCGTGCCAATAAGCTCTTCGGCGGGGCCAAAACTCGACCAATCTCCCCACAGACTGAGGATGGAACCGTCGGCACCCACGAGGCCATAGGCGCAATCAAGAGTGTGCGCCAAAGCTTCCGCCACGCGCCCTAAGTCTCCCGCTGTCCTCCCTGCCAGTGGATTCGAATCCAACACCCAGGCAAAATTGTCGGCACGTCGAGGCCAAATCTAAAGTGATGCTTTAGACTTTTTCGTACTCGCGCCGGTCAAAAACGAGGTCATCCGCCACGCGCCATTGCTCCTTGGGCACCTGTGATTCCGGGCGAATCTTGCTGAAGTGCACAATCGCGGCATCCAGCCCCACCTCGCGGCAACGTTCCAAAAACACGCTATTCAGCACTGCGCGGGCTACCGGCTTCAGGCCAAAACTCACGTTGCTGACGCCCAGGATGAAGTGAGCGCGTGGGATGCGGGCTTTGACCTCGCGGATGGCCTCGATGGTGGCAATGCCGCTGGACCGGAACTCCTCGTCTCCACTGGCCAGCGTGAAGGTCAGGCAGTCAAAGAACACGTCGTGGTCGGGCAGGCCGTATTCGCGGGTGCGGGCAATGATCCGCTCGGCAATCGCCACCTTGTCCTCCACGGTCTTGGCCATCCCGCGCTCGTCAATGGTGAGGGCCACCACGGCCGCGCCGTACTTGCGGCACAGTTCCAGCACCCGGCGGGTGCGCGTTTCGCCGTCTTCAAAGTTGATGGAGTTGATGATCGGCTTGCCCGCCAGGCGGCGCAGAGCCACCTCGGCCACGTTCAATTCGGTGGTGTCGATCATGATCGGCACCGTGACGTGCTGGTTGTAAAGCATCAGCAGCCGGTCCATGTCGCGGGCCTCGTCGCGCCCCACGTAGGCGGCGCACACGTCAATCATGTGGCTGCCTTCGCCTTCTTGTTCGCGGGCCATCTCCACCAGGCCATCCCAATTTTCGGCGGCCAGCATTTCTCGGAACGCCTTGCTCCCGTTGGCATTGGTGCGCTCGCCCACAATGAGGAAGCTGTTGTCCTGCTCGAACGGGACGAACTGATAAAGACTGCTGCATCCGCGCAGGGCGAAGGCGTCGCTTTGCTCCGGTTGCCGAATCGAGAAGTCAAATCCGGGGAAGTGGGGTTGCACCCGGCGCCAGTGCACATCGGCGGTGTGGGTCGCTCCGTCCAGGGCCCTGGCCACGGCCTCGATGTGAGCCGGAGTCGTGCCGCAGCACCCACCGGCCAGTGCCACGCCGAACTCCTCCACAAACTGGCGGTGGTAGCGGGCCAGTTCATCCGGCGTGAGCTTATAAACGGCCTGGCCGCGCTCCATCTGGGGCAAACCGGCGTTGGGTTGCACGCTCAGGGGCCGGGTGGAGTTCTGCGCCAGCGTGCGGATGTGCGGCATCATCTCCAACGGGCCGGTGGCGCAGTTCATGCCGATCGCCACCACCTCAGGGAAGCACTCAATCATGTTGATCGCTGCCAGCATTTCCGAGCCCAGCAGCATGGTGCCGGTCTGCTCCATGGTTACCTGGACGATAACGGGCAGGCGCACGCCGGTGGCGTCCATGGCCTCGCGGGCGGCCACCAGCCCGGCCTTCACCATCAGCAGGTCCTGCAGGGTCTCGAGCAGCAGCACGTCCACGCCTTCTTCAATGAGGCAACGGAAGGCCAGGGTGTAGGTCTCCACCAGGGTGTCCCACTTGGTTTGCCCCAGGCTGACCAGCTTGGTGCCCGGCCCAAGGGCTCCGGCCACGTAGCGGCGCTTCCCATCCTTTTGTTGCGCGGATTCACGGGCCGCCACGGCGATGCGCCCCGCCGCCCGCGCGAGCTCTTCCACGATCTCGGGGGCATCAAACTCGGCCATCACAATATTCGTGGTACCGAAGGTGTTCGTCTCGACGATGTCGCTACCGGCGGCAAAGTACGCTTCGTGGATGCCCTGAATCAGCTCGGGGCGGGTGAGACACAGGAGCTCGTTGCAGCCTTCCAGCGGCACCGACCCGAGGCGCTCCCGCACGATGCGCAAGTTGTCCGAATCGAACGGCACCGCATCCAGCGAGAAGTCGCTGAGCGGGGGCGCGGCGTTCTGGATTTGGGTGCCCATGGCCCCATCCCAAATCATCACGCGTTCTTGCAAAGTGGCCAAGAACTCGGTGCCGCGCGAAAACATATCTCGGTTATGGCCCCGTTACGCTCCGGGCCGCTGGGACGCGCCTCGGTACACTCACAGGAATGCGCATTCGGCGGATGCTGGAGACCTCGGAACCGTGTTTCTCGTACGAGTTCTTTCCGCCGAAGACTGAGGCGGGTCTCCGTAAGCTCTACGGAAGAATCGAACACCTCAGCGAGTTGAATCCTTCGTTCGTTAGTGTCACCTACGGGGCTGGTGGCGGGTCCCGCCAAAGAACCGTAGCGATGGCGCGCCATATCAAGCACGAGATTGGGATCGAAGTCCTGGCCCATTTGACCTGTGTCGGTCACACCCGCGCCGAGCTGGAAGACTTGCTCGACGAACTGGTGGACGTGGGGGTGGAGAACATCCTGGCCCTGCGCGGCGACCGCCATGATGAAGTGCCCGAAGGCGAGCTCATTTATGCCCGCGAGCTGGTGGCTCTGGCCCGCAAGCGGCACCCTCACCTGTGCATCGGCGCGGCGTGCTACCCCGAGGTTCACCTCGAATCCCCCAGCCCCGAGCATGATCTGCGCTGGCTGAAGGAGAAGGTGGATGCGGGCGTGGATTTCCTCATCACGCAGTTGTTCTTCCAGAACTCGAGCTACAGCCGCTTTGCCATGCAGGCCAACGCGATGGGGATTGACGTGCCCATCGTGCCGGGCCTCATGCCCATCACCAACGTCAAGCAGATCGAGCGGTTTGCCCGCATGTGCGGCGCCCAGACCCCCGCCATCCTCTTCGACCGCCTGCGCAAGTGGGAGCACGACGAGCAAGCCGTGATGGCGCTGGGAATGGAATGGGCGATCCAGCAGGGGCGAGAGCTTCTCAGCTTCGGGGTGCCCGGCCTGCACTTCTATACTTTGAACTCGTCTTTGGCCACCCGGGTGGTGCACGCGAGCTTGGGAGGGCGCGGACGCTGGTCCGCTTAAACGCACATCATGCCTGAAGATCGCAACGTCATTTACGACCCGCTGGTCGCGTTCATGGCCCTGTTCGAGAACGTGCAGGCCGTGTCGTCGCAGCAGGACCCGTTCGAGGGGCTGGGCATCGAAGAGCGCCTCAAGCTCCACATCGTCAACGGCATCAAGAAGAAGCTTGATGGTCACCTGGCCGAGGCCATGGAAACCTACACCCCGCTGCAGATCATTAACGACATCCTGCTAGACGGGATGAAGACGGTGGGCGAGCTCTTTGGCGCGGGCAAGATGCAACTGCCGTTCGTTCTGCAAAGCGCCGAGGTGATGAAGACGGCCGTGGCCTACCTGGAACCCCACATGGAACGAGTGGAGGGGAGCGAGAAGGGATCCATCCTGCTGGCCACGGTGGCGGGGGACGTCCACGACATCGGCAAGAACCTGGTGGACATCATCCTCAGCAACAACGGCTACCGGGTGGAGAACATCGGCATCAAGCAGCCGATCCAGACGATTCTGGAGGAAGCCCAGCGGCGCAACTGCAACGTGATTGGCCTGAGCGGATTGCTCGTCAAGTCCACCTTGGTGATGCGCGACAACTTGCTGGAGATGAACGCGCGGGGGCTCTCTCACATCCCGGTCATCCTGGGCGGGGCGGCCCTCACCCGCGCCTACGTGGAAGAGGACCTGCGCGCCCAGTACCACGGCAACGTTTTCTATGCGCAGGATGCCTTTGAGGGCCTGCACCTGATGGCCGAGATGGCGGAGGGGAACCTAGATGACGTGACCCCGCGCCCCACACAGCGCGTCTCCTCGCACCGACTCCCCGACCGCGACCCTGACCTCTATGTTTTCTCCGGCGAGCGGAGCGAAATCGAACCTGTAGCACCGCCCACGTTGCCGTTCTACGGCGTGCAGAAGCGCACCAAGTTCGACATTTTTGAGCTCTACAAGTACATCAACCCGGTGGCGCTTTGGCGCGGGCAGTGGCAGTTCAAGCGCCGCGCCGACCAAAGCAATGCCGAGTTCAATGCGTGGCTGGAGGAGAACGTCCGGCCGATTTTTGAGCGCAAGCAACGCGAACTCGCCAACATCATGCGCCCGGCCGTGAAGTGGGGTTACTTCTGGGCGCAAAGCGAGGGCAACGACCTCATCATCTACCACGAGGATCAGCGCACCGAGCGTGCCCGGTTCACCTTCCCGCGCCAGCGCGACGGCAAGCGTCAGTGCCTCGCGGACTTTTTCCAGCCGGTGTCCAGCGGCATCATGGATGTGGCCGCGTTCCACATCGTCACAGTGGGGGGCGACGTGAGCGAGCACGAACGCGCGCTCTTTGCCCAGGGGGATTACACGGAGTACCTCTACACCCACGGCATGGGCGTGGAGACGGCCGAGGCCCTGGCCGAGTATTGGCACCAGATGATTCGCCGGGAGATGGGGATTGACGACGCCGAACCTGAGGACATGCGGCTGCTTTTCAGCGCCAAGTACCACGGTTCACGGTATTCCTTTGGCTACCCGGCGTGCCCGAACCTGGAAGACCAGCGCATCCTGATGGAGCTACTGGAGCCCCAAGACATCGGGATCACGCTGAGTGAAGAAGACATGCTGGTGCCCGAGCAGAGCACCAGCGCCATCATCGTTCACCACCCCGAGGCCAAGTACTTCAACATCCGCTAGCGGCCGGTGATGGCCGAGGGTTTGAACTGCCACTCTCGCACCAGCGGGGCTTGGTCACGCGAGTGTGGGCCGCTCTCGGCATTGCCCGGCCCCAGCACCGTCTGCGCCTGGATCCCCTGCGCCCCAAACCGGATGATCTGGATGTAGGTGCCCCGGTTGATGTAGGGGATGGGGTCCTCGCCGGGATACCGAATCGCGCCCTGCGCCGCCGGGGCCAACGTGTCGGCCTTGGCCTGCACGGCGGCAATGGCTTCTCTTACAATGCGCTCCCGGCGGCGAGAAGGGGCCAGATTCAGGCTGCCCGCGCCTTGAAGTTGCCGCAGAATCGTGGTCGGCTGGACCGCTTGTTGGAAGAAGCTCGGGTTCAGGAGCGTGCCCACCGCCGGGGAGTAGAGGCGGCGGCGCAGTTCATTCACGCACTCCAGATAAAAGGCGCTGTTCATGTCGCCATTACGCTGGGATCCATCGTAAGCGGTGATGTGACGCCGTGCCACCTCGAACTCCGGTGAATTGCCCATAGCCTGCAGGAACAGCGCTCGGTATGAGCCCGAAGTCGCCGAATCCGCCTCACTGATCGCCTTTGCGGCGCCCACCAAATGCGCCACCGTCACGGGCTGCGTACCCAAGGCCTGGATCAAACTATCATTGCGGAAGGCGCGCCCCCACACTGGGGTGTCCATGTTCGGCCAGCCCGCCGCCGGCTTGTTGTTCCAGTTCACAATCAGCCCCGACTTGGGGTTGAACGAGTTCGGCATCTCCTCGGCACTGAGGAATCCGCGCCATTCCGCTTTGGGATCGAGCGGAAGGGGAAGTCGGGCGTCGAAGCCCGGGGCGCGCACGGGGAAACGCCCGGCGTAGCGCCACCCAATGTTCTGGGCATCGGCGGCAAATACATTGAATGAGAGCGGCAACTTGCCCGCCGCTTGCAAAGCCCCCTTAGCGTCAGTGGCGTGGGCGATATCCCAAAACACTTCCAGCGCCTTCAATTCGTCGCCAGCAAAGGCCCGGCGCACGGTCATCAGGTGGGTGCCCGCCTTTGTGCGCATGATGACCGGGCCAAGGTGCGTGCGCTCGCGCATAAAGGGCACAGGCTCCTGGCCCTTCACCCGGATGGTTTCTCGAATCTGCTCTAGGGGGCGCGTTTCGGTGCCGTATTTGTAGCCGCTCTCGCCGTCCGTGGCCCCGACGTAGATGTCCTCGAGGTCCGCGACCCCGCTGGTCAGGCCCCAAGCGTGACGAGCCGTGTGGCCAATGACCATCACCGGCGTGCCCGGAATCGTGATGCCCTGGATGCTGAGCTCCGGCGTGTGGATGCTGGCCTCATAGACCGGCGACGGCGTGGAGTGACCCATTTGGGGGGCACTGAGCAGATGCACCGCCCCGTCGGAGCGCCGCGCGCTTGAAACCACCGCGTACGACCCCCACGACTCCAGCACGCCCTCGCGCCGAGCGATGAGCCGCGATTCTTCTTCGTGCACCGCCGAAATCGCGGGCACTAGTTCTAGCACCGGAATGGCGGGGAGCTGCGCTAAGTGCGCCTCCGAATCCGCGCGGGTGAACTTGGGCAGCCGCGCCACACCGCGCCCCCGCGAAAGGTCGTCCTGCAAAGTCACCGTGGGCGTAGAGAGCGGGTCGTCCTGCCAAATGAGCTCATCCAAGGCATCAAATCGTTGGTTGCGCACCGGCTGCAGCTTCAGGTACTCCATCAGGGCCAGCGACCGCAGTTCGCCTGCGCCCCCGGTGCCAAAGCGGCGGGCCATGCTCACCCCAATCGCCACCGAGTCCTCCAGCGTCCAGGGCTCGGGATCAAAGCCCAGAGTCTCGTAGCCATCGGGCATGGTTTGGTCGCGGTTCACTCGGTCAATCACCTTGTTCACGCCGCGCACGTAGCCCGCAAACATCTGCTGGAACTCCGGCGACAGCCGCCGCACCATCGCCTGCATCTCGGCATCCGTGTAGCCTTGACGGCGCGCTTCTTGGTCGGCCGCGAGCGCGGAGGCACCTTGGATTTCTGCCATGCGGCCTCGGGCCAGCCTCCGCGCCATTTCCATTTGCCACAGGCGGTCTTCGGCGTGTTTTTCACCTAAGATTTCTAGGGCCTTGGGCAAATCGGTGGCGGAGATGGCGGGAACTCCGTATGCATTGGTAGAGTTCAGGGCAACAGCCAAACCCAGCGACAACCACATGCGTTGAGTTTGGCCGAAGAACGCAGGGGAAACGGATGAAATTTGGGGCGCGATTCTTTAAGAAAGAGCGGCGCATGTTTCGTATGCCCCTGCCGGAGGAGCGTCGGCAACGGGAGAAGCGGTACGTCTCCGGCTACATCGCGTTCCTTTCGGTCATTTTTCTGCTCACGACCTTCCTACCGAATGGCGCCCTGGCCAACAACCTGTTTGCTCTGGCCAATGCCGGCGGGCTCTTGGCCCAAGTGGTGATGGCGGCCCACTCGCGATCGTTGAGGGTAGCGGGCTCCATCGGCCTCATCCATGGCATTTTCGTGGTGGTGTCGTTCTTGCCCGGCCGGGAATTTTCGTCCGCCGTTTTGACTAGCGCGATCTCCACGGGCATCATCGTCGGCACGCTCTTCTTCGTTGCCGGCACAGTGGGAGCGACCCTCATGGGGTTGGCGGACATGCAACGCTGGGAAAGCTGGCGCAAGCGCATGAGTCGGCATCAACGCATTGGGGTGTTGCTCGACCTCAAGGATCGGGTGTCCGTTGCCGGGTTGCGAGGTGAACCAGAAGCGCGTCTTTCTTGGACCGACCGAGTCGGCCGGAACCTCTTTGCCTGGGCGTTCGGCTTCGGGTTTAGCTTCGACATGTTGTTCGTCATTGCCGTGGGCTTACTGGTCAGAACAGGAAGACCCGTCATTGCCGCCACCGGCGACCCGAGCGTGATCGTGGTCTTCATCTACTCCCTGTCGTTCTTGGGCATCTTTGGCGCAAATCTCTTGATCGGCTACTGCAGCGGGCGATTCCCGCGCATGGTCGCGGCGGCGGCCCTGATGACCTTTGCGGGCTCCTCGTTTATGATCTGGCCCGGCCACCCCACTCACCAGCTTGCCGAATTTGGAATGAACAAAGGCTTCTTTTGGCAGGGGGTGGGCATCTCACTCCTCATCAGTTCGATTGGGTGGCTAGCGGCATTTGTTCAGCGCAAAACCGAAAGGGTGTGGAAGCTCCAAAGGGGTGATGCCTCGGTGCTCAATGAGGAGATCCAACGGCTCGAAAACTCGCTCCTCCGCGACCAATCCCGTAAGTGCGTGGTGGCCGTGGACGTGGTGGGCAGCACCCGCATGAAGTCAAACGCCGACGTGTTGGTAAGCGAGTGGTGCTTCCGCGAATACCAGCAGATCGTCACCCAGTGCGTGGAGGACGAGGGCGGGCAGGTGGTGAACACCGCCGGCGACGGAGTGGTCGCGAGCTTTGAAGACCCCGCGAATGCGCTAGAGGCGGCAGCCGCTATTTTGGACCGGCTCCTCGTCTTCAACGCCCGGGGGAACCGCCTCAGCGAGCCGTTCCAGGTGCGCATCGGGATTGACTCGGCGGAGGTGCAAGGCAACCTGGCCGAAGTGCAATTCTCCCAGCTTATCGACACTGCCGCTCACATCGAGGCCCTCACCCCGCCCGGTGCCATTGGTGTGAGCCAGGCCTTTATGGCGCTTATGCCCGAAGAACGCGCCACGCCGCACGGCTACACCACCGAAGGAGTGCCGGTCTTCTTAATGCGAGAAAGCGGCCCGGCCCGATGGGCCGAACCGCTTGTTCACCTCAACTGAGGGCCCGATCTATCGCAGGCTGCGGTAGTTGTCTTCCAGAGCTTTGTTGCGGGTGGCGTACTTGTAAACCACATAGCCAATGCCGGAAACAATGGCGATCGGGATGATCATCGAAGCGGCCCAGCTAAGGAAGCCGATGACCTTGCCGATGACAAACAGCCCGATGAGGACACCGATGATGCCCAATACGACGTTGATTCCTTTCCCAGTTTTCACTTTGGATCCTCCGCTTAGTGCAGGGGACGCCCCGTCCGCCCCGGGGGTTGCGCCGCTGGGACCTGTAGAATAAGCAAAGCCATGCCCGTGCGCTTGATTGAGGCTCCCTCCCGGTACCAAGACCCCGATGCGCCCTTGGCGATTCATGCCGAAGGGGTGGCGCGATGGCTGGTTTCGTTCTTGCGCGACGAGTTCGTGGTGCGGAGAGGGATTCCGCGTGCGGTGCTGGGCCTGAGCGGAGGCGTGGACTCGGCGGTGGCCGCTTACTTGGCGGCGCGCGCCTTGGGGCCGGAGAACGTCTTTGCCGTCCGCATGCCGTATTCGCTCAGCTCACCGGAATCACTGGCCCACGCGCAACTGGTGGCGGACGACCTGGGCATTCCGTGCGAGACTATTGAGATCACAGCGATGGTGGATGGCTACCTGGCCACGCAGCCGGACGCTGACGCCACCCGCATCGGCAATGTGTGCGCGCGGTGCCGCGCCAACATTCTCTTTGACCAGAGTGCCAAGCGCGGCGCCCTCCCCCTGGGCACGGGCAACAAAACCGAACGCCTGTTTGGTTACTTCACCTGGCACGCGGACGATTCGCCGCCGATCAACCCCCTGGGCGACCTCTACAAGACCCACGTGTGGCAGCTGGCCGAGGCCTTGGGTGTGCCGACGGAGATCATCCAAAAGCCCCCCACCGCCGACCTGGTGAAAGGGCAAACCGACGAAGGGGACATTGGTATCAGCTACCGCGACGCCGACCGGGTGCTGATCCACCTGATTCGCGGCGTGAAGCCCGAGACTTTGATCCGGCAAGGGTATCCCGAGGCCCATGTGCGGCTAGTGGAAGCTCGCGTGGCCCGCACCCACTGGAAGCGGCACCTGCCCACGGTGGCGATGATGAGCGACTCGGCAATTCGGGAGTACTACCTCCGCCCGGTGGACTACAAGTGAGGGCTTATCGCTTCTTGGTCACGGGCCGCGTGCAGGGCGTGGGATTCCGCGCCTATGTGCAGGCCGAAGCCCGCCGCATGGGTTACACCGGTTGGGTGCGCAACCGCCGGGATGGCACCGTAGAGGCCGTGGTGGCGGGGTTGGATCCTTCGCGGGCCGATTTCTTCCGGCAACGATTGCAACACGGACCCGGGATGCCGGAGCGAGTGCATTTTGAATCTGCTGAAGCCCCGGAAGGCGACGACTTCCGCATCGAAAGCACCTACTAAGGGCGCTTAAAGGGTCATCGTGACTTTGCTGAGGCCCACGGGACGGTCGGGGTCGAGTCCTCGCGCCCGGGCGGCCAGCAGGGCCAGCCACTGCCCGTAGATCACATCCCACATCGGGGCGCAGGTGCCCTTGTCGTTCTGCGGGGCTTGCAGAATGAGCGTGCCTGTCTCCGCCAGGTTTTCCGGGGTTTCGCCGTAGACAATGGCGGCCGTGCCGTGGGTGGCCAGCGCCTTAGGCCCGTGGGCAAAGTCGGCGGTGCTGTAGGCCTTGCACGGTAGCAAGGCGCACTCCACCATCTTCAGGGCCGTCTCGTGGGCCGTGCAGAAGTTGTAGCCCCGGGCCAGCGAGAATGAGAGCGAACTGCGAAGCAGGGCCCCCAGGTCGCGTTCCGCGGCGGCGCGGCAGCTTTCCACCCACTCGGAGGTGGGCGTCTGCGGGGCGTCCAGGTTGCCGCCGGCGGCCCGTACGATCTCGTGCAAGGCCAGCAGGGAAGTGAGATAAGACTTGGTGGCGGCGACGGCGTGCTCGGTGCCCGCATCCAATAGGATCGTGTGCTCGGCTTCCTGGGTCAGGCGCGACCCGGCGGTGTTGGTCACGGCCAGGGTCAGGTGGCCCTGGCGGCGTAGCTGCCCCAGCACCTCGCTCACGTCCGGCCCGGCCCCGCTCTGGCTGATGCCGATGACCAGGCTCTTGGGGTATCGCAGGTTGGCGCCGTACTTGGTCACCACGCTCGGGGCGGCCAGCACAACGGGGATGCCGAGGTGGATTTCGAACAAGTACCGGGCGTAAAGCGCGGCATTGTCGCTGCTCCCCCGGGCGACCAGCACTACCAGTTCAAACGGTGCCCCGGCGACATAGGGCTGCGCGGCAGCAAAGTATTGCGGGGCCAGCCGGGCAAGCAATTCGCTCTGTTCTCGAATTTCTTGCTCCATGTGCAGGCCGGTCATGCGTTCAAATGTACCGTCTGGCCTCGGCCAAACGGGTACCGTGAGACGGTTGGCGATCGTGAATCGTCGGTAACGTGAACACCATGTGGGCGGCCGTTTTTTTCAGCGCATTGGTTCAGCAAGAACCTGCGACCAAGGAGTATCGAGACAACGATCTGGGCTTGATCTTCCAGTACCCGCAGGAGTGGCGACTGACCAAGACGCGGCTGGGCGCCCAATTTGAGTTCCTGACCGAAGAAGGGGCAACCGCCCGCGTCACCATCACGCGCACCCCGTTCCGCGAATCCAAGGACCAGTGGCAGAGCTACCAGCGCGACATTGAAGAAGCCGCTCGCCGTGAAGTACTGGACCAGACCGAGGAAGAGCTGCTGGGCGTGCCCTTGCTGCTCACCCGCACGCGCTACACCGGCCCGGATGGCATTTTCCGCCAGCTCAAGGGCTTGCTCTACAGCCGCAGCCGCCAAAAGCTGAACTTCATTCTTGAGGCGCCCGAAGCCTCCTTCGCCGGTGCGGAAACGGCCTGGCGCGGCACCTGGAACAGCTTCCGCACCATCACCGGTGAACTCCCGGTGCCCGAAGGCACGCCGGAAACCACCAACCCGACGAACCCGACCCAGGATGCCGAGCGTGAGGTCTACACCCTCACCGACCCGAAGGGTGACCAGACGGCCGCCGATGCCGCAACTCGTCGCCCCGAAGTTCGCCTGGAAGTGCCCGGTCCGAGCGGCACTGAGACGATCGCCCTGCCCGAAGGCTGGACGGCCGAACCCCGGGATGCCGTGATCGTGCTGCGCCACCCCAACGTGCAAGGCACCACCGTGCTCACACTTTCCCTCGGTGACACCGCCTTTGCCCGCCGCGTGATGAATAACCTCAACCGGGAAGCGCTGAAGCGATTCGATTCCGTCGCGCTCCGCAAGGAAGAGACCATCGCCGAAAACCAGAACGGTGCCCAAGTGATGTCGGTCTTGCGACAGGGAACTACCCCCGGCGGCTCGCTGGTGCTACTAAGCGCCGTGGGCGGCCAGAGCTTCGGCGTGTGGTCCTTGCAATACGAAACGACGGACACCCTGAAGTTCGGCGAAGATAAGCCTCAGCTCGATGCTCTGCTGGCCGTCTTGGCACGCATTCGTTCGTGAAGCTCGCCCTCTCGACTTCAAGTCCATTGGTCAGCGTCGCCCTGTGGGATGACGCGGGCCAATTGTTGCTCGCGCGTCAGCTCCGCGCGGACCGCGCGGCCAGTGCCGCCACTGCGCAGTTAGTGCAGCAGGCGCTGGCCGAGGTCGGTTCGTCCCTTGCCGAAGTTAAAGCTTGGGCGGTGGATGTGGGGCCGGGCGGATTCACCAGTGTGCGGGTCGGTGTGACCATGGCCAAGACGTGGGCGTGGGCAACGGGGGCCGGTTTGGCTTCCGTTTCGTCTTTCGATCTGTTGCCCTGCGAGGTCGGCTATGTGCCCGGACGGCGGGGCACGGTGCTCGTGCGGCAGAACGGGGAAGTCTCGGCCGTGGCCGTGCCCCCTGAGGCGGCGAAGGGCTACGGCTCCCCAGACCGGGAGGATGTTTTTCCGCAGGCGGAACGCACGAATTGGGCGGCACTTGAACTCGGTTCGCCGATGACCGTCTTGCCGGACTATGTGAATCCGCCGCGCATATCCTTGCCCAAGGACCCGCGCGTGCTCGGAGGTTCGGCGTGAGCCTAGCCAGCATTGGGGCGAGGGCCGAGGTTTCGATCCGCACCTTCACGACGCTCAAGGCCGGTGGCGCGGCGCAGTGGCTGGCTGAAGCGCGAAACACCGACGAGCTCGCTCAAGCGGCCATCGCGGCGCATCAAGAAGGGCTCCGGTGCCACCCGCTCGGGGGTGGGAGCAACCTCCTGCCCAGCGACGAAGGTGTGCCCGGCCTGTGCGTGGTCAACCTGGCAAGGCATATGGAATTCACGACCACGGGCGAAGTCACCGTAGACACGGGGGTTGCGTACCAAGATCTGTTCCTGGCCGCCGCTCAGCGCGGTTGGGGAGGCCTCGAGTACGCCGTGGGCATCCCGGGCACGGTAGGGGGTGCATTGGTCAGCAACGCAGGGGCCTACCGCAGCAACATTAGCGAGATTGTCCGAGAGGTGGAGGTTGTCCACGAAGGTGAGCGCCGCTGGGAGCCCGCCTCGTTCTTGGAGTTCAAGTACCGAGACTCCATTCTCCGGCGACCCAACCCGCCGGCCATCACGGTGCTCCGGATTCGCTGCCAGCTACAGGCCAAGCCCGCGCTCGAAATCTACAACAACGCCCGCGATTATCAGCGCCAACGCATCAGCAAGCAGCCACCCATGGCCAGCGCGGGGAGCTTCTTTAAGAACGTGCAAGACAAAGCTCTGGCGGAAAGCCTCGATACCCTCCCGGCGGGGCTCAAGGCGGCCGGTGTGGTGCCGGCGGGCTATCTCATCGAGCATGTTGGGCTCAAAGGTGCGCGGTACCAAGGGGCCATGCTGGGCGCGCGACACGCCAACTTCCTGCTGAATGTGGGCAAAGCGAGCGCCAGTTCACTGCGGCGGCTGGCCGAACACGCACAGGCCCTGGTCCACGACCGGTTTGGCGTGATGCTCGAACCCGAAGTGCTCTACTTCGGGGATTGGAGCCACTGGGAGCCGATGGGTCGGCTCAATCTCGACGCCGCCAATTAGTCGATTTCGAGCGAACTGAATCGCTTTTCAACTTCGCTGGCGTGGCGCGAAAGGAACTTGAATGCCCAGTCCACGCGGGCTCGCAGCGCGGCGGCCACATTGCTCTCAGGCGATCCTTCCGGGAACTTGCCAGGTCGGCTCCGCTTTTCCAGCTTCTCGTAGGCCTTGCGAATGGTGGGGAAGTCCGCATCCGGCTCCACGCCCAGAATGGCGCGCGCTTGCCGATCCAGGTCCGCTTCCGATAACGAAGACCCGGTGGACGCCGGGGTGCTCCCGCTGGGCACAGCGGGCGGAGACGCGGGCGGCTGTCCCCCGGGGGTAGCCGTGGCCTGGTTGAGCTCATCCCGGGCGAGTTGCTTTTCAATCTCCTTGACACGCTCCCACTCCCGGCCGATGTACGACCGGAGCACATTCACAACTCGTTGCGCGTCTTTCATGGTTCTATTGTAATGGGTTTAGAAGCGGATCGTCATGCCGAACCCACCCTGCAGGGCCAATCCTCCCTCCAGGCGGGTGTAAACGCGATAAATGATGCCGCTTTCGGCCGGGGCATCAATCTCCAAAGTGAAGATGGCATTGCGCTGATCCCAGCGACGGTGGAAGCCCATGGTGATCCCCCACTGCGAGACGGGCGGCCCCGCACGCAGGGAAACGTCGGTGAGCGCATAGCTACGCTGGCCCGCGCTGGGATTGAGGAACAGAACGTGTTCGGCCGTGCCCTGCATCCCGCCGTAGCGGAAGCTCACGTCGCCGCCCAGGATCAAGTCGTGGCCTGCGCCTAGCTGGACCTCACTGGGGTCGCGTTCGATGAAAGGCTGGGACGACGGCTGCATCCCCAGCTGCGAGCCGCCCATGAGCGAGAGCCCGACTTCTTCGCCAATGCGAATGCCGGCCCCGGTGGCCCGCCCCCGCCCCTCATCAAAGGCATAAACCGAGGCGTTCACTCCAAAGGCAAGCCGTGTATCGTAGCGGCCACCCCACAGGCTCTCGTTCACCACTCGGCGCTGACCGAACGGCATGCGCTGGCGGCCAATGCGCCACTCGCCCCGCCGCTCGATGAAGGCTTCGTCAATCAGCTCGCGGTCCACGGCCCCCGGCAGCCGGGCAAGCCGCTGGGCAAATCGAACCCGCATGCCGTTCGGGAGCACGCCGCGCAGACCCACCAAGCTGCTCTGGTAACGCTGATCAAACCATTCGAAGGTGGTGACCTCGGAATTGGCGATAACGGTCGGGCGAATCTCGAGGAACGGGGCGATGTCGGCGTTCTGGGCCGGCGCGATTCCCGCTAAGGCAGCCGCTGCAAGCAGAATGAGGAAACGACGCATCATCCCCCCACCGCCTCGGCGATCTCACCTAGCGGGACTTGGCGCTGCTCGCCGGTGGCGAGATTCTTCAGCGTCGCTTGACCAAACGCCAGCTCGTCCGTGCCCACAATCACCGCCCACTGGGCGCGCATGCGGTCGGCCTGCTTCATTTGGCCCTTCAGATTTTTGCCTTCCACATCGTACTGGACACCAAGGCCCGCCGCTCGCAGCGCACGGGTCATGGTTCGCACGGTGGGCCAGGCATCCTCGGTGGCTGCCACCACGAAGGCATTCAGGCCCGGCATCGGGGGCAGGTCACCCTGGGCTTCAAGAACGATATAGGCGCGCTCCACACCCATCCCGACGCCGACGCCCGGGGTAGCCGGGCCGCCGACTTCCTTGACCAAGTTATCGTAGCGTCCACCACCGCATAGGGCGCCTTGCGCACCGAGAAGAGTGCTGTGGACTTCAAACACCGTGTCGGTGTAGTAGTCCAGGCCGCGTACGATTTCGGGGCGCAGTTCGTAGCCCACTCCGGCTTCGGTGAGGAGGGCCTGTAGGGTCTCAAAGTGCGCGCGGCTGGCATCCTCCAGGTGATCCGTCACGACGGGGGCACCCGCCATGAATTCGTTCACTTTGGGGTCCTTCTGATCGAACAGACGGAGCGGATTGCGCTCGGCGAGCATCCGAATTTCTTCGCTCTGGTCCGGCAGCCACGGGGCCAAGTAGCCGCTCAGGGCCTCCCGGAATCGCGCCCGGGATTCCGTGCGACCGATGCAGTTCAGCAGCACCACCGTGTCGCGCAGGCCGATGGCCCGATAGAACTCGATGGTCGCTTCGATAATCTCGGCGTCGGCGTCCGGCTTGCTACTCCCAAAGAGCTCTAAACCGAACTGGTGCGCCTGCCGGTACCGACCCTTTTGAGGTCGCTCATATCGGAAGATGGCCGTTTGGTAGCAAAGGCGCGTCACGCCGCCTTGGGCGCCCAACTTGGCGTCCAGGTAGGCGCGCACCGCCGGGGCCGTCCCCTCGGGCTTCAGCGTCATGGACCGGTCGCCTTTGTCCAAAAACGAATACATCTGCTTGTTCACCACTTCGCTGGTGTCGCCACTCGTGCGGCTAAACAGCTCGGTGTGCTCAAACATCGGGGTGCGAACTTCGCCGTACCCGTAGTGGGCCATCACGGCAAAGAAATGATCCTCAAGCCGATGCAGCACATCGCTCCGAAACGTGGCGTTTTCGTTCGGGGTGGCGTCATAGGTTCCGCGAGGGGCTTGAGTGATCATAGGTTTCCGTTTAAGTATTGACGAGCAAGAGGGTCGAAGTCTGAGTCAGCCAGGGGTTTGGCCCCGCCTAACTGGTTCGCAAAGAGAAGGACTTGGGCCACCCGTTCCAGGGTTTCCATGCGGTAGCAGGCATCGGCCACCGAGGACCCCAGCACCGTGGCCCCGTGGTGAGCGAGGAGGAAAGTCTTGTGCCCGGCCAAAAAGGGCTCCATCGCTTGACCCAGAGCAGGGGTGCCCGTGAGCCCAAAAGGAACATGCGCCACCGGGCCGAGCACCATCACGGCCTCGGGCATCACGTTGGCCGGGATCGGAGCCTGGGCGACGGCAAAAGCCGTGGCAACGGGCGGGTGCGCATGCACCACCGCTTGCACATCCGGTCGATGCTGATAGCAAACGGCGTGGTGCCCCCACTCAGATGAAGGTCGTACGGAAGGATTGGAATCCGCAACCGTGCCATCCAGGCGCATCAGCACGACATCATTCACGCCCAAGTGGCCCTTAGAAAGACCGCTGGCCGTGATCAAAAAGTGCGATTCATCCCAGCGAGCAGAGAGGTTGCCCTCGGTCGCGCCAACGAGATTCTTCTCCCACAGTCGGCGGCCGAATTCCACCAGTTGTAACGCTAGTTCCTCCCTCCGCGACATGGTGCGTATTTTTGCACAGCTTGGGCTGAAGCAAAGGCTGATAGGCTTGGGTTAGAATCACGCCATGCGTGCAATGACGTTGGGCGTGCTCGCCCTCATGACCGTAGGGGCGATGGCGCAGCTCGCTCCGCCTTCCGAAGATTCGATCCTGGGGGCTCGGAGTCTGGCCCTCAGCCCGGATGGGACGCGCCTCGCTTTCAGCTACCGAGGTGACATCTGGGTGGTGCCCAGCACCGGTGGCCGCGCCATTCCCGTGACGACTCACGTCGAGATGGATGACAACCCCGTGTGGTCGCCCGATGGCAAATGGATCGCCTTCAACAGCAACCGCGAAGGCGGCACGGACATCTATGTGGTGCCCAGCGACGGGGGCCGCACCAAGCGCCTGACGTGGTACCCGGGTGGCGACCTCGCCACGGATTGGTCGCCGGATGGAAAGCACCTTTTGTTCCGCGCCAACCGCGAGGGCATTGATAACGGCTTGTTCCGCCTGGACGTGAACACGGGCCGGTTTGTGGAGTTCTATCGTGACTTCATGGCCGTGGGATCGCCCAAGATCAGCGCGGATGGCCAATACGTGGCGTTCAACCGGTTCGGTTTCCCGAACGTGCGCCCGCGTTACCAAGGTTCGGCGGCTTCTCAGCTATGGGTGCAAGACACTCGCAGTGGGCAAGCCAAGCCCATTCGTAACAACGGCTTCCAGCACCTGTGGCAAGCCTTCGGGCCGAATTCCTCGCTGTACTGCATTACGGTAACCGAACTCACGCCCAGCAGCTATCGCCTGGGCGAAACCCCCGCACCCTACGTGGACAACGCCGCCAAGACCCCCAATGTCTACCGCGTGGACATGAACGGCCGGGCCGACCGCTTGACCAACTTCGTCGGGGCGGCCGCGCGTTATCTCACCGTCGCTCGCGACAACGGCCTGATGGCGTTTGAGCGCGATGGCGTGGTCTACCGCATGCGCGCCGGCGAGGAGCCCCAAACGCTGAACATCGTGGCCGTGGTGGACGACAAGACCACCCGCTACCAGCGCCAAGGCGTGACGGCGGCCAACCAGGGTGCTCTGAGCCCCAATGGCGAAACCTACGTCTTTGTGGCGAACAACGAACTGTGGATGGTGAAGACCAAGCAAGGAAGCCGCCCCAATGACCGCGTGGCCGTGCAATTGACCGACTGGCCGGGCTTGGATCGCGAGCCGATCTTCGGCACCGACAACAACGTGGTCTATTTCACCAGCGACCGGGATGACTCCGAGGCGCTGTACGAAATGAACCTCGAAACCAAGGCTGTCCGCCGGGTTTCGCAGGCTCAGCGCGATGTACTGGAGCTCCACACCACTCCGGACGGCAGGGCCATCACCTACTGGCAGACCGGCAAGGACGGCGGCTTGTTCCGATTGGATCTGGCCAGCAAGAACGTGACAAAGGTCTTCGACTTTCCGCGCCAGCACCGCTTTGAAACCGACCCGGCTTACGCCTGGTCGCCGGACATGAAGTGGTTTGCCTACAGCAAGGGTACGCAGGGCTTTGCCAACACCAACATCTACCTGCGCAACATGGCGACGGGCGAGGAAACCAATGTCACGCGCCTGGCCAGCTTCCACGATGCGCCGGTGTTCTCGGCCGATGGCAAGTACCTGCTGTTCAACGCGGATCGAGGGCAAGCGGGCCTTTACATCCTGCCGCTGGTGCCGCCCGAAAACCGACCGGAAGACTACGACCGCGAATACAAGGCCCCTGAAGGCGTGCCCAACGTGGACGTGGACTTGGTCAACATCCACCGCCGGGTTGAGCGGCTGCGCGCCGAAGGCGGACGCAACCTCCGCTTTGACAAGAAGGAAGGTTTCGTGCTATATCTCAATGGCGGCGACATCGTCCGCGCCAACCTCAAGGGCGACCGCTTCGAGCGGCTGACCGGCGGCGGCGGAGTCGGTTCCTTTGAGTTCACCCCCGACGGCGACCACCTGGTCTATGTGGAGGGTGGTGCCCTGCGCAAAATGAACCTGCGCGCTAACAACCGACCGGTGGCGACGACCCCGTTCACCGCCGAGTGGGTGCGCGACGTAGTGGGCGAGCGCCAAGCCGCGTTCAGTCAGTTCTGGCGCGAGTACAACCGATCGTTCTACGATCCGTTCTTCCACCGCCGCGACTGGTACGCCATCCGCAAGCGCTACGAGCCGCTGCTGGATTCGGTCGGTCACCCGAACGAGTTCGCGACGTTGCTGAACCAGATGGTCGGCGAGCTCGAAGCCTCCCACGCGGAAGTGAGTTCCGCTCCCAGCGGCCCACCGAGCTTTGGCGTGGCGCATCTGGGCTTCGAGATTGACTGGAGCCACACCGGCAAGGGCCTCAAGGTTGGCCGCGTGATTGATGGTTCGCCGGGCTCCTTTGCCCGCACCAAGATCAATCCGGGCGAGTTCGTTCTTGAGATTGATGGTGTGGCCGTGGAAGCCAACGAAGCCCTGTGGAACGAAGTGCTGCAAGGCAAGGCCGGACGCGACATCACCCTGACGGTGAATAGCACTGAGAGCACAACGGGTGCCCGCAAGGTCACCTACCGCGCGATGAACGCCGGTCAGTTCCGGGGTCTCCTGTATGAGCACCAGGTAAACGAGCGCCGCCGTATGGTGGATGAGCTGAGCAACGGGCAAATCGCCTATGTGCACATCTCTGGCATGGGCGGGGCGCAACTCGCCCGGTTCAACCTAGAAGTCTGGGAGTACCTGCAGGGCAAGAAGGGCGTGATTGTGGACGTGCGGTGGAACGGTGGCGGCAACATTAGCGATGACCTCATCGACCTGATCGAGCGCAAGCCGAACTACTACACGGTGCAGCGCGACCGACCGGCCTTCACGTCACCTGACTACAGCTGGGATAAGCCGACGGCCGTCCTGGCCGCTGAAACGAGCTACAGCAACGCCGAAATGTTCCCTTACAGCATGAGCGCGCGCAAGCTCGCTACGTTCGTGGGTCAGCGCACGCCGGGTTATGTCATCTGGACGTGGGGCCTCGGCCTGGTGGATGGCACCGGGGCACGCATGCCAAGTGCGGGCGTCTACCGCATGGACGGACGACCGCTGGAGAACGACGGCATCGAACCGGACATTGATGTGCCCTGGAGCAACGAACAGTACATGGCCGGCGAGGACCCGCAGCTGAAGCGGGCCGTGCAGGAAGTGCTGAAGAAGATCCGCTAAGCCAAGCGACTAACTACGCGGCGGTCTGGGCCAGCGATTGGATTTGCGAGACAAATTCGACGTCGGCCTGGGCCGCCACTTCGTTATAGGCCACCACCGGGAGGGCCGGCAGGTGTCGATCCAGCAGCCGGCGCATGGCCAGCCGCAGGGCCGCCCCGCACAGCAGCACGGGCGTGTGGCCCTCGTCCTGCGCGCGGATATAGCTTTGTTCTAGTTCTTCGAGGAACTGGCGCTGGCGCTCGGGCTCAATGGCAATGACCGGTCCGGCCGTGGTCTGCTGGATGGACTCCTGCAGGGTGCGCTCGGTGGCCGCGCTGAGCGTGATGCAAGTCAGCTTGAGGTCATGGTTGCTGAACTGCCGCGTAATGGTGCGGCTAATGGCCGCGCGCACAAGTTCGCCCAGTTGGTCGGTGTCCTTGACGCGGCTGCCGTAGTCGGCCACCGTTTCCAAAATCGTAACGAGGTCTCGGATCGGGATCCGCTCGCGCAGCAGGTGTTGCAGCACCTTCTGCACGTCGCCCAGGGGCAGGGCTTCGGCGCCCAGCGCGGTCACCACGGCCTCGTGGGTCTGCTTCAGGTTGTCCAGCAGGCGTTGCACGTCCTGGCGGGTCAAGAGCTCGGCGGCGTAAGTCTTCACCACTTCGCCTAGGTGGGTGGCCAGGGCAGCCGGGGGTTCCACCACGGTGCAGCCTTGCTGCTCGGCGGTGCCGCGTTGGCCTTCGTCGATCCACAGCGCATCCAGGCCAAAGACGGGGTCCTTGGCGGCGGTGCCGGTGATGCCGGAGATGGGATAGCCGGGCAGGATACAAAGAAGCTCATCCGGGAAGCAGCGCGCACGCGCCACTTCTTCGCCCCGTACCTTGATGACGTATTCGTTGGGGTCCAGCATCGCGTTGTCGCGGATGCGGACGCTGGGCATCACAAAGCCCATGTCGGTGGCCAGCTGGGCGCGGCTGGTGGCAATGCGTTCGGGCAGGTCGCCGCCCACGCGGGCGTCGGCGAGCTTGGTCAGGCTGTAGCCGACTTCGATTTCGAGGGCATCCACGCTCAGCAGCGGGAGAACGGCATCGGGGCTGCCCGGGGGCGGGCCTTGCGGCTCCTCGACCTTCGGAATGTCTTCCTCCTTGACCTTGGGGACCAAGAGCGCGCTGATGATGTCGGGGTTGTTCTTCGAGAACTGACTGAGAGCGGCCATGAGACCGGCGATCAGCAAGAAAATGATGGTGGGGAAGCCCGGCACAAATGCGAAGACCGCCATGGCCACCGCCGTCGCCATAAAAACGCGCGGACGACTAAGCACCTGCCCAAAGACGGTGCCGCCCATGCCGGCCTCTTGGCCGTTGCGGGTGACGAGCAAACCGGCGGACGTGCTGACGAGCAGCGCGGGAATCTGCGAAACCAGACCCTCACCCACGGTGAGAATCGCGTACTGCTGGGCCACTTCGCCGATGCTGCCCTGGCCATTCACCATGCCCATCACAATCCCGCCGAGGAGGTTGACGACCACGATGAGGATGCTGGCGATGGCGTCGCCTTTCACAAACTTGCTGGCACCATCCATGGAGCCGTAGAAGTCGGCTTCTTGCTTGATGGCCTTGCGGCGGGCTTTGGCTTGGGTCTCGTCAATCAGGCCGGCGGCGAGGTCAGCGTCAATCGCCATCTGCTTACCCGGCATGGCGTCCAAGGTGAAGCGAGCGACGACTTCGGAAACGCGCGTGGCACCATTGGTGATGACCACAAACTGCACGATCATCAGGATGAGGAACGCCACAAATCCAACGACGATGTTGCCGCCCAGGACGAAGTTGCCGAAGGTGGTGATGACCTGACCACCTTCGCCGGTGCCCAGAATGAGCTTGACCGCGACAATGCTGAGCGCCAGCCTAAACAGGGTGGTGATGAGCAGGAGGGAAGGGAAAACACTGAACTGCAGCGGCTCGTCCACGTTTACGGCGGTGAGCAGGATGAGGATCGACGCCCCAATGGCCATGACCAGCCCGAGGTCCAGGATGAAGTGGGGCAGAGGCATGATTAACATGCCCACCACGAGCAGAAGCCCGAAGCCGACCATGAGGTCGGTGTGACGCAGCATCTTGGTGAATGTGTTCATGCCCAATCAGGCACACGTGGTGCCTATCGGATGTATCGGCAATTCTGCGGGGGTTCCTCAGTCCCGTCTTGCGCGGTGGGTACGGGGCGGTGCCGGGTATAGTTTCGTTTCGCGCGCGCTCGTAGCTCAGTGGATAGAGCATCAGCTTGCGGAGCTGGGGGTCGGAGGTTCGAGTCCTCTCGAGCGCGCCAAAGCCGATGTCGGCTTTCAACTTCCTTATTTGTTGCCGCACTCTGGTAGCGGCCGGGATGGCCGACCCCTAAAACTCTGGCTCCCGGTATAGTGCCCGCATGGAAATGATTCCGCCGGGCCGCCTGGGATGGCTCGACCTCACTGTCGATGCGGCCCCCGAAGTACGAGACTTCTACTCGCGCGTGATCGGCTGGAAGCCCGAAGGCGTGGAGATGGACGGCTACGATGACTTCAACATGCTGGATGATACGGGCGAGCCCGTGGCGGGCATCTGCCACCGCAAGGGTATGAATGCCGGCATCCCGCCGGTGTGGATCCCTTACTTCATCGTGGAGGACATCGAAACTGCCACTAAGCAGGCCGTGCGCAATGGCGGGGAAGAAGTGGAACTCCGCCGCGAAGAAGACGGCACGCTGGTGCTCTCGATCTTGAAGGACCCGGCCGGGGCCGTGTTCGCCCTCTTCCAAAGCGAAGAGATGGACGACGAAGAAGACGACGACTAAACGTTAGTCGTTCTTAGGGCGGCCGGCGCGGCTGAAGGGCAACCAGATGATCTCGCACCGGCCGACAATCTTATCGCGGGGTACCAGACCCCAGGCGCGGCTGTCGTAGCTGCCGTTGCGGTTGTCGCCCATCATCATGTAGTAGCCCGGCGGGATGGCCGCTGCGGGCAACGCCATCAGGCGCTTCATTTCGGCGGGGTCACTCACCTGGTAGGTGGGCGCCGTGAGCGGGCTCGCATTGGCAAAGTCGCCCATGATGGTGAGCGGGATGTACTTGCCGTTGTCGTTTACCAGCTTGTAATCCGGTAGCGGATAGTCGCCAAAGTTGGCCTTGGGCACGGGCTGCGTTGCCATTTGGGTGGTGCGCATCTCGTAGGGCTCGTCTTGCTCCACCCCGTTGCGATAAAGCTTGGAATTCCGAATCTCGATCACTTCTCCCGGCACGCCCACGCACCGCTTGATGTAGTCGGCATTGGGGGTGCGTTCATCCACGCCCGCGGCGGGCGGCGAAAACACCACGATCTCGCCCACCTTCGGGTCGGCGGTTCGGTACACCCACTTATTGGCCACAATGGCGTCGCCCACGTTGAGCGTGTCCACCATGGAAGGCGTGGGGATGGTGAAGGTCTGAATGGCAAAGGGCCGGACGAGCAGGAACACCAAGATGGCGGCGTAAACCAGCGCGTCTCCCGATTCATTCAGGAACTTGAGAAATTTGTAGCTTCCACCCCGGCGGTGAGGGGGAGTCTTGGCAAGGGTGGGGCTCACGGCCAGGCGCACCAAGGTGCAAATCCCTGCAAAGATGAGAATCTGGCTCATGGGCGTCCGGGCCAGACGGTCGATGGTTTCGACCGTCGGCGAGACTTGAGCCAGATAAATGCCGGGGAGTCCGAACACGTTTAGCGGCGTTCTCGGATGCGCGCGGCCTTACCGACCTTATCGCGCAGGTAGTACAGCTTGGCGCGGCGCACGCGACCGTGGCGCAGCACTTCGAACTTAGCCACGTTGGGGCTGTGCAGCGGCAGGGTGCGTTCCACGCCCACGCCATTGCTCAGCTTGCGCAGAGTCACGTTCTTGGCGATGCCTCCGTTGCGGACGGCAATGGCCAGGCCTTCAAAAAGCTGAATGCGTTCTTTGCCGCCTTCGCGCACCTTCACGTGGGCACGCACGGTGTCACCCGGGCGGATTTCGGGCAGGTCGTCCTTCATATAGGCTTGGGCGACGCTGGTCAGGATAGCTTGCTTGTTCATCGTGTTCGACTCCCCAGAGATCTTCCCGGAGAACATCCCGAATAATGATCGGTCAGTAACAGGCTAGGGTAGCAGATTGAGGTCGCTCTTCGTAAGGTCTGCGCGTGCAAATAGGTCCGGGCGTAGGTCGCGGGTCACCCTCAGCTGCTGTTGGCGGCGCCATTGGGCCACCGCCGGGTGGTTGCCGCTGCGCAGCACCTCCGGCACGGTTTCGCCTTCAAAGTCCAGCGGACGGGTGTAAAGCGGGTGCCCCAGCAGGCCGTCGTGACTAAAGCTGTCGTCCTGGTGGCTCTCGGGGTCGCCCAGCACGCCGGGGAGGAGGCGCGTCACGGCGTCCGCCATCATCAGGGCCGGCAGTTCACCGCCCGTCAGCACAAAGTCGCCGATGCTGCGGGTGCAGGTGGCCAGGTGCGTGCGCACACGCTCATCCACCCCTTCGTAGTGCCCGCAGATAAGGATGACGTGCCCGTGTTGGCTCCAGGCTTCGGCGTCGGCTTGCGTGAACCGAGGCCCGCGCGGGTCAGTGAGCACCACCACGGCCGCTTGGTGGCCGGGCAGGCTGCGGAGGGCGTCGGCCACCCGGTCCACCCGCAAAACCATGCCCGGCCCGCCACCGTAGGGCGAGTCATCCACGGTGCGGTGCGCATCGGTGGCGAAATCGCGAGGGTTGGCGCACTGAAACTGAACCGCTCCCGAACCGGCGGCGCGCGCCATCATGCTATGCGAAAGCGCCTCCTGGATCATCTCCGGAAACAAGGTCACGAAATCAATCCGCACAGGTGAAGTGTGGCGCAAAGGCAAAGGTATTCTCTGGTCCGTGAACGTCCCCGGCGATCTGAAGTACACGAAGTCTCACGAATGGGTCCGCATTGAAGGCGATACCGCCACCATCGGCATTACCGACCACGCGCAGAGCGAACTGGGAGACATCGTCTTTGTGGACCTGCCCAACGAGGGCCGCCAACTGGGTGCCGAAGAGGTTTTTGGTTCCGTCGAATCCGTTAAGGCCGTGAGCGATATTTACTGCCCGGTGAACGGGGAAGTGGTGGAGGCCAATGGTTCCCTGGGCGCACAGAGCGAGCTCGTGAATAGCGACCCCTACGGCCAGGGCTGGCTTATCAAGGTGAAGCTGAACGGGGAACCTGAGGGTCTGCTTTCCGCCAGCGAATACGAAGCCACTCTCTAAGCTGTAACCGGGCCTCCCCGGGGAGGCCCAAATTGTCCGGGTGCGGCCAACGTCCGCCATGCAAAATCGTAGGGGAAGCAGGGTCGAATCAAGGCCCTGACCGAGCGATCTGATGACCTACGTACCGCATACCGATGCCGATGTGCGAGAAATGCTTGCGACCATCGGGGTCAACAGCATTGACGAGCTCTTCGTGGATATCCCCGAAGACCTCCGCCTCAAGGGCGAACTCCGCATCCCCAGCCGACTCGACGAGCATCAACTGATGCGGCACATGGCGGGTCTCGCCGCCCAAAACCTGGACCTAAGCCAGGTGACGTGCTTCCTGGGAGCAGGCATTTACGATCGCTACATCCCCGCCAGTGTGGGCGCGGTGATCAGCCGGGGCGAGTTCCTGACGGCCTACACGCCGTATCAGCCCGAAGTCAGCCAGGGCTACTTGCAGACGATTTACGAGTTCCAGAGCATGATTGCCGAACTCTACGGGTGCGACCTAGCCAATGCAAGCATGTACGATGGCCCGACCAGCCTGGCCGAAGCCGCCCTAATGGCTTGCTCGCTCAAGCGCAAGGACATCGTGGTGATGAGCGAAGGCATTCACCCGCACGCTCGGCAGGTGATGGAGACCTACGCATGGTCGAACGACGTGGAGGTTCACACGCTTCCGCTCCGGGACGGCCAAACCGACTTTAGCCAGATGCCCGAAGGTGCGGTGCTGCTGGTGCAGAACCCCAACTTCTACGGCGTGATTGAAGACCTGGCCGCGGCCCGCACCGCCGCCGATGGCCAGAACGCGATGCTCGTGGTGAGCGCCGACCCGACCGCCTGCGGCCTGCTGAAGGCCCCCGGCCACTACGGCGCGGACGTGGTTGTGGGCGAAGGCCAGCCGCTCGGCATCCCGATGGGCCTCGGCGGACCGATGCTCGGCCTCTTTGCCTGCAAGCAGGAATACGTTCGCTCCATCCCCGGCCGCATCGTGGGGCGCACCCACGACGCCCAGGGTCGCCCGGGATTTACGATGACCCTGCGCACCCGCGAGCAGGACATCCGCCGCGAAAAGGCCACGAGCAACATCTGCACCAACGAAGCCCTGATGGCCCTGGCCAGCACGGTCTACATGAGTGCGGTGGGCAAGAACGGCATCCGCAGCGTGGCCACCAGCACGGTGCAAAACACGCAGTACGCCATCAAGGTGCTCACCGAAGCGGGAGGGAAGCTCAAGTTCCCGAATGCCCGCGTCTTCGGCGAGTTTGTGCTCACCCTGCCCAAGCCGGCGGATGAGGTGCGCGATGCGCTCCTTTCGCACGGCATCCTGGCCGGTTTGCCGCTCGGCCCGTACCTGGCGGGGGGCGAGAATGATCTGCTGGTGGCCGTCACCGAGATCCGCACTCAAGAAGAAATTGACGACTTTGCCCGTGCGCTGCGCGAGGTGCTGAACGGATGAGACCAATCCCCCTGATCTTCGAAAAATCTCGCTCGGGCCGCATCGGCTGCAACTTGCCGAAGGCCGACACGCCCGCTGTGGACGTGAACGCCATCCTGGGCGAAACGCGCGAGGCAGTGGCCTGGCCGGAAGTGAGTGAGCTGGACATGCTCCGCCACTTCACGAACCTCAGCCACCGCAACTACGGGATTGAGATCGGCTTCTACCCGCTGGGTAGCTGCACGATGAAATACAACCCGAAGATCAACGAGCGCACGGCGGGGCTGACGGGATTCACCCACACCCACCCGATGCAGCCGGAGGAGACCATCGGCGGCTTCCTGGAGGTCTACTCCTCGTGCATGGACATCCTGAAGGAGATCACGGGCTTTGACGACATCACCATGCAGCCGGTGGCCGGCGCGCACGGAGAACTGGCATGCCTGATGCTGATCAAGGCGTATCACGAAAGCCGAGGCGAGGGTGCTCAGCGCCGCGTGGTGCTGGTGCCGGACTCGGCCCACGGCACCAACCCGGCCAGTGCGGCCCGGTGCGGCTACGTGGTGAAGACGATTCCCACCGCCGAAGATGGCAACACCGACCTGGAAGCCTTGGCCAAGGAACTCGGTCCGGACACCGCCGCCTTCATGGTCACGAACCCCAGCACGCTGGCGTTGTTCGAAACGAACATCACCAAGGTGTGCCAGATGGTGCACGAAGCGGGCGGGCAAGTCTTCTGCGATGGCGCGAACATGAATGCCATGGTGGGCACCACGCGCCCCGGCGACCACGGCTTCGACTGCATGCACCTGAACCTGCACAAGACGTTCAGCACTCCGCACGGGGGCGGGGGCCCGGGCTGCGGTGCCATCGGCCTGAAGTCGCACCTGGCGCCGTTCATGCCGGGTCCGGTCATCACGCGCAACGACGCGGGACAAGCCGTTCTGGATCACGATCGCCCGCAGAGCGTGGGCCGCGTGAGTGGCTTCTTCGGTCAATCGCTGATGGCGGTGCGCGCCCTCACTTACTTCCTGGCTTACGGCCGCGAAGGGATGAGCAGCATCAGCCGATATTCGGTGCTGAATGCCAACTACGTTAAGGCTCGTCTTAAGGATGTGCTCCCCGCTGCCCACGACCGCCCCTGCATGCACGAGTGCGTGCTGACGGCCAAGCAGTACAAGGAGTACGGCGTGCGCGCCCTGGACTTGAGCAAGGCGCTGATTGACTACGGCTTCCACCCGCCGACGAACTACTTCCCGCTCATCGTGCCGGAAGCGTTCATGATCGAGCCGACGGAAACCGAATCGAAGGAGACGCTGGACGCCTTCTGCGATGCGCTCATCGAGATCTGCGAAATGGCCAAGACCGACCCGGATGCGCTCCACGCGGCCCCCACCAAGGCCATCGTCGGACGCCTGGACGAAGCGGCGGCCGTGAAGAACCTCGACGTGCGCTACCAACCGGCGTAAGCCCCCCTCGCCCTCACCCCAGTTGCTCAAAGCGCCGGGGTGGGGGCACTTTGCTTATTAAGAACCCCTATGAACACCACCCTCCCGACCATGCCGTGGCGTGTAGATGGCCCGCAAGGTCCTCGGGAGCACATGGCGGCGGATGAAGCTCTGGTTTATGGCGGGCGGGTTTACACCTGGGACGCCCCGGCCGTGACTCTAGGGCGATTTCAAGACCCCGCCCGGGTGATGGCCGCCCACCCTCACCTGCCGCACGCGGTACGCCCTACCGGGGGCAAGGCCGTGCTGCACGGCCACGACCTCACCATTGGCTTGGCGGTGCCGTGGGAATGGGCGAACTGGGGCGAAGCCGAACGCCGGAGCGTGCGGTTGGTGTATCGCCGCTTGGCGGAGCCCTTGGTGCGGGCGCTGAACCAGGCCGGAGTGGCGGCAGCCCTGGCCGAGCAGACTCCCTTCGTGCGCAGCGCGGGCAAGGTGGCCGATTGCTTTGCGCACATTGCGCCCAACGATATCGTGGACCCCAAAACCGGCCGCAAAGTGTGCGGGTGCGCGCTGGCCCTGCGCGAGAGCGGCGTGCTGGTGCAGTGCAGTTTGCCCGTGCGATTGCCCGACCCCGAGGTGGCCAACCTCTTTGGGGCACAGGTGATTTACGGCCAATATCCGCACCTGACCGCCGAAAGACTGGCCGAAGCCCTCGCGGACGCCTTTGGCCCTTAGGCCTTGGACACTGTTCAACGTTTCGTTGCGTCTGATATCGTATCGATATGACGCGATACGCTCCGGCCGCGCTGGCTTTGCTGGCAGGAACCCTTTTCCTTTCTGGTTGCCAGAACCAAAGTAGTAGCTCGGGCGCGACGGGCCTGAACAGTGAGTACAAAGCGCTGAAGGATGGCGAGACCCCGACTTCGGGATCCGGTGGTTCCACGACCCCCGGGGCTGGCGGAACGAGTGCCACCACGCCGGGTGCTTCGGCAGGGGGCGGCGTTGTTGCGGGCGGTTCGCCGACGGGCACGGCCGTAGAAGCCCCGGCCGCCAAGGTGGAAGAAGGGGAAGTGGCCCTGCGCCTGGGCGTGAAGAAGGGCGAGACCTTCCGATTTAAGCAGACGACGGAGGCGAAACTGACCCTCCCAGCGATGGGGAGCGGCACTGCCGCCAAGCCGGCCAGCTACACCGTGGCCACCGGGCAAACCTACACCATCTCGGACGTAAAGAACGACGTCTTTGACGTGGAGATTCGCACCGACAAGCCGGAAGTAGTAAAGGCCGATGAAGCGGCACAGCAACTTGTGAACATGCTGGGTGGCGACGCCCGCACCATGAACTTCACCTACGACGCGCTGGGCAAGCCGGGCGCGCAAACCGGCAGTGTGCTGCGCGGGGTACCGGGCAGCAGCGATTCGATTTTGCAGAGTGGTTTCTTGGGCATCGTGTTCCCGACCGACGGCGTGAAGGTGGGCGACAAGTGGACCAATAAGGTGGACATCGCCAAGCAGATGGGCTTGCCGCCGAACGTGGAAGTCAAGAACCCCGACATGACGGTGACCTACGTGTTGAAGAGCATTGACCGCAACGGCGACCGCGCGGTGATCAGCATCAACGCCACCGGCAATCCGAGCATCAGCAGCCAGATGATGGCGGGCGGGCGCGGTTCCGATGGAAACACCCAAACCCAAGCCCGGACGATGACGTTCAAGATGAACATGTCCATGACGGGGACCGCGACGCTGGACCTTAGCTCCGGGGTGCTGCGCACGGCTGAGTATCGGCTGAAGATCGGCACCGATGGCGGCCCGGCCCTGGCCAACCAGGACATGACGGTCAAGATCGAGCGTCAGTAAGCGTCAGCTAACTCGATAACAAGAAATCCCCCTCACGCCACTCGGCGGAGGGGGATTTCTTTGTGAGAACCTAAGCGTAGAGTTCGCTTAGTTCGGGCTGGGGGTGATGGTGAAGCCGCTGGCGCTGAGCTCTTGCCCGATGTGGCGCAGCTTCTTCATGGCGCGCAGTTCGATCTGGCGCACTCTTTCCCGCGTGACGTTGAGCGCGGCGCCCACCTCTTCCAGGGTGCGGCTGCGGCCATCGTCCATCCCAAACCGGAGGCGAACCACGTCGCGCTCTCGGCTCGTCAGGCGGCCCAGAATGCTGTCAATCTCTTCGCGGCGAATCAGCGACCAGGTCACATCGCTCGGCGTCGGCATGTTCGTGCTCGGCACAAAGTCGCCAATCGAGGAGTTGTCCTTTTCGCCCACCGGGGTTTCCAGCGAGAGCGGTTCCACGGCCACGCGCATCATTTCCTGCACGCGGTCGGCACTCATGCCCACGCGCTCGGCCACTTCTTCCGGCGTCGGTTCGCGGTGCAGTTCTTGCTGCAGCTGGTTGGCCGTCTTCATCACCTTGTTGATGAGTTCGGCCACGTAAACCGGGATGCGGATGGTGCGGCCCTGGTTGATGATCGCACGGGCAATGGCGCGCCGAATCCACCACGTTGCGTAGGTGGAGAAGCGGAAGCCCTTGCGCCAGTCAAACTTTTCCACCGCGCGGATCAGACCGAGGTTGCCCTCTTGGATCAGGTCGGCGAGGGGGATGCCGCGAGCGTTGTACTTCTTGGCGATGGATACGACTAGGCGGAGGTTGCTCTCAATCAGGTGCTGCTTGGCGGCGCGACCGGACTTGATGATCTCCTTGATCTCCCACTGGTCGAACTCGTAATCCTTGGGCTTGTTCACCAGTTCGGCGACCTTGGACCACTTGCCGTTTTCGGCGAGGTCCATGGCTTGAACGCGCTTGGCCAGATGCTCTTCTTGGGCGGGGGTGAGCAGGTGAGCGCGGCGGGTCTGCCGCATCCACATCTCGAGTTCTTCGGATTCGTCGTTAGTACGAGTCTCCTCCTCCTCTTCCTCATCCTCCATTTCCAGCAGGTCTTCGGCATTCGGTTCATCGTCCATCAGCATGTGCTTGGCCGCGTCCATGTAGACGTGCCGAGCGTGCGTTCGAACGGTGATCGCCTTGCCGCGCTTCACCTGGGTGGGCATCTGATTTTCGCCAGCCATTCTCTTCTTAACTTCTCACTGTGGATGCCACGTGAGCATCCGGGTTTCACAGGTTCAGACGGATTCCAGAGAGTCCGTGTCGCCCCGTATGGGTACGGGCCTTCGTTTTCCTACTGCTTTATAACTCAAGAATCCGCCCGGGAGCGGAAAATTCAGTTACTAAAGAGCATTGCAAGGGCCGTGCCAACGAGTGTAGACGGAATGAACGGCCTAGAGGTTGCCCTGGGGCCGCCTGGACTAGGGCCAGGCCGGATTCAGGCCTGGGTCCAACATTCGGCGATGAGACTTGCCAAAAGGGCGGAAAATCAGCCGCGCAGGCGATTTACCGCGTCTTTCAGCACTTCGGCCAGGGCGCGCACGCTTTCCACCGTGTTCTGCATGCCGAAGCTGATGCGCACAGCACTCCGCAGGTGTTCCGGCGGCCAACCAAGGGCCACCAAGGTGCGGCTGGGCTCGCTGGAGTGCGCACTACAGGCCGCCCCTGCCCCGATGGCAAAGCCCCGGGCGTCGGCTTCCAGCACCAGGGTTTCTCCCTCAATACCGGCGGCGACCCAGGTCAGGATCCAGGGGCTCTGCCGGTCGTGCTCGTGGATGAAGGTATCCGGCACTCCGGCCACGGCCTCGGCAAAGGCCGCGCGTAGGCTGCGCACATGGGCGGTGCGGGCTTCGTAATCTTGCTTTGCCAGCCGCAGGGCCGTGGCAAATCCGACGATGCCGGGCACGTTCAGGGTACCGGCACGCATCCCCATCTCTTGTCCTCCGCCCACCATCCACGGGCTGAGGCTCACGTTGCCGGTCACCACCAGCGCTCCGACGCCTTTGGGGCCGCCCAGCTTGTGGGCGGAGCAACTCCAAGAGTCGCCCGAAATCAAATCCAGCGGCACCTTGCCCAGGGCCTGGGTGGCGTCGCGGTGCGTCCAGCCGCGCAGGCTCGGCGCGCTCAGCACGGCACCAGTCTCGTTGCTCACCACCATCACGGCCTGCAAGTCCGTTCCGGCGGGGGCAGGCAAGCACTTGTAGCCTTCGTTGGCCAGCACCGCCGCGCCGTTGGCCTCGGCGGGCGCCCACACACTGCTGTGTTCAAAGGGGCTTACGGCCAGGTTGGCGGCGTGCTGCAAAGCCCAATTGTTGGCCTCGGTGGCCCCGCTGGTAAAGAAAACCTGCTCCGGGGGCGTGGCAAATTGGTCGGCAATGTACTGCCGGGCGCGCTCTACGGCCTCGCGGGCTTGCATCCCCCAGGCATGGAGGCTGTGGGGGTTGCCGCATTGGTCGCCCAGCCAAGGGAGCATCGCCTCTCGAACTCGTGCATCGAGAGGCGTAGTGGCCGCGTGATCGAAGTAGTTTTCGAGTCGGTTTTGTCCGCTCATCGGGTCGCCGTAGCGAGTGATTCCATGATCAAGCGCGGAACATCACTCGTGCGGTCGGCCACCTTGGCGCCGGCGGCCAGCAAAGCGTCCACCTTGCTTTGCGCCGTGCCCAGCCCACCGCTGACGATGGCCCCGGCGTGACCCATGCGCTTGCCCGGAGGGGCCGTGCGCCCGCTGATGAAAGCGACGACCGGCTTGCTCATGGTCTTGATGTATTCGGCGGCGGCCTCTTCGTCCGTGCCCCCGATTTCGCCCACCATCACCACGGCGGTGGTGGCGGGGTCCTTCTCAAACATCTCCATGACTTCGATGAAGCGGGTTCCCGGAATCGGGTCGCCGCCAATGCCCACACAGGTGGTCTGGCCGAGGTCGGCGCGGGTGAGTTCCCAAGCAATTTCGTAGGTCAGGGTGCCGCTGCGGCTGACCATGCCAATCGGGCCCGGTTTAAAGATGTGCCCGGGCATGATGCCCATCTTGCATTCGCCCGGCGTGATGATGCCGGCGCAGTTGCCGCCCAGCAGGCGGCTGGTGCCGCGCGCCTTCATCTTGGTGGCGACTTTGAGCATGTCTTGCACGGGCACGCCTTCGGTGATCAGGGTGATGAACGGAATTCCGGCGGCTTCGGCTTCGAGGACCGAGTCGGCGGCGAAGGGTGCGGGCACAAAAACCAACACGGCGTCGGCCTTCGTGGCGTCCACGGCCTCTTGCATGGTGTTAAACACCGGCAGACCGAGGTGCTCGGTGCCGCCCTTGCCCGGGGTTACGCCCCCTACCACCTTCGTGCCGTACTCCAGCATCTGCTGCGCGTGGAAGGTGCCTTCCTTACCCGTCATCCCGGCCACGAGAACCCGGGTGTCCTTATTCACCAAGACTGCCAATTTGAATACTCCTACCCGCCAGAATACCGAAGCCCACCGCAAGCCGGGGCCGTTCGTTACAATAAGGATATGAGCAAAGGGAGCCCGCACGTCCGCTACGCCGAAATTGAGCGCGAAACGACGGAGACGAAGGTCTCGGTGGTGCTGGACCTGGATGGTGGCCAGCGGCGCGACGTCCACACCGGCATTGGGTTCCTCGATCACATGCTTCAGCTCATGGCGTTTCACGGTCAGTTCAACCTGGGCGTAACGGCCGACGGTGACCTGGAAGTGGACGACCACCACACCGTTGAAGATGTGGGCATTACCCTCGGGCAAGCCTTCCGCTCGGCGCTGTCGGAGGTTTCCTCCATTCAACGCTACGGTGACTTGCTCTCGCCCATGGACGAAGCCCTCGTGGCCGTGGCCGTGGATATTTCGGGCCGAGGGATGGCCTATACGGACTTAAACTTCCGCCGGGAAACGCTGGGTGGCCTCGCCACCGAAAATGTGAACGAATTCTTGAAAGCCTTTGCCACCAATGCGGGCATGACGATCCATGTGCGCCGGATGGCGGGTGAGAACGACCACCACATCTGCGAAGCCATCTTTAAGGGTCTGGGTCGAGCGCTCCATGCCGCCACCCGTCCGAGCGAACGGCAGGGCGTGGCCAGCACCAAGGGCAAGCTGCTGCAGTCGTGATCATCTTTCCGGCGATTGACCTGATGGGTGGGCAGGCCGTGCGCCTGACCCAAGGGGCCTTTGAGGACGCCCGGGTTTACAACGCTGACCCCGTGGCGCAGGCGATGGCTTTCGCGGCGGCGGGCGCGGAGTGGATTCACTTGGTGGACCTAGACGGGGCCAAGGCGGGGCACCCGGTTCACCTCGAGGTGTTGCGTCAGGTGGCGGCGGAGACGGGCCTGCCGGTGCAGTTTGGGGGCGGATTGCGAACGCCGGTTGACATGCAGGCAGCCCTTGAGGCTGGGGCGGCGCGGGTCATCGTAGGCACGCGGTTGACGCAAGATTTGGACACCGCCGAGGCACTGTTCGCGCAATTTGGCGAGGGACTGGTGGCCGGACTCGATGCCCGGAACGGGGAAGTGGCGACTCACGGCTGGCAAGAGGGCAGCGGGCAGAGCATTCTCGACCTGGCCCGGCAATTGGTGGAGCGCGGCGCGACCCGGTTTATCTACACCGACATTGCCCGAGATGGCGTGCTTGGCGGGCCGGATTTGAGCGGGACAGTGGCGCTGCTTGAGGCTACCGGAGTCCCCGTGATTGCCAGTGGTGGGGTGGCGGAACTGAGCGATCTCGAGCAGATTGCCGCGACGAAGCTCGAGGGTGTCATCGTCGGAAAGGCCCTCTACGAGGGACGATTTACACTGCAAGAAGCCCTGCGGGTTGCAACGGCTCGAACCTAGGGAGTGTAATAGCCGCATAGACGCGCCGGTCGCTTTACAGGAGTGGTCGGGTGGCTCAAGTGATAGAGGTCTAAATTTATGTTGCAACCGGAAACCCTGGGCGTGATGATTCCCATCGTAGCGCTACTCATCCCGATCGTCGCGCTCCTCACCCGCCACCAGCGGTCCATGGCCGAGCTGATTCACGGGAGCCACCACGCCCAACAGGGCCAGGCGGCTTCGGCCGAACTTCAAGCCCTCCGGGCGGAAGTCAGCGCCCTTCGAGAAACGGTGAACATGATGATCGTGCACCGGGATGGCTTGCCGTCAAGCAGCCTCAACCCGCAGCTTGGCAACACGCCCCCGGCCTTCCCGGCAGAAGCGGCCGCGAACCAAGACCGCATCTAAGCTCGTTGTGTTAACGAACGGTCAAAATCGTTCATGAATAGGCCTTAAGGCCCGTACTTGTGCAAGTGCGGGCTAGCGAGCGGCCTTTTGCCGGGTATCGGGGCCGCTTGAGTGTATGATTACAGGTTCCCGGAGTCCTGAATGCGCGTTGTTATGCCTGCCTCGAAGCGAATTGGACGTTCGCTAGAGTTGCCCAACCTCATTGATCTCCAACTGAACAGTTACCGATGGTTCCTCGAAGAGGGCTTGCCGGAATTATTCAAGACTTTTACCCCAATCTGGGACTTTACGCAAACGAACTATCTTGAGTTCGTCAGCTTCACGCTCGGCGAACCCAAGTACGCGATCAACGAATGCCGTGATCGCGATATGACGTTTGAAGCCCCGATTAAGGCGATTGTTCGTTTTGGAGGGAAAGATCGTCCCGTCATCGAGTCCGAGGTCTATTTGGGCGACCTCCCTCTGATGACCGATAACGGAACGTTCATCATCAACGGCCGCGAGCGGGTCATTGTGAGCCAGCTCAGCCGTTCGCCTGGCCTGTACTTCGAGGAAGACGTGGACACCTCGATGCAGATGATCGTTCGCGCCCGTTTGATCCCGATGGAGGGAGCGTGGCTAGAGGTCGAAAACGACCCGAACGGCGTGGTGCACACCCAGGTTTCGCAAAGCAAGAAGCTCCCGATCACCCAGGTGATGAAGGCGCTGCACGGCTTTAAGCAAGGCCGCGACATGCAAGTGATGCCGGTCGGCCAAGCCCAGCAGAAGAAGCTGAGCGAGCCGCTGGTGGACCCCGACACCGGGGAAGTGGTGCTGGACAAGGGGACGATCCTGCGCAAGGTGGTGCTGGACGGCCTGACGGACGAGCAGAAAGCGTGGGAAGCCACGGTGGAAAGCCCACTGAGCAGCAACACGGAAATGATCTGGCACTTCGGCGAAGAAAAGACGCTGACGAAGCCGGAAGCCCACGACCTGGTGGGGATGCGCCCGATCGAGGAAATCCGCGATGGCAAGAAGGTCATCGTGGCCGCCCTGGCGCGCATCGACGAGGATTCGGCGAAGAAGATTGCCGCGCTCGGCCTGGAGACCCTTGAGGTTCTGGAACTTCCGGAACTGCTAGAGGCCACTCTGCACGCCGACCGCACGAGCACGACCCGCGAAGCGATCCTGGACATCTACAAGCGCATGCGACCGGGCGAAGCGGCCAACGAAGACGCCGCCGGCCAGCTCGTTTATAGCCTGTTCTTTGACCAGCGCCGCTATGACCTGGCCAAGGTCGGCCGCCGCCACCTTAACCAGCGCCTGGGCATCAATGTCCCGCTCACCATCCGCAACCTCACGTCCGACGACCTCGCCGGCACGCTGAAGGCGATGGGCCCCTACCTGACGAAGGACGTGGAGCACGACGACATTGACGACCTGCGCAACAAGCGCGTACGAAGCGTGGGCGAACTGCTGCAAAGTCAGCTCCGCCTCGGCTTTGTCCGCATGGAAAAGGTCGCCCGCGAACGCATGACCAGCGCCGACCAGGACAACCTGCTCCCCAGCATCATCCTGTCGGTCAAGCCGGTCAGCGCCAGCATCAAGTCGTTCTTCAGTAGCAACCAGCTGAGCACGTTCATGGACCAAACCAACCCGTTGAGCGAGTTGACGAACAAGCGTCGTCTCTCGAGCCTCGGCCCGGGCGGTCTGCAGCGCACCAGCGCCAAGCTGGAAGTGCGCGATGTGCACCGTTCGCACTACGGACGCATCTGCCCGATCGAAACGCCGGAAGGTCCGAACATCGGTCTGATCAGCCAGCTGACCACCCACGGTCGCGTGGACGAATTCGGCTTTATCCGCACCCCCTACCGCCGCGTGGTGGATGGCGTGGTGACGGACGAAGTGGTGCACCTGACCGCCGGTGAAGACTTCACCGCGCGCATCGCTCCGGCGGACACCCCGCTCGACAGTGATGGCCGCATCGTGGCCGACCTCGTGACGGTGCGATGCCCGGGCGGCGACAAGCAGTTTGCCGGTGCGCAGTACCCGACGGTGCCGCGTGCCCGCGTGGACTACATGGACGTTTCGCCGGTGCAGATCATCAGCGTGGCGACCTCGCTCATCCCGTTCCTTGAGAACGACGACGCGAACCGTGCCCTGATGGGCGCGAACATGCAGCGCCAAGCGGTGCCGTGTCTGCGCAGCGACGCTCCGGTGGTCGGAACGGGTCACGAAGCCCGCGCCGCCATTGACTCGGGGGCTTCGGTCCGTGCGCGTCGAGACGGGGTTGTTAGCTACGTCACCGCGCGAACGATCCGCGTGACCAGCGACGACGGCACGGTCGAATCGTACAGCCTGCTGCACCTGTTCCAATCGAACAAGAGCACCTGTTTCACCCACCGCCCGATCGTTGACCTCGGTCAACGCGTGCTGGCCGGTGATCCGCTGGCCGACGGCGCCTGCACCGACGATGGTCGGCTGGCCCTTGGCCAAAACGTCACGGTCTGCTTTATGCCGTGGCAGGGTTACAACTACGAAGACGCCATTCTGCTTTCCGAGCGCTTGGTGAAGGACGACATCTACACGTCCATTCACATCGAGCGCCACGAAACGGAAGCCGTGGATACCAAGCTCGGTCCCGAAGAAATCACGCGCGACATCCCCAACGTGGGTGAAGACGCGCTGCGTGACCTCGACGAGAACGGCATTATCCGCATCGGCGCCGAAGTTCGACCGGAAGACATCCTGGTCGGTAAGGTGGCACCGAAGGGCCAGACCGAAATGACGGCCGAAGAGCGGCTGATCATCGCGATCTTTGGCAAGAAGGCCGAAGAAACCCGCGACGTCTCGCTCCGCCTGCCGCATGGCGAAAAGGGAACGGTGGTGGACGTCAAGGTCTTCAGCCGCTTCAAGTACCTCAGCCCGAGCATCAACTACATCTATAAGGAATCCAAGAAGCGCGATCGTCTCATCTGCGACCGCACGGAAGAGCCTCTGCTCCAGATTCCGGGTGATGAACTGCCCGCCGGCGTGAACATGAGCGTGCAAGTGCACGTGGCGCAAAAGCGCAAGATCATGGTCGGGGACAAGATGGCCGGGCGCCACGGGAACAAGGGGGTTATCTCCCGCATCCTGCCGGTGGAGGACATGCCGGTTCTGCAAGACGGAACGCCGGTCGACATCATTCTCAACCCGCTCGGGGTACCGAGCCGTATGAACATCGGGCAGATCCTGGAAACCCACCTGGGTTACGTCGGGAAGCACCTGAACGCACGCTACGAGTGCCCGGCCTTTGAAGGGATGACCGCCGAGGAAATCCTGAGCGAAGCCGAGCGCCTGGCCGTGCACATGCGCAGCAAGGCCCTACGAACGTACTGCCACGCCGATCTCGGCCTGGACGTGCACTTCGCCCCGGGCGCCAGCTTCGATGAACTGATGGCCTCCGTGGATGGTCGTCTGCGAGAACTGGACCAGCCCAACCTCGAGCGCATCTCGCGCATCGTGGCGGCCCCCAGCACCCGCAGCATGAAGGAACTGGTGGACGAAGATGCTGACTTCTGGCAACCGGAAGACGTGCAGCCGAGCGGTGCGCCCTACAAGGCCGCCGATGCGGTTTACGAAGGCATCAAGGAGCGAATCCTGGCCAACGTGTTCGACCGTGCCGGCTTCAACCCGGTGTCGTGCAAGAGCATCGTTCGCGATGGCTTGACTGGAGATCGCCTGCCGAATGAAATGACGGTGGGAACGATCTACATGCTCAAGCTGGAGCACTTGGCGGATGAAAAGATCCACGCGCGTTCCATCGGCCCCTACTCCCTCGTCACGCAGCAGCCGCTGGGTGGTAAGGCGCAGTTCGGTGGTCAGCGGTTCGGGGAAATGGAAGTCTGGGCCCTCGAAGCCTACGGCGCCGCCTACACCCTCCAAGAGTTGCTGACGATCAAGTCGGACGACGTGACCGGCCGCGTGAAGGCTTACGAAAGCATCGTGCGCGGCGAATCGATCGCGGAACCCGGCGTGCCCGAGTCGTTCAAGATTCTCGTTAACGAGTTGCGCTCGCTCTGCTTGCGCGTCACGGTCGAGGACAAGAACAACAAGGAACTCTCGCTCAAGGATCTGGACCAACTCGCGGGTGGCGACGAAATGCGCCTCGCCCGGTCGGTCGGCTTCTTCAACTAATTCGGCGTCCCAAGTCGTGAACTTCGCAGTGTGCCGGCGAAGTTCACGCTCTTACCCCCGCAAGGGGGCGGCACAAAACAAACGAGTCACAAAACATGGCGGATTCAAATCTGTTCGAAAAGATCCGGATCGGGATTGCGAGCCCGGACGACATTCGAAGCTGGTCGCACGGCGAAGTCAAGAAGCCGGAAACGATCAACTACCGCACATTCAAGCCCGAGCGGGACGGCCTCTTCTGTCAGCGTATTTTCGGTCCGGTGAAGGACTGGGAATGCGACTGCGGACGCTATAAGAAGGTCAAGTACGCGGGCATCGTGTGCGAACGCTGCGGCGTGGAAGTCACGCGCAGCAAGGTGCGACGCGAGCGCATGGCCCACATCGAGTTGGCCGCGCCGGTCTGCCACATTTGGTACCTCAAGGGCATCCCCTCGCCCCTGAGCCTGATCCTGGATATCTCGCCGAAGCAACTGGAAAAGGTTGTCTACTTCGGTTCGTTCATCATCATTGACGTTGACCTGGACAAGATCGCTGATCTGATGCCCAGCCTGCTACAGGCTGTGGAAGACGAGAAGCTGATGATCCAGGACGAGATGCGCAAGCTCGAGACTGACTCCCTCGATCACCTCTCGTCGGAAATGATCAACAACCCGGACGAGTACTTCGATGAGAGCTACGTTCGGGAACGCATGAAGGCGAACTTCGACCGCATCCGCGCGGAATTCCGCGATGCGGACGAGCGTCTGCGCGACCTCGACGTGGCCGCCGAGTTCCTCGGCATGCTCGAACAGAACATGCTGATTGACGAGGACAAGTGGCGCGCGATCAGCAAGCTGCTGGATGCCGTCGGTCGCCGTCTGAAGCGAGACTTTGACGACCTAGTGCACGCCAACGTGGGCGCCGAAGCCGTCAAGGAACTGCTGCGCCGCGTGGACCTGGAACAAACCGCCCGCGAACTTCGCCGCGAGATCCGCGTGACCACCAGCACCCGCCGGGCCCGCGCCATCAAGCGCCTAGACCTGGTGGAGTCGCTGCTCATCAGCAAGTGCCGCCCGGAATGGATGATTCTGGACGTGCTGCCGGTCATTCCGCCCGAACTGCGCCCGATGGTGCAGCTGGACGGTGGCCGCTTCGCGACTTCCGACCTCAACGACCTGTATCGCCGTATCATCAACCGCAACAACCGTCTGCGCAAGATCATCGAGATTCAGGCTCCTGAGAGCATCATCAACCACGAAAAGCGACTCCTCCAAGAGTCGGTGGACGCCCTGATTGACAACGGTCGCCGCAGCCGCCCGGTGGTGGGCAGCAACCAGCGCCCGCTCAAGTCCCTCAGCGACATGCTGAAGGGTAAGGAAGGCCGGTTCCGAAAGAACTTGCTTGGTAAGCGTGTGGACTACTCTGGCCGTTCGGTCATCGTGGTCGGCCCGAACCTGAAGCTGCACCAATGTGGTCTGCCGAAGGAGATGGCGCTTGAACTCTTCAAGCCGTTCGTCATGAAGACCTTGGTGGAGCGCAAGATTACGCAGAACATCAAGACGGCGAAGCGACTCATTGAGCGCATGCACCCCGCCGTGTGGGATGGCCTGGAAGAAGTGATTAAGGAGCACCCGGTGCTTCTCAACCGCGCTCCCACGCTGCACCGCCTTGGGATTCTGGCCTTCGAACCGATCCTGGTGGAAGGGAAGGCGATTCAGCTTCACCCGCTCGTGTGTCACGCGTACAACGCGGACTTTGACGGGGACCAAATGGCCGTTCACGTGCCGCTTTCGCTGCAAGCGCAGTCCGAAGCGCGCGTGCTCATGCTCAGCACCCAGAACATGTTCTCGCCGGCTGACGGTCGTCCGGTCGTGGCCCCGATCCAAGACATCGTGCTTGGCTCGTACGCCCTGACCTACACGAACGCCGCCGCCAAGGATCGCCTGATGGAGGCCATCGAGGCCCACAAGGCCAAGCCGGAAAAGAACGCCGCTCCGCCGGTGTACGCCAACCCGGACGAAGTTCTGCGCCTTCTGGAATCGTTTGGCGATGCGAAGATTCGCCTCAACGACCCGGTCCAGGTGCGTGTCCGCCGCCCGATCTTCCGTGATGCGTCCGAAGTGGACCACCGTGACTGGGAAACGGGTATCGAATACGTCAAGGTCACCGAAGAGAACGAGTTTGGCGACGAAGTGACCCGCCTGGAACCGCTGGAGCAGAGCTTCGAGACGGTGATTGCGATCACCACTCCGGGCCGCTTGATTCTCAACGAGGTCCTGCCGTTCCCGCTGCGCTACAGCGACGAGTGGCTGAACACCGAACTGACGAAGAAGAACCTGGCGCACCTGGTGCTCTCGTGCCACAAGAGCGTGGGCGACGGTGGCACCATCGAGCTTCTGGACAACGTCAAGGCGCTCGGCTTCCGCTGGGCCAGCCGCTACGGCATCTCGATTGCCATGACGGACATGACGCCGCCGACCACGCGCGACGTCATCCTCAACGAATCGGACACGCTTGCCAACCGCGTTCTGGAGCAGTACCGCCGAGGTCTGACTTCGTTCCGCGAAATGCAGGAGAAGCTAGTGCGACTCTGGACGGATACGTACGACCAGATCGGTAGCGCCATCGTGAGCTCGATGCAGCAGGAAAACCCGCTCAGCATCATCACGGTCTCCGGGGCACGTGGTTCGGTTAAGCAGCTTGCGCAGCTCTCCGGGATGCGCGGCCTGATGTTCAACCAGTTCAACGAAGTTATCTATGAACTGCCCGTGAAGAACTCGTTCCAGAAGGGTCTGTCCATGCTGGAATTCTTCGTTACGACGCACGGGGCCCGTAAGGGTCTGGCCGACACGGCCCTCCGTACGGCGGACGCGGGTTACCTCACCCGTCGTCTGGTGGACGTGGCCCAGGATGTCATCATCCGCGCCCACGACTGTGGCACGACAGAAGGACTGAACATCACGCGGCTCTTCTTTGAAGGCAAGACCATCGAAACGATTGGGGACCGCGCGCACAGCCGCGTTAGCCTGAGCAACATCACCGACCCGGCCACCGGCGAAGTGATTGTGGAAGCCGATCAGATGGTGGATGACCCCATCAGCGCGCACCTCTCCAAGGTGGACGACGCGTTTATGGCGGAAATCGAAGGAGCCGCCGATGAAGCCGCTACGGATGCGATCTTTGAGAAGTATCTGGCCGCTGGATTCACGCGAGACGAGCACGGTCGCCTGGGCATGAAGGTGCGAAGCACCATCACCTGCGAACTGGAGCAAGGCATTTGTGCCAAGTGCTACGGTCGGGACCTCGCCAGCCACAAGCTGGTGGAAGATGGCGTTGCCGTCGGGATTATCGCCGCGCAATCCATTGGGGAACCCGGGACGCAGCTCACGATGCGTACGTTCCACACCGGTGGGGTGGCCGGTTCCAAGACCATCGCCCGCACCAACCAGTACAAGACCGGTAAGTTCATCCGCCTCTTCCAAGAGGACTTTGAAGCCGCCACCCAGACCGACATCAGCACGTTCGACCCGAGCAAGCTATTGGAATCGCAAGAAACCGCGGTCAAGCAGTTCTTCTCGCGCGGCATCATGGTGATGTCTGAAGATGAGAAGGCCGCCAAGCGCACCACCAAGGCGAGCGAACGCGCGCTGGAGCGCATGGATAGCGAAAGCCGCAAGCTGTGGGAACGAAGCCGCAAGACGTTCTTCTACTCATGGACGGGTGAATCGAGCGGGATCGTCCGCGTCGAAGAAATCTTCGAAGCGCGAAAGCAACCGCGTGGTAAGGCCATCATCTGCCCCGTCACGGGTTCGATTGTGGACATCATCCGATCGAGCTACGGTCGCTGGATTGTGGTGGAAGCCACCGTCGGCACCGACATGCCGCTCAAGCAGGCGTACATCGCCGAAGAGCAAGAGTGGGAGATGAAGAAGGGCAAGAAGAAGGACGATGACCCGACCTTCGGCACCAGCCTGGAACGCCTCATCGGTCAGAAGCTCAGCACGCAGGCCCTTCAGGTTCTGCGCAAGAACGAGATCGACAAGGTGAAGATCTATCTCACCGTGCTCGTGCCGCCCCTCGGCAACCTGCCGGTGGCGAAGGGCCAACGCGTGATTAAGGGTGACCCGCTCACCGAAGGTCCGCTGGACCCGCACGAAGTGCTCGAGCTCGCCGGTCCGGCCGCCGTCTACGAATACTTCATCCAGAACCTGCAAAGCGTTTATAAGGACCAGGGCGTTGACATCAACGACAAGCACCTTGAGGTGATCATCCGCCAAATGCTGCGCAAGCGAACGGTGAAGGAACCGGGCGACACTCCGTTCCTGCCGGGCCAGATCGTGGACCGCTTTACCTTTAGCCGTGAAAACGAGCGCGTGAGCAAGCTCATCGCCTCGGGCCAGAAGAAGCGATTCGTCGACCCGGTGACGGGCGAAGAAGGGGAGCGCGACCTGCTCTTGGCGCGCGCCAACTGGATCCTGCTCGGGATTACGGAAGCCTCCTTGGCCACGGATTCCTACCTGTCGGCCGCTTCGTTCCAAAAGACGACGCGCGTGTTGACGGAAGCGGCGGTGCGCGGCAAGTCCGACACCCTGCTGGGTCTCAAGGAGAACGTCATCATCGGGCGCCTCATCCCGGCCGGTACCGGTACCAAGCCGTATCGTGACCTGGCCATTGATGTGGACCGCAGCCAGCCGAGCTGGGCGCAGCAATCGCTCACCAGCCTGGTGGAAAGCGATGACGACCACCAATCCGGCGAACTGGGCGGCCTGAGCATGACCGACCTGGCGGCGGAGGAAGAGCGCGAAATGAACCGCCTCATTCCGGGTGGCAACATCGACCTCGACCGGCCGCTCCTGGAGCAAGCCGCGGACGACGACGACTCGGAAGCCTAAGCCGCTCCCGAGTCACCAAAAAACCCGCTGGATTCCGAAAGGAACCCGGCGGGTTTTGCTTTTGCCTTAGGCCGAACCTCAGTTACTTGAGCTTCTCGATGATCCAGGCGGTGGCGTCCTTGAGGGCGACTTCACCTTCGGGGCGCGTGGCCGGGTTGGTGTGGCCGAGGCCGGGGACAATGACCAACTTGTGTTCCAGCCCCATGGCCTGCATGGCGCGGTCCAGGCGGCGGGCTTGCTCGGGCGGCACGGTGGTGTCCTTGTCGCCTTGAATGGTAAACACCGGGGCGTCGTCCTTCGTAATGAAGTTGATCGGGCTGAAATCCTTGATCGTGTCCTTAGCGTCTTCGTACCGCTTGCCTAGCACCTGCGGGGCGAAAAGCTGGCCCAGCGCCGGCGGGTAGTCCACCGAGAGGTCGGTGGGGCCAAATAGGTTCACCACGGCCTTCACGCGGCTATTGGGGCCGCCCGTCATCGGGGCGATATCATCCCGAAAGCCGAGGAACATGGCCAAGTGGCCGCCCGCACTCGCGCCCGCCGCGCCGACGCGCTCGGGGTCCAGGGCGTACTTTTCGGAGTTCTGTTTAAAGTAGCGCACCGCGCCCTGGCTGTCCTCCAGCATCGCGGGCCACTTGCTTGCTGGGGCTAAGCGGTAGCTGATGGTGATGCCTACGACCCCTTGCAGGGCCAAGGCTTCGGCAAACTGCGCCATATCTTGGCGTTGCCCCATCATCCAGCTTCCGCCGTGGATGACGACCACCCAGGGCTGCTTCGCCGAGGTGGGGTTGGCCGGGGCGTAGACGTCGGCCTTCAGTTCCGCCGTGCCCGCCTTGGCGTAAACCACGTCGCGCGTCACGTCGACATTGGCGCTGATATAGGCCCAAACCATGAATCCCGTCATCACTATCTATTGTAAACGTATAGACTGCCGCGAAGTACGCCGCCGCCCTCGATTTAGCGGATTCGTGCCGGAATTGCCCAAAGAACCATGAGTGCAACCGCTTCTCCCCGTCTCGCGAACCTCGATGTGGCGCGAGGGATTGCCATCTTCGGCATCCTCTTTGCCAATATCGCGGCCTTTTCTGGTCCGGAGTTCTTTGCCGCTACGATGGAGGCCAATCCTGAGAGCTTCGGTTGGAACATGGTTCTTCTCACCCTGGTGAGCGGCAAGTTCCGGGGGATGCTGGCCATCCTGTTCGGCATCGGGTTGGCGCTTCAATTCGGCAAGCGGAAGTTCATGGGCGAAGCCTGGCCCGGAACCTATTTCCGGCGGACCGCGCTCCTGGCCGGGATCGGGCTCGCCCACGGAGTATTCCTTTGGAGCGGCGATATTTTGCTGACCTATGCCATTACCGCCTTCATCGTCGCGATACTCGTGGACCTCAAGGATTTTCCTGCGCTCAAGGTGGCCCTGATCCTGGCGGGGCTCTCCATGCTCTTGGGGTTTGGGCTAACGCTGGCGGGACCGTATCTAGGCGAGCTTTCTCCGGCGGGCGGTGTCAAACGAGAGCAGGCCGCCATGATGGGCGACTGGCTCAGTCGGCTTCAGTTCCGAGCATTGTTCCAGACCAAATCCATCCAGTCGTTGTTTCTCTTCATGCCCCAAGCGGTTGGATTGTTCCTCTACGGCTTTTGGTTGGCGCGGTCGGGGGTGGTGGCCGACCCGGTGGGGAAGTGGAACCTCGTCCGAGGCCATGTGGCGTGGGGGCTGGGGATGGGGTTCCCCCTCACGGTCGTGATGGCATGGGCCGTGGCCAGCGGGCGTGCGCCGGGGGGTGAGATGTTCATCGAACTTGGCCTGAACATGTTGGTGGCGCCGGCCTATCTGCTCCTGGTTTTTCGGTGGGTGCAAAGCGATCGAGCGAAAGCACTGACCGAACCGTTCCGCCGCATGGGCCGCATCGCCCTCACGTGCTATTTGCTCCAAACCGTCCTGTGCACCGCCTACTTCTACGAGTGGGGGCTCGGGTTCTACAACCGGACGAACTGGCAGCAAGATTTGGTCGTTGTGCTGTCGGTCAACGCCTTTCTGCTGATCTTTGCCTGGTTCTATAGCGGCACGGGGCGCCAGGGGCCGGTGGAAGCCCTGTGGCGACGGCTGGCCGAACCTACTCGTCCAGCGGCGATCGGCGGGGCAGGCGCGGGACCGGGTACGCCGCGTTGAACGGGATCGGGGCGTTCGGGTTGGCTTGCACGGCCCGCATGCGCTCCTCCATCTCCAACACCAGCCGCCGGAACTCCTCTTCGAACTCGCGTTCCAAATCCTCCATCGCCTCTTGCAGCTTGAGGATGATCTCGACGCCCGCCAGGTTCACACCCATGTCTTGCGTCAGGCGCTGGATGCGGCGCACGCGCATGATGTCTTCCTCGCTGTAGAGGCGATTCTTCGCACCCACGCGGGCGGGGATGAGCAGGCCAAGGCGCTCGTATTGGCGCAAGGTCTGAGGGTGGACGCCGCAAAGCTCGGCCGCGACGCCAATCATGTAAACCGGAGTCTTGTTGAGTCTCATGCTTTTGTCTCGATGCTCTGGAATTCAGTAAGCAAGGCGCGCTGGCGCTCGGTGAGGCTACGCGGCACGGTGATGCGCACCCTCGCCATCAGGTCGCCTTTGCCACCCTTGAGCTTGGTCAGCCCCTTGCCCTTGAGGCGGAAGAGCTGCCCACTTTGAGTTCCGCTCGGCACGGTGACCGTGACGGAAGAATTCAATCCCTCCACCTTCACTTCGCCCCCCAGGGCGGCGGTGGTGAAGGGGACCTCGAAGTTCACTTCCAGGTTGTCGCCCTGTCGGGTCAGTCGGGCATCGGCCTGATCCTGAATGAGGAGGAAGAGGTCTCCGCCTCGTCCGTTCATCCCTCGGTGGCCACCTCCGGGCACCCGCAGTTTCTTGCCCGCTTGGATCCCCGCCGGAATGCGCACATCCACTTTGCGTGGCCCCGACACCGTCCCGCTGCCGTGGCAGGTCGGGCACGCAATGTGGCCCTCGCGGGTTCGCACCGTGCCGGAGGCCCGGCATGCCGTGCACGCATCGCTGGTTTGGTATGTCAGAGTGCGCCGGGCCCCGTCATTCACCTCGGTCAGGGTCACAGCTAGGTTCATTTCGAGGTCACGCGGCTGCGCGTAGGGGGTTTGGCGCTGGAAGATGCTGCCCCCAATACCGCCGCCCATGCCGCCAAACATCTGGCTGAAGATGTCCTCAAAGTCCACATCCTGGAAGCCCGCGCCGCCCGGCCCGGCCATATCTTGGTCCAGCCGCTTGCCAAAGCGGTCGTAGTCGCGCTTACGATCGGGGTCGCTCAGCACCGCGTAGGCTTCGCTGACTTCCTTGAAGTTCTCGGTCGCCTTGGGGTCGTTAGGGTTCACGTCCGGGTGGTACTTGCGCGCAAGACGGCGGTAGGCCGCCTTGATCTCCTTCTCATCGGCCCCCTTTTTGAGGCCAAGAACTTCGTAGTAGTCGCGGGACATGATCCTTTAGTGCTCATTGGTTTGAGCGCAATACACTCAATATAACGCGCAAATTCGTGCCAAGGATTCCGAGCCGGGAAAAAGGTATCAAAACTCCCTAAAATTAGGGTGGGGACATCTGGAGACTTGGCTTCGGCCTGCCAATACTTCTAGCGTGGACCTCAATCGCTTGGCCGTGCGCTTATCTCGGAGCGAAAACTTGCCCGTGTTGCCGCAGGCCGTCAGCTCCGTGCTCAAGTTGGCGGATGACCCGAACGCGGGCCCCCGTGACCTTGAGCGGGTGATTGAGCGTGACCCGGCCATCACGGCCAAAATTCTCCGTGCCGCCAACAGCGCATATTACGGTTCACCCAACGTGCCAAACATCGGCCGCGCCATTGCTTTCCTGGGCATGAACGCCGTGCGAAGCCTGGTGGTCAGTGTGGCCTTCCAGGGCATGACGGCCAATCGCGGCACCTCGCAACGGTTTGATAACCTCGAATACTGGCGCCACTCGCTGGCCGTGGCCACCGGGGCTCGCATTCTGGGCCGCTTGCGCATGCCGATGCGCGCCGAAGAACTCTATTGCGCCGGCATGATGCACGACATCGGTTACCTCATCCTGGACCGATTTATGGGCACGGAACTGGATACGGCCCTGGAACAAGCGCTGAACGACAAGACGCCGATCCACGAGCAAGAAGAGTTCCTCTACAATTTCACGCACGCCGATGTCGGTGGCTTGCTGGCCGAAAAGTGGGGCATGACCCCCATGATTCAGGCGGCGGTGAAGTACCACCACTGCCCGGAAGAAGACGGCAACTACTTCGAAACGACGTGTTTCATCTCCGCCGCCAACGTGCTGGCCCACCAAGCGGGCTTTACCAACAACACGGTGGGAATCACCTGGGAGTTAGAGCCGAACGTGGTGAAGGCCGTGGGCATCCCGCTGGAACAGTTCGATGCCATCCGCGACGTGATGGTGCAAGAAGTTTTGAAGGCTCAAGACACCTTCAAGATTCAATATGCCTGCGACTGAGCAAGACAAAAGTGGCGACCTTGGAAAGACCAAGGCCGCCATTCGTGTTTTTCAGTCCCTACCCCGGGATCAGTCCTCTTCGGACTTTCTGCGGGATTGGTGCGCCGCAATCAAGGGCTGTGCCTCGTGCGCCGGCACCTCGGCGTAGTGGCTGAAGTCGGTGGCAAACCGGCCCCGCCCCTTCGTCATGCTGCGCAGGTCAATGGCATAGCGCGAGATGTGCGCCATTGGCACTTGCGCCTGAATCCGGGTGATGCCCGAAGTCACCGGCTCCATGCCCTGGGTCTGGGCGCGGCGCGTGTTCAGGTCGCCCATCACGTCGCCCACCGAATCATCCGGAACGTCAATCGTAATGTTCATCACGGGTTCCAGCAGCACCGGGTTCGCCTTCTCGGCCGCGTTATGGAAAGCCAGCTTCGCCGCCGTTTTGAAGGCTTGCTCGCTGCTGTCCACATCGTGATAGCTGCCATCGTAAACGATCGCCCGCACGTCCACCACCGGATAGCCTGCCACGTAACCTTCAACGAGAGTCTCGCGCACACCCTTTTCGATGGCCGGGATGAAGTTCTTGGGAATCGAACCCCCCACGACCTTGTTTTCAAAGGTGAAGCCCTCGCCTCGCTGGAGGGGCTGGAGTTCCAGCCAGCAGTCACCGAATTGACCTTTGCCTCCGGTTTGCCGCTTCAGTCGGCCCTGTGCCTTCGCACCGGCCGAGATGGTTTCGCGGTAGGGGATCTTGGCTTCCACCACCTTTACGTTCACGCCGTACTTGGCTTTCAGCTTGCTCACCACACTCTCGATGTGGATATCGCCCATGCCCTCCAGGATGTCCTGGTGGATTTCGGCCTCGCGGTATGCCCGCAAGGTCGGTTCTTCGTCCAGCACTTTCTGGATCGCGGTTCCCAGCTTGTCCTCGTCGGATTGGGCCACCGCTTCAATCGCCACTCGGTACACCGGGGTGGGGAAGGTGGTGGGTTCCAGTTCGACCTTGTGGTCAGCGGTGCTGAGCGTGTCGTTGGTGTGCGTATCGGCCAGTTTGGCAATCATCGCGAAGTCACCCGCCGGCACCTCTTGCGTTTCCTCTTGCCCCTTGCCGTGCGGGATGTAGAGGTGGTGGATGCGCTCCTTCGTTTCGCGGTTGGTGTTCCAGGCTTCCATGTCTCGCCGGAGCGTGCCACTAAACACCCGCACGTAGTTGATCTTGCCTACGTAGGGGTCGCTGGTGGTCTTGAAGACGAAAGCGGCCAGGGGCCCCTTCGGATCTTCCGGAATCTTCTTGTCCTTCCAGGTCACCGGGTGATAGACCGGAGAGGGGAGCTCACCCACGATGCGGTCCAGCAGCAAGGCAATCCCCAGGCCCGAGGCCGCGCTGCCCAGCAGCACCGGCACCACGCGCCCTTCCTTGATGCCCAGCATCAGGCCTCGCTCAATTTCTTCGTCGGTTAGGGCTTCGCCGCCCAGGTACTTCTCCATTAGGGCGTCATCGCCCTCGGCGGCCGCATCCATCATCTTCTCGCGGCGGTAGGCGGCTTCGTCGGCAAAGTCGGCGGGGATCTCCTCAATCTCTTCCCCCCGGTCCTTGCCTTTGTAGACCTTCATCTTGAGCAGGTCAATGGTGCCTCGGAAGTTGGCCTGCGTTCCCATCGGCATCTCGCACAGCACCACCCGCGCGCCGTATCTGCGGTCGAGCGTCTCGATCAGGCCCTCGTAGTCCGCGTTATCCCGTTCCAGCTTGTTGATGAAGACGCACTTGGCCAGGTTATTGCGCTCGGCGGCTTCCCAGGCCAGGTCGAACCCGACGTCGAGGTCCGCTTTGGCTTCGCACACGATAATCACACTGTCCACCACTCGGCAGGCCGCTTCCAGTTCGCCCACAAAGTCCGGGAATCCGGGGACGTCAATCAAGTTGACTTTGTGGTTGTGCCATTCCAAGGGCAGAATGGACAGGTTCACGCTATGGTGGCGGTTGACCTCTTGGCTATCGAAATCACTTTGTGAGGTGCCGGCGTCAACGCTGCCCAGCCGGTCGGTTGCCCCGGCCGTGTAGAGCATGTGCTCCACCAGCATCGTCTTGCCGGAACCTCCATGGCCCACAATGGCCACGTTTCGGATTTGTTCGGTCGTGTACTGTTTCATGTCGTTTCCTCCGGGGAGACCCCTTCAGATCGGCGACTTCGTCGTCGCCTTACCCTTACGATAACACGCGAAGTCCAAAGTCACAACGATTTGCGTCATGGAGGACGAAGATTTTTTGACCCATAATAGAGGGGTGCGTCGGCGTTGGCTGTACTTAGCTTTGCCCCTCGCCCTCGGGGTGGCGGGTTGTGACCAGAAACCGGAAGGGAACCTCTTGGTGCCCCCGACCGTGGAAGAGGCGGCCAAGGAAGAAGCCGCCGAGCGCGAGCAGATGGCTTTTAAGCCGGGGACTTACTTTGCGAAGGACAACCTGCTGATGGGGCCGATCACGGTCCGTGCCGTCTTCAAGGCGAATCAAGAGGCCGAGTTTACGAAGGTCATCGAAGGGGCCAAGCCCCTGACCGAGCGCATGCGGGGCACCTGGAAGGAAGAAGGGCTGCTCATTTCGGTGTCGGTGACAGAGGTCAACGGCCAGGCGAACAAGCGCATCGAGACCTTTCTCATTGATCCCAAGGGTTTGATCTATAACGAACTGGACGGTACGGGCATCAAAGGCGTCGTGATGGCGCTCTCCCAAACCGAATCCGGCGGGGCCGCCCCGGCGGACCCGAAGAAATCGGCCACCGGTCCCTCGGGCGCATAAGCCGTCCGAGCGTTTCCCCCCGCGCGCACCGTAGAATGAGGTGCGCATGAACCTGGACATCACTTACGCACGCCGGACTACGCTTCCGTGCCGTATTGGCCCGGTCACCATGGGGGCGAACCACCCCGTCGTCGTCCAGTCCATGATTACGGAAGAAACCCGCAACGTGGATGCTTGTGTCGAGCAGATCATCGCCCTGGCCAAAGCCGGGAGTGAGATTGTGCGCGTGACCACTCCGACGTTGCAAGAAGCGGAGTGCCTGGCCGAGATCCGCGCCAAAGTGATTGAGAACTACCGGCCGGTGGCGCTCACCGCCGACGTCCACCACCAGGGCACCAAGATTGCGGTGGAAGCCGCCAAGCATGTGGATGAAATCCGCATCAATCCGGGTCTGTTCGTGTTCCGCAAGCCCACTAACAAGGTGGAGTACACCGAAGAGGAGCATGCCGCCGAGCGCGCCGCCATCGAAGAAGAGATGCGCCCCGTGATCGAAGCGTGCCTGAAGCACGACCGGGCGATGCGAATCGGCGTGAACCACGGCAGCCTGGCCGAGCGCATGCTGGTGACCTACGGCGACACCCCCGACGGCATGGTGGAGAGTGCGCTGGAATACGTGAAGATTTGCGAGAAGTACGGCTACCGCAACCTCAATATCAGCGCCAAGGCCAGCCGGGTGCCCGTGATGATTGCGGCCAACCGATTGATGGCGCGGAGACTAGACGAGGTGGGTTCGCCCTATCCGCTCCACCTGGGCGTGACTGAGGCTGGAGATGGGCAATACGCGCGCGTGAAGTCTACGGCGGGCATTGCCACGCTTTTAAACGAGGGCATCGGCGATACGATCCGCGTGAGCCTGAGCGAAGACCCGGTGAACGAGATTCCGGTTTGCTATGAGATCTTGCAGGCGCTGGGCCTGCGCAAGACGCAAGTGGAGTACATCGCGTGCCCCAGCTGCGGACGCACCAAGTTCGACCTGCCGACGGTGCTGCGCGAAGTGCGCAACGCCACCCGCCATCTGGTGGGCCTGGACATCGCCGTGATGGGATGCATTGTCAATGGCCCGGGCGAGATGGCGGATGCCGACTATGGCTATGTCGGGGCGGCGGGCGGCAAGATCACTCTTTATCGCAAACGCGAGCCGGTGAAACATGGTATTCCCCAAGAAAACGGCGTGGCCGAATTGGTGGCTTTGCTGAAAGAAGATGGCGTTTGGCGCGAACCCGAGTCAGCCGAGCCGGCGGTGGCGCTCACACCCCTTCGTACGCTTTAACGGGTCTATACGAAAAGGAATTCGGCGATTAGTCGACAACGCTTGCGAAAGAGGCAGGCTTAGGCGATAAAATAGCGTCATGCATTTTGCGCTGTTGGCCGCAGCATTTAGTATGTCTCCGGGGCAGGTCGCGGGCACCGATCTCAGCCAGGGGCCAGTAGTCGAAGCGTTGTCTTGGAGAGTCCGTCCGGGGGTCGTCCTCGTGCCGTTGCGCGAGGTCATGGGGCCGCTCGAAGTCGTCGTGGAATACGACGCCGCGACCACCCACATCCTGGTCGACCAACTTCCGCTCCCCAAGGAGTGGATTGAAGTCCGCGACCAAACCACTTGGATTGACCTCGTCCACCTGCAAAAGTGGAATCAAGAGCTGGGCATGGAGTGGCGGCAGATTGACGACCGCACCGTGGAACTCACGCGCGGGATCAGCACCGTGAAGGTGGTGCGCCCCCCTCACCGCGTGGAAGTGAGCTTGAAGGAGCAGAAGCTCCGAGGGTGGCAGGGCAGCCGCCTTTACATGGAAACCAATTGCAGCACGGGCCGCGGCGGATTCCGCACACCGGCGGGCGTCTTTGATGCCGGGCCGGAATACACCCGCCATCGCGTCTCACGCAAGTACGATAACGCCCCCATGCCGTATGCCGTGCAGGTGGAAGGCGGGGTGTTTATCCACGGTTCCAGCAGCGTGCCCCGCTATCCGGCCAGCCACGGGTGTGTGCGCATGCCCATGTGGGGAGCTAATGCGGCACGAATGTTCTTTGAATGGGTGGAACCTGGCTCCGAGATTCGGATTGAGAATGAGTTTTCAACTCCGCTCCCGGCACCTTTATCACCCCCTAGCGCGTAATATAGGTTTGTGAAACCTTTCATTTGGTCGGTGGTAGCGGCGGCGACCATCTTGTCTGGCTGTGCAACCGATTCGGGCGTGATTTCTCAGGCCCCGGTCAACAACGACGGGCCGAATTCTGAGTACAAAGCATTGAGAGACGGGGGCGCCGCCCCTGCGACGGAAGGCGGAAGCGCCACCAGCCCGACTGGAAACGCGAATGGCGCGCGCACCCCGAACGGAGGCGCGACCGCACCGGGCACCCGCGGCGGAGTTACGCCGGGTCAACCGGGTTCAGGCTCGGCGCCCGGTCAACCCGGCCAGCCGGGACCGAATGGGGAAGGCACGAACGCCGAGCAACCGAATGGCGGGGGCGAAGGCCGCCGACCGGGGATGGGCGGACCGGGTGGACAACCTGGCGCCGGTGGACCGGGGGGAGGCCCGGGTGGGCAACGTGGCCAGATGCCGCCGGAATGGGCGGATGTGGAGCGCGACACCAACATCACGCTGAAGGACATCCCCGCACCGATGTACCCCGGCGCAACCCTGAGCGAAGAGGAAGGCGCAATCTGGAAGATGACGTTCCCGCAGGGCGGGGTGCGTTACCGAGCCGTGCTGCTGACCAGCGACGCCCGCGACAAGATCATGGAGTTTTACAACTCCAAGCTGATTGATGTCCGTGCCAACGATCGCGGATTGAACGGCATGGCCCCCAATGACTTCCGCGTGATGCTGAACGTGATGGACGGCCCCGGTGGCAAGCAGCGCATCAACCTAATGGTGATGAAGGGGGAAGGACCTCCCAGACGAGGGGGTGACGGTCAGTCCAATTCCGGACGTCGTCCCCCTGGCGAGCCTGGAGCAGGCGCGTAAGGTCAAGATCGGCCCTGGCATAACCCATGCCGGGGCCGCTTTCATTCAGGATGGGCTCGATGAACGGATCCACGGGCGGCGCGATGATGGCCGAAGTCCCGTGGGTGAAGGGAAGGGGCTCGCGCCCCAAATGACCCCGCAGGGTGCTGTGGATGACGAACTGTTGATTCTCCACCGCCCGCCCCTGGGCGGACCAGCGCACGCGGAGGGCACTCTGAGCGGTTTCGGTCCATGAAGGGACGCACAGGATGAGCGTGCCGTGTTCGGCCAGCAACCGGGTGGCCTCGGGGAACTCGACGTCGTAGCAAATGGTGACGCCCAGGGGGCCAAGGCCGGTCTCCAGCCCCGCGCCGGGGGCCAGGTGCCACATGTCCTTCTCGTACTGCGTGAGCCGCACTTTGGGTTGCCAGAAGACTTGGCCCTCGGGGGTCACGATGGGCGTGGCATTGGTGAGGCCCTCAGGCCGGGGTTGGAAAATCGAGCCCGCGACCAACGTGCAACCGTAAGTCTGGGCGGCGCGCTGAGCCAGGGCCGTATAGTCATCGGCCAGCGGCAGGAGCTCGGCCCGCACATCGTCCTCCGCGATTTCGGCCCGGGTGAGCAGTTCAAAGTAGGTGTATTCCGGAAGGACGACGAGATCGGCCTCTGCCCTCGCCACCACGTCCAAGAAGCGTCGCTCAAACTCGGTCCAACCAGAGACCGGGGCGATCTCCCAGTTCACCGCCGCCGCGCGGATGATTTGGTTCATGGTCGCCACTCCAGAATCGCCGCCGCGTGGCCACTCTCCTTGTCGTCCATGTGGTTCTCAATGACGCCAATGAACTGCGTGCCCATGCGCAGGAGCGGCGTGAGCGTGCGATCACTGAGGGTGCCGGCAACGACGGCCTCGGCATACGCCTGCGGGGACTGCCCTTGAGCTTGTACGAGGTAGTCCGGCATGCGCACGGCGGTGCCGTAGCGGGACAGGGCATGCTGGCGGACGAACTCAAATCGAGCCTCATACATGCGCCGCCCAATCCCCTGGCCCCGCCAGTCCGGGCTGACGGAGACATCCACGCCGTAGAGCGTCGTGCCCTCGGGTTGGTGGGCCGTCAGAAAGTGACCGCCCACGGTCTCCTCCCAGTTCAAATGCGCTTGCCAGTGCTCTTCTGAAATGAGGAGGTTGGTGCAACTGGCCACGATTTGGCCTTCATGTTCCGCCACCCATTGTCCGCCGGGGAAGATCTCAATATGCCGCGCAATATGGGCGGCTTGCCAAAGGAGCTCCTCCGGGAAAGGCGCGGGGAAGCACTCGCGTTGCAAGGCCACCACACCCTCGATATCGCGGGCCAGCGTGTTCCGGATTTGAACTTTGAGTGCCGTCACGCCGGTTACGACTTGGACATCGCCAGTTGGATGAGGTCGCGCGGCGGCCGGAATTCCATCGTTTCCCGCACGGTCTCGAGGGTCTCAACGACGGCGTCTGGTGATCGGCGCAAGAGCTCGCCGAGAAGCTCTTCGACGAGTTCGTCCGGGGTGCTGGCCCCGCTCGAGACGCCGACGGTTCGCGCTCCTTCCAGCCACTCGTCTTGCAACTCGCTGACGTTCAAAAGGAGGTACGCGCGCGGCCCCAAGGCTTCGGCAACTTCGCGTAGGCGGTTGCTGTTGCTGCTCAGGGTGCTTCCCACCACCAGCACCACATCGCAGGTGGCGGCCATGGCTTTCATCGCGCCCTGGCGATTGGTGGTGGCGTAGCAAATGTCTTCCTTCTTGGCGGTCTCCATGTGCGGGAATCGCCGCCGGAGAACCGTCATCGTCGCCATCACTTCGTCAATGGAGAGCGTGGTTTGGGTCACCACCGCGAGCCGTTCGTGGGGCGGCAACTCAATCACTTCGGCCTCCTCGGGGGTTTCAACCAAGATCATGCGATCGGGGGCTTCGCCCATCGTGCCTTCGGCTTCCACGTGGCCTCGGTGGCCAATGTAAATCATCAAATAGTCCTTTTCGGCAAACCGGCGGGCTTCGTTGTGCACCTTCGTCACCAGTGGGCAAGTGGCATCAATGATGGTGAGGTTGCGCGACTTGGCCGTTGCCCTCACCGCCGGGGATACGCCGTGCGCCGAGAACACCACCGCCGAGCCCTCAGGGATTTCATTCACATCTTCGACGAAGATGACGCCCTGCGCTTCAAATTTGCGAACCACATGCTCGTTGTGGACGATGGCATGCCGCACATAGAGCGGGGCACCGTGGACCTTCAATGCCAACTCGACGACCTCGATGGCGAAGGCAACTCCCGCACAAAAGCCTCGCGGGGCGGCCAGAAGGATACGTTCCACGCCTCTATTCTACGGCCCGAACCACGCGCAGGCGCACGCCCGTGCTGCGAACGGGCACACTGACCGGCGGCGCGAGCTTATCAAGGGTGATTTCGATGGCCTGCACAAGCTCAAATCGGGCGAGTAAAGCCTCCCCCATATGCTGGGCCAAGCGCTCCACCAGCCGGTACGAAGTGGTGGTGCCGATCTCATAAGCAACCTGGGCCGCCGCGCCGTAGTCCACGGTATCTGCAAGTTCGTCGGTATCGGGGCCGTTGCCATCCACCAACAGGTCCAAATCCATCGCAAACCAGTGACCGACCTGGCGCTCCGCCTCACTCACGCCGTGGTGGCCATAGAACTCAAGTCCCGTTACGGTCACATTGTAGGTCGCCATTAGAACGTTCCCGCACCACCCGGAGTGTATAATGAAAGGAAATCGGACGTCTCGCAACGCAGGAGGCAGCCCGCTGGCTGGCCTCTTTTTTGTTCGTAACTGGACATGCGTGGAGATGACCGGGAGTGCGCAGTGGATATTGTACAAGAACTCAAGCAGATCGCCCAGGAACGAGAGATTCCTGTAGAGGAACTGAAGCAAGAACTCGAACTTGCTTTGGCCGTTGCGTACCAAAAGTTTAAGGGTGTCCAAGGCGAGGTCACCGTGCGACTGGACCCCACCAAGAAGAGCGGGGCCGTGGTGGACAAAGAAGTGGTGGGCGAGGTTTTGGAGCCGGCCACGCAAGTCAGCCTGGATGTGGCGCGAAAGTACAAAGCGGATGCCGAGATCGGTGATTTCCTCTCCTTCGAAATCGACACGAGCACCTTTGGGCGAATTGCGGCGCAAACCTTCAAGCAAGTCTTGACGCAGAAGATTCGCGAAGTCGAACAGCGCAAGGTTTTGGAGCAGTTCCATGACCTCGTGGGCGAAGTGGTGACCGGAACGGTGACGCGCCGGGACGAATCTTCGGTGCTGATCCAGGTGAACCGCACGGAAGTGGAACTGCCGAAGCGCGAGCAGGTGAACGGCGACGACTACCGGGCTAATGAGCGCCTGCGCGTGTTTGTGCTGAAGCTGGACGAAGGTTATCGCGGGTTCCGCGTCATCGTCAGCCGCAGCCACCCGAATCTGCTTCGCAAGCTGGTGGAACTGGAAGTGCCGGAAGTGGCCGAAGGCGTGGTGGAGATCATGTCGGTCAGCCGCGAACCGGGCCAACGCAGCAAGGTCGCCGTGCTTAGCCACGACGAGCGCATTGACGCCGTGGGAGCCTGTGTGGGTCCGCGCGGGGCGCGAGTGCAAGCGATCATGGAAGAGCTTCGACCTGAGAAGATCGACGTGGTGCCCTACAGCGAGGACCCCAAGACCTTCATTATCAACGCTCTCAGCCCGGCCAAGGTGAACACCATCACCCTGAACGAAGAGGAGCGCAGCGCCTACGTGATCGTGCCCGAAACCCAGCTCAGCCTGGCAATTGGTCGCGGTGGACAGAACGTTCGCCTTGCCGCCCGCTTGACGGATTGGAAGATTGACATCCGAAGCGATGCGCAAGCCGCTGAAGAGCGCGAAGCGAAGGCCGGGGCGACGACGGAAACGACTGCGGAGAAGGCCGCCGAAGAATGAGTGAACCCGTGCGGCGATGCGTGGTCTGCAAGGCCCGCCGACCGCAACGGGAACTCCTCCGGTTGCGGTCTCACCCCCAAGGTAAAACCCTCGTATGGGGAAACCGGGGCGTGGGCCGCTCGGCGTACGCCTGCCCGGAGACCTGCCGGGACCAGCTAATGGAGCCGGCGCGGCTGGCCCGGGCTCTAAAACGATCCCTCAGCCCCGACGAGATACCGCAAACGATCTAACATCAATTTGAAGCAAACAACCAATATGAGCGAACACATTTCGATTTCCGACCTTGCCAAACGGCTGAGCAGCAATGCGGCGGCCGTGCAAGCGGCACTGACCGAGCTTGGAGTCGAGGTGGCGGGGGGCAAAGCGAGCGTAGATGACGATGTCATCGAACTGCTGCGCGAAACATTGTCCTCGCAAGATGGCAGCACTTTGATGCTGGAGCGGGGGCGCACTCCGCACGAGATCGGCCAAGCGATGGGCGTGGCCGACAACGACGTCTTGAAGCACCTCATGCTCAAGATGAAGCTGAGGACCACCCTCACGAACAAGCTTCCGGACGACCAGGCCGAGGCGCTGGCCGATGGGTTCGGCTTCCAGATTCAATGGGTCGAGGCCAAGGTCGAGAAGAAGGCCGCCGTGGCGGAGGCCGGGGCGCCGAAGCGCCCGCCGGTCGTGACGATTTTGGGTCACGTTGACCACGGAAAGACGAGCTTGCTCGACTACATCCGGCGTGCGAATGTCGCCGCCAAGGAAGCCGGGGGCATCACCCAGCACATTGGCGCGTATCAGGTGGAACTGCCGGAAGGCGTGATCACCTTCCTCGACACTCCGGGCCACGCGGCGTTTACCGCCATGCGGGCGCGCGGAGCGCAGGTCACGGATATTGCCATCCTGGTGGTGGCCGCCGATGACGGCATCATGCCGCAAACGATTGAAGCCATCAGCCACGTGAAGAACGCCGGCGTGCCGATCATCGTGGCCGTCAATAAGATTGACAAGCCGGAAGCCAACCCGGACCGCGTGCTGCAGCAACTGATGCAGTACGAACTGATTGCGGAAGCTTACGGCGGGGAAATCATCACCTGCAACGTCTCGGCCATGACGGGCGAAGGCGTGCCGCACTTGCTTGAAATGATTCTGCTGCAAGCGGACGTCATGGAACTCAGCGCCGACCCCAAGGGCGACGTGAAAGGCGTGGTGATTGAAGCCAAGATGGAGCGCGGGCGCGGCCCGGTGGCCACCATCCTGGTGGAGCAAGGCACCCTGCGCGTGGGCGATGTGGTGGCTGTGGGTCAAACCCTTGGAAAGATCAAAGCCATGACCGACTACCGGGGCGAGCGGCTGAAGGAAGCCGGACCCTCCATGCCGGTTGAGATTCTGGGCCTGGACGACGTGCCGGGCGCGGGGGACAAGGTCGAGCAGATGGCCGATGAGCGTGAAGCCCGCGAACTGGTTGACCAGCGCGTGCAGGCTCAGCGGGTGAAGGACTTCACCAAGCCGAAGAAGAAGTTCTCGCTCCAAGATCTCCGTTCGCTTTCGGCGCAGGAGGACGTCAAGGACCTCAACATCATCGTGAAGGCCGACGTGCAGGGCAGTGTGGAAGCGGTGCGGGGCCTGCTGGACAAGCTGGAGCACCCCGAAGTGCGCGTGCGCGTGCTTCACGCGGGCGTGGGCAGCATTACCGAAAGCGACATCCTGCTGGCCAGCGCCAGCGATGGCTTGGTGGTGGGCTTCAATGCGAAGCCGGAAACGAAGGCGAAGTCCGAAGCCGAGCGGCAGAAGGTCGAAATCCGAACCTACTCCATCATCTACGAACTGATCGAGGACATCGAGAAGGCGCTTAAGGGGATGCTGGAGCCGAAGTTCGAAGAGGACTACCACGGCACGGTGGAGATTCGCGCGGTGTTCAAGCTCACCAAGGCGGGCAAGGTGGCAGGTTCGCACGTCACGGATGGCCGCATCTTCCGCAACGATAAGGTGCGCGTGAAGCGCGGCGAGGAGATCGTCTTCGAGGGCGAACTGCACTCGCTGCGGAACGTGAAGCAGGACGTGCGCGAAATGTTCGCGGGCCAGGACTGCGGTATCAAGTTCCAGGGTTGGGAAGACTTCGCCGAGGGTGACGTGGTGGAAGCCTACGACCTCGTCAAGGTCAACGACTAAGAGTTCAGCTTGGTCAAGGGAACAATGCCCGGGGTTGTGCTGACAGCCTCGGGCATCCCCTCGTATTTATGCGGGATTTTTTGATTTGCCTCTACGAGGGGAGTGTGTTTCTTGAACCTAGGCCAAAGGTCTCCAGGTAAGATAAAAGGATTCTGGGAATCCCAGAAGGATCATTACATGAACAAATTCATGCTTGTTGCATTAGCCGTGACGGGTGTGCTTGCATCTGCGCAAGCCGAAACCTACAGCTATGCGATTGCAGATCAATCCATCACAAATACGGCAAGTGGAGGCTCCATCAATACGGCCGGAGCGACCGGTGCCGCCCGGGCATTCTACGTAACGGGCAGTTGGAGCGCGATTGCTGGCGATCCGTGGTCCAACGAGTTTCGTGGTCAGCTTCCGGGTGTTACGGACGTAGGTGGCGGCTTTCTCGACCGCTCGATGGGCGGTGCCACCAATGGCAATGCTTTCTCCTTTGTGGGGCCGGATACGTCGACGTGGAACAACAACATCACCAACCCGACTTTGCGAGGCGCCGCGGGGCATCTGGCTGACGGGGCGCTGACGATGGGAGGCAGTGTGAACTATGCCCTCCGTCAAACGTTTGCTGGTAGCTCGGCAAGCATAACCGGTGCGAGCTTCCACTTCCTCACGGATATCGTGGCTCCGCAGAGCGTGGTCATTGATGGTTCTTCGCCGACCATGGCGGCTCGACCGAATAGCCTGACCGGTACGACGACGGGCGTCTTTGGATACACAACGCACACCTTTACAGCCCAGGAGTCGGGCATCCACCACTTCGGATTGTACTCGGGCGGAGTGGACGCTTACCTCCTCGCCTACAATGGAGCGTTCGATCCGAACTCGGTTCTGACGAATATCATCGGCGCCGATGACGATAGCGAGCTCGGCATTGTTTCCTTCAGCGATTCGAGCATGTTCCTGACGCTGACCCAAGGGCAATCAGTCACGTTGGTGTCGTCCACGTTTGACGCGAACGAAGTATTGCCCAACGGTACGCTGACGATTGCAGGTCCGGCGGCTGTGCCGGAACCGTTCTCCATGGTTGCCATGGGTGCCGGTCTGCTGGCGCTGGCTCGCCGCCGCCGCAACGCTAAGTAACTCAAGAGTTACGCTTCATTTAGGACCACAAAGTCCCCGGGAGAGTGATCACTCGGGGACTCTGCGCGTTGGGCACAAGGACTTCGAGTTGGCACGCCCAGGATTCTGAGATTCGATCAACTTTGCGGCACACGGACAAGGCTATTCAGTCCGTTGCCGCCGACTCAAAGCTGACAAGCCCATCTGGACGTGAAAGGTTGGGATCACCCGGCAGTGCCATCGGGCCACATCGCGGGATGCTCGAGTTTTTGTAAGGAGGTATTCAACAGACTCACGACTTATCTGGACGGTAGATGGGCGCTTCATCGTGACTCGCGGTTGGGTGAACGTGTTCGGAGTCGTGTGAGCACCCTGTCGTATCCCCTCGTATTCTTGCCAGTTCTGGTGTGGCACCCTGGTCTTGGGCAAAGAAACGTTGAATCTGGCACGGAGGTCCCAGGTAGTATAAGAGGAATCTGGGGATTCCCAGAGGGATCATTACATGAACAAATTCATGCTTGTTGCAATTGCCGTGACGGCAGTCGCCAGTGCTAACGCTGCTAACTTACTCTGGACCGGCGATACGACGGGCCAGCCCGTTTTTAACCGACCCTCCAGCCTGACCGGTCTCTCCGGAGTCGGTACGGCTGTTCCGTTCCATGTTCAGCCGTTCTATGTGACCGCTTCCGGTAGCTACACGTTTGAAGTTCTCTCCGCTGGCTGGGACACCTACGCATTGGGATACGGTGCAGGTTGGAATCCCGCTGCGGCGCTGACCGGCCTTCTCAACGGCGACGATGACTATTCGGGCGCCTTTTCGGTCCTGCCTGGTTCGGGCGGCGGTCTGAATGCATCGCAAATCCGAACGGGTCAGGCGTCGAACTTCGCTCCTGGTGGGTTGAACCTCACGGCAAACACCCAGTACTACGCGGTCGTGACGGGCTTCGACAATACTGACTTTGGCCGCTTTGAAGCGGGTATTGGTGGTGGACCGGGCGATGTCGTCGCTGGTGCCGTACCGGAACCGTTCTCCATGGTCGCCATGGGCGCCGGTCTGCTGGCGCTGGCTCGCCGCCGCCGCAACGCCAAGTAACCCCGAGTTACTGAACGTTAAAGAAGCAAGCGACCCTGAGTGAGAAATCACTCGGGGTCGCTTGTTTCTGTCGACAACTTTTGCTTGGCAAAAGAAAAATGGCCTGCCTCGCAACGAGACAGGCCACATTTGTTCGGTCAGTAACCGAGGTTACTTGATGTCGACCTTGGCGCCGGCTTCTTCCAGCTTGGCCTTCAGATCGTCGGCTTCGGCCTTGCCCACGCCTTCCTTGACCGGCTTCGGAGCGCCGTCCACGAGGTCCTTGGCTTCCTTCAGGCCGAGACCCGTGGCTTCCTTGACGACCTTGATGACCTGCAGCTTGTTGCCACCGGCATCGGCCAGGACGACGTCGAAGGACGTCTTTTCTTCGACGGGAGCCGCTTCCGCGCCACCCATCATGCCCGGCATCATCATCGGCATGCCCATGGGAGCAGCCGCGGTCACGCCGAACTTGTCTTCCAGGCCCGTCTTCAGTTCGCTCAGTTCGAGCGCGGTCAGGCCACTGATCTTCTCAATGATTTCTTCAACAACGTTTGCCATTGCTTTGGTCCTTTATTCGGTTTCCGAGGTCTCCTCGGGGGTCGGGGCTTCTTCCGAAGCGGGGGCAGAGGGAGCGCTTTCGGCTGCGACGGGTCCACCGCCTTCAGCCACCTTGTCGGCCACAGCACCAATCACCCGAATGGGTTGGGCGTAAATCGCTTCGACCGTACCGACCAGCGTGCTGAGCGGAGCGGCCACGGCGCCAATGACCATAGCAATGAGTTGATCTCGCGGGGGAAGCTTAGAGAAGCTCTCGACCGCTTTCGCGTCCATGATCTTCCCGTTGAGCAATCCGCCCTTGACGACGAACGATTTGTTCGTCTTCGTGTAATCCACCAGGATCTTGGCGCAGTCCGTTTCGTTTTCGTAGACGAAAGCGAAAGCGGTCGGGCCGCTACCCAGTTCCTCGGTCAGCGCATCGGCGGTTTCGCCGAGGGCCTTGCGGAACAAGGTGTTCTTGATGACTTTCAACTCACCACCCTTTTCTCGCAGGCTGGCGCGCAGGTTTTGCATATCCTGCACGGTCAGGCCGCGATACTCGGTGAGGAAAACGCCCGTCGCCTGCTCAAACTTCTCCTTGGTTTGATCAATAACCTGAGCTTTTGCAGCGGTGGGCATAGTTTTGTTTGCCTCTTAAGCAAGTGACCCTGGCCATCCGACACGGAAGAGCCAGGGTCAACGCACGGCCGGGGGCCGCAAATTCGTTTTGTCCTTTCCTCGTCCTACGTTGGTCACCCGGAGGTGCTTAATCTTCCTTGAGAAGAGCCAACGGTCTGTGGCAGAGCAAGAGAATTATGCCCGATCCGGGCACGGAAAGCCAGGGAACTGAGGCAAACGGGCCCGAACGTCCCTGAGCCCGAGCCGCTCCCCTCCCGATAATTTTACGAGGATATGCCGCAGGAACCTCTGATTTATGAGCCCCAGACCATTGCCATTGGGAGCCGGTTGGGTCGAGAGCTCATCCAGAGCTATAAGCAAGCGAACTTGGCGGTTTGGCAAGATCCGCGGTCGTGGCGAGGGAAGTGGTACTTCGGCTACGGTGACCAGCGCCTGTGGGTGCCCCGGCGCATGATGGGCGGGCGCAGCCACCCAGAAGAGCGCGTTCTCAATTTTTGCCACCCCATGGGTCGCCGCGCGTTTCGGATTCTGATGGGAGCTTATGCCGTGAGCTTCCTGGCCGTTGGCGTGATCTTGGTCGAGATCTTCCGTCGGTAATCGGCTGGCAACAATCTAAAGAAAAGAGCCTCGGTCCCAGGTGGGAACGAGGCTCATTTGCTTCGCAACGAGCGGTTTAGTTCTTGCGGCGGCGGCGAGCAAGGGCCAGGAGGCCGGCGCCCATCGCAACCATGCTGAACGGCTCGGGAACCGCGGTGCGGTCAAAGCCAATGACGTCCATGGCCGTGATGTCATTCGAAGAAATCGACAGGAACTCACCGGGAGCGGCCGTCGGGTCCAGAATGCCGATGCCCAGGTTGTCCTTCCAGTGGCTGGCTTGTCGGCCATCGCCTCGGTTGACCCCGTTCGAGAACAGGATGGTGTTCGTCGTCAGACCACCGTCAATCGAGAAATACTTGGCCGAGTTTCCAGCCGCCAGGTTGCGAACGCCCGTGCCGGAATAGCGGAACAGGTCGAGGTTACTGGCCCAAGCAAATTGCGTGCTCGTGTTGGCACCCGCGCCTACGCCATCCACATAGTCCACGCCACTGACAAAGCCGAGCGCGTGGCCGATTTCGTGAGCGGCAATGCCAACGAAATCGTAGGAGCCTGAGGCAATGCCGTCGTTCGGATTGTAGTCGAACGAGTACGCAATGTTCATGGTCAACGAAGCGTCAAGGCCCGGATCGTTGGCCGGTCGCAGGCCAAGGGCCTTGGCCGTGGCGCGATTCATGTCCAGGAACTGCAAGTTGACCGTGCCGAGCGTGGCCGAACCGCCGATGTCGCTGAAATAGTTGCTCTGCGCGCTGAACGTGGTGCCCGCGGCAAGCGTGCTGTTGGCCTGGATGTCGGCGGCGCTGGTGGCGTCGGCGATCATGGCGTTACGCACGTTGGTGTAGGAGATCACTTGGCTGTTGCTACCGGCAGCGGCAAGGAAGCCACCCGGCGAGTTCACCGTGCCCACGTTGTAGTTGATGGTGATCGGGTCATTGAAAAGGGCCGACCACTGGTTACCCGCCGTGATAAAGGCAGCTTGCGCCTGGGCAGGAGTGCCGCTGGCGAAGTTAAAGTTGAACGAGAGCGCGGGCGACGCCGCAACCACAGCGAGAGCACCGGAGGCAAGTAAGAACCGCTTCATTGCAATAAATCCCGGGCAGGCCCATTGAACCCGCACCTTGACTGCATCGCAGTTTAATTCCATTTGCAACAAGATTTGGTTAAATGAGAGGCTTTCCGCCAAATCCCCGCAATTACTCCGCAAAATCCTGGTGAAAATACGGGGTAGCCCCCAGGCTGGCATAATGATTGCGCAAGGAAGTCAAGACGCATGGAGCCCCCCACCCCGCAAGAAGGCGAATATCAAGGCGTAAGGAACGACCTGTTCACCCCCGGTGACTTTGACCGAGGGGCCTCGTTCATCAAAGAGGTGGCGTGGCAGTTCATCAAGATTTGGTTCTTCCTCTCGCCCTGGCCTTGGCCGAGCCGGATCAAGGCTTCGCTACTGCGTCTCTTTGGCGCCAAGGTCGGCAAGGGGCTGGTGATGAGAAACCGGGTGAACATCCACATGCCCTGGAAGCTCACCATCGGCGACCATTGCTGGATCGGTGAGCGCTGCGAGATCTTGAACCTTGAACCTGTGACCTTCGAAGACCAGGTCTCCCTGGGGCACGATGTTTACATTGCAGCGGCCAGCCACAGCATTCGCAGCCGGACGATGGCCTACGCCAACAAGCCGATTCTGATCCGGCGGGGCACTTGGGTTGCCACTCGCACCATGATCGGGGCCGGGGTGACGGTGGGCGAGAATTGCGTGATTGGGGCGGGATCCACTGTGCTGCGCGACGTGCCCGACAACAGCCTTGTCGCTCCGGCACGTTCGACGGTCATTGCTCAGCGCGTTCTCACTGAAGACTAAAGAGGTCCAAAGAGAACACACCCCCATGCTCAAATGAGCATAGGGGCGCGATTCAACTAGCCTCAGTTCGAGGCTTAGTGATGGTGGCCGTGGCCTTCGTCTTCCGTCGCCGGGATTTCGGCAATCGCAGCTTCGGTCGTCAGCAGCAGGCCCGCGATGGACGAGGAGTTTTGCAGGCAGATGCGAACCACCTTGGTGGGGTCCACTACGCCGGCAGCCATCAGGTCTTCGTATTGCAGGGTCGCCGCATTGAAGCCTTCCTTCAGGTTGCTCGCGTTCTTCACGCGCTCCACAACCACGCTGCCTTCCACGCCCGCATTCTCGGAGATCGTGCGGAGCGGGGCCTCGATGGCGCGGCGAATGATGTTGACGCCGATCTTCTCGTCGCCTTCCACCTTCAGGTTATCGAGCACCGAACCGGCGCGCACCAGTGCGACACCGCCGCCCGGCACGATGCCTTCTTCCAGGGCCGCTCGGGTCGCCGCCAGCGCGTCTTCTACGCGGGCCTTGCGCTCCTTCATCGCGGTTTCCGTGGCCGCACCCACCTTCACCACGGCGACGCCGCCGCGAATCTTGGCCAGGCGCTCTTGCAGCTTCTCCTTGTCGTAGTTGCTGTCCGTGCGCTCGATTTGGGCTTCGATCTGCTTCACGCGGCCGTCAATGAGCGCCTTGTCGCCCTTGCCGCCCACGATCGTGGTCGAATCCTTGGTGATGACCACCTTGTCGGCGCTGCCGAGCATGTCCGGTTGGACGTTCTCGAGCTTGAGGCCGAGGTCTTCGCTGATGAACTGGCCACCGGTCACGATCGCCATGTCTTCCAGCATCGCCTTGCGTCGGTCACCGAAGCCCGGAGCCTTCACGGCCGCCACCGGCAGGTTGGCGCGCAGTCGGTTCAGCACCAGCGTGGCGAGACATTCGTTTTCGACGTCCTCGGCCACGATCACGAGCGGCTTGCCCATGCGCAGAACCTTTTCCAGCAGCGGCAAGATGTCCTGCACGTTGCTGAGCTTCTTCTCATAGAACAAGATGAGCGGGCTTTCGAACACCGTTTCCATGCGGTTCGGGTCGGTGACGAAGTAGGGGCTCATGTAGCCCTTGTCGAACTGGAGACCGTCCACGAGGTCGAACGTGGTTTCGGCGCTCTTGCTTTCTTCCACGGTCACGACGCCGTCCTTGCCGACGCGCTCAATGACTTCCGCCACGAGTTCGCCGATGGTGACGTCCTTGGCGCTGATGGTGGCCACTTCGGCCATGCCCTTGCGACCGCTCACGTCCACGCTGAGGGTCTTCAGGTTTTCGACAATGGCTTCCACGGCCAGGTCAATCCCGCGCTTGATTTGCATCGGGTTGCTACCGGCGGCGACGTTGCGAGCGCCTTCCTTGAAGATCGCCTGCGCCAGAACCGCCGAGGAGGTGGTGCCGTCACCCGCGATGTCGTTCGTCTTGCTGCTGACTTCGCGGATGAGCTGCGCGCCCATGTTTTCAAAGCGGTCTTCGACTTCGATTTCCTTGGCAATCGTCACGCCGTCGTTGATGACGGTCGGGCTGCCGAACTTGCGCTCGAGGATGACGTTGCGACCTCGGGGGCCAAGCGTCACCTTCACGGCGTTCGCCAGCTTGTCGACGCCGGCTTCCAGAGCCTTCCGGGCGTCATTGCTGAATCGCAGATCCTTGGCCGGCACGTTAGTTGGCCGCTCCCACGGTCGCGTTTTCCAGCACTGCCAGCACGTCGTCGGCGCGCAGGATGATGACATCCTTGCCGCCCACGTTCACTTCGGTGCCACTGTACTTGCCGTACAGCACCACGTCGCCCACCTTGATGTCAATCGGGGCCACAGTGCCGCTGTCCAGCGTCTTGCCCGGACCGATCGCGGTCACGGTGCCCTTCAAAGGCTTTTCCTGCGCGGTATCCGGCAGGATGATGCCGCCCGCAGAGCGTTCTTCCTTCGCCGCGGGTTCAACAACAATGCGATCTTGCAACGGTTGAAGTGTCATTTTGTTTCCTTCGGGGATAACCCCGATTGATTAGCAGTATAGCGGCGAGAGTGCTAATTTGCGGGGCGAGAGTCCCGTCCACTGGGACCGTAAGATTCAGGGCCCAAACCGCCAGAAATCGTCGTACAATGCAACCATGCAGGCGCGGGATCGAGTCGGCGTTTTGGTGCGACGTTTTGGGCTGGGCGGTGGTGCGCGCGAGGTTGACCGCTACGCCTCGATGGGCTACGAGAAGGCTTTGGATGCCTTGCTTGGATTTGGGCCTGCGCCCAGCCAAGACTTCCCGATGATCCGGTGCGCCTACAAGATGGAGGCGGAAGAGGATGCCGAGCCGGGCTTCTACCGCTTCATTGGCCACCACATCCACCACCTGCTCACCTCACCCGACCCGGTGCGCGAGAAGCTGGCACTGTTCTATCTCGACCACTTTGCCGTAACGGCCAACGATGTGGAACACGGGCTGGCTTGGTACCACCACCTGGAGATGCTGCGCCTAGTGGCAGGGATGAAGTTCCCGCAGGTGCTTGAGCTGATGATTCTAAGCCCGGCCCTGGTGCTGCAACTCAACGCCGAACAAAACCGACGCGGTAATCCCAATGAAAACCTTGGCCGCGAGCTGCTGGAGCTTTACTCGGTGGGCATCGGCACGTACTCCGAAGAAGAAGTCCGCGACGCCGCCCGCGCCCTCACCGGCCTCATCATCACCGATGACACGTGGGGTAGCGGTAACACCTATAAGGAACGCCTGGGCCGCATGATCAAGGAGCAACGGCCGTTGATTGGCGTGGGGTTTGTGCCGGTGTTCCACGACGATGGTGAAAAGAGCGTCGTCGGCCTGAAAGGGAAGTTCGGCTGGCAAGAACTTGCCCGGCATCTGGCCGTCCACCCGCTGACGGCCAAGCACATGTGCGGCAAGCTTTGGGACTTCTTTGTGGGGGGCACGCCGCCCAGCCGCGATCTTGACCACTTGGTCGCCACCTACACCAAGACCGGCGGAGACGTGCGCGAGGTCCTGCGGGCGATGACCACCCTGGACTCCTTCTGGGCACCGGGGCGCGCCCGGGTGCTCTCACCGATTGAATGGACGATCTCCATCGGCCGCGCTTTTGGGCAAGACGAAGACGCCCGCGAGAAGCTCAACCCCGGTGGGCCGACCACGGGGATTCAAGAACCCTGGTGGCAGGTGGTGGGGGCCATTCACTACCATTGCACCCAGCAAGGAATGGAGCTGTATCGCCCGCCCGGGGTGGCCGGTTGGGACTGGGGGCGAGGCTGGATCAGCACCAGCAGCATGGTTCACCGCTCTCGATACGGGCTGGCGTTCTCGTTTACCGAGGAGCCGCCGGGCAGCGGCCAGTGGCAACCGGGCGGCACGATGCGGCGCTTTGCTCAGTTCGTGGCAGGGCGGCCCCGGGCGACGGACGACGACATTGTACGAAGCGTCGAGGCCTACTTTGACCTCGAATTGCCCGACGAAACCCTCTTGGCGCTCAAGGGGCTGAGCAAGGAAATCAATGCCGTCGGGGCGTTTAGCACCACCAACGTGCAGTGGCAGGCGGGATGTTTGAACCGGTTGTTTGAGGCCTTGCGCTCCGCCCCCGCGTTCCACGTGGTTTAGGCGCGCATCGCTTCGAGCTCGGCCAGGCGGACGGCGGCTTCGGCCCAGTCATCCATGGCGCGGGCCAGTGCGTTTTGGGCGGCTTCGTGGCGCTCGCACAGGGCGGCGACTTCGTCCGGGTTGGGGTTTTCCAGGTCCTTATTGATCTGCGCCACCACGCCTTCCCAGTGCTCCACGGCGCGTTCGGCCTCTTGCACGGCTTTCTCTTGCTTGCCGATTTCTTTGCTGAGCTCGCGTGGGCTGAGGGCCGGTGCCGGTGCCTCGGTAGGTGCGGCCTTTGTGGACTTGGTGACCGGAGCGGGCAGGTCATCGCGGCGGCTCATGTAGTCGGCGAAGCCCCCGGCGTATTGGCGGCTGCCCGAACGACGAACATCCAAGATCGAATCGGCCAACTGCCCAAGTAGCCACCGGTCGTGGCTGACTAACAGCAAGGTGCCAGGGAACTGCTTCAACACGTTCGCCAGCGCCTCGCGGCTGTCCATGTCGAGGTGGTTGGTCGGCTCGTCCAGTGCCAAGCAGTTCGGTTGCGCGATGGTCAGGGCGGCTAACTGAAGTTTGTTGCGCTCGCCTCCACTCAACGCCGAAATCGGCTTGAAAACGTCATCCCCGGTGAAGAGGAACTTCGCCAGCACGTCGCGGGCCGGGCCGACATCCAGGCCGCACTCCCACACCATGTAGTCCAGTGGAGTGTCCTCGCCATCAAACTGCACGGCATCCTGGGTGAAGTAGCCCAGGTTCACGCCGCTCCCCGTACGCACAGCTCCGGTCACCGGCTCCAATGCGCCTACCATCGTCTTGAGGAGCGTGGATTTGCCCGCCCCGTTCTCGCCGATCATCCCCCAGCGTTCGCCGTAGCGCACGGTCCAGTCCATCGCAGGGGCGAGGGGCAGGCCATCGTAGCCCACTTGCAGCTTCTCGCAGACGTAAACCTGGTCCCCGCTCCGGGTCACCTTGCTAAAGTCGAAGTGGAGGCCCGCTTCCTGGGTCGGGGCTTGCACCTGCTCGGACATCAGCCGCTCCATCTTTTTGCGGCGGCCGCGCGCTTCGGCGGTGCGCTGACTGTTGATAAAGCGGCGCACAAACTCGTCCAGTTGGGCGATCTCGGCGGCCTGCCGGGCGGCGGTTTGGGCTTGCCGGTCAAGGTCTTCTTGGCGGAGGCGTCGGTACTGCGCGTAGGGGCCGTCGTAGGCAAACACGCGCCGGTCCCGGATTTCGAGGTACCGCTCGGCGGTGCGCTCCAGGAACGTGCGGTCGTGGCTGACCAGCAGCACGGCCCCGGGGTAGCGGGCCACCCAGGCTTCCAGCCACTCCGTGGCCGAGAGGTCCAGGTGGTTGGTGGGTTCGTCCAGGATGAGCAGGTCGGGTTCTTCCAGCAGCATCCGAGCCAGGGCGAGGCGCGTGCGCTGGCCGCCGCTCAGCGTATCGGTGCTTTTGTCGTCGTCCTCGGGGGTGAATCCCAGGCGATCCAGCACCGACCGCAAGTCGTTTTCGGTGCCAAAGGCTTCCAGGTCCGCCAGTCGCTCTCCGAGTTCGTGGAACTCTTCCAGCGCCCCTTCTTCGGCCGTGCCCCGCTCCAGGGAGGCGGCAATCTCCTCGTAGCGGTCACGGAGGTGGAGGCGTTCGCCCAGGCCGCGTTCGGCCTCAGCGCGGACCGTTGAACCGGGCGTTACCGCTTCGTTTTGGCGGAGGTACGCAATGCGCATACCTGGGCTCGCGGTGATCGTGCCCTGGTCGGCGGACTCTTGCCCAGTCAGGATTTTGAGCAGGGTGGTCTTGCCGGTACCGTTGCGCCCGACGAGCGCGACCTTCTCTCGGGGACCCAAGAAAAACGAGGCGTCGTCCAGAATGACGTCCGCCCCGTAGGATTTGGCAACCCCGGAGACTCGCAAGAGCATGTCCCCGGAGTTTATCGGTTACGGCTTGATCTCGACGATTTGGCCCCAGGCATCGCCCAGTGCGGCCCGGAACAAGCGACCCTGTTGGTCACCGATATACGCCGACTTTCCGTCGCGAGTGACCATCACGGTGTCTAGCCCCTGATCGCCCGGGATGGATTGGCGGAACTCAATCGTGTACTCATCGCGCTCAATCAGCAGAAGCTCGCGATCGTAAGTCACCACTGCGATATGGGAGGAACCCACGAAGTCGGCATCTTGCCCGCGCCCCGGCACGCTCACGTTGAAGGTCTTGCCGTCCATGAGGTTCCAGCCCAAGACTTGCTCGCCGAGGGTGGACGCCACCACCCAATGACCGCCGCGCTGGAACTTGACCCGGGTGGCCTGGCCTTCAAAGTCGTTGGGCGGCACCGCGTTGCGGGTACGGGTGGCCGCGCCGCGAATGCCGGCATCCGGTCCGACGGCCGCAAGGTAGAGCCCGTCGCTGCTCAGCGCCATGTCGTAGGCGTCGCTCGGCATCTGGATATGCGTGACAGGAGCGCCCGGGTTCGGCCACCGCCAGCTCTTGACCCGGTTGTCGTAGCCAGAAGCGTAAATGGTGCGCCCATCGGGAGCAAGGCCGACTCCGCTCAGGAAGCTGGTGCCGCCCCGGATACTGCCCAGGGCGCGGTTGCTCTGGCCGTCCCACACGCGGACGGTGCCGTCGCCACTGCTGCTCACCAGGATCTTGCCATCCCCGCTATAGGCCAGGCCGGTGATGTGATCGGTGTGCCCCCGGTGCGTGCGCAGCAGCGTGCCCTCGGGCATCTTCCACACACGAATGGTGTTGTCCCAACCCGCCGAGGCCACCACCACGCCGTCGGGCCGCTCGGCGAGGGAGGTCAGCCCGCCGGGGTGCGCCACGGCGCCCTGAAGCGCAAGAGCAAGAAGAGTGGTCGTGAGAGCCATAGACTTCAATGACGTGCGACGTTTCCCATCGGTTTCCCCCAAAATTCTAGAAGTCCTTGCCCTAGCGAGTTGAGAGACGACGCGAGATTTGGGGCATAGTGAAATCCCCATGGCCGACTTGCAAGATCGCGTGCCTCCTCATAACGAAGAAGCCGAGATGGCCGTTTTGGGCGCGATGATGCTGAGCGCCACGGCGGTGCAAGAAGTCTCGCAGGTGCTGGAACCGCACCACTTCTATCTTCCCGTCCACCAAGAAATCTATTCGACAATGATTGAGCTGGTGCGCCGGCGCATGACGGTGGACTTGGTGACCATGCGCGACACGCTGATGTCGAACGGGCGGCTGGATGACATCGGCGGCGTTTCGTACTTGGTTCGTCTGGTGGATGACGTGCCGAGCGCGGCGAGCGCGGTGGACTACGCCCGGATTGTTCGGGATCGCTCCAAGTTGCGCCGATTGCTGGAGGCCAGCGCCGAGATTCACAAGGTGGTTTACGACCCCAACTCCAGCATTGAAAAGAAGGTCGAGACGGCGGAAAAACTGGTTTACGACCTCAAAGCCGGTGACCGGGCGGACTACTTCCAGCCGCTCAGCATGTTCGCCAACCGTTTTTTTGATGGCATCGAAGCCTTGATGTCGAGCAATGGGGCGGTGGCCGGCCTCACCACCGGCTATCCCGATATGGACCGGCTCACCACCGGTTTCAGCCCCGGCGACCTCGTCATCTTGGCGGCTCGCCCCGCCATGGGGAAGACCTCGCTCGTCATGAACTTTGCGATGAACATCGCGAGGACCGGCAACGGAGCGGTGGCTGTGTTCAACCTCGAAATGCCCGGCGAGCAACTGGTGCAGCGATTGATTTCGATGCTCTCCACCGTGCCGATTGAGGACATGCGCCGCACCGGACTCTCGACCGAGAGCTACGACAAGATCATCGTGGCGGCGGAGCAACTGGTGAGCCTGCCAATCTTCATTGACGACACCTCACAGCTGAGTGCGCTCGACATGATCGCCCGGTGCCGCCGCCTGCAGATGGACCTGGACGACCGGGTGCGGCGCGACGAACTGGACCCCCAAGGCGGCCGGCTTGCGCTGGTCATCGTGGACTACCTCCAGTTGATGCGCGCCCAGCGGGGCAGCGACAATCGCGTGCAAGAAGTCTCGGAAATCGCCCGGGGTCTGAAACTCATGGCGCGCGAACTCCGGGTGCCCGTGATTGCCCTTTCTCAGCTCAGCCGCGAAGTGGAGAAGCGACCGAACAAGCGACCGCAACTAAGCGACTTGCGCGAATCGGGCTCGATTGAAGCGGACGCCGACCTGGTGGCCTTCATCTACCGGGACGAGTACTACCGCCAGAAGGAAGAGGGCGGGGGAGAAGACTTCCACGAGAACCCCGAGCACACCGAAGTTTCTGAGATCATCGTAGGCAAACACCGAAACGGGGCCACGGGCACGGTGCTACTGGGCTTCCAGCCCTCACTCACCCGCTTCTGGAGCCTGGCGAACGAAGACAAGGAAGACTACTGGCGCAGCAAACGCCGCCAGAACTTTGCCGACGACTAGGCATAGCTCCGGCCCTGCAACCCTGGCCCGCCCTTGCCTCGTCTTAAGTGATTGTGAAGGCCCTTAAACAACTAGGGATGTTTATCATTGCGGCGGCCGTGGGGGCCGGCGCTTATTACTTCATCAGTCAGCCCGGGGGCATCAATTCGGTGACCCAGCAGCTGAAGCCCAAGAAGACGGTGGAGGTGCCGGCGGGCACCGACGTCAAGCTTGTGTTGGCCACGCCGCTCGAATCGGGCGGAAGCAAGCCCGGAGATGAAGTCAAATTCCTACTGATTGAGGACCTCAAGACCGCCGCCGGAGACGTGGTGGCGAAGCAAGGCACCCTCGTGGAAGGCACGGTGAAGGAAAGTCGCGCCGGGAGCGTGATGGGCACGCTGACCAATCGCCCGGCCCGCCTAGTGGTGAGCCTGGAGCCGCTGCCTGCCCTGGATGGCACGATGATCAACTTGGAAGGCCTCAAGCCGCAAGAGTTTGAGTTCACGCTCTCGAATACCGACATCAAGAACGCGGCGGCGAACCTGGAAGCCCTGTGGCGCGACCCGGAAAAGCAGGAGGCGCTGAAGAAGCTGAGCGAATCGGTGAAGGCGGGCCGGCTGCCCGAAGGTAAGGAACTCGACCAACTGGCGGACCTGCTGGGATTGGAAGACACCAAGGCCGCCATCAATGGCGCTCAGCAGGGTCAAGCCGGGCTGGAAGAGACGTTCCGCGCCATTCAGCAAGGCAACGTAGCGGCCCTGGGCAACGTGGATTTGGCCCTGGCGCTGGGCGCGATCGGCGAACTTGAAGGGCTGGCCAATGGTGTAGATCGCACGATCCGCGGCATGGTGAAGGGGCGCAATATCGAGGCTCTCCCCGGCACGACGCTGGAACTGAAAACCGAAACCAACGCAAAGGTCACAATTCGGCCCGCCAACTGACCATTCTCCCGGCCAGGGAAGGGGTATGGTCCGGTTCTGAAGTGGAAGCGTGGCTCGTTCTTCAGGATGGCTCCCGATGGCCGGGGCAGGCACTTGGCGCCCCCGGAATGGCCTTTGGTGAGCTGGTCTTCAATACCGGCATGACCGGTTACCAAGAAGTTCTGAGCGATCCCTCCTACGCCGGACAGATTGTCCTCTTCACCTACCCGCTGATCGGCAACTACGGCATCAACGACGACGACTTTGAGTCGGACCGGGTGCAACCGAGCGCGGTGGTGGTGCGCCAATCCTGCGAGCACCCCAGCAACTGGCGATCCCGCAAGAGCCTCGACCAGTTCCTGAAAGAGCGGGGCGTCACGAGCATCCAGGGGGTGGACACCCGGGCCGTCACCCAACGGATTCGCGGTGAGGGGGTGACGAACGCCGTCATCACGCACGGCGACCCGGATGAAGCCTTTGCGGCCTTGCAAGCTCGACCCAGCTACAACGAAACTGATTTTGTGCCATTGGTCAGCACCAAGGCGCCCTATGCGTGGGGTTATTCCGGCAAGGAACACCTGTTCAACCCCGAGGGCGACTACCGCGCCACGGTGGCCGTGCTGGACTGCGGGGTGAAGTGGAATATCCTGCGGCGCTTTGCGGCGGTGGGCGTGCGCACGGTGGTGTTGCCGCACAGTGCTACGGCGGCCGAAGTCTTGGCCTGGAATCCCGATGGAGTTCTTTTGAGCCCCGGACCTGGCGACCCGGCGCGTCTCCCCGGCCCGGTGGAATGCGTCCGCGACCTGCTGGGGAATGTGCCGATTCTAGGCATCTGCTTGGGCAACCAACTGCTATGCCAAGCCGTGGGGGGCAAAACGTACAAGTTGCCGTTCGGCCACCGGGGCGCGAATCACCCGGTCAAAGATTTGGACCTCGGCACGGTAACCATCACCAGCCAAAACCACGGTTACGCGATTGACCCCGGCACACTGGAAGGCACCGGCGCGCGCGTGACGCAGATCAACCTCAACGACGAGACGGTGGAAGGGATTGAGGTGCGCGAAGCCCGCGCTTTCAGCATCCAGTACCACCCGGAAGCCGCTCCGGGTCCGTGGGATGCGCGGCCCTACTTCGCAAAGTTCGTGGAATCCCTGCGCGGATAAGGCTTAGCCGGCGCGGCCCGCGTAGCTGACGTTGCCGTTGGCCACCCGGAATCGCAGGGTCGGGCCGAAATTGAGCACCACTTCGCCTTGGCTGCGCTGTACAGAGCGGAGGGTTTCGCCCACCGGCACATCGGCCAAGAATCGGACCTGCTCTAACGTAGGGGTGGCAGCCGAAAACGCCTGCTGGCACCACTGGTCAATCGCGCGCAAATCAAGGTCGCCGCGCGATTCGGTACGTTCAGTGGGGGTGCCGTTGCGCACGCGCCACCGCACTTGCAGACTGGGAGCCCCCAGTTGCGGCGAGGTGCGGAAGGAGCGGAGCGGTTCCACCGTATTGGCCACCACCGTGCCGTCTTCGGATTGAACAAAGTTGCGGATGTGTCCGCGCACCCACACGCCTTCGTAGCGCGCGGTCACGGCGTAGCTTTCCCCCTGCGGGCGCACCCAAATCAGCCGGTAGGGCATACGCATGGTGTCGCGCGAGGTCAGCGGGGCGGCGATGAGCCAGGCGTCATCGGGGAGGGCGTAGCCTAGCGGTTCGGCCTGGAAGATCCAGTTGAATTCGCTCGGCAAGTTTCCCCGGCGGCCATCGGCCTGGATGAGCGCAAGGCGGGAGGCCGCCCCCATCTGCACGGCGACCAATCGCTCTGTGCCCCGGGTGCGGACGGTGGCCGAAATGTTCTGGTAGTAGTCCGCCGGTATCTGTCCGCCGCCTAGCGCCTGCCGGAAGGGCATGAGCACCTGGTTCGCCTGCTCACTCGTCGTCGCTTGGCTGTTCTCAATGCTGCGGATGGCGATTTCCATCGCCCGGGCAATGGCGGGGTCCGGGCTTTCCACCGGGGCATCGGCCCGGCGCTGTTCGAACGCCTGCACGAAGTCCTCGACTGGGGTTCCCGGTGCGAGGGCAGCACTAAAAAGGAGGAGCGAGTTGATCATGCGGGCTTAGTTCGCGGGCGTCCGGGGCTTCACTTGGTCGCTGGTCCCGGCGACCGTCGCGTAAAAGTAGGGCGTGGCAGATTCAAACTCGGCCGCGCAAGTGTCCACCATCTTGTAGGCAAACATACCCTCAAATGTAGCGAGCTTTACGGCCACGGCGTCTCCCCCCTGCGTGAGGTCGGCAACCGCAGTCGGGCTGTAACCCATTTCGAGCGCCTCCCGGAGGAGGTTTTCGGTGGCCCCGGCCCCGGCCTGTACCAGGCCTTGCTCCATGCGGACCATCGCCTCGATCTTCTCAAGGAACCACAGGTCCACGCGGCTGAGGCGCCGCACTTCGTTCACCGTCCAACCTCGGCGCAAGGCTTCGGCCAGCGCCCATAGGCGCTCATCTGTCGGTTGGCGCACGGCGGTTTGCAGGTCAGCGTCGGCAAGCGCGGACATGCCTTCGTGCCGCAGATCACGTTGCTTGACTTCCAGTCCGCGAATCGCCTTCAACAGCGCCGCTTCAAAGGTCCGGTCAATCGCCATAACTTCGCCGGTGGCCTTCATTTGCGTGCTGAGGCCCCGATCACCGGAGGCAAACTTATCGAACGGCCAGCGCGGAATCTTAACGACGCAGTAGTCCAACGCGGGTTCGAAGCACGCCTTGGTCGTCTTGGTCACGCTGTTTTCGATCTCATCCAGGGTGTGGCCGATGGCGATCTTGGCCGAGACCCGCGCGATGGGGTAGCCGGTGGCTTTGCTGGCCAGCGCCGATGAGCGCGACACGCGGGGATTGACCTCAATGACGTAATAGTCGAAGGAATCCGGGTTCACCGCCAGTTGCACGTTGCAGCCGCCCTGGATGCCCAGCGCGTCAATGATGCGGAGCGAGGCGGTGCGCAGAAGGTGGTATTCCACGTCGCTCAGGGTCTGGCTGGGGGCCACCACAATGCTGTCCCCGGTGTGCACTCCCATCGGGTCCAGGTTCTCCATGTTGCAAATGGTGATGACGTTGCCCAGGCGGTCGCGCATCACTTCGTACTCGACCTCCTTCCAACCCAGCAAGCTCCGCTCGATCATCAACTGACTACGCATGGAGAGTTTGAGCCCCTTGCGGCCAATCTCCCAGAGTTCGTCGCGGTTCTGCGCTACGCCGCCGCCGGTGCCGCCCAGGGTGTAGGCAGGGCGGACGATGCTGGGGTAGGGCACCACGTCCAGGATGGCTTCCAAGTCGGCCTCGGATTCCACAATCCAGCTTTCCGGCACGGGTTCGCGGAGTTCGCGCATCAGAGAGCGGAAAAGCTCGCGGTCTTCGGCCTTCTGGATGGCCTCAAGTGGCGTGCCGAGAAGCTTGACGTTGTACTTCTCCAGGATGCCGAGTTGCGCAAGCTGGCTGGCGAGGTTGAGACCGGTTTGGCCGCCCAGGGTGGGCAGCAAACCGTCCGGTCGTTCGCGCGCAATCACGCGCTCGCAGAATTCGGGCGTCAGCGGCTCGATGTAAACCCGGTCGGCGGTTTCCAGGTCCGTCATGATCGTGGCCGGGTTCGAATTGATGAGGACGACTTCGTAGCCTTCTTCCCGCAGGCTCTTGCAAGCCTGGGTGCCAGCGTAGTCGAACTCTGCGGCCTGACCGATGATTATCGGTCCGCTCCCGATCACGAGGATTTTGCGCATGGGGGTCGCGGTCTGTTTTACCGTCACGGGGCTTAGCTCGCCGGGTTTGTCCTAGCCTGCGCGGACTGATACAATTTGCGTTCGGGTTGAAGTTTTCACTACACAGGGGGGTAACGTTTTGGTGTGAAAAACTTGTTCTTAGCGCTTGCCGTTCTGGGTTCGGCATTCATCGTGACGGGGTGCGGCGGGTCTGGCTCGGGGACTACGGTCACTCGCGAGGTTTTCTTCGTGCGTTCCGATGACCAATTGGTCGCCCGCAATGACCTTACGGGTGCCCTGCGCAATGTTTACAACGGAGGCGCTGATGACCTCTTTACGCCTCGCGTCAGCCCGGACGGGAGCAAGATCCTCATCGGCACGGGCACCGCGATGATCGTGATCAATGCGGATGGGACGGGTGTTGTCCCGATCACCGGGCACTATCAGGGGGACTGGAATGGAGACGGCACTAAGATCATCGCCATCAGCCTGACGAACCAGGTGGCGAGCATGAACCCGGATGGCACCGGGGTCGTGAACATTTTTGATGGCTCGGCGGGGGGCGGCATGATTGACCTCGATGTGAATCCGGCCGGCAACAAGATTGTCTTTTCGTCGAGCCCGACCGGTTGGCCGATGATCCGGACCATGAACATGGACGGCTCAGGAGTCAGCGCCGGACTCACTCCGAATACGGGCGAAGGCAACGACGACGCCCGCTGGAGCCCGGATGGTCAGTCGATCGTTTATATCCGCAACTTTGGCGGAGCCCGGGATGTGTGGTCCATGAATGCGGACGGAACGGGCAAGACCCAACTGACCAACACGACCGACACCGAGCGGGTTCCGGCTTACCGGGCGGACAACTCCATCGTCTACGTCCGCGACACGCCCATTCGGCAGGTGTGGGATATGAACGAAGACGGCACGGGCCAAGCCATTCTTGAGGCTATCGCGGGTGAAAACCTGAACTACGTCGACGTGAGATAACGGCACGGAGACGAAAAAGCCCCCTTGACCTTTGTAGGCAAGGGGGCTTCTTTATGTCTGCGGCGTGCTTAGGCGAAAGGGAAGGTCGGCAAGGTCCGGGCGATCGGTCGATCTTCGCGGTAGCCCAAGGCGTACTCGGCTTGCATCACCGTGTGGATCTCGTGAGTGCCTTCGTAGATCATCGCGCCGCGTGAGTTGCGGAAGTAGCGCTCCACCGGGAATTCGTCGCAATAGCCATACGCCCCGTGGATTTCCACTGCGTTGTTGGCGGCCTCGAAGGCGGCCTCGCAGTTCACCCACTTGGCCATGCTCACTTCGCGCGTGTGGCGCTTACCGGTGTTCTTCATCCAGCCCACTTGGTAGTAGAGCAGGCGGCCAATATCGCGACCCCGCGCCATCTTGGCGATCATCTGCTGCACCAGTTGCTTCTTGCCGATGACTTCGCCTTGCACACTGCGCTCGTTGGCGTACTTGCAGCACGCGTCCATGCACGCGGTGATGATGCCCACGGCGCCGGCGGCCACCGTGTAGCGACCATGATCCAGTGCGCTCATCGCCACCTTAAAGCCGTCGCCCTCTTGGCCAATCATGTTGCTGGCCGGGATGCGGAGGTTGTCAAAGAAAATCTGACCCGTGTTGCCCGCGCGCACGCCGAGCTTGCCCTTGATGGCCCGGCTGCTGAAGCCCGGTCGGTCGCGCTCCACGATGAAGGCGGCGTAAGGGGCCTTGGCATCGGTTTCGGCCAGGCGGGCGATCACCAAGAACTGGTCGGCGTAGTCGGCCAGGCTAATCCAAGTCTTCTCGCCATTCAGCACGTATTCGTCACCTTCGCGGCGGGCGGTGGTCTTCATGCTCGCGGCATCGCTGCCGGCATTGGGCTCGGTGAGGCCGAAAGCTCCAATCTTCTTGCCCGTGGCCAGGTCAGGCAGCCACTTCGCGCACTGCTCTTCGGTGCCCCACTGCATCATCGTCATGCAGTGCAGGCCCACATGGACGCTCATCACCACGCGGGCGGTGGAATCGGCGCGCTCCATTTCTTCGCAGGCAATGCCCACCGAGATATAATCCGTGTCCGTGCCGCCCCATTTTGCGGGGATGCCGAGGCCAAGCAGACCGGCCTCGCCCATCTTTTTGAGGGTGGTGGGGTCGCTGGTGTGTTGGCGGTCAAGTTCGGCCACGGTGGGCACCACCACGTTCTGTCCGAACTTGTAAGCAGCTTCACGGATCTGTTCATGCTCGGCGGTGAGCGCAAATTCCATGAAAAAGATTCTAACCGACCGGCGCTAGGGGTGGAACTTCGGGCGGGGATTATGCCGTAATGGGGACGATGTTACGCGGACGTTGTGTTGGTGTGCTGTTCGCCCTCTCGTTGGTTGCGCCGGCCTTTGCCCAAAATGAGGCGGTCGAGCAGATGCTTTCGGTCTTGCCGCCCCGAGAACTCGGCCCCGGCACGATGGGCGGCCGCATTATGGATGTGGCGGTGTATGAGAAAGAACCGCGTGTTTTCTACGTAGGTGGATCCTCGGGCGGGGCATGGCGCACCGACAATGGCGGCATGACGTTCCGGCCGGTTTGGTTCCAAGAGGGCTCCGGCTCGGTGGGCTCCATTGCCATCAGCCAAAAGAACCCGGACGTGATCTGGATCGGAAGTGGGGAACCGGCCAGCCGCAACTCCACGCTGGTAGGCGATGGTGTCTATAAGAGTTTGGATGGAGGCAAGACGTGGGAGCATGTCGGCCTCAAGAACTCCCGCCAGATTGGCCGCGTGATTCTGCACCCGACCGACGAGAACACCGTCTGGGTGGCGGCCCTGGGCAACCTGTGGGGCCCCAACGACGAGCGAGGCGTCTACAAGACGACCGACGGCGGCAAGACCTGGACGCGGACGCTTTATGTGAACGACACCACCGGGGCGGTGGACTTGGACATTGACCCGAAGAACCCGAACGTGCTCTACGCCAGCATGTGGGAGCGCCGACGCTGGCCGTGGGACGTGATGACTCGCGGAGCCGGGAGCGGGATGTACAAGAGTACCGACGGCGGCAAAACTTGGAAGAAGGTGACGCGCGGTATGCCGAGCGGCGAAGTCGGTCGAATTGGGGTGGACATCAACCACAGTGATCCCAAGCACCTGGTCGCCATCGTGGATGCGGTGCAAGGCGGGGTTTATCAGAGCGACGATGCTGGGGAATCCTGGCAGCGCACCTCGAACCTCAACCCGCGCCCGTTCTACTTCTCCGAAATCAAGCAAGACCCGAGCGACAAGAACCGCATTTACGTGCTGGGCGTGAGCCTGCACGTGAGTTCGGATGGAGGTCGCACGTTCCGAGAAGGGAACGACAACGTGCACTCCGACTGGCACTCCATGTGGATTGACCCGGCGGACTCCAACCACATCATCGTGGGGACGGACGGCGGGCCTTACCAAACCCGAGACCGCGCCCAAACCTGGGAGCTCTTCACGCAGATTGGCATGGGCCACTTCTACGCTGTCCACGCGGACATGCGACGCCCCTACTGGGTGTACGGCGGCCTGCAAGACAACGGCGGCTGGGCCGGCCCCACGCAGACCCGGCGCGGCTTTGTGGGACCCGAAAACTGGATCTCCTTGAGTGGTGGCGACGGCTTCACCGTTCTGGCCGACCCGAACGACTGGACCACGGTGTACACCGAAAGCCAGGGTGGGGCCGTGCAGCGGGTAGACCAACTGCGTGGCGGTGGAAAGTCCATTCGCCCGCGAGGCACTGGATTCCGGTGGAACTGGCACACACCGATTGCGCTCAGCCCGTTCAACTCGCGCACGGTCTATGTGGGCTCACAGTTCCTGCACCGCAGCAATGATCGCGGCGACAACTGGGAAACCATCAGCCCGGACCTGACCACCAACGACCCGAAGAAGCAAGTGGTGCCGCAGGGCGACATCCAAAGTACGGCGGAGAACCACACGACGATCGTTTCGATCGCCGAATCGCCGCGCACGCCCGGCGTGATCTGGGTGGGGACGGACGACGGCAACGTGCAAGTGACGCAGGATGGCGGGAAGACGTGGACGAACACCACCCCGAACATCCCCGAAGCCCCGCCGTTCACCTATGTGAGCAGCGTGTCGCCGAGCCGCTTTGAAGCCGGACGATGCTTCGTCACCCTGGATGGTCACCGCAACAACGACTACGAAACCTGGGCGTTCATGACGGACGACTTCGGGAAGACGTGGAAGCGTGTGGGTGGCGACCTGAAGGACGCAGGCGCGGCCTACGTGATTCGCGAAGGGGTGCTGAACCCGGACTACCTCATCCTGGGCACGGAGTACTTCCTGTACGTCTCGCTCGACCGAGGGGCCACTTGGGGCAAGTACTCCACTGGCAACTGGCCGACGGTTCGCATGAACGACGTGTTCCTGCACCCGCGCGACAACGACGCCCTGGTGGCGACGCACGGCCGCAGCGTGTGGCAGTTGCCGTTCCGCGTCTTTGAATACTTGACCGAGGGCAACCTGGCCAAGCCGCTCTATGTGGCGCCGGCTTCGGACGTGCTGTACCTGGGACGCACCCCGCGCGGTTGGTTCGGCGGTGACCGGGGTTGGGCCGCGCCCAACAGCCAACCGGGCACGTTCATCACTTACCACGTGAATGGCGCTGGAGCCGAGCGGGCCAGCATTGAAATCCTGCGAGCCGATGGCACTCGGGTGGCGCAACTCGCCGGACCGGGCGGAAAGGGCCTGCAAGCCGTGTCCTGGCGTCCGAATTCGGCGCAGGTGCCGGCCGGTGATTACAGCGTGGTGGTCACGGTGGGCGAAGAAAAAGCGCAGGGCAGCGTCAAGATCATTGATTTGACGGACACCCTCAATCACCAAGTCGGCCTGGAGTAATCCGGGCCCCTTGGCGGCGTCGGTCCTTTAAAGGATCGCTAAGAACGCGCCGGAATGAGCAAAATGGAGACATGGCTCGTTCCGGCGTTTCTCGTCGCGATGTCTTGCGGTTTGGTGCCGCCCTTCCGCTTTTCACCGGGTTGCCGAATCTCGGCCTCGGATCTTCGGGTCGCCACCCGGGGCACACGGCCAAGAACATCATCGTCTGCATCTCCGATGGGATGAGCCACGGCGTGCCGGCGATGCTGGATCAGTACCTGCACCGGGTGCAAGGCAAGCGCTCCACGTGGGGCAAGCTCCAAGAACGCGCCGACGTGGAGCACGGGGCCCTCGTCACACGGTCTTTGAGCAGCGTTGTCACCGATAGCGCGGCGGCCAGCAGCGCGTGGGGAAGTGGGTGCCTGGTTTGGAACGGCCAACTGAACACGTACCCGGACGGCACCGAACTCCGGCCGCTCTACAGCCTGCTGAAGGAAGCGGGCATGCGCACGGGCCTGGTGAGCACGGCGACCATCACCCACGCCACTCCCGCGGGCTTCTCCATCAGCGAGATGAAGCGCGACAACGAGCAAGGCATTGCCGCCAAGTACTTGGACGCCAAGGTGGATGTGATCATGGGCGGCGGGCGACGGTTCTTTAGCCCGGATGCCCGAACCGACAAGCGCGACTTGGTCGGTGAATTCAAAGCCGCTGGCTATAGCTACGCGACAGACCGCGCCAGCCTGAAGGCACTCAGCGGCGAGCGGATCCTCGGTCTCTTTAGCGAATCCCACGTGCCTTACGAGGTGGATCGCCTCAACGATGCTGAGTTCAAGGACTTGCCCAGTCTGCGCGAAATGACGGAAGTGGCGATCAACGCCCTCAAGGGGTCGTCCGGTGGTTTCATCCTTCAAATCGAAGGCGCCCGCATTGACCACGCCGCCCACGGCAACGACCTCGCCGGAGCAATTTATGACCAGATGGCGTTTGAGGAGGCCCTGGCCGCTGCCCTCGAATTCGCCGAGAACGACGGCGAAACGCTCGTCATCGTCACCAGCGACCACGGCAACAGCAACCCGGGCATCATTGGCGCCGGGCCAGAGTACTTCGATTCGACGGCGGGCCTGGAAACGCTCACCGGAATGAAGAAGAGCTACGAGCGCATGCTGCCGGGCTTGGTGCTGGCCAAGGACAACCCGGCCAAGATCAAGGAATCGGTGGAAGCGGCCCTAGGCATCGCGATGGACGACGACGAACTCGCCCTTTTCCAAGCCGGACTCAAGGGCGAGGGCACCCTCAGCAAGGTGTACCAATACCAAATCGCGGCCTGCCACCTCAGCTTGGCCATCAGCAACCACACCCACGTGGCGTGGAGCGGGCGGCAGCACACCAACGACTACACGATCGTTTCGGCGTTCGGGCCGGGGGCGGAAGCCTTCCGTGGCCTCACCCACAACAAGGCTTGGTTTGGCGAGATTCTCGCCCACCGCGATATCAGCTATCGCAACAAGCAGATGGACTTCGAGACTGCGCAAGCCGCGCACGCCCGCGCCTCGCTGAACATCGATCCGGCGCACTGGGCCTAAGCCTCCGCCGCTCTGCGCACCGGGTCACCGCCAAAAGGTTGGTCTCCCGGTGCGCTTTCCGTTAGACTGGTTCGCGAACCATGGCGAAGACGGTTTTGGTCCTGGGGTCCGGCCCCATCCGCATCGGGCAGGGGATTGAGTTCGATTACTCGTGTGTTCACTGCGTTTGGGCCTTGCGAGAAGCCGGCCACCGCGCCCTGATCATCAACAACAACCCCGAAACCGTCAGCACCGACTTCGACACGGGCGATGGCCTCTACTTTGAGCCGGTGACCTTTGACGACGTGGCCCGCATTGTCCGCCATGAGAACGTGGACGGCATCGTGGTGCAGTTCGGTGGCCAAACCGCGATTAACCTCGCCGAGCGACTGGAAGCCGAGGGTTTCCCGATCTACGGCACCAGTGCCAAGGCTATTGCCCTCGCGGAAGACCGCGACCAGTTTGAGCGCCTTCTGCTGGAACTCGATTTGCCGAAGCCCCCGGGGCGTGCCGTGCGATCCCTCGCCGAAGCCCGCGCCGTCATCGAGGAAATCGGCTACCCCGTGCTGGTGCGGCCCAGCTTTGTCCTTGGGGGACGGGCGATGGAAATTGTCAGCGAGCCCGAGGCCCTGGAGCAGTTTTACGGCGAGGCCGAGGCCGCCAACCCTGGCCAGCCCGTGCTGGTGGACAAGTACTTCACCGGAACCGAAGCCGAAGTGGACGTGATCAGCGACGGGGTGGACACGGTCGTCCCTGGCATCATGGAGCACGTCGAACGCGCCGGGGTGCATAGCGGCGATTCGATGGCCGCCTATCCGCCGCCGGGACTCAGCCCCGAAACCCAGGGCAAGATGGTCCGCGCGGCCTGTGCGTTGGCGCGCAAGCTCGAAATTAAAGGCCTGATGAACATCCAGTTCGTGGTGGTGGATGGCGAGCCCTTCATCCTAGAGGTGAACCCTCGCGCCAGCCGCACCGTGCCTTACATCAGCAAGGTGACGGGCATCCCGATGGTGGCGCTGGCCACGCACTGCCTGCTGGGCGGCAAACTTGCGGATTGGGGCTACACCAGTGGCCTGTGGGTGCTGGACCCGGACGCCCCAGCCTGGCCCAAAGCGGGCAATCTCGCCCCGCAAACGGGCGGATTCATTGCCCCCGAAGCGCAAGACCCTCCGGCCAACAAGCGGCCCCTATGGGCGGTGAAGGCGCCAGTGTTCAGCTTCCAAAAGCTCCGCCTGGTGGACCCAGCGCTCGGCCCGGAGATGAAATCCACGGGCGAGGTCCTCGGGCTCGATGTCACGTACGAAGCCGCGCTCTACAAAGCATTGGTGGCCAGTGGGGTCACGTTCCGCTCGGCGGGGCAAGTCATTCTCACGGTTCGAGATGAAGATAAGCCCGAGGCCGTGGCCATTGGCCGCGAACTTGTGGATCGGGGCTACTCGCTCGGGGCGACCGAAGGCACTCACCGGGCCCTCACCGCGGCTGGCGTCCCGTGCGAGAAGCTCGAAAAGGTCTCTCACGGCGAGCCGAACCTGCTCCAGCGCATATACACCGGCGAGGTGAGCCTGATGGTGAACACCCCGACGCCCGGCGCGAACAGCACCGACTCCTTGCGCATTCGCCGCGCGTGCATCGAAACGGGCGTGGCGTGCCTGACCAGCATTGACACGGCGGGGGCCCTGGTGAAGGCGCTAGGCCACTTTGCGGACCCGATGGCGGCGGAGTGCCGGTCCATCGCCGAGTACGTTCAAGGGAAGGTAAATTAGAACCTATGGCGGATGAGCGGTTCGACGAGCCTGACGATCAAGAAGAAAGTCAAGAAGAGGTTCCGTCCGCGTTCTTCCCGTACCTCTCCGGACAGGAAGAAGCGCTCGGTGAAGACTTCAATCGCGAGCCCGTCGCGGTCCAGGTGGAGAACGTCTTTGCCGCCAAGACCAACGAGAGCGTCCAGCGCTTTGTGATGCTGAGCGATGGCCACCGGAAGTTGCCCATCAACATCGGGCCGTTCGAGGCCGCCGCGATCAGTTTTGCGCTCAATGATGAGCAGCCCGACCGGCCGCTCACCCACGATCTCCTCCGCAACATGGTGGAGCGTCTGGGTGGGGAAGTCACCCAGGTGCTGATTGACGACATGTGGAGCGGCACTTACTACGCCAAGGTGTTTGTCCGCCATCAGCGCGAAGATGTGATGTTCGATGCGCGCCCTAGTGATGCGATTGCCCTGGCCGTGCGCACGGGAGCCCCGGTGTTTGTCGCCGAAGGCATTCTCGAGCACCACGGCCGCTAAACGCGCGCTACTTCAAAAAGAAATCCCCGCTCAATGCAAGCGGGGAATGGGGGAATATTTCACTCCGAAGGAAGTTCGGAGCCTCTTTATAAGTCCGAAGCCAATCGGCTCCAACACTTTATTCTAGCAATTACGGGGCCAATTGTGTGCGCAATCCCAAAAGTTCGCGCAATTCATCGAGCTGGCCAATCGTGGCATCCGGCACCGGTCCGTCATCAGGGCGCGTTTCCACTCGTCCTGTCCGGCTGGTGGGGGGCACGTCACTTTCGCGCCGTATCCAGCACGTGCGCCAGCCGGCATCCATAGCCGGGATGATGTCGTGGCGGTAGCTGTTGCCCACCATCAAGATCTCGTGCGGGGCGCAACCGGCCGCCTGTGTGGCGCGGGCCATCACGCGGGGTTCAGGCTTGCCCTCGCCCATTTCGCCTTCGATGAAGAAGTGATCGAACACGCTCTCAATGCCGAGGTCGCGGAGTTCTTCGCGCTGAATGTCGGCGGGGCCATTGGTGATCACCCCGAGCACGTAGTTGGGCTTGAGGTCATCGAGCAGGGCGCGAGCGTCATCAAAGAGGGTGAGGTACTGGGCGCGCCGGCGGCCGTAATCGTCCGAAAGCCGCCACGCAAGGTGCGCATCGTCAATGTCGAGCCTCAAGAGAGCCTCGCGCATTAGCTGCGTGCGCGTGATGCTGCCCTGCGAGAGATAGATCTCGTACCAATGGCTGGTTTTGAGCGCATCGGCAAAGATCCGGAACGCCTCCACCCATGCTTCGTGGAGTTGCGCGGGGGTGTAGCCCGGCACAGGCACCGCTTCCCAGGTCTCAGCCAATGCGCGCTTGGCGGCATCCCAATAACCGCACAGCGTATCGTCGAGATCAAAGTAGATCGCCTTGACGTCGGAGAACATGGCCATGACTAGTTTCGGAGGGGTTTGCCGGTATCCAGCATGTGACGAATACGGGCTTGGGTCAATCCCTCTTGAATCAAGGCTACGAACTCATGGCGCTCGCGGGCAAGCGCTTCGTCCAGATTGTTGGGCTTCGAGAACACGTGTCCGGCGGCGTCGGCGATCTTGCGATCGTGGCGCGATGCCCCCGCCTTCTCCCATTCGTCGAACGCACGATCCATCATGCCCGTGAGAGGGCCAACGACGGCGCCCCACTCGGGCCAGGGTCGCGGCGCGACGGTGAGGGCGGCCTGCTTAGCATCGTGCAGTAAGCGGTCCGGGTGGAACGAGATGACATCGGTGCGGCGCAAAATGCCTTGCCGCTGGGCAAGCACGGCATTGGCGGCCAGCTCGCCCTTGGCGATGACCTTAACGGCTTCCACCAGGGCCTTGGCGTTCTCTTGGTTAAACAGGCGCATCCGCACGGTACCGGCACCGCCGGGGATCAGTCCGACTTTGCTTTCCGGGTAACCCAATTGGGCCTCAGCCGAGGCGACGACCACCGGGCAACCCAGGGCAAGCTCAAGCCCACCGCCGATGCCGTAACCATGCACGGCCGCGACGCAGGCATGCTGGCTTAGGCGTTGGCAAGTGGCCTGGAACTTGGCAAGCGCCGCATCCACTTCCGCCCACTCTTCGGCATCTATCCGCTCTCGGAAGTATCCAAGATCAAATCCGAACGAGAAGACCTTGGCTTCGCTGGTGAGAACGAATCGTTGGTCCGGGTGTCCGTCCAGGTACGCGTTCAGGTCGTCCAGCAGTTTGGGAGACACCGTGCCCATCTTGGTGCGAGTGCTGACGGCGTGGACGCCGTCGCCCAGGTCGCGCACATAGAGCGTGTCGAACGTTTGCAGAATGGGGTAGTCGCTGATGCTGCGGTAGCTAGGTTCGTCGGGTGCGGGCACCCAGGAGCCGGCGAAGGTCTTGATCGAGCCCTCCTTATAGAACGGTCCTTCGGGAATTCCAAGCCGCTCGGGGCCAATCGCATCAATCATCGCAAACGGGCCTTGCTCCCAGCCGAAGCCCCATTGCATCACGCGGTCGAAATCGAGGTAGCTGTAGCTAATTTCGGGGGCCAGTTGCACGGCGTACTTGAGCGCCGGCACCAAGTACTCGCGCAGCATTTCCCCGGCGGGGTCTCGCAGTTCCAAACCGGCGGCAATGCGTTCTCCCAGCGGCAGACGAGCAAGGCCATCTAGCGAAGGCAGCTCGGGCTCGCGGCGCATCCGGTAAGCATGGGTTTGGAGGTCAAAGCTCAGGAATTCCTGGCCTTCCTTGCGGTAATAGCCTTGGCCCGCCTTGTTGCCGATCCAGCCTTTCTCCATCAGCACGGCCAACGAACTCGGGGCCGTCATGCTCTGGGCCATGGGATCGTGCGGGCATCGTTCGCGCAGGTTGTTGGCGATGTCCATCATGATGTCGAGCCCGACGAGGTCGTTGAGCCGGAACGCCGCACTGCGCGGGCGCCCCAGGAACGGGCCGCAAATGGCGTCGGCCTCTTCAATCGTCATCCCGAGGCGCTCGGTGACCTGGATGGTAGAGAACATGCTCCACATGCCGTAGCGGTTGGCCATGAAGCCCGGGGTGTCTTTGGCGCGCACCACCCGCCGTGCCGCGTGCACTTCGAGAAACTCGGTGATGCGCGAAACCACCGTGGGGTCGGTCTCCGTGGTGGGGATCAATTCCAGGAGCTTAAGATAGCGCGGAGGATTGAAGAAGTGAGTGCCAAGGAATGAGCGGCGGAATCGTTCGCTACGCCCTTCGCGGAGCAATTCAATCTCCAGGCCACTGGTGTTGGTCGTGATAATCGTGCTTTCGCCCAGGGCTTGGTCCAGTTGCTCGAACAGTGCGCGCTTAACATCCAGCTTCTCAACGACTGCTTCGCACACCCAATCGGCCTCTTGCGCCCAGTGCAGGTGCGTGTAGATGCCGCCCAACCGGACGTTCTCGGCCGTTTCGTGCACCATAAAGTGGGGCGGACGGGCTTTGGTGGCACGCTCCCACGCGGCACGGGCAGTCTCTTCCGTGGCGTCCAGCACGGTGACCTGAAAGCCGAGATTCGCCATGTGGGCGGCGATGCCGCTGCCCATGGTTCCCGCTCCGATTACACAGACATGAGCGCGTCGATTCCACATGTGACTAGGGAGGTTACCGCCCTCCTTTCCTTTCTTGTGCCTGCCGATAGTAGAATGGAACCGAATGACGCATACCATTTCTTGCAGTGAGGTACGTCCATAGGCCGCATGGGCCGACGTCCGGTCCGGCGTGAGCCGCTCCCGGACATCAACGAAAGGCTATTTCGTTTGAAGGAGGTACGGGTCATCGGGTCCGATGGCGGGCAGTTGGGTGTCCTCGATACCCGCGATGCCGTCAATCGAGCTCAAAGCGAGGGTCTTGACCTCGTTTTGGTGGCCGCCCAGGCCGATCCGCCGGTGTGTCGCATCGTGGATTACGGCAAGTACAAGTACGAGCTCGCGAAGCGAACAAAGGACAACAAGCCTAAGAAGCAAGAAGTCAAGGGTATAAAAATAAGCCCGGTGATTGCGGACCACGACCTGATGGTGGCGGTTCGCTCAACGATCAAGTTCCTTGAAGAAGGCCACAAGGTGCGTGTGGTTTGCCGCTTCCGCAAGAAGCAGCTGACTCACCCCGAAGTGGGCAAAGCGCGCTTATTGAAGCTCATTGAGCGCGTCGAGGAGGTTGGGAAGCCTGACCGGGAACCCGTGATGAGCGGAATGGAAATGGTCGTGGTGATTAATCCCAAGATCATAGGAAGCAAAAAGAATGCCCAAGGCAAAACTGAAGACAAGCAAGACAGCAGCGAAGCGGTTCAAGATCTCGGGGACGGGCAAGATCATTCGGCGTAAGTCGTACAACAACCACATGTTCTTTAACAAGAGCGGTGCGCAAAAGCGACGACTGGACCAAGACGCCGAACTGAGCAAGACCGAACGCCGCCGCGTTCGCCGACTGCTCGGGCTTTGAGCCCGAGCCTCTACCACTACCGCCCGCTAAGGGCTGGGAACTGGTTCGACCCCTGCACAGCAGGAATCTAAAGGAGACAACACAACATGGCACGAGTCAAACGCGGGATCATGCGCCAAAAGCGCCACCGCAAGATATTGAAGAAGGCGAAGGGGTACTTCGGGCGCAAGAGTGGCGCCTTTAAGAATGCCCACGAGCAGGTAATGAAGTCGGGGCAGTACGCCTTCCGCGACCGCCGCGCTAAGAAGCGCGATTTTCGGCGGCAGTGGATTGTGCGTATTAGCGCCGCTTGCCACGACTGCGACACCAAGTACAGCGACTTGATTCACGCGATGGCCGAAAAGGGCATGCAAGTGAACCGCAAGATGCTGTCCGAACTCGCAATTGCCGACATGGACGCGTTCCGCGCGCTCGTGAAGGAAGCCTTGGCCTAACTTTCTCTTCCATTCCAAAAAGCAAAACGCCCCTTGAGCCCGAACCCGGGCCGCGAGGGGCGTTCTTGTATTTGCAGCTGAAGGTCTAGAAAACGCCGCTGGGGAAAGCGCCGCCGCGCTCGAACTCGGGCAGCACCATGTGGCGGATGGCCCGCAGATGCGTGGCCACAAAGTCCGCGCCCGCGTCTAGGCACGGCTGAGGACTCTCCGTGACGGCCCGACCACCCACACCGATCGAAAACTGTTTCTCAGCGCCTCGGCCTTGGTCCAGGCGCTCGATGAGCTCGAGGCACTCGGTCATCGTCTCGGCGGTCGCGCAGCTGACCATCACCATTTCGGGCGAATGCTCCTTCGCGGCCTTGAGGAAGGCTTCCGTCGGTACGTTGGCGCCCAGGTACATCACCCGCCATCCCGCCATGCGCATCACGTCGGCCACCATGCGTGCCCCAATGGAGTGCCAGTTATTGGCGCAGCAGCCCACCAAGGCGGTGTTGGGGCTGGTGAGCCCCGCCACGGTAGAGAAGTGCGAGACCCGCGCCATCAGACGCTCGACAATGGCGCTGGCCAAGTGTTCCTGGCCTTCGTCAATGGCTTCCACCATCCACCACTCACCGATGAGGGCCATGGATTCGGCGAAAAGCTGTTCGTAGATGGTTTCGGGCTCTTCCTGGGCGCGGAGAAGGGCATCCACGATTTGGGTGCACTCCGTCTCGTTGGCGGCGCAGGCGGCGCGGGCAAACTTCTTGACCAAGGTGCGGTCGAGGATGACTTCCGGCTCGTCGGTGGCATCCTGGGGGCTGAGAAGGTTTGTGAGCGCCGTTTCCACGTCTGGCCCCGCGAGGCTGTAATAGACCTGACGCCCGACCTTGTGGGAGCGAATGATGCCCTTGGCGCGCATCTTGGCGAGGTGGTTGCTGACGTTGGGTTGCTTCAGGCCGCTTGCCAAAACGAGTTCGGTGACGTTGCGCGGGCCGCTCTTGAGCTCCGCCAGAATGATGCGCTTTGAGACCTCACTGATCTCGCGCAATAGCAACATCACAATATCCATTCGTCCGTTCCAGTGATATTTTACTGATATATCACGCCAAAAGGTTGAGAAACTTTCTTGGCTTGGCGGCTTTGACGAAAGAAAACGCCCGAGGGTTCGTTACGGAACCTTCGGGCGTTGGGTTGATCCTCGTGTGAGGGCTTAGGCGCGGCGGCGTCGGCGAGCTAGGGCGAGGAGGCCCGCACCGAGGGCAATCATGCTGGCCGGCTCCGGCACGGCAGCGGCCATGAAGTCCTGGTTGCTCTTGTTGTACTTGCCGTGGTTCTTGGCTTCGTACCATACAGCGGCGGCGCTCGTTTGGCTCACGGACTGCTGCAGGTAGGTGTTCGCGGTCATCAGGGCGTCGGTGGAGACGCTGCTGGTGCGGAAGCGACCCTTGGAGAAGCCGTCACCGTTGTCGTAGATCACGTCCCACACGGCGAGCTGGAGAGCGGCGCCCTGGGCCTTGCTGGTCACGGTCGAAGAGAACGTGTTGAGCAGGTAAGCGGCGCGCGTGGCGTTGGGGCCTTGCTGCGCAATCGGCTTGACATTGACGTCGTAGCTCAGGCCATTGGTGTTCCAGTGGTCGAGGTCCACGCACAGACCGAAGTGGTCCGGGCCGCCGTTGAGCGAAAGGCGAGCGAGGCCCGCACCCACCGTCAGACTGGCGCCATCGTACTTGATGGTGACGTTTTGGCTCTTGTTGGCATCAAGGCCCTTGAACTTTAAGGTGTCGGCTTGCGCAAACGCGGCGACCGCCACGAGAATGCCCGCGCCAAAGACTCGATTGAGTTTCATGATAATGACTCCCGGTTGCATCAACTGAGATGCACAAAGTATGCCAACGTAGGGGGCACTACGGGTGCGAATTTGAACTTAAGGCGCGTGAAACTAGTAAGCTTACGGAGGAAACCCAGCAAGTTCGCTTGGGGGCAAACTATGACGATTTGGCCGGAAGATAAGCCGTAACAAGGATGGCCTTGGTCGGCTTGTGAATGAGGTAAGCAAATGTACGGGGGCCGGAGCTTGACTTCCAGTCTCCCATCACAACACTTTTGAATCCGTCCAGGGAGCTATTGCGATTCAGCTCTTGGTTGATGCCCCGCAGATCGTTGGCACCGAGCAGGTAATCCCATCCGAGTGCCTTGTAGTTTTGGGCGAGGTCGGTGAGCATGGTGGGCTCGTCCGGCCAGGGCACGGCGTAGGGTTGGGCGGCACTATCGGGAATTGAGGCAAGGTCGGCAAGAGGAGACCTCGAGAACACCCATTGGAGGTCCGGACCACCCTCGGCGACACCGATTTCGGGGTTCGACGTGGCGCGGGCCTCGCCCACTTGTACCCGCGCGATCGCGGCGGCCACAATGGCGTCTTGCGCTCCCAGACTTGCGAACGGGCTGGGGAAGTCCTCGTCGCGGGTCTTCGCCCACTTTTCAAGTTCGGCGCGGGCGCCTTTGCGGGCGCTACCAAGGCGATAAATGTCCACCTCCAGATACTTGCTCATCTCGTTGACGTAGCCACTGTTCGGGGTGACCGGCCACACCATCCAGACCGCGGCCCCGTGTTGGTAGTTCGTCAGATGATTGAGCGCCGCAAGCCGGCGACGCAGCACCACGTGGTACGTCAGGTCATCATCACCGGGAATCTGGAGCGTCTGAGAAAGCTGCTTGTACGTTTCACCATCCGAAGCGCGGAGCAAGGCCCCTAAGAGCCGCAGTTGCGAATCGTGCGCCACAAAGATGGGCTGCGGCTCCGATTGCGCCTTGATTAAGGCGTCAAGAGTTCGGAACGCCACGGCGTTTTGCGCCTGTACGAACTTGCGCTCAACGTCGGGGGCCACTTCGATTTCGGCGGCGGAGAAACCCTCTTCCGTCAGGCGGGGGGAGGTTTTCACCGGCGACGTGCAGGCGGTGGCGAGAACCACCGCGCACAGAGCGAGTGAAGTCAGCCTAAGCGGGCTCACCCAGATAAGCCTCGATGACCTTCGGGTTGTTGCGGATGGCGTCGGGCGGACCCTGGGCGATCTCCTCGCCGTGGTCCAGCACCACAATCCGCTCGCACAGCCCCATCACAAAGCGCATGTCGTGCTCAATCACCAAGACGGTCTTGTTGAGTTCGTCTCGGATTCGTCGCACCGTATAAAGCAGCTCCTCTTTTTCTTGCGGGTTCATCCCGGCGGCGGGTTCGTCCAGCAGGATGAGCTCAGGGTCGGTGGCCAGGGCACGGGCGATTTCGAGCCGCCGCTGCTTGCCGTAGCTCATGTCCGCGCTGCGGTGGTTGGCGTAGTCGGCCAGGTTCACCAGTTCCAGGAGGTGCATAGCATGCTCGCGCAGGGCCTTGGTTTCGGCCACCGAGCCCGGCGAGAGGACAAGCGCGCCCATCAGAGATACGCGGTGCCGCAGGTGCGCCCCGATCATCACGTTTTCCACGCTGCTGAGAGCGCTGAAAAGGCGGATGTTTTGGAACGTGCGGCAAATCCCTCGCGTGGCAATCTTGTTGGGGGCGAGGCCACCAATGGGCTGACCCTGGAAGTAGATCTCCCCGCTGGTCGGCTTGTAGACGCCGGTAATGAGATTGAAGCAGGTGGTCTTCCCAGCGCCGTTCGGGCCGATGAGGCCAAAGATATCGCCACGATTGAGTTCGAAGGAGACCTTGTTGACGGCCGTCAAGCCACCGAACTTGATGGTGGCCTCGTCCAACCGCAGAATGGGTTGCGTTTCGCTCACGCCGCTCCTCCTTCGGTGGCGGGGGCAGGTCGCTTCCGGAACCAGTGCCACCCGATCTCGTGGTGGCCAAAGATGCCTTGCGGACGCAGCAGCATCAGCGCGATAAGGACAATCGCGAACACGGCGTAACGCAGGATGTCAATCCCGAACGCCAGCGTCTTGAGCGTGGGCGAGAGGTGGAGTACCGTTTGGAAGAGCAGCGCCAGCGGCACCACCGCCAGCCAGGCGCCGGCGTAGAAGCCGAGCTTCTTGCCCTTCTCGTGCACATTAGTTTGGATCCACTTGCTGGCGGCGACGGCAATCATGATGCCGATCAACACCCCCATAAAGAGGCCTGCATTCATCTCGTACGCCTTGCCCTGCGCGTCGGTGAGGGTGCGGAGGTATTCCGGAATCGCGAACAGCACTACGGCCGCCAGCGCCGAGCCCGTGATGGAGCCCGTGCCGCCCAGCACCACCATGGTGAGGATGATGAAGCTCATCTCCATGGGGAAGGTGCGGGGGCTAATAAAGGCTTCGGTGTGAGCCAGGATGGCCCCCGCCGCGCCCGCAAAGGCCGCGCCGATGACAAACGCCACCACCTTGGTCATCGTCACATTCACGCCCATGGCCAGGCCCGCCACCTCATCTTCGCGCACGGCCAGGAAGGTGAGACCGTGGGTGGTCTTGAGCAGGTTTCGGCACAGCGCGATGCAGCCGGCCATCATCAAGAGCGACCACCACAGGAGCTGAACCTTAGGGGCCACCGGCATGCCGTAGGAGCCGCCCAGCGATTCCGTGGCATTGGTGACAATACGAATGATTTCGCCGAAGCCCAACGTGACAATGGCCAGGTAGTCCCCCCGCAAGCGCAAAGAGGGCAAGCCCACGATGAACCCAAAGGTTGCCGCCGTCAGGGCGCCAATGAGAGTCATGACGGCCAAGAGTTGCGCGGGCGGCATGGACGAGAACGTCGGGTTCTTGCTGAGCGTGCCTGCCGTATAGGCGCCGATCATCGCAAAGGCGGCGTGGCCAATAGAGAACTGGCCCGTGATGCCGTTGATGAGGTTGAGGCTCACCGCAAGGATGACGAACAGGGAAGCAAGAATGAGCAGGCGGTATTGCGCCGGGGCCGCCGCCAAGACGACGCGATCGAGCGCAAAGCAGAGACCGATTACGCCGACCACCGAGGCCAAACGAACGGGCCAAAACGACTTGGGAACGCCGGTCATTTAGACTTTCTCCACCGCCGCCGAACCCATGATTCCGCCGGGGCGGAAAAGCAGGACAAGAATGAGGATGACAAAGGCCACGGCGTCGCGGTAGGAGCCATAACCGAGCCACACCACGAGGGTTTCGGCCATGCCCATCAGCAGGCCACCGAGCACTGCGCCCGGGATGCTGCCGATACCGCCCAGCACGGCGGCAACAAACGCCTTCACACCCGGCTGCACGCCGGAGAACGTCGTCATCGGGGTGCCTAGGAAAGTGGTGTTCATCATGGCGCCCGCACCGGCAAGGGCCGACCCAATGAAGAAGGTGAGGGTGACGACCCTGTTGACGTTGATGCCCATCAGCGAAGCAGTGTCAAAGTCGTGGCTGGCGGCCCGCATCGCGCGCCCCATCTTGCTGAAGTTCACCAAGAGATTGAGGCCGAGCATCAGGAGGATCGAGGTGATGAACATCACCACCTGGCCGCGCGGGAGCACGATTTCGCTCCGCTGGGAATTGACGATGGTTTGGGCCCGGTTGAATTCTTGGTCAGCGGTGTTCTTTGCATCCCGAATGGCCGTGCCCTCGGGGCTGAGGTCGAACTTGCTGCGTTCCTTCTTGATTTGCTCGTCGAACTCGCGGGTGCGCTGGTCCAAAGTGGCCTTGGCGGCGGCAAGCGCGGCGACGGAATCGCCTGAAGGTTGGCTAAGCGGAATGCGCCACTCGCCCCGGTACGGGTTCACCTTCTCGGAGATGGACGGCGGCGGGGAATTGGGGAGGAAAAGCGCCCCGGCGTATTGCATGAGCAACGAAACGCCGATGGCCGTAATCAGGGCCGCGATACGGGGTTGGTTCCGCATCGGGCGATAGGCGAGAAATTCGATGAGCAGCCCAATGAAGCCGCAGATCAGCATGCTGGCAATCAGCATGAGACCAAGAAGAAGCAATGACCCTTCCCGAGTCGAGTTCTGCATCAACGCATCTTGCGTAAAGCCGAACTGCCACGAGATGAAGAGGGCGACGTAGCCCCCCAGCATATAGACTTCGCCGTGGGCGAAGTTGATCAGGCGGAGTACACCATACACCATGGTGTAGCCCAACGCAATCAGGGCATAAATTGCCCCGAGCAAGAGTCCGTTCACTAGCTGCTGGGGCAGAACTGAGAAACTCAGATCTGCCCACAGCGGGAGGCCGCTCATCATTCGGCGCTTACTTAGCCATCACGGCGTCAGCTTCGAACGCCTTGGCGAACTTCTGGCCTTCCTTCGTGACTTCCACCACCAGCGCGCGCTTGGCGGGGTCGCCATTGCGGCCCTTCAGCGTGATTGCACCGCTGACACCCGGGAAGTTCTCCGTGTTCTCCAGCGCATTGATGACCATCATCGAGTCCACCGGCTTGTTGGCCGCCTTGGCTTCCATGATCGCGCGCTTGACGGCGTCCACCATCAGCTTGGTCGAGTCGTAGCCGAGGGCGCCCATGGTGGTACCCGGGTTGGCGTTGTACTTCTTCTTCCAAGCATCAAGGAACGTCTTGACTTCCGGTCGATCTTCCAGGCTGTTGTAGTGGTTGCAGAAGTAACCACCCACAATGGCGTCGCCGCCGCTGGTCAGCAGTTGATCGCTATCCCAGCCGTCGCCACCCAGCAGGGGCTGCGTGGTCATGCCGGCTTCTCGGATCTGGCGGGCCAGGGGGCCGACTTCGTTGAAGTAGCCGGAGAGGAAGATACCGTCCGGGTTCTTGGCCTTGGTGTTGGCAATCGGGCCGGCGAACTGCGTGTCCTTGGTTTGGTAGAACTGCTCGTCCACGATCTCACCGCCCAGTTCCTTGAACTTGGCCGAGAAGCTTTCGCTGAGACCAGTGGAGTACGGTTGCGCCTTGTCGGTGAACAGAGCCATCTTGCGCAGGCCGAGGTCTTCGTAGGCGAACTTGGCCATCACGGGGCCTTGCAGGGCGTCCGTGTAGCACACGCGGAAGAAGTGGCTGCCCTTGGCGCTCAGGTCGGTGCGGGTGGCACCCACGGCCACGAGCGGCAGGCTGTTGCTGAAGGCCACATCGGAAATCGTGGCGGTGATGCCGCTGGCAACTTCACCGATCAGGCCGATGACGCCTTGGTTCACCAATTGCTCGGCGGCGTTCTTGCCTTGCACCGGGTCGCTGTTGCTGTCCTGTACCACGAGCTGGATTTCGTGACCTTCGATGATCAGCTTGTTGGGGTCACCGTCGGCGGTGTCGGCGGCCAGTTCGGCCATGGCCAGGGCCGCGCCGTTGCTGCTGTCTTCACCCCAGGGTCGGAGTTCGCCCTGGCGGCTGGCCACCAGGCCAATGCGGATCACTTCGCCTTCCTTCACCGTGAACGGAGCCTTGGTGGGGGCCGTTCGTCCAGCCGTCGTGCCGCCGCCTTCGGTCGTGCCGCCGCCGGTGGGCGTGGTGCCACCATCGGTGGGGGCCGGAGTGCTCGAATTGCAAGCAGACAGGGCCAAAGCGGCGAAAGCCGCCACGAACCCGAGGGACCATTTTTGCGTTGTATGCGTCATGACAATGCCCAACCTTACGTTGTGAACTGAGGAAACCCTCAGTTGTGCTCATGGAGTATACAGAAACACGGCGTCCCTGGCAACCGTAAGGGGACCCGACTCGTCTAAACCATCATGCTTGCCCTCGGATTTCTTTTGGCCTCGGCGGGGACTGCGCCCAGTTCCTCCGGTCTCGCAGCGCAGACCGCGCCCATTCGTGTGCCGTTCCGCACGGCCGACAGCGCCATCATCGTGGACGCCAAAGTCAACGGGCGACCGGTTTCCCTGATGTTCGACTCGGGCTTTTCCGGTCATATCAAATTAGGTGAGCACGTGAACGTGGGCCCGGCGAGCGGAACCATGACGCTGCGCGACTTTGTGGGTGAATTCCAGGCCAAGACGGTGAAGCTCAACCTCCTAGAGCTTGGCGCCGAGAAGCTCAGCCCGCCGGATGGGGAGATCGTCCAAATGGGCGGCGACTACACCGAGTCGTACGGGATGCGCTGTGACGGCATCCTGGGCTTGGCACCGTTCACGCAAGGGCCGATGGAAATCAACTTCGAACGCAAGGAATTTGTGTTCTATCCAAAGTCGTTCGACATCCGGACCAAGACGCCGGACAACAAGAAGTCCTTCCTCGTCAAGATGCTCCCCGCCGGCAATGACTCCATCGAGTTGCGGGTGGAAACGGGCAGCGGCGAGCGCATGAACCTGGCGCTGGACACCGGCAACGGGTTCTATGCCACCACTCACAAAGACGTGCTTGAGCGCATCAAGCTGTGGCAGCCTGGTGTCGCCCCGTCGTTCCAGCGATTCAGTTTCGTCGCCAGCGGCCCCGTGGCCAGCTGGGACATCATGATGAAGGACCTCACCATCTTCGGCGTGCCGGTGGAGCAAAGCGTGTGGAACATCATTGACCTGCCCAGCAGCTCCGCCGAAAGCGATGGCACCGTGGGCTATGGGTTCCTTAAGAACTTCAATGTGATTGTGGACTTGCCGCGCCGCCATGTGTGGCTGGAGAACTTCAGCGGCAAGACGGCCGACGAGCACCAGGCCGACCTCGGCATGATGTCGTACTACGACCGCAACAGCAAGCGCATCGTGATTTGGAACGTAATTCCGAATTCACCCGCCGAACAAGCCGGAGTCAAGCGCGGCGACCAGGTGATTGGCGTGAATGGCCGCGATGTCAGCACCCTGGGTTGGCGGCAAATCAACGACCTGATGCGCGGGGCGCCGGACAGCGAAGTGCTGGTGGACCTCTCTCGCGGCGGTTCGCTGCAACGCATGACCCTGAAGCGCGAGCTTTTGGTCAACAGAACGCTCTAACCGGCCTTCACCGGATCAAGCGGGCAAATTCCTTCATCACCTCATCGAGCATCGGCTCGGTGAGGGTGCCCGTTTGGGTGTTCTGCTGGCTGGGGTGGTAGCTGGCCAGCACTGCGAGTTCGCCGTGCGGAGCCTGGGCGCCGTGGCCGAACTTGACGGGTGGGCGTTGGCCAAGAGTGCGCCAAGTGCTCTCCCAGGCCAGTGACCCGAGGCACAGAATTGCCCGCCAGGGCCTTAGCGCCAAAGTCTGATTCATAAAGGGATGGCACGTGCGCATTTCCTCAGGAGTCGGCTTGTTCCCGGGCGGGGCGCAGTGATTCATGGCCGTAATCATCACGCCGTAAAGCTGGAGCCCATCCTCAATGTACTTGGATTCCGGCTGCGAGGCCAAGCCGGCCCGGTGCATGGCGCGGTAGAGCCAATCGCCGCTGCGGTCGCCGGTGAACATCCGTCCGGTGCGGTTCGCCCCGTGGGCGGCCGGCGCCAGGCCAACAATCAGGCCGGTAGCTTCCGGATCGCCGAAATTAGGCACCGGGCGACCCCAATAAGATTCATCTCGATAGGCGCGGCGTTTCACTTGGGCGACCGTTTCCCGCCATTCCACCAGGCGCGGGCACGCCCGACACGCCACAATATCGGCGTTTAATGCGTCAAATGAGTGGAGGTCCTTCATGCCGATTTACGAGTACGAACTGATTGACGACGAGTGCCCGATGTGCCCGTCGCCGTTTGGGGTGCTCCAAAGTGTGAACGAAGACGCCCTGACCGAGTGCCCCTTTTGCCACAAACCTTGCAAGCGCGTGGTGAGCCGGGTGCAGATCAAGATGGCCAAAGACGCCAGCGCAGACCGCGCGGCCAAGCACGGCCTGAGCACCTTCCGGCGCGCCCAATCCGGCACCTGGGAGAAGGTCGCGGGGCCGGGCGTGGATGTGATTCAGGGTAACCCCGATGACGTCAAGGAAGAGACGAAGAAGGTCGTTGACCTCGACAAAGACACGCCGTAGCCTCGAGTTGCCATGCCCGCTGTTATAATCACTATATGATCGCCACTTCCGTTCTCGCGGCCCTTGCGGCCTTGACCATGGCCGTACCGACCAAGGTGAACCAGGAGCCCGAGTTCAAGATGCGCAACTACATCCTGTGCATCTTGGAAACGGCACCGAACGCGCCTCTCCTCGAATCGGTGGTGCTCAACGAGCTTCAGGCCGAGCATCTTGAGTTCCTGGAGAAGCTACGCGCAGACAAGCGTGCCCTGGCCGTGGGTCCGCTGGAGGAAGCGGGGACCATGCGCGGCTTGGTGTTCTTTGACGCCGAGAAGCCCGACAAGCCGACCGAGTGGATGAAGAACGAGCCGATGATCCGCAAAGGGCAACTGAAGGCGCGGTTTGTGACATGGTACGCCAGCGACAAGACCTTCCGGCCGGGCGGGGAGTTCTTGGACCTGGAGGCGTTCTGGTTCGCCAAGCTGGACCGACCCGAGGGTTTGGCCCCGCTCGATGAGGCCACCTCGGCGGCGCTCGGCGAAGCGCATATGGCCAACATCAGCCTAATGGCGAAGGAGGAACTCCTCTATGCCGCCGGGCCGATGGGCCAAGACGCAGGCAACTGGCGGGGGATTTACATCTTCCCGGATCGAGAACGAGAAGAAATTGAAAAGGCGGTGATGCGCGATGCGATGTTCCAGCAGGGGCGCCTCAAGCTAACGCTGTACCGTTGGTACACCAGCCGGGGCACCTTTGGCCCCGCCGCGGGCAGCTAAGATCCAATCCCTTGGGCCGTGATGCGCTGAACAAGATGGATCACGGTCTCTTGGACCTCGCTGGCGTTCGCGCCCAGGGCGGGGTCAGGGTCGTCAAAGCGGTCCAGTTGCCATTCCGGGGGTAGCCCGAGCATGGCGTCGTCCTCAAGGGGTCGCCCAAGGAGGGTTAGGATGGCCGCCACCCACATACGGGGCACGGTTTGCAGGTTGTAGCCGCCGCCGCCGGAGGCGACAATGGGGAGGTTGAGGGCCCGCACGGCCTGCACGGCGCCGCGCCAGTGCTGCGCGCTCACATTCAGGTGAGCGAGAGGGTCCAGACCATGCGGGTCGGTCCCCATTTGCAGCACCACAGCCTCGGGGCGGTAGGCATTGGTGGCGGCATCGAGAACTCTGCGGAAGCCTTCTAGCCACACGTCACCGGTCGTGCCTGCCGGCATGGGGAGGTTGAGCGCGGTGCCGAAGTCGTCGGTTTCCGACCACTCGCCGGTGCCCGGCCATAGGGTGCGGGGGTTCTCGTGGATCGAGAAGGTGAGCACGCGCGGGTCATTCCAAAAGAGCGCCTGCACACCGTCACCGTGGTGCACGTCAATATCCACGTAGAGAATGCGCTCGAACCGGGCCTTCAGCATCTGAGCGATGAGAGCCACGTCATTATAAATGCAAAATCCCGCGGCCTTGCCGCGCATAGCGTGGTGCAAGCCACCGGCGATGTTAAAGGCCAGCGGTTGGTGATCCAGCACGGCGCGGGCGGCTTGCACGGCCCCGCCGCAATAGGCGTAACTGGCCTCGGCCATGCCCGCGAACGGAGGGTTATCGGTGCTGGAGAAACCGGCGTGGCGGCGGACCGCATCATCCACGTCTTGACCTCGGGAAAGTGCCTCCACGACCTCGATGTAGTCGCGGCTATGCACTTGGGCCACCTCATCGGCGGTGGCGAGGCCGGGGTCGCGGATCGGCAAATCAGGGGCGCACAGTTCCAACAAAGTCATCGTCCGTCGCAATCGCTCCGGCTTGAGGGGATGCTGCGGCCCGAAGGTGTACGTCAGCATCCGGGGATGGAAGAAGAAGGGCGCCATGGCCGAGCCGGAATCCTACCCCTCCGGGCCGGGCGGGCGTAGACTGGACGCATGCCCATGCGCCGCATGCCGCAGCCCCTGGGGCGGACCAACGAGACTTACCCGCCGGTGTGGTTGAGGCTGGAGATGCCCGAGAATCCGCAAGCCGACCCGGTGGAGGACTTGGTGGCGGCGGCGGTGGCCAGTGGATGTCCGCTGGATGTGAGCGTGGGGACCTCGATTTGGGGGCCGCACTTGGTGGCGCACCAACCGGTTTTACTCGCGCGCAGCACCTTCGAGATCGAGCACGCGCAAGACCGGAACCACGCCTTTGACCTGGTGAGCGCGCACCTCATCATGACGCTCTCCTCGCTCACACGGCCCATGCTGGATTTCTACTGCCTGCGCATCCGCCGGGCGGTGGAGGAGTTCCAGCTGGATGGGGCGCTGGAGGCCCTGGAAACCGCTCGTCAAGATGGGTTGGTGCGGATGGTGGGGTTCGCGCCGCAAGGCTCCTCATTGGCGGCCATGAGCCTGTGGCAGTTCCACGATGCGTTTGATATTGTCGTGGTGCCAAGTGCGGACACGGCCATGGCCGAGACCCTGGTGCCGTTGGCGCAGTCGCGCCGGGTGGGGGTGGTGAAGGAAGGCGGTGAGCCCGGTGAAGGGCACGCGACCTTGGTGACCGTACGCACCGCCGCTGACGTGGAGCGCTGGACGGGCGAGCGATGAAAGTTGCGGTGGTCGGGGCGGGCATTTCCGGGCTGGCAACGGCTATGCACCTGGAGCGGGCCGGGGTCTCGGTGACGATGTATGAGGCTCGGGATCGCGTGGGCGGCAACCTGCATACGGTAGCACTGGAAGATGATTTTTATGAGGCGGGCGGAGAGTGGATTGACGCCGAGCACCATCGTTGCCTGGCTCTGCTGGACTCCTTTGGCACCCCCGCCACGCCGGCTGATGAACGGCCCTCGCGGTTGCTTTCGGGCGGCGAGTTCCGGGACGACGATGACATCTGGGAGGACGCGATGGCCGACCTCAACCATGTGCACGAGGAGGCCAAGCGCATTGCCGGGCAGCTCCCCGAGCGGGTTTGGGATTCGACCGAGTGGCGCAGCTGGGATGAGCGCACCGTGGCGGACTTTGTGGCCGACTTTGCCATCTCGCCGCACGGCAAGTGGCTGGCCCGGGCGATGCTCCGCAGTGACGAAGGCCAAGATATCGAGGCCGTAGGCTTGCTGGGCTGGCTGGATGCGTATCGCAACTATATGCAACGCGGAGCCAACCAGGATGGGATGAGTTCGTACCGGTTCCCGGAAGGCGCCCAGCGGCTATGCGAAAGGATGCGCGGCACCCTGCAAGGTGATGTGCACATGCTGACCCCGGTGCGGAAGATCACGCACGACGAGCGTGGCGCCACCGTCCACACCGGGAGTGGGGAAGAGCGGTACGACCACGTTGTGATGACCCTGCCGCCGCAACTCCTGAAGGATTTCGTGTTCGATCCGGCCCCGGGCGGCACCCTGCCCAATGCCTGGCGGGCAGCCCCCCGCGCCCCCACCAATAAGGTGGCACTGGAGTTTGATGAGCCGTTCTGGGAAACCGAAGACTGGGGCGGGGCCTTGCTGTGCGATCTGCCGATCCAGCAAGTGTGGAGCGGAGCCCGAGGGCCGCGCTCAGTCTTGCTGTGCTACATCTGCGGGGCCGAGGCCGAGTTCATTTCGGGTCTTGCGCCGGACCAGGTGGTGGCCCGCACTCTGCGAGCGCTGGACGAGACCCACCCGGGGGCCAAGCAGCACTTTGTGCGGGGGCAATTCCATAACTGGGTGAGCGACCCCTGGAGCCAAGGGGGCTTCACGTACTCCGCCCCGGGGTTTGCCACGCGGGCTTTGCCGTATCTCTCTCGCTCCATGGGGCGGATTCACTTTGCGGGCGAGGCCACGGCGGCCTGGTTCGGATTCATCGAAGGCGCGCTGGAAAGTGCCGAGCGCGCCGCCAAGGAACTCACAACATGATCTTTCTCAACGCTCTCCTCAACGGTCAAAACGTCGATCTCGAGGTGGCCGACGGCCGCATCGGCCGGATTCTCCCCGCCGGAGGATTCGCCGGAACGGAGACGCCGACGCACGACCTGCAGGGCCTCACGGTGCTACCGGGGTTCATCGATGCGCATTGCCATATCCTGCCCACGGGGCTGGACCTCCTGAAGCTCAACCTCACCGAGTGCCAAAGCCGCCAGGACGTGCTGGATGCGGTGGCCATGGCCATTGCCCAAGGTGGGGAAGGGTGGCTGCACGCCGTGCAATACGACCAGAACAAGTACGGCGTGCACCTTACGCGGCATGATTTGGACGCGGTGGCCCCAGACCGGCCCGTGCTACTGCGGCACAGCAACGGCCACGCCAGCGTGGCGAACTCGGCGGCCCTGCGGGCGGCAGGAATCCGTGAGGATGAGCCGGACCCGGCGGGGGGTGAGTTCCAGCGCGACGACAGCGGGGCGCTGACGGGCGTGCTCTTTGAGCGGGCGCACGAAAATGTGACCTCGGCGGCCCCGGCCCCGGACCTGGAAGAGATGGTCGCGGCTATCCTGCGGGCGGGCGAGCGCATGGCGTCGCTGGGCATCACCTGCGCATCGGACATGATGACCGGGCGCTGGGATTTGGAGCTCGAGTTACAGGCGTACCACCTGGCGGCCCAACGCGGCATGGCCACCCGCACCCGGCTCTACATTCAGTGGGCGACGTTGTTCAGCCGCCGGGCGTTAAATGCCACGCGGCGAGACGAGCTGATTGCGCAGATGGACCCCGACCTATGTGCCGTGAAGGGGGCGAAGATCTTTGCCGATGGCGCGATTGGCAGTGCCACAGCGGCGGTGTACCGGCCCTACAAGACCACGGGCGGCACGGGCCAGCTGATCTATAACCCGGAACGCTTGCACGAGATGGTGCAGGTGGCAGCGGAAGCGGGATGGTCAGTGGCCGTGCACGCAATTGGAGACTACGCCACGGACCTCGTCTTGGATGCCTTTGCCGCCACGCCTGACCCCACCCGGCACCGCCTGGAGCACGCGATGATTGTGAGTGACGAGCAGATTGCCCGCACCGTGGGCATGGGGGTGCATGTGACGGTGCAGCCCGAGTTTCTGCACCGGTTTGGGCGTTCGTATAAGGCGCAATTGGCCGATGACATCTTCCCCGAACTCAAGCCGCTGGCCCGCTGGGTGCGGGCGGGGGCGCGGCTTAGCCTGAACACAGACCGACCCATCGTGCCGGGCGACCTCTGGATTGGCATTGAGACGGCGGCGAACCGGCCCGAGGGCTTCAACCCGGCGGAAAACATTGACCGGGACACCGCCCTTGCTATGGCGACAAGCGGCGGGGCGGATGCGAACAACGACCCCGGTGAAGGCGTGCTGGCCGAAGGGAAGTGGGCCGACTTTGTGGCGTACGAGGGCGAGCCGAGCAGCGCAAGCAAGCGCCTGACCGTGATGGGCGGCCGGGTGACCTGGCAGCAACCACATTAGTTGGAATTGGCGTTCAGCTACCTCAGCTACATGTAAATAAAGGACTCAGGGGTCGAATGCGATCCAAAGGCCAGGAGGATTAAGCAAGCGCATGCGCTCATTCCGTCGTCTGCCGATATAGAAAATCCAAACCGGATAGAAGACATAGGTGCCAAAGTGTACGTATCGATCTGCCCCGGATGTCACCTTTATCGCGTGCGTGGATTTAGTCGTCTTTCTTTTGTAGCGACGAGATTGGCATGCCTTCCACTGTTCGTTACTAATTTGGCACAGTGATCGAACGTACCCTGCTAAGCCGCGTACTCCCATTGCACCAACGGAAGGGAGCTCGTTTACTGGAGGTAATGAAATTACAAACTCGTCAAAGATCTCCGGAAGCCAGGTTGAATGCGAATCCAGTTGAGCAGGGCCAGCTGGACCTCTCAGGGCAATCTCAAGTTCGTGTTGGAAGGGGATCCGACCGCCAATGTGCCTCGCGTACTCAGCTGCTTCGGCGTGGGTCAAACCCACTATCGGGGCGCTATCCAAATACGACGGCATGGAGAGAACGAATTCCCAGTGCTCGAGGTCAGATGGATTGGATTTAAGTGACTCGCTGGACTCGGAAAACCAGAATTCAGCAAAATCCTTCTTTGTGACTGGCTTCGTGCTCAGTTCAAATGGTCGAATTGTGGCCAAATAGGGTGGGCAATCGGCTTGCATTTCCAATGCCAAATGTGGCTCCAAGATGGGAAAGCTCGCTTGCATATCCTGGTCGGAAACGCCCAGCTGAAATTGTCCAGTGAATGAAACTTGAATCCTATCCAATTTGGGTTAGGACAAATATACCAGGGCTCCTTCCTCGAGATTGCAGCCTACTTAGAGCCCGTTCAGGGGCTCACGGAAACGCAAGCGCACGCGGTAGCGGATCGGGTTCTCTTGGAACACCGGGCGGCAATCCAGCACCCATGCGGGCACGGGTTCCACCAGGTCATCCCAGCGCACCTGCACGGGCTGCCCGGCCTTGATCTGCGTGGGCAAGATCACTTGCGCGCCGCTGGCGCTAATATCGAGGAACAGTCCGGTGGAGTCATCCACCGTTACGCCGTGGCCTTTCACATGGGTCAGGCGTTCTTCAATCCGGCGATTGGCCTGCCGCACGTGGGTGGGCATGGAGAGCACGAGGTCACCCGTCTCGATTTCACGCCGCAGAATCGTTGAACGGAAGCTGAGCAGCAGGCCGCCATCCGGCACCTGGGCAAACACCACATCACCGGGTTCAAACGGGCGTCCGGGCTGCAAACCGACGGGCGGGGAAAGGTGGATTTCCTGGTCGTTCTCCGAGACCACCAGGCTAATGAAGACGCCGCTAGGCGAGATAAGCCGGACCTTAGCTCCCACACCGAGTTGAACACGGGGGCGCGCGGCGGGCCGCCGCACGGTGCGCATGACAAGGGCAGTGAGGACGACCGACGCCACGAAGACGCCTCCCATCCACAAAATTGTTGCCACCACTTGCATGCGAACGACTCTTTAGGGAGTCGGTTGCCAACGCTCGCCGCGCTCCACCGCGAAGTTCTCGCGGACGGAGTTCATGAGGCGCAGGCCTTCTCCCAAACTCATCGCGGCATCATCGCCGAGACTTCTATCCAAAGTATCGGCAAATGCGAGCGATTCCTGGGCGCTTTTCGCAAGCAAGATCATGGCCAAAAGGCGGCCTTCATGAGAAATTCGGTGTTTCGCCGGGACGGGGGCGGCCCGTAAGAACGCGACGATGCCATCCAGCTCTTGCCCGGCCCGGATGAGGTCGCGCCGCTCGTTGGGCGTCATCCCTTGCCGGACTCGGACGGGGGCTTCCCGTAATCGCAGCACCCACACGGGCATTTGCCGCTCGATGACATGAACCGCAAAGGTGTAGCGATCCAGGGTGGTGGCCTCGTCCCCTTTGTAGTTTTGCAAGGAAGGCGCAACGAGCTCAGCCGGGGCGCCGCGCAGGGCCAAAACGAGGCCACGCGTGAGGATGCTGCCTTCATCGCTGATGTCGTTCATCGCCGAGATGGCCGCATCCAGGTCGCCATCGTAGAGGGCCATATCCGCCCGGAGGCGGTGCAAATCGGGTCCTTCCAGGCCCCGGGCGGTGGCTTGGTGCAGATACTCCCGTGCGGCCGGGATCTGCTGCGCGTCCAGCGCCATCCGGCACGCCAGCGCCCAAAGGGAGGGGTCGCGTCCGCTCATGCGGGCGGCCCGGGCGGCTTCGGTCGCTCCCATCGCGGTTTGGCCATCTTCAGCCAGCACCTTGGCCAGCCACAGGCGGGTGGCGATGTCGCTGGGCTCGCGGTCCACCGCGTCTCGCAAGATCGTAATGGCTTTCTCGGTTTCGTTGGCGGCCAGCGCGTCCTTCACATTCTCTTGCCAGTCGCCGGTGGCATCCGGCACCAGCTTGTATTGCGGTTGCAAGAAAACGGGGTCGAGCGTGGAGTCAATCCGGGGGCGCGCAGGAAGGTCGCGGAGGGGGTCCGAACCGATGATAAGGGCCAACGTTCGCTCAATCGAGGCCGATGTGGACTGCCAATCGGGCAAACCATTCACCAGGGCCACAAAGAAGGATTGCGCACCCGGCTGGTTGGCGTACTTTTGTTGAAGTTCGCGGGTGGCTTCGCGGTCAAGCCGTCCGTTGCGGATGACTTTGATGCCCGGCCCGTCGTACTCCGGGGCGGAAAGGAACTGCCAAATTTCGCGACCATTGCGGGAGAGCCGAGCTCCCACGGAAACTTGTCCGTCCGAGCGCACCGCCTCGACCTCTAAGACATAGGGGGCATCCAGTTGGCGGCGCACCGCTTCGCGCAGGTCCGGCGTGGGCACAGGCACGTAGCTCTGGCGCAGGGCCTCGAGGGCTTCTTTCAGGAGTGGATCGGTTTGCGTCCAGGCAATGGGCATCACGCGCCCTTCTTGGTCCAGGGTTTCCGCGATGCCGGCGGCCACCATCAGGTTGTTCTCAAATCCGCCGTTGCTTTGGGCGAGGTTTTGAATAACGAGAAGGCGCGGAGTTTCTGCTCCCAGCGCCCCTGTTGCTCCCCCCGCCAGGGCGAGGAAGGCTACGATCCCTGCAAGATTCGGATGGCCTGTCGGCATTCTTCAATGTTTCGACGTCTCAGCTCGGCATTTGACGTCTGCGATTGCTCGTAAAGCGCCACCGCTCGCTCGTAGGCCTTGATGGCTTCAGCGCGGCGACCGAGGTTTTGGTAGCACTTGGCCAACCGGTGGTAAGTGCCGCCATTCACGTATCCGGCGCGGATCGCCTGGTTGAACAGGTCGGCCGCTCGGGCGTTGTCGCCCAGGGTGTAGCTTTCGCGGGCCGCTTGGTAGAGCGCCTCGCCGCGCATGCGATCCTCTTGGCTTACGCCTTCGGAATTGCCCACCCCGCTCGAACCGTTGCTGCTGGTGATCTCAACCACGCCTGGATCGTTCTTCGGGGGATCTTTCTTTTCCGGAACCGGGTCGGGGTCACCAAGCGGCTGGGCTTCCGTGATGTTCGTCGGGCCAGTCGGCTGGTTCGGAGAAATCGTGACGTTCGGCGACAGCGGGCTATAGCCACTATCGGGCTGAATCTGGCCCAGACCCGGCTGCTGACCCGTGCTGCCCGGGATGCGCACCGGCTGGCTCAGCGGGCTCGTGGGGTTGGTCACCACCACGTTGTCCGGCTGGTTCGTGCGGGTGGCACCGTTCGGAACCTGCATCGGCTCGGAATTCGAGACCGGCGGCGGCGGGTTAAAGGGTCGGCTTTCCAGCACTTGTTCGCCGGCGGGGGCCATCGCGACGGACGTGTTGTCCGCACCTCGGGCAAGCACGATCGCCGAAATGACACACGCCATCAGCACGCTCCCGGCGGCGAGGGCGGGGACATTCATGCGGCGGCGGCGCACCGGCTCGACCACATCAAAATCGGTGTTCTCCAGCTTGCGGCGAAGCTGAACAAGGCGAATGCGGTCCAGTTGGCTATCGGGGTTGATGGCCACGGCGCGCTCGTAAGCGGCCACGGCGTCTTCTGTGCGGCCCAGTTCGTCCATCACGTCACCCAAAAAGGCGTGGACTTCCGCATCATCCGGCAGGCTGGCCACCAGTTCGGCGGCAACCATTTGGGCGTCATCCAGCCGACGCTCGGCCATCAATCGCCGACCGTCGTTGAGCGCCTTCATTCGCGCCGCTTCGTCCATGGGTCCCAACATTTTCGTGCCTTGATCCTGTTTGCGCCTGTCCCTTGGGGTCAGCCGCATACGCACCCGACCCTATGTTACCGCGCGAATCTATGGGCAAAGACGAAGAAAAGGGGCAGAACCGTTCACATCCCCGTACGATTTACGGGAAAAGGCCCCGCTGGCGGCCCAGATTGATATACTTTTGGCGTGTCCGAAGCCGCCCGAACTCCTTTATATGACGCCCACGTGGCCATGGGGGGCCGCATTGTCACCTTTGCCGGATACGACCTGCCGGTGCAATACACCGGGGTGATCGCCGAGTCTTTGGCCGTCCGCAACGGGGCCGGGATGTTCGACGTAAGCCACATGGCGCGCCTGACCCTGAGCGGCGAGAACGTGCAGGCCTACCTGGAGCACATCACGGTGGGCGACATTGCCGCGCTGACCGATGGTCGGGGCCACTATTCGCTCCTCCCGAATGCCGACGGCGGCCTGGTGGACGACATCATTGTTTACAAGGTGCGGGATGGCCTCTTCCGCATGGTGGTGAACGCCGCCAACCACCAGAAGGACCTGGCGCACATGGCCGCTCAGAACACTTTTGGTGTGGCCATCGAGGACAACACCGACGCCACCGCGATGATTGCGGTGCAAGGCCCCACCGCGATGGACATCATGGCGGGCATGACCTCCGACGGCGACAAGCTGCGCGCCTTGCCGATGTTCGGCACCGCCGATGTGACGATGGCCGGGGTACCGGTCTTCGCCGCCCGCAGTGGTTACACGGGCGAGGATGGGCTGGAGCTGATCTGCCCGGCCGCGCAAGCCACCACGCTGTGGAACGCCCTGCACGCGGCGGGCGTGACCCCCTGTGGCCTGGGCAGCCGCGACACCCTGCGCGTGGAAGCGGGCTTGCCGCTCTACGGGCACGAATTGAAGGACGACCTCTCGCCGCTGTGCGCGGGCTTGGGCTGGGTGATGCGCAAGACGGACGTGCCGTTCCTCGGCCGCGACAAGATCGAAGCGGGCAAGGCGGCGGGCCTGCCGCTTAAGCTCCACGGCATTAAGCTCGACTCTAAGCGAGTGGCCCCGATTGACGCCACCGTGAGGGTGGACGGGGAAGCCGTGGGGTTCGTCAGCAGCGGCGCTTACAGCCCGCTCCTAGAAGCCGGGGTGGCGTTTGCGTTCCTGCAGCCGCACATCAAGGCGGAGACGGCCTGCACCGTGGAGATTCGCGGGCAAGAAGTGCCGGGCCAAGTGGTCAACAAGCGGTTCTTTAAGCGTAGCTAAAGCCGCCGGGGGAGAATTTGGCATTCTCCCCCTAAAAGTACGGGGCCAGTCGGCCAATAGGAATCGTAGCGATGAACAACACGATTTCCTGTCCGATCATGGGTTTGGAAAGCACCATCCCCGACGTCCTTTACGTGCTGCACCACCAGCCGAGCGGGAAATACGGTTGCTATTGTCATCGCGGCGTCAATGGCCTGGCGGTGTTTACCGAAGAAGTGGGCGCGGTGCGGTTTGCCGAGTGGATTGATCTCGTCGGCATGACCATTGACCAAGTGAGCTTTGATGAAGCCCGCGAGATCGCCAAGGGGCGTCCGTTGCCGATTGTGGCGATGATGCTGCTGGACGACATGGAAGAACCCGAAATCCACTACGTCCGCTGATACCTGCGAGAGATTGAAAAGAGAAGAGACGACCTCCAGGAATTGGGATCGTCTCTTTTGGTTTTTTCAGGGGCCGGATTAGGGGACGACGTTGATGGTGGCCACGGCAGGTTCCACCGAGCCGTCGGCTTCGTAAAGCCGCACCTGCACGCTGCCCTGCCGGACCGGCGTAAATACCCCGTCCGAGGTGATAGTGCCGGCGTCCCCGCCGACCACTTCCCAGCGCAGCGCGCGCGGGGGCAAGGCCAGGTTGCGGTTAAAGCGGTCCAGGCCGGTGCCGATAAGCGAACGGGCACCCCCCGCCAGCGTGACCGTGAACGGGCCATCCACCCGAAGCGAGACGATCTCGGCGGCGGTGTAGGAACTCACATTCAGCGTGTGGTTCCAGTTGAAGTCCCGGTACCGGAAGGTGTAAGGCGCGGTGGCCACCACGGTGCCACTCCCGCCCGTGCCGGTGTAGAAAATTACTTCGATGTAGTGATCGAAATACGGATAGTCCTCGTCGTACCGGCGGATGAGGTTGTCAAAGCGAATCTCTTCCTCGTAGGCGCTGCTACGGTTGCGGTTCACGATCTGGACGCGGTCGCCGTAGCCGTTGCCGCCGTAGCCGAAGCCTCCGCCCGGATCCTGAAGGATGATGCGCGCGCTGCGGGCGTAGCTAGGGATGCCCCGCGTCTCCTCGGGCCAGTCGATGTTCACCATCAGGGCCCCGTAACGGTCGTCACGGAGGGCATTGCAGCCCGTCGCGCCCATCAACGCCACCCCGGCCAGCAAGACCGAGGCCACCACAGTTCGCCCCATCACGGCGGATTTCATAGTGACTATTTTGACGGACGATGGGCGGCGGGGTTTCGCGGTCCCGCTCTTTCGCGAGGGTCCGGCACTTGAGTTGAAGAAGGTGACCGTTGAGGGCAAAATCGTTGCCAAGGCAACCAAATTGTAAGTTTTTCAAAAATTTTTGTCTGAATGTTGCTTTTTTTTTCTCGGTATGGTATCCCCTCCCCATAGGAGGTCAGAAGTGATTCGACTGTGGCATGGCATCGTCCTCGCAAGCATGGCCACCGTATGCGTCGCCATGGCGGTGCGTCCGAATGCGCAGGCCGACAAAGCGAAGCCCGCAGTTTGTCCTTCCTATCTCATTGAGCGCCGAAATTTAGAGGTCGGGGATCAGTGGCCTCAAGACTTGGCCGCGCCCGTTTCAAATTGGGTGCTCCTTATTCCAGATTGTAAGGGTTGCGGAAGTGACGTGCGCTTGATGGAAGCCGCGTCGAAGGTTAAAGGGAAGAAGGACGTCACCGTCCTCGTCTCGGAGCGGAGCCAAACGAAATTTGACACTCATGGATGGGCCTCGTTCGGACGCTATTCAGGTCCGAAGGATTTTCGCCCGGCCCTCATTCGGGTTCAAGATGGCCGAATCGTGGAGTTGTACCGTGATCCCAAAGTGTTCCCTGGGGGTGGCTCTTTATGAAAAGAAGTAAGGCGACTGGGATTACGTTGGTCGAAGTCCTCGTCGTGCTGGCCATCGTTGCGATTGTGGCGGGCTTAACCTATCCGAGCGTACGACGCGCCTCCGAAGGGGCAAAGGTGAGTGCATCGCTCCTGCGAGGGAAGCAGATTCATATGGCCCTCATGCTGTATCGAGAAGATAGCGGCGGCGAGACGGGCACATATGGTGAGCCGAGTACCATGAACCTACCGTCGAACAGCTATCTGTTGTTCTGGAACAACCGGTACGGGCTCAATGAGGAGATGCTCAAGTCTCCATGTGGCAAGATCACGGCCGAGCAGATGTACGGTGGTATCTACCCGACGCCCATAGACGATACTATCTTTAAGCAGTACGCCGTAAGATTTCAAGACTCTGTTCCAGTTGCGATCGATTTTCATTGCAATATTGCCGATCCATTTATCGCATCTCCACGGGTCACTAAAAGGGCTATCGTCACGGACCTTTCTGGCTCTACTTTCATTAAGCGAGGTAGAGGGCACTTAGGGAAGTGGGAGAACTGGGTAAGGATTGAGAACAACTAAAATCAGGAGAAACCAAATGCAAAACCGAAAAATCGCCAAAATGGCACTAGTATCGACTACTACGGGGCTCCTCTTTGGCACCGTCATGGCACAGTTCGGCGGAGGTAGTTCATTCTTCATTTGCAAAGACGAATGCAATACATATCACGGATGCCCGAATGGGTACGGCTCTTTGGCGGCCGAGAGACCAATATGCTATGCCGGAGTTCTATCTGAATCCGAGACGACCGAGGGTTTCTGTGTGGAGGGGCGATGGAACATGTACTACTGTTTGCCGAACTCCGAAAACCTCGGGGTTGGCAACAAGTACGATTTGTCAACCTATCTGGATTCTTACTGCATGCCAAGCAATGATGCTGCATGCACGCCTTTCGACGAGTAGCTTACAGGTGCGGACCTGACGAGAAGGATAGAGAAAGGCAGGGATGAGAAAGTTAACTACTAACATCGTGTGGCTTGTCGTTTTTCTGGCCATTGTTTTGACCACCGGGTGCGGTAAAGAGACAACAGCTCAAGATGTGTCAAAAGAAGTCCAAAGGGCAATCGAAGAAGCAGATTCTGAGAAAATGGCGAGTTTTGTCTCAGATGAAGAGCTTAAGCGATTGGGCGTTTCTCGGAGCACGATTAGGGAGTTGTTTGATAGAGAACTCTTCGGTGCTTGGGTTGCTAAAGGTGAACCGGATAGACATCAGGATTCATACAATACGGTCGCCATGGTCATGCCACTGGAGAGCAAGTCGGGGGATCAGAAACTAGGGATTACTTTATTTTGCATGCCGGGCGATGACGGTGTCGACGTCCCAGAGTTGATCCGAATTGTTGTTTGGCACAATGCAATCGCGGCTGCTCGAAAAGAGGGCCGTCCAACGGACCCTGCAAATCGTCTCCGGATTATCTCGGCGTATCTCAAGGAAAATGGCCGCCGCCTTGAGTCTTCTTACGGCCTGAAGGGTCTCTATTTCGATGGTGATGGGAGTGTAGTGAGCTGGGCCGACATTCAGAAGCGATATAACGAAAAGGCGATTCAAATCGACGAGCAGCAGAAGTCCGCAGGTGCCCGCTGACCTCAAGTTGGCCTCAGCCACGCCCACCCAGGACCTATTAGCACTCTAGTCCTATCTTTGCTAATCCGGGGCGCAAACGGGCCTCCCGGGGCGTTAGAATTAGCAGACAGCCCGCGCGAGTGCTAACCCCGTTTTCGGGGAGCTGGCGCGGGGGAGATCGAGAAAGATATGGCAAACATTCGACCGCTCGGAGACAAGGTCGTCGTGCGTGTGCACGAGGCTGACGAAAAGAGCGCCGGGGGCATCCTGCTTCCGGACGCCGCAAAGAAGAAGCCGACCCAAGGCACCGTGGTGGCCGTGGGCAACGGGCGCACCCTGGACAACGGCCAGCGCAACACGCTCGCCGTGACCGTGGGTGACAAGGTGCTGTTCAGCAAGTACGGCGGCAATGAAGTGACCGTCGACGGAGATGAACTCACCATTCTTGATGAAGACCAGATCTACGCGATCGTGAAGGAGAACTAAACCAATGGCAGCAAAGACCCTCGCATTTGACGAAGTCGCTCGTCGTGCCCTCGAACGAGGCGTGAACAAGGTGGCCGACGCCGTGAAGGTGACGCTTGGCCCCAAGGGACGCAACGTGATCCTCGACAAGAAGTGGGGCAGCCCGACCATTACCAAGGACGGCGTGACCGTGGCCAAGGAAGTGGAACTGGAAGACCCGTACGAAAACATGGGCGCCCAGCTGTGCAAAGAAGTGGCCAGCAAGACCAACGACGTGGCCGGGGACGGCACCACCACCGCGACGGTGCTGGCGCAATCCATCCTGAATGAAGGCCTGCGCTACGTGGCCGCCGGGGGCAACCCGATTGCGGTGAAGCGTGGCATTGACAAGGCCGTGGAAGCCGTGGTGGCCAACATCAAGGCGACCGCCCAGCCGGTGAAGGACAAGGAGCAGATTGAGTTCGTCGCCACCATTGCCGGCAACGACAACGAGATCGGCAAGCAAGTGGCCGAAGCCATGGACAAGGTCGGAAAGGACGGCGTCATCACGGTGGAAGAGAGCAAGGGCCGCGAAACCAGCCTGGAAATCGTGGAAGGGATGCAGTTCGACCGTGGCTACATCAGCCCGTACTTTGTGACGGACCCCGAGCGCATGGAAGCCGTGCTGGAAAACCCGCTGATCCTCATCCACGAGAAGAAGATCAGCAGCGCGCAGGACCTCCTGCCGTTCTTGGAAAAGGTGGCGCAAGCGCGCCGCCCGATCATCCTGCTGGCCGAAGACATTGAAGGCGAAGCGCTGGCGACCGTGGTTCTGAACAAGATTCGCGGCGTGCTGCAGATTGCCGCCGTCAAGGCCCCGGGCTTTGGCGAGCGACGCAAGGCGATGCTGGAAGACATCGCCATCCTCACCAAGGGTTCGTTCATCAGCGAAGATCTCGGCACCAAGCTCGAGAACGTCACCATTGACATGCTGGGCACCGCCAAAAAGGTCGTCATCACCAAGGAAGACACGACGATCATCGAAGGCGCGGGCAGCAAGGACGAGGTGATGGGCCGCATCAGCCAGATCAAGGCGCAGATGGAAAACACCGAGAGCAACTACGACCGCGAAAAGCTGCAGGAACGCCTGGCGAAGCTGAGCGGCGGCGTGGCCGTGATCAAGGTGGGGGCCAGCACCGAAACCGAACTGAAGGAGAAGAAGCACCGCTACGAGGACGCCCTGAGCGCCACCCGTGCGGCCGTGGAAGAAGGCATCGTCCCGGGCGGCGGCACCACCCTGCTGCGCAGCCAGTCCGTGCTGGACGCGCTGAACGCCGAAGGCGATGAACTGACGGGCGTGAACATCGTCCGCCGCGCGCTGGAAGCTCCCATCCGCCAGATCAGCGAGAACGCCGGCCTGGAAGGCAGCGTGATTGTGGAACAGGTGCGCAGCGCCAAGGCCGGTATTGGCCTGAACGCCGCCACCGGTGAGATGGTGGACATGGTGGCCTCGGGCATCGTGGACCCGGCCAAGGTGACCCGCAGCACGCTGATGAACGCGGCTTCGATTGCGGGCCTGATGCTGACCACCGAAGCCATGGTGGCCGAAAAGCCGGAGAAGAAGAAGGCTCCGGCCGGCGGCCCGGGCATGGACGACATGGACTTCTAAAGTCCGCGTTTCCTCTCTAAACAAAGAGAACCCCCTGCACGGTTTGTGCGGGGGGTTCTTGGTTTGTGGGGTGGTGAGGAGTCCTGAGACCGCAGGGAGAGGCTGCCGCTCATCACGTAGGCTGGTGAAATGCCCGAACTCCCCGAGGTTGAAGCCGCCCGGCGGATGATTGACCATGCCCTGACGGGGCGGACCCTGACCGAGGTGGTGGCCCGGCCGGACGACATCGTTTTTGAAGGCGTGCCGCCCGAGGCGACGGTGGCGCGGCTCATGGGCCAGACCGTGCGCGGCACCGGCCGCCGCGGCAAGTTCATGTGGCTGGAACTGGAAGAGGGCGTGCTTTTCTTGCACCTCGGGATGAGCGGCGCGATCCTTGACCTGACCCCGGGGCAGGAGCGCAACGTGAATTACTACCGGGTGCGCTCCGAGGCCAAACCGGGCGAAGAACCGCGATTTTTGAAACTTGAATTGCGGGCCGGGGATCGTCGGATCGCTTTTGTGGATGGTCGCCGGTTGGGGCGCATTTGGAGCGCTGAGCGGCCCGAAGGCTGTCATCGCTATGCGGCCCTGGGGCCGGATGCGCATTTGGAATTGCCGGATGCCGCGACCTGGGCGGCCATGGTGCAGCGGCGCAGGGCCCCCATCAAGGCGCTGCTGCTGGACCAGAAGTTTCTGGCGGGCATCGGCAACTACCTGGCGGACGAGGTGCTGTTGGTGGCGCGGATTCGACCGGATCGCCCGGCGGCGAGCCTGAGTGCCGATGAAGCCGAGGCGTTACGCGGGGCGATTCGCGACATCGTGGGGCACGCGGTGGCGGTGGATGCGGACTACGAGCGGTTCCCGGAGGATTGGCTGTTCCACGTCCGGTGGGGCGGCGGCAAGGGCTCTGATCTTTGGCAGGGCCACGAACTCCGGCGCGACACCGTAGGTGGGCGCACTACGGCCTGGGTTCCGGATCTGCAGAAGTAAATCTCAGGTTCGGAACTGACGCCGCATCTTGAAGTACAGCGGTACCAGGGTAACGATGTAAAGGAAATAGCAGAATCCGAGTCCCATAAAGACCTGGAGTCCAAGGCCGGTGAAAACGCCAATGATTACATTGAAGATGCTGGCCGAACCGGTGACCAGGAACGCCAGAAGAAACAGCCAGAAATCGGGGCGAATTGGTTGCCCGGCCTCATCTAGCTTAGGTCGCCAATAAAGGCGGGTGATTCCCATGACGAGGGCCGCTGTGATCAACCCCACGGCGATCTGACCGATGTGCGGGTGGCGGGGACCTTCCTGCCACGCGTTGACCCCTGAGACCGCGAGCAGAATCAACGGAAAAACAAGAAACTGGATCAGCAAAAACGTGACGATGATCCAAGGGTGCTTTTGGACAGGAATTTTGTCACCATCTTGCGAGTTGTTCTCGACTGCCATCGGCTTCACTCCTTTGTGTACGTGCTCTTTATCGACTCTCGGCCTGCTTGTACAGCGGAATTAGCTTCAAGTACACCGGCAAGAGGGTAGCGAGAATCAGTGCATAGCACAGCCCGAGGCCCATGAAAACCTGTACTCCTCGACCGGTGAAGATCGTAATGAGGGCGTTGAGCACACAGCAAGAACCGATGATCGTAAACTGGTTTGTAAACTCCAGGAGCGGCATCAGAACTTGCTGCCCCGCCTCGTTCTTCTTGATGTTCATCAGTCGTCGGCTCAAGACAACGGCGCCGATCGTGGTCGCCACGGCCACCCCAATGTGGAGGGCGTCAGGCTGAGGCGGGGTTGGTTTCTTAGAGTTGGCAACCCCGGCGAAAGCAAACACCACGGCGGGGAACAAGAAGTACGAGATCATCAAGATCGTCAGCTTCTTGGGGCCCTCTTGACTCGGTATGCCAAAGAGGACGGAGGCAATGTCCTTGGCGACTTTTCCGGGCTCTTTCATGAGGCTGTATCAGTTTGGGGTGGCTTCAGTGAGCTTGTAGAGCGGTCTCATCTTTACCAACACAGGCACAACTCCGCCGAGCAGGCCCAAAACGGCAAAACCAAGCCCCACAAAGACTTCGTAACCTCGGCCAAGAAAGATGCCGACCAGGGCATTAAATTCGCACATCGCGGCCAACACAAGGACAAGGCTCTGAAACCTACCGAATGGCATCAATACCCTTTGTCCGTGCTCGTTGACCTTTTTCCAGTGCAACCATGCAGCCAGACCAACGAGCGGGCCAAGGTTCATGAAAATGACTCCGAAGAGGATGATGTTGCCGCCGGGGGTCGGCGGCAGTTGCGCATTTTGCCCCAAGAATGCATAAAGCAAAGCTATAAGCCCAAAGTGTGCTCCGGTGATAACGTAAAGGTTGAACCAGGCTCGGGGAGAACTGGCTAGGGAGCCGTAGTGCAAGCGGTCACCACCCCCATTCCCGGAGCTGAACCAGGCACAGTCGGCAGCACTCCAGCGGGGTGCGGTCGCCGTATTGCTCTTGCTCCACCACGTAGGTTTCCACTCCGGCGGCGGCCGCCGCCTCTCGCACTTCCGTCCACGGCACCTGGCCCTCGCCGATCACGCGGCCATCAAACGGATACTCCTTCAGGTGCAGCGCCCGGCACCGCGCCCCCAGCTTGCGAATCCCCTCCACCGGGTCCGCCCCGGCGTGGCACGCATTCGCCGTGTCCCATTGCATCACAAAGGCCTCGGGCGTGTTGGCGGCAAAGATGTCCCAGGCACTCACGCCGCCTTCCAGCGGTTTCACGTCGGCATCGTGAACGTGGAACCCCGTGCGCAGCCCGTGCGCCTGCAGAGCGGACTGAATCCGCGTGAACTCGGCGGCAGTGCGGTGGGCGGCTTCGGCGGAGTTGCGGGCGTCTTCCGGCACCCACGGGATCAAGGCCAGGTCGGTGCCCAGGGTCCCGTGCATTTCCACCGTCGCGGCCAGGTTCTCTTCGCTAAAGGCGTCCATCATGGTGTGGGTGCCGCTGCAGGTCAGGCCCACCTCGTCCATGCGTCGGCGCACGGCCTCGGGCTCGTGGCCATGCAGTCCCGCAAACTCCACGGCGGCATAGCCCATTTCGGCCACCCGGGCGAGCGTGTCCATCAGGTCGGCTTTGGCGTCATCGCGAAGGGAATAGAGCTGAAGTGAGAAGGCGGTGGACATGCGGGGAGTGTTTACCCGCCTCGGGTCCCGAATTTCTAACTGAAATTCGCGGGACTTGCAACATTCGGGTCGCGGATTCCGAATACCATGAGGGCACATTCCATGCAAGAAATGCCACAACCAATTCCGGCGGCGGCCCCTTGGACGAAGCTGGACGACAAAGTCAAACGGGTTTGGCGCTGGGGGGCATTCTTAGGACCACTCACCCTGCTGATCCCCGGGCTTGCCATTGGCATCGCGATTGAACGCAAACGCGATCTTCCGGTGCCGCTGACCTTCTTGGTCGTGGGCGCCTACGTGCTCATCGCCTTGATTAGCTTCTTCTTTGTGGAGCGCAAATTCGAAGCGTGGCGCTACCGCATTACCGACGAGGACATTGCCACCCGCAGCGGCATCTTTTGGCGCAACAAGCGCTACGTGGGGCGCCACCGGGTGCAACACGTGGACGTCACCGCCGGCCCCATCCAGCGGGCGTTGGGCCTCGCCGAAATCAAGGTGTACGTTGCGGGTGGGGAAGCGGCCAGCATCCCCGGATTGACGGAGCACGAAGCGGAGCGCATCCGCCAAACCCTTCTGCGCCAAGATAAAGTGCCGCCGGCGGCTTCCATCCCGCCGCTCCCGCCGCAAGGTCTATGAACGACGGCGAGTTTCTGAGGGTTCACCCCAGCACAATTCTGATTGCGCTGGTGGAGCAAATTCGGCGAATGATGGGGGTGATCATCATCCTTCTCATTTCGACCTTCACCGCGCGGGAAGGCGACCCGAATGAGCTGCTCTTCGGGGGGTTGGGTTTCATCGCCGTCATCTTTGCGGCCATCCAGTACTTCTCGTTTGGCTACCGGGTGGTGGGTGACCACCTGGAAACCAAGTCGGGCATATTGGGCCGCCACGTGCGTATTGTGCCCCTGGCCCGCATTCAAAACGTCAATATCTCGCGTTCCTGGGTTCATCGCATCCTCGGCCTCGTCGAACTGCAAATCGAAACGGCCAGCGGCACCGGCGCTGAGGTCAAGATTGGGGCCCTGCAAGAGCCTGATGCTCACCGCCTGAAAGAGCAACTAACCGGCATCACGGCCCCCAGCGAGGTGTTTGCCGCGCCGGTCCAGGCCGTGCATTACCGGGCGAGCACCCGGGATTTGATCTTTGCTGGGATGACCGAGAACCGAGCTTTCGTCATCGTCGCGTCCGCGTTTGGTCTCATGGCGTTCACGCCGGGCGGGGATGACGCGTTCATTGAGGCTCTGGTGGATTGGGTGAAGGGTCACGGCTACGACAGCATGCCGTGGTGGATCTATGCCCTGGGGGCGCTGGCCTTCTTCATCATTGGCTGGCTGCTTTCCATCGTCTTCACGCTCGTGCAGTTCTGGGGGTTTGAACTCAGCGAGCACGACGGCAAACTCCGGCGCCAATACGGTCTGATCAACCACTTCGAAAACGTAGTGCCCCGGGGCCGAATTCAGGTCGTGCGCTCCACGCAGAGTTTTGTCCAGAGTTGGTTTGGCTACTCCAAGCTCCATGCGGAGACGGCGGGGTCGTTTGTGCTGAACGAGCAGGGCGGCAAGACGCTGCTGGCGCCCTTAGTGCTGGGCAAGGACCAAGCCGAACTCAAGCAGCTCGCCCTCAGCGGGCGGAGCATCCGGGGACTCGAATGGCGATCCATCCCGCGTCGTGCCTTTTGGGTGCACTGGCGATGGTGGGGTCTCATCGGTCTGGCCGCCGGGGCCGGGGCCGGCTACAAATGGGGGTTGCTCGTGGGGGCGGCCGTCGCCGTGGGAATCCTGGCGCTGACGGCGCTTTCTCAAACCATGGCCGTGCGACGCTCGGCATACGCAATGAACGATGAGCTTGTTGCCGGGCGGCAGGGCTGGCTATTGCACCAGATGGAGTACTTGCCGCTAGCGCGGGTGCAAGCCGTGAACATTGATACCTCGCCCTTCCAGCGGCGGTTGAAGCTGGCCACGGTAACCCTCACTTCGGCGGCGGTGTCGCCGAGCGGGCGCACGGTGATCCTTCGGGATATGGAAGAGCAAGACGCCGAGGAACTGGCGGACCGCGTCTTCCGTCTTAGTCAAGAGCAGGCGCGGGATGAGCAGAGTGAAGTTTAAGCACGGATCGGTCGGAGTTCTGGGCGTCCTTACGCTGATGGCCCTGGCCGCGACCAGTTGCGGCCCTGCCGCGACCAAAGGGAAGTGGGTGATGGCCAACCAGGCCATCGGCAGCGCAGCGGACTCCGATCCCGAGATCATCTCGGGCATGGAACTCGAACTCCTCAACAACGGGCGATTTAAGATGACGGGCTTCCCGCCGCTAGAGGGTACCTACACGGATACCAACGGCACTCTGACCCTGAAACCCACCGAAAAGCGCGCGCCCACCTACAAGCTGGTTTGGGAAAAGGACCGCTACCGGCAAGAGGAGCCCAAGCTCAACGCCCCCACCTTCTGGGTCCGCCCGCCCGAGCCCGCCCCCGCCAAAAAATAGCCTCATTGGGACCGGATTTGGGACCTTTTGGGAACTCAAACGGGCCTGAATTGGGACCCCATTTGGGATTTCCGATTTCGTTCTATTTATTGCAGGGCGAGGAGGAAACAAATCGTGTTTACCATGGGCGATATTCTCGCTACTGTTGCCATTGCTTTTGGCTCTGGTCTTGTCATCTGGGCGTTAGGGCTTACCATGACCCTGCTGTTCCCTGAGACGTCACGGCGGGCCGCGTCGCATATCGAGCGACGTCCCGGAAAATCATTCCTATGGGGGATCATGGCGCTCGTGCCGCTGTTGGTGCTCATCATCGTGCTGGCGGCGATTCCCTCGCCGATCACGCGGGTGATGGCGGCGATGGTGGGCTGCGGAGCTTTGGTCTTCGCGACTCTGGGCCTGGGGGGCCTGGGGTGGTTGGTGGGCGACCGCATGCATGCGGCGGCCCCGGAAGTGGGCTGGTTCCAAGCCCGAAGCAAGGGCCTGGCGATCGTCACGATCGTGGGCATGGCCCCGGTGGTGGGGTGGTTCTTTACCGCGCCCATCATGTTGATCCTCTCCCTGGGGGCCGCCACGCGTGCCCTGAGCCGTGCGGATCGTGAGGAGGCCACGTGGCCGACCGCGCAGGTGTAAGCCGGCGCGAGGCGCTCACCCTGGGGTCGGTGACCCTGGGGGGGCTCGCCCTGGTGGCCAGCGGTTGCCAGGGCGTCGGGCAGTGGATCGCGGGGGATGCCGCCGTCAGTGCCCGCACCGTGAAGGATGATCCGTCCGCTCGACTCGTCAACCGGTTTGGCTACGGGGCGCGCCCAGGAGACTTGGAGCGCATCGCCAAAGACGGCGAAGAAGCCTGGCTGAAGGAGCAACTGCAACCCGGCGAGGAAGACCTGGCAACCCGCATGAGGATCGAGACGATGGCGATCTATCGCCTCTCGCCTTACGATCTGCGTGACTGGCCAGAGAACCGCGTGGTGGAGATGCTGCAAGACGCAGTCATCATCCGGGCGGTGAACTCACCTTGGACCCTGCGGGAACGCATGGTGGGGTTCTGGATGGACCACCTCAATGTGTACGCCCGCAAAGGCATCGCGGCCTACCGGCTGCCGCACTACGAGCGCGACGTCATCCGCACGCACGCCATGGGCAACTTTGGCGATCTCATTCGGGCGAGCGCGCACCACAGTGCGATGCTGGTGTACCTAGACCAGCAGAACAGCACGGCCGCTCAGCCCAACGAGAACTACGCCCGGGAACTGATGGAACTCCACACCCTGGGGGTCCACGGGGGCTACACGCAAACGGACGTGATGGAAGTGGCGCGATGCTTTACCGGATGGGTGGAAGAGCGCGACATGTTCCGCCCGAAGGGCAGCGTGAAGTTCGTCGAGAACCTGCACGACGACGGGGAAAAGCGAGTGCTGGGCGTGACGATTCCGGCCGGAGGCAAGCAGAAGGACGGCGAGCGTGTGCTCGACATCGTTCTGGAACACCCGGCCACGGCGCGACACATCGCCGGCAAGCTGGCGTACCTGTTCACCGGCGAGGAGAAGGACAGCCTTGTTGCCAAGCTGGAAAGCCAGTACAAGGCGACCAAGGGCGACATGCCCGCCATGATCAAGACCGTCTATGACGAAGGCAGTTGGAGGGACGCCCCGGCGATGGGCAAGCGGCCCTTTGACTACGTGGTTTCGTCGTTGCGGGCGCTGGATGTGGAGTGCGACGGCGGGGCACCGCTCCGGACGGCCTTGCGCCGAATGGGTCAGCCCACCTGGGAATGGCCGATGCCGGACGGCTACCCGACGGAAACCGAGGCTTGGCAAGGCTCGCTGCTGGCGCGCTGGAACTTTGCCTACGAACTCGCTGGTGGCATGAAAGGCGCGGGCAAACCCGCCGACCAACTGAAGCGCTGGGAGGGCGACGTGGCGGAGCAGGCCGTGCAGGCGGTGTTCCACCGCACCAGCCAGTCCTTGGGCGCGGATGACTTGATGGGTGTCCTGCGGGGCATCCCTGACCTCGACCCGCGGCGGGCGCTTGCGCTCACGCTGGCCTCACCGGAGTACCAGTGGAAATGAACCAAGACCTTTGCTATTGCGACGGACGGGGCGGCCTGGATCGCAGGGCGCCCAGCGTCTCTCGGCGCGGCTTCTTGGCCGGGGCGATCGGCGCACTGGGTCTCAGCTCGGCGCTGGGCGAAATCGTGGTGGACCCCAATCGAAGCCGGAACGACGTGTTGGTGGTGGTGTTCTTGCGCGGCGGTGCGGACGGGCTGAGCCTAGTCGCGCCCTATGCAGAAGACAACTACTACCGTGCTCGCCCCACGCTGGCCGTGCGCAAGCCGGGACGAGAGGCCAACACGCTGCTCGACCTGAACGGCTTCTTTGGCCTCAACCCGGCGTTGAGTGCGTTGATGCCGTACTACGAGGAGAAGTCCATGGCCATCGTGCACGCCACGGGGTCGCTGGATGAATCTCGGTCGCACTTTGAGGCGATGTCCGCGATGGAACGGGGTCGTGCCCGCGCCACGGATGGAGAAGGCGGCGGCTGGCTGGCCCGGCACCTGGCGGTGACGCCGGGGGCCTCGTCGCCCTTCCGCGCGGTGGCGTTCGATGCGCAGTTGCCGGAGTCCCTCACCGGGGCCTCCTCGGCGATGGCGATTGAAAACATTGATGCCTTCCAACTGCAAAACGAGGACGACCTGGCTTACCGCAAGGCCCTGGCGGCGCTCTACGCCGACGGTGGAGACCCGTTTGCTAAGAGTGGCCGTGAGACCTTGAAACTGCTGGACATCCTGCGGGAAAAGGGGGCGAATTCTCCCGAAGCCCGCACCGGCGTCACCTACGCGGAGAACGGTTTTGCGCAGGCGCTGCGCCAGGTGTCGTTCCTCATCAAACAGGATATCGGCCTAGAGATCGCCTGCGTGAGCAGCTACGGCTGGGACACCCACGTGGCGCAGGGGACCAACGAGGGTTGGCTGCCGACCTTGCTCCGCGACCTCGGTAACGGTCTCGATGCCTTCATGAAAGACCTCGGGCCAGAAACCCAGCGCGTGACAGTGGTGGTGCAAACCGAGTTCGGCCGCCGGGTGGATGAGAACAGTGGCTTTGGCACCGACCACGGTCGGGGGGGAGCCCTGTTTGCCCTGGGTGCGGGCGTGCAAGGCGGCAAGGTCTACGGCGAGTGGCCGGGGCTGAGCAAGGAGATCCTGGAGGGCCCGGGGGACCTTCCGGTGACCACCGACTACCGCAACATCCTGGCCGAAGTGCTGGAGCGCCGCCTGGGCAACCAGAAGACGGCGCAGGTGTTCCCAAACCACCGGCTCCAGCCGATCGGGATCATCGCTTAAGTCAGTCGGGGGCCGTAAAGGGCATGAAATGCCACCACGGCCCCGCTGACATGAACATTCAGGCTGCGGCCTTTGCCGCCCATCGGGATGTACACCGCCGCATCGCACTGGCGTAGCACGCGGTCGTACATCCCCTTTTCCTCGTTCCCGAGCACCAGGCAGGTGCGGGCGGGGAACTCAAACTGGGTGTAAGGCACCGCGCCCTCGGCGATTTCGACGGCCACGAGACTCCACCCTTCGGCCTTCAGTTGGGCGATCGCCTCGTCGTGCCGTTCCTGCTGCTCCCAGGCTACGCGGCGGTGGTTGCCCATGCTGGTCACGTGGATCTGGGGGTGCGGCGGCACGGGGGTCTTGCCCGTCAGCACCATCCGCACGGCGCCGCAGGCATCGGCCACGCGGAACATGCCGCCTACGTTGTACGGGTCATCCCAATCCTGGAGGAGGAAGGCCAGCTCCACCTGCGGCTGGTGGGCGGCTTCCGCTTGGCGCATCAACTTGCGCACGTCCATCTTGCCCCGGAGGGTCCTCAGTTCACCGTCGGCCAATGTGGTCCCTCAGCCAGGTTTGGAACGGATTTTCGTGGGCTTGGCGCATCAACTCGTCCAGGGGTTCGGTTTTCATCGCCCACCGCATGACTTGGTGAGGCATGCCTTGTTCCTGAATCGGAGCCAACTTTGATGGCCAAGGGAGGGAAGAGATTTCGGGGTCGGGTGAGGATTCACCCAGCCAGAGCCAGGTCATTTCGGGCTCTCCGAGCCCCCGGAGCCGGGCGATGGCTTCGGAAATGAGCTGAGGCCCGGGAGTCTCCTGGTCAATGGGGACTTCGAGCAATGTGCGGGTGCGTGGGCTCAGCTGGTCCGGGGGCGTGGGGTGGTTGGGGTCGCCGCGCCGGAGTTCGAAGACGGATCGAGGCATTTCGGACTCAAGGTCGTGCTCCAGCGGGCGGGTGCCCTTCATGCGCCGCGCCGTGCCTTCGTCCACCATCAGGAGCCCGATTTCGGCCTGCTCAAGCATCTCGGCGGGATCGGACGACGACCGAATTCGGTGCCGGCTCCCGGCGGCCCCATCGTTGAGCGTGCGCGCGAGGAGGTCTGCGAGGTCCAGTCGCTCTTCGTGGGCGTCATACAGGCGCAGCTCCCACTCTTGGTCTTCTAATGTGATGAGGGTGGCCAGGGCAGGCGCGCTCACAATCACATTGCCCGCGCCTAATAGGCTCACCACCGTTCTTGCCACGCCCCTAGTCTACGCAAGGCAGGGCGGTTCTGTGACTGGTATCCTCTGAAGGACTCGCCCATGGACATTTTTGAAGAAGGCGCCGCCTCCCTAGAAGGTGGGCTTCTCTCGCTCGAATTCACGCAGGCTGGGCGGATCAGTAAGTTGTGGGCGTACGATCCCGCCCTCCCCGACGAAGGGGAGGACTTCCAGTTTTGCTTGCCAACCGTCACCTTTGGCGAAGAGTCATCGGATAGCTACCTGCCCGGCACCATCCTGATTGGCGCGCGCACCGGGCCGGATCAACCGTGGATCGTGAGCCGCAACGCCGAGGCGCAGAACACTTTTAACCTGGAGGAAGCGGTGACCAGCGAGGACCAGCGCATCCGGTTTGATTACTCCTTCCCGTTCCTCGATGACATCGAGGCGAGCGGCACCTTCTACGAGGTTCTACAGCCGTATCCGCAGATCATCTGGGATGTTGAGATCCGCAATACCGGGCGGCAGACGCTGGAGATTGGCGAGGTGGGTTTCCCGCTGGCCTTCAACACCCTGTACGACGGCTTCGGATGGAGCGACGAGCAACTTGAGAAGCTATGGGCGAGCCGGGTCTACGTCCACAAGTTCATCGGCGGGGCTAGTAGCTGGATGTTTGCCCAGCGCATGACGGCTCAACCCCCCGGGCTGCTGGTGTATCCCGGTGACGACACTTCGTGGGAGTTCTTTGCCAGCGTGCCGGGTTCGCTCACCACACCCTTCCAGTGGGAAGGCATCCCCGTGGTGTACGCCCACAGCCGGGCCACCATCGAGCGCGAGCAATGGCCGGAGTGGATGAACGGCCACACCTCCTTGATCTTGGAGCCGGGGGATAAGCGCACGTTCCAAATGCGATTTACCAGCATCGAAAGCGACCGCGTGGACGGCATCAGCCAAACCCTGGCCAGCGTGGGCCGCCCGGTCCAGCGGCTGTTGCCCGGGGCGGTGGTGCCCACCGGCGTGGGGATTGGTGTAGAGATCAACCGCACTCCCACGCGCATCGTGGCCGATCGGCCGGTGCAAGTGGACACGGACATTGACGAGGAGACGGGGTTCTTGCTGGTGCGCAGCGACCAGCCGGGGCCGGTGCGCCTGAGCATCGACACCTCAGCGGGCACCAGCTATTGCCACCTCTTCTTCACCCCGCCGATGGAAAAGCTCATTAATGTGCGGGCGGATTACATCGTCAAGAATCAGGTGATCCACGCGGCGGAATCGCCGCTCGATCACGCCGTGGTGATGGCCAATGTGATGGACATCAAGCCGGTGGCGGAGCGAGAGGAGTATTTCGAATCCAGTGGGCTCGAAGGCAGCATTGCAGATGCTCTGTTCCTTGCCGAAAAGAACTCGATCTATCCGGATCGCAAGCAGATTGAGCTGATTGACGACTACATCGAGAAGTTCTTGCTCGTGCGGGTGCAGAACCCTGCGACCGGCGCGGTGGCCAGTGCCCTGGACGAAGTGGCCGCGATGGGCGAACAGTTCGGGCGCCCGCTCGGCTACCCGCACGTGATGAACCTATACCGGGCGATGTATCGCATTGCGGGCTCCTACGGCGAGACTCTGCATAGTCCGCTGGTCTATCTCAAGCGGGCGTACATGACCGCCATGGCCCTGTTCCGTTTTGGGTGGCGCCACTATGTGCGCACCGTGGGCCTCCTTGGCTATCCGCGCATCTATGAACTTCTGGACGAACTGCGGGCGGCCGGGCTGACCGATGAAGCAGCGGCGCTGGAAATCCATGTGCAGGCGAAGGCCGAGGAGCTGACGGAAATGCGCGCGCCCTACGCTGGCGAATCGGTGATGGACACGAGCGGCCTGGAAGAGGTCTTTGCCGCCGCGAAGTTCTTGGCGGACGACGCCCACCTGGAGCGGACGGTGAAGTGCGCCTTTGCCGCCCGGTCGCTGGCGCCGAGCTGGTGGTGGTACGGCAGCGACAAGCGCCACTGGGATGGCGCGGACTCGGCTCCTCTCAAAGCCCTGCTGGACCGCGCCGAAGCGTGCCTGGGCCAAACCACGATTCCCAACTCGCTCATCTTCTTTGGTTTGATGGACCGGGATTACCTGGCCATCCCCGACGCCTACATGCGCATGGCGTTTGGGGGGCTCTTGGGGCCGTGGGCGCTGGTGGGCGAGGATGGGCAGGCGAGTATGTGCTTTGTGCCCGACCTGGCGAGCAAGTCCCCGGGGGCCAATGCGTTTACCGGGGCGTCCGGTTTGGGCTACGCGCACTACTTAGGGGGCATGACCTCATTGGTGTTGCCCGGCAGAGGCGAAGCCACCGCCACCGTGGGCTGCCACTTCGAAGCCGACAATGAGAGCTACCGAGTGAAGCCGTGGGATGGCGTGGGGCGGCGCATCGTGCTGCGACAAATTGGCGTAAGCATGTCTATCTCGTTCGGGATTTGCCGGGAGTTCATCCTGGCGCGAGATAAACGTACATTCATTGCGCGCATCGAAAATCCGAGCGACAAGGATGTAATGGTAGAAATCGCGCTGGATGGGCTGTGGGGTTCCCAGGTCCGAATGGGAGAGCAAACGGTGAAGTGTGAGGAAGGAATTGCCCGCCACACCTTCCTTTGCCCCGCCCAAGCGATCACCGACGTGACAGGTAATGTAGTGGCATGACTGTTCCAACTTGGGTAACCACATCGGTTGGAATTTATGCCTTGCTTGGCAGCATTTTCATGCTGGTCGGCATCGTGGTTGCGGCGATCACCATTCGCCTCCTGCTGGATGTGCGCAGTGAACTTCGCAACCTCAGCGTCCGGGTCGAGCAACTGACCACCCGCATGGACACGATCACCAAGGAAGTGCAGATGGTGACGCAAGAAGTGAGCGTGCGCGCCTCCGGCATCCTGCGCATGGTGGATGATGCGGCGGGCGGTGCGATTGGTGCGGTGCAAAAGTTCGGCCCCGCTCTGCTCGTCGTCGGGGCGTTGGCGCGGGTGATCATTGCCGCCCGCGGCAAGAAGAGCCCGGCCACTGGTCAAGCCAAGGCTCTCACCAAGAACCTCTCCAAGAACGCAGGTTCAATTCTTAAATCTCGCTAAAGGAACCCGCGCTGCCTCCCGAAAATTTACGTGGGAGAGTTTAAGGTGGGGAAAGTGTATTTGGGATTCGGTGTCATCGCCCTGTATTCCGGCATTCTAATGCTGGCGGGGCAAGTCGAAAAGGCAAAACCAGAGGCGTACGAGCCGCTGGCAATGGTGGCTTCGAACGAACAATACACGACCCCGCCGGAGTTGAAAGCTAAGTTAAAGGAGGGCGCCACCTGGTTGCACTTCTATCGGCAGGAATGCCCTTGTTCTCGGGCCGCGACGGCTCACGTCGTGGCTCTCAGGCAACGTTTTTCTGACCTGAATTGGCTCGGGATCAACGTGGGAGAACACCCGGGGCCGTTGCACGATCCATTTCTAGGAGTGACGCTGGAAGGCGAAAGTCACTTTGATAAGGGCGGGCAGATCGCAGCGGCTTATGGCGTCACCAGTACGCCGACGGCGGTCCTCGTGGACAGGACGGGCAAAGTCACTTGGAAGGGAAGCTACCGAGAGGTCGGGGATCACCCCGGCTACACCGCCGAGGATGCCTTCGCAGACTTTGCGGCCGGCAAGCCTCTGCAGAGTGGCCAGTTGGGCGACGGGTGCCTGATTCCTTAGCGGACACTTCATAAAAGTTAGGAAGGATAGTCTTGAATTTGGATTGGATTGAAGAAGACCGGCTTAGGCCGGTTTATGAGCGAGGCAACGCGGTTGTCTCGATGGTGGTTGTCTTCCACGGTGTCCTGAGCATCTGGCTTGCGAGCGTATACAACACCTGGGCGGTGACGACGGCCGTGGCGATTCCGGCCACGTTCTTGTACTTCGGCCTCAAGCAGTGGCGGCCGTTTGGCCTCGAAACCCGCATGGCGGCATGTTTGAGCCTGATGACATTCACCATGCTGCACATCTACCAGATGTACGGCCTGCCCGAGATGCACTTCTTCTTCTTCACCACCTTGGTGGCGATGCTGGCTTACCGTGACCACCGGGCGCTCTACCCGGGAGTCTTCCTTGTCATCGCCCAGCATGTGCTGATGACTCTGGATGTGACTCAAAGCTTCGCCCCGCACTTCTGGGGCACCCGAGAGGTTTCACCCACCGTTCTGGCTTTTCACTTTGGCATTGCCTTGGCCGCGACGGCCCTGGCCGCCTACAACATGCAACAAGGGCGAAAGGAGTACTTGGACACCGTTCAATTGGCATCTCAGTTCAAGGATCAAGCGGAGGAACTGGCGGAGGCCAAGAAGGCCCTGGAAGCCGACCTGAAGCAGCGTGCCCGACTCGAGGACTTGCTCCAAGAACAGATGGCCGAACTGCAGACGAAAGCGGCGGCGATGGAGTTCAACAACTACAGCATGATGGAGGAACTGGAGCGACTGGAAGATATGGCCACCACTGACGCCCTGACCGGGCTGCCGAATATTGCCAGCATCCGCCAGATCCTCGATCACTCGCTTCTCTTGGACGCGAAGGTCTCGGTGATCATGATGGACATTGACCACTTCAAGTCGCACAATGACGAGCATGGCCACCAACACGGGGACGAAGTTTTGAAGACCGTGGCCCAAGTAATGAAGGGCCAATTGCGGACCGACGAGGCGATTGGGCGCTACGGCGGCGAGGAGTTCATCATCGTGCTCCCGAATTGCCCCTCCGACGTGGCGTTGCGGGTTGCCGAGCGGCTGCGGCAGAGTCTGGAGGAATTCGAGTGGCCGGTGAAGGCCGTCACGGCCTCGTTCGGGATATCCACCCGCGCCGAAGATTTCAAAGTCGCGGACGAACTGATTGCGGAGGCCGACGAAGCCCTCTACGCCAGCAAGCGCGGGGGCCGAAATCGCGTGACTTTGGGCGGTTTGAACTCGGAGGCGGCCTAGGCCTCCGGGCCGCAGGGCGTCTTAACCAGGTATTGTCTCAACTCGGACGCGGGGTGGAGCAGTCCGGTAGCTCGTCGGGCTCATAACCCGGAGGTCACAGGTTCAAATCCTGTCCCCGCACCCAGATTTTCGCCACGCTTAGTTCTGCTAAGGGTGGCGTTTTGGTTTGGGCTTGGTGCCCCTTCTTCGTAAGGTTGAACATGGAACCCAGAACTGTCTCCCGTACCTCTCGCGTCTCATACTTTGTGAGAGCGTGGGTGAGTGTGGCACTGCCAATGGCGGTGCTGGGGGCAATGGCCGCGGGATGCGGCGGGGAAGGCACCTCAGCTCCCTTTACGGAGACCATCCTGGGCACGTGGCGGCTGCAGGATGAGCCCACCGACACCCGCACGCTGACGTTCTTTTCCGACGGCACCTACCGCTACATCAACGGGACGACGGACCATCGGGCCAACTACACCGTGGCTGGCCGCGAGCTCCACATTGAGAACAACATCATCATCACCCCGGATCGGTTCCAGCACTGGTTCCCGGTGAAGGGCGTGATGAAGTGGTGGATTGATTACGGGGATAGCCAGAGCGCGCTGAACTGGGAACGGGTCCCCTGAACTTTTGAGCGTGCCTCGCGTCTAGGCTCGCATGCTTGCCGCTTTGTTGGCCTCAACTCTTGTTCAATCGCCGACGATGGAGACCTGGACGCTTGAAGTCGGAGAGACCAAACGCACCGCTCACGTCTACAAGCCCACCAAAAAGTCGGAGGGGGCACCGCCGCTCATATTGGCGTTCCACGGGCACGGGGGCAACGGTCGAAATATTGCTCGCTCCATTGCGCTCCACGAAGCCATGCCCGAAGCCGTGGTGATCTATCCCGATGGATTGCCCACCCGGACCCAGCGCGACCCCGAGGGCGCACGCCCGGGATGGAGCTATTCGGAATTGCCAGGATCCAATAAGGACTTCGCCTTTGTGGATGCAATGCTGGCCAAGGCGAAAGGTGAGTTCAAGACAGAGCCCAGTCGCACCTTCGCGATGGGGCACAGCAACGGCGGGGGCTTCTGTTACGCTCTGTGGCGGTTCAAGCCGGACTCCTTCGCGGGGTTCGCGCCTTCGGCGGCCAAAGGATCGCGGTTCGGCGGGCCGACCAAGCCGTTCTTTATCGTCGCCAGCCGCAACGACACAATCGTCCCGTTCCCCGAGCAGGAAACCAGCTTCAAGGATATGATCGCCCGGATGAAGATGGAAGAGCAAGGCACCAAGGGTCGCATTACGCAATACGCCAACCCGGAGGGGGTGCGCATGGAGATTTACATTGACGGGGGCACGCACGCCTTTGCCAAAGACTCTGTGCCTGGTATGGTCGCGTTCTTCCGGTCGCTACTCTAGCCGAATGCAGGGGCCAGCCCCGCCACATCGGCATTGCCGCCGCTGAGGATGACGCCCACGCGTTTGCCCTCGGTCGGGATTTGGTGGGTCGCAATGGCCGTGGCCGCCAGGGCCCCCGTGGGCTCCAGCACGACTTTCATCCGTTGCCAGATCCACGCCATGGTAGCCAGCAAGTCATCGTCCTCAATGCGGACAATCTCGGCCACGTCCCGCCGGATGATCTCCCAATTGAGTTTGCCGATGTAGGGGGTGCGCGCCCCGTCCGCAATGGTCTGGGGGTTCATGCAGGTTTGTATGGTGCCCTCACGAAAAGTGCGGTAGGCATCGTCCGCACCGGCCGGTTCAGCGCCAATGACTTGGCAAGCCCTGCAGAGGGCCTTTGCACTCAAAGCGGAGCCGGAAAGCAGTCCGCCTCCGCCGACGCAGACTACCAGGTAGTCCAGCGCGCCAACCTCCTCGATCAGCTCCTTGGCCGCCGTTCCCTGGCCGGCAATGATGTCGAAGTGATCGTAAGGCGGGATGATTTCGAGGTTGTCACGCTCGGCGAGTTCCGCCCCCAGGGCTTCGCGTGAAGTCTCGCACTTGTCATAAATTACCACCTGGGCACCATACGATTCGGTGGCCAGACGTTTCGGCATGGGCGCATCGCTGGGCATCACCACGGTCACCGGCACGCCTAGGATTTGCCCCGCGCGGGCCATGGCCTGCGCATGGTTGCCACTGCTGAATGTGAGGACCCCGCCGCCGGTTTGCCCGCGCTCCTGCCGGGCTCGCATCGCGTTGATGGCCCCGCGAAATTTAAATGACCCGCTTACCTGGAAGGGTTCGGCCTTAAAGAAAGTCTGCCCGCCGTACATCTCATCCCACAGCCGCGAGGTGAGGACGGGGGTGAGGTGAGCGTATCCGTCCAGGCGCGCCGCCGCCGCCTCCACATCATTGTAGGTGGGCAGATTCATTCGGACTATTATTCCGCAACCTAACGAGGTCCGTGAGCGTGTAAGATCACGGAATGGGCATCTGGGACAAGCTGAAAGGCGAACTCATAGATATCATTGAATGGCTTGACGAGAGCACCGACACGATGGTGTATCGCTTCGAGCGCTACAACAACGAGATCAAGAACGGGGCTCAACTCATCGTCCGCGAGTCGCAGACGGCCGTTTTTGTGAACGAGGGGCAAATCGCGGACGTCTTCGGACCGGGCCGCTACGAACTGACGACGGCCAACTTGCCCGTTCTCGCCACCTTGCAAGGGTGGAAGTACGGCTTTAACAGCCCCTTCAAGTGCGAAGTTTATTTCGTTAACACCAAGCGGTTCACTGACCTCAAGTGGGGCACCATGAACCCGATCCCGCTGCGGGATAACGACTTTGGCATCGTGCGGGTGCGCGCCTTTGGCACGTACAGCATGCGCATTGCAGATGCCGGCACCTTCCTTAAGGAAGTGAGCGGTACGAACTGGGAGTTCACCACTGACCAGATCACCAACCAGCTACGCAACTTCATCGTCAGCGCCTTTACGGAGACGGTGGCCGAGCAGAAGATCCCGGTGCTGGACCTCGCCGCGCAGTATTCCGAGATGGGGGGCTTCCTCACGTCTCACATTCAGCCCAAGTTTGCCGAGCACGGCCTGGAACTGCTGAACCTGCTCATTGAAAACGTGAGTGTGCCGCCCGAAGTGGAGGCCGCCATCGACAAGCGTAGCAGCATGGGCGCCCTGGGCAACCTGGACAACTACATGAAGTACCAAGCCGCCGAAGCCATGACCAAGGGGGCCGAGAACCCCGGCGGCGTGGGCGGACTGGGCGCTCAGATGGCCGCCGGCATGGCCATGGCCGACATGATGAAGAACAGCATGCAGCCGCCGCAGGCCGCCACGCCCACAGCGCCGCCGACGGCTCCTGGCCTGACGCCGCCGCCCGTGCCCGCGCTGGCCTTCTTCATTGCGCCCAACAACGCGCAGAGAGGGCCCTTCACGCTCGACGCGCTGCGCCAAATGGTGGCAAGCGGAGAACTCACCCCGGACACCCTGGCCTGGCGTGAAGGCTTAGCGGCCTGGGTTCCGGCCAGCCAAGTGCCGGAACTGAACGCGCTGTTTGGTGCCGTACCGCCGCCGCTCCCGCCGCAACAATGACGGACATCCAGCGATTCCCGTGCGTGCAGTGCGGGGCCGTCCTGGAGTTCGCCGCCGGCTCACATGCCCTGAAGTGCCCCTATTGCGGGGCGCAACAGGGCATCGCGCCGCCCATCCGGGATATTGAAGAGCGTGACCTCTTGGCCGCGATGGCCAATCACGCGCCGCCCGCAATGGAGCCGGACAACGTGGTGCACTGCAATTCGTGCGCGGCGGAGTTTGTGCTGCCACCCCATATTGAGTCCTCGTCGTGCCCGTTTTGTGGGTCGAACGTGGTCGTACCGGCCAAGCCCGAATCACGCATCTTGCCCGACGGAGTGATGCCCTTTGTGGTGGACGAGCGGGGCATGCGCGAGCGGTATCGCGACTGGATCGGATCCCGATTTTGGGCGCCCAATAACCTCAAATCGCGCGCCCTGCAGAAGAACGAAGTGAAGGGCATTTATGTGCCCTACTGGACGTACGACGCCTTCACCACCACGGCCTACACCGGCCAGCGGGGGGAGGACTACGTGGTGCAAGAGTCGTACACTGATAGCCAAGGCAACCGGCAGACCCGCAGCGTGACCAAGACGCACTGGTATCCGGCCTCGGGGACGGTTCAGGTGCCATTCGATGATGTTTTGGTGCTGGGGAGCACGCACGTGCCCACCAAGTACGCGGATGCTATGAACACATGGCAACTGCAGCACTGCGTCAGCTACGAGCCCGCCTACCTGAGCGGGTTCTCAGCGATGCGCTACGACGTGGACCTGACCCAGGGTTTCGAGGCGGCGAAACGGAAGATGGTGCCCGCAATAGAGCAGGCGATTCGGTACGACATCGGCGGGGATCGGCAGATGATCTCGTGGATGGAGACGGAGTATTCGAACCTCACGTTTAAGCACTTGCTCTTGCCGATTTGGAGCGGGGCGTACCGCTACAACAACCGGATCTGGAACTTCTTGGTGAACGGCCAGACCGGCGAGGTGCGGGGCGAAGCCCCGGTGAGCCCGTGGAAGGTGGCGATCGCCGTCATTCTGGGCCTCATCATCATCGGCACGTTCCTCTACCTGATGGACAAGTCTTGAGTTCTGGCAAAACAGAAACCCCCGCTCCGAGAATGGAACGGGGGTTTTGCTTATTTCAGGGTTCGCTTAAGCGCGGCGGCGTCGGCGAGCGAGGGCCAGCAAGCCCGCCCCCATGGCCACCATGCTGAACGGCTCGGGTACGGCATTGAACGCCACATGGTCGAACATGTAGCCATCACCAAAGCCCTGGATGTCCTGAATCGCAAGGGTGTTGATGACATCGTTCCCATTCGCATCAATGCGCATAAAGCCGTGGCGTCCGTTGTTCACCAGGAAGCCCGAAGTCAGGCCCGCAACCGTTCCGATGCTGTTCCCGTTCACCAGCACCCGGGCGTCACGGTCCATTTGGTGCACGCTGAATCCAGCGCTCGAGGCCCCACCCAAGAAGTGGAACGTTGCCAAACCGTAGCTTCCGGAATCGGAGTAGGTGAAGGTTTGGTTTGTCCGGGTGTTGATGAGGCCGTGAACTCCGTCCCAAGCTCCTCCGCCACCGATCTGGAATGCCGTGCCGAAAGTGTCATCCGTCGGCTTGAACGTGGATGGCAAGGTACTCGTGGGGCCGTAGCCTCCGTTTGGTGAGCTGACGCTCACCTGCAAGCCACCCACGAGATTGACATCCTCGAAGTCCTCAATTGTGAACCCGCTCACACCCATGGCAGCATCAGAAGAACCCCATGCGTAGGTTGAGACGGAAAAGGCACCGTGTGCGCTCGTGAGCGCCAACAGGCCGCAGGCCAGAACGAAAAGTTTCATTGCCCTCCTAAAAACTTCATGTTACGAGACCGCCTGGTGTCGTGGCAATAGGTGAAGCAAAGTCCCGGTAGTTTTTGCAGGCCCCGAAGCTTCTGGAGCCTAAGGGAACCATTGCCCGGGGCAATGGACACGGCGGGCGCGGGGGAGAGTACGATAGCTGTATGCCTTCGATTTCGCCGCGGGGGGCCAGTCTTCCGGCCTCGCCGATCCGCAAGCTCGCCGGGGCCGCCGACCGGGCCCGCGCCGCCGGACGCCGCGTGTTCCAGCTCAACATCGGCCAGCCTGACGTGGCGAGCCCGCAGGAGTTCTGGGATGCGGTGCGCGGCTACCAAGGCGATCACCTGGCGTACGCCCACTCCGCCGGGCTGATGGAACTGCGCGTGAAGGCCGCCGAGGTCTACACCCGCCGGGGCATTGCCGTGGGGCCCGAACACATCCAGGTCACCACCAGCGGTAGCGAGGCCCTGCAGATGATCATGGTGGGCGCGCTCAACCCCGGCGACGAGATCATCGTGCCCGAGCCTATGTACGCCAATTACATCGGGTTTGCCGCCATCACGGATGTGAACGTGGTGCCACTCACCACGCGGATTGATGACAACTTCCGGTTGCCGAGTTCGGAAGCCTTTGCCGAACGGATCGGGCCACGCACCAAGGCCATCCTCATCTGCAATCCGGGCAACCCCACCGGCACCATTTTTGATGACCAGCAACTGGATGAACTGCGCGCGCTGGCGCTCAAGCACGACCTCTACCTGATTGGGGACGAGGTGTACCGCGACTTCAACTACACCGACCGGCCGGTGAAGTCCGTTCTCCAGCTCGAAGGCATGGAGCAGCACGCGGTGATGGTGGATAGCGCCAGCAAGCGATATTCGCTGTGCGGGGCGCGGGTGGGCTTCCTCGTCACTCGCAATGAGGCTTTGTTGGACGCCGCTCTGCGGTACGCCCAGGCGCGGCTTTCCTCGCCCACGCTGGAGCAGATCGGCTTGCTGGGGGCGCTAAGTGCCCCGGATAGCTACACCGAGGCCACCCGCGAAGAGTACCGATCGCGCCGCGACACGCTGGTGCGCCGCCTGCGAGCGATGCCCGGCGTGCTGTGCCCGGATATCGAAGGTGCGTTCTACGCCACGGTGCGGCTGCCAGTAGAGGATGCCGACGAGTTCTGCTTGTGGATTCTGGAGGAGTTCAGCCACAACAACGCCACCGTGCAGATGGCCCCCGCCAGCGGGTTCTATCGCACGCCGGGCCTAGGCAAGGACGAGGTGCGGATCGCCTACGTGCTGAACAACGACGACCTGAACCAAGCGATGGACTGCTTAGCAGCGGCGCTGGCCGCCTACCCGGGCCGCAAGGGCTAACCATCGACCCGGATTTGGCGATTCCTAGCTCATCTTGGCAACTTTGGGGTCGTAGATGCCGGTGTCCAGATAGTGTTGCAGTCGCCGCTCGGTGACCTCGGCGTACGCCGGGGCCATTTGGGTGAGCTCCTGACTCACGGAACCTAGCACCTCGTTGGCCAGCAACACGGCGCGGGCGGCGATCAACAGCTCCAGGGTTTCCCGATCAACCCCCAAATCTTCCACCGCCATGCCGAATCCCTGCCAGAAGGCAGCTTCGGCTTGTTGAGCTTGCTTGCCTCGCCGGAAGTAGAACAGGGATTGGGCGGCGTCCACGGCCGGATGACTCCACACGGAATCGTCAAAGTCAAAGACCGTGAGCGCGCCTTGGTGGAGTTTCACGTTGCTGAGATGCAAGTCAAAGTGAACCAATTGAGGCTGACCAAGCGACTTGATCACCGCATCGGCTCGTTCTCTGACCTTCGTAGCGGCAGGAGTGGTCATCCGCCACGGTTGCCTGTCCAGCACTTCCCGATAGGTGGGCCTCTGGCGCGTGTTTGCTGTCTGCCAGCCCTTCGTCGCTTGCTGCAGGCTCCCCATAAGTGCCCCAACCTTGAACAAGGTGGCGGGCGCGCAGGCATCACTGGGAGCGCGGCCCGGCATCCAGGCGTAGGCCACCACGGGCACTTCATGGTCCAGACCCTCTACCCGAGTGGTTGTAATCGGAGAGCCATCAAAAATGGGAACGGGGTGTGGTACGCGAACACCCTGGCTTCGGGCTTGCTGGATGAAATCCACTTCGCCCTGGACCATCGACAAGGTGCGCCTCGAGTTAATGTTGAGACGGACCGCCAGATCCTGGTCGCCGACTTGGACTCGAAACGTTGAGTTGAACCCGTGCAAGACCAAGCGGACGCTCGATGCATCGACAATGCCCTCTAGGGCTCGTCGAATTGCAGAAGCCTGTTTATGCCGACTGAACTCGGCAAAGGAACTCATGACCTAAGGCTACCCGCGAGCCTATTCGGGCTTGTTTGAGCGGTTCGTATTGCGCGCTAGTCTTTGGCCCGGCCGCGCAGCCGGGCAATCAGGCGGCGCAGACGCCAACTGAGCGGGTCTTGCAGGCCCGCATTGGCCAGCACAGATTCTTGGATTGCGCGCCCGGATTGGATATCCGCCGCCTTCTGCGCCAGGTACGTTTCGTCGTCCTCAAAGGCGATCATGGTGATCGGCGGCGACTCGACGTACGCCGCTTTCCATCCCAGTTTGTGGGCGCGGCGGCCGCGCCAGGCATCTTCGAAGATGTCGTACTTCAGGCCGGTTTCGGGCTGCGGCCCCACTTGCCGGGCGCAGTCCATGCGGAACGCCAGCAACGCCCCCGGGATATGGCGCATGGGCCGCAAGTAGCGCAGACGCACCCCGCTCACTTCGGTCCAGGCGTGCAGGCTGTCCGGCCCCATATAGGCGGCCATTTCGGGGCTGTCGCCCAGCCAGGGGCACACCACGCCCAGTTGCGGGTCCGCATTCAGCGCGCTCAGCACGGCATCCTGCCAGCCGGGCTCGGGCCACAGGTCGTCATCCATCGTCACGTAAACGGCGTCGTCCTCGGCGGGGAGCAGGGAAGCGAGCGCCCGGTTGAGGGTGGGCACCTTGCCGTCCTTTCCGTCCAGCACGTGCAGTTCCGTCGGCAGAGTGAAGCTGGCGCGGATGCGCTCCATCCCCTCCGCGAAGCGCGGGCGCTCCTGACGGATGGTCGGGATGACAATGACGAAGCGGCTCATGGGGTCCGGCCGGCGTGGTGCGGAAGGGACTGTTCCAGGGCCGACATTTGGGCGGTGGCCGTCCAATTCAGGCTGATGGGCGTGACGCTAACAAATCCCTGGCTGGTGGCCGAGACATCGGTGCCGGGTTCGCGGGAATCCACAATCACCACGCCGCCTTGCCAATAGTAGGGGCGGCCCCAAGGGTCTTGGCGCATCTCCACGCGGTCTTCGTAAACCCGCTTGCCCATCTGCACGATCTTGGTCCCCCGGATTTCGGGCAAATCAATCGCGGGGACATTGACGTTGAGGAAGGTGAGAGGTTCCAGCGGGCAGGTGGCCAGCCAAGAGAGGTGCTCGCGGAGCCAAGCCTGCGCAGTGGCGTAGTGCAGCGGCGCGCCATCGGCAAACAGCGCCATGCTGACGGAGACGGAGCGGATGCCATTGATGCAGCCTTCCATCGCCCCGGCCACGGTGCCGGAATAGGTGACATCAAAGCCCATGTTGGGGCCGTTGTTGATGCCGCTCAGCACCAGGTCACAGCCATCGGGCCAGGCCAGGGTGAGGCCGACGTTCACGCAGTCTACGGGCACGCCATTCACCTCGTACGCTTCGATGGCGCCCCAGTTGGCGGCAGATTTGACGCGGAGGGGGTCGCGCATCGTCATGCTGTGGCCGCATGCGCTACGCTCTCGGTCGGGCGCGACGACTTTGACTTCGCCGAGTTCGGTGGCGACTTCGGCGAGGATGCGCAATCCTTCGGCGTGAATCCCGTCGTCATTGGTAATGAGAATGCGCATGGACCCCCAGAATCTACCCGCTCCCTCGCCGGGCATTTGCCCCTTGCGCCGAGTGGCCGTGGGGGTGGTGGCGGTGGTTCTGGTGGGGGTCGGAGCCGCCGGGGGACCGACGTATTGGCCGCTGGCGCTTTACGGGCTGGCAGTCGCCTTGCTTAGTGGGGCCGCCGCCCCTCGCACCACTGCCGAAGCCCAAACCGACCTGATGATGGCCCTGGCGGCAGGAGCGCTCTTCTTGTGGCCGATGGGCGCGGTGCTGGGAGTCACGCTGGCCGTGGTGGCGTGGCAGGCGCGGCGACGCGAACTCTGGCCCCGCCTGCTGGCCTGGCTGGGGTTGATCGTGACGATGCTCCTGAGCGGAGAAGCCGGAAGCGCGAGCCGTATGGCGCAGTGGTTTATCAGCCTGGGGATGCCCGAAGCCACCGCCCAAAGCATCATGTTTGGCCTGCGCAAGTCCATCCACGTTTTGGGCTACGCGGCGGTGGCGGTCACGGCGGCGGGGCTGGTTCCGCGCTCGCGTTGGTGGTTTGCCATGGGGTGGGGCTTGCTTCTGGCCAGTGCGGACGAACTGCGCCAGAGCGCGGTGGCTAGCCGCACCGGCACCTGGACGGACGTGGCGATTGACGCCGTGGGCATGGGGCTCGGGCTGGCCCTGTGGTACGGGTACACCCGCCGGAAGGCATGCAGCGGCGACTCGTAGTTTGGCCCGGCTGGCTGGGCGGCCCGGATGACGCCCCCCGCCCCGATTGGGATAGCCCGGCGGGCGAGTGGCTGGCGCATGCCCAGGTGGAGCGTTTGGTCGTCCCGGATCAGCGGGCGGGCACGCCGGAGGCCGCCTGGTTTGGCCTGGAACCCCACCTCTACCCCTCCGAGGAAGGGCCGCTGGCCGTGGGTGCGATGGGGCGCGAGTTTCCTGGCCCCGTTGGCGCGCGTGACACGCTATTTGCGATGGACTGGATGACGCTGGATGCCAACAACCAACTCGTCGAGTGCGCAGCTCCTCCCCCGGTGGCATGGCAGGCCCTCACGGACGCCCTGCGCCCCCTCAGCACGCCCCGGCTTACATTGGCGGCGGTGCGGGGGCACTGCGCGCTGGCGTGGCATCAGGGTTCGCTGGATTTGGGCGTGCTTTCACCGGCGCAGGCGGCGGGGAAGCCGTGGCAGGCCGCCCTGCCGCAAGGCGATGGCGAACCCATGTTCCGCCGCCTGATTGACGACAGTATCAACATTTCGATGGAGCACGAAGTCAATCGCCGACGGGTGGATGAGGGCCACGCGCCGTGGCTGGTGATCTGGCCATGGGGACCGGGTTTCCGGCCGGAATGGCCGACTTTTGGCTTGCCCTATGGTTCGCCGCTGGGAGTGGTGACGCAGGCGCGGCGGGTGCAGGGCCTTGCTTATTGGCTGGGCGTGCCGCAGCAGCCCCTGGATTGCCGGCTAGAAGTGATGCCACCCCCGCCCGCCGACCCCGAGGAGCGGGAGTACCGCTGGCGAGAATGGGCCGAAATGAACCTCGATCACCGGCAAACCAAGGCCAACGGGCGGATCACGGTGGTCCACACGCAGCCCGTGTGGGAACCGGGAGAAGTGGTCGGGCTCCTCGCCCAAGGGGGCGGCGATGGAGCGACGGGCAATGGCCTCCCCTTCGATGCGCGGGCCATGGATGAGCGCCGAGCCCCCCGCACGGGACTCATCGAAGCGGTGCAGGATGCCCTGCGGGCTCCGATGGGCAGTAACGACAACCCCTCCTGAACTGGTAGCCTTGCGAGCATGCGCGCTTGCGGCGTCGTCGCTCTCTTGGCTTGCTTGGGGCCCCTGGGCTTCGCTCAGTGGACTGCCGAAGAACAGACTCTCATCAGCGATACGCTGAGCCTGGGGAACCTCCGCCCCGAGGACCTCAACTACGAGAAGCAACTCAGCCGCGCCAGCCGCACCTCCTCTTTCATTACTTTTGCCCTCAATGACCCCCTCGGTGGAGCCGCCGAGCAATGGCGACTGCACGGACTGGCGGGTACCGCTACCACCTCACAGCTGCTCTCCGAGGCCGACCAGGTGCTGGGCGGCAAGGGCAACGCCGCCACGCTCAATCCCACGGCCGTGAGTGGCCTGAACGAGCTTCCGGCCAACCTTCGCCCGATCGTGGCGCGGCTGGTGGGCACCATGCAGGCGGCCGATGCTGAAATCCGTGAGGCCACCAAGGCCCTGAGCGCCGAACAACAGCGCGCGATCATCGAGGGTCTGCCCGTGACAGCAGTGGAAGAATCGAAGGTGACTTTCGCTTTTGTCCGGAACCCGGCCCCCTCCTTGGCCAATCTATGGACCCTGGTTGACCAGGTGGACCAGGTGCGCATCCGGGCCGCCGCGATGACGGTGACCGAGGCCGTGGAACAGGCCGCGCGCGAACTAAGGGCCGCCAATGCGGATGTGCCGGGCAAGGTGCGGGTGAAGCTGGGTTCTTATGTGGTTCAGATTGGCGGCAAGAGCAATGACGTCCACAGCGAGACCGACGCCCGCCTGACCATTGACCTCGGCGGAAATGACACCTACACTGGGCGCGTGGGCGCGGGCGTGGGCTACACCGGGGCGCTGATTGACCTGGGCGGGGATGACACCTACCGACCGGTGGACCTCAGCATTGGTGCGGCCATCCTGGGCATTGGCGTGGCCCTTGATGCCGGTGGGCACGATGATTTCGGCGGGGCGTCGCTGGCCTACGGCGCAGGCCTAGCCGGAGTGGGCGTGTTCCGCAAAGAAGGCGGCCACGACCGGTACGCCAGCCGGGCATTGAGCCAGGGTTTTGGGGTCGCGGGGATCGGGCTTTGCATTGATACAAACGGCAACGATATCTACGATGTCGGCTTGTTTGGCCAGGGGGCGGCCCGCACCCAGGGCGTGGGCTGGCAGGTGGACCTGAAGGGGAATGACCTGTACCGTGCGGGCAGCATCTCGTTCAACTCGCCCTTGTTTAGCGGGGTGTATTACAGCTTTGCGCAGGGCTTTGGCATGGGTTACCGCGAGGATAGCGGCGGTCAGGCGGGCGGCGTCGGCTTGCTGACCGACGTAGAAGGCAACGACACCTACCTCGGCGAGACGTACTCGCAGGGCGCCGCTTATTGGTTCTCGGTGGGCTCGCTGGGCGACATGGCCGGGCGTGATCTTTACCGAGCGCACCACTATTCGCAGTCCAGCGCGATGCACCTTTGCGCGGCCTACCTGCTGGATGCCAGCGGTGATGACACCTACGCGGTGGCCGTGGGGGCGGCGCACGCCATTGGGCACGACCTGGGCGTGGCGGTGCTGCTGGATCGCGCTGGGGATGACACCTACACCAGCCGCGACAGCAACCCGGGGCTGGGTAGCGCGAACGGGGTCGGCCTCTTTGTGGATATGGCGGGCACCGACCGCTACCACGGCCCGGCGGGGCGCGGTTTGGCGGCCCGGGGTACGGGTTCGGTGGGCGTCTTCGCCGATGCCAACGGGGATGACTTGTATCGCTTTGGCCTGGCTGATGGGCAGGGGCGCTCCCGCGACACCTGGGGGGTTGCGCTGGACCGACAGGTTGCAGGAGCCGTGGTGGAGCCACCGGTGGTTGCCGACCCGCCCGCCGTGGGGTCGATCCCGCGCCCGGAAGATGCCCAACTCCTCGCCATTTACCGCCGCGCCACCCAGTGGGGCGTGGGATCAGCGGAAGCCGAAGTGCAGGAAAGCATCCGCCAGCTGATTGGCATTGGGGTGCCGGCTTGGGACTGGATGGTGGACAACCAACTTGCCTCGGCCCAGCGGCTCGAGATCCGCACCTTCGTGGCGGTGGCGCGTGGCATCGGGGCTCCCGCAGCGACCAGTCTGGGTCGCAAAGCGCTGACGGGCTCGCTCTCCGAGAAGTCGAACGCCCTCCGCATTGCCGTGGATGCCGACATCAAGGATATGGGCGCGGTGATCCCGAGCTTCCTGGAGAACCCCGAGCTGCAAATGGCGGCGGCGCGGGCGGCGGGGCCGCTCAAGGCGGTCTCCGCAATTCCGACCCTTAACCGGCTTTGCCTCAGCGAAGACCCCATCTTGGTGCGCACCAGCATGATTTCGCTTTCCCAAATCGGGGCGGCCGAAACGGTCATCACGGGCATGGCGCTCCTCGGGAGCAGTGACCTGCCCACACGCCGCGCGGCGGCGGCGCTGGTGGCCCAGCATCCGGACCAAGCCGGCACCAACCTGGATCCGATTCTTAATGGGAACGACGAACTGAAGGCCCGCATGGCCATGGAAGTTTTGGGCCTGATTGGTTCGGAGGATGCCCTCGCCCGGATCGCACGATTCCTCATGGACCCGCGCCCGGGGATGCGCATCGAAGCGCTCCGCCAACTCAACGGACGGGTGCCGGAAGCGGCCCGCCCGACGGTCTTGGCGCTCCAGCGCGACCCGGTGGACCTGGTCAAGTGGGTCGCCCGGGGCGTGGAGATGGGGAACTAAGCGAGCTTAGATCGGGCTGAGCCGCATGGCAGCCCGAACCTGGCGCATGGTGTCGGCGGCGAAATCGCGGGCCTTCTCGGCCCCGGATTGCAGAATTTCGTCGATGGCACCGTCATCCAGGGTCGCCCGGCGTTCCCGCATCGGGCGAAGATACTCGTTCAAAGCCTCAATCAGCTCCTTCTTGCTCTGCATGCAGCCGCGCTCACCACGTCGGTCTTCATCCCAAGCGGCTTCGTAGCCGGGCACGTAAAGCCGCATATATTGGCACACGGCGCACCCTTCCGGAACGCCGGGGTCGGTCTTGCGAATCTTGGTGGGCGTGGTAAAGGCGCCCATGATTCGCTTCGCGGTCTCGTCCTCGGTGTCGTTGATATAGATGCAGTTGTCGTAAGACTTACTCATCTTGCGCATGTCCACGCCGGGGAGGGTGGCACGAGATTCGTCTTCCGAGATGATGTTTTTGAACTCAGGGAATAGCTCCACCTCAAACGTCGCGTTGAACGAGCGTGCGACCTCGCGGCTGAGCTCAAGGTGCGGGGCTTGGTCTTTGCCCACCGGCACCCCGTGCGGGCGGTAGAGCAAGATGTCGGCGGACTGCAACACCGGATAGCCCAGCAACCCGTAGCTCACGGGGCGGCCTTCGGCCAGGTCGTCCTTCTTCTCCTTAAAGGTCGGCACGCGCTCCAGCTTGCCCAGGCCCGTCACCATCGAGAAGATGAGGTGAAGTTCGGCGTGCTGCGGCACCATGGACTGGATGAAAATCGTGCTGCGCTCGGGGTCCAGGCCCCCGGCAATAAAGTCCTTGGCAACCTCGCGGCTGTTGTGCGCAAGGTCGGGCGGCATATCGCCCATCGTGGTCAGGGCGTGGTAGTCCGCCACCATGCAAAACATGGTGTGGCCCTCATTCTGCAGGTTCACCCAGTTGCGCAGGGCCCCTTCGAGGTTGCCGATATGCAATCGCGGGTTGGTGGCCCGCATGCCGCTCAGGATGCGCTGGGTCATAGTTCAGTTCCCAGCATGAACCGAGTGACGGCCCGGCGGGCGGGACCCAGGATCATGTTAAACAGCGGGAAGGCGCCCGTCTGCCCCAGGATGATCAGGCCCAAGAACAGGAAACCCCCGAACTGAAGATTGAACTGCGTCCACTTGATGCGGGCGCGATCGGGCAAGAACGTGCCCAGAATCCACATGCCATCCAGCGGCCCGATGGGAAGCAGGTTGAACAAGCCCAGCGAGATGTTGATAAGCACCCCGAACAGCAAGAACGTACTGAAGAAGGGAATCTCTTGGTTCGCGGTGAGCCGGAAGAGCACCGCAAACAGCATCGCTTGGATGAAGTTACTGGCGGGGCCACCTATGACGGCCACAAAGTGATCCCACTTCGGGTTGCGCATCTTGCGCGGATCCATCGGCACCGGCTTCCCCCAACCAATCCCGAAGCCGGAGATAGTGGTGAGAATGATCATGATCGTCCCGATCGGATCAAAGTGCTTGAAAAGGTTCAGCGTGACGCGGCCGTAGATGCCCGGGGTCGGGTCACCTGCCATGTCGGCGAGCTTGGCGTGGGCGTACTCGTGGATCCCGATGGCCAAAAAGATCACCAGAAAGATGGCGATGTAATCGGTAACTTGCATGGCGGCTTAGAGGGAGATCAGGGATTCGCGGGCGAACATCTCGTCGAAGGTGTCACGTCGTTGCACCAGTTCAAATTGACCGTTTGTACGCCGAATGACAGTAGCCGGACGCGCATAGCGGTTGTATTGGCTGGCCATGCTACTGTTGTACGCACCGGTGCACTGCACTTGCACAAAGTCCCCGGGCCGGATATCGCCGGGTAGGTCCACCATGTCGAAAAGCATGTCGGTTTCACAGTGCTTGCCGCTTACGCGCATCGGGCGGGGTTCCGCCATCGTGCGTCCGTCTTGCGGCAGGGCCGAAACCGGGTACTTGCTGCCGTAGAGGGCAGGGCGCGGGTTATCGCTCAGGCCGCCATCCACCGCCACGTAGGTGCGCTGGCCTTCACCGGCGGGCACGGTCTTCACCACGCCCACGGTGTAGAGCGTGATGCCGCTTTCGGCCACCAGGCTGCGGCCGGGTTCTTGCACCAGGGTGGGCTCCCATTCGCCTTGCAGGCTTTCGCGCACGGCTTCGACGACGAGGCGGCAGTAGTCCGGGATCGGCATGGGTTGGTCACCGGGTTGGTAGCGCACGCCCAGCCCGCCGCCCACGTTGATGATCTGGGCTGTGAACCCGTGCTGTCGCCGCATGCGCAAGGCAAACTCGGTGATGAGAGCCCCCCCGGAGCGTTGGGCCTCGGGGTCCAAAAGCTGAGACCCTACATGGCAGTGAAATCCAACGAGCGGCAGGCCAAGCTCAAGGGCCCGCAGCAGAGCACGTTCCGCGCTCCCATCGGCGATGTTGAAGCCGAACTTGGTGTCGGCCTGGCCGGTCGAAATCTTGCCATGCGTTTTAGGGTCAACCCCCGGGGCGAGGCGCAGGAGCAGATCAGGCACCTGGCCCATCGCGCCTAGTCGCTCAATCTCCTCGAAATTGTCCACCACGATCTGACCGACGCCTTCCTTGGCGGCCCGCTCAAGCTCAGCTAGGGTCTTGTTGTTGCCGTGGAGGTGGCAGCGAGCGGCGGGCACCCCGGCTCTCAACGCCGCTTCGAGTTCACCTTCGCTGGCCGTATCAATGGTGCATCCTTCGCTGGCCGCAATCTGCAGCACCGCGAGGGTGGAATTCGCCTTGCTCGCAAAGGAGATATCCGTATGTGGATACACGCTGGCGAACTCATCAATGTACGCCCGAATTCGTTCACGCAGGTGAGATTCATCCACCACGTAAAGCGGGGTACCAAAGGTTTCGGCGAGATGCTGGGCTTCAGCGGCAGAAACGGCAAAGGGATCGCGCATTACGGGCGATTATCCCCGCCGGGGACATCGCTTGTCAGGACACTGCCCGGTAGGCGCGCATTTGACCCCGAACGAGGTCCACAATCACGGCTTCATCGCCTTCTTCCTGCATCGGAATCAGGGCTTGAATGCGCTCATCCACTTCAGCGGTGGAGGGGTAACTCCAGAAGGTTTCACCGGCGTTTTCGGCCAGCACATTCGCGTAGTGCACGCTGGCCAAGGCCAGGGTTTCCTCTTTGTGATCCCAAGGCGCCGGGAAACCGGTGAGCACGTACGGGAACAGAGTCGGGAAGTTCCAGGCCTGCAGCAGGTCCACCGCCACTTCGTTGGGGTGGTGCTCAAATCGGTCCACAAAGGCCGTCACGGGGTCCACTTTGCGGGCCTGCGCCGTCACCATCAGGGCATCGTAGGTGTCCGGTTCCACGCTGGCGATCAGGGCCAACCCGAGGTCGTGAAGGACACTGGCGGCAAAGACTTCATCCGGGACGAGAGCGGATGGCGCATCGGAATGCTTCTTCGCCATCGCGAACAGGTAGCGCGCCAGCAAGCCCACAAACATGGAGTGCTGGGCGAACCCCTTCGCGTCAAATCGCTTGGCCGAGGCGTTTTCGACCACGGCTTGCATCCACACGGCCACGGCGAGGCTACGCACAGCCCGCTCGCCCAGCGTCATGATGGCCTGGCGGATGGTGGTGGCCCCGGCGGACATGCCTCCGTAGGCGGCGGCCGAAGAAGCCCGCAAGACACCCGCAGTTAAACCCGGGTCGCCCAGGATGATTCGCTCAAGGGTCGCGGCGCTGGCCGTCCCCTTGTCAATGGCCTCGCAAAGCTTGGTGGCATTGTTCGGCAAGTCCTTTAAGACCGAATCCGGTCGGATCGAACTCTTCAAATCATCAAAATTGCGAATTTCTGCCATAGACGCCCAGTGCAGGAGGCGTTGACCTCCCGAGTTTCATTGTCGGAGGGTGAGATAGGCCTCTTCAGGTGCTATCGCACCGTAAACCTACGGGTTAGAATGAGGGAAGATGACTCGCATCGCGCTCCTGGGCTCCACTGGCAGTATTGGGCGGCAAACGCTCGACGTCTTGCGCGAGCATCCCGACAAGTTTGAAGTTGTGGCGATGTCGGCCCGCACGAGTGCCGAGTCGCTGCGGAATCAAGCCGAAGAGTTCGGCACCAAGCGCCTGGCCCTGATGGACAAGGCGGCGGCGGACAAGGCCGGCTTGCCGGGGGGTATGGAAGCGGTGGTGGAGCTAGCCACCCTGCCCGAAGTGGACTTGGTGGTGGTGGCCGTGGCGGGCGTGATCGGCCTGGTGCCGACCCTCGCGGCGATCCGCGAAGGGAAGCGGATTGCCTTGGCCAGCAAGGAAGTTTTGGTCGCGGCCGGTGAACTGGTCATGCCGCTGGTGCGCGAGCGCGGCGTGATGCTCACCCCGATTGATAGCGAACACAGCGCAGTGTTCCAGTGCGTGCAAGGGGTGCGGCCGGATCAGATCGCAAAGGTAATTCTCACGGCCAGCGGTGGGCCCTTCCGAGGGTGGACCCGAGAGCAACTCCAGGCGGTGACCCGCGAGCAAGCCCTGAACCACCCGACGTGGAAGATGGGCGGCAAGATCACCGTGGACAGCGCCACCCTGATGAACAAGGCCCTGGAGATGATTGAAGCGCGGTGGCTCTTTAACGTGCCAATGGAATCGGTGGAAGTGGTGGTGCACCCGCAGAGCATTGTTCACTCCTTCGTGGAACTCACGGACGGCAGTGTTTTGGCGCAGTTAGGCTGGCCAGATATGCGATTGCCCATCCAGTACGCGCTGAGCTACCCCGAGCGCCCCGCTAGCGGACTGAAGCCATGGCGGCCCCACCTGACGCCCAACCTCACCTTCGAGCCGCCCAACGAAGAGGTTTTGCCCTCTTTGCGGTTGGCCCGGCAAGTGATGAAGCAGGGCGGCACCGCGCCGTGCGCCTTCAATGCTGCCAACGAGGAAGCCGTGGCCCAGTTCCTGAATGGGAAGTGCGGGTTCCTGGCGATGGCCGAAGTGGTCGAGCGCGTGGTGAATCGTCACGCCGTCCAACCGGTAACACTCGAAGGGTTGCTGGACGTGGACAAGTGGGCCCGAGCCGAGGTCCAACGGATGATCGCGGGGGCGTAGACCTCTGCATCGCCGAAGGTGAACCCGACGTAAGGGAGTAAGGTAAGGAACAGATCGCATGGAAGCACTCGCCCCGGTATTCAGCGTCGCCAGCACGATTTTCCAGTTCTTACTGGTCATAACCGTGATCGTGGCGGTGCACGAGCTTGGCCACTATCTGGCCGCGCGCATGAGTGGGATGCACGTCGAAGCCTTTGCCGTAATGATGGGCGGGGTGCGGCGCACGGACCTGAGCGAGCACGAACCCAAAGGACTGATTTCGGCGCGCGTGATTTGGATCATCGCGGGCCTCGGCTTGCTGACCATGATCGCGGGGACGGTGGCTAAATCGGCCCTCGTCTTTGAGGCGGGCTTGGTCGCCAGTGGCGTGTGGGCGCCGCTCATGGCGACTTTGCGCCTGGAGCGGCTTTACCACTTGCCCGGCGGAACGGCGTTCCGACGGATTGTCATCACGCTTGCGATCCTTGTCGCGATGCTCTTTATGGGCACTCAATTCCGCAATCTCGATGCGGGAACGTGGATTGGCCTAGTGGCAGGCGGCATGGTCATTGCGATGTTGGTGATGTACTACTCGCCGTTAATGGGGGGTAGCCCGGCCAACGAGGAAGAGCGCCAAGGCGAAGGGAAGATTACGGTCAATGGCGAAACGGTGCCAGTCCGGTTCCGCCCCCTATGGTGGGTAACGGACAAGAACGGAACGGAATTCAGTCTGCTCCTCCTGCCGCTCGGCGGGTTTGCGCGCATTCGCGGCATGCAGTCCTTTGAAGACGGCCGCGAAACCAAGATTGAAGGCGGGTTCTACACCAAGCACCCCCTGCTGAGGCTGTTCACGCTCTTTGCGGGGCCGCTCTTTAGCGTGCTTTTCGGCATTATTGTTCTCACCGGGGTGTGGGCGGCCAGTGGACGACTGGAAACGAGCAAGGAGCCACTGGTCGGCGCTCTTTCCAAAGGCGGGGCGGCGGACCGCGCGGGCATCCTAATAGGTGACCGCATTACCAAGATAAACGACGCACCGATTTCAACCTTTGAAGGCATCCGTACGGCCATCGAAGCCGGCGGCCCCAACCCGCAGAAGATCACCGTGGACCGCAACGGCAAGCCGTTCACATTTGAGGTCACGCCTCAGGTGCAAGAAGGGATGTTTAAGCTGGATAAGGACGGTAACCCGATCCCCGGCGAGCGCGAAACCCGCTTGCTTCTTGGGGTCGGCCCGGAAGATTATACGAAGCGTATGTCCCTCGCCGAGGCCTGGAGCGAGGCCTGGAACCAGCCCGTCGTGCTGGTGAAGGGGCTGGCCAACCTGGTCAGCCGCCCGCAAGCCGCCAAGGACACGATGGGCGGGCCGGTGAGCGTGGCGCAAGCCACCCAGGGCGCTACCAGCCTGGGTGCCTACGGCATTCTCACGCTCATGGGCATGCTCAGCCTTTCGCTCGGCATCATGAACCTCCTCCCGATTCCCCCGCTGGATGGCGGCCAGATGATGATCAACTTCATCGAATTGGTGCGGGGCGGACGAAGGCTAAGCATGAACCTGCAGCAGTTGGTGACCAACATGGGCGTGGTGCTGATGATCTTGCTCATGGTGAGCGCCACCACGATTGACCTGGGCCGCGTGACGGGCAATACTGGCGACCCCAAGTTGCCGGAATTCAAGACCGAGAACGAGCCAAAGCCCGCGACCCCCTAACTTCGTTCGTCCGTGACGGTGAGGGCCCCCGCGAAACGTCCGGGTCGGGGGCAAAACGTCGTGCATAATGGTTCTTCGCCGACTTCTGCCGCGAGGAACTGTTTTGTCAAAAACCGTAACCATCAAGCCCGACGAGCAATTTGCACGACTCTACGCTGACCGTTTGATTTTAGAAGCCCTGGTGGACCTCCACGAGGTCATCAAGCCGGGTGAGCTTTCTGAGCAACTGAGCAGCAAGGGCCTCGGGCTGGCAGCCGTTCGTTCGCTTTTGGCGAGCAACGCCGACATCTTTGCTTACAACGAGCGCCGCTGGGTACCGAAGGCTCGCCTCGATACCGAGGGCCGACCCATGCTGGCGGCGGTGGATCGCCTGCTGCGCGCTTTTGGAGCCCCGGTGGCCGTGGATTTGATGGCCCGCGAAATCGCCATCCGCTACGGAATCGAACCCGCCGATGCCGCCGACCGTATCCGCCGCTTTGGTCAAACCGACCCGCTCGTGTTGCTGACTCGCGACGACCGCGTGGTGACGACGGAAGTTTTGTTCCGAGGTTCGGATGAGTCTCGTCCCCGCGCCTACAAGTTGGCCGGGATCACCGAAGACGAAGTCGCCGAGGCGCAGAAGAAACTCGGCAATTTCGATTGGCTGCACAACGATGCTCTCGTTTTAGCCCTTGAGAAGGCCGCTCCGGTCTCGCTCAAGGCTCTCGGTGCCGCCGCTTGGGTGGCCCTCAGCCCGGATTCGCCGTTTGGCAACCACCTCTTTGATTGGCGTTCGTTCTACGCCGACCTGCTAAGCATTCCCGGCTATGTGATCTCCGCTAACGGGGTGATTGCCCCGGAAGCCGAAGGCGCGAAGTGGGTGGCGCAAGCTTCCAAGCTTGCCGATAAGCTGGCCCCGACCGTCGAAATCGAAGACGCGGTGCCCATCGAGCTGAAGCCGGAAGACATCGAGAACATGGTCAAGAAGGTCACCACGGCTTCGGATACCGTGACGGCCAAGCAATTGCTGGAAGAACTCTTCGAAATCACCCCGACCGTTCGCACTTACCCGGACGACATGGCGAACGTGATGGACGCCCTGCGCGCCGACAAGCGCGTGATGTGGGTGGGCGGCGACCGCTTTAAGCAACCCGAATCTCGACCGGACGACGTGGACGAAATCCCGATGCCGTTCCAATACGTGGCCAGCGACCATCTGCAAGAGGATGGCGACCCGGTGGATGTGGAACTGGTAGATGAAGGTCTTAGCAGCAGCCTCCGCAAGCTCATCCTGCACCCGCTGGCGCAGGACGTGATGGACGAGGAACTGCAACCGCGCCTGAAGAACATTCCGGATCAGATTCGCTTGGTGCTCAAGCCGATCCACCGCGAACTGGGCACGTTCCCCATGGCTCAGTTCCCGACCGGCTGGTTCGACGACGAGCCGGGTCTGCAAGAGGTCATTCTCACCGACACGCACGGGCGCACCCTGCAGGTGTGGCTGAACACCAAGCTTCGCTTGATGTTCGGTCTCTTTGAGTGGTGGATTGACCAACCGACCGAATCGGGCGCGGTGTTCCAACTCACCCGCACGAGCAAGCCGAACGTTTTCGATTTCGAATGGCTGGACCAGACGGACCCGGTGGTGTACGTCAGCAACCAGCGCATGGAAGAGCTGCGGGAGATTGCCACCCGCGCGGACTCCATGTCCACGTTCGAAATCCTCCGCGAAGTGATGAGCCACTGGAGCAAGGGCGCCGACTTCCTCACCATCATGTGGGAAGTCAACGTCGTCCGCCGCACCAGCCGCCGGCTTTTGGCTTCGCTCCTCAGTAGCTACGTCTGTTTCTATCAGCGCTCGGGCTCGCCGGTGTGGCATTACGACCACAAGAAGGTGGAGCAAGGGTTCGATAAGACCAAGAAGAAATTCATCAAGAAGAACTAAGGACCAGGAGACGATTCGGGGTACCTTAGCTGACCGCTTCAAAAAGAACATATGGCCAATCTCAAGTCAAGCAAGAAAGACATTCGACGCAGCGGGCGCAAGCGCGTTGCCAATCAGAGCGTGCGCACGTCCCTGAAGACCTACATCAAGAAGGTCCGCAAGGGTGTGGAAGCTGCCGACACCGAAGTGACGGCGAGCGCGCTGCAAATGGCGCAATCCAAGATTGATCGCGCCGCCCAGAAGGGTGTCATCCATAAGAACCAGGCTCGTCGCCGACTGAGCCGCATCGCCAAGAAGGCGGCTGCCGCCGCGAAGAGCTAAGGCTTTTTTCTGTTCGAAGCGAAAACTGGCCAGGGTGCTGTACCGAGAGTCGTAGACTAACGGTGTGGGACTCTGGCCGCTCGTATTTGCAACCTCGGGTTTCTTGGCACCCTCGCCAAGCCTGGAGATTGATTACCGAGACTTTCAAGGCCTGACCGTCAGCCACGACGGGGTGCCGCTCATCACGGGTTCCTCATTCCAGCTTTACGAGCCCAATTGGACGCGGGGCATCTATTCTTCGGCTTGGAAGCCGGTCAGCATTGATCGCTCCCGCCCTGACCGCATTTTGGTGACGCTGACGGCCGACGAGGGTCGGTTCCGGGGCACGCAAACCTTCTCCAAGACCGGTGAGGGCGTGCGGGGAGAGTTTGAGTTCCGGTGGCTAGGCACGCGCCGGGTGATGCTGGAACACAGCGCGAGCTTCTTGTGGGCGCCCGTGCTGCAACCCGCGCAGGCCTCGGTGGATGGCCGCTTGGCCGGGGTGATGGGAACCGGGAACCCGACGAGCCCCCAAATGGAGCCTCGCATCATTGGTGCGGGCGAGAAGAGTTTTGCCTGGGATGCGCCCTACGCCGCGGTCCGCGTGGATGTGAATGGGGTGCGCCTAACGGCCTTTGATGCCCGTAACTACAACCAGCCGTGGGCCGAAGGGAAGGAGGTGGTGTGGCTGGGGCGCACCAACCAAGCTTTGGAGCCCAACTCCACGCTTCGGTACACCATTGAGTGGCGCTTTGCCCCCAAGCGGCTGGCGGAACCCCGAGATGAGCGAGTGAGCCCATCGTGGGCAAACGTGGCGGTGGCGGAGCGCGCCCGGGCCACGGATTGGCCCCTGATTCCACAGCCTAAGGAGCTCCGAGCGGGCTCCGGGAACTGGCCGATGCCCGGGGGGATTGAGTTTACGGGTGCGCTGGGCGGTTCACACCTTGGGCCCCGGTTTGCCATGGTGGTGCAAGCCCGGTGGGATGGCCCGGTGCCGGCGAACTTAGCCCAGATTCCGATCCAGACGGACACCACGTTGCCTGCCGAGGGGTTCCGCATCCGGGTGACGGAAAGCGGACCGACTATCCATGCCCGGGATGCCCTCGGGGCTGGGCATGCCGTCACGGCGCTCGCGCAGATGGTGCGCCCCGTGGGCGGGCGGCTGGTCATCCCGGCCGCTGAGATCAAAGATTGGCCCAGCGTGGACTGGCGCGGCGTGCATATGTTCGTCGGCCCGCAGGCCCTCGACCTGCAAACCGGGCTGATGGACCGCTACTTCGCGCCGCTGCGCCTCAACCACGTGGTGCTGCAGTGCGAGCGAACGGATTGGACCTCCCAGCCTGGCATTCGATCGGGTTGGACGATGGAGCGCCAAGACCTGCAAACCTTGTTCGCGCGCTACCGGGAGCGGCAAATTGAGCCCATTCCGCTCATCCAATCCATGGGGCACATGGGTTGGTTCTTTATGAACGGCCAGAACCTCGATGTAGCCCTGAACCCGCAGGTGCCGTTCACGCTCGACCCGCGCAAGGAAGAGTCACGTCAGCGCCTCCGCGCGATCTGGGATGAAGCGATGGCCTTGCTCAAACCCAAGACCATCCACTTTGGAATGGACGAGATTGACATGCGGGGCGTGCAGCAAGATCCGTTCATGTCCACTCGGCTGTGGGCGCGGCACATACCGTGGCTGATGGCTTATGCCAAGGAGAAGCGGGTGAACGCCATGGTGTGGGGCGATATGATGCTGGCCCCCGGGGAGGCCAACGACGCCATGAATGGCCACAGCGCCCCGGTGGCGGCCCAGCGACGAGCGGCCCTGAGCCCCGGCACCTACGTGGCGGACTGGCACTACGCGGCCAACCCCGACCCGGCGGCATACAAGAGCCTGGCGCTTTGGAAGCGAGCGGGCATGCGCCCCATTGCCAGCACTTGGGACCGGCCGGAGAACATCTACGGATTCACGCACGCGGCGATCCAGCAGGGGGCAGGCGTGCTGACCACCACTTGGGCAGGCTACGAAAGCAATGAACTAGCCATGGCGCAGAATTTCCCGCAGATTGCCGCCTACCTGCTGATGGCGGAGTACGCCTGGAGCGGACGAAAGGAGCGCCCTTCGGCCTTGCCCTATGATTACCTGGCCGTGGCGCGCCGCATGGTGTACGGGGCGCCCAGCCCGACGCAGTCGCGGTCAGGCATGACGGTGCAAAGCGATGAGAATTGGACCCTCGGCCCGTTTGCATTTGGCCGCGTGGAGCCGCTTCGCATGGTGAACACCTTGGTGGCCGAAGGCGATCGCCGTCCGAAAGGGGTTGACGTGGCGGTGGATCGAGCCGCACGAAAGGTAGTGTTGGCGCTGGAAGTTGAGACGTTCATGCGCGAAGGCCAAGACTTGGCGACGGTGACGGTGACTAGCGAGAGCGGGAGAGTGGCAAAATTCCCCGTAAGGTACGGCCAGCACGTGCGGGCACTGCGAGATACGCGCACGACCTTCCTAACCGAATCCGAGCGCGGTGTGGCGGCGCTTGCTCTGCCGCTGCCCCCTGAGTTTGCCGGAGAGATGGTGCGTAGTGTGCAGATTGAATCCACCGAGCCCCGCGCCGGGCTTGTCCTGCGAGGAGTGACGTTCTTGCCATGAACCAAGTGACCGCAGAGGAATGGAAGCGGCTGCTTGAGCAAGCCATCGCGGAGCGATACTTCCCGGGGGCAGCCCTCGCCGTCCTGACCCCCGAAGATGTAACTACGTGCTACGCGGGACGATTCACATACGATCCCGATTCGCCCGCCGTGGATGAGAATTCGCTGTGGGATATGGCGAGTGTGACCAAAGTGATGGCCACCACGAGTGTCGTCATGCGATTGGTGGATCGAGGGGAACTCGACCTGGAAGGGTTGATTTCTGATGACTTACCGGACGTGAACGCCCCCGGCGTGACTTACGAGGATTGCCTGCGGCACGAAGGGGGCTGGGCGCCCTATGTGTCCCTGGAAAACGACGCGAACGCGGACATCGAGGCCAATCGGCAGCGCTTGCTGGCGCAAGTGCCCGTCGCTCCCCGCCGGACGGCCACGGTTTATTCGTGCCTCGGGATGCAAATCCTCACGGCGGCGCTGGAGGCACGCACGGGCAAGGCGTTGCCTCAGCTTTTTGAAGAGGAAGTGGCCCTCCCGATGGGCCTCGGCAACACTGGCTTTCATCCGCCCGAGGCGCAGCAATGCGTTCCTACCGAAGAGAACCCACCCTGGCGAGTTCGCGTGGCGAAAGAAAGAGGTGAGGGAAATCCTGACGCACCATATACTCAAGGTTCGGTGCACGATCCGGCTTGCTACTTGTTAGGAGGAGCGGCGGGAAATGCCGGAATATTCTCGAATTTAAATGACACGATTCATTGGGCAAAGTTTATAGCCGGTATGGAATCCGAATGGGTGAATCCGCAAACCTTGCAAAGGTTCTCGAGTCCCCGAATTCCGGCCGGAAGGGCCATTGGATTTGATCGCCCTTCGCCCGAAGGATTCCTGGCGGGGGTGGCTATACCAGCGGGATCCTTCGGCCATCTCGGTTTCACTGGGACCTTAGCCTGGTTTGAACCTACGAATCGGAGCGTCCTGATTTTGCTCACCAACCGTGTGCACCCGCATCGTGATAAGAGTAATATTTATGCCGTCAGGCGTAACGTAGCCAAGCATATCTGGAGATAGTTGCAAGCGGTTTTACTAGTTTTTTATTACAATCTGTTAAAACTATTGCGCCCGGGCTTTAGCCAGTGCTAATCTCTGCACGGGCTCTGGTTCCGCATTGGCTCTCCCCTTGGCGGTAATTCGGGGCCCTTTTCCTTTTTTACCGAAGCACTTTCGGCATCGGTTCCCAGTCTCTCTCAAAATTATAGTCAAGGCTACAATGCCTGGGGGCAAAAGTACAAAAGGCCGATCACCTCACTTGAGGTCATCGGCCTTCGTTTCTTTTGTTTTGGGGATTAATCGAGCGCGGATTGGATCGCAGGGATGGCCTCGAAGAGGTCCATGACTAATCCGTAGTCCGCGATCTGGAAGATTGCCGCGTCCGCGTCGGTATTAATCGCCACGATCACCTTGCTGTCCTTCATTCCGGCCATGTGCTGGGTGGAACCGCTGATGCCCGCCGCGATGTAGAGGTCCGGAGCCACGATCTTGCCGGTCTGGCCAACTTGGAGTTCGTTGGAAGCAATGCCGCTATCCACAGCGGCACGGGTCGCTCCGGCGGCTCCGCCCAGCTTGTCCGCCAGGCCCCCGATCAGACGTTCAAAGGTCGCGGCATCCCCTAGGGGACGCCCACCGCTCACCACTACCTTCGCTTGCGTCAGGTCGGGACGTCCGCCTTGGCTGGCCGACTTCTGCGTGCGCACGGTGGCACCCGCCGTGGGGGCGGGCTGGGAAGAAGTGGCCCCGTTCGGGCGTTCTTCGGGCTTCGCAAATCCCGCTGGGCGGATGGTGAGGAACACCGGAGCCCCTTCAACTTCAACTGTCGCGAGCAGGCTCCCGGCCACGATGGGACGCAGGTATTGGCCCGGCGCCGGAATGGCGATCACGTCGGTCACCATCGGCGCATCGGCCAGGCCGGCCACACGGGCCAGCAGGTCCTTGCTCCACATGGCGCTGACGGCGGCAATCGTAGTGTAGCCAGACAATTGACCCTGGACCATGGCGGCCATCGCATCGGCGGGGGCCAGGTCGGATTGGTCAACCGTAAAGACTTGGCGCGCACCGATTGCGGGGGCGTCGCCCGAGGTCAGGACCAGCAGGTCGAACTCAACGCCCAGAGACTGAGCGAAACCCGCACCCGCTTGGGCATCGGCCGCATTCAGAGCAATGAGGAGCAAGCTCACAGGGCACCTCGGTCGCGGAGCGCCGTGACAAGTTCGGCGACAGAATTCACGCGAACACCGGCTTGGCGCGGGGCCGGTTGCTCCACCTTCACGGTGCGCACCAGCGGCTTGGCATCCGTAAGGCGCGGTCGCTTGGTGAGAGGCTTACTGCGGGCCTTGATGATGCCCGGCAGCGCGATGTAGCGCGGCTCGTTAAGGCGCAGGTCTGTGGTGACCACGGCGGGGAGGGGAAGGCTCAAGGTCTCTTCGCCTTCATCCGTTTCCCGGCGGACCGTCAGGTTATCGCCGGAGAATTCCACGGCGCACGCAAAGGTGGCCTGGGGCCAACCGAGCTTGGCCGCCAGGCGCTGGCCAGCCTGGTTGGCATCGTTGTCGGTCGCCTGCTTGCCCATCAGGATGAGATTCGGCTGAAGCTCCTGCGCGAAGGCGGCCAGTTCGTGGGCAACAGCCCGTGAATCCAGCTCATCGTCGGTTTGGATCAGCACCGCTTCGTCCGCGCCAATGGCGAGAGCTTTGCGCAGCTGTTCTTCGGCGGCTTCGGGACCTACGCTCACCACGGTAATGGTGATCGCAGGGTTCTTTTCCTTTTGGCGCACGGCTTCTTCGACGGCGATTTCATCAAAGGGATTGATCTCAAACTTGACGCCCGTCGTGTCAATGCCGTTGCCTTCCGCATTGGCCTTCACTTTGGCGTAAGGATCAATGACCCGTTTGACCGGTACCAGAACCTTCATTCTCGCCCCATGCTACCAAGCCCGGGGCTTGCGGGGGAAGGAAGTCTATGACCTTCGGGCGGGGTGCAGAAGTGGCCTTACCTCCGTATACTGCGCTCATGCGGGTAGCCGGGGGGACGAGCGGAGCATCGGTGGCGGTGTTCTTTGTCGCAAGCCCCTTCCATTTGCTGTGCGCCGAGCAGATTGCCCTGGCTCTCCCCCGGGGTTGTCGCAAGGTTTTGGTGACCTATAAGCGATCGGTGGAGGCTGCCGTGCGACCCGAGAGGTTTGACGCCTGGGTGCGGATGCCTTGGCCCCGATTTGAACCCATGCCGGGCCCACTTGGCGGGCACCGGCGGCTAGTGGCCAATCTGCACGAGGTGGCGCAGGCCATCGGCGCGGCCTCTGAGATCCTGCTCCATAGCCCGGTTTACGACACCGAGGCCATTAACTATTTTGTCAACGGCCTGCCACGGCTCATTTCCGGGGCGAAAGTGAGGGCGTTCCTTATTCCGGATGGCGCCCTGAACCTCTCGTTCCACCAGATGTCCGCTTCCAAGCGCATGTGGGCTCGGCTGCGCGCAATGAGGGGTCTTCTCTCGCCGGTCTTGCGTTACGCCGCGCTGGGGCAGGACCGCACGGGCTCGGATGCCGAGTTTATGGAGGGCATCTATGTGATCGAAGGGCTCGACCATCCTTATCCCCCTGAGCGCACCATCCCGCTGACCTTGCAAAGGGAAATCGAGGCGACTCCCCTGGCGCATCGGGCGCTGATTGTGGGGCAACACATCCACCGCGTAGGGTGGATTGATGAGAAGGGGCGCGATGCCATCACATCAAGGATCCGCCAATGGCTGAGCGAGAACGGAGTGACGCACATGGACTATAAGGCACACCCGGACGATCCGTTTTCGGAACTCTGTACGGACGACTACCGCAAGCTAGAACCCGCAACGCCGCTCGAGGATCTGCTGGACCGGGGGCAATACGGCGTCATCATCGGTGTGGCGTCATCCGCGCAGGTCACGGCCAAACTCATTCTTGGCAACCGGGCCCGGGTGGTATCCGTCGGATACGACCTCCTCACCGGCATGAAGCGGCACGAATTTGATGCCCTCAAGCAAGCCTTTGCGCAACTGGGGGTGGAGTCGGTATCGGTCTATCCTGGCGCATCCCGAAGTGAAGGGATAGACTGAATTCATGTCCAATCCGGCGGAGCCCGTCCCTCTGCGTGGATGGAGAAAGATTCCTGCCGTTCAAGCTCTTAGCCACTTTAACTTCCGGATCCTCTGGCTGGGGTCATTGCTGTCTTTCACGGGGTCGTGGGTGCAGCGCACCGCCCAGGATTGGCTGGCTTACGGCCTGACGAATGATGACCCCTTCATGTTGGCCGTGGTTTCGTTCTGCGGCATGGCGCCCGTGTCGTTCCTCGGCCCCCTTATGGGGGCGTACGTGGACATGCAAGACCGTCGGCGCCTGCTGACCATCCTCATGATTGTCAGCGCGCTTGGGCCGCTTTTCTTGGGCTTTGCCACGTTCTTCCACTTCGCGGCCTATTGGCACTTGGTGGTGGTGGCGCTGGTGGGCGGATTTGTGAGCACGATGGAGATGCCTGCGCGCCAATCCATCGTGCGGCAATCGGTGCCCGTTGAGGTGCTGCCTGCCGCCATACCCACGCAGGCCCTCACGTTCAACTTTGCTCGCGTGGCGGGGCCGGCCATTGGGGGCGTCATCTTGGCCAAATTCGGACCGGCCTATGCCTTTTGGGTGAATGGCCTTAGCTTCGCCTTCCTCATTGCCGCCGTGAACATGATCCGTGCCGACCTCGGCCCAATGATCAAAGAACCCCAGCCCATCCGCGACCTGGTGGCCGAGGGCTTCCGCTATGTCTTTCGCGAACATCGGCTTCGGACTATCTTTCTCTTGGAATCGGCCACCAGCATCTTCGGAGTGTTCTATCTCGGCCTCATGGCGGCCATCGCCAAGACCAAGTTGGGATTGGGTGCCAATGGCCTGGGCAACCTCTTCACTTCCATCGGCATTGGCGCAGTGATCGGGCTCTTGTTGGTGAGCACCATCAGTGGCCGTCCGGTGAAGTTCACGATTGTCCGCGTCGCGATGTCTATGGTGGCCATCGCCTTGTGCCTCCTCGCGTGGGCGCCCAACCAGAGCATCGCCATGGTGTGCCTCGCCATGTGCGGCATGGGCACCATCATGCAGTTCAATACCTCGAACACCCTCTTCCAGCTCATTGCGCCGGCGCACCTGCGAGGGCGAGCTTTGGCCATGCACATGTGGGCGGTTTCGGGCGTGGCCCCGGCAGGCATCCTGATCTTTGGCTGGGTGGCCGACCATTTCGGGATCAACGCAGCTTTGGCTTCGGGCGGAGGCATTCTCCTGGCCTGGAGTGTGTGGGGCTGGTTCCAGACCTGGAACATGCAAGATCCGGCGTACGACGAAGCCTAAGGTTGGCTTGCAGGGAAGGAAAGGCTGGAGCCGCCAGACGGACTTGAACCGACGACCATCCGCTTACAAGGCGGGCGCTCTACCACTGAGCTATGGCGGCATCAACTAGACAAACATTATGCCCCCAAGGCCGCGAGGGCACTTGGGAGCATATACAGCGGCCGAAATCGGCTTACTTGCGGCGCTTGCGCGTTTTGACGAGGCGCGGATTGCCCTGGCGGTCCAGACCGAGCTTGTAGCCCGCCGGAATTTCGGCGAGAGCAGCGGCCAGCTTGGCCGGCACTTCCACCGGAGCGGCCTTGGTGCTGCCACCGGTGGCCTTGCGCTTGCGGCTGCGTCGCAGAACCTTGGCCGCGGCTTCCGCTTCGCTGGCATCGGTGATCATCTTGAGGCCATCGCTTTCGATCTCGAAAATCTCAGCGGAGGGCGGAATGTGAACGAAGATGTGGTTGTCGCGCTGGATGAGGCGAACGTCGAAGGGAAGCACATACTTCTTAACACCGAGACGAAGCGTGAGCTGCTTGCTCTTGCCTTCAGCACGAAGCTTAAGGGCCGCTTTGATTTGTTCAAGCGATTTAGCCATGGAAATCAGTCCTCTTCCTAGTTGCGGAGGAAACCACTTTCAATATAACACTTACTTTTTGTAATGTCAAGCCTTTTCGGTTGGCAAAAGGTCTAATTCCTGGATTCCCAAATTATCGATTAATCGTACGCCCGCAAACTTAGCCGCCACAATCAGTCGGAATCGCGGGTCGAACTCCGTTTGGGGTTCAAAATTGGCGGGATCAATCCAAGCAAGATACTGGACATCAAAGCCGAGGTCATGCAGTCTCTTGACAGAAGCATCAAGTATCTCCCGGGGACTTTGACCCTGCGCAATGCCGCGCAATGCTTCTAAGAGGGTCTGGGGAAGGACGGCCGCTTGCGCACGCGATTCTGGGGAAAGGTAGCGATTTCGACTGGATCGCGCCAAACCATCGGCCTCGCGCATCGTGGGCAGGACCTCGATTTGAACGGGAACGGCTAGGTCACGAACCATTTGCTGAATCACCGCGCACTGTTGCAAATCCTTCTGCCCGAAGCACGCAATCGCCGGTTGGACGATATGGAAAAGCTTGAGGACCACCGTGGCCACCCCATCAAAGTGTCCCGGCCTAAATTCGCCTTCATAGGGCAACGCTACACCGCCAACCTTTACCGAGGTTGCGTCTTTTACTGGATAAATGTCTACTACTTCAGGAACGAATACGGCATCAACCCCATGATGGCGACAAATCTCCAAGTCGTCGTCCAATGTGCGAGGATATTTCGAGAAATCTTCGTTCGGCCCGAACTGCGTGGGATTGACAAAAATGCTGACCACCGAGGCAAAGCCGGGTCGGCGCGCTGCTTGCATCAATGACGCGTGCCCCGCGTGCAGGGCACCCATGGTTGGCACAAAAATCACCGGCTGCGTGTTTTCCCAGGCGCGATACTCGGCGACCGAGTGGAAGACCCTCACGCGCTGTGCTCGTCGGTGGGGAACGTCTTGGCGCGGACTTCTTGACTATAAGCACGGAGCCCGTCACCCAGCAAATCCAGCCCGTTGACAAAGGTCTTGGCGTGCTTAGGCTTGAAGTCGCTAAGCCCCAGGGCATCGTGAATCACTTGAATCTGGCCATCGCAACCCGCCCCGGCTCCAATTCCGATGGTGGGAACCTCCAGCCTGGAGGTGATTTCCGTGGCTACTGCCGCCGGCATGAGCTCGAGAACAATCGCGAACGCTCCGGCCTCCTGGATGGCCAATGCTTCCTCGGCGATTCGCTCTCCTGCCTCGCCGCGCCCTTGCACCCGAAATCCGCCGAAGGCATGCACAGATTGAGGGGTAAAGCCGAGGTGCCCCATCACGGGGATCCCCGCTTGCACCAGGGCTTTCATCAAACCGGTATACGGGCCCTCAAGCTTGACCGCTTGCGCCCCCGCCTTCATCAATTGCACGGCATTCTCAAAGGCAAGATCTGGGTTGCCGCCGTAGCTCCCAAAGGGTAGGTCAGCCACCACCAGCGCGCGCTGCGTCAGGCGCGCCACGATCTCGGTGTGATAGACCATTTCGGCCATCGTAACGGGCAAGGTCGTGGGTTTGCCTTGCACCACATTGCCCAATGAATCTCCCACCAGAACCAGGTCCACTTCGGCCCGCTCGGCTAAGGTCGCCGTGAGCTGATCGTAAGCGGTAACGCAAACAATGGGAGTGCCCGCTGCCTTGAGCTTGCGAAGGTCGCGAATGGTCACCTGATTAGGCATGGACAGTTCGAGTGTACCGAGCGGCTGGTGGCCAGGCGCTAAGACCGCAACTTGGCTAAGACTTCGGCGGCGTGGCCGGCCGGCTTCACTTTGTTCCAAATGTGCGTGACGACACCCTGGGCATCCACCGCGACGGTGGTGCGCTCTACTCCCATGTACTTCTTGCCGTACATGCTTTTCTCCACCCAGATACCCACCGCTTCGAGCAGCGATTTGTCAGGGTCGGCCAGGAGGGTGAAGTTGAGATCGTACTTGTCCGCGAACTTACGATGCGATTTCACCGAATCCGGACTTACGCCGACCACGCGAATGTCACCGAGGTTCGGGATTTCATTGCGGAACTCGCACGCTTCGGTGGTGCATCCGGACGTGTCGTCCTTGGGATAGAAGTAGAACACCACGGGCGCGCCTGCAAACGAGCTGAGGGTGTGTACTTGACCATCTTGGTCAGCAAGCGAAAAATCGGGGAACGGTTGGCCAACAGCGATCATGAGAACTCCTCTAGTGATTACGCGCCACCGCGGGCGGGATCAGCAAAGGGCTCGGCGGCGTCCATCAAAATCGCCTGCATCAGGTCCACGCGTAGCACCACTCCGGCCAACCGGCCTTCATCGGTGACGGGCAAGATGGTGAGCCCCCGGCTTAGCATTTCGTGGAGCGCATCGCTGACTTCCCGTTCGGCGGGCATGGTCACCGGGTCTTTGCTGGCGTAGGGCCACGCGAGTTCGGCTCCAAGCTGCGAAAGGTGGCCTCGTTGCACCACGGCGCGGGCGAGGTCGCCCTCGGTGATGACCGCCTTGGGTTGAAGATTCTCATCGACCACCACCAGAGCGGGGAATTGGTAGATGTCCATCTTGTCCACCGCATCACGCACGGTGCTTTCCGGCGTTAAAGTGGGGATATGGGCGTGCAGGATCTCCCGCAGGGTCACCGCACGAACTTACCACCCACCGGGCCCTACCAGTAGGGCGGGAACGTGGTGTGGTCTTTCTTGCGCTGGTAGCTGGTGACGACGTTGTAGTCATCCGCAACCCAGGCGGACTTGTCGCGCACGAGGGTCGTGGCCACCACCGTGCGCTCCTTGGTGCCGAACTCGTTGAGTTCATCGGCCGTAAAGATCACGCGGGCTTTGTTGTCCTTCACCCAGAGCACTTTGAAGTAGTCCACTTTGCCACCGATTTCGGCGTCGATGGCAACATCTTCGACGGCCCCGGCCATCGCTTGACTATGCTGACGAGTGAAGAACTCGGCCACCCCGTACGGGAACAAACCGGTGGCGATCGCCAGCCCAAAAATCCAGTACGGCGCCTTGAAAGAGTCCACTTGCCGAATGGGCCGGAACAGGGAAATGAGGAATGTCAAGAGACATCCCACCACAATGCACGCGATTCCGTAGCCGATAGACCCGATCATAAGGGGAAACCCCCACCTATCGGCGTTATTCCACGTTCCGGGACAGATTTCACATCACGGCGTGGACGGTCAGTTGGCTGACTGACCACAAGGGTGTGCCCGCCGGCGGATCCATGGCGATGGTTACGAGCCCGGCGAGTTCTGGGGGCCAAGGGAGGGCCACGAACCCCCAGGCCCAGCGATGGTGCCGGTCTTCGGCGGGTTCGCACCACCACCCCCAGAACTCGTCATTGAGCAAGACCCGCGCCCGCTGGCGACCATGGAACTGATCGAACCGCTTGCGCAGAACAATGCCGCGGGTGCCCGCCGGCACATCCACTTGCCAACTTGCCGTGTTGAGGTGGCTGAGCAAAGGGGCCGTCAGCTCCGTCCCATCGGCAAACGAGGAGGCAAGCTCCATCACACGGCTGGCGTTGCGCACTTGCCATCCGGGGGCCCGGGCGGCGTCGGGGTCGGTGGGCGACCAATCCTGGAGACATTGAAGCTTGGCATCGGGAATGGCTATGGCCCGGCCCTGGCCCTGCGCCCCCAGGTGAAAGGGAATGGGGGCCTGCGGCGTGGCCATTTGCACCTGGTGCGGTTGATCGAGAGTCATCACCGACCCCTCCACCCACCATCCCGGCCCTTCGACTTCGGTAACGGTATTGGCCTTGTCGCAAAGGGGTGGTGCCCCGCCGGTCCAGGCATAGACTTCACCCTTCCAGCCCAGGGGGGCCGTAACTCGCAAGTAATCCGGCAGACCTTCGAAATCTAAGTCCCGTTGCGGCGGGCAATAGAGTTCGCCATCGGCGTCAATCAGTACTCTTTGGCCAAAACTGTCACGGAAAAGAAGGTCAGAGACCTCAAAAACCCCACCAAATCTCCGTGATGCCTGCCAAATCACGCACAAAGGCTACCGACTTCGTGCATACTAGCGGTGCCCTTTGCACGGATGCAAAGAGCAATCCGAAAGCCAGGAAGGACTTATATTAGGATGTGGAACGAGGGATCATCTTTCCCTGAACCCGATGGGGTTTCCCCCGCACGGGTTGAGCGTCAACCCGTACATCGCATTTTATGCAGCGCGCACGGGGATGTGCTGTTTATGGACGACGTCACCGCGCAAACCTTTCGCGAGGAGTTGCAGCGGAATGACGGCGAGCCTTGGCGCAGCATGGTCCGCGGCCAGGGCGGCCTGTGGCACGATCAAGCCGGGCGGCTATGGGATTTGGAACTGGTGGCCAATGCGGGCACCAATCCCACTTACATGATTGCGCTTCGCCCCGCTCTCATGCCGCTTACGCAGGAGAATGACGGGCACCAAGTGGATGCGCGCCTTCTCGTGGGTTTGGGTCACGCGGCTGAGCTCTTGGCGGTCGCGAAGGATGAAGCGCAAGTCGGCATTGTGATGAACGATGTCGTTCGGCGTTGGTATCAGCTTTCGGGCGCGGCCATGATGGCCTTCCATGAGCAGGAGTGGCGCGTGCTGGCGGGCCAAGAAAACCTTGTGCCGGATGAACTCCTGGCGGATGCGCTGGAACGCCAAGTGACGGTGATGTGGGAACACGAGCACGCCGATCTGGTGGCCGTGCCGGTGCGCACCCACGGCCAGCGGCCCGTCATCTTTGCCGCCACCGGGCGGCTGGACGAGAACCGGGTGGAGGGCCTGCATGCGCTCGCCGCATTTGCGGCGACGATCCTCGAGCGGATTGATCTCGTCAACGAGAAGCAGAAGTACGCGGAAAGCCTGCAGCAAGCCAACCAAGAAATCATCCGCGCTTACGATGAGACGGTTTACGGCTGGACCCGCGCGATTGACCTGCGGGACAAGATCACCGAAGGCCACACCATGCGCGTCACCGACCTGACGGTGCGCCTGGCATCTCGTTTTGGGTTCTCAGAGCGTCAGATTACGGCCATCCGCCGAGGCGCATTGCTCCACGACATCGGCAAGGTCGGCATCCCCGACCGCATCCTGATGAAGGAAGGCGCGCTGGATGACGAAGAGTGGGAAATCATGCGCAGCCACACCACGCTGGCCCACGACATGCTGAAGCAGATTGGGTTCTTGCAAGAGAGCATTGATATCCCGCACTATCACCACGAACGCTGGGATGGCAAGGGCTATCCGGTGGGCTTGGCGGGCGAGGAGATTCCGCTCCCCGCGCGCATGTTCGCGGTGGTGGATGTGTGGGATGCACTGACCAGTGACCGCCCCTATCGCCCCGCAATGGCCAAGGAAGAAGCCCGTGCGATCATTGAGAAAGGGAACGGCACGCACTTCGATCCGCAAGTAGTGGCGCATTTCCTCCGCATGATTGACGAAGAAGAGTAAGCCCGTGCGGTAAACCTACCGCGTGGAGGGGTTGCCAACAACACCAGCGATTAGCCGGCGGGCTTTGCTGATGGCGGGGGCAACCCTTGCGCTTTCTGGCTGCGGACCCCGATTGACCGGGGGGCGAACCGTTCGCTACGCCAACTGGGGCAGCCCCGGCGACGACAGCGAGGCCATGCGCATTGTGCGTAGTCTCTACGAGGATTTTGAACTCGAATCCGGGGTGGACCTGCGCGTCGAGAACATCCCCGGCTCGCAGGAATATCTCCGCAAGGTGCTGTTGGGCTACGTCGCCAAGTCCGAGCCGGATGTCATCACGCTCGATGCCAGCAGTGCGGCGATCTTCATCGAGAATGGCGTGCTGCAAGACTTGATGCCCTTTGTCAACGGCGCCAAAGGCGTCGAGTTGGAGGAGTTCTTCCCGAACGTAGTGGAGATCGCCAAACGGGGCGACGCGCTCTACGCCTTGCCGGTGGACTTCAACCCAGTGCTGGTCTACTACAACCGAGCCATGTTCGCCGCCGCCGGCGTGCCCGAACCCCAAGACGGCTGGACGTTTGAGCAATTCCGGGCCACGGCACGAGCATTGACCAAGGGTGAGCAGTACGGGTTTGAGTTTGCCAACTGGATGCCGGGGTGGATCATGTGGCTGTGGAACCACGGCGGGGACGTCCTCAGCGCCGATGGTCGCCGCGCGCAGGGCTATTTTGATGCCGACCCTTGCGTGGAGGCCGTGCAGTTCCTTTTTGATCTGGTGGAGCGGGACAAGGTTGCCCCCCGCCTGAGCCAGGCCGCCAGCATGGGAGTGGATCTCTTCGCCAATGCGCGCTCGGCGATGAAAGTGAGCGGACACTGGGAGCTCGTGGGGCTGGCCTCGGCCCCGAAGGTCAAGTTGGACGAAGTGGGGGTCGTGGCGTTCCCCACGCGGCTTGCCGAGCCCGTGACCGTAGCCTACGAGGCGGGCCTGGCTATGGGTCGGCACGCCCGCAACCCGGCGGATGCTTGGGGGTTCATCCGCTTCTTCACCAGCGAGGCCACGCAAATGGAGTACCAGCGCACCGGCATCGCCATATGTGCGCGGAAGGATGTGGCCGACCGCATGGCGAACACCGAGGTCAAGCAAGCCTTTGTGCGGGCCGCCAAGACGGCCCGAGTGCCCTGGGGCGCACGGGTGCCGAAGTACGACCAGGTAGAGCGCATCGGACAAGACATGATGGATCGGGTGATGCAGCACGGCACGCCCCCGGCCGAGGCCCTGCGCAGCGCCGCCCAGCAGATTGATGAGGTGTTCCGGGACGCATGAGAAAGCCGCAAACCGGATGGTGGTTTATCGCGCCGGCCACTCTGCACCTGCTGGTCTTTGCCCTGGTGCCAGTAGCGTACGCGGCGTACGTTAGCCTGTTTCGGTGGGACATCCTTCGCGATGAGCGCACCTTCGTTGGCCTCGATCAGTACCGGCGGCTGATGTCCGACGCCGCCTTCTGGGGCGCGATGGGGCAGACGTTCAAATACGCGCTACTGGCCGTACCCGGGGGCCTGGTGGCCGCGTTGCTGGTGGCCCTGGCCGTCAGCCAGCCTCTCAAGGGGATGGCCTGGTTCCGCACCTTGTTCTATATCCCGGCGGTGAGCAGCGGCGTGGCCATTGCCATGCTGTGGATCTACGTTTATCTGCCGGAGCGGGGCCTCATCAACACCATGTTGCAGGGCCTCGGCCAGCCGAGCATTGATTTCCTCAATGAAAGCGGCTGGGCTTTGCCCGCCCTAGCCTTTATGTCCATCTGGGTGGGGCTGGGCCCGCGCATGATCATCTATGTGGCCGGGCTGATGAGCCTGCCGGTAACTGTGTACGAAGCGGCCTCACTTGATGGGGCGAGCGGTTGGCAGAAGTTCTGGCGGATGACGATGCCGCTCTTGGCCCCCACGCACCTGTTTGTCTTGGTCACCAGCACGATCGGGGCGTTCCAGACTTTCACGCCGGTCTACATGATGACGAACGGGCGGCCGATGGGCACCACGAACCTGGTGGGCTACCACATCTACGTCACGGCTTGGGAGAACTTCAACGTTTCGGCGGCCTCGGCGCAGTCCTTCGTGCTTCTGTTCTTGCTCGGCTTGGTGAGCCTGGCGCAGTTCCGCATGATGCGCCGCCGACTGGAGGGCTACGATGCGAGCTAAGGCGGTTTTCACCTATCTGGGCTTGTCCGTGCTGGCGGGGTTCTTGGCGGCGCCGTTTGTGTGGATGCTGTTGGTCAGCCTGCATCCCAGCCGAAGCCCGATCCCCGATCTCGGCGCCTTGGTGCCCGCCCAATGGGCGTGGGAGAACTACGGCATCGTCCTGTTCCGCACGGAAATCCCGGTCGGGCGATTCTTCTTCAACTCCATCTTTGTTTCAGTGGTGGTGGTGGCGGCCCAGGTCATCGTCTGTGGGATGGCGGGGTTTGGGTTTGCGCGGTACGCCTTCCGGGGTCGCGAAGCCGTATTCGGCCTGTTCCTCGCCAGCATGATGTTTGCCGGGGCGGTAACCCAAATTCCCGTGTTCCTCATGATGCGCCAATGGGGTTGGCTGGACACCTACGCCGCGCTTATCATCCCGGGCATCTCCAGCGCGTTCAACGTATTCCTGCTGCGGCAGTTCTTTATGGCCATCCCTCAAGAACTTGAAGAGGCCGCCCGGCTGGACGGGGCCAGCGACTTTCGCATCTTTGCCCGGTTGTTTATGCCCATGGCCCGCCCGGCGGTGGCCACTTGCGCGGCGTTCTCGTTCATTGCGGTGTGGACGGACTTCTTCTGGCCACTCATCGCCACCCAAAGCCAGGATATGCGGACGCTAGAGGTGGGGCTCAGCATCTTCCGGGCCGGTTACGGTACTACCAATTGGCCCTTGCAGATGACGGCGGCCGTGATCACCTTAGTGCCGGTGTTGCTCGTCTTCTTGGCCCTGCAGCGGCACTTTGTGCGCGGGGTCACGCTCGGCGGAATCAAGTAACCCCATCGAAGCGGGAGCGAAGCGCGCCCGAAGAGGGGTAAACCATTCAGGATGCTCTGGCCGCTATTGCTTTCCGTGCCGCCCGCCCTTCCCGAAGTCACCTTGACGCCGGGGATGAAGATCACGTCCAGCGTGCGCGTGCGGCCAGGCACCTATGTGCTGCCGAATGCCAACGAGGATGGCACCGGCGCAGCCATCTTCATTGAAGGCGACAACATCACCATTGACCTCAGTGGGGTCACCATTCGTGGCACCGAGGCGACAGTGGAGCCCGATGAGCGCACCGGCACCGGCCTGCTGATTGAAGGCACCGGGGTGGAAATCCGCAACGCCCGGGTCCACGGCTACAAGGTCGGCATCATGGCCCGGCACAGCCCTGGGCTGAAGGTGATGAACACCGACCTCTCCTACAACTGGAAGCAACACCTGAAGAGCACCCTGGAGAAGGAAGACACTTCGGATTGGATGAGCTACCACCAGAACGAGAAGAACGAGTGGCTCCGGTACGGCGCGGCGCTGTACCTGGACAATTGCGATCGGTTTGAAGTCCGGAACGTCACCGCGCGGGGCGGGCAAAACGGGCTCATGATGACCCGCACCGATGGCGGCCTGGTGTGGAACTCGGACTTCTCGTTCCTCAGCAGCGTGGGCGTGGGGATGTACCGCAGCAGTGGCAATCGCATCATGCACAACAGCATTGACTGGTGCGTGCGGGGGTACAGCCACGGTGTCTACAACCGGGGGCAGGACAGCACCGGCATCCTGATTTATGAGCAATCGCACCGCAACGTGTTTGCCTACAATTCGGTGACGCACGGGGGCGATGGCTTCTTCCTTTGGGCCGGGCAGACCACCATGGATACCGGTGAGGGCGGCTGCAACGACAACCTTCTCTTCGGTAACGACTTTTCGCATGCGCCTACAAACGGGATTGAGGCGACCTTCAGCCGCAACCAGTTTGTGAACAACAAGGTGATGGAGTGCTGGCACGGGGTTTGGGGCGGCTATAGCTACGACACGCTCATTGCGGGCAATGTGTTTGGCCTCAACGCTGAGGCTATTGCCATCGAGCATGGGCAGGACAATCAGATCCTGGGCAATACATTCCGGCGCGACCGCAATGTGCTCCGCATTTGGCAGAACGCCAGCCAAGACCCGAACTGGGGCTACCCCAAGAACCGCGACACCAAGAGTCGCGACCTTTCGTTTGAGTGGAACCTGGTAGCGGACGTGGACGGCCCGGCGTTCTGGCTAACCGACACGGAGAACATCTCCCTGCGGCACAACTTGCTGGCCCGCTTGGCCAAGCCGTTTGAACTGAAGGGCAACCTGCCGGGGATGCGGTTCGAGAACTCCGAGTATCGCGGGGCCACCGAGCCCCAATGGCCGACCGAGGCTTCGGCCCGCAACGTGGACTTCGTTTCCAGCCCCACGGCAGCCGCACCGCCCACGATGCAGGGAAGTGGCAACGTGATTGTTTCGGACAAGTTCGACCAGCGCGAATATCTCAGCCGGTTCAACGTGCCGTGGGATCCCTACGCTCGCAACTGGTCGCTGCCGGCTCCGATGGAGGACATGAAGACCACCATGGCGCTGGCGCTGCAAGAAATGGTACGCCAGCTCGCGCCCAGCCCGCTGGCGGGGGGTAAGGACCCGTTCCTGGCTCCAGGCAGCCTGCGGGGACGTCGCTATATCCTGGTGGACGAATGGGGACCGTACGACTTCCAAAGCCCGAAGCTGTGGCCGCGCCTGCCGGTAACGACCTCGGCGGACGGCAAAACGCAGACCCAAGTTTTCGACATCCTCGGCCCGGTGGGCAAGTGGCAGGTGAAGAGCGTCAAGGGCGTGACCCTGAGTGCCACGCGCGGCCAGGTGCCCGGCCAGGTGACCGTGACGACCGACCTGGAGAACCCCTCGGCAGTGATGGAGGTTCAGCTCGAGTTCGTCGGGCAACAAACCGTGGACTACCGCGGCGTGGTGTCTCCGGCGGGCAGCCGGGTGCCGTTTGGCTATCGACGCACGAATGTGCCGATCCAGTGGGAGGTCAAGCACTTCGCATGGCAGAAGGACACCAGCGACCCGCGCACCCAAGCGGATGCCTTTGCCGCGATCCTGAAGGGCGCCCCGCTGGCAGAGTTCACGACCAATCGGCTGGAGATCACGGCCTACAACTCCCCTCGGGCGGGCGTGCCGGACAACTACTGGGCGACGGTGGCGCGCGGCGTCGTGAAGGCCGCTCCCGGTCGGTATCGCTTGCGAGTGACGACCGACGACGGATGCCGGGTGCGGGTCAACGGCCAGGAAGTCATCACAAACGCCTGGAAGTACCAAGGGCCAACCGAATATGCCACCGACGTGGTGTTGAAGGGCGACGATGTGATTGATATCGAGCACTTTGAGATTGATGGCTACGCCACCCTCATGGTCCGATTGGAGCCCCTGGACTAGTTCTCTCCTCGGGCAAAGCGACACAATCAGGGACGATGTCTTCCGTCGCGCTCTCGGAGCAACTTCGCACCGCATTTGATGGCGCGGGGGAAGAATTCACCATCGGCGACCTGCTAAGCCAAGTGGAAGGCAAGGGTTACGGCCTGCTGCTCACCATCAGCCCGCTCCCCACGGCTTTGCCCTTTACGCCTCCGGGATTCACGCTCCCGTTTGGCTTGCTGCAGGTGGTGCTGGCGGGGCAGATGTTGGTGGGGCGCCCGACTCCGTGGCTCCCCAAGAGTGTGCTGAACCGGAAGGTGACCAGCAAAGGGGGCAACCCCAAGAAAATGTGGGCGGCGATGCCGGGCTTTATGGCGAAGTTCGAGCGAATGCTGCGCCCGCGATTGGGATTTTTGTATCAGGGCATTGGCCCGAACCTGCTGGCCATTTCGGTGATGCTGGCGAGCCTTGCGATGATGGTTCCGTTTCCGATCACCAATAGCATCTGCGCCATTGGCGTGTTCATGGTCGGGCTGGGTTACTTAGAAGAAGATGGCTTGTTCGGCCTGGTAGGGGCAGTGGTTTGCATTCTGTCCTTCCTCATCGTGGCGGCGCTGATTGTCGGGCCGATCTGGTTCGGCATGAAAGGCCTGCGCATGGAAAAGATGTGGTAACCCACCCCGCGAGGGGAACGGGGAAGGTATAAGTCCATCCCGATGGTGGAGGCGCACGGGATCACGCACCGGTTCGGTTCTTTTGCGGCCCTGACTTCGGTGAACCTCCGTTTGCAAGTGGGAGAAATTCACGGCCTGATCGGTGAAAATGGCGCCGGTAAGAGCACCCTGCTGCGCATTTTGAGCGGGCTCATCATCCCCACCGAAGGGGAATTGCGCGTGGATGGGGCGGCGCGGCGTTTTTCTCGCCCGCGCGAGGCCTCGGATGCCGGCATTGCGGTGGTCCACCAAGAACTCAACCTCATCCCCGACCTGACGGTGACAGAGAACATCTCCTTGGGCCGCGAACCCCGGCGCGCGGGCTTGCTGGACCGAGCGGCGATGCGGGCAACGGCGGTGCGGGCCCTTGAGCGGGTAGGGAGCCCCTCGGACCCCGATGCCTTGGTGCGCGAGCTTCCCCTTGCCGAGCAGCAGCTCGTAGAGATTGCCCGGGCGATGAGCCAGAACGCGCGAATCATCATCTTCGACGAGCCCACGGCGGTTTTGCCCCGCCCGGCCACGCTGCGCTTGCTCGACCTGATGCGGCAGCTGAAGAGTGAGGGAGTGGGGATTGCTTTTGTAAGCCACCACCTGGACGAGATCGAAGCGGTGTGCGATGTGGTGACGGTGCTGCGAGACGGGCAAGTGGTGCGCGAGTTCACCGCCCCTGATTTGGCCCCGGAAGTGTTGGCCCCCGCGATGGTTGGCCGCGACCTGCAGAATATGTATCCCGCCCGCACCGATGTGAGTCAGCGGCCCGTAACCATGCAGGTTCAGGCACTCACCGCGCCCCCGCTGGTGCAAAGCGCGCAGTTTGAACTCCGGGAGGGTGAAATCCTGGGAATTGCCGGCTTGGTCGGCGCGGGTCGCACCGAGCTATTGGAAGCCATTGCCGGGCTGAGGCCCAGCACGGGGCAGATTTCGCTGCTAGGGCAGGCGGTCACGGGGAACGCGCGTCAGCGCCTTGCCCAGGGGCTGGCTTATGTGCCGGAGGATCGCAAGATCACCGGCCTGCACATTGACCTCAGCATCGAGGAGAACATTGGCATGGCGCAGCTGCCCAAGTTCGCCCACCCGATGCTGGATGCCAAGGCACGCCGCGCCGCCACGGAGGCCTGGAAAGAGCGACTGGATATCAAGATGCGGAGCGCTGAGGACCCGGTGGGGAGCCTGAGCGGTGGCAACCAGCAGAAGGTGGCGCTGGCCAAGTGGCTGGAAGGCGACCCGGCCGTGCTGCTGCTGGATGAACCCACGCGCGGGGTGGACATCGGGGCGAAAGCGGAGATTTACAAGGTGATTGCCGACCTTGCTGCCGAGGGCCGGGCCTGCGTGGTGGCCAGCAGCGAGATGCCGGAATTAATTGGGCTTTGCCACCGCATTTTGGTGATGCGCCAGGGCCGCATTGTGGGAGAAGTAACGGGAACGGATATGACGGAAGAGACGATTTTGAACTACGCAGCGGGAGTGGATTCCGGGGAGGACGTGGCGTGAAGCTGCTCAAGCAATACGGCGTGATTTTCGCCTTCTTCCTGCTGTTCATCGTCAGCGCCATCATGGATCCGGGCAACTTTCTGCGGCCAGAGAACCTGCTGCTACTCATCCGCCAGAACGTGGACATCGGCCTGATTGCCGTGGGGATGACGATCGTGATCGTGGCCGGTGGGATTGACCTGAGCGTCGGCGCCTTGATGACCCTCGCGGCCGCCGTCGGCTTGACCGCTTTGAACAAGCAGGGCGTCAATGGTGGCGCCATGGCGGTGGCCATGGCTGCCGTTGTTACCGTCGGGCTGGGCACGGTGCTGGGGCTCATCAATGGGCTTTTGGTGACTCTAGGGCGGCTTGCCCCCTTTGTGGCCACGCTATGTGGCTTGGTGGCGTTCCGCAGCTTGGCGCTGGTGATTGGGCAGGCGGGCGAAATCCGCTCGATGAGCCCGGACTTGTTCCCGCGCATCGCCAATGAAGGCCTGAACCTGGGCGGAAACCTCAAGATCACCTGGGGGATGATGATCTTTGTCGGGATGGCGGTGATCGCCCACATCCTGCTCGAGCGCACCGCATTGGGGCGAGGCTGGGTGGCGGTGGGCAGCAACGAGAAGGCTTCCCACTATGCGGCCCTGCCGGTGGCACGACTCAAGACGCTGTCTTATGTTTTCTTGGGGCTGTGTTCGGGCCTCGCTGGCCTCATTTACGCCTCGCGGCTGAATAGCGTGTCCACCAATAACATGGGCACGCTCTATGAACTGGACGCGATTGCGGCAGTGGTCATTGGGGGCGCGAGCCTCTCCGGCGGCAAGGGCAAGGTCATCAATACCGTGTTTGGGGTGCTCATCCTGGCGCTGATCGGCAATATGTTAGTCCTGCAAAACGTCGATTCGAATTGGAAAGGCTTTGTAAAAGGGGCTATCATTCTCTTGGCCGTCATGGTTCAACGCGAACGCAAGGCGAGCTGAAGGAAGAGATATGATTCGATGGAGCGCGATTGCAGCGTCTCTCTTAGCGGCGAGCACGCTATTTGTGGGCTGCACGAGTACGAGTGCCCCGACGGCTTCGGGCAGCGCACCGGCCGGCGGTGCCGCCCCGGCGGCGGGCCAAAAGCTGCGCATTGGGGTTTCGATTCCGTCCGCCACGCACGGCTGGACGGCCGGGGTGAACTGGTGGGCTGAGCAAACCAAGGCCCTGTATCCCGATGCGGAAATCACGATTGTAACCAGCGATTCGCCGAGCAAGCAGGTTTCGGACATCGAAGCTATGCTGGCCAAGGGCGTGGACGGCATGGTGATTCTGGCCACCGAAAGTGCAGCCATCACGCCGGTCGCCAAGACGGCGAAAGAGCGTGGCGTTTACGTGGTGAGCGTGGACCGAGGCTTTACCGAGCCGGTGGCGGACATCTTCTTGGAAGGCGACAACGTGGGCTTTGGCCGCGTGGCCGCGCAGTTCATCAGCACCAAGCTCAACGGCAATGGCAAGGTGATTGCCCTGCAGGGCCTGCCGAGCACGGTGAACACGGACCGCCTCAACGGATTTAAGGAAGCCATCAAGGGCACGCCGGGCATCCAGATCGTGGCCGAGCCGGAAGGTGGTTGGAACCGCGACCAAGCCTACAAGGCCGTGCAAACCCTGCTGCCGAAGCATGCCGATCTCGCTGCCGTGTGGGCAGCCGACGATGACATGGCTCTGGGCGTGGAGCAAGCGCTGAAGGAAGCGAACCGCACCAACGTGTGGATCGTGGGTGGCGGCGGCATGAAGGACGTGGTCAAGAAGGTCATGGACAAGGACGCCATGTTCCCGGCCACGGTCACCTATTCGCCGAACATGATTGCCAGTGGCATCCACATGGCCGTGAGCGCGCTTCGCGATGGCAACATTGACAAGAAGCGGGGCTACCTGCCGCGCCACATGCGCATCAGCGTGGACCTGGTGACGCCGGAGAACGCGCAGCAGTTCTACTTCCCGGATTCGATCTACTAAGCGTGGCTTAGGATCGAGTCGCCGCCTTGAGGGCAGCTACCGCGTCGTGGATGCGGGCGCTGCCCTCACCGTTTTTCCATTCCCGGTGGATAAGGTCCACCAAGAACGAGCCCACCACGGCGCCATCGGCCACCTGGCATACGTCTCGCACATCTTGCGGTTCGCGGATGCCAAAGCCCACGCAGATGGGGAGGTCGGTCATGCGTCGTAGGCGTTCCACCAGGGTCACGTACTCCGGCGCCTCTTGGTTGCCCGCGCCGGTCACGCCGGTACGGCTCACGGCATAGATGAAGCCTTCGGCGTGGTTCACCACCTGCATAAGTCGTTCAGAGGTGCTGGTGGGGGCGGCAAGGAGGACATTGTCGAGGCCGGCGTCGGTGCTGGCGGCGAACCAGGCCGCTCCTTCCTCGGGGATCATGTCGCAAACAATGGTGGCGCTGGCCCCGGCGTCCTTGGCCGCATGGGCAAAGTTCGGGAGCCCCATGCGCATCATCGGGTTGAGATAGCCCATCAGGATGAGCGGAACCCGGTCAAACCCCCGGATGGCATCGAGAACCGCATGGGTGGTGACGCCACGATCGAGGGCGCGCTGGCTGCTGGCCTGGATGGTCGGGCCGTCGGCAATGGGGTCCGAAAAGGGAAGTCCGATTTCGATCGCATCGGTGCCCGCATCCGCAAGGGTGTTCAGGATCGGGACAAGCTGATCCAGAGCGGGGTCCCCGGCGGTGACGAAAGAAATGAGTGCTTTCTCTTGCTTGTCCCTAAGATTCGCAAACATTTCCCCGAGCCGCTTCATACGGCGTCAAGGATACTTTGACGGAGCCCTCACATGGACCCTGAATCCAGCAAACTGTAAATTTTTGCAAAGATTCGTTCACGCTCGGGGCGAGACTGATTTTGGCTGCGCCCTGCTGTCCGCTGAATCGCCTCGGAGATGTTCTGGAGCGCCACCATTGCGCCAGGCTTTGAACCTTGTCGGTACTCCGGCTCAGACTTAGACGATACGTTATCTCGCAGTTCTCGGTACTTCGCCCACACCTCGCTTTGCGGCCTTTGGGGAAGGGTCTCCCCCTGCATCGTCCGTTGAAGGAAAACCTCGCACTCCACGGCGTTGGAGGCCGTGATCAGGGACCAAATGGTCCCACCTCCCGAAAGGTAAGAGCCGACCGTGGTCGTGTTCGCCGTGACCGTTTCGAGGTCGGTGCGCAAGGCAAAAAGGGCGTCGCCTTGCTTCACCGGCAGTCGAAGAATCTTCTCGTCATTGACCTCTCGCAGCGCGTCGCGGTAGGTGATATTGGCCTCGACCATCGTTACCGTGTTTTCGTCGCGGGTACGCATGTAAGAGCGATACCAAGCCGTGTAGCCCATACCCACGATCTGGCTGGCCGTGAGCCCGTCCCGGCTATCTCGCCCTTCCTGCGCCAGCACTAGCGCGGCCAGCCACATCACCATAGGGCCAGCTTACTGCGCCGTGGCTTCGGCCGTGCGTTTTGCCCGGCGAACCAGCCACCAAAAAACGCCCACAATTGGCCCCCAAACCGGGATGAACACCAGGAATCGAATGCCAAAGTCCGCCAGGCCCCGAGTGAAGTTTTGAAGCGCAACAAAAGACTCTTGGAAAGCACGAGAAGCCCAATCGGTCGGGGCATTCGTCGCCGTGTTCATGGCGACCCGGAACTTGAGTTCAATCGTACTCAGGGCGCTCATGCGGGCAAGGCTCTTGAGGCGGGCATCCACGGATTCAATTTCCTGGCGAATCGAGGAGAGTTGCCCCCGAAGCTTGAGAATCTCGTCCACGTTGCGGGCGCGGCTGTAGAGGCCCAACAGGCTCTGTTCTTCCGCCCGCAAAGCCTTCAATCGAGCCTGCGCGTCCACAGCTTGGGTGGTGACATCCTCGGAGTTTGTGCTTTCTTCCAGCACCCTGGCGCCGGCCTTCAACTCTTCCATCAAGCTTTCGTACTTCTGCACTGGCACCCGGGCCGTGAGCGTGCCGTAACGAAGCGGCTGGCCTGACATTCTTTCGGTCTCAACGTAACCGCCAGCCGCACGGATCAAGCGGACCGCTTCTTTCCGGGCATCCGGGATATCTTGCACTTCTAGCGTGAGCATCCCGGTGCGCACTAACCATCTCTCCGTCTGGGTGGTCTCGTTCACGATTTGGGCCAAGGGCGAACTCGTCGCATCCTGGGCGATGGCTTCCGTCGCGCTCCCACGGGCAGGCATGGAGGCCACTTCGGCGGCCGGACTCGCTTCCGACTGGGTGGCCGGACTTGGCCCGGTGGGGCACCCGACGAGGAGCAAGCTGACCAGCAGCAATCCGATGAGAAACAGCATGCGCTGTTGCATATTTCTCATGACGTCACCGTCGGGTGAATTGTAACCGAACTAACGGACTTTCTCCAAAGGGCGAATGTGCAAGTTGGGTTCAGGTTACATGGCCGTGGCCGCGTACTTCTTGGCCCGCCGCACGAGAAGCCAGATGACCAGCGCCATGGGGCCCCACACCGGTGTGTAAACCACGAAGCGAATTCCGAGATCGGCCACCCCGCGCAAGAATCCGAGGAGACCGGCGTATGATTCTTGGAAAGTGCGGCCGGCCCAGTCGCTCGGGGCATCCGGAGGCAGGTTCATCGGGATGCGGAAGTCAATCGTGATCGTGCTGAGCGCACTCATTCGTGCCAGGCTCTTGAGCTGCGCATCGGTGGATTCGATCTGCTGCCGCACCGAAGCCACCTGACTACGGAGCTTGAGCAAGTCATCCACGTTCGAGGCGCGCCGGTACATCTGCAGCAGGCTCTCCTCTTCGGCCCGGAGGGCTTTCAGACGAGCCTGGGCATCCACCGCCTGGGTGGTGACGTCTTCCGTGTTGCTCGATTCGCCCAGGACCCTGCCTTTCGCCTTTAGCTGGTCAATCGTGTCCTGATACTTCTGCACCGGCACCCGGGCCGTCATGGATCCGACCCGGAGGGGTTCTCCGGCCATGCTTTCCGATTCGACATAACCGCCCTGGGCGCGAATGAGACGAACCGCCTCTTTGTGCGCGGTCGGGATGTCCTTCACTTCGAGCGAGAGGGACCCGTTGCGAACCAGCCAGCGATCCGCCACCTGGATCTCGTTGACGAGGTAGGAATTTGCCGATTCGGGGGCTCCGGCTTCGGTGGATGCGGCCACATCGGCCCGTCCCATTTTCTCGGTTGCATTGGGGGCGCTGGCGGCGGTCGCGCCGCCTTCAGACGACGAACATCCCACAAGAAGAAGGCTCAGGACGAGCAAGCTGACGAGGTTTCGCGATCGTTGTCGCATGGCCCCTCTGACGGAGGTCTCGCGGGCTTGGTAACAGGACCTAAAGGGGCGACCTAATTAGGCGTGAATGCCAATGCGACGCCGGTTGAGGGTGTCGCGCCGCTCCATGAGCCCGAGCCGCACCATCAGCACGGTGAGGGCCAACAGCACCGTGCCATTGAGGAAAAGCACAATCGGCTGGGCCAGAAACACCCGGTTGGAAATCGGAGTGGTGAAGAGCAGAGCCAGGTTCAGTCCCGCCAGGACAAAACCCACCCGTTCGCCTTGGCGCGCACCGAAATGCATCCGCGTCATGCTGGGGTGCACGGCCAGCGGTGGCAGCAGGGAATCCCCGATCTCCTCCGGCGTGGCCTGGATCCATTCGCGCAGGCCTCGGTGGAACGCCCCCGCCCGCCGGCGCACATCGTGGTCCTCAAAGGGGTCAATCATAAGGATGTGCAATCGGGCCGATTCCTCGTGCCCCGGGATGGGGATCATCATGGGTGCGCCGAAGGCCACATCGCGGGGGCGGGCATCCTGCGGCCACAGCGCCACGGGGGGAAGATCATGCCGGGCAATGTGGAAGGCCGTGTGAAGCCCTTTGAAATAGAGGGTGTCCTGCTCGATCCAGCAGAAGCCGTCATCGGTGCCGGTGATCGTCGGCCCCTGCGCCACCGCAATCCCGCAGGGCACCGCCCGCTCGTTGGGTAGCCGCTTGCGCAGGGCACCTAGCCCGCCGCCATTCTCGATGACGTTGGTCATGCGGCGATAGATCACCCACAGGATCATTTGCGGAACGGCGATGGCAATGAGCGCCTTGACATGGGTGGCCAGGAGCACGTCGCCGGTCTCGGAGAAGCGCGCCACCATGAGCAAGTACGCCACGCCCATGGTGAGGAAGCCGAAGGTGAGGACGCGTTGCCACGCCAGATCGAAGCCGTTGCTCAGCCGGCCTTCTTGGCCCCGGCTGGCTACCCGCCAGGTCGCCACGGGCACTTGACTATCGTCTGATGAGAGTCCGGGGCCGGGCGTCATCCTCATACCACTGATGGTACACCGAGAGTTGAGCATTTCCTCGGGGTTGGCCGGAAAACCCAGCCTTTGAACGTAGAATTTCGTGTGATGACCGGCACACCCCACGCTTTTCACGGCGGCGCATCGTTCGAGGCCATCGGCACGGACTTTGCCGATCTCTCGCGGCGCACCGACGTGATTGATGCCGATGTGCTGGACGCTTGGTATCCGCCGGCCCCCGAGGTGGTGGCCGAAGTGCATGCGCACCTGGAGTGGCTGATGAAGACCAGCCCGCCCACCCACGGCGACGGGCTGCGGGCCGCCATTGCCGCGATGCCGGGCCTGAGCCCCGCCCACATTCTGCTGGGGAGCGGCACCAGCAGCCTGATGTACCACGCCCTGCCGCAACTGGTGCAGCGCGGGCAACGGGTGTGCCTGCTGGACCCGATGTACGGCGAATATGACCACCTGTGCGGGCAGGTCATCGGCGCGGAGATTGTGCGCGCAGAGCTGAGCGAGGCGGAGGCCTTTGCCCCCGACCCCGATGAAATTGCCAAGGCCGCCCGGGGCTGCCGCCTGCTCATCATGGTGAACCCGAACAGCCCCACCGGCCGCACGCTGAGTGCCGAGGGATTGGGCAGGCTAATGAGCCAGCTGGATGACGACATCACGGTGTGGATTGATGAGACGTACATTGACTTCGCGCCGGGGGTGCCGAGCGCCGAGCCCCTGGTGGCCGAGGACCCGCGCCTGATCGTCTGCAAGTCCATGAGCAAGTTCTTTGGGTTGAGCGGCCTGCGGGTGGGCTACCTGGCCGCCGACCCCGCTCGCATCGCCCCGTGGGAAGCCTACAGTCCGCCCTGGAGCGTCGGTTTGCTGGCGCAGGTGGCGGCCGTGCGCGCCCTGCAGCACTACGACTATTACGCCGCCCGTGCCCAGGAAACCCATGCGCTCCGCGCCGCACTGGCCCAAGAACTGAGCCAAATCCCGGGCCTGGAGCCCCTGCCCAGCGACACTAACTTCCTGCTCATCCGCACCCAGCGCCCCGCCGCCCAGCTGGTGGCGCAACTCCGAGAGCGGAACCTGTTTTGGCGGGACTGCGATTCGCTCAGCCCCCGGTTCCAGGGCCGCTATGTGCGCACGGCGGTGAAGGATGCCGCCACCAACCAACGCATGGTGCAAGTCGTAAGCGATGTGATGCGGGGATAATGGAGGGAGGAACCCCACTCCGCCATGGAACGAACCCGGGAAAGCATCAGCGTCTTTGACATCTTCAAGATTGGGGTCGGCCCCAGCAGCAGCCACACCATGGGGCCGTGGCGGGCCGCGCAGCGCTTTCTCAACCGCGCGCGGCGGGATGGCTGGTTCGACCGCATTGAATCGGTGCATGTGGACCTCTTCGGCAGCCTGGCCAAAACCGGGCGCGGGCACGGCACCGACATCGCCGTGATGCTCGGCCTGATGGACGCCGACGTGGAGGCTATTGACACCACCACCATCCCCGGCATCATCAGCGAGATCAAGTCCAAGCAGACCCTGCGCGTGGGCGGCGAGCGGGATGTGCCGTTTACGCCCATGACGCACATCGGGTTCCACGTTACCAAGACCCACCCCGGCCACCCGAATGCGCTCACGTTCCGGGCGCGACTGACGAGCGGGGAAGAGATGCAGGGCACCTTCTTCAGCGTCGGCGGGGGGTTCGTGGTCAGCGAAGAGCAGGATGAACCCATCGCCCGGCAGCAGGTGCAGTTGCCGTTCCCGATCGAACTTGCCGCCGATGCCCTGCGCTATTGCGAAGAGAAGGGCACCAACCTGCCGACCCTGGTGATGCAGAACGAACTGGCCTGGCGCACCATGCCCGAGATTCGCGAGCGCTTGCGCCGCATTGCCAGCACCATGTTCGAGTGCGTGTGGCGGGGGGCGCACACCGAGGGGATTCTGCCCGGCGGGCTGAACGTGAAGCGGCGCGCCGCCGCCATGAACCAAGCCCTGGTGCCCGGCGGGCCGAAGGATTACGACGGATGGCTGGCTTCATTACGCAGCATCGGCACGGGGTTCTCGGAGAACTTGCAGGCGGTTTCGATGTTTGCGCTGGCGGTGAACGAGGAGAACGCCGCCTTCGGGCGGGTGGTGACGGCCCCCACCAATGGCGCGGCGGGGGTCATCCCGGCGGTGCTGCTGTATATGTTTGCCGTGATGGAGCCGGAGCCGGCGGACCCGTGGCGGGCGTGCGAAGAGTTCCTGATGGTGGCAGGCGAGGTCGGGTCGTTATTCAAGAAGGGCGCGACGATCTCGGCGGCGATGGGCGGGTGTCAGGCCGAAATCGGCGTGAGCAGCGCGATGGCGGCGGCGGGGCTGGCCCACGTGCGCGGGGCCACGGCGGCGCAGTGCATGATGGCGGCGGAGATTGCCATGGAACACCACCTGGGCATGACGTGCGACCCCATTGGGGGGCTGGTGCAGGTGCCGTGTATCGAGCGGAACACCATGGGGGCGATAAAGGCGATCAATGCGGCGGAGATTGCGATCATCAGCGACCCGGCGGCGGCGCGGGTGAGCCTGGACGATGTGATTTCGACCATGTGGCAGACCGCGCTGGACATGAGCGAGAAGTACAAGGAGACCAGCGAGGGCGGGCTGGCGGTCAGGATTCCGGTGATTGTTCCGGAGTGCTAGGCGGTCTTGAATTTGTGATGAGATCGACCAATGGTGGGTGAATGAAGATGAGCTTGGTATGGCGAAAGGGCGTTTTGGGAGTTTGCTTCCTTCTGATCCCCATTTCCATGCTGGGCGTTGCTTGCAAAGGGTCCAGCGTGCAAAGTTCAGAGACGTTTGTGGAGTGGCACGTTGTTCCAGGAACGAACATACGCTATACGACACCGTACTACTCGTTGAAAGCAGTTTTGGAAGACGGCTTCGCGGGGACCTTGGTAGCTGTTGATGCGCCGAATATCGAAAAGGACGGCAAGCTTTTTGTCATCCGTCAAAAGGGCAACCAGATATTGGTTCCGAAGGGTCTTATATATCGCGGCACAAATCGAGCGTCAGGCCACAACAGTTACCTAGTCATGCGGATTGAGAATCAAAGTGGCGTTGTTCTCTTCGACCACTTTGACGAAACGAAGCGAGTTTACGAAGAAGGGCGATTAAGCGGACGTGACTCCGAAATGGTCTTCACCTTCCGAAGGGCGGAAATCAAGAAGGGATAGGAAACCCTTCGTCCAGAAGGCGGGATATCTGCCGGTTAGTATCCGGATTTCCCCCTCCGCCCGGCTTACGCCAGGTCGTGAAGGGGGAATTTTTGCGTCAGCTGGTGCACTTCGGAGCGGACGGCGGCCTGCACCGCCTCATCCTGCGGAGCGCGCAGCACCCGCGCCATCCACCCGGCAATCAGCCGCATTTCCGATTCACCCAGCCCGCGCGTGGTCACGGCGGGGGTCCCCAGCCGAAGCCCGCTCGTCACAAACGGCTTCTCGGGGTCGTTCGGAATCGCGTTCTTGTTCGTCGTCATGTGGGCGGCTTCCAGCGCGTCCTGCGCCAGCTTGCCCGTCACCCCAAAGGGTCGCAGGTCCACCAGCATCAGGTGGCTATCGGTGCCGCCGCTGACAATGCGGAAGCCTTCGGCCGTCAGTGCCGCCGCCAGGGCCTGCGCGTTGGCCTTCACCCGGCGGGCGTAATCCTTAAACTCGGGGCGCAGCGCCTCACCGAACGCCACTGCCTTCGCGGCGATCACGTGCATCAGCGGGCCGCCCTGCAGGCCAGGGAACACCGTCTTGTTGATCTTGGTCACGTAATCCGCGTCCCCGATGATCATGCCGCCGCGCGGCCCTCGGATGCTCTTGTGCGTGGTGCTGGTCACCACCTGCGCATGCCCCACCGGCGAGGGGTAAACGCCCCCGGCGATAAGCCCGCTGTAGTGCGACATATCGCACATGTGCAGGGCGTCCACCTCGTCGGCCACCCGGCGGATGAAGGCAAAGTCGAATTCGCGGCTATAGGCGGTGGCCCCGCTCACAATCACGCGGGGGCGGCTCTCGTGGGCGATGCGGCGCAGTTCGTCGTAGTCAATCTGCTCGTCGCTGTCGCGCACACCGTAGGCGGCCACGTTATAGAGCTGGCCGCTGAAGTTGACAGTGGCACCGTGGGTCAGGTGCCCGCCGTGGGCCAGGTTCATGGCCATCAGGGTGTCGCCGGGCTTCATAAAGGTGAAGTAGGCGGCCATGTTGGCGCTGGCGCCGCTGTGGGGCTGCACGTTGGCGGCTTCGGCCCCGTAGAGCTCACACACACGCTGGATGGCCAGGGTTTCCACTTCGTCGGCGTGGGCGCACCCGCCGTAATAGCGCTTGCCGGGGTAGCCCTCGGCGTATTTGTCCGTGAGCACGCTGCCCATGGCTTCGCGCACGGCGGCGCTGGAGTGGTTCTCGCTGGCGATCAGCTCCAGGTGCTCTTGCTGACGCTGGACCTCGCGCTGGAGGATCGCGGCGACGCTGGGGTCGCTTTCGGCAAGGGTGGTGCGGTGGTGGGCGGGCATCGCCGTCGAGGCCATGCCGCTATTCTATCCGAGAGTTCACCCCGAACCTGTGCCCGAGGCTAAGCCGGGGCCGTGGCTTGCGCCAGCGCCCGCTCCAGGTCGGCGATGATGTCGCGCGGATCCTCTAACCCCACACTCAGGCGCAATCCCCCCGGCAGAATCCCACCCTGCATCTGCACTTCGGGCGAGATGGCCGAGTGCGTCATCGAAGCCGGGTGCTCAATCAGCGTCTTGATCTGCCCCAAGGACACCGCCAGCGTCACGCTGAGGGCATGGGCCGCGATGTGGTTGCTCACGCGCATGGCCGCCGCGTAGCTCTCTTCCAGGCTCCCCTGCAGGCTAAAGAACAGCATCGAGCCCGGCGCAAAGTTGCCATCGTAATCGCGCATTTGCCGCTCGGCCAGTTCCCGCTGCGGGAAGTCCGCGCGGCCCGGATACCACACCTGCGCCACCGCCGGGTGCTGGGCCAGGTAATCGGCCACCAGCGCGGCGTTGCGCTGTTGCACTTCCAGCCGGTGGGGGAGCGTGGGCAGGCCATAGACGCTGACGTGCCAGGCCGTATCCGGCGCGATGCTGCCCCCAAAATCCTTGCGGTAGAGCAGAAGATCGGTTTCGGCGCGGCGCGGCCCGATGACGACCCCGCCCATGTTGGTGCCGAAGCCGCCGATGTGCTTGGTGAGGCTGTGCACCACAAAGTCAATGCCGTGGGTGAGGGGGCGCTGGCCGAAAGGCGAGGCGAAGGTGTTGTCCACGATGCTGACCACGCGCTCGGATTCGGGGCGGGAGGCGTTCACCTCGGCCACCACGCGGGCAACCATTTCCAGGTCAATCAGCTCCATGGTCGGGTTGGTGGGGGTTTCGAAGTAGACCACCCGTGTCTCCGGGCGGATGGCGGCGCGGAGGTCATCTTCGCTCTGGAAGTTGGCCAGCGTGTGCGTGATGCCAAAGCGGGGAAGCCAGTTGACCACGTGGCTGTAGGTGCAGCCGTAGATGGCGGGCGGCATGACGATGTGGTCGCCCTGGCGCACATGGATGCCGATGGCGGCGGCGATGGCGGCCATGCCGGTGGCGAAGACCACGGCGGTCTCCCCACGCTCGGCGAAGGCGAGGTTCTCCTCCAGCATGCCGCTGCAGGGCTCGTCCAGCCGCTCATAGATGTAGATGGGTGTGGCGGTGTCGCGGTTGATGGCGGGGTTGGCGAACTGTTGGAAGCCCGCGGCCCCGCGCTCGGCGCTGCGCAGGCGGAACGTGACGGCCGTGGTGATGGGCGGGGTGATGTGGTCTTGGAAATCCCACTTCTCGCTGCGGAACTTGCCGTGGATCAAAACGGAACGATCGCGATAGCTGGGTTCTTGCGCCATTCATTGACTATAACGAACGGTGTCGCGAATGTCAAATCACGCTAAGAATATTCCTGAGAGGCGGGGCTGGGGGCTAAGCAACGCACGCAAATCCGCAAAGTGACAAAAGAAAAGCCTCCTGGCCCGTGGTGGGCAAGGAGGCGTGCTTTGGTTTCCCCTTGCGGGGAGAGTTCACTTCTTGTTTCGTTCGCGACCGTAGCGCTGCATGAACTTCTCGACGCGACCGGCGGAGTCCACAATGCGCTTCTGGCCCGTGTAGAACGGGTGGGTGAAGGCGCTGATATCGAGGCGGATCACAAAGTGGTCCACGCCGTCAATCGTGCGCGTTTCGTTGCTCTTGGCCGTCGAGAGGCCGGGCCATTCATGTTCACCGTCAACCCAAAGGACGGGGTTGTTCACCGGATGCGTATCGGCCTTCATAATTCTCAGTTCCTGGCCCCCGTCCTTGCACCGTGCAAACACGAATGGGCGCGAAGACAAATAATGGCACATCCCGCTCCTGGCTGCGGGGGCGGTGGCCCATTTTGGGCCGATTTTCCCTCAGCCGGCAGGGCGTCGCCAGTGGCTGCGCACCAGGTCGGTGTCGGGCAAGGCGACTTCCTTTACATACTCCAGGCCCATGCTACTGAAGGCTTCTAGCTCTTGGCGCAGCAGGGGCCAGGGCACGGGTCCCCATTCGGCGTCCTCGGGGCGGATGCGCGTGATGATCCAGAGTTCGGCCCCGGGCGCAAGCAGCGAGGCAATAGCCCGGCTGGCGGCGGCGCGGCTCTCCGGAGGTAACGCCTGGAGCGTGTAGACCTCCACCACCCAATCGAACTGGCCCATTCGCTCGGCCGGCAAGGCAAAGAGGTCGGCTTGCTCGTATTGCACATGGGTTTCCGGCCAGCGCTGTTTCGCCCATTCGATGGCGGTGGCGCTGACATCAAACGCCCACACCGAATCCGCCCGCGCGGCCACCCATTCGGCGTCATCCCCCAGCCCGCATCCCACTACAGCGGCTCGCCCGCCCGGCGCCGGATCTTGCAGCAGGGGGTGGGGTTCCAGGTCGGCCCACGGCACGCACCGCGCGTCTCCCTCGGCGGCCTGGTAGAGGGGCTCGAACCACTGCGAGGGTTGGCCCTGCTCTCGGGCGCGATTGGCCAGCCGGGCGGCGGCCCGGCGCACCTCAATATCTACCGGCTCCGACATCGTGATTCAGTATAGAAGACGCGGCGATACGTGCAGGTTTTCGCCTTCCTGGGTCCGTATGGGGCGGCGGGTAACCTCCCGGGAAGTGCCGTCCTGCGCCAAAGGTGCCGTGGGCTGGCTAAATCCCAAACCAGGATTTGTAGCCTCAACATGAGCGAAAAGCGCGTATATCTGTTCTCGGAAGGCGATGCCTCCATGCGAGATCTCCTCGGCGGCAAAGGTGCGAACCTTTCGGAAATGTCCAACATCGGACTCCCGGTGCCTCCGGGTTTCACCATCACCACGGCGCAGTGTATGGAGTACTACGCCCATGGCCAAAAGATGCCGGCCGATTTGATGGGCCAAGTCCGCACGGCCGTTGCGGCGGTGGAGAAGGACCTCGGCAAGACGTTTGGGGGAGCCTCCAACCCGCTGCTGGTGTCGGTCCGCTCCGGGGCCAAGTTCAGCATGCCGGGCATGATGGACACAATTCTCAACCTGGGCCTCAACCCGGAAACGCTGCAGGGCGTGATCAGTGAAAGCGGCAGTGAGCGGTTCGCTTACGATGCCTATCGCCGCTTCATCATGATGTTCTCGGCGGTGGTGCTGGACCTCGAAAAGGAAACCTTCGAGCATGCCTTTGACGCCAAGAAGAAGAGCCGGGGCATCAAGCTCGATACGGACCTCACCGCACAAGACCTGAAGGAGATTTCGAACGAATTCCTCGCCATCGTGCAGAAGGAAACGGGCAACTCGTTCCCGACCGACCCGTGGAAGCAGCTGGAACTGGCCATCGAAGCCGTGTTCAAGTCTTGGAACAACGACCGCGCCATCATCTACCGCCGCACCGAGCGCATCCCCGACGAAATCGGCACCGCCGTGAACGTGCAGGCGATGGTCTTTGGCAACCTGGGTGACGACTGTGGCACCGGCGTCGCCTTCACCCGCGACCCCAGCACCGGCGAGAACTACCTTTACGGCGAGTACCTGATGAACGCCCAGGGCGAAGACGTCGTGGCTGGCGTCCGCACTCCCGTGCCCATCAGCGAGCTCGAAAAGCAGAACAAGGCCGTCTACGACGAGTTTGTGGCCATCTGCAACCGCCTGGAAGGTCACTACAAGGACATGCAGGACCTGGAGTTCACGATTGAAAAGGGTCGCCTGTTTATGCTCCAGTGCCGCACCGGTAAGCGCACCGGCCCCGCCGCTGTGCGCATTGCCGTGGAAATGGTGAACGAGGGCCTCATCCAAAAGGAAGTGGCCGTGCAGCGCGTGACCGCCAGCCACCTGGACCAGCTTCTGCACCCGCGCATTGACGATGTTTACGTGACGGATCGCGGCATCAAGGCCGTGGCTCGGGGCCTCGCGGCTTCACCGGGCGCCGCCGTCGGGAAGGCCGTTTTCGATGCCGATACCGCGCAGCGACTGGGCGATGCGGGCGAGAAGGTGATTCTGGTTCGCGACGAAACCAACCCGGATGATGTCCACGGCATGCTGGCCGCGCAGGGCATTCTCACGGCGCGTGGGGGCAAGACCTCGCACGCGGCGGTGGTGGCCCGTGGCTTCGGGATTCCGTGTGTAGCGGGTTGTGAATCGCTCCACGTGGACCTGCGGACCCGCACCTTCTCGGTGGACGGGCAAACGGTGAACGAAGGCGACATCATCAGCGTGGACGGCAGCACGGGCGACGTGTTCTTGCAGCAGCTTCCGCTCATTGCGCCGGATGTCAGCGGCCACTTTGGCACGTTGATGGAGTGGTGCGACGAGTACCGCCGCCTGGATGTGCGCGCCAACGCGGACAACCCGCGCGACGCCCGCCAGGCCCTGGACTTCGGGGCGCAGGGCATTGGCCTTTGCCGCACCGAGCACATGTTCTTCGAAGCCGACCGCTTGCCGATCGTGCGCGACATGATCCTGGCTAAGAGCGACGCCCAGCGCGAAGCCGCCTTGCTGAAGCTTCAAGTCGTGCAGCAAAGCGACTTCGAAGGCATCTTTGAAGCGATGGACGGCAAGCCCGTCACCATTCGCCTGATTGACCCGCCGCTGCACGAGTTCCTCCCCAATCTGGTGGAGCTGAGCAAGGAAGTCACCGAACTGCAGATCGCGGTCAACTCCCTGGGCGGAGATTCCATCAAGGCCCTGCTGGAAGAGAAGCGTGCCCTCCTGCAAGCCGTGGAAAGCATGCACGAATCGAACCCGATGATGGGCCTGCGCGGCGTGCGCCTCAGCATCGTGTTCCCGGGCATCGTGGCTATGCAAACGCGCGCCATTATGGCGGCGGCCTGCAAGCTGACGAAGCGCGGCGTGAGGGTTCACCCGGAGATCATGATCCCGCTGGTGGGCCACGTGAACGAGCTGAAGGTCGTGCAAACGCAACTGGAAAGCGTGGCGACCGAAGTGCAAGAAGAGTGGGCGGTGCAAGTGCCGTACATGTTCGGCACGATGATCGAAATCCCGCGCGCGGCGCTCACGGCCGACGAGATCGCCGAGTTCGCTCAGTTCTTCTCGTTCGGCACGAACGACCTCACGCAGATGACGTTCGGTTACTCGCGTGACGACGCCGAAGGCAAGTTCCTGAAGGACTATGTGGAGCAGAAGATCCTGCCCTACAACGTGTTCGAAACCATCGACCGCGGCGGCGTGGGCCAGCTTATGCGCATGGGCGTGGAGAAGGGCCGCGCCCAGCGACCCGGTCTCAAGTGCGGCATCTGCGGTGAGCATGGCGGCGATCCGGAATCGGTGTACTTCTGCCACGAAATCGGTCTCGACTACGTGAGCTGCAGCCCGTTCCGCGTGCCGATTGCTCGCCTTAGCGCGGCGCAAGCGGCTCTTCAAGAGCGAGTCAAGGTTTCGCTGGACAAATAAACGCCCTCGTTGGCGCTTAGGTCAGGCATCGGCACGATGGTGTCGGTGCCTGATTTTGATTTGCCGCCCCTCGGTTTGGTACATTCTGCCAATGGGACAGGACGACTTCAATCGAGAAAATCAGGCTCCCGCGCCGCCGCCCCGCGCCCCGCAGAATCCCCCGCCGAATCTGTACGACGGACAGTACGGTCAGAAGCCCAGCGTGCCGAACCCCTACGCGAGCGGGCAGTACGCGCACCAGCGGCCGGAGGAGAAGGATCCGGGGTTCCTCAAGTACGTCTTGCCGATCCGGACGTCACCGTGGGCGATCATTTCCAGCTATCTCGGCCTGATGTCGCTGCTGCTTGTGTTCGGCCCGTTCGCCCTCATCACGGGGATTCTCGCCCTCAATCAGATCAACAATTCGGACAAGTGGGACGGCAAGGGCCGGGCTTGGTTCGGGGTGGTGATGGGCGCGCTGGGCACGATTGGGTTGGTGGTCGTCATCGCCATGCGATCCGGCGGCTGAGCTTCCTCAAAGTGCCGAGAGCGGGGAGCATCGGGTAAGACTCTGAGCCATGAGTGAAACCGCCGCCGGCAAGAAGCGGATGCCGCAACACACCAAGATCTTTGTGGGCTTGTTGCTGGGCGCCATTGCGGGGGCGATCGCCCAATCGGTGCTACCCGAAGGCACGGCGAACCAAGCGCTCAAGGACTTCAACGCGAACTGGGCGACTCCCCTCGGCGACATCTTCCTTTACCTGATCTTCATGGTCGTGGTGCCGCTCCTTTTCAGCGCCCTCGTGAATGGGGTGGCGGAGATCGGCGAAGCGGCCAAGGTGGGCCGAACAGGGCTCCGCGCGCTCATCCTCACCATCATTCTCAGCGGGATTGCCGTCGGTATCGGCCTGGGCGGGGTGAACCTAGTGAAGCCTGGCGCGGGCATCAGCGACGCCGAGCGAGAACGGCTCACGGCCGGCATCAACGCCGAGGAGGCGCAGAAGAAGGCCGAAGTGAAAGCCGAAGCCGACGAACCCCCGGTGTGGGGGATCATCCCGAAGAACCCTCTGAAAGAAGCCAATCGCGCGCTCACCGGCGGCATTTTGCCGTTCATGTTCTTTGCCTTGGTGTTCGGCTTGGCCCTGGCAGCCGTGGAGCCCGAGCGGGCCGCGCCCGTGAAGAACTTCATCGAGGGGCTCTTCCTCGTCAGCCAGAAGATGGTGGAATTCGCGATGAAATACGCCCCCATTGGGGTGTTCTTCCTCGTCTTCCGGGCGGCAAGTAGCCTGGGGGCCAACGCCGTGGTGGCGGTGGGTCAGTACGTCATCTTGGTGCTGGCGGCGCTGGCCCTGCACATGTTCGTCACGTATCCGATCTTCCTCAAGTTCGTGGCAAAGCGTGACCCCGTGCAATTCTTCCGGCAGTGCCGCGAGGTCATTCTCACCGCATTTAGCACCAGCAGCAGCAACGCCACGTTGCCGGTGGCGCTGCGGGTGGCCGAGCAAGAAGTCGGCCTGCCCCGCAAAACGTCTTCGTTCGTTCTGACCGTGGGCGCCACTGCCAACCAGAACGGCACGGCGTTGTTTGAAGGCATCACCATCCTGTTCCTCGCGCAGTTCGCCGGGGTCAGCCTCGATTTCAGCCAGCAGATCACCATCATGGGGCTGGCGATTCTGGCCGGTATTGGTACGGCCGGGGTGCCTGGCGGGGCGTGGCCAATGATTGGGGTCATCCTGGCGAAGTTCGGGATTCCGGTGGAACTCATCGGCCTAGTCATCGGCATTGACCGCATCCTGGATATGAGCCGCACCGTTCTCAATGTTGTGGGGGACATCACCATTGCGGCCTGCGTGAGCGGCATGGAAGGCGGTGGCGTGGCGATTCCCGAAGGAGTGGATTGACCTCTCCCGGGACCGAAGAAACGCACGCAATGCACGATAGTGCCGTGGCCTGGCAGGCGGCGCTGAAAGCCTATCAGCGAGATGAAATCCTGGCCGCTTATGACCTGGCGCGCCCCCATGTCGGCGCGTACGGTGGCCAAATGCTCGCTACCTGGATGTCTATTGAGGCGGAATGGCGCACCCGCATGGCGCACCGTATGGCGAGCATCTCGCCGAGCATCACGGTGGAGTGGCCGATGGACTTGGAGCCCGATCCGGTGGACCTGGAGCACGCCCGTGAAGCCTGGGATGACGTAGTGCAGCGATTCGGGTGGCAGCCCGCCGCGCCGCTGACCATCTGCCTGCTGGACCCCCGCCACGACGTGCGTTATTTCCCTTACCGGGGTGGCTACTACACCAACCGCGAGACGCACCACAAGATCGTCTTGCCCGGGGGGCTCCTGGGTTACGATGACTTCGGCCGGGCCCTGAGCCACGAAATTGCCCACGCCATGGTGGAAGAGCGGGCCGGTGGCCTCTGCCCGATCTGGCTGAACGAAGCGATTGCCCAGGTGGCCGACCGCAGCGCCACGGAAGGGGCGCGGCGACGATTTGCCAGCAGCCTGTGGCCTTGGCTGAATCCCCGGGAGCTTGACCAAGCCTTCGGTGCGAACCGGGTGGACGACCCCGGCCAGCGGGTGCTGCGCGCCTACATGCAGGCGTGTCTGATTGGGCAATGGCTCGCCCGGCGCGGCCCGAATCCTGGCGAACAACAACTTGGGGCGACGCTGGATGCCTTTACCGACAACGGCTTGCTCAAGGATATCTGGCTCCGTATCCGGGGGTACACGGCGGCAGATGAAGCCGTGCGGCAGGTTTTTGGCCTGGGCGAGGAAGAACTGTTCCGCCTGGCGCGGCCTCATGGTGGTCCCTCCGCCGAGGACCGGAGCTAAAGGGAGGTATAGATAGGTGGGGCGGCGCAACGGCGGGCCGCGCTTGATACGGTTTTCCGGAAGGTCTGATCACAGTGGCGCAAAAAGCCCAACAACAATCTCACGTTAGCCCGGCCGATCTTGAGCGTTTCTATCGAGAAATGGTCATGATCCGCCGCTTCGAAGACAAGTGCAACATCGCTTACCGCCAGGGTCTGGTGGGCGGCTATATGCACGTTTACATCGGCATGGAAGCCACCGCGGTCGGATGGAACGCGGCGCTCAAGCCGGGTTGGGACTACGTCATCACGGCGTACCGCGACCACGCTCAACCGCTCATCATGGGCAGCGACCCCGTCAAGGTGATGGCCGAAATCATGGGCCGCTCCGGGGGCTACTCCTACGGCAAGGGCGGCTCGATGCACATCTACGATATCGAGAACTGCTTCTTTGGCGGCTGGGGCATCGTGGGTGGCCACACCCCGCTTGGTGCGGGCCTCGCTTTTGCGGCCAAGTACCGCAAGGAAGATCGAGTCACCATCTGCTACCTGGGTGACGGCGCCTCCAACGCGGGTGTGTTCTTCGAATCGCTGAACATGGCGGCTCTCTGGGATCTGCCGGTGATCTTCATCATCGAGAACAACGAATTTGCGATGGGCACGCGGTTGGAGTACCACGCGGCCGATACGCAGCTCTACAAGCGCGGCGAACCGTTCGGCATCAAGTCCGAGCGTCTGGACGGCATGGATATTCTCCAGGTCAAGGCGGACGCCGAGCGCATTGTGAACTGGGTGCGCGAAAACCAAAAGCCGTACCTGGTGGAAGTGATGAACTACCGCTTTGCGGGCCACGGCGCGGCCGACAACGACCGCCAGCTGTACCGCACCAAGGAGGAAGAGGACGAGAACACGAAGCGCGACCCGATTGCGCGACTGGAGAAGTACCTCACCGAAAACAACCTGATGACCGCCGAGAAGATGGAGGCCATCAATGTGGAGATTGAGGAGCGCGTGGAGGCCATTTACGAAGAAGCCGTGAACTCCCCGCACCCCGAACCGCACGAGGTCTACGCCCACGTGTACAGCGACATGGAACCGGAGAAGGGCCACTAATCATGCCGACGCAAGAACTTTCGTATCGAGACGCCCTGCGCATGGCGCTGGTGGAAGAAATTGACCGCGACCAGAACGTCTTTGTGATGGGCGAAGACATCGGTCGTTACCAAGGCACGTTCCGCGTGACCGAGGGCCTGTTCCAAAAGTACAACGTGGAGCAGAACGACTGGCGCATCATTGACACCCCGATCGTGGAGCCCGGGTTCACCGGCATCGCGATTGGCGCGGCCATGACCGGCCTGCGCCCGGTGGTGGAAATGATGACGATGTCCTTTAGCATCCTCGCGCTGGACCAGATCATCAACCACGCGGCCAAGATTCACTACATGACCGGGGGACAGTCCACCGTGCCGATGGTGATTCGTGGTCCGGGCGGCGCGGCAAAGCAGCTTTCCGCTCAGCACAGCCACTCTCTGGAAGGTTGGTACGCTCACTGTCCGGGTCTCAAGGTGGTGGCTCCGGCCACTCCGCAGGACGCCTACAGTATGTTTAAGCAAGCGGTGCGCGACGACAACCCCGTCATCTTCACCGAAAACCCGGGTCTCTACACCATCAAGGGTGAAGTGACCACCGGCCCCGATGTGCTGCAGCCGTTTGGCAAGGCGCAGGTGCTGCGCGAAGGCAAGGACCTGAGCCTGGTGGCGTACAGCCGCATGGTGCATGTGTGCCTTGAAGTCGCCGACCGCCTGGCCGAAGAAGGCATCAGCGCCGAAGTGGTGGACGTGCGAAGCTTGCTCCCGCTGGATACGGAAACGATCTACCAGAGCGTGCGCAAGACAAACCGCGCGATTGTGGTCTACGAAGACTGGAAGAGCGGTGGTTTTGGTGCGGAAATCGCCAGCCGCATCAGCGAAGACTGCTTCGACGACCTAGATGCGCCGGTGGGCCGCGTGGGTGGCCTGAACGTGCCGATGCCGTACAGTCGCGTGCTGGAACTCGAGTGCATCCCCAACGCGGACGACGTGATGGCGGCCGTTCGCAAACTCGGCTAAGCTTCGGCGACGCCTCGATATCTCCTCATGGACCATTCAGTCTGTGGGGAGATTTTGTTTTTGAAGTTTTGCCTAGCCTTGGGTAACGCTTGGGCGGTACCGTTCGTTGAGAACTAGGATTCGGAATGCGAAGGTTCATTTTGGTATTGGTTGCCCTTTGGGCAAGCGTTTTTGCATGGGGACAAACGAAGGCGGAGTGGACGATGCTCGTCTACATGGACGCCGACAACGACCTTGAGTATCCGATGATGATGGATCTCGAGGAGATGATGGAGGCGGGTTCTTCCAGTCAATTCCGAATCATCGCGCTCGTGGACCGCATTGAACTCGATGGGTTCATCGGGGTTGACCACGACAAGCCGCTAGGAGGCATGGCGAACTGGACCGGCGCGAAGCTGGTGGAAGTTGAAAAGGGGCGACTGAAGGAACTGGCCGACTGGGGTGAAGTGGACATGGGCGACCCCGCTACGCTGAACCGATTCATTGACGAGGGCCTGAAGATTGCCCCGGCCCGCCGGGTGAATCTGCAAATGAGCGACCACGGCGGCGGCTGGATGCCGGGGTGGGTGGACATGACCTCGGAGAGCCACCTGACGCTGGATGAGATCCAAGACGCTCTCGCCAAAGCCAAGGCAAGGCATGGCAAGTTTGAACTCTTGACCTTTGATGCGTGCCTGATGGCGACGGTGGAAGTCGCTTCGGCGCTATCGGATAGCGTGAACTACATGATTGCCAGCGAGGAGCTGGTGCCGGGGCTGGGGTTCTACTACGGAAAGACGCTGCAGCTCCTGCGCGAAAACCCGCGGATGAGCACAGTGGATTTCGCCAAGCAATTTACGCAAGCGTCTTACGATTTTTACGCGAAGAGTGAAATTGAAGGCCTGCGTGACGTTGCCACCACGTTTACATGCTCGGTCTTAAGGCTTGAGAGAGCCCCCCAACTCCACATGGCCACGAGCCACCTCGGTACTACGCTTCAAGTGGCGTTTGAACTGAATCCAAGCGCGCGAAAGACGATCAGCCGTGCGCAGCGGGATGCTTTTACCTTCGGTGAGGACTTTAGTGAATCGGCCCCGGCAATGGTGGACCTGGCCGATATTCTGGACCGGATGGGCAAGGAAGCGCCCGTTGTCAGTTACAACCTAGATGCGGGCGTCATCCGGAATCTGATGAAGGAAGTCGTCCTCTTTTCGGTGAAAGGAGATGCCATCACGCGGGCGGACGGGATAAGCGTCTTTTGGCCCCGATTTGATACGTATTTGCGAGGGATCGAAGATTACGATTATCGCAAACTCCAAGTCAATCAAGACCAAATCAAGTGGCCCGGATTCTTAACGAGATTTATCGAAGAACTGGCAAAGGACACCAAGCCGCCGACCATCAAAGAAGAAGGGAAAGGGAAGAAGCGCAACCTCTCTGCCCAAGCGATGCCGAAGGTGACGTGGCGCTACGACCCTGCGGACACCGCCGAGATCTGGTCATTCCTGGGCATCCCCGCTGAGACCGGAGATGTTCTGCTGATCGGGATGCTGCCCGCACCGCTAGACGGTTCGGGTCGGCTCGAACTCACCTGGACGGGCACTTGGCCCGCCCTCTTTGATAGCGAGGGGAGCCAGCTGGCGCCCATCCTAGGAGCCGAATATGGCGAAGGCGGGATGACCGCCTATGTGCGCGGCCGCCTGGAGCAAGAGGGTGGTAAGAAGAGTGAGGCGGTGCTCACGTTCTACGGGGACTACACCGAGGGCCAGATGCGGCTCGTCCGAATTGCCCTGGTGGATGGTGCCCAATTGCGCACCATCTTGCCGGAGCCCAGCATGGTTTTCCGTCCTGAGTACCCGGTGGTCAACTTCGAAACAGGGGCCACCAGCACCTTCATCAATGAAGATTCGGAGCCTTTCCGGTTCGGGGAGAAGGGTCTGTGGCTGCAGCAAGTGGTTCTGCCCGCCCAGCCGTACCGCTGGGGGGTCTACATCGAGGACTTCGCCGGCAACCCCGCCGGGGCGTACCGCGAAGTGACGTTCCCGGCAGGTGCCGCGCCGCAACAGGATAATAGGTTACGTGCCGTCCGCTAAGCAGCGAGCGTTTACGCTCATCGAGCTTTTGGTGGTGATTGCGATCATTGCGATCCTCGCCGCGATTCTGTTCCCGGTCTTCAGCCGGGCGAAAGCGGCGGGGAAGGCCACGGCCTGCACCAGCAACCTCAAGAACCTGGGGCTGAGTTTCCACCTTTACGGCGCGGATTACGATGACCGGCTCCCCCCGGCGGCCTACGGCACCTCCACGAGCTTTGTGCTGTGGCACGATGTGATTGACCCCTACCTCAAGAACAAGCAGGTGTGGCACTGCCCGGGTAGCGAAGTGAGCGAGAAGGACCTGAGTGGCGCCATCACCAGCCACTTTGGTTACAACGTGCAGCCGCTCACGGGCATTGCGCTGGACTTCTCCAACATTGATAGCCAAACTCCTGTGAGCTTCACCCAGCCGGAATCCACGAGTGAAACGGTGATGCTGACGAGCGCGAAGGCGAGCGTGGAGAACAGCTTCTGCGGGGATGACGGCAAGTTCTTGCTGCTACCCAGCCAGAACTTTGACGCTGATTGCTGGGGTCGCCCGGACCCCGCTGCCCTGGAAAAGGTGGTGATCTTCTGGATGGACGGCCACGTGAAGCGGCAGGCCCTGGGGAGCTTCTACACCGACCAAACCCCGGCGGACAAGTACTTCGATTTGGAGTAGTTGCCCGCCCGGGGCGGTGCCGGATCAGTCCTTGTAAGGATCGAACTCGTCCGAGCCCGCCATACACACGATGAGCGGACTGAGCGTGTTCGTGATCCGAATCGTGCCCGCGTGGTGCTGGAGTACGGTCGGCAAGTTCTTGTAGACCTCGGGGGCCTCGTCGGCTCCTGCTCCCTTCAAGACAATGCCCCGGCGCGCCAGATCCTCGCGCACGGCGGGCATGTTCACCACGCCTTCCGAGATCTGGACGGTGTGGCGGTTGCCCGCTTCGTCCTTCACCCAGCGCTTCTTTCCGGCGGCCGCCGTACGAGACATCACGCGCCCCGCACCATGAACCGTCGAACATAGCGCCTGCCGCAGTGCGGGCGAATCGGTGCCTTTTAGAATCACCGAGACATCCCCCATGGAGCCTCCCACAAACCCACGCTGGCCCGGGAAGGCAGGTGTTGCGCCCTTGCGCACCACCCAGTAGGACCGGCCGTGGTGCTCCTCTTGCCAGGCGAAGTTGTGGTGGTTATGCACGCTCTCGAGAATGGTGCCGCCCAGGATGGTGGCCACGTGTTCGCACACCCAGTCGCGTCCGGCATAAGCGTATTCGCCCGCCAGTTGCATCGCCGCGATGTATTCCTGGCCTACCTCGGAGTTCACTTCCAGCAGGGTAGGCGGAGAATCCATGTTGCCGTTCGGTTTCGCGCCGCTGGCTTCGATGAAGTGCGAGGCGATCCGGTGCCCTAGCCCTCGGCTACCGAAGTGGCATCCCACCCATACATCGCCGGAGGCTTGGTCTTCGAAGACGTCAACGTAGTGGTTGCCAGAGCCGATGGTGCCGAGCTGATTCCGCGCGGAACTGAAGAGACTCTGATTGGTCCTCAAGAAGGGCACCTCCTTCCATGTCGGCGAGTCGAACACGGTGTGGTCAATCTTCGTTTGATTCACACGCCCGACGCCGAAGGAAAGCGAGGCGAAAATCTTCTCGGCCAAGTCATTCAGGCGGGGCCGAATCTCGGACGCCTTGAGGTCGAGCCGCACGGCTTTATTGCCGCAGGCAATGTCAAATCCGACTCCTGCCGGAGAAATGTGATCCGCATAGGCCAGCACGGCCCCGATGGGCACGTTGTAGCCCTTGTGGCCGTCGGCGCACAGCACGCCGTGGGCGCATTCATCCATCGCCACGGCTTGGCGCATCTGCTTCAGGGTGCTTTCATCGTGCTCCCCTAAGATATGTAATTTGTTCCTGTCCATGGGTGTGTAACCCCCTTTGCAAAGGAACGCTAATGCTCGTCGCCGTGGAGTTGTCCTGCGGTTTCCGGCAAATACTTCAATGCAATAAGGAAGGTCATTGTGGCGATGGCTAAGGGATAGAATAGGCCGCTTAGCTTATTGCCAGTGTTGGCGACCACCGCTGAACTGATGAGCGGCACCAGCCCCCCAAAGACTCCGTTGCCAATGTGATACGGCAACGACATGCTGGTGTACCGGATGCGGGTGGGGAAGAGCTCCACCAGGAACGCGGCGACTGGCCCATAGACCATCGTCACAAACACCACCTGGACGAACACCAGGGCCCCCAAGAGAATCCATTGCGGTTGCTCCGGGTTGGCCCCGGCAATGGTCATGAGGTGGAACAGGGGAAGGTAGAGCACGATCGCCAGGCCCATTCCGGTCAACATCACCTTCTTTCGTCCGATCCGGTCGCTGAGGCGGCCAAACACGATGAAGAGCGGCGTGGCCAGCAGCAGGGCGGCCCCCACGGTCATCCACACGCCATCCCGGGGGAGCTTCAGGATCTTCTCCATGAAGGACATGGCATAGAACTGGCCGGTGTACCAAATGACGCCCTGGCCCGCCGTGGCACCAAAGAGAGCGAGCAACACCAAGCGGCGGTTTTCCGGATTGACGAAGCTCTCGCGGAGCGGGTTTTTGGAGGTCGTTCCTTCACTCTTCAGCTTGGCAAAGAGCGGGCTCTCGCTCATCTTGAGCCGGATGGTGATGGAGACGATGAGCAGAGCAGCGGAAAGGAGGAAGGGGATGCGCCAGCCGCCGGCATCAAAGGCTTCTTTGCCCATGATCCGCTCCGTACTAAGCAGAACAAGGAGCGACACAAAGAGGCCGAGGGTGGCGGTGGTCTGAATGAAGGAGGTGTAGAACCCGCGCTGGTTCGGCGGGCTGTGTTCGGCCACATAGGTGGCGGCCCCGCCGTATTCGCCGCCCAAGGCCAGGCCTTGCAAGGCACGCAGCAGCACCAGCAAAGTCGGGGCCAACACGCCTGCCTGCGCGTAGGTAGGCACCAAGCCGATGAGGACCGTGCTGATCCCCATGAGGCTGAGTGTGACGAGGAAGGTGTGCTTGCGCCCTACAATGTCGCCCAGCCGGCCAAAAACCAGCGCCCCAAACGGACGCACCAAGAAACCCACAGCGAACGTTGCCAAGGCCGAGAGGAACCCGACGACTTCGTTGCCAGGAGGGAAGAACTCGCGTCCGATGATGGTGGCCAGCGCCCCGAACAGGTAGAAGTCGTACCACTCAATGAGGGTGCCGACCGACGAGGCGGTAATGACCCGGCGGAGAGTTCGCGGGTCGTCAACCTGCGCATTCGCAACAGTGGGGGCAGACATAGGTCAAAAACAAGGGCCGGGGGCTTCACGCTCCCGACCCTTGAGACCTTACCGCTTAGGCTCGCTTCAATCCAACGTCTTGATGCGAATCGAGCGGAAGGCAACCGGATCACCATGGTCTTGCACGGCGATGTAACCTCGCGCGCGCTTGCCAAAGTCCTTCCAATCGCGGAACTTGCTGCCGGAGATGAGGTTCGCCCATTCCATGCTGCTCAGGTCAATCCGCGCCACGAGGTGGTTGTTGAGGTAGTGCTCCACAATCGGACCCCGGGCCACGATGCGGACATCGTTCCAGTCACCGACGTTGCGCGTGATGCCCGGAGGGGCCGCATAGAGACCGTAGACCGAGCCCGCCGAAGTGAGCGGATTCGTGCCGTCGTTGTGGCGCTCATCATCCAGCACTTGCATCTCAATGCCCGTCATGTAGGGCACGTTGAACTCTTCGGTGCATCGGTAGAAGATCCCGCTGTTGCCACCGCGACCGATCTTCCATTGAAGCCGGAGATCAAAGTCTCCGTACTCTTCCAGGGTGCGCAGGTCTCCGCCTTCGCTGCCCGGAGTGAAGATCAGCTCGCCATCCTTCGCGCTCCAGCCGGCCGGCACATGATCCTTGCGGAATCCCATCCACCCGGAGGTGTTCTGGCCGTTAAACAGGAGCTTGAAACCTTGGGAGGCTTCCTCTGCGTTCAGCGTGTTCGGCGGGGTGGGATTGGCCGGGTTGACCGTACCCTGGCGCTTCGGCATCTTGTTGAGCGTGTACCAGGCTTCGGTGCTCCAAAGCGACCGGCTCTCCTTGCTCATCAGGGCCGGATGGATGCGAACGTAGAAGACGTGATCCTCCAGCAGCCCGTCCACTTCGAGGAACACGCGGCGTCCGCCTTCACTGATCGAAACCGACTTGGCGTGCAGGCGGCCTTCGTCCACCTTCGGTCCTCCGTAGGCGTCCGTGGGAACGTAGCGCCACTGCGAGATGTCATACAGGCTGAGGTCAGCGGCTTGCTCGGTGTTCACCGGTTCGGTGAACTCGATTTCGATGCCGTTCGTCATCGGGCGCACGGCCTTCATCTCGAAAACGTGGTCGCCGTTGTAGGTGATCTTCTGCAGACCAAACCACTTCTTGCCCGTTTGCGCCCAGTTTCCGGTGGAGCCAATGCCCCCGACAAAAATGGAGCCGTCCGGGCCGGCCATGACGCGGTTGATGCCGGCCATCATGCCCTGAGTGAAGCGGAACACGCAGCCTTGCAGCACGCCGTCCACTTCTTCAACGAAGACCCGCTTGAGGCCACCATGAGTCACGTCACCGTGGATCATTTGCCCGGCAAAGGGGCCCTTGGTCAGGCGCGCCGGTTGGCTGGGCGAGTTGCCGATTTCGTTCTGCGGTAGCCACACCACCGGGGGTGTCACCGGTCCGCTCGTTACGGACTCGGGGCCAACCGAAGCGTTGCCGTAGTAGGCGCCTTCCACAAACGGGAGCACCTTGGAGGACGGCAGCCAGTCGCCTTGATTGTCCGTGATGAAGAATCGGCCATCCCAGCCCACGCCAATGCCGTTCGGCGTGCGAAGGCCGTTGGCGATTTTGCGGTATTCCCCGGTCTTGTCGTTGATGGCAATCACCCACCCCCGATCTTCGTTCTGCGGGCGCGTGCTGCGTCCACCCGGGTCAATCGCGGTGGCGAGGGTGCAGTAGAAGGTGTTGTTCCGGTGCACCAAGCCAAACGCAAACTCATGGAAGTTGGCCGTGACGCCCCACCCATTGGCGAGCGCGAAGTACTGGTCAATGACCTCGTCACCATTGGTGTCCACGAGCTTGGTCAATTCTTGCTTCTGGAGCACATAGATGACTCCATCCACGACCTTGATGCCAAGCGGTTCGGCGAGGCCCGCCGCGATGCGCTTCACCGTCGGCTTGCGCACGGTGCCCCACACGTTGTCCACGATGTAGACGCCGCCGACTTCGTCCCAGGTGCAAACGACCATGCGGCCGTCGGCCAGGAAGTCAATGCCACCGACACGCGGTTCAAATCCGGGAACGTCAATTGTTTGCAGGGTCCAGGCCGGGTGCACGCCTTCCAGCGGGCTCCGGTCGCCGGGGCGATTCTGCTGACCGTTAAGGAGCACGCGCTTCTGGCCGGGGGCCGTCACGCGGACTTCGCCGCCTTGGGCGGTCAGAACTTCCGTCGGGACAATGCTCCAGTCAGCGTCGCCCGGCTCCTTCCATTCCAGCTTTACCGCTGCGTCTGCGCCCTGTTCAAAGAACTCGATAAAGAGGGGGACTTCGCCCGGGCTGAGGTCCAAGTAACCCGTCTTGGGTTCGCTGGCGCCGTGCAGGCCGTCGTGGTCAATCACGACTTCGTCGCCAAGATAGAACTTGGAACCGTCGTCGCTCGCCAGCCGGAATTGGTGGCGACCCGCCTTGCGCACGTTCAAGAAACCCGTGAAGTGGCCGATGAAGCGATCTTGCAGGCCACCAAAGTCATCGTTGCCGAGGTTGAGGTTGGGCACCACCACGCTGTAGTTGGGAGTTTGCCCACCCACCAGGCGCGGCACACGCTCCATGTCCACGCCCACGTCGTACAGGCGCATGGCGATGCCCGGCACGCGCACTTGGCTGGTTTCCTGGGCGTTCGTCGGCGCGGGGGTCAGGCTGGCCAACAAGCCTTGGCGGGTGGCGGCGGCGGCCGTGGTCGGCTCGGCCGGAGCCCCGTAGCGAGTCGAAAGGGTGTTCAAACCGTTGCGAAGTTCAACTTCGCTGGCGGTGAGAAGCGGGTAGGCGCGGTGGGAGTCCGGGGCCAAGAACTTGGTGGCGACATCAAGGAACAGTCGCTCCCCACGCCCGAGACCGCTCACCGTGAACGTGCGTTGCAGTCCAACGCGGCCCAGTCGTAGCGGCATGGCCTCGGGCACCTCGTTCACAGAAATCGTTTTGGAGCCGAGCGGGATTTCGTAGTTGAACTCCACCTGGCCGCCCTTCATCGTGTACCCGCGGAAACGGGGCTTCACTTCGCTGACTTCACCGCGCTGGTTGGCCACCGACCAGATGGCGCGGTCAATGGCGTCTTGTTCGTACACCCGCCCTTCGGAGGTCGGCTGCGGGCCGTGCTCGGCGGTGTAAACCGCGCCTTGGAACTTGACCGTGCCTTCCCACGCTTTATAGAAGCCGCAGTTGGTGGCGTCATAGGCGATATAAATGTCCTCGGAGAGGGCCACCGTCACCATGCGGGCCTGCTTGTCGAGGACGCTACGGAACACCCACGGATCGCGCGGGCGCTTAGGTAGCTCGAGAGGTGCGGGGCTCACTGCCGTTAACGTGAGGCCGAGGACCAACGAAACCATGACGACTCCCATTATCGCACCAAGTTGAACGTGATGGGCGAAGGTTTGGCCAAATTCTGAGTAGGATGCACCGTATGGCACAAAAGCGGTCGGTGGTGGACGCCGACATCAAGCGCTTGAACTGGCGCAGCGTCGGGCCGGGCACCATGGGTGGCCGCGTGAGTGAAGTGGTCTTTGCCCCGGGCGAGAGCAAGGTTTTCTATGTCGGTTTGGCCTCTGGCGGCCTCTTCCGGACCAAGAACAATGGCACGACTCTGGAATCGCTATTCGACAAAGAAGAAACGACCAGCATCGGCAGCATCGCGGTGTGCGATTTGCCCGCCGGATTTGACTATCCGGCCGAAGCGAAAGCCGGTAAGAGCAAAAGGGAACTCAAAGAACTAGGCCGCAACCAGATGATCTGGCTGGGCACGGGCGAAGGCAATGGCCGCAACTCCAGCTCGTGGGGGAACGGGGTGTACTGCTCCACCGATGCCGGGGCGACCTGGCAGCACATGGGCCTGGCCGATTCGCACGACATCCCGGCAATCGTTGTGGACCCGCGCAACCCGGAAGTGTGCTACGCCGCCGCGCTCGGCCACCTTTGGGGCGCCAACGAGGAGCGGGGACTCTACAAGACGACCGACGGCGGCAAGACGTGGACGAAGGTGCTGGCGGTGAAGGACCACGGCTGCTGTGATGTCCGCCTGGACCCCCGCAACCCGGATGTGGTCTTTGCGGCCATGTACTACCGTCGCCGCAAGGCGCACAAGTTTGATAGCGGCAGCACCGAGGGTGGCCTCTTCCGCAGCCAAGACGGCGGCAAAAACTGGAAGAAGATCAAGGGCGGCTTGCCGGCGCACACTGGGCGCATTGGCATTGACCTTTTTGCCGAGAACCCGGACATCATGTACGCGGTTATCGAAAGCGGCCAGGGCGGCACCAACAGCATCCGCGACGACCGGAGTAAGTCGGGCGGCCTGTTCCGCAGCGAAGACGGCGGCAGCACTTGGACGCGCATGAGTGTGCGCGCGCCGCGTGCGTTCTACTTCTGTAAGGTGCGGATTCACCCCAAGAACGACCAGAAAATCTACATGCTCGGCTGGGAGGTTGAGGTTAGCGAAGACGGCGGACGCACGTTCCGGGGCGGCTTCGGCGACAAGATGCACGTGGACATGCACTCCATTGCGTTTGACCCCAATGACCCGGACCACATCGTGGTGGGCAACGACGGAGGTATCTACCAAACCTTTGACGGTGGCGCGAAGTGGCAGTTCTTGAACCAGATCGCCATCGGCCAGTTCTACAACATCGCTCTGGACATGAGCGAGCCGTACCGAATTGCCGGCGGGCTGCAAGATAATGGCTCTTGGGTCGGCCCTAGCAGTACCTTGGTAGAAACCGAGAAGTACGAAGACGGCACGCCGCAAACGGGCATCACCAACTCGGATTGGAAGTACGTGTGCTGGGGCGACGGATTCCATGTGGCGTTCGACCCCGAAGATCCGGATGTGATCTACGCCGAGTGGCAAGGCGGCAACCTGACGAAGGCCAACCTGAAGACCGGACGGCGATGGCACCTGCAACCGCAACAACGGGAAGGCGGGGCGGCATACCGCTTCAACTGGAATGCGCCGTTCTTTGTGTCCCCCCACAACCCGAGCGTGCTGTACCTGGGCGGGAACATGGTGTTCCGCCTCAGCGATCGCGGCGAAACCTGGGAGCGCATCAGCGGGGACCTGACCACGAACGACGTGGAGAAGATCACGACCGAGGGCTCGGCGGCGGAAACGTTCTGCACGGTGACCTCGCTGGTTGAATCTCCGCTCACCGAGGGCCTGCTGTGGGCCGGCACCGACGACGGCCGCGTGCATGTGCGCGTGGACGGCGAGTGGAAGGACGTGACGCCGAAGGGCAATGACTGGTACGTCAGCCGGATTGACGCCTCGGCGCACGGAGCGGGACGCGCCACGATGAGCCTGGACGGCCACCGCGACGACCAATACGACCCGCGTATTCTGCAGACCACCGACTTCGGCAAGTCCTGGAACGACATCACGGGCGACCTGCCCAAGCATCGCAGTGTGAAGGTGGTGCGGGAAGACCCCAAGAATCCGAATGTCATCTTCTGTGGCACGGAGAACGGGGTGTTTGTCACCCTCAACGGAGGGAAGGCGTGGATGCGCCTAAACGGCAAGAACCTGCCGCACTGCCCGGTGGACGACATCCAGATTCACTCGCGCGAGCACGACGTGGTTCTGGGTACGCACGGCCGCAGCATCTGGATTCTGGACGACGCCCGGTTCCTGGCGGAAAGCACCGAAGCGGTGCTGGGTGAAGCCCTGCACGTGTTCACCCCGCGATCTTGCCGCCCGATTGAGCGCTTGTTCCTGCAAGGCCTGTGGGCGGACGACGAGTTCCGAGGCACCAACCCGCCGAAGTTCGCGCCCATCACTTACTGGCTGAAGGAAGCGGCGACCGAAGAAGTAAGCGTGACCGTCACCGACGAGAAGGGGCGAGAGATTGCGAGCATGACGGGCACCGGCTTTGCGGGCTACAACCGCGTGGTGTGGGATGCGCAGCCCAAGGAGATCTACCGCCTACCGGATGCCGGCCAGGAGCCGTGGTGGACGTACTTTGTGGCACCGGGGACCTACAAAATCCAGGTCAAGTGTGGAAAGTTGAAGTCAGAGACGACGCTGGAAGTCTTGCCCGTGCTGAATTGTTAAGAAAAATTCACCACTGAAGCACCGTTTGGGCCAATCTTTGCGTCTTGTAATGGATAGGCCCTTATGACTCGACGCGAGTTTGACGAACAGATTGATGAGATCCGCTCCCTGGTGTTGCGGATGGCGGATTGTGTCGTCGAAATGCTGGAATTGGGGGTGCGGTGTGCGCTGGATGGCGACGAGAGCCTCTACCAGCGCGTGAAGTCGCTGGATGACGTGATTGACGACAGCGAGAAGCTGGCGGTGGGCATTGCCGTGGACTGCTTGCTGAAGCAAGCCCCGGTGGCCAACGACCTGCGCTTGTTGACGAGCACGCTGAGCATCATTGGTGAACTCGAGAAGGCGGGCGACGACGCCGAGAAGATGGCGAGCCGCGCACGGCGACTTTCGGGGCAGTTCCCTGATGAGTTGAAGTCATCGCTCTACGACCTCCAAGCGGAAGCCGCCACGGTGATCCGTTCGGCCACGGCGCTTTATCTCAAGTACGACGAGGAGGTCGCCAGCGAGGCGCTGCTGATGGACGACAGCGTAGACGCATCGTATAAGGCCGCGCGCCGCCGCTTTATGGAATTGATCGTGGAACGGCCGGAATCGGTGCGAGACCTCCTCCGAGGAATCAACACGTTCCACGCGATCGAGCATGCCGCCGACCGGGGGGTCGAGATCGTCAAGAGGCTCCGCTTGCACCACAACAATTTTGAGAACCGGATGAAGCCGGTGGAAGAGCCGGAATCCGGCCCGGTCGAAGACGCGATTTAATCGAGATTTATTCGGCCGCCCGAACGGTTTTCCGGGCCTGGGCGTCAAGAATCCTGTAAGAAGTACCGATAAATCCACTGGAAGCATTGGCTTTCGTGAAGGACTATGTCAAATCAAGGCTCTCACCCGACGGACAAGACCGATTTGAGCTCGAATGTGCCGAACTCAGACTGGACGATGTACGGCAACGTCAGCCAAGAGTGGATGCAAGCTAAGAGCCCGGAAGAATTGAAGGAAGCGGCCTTCCGCTGGAGCCTAAGCCAGGACCTGAAGATTCGTGGGCTGGGTCTCTCCCTGTTAGGGGCCATCGAAGCCGAAGGCGGGGAGGCTCAAGCTCAAATTCGCGCCTGCCTCCCTTGGACCGTGGCGGTGAGCCACAAGATCGTCCCGATTAGCATTCAAGAGCCGTTTGTGGTGGTTCTCCACGCGGGTGAGATCTCGGTTGAGACCCTGAACTTGTTGATGGCCTACGCTCGCCGACCCGTCCAGTGGGTGCAAGGCACCGATGCTGAGGTAGCCCGTGAGCTGCTGAGCCGGTACGGAAGCGAGATTCCGGCCACCCTTCTCGAACGATTTGTTAACGACCCGGCCGTGGCCTGGGCGGGCAACCCGAATCCCGTACTTACGGTCGTGGCGGAACCGATCGAAAACGCCGTCGAAGGGGCTCAAAGTGAGCCGGCAGCGGCCCCGGTGGCCGAATTGCCGGACGGTGATGCCGAGGATGAACAGAATTGGGGAGGCGCGCCCGAGTTTCCGGTTGAAGTTTTGCGCGACTTGCGTGCCGTGCCGATGTCCGAAGACGAATCGGGCATTGAGTTCTTGGTGGCCAGTCCCGCCGAAAACGAGACCCTGCGCGCCCTTAGTGAACTGAGCCAGGGTGCGGCGCGGTTTCGCATTGCCGAATTTGAAGAAGTCGCGGCGGCCTGGACCGCCAAATACGGCGACGAGCTGACGCCGGCGACGCCTAACGACACCCGTAACACCATCATCGAGGCCAACGAGTGGGCCGAAGAAGACGAATTTGAAGCTGAATTGGCCTCAGCCGACGCTTCCGAGGAGACCACGGAAGAGTTCGTTGAACCGATTGCCGAGGCCGAAATCCAGCCGATCGCGGAAGTCGAAACGGCTGAACCCGAGAATCTCTCGCCGTGGCAAATCGCCGAGACCCGCACTCCGGAGGACGGGCTCGATAGCGCGGACTTGCAGGCTCTGGTTTCTCAATATCACGTTGAGGAGCCCGAAGAGCCAACGGCGGAAGTGGAAGTCACGGTGAGCGAGGCCGATGCGGAAGCCGATTGGGATTCACTGGTTGCCGCCGTGGCGGAGGAAGAGAGCTTTGAAGTGGAAGCCGCCGATGGCATCCCGGAAGTTCAGTTTGACCCCCAAGCCTGGGCGCAAAGCCTTCAACCTACGCACGAAGAGGTTCCGGCCGCTGAGCCTGCCGCCATCGAGGAAGTACCGGTAACTGAGGTTGAATCCGAGGCTAGTGAAGAGTCGATCGTCCCGCAGCCCGAGGCGGTTCACCTCGTGCCGGCCAGCTTGGCTTGGTTCGCTCGCGCCTGTCCAATGCAGGTTCGAGGCGATGAACTCGTCTGCTGGGCCATGGAGCCGTTCGACGAGTCCCTGTTGACCGCGATCGAGCGCCGCGCCGACCGCAAGCTGGTGGTGGAGCCACGTTCACAAGAAGAAGTCATTGCCGCTTTACAAACTGCCTATCCGACCGATTTTGCTGGCGTTAATGCGCCGGTGGCCGTGCCCGAACTTGCTCAGATTGAGGAAGAGGAGGCAAACGCCCCCGAGATTGCTCCCCAAGACATCGATGCTGAGCTGACCCAGGAAGTCGAGACGGCCCTTGCCGAACCCGTGACCAGTAGCGATTGGGACGAGGAAGTCGCCGAAGCGGACCTCCCGAGCGACCTCGCGGACGAGTGGGGCAACGAGATTTCCGCCGAACCGACGGTTGAAGCGACCTCCGCTGGCATTGCCATGCCGCCGCCGCTCCCGCTGGACGAACTGAAGGCCCCGCCGACCTTATCCACCGACTTCACCGTGGCCGAAGGCGCCGCGGAGACGGAACCGGTAGCGGAAGAGCCGGCCAAGGAATTCAATGCCCAACACACGGGCAGCGTGGCCCTGGACGACCTCCTGGCCCGAATCGGGATTGCCCGCGGCGATGACTTTGGCGCGGCCCCCGTCGCCGAACCTGAAATCTTTGAGATTGCAGAACCGGAAGTAGAACCTGAGACCGTAGAAGTTGCAGAGTCTATTGAAGAAGTACCGGTCGCTGAAGTCCCTGCGCCAGTGGCGGAGATTGAGCCGATTGAGGCTGAACTCGATGTTCCGGCCCCGCCAACCTTCGAAATCGAAGAGCCTGAAGTCCTTGAGGCGATCGAGGCTGAAGTGGCTCCCGTGCTCACGGCGGCCGAAGCCGAAGTGGAGTCCTTTGATGCGGCTCCGGCGCGACCAGCGGTGGAAAGCACGGATGATGGCTTTACGCTGAGTGCCACCGATGAGGCCCGGGCGGCTTGGATGGAGTTCATGAGCGGCGAAAACAAGCCGACCGTGCAACCGCGCAACGATACAACGCCGATCATGATTGAGCAGATGCTGGACCGGATGAACCGTGAAATTGAGGTGGAACGCGCCTCGGCTTCCGCAATTCCGTCCGCCGACTTCAAGGAAGAGGACGACGACGGCCGCGCGAGTGCCGACGCGGGATTCTTGACCGAAGAAGAAGCGGAAGAGAGCCGCATCGCCCTGGAGCACGCATCGGCGATTCAGCGCCTGATGGGACAATCCTTGGTGCCGAAGCCGGAAATCCTTGCGCGATTTAGCCGCGACACGGCGATTCGACTGCGAACCCTGCCCGTGACGATCGAGGGCGGCACCCTGCACGTGATGGGGGCCTCGGCCCTGTCTGAAGAATCGGTGCAGATGCTCTCCGATGAATCCGGTTTGCCGATTCAGCTTCACCTGGCCCCGGCGGATCACCTTCAGCGCATGCTGGACAAGGCGTATCCGGACCCGGATCGGGACCTGGAGCAGCACACCAAGGTGGCCGAGCTGCGCCGCCAACAGGAAATGGATGACAAGGGCTGGCTGAGCAAGCTGATGAACCGCGTCAATCGCGGCGCCTGATCCCGCCTGCCCAAACAACAAGAGCCCTCTCCTTGACCTCAAATGAGGTTTGGCAGAGGGCTTTCTGGTTCTCGGATCGGGGTGAGATCAGGGGAGGGGAAGGCCCATGGCTTCCAGCCATTCCCGATTCTTTGCCACGCGTTCGCTGGTCACGGGGCTCAGGTTCAGCGGGCGGCCCCGGGCGTCAATGATGATGCCGACGGTGCCTCCTTCGAACTTTTGGGTGATCGACTTGCCCTTGCCCGCGCCGATATCCAGTCCACGAGCCGGTTCCACCGTCAGTTCGCGGAACTCGCCGCGTCCCGCCGGGATCACCTTGATCTCGCCCACCTTAACGGCTTCGCTGACGCCGTCGCCGGAAACGGTGATGGCGACTTCGCCCGGCTTGGCCTGGCCGACCGGCGAAATGCAGTGGCCGCACTTGACGATACAGTCGTATTCGAACACCTGGCGGGCGGCATCAAAGAAGTGCTCGCTCAGCACGCCGAGGTGCGGCATCATGAAAATGCTGTCCACCGTGAGCATCGTGATGCCTTCGGGCTCGTAGGCATCCATCATCATCAGCGCCGATTGGGCGCGCAGCGGCGCGTGGCTCAGCACCCCGCCCGACCCGATGATCATGTCCAGGTCCATCATCTTGATGAGGGTCTCGCCCCCACCGGCCTGTTCAAAAATCTGGCCCACGTCGCGCTGCTGTTGCGTCCCTTTGAGGCTACGAGCGAGCGATTTGTGGTGATAGAAGGCGAGGCGCAGGGCTTCGCGGCTCACGGCCTGCTCAATCAGCAAGTCTTCATACGTCTGCGGGATGGTCGTCGGGCGGATCATCTTGTTGCGCAGGCGGTTGCGCATCTCAAACGGATCCATCTCGAACGGGAGCCAGCGGCCGATGTTGTCGGTTCCGGATTCCTTCAGTACGTTGCAGATCGAATAGCTCATGCCCAAGTTGGCCGAGACCGTGCGGTTATAGGTGCCCCCGAATACGGAGAATACGTCCGTGGTGGCCCCGCCAATGTCCACGCCCAGGATGTTGATGTTCTCCTGGTCGGCGTAGTTCTTCATCAGCTTGCCCACCGCGTTCGGCGTGGCCATGACCTCTTCACTCGCCCAATCCAGCAGCTTGTTGTAGCCGGGAGCCTGCTGCATAACGTGCTCCAGGAACAGCTCATGGATTTCATCACGGGCCGGGTCCAGGTTCTCGTGTTCGAGCGAAGGGCGAAGGTTATCGACTTCTTTGAGGGAAACGCCCGCGCCGAGCACTTCCTTGACTGCACTGCGCGCTTCAACGTTGCCGGCGAAGATCACCGGCAGCTTCATATCACCAAAGCGCGGCTTGGGGTCGGCGCGGCGGATGACTTCGGCCATATCGGCGAGGTGCGAGATGGTGCCGCCATCGGTGCCCCCAGACATCAGGATGATGTCGGGGCGAAGCTGGCGAAGTCGCTCCACCTTTTCAAAGTCTTTGCGGCCGTCGTCCACGGCCAGGGTGTCCATCAGGATGGCGCCTGCACCCAGGGCGGCGCGTTCGGCGCTTTCCGCGCTCATGGATTTCACAACGCCCGCGACCATCATTTGAAGGCCGCCCCCCGCACTGGAGGTGGAAACATAGAGGTCCGCGCCCTCGTGAGGGGTGCTGCGGGTCATGACAGGCTTGCCGTCCTTTAGCAGTCGCCACACTTGGCCGTCCTTAATGAGCGACCGGCGACCGACTTCGTAGCCCTCGGGCATCACCTCGCCGGTGATTTCTTCAAGCTCGGTCATGGCGTTCAATACACCCACGGTCACGTCTTCGAACGGCTTTTCCACGGTGGTGGGAGCCTCGCCACGGGCGACCAGACGGTACTGACCCTGCGAGTTGCGTTCGATGAGGATGGCTTTGGTCGTTGTCGAGCCGCAGTCAGTTGCCACGATGCGCTCGATGTTTCCAGACATGTCCTGCATTATGAACGGAACGGGCCGGCTTCCGCTTCGGTTCAACCGAAAGATTTGCGACCAGGGTGGCGATTGTCCTTGAGAATCAGGCTCGTGAATACGAAACGATTCGGATCATCGGTTGGATATAATCAGGGGCCGGCACGCGCAAGGGCGGGCGTGCCGAACTGGGTGAACCACATTGGCTAAAGTCGCTTTCAAGAACGTGAGCAAGGTGTTTGGCAAGGGCGTGCGCGCCGTTGACCACCTGGACCTCGACATCAACGACGGGGAATTCATGGTCTTAGTCGGCCCTTCGGGCTGCGGGAAAACCACCGCGCTGCGCATGCTGGCCGGCCTGGAGGAAGCCACCGAGGGCGACATCATGATTGGCGACACGCGCGTGAATGACGTGCCGCCGAAGGATCGCGATATCGCGATGGTGTTCCAGAACTACGCCCTGTACCCGCACATGTCGGTGTACGACAACATCGCCTTTGGCCTGCGCCTGCGAGAACTGGGAGGGTTCTTCTGGCAAATCACGCACATGGCCGAGGCGAAGCGGATCAAGGCCGACATTGACGCCCGGGTGCGCGAGACGGCGCAGATGCTGAGCATTGAGCACCTGCTGGAGCGTCTGCCGAAGGAGCTATCCGGCGGCCAGCGCCAGCGCGTGGCCTTGGGCCGCGCCATTGTGCGCAAGCCGAAAGTGTTCTTGATGGACGAGCCGCTTTCGAACCTGGACGCGAAGCTCCGCATCCAGACCCGCGCCGAGCTCATCCGCCTGCACCGCCGCCTGGGCGTCACCACAATCTACGTGACGCACGACCAGGTGGAGGCCATGACGATGGGCCAGCGCATTGCCGTGATGAGCAACGGTCTGTTGCAGCAGTGCGACGAGCCGACCCGGGTCTACAACGAACCGGCCAACAAGTTTGTGGCGGGCTTCATTGGCGCGCCGCCGATGAACTTTGTGGATGGCGTAATCAAAGACGGATGGGTGGAAGCCGGCCCCGTGCGCGTGAAGCTGAAGGAAGGGCACGCGGCGCTGAAGCTTGAAGGGGAAGCGGTGACCTTTGGAATTCGGCCGGAGGACATCTACCACGCTGAGGGCAGTGTGAGCATCCCGGTGAGCGAAGCCAACACCTTTGAGGCGCACTTGGACGTTCTGGAGAAACTCGGGGCCGAGGACACGGCCTACCTGATGGTGGGCGACCAGCCGATGATTGCCACGCTGGACCCGGCGCATTCGGTGGCGGTGGGCTCCACAGCGAAGTTTGCCTTCGATCTGGATCGCATTCACATCTTCCACGGCGAAGATGGCGTTGCGGTTCGCTAGGTTAGGCGGTTAACCACGGCCAGGGGTTCGGTCATCTCCTCGTAGGTGTAACGCACGCCTTCGCGGCCGAACCCGGAGCGCTTCACGCCGCCGTAGGGCATGGCGTCGAAGCGCACGGTAGGAACGTCATTGATCACGATCCCGCCGACCTCAAGATTCTTGATGTAGCGTTCCGCTCGGTCTTTGCTGGCGGTGGATACCCCCGCCTGCAGGCCAAATCGGCCCGCGTTGGTTTGGGTGATGGCGTCCGCATCGTTGGTGAAGGTGGTGATCGTCAAAATCGGCCCAAACACCTCATCACAGGTCAGGCTGTGATCCGCCGGGACATTTGCAATCAGGGTGGGGGCAATGAGGTTGCCCGTGCGCTTGCCGCCCGCCAGCACCTTGGCCCCCGCCGCCACCGCTGAGGCCAGTAGGTGCTCAATCTTCTCAGCCGCCGCCGCATGGATGACCGGGCCGACCACAGTCGCCTCCAGTGCCGGATCGCCACAAGGGAGGTTCTCGATCATCGGCACCAGCCGCTCAATCACCGCAACTCGCAGGGACTCATGCACGCGCAGGTGCTGAACGCTAATGCAAATCTGCCCCGCGTAGGCGAACGCCCCGTTCAGAACAAGCGGCAAAGCGTGGTCGAGGTCGGCGTCTTCGCAGAGAATCGCGCTGGCGTCGCCACCCAATTCCAGCGAGACCTTGCGGTCGGGCACCAGTTCCTTCAGTCGCCACCCCACGGCCTCGCTGCCGGTAAAGCTGAGGAACTTCACACGCGGGTCGCGCACGGCCTTTTCGGCGATGGCGTTGGGGCAGGCAATCGCGTTCACCACCCCGGCCGGGCATCCGCATTCGTGGATCAAGCGGGCCAAAGAAAGCGTGCAAAGGGCAGCGGCGGTGCTGGGCTTCAGCACCACCGGGCACCCCGCCAGCAAGGCAGGGGCGAGCTTGTGGGCGGCCAAGTTGAACGGCCAGTTCCACGGCACAATGGCCAGCACCGGCCCCACCGGGCGGCGGCGAACCTCGGCGCGATAGTTCACGCCCCGGGGGTCGTAACTCAGGTCCACTGACTCCGGCTCCAATCGGGCGGCTAACTCTGCCGCCAAGCCAAAGGTCAAAGCCGTGCGTCTCACCTCGGCGCGGGCGGCGGTAATGGGTTTGCCGACCTCATCCACAAGCAACGAGGCCAGCTCATCCTCGCGGTCGGTGATGGCTTGGCTGATCCGCGTAAGCAACGCCCCACGCTCCGCCATCGTCGTCTGCCGGTAAGTCTCAAAAGCCTGGGTGGCGCAGTCCAGCGCCGCGTCCATCTCCGCCCAGCCGCCTTCGGCGAAGGTGCCGATGCGGCGCCCATCCCAAGGGCTCACCGCAATCTCCTTGCCGATCCCTTGGTCGCAGGGGCCGCCGAGGAAAACTCCGTTCAAAAGGAGCTCGCGGTGAATCATTTGTTCATTTCACCCGCTAAGCGCGGTTACACTAAGGGTATGGACCGTCGTATTATTTGCGCCCTGGATACGGGTGACCTTGATGAAGCCATTGCTTTGGTCCATCGGTTTGCACCCTATGTTGGAGCGTTCAAGATTGGCCACGGCCTGACGATGCCCAACGGCCTGCGCGTGGTGGACATCCTCCGCGAGCACGGCGCTGAGCGCATCTTCCTCGATCTCAAGTTCCATGACATCCCCAACTCGGTGGCCCTCGCCGTACGCGAAGCCGCCAAGCACGGGGTCTGGATGTTGACACTGCACCTTAGCGGAGGTCCGGCAATGATCTCGGCCGCCGTAGAAGAAGCGGCGATGTACCCGGAAGATCAGAGTCCGCTGCTCGTAGGGGTTTCCGTGCTGACCTCGCTGGATGAAGCCACGCTCCAAGGCTTTATGGGGGTGAATCGCACCCTGCCCGAGCAGATGGCGCATCTCTCCCAGCGCGGGGTGGAACTCGGCCTGGACGGAGTGGTTTGCTCCGCCCATGAGCTCAAAGTGTTGCGACCGATTGTGGGGCACAAGGTGCTGGTAACTCCGGGTATCCGGGGAAGCGTGGGCGATGTGCACGACCAAGTGCGAGTGGGTGACGCCCAGACGGCACTGGCTGATTCGGCGGACTACCTGGTGATTGGGCGGGCCTTGACCTCGAAGACCGACCCCGTCGCCGCCCTTCAGCAACTCGGCCTCGATCCTGTCGGTGCATAAAGAGCTCCTCGACTGGTACGACCAGCACAAGCGGGATTTGCCGTGGCGCGAATCCCGCGACCCCTACCGCGTGCTGGTGAGTGAGCTGATGCTCCAGCAAACGGTGGTGGCGTCGGTCATCGAGCCGTACCGTCGGTGGATGGAGCGATTTCCCACCATTCAGGCCCTGGCCCAGGCGAATTTGGACGATGTTCTGCATGCCTGGCAGGGTTTAGGCTATTACCGCCGTGCGCGATTGCTTCATCAAGCCGCGAAGGAGATTGCTGAGCACGGCTGGCCCAAGGATCGCAAGGGAATGCGGGCCGTGCCGGGCATTGGCCCCTATACGGCGGGGGCGGTGCTCTCGATTGCCTTCGATCTCCCGGAGCCTTTGGTGGATGGCAATGTGGAGCGGGTTTATGCGCGCCTCATGGCGGATGGCATCGCACCCCCAGCCTTGACCAAGCGCGCGTGGGCCTGGGCGGAATCAACCGTCCCCAAAGGGAGGCCAGGGGACTGGAACCAGGCGCTCATGGAACTCGGCGCGACCGTGTGCCGACCTCGCACTCCCCTATGCCATGTTTGCCCTTGGCAGTCCATCTGCCGCGCGACGAAAGAGGACGTCAACCGATATCCCGCACCCAAGGTCCGGCCGGAGATGCGAGAAATGGACTTGCCGCTCGCCGTTTGGGAGCGAGCGGGTCGGTACGCATTGGTTCGCTATCCCGAGGGCGGCTGGTGGGCGGGGCTCTACGGATTTCCTCCGGCCGCGACCACGAATGGCGAAGAGATCGGACGATTCCCGTTTGTCGTCACCCGCCACCGTTTGACGGTACGAGTTCTGCGCGTGCAAGGCCTCGAGAGTGAAGTGGAATGGTTCGCGCCAGACGAGTTCGATGGTCTCGCGCTACCGGCTCTCCACCGTCGGGCGTGGGATGTCATCCGCGCGCGGCAAGCGCAGCCAACCCTCACTATCGCCCCAGAGGAAAACCGCTAGCAAAATTTGAAACACGATGGCTACCATGGCCACAAAGATGACGGCTTGCAAGATGCGCAGGCCGTAACGCCGAGCGAACTGCTCCTGTCGCCGAAAGTGCGCCCGGGTGCGGGGGTTCATGTGGCTCGCAGATCGCTGCAGCTTATGCACGCCGGGGCGGCGCATAAACCGCAACATATGCCACCACAAACAACGGCTGAGGGTGCGAGACCACGCGAGCACTTAGTTTTCTACGTTCGGAGTCGGCGCAAGTCGTGCGGGGCGCACGAGATGGCCTTCCTGATCGAAAAAGGCCACCAGCACAGGGGGCATGTCCTCGCGTTGGCGGCCAATCTTAAGCATGAGGCGGAAGGGGCCGTGCCCCTCAACTGGAATCTCACAAGGGTGGTCGGCACTGACCTCTTGGCACGGCAGATCATTGAGCCAGCACCGGGCCGGCACCCCCGATTCAATCCGCAGGCGGTACACCTTGCCCGGGGGCAGGGTGGCCTCGGAATAGGCGTACATCACCCCGGGTGCACCCCGGAAGAGTGGGTCCAGACTCAATTCCGGGCCATCGGGGGTGAAGGGAGCCCAAGTCACCGGGAGTTCGGCCCGCCCTGTGTCTTTGAGCTCGGCGACGTAACCGTTTTCGGGGGCATACGCTTGAGCCATCCCCGCGTCGTTCTGGTTGGGGTAGGGGCCAATAATGGACCAACTCCCTGTGGCGAGCAAGGGGAGGCTGAGCCGAAGGCCTTCCGTGCGCAATTCCACCACCTGATCGCGTTCAATCATTTGATCGGCTTGGATGTGGGCGTGGGCCGTCCACGAGGCGCCCGGGGCGAGGATCTCACTCTTGGCATTTGAAGTGACTTGGAGTCCGGTACCCGCCATCCATTCCGGCGTAATTTGAATCGGGCTACTCTCGCGGTTGAGCAAGGTCAAGTTGACCTCGGCCTCTCGTCCTCCTTGGAACACCGGCCCGTGGGGATAGTGGACGTGCAATTGGAAGGGGCCGACTTCGGCGTACGCCGAAGGTGAATGCAACTCTAGGGGGCGAGCTTCGGGCAAACCGCCTGAGAAGAGGTCTGCGTAATCTGCGATGGTGCGGGGCGGGTCAACGTCTTGCAGGAAGCCCGTGGCCACGTAAGCGGTGCCGAGCGGGCCGGTCCACTCCGGCTCCAGCGGTCCAAAGACTCCGGCGCCCAGCGCGGCGGCGATCGCGGACGTGTCACTCGCCGCTTGGCCCAGACTGGCGGCCAGGATCATCGCCCGCGAAGCTTGCTGCTGGCTGCCCGAGAGCGCCGCCAAAATGTAGAGGAACGCCCGCGCCGCCGGACTGAAATCCGCCGTAATAAGATCGGGCAGGCTGGCGGGATGGCTAATCCCCGCTCCGAGCACCTCAGGCACTCGGGCCAGGGCGGGATGTCCTGCCGGGACGTACTTCGGGATGAGCCCCAAAAGCGCTCCCCAACTTCCCTGATCGCTGGCCGAAGTCGCGGCGGCCGCGGCAATCCAGCTGGCGACCCAAAGGGCATCCCCGGCGTGGTCCACGCTCATGTCGGTCGCCGCCCAGATGCCCGCAAGCTCCGGGGTGCCCGCCCCCCGAATCCCCCAAAAGAGCGCGCGGGCAAGGCCGGATGCGCGGGGGCTGGCGGGGTTCCCGAATTGGCCACTGAGCGGGAGCCCTAAGCCCGCCCCAAGATTCGCCAGAGCATAAGCGTCGCCGCGTTCGGCGGAATTCCAATGGGCGCGATACGTGCCGCTGAGGTTGGTATGGGAGCGGCCTTGCTTAAGGTGATAAGCCCAGAGCACAGAAAGGTCTTGATGTCCGGCAGGGGCCATGCGGAACGGAACCGGCTCGTATCCCGTGAGCGGCACATACTCGTGTCGCCGAACGTGCGGGGCTCCCATTGTGGCGCCGGCAAGGGCCGCCATCACCATGGCCACACGTCGTTCGCTCATCAGCGGGTCGGGTTTACCTGAAATGGCACTGGTACTCTAATGGCAATGGGCATTGACCACATGATCTTTCGGTGGGTCAACCACTGGCCATCAGAGTGGGAGCCATTTTTCTGGTTTTTTAGCGAAGGGAACAAGCAATGGGGGGTGCGGGGGCTGTTTCTCGCCCTGGCCGTGTACCTCGTCTGGAACAAGACAACCCGGGTGGCCACCCTGCGCGGTTTGGTCGCATTTCCGGTGGCGAATGCCCTCACCGATGCGATCAAGTTTGGATTTCCGATGGATCGCCCATGCGCCGTGGTGGCGCGAGCGCTGGACGGAGGAATGGCCCGTGAACTGGCCATGAAACTGGACCCTGAACTGATCCTGCGGGTGCCGCACACCGCGAGTTCGGGAACGGCCAGCGCCCATGCGGCCAATACGATGGCCGTGGCCGTCAGTTTGCTCTACGCGAAGTCGCCTTGGGGATGGCTGTGGGTGGGAGTGAGCCTGTTTACGGGCATCAGCCGCATCTACAATGGCGTGCACTATCCCAGCCAGGTGGCCTTGGGGTGGGTATGTGGAGGATTTGTGGCGTGGGTGATAAGCACCACCCACGCGCACTGGGTAAAGGTCAGGACTTCTCGACCGGCTGCGGCGAGCTGAGATCAATCGCGCCGAGCGAATCCAGCGGTTGGCCGCCGGTGGTGAACATGACCGTCTTGACCTCAGGGAACTGGGCCATGACTCGCAGGAGGCCGCGAACGATGATCTGCTCGTCTTCGGCCCCGTAGCCCGCGAAGATCTTGTCGTTGAAATCCACCGTGGCCATTCCGTCCTTCACCGTCACGGTCTTGACGTCGGCATCCTTGGGCACGGCCGGAACCTTGTCCAAGTAGTCGTTGAGCGCAAACACCATGGGGTCTTCGCCCTTGGGCGTTTCCGTGGTGCCGGGCTTGGTACCAAACTGGCCGCCGGTGTAGGTCGGGGTCAGCGTGGTCACCTCGCCGTCCTTGGGCACATCCACTTCGTCCGTGGGCGCATTGTTCGTCACCACGGGGTCGGTGTTGGCCATCGGAGCCGCCGGACGACTGGTGATGTACCAAGCGAGGGCACCGAAGCAAGCCGCAGCCAGCCCTAAGACGAGAATGGGAGCCTTCTTCGAGGCTGAGTTTTTGGTTTCGCTCATTGCTGGTAGTACCTCTTCACGGCCTGCGTAATCGCTTTGGCCACGGAGGAGTGGAATTCAGGTTCCTGGAGTCGAGCCCGGTCACGGCTGTGGTTGATGAACGCAAGTTCAAGAAGCACCGCCGGCATACGGGAAAGCCGCAAGACGGCAAAACCGGAATCGTAAATGGTCTGGTCGCTGCGCACGCCCATATTCGGCAGCTTGCTCACCTTACTGATCTCCTCGGCCATGAGATTGGCCAAGAGGATGCCGAGGGGGCTCTGCTTGTGATGGAACATGATGCTGCCCGAGCGGCTATTGGCCACCGTGTTGCTATTGAAGTGGATGCTGATAAAGAGATCGGCGTTACTTCGGTTCGCAATTTCGGATCTTTCGCCGAGCGGGATGAACCGGTCGTCGTTTCGGGTCAGGATCACACTCGCCCCGGCTTCCGTCAGGGCCTTGGCGGCTTGTTGGGCCACTTTGAGGGCGTTGGTCTTTTCATTGACCTGGGCCGCGGTGGCCCCGGGGTCGCGCCCGCCGTGCCCGGCGTCAATCACGATGACTTTGCCGGCCAGAGTGCCGTTAGAGCCGCTGGGCTTGATGAGCCTGAGCGTCACGGTTTGGCCGCTGATGCTGGCGGAGAACGCATAGGCCCGCTTGGTCGCCAAGATGACGTTGACAAAACCGTTGCCCGCGTTCTGCATGGAGTAACGGCTGACGTAGTTGCCGGCCCCCAGCGTGCCCTCGCGACTGACAAGAGTCTGCGCCTTAGGCATTTGCAGTTGAATCGTGTTCGCATTGACATACGACACCGACGGCGCGCTGTCAATGGTTTTGGAAAGCTGGAAGGTGTAGACCGCTTCGGTCTCCGTTTCGCGCACCACCTTGGGCTCACTTACGATGACCGGGTCCACCACGGGCGCTTGATTCGCTGGCGGCGGAGTGACGGGTGCCGTGGGTGCGGGCCGCACCGCAATCTGGCTCGTGCCGACATGAACCAAGTCAATATCGAACTTGCGGCTGGGAAGCAGGGAAGGAATCGGCTGCTCGGACATGCGCGGGGTTTCCACCACAATGCGCACTACGTCCGGGGCAAATTGGCCGACGCGAACCTGGTTCGGCATCTCTTCCACCACTCGCGAATTGAGCTTGGCGCCGAAAAGGTCCACCACCAGGCGATCAGGAGCGGCAAGCCGGAAGGCGCGCATCCGCACCATCATCGTGCCGTCAATGCGGAACCCTTCGGCGGTGGTCTCCACGTTGCGGATATCGCTAAGGACTCGGAAGGTGTTGCCCTCCCACATCGTGTGGCCGCCCAAAGTCTGGGCAATCGTGCCGAGATCCACGGTGGGCTTGGCGGCGATGGTGCGAGTTTCGAGCCGAATCTCGCGGCCTTCGGCCTTCACGATGGTTTCGTTGCCTCGAACGTTTACGTCCCAGCCCCAACGTCGCATCATGTCGGCCGGGATGAAGCAGTTGTTGCCGACACGATAGCCATCGTGCGGCGAAACGCCTTGGAAAGTGTAATTCACCCGCACGGCCGTAGGCGCGGCGGGCGCTTGTTGCGCATATCCCTGTGTCAGCGCCATCCCTAGCGCCAAGCAGGTACTCATTATCCTCCTCATGAGGTCCCCATGATAATACCAGAACGTGCAAGATTTAGTGCCAGTTACGCACTTGGCCCGAGTTTTGCTGGCTATAGTCTTGCTGTGCGTCTTTCTTCGGTATTGGTGGTAGTTGGGGCGGTTCTGACCTTGATGGGTCAGGCCAAGGCCGATGCGATTCTGGATTGGAATGCCGAGGCATTGCAGGCGATCCGGACGGCCAAATCTGCGCCGCCGATGGCCGCCCGCAACCTCGCGATCGTCTCCGGGGCTGCATTTGACGCCGTGAATTCCATTTCCAATTCTGGCTACCGCAACGTGTTTTACACCGGCGCGGGCAACGCGGGCGCGAGTAAGGAAGCCGCCGCCATCCAAGCGCAGTACGACACCCTGCGGGCGCTCTACCCCGCTCAGGCCGGGCAATTCAAGACGCTTTACGATAACCAGATGAGCCAGATCGCACCGGGCGCCGCGCGCGATGCCGGCATGGCCCTGGGCGCGAAGACGGCCGCCGCTGCACTCGCCGCCCGCACGAACGATGGATCGGCCACGGCCGGTTCGGTGCCCGATGGCCGGAGCAACGACCTGGGCAAGTGGCGACCCACGCCGAGCAACTTTGCCTCGGGGGCATTGCCGGGCTGGTCTCAAGTGCGTCCGTTTACTCTGAATTCATCTGACCAATTCCGCGCGGACGAAATGCCGGCCCTGGGCACCGCCGAATACGCCGCCGCCTACAACGAAGTCAAGGCGCTGGGCGGGCTGACCAGCCTGGCCCGCACGGCCGACCAGACCGAGATTGCGATGTTCTGGATTGGCGGATCGGGGACGGCAACTCCGCCGGGCCACTGGAACCGCATCGCGGCGGGGGTTTCGCAAGACCGCAACCTCAGCATGGAAGATAACGCCCGGATGTTCCTGCTGCTCAACTTCTCGCTGGCCGACGCGGCGGTGAGCGCTTGGGATACGAAGTACACCTTCCAGTGCTGGCGGCCCATCACGGCCATCCACCAGGGCGACCTGGACGGCAACGTGACCACCGATGGCGACGCCAACTGGAGCCCGCTTATCCCGACGCCGAATCACCCCAGCTATGTGAGCGGCCACTCCACGTTTAGTGGGGCGGCAGCCACGGCCCTGGCGGACTTCTTTGGGACGGATGCGATTTCGTTCGAGGCGGAAAGTGAAGACATCACCGCGACGCGCCATTTCAATTCGTTCAGCCAAGCGGCGGCGGAAGCCGGCAAGAGCCGCATCTACGGCGGGATTCACTTCGAATTCGACAACGCAGCGGGCCTGGCTATGGGTCAGAACGTGGCGCACTGGGCGCTGCAATCCTTGAACTCGCCGGTGCCGGAACCGGTGACCCTGCTGGCGATGGGTGCGGGCCTGGCGGCCCTGGTGCGGCGGCGACGCCGCGCGGCCAGCGAGTAAAATCACGGCCTCGCGGGCGATTAACTCAGTTGGTAGAGTGGCTCCTTTACACGGAGTAAGTCGGGGGTTCGAGTCCCTCATCGCCCACCATCTCATGCCTCTCCCGGCCTAACCGCTTGGGCATACTAGGAGGCACCTATGAGCGCTGACACCAAGCCGGATGAAAAGCCGGGCGCGATGACCTTTACGGAAGAAGCTCCGGTCACCACCGAGCACAGCATCCCCGGGCTCGAGTTTGAAGCCACCACCGGCCGGATGCCGATTAAGAACGACCAGGGCGAGATTTTGGCCCAGGTGTTCTATGTCGCTTACACCAAGAAGGGCGCGGATGCCGGTACCCGACCCGTGACCTTCACTTTCAATGGCGGCCCCGGGTCGCCCAGCATCTGGCTGCACATGGGTGCGGTCGGTCCGTTCCGCACGCCGATGATGCCGGAAGGCCAACTCCCTCCGGCCCCCTATAAGTTGGAGCCCAACCTGGAAACCTGGCTGCACTTCTCTGACCTCGTTTTCATTGACCCCGTGGGCACCGGCTACAGCCGCGCCAAGGACAAGGAGACGGCCGAAACCTACTGGGGCGTGGAGGGGGACATCAAGAGCGTGAGCGAGTTCTGCCGGATGTGGCTGAACCGCAACGCCCGGTGGCGTTCTCCGCTGTATCTGGTGGGCGAGAGCTACGGCACCACTCGGGCGGCGGGCATGGCGGGCCACATGATTGACCAGGGGATTGCTCTGAACGGCGTCATTCTGGTTTCGGCCATTCTCAACTTCCAAACCGGCTACCAGCAGTACGGGAACGACATCTCGTTCCAGCTCTACTTCCCGACTTACACGGCCACGGCGTACTACCACGACCAACTCCCGTGGGCAACGAGCCTCGAAGAGGCGCTGCAACAATCCGAAGCCTTTGTGATGGGCGATTACGCCCGGGCCCTCCAGAAGGGAGACGACCTGGTGGGCGATGAACGGCAAGCGGTGGTGAACGAGTTCGCCCGCCTGACCGGACTCAGCGCCGACTACGTGGACCGCGCTGACCTGCGCGTGACTCAGGGTGCGTTCTGCAAAGAGCTCCTCCGCGAGAAGCGGCGCACGGTGGGCCGCCTGGATAGCCGCATCATTGGCATTGATGACTACCGCCGAGGAGAAGGCGAAACAATGGCGAGCGACCCCAGCATGTCCATGCTGATGCCGCCCTATACGGCTACCTTCCACGATTACGTTCGCACTCAGCTGAAGTACGAATCTGACCTGAAGTACGAGATCTTTGGCGGTATTGGCGCTTGGGATTGGGGCAACAAGGGCCGCCAGGGCTACCCCGACACGAGCGAAGCCCTGCGCAACGCCATGCACAAGAACCCCTACATGAAGGTGTTTGTGGCGAGCGGCTACTACGACCTCGCCACGCCGTACTTTGCGACGGAGTACACCTACCGCCACATGGGGCTGGACCCCGAAGTGCGCACCAACGTCTCGTTTGGCTATTACGAAGCCGGGCACATGATGTACGTGCACACGGGCTATCTCACCAAGCTCTTCCAAGACGTGAAGGGCTTTGTCGAGCAGACTCAGGGCGGCTAGTTACGGGTTGACGGGCGCCCAACCGGGCGCCGCCGCGCGGAACCCTTCGTAAAGGGCGAGCATCGCGAAGGTATCGAGCTGACAATAGGCGCGCAGGTCATCAATGATGGCGGCGCGCCTTTCGGCGCTGGTCGCGGGGTCGAGGTACTCCTCATACACCTGCACCGCCACCGCCCCGTTTTGGACCTTGAGAGTTTTGTAGCTCACCGAGGAGTTCACAGCGGGCAGCACGTTCTTGATGCTGTAAGAGCCGTTGAAGCTGTTCCAATACGTCTTGCCCTTGATCGCTTTGAAGAGGTCGTAGCCGACAGCCTTGATCTTGTTGTAGAGTTCGTTGCCGTAGGGCACCCCAGCATCCCTCAGCATCTTGAGGGTGGTGACTTCGTAATCCGAATAGAAAACGAGGCTGTTGCAGTCCTGGACGGCCTCCCATAGGGTGGCGGCGAAGGCCACGCGCGGGTCAGCGTTCACATCGGTGTGGAGGTAATCGCGCCACTCAGAGTTCTTGATGTCGCTGGGATCCGAGATGACGTGCAGCGACCACTGGAAGGGAACGCGCTCGTAAGGGTGGTGGCCCGGGAACCTGGGCAGGGCAGGATCAATGGCCTCGAAATCCACAAAGCCAATGGGGCCGGGAAGTCGGTCGAGTTGCTTGATGAGTTCTGGCTCGGTGAAGTCCTGCTGGCCCGAAATGACCCGGTAGGCGAGGCGATTGGTGGGGCTGAGTTGCTCAGCGGAGGTGACGTCGTCCAGCACGCGCAGCCCCTGCGAGGCCAGCTTGCGCACGGAGTTCACGTTGATGCCGGGGAGCTGCCATAGGCCTCCCGCGGGCACATTCTCGTGGCACCGCGCGCGGAAATCGCAATCTCGGCAGTAGGTGTTGGGTTGAAAATCGGGGGCTTCCGTTTGTACCGCTAGCGCACGGACGGCATCCAGGTCGGCCGTCAGGCGGGGGATGGCGTCCAGCACCAGCATCGTGATATCGATGCTCTGGAAGATGCGTGCCGGGTCGTAGGGTCCGCCCTCGTGGGTGTATTCCTTGTCCAGGTGCATCAGGCGATAGTCGCGGATGCGCAGGCCAGCCGCGCGCAGGACAATCGCTTGGAATGCCACATCTTCGATGTGGTCGGGTTCCTTCACGCGCACGCCCGATTTGACCTCGATGAGCGTCCAGGTGCCATCGGCGTTGCGCTCCAGAATGTCACATCGGGTGATCAGTCCCTCGGCGGCAAAGGTGGCTTCAAACAGCACAGGGGCATCGCCCATGAGCGCCGCGTGCGTGGCGGCAATGGCCTTCTCGGAAGGGCTGAAGGGAAGCAGTACCCCCGCCGGGAAGTTCAGGCGGGCGAGTTCGCCGATCTCCTGTCCCACGCGCATATAGGCAAGGGCGTCGGGGTCCAGCGGGGCCAGCCACTCTTGGTGGTGAACGTGATACCAAAACCTCTTCGCGCACGGGCGAAACTTTTGGAAGAGGCTTTTTGTGATCACAGAGTCGCAAGGCTACCCGTGAGGACCGCGCGATGGGGGTAGGATTTTGCACATGGCGACCCCATTGGCCGACCGCTTGAGCGCTGTGATTGAGCGCTACGATCTGCTTCAACATCCGTTCTATCAGGCTTGGAGTGCGGGCACTCTGCCGGTAGACGCGCTGAAGACTTACGCCTCCGAATACGGAGCCTTCATCAACCGCGTGGCCGCCGGCTGGGCTGCCCACGGCGACGAAGAGATTGCCGCCGAAGAGCGCGAGCACGCCGACCTGTGGGCGGAGTTTGCGGGTGCCCTGGGCACCGAAGTGAAAGGCGCTTCGCTGCCGGCCGTGCACGACATGGCCGCCCGCGTGGATGCGGCCTTCGCCGAACCCGTGACCTCGCTGGGTGGCCTGTACGCTTTCGAGTGCCAGCAGCCGAACACCAGCAAGAGCAAGCTCGAAGGTCTGGACACGCACTACGCCGGCCTGCCGGAAGCTGCGCGCACCTACTTCGAAATCCACGTGGATGACATCCACGAGCCCGCCCTGCTGCTGCAGCGCATGGAAGCCCTGGCGCCGGAAGATCAAGAGCGCGCCGTGGCGGCCTGCGAAAGCGTGGCCGAAGGCCTGTGGAATGCCCTCACGGACATCCACAAGGTTCACTGCGCCTAAGCCTGCGCCTTGTGCGGAGAGCGTGACCCCCGGGTGGTGAAAGCCCCGGGGGTCATTGCTTTTTATGACGGCTTGAGCGAGGGTGGACAGGAGTGGGGAGGGGTAAGTATCCTCCCGATTGATATGGCGAAGATCGCGGACATCGAAGGCATCGGCCCCAAGTATGCGGCGGCCCTGAAGGACCACGGAATTGACACGACGGACGAGCTGCTGGCGGCGGGCGCGAGCAAGAAAGGCCGCGCGGACCTGGCCGAGAAGACCGGCCTGAGCGAAAAGCTGGTGCTGGAGTGGGTGAACCGCGCCGACCTGATGCGCATCAAGGGCATTGGCTCGCAGTATTCCGACCTGCTGGAGCATGCGGGTGTGGATAGCGTGCCGGAACTGGCCCAGCGCAACGGGGCGAACCTGGCCGCCAAGATGGCCGAGATCAATGAAGCCAAGAACCTGACGAACCGCGCGCCAAGCGAGAAGGAAGTCGAGGATTGGATCGAGCAGGCCAAGGGCCTCGATCGCGTCGTCACTCACTAAGCCTGGTTCGGTTCTGAATCTGGCCTCGTGTCCCGAATTGCGGGATGCGGGGCCTTTTGCATCCCGGGGCGTGGGTTCAGTAAAGTACGAGGCATGCACGGACGAGGCGCGGCGCTGGTCGCCACATTGGGATTGAGCTTGCTGGCGAGCCTGGGGGCCGCCCAGGGCACCCCAGACATCGTGAGCCTAGCGGGAGAGCGCTACGACGCCCGCATCCCCACCCCGGAGGCCGTGCTTGGCGCACCTCTGGCCAGCCGTTACGCCCGCGCCCACGAACTGGCCGAGTACATCCGCGCCCTCGAAGTCGCTTCGCCGCGCGTGGTGGGGGTGAACCTGGGCCGGAGCTACCAAGGCCGGGAGATCATGGCCGCCATCATCACCTCGCCGGAGAATCACGCCCGCCTGAAGGAGATCCAAGCCAACAACCGGCGATTGGTCTTCGATTCGAGCGCCGTCACCGACGCCGAAATCGCCAAGATGCCGACCGTGCTGTGGATGGGCTACGGTGTGCATGGCAACGAAGCCAGCGGCCCCGAAGCCGCCCTGGCCACGCTCTACCACCTCACGGCGGGGACGGGGAAGGTGCCGGCGATGCTGCGGGACATGGTGATCATCCTCATGCCCACGCTAAACCCCGATGGCCGCGACCGATTTGCCAACCACGCCAACGGGTTCCGGGGGCTTACCCCCACCTCCGACCGGCAGGACCGCGAGCACGACCAGCCCTGGCCGGGCGGGCGTACCAACCACTTTTGGTTCGACCTGAACCGCGACTGGATGCCGCTGACCCAGGTGGAGAGCCAGGTGCGGCACCGCCTCTACACCGCGTGGCGGCCGCAGGTGACCCTAGACTTCCACGAGCAAGGCTTGGGGCTCAACTACTTCTTCCAGCCCGGCGAGCCGTTGCGCGTGAATGCCCTGACGCCCAAAGAGAACCAGGCGATCACCGCCGACTTTGCGCAGTACCACGCCAAGGCGCTGGAAGAGCTAAACCAACGCTACTTCACCGAAGAGCGGTTCGATGACTTTTACATTGGCAAGGGCAGCACATATCCGGACGTGATCGGCTCGATTGGGATACTGTTCGAGCAGGCCAGCACCGGGGCCATCCAGAGCGAGCTTCGGGGCCGCACCTACACCTTCGCGGAGACGGTGCGCAACCAGTTCGCCACCTCGATGAGTTCACTGGAAGCCGCCCAGCAGTACCGCACCCGCTTGCTCACCTACCAGCGCAACTTCTTTAGAGATGATGTGCAACTGGCGGGCGGGGTCGGCACTGAGATGGATGCCACCACTATTGGCTGGCAGTGGCCCGTAGACGACCGGGGGCGCGAACTGGCGAACCTGTTGCGCGCCCACGAGATCCGCGTGGACGAGGCCGATGGGTGGATGGAGGTGCGGCTGAACCAACCGCTTCACCGCCTGGCCCGATCGATGATTGCCCCGCCCAACGTGTTTGAAGACACGTCCTTCTACGACATCAGCACCTGGGGGCTGGCCTATGGCTCGCTGGCCAAGGTGTCGCCCATCACGGGCACGCGGGGACGGCCGTTCACCCGGCCGGTGGGGCCGACCTTCCGACGGGCGGAGAACCCCGTCGGGCTCATCATCCACCGGGGTCGGGCGGACTTCCACGATGTGGTGCGGCAGGCGCTGCGCCTGCGGATGCGCGTGTTCTTTGTGAAGGAAGCGATTGGCGGGGCGCAGGCGGGCGACGTGTTCATTGCCGTAGATGCGCCCGAGGATGTGACCCGGTGGCGGGATGCCTGGGAGAACTCGGCGCTGCGGATTGACATGCAAGAGGTGCCCGGGCAAACCGGGCAAGTGGTGAGTTGGGGTGGCCGCCGCCTGGTGGAACTGGGCAACAAGCGGATTGCCTTAATTGCCGATGCCACCACCGCCAGCAACCGGGCCGGGGAGCTGTGGTACCGCCTGCCGGATGTCTCGGTGGTGCCGGCCAGCGCGAACCTGAGCAACTACGACGTAGTGATCTATCCCGGTGGGGGTGGAGCGGAGTTCCCGACCCGCCTGGGCACCTTTGTGAGCGGCGGCGGGCACCTGGTGGCCGTGGGCGATGGGGCCCTAGCGGTGGCCAATTCAGATATCTGGCGGCTGACGGCGAGTTCCTATTCGGCGAATGTGGCGGGGCTGAAGTTCGGCGAGATTGCCGATGAGCGATCGCGCCATCAGGTGCCGGGGACGATCCTGCGGGTGCAGTACGACGACACCCACCCGCTAACCTTTGGATTGACGGAAGGGTATGCGTTCCGGGATGAGAGTGTGTTCTTGAACGCGCCGACCGAGCCGGGGACGGCGGTGGGGGTTTACACGGAAGAGCCGGTGGCCGCGGGCTACTTGACGCCGGAGGTGACGAAGCTGGTGCCGGGCAAGCTCTCGGTCGCGGCGCGGCGCGTGGGCTCCGGGCGGGTGGCGCTGTTTGCGGATTCGCCGAACTTCCGGGGGTTCTTCCGGGCGCAGGAGGAGATTTTCCTGAATGCGGTGCTGTTCGGGGAGGCTTGGTAGCTCTCCATGCCATTTAAATAGTAAACAAGGCCCTGACTCGCAAGTAGAACTATGTTATCGAGCCCTCCAGAAGTGTGGAAAGACCCGGGGCTGATCTATACGGTCGTCAGCTTGCTCTGTCTCAAGTCGTTCTTCTTCTACATGGAAGACCGGTTCAAGATCTTGCCGGAAGCCAATCTTGGCCGCGAAATTCCAGACTTCACTGCCTTCAATCGAGTGTTGAATCTGGGTCTATCCATAGGGATTGCGGTTGAATTTGGCCTTTGGCCAGCAGGGGTTGTAGCTTGGGTGCTCCTCGGCCAGTTCGGCAGGGTGACGAGACTTCCGTTTGAACTTCCGGTGCTCATCCTTGGTCTTGCGCTTAGTGCAAAGGAAGAGAAGGCACAGAGTTTCTTAGGCTGGGCTGACACTGTAAAGAACAGATTGGCGGTATCCGCCTTTGGTGTCTTCGGACTCATCTTCGCATTCCGTGCCTTTCTAGAGCGGGACATCAAGGTGTGGCCGTTTGGCTAACGAAGCGGAGCTGTTGGTGCGCTGTTCCGACACCTGCTTTCTGATTGTCCCCCTGCGCAGTGCGGAGTATGATCCGATGTGGAGAAGGGCTTGAACTATCAGGATTGGCTGAACGCGGTTGACAAGCTGCTGAGAGAAGGCGGCGCGGGTTACACCACCGCCGAGATCGAGAAGGATGACCTGCGGGCGGCGTTCCAACAAGGCGTGACGCCGGTGGATTACGTAGCGCAGGGGGACCATCCCCTGCAGGCTGCAAAGTCCGAAATGCCGCTGCCGCCGATCTCACTCGACCAAGCGAAGTTCTTGGTCCGGACACTTGATCAAGCGGGGCTGGCTTTGATCGTGCTTGGCGTTCTTTCACTTGGATTTGGTCTTTACGACATGATTGGAGCCGTTGGCGGAGTGATAGAAATGGTCACCAGAAGCCGTGGCTCTCGGTTCGATACCTCCAACGCACAAGTGACCATGTGGTCTATGAGCTCGCTTGTGGGGGTGGTTACCAGGGCGGTGATGGCTGCCTCGCTTGGGCTCATTGCCTGGGCGATCTCCGGGATGCTGAGATCAACATACAATCAGACCGGGACTTCACTTAAGAAGCGGTAATCACCGCAATTGGATTCCAGCCAAACACCGCGAACGAACGCACTGAGAGGATTCGCAGACAAGTCCGGTAAAGTCAAGTACAAGGCTGATCATGTCCTATCTAGACTGGCTCAATACCGTAAACATGCATCTGAAGGATGCTGGTGCCTCGTACACGACGGCACAGATTCAGATTGACGATCTGCGCATGGCCTATCACCAAAACGTCGCCCCCGACGATTACGCTCGACAAGGCGGACATCCTCTAAAGAACTTCCAAGCGGTCGTCGAGATACCGAAGGTAACTCCTCAGCAGGTGAACTCAATGACGAAGCTCCTCGATCGAGGTGGCTTGGCCCTGATCATCATGGGATGCGCGAAGGGAGCCTACGGTCTCTACTTTGCATCCCGAAGCGCTAACTATCTTCTCAGTCAAGCGACGACGGGCAATTGGGGGAATGACGCAACTAACAATTTGGACTACTTCGAACAATCAGCCTACTTCGTTGTCACGTCAATCTTTGAAATGGCCGCCTTTGTAGTTGGAGGCGTCATGGCATGGGCAGTCGCGGCCATTCTGCGGTCACTTTATCGCCAAGAGTATGCAGAGGTCTCGAATCAAATCTTTCAGTAGGTCACCGACTCAATAAACCCCTCCGCCGCCGCCAAGATCCGGTCGCGGCGGGCGGGTTCCAGCCGCTCGTACCCCCGCACAGCCTGGCTCATCCGCTGATTCTTAAGGAAGAGCTCCCGGTTGCGGGCAATGGTCCGCCAATACAGTCCGTCCCACACATCACACCACGGCCCGGCGGGTTCCCTGGACATTCGCCGGATGTACGCCGACCCAGAGAAATACGGCTTAGTGGCAAACGCACTGGCCGAAGCGAACTGCGACATCCCCAGCACGTTCGGCCCCATCACCCACTCGCTGGCGTCCACAAACATCTCCATGAAGTAGCGGAACACCTCCTCGGGGTCCACTTCGCACATAAACATCACCGCCCCGATGACCATGAGCCGCTCGATATGGTGGCACCAGCCGTGGTCGCGGGCGCGCGCCAGGCTGCGGTCCAGCGGGGGGAGCCCGGTGGTGGCCTGCTCCCACGCCGGAGAGAGGCGGCGATGGTGCGGGAAGGTGCGCAAGAGCGGGGGCTCTTCGCGGGCGATGCCCCGCACAAACTCCCGCCAGCCGATGATCTGGCGGAGGAAACCTTCCAGCGAATTGAGCGGCACTGGGCGGCGGGCGTGACGCGCCAGGGTGGCCCGGATGACCTCGGCCGGGGTGAGAAGGCCGATGTTGAGCATGGGCGTGAGAAGGCTATGGAACACCGTGCGCTCGTGCGGGGGGAGGGCGTCTTCGTAGTCGCCGAAGGCGTCCAGGCGATGTTCCAAGAAGTCGGCGAGCCAATCTTCGGCCTGGGCGGGGGAAACGGGGAAGGCAAAGGTGGATGGGTCGCCGGCAGCGTGGGGGAACTCGCGCGCCACCATCGCCATCACCTCCTGGGTGATCGGGGTGGGGAGTGGCGCCCACGGCACCGGGGGGCGGACGGAGGCGGGGAGCGGCTTGCGGTTTTCGGTGTCGAAGCTCCACTGGCCGCCGGTGGGTTCGCCGTCGGGCTCGATGAGCAGCCCGAGGCGGTGGCGCTGCCGTTTGTAGAAGTCGGCCATCAGCAGGCGCTTGTGGCCCTGGCGGTAGGCGTCCCACTCCGGGGCGGGGGTGAGGAAGCCGGGGTTGGGGTGCTCTCTTAGCGTGATGCCTTCGGTTTGCGCCCACTCGCGGAGCTGACAGGCGAAGAAGGCGTCGGAGGGCTCGTAAGTGTGGACTTCTTGCGCCTGGGTGGTTTGGATGACCTGGGCGAGGGCGGAGGGGATGGTGGCGCCCTCCTCGATGCGGAAGTATCGGGCGCGGTCGGGGTGGCGCGCGGCAAAGGTGCGCATGGCCGCGAAGGTGAGGACGAGCTTGTGCGAGTGGTAGCGGTAGTGGCGGGCGAGGTGACCGTCTTCCACCATCACCAGCGGGCCGGGTGGCAGCGCCGAGATGTCGGCAAAGAGCTGGTCACCCAGGATGAGGTTCACCGCACGCACGTCTGGGGTCTACGGGTTGCGGGGCGGGGGCGTCGCGGGGGGCGAGGGAGTTTAGGTAGCCTTTGGGGATGGTGGGTCGGTGCGTTGTAGGGCTGGCTTTGTTGGGCTTGTTAGGGGCGGGGTGCCAGAAGGCTGCGCCTGCTCCTGATCCCCTCGCTTATTTAAAGGATTCTCAAAAGGAACTGCCAGAGATTATTGGTGTGGCGCTCAAGGAAGGGACGGATTTCGAACTTTTCTCCCTTGGGTCCCTGGGGAAAGAAGAATCCAAGAAGCAAAGGAAAATGGGTTACGAATCTGTTCTTGGCTCGACCAAAATCAAGTCTCCTAAGCTAAGAGAGGAATTGACAACCGCTTTCCTTGATGCCGCGTATATCAACACTGCGAGCTTTACGGCATGCGATCCGAATTTTCGGCACGCGATCCGAGTGAAGTATCAGGGTTCGAACTTTGATTTGCTCATCTGCTTCGAGTGCTACAAGGGTGCTGTCCGCCACAAGGACGAGTATCTTCACAGTTTTCAAATCAACGGCAAGCCGGAGCCGTTGTTTGACAAGGTGCTGACGGATGCCGGCGTGCGGCTGGCGGAGAAGCCGAAATGAGGGCCACGTGGCTCCTGGCGAACCTGGTCGCAGTGGTTGGTTTGGGGCTGCAAGGGTGCAAGCGATCGGCCTTGCCCGGAGAGCTATCCCAAGCCTTGAGAGAAGGCACGGATTTTGAACTGATTTCCATTGATCCCTTGGATACGAAAGACGAGGCGGCGCCGGATCGCTTGAATGGATACCTCATTCTTGGCCGTACGTCGGTGACGAATCACGAAACCAAAGGTGATCTTATTAGTTCGATCGAAAGGTCGACTATTCCCACTGAAGGTGCGGCTCTAGCCTGCATGTTCATGCCTCGCCATGTGGTGAGAGTGAAGTACAAAGGGGAAGTCTTTGACTACTTGATTTGCTTCCAGTGTGGAGAGTTGCTTATTAACAAGGGAGGCGAGAAAGCGGCCTATTTCTTCTTTGACCGAAAAGACAAGAGTCTCTTCAACAAGGTGCTGACAGATGCCGGTGTGAAACTGGCTCCTCAGTAGCGGAGAAGGCTATTTCATGGTTCCACTGCAAAAAACCATCACAAAGTCCCTCATTGCGTTTGCCTGCTTTGTGTGCCTCGGGTGTGGCCCCACTATCCCCAGTCCGTACCTTGAGGCCCTCAAGGAAGGTTCTGATTTTGAGCTCTCTTCCATCGACCCGGGCAATCCTGTTGCCAATGCGCACATGGGCACCATGGGAGCCTATCCCAAGCTGGGATCGGTCCGGCCAAGTACCTCGGAGCAACGAGAATCGATCATTCGGGCCATTGAGCGCTCCGTGCGAGAATCAAGCTCTGGATCATTCGGCTGCTTTGAGCCTCGGCATGCCATCCGGGTAAAGCACAAAGGCACGACGTACGATTTTATGATCTGCTTTAAGTGCAGAGCCATCTGGATTTACGATGGAGACGAGCAATTGGAAACCATTGGGATTTCCGGTGCCGCAGAGCCAACCTTAGATGAAATTCTCCGGTCGGCCTCGGTGCCTCTCGCTCCCAAACCACCAAAGAGCAAGCGCTAACCCTTCTTCTTCGGCATCTCGCTGCGCAGCACGCGCAAGCGGTGGAGCGCCGCCGGGATCGACCCCTTCTTGAACTGCGCCCCAATGTGGCCGCTGCAGAACTTCTCCCCGCGCGTGCACAGCACCAGGTAGCGGCGCACTTGGTTCAGTGTGGCCCGGGGGAAGTAGTCCGGCGGGAACTCCGCCCCCATCACTTCAAAGGGCTTGCCGTCCACCAGCGGGTCCTCGGGCAGCGTCTTGTAAGGGTAGATGTACGCCGAGGTCTCATAAAGCACCTCGTACATCCGGTCAATCACCCAGTGGTATTCGGGGTAGGGGATTTGCACGATGCGGGTGCCGTTTTCGATGATGTCCGGCAGGTCGGGCCACTGCACCACCTGGAAGTCCGGAGCCTCCATCACGCGCGCCAGTTCCAGCAGGGCGTCAATGTCCTCCCGCTTCCAGTGCCGGGTGGGCTTTTCCATGCTCATCGGGGCAGATTCTTGGTAGGTCTCGTTCTAGTCATCTTCGAACGGATCAAAATCGTCTAGTTGTGGCACGGCTGGTCTTCTTGTGGCAATCGGAGCCGGGGCCGCGATTTGTGGCGTCCGTTGTCCAATTGCGCGTCGTTCTGCCAGAATCCAGTTCGGGATGTCTTTTGCGTAGAGATCGACACTTTTTGGGTGTTTGTTGAACGCATCCTCGATCTTGATAAGAACATCTGTGGGGCAGTTTGAAAGTTGCTTCAAGCAAGTGCCCACACTTCGGAGGGACTCCCATGTTGATGCTTCATTAATTAGCTCGACGAAAGACTGGAAAACCAGCGGTCGATACCTCGCATCCTCAAGCAAAGCTCTAGCTAGTTTTAGAGCTGCTTCATCAGGGTCGGTTAAGTTTATAGTTGGACCCTGAATATCTGAGTGAAATCCGATTGGGTTGCTTCCTGCCAACACTGGCAATACAAGGACACCACGAGACATGGCCCATCCGATCTCTTGGTTGCACCAAATGCTACTTTCAAACTCTGGAGTACAGACTGTCATCATTGCGTGACAAGTCTGAAGCCCAACTTTGATCATGTCCCGCCAGGCTTTGGTGTCTTTGATGTCCTCGTGGGCTAGGAATGCATCGATGCCATAGTGTTTCAATTTTGTCTTGATTTTGGAAAGTGGCACCTTGTTTTCCGATTTGTGACTCATAAACAGTCTTAAGTAGCCTGGCCTCCAGATGCCCTCTTCATCGGTTCGTTCAGGACGAAAAGGTGCTTCAACTCCTCCACGCCATTCGTCATTGGACTCGGCTATTGGATAAATAAAGACTCTTTCAAGATAAAGATCGTCGTAAGCGTTGACGACAGGGGAGGCAATTTCAAGTATCTCAGACTCAAGTCGATTTCGTGTTTCATTGCCTCGTACTTCTAAAAATGTTGTGGCACGCAGGCCGACCCTAAGGACCACCTCCGAATAGTTGATACCGGAACCTATGTATTGTAGGGAGCACTCAGCTGAACGCCAGAGTGAGAGCAATGTGTCGCGATTGTCTTTATGAAGTGCCATGCCAACATAGTCGACAACAGGCTTGAGGTCATCGTTATACGCAGCCATTCAAAGGCACCCCTTTAAGAAATGGTGGGCAAGGAGGGACTCGAACCCTCACTCCGTGAAGAACTGGAACCTAAATCCAGCGCGTCTACCAATTTCGCCACTCGCCCGCGCCTCCCAATTTACCCGGGGGTAAGGTCTGGGCATGGTCTTGGTCGTGGGCGGCGCCGGGTACATCGGGTCGGCCTTTGCGCGCCAATTGAAGGCGCAGGGCACCCCGCATATCGTCTACGACAACCTGGAAGCGGGCAACCTGGAGGCCGTGCCCCACACCCGCGTCATCCCCGGCGACACCCGTGACCCCGGCCGCCTGCAGCGCGTGATGCGCGAACACAACGTCACCACTGTCGCCCACTTTGCCGCTCATATCGAGGTCGGCGAAGGTGAGACGGACCCCGCCCGGTTCTACGACAACAACACCTACGGCACCCTGTGCCTGCTGCAGGCCATGCGCGAGGTGGGCGTGGACCAGATCATCTTTAGCAGTACAGCGGCCGTCTACGGCGAACCGGAAACCGTCCCGATCCCGGAAGACCACCCGCTCCGCCCCACCAGCGTCTACGGGCGCACCAAGCGGGCGAGCGAGGAGATGATCCGCGATGTGAGCCGGGCGTACGGCCTGCGGCACGTGATCTTCCGCTACTTCAATGCCGCCGGGGCCGATACCAATGGGCGGCACGGCGAGGCGCACCGCCCCGAATCTCATCTCATCCCTCTGTGCATCCAGGCCGCTTTGGGCCAGCGACCGGCATTGAAGGTTTTTGGCGAAGATTTCCCGACGCCCGATGGCACCTGCATCCGCGATTACTTGCACACCGCCGATCTGGCCGCCGCCCACATCCGCGCGGTGGAGCACCTGCAGGCGGGCGGGGCCTCGGTGACCTACAACCTCGGCACGGGCCAGGGTCATAGCGTTAGGGAAGTGCTAGCCACGGTGGGCGAAGTGATGGGCACCCCGGTGCCGCACGAGGCGGCCCCGCGCCGCGCCGGCGACCCGGCGGTGTTGGTGGCCAGCAGTGCGGCGATTCAGGCGGATTGGGGATGGACACCCACGCACTCGGACCTCCGCGAGATCATCGCGTCGGCGGTGAAGTGGCACCAGGCGCACCCGGCGGGCTATAAGTCCGCTTAGGCGGGCGCGTAGGCCAGGCCGTGCACCCAAATGGCTTGATCGCGCACTTCCACCCGCTCAATACGCATGGGCACGGGGAAGTCCTTCACGTCAAAAATCGGGTTGATGCGGTCGAGTTGGCCTTCCACCAGCTTGCGGGCGTCGGCACCCTTCACTTCGGCGCTTTGCAGCACCACCATCAGGCGTTGCTCGTCTTCCACCACCAAGGTGAGGTCGGCTTCCACCGGCACCTCAAAGAGAATTTTGGCGGTGGCGTTGATGCGGATGACCTCGTTGGCGCAGGCGACGGTGAAGCCCTTCAGACCGCCCGGCGCGAGTTGATTGAGGTAGTCGGCCACGCTTCTTTCCTCGATGATGGCCAGAATGCGGCCGGGTTGATCCAGGAATAGCCGAAAGGGGTCCGTCTCAGCGCGGGCGGGGCCTGAGGTCAGCTGGACTTCGTCTACGCGGAGGCCCATGGGCAAAATGATCCCGAAGGCTTTGGCTTCGAGGCTTTGAAGGCGTACTTCGTCCGGCATTTTCGGTACCCTGTACTTGATGATGACGGCCCTCGCTCTCGCCTCTGTGCTGACAGCCCTACCATCCACCGGGGGCGCGCCCTCCGGGATCAACCCCGAATTGCCCCGCGAATTCCGCGCGGCATGGGTGGCGACGGTCGCCAATATTGACTATCCCAGCAAGCCCGGATTGACGACCGCCCAGCAACAAGCGGAGCTGAAGCGGATTGTGGATGCGAGCAAGAACATCGGCCTGAACGCCATCGTGTTCCAGATTCGCCCGCACGGCGATGCGCTCTACAAGAGCTCGTTGGAGCCGTGGAGCTACTATCTCACCGGTCAGCAGGGTCGCGCGCCCAGCCCGGCATGGGATCCGCTCTCGTGGCTCGTGGAGTATTCGCACAAGCAAGGGATCGAGGTCCACGTCTGGTTCAACCCCTACCGCGCCAACCACAGCGCGCAAAAGGGCGGCCCGGCCAGCAACCACGTTTCGCAGTGGCTGAAGCCTTACGTTTACAAGTACGGCACCTTCGAATGGATGGACCCAGGGGCCAAGCAGGTGCAAGACCACTCCTTCAAGGTCTTTATGGACGTGGTGGAGCGGTACGACGTGGACGGCATCCACATTGATGACTATTTCTATCCGTACCCGGTGCGGGAGAACGGCCAGGAAGTGCCGTTCCCCGATGCGGCGACCTACGCGGCGTACCAGCGCACGGGCGGGCGCATGACGCGCAGCGACTGGCGGCGGCACAACGTGGACACGTTCATCGAGCGGGTCTACAAGGGCATTAAGCAGCGCAAGCCGTGGGTGAAGTTTGGCATCAGCCCGTTTGGGATCTACCGTCCGGGGACCCCTTCCGGGATTCAGGCCGGAATTGACCAATACGAGGCCCTGAGCGCCGACGCGCTCAAGTGGTTCCAGGAAGGCTGGTGCGACTACTACACGCCGCAGCTGTACTGGCCGATTGAGCAGACTCCGCAAAGCTTCCCGGTGCTCCTGAACTGGTGGAGCTCGGTGAACACCAAGAAGCGCCACCTTTGGCCCGGCCTCTACACCAGCCGCACTAACCCGGCGGATGGCAACTGGAAGGCCAGCCAAGTGGAGCGGCAGATCGGCTTGATTCGCGCCAAGGGCGAGAACTCCGGCCACGTCCATTTCAGCATGAAATCGCTGCTCAACGACTGGAACAGTGTCCGGAAGGCTTTGCAACAGAACGTCTACCTGGAGCCGGCCGCTCCGCCCGCTTCGCCGTGGCTGGATGGCACGGCTCCGGCGACGCCGCGCGTGACCCGCTCGGGCGCCACGTATCGCATGAGTTCGGCCGACCGCGACATTCGGTGGTACGCGGTGATGACGAAGCAGAACGACGACTGGCGCGTGGTTTCCATGGGTTCTCAGCCGACCTTTGATGCGTCCCGGGTGCCCAGCGGTACGCCCATGGCGTTCTTTGCGCTGGACCGCACCTACAACAGCAGCAAACCCGCGATCATCAATCGCTGAGCGGTTGGAACGGAAAGAGCCGAGGGAGCGTGACCGTGAAGGTCGTCCCTCGGCCCTCCTCGCTACTCACCCGGATGGAGCCTTGGTGGCTCTCCACAATGTGGCGGACAATGGCCAAGCCCAGTCCGGTGCCGCCGGTGGCGCGGCTGCGGCCCTTATCTACGCGGTAGAACCGTTCGAAAATGCGATCGAGGTGCTCGGCGGGGATGCCCATGCCGGTGTCCGTCACCGAAAGGGAGACATCCTGGGGGCCTTCTTCCACCCGGACCACCACTTCGCCCTCGGCGGTGTAGTTCACGGCGTTGTCTACGAGGTTGTAGATCACTTGGGTGAGCTGGGCTTCGTTGCCGAGGGTTGACCCCAAGGGAACAGTTTCCAGGCGGATGCTGAGATTTTTGGCGGCGGCTTTGGTTTGGAGCTGCTGCACGGTGTGGTGGCAAAGCTCCGAGAGGTCCACGCGGCCCAGGTTGGGCTCCTGGCTTTCGGCCTTGGCGAGGGTGAGCAAGTCGTCGGAAATGGCCGTCAGCCGGTCCACTTCGGAGACAATGCGCCCGAGGAACCGGGTGCGCACTTCCACATCGTCGGGATCATCAGCGATGGTCTCCGTCATGGTGCGGATAGTGGTGAGCGGGGTGCGAAGCTCGTGGGAGACGTTGGCGACGAAGTCCCGGCGGATGCGCTCGAGACGGCGGAGTTCGGTGACGTCTTCCAGGATCAGGTAGGTGCGGTGGCTGTCTTCCTGCGTTTCTTGCCATGTGCGGGCCAGCACCGTGCGCACGCGGGGGTAGTCCAGTGAGAACTCATCGTCGAGGGGGACTCCCTCCTGGGGAGCTTCACTGACGAATTGGATGAGATCGGGGCTTTGCACCACGTCGGCGAGGTTGCGTCCGACGGCCCCGTACGATTGAAACATGCCTTCGGCGCGGGGGTTGGCAAAGACAATGAGTCCGCCTTCGGTGACTTCGAAAATGGCGAGGTCGAGGCCGTCCGCGAGCCCGGCGTACTCCCGGTCCACTTTTAGGGCACGCTCGCGGAGGTCAAGATCGGCAACCGGGGCCGGTCGCTTACGGGCCTGGATGGTGAGTATCGCTCCGGCTCCCAGCAGCAAACCAGCGCCAAGCCAGAGCGGAGCCTGAGCGGCCGGGATGAACGCTCCGGCGGCCCCCAGCCCGATTCCGCCCGCGAGCGATCCGAGTCCCCAGGGCCGGGGAATGGCGTGAGGGCGCGGACGCTTCGGCACGTCGTCAGTGTAATCTATGGGTTGCCCATGAAGAGAATCCAGGCCCTGATTCGGACCAATCAGCTCGAGGATGTGCTCCTGGCCCTGGAGGATGTCGGGCAGCTTGGCGTGAGTGTAGAGAGCACGCGCGGCTACGGGCGCCAGCAGGGCCAGAACGAGACGTTGCGGGGTTCGACCTACGCGCTGAACCTGGTCCCCAAGACGTGCCTGGAGATTGTGACCACAGATGAAAAGGCACCGGATGTGATTGAGGCGATCCAGTCGGCGGCACGAACCGGGGAACTGGGCGACGGCAAGATCTTTGTGAGTGAAGTCTTGATGGCGATCCGCATTCGGACGGGCGAGCAGGGCGACGACGCGCTCTAAGGCTTTGGCGAGCCTACGGGCGTGCCCTTGGGCCCGCCCAGGGTGCTGAGGCGGATGCACGAGACGTGCAGCGTGGCGTGGGCGCGCCAATGTTCGGCCGCTTCCCAGAGATTTGGCACTACGATGACTTCGACGCCATCGGCCCGCGCCGCCTCGAGGAGGTTGGGAATGAGGCGGACCGAAGTGGGGGTTTGGGTGATCTCGCTGATCCAGCAGCCGTGGTCGCCGGTGTCCTGCCACCCCTCGTCACCGTTAAAGGTGTATTCGTAGATGTGGCCCGTGTGCCAAAGTTCAGCCTGACTTGCGTCAAGGAGAATGAGCATGCGCTTGGTCGTGACCATGCGGAGCGCCTCGCCATCCTGCGGAGAAGTCTCCGGCGTGCACCACACCCCGACCCGCGCACAATCCCGGGGGAAGAAGTAGAGCGCGCGGTGCTCGGGATCAATAGAGTAGACGCGGGGCTCAGAATCCGGATGGCGAAGGGGAGCGCGGGGATGAAACACCGGAATATCGGCCTGATCGCTGTAGTGAAATCGCAACATGCCCCGCTCGCCCTTGTGATGAAACCACAATAGAACCGGCCCATGGCGCGATTCAAGAACTTTAGCCAATGGAAAGGGCGGTGGCCGCACTGGCGCGCCGACGGCGAGACTTACTACGTCAGCTTTCGGCACCGCCGGCCGCTGGAGCCAGAGGAGCAACAGACTCTGTTCCGGGCCTTGCTCATCGGTACGCGGCGCTTAGAGGTGGTGGTCTTGGCGGTGTTTCCGGACCGCACGGAGTGCATGGGGCGGCCCATTGCGGACGACGAAGGCTACGAAGCCGAACTGAGCGACGAGATTGAAAAGGCCAAGCGCCGGGCCGCCAAGGCGATTCTGAAGCGGAGCGGGGAGCGGTTCCCGCCCTACGGCGCGGAATCCTTTGATCGCATCATGCGCGACGAAATGGAGCTGCAAACCTATTTCGATGCGATCATCGAGCGACCCGAACGCGAGGGCTGGACCACCGAAGCCGAAGAATACGAGTGGCTTTTTGTGGCTGACAGTCCCGATTCCGCCCCTGATCGCAACTGATTTCCTTCAAAATACGTCTACTTGACTGTAGGACACTCAAGATATTTGAGTGAGATAAGGAAGATATGGCACGACTAGTAGGAATCGACCTTGGCACCACCAACTCGGTGGTCGCCATCATGGAAGGCGGGGAACCCCGCGTGATTGCCAGCGCCGAAGGGAATCGCACGATTCCGAGCGTCGTGGCGTTCAAGGCTAATGGCGAGCGCCTGGTGGGCGTCACCGCCAAGCGACAGGCTGTGACGAACCCGGCGAACACCGTGGGCAGCATCAAGCGCTTTATGGGTCACCGCTTGGAAGAAGTGAAGCAAGAAACCGGGCGCGTGAGCTACAAGGTGGTGGCCGACAGCAAGGGTATGGCCGCGGTGCACATCCCGGCGGTGGACAAGCAGTTCACACCGGAGGAGATCAGCGCGATGATCCTGCAAAAGCTGAAGGCGGACGCCGAGGCTTACCTGGGCGAACCGGTGACCAAGGCGGTCATCACGGTGCCCGCTTACTTCAACGACAGCCAGCGCACCGCCACCAAGAATGCGGGCGAAATCGCCGGCCTCGAAGTTCTGCGCATCATCAACGAGCCGACCGCCGCCTCGCTGGCCTACGGCCTCGATAAGAAGGCGAATGAGACGATCCTGGTCTTTGACCTGGGTGGCGGTACGTTCGACGTTTCCATCCTGGATGTGGGTGAAGGCGTGTTCGAAGTTAAGTCCACGAGCGGCGACAGCCACCTGGGCGGGGACGACTTTGACCAGAAGATTGTGGACTGGCTCGGCAACGAGTTCATGAAGGAGCACGGGATTGACCTCCGCAAGGATCAGAAGGCGCTCCAGCGACTGCGTGAAGCCGCCGAAAAGGCCAAGATCGAACTCAGCGGCCAGGTCAGCACGGACATCAATCTGCCGTTCATCACGGCGGTGGACAACGAGCCGGTGCACCTGGAAACCAACCTCACCCGCGCCAAGTTTGAAGATCTTTGCAGCGACCTTCTCAAGCGCATTGAAGGCCCGGTGAACCAGGCCGTGCAAGACGCCAAGATCCCGCTCTCGAGCCTCGACGAGGTGATTCTGGTGGGTGGTTCCAGCCGCATGCCGATGGTGCAAGACCTGGTGAAGCGACTGACGGGCAAGGAACCGAACAAGAGCGTGAACCCGGACGAAGTGGTGGCCGTGGGCGCCGCGATTCAGGCCGGAGTTCTGGCCGGCGATGTGCGCGACATGGTGCTGCTGGACGTGACCCCGCTCAGCTTGGGCGTGGAAACGCAAGGAGGCATCTTCGATAAGGTCATTGACCGCAACACGACGATCCCGACCAAGCGCAGCCGCGTCTACACCACAGCGGGCGACAACCAGCCGGAAGTGACGATTCACATCCTGCAGGGCGAGCGACCGATGGCCAAGGACAACAAGAGCCTGGGGCAGTTCAACCTGAGCGGCATTCCGCCGGCCCCGGCCCGCGTGCCGCAAATCGAAGTCACCTTCGACATTGACGCCAACGGCATCCTGAATGTCAGCGCCAAGGAGAAGGCCAGTGGCAGCGAGCAGCGGATCACGATCACGGGCTCGGGCAGCCTCGATCGCGGGGAGATTGACCGCATGATGGCCGAAGCGGAAGCCAACGCCGAGCGAGACGCCGAACTGCGCGAACTGCAAGAAGTCCGCAACGACGCCGAGCGACTGATTGCCAGCGTGGAGCGCACGCTGCGCGACCAGGCCGACAAGGTGGACGAACCGACGCGCGGACGCCTGGAAGAGAAGATCACGGCCCTGAAGGGTGCCCTGGAACAGAACGACCTGGAAGCCACGCGCAGCGCCTTTAAGGAGCTGGAAGCCGAAAGCCACGAGATGACCAAGCGTCTCTATGAGCAGAGCGGCGAGGCGCCGGAAGGCGAAACCGTGGGTGCGGCCACCGGTGCCAGCAGTGCTGGCGGCGACGACGTGATCGACGCGGACTTCAAGGAAGACAAGTAAGCCCCACCGGGCAAACGAAAACTCCCCCGGGCCTGAGCCGTGGGGGAGTACTTTTGTTTTAGGCTCTCGAAATTAGCCGAGGGCCATCGGCATGACGACACAGAAGCGGTCTTCGCCGCCTTCCACAGGGCGAATCACTGCCGAGCGGCTGGCTTCCGTCATTTCGGTGCGCACGCCTTCGCTGTCAAACGAACCCAGCGCGTCCATGATGAACTTCACGTTGAACGCGATATCAATGTCGCCGTTCTGCGAAATCATCAAGACTTCTTCCTTGGCCGTGCCGCGCTCGTCGCTGCGTGCGCTGATGACGACCTTGTCGCCCTGGCCGCTGAGGGTCACGCGGTTGGAGTTATCGCGGGCCAGAATCGCGGCGCGCTTGAGGTTGTCAAAGAATTCCTTGCGGTCCATCGTCCACTGGCGTGTGAACTCGCTGGGGACCACGCGTTGCCAGTTGGGATAATTTCCATCCAGCAATTGCGAGACGACCTGGGCGGTGCCCACGTCTACGCTCATGCGCACACCGTCGAACCGGATCGTGATGTCCTCATCGCCCGGCACGGGCAGGCTGCGGATCGTCTTGAGGGCCTTTTCCGGCACGATGTAATTCAGGTCACTGCCAACGCCCTCGCGGTGCACACGGTTCACGGCCAGGCGGTGGGTGTCGGTGGCCACCAGGGTCAGGGTGCGGCCATCGTAATTCATCAGCACGCCCGTCAGCACGCCACGGGTGGTGTCGCTGCTTACGGCGTAGGTCACGGCATCCAGGCTGTCTTGCAGCAGGCCCATGGGCAGGCTGAGTTCGCCGGTGCTGGGCACGTCGGGGATGCCCGGGAAGAGGTCCGCCGGGGTGGCAAATAGCTTCCATTCGGATTGGCCACCTTCGATGACCAAACTGGTGCCGCTGAGTTGGAGGGTGACTTGCTCATCCGGCAAGGCACCCACCACTTCGGTCAAAAAGCGGGTCTGCACGCAAATCTCACCTTCCACCTCGATGCTGGCCGGGAGATAGGCTTGCGCCCACATTTCCCCGTCGCATCCCAGGAGCGTCAGCTTGCCATCGGCCAGCGTCATGCGAATGGACATGAGCGCCGGTTGAGTGGACCGAGCTGAGCTAGCCGACGCCGCAATGCTAAGGGCGTCGTTGAGTTCTTTGCGAGAGACCGTCGCTTTCATAATGATTAATCGTTATCCTTCGAGAGGGAATTGATACTGCCAGAAGGCAGGCTGGGGGGCCTCGGTGCGGGGTTCCACTCCGCTCTGAATGAGGCGTTGCAAAATACGCTCGTACCCGGCCTCGCCCAATTGGGGTCGGTCAATGGACTGGATCGCCTCAACAGTTCGCGCAAGCGTGAGCATGTCGTGGGCCAGTTCCGGGTCGCCAAACGCTTCAGCTTCGAGTGCCTCCCTGGCTTCCGAATCCAGTTCATTGCTCGCATAGAGGTCAATGAGCTGTCGCTGTAGTTCCGTCATTTGATGTTCTCCTTAACTTTCGGTTGGTTTGGTTGTTTTTCTGTGAGTCGGTCGCGCAGGGCTCGTCGGCCTCGATAGAGGCGCGATTTGAGCGCGGGCACGCTGATTTCCAGAATATCGGCGGCCTCCTTGGCGGGTAGCTCTTCCAGATCGCAAAGGATCAGGGGCTCGCGGTATTCCACCGGGAGTTGATCCAGCGCCTGGTGAACCATCACCTTCAGGGCCGTCTTTTCCTCGGGACCTGCGTAGTGCGCATCGGAGGGCAGTTCAAGCAGTTTGTGCTGCCGCATCTTGTCCACGCAGAGATTGCGGGCAATGCGGAACACCCACGTTTTGAACGCGCCATCGGCACGCAAATCGCGCGAATATCTCAGCACCCGCAAAAAGGTTTCGGCGGTGGCATCCTCCGCATCCGTCCGATTGCCGAGCATTCGGTAGGTGAAGCGGAAGATTTTGTCGCTATACAGTTCATATAGCCCACCAATCGCCGAGTGGTCGCCATTGGCAAGAGCCGTTAGCCACCGCTTTTCTGCGACTGAGTCATCCGTTTGGTTTCCCGACATATCAAGACGAAATACACCCGTGAAAGGGCGCAGGTAGGTTCTACCCGATAGGTCCGGGGGAAACTTCCGAGCCCCCCAAAAGCCTACAGGGTGCTGAGGCGAAGGAAGGTGATCTGCGGTCCTTCCGCGGGGGTGGCGGCACCTTCGGTGCCCGAGATCAGAGCGAGGTAGATGCCTCCGGTGAGGTTCACCGTGGCCGTGCCGTAGACGGATTCCCCGTCACTGCGCTTGATTTGCCAGGTGTTGGTGCCCGCAGCGATATCCAGCGTGCCGGTTTCGCCGAAGGCGAGGTCCCGAATGGCGTAGGTCGGGTTGTCACCCGGGGTTTGGAGCGTGATGTCCGGCGTGAAAGAGCCGGCTTGGCGATTGAAACCTTGGAGCGCGATGATGCGGACCGTGCTGCCCCCCAGGGCGTTGCGGTCCACCGGGATCAAAACTTGGCGCAGGCGCTTGATCTCTTCGCCCGCCGCGAAATTGCGCTGGCCAATGGCGGCCACGATGGTGTGGGTGTTGCGGGCGAACTCTTGCTCTTCCGCGTCGATCTGCTCGCTGAGGTCATCGGAGGCGGTGACGACATCGTAGGCTTCGTCCGCCGTGGCGATGAATTCGGTGGCCGTGAAGTTGGCCATGGCGGCCCCGGGCGCGATGGGGCCCGAAAAGTCCACATTGTTGAGCAGAAGCCGCAGGTTGCCCGCGTCCCGCGAACCGTTGACGAAAAGGACGGTCGGGTCGGGGAGGAGGGACGTCGCGGTGTTGCCGCCGCATCCGGCTAACAACCCCATGGCCACGCAAAGTCCGGCCACGACCACTCCCTTCGAGCGATGCTTCATCATCTCGGGTTCAAGATACCTTATGCGACTCTGCCGTAGGGCTCGTAAGGGTTACCGGCTTGAGGTTGGCTTCGCCCGATTCCGAGACTTGAGCCTTCCGCATCTTGCGGTCGTCAAGGGCGACGTAACAGTCCGGGCAACCCAAGAGTCCGGTTCTTTCGAAGTCTTGGGTTGTCCAGTGGCAGGTCGGGCAGGAGCGGCGCAAGGTTACGCCGTCGTGCCGACCAGGTACGGGGTGCCGAGCTTGATCTCTTCGCGGAAAGCCGCCACCAATTGTTTGGTCATCGGGCCCGCGCTGCCGTTGCCGATCAAACGACCGTCCAGCGATCGCATGGGGATGACTTCAGCGGCGGTGCCGGTGAGGAAAGCTTCGTCGGCCGCCGTGATGTCGTAGATCGTGAGGAACTCTTCTCGGACGGGGATACCGGCGCGCTGGGCCAGTTCAATTACGGTGTCGCGCGTGATGCCTTGAAGAATGCCGCAGGACGGGTGCGGCGTGCGAAGGACACCATCGCGGATGACGAAAATGTTGTCGCCGGTGCATTCGGCCACGTAGCCCTGCTGGTTCAGCATCAGGCCCTCGCCCGCGTTCTTCATGTTGGCTTCGCGCTTGGCCATGATGTTGCCCGCGTAGCGACCAATGCACTTGAGGCGCGGGTCCAGGCTATCGGCCTGAATGACGCGCCAGGAGGTCGTGACGACATCGAGACCGGCTTCGTGCTGCTCGGGCGTGTAAAGCGCCAGCGAGTTGATCATGATCATCACGTTCGGCAGGGTCTTGACCGCACGGGGGTCCAAACCGAGGCCCGTTCCGCGCGTCACATTGAGGCGGATGTAGCCGTCGCCGAGGTCCGCCTGGGCGCACGTGTCCATCACGGCTTGGCGCATGGCGTCGTAGGTCATCGGCTCTTCAAAGCCCAAGAACCGCATGCCGTCGTAGAGGCGACGAAGGTGCTCGTCCAGCTTGAAGATCCGGCTGTTGTAGAAGCGGATTCCTTCGAACAGGCCATCGCCATACAAGTGAGCATGGTCGGCGGCGGGTACCTGCGCAGATTCGAGCGGTGATACGGAACCATTGAACCAAACGAGCTTAGGCATGGAATTAGTCTACCGATCTTGCCCAAGGGTGCAAGAATTGGCCTCATTCCCCCGGTTCTCATGGATCAAGGATGGGGTCAGATTCGTCACAATAGGGGGAAGGGTTCGCAAGGATGCAACAGAACACGAAAGGCAAGAGCACGACAAAGCGGAAGAACGGGTCGCCGTCCAAGTTGGGAATGGCGTTTGGCCTGCTTTGTCTCGGTGGTTTTGGTGTGGCGGCCTATGAGTTTGTGGGACCCACCACGATTGCCCGGGGTGTCACTGTTTTTGGGACGGACCTTAGCGGCCTGACGCCCAGCGAAGCCGAAGCCAAGCTCAATGCCGAGTGGGGCAAACTCGGCGCTCAGGAATTCAAGGTTCAACTCGATGAGTTCGAGCTCGGTGAGCGCTCGTTGACGCCCACGGAAGCGGGGGTCAAGTTCGACCCGAAGGCGACGATCCAGGCATTACCGATTGAACGTCCGGTAACGGCATCGGTGGCCAAGATGCAAGGCCCGGCCCTGCCGAAACCCGTAACCCCGGTTTTCATCTACGACAACGTGGATGGCAGCCTGCTGAACAAGTGGGTGGAAGAAGCCCGTCCGGCCACTCAGCCCGCGCGCGCCCAGTGGCAGGGAGGCGCCGTGAAGCTAACCAAGGAAATCCCGACTTGGCAGCTGGACCAAGCGCGTCTCAGCGAGGCCTGGGCCACCGCACTCGCCAGCAATGGCCCGCTTGTGGTGCCTCTCAAGGCCGCCGACCTGAAGATCAAGCCGGACCAACTGAAGTCGATCCGCGCGGTCGTGAGTGAATTCCAAACCAGATTTTCCGCTGGGCAAGCGGCGCGAAGCAAGAACATCAAGCGCGCGGCAGAACTAATCGACGGGACAATTTTGCTGCCCGGGGAAGTGTTTGACTTCAACCGCGTCGTCGGGCAGCGCACGGCTGCTCGAGGTTTCCACGTGGCCGGGGTCTATGTTTCCGGTCGTCACGATTTTGACTTTGGCGGCGGGATTTGCCAAGTCAGTACAACCCTATACAACGCGGTCCTGCTGGGCGAGCTCAAGGTGAACGCCCGCAACCCGCACTCTTTGCCGGTTCCTTATGTGCCCTTAGGCCGGGATGCGGCGGTGAGCTGGCCGAACCTCGACTTCAAGTTCACGAATGACACGAAGTCTCCGTTGGCCGTGAGTGCGGAATACCGACCGGGTCAGTTGACCTTCCGAATTCTGGGCGAAGCCAAGCACCCGCACGACGTGTCCTTCGATACCAAGTTCTTGGGATCGTGGGATAACGGCACTAAGTACGAAACGGATAGCTCGCTCGGCTACGGTGTCGAACGAGTCGTGGACCGGGGTGGTGCGGGGCGCCGCGTGCGTACCTACCGCATCATCAAGAATGGTGACCAAGTGGTCCGCCGTGACGACCTGGGTGAGAGCATCTACCGGGGTGGGCCGCGCATTGTGGCGCGCAACCCCAATGCGAAGCCGCCTCAGCCTAAGGCGCCGACGGAGTCCAGCGCACCAGCCGGTACTGCTGGGTCTCCAGTATCAGCTCCGCCGGAAGGCTAAAGTCGTTCATCCGCACCTGAGGGAATGTCTCTCGGCGCGGAAGCACCACGTAGACCGGCTCGCCTTGGGCGGCCGCCGCGACGGCGTCTGCGCCCTGCATGCCGCCACTAAGGATGAAGGCGGCAAGCTGATTGCGTCGGTTTCCATAGTCCGGGGTCTCGCTCCAGTGTCCGGCAAAGGTGCGCGCCCCGCCCAGGCCCACAAAGAAGGGGTTGAGATCGGGGAGATAAGGTTCGGCGTATTCGCCCGTGGGGAGCGGCATCGGAATCCCGGGCGCCGCCACCACGATCGAGCGCGCAGGCAGCGTTTGCACCTTGTTCAGTATCTCGGTCGCACTCGCCGAGAGGCGAACTGGGTGGACGGTGGTGGAGCTGACGTTGTCGCGGTTCAGGGTGAGTTCACGGCGCAACCAGAAGAGGCTGGAGACACCGCAGAAGAGCACCAAAACCAACGTGATCAACTGGCGGCGCTGGACATCCCGGGCGGCGAGGCGCGCCGTGAGCGCATAACCCGCCAGCAACCCCCAGGGGATGGCCATGCCCATGCCGAGCTTGCGCTGGAACAAGGCGGGGAAGTACATCGCCACGATCCCCACCAACGCCCACGCCCATACCATGTCGTCGTCTCGGTCTTGCCGGCTGAATATGAGCCCCGCGCCCACCCCGCCGATGACGAGGGCGAAGGTGAGGGGATCGAGGAAATAGCCTTCCGGGTTATGGTTCCGCGAGATCGCCAGCAGGATCGTAATGAGAAATCCTGCGACGATGGTGGGACGCCACCGATGTTCGGGTTCCGCACGGAAGTAGCCCCAAAGGGCGATGACCACCAAGGGCGCAACGCCCCACAGCACGCTGGTGAAGTGCGGGGCAAAAGTGAGAGTGGCGGCTCGGGCTTGGAACACCGCATCTTGCTGTAGCACATAGCCAAGCCAGGCTGCTGCCGGGATGGCGCCCGCCACAATGCCAAGGCAGCGCATAAACCACGCCTTGTCGAGCGTTTTGCGCGCGAATTGGATCGCCGCGAACGCGAGGAGCACCATCCCCACCAGCAGGGCATCGTACGAGTGAATGTTGGCCAACACGCCAAAGGCGAGAGCCCCCCGCAGGGTGGCGCGGGCATCAGTGCGGGCGTCCAGCACGGCCTTGAAAACCACCAAAATGAGCCACAGGCTGGCCATAAAAAGGCCGTTGGCCAAGGCCGATGGGAAGGCGAAGGCCTCGGTTTGCCAAACGTCAATGGGCAAGCGTCCGGCGAAGATGGATTGCAAAGCGACGCCCGGGTCCTTGATGAGTAACCCGAAGGATTGCCACACCATCCAGCCCACCCCGGCCCCAAAGCAGGCCATGACGCTGGCCGTTTTGATGGCGGCGGGTTTCCAGCCGAGGCGTTCTTGCAAACCCACGAGCCCAAACACGAACAAGGCGCTAAAGACCAAGCGAGCGAGCAGCATCGCCCACGGGATGCCGACGATCTTGGCCACCCAGCCCATCACCAAAAAGTAGAGGTGGAAGGTGAGACCCGGCTGCGCGTCGAGTGTAAAGCGGTTCTCAAAGAGGAATCGCCCTTCAGCCGCTTGGCGCATCCAGGCGGCGTACACCATCTGGTCGTCCACGGCAATGGCAGTGCCGATGGGGAGGGTGCCCGGGGCGGAGCCCGTGAGGGCCGCAAAGGCCGGGAGCACCGCAAGGCCGCCAAAAACTCCCGCCAGAATCCAGGCGAAACGCCGGAGACCGGGGTCGGCGGCGGGATTAGTTTCCGGAAGGGACGGGTCGGCCAAGGCTTTCGTAGATTCCGATAATCATTTCTGAATTGGCTTTGGCCTCCGGTTGTTCGGGGTCAAGCTTCAGAGCAGCGCGGTAGAGGGCCAGGGCCTTGGGGTACTTGTCCATGGGCTTGGCGGTGAGGTCGTTCATTACGGTGGTGCCGTAGGCCACCGTCGTGTCCACGTGGGCCGTCTTTGCCCATGCACTCGTGGGGGCCGCGTTCATTCGGCGTTCGGTATCGGCTTGGAGAGCTTGCCAGTCCGCCGGACCGACCGGAAAGGACAACGCGAGAACGGCCGCAATCATTGTCAGATGTTACTGCCTATCGCCGGAAATCGGCGTCACGGCCCGTGCGGACTTGAGTCTCAAAGTCCTGCAATTCGGCTTCCAGAGTGGCAATGAGTTGAAGGATCGCTGGGAGTTTGCGGCCCGGGAACGCCGCTTGATCCTGCATGGACTGGATGTGCGCCGCGAGAGTTGGCGTGACCACGGGAAATAGGGCTTTCCAGTCCGAGCCGGGGGCCATGCCGAGCGCTTTCTCGATGCGGGCCTTGGCTTGAATCAGCTCGCGTTCCATCACGAAGCGGTTGTGATCGCCACGACTGAGGGCCGAACCGAAGGCCTCCATGAGGTGCTGGCTCGAGCGCTGCGGGATGCGTTCGAGTATGGGGCGCCCAAACATCATTCCCGAAGCGTAGGCCACCACGGCGAGGAGCAGGATGAATTGCCAGCGGGCGGTATTGGCCCATGGGCCAATCGATTCGATCAGCCCCTTGGAAGAGACGTTGCCAAGCGCGCCTTCATAGAACACCACTTCGCCCCCCGATTTTTGGAGCTCGCGAATCCAGCCGAGGGCAAACGCGGCATTGTCGTGCTTGTCGAGCGCCCGGTTCTCCAGCACTTCACCGGCCTGGAGGAAGATGATTCGACCCTGTGCGGGGAAGGCCTCGCTGGCCACGACTTGGTTGCCGGGCACGGTGCGGGCCCGGGCGATGGCGGGCAGATTCGCCAAGACCGGCGAATACTTGAGATTGTCGTCGTCGCGAATCGAGAGATTTTGGCGGGTGCCATCCCACAGGGCCACCCGTGAGGGTTCGGCAACTTTGCGAATTCCTTGGCCCTCGTGCTCGATGACCAAGACATGCCCGCCTTGACGCAAGTGGCTGAGCACAGCCTCGCGCCAGAACTCGCGCGGCTTGCGGGGCGGCTTCGCGGCCTCTTCCTCCTTATTTTCCTTGTCTGGTTCGGAGTCTTCGGGTTGGCTCTCTTCCTCGGGCTCCAATTCTTCGCCTTCGTCCATCAATTCGCCCATAAAAGCCTCCCAACCCGACTGCAGGGGCACCATGGGAAGGACCATGAGGGAATCGGAGGGCAGAGTTGGCTTGACTTCGCGCTCCAAGCGGACCCTGTAGCCGTCGCGCTTGATCAATTCGGCGAAGGCCGAGGTGCCGGAGGCCCCGAAATCTTGCACGCTTGGCACGGTGGAGCCAGCGTCCCGCCCGGTGATCAAGAAAATGGTGGCAAGCCCCAGGATGGCGAGGCCAATGGTGACCAGGGTTCGCGCTTTCAAGCGGACCTCCGTTGCCGGATTGACCGCATCACAGTTTCGTATTGACTCCGGAACCAGGCCACATCTTCCATGCCTTGGGTGCGTTCGCCGTACCAAATGATGTCGAATTTGGAGGTCGCATCGCGGAAGTTGAGGTCCGTCGGGCGGGTTCGGCTTTTCTCGAATCGCCGTAAGTGTTCCCAGTTCGTTTCTTCTCGGCGCAGCGGGATGATGCCGTATTCATCGAACCTCACCAGACATGCAAGATACAAGCAGCGGACGGCTTGGCGGTGCTCGCCGGCCATGGCCAGTTGATCCGCCCGTTTCAGCCATTCGTCCGCAGGCAGGGCCACTTCTTCTTCGCTCAGGAGGCCGTCCCCTACCCGCGCCACGCGGCGGCGAATGGTCACGAAGCGCAGCGCAAAGATGATGAGCGCAATGGCCGCAAGGATGACGATGAGCTGGACAATCGGAATGACGCCCGCTAGGGCCCCGCCTCCCCCTGCAATGCCGCCCCCTTGCGGTAGCAGCTTTCGCAGGAACTCAAAGATTCGCTCCAAGACCTTTGCAATGACCTCGCCTGAGCGGTTGAGGGCATCCGCCAGCCAGTTGCTGCTGCGTTCGGCGGGGTTCAACTCGCGAGGGCGATAAGCCGGAGGAACGATGATGCGCTTGGCTTCGGCGCGGGCATCCTTGACCTGCGTGGTCGCGGCGGAATCCCGCCACTTCGTGTCCTTCAGGTAGGCGCGCAGGGTGCGTTGGCGGTCACCTAGGGTCTGCTTGATGAACCGATCGCCGCCCAGGGCCTGCTTCTCATGCACGGGAAGCTCGAACCAAAGGTTCATAAAGGCCGAGTCGTCCCGGGCGCTGAGAAGTTGGCGAGCCGAAGCCGCCTGCCCGAAGGCCGCCGCCCAAAGGCTAACGAAGCAAACGAGTGCGACGAGCGCCCGCACGCAAATCCTCCGCCATCATTCGGACATCCAGAAGTTCGTACCGGACCCGCCGGTCGAAGTAGACCACGGTGCTCACGATCCCCCAAAGAGGAAGCACCAGCATGATGCCCCCAAGGTACGGCAGGGCACTGACAACTTGGTAGAAAAAGGCAACGCCCGGCCCCAGCTGGCCTTCGATCCCCGTGGCCGCCATGAGCGCCATGCTGATGAGAAACTGGAAGCCCGCCCCCAGCACGATTAGGATCAACAGACAGGCGAAGAGAACCCCCACCATCGGGCCGACAACGTTGGGGGAGAAGGGCCGATTGGAAATGAGGTAGCCCGACCGGCGCAGGGCCTCCTTCCCCCGGGTGCCCTCGAGGATCATCACGGGTCCGAGAAGCAGGGTTCGGCCCAGGAACACGAGCAACACCAACACCGTGGCCGCCAAGGCAAACGCCCCCACACTGGTGAGAAACACGGCCAAGGCATCCTCTTGGGAAGTGCCTTCTCCCACGCGGCTGGCACCGAAGAAGGCGAGCAAGCTGATCGTCGGCGGCAGGATGATGAGGTGCAAGTGCGCGAGATAGGCGCGGACGAACGCCGTCAGGCCGGCGTGGCCCGGCTCTTCATCCGTGGTGCCCATGATGACACGCGTGGCCGCCTTCACGCAGTGATAAGTGGCGGTGGCCATGCCACCCACAGCCATGGGTGTGCACACCAAAACGCCAAGGAAGATGGCGAGGAGAACTTCCCAGGTTTGCTGAACCTCCGTCGCACCCGCATTCGAGCTGAAGAGGCTCGGGAAGATGAAGGTGAATAGGAAGACCACCGAGGCGAAGATCAGAAGGCTAGGCCCGAGCATCTTGGGCCATAGCTCGCCTAGCAGTCGGCGGTAAAGGTCAGTCGTCAGGTCAACAACTTCGCCGTCTTCGTAAGGCCGCAAGAGGGGACGGGGGTCGGCGAGGCGACGTCGCTCCAATCGATCCCTTGGATCCACGCCCGCCATAGGCGTATCGTACCGCCCGCGCGGAACGTTTTTGACCTCAGAACGTCTAGACCCATGTGAAGATTCTTGCGACCTTGGCGATCGGGCTAGCGGCGGGTGCCGTCTACGCCCAACCCTCGATCAACAGCCTGACGCAACCGGGCCTGAAGGACTTGGCGTTCACTTGGGTCGTCGAATCGGCCAACCAAACCGAATTGGCCAAGATCAACCGTGACTTCGCCCAGTCCATGCGCATCAAGCGCTCGACGGTGGAGATGAAAGAGCCCTTCATGCTGCGGATGGAGTCCACCGTGGAGGACAGTCAAGTCATCTTCATCGTCAACGGCGGCAAGAAGGTGACGCGCATCCCGCGTAGCGGCCTGGTGGCCCGTGACGATGTGAGCCGCGCCCCTGGCAAGCGCCAAACGTGGTTCGACTTTGGGATTCTCACCCCTTCGCTGTTTAGCAACTACTTTTCGGCCAAATTCTTGCGCACCGAGGCCCGAGGTGATTTCAACGGCACTCACGTCTTTGACATCACCTACGTGGCCAGCCTGAACGACAAGACGCGGCACCGAATTTGGGTGGACCCCACCCGCAAGATCGTGCGCAAGCGCGAATGGTACGGACAAGACGGCACTTTGCGTGCGGTATTTAGCTACCAATCGCCGGTGCAATCGAACGGCCAGTGGGTGCCCAGCCGGTTGGTGGTGACGAATGCCGCTGGCCGACAAGCAGGGGTGAGTGCCTTCCAGAACATCCGCGCCAACGGGGGCATTGCCGCCTCCCGGTTTGCCACGAACTAAGCGCGTAGTGCGTTCGTGACAGCCATGCTGAGTTGCTCTGCCGCGAGGCGGAGCAACATGCGGTTGCGGTCGTAATCCAGGCGCGTGGGGCCGACAATGGCCAGCGTGCCGGCCTCATCCGTGCCCACAAAGAACACCTCGCGGAGGATGCTGAGGGAGTGCAATGGGGCGGAATCATGTTCTGTGCCGATGGTGACCTGGCCCTGCTTGGTGTCAGCCACTGCCTGGTGGAGATCCGTGCCTTGCTCAATGGCATGCAGAACCTTTGCCATCGCATCGGTGTCCCGTTGGAACTCCGGTTGAGCCAGTACAAACTCTTCGCCATCGGAGACGACCTGGAGGCGGGTGAGTTCTTCGGCAAGGTCGCGGATCGCTTGCCCGACCACAGCCACGACTTGCCCCACGAGGGGGTTCGCCATGGCGCCGATCTCGTGCACAAGTAGCGTGCGGAGATTCTTGCCCGTGATGTTCTCGGCAAGCACTTGGTTGGCTTCGCCAATGTGCTCGATAGTGGCCGTCGCGGGGATTCCAAGGAACCGATTCTCGGCCAAACCATTCTCCAGAACCATTACCAGAAGCGCGCGTCCGGGGCCGAGGCCAGAGATCAGCACTTGGCGCACTTTGACGTCACCGTTCCGCACAAGGGCAGCCGTGCAGAGGAGGTGGGTGAGGCGGCTGAGGGCCTTGGTGGTGGACTTCAAGAGTTCGCGCAGGGGCTCGTCCTCATCAATGGCCGCCCGGATGGACTGACGGTCGGAGGATCGCGGATCGAGCGTGGCGCTGAGGTTGTCCACAAAGAAGCGGTAGCCCTGGTCGCTCGGCACCCGGCCCGCGCTCTTGTGGGGCTGCGAAAGAAATCCGATGTCGGTGATTTCCTTAACCTCGTTGCGGATGGTGGCGGAACGCACTCCCAAGCCATATTTCGAGGCAATGAGTTCGCTGGGGACAGGCTCGGCCGCCACTACGTACTCGAGGACGATGGCCCGCAGAATCTGCCGTTGACGATCTGAAAGCTCACTCATACCGGGTTAGCTTCCAGTATTCCAAATTGTAGGGAAGTTTTGGCGGGAAATGGCTTCCTTGCCGGGCCGCTAGGGCGTAGAGTAAGAGCATGAGTTCCAGCCCGCAGGACCGAATCATGGGCGTCGAAACCGAATTTGGGTGCTTTGTGATGCCCGAGTTCGGGCGCCCCGAGGGTGCGGTGGAGGCGATCAAGAACCATGTGTTCTTGGATGCCCGGATGGGGGTGCTGGACCGGCACGCGCGGGATGAGGTGTTTGAACCCGCTGAGAGTGGAGGATTTCTGCGCAATGGGGGTCGGCTTTACATCGATGCGGTGGGGAGTCACCTCGAATATGCCACCGCCGAGTGCCGGACTCTGAAGGATCTCGTCGCCCAGGACCGGGCGGGCCAGCGGATGATCGTGCAAGCCATGCGCGATATGGGGATTGATGAGGTCGTGGACGTGTATTCCAACTCGGTGGACCACTTCGGCGGGCATACCTTTGGGTGCCACGAGAACTACCTCGTCAAGATGGACGAGGACTTCTTTAGCACGCAGGCACCGCAGCTCTATCCCTTCTTGGTGACGCGCCAGATCTTTGCGGGTGTGGGGCGTGTCGGTGGCCACGAACTAGTAGAAGGCGGACCGCCGGCCTATGAAGAACTGGCCGCGAACCCGATTGACTACATCTGGGTTTCGAACGTTTACCGAGTGCACCCAGACCCGACGGTGACGTACCAGATCAGCCAGCGGGCTGACCACATCATCCGAACGATGGCGTCGCGGGTGCGCTTCAATCGCGCGATGATCAACCCCAAGTGGGAGACTTTTTACGCGAGCGAGGGTCGGCACCGACTGCACGTACTGTTTGGCGAGGCCAACCAGAGCCGGTACGCCTACGCCCTCAAGGTCGGCACCACGCACCTGGTGCTACGTTTATTGGAGGAAGGCGTTTTGAAGGGCCGGCCGCGTTTGCTGCACCCCATTCATGCCCTGCGCGATGTGAGCCGAGACCCCACCTACAAGTGGATGGTGGACTGCGAACACGGCCCGATGAGTGCGGTGGAGATTCAGCGTGAGCACCTGGAGTGGGCGCAGCGCTACAAGGGCGAATCCGACGAAACCGACTGGGTGCTGAGGGAATGGGAGCGCACGCTGGACGACCTCTCGCTCGACCCCATGCGCACCGCCGACCGGCTGGATTGGACGGCCAAGAAGATGATGCTGGCGCGGTACCTGGAAGAAACGGGCGGGGAATGGAGCGACGATGCCCTGCACTCGATTGACCTCGAATATCACAACATTGACCCCGAGAAGAGCCTCTTCCACGCCTTGGGGCTGCAGGGGTTCGGGGATGACCTGGATGACCTGGACGCGATGACGATCCCGCCGACGAACACCCGGGCGCACGGGCGCGGCAAGCTAGTGAAGCACCTCTTAGACGGACCACGCCGACGGGCGGCCATCATTGACTGGAGCGGAGCGGCCGTGGGGCGTGATACGTATCTCGACTTCAGTGACCCCTTTGAACCGGGTGATGATGTGCTTAGCCAGCTGGAGCCATCCGCACCAGCAGAATGATCACCACCGCCGCCATCCCGATGCGCATGAGGCGCAAGCGACCAAGGGCGGCGCGGCGCGAATCCCCAGGCGGGGTGAGGGAGATCATGAATCCTCCCACCAAATAGAGCAGCCCGCCTACGATGAGGGGGATGGGCAAGGGGCCGGTGCTAAAGAATGGCAACAAGCTGGTGGCCGCCACAAGCACCCCCGCCGTGGCCAAGGTTTGGCCCGTTTGGAGTCGTTGCGCAGGCATCATAGGTAGATTCTACGCTTGGTGACGGAATCTCCTTTTGACATTGAGCCGGTAATGGGATTCTTGGCCGAATATGGGCTCGAGCCCGACCCGCAGGAACTGGTGGCGTTCCTTACCGACCTGTACGAAGTCAACCAGACCACAAATCTCACCCGGATTGCCCCCGAGGATGCGGTGGCCCTGCACGTTCTGGATTCCTTGCTGCCCCTGGATCTCTTTCCCTCCGATAACTGGGTGCTGGACATCGGCTGTGGGCCGGGGTTCCCGGCATGGCCGCTGGCGTGGGCGCGCCCCGACCTACAAGTGGTAGGGATGGACTCGGCGGGGAAAATGCAGCGCTTCCTTAGCCGCCATGTGCGGGATAACCTTGCCGTCGCGCCGCTTCGCGCCGAAGAGCCTCGGCGTCGGGAGGAGATGGATGTGGTCACGGGCCGGGCGGTGGCGCCGCTCGGAATTCAGCTTGAACTTTCGGCGGCCTACGTGAAGATGGGCGGTTACGTCATCCCGTTCCGCACCGCTACGGAAGAGGAAGACTTTGTGCGCGTGCCGGCGGGGCAGCTGGGTCTCAAGTTAGTGGATGTGGTGATTCGCACCCTGCCGGGCCGAGACCAACAGCGAGCTTTCCCGATTTACGAGAAGGTGCGCGTGACGCCTAAGGAGTTCCCGCGCCCGTGGGCGATGATGCGGAAGAAACCTCTGCGCCCTCAAGGAACTTCAGCAGAGACTGAGCCTCCTTCGACACCTGACTCTCCGTTAGAAGAGGCTTGAGAATCACCTTGGCCTCGTCAATCCGCTTGAGCTGAACCAAGGCTCGTGCCTGCATGAGTTTGTATTTGCCCGTGGCAAATTTCGAGTCGGCGAGCTTCGCGTCGGCCAGGGCTTGTTCCGAATCCCCAGCCTCATAAGCGTTCACCGCCAGTTCATAGTGGGCGTCGGCGACGAAAGCGTCCTCGCTAGGGGCGGTCTTGGTCGGGATGACGAGGCGGGCTTGATCCGAAGCCGCCTTGGCTTCGTCTTCTCGGCCCAATGCCCGCAGGAATCGCGCTTTCAGCATATAGGGCTGGAAACGCTTTGGGTCATAGGCGATAAGAGGATCAAGGTCAGAGAGCGCGGTTTCCAGGGCCTGCTCATCCACCTTCGCGAGGGGCGTACCCTGTTCTGCTTTGGCCATTGCCGCCAGGGTGTGGTCCACCACTAACTGGGTTTTCTCGAAGTACTCCTTCTCGTTCTTGATCACGGGTTTCACCCCGCTACAGCCGCCGATGAAGAGGGCCAGGAGGAGGAAGAGACTAGTTCGCCACCACATTGACAAGTTTCCCAGGAATCACGATGACCTTACGGACGGTTTTGCCATCGAGATGCGCTTTCACCTTCTCAGACGCCAGGGCGTGCTGTTCCAGTTCTTCGTTCGCGAGACCGGCCGGCAAGGTGACGGTGTCGCGCAGCTTGCCGTTGACTTGAACGGCAATGGTGACCTCATCCTCGGCGGCCAGGGCCGGGTCAGATTGCGGCCACGACTCATTGAGTGTGAACTCGTCGTAGCCCAGACCTGACCACATTTCGTCAGCCGTGTGCGGGGCGGCCGGGGCGAGCACGCGGATGAAGGCGCTGATGGCCTCACTCCAGGCCGCTTGCTCGGCTTCGTTCATTCCGGAAAGGTCCTTGGGCAAAAGATCGCCGTACTTGTTGAGGGCCGTCATCATCGCCGAGATGTAGGTGTTGAAGGCGAACCGCTCAATGTCGGCGGTGCACTTGGCCACCAATTGGTGCGTGGCGCGCCGGATCTGCCGGGAGGTCTCCGTGGGCTCGTGTTGGTCGATCATTAGCGCCCAGTCCGGTTGGTAGACGTCGCGGAGTTCGGCGCCCAGCTTCATCACCCGGCTGAGGAAGCGAACGGTTCCGTTCATGCCCTCGTTGCTCCACTGCACGTTCTGCTCGAACGGGGCAACGAAGAGCTCGAAGACACGGAGAGCATCGGCGCCGTATTCGGCCACCGCTTCATCGGGCGTGACGATGTTGCCCTTGGACTTGCTCATGCGCACCCACTTCCAAGTCACTTCGGACTCGGGGAGCTTGGCGGCTTCTTCGTAGGAAACTAAGATGCCGTCTTCGCCGACTTCCAGCCGCTCACCTTCGCGGGGTTGGCGGTAGGGAGTGCGGCCGAGCACTTGCCCTTGGTTGATGAGGCGCTGGAAGGGTTCGTTCACCGGCACCAGGCCCGCGTCGTAAAGCACCTTGGTCCAGAAACGGGCGTAAAGCAGGTGCATCACCGCGTGTTCGGCGCCGCCAACGTAGCAGTCCACGGGCATCCACTCGGCGACCTTGGCCGGATCCCACGCTTGGTCTTCGTTGAATGGGTCGCAGAAGCGGAGGAAGTACCAACTGGAACAGGCGAAGCCGCCCATGGTGTCGGTTTCGCGTTGGCCCAGGGTGCCGTCCTGGGTGGTGGTGTTCACGAACTCTGGGATGCCCGCGAGCGGGGAAGAACCATCGTCGCCCGGCTCGTAATGCTCCACATCGGGCAGGGTGACGGGCAGCTGGTCTTCGGGCACCAGTTCCATACCGCCCTCAGAGTTGTAAACCACAGGGATCGGACAGCCCCAATAGCGCTGGCGGCTGATGAGCCAGTCGCGCATCTTGAAGTTGACCTTGCGCTCGCCAATGCCTTCGCCTTCCATCCAGTCGGCCAGGCGATTCTTGGCTTCCTCCACGCTCAGGCCAGTGTGTGAACCGGAATTGATGAGCAGGCCATCGTAGGCGGCGTAAGGGAGTTCGGGAACCGAATCAATCGCCGGGGCGATGACCGGCACCACGGGCAGGTCGTACTTCTGCGCAAACTCGAAGTCACGTTCGTCGTGGCCGGGCACGGCCATGATGCCGCCGGTGCCGTAGTTCATCAGGACGTAGTCGGCCAAGTAGAGCGGCACGTGCTTGCCCGTGGCGGGGTTAACGGCGTAAGCCCCGGTGAAGGCACCCGTCTTCGGTCGGTCCACGGCGGTTCGGTCGGTCTCGCTGAGCTCGCGGGCTTGCTTCTGGTACTGGGCAATGACGGCGCGGTGCCGAGGGCGCACACGTTTGGCAATCGTCTTGACGAGCGGATGCTCGGGCGCCAGCACGCAGAAAGTAACCCCGTAGATCGTATCGATGCGGGTGGTGAAGGCCCGGAAGGACATCGGTTTGGCGCGCACCGTGAGCTCATCCGGCTCGTTCGTGGCGTCGATGAAGTCTTCAAAGGCGTCTTCGATGGTGTCGAACTGGTCCCCGGCGGCCTCCAGGTGCATCAGGGCGGCGCGGACGGTGGCGGCCTCACCCTTGAACTGCGCGACCTCATCAATCAGCTCATCAAGAAGGTCCTCGATGGCATCGGCCCGGCGTTGCGGGCCTTGGGCAATGGTGCGCAAGGACGCCAAGTCATCCGATGCAAAGGCGGCCGGTTCAAAAATGGGACTGGCAGCGAGGACCAGTAAGGTCTGGCACCGGGCAAGGGCTTCGGTGGCCCCGAGGGTCTCCAGGCAAGTCCGGGCGGCGCGGATGGATTCCAGCGCCTGGTCTTGGGCGTGTTCCAAGTCGGGGAAGGAGCCGCGAAGGTCTTCCAAGGCATGCGCCGGGTTGGCCAGGTCTTCGCCTTGGATCACCACGTCCAGTGAGAACTCGACCCCCTCGCTACGCCCGATCCAGTTGCGCTGCATCTGCTTGATGCCTTCGGGCCAATCAATGGTGTCCAGGTCGTCTAGCAGCCGCTGCGCGTACTTGGTGATGCAGAAGAACCATTGCGGAATCTCCTTCTTTTCCACCAAAGCGCCGGAGCGCTCAGCTCGGCCCCCGATGATCTCCTCGTCGGCCAGGACCGTCTTTTCCACCGGATCCCAGTTGACGGTGGCCATGCGGCGCTCGGCCAGGCCGCGATCGTAAAGGAGCTTGAAGATCCACTGCGTCCAGCGATAGTAATCCGGGTCGCTGGACTTGAACGTGCGTGACCAATCGTAACCAATGCCGACCAAGTCCATTTGGCGGCGGTAGTTGGCGGCGTAATCGTCAATCATCCCGGCGGGATGGCGCTTGCGCTTGATGGCTTCGTTTTCAGCGGGCAGACCAAAGGCATCGAACCCCATAGGGTGCAGCACGTTGTAGCCCTGCATCCGCTTCATCCGGGCGATGGCGTCCGTGGGGATGTAATTGCGGCAGTGACCGACGCTTAGGCCTGCACCGCTAGGATAAGGGAAGAAGTCGAGCGCATAGAACTTTGGCCGCCCTTCAATCTCTTGGGTAAGGAAGAGATCAGCTTCTTGCCAGCGGGCGCGCCATTTCGACTCAAACTCATCGGGAAGGTACCGATCCAACATCCTAGATGGCGTTGTACCTTCCCGGTTCGAGGGTGATTAGGGAGCCTGCTGGTTCCCGTTGCCCATGCGCTGCGTCATGGCGGCCATGCGCTGCTTAGTGTCGTTGTAGGCCTTGGTGAACTCGGCCTGCATTTCACTCGGAAGCTGGCTGAAATTCGAGACCGTAGACCCGGAGAAGTCCGCGTCTCTCAGCTGCCGAGTGAGGGTGACGCCGCGCGCCAGCATGAACTGGAACGTGTACGTGGTTTGACTGCCCACACGGAACTGCGTCAGCTCCGGCCCGCCGAACGGAATGCGTCCTTGGGTGGCGCTCTGCATGGCTTCTTGAGCGGCCTTGGAGGAACCCAGTTGGCCCGCCGTAGTTACCCGGCCCCCACCGCCGGTGCCGGTCATGGCCTTCAGGACTTGATTCCCGCGCGCCGAGATGTTGAGCAGGGTTTCGCCGGGAATGCCACGGGGAAGCACTTCGGTGCGTTCATCGAGCATCGATCCGCCGAAAATCATCGGCACACCAGCACCGCCGCCCATTCCCACCGAGACCCGGAAGGATGTGCCTGATTGCGGCTGACCGTTTTCATTCGGTCGCTCAACCGTCGGCCCCGGATCATCGTTGAAGACGTTCCAGAAGAGGTTGTCGTTGATCTTGCCGCCCATGCGGGTGGGGAAGACCGTAACCGGCACGAAGTTGGTGTCGCTGGTGGGAACTGGGCGCTGGTTGGCCGGGAGTTGATCCCAAATCTGCAGGGCCGTGCGGTCGGCCCCGTAAACCGTGCGCAGCTGCGAGCCAACCAAACCGTCAAGCCGAGAGGCGACGGCGATATCGAGCCCCGACTGGAAGTGCGGTTCTGCGCTTGTGGTGCTGTAGCGGGCAATTTGATTGAGGCGCAATGAGTTTTGCGCAAGACCGGCCTGCAGGGCCTCTGCAAGAGCCTTCCGATCAACGCGACCCGCCGCCGCCTTTGCGAGGTCTACTGGGCGCATCACCTGCGTGTTCTTGACGGCCATGGACTCGTAGCCTTGGCCTTTAAACCAGGTCTCGTACTCCTTGTCCGTCAGCTTGCCGCCGGCAAAGCGCTGGGCCGTGCCGGCAAACAGGCTGTCAGAAAGCCAGATCACGTAATCGTTATCAGGGGTGGCGGCGCGCATGAGCGGCGCGACAAACCAGCCAAGCGGCTCGTTCTCGTCCGGAGTCGAGAGAAGGTCGCTCCACGTCTTGGTGACAGGCTCAGAATCTTCGCCGCCGCCGCCATCGAAGCTGATCACATCATTCCCGTCAGTGCCAGCAATCGCAAAGGCAACCTGGGTCATGACTTGGCCCATCATGCCGCCATTGCGTCCGCCAAAGAAGGTCAAGGTCTCTTTGAGTTCGGGCGAAAGCTCGATGGGATTCCCTTCGGGAGCCGGCGGCTCGGGTAAGGCAGGCGTGCCCGCACCCGGCGCGTTTCCAAAGGTCATCAGAACTTGCTCACGGCCGGAGAACTGACCCGTGCTCAGGAAACCGTTCGCCAAGGTCCCACCCTGGGGGTCCGTGAGCGCCATTTCGATGTTCAGGCTGCCGCCGTCCTCAGTGCGGCGAACAATCAGGAAAACGCGGCTGGCGCCGTCTTGTTTGAGAATCTCTTCCGGCGAGCGCTCTTGTTCGCCACCATTGGCTCGAATTCGGCCCATGCGCTGGCCCATCTGCGGCATATCGGCCATCTCTTCCAGATAGGTCTTCACCAGGTTCGGGAGGTTGACCGCCAACGGCTTCTGCATGGGTGTGTTGCGGTTGGCGAACACCAGGCGCTCGCCCGGGGCCATCTTGGCCAGGGTGCTGCGGGGCACGGAAAGCAGGAGGCGCATGGCCGTCCGGTTGCCGGGCATCCCGTCTCGGAAAACCCGCGCGGCATTCTGCATCTGCTCTGGGGTCATGTTCGGCCCCATTTCGCCGTCCATCTTCGGCATCCCTTCGCCGAGGACTCGTTCCATCTCCTTGAGGGTCTTGTTCAGTTCCTCTTCAAAGCGCGCGGCCCGCTCGCGTTCGTCGCGGCGCATTTCCACACTATCGCGACCGAGGTAGGCAATGCCGTTGCGCTGCGTCCACTTGCTCTTGCTGGCCGATGCCAGAGCCTCCAGTGCATTGTCCAACGTTACGTCGGACCATTCCACGCTGATCACATCGTTCTTTACGTCGCCGCTCGCTTCGAACTTAAAGCCGGTCTCTGCACTGAGCTTGGCGAGAACAGACTCCATGGAGTCCGCGTTCACCGTGAGGTCAATGAGGGAATCTTGCGGTTGCGACGGAGTCGCGAAAAGTGCCAGCGCCAAGCCAATCAGGTTCATGAGGAATACCCTTACAAAATAGAACGTTTTCCGGTCGTGTATCGGTTCCTACGCCAATCCGGAGAGGTCCGGTTGGCGGAGATACCAGTCTGATTTCCTTTGGATGAGATCAGCGATTGCCAGCAACTTGGCGTCCTCATAGAGACGTCCGACAATGCTGAAGCCCTGCGGCCTGCCTTGCTCATCCGGCCCCAGCGGGATGTAGATCTGCGGGTGACCGGTGAGGTTGGTAGTGATGAGAAGTTCTCCGGCGCGATCCGGGGCGATGATGACGTCGTAGTCGCCGAACTCCGATTCAAAGGCCTGCTGAAGCAGCGTGCGCTTACGCATGGCCTGCAGGTAGTCAACTCCCGTGAAGAACATGGCCGAGCGGAAGATGGGCGGCCACAGGCTGCCCTTCATCTCATCCACGCGTCCACTGGTGGTGAGGTCATCGAATGCGGCGGCGGCCTCAATCACGAGAACATCATCAATGCCCGCTTGCGGGCCGGTGAAAATGGCCGGCTGCGGATCACCTTCCAGTTCGCGGACCCAGCCCAGCACCGTCTCCATCACGCTGGCGGTTTCGGTGCGTTCCAGCGGCGTGGTGGCCACATGGGCGATCTTAAGGTTCTTGAGGTTGCGCAGGGGTCGGTATCGGAAGGGCCGCTCGATGGTCGCGGGGTCCTTGGCATCCACGCCCACAATGGCGCTCATCGCCAGGGCGGCGTCTTCGGCCGTGCGGCAGAGGGGGCCGCACTTGTCCATGGTCCAGCTCAGGGCCATGGCCCCCGCGCGGCTGACGAACCCGAACGTGGGGCGGTAACCGGTGACCCGGCAGCGTTGGGCCGGGGAAACGATGCTGCCGAGCGTCTCCGTGCCCATGGCAAAGGGCACCAGCCCGGCGGCAACGGCGGCGGCACTACCCGCACTGGAGCCGCTTGAGCCTTGCTCGGGGTTCCAGGGGTTACGGGTGAGCCCACCAAACCAAACGTCGCCGTAGGCCAGCGCCCCCACACTCGTTTTGGCGACCGGCACGGCCCCTGCGGCTTCGAGCTTCTTCACTACTTCGGCATCGGAATCGATGTATTGGTTCTGGTAGGGGGCGGCGCCCCATGTGGTCGGTGCGCCCTGGGCGCTGTAAAGGTCCTTGAGGGCCACCGGGATGCCGTGCAGGTGGCTGCGGAGGCGGCCTCGCTTTGTTTCCTCATCGAGGGTATCGGCGAGAGCGAGGGCGCGATCTTCCAGCAAGCTAATGACGCAGTTGAGCTTGGGGCCGAGGGTGCGAAGCCGCTCCAGCGAAACTTCGGTGAGAAGGCGAGACGTGACCTGGCGGGTGCGGATGAGGTGGCCAAGGTCGGCCACCGTGAGGAACATGAGGTCAGATTCACGTTCGGGCCGGCGGATGCGGCCACGAGGTTCCACTTCGACGTAGGTGTCTGTACCGGGCTCTCCCTGGCGTCCCCACACCCGGAACGGAATCATGGGCACCACATGGTTGGGGATGGGCTCCGCGCGCAGTTCCTTCATCGTGTCCGCTTGGGTAAGGATGTTGCGGAGCAGGGCTTTGCGTTGATCTTCGGTGAGCGTGATCCCGGCCAGCCGCTCGGCGCGGGCGAGGTCGGCTTCGGTCCACTCTTCGGGCGTCTGCGGGAATGCGGCCGGTTGAGCGGCCACGGCGGCGCCCAGCACGGCCACCGTGCGGAAGAAGTCACTCCGAGAAATGCGGGGGTCAATGCCCATACGGTGGGGTTTACCTTGCGCGGGTACGCTCATGGCTATGTTTCTGGCGTTGGTGTTGATGGGTGAGCATTGGAAGGCGCCGGACGTGCCGACCGACGGCCGCAAGCCCGCGATCTGGACCCGTGAAGAGTGGGGGGCCAAGCCGCCGGTTCTGCCGATGGAGCCCCACACGATCACCCGCATCACGATCCACCACACCGGGGTGAAGCAGACTCCGCAACGCGACTTTGGCGACAAGTTGCGGGGGTTGCAGGCCTGGTCTCAGCGAGAAGATCAGCTGGCCGGGGGACGGACTAAACCGCAATGGACGGACATCCCTTATCACTACTACATTGACTGGAGCGGGCGCATTGCCGAGGCCCGACCGGTAGAACTGCCCGGCGACACCAACACGTCTTACGATGTGCGGGGCCACTTGCTGATCGTGGTGGAGGGGCTGTTCCCCGAGGACACGTTCCACGAGCCCCAGAGGCAGTCTTTGTATCAGTTGACTTCGTACCTGGCGCGGGAATACAAGGTGTTTCCCCACGCCATTAAGGGGCACGTGGACTTTGCGCCGGGCGAGACGGACTGCCCCGGGGCCAGCATCATCCACGAGATTCCGCACCTACGGCTGTGGCTGGCCCAGCAGGAGCCTTGGTGGTAAGCCTACTTCTGACTTTGGCGGCAGGGCCGACGGGGACACCACCGGATGCGGCCGTGCTGGCCGAAATCCAGCGGGCGGCGCGGGCCGAAAGCTGGGCGTCCTTACCCATCGGTGAACGAACGGTTCGGGTGGCTGAGTTTTTCCTGGGTACGCCCTACGTAGGCGGAACCCTGGACAAGGATCCGGAGAGGGAAGTCTGCACCGTGGTGCTGGACGGCCTGGACTGCGTGACGCTTGCGGAGGTGAGCTTCAACCTCGCCCGATGGCTGAAGGGGCGCGAACAAACGCCCGCGCAACTGGTGAAACTGGTGGAAGAAACGCGCTACCGCAACGGGCGAAACACGGGTTACGCCAGCCGCCTGCACTACACCACCGAATGGTTCTATGACATGGGGCAGAGGCAACTGGGCACCAACTTAGCGGGTGAATTGCCCGGGGCGGTCACGGAGTTCAAGCGGATCAACTTCATGACCCAGAACGCGGACAAGTACCCCGCGATCACGGCGGGCGGGGCTCCGATGATCTCCGCGCTGAAGCAACATGAGAACCGGCTAAGCGGGCTGCGCTTGCCCTATGTGCCCTTGTCGGCCATTGGCGGGGCGGAAACCCGGCTGCGCACCGGGGACCTGATTGGCATCACCACCGACCGCGAGGGCCTGGACACCAGCCATGTCGGCCTGTTTGTGCGCGACGAGGAAGGGAAGACGTTCTTCCTCCATGCCTCCTCCAGCCAGAAGATGGTGGTGAAACAGCAAGGGTTCATCGAGGCCATTAAGCGGCAGCCCCGGGTGACAGGGTTTGTCGTGTTCCGGCCCCGGGAAGTCGGTGGGTTCTAGCCCCTCATTGAACTTAAGCTGCGGCTAACTGCCGATTTTCGTAGATCTCAGACAGCGCCGAGATGCAGGCTCCATCAAAAGCCGTACCCTCGTCGCGCCGCATGATGTTCAAGGCTTCATCGACCGGCATGGCGTCTCGGTAGGGGCGCCGAGCCGTCAGGGCATCAAACACATCGGCGGCCGTGAGAATCCGGGCATCCAAGGGCAGTTGATCGGCGCCCAGGCCGCGCCAGTACCCCTTGCCGTCCAGCCGCTCATGGTGCGTGCTTGCCAGTTCGGCGATGGCCGCAAACGTGGGAATGGGGCGCAGGATAGCATCGGAGTGCTTCGGGTGCTCGCGCACGCGGGCGAACTCGGCTTCATCCAGGCGGCCCGGCTTCTCCAAAATCGTCGTTGGCACGCCGAGCTTGCCAATGTCGTGGAGCAGTCCCGCCCGCTTGATCGTCTGGATCTGCGACTCGTCGAATCCGAACTGCAGGGCCAGGGCGATCGCGTACTGCGTTACCCTCGAACTGTGCTCAGCGGTGAACGATGACTTTGCGTCGATGATCATGGCAAAGGCCTCGCAGATGGAATCAATGTCAGCATCAAGGGCAGCGCGATCGTCGAGTAGATCCCGGAAATCTGTCATGTCACAGGCTTCCTGGCCGGCCCAAAAGGAATCTTCCGTGGCCAGCGTTTGCATGGCCTGACAGAGCTCGGGGCTAAACCACTTCCCCCGGCGGGCCGCCAGCATGTCGTAGGCGTTGGTGAGCCCAAACGCCACCATAAACACCTCAAACGTCTGCGCGAGGCACAAAATCTGCGCCATCACCGGGATTTCGTCCCCTCGTTTGCCGTAAGGGGCACCCTGGCCATCCCAGTGCTCATCTAGGTAAAGCACCGCATCCGCGACCTCAAAGCCGAACCCCAACCGGGCGGCAATCGCCGCGCCCCGGGTGCAGCGGGCCTCAGTGACCTCGTTCATCACCTGGCCGGGCGGGCCGATGTTGGCGGCCATGCGTCGAAGTTTGCTCCCAAGGGATTGGCCAACCTCCGTGTATTGGTAGGCGAACTTGACGGATTCCAACGCGTTCGTCCAGTCAATGAGCTTGACGGCCTTCTTGGAAAGGTGTTCGTCGCCCCCAAACATCTTGGCGATGCGGACGGCATTGTTGGAGCATCCGGAATCCTTTAGGAGCGCCGCAAAGTAGAGCTGACTCAGAGTTTCGTCCGGCAGGGAAAGCTGCTGACCTAAGCGAAGCGCAATCCGGGCGGAGCGCTCGGCGTGGCCCTCGGGTTGACCCTCCACGAGGTCCAGCGCATGGCTAAGGGCGCCCAGAATTTCGGCCTTGGTGGGTGCTCGCTCCATATATGCCCCTATTGTTGGCGTTTGGGGCAAGGAACGTGAGCAATTCTAGAACGGCTTATCCACGGGCGGCACCGGGCGCTCGATCCGCACCGGCTGCGCACGCTTGGCCTGCCCCGCCGCATCAAAAATGGAACCGATGTGGGCCGCGACCGCCACAAAGCAGGGAAGGAGGACGCCGGGGTTGAATTCTTCGCGGCTGGCCCCGAACAGGCTCATCAAGCCGTTGAACCCGCCAGGCATCAGGCTAATCATGATGACGGCGAGCCCCCAAGTGACCATAAGGAGCACCCCCTTGCGGGTTTGGCCCATCACAATCTGCCCGAGGCCGGGCAGGAGTACGCTCAGCATGGTGGCGGCCTTCGGGCTCGCCGCGCCGGTTCCCCCGTCAATGGAGTTGAGGAGAACGGTTTCGTCCATGCCTTTCTCTTTTAAAACGGCCTCGCCGTACTTGCTTTCGGCCTCGCGGTTGGTGGGGTCCACACGCATCGCCAGTTCGTAGCAGGCACGGGCCTTGTCCCAGCGACTGCGGGCAGCATAGCTATCGCCGACAGCAATCTGGGTGGCGGCATGGCCGGGCGCGACCTTTGCGGCCTCTTCCAGGCTGCGCGAAGCTTCGGTGTTTTGCCCCCGTTGACGCAACAGATGGGCTTGGCGGATGAGGAACTCGGCGCGTTCAATCTCCGCCGGGGTCGCGGCGGTGAACTCCGCAACTTCAACCTCCGGAGCGGCTTCTTCTTGCGGCTCCGGGGCATCGGCCGGTGTGACTTCAGGCGTCACATCCGGCATGGCGTCGGTTTCGTGTTCGTTCACGCGTCGGGGATCAGGTCAGGGTTTTCGCCGATGTCCTTCCAGAGGGCTTCGAGGTCGTAGAATTGGCGCTTCTCTTCGCGGAAGCAGTGGAACACCACGTCGCCGTAGTCCACCACGACCCAGCCGTCCATCTTCGGGCCCATGTTGCGCTGGACCGGGGCGATGCCCTGGTCGTGCTTCATACGCTCAAAAACGCGGTCGGCAATGGCGCTCACGTGGGTGTCGCTGGTGCCCGTGCAGATCACGAGCCGCGAGGTGACGGACGTCTTGCGGCTGACATCGATGACTTCGATATCAATCGCCTTCATGTCGTCGGCATATTCCTGGACCAAGGCAGCCTTGGCATCGGTGTCAATGGGTTTCGGGGTGATAAAGTTTGCTCCTTTCAATGTAATCCGCGACGGCAGGGGGAACCCAGTGGTCAATTCTCTCGCCGCGCGCGAGGGCTTCTCGAATTTTAGACGATGAAACTGGTACTAACGGGGCCGAAATCGTGACGACGCGATCCGCGATCATTGTCGTAAGCTGCCCAAGGATTTCCGACACCAGCAAAGCATCTCGATCGAATGCGGCGAAGCGGCACAAACCGGCCAGCTTGTCAATCTGATACCACTGGGGCAAGGTGCGCAGCGTATCCGCGCCAACGATGAAGGTGTAGTCGCCCGGCCGGGCCCGCTTGAGCTCCCGGATCGTGTCGTAGGCGTAGGTTCTCCCACTCTGAGTGAGTTCAATGTCTGAGACGGACAGTTGCGGTTCGCCCTCGATGGCGCCTTGGCACATCTCCCAGCGCTGCGGGCCGCTGGCGACCGGGCGCACGAGCTTGAGCGGGTTCCACCCGGCGGGCACCAGCACGACTTCGTCGAGCTTGAGTTCGCGCAAGGCGATCTGCGCGATGTGCAGGTGACCGTTATGCGGCGGATCGAAAGTGCCGCCCAGAATGCCGTATCTCATAAATCCTATGACCCCCAATCCCGGAAGGCGAACGCCCATCCGGCGATGACCACCGTGTCCCCATCCCCCGCACCGGCTTCTCGCAGCGCATCAATCACGCCAATCCGCTCGAGCTTGCGGTGGAGGTAGCGGAGGGCCTCCTTGTTGGTGAGGTTGGTCATGTGCACCAGCCGCTCAATGCGCGCACCTTCGACAAAGTACTCGCCGTCGTCTTCACGGACCTCCCACTTGTCGTCCATTTTGCGGGACTGCGCGGGCTTGAGCACGGGCACGGCCGGCGCGACGACATTCTCGTCAATGAGGGCCGCGGCACGGAAGAGAAGCGGTTCCAACCCCTGGTTGGTGGCCCCGGAAACAGGGAAGACCTCAAAGCCCGCCTCGACGAAGGGTTCTTTCACAAGGTCTACGAACTCGGGATCGGGAGCAAGGTCCACCTTGTTGAGCGCGATGAGACGCGGGCGGGAGGCCAGTTCTTCGCTGTAGTTGGCCAGCTCTTGCTCGACAATGCGGAAGTTGTCCCAGGGTTCGGTGCCGTCAATCGGGAAGGCATCCACGACGTGGATCAGAACTCGCGTGCGCTCGACGTGCTTGAGGAACTGGTGGCCCAGCCCTAAGCCTTCGCTTGCTCCTTCAATAAGCCCCGGCATGTCGGCCATGGTGAACGAATCGTGCCCGACGCGCACCACCCCGAGGTTAGGAATGATGGTGGTGAAGGGGTAGTCGCCAATCTTCGGTCGGGCCGCCGAGCAGGCCCCAATGAGGGTGGACTTACCGGCATTGGGCAGCCCAATCAGGCCCACGTCCGCAAGTAATTTGAGTTCAAGCCGAACCCGGAATGACTCACCCGGAGCGCCGTTTTCGGCAAACGCGGGCGCCTGGCGTACGCTGTTCGTAAAGTGTTTGTTGCCGCGGCCGCCACGCCCGCCCCGCGCCACCACGTAGGTCATGCCATCAGCAGAGAGGTCCACGAGCATCTCGTTGTCCTCGTCGTCATAGACCATGGTGCCGACGGGGACGACAATCGTCACGTCCTCGGCATCCTTGCCGGCCATTTGGTTGCGCGCGTTGCTTCCGTGGGGGGCCTCGATGTGCTGGCGCAATCGAACGTCAAATAGGGTTCGGCATCCGCGCTGGGCTAGCAGAATCACATCGCCGCCGCGTCCGCCGTCGGCTCCGTTCGGGCCGCCGCGAGGAACGTGCTTTTCGCGGTGCATGCTGGCGCTGCCATTGCCCCCGTTCCCACTGGTTACGGTAATGACGGCTTCATCAAGAAACAATGGCGTCCTCCTCGTTCAGCATCCCAGGGATGAGTTCAACCGTGATCGTGCGCGCGTCTAAATCGATTTTCTTCACGAAGGTCTTGGACATGGGGATGAGAATTTCGCGCACTTTCAAAAGGTCTTGGGCGGGGCTGGCGACCACGTCTTCGAGCGGGCCGAGAGATTGACCTTCGGAAGTGACAATCTCGCACCCAATCAGGTCCACCACCCGGAACTCATCCTTAGCGAGTTTGGGTTTGTCCGTGGCCGGAACGGAAAGCATCTGCCCGCGGAGGGCTTCGGCAGCCTCGACGGTCTCAATGCCGTCAATGTGGATGCGCACTTGCTGGCCATGCCAGTGCACTTTGTGGATCTGGTGTTCAGTCCCGTTCAGATATAACCGGGCCCCGACCTCATACCGGGTGACAAAGTTGGTCAGGGGTTCAACTTTGAGGCCCCCTTGGAGGCCAAAGACACCGACGATACGCCCAATCGGTGTCCATTCAGCTTCCTGGGGGCCAGGCATTCAACTAAGGAGAGGGATTAGTCCCGCGCCGCGACCTTGACGACGGTGCGCGAGCCACCCTTCGCACCGACCGCCGAAACGACGTTGCGAATGCACTGCACCACGCGGCCATCCTTGCCAATCACGCGCCCGACATCGCCGGGAGCCACATTGACGGTGTAGACCATGGTGCCGCGATCGTTCTTATCGGAGACGCTCACTGCATCTTCGTCTTGAGCGGCGAGGCGGAAAAGGGTTTCGACGAGCGGATTCAAGCTCATGCTTCAGTTCCTTCGGCAGCGGCTTCGACCGGCGCTTCCACAGGAGCTTCGGCCGGGGCTTCTTCAGCCTTGGCCGGCTTTTCGTCCATCGCGGAGCCTTGGCTCATGGCAGCGGTGCGCTTGTCCAGGAACTTAAAGTTCGCCTTGGCCTTCGGGCGCTTGGCAAAGAACTGCTCCAGAACACCTTCTCGCTTCAGCAAGTAGGCCACGGTTTCGGTCGGCTGGGCGCCTTCCATCAGCCAGTGAAGGGCGCGTTCGCCGTTCAGGGTGACGGTCGAAGGCCGGGTGAGGGAATTGTAGGTGCCGAGGATCTCGATGTGCGCGCCCGATCGCGGGGAAGCGCTCTTGGTGACCACAATGCGATAGAAGGGGCGGTGCTTGTTGCCCATGCGGCGAAGACGAATTCGTACCACGTTTGTTGCTGTAACTCCTTGTTGTTGCCTTTAACGGCGCTTTACACGACGCATCCGCTTTTCCATCTTGCTGAACTGCTTCATTTGTCTGCGCATTTCAAACAGCTGGTCGACGAGTCGGTTGACCTCTTGTGGAGTTCGGCCCGAGCCGTTGGCGATGCGTCGCCGTCGTGAGCCATTCAGTATATCCGGGTTCGAACGCTCCTCCGGGGTCATGCTGAGGATGATGGCCTCAATGTGGTCCATCTTCCGTTCATCAAAGCCGTCCAAAGCTTCCTCGGGAAGCATGGTGGCGGCCCCCGGGAGCATTTTGATCACGTTCTTGAGCGGCCCCAGGCGGCGCACCATGCGGATCTGTTGCAAGAAGTCGGCAAAGTCCATCTTGCCAGTGGTGATCTTGCCCTGCAGGTCCTGAGAATCCTCAGGGGAGAAGGCGGCTTCGGCCTTTTCGATCAGGGCCAGCACGTCACCCATACCCAGGATGCGCTCGGCCATGCGGGTGGGGTGGAACATGTCCAGTGCCTCCACCTGTTCGCCGACCCCGATGAAGCGCACGGGAATGCCGCTAGCTTCGCGGACGGAGAGAATGGCCCCGCCCCGGGCGTCCCCATCGAGCTTGGTAAAGATGACGCCCGTGAGGTCAACTCGCTTACCGAAGGCTTCGGCGACGTTTACCGCCTCTTGGCCGGTGGCGGCATCGAGCACAAGAAGCCGCTCATGCGACCCCACCGCCTTCTCAATGGCGGCGAGCTCATTCATCAGCTCGTCATCAATGCTGAGACGACCCGCCGTGTCCACGATGAGAACATCCAGGAACAGGTGCTTGCATCGCTCTAGGGCCTGGCGGGCGACTTCGGGCGGGGTGGTTCCGGTGGCGGTGAAGACGGGCACGTCAATTTGCTCGCCCAAGACCTGAAGTTGCTGGATAGCAGCGGGGCGCTGGAGGTCACAGGCGGCCAGCATCGCCTTCTTGCCCTGGGAGCGGAACCAGAGGGCGAGCTTGGCGGAGGTCGTCGTCTTCCCGGAACCTTGCAGACCGGCCAGAAGGATGACAGTGGGGGGATTCGGTGCCCAATTGACGGGCGTGTCGCCGCCGCCGAGCAGGGCCACCAATTCATCCCGAACGATTCGGATGAGGGTTTGGTCGGCGTTGAGGTTGGCAAAGATCTCTTCGCCCACCGCCTTTTCGCGCACTCGGGCCACGAACTGCTTGGCCACCAAGAAGTTGACGTCGGCTTCGAGCAGAGCCGTCCGCACCTCGCGTAACGCGTCATTGACATCGTCTTCGGTGAGGCGCCCGCGCCCTCGCCAACCGGCAACGAGGCCCCCGAGGCGACGCGTCAAGGTGTCCAGCATGTGGGGGAAAGTTTAGCGAATCTGAAGCCAGTGATTGCGGGAAGGAACCTTTGGCCGGGGATCGTGCGTCGAATGGCGTAGAAACAAATGACGCACAGGCTCTAAATCTGAGCGTTGATGACCGAGATTAGAGATGAGGAACACCATGGAACACGTCAGCGAAGACACGATTCCCGAGAAGGCCAGCGGCGGCACCCAGTGGGTGTGGGCGGGCCTCGGCCTGGCGGCGCTAGCTGCGGCCACGTGGTGGATCATCTCCAAACGGCATGAAAACGAGGACGTGGACGCCTTGTTTGATTCGGCGGAAAACCTGCTGGATCGATTGTCTGCGTAAGTTTCCAGAACTCGACTCCGAGTGTCGTTTGGTCGGCTAAACTTTCCCAAAGCCCATTCAGGCTGGAGTCGTCATGTCGTTCGCAGTTTGGAGTCGTACTCTGATCGTCCTTGGCTCAGGCCTAGCCCTGCTTGGAGCAAGTGGATGCAAAGATCCCTCGAAAATGGCGTTCTGGAATGCCTGCACGAAGAATGTCAAGCGAGGCATGGCGCTGTCTGAGGTGGAGCGGATCTGCGGCAAGGGGCAATATCTCGGTAAGGCAGGCATTTACGATGGCTACATGTACAAGCATCCTGAGACCAATCAGGAATGGCTCCTCTTTTTTGAGAACGACATCTTGAAAGAAGCCCAAGTGCCGAGAGGCACTCGTTAGCCCAGCACACCCCCAGGGAAGTGGATCTCGCCACCTCATCTTACTTTCTGATAATCTATATTATGACATTCACGAATTGAGGGGTACTTCCCCCTGCCGCCAGGCTCTCTGGGGTGGCTTTACGGGCCAGGTGCGGGAATGGTGACCGTGATTTCGATCTCCCCGGCCGTGCTGGGGTTGATCTCGCTGCCACCGCTACGCAATTCGGCGCGGATGATGGTCGGGCCGGCCTCGGCCGACGGGCTGACGGTTACCGGAATCGTCAAATTGTTCACCACGCCCGGGTCCGGGATGTTGATGGCGTCAATCGGCTGGATTTTGGCGTCATCCACAAAGAACACGATCTGGTCGGCCAGGCGCGGCCGGAAATTGCCGTCGTTGTCCAGGTCCGGGTCGTGCGCAATCTGCAGATCAAAGGTTTGACCAGGGTTGGCGCTGGGCACGCCCGCGACGCTCAGGGTCACGTTTTGGTCGCTCACGGGGGTCACGAACGCGCCATCTCCTCCACACGCGAGAATCAGCAGGGCTCCGGCGGCGGCAAACCAGGCCAGCGGGCCGGGACGGCGACGTGAATGGGACATACCGCGACCATACCCGGCGGCGTTGCGGTGACTCAGTGCCATGTAAACTGCGACGCATGAACTCCGCCGATGGTTCTGCGCCGCGCGAGGACGTCATTCGCCAGCTCGATCAGGGGCTCACGGGGGCGCTTGGGATCACTTGTACGCGCTGTGATGACCTGGGCGTGGTGATGCACATGCCGGTGGATGCCCGAACCAAGCAACCATTTGGGCTCGTTCACGGCGGAGCCTTTGCGGCGCTGGCCGAAACGGTCGCTTCGGTGGGCGGGCTATGGCACGTGGATTTCCCTCGGCAAGTCGTGGTGGGTCAGCAGGTTTCCCTCAACCTCTTGCGCTCTGCGCGCGAGGGGCTCATCCGGGCCGAAGGCCGTCTCGTCCACAAAGGGACGCGAACCCAAGTTTGGGATGTGGAAATGGTCCGTGAGATGGATGAGGTTACGGCCGCCGTGGCAAGGATTACCCTCGCCGTCGTCGATCAGACCTGAACAGCTTGCCCGGCTAACCAGGTGCCTTGGCACTCAAAGATGCCCAGGCTGGCCAGGAGGTCTTGCGGATGGTCAAAGTCCCACACTGCGAGGTCGGCCCGCAGCCCGGGGCGAAGTTCCCCGCGGCCGGTCATCCCCAGAGCGCGGGCAGCGTGCTTGGTCACTCCGTGCCAGGCTTCTTCCACCGTGAGCCCAAAGAACGTCGCGGCCATGTGCATCATCAGCGGCAGATTCGTGACCGGGCTGGTGCCGGGGTTGCAGTCCGTGGCCACCGCCATCGGCACGCCGTATTGCCGGAACCACGACACCGGCGGGGCTTGGGGCTCTTGCAGGCAATAAAACGCCCCTGGTAGGAGCGTGGCGACGGTGCCGGCCTGCCCCATGGCATGCGCGGAGGCTTCGGAGCAGTACTCGAGGTGGTCGGCCGAGAGGGCTCCCAAAGAAGCCGCGAGTTCCCCGCCGCCCCCGTCGGTGAGTTGGTCCGCGTGAAGGTGGAGGTCGAGTCCGAGTTTGCGAGCGGCTTCAAGGTACCTACGGGTTTGCCCGGCATTGCATGCCACGCGCTCGCAAAAAGCATCGGCGGCATCGGCCAGGCCGTCACGCACGATGCCGGGCATGACTTCGGCGATCACCCAATCGAGATAGGCTTCGGGCTGGTCTTGGTATTCCGGCGGGAAGCCGTGCGCCCCCAGATAGGTCGTGGTGATGTGGGCCGTTCCTTCTTGGCCAAGCTCACGGGCGACTTGGAGGCATCGTCGCTCCGTGGCTTCATCCAGGCCGTAACCGGACTTGATCTCGATCGTCGTCACCCCGCCTCGGGCCAGTTGTTGCAGGCGCTGGCGGGCGTTCGTTTGGAGTGCTTCGGCCGTGGCGGCGCGGGTTTCGCGGACGGTGCGGCGAATGCCTCCGCCCTGAGCGGCAATCTCAGCGTACGGCACGCCCTGGCGCCGCTTGATGTGTTCATCACTCCGGTTTCCGGCGTACACCAAGTGCGTGTGGGCATCAATGAGTCCGGGCGTCAGCCAACGACCCTTGAGGTCAATTTCTTGGTGATCGGGGACAAGCGGGGGTAAGTCGGCTTCCCTCCCGACGAATTCAATCTGACCGCTTTCAACAACTAGAGCCCCGCCGTATATGACCCCCAGGACGTTTTCCGTCATCGTGGCGAGGTGGCCATTTCGGAAAACGGTTTGGCTCACGAGAGGGGGTGCTCCGAGACCATGGTCCAAATCAATCGTGCCGCCACCCGGGCCGTGCGAGCGTCAATGTCGAGGGAGGGGTTCAGTTCCGCAACGTCAAAAAGGCGGCACTTTCCGGAGCGGGCGACGGTGCGGATGAAGTCATCCACCACGGCTACGTTGAGGCCGCGACCAGCGGGGGCGCTGACTCCCGGAGCGGTTCCGGCTTCCAGAACATCAAGGCAGAGGCTGAGATAGACATCTTCCGTCACCTCCAACGAGGCGGCAAGACGATCCCGTACGGCGGGCCAGTGCCAGGAGTCCATCTCGTTGTCGAAAACGATGGGCACCCCGTGTTGATCGGCCAAAGCGAAGAGCGGTTGCGTATTGGCGGCGCGGCTGATGCCGTAGGCGTGAAGGTTTTGCCCTCCGGATTCCAAATAGGTTCGGAATGATGTGCCCGAGTTCATTGCTTCGGCGGCTCGCATATCCAGGTGAGCGTCCAGGTTCAAAACTTGGCCACCTGGAGCAAATTCACGCCAGAAAGCCAGACTCGCCTCGCTGATTTCGTGGCCACCCCCGAGCCCCACAACGAGGCGATCGGATCGCACCCACCGGCTGAGCTCGGCGGTGTGGGCGATGAGGTCGAGTTCCAGTTCTCTGGTCACCGGTGTGTCTCCGGCATCGGCAAGTGAGAGCCCCACCTCAGGCAAGTTGCTCAACGCCCGGCGGAGGTGGGCTGGGCCCGCGGCCGCCCCGGGTCGCCCCAGGTTCCGGCGCACGCCTTCGTCACTTGGGAATCCCAAGAAAACCACCCGCGCCTCATCCGTAGCGGGCTGCATCTCCTGATGCCAGCGGCGGCCCCCGTCAGCGTCCACCCTTCCCTGCCAATCGGTGTTCATGCGTCGGGCACCAGGAATTCGCTGGTCAGGACTGCAAACGCTCCGGCCTGCACGACTTGCTCGTGAATCAACTCAATGCCCTCGGACATCACGCGGTCTTGCGTGAATGCCGGCACGAGGGAACGCACCCGGTCAAAGGCTGCTTCCAGCGGGACCGAGGTGCGCAAGGGGCGGAGCAAGCCAATGCCCTCGGCGGCGGCGAGCAGTTCAATGCTGACCACCAAACCCGCGTTGTGCACGACCTGGCGAAGCTTGCGGCCCGCCCAAGTGGCCATGCTCACGTGGTCTTCTTGGTTGGCCGAGGTGGGCAGCGAATCCACGCTGGCCGGGTGGGCCAGGGTCTTGTTTTCACTCACCAGGCTGGCCGCAGTGACGTGCGGAATCATGAAACCGGAGTTCAATCCCGGATTGGGCGTGAGAAACGGGGGCAGTCCGCTGAGCCCGGCATCAATGAGGAGCGCAATGCGGCGTTCGCTCAGGGCGGCGACTTCGGCCACTGCAATGGCGAGGCTATCGGCGGCGAGGGCCACGGGTTCCGCATGGAAATTGCCCCCCGAAATCACTTCCCCGCTGTCCACCATCACCAGCGGGTTGTCCGTCACGGCGTTCGCCTCGCGAATCAGCACGGCGGTGGCGGGCTCCAGGAAATCAAGCGCTGCGCCCATCACCTGCGGCTGGCAGCGGAGCGAATAGGGGTCTTGCACGCGCTCATCGTTCACGCGATGCGAATCCCGAATCTCGCTTCCCTGCATGGTCTCGCGCAGCCACTTCCCTACTCGGATCTGCCCTTGGTGGCCTCGAACTTCGTGTATCCGGGCATCAAATGGGGCATCACTTCCCCGCGCGGCGTCGGTGCTCATGGCTCCAGCCACCAGCGCGGCGGAAAAGACTCGTTCGGCATCAAAGAGCCCCGCCAGCGCCAGCGCTGTCGAGACCTGCGTCCCGTTGAGGAGGGCAAGTCCCTCTTTCGGGCCGAGTTCAATGGGCTGCAGACCCGCTCGGGCGAGCGCCAATGCCGAGGGCATCACTTCCCCGTCGACAATCGCTTCCCCTTCGCCCATGAGGGTGAGGGTGAGGTGGGCAAGAGGGGCGAGGTCCCCCGAGGCCCCGACTGAACCCTGCGCCGGAATCACGGGCCAAATCTGGTGGTCATAGAGGTCCATCAGGGCGCGCAGAGTGCTCTCCCGCACGCCGGAATACCCTCGGGCCAGCGATGCGGCCTTCAGCAGAACAATGAGCCGGACCACATCCTCATCCAGCGGAGGGCCGACCCCCGCCGCGTGGGAACGAACGAGGTTAGTCTGCAATTGACCAAGATCGGCGGCGGGAATCCGAATCTTGGCCAGCTTCCCGAACCCGGTGTTCACGCCGTAAACCGGCTCATCTCCTTGCGCCCATTGCTCGATGACTTCGGCGCTGCGCTGCACCACGGGCCAGAGTGTTTCAGGCCAGGAGACCGGTTGCCACGCTTCGTAGAGCGCGCGCAACTGGCTGATTTTGAGGTTGCCGGGTTGAAGTTGCATGGTCACGATTGGCTCGGCAGGTTCAGGCCGTGTTGGCGGGCACAGGCCAGGGCGTCTTCGTACCCTGCATCGGAATGCCGGATGACGCCCATAGCGGGGTCGTTCCACAGTACACGTTCTAGCCGCTGCGCGGCCTCGGGGGTGCCGTCGGCGACGATGACCACGCCACTGTGCTGGCTATAGCCCATGCCCACCCCACCGCCGTGGTGCAGGCTGACCCAGGTGGCCCCGCCGGCCACCGCCGTCATCGCGTTGAGCAGCGGCCAATCGCTGACGGCGTCGCTGCCGTCGCGCATGGCTTCGGTTTCCCGGTTCGGGCTGGCCACCGAACCGCAATCCAAGTGGTCGCGCCCGATGACGATGGGGGCACTCACTTCGCCCCGCGCCACCATCTCGTTGAACATCAATCCGGCCCGGTGGCGTTCGCCCAGGCCCAGCCAACAAATGCGCGCCGGCAGGCCCTGGAATGCGATGCGCTCGCGGGCTTGATCGAGCCAGCGGTGCAAACCGTGGTCTTGCGGGAAGAGTTCCTTCAGCCGGGAATCCGTGCGGTAGATGTCTTCGGGGTCGCCGCTCAAGGCCACCCAACGGAACGGACCGCGACCCCTGCAGAACTGAGGCCGAATGCACTGCGGCACAAAGCCCGGAAAATCGAAGGCATTGGCCACGCCTGCGTCCTTGGCGACTTGCCGGATGTTGTTGCCGTAGTCAATCACCGGGATGCCCATGGCCTGGAAATCCAACATGGCCTGCACGTGCACGGCGCAGCTTTGGGCGGCTTTTTCGGCCAAGTGAGTGCGCTCGGCTTCGCTGCCCTGGCGCGCGGCCTCCCACTGCTCCACGCTCCACCCCGCCGGGAGATAGCCATTGAAAAGGTCGTGCGCCGAGGTCTGGTCCGTTACGGCGTCGGGGCGGATCCCTCGGCGGACGAGGTCGGGCAGAACATCAGCGGCGTTGCCAAGCAAGGCCACGCTGGTGGGTTCGGTGGCCGCAGCAAATTTGGCAAGGGCCTCCTCGACCGTGTGCACCTTGTGATCGACATACCGAGTGCGGAGGCGGAAATCAATCCGCGATTCTTGGCATTCCACCACCAGGCAGTGCGCACCGGCCAGCACGGCCGCCAGCGGCTGAGCGCCGCCCATCCCCCCGAGGCCAGCGGTTAGAATCCAGCGGTTCGTCCAGTCGCCGCCATAGAACTGGCGGCCAAGTTCGGCGAAGGTCTCGTAGGTGCCCTGCACGATGCCCTGAGTGCCGATGTAGATCCACGATCCGGCCGTCATTTGGCCGTACATCATCAGACCCTTGCGGTCCAGTTCGTGGAAGTGCTCCCAGGTCGCCCATTTCGGTACGAGATTCGAATTTGCGATGAGAACGCGCGGGCTGTCGGTGGTGGTGCGCAGGGTAGCCACTGGTTTGCCGCTTTGCACCAACAGGGTCTCGTCTTCCTTCAGGCTCCGGAGGGCGGCGAGAATGGCATCAAAGGCCTCCCAGTTACGAGCGGCCTTGCCGATGCCGCCATACACCACCAAATCCTCGGGGCGCTCGGCCACGTCCGGGTCGAGGTTGTTTTGGATCATGCGGTACGCCGCTTCAATCTGCCAGTTCGCGCAGTTGAGCGCGGATCCGCGGGGCGCATGAACAGTGCGCGGGCCGCTGGTGAGACCACTTCCTTGGGGCACAAGGCCATGTTACCGCCCCCTTCAGCGACCTGGCAGTCGCCTCATTTCTGGTGGCAAATGTCCGGATATCCCTACCGTATGGAATGAATTGGTCGTAGAATCCAATTAGATACAACTTTCAGAAACTTTTGAAAGTCTGTACCGGTGAACTCATGCAGGCCAGCATCGGACATCCAAAATTGGCAGCGGCGACTCTTTGGAAAGCCGCGCGGGCCAGCGGATTGGGGTGGGCGACCTGGCGACGACCGGGTGAGAGCACCGTTTGGTTCCTGATAGGCCAGGTTCAGTCCGCACGCGGCCCCATTAGCCGGGGCGATGCGGGCTACGTGATTCACCCGTTTGATGGCGACGCGGCCTTTCGAATTCAGGCCGACGGCCTGTTTCGGTCTGAGGATGGCGGAGCGACTTTTGAGACGGTCCGCGCCATTGATCTCCCCGATGGTCCGGAAATCCCGCTCGCGGTGATCGGCGGGGCGTACGAGCGATCCGACGACTTCACTGAAGCCGTGCAGCACGCCCAGCGCTGGATGGCGGAAGGCCTGCTGCAAAAGGTCGTCTTGAGTCGACGGCTCGTGCGCCCCTTGCCGGATGTGGCGCCCGAAACGGTGTGGGCGCGGCTCCAGAACCTCTATCCCCACGCCTTTGTGAGTGCGGCCTACCTCCCGGATTACGGCCTTTGGCTGGGGGCCACGCCGGAGCTGCTCGGCAAGTGGGATGGCCGGCATTTTTCCACCATGGCCCTGGCCGGGACGCGCCCCTTGCCCGAATCGGGCCGCGCGGAAGACACCGAGTGGTCGCCCAAGGAGATCGAAGAGCAAGCCTTCGTCACCCGCTACATCATTGACCAATTCAAGCGGATTCGGCTTCGTGAGTACCACGAGAACGGCCCCCGCGCCGTGACGGCCGGACCGGTGGTGCACCTCCGCACCGACTTTGTGGTGGACGCGATGGCCACCGACCGCCCCGACCTGATGGAAACCATGGTGGACCTGCTCCACCCCACCAGCGCGGTATGCGGCGCCCCCCTACTGACGGCGCGCGACTTCATCCGGCAGTACGAAGCCCACGATCGGGCTCTCTATGCGGGCTACTGGGGGCCGGTGGGGATTGAAGGGGTTTCGGACCTTTATGTGAATCTCCGGTGCATGCGCTGGGGGCCGAAGACGCTGGACCTCTTTGTGGGGGCGGGCATCACCTCGAGTTCGCGCGCGGACCAAGAGTGGGTGGAAACCGAAACGAAAGCGCAAACCCTGCTCCGAGTGTTGCAATGATCCCGGAACCTTTCTCCCGTTGGATGCGCCTTTGGAGTCAATTGGCGGGTCTCGGGGTTCAAAAGGTGGTGGTGTGTCCGGGTTCACGCTCCGCGCCTCTGTTGCAGGCGCTGGTGTCCAGCGAGGGCTTTGCCATTCACTCGGTGGTGGATGAGCGTTCGGCGGGGTACCAAGCGTTGGGGATGGCCGAGGCGACGGGGCGACCGGTGGTCATTCTCACCACGTCCGGGACGGCCGCCGCGAACCTCCTACCTGTGGCCTGCGAGGCTTTCTTTGCCCGCAAGCGGATCATTCTTCTCACGGCAGACCGGCCGGTGGAAGCGGTGGGGCGCGAGCAAAACCAAGCGATTTTCCAGACGGGGCTTTTTGGGCCCCACGTGCGCTGGGCGGGTGAGCCTTCGGTTGATGGCACCTTACCAGCCGAAGCCGTGGCTGAGATTCGCCACCCCATTGCCGGGCCGGTGCACATCAATGTCCCTCTTGTGGAGCCGCTCTACGCGGATGCCCCTTGGCCCGCGCAAGCCGTGAATGTCGCTGCGTTTGAAGTTGACACTTGGGATGAGGTCGGTGATGGGGGATTTGCTGAGCAACTGGCGGCGGCCCGACGACCCCTGGTGCTGGTGGGGCAGCGCGGGCCCGGCGGCTTGTCTGTGCCGGAGGCGTGTGCTTTGCCGGTTGCGGGCGAACTCTTGGCCAACCTCGGGAACAGCATCACACCCGAAACCTGGATTTACGACGAGGACTTGCTGCCCGACCTTGTCATCACGGTGGGCGGAGCGTTTGTCTCTAAGTTCTTGCGGGAGCGAATCCAGGCCAGCGGAGCGGCGCACTGGCACTGGGGGCCGAAGCCGGATACGCCGGTGTTCGACCGGACTATGCACCGCATTCCGTCGTCTTTCGATTGGTCATCGGTCTCCATGTCCGTAGAGCAAGCCGAATACGCAGCCGCGTTCCGTGCGGCGCAGGATCAGGCCGGCCAACGCATCCACGCCATCTCAGCCGAGGGGTTTGAATCCCAGCTATGGCCGATCATCGAGCAAGCCTTGCCGTCGCCCACAGAAATCCATCTTGGGAATAGCCTCGCGGTGCGCCTCGCCTGTCTCACCCTCACCGGGCCGACCCGCCACCGATGGTGGAGCAACCGGGGCACCAGCGGCATTGATGGCTGCCTCAGCACTGCCGTAGGCCATGCGCTGGCCGACCCCGACCGCATGCACTTAGCCGTTCTGGGCGATCTTTCGTTCTTCTATGACCACAACGCGTTGTGGCAGAAAGAGGCGATCCCGAATCTGAAGGTCGTCGTCATCCAGAACCGGGGCGGAGCGATCTTCCGCGCCTTGCCGGGGCCGAGCCGTTGGGAATCCCACCTCGACCGTTGGACCACGCCCCACTCGCGCACGGCCCAACTCACCGCCCTGGAGTTCGGCTACGCCTATACCGCCATCCCTGGCGATGACCTCGCTGCCGCCACTCAACTCGAGTCGGCGCTCCAGGCCTCCGGCCCCGCGATCATTGACGTCTTCACCGACGGCGAGCAGACCGCGCAAGACTTCCGCCGCCTTTTGCAGGGACTGGCCGCTGCGCCGACCCAAGCCCCTTTCCCGACCCCAACCTAAACTACAGAAACGCCTATGCCTATCGAAACCGTCCAGCTTTGGAATCGCGAGTGGACCCCCATCAAGCAGTACGAGGAGATCACCTTTACCATGCTCAACGGGGTGGCTAAAATCGCCATCAACCGCCCGGAGAAGCACAACGCTTTCACCCCGATGACGGTGAAGGAGCTGATTGATGCGATGCACATCTGCCGCGAGCGGAACGACATTGAGGTGATCGTGCTGACCGGTGAAGGCGGGCGCGCGTTCTGCAGTGGCGGCGACCAGAGCGTGCGCGGGCACGGAGGCTATGTGGGCGAAGATGAAGTGCCCCGCCTGAACGTGCTAGACCTGCAAAAGATGATCCGCTCCATGCCGAAGGCCGTGATTGCCGCCGTGGCAGGGTGGGCGATAGGGGGGGGCCACGTCCTCCACGTCATTTGCGACATTTCGATTGCGGCGGACAACGCGCGATTCGGCCAAACCGGTCCGCGCGTGGGCTCCTTTGACGGCGGATTCGGGGCGAGTTACTTGGCCCGCGTGGTCGGACAAAAGAAGGCCCGCGAGATCTGGTTCCTCTGCGACCAGTACGACGCCCAAGAAGCGCTGGACATGGGCCTGGTGAACAAGGTGGTGCCGATGGACCAACTGGAAGACACCGTGCTGGAATGGTGCGCCAAGATTCAGGCGAAGTCCCCGCTCGCCATCCGGATGCTGAAGCGGGCCTTCAACGCCGAACTGGACGGCCAGGCCGGCCTGCAAGAGCTGGCCGGGGATGCTACTTTGCTCTACTACTTGAGCGAAGAGGCGAAAGAAGGCAAGGATGCCTTCTTGGAGAAACGTGACCCCGACTTCAGCCGGTTCCCCAAGTTCCCGTAAGGAAACACGCGCAGCCTGGGTGGGGGCCCTGCGCCCCCGCACCCTGCCCCTTGCCATTGCCCCGACGGTGTTGGCCGGAGGGTTGGCAGTGGCTGCGGGTCGTTTCGAAGCCTTGACCTTTGGGCTGATTGTGCTGACGGCAACGGCCCTGCAGATCCTCTCCAACTTCGCCAACGACCTCGGCGACGGACTGAAAGGGACGGATGACGAAAAGCGTCTCGGCCCGACCCGGGCGGTTTCGGCGGGGCTGATTTCGGTCGCCCAGATGAAGCGGGCGGTGGCGATGACGGCGGGTTTAGCTTCCCTCTTGGGCATCGGCCTGCTGGTGGTGGCTTATCAGGTCTTGGGCTTGGTGGGCCTTGGCGTGTTCATCGCGCTGGGGCTGGGTGCGGTGGCGGCGGCCATGGGCTACACCCTGGGCAAGCGTCCGCTTGGCTACGCCGGGCTGGGCGACTTCTTCGTGCTCCTGTTCTTTGGTTGGGTGGGGGTCGGGGGGTCGTTTGCGTTGCTCACCGGTGAGTTCAATTGGCAAGTGCTCGGCCCGGCCACAGGAATTGGTCTGCTGGCCGCCGGGGTGCTCAATATCAACAATCTGCGCGACCAAGAGGGAGACCGGCGCCACGGCAAGCGCACGATGGCCGTGCGGCTGGGTGACCAAGGCACGCGCCAGTACCACCTCCTGCTCATCGGTGCGGGCAGCTACTTTTTGATTTCCACCCCGATCCGGTGGGGGGCCGGTGGGCACTGGTTTGTGTGGCTGCCAGCGCTCTTGGCCGTTGTGGCGGTGCGGCAGGCCATCGAAGTCGTGCGGACGCAAGAACTTCGTCGCCTCAACCCTAGCCTGGGCAAGCTCGCCATGCTCACGGCGGTGTGGGGGATTGCCCTCGGCATTGCGATGGGGGCCACGGCGTATGCGTAAAGCGATACCCCATCAGTTGCAATTCCTGCGTCCAGCGGGGACTTCGAAGGGGTTCCTTGAAACGCGCGATATCTGCGTGATGGCCGAGCGGGCACCATCGGGTGGTTGGAAACTGGGAGAGGCCTCGCCCCTCGGTTGGCTGAGCAAAGAAACCCAAGCGGAAGCCCAGGCTGATGCCGTGCGGTGGGCGGCGGGCGAGTCGTTTCATTCCCTCTCGGTGCGCTGTGGTGCCGAGATGGTGGCCCAGGACGACGGGGCGCAAGTGCTGTATCCCTCGGCGTTTACCGAAGGGCGGGCGGGAATCCCGATCAATGGCCTGGTGTGGATGGGGCCGCGCGACTACATCGATTCGCAGATTCGCTCGCTTTTAGATCGCGGGTTTGGCTGCATAAAGATGAAGGTGGGGGCGGCGAGTTTTGACGAGGAGCTTGAGGTCATTCGTCAGTTGCGAGCCGCCAGTGCCGATGTGGAGATACGGGTGGACGCCAACGGTGCTTTTTCGCATTCTGATGCCCCGGACAAGCTTGCACGGCTGGCCGAAGCGGGGGTCTACAGCATCGAGCAACCCATCGCGCCCGGCCAATCGGAAGCCATGGCGGCCCTGTGCGCGTCCGGCACCCTGCGAATTGCCCTAGATGAAGAACTAATCCCGGTGCAGGCGCCCTCCGCGATGGCGGACTTGCTCGACACCGTGCGGCCCGCGATGATTGTGCTAAAGCCCAGCCTAATCGGCGGATTTGCCCAGGCGGAGCGCTGGATCGCCCTTGCCGAGGCGCGCGGTATCGGCTGGTGGGTCACTTCGGCGCTGGAGAGCAATATCGGACTGAACGCGATTGCCCAGTGGGCGGCCGCACAGAACCCCGCCAGCACCCAGGGTTTGGGGACAGGGTCGCTTTACGCCAACAACTTCGCGAGCCCACTGGAAGTGCGTGGGGATGCCCTATGGCACGACCCGGAACGGGGCTGGGATCTCACCAGTTTGGGGCTGCGTTGAGCGATTGGATTCGTTGGCCAGTGACACTGGCGGGGCGCACCTACGGTTCCCTGGCCGAAGTGCAAGCGAATCCACCCGCCTGGCCTGACCAGCACCTTGCCTTCTTGGCGGAGCTGCTGAGCGACGCCGACACGTTCGCCGTGCAGACTTCGGGCTCAACGGGGGAGCCCAAGGCGATGGCCGTATCCAAAGCGGCGGCGGCACTGTCCGCCCGGGCCACGCTTCAGCATCTGGGGATCGCCCCGGGCTCACGATTGCTCTTGGCGCTCGATCCGGCCCCCATCGGCGGGCGCATGGTGATGGTGCGCGCCCTATCGGGCGGAATGGACCTGGAAGTGTGCGCGCCGCAAGCCTTGCCCGCCCCGCCAGCGGGTGAGTTTGCCCTTACCTCTCTCGTTCCCCGCCAAGTCCAAGAGTTGCTTGAACAAGCCCCCGAGGTGCTCAAACGCATGGGGCAAATCTTGATTGGTGGCGCGCCGGTGGACCCGGCCCTCACCGCACGCTTGCAAGGGTGGCCGAACCCGGTCTGGCACACATTCGGGATGACGGAGACGCTTTCGCACGTGGCGCTGCGCCGTATTGATCTCGCTGAAACTGAGTTCACGGCCCTGCCCGGATGCCGCTTTGCGACCGATGCGGATGGCTGCCTGGTGATTGAAGCCCCTTGGGTGCCAGGAACCGTAACGACCCGCGACCTGGTGGAATTAAGAGACTCCACTCACTTCACCTGGGTGGGCCGGGCGGACCTCGCGATCAATTCCGGGGGGCTCAAGATTCTGCCCGAACGATTGGAGACCGAGTTACACGGAATGCTGGACACCAGCGCCCTCGCCATCACATCCGTACCCGACCCCACCTGGGGCGAAGCCGTTGTCCTCGTCTCCGAAGTGCCCCTCGACCTCTCGGATTTGAACTTGAGAGACATCCGCCACCGGCCGCAGTTTCACCTCGTCCATGCCCTTCCCCTCACGGCCACCGGCAAACTCGACCGCGTGGCGCTGCTGAACCTGGTGCGTACCTACCCTTCGTTGCCTCGCGCGGGCTATCGTTGAGGGCATGAGTTTGAACCTAGAATCCCTGATGGAAGTCATCCGGTTGCGCCGGAGTATGGGCCTCAGCCGACTGAGTGACCGACCCGTGCCCCGCGAGTGCATCGAGGTCATGCTCGAGGCCGCCAACTGGGCGCCAAGCCACCGCGACACCGAACCCTGGCGGTTCATTGTCTTTGCGGGCGAAGGGCGCGGCGTGCTGGCCGAGCACTACGCTGCCGCCCACCTGGCCGACCACCCCGACCAAGACCCGGAATCGGCCCACAAGCGCGCCTGGGCGGCCCCGGTTTGGATCGCGATTGGTTTGGTGCCGGGCTTTAATGAAGAAGGCGAACGGGCGGTGCCCCGCGATGAGGAAGTGATGGCCGTTTCGGGGGCCGTGCTAAACCTGCACCTCGCCGCGCGGGCGCAGGGGCTGGCCGGGATGTGGCACAGCAAGGGCTTATCCGTGCACCCGGTTGTGCGTGAGCGGTTAGGCTGGTGCGACCCGGCGGAACTCCTAGGCTTCTTTATGCTCGGCTGGCCGGAGGGCGAGTGGCTAGAAGGCGAGCGTGGCCCCTGGCCGGACAAGGTTGACTGGGTCGAAACCGAGCTCTCCTAACCTCACTTTTGCACCGTACTGCGCTCAAACAATTACCGGGATGACATGACTTGCACCGTCATAGTAGACTCCCGCTATGCGGTTGTTTATTGCATGCATGGCCTTGGGAGCGGTAGCTGTATCGCAAGCCCAAGCCATTTCAATTACGAATCATAGTTTTGAGGACCCCACCCTTGGCAGTGGATCGTTCTTCTACTCTCCCACCCAAATGCCGGGTTGGAGCTCGACGGCGACGGGTGGTGCAGACCGAGGAATCTGGCATACCAGTGCGACCGGCAAGGATGGGCTGAATATCGCGTTTGCGTATCGCAACAACGCCTTTGCCCAGCAACTGAGCGATGTCTTTGTGGCCAACCGCACCTACACCCTGGACTACCTGCAGGGTCGAACCGGTGGCAGCACGCGCGGCACGGCCGAACTCTGGGCTGGCGGCACGCTGACCAACGGTGTGGTGACGGGCGGCACTTTGCTGGCCTCCAACACCGTGACCATGAGCAGTGGCACCATGGACCCGTTCAGCTTGGTTTACTCCACGCCGGGTTCGGGCGCGATGATTGGGCAGCCGATTACGGTTCGTTTTACGGGGACCACGGTGAGTGGCGAAAGCTACGTTAGCTTTGACAATGTGCGCCTGAACGCCGTGCCGGAACCCATGACTATGGTGGCCATGGGCGCCGGATTGCTGGCGCTGGCCCGCCGTCGCCGCGCTCGCGCTTAAGCTCGTCTGTTCGACTAGGTATCGCCTCCGTGGGATCATCTCCCCGGGGGCGATTCTATTGTAATGGCCCTAAGCACATAGGCATGATCTAAACTCATTCGCCTTCCATCTCTTTCACTAGATCCACATTGGCCTGCTGAACAGAAGTGAATGTGCTTTGAACGGCGTCAATGTCAGTGACCGATGGTCGATACCAGGTCTTATTGCCAAAATATCTGCGCAAGCTGGCGTCTTTGAAAGCATAGCCCTTTCGAGCGTAGATTCCATTTCGAATCAACCTAAGTTCACTCGCTGAGAATTTACCAAGCTCTGCCCTTGAAACTCTGATACCCATCATCCTCTCAATAGTTGCATCGATTGAGCTCTGATTGGTACCACCCGTCCGAGTGTTTCCGGATTGAGTGCCTACTTTCGAAGGCTCAGGATTCACCTCACTCCCAACCTCTTTCAGAGCTGCGTCATATGTTCGGAAATCACTTACCCACAGTCTCCGATGCTCGCGAGCTGTATGAGCCTTGTTGTTGTAAACATAAGAAATCCAAAGCGCTCCACGCTCGAGCTCTTTATAACCGACGGTCTTCGAGTAGTTCTCGTAGTCAGTATATGGAACTCTAACCGAATCATATCCTCCATATCCCTCGTTGAGGTACGGATTGAACCTTATCTCGGTCCGATACTTGGTTACTGGCCTTACTCCGGACTCAGATCGAGTCTTATCTACGTAATCGAATCGAGCAACACCCAATCTAAATTCTCCGCGCTCGGCATCCCAAACAGCAAGATGGCCTGCTGGCATCTCAGTCAATAGCAAGCCGTTGTCAGAATTGGTCAACTTTAGTGGCTTAAACTCATCTCCCTTTAGGGCATGCGCTTTAACAATAAATCTCTTCTTCTCGCCACTATATCCACTCAAGACGAGGAACCTATTCTTTTCGTCGCCAGTGAAGTGAATTCTCACCGCAGCTGGATCAAATCCGCCAGCCTTGGCCGCATTGAACAGAAGCAGCTTGTCTGCCGAAGGTAGATACCTAATATTCCAGAAGCTGTCCGGCAACAACTTTGATTGATCCGATGGCAGATCGTTTCCGCGTGCAGGACGAAATGGGCCATGAGCATTGCAGAACTCAACGACTAGTTCTTCAAGACCGAGATAGGCAAGGATCATATTGCCGTCATCTCGCAAGAATGAGTCAGGGTTTTTTATCTCCTTCTCGAGATGTTTTCGAACAGACTCGCCAGCATGAATCCCAAGAGCCAACACATCGGGATCACGTAGGCTACGTTCGACAAGATAGGCTCCCGCTTTATCATTCCCGTTCTTGGCCAGCATTGCGGCAGCTATATCTTTGGAACGAAGGTCAGCCTCATTATCGGAATTGGTCTTAAGGTCAAAAATAACAGCAGCTGCGACCTGCTCGGACTTCTTGAAGTCATCCCAATCTCTAAAGGGAATCCGTTCATTTCTAAAGAATTCCTTCAACGCGTCACGATGCCGCTTTGCTTCTGCCGCAATTTCTGATCGATGAGCTGGGTCCTTAAACTGCTTAACGACATTCTCTGATCTCAAAATAGCCTGTTGGTCAAGGAATTCATTTAGAATCTTGAGGTCAGACCGATCATCTTCAAGGTCTCCTTCTGAAGCCTGATTTTCTAGGACCTGACGGCGAATTGAGTAATACAATAGACCTTTAGCAGTGTGGTTTGAAGGCTGATCTTGCAGGCACAGCCTCAACGCACTCTCCGCGTCTTCAAAATTCCCTGCAATTATGTGTCGTTTGGCAGCTGTTAGATGTTCATTTTCCTTGAGAAAATGGTTGTATGCAATCCAGCCACCATAAGCGCCGGCAAGTGCAATAAAGCAGACCAGGGCTGTTTTGCCAATCTTTCCACCGCGCTTCGACTGGCTCGGGGCCACCACAGACGAATCAGGGAGAAGTGAGTCCATCGTTTCGGCAAGTATGTAGCAATGTCAGGACGTCAAGTCAAGTCTTCGATCCTTTCTGGATATCTATATCCAACGCAGTCGGATGTGGCTGATTGGTGGGAGTTAATTTGACCCAGATGATTGCGCGGATGAACGGAAGATGGGATCAAAGCTCCCCCGGGGGCGAATCTCGTTGGGCTCCGGGTAAAACTTAGGGCACGGCACGAATGGGGGTGCCGCCCGACCTGCGGAAAGGGTTGAACCCGCCCCACTACAAATCAAAACCAGAACATCGGAGTCGCGGTGCACCGGCTCGCAGCAGGTCCGGGCGGAACGCACCGGGAACTTACGATGAAATCACTGCCCGAACATCCCCACTGGGATCACCTGCGCCACCAAGCCAAAGACCTTCTGAGCGGCCTGCGTGCGGCCCAGCCCGAAGCCTTGCAACGCCTGCAAGCCGCCGCTCCGCAGCTGGTAGGCGCCCCGCGCATTGCCCTGCATGACGCCCAGCACATCGTGGCGCGGGAGTACGGCTTTGCTACTTGGACCGACCTCAAGAGCGAGGTGATGACCCGCAGCGCCACCCAGCTGGACATGGCGATGCAGGGCAAAGCCTTTGCCGTGTGGGCGCTGGGGCGCGGTTTTGAGCGGGCACGCCCCCGCGAGGCGGCCCAGCTATGGGCGGCGGCCGGGGCCAAGCTTCGGCAAGACCCTTGGCTGGCCTGTGCCGCCGGAGACCTGGACGCGGTGCGCCCCCTCTTGGCGCAGCCGGGAGGGGTGAACCAAGCAGGCGGCCCCTTTGACGCGCCGCCGCTGGTGATGGCCACGCATTCGGCGCTTCTCAAGCACCCGGACCACGAAGCCGGTATCCGGGCGGTGGTGGAGGCCTTGCTGTCCGCCGGGGCGGATGTGAACGGCAGCTACGTGGACCCCCAGTACCCGGATAGCCCGCTTTCGGCCTTGTACGGAGCGGCGGGGCGCGTGGGCGATGCTGGCCTCACGGAGCGGCTGCTAGCCGCCGGTGCGAACCCGAACGACGGCGAATCTCTGTACCACGCTTGCGAGGAACCCACCAACGAGACGATGCGCCTGTTGCTGGCGGCGGGGGCCGATCCTCGCTCGCCCAATGTGCTGCACCACCAGCTGGACCACAACGACCTGGAGGGCCTGCAGATGCTGCTGGCGGCGGGGGCCGACCCCAATGCGCGGCTGATGCCCCACCGAGGGCCAACGGCACTGGCCTGGGCGCTGCACCGGGGGCGGGATCGGGCGCACTTCGAAGCGCTGTTATCCGCCGGAGCGCAGGCGGATGCTGGAGATATGGCCTGGGAAGTCGGTCGCCGGGGACGGGTGGATCTGGCGGACCTCTTCCCTGCATCCGGGCTGAGCCCCTATCAGCAGGCGGTGGTGGATGTGCTGCAAGGTCGATCTCAACAGGCGCCGCCGGACCTGCGCGCGGAGGATGTCGCTCTCTTGCCCGAGATGGCGGGCACTGGCCACTTTGAATTGGTGCGGCGCATGGTGGAAGCCGGGTGGCCGGTGGATGCGAAGGGGCTGGAGTGGGGGTCCACGGCGCTGAACCAAGCGGTGTTCCACGGGCGGGCGGACATGGTGGAGTACCTGCTGGCGCACGGGGCGGACTGGCGGGTGATGCACGGCTACGGGGACAACGCGGTGGGGACGCTGAGCTTTGCTTCGCGGAATGATATTGTGCCCGGGGGTGACTACGCCCGGTGCGCGGAGCTGCTCATCGCGGCGGGCATGCCGACCACGTTTGAAAAGGAATACGCCTGGAGCGACGAGGTGACGATGGTGCTGGAGAGTCACCGGGGGTAGGGGGCTTGCGGAGGAGGGCAGGCGGTAGCGCTGGCGCCTGCTATAGACAAGCGAGCTACCGCCGCACTCGCCCAAACACGACCTTCTGGTCGTTTGGCAAGTTACGCACGTAAACGTGGGTGCACCATTCAGGAATGCTTAGCTCTTGGCGAAAATCACCTTCCTCAAAGCGAGTCGTGAAGAGCATCGGTGGCCACTTCTTGGGCCTGTTTTCATAGAGCCAAAACACTCGCGTTGTCCAACTACGTGCTGACGTGGTGGGGTGGAGCGGAAACGAACGGGGCTGTCCGTCTATCGTCAGGTTGACTTCTTTAGGCGGATTCGTTTGCTTGGGAATATCAAACCGAATCACCCAAGTTCCCGTCGTCGCTCTACTTGCCTCAAATGCTGCGAGATAGAGATAGTACTCGGAGACGTTCTGACCATCAACTTTCACGACGGGGTTGATGGTCATAGGCCGTTGATCCAGCCAAACAATCACGGAGTTTGTTTCCTTACCCGCGAGAGGGTTCGGATGCTGCTTGCGAACTTTCACCGAAAAGTCCGTGTTTACCCCGTCTCCTGGAGAGTCCACAGGAATAGACCTTGTATGGAACCACAAGTACGGGCCGAGAAGAAAGGCCACCGTGGCGATGATGACCCAAATGAAGGCACGATTGGAGACCATGGACTTACCTGCTACCCCCCATCTAGTTACGATTCACCCCTCTTCTTTTCATGCAGATGGAGGTACTCCATAAAGTTCAGGCTATAGTCAGAGTAAACGTGTTCTTGAACTAACTCTGGATCACCTTTGTAGATTCGCATAGTCCGAGAGTTCAGTGAGAATTGGAAGTACTTGAGATACTTGTCACAAGTGAGTTGCAAGAGGGCTCCAGCTAGCTCACGCGACATCGAAGGTGCAAACCAGGCTTGAAGACCAGGGCCCTGCACGTGCCTTCCAAGATCATCCATGGATGCACTGGTGTCAGACCCAAACAGTTCGAGGTAAGGAAAGTAGTGACCTTCAAGTCCGATAAACATTGGACCCGGCTCATTGGCCGCCACTTCGACACGATCAGCAAGCACACTGGGGTCGCCTCGAAAGAAGTTGTTTTGTGAAGTCCATTTTGAGGCGAATTTGCCGGGAGCTTCGCGCAACATCCACCAGAGCAATTCGCTGTATTCCGGGTTGAGCGGGACTAGATTTGATCCATTGTCACTCAGAACGCCCATCTGCTTCACCTTCCCACATCGCGTAGTACTCAATGTTCCCGTTCCGCACCACAACAAACACCCACCCCAACATCATGGTCAAGAACGCGTTTGCACCCATCCCGGCCAGGTGGTGGAGGAACCTGCGAATCTGATCCCACGGCCAATCCACGCTTACCACGCACTGGTCCGCAATGCCGACAAGCGGAAAGCCCGTTTCCGCATGAAATTGGCCGAGGTGCTCCGCGTGCTTGACAAATGACTCGTGATCCATCCGCTGCACATAAACGCAAACCAAACGCTGCATTTGCCCTCGCCAGACCTCGAGAAATCTCGCTTCATCCACTAGGGTGCCAATATCGGCGTAAGTGTCTCCCCAGTTGTGGCCACTGATCATCTCCTCATTGCCGGGATAAAGGAATTCCGTCAGCTCGCGGCACAATTGTCCGTTATTGATGCCGTTGTCATACACCTCGTAGCGGGTCACAGGCACGAAGGTTGGGGAAGCGGGCACGGTGCTATCCATGTTACTCCTCGTCGCGGTTCAGTTCCAAGTCGTCGTGGGCGTTGTCGCGATGATTGTTGGCGAGGCGGTCAATCCAAATCCCGATTCCACCCAGCAAGAAGAACCCCCCGATGTAGAACAGCAGCCCGCTTTCGGACTCCTTGTACGTCATGTTCTGATTGCGATAGGTAAGCCTCGGGTTTTCCTGCTCGTACTTCCATTTTTTCATGGCGTGGCTTCGTTGACCTTCCCACCCGAAGTAAAAAGGCACAATGGAACCCAATATTAAGAAGGTCGCAATGACCCGTTCACGGTTAGCTGACATTCATTCCTCGTCAATAATCCACATGCGGATGCCGCCGTAGATGAGCAGCAGGCCGACGGCGATGTAGGTGCCGCTGGCCCATTCCGGGTGCGCGAAGAGCACATTGCCACTGCGTCCCGCCCTGATGCGATGATCGCCGGTCTGAAAGTTGTTTACACCTTCAAGTACGCAATAGAGCGCGAACAGGAACATGAACCCGGCCAGCAGCTTGCCGTTCACCATGTCCTTCAAAGCACAGAACCCCGCCGAAACAACCCCGCAACCCTCACGAGACTTCCTTATCTTACGTTGCCCGCTTGCGGAGGATGCATGCAAAAAGAATAGGGCCAGGGCGCGCCTTGCGCACCCCAGCCCCTCTCGCTCATCCAGCCCGCCGGTTACAGCCCGGCCATCGAGTCGTACACGTTCAGCCGGCCCATCCCTAGGTGCACATTGCCCGTGGGCGCGCTGCGTCCCAGCGCACTCTGGAGATCGCTATAGGTGGCGTCCGGCTTGCGAACCAGCATCTTGGACGCCAGCCCCGACACCAGCGGCGCGGAGAACGAGGTTCCCCATCCACCGGCCCAGCGTGCCCCCGGGAACGGCAGCATCAGCGCCTCGCCCGGAGCCGACACCGTCGTCAGGTCCACGCCCGCATTGCTAAACAGGCTGCGCACGTTCTGCCGCGAAACGGAGGCCACGCCCGTCACCTTGTCCACCGCCGCCGGGTAGCTCAGCACATTGGTGAGCCCATCATTGCCCGTCGAGGCCACCAAGATCACCCCGCGATCCGAAAGCTCTTGTCCCGATCGCTCCAGCTCGGGCGAGTAAGTGTACGTGTTCAGGCTTAAATTGACCACCTTAGCGCCGCGCATTTCCGCCGCGTGCATCGCGCTGATAACGTGGAACAGCCGGCCGGTCCCGTTCTGCTGGAACGCCCGAATCGGCAGGATTCGAGCGCGCGGGGCCACTAAGCGAACCGCGCCGGCCACCATGGTGCCGTGGCCCAGGCCGATGGGAATCTGCCGGAAGCGGGGATCGCTCGCCGTCGCAGCCGGAAACACCGGTGCCGTCCCATTCGAGAGCCAAACCGGTGCGGTGCGCAGCAAGGGCGTCGTCGTCGGGTTGATCAGCGCCAATACGTCGTTCGAGAGGCCAGTGAGTTCCGAACCGCTCGCGCCGGGGGTGAGGAAGTCGATCCCTGGCACCAAGTAGCCCCGGAAGAAGGGGTGGTTGACGTCCACGCCCGTGTCGATGACGGCCACCGTGCCGGTGCCCAGTCCGTGCGCCGTCCACGAACGGTTCGCTTCGATGAATCCGAGGTTGGTTTGGGTCGTCGCCCCCACCGGTGCGCTCACGCCGTAGAAGTTGACCGGGGTGGTCTGCCGCAATGAGTTTGCCAGGGCGTCCATGCCGTTGCTCTGGCGGGTGCGCAAGGACAGAATGGGCAGCCGCAGAATCTGATCGGGCTCGATGGAAACGTCATCGTCCGTGTCGTTGCTGATGCGGGCGATCAGGTCCGCCGGGCGTCGGTTGAGGGGATCCACCACGGCATGAATGGGCCGCGAGGCCACCGTGGCCTCCAATCTCAACTGGTACCGCGCCAAGAAGGTCGGCAGCGGCTCACTCTCGGTATAGCGCAGGATGTAGCGCGGGTTGGCCGTCGCCGTGGCCACCAGGCCGAGAAGCATCAGGGGCAGGAGAGTTCGTTTCATGGCAGATTGATTTCGAAGCGGCGATTCGTGGTCGCGGATTCTAGAACTAAGAGGGTCACGTCGGCGGCGATCTCTAACGAGAATTCGCCAAAGGGGTCGCAAGAGACCGTTTGCCGCCCATCGGAGATGGTCAGCGGACCCTCGTCCAGCCCTTCGGCAAATCCTACGACCGCAAGCGTCCCAGCGTTTGCCGTGGGCTCAACGCGAAGTTCCACAAATCCTTGTTCAAAGTCGTAGCGCAAGTTGCTCGCCACGGGGTTGGCCGATCGAAATCCTGGTATTCCGGCGGCGGGCGACAAGACCAAGCGACCGAGCCACGTCGTGGATTCCTTCGGCAGATTCGGCAAGAGAGCCTTGGCGCGGTTGATGAAGAACTCGGGGGCGACCTCGTGCATTGCGTCCCCGACCAGGCTCAACGCTTGCGCCTTCTCTCGGGCTTCGGGGTCCGCCTCTACCAATTGCCGCGTGGCCTCCGAGGCCATGCCCCGGGCGTAATCCACGATCTGCTCCCAACTTGCTTTCATTGCTTTACCTTTCCCTGAGGGGCTTCCTATCCGCGATCTCTAACATCAATTTTGCGAGGGCCGACCAAAAAGGGCGAAGGCCGCCCAATCGGCAGGGTGCGGGTATTGCGCCCGCGTTGCCTCGTTGGCCGACCGGTAGGCGGCGACCGTGCCCTCGCCCAGCCCGGTATAGAACCGCTCCATCCAAAAGCGGGTGACTTCGTCGGAGACTTCCCAGAGGGATGCCACCACGCTCTGCGCTCCGGCGGCGAAGAGCACCTCAAGGAAACCCTCGGCTTCTCTTAGATCTCCCACGGGAGAGAGTCCCGTAGAGCATCCGCTAAGCACCACCAGCTCGGCCGACATCCGCCACTGCACAATGTCGAATACGCTTAGACTCTGCGCCCCCAAGCGCATCGAGCTAAACAAGGGTCGATCTTCCCGAACGATCCCATGCGCCGCGATGTGAACCAGCCGCGCCCCGGGCACCTGGGCCGCGAGGTCATCGGGGGCAGTGCGAGCAGTGCCAAGCTGCTTCGTCACCCATTGCAGTTCGGCCTCAATGTGCGGCGCCAGTTCATCGGCCGCCCCCGTTACCACCACCTCCGTTCCGCGAGGGGTGCGCAAGCCCAAAGCTGACCAGAGCACCGCACTGGGGGCGTAGATGATCGATGCCTGCGGGAAGACGGCGTGGATCGGCATTCCGAAGAGAGGGGCGCTACGCCCCACCACAAGGGTGCCATCAAACTCGAAGAGCGGGGCAAGGCGTTCGCGGAGGGTGGCAAGGATGTGCTCGGCTCGTTGGGGCTGATTTCGTACTCCAGGCGCGAAGTGAAGGCGTAGCCGCCGGGCGAGGTCCTCAAACTCCCGGACATCACCCAATCGCACTTCCCGGACCGTTTCGGGCTCGACCACAAAAGCGATGAGCTCACCGGCATCCGCAAACAGCTCCAAGAACCGAGTGCCACCCGGAATCACCAGCGAGACATTGGTGATGTCCTCGGATTCGGTACCGGTGTTTTGGGCGTCACGCAGGGCTTCGTCCAGGTCGGATTCGGAGTGACCCGAGTAGAGCTGACTGCGCATCTTTCGCAGTTGCGACTCGTCGGCCAGCGCTTCTGGGGAGAGCACTACTTCGGCCAGGGCTTGGTTCTTGAGCCGGGAAACAACTTGGAGCCGCTCTTGGGGAGTGCGCAAAGCTCGGAAGCATTCGCGCAAGGACTTCTCTTGGGCCACTGCGGCCGCCTTCCGCAGGCGGGCATTGCCCAGCACGATGCGGGTGCGGTCGTACTCCGCCAGCGCCTGCCGGGCGGCTTGTTCGGCATCTTCGGCTTTGCCCAGGGCTCGCAGGTGCTTGGCCTGCAGGGCCGCCGTAGGCGAAAGGCGTACGACTTCAGTGGTGTCCCCCAGGTCAATGGCCAAGTCGGCAAGTTGCTCCCGGATCGCGGGGAGCCGCTCCCCCGTCGGAGCAAGTTCCTCAGCTTTCTTCAGTTGACCGAAGGCTAAGCGGGGCTGGCGGCGGGCCACCGCAATCTCGGCGGCCGCCTGGTGAGCCAGGGCATGCCAGTTGGCATTCGGTTCTCGCAGGAGCCGACGCTTGGCATCGGTCAGCAGACGGGCGGCTTCCGTCGGGTCGCCCGCTCGCACCGTGGCGAAGCATTCCAGCAGCGTCGCTTTGCCAATCTCGAACGAGACATCAAGCTTGGTGAATATCTCTCGCGCACGGGCGGCGGCAAGCCGCGCATCCGTCCACAACCCCGCATCCAGCATGATGTCGGCTTGATCGAGGAAGGAGTGCCCCAATTCAAAGCCTAGATCCGCTGGCAAGTTCTCTCGCAGGGCGCGGTAGCCAACCAGAGCCCTCCGAATCAGCCCCTGCCGCCCCCACATATAGGCGCGGTTGAGTTCCAGTTCGAGGACGAGGCTGGTATCCCCCGCCTGCTCAAACACTTGGCTGGCCTGGGCGTACATCTCGGCGGCCTCCGCAAAGCGGCCCTGGCTCATGAGGCACACACCAAAGTTGCGCGCGACGATGGCGATGTCGGCGGTGGCCTGATGGGTGGCCAGAGTCTCCATGGCCGTGCGGTATTCGTCCGTGGCCTCGGCGAGCCGGTCTTGCCGGTGCAAGGTGTTGGCCAGGTTCGCGCGGATGCGCGCGGCCCGGAAGGCGTCTCCCGCCTCCTCAAAGGTCGCTAGCGCCTCATTGGCCACTCGCAGAGATTCATCGTAAGCGCCCACATAGGCGAGGGCTTGCAGCATGGCGACGGCGGTGGCGGCGCGTTCCAGCGGTTCATCCCGGAAAGCCTCGCGGGCCGCTTGGTAGTGCGGGATCGCTTGCTTCGGTCGGCCGGCCAGGAGTTCGGTGTGGCCACGTAGCCGCGCCGAGAGGCCTATGGCATGGGAGTCTCGGAGAGACTTCGCCAGACGCTGCGCCAAAGCGGCCAACCGCTTGGCCCGCACCAGGTCCTGCCGCACTTGGGCCATACCCTCGTCCACCAGAGACTGAACGGTGGCGGGCGTTTTCAACTCCCGAGGGACCTCGCGTAGAGGGGTTTCCGGGTGGGCTAGCAGGCTTGCGAGTGTCATGGGAGCCCTCGAGACTTGAGCACCTTCATCAGATCATCGAGGCACCGCTGCCGAGTCATGCTGAGTGACGACACTTTAATGCCCAGAGCCTCGGCCACTTCGGCGTAGGGTTCCGGCGGATCGGCCAGGAAGAGTCGGTGAACAAGCTCGCGGCATTGGGGTTTCAGCACTTCTACGCATTCCCTCACGGTGTGGCGCATGTCGCTGAGTTCCAGGGCGCGGGTTTCATCTGGGGCGGCCACTTCCGTGGTCATCTCATCCAGGCTGATGGCGCGCGCCGCCTTCTCTCGCACGCGGATGCCGTGCCGCAGGGTGGTCTGCCGGATCCACGGACGGAGGTCGTCAATCGCCTGGATGCTCTCAATCGCCTTGAACAGCTCCACGAAGACGTATTGGAACGCGTCGGCACTCTCGGATTCCGGCACGCGCACCGAGTTCAGCAGTGAGTAGACATAGCCGGAGTACCGGTCCACCAGGGCCGCCCAGGCCTCCCCATCCTTGGCCCGAGCCCGTTTGACCAGGTTGGCGTCGGAGCCTCGGTCACCGGGGGAGAAGGAGGTGGGCATGGCGGCACAAAGCAAAATCCGCGAGAAATGAGAACTCCCGCAAAATATTTGTTAGAGATGATATTCCATGTCCCCCTTGGTTTGATGTGGCCGGACTCACCGGCTCAGAGAACCAACGAACATGAAAACCTCTCTCTTCCTCGCTCTTGGGCTGATGGCCAGCATCGCTTCGGCCAACAACGTCAGCGCCCAAATCTCCAGCAACGACCTGAACCTCCAAGGCGACGCCCTGGGCAACCAGATCCGCGTGGACCGCACGGCCACCGGCGTTCGCGTAGTCGGCCTGAATGGCACCCTCGTGAATGGCCTCCCCGCCGTCAACTTTGTGGTGACGGGGCCGCTGGTGAACGTCTCGGCCATCATGGACGGTGGCGCCGACGTGGTGACCTTCCGCAATGTGGGCAACCTCGGAGATGTGATCATCGAAGCGGGCCAAGGCAACGACACTCTGCAAGTGCTGGGCTCGGCCTCGTCGGCCAACTTCAACCTGAAGGGTGAAGAAGGCAACGACACCATCATCGTCTCCTCCAGCCGCGCGGCGGGCGACATTGTGCTGGATGGCGGTGCGGGCGGCAACCTGCTGCGCGCCACCACGATCAATGCGGGCAACAATGTTTCGGCTTACGGCGGCGAACTGGTGGACAACTTCCAACTCAGCGCCATCACGGCCGGTGGGAACCTGGAAGCGTTTGCCGACAAGGGCAACGACATCGTGAGCGTGACGAACGCGCTGGTGGGCCTGAGCGCGCTGGTGAACACCGACGAGGGGGCCGACCGCGTGACCCTGACGGGCTTCGAAGTGGGCCAGGACATGATGGTGGAAACCGGGGCGCACAACGACGTCGTCTCGATCAGCCGCGCCAATGTGTACGGCAACGTGGGTGTGAACCTGGATTCCGGGAACGATAGCTTCACCTCGACCACGGTGACGGCGCAACTGGATGCGGTGGCCATTGGCGGCGCGGGCACGGACCGCTTTGTGAACTTCGGCTTTGTGGGCATCACCAAGCGCGAAGTCGTCGAATTCGAGCTCTAAGCTCGGCCTGGTGCCCCCGCTGGGAACCCGGGGGCTTTTTACATACGCTTGCCCGCTGGCTGCTACCGGCGGGCAGATTTTTTCATTTGAAAGTCAACTCTTTGACGAAGGGGATATCCGTAATGAGCATCGTCAACGGCACTTCATCCTGCCTGCCCAGTGGCTTGCCGGAGAGGTGGAGGGTATCTCCAATCAGTTCCAGGACGTCCGCATAGTAATGGTCCTTGTGCCGAAAGTATCGGACCTTCCCCGACTTGTGAATCACGAGCAACTCATAGTAGCTACAAAACACCAACATCTCAGGTTGCTCGATAAGTTGCATGTAGCCAAGCATTTCGAGTGGAGTCGCGGCGATGCCAGCTTCTGTCACCAAGAAGACCGCTCCCCCGATGCATTTGACAAGATATGGACCAAACTCGATGCCTTCAACATCCAGAGAGGTATATCCTGAATCGAGGAAGTAGCCCCGCCTGGCTCCTGTGACCAGTGATTCCAAGATGTAGGCTATGGATCCCCCTTCGCAATCCGGGGAGACGTGGGTCCAGCCGGGCATGTAAATGCCCTCATGGGGGTAGTCAGCGGGTGTCAGTTCAAATTCGAGCATGTTCCTCACTCGGCGACATTTGTGGCGCCACCTTCACATCCTGCTTGCAACGCGTCGATCCTTGCCTGCTCCGCAACAACAGCGGGAGTGGAACGGACCCAAATCGTAGCTGCAAATGCGAGACCCAGCCCGGCAATGACCCCCGTTGCAACGGGAGTGGCATCAGGCGACATGATGAGAATTGTGCAGAAGAAGGGGCTAAATATGACTCGCATCAAACGGGACTTGGCCTCGTAATTGAACGTCGCCCGCTGGCTCTCTGGTAGCTGCCAAGGAAGCGTGTCAACTTTGCGGAGCATCTTGGCCGAGCTAAGCCACCAGAACAATGGCCACAAAACCACAATCACGGGAATAGCCCGCCACACGCCTGACTGTTACCCCATTCGGGTCAGTTCAGGGCAACAAAGAGCGGTGTCTCCTCGTAGACTCCCTCAACCCCCATGAAGCTTCCCCTCTCCCTCACCCTCCTGGCCCTGGCGGGGCACGCGCTGGCCCAAGCCGACGAGACCCGCTGGACCCTGGACCTGGAAACCGGCCTCACTGGCACCCGCTACAACTACGCGCAGGTGCCCAAGGCCACCGGCACCGAGATCAGCCTGGCCAACCTCCTGGGCCGGGGGTGGCAGGGCTACGGTCGGGTGGCGCTGGCCTATACGGATGACGCCGACGGCACCTGGAAGCTGCTCTACGCCCCCTTCCGGCAGAGCGGCGACGGCACGCTGCCCGGCCCGACCCAGTTTGGCGGGCAGAGCTTCGCCGCCGGCCCCGTGCGCGCGGGCTACCAATTTGACAGCTACCGGCTGACCTACCGCAAGCCGTGGCGCGGGGGCTGGTCCGTGGGGGGCACGCTGAAGGTGCGCGACGCCGAGATCCGGCTGGAGCAAGGGGGCGCCGTGCGCGCCGAGCGGAACACGGGGTTTGTGCCGCTGCTGCACGTGCACGGCGAGGGGGTGCTGGCTCCGGGCTGGCGCTATGAGATTGAGATGGATGGCCTGGCCGGGGGCCCGGGGCGAGCGATTGACCTGAGCCTGCGCGCGAAGCGGCCGCTGAGCGACCGGGCGGAGGCCTTTGTGGGGTTCCGGGTGCTGGAAGGCGGCGCGGATGTTCCGCGCGTGCGCAACTTCGCCTGGGTGAACTACGTCACGGCCGGGGTCGCGATTCGGTTTTGAGCAATTGTGAACAGGAAAACTTGCTTCACAGAACATCAAGCTCGAAATTGAACGTACAATGAGCTTGTGGTACAAAGAGTCTAGTGCCACGGAACTAGCCGGCTATGAAGTTAATATCTAGTGCACCATCCAACAGCTCGTACTTCTCAGCTATAGATTTTTCGCATCATGATACAGGCCAATACGAGCAACGCTGCCTAGAGGAGTTCTTTTTTAGACGCTGCGCATGTCTTGAAGAATCATACTTTTTTGCAAAATCCCCATTTCTTGCAAATCTTCTCTTAGGCAACAGCATTGAGATGCAATGGCTAAAGGCAGGGCTCCTTCTGCCCATTGTTAAAAATAAGTCTGCGGACTCATTCTCTTGCATTGTAGATACCCTCGGGCCATACGTATCTCACTTAGGTAGTCCAAGCGATTTTAAGAGAATTGCAGATCACATTGATGAATCAATCTTCAACTCCAGCAACACTAAATACGTCACACTGAGCGCGAATCAGGTATTGGTATTTGACGAGAACCTCGTATCGTTGTTTATGTCGGAGGAACCACTGTCCACTCAGGGGCGATTCGACTTGATGCTACAACGTGATCGAATACAACTTGAGGACAGGTGGGCTGCGACTACTCAACTTCGCCATGATTGGCTTTCAAGAGCATTTGAACTTGCCAAAAGTGAAGGTAAAATTGGGGTCTCAAAGGCAGACCTCTTCAGAATCGCATGCATGCACCACGGGGTTGAACCTACTTTTCAACTCTCTGTCCTCAAAGAAAGGCTCGTTGGTGTTCCTGATGGCGAACAGACACTTGATCTGATGCGGTGGTCACACGACATATTCTATGCTTCGAGGGGACAAGCGATGAGTATTGAGACTTCTTTCCCGTGCGGGCCGAATGAGTTCCCGATCGGCCCCTACTTGAAGTCAGGAGGATTTTCCGTAGGCGAAACCAGCATCATTGCAACGGAAGTTCGTCTTCCAACAATGGAAGCCCTTCGTCGTGCAGATTCTAATCAGCTCTTGGATGTTCGGCTGAATCAGGGAGAATCGTTCTTAAACCTGTTAAGCCATTGGTCCGCTGATCCCAAGAGCGTAGATAGCACGGAAGTTGAGCTTCGTTTGAATCAGTATGCAGAGGCTCTAATCAAAGCAACCGAGAATTCTATGCCGTCGAGTCTTACGGAGAATCTCTTTAGGATGGTATCTGGCCCCTCGCGTTCTGCATTTGCAGCGACTTACGGTTTTCTCAATGCAGGTGCTGTACTAGCTATCCCTCAAATTGCCCCGGCAGTCGCAGTAGGCAGTACAGTTTTAGCCGCACCAGTTGCGGGATACATGATAATTCGGGCACTTAGGTTAAGCGGTAAAAGAAAGCGCATTCAACTGCGGTCTTCACTTGGAGTCAGATTCGACCCTTAAAATGTCCATAAGGTTGCGTAGTTCTGTTTCGGGATCGAAAGTACTTTGAAGGTCAGGCTCTGTTGGCTATTCAAGATGACTAACTTTGACCCGCTTGTCTGCCCTAGCTCGCTTTTACCCGCAGAACCCGTGCCCCTGCCAGGCTCGGTCCGACCTTGCCGCTTGCCGGTTCGATCCGCACCCGCACCCGCGACTTCCCTTGCGTCAGCTCCACCGGGATGGCATAGGCCACATCAAAGAAGACATTCATCGGCCGCCCTTCCAGAGTCTCGCGGGCCAGCACCTTGCTATCCACCAGAATCACAAAGTCAGGCCGGATGCGGTCGTTGCCCCAGTAGGTTATCAGCAGTTCGCACGCCCCCGTGGCGGGTACGGCCATGTCGAATTCCACCCATCCGCCGGCCAGCGGTTGCCGCGTGCCCCGGTTGTTCTGCTCGCGGACGTCGTTGCGCTCTTGAGTCAGGTTGTGGTCGCGCTCCGGCTGCATCTCCCCGATGTTCATGGCGTCCACCGTGCGGTCTTGGATGTCCTTGAGCCGCGCTTCTTCGGCGCGATACTCTGCCTCCTTGGCCGCCCATTCCTCCGGCGTGAAGATGTCGAAATAGACCCCGTAACGCGACTCGAACAACGCATAGAACGGCGAGAAGGTGAACTCCTGCGGCTGCATGGCCCCCTCGGTGCGCCAGGTAAGCGGCTGCCCGGCCACTGGCTTCAGCCACTCGGCCATCCGGGCGGGATCGTTGACGATGACCGGGGTGCGGAACACACTCGCCCCTTCCTGCGCAGTCTCGGGTCGGCCCATGTCGGCCGCCAACACCAGCGGCCCGTACATCAGGGCCACCCGTTTCGGGTTGTCGGGCATCGGTTCGGTGTGCAGCGTCATCGGCAGGTCAAATTCCACCCGGTCCCCTTTCCGCCACTTGCGGCGTAGCGAGATGTAGGAACTGGGGTTCGTCGAATTCGCGGCGACTTCCCCATTCACTCGTACGGTTACGACCGACTTCGCCCACTCGGGGTGGCGGAGCAGGAGTTCAAACTCCCGTTCGCCCTCCAGGATTCGCAGGGTCACCCGCGAATCCTCGGGCAAATTCGTCTCTTGCGCCAAGCGCACGCCCGCCTCGCGCCAGTTGAGTTCGGTGGGCAGGAAGAGGTTCACCCACAGCCGCTCCGCCCCTTGGTGGAAGTACGTCGAGTCCCCGTGCTTGGTGTGGTTTTCCATGCCCGTGCCGTGGCAGCAGGTGAAGTTGTGCTCGGGGTCGCTGTAGCCTCGGTGCGAGTTCATCGCCAGGGGCATAAAGTAGGTGACCATGCCGGTCTCCGGGTGCTGAGACGCGAGAATGTGATTGAGGTATGCCCGCTCGTAAAAGTCCATCTGGGCGGCCTGCGGGTTCCAGCTGAATACTTGCCGCGTCAGGCGCAGCATGTTGTAGGTATTGCAGGTTTCGGCGGTGTTGAAGCTCAGCCGCTCGGCAAGTTGGTCCGGCGGGCCGAGGTACTCGCCGTTGCTATTGCCGCCGATGGCATAAGAGTGGTGCCCCGCCACGCGTTGCCAAAAGAATTCGGCGGTCTGGCGGTCTTGGGCGTTGCCGGTGAGCTCATAGAGTCGCCCGAGCCCCACCAGCTTCGGGATTTGGGTGTTGGAGTGCTTGCCGGCGAGATTGTCTTCGCCGCGCGCCAGTGGTTCCAGCACCCGGTTATCGTAGAACTTGCGGGCCAGAGCCAGGTAGCGGGGCTCCTTCGTGCGGGCGTAGAGTTCGGCCAGAGATTCGTTCATCCCGCCGTATTCGGTGCCCAGCATGGTCTGCCACTGCTCGGGAGTCAGGTTCTTGGTGATGTCCACCGCCCATTTCCCGAACTTCGCGGCGACCGGAAGGGCGTCGGAGTTGTTGCAAAGGGCATGGGCGTCCAGCAGCCCGGCAAAGACCTTGTGGTGCACGTACCACGGCGACCACATGCCGTTGAGGTCGAACCCTCCGCTCCGAAGGTTGCCGGCGGCGACTTCCGCCCAAATGGCGTCCAGTCGTTCGGGGTCGAATCCGGCGGGTTCGCCGTTCGGGCCGGGGCGATCGAACCGGAAAGCGCACAGGAACCCATCCCCCCGGGCGGCTTGGCATTCGGCCAGGCCCTGGACGATGGCGTTCACCTTGTCTTTGAACCGCTTATCGCCGGTGCGGGCGTACTCCTGCGCGCAGGCCGTCAGGTAGTGGCCGAGCGAGTGCCCGCTGAGGCCCCCGGTCTCCCAGCCACCGTAGATCTCGCCCTTGGGGGCCAGCCCGGCGTTGGCTCGGAATCCGGCGAGCAGACGTTCCGGGTCGAGGTCCAGCAAGTACTTGGCGGTGAGATCGGTGGCGTGCGCGAACCTCCCACCCGTCACCCGGATGTCGGCGAGGGGGAACGGGGTCGCGACCGGAGTTGCGGGTGCGGAGATCAAAGTGGAGACCAGCAGGGCGAGGGTCACTTCACCGACCATTCCCAGATGCCGGTGGACCAGGTGCTTTGCAACTTCACTTCCAGGCGCAGGGCCGTCGTCCGTACGGGAGCAAAGGAGATCTGATTCGGCTGATCCTTCTTCACACCAAAGACCGAGGCACTCTCCACCGGCTTCCACTGGTCGCCATCTTTGTACAGCAAGCGCCAGCTCTCCGGCACGCGGCACTCCCCAATCCCGGTGTCATCGAACCAATAGAGAGTCGCCTCGGAGACCGTCGCTGCCTCGGCAAAGGCCATTTCCACCCACTCCTCGGTGCCCTTCTTGGGCCACCAGTGGAAGAAGATGTTGGAGCTATCGCCCATGTAGGCCGGTTCAGACCCATCGTTGATCGCGTTGGGGTTCACCCCTCCGGAAGCCGTGATACGTGCCTTGGTAGCAATGGTCGGTAGCGGCGCCGGTCGGGCGGCATCCAAGCGGTTCGGCAGCCAAACCAGCATTTCGCTTCGGCCTCGGTTCGCCCACGAGTAGTACGGAATTAGGGTCAAAGGCTTCGCGGTCTGCTTCACCGAACCATCCGCTTGCGCGGCCAGGTCCATGGCGGTGGTCTGCAGGGTCACCACGCCTCCCAGCAAGTCGGGCTGCTTCACTACCTTCAGGTCGGCATCGTCCGGAAGCATAAAGGTCCGCACGCTGTTGGCGTTGTCCACCCCTTCGGCGCAGTAGACGATGGGGCCGCGCTGAATCGCCACCCGGCCCTGGTTCATCTTCACGTCTTCGCTCGCGGTCACCCGGCGCACGGGCATGGGCAGGCTAAGGCTGATCGTGTCGCCCGCCTTCCATTCCCGGTCCAGCACGGCGTAGCCGTCTTGGAGGGTGATCTGCACTTCCCGCTGGTTCACTCGCAGGGTGGGCTTTGCGGTCGCCCCCTCAAAAGCGTAGAGCTTCGACGGAACGGCCTCGTTGCGCGCCCATCCCGGGATGCGCACCATCAACTTGAAGCGTCCGGCGCGGGCCGGGTCGAGCTTGATCTCAATCTCGCCATCCCACGGATAGTTCGTTTCTTGGGCCACCTTCACTTGGCGCCCCTGCCCCATGTCCACCTCCGCGTGGCCAGTGGCAAAGAGGTTCACGTAGAGCGAATCCCCCCGGTGCGCGTAGAAGTAGCCCGGCGTCGAGGCCATAAACCGAGTCACGTTGCTGGGGCAGCACGCACACCCGAACCACGGGCTCCGGGCATGCTGACCGATGCTCTCCAACGGGTTTGGATAGAAGAACGTCTTGCCATCCAGCGCAATCCCTGAGATCAAGCCGTTATAAAGGGTCCGCTCCAGCACGTCCACGTACTTCGCGTCGCCGTGGAGCAAGAAGAGGCGCTGGTTCCAATACACGTTGCCAATCTGCGCGCAGGTCTCGCAGTACGCCGTCATGTTGGGAAGATCGTAAGGCTTGCCGAAGGCTTCCCCGGCCCCCGTGCTGCCAATCCCGCCCGTAATGTAGAGCTTGCTTTGCACCACATCTTCCCAGATGGTGTTAATGGCTTTGAGGTACTCCGGATCCCCCGCGAGAGCGGCCACGTCGGCCATTCCGGAATACATATAGGTGGCGCGCACCGCGTGGCCCACGGCCTCCGTTTGCTCGGTCACGGGCTTATGCGCCTGCCAATAGTCGCCACTGCCGCCACGACTATCGAGGAAGAGTTTGGAGAGTTCGAGGTATTCCCGCTTGCCGGTGATGCGATAGAGCTTGCCCAGGCCGATCTCAATGACTTGGTGGCCCGGCCAGATCTTGCGGCCCGGCTTCAAGAAGGTCTCGACGAGCAAGTCGGCGGACTTGGTGGCGACATCGAGGAACGTGCGCTTGCCGGTGGCCTGGTAGTGTGCGGCGGCGGCCTCGTACATGTGCCCCAGGTTGTAGAGCTCGTGGCTGTTGTCCTGCTCTAGCACCCAGCGCTCTTTGCCCGCCCAGGCGTGCGGCGCCTCCGGATTAATCGTGCGGGTGGTGTAGAGATAGCCATCGGGCTCCTGGGCGCTGGCGATGAGGGCAATGAGGTCGTCGACGTACTTCTCGAGTTCAGGGTCCGGCTTGACGCTCAGAGCGTAAGCGGCCCCTTCCAGCACTTTGTACACGTCACTGTCATCAAAGGGGTAGCCCGGGGGAGACTTGTCCTCCAGCGGTTCGCCCCGCAGAACTTTGGCCGCCCGGGCAAAGAGGTTCATCCGCCCCGTCTGCTCACACTGTTCGAAGGCATAGGGGATGGTGACCGCGCGGTTAGTCTCGATCCGGGGCGCCCAGAATTTATCGGTAAGGTGAACGTGGTTGAAGGCGACGGGTTGCACGGGATAATCCTTGGGGGCTTCAGTTGAAGTGAGGATCGCGAGAAAGAGCGGGGTCATGGGGTTTGGCCTCTGGTGCGGGTCTGGCAGCGGGTGGATTCTTGACCTTCTGGATATCCATATTCATGAACCAACAGAAGGACGCGGATTTCCTTGGTGTTCCTGAGATCATGGCACTCCCCGGAGAACTTGGTCAATCCGAATTGCTGCAGCAGAATTCCAAAGACACCGAACCTCAGATTGGGGGCGCCGAGACTCTATTTTGCTTCGTGGACCACGGCCCCGAAACCCCGCACCCTCTTACCTCGCAAATCCGATTCGATGTTACCTAGCCCATTCGCGAATATAAATAGCCATTCGTGAATGCACTGCGATTTCAAACCCTCGCTCTCACGGGAATGCGCGTGCTACACTGGGCGCAACCGACCTCGGTCGGCTCAAGAGAAGTGCTAATGAAACGTGCGTTGTGGCTCAGTTTAATCGCGTTTGCGGTCATCGGATGCAATTCCGGCGGCACCACCGCCCAAGCCCCCGAGAGTGGCGGCGACGCCGCCCCCAAGACTGAGGCCGGAAAGAAGCTTGTGGTCGGGTTTTCTCAGATCGGGGCCGAGAGTGACTGGCGCACGGCCAACACGGAGAGCATCCGCAGCGAAGCCGAAAAGCGCGGGATTGACCTGAAGTTTGCCGACGCCCAGCAGAAGGCGGAGAACCAGATCAAGGCCATCAAGTCGTTCATCGCCCAAGATGTGGATGTCATTGCCTTCGCTCCGGTGGTTGAAACCGGCTGGGAGCCAGTGCTGAAGGAAGCTAAGGAAGCCGGCATCCCCGTCATCGTGAGCGACCGACGCCCGGATGTCCCGGAAGATCTCTACGTCACCTTCATCGGCGCGGACTTTATCAAAGAAGGCGAAATGGCGGCAGAATGGCTGGCCAAAAAGTTGGACGGCAAGGGCAAGATTGCCGAGCTGACTGGCACCACCGGCAGCGCCCCCGCCAACGACCGCGCTAAAGGGTTCCGCAACATCCTGGCCAGCCACCCGGAAATGGAGATCGTATTCACCCAGACCGGTGACTTCACCCGTGCCAAGGGCAAGGAAGTGATGGAAGCGCTTCTCAAGAGCCCGCAGGGCAAGGAAATCAAGGCCGTTTACGCCCATAACGACGATATGGCGCTCGGCGCAATTCAGGCCATGGAAGAAGCCGGAATCAAGCCCGGCAAGGACATCATCATTGTCTCGATTGACGGCGTGAAGGCGGCCTTTGAAGCCATGGTGGCCGGAAAGCTGAACTGCACGGTGGAGTGCAATCCCCTCCTTGGCCCCTACCTCTTCGATGCCATCGAAAAGGTGGCCAAGGGCGAAGAAGTGCCGAAGCGCGTGGTGATCGAAGACAAGTGGTACGACGAGTCCACGGCCGCCGCTGAACTCCCGAATCGCAAGTATTGATGCCGCTTCGGCCACGGCAATCGCGGAACGACAAGGGAGCCAGGAATTAGTTCATGGCTCCCCTTCTCCGTATGTCCGGAATTGCCAAGGCCTTTCCGGGGGTCAAGGCGCTCCAGGGCGTTGATTTTGAAGTCCAGGCCGGCCAAGTCCATGCCCTCATGGGCGAGAACGGAGCCGGAAAGAGCACCCTTCTCAAAGTGCTAACCGGGGTCTACCCCGCCGATGCGGGCGAGATCCAGTTTGAGGGAGCGGTAGTCACTCCCCGGTCGCCACAGGATGCGACCCGGCTGGGGATTAGTGCGGTCTACCAAGAATTGAGCCTGGCTCCGAATCTTTCGATTGCGGAGAACATTGTGATCGGGCGGGAGCCCATGGGGCCGCTCGGCATCCGGTGGTCCGCCGTGCGCGAGCGGGCGCGTTTAGCCCTGGCCCGGCTGGGGCTGGAGCTGGATGTCGATCGCCCGGTGGGGTCATGCTCCCCCGCGATTCAGCACCTGACGGCGATTGCCCGCGCCCTTGACGTGGATGCGCGGCTGCTGGTCCTGGATGAACCCACCGCGAGCCTGGATGGCGACGAGGTGGACGCGCTCTTTGAGGTCATCGGTCGCCTGAAGGAGCAAGGCTTGGGCATCGTGTACGTCACGCACTTTTTGGATGAGGTGTATCGCATTGCGGACCAGATCACGGTGCTGCGCAACGGCACGCTGGTAGCCACCGGTACCCCCACCGCCATGCCCCGGCGCACCCTGGTGGCCAACATGATTGGCCGGGAGGCTCCCACAGAAGACGCCATGGCCGCACGTGCGCCGTTAACCGAGGGAGCGCCTCTCTTGGAAGCCCAAAACCTGGGCAAGCGGCAGAGCGTGACCGACGTCACTTTCAAGCTTCATGCGGGCGAGGTGTTGGGCCTGGCTGGGCTCTTGGGCTCGGGGCGCACCGAGGTGCTTCGCTTGCTTTTCGGCATTGACCGGCCGGACACGGGACACCTCCGCACCTTTAGCTATCAGGGTCCGCTATCGCCCCGACGAGCCATGAACCTGGGCGTTGGCATGCTGGCCGAGGAGCGCAAAACCGATGGCATCTTCCCGAACCTGAGCGTGCGGGACAACATGATGATCGTGGCGCAAGTCAAGCGAGGCTGGCTGGCCCGGCTGCCCCGCTCGGCCTACGCGATGGCCGACGCTAAGAAGGAAGATTTGCGCATTGCCACGCCCGACCTGGATCGCCCCATTGGTGGACTGAGCGGCGGCAACCAACAAAAGGCTTTGCTCAGCCGGTGGCTCATTGCCCAGCCGCAAGTCTTGCTTCTGGATGAGCCGACCCGGGGCATTGACGTGGGGGCGAAGTTCGAAATCTTTGGGCTCGTCGAGCGCCTGCGCGCGCAAGGCATGGCTTTCGTGCTCGTCAGCTCAGAACTCAGCGAGATCGTGCACAGCAGCACCAAGGTCGCCATCATGCGCGACCGGCGGATGGCAGGCGAGATCACCGAGGCGACCGAAATCACCGAAGACACCATCATGAGCCAGATTGCGGAGGGCAGCGAATGAAGGCTTACCCTTGGCGCTATTCCTTGGCGTTGCTGGGGCTGGTGCTCCTGTTCAATGCCGTCATGACGCCCGGCTTCTTCGCCATTGAAGTGCGAGACGGGCGGCTCTTCGGGTCACTCATCGATATCTTCAATCGCGCAACTCCAGCGGGCCTGCTCGCGCTGGGGATGGCGCTGGTCATCGCCACCGGCGGCGTGGACCTCTCGGTGGGGGCCGTAATGGCCATCAGCGGAGGCGTGGCGGCGGGGCTGGTGGTGCAGCCACCGGATTTCCTCTTGCACGGCATGGGGGTGCAGCCCGTGGGCGTGGCCATGGGCCTGGCCGTGCTGGCCGGGGCGGGATGTGGCCTCTTCAATGGCGTGTTGATCGGGTTCTTCCGGATTCAGCCCGTGGTGGCGACCCTGCTGCTCATGATTGCCGGGCGGGGGGTGGCGCAATTGCTGACCAACGGCCAAATCATAACGGTTCCGGGCGATGACTTTGCCGCCCTCGCCATTGGCAGCACGCTCGGCTTGCCGAACCCCATCTGGATCCTGGCCGTGATGGCGTTGCTTATTGGGGCCCTGACCCGAGGGACGGCCTTCGGGCTCTTCATCGAAGCCAGCGGCGATAACCCCACGGCGGCGCACTATGTCGGCATCAATGGGAAGACTCTGCGCCTGGCGGTGTATACGCTCTCGGGGCTGTGCGCGGGGGTAGCGGGCATCATTGCCGCTTCCAACATCAAAGCGGCTGACGCAAACAACGCCGGGCTTTACCTTGAACTCGATGCGATCCTTGCCGTCGCCGTAGGGGGCACGGCGATGACCGGCGGCAAGTTCAGCCTGACGGGCGCGCTCATCGGGGCGGTGCTGATGCAGGCCGTCACCACCACGATTCTCACGCGCGGGATCGGCACGGAAGTCACGCTCATTCTCAAGGCGCTGGTAGTGGTGGCGGTTTGCCTACTTCAGTCACCGGCCTTCCACGAGTCTCTGCGCCGCCGGAGGCCCGCTTGAAGTCGCTCTGGACCAAAGAGAAGCTGCCCCTGCTGGCCACGGTGGTGGTTTGCGTGCTGTTGTACGTGGCTTCGGGGATCGCCTTTCCGGGGTTCTTTTCACCCCGTGTGGCGGTGAATTTCCTAGATGACAACGCCTTCCTGGGGGTCATCGCGGTGGGGCTCACCTTCGTCATCATCACTGGTGGCATTGACCTCTCGGTGGGCAGCGTGGCGGGGGCTTCCAGCATCCTCACGGCGGTGGCGATCCATCGTCACGGGCTGCCCCCCTTGGTGGCCATGGCGCTCGGGGCCGGGTTCGGACTGGCGCTGGGGCTGGTGCATGGGATTCTCATTGCCCGGTTTCGTTTGACCCCGTTTTTGGTTACGCTAGGGGGCCTCTTTCTGGCTCGAGGGGTGGCCCTGGCCATTAGCCGGGAGTCGGTGCAGATCGATGATCCCTTGGTGGCGACCCTGGCCAGCGAAGGCATCAAGTTCGCGAAGGGCGTGACGCTGACCTGGAACGGGCTTGCCTTCTTGCTTTTTGTCGGGCTAGGCATGGTGCTGGCCCGCCAGACCCGCTTTGGGCGGACGGTGTACGCCATAGGAGGCAATCCGAACTCCGTCGGGGCGATGGGGCTGCCCGTGACGGCGACCCTGGTGAAGGTTTATGCGTTTAGCGGGCTGTGCGCCGGGCTGGGGGGCGTGATGTTTGCAACCTACACGGCCTCAGGGAATGCGCTCTCGGGGACGGGGTTAGAACTGGATGCGATCGCGGCAGTGGTGATTGGCGGGACGCTGTTGACCGGGGGGTACGGCTCGGTGCTGGGGACGATGTTCGGGGTGATTACGCTGGGCATCATCCAGACGGCGATCACGTTCCAGGGGACGCTGAGTAGTTGGTGGTCCAAGATCGTGATTGGGGCGCTGCTGCTGATGTTCGTGCTGATTCAGAAAGGAATCGAGCGCACGGGTCGGGAGTAGCACAACACCTTCCCTTCAGACCCGAGATTGGGTAGTTAAGGATCAGCTATGAATGAGAGAGCTAGTCCGCCCAGAATCCAAGAGCAATCGAAAAGTCGATCATCAGACTCAGTAACATGAGTGGAACGCTGATCCACCATCGCAGGCGGAAGCAAATGAATACAAGCACGCTCGCCACTACACTCCCAAACGCAATTCCGTTAAAGAAGTGATATGGGAATTCAGGAAGATACTTTCTGGACTCAATCGGAACCTCTCGTCCATACCAATACAAGACGTTGATTCCATGGTGTATGCCATTGACGAGGAAACCAACGTGATACAGCGCTAGTTCACTGATTTCCATTTTGATGATGCGCCTTTGCATGAGGCCCGCAATTAGCGCACTTAGGCCTCCCAGAACCCAAAGATTCGGACCAAAAATGAGCCAAAGAGCAAGGTTTCCAAGAAGGAAGAGCATCCACCAAGCAGTGTTCGGCGATAAGGCAGTACATCGAAATTTGCCGTAATCTATCGTTTCAGTCCTAGCCTGTTCTTCCATAAAGCTCCCGTTTCTGCCATGTGGTGTTGAAAACACCCACGTTCTCCATCAGTCCTCCCAGAATACGATCATCGTAACAAAAATCATCCATATGCTGAGAAGCCAAGTGATGCCGGATAGCCACCATCGTACTCGAAAGATGCAATTGGCGGCAATCAGAACAATCGGAGCTGTGAATGCTATGGTCTCGATGTGTCGATAGGGATACTCTCCGTAAGTTCTCCTTTCGCCAATTGGCCAAGCGCTGGTGCCCCAGTACCTCAAGCTAATGTAGTAGATCACCCCCAAGAATATAAAGCCCAGCATGGAAACGGCAAGCTCTCGGATGGTCAAAGCTTCAACTTTGGCATTGATCAAGATGGCAATCAAAACGAACGCTCCGCCGAGTATATGAACTCCGTTTGCGCCAAAGGGAATATGACCAAGAATCGGGTCAGTTCCGACAAAAACAAGCCCCACCAGCCCAATTGTGAAAAGCACCCACCAGCCGGTATCAGACTTCCTTGGTTCGTCGCTCATTCCCATTTCCTACGCCGAAAGTGCACGCCCCGCAATTTTGCCAGAGTCCCTACGCCGTGCTCATCCATCCTTGCTTTTTAACCTGAACAATGGCTATTCTGACTGTTGTAACCTATTGGTTTTGCCATTCAAGGTAGAGGAAAACAATGATTTCACGCATTATCGCCCTGGCTTCGGTCGCGGGTCTCACATCTGCGCTCATGGCCGCTCCGCTGACGTTTGCCTCAGGTAGTTTCGGGAACAACACGACGGTGCGCATGAACTGGATGACCGCCACGGGCATCACCGCCCCTGAGCACAGCGCGATCTTTGATGACCTTGCGGACGGCAACATCCACGGAGTGGCCAACGTCTATCCGGGGCTCACGATCAGTTCTTCGAACTCCCTCGCAACGGTCACCGGGAATGCCTCTCTCTTGGGCAGCTCCAACCCCATCGGCCTCAAGGCGGTGGCTCTGGCAGAGAATTCCGTCCAAACGCTGACCTTCGCCACCCCGATTGACTATTTCAGCTTCATTTCCATTGATGCCAGTACCGTGGCGATCACCGTGAATTACGTCGGAGGAGGCACGTCGAACCATTCCAACGGCTCCTCGGCTTCCTCGGGCAACACGGGCGTCTTCTTCGGCCTTTATCGAAACGATCAACCGCAAATCACTTCACTTATCCTTGATGGCAATGGTGGCGATGGCGAATGGGGCTTGGACAGCGTGGAATACGGAGCCGTGCCGGAACCGGGCACGATGCTCGTGCTCGGCCTGGGTGCGGCAGCGGCCATGGCCAAGCGCCGCCGCAAGGCCTGAACACAAAGCCTCCAAGGCTAAGCCTCTCCAACTCCACGTTGGGGAGGCTTAGTTGTTTGTAGTGAACTTAACGGCAACGATGCTGCGGGCAGGAAGATTCACCCGGAGTGGGCCGTCACCGGCCTCAACGTTGAATGCCTCCGGCCGCACCGCATCCGGGGCGTCAAAGGTGTTGTGGCTCTGCATCGTCGGGGCCGTCAGCACCTGCGCATCCACCACCGTCAGTCCATCCCCTAGCCCTTCCAGCACAACTTCCCGGCCCTCTTCCGGGTCCAGGCACGTCAGGCACACCAAGAGTTCACTCCCCTGCCGCGACGCCGTCGCCGACACACTCGGCAACCCCTCAAATTCATCGCACTCCAGGTTCAAATCCTCGCGCTGCCCGCCCTGGTGCCCCGCATACATCGCAAAGACGTGATAGGTCGGCGTCAGGATCATGCGCGGCCCGTCGGTGATGATCATCGTTTGCAGCACGTTCACCATCTGCGCGATGTTGGCCATACGCACCCGCTCGCAGTGGCGGTGGAAAATGTCGAAGTGAAGGGCGGCCACCAGGGCGTCCCGCAGGGTGTTCTGTTGGAATAAGAACCCCGGATTCGTCCCGGGTTCACTGGGGTACCAGGTTCCCCATTCGTCTACCACCAGGTTCACCTTCCGCTCGGGGTCGGTTTCGTCCATGATCGCCGAGTGCTCCTGAATCAGGTGCTCCATATGCAGCGCCGCCTTCAGGATCGAAACCCATTCCGCTTGCCCAAATTCCGTGGCCGAACCGCTGGGCGGCCACTTCTGGTCCAGCAGGGTGTAGCTGTGCAGGGCCAGGCCATCCATGTGATGTTGGGCCTCGCGCATCAGCACGCGCGTCCAGTGGTAGTCGGCCACATTCGGGCCGCAAGCAATGCGCTGAATGCGGTGCGGCCCATAGGTGCGCACGTAGGTGTTGTAGCGGCGATAGAGGTCGGCGTAATACTCGGGCCGCATGTGCCCGCCGCATCCCCAGCTCTCGTTGCCCACCCCAAAGTAGGTGAGTTTCCAGGGTTCTTCGCGGCCATTCTGCCGGCGCAGGTTGGCCATGGGGGAATCCGCCGGGGAGGTCATGTATTCCACCCATTCCTGCATCTCCTGCACGGTGCCGCTGCCCACGTTTCCGCACACGTAGGGTTCGCACCCCACTTGCTCGCACAGGTCAAAGAATTCGTGGGTGCCAAAGTGGTTGTTCTCCACCACCCCTCCCCAGTGGGAGTTGTAGATGCTCGGTCGCTGGTCGCGGGGGCCGATGCCGTCGCGCCAGTGGTATTCATCGGCAAAGCAGCCGCCCGGCCACCGGATCACCGGCACGCGCAGCGCTCGCAGGGCCTCCACAACATCGTTGCGGATGCCGCGTGTGTTCGGGATGTCGGAATCCTCGCCCACCCAGATTCCGCCGTAGATGCAGTGGCCGAGGTGCTCGGCAAACTGGCCCTGGATATCGGGATGAATGGTGGGGCTGGCGTCGTCCGGCCGGGCCGTAATGCGCACGGTCGCCATTACTGCGGTCCGCCCTGCCCGTACCGGTTGTGGTAGCGGTCGTACCACTTCTCCGCTTCTTCCGGCGGAATCACCCGGGGTTCCCCAATCTGCTTGGCCAGCCACACCGTCTTGGCCACGTCTTCCGTCATCACGGCGGCCTTCAGCGCCGCCCGGGGCGATGCCCCCCACGCAAACACGCCGTGGTTCCCCATAAGAATGCTCGGCGCCCGGTTGCGGTGCTTGAGAATCGCCTCGCCGATGTGTTCGCCCTCGTTGTCCACGTAGGGGGCACACGGGATTTCCGCGCCGAACTCATCCGCAATGGCAGTGAGACACAGGGGGATGCTTTGCAGGGTCGCGGCAAAGGCGGTGGCGTAGTTGCTGTGCGTATGGATGACCCCGCGCACATCGGGCAGGTGGCGATACAAGAAGAGGTGATGCGGCAGGTCCACACTCGGGCGGACCCCTTCCACCAAAACTTCCCCGGTCGAAACCCGCACCGGCACCACATTCTCCGGCGTGATGGCGTCGTAATCCATGCCCGAAGGCTTAATGAACAGGATGTCGTGCTCGGGGTCGTAGCCACTCGCATTGCCGGAGTGCATGGTCACCAGGCCAGCCGTCGGCAACGCCCAATTAGCCTTGGCGACCTCGAGTCTCAGTTGATCGAGATCAGCCATTCACGCGCTCCTGGATGGATTTGAGAGATTTCATCACGGTAAAGAGTTGGGATTCATTGTCCTTCACCCCAAAGGCATCGTGCAACTCGCAGTAGAGATCGTACAACTCTCGGTAGATCGCCACGGCCGCCGGTTGGGGCACGTAGACTTGCTCCTTCACCCCCGCCATCTTGGCTTGGGCGCTCAGGGCATCGGGATACGCCCCGCCTACCACCGCCGCAAAAATCGCCGAACCCAGCGCACAGGTCTGCTCGGAACGGGCGATGCTCACCGGGCGATTGAACACGTCGGCGTAAATCTGCATCGTCAGGGCGCTCTTGTCCGCAATGCCGCCGCAGGCCACCACTCGCTCCACATTCACGCCGTACTCCTCCATCCGGTCAATGATGCGCAGGGCCCCGAAGGCAGTGGCCTCCACGTACGCGCGGTAGATTTCCGCCGGCTTGGTGTGCAGGCTCAGCCCGACGAGCATCCCGCTGAGGAGGGGGTCCACCAGAATGGTGCGGTTGCCGTTGTGCCAGTCCAGCCCCAGCAGCCCGCTCGCCCCCGGGGCAATCTGCATCGCCTCCGAGTTGAGGTCATCGTGGTTGCGGCCCGTGGTGCGGGCCACCCAATTGAAGATATCACCGACGGCGGATTGGCCGGCTTCCAGGCCAAAGTAGCCCGGCAGCACGGATCCCTTCACGATTCCGCACATACCGGGCACATCGGGGAGAGGATCGTCCATGGGGTGCACCATGCAGTCGCAGGTGCTGGTCCCGACGATCTTGACGAGGGTGCCGGGGCGAGCCGTGGAAGCCACGGCCCCAAAGTGCGCATCGAATGCGCCCACCGCCACCGGGATGCCTTCGGGGAGGCCCGTAAGCTCGGCAAACTGGGCGCTCAAGTGCCCGGCAATCTCGTCGCTGGTGTAAACCTCGGTGTAGAGCTGGTCGCGGAACTCCGCCAGGCGCGGATCGAGCGACGCCAAGAACTCCCGGGACGGCAGACCACCCCACTCTTCTTCAAACATCGCCTTGTGTCCGGCGGCGCAGCGGCTGCGCTTAACTTGGGCCGGGTCCGTGATGCCGCAGATGGCGGCAGGGATCCAATCGCAAATCTCCACCCAGGATGCGGTGGCCGCAAAGGCCTCCGGCGCCACCCGGGCGAAGTGCAGCAGCTTGCTCCAAAACCACTCACTCGAATAGGTGCCGCCGCATTTGGCGAGGTAAGGGAGCCCCTGCTGGCTGGCCTTCGTGGTGATCTCGGCGGCTTCGGCGAAGCCCGTGTGATCCTTCCAGAGCCACACGTGCGCGTGCAGGTTTGCGCCGAAATTGAGGTCATCCGAGAGCGGCGTGTTGTCCGCCCGCACCGGCATGGGGCTGGAGCCGGTGGTATCCACGCCAACACCAATCACTTGGCTGAGGTCCACGGATTGCCCAATCTCGCGGGCCACGGCCACAAATCCCTTGAGGTAGTCCGTGGCGTTCTGGCGCGCCAGGTGGGGGTCACGGGCGTCGAGCAGGATGCCGGCTTCCCCACTGGGATAGTTGAATACCGCCGTCGCCAATTCTTCGCCGGTGGCAACATCCACCACCAAACCCCGGACGCTGTTGGTTCCGTAGTCCAGACCCAGGGCGAGCTTAGCCACGGAGACCGTACGCTCCTCGGTTCCAGCGCAGTTCATTGCGCACGTCGCGCAAGCGGGTGTCTTGGTCAATCACCACGCACTCCACCCCGGCGATCTCCGCGAAATCTTCCACCATTTCGCTGGTGACGTTGTAGCTGTAAACCGTGTGGTGGGCGCCCCCGGCGTAAATCCACGCGGCGACCCCATCCTTGAAGTTCGGTTTCACCTTCCACAGGGCACTGGCCACCGGCAGATTCGGCATAGGAGGCACGGGGACGGCCTCGACATCGTTCACGATCAACCGGAAGCGCGAACCCATATCCACCAAGGTGGTGTTGGTGGCCGGGCCGGTGCGACTACTGAACACCATGCGCACCGGGTCGGATTTGCCGCCGATGCCGAGCGGATGAATCTCCAGCCGAGGCTTGTGGGCGGCAATGGTCGGGCAGATTTCCAGCATGTGCGCCCCCAGCACCTTCTCGTTGCCTTCAGTGAGGTCATACGTGTAGTCCTCCATGAAGCTGGTGGCGGGGGTGAGACCGCGCTCCATGGATTTGAATGCGCGAAGCAAGGCGGCGGTCTTCCAGTCGCCTTCCGCGCCGAACCCAAATCCATCTTGCATCAGGCGCTGGCAGGCCAGGCCGGGGAGTTGATCGAGGCCATGTAAGTCTTCGAATGTGGTGGTGAATCCGGTAAAGCCTCCGTCGGTGAGGAACGTGCGAATCCCGATCTCTTGCCGCGCGGCGTACCGCAAGGCATCGTGGCGCGCCGCCCCCGATTGGAGTTCAGGGGCCACGTCGTACTCGTCCGCATAGCGGACCACAAGCTGGTCCACTTCGGCATCCGTGACCTGATTGACGACTTGCACGAGGTCACCCACCCCGAAGCCGTTCACGCTAAAACCGAACTGCGCCTCCGCCGAAACCTTGTCCCCATCCGTCACCGAGACAAACCGCATGTTGTCTCCAAAGCGGGCGATCTTGGTGCGCTGCATGTCGGCCCAGGCCAGGGCGGCCCGCGTCCATGCTCCTAAGCGATCCTGCACTTCGGCGTGACTCCAGTGCCCGACTACCACCTTGCGTCGAAGCCCGATCCGACTATGGAGGTGCCCCGCTTCCCGGTCGCCATGGGCGGCCTGGTTCAGGTTCATAAAGTCCATGTCGATCGTGTCCCAGGGCAGCGATTCATTCGCCTGCGTGTGCAAGTGCACCACCGGCTTGGCCAAGTGAGTCAGGCCACCAATCCACATCTTGGCGGGCGAGAATGTGTGCATCCACAGCAAGATGCCGATGCAATCCGGGTCGCTGTTCGCGGCGAGCACCAGCGATTTCACGCTTTCCGGGTCCGTGATGACGGGCTTAAAGGCCACATCAACCGGGATCGCCGAAGACTCGTGCAGGGCCGCCGCGATGGCCGTGGAATTGGCGGCGACTTGCCGGAGCGTTTCCGGGCCGTAGAGATGTTGGCTACCGGTGACAAACCATAGGGTGGGAGTGTGCATATGCGGACCTCTGCGTCGGGACGAGGACACTATATACCCATTTGGGAATATAGCGCAAGACGGGGCCACGCCCGCTTCGGAAGTGTCTTCACTTCCTCCACCGCTAGTGTAGACTCCATTAGGTTCGGGCGATGCAACATCAGATTAAGGAGATCTCGGCGCATGAAAGCGTGGCCATTTTCCGTGCCCTCGGGTCCATGTCGCGAGCACGCATCATCGAGCTCCTCTCTGAGCACGAAATGAACATTGGGGAGATCAGCACGGCCCTCTCCCTTACCCAGCCCAGCATCACCAAGCACATCCAAATCCTTGAGGAGGCGGGGTTAGTCACCAGCGACTATGTCGCCGCGCCGCAAGGCATGCAAAAGCGGTGCCGAGGGGTCTTCGAGCGTCTGCTGGTCGATCTTGCCCCGAAGATTCCGCAAGCCGAAGGCTACGCCGAGATGGAAATGCCCATCGGGATGTTCACGGACGTCCATCCGCACCCCACTTGTGGCCTCGCCACGCGGGAGAAGCTCGTCGGCCTGGTGGATGCGCCCGTTTCTTTCTTTCTGCCGGAACGTGCTAGTGCCGAGATTCTGTGGTCGGCGGCCGGTTCCATCAAGTACGCCTTCCCGAATACCCTCCCGGTGAACTCCCACGTCAAGGCCATTGAGTTGGTCATGGAGATTGGCTCCGAAGCCCCGGGCTACAACAATCAGTGGCCCTCGGACATTACGGTGTGGGTGAATGACGTCGAGATTGGCACCTGGACATCCCCCGGTGACTTCGGCGGCACCCGAGGCCAGTTGAACCCGGCTTGGTATCCGGACAACATGAACCAGTGGGGGGTGCTGAAGACCTGGAGCGTGAACACGCAGGGGAGCGCAATTGACGGCTCACCGATTTCCGATGTGACGATTGCGGACCTCGACATCCACCCGTGGCGGCCCACCAAGGTGCGCATCGGCGTGAAGCCGGACGCCAAGAATCAAGGTGGCTTCACTCTGTACGGGCGCGGATTCGGGAACTACCAAATGGGGCTCATCTTCCGCATCCGACACGAAATCGATGACACCCTGCTGCCGGGATAAGGTTTCATGACACCCGGAATGGTGTAGTTTAGGTTCAACTTCGCCCCCAATTACCGGGCCACAACACTTTTTTATGAAAAAGTTGCGTGGGGTATTCCCATTTGGCTATCTGGTCATGGTAGAGTACTAAATACCCAAATGGGAATATCCCGGACGGGGAGTCAGGAAAGGCGCAGGCGCCGGACTTGGCCAGCACTCATTGGTGAGCTATATGCGTCTCAAATCGAAGGCCTTTACCTTAATTGAACTGCTCGTTGTCATCGCGATCATCGCGATCCTCGCGGCAATCCTCTTCCCCGTCTTCGCCCAGGCGAAGAAGGCGGCCAAGAAGACCGCTTCCCTGTCCAACATCAAGCAACTCTCCACTGCCAACATCATGTACGGCGCGGACTATGACGACTTGATGCCCGACCAATTCCGCGACGCCAACGGTTTCCCGTGGTGGACGGCCGGGAGTGAAAATCCCTGCACCAACGTCAATGGCATCGGTGATGACAATGACACGGCGAACGGGGGCGGTTGCCGCTTGGGCTTCATGAGCCCCCAAGCGCACCAGAACTGGGGCCAGAGCCTGCACCCGTACATCAAGAGTCTTGATCTCTACAAGTCGAGTGCGGTGAAGATCACCAGCGTGCTGCCGTGGAACTATTCCACCTTCCCCGGCGCGGGCAACTCCAGCTATGCCTACAATGGCGTGCTGCTGGCCAAGTCGCAAACCCAGATCAGTGACATCTCCAACGTCATTGTGATGCAGGGCAAGATCGACACCGGTCGCGAAGCTCTGGTTCAGCCCACGCAATTCACGCAGTCCATCACCGTCAACGGGGCTACTGGTCCGGGTTGCAACGGGATTGACTTGAGCTGGATGGGCAACACCTACGACAAGGGCGACAACTACGCCATGGCGGATGGTTCGGCTCGGTTCAAGAAGCGCAAAGCCGTTCAGTTCAAGAACTTCGGTGTGAGCAGCGACGTGGATTGTGCCCAGGGTAACTGCGGTACGTTTGTGCCCAATACGACGGGCCTGAACGATGCCCCGCCCAACCCGAACTGGTGGTGGACGTACGGCGTCTGCGACGTCAGCGCTCTCTAAGCAGAATCGCTCTTCAACTACGTCGGGGTGAACTCCAGATCGCCCCGACGTCTTCCTTATCCCCCAACCTCTGATCCAAAACCCTATGTTTAAGAAGTTTGCCCCTGTGGCCGTTCTCGCTCTCATCGCCCTGCCTGCGGCCCTGATTCTTGGCGGATGTGACGAGGAAACTCGACCGGACCCCGAATTGCAGAAGCAACGAGACGAGCAGCGTGCCGGCATGACGCCCGGTGGTGGCCAGCCCGCTCCGGGAGGCGGTCAACCGGCCCCTGGCGGCCAGCCGATGCCCGGCGGTGGCACTCGCTAAGAACTCTCTCTAACCCGACGTGATCCTTTCGGTTCTCACCTTGGCAATCCTCACGCCCCAGATCGCCGCGCGCGACGAATGGCAAACCACGGCCCTTGATGCCGCGTTCCCTTACGATGGAGCGCAGTACGAGGGCGGGGCTATCCATGACCCGAGCATCGTTTTGTTCGGGGACACCTACGTGATGGTCAATACGAGCGGACGCGAACTCGCCCCGCTCAGCACTTCCAAGGATTTGAAGGTTTGGAAGGAACACGGACCGATCCTCGATCCGCAACCGCAATGGTTGCTAACCGCCATCCCGCAGCATCGTTCGGTGTGGGCACCCACGCCGATTCGAGTGGGCGATGAGTTGCGCATCTACTACTGTGCCAGCGCACGGTTTGGATCGAACACCTCTTACATCGCCTATGCGGTGAACAAGAAGTTCAACCCGGCTCGCCCGCTTGAAGGGTGGGAAGACCGGGGCCTCCTCGTGCAAAGCAAGGCGGAAGAGTCGGACTTCAACGCCATTGATCCCGAAGTTCTCATTGGCCCGGATGGACGCCACTGGATGACGTACGGCTCCTATTGGGGCGGGATTTTCCAGGTCGAATTGGACCCCAAGACGGGAGCCCTCAAGCACCCCGGCCAGGCTCATCGACACGTGGCCAGCAATGCCGAGCGCGGCAACCCACTGGAAGCCCCGGTGATGATGTACCACAAGGGCTACTACTACTTGGTGGTCACTTACGGGCTGGCGGCGCAAGGCATTCGCAGCACGTACCGCATGGTCTGCGGGCGTTCCAAGTCTCCCCAGGGTCCATTCCTTGGCTTTGATGACAAGCCGATGACCGAGGGCGGGCATGCCTCCCTGCTCAAGAGCTCCGAACCCATGTACGGGCCGGGCGGCGGCAACTTCTTCCAAGACGCCGATGGCGCATGGTGGATGGCCTATCACTACTACGATGGCCGACGATTTTGGCACGGCGACCTGTGGGGTGCCCCCACGCTCCAGATCCGCCGCGTGGTTTGGCAAGATGGTTGGCCGCTCCCCGGATTGCCCGCTGGAGTGGACCTTGACGCGGCCGATAGCATCCTGGGCGCTTGGCAGTTCCAGACTGACTTTGGCCACGTGCTGGACCTGACCCTGAAACCGGACGGCACATCTGTGCTTGGCGAGCGCAAAGGGACTTGGAGCCGTGAGGGCGACCTTCTCAAACTTTCTTGGCCGGCCGATGACGCCCCGGACGGAGCATGGGTAGATTCACTCGTCATTGACCCCTCCAACCGATACGCCGTTGGCCGCAATCAGAATGGCACCATCATTCGGGCGATCCAACGGGAACATGAGCCGGCGCGGTAGTTTCAGCATCCACGGCCTGCTCGTCGGCATTGCGTTGCTCACTCTCCTGACGGGCGGGGCGCGTTGGTTCCTCCTTGACGGCTCGACGGTCAGCGGCAAAACGCACATCGCGTTTTGGAACGGCTTCACCGGCCCCGATGGGATCGTGATGCTCAAGATCATTGAGGACTTCAATCGGGAGAACCCCGATGTCGAAGTCGTCATGCAGCGCATCCCGTGGGCGACCTACTACAACAAGCTCACGGTTGCCGGGAGTGATGGCCGGGGACCGCACATTTTTGTCTCCCATGCCGATGCCTTGGCCCGGCTGCGCCGCGCAGGTTTTGTCTCGGATGTTGCCAGCGTGACGCAGGGTGAGGATGCGATTGACATCCGTGACTTCGACCCTTATGTGGCCGAATACCTGAGCATGGATGGCGAACTCATGGGAATCCCGCTCGATATCCATCCGCAGGGGCTTTTCTGCAACACGGACATGCTGAAAGCGGCCGGGTTCGTCACGGCGGATGGCAAGGCCCGCGCGCCGCAGAATCGCGATGAGTTTCTCCGTTTGGTGAAGCTGGCCACGGTCGAAAAGAATGCCAAGTTGCCCGACAAGCAATGGGGATTTGCGTTCACATATTGGGGGGCCAACCACCGGTCCTTGATGCCCCAGTTCGGGGGCAAATTCTTGGATGACCAAGGCAACGCTGTCCTTAACTCCCCGGAGAACATCCAAGCCCTCACTTTTCTGCAGGAGATCGCCAAGCAGAACATGGCCCCGCCGCCGGATAACGGCCTCGGTTGGTTCGGCTTCCGCACCAAGCGGGTGGCGATGGTTTGGGACGGCATCTTCATGTTAGGCGACCTCATTCGCCTCAACGATCTCAACTACATCGGGGCGCCCATCCCGCAAATTGGCCCGCGGCCCGGCACCGTCGCCAACTCGCACGTTCTTTGCATCAAGGCCAATCTTGGCGAGAAGGAACGGGAAGCCTCGGAGCGCTTCATCAAGTATCTCAGTGACCATAGCCTGGAGTGGGCGGCGGCCGGCCAAGTGCCCGCGCGCATCAGCGTTCGCAACACGCACGAATTCAAGGCTATGCCGGTGCAGGCCGCCTTTGCCGAGCAGGTGCCGCACATGATCTACCCCCCGCGAACCCCCGTGATCTTCGAGTTCATGCTGGAGCTCGATGTGGCTGTGGAAAAGGTCGTGCGTGGGCAGATGGAACCCAAAGCGGCCCTCGACCTTGCCAATACCAACGCGCAGGCCGTGATTGACCGTGACCGCAAGGAGCACGCGGAGGCAAAACCGTGACCGCCAAGGCCAAACAGCAGGTCACGGGCTGGCTTCTGCTCTCCCCTTACCTCCTGTTCTTTGCCGTCTTCGTCATCGTCCCGGTGTTGGTTTCCGGTTGGCTCTCGGTGGTGCAACTCGATCTTGCAAATGCGGGCGCCTCGAAATTTGTGGGGTGGCAGAACTACTCCGATGCCCTCAAGGACAACTTTTTCTGGATGGCCGCGCAGGCCACTGGCAAATACGCCCTGCTGATGGTGCCGAGCGTGCTGATCATCGGCACCGCCATGGCCATCGGGATGAACAGCATGAAGCACGGGCGCGACATGGCCCGCACCCTTATCTACCTGCCCTCGATGCTGAATGTGGCGGCCACCGGCATCCTCTGGCAGTGGTTCTATAACAACGAGTTCGGCCTCTTTAACTACGGCATCCGACAGGCCGGTGGCCAACCGGTGCCCTGGCTGACGGACGCCCAAATGGCGATGCCGAGCATCGTGCTGATGAGTCTGTGGTGGACGATTGGTGGCACCAGTGTGATTGTGCTCACGGCGTTGCAGCAGATCCCGAAGGTGTTTTTGGAGGCGGCGGCACTGGATGGAGCCCGCAACGGGCAGATTTTTGGCCGGGTGACGCTTCCCCTCCTCAAGCCGGTGTTGCTCTTTGTCTTTGTCACCACCACCATCACTTCGTTCCAGATGTTCGGGCAGGCGGCGATCCTCACGGGGGGCGGCCCCACTTTTGCCACCCGGGGCCTGGTGCAGTACATGTTCGAGACGGCCTTCAATGGCTACCGGTTTGGCTACGGAGCGGCCATTAGCTGGCTTCTCTTTGCCATGATTGCGGGCTTTAGCGTGCTCCAAGCCCAAGTGTTGAAAGTGCGGGAGGCGAAGTGAAGAAGTACTCCTGGCTCACGTGGTTGATGATCGGCATCGGGCTGCTCTTCATCGCGCCGTTCATCTTCATGTTCTTTGCATCCTTCAAGCGCGAAGCGGAGGTCCTGCGGCCCGAAGCCATCCTTCCGCAAGCTTGGGACACTACGAACTACCAAACCATCAGCCGCAACTCCGTCGAGGCCCCGATCGGGATCTGGTTCCTCAATAGCGTGTTTATCGCTACGGGCACCACGTTCCTGGTGATCACCCTCTCTTCGCTGACTGCATTTGCCATCACCCGGCTCAAGGTCAAGGGCGGCAACTTCTTGCTCGGCATGATTGTGGGGACGATGATGATCCCCGCGCAGCTCTTCCTCATTCCGCTCTACGTGATCCTTAGTCGGATGCACCTGCTGGATACGCCCTACGCCATGATGCTGCCGGCAGCAGCGGGGGGCTTTGGCGTGTTTATGCTCAGCTCCTTCATGCGGGGGTTACCCACGGCCATCGAGGAGGCTGCGCTCCTTGATGGGTGCTCCATCATGCAGATGTTCTGGAAGATCACCCTTCCCCTCTGCGGGCCCTCCATTGCCACTCTGGCGGTGTTCACCTTCATTGCCAGCTGGAACGACTACATCACGCCGCTCACTTTCATGGAATCGGTGACGAACTACACCCTCCCGGTGGGGATCGCCCTCTTCCAAAGCAGCTACTCCACGCAATACGGGCTCACCATTGCCACGAGCCTCATCGCCACTGCCCCTCTCATCATCGCCTTCCTGGTCTTCCAGCGGCAGATCATTGAGAGCATGACTTCATCCGGCCTCAAAGAATAGACACCCTTATGAAACTGACCACCGTATATCTCCACCCTGAATTCACCGTTGACCAAGTCGATCCCCGCGTGTTTGGGGGCTTCCTTGAGCACCTGGGACGAGCGGTTTATGAGGGCGTTTATGACCCGGACTGCGCGCACTCGGATGCCCGCGGCTTTCGGTGGGATGTGCTCAATGCTCTCAAGCGGCTTAAGTTCACGGCCATGCGCTACCCGGGCGGAAACTTTGTAAGCGGTTACGACTGGATGGATGGCGTGGGGCCGCGCGAGAATCGACCGACGAAGATTGACCTGGCCTGGCAAAGCTCGGACCCCAATCAGTTCGGCACCAACGAATTCATGGAGATGGCCCGGGAGATGGAATGGACGCCGATGATGGCCGTCAACCTCGGCACCGGCACCCCCGCCGAAGCCCGCAACTGGCTGGAATATTGCAACGGCAAGGGCGGCTCCTATTGGAGTGACTTGCGCCGCTCCCACGGCTACGAGGATCCGCACGATATCAAGCTCTGGTGCCTGGGCAACGAAATGGACGGCCCGTGGCAGATTGGCCACGTCCCTGCCCGCGACTACGCCATCCGCGCCCAGCAGACGGCCCGCCTGATGAAGATGTGCGACCCTGAGGTCGAACTGGTGCTTTGCGGATCGTGCGCGACGAACTTGCCCACCTACATGCAATGGGACCGTGAGGTGCTGGAGTACTGCGCCAACGACGTGGACTACATCAGCCTGCACAGCTACGTGGGCAACGAGGCCGAGGACACCGAAGACTTCCTCAACTGTGGGGTCGGCATTGATAAGCAGATTGAAGAGCTAGATGCGGTTTGCGCCTTCGTGCAGGCCAAGCTCCGATCGAAGAAGCGTGTGAAGCTGAGCTTCGATGAATGGAATGTGTGGTACCGCGCTCGCCACGGCGAGCACCTGGATGGACGTGGCAAGTTCGCTCCACACCTGCTGGAGGAGGTCTACAACCTGGAGGATGCCCTGGTGGTGGCCCAGTTCCTGAACTCCTTCGTCCGCCACGCCGACAGCGTCAAGATCGCCAACCTCGCCCAAATCGTGAATGTGATCGCGCCTATCCTCACCCGAGGTGACGAGATGGTGTTGCAGTCCATCTTCTATCCGATTGAAATGTTCGCCAGCCGCCAGACGGGGACTTCCCTGCGGGCTTCGGTGCAAGGGCCGGTGCTGGAGACCAAGAACTACAAGGCTCCGCAGGTGGATGCCAGCGCCATTTTGAATGGGCGGGAGCTGAGCGTATTCCTGGTGAACCGCTCGACCACCGAAGCGACGGATGTGCGGGTGGAACTCTCCGGACGGAAGGTAGTCAGCCGCAACAGTGCTGAGATCGTCACGGGTACCGACCCCAAAGCCGCAAATGAGTTCGGCAAGGACCCGGTGGTGAAGGCCGTCCCTTACACCGAGGAGTGCTACGAAAGCGGCGCGCTCGTGCTCCAATTGCCCCCGCTGAGCTTCTACGCGGGCACGTTTACCATCGCCCCTTAGGTGGCACAACGAAATGACCAACAGGGGGCCTCGATCACCGGCCCCCCGGTCATCATTTCTATCCACTATCTGGCATTTGACGCAGCTAGGAGAATGGTCGATGCCACTATATAGCCAGTTGCTCATATGATCCGGATGGTTGCCATAGATATTGACGGCACGTTGCTGAACAGCCAGCGCCAGGTGACCGAGGCCGTACGCGCAGCGTTGCGGCGGGCGCAAGATGCTGGGCTGGTCATTTGCCTCGCCTCCGGGCGACTGATCCCCACCCTGATGCCCATCGCCATGCAAGCGGGGGTGCGGGGGCCGGTGGTGACTTGCAACGGCGCCTATGCCGAGATGGAGGATGGCGAAACGGTGTTCAGCGCCCGATTGGACCCGGACGTTGAGGCCGCCCTTCTCGATTACGCCGAAGAAGCAGGGATCACTGCGAATGTCTATCAACCCCGGCGCGTGCTGTGCAATCGGGAATCCACATACCTCGATCTCTACCGCAGCCGGACGGGCGGGTCTCCCCTGGTGATGACAACTGCAGAGCTGAAGCGCGAGCCCGCCACCAAGTTGATCTTCATCAACGAACCCGAGGCCAACGAACGCGATGCGGCGCACTTTGCCGCGCAGGCCGCCGAGGGCAAGTTTCACCTCACCGTCTCGGAGCCGATCTACCTGGAGTTTCTGCCCCCGGGTGTGAACAAGGGAGTGGGGGTCCAAGCTGTGGCTACGCATTTGGGGCTGGAGGCAAGCGAAGTAGCGGCCGTCGGCGACTACTACAATGACCTCGAAATGATTGAATGGTGCGGACTCGGGGCGGCGATGGCCTCGGGGGCCGAAGCCGTCCGCGCCGCCGCCAACATGGTGGTCCCGGGCAACGATGAGGACGGAGTCGCCGTGTTTCTCGACCACATTCTCGAAACTCGCTCCTGTATATAGGACTCTGGTTATATAATGGGGCGATGGGGACGATGCTGCTCGCCATGGCGATGGTTGCCCACCAACCCGCCACCATTCCGGATTCACTCACGATTGACCTGAAAACCCCCACGGTGAGCGTGCCCCGCTCCCTGTTCGGCGTGTTCTTTGAAGAGATCAACAACGCCGGTGAAGGCGGGCTTTACGGCGAACTCTTGATGAACCGCGCCCTGGTGCCGGCCGAGAGGGGCCTCCCTCAGGGCTGGTCGGGCACGGCAGGTGTCCGGTTTGATGCGAGTAGCAAACTGAATGCCGCGCGGGCGGGCAGCCTCGTGATTCCACGCGGTGGTTCGGCCTCCAACCTCGGATTCTGGGGAATCGCGTCTGAAGCCAATGTGGCTCTCAAGGGTCAGCTTTGGTTGCGTGGCACGGGGCAGGTGCGCATTTCATTGGTGGGTGCCGATGGAGCGCGGGCCTCGAATGTGCAGACCCTGCGCATCGGTGCCGAGTGGAGTGAGCACTCCCTTTCACTCACACCCAGCCGGTCCGCCACCAACCTGAGACTTCATGTGGAGGCCATTGAGGGCCGCGAGGTGCACCTGGGGTACGCCTCGCTCACCTCTAGCAAGGCTTTCCGAGACGGAAAGAGCGGACTCAGGAACGACCTCGCTCAGCGCCTGAACGCCCTGAAACCCGGCTTCCTTCGCTTCCCCGGCGGGTGCTACGTGGAAGGTAACAACCTCAGCAACTGCTTCGATTGGAAATCCACCCTCGTGGATATCGAGCAGCGCCCGGCCACCCCGCGCACGTTTTGGGGCTACATCAGTAGCAATGGCCTGGGCTACCACGAATACCTGCTGATGTGCAAAGACATGGGCGCGGAACCCATGTTCGTCATCAACTGCGGTATGTCGCACAGCGAGATTGAGCCGATGGCGACCATGGACCGCTACGTGAAGGATGCGCTGGACGCCATCGAATACGCCAACGGCCCCGTGACCAGCCCGATGGGCGCCCTGCGCGCCAAGAATGGCCACCCCGAGTCGTTCAACCTCAAATACATCGAGATCGGCAATGAGAACGGCTACACGTGGGCGTTCGGCGGGCAGGCTCCGTATTACGAGCGGTTTGCCCTCATCAACAAGGCGATCAAGGCGCGCTACCCCGAAATCATCACGATCTCCAACGTGCCGGTGCCGGAGCCGGGCGACCTGACCAGCGAGCACTACTACGATGCACCCAACTGGTTCTGGCGGAACAAGGACCGCTACGACACCTACGACCGGGCCGGGCAGCGCATTTACGTAGGCGAATACGCCGTGACCCGCGCCAACGGGCGGGGTTCGCTGGCGGGGGCCCTCTCCGAGGCCGCCTTCATGACCGGGATGGAGCGGAATGCGGACATCGTGGCCATGGCCTCCTATGCGCCCCTGCTCGAGAACATCAACAACCGGCAGTGGAACCCGAACGCGATTGTCTTTGACAACCACCGTAGCTACGGGACGCCGAGCTATTGGGTGCAAAAGATGTTTGCCGACCACCGTGCGCAACGCATGGTGAAGCAGACGCTAGTTTCGGGCACCGAGGAACCGCCGCGGGTGGAAGGGCGTTTTGGCTTCAAGACCTGGGGGACGGCGTGCGAATTCAAGGATGTGTCCATCACCATCAATGGCCAGTCTCGCTATCAGTCTGCGGTGCCTGCCCTCAGGGATTTTGATGACATCCAGGGAGGATGGAAGGTGGAAGGCGGGGTGCTGAAGCAAACCGACCTGCAGGACAACCTCTATGCGGCCATCAAGGGTGTTTCGGCGCAAGCGGCGGATAACTGGGTGTTCGAGTTTTCGGCCAAGAAGGTGCAGGGGCGCGAAGGCTTTATGGCGCTAGCGGCGTTCCAGGCGCAAGATGTCGGCATCCAGTGGAACCTGGGCGGATGGACGAACTCGGTGCACGCCTTTGAGCGGGACCGCAACCGGGTGGGGCGGGCCGTGGAGGCTGGGATCGAGACCGGACGGTGGTACCGCGTGCGGCTGGAAAAGCGCGGGGTGGAGCTGATTGGCTCACTGGATGGCCAGGTGGTGGAGGTTCTGCGCGAGGAGGCGACGCCGAGCCTGACGTCGTCGGCGGGGGTAGATACGGTGCGGCGCGAGCTGGTGCTGAAGCTTGTGAACGGGGCCGAGCGGGAGCGGACGGTGCAACTGCGCGGGTTTCCCCTCTCTCGCCAGTGGAAGGGTGAAATCTTGACGGCGGCTTCATTAGCGGCGGAGAACACCTTGGACAACCCGAATCTTGTGGCGCCGCGCCCCTGGACGGTGCGGGCGGGGAGTGCGGTGACCCTGCCGCCCCGGTCGTTGGTGATTGTCCGGATACCGCTCACGCCGGCAGAGCTACGGCCTTACGTGGGCGGTTGAGCGCCGGTTTGACCTCAGGTGCGGGTTGTGTTGACTGCACCTGTGGTCTGATGGGTGGTGGTTCTTGGGCTGGTGATTTGGTCCGCGTTGTCCGTGGCGTAGCCGGTGGTTCGGAGCACGGTCGCGCCCTGCTTCAGCTGAACCTGCGTCAGCCGCGAACGCGTGTCGTAACAAGTAAAGCAGTGGGGTTGAGGCCACTAGGAATCTAGTCAATCTCCATGATCATTTGCAGAGGACTGAAGCATTGCGATTCTTCGCTCCTCTAAGCGCACCGAAGATGTCATGACTTTCCAGGTCACGAGTGCTATAATCGAGCAAACAAGAACGCCCAATGAGCCTCGAAGAACATCTCCCTCAGACATCAGTATGAAAACAAAAGCAATGAATCCCCACCCAAATGTACGAAACATTCTTGATTCCGCATAGTAGTTCTTGAACTGCCTGTCAACATTGCGATTCTCAGGCGACATCACATCAAGCTTCTTCAGCATTTCTGATGAGAACATTATTTGAATGAAGAGGGACATTAGCGCACAAGAGAATATGTCATCAGCCATCAGCGACCTCAATGCTACTCAATAGCATAAACGGTAGTTGGAAAGAACTCGTTTGGCAACTTACCTTTTGTGAACTCTCCCACGAGATCATTGAACCGATCCCAAAGTTCGACCGCTAACGCTCTTGAGGCATTCCACAGGTCGATCAACCCTTGAGAAATATCGAACTGATAACCGTATCTCTGTTCGAGCGCTATCCCCGGACTTGCTCCGTACTTGGTGCCTTTCGTGAACGACCCGCCGGTAACGGTTCCGTTGTTAATCGTGAGTTCAATGGTCGTCACTACAATCGCAAACACAATCGTAAGTCCGCTGCTGTATGTAGTACCCCAGCCACCATCACCGTTCCCATCGATCGAACCAACATGATCATAGGAAAATGTCAACGGTGTATACCCGACAGCTCCAGTGCCAAGTCCATAACCTGCCCCCCCTTCTGCCTTTACACCAATATGTAAGTTGTCTAAGTCAATTCCAATGGCCAGCGATCCAGAAGCGGAACCTTTAAAGCCGATTCCGCCAGCCCCAACCCCGATCCAGAATGACTTTTGTCCTTTATCATCGGCATGTGCTGTAGGCTCGTTCCCACAATACACGTACCAGTTCCGGCCGTCCTTGATCGGATCCCGCGAAAGGAATCGCCCGGTGGTCGGGTCGTAGTAGCGGTGGCCGAGGAGCTTGAGGCCGCTGGAATCCTCTTGGTAGCCAAAGCCGCCGGCATAGCCGAAGGGGCCTTTCCAGGTTCCGGTAGCGGAGAGTTCCGCCCCGAAGGCGTCGTACACCCGGGTGGCAGCAATCGCCCCCACCGAGGTGGTCTGTGCGTCGGCGTTCTTGAGGCCGGAGTGAGACCAGGTGGAGACCCCGCCCCGCCGCTCCGAGACCCCCGGCGTGTAGGTGGCCTGGCCATCCCTCAGCACGGGGTCTGTGACATAGCTGCCATCCCGCACAAACGTGCGAGACACGCCTCCCTGCACCGTCCCCACCCGCGTATCCAGGCCGTTATAGGTGTGGGTTTCGTTGATCCCCGGGCCAGAAATCGCGGTCACCCGGCTTTCGTAATCGTAGGTGAGGGTGGTCGTCCCGCTGGGCGCATTGATCCCCACGGTCCGCCCTGCGGCATCGTAGGTGTAGCTCTTGGCGCCCGCCGTCAGCATCTTGTCCCCCAGGTCGTAAGTATAGCTTTCGGCCACCCCATTCACGGTCTTGCTCAAGCGGTTTCCGTTGGCATCGTAGGTGTAAGCCACGTTGTAGCCACTGCGGACCTCGCTGGTCAGCTGCCCGGCCAGATCGTAGCCGTAGTTCGTGGTCACGCCGTTGACGGTTTGGCTGGTGATCTGGTCCGCGTTGTCCCAGGCGTAGCCCGTGGTGCGCAGCACGGTGGCGCCCTGCTTGAGTTGCACCTGCGTCAGCCGCGAACGGGTGTCGTAACAAGTACAGCAATGAGTGTTAAAGGCACTCACACCAAATCAGTCGATCTCTGTCCACCGCCCACAGACTCCACTTTTACGCGATCACTTGAGGAACTCATTAAAGTCACGCTGATTCGACATGAAATCTTCAAGCCCGGGCTCGAATCTCACCTTCCAATGTGAGTGGGTTACCGCCGGTTGCAGGCAGTATCCAGCGAGCCTCGGACAAATCTTGAGAATCCGCCGCCGCATCTCCCGGAAAACCTCTCCGCTTCCTGCCTCCTCTGCACCGGGCACCCGGAACGAAAAGATATTGCTCGCTGAATAGGGAATTCCATTTGGCGGGCCTCCCAGGGGCAGATAGGCCGCTCCTGCGTTTAAGAATTCGTGGTACCCACCGATGTCGTCAGTTCTTGCCCCGTCAACAAGGTACGGCCGAAAATCCAAGTATCGCTCCGCCGTTGTGCGAAGAATCAGAAAGGCGGTAAACGAATCCTTTAGCAGATCGATATTCAGGTCTGCAATTTGGGAATACCCACGAACGGGCCGCTCCGGATCTTTCTTCTCTGCCGCGTAATTGATGTTGTAGAGATACAGAAACCGGGAGTCAGCACACTCGTGGATCACACGGAGCAACGACTCCCGCGTTATGCACACGTCTACGGAAATGGTTCGGCTTCTCATCCCGCAGCAGATCTCCAACCTCAACATAGCCCATCCCCGCGCCCCCTTGTCAATCCGCGCATCCGGCCGACCCCGCCCGGTACTCTCCGCCGAATGCTCGTGGCGGCGCTCACCGGCTCTCTCCTGGCTACCCAGTTCGGCTTCAGCGGCCCCCGCGCCGAGCTCAAACTCGCGGACCGTGTGGCCCTCACCTCCCCGCAGGAGGGGCTCTGGAGCGTGGCCACGGCCTGGGAAGACGGCTGGCCCGCCCGGTGGCAGCACGCCCACCCCACCTCCATCACCCAGAGCGGCGACTGGCAGATTGCCAGCGGCACCCTCACCCTGCCCGAAGGCAAGCTGGAGCTCCGCGACGCCTACCGCATCGAGGGCAACCTCGTCCGCTGCGTGCGCCGGTGGGAGTGGCACGGCGCTACCCCGCTGAATCAAGTCACCCTCTCCGTGCGCTGGCAGATGACCGACGGCCAGGGGGCCAAGCCGTTCTTGCCGGGCATCTCTTACTTCGGCAACCCTTCGGGCGCCAAGACCAACAGCTGCGTCCCCATCCAGACCATGTCCCCGGGCGAGGAATCGTTCTACGAAGAGCACCGCTACGCCATGCCTTTTGCCTCGCTGGAGACCCCTCAGCACGGGGCGGCGCTGCACAGCATCCCCAGCATGCCCGCTGGCGGGCGCAAGGCTGACCAATGGTGGACGCTGGGCATAACCACCAGGGAAACAGGCCATGAACTCACCCTGCTGAGCGGCCCTTGCGCCTCCAACGGCCAACGCAACGTGGTGAAGGCACGCCAGGGCACCTTTATGGCCTACCCGGACACCTGGCTGACCCTGAAGCCCGGGATGATTTTGGAGAAGACGTTCTTTTTGCAGGCATATCCGGTGGAGCAGGCGGGATTCGGGTTCCGGCACCCGATGGATGCCAGCCTCAACCTGTTCCAGCCGTACAGCCTGGATGGGCTGCCCACCGCCGAGGAGATTGTGCGATCCAAGCTTGCCTTTGCCAATTCGCGCTGGCGTGATGGGGAGACGCCAGGCTTTGAGATGTACCCGGACTATGTGCAGGGCACGCACTATGTGATGGGGTGGTGCGGCCAGGCCGAGGCCCTGGGCTACGCCTTGCAAGTGCTAGACCCCAAGAGTGCGCCGAGGGTGCAAGGGGCGCTGGACCTGCTGGCCACCAGCCCGTTTAATGAGCGTGGCTTCCATCAGCGATACACCGTGGAAACGGGCGCCTGGACAGAACAAGACTTCGTCTCGCAGGGCCAAGCGATGGAGAGCTTTAGCCGGGCGGTGGTGCGGGGCGCGGCGGACGGCCGGGATGTCAGCGAATGGCAAGACTTCCTAAAGCGAGCCTGTGATTTCCATGCCGCCCGGATTCTCAAAGAGGATTGGCGGCCGGTTTCGACCAACGAAGGCTTCATGGTGTCTCCCCTTCTCCGCGCTTCGGCCATCTTCAAGAACGACACCTACCGCCGGGCCGCGCTCAAGGCCGCCGACCACTACGCGGCGCGGCACCTCTCCATGGCGGAACCCTATTGGGGCGGCACGCTGGATGCGCAATGCGAAGACAAAGAGGGCGCGTGGGCGGCGCTGCAGGCGTTCTTGGCCGCCTATGACGCGACGGGCGAAGCGAAGTATCTGGACTACGCCACCCATGCGCTTTACGTGACGCTCTCCTACACCATGGTGTGGGATGTGGACCTGCCGCCGGGCCGGCTGAAGGATCACGGGTTTAAGTCGCGCGGGTGGACCGTGGTCTCGGCGCAGAACCAGCACCTCGATGTGTTCGGGGTGTATTTCACGCCCGAGATCTACCGGATGGGAGAACTGCTGGGGCGAGAAGATTTGATGCGGCTGGCGAAGGTGATGTTCCGCAGTTGCGGGCAGCTGATAGATGCATATGGCAGCCAAGGTGAGCAGATCCAGCACACCAACTTTGCCCAGGCGGGGGATATGTCCGATGTGTATCGCCTGCGCGGGGGGTACAGCGAGGGGTGGACCGTGTTCTGGATCACGACGCACTTCTTGCATGCCGCCGCCCGGTTCAGAGAGATGGGAGTGGACTTGGATGGAGAATGAGATCGAAACCCTTCCCTCACTCAAGTCCTCGTGGGCCGCTTCAGGATTGTGGCCACGACCCGCTTAAGTGGAGATGGGCAGGGTGAGTCACCCTGCCCATCTAACTAGTTACACTTGCCTTACTTCTTGCGGCGACGAGCCATCGCTGCCAGGCCGAGCCCGAGTACCGCAAGAGATGCGGGTTCCGGCACCGGTGCGAACTCGGCACGGAACTTGGTGCTAAGGCCCGAGCCATCCAAGAAGAACCAGCTATCGTCGTACCAAGACGCGTGACCCGTCGGATTTCCCGTGTTGTTCGCCATCCAGTGGACGCTCTGCTCATCCGAACCTTGAAGATCGACAATCGCCGCGTAGGTGTTGCCCGGGGTTAATGATGTGTTGATGCCGCTGATAAGCACGTCACCCGTCGAACCGGGCCACGCAACAGTCGTGCTATAGACGGGTGAACCCGTTGGCCCCGTCGACAAGTCCCAAGGCACGATCGAAAAGTCGAGATTTCCTGTACCGCCATTGATCCCGAACTGGTAACTCAGCAAGACGCTGTCGACTGGGTCGACCACAAAGCTTTGCGCGACCGCTTTCCATAGGTCAGTGACGTTGTTGTCCCAATGCGGGTAGGTGTCAATGACCAGTGCCTGCGACGAAGCGGCTGCGGCCAAACAACCGATTGCAAGAAGTCCTCTCAGTTTCATGATAATCTCAATCAGGCTGCAAGAATCCCTTCATGCCGCCCTCACCCCCCCATTGTATCACTATCTTGAGCGTAACCTACCCGGTAGTTTTGCAGGGTTGTTCTTGCGAGCCTGGACGAAACGCCTCGCCGTCCGATGGCGTGGTCAGGATTTGATATTCAGATCATGCCAGAACTGCAGGCCGTCACTCACTCAGGCCGAAGTGCGAAAACATGCTTCGGCAATGACATGTACCGGACGGAGTTTCTCGTACTAGGCTTCAGCTATGGTTGGCCTTGGCGCTCCTGTAAAGACGCGTTCAGCTTGAGAACATTGACCGTCGGCTCTCCGAAGATGCCCAACACCGGATCTTGGGTCGCTCCCTTGATCAACTGCTGCACCGCCTCCAACTCCAGCTCATTCTTCGCGGCCACGCGCGGGGCTTGCAGCATGGCATTCGCCACCGAAATGTGGGGATCAAGGCCACTGGCCGACCGGGTTACCGCATCTACCGGCAAATCCACATCCGCCGGAACGCCATTCAAAGCGCGATACTGTTCCGCGAGTTGCTTCACACCGTCAAACCCTTCGGCGCCTTCCAGCAGCTTGGGGTTGGTCGGGCCGAGGTTCGTCCCGCCCGAGTTGTTGGCATCGTAGCCACTCGAGGAGGGTCGAGGATGGAAGAATCGGTCATCGGCAAAAGATTGCCCAATGAGGGCGCTGCCAATGACCTTTCCATCCGCCACGATCATGGAGCCATTAGCCTGATGGGGCATGGTGGCCTGGGCCACGGTGGTGATGAGATACGGAAACGCGATTCCCGTCACGATAGCGAAGAAGAGCGTGAGAACGAGTGCAGGACGAAGGGTTTTCATGCGAGTTTGAGGAGAACGAGGACTTTGTCAATCAGCCAGATGAACGGGAACGGAATCAAGACCCCGACCACCCCGTACAGCAGCAAGTTGCGGCGCAGCACCCGGGCCGCGCTCATGGGCTTGTAAGCGACCCCACGCAGGGCGAGCGGAATCAGCGCCATTATGATCAGAGCGTTAAAGATCACCGCCGCCAAGACTGCGGACTTCGGGTTGCTCAAGAAGTTGATCCGGGCCAGTTCCGGGTAGGTGACAATGAACATCGCCGGAATGATGGCGAAGTACTTGGCCACGTCGTTGGCAATGCTAAAGGTCGTCAGCGCACCTCGCGTCATCAGGAGCTGTTTGCCAATCTCCACCACCTCAATCAGCTTGGTGGGGTTGCTGTCGAGGTCCACCATGTTTCCGGCTTCCTTAGCCGCCTGGGTGCCGGTGTTCATGGCGACGCCCACATCTGCCTGGGCAAGGGCTGGCGCATCGTTGGTGCCGTCGCCCGTCATCGCGACCAAACGGCCACCCGCCTGCTCTTGGCGGATGTAGGCAAGCTTTTGCTCGGGCGTCGCTTCGGCGATGAAGTCATCCACCCCGGCTTCGGCCGCGATGGCCGCCGCCGTCAACGGGTTATCACCGGTGATCATCACCGTCTTGATGCCCATTTCGCGCATCTGGGCGAAGCGCTGCTTCATGCCGCCCTTCACGATGTCTTTGAGTTGCACCACGCCGAGAACGCGCTTGCCGTCGGCGACGACGAGGGGAGTTGAGCCTTCTTTGCTCACTCGCTCGGCAATCTCAGCGACTTCCTTCGGGAAGACCGCGCCTTGTTCCTCAATGAACCGGCGGATGGAGTCCGTGGCCCCCTTGCGAATCCTTCGACCGTCGAAGTCCATACCACTCATTCGCGTTTGCGCGGTGAAGGGCACGAACTCAGCGTTCATCGATTCGAGGTCATGCTCGCGAATGCCGAACTGCTCTTTCGCCAGGACGACGATGCTTCGGCCTTCCGGGGTTTCGTCCGCCAGCGAGCTGAGTTGGGCGGCTTCGGCCAGTTCCTGTTCACCGACGCCCGGTGCCGGGTGGAAGGCACTCGCCTGCCGATTCCCGAGCGTGATGGTGCCGGTCTTGTCCAGCAAAAGGGTACTGACGTCGCCCGCCGCCTCCACGGCCCGCCCGCTCATGGCCAGCACATTGCGTTGCATCACCCTGTCCATACCGGCAATGCCAATCGCGCTCAACAGCCCGCCAATGGTGGTCGGGATCAGGCAGACGAGCAAGGCCGCAAGCACTGGAATCGTCGGCGTTTGCCCTTGACCGGCTTGGTTCACCGCGTATTGCGCGAACGGGAGAAGAGTCACCGTGGCGATCAGGAATACCAAGGTGAGACCGCTCAGCAAGATTGAAAGGGCGATCTCATTGGGCGTCTTCTGCCGCTGGGCCCCTTCGACCAGGTTGATCATGCGGTCCAAGAAGCTATTGCCCGGGTCTTGGGTGACCCGAACCACGATCCGGTCGCTTAGCACCTTGGTTCCGCCGGTCACCGCGCTTCTGTCACCGCCGGATTCCCGAATCACGGGTGCCGATTCGCCGGTGATCGCACTCTCATCCACGCTTGCAATGCCTTCGACCACTTCCCCATCTGCGGGGATATAGTCGCCTGGCTCACAAACCACCAGGTCGCCCTTCATAAGTTCCGGAGCGGCCACCCGCTCCTCATCAGAGCCCTTCAATCGACGAGCCGTCATGGTCGTGCGCGCTTTCCTCAGGCTATCGGCTTGGGCTTTGCCTCGCCCTTCGGCCATCGCTTCCGCAAAGTTCGCGAAGAGCACCGTGAACCACAACCAAATCGTGAGTTGACCGGTGAACAAGGCGTTCTCCGATCCGCTGGCGAGGTCTCGGGCAAAGAAGTAGGAGGTCACGATGCTGCCGATGAGCACCACGAACATGACCGGATTCTTGGCCACGAGGCGAGGATCGAGCTTACGAAAGGCATCTTTCGTTGCGCGACCAATGAGTTCTTTCTGGAACAGTGAAGTGGATTTGGACATTTCAGCGACCTCCTGTCATCTGGAGGTGTTCAACAATCGGCCCGAGGGAAAGAGCCGGGAAGAAGGTGAGCGCGCCGACAATGAGCACCACCCCCACCAGGAGCAGGCTAAAGGTGGCCGAGTCGGTCGGGAAAGTCCCCGCCGAGGCCGGAGCGACTCGCTTGCGGGCCATGTGCCCCGCAATAGCAAGGACCGGGATGATGACCAGGAACCGCCCGATCAGCATCGCGAAGCCCAACAACGTGTTGAAGATGGGGGTGTTGGCCGTCAGCCCTGCATACGCGGAACCGTTGTTGCCCGTTGCCGAGGTAAAGGCGTAGAGCATCTCGTTAAAGCCGCGCGGGCCGGGATTGTTGAGGTTCCCGGTCATCGGGCCGTAAGCGGTTTCGCCAAGCGAGTTGAGGGCCGCACTGGCCCCCTCCTTGGGGAAATCCATCACACTTCCCACGGCGGTCATGCCGAGGATGGAGAACGCCATGGCCAGCACCGCAACCATCGACATTTGCACCTCGAATTTGCCGACCTTTTTGCCGAGATATTCCGGGGTTCGCCCAACCATCAATCCGGCGATAAACACCGCCAAGATGACGAACAAGAGCATGCCGTAGAGGCCGGCCCCCACCCCACCAAAGATCACTTCGCCGGTCAAGATGTTAAAGAGCGGTACGAGACCTCCCAAGGGGGTGTAGGAGTTGTGCATCGAGTTGACCGCGCCGCAACTCGCGCCCGTGGTGACACTCGCAAACAGGGTCGAGCCTGCGATGCCAAAGCGGGCTTCTTTGCCTTCCATATTGGCTTGTTCGACTCCGTACCGAGCCAAGGCGGGATTGCCCGATTGCTCTGAGGCGGTACCGAGGAAGGCTCCGGCCAAGAACAGCACCGACATGGCCGCGAACACCGTCCAGCCTTGGCGTACGTTGCCGACCATTTTGCCAAACATATAGGTGAGGCCAGCCGGAATCAAGAAGATTAGAACCATGGTGAACAGGTTCGTCCAAGGCGTTGGGTTCTCAAACGGATGCGCAGAATTGGCATTGAAGAAGCCGCCGCCGTTGGTTCCGAGCTGCTTGATGATTTCTTGCGACGCCACCGGGCCAAGGGCAATCGTCTGCGCCGCTCCTTCGAGGGTTGTGATGGCCTTGGGTGCCTCAAACGTCTGCGGAACTCCGCTCGCCACGTAGATCATGGCCCCCACTAAGCAGATGGGCAGGAACACATAGAGGGTGCCCCGGACGACATCGCTCCAGAAGTTGCCAATGCCCCCGGCCGACTTGCGCGAAAGGCCGCGAACCAAAGCGACCGCCACCGCGAGCCCCACTGCGGCCGAAGCCCAGTTGTGCATGGCCAGCGAGACCATGTTGCTGAAGTAGCTCAGGGTCGCTTCGGGCGAATAGGATTGCCAGTTCGTGTTGGTCATGAAGCTGGCAGCCGTGTTGAAGGCCAGATGAGGCGTCATCTGTTCGCCGCCGTAGCCTTGAGGGTTGAGCGGCAGGTTCCCTTGCCAGCGAAGAAGCCCGTACGTGAGAAGCATCGAAACGCCGCTGAAGGCCAAGAGCGAAAGGGCGTATTGGCGCCAGTCTTGATCCTCTTCCGCCGAGATACCAAGGAGCTTGATTAATGGGCGCTCCAGCCATCCTATCCATTGGGCTCGCCCTTCGAAGACGTTTGCCAAGTACAAGCCCATGGGCTTGGTGATAGCTAGGATGATGAGGAAATACAGGATGATCTGCAGCATCAGAACTTCTCCGGCCTCAGGAGCGAATAGCCCAGATAGGCAGCAAGGACAAGGCAAACAAGGCCAAGGAAAAGGAGTTCACTCATCGTTTGCCCCCAGCCGAAGTCGCTCTACACCCTTGACAAGGGCGACAAGAAGGGCAAAGGCCGTCGCCGAAATGCCGATGAAAATGAGGTCTGGCATGACTACACCCCCATGGTGCGGTCAAAGGGAATCAGGGCCGCCTCAAGAAACACTGACGGCAGATCAAGATTTCCTCAGGATTGATCCTTGAGGCGATAGCCAATGCCCGTTTCGGTGATGAGGAGCTTGGGTTGGGCCGGGTCGTCTTCGATCTTCACCCGGATCTGCTGTGTGTAAACGCGGAGATAGTGGAGTTCATCGGCATACTCCGGCCCCCATACCGAGGTGAGCAACTGCCGGTGGGTCATCACTTTGCCCAAGTTCTTGGCGAGCAGGGCCAAGAGCCGAAACTCGGTCTTGGTGAGGTGGATTTCCTCTTCATCCTTCCAGACCAAATGAGCCGCTAGGTCAATGGTCAGGTTGCCGATGGTCACCGTCGGCTCCTCCGTCGGTGGACGACTCAGACGAAGGGCCGCCCGGATTCGGGCAAACAGCTCGGCCAGTCCAAATGGTTTGGTCAGGTAGTCGTTGGCCCCGGCATCGAGGGCCTCCACTTTGTTCATTTCATCACCCCGCGCGGAAAGGATGATGATGGGAATCTGCGACCACTCACGAATCCGGCGGGTGACATCAACCCCATCAAGGTCCGGCAAACCCAGGTCCAAGAGGATCAGATCGGGTGACTCCGTCGCGACCATTCGGATGCCGCTCAATCCGTCTTCCGCTTCAAGAATCTCATACTCGTCGGGGTTGATGCTGGCCCGGAGAAACTTCCGGATGGCCAACTCGTCATCGATCACCAAGAGCTTTGGCTTACTCATGAGGCGCCTCCGGTTGATTCTGCGGGAGCGGGAACGACAATGTGAATTCAGCGCCGCCCGTGGTCCGATTGCTGACGCGAACCGACCCGCCATGAAGATCCGTGACCGCCTTGACCACGGCAAGCCCTAATCCGTATCCGCCGGACGGTGTGCGGTATCCCGGTGCGAAGAGCTTCGTCAAGTTCTCTTCGGCGATCCCCGGGCCATTGTCACGGATTGTGAACAGCAGCTGATCCGCCTGCACCTCGGTGGCCACGCAGATCTCCGAATCGGGCGGCGTGTAGCGACCGGCATTTTCCAGCAGGTTCACAAGCGCCTTTTCAATGAGCAGGCCATCTACCTTGAGGAGAGGGAGCCCCGGTGAGTTTTGGACGACCAGCTTCCGCGACCCGAGACTGGACCGGACGCGGTCCAGAGCGGTGGCGACGAGGTCCTGCGGCAGGTGCCATTCCAGGTCTAGCTCCACGCCACCACTCTGGAGCCGGGTCATGTCAAGGAGATTCTGAATCTGATGGTTGAGGCGATTCGCCTCATCGTAGATCGTTTCGATCAGGGCCTTCTGGTTGGGGTTCCCTTCTCGCAGGCTTGTCGCGGCCCCGGTAATGCTTGTGAGAGGAGTTCTCAAATCGTGCGAAATTGAACTCAGGAGCGTGCTGCGAATGCGCTCACTCTCCGCCAAAACTCGGGCATCGTTCGATTCTTTGGCCAGAAGGGCCCGTTCGAGCGCCATCCCTAAGGAGTTGGCAAACGTCTCCAAGAGGCGTCGAGCCGAGAGATCAAGGCTCTTCTCGCCCGGCTGAAATCCGAGGACGCCGACCTGGGCTTCGGCCCCCAGGAGCGGCAAATAGAGGGCGGAGGCCCCGGGCAAAGTGTCCGTTCCCCATCCGGCCGCTTGGCGGTGCCCACCGACCCAGGCGGCGACGGCCATCTCAGAGGAGGTCGATTCAAACCCTCCCTCGGATGGCACCAAGGTCAAGAGTCGCCCGTGTTCCGAAAGGAAAACCACAACATCCCCATCGAACACATTGCGTATCTCGGTCGCGGCCACGCTGGCTAGGTCCCGCTTTCCTCTTTGTTGGGCAAGAAGTTGGCTAAGCCGGTACAGGCTGGAGTTTCGTCGCTCGCGCTCACTAGAGGAAGCAAGCTGCGCTTTGAGTTTTTGGGTGAGTGTGCTGATGACCAAAGCCACGCAAAGCATCACCCCGAAGAGCACTGAATAGCGGGCGTCACTCACGGCGAACGTGAATCTGGGCTCGACGAAGCAGAAGTTGTACGAGAGCACACTGACGAGGGCGATGATGCCCGACTCCCAACGTGAGATGCGCCCCGCGGCGATGGCCACCCCGAGGACAAAAATCATGGCAATGTTGGCAAGGCCGAGAAGATCATAGAAGAGGAAGCCCAGGGCGGTGGCGGCGGCGGCCAACATCAGACCGAAAGCGATGCCAATCGGGGTTACACGTTCGGATGGTTGATGGGAAGACCGTTTGGGCGCATGCTCTTCGCTTTCACCTCCTGTGATGACGTGGACATCCACATCGCCACTGGCCCGCACCATCTCGTCCACGACCGAGCCGAACAGTAACTCCTTCCAGCGCGGTCGAATCGGCTTGCCCACCACCACCAGCGTTGCATTGCGCTTTTGGGCAAAGCGGAAGACCTCTTGAACGATGTCGTGCCCGCTGAGGGTTACCACTTCCATCCCGAGGGATTTGGCGAGCTCAAGTGCTTCGCTGGCATGCGCTTTGTCTTGATCGCTACGCCCCATTTGCCGGTCACTCTCCACGGTGACCGCGATGAGTTCGGCGTGGGACGCCGCCCCTAGCCGGGCCGCAGCCCGTACCACGCGACTCCCCATCTGATTGGGGGCGACGCAAACGACAACCCGCTCCCGAGTCGCCCAGGGCACCTGAGCGCCGGCTTGGGTGCGGAGTTTGCGCATCTCCGCATCCACGGTATCGGCGGCGCGGCGCAGGGCCAGTTCACGGAGGGCCGTGAGGTTGGCCGTTTTGAAGAACCCCGTGAGGGCTTGCTCCACCTTTTCGGGAACGTAGACCTTGCCATCCCGGAGCCGCTGTTGGAGTTCGCCGGGCGGAATATCAATGACTTCGATCTCATCCGCGCGATCGAGGAAAGCATCCGGCACCGTCTCAGTAACGCGAACGCCCGTGACCTGGGCTACGACGTCGTTGAGACTCGCCAGGTGCTGAATGTTCATCGCGGTGTAAACGTTGATGCCGGCCTCGAGAAGCTCTTCCACATCTTGCCAACGCTTTTTGTGGCGTGAGCCTTCGGCATTGGTGTGGGGCAACTCGTCGATGAGGATGAGTTCGGGCTTCCGGGCAATGATGGCGTCGATGTCCGGCTCGGTGAGGATGGTGCCTTTGTAGGGCAGTTCCTTGAGCGGGATGACCGGTAACCCCTCGACGAGGGCTAGGGTTTCGGCTCGGCCGTGAGACTCGATGAACCCAATGGCGACATCATCGCCGCGCTCACGATGTTGATGGGCTTCGGCAAGCATGGCATAGGTTTTGCCGACTCCCGCGGAGGCTCCAATGAAGACCTTGAGACGCCCACGGCCCTCGCCATTTTCATGAACCGCTTGCAGAAGCTCATCGGGGTCAGGGCGTTGGTGTGCGATGCTTGCAGATTACCGGCGCGCCATCTAGTGACCCTCGCCCTCGCCCCATTCTTGATGCAATCTTGAGCCTGGTGGGCGAGAGCGTTCTCGGCAAAGTGGAAAGAAGTGTGGGGGGCCAAGAGCGCCCGAAGATACTCAACTAGGCAGGAGTCAATGACTCCCAGGAACCTTCCCAATCGGGGTGGCGTGCAACAAAAAAGCCGCCTCTCGGGCGACTTTTGAACCAAAATTTTGGTGGACCGTGTAGGGCTCGAACCTACGACCCGCTGATTAAGAGTTGGCGGCTTCTTTGTGTTTGTTTGGCTCTTGATGCGCGCAGTCGAACCTCATCTGAGTCTGGATGTGCGTGGTTGGTTGCATTTGCGTGCTACAATTCTTCCCAGAAACCTTCCCAGTCGCACCCGCTGGGAAGAGTTTTGGAGACACCCAAATGGCAAGTAGCGGACGACGCGCAAACGGAGACGGCTGGCTCTTCAAAGACGGTGACGGATACCGAGTCAAGCTGGCCGTCGGCATTGACCCCGCCACCGGCAAGACCAAGTACCGCTCCGCCCGCGCCAAGACGCACGAAGAAGCCCGCAAGGCCCTCCGCGCCATGCAAGCCGAACTCCAAAAGGGCCGCCTGGTTCCCGCCATCAAGGGCAACCTCGGCACCTATCTCGAGAAGTGGCTCGATCAGCACGTCCGCCCCAATCTCTCCCCCAATACGCATCGCCAATACGTCTGGCTGGTCAAGCAGCACATCGTCCCCATCCTCGGCACCAAGCGCATTGAGGACATCAAGCGGTCCGATGTCAAGAATCTCATCGCCCTTAAGGCCACTCAAGTGGTCACCCCCCGAGGGCCAAACTCCGAGACCGATGAGAAGCTCCTCAGCCGCTCCACCCTCCGCCTCATCCGGGCTGTACTCCATGCCGCGTTCGAAGATGCCATCCAAGAGGGCCTTATCTCCATCAATCCCGCCAGCAAGGTGGAACTCCCCAAGGCCCCCGCCAAGGAAGCCGTCTTCCTTCGGCCTGAGGAGGCCTCTCGCCTCTTCCGGGCCGCACTCGACGATGACCTGGCCGAGTTCTGGATGTTCATGCTCTCCACCGGCACGCGCATCGGCGAAGCCACCGGCATCCGCTGGCAAGACCTTGATCTTAAGCAGGAGACCGTTACCATTCGCGGGCAGTTGCAACGGATCGACGGCCAACTCCAATACCGGGGCACCACCAAGACGAATCAGGTCCGCAACCTTGTTCTCACAAAAGACCTCGTCGAGCGCCTCCGGCAACTCCAAGGGAGCGCCCTGATCCACGGCATCCAGGACCCTGAAGGCATCGTCTTCCTCAATCCCGAAGGTCGGCGGCTCGATCCCAAGTACGTCCGGAACAAGCTCATGAGGCTGTGCAAGCAAGCGGGGGTTCCGCCCGTCAGCCCGCACAAGCTCCGGCACACCGCCGCCACGCTGGCCCTCGCCGAGACCGGGGATCTCCATGCGGTCCAGAAGCTGCTAGGCCACTCCCAAATCGCCCTCACAGCCAACACCTACGGCCACTCCGTGCACGAGTCGCAGAAGCGGGTGAGCAGCGCATTGGAGCGAGTGCTCAAGTCCTTCGAAGGGATATAGCCCTGGCACCCTTCACCAAGCGAGCCTAGCCCGCCTGATCGCCTCATATTCTCGGCGCTTAGCCCGCTGGTTCGCGACTGTAGTGGCTCTTCGCCGGTCGCTCTCGGCCTGGAGCAGAACCCGAGCGCCTTCCAAGGCCAGCTCCGGGTGTCCGAGGCTCAGCAGCAACGATCCGAGCCCGCTGTACTTGCCGCTCTCGTTGCAGGAGATATAGGTCAGGTTGAAGCAGCAGCGACAAGACCACTGGACCGAGTGAGGGGGAAGCACCAACTGAAGCCGGTGCCGGTGGCAGTGAGGGCACACAAAGAGGAACCGCACACCCCCATTGGGCATAGGCTTGGCTTCCGCCCAAATGGACTGCTCGTTGGCCTGGCCCCGGAACTCGGTCGAGAAACTCATCATGGTGGCCGGGGTCGCAAAGCAAGGGATGTGAATGGTCGTCTGGCCCCGCTCTCTTCCAGAAGTAATGAAGGGGATGACCTTGGTCAGCGAGCCCCCGTCCTTGCGCCATAAGAAGAGATCCCGTGCTGGAAGTCGAACGCAGTGCTCAATGGCTTGCCGATGTGCTGCTCTTCCGCTTCCGTAACCTCCCATTGCTTTTCTCCTAGAACTTCATCCATTCTACCACATTTGTACAATTTCAGCAAGTATATCTATTTGTATTTAACTCCTTCCGTGTCTTGTTACCCTTACTTGGAAACCTCACTCTCGGTCGATTCAGTTCAATTCGTTCCAGGCGCATTGAGAGCCAATTCCCCCACTGTTCCCCCGAAGAGGGAATTGCCGCTTTCGCACCTCATAGGGTATCAAGCAGTCTCTAGTTCTGAGGGGGAGGCGGGTTAATCGGCGCACGACCGCAATCACTCTGGGTTAAGGTGTTCAGTGAATTCGGTAGAGAGAGTTCCGGTTTCTGTCCTCATTCACACCCGCAATGAGGAGAGGCAAATACGCGAGTGCCTGATGACCGTGACCAATTGGGCGCAGGAAGTGATCGTCTGTGACATGGAAAGCTCAGACAAGACGGTTGAAGTAGCTCAGTCTCTGGGTGCGTCGATCCTGCCTGTTGATTTGGTTGATGAATTCGACTCTGCCCGAAATCTGAGCGCAAGCCATGCTTCTCAAGAGTGGGTGCTGTACCTCGATGCCGATGAGAGGCTCACCCCCGAAATCAAGGACACGATCGAGCGGCTCATTCACACAACCCCGGACGATGTTTCGGCATTGAGTTTGCCCTTTCGAACCATTAGCTTCGGAAGTTGGATTCAGTATGCTGGGGGCTGGTGGCCGAGTTACAAGTCACCACCACTCCTGCGGCGAGGCACATTTAGCTTCTCAGGCCACGTCCATGAGCCTGCGCAAGTACAAGGCAAGGTCCTGAAAGTCCTTCCTTCAAGCCCACAGGATGCAATTGAGCATTTTTCTCATCGGGACCTTACTCATTACTTCGACAAGCTCAACCACTACACCACCCTAGAATCGAAGAAGGAGGTCCAGACAGAACAATCTTGGCAAGACGTCGCCACGAGCTTCGGCACCACGCTCTCCTGGTACTACGATCAGACGGCCGGATACAAAGACGAGAAGGCTGGCTTCTTTCTAGCTCTAGGTAGCGCAGTTTACGAGGCCGTTGCTAGATTGAAGCATATGGAACGCTCGGACACTGTCAGCATCCCTCCTTCGGCGTCTGACTTTCTTGCGATGGCCTGGCAAGCCTCGGTACAGTTGGACCAGGCGCAGCCTAACTACAGCCTCCCTGCCCTTCCGCCCGGATTTGAGGTGACTCGGAACAAGGGGAGATCATCCGTCTACTCTGCTCGTGAGGGGTACCTCTTTGATTTGGACTGGCCTAGCGAACATATTCCGGACATTGAGATCAGATCAGTCACTCACGCCAATGCTCTGAATATCTTTGGAGGCGGTGAGGTCCAGCTTGTCGAGTCCATTCGTAGTTTGAGCGACCTCGGGATTCGCTCAAACATCGGAGTTGGTTGCATACCTCCGGGAGAAGGCCTCATTCACGTCTACTCCCTGCACGTGCAGGAGATCACAGAGACTCTCCTTCGGTCAAAGACTCCATACGTTCTGTCCCCCATCTATTGGGACCGAGGTGAGTTGAACTGGGTTGCACCCCGCCTGTGTGGCGCTGTCGAAGCATCTGACAGCCTTGGAGAAGCCATTGCTGTATATGACTCGCTACGCGCTGAGGCTGCCCAGAGACGAGCTGATGGTCACTTCATCACCGAACTCCCAAATGAGGTCAAGGCACTCATCGAAGGCGCATCCGCCGTATTGCCGAATGCTCAGATTGAAGCTGACGTTCTCAGGGCCTCGTCAAAGATCAACCCAAAGTCCATACGGGTCATTCCCAACGCAGCCCCATTACAATCGCGGCCCGAGACCATTCCGTCCCTGCCGGACAGACCGTTCGTAGCCTGCGTCGGAAGACTTGAGCCGAATAAGAACCAACTTACACTCGTGCTGGCCTGTAGAAGGGCCGGTCTCCCCTTGGTTCTAGTTGGGCTTGAGCCCCACCAGGCATATGCAGAGCTTTGCCGACGATTTGCCGGTCACGACACAACGTTCCTTGGACCTCAGAACCCCGCAGTCGTTAAAGGTGTCCTCAGCAAAGCGACCATTCACTGCCTTCCTAGTTTCGGCGAGACACCAGGAATTGCAAACTTGGAGGCTTGCCAGGCAGGCTGCGCGCTGGTCTGTAGCGACAGAGGAGCAGAGTTCGAGTACTTTGGTGATCGTGCGGTGTATTGCGATCCACTCAACGTAGTTCAGCTGGCGACTCAACTCCTCAGCGGCATGGAAAGGGTACGGGACACCTCGTTCAGGGTGCCGCGCTGGATGGATGTAGCAGAGCAGCTATCGTTGGTTTACAAGGACATTATGGAGATGAATCAGTAGTGAAGTCAGTCGTCACCTCATGGGAAGGTAGTTTCTATGCGTGGCACAGTCTCGCTCACGTAAACCGAGAACTGGCTATTCGGCTCGCTAGACGTGGCGCAATCCACTGCATAGCGTCCTATGATCAGTGGACAGAGGAGTTCAATCCTCCACACTTCGAGGCTCTGAAGGAGCTGGAACGCAACCAGGGCCCTCTTGACCTCACGATTCGCCATTCTTTCCCTCCTAACTTGGCCACTTCAGGAAGTGATCTCGTTCTCATGCAACCCTGGGAGTTCCTTCGAGCTCCTACAATGTGGGTAGACGCTGTCAGGGGCCACCTCGTCCGAGAACTCTGGGTCAATTCTGAGTTCACACGCTCTGCGTACATCCAAGCCGGATCACCGCCGGAAAAAGTCAGGGTCATGCCTCTTGGATTTGACGATGAGATCTTCTTTGCCGCTGAAGGTAGCCCTGAGGGAGAATTTCGCTTCTTGTTCGTTGGCGGCACGATCGAAAGAAAGGGCATCGATCTTCTGATGCGTGCCTACCTGGCCGAGTTTCGTCGCTATGAGAACGTAAAGCTCATCGTCAAGGACACGGGCTCCCGGCACGTTTACTCACACGCGAATCATGTTGAACCCATTCGCGCCGTGGTCAGTGACCCTGGTGCTGCGCAAGTGGAGATCATCACGGATGATCTTGCGCCGATTGAGCTAGCTGCCCTTATGAGGTCTTGTCATTGCCTTGTGCAACCGTATCGCGCCGAGGGATTTTGCCTTCCCGTGCTAGAGGCCATGGCATGCGGAGTGGTACCGATCGTCACGCATGGAGGCCCAACCGATGACTTTGTTGGGAGTAGCTCCGGATACAAGATCGCAAGCAAGCAGGTGCCAATTGTTCAATCGGCCGGACTAGAGAGCCAAGAGCCACAGGGTTGGCTAGAACCCTCAATCGACGACCTGAGGCACTTGATGCGCCGAGCATTTTCTGACAGAGAGGAACTTCGCAGCAAGCGAGCAAAGGCAATCTCCGGTGCAAGCCGATTCACCTGGGATGTTGTGGCCGATGTCTATGAGACCAGAATCGGCGAGCTTGCCAGTCTGAAGGGACGACATGAGAAGAACAGGATCACGATTTCTCTTTGCATGATCGTCAAGAATGAAGAGCGAGTACTTGAAGCATGTCTGCGAAGCTCGGTTCCCTATTTCGACCAAGTGATTGTGGTCGACACAGGCTCGACGGACAGAACAAAAGAAATTTGTCGAGCATTTGGCGTGGACTTGCGGGAGTCTAGCTGGCCAGACAGCTTTGCGGAAGCACGAAATCAGTCAATGACCGGAGCTACCGGTGACTGGATTATGTGGATCGATGCGGACGACACGATCTCACATGAGTGTATCGATGCTGTTCGCTCGGCCATTCAAACTGCTGGCGAGGACGTCATCGGCATGGTCATTCCCGTTAGGTTTGTGGAAGATGGTGGATTCGGCACTGAAGTCGATCACGTCAAGGTCTTTCGGAATTGGCCTGAACTCAAATGGGAGGGCAGGATCCACGAGCAAATCCTGCCCTCCTTGCGCGAAGCGGCCAACAACCGTGGGATACCGGACGGTGGGCGAATTGTTCGGTTACCAACCTTCGTCCTTCACTCCGGCTACGATACGTCTCCCGAAGGCCAGGCTCGGAAGCGAGAAAGAGATTCATTCCTCCTGAAACTTGACCTCCAAGATCGACCCGGACATCCCTTCGTGCTCTTCAATCTTGGGATGACCGCTCACTACACGGATGACCATTCCGGTGCCGTTGAATGGCTTGACCAGTCCATCAAGAACTCGCATCCAAGCGAATCGCACGTCCGCAAGGCATATGCTCTTATGGCAGCGTCTTATCGGAGGCTAGGTGACCCGGGTGAAGCTATGCGGCGTCTCAATGAAGGCCTGAGCCTCATTCCCGGTGATCCAGAAATGAACTTCCACCTTGCTCAAATTTGGGCAGAGCTGGGGGCCCATGAGCGTGCTGTCGAGCATTACGAGCGTGTCTTGGAAGCTGAAATCAGTAGCGCCTTCACCAGTCTTGATCCGGGAATCTTGGGCTACAAGACTCGTCACAATCTTGCCCTGAGTTACCTTGCCTTGGGTCAATATGGCTCAGCTCGTGATCAGTGGATGAAGGCGCTTGAAGAAAGCGAACGCCCTGAAGTCGCCTTTACGATTTTCGAATCTGCAACGGAGCACGGAGACCTTGAATCGGTTCGGTTCGCAATTCAATGGGTTGAAGCCAATCAGGGACGCGGTGAATCATGGGCGAACATGATCGTACGGACGTGCGATACATCCGGACTGAATCCGATCCCTCAACTGGTCTCGGCCATCGAATCGAGCACGCAGCCGTATGGCATCAAGCGGGTGCTGGCAAAGCAGCTATTGAACACTGGGCAACAATCCGAGGCCATTCCGCTTCTGCACGAACTTCAGGCCGCCGGGGATCCTGAAGGTGCGTTTTTCCTTGGTGTTCTGGCGGAGGAAAATAACGAACCGGGTAAGGCTCTGCGTTGGTACGAAGTCGCCGCCAGCCTCAATCCAGGCCATGCGGAGACGCACGCACGAATTGGCCGACTGCGGCAGGAGCGTGACAATTAGGGGAACTGTGGAAAACTTGAAACCTCTCCCGGCAATATTGCGTTATAGTAGGGAAAGAGAGCCTTCTCATGTCGGTGCTTTCACCCATCGCGGCCTATCATGCAGCGAATCCGCAATATGCGGGACCGCTCGTTGACGCCACTCACTTCGGGAGCGGCGGAGTACCAGGGGAAGGCCCCTACATTAGCTTGTGGTTACGGGTTCATGACCTCGAAATCGTCGCTGTAGGATTCGAGTGCAACGGATGCCCTTCCAGCCTAGCGACGGGAAGTGTCCTTACCACCCTTCTGAAAGGAAGGTCCGTAGAGAAAGCCAAGCTCATCGAACCGAAAGACATCCTTCTCGTACTCCAAGGTCTTCCTGAAGGAAAGGAACACTACGCCGAACTCGCCGTACAGGCAATTCACCAAGCTCTCAACTAAGAAAATGGGACCCGCACATCAATATCACTCACTCTATTGCCCGCTTCCGGCTTCCCCATCAGGCGGCGCTAGCCTCGCAACTTCGTGCAGTGACGGCGATTGCGGTTGTGTTGCCACCGGTTGTGTGCCGGGTTCTCCCGGGCCGCTGCCCTTTCCCGGAGGGGAGCCCGGCCCGTCCTGCTACTCGGGCCTGCAAATGAACGCTAACCTCGAAATTGAATGTGTTTTTGCCGTTGAGTGATTGAAGAGGAACCCATGCACATCCCCGAACCAAATTTTGGAACAGAGCAACCTAGCGCCCAACTCCAGGGGGCCACACCTCCAGGCCCGAGGGAGCATCCGCATCGCCCATTGCCGGATCCCTCTACCGGTGACTTAGTCATCGACCCTGAGATCGCGTTGCGTGCGAAGGGGCTTGACGTCACGGTAAGCCTTTACTACTCCTCGCGCACGCAAGAGATGTCCGAGTTCGGAAAGAGCCGCTCGGCTTCTCTTCGCACCTACGTCATTGAGCAGGACAATATTGCCACCATCTATCGGGGCAACTTCACCTATCAGCTATACAAGCGGCTAGGAACCTCGGGCACAATTTCAACCTACCAGTCTTCGACCAACACGAAGAACCTGACCACCCTTTCCTACGATTCCTCCGCCGACGCCTACACTGAGCATTTCAACGACGGCCTCACGATCACCTACAAGAAGCACGTCGTAGGCGGCACAAAGTACGAGATCGATCGCATTCAAACGGCCAGCGGCGTGGGGCACACCTACACATACGGCACCGGAGTTGAAGCCGGTCTGGTCAAGTCCGTCACCGTCCCCGGTGGCAACATTCTGACTGTCAATTACACACCCGGCACCACCGTTTCCTTGGTCAGCAACATCGAAGACTGGGGCGGCCGGCGCTGGACCATGCAATACGACGGAGCGGGCAGCCTGACCACCCTGACGACCCCGCTTGGCTGCACAACTAAGTACGTCTACTCTGCGGCAGGCGCGGGGGCCGGTTTCTCCATGGTTCATGCCATCGAGGATCCACGCGGCTACCGCACCACCTACATGTACAATGCCTTACAAAAGGTCGTCTCCATGGCCGCTGGCACGGCCGTCTGGACTTACGCATATTCGAACGGCAAGACGGTTGAAACCTGGCCCTCGGGCGCGTTCGTCACATACAATATCGACGGGAGCGGCAATGTCTCCTCCGTCCAGCGGCCTGAAGGCTACACCATCACCTACACATACGATACAAGTCGGCTGAAGACCAAGGAAGAAACTCCCGCGGGCACCATGATGAGTGTCACCTACAACAGCCAGTTCCTTGTCACCGCCTCGGATGACCCCCTGGGCAACCGAACGACGATGCTCTACGATGGGTTCGCCAATCTCACGACCCTCATCCAGGCCAATGGGGCCATCTCCACGTTCGGTTATGACGGCACGGGCAGCACCCGTCGGCGCATTCGCATGACCGACCCGCTCGGGCGTGTCACCTCGTACGTCTACGACACCGATGGCCAACTTCAGGCCGTCGTCGATCCTCGGGGGCTGCGCACCACCTACAGTCGGGATACCTTTGGCAACATCGTCACCATCGCGCACTCCGATGGCGGCATCGTCACCAATTCGTACGATTCCCTCAATCGGTTGATCGCCACCACCGATCCCCTGGGGCGCACCACCAGCTACACCTACGATGCGGCCGACCACGTCATCGCGGTCCGCAATCCGCTGAACCAGGTCTCCACCACCATCTACGATTCGTGCCTCGTCCAGGCTGTGGTCAATCCGCTGAATGAGCGAACCTCCTACACTTACGGCCGGTTCGATCGTCGCACCAGCGTCAAGGATGCCCTCGGCAATGTCACCACCTATGAGTACGACAACATGGGCTTCCCCACCCGCACCGTGGACGCCCTGGGCCGCGTGACCTCCACCGTTTACAACTCCGCCATGCAGAAGATCGCGGACGTCGATGCGCTCGGCAACCGCACCACGTATGGCTACGACAACGCCGGTCGCCCCCAAACGGTACAAGATGCCCGTGGGAACGTGTCCACCAGCGTCTACAACGCCCGCAACCTCATCGCGAACGTGGATGCTCTCGGCAATCGAACGAGCTACACCTTCGATGAAGTCAATCGGCAAGTAGCGGTCACCACGCCGCTCGGTCGCCGGTCCACTACGGTCTATGACCTTGCGGGTCAAGTCACAGCCTCGGTAGACGCCCTCGGAAACCGCACCAGCTACGCTTATGACAATGCAGGCAACCAAACCAGCGTCACCAACCCGCTAGGCTTCATCACCACGTCGGTGTATTCGGCCAATTCCAACCGAATGTCGGCCAGTGTGGACCCCCTGGGCAACCGCACGTCCTACACCTTCGATCTCGCTGGACAGCAAACCAGCCGCCAAGATGCCCGGGGCAACCGAATCACGTATTCGTATGACCTCGCTGGTCGGCAAATTGCCCTGCGCAACGAACTAAACCTGGCTACCACCACCAGCTACGATGCGGCGGGCCGCCCCACCACCATCCTGGATGCCAATGGCTGGGTGCAAACCCACACCCACGATGCCCTGGGCCGCACCACGCAGGTGCTGTATGGCGCTTCGCCCTTTGCCGTCACCTATGGTTACGATGCCGTGGGCAACCGCACCACCATGGTAGATGCCACCGGCACCACCAAGTACGCCTACACCGCCCGCAACGAGGTTTCGCGAGTCGAATCCCCCGGGGCGCTTGTCATCAGCTATCAATACGATGCCGTGGGCAACCGCGAGCTGATGATCGACCCCGATGGTGGGCGCACCACGTCAACGTTCGATGCCCTCAACCGGATTTCGGGGCAAAAGCTTCCCAGCGGGAAGATCTACACTTCCACGTATGATGCCGAAGGAAACCTCGTCACTCTTTCCTACGGCTCAGGTTCGCAGGTCACAACCTATGATCCTTTGAACCGTCCGATTACGATGACGAGACTCCATGCAAGTACGGTGATTTCCACCGTCGTTGATACCTACGATGCCGCCGGCCGGAAGACCAAGCAGCTGGCAAATGGGGTCACGACATCCTACACCTATGACAATGCGAGCCGCCTCACGGGACAACAAACTTCAGGGGCATTCTCGACCTTCACGTATGATGCCGTTGGCAACCAGACCGTGAAGCATCATCAAGGCAGCCTGCCCGCCACAATGACCTACAACGCGGCGCAGCGCCTAACCACGATGCAAGATGGACCGACCCGTGTGACCTTCACTTACGATAACAACGGCAATACCACGGATGAACGACGAGGAACCGCTGCTATTCGAACGGTGTACGCATTCAACCGCCGGAACGAGATGACGAAGGTGACCCTGCCGGATGAAACTTCGACCACGATGACGTACGATGGCGACGGATTGCGAAGAACCAAGCAGACGGCTTCGGGTACAACCACTTATGTCTGGGATGGCAGCGACTATCTAGGAGAAATCAGCTAATGGCAATGTCCGTGACGTACGCGACAGTTCATGGCCGCCTGGTGGAAGAAAACCGAGGCGGCGTGGTGACGGAGTACGTCCCGGACACCCTTGGAAACGTCATCATGACTACGGATGAGTCAGGGACGGTGACATCCACCACTACCTACTGGCCCTTCGGTGAAGTCCGCTCGCAAACGGGGACGAATCCGAGCCCGTGGGGCTTCTGTGGCGTTTGGGGCTATCTTACTGATGCGGTTTCGCGGATGTACGTCCGCGCCCGCCACTACAGGGCAGATACGTCTCGTTGGTTGACTGTGGATCCACTATGGCCACTTGAACTACCCTATGGCTATTCTTCAGATCAGCCTACCACTCAGGCTGATCCAACTGGACTTGCTGCATGCAACGCGCCAGATGACAACCCATGTGCGATAAGCGGACCCTTAGGCGGCTGCATTGCGATGCTGTGCTCATTAAAGTCCGGTGCTGATATTGTAAATTATATCCGCACTATCGGCAAGTTTATTGGAGAGCAGACCTTGAAGCACCTCATCGGCTTGATCAACGATTCAAGAACAAAGTTGACTGCGCCAACTCCGGCAGATTGCTGCCGGGACGCACATTCTTATAGAGGTTCGGGACCAATATCCAAACTAGGTCAGTTAGTCAAGCTACTTTGCCAACAATCCTCTGGGACAGTGTCATTCGCGCAATGTTCGAAAAGGACGGACACGGAAGAAGATTGCAAGAATTGTTGCGCCCAAATGTTTCCGTACCCTTCGTACGACGACCCAAGCTTCGAGGTCCGAGAGACACTCCACACCAGATGCGAAACTCTCTGCGCTACAAAGTCGTCACACTTGAGGTATTTTTAAGATGACTAGTCAAAGCTTGCAGTTGGTCACTTCCTTGCTAACCATGTTAGCCTTGTCTACCCATGCTAGTGCTGCTACTCAGCAATCAAGCGTCGCGGCCGAATTGTCACAGATAGCGGAAGGTACACTTTCCATACCAGAACTACTCTCGAAGCGTCCCGGTATCACTGGAGAAATCATCCAGTTTATAGACCACAATCCTGATAGCGTGCTGTCAACATTTGGTATCGTAGCCTTAGCCCGAAGTGATGAGTTTTCTGTTGCACTAGCCTTAACAAAGTGGAGCAGGAGCGACACTCACTCTCTTCGTAGTGCGTCGATATCTTCAATGCGGACGATTTACTTACGCCAGATACCATTGGGAGAGAACAGGCCAGATTCTTTCTCAATTCTACTGGATCATTGGCGAGACTCCCTGCAAGTCTACGTGACAGAGTATCGCCGAAGAACGGATGACTACTTGGCTTACACGTCGGCTGAGATGCTCATCCTTCAAGGAGATATCGAAGATTCAAATCTCGTTTCTATGTATTTGGAGTGCAGTTTGATTCCGTTTTCTAAGTATCAAAGCACTCTCGAGACATTGAACCGTAGCTCACATACTTGGGCAACTAAGTTACTCGATCGAGAACGCAAGAAACTCGCTGATCTCGCTAAAACACCAGTCAGGGAGAGCCAACGTGGCGATTAAGGATCCCACCGGAGTGATTGTGGGATTGGTATCGCAACGCTGCATGTCACACCAAGGAGCAATCAACTGATGGCAATGTCTGTCACTTACGCGACAGTCCATGGCCGCTTGGTGGAAGAAAACCGAGGCGGCGTGGTGACGGAGTACGTTCCGGACACCCTTGGCAACGTCATCATGACTACGGATGAGTCAGGGACAGTCACCTCCGCCACCACCTACTGGCCCTTTGGTGAGGTGCGTACGCAAACGGGAACGAACCCGAGCCCATGGGGCTTCTGTGGCGTGTGGGGCTATCTAACGGATGCAGTGTCACGGATGTACGTGCGCGCCCGGCACTACCGGGCGGATACATCTCGCTGGCTATCGGTCGATCCCCTGTGGCCAGAACAACCTGCGTACCTTTACTCTGTTGCGCCGACCCAAGAGATTGATAGCAGCGGTCTTTCGGTCTTTGATGCCTTCCTCAAGAAAGGGGAACCCTGCGGATTCAGTATGGCAATCGATTTTGGCCTACGTTGCTTGGGACAGGATAGTTGCGTTGACAACACCAGCGAATACGGAAACCGTTACAAAAGAACTGGAAACAAACTCGATAAGTGCGCGAGTTGCGTATCCATGTTCATATGTGTTTCTATCGGCGCTTTTGAAGCTGCCGATCGTATTGGGCCATACTTGCCAGGGTTAGGCATAACCCCATTCCCCCTTAGCAAAGAAGCTGCAAAGTGTTTACGATGCCAAAATGACTGCATGATCGACCTTTGGAGGAGGAGGGATACTCCTTTATGGAGGGTTGCAAAGCAACGATGCGCTCTTCACGGCGAAGGGTCCAGACAATGTTGCATTGCATCGGTGGAGGCTGAGCAAGACGGATACACACAATGTGCAGAACAGTGTTGCGCGCCCCTCAGCTTGATTCCCCTGTCAATGCGACTCCATTTTGCCAAAGGGAACTTGAAGTGTTGTGAATAATTTCTCTTTCCTTCCGGTCTTACTGGCTGTAGGTTGCTCTGTGAACACTCCCATTCCGAATGTGATAGATTTGCCAAAGTTGACCAACTCCCTCGGCCAGACCCTGATCCAGCTACCCGCCGGTGAATTCCGGATGGGGCACCCCGAACACCGCAAGCCGGTGCTCAAAGTGAGGGTGAGTTCGTTCTGGATCGCCTCGACCGAGGTGACCAACAGGCAGTACGACATGCTGGTGAAGGGGCACAAGCGCCCCGCCGAATCCCTTGGCGACGATGACCCGGTGACGGGCATCACCCGCGACCAGGCGGAGGAATTTGCGCGGCTACTCGCAGAGAAAGAGGGCAAGCCATACCGCCTGCCCACCGATGCGGAATGGGAGTATGCCGCCCGGGGTGGCCTGGAGCAAAAGGACTTCCCCTGGGGGGACAACACGGGCGTTGATCGGCTGTGCAACTCTGGCATCTCCGGGAAGCCCTTGAAGGCGGTACCGGTGGGCTCTTTCCCGCCGAATGCGTTCGGGCTATACGATATGGTTGGGAACGCAAGTGAGTGGATACTTGATACAGACTTTGAGTTCATTGCAAGCAATAGAGACAAACCCCTTCAAGACCCGATCAGCACAGTCGACACAGTTGAAAGGCTTAGAAGAGGCGGTTCCTTCTCTGACTGGTATCCCTTTGTATGGAGGGTTAAGGCTGATAACGATTACGGCGACGAGAACAGCGAACTTCTGTTTGACGCCGGGTTTCGCTTGGTCATTTCCGATCTGCACCAAGAGAGCAGAGGCAAACGCTGATGGCAATGTCCGTGACGTACGCGACAGTTCATGGCCGCCTGGTTGAAGAAAACCGAGGCGGCGTGGTGACGGAGTACGTCCCGGACACACTTGGCAACGTCATCATGACTACGGATGAGTCAGGGACGGTGACATCCACCACTACCTATTGGCCCTTCGGTGAAGTGCGCACGCAAACGGGTACGAATCCAAGCCCGTGGGGCTTCTGTGGCGTTTGGGGATACCTGACCGATGCGGTTTCTCGGATGTACGTGCGTGCTAGGCACTACCGGGCAGATACGTCTCGGTGGTTAAGCGTAGATCCACTGTGGCCGGCGCAATTGCCATATACTTATGCAGATCACAACGCCGTCCAGTATCCCGATCCTACCGGCCTTGACATAGGTTTAGATAAGCGGTTTAGCCCTGAAGAGCGACGGCATGCTAATCAAGTAATATCCGATATGCTAAAGGCACTTGACAAGGCCTCAGCAGATTTTGACGATTGCATGAAGGGCTGCACGCAATCAACCAGGGTAAAGGAGGGCACTTTACTTTTACCGAAGACATATCCAGACACTATTGATATCGGCGAAAGAGCTGCAATTGGAGGCTTTGGAGACAAAGTTTGTGTTATCCTTCAGTACAATTACAACTGCAAAGAAGGCCAATGCGGATATGCGGTCCCCGGAGGATGGCTGGATCCGTGTTGGTATGTCCACATTTGCATGAGGCGAGGTAAGTTAAGTGCATTGCCATCCTGCGGACCAACTCATTGCATTTTGCTGCATGAACTCTTGCATACCTTCGGCTTAACCCATGCATCAGATGTTCCAGCTCTAGATTGCGTCAACAGAGTTCCAGGTTGCGAACGATATACTGGTGGTAAGAGCGGGCCAATGCATACGCTTCTATGACGAGCCCTTAGGAGACTGAATATGGACATTCTGCCAAAGAGGATGGTACTTCGCACATTGACCACGATTGGCTTTCTATCGACCATGCCAGGACATAGCATGTTGCAGATGGCGATCGGTTGGCGATCAGAGTATGAAGTCGCGTATGGGACTGATTATGGAAATAATTCTTCCCTCGTCCATTACGGAGACTCTTTCCTCTTCACCCTAGTTGCTATGATTGTTTGGTGGGTGTCAATAGGGCATCTTTGGGGTCGACAATTAAAGCCGAGAGAAGAATGGCGAAGCAGTGCCCTTGCAATAGGCGCTTTACTCCTTGGGAAGGTTGTCGATCTGATATGGGAAGGAAGGTCTTTCACGGGTAACTACTGGCTAATTGTGGGTGCACTATTGGTTCTTTTGCATAGTCAACAACAACGGGGCCAAGACGAGTCGAACTCACCGAACGGTAGCCACTAACTGTAGAACAGGCATTTTCTCCGCAAACCATGGTCTACAACGCCGCCCAGCGCATTACCACCATGCAGCAAGGCACCACCCGCACCACCTATACCCACGACAACAACGGCAATATGACGGTGGAGCAAGTGGGAACAGCGCGCACGACATCCACCTACGACCGGGAAAACCGCATGACACTTCAACAAATTGGGGCGGCACGCAAAACGTATGCGTACGATGGCGATGGATTGCGGCGTAGAATCCAGGACGCAAGTGGTACACTTACCATAGTCTGGGATGGCAGCGACTATCTAGGAGAAATCAGCTGATGGCAATGTCTGTGACGTATGCAACTGTGCATGGTCGCCTGGTGGAAGAAAACCGAGGCGGCGTGGTGACGGAGTACGTCCCGGACACGCTTGGCAACGTCATCATGACTACGGATGAGTCAGGGACAGTCACCTCCGCCACCACTTACTGGCCCTTCGGTGAGGTGCGAACACAAACGGGTACAAATCCGAGCCCGTGGGGTTTCTGTGGCGTGTGGGGCTACCTTACAGATGCAGTCTCACGGATGTACGTCCGTGCCCGGCATTACCGGGCAGATACGTCTCGGTGGCTGAGCGTAGATTTGTTCTGGCCCAGGCAGTTTCCTTACACCTATGTTAGTCAGTGTCCAGTCATCTATCGTGACCGCACTGGCCTGGACATGGCACTTGATAAGCGTATGAGCGACGAGGAGCGCGCTCATGCCAAGCGACTTATTGAAGACCTCGGGCAGGCACTAGACAGGTCCCTCGGTGAATTCGATGCCTGCATGGAAGGATGTACCCTCAATACGTCACGGTCAAATGGAAGCTTGAGTCGAAAGATAACTTATCCAGATTCATCTGATATACGCAATCGCTTTGGGAACGCTGGCAGCGACGGAGTATGCGTGATTCTTCAATACAGTTACAATTGCAGAGAGGGAGAGTGCGGATTTGCATTCAAAGGGTTCGTTTTTGATAACTGCTGGTATGTTCACATCTGCATGCGTAATGGGCGCCTCAACACTCTACCTTCTTGCGGCCCAATGTACTGCATTTTGCTTCACGAGCTAATTCATACGTTCGGAGTTGATCATTCCCCTAATGACATTCCTGCTCTAGATTGCGTCAACAGAGTTCCCGGTTGCGGAAAGTACATTGGCGGCAGGAGCGGCCCTATGACTTTCTAAGCGCACTGACAATAGAACAGCAGTCGAAGATGACCACAAGCCAAAAAATAGTAAGTCGAATGCTTGTCGTAGCAAGTTTCTTTTCTACAATGCCAGGCCACAGCATGTTCCAGGCAGCAATAGGTGTTGAACACTACGAGCGTCACACTTATTCTCCCATCGGCAATAACTCTACGTTAGTATACTACGGAGATTCGTTGCTGTTTTCGTTACTTGTGATGATGACGTGGTGGGGCGCCGTGGGTTTTACATGGGGATCACACCTCAGAAATCTAACAGAAATTCGGTTAAATGCCTTCGTAGTTCTCCTTCTCATGCTTGGCAAGGCAGTGGATCTGACCTGGGAGGGACGGTTGTTTACTGGCAACTACTGGCTTCTTGCATGTGTGGTGCTTTTGTTTTTCGCAGCACTGAAAGAGCGCTTCCCGGTCAAGGAAGCAAGCTTAGATGCGCCAGCAGAAGACCAAGACATATATTAGTGACACTGACACTGCTAGCTTATTAGGAAGACCATCCATATTGGTTGCAGGTACCATGTCGCAGCCATTTAAAGCCGTGGAAACATGTATAACAGCCTAAAGACGCTAAGAACCATTGCTGTTCCGGATCGCTATGTGATATTCTGACCCAGTGGCACTTTCTGTGACGTACGCGACAGTTCATGGTCGCCTGGTGGAAGAAAACCGAGGCGGCGTGGTGACGGAGTACGTCCCGGACACCCTTGGCAACGTCATCATGACTACGGATGAGTCAGGGACGGTGACATCCACCACTACCTACTGGCCATTCGGTGAGGTGCGCTCGCAAACGGGGACGAATCCGAGCCCGTGGGGCTTCTGTGGCGTTTGGGGCTATCTTACGGATTCTGTGTCAAGGATGTACGTCCGCGCGCGCCACTATCGAGCAGATACGTCCAGATGGCTGACACTCGATCCGCTTTGGCCATCTAAAGATGCTTATAGTTACGTGCGAACCACGCCGACTACTTTCATTGATCGGAGTGGAATGTATGAAACAGGGCCAGACTTAGGAACAGGCGAACCCCATTTGCCTGGTAATCCACTTTGGTGGAACTATGGAAACTATTGCGGGCAGAGAAACTGGATCAAGGCGAAACCATGTGAACTTCCTCCGGGCATCTCGTGTCTAGACGAAGCCTGCAAAGAACACGATGAGTGTCTTCACAAAGCGAACAAATCGGGTGGCAACAATTATTGGAAGCCACCTGGCACGTCGTGCAATTGCAAACTACTGCACGACGCGATGGTGTGCTACCTCTTGTATTGCAGGAACGATAGCAGTTCTGGGCATTGCCGTGCAACAAAGGAACTCATTGCTGCGTTCGCAGTTGTTTGCCCCGTGGGCTTCATCGGAAACAACCCCGTGCCTCCACTACCGCCACCTCCTCCCAGGTGTGGTGGAAGGATTTGCCCTACAGGCTCTCATCTTCACCCAGTCACCTGTGAGTGTGTATGGGAATAGGGGGCAATTCATTATCACCTAGTGGGCAATGTGATGTTTCTAGTGCATTAATGAACTTTGATCAGCATAGTACAAACTCGCCAGTTCAGACAGGATACGCGTACTACATTGAAGCACCCTGCGAAGCTATCAGATACGTTGGAACGTTGATATCAATGTTTGCCGCAGCATTATTGCGTAGCATTGCCTGATTAACACAACTAGCTCATGGTTTCCTCACTATATAAGCATCCAAAGGAAAGCCTCCGCCTATTTCTTTGTTGTTGTATTGGCCACCTCTTCTGCTTGGCCTACGCCTTCGCAGCATTAGATAACACACGAGAATCTCTGGTTTTGGCAGACTTGCTATTCAAATTCGGTGCATTGCCAGCACCTTTGTTTGCTCTCTACAGTGCATATCCTCGTCCTGGATGGGCAGTGTATGTCTTAAGCGCAATCACATCATCGCTATCGATGACCTTTATCGGGTTCAAATCGATTGCTGTTGTTGAGGCCGAGACAGGCATCTTGAGAGGCGGATACGAGTGGCTTCCATTAACTTTCATCCTATTTCTTTTCTTGGCTGTTATTGGAATCTATGCATTTCACATCATCTTTAGATTGCTCCTTGGCAAGCCGAAGATGGAGGACTAGCTTCATTACCTTGACATCCGCGTATTCATGCGACAACAATGGCAACATGAAGGTTGAAGATGTGAGTGGCACCAAGACAACCTACGCCTATGACCGCGAGAACCGAATGACCTTGCAACAAGTAGGCACGACCCGCACAACTTAAGCATATGATGGTGACGGACTGCGGCGGCGTATGGTAACCTCGGGCGGTACCACCACCTACGTCTGGGATGGCACGGACTACCTGCAGGAGCGAACCTAATGCCAGTTGTGAACTACACCACCATAAATGGGCAGATCGTTTGCGAGAACCGAGGCGGGGTGAAGACGCTCTTCATGCCCGACACGCTGGGTCACGTCATCGAAACCAGGAGCATGGACGCCGTAGGCAGCCGCTCGGTATGCCTACAGTGGGCACCTTGCCGAAACTCTTGATCGATATCCCCCGCCCAGCGAATCAATCTCATTCAGAAAGGCACCTCCTGCACTGATTCGTGGGACCGCTGAAAGCGCTCTCCAATGGTGAACTGAATGGGTCCGGAAGGGCGGGAACCGGAGGCGTGGAGTGCCGCAGGCACTTGTCGTATTCGAGTACCCCACTATGGTCGCAAATGGCCGTCGAGATTTCAGGCGGCTGGATGGATGGCCCGTTCTCTCGGAGCGGTTATCTCGCACGTTCGACGCTCTTGATTTATCCACTTAAAGGCCCCGGTAAAATGCGGCAAGAAGCTTGGGCTGATGCGAGGGCAACTATCTGCCCTACAAAGAAGGCACCCGGCTAAAGCAACCATGTCAATTCATCTGAACTCAGACCCCCAACAAAAGTGGTACCAGGAAATCTTCGGCTCAGTTGCAGAGCGGCGCACCACGTATGTGTATGACGACAAGGGCAACGTGGTTACCGTGATCTCACCCAAGCCAAGCTCCGTCCTGGTGCTCGACAAACCAACCGCCTACGATGGACTACGTCTTAACGCCGCCCACTCCTCCGCGCAAGTGCCGAGAATGAAAGCCGACCGGCGCAGCTACTGCTATGGGGAACCTCAAGGCGGCTCCATCTGCGACCCGGCTCTGACATCCCGCCCGCTATGCGCCATGACGTATGACGCAAAGGGCGTAGGCTGAGCAGCTCAACACCCCTGGTGTGCCTTTAGAATGCCGGAGAGCGTGGCTGTACACTCCCCGGCCCGCATGGATGGTGGGTTTCGCAGGATCAAGTGACGAAAGCGACGCAAGTGTCGCTAGCGGCTGATTCTGAGGTCAAAGCCGCCACGCATTCAGCGCCGCTTCGCGCTCACTAGTGTCGGCGCTTGGCCCCCAAGCGTCGTCGTGCTCCTCATCTGGGTCAGGTTCATCAAACGGCGATGCCGACACTTTCGTCGCTTGCGCCACTTCATCTGCAGGCTTCATCGATATGGTCCACACCCGGCGTTTGCCCCTCTGGGAGTGAACTTCGACCCCAGCCCCTTTGAGCACGGGCTGAAGTCGCCGTAGATGCTTGCCAAGGGCATCTGCACTGGCGGGCCATCCTTCGGGACGGTCTTTGATCGTAACGATCTTTTCCTGGTCATTCAACTCTGCCAGTAACTCCTGGGCTGAGCCCACAAAGCCTCCTCGTTCCGCAAGGACCCGGATTGCAAACGCCAAGGGGCTCTCCTCGATAGTGGCCAAGATCTTCTCCTTGCGGTTGGTATTGAGCACACGCCAGACCTCACCCCGCAGCTCAGGTGGCGTGCCGGCATAGACCCACATGGCAAAGTCGGCAAGGCGTGGAAGTTCACCCGGTGGCCTGAGATTGGAATCCCGAAGCGCGCGCGAGATTCGGTCAAGCAGGGCCCCAAGCAAGCCGGGCCGAAGTTCATTCAGCAAAGCATCGAGATCCTTCTCTGTTCTCCGCGCATCCCCATCAGGCCGACGAAACTCGACAAAGAGGCAGCGTTCCGCCAGGTCGGGGGCATTGGTAACGTCGTTGATTCCGTTGAGAAGCACGGGACGACGTCCGGTCACCACATGTTCTTCCGCATCCGAGTAGAGCTTACGCCGGGCCAAGCCCCCTCCGGTGGCCAGCGAGCATAAGGAATCCGATAGCCAGCCAGAGATTCGGGAAAGGTTGTCGAAGGCCAGGAGGTACCCGGAGTTGAGTGATGCCCCGAGGTCCGCTTCATCACGTGGGCTATTCCGAAGCCCGAGCTGTGATGGGTCGATGAGAGACCTCAGCACTTTGCACCCAAAGCTCTTGCCGCTTCCCTGCTCTCCGGTGACCACTAGCACGGGGAATCCCCCCGTAGAAGGCATGAATGCGCCAAGGAGGAAGGCTTCGATCACCACGATGCCGTCTTCATCAACGCAAAGCAGCTGTTGCAGTGACCTCATCTCACCTCCGCGTCGCGGTTCTGGCAAAGCCGTCATTTGCCTTGGCCGGGCGAACCGGACCGGGCACTCGGCATCGCCGACGACCTCCCAACCATCGGCCGCAACCTTGATCACTCGCCTGGTTGCGTCAGCGAGATCAACCCAGACGGCCCCATCAGCAAATGCAGTCCGCAAGCAAACTTCCTTCTGCTCCCCTTCGAACCTGGCCTTGGCGGACAAGGTATCGCAGGCTCGATCAAGCGCCTCACGGGAAGGCGTGACCTTGTCCGTTTCCCAACACTTGCGAACGAGCCACTCTCGAAACCTTGGATCATCGATCTTGAGGTTTTCGAATCCACCCGCTGGAACGGGAATGGTCGCGAAAGGCTCGCCTTGGCCGCTATGCCAGAGCTGGACATCTTCATGGACTAGTTCCAGGATCCGGTCGGCGTGATGACGCTTTGTCGGCTTCGAGGATTCGTCAGGCTCGAAGTCTTGGATCAGATCCTTCAGCCCCTCGACGGTCCCGCCTTGGACAAAGTAGTCATCGACCCCAACTTTTCCTCCATTGGGCCCCGACGGTAACCGGCAGATGCTTACGATCGCGCCCAGCCCAAGCAACATCTTGGCCAACCGAACTTCCGCCATGGCTACGGCCTCGTTTGTTGTGGCGTCGGAATCGAAGACAATGCAAACCGCCATCCCCTTTAAGCCGATGACGTCCCAGTCCCCCCTGAGTGCCTCCACATTCCGGCAGTTCCAAACTCCTGGAATTGCCAGGGCCGCCAGACCCTGGGAGACTAATGCGGCTGCCTTCTTCTCGCCTTCTGTCACGAAGACCAAAGGAAGCTGCGGCCCTTTCTCCGCAGGCCCGGACTGCATCGCAGTGATGAGATTGCGTGCGGAAGGCAAGCAATACACGCGGCTCCCCTGGCCCAATGGCTGTTCATACTTGACCGACCGACCATTGGCGTTCTTGCGCGGATGGTCTGGGCGGATCCGTGAGAACGGAACGTTGTCTGGCTGAGACCAGGTCTTGACCGGTAAGACCATAGCGGGCGGGGTGATGTGGCCTTGCGTGAATCCCAGGGACTTGAGTTCCTCGCGGGTTGTTGCGCTCCAAGCACCCATCTCTTCGATCACCTCTGGTGAGATGCCCGAATCCTCCTCGAGCCCGGCTCGGTGATGTGGGAGGAGGTACTTATGCATGGAACTCCTCCGATGCCAACTCGTCCATGCCTTCGCTGACGAAGCGGTCCAACTCCGAAAGGGGGATACGTACGCCTCGGCTTCCAATCGGGACGGCTCTGATGCGTCCAGCCCTGATCAGGCACCGAATCTGGGATCGGCTGATGTTCAGGCGGGCGCAGGCCTCTTTGATGGTCAACAAGATTGTCATTTGCATAAGGTTCGGGTTCGCGGCTTGCTTCTCAAGCACAGCCAAACAGTATCATAAGCAGTTAATCTGCCACTTATCTGTCAACGACAATGAACGCCGCAGTAGCAAAGCGCATCGAACGACTCCTTGCCGATTGGCTGCCGGACCGGGACGACATAGAGATTGCCGAAGCCTTGGAGCAGATCAGCGCCTGTTTAGACGCCCGAGGCCCAAAGGCACCCGGTGATGTCACGCCCAGCCGACTGAAGCACGAGGATGAGGACATACCTAGCATCACCGACTTTTGGCTATCCCAGTTAGCAATTCGCGAGGACTACTTCGTTGTGATGTCCCGAATGCTGGATTTACCAGTCCGAGAAAAGCTCTTCATACGTGCCCTCAACGCAACATTTAAGTACAAACCCATCAGAAAGACGACCAACCTTGAAATCACCCGGCCTTGCTATAGGTTGCCTGGCGCAATTTTTGGGGAGCCTGAAGTTGGATATGAATACTCCCTCTCAAACTTCGACAAGGAAGATCCTGAGATAGCGCCAACACTGAGGCACTGGGCCAGGAACGCAGCCCGCATTTCAATGGAACTGAATGCAGATCCTAACTGGATATTAAGCGAGCTCTTCAGCGAGGTAGATACATTTTTACTCAAGCCGACTGTTTCATGGCAATGCATTGTTCCGCACAACTCGGGAAAGCACTCTCGAATTCTGATGAGTATTGACCCGCAGGCAGAGCCTGAGGAAGTCCTTTCACAGTTTAGAGCCGCAAAGGATGCATGCGGATACTCCGGCAAACGGGCAAACAAAAGGCGCACATACTTTCTTGCGCGCCTGATCTGTGCAGCCGTATTTGTTCGTGACTTCGATATCATGCGGCCGGATTGGCGCGACCTTTGGGAATTCGCACATGATATCTGGGCGGCAAAGGCACCTGAAAAGCGAAATCCATATCCTATACCACCTTCCAGCAAGGACCTCCACCAGTTTGCACGGGACGTACGCCATGCTGTCGGTTCACTTTCCCCGCTCAGAATTGGGACAGCAAGTCGCAAGGCGAATAAGTCATTCACCGACTCGCACGACCGTGTGAATGACGAGTGAGCCATCTGCAAAGTACGCGGTGCCCAAGAACCTATGGCTCACTAACTCAATGATGACCCAAATCGGCTAGAAACTCTGAAGGCCGACCACTAGCTGTTAGGAGCAAGTGCTCCCTTGCCCGGGTGCACATCACATAGAGCAGTTGTCGTTCCGTGCTGTAAATCTCCTCGATGTCGGAGGGGTCCGTCGTTTGTTCAATGCGCGCGGGAGAAGGAATCACGTCCTCATTCACGGCCAGCACCGCCACCGCCCGGAATTCGAGCCCCTTCGCCGAGTGCATCGTGCAGATGGAAACCTTTCCTCTCGCGGGCTCAGTCGATGCGCCGGTTGCCATCCTTCAATGGGAGTCCCATCTCTTCCCCCTTCGGTCCAAAGAAGTTGGGGTGGCTGGCCCGCCCGATGCTACCCAGTTTGAGAAGTACGTCGTCTTCGCCCTGAACGGGGGATCAGTGAGGATTGACTACATTTTGCATCCCAATTGGCGCAACTCTTCCCAGAAACCTTCCCAATCTGGTCGCTGGGCAACAAAAAAGCCGCCTCTCGGGCGACTTTTGAACCTAAAATCTGGTGGACCGTGTAGGGCTCGAACCTACGACCCGCTGATTAAGAGTCAGCTGCTCTGCCAACTGAGCTAACGGTCCAGGACCCAGAAATATACTCCCACGCCGCCCAACAATGCCAGTCCCGAATGGGACCCCGGGGTAAACCCCCGACATGACCCCCACCCAATGCCCTGACGGCACCTGGCACTTCCCCACGGCCATGCTGCAGGCGCAAAGAGACACACTCTTCCAGCGGCAGCCCGGTGTCCTGACCCTCACTCAAGGCCTCCTTCCGCCCCTCACGGAACTCATTCCCTGGGCCAACCAAAACCGCATTCGCGCCATCTACCACCCGGTAACCAGCGAAACCTCCTGGCTCCACCCCATCCGCGTCCGACCGTGCCAAACCGAAGACGCCCCCCATGCCGCCCACGTCGTCGAGCAAGTCTTCACGGATTACGGATTCACCTGGGATGACAGCGACTACTTCCAAGACCTCAACGAACTCCCGGGCTCATATCCCGATGGATTCTGGGTGGCCGAGCAAGACGACCAAATCGTAGGCGTCGGTGGACTCGAGCTCCATCCCGCCCCCTTCCCCAACCCCGGTCAACTCATCCAGCATGAAGGTGACACCCGCATCGGGGGCACGCAGGGCGAGCTCGTCCGCCTCTATGTCCTCGCCTCAGCCCGACGGCAAGGCATCGCCCGTTACCTCTGCGAGTGCATCCTCAATGAAGCCCGCCACCAAGGTTGCTACGCCCTCGAAATCTGGAGCGACAAACTCTTCTCCGAAGCCCACCAACTCTACGAGAAACTCGGCGCCCAGCGTATCGGCGAACGCATCTGCCCCGACCCTGATCAAAGTCCAGAATGGGGCTATTTCCTCCCTGTCCACGCCCCGTAGCGTAGAACCTACTACAACCTCATGCTCTGGACCAAGCGGCGCGTAAGAAGCATCTTCATTTCAGATTGCCACTTGGGCCTGGGCAAAACCCATGCGTCCGAGTTGGTCGAGTTCCTCAAGCGCACTGAATGCGAATGGCTCTACCTCGTCGGCGACATTGTGGACCCCGTGCACTGCTCCGATCCCCAAGCCTGGGAGCAAGATGAGAGTTACGCCTTCCGTGCCCTCGTTGCACTCGCCGAAACCGACATCAAAATTCGCATCACCCCCGGCAATCACGACGAGCACTTGCAGAATGCGGTGGGTATCAAAGAAGGCACGCTCGCCATTGATAAAGCGTTCGTCCACAAGGGTCTCGACGGCCGCATGTATCTCGTTATCCATGGCGATCAGTTCGACGACGAGCTCACGGAGGCGGACCCCTACTACGGGTGGAAGAGCCGGGTCTATACGGCGGCCTGCGAGATGGACCGTAAGCAAGCGAGCTACCTTTCCGACCTCGGCGCCAAAGGCGAGAGCCTCATCAAGAAAATCAAGAATCTTTCTGGAGTCGTGCGACGGCGAAAAGAAGCGTTCATCGAGCAAGCCATCGAAACCGGTCGAGGCTTAGGTTGCGATGGCGTCATCTGCGGCCACATCCATGCTCCGGCCCTCGAGATCGAGGAGGACGGGTTTGCGTACATGAACTGCGGCGATTGGCTGGAACACGCCACCGCCATTATCGAGGACGAACAAGGTCAGTTTGAGCTTGTTCATTGGAACCGGATTTTCGTCGAGGATCTCTAACAGATCGTGAGAGTCGCCCTCTTCACTGATACTTTCTTCGAAATCAACGGCGCGGCTCGCACGCTGCGCCAGGTGGCCAGCCGCGCCCACCAGTTCGGCATCAAGCTCGACGTCTACACCTATGGCCCCGAAGCCAAAACCTCCCAAGAAGGCGAAGCCACCGTCTTCCAATTCAACAACCGGCTCGCGGTGCGCTACTACGAGGGGCTGAAGTTCGAGGTCATCCCCGATTTCCGCATTCGCCGTGATTTCGTGACCCAGGTGCGGCGCTCGCCATATCAACTGATTCATCTCGCGACCCCCGGCAGCATTGGGCTGGTGGGGCGGGCCTTTGCCAAGCAGTTCCGCGTCCCGCAGATTGGCACGTATCACACCCACCTGGCCGACTACAGCGCTATGCGCAGCATTCCGGGCTCGCGCCGGCTTATGCGCCGCTTCTTTTGGCGATACATGCGCTGGTTCTATCGCGATTGCCATGCGGTTCAGTGCCCCACCCAGGGTGTTGCCGATGAACTCAAAGAGCAAGGCTTTCGGAATCGGCTGGGCATCTTCACGCGCGGGATAGATACGGAACGCTTCCATCCCTCGCGCCGCACCCGTACTACTGCCGAGACCGTGGTGGCTTACATCGGGCGCATCGCAAGGGAGAAGAATGTGGGCTGGCTCCCCACCGTCTTTCGGAATCAGGCGGCTCAGATTCAGATCGTGGGCGACGGCCCCGACCGGGGTTGGCTAGAATCACAACTGCCGGATGCGCACTTCGCCGGCTATCTCCACGGGGAGGACCTGGCGGCGGCCTATGCCAACAGTGACCTGCTGGTGTTCCCCAGCCAGACCGACACTTTCGGCAATGTAGTGCTAGAGGCGATGGCGAGCGGGGCGGTGCCTCTCGTCGCGACGGGCCCGGGGCCGAGCGAGTTTGTCGCGGACGGCGTAAACGCCGAGGTCTGCGGGAGTGCGGAGGAAATGCACACCCGATTGGAGGCCCTCATCGCGAACTCCGCCCGCCGGACAGAAATGAGCCAGGCCGCGCGGCAGTTCGCAGAATCGCGTAGTTGGGATTCCGCCATTGGCGAGCTGATGGAGGCTTACCGCGAGGCCGCGGCAGGTACCAAAGCTTGATTCGCCCCTACCAGCTAAGCGACGAACGCGCTGTACGCCGGATTTGCATCGAAACCGGTCTCAAAGGGCAGCTCGATGAGCTCTTTTGTGACAAGGAAGCTTTCGCCAACCTGTGGCTTAACCCCTACTTGCATGTTCCCAATCCCGTGGCATGGGTTGCGGAACGGGATGGTGCGGTGGTGGGCTACTTGGTGGGCATCCTCAAGCTTCCAAGCGTCTGGGACAGCCTGCGAACCGTGTTTCCCACGTTGCTAAGAGTGAGGTTTCGGGCCATTACGGGACAATATTCTCACCATCCCCCATCCCGGCGCTTTGCGCATTGGTTGATCTATCGGCTGTGGCGAGAGGCCCCCAAAACACCAAAGCACTTGCCCACTTTCCACTTCAACCTCACGGCCGACGCGCGAGACAGTCGCCTCGGCGATGAGCTCTTGGCCGCGTTCTTCTCGGCCGCTCGGGCCGCCGGCCACCAAGAGATGTTGATCCAGGTATTCGTCCGGCCGGGCAAGCGCGATCTCAAGTTCTATGATCGCTTGGGTTGTCGCCTTCTCGATGTGAAGGAGACCACGGTTCTTAAGGAGCCTGCCTGCTTTGCCTCCCTCGTGCGCGCCATTCCGGACCAATTGGAGTGGCAACGGTTGCGGGGGCGACTTTCCTTGCGCACGCGCCTGGTCTTGCCCCCCGGGTACGAGAATCGTGCGATGACCGGCCAGGTTTGGGCGCCTGATGAAGTCACCTATGCGACCGCACCGCCGAGCCCGCTCCCCGGCGAAGTTGTCATTGCCATCCCGACCCCTGACATTCCCCTGGACCTCGTCGCTCGGGTGCATCAATTGATTCAGGCCCTGAACCCGCCCCAAACGAGCGGTACCGGCACTTTGAAATCGGGCAAAATCCTGGTGACTTACGCCTGGGATTCCAGCGCGGGTACAAACCGCCCGGGTTCCAAGAACGCCCGCACCTGAGGATCCTCGCTCACCTGGAATTCGCTCGCCGAGCCCCAGAACGCCACCTCGCCCTGGGCAAAGAACAACACCCGGTCCGCAAACCGCGCCACCGACCCCACATCGTGGGTCACTACCAGGCTCGTCGCGCCCGTTCGGTCACGGGTGTCCGTAATCAAGCGATCAATGGTGTAGGCCGTTACGGGGTCCAAGCCGCTTGTCGGCTCGTCGTAGAGCAGGACTTGCGGCTCAATGGCCAGGGCCCGCGCCAGCCCCACGCGCTTGCGCATCCCGCCACTCAGTTCCGAAGGAAGCTGCTGGAGCACATCGTGCAGGCCCACGTCGGCCAACAATTGGGTCGCTAGCTCTCGCCCCTCTTTGTCGCGCAACTTGCGCTGCCGGCGGATCCCAAACAGGACGTTCTCCTCCACCGTCATGCTGTCGAACAGCGCCGAATACTGGAAGACAAACCCCGTATGCGTGCGCAGTTGATCTGGGCTGCGACGGAGCGAATCACCCATGATGGTGATATCCCCCTCGCTGGGCATCAAAAGCCCGCCGACGCACCGCAAGAAGGTGGTTTTGCCGCCGCCGCTGCCGCCCAGCACCGTGACGATCTCGCCCGGGGCAATGTCGAGCGTGATCTCTCGGAGCACCCACTTTTGGTCAAAGCGGTGCCCCAGATCCGTAATCCGGATGGCCGGCTCAGCGGCCGGCGACAGGTTGGGGGGCTCGGGCCGCTCGGACACGCTCAATGGTCTCTTCGGTGACTTCTCGTTCAAAGCTTCGGTAGCCCGCCAGCTTGAATCCATGACGATCCGCAAGGCGTCGGGTTTCTTCGACTTGTTCCACCGACACGTCCTTGCCCAGGGTGAAATTCTCGTAGCGCCCGTCCAGCGCCAGCATGATGGTCTCGCTCATGCAGGCGTACGCCGTCTTGGGCGGGAACCCGAAGTTGAACCCAAAATCGGCGTTCGCCCCCGGTACGGCCACCACGCCGCCTTCAATCACCAGCACATCGGTGCGTTCTTTGGCCACGCGCACCGAGACGTCGCGCGGGCGCGCCACATCGCACACAACCGATCCCGGCTTAAGGTGCTTGGGTTCAATCACCGCCGCCTCGCTGCTGGTTACGGTCACGATCACGTCCGCCTGGCTCAGCACGGTGTAGTCGGTGCCGCCTTGGGCGCGCGGGAGTTCCGCCGCCAGGGCCTCAGTGCGGGCCTGGTCGCGGCCAATGACAAAGGTGTTGGCAAAGAGCGGGGCCATCACGCGGGCGCAGGTTTGGCCAATGGAGCCGGTTGCGCCCACCACCGCCAGGGTGGCCGAGTGCGTGTCAATCCCAACTCGCCGAGCGGCATCCAGAGCACCTTCAATGGCCGTCTCGACCGTGTAGCTGTTACCGGTGGTCACCGCAATCGGGCTGCGCTGGGCCACGGTGATGCCGCCATCCCCCACCACGCTGGTAAAAGCCCCCAGGCCAATGATCTTCGCGCCCTCCTGGTGGGCAATCTCCGCGCACTGCACGATGCGCCCGTAGACCTCCTCCAGCGGCAGGTCCTTGGTCATCTGCTTCGGGGTGAGCGGCAAGGCGATGAAGAGGCCGGAGGCTTCGGCCCCGGTGGGCGACACGATGCCCGTGATCTCGCTCACCTTCTGCGGGGATTTGCGCCGGATGATCTCCTCCACCACGCGCTCGGGCAGGTAATTGGTGAACGGATACTTCCGCCCAATATCCCGAATGTGGATCGGGTGGATGACAAAGGCGAAGCGTTCCAAGCGACCTCAGTGTACCGAAGCCGCCCCCGCGACTCCGGAGGTCAGGTCCACCACGGCGGGTGACCAATTGAGATCGTTCAAAACACGCATGTAGTCCTCAGGGGTGATGGTTTCGGGCGACTTTTCCAAATACGCCACGATGACCCCTTCCATCACGTTGGTGGCAAAGGTCTCGCCCTCAATCACCGGGGTGGTGGTGATGGCCCGGCTCACCCCCGCCGCCCGCAAGAAGTCGTAATCCGCCTGGCGCAGAGTCTGGGTAAGAATCGACTTCCCCTCCATCCGGTCCGGGGCGTACCGCCGGATATAGTGCCAGTCCCCGGCGATCACATCGGCTTCCGCGAAGATCTTCGGGAACTTCGGGTCCCTCGTCTCCTGCTTACTCCCCGTGGGATAGAACCACTGAATCGGCATCAGCGTGATGATCGGCAGGATGGCGCTGGCGATCCGCTGGACCGCCCGGTAACTCCGCACCGGCAGCGGCAACCCCAGCCCAAAGAGCAGGTCGCCATAAATCACCCGGCCGCCCTGTGCGTCCAGGGCTTGTGCCATGCCGTAGCGGTCCACCGCGCTCACCAGCAGCGTGCAAAGTGAGCGGAAATCCACAATGCCCTCGCGCGCCAGGTACTCAATGGTCTGGCGTTCCAGGGTGTGCTTCAGGCCGCTGCCGTCCACCACCGGGGTCTTCTTCACCCCCGCAATCAGGCTTTCTACATCCCGGAAGGCGTAGCGCTTGGTGCCGCTCACCACCCACCGGTCCGCGCCGCCGATGCCGAGGGCCGCGACTTCCCCGTCCAGCTCTTCCATCATGCGGCGGAAGGCCGCCCGGTCCCCGTCCGTCCCGATCCTCTCGATGCGGAACGACTGACCAAGCAAGGTGACTTCCGCCACCTTGTTCCGCTTGCTGCTGCCTAGGCTAACGCTAACGACCCGCTTCACGATTTACCGAATCACGGGCGAACGGCGATGCATTCGATTTCGACGTCCACACCCTTCGGCAGGCCGGCCACGGCCACCGTGCTGCGGGCCGGCGGCGGGCTGGCCATGTGCCGCCCGTAGACTTCGTTCACCGTACCGAAGTGGTCCATGCTGCTCAGGAAGATCGTGGTCTTCACGATGTTCTCCATCCCCAGCCCCATCGCGCCCAGCAGGGCCTTGATGTTTTGGCAAACCTGCTCGGTCTGGGCTTCGATGCTGTCCATCACCAGTTCGCCTTCTGGCGTGAGCGGGATCGAGCCGCTCAGGAACACCAGGGTGCCCGAGGCGATGATGGCCTGGCTATACGGGCCGATGGCGGCGGGAGCGGCGGTGGTCGCAAAAGCTTCGCGATGCATGCCCCGCAGGTTACCGAAGACCGAGGCCGTGCGAGAGGCTTCTTGGTGCCACATGGAGTGACCCCACGCGAGCCACGCCGTGGTTGGCCGTCACGATCTGGCCGATGGCGCGTTCCATGCCGCCGCCCAGGCTCACCGAGACCTGGCCACCGTGCGAGATGTTGTAGCCCTGCACACCCTTGCCCGCGCGGCCATCCGCAAAGCGCAGGCGCACTTCGGAGTGTTCTTGGTCCACCTCGCGCAAGCTAGTGAAGTCCACGGTCATTCCTAACGCCGGGCGATTGAGGTCCGGCCACAACAGCCCGACTTTGCCCGAGTGCCCGCCGATCAACTCGCCGGTGACCCCATCAAACACCCACTGGCCCTTGCCCGCCAGAACCTTGGGCGGCACCGGGTTGCGGTCGGCGGCAAAGAAGTACGACCACGTTCGCATCTGCGAGTGCTCGACAATCATCAGCGCGAGCGTGCTCATCGTGCCTTCGTTGTCGAACACCTTGAAAACGTGTTCGAACATGTGGAACCGCGTCGTCGTGAGCGTCCGGGTGGGCAGGCTGCCAAAGAATTCGATGTGCGTGGTGGCCTCGGCCCCGAAGCGGCCCGTAGGCACGCGCAACGGCGACAACCGTTCCGGTGCCACCACCCCTTCCGATTCGCCGTAGCACCCCAGGATTTGGGCTCCGCTATAGAGATCCACAAGAACGCCATCCGCGCCCACGCCCACCAGGGCCTTCCGTAGCGGCAGGGCCTGTTCGTCTCGGAACCCCAGCAGCACCCCTTCGATCGGCGTGACTTCAAAACGCAGCAATCCTAAGGCGCCTTGAGTGGTGAGAGCAAACTCCGGGGCAGACATACCCCTTTGCATCGCAAGGGATGTGCCAAAGACCGACAGGGCACCCATCAGGCACCCCATCGGTCAAGGAATGTTGCTACGCGCTCAAGCGAGCGATTAGCGCTTCATGTTGATCAGGTCTTGCAGCATCTCGTCCACCGTGGTGACCACCCGGGTGTTCGCTTGGAAGCCGCGCTGCGTCACGATCAGGTCGGTGAACTCCGTCCCAATGTCCACGTTGGATTGCTCCAAGAAGCCCGCATTGACTTGGCCCCGGCCGCCACTGCGCGGCGCCCCGATGACCGGCACCCCCGAGTTATCGGTGTTTCGATAGAGGTTGCTGCCTTGGCGCTCCAGGCCGCCCGGGTTCGAGAAAATCGCCATGGCAATCTGGCCGAGCGAGCGGGTGAGACCGTTGGTGTAGATGCCCGTGATGACGCCATCCGCACCCACGCTGTAGTTCTGCAAAGAGCCCGGACCGTAACCGTTCTGGTTGGCGGCCTGGATCTGCATATCGGTGGCCAACTGGCTGAAGGCCGAGAAGTCCATCTCCACGTCAAACGCGGGCACACCCGAGGCCGGCGGCGGCGTGAACGTGGCCGAACCCGTTCCCCCCGAGACAATCGTGCCGTCGGTCGGGTCGAAAGTGATGGTGCCCGAGCCGGTGGCCGTCACGGTGGTACCGGCGACGCTCCAGTTCCACGTGTTCGGCGAAGCTCCTTCTGTAAGAGTCACAGTCACGTCATGCGATCCGCCCAGCGGGTCATAGACACGCACTAGGGAGGATGTCGACGCAGTGCCCGCCGCCGTGAACTCACGAGAGTCCAGGTTGCCAGCCCAGGTCACCGCCGTGGTCTGTTGTACGGCCGTGCGCTGGCCAATCGGAATCTGCAGCGCGCTGGCTTCGCCCACCGGGGCGTTTGTATCAATCGCGCCGTCCACCGGGTTGGCAGACCAGCCCAGGAGTCGTTCACCGGTCGAGCGGTGCACGAGATAGCCGTTGGCATCGAGGTCAAATGTGCCGTCGCGAGTGTAAGCAATGCGCTCACCGTTGCTCACGGCAAAGAATCCGTTGCCCTGCACCGCAAAGTCAGTTTGGCGATTGGTGGCGTTCAGGCTTCCCTGTTCCATATTGGCGTCGGTGCCGCTGGTCAGCACCCCGAGTCCGTATTGAATTGGGTTAAGACCCCCACGGCTGTCGGTCGGGCGCGTGGCCCCCCGCACCGTCTGGGCCATCATGTCGGTAAACGACACGCGGGTGCCCTTGTAGGCCGTCGTATTCACGTTGGCCAGGTTGTTCCCGATCACGTTCATGCGCGTTTGTTGCGCTTTGATACTGGCGACGCCAGAAAGCATGGCTTGTAGCATTTGTTCCTTTGGTTTATGATTCGTTGGGCTCCCTTCTCATCAAGAGAGCCCAGGGTCAGGGGTGGATTGCTGTGAGCATTCAGCTCGCTTGCCATGCGTCCCGGAGGGTCAATCCGAGTCCCGCTTGTTTTCCACCTGGAGTGTCGATTTAGGGAAGGTCAAACAATGACGGCTGAGTCAATGTTCGTAAAAACGTTTTCCTTGAGGCTTTGTTGGTCCACGGCCGTAATGACGGTGCGATTGCGCACACTCACCACCAGGGCCACATCGTCAATCATCACGAGGCTTTCCTTGGCGCCCTTCTCGGCGGCGCGGTCCACCCCATCCAGCACGCGCTCCCATTGGGCGCTATCCAGCTGAATCTCACGGCTCTGCATCCGGGTCGCGGCGTGGCCACTCACCTTCAGGCGATCCGTGAGCAGCGAAGCAAAATCCGGTCCCGTGGTGGTGCCGGGGGCACCCGCCGGGGCGGTGGGTCGCAGCGCCGTCGGCTGCGTTTGCACCAGCTGCTGGATCTTCGCGTTTTGAATGGGATTCGACATGGCGCTTAGTTCTTCACTTGCTGGACGTGGCTGAGCTGGATTTCGACGCTACCGCCGTTGGCTTCTTGGACCACCAGGTAGGGGTCGCCATCTCGCACCAGGACCTTGGTGACCTTGCCTTCCAGCATGTCCACCTTGTAGCTTTCCGCCGTATCCGGTCGCACGGCGACGACCGTCTTGCCGAGATAGGAGCTGGCCTGCTGCATATCCACACTGGTTTGCAGCTTGCCGAGGCCGTCGACCTGACCGAGTTGCGCGATCTGCGCAAACATCTCCGCATCCTTCATCGGGTCCAGCGGGTTTTGGGTCGAGAGCTGAACGGTCAAGAGCCGGATGAAGGTTTCGGTGTTGAATTCACTTCGGCCCTTCTGGTTCGGGTTCTTGAACCCATTCATTTGAGTGACGGGATCGATCATGTTCTTAAAGGCGGGTATCTAGCCCGAGGGTCGAGGCCGGAGCAGGGCTCGGCGAGGATTCGTAAGTTTCGGTGAGGCGACCGGCATCGCCCAGGTAAGAGCTCGGACCGGAATCCGAGAATCTTTGGCCACCAAATGATGGGTTTTGCTGATTGGCACCCTCTTGGCCAACGTTGAAGTCCATCAAAGAGAAGCCCTTGCTTTCGATGCGTTGGGCGAGTTCAGGTCGTTGCTGCACAAGGGCGGCGGCGAGGCGCTGGTCGTTCGTTTGGATATCAGTTTTCACCTGATTCCCTTCCACATTCAGCAAAATATTGATATCGCCGAATGCTTCGGTTGCCAATCGAATCGTGACCGTTCCCGCATGGCGAGCGGTCAGAGCGTTCTCTAGTCGTTCGGCCACCTGACGGATAACGTGCTGTCGGTCGGTCGATTGATCGATTTCAGCGGCATTCGTCGGCTCGGTCGCCGTGGCGTTCACGTTGGACTTGACGGTTTGAGATTCGCCGAGAAGCGGAGTCGCGAGTTCGGCTTCCTCACCGGATTCACCGGGGTTCCCGGCTCCAAACTCCATGCCACCACTCGCGTCAGCGTTGGCGGAGAGCACCGCCGCGACCGTTTGGTTGGTAACCGGAGAGGACGAGGAGTTTGTATTCGGCGTCGGGGTGTTGACCGCTTCCGGCATCACCTCGGCCACCGGCTTGTCGGCGTAGGTCACCTGAAGAACGGAAACCCCCTGCGGCGTCTTCATCGCGTTCGCGATGGCCGCATCGGCGTCGGTCGGCGTCGCGGCTTGCGGGGTGCCAGTGGTAGCTTCAGCGGTCGGGTTTACGGCTCCCGGGACGACGGGCGTCTCGGGGTTAGCCGCTTGCGCAACCATATCGGGAGTGACCATCTGAGCCACGACCGCAGAGGAAATGGGCAAGGTGGCCGTGGTGAGCGGAGCCACTGAGGAGTTGGCGGCACTCGTCCATTCGGCAAGCGCAGCGACACTCGGAATGCGCGGGTCTTGGCCGCCCCAGGGCAACGGGACCAAACCAAGCGGGTCCAACAACGGATGCGCGATGACCCCCTCTCCGGGTTCTTCACTAGCCAGGGTCTCCACCGATGGCGTCTCGCCTTCCGGACTCTGGGCCAGCTTGCTATCGGGGTCAACTTCAGGACCCTGATTCGCTTCCAGAGCGGGTCGGACCGATTTCTCATCCAGGACTTGTTCAAAGTCCGGCTTCGAGCTCGTATCTCGACTTTCCGGGAGGGGACTTACCTCGGCCTTGACCCCCAAAATCGGGTTCAAAGCAACGCTCGTCATTTGACGATGAGAGTTTCCTCCACGTTGTGTATCGGACCAAGGGGCCGCGCTCTTTAGGGCGACCTCAAAAATAAGCTAAACTCTGCTCGTCAGAAGAGCTTGGTTTGAAGGGGCATGACCTCCCTTCCTGAGTGAGCTTCGGACAATGCGCAAGGCGACACAAATGGCCCGGAAAACAAAGCAGGACGCGACCCCCACGAATTTATCGACCCCCACTGACCCCACTCCTACCAGCGTAGAGTCTCCCGAACCGAAGCCGACCCGGCGAACCCGAAGACCACCCAGTGATGAAATCACCATCGAGCCGGTGGTGAAGTCGCGCCGAGGGCGCACGCCCAAAGCGGCGGCGGAACCCGAAGCCGCGCCGGCGGCTCCCGCCAAGACCCGACGTGCCCCCGCCAAGAGCAAGGCCGCCGAACCGGTAGCTGAAGTGGCAGCCGAAACGGCACCGAAGGAAGCGGCCCCGAAGGCCAAGACGACCCGTGGTCGTACCTCCAAGTCTGCAGAAGTGAAGTCGGAAGCTCCGGCCGCCAAGGCCGCCAAGGCACCGACTCGCCGCCCTGCCCCTGCGCGCGCCGCGAAGAAGGACACGGCCAGCGATCCCTCGGCGATGCTCGAATCTCTCGGCTTTGCCGGCCTCTCCTGGCGACCGAAGTCCGCCGGCCCCGTCCCGACCGATGCCGACGAGACAACCCCCGATTCCGGCACCGACAACGAATCAGAAGCCAAGCCCGCCTCCCGAGGCGACCGGACGCGCGGCCGCAACCGTCGCGACCGACGACCCGAAGCCCCCGCTGAGGAGGTAGCGGCCGAATCCAAGGCAGAAGAAGAAGCCAAGCCCGCCGCCCGCGAGGACAAGGAGCGACGAGGCCGCCGCAACCGACGCCAAGACGAGCCCCGAGTCGCCGAAACCGAAACCCCGGAAGCCACCGAAGCCACGGACGAAGCCCCGGCCCGTCCGCGAGCCCGTTTCCGCGAGCGCCCGGCCCCCAAGCAGGCCGTGGTCGCCCCGCCCGAACCAGTGGTGCCCGTCCGCGAGCCCATCGCGATCCCCTTGGACGCCCCGCAGGTCGTGGTGCGAGATGGCGTGCCCATCCTCACCAAGAATCAAAAGGCGCTGGCCCCGCACTTCTTCTTTGCGGCCGCGCTCGAGCCCAAGCGACTGGAAACGGTGAAGGAAGAGATCAAGCTCGCCGCCGAGCACGGCACGCACCTCATTTCCCTCCTTGTGGAGCTTGAAGTCAATGAAAACGCCGTGGATGATGCCGTCGCCATGGCGGCCTACTTGCTCAAGCAAGTGACGGAGGTCAATCCCGAGGCCCTCATCCAGTTCCGCGTCGCGTTTGTCGCGCCCAAGGACTGGGAGAAGACGTACAAGAATGCCCGGTTCATCGGGGAAGACGGGATGCTGGCCGATCCGAGCGTCAGCGACGATACCTTCTGGAACGACGCCGAAGACTGCCTGGCCCGGTTCATCCGCAAGCTCCGCAAGATGCCGTTTGCCGACCACGTGCTGGGAATCCACCTGGAACGCGGCGAATGGTTCTTCCCGATGGATGGTGGCTACGACAATTCCATCTCTTCCACCGAGAAGTTCCGCCAGTGGCTCCGCGCCCGCTACCGCAACGACATCGTCACGCTGCGCGCCTCGTGGTTCGATGGCAGTGCCGACTTCGACACCGTGCAAATCCCACCGATGACCGAGCGGCGCAGCTTGGAAGAAACGTTCGTCCGCACCGACCGCAAGTCACGCCGATGGGTGGACTACCACCTCTTCCTCAGCGACACCACGCACGAGCGGATTACGAACCTCGCCTACTGCGTCAAGAAGGAGAGTGAAGGCACCTATCTGGTGGGGGTCAGCTACGGCTACACCTTCGAATGGTCGCACCCGTACAGTGGTCACCTCTCGCTCGGCAAGCTTCTCCGCTGCGCCGACGTGGACTACATCGCCGGCCCGCCCAGCCACGAAACCCGTCTGCCGGGTGCCCTCGCGGCCTTCCCCGGCCCCATGGATAGTTTCGCTCTCAACGGCAAGCTTGCCCTCTCGGAAGAGGACTACAAGACGCCTATCAGCGGCCGCGAAGAACCGGACTCCTACAATCCGGTCATCAAGACTCCGCAGGCCCTCGAAAACGTGCACTGGCGCGGCGCGGGTCTCACCCTCGCTCACGGCGGTGGCAACGTGTGGATGGACTCGTGGGGCAACGGTTGGCTGAATAGCCCGGGCATCTGGGCGCGCGCGGAAAAGATTCAGACCGCCCAGCGCATGCGCATGCAAGCGCCGATGACGGCTCCGGACGTGGCGCTGCTCATTGACGAGCGATCCCTGGCCTACCTCGCCGACCGCGAAGCCTTTGACGACCTGGTCAAGCAAGTGCGCGAGTCCTTGCTCCGCTCCGGCCTGAGCGTGGGTTGCTACCTCATCAGTGATCTGGCCCACCGCGAAAACTTCCCGGAAAGTCGCCTGTACATCTTCGTCAATGCCTGGGATGTGCGCCCCGAAGTGCGCAGCGCCATCAAGTCGCGTTTGCAGCGCGACAACAAGGTGCTGTTCTGGCTCTACGCCGCTGGCCTCTTTGAAGCCGGCCGTGAAAGCCTGGAGCGAGCGCGAGAGATCACTGGCATCGCCATTCGCCCGCAGCCGTTTGCCAGCCGCAGCGGTACTACGTTGCTCAACACGCGCGAGCCCCTGTGCCAAGCCCTGGATGAGCGCAAGCTCGCCGAAGGCGGCACGCTCTCGCCCAGCTACTTCGCCATTCCCGAAGTGGGCGTGCTCTTGGGCGAATACAGCTCCACCGGCCTGCCCAGCTTTGTGGTCAGCCCGTTCGATGAAGATCCGGACCCCAGCAAGCACTGGTTGTCGGTGTTCCTCGGCGAGCCGATTGTGAGCCCGGCCCTGTTCCGCGAGCTCGGCACCATCGCCGGCGCGCACGTTTGGTCGTTCGATGACGACGTGATTTGGGCTCGCCCGCCCTTCCTCACCATCCACGCCAAGGGCACGGGCCCGCGCACCATTGCGTTGCCGGACCAGTGGTCGGCCTACAACCTGGTGAGCAATGAATGGGTCACGGTGGAGAACCATGCAGTGCGCTTCAACGCGCTCGATGGCCACACCTATTCGTTCTTGGTCGGCATGCGCGGTGATATCGAAGCCTTGCTGAAGGGGGCCGGTGAAGGTGGTGATGCCGTGGACGTGCAGACCCTGCGCGCCAACCAACCGGACCACGCCAACGCCATGGACCTGGACGTGCCCATCATGCAGCTGGGCGAGTGGGTTGAAGAAACCTGGAGTGAGGACCTGGCCGATGACTTCTTGCTGAAGCCGTCGTTCCTGGAAATCGACCGGCGACAAGAGGAAGCCATCGCCATCCAAGATGAAATGGCTCCGGACCGCCGCCGCCGCAACAACCGCCGCAACCGCCGCGATCGCGGGGGCCAAGAAGAAGGTTCACGGCGTGGACGCGAGGGTGCGGATCGGCAGGAAGCCGAACCGGATTCCATCAACGTGTTCTTCCGCAAGCGAGACTAAGGCATGGCAGCGTATCGAAGTGGTTTTGTTGCGGTAGTCGGGCGGCCCAACGTGGGCAAAAGCACGATGGTGAACGCCCTGGTGGGCGAGAAGATCAGCATCGTCTCCGACAAAGTGCAAACCACTCGGCGGCGCGCCCTGGGCGTGCTGACCACGGGCGAATACCAAATCGCCTTCATCGACACGCCGGGAATCCACGCCCCCCACCACCGACTTGGCCGTGCCCTGAACGAGACGGCCAAGACCTCGCTGGTGGATGCGGATGTGGTGCTGATCGTCGTCAATGGAGGCCAAGACCCCACCGCCGAGGATCGCCAAATTGCTGAACTCATGCGCCAGTCCAACCTGATTGGCGAGAAGCGCGTTCATCCGGTCATCTTGTGCATCAACAAAATGGACCTGCTGAAGCCCCACTATGTGGAGCCGCGCTGGACGGCCTTCCACGAGCTCTTTGAACCTGACGACGCGATCATGACGTGCATGACCAAGGAGCACAACCTTAAAGAGTTGGTTGCGCTCTTGGTCTCAAAGCTGCCCGAAGCGGCCCCGATGTACGACGAAGACACCTACACGGACCAGTCCATGCGCACACTCTCCGCCGAGATTGTGCGCGAGAAGGCCATCCGCCAGCTTCGCCAAGAAGTGCCCCACGCCCTTGCCACCTACGTGGAGGAATGGGAGGAAGAGGAGCGCCGCACCGTTATAAGTTGCGTTCTGCTGTGCGAGACCGAAGGGCAAAAAGCCATCCTGATCGGCAAACGCGGCAAGATGCTACGAACGGTTGGCACTGAAGCCCGACTCGAAATCGAAAAATTGATCGAACGCCCGGTGTTCCTGGAATTGTTCGTTAAGGTTCGCACGGATTGGCGGCAAAGCGAGCGTCACCTGCGTGAACTCGACTACCTGAATGGGGGATAATCGCGGCGTGCGGGTCGTGATGCTTTCTTGGGAATACCCGCCCCGGATCGTCGGGGGGATCAGTCCGCACGTCTACGAACTCTCGCCCGAACTGGTGAAGCGCGGCATCGAGGTCCACGTCGTCACCAAATCCACCCCGAAAGCGCCCAACGAAGAGATTGAGCCCAGCGGCGTCCACGTTCATCGCGTGGACCTGGCCCGCGAACCCGTCAATTTCGTGGACGAGATTCAGCTGCTGAACAAAGCCACCGACCTCCGGTGCCGCCAACTGCTCGAAGATTGGCGCGAAGAGGGCCGCCCCACTCTGTTCCATGCCCACGACTGGCTGAGCCTGGATAGCGCCCGTGAGCTGAAGTACGAGTACCAGCTCCCCATGGTGGCGACGGTGCACGCCACCGAGCAAGGCCGCCACGGTGGCATCCACAACGATCTCAGCCGCTACATCCACGAGCAGGAGTACTGGCTGACCTACGAAGCCTGGCGTGTCATCGTTTGTTCGCAATTCATGCGGCAAGAAGCGCACCGGCTGTTCGCCTGCCCGTTTGACAAAATTGATGTGGTCTTCAATGGTGTGAACGCTGAGAAGTTCCAGTTCGAAGCCACCGATGCCGAGATCGCCGAGTGGCGCGGCCGGCTCGCCCGCCCCGACGAAAAGATCGTCATGTACGTCGGCCGTTTCGTGCGGGAGAAGGGCATCCATGTGTTGTTGAACGCTGCCTCGGTGGTGCTGGCCGAGGAACCGAACACCAAATTTGTCATCGTTGGCGGTGGCGACCGCACCAACCTGGAGCGCTTCGTGCGGTGGTACGGCCTGCAGGATAAGGTTTTGTTCACCGGCTTTATGGCCAATCGGTCATTGCACCAGCTCTACCGGGTCGCCGATGTCGCCGTCTTCCCTTCGCTTTACGAGCCGTTCGGAATAGTGGCGCTGGAAGGCATGGCCGCCGGGTGTGCGGTGGTGGCGAGTGATGCGGGCGGCCTGAAGGAAGTGGTGCTCCACGACGTGAACGGCACGAGCACCTACGCGGGCGATGCCGGCAGCCTGGCTTGGGGCATCCTGCGGGTCATCCGTGACCCGGCCCGCGCCCAGCGGCTGAAAGAGAACGCCGATAAGCGGCTGCAAACCGATTTCCACTGGAGCAACCTGGCCGAGCAAACCCACAAGGTGTACGACCGGGTGTGGCGCGAGTTCTTAGAAAGCCCATGGGCCGAGCGCACGCTCTGGCCGATCCACCCGAACGCTGACGAGATGGCGGCGCGCCTGCGGGTGAAAGAAAAGGCGAAGACCGGCGCTTTCGTGCCGAACCCCGCCCCGATTGTGCCCGCGCCCGAAGTCAAGATCGACCCCGATGCGGCGCTGGCGGCCGGAAAGCCGGAAGCCCTCGAGGAAGAATCGTAGTCCTCTCCATCCTCCCGAGGGCTTAGCCTTAGCCTGGGCGAGTTCAGTTACTCGACGACCAAGTTTTGGCGGCGTTCCAGGCTGTGTTTTGGGCAATCTGGGCGTTCATGGAGTACTCGCCATCCCCGCCTCCGCTGCCACCGCCGGATTCAAACCCGGACTGGGCACCAATTCCCCACTCATTGAGGGCCTGGTCGAACTGTGCGGCCAGCATCATGCGTTGCTCGGCACTCGCGCCCATCCACTGCTGGCGAAGGCCCGCGTAAAGCTTCGGCGCATTGGCAATCAGCAACTGAGCCTGGGCATCCATAGTCGGCAGCTCCTGCAAAATTCCCATGCGGACCTGGTTGATGTCGTCCATCGTCACCCCTTCGGTCGATCGGCCGGCGGCGTTCCACATGAACCACAGCATCTCCATGAGCGCATCAATGTCGCCTTCGCTGATGTCTTGGTCCCACTCTTCCTTGGTCGGTTGGGCGGCCACACGCTGCACGGAAGCTCGGCGCCGAGTGATCGCATCCCACATCACTTGGGCGTAGCCAATTCCCATTTCCGCGCCTCGGGAGAAGGCCTGCTCGAACACGGCCCGGCCCTCATTGCGGCTCTGCTCGATCTCGGCTTGGCTGCCCGTCGTGAGGGTCTTCAGCAGTTCCGCGCCTTGCAGTGCCAGCACTTGCTTGCCTTCGGCATCGGCGGAGTTGTAGTACTCCACAAATCGGGCCCGGGTGGCCTCGAATTCAGCCTCCGTCATCTGGATGTCGAACAGGATCTCGATGACTGTAACGAAGTTCGCCACCGAACCGTAAGTGAGCGGCGGCTGGCCCGCCACAATGACCTTGCTGGCCGATTCGCGCTGGAAATTGCCATCCACACGCTGCTCCACCGTGCGCATTGCGCCTTGGCTTAGGAATCCGCCTTGGCGGCCGCCACCCGTGCTCGACGAGCCACCAGCCCCTCGCGCCAGCGGCGTGCGGCCTTCAACGGCCACCGTCTGTGCGGCTTCATCCACGGCCTTCATGCCGGCGGCATCATTGGCCTTGGCGTAGGGCATGATGACCAACGCATTGTTGGTGCCGCACACGGCCAGCGCGTAACCCTTCCAGGCCTGGCCATCCTCATCCTTAAACTCCAGCGTGAGCTTGGTGGCTTTGCGCCCTTGGTAAGTCGTTTCGGCCCGGCTTTGCTTGGTGACGGTCGCTTCGGCCGAAACCAACTGAATCGTCACATCCAGCAGGGCCTTGTTCACCGTCGGGTGTTGGCTGGCATCAAAGGGCGTCGGGGACTTGTACGACAAGATGTCCACGTGGGCGCTTTCGTCGTTCTGGGGGTCTGTAATCTCGGTGAGGAAGGCGCCATCACCCAGGTCGTAACGCTCGGCCTTGTATCCACTCGGAAGGTCAATGGCAAATGCACCGCCCGGATCGGAATACCCGGCTGACGTACTGACGACAGCGGCTAACAAGAATGCACGCAAGAGCATGCCTTGAATTGTATGTTGCCGATCAATCGAATGTCATCGGGCGGACTTTTTCTGTCTTTTCTCAACTACTGATGGCGAACATTGACAAGTATCGCATCCCTGTTGACCTGACCAACGGCTCACAATGAGCTTTCTTACGATATAGACCAGGGACAAGAGAATGGCCGCACCGACTACAAATCCATCCATCACGCAACGCCTCGGAACAGTTGGTAAGTCACGATGGCGAAAACATACGCCAGGATCGTCATGTACCAAAACGCGAACCACGCCCACTTCGCGCTCTTGGTTTCGGCCTGAATCGTCGCCACGGTGGTCAGGCATTGGCAGCACAGCGCAAAGAACACCATCATGCTTAGCGCGTTGCCCAGGTTCATCAGAGGCGTGCCGTCGGGGCGGGTGGCGGTAGCAAGGGCCGTGCGCAGCTCCTTCGAGTCTTCTCCCTCACCCATCCCAAAGATGACACTCATCGCGCCCACCACCACTTCGCGGGCCGGAAAGGCCGCGACGAGTGAAGTGGTCAGGCGCCAGTCAAAGCCCGCGGGTTCAAACGCCGGGGCCACCGCCCGCCCGAAGCGGCCAAGGTACGACTGCTCCAACTGGTACTGAGCCTCAAACGTCTCCAGCGAAGTGACCTCCTGTTGGGCCGAACTCAGCTGGTTGTAGGCCGTCGCGGCATCCGCCGGGGAGCTCTGCGGGAAGTAGAGCGCCGCCCAAATCAGGATCGTCATCGCGAGGATCACGGTGCCCGCCGTGGTCACAAAGGTCTTGGCCTTGTTCCCCATCGTCGCCAAGACATCCCGCCAGCGCGGCCACTGGTAGCGCGGGAACTCTAGCAAGAACGGCAATCGGGGCCCTTTCAGTACACCCCGGTTCAAAATCCAAGCCACCGGCACCGCCACGGCCAGGCCCAGCAAGTGCATGATAAAGAGCGTCAGGCCGGCCACGGCCGTCCCGTATTTGGGCTCAATAAACACCCCAATCAGCAACACGTACACCGGCAAGCGCGCACTGCAGCTCATCAAAGGGGCCACCAGAATCGTAGCCAAGCGCGCCTTGGGGTCGGGCATCACGCGCGCCGCCATCACGCCCGGAATCGCGCAGGCGTAGCTGGATAGAAGCGGGATGAACGCCCGTCCATTGAGGCCGCACCACCCCAGCAGACGGTCCATCAAGAATGCGGCCCGCGCGAGGTAACCCGTTCCTTCTAGCACCGAGATGAAGAAGAAGAGGATCATGATCTGGGGCAAGAAAACCAGCACCCCACCAACGCCTCCAATCACGCCATCCACCACAAGGTCATGAACCAAAGGCGTCCCCGCCAGCATCGGCGAGACCGCATCGCTCAGCGCCCCCATCGCCGCTTCAATGCCATCCATCAAGGGGGTGGCCAGGGTGTAAATGCTCTGGAACACCAGATACATCAGTGCGGTGAAAATAAGAAGCCCCCACACCCGGTGGGTGAGGATGCGATCAATGCGGTCCGTGCGCGACTGCACAGGAGAGGACTCGGCCGGTTCCACTTGCTTGCGCACCGAGGCCGCCCACGCGTACCGGGTTTGCGAGTCCAAAACCTTGCCGCTGAGGTTTGCCCCCAGCAGGTCTTCGCGGCATTCTGTGAGAGCGGCGCGGAAGTCATCTGAAATGTGCTTGGGCGGCTCCTCTTCGCGGAGCAACCAAAGTCTCAAAGTGTGGATGTTCGGGGCCTGTTTGAACTCCGCCAACCGTTGCAGGGCCACGCGCACCCGTTCCGGGAAACCTAACTCCAGGTCCGGCACCACGGGAGCCTCCAGGGTCCGCTCGATCTGATCTTGCAGTTCCTTGACGCCTTCGTTTCGGTGCGCCACCACCGGCACCACCGGCACCCCCAGGCGCGCCGCCAGGGCATCGCGGTCCAGGTTCGGGGCCACGTCGGTCATGGTCAGGGCCACAATAATTGGCAGGCCAAGCTCAGCCACCTGGCTGTAAAGGAAGAGGCAGCGCTCCATACTGCCCGCATCCATCACGATGACGTAGAGGTCAATCGGGTCATCGCCGCCCTGCAGCACCCGCAGGGCCACCGATTCGTCCTCGCTGATCGCCCGGAGCGAATAAAGGCCGGGAACGTCAATGCACTCCACCACCCGCCCCTGCACGCAGTAGCTGCCCTTGGCGATTTCCACCGTCACGCCGGGGTAGTTGCCAATCTTTTGGCTGCCGCCGGTCAGGACGTTAAAGAGGGTGGATTTGCCCACGTTGGGCTTGCCCACCAGGGCAATGCGCGCAGTCTTTTGCCCAAAAGTGGTGCTCATTCCACCAAGGACACGCGAATCCCGCGTGCTTCACTCCTTCTCAGGCACAGCCGGGCTCCGCGCACTTCGATTTCCACCGGATCCCCAAACGGGGCCACCCGCACCAGCCGAATGATCGTGCCCGGAGTCAATCCCAGCTCATGCAATCGGTCGCTCGCATCACCCAGTTCGTTGATGCGGGCATCCCGGCCAACCGGAATATCTTGGAACGACAGTGGCATGGAGGTCTCGATGACCTAAATCTACCCAAAAAGGTAAGGATTCATTGAGTCGAAGCCAGTCGAAAGGCGGAGTCGGGCGGCGCAACCCCAATCTTGGCGTCCACGTCCCAGGTCCACCGAAGCTTAGTCGTCCCTTCCGGAACCACCACTTGCTCATCCAAAACGAACTGAATCAGGTCGCCTTCCTCCGAAATCACCATCCGGTAGAGGCCGCGAGGCAACGCTTCAGCGTAAGAGCGGTAAGTCCCCGCCACCACATAGCCTTCTCGGTTCCCTACCTGCGCCTTGCCGTCCATTTGGTAGTTGATCAGCTGACCGATGATCGCTTCCATATCCGTCTTGCGGGCAAACACGACGTCTTGCGGCAATGAGCGGTCGATCATCACGCCCACCGCAATGCCATAGAGCTCCTGAACCGTTTTCGTCACGCCGTCGACCTTCACGGGCTCCTTGAGCGGCGTAAGCCTCTGGTCCAGCAGACCTTCGGGGCGCGTGTAGGTCACGACTTCGCCATCGCTCACACAGAACATGGACGCCTTCTGGCCATCCACCTTGGCTTGCCGCAAGAACATCCTGCTCCCTTCCGTGAACCCGAACGAAGTCTCCACCCGCACCTTGCCGCGCCCATCATCAATGGTCAGCAAGATGTTGCCGGTCATGGACTTGGCGGCGTGGTAACGCGCGAACATCTTCGAGACCAATTGGCCCGCCGTGAGGTTCTGGGCGCTGGCCGAGGGTTGCGCGGCGGCAAGGAGAAGGAGCGTGGTCATCATTTGGTTTCCGAGGAGTCTGCAGAACTGGACGATTGGGCGCGGTTCCAGGGCACATCGTCAATCCCTTGGTCGTGGTTCGCATATCGCGCCGCCATGAAGAGGTAATCCGAAAGACGATTGAGATACCGGACTATGATGCCGCGCACTTCTTGATCTTGAGAAAGCGCCACCATCGCCCGTTCCGCGCGCCGCGCTACGGTACGGGCATGGTGCAAGTGCGCCGAACTCACGCCGCCACCGGGCAGGATGAAGTTCTTCAGCGGTTGCAGGGAGGACTCCAAGGTGTCCATCTGCTGTTCAAAAACTTCCACGGTGCCCTGCAGGTCGGCCTCTTGGTGGAAACGATGCCCGATCGGCGCCGCGATCTCGGCCCCGATGTCAAAGAGCCGGCTCTGCACTTCGTTCAGCACTTGGGCCACCTTCGTCGGAAGCCCGTGGGCCAGGGCCACGCCCAGGCAGGCGTTGAGTTCATCTAGCTCGCCCACCACGTGGATAACGTGGGCGTCCTTGCGCACACGTTCGCCCCCGATCAAGCCAGTTTCGCCTGCGTCGCCGGTGCGCGTGTAGATTCTCACGGCGTTCGGCCCCTTAGCACGCACATGGCAAATTTCGGCAGAGTGGCGACCTTGCTAATCTTCTTCGGGTTCAAAATCACGCGCCAAAGCCACTCCATTCGCACCGCTTGCACCACTTTCGGGGCGCGCTTCACTTGCCCTGAAAGCACATCCAGCGACCCGCCGATCCCCATGCCAATCCGGAAACCGATCTGCTCTTGGTACTTGGCGAGGAATTTTTCTTGCCGGGGGATGCCCATTGCAACGAGTAGGATGTCGGGCTTGGTGGCGGCCACATCCTTCACAATTTCTGGTTCTTCCGCGGCGGCATAGTAGCCATCTCTCGCCCCAGCAATCCGGAGGCCCGTGTAGCGCTCTTGCAAGGCCCGCGCGGCCATCTCGGCCACCCCTGGCGAGCTGCCGAGCAAATACACGCTCTTCCCTTCTTGGGCCGCAATCTCGCAAAGCCCGCTCACCAGGTCAACCCCCGTGACTCGATCCTGCAAGTGAATGCCTTGGCGGCGCAGGGCCCACACCACCCCGTAACTGTCGGGAGTATTGAGGGCCGCACGTTGATAGATGGCCTTGAGTTCAGGATCGGACTGCGCGAGGTAAATCCCTTGGGAATCCGAGGTGAGAAGGAGGCGGGACTCGGGCTGATGGAGCCATTGGCGAGCCCATTCCAGGGTCTCCGACATGGTCACGATGCCGACCGGAACGCCCAACACGTCTCGAGTTTCGGGGGTCTTCACCGGTGTCGCCGCAGGCTCCATAACCATCCCTTCACTCATTATGCGGAGGAAACCCCCATTCCTCGTCCATTGTGCCTCAATTCCTGGCCCAACTAAGCCAATGGTACACGCAGAAGAGCGTAGAATAGTGATGAACATGGCGAAGGTGATTCGGCTCAAAATCCAACGGCAGAAAGATCGGGCCTCGGCTCCCCACTGGGAGACTTTCGAGATTCCGTACATGGAGAACATGAACGTGATCTCCAGCCTCATGGAACTCCGCAAGAACCCCGTCACCACGGATGGCAAAGCCGTGGAGCCCCCGGCCTGGGAAGCCGCGTGCCTTGAGGAAGTCTGTGGCACCTGCACGATGATCGTCAATGGGATGATCCGCCAAGCCTGCTCGGCCCAGATTGACGAAGTCGGGACGCTGGTGGGCGATGCCTACGAGGTCGAACTCAAGCCGATGTCCAAGTTCCCGCTCATTCGGGACCTCATCGTTGACCGCTCCAAGATGTTCGAGAACCTCATCAAGGTCAAAGCGTGGGTGCCGATTGACGGCAGCTACGACCTTGGCATGGCGCAGCCGCAAGACGACAACGTGCGCAAGCTGCGCTACAAGCTCAGCCAGTGCATGACCTGTGGCTGCTGCATGGAAGCCTGCCCGCAGGTGAACGAACGCACCGAATTCATCGGCCCCGCCGCCATCGGCCAGGCCTTGCTGTTCAATCTCCACCCGGTGGGGCAAGCGCTCTCATCTGACCGTATGGAAGTGATGACGAGCGCAGAAGGCATTACCAACTGCGGCAACGCCCAAAACTGCGTGAAGGTGTGCCCCAAGGGTGTTCCGCTCACCCAAGCCATCGCCGAAATCAACCGCGCCACCACGGTCTACACCGTAAAGAAGTGGCTCGGCCTCGCGGGCTAAGATCAAAAGGAAGGCCGAGAGGCCCGCTAAGCCGGATGGTGGGGAGCAATCTGCTCTCCACCATCGTTGTTTAGTAAACTAGCGTCGGTCGCAACGCCCTGCGACTGGCCACCCCTGGCTTCACCGTTATGCGCAACATCACCCGTTTTCTTGCCTTCGCCCTGTTGGCCATCACAAGCGTGCTGGCATGGGCGCAACCCGAGACGGGCCACGCCAAGTTTAAGGTGCGCCTGGTACCGGCGGATGCGCGCCCCGGTGAGCACGCCCTGCTGATGGTGGACGCCACGGTGGATGCGGGCTGGCACGTTTATGCGCACGAAAACAACGACCAGGTGATCAACCTGCGAGGCGAACCCAAGGGCACCGGGTTCACCACGGCGGGCGAGTTGATGGAATCCAAGTTCTCTGTCCACTACGACGAGATTCTCAAGACGGAGATCAACTGGTTCGAGGGGCCGTTCCACTTCGGCGTGCCCGTCAAGATCGACGCCGGGGCCACGGAACTCAAGGGCAATTACACGATCAACTTCCAGGCTTGCACGCGCAATACATGCGATATCCCGATGGACGTGGAGGTTCCGTTCTCCTTTGCTTTGGGCAACGGGGCGGCGCGGCCTGAGTTTGCCGAACCCGCTAAGGCTCTTGCCCCGGTGGAGCCCAACTTCTACGGCCAGGTTCAATCCGAGACGGGCGATGCCCTGGGCCGGGTGAAGTGGTTTGCGCGGGTGGAGCCCGCCGATGCCCGCCCTGGCGAATGGGTGCGCGTGGTGGCCACCGGCATCCTGGAAGACGGATGGAATTTTTACGCCTCTAAGAACCCCGAAGGCACCTTCCCCTTCGATTTCCAAATCGAATCGCCGGAAGGTTGGACCCTGGGCGAGCTGAAAGAGCCCACCGGTGTCTTTAAGGAAGATCCCACTCTCGGCCAGATGGTGCAAGTCTTCCAGGGGGCGGTGGCAATCAGCCGCAGCGTTCAAGTCCCGGCCGATGCGAAACTGGGCGACCTCAAACTTCCGGTCAAGCTCACCTATCAGGCCTGCGACAAGTCCGTGTGCGACATGCCCAAGGACGCCAGCTTTAGCCTGGCCCTGACCGTGGCGGCGGGAGACCCCCGCGATGAGATTGCTGCTGAACCCGGCCTCCCCTCGCAGCCCATTGGCTACGTCGAGAAGCCCAAAGAAGGCGATGCCAAAGCAGCAGGCGAAGAAGGCGGGAAGCAAGCGGGCTCAACGGGCGGCACGCTCCCTACCGGTTGGGTTCCTTTCCTTCTGGCGGCCTTCGGTGCGGGCTTACTCGTGCTGGGCACGCCGTGTGTGTTCCCAATGATTCCGATCACCGTCAGCTACTTTTCCAAGAACAAGGGCAAGGACGGCAAGCCGAATGTGGCCGGCGCCACGGCCTTCGGGCTCGGCATCATGGGTACGTTCACCATCATTGGCGTGGCGGTGGCCTTAGTTGCCGGTCCGGCTCAGATTCAGGTCTTTGCCGCGCACCCGGTGTTCAACCTCGCCCTTGGCGTGGTCTTCCTCATCTTTGCCCTTAACCTGCTGGGGCTGTACGAGATTCAACTACCGAGCGCCTGGGCCAACAAAGCCCAGCAAACCGGCTCCAAGAAGGGTGGTTTCATCGCGCCGGTACTCATGGGTGCGGCCTTTGCCATCACGTCCTTCACCTGCACGGCCCCGTTTGTGGGCACGGTGCTGGTGGCGGCCACGCAAGGTGAATTCGTCCGCCCGATCATTGGCATGCTAGCCTTTAGCGCGGCATTCGCCATCCCGTTCATGCTTCTGGCGGCCTTCCCGGCCGCGCTCGAGAAGCTGCCCAAATCCGGCATCTGGATGGTGGATTTCAAGAAGTACCTCGGTTTCATCGAGATCGCGGCGGCTATCCACTACATCAGCAAGGCCGACTTCATCAGTCAGTGGTTCGTCTTCACTCGGCCGATCTTCGTTGCGACCTGGGCCACCATCTTCACCATCGCCGGGTTCTGGCTGTTGGGCGTTCTGAAGCTGTGGAACGACTACGAAGGCAAACCTGGTTGGTTCCGGCGCGGCTTTGGCCTGGCGAATTTGTTCTTCGGCCTTTTCTGGTTCGGTTCGCTCAATGGGGCAAGCACGGGCTGGATGGAAGGGTTCCTGCCACCGGCGAACTACGTGGCCAACGGCAGCGCTTCCGGCACGCAAGCGAACAAGATTCCGTGGCTGATGACGATGGAGGAGGGCAACGCCGCCGCCAAGGAGTCGGGCAAGCCGATCTTCGTGAACTTCACCGGTTACAACTGCGTGAACTGCCGCTACATGGAGGGCAGCGTCTTCCCGCATCCCGAGATTCGTCCGCTGTTTGATGATGTCGTGCCGGTGGAACTCTACACCGACCGGGACGACGAAGTGAACCGAGCCAACGCAAAGCTCCGCGAGGAACTAACCAACCAAGCCACCAACCCGGTCTACGTGATGATGACGGCCGATGGCAAGGTGGTGGACGTGCTGAGCGGCAGCACCCCGGGCGAGGGGCCGTTCAAGGAGTGGTTCGATAAGGCTTACAAAGCCGCTGAGGAGGCCAAGAGTTGAACACATTCCCCATTCGTAACTTCGAGGTCGGTGGTGACCGCCTGACGATCATCGCCGGGCCGTGCCTCGCCGAGTCCATGGACCTGTGCCAAGACATAGCGGGCACCGTCAAGGCACTCTGCCAAGAGTTCGAGTTCAACTACATCTTCAAGGCCTCATTCGATAAGGCCAACCGCACGAGCGTGAATAGCGTGCGCGGGGCGGGCATTACGGAAGGCTTGCGCATCCTCCAAACGGTGGGCGCCACTCACGATCTCCCGGTTACCACCGACGTCCACCTACCCGACCAGTGCGCTGAGGTTGCCACCGTGGCCGACATCCTTCAGATTCCGGCCTTCTTGTGCCGTCAAAGCGACCTCCTGGAAGCCGCCGCCGCCACTCACCGCCCGGTGAACGTGAAGAAGGGTCAGTTCCTGGCCCCCCACGACACCAAGAACATCGTGGACAAGGTGCGGCAGTTCGGGGCCAACGGGGTCATGCTCACCGAGCGCGGCACCACCTTCGGCTACAACGCCCTCATCGTAGACATGGCAGGCCTGGAAACCATGCGTAGCTACCAGGTACCGGTCTGCTTTGATGCCACCCACAGCGCCCAGCGCCCCGGCGGGGCGGGCACGGCCACGGGTGGGGTGCGCGAAAGCATCCCGGCGATGACCCGCGCGGCCCTCGCCGTCGGCATTGATGCACTCTTCTTAGAGATTCACCCGAACCCCGATCAAGCTCTCAGCGATGCCGCCACGCAGTGGCCCTTGGCCCGCGCCCGCGAGTTGTTCGAACAAGTAAAGGTGATCGATGCCGCCCGCCGCTCACTTGAGCGCGCGTAGCATCCAGTTGTAGTTTCGCTCGACCATGGTGGGGTGCCAGTCGTGCCCCCAGTCGAGTTCAACCAGTTCTTTCTTCTCGGCCGCCAAGGCCTGGAAGATCCCCCGGACCTGCTCCGGGCGCACCGCAGGGTCCTTTAAGCCCGCGGTAAGTAGAGTTGGCACCGCGCACCGCGTTGCCTGGTTCATGGTGTCAAAGTAGCTCAGGGTCATGAGCGCTCGTTCGCGGCCCAGCGGGGTTTCATCAATGGCGTCGGCAAGCTCCTTGAGCGGGTAGCGGCGGATCGGCTGATCCAACACCCACGGCATCCCCCCGAGGAACGGCATATCCCCGGCCACTACCTTGATCCCCTTGCACCAGGCCCCTAGCCAGATGCTGATCCCGGCCCCCTGGCTCATGCCCGCGCTCGCCATGCGGTTCTCGTCCACCTCGATCTGGGCCTCCAGCACGCGGGTGGCCATCACGGCATCCTGGAACATCCGCCGGAAAACCCACGTTTCGGGTTCGAAAAGGCCATCGGCGAAGTAGCCGCGAGCGGGCGTGTACGTCTCTTGGTGGAAGGCGCTTTCGCCAAAGAAGTTGAAGCTGAGCGAGCACATCCCCGGGCGGGTGCCGTACTCGTTCGGCATCATGGACCACCGGCTGTAAGGCGGCACCCAAAGGAAGGCCGGGCTAGGCCCCGCTTCGGGGTAGGCGAACCAGCCGTGCAGGGTCTCGCCCGTAATGGACCGGAACGTCAGCCGGTCAACGGTGCCATTGGCCCCCACAACTTCATCCTGCGGGTGCCGCCGGTAGTCCAGCGGGGCGTGCTCGGCTTCGGCCACCGCTTCCGTCCAGAACGCATCGAAATCGTCCGGGACGTACGGCTCAAGAGAATTCATGCGCCGACGGAACGCTGGACGGCATCCACGTGCATGCCGGTGGTCATCAGCCACGCCGTGGCACGCTGAATCTCTTCCACCGCCCCGCGCAACCGCAATTGGATCACCCCGAAATCAGCATCCACGTTCGCACGCACGATGCTCACTTCGACTTCGAACTCGCGGCACAGGCGCCAAACCCAAGGAAAAGTCACTTGCTCGCCTCGCGCCGTAATGTTCACATCCACTTCGGTCATATCTGCCATCCGAATCCGGATGTTACCGAATCCCCTTGGCATGAGAGTCCGCCCGCAGGGCCGTATAATGCAGGCATGGCCTCGAATCACGTGGATGTGTTCGACACCACTTTGCGCGACGGTGAGCAAAGCCCGGGTGTCCGACTGAGCATGGAGCAGAAGCTGCAGATTGGCCATCAGTTGGTCAGCCTCGGCGTCAACATCATTGAGGCGGGATTCCCCATCAGCTCCCCCGGCGATTTTGAAAGTGTGAACACGCTGGCCCGTGAGCTGAAAGGCGTGACCATTTGCGGCCTGACCCGCGCCCGCGACAAGGACATTGACGTGGCCGCCGAAGCTCTGGCCCCCGCCGAGCGTCGCCGAATCCACACCGGGCTGGGCGTCAGCGAGAACCACCTTCAGCACAAATTACGCATGAGCGAAGACCAGGCCCTGGAAACCGGGGTGGCCGCCGTGCGCCGCGCCCGCCAGTACACGGATGACGTGGAGTACTTTATGGAGGACTCCGGCCGCGCCAAACCTGAATACGTCTACCGCGTGGTGGAGGCCGTGATTGCCGCCGGTGCCACCGTCGTGAACGTGCCGGACACCACCGGCTACACCTTCCCCACCGAGTACCGTGACCTCATCGCCGGCATTATCAGCAACGTGCCGAACAGCGACAAGGCCGTTTTCTCCTGCCACTGCCACAACGACCTCGGGATGGCGACCGCGAACACTCTGGGCGGGGTGCTGGGCGGTGCGCGCCAGGTGGAAGTGACCGTGAACGGCATCGGCGAACGCGCGGGCAATACTTCCTTGGAAGAGGTCGCCATTGCGCTCCACATCCGCCGTGACATCTTCGGCCTGGACACCACCATCCAGCACGCGAAGCTGCTGGAGACCAGCCGCATGGTGAGTGAGCTCACCGGCATGCTGGTGCAACGCAACAAGGCCGTGGTGGGCGCGAACGCCTATGCCCACAGTAGCGGCATCCACCAGGATGGGGTGCTGAAGGAGCGCTCGACTTACGAGATCATTGACCCGACCCTGGTGGGCGCGGAGCGCAGTGAGATCATCCTGACGGCCCGCAGTGGCCGCCATGGCCTCAAGCACCGCCTGAACCAGTTGGGTTTTGACTTCCCCACCGACCGCTTCGAAGAGGTGTACACCAAGTTCTTGGAGATGGCGGATACCAAGTCCGAAGTGCGCGACGACGACCTCTACGAACTCGTCCGCTAAGCCTGACCTCAGCCCAAAGAAAAAAGCCTCCTGAACTCAATCAGGAGGCTTCCTTTTTTTTCGAACCGCGCCTTACTTGAAGAAAGCGAACGCTTCGATCTTTTGCTTGAACGACTGCAGGAAGCGCCCGGCCATCAGACCGTCCACCAGGCGGTGGTCGTAGGTCAGCACCACGTTCATCATCGAGCGGATGGCAATCATGCCGTCAATGATCACGGGGCGCTGCACAATGCCGTACGTGCCCAGGATGCCGCTCTGCGGCGCGCTGATCATCGGCGTGCCCAGCGTGGCACCGTAGGAGCCCGGGTTGGTCAGCGTAAAGGTTCCGCCCTTCACGTCCTCCACGCCCAGCTTGTTGCCGCGCGCCTTTGCCGCAATCTCTTCCAGGTCCTTGGCGATGGCCACCAAGTCCTTCTTGTGCGTATCGCGGATGACCGGGACGATCAGGCCGCCTTCGCCCTTCTCGCCCAGCGAGACGGCGACGCCAAGTTGCACGCCCTTGTTCACCACGATCTGGTTGTCCGGCATCAGGGCCGAGTTCAAGAACGGGAAATCTTGCAGGCACTCGGTGAGCGCCTTGATAAGGAACGGGGTGTAAGTGAGCTTGACGCCGTACTGCTGCTGGAACGCATCCTTGTTGCGCGAACGGAACTCGACCATGTTGGTCACGTCCACTTCGATCAGCGTGCTGACCGTCGGCACCGCGTGGCTGCGGACCATCGCTTCGGCAATCATCTTGCGCATGCCCGTCAGCGGCACCAGTTCCTGGCCGTCTCCGGCTTGGGTCGGTTCCACCGGCTTCACCTGCGGCATGCTCGGGGCAGCCGTCGGCGCCCCACTGGGCTGAGATCCCCGATTCTTCAGGTAGCCCTCTAGATCCTTCTTGTTGACGCGGCCACCGGCTCCTGATCCGGCAATGGTTCGCAGCTCGGATTCGCTTAGGCCGTGTTCCTTGGCCATGGCGCGCACCAGCGGGCTGAACCACATGCGCTCGCCATTATCGGCGGCAGCGGCAGGGACATCTTCCGGCGCGGGAGCGGCTTCGGTCGGGGTGGAAGCAGCACTCGCCGCCGGCGTGGCCGGGGCTTCAGCGCTCACTTCTCCGGCCAGCATCTGCTTGGCCAGTTCGGCGTCTTCCTCAATGATGCCCATCGTGGCGAAAACGGCAACGTCACCGCCTTCCGGGATCAAAATCTTCACCAAAGTGCCACTGGCGGGGGCCCCCAATTCCGTGTTCACCTTGTCGGTCATGATCTCCACAACCGGTTCGTCTTCCTTGACAAAGTCGCCGACATTCTTGATCCAGCGACTGACCGTGCCCTCGTGGACAGATTCCCCGAGTTCGGGCATGAGGATTTCCGTGGCCATTACCTAACATTGTAGCCCGATGCCTCCGTAGACTCAGGGCTGTCCCAGCAGTTTTTTGGGGGGCAATCCTAGGTCGCGGCGGTGACGGCGCGGATTCGCTCTTCCAAGCGAACGCGCACGTCCGGCCATTCGCCCGCCACGATACTGAACATCGCCGTATCCCGGCTCTCGCCGGTGCAAGCGTAGTGGTGGCAGCGCAAAGTGCCTTCGTAAGTTGCCCCAAGGCCTAGAATCGCCCGCCGTGAGCGCTCATTCCGGGCGTCGCACTTGAGGGTGACCCGCTGCAAGCCGTGCGAGAACGCCTCCCCGAGCATCAGGAGTTTGGAGGTGGGGTTCACCTCCGTGCCACGCGCCTCCGGGGCGTACCAGGTCATCCCGATCTCCACCGTCCCGGCGGCCGGGTTATGGTCCATAAAGCACGATTGCCCCACCGCCTGGCCTTGCCACTCAATCAGATACGGGGTGTGCCCCACGGCCAGCATTTGCTCCCAGTAGTGGGAGTAGTCCGCAACTGCCGGCCCTTTCGCATACATAGTGCAGAAGTATCGGAACGTGTCCTCGGTCACCAAGCCGGCCAAAGCGGGCCCAGCCTCTTCCGGGTTGGTGGTCCGGAGGGTCACCGGACCAAGTTGCAGCATTGCGGCCGGAAACGACATCGCCTCAACCCACCTGAGCGTCCAAGAAGCTGCGCAGGTCGGCCTCGGCCACCAGAGGCTCGCCCGGGGCCACATTGTTCAGCCGGCCATCCTTCATCCATTTCTCCAGTTCGTCCACGAGCGAAAACACGTGATCAAAGGAGTCCGCCACAAAGAGCAACGGCTGGTAGTGGTCAATCTCGAAGTACTGGTTGATCACCCACTCCAGTTGCAACGGATAGCGCTGGCAATCCGGCGAATCAATGCTGTAGGCAATCTCGCCCGCGCTGCTGAGCAGGCCACTGCCGTAGACGCTGAGCCCCTTGCCGTTTGGGCGGCGCATCAGGCCGAACTCGATGGTGAACCAGAAGAACCGCGCCATCGCCTTGATGATCGAATCCAGCACCCGGATCTGTTCATCGGGGTCTTTGATGCTCTGCGCGTACTCGGCCGCCGTGTGGGCGCAGTCCCCAAAGCGCACCAGGGTGTCGGCAAAGGCTGGGTCCGTATGCATCGGCACGTGGCCGGCAATGTCGTGGAAAATGTCCGGCTCCGGCAGGTAATCCAACTTGTCAAGGCGGCGCACCGTGATCGTCGTCGGGAAGTCCCGCTCCCGCAAGGAGTCAAAGAACCGGAACGCGGGCACATAACCCGCCACCGCCTTGGCCTTGAAGCCCGTGAGCTTGCTGAGGAACTTGTTCACATCCGAGAGGCGCGGCACGCTCTGCGGGTCGAGGCACAGGTTCTCAATGCCCTTCATGAACTGGTCGTTGGCGTACCGCTCCCACAGCGGCAACATCTGGGCGTACAGGCGCCGCCAGGCTTCGTGGTTATCCGCCGAATACAGATCGAACGGCTGTTCGATGTAGATTTCGCCGTTGGCCTTGGCGGCCTCGATAAACGGAGCTTCCGTAGTGGTTAGGCCACTCCCCGGGGCAAAGTTGGGCATCCTCAAACTCCTGCGCGCCACGCCGCGCGGGCGCGCAAGTTCATAGATTCAAGGTACCCGAGCCAGAACACGGACGGAGCGGCCTAAGGGGATTCCTTTGCCTTTACATGTCGGAGGCTTCGCGGCGGTCGTGAATCACGCCCCACAGAGCCAAGCCGACGCACAGGAAGAGCGGTCCCAAGAACGCCACCCAGTGCAGACGCTGCATGCCGTCGCCGATGTTGCCAAAGGTGTTGTAAAGCGGGTCATTCAACCGGCTCACATGGCGCACGTAAACGAAAATCGAAGTGAAGACCAAGACCGGCAGGGCAATCCACTTCATAAATCGCGGAGTGCCATGCACTTGGCGCTGCAGCATCATGCCAAACCAGCCTAGGGCCAAAAGCGGCGGCACCACGCCCAATCCCAGGAGCGTGGTGCGCAAGCTACCTTGCGTGATCTCAGCGAGAGGCATCAATTCGAACATTGCTAGAAAGTTCTCCGCAAGTCTCGGGCCAATCGGCAGAGGGTCACGCCTTAGAGTTCGAAGCGGCCGTCGGAGGCGTTGCCGCCACCCTGAGCGATGCGCTTCACAAAGCTGATGAGTTCGGCCGGGTTAAACGGCTTGGTCAGATACATGTCCGCGCCGTAGTGATAGCCTTCGAACACGTCCTTGTCCTGCGCCTTGGCCGTCAGCATGATGACCGGGAGGTCCATCGTGGCGGCATCCTTGCGGAGCGCCTTGAGGACTTCAAAGCCATCCATGTAGGGCATCATTACGTCCAGCACGCACAGGTCCGGCTTCTCGGCTCGGATCTTCTCCAAGCCTTCCTTACCGTCGTAGGCGGTTACCACTTGGTAGCCCTGGCGTTCCAGGTTAACCTGGATCAGGCGCACAATGTGGCGCTCGTCATCGCAAACAAGAATCTTCAGCGGCGGCATATGCGTAACCCGTCGAGGACGTCGTTGTCACTCTACCCGACGATTGGGGCTAGGTCAAGAGATTCCGGGGGCCGGAGGTACCCTTCCCCTCGTGAAGTTGTGCCGATTCGTACTCCATGCCGAACCCCAAACTCCCCGATCCGGCCTGTATTACGAAGGAAGGTTCTACGAAACCGACGGTGAAAAAGCCATCGGGATTCATGACTCCGATTCTGCGGCTTTGCTCGCGCCGATCATTTTGGCCCCCAGCGTCCGGGTCCTTGAGACTCAGCCGCGCGGAGAAAGCGGCACCGGCTGGGGCTATCAGTTGGGCAATCCCACCCGAATGGTGGGCAGCAATAGCGAAATCGAACTGCCGGAAGAGATCGAAGGACTCGATGTCGAAGCCCGCATCGCCCTCGTCGTCAGCGGACGCGGCCAGTACGTACGCCCGGAGGAAGCCCACGAGTTCATCCTCGGCTACGCCCCTACCCTTTTCTTCAAGCTTCCGGAGGAAGCCGAGCACACCTCTTCGCTCGGCCTGCCGGCGGGCGCCGCCAACGACGTGTTCTGGGCGCTAGGCCCCGTGCTCACCACCCCGGATGAACTTATAGAAAACCTGGGCGAATCCCTTACGGATTACTCCTGGCAAATCCGGCTGCGCCTGAACGGAGAAACGCTTGCGGAAGCGGAGACCCTGCAAGGCCCTTACGGCGAAGCGCTGGCGCTGGCTTCGCGCTTCGGTCCGCTTATGCCGGGGGAAGTCTTTGCCGGTCCGACCCTTGCCCATGCTCGCGGCGGCGGCCAGTCCGTGCGCGCCGGCGACACCATCGAGCTTGAAGTGCAAAAGCTTGGCCGTTTGGTCGTGCGCCTCGTTTAGAAGTTCGTCAAACTGAGGGTGACATGGCGGTAACCAAAGTCACCCTTTCCAACGGGGTTCGGATCCTCGTGGAGCCCATGGACCAACTGGCCAGCGTGGCCATCGGTCTGTGGTGCCACACCGGCAGCATTGATGAGACGCCCACCGAAGCGGGCATCACCCACTTCATCGAGCACATGCTGTTCAAGGGGACCAAGACGCGCACCTCGCCGCAAATCGCCCAGGCCATCGAAGGTCGCGGCGGCATGCTCAACGCCTTTACCGACAAAGAGCGCACCTGCTACTACTGCCGCCTGCTGAGCGATGACCTGGAAACCGGCATTGACGTGCTGTGCGACATGGTGAACAACAGCCTGCTAGACCCCGAGGAGATCGAGCGGGAAAAGAAGGTGGTGCAAGAGGAGATCCGCCGCAGCGACGACGAGCCAGGCGACCATGTTCACGAACTCCATCTGGAGCAGCTTTGGCCCTCCAGCCCCTACGGCTTGCCCGTGATTGGTACCCACGCCAGCGTGGCCAGCTACACCCGCGACGATATCGTCGGCTACATGCAGCGCCGCTACCACGGCGGCAACCTTCTCCTCTCCATTGCGGGCCGCGTGGATGTGGACGAAGTGGTGCGCATGGCGGAAGCGCGGCTGGGCCATCACCCTGCCGGGGCGCCATCTGAGCCGCTGGAACGCCCCGCCCACCAGGCCGGGGAGCGCATTGTGCGTAAGGAAGTTGAGCAGGTGCATTTCTGCATCGGCGCGGCCGGGTGCGCCTACACGGACTCGGATTACCCGACCCAGTGGGTGGCCGATTCGGTGATGGGTTCGGGCATGGGCAGCCGCCTCTTCCAAGAGGTCCGCGAACGCCGGGGACTGGCCTACGCCATCGGCAGCTACGGGCTTTCCTATCGCTCCGGTGGGGCCTACACCGTTTACGGCGGCACCAGCCTGGCCACCTGGGCGGAAACGCAAGAAGTCGTTCACCAAGAACTGGACAAGCTCATCCACGAGCCCGTCCCCGCCGACGAACTTGACCGGGTGAAAGTGCAGCTTGCAGGCAACATGATTCTTGGCCTCGAAGCCGCCAGCCCGCGCATGATGCGCATGGCACGCAACGAGCTCAACTACGGGCGCGAGGTGCCGATTGAAGAAGTGCGCGGGATGATCAACGATGTCACGCCCGAGCGGATTCAGGAGTGGGCGGGGCGATGTTTGGCCCGTGACCAACGCCGAGTGACTGCCATCGTTCCGAATGAAGCCTAGTCCGCTGGCCCTGATCACTCAAGCCCTGGCGGCGGGCGGTGCGGATAGCCTGAGCGCAGTGGCGCAAGCCGTGCGCGAAGCTTGGCACGCGGACAGCGTGGACTGGCTAGCCGACCAGGAGGACGCCCTGGAATGGCTGCACAGCCACGACCACCCCGAAATGGTGGGCCGCATGCGCATGGCCAAGGGGGCGGGCCTGGCCGGACAAGCCCTGCGAACCTATGAGATCATTTGGGTGACCGACGACCTCGGTGCCCACGACGAAGACGCTAAGTTGCCCTTCTCAGAAGAGCGGCCCTACCGGGCGTCGCTCGTCTTCCCTCTCGCGGGCGACTCGGCCGGATCGGCGCTCGTCCTGCGGTTCTTGCATCCCCTCGAGATTCAAGATGCCGCCGCTGAGCAATGGCACGAAGCGCTCTCATGCTTCTGGCTTGGCTATACAGCCGCCCGCAAACACTTAGGCGAGGCAGACCCGGAAGGCGTGCTTTCGGAAGTCTCGGAGACCCTGCTCGGAAGCCAATATCCCGAGGAGATTCTGCAGCACCTGGTGCAGTTCACGGCCCGGCGCTTCAGCTACAAGGTTGTGACGGTGCGCCTCCTGGATGAAAAAACCCAGTCTCTCGTGCTCCGCGCCACCCAAAGCGGCAACCGCGCTTATCGGCGCAAGGCCGCCCTCCCGTTCGGGACGAGCATTGCGGGCCAAGCCATGCGCGAAAAGCGCACCGTCACCGTCCTCGACGTGCAAGAGGACGAAACCTACGTCGGCCACGACCTCGCCGAAGAGCAAGGCCTGCGCTCGATGGTGTGCGTGCCGCTCACCGTTTTTGAACGCACGATTGGTGTGATGTCGTGCTACACCGCCGAGCGCCGACAGTTCACCGCCGATGAAATCCGCACCCTCGAAGCCCTTGCCCGCCAGACGGCGGTGAGCATCGAACACGCCCGGCTGCAGGTGCGCACCACCCTGATGCAAGAGATGCACCACCGGGTGAAGAACAACTTGCAGCAAGTAGCTTCCCTACTTCGCCTGCAGATGAACCAGAGCCAAGACCACCACGTGGACGAAGCCCTTGGGGATTCGCTGGGCCGCATCCTGGCCATTGCGTCGGTCCACGACCTCCTCAGCCGGGATGATCTCGACCACGTGGGGCTGCGGTCTTTGGCCGAGAACCTCATCCAGCACACCTCCCAGAGCATCCTGAGGGGGTCGGGCATCCGGTTCCAGGTGCAGGGCGACGACATTTCGCTAAGCACCAGCCAGGCCACGCAGGTCGCGCTCATTCTTAACGAGTTGATCCTGAACGCGGTGGAGCACGGCTTTGGCATGGACCAAACCGGCGAAATCCATGTAACGGTGGAGGTGAACGAAACCCAGGTGGACGTGTGGGTAAGCAACGACGGCCACCGCCTCCCGGCCAACTACAGCGAGCAGGAACCCGGTCTGGGCTTACAAATCGTGAACAGTCTGGCCCGCGCCTTGCGCGGGACCTTTACGATGAAGGATGAACTCGGCTGGACCGTGGCGCATCTTAGTTTTACAAGAACTTTGGGAGAGTAGTAACGCTCGGCCTCGTTCTTGCGTTTGACACATAGAGATGCTCAGTTTGGCCCTCGCTCTGGTTGCCCAAACCACCCCGGCGATCCCGCCGGTGCCGGTGGTGACCGGGACGGGCGTGGCGTATATCGCCACCAGCGGCCGGACGGCCACACCGCGACTCTACGATTGGGGCCGCCCCTTTAGCGAGAGCCGTGCCGCCGTCGGCATCGAGCAGCGGGCGCATTACATCTCGCCCACAGGTGAGGTGCTCTTGTCTCTCGCCTTCCCCGAAGCAGGCAACTTCCGCCAGGGCCTTGCGCCCGTCGGTCACGCCGTGAAGCTGGGCTACATCAATCCGGCCGGCGACTGGGCCATCCCCATGACGCTTGATGTCTATCCCGGCGCTTACGACGGCAAGGCCGAGTTCCGTGAGGGGCTCGCATTGGCCAAGAAAGGCGGTCAGTTCGGCTACATTCGCCCGGATGGAAGTTGGGCCATCAAACCCCGATTCCGCAACGCGGAACCGTTCCGCAATGGCTTCGCCCGCGCCCAAACTGCCGATGAACAAGGTCTGATTGACACGGACGGGCAGTTCGTTTTCACCGAGGGCCAAGTGGTGGGCGACGTCTCGGAAGGCCTCTTCCCGGTATTGACCGAGGGCCGGATTGGCTACGTGGATACCGAAGGCATCATGCGCATTCCGGCCAAGTTCACGCAGGCGGGCACGTTCTCCGATGGACTGGCCTGGGCCGTGGAAGGCGGCAAGCTGGGTTACATCAACCCCAAGGGCGATTGGGTGATCCGCCCGACGTTCCGGCCTGACCCCGTTGTGGGGGGCGGCAACTTTATCGAAGGTTTTGCCTGGGCCGTTCGCGCGCGTGGCGACCAACTCGAAACGGTGTTCATCGCCCGCAATGGCAAAGCGCAGTTTGACCGCGTGTTCGATTTTGCCGATGACTTCACGCACGGCCTCGCGTACTTTGAGCAAGGCGAAACTATGGGCCTCATCAGCACCACCGGCGAAGTGGTGTGGTCAGCGCCCTTCGCCGGTACCGCTTACTAAGTTTCGTTACGGCAGGCGAACGTCGTAATAGACGGGCAGGTGGTCGCTGGCGCGATCACCCTTTTCCACGTACTCCACCGGGCCGGATTCCGGCACGTTCACGCGGCCGCCACGGCCTCGCAGGGCATCCGCACCGCCATAAACTGTGGCCGTCGGCGGGCTCACTCGGAAAATCTGCGGACTCACCAGCAGGTTATCGAAGAACGACTCGCGCACCTTCACGTCGCGCGGAAACTCGTAGTCCTTACCCCGCAGGCGATCGTTATCGGCCTTGGCGCCCCGGCTGATGGGGGTCAGGGCTTGGCCCCGGAAGTAATAGCTCATGCCGATGGTGACGTAATCCTGCTCGTTCAGGCGATCACACACGTTCACCATCAGCTTCGGGGTTACGCGGCCCGCCGTCGCACGGGGATCACCCGTTTCCAGGATGTTCACGCTTCGGTCGTCCGGCGCATCATTCATGTCGCCACCCAACAACACCAGCGGCTCGTTCTTTTCCTTGATGTAAGCCGCCAGCAGGCTGGCATGTTGCTCGCGCTGAGCGTCGGTGGTGGCGCGGCCTCCCCGTCGGCTCTTCATGTGCGTGGAGTAAACGGTGACCTTGTCGCCCTGCGGGTTGACGACCACGGCGCGCATCACGTCGCGCTTGCCGGGGAAGGCAAAATCCAGCTGAGGATCGGTGAAGACCAGGCCGCTGGATTCAATCTTCCAGGGCTTCTTAACGATGACGGCAACTTCCTGCGCTTCCCTCGGGTCGTCCAGGATGGCAATTTCGTAGTTGTTATCGAAAACCTGGCGGAGGGCCTTCAGGCTCGAGACCTCTTGCACGGTGAGGATGTCGGGCTTGATGTTGCCCAGCACCGACTTGAGGTTCTTGATGCGGTCCGGGTTCTCGTTCTCGGCGAGCCACTGGATGTTGTAGGTCATGAAGCGCGCGCCGCGCTTTTCCACGGGGGCCGTGGGGTTCGTTTGACCGTTCTGACCGGCTTGAGCCCGCACCAGCGGTACCGAAGCCAAAATCAAGGCTCCCACAATGGGAATCATCCACGAACGCCGAAGACGCATAGAGGTGAAGATACCAGGGGCCGAGGGCGGTACTCTGGCAACATGGCACGGAAGCCCACGCTGAGTCCCAGCCGCATCACGACGTTCCTGGCCTGCCCGGTCAAATACAAATGGACGTACGTGGATCGCCGGGGTCGTTGGTACCTCCGCTCCAAGGCGCACTACTCGTTTGGGACGTCGTTGCATAACGTTTTACAGAGGTTTTACGATTCGAAGGACGGCGGCGTAACAACCACTGAGGAGGCCGTCGCGGCGCTGGAGGAAGCCTGGATTGATGCGGGCTACGAAAGCCAATCCGACATGATGGAAGCCCTCGCCGAGGGCAAGGACATTCTCACCAACTACCTTGATGAAGTGGCGGCCCCCGTCACGGCCAACACCCTCTTCGTGGAGAAGTCCTTGCGCACGGATTTAGGTCCGTTTGTGCTTCTCGGGCGCATTGACCGGCTGGACGAGCACGAGGACGGCACGCTGGACGTGGTGGATTACAAGAGCGGGCGCGGCAGTGTTTCCGCCGAAGAAGTCCACTCGGACCTCGCGATGGGCGTCTACCAAGTGCTAGTAAGGGCCAACTACCCGGGCCGCAACGTTCAGGCCACCATCGTGGCCCTGCGCGCCGGGGCTTCGGCCTCCGCGCAACTTTCGGAGACCGAACGAGAAGAGTTCGTGAACGACCTCGTGGAGATCGGCGAACGCATACTCCACGCCGACTACGAGTCCATGGAGCCCACGCCGAAGGCGCTCTGCCCCCGGTGCGATTTCCTTCCGCTTTGCCAGAAGCACCCCGAGTTCGCAGAAGCCGTGCGCCCGTGGCTGGCCGAAGCCAGTCCGACCCCTTAACGACGCGCTTCGAGGCCGGGGTAGACCCCGGAAGAACTCGCGTCCACGACCTGTCGCGCCGTCTCTTGCAGCAGAGCCAGATCCACCTTCAAGCTGTCGCTGGCGAACTGCTCGGGATCAACGGCTTGGCCGGCCATCGAACCGTGCGCCATAAACGCCGCCCGGTCTTCGAGGGTCTCACCCAGTCGCCAGTCGGGGCCGATCCAGAACGGATCCATCGGCAGGCCCGTATCCAGGCTCCCGAGCACCAGCATCCGGGCGCGGTCGAGCGTGACTTTGTCCCAGGTGTCAATATCGGCGCGCATGGCCGCCCAACTCGCATTCAGCTCGGCGGCGGCATCCGTGCTGCCGGCGCGGAGCGCAACAAATCGGGGTCGCCAACCGTCACGCTGCGGCCACAGCACCAGCTGCTGGCGATAGGTGTAGCCCAGCTTCTCGCGCAGCACGCGGTTCATGGCACCATCTTTGCCGACACCCAGGGCGTACAGCGCAAGAATCTGGGGCGCAAAGTCCGGGGCTCCAGGCTTCAGCAACGGGGCTTGCCACTCCCAGAAATCCACGGCGCCCGGCACGCCTTTGATGGGGCGGGCGTTCACGTCCCTCGGCATGCTCGGCGGGTCGGCCACGCGATCCTTAAAGTACTTGAGCACTTCCCGTTCGCCTTCGCTGGCGGCGAGGTCGCCCATCACCACCACGTGCATCCGCTCCACCCGGAATGCTGCTTGGTACACCCGTTTGATGTAGGCATTGTCCACACGGGACATATCCGGCTCTTGCGCATCCGCCCACAGCGCCCAGGGGTCGCGCGCGGTCTTCCGCCGCTGCACGGCCTTCTCGACGTCCAAAGTGGAAAGGCGCGCATCCGTCGCCATGCCTGCCGCAATCTGGGCCGCAATATCGGTGCCTCCCTTGGGGGCGCTAACCTGGATGAGAATCCAATCGGCAAACACCTGCACGCGCGGGGCGACTCCGGCCTGGCTTCCGTAGGCAAAAATCACCCGCCGGCTATAAGCGCCGCTGCCCTCCATAAGGGTTTCCCCGATCAAGCGCCATGCCGTGCGGTTCCGGCCCCCCATGTTCTCCGGGGCGGGCACCGCCACGCACACCGTCACTCGACCGGCATCGGGCACCACGACTTCGGTGATTTGCGGCATCGCGGGGGTTTGGCCCAGGGCCGCCACCAGAATCATGCTGGTTAAGGCGCTCATTGCGGACCTCCGACTTCGATCATCACGGCCCGGTCGGCGCGGAACCTCGCCAGCCCGGCAGCAAACTGCTCCACCGTCATCGTGGCCGCCTGGTTCTCCATGTCATCCAGCGTGTAGTTGGGGCGCTGGATGAGAAGCATGCCCATAATCGCGCCGAAGGCGAGGGCGTCCGCGCGTTGGCTTCGAATCCAGCCCAGCAAATAGCCTTGCCCCACCGGGAACGACAGTTCCGGCTGCACCATTTCCACCTGCTTGAGCGTAGCGGTATCGGCTCCGCGAAGGATCACCAACCCGGGCCGGGTGGTGGGGGTGTAGACCGGCTGAATCTCCGGAAACTCGGCACGAATAGCAAAGGCCGCCGCCAAAGTGGCGAGGGTGGCGGGATCACCAAGGCCGGGCACGATCGCAGCCCGACCCGCACCGCCAGGGGACTGGCCCTTGCTGGCACTGATCGGCTCCTCGTCGTTGTCCGGGAACCGTTCCGGGCCGCTCGGCAGGTCGCCAATCACGGTTCGCATCGGCGCCATCCAGGCGTTCGGGTCGCTGGCCGAAACGATCACCAATGCCATGCCGTTGCCGACCATCTGGCGGCGGTGCAGGTCTCGCAAATCATCGGCGGTCAAGCCTGCCATCGCTTCAAGGGAACCGAAGGGGTTCCGGCCTTCCGGACCGAAGGCCGCCAACCACGCGGCGTCGCTCACGGCATCCAGGTCGGTGCGGAGCGCCGCTTCTTGGCGCATGATGGCCACTTCCTTCTTCACCGCTTCTTCGCTGACCTGCAAGGGCGCTGTCAACTCGCGCACAACATCCAGGGCCAACTCTTCCGCTCCCACGGGGCCTTGAATCTGGAACAGCGTCAAATCCCGCGTGGTCTGGGCCGTGAGGTAGCACCCCATTCGCTCCAGACGACGGTCAATCGTGCCGTCGCCCCGGGCCACAAAGTGCTCCCAAAGGTGACGCAGGCCGTGGCGCTCCTCGGTATCCCGGACGTTGTCCGCGCTGATGGCCAAGGTGACGCTAAAAGACGTGCGCTTCGGATCGAACTGAGCAAAGGTAACGGCTCCGTTCTCCAAGAACTCCCGGCGGCGCATCTCCTCGGGTGCCGTCGGCGGAGCACTCGGGAGGGGAGCCGCAAATGCCAAAGCGCAGCCGCCCACGAGGGCGACCAAAAGGGTGCGGGCGAGCACGGGGCTAGTGTACCGGAGGCTCATCGCAGGTAGCTCGCGCCGTTGATGTCAATCACGATGCCGCTCATGTATTCGGTCTCGTCTCGTAGCAAGAAGGCGATGGCGGCGGCGCAGTCTTCGGGGCTCGCCATGCGTCCGAGCGGGATGTCAGCCAGGATCTGCGGAAGGCGGGTTTCCATGCCTTCACGCGCCATCGCGGTCTCCACCCAGCCGGGGGCGATGGCCATGTGCCGAATGTTGAGCTTGGCGTGCTCCACTGCCAGAGCCCGGGTGAGGTTGAGCAAGGCGGCCTTGCTGACGCTATAGGCGCTGGCATGGGCTTCACCCCGGTGCCCGACCCGGCTGGCTACGTTCACGATGCGCCCTCCGCCGTTTTTGGCAAAGTGCTGAACGGCTTCATGAATCATCGCAAGCGGAGAATAGAAATTCACCCGCATGGTGGTGTCAAAAACGTCTTGCAGGGTGGTGGCATCTGCTTCCACCAGGCTCACCTTGGTGTAGATGCCCGCGTTGTTGACCAGGGCATGCACCGGTTGCTCGGCCAGCACCTGTCGCATCAGTTGCCGGGCCGCTTCGGGGTCGTTAAGGTCGCAAGCGTACGAGCCCGCCCATGCATCCCCCAGGGCTTGCTTCACTTCCTCGGCCGCCGCGTGGTTGGTGCCGTAATGAATGGCCACTCGCCAGCCGTCTTCTTTGAGGCGCAAAGCCGCCGCACGACCAATCCCGCGCGAACCGCCCGTAACAAAAACCACCTTTTCCGACATTTCGCTCAACCTTGGCACCCGTTCGGACGTTTATACTTGCAAGATGAGCACAAATCGGGCTCCCAGACGTGCCGAACTAGGATTTCTACGAGTGTGGGCGCTCGCCGGAGCCTCTCTTGCGACCGTAGGACTGGGCTGGACATTGGTCAGCGCGGACCGCAACGAAGACCCGGCCAACAAGGTCACCGTTTCGGTCTACATGAGCACCGACTGCCCGGTGGCCATGCGCACCGCCCCACGCCTTGCGGCCATGGAGACCGAATGGGAAGCCAAGGGCGTCGAGTTCACCGCCTACTTCCCTAATGAAGGTGAAACCCAGCGCAAAGTGGCCGACTACATGCGTGACCGCAAGCTTGAGTTTCCTTTCCGCCTCGACGTTGGCGGGAGCAGGGCCAAGTCGTCTGGTGTCGAGATTGTGCCGACCGTGGTGGTGCGGCGAGGAGACAAGGTGCTCTACCGCGGTCCGATGGACGATGCGAAGGTGACCGAAGAGGTCAAGGTCCACTACCTCAAGGAGGCCCTTACGGCCGCGCTCGAAGGTAAGGAACCCCGGGTGAAGGAGGCCGAAGCCTTCGGCTGCTACCTCATGGCCGGTGACCCGATCCCCTCGATGGAGGAAGTGAACTACGCCGAGCACACCGCCGCCATCATCAACGATAACTGTCTGGTGTGCCACCGCCCGGGTGAGGTGGCTCCGTTCTCGTTGGAAGGCTACGAAAATGCCCGCAAGTGGAGCCGAATGATCGCCAAGGTTTCCAGCGAACGCCGCATGCCGCCGTGGCTGGCCGTGGAAGGCGTGGGCGAATTCAGCCACGAAATGCGCCTGACCGAGCGAGAAATCGCGACGCTGACGCAATGGGCCGAAGCCGGTGCCCCCAGTGGCGACCTGAGCAAAGCCCCCAAGGCCCCCGAATTTCCGGTGGGCTGGCGATTGGGCGAGCCCGACATGCTCCTCTCCATGCCCAAGCCCTTTAAGCTGGGCGGGGACGGCCGCGACGAGTATTGGAACTTCGTCATCAAGCCGGACATCACCGAACCGGTCTACGTGCAGGCGATGGACGTTAAGCCCGGCAACAAGGCCGTGGTGCACCACGTCATCGCCTTCATTGACGAAAAGGGCGTAAGCGACAAGTTGCTTGAAGGTGGACGCGATGGTGGCTACCAGACCTTTGGGGGGCCGGGCTTCATCCCCGATAACGCCCTGGGGGGCTGGGCTCCAGGCCTGCAACCCGAACGCCTGCCCGAAGGCGTCGGTTTCCTTCTGAAGCCGGGAGCGCGCATTGTGATGCAGGTTCACTACAGCAAGTCCGGGCGCGAAGAAGAGGACCAAACCAAGATGGCCCTCTACTTTGCCAAGGAGCCGGTGACGAAGCCAACCCAAATCGCTTGGCTGGCCAACCCCTCCATCCGCATTCCGGCGGGCAACGCCAAGACCGAGTTCAAGCAGACGATTCCGCTCCCGGTGGATGTCACGCTTTACAGCCTGATGCCGCACATGCACCTGCTGGGCAAGGAGATGCACGCCACGCTGATCCACCCAGACGGCAACCGCGAGCGACTGATCTCCATTGACAAGTGGGACTTCAACTGGCAGCTCAACTATATGCTGAAAGAGCCCAAGCTCATCAAGCGCGGAAGCAAGATCGAAATCGTGGCCATCTTCGATAACAGCGAAGACAATCCGTCGAACCCGAGTTCCCCGCCGCGCGAAGTGCGCTGGGGCGAGGAGACCACCGACGAGATGATGTTGCTGGTCGCCGGGGTACACATTCACATGCCAGGACGAGCCGGCGCAGCGGGCTTGCTCCGGGCAGAGTGAGTGAAACTTTGAGCGTCGTTGTCGTAATTCCGGCCCGCATGGGCGCAACCCGTTTCCCGGGCAAGCCGTTAGTGGATTTGCTCGGGAAGCCGATGGTCCAATGGGTGTGGGAAGCCTGCACCAAGTCCGGGATTTCGTCCGAAATCTACATCGCCACCCCGGATGAGGAGATCCAGGCGGCAGCCGAAGGTTTCGGGGCGCGCGTCATCATGACTCGCCACGACCACGTGAGCGGCACCGATCGCATCGCCGAGGTGGCCACCAAGGTGGCCGGAGACATCTTCCTGAACGTGCAAGGCGACGAACCCCTGGTGCAAGCCGGGAGCATCGCTGCCGCGGCGCAACCCCTGGTCAGTGACGCGAGCCTGCAAATGGGGAGCGTGTGGACGGAGTGCCCCGAGGATGAATACGACAACCCGGCCGTGGTGAAGGTCGTCACCGACCTCGCTGGCGACGCCCTCTACTTCTCGCGCCACTGCATTCCCTTCCCGCGCAACCCGCGCGTCGGCATCGTGAAGAAGCACCTCGGCATCTACGCCTATCGCCGCGAACCGCTCTTGGAATTCAGCAGTTGGGGCGCCAGCGAACTCGAACGCACTGAGCAATTGGAGCAACTCCGATTTATGGAGCACGGGGTCCGCATCCGTATGAGCCAGGGCGCGGGCAGCGAACTGGCGGTGGACACGCCCGAGCAAGCCGACCAAGTGCGAGAAATGATGGCCGCCCGGGGCTACGGCGCGTAGCCGAAGCCCCCTCCTTGCGAGTAGAATCACCCCACGTGGCTCAAGGGCGAGCAACGTCCTTTTTGAAGCGCCATGGAGGCACATTCGGCCTACAATGATCCGCGAGTTGTAGCCGCTCGCGAGAAGCTTGTCAGCAAGTTCAGGGAACTACGCCCGGACCACGAGGAAACACGCATTCTGGCCGCCATGGATATGGCGGCGATCGCCCACGATGGCCAATTCCGACGCAGTGGCGAACCCTACGTCACTCACCCGGTCGAAGTCGCGATCATCTGCCTCGAATTGAGACTGGATGATGACGGAATCATCGGCGCCCTCCTCCACGACGTGATTGAGGACACTGACGTCACCGCCGAGCAGGTGCGAGCCCAGTTCGGCGAGGACGTGGTGCAACTAGTGGAGGGTGTCACCAAGCTGGAAAAAGGCGTACGACCCGACGCCAACGCCAACCAGGCCGCTCGCGCCGAAACCCTCCGGGCCGCCGAGAGCCTGCGCAAGATGCTCATCGCGATGTCGCTCGATATCCGGGTGATGATCATCAAGCTGGCCGACCGGCTGCACAACATGCGGACTCTGGACAGCATGCCCGCGGACCGGAAGATTCGCATTGCCCAGGAGACGATGGACGTCTATGCGCCGCTGGCCGCCCGCCTCGGGATATGGCAGATCAAGTGGCAACTGGAAGACCTTGCCTTCAAGGTTCTGCACCCCAAGGAGTTCCGCGAGATTACAGAAGCGGTGGCCAAGTCGCGGCAGCACCGAGAAGACGAGCTGAAGGAATCCATCCAGATTCTCAAAGACCGCCTGGATGCCAAGGGACTGCACAACACGCAGGTCATCGGGCGACCCAAGCACCTCTACAGCATCTTCAACAAGGTCGTCAAGCAGGGCATCCCGTTCGAGCAGATTTACGACCTCATCGCCTTGCGGGTCATCGTGAATCAGCCGTATGAGTGCTATCTGGCGCTCGGCTATGTCCACGATTTGTGGCTGCCCATGCAGGGCTTGTTCAGCGACTATATCAGCGCCCCCAAACCCAATGGCTACCAGAGCCTGCACACCAAGGTGATTGGCCCCCACGGCGAACCTATTGAAGTGCAAATTCGCACCCGCGAAATGCACGACATTGCGGAATACGGGGTGGCCGCCCACTTTGCCTACAAGGAAGGCGAGCGGGCCAACGTGCGCGGCGAGGCGATCGCCGAACTCCGCAAGCAGATCGCCGACTGGTCGAACGACTCGTCCACCTCCCGCGAGTTCTTGAAGGCCGTTTCCACGGACTTCTTTAGCGAGCAGGTATTCGTGTTCACGCCCAAGGGCGACGTACTTGACCTCCCCGCTGGCTCCACGCCCATTGACTTTGCTTTCCGGGTGCACTCCGATTTGGGCCTCATCACCGTGGGGGCCAAGATCAACGGGCGCATTGTGCCGCTCAGCACGAAACTGCAAAATGGCGACCGGGTGGAGCTTGTCACCCGGCGCGACGCCCAGCCCAGCCTGGACTGGTTGGAGTTTGTGCAAAGCCAGCACGCGCGCAGCAAGATCCGGGCGTACTTCCGGCGGCGCAACCGCGCGGAAAACACCGCCCGCGGTAAAGAAGCCATCGAAGCCGAATTGAAGCGCTTAGGGCTGGAACCTCGCGCCCTCACCACGGATGAATCCATTCAGCGAATCCTGCCGCACTTCAAGCAGGTGGACAACGTGCCTGACCTCTTCGCAAGGGTGGGCGAGGGACTGGTTTCGGTGCAGAGCGTCGCGGCGCGCATTCGGGAGATTGTTCGGCCCGAAGCCCCGGCTGAAGCCAAGGACCCGTTCCGCCTGAAGGGCAGCCGGGCCGTGCAGGAAGCCAAGACTAGCATGGAGGGCGTGCTCTCCCGCCGAGCTCGGTGCTGCTTGCCTGTGCCGGGGGATGACGTGGTGGCATACGTTTCGCGGGGGCGCGGCTTGCTCATCCATCGCCGGGTTTGCCCCGATGCCATGGCCCTGATGGACCGCGAGCCCGAACGAATGACGGCTCTGGATTGGGACGCGGATGACAACGTCTACGATGTGGTGCTGACGGTGGTCACGCTGAACCGCCCGGGCTTGCTGGGCGAGATTTCGAGCTTGCTGGGCGAACTAAAGACCAACATCAGTGCCGTGAAGGCCAAGACCGGCCCCACCGCCGAGATCAGCCTCCAGATTGACGTGCGCGATAGCAAGCACCTGCAACAGGTGATGAACCAGATCGGCCAGATGAGCGATGTGATTTCGATTCTGCGGGCATTTGGGCGGGGCAAGTTCAAGTGAGAGCGGGCCAATGAGAGCCATTGTCCAGCGCGTACAGTGGGCACGAGTGAGCGTGGATGGCGAGGTCGTGGGCCAATGCGGCCCTGGGCTGCTGGTGCTGGTGGCGGCCCACCGTGACGACACTCCCGCCGATGTGGCGACCGTGGCCAAGCGAGTGGCCAACTTGCGCATTTTTAACGATGCCGAGGGGCGCATGAACCTGGCCCTGGCCGATTTGCCGCCTTCTGATCTGCCGGAGATCTTGGCGATCTCGAACTTTACACTCTACGGAGACACCACCCAGCGTCGCCCCAGCTTTGTGCAGAGTGCACCCTACCAAGAGGGAGAGCGGGGGTTCGCGTCCTTCGTCGAGGCTCTGCGCGGGCACGGCCGTACGGTGAGCACGGGGGTGTTCGGCGCGGACATGAAGGTGGAACTGCTAAACGACGGCCCGGTCACGGTGATCGTAGATCAGGTCTCAGGAAGCACCTCCATCTGACTCTTCACTCAGAGCATCGCGGTTTGCCAAGCGCAAAGAACTCAGAAAAAAATCGAGCTCGATTCCCTATCCCATTCGGATCGGGCCGATGCCTAGCCCAAGATCTTTGGACCCCGTAGCCGCGTCAAGTTTGAACCCCTGTAACCAGATTGACAGGGCCGAACGGCAAGTGGTAACAAGGCCGAGTGAAAGGGCTGGTGGTTGCCTTGATGGTAGCGGGCGGGGCCATTGCCGCCGCATCCGACTACTCATCTTCGGTGTCTTTGCGGACGATGCAGGCCATGAGCACTGTCACGAGCGTCCGTGGGGATCAGGTGAGCTTCATGGTCATGGATGACCTCAAAGACCAATCGGGCCAAATTGTCCTTGAGCGAGGAGAGATTGTTATGGCCACCGTCGCCCATGCCCGCGGCGGTCAACCGGCCAAACGTGGACTCCTCTTTATCGACATTCCCGCTCGCACCAAAAATGGCGTGACAATCATTTTTCGGGGTCACCTCAAAGATAATGGTGACCTAAAACTACCCGGAAAAGGCAATCTTGAATTCCATCGTGATCTTGTGAACGAGTTTTCCGCAGATCATAAGGAAGAAACGTTTCAACAAACCTTTGATCGTCTGGTCCCCAAGGAACTTCGTGACGCGATTATGCAAGGTGAAGACGAGCAAACAATCGATACGATTGTGACAAGGCTCCGAGGACTCATGAATGATCCTGTTAACTACATGCACCTTGAAACTCTTGCCAACGCCTTCAAGATTCAGGGTGGCCGCATGACCCGCGAAGACGTGGATGAACAACTTTTGCTTTTGATGACGATCTTGAATCAGCCCTTGCTTACAAACGGGGAGCAAAAACGACTGGCAGAGTTTACCCAGCGCCTAGGAAAATTGAGACTGACTAACTTCCGAGATCCTGAACTCGGCGGGCTGGCAACTTCTCTTGGATTCCGCCGCATTGGCAGATACATTTCTTCTGGTGAACTAAAGAGTGCCATCGCGCTTTGCCAGCAGATGATCCGAGCTTACAATCAGAACGGATCAATCGACGCGGGCAACTCAATCTTGTTCATTGTCACGGTCATTCCTATGATCTTTGATGTTTTTAGCGACATTGTCCAAAAGGTAAAGGGTGAAAACACTTACGTACCCGCTGGTTTTGACTTTCGAATGCAGGTAGTTATCCGCTCGTAGTTGGATCGGTGTTTCCGGCCTGTTCGAACGTCTTGGAGTGAGGCCCTGATCTTTGCACATTAAGTCCACTTGCGAGGTCATGGGGCGTTGCGCGCACGGCCCACTCGTAAGCGCGGGGGAGTTCGGCGCGGACATGAAGGTGGAACTGCTGAACGACGGCCCCGTGACTCTGATCGCGGATCAGGTCTCCGGCCCAACCGCGCCTGAAATGGCGTCCCTCTAAAACACAAAGCCCCTCCTGGAGAGGAGGGGACATCTGTGCTTTCGGACTACAGGGAGGTCAGGAGTTCATCGCCGACCCGTCCGAAGGAGTGAGTTACTAAAACCCACGACCTCCCTTGCGCATGTTACTGTCACTCATTTGATTGAATGCCACCTCCTTTCTAGTATTAGCCCACCTCGCGCGATGCGGACTTACTTATTTGTACGTTCGGCGGGGGCAGAAAGTGTCTCGTTCTTGCGCGCTGCTTCTTCCAAACGTTGGTTGGCCGTCTCAAAACTTCGTCGCACGGCCCCCGGTGTCATGGAAAGAGCGGTCATCGCCTTGGGGTGCCCCACCACGATGCTCAGGGACTGGGAGCCTTCGGGTTCAAAGGCGTTGCCGATCATCAGCACGCTGCCCCCATCGCGCCAGAACGCATACCGGAACTTCCCCTGCCCAATTGTCTCGTCCGGATAACCAAAGTAGCCGGAATAGCGATCAATCGCGGTCTGGACCGCGTTGTCCTCCACGCCTTCCTCCGTGGTCATGGCCAGCACGATGCGGTCTTCCAGGCTAATCACCGAAGCCGACACCGCCGTGTCCGTCCAACCCCGGCTGACAAACGTTTTGCCAAAGCCCGGGGGCACATCACTGGAATCGTAAGCCCGCCGTGGCTTGGGCAGATACGCGCGGAAGTTCGAGATGGAGTCCCCCACGGCCAGGCGGCCGCCTTCGGGCACCAGGGCCAAGCGGGTATCGCTGAAGTCGCCCGGATACTCGAGGTCGAGTTCAGGCTGTGTGCTCTTCGCCACCGAAACGGGCTCCGGAGCGGAACAACCCGCCCCCAAACCCGCCACCAGGCTAATCAACAGCCAGGATGCGGTAGCGCTGGGTGCCGGCCGGGGCTTCCACTTCAATTTCATCGCCAACGTTTTTCTCCAGGAGGGCCGAGCCCATCGGTGAGGTAATGCTAATTCTATCCTCCAGGGGGTCCGCTTCAAAGGCTCCCACGAGGTCAATGGTGAGTTCGCCGCCCCATTCGAGGTCTTCCAACTTGACTCGCGACCCCAAGTGGGCGCCGCTCATCTGGGAGGGGTCAATGACTTTGGCGAACTGCAGGGTCTTTTCCAGGTCGGCAATGCGGCCCTCCAGGCGTTGCTGGTTGAGCTTGGCCTCGTGGTACATGGCGTTCTCGCGCAGGTCGCCGTGGGATTTGGCTTCGCGGATGTTGTCAGCGATGCGCGGACGCTCGACCATCTTGAGCATCTCCAGCTCCTTGGCGAGCTTGTCGTATCCTTCACGACTCAGCATCACTTCGTCGGCCATAATCACCCTAGTCTAACATGGTTGGCACGCCCGAGTCAGGTCAGGTTCGCCTGGGAGTGGTGATTGTCAGCTACAACACCAAGGAACACCTGCGCGCGTGCCTGCAAAGCCTGGCCGAGGCCGATGAAATCATTGTGGTGGACAACGCCAGCCGGGATGGCAGCCCGGAGATGGTGGCGGCGGATTTCCCGCACGTTCGGCTGATTGCCAACACCGCGAATCGTGGTTTTGGGGCGGCGAATAACCAAGGCCTGGATGCAATGAGCAGCGAGATTGCCTTGCTGCTGAACTCCGACGCCACGGCAACCCCGGGGGCCATTGCAACGCTGAAGCGGATCATGGCCGACCCTGCCGTGGTGGCCTGCGGCGGGCAGTTGCAGTTCCCGGATGGCCGGGTGCAAGCATCCTGCTGCGCGCCGCTCACCCTCTGGGCGGTGGCGTGCGAGCAGTTCTTGCTGGAGAAGGCCTTCCCTACTTCGCGGGTGTTCTCTCCCTATTGGCTCACCCATCGGCTCCTGGCGCAGGGGCCCGGCCCGCATCCGGTGGCGCAGGTGATGGGGGCGTGCCTATGTTTGCGCAAGGTCGAGCGCTTTGACGAGCGGTTCTTCCTTTATTGCGAAGACACCGAGCTGTGCCACCGGCTGGCGCGGCACGGAAGGATTCTCTACGTGCCGGAGGCGGTTTTCACGCACGCGCTCGGGGCCAGCAGCGCGGGCACCCGCTGGCAGGCCGTGGCCCGCTACAACCGGGGTAAGGAGCTCTACTTCAAGCTCCATCACGGGGCCCTCGCGTCGTTTATCGCCTGGAAGTTGAATCGTGAAGGGGCACTCTTGCGACTCTTGGGTTACCTTGGGCTGTGCCTGGTGCGCCCTCGGCGAGCTTGGCCTCACGTGCAGATGTGGGCGCGGGTGCTGACGGCGCCGATCAGCGGGCCGGCTTTGCCGCCCGATGCCCAGGCTTAAGCCGTGCCGGATTCGTAGGCGTCCAGCACCGTGAGGGGGTCCCCCTCTTGCTCCACCTGGCCATCCTTTAGCCAAATACAGCGATCGGCCACTTGCAGCACGTCGTCGCGGTCGTGACTGACGAAGAGGATGGTGCCATTTTTCTGCTTGAACTCTTCGATGAAGGCAAAGCACTTACGCTCGAAGGCAAAGTCTCCCACTGCCAGCACCTCATCCACAATGAGAATGTCCGCATCCACATGGGCCGCGATGCTGAAGCCCAAGCGCGCAAGCATGCCGCTGCTGTAGGTGCGCACCGGGGCGTCACGGTACTTTTCGAGTTCGGCGAAGGCGAGAATTGGTTCAATGCGGGACGTGGCCTCTTTCCGGCTGAGCCCCAATATCATGGCGTTGAACAGGGCGTTCTCCTGGCCCGTGAGGTCGGGGTGGAAACCCGCGCCCAGTTCTAGGAGCGGCGCGATGCGGCCGTTGATGGTGATCGTGCCCGAGGTGGGTTTATAAACCCGGGCGAGAAGGCTAAGCAGGGTGCTTTTCCCGGCCCCGTTGCGCCCGACGAGGGCCACGCATTCGCCGCGCTTCACGTCCAGGGTGAGGCCGCGCAGAACTTTGAGCTCTTCCAGTTGCCGCCGCTTCCACCAAAGCAAGGCCGTTTTGAGGCTGGCCGAGCCGCTGTGGCTGAGCATGAACTCCTTATGGAGATCCTGAATGTGCAGGGCGATATCCGTGCTCACGGGCGCTCCACAAACCTCCATTTCATACGGTTGAACAGGGCGTATCCCCCAAAGAAGAACGCCAAGGTGACCGCCACCGTCAGGCCGAACATCGGCCAGTTCATGGGCAGCATGGGGATCAAGCCTTCCCCGCCGCCCGGATCAATCTTGCCCATTGGCACCAACGTCTTCTTGTAGGCCGTCACCAGCATCGCCATCGGGTTGGCGTGATACAAGTTGTAGAGCAGCATCCCACTCGGTTTGTCCTTGAGCGCGTAGAAGACATTTTCGCTAAAGTACATCACCGGCGTGAGGAAGAAAAAGATGTAAAGAAGCAGACTGACGGCGTACTTCACGTCTTCATAAAACACGTTCAGGGCCGAGATGATGAACGCCATCCCCGCCGTAAGCATAAACGTGATGACCAAAAGCACGGGCAGGAACAGCATTCGCCAGGTGAAAGGCGAAACCTCGAACCCGTACGTTGCATAGATGACGAAGAGGAAAATGAAGAAGATCGGGAGGCTGAGCAGCAGGTGGATGAAGTTGCTGATGACCGAGGCCAGCGGCAAGATTTCGCGGGGGAAATACACCTTCTTCACCACGGGGAGTGAGATCAGCACGCTCTGCGCGGAATCCAGTACCGCCAGCTGAATAAACTGATAAGGCAAGTAGGCGGCCAGCACATAGGCCGAGAAATTCGGCGTATCATTCCGCAAGAAGACCTTAAACACCAGCCACATCACCAGGATGGTGGCCAGGGGCATCAAAAGCGACCAGACAAACCCCAAGACACTGTTCTTATAGCGAATCTTGAGCTCGCGCTCCACCATCGCAAACAGCAGCTCACGAAAGCGCCAAAGCTCTTGAAATTCGCTCCGCATAGAGGCGACCCTAGCCGGGGATGACTCCCAGTTGTTCGATGCGCGGTTGCGCGGCAATCAGGGCCTGCGTGTAGGGTTGCTGCGGGTTATCAAACAGCGACTCCGCCGGCCCCTGCTCCACGATCTTGCCATTCTGCATCACGATCACCCGGTCGGCGAGGTAGCGCACCGTGCCGAGGTCGTGGCTGATGTAGAGGAACGCGCTGCCAAGTTCGGCGCGGATGTCTTGCAGCAGGTTCAGAATTTGCGCCTGCACGCTGAGGTCGAGCGCCGCTGTCGGTTCATCGCAAATCACCAACGGAGGCCGCAATGCCAGGGCCCGGGCGATGGCCACGCGTTGCCGCTGGCCGCCGCTCATCTCGTGCGGATAGCGGGTCGCAAACGCGGGTTCTAGCCCCACACTCGTTAGCAAGGCGGGCACATCCAGTACCTTGCCCAGCAGGTCAGCCGGCTCCCGCACAATGCGCTCTACGCGCCAGCGGGGGTCAATGCTGGCGTAGGGGTCTTGCCACACCATGCCGATCAGCTCGGCCAAGCGCGCGCGCACCCCGCTCTGCGGCTGACCCTGAAACTCAATGTGCCCGGACTTCAGCGGCTGCAAACCCAAGATGGCCCGCGCCAATGTCGTTTTGCCGGACCCAGATTCCCCCACCACGGCCACAGTCTCGCCGGGCTGCACCTCCATGCTCACGCCGTCCAGCGCGCGCGTGCCCCCGGAGAACTCCACCACTGCGTCGGTAACTTTCAGCATGATTCCTCGGGCTCATCGGGGTAGATGCGCCCCCACACAAATCGCTCGCTCACCTTGTGCAAGAAGTCGTCCTCGGTCACCCGCACCAAGCGCGTGATGCGAGGAGACAACACCACTTTCACCAGGTCGCCGCTCAGCAATGTCAGTCGCGAGTGCCCGTCGCAGGATAAGACGGCGTCACCCCGGGTTTCGACGCGGATCTCGGCAACGGCATCGGCGCCAAGAACAATCGAGCGCGCCCCGAGCGCGTGCGGCATGATGGGCGACATCACGAGACACGGCACCGAAGGGTGCACAATCGGGCCGCCGGCCGAAAGATTGTAAGCCGTGGACCCCGTGGGCGTGGCGATCATCACCCCGTCCGCCGGATAGCGGGCCAGGGGAATCCCATTCACGGCGACCTCAAAGGTCAAGAGCCGGGTGGTCGCGGCGCGCGTGACCGCCGCTTCATTCAGGGAGTGTAAGGAGGCTACATGGTGGCCGTCACGCTCCAAGTCGGTTTGCACCATGGCCCGCTCGTCCAGCACGGCCGCCCCGTCCAGCACCCTTCGAATCACGTTGTGCCGCGCTTCCGGCGGGCAAGCGCACACAAAGCCAAATCGGCCAAAATTGACCCCCAACAGGGGCGTCCCCATGCGGCTCACCAGGTGCGCGGCGCGGATGAGAGTGCCATCGCCGCCCAGGCACACCACCAGATCACAGTCGCCGATCCGCGTGGGGTCTAAAGCCGGCAAACCCGAGAGCTCAGCGGCTTCGGGTTCGACGAGGGCTTCAACGCCTTCGGCCCGCAGCCAAGACACCGTTTCTTTGGCGGCGTCAATGGCTACAGGCCGAAATGTGTTGACGATGAAATGAACGCGCAATCTTAGCCTTCGGCGGACTTCATTCGCTGAAGGTTTCGTTTGGCGTCGGCGAAGTTCGGATCGATGCGCAAGGCCTGTTCCAAGACCAAGATCGCTTCTGCCCGCTTGTTCAGCCGCTCCAGCGTGACCGCAAGGTTATTGTACGCCGCCACGAAGTTCTTGTCCACCGTCATGGCCTTTCGGAACATTTGTTCCGCCGAACCATTCTCGGCTTGCAGCAGGTGCCACAGGCCCATACCGTTCAGCGCGTGAGCGTTGTTCGGCGCGGATTGGAGGATCGTCGCGTAGTGGAAGCGAGCTTGCTGCGTTTCGCCGAGTGCCCAAAGGCCGTTGGCGAGGTCCAGGCGGAGATCAACGCGGCTGGGGTTCGTGCGAACCAGTTCGCGCCAGATTTCCACGGCCTGAGCGGTTTCACCCAGTCGGCTCATCGAAGCGGCCAGATTGATCTTGGCCGTCTGGCTCGCCGGGTCGAGGCGGAGAAGCTCACGGAACAAGGCCGTCGCTTCGCCAAACTCGCCCTTCTGGTACATCATCAGGCCCAGGTTGTTCAGCGTGTCTTGGTCTTCCCCATCCAGCTCATAGGCTCGGCGGTAGGCCGCTTCGGCCCCGCTCGCATCGCCCGTCGCATGGCGCATCACGCCCAGGTTGAACCAGTAGTCGGCGCGGCCACCCATCGAGGGCTGCACACTTTCCAGAACTCGCAGAGCTTCGCCGGTCTTGCCTTCGCGGTGGAGCGATTCCGCCAGCGAAAGGGCGAGATCCTGCGACTCGCTGCCATTGTTCATGGCGCGCTGAATGTAGGTCGCGCTGCGGCTGTCGCTCGCCTTCAGCAGGGTGATCGCCGCATTACGGGCCATCACTTCGTTGTCCGGCTTCAGGTCGCTGGCCTTCACGTAAGCGTTGGCCGACTCTTGCATCTGACCGTTGTTTTCGTAGGCACGACCGAGGTTGTTCCAGGTGAACGCATCCTGCGGCTTGATGTTGGCGGCGCGGGTAAAGGCCCGCACGGCTTCAGCATTCTGGTTCACGGCCATCAGGCTGACGCCGAGGTTGTACCAAGGCTCAAAGATGTCCGGGCGAACGTTGGTCATCGAGCGATAGACCGCAATGGCCTCGCTGTGACGGGCCGGCTCCGAGCGCAAATACGCCGTACCCAGGTTGTTCAGAATTTCGAGATCGTTGGGGCTGAGCGTGCGAGCACGTTCCAGCATCGCCACGGCGCGGGACACATCGCCTCGCTCCAGGGCCAAGAAACCAAGCCAGGAGAGCGCGGCGCGGCTGTTGCCGTCCTTCTCAAGCAGAGCGTTGAAGATCGTCTCGGCTTCGCTGCGGCGGTCGGTGTTCAGCAGGGCCACGCCCAGGTTCACCAGGGTGTCCACATCGCCCGGATTCTTCTCGTCGGCCTTCTTGAGCAGCGGAATCGCCTTCTCGTACTCTTCCATCTCGTTGTAGAGCGAGCCGAGGGCAGCCATCGCATCCACACGATCCGGTTGAAGAGTCAGCAGTTGCTCGAGAGCGCGGATGGCTTCCCCGTTGCGGCTCACGCGGCGGTAAGCCAGGGCCAAGTCATTCCACGAACGCGCATCGTTCACGTCCACTCGAACGGCTTCTTCCAGCAGGGCCACGGCATCACCGGGGCGGTTCGCCTTCAGATAAAGGTGGGCCAGCCAGTTCCGAGTCGGAGCATCGGCCGGGTGCTTAGCACGCGATTCTTCCAGGAGCGTAATCGCACCGGCGAGATCGCCCGCTTCAAACTTCGCAATCGCTTCCCGGACCTTCATGGACGCCTCGCGGTTTCCCACCGGGGGGGCCGGCACAGTGTTCTCTTGAAGCGTGAACGCACTTGCCGTGGCCGGTCCGACAGCAATCGCGCTGGCCAATACAAGCGGCCACTTCCAACCCATTCGATTCAACATGATCTTTGTACAATGATTCCGCCTAAGCTCCAATGAGCTGGCGACTCCCTAGTTTAGTCCAAGACTTGCACGTTCCGTGCCAAACCCCCAGGAAACTGGTATTCCCCCTAGGCAGGTGAGAGAATTCCGGCCCCGTGGTAGGCCCGTTTGAGCGCTTCGAGAGGCTGTTTGAGGGTCGTTCCGAGTTCATCCATATGCAGGACAACCTCATCGCCCGGGCTCATTTCGCCAATCGGGAAAATGGCCAATGCCCCCGGGCAAGATGCCAAAACTTCCTGTTCATCCGTCGCGGCATAAGCAATAACGACCCACCCGGGATGCTCACCAAACGCAACCGCATCGGCCCGTTGCAAACCTTCGGTTGCCGCCGACGGTAACACGGCCATGATCCCTCGGCCGGAGACCATCGCCATTTCGGCCAGCGTCACCGCCAGCCCGCCGTCGCTCACATCGTGGGCGGCGGCCAGCTTGCCCTTGGCGGCCAATACCGGCAACCAGTTCTGCAGGGCAATCTCGGCGTCCATGTCCGGGCGGCACGGCACCCCATCCTCGACGCCGCACGTGAGAGCGTAGAGGCTGGCCCCCAGGCCCAGTTGGACGTATTCGGTGCCCTGCGGGCGCACAAGCGCCAGGCGGAAGTCACCCGTACCCACGCCCATCCCGATTCGGTCTTCGGCCCGCTCCAGCACGCCTACCGCACCCATCATCGGGGTCGGCAAGATTTCGAGCGTCGAGCCATCGGCGTACTTGGTTTCGTTATAGAAGCTCACATTGCCGCTCACCACCGGCACCCGGAACTCCTCGCTGGCATCGGCAATACCCCGGACTGCGCGTTCAAACTGCCAGAACACCTCCGGCCGTTGCGGGTTGCCGAAGTTCAAGCCATCGGTGAGGGCCACAGGGCGGGCGCCCACACAGGCCAGGTTGCGGCAGACTTCGGCGGTGGCCAGTTGCCCTCCGGCGAAGGGGTCCGCCATCGTCCAGCGCCCATTGCCATCAATCTTGGTGGCCAAGCCTTTCGTTGTGCCCTCGGGGGCAATCACCGCGGCATCGCCCACCCCCGGCACCAGCGCCGTGTGCGCTTGCACCTGGTGGTCGTACTGCCGGTAGATGTGTTCCTTGCTCGCCACATCGGGGTGGCTCAGCACCGTCAGCCACGCTTGGTTCAGGTCCGGAGCCATGAGATCGTCGGGGTTCCAGGCTTGGCGCTGCAAGAAGGCGGCGGGCTCCACCGGGGTTTGGTAATACGTCGGGCAGCCATCGGCAAAGATGTCGGCGGGCATCTCGACTTCGATATGGCCGTGCCGCGTGATGCGCACCCAGCCGTCGTCCGTCACATGGCCAATCACCACCGCCGGTAAGCCCCACTTTTGGAAGACTTCAATCACTTCATGCTCCCGTCCCGGGTGCGAGACAGCCAGCATGCGCTCTTGGCTCTCGCTCAGCATGATTTCGTAGCCCGTCATGCTGGGGTCGCGCAGGGGCACCTTGTCGAGGTCCACCACCATGCCCACGCCGCCCTTGGCCGACATTTCGGTGATGCTGCAGGTCAGCCCCGCCGCGCCCATGTCTTGAATGCCGACGATTGCCCCCGTTTGCAGGGCTTCGAGCGTGGCTTCAATCAGCGACTTTTCGGCAAAGGGGTCACCGATCTGCACGTTCGGGCGCTTATCTTCCCCTTCCTCGTCCATCTCCACACTGGCAAATGAGGCGCCGTGGATTCCATCCCGGCCAGTGGCGCTGCCCAGATAGATCACCGGATTGCCGGTGCCCTTCGCCGAGGCGCTGGCCACTTCGTCCGTCTTAACCAACCCCACGCACATCGCGTTCACCAGCGGGTTGCCGCTGTAGCGCGGGTGGAAGTTCACCTCGCCCGCCACGGTGGGCACGCCCACGCAGTTGCCATAACCGGCAATGCCCGCCACCACATGCTCCAGCAAGTGCCGGTTGCGGGCCACCGTCGCCGCTTCCTCTTGCCCCGGCGAGATCGTGCCAAAGCGCAACGAGTTTAAGAGCGCCACGGGGCGGGCGCCCATGGTGAAAATGTCGCGGATAATGCCGCCCACGCCCGTCGCGGCGCCCTGGTAGGGTTCCACCGCGCTGGGGTGGTTGTGGCTTTCCACCTTCAGCACCACGCCCAGGCCATCTCCAATCGGGACGACGCCCGCGTTCTCTAGCCCCTCACCTTCAATCGCCTTCTTGTATTCGGCAAAGTACGCCAGCACCGGCCGGGAATATTTGTAGCCGCAGTGCTCGCTCCACATCACCGAAATCATGCCGAGTTCGGTCATTCGCGGTTCGCGCCCCAATTGCTCCGTCAAGAGTCGGTACTCTTCGTGGGTTAATCCCATGCTGAGATACAAATCGGGGGTGATGGCGCCCATGTTCTGGATGTTATCTCTCGTCGCCCTCTCGGCGGCGGGCCTGGTTTGGGGTTGCACCAGCACCAAGCCGTTTTATGGCAAGTGGCAGGGCGAGCGCGAAAACATCCTGAAGGGCGATGACTCGCCAACGGCCAACACGCTCCGCATTGTGGAAGTCGAGATCAAGCCCGATGGCACGTTTGTTTACACCTCGGCGGGGTTCCCGGCCACTGGCTCATTCCGCCCGAGCAAGGACGGACTCCTGCTGGATGTCAAAGAGGTGATGGGCCGCAGTATCGAATCTATGGGCTCGTCGGCCGTCAGCCAGTTCCGCCCCTTGGAAGTCCGCCGCGTTGATGACACTACGATTGAGCTTCGTGACCCGGGCGGTGTGGACCGAAGCTGGATTCGGCTCAAAAAGATAGAAGAAACCGCAACCACGCCCTAACTTCCGTCGTAGGCCCCTTCAATGAGTGTGTTTTTGTCGGCCGCGCTTCTCATCACGCTATCTTTGGCGGGCCTTCATCATGCACATCACAATATCAGCCGGTGGCGGCGCGAAGCTCGCATCACCTGGCAGCAGATTGACCGCCTGATTGAACAGCGCGAAACGGCTAATGACCCCGTCACCTTAGCCCGCGTGGAGCGCAAGTTGGACGACGTGGCGAGCTTCCACAACCGCACGGTGCGCGCGGCCAACCGAGAAATGGGAACGCTGAGTGGACGCCTGGTCAGCCACGTGCGCGGCCTGCGCAAGCTCTCGCCCTACACCCCGGCTCATCGACTGCCGCCGGAAACTACGGACGCCTGAGCCAGTTTCCGCTCCCCCAAAAGCACAAACGCACCGGACCCGAAGGTCAGGTGCGCCTGCAGTTGGTTTCGCCAGAGTCGAGACGTTAAGCCGCGCGACGCTCGGACTCTTGCACATCGTTATCCACGAGATGCAAATGAGCTACGGTCATCGGCTCCGGCTGAGCGGTAACGGCCATGACGAGATAGAAAGCAATCGCTCCCGCCATGTAGATGGTGGCAAATAGGGCAAGGCCCATGGTCACCATATTTGGCAATCTTTAGAAAACCTTTAGCCCGTAGCCTTACCAGAACTGTTTCGGACCTGCGTAGGGTTCATTCCGAACCGCTGCGTAAAGCACCGGCTGAAATGGGGCAAAGACCGGAAGCCCACGGCGCTGGCCACGCAGTGCACGGGGATTCCCCCAGTCTTCAGCATCTCGTTGGCGCGCTCCAGCCGCATGGCCATGATGTACCGAGCCACCGGTTGCCCCATTTGGCCGCGGAACTTGGCCCGGAAGTGGCTGGTGCTGAGGCCCACCCGTTGCGCTAGCTCGCTATCGTCAATCTCTTCGGCCAGGTTTTCGTTGATGATCCGGGTGGCTTGCTGGATCGGGTCCGGCGTGCGGTGAAGGGGCTCGAGCAGGCCTTCCAGAACGCCCCGAATCCACTTCATGGCACTGGCACTGACCTCTTCTTTGCTGGACTGGAGATCGAGGTCGCGGGCCGCCTGAAGCTGGATCAGGTGCAAAGATCGCGGCGCCCCGATCTCGAGCAAGGCCGCCGAGATGGCCCCCAGGAACAAGAGGGACAGCCCCTTGGCTTCATCGAGGTTGCCCGAGCGCAGGACGCCCTGGGAAAACTGCTCAAGCGCGCGTTCTAGCCGAACGGGGTCGCGCTGACGAACAATGGTGGCGATTTCCTCGATGCTGACGCGCCCGCCTTGCCCCCGGAATGGGCAAACGATCGGCTGCTCCACCGCCACAAATACGTCGCACCACAAGAAGCTCGCCCCGGCGTCCTCAACGTGAAACGCCAACGAACTCAAGTGCCCCGGGCGATTCAGGGGGATATCGAAGAGGTCGAGCCGGACGGCTTCCCCGCCCACATCCATCACGCCTACGGTTCTCACCTTGACCCCGTCTTCGGTGACAAGCGCACGGGGCTCGAGGTTGGTGGCTTCAAAGGCGTGCTCGCCCAAGCGCAAGCTGTGCTCCTCCGTGCGGCCATCGGCGAACGTAAGCCGCCAATGGCCGAGCGCCTGCCCCGGGGCCAGCCCACCGGTGAACAGGGCCGAAACCCCGAGGATGGTGAGCGCCACGGCCGGCCCTTCCGCCCGGGGCGCATCAATGGCCAGAACGCGCGGCAGACCGCGCGCCGGGTGGCGAGGAGAATTGCCCCCCCAGCTTTGCCAAGGAATGGCCTTGGTGAGAGGTAAGCCGAGGCCCGAACCGCTGAGAGGGCAGTTCGGGCCAAAGGCCGGCCGAGAGAACACGGACGCGAGAAGAACTCGCTCCATGATTTACTTCAGCCGGGTGGTCGTATGCGGCAAGTGACCGAACAGCGACTCGCGCAGGCCATCCAGGCGCGGGCTTTGCAGTTCCACGTCCCGTTGGAAGTAGATCGGCACCCACACCGCATCTTCCAGGATGATGTCTTCCGCTTGCGCATAGATGGGAAGCCGCTTGGCGGAGTCCATTTCGCGGTCAGCGATGCCCGTCAGCCGGTCGAACTCCGGATTGCTGTAGCCCAGCTTGTTCTCCGGGGCGTTCGTGGCCAGCATGTGGCTGAGGAAGTTCTGCGGGTCTAGATAGTCCGCAGCCCAGCGCATGTGATAGAACACCTGCTCCTTCTTGTTGAGCTTATCGAGATAAGCCCCCCATTCCATAGCCTGCAGCTTCACGTCAACGCCGAGATTGGTCTTGATGTCGGTGGCCACGGCTTCGGCGGCGCGGCGGATGTCCGGGCGCTCATCGCGGAAGGTGAGGGTCAGGGCCGGCATCTTGCTGGGGTCCGGATAGCCGGCGGCGGCCAGCATGGCCTTGGCCTTGGTCGGGTCGAACGGAAGGACCTTGGCGTTTTCGCGGTGGCCCGGCACGCCCGGCGGCACGATGCCGTTGGCGACCTGGTTGATGCCACCCAGGATTTCGTTGACGATGCGCTCGCGATTGATGGACATCGCGAAGGCTTGGCGCACTTCCTTCTTCTTGAACGGCTCGTACTGAAGTTGGTTCATCGCCACGTACCAGATCGCGGGGCGATCCAGATACACCAGTTGATCCTTGAATTCGCTGTTCTTGAGGCCGTCAACGTCTTGGCGCTCAAGGTTCACCATGTCGACTTCCCCGTTCTTGAACTTGCTGAGGCGAGTGAGAGCGTCGCCGATGACGAGGCGCTCAATGCCATCCAGGGCCGGCTTGCCGCCCCAATAGGTTTCGTTGGCCACCAAGCTCACCTTTTGTTCGGGCAGCACTTCGCTGACCTTGAACGGGCCGGTGCCGATCATTTGGGCCGTTTCGGTGAAGGTCGTATCCACCGGGGTGCCCTCCTTCGGCACGATGGCGTTGCCCAGGTAGGTGAACTTGCCCAAGAAGTACGGCGTCGGGCGCTTCAGCGTAATCGACACCGTCTTGTCATCCACCTTCTTCAGGCCGCTCACGGTGGCAGCCTTGCCTTCAAACTTCTCCACCACGCCCTGGATGTCGTCCAGGTAGGCCGTAGCCACGGGGCTCGCCAGCTTGGGATTGGTCACGCGCTCAAGACTGAAGATCACGTCATCGGCGGTAACGGGCTTGCCATTGTGGAAGGTGGCATTGCCACGAATGGTAAAGGTGTAGGTCAGGCCGTCGGCGCTGACTTCCCACTTCTCCGCCACCAGGGGCACGGGTTCGTTGTTCGTTCCCCAACCCACCAGGCCTTCGTAAACCTGCTGCAGGAGGTCAATGGTGTCGCCATCTTGCACCATGGCGGGGTCCATCGTCGTCGGATTGTTCGGGATCGGATACCGCAACACATTCGCGGCTTGATCGTTCTTGCGCTCACTGAAACCGCCGCCGGAAGAACTGCATCCGCCGGCCAAAACCAAAGCCAGGGCCGCGAGGGGCCACACCCACTTTCGCATGCCCTATTTTGACCCTATTTGCAAATCCCAGAGGGAAAAGACCGCCGCATGGGCCGGAAGGGGCCGGTCCAGGCGGCTTTGCGCCAGCACCGCCAGGCACCGGGCAGCGGCTTGGGCCTCCTTCATTTGGGGGGGCGGGGTTTCACATTCGGCCAGGCGTTTCATGCCGACCAGCGCTGCCCACGGCACGGAAAAAGCATCTTTGTAGTGCCCCGCAAACTGGTGTTGCAAGGCGCCCCCCGCCGTGGCGCTCACTTCGGCCGGGTCGCTCTCAATCCGTTCGCCGCTTACGACGCAGGCCGTCCAATCGGGCCATTCTCCTTCCCACACCAGCAGGCCCACATGAATCCAGGCCAAGACCACGGCGGGGTTAGTTGATTCGCCGAGAGCATCCAGCGCCCGCACGAGCAGGTCATAGATGTCCTCGCACGGGCTATCGGCGGGCACGGTTTGGTCAATGATCTCGGCAATGGCAAGCCCTACGCTGAGCCGCTCGTAGTCTTCCCTTAGCCTCCGAAACGAGCTGAGCGGCTGGCACTGCGTTACAAACTGGCGCACTTTGCCCTTCGCCCAGGTGTAGCGGGCCTGCGTGAGGGGCTCACTCGCTCCGGCCAGGCGCGATCCGCTCTTCCGCGCCCCCCGGGCCACCAAGTAGGTTTTGCCAAAGTCGCGGGTAAGGATAACGAGCGAGCGGTCGGATTCTTGCGAATCCGACCGCCGTATCACGATCCCTTCCGAGGTGACCTCGAGCGACACCGTGTTAGACGCCGAGGCGTAGCCAGTCCTGCCAGATGTAAGCCAGTCGGTCGATAACCAGCGCAAAGCGGGCCATAACCGTGGAACCAAAGATGGCCCCGAAGCCGATCATCAGCATCCAGCGACCCAGCTTGTTGAAGCCGAGCATCGCCTTGCTCTTGATGTCCACGCTAAACAGGAAGTAAGCGAGTGCGCTGAGCAGAGTGACCAAGAAGATCAGGTTGTTCAGGGCCTCGGTGGGATACAGGTTCGCGAGAATCTGCACCGCATTGGCCTTCTGCTCGATCTTTCCGCCCACGAGCTCCGTGGTCGGCACGGCAAAGAACGAGTCCGTCGCCGTCGGGATCAGGGGCACCATTGAGGCCTCGATCATCGGACCGAACTTGTTCCAGTAGATCTGAATTTGCTGGCCCGACCACAGACCAAGGATGATCCCGATGGGGATGCGGCTCATCCAGCTCTTCTCCTTGTTGAAGACGGTGTACGCCATCAAGCCAATGGGGAAAAGAAGCATAAACGGCCAGTAGCCCGGGGTGTCGAACTTGCCATCCTCGGTGAGCTTGCCCGTCATCGGGATCCACCACTGCGGATAGAGGGTTTCCTTCCACAGGGCCACCACCGAGTAACCCGCCGCCAAGCCGAGGAAGATGTGCTCGACGGTTCGGTAGACCAAGTTCTCCTTCCAGAGCACGGAGTAGAGGCCAATGATGGCCAGCGACCCCAGCATAACATTAATGTTAGTTAGTTGCTCTTGATTCACTTTTTGCCTCCTTCAAGCTTCTTCTTTGCGACCATGCCAACGTTGCCGAGGGCAATGGCAAGGATCATCAACGTCAAGGCGATATGCAGGGCCAGGTTGTTCGTGGCCCCCTGCCCGAAGGTAGTGCCTTCTGGCAAAGGTGGTACGACCTGCTCTGGTTTCGCGAGGTTCTTCACGTTCACCACACCCTTGTCGTCAGGGGTGTTGATGCCGTATTCCATCATGTATTCGAGGTCGTAGACGCCAACGAGACCAATGGTGAGACCCTTGAGCTGGCCCGAACGGTAGTACGGCAGCATCCCGGGGCCCATAACCCCAGTGACGAGACCGCCCATGTTCACCTTATTGCCCAATCGCTCAATGGCGATGTCAATCGAGTTCGAAGCACTGACGACGTAGTACGCCCCGCAGTCTTCGATCTTGCTCACGCCCTGCAGTACCGGGCTATCAAAGACTGGACGCTCCTTACCTTCGCTATCCTTCGCGCGTCGCCCGCCCCAGGCGGACTTGATATTGTTGCTGAAAGCGTTGAGGCTGTTCTCGGCGTTCGGGAACAGGCCGAGGTCGAGGTAGTCCTCCCACGGCTTATACTCGCGCAGATTCTGAGCTTTGCGTTCCTGGTTGATCGCGCGAATCGCGTCACGCGCCACCTGCGGCGCTTGCGGGTCCGCCACGCTGTAGAACACGAACTTGCGGTTCGTCGCCATGAGCGAACGCACCAGGCCCTGGAAGTGGCCCCGGCTTTCGCCGCGCGTCGAGTTCGTCCAGTCGGTCTGGATGAAAACCGGCTTGTTGGGGTCCGAATTCATCATGACCGCATAGAGGTCCATCGAGTTCGGCTCCGGAATCTGCGGGAGCGCCATCTTGAGGCCGATCAGCGTGCCCGAGAGGCAGAAGATCAGAACCAAGAAGAGGTATTCGCGCTTAATTTTTTGCGCGTCAGCAAGCAGTTTCCACATTATTCCGTCACCCCACCGCGTTCGAGGCCGAGCCAAAGGCGAAGCGCCATGGCTAGAGTTCCGAGACCCACCCCAAACTCAAGGGCTTGGAGGGCCGGCACCTGCACCACGTTGCGCAGCCATCCGGCCAGCACGTTGAGTTTCAAGTTGTTGAGAAGATTTGCAGGATCGGTTCCGGTCATCTGGTCGATGCCTCCGTTCCAGATCGAAGTCACCGCGCCCATGAGCGAGAGCATCACGATGAGGGCACTCGACATGAGGAGCGTCGCTTCCATCGAGCGGATGCGGAACGCTCGGTAGGCCGCACTGAAGATATAGAACGCAATGATGGAGAACATCGCCGCGTCCATGTTCTGCAGCAGACCGTCGAAGAGGATGTTGAAGACAACGTTGACGTTGGTCCACGTCATCGTGTCGTCCGTGATCTTCTCCTTGATCCAGAACTCACGCTGGAGCCAGTCGGTGTAGCCCACCGCAATCATCAACCCCATGCAAACCAGCAACAGAACGCTGAACTGCCAGTCCTTTTGCTTGCGGGTGATCTTGGTGAAGTGCACGCGCAGGAGCGAGTACATCCCCAAGCCAAGCAAGAACGAAGTGATGACCTGCGCAATCCCGCTCACGAACGGGACGGACGTCTGCAGCCACTGGCCGGTCTTTTCGACAAAGCCGTTCGGCAGTTCGTTTTCGCGAATCGCAATCGGCTCTGGCCACAAATAGCGCAGAACCCAGAACAAGCCCGCTAGGAACGTGACGCCCACAACAATGGGGCGGCGCGCATTGAGAGGCACCTTGCTGAGCGCAAAGAAGAGCACCATCCCGGCGATGAACACGCCGGCGAGGACGCCGTAGCGACCCGAATTCTGCGGGTCGAGCGTCCACCATGTGGGCTGGTAGGCCAGCAGATTCATCACAGCGTCACCTCGCCGCCTTCAGCGGGAGCGGGCTCGGGCGTCTCATCCGGCTTCGGCTGACGCTGAATTTGGTACATAGACTCGGTGTACATGGGGTGGAACAGCCGGAAAACGGTGGTCTCGCTGGCGTTCTTCTTGCGCGGTTCGCCTTCGTATGGCACCATCTCCGAGACGGCTTCTTGGCCGCCGCGCACTTCGACGGTGGAATCCTGACGAGTCATCGTCACCATCTGGTTGCGCTCCACGGAGTTCAGCACCATCCCGCAGAAGATGCTGCCAATGATCAGCATCTTGCCCCAGTCTTGGCCCAGCAGCGAACCCACGAGCACGGGTTGGCGCGTGATGTAGGCGCTGGCGGCATAGAACTCGTCGCCGATCAAGACGTAGTCACAGGCCGCAATAAAGAACGGCGTTTGCGTGTTCTGTGTGGAACCTGCGACCTGAATGGCCCCAATGCTGTTCGCCGATTCGGCAAAGATCAACGACTCCGCATAGAACGCCCCGAGAAGGAACGTGGCGGCCACCTTTTCGCGCAGGATCATCCCCTGCACCCCGGCGGCGAACGCAAATTGGCGGTCGCTCACAAACTGCACCGTTTGGGCGTCCATGCGCTCGGGCACGCCTTCCTGTTGGTACACGTCGCGGATGACTTCTTGCGCGACCGTGTAAACGGCGGCGTCCGCACAACAGATTCGAATCGGAGTCGAAAACTGGGCGGCCGTGCGAGCCACGTTCGAAAAGATCGTGACGGCCTGAACCGAAATGGCGTCGAGAGTCCCGATCCCCGGCACCATCAGCACGGGGCGTCCCATTTCGGTGGCCCGCCCAATCGCGTCATCCAGGGCATTCAAGCCCGGGATCCTGCGAATGAACAGGTCCGTTCGGTTTTTGGCACGGGCGATATTGAAAAGAATAAAGGCGACGATGAGTAGCGTCACCAGGATTCCCAATTTGCCGGAGTCTAAATATTGCATGGCTTAGTCTGTGCGAGCCTCTGCGCTCGTTTCCAATCGACGAATCAAGGATTCAACGGCCGTCGGGCTCTTGGCCAATCGCGAGAAGCCTTGAATCCGGTCCAAACCCATGAACGGGCCGAGGAACGGGGTGAAGGCAATCATCGCTTGGCTGGCGATTCCCATGAGCGGTCGATGCATCTCTAAGAACAAGACGGCGGGAACCTGCAAACGTCTCTTCTCCACTTCAGTCGCCACCTTTTCAATCAAGGTCGCTTCCTCCTCCGGGCTCAGATCTTCGTTCCAGGTTTCCCACATAGTCGTGAACGTGGTCGCTTATTTTGGCCAATACGGCCTCTCGGTTGCTTGAAAATCGCAAAGAAACTCCACGAAATGCGTCCAATCGGGTGGGCTTCTCCAGCGGGGAAAGCCGCACGGCCCGCTCCGAGACCTCTACGCGCTTCACGTCCTCCCACAGCATCGCCGTTTCGGCGAATCCAACTTTCCGCGATGCCCCTGTATCATCCAGCCGGTACTTGACGGGAAAGAACGCTTCAATACTGCTTCCGAGGACGATCACGGCCCCCAAAATCCCGGCGAGCGGGCTTTGCATGCGATAAAGCCCAAAGAAGAAAGCCCCTACGGCCACGAGGGCAATGACGTACTTCGCTCCCGGTCGGTGGGCCGTCGCGTCCACCGACCAGGCGAGGGGTTCCTGAGGGGTTTCCGAGGAGCTCAATTCAGCGCCAAGTGTCAAACAACGTGCTCACCGAAGAGTTCTGGTGAATGCGCCGGATGGCCTCGCCGAGCATCGGTGCCGTCGAAAGCACCCGTAGCTTGGGGAACTGCTTGACCGTGGGCAGCGGCACCGTATCGCAGACCACCACTTCACTGATGATGCTGTCTTGCAGGCGCTGGCTCGCATTGCCGCTAAAGACGGCGTGCGTGCAGCACACCTGCACTTCCACCGCGCCCAGCTTCTTAAGCGCTTCGGCGCCCATGATCGTGCTTCCGCCGGTGTCGATCATGTCGTCAATCATGATGCAGCGGCGACCTTCCACTTCGCCCACCACTTCCACGATGTCCACCTTGTTCGGTTCGGGGCGGCGCTTGGCAATGATGGCGAGGGGCGCTTTCAGCATTTCGGCCAGGCTGCGGGCACGGCCCACGCCGCCGACGTCTGGGGAAACCACCACCACGTCGTCAGCATCCTTCATGCCTCGCTCGATAAAGTAGCGGCCAAAGAGCGGTCCGGCGTAGAGGTGATCCACCGGGACCCCGAAGAAACCTTGGATCTGCTCGGCGTGCAGGTCAATGCACAGCACTCGGTTGGCGCCCGCCGTTTCGATCAGGTCGGCCACCAGGCGGGCCGTCACGGGCTCGCGGGGCTTGATCTTTTTATCCTGCCGGGCGTAGCCGTAGTAGGGGATGACGACCGTGATGCGGCTGGCACTGGCACGCCGGAAAGCGTCCAGCATGATGAGCAGCTCCATCAGAGTCTCATTGGCGGGGGCGCAGGTGGGTTGGATGATAAAGACATCCTCGCCGCGCGCGCTTTCCTCCACCATCAGGCGGATTTCGCCGTCGCTGAAGCGCGTGCTGGTGACCTTGCCAAGCTCAATCCCGAGATATTCGGCCACGTTCTGCCCGAGTTCGCGATGGGCATTCCCCGCAAACAGCTTCATGGATTCGAGGTCTCCGCCTCGTCCCCCGATCCTTGTTGGAGCCGTCTCCACCTGTCCGCCCATTCTTCTTTGTTCTCCTGCCGCCCGCGGCCCACGGCAAGCGCGCCTTCCGGCACATCTCGCGTCACCACACTCCCCGCGGCAATCATCGCACGATTGGCGATGGTGACGGGGGCGACTAATGTGGAGTTTGAACCAACAAACGCGTCCGCGCCTATAGTTGTGCGCGATTTCTTAAAACCGTCGTAATTGCAGGTGATGGTTCCGGCCCCGATATTGGTGCGCGGGCCTACGCTGGCGTCGCCAATGTACGTCAGGTGACTGACGGATACTTGCTGGCTTAGCACCGCGTTCTTAACTTCAACAAAGTTACCGACTTTGACCTGGGTTTCCAAGACGGTGCCCGGGCGCAAGTTGGCAAACGGGCCGCACCGGCTGCCCTCGCCGATGATCGCTTGGTCCACATGACTCATGAAAACCCTGGCGCGCGGCCCGATCACCGAATCCTTGATCCAGGAACTCGGCCCGACTTGGCATCCGGCGCCCAATGTCGTGCGGCCTTCGATTACCGTCATCGGGTGGATCAGGGCATCCGGCTCGGCGGTGACGTCCGCTTCGACATAGGTGCTGGCGGGGTCAACAATCGTTACGCCTTCCCGGGCCAGCCGCTCTAGGATTTGAAGACGCATGATGCGGCCCGCTTCGGCCAGCGACCACCGGTCGTTGACGCCCATAAACTCGTTCTCGGCAAAGGGGCCGGCGGCCTTGCTTCCCCGCCCGTCGTTGTAAAGCCAGCCCACCGTGTCGGTGAGGTAGATCTCGCCTTTCGGGCTGGGTTTCAGGTGTGGAATGGCGTCATGAAGGGCTTGCACCTCAAAGGCGTAGACCGCCGAATTCACCTCTCGCAGCTGCTCCCGCTGTTCTTCGGTGGCATCGGCGTGCTCGATGATCGCCAAGGCATCATCGCCTTCGCGCACCACGCGCCCGTAGGCCGAGGGGTCTTCGGGTTCAAAAGTGGCCGTCACTACGGCGACATTCGCGTCGCGCCGCACTTGCAACAGCGTGCGCAGGGTATCCGGGTTGATCAGCGGCGTATCGCCGCACACCACCAGCACATCGCCCTCCTGTCCCTTCAACAGCGGCAACGCCTGGGCGGCGGCATGGCCCGTCCCCTGGGGGTCGGCCTGGATCGCGTACTCAACCGGGCTCCCCTGCAGGCAATCTCGGATGGGAGCTTCGGTGTCGGGCGAGACCACCACAATCACGCGGGTGGCCCCGGCGGCCACCACCGCCCGGCGCACGTGCTCCACCATGGGCACCCCGCAGACCTCGTGCAACACCTTCGGCACGGCACTCTTCATGCGCGTTCCTTTGCCGGCGGCCAGCACTATTGCAGTGGTTTCCATGGAACCAAGACGTTACCGCATCCCTTGCGACCGAGTAGGATTCAGGGCATGCCCGTGCGCGTTTGCTCACACCCCTTGGCCCAGCACCTACTGGGACGCCTCCGAGACAAAAGCACACCCCCCGACCAGTACCGCCGCTACGCCGACACCTTGGCCCGGCAACTGGCCCTGGAAGCCACCCACGACCTCCCCACCGCCGAGGTGGCGGTGCAAACGCCCCTGACCCGGACCCTCGTGCGACAGATTGACCAGGGTCTGGCCGTGGTGCCGATTCTGCGAGCCGGATTGGGCTTGCTGGATGCCTGGCTGGAGCTCTTCCCGGACGTATCGGTGGGTTACATTGGTCTGGAACGCGACGAAGAAACCGCCCAGCCGCGCTCGTATTACGCCAAGCTGCCGCAGCTTGAAAGCCGCTACGTAGTGTGCCTGGACCCGATGCTGGCCACCGGGGGCTCCGCCGCCCGCGCACTCAGCCTGATCAAAGAGCACAAGCCGGACCGGCTCAAGCTGGTGGTCATCATCGCCGCGCCCGAGGGCATCGCCCGCGTGGAAGCCGAACACCCCGAAATCGAAATCGTCACCGCAGCGGTGGATGAGGGCCTCAACGATCGGCACTTCATTAAGCCCGGCCTGGGCGACTTTGGCGACCGCCTCTACGGCACGTCGCCGATGCTCAATATCGACTGACGCCGTTACTTGAGGAACGCGGCCGGAACCACGGGTTCGGTGATTTCCGGTCGCGGCACCGTGAACGGGATGAGTGTGCTCACACCCGGTTCGTTCATCGTGACGCCAAACCAGACGTCCGCCGCCTCAATCGTCACCGGGTTATGGGTGATGATCAGGAACTGCGAGCGGTCCGTAAACCGGCGCAAGCCCTCGATGTAGCGCTCCACGTTGCGACCATCGAGCGGGGCATCCACTTCGTCTAGCACGACCAGCGGGGTCGGCTTCACGGCCAGCAGCGCGAAGAGGAAGGCCACCGCGCTCAGTGACCGCTCGCCGCCACTCAGGAGATCGAGACGCTGGCGGCGCTTGCCCGGCAGGGTGACTTCGATATCCACGCCGCTTTCTAGCGCGTCTTGGGGATCGGAAAGGGTTAGATCGGCCGCGCCCCCGGGGAACAGGAGGGCAAACTCGAGCTCAAAGGCGACCTTAACGGCGGCGAAGGTATCCAGGAATCGGGTGCGGGTTAGGCGATCCAGCTCGTGCATGGAGGACTCGAGGTCTTCCATGGTCCCCACGACATCGTCCCGCTGCACCTTTAGCGTGTCGTACCGCTCCGTCAGTCGTTCGTAGGCTTCAATGGCCCCCGTGTTCACTTCGCCCAGGGACCGGATCTCCCGGCGAATCTGTCCGACTTCCTTGGCGGCATCCTCGGGCAGAGTGATGACCGGGGCGCGCTCCAGGGCCTCTTCGGAGGTCATGCCGTACTCTTCGAGGAGTCGCTCCACTAGCACGGCCCGGCGGGATTCCGTGCGCGCAAAGTCCACCTCGGCCCGGTGCTTAGCTTCAGCGTGGGTGTCGGCTTCGGCCTGGGCCACGGCGCGGTCACGCTCGGTCTCCATCCGCTCTTGCGCCTTGGCTTCGCGGGATTCGCGGAGCTTGGTGAGTTTCTCGATGAGGGTGGCCACGTCGGCTTCATGCGCTTCGGCTCGCTCGGCCCACATCGCTTCCTCGGCTTCGTACTTCTCGCGGTCGGGAGCGAGGCGCGACGCCCGCATTTCGTGGTCGGCGGCGGCCTGCGAGAGACGAGTGCGACGGCGTTCCGCTTCGATCCGACGCCGCTGAGCCTCTTGCACTGCGGCTTCGGCTTCCTTCAGGCGGGCCATGCCGCCCTGAGCGTCGGCCATCAGCGCGGAAGCATCGCGCAAGCATTGGTCGCGCCGGGACTGCAGGGGCAGCAGGTCCACGGCCACCAGAGTCTCTTCGTTCTCCTGCTTGAGTTCCTCGGCCTCTTTCTCAAGGCGTGCCTGGGAGCGCTCGGTCATCTGCCGCTCGTGGTTCAGGCTCGCGGCCCACGTCTTGGTGTTGGCGAGGTCCTCGCGCACCGCATCCCGGGCCGAATCTAGCTTGGCCAGGTCTTCTTGCAGTCCCGCGCGCTGGGCGTCTCGGCCATCACTGGCGGCAATCGCCGCTTGCAGGTCACGCTCCTTGTCCTTGAGTTCCTGCTCGGCGGCAAGGAGTTCAGATCGGCGTTGCACCACCCCGCTGCCCTGGCGTTGGTGCTTTCCTCCGCTCACTGCCCCTGAACCGTGCACGACTTCCCCGTCGCGCGTGACCAAGCGGTTCCAGCCCGACGTCTTCGCCAGCGCCAACGCCGTGTCCAGGTGGTCCACCACCAGCACGCGCCCCAAAAGGCTGTCAATCACCGGGCGATTGCGCTCGTCCACCGCCACCAGGTCGTTGGCCCAGCCGTCGACGCCGGGGCGCTGCGTGAGGGCGTCCATCTCCCGGTTGCGGTGGTAGGGCCGCATGAGCGTGAGCGGCTGGAAGGTCGCGCGCCCCGCCCGCCGATCCTTGAGGAAGTGAATCGCCTGGCGGGCATGCGCCTCGTCCGGCACGATGAGGTCGTGCGCCGCGCCGCCCAGGGCCGTTTCGATAGCCAAGGCGAAGTCCGGCTCGACATCAAAGGCGTCGGCGACGGGCTCATAGTCGCCGCTGAGGTGCCCCTCGCGGACGGCCAGCAGCACCGCCTTCGCCCCCTGCGCCATGCCTTCTAGCGAATCCAGCGTGGCCGCAATGCCCCGGATGCGCCCTTCCAACTGCGCCATCTGCTCCTTCAGCGCGCGCTGGGCTTGGTGGTCGGCCTGCTCGTCGGCCTGCTGCTGCTGCATGGCGGCCTGCACTTCGGCTCGCCGCTCGTCAATCTGGGCCAGCAAGGCAGCCTGCTCTTGCCCCACCCGCTCGGCTTCGGCCACGCCCTCATCAAGGTCGGGAAGGGCCTGTCGAATGCCGTCCAATTCTTCGTCAATCCGGCGCAGTCGCTCCCGTCGGGCGGAACGCTCAGCTTCAGCGCGGTCGCGGGCGGCCACCAGAGCTTGGGCAGCGGCCAGCTCGGCTTCCGCCTGGGCGAGTGCCTCTTCCAGCCGCACGGCCTCCGCATCCACCAGTTCCAGGTCGGCGCGAAGGTCCGCCAGCCGCGTCTTGGCGTCCTCCTCCTGGGTGACGCTGGCTTGCCACTCGGCTTCGGCGGCTTCGCTTTCGGCGCGGAGGTGCCCTTCTTCCCCTTCCAGGCTCTCTGCCAGTTGCAGCAGGCTCTCCCGCTTGCCCTGGGCGATGGCAGAGGCCGCCCGGGCTTGCTCGGCCGCCGACCGCTGTTGGGCCAGTTCCTCGCTCAGTCGGTGGCGGTCTTGCTCAAGCCGGTCCAGGTCCAAGTTCAGCGTTTCCAAGGCCGCTTGGGCGCGGATGATGTGCTCGGCCGCTTCGCCCCGGGCGCGTTCGGCGTTTTGTCGGGCATCATCCAGCCGGGTGCGCTCCGTAGTGGCGTCGTGGAGGTCACGGACCAACAGGTCGGCTTCCAACGAACGCAACCGCAAAGTGAGTTCGCGGTGAATGCGCGCGGTGCGGGCCTCTTCTTCCAGCGGACCGCGCTCGCGCTCAATTTCTGAGAGAACATCGTCTACCCGCTCCAATTGCAGGCGGGCGTTGCCCAGTCGGCGCTGGGCGTCATTTCGGCGCACGCGGTAGCGCTGCACCCCGGCGGCTTCGTCAATCCAGGCGCGGCGTTGCTCCGGCTTGGCGGCCAGGGCCTGGTCAATCTCGCTCTGACCGACAATCGCGTAGCCCGCGCGCCCCAAACCCGTGTCGGCCAGCAGATCGGCTACATCTCGCAGGCGGCACGCCTGCCCGTTGATGGCGTAGTCACTGTCCCCGGACTTCTTCAGCCGGCGAGTGATCGAAACTTCTGCCGCCGGGATCGGTAGTTCCTGGTCGCTGTTGTCAAAGACCAGCGTGACCTCGGCGTAGCCCAACGGCTTGCGGTGCTTGGAACCCGAAAAGATGACTTCAGTCGCCGTTTGGGCCCGCAAGTGACGGGCGTTCGTCTCGCCCAGGCCCCACAGAATCGCGTCCACCACGTTGCTCTTGCCACAGCCGTTCGGACCCACAATGGCGGCCAACTCCCCGCCCAGCACAATCTCGGTGCGCTCGGCAAAGGTTTTGAACCCGTAGATCTTGACTCGCAGCAGACGCATACGCTCGTAAGGTCTCCAGACGAACCGGCTCCGGGATACGGCGCGGGCCTAGGTGCGGGTTCACGGATTCCCCGCAAGATTGCCTGTGGATAACCTGGCCGCGAGGCTCAATCCGCGTCGCGGCTGAGGAATTGGCTGATGTCCGGGCGGTTCATCGCAAAGGTGCCTGCGCCCATCGCCAGGTAATCCCGCTGCCCGAGCCGCGAAAGCAAATCCACCGGCCCGAAGGTGCCGTTGGCGTTCACCAAGTCCTCGCGCACGTGGACGATCTTGACCTCGCCAATCACATAGTCGGCCGCCCCCGGCCCGTCCCCGTGGGGCACCACCGCCATGAGTTCACATTCCAACTGCACCGGGCTTTGAGCAACCCGCGCCGGGGCCACCTGTACGCTTGGTGTGGGCGTAAAGCCCGACATCCCCCACTTGTCTGCATCGCCGGGATAATCGCCACCCGTCGCGTTCATCCCATCGGCCATCGCGGGCGTGACGAGGTTAATCACGTACTGCCGAGTGGCCTCGATGTTCCGCAGGGTTTCCTTTTTGTCGCCCTCGCGCCCGCGCACCGGGCAGAACGCCACGCTCGGCGGGTTGATCCCTCCGACCATGAAGTAGCTAAACGGGGCTAGGTTGGCGCGACCCTCGGCATCCTGAGTGCTTACCAGCGCGATAGGGCGCGGCACGATGAGCCCGCTGAGTAGCTCATACGCCGTGCCGAGGCCGTGTTCACTCAGGACGAAGACTTTCATGCTCGGTTCAGATGCAGTTCAAAGAACCGGACTGTACGCTGCCAGGCATCTTCCGCCGCTTCTTCGTTGTAAACCGCCGGACGATCCGAGTTGAAGAACGCGTGCGGCATGCGGTTGTAGGTCACAAACTCGTGCTCCTTGCCCAGCTTGTGCAACTCAGCGGAGAGCTCCCTCACCGCCGCCGGCGAAGCGTATTCGTCATGCTCCGCAAACAGTCCCAGCAGCGGGCCATTCATGGCCGCGTAGTTCGGATGCACGTTCGGGTGGATGCCGTAGAAGTTCACGCAGGCTCGAATGCGATCATCCAATCCCGCCGCAAACATCGCCAGCTTCCCGCCCATGCAGAAACCAACCACGCCCACACCGGCGGTGACCTCGGGCTTGCTGGCCAGCAAATCCACGGCGCCGTGAATCATCCGCGCCGCCTTGTCGATGTCCAGTGCCATCATCAGCGAGCCCGCTTCATCCGGTTCATCGGTGGCCTGGCCGTTGTAGAAGTCCGGCGCGAAGGCATGGAAACCTGCCTCGGCAAAGCGATCTGCCACATCGCGGATGTGCCCCACCAAGCCCCACCACTCCTGAATCACGATCACGGCCGGCCCGGGCGCGCTGGCCGGGGCGTAATAGCCGGCGAAATTCTCGTCCCCGACCTGAAACTCGACATTCGATCCCTTCATGACTTTCTTTAGTCTCCCTTACGCAAGCGAGCGGCGCGGGGTTTGCCCGACCATGCGATGAATGTGGTCCCATTCCGCCTCGGTCACCGGCATCACGCTCAGCCGTTGCCCCCGGCGCAGCACCCACATCTCGGCGAGTTCGGCTTCGGCGCGCAGGTCGGCCAGGCTCAAAACTCGGTCGAACTTCACCGGCTCGGCGACGTCAACCGCCAGCCATCGCGAACCATCCGCCGGGGCCTTGGGGTCGTAGTATTCGCTGGTCGGATCGAACTGCGTGGGGTCCGGGTAGCCGGTGCGGGCAATGATCATGCTGCCCACCACACCGCTAGGACTTGCGTTGGAGTGATAGAACAGCGCCCCGTCGCCCACCTGCATCGTGTCTCGCATATAGTTTCGGACCGTATAGTTGCGACAACCCTCCCAAATGTCGGGTCCCGGTTTGGCGATGAGGTCATCGATGCTGTAGACATCGGGCTCGCTTTTCATCAACCAATACGCCATGCCGCCCAGTTTAGAGCGGGAGACCGAGCGGTAATATGCCGAAATGCCGCCACGAATCGCGATCCTCCCTGGGGATGGCATTGGCCCGGAAGTCATCGACGAAGCTGTCAAGGTCCTGCAAGCGGCGGGCGTCGACGCGGAGTTTGAATTTGCCCTGATTGGCGGAGCCGCCATTGACGCCACCGGTGTGCCCTTGCCGGACGAAACCCTGGAGCTCTGCCGCAACAGCGACGCGGTTCTGCTAGGTGCCGTCGGCGGCCCGAAGTGGGACACGCTGGAACCCGCCCACCTTCGCCCGGAAGTTGGCGCGCTTCTGCCGCTCCGGCGCGAGCTGAACCTGTACGCCAACGTCCGCCCGGCCCGCACCATGCGGCCACTGGTGCATGCCTCGCCGCTCAAGGAGGGCCGCAGCATGATCGACCTGATCGTGGTGCGCGAACTCACCGGGGGCATCTACTTCGGCGAGAGGTTCCGCAAGGACGACGGCAAAACGGCCATTGACACCGCCGTTTACACCCGCGCCGAAGTGGAGCGCATCACCCTGCAAGCTTTTGCGATCGCTCGTCAACGCCGCCACCAGGTGGTGAGTGTGGACAAGGCCAACGTGCTGGAAACGAGCCGCCTGTGGCGCGAAACCGTGAACGACCTGGCCGCCAAGAACCCCGACATCAGCGTGACGCATATGCTGGTGGACAACTGCGCCATGCAACTGGTGCGGGACCCCGGTCAGTTCGACGTGATCCTCACCGAGAACATGTTCGGCGACATCCTGAGCGACGAAGCGAGCATGATCACCGGTTCCCTGGGCTTGCTGCCCTCGGCTTCATTGAGTGATCCTAACGGTGACAAGGTGTTTGGCCTTTACGAACCGATTCATGGTTCTGCCCCGGATATCGCGGGCCAAAGCCGCGCCAACCCGCTGGCCGCTATCCTCAGCGCGGCGATGATGATGCGATTCACCTTCGGGGACGGCCGCACCGCCGACCGCATCGAAGCCGCCGTTGAGGCCGCGCTTGATGAAGGGCTGCGCACCGCCGACATCTTCGAGAACGACACCCGGCTTGTTAGCACCACCGAAATGGGCGACGCTGTGGCCGCAAAATTGCGCCCGTAATCGGGTTCTCGACGGGGTTTCTGCCCGGAATCAGAAAAAGTCAGGCCCACTGCGCGTCACGCGCGGGGGCCTGATTCGTCTGGACAAGCGTAAGTGAAGGATATGTTGCGCGCTGGACTCCTTGTTGCCGCCTTTTTGCCGGCCCTATTGCACGCCCAAACGGTGCCCACTCCCCCGACGGTCACCCCCGATCGAACCCTGATTGTGGTGAACGGCGAAGCCGTAAAAGGCGACGTTTATGTGCGCCGCCTGCAGGTGCTGCCCAATGTGGGCCGCATGATGGAAGACCGCTACGTGGCGGCCACGCCGGGCTACCTGGCCATGCAGCAGATCGTAAACGAGATTCTGATCTGGCAACTCGCGACCGAAAAGGGTGTAGCTCCGACCCCGGCCGTAGTCGATGCCGAGTTGGCTAAGCGACTGGCCCGTGCCCCGGAATTGAAGGAAGCCTTCCGTTTGCTTGGCCTGACGGATGACGACCTGAAGCACGAGATCAAGATTGAACTTGCCGAATTCGCGCTGACTACCATGGGCGTGAATGTCACCGACCAGGAAGTGGAGGGCTACTACCGCGCCCATCCGGCGCAGTTCTCGGTGCCCAAGCGGCTGGTGCTTCGCATCATTGCCGTGGCCGACGATGCTGCTCAGCGCAAGGTGGACGGCGAACTGGCCGCGGGCAAGAGCTTTGCCGACGTGGCCCGAGCCATGAGCGTTGACCCAAGTTCTCGTGATGGCGGCATGCTGGGCGAGATCGCGTTCGACGCGCTGGGTGACCAAGCCAAGGCGGCCCTGAACAATGCGGTGAAGGGATCCGTGAGCAGTTGGGTGCCGGGCTCCATCGTGAGGGTGAAGTTCTTTGTCGAAGACCTGAAGGCCGCCGAAACACTGCCGCTCGACGCTGACCAAAAGCTCGCCATCCGCCGCCAACTGATGATGGACAAGGGGCAGGTGCGAAACAACCTGCCCAAGATGCTGGCCGAGTTCCGCAAGAAGGCGCGCATCGAGTGGCAGAACACGCCGTTCGATCGCCAACTGAAGGAACTGTTCGAACAGGGCGCATGATCGCGCCCCTGGAGGAGGCCGGGCTATCCGGTGCGTTTTCGGTCCATCACGCTCCCCGACTGGGGGCGCTGGACCGATGCGCGCACCAGGTTATGTATGGCTTCGCTTGGGGTGAACTTGAGCTTCGCTTGGGTTCCTTTTACGCGCCGGAAACCGAGGTGGTCGCGGATGGGGTGCGCATGGCCTTGAGGGATGTGCCTGCAGCGACCCAGGTGCTGGTCATCCCCGCGCAAGAGACCGAGAACCCTGGCGGCCTCAACGGCCTGGTTTGGCTGATGGATCGCCTATTGGGGCCGGGAGGTTGTCCGTGGGATCAGGCGCAAACTCATGCTTCGCTGGTGCGGTGCCTCTTGGAAGAGTCTTATGAACTCGCTGAGGCCATCGAGACCGGCAACGAACCGGCTTTCTTGGAAGAACTGGGCGATGTGCTCCTGCAGCCCATCATGCACGGCCAAATGCGAGCACGCGATGGCTGGTGGGACGCGCACTTTATCGCCGATCGGGTGACCCAGAAGCTGATTCACCGCCACCCGCATGTCTTCGGTGAATCCACGGCGAACGATGAGGCCGCGGTGCTACGCCAGTGGGATGCCATCAAGCGAGCCGAAAAGGGCGTGGAAACCTCGGGGCTGCTGGACGGCGTGCCCAAGGGGCTACCAGCCCTGATGGCCGCGATGGAGATCAGCAAGCGCGCCGCCCGCGTGGGCTTTGAATGGCCGGACGCCGAAGGGGTGTGGCAGAAGTTTCGAGAAGAAGAGGCCGAGTTCCGCGAGGCGTGGGCGCAAGGCGACAAGGACGCCATGGAAGCCGAAATGGGCGACCTGCTCTTTACGCTCGTGAACCTGGCGCGTTGGGCCGAGTGCGACCCCGAACAAGCCCTGCGCCGGATGCTGACCCGGTTCATTGCCCGATTCCGGGCGATGGAAACCCTGGCCGGGCGTCCGCTCGATCAACTCACCCCGGCCGAATGGGACGAGCTATGGAACGCCGCGAAGGCTCAGACGCGCTCTTCGGCGTGAAGCAGTTCCACCACGCGGCGCACGTTCCAATCGTTGGCTTCTAGCAAGCGAAGGGCGTCCACTTCCGTGGCGTTCGTGAGGTCGCGGACGATGCGCACACACCGCTCCTTCAGCTTGTGATTCTTGGCCTTGACGTCAATCATCAAGTTCTCCACCACCTTGCCCGCTAACACCATGGTGCCGGTCGAAATCGTGTTCAGCGCCAGCTTTTGGCTGGTGCCGGCTTTGAGGCGCGTGGAACCCGTCAGCACTTCCGGGCCGGTCTCCAGCAAGATCGCAAGGTCCACGTGGTCGAAGAGCGGCGCGCCCGGGTTGTTGGCAATTCCGCACGTCCACACGCCCTTGGCACCGGCGTGCTTGGCGGCGGCCACCACATAGGGGGTGCGACCACTGGCGGCCAGGGCAATCAGGGCATCTCCGGGACCGAGGCCGAGTTGGTTCACGCCCTCCATGGCGGCGTGGACTTCGTCTTCGGCGTCTTCAACCGCGTTGCTCGCGGCTTCATCACCCCCAGCCGTAAGGGCAATGAACCGGGTGTTGTCAATCCCGAAGGTCGGCGGCATCTCAGCGGCGTCCATGCGGGCCACGCGGCCGCTGGTGCCTGCCCCCACATAGACAATCCGGCCGCCGCCGTTGTAGACCTCAGCGCATTGCACAATGGCCTCGGCGAGTTGGGGTTCGGCGGCTTTCATGGCTCGGACCACCTGATGCTCTTCTTCGTTCATCAGGCGGACGATCTCTTGCGGACTCATCTTGTCGAGCCCGATTGATCGTGGATTCCTTGCTTCCGTACCCATGCTTTCGTTGTTCCTTATTGGTTGGCGCTGGCCAACAGCTCCGCCCAGCGGACGGCTCCGCGCACCGGCTCGGCCTCAATCCGGAAGACTTCCTGATGAGCTAACGCCGGGTGCTGGGCAAAGCGTTCCTGCACGGCGGGGTGCATTTGCCAGACGCCCCCTGCCAGTCCGATCCGAACTTGAGGAGACATCGGGAAATGCACTTCGCGGTGGAGTCCCACCTCTGCCGCGAGGCATTCTACTGGCTTTTCTACGGGGTCCCGCGCGTAATCCCAGCCTGAGACCCAGTCCTTTACCACCGTGGGGGCAAGTTGCGCGAGCTGTGCGGCGGGGGTCGGGGATGCGTAAAGCGCCTGGATGACGGCGGGGGCCTCGTCGGTGCCCCAAATCTCGCGCAACGCCTGGTTGAACTCCTCACTCACCGGCGGGCGGCGGGCCGGGAGCAGGGTGGCTTGCAAAGCGCGGCGGCCGATGCTCTGTCCGCTACCTTCATCTCCCAGGATATAGCCGCCCCCGCCGCTCTTGCGAACCTCTTGCCCGTGGCGGCTGGCCACAATCGCGCCGGTCCCCGCAATCACCACGATGTCGGCGGAGGGGTCGGCCATCACCGTGGCGTGGAAGTCGGGCCGTGCATCGTAAAACTCAGCCTCCACAAGATCCCTCAGCAGCGCGATGGCTTGCTGGCGAACGGCTTCGGTGAGAATCCCCGCGAAGCACCCCACGCACGCGCACACCGGTGGGCAATCTTGCAGGGCGATTTGAAGTTGCGTGCGAATGTGGTCCGCCGAATGCGAGGCAAAATTGGCCCCCGCCGCATCGCCTCGGAACTGGACCGCGCCCTGAGAATCGAGCACCAAGGCCCGGGTGCTGGTGCCCCCCGCGTCGATTCCGAGAAACCAACCGTCCGCCACGCCAAGGACCTTACCCGCCGACGGGTAACCTCCGATGGACAGATGCGGCGCTACGGTGGCGAACCTTTGCAGGCGGGCGAACGGTGGGCCGTGGTCACCAACGACGCCTTGGGCAATTTTGTGATTGCCACTCCCCTTTTGCAGATGTTCCGGGCGCAGCACCCTGGGGTCACGCTGGATTATTACGGCGGCAAGCGCATTCAGGAGCTCAGCGCTGCCAGCCCTCTCGTGGATTCTTCAACGCCCCTACTGGGCATGGAGCCGCGCGAGTTTGCGGCCGCTTTACCGCCCGCCTACGACGGCGTCATCAATTTCGAAGTGAGTCCGTGGGCCAAGACGGTCACTGCCCTGTTGGCCGGAGAACACGGCCGGGTGGTTGGCCCGTGCGTTGGCACCGAGGGGCGCGATGAACTCCCCTTCCTGGATGACGAGCCAGGCCGGCTGGCGCAAGACAAGGAATGGATCCACGAGGACATCTGCCAGCGCTACTCCATCCTGCAGACGCCGCACATCGCCGAAATCTTTGCCCGCATGGCGTATCTCAGCGGCCCGGTGCCGCCGTACATGCTGCCTTCGGCCGACCCCGGCGCGGATGTGCCGGATGTGCTGATTGCCACCACCGCCAGCCTCGCCAGCAAGATATGGCCGCTTGAGAAGTGGCAAGCCCTGGCCGATACTCTGGGCGCGGCAGGCTATAGCGTCGGGCTGCTGGGCGCCAAACCCAAGGTGCAGGGGCAGTATTGGAAAGGGGCCTCCGATGAATGCACCCTGGCCACTCACCCGAACGTGCAGGACCTGCGCGGCACGCTGACCATGCCGCAGGTGGTCGGCGCCATTCAGGCCGCCCGCGCCGTCATCACGCTCGATAACGGCATCATGCACTTCGCGTGTGCCACCACGACGCCCGTCATTGGGCTATTCCGGTTCGGCATCCACCGACTGTGGGCACCACCAGTGCCCAACCTGCGAGTGATCCACGCGGGGGCCGAGGGCAACGTCGCGGACATCTCGGTTGAGTCTGTGATTTCAGAATTCCGAAACTTTCCGGGCCTTACGGTTTAGATTTTTTAATTTCTACCGGGACTTTGCAACGCTTTTCGTAATCCTTGGGTAAGTTTTTCTCAAGGAGACAACGCGAATGAGCCAACCTCTAGTTCCGCCCACGCAGTGCCCGGTCACGGGCGAGCCGATGGTGATCACGGAACTCCAAAATGAATCGGGGACGGTCACGATTCGGGGCAAATTTGCCGCCCCGATGGCCAGCCGACTGGACGCCGACCAACAGCATCTGCTGGAGTCATTCCTGCGGGCCCGGGGCACCCTCAGCACCCTCGAGCGAGAGCTCGGGCTGAGCTACCCCACCATCCGCGCCCGCGTGGACGACCTCATCGAATCTCTCGGACTGACCCCGTTTAAGGAATCTCGCCGGGCCAAGCGGGATGACGAACGCCCGACCGAAGTTCTCGACGCCCTCGAACGCGGCGAAATCTCGCCCGAAGAAGCCAAGACCATTCTCAAGAACAAATCATGAAAAACGAAACTCTCCGCATCATGCGCCTGGTCGAACAGGGCAAGTTGAGCGCCGAAGACGCTTTGGAACTCCTGGAGGCCCTCGGCAATCAATCCGAGTCCGCCGAAGTCGAGGCTCCGTCGGCCCCCGCTGAACCCGCCGAACCCGCCGCCCCGGCCGAACCCGCCGACCAAGCCACCGCCCCGCCGCAAGCCGACGGCACGGCGGCCTCCGAAGGCGAACCCAAGACCGCCACCAACGACCCGTTCAGTCGCTTCTTCCAATCCATTGACGAGATGACCAAGAACGTGGCCACCGGCGTGAACTGGAAGGAGGTCGCCGACAAGGTGAACCAAGGCGTGAACAAAGGCGTGGAGGCCGTGCAGAAGGCCGCTGAGGATGCGAAGAAGAGCGGCACGTTCGCCGGTGTCTTTGGCGCCGAGGCCAGCAAGGATGTCTCGCTTCCCCTTTCGGTTCCGAGCGGCAAGGTGCTGCGCATTGAAGGCCAGAAGGGTCAAATCCACGTGGTGGGTTCGGATGAACTCGGCACGATGGACCTCCGCGCCACCTACCGGGGCAGCAACACCGCCGAAGCCCAGACCAAGGCCGACCAGTTTGTGCCGATGCTGCAAGAGAACGACCACGTGGTCGTACTCAAGTTGCCGGACGGCCCGGATGTCTCTGTCACCGTGAACGCCAAGGTGGCCAAAGGCACGCCGATTGAGGTCAAGCTGGCCCGGGGCGACGTTCACGTGGAAGGCGTGGGCAGCAATGCCCGCATCGAAACCCTCAGCGGTGCGGTGAAGCTCAGCGATGCCAAGGGCGTCGTGGACACCACCGTGGCTAGCGGCGACATCACGATGACCAATGTTCACGCCAGCTTGCTGACGGTGCAAACCACCAGCGGCGATGTGAGCCTGCAGGACTGCAGCGGGGCCATCAACGTGAATGCCGGGAGCGGCAACACCGACCTGGTGCGCGTGAACGGCCGCACGATTGCCGTGGAAACCACCAGTGGCGATGTGAACTTGGACATCTGCGAACCCGTGCGCGGTTCGGTGACCGTGCGCACCGTCTCCGGTGACGTCGGGGTGGAGATCATGGACGGCAGCGAATGCCGGGTCACGCTCAGTACCCTGCGCGGCGCGGTGGCCAGCGACATTCCGCTGGAAGACAAGACCGCCGACGGCCAAAGCCTGAGCGGCCGCCTGGGCGCGGGCACTGGCACCATCACGGCCACGGCGGTGAGCGGCGACGTTCGCTTGGGTCTGCGCGATAGCACGGCCCCCAACGCCTAAGGTCCGCTCGCGAAACAAACAACGGGGATTCTCGAGGTCAATCGGCCTTGGGGATCCCCAATACTTTGACCACCACCCGCTTCTTGCGCTGACCGTCAAACTCGGCGTAGAACACCTGCTGCCACGGGCCAAGGTCCAGGCGCCCACGGGTGATGGGCAAGATCACTTGGTGGTGCATGATCAGGTTCTTGAGGTGGGCTTCCCCGTTGTCCTCGCCGGTGGCGTGATGCCGGTAGTTGCCCTTGGGGGCCAGCACGTCCAGCCACTCGTGGATGTCGGCGATCAGGCCGTGCTCCCAGTCGTTGACATACACCGCCGCCGTAATGTGCATGGCGCTCACCAGCACGAAGCCGTCGTCGACCCCGCTCCGGCCCACAATGCCTTCCACTTCATCGGTGATCCGGACGAACTCTTCGGATTGCGAGGTGTTGAAAACCAGGTACTCGGTGTGCGCTTTCATAGCCTCATCGTATCCCGTTTTGGGCTCAAATCGCCGCCCGGGCAGGTATCGTGGAAGCATGCCATTCGGCAAAGCCTCGTCGGGAGTTGCACCCGGGGCCTTCCTCCCGTGTTCGAACTGCCGCAAGACGATCTTCGCGGCGGAATTCGAAGCGAACCTTCGAGTTTGCCCCTACTGTGGTCACCACCACCGTCTCACCTGGCAACAACGGGTGGACGTCGTTTTTGACGAAGGTTCCTTTACCGAGCTAGACACCGATTTGCGTTCGACCGACCCGCTACACTTCCCTGAGTACGCGGAGAAGCATGCCCAGGCGATGCAACGCACGAAGATGCGCGACAGCGTAGTGAGCGGCCGGGCGACCCTGATGGGCATGCCGATCAGCACCGCCATCAGCGATTTCCACTTCATGGGCGGCAGCATGGGCAGCGTGGCGGGCGAGAAGATCACCCGGGCCATTGAGCGCGGCGCCCACGAAGGCATCCCGGCCATCGTCTTTTGCGCCTCGGGCGGGGCCCGCATGCAAGAGGGCCTGCTGAGCCTGATGCAGATGGCCAAGACCACCGCCGCCGTGGAAGCCTGCCGAAGTGCGGGCGTTCCCTACATTGCCGTGTTCACCGACCCCACCATGGCGGGCGTCTTAGCCAGCTACGCCAGCATCGCCGACGTGATTGTCAGTGAACCCCGCGCTCTGATTGGCTTTGCGGGGGCCCGGGTGAGCAAGCAAGCCCAGGTGAGCAAGGTACCGGACGACTTCCAAACCGCAGAATTCCTCCTCTCCCACGGCATGTTAGACAAGATTATCGAGCGCAAGAACCTGCGTAGCAACCTCGCCAGCCTGTGCCGTTTGCTCGGCGGACACCTCGCGGCGGTGGAGGCGACCCGTGGCTAAATCCTGGAAGGATTGGGAGAAGCCCGTCCTGGAACTGGACGAGACGATCCGCAAGCTGCAAGCGATTGTGGACAAGGAAACCGACCCCGAGCGTAAGACGGAGCTCTCTGAGCGCGTCCAAGACTATATGCGGCGTCGCGATGCCTATCTCGAAACCCGGTACAGCCGGCTTGGCCCCTGGGAGAAGGTGCTGATTGCGCGCGCCGAAACGCGCCCCTATACACTGGATTACATCAACGCGCTCTGCGAAGATTTTGTGGAGTTGGAAGGCGACCGCCGCTTTGCCGCCGACCATGCGATTGTGGGCGGACCCGCCCTGATGGACGGCCGCCGCGTGATGGTGGTGGGCCACCAAAAGGGCCGCAACATCCAGGAGCGCAGCTACCGGAACTTTGGGATGGCCAAGCCCGAGGGCTACCGCAAGGCGATCCGCCTGTTTGAAATGGCCGAACGGTTCCGCATGCCGGTGATCACCTTTGTGGACACCCCGGCCGCCGACCCGGGCGTGGAAAGTGAAAGCCGAGGCATCAGCGAAGCCATTGCCGCCGCGATGCTCTCGATGTTTGAACTCACCGTCCCGACCGTGAGCACCGTCATCGGCGAAGGCGGTAGCGGCGGGGCCATCGGCATTGCCGTGGCCAACCACGTGATGATGCAAGAGCATGCCGTGTACAGCGTGATCCCGCCCGAAGGGTGCGCCGCCATTCTTTGGCGTGCCGCCGAGAAGGGCGCGCAGGCCGCCGCCGCATTGCAACTGACCAGCGATTCGGCGCTCAAGTTTGGGCTGGTGGAAGAAGTTTTGCCGGAACCGTTCGGCGGGGCACACCGCGACCCGCTGGAAGCCGCCCAAACCGTGGGCCGCGCCATCATGGCGTCGCTGGAACGGCAGGACAAGCTGAGCGGGGCCGAACTGAAGGCCGAACGCGCCGCCCGGTTCCGCCGGATGGGCGTCTACGCCGAATCGGCCGTCGCTGCGGTGCTGGCCGAATCCTGATCGTCCGCATGAGTGGTGGGGCCAAGCCAAAGCCACACCACCGTGCCGACCATCGCGCCTAAGCACCACCCGGCCATCGCGTCGGTGGGATAGTGCACGCCCGAATACACCCGCGCAAAGCCCACGAGCAGCATCCACAGGAGCGCCAGGTCGGCCCACAGGTTGCGCTCACCCCGAATCATTGCCCAGATGGCGATGGTGGCAATCGCGGCGGTGGTAGTGGCGTGGCCACTGGGGAAGCTAGTGGGGCCATAGAGCGGCTCCAGCGGAGTGCCGAAGCCGAGATTGCTCGGCCGGGGGCGATTGAAGATCTTCACGACGCCAAGCCGGATGATGCCCGCGATGATGGCGCTGATGAGGGCCACCCGAGCCACTGAACTCGGCCACCGGCTGATCATGCCCATCAGCAGGACTGCTGCAATGAGCGTGTACCAACCGTAGCCGTCAATCTGCGCGAGGCCCAGGAGCACTAAGCCACCCCCCCAGAACCACGCCTTCCCTCGCTTGAGTAGCCAAGGCCGCATCCACGCCCACAGCAGCGCCGCCGCTTGCACTTGGCCGAGGCCAGTATCGGCCACCACCCGGATGATGTTGTCCATCGCGGGGCTCTTCATCCCCACATGGATCGCGCGAAACAGGTTGGTATCCCAGTCCATTATCATTCCTCCAGGTGTAGCGTCTTCTCGTGGGTGTAGGTGGCGAGCCCGGGGGCCGAGCCACGGGGCTTACGCACGTACTTCTTGAGCGTGTAGTCCACCGAAACGTACCCGCTGTGCTTCTGCGAGCTGTGGCGCTTGGCCAGCTGGGCCGCGTAGATCAGGTCGGGCATTTGCACGCGCTGGGGCTGGTTCATCGTCATCAGAACCACGTGGGCACCCCCGCCGCCACGCACGTGGAACCAGTAATCGCTGGGCCGCGCAACTTTGGTGGTGAGATAGTCATTGGCGGTAGCGGTTTCGCCGTAAAGCACCCGGTAGCCGCCGGGACTGAGCATCTCGCGGATGGAATGACCCGCAAACGGACGATCTTCCTTGCGCCGGGTGGGGGCGGGAGCGCGGTGCCGCCAGCGGCGTCGGTCAATTTCGGCCTCGATGGCGTCGAGTTCGGCGGGGTCTAGGGCGCGTTCGAGACGGAGAAGCAGCCCTTCCACTTCTTCCAGGTCACGGGCGATGCGGACTTCTTGCTCAGCCATCGCGGCCGCCCGGCTCTTCACGCGCTTAGCTTTATCGAAGTAGCGCTGGGCGTTCTCCAGCGGCGTGAGGTCGGCCTTGAGAGGGATGGAAATCTCCCGACCCTCGTAGTCCATCACGTCGAGGGTTTTGGCGCCGGGCGTGGCTTGGTACTGATAGGCGAGGATGAGTTCGCCCCACATCTGCTGGGTGGGGACATCCCGGGCGGCCCGGACGGCCTCGCGAATCTCGCGCACCGCCACCCGGCGGGCGTCGGCCACCCGCTGGAGCGGGTTTTGCATCCGTTGCTTGCGCAGGGCGAGGTCACGGTCGCGTTGGGCCTCGGCGAAGTGCGCTTCCAAGGCCGTTGACAGCGTGAGGCGGGGATAGCCGACCAGGCCGAGCACATCGAGCGGCAGCGGGTATGCCCCATGGCCGGGGAACGCCAAAGTCTCGTAGCGCCCTTCCCTCACCCGGGCTTGGGCGTCGGCGAGCGTGTAGCCCGCCTGGATGAGGCGCTGGAGGAACGGACTGGCTCCCTCAAAGTTATTCAGGTCGTCGCCGGGTTGGGCCTCGGTAAAGGGCGGACGATCAGGGAGCGGAGGTGGATCGTAAGGTTGCCCCGGCAGAATGGGGCGCCGCGAGAGCTTGGGGCCAATCCACTTGAGGGCCGCCACCACGCGCCGGTCCTCGGCCACCAGCATCACGTTGGCGTGCTTGCCCATCAGCTCGGCCACCAGCACCACCGGCCCCTCGGGGCCGTCCGCGCCGATTTCGAGCACGCGGTCCAGGCCGCGCTGCCGCACAAAGGCCACTTTGGCTTCTTTGAGATAGCGACGGAAGAGCGTGAGGGCCGGGGTCGCGTCCATCCCTTCCGGGCGGCGGGCGATCCAGTGCGCCCGGGCAAACTGGGGGTCGGCGCTGAGGAGCAGATACTGTTCCCGCTCCTTGTAGATGGCCACCGCCAGTTCATTCGGCGCGGCCAGCAAGACCTTTTGGATGCGCCCGCCCACAAACGGCTGGCACTCTTGCACCACCGCCGCCAGGCAAAGGCTATCGAAGGGGATTTTCATCCTTCGGCCAATCCGCCGAACTTGCGGATGCGCCGCTGATACTGCGTGACCGCCGCGAACAGCTCTTCCTCACCAAATTCCGGCCAAGGGCTATCGGTGACGTAAAGCTCGGCGTAGGCGGCCTGCCAGATCAAGAAATTGCTCCAGCGCAGTTCGCCGGCCGTGCGCACCATCAGGTCTGGCTCTGGAATCTCCGGGGTGTAAAGGTGCTTGGAGATGGACTCTTCGGTCCAGGGCTCACCGGCCTCGGCCACCGCCCGCGCCGCATCCAGAATCTCTTGCCGACCGCCGTAGTTCACCGCCAGCACAAAGGTGATGCCGGTGTTGTCCTTGGTTTCGATCTCCAAGGCACGCAAGTTATCGCGCGTGCCCTGCGGGAGTTCGTCGAGCCGCCCGCTGATGCGCACCCGCACGTTGTTCTTGATGAGCCCCGTCAGTTCGGCACTCGCCGCCGCTGCGATCAGCTCCATCAGGCCATTGACTTCCTCGCCCGGCCGCCGCCAGTTTTCCGCCGAAAAGCCATATACCGTGAGGAATCGCACGCCCAGTTCGTCGGCCGTGGTCAGCACGTCCTTCAGCGTGAGATAGCCTTGTTGGTGGCCTACTAAGCGGTGTTCGCCGCGCGCCGTCGCCCAGCGACCGTTGCCATCCATGATGCACGCGATGTGCTGGGGCAATGCGTCCAGCCGAATCCCCTGCGCCACGGCGCGAGCCTGCACATCGTTTCGGGGTTCCGGCATGGAAGAGGTCTCGGACGGGCTCAATGCCAAGGCTTAGATCTCCATCAACTCGGCGTCTTTCTTCCTCTGCAGATCGTCCACTTCGTGCACGAACTTGTCGGTCAGATCTTGGACCTTCTTTTCAAAGCCCTTCAGTTCGTCCTCGCTGATTTCCTTGGCCTTCAGGCGGGCCTGCCCGTGCTGCAGAGTGTCGCGGCGGACGTTGCGCACGGCCACGCGGCCTTCCTCGGTGCGGGCGTGCACCTGCTTCACCAGTTCCTTGCGGCGCTCTTCGGTCATCTGCGGAAAATTCAAGCGGATCCCGTTGCTGTCCACCACCGGGTTCACGCCCAGGTCGCTCTTTTGGATGGCCTTTTCGATGGCGACCGTCATCCCCTTGTCGTAGGGGTTGATAAGAATCTGGCGGGGCTCCGGCACGCTGATGTTGGCGACCTGGTTCACCGGCGTTTCACTGCCGTAGTAGTCCACCATGATCTTCTCGAGGACCATGGGGTTGGCGCGGCCGGTGCGGATGCGCTGGAAATCATGGAGCGTGGCCTCCACGGCTTGCTTCATGCGGTGTTCGGCATCTTTCAGGAGGTCTTGCATAGCGTTATTGTGCATGGTTAGGACGCCCCCGTGTGAGGCGGCGTCGCAGGATGTTAAGAAATCGTGACGAGCGTACCGATTTGGCCGCCGCTGGCCGCCGTGGCCATTGCGCCCGTTTCGAACATATCAAGGACCAAAACCGGCAACGAATTCTCGCGGCACAGAGTGAAAGCCGTCATGTCCATCACGCCCAGTCGCTCTTCCAGCGTTTGGTCGAAGGTCAGGCGATCGTAGCGCGTGGCCTCGGGGTTCTTGCGAGGGTCGGCGGTATAGATACCGTCAACCTTGGTCGCCTTGATGATCACGTTCGCTTCGATCTCGAGGGCGCGCAGCACCCCGGCCGTATCGGTGGTGAAGTACGGGTTGCCCGTTCCGCCCCCGAACACAACCACGCGGCCCTTTTCGAGGTGACGAATCGCGCGGCGGCGAATGAACGGCTCGCAGACTTCGTCCACCGCAATTGCGCTTTGCACGCGGGTCGGCACGCCGTGGCGTTCTAGCGCGGCCTGAATGGCCAGGCCGTTGATGATGGTGCCCAGCATGCCCATGTGGTCGGCAGCCGTGCGGTCAATGCCGCCGTCGGCGCTGAAGGCTTCCCCACGAATGATGTTGCCTCCGCCCACTACGATGCCGAGTTGGCACCCTAAATCGTGAACGGCTTTGACCTCTCGGGCGATGTGATTCAGCACCGAGGGATCAAAGCCGAAGCCCTGGCTACCCGCCAGGGCTTCCCCGCTTAACTTCAAAAGAATGCGCTTGTAAGCAGGGTCGGCCATGAGATTTAGCCTCCGACCGTGAGTCGCTTGAAGCCCGTGACTTCGGCCGTGCCCTTCGCCATTTCCTTAAGGAACTGGGCGGTGGACTTGCTTTCGTCTTCCAGGAACGGCTGTTCCAGCAGAACTTGGCTCTTGAAGAACTCCTTGTTCACGCGGCCTTCGGCGATCTTGGCGGCCATTTCGGCCGGCTTACCGTCGTTGATGGCGCGCTGGGTTTCAACCTCCATTTCCTGAGCGATGATGTCTTGCGGCACCTCCGCCTTGGTCAGGTAGGTCGCGCCCATGGCCACGGCCTGGATCGCACCCTTCGTCGCCACTTCGGCGGCATTCTCAGCGTCACCGCTCACCATCACCACGGCGGCTTGCTTGCCGGTGTGGTGGTTGTAAACGCCGATGGCACCATCGCTCTCCAGCTTCACCGCTTGGGTCAGCTGGATGTTTTCGCGGAACAGAGCCACGCCTTCGGTCACCAGTTCGGCCACCGTCTTGCCGTCAATGCTCACGCTGTTCACGTCGCCGTTCACAGCATCCGCCGGGGCGGCCAGCAGGCCGTTGGCCAGCGTGTCCACCAGCTTGCGGAAGCCGTCGTTGTTGCTCACGAAGTCGGTTTCGCTTTCCAGCACCACGCCCACGGCGGTCTTGCCGTCAGCGGAGACCACAAACTTGGCCACCCCTTCGCTAGTAGAACGACCGGAACGCTTTGCAGCGGCCGATTGACCCTTTTCACGGAGGATGGCTTTGGCCTTCTCAAAGTCGCCGCCAGCTTCTTCCAGCGCCACCTTGCACTCCATCATGGGCGCGTCGGTTTCTTCGCGCAGACGCTTGACATCACTTGCACTAATTGCCATCTTTTACTCCTTAGTTTCAGCAGCAGATTCTTCTGCCACGGCGGATTCTGACGCCTCAACGGGGTCTTCCGTGGCCGGGGATGAGGCTTCGGCCTGGGCCTCTTCCACCACCACTTCCTTCACGGCAACGGGGGCTTCGGCATCGGCGCTCACACCGAAGGCGCTCAGGAACTCTTCGTCCACCGGCACCACGGCTTCTTCGTCATCTTCGCTCAGGGCGGCACCGGTGCCTTCGGCGAACTCAATGTCCACCGGTCGGACTTCGGTGACGGCTTCGCTGATCTTGTTGGTCACGAGGCGGATCGAGCGGATCGCGTCGTCGTTACCGGGGATCACGTAGTCCACGATGTCCGGGTCGCAGTTCGTGTCCACGATGGCGACGACGGGGATGCGCAGGCGGTGGGCTTCGGCCACGGCGTTGGCTTCCTTAATGATGTCCACAACGAACATCACGGACGGCAGCTTGTCCATGGTGCGGATGCCTTCCAGATAGCGGCTGAGCTTGTTGCGCTCTTCGCGGCGCTTCAGGGCTTCCTTCTTCGGCAGGCGATCCATGTAGCCTTCCTCTTCCATGCGGTCGAGTTCCTTCAGGCGGCTAATGCGGTTTTGGATGGTTTCCCAGTTGGTCAGCATCCCCCCCAGCCAGCGTTCCACCACAAAGTGTTGGCCACAGCGGATGGCGGCTTCCTTCACGGCAGTTTGGGCTTGCTTCTTGGTGCCGACGAAGAGCACGGTGCCCCCGTCGCCGACGCGGTGCTGAACGAAGTTCAGAGCGTCTTCAAACAGCTTGATGGTTTGGTGAAGGTCAAGGATGTAGATCCCGTTGCGCGCGCCGTAGATGTAGCGGCGCATCTTGGGGTTCCAACGACGAGTCTGGTGGCCGAAATGGACTCCGGCTTCCAGCAACTCTTTCATGCTCAGTTGCGGCATTCTTATTTTCTCCGGGTTTCATCCGCCGGAGCGCCCTGGATTCGCCCGCACCTTGCGCAAGGCAAGGCACCCGTGGACGAGGACCACTCCGTGTGGATTGGCGAGATCACCGGAGATGGTGACCTCGCCGTAGGTAGAGAATACCGCGCGGGTTGAGTTCGAGTTTAGGTCTGGCGACTATTGCCCGCCGTCTTCGGGGATGTGGCCATAAATGCTGTAGGCGTTCCATTCGGGGTCAATGGTCAGGCGCATGGTCACCAATTGCCCGACGTGGTACGCATCGTGCGCGGTGAGAAAGTCGCTGGCCGCAATGAGGGCTCGCTCGTCTTCCCGCCCGGCAATGCCGGCTTTGGCTTGTTCGCGCAGCGCCCGATAGGCCGTCATGCGCTCTTCCAAGGTGCCCGTGAGACCGGTGACGCCCCACTGATCGTAGTCGGCGCCGTCTTTTTTGGCCAAAAAGGCGTGGACGCATTCCGCAAGGTGGTCGAGCATCCGCGCGGGCCGCATCATTTGGGGCAGCACTTCCCGCTCAAAGTCGTTCGGCCCGAGGCCGGCGTAACATGCTTCCACCTGGGCGGTAAGCATGTCGATCTGGGCCTGCATCAGTTCGCTGGCGGTCATAGCTCGGCAGGTTTACCCCTGGGCACCCGCCAGGCGCGCAAGTTTTGTATCATGGGGTGGTCATGGTCGATGGGCGCCGGCTATCCACGCAGACCATCCGGTTTTGCACGCAAATGGGGATGTTCCCCATGGGCAACGACCGAAACAAGAACCCCTACGCCCTCAATTTCTACATCTCCCATGACCGGGCCATCTTCCCGATGGACGGCTTTCACGTGTCGAAGTCCTTGGCGCGGGCGTTCCGCCGTGAGCCGTTTGAAGTGCGATTCGATACCGCCTTCCGCGAGGTGATGACGGCCTGCCGCCGCCCCCAGGACAACTGGATCACGCCGACCTTAATTGATATCTACTGCCGAATCCATGCTGAAGGCTGGGGGCACTCCTGCGAGGTGTTCCTCGAAGGTGAGTTGGTGGGGGGCGTCTACGGGGTGGCCGTGGGCGGGGCGTTCTGCGCGGAGAGCATGTTCCACCGGCACACCAATGCCAGCAAAATCGCGCTTTGGCACCTGCACGACAAGTGCCGCGAACTCGGATTCGTCCTCTTTGATGCGCAAGTAATGAACCCGCACCTCGAAAGCCTAGGCGCGATTAGCCTGAGCCATCACGAGTACATGGAGCGGCTCGAGCAAGCCCTTGAGGTGAAGACCCCGTGGAGCGCGGTTCCCGTGCGCGGGGAGTTGGATGAACTTGTTGACCCGTTTCGAGACGGGTCTTAGGCCGCGTCGTCGAGATCGAGCGCGTTGGCGTCGGCCGCCGATTGGTAATCCCAATTGTCGCAGTCGAGGCGCTTGCAGTGAATCATGCGTTGATGGGAGCCATCGGCCATTTCGACATCAGCCATCTGGGCAAAGCGGCACTCCAGGCACAGTTCCGGCTCAATGAGCCGCACCACTTTGAGTTGCCGATCCTTCATGATTCCCCTCTGGAATAGTTAGGTTTCGGCCCCTGCGAGGGGGGTACCACCTGAGAGGGATACCGGGAAAACAGAAAATCCCCGCTCCGCCGAAGCGAAACGGGGACCTCGTTTGGTTGAAGTCGAGCCTTAGCCCTTGCTCTTGGCGGCGGCGATTTCCTTGAGGAAGTCCCCGACCGGCTTGAAGCCCAGCGATTGGTGCAGCACCTGGCCGTCACCGTTCATGAACACCACGAGCGGGATAGAGGTTGCCTTGTACTGCTGAGCGAGGGCCGGGAAGTTGTCAATGTTGACCTTCACCCACACCATCTCACCGGCGGCCTTCTTGAACTCGGGCGTGCTGAAGACTTGCGCATCCAGCATCTTGCACGGGCCGCACCAGTCGGCCATGAAGTCCACCATCAGCACGCGGCCAGTTTGCTTGGCCAGCTTCTTAGCAGCTTCGAAATCGTACAGCCACTTCGCCGTGAAGGTGACTTCGGTCGCGCCGGCCGGAGCCTTGAACGCGAACAGATCGGACGCGACTTCCCCGTTCACTTCCACCTTGGTGGCGTTGACGACGGAGCGGGCCGTGGTCCCACCCATTTGCTGGCTGATTTCCGCCTGGCGGAGCAGCGCATCGCGGGAGTCCAGGTACATGGTCGAGCTGGTGATGCCCATCTTGCCCGTGACCGTGGTGAGGCGACGACCAGCGCGCTCCACATTGCTACCCTTGGCCACGTCGGTCATGCCGTCGAACGCCTTGGCATCAAAGAACGGGCGCCAGAAGCGCATGTCCGTATCTTCGAACAGACCAAGGAGCGAATCCGTGGTCTGCTCCATCTTGGAGAACTGATTGGAGGACTTGTCGTAAGTGACAATCGTGGTGCCATCGGCAAACACCACTTGGTCACCCGATTCCATGCGGAGCAGATTCGGCTTCTGCAGGGAGAGATTGACCGTGCGCGGAGCCCCGCCCACCATGGTCACCGTGTATTCCACGTTGAGGGACTTGGCTCGCTGAAGAGCCTCGAAGTGACCTTCGAGCGGCTTCGGCGGCGCGAAGGCGAACGCACTCACCATTCCGCCGGCGAGGGCCATCATGGAGAACAAGGATCGTCGCATGTGATTTTTCTTACTCCGCCCTTGTGGGGAGGAGTTCCGCCAACAGTCTAGTGCTTTTTGTTGTTCATATACAATAGAGGCGGCATGCGAGCCCTCGGAATCTTGGTGATTTTGCTTCTCTTCGTGGGGGGCGCAACGGCTTTTAACGATGCCACGCCGTACCGGACCGCGGGCGCCCTGGTCACGCAGAGGAATCCGGAAACCAGGCAACCGGCCACGGCGCCAGACATCGGGGCCCCCGATGAACGCCAGCACGCCAATTACATTGCGCGCATGGCTCGGGGCGAAGGCCCGGCGGTGCTAGACCCCAAGGACCCCGAACTGTACGAGAACTACCAGGCCCACCAGCCGCCGCTCTACTACTTCGTGGCGGGGCAGATCGCCCGCGCGGCCGGATGGGATGCGCAGGCCAACGAGGGCGGGCGTTACCTGCGATTTGTCAATACGGGCATCGGGGTGTTGATGCTCCTTGGCTTGTACGCCTTTGCTCGCAACGTTTCGCAGTCCGATGAAACGGCCCTCGCGGCGATGGCCTTTGGTCTGTTGCCTATGAACCTTGCCCTCCACGGCGCGGTGAGCAACGACCCGCTTCTCTACTGCCTCATCACTTGGGGGTTGGTGCTAGCGGCCATTGTGGCGCGGGGATCGGGCGCGGCTTATCCCATTCTCTTCGGCCTGGTGGCTGGGGCCGCGATCTGGACCAAGACCACGGGCTTGATGCTGATTCCGGTGGGAATGGTAGCGGGCTGGATCGGCGCGCCGAAGAAATCGAAGCTCACGGTCGCCCTCACGATGGGGTTGGGGCCGCTCTTAGTCGCTGCCCCGTGGATGATCCGCAACGTGCAGGTCTACGGTGATCCGTTTGCGTTGCGGGCCTTTACCGAATCCTTCGGCGGCACCGCTCAGGCCCAGATGTTCATTGACTCGATCGGCATCGGATCCTATCTCATGAATTGGGTGGGCTGGACAGCGGCGAAGAGCTTCGTCGGCACCTTCGGTTACATGGATATCTCGCCGCTGGAAGCCTATGGGGCCAAAGCCGTGGAAACGTTCTACCGGGTCAGTCTGGCGTTCCTGGCGGCGGCCGCTCTGTCCGGCATCATCGCGGTGGCCAAAGATCGCAAGAAGCCCCAACCCGCCATGCACGCCCTCGGCGCAGTGGCCGTGCTGGTGGTGGTGGCGCTATTCCTGCGGTTTAACTTGCAATACTTCCAGGGCCAGGCGCGATACCTCTACCCCGCCATTGCGCCACTGGCCCTGCTGATGGGGATGGGCGTGACGCTCTGGTTCCGCAAGCGCGAGCAATGGGCTTGGGTTTGCGTGGTGGTGGTGATGGCGGGGCTCGCCTTTGCCAGTTGGAGCACACTTGGCCCGGCTTTTGCGCGTCGTATAGAAATGGGGCAAGCGATTCAGGCCGCGAGCGTTCCAGCGATGGGACCAGAAACCCCAGGAGTTACCAATGCCAACTGATCCGCGTCAGAGCGAAGAGACCGTGACACTGGCGAACCAAATTCAGCTACCCATGGACCACGACACCGACGAGCACATCATTGCCCGGGTTGTGGCGGGGGATCGTGCGGCGTTCCGGCACCTCTTTGACCGACACTACGGTCGGAGCCTGAGCGTGGCGCAAGGAATTGTTCTTCACCGTGCGGAAGCGGAAGACGTGGTGCAAGAGGCCATGACCAAGGCGTTCAAGAACCTCACCCGGTTCGATCGCCGCGCGAGCTTTGGCACTTGGCTGTATCGCATTGTGGTGAACACGGCCATTCAGGCCACCCGGCGTACCCGCCACGACCGGCAGTCCGTGACACTGGAAGCCGTGAGTGACCGCCTCACCGACCCGCAAGGGATTCCGCAGCTTGCGGACCCGGAAATTGAACGCGCCATGCGGCAAATGGAGCCCGAAGACCGCGCGATTTTAGTTATGTTCTACTGGGAAGATCTTTCGTTGAATGAGATTGCCGGGGCGATGGAATGCACGCCCAATGCGGCGAAGACCCGCCTTTTCCGGGCCCGCGAGCGCTTCCGTCATCTTTACGAAGGAGGTGCGGCATGAGCATGCTGCCCGAAGATCGCGACGAACTGATGTGGGAACTGGCCCGCGATCCGCTCTCGGACGCGGCGCAGCAGTACCGCCAGCGCTACCCCGAAGATACGGCGGAACTCGAAAGCCGCGCGGCGATGCTGGGCAAGTTCACGGCGGCCAAGCCGGTCGGTCCGGCGATCATTCCTGCCCCTCATGTCTTGCTGGAAAAGCCGACCCCCGAAGTACGGATGCCCCGCTGGAGTCTGGGCGTGGCGGCGGCCCTGCTTGTCGTTAGCATGGCCCTGGGTTACATGGCGTACACGCGGCCGCAACCGCAGACCCTGGCGACCGACAGCGGACCGCGCAGACTGCAAGCCGCCGAAGACCAAGCCAAGGATGCCGCGGCGAGCGGAGGAGAGCGCAAGATTGAAGGGACGACCAATGGCTCGCCCGAAGGCGTGGACCCCAACGTTGCGCCGGGGACGAGCAACCAGGTGCCGGTGGGTCCGCAGCCGCTGGCCCCGGTGCAACCGGCCGACCCCACGATGCTCCCCATCACCATTCAGGATGAAGGCACCAGCCTCCGCAGCGTGATTGAACAAATCGGACTGGCCGCCGGGCTGAGCATCGAATTTGCGCCGGGCTTTACGGATGCGCCGGTCTCGGTTCGGTACGTCAACGTCCCTGCGATGACCATCTTGAAGACCCTAGGCCAGAGCAACGGATTCACCCCACTGAGCCAGGGTGACCGCAAGGTTCTCATTGTGCCGACGACCGACCCGAACGCGCCGGTGCTGCAAGACCCCAACATGGGGAATGGCCAGGGGTTGCCGGACCCCAACGGCAACACCAACTCGACCCTGAGCGGCCCGATCTCGCGCTGATTCGCTCCTGGAGCGCCGAACGGAGTGCCACCTCTAACCAAGAGGTGGCATTCTTGGCCTATCGTCCCCTATACTAAAGTTACGTATGAGTTCCGCCAAGCGAAGTTCGGACATTCAGGAGATCCACGCTCAAAAGGCCATGGCCTTTGGGATTCCGGGGGTCATCGCTCTTATCCTGGGCGGCATTGGCATCAAGTACGGCGGGGCCATGATTGGCCTTGCCATCGTGCTGGCCGTCGCCGGGGTGGTGGGCGTGATCATGGCCATCGTCTCCATGTCCAAGGTCAAAAAGGTCACGTCTTTTGAAATCACGTGCCCGATTTGCCAAGCGCGCAATGGCTTCACCGAGAAGCCGATGGAAGACGTGCGCTGCACGGGTTGCGGCCGCTTGGTGCCTATCCAGGATGGGCGCATTCTCAAGGTGTTCCAGGTGCAGTGCGGCTTCTGCCAGGAGCTGAATTGGTACAACGAACGCTCGGTCGGGCTCATCTGCGAGAACTGCGACCGGGAAATCCCGATCTCCACCGCCGACGGTGGCCAAGGCCATGCGGCCATGGGCGCCTACGCCGCCCAAGTGGACACCGAAAAATACGATCTCGTGCTCCTTGGCGTGCAGCGATCCAGCGAAGAACTCATCGCGGCTTTGCAGAAGATCATGTCGTTGAACCGCAATCAAGTGAAGCAAATGATGGAGGCCGCGCCCGTGACGATGTTCACGGGAATCCCGAAAATGAAGGCGGAAGCCATCCAGGGACAATTGCGGGGCCACCACGTGACGGTGGAAATCCGTCCCTCCCAAAAGTAACCTACCCGTTCGCCTCGTGGCTCGGGTATCGTGAGCTATTGGATGGAGTCAGGTCGTATCCGGCCTGACTCCCTTCATGAATCAAAGGAGTCAATTTCCGCACTATGTGTTTGCGATGGTGGAAGACGGGTCGGTGGACGACCCTGATCGCGGTTCTGGCCGCGCTACTTATTCCGACCTTTGCAATGGCCTCCGGGGGTGAGAACGTCAAGCTTGAGTTCTCCGATCAAGACAAGATCTATCTGTACTTGTCTTTGGGCCTCGGCTTCCTCGCCATTGTCATGGGTTACGTGTTCCAAAAGCAGGTTCTCGCCAAGAGCACTGGGAACGACGCGATGCGCGAGGTGGCGAAGGCCATCGAAGCGGGCGCCCTGGCCTACTTGGCTCAGCAGCGCAAGCTGATGGGCATCTTCGTCATCCTGCTCGCCGTCGGCCTCTACTTCCTCTACCAGGGACAATTTGGGCAGACCGTGGGTACGGGTGTCGCCGTCTGTTTCGTGCTCGGGGTGCTGGCATCCTACGGCGCGGGCTACCTCGGCATGGTCACGGCCGTGCGCGGCAACGTTCGCACCGCTGCTGCAGCTTTGACGAGCAAGAAAGAAGCGCTGGAAACGGCATTCCGCTCGGGGGCTGTTGCCGGTATGTACACCGTGGGTCTTGGCCTGATCGGGGCCACCGCCGTGTTCCTGCTGTTCCCGGCCGAAGCCATGAAGCTCCTGGTCGGTTTTGGCTTTGGTGGCTCGCTGGCTGCCCTCTTCATGCGCGTCGGTGGTGGGATTTACACCAAGGCGGCGGACGTGGGTGCGGACCTCGTTGGTAAGGTCGAAGCGGGAATTCCGGAAGACGACCCGCGCAACCCGGCCGTGATTGCGGACAACGTCGGCGACAACGTCGGCGACTGCGCCGGGATGGCCGCTGACGTCTTTGAATCTTACGAAGTCACCCTCGTGGCCGCCATCGTGCTTGGCGCCGCCACGGCTACGATTTTCGACACCGCCACTTGGATGCGCTTGGTTATGTTCGCCCTTCTCGCTCGCGGGATTGGGATTGTGGCCTCCATCATTGGCATCTACATGGTCAAGGGCGATGAGGATGAAGAATCCGACCCGCTGCACTCGATCCAGAAGGGCTTCTACGGCTCCGGCGTGATCGCGGCCATCTTGACCGTGGTTTTGGCCTACTGGATGATGGGCGGCATGCCGACCAGCAACCCGGTAATCCAGACTTCGACCAAGGTCACGCGCGAGCAGTGGCAGCGCAATCTCCTAGACGTGATGGTCGCCGAAGGCAACAAGCTGGCGATCGCGCAGAAGAAGGAGTTCAAGGAAGTTGCGGCGGAAGACGTCGCCAAGTCGGCGGCCTTCATGGCGGCCACCCCGGGCTTCTCCGAAGACGATCGCCTGCGATTCGTTTCCAACTACATCAGTCCGTTTAGCCAGTTCGACCCGAACAACTTGCCGGAACCGCGCAAGGTGGAGGGTTTGACCAAGGTGGACCTGAACAGCCCGAACTTCGCCAAGGTCGCCGGATTTGCCGTGCAAAAGCCGGACCAGACTTCGGGCGACCCGGCCAACCCGCCGGCCCCGCAGTTTGTGACGCTGAAGGAAGCCTTCGGCGGCAAGGAACTGATCTACATGCAGGTCAGCGTCCAGCAAACGGCTCCGGGCCAGCAAAACCCGCCGGCGCAGACGTTCATCGTCGGCCCTTCGACCAAGGAATACCTGGCCAAGCAGTTTGACGAAGTCAAGAAGCAAGGCACGCAGGTGAAGGAAGAAGCCACCTACCCGGCCACGATCTACGTGGACGGCAAGGACAACCTTTACGTGGCGCTGGATTCGGACGGCAAGACCCGCTTCGACCAAGTCGCCCCGGTTCTGGGCTACTACAAGCAATCGCCGGAAGAAGTCTCCACCCCGCCGACGGATGGCAGCATGCCGCCGCAGCCGGGTACGGCCGAACCCCTTCTGGTGACGCACAAGAACGTGGAATGGTGGCGCTTCGTCGTCTGCATCCTGTTCGGGATCTTCATGGCCTTCCTCTTCGAGAAGCTGACGGACTACTACGTCTCCTTCAAGAAGAAGCCGGTGCGCGAAGTCGCCTCCGTGGCCACCACGGGTCCGGCCCCGATGATCATCAACGGTTTCGCCTACGGTCTGGAATCGTCGGTGTTCTCGGTGTTCGCCATCGTGGCGGCGCTGATGGCTCCGCTCCTCATCTTCCCGTCCGACCAGTTCGGCGGCTACCTGCTGTCCTTCTACGGGATCGCCTTGGTAGGTCTGGGCTTGCTCACCACCACGGGCTTCATCCTCGCGATGGACACGTTCGGCCCGATTTCGGATAACGCCCAGGGCGTGTTCGAAATGTCTGGCGCCGGCCACGACAATCCGAAGGGTGCCCGCGCGGTCCAGATCCTGGACGCCGCTGGCAACACGACCAAGGCCCTTACGAAGGGCTTTGCCATCGCCACCGCTGTCGTCGCTGCGGTCGCCTTGTTCCACGCCTACGTGGACGCGGCCAAGCTGACTGTCATCGGGATGCGACTCGAAGTGCCGGAGATCTTCCTCGGCTTGCTGGTGGGTGGTGCGGCTCCGTACCTCTTCTCGGCCTTCTCCATTAACGCCGTGGGACGCGCGGCCTTCGACCTCATCAACGACGTGCGTGACCAGTTCCGCAACGATCCGGGCATCATGCTTGGCACCAGCAAGCCGGACTACGGCCGCTGCGTTGCCATCGTGACCGCTGCCGCGCAGAAGGAACTGCTCGGCCCCGGCATCCTCGCCATCAGCCTTCCGGTCCTCGTGGCCTTCGGCTTTGGCCTGGGCAAGCAGCCGGTGCTGATTGATGGGGTGGCCTACAACCTGGTGGGCGCGCAAGCGCTGGGTGGCTTCCTGGCCGGTACGATCCTTTCGGGTCAGCTCATGGCCGTTCTTCTCGCCAACTCCGGCGGGATGTGGGACAACGCCAAGAAGCTCATCGAAGATGGGATGCACGGCGGCAAGGGCACCGAAGAGCACAAGGCGGCGGTGGTCTGTGACACGGTCGGCGACCCGTTCAAGGATACGGCTGGTCCGGCCCTGAACCCGCTGATCAAGGTTATGAACCTGATCGCCCTGCTCATCGTTCCCATCGTCATCCAGCCCCTGGACAGCACCATGCGCGGTGGCATCACCCTGGTGGCGGCGGCGGCCCTGATGCTGGCCATCTGGCAGAGCAAGCGCGGCAGCATGAGCACCGCACTCGACTCGGCCAAGGCCGACGCAGCGGCCAAGTCTGGCGCTCCGGCGGTGGAAGCCAAGGCCGAAGAAGTGGTCGCGGAAGAAGCCAAGCCGGAAGACAAGACCGAAGGCTAAACCTTCCTCTCGCCTCGCAAGGCACGCGGGCTCGCACTGATTTCAGTGGGAGCCCGCTTTTTTTCGCTAAACTAGAGGCATGGCCGATCCGGCAGATGTAGAAGCAACCAAATACTTGCGGCGCGAGTTCAACCGCCGCCAGATTGACGTGACCCAGGCCGACCTGCGCGTGATGCACCACGTGGCGTACATCCGGGGCTCGCTCAAGTCTTACAAGGGTGGCCCGCCGGACCTGCGCAAGGAGTGCGAGAACATCGCTGGCTACCTTAAGCAGACGGGGCGCGTGAAGGACGTCGTGATCGACTGTTCATTCCGCTCTTAGGGCGGCATCCACTTCGCTGAGGAGATAGAAGCTGCCGGTGGCGACCACGTCGCCGGAAGTAGCCCTGGCCCGCGCCACCGCATCTTCGACCGAGGCGCACACGGTAACTGGGCGCCCCAAGTTACGCCATGCATTGGCGACCACGGCGGCGTCTTGCGTGCGGGGCCAATCAATGGGCGCGGCAAAGACTTGGCGCACGCACGGGGCCAGGTTCTCGGCGAAGTGCTCGGGATCGTGGCCAGTCAGCATCCCCGTCACCAGGTTGACCTCGCGGTAGCCCTCTTGCAAGAGCCCGGCCGCCAGGGCCGCCGCTGCCGGGGCGTTGTGAGCGCCGTCCATCACCCAACGCTGGCCATCCACGGTGCGTTCTTCAAATCGGCCAGGAATCTGTGCCCGTCGAACCCCTTCGCGCAGGGAATCCGCATCGTGCTTTAGGCCACCGGCGTAGAGCGCACTTACGGCGAGGGCCATGTTGGTGGGGGTCATCGCCCCCTTGATGCGCGGTTGCAGGCCACGCACTTCCCCTCTCGGGGTCCGCACGGTCCATCCGCCTGGCTCCGGCCTCAGTTCAATCTCCCGCCCGAACTGCCACAGTTCACTTCCCCTTTCCTTTGCAATCAACTCGATCGCCGCAAGGGCTTCATCGGCCATCGGACCAACCACCACGGGCCGCCCGGGCTTGATGATGCCGGCCTTCTCGGTGGCGATTTTGGCCAGGGTATCGCCCAGGTACTCCATGTGGTCCATGCCGATGCTGACAATGACGCTGCACGCCGGGGTGACCACGTTGGTGGCATCCAGGCGGCCGCCCAGGCCGACTTCCAACGCCGCCGCGTCACAACCTTGGGCATCCCAATAGGCGAAGCCCAGGGCCGTTTTGAACTCAAACTCGGTGGGCGCGCCCATCGGGTCGCTCTCCATGCTCTCAGCCACCTCCAGGAGCCGCCCCACCCATTCGCCAAAGTGCTCCGGCGAGATCAAATCCCGATCCAATTGCACGCGCTCGCGCACGTCATAAACATAAGGTGAATAGGCCGCCCCCGTGCGGTACCCCTGGCTCACCAGCAGGCTTTGGGCAAAGGCGGTGGTGGTGCCCTTGCCGTTCGTACCCGCAATGTGGACGAACGCGGGCGTGCCGCTCTCTCCTAGCCGCCCCGCCAGGCCAAGCCGGTGGCAAAACGCGACCATTCGATCCAACCCGAGCCGCCATTCGCGACGCGGGTAGTTCTGCAGGGCCGCTATGGCCTGGTCGAAGCTCAAACTCATGCTTAGGCAAGGGTAACGAGGCCCGAGGCCGCGATGCGGCGGACCGCTTCGGCAAATCGCTCGCCGTTCTGGTCGCCCAGCAGGGTCAGCGAGAACCGCACGTAGCCTTCCCCGGCGGTGCCGTAGCCGTTGCCCGGGATGCACAGGACGTGGGCCTGCTCCAGCAGGGCCTTGGCGAACTCGGCGCTGGTCATGTTCGGGTTCGGCACCGGCGCCCACACGTACAGCGAGGCCACCGGGCGCTCCACCTGCCAGCCGATGCTGCGCAAGCCATCCACTAAGGCATCGCGGCGGCGCTGATAGATGTCGAGCGTGGCCTGATTGCTCACGTGGTTGAGGGCGTAGGCCCCCGCCTCGGCCACCGCCGGGAACGCCTTGCTATCAATGTTGCTCTTCAGCTTTTGCAGGGTGTTCACGGCATCCGGGTTGCCCGCCGTGAAGCCCAGGCGCCACCCGGTCATGTTGAAGATCTTGCTGAGCGAGTGGAACTCGATGGCCACATCCTTGGCCCCTTCCATCTGCAGCAGGGTGGGGTTCTTCCAGCCGTCAAAACAGACGTTAGCGTACGCCATGTCCCCTACGGCCAGGATGTCGTATTCGCGGCAGAACCGGATGAGGTCTTGGTAGAAACCGGGGGTGGCGGGGCGCCCGGTGGGGTTGCCCGGGTAGCAGACGTGGAACAACTTGGCGCGCCGGGCAATGTCCGTCGGGATTTCGCTCAGGTCGGGCATGTAGGCGTTCTTCGCGTTCAGCTCGGTCTCGTAGAGGTCCCCGCCGGCCATGCGGGCGTGGATGGCGCTGACGGGGTAGCCGGGGTTCGGCACGATGGCCACATCGCCCGGATCGAGATACGCCCACGCCAGGTGCGCCAGACCTTCCTTGCTACCGATGACCTGGCCAACCTCGGTTGCCGGGTCCAGTTGCACGCCGAATTCGCGGTGATAGAAGTTGGCGGCGGCCTCGAGGAAGGGTTCCCAGCCCTTCGGGCTTTCGTCGTAGCGGTGGGTGGCGGGGTTGCGGGCGGCATCCGCGAGGGCGTCAATCACGGCGCTGGGGGTCGGAATATCGGGGTCACCGATGCCAAGGTCAATCACGTCGTGGCCGGCCGCGATGGCCTCGCGCTTGATCCGGCTGATTTCGGCAAACAGATACGGCGGAATCAATTCCAAACGGGCAGACGCGCGGGGCATGCCGGTGAGTCTAACACCCTCGGTTGAGGGTTCCGGGTCCCCTGGAGTCTTCGGTGAGAACGGCGATGTGTAACGAATCTTCCGGGACGGCGTCTAATCGAACATGAAGGCCCGTCCGATCTGGGTTTTAGCTACGTCCCTCCTGGCCGTTGGGCTTTTGGTGCCCTCGGCGAACAGTCTTTCCCGGGGCAGCGATTCCGGCAAGACGACGCCCATCAAGGAAGTCAAAGTGGACGTGCCGGCGGAGATGCGGTACCCGCACGAGCCGATCTTTCAAAAGTATTTTGAAGGTTTCCTGGGCGATGCGAAGTCAGCGCTAGAGAATGTAGATAACTTGCGCGAGGGGCCGTTCGGGGTTTCTCGCATTCCGGTAACCACATTGGGCGTCCACGTGATCGTGGGGAGCGGTAGTTTGGGAGTGCTTTATGGCAATGGCACCGACGCATTTGATACGAAGACTTGGACGCCGAAGGAGTTCGGCAATGGGGCTCGCTCCGACCCGACGCAGGCCGAAGCGAAAGCCCTTCGTCGGTACGCTGCCGAGGCCGCGCCGTATTACGAAGCCGGTTACCGGGGTCCGCTGCGTTGGCGAACGGACATTGGCGTGATTGAAGCGCGTCCGGTGGTGATCACGAAGGCCGAGTGTCAGAAATGCCACACCGGGAGCAAGACCGGCGATATGGCGGGGGTCGTCCTCGCGCGGCTGAATCCGGACGAAATGGTTCGGTTCCGCCAGTGGGAAGCTGAGAATCCCTAACCTCCTCCTCACCCCTCCGGTATCCTGACCAGCGACGCGAGGCGTAGCGCAGTTGGTAGCGCGTCGGCTTTGGGAGCCGAAGGTCGCCGGTTCGAACCCGGCCGCCTCGACCATCTCGGCATGTTTTCGGCTACTATGAGCCATGTTTGCCGCTCTGCTGGTCGCGATCCAAAGCGACGCCCTTGACCTCAAACTCCAGGCCGTAGACGCCGGTCGCCTGCGGGGCACCGTCACCCACCTGGCCAGCTACCCCACCCGCAACTCCCTCTCCAAGGAGGTCCACCAGGCCGCCGCGTGGCTCGCGGACCAATACCGCGCCATCCCGGGCCTGGAAGTCGAGCTGATGGAATACACCCTGCCCCAGGGCCGTCGCGTGCCCCAGCCCACCCCGTGCGTGCAGGTGGTCGCCACTCTCCGGGGCAGCACCTCCGAGACGATCCTCATCGGCGCGCACCTGGATTCGCTCAACCTCTCCGTCGCCCCCACCGAGGGCCCCGCCCCGGGCGCCAACGATGACGCAAGCGGCGTCGCGCTCACCCTCGAACTCGCCCGGCAACTGGCGGGCACCCAACCCCGCCGGACGATCAAATTTGTGGCCTTCACGGGCGAAGAACAAGGCCTGCTCGGGGCCACCGCCCTCGCCCAGCGCGCCAAGGACGAGAACTGGCCGATCGTGGCGATGCTGAACAACGACACGGTGGGTAGCAGCCGCAATCTGAGCGGGCAGGAGAACACCAAGCAGGTCCGCGTGTTTAGTGAAGAGGGCGAGAGCCATGAGAGCCGCGAATTGGCCCGGTTCATCGAGTGGACCGTGCGGCAGGCCGTGAAGGACTTCACCGTCAAGCTGGTGCTACGGCGCGACCGGTTCGGGCGCGGCGGCGACCACACCCCGTTTGTGCTCCAGGGCTTCTCGGCGGTGCGTTTCATCGAGGTACACGAGGAGTTCAAGCACCAGCACACCCCGGACGACCTGGTGGAGCACATGGACTTTGACTACTTGGCCAATGTGACCCGTGCCAACCTGGCCGCTGTGTGGAGCCTGGCCCATGCCCTGCCCGCCCCCACGAAGGTGACGCTGGTGCGCGACCAAACCCACGACACCACCCTGACCTGGGAGGGTGAACCGGGGGTGCCCTACACCGTCTACTGGCGCGATACCGCCAGCGCGGAGTGGCAAGGTTCGCTCGCCGTAGGCGAGGTGGAGCGGGCCACCGTGCCCCTGGTGAACAAAGACGATCACATCTTTGCCGTCGGGGCCGCCGGGGGCGTGCCCGTGCTCGCCGAATAAAACCCGCCCCATCAAAAGAAAAACCCCACCCGCTGCCATGAGCCGGTGGGGTTTCGTTATGTCAGCGATCGATCAGGGCTTGCGGCCGCCCAGCAGCATCTGCAGGAGGTCGCCGCCGCCACCGCCGCCGCCCGCACCCAGGACTTCCTGGGCGTTGAGGTTGCGTTCGATGCGCTCGATCATGTCGGCCACGTAGAGCGAAGTGGTTTCATCCTTGACCTTGCTTTGGTTGGCCTTGAACACCGCCAGCACGCCCTTGAGGTGCGCCCGCGCGATGAAGTTGGCTTCCGAAGCTCCGCCCGGAGCGCCCTTCACGCCTAGGTCGATCAGCCGCGTCACGTACGCCGTCTGGAGTTCGCGGCGGATCGGGTCGACCGCTTGGCCGGCCGGCAGCTCGGTGAAGAGGCTGCGGGTGAGGGTACCGAAGAGCTCAGAAACGGTGAACCGCTCCTCGCCCGGCAGCGCCTTGTACTCGTTGTTGGCCACGCGTTCCAGGGTCGGCGAGCTCAGCACCATGCCCAAAAACATCTGGGGGAAGTTGCTGATTTGCGTGCGGACGTTCCAGGCATTGGGGGCTTCGGCCAGGCCGTAGTCGTCGCGCAGATCTTCCGAGAAGTACCGGAAGAGGTCCTTCGGGAAGTCCAGCGAACCGGCGGCGAAGATGTTCTCGTTGATCATCCGCAGGGCCGCGCGCTGCTGACCAGCCGAAACCGGGATGGACGTCGGGCCATCCGAGGACGTGCCCCGAATCGCCGTGCGTTGCTCCACGCCACCAATGAACGAGACGACGCTGAACGCCGCGCTGAGGTGCATGCTCACCAAGTTGCCAAAGCGGCTGGTGAGTTGACCGTAGTTCTCACCGTTCTTCGGCTCCTTGTCGCGAAGCTCGGTGATGAGCTTCTTGGTGCGGGCCATCATGGCCATGGAGTAGTCCATGGGGTTCTTGCTGAGGTCGAACCGCTGCACGAACGGGTCAAACGAGTCCGCATGCTGGTCGGTGCGATAGGCATAACCCTCTTGCACACCCTGGTTGGCGATGGCGCGCAGGGCACCGGCTTCGGCCTCGGCCGTGGTACCCGGAACATCCGAGTAACCCCAGCGAATCGCCCACTTGTCGTAGCTACCCAGTTCGGCGTAGTACGGCACGTTCGGGTTGTTCACCGCATTCAGGTTGTAGGGCACGTAGTCCATCACCGAAGCCGTGGTGCCGTACTTGGCCACCATCGCCGGGTCGTTCATCTGCGCGAAGGTCAGCTGGGTGGAGGCCACAAAGTTGTGGCGCAGGCCCAGGATGTGCCCGAACTCGTGGGCCACCGTGTGGCGGACCGCTTGGTACAGGTAACGATCGCGCTCTTCTTCACTGATGGAAGAGGCTTCCATCATGCCCGTGGCACGCAGGAGTTGACCTTCGTGGGACATGCCGCAAACGTTGCAGCGCTGCGTCTTCTTCGCCGTCTCCGGCAGTTCCACGCCGATGAACGACGCCACGCGGCGGGCCATCATCTGCGCGATCTCGTTGCTGTTCGCTTCGAAGCTCAGGTAGTTCACGTCGAACGTAATGCTCGAGTTCATGATCTGACCCGTCAGCGGGTTCACGCGGAAGAGAGCGACCGCATACGCATCGCTGGGCGAAGCTACAAACCGGATGGTGTTGTAGCGCATGTCCGCGTGGTCGAAGTCCGCGTCTTCCGGCATATCCTTGACCACGATGGCGTTGCTGAATCCAGCGGCGCGCATCGGCTCATTCCACAGAAGGATCCCATCGCGGGTGGCCTTGCGGAACTCTTCCGGAATGCCCTTATCCAAGTAGAACACGATCGGCTCAACCGGATCGCTTACGGCTTGGCTGGGGTTGGCCTTGCGCAGGTTCCAGCGGAGCACATGCTTGACGCGGCGATCCTGCGCGGTCGGGTCGCTGAAGTCTTCGAGCGTCGCCGTGAAGTAGCCAATGCGCTCGTCAAAGAGTCGCGAGACAAAGCCGTTGTTCTCCGGCAATTGGTAGAGGTTGTAGTTGACATTGACCACCACGGAACGCGGGTCGGCATTCACGCCGCCACCGAACATGCCGGCTTCCACACCCGTCGGGGCGTTGCCATCGGCGAAGGTGTAGGTGGTGCGCACCACGGTATTCAGCGGGAAGTTCTTGAGTTCCTTGACGAACGTATTGTCCCGGTCCAGCGAGTAGCTGGCGCCCCCGCCAAGAAGACCACCGCCGCCGCCTTGGAATCGAGCTTCGATTCCGGCCACGTCACCCTTAAAGAAGTCGCTGACGTCGATGAGCACGCTGTCGCGATCCTTCTGCTCCGCCGCGATATCGAACGTATCGAGGTAGCTGGGGGCAAACGAATTGGCGATCGTGTTGGCAATCGGCAGTTCGGGGTCAGCGAACAGGCGGTAGTTCGGCACTACCACCGTGATGCGGCCCTTCTGCACTTCGCGGAATTGGAAGAGCAGGTCGGTGATCGGATCGCCCATGACGACTTCCGAGCTGGTGCCCGAAGCCGCCGTGGCTTGCAGCATCGTCCACTTGTTCAGTTGCGCGCGGCTGATCTCCATGTAGATCGACTTTTCGCCGTCTTCTTCCTTCACGTAGAGCGGGAAAAGTCCATCAAACTTCTCGTAGTCCTCAACGGTGCTGTCGATGTTGTCGCCTTCTTCTTCCTCTTCGCCCTCACCATCTTGGGTGGGGGCAGTGAGGTCCTCTTCAGCATCGGCCGCGGCCTTGTAAGACTTGAGCTCCATGGAACCGCTGAACTCCGGATTGCCCGGCAGCCCGAGCGGCATGCCAATGATCTTGAACTCAGACTTCTTGATGACTCCGGTTGAAGAATCCACCCAAGCGGTCATCGTCACGGACATCTTCTCGTCAGTATCGCGCTCCTTGTAGGTGGCTTGGATCTGGGCCATGCCATCGCCATCCATCCCCACCAGCTTGGCGGAGTAATCGGCGGCCACGAGGCCGTCCGACTTGGACGTGCGCGGATAGGCGTACGTCCAGGTATCCCCGACGCCCACCGGCTTGTCCGAGAAGACCAAAGTGAAGGCCTGGCCGAGGCGCGGACCCAGATCATCATCGTCTTCGAAGCCCGATTGCTTGAGCAGAGCGCCATTGGCGCCTTGCGTGGCCTTGACCACGTTGCCCGTCACTTCGTTGTCTTGCTCTTCGCCATTGACCGAAATGACGGAGGAAACCGTTTTGGATTCGGTGGTGACTTGGCCGTTGCTGACGCTGGCCGCCTTGGTCTCGGATTCATCCGTGATACTAAATTCGAGAGACTGGCCTTCGATACTCGCCTTGCCATTCACGTTCAGCAACGAGCGCCAAGAGGCGCCCGCCGAAGGTGAAAATGTGAGCAAGACCTTATCTTGGGCCGAGGCCGTTGCGGCCATGGCCAACGCCATAACCACCCAAGCCCCGCTACGCATGGAGATACGCATATGAGAAATGTCCTTACTAGTTGCGGCCTCGCCGCTCCTGCCATTACTTTAGCCTAGCCGCGAGGGTTGCAGAACGGGAATCATAGGCGCGACGACCACAGTAGGGCGAAATTTTTTAGAAAATTGCAAAAGTGGGAGAGTTTGGGAACGGTGCCTGCGTATTGTTTGTTGTCCAAGGTGGACTGCGTACCGCAGTGAAGCCGCAAGACGACAAGCACAAGACATTCGGCCGGCCAGTAGGTCGGCCATTTTTTTGCCTGGCGCTGGGCTCGGTAAGATGGTCTTGGCCATGGAGATCCTCCACTCGAAGACCGACATCCATTCCCCCGAAGCGCGGGCCGACCGTGCCGAGATGCAGCGCCTGCGGGAGGAACTCCGTGAGCGTGCGGCGGTGGTGAGCGCGGGGGGCGGCGCGGCCGCCGTGGAAAAGCATAAGTCACGGGGCAAACTGCTGGCCCGCGAGCGGATTGACGGCCTGCTGGACCCGGGGTCTCCGTTCCTTGAGGTTTCGCCCTTTGCGGCCTGGGATATGTACGACGGCGGCGCGCCGGCGGCGGGCGTGGTGGCCGGTGTCGGCCGCGTGCAGGGCCGACTAACAATGGTGGTGGCCAACGACGCGACCGTGAAAGGCGGCACTTACTTCCCCATCACGGTCAAGAAGCACCTGCGCGCCCAGGAGATTGCCATGGAGAACCGCCTGCCGTGCGTGTACTTGGTGGACTCGGGCGGGGCGTTCTTGCCTTTGCAGGCCGAGGTCTTCCCGGACCGTGACCACTTCGGACGGATTTTCTACAACCAGGCCAACTTGAGTGCGCGCGGAATTCCGCAGATTGCCGCCGTGATGGGATCCTGCACCGCCGGGGGTGCCTACGTGCCCGCCATGAGCGACGAGACGGTGATTGTGAAGGAGCAAGGCACCATCTTTTTGGGCGGCCCGCCGCTGGTGAAGGCCGCCACCGGCGAGGAAGTCACCGCCGAAGAGCTAGGGGGTGGCGATGTACACACCCGGTTGAGCGGCGTGGCCGACCACCTAGCCGAGGACGACGAGCACGCCCTCGAGATTGTGCGGTCGCTGTTTGAATCCTTGCCCTCAGGTCAGATTCCGGAGGGAGCGTTTGCGCGCCCCGCACCCACCCCGGTGGAGGAACCGCTCTACCCGATCGAGGACGTGGACGCCCTGGTGCCGAGCGACACCAAGCGCCCCTTCCCCATGCGCGACCTGCTGGCGCACCTGCTGGATGGCTCGCAGATGCACGAATTCAAGCCCCGCTTTGGCACCACGCTAATCTGCGCATTCGCCCGGATTGAAGGGCACATGGTGGGGATCATTGCCAACGACGGAATCCTGTTCAGCGAGTCCGCCCAGAAGGGTGCGCACTTCATCGAGCTATGCCAGCAGCGCGGCGTGCCCCTGGTGTTCATCCAGAACATCACCGGCTTTATGGTCGGCAAACGGTACGAGAACGAGGGCATTGCCCGGCACGGCGCCAAGCTGGTGACGGCGGTTTCGACGGCCACGGTTCCGAAGATCACCCTGATTGTGGGCGGCAGCTACGGCGCGGGCAACTACGGCATGTGCGGGCGGGCGTATCAGCCCCGGTTCCTCTTCATGTGGCCGAACGCCAAGATCAGCGTGATGGGCGGCGAGCAGGCGAGCAACGTGTTGCTTACTGTGAAGATGGACCAGCTGGCCGCCAAGGGCGTGACGATGACGCCGGAGGAACAGGACGCCTTCCGCAACCCGATCCGCGAGAAGTACGAATCAGAGGCGAATGCCTACTACTCCAGCGCGCGGCTGTGGGATGACGGCATCATCGACCCGCACGACACCCGGCGCGTGCTGGGCTTGGCGCTCGAAATCTGCCGCAATGCGCCGGTGGATCCCGCTGGGTTTAGCCTGTACCGGATGTAGGCCCGGCACTCAGGATCTCCAGGCCGCCGCGAATGACGGCCTGGAGCACCTCAGGTTGATCGCGGCGGCCGTCGGTGAAGGCGGCGACCACATGCCACTCGTCGTCCGTCCGCTGGACGGCCAGCAGGTCGTGCCTCACCTGGTAGGCCGTGCCGGACTTGCTCAAGTAGTCGAGGACGTTGCCGGTCACGACTTCCCCGCCGTAACCCACCACTTGTAAATCCTGGCTCTTGGGGTCGCGGCGGTGGAGTTTTTGGAGCCACTCAGAGTTGCCGAAAGCGCCAAGCGCAATACCCGTCATGATGCGCGCGGCGGCGCGTGCAGTCATCGAGTTGGCAAGCTCCCGGTTCAGGCCGTAGCCTTGTCGCTCCCGGCCGTAGGGGCCCTCGTTCCAGGTTTTCTGGCAGGCGTTGATGCCGTCAATACCCTCGGCGGCCAGCCAGCGATTGACGGTTTGCCGCCGGTTCATCCATTCGGCGAGGTAGTCCGGCGGGAGTTCAGGGCCGCCCGTGGTGTCGGTGATCAGGTCCACCACGTGCCCGGTGGCATCGTTGCTGGAATCCTGAATCATGTCGCGGAAGGCGCGTTCGTCTTCCTCGCTCAAGGCCAGCCCGTCCAGGGAGATGAGGAAGGCCGCGTAGGCGGCGTAGACGCTTTTGACCACGCTGGCAGGATAGAACGGCTGATCGCCGTGGGCCTGCGCGTATTGCGCGCGCTCCCCCGTTCGCACCCAGGCCACCGCTAATGCAAACTGGCCAGGAGCGCAGCCGAACCGGGCCGCCACATCGTCAAGAACGGCCTGGCAACGCGCGTCGGCAGAAGTCATCGCCCGGTGTTACCCGGGCGAGACGCTGCCTTTGACGAGGATTTAGCCGCGCAGGGCTTGGTCGAGGTCGGCGATGAGGTCGTCAATGTCCTCGATGCCCACGCTGAGGCGGATGAAGTCCGCACTCACGCCCGTGCTGGCCTGCTCTTCCGGCGTGAGCTGCTGGTGCGTGGTGCTGGCCGGATGGATGACCAGCGACTTCGCGTCGCCGATGTTGGCGAGCAACGAGAACACCTTGAGGCGATCGATGAACGCCACCGCCGCATCGTAGCCGCCCTTGACCCCAAAGCCCATGAGCGCCCCGAACTGGCCGGGGCGGAACGTGGCCTTGGCGAGCTCGTGGCTGGGGTGGCTGCTCAGGCCCGGGTAGTTCACCCACGCCACATTCGGGTGCTGGCTCAGCCACTCGGCGATGCGCTGCGCGTTTTGGCTGTGCCGCTCCATGCGCAGGTGCAGGGTTTCCAGGCCCTGCAGGATCAAGAACGAGTTGAACGGCGAGATCGCCTGACCCTGGTCGCGGAGGCCCTGGACGCGCGCCTTGAGGCCGAACGCCACGTTGCCGAGGCCCGGGAAGGCCCCGAACGTCTCCCAGAACTTGAGGCCGTGGTAGCTCGGGTCGGGCTCGGTGAAGTTGGCAAAGCGACCAGAACCCCAATCGAAGTTGCCGCCATCCACGAGGATGCCACCGATGCTGGTGCCGTGCCCGCCGATGAACTTGGTGAGCGAGTGAACCACCACCGCCGCACCGTGCTCAAACGGGCGCACCAGGTACGGCGTGGGGACCGTGTTGTCCACCATCAGCGGGATGCCGAGTTCGCGGCCAATGGCGGCCACGGCGGCAATCGGGAAGACGTCCACCTTGGGGTTGCCCACCGTTTCGGCGTAGTAGAGCTTAGTGGCGTCCGTGGTGGCTCGGCGGAAGTTCTCCGGGTCGCTGGGGTCCACAAAGACCACCTGGATGCCCATCTTGGGCAGGGTGTAGTGGAAGAGGTTGTAGGTGCCGCCGTAGAGGCTGGAGCTACTGACGATCTCGTCGCCGGCTTCGCAGATGGTGGTGATGGCCAGCAGTTCGGCGGCCTGGCCGCTGGCGGTGGCCACGGCGTGCGATCCGCCTTCCAGCGCGGCGATGCGGTTTTCCAGCACCGCCGTGGTGGGGTTCATGATGCGCGTGTAGATGTTGCCGAACTCTTGCAGGGCAAACAGACGCGCCGCGTGGCTGGTGTCATCAAAGAGGTAGCTGGTGGTTTGGTAGATGGGGACGGCTCGGCTCTTGGTGGCCGGGTCGCCATCGAACCCCGCATGAAGGGCGAGGGTGCCAAAACCAGGGGTGGGAGTCTTGTTTTCGGACATGGGACTTACGATTATTTTGTCATGCCGGTGAATCTCGGCCCAGGGACTTGCGAATGTTTGTTTTGGGTTTCTCGCTGGGATGCGCGGGAACGTGGGGGCGCGGGCGTGTGTTGAAGGTGTTACACATGGCGAAAGGGACGGGTTGGAATCGGGAGATCAACCTCTGGACGGTGGGGTTCATTGCCGTGGCGACGGCCGTTGCCATCACGTTTCTTCATCCCTTGTACAACCCTCACACCTGCTATCCAGGGCCGGCCTCAGCAATCAACCCCGAAGCCTGCGCTAGGCAGCGCAACGTTCAAGTTCTAAACTCGACGAAGCAAATTGGGGTGTCCGCCTGCATTTACGCAACGGACTACAACGACACATTCCCGATTTGGTCATCGGCTATGGGGGAATCGGAAGTGCTGGACTCCGACCGCTTGTATCCGGAGGTGATGAAGAACTACGCGAAGGATCAAGAAGCGTGGACCAATCCGAAGGTTGACCTCCAAATGCGGGGCGTGCGCAACGCGTTTGCCTACAACTTTTGGGGGCTGGGGGGCATTTTCCAGTGCGTTGATCCCACCTATGCCGCCACTTCAACCCTTTGCAAGAACCGTTCGGAGGAGCGCTTCGCGGAGTTCGCCGACGAAAAGTACAACCGCCCCGCCCGGATAAGTGAGATCGAGGACATCAGCCGCACTGTCCTCTTCGTCGAAGGATCCGTGCTGGCCCGGCCGCCTCAGTTCGGCAATGCCTTCCCGCAGGCCGACGCCAAGTACATCGGCGTTTGGTCGCTCACTAAGCGCGGTCTGGGGCCGCTTTCTGGGCCGGCGGGCGTCTCGGATGCCACCGGTGCACTCGCCCGATTCATTTCTGGAAGCCGCAGCACGATGGTGGGCACAGATTCGTCCGCGAAATCCGTGAAGACCAGTGAGCTCTACGGCCAGGCGTACTCAACGCCCGAGTGGCGCGGCGCCCTCACCAACAACGCGGGATGGTCCCGCGAAAGCGCAGAATAATTCTCAAAGTCCAGGGCGTGCCCGTACAAACACCAGACTGGCAGAAACGCAAGTTATTTGAAGTAGAATGAACCTGGGCAGGCGTCCGCCTTCCCCGGAACAACGCGATGAAGCGACGTGCCTTTACCCTTATCGAACTCCTTGTTGTAATTGCCATCATTGCCATCCTGGCGGCGATCCTCTTCCCTGTCTTCGCGAAGGCCAAGAACGCGGCCAAGCAGACCCAGACCGTGAGCAATGTCAAGAACATTAGCCTCGGCTTCCAGCTCTACCTGCCGGACTACGACGATACGTATCCGCTGTGGAGCGCCGCGATGGGCCTGACCACCACGTTCAACCTGGAATTCATGTACCCGAACCTGGTGAACCCGTACATCAAGAACGGGGTGAACGCCACCACGGGTGAACTGCAAGGCATCTGGGCCAGCCCGAACTCCAAGACGTACCTGAGCAACATCAGCAACACGTACGCCTACAACCACTGGACGCTGGGCGGTTTCTCGTCCTGTGCCCGCCAGGTGGGCTTCCCGCTCCCGGCCATCTGCACGGGTCGCTCGCAAGCCACCTACGCGGAGTTTGCCGACGAAAGCTACAACTTCCCGGCCAACGCCACCTCGCTGGCCAACGTGGCCGAAACGATCGTGATCCACGACGGCGCGCAGCTCAGCCGCCCGCCGCAGTACGCCATTGCCTTCCCGACCGGTGACGCTCAGTTCATCGGCGTGTGGGGTCCGCACGACCTCGGTCGAGGCCCGCTCAGCGGCCCGGCCGGCATCAGCACCCGCACGGGTGCCATTGCTCGCCTGCAGGCTGGCAAGAAGACGGTCGTCGGTTACGCCGACAGCCACGTGAAGGTGGTGGCCTCGAGCTCGCTCTACCACAACCTGTACTCCACGCCGGACTGGCGCGGTGGCCTGAACGACAACAAGGGTTGGAGCCGAGACTGGGGTTATTGATGAAGACCTTCAGCTGGGTGGCCGTGCTGGCCCTGGTTTCGATGGTTTTGACGGCTTGCAGCTCGCCGGAACCTGCCACGCCCGAGGGCCAAGCCCCGGGTGCGGACCAGGCGCAAGCCCCCGACATGCAGTAAGGCACCTCCCTCGGGAGAAAAACTCAACCGCTCGGACCTCAACGGAGGCCGGGCGGTTGTTCTGTTTGCGGCAGGCCCGGGGCGGGCACCCTGGGCAGTAGAATGAAACCCATGCCCCTCGCCAAGAAGACGATTGCCGATTTGAATGCCGCTGGCCAGACGGTGCTGGTGCGCTGTGATTTCAATGTGCCCCTGGATGGCGACCGCATCACCGACCCGCGCCGCATTCAAGAGTCTCTGCCCACCATCAAGCATTTGCTGGCGCAGGGGGCTAAGGTGGTTCTGTGCAGCCACCTCGGGCGGCCCAAGGGCAAGCGCGTGCCGGAGCTAAGCCTGGCCCCGGTGGCGGCCGCGCTGAGCGAGATGCTGGGGCAACCCGTGGCCTTGGCCCCGGACTGCGTGGGCGAGGAAGTAAAGGCGATGGTGGCCGCCCTGGCCCCCGGCCAAGCCCTATTGCTGGAGAACCTCCGCTACCACGACGCCGAAGAAGCCAACGACCCCGACTTTGTGGCGCAACTGGCCGCCCTGGCCACGGTGTATGTGAATGACGCCTTTGGCACCGCGCACCGCGCCCACGCCAGCACCGAAGGCGTGGCGCACCACCTTCCGGCGTATGCAGGCTTCCTGATTGAGAAGGAACTGCGCTATTTGGGGGCGGCGCTGGATGAACCCAAACGCCCGTTCGTGGCCATCCTGGGCGGGGCGAAGGTGGCGGACAAGATTCCGGTGATTGAGAGCCTGCTGCCCAAGGTGGATCAACTCATCATTGGGGGCGGCATGGCCTACACGTTCTTTAAGGCGGCGGGGCATGAGATCGGCTCCAGCCTGCTGGATGAGGCCAGCCTGGACTTTGCCCGGGAACTGATGGCGAAGGAGAGCCACCGGGTGTTCTTGCCGACCGACACCGTGACGGCGGACCGCTTCGCGGCGGATGCCGAGCCACTGGTGGTGGCTTCGAATGCCATCCCGTCCGACCGCATGGGATTGGATATTGGCCCCGAAACTCGCACCCGCTTTGCTGAGATCATCGCCCAAGCCGGAACAGTGATTTGGAACGGGCCGATGGGCGTGTTTGAGTTCGAAAACTACGCGGCAGGCACCCGGGCGGTGGCCGAAGCCATGGCCGCCAGCCACGCGGTGACCATTGTGGGCGGCGGCGATAGCGCGGCGGCGGTGGAGCAGATGGACCTGGCCGACCGCATGACGCACGTCAGCACCGGCGGCGGGGCGAGCCTGGAATTCTTGGAAGGCCGCACCCTCCCGGGCATCGCGGCCCTGCTGGACGCGTGACGCTCACGGTTCGCGTGGATTTGAACGCTTGCCCCTGGGACGACGACCCCGGGGCGGCGGACGAAGCCGCGCAGCTTTTGATGCTGCTGGATGCGGCGCGGATCGCCGGCTGGAAGCTGCACTTCTTCGTTTCCCGGCGGGCGCTGGCGTGCTTCCCCACCTATTCCGATGCGATTCTGGGTGAGGGCCACCACCTGGACGGGTTGATTGCGGCGGATGACTTTCCATCTGAGTGGACGGCCCTGCGGCTCGCCATGCTGCGCCAGAATCACCGCGTGCAGGGAGTGGGAGTGCTGGGGCCGGCCCCCGCGGAACTGCCCGAAGGGCTGTTATGGGTGCTGCCCGCCTTGCCCGCGCCGCCCTCAGTGCTGCACTTGACTTCCCCGCTGGCCGCCGATGCCGCCGCGCGCATCGCCATCGAACTCGCTCGACATCCTGGTGCCAAAATGCGGACATGGCGCGAGCGTATGCAATCCTCCTCGGATTCGCCCTAGTCGGCTGTGCGCCAGGGCCGCCCACGGCCGGCGGACCGCCTCGCGATCTCCCGAAAGCCAAGCCGCTGCCTGCCTATCCCGTGGTGCAGAATGGCGTGAGCTACTTGGTAGGCAAGCGCGATGGCCTCTACCGGGGCGAGCGATCCTCGAACACCTACCCCCGACGGTTTGTCATCGTGGATGGCACGGAGGCCCCGACCTGGGACGCCAAGACCCGGTCGCTGACTTGGCCCCTACGCGAGGGCGAACGACGGATTTACATTTCCGACTCCTTGGAAGCCTCAGATACGCCAGTTCCGGTCCCAACCTATCCGGTGATTGAGATTGAAGGGGATGAAGAGGCAGGGCGGGCCGTTGCCCAACTCCAAGAGATGCTGCGGCAGGGTGTGATCGCCAACGGTGATGTAGCCCCGAGCCCCTTTGGCGCGGTGAGCACCCGCTTTGGCGGACATGTGTTCTGGGATGCGGACGTGTGGGTGTTCCCCGCCCTCATGTTCACCGACCCGGACCGCGCACGGACGATTGCCAACTACCGGCTCAAGTACGCCCCGCTTTGGCGAAACGAGGCCAGTAAGTGGGCTAAGCAAGGGCGACCAGTGTGGGGGACGGAACTAGGTCAGGTTGTATACGAGCCAGGGGCAGACAACCGCTCGCTCGGCCTCAAAGTGCCTTGGGAGACCGACATCAATGGCAACAACAAGGCCATGGGCAACAGCCAGTACCAGGATCACATCACGGCATCGGTCGCGCTCGGCTTGAGCTTGGCCGCAGACCTGGGCCTGGCCCCGGAAGCGCAAGTCCAAGAGTTTCGCCGGGATGCGGCGGACTTCTACCATGATCGAATGGAATCGGATAAGCAAGGGCAGATTTATATTCGAAATGTGATGGGGCCGAACGAGTTCCATCGGGTGGACGATGACCTGTACACCAACATGGCGGTGCGCAAGCTGTTCTATCGTGCAAGCCGAAGAATGTCTGCGGAATTCATGGTCATCCCCCGGGACGCCGAGGGCCGCCTGAAGAACGCGAGCAACGACCCCGAAACCACCTACCAGCAGGTGAGCGGGCTGCTGGCTGCCTTCCCTCTGCAAGACCCCGAAGCCGAGCGTGAGGCCCTGAGCCTGATTGAACGGTTCTCCTCCCGCATCACCCCCAACGGCCCCGCGATGTCGAAGAGCATCGAGGCCACCGTCCTGGCCCGCAACGGCAAGGCCGACGAGGCACTCCAGCGATGGCGAGAAAGTTGGCAACCCTACATGGACGGGCCGCTGATCTTCCGGGAGAAACCTCTCACCGGGGACTCGCCGTTCATCACCGGCGCGGCGGGGTGCCTCAACACGGTCATCTACGGTTTTTGCGGGGTACGCCTCGATCGCACCGCCCAACCCGGGGCCAAGTTCGATTTCCAACTCAAATCCGGCATGGTGGTTTCCATTCGACCGAACCTGCCGACTGGCTGGGAGCGGGTGGTGATCCCCGAGTTCTGGCTGGATGGGCAGCGGCACCGCCTTGAGGTCACGCCGGATACGGTCACCCTCACCCCCACGCCGTGACCCGTGCCCCCCGGAAGATTACGGGGGAATCCGCCCATAATGAAGGAGCGGATGAGGACCACGAAGTACGCCCACGCCTTTGAAGTTGTTCGAGAACTTCCCGAGGCCCTGCAGCCCCTACGGGAGCTCGCCTACAACTTCCGGTGGTGCTGGCACCCCGAGACGCGCGCGTTGTTCCGCGACATTGACCGCGAGCGCTGGGAGCAGGTGGAGCACAACCCAGTGGAGTTGCTCAACTCCCTCACCCACAGCGACGTGGCCCGCATTTCGCAAGATGAGCTGCTGCAAACTAAGATTCAACGCGCCCACCGCGACCTCACCGATTACATGACCGGGGAGACGTGGTTCGACCGCACCTTCCCCGGCGAGCGCGCCACCAACCAGATTGCGTACTTCTGCGCCGAGTTCGGCATCAACGAGTGCCTGCCCATCTATTCCGGCGGCCTGGGCGTGCTGGCGGGCGACCACCTGAAGGCGGCCTCGGACCTTGGCGTCCCGCTCACCGGCGTCGGTTTGCTGTATGCGCGCGGCTACTTCCGCCAGTTCCTCACCCCCGATGGCTGGCAGCAAGAGCACTATCCACAGTACGATTTCTATCGCCTTCCCCTGGCCCTGGTGCGCGGCGAAGACGACCAGCCCCTCCGCGTAACTGTCGAGTTCCCGGACCAAAACGTGCACTGCCAGGTGTGGCGGGCGCAGGTGGGCCGCGTGGAGCTCTATCTGCTGGACTCGAACTTGCTGGAGAACGCCGCCCGCGACCAAGGCATCACGGACACCCTTTACGGTGGCGACGAGGAGATGCGCATCCGACAGGAACTGGTGCTCGGCGTTGGGGGCTACAAGGCCTTGGTGGCTGTGGGCAAGACCCCGCAGGTCTGCCACATGAACGAGGGCCACGCTGCCTTTTTGAGTCTGGAACGCATCCGCCAATTTATGGATGCCCACCAGTGCGACTTCCGGACCGCGCGGCAGTGCGTGGTGGCGGGCAACGTCTTTACGACGCATACGCCGGTGCCGGCGGGCTTCGACCTCTTCCCGCGCCCGTTGCTGGAGCGATACGTCTCCCGCATGGTAAACGGCCTGAACCTGAGCTTTGACAAGTTCATGGACATGGGTCGGCTGCACCCAGAGAACAAGGACGAGAAGTTCAATATGGCCATCCTGGCGATGGAGAACGCCAACCACGTGAACGGGGTTTCGCGGCTGCACGCCGAGGTTTCGCGCGGGATGTTCCAGGATCGCTGGTCGGACTTCCCGGTCGAAGAAGTGCCGATTGACGCTGTGACAAACGGCGTCCACCTGATGACCTGGATTAGCGACCGTATGGTGCACCTGCTGGACCGCTACGTGGGGCCGAATTGGCGCGATGACGCCGCCGACCGCGAGGTTTGGGCCGCTGCAGCCGATGCCATCCCCGATGCCGAACTGTGGGAAATGCGCGAGAACCAGCGGGGCGACCTGGTGCGGTTCTGCCGCCGCCACATCCGCAAGGCGATGGAGCGCAACAGCATGAGCCCGGCGGACATGAACGCCGCCAACAAGGTGTTGGACCCGCGCATTCTCACGATTGGCTTTGCACGTCGCTTTGCGACCTACAAGCGGGCCACGCTACTGTTCGGGGACATCGAGCGCCTAAAGGCGATGATTCACCACGCCGACCGGCCGGTGCAGTTCGTATTTGCAGGTAAGGCGCACCCAAAGGACGAAGGTGGAAAGAAGCTGATCCAAGACATCGTGCAGTACGTGCGCCAGGAAGGCGCCAACTCGCGGGTGGTGTTCCTTGAAGACTACGAAATGAACGTCGCCCGGCACATGGTGCAGGGCGTGGACGTGTGGCTGAACAACCCGCGCCGCCCGATGGAAGCCAGTGGCACCAGCGGCATGAAGGTGTGCTGCAATGGCGGCCTGAACTGCTCCATCCTGGACGGCTGGTGGGCGGAAGGCTACGCCAAGGGCGTCGGTTGGGCGATCGGCAACGGCCAGGAGAACCCGGACGAGAACTTCCAGGATTGGATGGACAGCCAAGCGCTGTACCACCTTATCGAGAACGAGATTGCGCCGGTGTTCTATCACCGCATTGACGGGGGCATCCCGCGCCGATGGGTGGACATGATCCGCGAAAGCATGCGGGTGCTGGCCCCTCGGTTTAGCACCAACCGCATGGTGCGCGAGTACACGTCACGGTTCTACGTACCGGCGGGGCGGGCTTACAACGCGCGGGTAACGGATGGACTCGCGCCGGCGCGCGGCCTGCTGGATTGGCGCGACCAAGTTCAGGCCAACTGGTCTTCGGTACGGGTGGTCTCGGTCTCTCAGTTGAGCTCGGCGCAACTCAAAGTGGGCCAAACCTTTGAAGTCGAAGCCCGGATCACCCTGGGTGCGCTGGCTCCCAAGGATGTGAAGGTGCAGGTGCTGACCGGGCACGTGGGGCCGAACCGCGACCTGGACGACCTGAGCGTGTACGACCTGGAAGCGGCCGAGCAAGCCGGAGATGCGGTGGTGTTCCGGGGGGCGATCCCCTGCGACCGACCGGGGCTGCGCGGCTACCGCGTCCGGGTGGTGCCTTACCACGAGGGCCTGGCCATCCCGACCGAGCTTGGCCTGGTGACCTGGGAAAGCGTCGCCGACTAGGCTCTGCCCCTCTCAGATACAAGAAATCCCCTCGCGCCACCGGCGGAGGGGATTTTTCTTGATGAGTTGCCTTAGTCCTTGCGGAGGGCGACGATGGGATCCAGCTTCGCGGCGTTCATCGCCGGGAAGAACCCAAACACCATGCCAATCCCCGCCGAGAATGCAGCCGCCATCAAAGCCGCTTCCACGGGGAATGGTGCGGCCAATCCCTGCTCACTGGGGATCTTCATGGATTTCGTGATGATGGTGATGATCAGGCCAAACCCCCAGGCGATGCTCATCCCGATCAGCCCACCCACGAGCGACAAGAACGCCGCTTCGATGATGAATTGCGTGAGGATTACTTTGCGCCTTGCCCCGAGGGCCATGCGCAGACCGATTTCCTTGGTGCGCTCGGTCACGGAAACGAGCATGATGTTCATGATCCCGATCCCGCCGACCAGCAGCGAAAGCGCGGCCACCGAGGCCAGCACCATGCCGACCCCGCCGATGATGCCCTGGAAGACACCCAAGAGCGCTTCGCTGGAGTCCACCCGGTAGACCGGCTTGTTGTCCGCGCGGCGCATCAGCAATTCCCAAATCTGGTCCATTGCCTCGCTCACCTTCACGTCGGGCTTGCTTCGCGCGAGCAGATAGCTATAGCTCCGCCCACCCTGCCACTTGCGCTGCACGGTGGTGACGGGCATTTCCATCGTTTTGGTGTTGCTCGGCCCCAGGTTTTGGTTCCGTTCTTTCACCACCCCCACGATGGTGACGCTGATGCCACTAAACACCACCGTCTGCCCGAGGGGATCGGTACCGGGCATGAGTTCATCCGCCAGTTGGGAGCTGATGACCCCCACGTTGGCCAAAGTATCAACATCGCTCTTCTCGATGAGACGACCTGATGCAAGGTCGCGAGAGACCGCGCCGTAGTAATCCTGGCTGACCCCGGTGACCTGCACGCCGGAGACTTCCTTGTCCCCAAAGCGGGCTTGCTGGCCACCCACCATAACAACACCGGTGACATTCAGCACCTTGTCGGCATTGGCGAGGATGTACTCGCGATCTTCTTCCTCGATGGCCGTGAAGCGGCCCCGGCCTTCGCCCCGGCCGAGTCGGCTGGGGTCGTAGATGATAAAGATCGTGTCGGCGCTCAGTTCGCTAAATTCGCTTTCGATGTACGCCTTGAGACCGTTTTGAAGCAAAACGATCATCGAAACGGCCATGACGCCGATGATCACACCCAGCATCGTGAGGAATGAGCGCATCTTGTGCATGCGCAACATATCCATGGCGATGCGGCCACTTTCGATGAGGGTGCCGAAGCCGTTCTGGCCCCGCCGCTCCAGCTGGGGTTGCGGCCCCGGGTCGATGACCACGGGGGGCATCGGAGTTTCCGACATGAGACTCAGCCCTCCTTATTCGCCGTCGCCGCCGTCGCCGTCGTCACCTGAACTTACGCTCATCATGCCGCTGCGCTGGGGACCGGAGAAACTCGGCAGAATCAGCTTTTCGCCACCGCTCAGGCCCTCGATGACTTCAATGAAACCACCGCCTTCCAGACCGGTCGTGATGTACGTCTTCTCCTGCGGCTTCTTGGGGTCGGGCTTGGTGCCCGCCGCGGGTTCCTTCACCACGTAGCGGCGTCCATCCTTCTCCTTAGCCACGTAGGCAAACGGCACGCGGATGACATTCTTGCGTTCGGCGGCCTTGAGGGCACAGCTGGCCGACATCCCGCTCTTGATGGCGGGGTCGCTTTGCGTCATCAGCACTTCCACGTCGTACTTGACCACCGGGTCGCCGACCACGCTTTGACCCACGGCGGCGTTGCCGGCGGCCACGCTGGTGGGGGCGATCTTGCGGATCATGCCGGTGTACTTCTTGCCGGGGAACGAGTCCACGGTGATTACGGCTTCCGTGCCTTGGCTCAGGCGAGCAATGTCGATTTCGTTGATTTCGAGGCGGACGATGAGGCCCGAGCGGTCTTCGACGCGGACAATCGGAGTCCCGGCGGAGAAGCTGCCCAGAGCGGCCACGAGTTCCCCTTCTTGCACCAGACGCTTCGTCACCACCCCGCTGATAGGCGCGCGAATCTCGGTTTCGGTCAGTTGCCGCTCCCCGTCTTGCAGCTGGACGGCGATTTGCTCCACCGAGGCGGACTGCTGGGCGCGGCTGGCGACGTCGGCGTCAATGCCTCGCAGGTTCGCCTGAGCGTCGCTCAGGGCCTTCAGGGCTTGCTGATACTGCTCGCGCTTGGCGCCGTCTTGGACCGTATTGAGCCGGGCGCGTTGCAGTTCGGATTCGGCTTGCTTCACTCGCTCCTCGGCTTGCTTGCGCTCGAGGATTTGCTGCTCGTCGAAGCGGCTGAGCGTGGCCTGGGCGGTTTCCACCCGGGTGGCGGCCAGGCGAAGATTCAGCTGTGCGCTTTCATAGGATCGTTGCGAGACATAGCCAAGATCGAGCAGTTCCTTTTGGCGGCGCTCTTCGGCCCCGGCCTGGGCCAGCTGGTTCTTGGCGTCCTCCACGTTCGCGAGGGCGTTCGCCCGCGCGTTGGGCTGCGTGACCTTCACGAGTTGGTCGTACGCTTGCTGGCTGCTACGCACATTGGCCTCGGCGGAGGCAATGGCGTTGCGCGTGAGATCGGGCTGAACCTTGTTTTCGGCTTCAAGCTGGCGGATGATGGACCGCTGCCGCTCGATGGCGTTCAAGGCCGTTTGCCGGGATTGCTGAATGCGAGCGTCCGTAGCACGTACCGCGCTTTGGGCACCCCGCAGTTGGGCCCGGGTTTGCTTGATCTGGAGTTCGGTTTCCTGCGGGTCGATGACCCCAATGAGCTGACCCTTGGTGACGTAGTCGCCTTCGTCCACCAGCAGGCGCGCCACGCGGCCACTGATGCGACTCTTGACTTCCACCGTCTTGAGCGCCTCCAGGCGGCCGGATTCGACCACCTCATTGGCCACATCCCCTCGGCTGACGGTGTGGACACTTCCCTTTTCGGCCGGCTTGGCCCCGCCCATCGAAGGCATCCGGCAACCCGCCAAGGCCACCGCCCCCACGACTGCCGCCACCAGCGGAACCCAACGTCGATCACGATTCATCATAAAAACACCGCACGCCAGCGCGCACTAACCCCTTACCGACGTAGCAGACCCGAGGTTTCGATTCGTAATGTGATTGTTGGGACCATTCACCCGGCCCGGACGAGGCTTTTGTTCGGCTAGACTAGGAACCCTATGCTGAAGGTCGAAGGACTGAATGTCTTTTACGGCGCCATTCAGGCCCTTGATGACGTGACCATTGAAGTCAACGAGGGTGAGATTGTCTCGATCATCGGCAGCAATGGCGCGGGCAAAAGCACGCTCTTGCGCACCATCTCCGGCCTGAACCGGCCGCGCGGGGGCGACATTCTTTTTGAAGGTGACAGTATTGCCGGGGATACGCCCGACAAGATCGTGGCCCGCGGCATCAGCCAATCGCCGGAGGGCCGCCGCATTTTCACGAACATGACCGTGTGGGAGAACCTGCAACTGGGGGCGCACATCCGCAATGATGCCGCCGGTATCCAGGCCGATATGGACCGGGCGACTAAGCGCTTCCCGCGCCTGGCCGAGCGCATCAAACAGAACGCGGGCACCCTAAGCGGCGGCGAGCAGCAGATGGTGGCCATGAGCCGCGCCATGATGAGCCGCCCCAAGCTCTTGCTGCTGGATGAACCCAGCATGGGCCTGGCTCCGAACCTGGTGACCGAGATCTTCCGCATCATCACCGAACTGAATGCCGACGGCACCACCATTTTGCTGGTGGAGCAAAATGCCAGCCGCGCCCTGGACATTGCCCACCGCGCCTACGTGCTGGAGACCGGCCGGGTGGTGCTGGCGGACACCGGGAAGAACCTGCTGGCCAACCCGAAGGTGAAAGAAGCGTATCTGGGAGGCTGACGCCGCGTGACGACCCTGCGCTTTGTGCCGTTCAATGAATCTCACTTACCGCATGTTCTGCGGATTGACCAGGCGTGCCAATCAAAGCCGTGGAGCGAGCAGGCCCTGAGGCTGGAACTCACCCGGCCCGAAGGAGTCTTCCTGGTGGCTCTGGCCGATGGCGAGGTCGCGGGGTTTGCGGGGGCCTGGATGGTGCTGGACGAAGCCCATGTGGTGACGGTGGCGGTGGACCCGCCGCTCCAGCGCAACCGCATTGGCGAGCGCATGATTGCCGCTCTGCTGGAGGCTTGCCACAAAAAAGGGGCCACCTGCGCGACCCTGGAAGTCCGCGCCAGCAACGAACCCGCGATCGCGCTTTATAAGAAGTTCAAGTTTCGAGATGTCGCCCGCCGCCGCGCCTACTACACGGACAACAAAGAGGACGCCGTGGTGATGTGGTGCGACGCCCTGGCCGAGGTGGTCTGAACGAGCCCCATGCGCGTGCTGGGCATCGAAACGAGCTGCGATGAAACCGCCGCCGCGTGGCTGGTGGACGGTGCCGTGGTGCGCAACGTGATCAGCTCACAGGTGGCCCTGCACGCCCAGTGGGGCGGGATTGTGCCCGAAGCCGCCGCCCGCGCCCATGTGGAGGCGATTTTGCCCGTGCTGAGCGAGGCAATGGGCGACGACGGCCCGCCGGACGGCATTGCGGTGACCAACCGCCCGGGGCTGGTGGGGGCGCTTAGTGTGGGAGTGAGTGCCGCGAAGGCGCTGGCAACTCTGTGGCAGGTGCCGCTGGTGGGGGTCCACCACATTGAAGGGCACATCCTAAGCCCGTTTGCGGCCGGCGAACCGCAGCCGCCCTTCCCGCACCTGTGCCTGGTGGTGAGCGGCGGGCACACCGAATTGGTGCGCGTGGATGCCCCGGGGCAATACCGAATCCTGGCCGAGACGGTAGATGATGCGGCCGGCGAAGCCTTTGACAAAGGGGCGCGGCTGCTTGGGCTCGGATATCCCGGCGGGCGGGCCTTGCAGGAGCTGGCGCGGGGCGGCGATGCGAAGCGCTACGCCCTGCCCCGGGCACTGCCGGGGGATGGGGCAAAGTTTTCTTTCTCGGGGCTGAAAACGGCGATGCGGCTCCTGGTGGATCGCGAGGGCGAGAGCTTGGACCGGGCGGATGCGGCGGCCTCCTTGCAGGCGGCGATTGTGGATGCCCTGGTGGCGAAGGCCATGCGGGCATTGGATGACGAGGACTTGCGGGCGATGACCCTGGTGGGGGGCGTGGCCGCGAATGAGAGTCTGCGCGAGGCGCTGGGCGCGGCATGTGCGCGGGCGAGGGCGGAGTTCTTCACGCCGCCCTTTGACCGGTGCACGGACAATGCCGCGATGATTGCGATTGCGGGTTCGTTCCGGCTGGCGCGGGGGCATTCGGACGACTTATCGCTCGATGTGATGCCAAACGCCGAGTTGCCTCAGTACTAAGCTCGCGGCTTTAGGCTCTTGGGTGGGCGCGGCGGTACTGACTTTCCGTCTGCCGGAGGTCAAGTTGGGTGTAGATCTGGGTGGTGGCGAGGCTGGCATGGCCCAGCAGCTCCTGCACGGCCCGCAGGTCGGCGCCCCCTTCCAGTAGATGCACCGCGTAGGTGTGGCGCAGGGTGTGGGCGGAGATGCCTCGCCCGAGCCCCGCGCGGCGGGCGCGTTGCCTCACGATGCGGTCGGCGGACTGCCGGGAAAGGGCTCCGCCTCGATCGTTCAACCACAGGGCCGCCAAGGGGCGGGCAACGAGTTGAGGCCGGGCCTCGCGGACGTAAGTCTCGAGCCAAGTCCAGGTTTCATTGGGCACGGGGACGATCCGAGTCTTCCCTCGCTTGCCGGTGACGCGCAGGGCCTGGTCGCCGGTAAGCACGGCATCGGTGCGCAGGCTCACGGCTTCGGAAACCCGCAAGCCCGTGCCGTAGAGAAGCTCGAGAAAGGCCCGGTCACGAAGGTTGCGGGGGCTATCAAGATTCGTGTCCTCTAACAGCTGGGTGAGTTCAGCCACCGGCAGCGCCTTGGGCAGGTGCCGAAGCGGGCGACCAAAGCGCAGGTCCGGCCAATCCCACTGCGCCCGGCGGCCCGTGCGGATCATCCACCGATTGAGGCTGCGCAGGGCGGCCAGGCGACGCAAGCGTGTCCGGGGAGCCACGTCGGCGAGTTGAGAGTGGTACGCCACCACGTCGGGCGAATGCACCTGAGCGAACTGCGTGTGCCCTTGGCGGGCAAACCACTGCGCGGCTAGGTGGAGGTCGTTCTCGTACGCCGCTAGGGTGTGGGGACTGGCGCCCCGCTCGTGCCGGAGGTGGTCGAGGAAGGATTCGAGGTCGAGGCGGAATCCGTCGCCGATTTCGGTTTTTTCCGCCATATCCACATCTCAGGACGGATGTACATCAGGTCATGGATGCGCGGTCCTCCCGCTCCTACCCTTTGCCACACTTCGTAGTCTTGGTTCAGGCGGTCGCGGAAGCGCTCCATATCCTTCACCGCCACTTCAAACTTGGGCCGCGCCACCGAGTCGGCGGCAATGCGGGCGAGGTCGTCGGCTTCGAAACTACTGAATACGATGTAATCCGGTTGGACTTCTTCGATCAACCGCACATCCCAATTGATGCGGCCACCATCGGGGGCCACATACCGCACTACGGAAGGATTGGTCGCTTCGCGCATCGCGGCATCGCGCTGATCCACCGGCACAAATCGAGGCGCCGTGGCCATGGGATAGAGCGTCGGGGAATAGAACCAGGGGTCTGACACGAGGCCAACGGTCACCGGCGCCTTGGCCGCTTCGGCGCGCAAGATGGCGGCGGTTTGCTCTCTGGAGTCCGGCCCCGTCATCCACATGGTCATTTGGGCCGCGGCGGCGGCTCCGCCCCCCAGTAGACCGGCCACGGAAAGCATGGCCGCCGCTACGCCGATCCGGCCGGATGTCTTGCCCTGGGCGTGCCAATGCGAAACTAGTGCCCCCAGCCCTACCATTAGGGGCGCAACCATGGGCAGCGTATAGCGCAGGAATTTGACTTCGGCGCGGCCGATGAGAACGTAGGTGACCAGCGCCCAGGCCAGCGCCGCGACGACGTAGGGCGACTTCTTCCAAGCCCCCAATCCTAAGCCCACGGCCCCTAAGAGCAGAACCGGCCCGCCAAGCACGGCCACCAGGTTGCCGATGTGATACACCCAGCCGGGAGCGGTGGCCCCGAAAACGAACTCGTGGCCCGTTTGGGTGTGGAGCCACTCGTAACGGAGATCACGGAAGAAGGCTTCCTGCTCTAAGAAAATCCCGGGGGTCGTGAAACAGAACGTGGCCAAGGCCACCAAAACTGCAATGCCCAGCGATTTGATCCGGCAGGTCCAGGCAAGTTCGACAAACAGCAGCACCACGGCCAGGCCCACCAAGGCCGTGATGCCGGTGTACTTGGTGCCTGCACTGAGGCCGGCCAGCAGCCCCGCCACCACGGCCGCCTTTGTGTGCGTCCACACCTTGCCGTGCGCCGTGGGGAGCATCATGCTTGCGGCCAGCAGCGACCCAAACCCGAAAGCGGCGGCCACCATGTCCACGCTCTGAAAGCGGCTGTGCACCACCATTCCGGGCGCGAGGGCAACCCCCATGGCGGCAAGCACGGCGCCAGTGGCGCGCCCCTGGCGGGCAACGTAGGTGTAGGTCATCCACACCAAAGATCCCCCGGCCAAAACGCTCATCCAGCGGGCCATGAGCGTGGCATTGCCCACGATCTGCCAGGGTTCGGTGCCGCCCATATAGGCTCCGGCGAGCTTCGCGGCCACGCTGCTCATCACCAGGTAGAGCGTTCCGTAGTTGTAGAATCCCGGGAGCAAGTCGCCCTTGCCCAGGTCCACCGCCTGCGAATACAGCCACACGATGGGCTCATCCGGGTGCAGGCTCCAGTGGTTCTCGGCGGTGGGCAAACCCCATCGGATGCCGATGGCCCGGACCAAGACCGCAAACAGAAAGAGCCCCGGGGCGAACCAGGGGCTTCTTAGGATCTGTTGCAGACGAGTACCGGTCATTTCGGTCCGCGATTACGGTACCAGTTTCAGTTGGCTGCGTCCGTTCAGCTTCTGTTCCAAAACCGGACGGCCGGGAAGCTGGGAAATCCGCACATCGTAACCGCCCTTACTCACGGCCAAAGCCCGGAGCGTCTTGCGCGTGTTAAGGTCGAGATCGAAATCAATCGTGGCGTCGAGTTTGAGGTTGATGGCCTCCAATCCGGACTGCCCCGGCGTCATCCCGAGCGACTGATTGACGAATTCAGCGGCATTGCTTTCCAGCCCCATCGTGGCCTGCACGCGGTGGAACTTCTGCCCGTTGGCCTCCATCACCCCTTTGTAGGTAAAGGTGTAGTCGAGGCGCTGGACGGCAGCCTTGTCGCTATTCGCAATGCGCTGCGGCGAGTAGCCCACCGTGCGCTTCCAGGTGTCGCCCACGCGGACTTCGTCGTAAGGTAGCTTCGGGCTGAGGTCCATCCCCGAGTCCAGCGAACCCGTGAACAGCGCCAGGCGCTGGAGCTCGCCCGTGAACTGGCCGACGATGCTCATCAAATCCTGCGGAGCCATTGGAGCCGCACCATCCCGTGCGGCCGCCCACCGAGCGACCAGCGACTTCGCATTGGTCATTTCGTTGGCCGGAGACAGCGTCATCTCGTAGTTGATGTTCGTTTGCTCGACGTTCTTGACCGGCGGCGAGGAAGCCGTTTCTCCCTCCGTGATGGTCATGGTCGGGCGGCGATACACATGGATCGCAAAGCCCTCATCCAGCATCTGCTTGACGTTGAGTGTGAAATCGTAATCGATCCGCACCGAACTCGGCAAGAACATGGTTTGGCCAACTTGCTTCGTTTCCATCTGCAAACGCGAGCGGACCTCGTACTTGCTGGTCTCCCCCGCCTTGAAAACGCGGGAGATGTCAACGTACGGCGAAGGGGTTTGCAGGCTGGTCGCCAGCACCAGAGTGGAAATCAGCATGAGCTTATGATTCTAACGCGCGAAGTCGTTGCTTCGCGATCACCATTCGTTGAATTTCGCTACAACCTTCGCCGATTTCGGTCAGTTTGGCGTCGCGCCACAGCTTTTCGACCAAGAACTCGAACGTCATGCCGCGTCCACCGTGGATTTGGATGGCGTTGTTGGTCACCCGGTTGCTGGCTTCACTGGCAAAGAGCTTGGCCATGCTGGCGATTGTGGTGACGTTCTCGCCCCGGTCGTACATCGCGGCACCCTTGTGGAGCAACAGGCGGGCGGCTTCGACGTCCAGTTCGTTGTCGGCCAGCATGTTCTGCACGCTTTGCATATCGGCAAGGCGGCGGTTGAACTGCTCGCGCTGCACACTGTATTCAGCGGCGAGTTCGGCGGCTCGTTCGGCGATGCCGACGGCCATGGCCGCGATGCCCAGGCGGCCTCGGTACAGAAGGCTGATGGCTTGCTCGAAGGTGCACGGGGTGTGCCAGCCCTGCGCGTTGTTGAGCTTGAATTCGCTGGTCCAACTGGCCTTCACGCCCACGGTCGGGATTCGGCCCACAAGCTCAAAGCCCGGCTGGTCCGTTTCGACGAGGAAGGCGCTCAGTTCTTTCTCGCTCGTGCGGGCGATCAGGATGATGAGATCGGCGGGGCCGCCATTGGTGATGAACTTCTTGTGCCCGTTGATGGTGAAGTAGCCATCTTGGCTCGGGGTGGGTTCGGCCTTGGTTTGCACGCGGCGGGCGTCACTGCCGGCGTCCGGCTCGGTAAGGCCCCAGGCGAGCTTCAGGCGACCGGCCATGGCGTCGGCCAGATACTTTTCGCGCTGAGCGTCGGTGGCAAAGTGCACGAGGTGAGCGATGCAAAGCGCGTTGATGGCGGCGACGTTCATGGCCAGCGCGGGGTCACCCTTGGCCATTTCGCGGCACATTTCCACGTAGGCCATGCAGCTGCGCTCCGATCCGCCCATTGCCTTCGGCACTGTCACATCCAGCATGCCGGCCGCGCCGAGCTTGGTCCAGATGTCCGCCGCGAAGGTGTCGTTCTCCCATTCCCGCGTGAAAGGGGCCACATGCTCGGCCACAAAGGCACGGACACGGTCAAGGAACTGGCTTTCCTCGGCGTTGAGGGTAGGGATCAGCACGGGGGCACTGGGCGTCGTCATCGTCGCGCTCATGAAATCATTCTACTGCTCTCGCCCGCCCCGCATCCCCGCCGAGTGAGGGAATCAGGACTGTTCCCCGCCTCAAGACGAGGCGAGGAGCGTGTAACGGGAGTTGCAAACGCTAGTTGAAGGTGATTTCAGCTTCGGTCAGAGGTTCCAAGAGGCGCCGCAGTTCTTCCTCGGCCTGGGTTTGAGCGGCATCGGCAATGCCGGCCGTGCGAGCCTTCTCGATGGCGTCCGCCCCGGCGACGCGTTCGGCGTCGAGGGTCACGTTCGCGTCCTTCCACAGGAAGCCCGGTCGCACCCATTCCGCACGGGCTTGCACGCCCGCGAGTTCAACACTTGAGGGGGGAAGAGTGACGGTGAACCCTTGCTCTGGGTCCCCGCTCACCTTCACCTTCCTGAGGTCCACGCCCGCCCGAACTTGCGCACGATAGGTGATCAGGGCATCGTTGCGTGTGGTGGTGTGGACAAGTGACGCCACGCCGGGCACCGCGTTCCAGCCGCCTTCGGCTTCTTGCGCGGTGGTGTGCCGGAGCACGCCATTGTAGTTGTGCTGCACGGTTTGCAGTCGGCCCATGGTTTGCACCTGGGTCAGCAGTGCATCCGCCGTCGCCGGGGCCTCGCCCCGGGGGGTCAGCAGTTGCACGCCCGCCAGAATGGCCATCACGGCCGCTCCGACTCCGATGCTGATGCGTGTGCGTTTCGTCACATTCAGTTAGACGACTTTTCCCCACTCATTCGAGCCCGAGTCCCAATTCTGTTCCCGGAACCCGGCATTTTTGACAAATCACCCGGTAGGATGAATGTCCATCGGGACGGACCGATGGGCAAGGGCGCCCGACCTTTTTTTAAAGGTAGGGCGCTTTTTTCTTTGGAGTCCTTGTCTCGGGAGATCCTATCCTCATGAGCGAAATCAAGACCCCTCAGCAAGCCCTTCAGTATCTGAGCGATCAGCATGCTGAATTCGTGGACATCCGGTTTACCGACCCGTTTGGAGCCTGGCAGCACTTCACCGTCCCCGTTCACGTGTTCAATGAGGAAACATTCGAGAACGGGTTCGCGTTTGATGGTTCGAGCGTGCGCGGCTTCCAGTCCATTGACCAATCGGACATGCTGATGATCCCGGACCCGTCCTCGGTGTTCATGGACCCCTTCACCGAACACGCCACCGCCGTGATGGTGTGCAATATCGAAGACCCGATCACCCGCGAGCGCTACAGCCGCGACCCGCGCTACGTGGCCGTGAAGGCCGAACAGTACCTGAAGAGCACGGGCATCGGCGATATCGTGTTCTTTGGCCCCGAAGCCGAGTTCTTCGTCTTCGACCAGCTTGCCTACGGCTATGGCCCGGACGGAGGCTTCTTTAGCGTGGATGGCGAGGAAGCCCCGTGGAACAGCGGCAATGAGGACGGGCTGGGCTACACCATGCGCACCAAGGGTGGCTACTGCCCCTGCTCGCCGAGCGACAAGCTCCGCGACCTGCGCAGCACGATGGTTACGTTGCTGGAAGACGTGGGCATCACCACCGAAATCCACCACCACGAGGTGGGCGTGCCGGGCCAGTGCGAGATTGGGATCAAGTTCGGCCAACTGCTGGAAATGGCGGACAAGCTGATGCGCTTCAAGTACGTCATCAAGAACGCAGCGGCGGCCGAGGGCATGGTGGCGACGTTCATGCCGAAGCCGATCTTTGGCGACAATGGCTCCGGGATGCACTGCCACCAGAGCATCTGGAAGAACGGCGAGAACACGTTCTACGATGAAGCGGGTTACGCTGGCCTGAGCGACACCGCCCGGTGGTACATCGGCGGCCTGCTGAAGCACGCGCCTTCCCTGCTGGCCTTCACCAACCCGACGACGAACTCGTACCGACGACTGGTGCCGGGCTACGAAGCCCCGATCAACCTGATCTACTCGGCCCGTAACCGCTCGGCGTGTGTGCGCATCCCGATGTTCAGCAAGAGCCCGAAGGCGAAGCGCATCGAGTTCCGCGCGCCGGACCCGATGGCGAACCCGTACCTGGCATTCTCCGCGATGATGATGGCTGGCCTGGACGGGATTCAGAACCGCATCGAGCCGCCCGCTCCGCTGGACAAGGACCTGTACGAACTGCCCCGCGAGGAGCGCGCGCACATCCAGCAAACGCCGGGTTCGCTGCAGGCCGTGCTGGAGAACCTGCAAAACGACCACGCCTACCTGCTGAAGGGCGACGTGTTCACGCCGGACCTGATCGAGGCGTACATCAGCTACAAGATGAAGCACGAAGTGGAAGCGATTGCCCTGCGGCCGCACCCGTACGAGTTCTTCCTCTACAGCGACAACTAAGCTCTTCTTGAGCTTGGTTGAAGGAGCCCTGAGACTGAACGGTCTCGGGGCTTACTTTTTGAAAGGGCGGAAGCGCCAGCGGAGGAGCGTCCAGAAGGCTTCGGGCGCGTCGGTCCAACGGATCTTTTTGCCCGCTTGCTTGCCGCGCGGGACGTAAGTGATGGGCACCTCGTGGATGCGGTGCCCGAGGCGAATGGCCTTGGCCGTGACCTCCGGGCAGAATTCAAAGCGCTCGCACTCCAGGTTCATTTCGATCATCACATCGCGGCGGACGGCCTTGTAGCAGGTGGCTTCGTCGGTGATGCGGCGGCCGTAGAGCAGCGCCACCGCCCAGCGCAGCATCAGGTTCACCAGCTTATTGGGCAGCGCCATGCCGTTCACCAGGCCCTTGGCAAAGCGGGTGCCGTAAACCACGTTGTGCTGGCCCGCCAGGATGGGCTGGATGAGCTGGGCGAGTTCCTCGGGGACGTACTCGAGGTCAGCGTCTTGGATGACCACCACCCGGCCCGTCGCGACGGCCAAGGCCTTGCGGATGGCGTTGCCCTTGCCGGTGCGGTGCGGATTGGTCAGTACGCGGATTTGGTCGCCGTAGCCCGCCAAAATTTCGCCGGTGCGGTCGTCGCTGCCGTCATTCACCACAATCACTTCGGATTGCATCGGCAAGGCCAGCAAGCGGTCAATGACCTCGCCGATGGTGTCCTCCTCGTTGAGAGCGGGGACGATAATGCTGACATCCGGCGCAGGGAGCGCGCCAGTGGCATCAGCGGGAGTGGGCGAAAGCGCGTCCATGCGACGGCAGAAGGATACACTCCCGACAAGGATTATGGGGGAACGGTTCGACTTGGCCCTGGTGGGCGGCGAAGTTCAAAGCGGGACGGGCCGCTTCCGGGCGGATGTAGGCATTCGGAATGGACGCATTGCGGCAGTGGGTTCGCTTGACCTTTCCGACGCCGCCGATGTGGTGGACATTACGGGCCTATGGGTTTGGCCCGGAGTCATTGACTCGCAGGTGCACTTCCGCGAACCCGGCCTGACGCAAAAGGAGGACTTGGCGACGGGATCGAAGGCGGCGGTGCTGGGCGGGGTGACCACGGTATTCGAAGAACCCAACACCAACCCCACCACCACCTCGCGCGCGACCCTGCAGGACAAGCTGGCCCGCGCCGAAGGCCGGATGTGGTGCCACTACGCCTTTTGGGTGGGGGCAAGCATGGAGAACCTGGATGACATTCCGAACCTGGACCCCCTGCCGGGTTCGCCAGGGATCGGTGAGGTCTTTATGGGCAGTAGCACCGGGCCGCTGCTGGTGGCGGATGACGAGGCCTTGCGCCGGGTGCTGCAAGGCGCCACCCGCACTGTGAGCATCCACGCGGAAGACGAAAAGCGGCTTTTATCGCGGCTGGAGATTCGGGATGCCGACCGGCACGCCCGCAACCACCCGGTGTGGCGCGATGTGGAGAGCAGCGTGATGGCCACGCGGCGCATCTTGGCCTTGAGCGCCGAGACCAAACAGCCCGTGCACATCCTGCACGTGAGCACCCGCGATGAAGTGGAATTGCTGGCCAATGCCAAGCGCCGCAACCTGGGCACCACCTGTGAAATCACGCCCCAGCACCTCACCTTCACGGCGGATGACTACGAAGCCCTGGGCTCGCGCATCCAGATGAACACGCCCATCCGCGAGGCCGAACACAAAAGTGGGCTTTGGAAGGCCGTGCGGGACGGCGTCTTCGACGTGATTGGCAGTGACCACGCGCCGCACACGCTGGAGGAGAAGATTCAGCGCTATCCGCAGTCTCCCAGCGGGATGCCGGGGGTGCAAACCTTGCTCCCCGTGATGCTGGACCACGCGGCAGGCGGGCGAATATCTTACGAACTTCTGGTGCAGATGACCAGCGAGAATCCGGCGCGCATCTTTGGTGTGTCCGGGGCGGGGCACGTAGCCCCGGGGGCCTACGCCGACCTGGCCCTGGTGGACCCGAAGGCGCAGTGGGAAGTGACCGATGCGGCCATGGCCAGCAAGTGCGGATGGACGCCCTACGTGGGGCGCACGCTGACGGGGCGCGTGGTACATACCCTGGTGCGGGGGACGTGGGCCGTGAGGGACGGGGCGCTTGCCGACGGCCCCCACGGCCAGATGGTCGAGTTTACGAACCTAGGCTGAGTTACCAGCCGGCGCTGCTGACGCCCAGGCGCTGGCTACCCCGGTTGCCCGGCATGGCGATGCCACCCGGCGGATTGAATCCGTGCGAGCCGCCGTTGCCACCTTCGGGTTCGCCCAGGCCCCCAATGACGTTGGTGGCGTGCATCAGGGCTTCGGCGAGATTCGCGTGCGTTTGTGCGATCCAGCCAAGGCGTTCGCCGCTGGTGCCGCGCACGGCGGTGTCCACTCCGTCCACATAGTGGCCGGGGTCCAGGGCACGGTCGGCGCTGGGGTTGCCCGTGGCGACGTCGTAGGCCTGTTCACCCCGGTCGTAGGCGTCGCTGGCTTCGTCGTAGGCTTCGTAAGCACGGCCGCCATAGCGTTCGCCTAGGCGATCCTGGGCGTAATCACTCCCTGCCCCCCACCAGTCTTGAATGATCGGCATGGTCGAGGCGCGCCAGGCCCCCACTTGGTCCACCGGGGCCGAGCAGATGATGAAGTTCCGCACTTCCAACGTGGCTTCGTTGGTGCCGTCGGTGACCTTCACCGCCTTGATCGGATAGGCCAGCGCCCACGGCTTACCGGGAATCGCTTTGGGAGTGAACTCATCGGCGTACGTGACCGTAAACGACGTGCCGCCCGGCGTGTTCATTGTGACGATGCGGTTCAGTTCGTCGCGCACAAACTCGGGGACACGCGGTACCACCACTTGCACGGTCATGTTGCGGTAGCCCTGCGGCTTATATCGGAAGAAAGCACCCCGCCCGTCGGCCAGCCAGCGGCCGTACTCAATCTCGGAGCGAATGTCCGCCGGGGCTTCGGGCACTGCAATGCGCTCAAGCTCCTCGAACGAGGTACCCGCGCGGGTGAGACCCGAACGAAGGTCGTTTTCGGCCTTCACGATGGGGGCCATCGCCCGGTCAATGCCGCGTAGCACCGGCCCCATCAGGCGATCTTCCACCACCTTGATGGCGTTGCTCTCCAGCACCGCGATTTCTTGCGGTTGCAGAAGGACGAGGGCCTGGCGGGCATCGCCCGTCATGTCGCTGGGCTTCACCCGCGAGATCATCGCCCACAGGAGTTGCTGCGTGCTCTTTTGCGGCACGTTGCTGGTGCTGTGCCGTCGAATCACGTTCTGAATGATGTTGGCCTGCGGGCCAAGGTACGGCGCGTGGCCGTAGCCCATGCCCAGGTTGGGGCCGTAGCCGCCTGCGCGCAGGCAGAACGACTGCAATTGCAACGCCATGCGTCCCCGGGGGATGGTGAGAACACCCTCGCTGGACGGGGTGAGCCCGGTGCGGACTTCAAAGTCGCCCCATTCCCAGCCGTCGAAGGCCTTGATGCCTCGGTCGGCATCGTCCAGGTTGCTCGAAAGCACGGTCTGCTTGGTTAAGCTGCCGATGAGATTCCGGATTTCGAGCGGGTTTTGCCCTCCCCCCGGAATGTTAAACTGCGCCTGCGCCGTACCGCATACGGCCAACAGTGCGATTCCCAACCATGGTCGCATACCCTTAGTTTAGCGGGTCTGGGCGCCATGAATGTACGGGCGGCTCCGGTAATCTGGCATTCATGGCAAAACTCGCCCTCGTCCGTCACGGTCAATCGCTTTGGAACCTCGAAAATCGATTTACGGGATGGGTGGACGTGCCCCTGACAGCGCAGGGCGAAGATGAGGCCCGCCGCGCCGGTGAACGCCTGAAGGGCCTGCACCTGGATGTGGCATACACTAGCGGCCTGCGACGCGCCCAGGACACGCTGCGCTTGATTCTGGAAGCGATGGGCACCGACATTCCCACCATCCGCGACCAAGCCCTGAACGAGCGCGACTACGGCGACCTGGCCGGCCTGAACAAGGACGACATGCGCGAGAAGTACGGCGAAGAACAGGTGAAGATTTGGCGGCGGAGCTACGATGTGGCCCCTCCGGGCGGCGAAAGCCTGAAGATGACCCGCGAGCGCACGGTGCCCTTCTTTGAGCGGGCCGTGCTGGGCGATATCCGACAGGGCAAGGACGTGCTGGTGGTGGCCCACGGCAACAGCAACCGCAGCATTGTGATGGCGCTGGAGAACCTGACCCCGGAACAAGTGCTGGAACTGGAACTCGCCACCGGGATTCCGCGGGTGTATGAGCTTTCGACCAGTGGCGAAGTGCTCGGCATCGAAACCCTGGGATAGCATCTAATGGCTTTGGCTGAGCGACGGGTCTACCGGAGACAAGACGGGCGCGCCCTGCTTGTCCCGGGAGGCGAGGCCGGCAACACCCAGGCGGCCGAGCTCTGGAACACCCCGCAAACCGATGCGATTCTGATTTACGAAGAGTCCTCGGACGCCAACTCCGCGGTCATATGGTCGGAGATGTACGGGATCCCTTTGCATCTGGCTGGGACAATCTTTGAAGACTTAAGCCGCCCTCGGCTCTACGAAGAAGGCGAGATGATCTTGGTGTCGGTCATCGACCCCGGCGTGCCCGATGCCGAGATGCTAGTGGTGACGAAACCGCACGCCCTGCTGTGCCTGAGCAATCGCCCCATGAAGTGGTGGGATGAGTTCTTGGTGCGATGGGGGCGCGGAAACTATCTGCCGCCCTTTGCTGGGCCACGCGGGCTCTACTCCCTCATGGACGAAGTGGTGGACGCCGTCTTCCCCGTCCTGGATGCCTCTCAGGACCGAGTGGACGACCTGGGGAACCAGATCATTGCCGGGGGGGCGGTGCCCGAAGCGGCCGTGCTGGCCGAGCTGCGAACCATGATTCACTTGCGCCACCAAGTGGCCCCCTTGCGAGACGAACTCAACAGTTTGCTCCGCCGCGACCAGGGGTGCATTCCCGATGAGATGCGCGACGACTTTGCCGATGTTTACGGGCACACCCACCGGATTTTGGAATCCATCGAGCTAAGCCGAGACTTCCTCTCGACCCTGATTGAAACGCAACTCAACTCCGCATCGCTGAAGCTGAATGAGATCATGAAAGTGCTCACCGTCAGCTCCATTGTGTTGATGTCCGTCACCTTGATTGCCAGCATCTACGGCATGAACTTTAAGTACATGCCCGAACTGAACCACCCATGGGGCTACCCCTTGGTGTTGCTGACGATGTTGTTGCTGGCCGGGGGTTTGATCTTTACCTTCCGGCGGCGCGGCTGGCTGTAACCCGGCGGATGCGCGTGATGCGGTCGCCGCGCTCAATGCGGTCCACCACATCCATGCCCTTCACCACTTGCCCAAATACGCAGTAGAGCCCGTTCAGGCGGTGGTTATCGGCCAGATTGATGAAGAACTGACTGTCGCCGGTGTCGCTCATCGGGGCTTCTAGCGCCATCCCGACCGAGTACGTGTGGTGCTGAAGATCGTTGACCTCGTACGTCACGGATTTGCCGCTGCCGCCATCGCCTAACGTATCCGTGCCGCCGTATTCACCCGGATGCGCGCGCGCCCAGGCCGGGGTGACAGTGCGGCTCTTGGGGTCGCCCGCTTGAGCTACGAACCCATCTACTTTGCGGTGAAACAGGAGGCCGTTGTAGAACCCAGAATCCACCAAGTCCATGAAGTGCGCGGCCAGCTTGGGGGCCTGGTCCTTGCGAATTTCAATCGTGACCGTGCCGCGACCCTGCACCGCCATTTCGACGAGCGGATTGGCCATGGGGGCCGGACTGGTAGCAAGGCTGAGGGCCAAAATCGAGCTGAGCATGCCTTTAGTGTAACCCGCTAGGGCGCCGGCAAGGCATCGGCAGCAAATTTTCCGCTGAGGGTGACCATAGGCAAGCCCGCTCCAGGCTGAGCCGTGCCGCCGGCATAGGTGAGGTTGCGGAACTGCGGGTCGCGCGGACCGAGGGAAAACAGACCCCACAGGCGTTCCTTTTCGTCCGGCCCGTAGAGGGAGCCGCGCCAGGAGGCATGCGCCGAAAGGAAGTAGCGAGGGTCTTGCTGGCGCTCGAAGATCACTTCGTTGTCATCAAATCCGAGGCCAAAGCGATCGAGCTCTTGCCGCGTGATGGTTTTGAGGCGGGCGGACTCTTGCTCCCAATCGAGGTGGTTGTGCATGGCGGGCACGGTGAGCACGGCGAAGAGGTTGGTGTGGCCCGGGGGTGCGGATTGCGGGTCTACGCGGCCCGGATTGTTGAGATAGATCACCGGGCGCGAGGGGGGCCGCCGCTGCTGATAGAGTTCCTTGAATCCCTCCTCGAACCCCGTGGGGATCAGTAGGGTGTGGTGTTCGATCTCCGGGCGCTCGCCTCGGAGGCCCCAGTGCAGCGTGTAGTAGCTATAGCTGGGCGTTTGGGGTTCGGGCCGGGTGAGCAAGGTGCCGAAGCTGTAGCGGTCCATGGCGCAGATAACGGCATCGGCTTTGCGGGCCTCGCCTCCCTCCACATGGACCTCAGTGATGCGGCGGCCCTGGGTGCCCACGCCGGTGACCTTGGCGTGGCACTGGATATTCACGCCCAGTTCTTGCGCGAGGCGAGTGAACGCGGCCGGGATGGCATGGATGCCCCCCTTGGGATACCAGACGCCGTGGCGGAGCATGTAGAACGGGATGAGCAGTGCCCCGGCGGCTTTGCTCTCGTAGGTTTGGCCGCTGTAGCTGGGGAAACCGTAGAAGAAGGCGCGGAGCAAGGGGCTCTTGATCTTCTCATCCACCAATTCCTTGTAGCTTAGCCGGGGATTAAAGTGGAGCGCAAACCGGGCTAGCTTGGGATGGAGGAGTTGATAGGGCTTATCTATGGGGTGGGCAAACACCGTGTCGTCCACATAGGGGGCGGCGCTGGCCAGGGTGGCCATCAGCGCACGCAGACCGGGTTCATCCTCGGGCGCGACGCGGCCCAGGGCCTGGATGCAGGCTTCCTCGTCGGCGGGGAGATCGAGCGGGCCATCGAGGCCATCCATCAAGACGCGCGTGAAAGGGTCGAGGCGCTGGAACTGCAGGTAGTCATCGGGATTGCGCCCCGCCCGCCGGAACACCTCTTGATAAATGTGCGTGAGGATGATGATGCTGGGGCCGGGGTCGAGCGTGAACCCATCGCGCCGGATGGGAGCGGCCTTTCCGCCGAGCGCATCCCCTTGCTCTAACAGCGTGACATCGTAGCCGCGCAGGCGCGCATGAATGGCGGCGCTGAGGCCGGCAACACCCCCACCGATAACGATGCAAGTGGGCACGAGCTAGTCGGCGTGGGCGGCTTCGAGCGCGGCGAGTTGCTCGCGGATGGTCTCGGAGAGGGCGTCGGCCTCTTCTCTTTCCTCGCGCAGTTTGGTGAGCGCGGCGGCGACCAAGAAGCCCACAGCAGTGCTGACCAAAGCGAGGCCCAACAGGTTCTTCATGCCCTCCATTGTACTTGAAGGGCTGAGTTCAAATCGGAGGTGGCCAAAGAAAGCAAGGCCCCGATCCTTGCGGATCGGAGCCTTGCGGGCCAGGAGTGGTTCTGGCCTTACGGGATCAGATAGATGACCCCAGTGGTCTCGCTATCGAGGCCGCTTGCGCGGAACCGGACAGCGATGCTGCGGCTGACGCGGCTGGTGGCCACGCGGAAGGTGCCCTGGAGGGCGCCCGCCGGGATCGTGATGGTCGAGGAGCCGACCGGAACGGCAAATTCCGGATTCAGACTTTCGATCGTCACGGTGTAACCACCGGCCGGGGCCGGCTGACTGAGCGTGATGGTGCCCACGCTCTGGCGACCGCCACGGACGCGCGCCGGGTTGAACACAATCGTGTTCACTTGCGGGCCGCGCACCAGCAGGGTGTCCGTCGAGTTCACGCCGTTAAGCGTGGCCGTGAAGGTGACCAACGTCGTGACCGGGATGGACACGGTGGTGATCGGGAACGTCACGGTGTTGCTACCCGCCGGCACGGTGACCGTGCTGGCAAAGGAGGCAATGCCCGTCGGGTTGGCGCTGAGCGCGATCGCAAGACCGCCCACCGGCGCGTTCCCGTTGAGGATGATGGTGCCCGTAGCCGGGTCGCCGCCATTCACTTCGATCGGGTTGATCTGCAGGCTTTGGATCACCGGGGCGAGGACTTCGAGCACTGCCGAAGCCGACACCAACGGGCTAGCCGTGGCCGTGATCGTGACGTTACGGGTCGTCGGCACCGCGAACGTGTTCACGAGGAACGTCACTTGCGTGGCGCCTTCGGGAATGGTCACGTTGTTGGCCGCCGGCTGCGCCGCGGTCGTATCACTCGACGAGAGGGCGAGCGGGATGCCGCCGAACGGCGCCGGCTCGCTGATGGTCGCCGTGGCGACGGACGGGCCGCTACCACCCAGGAGGGAGGTCGGGGCGAGGCTGAGCGACAGGTTCAGCGGGCGAACGGTGATGTCCACGGTGCGCGGGGTGAATCCACCCGGCTTGCTCGCGGTAATCGTCGTCGTCTGCAGCACGTTCACAGCCAGGGTCGTGAAGGTGAACGGCTCGGAGACGAGTTCGTTCGGCAGCACGTTGACCGTAGCCGTGGAGAGCGTGCCCGCGTTCGCGTTGCTATTGCTCAGGTTGATGAGGAACCCGCTCGGGCCAGCGGCTCGAGTCAGGCGGACCACACCGGTGAGGACCGAACCACCCAGCACGTTGGTGCTCGGAGTGATTTCGATGCGCAGCAGGTCAATGTCGTCCAGCACGAGCGTGCCTTGGACCGTGACCGCGCCTTCGGTGGCCTGCAGGGTGAGGTTAGTGGTGCTTAGCACCGCCGGGGTGCCCACCGTCACATCCACGAAGCGCTGTTGCGCCGGGATGACGATCTGGGTCGGGACCGCATTGCCATTCACGGTGACGTTCGCGAGAGCCGTCAGTTGCGTGATGTCAATGGTGCGGTCGTTGCCGGCCTTACCGTTCAGCTCGACGCGCATGGTGGAGTTTTCGCCACCATTGATGCGGTTCGGATTGAACGAGATGTTGCTCAGCACGGCCGGGAGCAGGGTGACCGTTGCGCTGCGGTTGACACCGAGCAGGTTCCCACTGACCGTGACGTCTTGGTTGGTGACCACACCCGCCGTTTCCATGGAAACGGTAGCGGTGGACGAACCAGCCGGGACCACGATTTCCGGCGGGCTGGGCAGCGTAATGAGCGTGTTGTCATTGGCGCTAACCGGCACGCGGACGTCGGTGATGGCGTTCTGGAAGAGCACTACGCGGACCGAGACGTTGTTGCCACCCGGGGTCGTGGACGGGGCGACGGTGAGGTCGCTGAGCCACGGGGCCACGGTGAGACGAGCGACCTTGAAGTCGTTGTCCAGCGTCGCGCGGATGTCAACGGTCTGTTGCGAAGTCACCGGGAGCGAGAACACTTGAACCGTTCCGGTGGTCGCGCCGGCCGGGATGGTCACCACGGTGGTGACGTTGCCCGGGGTCGGGGTGAACGAAGCGACGTTGGGGTCGCTGAGGGTGACGTTGATCGTCACGCCGCCGGCCGGAGCCGGATCTCGCAGGGAGATCGTCGCGGTGGTGTTGGCACCGAGGCCACCCGCAATCGCGCCCGGAGGCGGAAGCGTGATGTCTTCGAGGATCGGCAGGTCGATGCGGAGCTTGACGGCCCATGCGTCTTGGTCACCAAAGCCCGGCTGAGTGCGGAAGGCGTTGTTGGTGATGTACTGGCCGAGACCGTGCGGGTTCTTGCGTCCGTTCTGGGCGTTGAACACCGGAATGATCTGGCCCGCGATCCAACAGGCACCGACCGTGTCCACGTGGAGAGCGGTGGCGAATTCGTCACCATTCTCACCGAGGCTGTCGATGTAGGCCGCTTCCGAACCCGACGGGTTCAGAACCATGATGAAGGCGTCCGTCGAGGCCGGGAAGGCCGCGGCGTTGTTCGCCCAGTCGGGGGTGTTCGGCGGGAAGACCGCGTCATCGCCACCCGTGTAGTTGTTGTCGATGCCGGGGATGCGGGAGCGACCGTAAGCGATCGAACCCGGGGTCGCCGGAGTCGGGTTGCCGTTGGCGTCGGGCGGGTTGGCGGTGAAGCCAAGCGTCCCGGCCACGTAGGCGTAACCGCGAGCGTCCACATCAATCTCGGTGGCCACAACGTTGCCCGTCGTGCTCAGCAAGGTCGAATAGGAAATAGCGCTCAGGTCGCCATTGAACTTAGAAAGGAACTGCTGCGAAGCGCTGCTGTTCTGGTCGAACGCACCCACGGTTCGCGGGAAGTCAGGCGTGCCCGAGGTCCCCGTGATGTAGATGTTGCTGGCCGAGTCGAAAGCCGCGGCTTGCGCGCCGTCAAGACCGGACGAACCGAACACGGCGCTCTTCAGCGTCGCACCGGCGGGGTCCAGGGTCACGATGAAGGCATCGCTGTTGCGGATGAGGCGACCGTTCGGGAAGACCCCGGCGGTCGTCGGGAAGGCAGGCGCACCCGCCGTGGACGTATCTTGCGTCCCGGCAAAGCCCACGCCACCCGTGAGAACAACACGGCCACCCGCGTTGACATCCATGCTGCCAATCACTTCGTCGCCGGGGCCACCCACGATGGTTTGGTAGGTGACGTTGCCGTTTTCGTCAAAGCCGGCCACCCAGCCGTCATCGCCGCCGCCGCCACCCGTAAGGTACGGCGTCATGGCGTTGCCAGGGTTGGCACCGCCGACGAGGTTGGCGTTCGGAGCTTGACCCGCGAGGTGGATGGTATCCGCGCCCGAGACCTTAAAGCCCTTGAAGTCGGCGAGACCAGAAGCCGGACCCGGTCGGTTGTAATAACGCGAGAAGGCGCCCGTGATGGCACCATTCGAAGCGATATTGAACCGGCTGATGAAGTAGGCGTTGGCGCCCGCACGGGTGTTGCCCTGCGCACCGGCGTCATTGGCGTCGGTGAAGAGGTTGGCCCCCGGGAGATTGGCCGAGACCGTGATCCCCGCCAGGAAGACTGCCGTGGCGTCGCTATTCAGCGCAATGCCGAGAGCGAAGTCGTTGGCCGAACCACCGTAGTAAGTGGCGTAGTCCAGCGCGTAAGCGTCGCCGCGAAGGCGAAGCATGTAAGCGTCTCGACCACCCTGTTGGGATTCCTGATAGGCACCCGCGATGATCGGGAACGTGATGGACGAGGTGGAACCCGCCATATAAACGTTGCCCGAGGCGTCGGCCGTCAGGTCGTCAATTTGCTCGTCACCCGTGCTAAAGAACGGGATCGCATCGGAGCCCACATAGGTTCCGTAAACCAGCGGGTCGATGATGAGGGGCAGGCGCTTATCGTAGCTACCGACCTGGAACGTGATGACGTCGCCGTTCACCACAAATTCGGCCGGAATGCGGCGCACTTGGTTGCCCACCGGCTGATAGACGTACAAGTCGTCCTGCTTGATGGCGCCTAGACTGGTGCCAATGCGCAGGTTGCCGTTGTCGTCCAGCGACACGCCATCCGCGCCCGAAACGCGCATCTTGATGTCGCCAACGTTGCCGCCGGGCATCACGATCAGGTCATATCGCAGACCGTTCTCGGTGCGATAGTGCCGCGCGTGGACGTTTTCGTAGATGTTCTGCTGATACGCTTCCCCGAACGCTCGCACGTCCACGGCCCAATCTTGTTGGCCGCCGACGTAGAAGCTCTGTCGGAGATCGGCCATTTCCACGCCCTGCGTGGTTGACCGGCGGTTTGCACCATCAAATGTCACCTGCACGACGTGACCGGACTTGACCGTTTCGCTACCTTCTTTATTGTAGCGGTGAAGGTCAAATACGATCCCGTTGCCGGTGACCCAATAATTCATGCCCGGTTGGGCGCTCAGGAACCTTGCCTGACCATCCCATTGCCCCCGGTTCTCCGTAAAGATCTGCGCTCGCTTTTCTCTTAGGATCTTGCCGGCATCAGGTACCGGTTCAGGTTGCACGGTCGGCGGTGCCGCCAGTGCCATCCCAAATCCTAAGGCAGCGAGACCGATCCACGGTCGCATCACCAATTGACTCATATTCATCGAAGCCACTCCAGCCTTTGTCCAGGAATCCCCGGACGCCAAGGCGCTCTGGTGAAATCACCAGAGTGTCTCAAGCGCCTCATTCTAACCGAAAAAGCGCGAGAAACGCACGACTTGACAGGCGATTACTCCAAAAGCAGGGACGCGCCGTTTCGCCCCAAGGGTTCATTCACCCGAGAATCGCGTGAAAATTGGTGACAAGGCGTGCAAAACCGGGGGCCCAGGATGACAAAAAACGCCCGCACTGACCAGGGGTCAGCACGGGCGCATGGCTAATGCGGAGCGGCCTTAGACGTCGTAGGACGGCTTGTTCAGCCAGGACTTCGGAATCGGGCGCAGACCGCAGAGGATGCTAGCGAATTCGGGGCTCTTGAGAACGGAAGTGCTCACCGTGAGGCGGACCTTGCCGTTCGGGGTCTTCACGGTCACCGTTTGCAGGTTGGCGTGTTGAAGACGATTCTTCTTGGGGGCGCGGAACTTCCACTGACCGGAGTGCCGGTGCCGAATGTGTTTGGCGTTGTTGGCGCGCTTCCCGCTGACTTGACAGACTTTAGCCATGATAAATCCTCCGTTGCGAACGCCTATTATGGTTGGTCTTTAGACCGAATATCCACATGACCCAGGACACCTGAGCCGGCCGGGGGCCGGTGGTTGCGGCAACGCTGACTGCAGTATTGAACCTGATCCCACACGCGGGCCCACTTTTTGCGCCAGGCAAAGGGCCTGCCGCAGGTTCGACAGATCCTCTGCGGGAGGTGCTGGTTGTTCCGCACGCCCCATTCTACGAGCAGATTGCGGACCGGTTTGCCATAATAAAGATTGCGCGGAGTGGTGTCCGAGTGGTCGAAGGAGCACGATTGGAAATCGTGTAAGGGGCAACTCTTCGTGGGTTCGAATCCCACCCGCTCCGCCAGCCTTTCTTCTTCGATCCCCACCTTGAGTTGGCATGACAAACGGAATCTCCCTTTCGCCCACGCCTGAGGAGTTTGCGCGCCGCAATGAAGTGATGGCAGCCGTGGTGCAGGCCGTGCGTGCGGGGCAGACGATTTTTCTGCCGCCCTTTGATGCCGGGCTGAGCCAACCGGGCGAGGAAGCCCTGGTGACCGTGGGAATCGAGCCCAACCCTTACGGTGGCACGGTAGGTGAGTTTCGCTACCAGATGGAAGGCGAGGAAGACCTCCTCCACCTTTACATTGTCCGTCGCAATGGCGAGCCCTTATTGCCCGAAGAGGGCCAGCAGGTGGCAGGCATGGTGTGGCACGGCGTTCCGGCGGCCCTGATATGGCTGAAGCCCGGCCGACTGACGCAACACTTCTATGTGGGTCACGATGACCTACTGGGCAGCCTGACCGAGCGATTGAGCTGAGTGAGGCCCCGGGCAGGCAAAACAAAACCCCTGGGGAGATCACTCCCAAGGGGTTTATTGGTAACTGGAAGGAAGGGTTAGTCCTTCCCTTCGCGCTTCTTCCGCTCTCGCAGGAAGGCGGGCAGGTCCAGATCTTCTTCCGGTTCTTCGTCGGCGGGTTGCACGTTCTTTTGCTGCTCGCGGCGGAACTCGTCCCAAATCTTGCTCGGTTCGACCCGCTTTTCCACGCGCGGCTCGGGGCGGGTTTCGCGCACCGGCTCGGGGGCACTCGGCAGCTCGGCTTCCACGTCTTCCACCACTTCGCGGGCCGTTTCTCGCGGGGCGGGGTTGTGGCGTTCGCGGGCCGGGCGGCTCGGTTGCGGCACTGAGGAGAATCCGGTGGCCAGCACGGTGATCCGCACTTCGCCCTTCAGGGTCGGGTCGGTGACCTGGCCGAAGAAGATGCTGGCCTCGTCCTCGTCCGTCAGGCTGCGGAGGTAGGTCATGGCTTCGTCTAGTTCCACCAGGGTGAAGTCTTCGTCGGCGGTGATGTTCACCAGCATGCCGCGGGCGTTCTCGATGCCCGTTTCCAGAAGGCGGCTGCTGGTGGCACTCTGGGCGGCCTGCAGGGCGCGATGTTCGCCCGCACCGTAGCCGATGCCCATCAGGGCCGGACCGGCGTTCTGCATCACGCGGCGCACGTCGGCGAAGTCCACGTTGATGGTGCCCGTGATGCTGATGATGTCGGAGATGCCCTGCACACCCTGGCGCAGGATGTCATCCGCAATGCGGTAGGCCTCGGTGAGGGTGGTCTTGCGTTCCACCACATCAATGAGGCGCTCGTTCGGGATCGTGATGAGCGTGTCGGCGTGCTCCATCAGCGCGCTCACACCTTCTTCGGCGAGCCGCTGGCGGGATGCGCCTTCAAATCGGAAGGGCTTGGTGACAATGCACACCGTGAGGGCGCCCAGTTCACGGGCGATCTCGGCGACCACCGCGCAGGCTCCCGTGCCCGTACCACCGCCCATACCGGCAGTGAGGAAGACCATGTCGGCCCCGTCCAGCACCTTGCGAATTTCTTGTCGGCTTTCTTCGGCGCTTTGGCGGCCAATGCTGGGGTCGCCCCCGGCACCGAGGCCGCGCGTGAGGTTGACGCCGAGTTGCACCTTCTTGGTGGCCTTCGAGCGATCCAGAACCTGAATGTCCGTGTTCATGGCGATGAACTCCACGCCCATCACCTTGGCTTCGATCATGCGATCTACCGCATTGCCGCCGCCACCGCCGACCCCAACCACTTTGATGATTGCGCCACCCGCGTCACTCATATGTTTTGCCTGATCCTGACTCCCTTATTTGGAACCGGTGGGAAGCATCGCCCACACGGCTCTCAGTCGCTCGCGCCAACCCGCGGAGTCACGGGCTGGTTGCAGTTCTTCAATACCTTCTTCGAGGGCAATCCGGGCTAACCCCACGGCGACCGTCGCTTCGGGCACCCCGAGGTGCCGTGCGTGCATGCCGGTGAGTTTGGGCCAGGTTGTGCGAGCTCTCTGAACGCCTAATTCTTGTTCGACGGCCGCGTCCATTCCCCCTAGGAGCGCGCCACCCCCGGTGAGGAGGGCGACCGGCACACCTTGAGTCGTAAACCCTTCCGATTCCACCAAACGGCGGACATGGGCGAGGGTCTCGCGCACACGGCTTTCGACAATTTCACAGAGTACCCGCCGCTTGAGCTTACGCGGGGGCTCACCTTCGTTTTGAACCACCTCCACGGCTTCGTCGGCGACAATATCCGATAATTTCACGTGGGCTTGCTGGGTCTTCAGCCGCTCCGCTTCGGCCTCCGAACATTGCAACAAGGCCGCAATATCTTTGGTGATATGGTGCGAGCCGACCGGCGCCACCCCTACAAACGCCACCGTGCCGTGGCGCACCACGGAGATGGAGGTGGTGGAATAGCCAAAATCGAGGACCAGGGCATGCTCTTCCCGCATTTCGCGGGGGGCGAGGCCAAAGACGGCGGCCAGCGGCGAAGGCACGAGGTCCACAATGGTGCGACCGGCGGCCTCGACGGCGGCTTGAAGTCGGTCTAGCTCCTGCGAGGGCGCATTGACCAGCAGCGTGAGCACTTCGAGGCGGTCGCCCGTCATACCGAGCGGACGCGTGACCTGGCGGCGGCCATCCAAGCGGTACTCGCGCACCGAGGCCATGATCTGCTCGAAGCCCGCCGGGAGCCCGACGTGGCGGCTGTGGTCCACCACTTGGAGGAGGTGCGACGACCGAACCTTTTGGTCGGGGGGCAAAAGCTTGACGAACCCTTGCGAGGACGAGCACGTGAGGTGGCGCCCCCCGATGTTGAGGATGATGTCTTGGTAGCGCTCGCCGGTTTCGCGCTCTAGCCTTTGCAGAGCGTAATCAAGAGCGCCCGCGAGGCGGTCCACATCGGTGACGAGACCGCGTTCGACCCCTCGCGCTGGACCCGCACCGTAGCCCAAAACCTTGAGTTCCGAGCCCTGGCGGCTAAACGCCACCGCGAGGATCTTCGAAGACCCGATATCGACGCAACAAACCGTTTGGCTCACGAACCTTCTGCCTCCACTCGCCGTCGTCGTTGCATTTCATAGAATCGTGACAGAAGTTGACGCCGGATGAGGCCCAGATTGTTAAAAATTCTCCATCCCATCACCACCACGGCCGCGAGGGCCAGCTGCACGCCGATCTGGTCGCCGAACCACGCGAGGCCTGCTGCGGCCAAGACATTGACGAGGAACCCCGTGACAAAAACGTCGGTGCGGAATTCGTCGGTCAATACGCTCTTGACGCCGCCCAGCACCGTATCTAGGCCAGCGAGCACGCCGATACCCAGGTACACCCCGGCGATCCCACTAAGCGGGGCACCCTGAAAGAGCGTCCATCCGATGGCCGCCCCGATCAAGAACGCGAAAATGGGAATGAGGATCAATTCGCCTTCTTCGGCTCCTCAAGGATTTCTTTGGCGGTGGAACCACTGAACGGCGGCAGATTGAGCTTGGTCGCCATCTCGATGCGCACCATAGCGGGGTCGGTTTGGCGCAGTTGGTCCAGGTAACCGCCGGGCATGTTCATCGAGTTGTAGAGGTTCTTGCTGTCGCCGATCGCCCGGATGACCACTGGAGCGGCCACCTGAACACTATCCACCAGGATGCGCGTGCCCGCACAGCGAACCCAGCTGCCCGGGCCGATGCGTTTGTCGTTGATGGAGATGGCTTCGGCACCGGCGTTCCACAGTTCGTTGATGACCGAGAGCACGTCTTGGTCGTGAATGATGTTCTCGTTGGCGTCCAGCACTTCGTCCAGCGGGCGCTTGCTGTCCGTCAACACCACGGTCACGCCGGGGCCTTCCACTTCCGTGAGGCCAGCAAACGTCTTCAAGTCTTGCAGGGACTTGTTCAGTTCGCTACTTGCGCTATCGTTGGTGGCCACCAGCTTTTGCAATCGCGTATTTTCATCGCGCAGCTTTTGCACTTCGGTGCGCTGCTTCTCGATTTCGGCGGCGGTGTCCAGTTCTTCAATCGTCAGGCGACGTTGCGCCTCGGGCGAGAGAGCTTGGAGCCGTGCCTGCTTGGAAGTGTTGGTCACCCACGCCAGGCTCGCCAGCAAGCCAAGCAAAACGCTAAACACGCTAATCCAGGCTACACCGGCAATCGGCTTGGATGAATTGTTGTTCAGGATGCTCATGACTTCTTTTTAGGTTCGGCGGGTCGGGGGCGTTTGGTTGGCCAATCGGGAGCGGTGACGTTGACAATCACACGTTGGTCAGGCAAGGTCGGTTCGCTGGTTATCAATCTTTCCCAGGCCTTCCACTTTTGATCCCAATCATCAGGCGCGCCGAAGATAAGTTTAACACCTTCGGGTTTCGAGATAGAGATAATGCCCGCACGGTCCATGGCCAATGCCCAGTCTTCACCGGGCATTGCGCGCCCGATCCGATCCACGAGGCGTGCAAGTTCAAGCGTGGGGTAGGGGCCAATGAACCCCGGAACGGCGGTGGTTTGAGCCGATTCGAGGCCAAGAGTCATGATGCCCTCGGGGGCAGGAAGGCCGTAAACGATGCGACCCGATCGCGTGAGGACGGCATCGGCACCTTCAATTTTTGCTACCGGTTCGGCCCATTCAATCTTCAGAAGTCCCCGGCCAAAGAGGGTGCGTTCCAATTTTGCCGATTCGACTTCAGGCATTTGCAGCACCAGGGCCTCCGAAATCGAGCTATCCGCCCGCATAAAGGGGACACCCTGCAGCGGTTCGACGGCTTTCTCCAGCGCCTTGGTTTTCGTGCCATCCGGCAGGCCGACCACGCGCACACTTTGCAGACTGGTGGCTTGGCTGGCCATGAGCCCGGCGGCGAGATTCAACACCAAAGCCCCCCACGCCAGACGACTCCAGGAGATCGGCCGACGCGGACGAGGGGCCGACTTAGGCACACTCTTCCCTTGCGGTCGGGGGGCAGGACGCGAAGCCCGGGGGCGGGCCGCCGGCGCCTTCTTAGTGCCGGACGGTCGGCGCGAGCTCGGCCCGGGGGGCAAGTCCTTCCTCCACAATGAGATTGACCAAGTCATCGAACCCGAGGCCATCGGCCTGCGCGGCGCGCGGGGCCAGGCTGGTGGGCGTCATGCCGGGGAGCGTGTTGACTTCCAGAATCACCACCCGGTCCTCGGTCACGATCATGTCCGTGCGCGTGAGACCGCGGGCGCCCAGGGCAAAGTGAGCGTCCCGCGCCATGAGCTGAATGCGGCGCGTGAGGGCGGGGTCCAGGCGGGCCGGGCAGATTTCTTCGGTGGCGCCCGGGACGTACTTGCGCGTGAAGTCGTAGCGGCCACCATCGGGCACGATTTCGACGACCGGGAAGACCCGGCTGCCCAGCACGGGCACACTCACTTCGGTGCCGCGCACCCACTCTTCGACCAGCACCTCGGTGTCGTAGTGGAAAGCCTTGGCCAGCGCGGCCGGGAGATCGGCACGGCGCTCAACAAAGACGAGTCCGACCGTGGAGCCCTGGCGGTTGGGTTTGACGACGAATGATTCGCCCTCCAGACCTCGCAGTTCCGGTACCCCTTCGCCTTCCTTCAGTAGCACGCCCTTGGGCACGTCCAGGCCGTGGGCGGCCAGCACCCGCTTGGTGGCGTCTTTATCCATCCCGGTAGCCGAAGCCAGGATGCGCGAACCGGTGTAAGGGATGTGCAGAAGTTCGAGGAGGCCCTGCAGCGCGCCGTCTTCGGCATGGGTGCCGTGGACGGCCATGACCACGAGGTCCGGACGTTTGGGGCCAACAAATTCAGGGAAGCCCTGGCCGCTGAGGAGCCGCTCGGTGGCGTCGAGGAGTTGGGCGTCGTAGCCCAGGCGCAGGAGAGCCTGATGGACACTCAGACCGCTCAGGCGGCTGACTTCCCTTTCCGCGCTATCGCCCCCTGCCAGCACCGTGATCCGCTTGGTGCGCTTGGCGCGCAGGCGTTCGACTTCGGGTACCACATCGGCCACGCAGTCGCCGATATTGCCCGCGCCCATCATCACCACTACGTCGCCGGGTCGCATGTGGCGGGCGGCCTCGCGGGCCACTAGGAACCGGCTAGGCACGTAATGGCACTCCTTGCGCATCAGCTCGGCAATGCGGACACTGCTGATGCCGGCCATGGGAGCCTCGCGGGCGGGATAAATGTCGGTGAGAATCACCACGTCCGCTCCATCTAGTGCCTGAGCGAACTCGTTGAGCAGGGGTGCGGTGCGCGAATAGAGGTGCGGTTGGAACGCCACCAGCAAGCGGCGGCCGGGGAACTTCTCTCTCAAGGCTTGCAGGCTGGCCTGGATCTCGGTGGGATGGTGGGCGTAGTCATCCACCAGCGTCCAGTCGGCGTCGTGAATGATTTGCAGGCGGCGTTCGGCCCCCGAGAAAGTGCGCAGGGCTTCATCCACCGCCGGGACGGCCGCGCCCAGACTGAGGGCCACGGCCCGGGCCAGGGCGGCGTTGCGGCGATTATGGTCGCCGGGGGCTCCGACTTCGGCAGGGGCTTCTTGGGGCAGCACGGCGACGGCGCTCGGACCGGCCACGCTTAAGGCCTTGTCATCGTCGGCGAGGACGAAACAAGCCCCGCCGTCTTGAATCCGGTTGATGAACCCCTCGATGGCATCGAAGAGGTCCTGCTCCGTGGGATAGAAATCGACGTGGTCGTGCTCGAGATTGGTGAGCACAACCATATGGGGGACGAGGTGTTCAAAGCTCGCGTAGGCCTCGCAGGCCTCCACCACGGCCCATCCGCCGCGCCCGGTGCGCGCGCTGGACCCCCAGGCCGGAACTTCGGCGCCCACGATCACGAGCGGGTCGTAGCCCGCCCCCGCAAGAGCTTCGCCGAGCATCGTGGTGGTCGTGGTTTTGCCGTGGGTGCCCGTGACGGCGATGATTTTGTGGTCACGAAGGACGTGGGCCAGGGCTTGGCTGCGCCGCCAGAGCGGGCGTCCGTGTTCGCGGGCCCAGGCTACTTCCGGTGATTCTTCAAGTTCGATGGCATCGGTCACCACCACCAGGTCGCCATCTGCGGGTTGTGCATCTGCGTGACCAATCGTGACGGGAATTCCTTCGGCCACCAGACGGTCAGTGACAAGGCTCGAGGTGCGGTCACTCCCCGAAACACGGAAGCCCTGTTGGCGCAGCACGCGGGCAATGCCGCTCATGCCCGCCCCCCCAATGCCGACAAAGAAGAATCCGGTGCAGTTGCGGGCGGCGTCGGCCGGGGCGAACCACTCGGGCCGTTCGTAAGGACGACTCACGCGGTCACCGCCCGCCGAATCTCGTTCAAAACCAACTCGGTGGCGTCCGGGCGATCCCACTCGGCCAGGGCCTCGCGGGCATGGCGGGCGGCATTCGCATCACTCAGCCACTTCAGAATCCGGACCTCCAATCCCGCCGGGGTGAGTTCATCTTGAGGGATCAAATCGGCCGCGCCCATCTCTACAAATTCTGAAGCATTGCGCGTTTGGTGGTCGCCAAATGCGCTGGGGAACGGGACGAGAATCGAGGGCTTGCGGAAGGCGGCGAGTTCGGCCAGCGTGCCCGCCCCCGCCCGGCTGACGCACACGGCGCAGGAGAAGAGGGCCGCCGCGAGATCATCTTCATGCAGGTAATCCCGCACCGTGTAATCGCTCCGAATGGCCAGTTTCTGGCTGGAAGCCAGAGTCTCTTCGTAGTGCTTCGGGCCGGTGACGTGGATCCACTGGACCTCGGAGCGAGCCATGCGTGCCGCGCAGGTGAGCGCCACATCGTTGAGGGCGGCGCTCCCTTGCGAGCCCCCCATCACCAGCACCACCGGGGCACTATGCGAGATGCCTTCTTCAAACAGGCGCCCCTGGGCGCTGGCGCGAAGGGTCTTGCGCACCGGCATGCCCGTGCGGACCACGTTCGCCCCCGGGAAGTGAGATTCGGCTTCGGCAAACACCGTGCAAACGGCCGCCGCCCGCTTCGACATCAGTTGTTGCGTACGCCCGGGTACGGCATTCTGCTCGTGCAACACCGTCGGGATGCCTAGCCGCTGGGCGGCCCGCAGAATGGGCGCACTGGAGTAGCCGCCGGTGGCGAACACCGCTTCCGCTCCCTCCCGGCGCAGGGCCTTCCCTGCTTGCACGCTGGCTTGGTACAGCCGGACCAAGGCCCGAAGGCCCCTCACCGACTTGAGCGAATACACCGGCTCACTGGCAAAGGCCGTAAAGCGCAAGCCGACGCGTTCGCACGCGCCGCCTTCTTGCCCCCGGAAGCTCCCGAAGTACTGGACGTTCCACTCGCGCCGCTGGGCGGCGAGGGCAACCTCAAGCGCCGGGTAGACGTGTCCGCCCGTTCCGCCGCCGGTCACGACCAGACGCATAGGCTGCCTCCCTTTGCATGGATTGGAACTGTGGTGACCCTGGCATGGGGCGCCGCACGGGCGCTTTGGCCGAAGGTCGAGGGGCCGGCTTTCGCACCGGCTGGGGCGCGGGCCGTCGCTTGGCTTGCGGCGCGGGGCGGCGGCTGGCTTGCGGCTGCGGGCGGGGCCGGCGAACCGGCGCGGGTTGCGGTCGGCGTACCGGGCGGGCCTTGCGCACGGGCCGGGGACGCTCTTCTTCATCAAAGAACGACTCGTCCACGGGTTCGTAGGCGGCATCCTCGCGGAGGCAGGCCTGCGCCACGCCGAGGCCAATCCACAGGGCCAGCAAGCTGGAGAATCCATCGCTAAAGAACGGCATGGGCAACCCCATGGTCCATAGGGTGCCGTTGGCCATCATCAGGTTGAGACCGGCCTGCAGGGCCATCCACACGCACAGCCCTTGCAGCACAAAGCGGCCAAAGAGGCCGTTCATGCCCTGCGAGAGGTACCAAAGGCGGCTGATGATGCCCGCGATGACACAGAACGCGATGAGGAAGCCGACGAAGCCGAACTCTTCGCCTACCGTCGTCATGATGTAGTCGCTGGTGACCTCGGGGAGCTTGACCTTGGCTTGGCCTTCGGTGAATCCAACTCCAAACAGGTTGCCTCGGTTGATCGCATCGGAGCTGATGGCAGTTTGGTAGCCAACCCCCTCGCGCACGGCGATGTTTTCGCGATCAAAGTGCTTGATCATGCGCTCAAATCGGTAGGGAGCCGTGGCGGCCACGGCCAGCAGCAAGACCACTCCGCCGGTGAGCAGCGTGAGAACGACCCGGCGATTGATGCCGCCCATCCACAGCATGAGCACGCTCATGAGGGCCATAACGGCGGCGGTGTCCATATCCGGCTGGGCAATGACGGCCCCAGCCATCAAGAACGTGCCGACGGTGGGCCACACCCAGTATTTGGCCGAGCCCGGCATGAGGCGGGCCTTGGGGTTCGTGCGCTGGGCGCGGCGTTCCCAGTAAAGCGCAAGGCCAAGGGCGAGTGCCAAGACGATCCCGAGCTTGGCAAATTCAGCGGGTTGGATGACCAGAGGGGTGCCTTCCAGGCCCAGCCATCGGCGCGCATTGTTTCGCTTAACCCCTACGAGGGGAACGGCCGCCAAGAGCAGGAACGAAAGAACTCCGGCCGGAATCACGAGCTTGCGCAGACGCGATTCCTTTTGGCTACTAATCCACAGGTACAGCGGAAGAGCCACAAACAGGAACTGGAAAACGGTGATGATGGGGTCCCACGGAAACACCCGACCCTCCGCCGCACTTTGAACGTACGCCGCATTCCATACAAAAAACACGCCAAGAACCGTGGCGAGGCTCGCCAATGCGGTCAATAGCGGGTCGCGTCCTGTGACCCTTGTCATATTTCTAGCCATTCCTTGGCAATGTCGCGGAAGTGATCCCCGCGCTCCTTAAAGTTAGCGTATGGCTCGGCGCTGGCGCAACCCGGAGCGAGAAGAATGGCCCCCTTTTTTGCACATTTTTCAACGGCTAAGGCGAATGCCGCCTTAAGGTCCGGCACATGCGGCGCGTTGAGGCACGCGCGAAAAGCGTCCGTAACCGGGCCAAAGAGGATGGCCTGGTGCGGCTGGGTCTTGAGATATTCGGCGACGGGCGCAAAGTCCAGACCCTTATCGTGTCCGCCCATCAGCAGGATTTGCGGTCGATTGAGGGACTGGCTGCTGGCGATGACGGCCCCGGGATTGGTGCACATCGAGTTGTTGATGACCAAGATGTTGTCACGCTCGCCGACGCGCTCCATGCGGTGGGTGAGGCCGGTGTAGCCCGCTAATGCCTGGTGGGGGTCCACGTTCGGTACGACGGCGCAGGCAAGGTGGAAGGCAGCGGCAAAGTTGCTGCGGCCGATGCGACCGTAGATCGCCACATCATCCCAATTGATTGGCGGGGTGCCGGAGGGCAAATCGCGGTTGGGGTCCTCGATGCTGGCTTCTTCAATAACGTGGACCCTTGCCTCGGCGCGGGTGAGGTCAAGGTCTTCGAGGCCGGGGGCACCAGCAATGCGGACGATTGTGCCACCGGGGGCCACGGCGCTCAGAAGCTTGAGCTTGGTGGCGCGGTAGGTGGCGAAGTCGGGGTAGCGGTCGAGGTGGTCGGGCGTGACATTGAGGACGCACGCGGCCTGGGGCGCAAAGGTGTCGATCCGCTCGAGCTGGGCGCTGCTGATTTCGGCGACGATGATGTCTTCGGGGCTCGCCAGACGGGCGGCATCGGTGAGGGTGTGTTCGGAATAACCGCTGCCCGCGATGTTCCCCGCCAGCCAGGTGCGGCGTCCGCTAGAACTCACCAACTTCCAGGTGAGAACGGTGACGGTGCTCTTGCCATTGGTGCCGGTGATGGCCACCATTGGGGCCTTGGCAATGCGGAAAGCGAACTCAATCTCGCCCCACACCGGCTTCCCCGCTCGGTCGGCGGCCAGGATGGCGGGGTGCTGCGGTGGGAAACCCGGGCTCGCTACTAAAACGTCGTATTCGTCGTCATTGAGGCGGCCGAACCAGCCCGTGACGACCTCGACCCCCAGGGCACCAAGAGCATCCAGGTTGCGGAGCGTGGCCGGGCTCTCGGCCATCCGCTCGTCGTAGACCACGGGCGTCCAGCCCTGCTCCACGGCGGCGCGAGCCACCGCGACCCCGCTGATCCCTAACCCCAAGACCGCAAGTCGCATTAGGCTTCCCCGGGGGTCGCCGCTTCGATCGGCTTGGCCTTATCCTGTGCCCACTGCGACCAGCGCCAGGGGCTGAGGACGAGAAGGAGGAGCAACCCCAGGACCATATACGGCGCGTAGGGGCGCGTGGGGGCGAAGAGGGCGAGACCGATGGCGCTCACCGCCAGCTGAACGACATAGAACATCGCCACGATGCGGGGTTCGAGCCAGCCCACGCTCTGAAACCCGTGGTGCACTGGCGTTTTGAACTCAAACATCCGTTTGCCGCGCAGTTTCACGCTGGCGATCTGCAAAGGCACCGGGATGAGCTCGATGAGCATCACGATCGAGATGACGAGCAGCGGCCAAAAGGCAACGGGGTTGACTTGCCCCTTCGCATTGGTGCCAAGGAGCAGGAACGCCCACCCGAACAACGCCCCGATGGGGAGCGCGCCCACGTCGCCCATGAACACCTTCGCCTTCGGGCGATTGAACGCCAGGAACGGCAAGAAGCCGACCCCCAGCACGCCCATGGCAATGGCCACGGCGGTTTGGTCGGTGGCCCACGCCCACAGGCCAAGGGTGCCGGCGAGAATGACTCCGAGGCCACCCGCAAGGGCATCGAGGCCATCTGCGAAGTTGTAGGCGTTGCTCATAAAGAGCAAGAGGAAGACGCCGATCAGGAAGGGCGTGACTTCCCGGAAGCCACCAAGCCACAAACTGCCCACGCTGGCCGCCACCTGCATGGCAAGCTTGGGCTTCCACCCCAGCCCCCGTGAACCCTTGACGCGGCGCGGCACCACGTAATCATCAATGAAGCCCACCGCACCGAACCCCAAGACCAAAGCCAGGGCCGAAATGTTATAGGGCGCGGGGATGCTGACCGCACACCCCACCAGCACGGCCACCAGCATAATCATGCCGCCCATGGTGGGGGTTCCCTGCTTGTGCGCGTGCTCGGCCAGGTGGGCGCTCACGTTCTGGCCACTCCGCATGGCGCGGAGGGCGGCCATCCAGAGCGGGGCAAAAACGGCGGCGGCCGCCAGGGGGATGAGAAAATGCTCGGGCTTCACGGCGCGGTGACCTCCAGGGCGCGTTCCAGGCCGAGGGCGCGGCTGCCCTTCAAGAGAATCGCGTCACCCGGTCGGGCTTGGCGCATCCAGCGGTCAATGGCAACTGGATCTGGTGCATCGAGCGATTGAATCCGCTCGGCCGGGTAGCCCGCTTGCAGGGCTTCGTGCTCGATGAACTTGGTGGGGCCGCCGGTGAGGAGCACCGCATCCAGTTCGGATTCAAGGAGGGTACGCCCGACGAGGCGGTGCCCGCCTTCGGTGAAGTCGCCGAGTTCGCGCATCTCGCCTAGCACGGCCAGCCGGCGGCCCGCAATGGGGGCTTCGCGGAGGCTGCGGATGGCGGCCACGGTGCTATCCGGGCTGGCGTTGTAGGTGTCCACGATGATCGTCACACCGTCACGCTCGCGGATTTCCAGGCGCATTGGGGGCCACTCGGCGTGGGCGAGGTCAGAAATGGCCACGGTGGGGTCAATTCCGACCCCGGTCGCCACAGCGATGGCGGCGGCGGCATTCTTGGCGTTGTGCCGGCCCACGGTGGGCAGTTCAAATTCGTAGGGCGTGCCATCCACCCGCACCGCGACTTGGCATGCCGTGAGGCTGAGAGCGCGATAACCCGTGATGACCACATCGGCTTCGGGGGCAAAGCCGAAGGTGCGCACCGGCCCCGGAGCGGCGGCGCGCAGGTCATCAATGAAGTCGTCATCCGCGGGCAGGATGCTCAGGCCAGTCGGCGGGAGGGCCAGCAAAAGCTCACTCTTAGCCCGGCAAATTCCTTCCCGGTTGCCCACCATTTCGGCGTGGGCGGTGCCGATGCCCGTGACCAGAGCGACCGTCGGCTGGTGAATCGCGGCGAGGTGGGCGATTTGCCCGAACCCGCGCATCGCCATCTCAACCACGGCAATGCCCTTACCAGTGGCCTCGGCCCACACCAGCGGCGAAGTGTATTCGGTGTTGCGGTTGCCGGGGCTTTTGAGCACCGGACCTCGTGAGCGAAGCGCCGCCGCGACCAACTCCTTCGTGGTGGTTTTGCCATTGCTACCCGTGATGCCAACCACCGGGTGCGTCCACTCGGCGCGCCAACTGCGGCCGAGGTTGGCGAGGGCCTCCACTAGGTTCGGGACGAGGATGTAGGGCTCTTCGACGGGGCGTTCGGCGATGGCGACTTCTGCCCCCTGCGCCCGGGCTTGGGGCCAAAACGTGTGGCCGTCCACTTGCGCGCCCTGAATGCAAAGGAAGGCTGTGCCGGGTCCGGCCTCGCGGCTATCGGTGGCAAAGTTCGTGAGGACGGTTGAAGGACCATACAGCACCCCGCCCATACGGGCGGCGAGTTCGGCGGAAGTGAGGTTCATCGGCGTGCCTCCAGTCCGGCGCGCACCAGGTCGCGGTCGTCCATGGGGTGCTTGGTGTGGCCGATGATTTGGTAATCCTCGTGGCCCTTGCCGGCAATCACGACGATGTCGCCGGTCTGGGCGAGGGCAACGGCGCGGATAATGGCTTCGGGTCGGTCAGCCACGACTTCGTGCGGGAACCCCGCCGGAATGCCCGCCACCACGTCCTGCAAGATCGCGTGGGGATCTTCCGTGCGCGGGTTGTCGCTGGTCACCACGGCCAGGTCGGCATCGGCCGCCACCGCCGCCGCCATCTTCGGTCGCTTGGTGCGGTCACGGTCGCCGCCGCACCCAAAGACGGCAATGACCCGCTGCGGCTGAAGGGCACGGACACTGCGCAGGAGCTGCGTGAGCGCATCCGGCGTGTGCGCGTAATCCACGATGATGTCGAGCCCGAGATCGTTCGGAACGGGTTCAAATCGGCCACGGACGGGGGTCACGCGCCCGAGTTCTTGCTCCAGGTCGGCGTTGGTTGCGCCCCCGGCCACGCGCGCGGCAATGGCGCTGGAGAAGTTTTCGCGGTGGAAGACGCCCCCCACCCCCGGCCGCACCGAGAATGAACCCGACGGGGTGCGTACGTTCAGCACCATCGAATCCACGCGCATCTCGGAAGCTTGCACTTCCACCATTGCGTCGGGAGTGCCGTACGTGATGGCGTCGGGCACATCCGGCAGCCAGGCCGCGCCGTAGGGGTCCGCTATATTGAGGGCAAACCGGGGTTGTTTACCCAGGCTGCGGGCGATGTCGGCCCATTCGGTAAAGAGGCGGCGTTTGGCGGCGGCGTAGGCCTCCATCGTGCCGTGAAAATCGAGGTGATCTTGGCTTAGGTGGGTCAGCACGCTGACGTCAAAGCCAAGGCCGGCCACCCGGGCTTCCTCCAGCGCGTGGCTGCTCACTTCCATCGCCACACGGCGGGCCCCATCCGATGCCATGCCGCCCAGCAGGTTTTGAAGCTCCACCGGAAACGGAGTGGTGTTTTCGAGCGTGGTCAGGGCATGGGGGAGGCCGTAGCCGAGCGTGCCCATGTAGTGACACCCCATCATCTGGGCCAAGAAAATCGCGGTGGATGTCTTTCCGTTGGTGCCTGTAACGGCATAGAGTTCCAGCTCACGGCCCGGATTGCCGCACACCGGGGCAATGAGCCGGGCCAAATCTTGGTGCCACTCCCGTCCCGTGCTGGCCACAAAGATCGCATCCATGCCCAGCGCTTGGGCACGTGCCAGGGCTTCCTCATTGCGTACCACCACGGCACTGGCCCCGGCGGTCGCCACATCGGGCAAAAACTCGTGCGTATCGCGGCGGGCCGAGGGCATTGCCACCCACAAGGACCCCGGCTTCACTGCCCGGGAATCGGCCGTAACCGACAAGATTTCTCGGTCGCCGCCCGCAACCTGCGCGGGGGCGAAACCCGAAGCCAAAATCAAACCCCGGAGGGTGAAACTCATGGCGTCATCGTACCGCTGGGGCGGGCCGGAAGCCGTTCGGCCTCCACCTCAAGACTGGGTCCCGGCATGGTGCGGCGCTGCGGCATGCGCATTACGGCCTGCGCCATCTCCCGGAACACCGGCCCCGAGACCTGGCCACCGTAATACTGCCCGTCCTGCGGGTCATCCACCACCACTACAATCACCGCGCGGGGATTGTCGGCGGGCACCACGCCCGCAAAGTTGGCGACGTAGTTCTTACTCCCTTGCGTCCGCCCGTTCACCGTCTTTTGGGCGGTGCCCGTTTTTCCGGCCAGCGGCACCCCATCCAGGCGCAAGTGCTTACCGGTTCCGTTGTCCGACTCAATGACCCCGATCATGCTTTGGAAGGCACGCTGTGCGGCCTTCGCTTCGATCACCGACCGCGGCGCGGGCCGCTGATACGGCATGCCATCCACCTTGGCGATGATGTTCGGCGGCGTGTAAAGACCGTTGTTGGCGAGGATCGAAAACAGACTGGCCATGCGGATGGGCGTCAGCTGAACCGACTGCCCAATGGACCACGTGGCAAGTTGTAGCCGCTTGGCATCGTCCTTCTGAATGACGCCGATGGACTCCCCGCCGAGGCCAAGCCCCGGTCGCTTGAGGAGTTCGCTCTCTTCAAAGAACCGGCTCATGCGATCGTGCCCCACGGTGGCGCCCCAGGTCATGGCGGCCCCGTTGCAGCTGGCTTCCATCGCCTGGTTCAGCCCCACCGTGCCATGGACGTGCGTGCAGCGGATGGAGTGACCCGAAACGGTCATCGCTCCATCACAGTGGTACGACCAGTTCTCGCCCACTTGGCCGGTCTCCAGGGCCAGCGCCTCGGTGATCGGCTTCATGATCGAACCCGGTTCGTACGGATTGGTGTAGGCGTAGTTGTAGCCCGTGCGCTCCTTTGGATCGCGACTGTACGGATTGAAGACCGGAGCGCTGGCCAGCGCCAGAAGATCTCCGGTGTAGATATCCATCACAATCACGGCCCCGCCGGTGGCTTTGTGACGGGCCACGGCCTGGGTGATGACGCGCATCGCCTCCTGTTGCAGTTGGGTGTCTAAGGTCAGAGTCACGGACTTTCCGCGACCGGGCCGGACACCCTCCTGCGACAGCATGGCGTCGGCGGAGCGCTCGGCTCCAATCAAAAACGGGTTGCCATCAATCTCGATTTCCGGATTGAAATAGCCCACGGCGCTAATGGCATCGCGGCCGGCCGGATAGCGACGGGTTTCGCGGCGTTCCAGCGAAAGGCCATCCGCCTTCCAGCGCTTCTTCACGGCTTCGACTTGGCGCGTGCGCTCCGTGCTTAATTCCACATTCCAGCGGCGCACGTGCTCGCCGTCGGTGCGCGGGCGATCGAATTCCACCATCCCCAGGCCCGTGGCAGCGGCCAGGTCGGCGTAGAAGGCGTAGCTCATCGGGCTGCGGCGGTCATCCAGGCGCAGTTCGTAGCTGGGCGTGGTTTCGGCCAGCACTTCCCCGTCCGCGCTCATCAGGGTGCCGCGCATCACGGACTTCTCGGCTGTGCGGTGGCGCTTGGCGGCGGGTTCGGGGCGCATCAACTGCGCATAAGCCTGACTACCTACGCAAACGATGGCCAAGCAACCGAGCGCGATGGCGCCGGTGCTGGACCGTGAGCGAAGCACGTTTTGCTTGAAACGACGGGGAGAATTAGTCACGCTTCACACCTTCCTTGACTTTGGCTTCGGCCTTGGCCGCGAGTTCTTCTTCGGTTTCCTCCGGTGCGCCCACGTAGCGCATCCCGTTGCCGGCCGCGTAGGTTTCCCAGGCGGCGGTATTGATGCGCATTTGAATTTGGTCCGTCAAGAGATCGGATTCGGCTCGGATCGCGCTCAGTTCGTGGCGCATCCGGTCGGCTTCGGCGCGCTGGCGAGCCGATTGCGATTCCGCCGTGAGCGTACTGCTGGCAAAGGCCACGAAGAAGGCGCCGGCCACCCACATCCAAGCATTCGAATTCGCGCGGGCTCGGCTACGAGCCGGAGTTGCCACGGGAGTCGCCACCGGTGTGGCCACCCGGACCGCACGCGGACGGGCGGTGGTGGTGGTGGACCGGCTGGGCGAAGTCACTTGGGGTCGAGGGGGTGTGGTGGTTTTCATGCAGCACCTTTGGGGGCTTTGGCTTTGGATTTCGGCTGGCGAACCAGGGTGCGTAAACGTACACTGCGCGCCTTGGGGTTGCGAGCGACTTCGGCCTCACTAGGCCGGGCCGGCTTGCGGTGGGGCTCAGAGAACTCGTCCGTGCGGGCCAGGGCGTGGAACGCGTGCTTCACCGCGCCGTCCTCACCGCTGTGGTAGGCCAGCACCACCATCGTGCCACCGGGCCGCAGAGACTGGGCGATGGCCGTGACGCACTCGCCGAGATCTTCTAACTCATCGTTGATAAAGATGCGGACGCCCTGGAAAGTGCGCGTAGCCGGGTGGATACGCGGGTCGCGCTTGGCCGCTGGAATGGCTGCCATCACGCAATCCACGAGGTCGGTGGTGGTCGCCAGGGGTTTGGTCTTGCGTCGCTCGACGATGGTGGCCGCGATTCGCCGCGCCCATCGCTCGCCGCCTTCGACGAACAGCACGTCTTCAATCTCTTTGGCCGTGGCGTGATTCAGCCAGTCCGCCGCCGTGGTTTCGCGCCGCTTATCCAAGCGCATGTCCAGCGGCCCTTCCCGGAGGAACGAGATGCCGTATTCGGGGTCCTCGATCTGGGCGTTGTTCAGGCCCATATCAATGAAAATGGCGTCGGCTCCGGGTTCGGGTTGATTCTTCAGGACCTCGGGGATGGCGCGGTAGTCATCGTGGATGTAGAGCACGTCGCAACCTTCGGCATCCGCGAGTCGCTCGCGCGCGATGGCCATCATGCGGTCATCCCAGTCAAAAGCGATCAGCTTGCCGCCCGGGGCGATGCGGCGGGCAATCTCGCGCGCGTGGCCTGCCAGGCCCAGGGTGCCATCCACGGCGACCATGCCGGGGCGCAGGCGTAGAGCCTCCATCACCTCGTCGAACATCACCGGGACGTGCGTGGGGGCGGGGGCCGTCATCAGCGTCCCTCCCGCATCCGGGTGCGCGCATCTTGGATGAAGGCGCGCCACTTTTCGTTGTAGCCCAGCGTGTCGTCGAAGAACTTCTCTCGCTGCGCCTTGCCCCAGATTTCGATGTGATCCGGTGCCCCGATGACAACGACTTCTTCGCCCATCTTGATGTTCGCGCGGCGGCACAGCGACTGAGGCAACACGCAGCGGCCCACGTTATCGAATCGCCCGGCCACGGAGGTGCCGAGGATTTCGCGCGCAAGGTCCATCTTGCCGGTCTCGTGCATCTCAGGGTTGAGCAGAGGCTGGAACGAGTCGTTGAATTTCGGCACGGGGTAGCAAATGATCTGCCCCATGTCGCCGATGACGAAAACAAACTCCGGGTGATCCTTGGGGCACAAATAGTCGCGCTTCGGCTTGGCAATAAGGATGCGACCCTTGCTGTCCACCTTGGCGGAATCCTCGCCGGTGTGAACCTTGCCGAAAATGGGTGCGTTAGACACCTGCGTCGCTCCGAATGGCGGGACCCTGAAAATTCTAAGCCGGGCTTGCTACCTCCCTGGCGGCTCCCCCGGCTGAATTTTTCGGCTCCCGGCCTTCAACCCTAACTCCCTGTCTGGGTTGATGTTGTAATGATACTGGGACGAGCCTTACCTGTCAAGGCCATTTTTCCCCGTTTTCGGGACGTGATTTGGGAGATGGGTTGGCCCTCGCAAAGTTCACAGGTTCAAACTCATAAGTTCATGTAGAACCTTGTATAGTCGTTTTTCGTCCCAGCCCCGTCCCAAAAAAAGTGACAAAAGTTTTCGAGGACCTGGAATTTGGCGATCTTGGTGGAAAACAGGGGGCCGGAAAAGCCGATGACCCACCCCATAGATGGAGCGGGCCAATCAGCGGACCAGACGAGGGGAAGGAAGTCTTGTCTCTACGGTTCAGGTTGTCGCAACGCGTCTTTGGTCAATTCCCAGGCGGCAACCATGGCGACCACAGCGAGAAAGGCGGCAATCATAGAAAACGTCATGCTTAAGAGTGGGCTCCGGACTTGGTTTTCCGTGTTTGGCGGGAGGTGAAGCCCGCCGGGTTACCAGGGTGAGGAATGTCCGGCGGAACTACCGTCAGCAGGCTTACTGATGGCACCCTTACTAGGTTCGCGTGAACCTGGCGCGATTCCGATAGGATTGATTCATGGACCCCCAAGAGTTCTCTTGCTGCATAGAGCGATGAACTGCCACACTGCGGGTGTACGTGATGCGCCCGCGCGGCAATACGTGCGGCCGATTGAGAAAGAGTCGCGAATGAGTCAACTTGTTGTGAATCCTCCACCTAGTCAACCGAAGTGGCGAAAGCTGCTTGAGCTCTCCGTGCGTTCCACCAACTACGGAGGTTGGGCTGCTTTCTGGCGCATTTTCACGGCCCTCGGTCTGTTACTCGACGCCTCGGCGAAATTCATCATTCACGACCTAGAAGCCAACCAAATGCTGAATGTGCGCGCAGAATTTCCAGCGCATCTGATGCCTCTGTTCGGTGGCATCGAGGCGTTGGTCGGCCTCTTGGTGCTTGTTGGACTGCTGGTGCGACCCATCGCAGTCTTGGTTTTTGTCGCTGGAATTGCCTTCTTCCTTCCGGTGTTCGTGCCGGATCTCATTCATGAGGGGCTGACACGTGATCTCCTTCGCAGGAATCCCTTCAATACGCTCTGTGCAATGCCCTACCTGGGAATCCTGGGCGCTGGCAAGTGGTCACTAGATAGTCTGATTGAATCGCGGCTCGAGAGTTCAAGGCGTGAGCTGGCGACCCCAAGCGTCGTGATCGCGAACGAACCCGATCACACCACAACTGCCGAAGCTCAGAACCGGAACGAGTAGTCCAGGCGGAGACCCCATTGGTTGGGGGCGAAGGACTGCGGGCGCGCGTGCTCCCAGTTCAGGTTCGTCACCGAGATCCCGAAGGTCTGGTTCGGACCCGGACGCTGGTCGTAGGCCAGCGAGAACCAGTGCCGCGTTTGACGCTTGTCGTTGCGCTCGTCTTGGTTCACCCGGTACTCCATGCGGAGCGGGCTCGGCGAACTGGCGAACAGCGTGGCATCGAAGCCCATGCTGCGGATCAACTGCTTGGTGTTGTCGTTGATCTTCTCATCAAAGACGAGGCCGAGCTTGGCGTCATCCAGGCCGTTGTAGCCGATACGCCATTGGTTGACGCGCCACTCGGTGGCGACGCTGCCCAGCAGGGCGCGCGATTCATCCCGGAGCGGGTTGGTCTTCATCTCGTGCGAGATGGACCAGGTTTGCCCGGCACCAGCGATAAAGCGGAAATCACGGACCATCACCATGCTGTTGTCCGGCATAGTGCGCACGTTATAGTGGATGTCGGCGCGGATGGCGGCCTTGCCGGTGGTATCCGTGCTGACGGTGAAGACACGGTCAATGGCGCGCTGTTGCACCGCATCAATCTGGCTGCGGTAGTCGAAACCGAAGCCGAAGTTGCCCGCGCGGCCGCCGAAGCCCATGGAGCGGTTTTCCTTCTTCCACTGCTCAAGGTCGCGGTGCGTATCGGCCGTGAAGTTGAATCGGACGTCCTTGAGGAAGCCCCAATCCATCGGCTTGACATTGGAGAGACTGAAATTGCCCTGGTGCAAGTCGCGTTGGCCATCCCAGCCCTGGTGGCGATAGTCGCCGCCCACTTGCAGACCGGAGAACTGACCGGCGGTGAGGCCGAACTGTTGGTCTCGGGTGGCGTTGCCTGCGCCATTCAGGTTGCGCGCGGAGTTCCAGTTAAGGCGGATGTTGCTGCCAAAGTCCACCCAGAAGCCGTAATCGCGGCGGGTTTGGTCCGGCTGCGAGTTATCGCGGTCAATATGGCTATCCGTCACGCTGACGCCGGCGCGCGGCGTAATTTGCGTGTTGATGGTGTTCGAGCGCAGGGTCTCGCGGGTGCCGTCCTCATACTTGGCTTCGCTGTGCTCGGTGCGGATCGAAGTCGTGCTGTTGAGTTGCGTCTGGTAGACCAGCGTGTCGCGGGTGCTATCCGGCCGGTCTTCTTCGGTGCCATCCCAGCTCGATTCCTCGCGGCGAACCGTGAGTTCTCCAGCGCGGCCGAAGTTGCGGAAGAGTTCAAAGTGACGGTAGCTCTGGTCCAGCAAGCTGGCCGTGGGGTCGAACCGGTTGTTCTCCCACAGTTGCAGATTGATGCGCGTGGCGCGGTCCAGGTTGATCTGCGCCTTGATGTCGCTATTGTTGTATTGCGTGACGCCGTCTTCCGTCTGGCCGGCATTGGTGGCGTACTGCAGATTGATGTTGGGGTTCACGGCCCAATTGACCAGCGACTCGGTGTGGGCGTTGCCGCGCAGAGCACCGAAGAGGTCGCGCTCTCCATCATCCAGGCTGCGGAAACCGCCGAAGGCCTCGTCCACCGAACGGTGGCGGTAAGTGGCTTCGAATCCCTTATCCTTATATTGGAACCACTGCCGGTTCAGGCCGCCTTCCAGGTCGTTGGCGCGGAAGTAGCTGGCCGTGAGTTGGCGGGCGCCGCCCAGGTTCATGCTGAGGTCGGCGTTGGTGCGGTCAAAACCGGTGTCCGTCCCCAGAATCCGCTGCTCGGTGGCGGTGAGGGCGGTGCGATCGTCAAATGTATCGCTACTGGTTTGCGTGCGCAGGGCCAGGTTCAGGTTCTTGGACGTGATGCCGAACTGCTGGACTTCGATGCCGCCTTCGCTGCTGCCCAAGCGGAACCAGTTGCCCGTGACGGTGCTATCGGCGCTAAGGCCATAGCTGCCACCCCAGTAGGTGCGCTCCATCCCTTGGCTGTTGGCCAGCATGCGGGCGTCGTTGCCGTGGGGGTTCACGCCCGGACCCATCATAGCGACGATGGATTGCACGGCGCCATTGATCTCTTCGCCGGACTGCGACCCGAACCGCTCAAAGCCGGAATTCATCGCGTAGAAGCGGTGATCCAGCGTGAGGCGTCCGGCCGTGAGGCGCAAATCTTGTTGGTTGAGGCGACCCGTGTCGTCCCGAAGGATGCGCGAGGTGTAGCTGAGCGCGGTCGGCCCGGCCAACGCGAACGAGAAGTTCTCGCGGCGCATGCCGACTTCCTTGGCCAATTGGCCCCGGTCGCCTTCGCGCAGGTCGCCGAAGCGGCGGAAACCGTCTTCCACGTGCTGGTCGAACCAGTGCAGCTTGAGGTTGAGCCCTTCGTAGCTGAGCGCGCGGCGGCGGAGGTCGGAGACCCCTTGCTCGCTCACGCCGAGTTGCGTAAAACCGAACTTGCCGATGCCCGTTTGGGCCACAGCATCAATGTTGGTGCGCTCCAGCCCGCGCTCCTTGGCGAGTTGGCCGCGATCCTCTTCAGCAATATCGTTGAACCGGGAGAAGCCCTGGTCCACCGTCTGTGAGTTGAAATTGACTTGCAAGCCGCCGTATTGCAGGCTCATGCTGCGCCAGTCGATGCTTCCGTTGGCGTCCCCCACGGTGTGCATGCCCGAGCCGAGCACCATGCCGCCCATTCGCAGGCCGCGCGCACTGAAGTTGGTGCGCTTGAGGCCACGTTCGCGGGCGAACTGGTTGATTTGGTCGGCGTTGAAACCCGCGCCGCCCAGGGCATCCATGCCCATGAAGTTCTTATCAATGGCCCGGTAGTCCACCGAGATGGTGCCACCCGCCAGCGGAAGCGCGGCGGACTGGACGATGGCCTGGCCACTTCCCTCTTGCGCGCCCTCGGTCCCGGAGCCTGCCCCCGTCATCAGGTCAACCGATTCGGTGGCGCGGCGTTCACCGGCATAGATGCCGCCCTTGATCTGCAGACCCCCGGCGTTGAAATTGTTGGCGAGCCCGTATATGTCGGTCACGGTCACGCGGCCATCGGCGGAGCGTTCGGTGACGCCCATCCCCAAGGCAAAAGTGGCGCCCGGGACCAGGCTGAGCGAAGCGGTGGTGGCGGAGTTGTCGCCGGTAAAGCGTCCGGTTTGGGCCTTGGTGGCGTCGTAACGGTAGCTGACCCGCAGGCTGTCGCCCTGCTGCACCGGGACCAGAAGAACAATCACCCCGGCGGCGTAGTCCAAGGTGTAATCGCGGTCGCGTTGCAGGATGCGGCCCCCGAGATCGAGGCGTTCACTGAGCGACATGACATGCCCCCGGCGAAGCGGGACCCGCGTGGAACCCGGACGGACCGGGATGAGTTCGAGAGCGGTGAGGCCCCCCACGGCTTCGGGGATCATGGCTTCCGCCGCGCTGTTGGCGCGCAGATTCGGAGCCGCGATGGGAAGCGTGTTCTCGGAAGTTTGGGAATTTTCGGGCGCAGTTTCCTGGGCTATCGCGAGACTCGAGATAGCGGCCGTCATGGCAAGCGTCATGATCGACTTGGAGCGCATGCGAACTTCCTTACTCTTCATTATGGGCCATCCTGGCTTGAATCAGAGGGCAAATCGAGGCCATTTGGGGACCTCTTTCCCCTTATAATTACGAGATTGACGCCCGAAATGGTGCCGGGTTTCATGAATTACCGATAAGGGCGCAAAAAAAGTCACCAAATCTATATCGCATGGAAGCGCGAGAAGGACTGGTGGTTGCTATTTTTCCGTACAACCAAGCCTACGAGCTTTTGATGCGTTGCCTGAACCATGCGGACGCCGATACACCGGAGTTCGCGGCAGCCCTCGAAACCCTTGCTGAATCCATTCGGGAAGCCCTGCGCGATGGGGACCCCGAATCCCAACACGTCTACGATCTCGCGGCCTAAGTCGGCCCGGGATTCACTTCAACCCACGTCCTGGACGCGGCGCTTCGTTCGACCGCATCCAGGACGCGCTGGTTTTGGAGACCGTCTTCGAGACTCGGCGAAATCGGCTGGCCCGTGGCAAGGTTTGTGAGGGCATCGCGCAACGTATTGATGAACGTGTGCTCGTAACCAATGACGTGTCCGGCGGGCCAATAGGCCGACATAAACGGGTGACAACCGTCGGTGGCTTGAATCGTACGCCATCCCCGAGTTTCGGCCGGTCCATCTTCATAGTAGACCTCTAACTCGTTGAATCGTTCGAGATTAAACGCAAGGCTTCCCTTGCTCCCATTGACCTCAAATCGGTTGTAATTCTTGCGACCCGTGGCGAAACGAGTGGCTTCAAACGTTCCCGTGACGCCATTGTCAAATTCGGCCAGCCACATGGCCACATCGTCCACCTCGACCGGGGCCATTTCGGTGGAGCCCGGTAAGGGACGTTCTTTGGTTATGGTCTTAAGAAAACCGGTCACTCTTGCCACGGGGCCGATGAGATGCTGGGCGAGGTCCGTGATATGAACGCCGATGTCGCCGAGCGAGCCGCTGCCGGCAATCGCCTTCTGCAAGTGCCACCCGCGCGGGGCCTGGGGGTTCACCAGCCAATCCTGCAGGTAGGTGGCGCGCCAGTGCCGTATCTCGCCCAAGTCTCCGCGCTGAATCAGCTGGTGCGCCAGGGCAATGGCCGGCACTCGGCGGTAGTTGTGCCAAATCAGGCTGGGGCGACCACTGGCGCGCACGGCCTCGATGAACGTTTCGGCTTCGGCCAAGTTGCGGGCCATCGGCTTCTCGCAGAACACCACCTTCCCGGCCTTCGCGGCGGCGATGCCGATTTCGGCGTGCGAATCCTGCGGGGTGCCGATGTCAATGATGTCCACCTCGGGGTCGTTGATCGCGTCGCGGTAGTCGGTGGCGTAGCCTTCCCACCCAAAACGGTGGGCCGCGGCCCGCACCCGATCTTCCCGGCGCCCCACCAGCGTCTTCATCCGCACCTCACACGGCAGGTCAAAGTATCGGCCCACTTGGCGATAGGCGTTGCTGTGCGCCATCCCCATAAATTGGTATCCGATCATGGCCACGGTGAGGGTGGGTTTCGACATCGTCCCCGACATTCTAGTCGAAGGAATTGAGAATATGCTCGCGCCTTTAGGGATGCTTAAACGGCGGCGGCGGAAAGCGTCAGGAATTCGCCCAAAAGGTCATCCAGCTCTTGCAATGAACTCACGCGGGAGAGTCGCGCCCGCATTTGGCTGGCCCCGGGCTCGCCCTTAATGTACATCGGCAGCTGCCCGCGCAGGCGGCTGAGAGCCCGCAATTCCACCGCCGGCGACTGGTCTTCCCCGCTCTCCACGGCCTCGAACTCCACCATGCTGCGGGCGTGCTCGCGCACCACTTCAATGCGCTCTAGCAAGGTGGGAGCGGGCGGGGCGGCTTCCCCTCGCATCTCGGCCGAAATCGCGGCCAAAGACCAAGGATTGCTGATGGCGGCGCGCCCCACCATCACGCCGTCGCAGCCCGTTTCATCGCGCATGCGGCGGGCATCGGCAGGGGTCTTCACGTCACCATTGCCGATGAGCGGAACGGTGACCACTTCGCGCATCCGGCGGATGAGATCCCAGTCGGCTTCCCCTTCAAACCCCTGCTTGGCAAACCGGGCGTGGAGGGTGAGCATCTGTGCCCCGGCATCCTGGAACCGGCGGGCGAGGTCCGGGGCGGCAAACTGCGAGTAATCCCAGCCCGCGCGCACCTTGACGGTGACGGGCACCGGCACGGCATTCACAACGGCGCGGACGATGCGCTCGGCGGTGTCGGGGTCTTTGAGGAGGGCGGCCCCGCTGCCAGTGCGGCACACCTTAGGCACCCAGCAGCCCATGTTGATGTCAATAATGTCGGCCCCGGCGTCGGCGCAGATGCGGGCGGTTTCGGCCATCACATCGGGGTCCGCGCCAAAGATTTGGATGCCCAGCGGTCGCTCTTCGGGGTCGATCCGGAGTTTGCGGTACGTCTTGCGGGCGTTGTAGTGGATCGCCATTGCACTGACGAACTCGGTGAACATCAGCCCCGGCTGGCCAATGCGCTTGGCGATGACGCGCATGGGCAGGCTGGAAACATCCTCCATCGGGGCCAACACCAAGGGTGTTTGCACCTCCACATTCCCGACTTTGAATCCCGGCCAAACCACGGCGAACTCCAATAAACCTAGTTGCGGCCCGGGCGGGGTGGGACGCCCCCGCCGCGCGACCTACTGCGTGCGCAGCGAGCGGAACCCATCAGCCCGGTCCCATGCAGGTGACATGGCGGACCGGCCCCCTTCACTGGTCGCCGCTGCCGTCGCATGGACCTGGCTGGCGGCCTGCACGAGGGCGCCCAGTTCAGCGGGCCACTCGGTGGGCGGTTGCCAATCCCCAAAGTGGCGACCAAGGAAGCCGGTGTCGATGTCCCCGGCCAAGAACCCCGGGTGGCGAAGCACATCGCAAAGGTAAGCCACATTGGTGGCCACGCCCAGGATGTGAGTGTCGTGCAGGGCGTGGACGGTGCGGCTCACGGCTTCATCGCGGGTGGCCCCGTAGCCGATGAGCTTGGCGATGAGACTATCGTAGAAGCGCGTAACTTCGCGGCCCGGCCCGAACCCCGTATCGAACCGGATGCCCGGCCCGACGGGCGCGGCCCAACCACGCAACAGCCCAATGCTGGGCATGAACCCCTTCGCCGGGTCCTCAGCCACGATGCGGCACTCGATGGCGTGCCCTCGAATGGCAGTGCGGTCCCCGTTCATCAGGGCCGGAGAGAGGGCGAGCGGTTCGCCCTGGGCGATGCGGATTTGCCACTGCACCAGGTCCACGCCGGTGATCATCTCGGTGACCGGGTGCTCCACTTGCAGGCGGGCATTGACCTCGAGGAACGCGAAGGACTCGGTGTGGGGGTCGTACATGAACTCGACCGTCCCCGCGCCGGTGTAGCCTGCCGCGCGGATGAGCCGCGAACAACTTTCGCGCAGGGTTTGCCAATGCGCGTCCGTCATTACCGGGCTGGGGGCTTCTTCCACGAGCTTTTGGTGGCGGCGCTGGAGGCTGCATTCGCGTTCAAATAGGCAGGCGACTTGGCCGTGCTGGTCGGCGAGCACTTGCACTTCGATGTGGCGGGGCTGCGTGATGAGCCGCTCCACCATCATGTCGTCGTCATCAAAGGCCTGGCGAGCTTCCTCGCGGGCCAGCCGCAGCGCACTTTCCAGTTCGTCGTCGGTGAAGACTGCGCGCATGCCGCGCCCCCCGCCACCAGCGGAGGCCTTGAGCATCACGGGCAGCCCCATTTCACGGGCGGCCTTCAGGATGCGTTCATCGGAGGCTCCGGGTTCGAAGAAACCGGGCGCGATCGGCACTCCGTTTTCCACGGCGAGGCGCTTCGCGTCGATCTTCGCGCCCAGACTGCGCATGGCCGAGGCGGGCGGGCCGATAAAGATGAGCCCGGCCGCCTCCACGGCTTCGGCAAACTCGGCGCGTTCGCTCAGAAAGCCGTAACCCGGGTGGATGGCATCGGCGCCTGTGGACTTCGCGGCCTCGAGAATCGCATCCGTGCGGAGGTAGCTCTCGCGGGGCTCCGGACCGCCGACGTACACTGCCTCATCGGCCCACTGCACGTGCAGGGCATGTTCATCAGCTTCGCTATAGACGGCCACCGTGCGGATGCCCATTTCGCGGGCGGCGCGGATGATGCGGACGGCGATTTCGCCCCGGTTGGCGATGAGAATCTTGCGAATCACTCTTTGGGGCCCTCTTCCACAAACGACGCGCTCCGCTTGTTGAGAAAGGCGGAGATTCCTTCGCGCCCTTCGTCGCTCACGCGGCGCTGGGCCAGCAGGCGGGCGGCGGCCTCGGCGGTGAGTGGGCCATCCGTCACCATCATCTTGCAGGCGTGGACGGCTTCGGGGCCGTTCTTGAGGATGTTCTGGATCACGCTTTCGGCCACGAAGTCCAGTTCGCCGGATTCAGCGAGCTTGTGCACGAGACCAATCCGGTGGGCTTCACGGGCGTCAAAGACTTCGGCGGTGCAGAACAAAGCCCGAGCTTGACCCGCACCGATCTTCGGCAGCACGTAGGCACCAATGGTGGCGGGCACCAGCCCGAGGCGGGCTTCGCTGAAGCTGAACTTGGTGTCCACTTCGGCAATCGCGACGTCGCTGGCGGCCACCAGCCCGGCGCCGCCCCCAAACGCGGCCCCGTGAACGAGCGAGATCACCACCGCCTTACAGGTAGCCATGGCACGGAAGAGTTCGGCCAAGCGCAGACAGTCTTGGTAGTTCTCTTCTTCGCTCACTTCGGAGGCGCGGCGCATCCAATCAAGGTCGCCGCCGGCACTAAAAGTCTTGCCGTTGCCACGAAGCACCACGACGCGGACCCCCTCGGGCAACTGTTGAAAGACCTCGGTGAGGCGGGCGATTAGGTCTTCATTGAAGGCGTTTCGAACGTCCGGCCGGTTGAGAGTGACCAAAAACCGCGCCCCATTGCGCTCCGTCAACAGCATGGAGTCAGTATGGCTTGCGGCGCGGCCCGAGGTGGCCCCGGCGGGTGTCAGTCCCATGTCCGCGTGCGGTCGGGGTCCCGCAGGTATTCTCTCATCGCCGGGTGACAACGGGGTCTCCAGGTCGCATAAGGACGACGCGCATGACCGAAGTGATCATGCCCAAGATGGGCGACGGAATGGAGGAGGGCACTCTCCTCGAATGGCTGAAAAAGGACGGCGAGTCGGTGAAACCCGGCGAGGTCATCGGCACGATTCAAACTGACAAGGCCACGCTGGAACTGGAATCTCCGGGGCGGGGCAAGCTGACGGGTTTCTTGATCCAGTCGGGCGATACCGTGCCCGTGGGTCGGCCCATCGCGGCGATTTTGAAGGACGGCGAAAGTCTGCCCGCTAATTGGGGCAGCGGCGCTGCTTCGGCTCCGGCGGAGGAAGCTCCGGCGGAAGCGGCCAAGTCCGACAGCACAAAGGCTCCGGCGGAATCCAGTTCGGCTCCGGCGGCCACCTCGGGCAATGACCGGGTGAAGGCCAGCCCGTTGGCACGCCGCGTGGCGGCCGATGCGGGGATTGACCTCAGCGCCGTGACGGGTACCGGCCCCGGCGGGCGCATTGTGCACAAGGACGTGGTGGCGGCGATCGGCCAGCAGGGCTCTTCGATGCCCAGCGCCACTCCGAAGAGCACCCCGGTGACGGCCAGCGCCGAAGACGTGAAGGTGCCCCTCAACTTCCTGCGCAAGATCATCGCCGAGCGCACCCACCAAAGCAAGATGGAAGCGCCCCATTTCTACGTGACCGTGGAAGTGGACATGGAGAAGATCTACACGCTGCGAGAGGCCCTGAAGGAAGAAGAAGCCGGCAACATCAGCGTCAACGACTTTGTGGTGCGCGCGTGCGCCCTGGCCCTCCGCGAGATGCCGGTGGTGAACAGCACCTACCAAGGCGACCACCTGTTACAACTGGGCAACGTGAACATTGGTATTGCGGCCGCCGTAGATGACGGCCTGCTGGTGCCGGTGATCCACCACGCTGACCAACTGACCCTGCGCGACATCGCGGCGGCCAGCAAGGACTTGGTGACCAAGGCCCGCGCCGGCAAGCTAAGCCCGAATGAAATGAACGGCTCCACCTTTAGCATCAGCAACATGGGGATGCTGGACGTGGACAACTTCGGCGCGATCATCAATGGCCCGAACGCGGCGATCCTGGCGATCTCTTCGGCCCGCAAGAAGGTCGTGGTGACGGAGAGCGACGAAGTGGAAGTGCGCTGGCGCATGAACATGACGGCCTCGTTTGACCACCGCGTGGTGGATGGTGCCGTTGGGGCGCAGTTCATCAACATCGTGCGCACGTATCTGGAAAACCCGATGCGTTTGCTCAGCTAAATCAGCTGGTTGCTAAACCAAAGAAGCCGCCCGGGAGATTTCCCGAGCGGCTTTCTCTTTTTCTGGTTCGTGCCCAGGTTTAGGCGAGTTGTCGGGCAAGGGCGGCGGCCCCCAGAATGCCCGCCGACCGGAGGCGTTGCGCCCGCACAATGCGTGCGTCTTCCATCAGGCTCGGCACCGCGATGTCGCGGGCTTGCATCGTGAGCGCCGGGGCGAAATGAGGCCACGCCTTGGCAATCTGGCCCCCAATGGCCACCACGTCCGGCGCAAAGACATTGATGAGGCTGCCCACGCCGGCGCCCAAGTAGGTGCCGTATTCATCCCAAACGCGGCGGGCCAGCGGGTCACCGGTGTCGGCGGCTTCGGCCACTAGCTTGGGGGTCACCAGGCTGAGGTCGCCCTTCACCCAGTCGTTCATGATGGAGGCCCCGCGTCGCTTCAGCTTGTTCTGGGCGCGCACGGTCAGGCCTTCCGCTTGACCGTAGGCTTCCAGGCTTCCGTAAGCGCCGCTATTGCAAAGCTGGCCCCCCATCGCAATGAGGGTATGGCCGAGTTCGACCCCGCCCTTGTTGCCCCCCACCAGGAGGAGCGGCCCCTTGGCTTGGCCATCCACACTGCCCTGGCCGAGAACCACTCCGCCACCCACACCGGTGCCGAGCGTGAACATGAGCAGGCACTTGGCCTTCCCTTCGCCACTGCCGAATTGGTATTCGCCCAGGGCCGCACAGTTGGCGTCGTTGCCCATCACCACGGGCAGGCCGAGCCGCTGTTCCAGCGGGCCGCGCACGGCTACATGCTGCCAGTAATAGAAAACGCCGTCGCGATATTCGCCAAAATTCGGTGCCCAGCGGACTTCCCCGCTCTCGTTATCCACGTGCCCGGGGATGGCCAAACCCACGGCCCGCACGGGCTCGCCGGCTTCGGCGATGGCGGCTTTCACCACGCTGGCCACGGCATCGAGCGTCGCATCCAGGCCATTTTGAGCCTGACTCGGAGCCGAAATCGGCCGGAGGAGCCCCGGGCGACCATCGGATCGGATGACCTGAGCACGAACATTTGTGCCCCCTAAATCCACGCCGACAACCGCTTGCTGAGACTCCATGACGACCAATTTTAACTTAGATGAGAAATTGCGGTTACAACTAGGCCCGAATAGCGTAAATAACCGTATGCTAGCGACAGATGCTGTGGGGAGCACTGTAATGGACGCTGAAGCACTTAAGACCCTTGGGGGCGCGCTTCAGTCTGAGTTGAGTCGAGTGATTGTGGGCAAGCCGGATTCCGTGAGGGATGCGGTTGTCACTTTGTTCTGTGGTGGCCATTTGTTGGTCGAAGACGTGCCGGGAGTCGGAAAGACGACGCTGGCCAAGGCCCTGGCCCGAGCGCTGGGCGGCGAATTCCGCCGGGTGCAGTTCACGCCGGACTTGCTGCCAAGCGACGTGACGGGCGGCTCAATTTTGAACCGAACGACGAACCAGTTTGAGTTCCAACCGGGGCCGGTGTTCGCGAACGTGGTGCTGGTGGACGAAGTCAACCGCGCGACACCGAAGACCCAATCCGCGCTTTTGGAAGCGATGGAAGAACGCCAGGTGACGGTGGACGGGGTGACCCGGCCGCTGCCCGACCCGTTCATGGTCATCGCCACCCAAAACAACATCGAAATGACGGGGACCTACCCCCTGCCCGAGGCGCAACTGGACCGATTCCTAGCCCGCGTGTCGCTGGGGTACCCGGACCGCAGCAGCGAGGCGGCGATCCTGACCGACCAGCAAACCACGCACCCGCTCCTGACGGTGACAGCCCGCGCGACCCTCGAAGAGGTGTCGGCGGCCCAGGCCGCTGTGCGCAAAATCTTTGTGCACGATAGCGTGAAGGAGTACGTGGTGGACGTGGTGCGCGCCACCCGCGACAACGCGCAATTGGCGCTGGGTTCCTCGCCTCGCGGATCGCTTTACTTGATGCTGGCCGGGCAGGCCCGCGCCGGACTCGAAGGGAGCCCCTTTGTCACTCCCGATCACATCAAATCGGTGGCACCGCTGGTGCTGGGTCACCGCGTGATCGTGCGGGCGGAAGCTCGCGCACGGGGCGCCACCGGGCCGAGCATCATCAATCAAATCATGAGCACGGTCGCAACGCCGACGGCCTTCCGACCTTCGTAACGCCAGGCGCATGAACAGATACGCCAGCATTGCGCTTACGGCGGCCGCGTTCTTCTTGATCGTGATGGCCGTACTGAACGATTCGCCGCCCCTGTTCTACATGGGGACGGCGATGGTGGCCACCTTGCTGGCCGCCCGCCTGCAGGCGTACCTGGCCGTGCGCTACTTGCGATTTGAGCGATTTGCACCCCCGGCGGTGGCCGTGGGGGAGCCCGTCGTCATTGAGATGATTGTGTGGAGCGAGCGGCGCATCAAGCGGCCGTTGGTGACGGTGCGAGACGGCTTGCCGGACAGCTTGCGCCGCCAGGAACTCGCGCCGCCCCTGCCTGTGGCCCCGAGCTACGAGCAGCCCATCCGGACGCGGTACGAGTTTCGGCCGCTCAAGCGCGGGCGCTACCGCTGGAGCCTGGTGAAGGTGGAAGCCAGCGATGCCCTCGGCTTGGTCTACCTGAGCCACAAGCACCGCACCGAACAAGCCGAGTTGACGGTCTACCCCGCCCCGCTGCCCGTAGAAGTGGAACTGAATCCAACCGCTGGGAGCGGCATCGCCGAGGTGGAAGCCGGGCGGGTGCGCGGCTCGGGGCTGGAACCCCACGCCGTGCGCGAATACGTGAGCGGTGATCCGCTCCGCTATATCCACTGGAAGTCGTCCGCGCGGCGCGACACGCTGATGGTCAAGGAATTCGACACCGGCACCAGTGTGAGCCTCGCCATCGTTCTAGACAACCGGAAATCCACCGACGTGATGGACCTGGAGGGCAGTTCACTCGAAACCCTGTGCGGCCACGCGCTGTACCTGGCAGAGAGCTACCTAGAACGCGGGGCCGAAGTGACCTTCCCGCAGTACGAAAAGGTGGCGCGAGGGGAGCATTCCGAACTGCGCGTGCGCCAAGTGCGCGAAGTGCTGGTGGACGTGCAGGACGACCAGATTGAGTCGCTGAGTGCGCAGCTCCTGCGCGTGGCGGCGCCGCTGGCCGAATCCACGACGGTAGTGATCCTACTGGCCGTGGCCGACCCCGATCTGCCGGCCGCCCTCACCCAACTGGCGCACTTGCAACGCGTGGTGCTCACTCTGGATGCGGCGGAGTACGACGACCGTCGCGCTCCGAGTAGCGCTTCGCATCCGGCGTATTTACAAGAACTGGAAAGCGCAGGGGCCCGCGTGGTGCCCGTAGCCCGCCGGAGGCGATCCTCATGAACCGCAGCATTGAGCAAACGAATTGGACGGACTACCTGCTCGCCATTTGCGCGAGTGGATCGGCCGCGTATTCGCTGGGGATGAGCCTTGGGAAGAACGATCTGGCCTCCACGCTGCTCACCATGGTCGTCGTCGCCACGGTCATCGGCGCGCTGGTGGGCCAAGCCGTTAAGAACAGCAAGATTTACACATGGGACGGAGCGCTGGCGGGCGTGACCTGCTTGGCCCTGTTTACGCAGACCTTCCGGATCAACAGCATGCTTCCGGATGAGGGCTTCCCCTTCTCGCTCATCGTCGGCTGTACTTTGACCCTGCTTATTGTCGGAGGAGGCTTGTGGGCGTGGCGTGATGGCACGCTCCTCTTCACCAGCCTGCCGAGCCTGGCCATGTACGGCCTGGTGGGCACGTTTGACACCTATAAGCCGGGCACGTTCCTGTTCTTCATTTACTTGATCTGCACGGCGGTGCTCTACAGCCGCACGCACTACCGAGCCATGGTGATTCGGGCGCGTGAGAGCGGGGTGGAAGAACCCCACCTGCTGCACCGCGACGCCTGGCGATGGATGGCGGGCTCTGGGTGGGCGTTTGCCTCGGCGGGGGCCATCATTGTGCTCAGCATCATCGGGGGTCCGCTGGTGCGCACCACCGTGCGGACGATCGTGCCCGATCCGCCGCTGCAAGGGGCTTCACGCATTCAGCCGCCCCAACCCCGCAACCAGACTGGAGCCAACCCCACCCCCAGTGATGTCCGCGTGGGCACGGGGCCGGTCGAGCTGACCGACGGTGAGATGTTTGAGGTGAGCAAGAACGCGGGGATGTACTTGCGCATCTCGACCTACGACAACTACACGGGCGCGGGGTGGCAACTGGACCGCACGACATGGATCAAACCGAGTTACTCGGTGGACCAAAGCGGGCCTCCCTCGAACCTCACCGGACCCACCGGCGGCCTGATGGGCTACCAACCCAACGGCGTCCCGCCCTTGGAGCCGATTGAAAACCCCGTATTGAACCGCGTTGTCATCCGCCGGATTGAACAGCAGACGGCGATGCTGCCCAGCCCGGGCCCGGTGGCCGAAGTGGATGGCGACAGCATGCGGGCGACGTGGTTCCCCACGGGCCAAGTGGCGATCATCCCTCGCGATGGACCGGCATCACAAGTGTCATTCTCGTCGGTTTTGGTGCGAGCTCGGGAGACGGATCGCCCCTCTGTGGACCCGATCAAGCGGTTCTCGCGGAACGAATTGCAGAATTTGCTGACGACTCCCTTGCCGGGCGAAGACCTCCGGCGCATCAACAGCAATGGCGTAAACAACGCGGCCGTTTCGGCTCGCACGCAAGAGTGGGTGCGCGAGACGATTGCCGGCGCGGAGACGGACTGGGAAAAGGCCGAGCAACTACGCGCCCGGATTGCCCAGACCATTCGCTATAACACGCAGGCCGAAGCCGTGCCCCGGGGCATGAACGCCGTGGACCATGCGCTGTTTGGCAAGAAGGAAGGCTACTGTGACCTCTTTGCCACCACGATGACCGTGGCGGCCCGGGAAGCGGGCTTGACGGCACGCTACGTGACGGGCTTCGTGCTGGATACCCCCGAGGTGACCGACGACAACTTCATCGTGGTGCGCGAGCGCATGAGCCACGCCTGGAGCGAGGTCTACTTTGACGGTGTGGGCTGGGTGCCCTTTGATGCCACGATGGGGGCCACGGTGGCGCCCGGCGGAAGCCGCTACGACCGCGACACCGATCCGTTCGCCGCCTTCAAGTCCGCGCAAGCGCGTCAGGTTTACCAAGGCTTGGCGGGGCTGCTCGTCCTAGGCGGGCTGGTCTTTGCCTTCCGCAATTTCCGGTACCAAGCGAAGGACCGCAAGGTGATGCGCGATGTGGCGAGCTTGGAGCGATCGCACCGCCGGTTTGTGGATAGCGTGGAGCGGTACACCAAGGCCACCAAGAAGTTCAGCGAGACGACGCCGGAATTCTTGCAGCACCAGCGGAACGCACTGGGCGAGTTCTTTGGGCCGGCCAGCGGGATTGCGCAGCAGTTCGACTACGCCTTCTTTGCCCCGTCGGGCCTGGATGCGGAGGCGAAGGACCGGCTTGACCAGCAAATCAAACAACTCGGACGCGAGATGAGCCAACATCGAAAACGATGAGTAAGGACATCGTGGCGCGGGCGCTCGCCCACCGGGTGGTCCTCATCTGCGGGGATGAGGAGGTGTTGCGCACGGACGCCTGGCGCCGCATCCTCGCGGAGCTCAAAGATGACGATGGGTTTGACCGGGAGCTGTTTACGGCGGACAAGTCGAAGCCCGGGGACTGGTTGGGTTCGGCCAGCCAGATTCCCTTCTTGGCGGCCCGCCGCACCGTGCTGGTGAGGCATTTGCTGCGCAAGAGCCCGCAAGATGCCAGTCGCACGCGCTACGACGACAAACACCCGGCCGTGATGGCCTTGGCCCAGGTGCCCGAAACCGGATTTGTCCTGCTGATGGCGGACGATGAGGGCGGAGACCGCGAGAAACGCGACCAAGCCGCCAAATACGCCGAGCAGTGGACCAAAGTGGTCACGGCCGCGAAGGGGTTGGTGCTGGAGTTCAAATCGAACCCGAGCGAGACGGTGCGAAGCGTGATGCAAGCCGCCGATGCCGCCGACAAGACCATCAAGCGCGATGCCGCGATGCTGCTGGCCGAGATGGTGGGGGGCAAGCTCGCCCGAGCGTTGGCGGAACTGGAAAAGTGCGTCCTCTACGTGGGCGATGACCCCGTGATTTCTACGGACGTAGTGAAGCGCGTCGTCATCGCCGAATCGGACTACAAAGCGCACCAACTGGTGCAGGCGATTACCACCGGCCACACCAGCGACGCGATGCTGCACCTGCGGCAACTGGTAGCCGAAGAAGGCCGCAACGCCACCGGCATTGTGAGCTACTTGGCGATGATTTTTAAGTCGGCGTGGCAGGCCCGCCTGGGGCTGGAGATGAACCAACGCAATGGAGGCCGGTTCTCCGCAGAGTTTGTGGATCTGCTGCCGGATCCTGGGCTGCACAAGGAACCGGATTGGAAGCAACGCAGCGCCTTCCAGGTCGCGAGAGATTGGAACCGAGAGGGGCTGAGCGAAGCGATGCGCGTGCTACTCGATGCGGATTGCCGACTGAAAGGCTTGCGGCCTGGTCAGAGCGTGCCCGACACTCTCGAGACCATGGTTCTCCAGCTTTCGCGGATCGCGAAAGGCCACCACAGCGGCGTCCCTAGCCTAGGGGATGCGCGAGAGCCGCTCCTCAAATTCTAAGGGCAAGAACTCCTGCCGATAGGTGCTGAGGGCGAAGCGGTCGGTCATGCCCGCCACATAGTCCAGCGCGCCCTGCACGCCGGTGAAGCCTTCGGGCATCGTGCCCTTGGTGGCGAAATGGATAAGGAGGGAGCGCACCACAAACTCGGCCTTGTCCACGTCCTGGTTCTGCATTGAACTGAGATAGACATTCTCAAACATCCACTCTTTGAGGTCGTTCATAAGCTGAAGCATAGTCGGCGAGAGGCGTATCGCCGGTTGATCCAAGGAGTGCGTGATGACGTCGGTCACCATGCGCTCGATGCGCGCACCATGGGTGGAGCCGAGGTCCGCAAAGACCTCCGGGATGCTAGTGATGACGCCACTCCGGAACGCGTCGTCGAGGTCGTGATTGAGGTACGCGATGCGGTCACTGATGCGCACCACGGCGGCTTCGAGGGTGCTGACCGGTTCCCCGTCGTGGGCGCTGAGGTCCGCGCGACCCTTGCTGTGCCCGCCGATGCCGCGCCGGGTTTCGGCGGTGAGATTGAGAGGAGTGAGGATATCCACGACCCGGAGCGAGTGCTCAGAGTGATGGAAGTGCGAGGGGCCACCGGGGGGCACGGACGGGTCTTTGAGGGCTTCGTCGAGGGCACGCTCGCCCGCGTGGCCGAACGGGGGATGACCGACATCGTGGCCCAGGGCAATGGCTTCGGTGAGGTCTTCGTTGAGGCGCAGCACCCGGCTGAGGGTGCGCGCAATCTGGGCCACTTCGAGCGTGTGGGTCAGGCGGGTGCGGTAGTGGTCTCCCACCGGGGCGATGAAAACCTGCGTCTTGTGCTTGAGGCGTCGGAACGGCTTGCTGTGGAGAATCCGATCCCGGTCCTTCATAAAGGCCGTGCGGACGGCATCCAGGGGTTCGGGGCGCGCCCGGCCCTCACTCTCGCAGGCAAGGGCGGCGTAGGGCGAGAGCGATTGCCGCTCCCGCTCTTCCAGCATCGTGCGCAAGTCCGACATCGCCGCTTATTCAGACGGCGGCAAGGCAGCGTGGGCTTCCAGAATCTGCACCGCGTTGAGGGCGGCGCCCTTGCGGAGTTGGTCCCCGCTCAACATCAGGTTAAAGCCCCGCGCGTCGTCGGGGTCGCGGCGGAACCGCCCCACCAAGACCTCGTCCCCCCGGCTGGAATCCACCGGCATCGGGAAATGGTTGTTGGTTCGGTCATCCACCACGCGCACCCCTGGGAAGGCCGCGCAAAGTTTGCTCACCTGCGCCTCCGTAGGGGCTTGGTCGCGGAAGGTGATGTAGACGGTCTCGGTGTGGGCGCGCAGCACCGGCACGCGGACGCAAGTGACATTGAGCTGAAGGTCCGGGGCCTCCATGATCTTGCGGGCCTCGGCGCGGACTTTGCTCTCTTCCCCGTTCCAGCCGGTTTCGTCAATCGTCGTGTTGTGGCTGAAAAGATTAAAGGCGTACGGGTGCGGCATGATGCGTGGCACCACGGGCTCATGGTTGATGAAGGCCTGGGTTTGCTCCAGGAGCTCTTCCATGGCAGCGGCCCCCGCCCCGCTCGCGCTCTGGTAGGTGCTGACAATCACCCGCTCGATGGGGAAAGCCCGATGGATGGGGGTGAGGGCCATCACCAGCAGGATGGCGGTGCAGTTCCCCACCGGATACAGGGTTTGCTGACGCGTGATGAGGTGACCATTGACCTCCGGCACCACGAGCGGCACCCCGGGCTCCATCCGGAAGGCGCTGGAGTTATCAATGACAACCGCGCCGGCGGCCTGGGCCGGCCCGGCCAGCGACAGGCTGGGGCCGCTCCCGGCACTGAGGAGCACGTAATCCAGATTGGCCAGGGCTTCGGGGCGTGCGGTTTGAACTTCGATTTCTTCGCCTCGAAACTTCAGCTTTGTCCCGGCCGAACGCGCGGAGGCCAGCAAACGTAGCTCAGTGAGGGGGAGTTGGCGCTCCGCCAGGATATCCATGATCTCACGACCGACGGCCCCCGTCGCGCCCACAATGCCAATCCGCATGCCCGCATGGGTACCCGAGTTGGCCTGGGCAGGCGGGGCCTGTGTAGGGCTCGTGACTTGTATTTTCGATGATATGAGTGATATAAGACCTCTAAAGGCCAAAGGGGGCGAGCAAAAATGGCGCAATCAAAGAACTTATCGCTAGGCAGGAGGCAAAGCCTCGATCGAGAGTGGTCACGAGAACTCCTCTTTGAAAGTGCCAATCTTCGCGCCTATCGAGGGCACTGCGATCTCTCGCAACCCGTTTCGCGGAAGTTCTCTGTGGCCAGCGACCAAGGCTGGTTGGCCCTTTGCACCGAAGGCTGCCTGATCGCACAATCGCCCCGCTCCGACGAACGTTGTCTGGTGGGTTCGCGTTCCGGATTCTTGGTCTTTGGGGGGCTCTCCGGGCAGGTCGTTTACGGTCGCGGATTGCAGGATTGGATCGAGATTGAGTGGGACACCGACCGCTTGCGACCCCTTCGAGATTGGCTGCGCGGACGGGAATACGCCAACCCCGAAGGACGCATCATGATCTCGGGCGGACTGGATTCCCCGACTTCCACAACGGGCAATGCCCTCGACCGGCTGCAACTTGCCTTGCGCACGCCGAGCGAGGGGACGGAGCCGCTCCTGATCGGGGCCCTTTACGAGTTAAGCGCCACCCTTTGCTGCCACGCCAACCGCACGATCCTGGGCGAGCCCGAAGGAGAGTTACCGGACGCTATAGCCAATCTTATACGGTTTGTGCGAACAGATCCGGCGCGATCTTGGTCGCTCCGCGATGCCGCCCACGAGATTGGCTACTCGCCTTTCCACCTCAGCCGGACGTTCCGCGCTTCGATGCCCTATGGCTTCCCGGAATACGTTGAACGGTGCCGTACCGAAGTCGCCTGCCACCAAGTGCTGGGCACGGGGGATTCGGTCGAGAAGATTGCCCTCGACAAGGGGTTTGGGTCGGCGCAGGCGATGCGCGATGCCTTCCGCCGGCACTTCGGCTTGCTGCCTAACGAAATCCGGACGCTCGGCGTTTACACGGTTTAGCCCGCGCCAAGGTTAAGGAGTTGGGCGGCCCGCTCCATGTCCTTGTCGCCGCGCCCGCTCAGATTCACCACAATGCGGCTGCCAGGCTCAAAGCGGCCCGGCCGGAACAGGGGAACGAAAGCGTGGGCCGTCTCGAACGCCGGGATGATCCCTTCGAGGCGCGCGAGGTCGCTAAACGCCTTGAGAACATCCGCATCGTCGGCGGCTTCGTACTGCACTCGGCCCTGATCCTTGAGATAGGAGTGCTCCGCGCCAACGCCCGGGTAGTCGAGCCCGGCGGATATGGAATGAGTGGGGACCACCTGGCCGTCGGCGTCTTGCATCATGTAGCTGTAGCTGCCGTGCAACACGCCCGGGCTACCCGCCGTGAGGGGCGCGGCGTGCTGGCCAGAGGCCACGCCTTCCCCGCCCGCTTCGACGCCCACCAGCTTCACGCTGGGGTCATTCAGGAAGCCATAGAAAAAGCCAATCGCGTTGCTGCCACCGCCCACGCAGGCGATGCCGTAGTCGGGCAGGGTTTGGTAGCGATCCAGGTACTGGCGGCGCGTTTCCTCGCCGATCACGCGGTGGAACTCGCGCACCATGTGCGGGTACGGATGCGGCCCGGCGGCGGTGCCGATGATGTAGTGGGTGGTGCGGACATTGCTCACCCAGTCGCGCATGGCTTCGTTGAGGGCGTCCTTGAGGGTGCGCGTGCCGCTGGTGACGGGGATGACCCGCGCCCCCATAAGTTGCATGCGGAACACGTTGAGGCGTTGACGCACGGTGTCCTCTTCGCCCATGTAGACATCGCATTCCAGACCGAAGAGCGCGCAAACGGTCGCGGTGGCCACGCCGTGCTGCCCGGCGCCGGTCTCGGCGATGATGCGCTTCTTACCCATGCGAAGGGCGAGCAAGGCTTGGCCGAGCGCGTTGTTGATCTTGTGCGCGCCCGTGTGGTTCAGGTCTTCGCGCTTGGCGCACACATGGTAGCCGGTCAGCTCACTGAGTCGAGCAAGGTGGGTGAGGGGCGTTTCGCGGCCGACAAACTCGGCCAGCAATCGGTGGTATTCCGCAACGAAGCTGGGATCCGCCCACGCATTGGCAAACTCTTGGTCCAGCTCATCCAGGGCCGGCACCAAAGTTTCCGGTACGTATCGCCCTCCGTAGGCACCAAATCTCCCCAGTTCACTCAACCTCTAAAATCTCCGTAAAGGATTCTACGTTCTCTCGTTCATGTTAGGCGCGGGATGGGCCCGGGCCACCATGAGGGTGGCCGTGGACAAAAGTCCGGGCAACATGAACAGATTTAACAACGGAATGTAGGCAAACGCCCCCGCCACCAGCACAAAGGGGAATGCCCCGGGCAAACGAAAAGCGGCGACAAGCTGACGAGGAAACAGAACTCGGCGACGGCCAAAGGCCGGCGAGGATAGATCGCAAAGGGCCAGACACCCGGCGATGAAGGCCGCCAAGATCCCCGCCAGAATCCAACTCACCGAGAGCGCGATGAGACTAACGAAGATGGCGAAGGTGATTCGCATAGCGATCTCTAGACCCGTGCGGCTGAGCGAGACGGTGGCCTCGGGTACTGCGCCGAACTTGATGACCTCGATCCGCTTCGTCATGTGATCCCAAATGGGAGCGGCAATGCTGGTGGCACTCCCCAGGTAGATGGCCTGCGAGACAAAGAGCAGTGCCATCGCCACCAGAACCCGGCCTAAGAGGGTCGCATCAAACTGGCCACCCAACCGCTCGATGGCGCTACCGATGAGGTGCGCCACCCATCCGCCCAGCAGCCACACGGCCAGCACGTAAATCAGTACAAAAGCGACGAACCCCAGCACCATCGGTAGGATCGCGAGCGAACGGAGTTCCCGGTTGCCGAGCACCAGCGAGAACCCTTCACGGAACGGGGGCATGTCTTCACTATGCGTCCACCGACCGGTAAGGTTGCAAGCCCAGGTGAAAACACCCCATCTGCACGAGGCAGATGAGGTGTTCAGTGGTCTCTGATTGGCGTGCGGAGAACTAGTAGCGCGGCGGACTGTCGCTGGTGCGCTTGATGGCGTAGAACACGCCGCCCACCACGGCCGCACCGCCGATGAACAGCAACCAACCGCCCCACGGGCTTCGGTTTTCGCGTTCGGCGGCTTTCTTCAGCACGTCCTCGGCGTCCTTGCGATTGCGAGCGGCATCGCTCGCGCTGAGGGCGTCTTCGGCCTTCGATTGGTGGTCGAACTTGGCTTCAGCGTCGCGTTCGGTGTCTTCTTCCACCACGCCCACTTCGTCAAAGCTGCCGTTGAGCTTCTCCTGCTGTTCACCCAGTTGGGCTTCCGATTGTTCACCGTGGAACGTCGAGCCCTTAGGCTTGTCTTCGATGAAGCCGAAGGCCGTCACCGCGAGCATCGCCGCCAGGGCCACGAGCCAGGGTTTGAGGTTCATTCCTTTCATTTCTTTCCTTAGAATCCCTTGCGGATGAATCCGCGATCTTGCCAGGTGCTGCGCAGCATCGTTGGGCTACGCGGCAAGTTGAGGTCAATGAGCGGTTTTCGCTCGGGTCCTCGTTCTCGAATTCGCGTGTCGTAGTTCATGCGGATCGGGGTGGACCAGGTGACAATGGCTTCGTCGCGGGCAATAAGCGTGCCGTTGACGGTCATGCCGCCGCCGCTGGTGCCGACGTTCCCTCCACCGCAGAAGTTGGTGTAGATGACGGCGTCAATCTGGTTCACACCTTCAGCCGCTCCGTTGATGATCGCGTCCGAGATCACCGACTGATACTTGCGGCGACCCGTGGAGTCAATCTCCATGGCGTTGAACGGCGGGATGTAGTTCCCTTCTTCGTCGTACCGACCCTTGGTGAAGGGCGGCTGCATGTAGTACAGCGGGTACGGGTTGGAGAACGTCACCGGGTTGCCCATGATGACCGAGCCGCGTGCCGCAAGGCCAAGCATGTCCTTCTTCTCGTTGTTGTTCTCGATGGTGGACATACTCGCGCCGGTGAAGTCCGGCGGGTTCAGATATCGAACCGAACCAATGACGTGGACATTACGGCCCGTGTAGATGGTGCCTCGGCCGCTGACCGTGCCTTTAATGGCCACGTCTTGCGTGAACACCACCGGGCCGTGGATGCGAATGGGGCGCGTGGCGGTGCCGACGAGCAATGCCGATCCCGTATAGACGCCGTTGGTGGTGAGTCGAACCCAACGGGCCGCCAGCGGGCCAGCCCCGTCCGGGTCTTGCCAGACGTCGAGGTACGCGCCACTGTAATTCACATTGGGCGTGCCATCGCCATTGAAGGGATTGGCCGAACCCGCATTGCCCAGGTAGTTGGGGTTCGCGGTGCCATCGCCAAAGGTGGCCTTATCATCCTGATAGGTGTTGGCCATCGTCTGGTAGCGGCTGATATCGCTGAGGTCCGGCATTACCAGTTCTTCGGTCGGTTCGGTATCCAGGGTGCCGACCGTGGGAGTCGCCCCCGTGGAGTTGCGAACCCAGCTCTTGGCCCCGGTCGAGTCCATAGCGGCGGCCCCGAAGACGCGATTCGATTGGATTTGGGCTTCGGAGAAGAAGACCAGATCGCGCCACTTTTCGAATTCCTCGCTCCCGATCGCGCCGTGGATAGCCGGGTTGTAGGCCTGGCGCATCCGGGTTCGGTGCGGGGTACCCCCAGCCGCAACCGTGGCCGAATACGATGCATCCGTCTGCTTGACTGGCAGATTGTTCACGAGACCAGCGGCCGGCGGATCGAGCTTCGTGTTCACCGAGGCGATCATGCTGCCATTGATGGTGCCCGTCCCGGTGATGAAGTCAAAGTTCCCGTTGGCGCGCATGTCGCCATTCACCAGGAGCGTATTGGCATTGAAGCCGCTCATCCAACCGTAGTTGTTGATGAAATAGGTGTAGTCAAAGATGCCGCTTCGCGCCAGCTCGTAGTTGGCCGTCACGTCCACCGTCATGCTCGATTCATTGGCGTCCAACGACCCGTTGTTGTTGGTATCGAGCCAACCCACGGAACGTACGGTAACAATGCGGCGATAGGGGTCAGCAGCCGGGGTGGTGTAGCCGATCACGGCCGAGGCGTAGCGCCCGACCCCGGAAACATCGTCCGTCACCGCAAGCATAGGGGTCGCTTCGCTGGCCCCCGCGAGCGTGCTATCCATGTCATCGAAGAGCTGGGTTTGCTTAAAGGGGATCCACAAGCTGAGCAGCACATCCTGCACACCCGCTTCGCACAAGTGCGAGGCTTGCACTTCGGCGGTGGTGGCGCGACTGTCGCGAATGCTCTGGGTGGCCCATTCGAGGTACGTGACGCTCGAGACGCTCAGGATCATCATGATCCCAAACGTGGTGACCAGCGCGTTCCCACGCTGCTTGCTCCGACGCGAACGTCCTTTCAGAATTGGTAGTTTGAGTCTCATCTCGTGAGTTGCGGAATGTTCCGGAGGTAGATGGTCTCGCGTTGCCGCCCCAGGGCATTGACCGATGCGTCGTTGTTGGTTTGGGTCACCACCTTGATGGTGAGTTGCCGGGTTATCGCCCCCGGGCCGGGCGTGAAAATGTCGTAGGCCGCATCTGTGCCGCCAATGTCAGTGGGCATCACGTTTCGAGCCAATACGCGGGTGTTGGCCCCTTCGACCAGTTCAATGGTCTCGTCGCCGGCGTTGTATTGAATCCGCCGGGTCACGCCATCCCAGACGGCAGGCACCGTGAAGTTGCCGCCGGCATCGGTGTCCGGCATGCGGAATTCCACGCTCATGCCATCGCCCGCGACGGTCACGGCCATGGCCTGACGAAGCTGGTCGCTGATGGCGCGCACGGCCTGGCGGCTTTGGGTTTCGGCGACAATGCGCTCGCTTCCCCGCAGCCAGTTCTCCATGCCGCTGAGGTAAATGGAGATGCCGCCAAAGATGACCATCGTGCTGAGGATGCTGGCGACCATCACCTCGACGAGGGTGAGACCTCGCCGACGATTAAATTTCATGCGGGCCGTTCTCATAGGTTGCCCACCATGCTGGCGACGACGACTTCGCGGTTCAGGTCACGTTCCCGCCAAGTCACACGTACGGTGACGCGTCGGAGGTCGAATCGAACTTGCTGCACGGTCACCGTGCCGGCACCATCCGGGAGCACGTCCCCGGGGCTGTCGAATTCACCGTTGTCAACATCGGTCCATTCCCAGGTATCGGCGGCGCTGGGGGTCGCACTATCTGTGAGGCCATTCGCAAACATCTGGGCGCCTGTAAGATTCGCGAATCCGCGACTCTTCAGGCTTTCCATCTGCTTTTGGGCCAGCGCAGTGGCCTGGTTGTTGAGGTTGGCCTTAGCCCGGCTGGTGTTTGCCGTGGGCATCGTGGCCGCAAAAATTAACGCGCACGAAAGGACCAGGAAGGACGCGATCATGATCTCGATGAGGGTGTGACCGCTGGTTCGGGGTTTAGCTTGAGAGCGCATTTTCATTCTCGGCGTTCAAAAAGTCAGATACGGGCGGGGGCAAATGCCACCCGCCCGTATGAATTGTTGGTTGAAGAAGCCTGGCTTTAGAGGCCGGACTTGTCGGTGCGCCAGGTGGCAGCGTCGCGACCGCGGAACGTAGCGTCCGTACCGATCGTCGTTTCGTTGGCCATGGCCCCGGTCACAGGCCAGGTCACCGGCCAGTTCTTCATGTAATCCGACATGGTCGCGCAGTCGTCGCCGACCGCAAGGCCTTCGTTCATCGCGCACTGCTCCTTGGCAGCTTCGATCTGCTCCAGGTTGGCGATGATCGTTTGGGCGCGGCTGTTCTGGCGAGCCGTGATGAAGTTCGGCACTGCAATCGCAAGCAGGATGCCAATGATCAGCACGACAATCATGATTTCAACCAGCGTAAAGCCTTTCTTCTTGTTTCGCTTCATGGTGTTAAGTGGGTCTCCGTTCTTGTCCGTCCGCTCCGGCGAGGGGGAACATGGGGGGAATTCCACGCTGCCCGCACCCCTTCATTAAGCAAAATTGCGGGGATTCATCGTTTTTAAATCAAATCGCCCTGTTCCGGGGGGAACAGGGCGGCTTGTGCGACGGGCTCCGTCGGGCTTAAAGGCCGGACTTATCGGTGCGCCAGGTCGCGGCATCACGGCCACGGAAGGTGGACGGAGTGCCAATGGTCGTTTCATTGGCAGCGGCTCCGGTCACGGGCCAGGTGGCCGGCCAATTGCGGAGATAGGCCGCCATTGTGCTGCAGTCATCGCCGACCGCGAGACCTTCATCCATAGCGCACTGCTCCTTTGCCGCGTCAATCTTTTCGAGAGTGGCGACAATCGTTTGCGCACGGCTGTTCTGTCGGGCCGTGATGAAGTTCGGGACGGCAATTGCCAACAGGATCCCGATGATCAGCACAACGATCATGATTTCAACCAAGGTAAAGCCCTTCTTGCGTCGACTTCGCTTATACATAGTAACTCCTAAGAGGTCTAGCACCCCTTATTGGCACCAGGTTGGCTATTCCACGTGTGGCTGGGGTTTGCCCTCGTAAGATTACGGGGGTATGGGTTGTTCACGAAAAAAACATCCCCCCGCGAGGGAGGGATGTTGTTCGCCGGCCTGGATGAACCAGGTGAGACTCTTTAGAGACCGGACTTGTCGGTGCGCCAGGTGGCAGCGTCGCGACCGCGGAACGTAGCGTCCGTACCGATCGTCGTTTCGTTGGCCATGGCCCCGGTCACAGGCCAGGTCACCGGCCAGTTCTTCATGTAATCCGACATGGTCGCACAGTCGTCGCCGACCGCAAGGCCTTCGTTCATCGCGCACTGCTCCTTGGCAGCTTCGATCTGCTCCAGGTTGGCGATGATCGTCTGCGCGCGGCTGTTCTGGCGGGCCGTGATGAAGTTCGGCACTGCAATCGCGAGCAGGATGCCGATGATCAGCACGACAATCATGATTTCGACGAGGGTAAAGCCCTTGTTCTTCTTGTTCGTCATGGTCTTCTTCCGGTCCGTTCGGTACCGGCCTACCCTAGTGGTCGGTAACTGTACGGGAAATCCTAACGGGACGCTCGAAACATTGGGTCGCCACTGGTAGTCTGAAGGAATATGAAGCAGTCAACGGCATTCCTCGCTTGCGTCGTGGTCATGAGCCCGGCCTTAGCGTCGGCGGATCCGTTCCGCCCGAGCATGGCGGACCAGGTGAAGCTGGGCGCAGATGAAGCCGCGCGCATCCGGAAGGAGGAACCGATCCTGAAGGCCACGGACCCCCGCGTGATTGAACTGCGCAAGATTGGTGCGGAACTCGTTGCCGCCATCCCCCCCAATAGCATGCGGGGCAAGCCCTGGAGCTACACCTTCGACATCATTGACAAGAAGGAAGTGAACGCCTTTGCGCTACCGGGCGGCCCGATCTTCTTTTACAGCGGCATCCTGGACAAGATGACCACCAAGGACCAGATTGCGGGTGTGGTGGGGCACGAAATTGTGCACGTGCTGAACCAGCACTGGGCTAGCCAGTATGCGGACAACACCAAGCGCCGCCTCGGCATCCTCGCGGTACTGACGATCCTGAACGCCGGTGACACAGTGTTCGACCTCGCGAGTGTAGGCGACGCCCTCTACAGCCTCGGTTACAGCCGCAAGCACGAAACCGAGAGCGATAAGGTGGGCTTCGACATCATGATGCGTGCGGGCTACAACCCCAACGGTATGGCCGAAACCTTTGAAATGCTGGCCAAAGAAGGCAGCGGTGGCGGACCGGAATGGGCCCGCACCCACCCGGATGCCAACAAGCGGGTGGCTTCCATTCGCGAGATGATCAAGAAAGAAACCCGGCCCCTACCGCCCGTGCGCGCCCGCGACGCCAAGTCCATTGCGGCCGGCACCACGGCCAGCCCCGGCGAGCGCCTGCCCGGCAAGGGCGGCGGAACTACGCTTGGACCGGCCGGAACTCGGGGTTTGCTTCATCCCGGGCTAAGCTGCGGATGCTGACGTGACGGGCGAGGTCTCCGGCTACCTGCCGGAAGGCCTGCGCCTGCGGGCTGTTCGGGTCGGCCACGACACTGGGAATCCCTTGGTCGGCGGCGGCCCCCACGCCCGGATCGAGGGGAATGCTCCCGAGGAACGGCACCTGAAGCTGCTTGGCGAGTTCATCGCCACGCAAACCGGCAAAGATCCGCGAGACCGTACCGCACGTCGGGCAACTGTAGGTGGCCATATTTTCCACCACGCCCAGGATGGGCGAATTGAGGCGCCGGAAAAGCCCCGCCGCCTTACCCGCGATGTTGGCGGCCACGTTGTGCGGCGTGGTGACAAGCAAGACACCGGTGAGAGGCACAAGCTGCGCCAGGCTCATGGGGGCGTCGCCCGTGCCGGGGGGCAGGTCGACGAGCAGGTAATCCAGGTTGCCCCAGGCCACGTCGGAGAGAAGTTGCTTCACCGTTCCGGCCACCATGGGGCCGCGCCAGAGCACCGCCTGGCCATCTTCCAGCAGGTAACCCAGCGACATCATGGAGACACCAAACCGCGTAATGGGAATGATGCGCTCGTCTTGAGTGAGCGGGCGTTCGGCGTGGGTGCCGGTCATCAGGGGGATGCTGGGGCCGTAAACATCGGCATCCAGGATGCCCACGCGGGCACCGGTTTGCGCCAGGGCCACCGCGAGGTTGAGGGTGACGGTGCTCTTCCCCACCCCGCCCTTGCCGCTGGCCACGGCGATGATCTGCTTGACGCCGGGAACAAGGTTCTCGGCCTGCGGCCCGCGTTCGCGCACGCGCGCCGTCATAGTGACTTGCACGCCCGTGACGCCCGGCAGGTCGCGGACCACCGTTTCGCACTGGGCTTGCAGCTCTTCGCGCACGGGGCAGGCCGGGGTGGTCAGTTCGACCGTAAAGCTCACGAGGCCCTCCGCACTGATTTCGACATCCTTCACAAAACCCAGCGCCACGATGTCGCGGTGGAGGTCGGGGTCCTTGACCAGGCGCAAGGCGTTTAGCACGGCCTCGGCGTTCGGCAGACTCATGCTCATGAGCCTACCGGGACGCACCGGCAAGCGAGGGGCCAACTTGGGACGGGGAGACGGGCCAGAAATGAAGAGGGCCCCGCGATGTCGCGGAGCCCTTTCGGTTTGAACGTAGACCACAACCTGCTGCGATTCAGGTTATGCCAATTCAATCTGCAAGTCTTTGGCCAAATGGGCGCGCGCCCTAAATAACCAGCTTTTTACGGTGCCTTCCGGCGCACCCGTGGCCACAGCGATGTCCCCTACGGCCATCTGCTGCTCGTGCCGCATCCGGATGATTTCGCGGTAGCGGGCCGGCAGCCGGTTGATCGCTTCCTGGATCGACCGAGCGCTCTGCCGAGCTTCCACCGAATCCTCCACCGAGTCGCCGGTGTCGGCCAGGATGTGCTCGAAGTTCTCCAGCGGCTCGCCGATGCGCTTGCGCTGCCGCACGATATCAATGCAGCAGTTCGAGCAGATGCGCATGAGCCAAGGAAGAATCGCTCGATTGGCATCGAAGCCACTCAAGGCGCGATACGCCTTGACGAACGTCTCCTGGCTGGCATCCTCCGCATCCTCGTGGTTGCGCAGCAGGCGTAGGGCATGACCCCGAACCGCCTGACCATGCAGGTCCATGAGCATCTCGAATGCCAACTCGTCCCCTCGTTGGGCGCGACCCACCAAATGGCTCTCCCACGTTTCCACCCGCGCTGCGGGCCAAATCGTACGCGAACTGCGTCGTTCCACACTTTCAACATAAGGGACAAAACGGGGGTCCTGGGTCAAAACGAGGATGAGAATCCCAAAAATTGGGTCCATTTCATCGGCCCAGGTTCCGTGGTCCTACGTTCAGGGCCCCAAAACCCCGGCAAGAACCCCAAGAAAACCCCGCAGAAAACCTTGGTGAATTTCTTTGAGAAGCCTTCCGACCATATGTTTCTATGGGGACGAAGCGAGTTGCTTGCTTCTTGGGGCTCATACTGCCCTTCGCCTTTCTGGCCTTTGTCGGCATTCGCGGACGACTGGCCGAAAGCGACTACCAGGTCGTGGAGTACGGCAACATGAATGCCAACCGACTCTACGCCTACGGTCCCTATGTCAAGGCCGCGCAGATGCTGGCCCTCCGCCCGGCAAGCCAGGTCACGGACGAGCAGCTGACGATCCAAGCCCAAGCGTGGGTGGATGCCTACGCCGATGGCGACCTTGAGGACGTGCTACCCGCTCGGCTCTCAGATATTGGCGAAACCGGACCCAAGCAAGAAATTCTCCGCGCGCGGGCCGTGTTGGCACGTCGCATTGAGAGCCGCATGATTGATGCGACCCGGCGGAAAGACTACGCCGCCGCGAGCCACTGGGCCGTGCTGATGCTTCGACTCGGAGAAGTCGGCAAGTACAGCGATTTCGTGCATATGGGCGAATCGGGGCTGTACCAGATCAGTGCCATGCGCGTGGCCGAAGACATCGCTCCGTACCTCAATGAATCCGAGCGCACGGTTCTCTACGATGCGATGCAAGACTCCAAAGGCAACCAGGATTCACTACGCCGGCTGTGGAACCATATGGAACTGCTGGGTGCGCATGAGCTCCGCGAGCGTGACGGCGATTGGCGTCCGGTGATTGCCCAGGCCAAGACCCGTGCGCACAAGGACGTGACCACCAGCATTTCGAAGTGGGCGTACATTGCGTTTGTGCCGCACAAAAAGATGGACCTCTATACGCAAGTCAATCTGAGCCTGATCACCTACGATCGGTGTCAGACTCAGATGAAGAAGTCCGAAGCGGCGCTACTCGGTGAGCAGGAACACGTCGCTCACGTTATCACTCAACGCAAGCCCCTGAATTCGTAGCTTCTTGACCATCGTTTCCAGGTTGTCCTGTTCGTCCAGGGTCCACTTGAACGTGCGTTCGCTGGTGGGGTTCGCGACTTCAATCGCAATGCCCTGGTGGTTACTGATGGCCGTGGCGAGTTCCAGAATGCTGCCTTCGCCTTCCTGAGTCTTCACCAGCGTTTGCCCCGGCATCACGATGTAGCGGTCGGCCAGCGCGTCGTTAGTGAAATCGAACCAGAAGCCTTGAGCCTCCGGCTTGGCATTGGTGAAAGCTTGGCGCAGAGTCTTCGCTCCGACATCGAACGTTTGCTCTACCGGACCTTCCAGGCCGTCACGCACTTCAAGCTTGTCTTCCTTCGGGCTTTGCAGCACGATAGAGAGCTCGGTTTCCACCATTCGGAATTCGGAACGCGTGGGAATGGTGCTGCCACCCAGCATGTTGGCTTGCGAGGCATTGCTTCCGCCGCCGCGATTGAGCGAAATCAGGATCACGGGAATCAACACTACGGCCGCTGCCACCCCGTAACCGAGGGGACTGCGGAACAGCTCGATGAGGTTAAACCGCCGAGGGGCCGGGGCGGCGGTCTCCAAAGATTCGGTGATGCGGCGGCTGAGTTCTAAAGGGACTTCGATGACCTCATCGCGGCCCCCTTCCAGTGCCATCAGGATGGCGCAGAACTGATCATAGTCCTTGCGCAGGTTGGCGTCTTGGCGCAGAGCCCGTTCAAATTGCTCCCGCAGGCCCGCCTCTAAGGTGCCCTCTCGATATTCAGAAAAAAGGTCTCGCGCTTGTTGCGAATTCATTTGGCCTCCGCTTGTTTGGTGTGACTCACCTATTCTTGGAAAAGTTCCAAGTGTCCCGAGAGTTGGTCCCGGAGGGCGACACGGGCCCGGTTCAATCGGCTCTTTACCGTGCCCAGGGGCAGGTCCAGGGCTTCGGCAATCTCTTCGTAGCTCAGCCCTTCCACGTGGTACATCACCAGCATCGCGCGTTGGAACTCAGGCATCTCACCCAGGGCGCCCTGCACCGCTTCTTCCCGGGCGGATTTAACGGCGATCTCAGCCGGGCCATCGGCCGTGTCCTCGATCTGCCGCTCCATTTCGCCTTCCCCGCTGGGGTTGCTGATGTCCAGGCTCTGGTGCTGGTGGCGACGCTCGCGTTTGCGCGCATCAAGGAAGCAGTTGGTGACGATTCGGTACAGCCAAGTGCCAAACGCACTCTGGCCCCGGAAGTTATGGAGGGCCGCGTGGACGCGCACGAAGGCATCGGCGACAATGTCGCTCGCTTCATCCTGAGATCGGACGAGGCGGAACGCGTACTTATAGGCGCGGTCTTCGTACTTGCGAACGAGGGCATTGAACGCCTGCATGTCGCCGGCTTGGCTTCGTTCAATCAGCAGGAGGTCGTCAGCAAACTGAGTTACGAGGCACCTCCCGTGCGGGTGCGGCGGTGCGCGGCCTGCTGGATAGCCTGCTTTTCCTCGTCGCTCCAGCCCAGCGGGTTCTGGCCGTCCACCATCTCCTTCGCGTAAATGCGGTTGTGCGAGCGGCCCACCACGTTACTGAGCACGACCCCGTGGCCTTCATCGTCATAAGCCGCCACGGCAAACGACTGCTGTCCGCTGACATCGTCGAAGGCATCAAACCGAACGACGCTGAGGAACCTCTTGCTGGTTCGCAGGCGCGATTCCACGTCGGTCAGACGTTCGGACATGGATTGGTGTTGCTGCCGGAGTTCGCGGCGCTCGGCGAAGTGCTGGTTGAGGGCATCCACCAGAGATTCGCCCTGAACGTCGCGGAGGACCAGATCCAGCTGGCGACGCAGCGCGCGGAGCTGCACCATCTGCAGGATGACCACGAGCGCCAGCACGCCGAGAACCACACTGGTTGCGAGGAGCCACGTTTGCTGTTGAGCTAGAGATGGGGTCGCCGCTGCCAAAGTCATGCCAAGATTGCCCTTCGTTGCGAGTATAACCAGTTTGGGAGTTGACCAAGGATGAAGAAGCCCAAGCGAAAAACCGTACTTGTGACCGGGTTCACGGTGTTCCTGCTGCTGATGCTCGGATTTAGCGTCTTTTTCTTCCTGAACTTCAACACCGCCGCGGTTTCTGGCCCCTCGATGGAGCCGACCCTAAAAGATGGACGCCGCCTGCTCTTCACCCGGGCTTACTGGCTGGTGGGCAACATCCGCAAGAACGACATCATCGTCTTCTCCAGCCCAACGGGCGGCAAAGAGGCCGTCATCAAGCGCGTGGCGGGACTCCCGGGCGACAAAATTGACCCGCTGAACGCCCCCAATGAGTGGGGCCTGGCGCGAGGACCCTTCACGGTGCCCGAAGGCACTCTCTACGTGCTGGGCGACAACGCCGAGGTGAGCGAGGACAGCCGCGACTTCGGCCCCATCACCACGGACCTCGTGCGAGGCAAAGTGGTCATTTTGGGGGGCACAGAACGGGGCACAGGGAACCGATAGTGGAGTAGGAATACACAAAGAAAGTATGAAATTCCCCTGCGGACAGTACGGCAGACAGCGGCTCGAGTTCCACCCGGCACCATTCCGGGCGCCTCTTCGTGCCTTCGCCGCGCTGGTTTTCCCCTGGCAGGATTCACGCGTTCTTTTGTGCAATATCTGCGATCGGGGATGGTGCATCCCCAGTGGGCGCGTGGAGCCCAACGAGAGTAGCTGCGATGCGGCCCGCCGCGAAGCCCAAGAAGAGGCCGGGGCGTTGCTGAGCGACATGCTCTACATTGGCGCCTACCGGATTAGCGAGCGCAACGAAGTGCGCTGGGCGGACGTCTACGTGGCGCAAGTGAGTGAGCTGGTGGAGATGGATCCGCAGTTCGAATCCATTGGCCGCCGCTGGGTGGACCCGGCCGAGCTTCCCAACATCTACCACCTTTGGAACCCGCTGACAGAGATGCTTTTCCAGCACAGCCAGCAAGTGCTGCACCGGCATCTCAGCCTGGCTGAGTATCGCTGCGACCAGAACTGAGCCTTACTCCGTGCCCGGCAAGGGGCGCTGCGCCGTATCCACCGAGGCCATGCTGCCCAGGTGCTCGCTCTTGATCAGCACTTCCTTGCTCATGTTCTCCGGAACCGGGATGGGGTACTGACCCGTGAAGCACGCCAGACAGTAATCGCGCATCGGTCGGCCGACGGCCATGGCCGTGCCCGTGACGCTGAGGTAGCCCAGGCTTTCCGCCCCGATGTCGCGGCGGATGGCGTCAATCGAGAAGTTGGCGGCGGCGAGTTCGCTCTTGGTCGGGAAATCCACGCCGTAGAAGCACGGCGAGATGATGGGGGGCGCGGTGATGCGCACGTGCACTTCCTTGGCCCCGGCTTCCTTCAGGAGTCGCACGATCTGCCGCATGGTGGTGCTGCGCACGATGCTGTCGTCCACTAGCACCAGTCGCTTATCGCGGATGGCGTCGGGGAGCGGGCTGAGCTTGAGGCGAACGCCCCGTTCGCGCATCGAGGGGTCGGGCTCGATGAAGGTGCGATGGATGTAGCGGCTCTTAATCAGCCCCTCGCCCACCGGGATGCCACTGGCCTTGCTGTAACCCAGGGCCGCTGGGAACCCGGAATCCGGCACCGGCACCACCAGGTCGGCTTCCACTGGGTGCTCGCGGGCCAGGGTCTCGCCCATGCGGCTGCGGGCGGCGTACACCGTGCTGCCATCCAGATAGCTATCCGGCCGGGCGAAATAGATGAATTCGAAGAGGCAGGTGGCGCGCTGAGGGCGCGTGGACATGCGGTCGCTGGTGATGCCGTTTTCGTCAATGAGAACGACTTCGCCGGGTTCGATTTCGCGCTCGAAGGTGGCCCCCACCGGGCCGAAAGCGCAGGATTCGCTGGCCACCACCCAGCCGTCGCCGAGGCGACCCAAGACGAGGGGGCGCAGGCCGTGCGGGTCGCGGAACGCGACGATGTGCTTCGGCGTGAGCACCACCACGCTGTACGCCCCCACCAGGTCGGCCATGGTGCGGCGGGCGCTCTCAATCGGTCCTTCGGTGAGGTGGTAGGCGTAGAGGCGGGCGATGGCTTCGCTATCGGTGTTGCCCTGGTAGGGCAGGCCAAGCGAGGTGACGCGCACGCGCAGGTCCACGGGGTTCACCAGGTTGCCGTTGTGTGCCACCGCCACATCACCCACCACGCTCTGGCAATAAATGGGCTGCACTCCATCCGCGCCGCTGCCCCCGCTGGTGCTGTAGCGAGTGTGCCCTACACTCATGTGGCCCGGGAGTTGGGCGAGGTCGGATTCGGTGAAGACCTGTGCCACCAGGCCGCCGCCCCGATGCATGCGCACATCGTGGCCATCGCTGACGGCAATGCCCGCCGCCTCTTGCCCGCGATGCTGAAGGGCGAAGAGCGCAAAGAAGGAGAGCCGGGCGACATCCCGTCCCGGCGCGTAGATGCCCATCACCCCGCATTCATGCGCCGGCTTGTCGCCGAACTCGGGAGGGAGGGCCTTCATTCCTGTGAGTGTATCCCCTGGCCCGCTGGCCTCGCTGAGTTGCGGGGTACTTTCGAGGCATGGCACGCACAGTGGTCTTGATCTACGGCATCCTCGTCCTTCTCGGGGGCGTGGCAGGTTTCGTGATGGGCAAGAGCACGGTCTCGCTCATCGCCGGGGGCTCGGTGGGGACGGCCTTGCTGGTGTGCTACGCCATGGCACCCAAGAAGCCCGCGATGGCATTCCGCACGGCCGGGATGCTGACGCTGGTGATGCTAGGGTTCTGGTCGTTCCGCACGTATACGCTGATGAACGAGGGCAAGTCGATCATGATGTCGGCGGGCAATATCGTCCTGGCGGCCGTGGTGCTGGCCTTGCTGGCGTACGCGCACTTCAGCGCGGTGAAGCAGAAGGCGGCCAGCGAAGGCAAAGCTGTTTCTTGACGAACAACTGATAGCCTATGAGCTCGTAGAAGAGTCTAGGTCGGAAAAGTCGCATGAGTTTCGCATTCCTCAAGCTTGTGATGACTTTGCCGTTTTCTGTCGGGGCCGTGTTGTTCTTGCTGATGAATTGGCCCCTTGTTTTTCGAGTCAAACCTGACAGCTCGGGTGTCTGGAGCCTAGCGCGACAAATCGAGTTTGTGCTCGTTCACTTCCTGTACGCTTGCGGCATTGGGTTCTTTTCATCCATGTACATGTCACTCGAAGCATTGGGAGTGATTTGGTGGGTGTCGCTCATGCTTATCCTCTGGTCCATGAAAAGCAAGCTCGCCCTGAATGAATCCAAGCGACCCTCTTTTGCTTGGTCATCGCCAGCCAAGGAATAGCCTCGCCGGGCTACCTTTGTTCAGTCATTTCCCCTCCCCGGCTTCTGCATTGATTCAATGCCTGAAGACAAAGCCCCGTGGTACGCTGGCAACAGTCACCGGGTTGGCATCGGGATAGATGATGAGGAAACAAAGTCAAGACTCCGCATATGGGATGTCCTGGTCATTACTCGGTACGCCCCCACTTCTCATTGGCCTCTTCTTCTTGGCGAGGGCGCAGAACTGGTTTGTCCTTTCGGATCGAGACTTCGAGTCCGCCCTACTTGGTTGCCTGCTCGTATCCACTGGAGTTCTCGCAAAAGTGAGTGGCCACGGGCTCGAATCCAAGGCTAACCATTTTGCCCAAGCATTCGTGGCCGCGGGAATGCTAGCGACGTTCGCTAGAATTGGGCAGCGAGACCCTTGGGTTACGGTTGCCTACGTGATGTTCGGGCTTGCCTATGTAGCAAGTTGCTACCACTGCTATTTGGTACGCACGGGCCGCCTTGGACCAAATGACTTTGCATTCACCAACCCGCCAGAAATTCTAACGGCAAATCGACACAAACCGCGGAAAGCTAAACGCCGTAAAGCAAGGACGCGTGCGCGTACGGCGGCTCGCTAGCCCTTATCCGCTTCAACCGGCGGCGCGCTCACCGGCAGACGGTTGGTGAAGCTGCCTGTGCGCGCCCGGCGATCCGAGAACATCTGAATCTCGAACGACTCCCCGGGGGCGATGCTGGTGGTGCCATAGGCGGCGTACCACACCCGCCAGTAATCGCCGAAGTAGCCCTGCCGGATGGGCGGAAGCTCGTTGTGGATGGCCGTCCACCAGTCAAAGTCCTCCACTTGGCGGCGTTCGCGCCCCCGCAGCACGGCCAGCGGGCGCAGCGTCAGCACTTCGCGGTGCTCACCCTTTACCAGCACCACCCGCACATCGCCCAGCGGGGTCGGGTCGGGCTTGGTCCGGTCGCCGACTTCGTAAATCGGCATCTTGGGGAACGCGCTCAGGCTCACCACAAAGGTCGAGCCCTGCAGGTAGCGCCGCTCTAAATCTTGCCAAGCCGCGGTGGATTGATCGGGGGTCCAGGCATGGCGCGCCCCTTCGTAACCCGTCCAGCGGGCGAGGAAGCGTGGGCTCAGCCAGGTGACTTGCTCCACGGACTGCCAATAGCGGCCATCCCACCAGCGGCTCACCCACACGCGGTCGCGTTCCAGCATGCCGTCCACGGTGGCGCGTTCGCCCTTTACGGCATACTCGGCCCCCCAGGCCAGGCTGGCCGGGTCCGGAGGCGTGGCCAAAATCAGGGCCGCCGCAAGAACGCTCATACCCCCGTATTTTCGGCAGGTTTTTCAGGAATTTGAGTCCGTCCGGACGCAATCATGAGACCGTTTTCGGCCTGAATGGTCTCGACACTCACCGCGCCGTAAAGGCCAAGGTCGGCATCGAGGTCCACCACGGGGTTCATCACGTCCAGCAGAACCTTGGCCGCCATCGGGTCGGCGGGCACGCCGTTGAAGGTGATGCGGGCGCGATCCAGCATCACGCGGCGGCCATCCGGGCTGACGAGCTTCGCCAGCACCGAGAAGCGGCTCTTGACGATGACGAACTCGCCGTAGCCATCCACGCGCACCCATCCGTCCTCCAAGGTGACCTGGCACTCTTTGATCTCGCCGTACTTGCGGTCGATCCAATCGGCCAGGTCGGGGGCCCGCACGGTCACGGAACCGGTTCCCTGCCCGCTCCGCGCCAGGCGGATGGTCTTTTCGCGGCGGGCGAGATCAAAGTCGTACCGGCACTCGGGGATGTCGGCCTCCAGGCTCTGCACCAGCAGGCCCCGCAAGCGGAACTCGGTAAGGCTCAATTGCAAGCTACGGATGCGGCCGCTGGGGTTGCGCTCGGGCTCGGTGAACAGGGGCAGTTCGTCCAGCGTGAACCGCTCGGCAAAGATTTGGGCCACGGTAAGGTCGCCCTGCAAGGCCCCGACCCCATGGGGGCGCACATTCACGCGCACGCGCTTCTCTTCCCCGCCCAGCTTGCTGCTGATCTCAGCGGCGGCGGCACGCTCAAATCGGCGCTCTTCGTTTTGACCCAGGCCCAACAGCAAGCCCAGCCCGGCCGCCACCACGAATAGCCCCATACTCACGAGTATATGTCAACGAGCTTTTGGGCGCGCCTGGATGACCTGATGGGACTAACTAGTGCCGGCGATGACGCGGTTTCCTGGTGGCAGGGGCAGACCACGCAGGACGTGGCGGCCTGGAGCGTGGGGCAGGTGGGCAGCACGTGCATGGTGACCCCCACCGGGCAGCTCGCGGCCATCCTGCGCGGGCAACGCACGGAGCGAGGGTTCCACTGGGTGACCGAGGCCGCCGAAGTGCTGCTGGAGCGCGTGCGGGACTACGTGATCCTGGAGGACGTGAACCTGAACGTGAGCGGAGTGGGCGGGGTGACCATCCAGGGTCCGCTGGCTGAAGACTGGATCGAACAGCAGGGCATCACCGGCGACGCGGGGCCGCTGCCCTTTGGGGGCTTTGCCATTCGTCAGCGGCGATGCGCCTTTGGGGGCTGGGATCTGGTCGGCATCGGCGACCCGGAAGAGCTACCCGTGCTGCTCCCTGGCGACGAGGTGGAACCCGAAGACGTTTTTGTTGAAATGCTACGAGCGGGCATTCCGCAGTTCGGGGTGGACACCCACAGCAAGCTTCTGCCGCCGGAACTCGGGCCGGAATTCGAACGCGAGCACATCTCCTACACCAAGGGGTGCTACACGGGCCAAGAAGTGCTGCAGCGCCTGCACAGCCGCGGCCACACCAACCGCACCTGGGTGCTCGTGCAACTCCAAGGCCCGGTGCTGATCAGCGAACCCGTGATGAGCGAGCAAAACGAGCGCATCGGCTCGCTTACTCAGCTGGCGCCGATGCCGAATGACACCCTGCTGGCGGGGGCGTTCCTTAAGAACGATTACGCGATGGTGGGCACCCCGGTGAGGGTGGCGGACCAGATGGGCGAAGTGGTTTCGCCCGAGTCACGCCCCTAAATCCCCTTCCCCTGCCCGGGCCAGGGCTGTAGAATGGCGGGCGCATCCATGCTTTTCCGCTCGCTCATTCTGGCGGTGTCACGATGGCGCCCCATCCGGTCAATGGTGACCCGGAGCCGCATTTTCCGACCCCTGGTGAGTCGTTTCGTCGCCGGGGAAAGCTTGGATTCCGCGATTCAATCGGCCGAGGCCCTGGCCGCCGAAGGCCTGTTCTCCACCCTGGACCTGTTGGGCGAGAACGTGGCGACGGTGGAAGAGGCGGGCCTGGCCCGCGAGGCCTACATCGAAGTGGTGAACCGGATCGCCACGAGCCCGCACCGCGACCTCATCAACATCAGCATCAAGCTCACGGCGCTGGGGCTGGACCAAGGCGAGGAAGTGGCCGAAGCCAACTTTAAGCAACTGCTGGCCGCCGCCCAGCCGCACAACATCTTCGTGCGGGCGGACATGGAAGCCAGCGAATACACCGAGCGCACGGTGGCGATGATTGAGCGGGTGCACAAGGAGTTCCCCAACACCGGCACGGTGATGCAGAGCTACCTGAAGCGGCTGGATGGTGACCTGACGCGCCTGCTGGCCCTGCCCACCCGAATTCGCATCGTGAAGGGCGCCTACTTGGAACCCGAAACCGTGGCCTACCAGGATAAGTCGGTGGTGGACCAGAAGTACGTGGAAGCCGCCCAGCGGCTGCTGAAGGCGGGTCACTACCCCGCCATCGCCACCCACGACGAGGCGATCATCCAGAACCTGCGGGCGTTCATCGAGAAGGAAGGCATCGCGAAGGAGTCGTTTGAGTGGCAGATGCTGTACGGCATCCGGCGCGACTTGCAGTCGTCGCTGCGGGCCGAGGGGTTCAATGTGCGGATTTACATCCCCTACGGCGAGCAGTGGTATCCGTACTTCACGCGGCGGCTGGCCGAACGCCCGGCGAACCTGATCTTCATCGCAAAGGCCACGTTCCGCAAGTAGGGGACAGGTATCCTGGCAGGCACATATGGGCCTCCTGGAGAATCTACGCCACAGCTACCTCGTGGAGGGTCTGACGAACGATGAAATCGCCGCTGTGGCTTCGGTGGCGGATGAAATGTCGTTTGCAGCGGATGAAGACATCATCCGCGAAGGCGAACTTGCCACTGAGATTTACGTTCTGCTGGAGGGCAAGGTGCGGGTCACCACGTCCACCGGCGAGATCATCGCCCGCCTCGGCCCCGGGGCGGTGTTTGGCGAACTGGCGTTATTCCAGCACGACGAACGCACGGCGACCGTCACGGCGGATACGGATGCGGTTTTGGCGCGGGCCACGGCCAGCAGCCTCAACGCGTTGATTGACTCGAACCCCGGCGCGGGCGTGAAGGTGCTTCGCAATCTCGGCAAGACGCTGTGCCAGCGCCTGCGCAGCAGCAACGTGCAACTCGAAGCCGTTTTGGCTTCCCTGTAACGCTCATGCGGGGAGAGTTGCGCCGCGTGGTCCGCGAAATTCCCCCTGGCTATGTGCTTGCCTACGGTCAGGTCGGGCGGCGCATGGTGCCCCCCACCACCGGCCGCATTGTGGGGCAAGTGATTGCCCACGAAACCGATGACCTGCCCTGGTGGCGTGTGGTGAATGCCAAAGGCGAACTCTCGATTGCCCGCCGCGACCCGGTGCTGGCCCAGCGCCAGCGTGCGCACCTGGCGGCAGAGGGCATCGAACTGGATGACGCAGGGCGCGTGCCGTTGGGCCGTTTCTTGCCGGAGGATGAATGAATGAGTAGCAGCTTTGGGCATTTGCTGAGGGTCACCACGTTTGGAGAATCGCACGGCGGCGCCGTGGGCGTGGTGCTGGATGGCTTCCCCGCTCGCTTCCCCGTCACGGTGGAGGTAATCCAGGCCGCGCTGGACCGCCGACGCCCGGGGCAAAGCTCCCTCACCACCCAGCGCCGCGAAAGTGACGCCGTCGAGATCCTAAGCGGAGTGCAGGATGGCCTGAGCTTGGGCACGCCCATCTGCCTGATGGTGCGCAACGAGGACCAGCGCCCGCGCGACTACGCCAACATGGCCGAGGCGTACCGACCGAGCCACGCCGACTTCACCTACGACGTCAAGTACGGCATCCGGGCCTCCAGCGGGGGCGGACGTAGCAGTGCCCGCGAGACCGTGGGTCGCGTCGCCGCCGGGGCTCTGGCCCAGGCCTGGTTGGCGGCCACCTACGGGGTGGAGATTGTGGCTTGGGTGAGCCAAGTGGGCACCATTCACGCTGAAGTAGACGAAGCCACGGTGAATGTGACCCAAGTGGACGCCAACGACGTGCGCTGCCCGGACCCCGAGCACGCCGCCGCCATGATCGCAGCCATTGAGGCCGCGCGCCGCGATGGGGATTCACTAGGTGGGTGCGTGAGCGCCGTGGCCCGGGGCGTGCCCGTGGGCTGGGGCGAGCCGATTTTCGACAAGCTAGAGGCCGATTTGGCCAAGGCGATGATGAGCCTGCCCGCGACCAAGGGATTCGAAATCGGGAGCGGCTTCGCGGGCACGCAAATGACCGGAAAATCGCACAACGATGCGTTCGTCAAGGACGAAGCGGGCCGCATTGTTACCACCAGCAACCACAGCGGCGGCATCCAGGGCGGCATCAGCAACGGTATGCCGATCCGGGTGCGGGTGGGGTTCAAGCCGGTGGCCACCATCTCCAGCGAACAGGAGACGGTGACCCCAGAAGGCGAAGCTACAGTCCTGGCCGCGAAGGGGCGTCACGACCCGTGCGTGCTTCCGCGGGCGGTGCCGATTGTTGAAGCGATGCTGGCGCTGGTGCTTGCGGATCACGCGCTTCGTCAGGCGGCGTATTCGCACCTTCCCCATCCTTAGGCGCAGCCGACGGGAAGAGTTCATCCACCAGGCCCTGCCAGTAGATCTTATCTTCGGGCAGGCTCAAGGTCAGCTGCTGGCGCAACATGGTTTCAATGCGCTTGGCCTGGTCAGGTTCGACTTTCAGGACTTCGCGGAGGAGGTCCGCGCCAATGCGTTGCACCTCGAAGTCTTCGTGAAGGAGAGCGTCCTCAATGAACTGCCATGCATCGTTGCGCACGATGCGCTCGCTCTTCATTTGGTCGCGGTGGACCTCGAACATGTCGCGGGCGGCTTCAAAGGTGAGGCTGCTCTCGGCGGCGTTGGCATCGGCAGGCATGGCCGGTTGAAGCTTGGTGGTGCCGTTCGTGGAAGTCGTCTCACCGCAGCCCTCAATAAGAATGCCCAAGGTTAAGGTTGCCAACAAGCCCCAAAACGTTCGGCCGATTCCTGACTTCATAGCTGCTCTCCGGTTACACTTATATGCCACATGACGGCCGTTTCCGAAGCAAACTCCGGTAGTTCTACACTCGATGGCCGTCTCAAAGCCTCTGGTGTTGACTTCTTTTATGGCACGTTCCAGGCCCTCTACGGGGTCGAACTGACCTGCGAGCCCCGTCAAGTTACGGCCCTCATTGGGCCCTCCGGCTGCGGCAAGAGCACATTTTTACGTTGTCTTAACCGAATGAACGACCTGATTGATGGCGCCAAGATGAAGGGCACCATCACTTTAGATGACGTGGATATTTACGGCCCGGATGTGGACCCCGTTGAGCTCCGCAAGGTCGTGGGGATGGTTTTCCAGAAGCCCAACCCGTTCCCGATGTCCATCTTCGAGAACATCGCCTACGGCCCCAAGATTCACGGAATGCACAAGGGCAACGACCTGAAGGACCACGTGGAGCAGTGCCTGCGCCGCGCGGCCCTGTGGGACGAAGTGAAGGACAAGCTGAACCAGAGCGCCAACGGCCTGAGCGGCGGCCAGCAGCAGCGCCTGTGCATTGCCCGGACCCTGAGCGTAAACCCTGAAGTGATCCTTATGGACGAGCCGTGCTCGGCCCTGGACCCCATCGCCACCGCCAAGATTGAAGAACTAATGCTGGAGCTGCGCAAGACGTTCACCATCGTCATCGTCACGCACAACATGCAGCAAGCCCAGCGGGCGAGCGACAAGACGGCGTTCTTCCACCAGGGCAAGATGATTGAGACCGGGCCGACGACACGCCTCTTTGGCAACCCGCAAAATCAACTGACCGAGGACTACATTTCGGGCCGCTTCGGCTGAGGCCGGCGTAGACCCCCCGTAGAGGTGCGGGTTTTTGGGACCCAACGTGCGAAGCGCTGCCCGAATGCGTCACTCTAGCCAGGGGGCGGAAAATGGCGGGGCTTGTTCTTGAATCTCAAGAGGCGCGCATCGGTTTGCGCGCCAATAAAACCGTGGCGGCGGTAAATATGCAGGCGTCCGAACGCCTGGGCCTTCCCGTCGATCACCTGCTCGGGGCCCCCGTTGAGCGAGTATTGCCCGCATCGTCCACCAGTGATTGGGTGGAGTGGCAGCCGCAATCCCAAACGCCGAGCCCGGCGATCCGGCTCAGCGAGAGCACTTTCCAGTTGGTGCCAACCACGGGAACGGCCAGTGAGCCTGATCAAGAACCGATTTTCTGGTTCAATTTGCTGCCGTTTGCGGCCGAGTCCACCTCCCCGGCTTCCCCGCTCATGGACCTGTGGACGCAAGCCCTGATGGCCATTGAGACGCCGGCAGAACTCTTTGCAATGGTGAAGGCGGGCCACCGGCTTATGCCCGGTTCGGCAGGATTGCTCTCGGCCCTTGACCCCACCACGCAAACGCTGCACACGGTTGCCAAATGGGGCACCCCGGAAGTGGCCCCGGCGCAACCCGTGCCCGCCCGAGGCTCTTGGGCGATGCGACTGGGGCGGCCCGTAGACTCGCTCGATCTCGGGGAAGGATTCTCCCAGGATCACATCGTCGCGGCATTCGATGAAGCCACGTATTGCGTGCCTGTGGTGGCCGGGGGCCGCGTGTGGGGCGTGCTCTCCTCTCGCCGCGCGGCGTCAAGCGGGCTCTTGCCCGAAGATCAGCGGCAACTGCAAGTCGGCCTGGCCCGGCGGATCGGGATCGTTTGGGATCGCGTCAGCCGCTGCCCGTCGGACTAAGTTCAGCTTAGGTTGAGGGCGGCCCGCATCTGGCGCACCGGGTCAGCATGGGGGTCAATCACCACGCCTTGCCACCCACGCTTTTGGGCGGCCGCCACGTTCTTGGCCCCGTCGTCAAAGAACATGATGTCCGGTCCTTCCAGGCCCAGCGCGAGTTCGACCGTAGCGTAAATAGCAGCATCCGGCTTGTTCAGACCCAGCTCATGGCTCGCAAAGTGATGCTGGAGAGCGGCAATGGCGGGATAGTGATCGGCGGAGATCAGATAAGGCCAGTGAAGGGCGCTGGTGTTGCTGAGGCACGCCGTGCGGATTTCCGCCGCGTGGAGGTCCTGCACGAGTTCCAGCGAGCCCGGATAGGGGTCGCTGAGAATGGCCATGTGGAGCTGCCTTGCCTCGTGCGGCCCGGAGAATCCTTGCCGGGCGGCGAGCCGTGAGAGGTAGTCGTCCTCGGTAATTTCTGCGCCTTGGTAGGCGGTGAGGTCAGCATCCATGCCAAGGCCCAAGTCTTCTCGAACACTAAGTCCGGCTTGCCGTGCGGCCGCGCCCCAGGTGTGATTGATCTGAACCAGCACCCCTCCGAGGTCGAAGATCACGGCCTGACAAATTTTCATAGAAAGAATGTACTCGCTGCAACGATTTCCCCTGAAGGCCACGCGCGGAAGGTCCGATGATATTTGCGGGGAGTCACTTAGGTGGATCAATCACAGATTCTTTTCGCGACAGCCGGCCTTGTCTCCGGCTCCGGGATCGCGACCGTCATTGCAATCAAACTTGGGCAAAGCCGCTGGCGCAAACTTGCACGGCCGTTTGAGCAGGCCCACCTTTCCGATTCGGATTCTTTCTCCCTTACGCCGCAAGAGTTCTTTCACCGCTGGGAGGCGATCTTTGGTGACCTCACCGAACAGGCCGAGCAACTCCAACGGCTAGATTTCAAGACCAGCTTCACTCCGAATGCTTCGCATTGCAGTGCTCGCCTCGCCCATGCGTCGGAGAAGATCCGCGTGCACATGGCGCGCATCGGCAACCACGAGTCGTTCATCCACGACCACGCCACGGATGTCCAAGCCTTGGCCGATTCCTTGCAGCACCTCACTCACCAATTGAGTGACTCAGCGGACCTCTCGCATTCCCTTAGCGAGGCCGCCTTCGAGGCATCTCAGGAGGAGCTTGAGCGGGGTGGGCGGCTGGCCCAGTTGGCCAGCACACAGCACGAGGAGTTCGAGCGAATCATCCAGAACCTGAATGAGAAGGTTGCGGGATGCGAAGCTCATACCGGCCGCCTCAACGACTTCGTGGGGTTCCTGGAGGCTTTCGCCAAAGACGAGGAATTGGCGGAGCTCTTGGGAGAGGTGAAGTCTCACCTCAATGCCCTGGCCACTCTCATCAATGAGCAAGAGCTGGTGGTGAACAAGAACGAGCAGATGCTGGCCCGGGTGAGAAAGATCGCCCGCCAGTGCACGCTTCTCAGCTTTAATGCGGCGATTGAAAGCTCGCGGAATGGCACCAATGGGCTGGCCTTCTCGGTGGTCGCCAACGAGATCCGAGAACTCGCGGAAGCCACCGAAGTGGCCACCAACGAGATGGAGGCGCTCTCCGCCCTCTTGCGGTCCGGATTTGAATCCATGACTCGGCAGAGCCGCGAGGTCGTCGGGTCGCTGGCCAGCATCATGCTCGTGGCCGATGAGCAAGTGCAGAGCGTGCGTCAGTTCGTCGCCCAGAGCCAAGAGATGCGAGAATTTATCCTGGCGGGCAGGGACCACTTGGTTGCGACAAGCCATGAACTGAAAGCGATTTCCGAGCAAACCGACAACTTTGCCGCGCAAACCGTTCGCGACGCCACCCTGACTTCAAAGCTTGTGACCAAGGCGAATGCCATGACGGATCAGCTGAATGACCTGCGCCAGGAGATCCCGCAAATTCTGCAAAAGATTGAAGCCAGCCATCAGGTCATCGCCGACATTCAGGCGGCGGATGCGGACTTGCTTGAAACCTTGAACCAATCCCGGTACGAACGTCGTTCCGCGCGTCGCCGAGAGCAAGACAAGCAACACCAACGCGCCCAACGAGCCGCCTAGCTCCACTCGCGGCCGTTGTCGGATTCGTAGCTTCGCATTACGCCTTCTTGCACCACCCACAGGCGCAGGCGGCGTTCGCCGTTTTGGCCCCGGGGGCCCTCGGCCACGGCTAGCCCCACCGAGTCCACCGTACCGATGGAGGAAATTGCTGAGGGGCCGTGCAAAACCGTCCCCCGGCGGTCCGTGATGTGGGCGACCACGGTTCCGGTTGACTCCCCTTCAATCCAGTACACAAAGCGGAGACCATCGGGGCTGATCCACGCGGCCGGGAACTGGGCATCGGTGCCCGTGCTTATGATTTGCCCCTGCGGGGTTTCGTTCGGATTCATGGTTGCAAAGAGGATTTGGCCGGCCTGGCTCCACCACAGGCCGAGCAGGGATTCGAGGTCGGTGGCGAGCCAGCGCACGGCCGCCGAGTGCGCGGCTTCGGTGGTGTCCCATTCGGCCAGGATTTGCGTGCGCCGGTCGGCGACGCCGAGCCATAGGGTCTCGTCCCGGGCAAAGGCATGCGCCCAGCGGCCGTCCGGGTGGAGGTCGGCCGCGACAATCGTCCCCGGGATTTCTTCTGCGTCGGTGAGCCCGAACGCACCATGCCAGGGCCGCAGGCGGGCTTGCTCTTCGTCGCCCACGCGCCAGCGGTACTGGGTGGGTTCGTTGTGGTCCAGGGCCAAGCGGTGCTCGCGCACGTACCATCCGGGCACCCCAGGTTGCCGGGGTGAGAGAACATCCTGCCCCTCCGGGTCGTGCAAGGAGAAGGGCTGGTTGGCCACGTAGATGCGCGGTTCGACGGCCCCCACCGTGATGCCTTGTTCGTAGTCGCCCGTCGGGTCTCCCGCGTCATCTCGGGCGCGCACCGGCCACAGGGCCAGGGGCGGCACCTCGGCGGCGGTGTTCACCAGCGCCCAGGCAAGCTCGTTTTGGCCCGAATTCGGCCAAGGAAAGGCCAGGCTATTCCGCTCCACTTGCCCGCGCGCCGGGCCCTCATAGTCGTCATAAAGCGCCTCGCATTCGGCGTCGATCCCCTCTTCGGCGTCCACTCCCTCGGCCAGCACGCGCCGGGTGGCTAGGGCGTCCAAAACGCTACTCGTGAACCCCGCCCCGTTCACCGTCGGCGGGTTCTGCCAGCCCTGGTCGTACCAATCCCAGATGCCGTGGACGACCCCCGGCCCCAGCGGCCAAAACCACGCCCCGCTGTGCCCCGTGAAGTTCAGCCAGGTGGGAGACTCCGTCGCGCGGTGGGTGATGGGGTAGGCGATGAGGATGAGGCCAGGAGGATCGGCGGGCGTGATCTCAAAGATCAGGGCTTCCATGCGGCGACCACTGATGAGGGGGAAGGCCACCGCCGCCTCGGGGTCGGCCATAAGGGATAGGGAGCGGCCCACGGGGCGGAGATCCACGCCTTGGTCGGTGGTGACGCCCGCGCCGTGGTCGAGGCCCCAAGTGCCCGCCTCGATGGCGTCACTGCCCTTCAGGAGGCGGAAGCGGCCCGGGGTCACGGGGTCGCCCTCGTCCCACCAAACGGGTTCGATGAGTTCGGGGCTCACGCGCCCCAGACGCACGGATTCGATCCCCGCCCCCGTCCAATCCACCTCCACATCCTGGGCCGTGGCCGGGGCCATGAACGGGGGCGAGGTGAGGTTGGCCCATTCAAGTTTCACCCTAACTGGCTCCATACCGGCGGGGGTGACTTCCACTCCCAGCGGTGTGAGCGCAAGGGTTCCGCCCTCGGCACTCCAACGATCCGCCCCGGCCAAGGAAAACTCAACCGGCACCCCCATCGAAGTCCGCCGCATCTGCCAACGAGACACCCCCACCCAGCGCTTGCCCGCCAGGTAACCGTCCGCATAGGAGGTGAAGGCCGAGGCCATGAGCGGGCACGTGGGGAGGGAGTTGCGGGTCCGCGACTGCTCGCTCGGCGGCAGGGCCGGATGCATGAGATGCTGCGCGCGCACCGGCTCCCAGTACAGGCGTGGATCGACGGGCGAGTTTTCCACAGGCCACGGGGAAAAGTGGTGGAAAACGCTCCAATGAGGGTGAATCCATGTGGAAAAGTAGCGCACTCCGGGATCGGCATGCACCCAGGCGGGCTCCATTTCCGGGTTCTGGCTGGCCCCCTCTACCGCCACCGGGAACACGACATTCTCCCCCGCGTAGCTCCCGGCCACGTAGGCGGGATCAAACGTACAGTCGCTCAAAGGGTTAGTGGCCAGCACATCCACCCGCGCCGCCACGCACGGCGCCAGCGGCTCGGGGCCAAAGATCTCGCGTTCCAGCGCATGCGGGCTGGTTCTCAGCACGTTTAGCCTGGCCCCTTGGCGCGCGTGGGTGATGTCGGTCTGGATGGTCCGGTTCAGGTTGGGGTTTTGCGTGTTCAGTTGGTGCGGCCCCTCCGCCCGGTCACTGCTCCGCTCCAGGGTCACTTGCGGGAACCCCGACCGTTGCACTAAGAGCGCAAAATCGGGGTTGAGGCGATGAAGCGCCCGGGGCAAGGCGGGCACCAATTGCACCTTCCCTTTCGTGGACCGCGCCGCCAGGCGGGCCGGGCCACTGGTGGAGCCGGGGAGGCATGTGCGCTCGGCTTCGGCTTCCAGGTGCAAGTTCAGGTGCTCGCCCCAGGTGCGGGTGGACACCACGATGTCCTCCGCGTCTCCGTCCGGCGTCTCGAAGGATGGCAACCGCACCGGCAGGTCTTGCCAAGCGCCGTCCGTTTCAAATCGCCAGCCCCCGGCCACAGTCTGGTCCAGCACCAGGGTCCAGGCGTACTCGCCCGGGCCGGTGTAGCCACTACCCCCGTTCCCCGCCGTGATGACCGGCGGCAACCCCACCAAGGGGATGTAGCCCGGTCCGCAGCCGGTACTCAGCTCATCCACCCCGGGCAGGGTCAGCCACGGCTCATCATTGGCGATCAGTTCTAGGCTCTCCGCCACCAACCGAAACTGCCCCGTGTTCTCCCGCGCGTAAAGCCGCACTTCGTGGAGCATCAGGCTCAAACTGACGGTGTTGCGGACGCCTGCGCCCCCCAACGTATGCCCACCGAGGGGAGCATGCGGGCCTTCGTAGTGAACTTGCCACTGCCCTCCCCCGGCCGTCCCACTGGAGACACTGAGGAAGAACCCGGGCGCGAGGTTCTGCACGTTCAGTACGCTCTCTGTGCGCAGTTGGGCGTCGTGCTGCCAGTGCAGGGGGCCGGTGCCGGCGGCATCTACATCCGGCGTGCTTTCCACTCGGAATTCCAACCGATCCCACGCGGCGAGGCGTCCGTTCACCGGCATCGGTTAGATCAAGGCCCCGGGCGCAAAGGTCGAGAGGATGAGCGGCCCGGTGACCGTGGTTCCGGTGGCCATCACGCGCACAATCGGCACCGGCCACGGGGTGTGGGCGGGCCATGTGGTGGGGATATCCACGGTTTCGCCGCGCCACGTCACCACGCGCACGGCATCACTCGTCACCGATTTGGTCAGGGTCGCGCCGAACGGGAAATCCTGATCCGTCGCCACGGTCGCCAACACCGTGGAGCCCATCGCGGCCCCAACTGTCACCCCGCAGGGCGAGCCGACCAGCGCCCGGGCCATCACCCCGGCCAAGCGGGCGTAGCCGATGCGGTTGAAGTGCGTGTTGTCGCTGGGCAGATACCACTGATTTGACCACCCTACGCGCAGCAAGTCATGGCTACCCGCGTAAATCACCGAGCGGCCCAGGCTCTGCTGGTCGCGCACGGCGTCTTTGTGCCCCTGCACCACGGGCTCCATCACGCTGTCCACCAGCCAGTTTTCGCTGGACTTTTGTGGCGGGCGGCTGACACTCAGCACCCGCAAGGTTTCATCGGCAAAGGCTTCCGAGAACCAGGCGTTGAAGTCGGCGCGCGCCCCCGCTCGGTCTTGCCCCGGCGGGCTGTTGGTGCCCGCGACCAGGATGATGAGGTCGGGGCGATAGGTAGCCACCCGCGCTCGCACGATGCTGGTGAGCTGGGCCACGGTGTTGCCGCCGTAGCCCTCGTGGCGCCAGTCGCGGACGTATTCGCCCAGGTCGTCAGGATTCGAGGTTTGGCTGCCCACGTACTCCCAGTTGCTGTAGCCCCAGGCGCTCATGATGCGCTTGAGCGGGCTGCGCCAGCCGCTAGTGCCGCCGGTGCCGGCGGTGAGGCTGTCGCCCATGGCCATGACGCGCACGACGCGTCCTTCTTGGAATCGAGTTTTGAGATCCGTTGCGTAAATGTTCATGCAGAGTTAGGAAAGGGTTTGCGCGCGGCGGGCGGGGCGGCGGGCCAGTTCGGCTCCGCCTCGGCGCACAGCGCGGCGTTCGGTCGAAAGCAACGAGCGGCGGCGGCCCAAATCGGCCAGCCGCACGAGAGGTCGGTAGTTCATTCCGAGTTGAGTTCGAGGCTGTCCACGGCCTCGGCAGTGTAGAGAGCTTCGCGCCAGTGCGAGCCGGGTTCTTCGCGAGTGAACGTGCAACCGAAGGCCCGAATGCGCCACCATCCGCGCCCTTCCAGCTCCACCACGTCGCCGCGCCAGAGGAGACGGCCATCGGGGGCCAGGAGCAAGTCGCTGCGGAATTCGCACATTTCCCGCGGGCGGCTGAGGCGTCGAAACAGTCGGCGGGCGGCTTCTTCCACCGCCCCCGGCGAGCTCAGTACGGGGTCAATCAGCGCGTACCGACGGCGGGTGCCGAGCCAGTTGAGAGGCCGGGACGCCGGGGCGAGGGTGGGATCCTGTGAGGCTGCATCCCGCTGCCCCGCTTGAAGAATTTGCTCCCGCACCGGATCCCACCCAGTCACCTGAACCTCGTTCGCATCCGGCTCAATCCACCGTTGCTGAAACGCCCGGTAGACGGGGGTGCTGGCTTCGCTTTCGCGAGCTTCGGCCAGGTTGACGGCAGGGGTGGTCGGCAGATCTTCGGGCGCAAGGGCGAACCATTCCGGCCCACCGTTGGCCCGGGGCCGAAACCCCCACCACCAATCCGATGCATAAGTCTCCAGCAACCGGGCGATCCAATCGGTGGCGGTATCGCCCCGTTCAATGAGCGCCGGCCAACGCGCCGCGCCGTCGCTGGGCAACCGGAAGTTCGTCGCCGAAATCACTCGGGGCCCCGTCCAGCCGCTGGCATCCAGCAAGAATTCCAGCGCCTCCGTCAGGGTCATCCCGTCCAGCGCACAGGGCTCGGCAAAGGTGGCCTCGCTCAGCATCGCCCAGGGGTCGCCCGCCGCCAACTGCGCCCGGTCCGCCCCGGCATAGGGGGTGAAGTTCTCGCCGTATTCGGTCTGCACGCCATCCAGCAGCACCGTCTCCCCCAGGCTCACCCGCACGGGCCGGTGCGCTGTACTCAGGCGACGCCCGGTTTGCGTCTCCCATCCGGACGGGTTACGCGCGGACCAATCGAAGCTCACCCGTCGGGGGTCATCGGGAACGCTGAGGGTAGCCCCCAGGGCTTCGCCCGTCACATCCAGGACCGCCGCCGGGGTCGAGTCGGTTTGCGCGGCATAAGCCAGGCTCACCCCGCGCACCATCGGCGTCACCAAGGGGCTCGGCGAAGCAAAATCCATGCGCAAGCGTAGCCGCGAGGTCACCCCATCCGGGGCCCACGGCACACCGTCCTCATCGGCCAATGAGACATCCACCGTGCCCGGACCTGCCCCAAAGAGTCGGTACGGCAAGCCGTCCCCTGGCCAGCCTTCGTGGTCAAAGAGCATCGGGCTCTCACCGATATTCGGGGGTTCACTCAGCTCTTGCCGCACCGTATAGGCGTAGCCGGTTGAGGCAAACCGCAAGGGCGCCAACTGCACCTGAACCGCCCCGTTCGGCACCTGGAACCACACCGGCCCCGCCGGGGTCACGGCCTCGGCGTCGCCCTCGCTCAGCACATACGAGAATCCGTTCCCGGCCAGGGCGTACACCAGCAGTTCCTCGCCGCGCATGGGGATCAACATCACCTGAAACACTTGCCCCGTGCGCACATCCCCCGCCCGCGCCCCGCTGATGCGCCCGTAATGCACCGCGCGGCCATCCCGCCACACCTCAGTGGTGCCGTCGCTCCAAAACACGAGACCCGTCCCTGCCGTGAGGTCGCCGGTGTCACTCCACCCCAGGCGCACGGCCTCGTACCGTTCCCCACTGCCATAAGCGAACCATGCGAGCCACAGCCCTTCGTTCGCGCCCACCGGGGCCACGCTCGTGCCTCCCCGCGCCGCGTTCGGATCCACGCGCCCCATCCAGGGGCCGCGTCCGCTCTGGTCATAGCGGTTTTCCCACCCCGGGCCGAGGTCAAAGTCGGCCACCGACCACTTCGCGTTGGCCCCGGTGTCGTCCGTGTACCATGCATCCCGCAGGGGCTGGGGGCGCAACATGAGGGTGTGCGTGATCGGGTCCAGCCACGTCCCGGCAAAGGGGGCTCCGTCCAGCTCGCCCGCCAGTTCCAGGCCGTTGGCGGCGAGGCTGAGCAGGGGGCGGGTCAGGCGGATTTGGGCGTGGTCCAGGGCAATGGCTAGCGCCAAGTCGCCTCTTGCTGGGCGGCCTGAATCCAGCGGGCCGCTTCTTGCGCCACCAGTTCCCTCAGCGTCGCCGCGACGTTGTCGAAGGCATCCCGGCCCGTGCGGCGCACGCTAAACGAGGCCATCTCCACCGGGGTCAAGCCCGGGGCCTCTGCGCGACCGAAAACCTCGGCCACCGGGGCCTCTGGCTGGCCCCATTGGGCCGCATCGTCCGGCATTTCCCATTGATCCGCAGCGGTCGGAACGCGGGGCACATGCGGCACGGGCACCGGCTCTGCGCGTCGGCGAGGCGCCGGGGCGGGGGGTTGCTTGGTCTCTGCGGGTGGCGCCTCACTCATCCGCTCTTCGGCGGGCGTGGATTCGGGTTCTGGCGGGTCTGGGATGTACCAAACCCCGGGGTCGTCCGTGGGCAGCCACTCGCTATCGTCCGGTTCGCGAGATTGCCGACTCGCTGCCGGTTCGTCATCCCCCGGCCAGTGCCACAGGCCATCGGTCACCACCTCAGGCCTCCCACGCTTCGAGCGCCGCCGCGAGGCTGGCTTGGCTCGCCCGTTCGACGAGGGCATCAAAGAGCACCCCGGCCGAGGCCGCCATATCCAGGGCCGATTCCACGGTCAGGGGCACCGAAGCGCACAGTTCCGCCAACAGGTAAGCCTCGTAAACCACGCGCGGAGAAAAGGGCAATTCCGGCCCGGCCTCACGCACATAGGCTTCGGCCTCCGCTCTCAACGCCCGCACTTCGTCCACGTGGGCGCAGGTATGGAATTCCCACCGCTGCCCCCCGAGCGTGAACGCAATCAAGCCGTCGCCTGGGCGTCCACAGGCCCCTGGCTCCGCCAGCCGTATTCGGTCTGCACGAGTTGTCCCTCGCGCACCCTGAAGGCAAAGTGCTCCCACACGAAGTTGCCCGTGTAGGTTTGCCCGCCAGTGGCGCGGCTGGTGATTTCCATCCCCACGGAGGCTTCGGGTTGGCTCATCGCCCGGGCCAGCAGGCTTGCCGTTCCGGTCGGCGAGGTCGGATACGCGCCGGTGTCCGGCCCCACCCCGTTCAGCTCGGCCCGCACCACCTGGATGTCGCCCATCGTCCAGCGGTGTTCCCACTGGGCCAGGGCCATCGGCAGGCTCACGGTCACGCCGTTGATCTCCATCACCAAGTCCACCAGGGCATTCGTGAGAGCCCCGTGCGAGGCCGCCGCCAAGGGCACGGATGTCACCGGTACGGCAAGCTCTAGCTGCGCACTGAAGTCACGCTCCACCAGCACCGGCCAGCGCCAGGCATCGCCCACGCCGCTCCCTTCGGCGTGGTCAAACTCACCGCGCACCGTGCCCCGCCGCAGGTGCGCCCGCAGGGGTGCCCCACCCACTTGCAGCTGCGACACATCCAGGTGGCTCACTCGGAAGGGGGCCGTGCCCAGACTCGTCACCAGCGCCGCCACGCGGGCCTCGCGCTTCACGGGCTGGGCCGTACGCGCACTTCGGGTCAGGGGGCGGCCATCCTCGGTGGTGGTCACCACCTGGTAGCGCGCGCCCTGCACCGTCGCCAGCAGACTCTCGTTGGCCACGTCAAAAACGGCAAGATCCCAACCGGTCGCCCGGTCACTCATTGTTCATTCACCTCGTTCATAGGGGGGCGGGGGGCCGTCACGCGGCACCGAAAGTGCACCGTGACGCCCGTGCGAGAATCCCGCGCATCGCCCCGGCGCGGGTGCAGTTCCATCGTGGGGACGTGCGGCAACACAACCCCCGGCATGGCCAGCAGGGCCTCACGCAATGCATGCGCCCGGTCTAGTGCCACGGCGTCGGCGTTCAGGTCCTCGCGCGGCCACAGGCCACGAATCTCCCACGCCCAGTGCCCGGCATCGGCGGTGGGCGTTTCGGGCTCGTACTTCACTTCGCTCAGCAGCACTTGCGCCAGCGGAACCGCGCCGTCACCGTCGGCGATCTCCGCCGCTTGGGTGCGCACCCGGATCGGTCCCCAGGCCGTTTCCACTGCGCCCACCAGGGCATTGCGGAGGGCGTTGTAGGTCGCAATCAAGCCGATTGCACCTCCACTTCCGCGTGGGCCAGCGTGGGCTCGGCGTCGTGGATGACGGGTTCGGACACCACCAGCCACAACTGGTCTCCGTGCTGAATCCAGTCGCCACTCTTGATCGGAGCCAGATCGCCAATCTCGCCGCGCAGCACCGCTCGTTGTTGAGTGAGGATCTGCCCGGGCTCAGCGCTGGCCTTGGCCCCCTGCCGATCAAGATGCCCCGAAAAGGACCCCACCACCACGCGCTCGTGGCCGACCACCCGGGTGCCTGTCAGCACTTCTTGAAGCCGCAACCACTGCACCGCATGAGGCCGAAGAGGCAGCGGCACTAGACCCGCACCCGCCGGTACCGTTGCACCGCCGCCTCGCCTCGCTCTTGCAGGAAATCGGCAAGCGTCGCCGCATCACCGCGCCGCAACGTCACCGAACCCTGGCGCACCTCTTGCCACGTGCCGGATTGGTGGCGCTCGCTCACCAGCACCCGCGCCGCCGCCCGGTCCAGCACCGCCATCCAGGCGTCCAACGGAATGGTAGCCGCATAGCCACGCCGACCTTCGACCTCAACCGGTGCGCGCCCTTGCACGGGGATGCCCCACTGCAGCCAGGTGTAGGGCCGCTCGCGCGCCAGCGCCCCGCTGGGCTCCAGCCAGTAGTCCTCGCCGGGGGTCAGGGTTCGGCCCGCCCAGCGCACCGCGTCCACGCTGATGTAGCCGCCGTTCAGGTCTTGCCACACCATCCCTGAGGGCACCAGCGTCTGCACACTCGCGGCCGTCTCGGCCAGAAAAGGCTTCCACCCCGTCTCGCTCTCCCAGCGCTGCACTTCCGCCTCCATGCGGTCGGCCAGCGAGGGAGTCCCCGGGGGTGTATCCACCCCCAGGGTCTGCAAATAGGCCCCGAGTTCGGCCCCGGTCGGCCAATTCGCCTTCCCTGCCATCCGTTAGAGGCCGGTCACCGTACAGGCAGCGGCGTCGCGGAAGCTGGCCAGGGCCGCCCGCAGATGGGCGCGCACCGTCAGCACGTTCTTAGCGAAGGTGTCGGTGTGCGACTCGCTCACCGCCATGGTGATGCCCTGGCGGATGACCAATCCGAAGTACTGCGTGTCCAGCACCAGCGCCGTGCCGGTCGGGAGGGCTTCGTTCAGGGCGATCGAGACTCCCATCAGCCGGGTGGTCATCTCATCGCTCGGGTGGCCCATCACATATTGGCCATCGGTGGTGCGGGCCAGCACCAGCTTGAGGTAGTCCGCCGGGTTCAGCAGGATCAGGTTGGGCACCGCGCCCCCGTTACCCACGCCGCTCCGGCGAACCTTGTCCATGCCCTTCGCCAGCGCGTCAATGATCGGGTCGGCGCCCTTGGCCTGGGTTTGGATGCCCGGCAGGTTGAGCAAGCCGGTCAGGTTGGGGGCGTTGCCGTCCCCGCTCAGGCACTGCGAATCCAGCACCTGCCGCAGCATCAGGCTCAGCCGCTGCTCGATGAGGGCCCGCACCCCCGGTTCGTCTTCCAGCTGTTCTTCGGTCACCGGCAGCACCACGCCCAGCCGGCGGATCGGCACTGTGACCTCCGCGAAGGTCAGCGTCGCTTCATCCAGGGCGGCATTCTCGCCCTTGGCCGAGGCCGCGTTGGTGAACACGCTCTCCCGCATGAGCTTGAAGGCGTTTTGCTGCGTCGGGATGACCGGGAGAAAATCAATGAGCTGCGGCGGGCGCTGCACGCTGGGCACCAGATAGCCGCTGCGCACCACCTCGGGCGGGAGGCCCGCCGTGGTGGTCATCGTGGCCTTGGTCTCCAGGGCGCGGCGGGTGTCCACCGCCAGCTCCACCTCGGGCATGTGGCGGCTGGCGCGGCTCTGCCAGGCATCGCTGGCGAACAAGGCATCCGCCAAGCCCTTCTGCTCTAGCGGCAGGGTGGCGGCGGTCGAAACGTTCAGTCGGCCGCTCGGGGCGGCGATTTGGGGGTTATCCATGGGATTTTGAAGGGTGCGGGGCGCTTCCTCCCGCTCGTTTTTCACGGCCAACACCAGGGCATCCGGGTGCGCCGGCATGGTCACAATCGAAACTTCTCGGACTTCCAAGGCCCGAATCCGGCGCCGGGCATGGGGGTCGGGGCTCGGCTCGCTGGCCAGCACCCGGTAGCCGATGCTCAGCCCCACCCGCTTGCCTCTTTGCAGCCGTTCGCGCACCACGGTTTGAGCGTGCTGGGCGGCCGGCGTGGAGTGGAATCGCATCCGCACAAAGAGGCCCTTGGCGTCTTCGTGGGCGTCCTCAATGGTCGCCACGGGCAGCTCGGACCAGTCATGGCCCACCGCGCCAAAGCCTTCTTCGGTCAGCGCCGCGAGGTTGCGGTACGCCCCGGGCAGGATGACATCGCCGACGCGGTCCGGGGTTTCGGTGATGGAGGCGTAGCCTTCCAGCACGCCTTCCTTAGGCGCTTCCGGAGCCGAATCGGGGATAAAACTGAGTTCAACGCGCGAGTTATCCCCACGTTTATCCAAAGTTATCCACACCCCGGTTCAGGGTCGCTCGCCCCTCGTCCACCGTCCACAGCCCGGCCGCCACGTTCTCTCGCACGCGGGCGTGGCGCTCACTTTCGTCTTCCTGCAGGGCGCGCACGTCGCGCAGGTCAAACTCGGCCTGGGCGGGCGGATCGAACTCCGGCATCAGCTGATCGGTGATCTGCTCGGCCACCAGCCGCCACTTCGGAATCAAGAACGACTCCACCGCCGCCTCTCGTGCCTCCCGGAAGTTGCTGAAGGTGGCGTGCTCCATGCCGGAACCCAGCCCCAGCACCAGCGCCGAGACGCCCAGCACGGCCGTGACCCGCTCTTCGGGCAGGCGCACCAGCCGGTCCAAGCTCATCTGTTCCGGGCTGAACCCCAGCGGCGTCACATCGAGCGGAATGGTGGGAAACACCACCCCACCCGCTTGGTCACCCGCCGTGGCCTGGGTCAGCAGACGCTTGGTTTCGTGCACAAAGTGGTCGGTGATCGCCCCGGCATCGCCGGCATCCCGCACCGTCACCAGCAGGCTCGGCGCGGGGGCGCGCATCAGGGCCCGGTGGTACTGCGCCACCTCGTTATCGGTGCGGATTTCGCACTCGATCGCGCGCAACGGCGACTGCCCCCGCAGAGGATTCTCCGGGTCAATCCCGTCCATAAAGTGCACCACGTCGCCCGGGGTCATCCACACTTCGCCGCCGCTGGTGGCCACGCGGTAGCCCGCCAGGCGGTGGCTGGTGCCGGGCATCGCCACCGGCGTCACGCTGGCTGAGGGCCACCAATCCAGGCCGATGACCTGGCCGGCCTCGTCGCGGACCTTGTGCAGATAGGCGTTGCCCTCCAGCACCAAGTCCATCACCAGGGCCTGCCGGATCTGCCGACCCGACACCTTGCTGGGTTCTCCCAGCCGGGAGTGGGGCCGCTGCAGCAGCAACGCCGCCGGGTGGTGGTCGTCCCACTGCCCATCGCGGCGCACCCGCAGCGGGGGCTCGGTAAACGTGCGCATGGCCCACTGGACCACCGCCATCACAATTGAATTCGTCTCGGCATCGCGCCGCGACCGTGCGGGCAGAGGCAGCACCGCGCCCCCCGCAATGCGGGCAGGCGACGGCACCGGGTCCGCCAGGGCCCGGAAGGGCCATTTCCATCGTTTCATAGGTTCAAATTTGTGTTCGCATCAGGTCACGCGGGCCGGTCGTTTCAGGGCCTGCGCCGCCAGAGCCAGCGCGCACACGCAGTCGTCATGGCCATTGGCCGGGCCCTCCATCACCACGCGGCCACTCGCAGTGGGCCGATAGGCAAAGGCTTCCAGCTCAGCGGTTTGCACGGGTATGTCCATCAGGCGCAGACCTTGTCGCTCAAATCGCAGCGCCAGCCGCTCCATCAGCGTGGTTTTGCTCTCCACCGAAAACACAAAGGGGCGTACGCGCACCCCCTGCTCCTTCAGCAGTTCGCACACCGGGTCGCCCAGCCCGGTGCTGTCCACGTGCGCCACCGCGTCGTAGGCGTGGGCCAGTTCGGCCAGCCGCAGGGCCGTCACCGTCCAGGTTTGGCCGCGCCAGCGTCGCCACGCCACTTGCCGCCCGCTCGGGTCCAGCACCGTGGCCACCGTCCAGTCGTGGTGGCGGCCCAGGTCAACCCCCATCACGTAGCTCTGGGCGGGGTCAGGAAGTTCATCACCTGTCCGGCCATCGTCCACGGCTTCGCGCACGCCGCCGAACACCGCCCCTTCCTCGTCCGCGAATTCTGCCAGGTACTCCTGACGAAACGCCCGCTCCGAGAGGTCCACCCGCGCCGCTTCAATCTCGGCGGGGGGCAGGTGCGGGTTCTCGGCACTCGGCGCACAAAAGGACGCCCACGCCTCCCCAGTTTGCGAGAAGAGCCGAAAGAAATCCCCCCTCCCCCGGGGCGTACTGAGGAACGCCGCCCCGCCCGCATCGTCCGTCAGGGTCGGGCGGATGGTTTCCGCCCACACCCGGCCCAAGTCGCGCACCAAAGCCGCCTCGTCCACCAGGGCCAAGGCCAATCTCCGGCCCCGCCCCGCATCCGGGTCATCCAGGCTAAAGAACGAGATCGATCCGCCCGTGATCAGGTCAATCCGGCGCTCATCCTCGCTCATCCGCCGCGCCACGGGGGCCAGCGTCTGCCGCAACGTCCGCCACGGCTCACTCAAGAATCGGTACGTCGGGCCGAACCAGCCCACGGGTTGCCCGGCCAGGGCCGCGCGAACCGTCAGGTGCTCTCCTAGCGTGGTTTTGCCCCACCGTCGCCCGCAGGCCAACACCCGAAACCGGGCCGGGCTCGCCAGCACCCGCGCCTGCCCCGCGTGGGGGCGCTGCAACTGCAGCACAATGCGGTCATTCGTCGTCGCGATACACCACCTCAATCGTGGTGGGTAGCGGCGCTTCGGTCGGGGCGGGTTCCAGGCGGCTCACCAGTTCCTTCAGGGCCGTCGGGTTGCCCGCCAGCGCACTCTCGATGAAGGTGCGAATCACCTCGCGGGCCAGCCGGTAGTCGTCTGCCCGCAGGGCCTCGCGCAGCAGGTCCACGTCCGCTCCCGCCGGCAGCGTCCGCGTGCGGCGTCGCGCCATGGGGTCAGGTCAGGGGTTCCAGGCCCAGCGCGGCCAGCACCCCGGCCATCGCCCCGGCCACCCAGCGGCGTCCGGCCAGGCTCCAGTCAAAGGCGCCGGGCGTCCGGGTCCAGGCGTGCAGGTCAACAACGATGGCGGACACCAGCCCGCCCAGGGCACCGGCCCCGATTTTGTTTAGGTTCATAAGTTGGGATGGACGGCTATTCCAGCCGGTCACTCAGCCGCTCGACGGCCAGTTTCAGGCCCTCCAGCGTGGCGCGGAATTCCGTCAAGAGATGGATCAATGCACTCCGGTCGGCGCTCCAGGCCTTCACGACTTGCCACATGAGAAAGCCCGCCATAACGGCCATGGGGCCGTGCACCGAAAGCGCGCCTAAGAGGGCGTCCACCTGGCCTCGGTGAGCTTTATCACCTTCAGTTGTGGGGTCCATAGGCGCTGCCGCCGGTACACCCCGTCACCTTCCCTGCTGCCCGCGTCGTTGGTGTTGCCTTCAATTGTCTCCGCCAGCCAGCCCCGCGCCGTGCGGCGCATTCGGACGATGAAGCCGATGTGGCCCCGCCAGGCCGCGCGGTCGCACCAGGCAAAGAGGTCACCGCGCCGCGCCTGAGCCGGGTCGGCCGTCACCCGAAAGCGGCTGCCGTGCACCCACTGGCACACCGAAGCCGGGTTCCGAGGGAGTTGAGTCCGCTCGGCCCCTGCTTGCAGGTATTGGTGAGTGACAAAGGCAGCACACCAGGGCGCGCCGGGGTTCAGCCCGCACGAGGCGAGATATTCATCAATGTGGGGGCCGGAGTTGCGGCTCACCTCTCGCACCCGCCGGTGGTCGGCATCCTGGGCAGCCAGCAGCAGCGCCCGCTCCGGGATCAAAAACTGGGCCCATTCCGTGGCCGAATAGCCCGCGACGGGCGCTCGTTCCGCATTTTGCATGGGGTCATCACGCGGATCCAGTGCCCGCGCCAATGATCTTTAAAGGTGCAAAGCCGGAGATTGTGACCGATCCCCATGCGCCCAGCCCAACCGAATCGTGTCCTCCGTTTGCATATCAATCCGGCACCGACTCGTAGAAATGCGGTAAGAAGTTCGGGGGGATGATGCACTCACCCGCTTCCCTCGTCTGAGGACTTAATCATGCTTGTCTCGTGCCTCCTTCTGGCTCATCAGTTCTCGCAATCCAGCCAGACTGAGCCCTCCACCGTTCAAACCAAGTTGGCCGGAGCCGTGAACGCCTATCGGCAGTCCAAGTCGCTCAGTCCCCTTATCCTCAACGAGAACCTGAACAAGGCCGCGCAGGCCATGGCCGACGACCTGGCCCGAACCGGCGACCTTAACCACGTGGACTCCCAAGGACGCCAACTTCGCGCCCGCGTCGAGGCTGCCGGCTATCAAAACTGGCGTCGCATCACCGAGAACCTGGCCATGGGCAGCGAGTCTGGTGAGCATACGGTGTCTCTTTGGGATGGCAGCCCCGGCCACAAGGCCGCTCTCAACCGCACCGACATCACCGAGCATGGCGTGGGCGTTACCCCCAGCCCTGCAGGCACCGTGTGGGTGTGGATCGGCGGCCGCCGGTAAGGGCCAGGCCCCACCCCCGAACGGAAACAAGGTCCCTTTGGAGGCCAGGGCGAATATCGATGTTAGAGATTCATTCGATCCTCCCCCTTTGAGATCAGAGCGCGCACCGCTCGCGCATCCGAAGGAATTACACCATGCTCGCTACCTGCCTCTTGCTCGCCCAGAAGTCGGCCCTGGCCACCCCGGCCCTCCCGGAAAACCCGCACCAACGGCTGGCCGTCTCGGTCAATGCCTATCGCCGCGCCCGATCTCTGCCCGTGCTCATCGTCAACCCCAACCTCAACCTTGCGGCCCAGACCATGGCCGAAGACCTCGCCCGCACCGGCGTCCTTGAACATCAGGATTCCCAGGGCCGAAACCTGCGCACCCGCGTGGATGCCGCTGGCTACCAAAATTGGCGCCGCGTCACCGAAAACCTCGCTATGGGCACTAACACCTCGGACTACACGGTGGCGATGTGGGATCAGAGCCCCAGCCACAAGGACGCCCTCAATCGGAGTGATATCTCCGAGCATGGCGTCGGGGTTGCGCCGGGCCGGTACGGCACCGTGTGGGTGTGGATCGGCGGCCGCCGCTAGGGCCACCTTTCCCCATTAGAATTTTGGCGGGGGGCTTCCTTTCCGGGCGCTCCCTCCGTTATATTAGTATGTAGACTTTTGTCTACTACCGCAATGACGCAGACACTCAGCCGGGACGACTGGCGCGAGATCTGTCTGGTGCTGAGGGAATGGGCCCGCGTGGACCAAGACCCCGGCCAGCAGTACGCGCCGCGCCCATCGCACATTCAAACTCCCCGCCGCTTTCGGCAAGACCCCCAGATTCTCCACTTCCGTTTGGTCGAGGATTTCCTCGGGCCGCACGCCTCGCGGGCCTTGCGCATGCACCTGCGCACGGTCAGCCGCCTGGGCGAACTCGCCTGCTCGCTCCCAGTGCCGGAGACCGTGGCCGCCCAGCGCGATCGCGTGCTGTTGGGCATCGCCGAGGCCAACGCCGAAACCCACCGGGTGGAGCGCACTCGTGCCGACTAGCCCCCACTGGGTGGAACCCCACCGCGAGTGGATCCGGGCGCGGTTGGCCCAGCGGATGCGCACCATCTATTCGGCCACCGCCGAGGATCAAGAAGACATGGTGCAAGAGATCATGATCCGTATGCTAGCGCAGCCCGCGCCCGCCCTGCCCCAGGCCTACCTGGGCCGGGCGATGAGCTGGGTGATCGCCGAGTTTGTGGCCAAGGCTCAGCGGCGCGCGCCCGCCCGGATTCCGGAGGACTGGGCCGACCCCAACGCGCAGCGGAGCCTCAACTGCGTGGAGTGGCGTGCCGACCTTGACGCCGCCCTGGCCACCCTGCCCGAGCCGCACCAACTGGCGTTCTTGCTACGCATGGTGGGCTACGGCGATGCCGAAATTGGCCAGATCATGGGGTGGTCGGCCGTCCGCGTGCGGAAGATGCGTCAGCGCTTCCGCCGCGCGGCGTGACGCCTCAAAACCAAGGGGCCAAAACAAAAAGTTGGCTGCCCGACAGGGACTCGAACCCCGACTGGCGGTACCAGAAACCGGTGTCCTACCATTAGACGATCGGGCAGACCGTACTCCTCTATTATGGCCGTTCCCGCCTCGAACCTGATATCCCAGCGGGACCCCTCACCGACAAGGTAGAACCCCTCTCCATGCGCCAACGGGGACTCACGTTCATCGAGATCCTGGTCGGCGTCGTCATTGCCCTCGTCCTGGTGGGCCTCGTCGTCACCTCCGCCCTCCGCGCCCGCGAGGCCGCCAAGGACACGGTGGCGATGTCAAACATCAAGCTGGTGGGCTACGCGCACATCCTCTACGCCGCCGATAACGACGAAAATTTCCCCTACTGGGTGCCCGTGGCCCTGCCCGGCGCGGGAACCGAAGCCGAAAACGCCGGAGCCACCTACCTGGAAACCGAAGTGCAGCCCACCCGCTGGAAGCAGCTCCTGCTCCCCTACGTCGAAAACGGCAATCTCTTCTACTCCCCCGGCGACCCCTTCGCCAAGACCCGAACCCCACTGGCCGGCACGCGCGGCCCCGCCAACTCGGAAGAGACCAGCTGGACCTATAGCGCGGCGGCCGACGGCTTGAAGGTGATGCCCGATGGCGGTGTGCTGTGGACGGAAGCCGAAGCTACTGAAGGCGTGCAGCGCACGGGGCTGCCCCTGCTCATTGCCAACCTGGTGCACCAGCCCGACACCAAGCCCGCGCGTCTTGTCACCGTCCACCGCCTGGGCGAGCGCGTCCCCGGCTGGAACCCCGACGGCAGCGTGCGCATGGTGGACCTCAGCCGCCTTCGCTGATAACGCCCCAAGTAACATGGGCGGATGAGTTGCGACTTTGCCGCCAGCTACGCCCTGTGCCGAGGCCGATTTGACCAAGAATTGGCCGACCTGAACGACGCCCAAATGCAGTGGCGCATGTATCCGGGCTCGCTTTCCATCGGCGAAATGGCCCTTCACCTGGCCGGCGTCGAGATCTGGTTCATCCACCAGATGAACGGGCAACCCATCCCCGCCGAATACCAACTCCTGGTCAGCTGCGCCACCGAAGGCGTGGTGAACGACAACCCGTTCCCCATCCCCACCCCGGAGATCACGGCCGATAAGGTCCGGGCGGCCCTCGCCACGGCTCGCGGCCTGGTGGACCCGGTGGTCAGCAACCCCACTGACGCCCAGCGTGGCGCCACCATCCAAAGCGCCCTCGGCCCCATCATTGACGGCACCGGGGCCCTGGCCCGCATCGCGTTCCACCCGGGCTACCACCACGGGCAGGCCTACCAAATGCGGATGCACCCGGATTTCCCGGCCTAGTTCGCACTCCCTGACAAACAAGAAAACCCCCACCCTCAAAGCTCCTGAGGGTGGGGGCGAGTTGAGCCGTCGTTAAGGTTAAGCCGCTTGGGCCACCAGGACGGGTCGACTTTCTAGCACCAGCGGCATCACTTCGTGCTGTTCGCACAAGTTCCGCACATCGGTCCAGTCCATCTCATCGGTGATCAGGGCCTGACTCGCATCAATCTGAACGCGTCGGATCCCGTGGTCGGGCGAACTCAGCCGGTGATTCAGAGTTTCAAGCAGAAACTGCGCTTCGCGCGCGTCCGAATCCCCGATTAGCCAACTCGCCATCACCGATTGACCCGGCGTGGTGTCCACAAGAATCATAGGGGCTTACGCCGCCGCGTAGGCGACGTACTGCTCCTTCCCTTCCAAGACGGCCTGCAGGCGCTGGTCAATCAGCGAGTGGGCTTCGGCTTCCGTGCGGGCCACATAGGTCACGCAGGTCGCACCGGCAAACAGGCTGGCTTCGCGGGCCGCATCCAGTCGGTCCTTCACGCCATTGTCCATGCGCGGCACCATGGCGTAGTCAAGAGTCACCGAGAAATGAGCCGGTCCCAAATCGATGAGCAACTCACGAAACTCATCAAAGAACACGTCGGCCTCGGGGGCAGTCAGATAGCCACCAAAGCTCGCTTCGATCACGTTGCTGGTCGGATTCCAGTTCAGGATGTACATAGGCTCGTTTTTCCGTGCAATGCCGTTGAGAACTCTCCCCTCGGCTTACATGATGCTTATTCAACACTTCAAAACGAAATTCGCCCGCACCACTACTGGGCACGGGCGAATCTGGTTCCCTTACTGGCTCGTAACTTGACTAACTAGCAATTCTTTCGCCGTTCTCGGTGACAAGCAGCGGGGCCTCGCCCGACTCCAATACACCGTCCGGAATGATGACCTTGCGGACCTCATCGTTGCTCGGCACTTCGTACATCACTTCTTGCATCAGGTGCTCGAGGATGCCACGCAGGGCACGGGCGCCGGTGCGCCGCTTCAGCGCTTCCTTGGCGATTTCAATGAGAGCCCCGTCTTGGATCTCCAGCGACACACCGTCGAGTTCAAAGAACTTGGCGTACTGCTTGACAATCGCGTTGCGCGGCTCGGTGAGGATCCGCACCAGGGCTTCTTCGTCCAACTGGTCCAGTGCGGTCAGCACCGGCAGTCGGCCAATGAATTCGGGAATCAAACCGAACTTGAGCAGGTCCTCGGGGTTCACATCTCGCAGGATGTCCTTCTTGCGTTCCGTCTTGCTCTGCGGATCGCTGCGGAAGCCCATCACGTTTTCCTTCATGCGGCGCTGGATAATCTCTTCCAGGCCCTCAAAGGCGCCTCCACAGATGAACAGCACATTCCGAGTGTCAATCTGCAAGTACTCTTGTTGCGGATGCTTGCGCCCGCCTTGCGGCGGCACATTAGCGACCGTCCCTTCCAGGATCTTGAGCAGGGCTTGTTGCACCCCTTCACCGCTCACATCCCGAGTAATCGAGGGGTTGTCGCTCTTGCGCGAGATTTTGTCAATTTCGTCCACGTAAATGATGCCGCGCTCACAAAGCTCCTTCGCGTTGCGGCTATCAATGGCGTCCGCGGCTTGGTAGAGCTTCAGCAGGATGTTCTCAACATCCTCGCCCACATAGCCGGCTTCCGTCAGGGCCGTGGCATCGGCAATGGCAAACGGCACGTTCAGCATGCGGGCCAGGGTCTGCGCCAAAAGCGTCTTTCCGCTTCCGGTCGGCCCCACCATCAGGATGTTGCTCTTTTGCAGCTCCACCCCTTCTTCGCTGTCCGTCACGCGCTTGTAGTGGTTGTAAACCGCTACCGCGAGCGCCCGCTTGGCATGGTTCTGGCCAATCACGTACTGATCCAAGAAGGAGACAATCTCCTTCGGCTTCGGTACCTTGGCCGGTTCGGCGATGGCAGCGGCCGAAGCCGTCGCCACGCGTCGTCCTGCGGTCGGGGAGGTTACGCCCGCCGCCGGAGCGTCATTGCGCCGGAGGGAGGTGCCCCCTTCCTGCGTGAGAATGTCGTTGCACAGTTCCACGCAATCCGAGCATACGGCTCCGTAGAGTCCCACAATCAACTTGGGGACTGCGTCCTTCGCCTTGCCGCAGAGGCAACATCGGTCCTTCCATTCGCCAGTTTTCGCCATTACCGGTGATTCCTATCTAGGATTATCGTGCACCTGGGCGCAGAACTTTATCCACGAGCCCATATTCGTGAGCTTCGTCGGCACTCATGTAGTAGTCTCGGTCGCAATCCTTGGTCACTTGCTCCGGATCTTTTCCGGTGGCCTTGGCCAAAATCTTCATCAGGGCGTCCATACTGCGCCCCGCTTCTTGCACGGCGATCTTCATATCGGCCACCGTGCCCCGCGTGCCGCCGCTCACTTGGTGGATCATCACCCGCGAGTGGTCCAGCGCCGCGCGCTTGCCCTGGGTGCCTCCGGCCAGAAGTACGGCGCCCATGCTGGCCGCCATGCCCACGCAGGTGGTGGCCACATCGCACTTGATCATCTGCATGGTGTCGTAGATGGCCAAGCCCGCCGTGACGGAGCCGCCCGGGCTATTGATGTAAAACTCGATGTCCTTGTCCGGGTCTTCCTTTTCCAGGAAGAGCAGCTGAGCCACCAGGAGGTTGGCCACGTAGTCATCCACGGGCGTCCCCAGGAACACAATGCGGTCCTTAAGGAGCCGGGACCAGATGTCGTAGCTTCGTTCGCCCCGTGCGGTTTGCTCAATGACAAAGGGGACGGACATGTTGACCATTGGCTCGTGCTCGTAGTTCATGTTCTCTCTAGACGTCGGTAAATCAGCGGGGGATTCCTAGTCCCCCGCCTTCACATTTACTTTTTCGCGTCCTTTTTCGGCGCAGCCTTCTTGGGCTTGGCCTCGGCGTCGTCCGACTTCTCGGCCTTGGCCTTGGTCGCCTTCGGCTTATCGGCCTTGGTTTCGGCTTCCGGCTCGGCCTTAGCGGCCTTCGCCTTGGTCGCCTTGGGCTTCGCGCCACCCTCACCGATGTTCGCCTTGGCGCGGAGCTGCTCCATCACCAGGCTGTACATGGCGCGGTAGATCACTTCGTCGCGGATGGCGTTGCCATATTCGCGGGCAAAGGCTTCAATCTGATCTTCCGGCACGCCATTTTCCATGGCGATCTGCAGGAAGTGCTTGGTGGCCTCTTGGTCCGTGATCTTCAGGTCTTCGGCCTTGAACACGCGCTCGATAATCACCGCGCGCTTCACGTGCATCTTGGCTTCTTCCTTCAGGCGCTCGACGAACTCCTCGACCGTCATGCCGTTGGCCTTGACGTACTCTTCGATGTTCGACTTGCGCGACTGGAGCTCTTGCTGAACGTCTTGCAGGCGGCGGCTCAGCACCTGCTCCCAGGTGTTGTCGGCCACTTCAATCTTGCTCTCCTGCGTGAGGTGCAACAAGATTTGCTCGTCTAATTCTTTGGTCGCCGAATCTTCATGCGCCCTTTCGAGTGCCTCACGCACGCGCACCTTCAGGTCCGCCACGTTTTCGACGTTCATGGACTTCGCAAAGGAGTCATCCAGGTCCGGCAACCGCACGCTGCTCACGCTGCGCACCGTCACGTCCACATCCATCTTCTGACCCGCCCACGCGCTGGTGGAATAGTCATCCGGGAACGTGAGCTTCACCGACTTCATCTGTTCGGCTTCCATCCCCACCAGGGCCTTGTCCAGGTCCTTGAAAGATTGGCCCACTTGCACCATCATCGTGCGGCCTTCGCCCGTGTCGGTCTTCGGCTTCAGGTTCACCACGGCCATGTCGCCTTCTTGAACCCCGCGATCCGTCACCGCTTCCCGCTTGCCGGATCGGCCGCGCAGTTCTTCCACTTGGCGCTCCACGTCTTCGTCCGTCACGGCGACGACGTTCTTGCTTACCGGAATGCCGTTGTAATCCGCCAATTCGACAATCGCCGGCAGCGGCACCTTGGCTTTGAACTTGCACTCGTGCTTGTCTTCATCAAAGGACTCCATTTCCACCGCGCCGTTGCCTTCGGGGGTCAGCTTTTCTTGCTCCAGGGCTTGCTGATAGGCATCGCGCACCACCACTTCGGCGGCCGCATTCAGCAGCTGCTCACGCGGGATCGCGTTGCGCAGGAGGTGCTGGGGGGCGTGGCCCGGGCGGAAACCAGGGATGCGAACGCGCTTCCCAAGGTCCTTGTAGGCGCGTTGGAAACCCGCACGAACAAGTTCCGGCGGGCACGAAATCGTAAGGAGAACCGTGCAAGGGTTGAGGTCTTCGCGCTGGACCGTCAGCGCCGACGTCGAGGTGCTCATGGCAGTGGTTCAGGTTACCTGCTTGCTCAGGTCCCTTCCCGGTCCGTCCCTCCCGGCCGCCGAAGGCCCGAGAAAAAGTAAGAAACCCCCGCACCATCCGGCACGGGGGTTCCTGTTCTGGGAGTTGTGATCGCTTAGAGAAGCGCCTTGATGGCGTTTTCCATCGTCGTCTTGCGGGCGTCGGCGTAGCCAACCCACACATTGCGGACGATGCCCTGCTTGTCAATCAGAACGAACGTCGGATAGCCACCCGTGCCGATCGTCTTGAAGTAAGCGTCGTTTTCCACCGTGAAGGTGTAGGTGTAGCCGTGGTCCGAAGCGTACTTCTTGGCCGGCTCGGCACCGCGCGTGCGCTCACCCGCATTGGCACCAATCACGCGGAGGCCGCGATCGAAGTAGCGCTTGTGCAGGTCTTGCATGAACGGGCTGGCCGCCTTGCACGGGCCGCACCAGGTCGCCCAGAAGTCAAGCAGAACAACCTTGCCGCGCAGCGACTGGTTGGTCACCGTGGCACCGGTCGTGGTCTTCATGCTGAAAGCCGGGGCCGGCTTGCCGACGTGCTCCTGACCGCGCTCTTGAGCCATGCCCATCGCGGAAAGGGTGAGGGCCGCCGCCGAAATCATCGCCACTTTGGTAATCGTGCGCATACAATGATTGTAACGTTTCATCGCCTCGAAACGGTTCCTATCCACTAGGACCCCGCGACCGAGGCCAGCGCTCGGCCCACGCGCGCCACGATCTCATCAATCGTCGCTTCGTCCGTGACGATCGGCGGCGTGAACCGGAACGTGCGCTTACGCGTTTCCTTGGTCACGATGCGCTCCGCCAGCAGGGCCTTGGTGACAGCCGCGCTGTCCACGTGGTCGTGGACTTCAATGCCCACTAGCAGGCCCCGTGCCCGGATCTCCTTCACCAGCGGCGAGTTCAACGCCCGGAAACCATCGGCCAGGCGCGTGCCCAGCGCGTCCGCCCGGCCCGCGTAGTCATGGACTTCCATCTCGGCCAGCGCCGCGATGCCCACCGCCGCCGCCAGGGGGTTGCCGCCAAAGGTCGAACCGTGGTCGCCCGGCTCCAGTATCTCCATCACGTGGCGCTTGCCTACCGCTGCGCTCACCGGCAGCACGCCGCCGCCCAGGGGTTTGCCCACCGCCATCAGGTCCGGCTCGGCATCTTCCCACTGCCAGCCAAACTTGCGACCCGTGCGGCCAAAGCCGGTCTGCACCTCATCCCAAATCAGAAGCATGTTGTGCTTGTCGCACAGTTGGCGCACCCCGGCCAGGTAGCCGTCCGGCGGCAAGATGATCCCGCCTTCCGCCTGCAGGGGCTCCGCCAAAAAGGCGCAGGTGTTGGGAGTGATGGCGGCTTCCAGCGCCGCGAGGTCACCGTAGGGCACCTCGATGAAGCCCGGCCCGAAGGGACCAAACATCTCCTTGTACTTCGTTTCGCTGCTGAATCCTACAATCGTAGTGGTCCGCCCGTGGAAGTTGTCCGTGGTCACGATGATCTCGGCCTTGTCCTTCGGAACGCCCTTCACCGTGTACGCCCACTTGCGGGCCAGCTTGATGCAGGTTTCGTTGGCTTCCGCGCCGCTGTTCATGGGGCAGCTCATGTCCAGGCCGGTGTAATCGGCCAGCGCCTGCAGGAACAGCGCAAGTTCCGGCGAGAAGAACGCCCGGCTGACCAGCGTCACGCGGGTCAGCTGCTCTTGCAAGGCGCGCACCACCGCGGGCGCCAGGTGACCGTGCGCCACGGCGCTGTAGGCCCCAATGCAGTCGATGTACTCCACGCCTTCGCTATCCCACACCCGGGCACCTTCGCCGCGCACCACGTTCACGGGCAGCGGCTTGTAGTTGTGAGTGCCATATTCGTCGGCCAAGCGCATGGATTCTTCCGTGCTCATGGTGTCCAGCACGGCCCCGACGCCTTGCGTCGCGATTTGGTGCCAGGGAAACTTCGTTTGGGTGGGCATCTTTTGATTGTGAGGGGCCATCCTATGGTTTGTGAACCCCTCTCTCGGAAACCTGGCCTAAGGGGGCCCTCAAGAACCCCGCAAATTTGCCAACCATTTCAGGGAGAGAGCGATGTCAGACGCACCTGCAGCCGAAGGCGGAAAGAAGAAAGGGGGCAAGATGCCCATGATTATTGGCCTCGTGGTAGTGATTGCCGCCGGGGGCTACTTCGGCCTTGCCAAGGGCAAGGGCGGAGAAAAGAAAGAAGCCAAAAAGGAAGCTCCCAAGCTCGGGGGCGTTACGGAACTCGGTGAATTCACCGTGAACGTGAAGAGCGGCGCGACCTTTATGCGCGCCAAAGTGGCCGTCCACTTTGATCCCTCAATTGATGCGGGACACGCCGATGCGTACATCCCGCCGCTTCAGGACGTCGTGATTGACGTCCTTTCCGATCAAAACGCCGATGAGGTGCTGACCCTCGAAGGCAAGCAAATTTTACGCCGCCGTCTGGCCTACGAATTCAACCACCGGATGCACCTGGTCCACCCGCACGAAGGCGAGGAAAAGAAGGAAGAAGAGAAGGACGACGAAAAGGATAAGGAAGGCGAAGAAGGCAAGGAAGGCGAAAAGGGAGAAGACGGCCATGGCGAAGCCAAGAAGGATGACCATGGCGGAGGCCACGGTGCGGGGCACACACCCTGGCTGGATAAGCCGGAATTCCCCGAACTGGACAGTGACGAAGGACCGGTCTTAAAGGTCTATATCACCGATCTTGCGATGCAGCGCCAATAAGGCGATCCAACGCCAAGGCTGCAAAGTAACTAAGGAAAGGAATCGCCGGGAACCCAAAGCGAGGATTCCCGAAGAAGACAACGCTCAGCGCCGCGATCCAGAGAATCTGGATGGCGGCGCCTCTCTTTTCGCCCCGCCCCCACACGAGCCCCAGAGCCGCCAAGCCCAACAAGACGTACGGCGCAACATCGCAAATCTGGCGGTAGACCAAGAAACCCGAGCGGTAAGGCGTCCGGCCGGGGTCTCCCAGCTTCCCTTTCTCGAACTGGAACGCCCAGTACGGGGCATCCCGCCCGTTCAAGAAAGTCTCGTAGAGCTTGGCCGGAATCTTGGCCAGCCATGCCCCGGGGTCGCGCTTGATAACCCCCACCGCGGTCTGCCGCGCCGATCGGTCGCGTTGGGGCTCGGGCACCGGGGGCACCTGGGGCAATAGCGGCTGCGGCGGGGTGTATCGCCCCGTGCCCATCGCACTGATGAGCAAGTTGTCGCCCCCATTGGTGCTCACAAACGCCGGTGAACCCAGTACCACAGCATTGCGCACCGTCCACGCCCCTGCCGGCAACAGCACCAACGCCGCCAGCAACCACGCAGGCTTTGCCACGCGCTCGCGTTCGGTCAGCCAGGCCCACACGGGCACCAGCAACGCCTGCGGTCGCACCAGCACCGCCAAGCCCAGCCACGCCGCCGCCCTCGGCGTGCCCCATGCCGCCAACCCCGCCAAGGTCAAGGCCACGTAGAGGGGTTCACTGGCCAAAATGCCGCTGTAGCCCACCCATGCGGGGTGAATGGCTAGTAGCCCCGCCACCAGGTACGCCACCCGCTCCCGGCCGCTCCATCGGAAGGCCAGTTGCCCGGCGGAGAAGATTGCCACGGCCACCAACACCACATTGGCCACGCGGGCCACCATCACCGTCGCGGGCAAGAGCCAAAAGAGCAAGGCCAAGAACGCGGGATATCCCACCGGCCAATAGGCGGTGGCCACCCCATCCACGGCGTACTGCCCCGTGGTGCGCCACTCCCAGGCCCGCTCGAAGTACCAATCAAAGTCGGTAACCGGTTGCGTGGGCACGAAAACCAGCCATAGCACCCGCAACAAGACGGCGAAACCCACGATGCCCCACAGAGTCCGCGTGAACTTCGCGGAAGGGACATTGGCAGGTCGGGACTCGGGCATTCGGCGCGTTTCCTCACGTAGAGTACCAAGGAGGGAATAAGAAGAAAGGAATGGGGCGCATCGTTATCGCCGGCGGGACCGGGTTCATTGGCAAGCACATCACCGAGCAGGCACGACGCCAGGGGCACGAGGTGGTTATCCTCTCGCGCCGTTCGCGATCCGGTTCAGAGGGAGTGAGCTACGCCCAATGGGACGGCGAGAATGTCGGGGATTGGGCGCAGCACCTTGAAGGCGCCCACGGCGTCATCAACCTCTCCGGCGCCAGCATCGCCAGCCCGTGGCGCGGCAACTACGTCCAAAAGTTGTACGACTCGCGCACCAAGCCCTCCGAAGCCATTGCCAAGGCCATCCTGGCCTGCAAAACGCCCCCGCGTGCCTGGGCCAATGCCAGCGGCATCGGCATCTACGGCGACGGCGGCAACGCCACCCTCAGCGAAGCCTCGCCGGTCGGCACCGGCCCCATCGCCGACCTTGCGATCGCTTGGGAAGATGCCACGCGCACCCAAGGCGAGCTTCCCTGCCCCGTGTCCCTGCTCCGCACCAGCATGGTGCTCGGCCCGGATGGCGGCGCGTTCCCGCCCATGGCCAAAGCGGCCAAATTTGGGGCCGGCGGCCCCTTTGGTGACGGCAAGTTCTGGCAGGCGTGGATCCACGTGGAAGACCTCGCCCGTATGTATCTTTTCGCCCTCGACCACCAATTGGATGGCCCGGTCGTTGCCTCCGCTCCCTCCGCCGACCGCAATGCGGACTTCATGGCTGCCCTCCGCGCCGCCGTGAATGCTTCCTTCGGCCTCCCGGCCCCTGCGTTTGCGCTCCGCGCGGTCTCAAGTCTTATGCATTGGCCGCCGGACTTCCTCACGCAATCTCAGCGAGCCGTCCCGGAGATTGCCAAGGCACACGGATTCACCTGGAACCATCCTCTGATCCGGGCCGCCATGCGGGCCTGCGCGTCGGGTTAGAGGCCCCAAATTTCACCTGCATGGTCCCAATTGAATAGGACTTTGCAAACGAATCCTGAATCTGTACGAGAAGATACAGATTGAGGAACCTTCGTTGCAAGAACTTTCCGGCATACCCCTGTGGATCTGGGGCTCGTTTTTCGGGCTCATTCTCGGCTTTCTCGCCCTCGACCTGGGCGTCTTTCACCGTCACGCACATGAAGTGAAAATGAAAGAAGCACTCACCTGGAGTGCGATCTGGATTGGCATCGCGTGTGCATTCGGTGCGGCTCTGTACTATTACTGGCCCACCATCCAACCCAATAGCGCCTACACCGCCACCCAGGCGACGCAAGCGTACTTTGCGGGCTACCTGATTGAAAAGGCGCTCAGCGTAGACAACATCTTTGTCTTCCTGCTGCTCTTCACCTACTTTAAGGTCCCCGCGATCTATCAGCACCGCGTGCTGTTCTGGGGGATCATCGGGGCGCTCGTCTTCCGCACGATCTTCATCGCGGCCGGTGCCGCGTTGCTCGAGAAGTTCTTCTGGACGATGATCATCTTCGGTCTCTTCCTGATCTTCACGGGCATCAAGATGGTTGTGATGAAGGACAAGGAGATGGACCCGGGTAAGAACCCGGCCGTCCGTCTCATCCGGCGCTTTATGCCCGTTACGGATGATTATCACGGTCAAAAGTTCTTCGTCAAGATCGACGGAAAGAAGTGGGCCACGCCCCTTTTCGTCTGTCTCATGGCGGTGGAATTCACCGACATCATCTTTGCCGTCGACTCGATTCCGGCCATCTTCGCCATCACGGCGGACCCGTTCATCGTGCTCACCAGTAACGTGTTCGCGATTCTCGGCCTGCGCGCCCTGTTCTTCGCCCTGGCGGGCCTCATGCAGCTCTTCCACTACCTCAGCTATGGCCTCGCGGCTATCCTGGTGTTTGTGGGCGGCAAGATGCTCTACAACTACGCGGAGAAGGTCATTTACCCCGAATGGTCGAAGTTTGACGTCGGCCTTTCGCTCGGCATCATCGGCTCCATCTTGCTGATCAGCATTATCGCTTCGATCATCAAGCCGCCGGCCAAGCCTGACCACGGAGCGGCCGCGTGACCTGCCCCCGAGGATGCGGAATCCATCTCGCCATAACGGAGCGGATGGGCATCGAGATCGATTACTGCCCGCAGTGCCGAGGCATCTGGCTGGATCGCGGTGAGCTCGAAAAGCTCATCGCGAAGTTCCGGGAGGAGGAAGCGTTGCTAGAACGGGCCGCGCAGCCGAACCCGGTGCCCATGCCGGAGCCGCGCCCGCAGGCCCAGCCCCAAGCGCCCTACACGCCGCCCCCGGCCCAACCTCAACACGACCCGCGCTACCAGCAACCCTACAATCAGGGCGGGCCGTACGACAACCGGGGCCGGCACTACAAGGACTACGACGACGACATCTACTACCGCGATGAGCACGGCAACCTGCGCAAGCGGTCGTGGTTCGAGCGGTTGATTGACGTCATCGACTAAACCTGGCAGAACCGCCAAAGCAAACCCCCCGGGAAGTGATTCCCAGGGGGTTTTTCATTTCGGCCTCCGCGATCTCTCAGCCTTCTTCGCGGTGCGGGTTGGCGACGAAGGCCCCGCCCCGGCACGCCTTCAGATAGTTCAGCGCATGCACCTGGCCCGTCATCTCCAGGTCATCCCGGTAGACCGGGTCGTGCCACCCCTCGATGTCGATGCTGCCGCGCCAGCCGTGTTTGCGGAGGATGGAGATCACGTCCGTCCAGTTCGTATCCCCAAACCCCGGCGTGCGGTGGATCACGATGTATTCGCCGCACCGAATGCCGTCGCGCTTGATCTTATTCCAGTCAATCTGGGCGTCCTTTCCATGCAGATGGAAGATCTTGCCCACCCATTCGTTCAGCTGCGGCAGGGGGTCCACCAACGAGACCATCTGGTGGCACGGCTCCCACTCCAGCCCCATCGCCTCACTCGGCACGGCATCGAACATCATCCGCCAGGCCCGGGGCGCGTGCGCCAGGTTCCATTTGGGGTGCATCCAGGTGCCGCCCATGTCGCAGTTTTCAAAGGCGATGCGCACGCCTTCCCCTTCCGCAATCCGGGTCAGCTCGCCCCACACTTCCCGGAATCGCTCCATGTTCTCATCCACCGGCCGGTCTTCCAGCGCCCCGGTGAATCCGCACACCAGTTCTGCCCCGTACTTCCGGGCATTGCGCAGCAGGGTCGCAAAGGCTTCGCGCGTGGTGTCGTTGGTCAGGGGGTTGCCGAACATCCCCAGGCTGCTGATCACGGCCTGGTCGCCGATGAGGTCCCGCACCTGCGCCGCGTGCTCATCAAAGTTCGTAAACGGCAACTCGGCCCAACTGTTGAGCTGATACGACTCGAACCCGTGGCCGTGAATCTGCGGGATGTACGAGACGGATTCTTTGAGCGGCACCAGCGTGCCAATTCGGATATCCGAATGATGAGTGCGGTCCATGCGTTGGGCAAGTTACCCGGCATACTATCGCTATGTCCCGCCCGGGGGTGTATCGCGACACTTGGTTCTGGAATGCGGGGCTGGCGTCCTATTGGTTCGCCTCCACCTTCAAGTGGTCCATCCTGCTGGCCTCCATCATTCCGGGGCAAGTCAAGGCCATCGTCCCGGCGGGCACTGAAAACAGCTCCTGGGGACAGGTGTTCGCCATCGGCGCGCTGTGGGCCATCGTCGGCCCGGCCCTCTTTGGTCACCTGAGCGACAAGCTCGGCCGTCGCAAGCCGTTCATCGCCGCCGGCAGCGCCCTCACCGTGATGGGGCTGGCCGTGATGGCCGATGCCACCACCCTGGGCATGCTCATCGTGGGCTACCTCTTGTTACAGATCAGTGACGACGTCGGCACCGGCCCCTACGGCGGGGTCATCCCATCGGTGGTGCCCGAAGACCGGCGCGGCTTTGCCAGCTCGGTCATGTCGCAGTTGCAGCTCTTGGCGCAGATCTTCTCGGCTGTCACCGGGCTCATCTTGAAGGACCCCCGATTTGTCTATCTGGCCGTCGGTTTGGTCAACGTGACCTGCGCGATCATCACGCTCACGGTGATGCGACCCATCCAAGAGAGCAAACCGGTTGTGGCCCCCGAGCGCCCCCGCGAGTCCTTTGCGGAAGGCTGGGTGAAGCCCTGGAAATCCCCGGATTTTCGCTGGGTTTGGATCACTCGGTTTTTGGCAGTTGCGGGCCTCACCCTCATCTTAAACTACCTTCGCTTCTACTTTGAAGCCACCTATAACCAAGACGCCGAGGGCCGTTTGTTTATGTTTGGCCAACCGAAGTTCACGGGCAATGAATCCGTGATGGTTGTCATCCTCTTTATTGCCGTTTTCGGCGCCATCGGCGCGGTGCTGTCCTCGCGCCGGATTGATAAGTGGGGCCGCAAACGGGTGGTGCGGGGGGCCGCTTTGGTTGTCATCGGGTGCCTGGCCGCCTTTGCTGTCGTGAGGGATATCGGCCACGCCCTCCTGTTCGCGCCCATCTTCGGCATCGGCTACGGGAGCTATCTCGCCGCCGAATGGGCGATGGCAATTGACGTCGCCCCCGACCCCGAAACCCTGGGCAAAGATATGGGACTGTGGAGCAGCAGCCAGCCCACCGCCCAGTTTTTGGTCGGCAATGTGGGGTGGGTGATTGACGCCGCCAACCGCACCCGCCCCGATTCTGGCTATATGGCCATGATCGGCATCGCCATCATCTGCTTCCTCATCGGCCGCTACTGCGTCGGTCAAATCCAGGGCTCTTCGTAGTTATCCACACCCCCCTCCCAACTGAGCCGCTATCATGAGAAGAGGTTCAACATGATCGAAGATATTCTCAAGCAAGTAGGCGGCGCGAGCGGCCTGGGCGACAAAGCCGCCCCGCTGGTGCAGATGCTGATGCAGCACCTGGGCAAATCCGGCGCCGACCCCCAAGCCCTAATCGCCCAACTCGGCCAGGCCGGGCTCGGCGACCAACTCCAATCCTGGATCGGCACCGGCGCCAACCAACCCATCAATGGCGACCAGGCCGAACAAGCCCTGGGCAGCGACTTCATCCAGAACGCCGCTAGCCAACTCGGCCTCAGCCCGGATCAGGTCAAGCAAGCCTCCGCCGAAGCCCTCCCCGCCGTGGTGGACAAGGCCACTCCGAACGGCCAAGCCGATGATATGATCTCTGGCCTGATGGGCGCGCTGGGCGGCGGCGGCGACCTCGGCTCGGTGGCCAAGGGTCTGCTAGGCAACTTCGGCGGCTAAGGCCCCCAGGGGCGGATATTATAGGAGGCGTGAAGCGGTGGGCTCCCTGGTTGGCGGCCCCGGCTCTCGTCTCCTGGCTGATCTGGATGCAGCGGGCGTCCGGGCCGGGTCTCCTCAAGGATACGGACACCATGGTCCTGCTCCGGCGCATCCGCGAGGTTCGCGACCCGCTCTACTGGTTCTCTCACGATTGGCCGCTGGAAAACCACTTCTACCGGCCCATCTCCACGCTCACCTTTGAGCTCGATAACCACTGGTACGGCAACAACCCGGCGGGCTACGGCGCCACCAATGCGCTGCTGGTCATCGCCACCGTGTTTGCGCTCTTCTGGCTCATCCGCGAGCTGAGCAACCGCCCGTGGATGGCAGCCCTGGGCTCCGGCACCTTCGGCCTGTGGCATCTCTTCAATGCCTCCGAAATCCTTCGCGCCCCCTTCTTTGCCCTCGCGGTGGCCGGGGTCGTGGTGGGCCTCGCCACCCGGCGGGCGTGCGGGTTTGCCCTCGCCTGTGTGGCGGCATTGGCCTGTCAGTGGTCAGGCCCGGCCTTTCCGCTCTACGGCCTCATGATCGCGTGGATACCTGGGCGCACCGCCAGCACCATGGCGATCTTTGCGTTGGTCAGCCTGGCCGCCTATGCCCGCTACGAACGCCTCACGGCCCCCCGCCTTCCGCGCCCGCCCGGCCCTCTCAGCCTCACCGTCACGCGCGGCACCGCCGGAGAAGTCATTCACCCTCGCCGCCGCCAAGTGGGCTGGCTCGTGTTGGCCTTCGTGAGTCTGGCCCTTGCCCTCGGCAGTTACGAGCAAGCCATCATGGTGCCCGCCCTGCTCCTTGGCCTCGCCATCTGGTTCGCCGTGGGCGATGCCCGTCGCCCGCACTGGGGCATCCATGCGGGCTTCTGGGTGATGCTGGGCGGTTACTACGCATTGCGCCTGGCTGTGCTGCCCACCACCGTCAGCCGCTACCAGGATCAGCAGTTCCGCACCGGCCCCGGCGTCACGCTCAGCATCCTGGATTACGCCGCCCCCTTCTATGCCCCGCTCAAGGGGCTCTGGGCTTCGCTCCAATCCGGAATCGAGTTACTCGTCATGCCCGAACCCTGGCGCGCCCTCCTCATGGGGCTTGGGATCCTGGGTTGCTTCTGGGCGCTACGCGCCTCGCGCGACCGCTGGCTCATCGCCTTCGGGTGGCTGGCCGCGTTGTTCGCGTTCTTACCCATGGCGTGGCTCAAGCACTTCGCGCACTACCACCACTTCCCCGCTGCCCTGCAGGCGCTGGCCTTTGCCGCCGTCGCCGGGGGCCTCGGCGCCGCAATTATGAACGCAATTGGGCCCCGAGGCCTTCAAGCGCCGCCACGACCCGATCCCGCACCTGGTTCGCTTCCTCGTCCGTAAAGTTGCTCCCTTTGCGGAGTTGCAGCGCGATGGCGAGGCTACGCGTGCCATCCGGCAGTCGGTCGCCTTCGTAGACGTCGAACAGCCACATCGTCTCCAGCCATTCACCCGCCGCCGCCCGGGCCGCGTCTTCAATCTGCGCGTAGGGCAGGTCTTGGCTCACCAGCATGCTGATGTCGCGCCGGGTCGCCGGGTGGCGATGAATCGGGGTGTACGGAGCCTCGGGCAGGTTCGTGCCGTACCAGGCTTCCAAGTCAATCTCGGCGAGGAACGTCTGCGCGGGCAGGCCGGTGGCCGTCGCCCATTGCGGGTGAATCTGCCCCATCACGCCGCCACTCCATCGCGCCGATCGTGTGGGATGGAAGCGCGCATCCGCCCCCTCTAGCGGCACCAATGCCAGCGGCCGCCCGGCATGCCGCGCGATGGCCTCCAGCACGCCTTTCAGGTCAAAGAAGTCCGCCGCCGGCGCGTTGTCCTTGCGCCAATCCGGCCCGCGCCCCTGCCCGGTCATCAGCAGGGCCAGCTGTGCCCGCTCAGTCGCATCGGTGAACACCCGCCCCATCTCAAAAAGCCGCAAGTCTTGCCCTCCGTTACGCAGGGCGGCCTCGGCCAGGCCCGGCAGCAAAGAGTTGCGCAGCACCGCGTGCTCCGGCGAATGCGGGTTCAGCAGGGGCACCAGGTCGCTCGCCGCATCCAGTTCGTGCGCCTTGCGCAGGGTGTGGCTCAGGCACTGGTCCAGTCCAGCGCGAAGCGCGGCTTCCCGCACCCGGTCCTGCCAGCCTTCGTAGCCGTGCGCCCCGCCAATCCCATTGCTCCCGGCCACCGGCCACTCGGGGATGCGCTCGTAACCATAGATGCGGCCGACTTCCTCAATCAAATCCTCTTCGCGGGCGATGTCAAATCGCCACGAGGGCGCGCCTACCCACAGGCAATCTTCTTCCGAGCGGGCCGTCACGCTGAATCCCAGGCCCATCAGGGCGTCCGCCGCCTCCGAAATCGTCACCGGCACCCCCAGCAACGCCCGGCACCGGGGCAGGCTCAGGTCCAGTTCCGCGGGTTGGTAGGTGTAGTTCACCACTTGCGCCGCGCCGCCCACCGGTTTCGCCCCCGTGATCTCTTCCAGCAAGTCGGCAAAGCGGTCCAGCGCCCGCACCACGCCCTCGGGGTCCACACTCCGCTCAAATCGGTAACTGGCCTCGGTTTGCAGGCCCAGGCGCTTGCGCGTGCGGCGCACGCTCTGGTTATCAAAGTGCGCCGATTCCAGCAGGCACGCCGTGGTGCTCTCGCTCACCTCGGTGGTCGAGCCGCCCATCACGCCCGCCACCGCCACCGGCCCTTCGCCGTCGCAGATCATCAGCATGCCGGCCTCAAGTTCGCGCTCGATCTCATCCAGGGTGGTCATGCGCTCCCCGGCTTCCGCTTCCCGCACCACAATGCGTTGGCCCCGCACCAGCGCGGCGTCAAAGGCGTGGAGCGGTTGCCCCAGTTCAAACATCACGTAGTTGGTGAGGTCCACCAGCAGCGACACCGGCCGCTGGCCCAGCAGTTCCAGCCGTTGCTGCAGCCACTCGGGCGAGGGGCCATTCGTGACTTCTGGGAACAGGCGCAGCGCGTACTGCGAGCACGCCTGGCTCTCAATCTTGATGTTGGTTTGGCTCCAGATGTCTCGGTTGTCCCGGTCGCGGCGCGGGGTGTCGGCCATCAATCGGCTCAGCAACTCCGTTGGTTCCGCCGCCGGGTCCTTGGCCAAAATCTCGCGCGCCAAGCCCAGAATGCTGGCCCCATCCCCCCGGTTGGCCATGATATTCACATCCAACACCGGCTCGCCGTTGATCTCCAGAATCTCTTCCAGCTCAAAGCCCGTCATCGTCAGCAGATCGCCCAGCGCCTCGGCGCTCAGGTCAGTCTTGACGTAGTCCTTCAGGACGGAGACAGGCAGCTTCACGGCAGGGAGTGTACCGGGCGGGCCTCCACGCCCCGGCCCTCCTTCCCGAACCTTCCTCCCCCCCACGGGGTACCTTCGCTCTCGTGAGCCGCCTCCCCATCGCCTTTACCTTCGCGGTGGCTTCTCTGGCGTTCACTTCCTCGGCCTCAGCCCAAGCCTCGCCTCAGAACGACACGTTCTTCACCGCCGGGGCGGGCACCGTCACCACCCAAAAGTGGCTGGGCAGCTCCGACATCCGCCGGGGCGGCCAGTACTTCGTCACATACTCCCGCCCGGAACCCCGCTTCGCCTTCCAGAACCACCCCGCCCAGTGGGTGTGGCACGCTTACTACCTCCCCACCCGGGGCGGCGCGCACTTCCAGGCTCCGTTCCGTACCAGCCACGGGTTCGGTCTCATGGCTTCGGCCCGCTACTGGAACCGCGCGCAACAAAACCTCCCGACCTTCATCGAAGCGGGCTGGGGGCTGCACCTGCAGGATAAATGGACCGACGACGTGGACCTGCCCCTCTCCAGCAGTCCGTTCATCGGCATGGGCGTACTGGTAGATTTCGGCGGGCAAGAGGCCATCTTTGCCACGCGTCTGATTCACATCAGCAATGCGGGCATCGGGGCGCGCAACCGGGGCCTCAACGCCCTGGTCTTTTCGCTCGAATTCAAGTTCTAGCGGAGTCGCTAGCGCGCCGAGGCGTACCGCCGCAAGAAGCGGAGGTCGTTCTCAAAGAAGTACCGCAGGTCATCAATGCCGTACCGCATCATGGGAATGCGCTCCACGCCCAGACCAAAGGCAAACCCACTGTAGCGCGAAGAATCAATCCCGTACCGCTCCAGGATGTTGGGGTGGATGAGCCCCGCGCCCCCCAGCTCCACCCACTTGCCATTGAACAACTTGGGCGTACTGATCGCGTAGTCCACGCCGGGTTCCACGAACGGGAAGAAGTCGGGGCGGAACCGCACCTTCACTTCCGGCCCGAACATCGCCCGCGCAAACGTGCCAAGCGTGCCCTTGAGGTGGGCCATACTCACCCCTTCGTCAATCATGAAGGCGTCTACCTGGTGGAACGTGTGGTTGTGCGTGCGGTCCACGGCTTCGTTGCGGAACGTGCGCCCCACCGTGAACACCCGCAACGGCGGCTTGGTGGATTCAAACACCCGCCCCTGCAGGGCCGTGCATTGGGTGCGCAGCAGCACGTCGTCGCTCAGATAGAACGTATCCTGGGCGTCCATCGCCGGGTGGTCCGGCGGGTAGTTCAGGGCGTCAAAGTTGTAGCGGAATTCTTCGCGTTCCGGGCTCTCTTGGTACACGAACCCCATGCCGCCCAGCACCCGCTTGATCTCGTTAGTAGTCTGTTGCAGCACGTGTTCGATGCCCACGCGCGGCTCGTGGCCGGGCAAAGTCACGTCAATACGCTCGGCCGCAAACTGCGCCGCCCATTCCCCTTCGCGCAGGGCCTCGCGGCGGGCTTCAAGTTCAGATTCGATCAGCGCGCGGGCTTCGTTCACCTTCGCCCCGAATGCGGGTCGCTCTTCCGCCGAAAGCTGACCAATGCCGCGCATCAAGCCGCTCACACTGCCCTGCTTGCCCAGGTACTGGATTTCAATCTCACGGAGCGCCGCCGTGCTCGTGGCCGCGTGAATCACCGCACGAGCTTCTTCAATCAGGGGAGTAATGGCGTCCATGACGGTGTTATTTTGAACGCGCGGGCTCCTTCTTCACCCGGGACCACACCACAACGGCCAGGATCACCGCCGCGACAAACCCCATCCACTGCCCGCGCCAGGCAAACCAGCCTAACGGCAATAAGGGGAGCCACGTCAGGGCTCCCCAAAGTAAGGATCGGCGCGTGCCCGCCAGGCTCACGGCGGCCCATGCCATCGGCAAAAGCACGATCAGCATGGCCGACTTGAGTGGGTTCACGATTCGTCCGTCGTCTCGATGACCTCAGAGGCTTCGCCTTCGCTTTCGCTTTCGCCGGCCACGTCGCCTTCATCCGGGTCTTGGATGATGCGCGCGATGCTGGAGATGAAGTCGCCGTCCTGCATGTTGATCAACTTCACGCCCTGAGCCACGCGGCCCACCAGGCGGATGTCCTTGACCTTCACGCGGATGCCCTTGCCCTTGGCCGTCAGCACCAGCAAGCGGTCATCTTCGTCCACCACTTCGGCGCTCACGATCACCCCGGTTTTGTCGGTCACGTTCATCGTGAGGATGCCCTTGCCGCCGCGACCCTGGGTGCGGTAGTCGTCCAGGTTGGTGCGCTTGCCAAAGCCGTTGGTGCCCACTACCAGTAGCGTCGAGCCCTCGCGGACAATGTCGGCCCCCACCAAGATGTCGTCATCGCCCAGGCGCATGGCCCGGACCCCACCGGCGGTGCGGCCACGGTCGCGCGCCAACGTTTCGTTGAAGCGGATCGAGAGGCCAAGCTGCGCCACCAGGATGATGTCGTCCTCGCCACGCGTCACCAGCACCCAACCCAGTTCGTCGCCATCTTCGATGTCGAACGCCTTGAGCCCGTTGCTACGGATGTTGGAGAACTTCTCCATCGCCGTGCGCTTGATCTCGCCCTTGCGGGTGATCATCGTCAGGTAGCCGTCCGCCTTGATGTTCTTCACGCTCACGGCCGCCGTCACACGCTCGCCACCGTCCATCGCGATGTAGTTGATGAGCGGCATGCCCCGGCTGTAGCGGGTGCTTTCCGGCAGGTCGTAGGCGCGCAACTTAAACACGCGGCCCCGATCTGTAAAGAACAGAACGAAGTGGTGCGTGTTCACTTGGAACAGGTGCGCCGGTTCGTCATCTTCCTTGGTTACCGTCTTCAGCCCCTTGCCGCCGCGCTTCTGCTGGCGGTAGGCATCCAAGCTGATGCGCTTGATGTAGCCATCGCGGCTGATGCTGATGATCGCTTCCTCTTCCGGAATCAGATCTTCTTCGCTAAAGTCACCGGCTTCACGCTCGATGATGCGCGTGCGACGCTCGTCACCGTGCTTGTCGCGCATCTTGGTGATGTCTTCGCTAATCACCGCCGTCATACGAGCCTCGTTGGCCAGGATGTCCATTAGGTCTTGCGCGGTGCGCAGAGCTTCCTTGTACCGGGCCTCGAGTTCGGTCTGTTCCAGTTGCGTTAAGCGGCGCAGGGGCATCGCCAGGATGGCGTTGGCCTGCAGGGCCGACATATCAAACTCGCGGATCAAGCGCACGCGGGCTTCGGCCGGGTCCGACGATTCGCGGATCGTGCGAATGATGCGGTCCAGGTTGCGCCGGGCGATCTGGTAGCCCTCGTTGAGGTGAACATCTTCCAGTGCGCGGTACAGGTCGTACCGAACCCGGCGTTCCGTCACGATGCGGCGGTGCTTGATGTACTCATCAATCAGCGTCAGCAGCGGACTCACGCGCGGGGCGCCGTCCACCAGCGACAGCATGATGCAGCCGAACGTGGTGCGCAGCTGCGTGTGCTTCAGCAGGTAGTTCAGCGCCTTGTTGGGGTTCACGTCGCGGCGCAGGTCCACCTGGATGCGCATCCCGCGCTTGTCCGAGTAGTCCTCAACGGCCGTAATCCCGTCAAACTTCTTCTGCTTGGCCAGCGTGGCAATCGCCGCCACCAGGTTCGATTTATTGACCTGGTACGGGATTTCCGTGATGATGATCGCGGTCTTGCCGTTGTCCAGCGGTTCGATCATCGTCTTGGCCTGCATCACCACCGAGCCGCGCCCGGTTTCGTAGGCATCCTTGATGCCCTTCACGCCCATGATGAGCCCGTGGGTCGGGAAGTCCGGCCCCGGCAGGTACTCCATCACTTCGGGCAGCGTGGATTGCGGATTGGCGATGCGGAACAGGATTGCATTGGCCACTTCCGTCAGGTTGTGGGGCGGCATGCTGGTGGCCATCCCCACCGCGATGCCCTGAGAACCGTTACAAAGCAGGTTCGGGAACTTGGCCGGGAACACCGTCGGTTCCATCGTGGACTGCAGGTAGTTATCCGTCCATTCGATCGTCTCCCGTTCCAGGTCCTCCATCAGCTCCATGGCCAATGGGGTCAGGCGGCATTCCGTATAACGCATGGCCGCCGGCGGGTCGCCGTCAATGCTGCCAAAGTTTCCTTGGCCTTCCACCAGCGGGTAGCGCATGGAGAAGGATTGCGCCATGCGCACCAAGGTGGGATAGACCACTTCGTTGCCGTGCGGGTGGTAGTTGGCCGTGGTTTCGCCCGTCACCTTCGCGCACTTGGTGGTCGGGTTGCTGGGGGCCAGATTCAGCTCGCGCATCGAATACAAGATGCGGCGTTGCACCGGCTTGAGACCATCCCGCACATCGGGGAGGGCCCGCGCCACGATGACGCTCATCGCGTAGTTCACATAGGAACGCGATAACTCGTCTTCAATCTCTACGGTACGTACAATCGGATCTTCGGGCACGATAACAACATCCAGACGGAGCAAGCCCCGGTGAAGGTGTCAGAGTACCTCTGACCGAGACCTTCAGACGGGGCTCACTAGGTTCCTTTCGGGCGGAAAGGAGGTTATTCGGGGCGCTTGGGCGGGGTTAAACCCAGGTCCGCCCACTGGGTGGCGTCGATGGGGCTCGGGGCGTCCATCATCGGGTCGTAACCCTGGCCCAGTTTGGGGAACGCGATGACCTCGCGGATGTTCTCGTCGTCCGTCAGGAACATCACCATGCGGTCAATGCCCGGGGCAATACCGCCGTGCGGCGGCGCGCCCATGCTAAAGGCATCCAGCATGTGACCAAAGCGGCTGCGCTGCGTCTCTTCATCCACTCCAATCAGGCTAAAGATGCGCGACTGGATGTCCGGCTTGTTGATACGGATGGAGCCGCTCGCCCACTCGGTGCCGTTCACCACCACGTCGTAGCAGTCGGCGCGCACGCGGGCCGGATCGCTTTCCAAGAACTCCATGTCGGCGGCCTTGGGCGAGGTGAACGGGTGGTGACTCGGGTCCCACCGTTGCTCGTCCGCGTTCCATTCCACCAACGGGAAGTCCAGCACCCAACCGAACGCCAGCTTGCGCTTGTCACGCAGGCCCAGTTGCTCGGCCACCATCAGGCGCAGGCGGTTGAGCGGCTCGCAGGAAGCCCGGTAGTCATCGGCAATAAACGTCAGCAGGTCGCCCGCTTCGGCTCCCGTCGCTTGGACCAGAGCCAGCACTTCTTCGTCGCCGAGGAACTTGCCGATTCCTCCGCGCACGTGCAGGCCGCCCGGCAGTTCGCGGCTGGCTTCGCTGGCGGCAGCATCCAGCGCAAACCAGGCCAGACCCTTGGCGCCGAACTCCTTCACATGGTCTTCCAGCACCGTCACTTCCTTGCGGCTCAGCTTGGCGCCCCCGGGATAGCGGAAACAGCGCACCGCGCCCCCGTCGGCCACGGCATTCTTGAACACCGCAAATTCGCTGTCCTTCACCAGGTGGCTCACGGTCAGCAGGGGCAAATCAAAGCGCAGGTCAGGCTTGTCGCTGCCGTACTTTTCCATCGCCTCGTCGTAGGTCAGTCGCACGAATTCGGCCACCGGCTCTTTGTCCAAGTCGAACTCTTCGATCAGGCCATTGATCACCTCACGTGTCAGGGCTTCGATCAAGTTCACGATGTCTTCTTGTTCGATGAACGACATCTCAAGGTCGAGCTGGGTGAACTCCGGCTGGCGGTCGGCCCGCTGGCTCTCGTCTCGGAAGCACTTGGCGATCTGGTAGTACCGCTCCACCCCGGCCACCATCAGCAGTTGCTTGTATTGCTGCGGCGACTGCGGCAAGGCGTAAAACTGCCCCGGCTCCAGGCGATAAGGCACCAAGTAGTCGCGCGCCCCTTCCGGCGTGCTCTTGGTGATGATCGGCGTTTCGATTTCGAGAAAATCTCGGGCATCCAAGAACTGCCGCATCCGGCGGATGGCCGAGGCGCGGATGGCCAGGCGTCGGTACATCGAAGGGCGGCGCAAGTCCAGGTAGCGGTACTTCACGCGCAGTTCTTCGTTCACGCGCTCCATCTGGGCTTCGTCCGAAACCGGGAACGGCAGCGTTCCGGCCGGGCCAAGCACGTCATAAGCCGTCAGCTCAATCTCAATGTCCCCGGTGGGGATCTTCGGGTTGCGGTTCTTCTCATCCCGGGCGCGCACCACCCCTGTGATGGCCACGCAGGCCTCGTGGCGCAGATCCAGTTGCGGCCACTTCTCGGGGTCGGCGCTCACTTGCACCATGCCGCCTCGGTCGCGGATATCGGCGAACCAGACGCCCCCGAGGTCGCGAATACGGTGGACCCAGCCGTTGAGGGTCACGGTTTGGCCGAGATGTTCCAGGCGGAGATCACCCGCCGAATGAGTGCGCCGAGGGTAGCCCATGCGAAGGTTCGAGTCTACCGAGGCACGGGGGCCGCTCCCGGCCTCTCGGCGGCGACCTCATTTGAACCTAGACCAACTTGAAATTTGCATTGCCCCCTGTAATGCAAGCTAACATCAAAGGACTATGGCGTTGCCTCCGCAACAAAACCCGTACCCGCGCCCCGTGCAGCGGGAGCTCAAGTTCGATGTCGTCGGCGAGGCATTTACCGCCATGTCCAGCAATTGGAAGGTGTTCGCCTTGGCCGGGGCCATCACAGCCGGTCCGGTCATCGTCTTGGCTCTCATCGGCTACATCCTCATGATCGCCGTGATGATGCCCAGCATCATGTCGAACAACGAGCCGTCGCCCTTCGTGATGCTGCCGGCCCAGCTTATGTTTTACGTGCTGATGCTGGTGGGCTACGCCATGGGCGGACCGGGCTACCTGGGCTGTGCCCGCCTTGCGCTCGCCATCCGCCGCAAGGAGCCGCTCACCCCGGATATGGCCAAGATTGGGCTCACCCGCATTGTGCAAGGCTCAATCGCGGGCGGCATCGTCTACGGCGGCGTGATGCTCGGCACCATGTGTTGCTATGTGCCGGGATTCCTTTGGGGCGGCCTCTCCACCGGTGCCTATACGGCCATGGTGCTGGATGAAAACCTGGCGCCTATGGACGCGGCCAAAGAATCGATGGCCGTGATGAAGCCGCAGATGTGGATGGCGGCCCTCCTCTACTTCGTCGCGAGTCTGGTTTCCGGCCTCGGTGCGTTCGCTTGCTTTATCGGGATCATCTTCACCACGCCGCTGCTGGCCATCATCATGGGTCTCGCCTACATGGACATGAAGTTCGGCATCGGCCAAAGCGACCGCGCCCTTGAGCTTGCGCCCCCCGTCTCTCCCTAAAGGTACGTCACCACCCGCACAGAAATGGAACCCCAAAACCCCTACCCGCGCCCCGTCCCCAGCAATCCACTGGATTTCGGGCTGATTAACGAAGCGTTTGGCTATTTCAAAGCCAATCCTGGACCCTTCATCGTGGCGACCCTGGCCTCCATCGTTCCGACTGCTATCACCTCTGGCATCAACCAGGTGATGCAGCCTTCGGACCCGAACCAAGCGCTGGCATTCATGCCCATTAGCTTTGGTCTTGGTTTCGCGGGTGCATTCCTCGCCGGTCCGGGCTACTACGGCATCGCCAAGTGCATGGTCAAATCCCGCCGGGGCGAAACGGTGACCACCAATGACGCGATGTCTGGCTTCGCCAAGTTCCTGCAGGTTGGTTTGCTTGCGCTCATCGTCCAGCTGGCCACTCAATTCGGCATCCTCGCGTGCTGCGTGGGGATTTTCATTGTGGGCGGGCTCCTTATGGGATCCTTTGCCGCAATGGCCCGCGATGATTCGGCAGGGCTGGGCGATGCGCTCATGAACTCCATCGGAGCGTTCAAGGATATGGTCTGGAAAGCCGCCTGGTTCTACTTCGTCATGATGCTCGTCATCATCGCCGGGCTCCTCGCTTGTGGCGTGGGCATCGTTATCTCGATCCCGGTTGCCTTCGGCGCGATGACCCTCGCCTACCTCAACGTCACCGAGCGACCGCAGGTCGTCTAGTTCGGTACTGATACATTCGCTCTTGCAACCTCAAAGTCCATTTGAACACATAGAGCTAAACCAACATTTGAGCCTGAGGACATTCTGGCGAACCCTCAGGCTCATCTACAATTGGCCCGGCCCAATTCTCTTGGCCGGGCTACTTTATTCAACCCCGCTCGTCACCGCTAGATTTCTTTATGAGGCTCTCATCCAAGCCAATGAACTTGGGAGCCAATCAATTGATAACCTTGCACTAATCATATTTCTTGTTGCGATCACTTTGACCGGGCCTGGGATTGTCGGCATCGCTAGGTGTTTTGTGCAAGCTCACCGGAAAGAGCGAGTCACCTGTGCGGACGCCATGTTTGGAGTCAAGCGCGCCTTCTCATCTTCAATACTTGCGTTCACGTTCCTTTTATCTCTTCTAGCAAGTGTGATCGCCCTGTGTATCGGCACTTTTCTCTTTGGAGGCATTTACATGGGCGCGCCTGCGGCCATGGCGAGGCTGGAAGGCACGAGGACGGACCAAGCAATGAGGGAGTCTCGTCTCGTATTCCAGAAGAACCCATGGCAGTCGTCCTTCTTTTTCCTGCCTTATTTTGCCATCCTCAGTTCCGGTTACTTTCTATTCGGCTTTGCACACATTGTCGCGGCACCTATCGCCATCGGCGCGATGAGCCTAGCCTACATTGGAAGCGTAGAAGTGAGTAAACGCGAAATCAAATCAGACATACAAGAGCACATTCGCTAAGCCCTCACGGAGTCAATTCCCCATAGACGAAAAGGAGATCGTCTCTAACATCTGCGAATTCTTCGAAATAGTACTCAGGAAGATGATTCCTTGTTCCCAAGTATTGATGCACGGTCGAATAGCCCTTGGACTCCAAAACCTCACTCACCCTTTCCTTCTCTTTAGGATTTGTGCAGTAATACAGGTCCGCCACAATGTGGGTGAAGATAGGATCCCGATATCCGGATGGGCCCGACACCTCATAGTGGGCAAAGGGCATGCAACTGGGAGCATTGCTAGCCACAATCTTCTGGATGTCGTTCGACAGCCTGTCATATGCTTTCGTATCTGGTTGCTCGGCGAGAATGGAAGTGTAGGTATGCCAACTCAGGAGCCCAAAAATGATCAGAAATAGCCCTGCCATACCAAATTCAAACTTACTGCTAACAACCATCACTGATATCCAGCCCCATCGAGCCAGCGAGATTCAGACTCAACCCGAGTCTACTTTCTCCAGACCCGGCCACGCCGATCGCAAACCCCGTACCGTTGCCGTGCGCGACGGCGCACCCGCCGCCAAACATCCAGACTGTGAGTGCCGCAACGTCTTGGATCCTGAGTGCGCAACCTGTACCTGATCCCTGCCCGCCGCACCTCCACCGCCGCGCCATCGCCCAACTTCAAGAGATGATTGGGAATGCGACTGACGACTCCCGCATCACCCGGGCTGAAATTGGCGAATGGTGGCTCCTCATCGCCGAGCACAACTATCTCATTGCGGCGTACGAATTCGTGCCTGGCGCCATCGAGCGGGCTCTCGACTACGCCCACGTCGCTTGGCAACCCGAACAACGCGCGCGGTGCCACAACCTGGCCGGCATGGCGCACTTCCGCATGGATGCGTTCACCGAGGCCATCCCTTGCTTCGAAAAGAGCTTGCGGGAGACCACCCACGTGGCTGCGGTGTGGCACAACCTGGGGCTCTGTCGCCTTCACCATGGCCAGCTCGAACAAGCCGCCGAAGCCTTAGCCAGCGCGATCCAGACCGACCCCAACGACGCCTCCACCTACCACCATTGGGGCATCGTCCTCTCGCGCTTGGGCGACACGGAAGGAGCCATGCGCCGGTTCCAGCAGGCGATCACGGTGGACCGAGATTTCGCGCCTTCCTACCTCAATCGCGGCCTTCTCCTCCTTGAGAAAGGCGAAGTCAGCCAGGGGTATCGCGACATTTGCCGCGCCGCCGCCCTGGAACCCAAGCGCGCGAAGTATTGGAGCTATCGGGGCCTGGCCCACATGGAGATTTGCGAGTTCCGCACCGCCCTGCTCGATTACAACCGGGCGATCGAACTGGACCCGATGTACGCCCCGGCCTACCTGAACCGGGCGCTTCTCTTTGAAGCCACCGGCGACCCCGAAGCCGCCCGGGACTCCCTCCTCAAGTTCTTGCGACTCGACCCGCACCACCACGACGCCCAACGGCTCCTAGCGCGAATTGAGGCGGATCTTAACCGCCCAGACGCTCCTTCGTCCGGTCCCGCTGCAGCTTAAGCGCGGCATCTTCGGGGTGAGCGGCCACCGCCGCTTCCCACACCCGCAGCGCATCGCGCCACATGCCCATGCGCACGTAGCTGTGCCCCAGGTTGCGGTAGTTGTTCGCGTGCATGCGCGCCCCAAACTTCAGGCGCGGCTCCATGATGGCCGGGATGGCCCCGTACTGCTTCTTATCAAAAAGAAACTGCGAGAGCAACATCGCCCCGTCCGGGTCTTCCATGTTGTCCTTGTAGTACCGCACATAAACGGCCCACTCTTCGCCGGGCTGCTCGGTGCTTTTGAGCATCCACCCGAGGCTCGATGCGGTTTCGTAGTTTGTCGAGTCCATCTCGACCATAAACCGCAAGTTCTGCTTAATGCGCGGGAAATCTCCGCCCTTAAACCAAACGTCGTTCTGCGCTTCTTGCCGCACGGTCGCCGCCTGAATCACTTCCGCCACCTGGGCATCCCGTTCGCTCGGGGCTTGCGCCACCGCCAGCCCCAATCCGAGGGCAAAGCAAGAAGTCAGGACGAGTCTCATGAGGTCTCATCCAATTGTCGGCGCATTTCTTCTTGCACCATCGGCGGATTCGCGCGGCCCTGGGTGCGGCGCATCACTTGGCCCACCAAGAAGCCCAGCACGCCCTCCTTCCCGCTGCGGTACGTCGCCACCGGGTCCGGGTGCTCGGCGATCACGTCGGCCACCGCTTGCCGGATGAAATCGGTGTCGCTGATCTGGGTTTGGCCCTCCACCATGCTCGCCGGGTCCTCGCCGGTCATGTAAGCCTTCTCGAAGACCTCCTTCGCCTTCTTGCCCGTGATGGTGCCGTCGGCCACCAGCTTGGCCACCTTCACTAAGATTTCCGGCGTCATGCGGGCGGGTTCGCGGCCTTCGGTGTCGGTCTCCACACCCGGAATCACGGCCGCTTGGCCGGTCTCCTTCAGCAGGCGGGCAAAGTCGCCGTTCATCCAGTTGCACACGGCCTTCGGGTCGCCCCCGGCCGCCAAGGCGGCCTCGAACCACTCCGCCCACGGGCGCTCGGCCGTCAACAGTTGGGCGTCCTGCAGGCTGAGCTTGAAGTCGTCTTGGTAGCGCTGCAGTTTGGCCAACGGCAGTTCCGGCAGGGCCGCGCGGGCCGCTTCCACATCCGCGCGATCAAAGTGCAGGGGTACCAGGTCCGGGCACGGGAAGTAGCGGTACTCCTGTTCCGTTTCCTTGGCTCGCATCAAGTAGCTGCTCTCGGTGGCTTCGTTCCAGCCGCGCGTCTCTTGCGCCACCGTGCCGCCGGTTTCCAGCACCGCAATCTGGCGTCGCCGCTCGTATTCCGTGCCCATGAACACGTTGCGGAACGAGCTGAGGTTCTTCAATTCGGTCTTGGTGCCAAGGGTCTCGCTATCCGCGCGCCGAACTGAGATGTTGGGTTCGCAGCGCAGGCTTCCCTCTTCCATCTTCCCGTCGCACACACCCAGGTAAACCAAGAGCTGCCGCAACTGCGCCACGTATTCGCGGGCTTCTTCCGCCGATTCGATATCGGGCGGGAAGTCTGTCACGATCTCCATCAACGGCACTCCGGCGCGGTTGTAGTCCACCCCGCTGCCGCCCCCCGGCAGGTGCAGAATCTTGCCGGTGTCTTCTTCCAGGTGCACCCGCTTGATGCCAATGCGCTTCGGGCCCTTGCTGGTATGAATCATCAGGTACCCGTGGTAGCCAATCGGGTTGGTCTCCTCGTACTGGCTCACCTGGAAGCCCTTGGGCAAGTCGGGATAGAAATAGTTCTTGCGGTGGAACACCGAATCCGTCGGCACCTGGCAGTTAAGGGCCAGTGCGGTGCGCAGCACCATCTGAATCGCCTCCCGGTTCGGCACCGGCAGCGCCCCCGGCAAACCGAGGCACACCGGGCACACGCGGGTGTTCGGCTCGCCGCCAAACGCCACCTGGCACCGACAAAACATCTTGCTTTGGGTGCGTAGCTCGGCATGGACTTCCATGCCAACGCTCAGGCGGTATTCAGACATGGTGCGGAGTGTATCTCAGGGCGGCCCGCGAACTCAAAGCGACCTTGACAATAGGACTTCTCCCCAGTTCCAAACTTTCACTGAACATTGCGAGAAAGTCACCGTCATTGCCTTCACGAGCACCACTGGAATCACCAGTGAATCCTCGGGAGACCACAACCATGAAACGCAAACAAGCCGGAATGGCCACCTCCGCGATTCTGATCACCGCCCTCGGGGCCGGGATCGTCGGGGCCGCCGCCACCCCTGCCACCTTCGCCGCCTTCGGCAAGCAGCACCGCGCGGCCCGGATGGAAGCTCTGAATCTGACCGATGCGCAGAAGGCTCAGTTCGAAGCCCTGCGCAACGATGCCAAAGCGCTGCGCGCCAAGGCCAAGGACAGTCAGGACCGCTCCGCCCTGCGCGGCGAAATGGAACGGCTGAAGGAACGCGCCCAATCCATCCTGACTCCCGAACAGCGGGCAAAGCTGGAATCCATGCGCACCGAACGACTCGCCGAGCGGCTGAACCGCATGGACGAGAAGCTCGGCCTCTCTGACGCCCAACGCGCCCAGATGGAACGCCTGATGGAAACCAAGCGCGCCCAATTCGAGGCCCTGCGCGGCAACGATGCCATCTCGCAGGAAGATCGCCGCGCCGAGTTCAAAGCCATGGCCGAGCGCTACCGCAGCGAGTTCAAGAACTTGCTAACCGAAGAGCAGCGCAAGCAAATGGAAGAGGCCCGCAGCAAGATGCGAGACCGCATGCGCGAACGCATGAGCAAGCGGCAAGGCGAGCGAGGCCGCGAAAGTGCCCCGCCGGCCCGCCCGACCAGCCTCACCATCTAAACACGACTTCACAGACCAAGAGATACACGTTGGGGCCGCTTCGCAAGAGGCGGCCCATTTTTTCTTTCGAATCCGGTGCCGCATGGGAGTCTGGGGCGGCTAAAATCCGGGTCATGGATTCACCTCGCGTCATCGTGGGCTGGCGCGAGCGCATAAGCCTCCCCGAATGGGGGGTGCACGACCTCGTCGCTAAGCTCGATACCGGGGCCCGCACCAGCAGCCTGCATGCGGAGGAACTCCAGCACCTGCCGGACGGACAGATTCGGTTCCGCGTGGTGCTCAGCCGCAAGACCGGCAAGAGCCAATGGGTGACTTGCACCCCGTTTCGCACCAGCACCATCAAATCGAGCAACGGGCACGTCTCCGAGCGGGACGTGGTGCAAACCCTCATCACGCTGGGTGGGCAAACCTTCCCGATCGATATCAACCTCAGTTTTCGCGGACGTATGACGCACCGCATGCTCATCGGGCGGGCCGCGCTCGATTCTCGATTCTTGGTGGACCCCAACCACACCTTCCTCCACAGCCCCCTCGCTCTCTAAAGGAACCCCATGCGCGTTGTCATCCTGTCTCGTTCGCCCCGGTGCTACAGCACCCGCCGCCTGCGCGAAGCCGCCCGGGTGCGCGGCCACCAGGTGCAGGTTCTCGATACGCTCCAGTTCGCCATCAGCATGGAGCAGGAGAACCCCGGCCTTCTCTATCGCCGCCGCCGATTGGGCGAAGTGGATGCGGTGGTGCCGCGCATCGGGGCCAGTGTCACCACGTTCGGCACCGCCGTGGTGCGCCAGTTCCAGCAGATGGGGGTCTTCGTGGCCAACACCGCCAACTCCATTGGCAACAGCCGCGATAAGCTCCGCGCCCTCCAGATCCTCTCGAAGCACGACATCGGCATTGCCCCCACCATGTTCGTCCGCAACCAAGCGGACATCCTGATGGGCATTGATCGCGTGGGCGGCGCCCCCGTCATCATCAAAATGATGCAGGGCACCCAGGGCGTTGGGGTGATCCTTGCCGAATCCAATAAGATTGCCGAGGCGATTGTGGAAGCCATGCAGGGGGCCAAACAGAGCGTCCTCATCCAGAAGTTCGTGGCCGAGAGCAAAGGCCGTGACGTCCGCGCCTTTGTGGTGGGCAATCAGGTGGTCGGGGCCATGCGGCGCGTAGCGCAGGGGCAGGAATTCCGCAGCAACCTGCACCGGGGCGGCAAGGCCGAGGCCATCGAGCTCGACCCCGCCTACGCCGAAGCCGCCATCCGGGCCGCGCATATCCTCGGGTTGCGCATCGCGGGAGTGGACATGCTAGAAGGCGCCGACGGCCCCCAGATTATCGAAGTCAACTCAAGCCCCGGCCTCGAAGGCATCGAAAAGGCCACCGGCAAGGATATAGCCGGCATCATCGTGGATTACATCAACGAGCAGGTCGCTTTCCCCGAACTCGACCTCCGCGAACGCATGACCGTTGCCCACGGGCACGGCGTGGTGGAGATTCAGCTAGGCCCGCACAACCCGCTCACCGGTCAGCGCATCGGCACCAGTGGTCTGGGTGAGCGCGACATCCTCGTCCTCACGGTCGAGCGCGACGGGCAGACGATGGCCGTTCCCGACGCGACCTTTGAGTTCCAAACCGGTGACCGATTGCTCTGTTTCGGCGACCTCGCCGAGCTTCGCACTCTCGTCCCGCCCAAGGCGAAGAAGCGCCGCCGCCGAATTTAGGATTTCTCGGCGGCAGGCTTGGCGGGGGCGTTGACCACGGTGGTCAGGATCTCGTCCAGCATCGCAATCAGCCGGTCCACGTCTTCCCGCGTCACATTCAGATTCGGGCGCAAGCGGATGCTGCGCTCCCCGGCCCCCAAGAGCAGCAGCCCGTGGTCGCGAAGGGCGGTGCGCACCACGGCCGACTTGCGTTCCGGGCTATCCAGGCTAAACCCTTGGTACAGGCCCATTCCGCGTACGTTCAGCACGATGCCTTGGTGGCGTAGTTGCAGCGCGCGCAATTCCCGATTGATTTCGTGGCCCATCTGCGCGGCGTACTCAATCAGCCCATCCCGTTCGATGATTTCCATCTCCCGTACCACGCGCACCATGTCGGCCAGGGTGCCGCCCCAAGTGCTATCCAGGACGCCCACTTCTTCCAGCGGCTCCTTCATGTAGATCACGCCTGCCCCAAACTTCTTGCCCGTAGCCACGGCCAGCGGCGAGTACGGTAAGTCGAAGTGGTCAATCGCGAACATGCGGCCCGTGGCCCCCAGCCCGGTTTGCACTTCGTCAAACGCCAGCGCGACGCCGTGCTTGTGGGCGAGTTCACTCAGGCCTCTAAAGAACGACGGCAGCGCCATGCGCTGTCCCCCCGCGCCCTGGATCGGTTCTACGATGATGCCGACCACCTCGCTGGCCATCTGCTGCAGCACCATGTCAAGCATGTCCAGCGCGTTTTGGCTGGCCCGCAGGTTCTCCGATTCGGTCTTGTCCGTATCCAGCGCCGGGAACGGCAACTTGATGTTCCCCCCGCTAATCAGGCCGTGGAAGTCTTGCGTCGCCACCGGGTCCATGGTTTGCGTCACGCCCAGGGCGTACACGGTACGGCCGTGGAACGCGCGATCGAAGTACACAAAGCGGCGGGCCGTGGGAGTGGTGCCAGCCGCGCGGTGCTTGCAATTGAAGCGCGACACCAAGTACTTCATCATGTTCTCCACCGCTTCGGCGCCGCTGTTCACGGCGTAAACCTCCAGGTGGTCGTTGCGCATGCTTTCCGGGGCCACGCGGTGCAGCATCCGGTAGTACGCTAAGCATTCGGGCGTCAAAAAGTCGGGGTTGGCCACCTTGTGCGTGGCAATCATGCCGAGCCGTTGCAGGAACTCGGGCTCCACCATATCCGGGTGGTTGTGCGCCAGCAATCGGGAGCCGTAGTAGCCCACCCAGTCGAACAGGCGCTGGCCATCGACGGTCTCCAGTTCCATGCCCTTCCCCTTCGCCAGATCCAGCACGAACGGGTACGGATCGTAGATCACGTAGTTGCGCATTTCATCCAGCATCGCCGCCGAAACGGGGCCGGGAAATGCGGTGCCTTGCGTGGGGGAAACAGGGGCCGTGGTCATGGTTACAATTGTGAGACGCCTAGTTCGCCCCCCACCGGGTAGTGCGTGACGTTTGGATTAGGTACAACCACCCCATGCGGCGCGCGCTCGGCTCGTGGTGGTGGGTGGCCTTTTTGCTCCTGATTTGGGGATGTGCGGGGGCCACTTCGGTCTCGTCTACCCCTCCCCAATCTCTGCGGATCTCTCCCTCAACGGCTTCGGTTCGGATTGGTGAATCGCTCGACTTCACGGCCTTTGCGGTGGGCGGCGAAGGCGTCGCCATCGAATGGAGCGCCAGCGCGGGCACCATCACCAGTGGCGGTCGTTACACGGCCCCCACCACGCCGGGCAACTACACCGTGCGCGCGCAGTTTGCCGGGGCTCCCAGCATCAATGCCACCGCCAACGTGAACGTGACCGACGGCGTGACGGTGAGCATCACCCCCGGGGCCGGCCCCGTGATGACCCCGCAAAGCCGATTCACCTTCGGCGCCAATGTGCAGAACACCAGCAACCGCCGCGTGAGCTGGGAAGCCACTGGCGGCACCATTGACCAGGATGGTCTCTTCCGCCCCGCCGGGGTGGGCGCTTACACCGTCACCGCCCGAAGCGAAGCCGACAACACCAAGATCGCCACCATCAACGGCGTCATCGTTGCAAACCCCCGGGTGCGCATGAACTTCGGCGCGCGCGGCGAGATCGTGATGAGCCTGGATTCCACCGCCGCCCCCAACACGGTGGCCAACTTTGTGGACCTGGTGAACCAGCAGTTCTACAACGGCATCATCCTGCACCGCTACGAAGCCGGTTTCGTCATCCAGGGCGGCGACCCGCTCACCAAGACGCTTCCGCTCACCGACCCGCGCATCGGCACGGGTGGCCCGGGCTACACCATCCCGTTCGAAGCCAGCCCCCTGCGCCACAACCAATACGCCGTCGCTATGGCCCTGAATTCCGTTCAAAGCGACACGGCGGGTTCGCAGTTCTACATCACGCTGGCCCCGCAACCGGGCCTGGATGATGACTACTGCGTCTTCGGCAACGTCACCAGCGGCCAGGCCGTGGTGGATGCCCTGCGCCGGGGCGACACCATCGTCTCCGCCGTCACCGAGGCCCCGTAATGAACATGGACCCGAACCGAACAGTTATGGGCGGCGGCCCCCCGGTGGACCTCAACCGGACCCTGATGGGGGGTGGCCCGTCGCTCCAGGTCACGCAAACCATCGTGCCGGTTCAGTGCCCGGTGTGCAAGTCCTTTAACCCGCCCGGGCTGATGGCCTGCAACGAGTGCGGACTGATCTTCGCGATGGCGCTGGATGGCGACGCCTTCGGGGCGCCCAGCGTCCGCCTGCCGGTTCTGGTGGACGAGGCCGGTCGCGAGCACCCGATCCGCCCCGGGGCCAACCTGGTGGGGCGCAAGGGCGACATCGCCATTGACGACAACCGCATCAGCCGCCAGCACGCGCGCTTGACGGCCACTGACGACGGATTTACGATCGAAGACCTTGGCAGCACCAATGGCACGAAGGTGGATGGGCAGCCGCTGGCCGTGGGCCAAGTGCAAAGCGTTGCGCCGGGGCAAAGCATCGAGTTTGGTGGGCACGTGGTGCGCATCCAAGAGCCCGGCCAAGCCGCCCGCACCCTGATGCCCAGCGGAGGCCGCACCATGTCCATGGCCGCCGCGCCGATGACGCCGGGCGAGGACACGGTGCGCGCCTGGCTGGTGACCCCCAACGGCGAGATTCCCCTCCGCGAGGGTGTGCAGACGTTTGGCCGCCGGGACGGCAACGACGTGGTGGTCGCCGACCCCTATGTGAGCGGTTCGCACGGCACCATTGACCTCACGCCGGACGCCGTTTACTTCACCGATACGGGCAGTAGCAACGGCACCAGCGTGAATGGCGCCAAGCTCGCCACCGGGCAGCGCACGCGCATCCAAGACGGCGACGAGATCCAGATCGGTCAGCTCACCCTGCGAATCCGCTACCGAGGCGCATGATGGAAGATATCACCGCCGATTACGCCGTCGAAACGATTGCGCCCGCCGCCGAGCTCCGGCTGCGCCTGCAGGTTCAGGTGGCGCAAAAGACCGACATGGGCCGGGTGCGCGAGAACAACGAGGACAAAGCCGAGTTCTATTTGCCCGATAGCGATGCCGATGCTGCGCGCCGGGGCTCCGTGTTCATCATGTGCGACGGCATGGGCGGGCACGAGGCCGGCCAGATTGCCAGCGAAGTCGCCTGCAAAACCTGGCTGGACGTGTACTACGCCCACCCCAGCGAATCGGTACAAACCGCCGCTTTGCAAGCAACCCTGGCCGCCAACCGATTTGTGCTCGACCGCGCCCGCGCCAACCCGCAATGGAAAGGTATGGGCACCACCCTCAGCGCCCTTGTGCTGGTGCAAGACCAAGTCGTGATTGCCCACGTGGGGGATAGCCGCATTTACCGGCTGCGGGGCGGCGAGATCGAGATGCTCACCCGCGACCATACGTGGGTGGAGGAGACGGTTTCCCAGGGTGTTATCTCGCGCGAGGAAGCGGAGCGCCACCCTTACAAGCACGTTATCTTGCGGGCCATCGGCACCCAAGATGCCCTGGAAGTCGACGTATTATCCGACATCGTTTTGCCGAATGATATTTATATGCTATGCAGCGATGGCGTAACGAATCACGTATCAGCGGAGCAAATCCGCGAAGTGCTGAGCCAGCGCGGCCCCTCCCCGGCGGCGGGTGAACTTGTGCGCATGGCCCTGGCCGATGGCGGGAGCGACAACGCCACCGTGCTGGTGGTGCAAGTGCAGGGTCTCGAGCCCTTAGCCTGACTTCTGGGGGCTAGCGGCCCCCACGGCGCCCGGCACTTCCATGGCGACATGAGGAAAGTCGAGGCGGAAGGTCGTGCCCTCGCCCAGGCGGCTGTCGATCTGTAGCCGCGCATCATGGGTGGCGGCCAGGTCCAACACCACCTTGGTGCCGAGCCCGCTCCCCGCGCTATTCGCCCAGGATGTCTTGGCCGAACCCTCCAAGATCTCGCGCACGGTTTGCGGCGACATGCCCGGGCCACTATCGCTGATCTCCAGGACGTGATAGTTCTGATCAAAGCGGTAGGCCACGCGAATCACGCCGTAGGTTTCGAGCTTATCGGGGTGGTTGGCCTTCCACTCTGCGGGCACCGACTCCGCCACCGCCTTGATCGCATTGCCGACGAGGTTTTCGACAATCCGCATGACGTAAAGGTCATCAAAGAAGTGCTCGGGGGCGTCGGAAGCGAGGTCGTACTGGATCAGGGCGCGGGCTTCACGGGCCTGCGGCTCCATGAACTCCGCTGCCTCGCGGACGATGGCCGCAAAGTCTTGGCGCTTCTTCTTGGGTTCCAGCGGGCGACCGGCCGCGAGGTTGTTCACCAGCCGCGCGTAACGATAGACTCGATCCGAGTACGGCTCGAATACATCCTCGAACGTCCCCTCAAGCATCTGCAAATACAGCCAGGCTTCTCCCGTGACCCCTTCATCTTTCAGGGCTTGCCGTAGGCCGGTCAGGTTGCGGCGGAAGTCCGGCAAGAACGTCACCAGCACGCCCGCCTTGTTCGCAAGGTCGTGCGCCGCGCGGCCCATCCCTTCCAGCGCGGCCACCTGCCGGCGGCGCTCCATCAAGCGGCTGTTGCTCACCGCCAACGCGCAAATATCACTGATGATATCAAGCATCTGGAGGTCGGCTTCGTCAAAGTTGCCATCGATTTTATTGACAATTTGAATCACTCCCAGGGGCTCCGCGCCGGTAATCATCAGCGGCATTGTCAGCATGGATCGCACCGTCACCCCGGCCTTACGCTCGAAGTCGGTGCGCGTTTGCACACTGGCGTTCGGGAATTCATTGATCCGCGCGGTGCGCGCTTGGAAGACTTCCCCCGCCACCCCAAAGTTGTCCGGGATATCTAAGCGCTCGAGCTTAGAGCCAATATCCGATGGCAGAACATGCTTAAATTTGAGCCTTCTTGTGGAGGGCTCGTGCAAGTAGATCGTGCCCCCCATCGCCCCTGCCGCCTCGACGCAGATCGCCAGAACGTCGCGGAGAACACTCTCCACGTCATCCACGCTGGCAAGCTTATTGGCGGCTTGGTTCACAAGCCGCAGGAGGCGCATCTCGGAGGCCATTCCTAGGGGACCTAAGTCTGACATATTCAACGTGCCGGGGACACCTCACGTTCCGGAATTCTTGTGTTCTTCCGCGCACAAATGGCCCGCCACTTTCCATTCCGGGCCATGAAGAGCGGCGTGTGGAGTAGAAAGGACAACTGAAATGACTGCTACCGTTTACGAAGCTTTGCGAAAGTCGCTGGCCGAGAGCTATGTGCTCCTCATCAAAACTCACAACTACCACTGGAATGTGAAGGGTCCTCAATTCGTGGCCCTGCATACGCTCTTCGAGCAGCAATACAACGAACTGTTCATCGCCATTGACGAGATCGCCGAACGCCTTCGCGCCCTGGGCCAAGCCGCCCCCGGCACCATGGCCGAATTCGCGGCTCTCAGCCAGATCAAGGATGGCCAGGCCACGAAAGCCAACGACATGGTGGCCGACTTGCAGGCCGGCCACGCCACCCTCGCCCAGACGGCTCGCAAGGGCGTGAAAGCGGCAGAGGACGCCGAAGACGTCGGGACCGCCGACCTCCTCACCGCCCGCAGCCAGGTGCACGAGAAAGCCGCTTGGATGCTGGCCAGCATCCTGGAGCAAGAAGCCAAACCCCCGGTGGAAGTGAAGCCCATGGCCGAACCCAAGGCCAAAGAACCGGCCAAGCCTGCCGCCAAAACCGCTGCAAAGCCCGCGGCTCCCAAGCCGGCGGCCAGCAAGCCTGCCGTAACTAAGCGGCGCCGCGCGACCGGCTAAACCCGCTCTACAGGTGGGAACTGGGAGGTCGCCACGCGCACCGTGAGGGCGTCGCCATCCAGTTCCCACTCCGCATGGGGCACCAGGGTGTCAATCAGGTGAAACATGGCGGTGTTCGACTTAAACATTTCCCCCGTCAAGAACTCCACGCCCCGCTCCCGGGCCGCCTCGGCCATTCGCACCATCATCGCGCGGCCTAATCCTTTGCGCTGAAAGCGATCTACCACCACAATCGCGAAATCTGCCGTATCTGGCGCCGAGAGAAATCGTACAAATCGGGCCGCCGCAAATCCGCACCCACCGTGATCCTTTTCATCCCCGGCCACCAAGGCGAAGTGGTGAAAGTGGTCCACCTCGGTCAGGTAGCGTAGTTCGCTCTCGGTGAACTCCTGCTTTTGGGTTAGGAACCGTCGGTAGGCCGTTCCTGGGCTCATCGCCGCGAGTCCACGCCGGAACGCCTCCTTATCCGAGGGGCGCACCAGTCGCAGATCCACCTCTTCCCCGCTCCGCAAAGGGAGCCGCTCGTAGTAGCTGGCATCGTAAATCATCGGAGTTATGGTTATCCTAACGCGCCGCCGCGCCCGAAGTGTGCGAAACTGGATGAATGTTCCGAACTTTGCGTGCCGGTCACTCCCCCACGGCGGATGTCTTGGTCATGGGCGTGTTCAGCGACCGCAGCCTGCCCGCCACCGCCGCCTCCGAAGTTTTGATGGCGTCCAAGCGCAAGGAGTTTTCCGGCAAGGAGGGTCAGTGGACCGAGGCCTTCCCCGCCAACATGCCGCGCATCCTGCTGGTCGGCCTGGGCGAGTTTGCCGCGTTCAATGAAAGCAAGGCCCGCGAAGCCGGTGCCGTCGCCGGCCGGCGATTGGCGCAGGTGCAAGCCCGCACTGCCCAGTTCGAAATGGACCGGTGGGAAGACCCGATGTGGGGCCGCGCCCTGGGCGAGGCCCTGGGCTTGCTGGCCTGGAACCCCATGCTGTATCCCGGGGCCGCCGCCAAGCCGGATAACCGCCCTGACCTCACGGTTTTCTCTTCCAACGAAACGCTGGATAACGGCCTGGCCGATGGCATTGCCCTGGCCGAAGCCGCCAACTTCGCCCGCACGCTCGCCCAAACTCCGCCCAACATCGCCAACCCCGCTTACATGGCCGAGGCGGCCCGCGAGATGGCCGCTGAGCGCAACCTGAAGGTGGACGTTCTGAGCGACGAGTATCTGCTGGCGGCGGGCTATGTCGGCATTGCCACGGTGGGCCGCGCCTCCATCAATTCTGGTTGCCTCATCCGCGTCGAATACTGCCCCGAAGGCATGGAAGACACCGCGCCCGTCGTCCTCGTCGGCAAGACGATCACCTACGACACCGGCGGCCTCAGCCTCAAGATTAGCGGGGCCATGGCCGGCATGAAGGTGGACAAGGCCGGGGGCTGCGCCGTGCTGGGCGCCATGCGCGCCATTGCCGATGTGGTGAAGCCGAATGTGCGCGTGGTGGGGCTGCTGACCGCCGCCGAGAACAGCGTGAGCGAAGACGCCTACCGCCCCGATGACGTGCTGACCTACAGCAACGGCGTGACCGTGGAAGTGACCAACACCGACGCCGAAGGCCGCTTGGTGCTGGCCGACGGCCTGATTTGGGCCTGCGACCGCGAGAAGGCCAAGTGCATCGTGGACCTCGCCACCCTCACCGGCGGCGTGGTGGTGGCACTGGGCAGCACGTTCGCGGGCATCTTCAGCACCGACGATAGCTTCTGCCAAGACCTCACCGAAGCCGGGCAGGCCACCGGCGAGCGCGTATGGCGGCTGCCGCTAGACCAGGGCTACCGCGACATGATGAAGAGCAATGTCGCCGACCTCGTGAACTCGGTGCCGAACCGCAAGGCGCACCCGGTGCAAGGGGCCACGTTCCTTTCGTTCTTCGTGAACGAAGGCACGCCCTGGGCGCACATTGACATTGCGGGCACTGCCGGCAACGACAGCGACAAGGGCATGTTTGTGAACGGACCGACTGGATTTGGCGTGCGCCTATTGGCTCGATACCTCGAAACGCACCATGGATGAGGCGGCGTTCTCGCGGTTCTCTTCGTGCGAGTACCTCGGCCCGGTGGTCGCCCGCTTCGGGCCGCTGGAGATGGGCCGGCCCGAAGAGCCCCTCACCTGCCTGGTTTCCTCGTTGGTTTCGCAGCAACTCAGCGTAAAGGCGGCGTCCACCATCTGGGGGCGCGTGGCCGAGCGGATCGGCGGCGAACCGGTGGACCCCGAGCGGCTCTTGGACGTCTCGCCCGAGGAACTACGCACGCTGGGGCTAAGCCGCCAGAAAGCCCGCTATGTCCACGCCGTCGCCCAGGCTTGGCTGGATAACGACTGGCGGGCAGATGACTGGTTTTCAATACCCGATGACGAGGTGCGGTCGCGCTTGCTCCCCATCACCGGGGTGGGCCCGTGGACCGTGGACATGTTCCTCATCTTTGGCCTGCATCACCCGGATGTGTGGCCGCTGGGCGATCTGGGTATCCAGAACGGGCTCAAACGGTTGGTGCGCCCGGACCTAACTCCCGCAGACATGGCGACGCTCGGCGAACGCTGGCAACCGCACCGCTCGCTGGCCGCCCGCTACATCTGGAAGAGCCTGGACAACTCCCCCGCTTCGTAAGCCATGCCGCGCCCTCTCGTTCTTAGCAACGGCCGCTTGTATCTGGCTTACGACGGGCAATATCAGCTGCGCGACCTCACCTGGCCGCACGTGGGCTACCCCAACCACATCAACGGGGAGCGGGCGCGCTTTGGGGTGTGGTGCGAGGGCGCGGTGGCATGGACAGATGCCCCGGAATGGTCGGTGGAGATGACCTACGAACCCGGGTGCCTGGTGGGGGTGACGACGCTCACCCATCACGGATGGCAGATCCGGCTGGTGATTACCGAAGCGGTGGACCCGGTCCAGCCCGTGCACGTCCGCCGCATTGTGGCGGAAGATTTGGCGGGGCGGGGCCGCTCAATTCGCGTGTTTTTGCACGCCTATCTGGAGATTGGGCAGAGCGATGTGGGCAACACTGCGTTCTACTGGGCGGAGCATGACGCGATCGTCAACTACCGGGGCGAGCACGCCTTTTTATTCGGTGGCCGAACGGATATCGGGGGTATCTCGCAGTACTCCACCGGCATCGCCAAGTTCCAGGGGCTGGAGGGCACTTGGCGCGATGCCGAGGATGGAGAACTGGGCATGAACGCCATCGCCCAGGGTTCGGTGGACTTCACCGTCCGCTACGACTTGGACCTCTCCGCCGGTCCGACTACCCTCTGGACGTGGATGCACGTCGCGCACCACATTGACGATCTTGAACCCGCGCCGAGCGCCGACGAGATGGCGGGAGTCATTGAAAAGGCGCGCACCGCCGGGCATCAGTTCATATCTCATTCGGAGCCCAAAGGATTTGTCACCCTACCGGAATCCTGGCGCTCACTCTACCAACGATCGCTGCTCATCATGCAGGCGAACTGCGACCACGGGGGCGCCATCCTCGCCGCTAACGATAGCGACATCATGGCCAGCAACCGGGCGCACTACTCGTACTGCTGGCCCCGGGATGGCGCGCGCATCGCGGAGGTGATGGACCTGACGGGCCGCCCCGAAATTGCCCGCGCATTTTTGCTCTTTGCCCGGCAACTGGTGCGCCCGCATCGGCCGTTCTTCTTGCAAAAGTACCGGCCGGATGGATGCATCGGCGCGAGTTGGCACCCCTGGGTGCACCAAGGCCAACCCGTGGTGCCGTTCCAAGAGGACGAAACCGCCCTCACCTTGTCGCTGCTTCGCTCGCACTTCGAGGCCACCCGCGACCAACTCTTGCTGGAAGACGTATGGCAGCACTTTGGGCGGGGCGCCGCCGTGGCGATGCTGGCCCACCGGGATGACCAAGGCATGCCCTTGCCCAGCTGGGATCTGTGGGAAGAGCGTTACGACGTCCATGCCTTCACCACCGCCGCCACCATTCAGGCGCTGGAGGATGCATCGCACCTCGCTCAGTACCTCGGTGATGACTTCGCTCCGCAGTTGGCCGAGGCCGCAGCCAGCATGCGGGCCGGGTTTGACGCCAAGTTCCTGGACCAAGAGCGGGGCGTCTATCTCCGCCGCCCAAGGGACACCACCGTGGACTCCAGCGTGCTGGCCGCCCTCCTGCACCTCCATGCGGACCTGAGCGAAGGCCCCGCCCGCGCCACCTACCAAATGATCGTGGAACGCCTCTCCCTCCCCACCGCCATCGGCGGCCTGGCGCGATACGAAAACGATTACTACCACCGCGCCTCGGAGTGGTTCACCGGCAACCCCTGGATCATCAGCACGCTGTGGGCGGCGCAGGCCGAAATCCGGCTCGGCGAACTCGAGCAGGCAACCCACAGACTGGATTGGTGCGTTGCCCGCACCACCAACACCGGCTTGCTGGCCGAGCAGTACCACCCCGAGACCGGGGCACCCCTCAGCGTCTCGCCGCTCACCTGGTCGCACGCGGAGTTTGTAGGAACAATTCATGACATCCTACGCGCCACGGCGGTACCCTCCTGAGCCTATGCGTCCCGTCATCTTGGGAGAGGGTTTCTGGAAGGAAAGGCAGCGCGCGTTGCTCGAACGCGGCCTCGCCCACCAGTGGCAGCAGTGCGAGGATACGGGTCGCCTGGAGAACTTCCGCCGGGTCGCCCGGGGCGAGACTACCGGCCACGTGGGCCGCAACTACGACGACAGCGACCTCTATAAGCTGAGCGAAGCCACGGTTTATGGCCTCGCGCTGGACCCTTCCAACCCGGTGCGTGCGCCTTTCGAGGCCTTCGTCCGCACCCTGGGCCAGGCACAGCAAGCCGATGGCTATGTGCACACCTTCCACCAGCTTGGGCGGCACCAGCCTCGGTACTCGCTGACGGCGGCCTACCACGAGCAGTACTGCTTGGGGCACCTGATCGAAGCTGGCGTGGCCGAAGCCGAATCCCTGGGTGCAGGCCCGCTCTACACCGTCGCCCAGCGGGCCGCCGATCACCTGGTGGACACCTTTGGCCCGGGCCGCATGGACAAGCTCCCCGGCCATCCCGAGCCCGAACTCGCCCTCGCCCGGCTGAGCCAGTGGACCGGCGACAACAAGTACCGCGATCTCGCGAAGTGGCAGGTCTTGCGCCGGGGCCAGCGCCCCAGCCCCTTTGCCGAAGAGCTCTCCCAGGCGGACGTCCACCCGGCGTATCACGCGCTCTTCGCTCCGCGCGGATTCTATGAGGGCCACTACGCGCAGGACGACCAACCGCTCATCGAAGCCGACAAGCCCGTGGGCCACGCCGTGCGCGCCGTGTATCTGTATTCGGGGGCTGTGGATACCGCCCCGGAAGAAACCCTGCCCGCCCTCCATCGCATTTGGGAGTCGCTCACCCGGCACCGCATGTACATCACCGGGGGCATCGGCTCGGCGGGCTACAACGAAGGTTTCACCGAAGACTTTGACCTTCCCAACCGCGACGCCTACGCCGAAACCTGCGCCGCCATCGGCTTGGTGTTTTGGGCGCAGCGCATGGGCCGGGCCACCGGCCAATCCAAGTTCGCCGACGTGATGGAGCGCGCCCTTTACAATGCCGTTTTGAGCGGCATGGACCTCGCCGGCACGGGCTACTTCTACGATAACCCGCTGGAATCCCGAGGTGAGAAGGTGCGCAAACCGTGGTTCGAGTGCGCCTGCTGCCCGCCCAACATCGCCCGCCTCATCCTCAGCATCGAGCGCTACCTGGCCCGGGTGGATGGCCAAACCATTACGATCGAAATCCCCGACGCGATGACAATCACCGTGGCGGGCGGCCCGCAGTTCCGGGTGGAAACCGAATACCCCCACGCGGGCGAGGTGCATGTCGCCACCGAGCAACCCGGTACGGCCACCCTGCGCCTTCGCATCCCCAACTGGTGCCGCGACGCCCGCGCCTCCCTCAATGGCGAAATGGTGAACGAGATTCAGGACGGCTACCTCACCCTCACCCGCGATTGGCAAGCCGGTGACACGCTACGCCTCGACCTGGCCATGCCCGCCGAGTGGATGGTGGCGGACACCCGCATCCCCGATGCGGCCGACCTGCTCGCGCTGCGCCGTGGCCCGGTGGTCTACGCGTGGGAGGAAGCCGACGCCGAAGCCCCGCTCCACATGATTCGCCTGGACCCCTCGCGGCCGGCCGAAATCAATCGCCCCGACCCCCACGGCCCCAGCCTGGTGGCGGCGGCCCGCCTGGAAAGCGACCACTGGACCCGCGACACCGCTTATGTTCCCTACCCCGGCCCGCAAGAAGCGCCGCGCCCCGCGCGCGCCGTGGCCGTGCCCTATTGGACGTGGGGCAATCGAGGCACCGGGGCTATGCGCGTGTGGATGCGCCGAGTCCCAAACTGAGACCGAACTAACTCAGCAAAGCGATCCGCGCGCCCTGCCCCGCAAACCACTCGTAGCGGGGCACGGTTTCACTCACGCGCACGGGCCGCCCCGTGCGGAGCGCCGCCAGCGCGATGTGCTCCATGTTGCCATTGGGGGCGATGTAGGCAAAGTCCAGCCGGTAAGAGAGCCCCGCCACGAGCCGGTCGCGCACCCGGTTCGCGTTGCGATGGAATGACCGCAACGGATTGACCGCCGACAACGCCAAATCCGTCTTAGGGTCGAACTTGTAGCGCCACAGCCGCGCCGCCCGGAACGGTTCATCACTCAGGTCTTCGCCCAATCCCTCAAACAGGCCCGTATCCAAAACCATGATGCGCGGCGCGCCCCACCGCAAGGGCACCACCGCCGCCCGCTGATAGGCCGGCGTGTTGTGGCCCGCCACCAGCACCTCGCCCCGAATCACGCCATCCTCCGTCAGTCGCTCAATCTGTCGGGTGCTCTCGTCCGTCCCGCCCCGGCTGGCCAGCACCGTAAACGTAGGCTGGTGCAGCAGCTTTTGGTTGCCGTACAGGAACAGCACTCCCGGCGGGTCGGGTTCCAGATGCTCCACGTGGTGCGGGTAGTGCGGGTCGGCGGCCGTCACCACCCCCACGTTCATCCGGTCCAGCCGCTCCAGCAGCTCCTGGGCTTCACCGCGCAGGGTGCCGCGTTCTTCCGTCCACCGTGCCGCCGCCGCCGCTCGCCAGCGATACTCTTCCATCAGCACCTCCGGGGTCAGCGTCCACACGTCTTCGTCGGTGCGGCCCAGCAGTTCGTGGCGCACCCAGAATCGGGTGATCGTCTTGCCGCCCACCCCCGGTGCCAGGGCCATGGCCAGCGTGAGCAAGCGGCGGTCGCGGGTCATCGTGCGGCAAGCATCGCCGGGCTCACGGCGAGTTCCAAGGCCCGGACCACATCCGCGCCGCGCTCCTTCATCACGTCGGTCACCGCCCCGTGGTCAATCCCTTCGGGGTCCAGGCCGCAGCCGAGGTTCGTCACTACCGAAATCAGTCCGTATTCCACGCCCGCTTCCGCCATCGCAATGGCTTCGCTCGTGGCGGTCATCCCCACCACATCGCCCCCCAGCACCTGCAGCATCCGGATTTCGGCGGCGGTTTCGTAGCGCGGCCCGTCCATGCCAATGTAAACCGCCCGGTCGGCGTGAGGCATTCCGAGCTCTGTGAGCGCCGCCGAGATGGCCGCGCTCCCCGCAAAGCACTGCGACATATCCACGTGGTTCACGGTGCGGTTGAACCCCGTCACCTGCCGCCCGGTGGCGTCAATGAAGTCGGTCACCACCGCCAGCGTGCCGGGCGCCCAGTCCACTCGCAGCGAACCCACTGCCGCCGTGGCCAGGCATCGGCGCACCCCCATCAAGCGCAGTCCCTCGGCCATCGCGCGGTATCCAATGCCGTGCGGGGGTGTCTTGTGCCCCGCCGCGTGCCGTGCCACCACCACCACCTTCTGGCCCTGGCGGTCTTGCAGCCAGCCGCGCATGGGGCCGAACGCCGTGGGCACCACCACCGCGCGGCCTGGGTGCGCCCGCAGAATCTCCCCAATTCCCGTGCCCCCAATGAGTGCGGCATCCGCCTTAACCATGCGCGCAAGGATACCGGTGGTGGATACTGAAAGCACATGGCTCCCTCCATTCAATTCAACGGCGCGGCCGAAACGGTCACCGGCTCGCAGCACGTGATCACCGTCAACGGCAAGCGCATCATGGTGGACTGCGGACTCTTCCAGGGTCCGCGCGAGATTCGGGAACGTAACTGGGAGCCGTTCGCCTTTTTGCCGGACGAGATTGATGCGGTCATCCTCACCCACGCCCACACCGACCACATCGGCCTGCTGCCGCGCCTGATTGCCAAGGGCTACCGAGGACCGGTGTACGCCACCCCCGGCACCATCGGCCTGTGCAAAATCAGCCTGCCCGACGGTGGCCGCCTGCAGGAAGAAGAAGCCAGCTACCACAACCGCCACCAAACGAGCCGCCACAACCCCGCCGCCCCGCTCTACACCGAAGCCGACGCCTACGCCGCCCTCAAGCACTTGGCCCCGGTCCACTTCTTCCAGCTCCACGAACTCCCCGGGGGCGCGCAGTTCCGGTTCTTGCCCGCCGGGCACATCCTAGGTTCTGCCTTTGCCGAGATCTACTTCGAGAACGGTGAGCGCATCCTCATGGGCGGCGACCTCGGCCGCTACGACACCCCGATCCTCAAGGACCCGCACACCTGCACCCACGCCGAATACCTGGTGATTGAAAGCACCTACGGTGACCGGTTCCACGCCGACGAGAACCCGCAAGACATTCTCCGCGAGGTCATCCAGTACGTCCACGAACGCCAAAGCTGCGCGGTGGTGCCTAGCTTCGCCATTGGCCGCACCCAAGAGCTGCTGTGGCATATCCACGAACTCGAAGAGCGCGGAGAGATCCCCCGCATCCCCATCTTTGTGGATAGCCCGATGGCCAGCGCGACGACCCTACTCTACAACGCGCCTAGCGACGACATGGACCCCGACCTGAAGCTGGACATTCAGGAAAACAACTCGCCCTTCCGCGCGGATATGGTGCGGTTCATCCGCGACCGCAACGCCAGCAAGGCCTTGAACACCAACGACGGCCCGCTGATGATCATCAGCGGCAGCGGAATGGCCAATGGGGGCCGCGTGGTGCACCACCTGCGCCAACGTATGCCGCACCCCGAAAACGTGGTGCTCTTCACTGGCTACCAGGCCGCCGAAACGCGCGGCCGGCGCATTCTGGAAGGGGCGGATACGGTCTCCATCTTCGGCGACGAGATTCCCGTGCGGTGCCGCGTGGCCAAGCTCAATTCCCTCTCTGCCCATGCCGACCAGAACGAGATCATGCGGTGGCTGGGGGGCTTCCAAGAGGCACCCAAGCAGACGTTCATCGTCCATGGGGAACCGTCCGCGCAAGCGACTTTGGCCGAAAGAATTCAGCGTGAACTGGGCTGGAACCTGGTGATCCCTCACCACCAGCAGAAGTTCAACTTGGGTTAAAAGAGCGTTCCGGGGACCTCGATCGGCACGACGGCGCTGGGGTCCTGGAATCGCGGGTTCCCCATCGCTCGGGTGACCGGCCAGCACTCGGTGAGTGCATCCGGGGCCGGGGCCAGCAGGGCGGGGTTCGCCTCGCCGGGGCCGAGCCACGCCCCAAAATCGCGTTCAAAAATCCACACCGGCATGCGGTCGTGGAGCTGCCCCACCACCCCATTGGCGGCGGTGGTGAGGATGGAAAAGGTCTCCAGGTAGCCCTCGGCGCGCTCCCAGATCTCCCAGATGCCGGCGAACGCCGCGTACTTGCGGGAGCGGATGAACCACGGCTGCTTGTCGCCTTTCTCGCCGGTCCATTCAAAGAAACCGTCGGTCGGCACCAGGCACCGTCGGCGCTTGAAGGCGGTGCGGAACGAGGGCTTCTCGGCTACGGTTTCGCTCCGGGCGTTGATCATGCGGACGCCCGTGGTGTGGTCGTCTTGCCACGGCGGCACCAGCCCCCAGCGCATCAGGCGCAGGTGGCGGCCCTGCTCGGCGGTGCGCACTACCACGGGCACCGCCGCATTCGGGGCGATGTTGTAGAGCGGAGTGAGGTCGGGAAGCGGGGCGGTGAGCCCGAAGTTCTCCTGGATTTGGCGAATGCCAATTTGAGTAAATCGGGCGCACATTAGTTTAAGATAGGCGGCTCGACTTCCTCGCCTGAGCCACGATTCTCATTCTTACGTCGAAGGTGTTCAATGACACCGCTTTCAGCGATTCTCTTTTGGACCCTCTCCACTTCTGCGCGAACGTGTGGAGGCAGATTGTTCTTCGTATAGACCGTGCTGCTGGCACCCATCTTAGTGATTTCAATGTGGGGCCTTAACTCATGATAGGGAGTGAGTTGAATGCGCAAGTGCAATCGCTGAATCGTACCAACCTTAAAATGACTCCACTCCACTATGTCCGACGCCTCCTCACCCATGGCCTCAACGGTTAGATCCCAAGCAAAGCCTTCAACATCTCGAAAACCGTAGGCTTCAATGGCGTCGCCTTCGGCATCCACAGGAATAATGAGCATCTGCTCCTCACCCCATGGCCGGATGGAGCCCGTGACTTCGAAGCCATTCGGCCACACCTCGGTAGGCTCAAAATGAGGCAGCGTTGACTTCGTAGGGTCGCCTTCTTCGCCCTCAAGCTCGGCCTGAATCAAGCCGTCTAAGCCCCAGAACCTCGCCGAAACATCTTGCACACCTTCAAAAGTATCCCATGCATAAAACTTGATGAGTGACCGCGCCTCGTCGCTCAAAGTATCAGCAGCGACACTTTCACCTTTGGCCAGCTTCTCTCTTTGTTCTAAGCTAAGGCGATTCCATAGCTGCCAACCGGCCTCGATATGGTCCCGCTGAGCCAACAAGTCACTTGGCAAACCCGTAAACACGGTGTACCAAGCCTCAGCAGTAGAACTTGAGGCATAAGGCACCCGTGAATCCGAAAGCGCGGCTCTGGCATTCGCCTCTGGCAAGTCTCCATTGAGGCGGCCTTGCTCCAAGTTCTGCCGCATAGCCAACCGGTCCATGCGATTAAAGCGAGCGTGATTTGGCCGCTTTGGCTTTACAATATTGACTCCCTTAACCTCGGCAAATTCGTTTCGCCTCCTCGCCTCTACGTCGAAGTCGCCTACAGTTTTCGGCCAACTTGGAAGGTGGTCATGGACCATTATGTTCTGGTCGTCTGGGTTCACAATGACGCTCCGCTGGTAGTACTTCGCCCAGTTGTCCCATGCATCCGAAATCGTAAAACTTAGAATATCGTAAACATCTGGTTGATCCATCCAGGAGAGTAGGTTCGGATACTTCCTGATAGTTGCCGCTCCACCCATGTCAAACGATAAGAGTTCCTTTGACTCATCCCGGAAAACCAATGGCCAACGAAAAGCTGGATCTAAACTGGCCGACGGCTCACCGGCGGACGACCTGGGTTGATACCCTCGGATTCTGTCAGCTCGCTTCCGCAACTCTATTTCATCAGAGCCTACTTTCAATCCTTTGTCATCCAATACGACAACTTTCACCGTCGCTTCTGAACGGCCGCTGGCAAGGGGCGAGAACTCGAATGAGATCAGTACTTTGGCAGGACTTCCAGGTGGATTTGCACTGGCCCGCAAAATGTCGGACCGCCCAATTCGTCGGAGAAAGTCGCTCATCCCATCAAACATGAGAGGGTTCTCGCGGAGTACACCGTTGACTGCCTCTGGCAACAACTGCTCTGCAGCGATGATTTCGGCCACCAATCGATCCGCCGACGCTGGCAATGGGTGCTGCGCGGCATTGGGAGAACTGCTAAAGACGACACGGTTTGGATAGGACCGTTTGAGAACGGAAACGGGCATCCGCCGAAGGAGTTTGATCAACTCTGTCTCCGAAGAGTATTCGCTTTCCGAGTTGGCCACCAACTCCAAGTCCGCTAAAAAGGCATCCCGCAAGGCGTTCAACTCCGCCTCCGCCTGCCGTTTGCGCTTGGCCACGTCGGGCTCCAGCACCATCGAGGTGCTCGTAGAACGCCACCTCGCATCCGCTGCTTCGGCAATCAAATCCAACAACACCTGCTCCTCCACCCCCTTGACGTTGATGTAGAGCACTTCATTGCGCAATTCATCATCCACGCGCAGGGTGCGGCCGGTCGCCGTCTCCACTTCCTTCATCAGCACAGGCAACCGGGCGGCCCGACTATAAAAGTCCAAGCCGTGCCCCATGGACAACAGGCCAAGTGCGAGCAGAGTGGAGACGACCTTCATCCTAACCGAGATTGCCAGTTACGGGCGAGCTTCCCCGCCGCCGAACGCGCCCTCCGCGCCCATCATCTGGAAGAACCGCGCCAAGCCTGAATCCTTCAGCTGCGCATCCGCCTTCGAGATCTGATCCTTCAGCGCCTGCGGGAAGTTCGCCCGGGTGTAGATTTCACCCTTCGGGTCCACCTTCATGATCGTGAAGGAACCCGGCAATTGACATTCCGGAGTCAGCATCACCTGGAAGTCCACCACCTGGCGCGTGCCCAGCCGGAACTGGTTCAGCTGCGGCATCCCGCTTCCCGACTGGGCAAAGCCCGGCGTCTGCGTGATCATATCGAACAACGCAAGCTCGTCGCTGCCTAGCGCCCTCAGCATCTGCATGGAGTCGCCCTGCGGGGTCACCGGCGCCACCAAGAGGTCCGAGATGACGAACGGACGGATGAACCCGTTGTTCGGCAGTCCGGTGGGGAACATTTCCGTGGGTTCACGGGAAACGTTGCGCTTCATTCCGAAGGCACCCCCCATTCCGAAGGTCATCATGGCGATGAACCGATTCGGCCCGGTCACCGGCGGGCGCACAGGCTGCAAGGAATCCGGCTCGTTGTACACGTAATACGCCAGCAGGCTGCTGGCCGATTGCCCCAGGTTGCGAAGCGGCAGATCCTGCCCCTGCAAGAGGCTGGCGCGGTGGTTGTTCGATAACCGATTCCACAAGCGCAGGCTGAACTCGTGGCCCGGCATCTGCGCGGACAGCAAGCCTTCGGTCCCCGCCCACTGCTCGTAGAACATGTTCATCCCCTGCATGGTTGCTCCGATGGGCTTGGAATCCACATAGCCGGCCCAGGCGTTCAGTTCGGGCACCCCACCATTGGCGAGAGAGCTATTGATGAACGCAGTCACGGCCGCCCGGTTCATGCGGGAGAGCCGGGTTTCGGTCGGGTCCTTGGGGGCCATCAGCGTCACGCCACCCTCCTCGGTCACGTTGTAGCTCGTGTCCAGCGCCACCTGGAACTGGGCCAGGGTGCGGGGCGCCGCCTCAAAGTAGGTCGGCATGTAGCCCTGCGCGTCGTCCAGGTAGGCCACCACGTTCTTGTTGTGGTGCTTGGCCCAGGCGTCCCAGGCATCCGAAGCCATAAAGCTCAGCGGCTCGTGCACATCCGGGCGATACACCCATGTCTTCAATTCCTCGGGGATGACTCGATTTGTGGAGAACGACGCGGCCGAAAAATCCACCTGCAAGGTGAGAATCTTCTTGCTTTCCTCGCGGTATTCAATCACCGGGCTGTTGTCTTCCGGCGGCGGGGCGGCGGCCCCTTCTTCCCCAACGGCTCCTTCTTCCATCTCGTCCAACGGAACCGGGGCCCCTTCTCGCTGCATCCGGTTCAGGTCGATGTTTGCCGTCGCAATTTGCGCCCCGTTCTCGTCAAACAGGCGAGCTTCCACGGGGGACCGGTAGAAACCCATGCCGTCCGTCGGTGGGGTCAGCACGATCAGGAGCTTGGCGGGGCGCGTAGTCACCCGTTGCGGCACCAGATCTTCTTTCTTGATGCCCAGCGCTTCCATAGCCGTGCCAAGGAAGCCCATCATCATTTCCATTTCGCCTTGGGCATCGGCGGTGGCATCCGCCATCATGTTCTGCTGCTTCACCATGGCGTCCACCAGGCCCGCGGCCTGCCCTCGCATCGCGTACTGGGCGCGGGTGGGGTTACTGCTAAACACGAGGCGATTGGGATAGTTCTGCCCAAAGGCCGACTTCGGCATGGCCCGCAGGAGCTTGAGCAACTCCATCGTGGTCTCGTCCTCAATATCTTGCTTAAGGCCTTCCTGGATGGACTCAATGTATCCCTTGCGTTCTTCTTCCAGCTTTTCGCTGGCGAGGCGCTTGCGCCGGGCGGCATCGGGCTCAAGGGTCATGGTCTCGCCGGAAACCCGCCACTTGGCATCCGCAGACTTGGCGATCATTTCTAGAAGCGCATCCGCTTCGACCCCCTTCACATTGATGTAAAGGACGTCATTCTCCAGCTCCGGCTCCACTTGCAGGCGCTTACCGGTCTCGGTTTCGAGCTTGCGCACAAGGTCGGGCAAGCGCGCTCCCCGACTATAGAAATCGAGCGCATAACCAGGGGCAACCACCCCTAACGCCAAGACCGCGAGCAAGCACCGCATACGTCTATTCTGACGGTTGGTTTACGGCTTGGGTTGCGACTCTCGGGCAGACTCGATGGCATCCCACCGACGGAAGTAATCATCCAGCGTGATGGACTGCCATCCGCCGGCAGCGAGCTCGTCCGTGATCCGCCCGATAGCATCCGCGGTATCGGGCTGAATATCGTGGAGCAACACTACATCCCCGGGGCGCGGCGTGAACACCACGTTCCGATAAACCTTGTACGAATCATCCACCGCGGTATCCCCGCTCGACATCGTCCAGATCACGCTGGGCATCAGGCGGTGGCGCGCCATCTTAGCGGACCAACTCTCACGAATCCCATAGGGCGGCCGGAAAATGGTGGGGTACTTGCCACATGCCTTCTTGATTGCTTCTTGGGTCTTCAAAATCTCGTTTAGGCCTGCCGCTTTCGAAGGTTTGGCCGGGTGCATGTAGGTGTGGTTTGCCACCGTGTGCCCCTCATCAAAGATGCGCTTCACCAACTGCGGATAGCGAGTTGCCCGCCATCCCAGCACAAAGAAAGTGGCCTTCATGTTGTGCTTCTTGAGGGCATCCAGCACAATGGGCGTGCGGTGCGGGTCCGGGCCATCGTCGAAGGTCAGGGCGATGACCTTATCCTCGAAAGGGGCGCGCTTGGAGATGGTTTTGCCCTGGAACCGCTTGGGCACATCCCAGTCCACGGCCATCGGGTCGCGCTCGCCCTCACCGAAGGTCTTGGCCGGAGGGGCGGTGGCCACCTCGGGCACCGGATTGGTCAGGGAGGACTCTTTCGGGCGGAGTTCCCACACCCAGACCAGCGCCGAATAGGGCATGGCCTGCGCTGCCCCCATCCCCATAGCCAAAACCACCGCCATCCCTGCGCGCTTCATATCTCCTCCTGAAAGGCCATGCGGGCAGAAAGTGCGCGCGTCCGGTCTTCTTATTTTCCGACGCGCGGGGGGGCTGGAGCGTGTCGCAAGTGATGGCCCAAATCGAAAATTTCCTCAATTTGTTCCGCGCTTAATCGCGCCTTAACATCGGGGTCCTCGGTTACGCTCGTGCGGAAATCGTGGCCATCCCATGCGCGGGCCGCATTGCGCTGCGCCACCTTATAGGCGGCTTCACGACTCATTCCGGATTGAATCAGGGCCACCATCACGTGTTCGCTAAACACCAGGTCGCCCATTTGGCGCAGGTTTCGCAGCATGTTCTCGGGCATCACCACCAGCCCGGCCAGGATACGGTTGAGGCGGTGGACCATGAAGTCGGTGAGCTGGAACGTATCCGGGAACACGATGCGCTCCAGGCTGCTATTCGTCAGGTCGCGCTCGTGCCACGTCATCACGCTCTCTTGCATCGCGTGGGCGTTGGCGCGCACCAGGCGGGCCAGCCCGCACACGGTTTCGCTGTTCCAGGGGTTGCGCTTGTGCGGCATGGCACTGCTGCCCGTTTGGCCCTTGGCAAAGGCTTCCTGCACTTCCAGAATCTCGGTGCGCTGCAGGTTGCGCAGTTCGGTGGCAATGCGCTCCAGCGAGCCCGCCAGGGTGGCCAGCACGTTCAGCACGTGGGCGTGGCGGTCGCGGGCGATGATCTGGGTGGAACTCGGGTCCGCGCTCAGCCCCAGGCTCTCGCAGATCGAGGCTTCCAGCTCCGGCGTCACGTGGGCGCGGATGCCCACGGCCCCGCTCACCTTGCCCACCGCGATCTCCTCGCGGGCCTGGGCGATGCGATTCAGGCTTCGCTCCAGTTCGTTTCGCCAGCCTTCGCACTTATGGCCGAAGGTGATGGGCTCAGCGTGGATGCCGTGCGTGCGCCCGATACACGGATGGTGGCCGTGTTCCTGGTGCAGCGCGCCGATGGTGCCGCAAAGGGTCTCTACCGATGCCTTGAGCACGTCCAGGCTGTCCCGCATCATCATGCCGAGCGCCGTGTCAATCACGTCGTAGCTGGTCACGCCAAAGTGGATCCACCGGGCGGGGTTGGGCGTGCCGTCGCCTTCGCTACCCTCGCCAATGGCCGGGACGCCGCTTACGTTCTCGCTGACATTGCGAACAAACGCCATCAGGTCGTGGCGGGTGACTTCTTCGATCTCATCGCACCGATCAAGATCAAACTTCGAACGCTCCTGGATCGCCTTGAGGTCCTCCGCCGGGATCACACCGGCCCGGTGCCACCCCTCGCAAATCGCAATCTCCACGTCCAACCAGCGTTGGGTCTTGGCTTGGCGACTCCAAATGGCGGTCATGCCGGGCGTGCAGTAGCGATCAATCACGCCAGGAGGCTACCCGCCTCAATGCCCGATATCGGAGCGGAAGTGCTTACCCGCAAAGGCCACCTGGTCCATCCCGGCATAGGCGCGGGCGCGGGCCTGCTCCAGGTCGTCCGCGACGGCGCTCACGGCCAGCACGCGGCCCCCATTGGTCACCAATTGGCCCTCCTGCATGGCCGTACCGGCGTGGAACACCACCACCCCATCGGGCATCTCGCCTAGGGTGATGGGCACGCCCTTTTGGCTGGTAGCCGGGTATCCGGCGCTGGCCGCCACCACCGTGACCGCTGCTTGCTCCGAAACCTTCACTTGAGGCAAAGCCTCGCCCTGCGCGGCCGCCCACAAGAGATTGCCCACGCCCTCCACTCGGCGCATCACGCTCTGAGTTTCGGGGTCACCAAATCGAACGTTGTATTCCAGGCAGTAGGGCGAGTCCTCTACCACCATCACGCCGCTAAACAGCACCCCGGAGTACGGAATCCCTTTGGCGCGCAGATGGTCCACAATCGGCCGCACAATGCGGGCTTCGGACTCTTCCACCATCGCCGGCGTCACCCACGGCACGGGCGAATAGGTGCCCATGCCGCCCGTATTCTCGCCCGTGTCGCCATCGCCTACTCGCTTGTAATCCTGCGCCACCGGCAAACTCAGCAGACCTTGTTCGCTCACCACCGTGAGGATCGAAAACTCGCGGCCCTCCAGGAAGTCCTCGACTACCACCAATCGCCCGGCATCCCCGAACTCTTCGTCCACAAGCATCCGGCTCAGGGCGTGGCGCGCATGGAGCTCGTCCCGGCACAGAATCACCCCTTTGCCCAGGGCCGCACCGCTCGCCTTAATGGCCACGTGCCGCCCCGAGGCGAACCGCTTGGCCACCTCCTCGCACGCCTCCTGGTACTCGGTGTGGATGGTCGCGGCGGCCGTGGGGACTCCGGCTTCTTCCATCATCCGCTTGCTCCACGCCTTGCTGGCTTCCAGACGTGCGCCCATGCCCCCCGGGCCGAAGGTAGGAATGCCCCGCTGCCGCAGTTCATCGGCCATACCCGCAATGAGCGGATCTTCCGGACCGATCACCACGAGTTCGGGTTCGAACCCACGCAGCGCATCGCTCACATGGTCAAAGAGCGGCCCCAATTGGGCAACCCCGGGGTTTCCGGGCGCCCCGGCAATCTCGTGGCCCTCTTGGGTCAGCCGCCAGGCCAGGGCGTGCTCGCGCCCACCGCCGCCCACAATCAAAATTCTCATAGTTCTCTCCGGTACTCCAGCGCGCTCAGGAGGGTTGCCGTATCGGCGTAGTCGAGTTCGCCTCCAATTGGCATCCCATGGGCCAGCCGCGTCACGCGGATGTCCAACGGCTTGATGAGCTTGGCCAAGTAGAGCGCGGTGGCGTCGCCCTCCACGGTCGGGTTGGTGGCCAAAATCACCTCTTGCACGCCGCCGCTCATGCGTGCCAGCAACTCGCGGATTCGCAATTGTTCCGGCCCCACTCCGTTCAACGGGTTGAGCAAACCGTGGAGCACGTGATACACGCCCTTGTATTCCGCAATCCGCTCCATCGCCATGATGTCGCGGGCTTCGCTCACCACGCAGATGAGATGTGGGTCGCGGCGGCCATCGCGGCAGATTTCGCACGTCTCGCCTTCGGCGATGTTCTGGCAAATGTTGCACACGCCGAGCGACTCTCTTGCCACCGTGAGGGCATGGCTAAAGCGGCGCACATCCTCGAGTGGCATCCGCAAAACATGAAAAGCCAGCCGCTGGGCTGACTTAGGCCCGACCCCTGGCAAGCGCTCGAACTGCGCAATCAGTTCCGCCAGGGGGCGAGCGAATCCCATCCGGTCCGCTTAGAGGCCGAGGCCCGGAATGTTGGGCACGTTACCCATGATGTCCTTCACGCGGGCATCACGCACTTCAACGGCCTTTTCAAAGCCCATGCGCATGGTGGCGGTGATGGCGGCGCACAGGCCTTCCACGTCGTCCGGGTCCACCAAAGCCTTGTCAATCTTGAGGTCAACCAGTTCGCCTCGACCGTCGAAAACGGCCTCCACGCCACTGTTGCGGATGTCAATCCGCTCGTTGCCCAGTTCGTCTTCAAGCGTCTGCGCACGTTCCATAGCCCCGCGCATGTTCGCCATCATGTCGCCCATGCCTTGGCCGCCAAATCCCTTGGGAAGTTTCATGATTCTGATCTGCCGAATTCCCGCTGAATCTCTTCGACCAGCTGGTCACCTTCGAAAACCGATTCTACCGCTCTTGTCGGCACGATCGGGGCGATGTCCGTGTCCGGTCCCCCGTCGGCACGAGATTCGTATCGGAACATGATCACACTCTTCGCCCATTCGCGGGCGGTTTCCTCCACCGCCGCGACCGCCTTGGGCTTTTCGAGGTAGCGCTGCAGGGTGATGACCTTGGGGAACTCCACGGTCCACTCATTGCCGTCCACAGCCACGAGTTTAGTGCCAGAAAGCCATGCCCGAGCCTTGTCGTTCTTTTCACTCCAGTGCGCCACTACGCGCCGCCAAATCTCTTGGGCTTGCTCCAGCGTTCGCCCGGTGGACGTGTGCTCGATCTCCGGTTTGGATTCGCTAACGGGCTCGGTGTTCGTCTCAGGAGTTGCCGGCGCGGCCTCGGGCTCGGGCTTGGGCTCTTCACGCGGGGTCACCACGGCGGCTTTCACCTCGGCCTCGGGCGTCCGGGCGGACTTGGTGTCTTGGCGTAGGGCGGCGGGGCGCTCGCGTCGCACTTCGGCTTCCGGTTCCGCCGGGTGACGGGGCGTCGTCGAATTCGGGACTGGGCTCATGGCCAGCCGCACCATTTCCGATTCAATCCAGTGACGAGGCAGCGTGACGTGCCCCACGCTGGCGAGGAACTGCGCCATGGCGGCCCGGTAGAAAAGAATGCGATCCATCCCCAGTCGCCGGGCCATGGCATCGGCCGCTGCCTCTTGGGTCACATCTTTGCCGCCCTTGCTTTCCACCCCAAACAGGGTTCGCGTCAGGTCGGCCAGGCGATACGTCAAGCTCTCAACCACCGCTTCGGCATCGCGGCCCCGCCGGAAAACCTCATCCAGCTTCCCGTGAATCTCGGCGATGTCCTTGGCCATCAGCGCTTCCAGCAGTCGGTCCACTTCGTCGGCGGCAATCAACCCCAATTGCTCGTAAACCTGGTTGAGAGTGATGGGGCCATCGGCCGTGAGGATCGCTTGCTCCAGCAGGGTCAACGCATCTCGGTATCCCCCGTCGGCCATGCGAGCGAGGGCCGTGAGCGCCGACTGCTCAATTTCCACCCCCTCGGATTCCGCCACGAATTGCAGGCGGCTCACCAGGTTCTCCAGGGAACCCCGGTGGAATTCGTACCGCTGACACCGCGACCGGATGGTCGGCGGCACCTTTTGGAGTTCCGTCGTCGCCAAGATGAAAACGACGTGCGGGGGCGGTTCCTCAATGGTCTTCAGCAAGGCGTCGAACGCGCTGGCCGAAAGGTCATGGACTTCGTCAATGATGAAAATCTTGTAGCGGCAATAGGCGGGCTGGTAGCTGCTGGCGTCCACCACCGCGCGCCGGATGTTGTCCACCCCGCTTTCGCTGGCCGCGTCCATTTCGATCACGTCCATGCAACTCCCCTGCGCAATCTCAACGCAAATCGGGTCGTCTTCCGGCGGGTTGCTCTTCGGCCCGTCCGTGCAGTTCAGGGCCTTGGCAAGGAGCCGAGCGGTGCTCGTCTTCCCCGTTCCGCGCGGGCCAGTGAAAAGATAGGCGTGGCTGATTTTGCCCTGGTCCACGGCCTGCCGTAGCGTGCGGATGATGTGCTCCTGCCCCACCAGATCATCAAAGGTCTGGCTGCGGTACTTGCGGTAGAGGGCGGTGTAGGACACGGGCAAAAAGTGCGAAGAGACGCCGGGAAGGGTGCGTCACCCGATGGTTCGTCTTACCGTTGCTGCCTTCCGGCCCTGGCGGAGTTCGTCGCCCGTTCGTCGCGCAGTTCCCGGCCGTCAACCCTGGGGCTGGCGGCCGGAATTCGGGCGTCTCTTCGTCTGTTGTTTTACTCGGTTTGGGCCGACCGGGGTCAGCCTTCCACCCGTCGGGTGCCCGGGGACACCAGGTCATCCTCTGGGTTGCGGACGCGTGGCGCGGTGTAGTTCGGCGTCTTGAACACCGGAATCACGCCTTCCATCCCAAATTCGCCGCGTCGGAGAATCTGGTCTCGGGTGACTTCGGTCTTCCAGTAGATCACCCGCTGGTTCTCGCGGATCTCCGTATTCAAGAAGTTCGCGTCGGTCATCCCTTCGCCGTTGTAGCCGAACTTGTCCTTAATGTGTTCCGGCGCCACGCGCGGCGTGTAGTAGAACTCAAGGATGTACTTGTCCTTCACGAACGGGTAGATCGTGGGGTCGCGGCTCAGGTCAATGGACTTGCGGAACCGACGGTTACGGACGAACAACTCATCCTGCACGTAGGTCAAGCCGGTCGGGGCGCTGAAGTTGTTGGCATCCCCGCCCTCCCAGTCAAGGCCGGCCGCGCCCGCGTTCGGGTAGTCAGCGTCGCGGAGAATCATCTTCACGCGCGTCCCGACCGGGAACACGTTCCACGTCCCTTCCACCAGCATGACGCGGCTTTCCGTCACCGTTACACTCGCGCTGAACTTCACGTCAAACGGAGGCTTGGTGTCGTAGTTGCCCTGGTCGTACCAGCCGTTCTCGCGGGCAAAATAGCCGCGCTGGGTTAAGCGAATCAGGAGGTTGTCCAGGTTGCCTTCCACCGTGTCGCGCTGGGCGTAGTTGCTGCGCTGGCTCTTGTTGCGCTCCATCTCCTTCTCGGCTTCTTCCAGAAGCTCGTACCAGGTGTTGAGCGCGCCCTTGTAGTCACCGGCGCGGAGCTTAGCGTGCGAAAGCAGGTTGTGGCGGGCCGGCAGGATGTCCTTCCGCTCGGCGGCCTGTTCGAACCAGGTCACGGCCATCGGGAAGTTGTCTTGGATGCGGTGGTACCACAGCCAGCCGGTTTCGTAGAACAGCTCGTAGGTGTAGTCGTTGTTCCGGGCGCCTTCTTCACCAAACGCGACGGCGATCGGAATGTTCCGGCGGTCGGCGCGGTTTTCTTGGTCCGTGAAGTTATAGGCGATGTGCCACATCCCCGTGGCGTACACGTCAATCTGCTTCGGGTCCAAGTAGGTGACCAGGCGGATAATGGGCAGAATCGAGTCGTAGTCGCCGTTGTCGAAGAACGAGTCGGCGCGCACCCACAGAATCCCCGCGATCATCTCACGGAAACCGGCAAACGCAAAGAGCAACTGCTCGCCCGTGAGCTGACCGAGGTCGGTCACCTTGGGCATGTAGTTCTTGCGCCAGAACGGGTACGTCTGGTTCATCTGCACGAAGCTGCCAACGAGCAGCAAGACCAGCATCAGCCCGTAGATCGGGCCGTTCACAAGCTTGCCTTGACGAGTCCACTTCATGCGTTAAACCTCTCGGCGGTCGAAGATCAGCATCGCGCCCAGGAGCAGAATGGAGATGTAGACCAGACCGTAGACGGCCAGGTTGGTGTAGTAAATCCCTTCACCCACAATCTGCGCGCCCGAGTTGATGACCGAGTTCTGCACGTTGTACTGACCAAAGTTCGGCACGATCAGCATGACGATTTGCGCGGCCACTCGCACGGCTTGCGGCAGTTGCTGGCTCTCGGCGATCGTTGCGAACAGCGAACCGAACACCGTCCCCACCAGGTACACGCCACCACTCAGGAAGAAGTTGACGACCGGCTGGACGAACGTGGAGAAGAAAATGGCCACTGCGGCGAGCAAGCACATCTGCACGAAGTACATCATCGCCACCCGAGCGAGGCTCGCCAGGGTCTCTACGTTCGGGCCTTGGAAGGCCGCGAACACCGCGATCATCGTCCCCGTCATCAGCATGATCATCAGGCCGAGGGCCGAGACCGCACCGAGATACTTGCCCAGCAGGAACTGCCAGCGCAAAACCGGCTTACTGAGAATCGTGTAGATGGTGCGGCGCTCCACCTCGTTCGGGATCATATAGACCGTGAGAACAATGGCGATGACCGCGCTGGAGAGCTGAAGCACCCCCAGAATGAGCGAGAGCAAAACCGTTTGCGATTGGCGGGCCGTGAGACCGTTCATCCCCGGCGCAATGACCAGGAGAAGCAACGCAATCAGCAAGATAACGAGCAGAACGCGGCGGCGAATGGCTTCGCCGAGCGTGGTTCGAGCAATGGAAAATACTGCGTTCACGAGGGGTCACCTTCTCCCGTCTTCACTTCTTCAACTTCGGTGGCTTTGGTGCCGTCCGAGTTTCCGTCCGTCATGCGGCCACGCTGGCGACCCTTGGCGGTGTCGTCTTCGGCCACGGCTTCGATAAAGAGGTCTTCAAGTCGCTTGCGTCGCGGAATCACGCTCACCACTTGCGCGCCCCCGTTGCGGAGGGCGTCAATCATGCCGTTCAGGTCGTCCGAGTCCGGCGCGTCCAGAATCAAGCGGCCATCCTTGTGGCTGACAATGCGGTTCTCGTGGCGGAGGCTTGCGCTTACCGCGTCGGAGACCGCTTCGGCGGTCACTTCCACACGGCCACCGGCCAGCAGGTCCGTCAAGCGGCCTTGAGCCACCAGCTGACCCTTGTTGATGATGGCCACGCGGTCGCAGATGCGCTCGACGTCGCTCAGCTCGTGCGAGGAGATGAACACCGTCTTCCCTTCTTCACGGAACTGCAAAATCAGGTCGCGAATTTCGATGTGAGCGATGGGGTCCAGACCACCGGTCGGCTCGTCCAAGAACAGAAGCTCGGGGTTGTTAATCAAGCTCTGCGCCAGACCCACACGCTGCTGCATCCCCTTGGAATAGGTGCTGAGCGGGCGGTTCATGTCGTTCGCCAGGTTCACGCGGCGAAGGAGTTCCTTGCAGCGGTCGTTGTCCCGAATCCCGAAAAGCGAGGCGTAGAACACCACTAGCTCGAGACCGCTCATGTATTCGTAGTAATACGGCTTCTCGGGCAGGTAGCTAATGCGCTTGTGAATTTCGATGTCGCCCGCTTCGCGGCCCAGCACATTGGCAACCCCAGAGGTCTGGCCAATGATGCCCAGGAGCATCTTGATGGTCGTGGTCTTCCCGGCGCCGTTGGGGCCCAGGAAGCCAAAAATCTCGCCTGACTCGACCTGCAAATTCAGGTTGTCCACCACGGTGTTGGATGCACCGCCCCGGTGTTTGTAGGTCTTTACAAGATCAATCGTTTCGATCGCTAAGCTCAAAAGAGAATCATGCCTCCGCTAAGGGTCCGGGCGGGATTATAGCCGAGTTCGCACCGGGTGCGTTCGGCCCTTCCCACCGGGGGACGTACCAATGTCCTCAACAATGGTCTTCGTCATTTCGTGCCCGGTCGGCGGCCCGTACTGCGTCCAAAAATGCCTGCATTTTTGCGGGGTCCTTCTTTCCGGGTTCAAATTCGATGCCACTGGCAAGGTCAACCATCACGGGACGCAAGATTCGCACCACATCGTAGATGTTCTCGGGCGTTAGGCCCCCGGCGAGGATGCACGGCACCGGGGACTGCGCCCGCACCGCCAAAAATTCTTCCGGGTCCACTCGGTGGCCGGTGCCCCCGTAGGCGCCCGGGGCGAGGGCATCCACCAGCACGCGATCCACCCCTTGCGCCGTGGTGGGCCAGTCGGGCGGCAGGGTGCTCGGTCGCACGGTCCACCACCGTTCCACCTCAATGGAGTGAATCGGCGTATCCACGGCCTGGACCACGTCGCATTCGCCCATCCTCTCGGCGGCAAAGTGACCAAAAACCAGCACGCGCTTGGCAGTGGCCGCCCGGAACACCGACCAGATCTCCGCATCTGGCCCTTGGTAGCGCGAGCTAGTGGGTTCCACCACCACCCCCACGGCATCCACGCCATTCGCCAAGGCCCATTCCATGTCGGCGGGCCGGGTGAATCCGCAGAACTTGACTAGCGTGGCCAATTCATGACCTCGCGCACGCGGGCCTCGATATCCGGGCTTTCGCAGAAGGCTGTACCAATCAGTACGGACCTTGCCCCTGCCGCCGCCACCCGACTGACATCCTCGTGGTTCGTCAGCGCGCTTTCACTCACCAGCGTGGCTTTGCCGAGCAGCCCCGGCAGCACCGCCAGGCCGACCTCCACTGAGGTTTGGAAAGACTCCAAATCACGGTTGTTTACGCCGATCAACTTGGCCCCGGAGGCCACCGCTCGTTCAGCCTCGCCGGGGCTATGCACTTCCACCAGCGCGTCCATCCCCAACGATTCCGCGAGTTCACGATATTCCCGCAATGCGCTGTCGCTCAAGCCGTTAACGATGAGCAGCACCGCGTCCGCCCCCATGGCGCGGGCCTCTTCCACGTCGTAGGCGTCCACGACGAAGTCCTTTCGCAAAACCGGGAGGGACACAGCCGCGCGGGCGGCCCGTAGGTTGGCCTCGCTCCCCCCGAAGTGCTTCACATCCGTCAGCACACTTAAGCAGTGCGCCCCCGCGTGCTCATAGGCTTGCGCCACCGCCACCGGGTCGAGGTTCGGGCGGATCACGGCGCGGGTGGGGCTTCCCGGTTTCACTTCCGCAATCAAGGAGACCGGGGCCGCCGCCTCGGTCAAGGCCCGATGGAACCCGCGCGGTGCGTCCGCATCCTGGATCATCGCGCGCACCTCGCTCAGCGGGCGGCTGGCCATGCGGTCCGCCAGGGTGGCGCGTTTCTCGGCCAGGATTTGGTCGAGCAGGTTCATTCGGTGGCCACCAGGGCTTCCAGGGTGGCAAGGGCCGTGCCATCCGCCAGCACCGACCGGGCAAGCTCGGCGCCAGCCTTGAGGTCGCGGGCGACTCCGGCCAACACCAATGTGACGGCTGCGTTCGGCACTAATGCGGCTCCCGCCGGCCCACCCGCCAAAGCATCACGCAATCTTTGCGAAGCCTCCGCAATCGATTCCGCCGGGCCGTAGATTTCGCGCGGCAAAGCCTCCATCCCGAAGTCCTCGGGCGTCCATTGCCCCCCGCGCACATTGCCATTCTCGACCCAAACAAAAGCGGTCGCCACGCTGGGCGAAACCTCATCCATCCCATCGGCGGCATGCACCACCGCGGCACGCTGCACGCCCAAATGGACAAGAGCCTGCGCCATCGGCTCTAAGTAGGCCTCGTCATAGACCCCCACCAGCCGGAACGGAGCCCCTGCCGGGTTACTCAGCGGCCCCATCAAGTTAAAAATCGTCCGGAATCCCAGTTCCTTACGCACCGGCCCCACCGCCCGGAACGCCGGATGATGGTGCGGCGCAAACAGGAACGTTACGCCCGCCGCTTGCATTTGGCGGCGCATCAGGGCCTCGTCCGCGTCCAACCGCACTCCCCATGCTTCCAGCACATCCGCGCTGCCGCACGTGCTACTCACGCTCCGGTTGCCATGCTTGGCTACCTTGGCCCCCGCGGCCGCCGCCACGATGGCCGCCCCGGTGCTTAGATTCAGGCCCGCCGGGCCGCCTCCGGTACCACAGGTGTCCACCAGGTTCGGCGTGGTCAAGTCCACCCGGAGGCTGCGCTCCAGCACCGCTTCCACGCCTCCGGCCAGTTCCTCGCCGGTGTAGCCCTTGCTCCGCCAAGCCGCCAGAAGGGCGGCCCGACCAATATCACTCGTGCTCGGATCCAGCAGATAGCGCACGGCATCGCCCGCCTGCTGCGCCGATAAATCCGCCCGGTTTAGCAGTTGTTCCGTTAGCGAGATGCCCACTTCCGCCCCATTCGACCAAGTTTACTGCGAGGCTGCCGGAGACTCGGGTAACTTTGAAGGGCGTATGGGCGATTACTTGCCGGTGGTCTTCTTGGTCGCGATTGCAGCGTTTCTTTGCGCTGCCATGGTGACCCTTTCTTGGGTGCTCGGCCCCAAGAAGGTCAGTAGCTATAAGGAGTCGCCCTATGAATGCGGCGTCGCCCCGCTTGGAGACGCCCTCCAGCGCTTCCCCATCAAGTTCTATCTGGTCGCCATCCTATTCGTCTTGTTTGACATTGAAGTGGTGTTCCTCTGGAGCTGGCTGACCGTCTTCAAGACCGCTCCGCTCGATTTCAAGCTCTTCACGGGTGGCGTGGTGGCCGTTTATATGGCCCTCTGGATTTTGGGCGACGCTTACGTCCTCAAGGTCGGTGCCGTGGATTGGGATGACGCCACCAGCATCGCCGAAGAGAAGTACGAAGGCCCCGCCTTTGGCAACGCGCCGGTGCGCACGGTGACCCCGACGACCTCGGGCGCGGAGGGAACGATCTAACATGCCCTTCCCCGTTGTGGATGATCGCCGGCTCGACGTCGCACGCCTGCAAGAAGATTTGGGCGCGGCCGTCTTGGCCGTTAAGGAAAACCGAGGCGACACTTACGTCATGGTTCAGCGCGACGCCATCGTGGATGCGTTGGCCCTGCTCCGCGATGATCCGGAACTGAATTACGAATACTTCGCCGAGTGCGTGGGGGTGGACTATCTCACCTGGCCGCACGCCCGCGACCTGGACACGCGCTTTGAAGTGGTCTACAACCTCTATAGTGTCGAGCACGGCGAGCGCCTGTTCCTCAAGGTCGGCGCGAACGAAGGTGAGGCCATCCCCACCGCCAAGCACATCTATCTCGGCGCGGAGTACCCCGAGAAGGAGATTGCGGATCTCTTCGGCATTGTCTTCGAGGGCAATGAACTCGTAGGTGAGCGCTTTATGCTCCCGGATGACTGGGTGGGCTTCCCCCTGCGCAAGGATGTGGGCCTTGGCGGCGAAGATGTGGTGTTCCACGAAGGCACGACTGGCCCGGCCGTGGAAGACCTGATGATGCCGCACGCGGGCGAGTCCTTTGAGGGACGCACCGGCAGCGAAGACGTCAGCGGACGCTAGCCTTTCTCAACCCCCATCTACCAGAGCCCTCTCCGCCGTGCGGAGCGGGCTTTTTTGGTCGCCGAGCCTCACGGGGCCATGAGTTCCCGCTTCATTGCTTTAGTTCAACTTTAGGACTTTAGACCCACTACTGTGAATAACTTTGGCCCGCGGCCCGGGACTTGCGGGTAATTTCCGCACACGAGTTAGGACCAATAGGCCCAAAACATTTTTTGTTTGAGCGGACGGGAACTGACTTGAGGCTGGCAGAAATGCCATCCAAAACCATCATTCAAGGAGAACTATCCAAAATGACTCGTAAGGCGTTTACGCTTATCGAACTGCTCGTCGTGATCGCGATCATTGCGATCCTCGCTGCCATCCTCTTCCCGGTCTTCGCCCAGGCGAAAGAAGCCGCCAAGAACACGGCCCTTCTCAACAACACCAAGCAAATGGGGGTCGCCGCCAACATCTACAGCGCGGACTTTGACGACCTGATGCCGGCCATGGGCACGGTTGACGGCGCCAGCGGCACCGAATGGTGGAAGAGCGGTTGGCAGTTCACGGTTCAGCCGTACATGAAGAACCTGCAGATCGTCGAAAACCCGAAGCGCGATAAGCCGACGGGCACCGGTGTGTTCCTGGACTTCAAGCGCATGCAGCACTTCGCCATGCCGGCCCGCGCTGCCACCAGCAACGTGGCCACGGTCCGCACCAACAACTACTTCCAGGGCGTTCAGCTCGGTCAATCCACCCGATACGAAGGTATCGCCGGTTGGGGTGGCCCCGCCGCTGGCACCATCCCCTGGCCGGGCAGCTACGGCGCTCCGAGCTACAGCAACACGCAGATTGAAGACATCTCCAACACCGCGCTGGTGGTGGAAGGCTCCAACTGGGATGCTTGGTTCTCGCTGATCGGTGGCGACGGCGCCACTCTTGGCCCCCTCAACTACTGTGTGCGCTGGAACCCGGCTGACTACAATGCCAACGGCACTGCGTTCAGCTACTCCATCACCACGACCACCAAGACCGAACAAGGTCTGAGCGGTCTCAAGCACGGCGCCGCCCTCTGTGCGGTTCCGCGTGGTCGCACCACCTACGCTGCTGCGGACTCCAGCGCCAAGAGCGTCAACTTCCGCCAGCACTTCTATCAGCCCACCGCGAGCGTCAACAACCCGGCGATCTTCACGGTTAAGGGTCTGAACCCGACCGGCATCTAAAGCCAACAAACAAAAAATCGGAGAAAGAGGGGCACGCCGCTCTCGATTGGTCTCCAGGGCGAACCCCTCGATCTCCAATAGGTTCCCAGAAGGCAACTTCTGGGGGCCCGTTTGAACTTACATAGGTCTTTAGACCCACGCCTACGGCTCTGGCCCGAAAATGGCGTGGGTAAATTGCACTACGTCGAAAGGCCCGCTAAAGGCCCAACGACCCAGCTGGAGTGAGGTCGGAAACGCCTCTGGTTCAGCGCAATTATCCAGGAGACCAATCCAAAATGACTCGAAAGGCGTTTACGCTCATTGAACTTCTGGTCGTCATTGCGATCATCGCGATCCTGGCTGCCATCCTCTTCCCGGTCTTCGCCCAGGCGAAGGAAGCCGCCAAGAACACCGCTCTGCTCAACAACGTGAAGCAGATGGGTGTGGCCGCCAACATCTACAGCGCGGACTACGACGACCTGCTGCCGACCTTCGGCGATGGCGCGGGCTACCAGGACGACTTCGACGACAAGATCGGCTGGCAGTTCACCACCCAACCCTACATGAAGAACCTGCAGATCGTCGAAAACCCGAAGCGCGACAAGCCGTCCGGCACCGCTGACGAAATCGAGTTCAAGCGACTTCAGCACTTCGCCATGCCGGCTCGCGCCGCGGCTTCCTCGGTCCCGGCGATCGTGACCCAGGGCTTCTACCAAGGCACGCACGCCGGTTCGGTCACGAACTACGAAGGCGTCGCAGGTTACAGCCCGTCGACCGTGCAATGGCTGACCCCGGCTGCGGCTCCCAGCTACAGCACCACGCAGATCGAAGACATTTCGAACACCGCGCTCATCGTGGAAGGTTCGAACTGGGACGGCTGGTTCGCCATCTTCCCCTGGACGACCACCGCAGGCCCGCTGAGCAGCTGCGTTCGCTGGAACCCGGCGAACTTCAGCGCCAACGGCACCAACTACAGCTACCCGATCACCACGACCACGAAGACTGAACAAGGTCTGAGCGGTCTGAAGCACGGCGCTGCCCTCTGTGCGGTTCCGCGTGGTCGCACCACCTACACGGCGACGGACTCGAGTGCCAAGAGCGTGAACATGCGCCAGCACTTCTACAACCCGACTCCGAGCGTGAACAACCCCGCGATCTTCACGGTCAAGGGCCTCAACCCGACCGGCATCTAAAGCCGTTCGTCACGTCACCAATTCCACCGCTTGGGCACCATGCCCAGCGGTGGTTTTGTTTTTGAACCTAGGCGTTGCCGCCGGCTAGTTCCCATCCCGGTGGGAATGCTGGCTTCCGGGACTTTTGACGTACTCACTTGCCGATTTGGCCAATTTCTTGTGGGTATATTCCCGTGCCTCGCTGGGCGGTTTGTCCTCTCAAAAAATTTTGGGAACCAAACAGACAGGCACGGCGTCCGAAAGGAGACGCAAAGTTAACCCAAGGTTAATCGAGCGCATCCCTCACGGGAAACCATTATCTGGAGACCAATCAAAAAATGACTCGTAAGGCGTTTACGCTTATCGAACTGCTCGTCGTGATCGCGATCATCGCGATCCTGGCTGCCATCCTCTTCCCGGTCTTCGCCCAGGCGAAGGAAGCTGCCAAGAACACCGCACTGCTCAACAACGTGAAGCAGATGGGTGTGGCCGCCAACATCTACAGCGCGGACTACGATGACCTGCTCCCCACCATGGGCGACGGCGCTGGTTACCAGGGCGACCTGGACGACAAGCTCGGTTGGCAGTTCACGGTTCAGCCGTACATGAAGAACCTGCAGATCGTCGAAAACCCGAAGCGCGACAAGCCCTCCGGCAACGTTGACGAAATCGAGTTCAAGCGACTCCAGCACTTCGCCATGCCGGGCCGCGCTGCCACCTCCCCGACCGCCGCGATCGCCACCCAGGGTTACTTCCAGGGTACGCACGTCGGTTCGGCCACGCGCTACGAAGGCGTTGCTGGTTGGAGCCCGTCCACGGCTCAGTGGGTCGCCACCATCGGTGCCCCGTCCTACAGCACCACGCAAGTTGAAGACATCTCGAACACCGCGCTGATCGTGGAAGGTTCGAACTGGGATGGTTGGTTCAGCACCCTCGCTTGGAGTGCCACCTCCGGCCCGCTCAGCAGCTGCGTCCGCTGGAACCCGTCCAACTGGAACGCCAACGGCACCGGTTACAGCTACGCCATCACCACGACCACCAAGGTGGAAAATGGTCTGAGCGGTCTCAAGCACGGCGCCGCCCTCTGTGCGGTTCCGCGTGGTCGCACCACCTACACGGCGACGGACTCGAGTGCCAAGAGCGTGAACATGCGCCAGCACTTCTACAATCCGACCCCGAGCACCAACAACCCGGCCATCTTCGTGGTCAAGGGTCTCAACCCGACCGGCATCTAACTCTAAGTTAGGTTCCAAAGGCCCTGCTCCGACAAAGTCGGGGCGGGGCTTTCTCTTTTCCGGTACCCTAGAACCCAGCACACAAAGCCATGAGCAGCGACCTCTTTATGCCCAGCACGGAGACGATCTTCACCCAGGAGAGCGAAGGCACGATGATCGTGAATATGGGGCCCCAACACCCCAGCACCCACGGCGTCCTCCGCGTGATCTGCGAACTGGATGGCGAAACGATTGTGAAGGCCAAGTGTGTGATCGGCTACCTCCACACGGGCATGGAGAAAGAGGCCGAATACCAGACCTACCACAAGTGCGTGGTGATGACCGACCGCATGGATTACCTCAATGCGAACGGCAATAACCTGGCGCACGCCCTGGCGGTGGAGAAGCTTTTAGGCATCGAGGTGCCCAAGCGCGGGCAGTATCTGCGCGTCATTTTGGCCGAACTTAGCCGCCTGGCCAGCCACTGTGTATGGCTCGGTACGCACGCGCTCGATATGGGCGCGATGACCCCGTTCTTCTACATCATGCAGCAGCGCGAAATGGTGCTGGATATGTTCGAGATGTTCTCGGGCGTGCGCATGATGCCGAGTTGGATCGTCCCCGGCGGCCTCCGCGGCGACATTCCCGACGGCTTTGAAGTCAAGCTTCGCAACTTCCTCGAGGAGTTCCCCAAGGAACTCGGCGTGGTAGAAGATCTCTTGGTCAACAACCCGATTTGGAAGGAACGTAGCACCGGCGTGGGCGTTCTCACTGGCCCCGAAGCCCTGGCCATGGGCTGCAGCGGCCCCATCGCCCGTGCGAGCGGCGTGGCGTGGGACCTGCGCAAGAGCAACCCGTATTGCAGCTACGAAGATTTCGATTTCCTCATTCCGGTCGGCCAGCACGGCGACGTGTACGACCGGTTCCTGGTCCGCATTGCGGAGATGAAGGAGTCGTGCAAGATCCTCCGGCAAGCGATTGATGGACTTCCCTCTGGCCCCTATAACACGCTCGATCGCAAGGTCTCGCCGCCGACCCGTAGCGAACTGGATACGAGTATGGAAGCCGTCATCCACCACTTTAAGCTCTACACCGAAGGGTTCCGCCCGCCGGTGGGAGAAGCCTACGGATGCGTTGAAGGATCGAAGGGTGAACTTGGTTTCTACATCGTCAGCGACGGCTCCAACCGCCCCTACCGGTGGCACGAGCGACCGAGTTCTTTCATGAATCTCAAGTCGCTGGAAGTGATGGCGGAAGGTCGCCTGATTGCCGACGTCATCGCCATCATCGGCTCCATCGACATCGTGCTGGGCGAGATCGACCGGTAAACCCTCTCGTCAATCTGTACTTTTTTGGGCATTAGGGTGGACCGGACTGCACAGTCCGGTCCATTTCTCCGTATGATGTGATTAGGATGCAGTTCCTAAAGCGAATCGGACTCTTCATCGCCGTGAATATGGCTGTGATGGCCATGGTGGTGATCGTTCTCGCCATTCTGGAGGGATTTGGCGTCAAACTCTCTGGCAGCCTCGCGATAGACGGTGTCATTGCCGTGGTGGCTGGATTCTCCGGCGCGTTCATTAGCTTGTTCATCAGTAAGTGGGCGGCCAAGACAATGATGGGCGTCCAGGTCCTGGATCCCCGGGCCAACCTCAGCAGCTACGACCGCTGGCTGGTGGACACCGTGCACGCCCAGGCACAAGCGGCCGGTCTCAAGAAGATGCCAGAAGTCGGCGTCTACCAGTCGCCGGAAGTCAACGCCTTCGCCACAGGACCCAGCCGCAATAACTCGCTGGTGGCCTTTAGCTCCGGCTTGCTATCACAGATGAGCCAGGACGAAGTGGAAGCAGTCTCCGCCCACGAGGTCGGCCACGTCGCCAATGGTGACATGGTCACCCAAACTCTCATCCAAGGGGTGATCAACACCTTCGTGATCTTCTTCGCCCGTATCGTCGCCCGCATTGTGGCGTCGGCGGTCCGCGAAGAGTTGGCGTGGTTGGTGTTTATGGTGGTGAGCCTGGTCTGCCAGGTCGTGTTCGGACTCCTCGGCATGGTCATTGTTAACGCCTTCAGCCGTTATCGTGAGTACAAGGCCGACGCCTTCGCGGGCAAGCTTGCGGGTCGAGACAAGATGATCTCCGCGCTCCGTGCACTACAGCGAAATAGTGAGGCCGTAGATACCCGACACCCGGCTCTGGCCTCTATGAAGATCAGCAACGTTCCCGGCTGGGCGCTAGCCCTCAGCACGCACCCGCCGCTGGAGAAGCGCATCGAAGCCCTGCAGCGTGGTCAGTAATCCCTCGCTGACCAGAACAAAGAAACCCCTCGCGGACCGAGTCCGGGAGGGGTTCTTGTTTGACAGCCTACATTCCAATTGCAATCACTTGCCTCTCCATCGGCCCGGTGCCCCCAATTCCGGACCTCGAACTGCGTAGAATAGGAACGTGAGCGAGTTGATTCAGTTGGGTGCCCAGCGCCCCAAGGCCCCGGCCCCCGACCAACTGGAGTTACGTTTTTCGGAAAAGGCCATCGCCGAACTGGACGCCCTGCGGGCCCACTACCCCACCGAGAAGGCCTGCATCCTCCCCGGACTCTGGATTGCCCAGCGCGAATACGACGGCTACCTTAGCCCCGCCGCCATCGCCGAAGTCGCTCACCGACTGAATCGCAGCTACGCCGAAGTCGAAGGCGTGGCCACCTTCTATTCCATGTACACCACGGCTCACCAGCCGGGCCGCCACATGATTGAAGTGTGCACCTGCCTGAGCTGCCATATGTGCGGCGCGTATCGCATTGCGGATTACCTGGAAGCCAAGCTCGGCGTGAAGCTGGGCGAGACCACCCCCGATGGCGTCTTCACCATCCACGAAGTGGAGTGCCTGGACGCCTGCGACCGCGCCCCCGTTCTGCAAGTGGGCGACCAGTACGTGGGTCCGGTGACCGAAGCCGACATTGACGCCCTGCTGGACCGACTCCGCAACGAGGACAGCTCCGCCGTCGTGCAACTCGCCGATAGCATTGTCCAAGTCCACCTCCGCGATACGGAGCGTGCAAAGTAACCATGGCCGAATACAAGCTCCTTTTTGAACACACCGACGTTCCCGAATATCGAACGCTCCACGGTTACTTGGCCCGGGGTGGCTATGCCGCGCTCAACCGCGCCAAGGGCATGGAGCGCCAGGCCATCATTGACGAAATCAAGACCAGCGGCTTGCGTGGTCGCGGCGGGGCGGGCTTCCCCACCTGGATCAAGTGGAACGGCATTGAGAAAGAAAAGACGCGCCCGCACTATCTGATCTGCAACGCGGACGAAGGCGAACCCGGCACCTTTAAGGACAAGCAGCTGATGGAGACCACGCCCTTCTTGGTGATTGAAGGGATGACCATCGCCGCGCTGGCCACCCAGGCCGATGCGGGTTACATCTACATCCGGGGCGAGTTCGTGGATGCCGCCAAGTCTCTCCGCGCCGCCATTGACGAAGCCTACGCCCACGGCTACCTTGGCCAGAACATCCTAGGCACCGGCCTTAACTTCGACCTCTACCTCCACATGGGGGCGGGCAGCTACGAATGCGGCGAAGAGAGCGCCCTGATGAGCAGCCTGATGGGCGAGCGCGGGATGCCCCGCCTCAAATTCCCGCACGCGCCGCTGCCGACGGTGGCCGGGGTGTGGGATCAGCCCACTATCATCAACAACGTGGAAACCTACGCCGCCGCCGTGCCGATTTTGGCCAAGGGCGGCGAGTGGTACGTCACTCTGGGGGCCAACACCAAGAACAGCCGGGGCACCAAAATCTTTAGCGTCAGCGCCCACGTGAACAAGCCGGGCAACTACGAAGTCGAGTTCGGCACCCCGCTCATGGAGCTCCTAGACCTGGCCGGTGGCATGAAGGGCGGCGCCCTCAAGGCCTGTGTGCCGGGCGGATCGAGCGTGCCGATGCTGAATGCGGAGGATTGCCAGAACGCCATCCTCGCCTACGAAGAGCTCTGGGAAACCGGCTCGATGGTGGGCAGCGGCGGCTGCATGTTCCTGAACGAACACACTTGTATTGTCAGCTACACCTGGCGCACGGCGCAGTTCTACGCCATGGAAAGCTGCGGCAAGTGCACCCCGTGCCGCGAGGGCACCAAGTGGATGCTCCAGATTCTGGAACGCATCCTGCGTGGCAACGGCCAACCCGGAGACATGGATCTGTTGATGGAAATCACCAAGCAGATTGATGGACGCAGCTTCTGCGGCCTGGGCGATGCCGCCGCATGGCCGGTGGCCGGTGCGATCAAGAAGTTCCCCGAGGAGTTCGAGTACTTCATCAAGAACGGCCGCAGCATGGTGGATACCCCCGAGGCCCGCGCCATGGCCCCGCGATGGGCGCAACGCGCCTTCTCGTCGGTCTGACCGAAGATTCATCTTCCCCTCTCGCAAAAATTGGCATTGAGGGGAAGGATGGACGTATCATAGGCGCATGGGCCGACGTCCCTTGCCTTATATGCTGAGCCTTAGCGCACTGCCGCTTGTCTTGGCCTTTGCCATTCCGACCTCTTCGCAACCTCCGGTGGATCGCCAGGCGGCGACCACGTTCAACGCGAACGTCAAGCCGATCCTTCAACAAAGCTGCGTGGGCTGCCACCGCCAGGGCAACGCTAAGGGCGGCCTGGACCTGAGCACCTACGAAAGCACGATGAAGGGCGGCAACACCCCCAAGAACGTCGTGGCTGGCAAGCCCGATGAGAGCGTGATGCTCCGCCGCATCAAGGGGCTGGATAACAAGCCGCGCATGCCCAAGGGCCAGGCTCCGCTGAGTGCTGCCAAGGAAAACACGATCCGCAAGTGGATCCTGGACGGCGCGAAGAAAGGCTAAGTTTTCTTTGAGAAAATGAAATTCAAAGGTTGGAATCGGCACTTGCTGTGGCTGGTGGCGGCCACTCCGTTCGTCAGCCAGACCTGGTTGCAGGCGGCGCCGACGCCAGTCGTCAGTGCGCGAGAAGAGATTTCGACCTTTGAAAAAGACGTGCTGCCCATACTCAAGGGGCACTGTACGGCCTGCCACAACCCGGACACCAGCAGTGGTTTGCTCGACTTGACCACCTACGAGTCGACCATGGACGGGGGCCAAGCTGACAACAACGTGGTGGCCGGCGACCCGGATGCCAGCAACCTCATGCGCCGCATCCTCGGTCACGGGGGCAAGCCCCAGATGCCGATGGGCTTTGCCCCGCTGAGTGCCGAGAAGATCGAAACGATCCGCGCTTGGATTAAGGCCGGCGCCAAGCCGACGCCCGAGGGCGTGGACCTGCGGCACTGGGCTTACGTTCCGCCTAAGAAAAGCGCGATACCGGGAGGAGCGCACCCTGTGGACTATTTTGTGGGCAAGAAGTTGGCCGCAATGGGCCATTCCTTCTCGCCGGAGGCCTCCCGCACCACCCTTATTCGACGTCTCTCGTTGGATCTCACAGGCCTGCCGCCCACCCCGGAAGAGGTGGACGCCTTCCTGGCCGATACCCGGCCGGATGCCTATGAGCAAGTAGTGGATCGGCTCTTAGCTTCGCCCCAGTACGGCGAGCGCATGGCCCGCATGTGGCTGGACTTGGCCCGCTACGCCGACAGTAACGGCTACGAGAAAGACCTTGGCCGACAGAACTGGGCGTGGCGGGATTACGTGATCAAGTCGTTCAACTCCGACAAGCCGTTTGACCAATTCACCACCGAGCAGATCGCCGGGGACTTGCTGGACGAGCCCACTCGCGAGCAACTGATTGCGACGGGTTTCCACCGCAATACTATGCTGAATGAAGAGGGTGGCACCGATCCTCAGGAGCAACGATGGCAGGTTTTGGTGGACCGCGCCGCCGTGACGGGCACCGTATGGATGGCCAGCAGCACCGGCTGCGCCCAGTGCCACGACCACAAGTTCGACCCCATTTCGCAGAAGGATTTCTACGAAACCCTCGCGTTTTGGGAGAGCGCCGACGAGCCGCTACTCGCCCTGACCCCCGAAGAGGTGAGCCCTTACGTCGAGCGGATCAAGCGGCGCGAAGAGTTCCTCCTCTCTTCGCCCGAGAGTGACGCGCGCAAAGCGGCGCTAGAAAAGATCAAGAAGGAACGCGAATCACTAGAGAAAGCGACCACTCTTATTCTGACCGAATCCAAGGAGCGCAAGCCCGAGACGCCGATCCGTGAAGGCGGGGTGTACCTGGCTCCGGGAGAGGTGGTCACCGCCGGCATTCCCGAGAACCTGGCCCCCTGGCAGCCCGAAATGCCGCTCAACCGGATGGGCCTCGCCCAGTGGCTCACGCACCGCGATAACCCGCTTACCGCCCGGGTCACCGTCAATCGCGTTTGGGAGCTCATCTTTGGCCTTGGCATCGTCAAGACGCCGGGCGACTTTGGCACGCAGTCCGAGGCTCCCTCTCACCCCGAACTGCTGGATTACCTCGCCGTCGAATTCCGAGACCAAGGTTGGAGCCTCAAGCGGCTCATCCGCACCATCGTCACCAGCCGCACCTATCGCCAGTCCAGCGCGGTGACCGACGCCATGCGCGCCTGGGACCCCGACAACCGCTACCTGGGCCGCGCCCCGCGCTACCGCATGGAAGCCGAGATGATCCGCGACAACGCCCTCTTCGTCAGCGGTTTGCTGGACCTCTCGATGGGTGGCCCCAGCGTCTTCCCCCCGCAGCCCGATGGCATCTGGGACAACCCTTATAGCGGCGACCAGTGGATCACCGACCCCACTAAGGATAAAAATCGGCGCGGCATCTACACTTTCTGGAAGCGCACGGCCCCGTACCCCAGCTTCCTCACCTTCGACGCCACCAGCCGCGAGGCCTGCACGGATGTGCGAGTGCGCACCAACACGCCCTTGCAGGCGCTGGTGCTAATGAACGACCCGGTGTATTTGGAGGCCGCCGCCGCCCTGGCTACCCGCATGGACGGAGCTAACCCCGGGGACCGAATCCAGAAGGGTTTCCGCATCGTTCTCTCCCGCTCCGCAACTTCGGAAGAGCTCACCATTCTCCAGAACTACCAGGCCCTGCAGGCCAAGGTCTTCGCCGCTGCAAACCGCGAGGATGCCGAGGAAGCCTCGTGGCGAATGCTGGCCAGCCTGATTCTTAACCTCGATGAGGCCATCACCCGCGAATAGCGCCCCAGGACCCCAAGACCGTGAACCAGAACGAACTCGACGAAATCATCTTGAAGGACATCACGCGGCGGCACTTCTTCCGCATGACATCCTACGGTATCGGCACCCTGGCCCTGGGTTCCCTGCTCAATCCGGCGGCGCTGGCGGCCCCGCCCGTGGCCACCAACCCCTTTGCGGCCCGCGCCCCGCACTTTGCGCCTAAGGCCAAGCGCGTGATCTTCCTCTTCATGGCCGGGGCGCCCTCCCAACTCGACCTTTTTGACCCCAAACCCAAGCTGAACGAGCACGACCGCGAACCTATCCCGGAAGAGATCATTGAGGGCGAGCGCTTTGCGTTCATCAAGGGCACTCCGAAGCTCTTGGGTTCGCCCTATGAGTTCAAACAGCACGGCCAGAGCGGCCACTGGATCAGCAGCCTAATGCCGCACACTGCCCGCGTGGCGGACGACCTGGCGTTCATCCACAGCGTGCAGACCGACCAGTTCAACCACGCCCCCGCGCAGATCTTCTTCAATACCGGCCACCAGTTGCCGGGCCGCCCGAGCATCGGTTCGTGGCTGCTCTACGGGCTGGGCACTGAGAGCCAAGATCTCCCCGGCTTTGTCGTGCTGGTAAGCGGCCAGAACAACCCCGATGGCGGCAAATCTTGCTGGAGCAGCGGCTTCTTGCCTTCGCACTACCAGGGGGTGGAGTTCCGCAGCAAAGGCGACCCCGTGCTGTACGTCACCGACCCCGATGGCGTAGACCGCACCTCCCGCCGCCACATGCTGGATGCCCTGCGGGAGATGAACGCTCTCAAGCTCAGCGACCACGGCGACCCCGAAATCGCTACTCGCATTGCCAGCTACGAGATGGCGTTCCGCATGCAAGCGAGCGTGCCGGAACTAACCGACCTAAGCGACGAAACCCCGGAAACCCACGCCATGTACGGAACCGAACCCGGCGCGGTGAGCTTTGCCAATAACTGCCTCCTGGCGCGGCGCATGGCCGAGCGGGGCTGCCGGTTCATCCAGCTCTACCACTGGGGGTGGGATAGCCACGGCACCAACCCCGGCGACGACATCATGACCAGCCTGCCCGAACGGTGCCGCCAGGTGGACCAGGCCTGCGCGGCGCTGATTGCAGACCTGAAGCAACGCGGCATGCTGGATGACACGCTAGTGATTTGGGGTGGCGAATTTGGCCGCACGCCCATGAACGAGGAGCGGGATGGCTCGACGTTCCTGGGCCGCGACCACCATCCGCGCGCGTTTACGATCTGGATGGCGGGAGGCGGCGTGAAGGCCGGGCTCTCCCTCGGCCAGACCGACGAACTGGGCTACAACGTGGTGGAAGACCCCGTGCACGTGCACGATATCAACGCCACGATCTTGCACCTGATGGGTATGAACCACGAGCGGCTGACCTACAACCACCTGGGCCGCGAGTTCCGCCTGACCGACGTGCACGGGCAGGTGATCGAGAAACTCATCGGGTAGCCTTGGGTTCCGTTCCCGGCCGTAGCTCAGTGGATAGAGCGCTTCCCTCCGGAGGAAGAAGTCGGAGGTTCGAGTCCTCTCGGCCGGGCCATCACCACCCCTGCCCATCCTTACCCGTTCTCGAGCTTCTCCTCCCGGGGTGCATCCCACTCGAAGAGTGAGTAGAGTGCCGGCAATACGATCAACGTAAGTACAGTCGCCGATAAAATGCCGCCAATCACAACCGTAGCAAGTGGACGTTGCACCTCCGCGCCCACCCCGGTGTTGAGGGCCATCGGGATAAATCCGAGGGCCGCCACTAGCGCCGTCATCAGCACGGGACGCAGACGTTGAGCGGCTCCTACCCGTACGGCCTCCCGGACGGCCATCTGCGATTGCTCCCGTAGCCGATTGATCGCCGAGACCATTACCACTCCGTTCAGCACAGCCACGCCGGAGAGCGCGATGAACCCGACCCCCGCCGTGATGCTAAACGGCATGCCGCGCAAATACAGCGCCACGATCCCCCCGGTCACCGCGAGCGGTACCCCAGTGAAGATCAACGCCGCTTGCCGCACCGACCCGAACGTGGCAAACAGCAACATGAAAATCAAGCCCAGAGCCACCGGCACGACAATCGTGAGCCTTTGCGAGGCCCGTTGCAGATTTTCGAACTGACCACCCCAAGTGGCATAGTAGCCTTCCTCAAGCTTGATCTCCTCCTTCACCACCCGCTGAGCGTCTTTGATGAACGAACCGAGGTCACGTCCGCGCACGTTGAGGGTAACCACCACTCGGCGTTTCCCCATTTCTCGCGAAATCTGAGCGGGGGCCACGCGGTCGCCGATGGAGGCCAGGCTGGAGAGCGGCACCGCGCCGCCTGCCGGAGTTTCGATCCTCAGCCCCCGGATGGCTTCCGGGTCGTTTCGTATCTCCTTCGGCAATCGCACCGCCAGGCCAAACCGACGGTCTCCCCCCACAATCTGGCCGACTTCCTCACCCCCAAGGGCCACCGAGACGATCTGTTGGATGTCAGCAATCGAGATGCCCAGCCGTGCAATTGCGTCCCGATCAATCTCAATCTGGAAGACTGGAACATTGTCGACTTGCTCAACCTCCACATCGGTCGCTCCCGGGATCTCACGCATCAGGCTCGCGATCTTGTCCGCCTGGCGTTTCAGCTCATCAAGGTCTTCTCCAAACACCTTGATGCCGACATCCGCCTTCACCCCCGAAACGATTTCGGCAAAGCGAAGCTCGATCGGTTGACTGAAGTTATAGCCTTGCCCAGGAACCTCGTTGATCTTCTCTTCGAGTTCTTCAATCAGCTTCTCCTTGGTCATCCCCTTTCGCCATTGCGACTTGGGTTTGAGCGTCAAGAAGCTGTCCGACAAGCTCAAGGGCATGGGGTCAGTAGCAATCTCCGGCGTGCCCGTTCGGGTCACTACCGTGAGAACTTCCGGCACTTCCAACACCTTCTTTTCATAGGCCGTGACCAGCCGGATGGTCTGTTCCATGTCCACGGTACGAACTCGTATGGGCTGGATCACTAACGCTCCCTCATCCAATTTGGGTACGAACTCAGACCCCAGCCTAGTGAACATTAACGCTGAAATAAGCAGCAGCCCGCCCGCGGCTCCCACCACCAACCACCTCTGCCTAAGCGCAAAGGCGAGAACGGGGGTGTACAGCTTCTCAAAGAAGCCGAGGAGTCGACTGTGCTTCTCCTGCGTGTCGCGGCTCAGGAACAGCGAGCATAGGGTCGGGATCAGGGTCAGCGAAAGGATCAGGGCCCCGACCAGCGCCAGGATGAAAACCAGCGCCATCGGCCGGAACATTTTTCCTTCCACGCCTTCGAGGGCAAGGATGGGGATGAACGTCGCAATGATAATCATTTCCCCAAACTGGGTCACCTTACGCACTTCGGAGGTGGCCTGCTTGATGACGCTTGCGTGCTCATCCTTGGTCAGAGGGCGCCCCAAGAGCGTCCGGGCTTCGGAGAGTCGTCGCACGCAGTTTTCGACCATGATCACCGCGCCGTCCACAATGATCCCGAAGTCGATGGCCCCGAGACTCATTAAGTTGCCACTAATGCCGAACTGCCTCATGCCGATGATGGCAAAGAGCATCGCTACAGGGATGGCCACCGCCGCGATCAATGCGCCCCGGAAGTTGCCCAGAAGCAACACCAAGACGATGATGACAAGGGCCGCCCCTTCCAGAAGGCTCTTCTCGACCGTATGCAGCACTTCGCCGACAAACTCGGCGCGATCGTAGGTGGTGGTCAGGGTGACGTCCTTAGGGAGTTGAGCTTGGATTTCGTCCACCCGCTTGTTCACAGCGTTCGCTACCGTCTGTCCGTTCGCGCCCTTCAGCATCATCACAATGACCATCAAGCTCTCCTTCCCATCCTTGGTGGAGATGCCCGTAAGCACGGGAACCCCGATTTCGACATCCGCTACATCGCGAATTAATATGGGGACCCCATCCTCAGACTTGACGACGATCTGCTCGATGTCTTTTGTGGACTGAGCGAGTCCGACGCTACGAATGAGAACCCGTTCACCGTTACGTTCCAGCAGTCCTCCGCCCGCATTCTCGTTGTTGTTCTGCAGCGCCAGCACCACGTCGTCAATCGAGACGCCGCGCGAAAGCATGGCCTCGGGCGAAACCACAACTTGGTACTGCTTCACGCTTCCGTCGGTCGCATTTACCTCGGCCACCCCCGGCACGGTGCGAAGTTGCGGGGCGATCACCCAATCCTGAAGCTCGCGAAGTTGAGCAGGCGTGCGGAGGGGCGACTCCAAAGTGTACATATAGATGTCACCCAACCCGGTCGAGACTGGCCCCATGGTCGGCGACCCCACCCCGTCAGGGAGCTCATCCCTTACCGCGCTTAATCGTTCGCTCACCAACTGGCGGGCAAAGTAGATGTCCTTGTCATCGCGGAACGTCACATTGACTTGCGACAGACCGAATTGGCTAAGGCTCCGCACTTGCTCGACGCCGGGGATGCCCCCCATTGACGTTTCAATCGGAAAGGTGACAAGCTTCTCGACCTCCTCCGGGCTCATGCCACCCGTTTCGGTATTGATCGAGACCTGATTCGTCGTGATATCCGGTACGGCGTCCAGGTTGACTTGCGGCCAGGCAAGAACCCCCAGAATCACAAGCATGATAGCGCCGACGACTACGACGAGGCGTTGTCGCAAGCTGAATTCGAGGGCACGCTCCAGCATTAGTGCTCGTGCCCCTTGAGTTCGCCCTTCTTCTGCTCGCTCGCTAGGATGAACGCGCCCTTCGAGGCGATGATCTCACCTTCTTCGACCCCCGAGAGCACCACGACTTGTTCCGCGTTTTGGTCGCCGAGAGTGACCTCGTGCTTCTCAAAGGCTTCGCCATGCTTGGCAAAGACGTACGATTTGCCACCTTCAACCACCAGAGCCGACTTTGGAATGACGAGGCGCGGGCGCGCCATGCCGATGCCAATGAAGACCTTTCCGAACATATCTGGCTTCAATTGCCCCCGGGTCTCCGTGACTAAGCACTGCACCGGGATGGATCTCGTTTTCGGGTCCACCCGGTTACCCACCACCTGGACGATGCCTTCGAAGTCTTGGCCGGCCAGAGCCGAGAGCTGGACCGTGACGTTGGCGCCCTTACGGACTTGCTCGGCGTCCCTTTCCGGCACATTGGCCGTCACCCACACCGAGCGCAAGTTCTCGATTTCCATCAGCACTTGGGTGCGGTCTACGGCCTGCCCGCGCGTGACATCGAGATGCGTGACAACGCCCGAAATGGGGGCGACGAGCGCTACCCGACCCACGGAGCTTGATCCCGAACCCGAGTTGGACCGGTACACCGCTTGAGCATTGGCAATCGCTCGGTTGGAATTGGCCAGGGCGGACTCGGCCGCCCGCAGCCGGATACGCGAACGCTCCAGCTCGAGCTCGCTCGATTTCACGTCCGCCTCCGCCGTCTGAAGCTCCTTCGCATTCAGGAGTCCTCGGGAAGCAATGTTGCGTTCCCGCTCATAGGTGGCCCTCGCGCTCTCAATGCGTGACTTCGCCCGATCCAGACGAATCTCGTCCTGCTGAAGTTCAAGGCGAGCGGCGTCCAGTTCGGATTTCGAGACAATGCCATCCCGATAGAGGTTCTCCAGGCGTCGCAACTGTTCAGCGTGCGAAGCCTGCTCCTTCTGGATGCTCAAGAGCTCACTTTGCGCATCGTTGAGTTCATTCTGTGCCTGCTGGACGGGGGCTTGACTAAATGCCCCCGCTTTCGCCAACTCTTGCTGCTGCGTCAGGTTCTTCCGGGCCGCGTTCAGCTTTGCGACTGAGAGATCAACTTCCGACCGGGCCTGTTGCACATCTGATTTGGCAGCATCCCGAATCCGAGTGGCATCCGCAATAGTGGACCAAGCCTGAGAGAGCTCGGGCGATTCGAGAATGGCCAGGGTCTGCCCCTGACGCACATTGTCTCCCAGCCGTACCGAAATGGAGACCACCCGCCCGGAAACCGGCGGCGTGACCACCGCTTTGCCCTTGTCGGTGCTCGAAACCGTTCCAGGGACCTGCAAGAATCGTTGAAAGTTTTGAAGCTTGACGGTGGTCGTCTCGATGCCCGCAATCCGCATGGCTTCGTCCGTCAGTTTCACTTCGTCTTCGGCATGGCCCAATTCTTCATCGCTGTGCGCGGCTTCGCCTTCGTGCCCGTGTTCGTCCTCATGGCCATGCTCGTCCACCTTGGGTGAGCTTGCCGGGCCGCTACAGCCTAAAAGGAGCGACAAAACCAGCAGCAGAAACAGGAACCGCTTCACTTGAGTACCTCGGCCAGATATCCGGCGGTTTTGTATTGCTGAATCACCGCCAGCGATAGCTGAAGGCGAGCGTCTACGAGTTCTTGCTCAACTTCGCGAAGCGCGCGCGTCGCTTCTAACACGTCAACTTGCGTCCCGAAGCCTTCGGCGTAGCCCTTCTGCGATTTCGCCACCAAGTCCTTGGCGGAGGCCAGTATCGCCTCGTAGCTGGCAATCGTGGCCTGGCGCGCCGATACTTCAATCTGCACGGCTTCAAGCTCCCGCATCGCAATGGCCTTCCGATCTTCAAGGGCCTTGGTGGCGGCTTCGGCCTTCAGGCTTGCGGCGCGCACCTCGTTGCGGGCGCGTCCGTGATCCCACAGGGAGAAGGTGAATTGCGCCCGGCCGCCAAAGTAGCCCCGGTTAGTGGACCACGGAGAGCGGACCAACTGTACACTAAACTCCGGGCGCGAGGCCGCACGGGCGACCCCGGCTTCCGCTTGTGCGCGATCCACCTCTGCCCGAAGAGCGAGGACGTCGGGCCGCTCGGTCACGTCCGGCGCGACTACGGGTTCAATGGCGGCATCGGCCAAGACCTCGAGGCCCTCGGCAGGAATGCCGAGAAGGGCGGCGAGCCGGGTCAGTGCCGCTTGATGATCGGCCGCGCTGAGCGCCGCAAACTGCTTGGCGCGCTGGAACTCAATCGAAGCCCTGGTCACTTGCAGTTCCGCAACCTTGCCTTCATCAAATCGCCGCTGGGTGGCCCCCATCAGGCCTTCCGCAATGATCAGAAGATCCGTTGCCACTTCTCGCCGGTGCCGGCTGGAGACGGACTGGGCGAAGGCGGTCAGAACCTCTGTTTGGAGTTCGAGCGCTTCCCCGCGATATCTTGCCTGAGCTATGAGAACATCGCTCGCGCCAAGGTTGGCTAACGAACGAGTCCGTCCAAACAAGTCAATCTCCTGGCTCAGGGCAAAGTCTTGATCGGTTGCCCCGATGTCATTGCGCGAGCTTGCACCGAGCGCCAAGGTGAGCGGTGCCTGCGCGGCCATAGCGCGGGACGAGGCCCGGACCTGCTCCACCGCGAGCCGAGACGCGACGAGTGAGGGTCGGTTTTGGGATGCCAGCCGAAGGGCATCCGAGGCCGAAAGAGGGGTTTGGGCTTGGGCGACAGCAGTCGCCAAGAATGCAGGAAGGATGAGGTGTCTGATCAAGTTTTGCTCCAGAGCGCGTCGGGGCGGGAGCAAAGATCAAACGGCTACGCCATAGGGATGACCCTGCTTCCGGCAGATGACTGAACGAAGCAAGGCGTTGGCGGACCACGGGTGAGGCGGGTGCGTGGGGGACCAGTTGGCGGTGCTCCCGATGCGAAAACGAAGCGCTGCGTCAACCGCGGAAGCCGTTCTATTGCGGGCAAAACGGGCGGTTCGGGCAGGATGCCGAACTCCCAACTGATTTGCATGGCGCTAGCGGGAATTTCTGCCCCATTGGGTGCCTCACAAACCTCGAGCTCACAGCAATCGTGGCAGTCGCCATGCTCTTCGGAGAGTGCGCCTTCGTCACCGTGAACCGGGATTTCCAGGCACTCTCGGCACTCATTACCCGTAGCGGCAACGTAGACGGCCTCGCAGAAATGAACTTGCGACAGCACGAGAACCAGGGCCAGCAAGGCTCGCCCCCAGGTCGTTCTCAGCGTGCTGAAGAATCCCACGGCATGCTCAGTATGACCCAAGACACTCAATCATCAGCGCGCCGGTGGTCCTCTGAATTGCTTTGGAACACCGTATCTAGCACTTCCCTCCGGAGGAAGAAGTCGGAGGTTCGAGTCCTCTCGGCCGGGCCAATCTCGCTCGGGCGCAAGCATTGTCATCCTAGGGTATCAAGGACACTCCACCGCATGACCGACACCTCCCATCACGATGAGAAGATCGCCCGGATGGTCTTTCGATCCGTCTATCCCCACTACGTGCGAAAGGTTGAATCCAAGGGTCGTACGGTTGCAGAGCTCCACGAGGTCATTTACTGGCTCACGGGCTATGACGAGGCTGCCCTCACCCGCCACCTCAGAGAAGACACCACGTTCGAAGAGTTCTTTGCGGGAGCCTCGCTCAATGCGAACGCCCACCTCATCACCGGCACCATCTGCGGATACCGGGTGGAGGAAATCCAAAACGAACTGACGCAAAGGGCGCGTTACCTGGACAAGCTGGTGGATGAACTGGCCAAGGGAAGGAAGATGGAAAAGATTCTTCGCCAACCCACCCCGGCGTAAAGTTCCGACGAAAACAATCGCCCCGCCCAACCTCATCAGGCCCATCTGGCGCAATCCCGCGCTCGCACCTAGCGTAGGCTCAAGTGATGGCCCTTGCCGCTGCCCTAACCGCCCTGCGAGAGAACTGGCGTCAGTCCATTCTCAGCGCGGTGGGCGTAGCTATTGCCAGCATCGCCATCCTCCTCCTGGTCAGCATCGGCCTCGGCGTGCAAAAGGACATCTCCTCCCAGGTCGAAGACCTCGGCGTCAACATTCTGATCGTCGTCCCCGCCCGCGTCGAACTCGGCAGCATGAACTTCAACCCGAATTTCGGCGGCCAGAGCTTCCTTAGCCCGGAGGACGCCAAGCGCATCAGCACCATCCCCGGCGTCCGAGAGACGGCCATGCTCACCTTCGCCGGTGGCGGCCTCAAGGTCGGCGAAAAGTCCGCCTACCCCCTCACCATCGCCGCCACTCCGGCCTGGTTCGGCATGCACGACGCCAAGATCGCCGAGGGTGAGTTCTTCAGCGCCAGCAGCACCGCCAAGAACCCCATCGTCCTCGGCGCCATCGCCAAGGAGACACTTTTCGGCACCGAAGAAGCCCTCGGCAAGAAGGTGCGCCTCAACGACGAGGAATTCGAAGTCGTCGGCATCCTCAAAGATGAAGGCGACAGCGAAAGCATGTTCAGCATGCAGTCGTTCGCCAACGTCGCCTACGTCCCCTTTGATAACTGGAAGCAGAACCACCCGGACGCCCAGATCGACCGAATCATGGTCCAGTTCGACCCCGCCACCGACCCCAAAACCCTGGTCCCCGCGCTAGAGAAAACCCTGGGCGAGCGGCTGGACTACCAGCAGTACAGCGTACTCACCCAGGAGGACCTGCTCGGGCTGATCTATAAGGTGATGGGCATCCTCGGCACGCTTGTGGTGGGTCTCACCAGCATCGCCCTCTTTGTGGGGGGCGTCGGCATCATGACGGTCATGCTCATGTCGGTCAACGAGCGCCGCGTCGAAATCGGCATCCGCCAAGCCTGCGGCGCCACCCGCAAGGACATCTTCCGGCAGTTCCTCATCGAGGCCGTTCTGATTGGCCTGGCAGGTTCCTTTGCGGGGCTCGTAGTAAGCGGGCTCGTCAATACCGTGCTTGCGGCCACCACCAGCATCAAGCCGCTCATGACCTGGGGCACGGTTGCACTCGCCTTCGGTGTGGGCATCGGAGTGGGGGCGATCTTCGGAGCCTGGCCCGCGCGCCGCGCGGCCAATCAAGACCCGGTGGTCAGCCTAAGAAATCTCTAAGCCTTACTGGCCGTGCTTGGAGCACGAAACCCGCGTGTTGCCATCGCCCAGGGTGTAGATCCCGTGTTGCGGGCAGGTCGGCACTTCCTTAACGTAAGTGGGAGCCAAGTCCGTCATGTCGGGCACATCCGCCGGAACCGCGCCCGTGGCCGCCATCCATTGGGCCTTGGCGTCACTCAGTTTGCCGCGATTGGCTTCGCAGGCCCGCTCGTGGGTGCGCTGCCGCGTGTATTGCCAGGCGGGCACGGCGATCATCGCCAAGATGCTGATCACCAAGACCACAATCATGATCTCGATCAGCGTGAAGCCTCTCTTTGTAGAATGGCGATGAACCAGCAACCCTTTAGTTATTGGTTGCTGTTGTATCCCTCGTTAGGGTCATGAAAAAGACCGACAACCGACGCTATGCGTTCGGGTCGCCGGCCTTGGCCACAAACTCGGCCAGGGTCATCGCCCCCAAGTCGCCATCCTCGCGGCTACGCACGCTGATGGTGCCGTTCTCCACGTCTTGGTCGCCCACCACAATCATGTAGGGCACCTTCTGCTTCTGGCTTTCCCGAATCTTCTTGCCCAGCGTCTCGCGGCGAGCATCCACTTCCACGCGCCACTTGGGCACCGATTCCACGGTCACCGGGGCGAATTCCAGTTCGTCTTCGGCCACCTCGCGCTTCGGTACAAAGCCTTGCAGGGCCTCGGCAATGGCGTAGGCGTAGCCGTTATGGCGGTCGGCAATCGGCAGAATCATCACTTGCACCGGGGCCAGCCAGAACGGGAATGCGCCCGCGTACTGCTCGGTCAACAGGCCAATCATGCGCTCCAGCGAACCAAACGGCGCACGGTGGATCATGATCGGGCGGTGGCGCTGGCCATCCTCACCCACGTATTCCAGCTCAAAGCGCTCCGGCAGGTTGTAGTCCACCTGCACGGTGCCCATTTGCCACTCGCGGCCCAGGGCGTCCTTAATGATCAGGTCCAGCTTGGGGCCGTAGAACGCCGCATCCCCCGGGCTGATTTCAAACTCCAGGCCCAGGTCATTGCAAGCATCCACAATCGCCTTTTCTGCCGCCACCCAGTTCTCGTCGCTACCCACGTACTTGGTGCTTTCGGGGTCGCGCGTGCCCACCCGCACTCGGTATTCGCTGAGGCCGAGTTGCCGCAGCACCACCATCATCAGGTCCACCACGCCCTTGAACTCGTCGCCCAGTTGGCTGGGCGTCACAAAGAGGTGGGCGTCGTCCTGCGTAAAGCCACGCACGCGCAGCATGCCGGCCAGTTCCCCGCTCTGCTCATAGCGGTACACCGTTCCGAATTCGGCCAGGCGCACCGGCAGATCGCGATAGCTCCTTAGCTCGCTGGCATAGATTTCGATGTGGAACGGGCAGTTCATCGGCTTGAGGATGAACACCTCGTTCTCGTCGTCCTGCATGAACGGGAACATCTTGTCCCGGTAGGTCAGGATGTGCCCCGATTTCTCGTATAACCGCTGGCTGGCGATGTTGGGCGTCACCACCGGCAGGTAGCCCCGGCGGCGCTGCTCATCACGCAGAAAGTCGTTGAGCGTCTCGCGCAGAGTGGCGCCCTTTGGCAGCCACAGCGGCAGCCCCGGCCCCACCTTGTCACTAAAGATGAACAGGCTCAGTTCACGGCCCAGCTTGCGGTGGTCTCGCTTCTTGGCTTCCTCCAGGTTGTGCAGGTACTGATGCAGGTCGTCCTTGCTCTCAAAGGCCGTGCCGTAGATGCGCGTGAGCTGCTTGTTCTTCACGTCGCCGCGCCAGTACGCCCCGGCGATGGACATCAACTGGAAGTGCTTGATCTCGCCCGTGGCTTCCACGTGGGGGCCTCGGCACAGGTCAATAAAGCGGTGGGCGTTGCCCTGCTTATCCGTGCCTTGCTGGTCATAAAACGTGATCGCATCACCCTCGGGAATGGCGTCCAGCAGTTGCAGCTTGTATTCGGCCACCTCGGGTCCACCGCCCAGCGTCGTCTCTTCCAGAATGATGCGCCGCGCATCGTCGCGATCCTTGGCGCTGATGGCCACGATCGGCTGGTTCAGCTTGGCCAGCTCACGCATGCGTTGCTCAATCTTCTTCAGATCTTCTTCGCGGATGCTGGTGGTGGTCTCCACATCGTAATAGAAGCCGTTCTCAATCGGCGGGCCAATCGCGAGCTTCACGCCCGGATAAAGTTCCGTAATCGCCTGGGCCATGAGGTGCGCGGCACTGTGGCGGAGGCGATAGAGATAAGATTCTTCGTACGACATGAGATTGCTGAAGGAACCTTCAGGATACCGCTGGAACCGAACCCGCCCCGGGTTCGTCTTACCAACCGTGCCTCAACCCAAACTGATGGCCCTCGCTTGCCTCATTGCGGCTTTCCCCGCCGTGAGTTCGGCGGACGTGCAGTCCGATGTGCGCTCCTGGCTGATGGATGACTACGTCCGCGCCAACACCGGCGGCCTCGCCCTGCGCCTGACGGGCACCCGCACCGTGGGTTCGAATGTGGTGAACCTCTACGGCACGCTGGCCTTCCGCATCATCGAACGCGACGGCCGCTTTACTGCGCAAGTCGAGACCAACTACTACGAAAACGGCGTGCAAACCCAGCGCGTGGTGGGCGACGGGCAGTATTTCTTTGCCTACGATGTGGCGCGCAATCGCTACGTTTCGGTTCCCTACGGCTCGGTGGACACCCCCGCCCAGCGCCCGGACCACGTATCGCGGCTGTGCCAATCCTTGCGTCGCAACTCGCCGGAAGGCATGGGGGTTCTCGCCCAAATCGCCGAGGACATGTTCATCCGGGGCGCTGTGAAGTGGCAACCGATCATGCCCACCGCCGCGCTGAGCCCGGACCCCATGGACCCGCTGGTGATCCGTGCGGAAGGCACGACGCCGGTACCCAGTCTTTCGAAGTACGTATTCCGCCCCGTGGATACCGAGCTCCAACGCCTGACTGAGATCCTGCATGTGGTGGACAACGGTCGCCGCCGCGATGATTGGCGCATCCAGGTTTGGACCGGCGAAATCTTCGACGACACGAGCTTCGTGTTCCGCCCGCCGGCCGGCTCGCAGGCGATTACTTCCGAACGCGGCTAACCGAGCCGAAGCTCCATGTCCTCCCACACCTCTTCCGTGGGAGGACCGATGACTAAGCAGTCTCCGGCCCATGCGGCCGCCCGCCCTGCGCCACCTAGCTCGCGGATCTGCTCCGTGAGTTGTGAAGTCGCGCCACGCACCCGGGCGTGACGAGAAGGGGGCAAGGCGGCCAACCACTCGGCTTCGGTTAGGCCGGCCACCCGCCACTGCCAGCGGCCAGGTGCTAAGCGCTCCCACACCTCGGCATCGTGGAGCCCCTCAGCGCCATCCACCCACAGCCAGGGCTGACTCTCTTCACTGAGGAAGGGAGTCAGCACCCGAGGCTCATAGGGCGCGCGCCACCTCATCCGCTGCGCGGGATGAAGGCAGCGAGCGTTTGGGCCAGACCCTGCGGTTGGTGGGTTTGCATCAGCACCCGACCCGGGCCGGACATGACCGCAACAATGCCTTCACCCGAAGTGAACGAACCCAGAAGGGACTTCGCTGCCTTTTGCAATTGGTAGCCCATGCCTTCTTCGAACGCCACCAAGTGACCCGTATCAATGATGTAGCTCTGCCCGGCTTGGAGTTCAATCTCTCGGATGGCTCCGAAGCTGTTGACCAGCACCGTGCCCACGCCACTGGCCCGCACCATAAACACGCCTTCCCCGCCAAAAAAGTTCTTCATGTTGGCGGCCGTGCCGAGTTCGACGCTCGGGTCACTGGCCAGGTAAGCCCCGCTGGTGATCATCCAGCCCTTCCCTTGCAGGGTCAGCGCGCGGACTTCGCCCGGCGTTTTAGGGGCCAACACCACTTCGCCCGGCCCGTGCGTGGCCGTGAACATGGTTTGAAAGGCCGATTCGCCGCTCAGAATGCGACCAAACATCTTGCCCAGCCCCCCGGATTGCGATTGCATTTCCACCGAAGGCGACATCGAGGCCATGGCACCACTCTCGGCGCGCACCGACTCGCCCTGCTGCAACAAGACGCGGGCGACGGCAAAGCTCGGCCCGTGCATGATTTCATAATTCATGTCACCGTCATTATCTCCGACATGCGGCCCCTTTTCAACTAGGACTGCAAATGGTTGCGCGCGCAATTCTTGTAGAGTGAGTTTACGTGTCGGTTCAGGGCGAGGAAGAGAAACCTCAATTAGAGAATGAACACCGGGTGGTATGGAAGCTAGCCGGCCCCGCCGTGTTGCTAAACATTCTCCAAACCATCAACGGATTTCTCGATACGTCCTTCCTGGCGCGGATTCAATACCAAGGCAAACCGGACGAAGCTGCCCTTGCCGGTGTCGCTTCGGCCAGTGCCCTGATTTTCCTGTTTTTCTCGGTCGGCTTTGCCCTGGGCACGGCCCCCACGGCCATTGTGTCGCGCGCTTTTGGCGCCGGTGACCACGACGAAGTGAAGCTTGCCTCGCGTAAGAGTGTGGGTTTCTCACTTCTCCTCGGCTTGATTGCGGTTGGCCTGGCGCTCCTGGTGGCACCCTTGGCGAAGAACTGGTTTGCGCCCGCCGATGCCCCCCGCGTCGGCGAAGTGATGGTGCAATACCTCTCCGTTTTTGCCCTTAGCCTGCCCGCGCTCTACGTCATCCAGACGATTGCCGGATCGTTCCGCGCTATCGGCGACGGCAAGAGCCCGCTTTACATTTCCAGCGTGCAAATTGCCCTGCACGTCATCTTCAACCTGTTCTGCATCTTCCCCACCCGGGTCTGGAATGGAATCACAGTGCCCGGTCTCGGTTGGGGTGTGACGGGGGCGGCGGCCGCCATGGCCCTGAGTGCCTGGATCGCGGCGGTGGCATATCTCATCTTTGCGGCCCGGAGCCCGTTGCAAATTCGGCGCCCCGAGTGGCCCGAGCTCCCCTGGATCAAGCGACTTCTCCGCTTGGCCGGACCGGCCTGCGGCATGGCCGTGGTGCGCGTGGGTTCGTTCGCGCTTCTCCTCATTATTCTCAAGCAAGTGCCAAACGCCGAGCACGCCCTTGGTGCCATGCGCGTGGGGATTAACATCGAGGCCGTCGCCTTTATGCCAGCGTTCGGGCTGATGATTTCGGCGCAAGCGCTGGTGGGGCAATCCCTCGGGATGAAGGACCCCGATCGCGCCCGCCGCCTCGGCTGGTTATGTGCGCACCACTCAGCCGCGGTGGTCGGCTTTGTTTCCATCTTGCTTGGGGTCTTTGCCCCGCAGGTCGCGAATGCGATGCTGGAAGGCCAGAGCCAAGAGGTGATCCATATCGCCGTGATGTACACCTACATCATCCTGGCCACCGAAGTGCTGTTCAGTTACGGCATGGTGCTGGTGGGCGCGATGCAGGGCGCGGGCGACATGGTGCGCCCGTTCTGGCAAACCGTCATCACCCTATGGGGCGTGCGTTTGCCCTTGGCCGCGTGCTTGGCGCTCCCGGCCGGATGGCTGCCTGGTCTGCCCGGCTGGGCGCTGGGCGCGACTGGGGTGTGGTGGGCGATGTCCGTCTCGCAAACGCTCAACGGACTCATGGCCATGTACCAATGGAAGCAAGGCGCCTGGCAAAACGCCCGCGTTTAACGTTTCACTTCGCCAGCGCGGAATCGAAGATCTCGAGGAACCGATCCGTGATGCGGCGGATGTCGAACGTCTCTTCGGCATAGGCGCGTGCGTTGCGGCCCATCTGCTCCCGTCGGGTGGCATCTTGGGCGAGTTCCATTCCGGCTCGCACAAAGGCGTCGGTGTCGGTGGGTGGCACCACAATCCCGGCCTCTCGCCCCGCCACGATGCGTGCGGCCAGGTTCTCCGGCGGTACCGCCAGCAGCAATGCTCGCCCGGCGCACAGGTAGCTCAGCACCTTGCTCGGCACGCTAAAGACGCCCGCATCCGGCTCCAAGATCGCCATCAGCACATCGGCCGTGCCCAGCACGTTCTCGAGTTGCTCAAAAGGCTGAAAAGGCATGGTCTGCAGGTTGCTCAGGTTCAGTTCCTTGGCCCGCTGGCTCACGAATTCCAGCCCTGCCCCGCCACTGATGACGATGACCTGCGACCCGGGCACGCTCTGCAGCGACTTCGCCATTTGCACCAACAGTTCCGGGTTGTGCTTCATCCCTAGGGTGCCGCTGTAAACATAAGTCAGCCCCTCGCTCGCCCCGTGGGCGGCCGCCCACTCGTTCTGGCGGGGCTTCACGCTGATCTCATCCAGCACTGCCCAGTTCTCCACCACGTGGATGTTCTCGGGCTTCACGCCGGCGGGCAGGTGCGGTCGGAAATCTTCACTGATCACCACCACCTTGCGGCTCCGCTCCAGCAGGCGGTTCTCCATGTTTTGGTAGTACTTGCCGATCGTGCCGCCCACCACTGGCACCTTGCGGCGCAAAATGCGCACCGCCGCCTGGCCAATGAGGTCTTGCACCCAAAACAGGAACGGGATGCCTGCTTGCTCGCAGTGATCCAAGAACATGCGCTGGGCGTCCAGCGGAGTGTTGCCGCTCAGCACCAGGTCGGGTTTGAACTCGCGGATGACCTGCGTGGCCCGGCGGCCATGCTCAATCTCCCCGGCGCGGCGCTTGCGCAGATTGCCCTTGTCAATCGGCTGATCCAGCCGGATCGAAATGAGTTGAAGGTTGTCCGGGTCGTCGGCGCGGCGTTCGTTCGGCCCTTGCGGGGTCAAGAAGCTAGACGAAAACACGTGGGCGACTTCGTGGCCTCGCCGGGCCAATTCGCGGCTGAGGGTGGAGGTGAACGCGTGGCCGCTAAAGTCGTGGATCAGAATGCGCATCAGTCAGATAGGGTCCGCCAAACCCGGAGGGCGCGGGCATGCCCCCGCACATTGTGGACCCGCAAGATTCGTGCCCCGTGGGCCGCCGCAAAGAGATTCGCGGCGATGGTCGCCTCTTCGCGCTCGCTCGTGGGCAGGGGTTCGGCTTCCGTACCCAGGATTCGGCCCAAGAACGCCTTGCGGCTCAGCCCAATCAGCACCGGGTAACCCAAAGCCGTGAATGCCTCCAAGTTTTGCAGTAGGGCCAGGTTGTGGGCGGTGGTTTTGCCGAAACCAATTCCCGGATCCACCCACACGTCCTTCACGCCCGCGTCTTGTACCAACCGCGCCTGCTGCGCCAGGTACGCCGCGATCTCCCCCACCACATCCGCGTATCTCGGGTTGGCTTGCATGGTTCGCGGTTCGCCCTGCATGTGCATGATGCACGCCGTGGCCCCGTGCCGGGCGCACACCTCGCGGAGTTCGGGGTTCTGGAACCCCGTCACATCATTCAGCACCGTGGCCCCTGCCTGCAGGCAGGCCTCGGCCACTGCCGGCTTGGTGGTGTCAATGCTCACCCGGATGCCCGCTTGGCACAGGGCCGATACCACCGGTACCACGCGGCGCAGTTCTTCGGCTTCGGTCACCGGCTCGGCCCCGGGGCGGGTGCTCTCGCCCCCCACGTCGACCAAGTCGGCCCCGTCGGCCACCATCTGCTGACCCGCCACCACCGCTGCCGCCGGATCCAGGTGCAAGCCGCCATCACTGAACGAGTCCGGCGTCACGTTCAGGATCCCCATCAGCGCGGGGCGACCGACGGGCAACACGATTTAGGCTCCCGTGGTGGCCAGTCCGAAGCGGGCGTGCAACGCCGAGACCGTGCGCCGCAGCTCCGATTCTGGAATCAAAACGCTCAGCGAGAAGTCGGCGTCGCCGGTTTGCAGCACCGGCACCTGCTCTTCCGCCAGGGTGTCCAGCACCGTCCGGAACAGGCCGGGTTGGGCCAAGGCTTCCCGTCCCACCACGCTCACCATCGTGCAGCCTTCAATGCTGGCCAGCTTGATGACGCGCGTCTCGCCCAGGGGCTTCAGTAGCTCCACTTGGGTTTGCGTTTCGTGGCTCGGTTCGTCGCCCACTTGCAAGATCGCAATCTCGTTCGTCTCGCCTTTGAGCGGGATGACCAAGCCATCAAACAACAGCATAAAGAGGCCGTACTGCTCGCGCGGCACCGCAAAGCCGAAGCTCGACGGGCTCAGATTGGTCATATACAGATTAAAGGATTGACGACCCAAGGTGTCATACATCACCTGCATCAGCTGACGCCGCGCCACCTCGGGGAGGTCTTGCAAATCCGCCTGCAGATACACCAACTTGCCCGAGTGCGTCACGCCCGTCACCGCCGAGGTTTCGGCATGGTCGCGGGTGGTGATCTCGGTGCCCGGGTGGTCACTGAAGGTGTTCTTGACCCACAGCGGAATGCCGAATCGCATCGCAATCTCCGCTGCCCGGGGGTGGAGCACCTTGGCCCCCAAGTGGGCAATCTCGGCCACTTCGTCGTAGCTCACGCGGCCCAGGGTCGGGGCCCCCGGGACGAAATCCGGGTCCGCCGACTTCACCCCGTCCACATCGGTGTAAATCTCCACCCGGTCGGCGCGCAGGGCCGCGCCCAGGGCCGCCGCCGTGGTGTCGCTGCCACCGCGCCCGAGCGTGGTCAGCTCGGCTCCGGGCAGCTTGCCGTCCGTCCACACTCCCTGGAACCCGCACACCACTGGGATCGCGCCCCGGCGGCTTACTTCCATCAGGCCGATGGGGTTCACGCCCAGGATGCGCGCGCGGCCGTACTGGCCATCCGTGCGGATGCCCGCCTGGCCTCCGCGCATCGCCATGGCCGGGTGGCCAAGACTCTTGAGCGTATGCGCGAAGATGACCGACGAAAGAATCTCGCCGCAAGCCATCATCAGGTCCAGCTCCCGCACATCCGGCTCCACCACGGGGTCAATCTCTCTAAGAAGTTGCACCAGGGTGTCGGTGGCGTAGGGTTCGCCGCGCCGCCCAATGGCACTCACTACCACCACGGGTTGGTAGCCCTGCTCCTTGCAGCTAATCACGCGCAGCGCCGCCGCGTTGCGGGCTTCCTTGGTGCGCACACTGGTGCCTCCAAACTTAAGAACGACGTACTTCACGCCGCGCCTCCGGGGTTGGCCTCACCAAGGTCACGCAGGCGGGCAGCCAGGGCTTCGGCTTCCGAATCTGGCACTACAATCAGGAGTCGGTCGTGCGAGTCGCCCAGGTGCTCCAGTTCCACCCCTGAGCGAATCACCTCGGCCAAAACCCGGGAAATCAACCCCTCTTCGTCGCGCATGTTCACGGCATGGATGATGAGCAGGCTGCGTTCGGCGTGGAAGCTGGTGTGATAGCCGTGCGGCGTCAGGCACTGCTCCACCGCGACGGCCCGGCCCTCCGAGACCACAAACGACAGGCCCGTGGGGGTCAGCTTGAGAAAGTCGATGCTGATACCGGCCTCGGCGATGTAAGCCAGCACCCGGCGACGAGACTCGGCCAAGCCGCCGGACAACTGCGAAATGTGCACGCGCACCAGCCCAGGGCGGACCTCCACCCGGTGGATGCCACGCGGCTTCTCAAACTCAGTTTCCCCGGCCAGCAGGGGCACTTCGTCGCCCACGGAATAGTCGCGGCGCAGGGGTTCGGAAATCGGGGTGAAGTCGCTCAATTCAGCTCGCCAGGATTCGATCCACTTCGGTCCAGATTTCGGCGGGCACCTCACGGCCACAGGCACCCACATTCTCTTCCAACTGCTCGATGCGGGTGGCCCCCACAATCACGCTGCTCACGTTGGGTTGGCGCAGGCACCATGCCAGCGCAAATTGCCCCATCGTCATGCCCGTTTGCGCGGCCAACGGTTGCATCTGCTCTACCTTGGCCAGCACTTCGTCGCGCATCAAGTTGGCCATAAACTGGTTGCTGGTTTCATCCGCCGCGCGGCTCCCCGCCGGGGCGGCTTGGCCGGGCTTGTACTTGCCGGTGAGAATTCCCTGGGCGAGCGGGCTAAACACCACCTGACCCAGCCCGAGCTTCTCGCTGGTCGGGATCACATCGGCCTCGATATCGCGAGCAAACATGTTGTAGGGCGGCTGGTTGCTCACCGGGAGCGTGCATAGCCACTCGCGGCTGGTGCGGACGATGTCCTGAATCTGGTCCGCCGACCACACGCTCACGCCCCAGTAGTGCACCTTGCCCTGGCGCACCAGGTCATCAATGGCGCGCACCATCTCCTCCATCGGCGTGTCCGGGTCGTAGCGGTGGAACTGCATCAGGTCCACGTAATCCATCTGCAGCCGCTTGAGGCTGGCGTTGACGGATTCGACGATGTGCTTGCGGCTGAGACCCCGGTCGTTGACGCCATCCGACATCGGCCAGAAGCACTTGGTGGCCACAAAGAGATCCTCGCGGCGAATGCCCTTCACCGCCTTGCCGAGCGAGATTTCGGCTTCGCCCTTATTGTAAACATCGGCGGTATCGAAGAAATTGACCCCGAGATCGAAGGCGCGCCTCACGATCGAAGCCGTGGTGTCATCCGAGATGGTTCGCCCGTGCGTCAGCCATCCACCCAGGCCAACTTCACTTACCCGTACCCCGCTCCGTCCGAGCCGCCGATATTCCATGCCCCGGAGGTTACCGAAGCGGAGCCAATTGAACTAGGAAGAGGGGACTTCGAGGAGGAGTGCCGAGCGGAATTGCCCGACCAACTTGAGATCACCGGACCGGAGGGAATCCGCAAGCAACCGCCTCCATTTCAAATCGAGATTGGCATTCATGGCCGCCGATTCCTCGGCGGAATACGGCATTCCCCCTTCGATCAAGCCCGCCGCTTGCAGCCATCGCTCCCGGTCTTCTCGGGCCCAAAACCGCAGGGCCACATAGACGTGCGTGACTTGGTTGGCGCGGAGGGATTCGCGGTATTCAGGGCCGGTTTGGGCATTCTCATGGTTGATGAGCATGCTGTGGCCGGGGTTCGCCCACATGTAGTCCCGATCCAGCAAGAACCCGAACACCTCATCGTAGAGCGCGATTTTGGAGTCCGCCGGGAGCTGGTTGAGCGTGGCGGCATCCGCCGCAAAGGGTACGAACGCTTGCCGGTATTCGGTGGGCGAAATCTGCCCCGCCGCCACTCGCAATTGGTCTTGCCCCTGCAAGTTCCAGATCATGCCGAGCGTGTAAATCGCCTGCCCAAAGAGGGCGGCGGCCAGCACGGGCTGCCACTTGCGATCCCGGAGAATGGGCGCAGCGGCGAGCGCGATGGGCGGAATGAGGAACGCCAGGTAACGGCTCTGCTGGCTAAGCGCAAACCAACCCAGCATCAGGATGGCCACTGCGGCCAGGGCGGCGCGGCCGGGCTTTTCGGTGCGTCCACTCGCCCAGGCGGCCACCGCCAGCAGGATGATGGCAAAGCCCACGGCGCCCGTCGGGAAGCCACCGCCCTCCGTCTGCCGTGGGTTGGTGTATCGCCCCGGCTGATAGGCGAGCCCCAGCGTGGCGTGCCCCAGCGCCGTGGACTGCTTGCCGACGCCAAAGGAGGCTTGTTCATTGGCATAAATATCCGCTCGCCACTGATCCCAGCCCCGGCCCCCAAAGGCCGAATAGAAGAACGGAAACACGGGGTTGCCCGTGAGGGCGGCATTGCGCAAAAAGACCGGCGCGGCAAAGGCGAAGGCCACCGCCCCGATGAGCAGGAACTCCTTGAACCGCTTCTGCCGGGTCGCCGCGACAAGGGCCACTGCCGCCCCGGCCAAGGCCACCTGCAGGCCGGTGTACTTGCTGGCCAGGCCCAGCCCAAGGAGCACGGCGCCCACCCACCACGGGGCTCGATCCTCTTCCTTGGCAAAAAATTGTAGTAGCAGATATACCAGGCCGAGCCCCGCCCAGGCCCCGTGCAGTCCATCAATGTAGGCGGTTCCGGCTTCCCAGGCCACCACTGGGGCTCCAATCCATAGCAGCACCCCCAACCAGGCCGCGCTCTCGCTGGCCATGCGCCGGAGCAGCCCAAACAGGGCCACGGCCCCGGCCACTGTGCCCCACAGCATGTGGGCCTTGGCCCCGGATTCTCCTAACGGCCACCCGATGAGATAAAGGCTATCCGCGGCAAATGGGAAATAGGAGTGGTGGATGAAAGGGATCGGGGCGATACGGCCTTCTGATATCCACAACTTCGGGACAGCCAAGTGGTACGCCAGAGAATCCCATTCTGTGGTGGGAGCCAACACGCCCAGGAGCGTGAGAAAGAATAAGATCGTGGCCAAAAGCATGGCCATAAGCGCCATACCTTGTGGCCTGGTGATGCTGTAGGCTGGCCGCTGGTGGAGGACCGTGACCACGCCCCCGACAAGGAGCACGACGGCAATGTAGGGGGCGAAGGCGACGCCACCGAGGTGACCGACCAGGAACACCAGCGTGCCCACACCGCCCATGCCAAGTAGAGCGCCGAGGCCCCAGATTTCGGCGGGATCAAGGTGTTTGGCGGCCTTGTTCAACCGGGCGCCAACGGCCCAGCCGGCCAACACCCACAGCAGCCCCATCAGAATCACGCCCGCCATCGCCGCCAGTATACGGTAGCCTGAAACCCATGGGGCGGCTGGCACGGATCTACCAAGTTTTCTGGCGGAGCAGCCTGGTGCGTGAGCTCGAATTCAAAGCGAATTTCTACGCCAAGATGCTGGAGAACGTGGTGTGGGCGGTGTTCTTTGCTATCGTCGTCAGCATCCTCTATTCCCACACCAACAGCATCGCCGGGTGGACGAAAGGTGAAGGTTTTATCCTTAGCAGCTGCGCGTTTTTGCTCATTGCTTCATTTAGCGCCGTCTTCTCCTCCGTCAAGGAGATTCCTGAACATGTGCGCCGGGGCACGCTGGACTTCATTGCCGTGCGGCCCGTAGATAGCCAATTTTGGGTGAGCCTGCGGCGCTTCAACTTCAATGAGCTCGGCGCGATTCTGGCCGGGATCGGCATGCTGGTCTACGGGTTGAACACCGATGGCATCCAGCCCGCCCTGGGCGATTGGGCGGCCTTTCTGTTGTCCCTGGTGTGCGCCGGGGTCATCTACTACTCCATCGACTTCGCCATGATGACGCTGGGCATCTACTTTGTCCGGGTGGACAACCTTTGGGTGCTGGGCGACACGATGATGACCATAGCGCGCAATCCGGTGGATATCTATGGGATAGTGGCGCAAAGATTCTTCTTATACGTGCTTCCTATTGCTTTGCTGGGCACGGTTCCGGCTCGCCAGCTTGCGCGGGGGGCCAACCTGCACGACATCTTGCTCAGCCTGGGATGGGCGATAGGATTGTTCGTCGCTTCGCGCCTGTTTTGGCGTCATGCCTTGCGTTCCTATTCGAGCGCCAGTAGCTAGCCGCCAAGGCCCACTAGCGATTGGCCCCGCGTGCCCTGCCCGAACGGGCTGCCGCCGGGAAGTGCCTTGATGCGCAGGAAGAGGCCGATTTGTCGTCCGCTCCGGAACCCCACCCGCGAATCCGAGAACTCAAACACCATCTCCGCGCAGTGCAAATCGTAGATTAACTGCCACTGTTGCGAGTCCAATTGCTTGGTGTATCCGTTGTAATCGAAGAGGGCGGCCGCCGTGATTTGGCCGGCGCGGAATCCTTCGATGATGGCATTCACACCACCCCAAACCGAGCGGCGGGCATCATAACGCGTGCCAACGGTAAATCGCAGGTCTCCCTGCTGGATAATGGCGTCGAGTCGGCCCTGATTCCAAACACTGGAGAACGTGTCGTAATCAATAAACATGCGGGCCGTGATGCCCGGCGGGGCCATGAACTCTGCACGCAAACCGACTTGCTGCCAGGGGGTGACCCCACGGAACCCCGAATAGAAATCATAACCGGTTTGAATGCCCACCGAGAGGCGAGGGTCCACCTGATAGCTCGCATCCAGACTAAGCGCATCCGCCCGACCCGTACGGTCGGTTTGGATGGGTGTGAAGCCTACTGGTTTGAGATATCTGTACGTTAAGTTTATGCTGGATTGAGGGCCGAACTGATACGTGCTACGGATATCCGATCTGAGGACATACTGGGCCGTATCATCACTGTATATCCCTTGTTGCAATCGGGTTTGATAAGAAGTGCTAAGAGAACCCACTCGACGCGAACCAGAAATACCTGAATCGAGAAAGAACCTTGAGATGGGACGTTGCCGCACCGGGTCTCGCCACTCGCCGAGGCTCCCTTGGATATCAAACCTCAGACCCGGCTTAGTGGGAAACCAGCCCAAACGATCCCCATCCGACTTAAAGCTGAGAATGGGGGTTCGGTCACGGTTGTTGTTGAAGTTTCGCGACTCGCTGATGGGAATGCTACGCTCGTAAAGGAGCTCCGCATCGACGGCTCCCAAATTTTGTTGGGCAAGGAAGCGGAGGTCCATTCGCTCGCTCTCGACATTGGAGGAGACGCCCCGACTTTGGCTTCGATTCCACGTAAGGTTGATGTCAGTCACCAGCCCGCGCCCCCCTCGGGTGCGTTGATCCCGGCGGGAGCCCCCGACCCCCCAAGTGCGCCGATCACGTAACGAAACGGACTCCGCCACCGAGCTAAACCCTGAAGTTGAGGTGCCGGTGCGGTAGCCACTCAAGTTGAAGCCACCTTCGGCATAATTCGCCCTTAAACTGGTCGTTGTGGTCTCGGGAGCGTAGGCGTAGTTATTCCGCAGGAACAATCCATCGAAACTAAGGTTCCCCCCACCGAGTTTGCCATTGTAATTTTGGCTGGCCGTAAGTGATGGACTGTTCCCAAAGAGTGAGTAGACCCGACTTGTGCCACTTGCGTTAGCGTATTCCGCGCCGATCCCGAACCCGAGCTTACTCATGGCGTCCGCGAGAATGTCAACCACTTCTCGGCTACCTACGGGAGTGGCAAATCGCGACTTAATGAAATACCCTTCATCACGACTTTGTCCAATCAATGGGAGGTAGCGCGGATTACTATCTTCTAAGAGCGGGATAGTCAGGGCCGGCAACTTGAGGATCGTGGATCCAAGAATGTTGATCCTTGCCCCTCGTAGGATAATCCGGTCAGAGGGAAAGATCTCAATACGGTCCGCTCCGATGTGATAGTGGGGCTGCCCATCTTTGCAGGTTGTGCACTGGCCCGCAATGACAAAGTATCCTCGCTCATTGCTCTGCGCCTCCCCCGCCCGCACAAAGAAGTCATCGGTCAATCGCCCCTCAAACCAACTCGGGCTTAATCGAAACGTTGCATCGGTTAGGTTTGTGCGCTGAAAGCGTAAGTCCGCCGAAATGCGCTCGGCTTGAATATCATCACCTGCCCCTTCCACCCGGGCACCGCCGCTGATCTCGATCCGGTCATTCGCTTCATCAATCAGCGCGTTCTCGCCGGTAATGTTGCGCTCGCCAATTCGAACGGCAGCCCCTTGGGTCAGCCGAATGACCTTCCCACTACGTTCTACCGACCCCGCGCGCTCAATTCGGATCGGAGGCGTTGCGGGGGGCGGAGGCGTGGTCGGTTCCCCTTCGGTTTTGGGAGGAAGGCTCCGGATTGCGGCACTGAGGGCCGTGCCGTAATCCACTGCGCTTCCGGCCGTAGCCATAAGCAATATGGGAATAAGAACAAGTTTCCTCACTCGTTCCGCCTCGCAACCAACACCGCGATCAATAGGAAGATGGCGTTGGGCAGCCACGCGGAAACAATCGGCGAAGCCCATCCGTTTCGCCCGACAATGTCCTTGCAGATGACGTAAATGTTGTAGTACATCAGCACCAGGCCAAAACTAATCAACACCCCGCTAAACGCGCCCATCCGCGCAAACCGAATGGAGGTCACCGCCCCCGTGATGGCAAAGATCAGGCAGCTCGCGGGCAGGCTGAACTTGACGTGGTAGGCCACCTCCAATAGGCGCGTTGTGTCGCCGCGTTGCCGAGCCTGCGTGATGGCCGTGCGCAAGTCCTCGGCATTCATCTCCTCGGCCATGGGCGCACCGAATAGATCTGCAATGCGAATGGGCTCGTTGATCCGCAGCGGATCTTTGCTCTCTAGTACGTGGATTCTATCGCCATCAAAGATACGCACTTCCGGATCTTGCAGTGTCCAAACCCCGCGGGAATAGCTGCCCACTTCACTCCGGTACGTCCATTCCTCGTTAGGATTGGGGCGCTCCATGGCAAGGATGTTTCGGAGTTGCACTGACCCATCCGGCTGCCGCACCACCGAGCCCACGCTTACCGTGTAGCGGTCCAGCTTCATCATCACGTTGCTCGTGAAGTCCGGCGCCGTTCCCAGTACGCCTACTTGGGCTTGAACCTCACGATAACGTTCGGCGGACCACGGAATAAGCCGCTCCACCACCATCCAGTTCGCCACGGTGGAGAGTAAGCCCACCACTACCACGGGCCACAGAATTCGGCGCACAGGCACCCCCGCCGCTCGCATCGCCGTGATCTCGTTTTCCCGGGTGAGGCGCGACAGGGCCAACGACACCCCCAGCGTCACCCCCACCGGAAGCGTCAAGCTCAGCCATCCGGGCAACTTCAAAAGCACCAGCTGCGCCACCATCACTTGCGGGATGTTTGCAACATTTAACTCTTTAAAAATAGCAATCACATCATTGGCCATAAAGAGCATGGCAATGACAATGACCCCCGAGAAAAGCGGCACGCCCATCTCACGCCAAATGTAACGATCGAGCTTTCTCAAGCAGCCCCCCCCCCTAATCGGAATGCCCGCAATAAGAAGTAAACGCCCGCCGCTATCTCAAGTACCACCAGCCCCGCTACTACCGGCACCGGCAAGGACGCCCCGGCCGTAATGGGAATGAGAAGCACAACTACAACGCCCGCCAGCCAGGTGGTGACCCAGCGGTTCATTTTCAGGTTCGGATTGAAGGCACCGCGCGCGGCAAGCGCCAGATACGGAGCCCCGCAGTGGGGGCAAAATGCACCGCCCAGGCCGACCATTTGGCCACACTCCCGGCAACCGATTTCCGCAAAGTAGCGAGGGTGAATCCCTGATTCTTTCCACTTTGTTATGGCCGCAATCTCCCACCGAAACTGGTCCTTTGCCCGCCCCGCTAATGCCTTATCCGCTAAGGCTACGGCATGTCCCTTAAGGTTGCAAGCGTAAGCACATTCGGCCACCTTAAACTGCATCACGGGGTTCATTGGATTCCGCCCCAGGTGTTCATAGGCGTTATCTAGGAGATCCACATTAAGCTGAGAAGACTCCGTAGCCCCCTGCACAATCCGCACCACCGGAAACGCGATTGTGACGAGCACCATTGCCCCAAAGACGATCACCGAGAGGGTGGGGTTCGCGGCGGTCGTCACAAAGTGACCAAGGCCGATCCCTGCAAAGATCAACCCGAAGGCGACGGGCGGGTCCAGTTCGCCATCAATCCCAGAGCGTACGCCGAAAAGCACCCACGCCAACGCCACCGGCCACACAAAGATGGCCGAAGCAAAGGCATTCGGGTTCGCCTGAACCCGAGTCAAAAACCCCAGGAGGAAGAGATCCATCATGTCGGCGGCGCGGCCTTCTTGCCAATCTTCGGCTCTTCACCCTTGCGCAATCGCTCGAAATTGGCGCGGTGCTTCACGATGATGTAGACCGCCACAAGAACGTAAGCCACCGAAACCGCCGGCGACAAGCCCAAGACCAAAGCGGCCACGGCCGCGCTGGTCGCCCCCACCACGCTCGAGACACTCACATATCGAGTGAATGCCAGCAAAACCAAGAACATCCCAAACCCGATCACCCCGGCCAGCCAGGCCGTGCCCAGCAGCGCGCCCAGTCCCGTCGCAACGCCCTTCCCGCCCTTAAACTTCAGAAAGGGGCTCAGGGTATGGCCAACTATGGCCATTAATCCGGCATACAGCGCGTGGTCTTGGGGAAGCATGCCCGGAACAAATCCAAAGCCCTGTTGGTCAGCCAAATACTTCGCGGCCAGCGCCGGCGCGCTGCCCTTGGCCACATCCAAGAGAAAGGCAACGATGCCCGGCCCCCAACCCACATTGCGGACCACATTCGTCGCGCCCGGATTGCCGCTCCCAATCTGGCGAATATCCACGCCGTAAGCCAGCCCCATCCAAACGCTAAAGGGCAGAGATCCGATGATGTATGCCCCCAGCAACACCCCCAAGTAGGTCACCATTCTTGCAATCTCCGCACGGCCTTGTCGAAGAACTCGCGCACGCGGGCTTGCCCATGCTGGATCACCCTCAGCAGGTCATTGCCACTTTCGTACTTTAAAGCTTCGGCCAAGGCGTCTAGTTTATCTGGGTTCTCGGGCACCACGTCGGCATCAAAGGCCAAGCACGCCAGCGCCACCCGCAGCCGCTGCCAAAGGTGGTAGGTTTGGCGCAACTCCTCAAATTCCTCGGCCGCCAAAATCCGCGAGTGCGCGAGGCTGGCCAGTTCGGCATAGATGCCATTGGCCACCGGCGGGCGCCACGCGGGCTCTTTCATAAAGGCGAGGTGCACCAGCCACTCCACGTCGTCGGTGCCGCCCGCCGAGTGCCGAATGTCCCTTCGCCAATGGTGCGCCGGCACTCGCTCCGTCTCAATGCGATGCTTCATCGCCAGCAATTCTTCAAACTCCTCGGCCGTGAGGGGCACCGAGAGAAGCTCCTCGATTTCGGGTTGGGAAGTGGCCGCCTCGCCCACCGGCCGGGCCCGAGAAAGGGCCATCCGCTCCCACGTCTCCAGTCGGTCAGCGCGGTATTTGCGGAACGACGCAGCGGAGGAGGCCAGCGGGCCGCTCCGGCCTTCCGGGCGTAGGCGCAGGTCCATGCTCAGGGGGGCACCCTCCTGTCGCACAGTTTGCACCTTGGCCACTAGTTGTTCGGCCTCGGCTTCGTCGCCCCACACCCACAGGTCACAATCGGAGAATAGGCCCATGTTTCGGCCGGCATAGCTCCCCAAAGCGATGACTTCTAAGCCCCCCTTGCGGGAGTAGAACCACTCATCCAGCGCGGCACTCCACTCCTCGCCGAACGAGGTTTCTAAAAGCAAGGCACGGCAAGCCGCCAGCAGCCAGGCCCGGCGCAGAGCGGGCGCGGAGCCATCGCGCATTCGCGGCGTCATCTCCTCGAATTCGCCGCTCAGCAGCCACTCGGTCAGCACGGGGTCCTGACCCAGATAAGACATTAGCGCCGGGGCCACTCGCGCCAAACTGCTCACTCGGGCCAAAGAGTCTCGGTTTTCCCGCAGAGAGTCCGCCCAACCCTCGCCATTCAGCGCCCCCATCCAAGGGTCGGCCTCCTTCGTCCACGGAACCGCACCCCCCACTTCGCCCCGCCGGCCCGAGACGGCGACGTAGATCTCGCGCACCTCCCGCCGGGTCTGCTCGATCAGCGCACGAAACTCGGCTCCGCTCGGCGCATTCAGGCTACGGGCCAAGGCATCCCAACCGGCGTCATCCGTGGGCAACTGGTGGGTTTGCAGGTCATTACCCATCTGCAAGCGGTGTTCAACCTGCCGGAACAGCCGGTAAGCCTCCGCCAGCCGTTGGGGCTCATCGGCGTGCAAGAGTCCCCGTTCGGCCAGCGCGCCCAGCACGTCCAGCGTGGCATAGCCCTGCAGTCCGGGCTCCCCGTAGCCATGCAGCAGCTGCAGCATTTGCGCCGAAAACTCCACATCCCGTATCCCGCCGGGAGATCGCTTCAGGTCATTTTCGCCCTTAAAGTTGTCCAATTGCACGCGCATCTGCAAGAGGTTGTCAATCACCCACTCACCCCGCGCGGGTCGGAACACCACACCGGCCCTGAGCTGCTCCCAGCGTCGCACATCCGCCTCCCCGCCAAAGATCACGCGGCTGCGGATCATCGCCAGTTGCTCCCAGGGTTCGGCGTGGTTCTTGAAATACGACTCCACGGCCCGCCAACGCATGCACAGGGGGCCGCTCCGCCCAAACGGACGAAGGCGCGTATCCACGCGGTAGAGCGCCCCCCGCCCCATGCGGTCGCTCAGCGCACGACCCAGGGCCACCAAGGCCTTGTTCACCACCGATTCCGTCGCCCCATCCAGGTCATCCGGAATTACATATACAAGATCAATATCGCTGGATAAGTTCAGCTCGTTGCCCCCGAGCTTGCCGTAAGCGACGATGGACACCGGAAAATCGCCCGCAATGCCATTCCGCTCACGAGTCTCTTCCCACACCACCTCGGCAGCGCAACGCACCAGCCCCACGGCCAGTTCGCTCAGGGCCGCCCACACTTCGGGTGGCTTCCACATGCCCGTCAGGTCATGCACCAGGCACCTCAGCACGCCGCGTTGCTTCACATATCGCAAGCGGTCGAGGCGATGAGAGTACGAGACACTGGCCCCCACCAGACGCCGCGCCGTGGCCTGGGCGTCATCGGCGGTAATCGGGAACATCCACTCTTCGGGAGACAGCACCAGGGTGCCGAGTTCAGGGTTCTGGACGAAGACCTGCGTCCAGTATTCGCTGGCCCCCAGCAGCCGCACCACGGCCTCTCGCCCCAGGGCAAAGGAGGCAAGGCTTTGCAGGGTGAGTTCAGGTTGGCTTTGCGACGCTAACCAGCGCTCCACGCGCACCCGGGCCACCGTGGGGTCGGGCGCCCAGCCTTGCCACTCTGCTGCCGACACCACAGCGTCCAAGTTCTTCACACGCCCTCCCTGCTTGGGCACATCTGCGCCACCACACACTCCCCGCACCGCGGGCGGGGAGCCCGGCACACCATCCGTCCGTGTTGAATCAATAACGAGTGATACGCGAAAGCAAGTTCGCCTGGCACCACTTCTAGTAAGTCATTGTGCGCCTGGTTCGCGGTGGTTTTTGGCCCGATGAAGCCCAATCGCTGGCTCACCCGGTGCACATGCGTATCCACCGGGATGACCCCTTTGCCAAACCCAAAACAAAGCACAATCGCCGCCGTTTTCGGCCCCACCCCGGGCAAGGTCTGCAACCACGCCATGGCCTCGGGGACGGGCATCAGCCGTACGGGATCGAGCGTGTAGTCCCCAAATGTTGCCTCCAGTGCCTGCAGGCTCCCCACAATCGCCTTCGATTTCTGTTTGGCCAGCCCGGCCCCTTTCACAATTTCGGCCACGCGCTCCGGCCCGGCGGCCACCACATCCTCCCATTCGGGCAAAGTGGAGCGGAGCAGAGTGAACGCCGGAAAGCTATTCGCATCGGCCGAATGCTGGCTAAGAATGCAGCAAATGAGTTCGTCCACGGGGTCAAAGCGATTGACGTACCGGGGCATGCCGTAGCGGGCACCCAGGGTTTCTACCAGGGCCCGGACGACAGGTGGCGACCCTGCCTGGCGGGTACCCTTACCGTCGCGTAAGGGAGATTTTTGTGGGGCCACCGCCTGAACTTACCTCCCTAGAAACGCATATTATGGGAAATCGCAAGTGCGTTATCATGGCGGGAGGGTCGGGCCAGCGGTTCTGGCCGGTTTCACGCCCCGAACGACCCAAGCAGTTTTTGCGCTTGGCAGACCCGGAAAAGTCTCTCCTGCAGCAAGCGGTTGAGCGTGCCGATGCCATCGCTGGCGCCGGCAACTTTGTGGTGCAGACCACGCCCGGTCTCGTCATCCCCAGCCGCCGCGAACTCCCTGAACTCGCCCACGAGCAAGTGGATTCCGAGCCCATCCAGCGCAACACCATGGGCGCGATCCTGTGGGCCGTCGCGCGATTGATCTCCCAGAGCGAAGACAACTGGCGCGGCATCGAGATGGCCGTCCTCACCGCCGACCACCGCATTGAGCCGCTCGATGGCTTCCTCAAGACCGTCGACGACGCTTTTGTGATGGCCCGGGAGCACAAGGCCATCGTCACCATTGGGATCGAACCCAGTCGACCCGAAACGGGCTTTGGCTACATTGAAGTCGGCCAAGAGGTCGCTCCGGGGTATCTGGTCAAGCGATTCCGAGAGAAGCCGAACCGAGACACGGCCGTGGGCTTCCTCAAACAAGGCGGATTCCTTTGGAACTCCGGCATGTTCTTCTGGACACTGGACACTTTCGATCACGCCCTGGAACAAGCCGACCAGAGCCTGCACATGGCCCTGCACCGCATCGTCCAGGCCCTGCGCGCCGACAACCACGCCGAAGCCGTCGCCATTTTCAGCGAGATTGGCAACGACCCCGTGGACATCGCCCTGGTGGAACACAGCCGCAGCGTGGCCGTGGTGAAGGCGCAATTCGATTGGGATGACCTGGGCACCTGGGATAGCATCAACCGCAGCCTGCCCAGCGATGACGCGGACAATGTGGGCATTGGCCGCCTGCGCGCCGTGGAATCGAACGGCAACGTCATCTACAACGAAGTGGACGGTATGCGGGTGAACCTGCTTGGGGTCGAAGATATGGTCATGGTGGTGACCGAGGACGAGATCCTCCTCTGCCCCCGTGACCGCAGTCAGGACGTCCGCCGACTCACGTAATCGCGTACCAGCGCACGCCAATCATCCCCGGGGCTTAAGAGTCCGGGGATGTTTGCGTTTTGGGCCGCTTCCATGTCGGTATCTCGGTCGCCAAGCAAGAACGAGCGCGACCAATCAATAGCAAAGTCCTGTCCGGCCACCTGCAGCATGCCGGGTTGGGGTTTGCGGGCCGGACACGGGTCGCCCGGGAGATGACGACAGTGGTAGATCGCATCCACCCGCGCCTGCCCCAGCACCCAATCATGGAGGGCCAACACCTGGGCTTCGGTGGCCAAACCCCGGGCAATGGCCGACTGATTGGTCACACCAATCACCCAGTAGCCTTGCGCCTTCAGCCATTCCATCCCGGCGCGGGCTCCCTGCACCCACTCCCAATCGCGGACATGGCGGACGTAGCCAAAGTCCACGTTCATGATGCCGTCACGGTCGAGAAAAGCCGCCGGACGTAGCGGACCGGCGGGTTGCCCAAACCGCGGCCCATCGCAGGCGCAGTGAGAAAAACGAACATGCCGCCGATACCGGGGGGTATCAGCGGCATGCATCTTCGGTTCCGTCCGGTACTTAGCCCTTGGCCAATCGCGCGCCGGCGCTGCGGTCCTTGTTGATGACGAGGCCGAGGACGTTTGCATGGGCGTAGTCCAGCATCGCCACCGATTCGCGCAGGTCGCTCTTGCTGGGCGAGACCAGGTCCGTCACGAAGAGGACGGTCGGCACGTGCGTGACGAGCGATTGAGCGTCCGCGTAAACGAAGCCCGGCGCCGTATCGAACACCAAGAAGTCCGCCTTGGACTTCAGCACTTCGATGAGCTTGCCCATGTTGGCCGATCCCAGGAGTTCGGTCGGGTTCGTCACTCGTTCGCCCGCCGTCAGCACCTGCAGACCCGGCGTCGCCGTTTCTTGCAGCACTTCGTCCAGGATCGTCGGGTTGAGAGCAGCTTCCGAGAGGCCCTTCTCATCCTTCAGGTTGAACATCTTGTGCAGGGCTGGGGCGCGCAGATTGGCGTCCACGAGGATCACGCGCTTACCTTCCAGGGCCAAAGCCACCGCAAAGTTCGCCGCGATGACGGACTTCCCTTCCTTCGGTCGCGCACTGGCCACTACAAAGGCCCCGACGTTCTCCTCTGCCGTCGCCAGCAATACGCTAGACCTTAAGAGGCGATAGTTTTCGAACGCACGGGCACGAGCCGGATCGGAAATGACCGGAGCGGCCGTACGGGCTCGAATCGGGATGCGCGCCAGCACGTCCTTTTCGGTGACGTAGGTGGCGTTGTCCGCCGAGTTCACCTTGTCCTGCGCGATATCAATGGAGATACCGATCAGGGCGCCCAGTACCAGGCCGAGGACGGCACCCAGAAGCAGGTTCACCGGAATGTTCGGGCGAATCTTGCGGGCCGGTTGGGCCGAGGTGATGACTTCCACCGGGGTGGAGAGTTCGTTGTTGCGCAGTTGCAGCTCGTCGCGCGTCGCGGTCAGGCGGCGCAGGCTTTCCTGTCGCTCACCCAATTGCCGACCCAGTTCGCTGATCTTCGCGACGAGCGGAGCGAGCTGGTCCAAAGACGACGTGCGCTGAGACACCGCCGACTGGGCTTGGCTGACCTGAGCTTCCAGGGATCGCACTTCGCTCTGAGCGAGGGCAACCTGCTGCTTCCAGTAGTCCACGTTGGGGTTGCGCGTATCTTCACGGCGCACGAACTCACCCTTCAGGGCATTCACGCGCTCTTCTTGCTCGCGGATGCGCTCATCAATGGCGCGGACTTGCGGGGCATCTTCAAAGAACGTCACCAGAAGGGCTTCACGTTGAGCCTTGAGGGTGTCCAGTTCCTTTTCTTCGGCCAGACGCTGCTCGATGTTGGTCGAGGTCGTGGTCGTCACGCGGTTGGTGCCCCCTTCGGCTTGCGCTGCTTGCTGCAAAGCAGAAAGTCGGTTGCGCGCGCCATTCAGCGCTCCAATCAAATCGTTCATCCGATTCTCGGCCGTCGCCTTGGTCTGCGATCGCACCCCGGCTTCCGTATTGAGGTCCACCACTCCAGATTGGGTACGAGCGGATGAGAGATCGGTTTCCAGCTTGGCCACCAGTCGGGCTTCATCGGCCAATCGCGCATTCACAAACTGAAGCGAGCGGCTGATGCGGTCTCGCTGTTCGGTTTCGCGGTACAGACGGTACTGCTCGAGGAAGGCGTTGGTCAGCTGGACGGCCTGCTGTTCTTGTTCAGCCACTACGCTCAGTTGGACGATCTGAGTCGTACCGACTTGGTTCACGCGGACTTCAGGCAGCTTGTCGAGGTCGGCGGCCGTTTGGGGAGCGGGCAGACCCGCTTGGTCCAGCGCACGGTAGAAAATTTTGGCCCCTTGCAAGAGCTGCATTTGCGTCAGAACGTCCAGGTCCACCACCGGGTCGGTGATCTGGTTCACCGCACTGTTGGGGTTCACCGCTCGGGTGGCCTGCGTGGTCCCTTCCAGGCGCATCTGCGCAAAGGAGAGGTAACCCGGGCGCTGGTTCATGGTGTAAAGCCCCGCCGCGAGCAAGCCCAGGAGGAACATCCCCAAGACCCACCACTTTTGGCGCTTAAAAACGCCTAACAGGTCCTGAAACGTCAGGTCGCTCAGGCTTGCGGTCAGTGGCCGTTCTCGTCTCATCTTTATCGTCCAGGTTGCACGGGAAGATAGTCATGCCTCAGGCACGAACATCCCATTCCCATATTCGGCATAGTCTACCTACCTCATCAGGGACGCATTTGGAAGTCCAAACGTCGCAAGGTCTTACTTCCCCGTATATCCACGATGGGCCGAGCGTCAGAGGATATGGAAGGTGGGAAACATGGCGAACCGCGTCTATGGCGAAACGATCTCACGGGCGGTGGCTCGAACGGTCGCCCTTTCCACTGTGCTGGCGGGGGTGATGGCGATGTCCCCGGCCCGTACTGTTTTCTATGTTGCTCCCTCCGGCAACGACTCTTATAACGGGTTGTCGGCCACTTACACGGGGGCGAGCGGACCGAAGCGCACGATTAATTCGGCGCTGGCCGAGATCCGCAACCTGCGACAAACCAACCGATTGGCGGCCGATGGGGCCGAAATCGTGGTTCGTCCGGGCACTTATAGTCTCCGCGAAGACCGAGTCGACATCACTTCGGCCGATAGCGGCACGGCGAATTCTCCGCTGATCATTCGTGCGGAGATCACCGGAACGGCGGTGCTGGATGGCGCGCAGAAGGTGACTCGATGGGTACGCCCCACGCTCAGCGAGCTCGAAATTCTTACTGAAAAGGCCCGTCAGCGGGTCTACGTCGGTTTGCTTGATCAGCGCGTATTCCCCAACCTGGGCCAGCTCGAAGCTTGGCAGGCGCAGAACGAGAACCACACCAACCGACTCCCGACGGCCCCCGAAGTTTTTGAAGGGAACGAGCGCATGAAGCTTGCCCAATGGCCGAACACCGGTGCTGGCGCCGCCGTAACGGGCATCAGCCCGAACAATACGCGCGACATCCCCGCCATTACGGCAAACCTAACCGGATTCCGCACTCCTTCGGGCACGCCCGATGTGTGGACGGTCGGCGATTACACCAAGCGCAGCTTCCACGAGAATATGGAGCGCGTTTCGGCCTGGAACCCGCAAACTGGCGAAGTGGTCTACGACCTCACGGGCCCGGATAAGGCCTTTGGTTCCCGACACCCCGAGAACCAATATCCGGAGAGCCACCCGAACTATGTCTCGCGGGTGCGGTTCGTCAACTCGTTGTACGAACTCGACAGCCCGGGTGAGTATTACATTGACCGCACCAACCGCAAGATCTTTGTGTGGCTCAACAATCCTGACAACCGACGCAATGTCGCCATTTCCCTGGTTCAGGGCGGGATTGTAAGCATCGACAACGCTTCCCACGTCACGGTGAAGGGCCTCGTGCTGCAGCGCGGTCGCCACGACGGCGTTCGCGTGACCGATAGCCGCAACATCACGGTCGAAGACATGACGGTGACGAATGTGGGAGCCGCCGGTGTACGCATGCTCGCGAGTTCGGACAGCGTAGTGCGCCGCGCCAACATCACCGAAGTTGGCGGTACTGGCATCCACGTGGAAGCCGGTGACCGCGCGACCCTCCGCTCTGGCAACGTCGTGGTGGAGCAAAATGAAGTCAGCCGTACCGGCCGCGTGCAACGCTTCTGGCGCCCCGGCATCCACCTGAAAGGCGTGGGGCTGGTTGCACGTAACAATTACGTCAGCGACTTACCTCACTCAGCCATCACTTTCGATGGCAACCTGCACCTCATCGAAAAGAACGTGATTCGAAACACGGGCCAAGATGCCACTGATACCGGGGCCATCTATGCCAACCATGACTGGACCGAATGGGGCACCCGCGTGGAGTACAACGTGATTGAAGGTCACGCTCGCCGCATGGACTCGGCGTTCTTTAACCCGGCGATCTACCTCGATGGAGCCTCCTCCGGCTGGACGATCAAGGGCAACGTGTTCAAGTCTTGCGACGTGGGGGTGTTCATCCTCGGCGGTCACCACAATACGGTGGAAGACAACGTGGCCTCGGACTGCTATGCCAGCCTGCTGATCTACGCTCTCGACTCGACGAACCCCACCGCCTACCTGGCCGGATGGCGCACAGCCGCCAGCCGCGCCCCGGTTAGCAGTACCGCTTGGCAGAGCGCGTTCCCCGCCATGGGGGCCCTGCTGGCTCGATCGGATAGTGAGCTTCTGGTGCCGCGTAACAACGTGGTCCGCAACTTCGTGACCTTCCAATCGCGGAACGGGGCCTTGCTCACCGGCAAGACCTGGTGGAGCAATCCGATCCTCATCAACCCGGCAGTGACGGCTACGAATGAGAACACGGTTACCGGGCTACTCACCACCCGCGACGCCAGCATGTTCGAGAACGCCTTTGCCAATGACTTCCGGCCCCGCGCCGGGTCGCCGGCCGCCGAACTCGGGTTCAGCCCCGTGGTCCCCAATCAAGCCGGCCGCACGGATAACACGACTATCCTACGGTCAAGCGCTCGCGTGGGCTGGTAACCCGAGCCTAGCTCGCATCATCAACCGTCGAGGCCCCCGGGCTTCGGCGGTTTTTGATGTTCTTAAGGCTCTCCAAGAATGCCCGCGGGGAAAGCAGGGCCCGCCAAAACTCCAGCGGCGATTCTTCGATGACCCGGAACGCACGCGACGTAACGTAGAGGCAAAGGATGAGCTCATTAAGGAACCAGGCCGCGGCTGCCCCTTCGAGACCCCATTGGCGGGAAGCAAGGAATACCGCCACCAACATGAATGCCTGAAACGAGAAGACGATGGTGCCCAGCCGCGAGCCCTTATTGATGCTCATGGGCACGATGTAACTCACGCTCCAGATGCTGTTTAACACAATGGATCCCGCGATAAAGGCGTACACCACAGGCTGGAACTGAAGCTTTTCCCCTTGCAACCACAGCCGGTAGACGGTGGGCGCCGCCAAGGCCATCGCGCCCGTGACGAGCAGCGTAATCCAGAACGAGATGCGGCTGGCCTTGCGGTGAAGCAACCGGGATTCCTTGATTTCGCCCCGGCCGAGCATGCGGGCGAGTTCCACCCAAAGAATGTTCGAAAAGGCCCGGGAGATCTGCGAAGCAAACCGCGCCAGCGTCCGCATGGACGAGTAGTTGGTGGCGATGGTCGCAGAGGACATGGCCTGGGTGATGGTGGATTTGGTGCCGTCGTTGGCCACCACCTGGCTGCCTACCGCTGCGCTATAACCCAGTCCCTCTTTTAGCAAGGGCCACGGCAGATCCTTAAAGTGAAAGTTCGGGCGCCGAGGAATCCAGGGCACCACCATGCGTAGGTTCACATAAGTGAAGGCGAGGCTGATGAATTTGCCCAGGGCGTAACCGACCCCGTACATCGCCACCGACTGGGTGAAGTGGGCCATCGCAAGTCCGCAGGCTACTTCCACTATATTGAGAAGGGTGATGACGATGAGACCGTAGGCATACTTATCGCCTGCCCGGTAGCCCGCATCCATCATCCCCGTATGCTGGGCGAAGAATGCGGCCAAAACGAGGCCGCTTGCCATAATCGCGAGGTCGCGCCCCGCGACGAGGTCGCTTTGCACGAACGCCTGCCACGGCACAAACTGAACAACCCCGAGGAGCGCCAGCAACCACGGAACCGTGACCAGCCACAGCAAATTCCAACCCGAGTTGTAGAGAGAAATCGTGCGGGCCCGGTCGCCTCGCCCTTCGGCCATGAGCATCTCGTTCCCCACCGATTGCTGCACGTTGAGGGCCTGCAGGCTAAGCACCATGTTGATGGCAATCATCTGGTTCCAGATGCTCATGGAGTCTTCGCCAAACCAGTGCCTTAGCAGGGGAAGTTGGGCGAGCTGAATGACAATTTGAGAAAACTGGCTGACCCCGTTCGCAAGCAACCCGGTGCGAAAAGCGCGTCGGGGAGCCGCACTCATATCGTCTCACCGTGGGAAAAATCCATTCCGCCCCAACGCACGGCCCAGTTTATCAGCCTGGGCTCAGATTGGCCTCAGTCTTGCGATAGGTAGACTCAAGCTGATGGCAAACATTCTTTACGTTGGCCCCGATGCGGTCGGTTCGACCAGTCGCCAACGCCGGAATGTGCTTGAAGCTCTCGGCCATCAAGTCCGCAACATCTCTACATCTCCCCCTGAGGGTGCATCCTCACTGGTGAGGCGGGCATACGATATCACGCAGTTCTTGCACCGCCAAGGCCGCACCAAACGCATACCGGGGCTGGTTCCGGACTTCCAATCTCAGATTTTGAGTGCCGTTCGGCAAGACCCGTACGACATCCTCTGGGTGGACAAAGGCATCCTTATCGCCCGCGAGACGCTGGAAGAAGCCAAGCGCATCCGGCCCGATCTGCTGATCGTGGGGCTGGTTTTGGATGCGATGACGATGCCGCACAACCAGACGCGCGTATTCACCCAAGCGCTCCCCGCGTACGACGTGATGATCACCAACAAGTCGTTTGAAGTTCCTTTTTACGAGTTCAGGGGCGTGAAACGGACGTACTTCATGGACAACTGCTACCACATGGGCACCCATCGCCCGATGACCCTCACGGCCGATGAACAACGCCGCTTTGGGGCAGATCTCAGTTTTGTGGGGGAGCACGAATGGCAGCGCGAGATTTCGATTTATCGTCTGGGCGAGGCGGGTCTATCTGGCTTGGTTATCGGCGCTTGGCAGGGCTGCCGACAGCACGAGAACTTCCGTTACTCCTTTGAGCGGGTGTGGGGCGACGACTACGCCAAAGCCATTTGCGGATCCAAGATCCAGCTCGGTTTCCTCCGGCACATCAACCAAGACACGCAGACCACGCGGTCGGTCGAGATCCCGGCGTGCGGCGTGTTCATGCTGGCCGAACGATCCGATGAGCACGAGGCCCTTTTTGCCGAAGGCAAAGAAGCTGCGTATTTTGACTCCAACGAAGAACTTGTCGATAAAGCCCGCTACTACCTCGCCCACGAAGATGAGCGAGCGGCGATTGCCCGGGCCGGGCATGAACGGTGCGTGCGCGATGGCTACAGCTATCGAGCGCGATTGACCCGAATCCTCGGGCAGATGGAAGCCGATTTCGGCCGCTCGTTTAATTCTTCGCCTTAATGGCTGTTTCCGCGACCTGCAAGAAGTCGCGAACGGACCCCTCAACGCTAAAGTGCTCTTCAAAGCAAGGCCGCGCCTGTTGGCTCATGGCGGCTCGCCCTGCAGCGCCCAGTTTTTCCCAATCGCGCAGAAGTTGGGTGGCACCCGCTTGGTTATCCGGTGCCACGACTCCGGCCCGGGCCGCGATGACTTCGCGCCAGATATTCACTTTGTCGCTGATGAGGGTCGGCTTGCCGGCGGACAGGGCCTCGGCCACCACGATGCCAAAGTTCTCTTGGTGACTGGGTAGGACAAAGGCTTCGGCGGCCGCAAAGGCCCCCCACTTCCGGTCGCCCTTTAGCATTCCTGGCCACACGATCCGATCTTCCACACCCGCTGTTTTCGCCTCGGCGCGGAGAGTCTCGATCCAGTTCACTTGGTCCGGACCGGCGACCACCAGCATCACATTTGGGTCCTGGCCGTAGACCTCGCCGAAGGCCCGCACCAGCAGATCACATCCCTTCTTCGGGTGCACACGGCTGAGGAAAAGCAAGACTCGCTTGTCTCGTAGCTCAGGGAACTCTTGCAAAAAGGCTAACCGCATGGCGTCGGTATCACCCACGATGCCCCGGGTGCCGTAGGCCACCACTTGCTGCCGAAAGCGATAAGGCCGAAAGCGATTTTCCGCCAGGCGGCGTTCTTCTTCAGTTGTGAACATCACCGCGTGCGCCCGCTCCAGAACGGGAGCCAAGAATCGCGGCCAGTAGATCATCTTTTTCAGGCGCTTGAGCCGGTTTTCATCAAACCAAGGGTCCAGCATGCCGTGGGTCCACACCACGTAGGGCGTGCGCGAATTCTTAAGTCCCGGCCCCATAGCCGCCACCCCTTGTTGCCAAATGCCGTGGCCGCTGATGAAATCGAACTCGTCGGCGTGGGCGGCGAGCCAAGGTGCGAGCTCCGCGCAATGCCCGTAGATGCCCTGCCCGGGCCCGAGGCTCACGAGGTTGAGCGGGAATCCGTCGCCGTACGCCGGGTTGGGACCATCAAGCGCGACCACCGTGACTTCATGACCAAGTTCTTGCAACCGTTGGCCGCGTTGCAAAATGCCCTCGATCGGTCCCCCCTCCTTGGGGTCGGCCGACCGGATGACATGGAGAATCTTCATGGGCGGGTGTCGGGCGTAACCACGCGCCCCATGCCCCGCTGCCGCTCGTAAGCGTAAGGAGCCTCGCGGGAGCGCCGGGTCATGGTATTGGCAAAGAACACCAACAGGCCCGAGAATATGGCGTACACGATGATGTCTTGGAAGAGGAACACAATCTGAGCGGCAATGGTGCGCTCGGCAAACACCTGGGTCGCCTGATAAATGATGCCTAAGCCGAGAATGTTGCGCGAAAGCCCATCCCCAAAGAAGAAGCTCAGCAGCATCCCGTAGGTGATCATGATGAGGAATGCCGTGATGAACACACACCACCATCCGTAGGCGTTAAATGCATCGGCCACGAAGCCCAAGGTGATTTGGGTGGTGAAGTCCGTCGGCCCCACCAGGCCAATCGCCTTCTGCCCCAAGTCGTTGGCGGTCCCAATGACGGGCTTGTTCTGGTTGTTGGCAAAGCGAGGGATGACCATCGCCCAGCCGTGATAGATGCGCCCCCCGCCATCAAATCCTTCCAAGTTCGTGCGGTAGATCACGCTCGAGACCCAGTTGACGAGGGCGTGGCGCTCCTTGAGGTTACTGGCCTCGCGGAAGTAGTGCGTGCGCCGCTCGTCTTCGGTTACCACTTGGGCGTCTTCAACTTCCTTCTTCCGGAACTTCTCCGGCTCCGTGATAACTTCGGTAAAGACCTTGACCATGTTGGTCAGGCGTTCGCCTTGCGTACCGGTTCGAACTTCGTTACGGGCGTACAGCGCATACGGTGAGAGCACGAGTTGGAAGAAAAGCGCCAACCCAATGATCATGCCGTACTGCTTGAACTTGAACTGGAAGCCAAACATGTGCGCCGAGAGAACGAGCGTGACGACGGCCCAGACCATCTCTTGCCGCACGGCAAAGATGATCCCCCCGGCGATCGAGATCATCACGCTGATGACGTTGGTCCAGTGCAGCCACTTCTTGCCGTTGCTCTTGGTGATGGCATAGGCCGTTCCCAACACGATGGGCAGGTATTGAATGAAGTGGAATTGCCGGAGCGGGCCGATGACACCACCCACGTAGAGACCCCCTTCGTCGGCCACCCCAAACCGGTTGACGACGTACCAGCGGACTGCCGAAATGACGAGCAGGATGACGGCCAGGAGAAACAGGCGATCTTCCGTCGGCTTCAGCACAATGAGTGGCTTAGCTTTACCGATTCGGAGCATATCCAGGAATAAACTGCCACAAATCAGGCCCAAGAACGCGACGTTATAGACCTGCAGTGTCTGGATAGGCACGTACATGATCTCGTCGGCGGGCTGCCAGTGCAGCACCTTCATCACCATGGCGGCGCCGATGTGCTGAACGAAGAATAGGAGCAAGCAACAACCGAGTACCGAGGCCACGCCCTTGGTGCGCGAGAAGACGATGCCGAACTGAATCCACAGCACGCTCATCCACATCGTGAATTCGAGCGAGGTGCCGGTGGCGAGTTGGCCGATGATCACGAGAGACATCAAGATAAGGTGAATCGGCCAAAACCAACGCATGGCTTTGGATTCACTCTTAGCGGGTGTATCTCGAATGACCGTCGTGCTCAATAACTTCTATTCTCGGTGAATTGTCCTGAACTCACGACTCCTTCCAGAGCCGAGTGAGTGCTTCGGCGAGTTGATCGCCGTAGGTTTGCCAGCCGGCCAGTCGCTGCACTCGCGCCAACGCCCGTTCGGACATTTCGGCGTGGAGGGAACGATTGGTGGCGAGCAGAGTCATTTTGTCACAAAGACTCTCGGGATCGCGGATCGGCACCAGAAATCCTTCCTGACCTTCATCAATCAGGTCAAACGCTCCGGTATTGGTGGTCGCCAGGACCGGACAGCCGCAGGCCATCGCTTCCGCGAGGACCATGCCGAAGCCATCCTCCACACTGGGCAGCACCAGCAAGTGGCTGGTCGAGAATAACTGCCGAAGCTCGGAAACGTTGATTTTGCCGCGAATGTGGACGTCGGGCCGGTTCTCGTACTTCGAAATGAGTGGGCGGATGTCCTTGCGCACCGACCCCACCATGTGCAGCTGCTTGCCCGGCACATCCAGCATATCGAAGGCCTTGAGCAGGTGCGGGATTCCCTTTCGGTACGAAATCTGACCGGCGAAGGCGATGCGAAACTCAGTTTCGCTGGGCTTGCCTTCGGGATAGAAGTCCTTGAGGTTCACTCCCAACGGCACGCAAGCCACCCTCTCCGGGGCGAATCCCCGCTCTAAGAATGAGTTCCGCGCAAACGTCGAGGGTGTGATAATGAGGTCAGCACGGCCGTACTCCTCTTCTTCGCGAGCGATAATGCGGGGATCCACGGCCAGACGTTTGACCCCCTGCTCTTCGTACTCCCGCTGGATGAGTTCGTATTGCGTACGGATGTGCGAACAGGGTCGATCGCAGACGTACTTCATGCCCATGGCTTGGGCGCGGGCTCCCGTTGCGACCCCGGCGGACGACATCACCATCACCACGTCGGCCTGGGGCAGGCGCTTCGCCACATACCGGTCAAAGCACGAAGAGGACAGGTACTCCAAGAGAAAATGAAAACCCGTAAGGGGCTGCCCCACCAAATCGTGTGCCACATAGGGCACCCGCCACATGGGATAGGTGGTTACGCGGTCATTGGGGGCCTCGGCCCACCCAATCTTGGCGCGCGGATAGCCGGCAAAGAGATGATTGAGCAGCCCTCGCTCGTGAAGCATGCGAGCCGCGTGGATGTAGTGAAACTTGCCCGACGTGCTGACAACGACTTGAGGGTGATTCGTATTGGTTGCCTCCCTCATCATCGCTGGCCTAATCGTCAGATCGGGACGGCACACCCGTGCCAAAACCCTGAGCGCGGAGAATACCTGCTCGCACAGTGTATTCCCCGCTATATCCAGGGTTAGATTTTGCCTTGGCTCGTCCGCTCCACTTCGTCGATGTAGGCCGCCGCGAAGGCATCCAGGTCTTCCTTCGAGACATCGTAGATCGAGATAAAGCGATAGAACGAACCAGCCTGCGGCTTGCCGCTCTTGAACTCGCGGGTGATGAAGTCCCACCACATGGCATCGAACGAGTCGTAGAACTTCTTGTCCGGACCCTTGAAGGTGAAGAGGGAGATAGCGGACCCGCGCTCCTTATGGTTCATCTCGATGTACTTCACCGGGATCTTGCCAAAGGTTTTGGTCTCCAGCTCTCGAAGCTCAATCTTCGAGAACTCCCAACCTTGACCCTGGAAGCACCACTGCTGGTCGTGGAACGAGTCGCTGTCGTCGCTGGCAATAAGCACCGCATCGATACGCTGCCCCGCATTGTTTTCGTAGACTCGCGACACGATGCCAAAAGGCTTCAGCATCTCGTACGTCACCTCGTCCATCTTGTAGGTCTGCATCGGGTCCGAATCGCTCTTGACATATCGGTACCCAGCTACCTCTTCCTGGGGCATCATCAGCTCCACTTGGTCTTCCGTCGGGCGCTCATAACCGGTCAGCTTGGAGCGGAAATTGGCCAAGGCCCCGACGGCCAAGAATAGCGCGATGACGACAAAGATCTTCTGCTTCATGATTTCTTCTTAAACTCCAGGCCCTTGGTGATGAGATACAGCAAGTAGAAGCACAAGGCCAGGGCAATGTAACCGCTGTAGTCGTGGAAGTCGTGGCCGGCCTTTTCGCCGTATTCGTTGCCCACCATACCGATCATCGCAATGCGAACGCCATTGATGAATACGCTAAGCGGGATGGCGATGGTGGCCAGGATCAGGTTGGCAAAGAACTGCAACCGCGAAATGATCATGAAGAACACCACGGCGGCGCTGATGGCAATGGTCGTTTTGAGGCCACTACAAGCAGCCGCCACGAACAAAGTGAACTTATCAAGGTTGATCGTCACCGAGTCCGTACGGAACGGCTTGAACCCAAGAATATCGAGAATTTGGTAGGCCACTTCCGTGCTGATCTGCTGGAGCGGCAAGGTCGCGCGGTCAATCACGCGGTCCAGAATCGGGAAGCCGAGGATCAGGTACGCAATGGCCGGGGTCAGGGCCCACGCCCATCGCCATCCGGCAACTAACACCACCGACAGCCAAATGGCCGTGATGCATAGCACGCTCTGGATGAACGGCTGCTCCAAGCGCATGCTCATGGCGGCGGCGCCCAGAACCGGCACCAAGCCGATGAGCGCGGCCCAGGAACCCTTGACCGGAATGTCCTTGATCTTCGGCCACATGGTCCAGACCAGGAAGCCCGAACAGAGCGGCACCAGCAGGCCGTGGGCGTAGTGGCTGTCCATGTCCATCCACTGCCGCCACACCAGCTTGAAGAAGGGCAGGAACGCGAAAACAAGCGCCCCAATGGCCGCCAGCACGAGCTGGAATTGGGGGTTCCGCCCCCACGCCATCACCTCATCAAGCGATAGGCGGCGATCGTCCGCCTCCACCGCTTGTTCCGGTGGGGTGGTCGTCTGGACATCGTTCAGTACGGCCTCGTTTTCCATAGTCTCATCGCCTCTCCTTCAACCTTCGTGCCAAACGGAAGGTTCCCGGCATGTGACCCAAGCCTTAGTAAGCACCCTTACGTTTGAGGATGGCCCCGAGGGTGCGGCCAATAATGCGCAGATCTTGCCGGATGGATGCCTCGTAATAATACTGGCGATCCAGCCGCACACGCTCCTCAAACTCGAGTTCACTGCGCCCTTCGCACTGCCAGAGTCCCGCGCAGGAGGGCTTCATCCGCAGATAAAACTCGATGCTGTCGCCGTAGCGGTCCCACTCCGGGGGCAGAATCGGGCGCGGCCCCACCAGGCTCATTTCGCCCTTCACCACGTTCAGGAGCTGGGGCAATTCATCAATGCTCAGGCTGCGCATCTTGTCGCCAAAGCGGATCAGGCGCGGGTCGTTCTTGAGCTTCAGGTTCTTTTGATACTCGGCAAAGAGCACCGGGTCGCGCCGCAAGACCTCGTCCGCGTTGCGCACCATTGTGCGGAATTTGAGCATCCGAAAGCGCTTGCCATTCAGCCCCACTCGTTCGGACCAATAGAAAATCGGGAAGCCGTCGCCGGTGACCACCGCCAACGACGCCAACAAAAAGACGGGGAAAAGGACGATCAATCCTATAGTGCCCAGGACAATGTCCAGGCCGCGCTTCATAAACCGGTACGAACGTTCTTCATACCGGGGAAGGCGTTCGGGCGGCGTCATGCCCGCGGTGCTTGCCTTCTCTATCGGAATCACGGTTTCCCCCTGTTTCTGGTGCCCTGCTCTCAAATCAACTGAACCTCGAAAACCGTCCAACTTAGTTTTCGGGGGAAAGCGCCACCATCTCTAGACGGGAAATGTCGCGCGCTTGTTCACCGATTATACTAGCGGGGCCTGTCTCTGCTGCCCGTGGAAATGCGCTCTTAACCGCCCGTGAACAAAGCTGCCGCCCTGCTTCGCCTGACCCGGCCCCGCCAGTGGACCAAGAATCTGCTGGTTTTCGCCGCTCTGCTCTTTGCCGGGCAGACCGGCAATGCGGCGGCATGGCAAGCGGCAGGCCTCGCTTTCGTGGCCTTCATCTGCGCCAGCGCGAGCGTTTACGCGATCAACGATGTCAAGGATCGCCATGCGGATGCGGAGCACGAAAAGAAGCGCCACCGCCCCGTGGCCAGTGGGCTCGTTGCCCCGGGTATGGCTCTGGTCCTGGCGGCGATCCTCGTGGTTGGCGCCCTGGCTCTGGGCTTCAGCATCAACACTCCCACGCTCGCGGCGGTGGCCTGCTACCTCCTGCTCCAGTTTGCGTACGTTTACAAGCTCAAAACGGTGGCCTTGCTGGACGTCTTCGTGGTGGCCTCCGGGTTTGTCATTCGCGCCATTGCGGGGGGCACGGCCATCTCGGCGCCCGTCTCGGGCTGGCTGCTTTTCTGTACGGGAGCCTTGGCCCTCATGCTCGGCACCGCCAAACGGCGGCAAGAATTCCGCAGCGAGAAGGGCCACCTCACCCGGGCGGTGCTGAAAGGGTATTCCGAGAAAGCGCTTGATTCACTCGTGGTTTTCAGCGCCACCCTCGCGGCCCTCGCCTACGGCATTTACGCCCTGGAAAGCCCCACGGGCCGCCAACACCCCATGCTGATGGCCACCACGCCGTTTGTGCTCTTCGGCATTGGGCGCTACCTCCTGCTCGTCTTCGGTCAGGAGGTCGGCGAAGAGCCCGAGGAAGTGCTGCTCCGCGACCCCGCCATCATCCTCACCGTCGTCGGCTTTGTCGTGTGCGCAGCGTGGGCCCTCAGCACCGGAGTCGCGCCCGGTAGTCCCTCGGGCCTTTCGGTTGGCCCATAACTTGCCGTTATTGGAGTCAAAGGTAGGGTAACCCCTGCGGAGAACAGGAATTTTATGAAAGTCACGGTCATCGGTACAGGCTACGTTGGTTTGCCCACCGCCCTCGTTTTCGCCGATCTCGGCAACGACGTGCTGTGTGTGGACAAGGATGAAGCCAAAGTGGCGATGCTCCGAGCGGGCCAGGTGCCGATCTATGAACCGGGCGTCGAAGCTCTTCTCCGCCGCTCCTTAGATGACGGCCTCTTTAAGGTCACGCCCAGCACCGATGAGGGCATGCAGCACGGCGAAGTGGTGTTCATTGCCGTGGGCACGCCGCAGGGCGATGACGGCGAAGCTGACCTGAGCGCCGTGTGGGCCGTGGCCCGCGATATCGCCAAGTTCATCTGCCACTACACTATCATTGTCACCAAGTCCACCGTGCCGGTGGGCACCGGCGACCGCATCGAGCAGATCCTAGTGGATGCCGGTGTGGACCGCGCGATGTTCGACGTAGTGAGCAATCCCGAGTTCCTACGGGAAGGCACGGCTCTGCCGGACGCGCAAAACCCGGACCGCATCGTGATTGGTGCCGACAACCAGTCCGCCGCCCACAAGTTGATGGAGCTGTTTGCGCCCCTGGAAGCCCCGGTCATCATCACCGATCGCCGCAGCAGCGAGCTAATTAAGTACGCCAGCAACACCTTCTTGGCCATCAAGATTTCCTTCATCAACGCCATCAGCCGGATGTGCGAAGAGTGCGGCGCGGACGTCTCCGCCGTGGCGCGCGGCATGGGCTCCGACCCGCGCATTGGCAACAAGTTCCTCCAGGCCGGCCTGGGCTGGGGCGGAAGCTGTCTTCCCAAGGACGTTGCAGCCCTGAACAAGATCGCGGCTGACCTAGGCTACGACTTCAAGATGCTGCAGGCCGCCGACGAAGTCAACGAGCAGCAGACCCGCCACTTTGTGCAGCGCCTCTCCGATCGCATCGGGGGATTCCAGGGCAAAACGATCGGCCTGCTTGGCCTCGCCTTTAAGCCCAACACCGACGACATCCGGGACGCCAAATCTCTGGAAATCATTGAGATGCTGAAGGCCGAAGGCGCGACGATCCGCGCCTACGACCCTGCCGCCGCCGAGAATGTGCGCGCGCTCCACCCGGACATCACCTATGTGAAGTCCGCGCTGGAAACCGGCCAGGATGCCGACGCCATCATCCTCGTGACGGAGTGGAACGAGTTCAAATCACTGGACTTGACCCGCCTCGGCCAGATCATGCGCCGCAAGCTCATTTTTGACGGCCGCCGGGTGTTCACGCCTTATCAAATCGAGCGCGCCGGATTTGAGTACGTCACGGTTGGCGCCAAGGGCTAACCGCTAGAATGGATCAATGATCCATGAACTGAAGAGTCTCCACGAACTCGAGCAAGTCCAGCCTCAGTTCGTGGAGACTTTGGCTTCGGCCCGCCATGTGCTGGTGGCCAGCCACCTCAATCCGGATGGCGACGCCATCGGCTCCTCGCTTGCCATTTCCTTCTTTCTGGATCAGCTGGGGGTGAGCCACGAGGTGCTGAACCACGACCCAGTGCCGGACAACCTCCTCTTTTTGCCGGGCACCGAGCGGGTGCGCCAAGCCCCCGAGAATCCGGATGCGGACCTCGCCATCGTGCTCGACCTCGACGAGCCCTCGCGAATGGGGCGCGTTGCCCCCTACCTTGAGGCCGCCCAGAAGATGATCGTGGTGGACCACCACGTCCCCAAGGTGCGCCCCGGCGACATGCGGATTGTGATGGAGGCGGCCCCGGCCACCGCCGCGATCTTGGCGGACCTCCTTATCCCCACCGGCAAGGTGAACGCGCAGGTCGCCGACAACCTCTTAGCCGGAATCCTCACCGATACCGGCAACTTTCGCTTCCCCAACACCACCCCGCACTGCCTGAATCTTGCGGCGCAATTGATTGAGCTGGGAGCGAATCTGCCGAACATGGCCGAGCAGATTTACCACTGTGTGCCCCTGCCCGCCCTGCGTCTCTTGGGCTGGGCGATTACTCATCTCAAGGCCACGCCCAACGAGGACCTGATTTATGTCAGTTTGCCGCTCTCGGTCTATCAAGAGCTGGGAGCAAGGGAGCAAGATACGGAGGGAATTGTCAACGAATTGCTCAGCACCCGCCACGCCAAAATCGCGTTCGTTCTGCGCGAGCGCAAGCCCGGCGTGATTCGCGGCAGCCTGCGCTCCCGGGGCAACTTGGATGTCGCGGCCATCGCCAACCAGTTCGGAGGCGGCGGCCACCGCAATGCCGCCGGCGTCACCTTTGAGGGTTCGCTGCAAGATGCCGAAGCCCAACTTGTGGAGGCCGCCCAAGCATGCTTGGCATCCTCCTCGTAGACAAGCCGTTCGGGCTCACCAGCCACGATGTGGTCAGCCGGGCGCGGCGCGTGTTCAGCACCAAGCGCGTCGGCCACGCGGGCACCCTGGACCCGCAAGCCACCGGCCTCCTGGTTTTGGCCATCGGCCCGGCCACCCGCTTCTTGCAGTATCTGCCGCTCGAGCCGAAGGAGTACCTCGGCACCATCACCTTTGGGGTCACCACCAACTCCTTTGATGCCGAAGGCGAAGTCACGGATACGAAGCCCGTCCCCGCTAACTTGGAAGAGCTGATCGCCGAGCATCTGCCCAAGTTTCGGGGCGAAATCAGCCAGTTACCGCCGATGTTTAGCGCGGTCAAGAAGGCCGGCAAACCGCTCTACACCTACGCTCGCAAAGGTGAAGAAGTGGAGCGTGCCGAGCGGCGCGTGGTCATTGACACCTACGATATCGTCAAGATTGATGGCGCTCAAGTGGACGTACGCATTGTGTGTTCCGGCGGCACCTACGTGCGTAGCCTCGCCCACGACCTGGGCCAAGCCGTGGGGTGTGGAGCGCACCTATCGGCCCTCCGACGAACCCGAATCGGTAAATTTAGTGTAGAAGAAGCACGGGTCATCGACGATTTCGGTCCGGAAGACTTGTGGTCGCTCGACCAAGCCTTGCCCCCGATGCCGGTGGTGAAACTCAATGAAGGACAACTCCGCCACATCCAACACGGACAGCCCGCCCGACTCCGGGAGACTCCGAGCCACACGCACGTGGCTCTGGCCGATCCAGACGGTATGGTGGTGGGCGTGGGACGTGTCCACGGGGAACTTGTCCATCCGGAAATCGTCATCCCCTTCGACGCCCTCTACGAACTCGAAGCCGAGCCTCTTTGAGCCCGTCGAGTCCCGGAAGGAGCTGAAAGGCCACCTCGGCTGGTGGCTGGCCTGGCTGGGCGTCACTTTGCTGGCCGCGCTGTTCTTGAAGCCGAGCCCCGAAGGCCACGGCACCCACACCCAGCTCGGTTTGCCCGCGTGCGGCTCGGTGGCGTTCTTTGGTCGGCCTTGCCCGGGCTGCGGCCTCACCACCAGTTGGACGGCCACCATTCACGGCCAACTCCAGACGGCCTTCGAGGCTCATGCCCTCGGCACCTTGCTCTACCTCGTGTTCAGCTTCTCGGCGTTTGCGTGCATGTGGGGGTACATCACCCAGCGGCGATTCAATGATCGGTACAAGCCGGTGGCGGTGATGTTTGCACTTTCGCTGTTTAGCTTGGTCATCTACGGGGTCATCCGGTTCTTCTTGGTCAAGTATCCGGGCCAAGGCGCGCTTCTTTAACCCAAACCTCAGTGAACAAAGCCTCAGTGAGCAAAGATCGAGGGCGTGCCCCCGGTGTGCCAGAACAGAGTTCGGCCCCGGATTTCTCCGGCCGCCACCAGCGCCTCGAGCCCCGCAAACGCCTTGGCTGAGTAGATAGAGTCCAAGAGGATGGCTTCTTCTGCCGCCAGGGTGCGGCGGGCCTGCTCCCCCTCGGCGCTCGGCACGCCGTAACCCTCACCCGCAAACTCAAACCGAATGTCCACGTCGGTCAGGGCCGGAGCCACGCCGAAGGTATCGGCCAACCCTCGCGACAGCCGCAGCACATCGTCCCGGTTCTCTTCTTCGGGGTCGCACGAGATGCCAATGACTCGACACCCCGTTCCTTGCAGGGCCGTGGCCAGCCCCGCCAACGTGGACCCGCTACTGGTGGCCGTCACCACGTTCTCGAACGGCATCTCAAGTTCCTGAGCAGCCTGCCAAAACGCATAAGCCCCCTGCGGCGAACTCCCGCCAATCGCCACCTGATACACCTGCTGCCCCGCGTGGCGCAACCTCAAAGCCCGCTCGTCGGCCGCTGCAAAGAGGTCGTCCCAACTCCCGTCGGGCATCAGGTGCGGCACTAAGCCGAAGAGATCGTTCAGCACCATGTTCCCACCCCCATGCGGCCCCAACATGGCCGGCTTGCCGTACTCCGGCTCGTAGGGCAGGTTCATCATCACCGCCTCGCATCGCACGCCGATCATCCGGCACGCCGCCGCCAGCTGCCGCACAAAGTTGCTCTGGGTGCTCCCGCAGGTCACCACCACCTCCGCCCCGCTGGCCTGGATCTCCGGCACCAAATATTCCAGCTTCCGCCCCTTGTTGCCGCCGCCCGCAAAGCCCGTGAGGTCATCCCGCTTGATCCACAAATCCACGCCCAGCCGCGCACTGGCCCGGGGCAGCCGGTGGCAGGGCGTGGGGAGGCAACAGAGTTCAAATCGGGACGGATTCATTGCGTTCCTATTCTACGTGCGTTAGCATTAAGAGCATGAAACGGAAACGCGGTCGCCTTTGGCTTTACATTGGGCTGCCCTTGCTGGCGGCATTCCTCATTTGGGGGCTCCCGATTGTTCAAACGGCCAACGACTTCCGCAAGGCCGGTTTCTTCGAGAAAACCAGCAAGACCGAATGGGATGCCGACGTGCGCGGCAACCTGGAAGCCCTGCACACCGCGCTGCGCTTCTATATGGATTCCGAAGGCATGCTCCCGGCGGGGGAAGGCTGGATTGACGCCATCGAGCCCCGCTTGCGCACCGCCGACCTCAAAGAGGGCGAAGCGGAGAAGAAAATCCACGACCCCAGCGTGGGCGTGGGCAAGTACGGATTTGCCTTCAACCAAGCTCTAAGCGGCAAGCATCTCGACGACCTCCCTGCCGAAACCGTGGTGCTGTACCAAAGCCAGCAGAGCCAACGCAACGCCGTGGGCGACCCCGCCAAAGATGGGCGGGCCAGTGGTCTCGGCATTTCGGCGGATGGCCAGATTCGACCCGTTATCCCCACCGCAGACCAGCCATAATCACCCGCGTGGGGTCCGATGACGTACCCTACAGGTGGACCGATGTCGGTAATTCCAAGCGCAGATACCAAAACCCGTCTCGATTTCCTTCGGTTGATGATGACCAGCCGCGAAGGCGACCGCCGTGAAGGCATTTTGCTCCGTCAGAGCAAAGGCTGGTTCCAAGTGAGCGGTATGGGACACGAAGCCGTTGGCGCCTTGGCGCTGCACCTCCGTGAGGACGACTGGATTTACCCCTATTACCGAGACCGTGGCCTGATGCTGGCCCGCGGGCTCAGCACCTACGATTTGGCCCTCGCCTACTTCGCCAAGCGCGACAGCAGCAGCGGCGGCCGCCAAATGCCCGGCCACTACAGCAGCGCCGAGCACAACGTGGTGAGCGTGTGCACCCCGACGGGCGGTGGATTGATCCCGGCGGCCGGGACGGCCTGGGGCGTTCAACTCGACGGCAAGGACAGCGTGGTCATTGCGACAGTGGGCGATGCCGCCATGCGCCAAGGCGAATTCTACGAAGCCTGGGCGTTTGCGGTGCAAGAGAATCTCCCGCTCATCCTCATCATCGAGGACAACAAGTACGGCATCAGCACTCCGACCGAGAAGTTCATGGCGCTGAATATTGACGGCATCCTGAGCCACGACCGGGTGCGCAAGATTGACGCCCGCCACTTCGACAAGGTGTACCAAGAGGGCGGCGAAATCATCCGTCAGGTGCGCAACGGCGGCGGCCCGGTGATGATTTGGGCCGACCTCGACCGCCTGAGCAGCCACACGAGTTCGGACGACCACCGCGTGTACCGCGACGCCGACGACATCGCCGCAATGGCCGACCGCGACCCCATCAAGCTTCTGCGCGATGACCTCATCCGCGAAGGTGCCTTGACGATGGAAGCGTTCGAAGCCCTGCAGCAAGAAATCATCGAAAGCGTGGATGCGGACTACCGCCGTGCCGAAGTGGCCGAAGACCCGCGCCCCGAGGAGTACATGCTGCACATGGACGGTGACCCGGTGGCCCCCACCCGCCCGCCGATGGAAATGGGTCCGCAAACGATGGTGGAGGCCATTGTTCGCACCTTTGACCAAGCCCTGAACGCTGACCAAGACATCGTGTTCTTCGGTGAAGATATTGAAGACCCCAAGGGCGGTGTGTTCGGCCTCACCAAGAGCCTGAGCGACAAATACCCGAAGCAAGTCTTCAACTCGCCGCTGGCCGAAGCCACCATCATGGGCGTCGCCGTTGGCTTGGCCACTTACGGCAAGCGACCGGTCTTTGAAATTCAGTTCGTGGACTTCATCACGCCGGCCTGGAACCAGCTGATGTCGAACGTGAGCACGCTGCGCTGGCGCACGTTTGGCAAGCAGAAGTGCCCGATGACGCTCTACGCCCCGTACGGTGCGTATCTGCCGGGCGGCTCGCTGTGGCACAGCCAGAGCATGGAGGGCGGCCTCGCCCACGTGCCGGGCCTCAAGATCGCCATCCCCAGCACGCCGGAAGATGCGGCGGGTCTGTTCTGGACGGCCATCCACAACGACGAAACCAACATCATCCTGGTGCCGAAGCACATTTTCCGCAAGCGCGTGGATGTCTCCAACGTCGAGCCGATCCCGTTCGGCAAGGCCAAGGTCGTGCGCGAAGGGAGCGATGTCACCATCGTCACCTACGGCAACACCCTGGAACTGGCCCACGAGGCCGCCGACCGGCTGGCCAACGAAGCGAGCATCGAGATCATTGACCTGCGCACCGTGGTGCCGTGTGACTACGCCACCATCGCGCAGTCGCTAGAAAAGACCGGACGCCTGGTCGTGATCCAAGAAGACGTGAAGACTTGCGGATTTGGGCAAAGCATCATGAGCGAAGTGACGGGCAACCCCGACACCTTCAACCTTCTGCTGGCCTCGCCGCAACTGGTGAGCCGCGAGGATGTGCACATCGGCTACAACCCGATCTACGAATACGCCGCGCTGCCGGACACGGACCGCGTGGTGGAAGCCATCCGCCGTACCCTGGGCTAAATCCAGCGCACCGCAAACAACAAGAAACCCCCGAGGCCATACGGCACCGGGGGTTTTCTGATTCAGCAGGCAAACGCGATTAGAATTGCTGTTCGCCTTCCAGCGCCGGGCTCTGCTGACGGCTGAGGCCCGATTCCGAGTAGCTCCCCGTCTTCGGGTGCTTCGGGTCTTCGTGCAAGAAGAAGCCGACGAGGGCGGCAATCCCGATGGCGCTGATGGCCGGGAACGCGAGCTTGGCCACCTTGGCCATGGCGTTCTGGCTGCTTTCGCTCACCGTAATGCCCCAGCGGATGCTGAAGTTCCACAGGCCGTAGGCGAAGTGGTAAGCGCTCGCCACCACCCCAATCACGTAGACGGCAAAGATCAAGTACGGAATCCCGAACGTCGGCCCCGCGAGCTTGTCCGCCCAGTTGTGATAGTAGTTGACCGCTTCTTGGCCCTTGATGGTGCCAAGCACCGACGTGGAGGCCATGTGGTAGATCAAGAACAGCATGGCAACGATGCCCGAAACACGTTGAAGCTGGTAGTAGCGATTCTCGCGGTACTTCCGGTTCTGCCCTACGTAGTTGGTGAGTTCACCGCGCGAGGCGATCACAAACCCGTACAGCGCGTGGAAGATCAGTGACCCCCAAATCACCCCGTACTTCAGCACCCAGAAGACGTGCACTGGAATGCTTTCAAAGAAGTGGATGACCCCGTTGAAGTATTGCGGCCCCGCGAGGGCAAAGGAGTTTAGAGTCAGGTGCTGAACCAGATAGAAACCCACCGGGATGACCCCCGTGAGCGAATGAAGCTTGTGCAGCGTGTAGTTTTCGCGCATGCCGTCCTCATTGATTCTACTCAGATATGCGGCGGTGGTCGGCGTGGGTTCAGGACGCCCCCGCCCGCATCCTCGCCCGACCGGTAACATCCTCCTCGATGTCCGCGATTATCGAAATCACTGCCCGCGAGATTCTTGACAGTCGGGGGAACCCCACCGTCGAAGTCGATGTCGTTCTGGAAGACGGTTCCATTGGCCGTGCCGCCGTTCCGAGTGGGGCCAGCACCGGCGCCTTTGAAGCCGTGGAACTCCGCGACGAAGACGAAGGTCGCTACCTCGGCAAGGGCGTTCTGCAAGCCGTTGAAAACGTGATGGAGACCATCGCGCCGGCCCTCGAGAACCTGGACGCCACCGAACAAGAACAGATTGACGGCATCATGCTGAATGCCGACGGCACCGACAACAAGGCCAACTTGGGCGCGAACGCCATTCTCGGCGTGAGCCTGGCCGTGGCCAAAGCAGCGGCGATCAGCGCGGACCTGCCGCTCTTCCGGTACGTGGGGGGAGTGAGCGCCCGTGTGCTCCCGGTGCCGATGCTGAACATCCTCAACGGCGGCCAGCACGCAGATAGCAACGTGGACTTCCAAGAATTCATGGTGCTCCCGGTGGGCGCTGAGACGTTCAGTGAAGCCGTGCAAATGGGCGCCGAAATCTTCCACAGCCTCAAGAAGGTGCTGAAGAGCAAGGGTCTGAACACCGGTGTGGGCGACGAGGGTGGCTTTGCTCCCAACCTCGAATCTCAGGACATCGCTTTCGATTTGTTGATCGAGGCCATCGATCGCGCGGGCTACAAGGCCGGCGACAACGTGTGGCTGGGCATTGACGCCGCCGCCACCGAGTTCTACAAGGACGGCAAGTACGTTTACAAGGACGGTCGCTCCCTCTCCGGCCAGGAACAGGTGGAGTACTTGACGGCGCTAGTGGACAAGTACCCGATTCTCAGCATCGAAGACGGCATTGCCGAAGACGACTGGGAGAGCTGGAAGGCCCTCACGGACGCCGTGGGCGACCGCTGCCAACTGGTGGGCGACGACCTGTTCGTCACCAACGTCTCGCGCCTGGGCCGGGGCATCGCCGAGCGCACCGCGAACTCGATCCTGGTGAAGGTCAACCAGATTGGCACCCTCACCGAGACCCTCAATGCCGTGGAAATGGCCCACCGGGCCGGCTATTCGGCCGTGATGAGCCACCGTAGTGGCGAAACCGAAGACGTGACCATTGCCCACCTGGCCGTGGCCACCAACTGCGGACAGATCAAGACCGGTGCCCCCAACCGCACCGACCGCGTGGCCAAGTACAACGAGCTTCTCCGCATCGAAGAGAATCTCGGCATGTCCGCCATCTATGCGGGCCGGGGCGCGTTCTCGCGCTTCGCCTCGCGGATGAACAAGGGCTAGTCGTCTGAGAACCTCAGCTCCGGAGCATTCCCACAACGGGGCTCCGGAGCTTTTCTTTTGCCCCGGGGCCAATTCGACTTAGGACCGATGCCCGAGAGTCCCTGCCCCCCTTCCCCTCCGCCCCGGAGTCGTTCCGGGGGCCTTGGGTACGCTCCGTTTAGGAACGCGAGATGCCAACGACGCCCTCCGCTAAACCGCTCGACCTGAGCGTAGCCCAAGTTCACTTTAACCGCCCCGTTCCCGTCCTTGTGGAAGATGCCCTCCGCCGTGAAATCGGCGTGCTGGCCCACAATGGGGCCCTCGTTGCCTACACGGGCAAGTACACCGGTCGCACGCCCAAGGACAAGCATGTGGTGCGCGATGCCAATTCCGAGCCGCACGTGTGGTGGGAGAACAACCAGGCGATGTCGCCGGAGGAGTTCGATGGCCTGGTGCAACTGGCGCAAGAGAAGCTCGCGGGCCGCACGATTGACGTGGTGGACACCATTGGGGGTGCCGCCGCCGAACACCAGATCAAGGTTCGATTCTTGGTGGAAAGCCCGTATCACGCGCTGTTCATTCGGCAGATGCTGATCCGCCCGACGGCGGAACAAATGGCCGACTTCGAACCGGATTGGACCGTGGTGGACCTCGGCACCGTCAAGTACGAGCGCACGGTGGACGGCACGGACCGCGATGCCGTCATCGCGATTGATTTCAGCCGCCGCATGGTCATCATCATGGGCACGCTTTACGCCGGCGAAATGAAGAAGTCGGTGTTCAGCATCATGAACTACATCCTGCCGCTGAAGGGCGTGATGAGCATGCACTGCTCGGCCAACATCGGCAAGGATGGCGACACGGCCCTCTTCTTTGGCCTGAGCGGCACCGGCAAGACCACCCTGAGCGCCGACCCCGAGCGCTTCCTCATCGGCGACGACGAGCACGGCTGGGACGACAACGGTGTATTCAATGTGGAAGGTGGATGCTACGCCAAGTGCATTGACCTGAGCCGCGAGAAGGAACCGGACATCTGGGACGCCATCCGCTTCGGCGCGGTGCTGGAGAACGTCGAAATGACGGACGCCCGCGTGCCGATGTATGAAAGCAAGAAGTTCACGGAGAACACGCGCTGCGCCTACCCGCTGGAGCACATCGGCAATGCCGTGTTCCCGAGCGTGGGCGGCCACCCGCAGAACATCATCTTCCTCACGGCCGACGCCTTTGGCGTTCTCCCCCCGATCAGCCGCCTGAGCCCGGAAGAAGCCATGGTGCACTTCCTGAATGGCTACACGGCCAAGGTGGCGGGCACGGAAGCCGGCGTGACCGAGCCGCAGATGACGTTTAGCACCTGCTTCGGCGCGCCGTTTATGACGCTGCACCCCAAGGTGTACGCCGACCTGCTCCGCGCCAAGATTGCCGAACATGGCAGCAAGGTGTGGCTGGTGAACACCGGCTGGACAGGCGGCCCCTACGGCGTGGGCAAGCGCATGGACCTGAAGTACACCCGCGCCATGATCACGGCGGCCCTGGCGGGCCAACTGGACAACATGCGGTTCGAGCGCGAGCCGGTCTTCCAACTGGAAGTGCCGACCTCGGTGCCGGGGGTGCCGAACGAAGTGCTGATGCCGCGCGAGACCTGGGCAGACAAGGACGCCTACGATCGCCAAGCCAACGACCTGCACGCCAAGTTCGTGGCCAACGCCGCGAAGTTTGGCCTCTAAGCCCTCGCCCTCGTCGCGTTCTCAAGGAGCCCCGGCCTCAGGCCGGGGTTTCTTGTTCTTGGGGCACGACGGAGGCGGCTTCGGGGTCTTCCAGACGGGGCGGACGCGCCACCGCGAGGCCACCCAGCACCAGGACGAGGCCGATCCACTCGCCGGCACCCATGCGCTCGCCCACCACCAGCCACCCCAAGATGGAGGCGACCGGCGGAATGAGATATTGGGTGAGCCCGGTGCGCGTCGGGCCGACGTCGGCCAGCCCTCGGTAGTACGCCCAGAACGCCCCGAACCCGGCCACCAAAGCCAGGTATGCCAGCGTCCACCAGCCCGTAAAGTTGATGCTCTGCCACTGGATGGCCATCATATCGTCCCAGCCGTAGGGCACCACCAGCAACATCGCCGCCGGAATCCCGACGGCCAGCATCGTAAACGGTCCAACCTCGCCCAGTACGGGCTTCGACATCACCACACTGATGCCCCAGCTGAACGCGCTGGCGAGCAGCAAAAGAATGCCCGTGAGGCTGCCATGGCCTTCACCCAGCGCATTCACGCCGACCAAAGCCACGCCAATGCTGGCCAGGGCCAGCCCCGTCGCCAGGCGGGGGGAACCCTTCTCCAACTTCAGCCCCCACGCCAGCAGGATCGCCACCAGCGGCGAAAAAGAAATAATCACCGAAGCTGGCCCCGGTCCCGCCATGCGCATACCCTCCATAAACAGCACCATATAGATGCCGCTCGCCACAAACTGGGCGGCCATGCTCTTCCACAGCATCGGGCGAGAAATGCGGAAACGGCTCTCGTGCCAAGCCGCAATGGCAAAGAGCGGCCACATGATGAGGTAGCGCAGCACGGTGAGCGCGGCGGGAGCACGGGCGGGGTCCAGCACCGGCTCGAATGCCTCGTAAAGCAGCTTAATGACCGTGAAGTTGAATCCCCAGGCCAAAACCACGAACATGAGAGCCGGATGGAGGAGAGATCGCCAGGCCCGCATGGAGAATCTCAGTAAACCAGCAACGCTCGTTACAGAAAGGGGTACACCTAGCGCTATGTTTGCGATGAACGACGACATCCGCCGGCTCGAAATGGAGATTTACGAGCTGAAGCAGCAGCTGGCCAAGGCTCGTAACGCGGCAACCCCGATCCCGGTCGCAGACTTCACGTTCGAGTCCGCCGACGGCCCCGTCACTTGGGCGGACCTTTTTGGCGACAAAGAGCACCTCTTCATCATCCACAACATGGGAGAATCCTGTGATTACTGCACGTTGTGGGCCGATGTCTTGCACGGATACCTACCAATGCTGGAGCAGAAAGCCAGCGTGGTGTTGGTCAATGGCGACACCATTGCCATGCAGCAGGCGCAATCCGCCAAGCGGGGCTGGCGCGTGCGGTGCGTCACCGATGGGACGGGCGAATTCACCGAAGCGATGGGCATGATGCAAGATGGTCACCGCTGGCCTGGCATGTCGGCCTTCCACCGCGAGGCGGATGGATCGGTGGTGCGCACGGGCGTCACCCCATTTGGGCCTGGCGACGACTTCTGCCCCGTGTGGCCAGCCTTTGACCTCCTCAAGGGCGGGGCGGACGGTTGGGAACCGAGTGAATGCGCGGCAACTATAATAGATTGATGAAGTTCTGGATTCCGGCTTCCGCCCTCGCTCTTCTTGTCATTGGTTGCGGCGGTCCGCAGGTTAAGCAGGACGGCGATACGACCACGATCAACACACCGGAAGGCAAAGTTGAAGTGACGCAAAGCACGGGAGGTACCGACACTACCGTGACGTCTACAGATGAAAAGGGGACGACCTCCTTTGATACCAAGAAGGACGTGGACATCACCAAGTACGGGCTCAAGGCCTACCCCTCCACGTTCGACAACAAGGACGATTCCGGAGGCATGGTGATTACATCCCCCGAAGGCGAACAAGCCACCATGATCTACTGGACCAAGGACGACCCGGCCAAGGTATTCGAGTTCTACGGCACTCAAATCACGGGCGACAAGTCAGAAGTCAAGGACTCGAACGGCGGCATGGTGGCGGGCAAAACCTCGACCGGCGCCGAAGTGGTCGTCATGATCGGCAAGGAAGACGCAGGCACCCGCATCGGCGTTACCGCCGGCATGAAGAAGTAAGGCTAAGCCCTTGCGTATCGTTCCATGAGCGCGGGCCACGTCCCGCGCTCAATGGCGTCCCGAATCTCTTCCATGAGTCGCGCGTAGAACGCCAAATTGTGCAACGTGGCCAAGCGCGGCCCGAGCGGCTCTTTGGCCTTAAACAAGTGCCGCAAGTATGCCGCCGTGTACCTTTCAGTGGCCGGGAACACGCTCCCCGGGTCTGCCAGGGCATCTAGGCGTTCGTACTTCTTCCCCGCGATATTGATTCGCCCCTCCAGCGTGTAGAGGCAGTGGTGGCGGGCCATGCGGGTGGGTAGCACGCAGTCGAACATGTCCATCCCGCTGCTCACAGCATGCAGGATGTCGCCGGGGTGCCCCACGCCCATCAGGTAGCGCGGTTTGTCCACCGGCAGCCGGGGTGCATTGGCCGCCACCACGGGCCGCTGCATCTCGGTGGGCTCTCCCACGCTCACGCCGCCAATGGCGAACCCATCGAAGGGCAATGACGTGATGGTGCGTAGGCTTTCTTCGCGCAAGTCCGGGTGCACGCCGCCTTGCACGATCCCAAAAATGGACTGCCCCTCGCCGCGGGCATCCAGATTGCGGGGCGCCCATAGGTGCGTCAGGCGCATGGCCTCCACGGCTTCTTCGCGGGTGCAGGGGTAGGGCGGGCACACGTCCAGCGCCATGCTGATATCCACCCCCAGCGCCGCCTGGATCTCGATGCTCCGTTCGGGGGACATGCGCATTTCACTCCCATCGAGGTGTGACCGGAAGGTCACGCCTTCATCCGAAAGCTGCCGCTGGTGGCTCAGGGACATCACCTGGTAGCCCCCACTATCCGTAAGGATGGCCCCCCGCCACCCCATGAACTTGCCCAGCCCACCGAGGTCCTTCACCACTTCTTCGCCCGGCCGCAGGGCAAGGTGGTAGGTGTTGGCCAGGATGAGCGAGTAGCCCAAGGCTTCCACGTCTTCGGCCTGGAGCGTCTTGACCGTACCCACCGTGCCCACGGGCATAAAGCAGGGCGTCTCCACGGTGCCGTGCGAGGTGTGCAAGCGGCCGCGCCGGGCGCCCGTGTGCGGGCAAGTGGCCAGGAGTTCGTAGTGGACAGGCATAGCGAGAGGCCGCCCCAGACTGTACCGCGAGCCGACCGGAGAGGCATGAAAAAGCCCTCTGCCACGTAGGCAGAGGGCTTAGGTTATCGCTTCAATCGAGGCGGCTTACTGGGCCGCCTTACTGGGCCGGCTTGACTTTGCTGCGAGCGTCGTCCGCCGCCTTGTTCAAGTCGGTGACGAAAGCGGCCGGATATTCATCCGAACCCACGAGCCCTTGCGCTCGCTCGAAGGCGCGCAGAGCACCCTCGGCGTTTTCGCAGCTCATCATGGCCATGCCTGCGTAGTACAGCGCAATCGCATTCTTCTCGCTGGCTTCACCACCAATGCGCTCGGCAATCTTGCCCAGCAGCGCCTTGTTGCTGTTGGCTTGGCGCGCCGTGTTGTAGCAGAAGTAGGCAAGGTTCAGGCGAGCGCTGTCACCAGCCGCGTGCATCTCGTTCGCCAAGCGGCGGAACCGCAGCGGCTCGGAGTTGACGTACAGGCCCAGCAGGGTCATGTTGCGCTGCAGGTCCAGGCCCGCATCGCCGCCGCTATCGGCACCCAGGATTTGGGTTCGGCCCGCTTCCATATCGCCGTCGCGATAAGTCTTGGCACCGGTTTGGACGGCCTGCATAAACGCCGCCATCTTGGCTTCGGCTTCCATTTCGGCCTTAAAGGCGGCCTTGGAGGCTTCGAGATCGAACGTCCCCGCAATGACTTGGGCGAGGGGCTCGTCCATGTTCATCGGGTGACCGATCCACTGCACGATGCCGTCCTTGATGACGAATGCGGCGGGGATGCCGTTTTGGCCAGCGGCCTGCATCCAGGTTTCGGCCATCGTCATGCCTTCGTCGCGAGCCACGTTGTAGCTCATCTTGTCGCCCTGGCCGTCCACAAACTTCTTGACCATGCCCGCAATGTCGTCGCCGCGTTCCCAAACGCTCACGCCGACCACGGTGACCTTGCCTTCGTGCTTCTTGGCAAGACTGGAGATGTGCGGAATGCTGACAATGCAGGGACCGCACCAGGTGGCCCAGAACTCGACCACGAACACTCCCTTGGAGAGATCGGTGACGGTCTGACCCTTCACAAATTCAGCAACTTTGATCGGCGGAGCTTGAACGCCCGGGCCGAGGCTCTGTGCTGACGAAAACGCTGCCAATAAGGCAAGTGCGGATGCAATCACGCCACGCATAACCGCATTATGCGTGGCGCAACCCCCTCCTTGCTACTTTCGCCAACGTTTCCGTTGGAATATTCACGCAGCGAGGCTAGAGCGTGACGAGTCGTCCGCCCTGCTTGCTGCTAGTGACGGCGGCGTAGCCCACCCGGTGGCTCTCCATGGCGTCCTCCAGCTTGGTCACCAAGAACGAAGGATCCTTCCGCACCACCGCTTGCGCCCAATCGGCGGTCATGCGTTGGTCGCCGCCGCCATGTCCGCTCAGGTCCTGACCAGTGGCTTCGACGTCCCATCGGATGCGCTTCTCGTCGTTGAAGGTCGCCACGTCCAGGTAGCGTTCGTCGCCCACAATGTCGCCCTTGGTGCCCATGATGCGCGTGCGACGGCCACCGTAGCTCGTCATGGCTTCCATGCTGAACGCCGCCGTGGCCCCGCTCTTATAGAGCAGGTTGACGACTTGGTGGTCGTTCACCGTGTTATCGGCTTGGTACACACACTGGCCGTATTGACCTCGGCGAAGCTTGGCGCGAATCGAATCGTCGCTGCGGTCCGGCGTTTCGATGTGGTGCGTGCCCCAGCGCTTCTTGTTCACGTACACGTCCTCGGCGTGGTAGATGCACGATTCTCGGTGCGGGCATCCATCCATGCAGAATTTCGGTGCTCCTTCCGGCGCATTGCGTTGATGGAACGTGCGCCGCCCACCAAAGGAACTCACCGCTTGCACCGGCTCGTCCATCCACCAGTTGATGAGGTCAAGGTCGTGGCAGCTCTTGGCCAGCAGGCTGGGCGTCGCCAGGTCTTCGCGTCGCCAGGGCCCGCGTACGTAAGAGTGCGAGAAGTGGAGATGCCAAATGGGCTCCATATGCTGTACGCTGACGATGTCGCCGATCATGCCGCTTTCGATCACCGCCTTGATCTGCACGTTGAACGGGCTGTAACGCAGCACGTGGCACACGCCCACAATGCGGCCCTTGGCCTGGGCGAGCTTGAGAATATCGTTGCACTCCTTCCAACTGGGGGCAATCGGCTTCTCCAGTAAGACGTCGTAGCCCATTTCCAGCGCGCGCATGGTGGGCTCGTAGTGCATGCGGTCTTGCATGGTGACGATCACTGCATCGGCAAACTTGGGGCGGTCAAAGACGTGCTCCCAGGTGGTGAACGTGTTGGCGGCTTCAATCTTGTGGTTGTTGACGCAGGCGGTGCGGCGGTATTCCAGCGGCTCGGCGACACCCACAATCTTGAGCGTGTCGGGCATTTGGCCGGCGTAGTAGCCGTACAGGCCGCCCCGGCCCCCGTGGCCCAGGATGATCGCGGTGCAAGGGCGCGGCGGGGCGCCCAAGGCGGGGCGATTCGGAGCGGGGAGCACACCTTGCTCTTGCACCGCCCACAGTTCACGGCCGGGGAAACCCAGGGCCAGTGAGCCGGCGGCCATGCCGGCCCCCGCTAAAAGCTCTCGTCGAGTGACGTCAGACACGGCCCTACTATAACGATTCGAACCCAAAGAATGAAATGTTGACGAAATTGTCTAATTTCCTGGCTGTGCATCGCCCTCTCATGAGGATGACGGCACAACCCAAAACAAAGAAAGGTTGAAGCCACCATGAAATGACTTCAACCTTGCGCAGCGGGGAGTTGGCTTACGCCTTGCCCGGAATGCCCGGCTCGGTCAGCAGGGCCGGGTCCAGCACCTTGGCCAAGGTCGCTTCATCCAGCAGCCCCTGCTCGCGCACCACGTCGGGGATGGACTTCCCTTCCTTCAGCGCCGTCTTCACCACATCGGCGGCCACCTTGTAGCCCACATAGGCGTTCAGCGCCGTCGCCAGCGAAGGCGAAATCTCGGCGTAGTGGCGGCAGCGATCCTCGTTGGCGGTGATGCCAACCACGCAGTTGTCCACAAAGGTGTCAATTGTATTGGTGAGGATTTGCAGCGCGAACTGCGCGCTAAAGGCCATGCTCGGCATCATCACGTTCAGCTCCAGCTGGCCCGCCTGCACGCACATATCAATGGCGTGGCACTGGCCCAGCACCTGGAACAGCACCAGGTTCATGTTCTCCGCCATGCTGGGGTTCACCTTGCCCGGCATGATGCTGGAGCCCGGCTGCACGGCCGGGAGCACGATTTCGGCCAGCCCCGTGAGCGGACCGCTGCACAGCAATCGCAGGTCGTTGGTGATGCGGGTGAGTTCGAGGCAAAGCAGGCGCAGGCCGGCCGAGAGCGAGCCCATGCAGTATTGGCTTTGCATCGCCTCGCGCAGGTCGTCGGTGCAGCGGAAGTTGATGCCCGTCTTCTCGTTGAGTGACTTCACGAGCTGGAAGCGATAGTCCGGGTGCGTGTTCAGGCCGGTGCCGGCGGCGCTGCCACCGATGCCCAGTTCTTCCAGGTCGCGGGCGGCGTTCTCCAGCGCCCCGACGCAACGGCGCATGCTCACCGCGTAGGCCGTGAACTCTTGACCCAAGCGGATGGGCACCGCATCTTGCAGGTGGGTGCGCGCCGACTTGAGGATGTGGTCGAACTCCTGGCCCTTGGCGGCAAAGGCGTCCGCCAGACGATTCACTTGCGGGATCAGCTCGCCCAGCAGCATCCGCGACATCACGCGCATGCTGGTCGGGAAGGTGTCGTTGGTGCTCTGCCCGTAGTTCACGTGGTCGTTCGGGTTCACCTTCGAGTAAGCCCCCTTCGTCCCGCCGAGGATCTCCTCCGCCCGGTTGGCCAGCACTTCGTTCACGTTCATGTTGAAGCTGGTGCCCGCGCCCATGTGGAAGACGTCCACCGGGAATTGATCTCTCAGCTGACCCGCGAGGACTTCATCGGCGGCCTGGATGATGGCGCGGCCCACTTCGGCGTCCAGCAAGCCCAGGTCGGTATTGGCCACCGCCGCCGCCCGCTTCACGTGCACGAAGGCTTCGATCATGCGCGGGTGTTCGGTCAGTCCGCTGATGCGGAAAAGCTGGCGGCTGCGCTCGGCCTGGCTTCCCCAATACGCGTCGGAGGGGACGTGAACGTCGCCCAGACTGTCCTTTTCGATGCGGGTGCTCATACAGATTTGAGTTTAGGCGAACCCTTCCGCCCGGCTTGAGACAAAATGGGCCATGAGCCAGTTTTCGTACCAAGCCCTGACGCCCGAAGCCATTGCGGAGGCCCTGGCCACCGTGCCCGGATGGAGCGTGGAGGACAACAAGCTCACCCGGACCTGGACGTTTGACAGCTACCCACAGGGGCCGGACTGGGCGGTGCGCGTCGGCGAGTTTGCCGAAGCCCTGAACCACCACCCGGACATCCTCATCGGCTACTGCCGGGTGACGGTGAGCACCACCACCCACGACGCCGGCAACCAGATCTCGGAGATGGACTTCGAGTTGGCGCGGCGTCTGAATGCGGTGGGCTAAGGCCCGGGCTAAGGCTTAGTAAGCCTTCGCGAAGATGACCCGGCGGGCACTCGGCGCACCCGTCAGCACGCACGTGCCCGGAGTCTCGTCGGCGGGGTCCAGCGGCACCTGAGGGATGCACCGGATGGTCGCCTTCGTCATCTCGCTGATGCGGTCTTCGGTCTCTTGCGTGCCGTCCCAGTGGGCCAGCACGAAGCCGCCGCCGCCTTCGCCCGAGAACCGCGCGGCGAACTCTTCCCACGTGTCCACCCGGTGCACATTGGCATCGCGCATGGCGCGGGCCTTGTCCAGCAAGTCCGTTTGCATGGCCGCGAGTTGGGCCACGATATTCGCGGCGGCTTCGCCCACCGCCACATTCACCTTCTCGTCCTGGTCACGACGCGCCGTGATGACGTGCCCGGCCTCGAGGTCGCGCGGACCCATTTCCACCCGCACGCAGGCGCCCTTCAGTTCCCAGTCGTTGAACTTGAAGCCCGGCGATTCCTTCTCGCGGTCGTCCACCTTTACGCGCACGCTTTGCGCCTTCAGGTCGTCGGCCAGTTGGTTGGCCGCCACCAGCACGGCTTCGCGCTGGTCGCCCCGGCCAATCGGGATGATGACGACTTGCACGGGCGCCAGCTTAGGCGGCAACACCAAGCCCCGGTCATCGCTGTGCACCATCAATAGCGTGCCAATGAGGCGGGTGCTGACGCCCCACGAGGTGGCATACACGTACTCCAGCTTCCCTTCCTTGGTCTGGAAGGTCACATCGAACGCCTTGGCAAAGTTCTGGCCGAGGTGGTGACTGGTGCCCGCTTGGATCGCGCGCAGGTCCTGCGTCATCGCCTCGATCGTGTAGGTGTGGTCCGCGCCCGCGAACTTCTCGCCGTCGCTCTTGTTGCCGGCAATGACCGGCACGGCCATCCAGTCTTCGGCAAAGGAGCGATAGACGTCCAGGATGGTCAGGCTTTCCTGCTCGGCTTCCTCATAGGTGGCGTGCGCGGTGTGCCCCTCTTGCCACAGAAACTCGGCCGTGCGCAAGAAGAGGCGGGGGCGCAGTTCCCATCGCATCACGTTCGCCCACTGATTGATGAGCAGGGGCAGATCGCGGTAGCTCTGAATCCAGTTCTTGTAGCTATTCCAGATGATGGTTTCGCTGGTCGGCCGGATGATGAGCTCCTCTTCCAGCTTGGCGTCGGGGTCGACGATCACCCCGTTCTCGGAATCTTTGAGACGGTGGTGCGTCACTACGGCGCACTCTTTGGCAAAGCCATCCACGTGTTCGGCTTCGCGGCTGAGGAACGACTTCGGGATGAGCAACGGGAAATAGGCGTTCACGTGGCCGGTCGCCTTGAACATATCGTCCAAAGCGCGCTGCATGAGTTCCCAAATCGCGTAACCATGCGGGCGGATGACCATGCACCCACGCACGACGGAGTTATCCGCCAGGCCCGACCGCTTGACGAGGTCGTTGTACCACTCGCTATAGTTTTCGTCGCGGGGGGTGATCCCGAGTTCCTTGCTCATCTGAGGAGCTAGTTTATCCGGCGGCGGTGACGCGGGGCCGTGACGGACCACGTTCGGCGCGGTGCCATGCCCAGGCCAGCACCGCCGACTCGCTGAGTTGTCCGGCCAGGATGGCCACCGATGCCCCCACCAGCCCCGGCCACTGCCCCCAAATGCTGAGCACCAAGAAGACCAGCATGGTGGTGACGCCGACGAAGATGGCATACAGCCGCGACATCGTCCGCCCCACCCGGGTGAGCATGCCCCGGTGGAAGCTCATCACGCCATTGATGAGTGGCAGGAGTGTGGCCATGAGGATGACCGGGATGGCGCGCGCGGATTCGGCGGGAGACGACTTGAGGATGCCCTGGAACACCGCATTCCCAATCGGTGGGATGCTGAGCACGGCCAAGGCGAGCGTGAGGGAGATGCCAACCGTGAGGCAGAACCGCCACAACACGGGGGCGTCTTCGTCGCGGTCCCCGTGGGCAATCACCAGTTCCGGCAGCGCGTAAGTGGCGGCCCGCATGAGCCAAATGAGGTTAAACGCCAAAGTCCAGGCGCTTTGGTTGGCCACCGGATCGGCGCTGCGCCCCAGCGCCATGCTGATGGCCGGCGCCGAGAGCATGATGACCAGCGTGGTGGCCGTTTGGGGAGCGTGGAACCGGGCGATTTCCCCCAGCGAAAGCGGTGGCCCCGTGGGTGTCTGCCGCAAGAGGTGCGCCACGGCGGGCCGGGCCGCCCAGTGCGTAAAGATCGTTTCGGCAATCACCGAGATAAGAAGCGCCCAGGCCACCGCCGTCAGGCCGGGCATCTTGAGCCCGTACGCGCCCCCCGCCCCCACAATGATGAGCACCACGAGGCGAACAATGGTGCCGATCCCAATCGCCCGCGTCAGGCCGGACCGAATCATGAAGCCGTGGTGGCAGCGGCGCCAGCCGATGAACGCCGCCCAAAACACCATGATCTGGAAGGGGGCTCGGGAGGCCTCGACCACCTCGGGCGGTTGGGAGAGCCATTGCCGCGTGATGAGATCAAAAAGGGGGGTGAACCCAACCACGAGGTTGAGCACGATGGTGAGCCCCATGGTGATGAGGCAAAACTGCCGCAGCCGCACCACATTGGCGGAATTGCGGCTGAGGGCCGTGGCCGTGCTGAGGAGGTCAATGACCGGGCTTTCGAAGAACAAAGCCAGCGCCATGATGAGATAGAGCGACGCCTTGGCGAGCTCGAAATCCGGCAAGCCGTTGAGGATTCGGTTGAGCGTGGGTTGCTCCAGCGCCATGAACACCCACGAGAGGGCCAGTGGTGTGAAGAGTCGCCCCAACTGACGCTGCGAGAGATGGGAAGGTTGAGGTTCCTCGGCGGGTGGGCTCGCGGTCAAGATCGAGGCTCCGCGCGGAGGGCCTGGAGGGCCACCAATAGCCAACTTGTAATGAGAAGTACACCACCAATGGGGGTGATGGCGCCGAGCCATCGAGGCCCGCCCAAGGCCAATCCATAGACCGTGCCAGAAAAGACAATCACCCCGGCCAGCATCAGCATCGGTACGCGCTTGATGTCCAATTTTGAACTCAAAATGCCGCAGATCACGAGGCTAAGCCCGCCCCACATTTGGTACGTTTGCGCGGTTTGCCACTGGGCCAGTGCCGGTTCGCTGAGCGTGGATTTCAGGAGATGCGCCCCAAATGCACCCATTGCGATGCCCAGGCCGACCACGATTGCCCCGACGCCTACCCATCGCATGGAACTAGTTTGGCGTTTCACCTCGTTCTTTCAGTAGGGCGAACCAACCGCAAGGGTGGCAACGTCCTGCACGTATCGGGGTCTAGACTCCGGCAATTTTCAGGGTTGGCGAGGTATCTTGATAAGCGGTTTCGTGCCGCTTTGGCGAGGGGCCAGACCAATACGAAAGGTCATAGTATCGCAATGAAGAAGTTATTGATCAGCGCGCTGGCGACCCTTGGTGTCGCGAGTGCCTTCGGGGTTCAAGGAACCTATGTCGCGGATGAGATCTACGTCAAGTTCGCGAACTACGCCAACGGCCGTCCGCTCAGCGCGACGATGAAGAAGTTCATCCTCAGCAAGGTTGGGGCCGCGGAGATTTCCTACATGCCGCAAATCGGCTGGAGCCGCGTGAAGCTCAATGCCCGTGGCAACGTGGAAGCCGCCGTCGCGACCCTCAATAAGGAACGCTACGTACGCGATGCCGAACCGATTTTCATTCGAGAGTTCAATGCGACTCCGAATGACCCGCTTTACGTCAACCAGAAGTGGCTGAAGCCCATCAACGTTGCTCCGGCTTGGGACCTGTTCAAGGGTTCTGACCAAGTGATCGTTGGCATTCTCGACTCCGGTACGGAACTCGACCACCCGGACCTCGAAAACAAGATTGTCCCGGGTGAGGACATGGTGGACCTGGACGGCGACCCGTCGGACACCAATGGCCACGGGACGGGTTCGGCTGGTATGGCCGCTGCGGATACCGATAACGGCATCGGCGTTGCGGCACCGGGCTGGAACACCTTGCTCATGCCGATCCGCGTCGGTGATGCGGGCATCACGCACTCGATCGAAGGCATTCTCTATGCCGCTGACGCCGGTTGCGACATCATCAACATGTCCTACGGCGGGGGCTTCCGCCAGCAGGCCGAGCAAGACGCGATCAACTACGCGTACTCGCGCAACGTGATCCCCATCGCTTCGGCAGGCAACAGCAACCTGGAAGACGTTCAGTTCTATCCGGCGGGCCTCGACAACGTGGTTTCCGTTGGTGCCAGCGATGACAACGACAACCGAGCCAGCTTCTCCAACTACGGCGACTGGGTGGACATTGCCGCTCCCGGCGTGAACACGCTGACGACCGAACTCGGCAAGACCTACGGTGGCTTCGGTGGCACCTCGGCGGCCGGTCCGGCCGCAGCGGGCGTGACTTCGCTGGTGCGTGGCTACGCTCCGGCGGGCACCACCAACACCCAAGTCATTGACTGGGTGAAGCAAGGCTGCGACGACATTGGTGACTGGATCACCCACGGCCGCGTGAACGCTCTGCGCTCCCTGCAACTGGTTCCGAAGTTCGAAGACCGCAACTACGCGATCATCGGCATGGAAATGCTGTTCGGGACGAACACGGCGGGCACCTCGACGGACCTCGCCAACCTGGATAGCAGCGTGGCCATGTTCGCCGCCGCCAAGCAGCAAACGATGCGCAGCCCGGCTACCTTCACCGCTCTGGACTTCGACCTCAGCGCCGATGCCAGCCAGATCGACGAGCTGAAGGTGACCATGAACGCGTTCGTGAATGCCAACAAGGTCACGCAGATGATCTACGTTTGGGATCCGAGCCTGAACCGATGGCGCTTCGTCCGGGCCTTCCCGGTCAGCACCCTCTCGGCCAGCGTGGACAACGAAGCCAAGATCAGTGACGCCCAGCGCTACATTGATGGCAACGGCCACATCCGCATTGGCGTGCGGGCGTTCCAGCCGTTCGGTTCGGTCAACGAATCGTTCAACTTCGTCATCGACCGCGCGATGATCAGCGCCAAGCTGCTCATCAATTAAACCCACGCCTCTCCGAGGCACAAACCCCTGGCTTGCAAGCGATACGCAGGCCGGGGGTTCTTTTTTTACTTGCGCTAAGCATTCAACTTTTGGCGACTTTCTTGGTATGCTTGGTGGCACTGGGTTAGGTGTGCCTGCGCCAAGCCCTCACTATCATCAGGAATCCACCCATGAAGAATCTGCTTCTTACCGCCATGCTCACCCTCGGCGTTGCCTCTGCATTTGGCTTGCAGGGCAGCTACGTGGAAGACGAAATCTACGTGAAGTTCGCGAACTACGCGAACGGCCGACCGCTCAGCGCGACGATGAAGAAGTTCATCCTGAGCAAGGTAGGCGCCGAAGAAAAGGCTTTCTATCCGCAGATCGGCTGGAGCCGCGTGAAGCTCAACGCCCGGGGCAAGGTGGAAGCCGCCGTCGCCTCGCTGGAGAAGGAGCGCTACGTGCGTGACGCGGAACCCGTATTCCTCCGTGAGATCGTGGCTACGCCCAACGACCCGCTCTTTGCCCAGCAAAAGTGGCTGCTGCCCATCCAGGCTCCGGCCGCTTGGGACCTCTTTAAGGGCTCCGACAGCGTGGTGGTCGGCATCCTCGACACGGGCGTGCAACTTGACCACCCGGACCTCGAGAACAAGCTTGTTCCGGGCGAAGACCTCGTGACGCTGGACGGCGACCCGTCGGACGACCACGGTCACGGCACGGCCGTCGCTGGTTTGGTGGGTGCGGAAACGGACAACGGCATCGGTGTCGCCGGTACCGACCAGAACTCCCTCCTGATGCCCCTCAAGGTGGGTAGCGGCGGGATTTCGCACTCCGTGGAAGGCATTCTCTATGCAGCCGACAATGGATGCCAAGTCATCAACATGTCCTACGGCGGATTCGGCCGCAGCCAAGCAGAGCAGGACGCCGTCAATTACGCCTTTGCGCGCTCGGTCATCCCCGTGGCCGCCTCGGGCAACAATGGCCTGAAGGACGTCCTTTTCTACCCGGCGGCTCTGGACAACATCCTGTCCGTGGCGGCCAGTGATGACAACGACAATCAAGCTGGTTTCACCAACTTTGGTGATTGGGTGGATGTGGCCGCCCCGGGCGTCGCTACGCTCTGTCCGGCGCTGGGTTCCGGCTACGGCAAGCCGAGTGGCACTTCGATGGCCAGCCCCGTCACGGCGGGCGTGGCCAGCCTCGTGCTGGGCTACTCGCCGAGCGGCACCACCAACGTTCAGGTCATTGACTACATCAAGCGCGGCTCGGACAACATCGGCGACTTCATCAAGGATGGTCGCGTGAATGCGAACAAGTCGCTCCAGCTCGTGCCGAAGTTCGAAGATCGCAACTACGGCATCGTGGACATGGAAACCCTGATGGGCACGCACACGGCGGGTGCCGCTCCGGACCTCACCGCTCTGGATAGCAGCGTGGCCATGTTCGCCGCGGCCAAGCAGCAGACCATGCGCAGCCCGGCCGCCTTCCAATCGTTGACGTTCGACGTGAGCGCCGACGCTACCGAAATCGACGAGCTCAAGGTCACCCTCAACACCTTCGTCAATGCCAATCGCGTGACGCAAATGATCTACGTTTGGGACCCGAGCCTGAACCGATGGCGCTTCCTCCGGGCTTTCCCGGTCAGCACCCTCTCGGCCAGTGTGGACAACGAAGCCAAGATCAGCGGCGCTCAGCGTTACATTGATGGCAATGGCCACGTGAAGATCGGCATCCGCGCGTTCCAACCGTTCGGCTCGGTAAACGAGACGTTCAACTACGTGATGGACCGCGTCGGCATCTCCGCCAAGCTCCTCATCAACTAAGCTCGGCCCTGGCCGAGAACTCGTCCCCGCTCTGGACCTGAATCCAGACGGGGACGTTTCATTTTCGGATACAGTGAATTCATGCTACAACCGCCTCTGCCGAATCCGGGCCGAATTCTCCGCGACCTCATGGCGGCCGGCACGGTGGTCATGCCCGGCGCTTACAATGCCCTCACCGCGCGCCTCGCATGGCAGTGCGGAGCCAAGGCGGGCTACCTGAGCGGAGGCGCCATGGCCAATGCCCTTTTGGGGGCACCCGATATCGCCCTGACCACCCTGGATGAAGTCTGCCGCACGGCAGCCCAAGCATGCCAAGCCGCCCCCATTCCGCTCATTTGCGATGCGGACACGGGGTTCGGCGAAGTCTGGAATGTGCGTCGCACGATCATCGAATTCGAACGCGCCGGGCTGGCCGGGCTGCACCTGGAGGACCAAGTTTCACCCAAGCGGTGCGGCCATCTGGGCGGCAAGCAGGTGATTGAAATTGAGGCGATGGGGGAAAAGATTCGGGCAGCGGTGGCGGCCCGTCGCAATCCTGACTTTGTCTTGATTGCCCGCACCGATGCCTACGGCGTCGAGGGCATCGAGGGCACCATTCGCCGCGCTCAGGCCTATATCGAAGCCGGAGCGGACGCGATTTTCCCTGAGGGTTTAAGTACTGAGGAGGATTTCAAGACGGTGCGAAGAGAGCTGGGCAGCACCCCGCTCCTCGCCAACATGACCGAGTTCGGGCGAACGCCGCTATTCACGGTCTCACAGTTTGCCGATTGGGGCTACCAAATGGTGATCTTCCCCGTCTCGGCGCTCCGCGTGACGCTGCACGCGGTGGAACAGTTCTACAGTGACTTGCTGGCCCAGGGCACCCAGGCCGAGTGGATGGAGCGGATGATGACCCGCGCCGACCTTTACAAACTGGTGAATTACGAGGAGTACGAACGCTCCGACGCGGCCTGGCGCGACTTACGTTAGGTCTTCGTCGTCGTCGCGGTACATCGCGTCGTCGGGCATCGGCGTCATGTATTCGTCGTTGCCCAGCATGGCCTGCACCTGCACTTCGTCCACCAGGATTTCGCGCGGGCGGGAGCCATCCTTGGGGCCGACAATACCCCGCTCTTCCATGGCATCGAGGAGGCGAGAGGCCCGCTGGAACCCCACCCGGAACTTGCGTTGCAGCATGCTGGTGCTGGCGGCATTGCGCTCCACCACCCACGTAACGGCCTCGGCCCACAGGGGGTCGTCGTCCATGCCCCCGCCGCCGCCGGTTTCGCCGCCACGCTCACTGCCGCCTTCGGCCACGGCGATGGGCTCCAGGACGTAGCGCGGGCCTTCTTGTTCGCGCCAGTGACGGCACACGGCCGAAATCTCGCTCTCACTGACATAGCAACCCTGGATGCGCATGGGCTTGTGCGCGCCAATCGGGCGGAATAGCATGTCGCCACGCCCAATCAGGTCCTCCGCTCCGCTGCTATCGAGGATGGTGCGGCTATCAATGGCGCTGCTCACCGCAAAGGCGATGCGCGAGGGGATATTGGCCTTAATCAGGCCGGTAATCACGTCGACGCTGGGCCGCTGAGTGGCAATTACCATGTGGATGCCCGTGGCGCGCGCAAGCTGACCGAGTCGGCAAATGCTCGATTCGACCTCGTTGGCCACTTGCATCATCAGGTCGGCCAGTTCGTCAATCACCAGGACGATGTAGGGCAGGCGATCCTGGTAGGTGGGCGCCTTCTCGTTCCAACCGTCAATGTTGCGAACGCCCGCTTCCTTGAATTGTAGGTAGCGCCGCTCCATCTCGCGCACCAGGGCGCGTAGCACCCCGGCGGCTTCCTTCACGTCGGTGACGACGGGGCACATGAGGTGCGGGAGGCCGTCAAACAGGCTGAGTTCCACCTGCTTGGGGTCAATCAGCACCAGGCGGCAATCCTTGGGCGTGTTGCGCAGGATTAGCGACATGATGAGTGTCGCCAGGCCGATGGACTTCCCGCTATTGGTCGCCCCGCCCACCAGCATGTGCGGCATGCGGGTGAGGTCCGCATAGAGCGGCGCGCCCGCCACATCCTTGCCCAGGGCCACCAGGAGCTTCTTCTCTTGGTCGTGGAATTCCAGGCTCTCGCACATCTCCCGCAGGGTCACGGGTTGGCGATTCTTGTTGGGCACCTCGATGCCGATGGCGTTCTTGCCCGGGATCGGGGCTTCCACGCGGATGCTGGGGGCGGCGAGACTCATGGCCAGGTTGTCGCTCAGGTTGGTCACCCGGTTCACCCGGATGCCCGGGCCGACGCCTAGCTCGTAGCGCGTCACGGTCGGGCCGGTGGCGACTTCCATCACCTGCGCATCCACCCCAAACTGCTCCAGCGTGCTCTCCAGCACCTCGATGTTGCGCTGCACCTCCTTGGGGTCGCGCTTCGCCTTGGCCGTGGGCTCCGTCAGCAGCCCCATGCTGGGCAGCACATAGCCCTCCTTGGGCATGGGCGCTTCCTCGGCCAGCTTGGGCAGGGCCTCCACATCCGGGGGCACTGGGTTCGGGCGGCGGGTGCGGGCCGGGCGGGGCAGCTCTTCCTCTTCATCCATCGCCGCCGGAATGGGGCGCCGGGGACGAGCGGTGGTTTCGATCGGGAGCTCGGCCGGGCGCCGCCGGCGCGGGGTCTCGGTTGGCTCTTCGTCGTCTGGCTCCTCGGGCTCGGGGCGGGCACGCAGCAGCAGATCCTTCACCGGCAAATCCACCACCAACATGATGCCGATGAGGCAAAGCGTTACCAACCCCACCGTGCCCCCTTGGCCAAACAAAGTGCTAAACATCCATCCGCCAATGGCCCCCACGTAGCCCCCGGTCGTGGTCGTGGCTTCGGGGTCAAAGTAGTCGCCTTGGATGGGGCGGGCCATCAGCCCGGTTACGCCTACCAGCAGGATGCCCAGCCCCCAGGCCAGGCGCGGGTGTGCCACGTGCGTCTTGCCCAGCAGCAAGCGCACTCCACCAATGATGAGGAGAGCCGGAACCACCCAGGCCACCGGGCCGAGCATGACGCGCAAGCCGCCGGCCAGGGAATCTCCAAGAATGCCTGAGGAACCTAGACCGAGCGCGATGCCCACAATGACACCGCCCCCCACCATGCCAAGCCCCCACGCATCAACGGTGCGGGGCGAGGGTGTGGGTGCCGCCGGGGCCATCTTGACCGCCGCCTTTGTGGGAGTTCCCTTCCGAGTTGGACCTTTTCGCAAAACCTGCCCTTCCTTGGGCATACGGGAATTTTACCAGGTTGGTTGAGTTCAGGGTTTAACGAACGGCCATGACCAGGCCAAGCATCGCGATGCAGATGATGAGCGCGGTGCCCCCGTAACTCATGAGCGGGAGCCACAGGCCCACCACCGGCGTGACCCCGATCACCATGCCGATATTGGCAATAGTGTGGAAGGCCAGCACCCCCAGCACCCCCATCGCCACGTTCCTTCCCATGGGGTTCTTAGCCGAGCGGGCGATGAGCAGCATCGTGAAGAACATGCCTAAAAAGGCGAACAGCACAATGGTGGCCCCGAACAATCCAAACTGCTCGCCCACCGCGCTATAGATAAAGTCAGTCTCCTGAAACGGCACATAAGCCCCCCGCGTTTGTTCGCCGTTCATGAACCCCTCGCCAAATACGCCCCCGTTGGCAAAGGCAATGGCCGCCTGGGTTTGTTGGTAGGCATTGCCCCCTTCCTCCGGGTTCACCATTGCAATGATTCGCTCCTTCTGATAGCCCAGGAGCAAGGTGCTCGCCAGCAACGCCAAGCTCACAAAGATCAACAAGATGTGGCGCCACTTGGCTCCACTGGCCACCGTGATGACCGCCCAAATCACCATGATGGAGGTCGCCCCACCGAGGTGGGGTTGCAAGAAGATTAACGCTGCAATGGGGAGCGTGTGCAGCAGGGAACCAAACACGGAACTGAGCTGCTTGGGGTCACGCTCGGGCCGCGACCAATACGCAGACAAGGTGAGGATAAAGAGAATTTTGGCCATCTCAGATGGCTGAAATTGGAGCGGACCAATATCAATCCACCGGGTCGCCCCGTTCTTTTCATCCCCAATAAAGAAGATCGAAATCAGGCTGAGGACATTGATGCCGTAGAGCAGCGGCACAAAGTGAGGCACGGCATCGAGCCGGATGCGGCGGCAGACCACAAACGCGACTGTTCCCACGGCCAGAAACAGAAGTTGCTTGCTAAAGAAGGAGTCGGTCCGGAACTTCTGAATCGCGTAGAGCGAGACAAGCCCAAACAGGAGCACGATGAGCGCAAACCCAATCACCCACAGGCGCAGATGCCGGGGGCCATCCTCTGATCCCAGAGTGCCTTGGCGCATGCCGGGCAGGGCGGTGGTGCTCATGGAGACTTTTTGGCAGCGGGTTCGCGGGCCGAATCGGCCCCGAGTTCACGGCGGACGATGCCGTGGTCGCGGACCAGCCAAAACTTAAGCGTGCGTTCGCGACGATCCTGATCGTCCACCTTCATGGTGAGCTTGATTTCAATCCGTGCGGCATCAAATTGGCCACCCACCGTGTTCAGGCGTTCGGGGGTCGCGATGATGGTGGCTTCGCCTTCCACTTCGGTGGGGCCGGTCTTCCACTTCCCTTTCCAATTCGATGTGTGCGGTGCGGCAAAGGGCAAGGGCGCAAGCGGGATGGCGGGCTCAAAGGTTTCGGAGCGCGTCCCTATGAATTCCAAGCCATTCACACCCACACGGTAGCGCTCTTCATCCACTTCTTGGCCGTGCACGATAAAGATCAGGCGGCGAACCTCGCCTTCCTTCACAAACTTCGTTTCGACGGGGATCGGGGTCCCGGCCAGCACGAGCGTGGCGTTCGTTTCTCGAAACTCATCGAAACCGAGCTGGCGGCTATCGGTGATGGAGAACGCGGCGGGTGCCTGGCCGCCGGCGGCAGGGGGCTGGCACATGCCCGCGAAGGACGCGACGAACGCCAAAGCGCCGAAAGCCAGTGCCGTCCGCCAGTTCATGTTTCTCTTTACTCCGGCGCGGACTTAAATGCCGTCAAGGTTCGCGATCTTCGGGTCGTATCCCGGCCCGTTTTCACCGTTTCTTGCATCGATACGAGACCGACGCCCTTGGCGTAAACCGCCAGTTGGGTGACACTCAGGAGCAAATCTCCTTGCCCGAGCTTCATTTCCATGCGGATCTCAATCGCCGGATAATCCTTGCCGAGCACATTCACGGAGGGCAAGCGACGAGCCGTGCCGTCCAACACCATGCGTTCGGTCGTCCCCGACATGGGCACCAGACCATCGTAGCCAAACTTCTCGGAGTCCCCGGTCGGCACGACGAGGATGGGATACGGCTCCACAATCGGCTCGTGCCGCGAGAGCGCGCCGACGCGGATCTCCCGGTCACTGACCATGTAAAAGGTGCGGCCCATAAAGCCCGAGCGGGTGTCGTAGGTGCCGATGGTCGGCATCATCACGCCCGCTCGCTTGTCTTCCTCTTTGGTGTCCTCAAACTCCTCTTTCTTCACTTCATATTCGCCTTCGGCGCGGTCTTGCACTTGCAAGTTCAGCCGCTCAGCGGTGTCGGTGTAGTTCCACGTCGCCCCCTTTGTGAGGGGGAAGTAATCCGTAGCGACTTCCGCCGCCCGGGGGGCGGCGACCAAGGTTGAAGCGAGGAGAAGGGAAATCATGACTTCGGCAGAACGAGGTTCATCACCATGCGAGCGTTCGGTTCGCTCGGGTTGGGCATGTCCAGTTTGACCATGCCTAAACCCTTCACCAGCCAGGACTTCGCCTCGCCGGTCACCGTCGAACCTGCCCCTTCGGCCGGGGTGCTCTTCATGGTGTAACGGTTGACAATCACAAGCGCTTCGTACTCTTTGCCGTCCGAGAGCTTGATCTTTTCAATCGCCAGGGCTTCCCCGTTCATCGTGGCCTTCACCACGGTGCCTTCAGGCATCTTCAGGTCAAAGCTCGAGGTCCACTTCTTGCCCGGGGCCACGTCGCTCGGCAGTTGCAGCGCCGGGCCACTTAGTTCCCCGCGCCCCACGGACGCCGTGTAGATGCCGTCCTTGCGGATGACGACCGTTTCGCTTCCCAATCGGGCAAGTTCGCCGGACCGAACCACGTCCACACGGGCTTCGCCATCCTTCACATCGAGAATGCGCACCCGCTCCGTACCTTCGCCCTTCGCATCACTGCCAAAGTTGGTTTCGAACGTGGACTCGCGGCTGCCGGTCATGCCGTAGTATTCGGCGGCGGCCGTCTTGAGTTCGGCAGGGAGCTCGACGGAAGGTTCAAGTTCCGTTGTGCCTTCCGTCTTCGACGTTTCGTTGCTGGGCTCGGTCTTGCCGCTATCCGTAGCCGGAGCCGGGGCGGCCGGCTGGCAACCGCCAATCAGGAGGCCCAAGGCCAGCAACAGAGTCCAACTTTGAAAGCGCTTCATGACTTCAAATCATAGTCCTTCAGGCGAAGCGTTTGCACGATTCGGATGCCAGAAGGCTGAATGACCACCTGGCGGAATCGAACCATGCCGACGCCCGGGGACCAAAAGACCGTGCTGGTGCTGGCCACAAACGGGGGCACAGTGGGCAGACTAGAGGAAAGCGAGGTGGCGGAATCACCGCTCGGTGCCTCTTCCCCGGTCGTTCCCTCCGTGCTCGTACCTTCTGTGGACGAACCTTCCGTGCTCGTGCCTTCGGGGCTGGTGCCTTCGGGGGTCGTTTCACCGGTGCCTTCTTCGCCCGTGGCCGGGGCCGGGTCGGTCGGCGTGCCGCTGGCCGCCGTGGTCACGTCGGTCACCCCCGCTTCGCGGAGCTTCGCGAGCGCCGCGCTTAGGCCTTCCACGTCGTCGCCCTGCGCCGGATAGAGCAGCACCGTCTGGGTGCTAAAGGCCGGCATGGTGCCGCGCTCGGTGTCCACCTGTTGCGGCCCCAGGGCCGTGTGCCGGACGATCATGCGGCGCACCGGAATCGTGTTATCTTCGGCGTTGCCCGCCGGGAGCGGACCCGTCGTGACGAATTCCTGCTCTTCGCCCTGCTTGAGTGCGAAAAGGAGAGACGGAAGCGCCGGCGAGTAGTTCAAGAGATCGCGCGAACCGGCGGTTTGGTAAATGCCCTCGGCGTTCACCATCCAGCCGCTGCGGTCGGCCTTCTGCTGGGCCGCCGCTTCGGTCAGCTGGCCCGTTTCGGGGTCCATATCGGCTTCTCGAATCACGTGGATCTCGGCGCGGGTTTCGCCGCCTTCGGTGGCCAATCGAACCACGCGTAGCGTGATGTCTTCGGTGTTGGTTTGGCTTTGCCCGTTCGGGAGCGTAATGGCGACTTGGCTTTCAAAAGTCCAGGAATTGCCTTCTTTGAGCGGGAAGACGTTGGTCTTGTCTACCGTGGCGAGGTCTACCGGCTTCACTTCCTCCGCCGGCTTAGGGGAGTAGCCTGAGCTTCGGTTGCCGCATCCGACAAGACCGAGGGCCACCACGACAAAAAGGGGAGAAGCTAAGCGTGCGATCGTCATTTTGATTCCGAGGGTTGGGTAGTACGTGTTGTGGTCAATCGGTTGATGTCCTCAACCGCGTCAGCGGCAAGTTGTTCGGCCCCGACACCACGAATGGTGACGTTCTTCTCGGCAAGTTCTGTGCCAATTCGCGGGGCGGCCAGGGCCACACTGTTCACCATAAACAGCAATTGGAAGCGCGGATGTTCCCGGCTGAACTTCCAGAGACGCAAACGTCCCTCTTCCGTCAGGTTGAGACGGATGTCGGTCACGGGCTGATTGTTGCTGCCGACGTACGTGGACTTGGAGGCGCCGGTGATCATCTCTTCGTTCACCACCACAAAGGCGTTTTCCAGCACCCGGTACGGCTTGGCGGTGAGTTCTTTCAGCCGCGCCTCGCTGAACCGGCTCTGGAGCGACTGCCGCAGATCTTCCTTTTGCGCTGGGATGGGGTTGCCGTCCTTGTCGGTCAGCTCCCCGCGCGTCCGTTTGATCTCCTCGGCATAGGTGGCCTGCATGGCCGCATCGGTTAGGAATTTCTCGGTCAGGCGGCGGCTGGCCCGGGAGGCAAATTGGCTGTTAAAGGATTCGCGATACACCGCCTGCACCTTCGTGACGGTGCCGCCGACGTTGTATTCCATCTCAAAGGGAACCTCGATGATGATGCCGTCAATCAGGCGATCCAAGTCTAAGGCTGCCAAGGGCTGGCCGTCCAACGTCATCGAAAGCGCGCGTTCAAGTTTGGGCTTCAGGTTCGCATCCCCCTTGATTGCCCGTTCGATCTGATCTTGCGTCCAGATTTCGGCTTCCGCCGGGAATTCGCCTTCGTTCACGTCGTTCAGGCTCATTACCAGTTTGCCGAGGGCGTCGCCATTCCCTTGCAACGCACCGAGAAACTCACGGATGAGAAGTTTCTTCTTGGTGATGACGTCGTCCTCGTTCATCTCCGGGGCGTCGAGGTTCGAGTCACTGAACTCGGCCAGTTGCGCCACCTGGTTGCTGACGATGATCCCGAAACCAGAACCCGGGTTCACCGCCACGATGTTCACATGGCCCGGCTTGATCGGGTTCATGACCAGGTTGCGCAGTTGGTACTCGCCAAAGGCGCGCCAGCCCCCATAACCTACGCCGACGACGGCGAGGAAGCCAAGGACCAAAGCGGGCGTTTTTGCTTTCATACCAATTCTCGTGAGTTCAACATTTTACCGGGCCGGAGGGTTCCCCATCCGGACATCAAGAGTTACCTGGACCGAGGCTGGTCTCAAGGTAGCATTACGCCGATGCGGGTGGACGAATTTGGCCAGCGAGTCCGGGCTGAACTAGGCAAAGCGGTGGTCGGGCAAGAAGACGCGATCGATCTCGCACTCATCGCCCTCCTCGCCAACGGGCACATCCTGCTCGAAGGCCTCCCCGGCCTCGCCAAAACGCTCTTGGTGCGCTCCTTGGCTCTCACACTCAACTTTGAGTTCGGCCGGGTGCAGTTCACGCCCGACCTCATGCCCAGCGACGTGCTGGGCGGCAACGTGTTTGACCCCCGAACGGTGGAGTTCACGCTGCGCAAGGGGCCGATTTTCTGCGGCATCTTGCTGGCCGATGAAATCAACCGCACTCCTCCCAAGACGCAATCCGCCTTGCTTGAAGCGATGGAAGAACGAGCCGTGACCATTGACGGCGAACGCCACGCTCTGCCGGAGCCTTTCCTCGTCTTTGCCACCCAAAACCCGATTGACTTTGAAGGCACCTACCCGCTGCCTGAAGCCCAGCAAGACCGTTTCCTCTTCAAGGTCGTGATGACCTACCCGGACCAAGCCGACGAGCTGGCCGTGATGCGGCGGTTCCACACCGGATTCCGCGCCACCAAGCTGGAAGATGCCGGCTTAACCCCAGTGATCGGCCCCGCGGACTTGGGGGCCCTGCGCGAGCAGGTCAATGCCGTCGTCATCGAAGACAAGATTTTCGATTACATCTACGGCATCGTTTCGGCCACGCGCGGCAGCCGGCAAGTGCAGGTAGGGGCTTCCCCGCGTGCCAGCCTGGCCCTGGTCGCCACCAGCAAGGCGATGGCCGCCCTGCGCGGGCGTGACTTTGTGATCCCGGACGATGTTAAGTCGCTGGCGGTCCCCATTCTCCGGCACCGCGTGCTGCTGAGACCGGAAGCGGAAGTGGAAGGTATCGGCATTGAGACCGTGCTGAAAACCTTGGTGGACGCCCAACCGGTGCCGCGCTAACGCCCGACCTTATGCGCGTTCTTGCCCCGTATCGCCGCCACGGTGGAGCCGTCATGATGGCTCAGGCCTGGCAGCAAGCACTTGCCTCCCAAGGCGTGACGCTGGACTTGCTGGACGTCTCTGAGTGGATGCCCGAGGAAACCGGCCGCAAGGTAGACAAAGTGGTTTCGAAACAGTTGAAGGAGCGGGCCAAGGGCTACGACCTGGTGCACGCGCTTTCCTACCGAGTCGCGTGGGCGTGCGCCGAGGCTTTCTACATCCGTAGCCCGTGGGTTTACACGGCTTACGATGTCCCCGCTACCTTGCACAGCGAGTTTATTGACCGGCTGAACGCAGGGCGGGCGGGGATTTGCAGCAGCCGGGTGGTGCGGAAGTCGCTGGACAGCGCCGATGCGCTGAACCTCACGGTGGTGACCCCGGGGGTCCAACCCGTGCCGGAGGATGCCCCGAAGGATCGCGCTCTCGCCCGGGCCCGCTTCGGGATTCCGGAAGATGCGTTCGTGTTCACGATGGTGGGGCGGCTCGCCCGCGAACGGGGCATGGCGCGGATTATCGAATCGTGGCGGGGCGTGCGCATTGGGGAGCCCTCGAGCTACCTCCTGATCTGCGGTGAGGGGCCGGATGCCCGCTACTTGCATCGCCTCGCGCCCGATTACGGCCCGCAAATTCTGATCGAGGAAGACTTTGGAGCCCGCTGGGCCGCCTATGCCGCCAGCAACGTTGTGGTCGTGGCCAGCGAGATTCAGGGTTACAGTTGGCCCGCCGCCGAGGCGATGATGATGTCCCGGCCGGTGGTGGTGCCGAACGAGAGCGGCCTGGAGGACATGGTGCTGGTGGGCGTGAATGGCTGGCGGCACGACCCGATCAGCGACTGGACCGACACCATGCTCACCATCGCCAGCCGCCCCGAGCAGGCCGATGTCTACGGACGCGCCGCCCTGCGTGAGGCCAGCCACCGGTACGAGTTGGCAGCCAGCGCCGAACGCCTCACGCGGATTTACCGGGAAGCCCTAGGCGAATAGACCCGATGCCGATTGCGGCAGGATTCTAGGGTCTATGCTGAAAACGGCAGGACACCACGGTCGGTGGTAACGGAGGACGGTGCAAGGATGCACCACCTGTCATTTCTTTTCTTCCCCCTCCCTTTTTTGGCACACTTTTTGCATGGAATTCCGTTGCAATCCGCAAGGAATCTTTCGTGATGAATCCCCTGTGCTTACTCGCCGCGGCCCTGGTCGCCCCCACCGTGCCCGATGCCACCCCGGCCAATGGGGTGCTCATTCCGCTCGAGCGCGAATCCTACGTCCGCCAGGTGCCGTTCACTTCTTACCGGCTGGGTGACTACGCGCTGGGCTACGAATTCCGCCGCGCGGATATGACCTATGTGGGGGACCCGCAAGCTCCGGGTGGACGCCGCCCCGTCCTTCGGCTTCACTTTACGAATCCCACCGCCCGCAATTCGTTTGACATCATCCAGACCCCGCGCAGCGGCGCCTTGACGACCGAGCAAGCGGTGCGTCAGGTGCTGAAGCTCAAGACGTTTGAGATCCCCAACGACGGCACGATGACGATGGTCTACCGACGGGCCGGCGGGCTCGAAATCGGGTTTGTGGGCAGCATCATCAGCGGGCCTTCGGCACAACGGGTGCTGGACGCCATGACGCCCGCCCCGCGCAACTAAGCGCGAAGCGGGCGACACTGGTTTGCGGTTCGCCTTTAGCGGGGTAAGCGACCGTTGACGGCGTCCCAATCAATGACTTGCAGGTAGGCCTCGATGTACTTCATACGGGCCGTCTGGAAGTCTAGGAAGTAGGCGTGCTCGTACACGTCCATGGCCAGGAGCAGCGTGTGGTTCCAGGCCGGGAACGTGTCTTGGCTATCGCCAATGTAGGTGTGCACTCGCTCTTCAGCGTGGTCGTAGCCGAGGAACACCCAACCGCGACCGGCCATGCCCGTCGCCTTCCAATCGGCCAGCCAGCGGTCAAAACTGCCGTAGGCTTCGTTGATCAGGTCGCCCACCGCGCCGGTGGCCACTCCGCCTTCGCCGCCAATGGTTTCGAAGTAAACGTTGTGGTTGATGTAACCACCATAGGCAAACGCGTAGTTCGCCTTGAGGGCGCGCATTTCGCTGTAAATCTGGTTGGCGGCGGCCGGATCGATCTCCATGTCCGCCAGCTTCTGACGGATCTCGTTCGTCTTCTTTGCGTAGCCCTGCCAAAGCGTCAGGTGGGCGTCGTGGGTGGCCTTACTGATTCCCACTCGGTCGGTTGAATACACCTTCGCCGCGTGGGCTTCGGGCACGGTCACAAGTTTCACTGCCATAGGGGTTCCTACGCCGCCATTCTACGTACATCTGCACTTCCCGGTCCTTCTTCTGGCCCGCTGTGTGGTCCCTTCACGAAATGTGGAAAAAACTCTTGGAATCAAGCCACATCTGGGGCAACTTGGGTGTAGCATGAAAGTAGGCCATGACGGAAGATATCTTTGAGGCTCTTAGTCACTCGCCCCGCATTGTGGAACGCATGCTGCGGGTTTTCCCCACCGATCGTCTGGACGACGCCATTCCCGTTGCGGACTTTTCACCGCGACAGGCAGTGGCCATGCTTGCCGATGCGGAACAGGTGATCCTGGATCGCATCCGAGCGGCACACAACAAGCCCGGCACCATCATGGAATGGTACGATGCCGAATCTCGCAAAGACGAGCACCACTTCGATGATAAGAACGTGTTCCACGAAGCGGAGGTCTTTGAAAGCCGCCGCCAAATGACGCTGGCTTATCTGCGTGGTCTCTCGCACGCTGATTTCGACAAAGAGATCCAGTTCACGGGTCGCGAAGCCTTCACCATCGGCGAGTACCTCTCGCTCGTGTTGGCCCACGATATCGAGTTCATCGGTCACCTTTCCACGTTCCTCGCGACGGAAGTCGCGACGGTCTCTTGAACGGTCCGTCGTCCGAAAATGCACCTTCGTCCCCTGGGGGCGGAGGTGCTTTCCTTTTTGCCGTCCTCCCTTCTCCCCTCGGCCCGGTGCGGGTGACATGGGGCGTACACGGTTTGCGAAGTTTGGCCTGGACGGAAGATGCCATCACCCCGGTGCCCGCGCCCCTCGCGGAGTTGGCGGCCCAGTGGGAAGCCTACTGGGCGGGAGACTTGCGCGCCTTTGATGTGCCCCTAGAGCTGAATGGCACCGAGTTTCAGCAGCGGGTGTGGGCGGCGGTTTGTGCCATCCCATATGGACAAACCCGCACGTATGGAGAGCTTGCTTTGCAGTTGGGCGACCGCAACCTGAGCCGGGCCGTGGGGGCCGCCAACGGCGCGAACCCCGTGGCGGTGCTGGTGCCGTGCCACCGTGTGATTGGCAAATCTGGGGGCCTGACTGGTTACGCCTACGGCCTGGATCGCAAAGCGCGACTGCTGGCGCACGAGTCCGGCGAGCGCGCACTGTTCTAAACTAGCGGCAACATGCCACTCCTTGTTGGGGCCTTCTTGGCCGCCTTCCTGGCCGCCATCGGCAACGCCATCTTTACCTACGGTAACAAAACCGCGCACGCCGAAGAGTCGCCCTTTGGGTTCGTGCTCCTCACGTTCCTCATCTCGGCGGCGGCCATGGCCGCGCTGATGGTGTTCCAGCCGCCCCGCGATCCCATCGCCTTTACCAAACTCAATATGGGTCCGGCGCTGTGGGCGGGCATCGGCACCGCCATCACTTACGTCGGGTTCTACATCCTGTACAGCAAGTACGGGGCGTCGTTCTATGCGCTTTACGGCATGCTGGCGATGCTGACCACATCCATCTTTCTGGCCATCGTCATCCTCAAGGAGCGGTTTAACTGGTCCATCGGGGTCTCCATCGGCCTGGCCGGAGTGGCGCTTGGGTTCTTCCTTTACGGCCAACTGCTGAACCAAAGAGCCGCCGAGACCACGAAGGCCCCGACGGCTCTGGCGAGCGAACCCCCGGCTTAGCGCCCTTTGAACAGGCCGCCCAGGAGGCCCCGCACCACTTGGCGGCCAATTTGGCTACCCGCGGCCCGCATCGTGCTCTTCAGCGCGGCCTGGAGCGGGTCATCGGATCGGCGGCGCGTGGTGCCGCTGGGCCGCTGGCGCATCAGGCGTTCCTCTTCCTTCCGGCGCTTCTCCTCTTCCTTCATCGCCTCCATTCGCTTGGCTTCTTCTTCGGCGGCCTGCGCCGCTTCGTTGGCCCGCTTGCTCAAGATTTCAAAGGCCGACTCGGGGTCAATCTCGCGGTCGTAGGTGGCACCCACCGGGCTCGAATTCAGGACCTGCTTGCGCTCTTCCGGGGTAGCCGGGCCAAGCCGCGAGTGCGGCGGGCGGATGAGCGTGCGCTGCACAATGTTCGGCGTCCCCTTGGCGTCCAGCGTGGAGACCAGCGCCTCACCGACACCAAGCTCCGTGATCACGTCCTCCGTCTTGAAGTTCGGGTTCGGGCGGAAGGTATCCGCCGCACTGCGCACGGCCTTCTGATCGCGCGGGGTGAAGGCGCGCAGGGCATGTTGCACCCGGTTGCCCAGCTGCCCCAGCACCGCGTCGGGGATGTCGAGCGGGTTCTGGGTGACGAAGTAGACGCCCACGCCCTTACTGCGGATCAGGCGCACCACCTGCTCCACCTTTTCCACTAGCGCCTTGGGTGCATCGGTAAAGAGCAAGTGGGCTTCATCGAAGAAAAAGACCAACTTCGGCTTATCCAGGTCACCCACTTCCGGAAGCTCTTCGAACAGCTCACTCAGCAACCACAGCAAGAACGTGGCGTAGGTGCGCCGATTGTTCATCAGCTTGTCGGCGGCCAGCACATGGATCATTCCCCGGCCATCCGGCGAGGTGCGCAGCAGGTCGCGGATATCGAGGGCGGGTTCGCCAAAGAACATGTCCGCACCTTCTTGTTCCAGCACCAGCAGTTGCCGCTGGATGGCGCCCACCGTCGCGCCGCTCACGTTGCCGTACTCGGCCTGGATCTCCTTCGCATTCTCGCTCAGGAACTGCAAAATAGCGCGCAAGTCCTTCAGGTCCAGCAGGAGCAGCCCGTCGTCATCCGCCACCCGGAACGCGATGTTCAGCACGCCCTCTTGGGTTTCGTTCAGGTCCAGCAGGCGGCTGAGCAGCAGCGGCCCCATCTCGCTGATGGTGGTGCGCACGCGGTGGCCTTGCTCACCGTACAGATCCCAAAAAATCGTGGGCGAAGCCGCGTACGTCAGCGTGCCCATGCCAATCTGCGTGGCACGCTCTTCCAGCTTGGGCTTGCCGCCGCCTGGTTGGCTCATGCCGCTCAGGTCGCCCTTCACGTCGGCCATGAACACCGGCACGCCAATGGCGCTGAACTGCTCGGCCAGGATTTGCAGGGTGACGGTCTTCCCCGTTCCGGTGGCCCCGGCGATCAAGCCGTGCCGGTTGGCAAGCTTTGGCAGCAACTCCACCGGGCCTTCGCCCAATCCCACAAACAAGCCTTCACTCATGACTTTGCGGGAGATTACCGTGGTGCCTCCCCCGTTCTCTGCCGACAATGACATCAGAACTACCATGTCTTACACGGTTTCTGTGATTGTTTTAGGAGGATGCCGGCCGGATGTGTTGCGCGCAGCCCGCACCCCGGTCTTAGATCGCCTCATTACGCAGGGAGCGTGGACCATGGAGGCCCGCACGGTGGCGCCCAGCCTCACCTTGCCCGCCTTGACCAGCCTGATGCACGGCGTGGACGTGAACAAGCACGGGCTGCGCAGCGAGGAGCCCGAGGCCCCCGTGAAGAACGGCCACAGCCTGGTGGACGCGATGGGAAGGTTCCGCCGGCGATGCGGATTCTTCATCAATGGTCCGGCCTTCCGGGATGCATTTCAATCTCCGGGCGTTACGGAGGCCTATCTGCGCCGCGACTGCGAGAATCCGGCCAGCGATGCCCAGATCATTGCCGCCGCCAAGCGGAGCATGGAAGAAGCCCCGCTCGAACTCGCCATGATCTACCTGGGGCACATGAAGGCCATGGGGCAGATGCACGGCTGGGGGAGCCCGCAGCAAATTGCGGCCCTGGAGCAAGCCGACCACCTGATTGGCGACTGGATGGAGGACGTGGACAGCTACGGCCTGATGCACACGACCCTGGTGGTGGCCGACCACGGCGGGCACGAACGCCAGCACGGCACCGGCCTGCCGGAAGACATGACGATCCCCTGGATTCTGCACGGCCTGGGCGTGAAACCCGGCCCGATTCAAGGCCCGGTGCGCATCTTTGATAGTGCCCCGACGATTGCCAAGCTACTGGACCTCCCCACCGACCGAGGATGGGAAGGCCAACCCGTGGCCCAGGCTCTGGCCGCCTGATTCCAAACTCAAGAAAGCCAAAGAAAAACCCCCAGCACCCAAAAACGGGCCTGGGGGTTTGCTTTGCCGGCCAGAAGCCAGCTTAGCGCTGAGCGATGGGCACGTAGTTCGTCACGCCCTTGCCTTCGTAGATGCAGGACGGGCGGATGAGACGGTTGTTGTCCAGTTGCTCGATCATGTGGGCGCACCAGCCGCTGGTGCGGGCGATCACGAAGATCGGAGTGTAGAGCGGGATGGGGATGCCCAGCAGGTAGTAAGCGTAGGCGGCCGGGAAGTCCACGTTCGGGAACAGTTGCTTCTCGTCCCACATCACCTTCTCCATCGCGTCGGCAATCTCGCCCCACTTGGTGTTGCCCATGCGCACGCCGATTTCCTTGGCGATCTTGGTGAGGTAGCCCGCGCGGCTGTCGCTCTTGCGGTACTCGCGGTGGCCAAAGCCCATGATCTTCTTCTTGGTGGCCAGGGCGTCGCGAGTCCAGGCTTCGGCCTCTTCCGGCGAATTGAACTGCATGAGCATGTGCATGGCTTCCTCGTTGGCGCCGCCGTGGAGGGGGCCTTTGAGGGTGCCGATGCCCGTGGCGATCCCGCTGTAGAGGTCACTGAGGGTGGCCACCGTCACGCGCGCGGCAAAGGCGCTGGCGTTAAAGGTGTGCTCGGCGTACAGGGTCAGGCTGGCGTCCATCACCTTCACGGTGTAGTCGTCGGCCTTCTCGCCGTGCAGCATGTAAAGGAAGTTGGCGGCGGTGTTCAGGTTCCCGTCGGGCGCCACCGGCTCCTTGCCTTGCGAAAGTCGGTAACCCGCCGTGACGGCCGTGGCGGCCTTGGCGATGATGCGGACGGCCTTGCGGACGTTGGCGTCGTGGTCGGTCGGCTCGGCTTCGTAGTCGGCGTCGAAGGCACCGAGGACGCTGTAGGCCACCTTGACCTGGTCCATCGGGTGCATGTTCTTGGGGCACGCGCGGAGGGCATCAATGACGGCACCCGGGAGTTCGCGTTCCGCCGCCAGGGTGGCGCGGAAAGCGTCCAGTTGCGCTTGCGTCGGCAGTTCGCCGTGCAGCAGCAGGTAGGCCGTTTCTTCAAAGCTGCCGTGCTCGGCCAGCTCGTGGACGTTGATGCCACGGTAGGTCAGGCTGCTCGTTTCCACGTCGATATGGGAAATCGTCGTAATGCCGGCAATGACGCCCTGCAGGCCGGGGCTGTAGTTCGGGTACTCCGTCGTTGCGCTCATGATTCGGTTGGTGGTCCGTTCGCCAATCTGTCTACGAGGCTCGGCACGTCTGCGTCCTTGCATAGAGGGCCTCCTTGCCCTGCCGATCCGTATCCGCCCAGTCTACACCAGCGCAATTCAGGGACCCAGGGGAACGCTTCCCCAGTAAACTACGGGTGTGAATTCCCTGGAAACTCGACTCGCCCGCCTGGAACGCCAGAACCGCGTGCTGACCGGCCTGGTGGTGGCCCTGGTGATGGGCGTGGCCGCCACCGCCCTGATCGGCGCGGGCGACGGCCCCAAGGACATCGAGGTCCGCACCCTCTCCATCCGCAATGACGACGGCCAACTCGTCGGCTACATGGGCGCGTGCGACAAGGGCTCCGAACTCGTCTTGTTCAACAAGAAGTCGTACTCCGGGCTTCACCTGGAGGCCACCGAGGACGGCGGGATCATCACCCTGAACCACCCCAACGAGAACCCGGCCCTCACCCTTTCCGCCAATGCGGCTACCGGCAAGATCAGCGCCGCCAGCCCCGAGAAGGTGAGCCGAGGCGACTGGCCCTAAACCCGGCCCTAACCTAAAGGACAACACCAATGACTGCCCTGGCCCTCGCCGCGATCCTTGCTAGCACCCCCATGGAAACCCCCCTGGAATCTTCAAGCCCCGAAACCATCCCCGGCCCTTCCTTTGCCGCCTGGACGAAGTGGGACACCGAGGGGGACGCCTACGTGCGCGCCATCTCCCCCGCCCGCCCCTGGACGGAACTGGTGCTGAGCTGGAACGCCACCCTGGAGCCCGGCGCCCGCATTGACTGGTACGCCGAGGTGCCGGGGGCGCCGCAGCCCTACCACCTGGGCACCTGGGCCGAGAGTGCCGAGCAGGGCCGGGGCAGCACCAACGGGCAGAAGGACGACTTTGGCCAGGTTTACACCGACACGCTGGTGCTGAACCAACCCGCCACCACCGTCACCATCCGCGCCCGAGTGAGCGGAGGGGCGAAGATCAAGTTTGCGAGCGTGGCCCTGACCGACCCGAACGCGCCGAACCCTGAGCTAGAACCCAACCGCCGCGCCTGGGGGCGCACGCTGCCGGTGCCCCAACTGGCACAGATGAACTACCCCAACGGCAACGTGATCTGCAGCCCCACCGCCCTGACGATGGTGATGAACTTCTGGGCCGATAAACTGGGCCGCGACGACCTGCGGAGCGACGTGCCCGCGACCTGCGCAGGCGTCTACGATCCGGGATGGGAAGGCACCGGCAACTGGTCATTCAATGCGGCGTTTGCAGGCTCGAAGCCCGGTTTCCGCGCCTACGTGGCCCGGCTGAGCGCCTTGCCCGAACTGGAAGACTGGATTGCCCACGGCTGGCCGGTGGTGACCTCGGTGAGCTACGCCAAGCTCAAGGGCGAGGAATCCCAGCGCCCCAACGACGGACATCTGGTGGTGCTGGTGGGGTTCACACCGGATGGCGACCCGATCTTCAATGATCCGGGCCGGAATGTGGTGCGGATGACGTATAAGCGCGCTGACTTTGAGCGGGCGTGGGCGCACAGTGCCCGCACTTGCTACCTGGTGTATCCCCGGCAGATGGTTCCGCCCCGTTCTCGAACCGGCCTGTGGTTAGACCGGTTCGATCCCGAGGCAGCGCCGCGCTAGTTTGCCGCGACCTTAGCTGCGGCCGTTGAGCCAGTTCAGGCGCATGCGCACCACGTTGTTGGGGGTGCCGCTTTGCCGGCGAATCTCCACGCCCGGGGCCACGGTCTCGCCAACCGTGAGGCTCACGTTTCGGGTTTGGCCATCCGCGCCCTTCACCACCAGGTTCAGGGTGTCGCCCACCCGGATGTCCTCCATCAGGTGCTCCACCACGTCCAGTTGGTCGCGCATCGTGTCCTGGTCGAACTTGGTGCTCCCAATCTGGGTGATGACATCGTCCTGGTTGAGCTTGCCTTCGGCGAGGGCCCGCACGTTGCGCACCTGCAAGCCGCCCTTGTCGGGCTGCGCTAAGTATACGAAGCCGATGTCCATGGTGCGGCGCTCAGTTTCCGTCCAGGTCAGGCCCAGCTTTTGAAGTTGTTCTTCCACCGGCAGGTAGCCCGCCCCGTGGATGAGCTTGTCGTAGAACGGCGCAATGCCTTCTCCCGCCAGCTTGATCGTGATGGTGCGGATGGCGTCTTCCGGGAAGCCCGGCTTGTCGTCCTTGGTCATGCGCCACAGTTCGCGCATCACGTCGTCCAGCGAGTATTTGTTGTTGGTGCGGTGGCGGATTTCGGCATCGAGGCAGAAGCCCGCGGCGAACCCATAATTGTAATAACTAATGCCAAAACCGTTACTGTTCCCGCGGCCGTTGTTGGTTTCACCCACGCGGCGGCTGCTTTCATCGGGGCTGACCTTGCCCCAGTTTTCATTGCGCCGCACCGCATTGGTGTTGCTGATGATCCGGGTGAACATGTCCTGATCGTTGTGCTGACCGCTGCGGGTGAGCAGCAGGTGAGCGTAGTAGTCAGTCACGCCTTCCAGCCACCACAGGGCGCCCGTCACCGGCAGCTTGGTGTAATCGAAGGGGCCAAGCACTTCGCTGCGGATGCGCTTCACGTTCCAGAGGTGGAAGTATTCGTGGCTGAACACGCCAACCGCGCCCTTGCCCATACCCGCGCCGTAGCTGATTTGGGTGCTGCTTAGGTGCTCCAGGCCGCCCGCGCCGTCGTGGGCGTTGTTCACGTTGAAGTGCCACACGTACTTGGTGTCCGGGTAGCCGCCAAAGAAGTCAATCTGGGTTTCGCTCACCTGCTTGCACGAGGCGATGAGGGCTTCAGCATCCACAAACTGGCGGCCCACTCCGCGCAAGGCAATCTCGTGCTTCGCGCCCCGGGCGGTGTAGGTCAGCATCTGCAGGTCGCCGGCGCTTACCGGGTTGTCGGCCAGCACGTCGTAGGTGGGGGCGCGCCACGGCTGACCTGCCGGAACATCGGGGAGGCCGTGCGAGATCCGGTCGCCCGCCGGGACATTGATGCGCAGCGTGCAGGGCTGCTGCGTGCGCCCTTCTACGTAAAGGTAGGTGCTGGGGCCGCTCCAGTGCAGCACGCCGGTGGCGTCCTTGCTCGTCGGCACATTGTAAGTCACGCGCACCCGCTGGCCGCGCCGGGCGGGGATGGCCCAGCGATCCTTGTCGTTGGTGGTCTGCACGGTCTGGCCATCGAGGGTCACGGCGAGGTCGCGCACGGCGGCAAAGTTGTCGCGAAGCACGTAGGCGCCCGGCGCCCAGATCGGCATGCGGACGGCCGTATTGGACGAAGCGGCTGTGAATTCAAGAGTGACCGTGAGTTTGTCGGCCGGGTTTCCGTAGGCGACGGTGTAGTCCACCTGAGCCTGGGCCGCGCCGGCGGCCATAAGCGCCAAGGCAAGCAGAGATGCGCGCATCTCCCGCTTTTACCGCGAAAGGTTCCGGTTCGTCACCCATTTGTGCGTGTAACGTTAGTTATCTATACTAGGGGACATGCCCCCACACCGCCTTGCTCGCAGCGCCGCCACGCAGTGGTTGGATGCCCGCCCCCGCACCGGGGTGGCCGAGTGCCTGGCCCAAACGGGGTGGGCACGCACGGTCGGAGGGAGCAATCCCTACCTGCACATTTGGGCGCGCACCGGGCACACTCGAGAAGAAGTGGACGCCGCAGTGGCCCGGGGCGAAGTGATGGAACTACCCTGTGCCCGGGGCTGCACCTACCTGGTGCCGGCTGCCCACGCAGGGCTGGCGCTGGCAGTGGGGCGGGGGTTCAGCGATGCGGCCCAACTGAGGACCGCCAAGAACAAGCTGGGCGTGAGTGACAACGACATCCAGCGGTATTGCGACGACGTAATGCAAGCGCTGGCGGGCGGCCCGATGACACCCGCCGCGCTGAAGGATGCGCTGGGTGACCGGGTGGTGAACTATGGGGAGACGGGCAAGAAAGTGGGCATTACCACGAGCTTGGCGCTGGCCTTGACTCCGTTGCGGGCGCAAGGCCGCGTGCGGAACATCCCCACCAACGGCCGCCTGGATAACGAGCGGTACCAATACGAGCTGTGGCCCGATGCCCCCGATGCGCCGGACAATGCCGATGCGGAGTTTGCGCGACTCTATTGGGAATGGAACGATGCGGCGACATTGGAGGAGTTTCGATGGTTCAGCGGATTTGGGGCGGGGCGCGCGAAGCAAGCCATCGCCGGGCTGGAATTGGTGGAGGGCGAAGGTGGGCTGCAATTGGGTTCCCGCGGCGAGGTTGATCCGGGCGAACCCGCCACCCGCGCCGTGGGGCACATAGACAATCAGTTCCACCTGCGGCGCACTCTTTCCGAGCATTTGACGCCCGCTGCCGCCGCCCATCCGGTGTGGGAATCGCTGCCCGCTGGGATGCTCGGCAACCTGCCTGGGCAGGGCTGGGTGCGCGAGGGGATGCTGATCGGCGTGTGGGATTTCGACACCGAGCGTGGTGAGGTGGTCAGTGTATGTTTTGAGACTGCGCCCGCTGGCTTTGAAGCGGAACGAGCGCGATTGCAGGATTACGTGCACAGCCAGCTGGGCGAAGTGCGTTGCCACTCTCTAGATGGCCTCAAGAATCAGCAAAAACGGATTGCCGCCATGCGGTCCTGCGGCGGGCACTAGCCCCGACACCCTGCGTACGTTTGTCTACGTATAATAGGGGTATGTCGATCGTTCAGTACGATACGCCCCTGGCCCTGAGCAAGGATTTCTCGCCGAAGGGCGACCAGGCCACGGCGATCGCGACGCTGTGCGATGGACTGGATAGCGGCTACCGCTACCAAACCCTGCTGGGGGCCACCGGCACGGGGAAAACCTACACGATGGCCAGCGTGATTGCGCAGATGCAGCGCCCCGCGCTAATCATTGCCCACAACAAGACCCTGGCCGCCCAGCTTTGCCAGGAGTTCCGGGCGTTCTTCCCCGACAACGCGGTCGAGTACTTCATCAGCTACTACGACTACTACCAGCCGGAAGCGTATGTCCCCCAAAGCGACCTCTACATCGAGAAAGATAGTTCGGTTAACGAAGAGATTGAACGGCTGCGCCACGCGGCCACCCAGAGCTTGCTGGAGCGGCGCGATGTCATTGTGGTGGCGTCGGTCTCGTGCATTTACGGTTTGGGCTCGCCGGACCTCTACGCCGAGAGCGTCATTACCTTCGAGAAGGACGTGGACTTCCCGATGGATCAGGCCATTAAGCGCATGGTCCAGATGCAATTCACACGGAACGACATGGTGCTGGAACGAGGCTCCTTCCGGGTGCGCGGCGACACGCTCGAAATCCAGCCGAAAGATGAAGAGATCGTGACGCGGGTGGAGTTCTTTGGCGACACCGTGGAGCGAATCCGGCTGGTGGACCCGCTCACCCAGCACACATTGGATGAACCGACGAAGTGCTCCATTTTCCCCGCCACGCACTACGTCACGCCGTTCGAGAAGATTGACCAAGTGCTCGGGCAGATCATTGAAGAGCGAGACCGGCAGGTGGCGTGGTTTGAGGCGCAGGGCAAGTTGCTAGAAGCCCAGCGCCTGAAGCAGCGCACCGAGTTCGACATTGAGATGATCCGCGAAGTGGGTTATTGCAATGGGATTGAGAACTACAGCCGCTACTTTGATGGCCGCCAGCCCGGCGACCCGCCCTTTACGCTGATTGACTTCTTGCCGAAGGACGCTGTGGTGTTTATTGATGAGAGCCACCAAACCCTGCCGCAGATCCGGGCGATGTACAACGGCGACCGGCAGCGCAAGAGCGTGCTGGTGGACTACGGATTCCGCTTGCCCAGCGCCCTGGACAACCGCCCGCTTAAGTTTGAAGAGTTTCTCGAACGCACCCCGCAGGTGGTGTTCGTTAGCGCGACGCCCGGCCCCTTTGAGATTGAGAACGAGAGCCAGCGGGCCGAGCAGATTATTCGGCCTACTTACGTTATTGACCCCGAAGTAGATATCCGCCCCACCCACAACCAGATTGACGACCTGATCTTTGAGATTCAGGAGCGGGTGAAGCGCAACGAGCGGGCCCTGGTCACCACCCTCACCAAAAAGATGGCCGAGGACCTGACCAACTACCTGCAGGACGCCGGGGTGAAGGTGAACTACGTGCACAGCAATGTGCACTCGCTGGAGCGACCCGAAATCCTGCGCGACCTGCGGCTGGGGGTCTACGACGTGATCGTGGGGGTGAACCTGCTGCGTGAAGGCCTTGACCTCCCCGAGGTCACGCTGGTGGCCATCCTGGATGCCGACAAGGAAGGCTTCCTCCGCTCCGGCACCTCGCTCATCCAGACCATCGGCCGCGCCGCACGAAACGCCGGGGGCCGCGTAATTCTCTACGCCGACCGGGTGACGGACTCGATGCAATACGCGATTGACGAGACCAACCGCCGCCGCGAGATTCAGCACGAATACAACGTGCGCAACAATGTTCAGCCCATGACGGTGGTGAAGGAAGTGCGCGAGACGGTGCGGGTGTACGAGACTGTGAAGGAGCTCTCGGCGCAGTACAGCACCGGCACGCGAGACGCCCTGGGCGATGGGCAGTCCTTGCGCATTGAGGACATTCCCATTGTCATCGACCGGCTAGAGAAGGACATGAAGGACCTGGCCAAGGCCATGGAATTTGAAAAGGCGGCGGCGGTGCGCGATGAAATTACGGAACTGCGCAAGCTAATGGGCCTGAGCGACGGCCGCATCGGGCAAGAAAAGCGAAAGCTCCCTGGGCGCGACCGGCGATCTCGCTAATCCGGGGCGCATTGGGCGTAAGATGGAGGCCATGCGACTCCTCGTTCTTGGCGGCACCCAATTTGTGGGCCGTCACCTGGTGGCCGAGGCCCTGCGCCGGGGCCACGACGTCACGCTTTTCCATCGCGGGCGCACCAACGCTGACCTGTTCCCCGAGGCTACGCATGTGCACGGCGACCGCCTGGTGGATGTGAGCGGACTGAACGGCACCTGGGACGCCGTAGTGGACGTGAGCGCCTATGTTCCCCGCGCGGTGGACATGATGATGCAGCAACTGGCGGGACGCGCCGGAACCTATCAGTTTGTGAGCACCATTAGCGTTTATGACCCCGAGTATGTCGGCAAGATGGACGAGAGTGCGCCGCGTGTGCCGGCCCCCGAACCGGCCACCGAGGAAGTTAGCCCCGCCACTTACGGGGGCCTGAAAACGGCATGCGAGGATGCCCTGGCGGCGTGGGGTGGCCCCGTGCAAATCATTCGCCCGGGCCTGATCATTGGCAGCCATGACGCCACCGAGCGTTACCCCTACTGGCCGTGGCGCCTTCAGCGCGGCGGGGACGTGCTGGTGCCGGAAACCGGGCAGCCGATCCAGTGGGTGGATGCGCGGGACCTGACGAGCTGGATGCTGGACCTGCTGGCCACCGACGCCACCGGGCCCTTCAATGCCGTGGGACCAAACGAATTCACCACGTTGCCGGAACTGATTTCCGCCACCCGCGACGTGGTGAACCCAGAGGCCAACTTGGTGATGGTGCCGGAAGCCGAACTGATGGAAGCCGGACTGGGCGGGGCCGATCTGCCCTTCTGGTTTGCAGGGGCGCCCCGGGCGGGCATCATGCAGGTCAATAGTGACTACGCGCAGGCGCACGGACTGAGTTACCGGCCGCTCACCTACAGTGTGCAAGACACCTTGGACTGGTGGAACCGCGAACGCGGCGAGGCCAAGCCGAAGAACGGCCTCACGCCGCAGCGCGAAGCCGAGTTGCTCGCGGGTCGGAGTTAGGCTTCGGGTTCGGCCGGTTCGTCCGGGACGATGGCGAACAGGCCTCGGGGTTCACTATCCGGGGCCGGTAGCGCCTTGACGAGCACTTCAGGGAGCTGAAGTGAAGGCACCACGGGCTCTTCTACGAGACGAGTCTCCGTAATCTCTTTGGCGTGTTCGGCACCCAACTCGGCCATTTCACGCACTCTTGGAATGAGCCGGGAGCGCAGATTGCCCTCCATGTCGTTGTAAGACCTCACCGCCGAATTGAGGCTCTTGCCCATGCTCACGTAGTGATTGATCATGACGGCGATGGACTCATAGAGCTTGCTGGCGGCTTTGTGGACTTCCTTCGCTTCCTTGGCCAGCCGATCCTGCTTCCAACCGAACGCCACTGCCCTCAGGAACCCTAACGAGTTCTGAGGCGAGATGAGCATGATGTTGAGCTCCAGCATGTCCTCCACCAAACTCGGGCGGGCGTCAATGGCGGCCCGGTAAGCCCCCTCGCTCGGTAGGAACAAGCCGACCAGATCCAACCCCTCCACCTTCTTGGCGTAATCCTTCTTCGAGAGGTCCTTGGCGTGCCCCAATACCTTCGCTGCGAACGTGGCGAGATGGGCCTTTCTTTGCTCGGGGTCGCTGACCTCCATCGCTTGCATGTATGCGTCAAGTGGCGCTTTGGCGTCAATGACGATGCGACGATTCCCGGGCAAGGTCACCACCACATCGGGGCGGGAGTTCTTGTCCTCACCCTGCACATGAACCTGAGTGGCGTAATCCACATGCTCATCAAGCCCTGCGATTTCCAGCACTTTCTTGAGCGCCAGTTCGCCCCACTGCCCGGCGGTCCCGGGGGCGCGGAGAGCGGTCACGAGCCGGGTGGTATTTTTATTGAGGTCACCGTACAGTTCGTTCATCTGACGAATTTGCTCGGTGATCTCGGTCTTGTCCTTGGTGCGGTTTTCGTCGAGAGAACGGTTGAGTTCTTCCAGCTGCTTCAAGCGAAGTTGGAAGGGCTCCAGCGTCTCTTTGATCGCCTCTTGCCGCACCTTAAGGTCGCCGTCCGCGTTGTCTTTAAATCGCTTCAGCAGTTCTTCGGCCTGGCGCACCATCTCGGTGGTGCTTTGCTTCAAGATATCTTCGCTCAGGGTCTTGAACCGATCTTCCAGCGCCTGTTTGGCCTCCAGTAGCCCTTGTTTCTGCTCCTCAAAGCTACGCTCGCGCTCCTCTTGCGAGTTGGTGAGGCGGGCAATCTCGGTTTCCCGCTGCATCCGCATCTCCGCTTCGGCTTTCAGCTCGGATTCTAACTGCGCCAATTTGGCGAGCATGGCGTCGGCTTGCCGCACTCGTTCTTCCAGCCCAGCGCCTTGGATCTGCACCGCTTTGAGCTCTTCTGTCCGGCCCGCAAGCTCCGCCCGCGAGGCTTCCGCCGCCTGATTTGCTAGCTCGGTTTCCGTCTCCAGCTTCGTCAGCTTCGGCCGAAGTACGAGCAAAATCGCCCCTACCCCTAAGATCAAACCGATCAAAGCCCCCACCAATGCCGCCGTCAAATCCACTTCCCTAGTTTAACCCCATTTTTACATAGGGTATGTAGACATGCGTCTATTTGCGGTGGTAGCATCCGTTACACCAAGCCCTCTGGGCATGGATGGAGCTATTCAAATGAGTGACCAAATCCCGGGCCGCGCCCACGCGTGGCTTGAAATCGCAACTCGAACCCCGGATGAATCCACGAAGTTCTACACGGACCTCTTTGGTTGGGGCACCGAGTTCATGGACATGGGCCCGGAAATGGGCAAATACACGATGCTCTCCCACAATGACAACTCGTGGGCGGGCGTCATGCCGCTCATGGGCCCGCACGCCGAGGGCGTTCCCCCCCACTGGGCCGTGTACTTCAACGTGGATGACGTGGATGCCGCCGCCGCAAAGGCCGAGAGCCTGGGCGGCAAGATTTTGGCCCCTGCCTTCGATATCGAGGGCATCGGTCGCACGGCATTGATCCAGGACCCGTTCGGTGCGGTGAGCTACCTCTTCAAGAGCGTCAATCCGAAGCCGGAAAATGCTCCGGAAGATCCGGTGGCCTGGCTTGAGCTCTACGCCGGCGACAAGGCCAAGGCGGTGGACTTCTACACCCAGGTCATGGGTTGGGGCACCGAGCACAGCACCGAGATGGACTACACCATGTTGAGTGTGGACGGGCGCAACTTTGCGGGCGTGATGGCCATGCCGGAAGTGCCGCCGCACTGGGGCGTCTACTTCAGTTCGCCCAACGTGGATGACACGCTGGCCAAGGTGAAAGCCGCCGGCGGCGACGAAATCATGGCCCCGTTTGATGTGCCCACGGTGGGCCGCATCTGCGTGCAGAAGGACCCTGAAGGCGCCGTCTTCTACACCATCACGTTCTCAGGGATGTGATTCAATCTCCGAGGTCGGCTCTTCTTCTGCTTTTTCGGGGGCAGAGGAGGTGCCGGCCTCGGGTGGTTGATGCGCACTCGCATCCACCCGGCCATCTCCCGTCGCCCCGACGCGATTGGAAACGGTATTCCAGATAACCAAAAGGGCGATGAGCACGATCGTGCCCCCGATGGACATGAGGATCAGCGTTTGCTGAAAATTCTCCATCCCCTCCGCGGTGCCGCTCACCGTTGCCCACATCATCTTTCCTAGCCTAGCGTGAGATTCACGCGCAGTACTGGACTTCAGGGGCTTTCGGTCGTTACACTAAGGGTATGCGTGTGACTGCAGACCTCCTCCGACAACCCATCTTCCGGGATATGACGGCCGAGCAGGTGGGCATCCTGCTGGACCTCAGCGACGAGCGGATTTTCCGCGACCGTGACCCCGTCATTCGCATCACCGAATCGAACCCCGATCTCTTCATCGTGGCCGAGGGCGGCGTGGAAGTGCGCACGGCCTCCGGCGATGTGCTGGCCACCATGGGTCAGGGCAGCGTCTTTGGCGAAGTCTCCATCGTGGATGAAATGCCCGCCAGCGCCACGGTGCTCAGCCAGGGCATGACGCGCCTCAACGTGATCCACCGCAAAACGCTTCACGCCTTGTTGGATGGCGATCCCAAGATGAAGGCGCAGCTGATGGAGAATCTCGCGCGCATTCTTGCTGGGCGCTTGCGAGCCATGAATGCGCACATCATGATCGGGCGCATTGACGACTGATTGACCCTACGCCAGGGCCCTTTCGTCCCCACCATCCCGACGATCGCCTGAATCTTGACATATAGTTCAAGATAGAAGAGGTTGATCATGAGTGAGTTCATTTCCCGTGGCTATGCCCACCCGCAAGTGCTGGTGAGCACCGATTGGGTGGCGGAAAACGGCACCCAGCCCGGCGTCATCCTGGTCGAGAGTAATGAGGATCCGCTGCTCTATCCCTCCGGGCACATTCCTGGTGCCCACGAGGTGGATTGGACCCGCGACCTGAACGATCCGATCATCCGCGACTATCTGGACCAAGAGGGTTTCCAAGCCCTCATGCGCCGCCTTGGCGCCACGGCCGACAGCCACATCGTGTTCTATGGCGACCGCAACAACTGGTGGGCGTGCTACGCGTTCTGGATTTTCACCCTCTTTGGGCACACCAAGTGCTCCGTGATGGATGGTGGCCGCATCAAGTGGGTCAACGAAAATCGCCCCCTTACGAAGGAAGTGCCAAGCGCGACGCCCAGCGACTACGTCGCCCAACCGCGCAATGACGAGCAGGAGCGCGCCTTCCGCGACGACGTGCTGGCCCATGTGAGGGCCGGAGGGCAACTGGTGGACGTACGCAGCCCGCAAGAGTTCACCGGCGAGCGCCTGCACATGCCGGACTACCCCAACGAGGGTGCCCTGCGCGGCGGCCACATCACCGGGGCCAAGAATGTGCCCTGGGCACGAGCGATCCGCCCGGAAGACGGCACCTTCCTGAATGCCGAAGAGCTCAAGGCGCTCTACGAAGGCGAAATCGGCCTGAGGAAAGACGAGCCGACCATCGCTTACTGCCGCATCGGCGAGCGCAGCAGCCACACCTGGTTCGTGCTCAAGTACCTGCTGGGCCACCCGCAAGTCCGCAATTACGACGGCAGCTGGACCGAGTGGGGCAATGCCGTCGGCCTGCCTATCGAACGCCCGTAACCATGTTGCCGCCGCGCCTGCAAGAAATCCTGGACGACCTCGCGTTCTTTACGGACCGGAGCGACCGGATCGAGGCCCTGATCTCGTTGAGCGAGCAGTTCCGGCCCATCCCGCCGGAACTCTCTGCACAGCCTCACGACGAAACCAAGCGCGTGCCCGGGTGCGAAAGCGAGGCCTTTGCGTGGGCGTTCCGGCAACCGGATGGCACCTATCAGCTTGAGTTTGATGTGCTGAGCCGCCAAGGCCTCTCGGCGATGGCACTGAGCTACGCGCTCAAGACCGGACTGGACGGCGAACGGGCCGAGGCCATCCTCAACGTGCCCGAGACCCTGATTCCCGATCTCTTTGGGGCCAGTCTCAGCATGGGCAAGACCATGGGCCTGACGAATACGCTCCGGCTCATTCAAACGCAGGTCCGGCACTCGGAGAGTGCCGCCAGCGTTTAGGTTATTCTAAGCCTATGATCTCGGCGCTCCTGGCGACGGCGGCTTTGCCCTCGCGCTTTCAACTCGTCGCTCCCCTGGCCCTGCCGCCGGTGCGGGTGGATACGCGCCTGGCCAAGTACGGGGTGGCGCAAGAGATGGCCGCGCAGCACAACCTGCAGGCCCGCATGCTGTGGATTGACGCCACCGCCAACCTGGACCGGGTGAACAGTGCCGAGAAGATTGACACCCTGGTGAACAAAATTGCCGACGCGGGCTTTAACACCGTGGTTTACGACGTCAAGCCGATCAACGGGCGCACCACGTATCCCAGCGCCATGGCCGACCGGCTCACCGCGTGGCGCGAGGCTCGCATGGACCCCAACTTCGACCCCATGCCGGAGTTTGTGAAGACGGCGCGGGCGCGCGGGCTGGGGCTATACGTCTCGCTCAACGCTTTCTCGGAAGGTCACCTCTACGCAAAGCAGCAAGCCGGCCCCAATTCACCATTTGGTGACCCGGGCTGGGGGTACCAGCACCCCGAACTCCAGAGCGTCATCTACGTGGCCTACTCCACCCTGGGCAACCTCCGTGTCCACCCAACGGTGGACCCCGCCGCCTGGAACACGCCGCTGGCGCTGTTTGCGAAGATTCCTACCCAGTCCATCACCGGCCCCACCGCCATCTTGGATGCCAACCTTAAGGTGATTTCCACGCAGGATGGTCTCCCGGCCACTTTGGCGGCGGGCCAACGAATCCTTGTGGGTCGCGAGCCGGGCCACGGATTCATCCGCTCCCTGCACTCGGGTGCCACGCTGAGCTTTGGCAGCGAAGCCGAGTTCATGCGCACCGGCGATGCGGACAACCAAGTGCCGCTGATGATGAACCCCCATCTCAAGGCCAACCAGGATCGTGCCATCGCCTTTCTTAATGAGGTCGCCACCAAGTACGACATTGACGGGCTGATTTACGATGACCGGCTGCGATTCAATGGCATCGAGGGCGACTTTAGTGACGAGGCTAAGGCCCAATTTGAGCAACGCCTCGGGCAAACCGTGCGTTGGCCGCAAGACATCTACACCGTCACTTTCAACTCCGACCTCTCGCGCGGCGTTCAGCCCGGCCGGTTCTACGACGCATGGCTGGCCTGGCGGGCCGAGGAGATGACGAAGTTTGTGCAGCGCGTACGGAAGGAAGTGGCCACCCCCGCCAGCGGTATCCAGTTCGCCACCTACGTTGGCAGTTGGTACGGCGACTATCCTAAGGTGGGCGTGAATTACGGGAGCGACAAGCTCCACGCGGGCTTCCCCTTCCTCACCCGCGACTACCAGGCCACCGGCTTTGCCAAGCACCTCGATTTTCTCATCACGGGCTGCTACTACCGGGTGGGCACGGTGTACGAAGCGATGATGCGGGGCCGACCCACCGGGCAAACCGTCGAGGCCGCCGCCCTAATGAGCAACCGGCTGGCCGATGGCGATACCTGGACCTACGCGGGCATCATGCTGGCCAACTTCGAGGCGCGCCCGCAAGATCTCCCCGCCGCACTGCAGGCCGCCGCCGCCACGTCGCAAGGCATCATGATCTTTGACCTCAGCCACAACATTGATAAGTTCTGGCCGTACTTTGAGCAAGGGTTCCGGCGGCCGGCCACGGCCCCCCATGCCCACCCGGATTTACTCACGAAACTGCGACAGGCCCGCGATGCCCAGCGGCAGCGTGGGGAAATCCCCGCGCCCTTCCCGTTCTTTGAGGGCGCAACCGGCACGGGATGGTAATTCCTGCCACGAAACGTACCGACGATTCGTTTGGAATATAAGCCCAAGTGAGCCAAAGCCCTCCCACGACGATTGGTAAGTACCAAATCATCCGGGAAATCGCCCGCTCGAACGATATCGTTTACGAAGCGTACGACCCCGCCATGAATCGTCGTGTGGCCGTAAAGGAGCTGGCCATGGTGCCCGGCGCCACCGACACCCAGCGGCAGGAGCGGCTGCAACGGTTCTTGCGCGAGGCCCGCGCGGCGGGTTCTTTGCAGCACCCGCACATCGTCACGGTGTACGAAGTCGGGCAGGACGCCAGCGGTCGCCACTTCATCGCAATGGAGTACCTGGAGGGGCAAACCCTCCGCAACCTCATTGATTCCAGCGGGGCGATGAAGCCAAAGGACGCCGTCCACCTGGCGGAACAGGTTCTGGAAGGGTTGGCCTTTGCCCACGGGCGGGGCGTCATCCACCGCGACATCAAGCCGGACAACATCCAGATTCTGCCGGGCAACCGGGTGGTGATCACCGACTTCGGGATTGCGAGGCTCACTTTTGAGCCCAACATCACGATGGACGGCCAGGTGTTCGGCACGCCCAGCTACATGTCGCCCGAGCAGATCCATGGCGGCGACCTGGACGTCTCCAGCGATCTCTTCAGCCTCGCCATCATCCTCTACGAGATGATCAGCGGGCGCAAGCCCTTTACCGGGGACAACGTGGTGGCGATTGCCTATGCGATTGCGAACTCCAACCCGGCGGCCCCGACTGATTGCCCGCCCGCGCTGTGGCGCGTGATCGAGAAGGCTCTGCAGAAGACGAGTGCCCTGCGCTACCGGGGGGCGGAGGAGATGCTCCGCGATCTTAAGGCCGCCGCCGGTGCCCTCAACCAGCCTGTGGTGCCACCGCCGGTGTCGGCTTCGAACCATATCCTCGCCGGACCGCACCAGAACCCCGCCACCGCGCACCTGGTGCCCCCGCCGGTTTCTACCGCCGGCCTCACCCCCGCGCAAGCGCAGCTAATGAACCAGGTGTACGGTCAGGCTTACGGGCAGAGCGCAGCCGGCGCGGCCCCCCAGCCAGCGCCGTACGGGCAGAGCTATGGCCAACCTTATGGTCAGACCCCGACGTACGTTCCGGTGCCGATCTACTACCCGCCGCCGCCGCGCAACATCAGCCTCTCGCCCGAAACGAAGTCCTGCATGGGGCGATTCGTGTGGGCGGTGGCCATCATTGGGCTGCTCTTCGCCATCGTCATCTACGGCATTGGCGCGCTCACGGAGACGATGGACCGCAATCCGGGTGCCGCGCAGGCCATCCCCACCACCCCCCAGCAAGCCCAGGCCCGGATTGAGCCGAGCCTCGATGCGGCCCGTGACCGCGCCGAGCGCATCATCGCGCCTCCCCCGGACGCACGGGAAGAAGTCATCAACGGCCCCACGCTCCAGGACGCTGTAAACCTCGTGCAATCGGCGATGGAAGAGCCGAACCCCGCCCGCCGAGCCCAACTTTGGAGCCAAAGTAGCCAAGCCTTTGTGGCCGTGGCCATGGGCAACCCCGAGGGCATGGACATCGTGTTCGCGCAGGCCGCCAGCGTCTATATGGGGGCGGCGGAAATGGGGGCGCAAGCCGGGCGATTTGACCGCTCCATCGAGGCCCTTTATCAAGCCGAAGGATTCACCAACGGCAACCAAGACACGGCCTATGAGATTCAGCAGCGCATGAATCTCTACCGCGCCCAGATGTGAGCCTGCTCAGTCGATGCTGAGAAGTGCCCCGCCATCCACCGTGAGATTGATCCCGGTGATGTAGGATGCGGGCTGGCTGCACAGGAACACCCCCGCCGCCGCCACTTCCTCGGGCGTGGCCAGCCGCCCGATGGGGATGCTCTGCCCTGCCTTCTCGAGTTCTTGCTTTTCATCCGTGCCCGCGCGTTCGGCCCGTACCTGCGCCAGGTGCCGCTGCCGGTCGGTCAGGGTGTGCCCGGGCAGCAGGCCGTTCACCGTCACGCCGTGGGAGGCCAGTTCGCGCGCCTGCAGACGCACCAAGGCGCGTAGACCCGCCCGTAGGGTGCTGCTGATGGGCAACAGGGGCTCGGGCTGCTTGGCCACCAAGCTGGTGATGTGGACGATGCGGCCCCAACCCCGCTCTTGCATCCCCGGGGCCACCAAGCGCACCAGGCGCACTACGTTCATCAGGGTGCTGTCCACCCCGCTCTGCCACTGGGCGTCGGTCATCTCCGTCCACGGCCCGGCGGGCGGGCCACCCGTGTTGGTGATGAGGATGTCCGGCGGACCGAGGTGCGTGGTCACGTCTTGCACCCATCGCTCCAGGTCGGCGGGCTGGCTCACGTCCACGGGGTCGAAGCGGATGCCGTCCGGGAGGTCGGCGGGGGTGCGAGCGCAGACGGCCACGCGGCACCCTTCGGCCTGCAAGCCCTCGGCCAGGGCGCGGCCAATGCCCTTGGTTCCGGCGGCGACGAGGGCGACGCGGCCCTCAATTCCCAAGTCCATGGGGTCATGCTACCGGGTCGGTAGAATGCGGGTCGACCCGCACACCGGGCGCACCGCGGAGGGGTGGCAGAGTGGTCGATTGCAACGGTCTTGAAAACCGTCGTCTCGCAAGGGACCGTGGGTTCGAATCCCACCTCCTCCGCCACGAATTCGGGTCAGACCTCGGCCTTCTTTGACCGCAGTGACGCCCCATTCGCGACCATCACCGCCAGCGCCACCGCCAGGCACAGCCAGGGGAACATCATCCGCCCCGTCCAGCCATCGCCCCCGGCGGGCACACGCACCCGCGCCGTCAGCAGGCCCTGATCGCGGTGCGGCAGCCACGCCACGATATTCCCGCGCGCATCCGTGATGTAGCTGCGACCCTTGCTCCCGGCCCTCACCACCGGCAGGCCCGCCTCGATGCTCCGGAACACCGCCCCCGGATACAACTGCTCCCACGCGGGGGTGGCGGCGTACCAATCGTCGATCGCCTGCACGGTCAGCAACTGAGCCCCGGCCTGCTGCTGGGCCAGCGCAAGATCGGGGAAGAGCCCTTCAAAGCACAGCAACGGCCCCGCCTGGAACGGCCCTACCGGCAAGCTTTGCACGCGGTCACCGGGGGTCAGGTCCCCGGCGGGTAGGTTGAAGTTCTTGAGGAACGGCAGCACATCCCGCCCGGGCACGTATTCGCCAAATACCACCAGGCGGGTCTTGTTGGCGTGCTTCCACTGCATGCCATCCCAGGAGTACGCGGTTTGGTATCGCTTGCCGTCGCGCACCAAGTTGCCGCCGAGGATGACGGGCACGGCCGGGGGATAGCCCAGCACGGCGGTGGGAACGATGGATTCACTGGGCGAGGCGAAACCTTCGGGGAACACAACCAATTCGGCCTCTGCGCGCTCCGCATCGGCCATCAGCTCGGGCCCGGCTCCATCCAGGCGGATGCGCTCTTCATCCACCGGGGTGAAGGCCTGGTCCACGCCCGGCTGGGCCGCCGCCACGATGTGCCAGTTACCTTCGGGGGGCGTGCTGGCCCGCCACCAGGAATAGCCAAACAGCACCGCGATGACCACCGCCGCCCCCATGCGCCACCGGTTCATCGCGCCATCCGCCCGGGGCCAACGCCACTCGGCCAGCCACTGATTGACCAGCACCACCCATGCACTGACCAAGAAGATGCCCCCCAGGGCCGCCGACTGCAGCACCACCGGGTAGGGCCAGAGCGGGGTGGCCATGTGCCCCCACGGGAACGCGAGGCCAGGAATGTAGCTGCGGATGAGCTCCATGGCCACCCACAGCAGGGGGATGGTCCACGCCCGGCCCTGGCGCTCGGCCGCGCCCATCCAGCTGGCCTGCACCCAAAAGTAGCCCATGGCAATCGGCACCGTAACCACCCAGGGCACCAGCCCGCTCACCAGGCTGCCCGTCCACTTATAAACAAACGGCACGACCCACCACATTTGGTAGCCGTAGAAGATCGCCCCGAAAACGAGGCCGCTGCGACGCACCGCGCGGGCTTCTTGCCCCCGGATGCTGACCAGCCAGGGCACCAGCGCCACCATCACCAGCCAGCGCAGATCGAACGGCGGGAACGCCAGCACGAGCAAGACGGCCGAGAGGGCCGCCCCCGCGCTAGGGGAGAACGGGCGCGGCGGCTTCGACATGGGGTTCTTGATTGTAGCGGACCAACCGCCACGGGGTGCGCTCATTCCGTTCGAATTCGGAGAACGCGGCATTGCCAAACCGGAACGAGAGCCCCAAGTGGGCCGGCGCCTGCAAGAGTGCGGCGACCAGCATCGAGCCCGTCATGCCGTGCGTGACAATGAGGACGTCTTGGTGGTGTTCAAGCTCGGCGAGGAACGCTTCCGCACGGGCCCGGACCATGAGGGCCGATTCACCATTCGGGGGCGTGGCGTGCAGGGCAAAGGGGTCCTCGGGGTGCGTGAGATCATGCAGCTGGTTACGAAGTTGCTCGAAGTGCATTCCCTCCCAATCTCCAAAACCCCGTTCTCGCAGGCGCGGATCCTGTTGGATCGGGAGCTCCTTCACGGCGGCCACGGCCTCGGCAGTCTCGCGGGCGCGGCTGAGGTCGCTGCACCAAATCTGGCCGATGGGCTCGTGAGTTAGCAGGCGCGCTAGTCCCACGGCTTGCGCCCGGCCTCGGGCATTGAGGGCGATGTCCGATTGCCCCTGGGCGCGGCCCTCGCGGTTCCAGTCCGTCTCGCCGTGCCGTGCAATCCAGATTCTGCCGCTTGCCACGGTTCAATCTTGCCTCGCACCCACCCCCTCTTTGGGTACTCTCGCGCATCATGACCCGTCGCCTTGTTGCCGGTTTGATGCTTGTTGCCGGGCTCGTCCCTGCCCTTAACGCTCAGGAAGCCGGATTTGCCGCGCCACCTAAGGAACTCGACCAGATCAAGTGGATGGTGGGCAAATGGACGGGCACCATGACCTCCACCATGGGCGACATCCAAACCGTTATGGACATTCAACCCACCCTAGGCGGCCACTACTATCAGTTCAATTCCAAGAACACCCTGGGTGAGATGACCATGGACGAAGTGGTCTATCTCACCTATGACCCCAAGGTGAGCAAGTTCCGCATTTGGGCGTTTGCCGCGTGGGGTGGCCCCGCCCGCACCGAGGCCGGCGACTACAAAGACGATCGCCTGGTCACCGTAAGCGATCCCTGGGAAGTGATGGGCATGACCATGGTGAGCCGCAGCACGCTGGCGAAGGCCGAGGGCGACAAGCTGGAGTTCATCCTGGAGTTCAAAGAAGGCGACAACTGGAAGAAGGACGGCGGCGGTCTCCTCACGCGGTCCCGTTAGTCACCCCGCCCGCGCGGCGGGGTCCGAAAGTCGCTAAACTGCAACCATGCGTGTCCCCTTCTTGGACATTCCTGGCCAGTACAAAGAAGTACGCCACCTGATTGACCCCGCCATTGCCGAAATCATGGAAACGGGGGCCTACGTTCTGGGCAAGTGGAACACGCAACTGGAAACCGAGCTTGCCCAACGTCATGGTGTGAAGCACGGCATTGCCCTAAATAGCGGCACCGATGCGCTTCGCATTGGCATGCAGGCGGCGGGCATTGGCCCGGGCGATGAGGTCATCACCACCGCATTCACGTTTGTGGCCACCGTGGAAACAATCGTCCAGGTGGGGGCGGTGCCGGTCTTTGTGGACGTCATTGAGAACACGTTCGACATCAATCCGGACCTGATTGAAGCGGCGATTACCCCGCGCACCAAGGCGATTCTGCCCATCCACCTCTTCGGCCAGCTCTGCGATATGCCGGCCATTATGGACATCGCCCGACGCCACAACTTGTTGGTGCTGGAAGACGCCGCCCAAGCCATCGTCACCAGCCAAGACGGTGTGATGGCCGGGGGATTTGGCATCTGTGCGGGCGTGAGCTTCTACGTCACCAAGAACCTAGGTGCGGCCGGTGACGGTGGCCTGCTGCTGACGAACGATGACGAAGTCGCGCGCCGCAGCAAGAGCCTACGCGTGCACGGCATGGGTCGCGAGCGTTACTACTACGACGAGATCGGCTACACCAGCCGCATGGCCGAGCTCCAAGCGGCGGTGCTGTGCGCCAAGCTGACGAAGCTGGATGCGTGGAACACTCGCCGCGCCGAAATTGCCGAGCGATACCAAGCGGCCCTGGCCGATAGCTCTTACGGCATCCCCTACATCCGCCCGAACAACGAATGCACTTGGCACCAATACACGGTGCGCCACGATGACCGCGATGCGATCATGGCCGGGCTGAAGGAGGACGGCATTGATTCCGCAATCTACTACCCGGTGCCGCTGCACCTGCACGAACCCTATGCCCACTTCGGCGGCGGGGCGGGCAGCTTGCCGGTGACGGAGCGGGTGAGCAAGCAGTGCTTCAGCCTGCCGGTGGGTCACCACCTTTCGGATGAGCAGGCGGATTACGTGATCCAGCGGCTCCTGGCCCGCCAAAGCGTAACGGCCTAAATGAAGCTTCCCTACCCAGTTGTTCTGGCGAGTGCCTCTCCGCGCCGCCAGGACCTCTTGGGGCCGATTGTGGGTGAGTTCACGGTGCACCCCGCCGACCTGGATGAGGAGGCCCTGAGCGACCCCGACCCCTGGGTGACTGCGCAACGCCTGGCCCGGGAGAAGGCCGCCGCGGTCTTTGCCTTGCATCCTGAGTCGTTGGTGATTGGGGCGGACACCGTCGTGGCGCTGGAAGGCGCCGGGGGTTGGGTGCAATACGCCAAGCCGGTGGACGAAGCGGATGCTTGCCGTATTTTGGGAACACTGAGCGGGAAAACGCACGTGGTGGTGACCGGAGTGGCCATGCGCTGGCCGACCGGTATGGCGGCCTTCACCGAGACCGCGCGCGTGACATTCCGGGCCTTATCTGAGGCCGAAATCAAAGCCTATGTCGCGGGCGGGGAGCCCATGGACAAGGCGGGTGCCTACGGCTATCAGGGCGGCGCGAAGGCATTCATCGAACGGCTAGAAGGCGATGTGAACACCGTCATCGGGCTGCCGACCGAACGGCTGAAACAAGACCTCAAGAACCTGTTTCGCTAGGCTTTTGCGGGTACGGCCGGCAGATCGGGTCGCCGATCACGAGGTCTTTCCACTTCAGAATCGGGCTGGCTGCGTAGAACGATTCCGCCAGCGTGTAACCCCGGGTGTAGCGGTCAAACAGCACCTGCGGGTCCGCCATCGCGAAGGTGTATGGCTCGCTGACGTACCCTTTCACCCCCGTCACACCGCCCCGGATGAGGTCGGCGATCAGCGATTGCCCGCCCTGCGCCGGCCCGAACGTACGGGCACTGGTGCTGACGAACGTCTCCGCGATGGCCCCGGGTTTGAACTTGATCTGGCGGTAGACATCGGCCCGGAACGCCCCGTCGTTGCTGCCCCAACTGACGTAACCCATCAGCGGCTGGGCGGCGGCGGCAAACTCGGCCCTCTCGTCGAGTTCAGCTTGGAAACCCCGCCGATTGAGGTTGGCCACGGCTTCGGACATCCGGGTTTGCAGCCGGGCGTAATCGTCGGTGTTTCGGTTACTCGCTTGATCGAAAAGGAACGGCCCCTTGCCGGCTTCGGCCTTCAGCGATCGGTCCACGAGCTCCTTGGCGTCGGCCACCGTCGGGCCGGTGAGGCGGGTCACCAGCCACATAGAGAACTTCTCGCTGTTGAACGGCTCGTCCGCTTCATAGTAAGGATGCACGGCCGCGTTCACGTTCTCGGCGTTGATCGTTGTGATCGGCTTGATGCTTGATGGCACCCCGGCCAGCATCGAATCCACCGACGGCCCCCACTTGTCGCCAATGCGGATGGGCACCCCTTGCGTGAGCACGACAAAGTCCGTGCGGCGCCCGAGTTTGCGAATCTGCTCTTTGACCGGCGCGACAATGAGGGTTTCGAACTCGGTTCGCGAGATCTCCTCGGTGGGTGGGCACGCAATTTCGATGCTCGCATCGGCGGGGATGCCCCGCTTGTCCATGTAGTACGCCCCCACCGCCTGGCTATCCGGGCTCTTGGTGTTGATAACTACGACCACACGGCGTGTGTCCGGATTGGCGGACCGCGCCGTTTGGACCGGCTCGACGGCGGTGGGCTCGACCGGAGCTGGGCTGCAACCCCAACCGAGCCCGAGCCCCAAAATCAAGAACGCCTTCGCCATTTCCTAGATGAACAACTAATCGGACTCAACAGTTTCCGAGGCGCTGGGCCGGGCGCGCATCTTCGCCCAACTTCTTAGCAAGGCAATGTCCTCGGCCATCATGCGGCTCAGCGGCACCTGGGCCGCCGCCTCGTCCAGCAGGTCCTTCATGGTCAACTCGCGCCCTTCGTCGAAGGCGTGGTGAAGAGCCCCGATGACCACCTGCTCGATCTCCGCGCCGCTAAATCCACGCGTGGCTTCGGCCAGGTTCTTGTGCTTAAACTTGCTTCCTTTGCGTCCGCGCTTCTCCAAGTGAATCTTGAAAATCTGGGCACGGTCCGTGGCCCCCGGCAAGTCCACGAAGAACACGTCGTCAAAACGACCCTTTCGTAGCAGTTCGGGCGGCAATGCGGTCACGTCATTGGCCGTCGCCACCAGGAAGACAGGCTTCGTTTTGTCCTGCATCCATGACAAAAACGTGGAGAAAACACGCGCCGTGGTGCCGCTATCACTGACTCCGCTGGAACCGGTGCCCGCAAAGCCTTTTTCCAGCTCGTCAATCCACAAAACGCACGGGGCCAAGCTTTCGGCGATGCGGATGGCCTTGCGCATATTTTCCTCACTTTGACCCACCAAACCTCCAAAGATTCGCCCGACGTCCATCTTCAGCATCGGCAAGCGGTAGGCGTTCGCAATGGCCTTGGCGACGAGGGATTTCCCGCACCCTTGCACCCCCATCAGCAAAACCCCCTTCGGATAGGGGATGCCAAAGTCGCGCGCGGCCTGGGTCAGGCTTCCTTTGCGCTTATCCAGCCACTCTTTGAGAACATCCAGACCACCGACATCCTTCATGCCCTGCTGAACGGGATAGAACTCCAGAATCCCGGACTTGCGGACGATCTGCTTCTTCTCCTCCACGATCAGAGAAGGCGAAAGCCGCTTCTCGATCACCAAGCTGCGGGCCAGGGCACTTTCGATCTCATCGGCGGTAAGCCCTTGGGCGGCATTGACGATGAGCTCACGCTCTTCGGGCTCCAGGTTCAAATCCACCTTGTCGTTGCCCGCCAGGCTACTGATGATCGAATCCAACTGGGCGTTGATCACGGTGGCATCCGGCATCGGGAACTCCAGCACCGTCACCTCCTTCTCCAGTTCGGGTGGCAGAGTCAGCATCGGGGAGATGAGGATGAGCGTTTGCGCTCGAGTGCGAAGTCTCCCACTCAGGTCGCGTAGCAATCGCACCACCCGGTTGTCCCGCATGTAAGGGTGGAAATCCTTGACCAGGAACACCGTGTACTCAGGTGCCTCATGCATTTGGGCCAGGACTTCCAGTTCGGCGGGCAGGTTGCTCGTCTTGCCGGTGCTCAGACCCGGCTTCAGGCCCTGCGTCACGCTCCAGGTGTGCAAAGTCCGGTTGAGCTTCGTGGCCAGCTCTCCCATGCCGCGCTCCACGCGCCGCTCTTCCCAAGTCGTGACCCAAACGATCGGGTACTTGGAGCGAATGAGGGTCTCGATCTCTTGAAAAGCGTCCATGGGCGTGGCGAAGGCTACCTAACCTGAGTTTACGCCCCGGCCCGCCCCGGGTTGCCTTAGGAGGACGAAGAGACCGAACCTAATGCGATGGGGAGGGCTTCTAGGAACCGGCTGACTTCGGCCGGCGTGCCAATGCTGACGCGGATGAACTCCGGCATCCCGACCCCCGTCCCCGGGCGCACAATCACGCCTTGGCGCAGCAGCGCCTCGTAAACCGCCTTGGCATCGCCCACCTTCACGCAGGCAAAGTTGGCGTAGCTGGGCAGCACTTCCAGCCCCAGCCCGGCCGCCGCCGCACTGATGCGAGCCAAACCTTCCTTGTTCACATCCTTGCTGCGCTGAAGGTGGTCATGATCTTGCAGCGCCGCCAATGCCGCCACCTGGGCCAGCGAGTTCACGTTGAACGGTTCGCGGGCGCGTTCCAGGGCATCAATTAGCTCAGGTGCCGCCACCAGATAGCCCAGCCGCAAACCGGCAAGCCCATAAGCCTTGCTAAAGGTGCGCATCACCACCACCGGGCGTCCCTCGGCGATGAGGCTCAGGCCATCCGGGTAGCCCGGCACGTCGGCGGCGTATTCCCGATAGGCTTCGTCCAGCACCAATGCGGCCCCCGGGGGCATGCGATCCAGCAGGCGGGTCACGGTTTGGTGGTCCACCAGAGTGCCCGTGGGGTTATTCGGGTTGGCCACAAAGACGAGGCGCGTATGGGCATCGCAGGCCTCGGCCATGGCGTCCAGATTCAGGCGCCAGTGCTCGTCCACCGCCACCTTGGTCAGGCGGACATCCGAAAGCTGCGCCGCGGCATCGTAGCGGACAAACGAGGGATCGCCCACCACCACGTTGTCTTGCGGCTGGCCCAGAAACACGAGCCCCAGCAAGTGAATGAGTTCATCACTGCCATTGCCAAAGGCGAGCATATTGGGCTCGACGCCCAGGTGCCGCGCGAGGCCGTGCCGCAAATCGTGGGCAGAGGCGTCCGGATAAAGGTGCATGTTGCGGGCGGCTTCGGCCACCGCCTGTTGCGCTAGCGGCGAGGGGCCGAGCGGATTTTCGTTGCTGGCCAGCTTTACCACGTCGGTCAGACCGAGTTCGCGCTTGACCTCATCAATCGGGCGACCTGGCACATAAGGTCGCATGCGCAACACGTTGGGTCGTAACCGAAAGCTCATGCATAGCATGGTGGCACACCCAGCAAGTAACGTTTAGGAATGGAGCGATCCCGCACTTTCTTCGTTTTGGCCCTCGGCATTCTCATCGGAGGTGGCCTCATGGGCACCTTCGCCCGCGCGGGGGGCGTGGCCGCGCAAAGCTCGGGCGGCAACCCCCAACTCAAGCGTATTGCCGACAGCCTGGAGCGCATGGAACGCAACGGCGTGACGGTGAAGATGGACAGCAGCAACAACAACGTGAAGATGAGCGGCACCATCACCGTGGAGCCGCCCAGCTTCGGGTTCCGCATCCGTAACGATTAATCGAGGAACAGGGGGCGAGGGGTAACTCCCGCGTCACCCACTCGAATGGCCTCGCGCAGCAACGATTCGGCGGCATCGGCATCCGCCTCGCCCGCCGCGTGGATAGTGACGAGGGGCTCGCCCGCGGCCACCGGGGTGCCCACCGCCACGTGAACTTCGGCCCCCACCCGGGGGTCGATCTGGTCGGCTTTGGTGCGACGGCCGGCCCCCAGGTTAAGCACGGCATGGCCCACCCCGTGGGCCGAAACCTGCGCGACCGTGCCCGCTCGCTCGGCCACCAGCGTACGCCGCACCGGGGCCACCGCCCAATCCTCGTTATCAAAGACGCTGGTGTCCCCGCCCTGCTCAGCGAACCACCGGCGCATCACATCGGCGGCCTGGCCGCTGGCAATCGCGGCCGCCGGGTCCGCGTCAATGCCCGCCACCGCCAAGCTATCCCGCGCGAACTCCAGCAGGAGGTCGCGGAATCGCGCCTCGGTCGGGCTCAGGTCGGCCCCTTGCACTACGCGGATGGCTTCCTTCACTTCCAGCGCGTTGCCCACGGCGGCCCCGAGCGGCTGGTCCATATCCGTAACCCGCGCCACCACGCGCAGGCCGGCCGCTTCCCCGGTCTGCACCAAGCTTTGGCGCAGGGTTTGCGCGGCCCCGAGATCGCTCATAAAGGCGCCACTGCCGCACTTCACATCCAGCACCACGCACTCCGCGCCGGCGGCAATCTTCTTGCTAAGGATGCTGGCCGTAATCAGCGGCACATTGGCCACCGTTCCGGTCACGTCGCGCAGGGCATACAGCGCCTTGTCGGCCGGGGCCAGGCGGGGGGTCTGGCCGCTCAGGGCCAGGCCGGTGCGGCGGGCCAGATCCAGCATCGCTTCGGGTTCCAGATCCGTGCGGAATCCCGGCACCGCTTCCAGCTTGTCAATCGTGCCGCCGGTCATGCCCAGGCCGCGCCCCGACATCTTCACCACCGTCATCCCGCACGCCACCAAGATCGGCAAGAGGGCAATCGTGGTCTTGTCGCCCACGCCGCCGGTACTGTGCTTGTCGAACCACGGGTGCGGCAGGCCGGTGCGGTCCAGCACTTCCCCGCTCTGCGCCATGGCCAGGGTCAATTCGGCGGTTTCTTGGGTGGTGAGCGGGTTCAAGTAGGCCGCCATCAGCCACGCCGCGAGTTGATAGTCCGGCACCGAGCCATCCGCCGCGCCTTGGGCCACCGCCGCCAGGTCGCCGGGGGCAGAGGCCAGTCCATCCCGCCGCCGGGCGATGACTTCGACAAAGTTCATGAGTGGTCCGCCGCTGTGAAAACATAGGGCGGGCGATGGATGCCGCGCTCGGTGATGATGCCCGTAATGAACTCGTGGGGCGTGACATCAAAGGCCGGGTTGAACACCGGGCACCCCGCCGGGGCCACCCGTACACCTTCAATTTCGGTCAGTTCCTCGGTGGCGCGCTCTTCAATCGGGATGTCGTTTCCGTGCAGGGTCTGCGGGTCAATGGTCGAACTCGGGGCCACCACGTAGAACGGCACCCCAAATCGCTCGGCCGCTACCGCCAGCATAAAGGTGCCAATCTTGTTGGCCGTGTCGCCATTGGCCGCGATCCGGTCGGCACCGACGAAAATCGCGTCGATCTCGCCGCGCGCTAGGATGCTCGTGGCGGCGCTATCGGCGATCATGTGGAACGGGATGCCCTCTTGCATCAGCTCCCAAGCGGTGAGCCGCAGACCCTGCAAGCGGGGGCGGGTTTCGCAGGCGTAGACGTGGCGGATGCGCCCGTTTTCATAAGCAGAGCGAATTACCCCCAGGGCCGTGCCCCATCCGCTGGTGGCAATCGCGCCGGTGTTGCAGATGGTCATCACGTTCGCCGTCTCGGGCAGGCAATCCATGCCAAATCGCCCCATCGCTTGGTTCATGGCGTGGTCTTCTTCATCAATCGCCAAGGCTTCTTGCAGCAGGGCGCTGGCATCCCACGCCACGCGCGCCATGCGGTCGAGCGCCCAAAAAAGGTTCACCGCCGTCGGGCGGCTGGCCCTCAGCAGGGCATCGGCGGCGGCGCGATCGTGGCCCCGCTGGGCGGCCAGCACCATGCCGTAAGCGGCGGAGATGCCGATGGCAGGCGCGCCCCGCACCGCCATGTCCACAATCGCCTCGGCGACCTGCTCCACCGTCTCTAGTTGCAGCCACACCTCTTGGCCGGGCAGGTGCCTCTGGTCCAGCAGGAGCAAATGATCCGATTTCCATTCAAAGGGCCGCAACATGTCCTCTGGGATACCGCGCGGGACCTGCCCGGGTGCGGGACGTAGAATAGAACACCGATGAGCGTGGTGATTTACGAGCGAAATCTGATGTGGGGCGTGCGCCTGCGCAATGCCGTGCAGACCCTGGGCGTGCCCGTGGCCGTGCGGGAGCACCACAACCCCGAGCCCGCCACGCTCGCCATCATCAACCTAAGCGATGCGCCGGAGGCCCTGGAGCCCCTCATCCACGCGCTGAAGGCGCAAGGCACCTACGTGCTGGGCCACGCCGGGCACAAGGAGAAGCCCCTGCACCGCATGGGCAACGAGTGGGGATGCAACTACGTGGCCACCAATAGCGAGATCGCCAACAAATTGCCGCAACTGCTGGCCCAGGTCCCCGCGCTGGCAATCTCCCGGCCCGCCACGACGGAGTAAGATCAGGTCATGGATAAGGTCGTCGCCAACGCCGCCGAGGCCCTGCAGGGCTACCTCTTTGACGGCATGACCATCATGGCCGGCGGGTTCGGTCTGTGCGGGATTCCGGAGCACCTGATTCTTGCGCTGCGAGACTCCGGCGTGAAGGACATCACGGTCGTGAGCAACAACTGCGGGGTGGACGACTTTGGCATGGGCTTGCTGCTGCAGACCCGCCAGATCCGGAAGATGATTAGCTCCTACGTGGGCGAGAATGCCGAGTTTGAGCGACAGTTTTTGAGTGGTGAGCTGGAACTGGAGTTCAACCCGCAGGGGACCCTGGCCGAACGTATTCGGGCCGGAGGCGCAGGCATCCCGGCGTTCTATGTGAAGACCGGCGTGGGCACGCTGGTCGCCGAAGGCAAGGAGACGCGCGAGTTTAACGGCGAAACCTACGTGATGGAAACGGCCCTGCGCGCGGACCTCTCCATCGTGAAGGCGCAGCGGGGCGACCGCTGGGGGAACCTACAGTTCCGGCGCACCGCCCGCAACTTCAACCCGATGATGGCGACGGCGGGCAAGGTCTGCATCGCCGAGGTGGAGGAGCTGGTGGAGATTGGTCAGCTGGATGCGGACCAGATTCACACCCCCGGCGTGTTTGTGGATCGAATCCTGCGCGGCACGGCCTACGAAAAGCGCATTGAGCGCCGCACGGTCACGGCCCGCAACGGCTGAGCTTCAGTTTCCGTTTTCATAGTGTCCCGCCTGAGTGCGAGGGGGATGGGAGCTTTTGATATGAGTGGTCGGCGAATCACACGTGGCACACCTCGGCCATTAACTCCGACAAAGAAGGTTATTAGCTATGCAGCGGCAACCCTTATTCCACTTGCCATCTTTTATGGTGCTTCTCAAAGGATTTACCTGGGTCTTGGCACTTGGGCCGAAGAATTTGATTTGTTTATTTGCGGCTTCCTCTTTGGCACTATGCTCTGGACGATGAACATTCAGGATTGCGAGACCCATACGATCCGGGCGATTCGAATTGGGTCCGCCTATGTTGGGTTTTGCAGTTCAGGCCCCGTGATTTTTCCAGGCTTTAACTTGGCCAAGCATTTGTTTGAGGAAGAGAGAGCTGCTGAGTTGCATCAGCATCTCTCCCAGCATGGGTATGTTTAGACAAGCGATTTCTGCAAGACATTAACATTGATTCTTCCGACCCAAGCGAGCAGAAGGAGTTGCGGCAATGAAACCTGATGAAATTGAGTCTGCATTGAAGGAAGCTATCCACATCCCCTTCGAGATTGAACGCGCTTCCATTGATCGGGGCTACTTTCCTGGCCAAAGAGAAGCTGATCTGGAGTTCAGCCGAATCATTGCCGAGGTACGCCAGCATCACGAAGCGTTCGAAGAATTTACCGATGACACGACATTTGAAGACTTAGAGAGTGGGCTCGATTTGCTTGGACAACTGATGAGTGAATCCGAGATTCTAAGAGAGAATCACTTTCGACACTTGCAAAACCCAATCAGAGTTTGTCTCGATGGCCTGCAACGTTGCGGAGCAGTTCTCCTTGATTGCTCTCGGTTTGCCAGTGAGTGCGGGGTGAATCCACCTATATCCGAGCTTCCTGTCAGCGAGATTTACACTCGGCAACTGGCCTCAGATCAACTATCTCCTTTCAATGAGAGAATCAACCAGCTTCGTCGTGCGGTACTCCATCTTTCTGTCCCAACGGAAAGTAAATCAATGAATCACGCCCAAGTTCGGGCGTCTACCATCTTCCCTCTTTATATGCATTTGATGTTCAACTTGGATGAGATACTTTTGCATGATGAGTCCAATGAGGTTCAGACCAACAATTCTCAACGGCGCGACCCGATGAGATAGCGTCCATCCGGCCCTACGGCCATGATGGGCAGGGTCTTAGTCGTCTCAAAGATCTCGTAAGCCGGCTCGATTTCGCGCCAGAACGCCCGGTGCTCGGGGTGGCGTTCCATCAGGTCATCCCACGCGGCCGTGCCGGGGCGAGCCGGAAAAATGTGAACCGGAATCTGCCGCTGCCCCGCACCCCGCGCGCCATCCGCCAGGATGTAAATGAACTCAATCACCGGGTCCGTCATGGCCAGGCAGCCGATGCTCACCGCCCGCCCGTGGATGAAGATGTCACTCCCCGGCCGGTCGCGGTCGCTGCGAATCCGGTCGCTCTCATTGGGATAGTTCAAGCCCAACGACAGGTGAAAGCTCGACTGCGGATTGAAGCGATCAATGAAGTAGATCCCCTCGGGCACCTGCCGGTCGCCTTCGCGCCGCTTCGGCCCCGGCCCCCCGCTGGCCGCCGCCACGGGGAAGGTCTTGATCAAGGCCAGCCCGCCCGGGCTATCCCCCGCCCAGAGTTCCAGTTCCCGCTCGTGCTTGAACGCCCGCAAGAACACAAACGAGGCGGGAGACGAAACCCCCTTGGCCGCCAGCGCTTTCCGCACGTCCTCGCCGACGCGCTCCCGCGCCCGGGCGACGCGGTCGCCGGATTCGTGGTACTCAATCGGTGGTTCGGTCGGGCCCTCAGACATAACGGCAACGGACGGATCTTGGGGCGCAAGAACTTCGGGCTCGGGAGTGCTCGTGCGGCATCCCGAACCCAAAAGCGCCAGCGCGATTAGCGCGCCAGCCCCACTTCTTTGAGGAATGCGCTGGTCGTTTCCCAACTTCGTTTGTCCGCCGCCTCATTGTAGCTGGACCCGCCAATCACCGTGAACGGGTGGACGGCCAGGTTGTAGATCACCATGCGGTAGTCCGCCTTGGCGGCCGTCATCTCGGCCAGGAATCCCACCAGCTGATCCTTCGGCACCGCCGGGTCATCGGCGGCGTGGTGCAGCATGATCTTGGTGCCAATGGTGCCCGCCGCCGGGTTCGGCGCGCTCAGCCCCCCGTGGAACGAGACTACGGCCTTCACATCCGCGCCCATGCGGGCCATTTCCAGCACCGCCGTACCACCAAAGCAATAACCCATCGCGCCGATGCTATTGCCGTCCACGTCGCCTCGGGCCTTCACGGCATCCACGGCCGCCTGCAGGCGCTTACGGAACAGAGCATTGTCGCTGTAATACTTGCGGGCTTCGGCCCCGTTCTCGGCGGGAGTGGTGGGTCGCGCGCCACCGTAGATGTCTGCCACCAGGGCGCCCATGCCCCACTGCTCGGCCACCATGCGGGCGCGGGTGAGTTCGTAGTCGTCCGGGCCGTTCCAGTCGTGGACGATGATCATCACGGGGACAATGTTGCGGGTGGCGGGGCGCACAAATGTGCCCTTGCACTCGGTGCCATCGGCATCCTTATAGACGAGCGGCGTTTCGATCGGCGGCACCATGGCCATCGCGGCGACAAGAGGAAGAAGAGTCACAAAGGGTTCTACGCCTGGCTGGGGTAAGTTTTCGTCATGCCCCTCACTCGCGACGAACTGGCCAAGCGCGCGGCCCAAGAACTGCGCGACGGATACTACGTGAACCTGGGGATCGGAATCCCAACCCTGGTGGCGAATTTCATCCCGGAAGGGGTGGAAGTGGTGCTGCAAAGCGAAAACGGGATGCTGGGTATGGGGCCGTTCCCGTTCGAAGGCGAAGAAGACCCCGACCTGATCAACGCGGGCAAGCAGACGATTACCGAGATTCCTGGCACGGCGTACTTCTCCAGCGCCGACAGCTTCGCCATGATTCGCGGCGGTCACATCCAGCTCAGCATCCTGGGCGCGATGGAAGTGAGCGAAAAGGGCGACCTCGCCAACTGGATGATCCCCGGCAAGATGGTGAAAGGCATGGGCGGCGCCATGGACTTGGTGGCCGGCGTGCCGCGCGTGGTGGTGGTGATGGAGCACACCAACAAGGCTGGCGAAAGCAAGATTCTGCCGAAGTGCGACCTGCCTCTGACCGGGCAAGCCTGCGTGGATTTGATCATTACGGACCTTGCGGTGTTTGACGTGGCGCGGGGCCAGGGCTTAACCCTGATTGAGCTCGCCGAGGGCGTGACGGAAGAGGAAGTGCGCAGCAAAACCGCCGCCAGCTACACAGTCTCGCCGAACCTGAAGACGATCTTCGCTTAGGGTTTACGCTCGGGCGCGGCGCATCACCCACAGCAACGCGGGCGCGCCCAGCAGGGCGGTGACAATACCGACCGGCACCTCGAGCCCCGGGCGAATGCGTTGCGCCAGGAGGTCGGCCAGCACCAAGAGTGCACCGCCATAGAGGGCTCCCCCCAGGATGCGCGTGCGTGCCCGCCCGCCCAAAGTGAGCGCCGCCAGGTGCGGCCCGACCAAACCCAAGAAGCCGATGATGCCCGCCGTGCCGACCGCCGCCGCCGTGGCCAAGGCCGCCAATAGCAGCACAACCTGGCGATAGCGAGTGGTGGCCAATCCGGTGGTGTGGGCGATGTCGTCTCCCAATGCCATCACGTCCATGGGTCGGCCGAGGGCCAGCAGCCCGCCAGTGCAGGCCAAAGCCAAAGCGGCCAGCACACCCACCCGCGCCCATTCGATGTTGGCGAGGCTGCCCAGGAGCCAGGCCAGAATCCGACCGGAATCCTGCCCCGCCAAGCTTAAGTTGAGCGTGGTGAGGGCGCTGAGCAACGCCCCGATGACCACCCCCGCCACCAGCAAACGCTCGGTGCGCCCCGCCGATTGCCGCCCCACCAAGAGGAGAACCAGCACCAGGGCGCCGACCCCGCCCAGAGTCGCCAGACCCATGAGCGCCAACCCCGACCACCCCACCAAGATGCCAAACGTGCCCGCCGCCGCCGCCCCACCGCTGACGCCCAGCACGTAGGGTTCGGCTAAGGGGTTACGCAAAGTTACTTGCAGGGCGCCACCGGCGGCCCCTAGGGCCATGCCCACTAGCAGGCCGGCCAACCCCCGGGGGAGTCGAATCTGCCAAACCACGGTGGCGGCAAGGTCATCGGAAGCCGGACTCGGCCCACCCGCGAGCGCCGCCCAAATCTGCCCGATGGAAAGCGGCACCGAGCCCCCCAAGGCCAAATGCAAGAGCATCGCCAGGAGGCACAAACCGATCAGTCCGGCCCAAGGGCTCAACCGTGCCGGACGGGGGTTCACGACGGAAGGATACCGGTACAATCGGTTTCGTGCCGACACGTTCCCTGGCTCTCCGCACTGAATGTTTGGGTCCCTCTCCGACCCTCTCCATTTCCGCGCGAGCCAAGGCCATGAAAGCCGAGGGCAGGGACGTCATCGCTCTCAGCGTAGGCGAACCGGACTTTAACACCCCCGAGCCGATTTGCGAAGCCGCCATTGCCGCGATTCATAGTGGGCACACCAAGTACACCGCCAGCGCCGGCATCCCCGAACTGCGCGCCGCCATTGCGGAGCGATTGCGCACGTTCAACGGCATCAGTGCCGACCCCAGCGAAGTCATCGTCTCCTGCGGGGCCAAGCAGAGCGTTTACCAAACCCTACAAGTTCTCATCAATCCGGGCGACGAGGTCATTCTCTTCGCGCCCTACTGGATGACGTACCGCGACCAGGTGAATCTAGCCGGTGGCAAGGTCGTGGAGGTCGCGACGACCGCCGCGAACGGTTTTGCCCCCTCGATGGACGATCTCCGGGCGGCCATCACGGACCGAACCCGGGCCATCATCGTCAACTCGCCGAGCAACCCCACCGGCGGCGTGTATCCGCGCCAAGTGATGAAGGAGATTGCCGCCACCGCCTTGCGCCACGGCCTGTGGGTGATTAGCGACGAGATTTATGAGCACCTGATTTACGATGGCGAGCGCACCAGCATGGCCGCCCTCGGCAAGGAGATTGCCGAGCAGACGATCACCATCAGCGGCTTTAGCAAGACGTACAGCATGACTGGCTGGCGCGTGGGCTATGCCCATGCACCCAAGCCCGTGGCTACGGCCCTCTCCAACCTGCAGGACCAGGTGACGAGCAACCCCACCTCCTTTGCGCAGTACGGGGCCTTGCAAGCTTTGAAGACCACGCCCGAAGAGATTGCCGCAATGCGCGAATCCTTCCGCGTGCGCCGCGACCTGATGGTGAAACTGCTGCAAGCGATCCCCGGCGTGACCGTGGATGTGCCGGCGGGGGCGTTCTATGTCTTCCCTGATGTGAGCGCATATCTCACGGAATCGTGTGATGACGTCCAATTGGTCAATGAATTGCTAGAAGAAGTCGGTGTGGCCACCGTTCCGGGTTCAGTTTTCTCCGGTCCGGGGCACATTCGCCTCAGCTATGCCGTCTCACTGGATGAAATCGAACGAGGAGTGGCGCGCATTGGCGAGGCCCTCCAGCGACGTGCCCAATGATCCCTAAGCCCATCCCCCTTAAGGACGAGAACCTGTTTCGCCTGGCGATGCGGCACACCAGTGCCACCAAGGATCCGGTCGGCGACAGCTACGAGCGCCTGGAATACCTGGGGGATGCCGTGCTGAGCCTCATCGTAGCCGAGTATCTCTACGAACACCATCCGGATTGGGACCAGGGCTACATGAGCAAGGCGCGCAGCAGCGCCGTGCAAGAGGTCACGCTTTGCGAGATTGCCAAGCAACTGAAGCTGGATGAATATCTCGAATTGAGCGTGGGCGAGGAAATGACGGGAGGACGGCAGCGCCCCTCCGTCCTTTGCGATATCTTTGAAGCCGTGATCGGGGCTATTTATTTGGAGTCCGGGCTGGAGAAGGCCCGATGGTTTGTGCTGGAACAACTTCACGGGTTCCTTCTTCAAATTGGGCAGGGCGATGTGAACCCCCACGACTTCAAGTCGAAGCTCCAGGAGAGCGCCCAGGCGATTTGGCGAATCAGCCCGAATTATCGGGTCGCCCGCGAATCCGGGGCGCACCACGAGCGGAGATTTGTGGTCCAGGTGCTCTTCGACGATGAAATCATCGGGGAAGGCACGGGGCGAACCAAGAAGGAAGCCGAACAGGCCGCCGCACGGGAAGCTTTGGAAGCCATCGAACGCACGCAAAGGGCACGCGAAGTAGCCAAGCAAATTCACCAGGTTGCTGGGGACTTCTGACTTTAGAAGGCCCGCATCTTGTCTAGTTATTTGCCGTTTTTCGCGTTTCTGGCACGGATATTGTTCACAATGGTCCATGTTAGCGTGCGCAAGTTATGCGACTTGCCCGCTTAGGTTAGGAGAATCTACGGAAAATGAAAATGACGAACAAGAGCGTTCTGGTGGGCCTCGTGGGTCTGGCTTTGGCCAGCACGGCCATGGCTCGCACGGAACCGAACTCGTTCTTGAACCGCCCGGCCAACAGTCACCCGGCTTTGATGAAGCAGCTGACGGAAGACGAGCAGGTGATGGACCGCTTTATGCGCCACTTCGGCATGACGCGTCAGGAAGTTCTGGCCATGGCCAGCAACCTGCAAATGGCCCGCCTGCCGCAGGATGGCGTCTACCTGGTCTACAACGTGAGCCCGCAGGAAGAAATCCGAGCCCGTGTGATGTTCTACAAGAAGGGCACGCTGGTTTGGGTGGATTCGATGGGTCGCCCCGTGCTGAAGGTGAGCTGCGCCAACCCGATGGTGCGCGGTACGGACGATGGTTCGAACCCGCTGACGGCCACGATCGCGCCGACGCCGACCGAAGCCGTCCGCCCGCTCTCCTCTGACCTTGGCGAAACGATCTACATGACCAATGAAGCCGACGTGGTGCTGCCGGGTGTGCCCGAAGCCTCGCCGATGGAATTCATGTCCATGGCCCCGGAAGCTCCGGCCATGATCCGCTCCTCCAGCAGTTCCGGCTTCCTGTCGCTCATCCCGCTGGCGGGTGGCATCATCCTCAGCCGCAACGGTCGGGAAAAGGAAAATCCGGTGCCGGAACCGACGACGATGATCGTGATGGGTGGCGCCGTGGCGGCCGCCGCTATGCGACGCCGACGCGCCGCCAAGTAACCTTAACCAACGGAAAATCCTAACCTCCCCGTGCTTTCCTCTTCGGAAGGCACGGGGTTTTTTCTTGCTAAGCTGGCTTACGAGATGAGGATCATCGTTGGCGACGGCTCGGCATTCAGGCAGTCGTGCCCCTCGGCCGTTGCACTCACGATGTTCTCGATGCGAACCCCAAGCTCCAGCGGCAGGTAGATTCCGGGTTCGACGCTGAAGCAGTCCCCCGGCATCAGAACGTCCGGGCTGCCCGGACCGATTTCCGGGGCTTCGTGAACGCGCCGCCCAATCCCGTGCCCGGTGCGGTGATTGAAGAACTCACCGAACCCGGCGTCCTCTATGACCTTGCGAGTGGCGTGGTCCACGTGGCCGCCCGTCGCCCCGGCGCGGATAACACTTCGACCCGCCATGTGGGCGCGGTAGACCACATCGTAGACCTCGTGGGCCCGGGCGCTGACCTCTTGCACGCCGACGGTGCGGGTGATGTCGGCCTGGTAGCCCTCCACTTCGCACCCGAAGTCAATGACCACCACATCGCCCTTGGTCAGCGGCCGGTCGTCGTTTTGGTGGTGGGGCTCGGCCCCGGCCGGTCCCGCCGCGACTTGGCAGAAGGTCGGCCGACCGCCCCGGGCGGCGACCATCCCTTGTAAAGTGGCTTGCACTTCCAGCTCCGTCTGCCCGGCGCGAATGACAGTGAGAAGCTCCGCAAAGGCATCATCCACGATCTTCCCGGCGGCGCGCAGCTTGGCGATTTCATCGGGGGTCTTGGCCCGCATCACGTAGTCCACCACGTCGCTGGCCAGGCTGAAGTGGCAGCCCGGGCACTCGTGCTGGAGGGCTAGCAGGTGCCTGGCCCAGTACTCGTCATCCACGGCGATGCGCAGGGCGTTCCGCTCGGCGAGGATGCCGTGGAGCAGGGCGTAGGGGTTCTCCCCATCGCGCCAAGGGTGAATGGCCTCAATCCCGTGGCGGCGCGCTTGGTTCTCGGTGAGCGCCGGGCACACCAGCACCGGCGCTCCTTCTCGGAACACCGTGAGGCTGAGGAAGCGCTCGTAAGTACCCTCCGCAAAGCCGGTGAGGTAGTCCACTTTAACGGGCGAAGTGAGGGCGACGGCGTCCACGCCGGCCTCGATCATGCGGGCCTGCACCCGGGCGATGCGCTCTTGATTCATGCTGGCCCCATTATGAGCGAGGCCAGCAAGCTTGTGCCGCTCAGAATCCCGGATTCACGGGCAGTCCGGCTTTGCGGGCAAACGCAGGCAGGTGCCGATCTTTTGATGCATCTCGGAGCGAACGGAACACCCGGTTCGTCGCCTCAGGATAGCCTTGCGTCAAGAAGCCATCGTACAACTTGATGTTGTCCACTTCAGCTTGGTAGGCCACCTTGTACATCTCGTTCAGCGTGCCGGGGAGTTCAAGCCGGCGGTACCAGTCCGCTTTGGCTTCCTTCTCTTGCCGCGCGAAGGCGTTCGGTGCGGGCTTGTGACCGATTTGGTCCATCCGTTGGACCACTAACTGGGCGTGCTGGTGCTCGGCCCGGACGATATTGCGGAACGGCATGGTGTTCGCCCCCCAGCGGTCGAGCACCGCTTCGTAGGTACTGGCGGCCTTGTATTCGTCCAACAGGGCGAGGTCCAGAGCCTCGGTTTCGGACAGCGGAGGAGCGAGGGTGAGAAGAGCAAGCGTCAGTGTCATGTCTCTAGAGGGCCGGCGCGGCGCGAATCGGTTCAGGGGGTCCCAGCCCGCCCGAGGCTGGCGGTGCTCGGGGTATAGTTTGAGACCGAGTTGCCGGATCGTCTAATGGCAGGACAGCGGTTTTTGGTGCCGCACGTCTAGGTTCGAATCCTAGTCCGGCAGCCACTCTCTCCCCCTCCCCGATTTGGGATATGCTACGCCCGAGGCAAACGCGCCATGGGCTTTCTCAAGCGACTCTTTCCGGGCAAAAACCGCACGAACTACCTCTCCAACGAGGAGATTGATGCCATCACGGGCCACTTCGCCAAGCATGTGGGGCCGGTGGACGACATGGTAATGCACGAGATCGTCTCCGACGCTCTGCACATTGACCTCCACGTCATCCCCGACGTGCCGGGCCACGACTGCGCGGTGGCCTTCACCACCGGCATGAGTGCCCTGCCCATGCCGCGCATCGAGCCCGACTGGCAGTTTGCCGAGCTCTTTGTGGTCCTCCCCAAGAGCTGGGTGGAAGGCGAAAACCTACGCACCGACGAGGGCTACTGGCCGCTCGGCATTATGAAGACGATGGCCCGGATGCCGATCTACAACAAGATCCCGGTCTACCCCGGCATCAGCATCCCCAACGGCGACCCGGCGGAGGAGTTCCCGGGCACGCGATTCACGGGCGTGCTGCTGGATCGCGGTGACCTCTTTGGCCCGGACTTCGGCCGCGCCGAGTTGGGCGGCAAGACCATCAACTTCTACGGCATGATGCCGATGCTGCGCGAAGAAATGGACTGGAAGGCCAAGCAGGAATCCCCCGCGATCTACTTTGCCGCCCTGATGCAGCTTGGCGTCACCGAACGCGAGCGCCTCTTGATTGACGTGAATCGGGCCAACTTCTTTGATCGGATTCCGGGCACGAATCCAAATGCCTGACGCCAACCTGACCCTCGTCCAAGAGCGATTCCACGCCCATGCGTCTTGGCACCCTGAGCTCACCTGGAACGAGGTGGAGCGGCGAGTTCTTGCCCACCCGACCGCGGTGAATGCACTGCGGGCGATGGAAGAGACGGGCGGCGAGCCCTGCGTGGTGGGCACCGGCGAGGAAGGCATTCTGATCGCAGACGGCGCGGTGGAGAGCCCTGCTGGCCGGCGAAGCCTGTGCTACGACCAAGCCGCCTGGGACGCCCGCAAGGCGAACCGCCCGACGGGCAATGCGCTAACCCTGGCCGAGCAGATGGGGGTGCGGCTGATGACCGAAGCGGAGTACTTCCGCCTCCAGGCCCTGCGCCCGGTGGACCTCAAGACCTCAAGCTGGCTGGCCACCCCACCCGAAGTCCGGGCCAAAGGCGGTGCGATCTTTGGTGACCACCGCTTTGGCCGGACGTTCATCTATCACAACGGCGCCGACTCGTACTACGCCGCGCGAGGCTTTCGCTCAGTTCTCGTCATCTGACGATGTCTCAATTGGCCGGCGTTTGCGGCTTCTCTGGGCGTGCTGAGACCGCGTGCGCAACACCAGGTGATCCGGATTGATGCACATCGGGTTGGAGCACTCCCTTGTCACACACATGCCCTCCGGAATCGCCCCGACGTAGGCCATGTACGATGCCCGCGCCACCGAAATCCGCTTCAGTTCATTGGACTCGATCGGATCAAACGTCTTGATCAAGCCCTCACGATGCGGACGGCGCTGCCGACCAGGGGCGGAGAGACGACCGCTCCAGTTCCAGCAGTCAGTCTCTTCATCCCAAACGATTTTTGCTTCTAGTCGCTCGCGTAGACGCAGCAATCTGGTCTCAACACTCGAGCGCTTCGGACCCCGCTTTCGGCGGGGGTCGATAGTTCCCACGACCTTATCTTAGAAGAATCAAGCCCAGAAATGCACCCTTTTTTGGTTCACTGAACTCAAATTTTTTGGCACCTTTGGCCAGTGCCCGTTGGGGCTTTGGTGCATTTATTCATATAATCTCACGGTCAAATCTATGACGCTCAATCCACGCCTTTGTGGATGCGAGGTCTTGTTCCGTAAGACCATGGCCGGTCGGAATTCTCACGAATTCAACCTCCGCCCCATCGCGATCCAGGGATTCGGCGAGGGCCACCGCACTCTCAATGGGCAATATCGGATCGTACACTCCGGAAGCAAGCAAGACCGGTCGGCCAATGGGTTCGGAAGCCTGAGCATCCGGGTCAATGACCATCGCCCGCCACAGCACCGCCCCGGCGAAGAGATCGGGGCGCACTCGCAGGAGTTGAGTGGCAATGTTCGCGCCGTTGCTGTAGCCTAAGATCACCCACGGCCCGGGCACTTCTCGCTTTTTCTCCTCGATCCAAGTCAGGAGTTCGGCGGCCCGTTCGTGATAATCCGCCAGGTTGAATCCTCCCTGCGGGTATCGCTCGAACCATCTCGCCATGCCGTTCTCCAGCACTCGTCCGCGGGGGCTTATGATTGGGGCGTCAGGCACGAGTTCCCGGGCCACCGGTACCAGGTCGTGCTCGTCGGCTCCCGTGCCGTGCAGAAGTAGCCAGGGGGTGCCCGCCCCGGGCAGGTTCACATGCGGCCAGCTCACGGCAGGGTCACTCCGGCGGGAGTTTGGATCTTGGGCAACCGCGATTCGATGTTCGGGCGGTGCTCTTCTAGCCAAGGGGGTAGCACCAGGCGGTGCGCCAAGGCATCCGGTGCCTCGTCCACGGTCCAGCCCGGGCCATCGGTGGCAATCTCATAGAGCACGCTGCCCGGCGAGCGGAAGTACACACTCTTGAAGTAGAAGCGATCAATGGCCGCCGTGGGCTGGAGCCCAAATTCCACGGCCTCGGTGCGGGCAGCAATCTCGTCCGCCGAATCGGCAACCCGGAACGCGATGTGGTGCACGGCCCCCGGACCGGTCTTGGTCGCTTCGAGGTTGGGAGTGGTGAGGTCAATGAATTGGTGCGGCAGGCCTTCGCCCACGGCCAGGCGCACGCGGCCGTCTTCCTCGCCTACCCTTCGGTATCCCCAGCGTTCGGTCAGGAATTTCTCTGGTTGCGGCAGGTTCTTAAGCCACTCTGTAGCACTGTGGAAGCCCAAGAGCGCGAACTCCGATGGCACATCGCTGATGTGGGGCACGAATCGCGCGTCCGGCGTCGTTTCAATGAGTTCGATGTTGAGCCCGTCGGGGTCCGTGATGTGCAGTACGTCTTCCCCAAACCGAACCGAGCGCATGGTCGGAACTTCGGCCTTGGTTAATCGCTCTTCCCAAAACGCCAACGCGCCCTTGCGGACCGCGAACGCCGTGGCCCCGATCGCAAAGATGCCGTTGCGGCCCCGGTAGCCCTGCGGCCACGGGAAGAAGGTGAGAATGCTGCCCGGAGTGCCCGCGCCGTCGCCGTAATAGAGGTGGTAGGTGCCCGGGTCATCCTGGTTCACGGTCACCTTGACCAAGCGGAGCCCGAGAAGGCCCGCATAGAAGTCCACATTCCGCTGCGGGGCGCCGCACATGGCGGTGATGTGGTGAATGCCAAGAATGCTCATGCTTTGTTCAACTCCGTCGCCAGCAATATAGTTGCGAATGCAACTATATGACGTGACTATGGGCCTGCTACCCTCACAATGACACAATAACCCTATGCCCCACTCCGCCGCTCCCGATTCGATTGGCATCATTGGCTATGGCAACCAGGGTCGCCCGCACGCACTGAACTTGCGCGATAGCGGGCGCGATGTGGTGGTGGGTCTGCGTGAAGGTAGCCCGAGCGCGGAACGAGCCCGTGCGGATGGACTGACCGTGGTCCCGGTAGCCGAGGCGGCAGGACGGGACATGGTGGCCCTGCTGCTGCCTGATGAGCGAATGAGCGAAGTGTGGGCTGAATACGTGGCTCCCGTCGTGCGGGATGGGCAGTTGCTGATGTTCGCGCACGGTTTCGCTATCCATTTCGGGTTGATCTCACCGCCGGTGGGGATGGATGTGGCACTGGTTTCACCAAAAGGTGCAGGCAAGTGGGTACGGGCGCTCTATGAAGCGGGTAGCGGACTGCCAGCCCTGGTGGCCGTGCACCAAGATGCCACCGGGCGGGCCATGGCGCGGGCGATGCATTATGCCGAGGGCATTGGGGCAACGCGGGTGGGCACGCGGGAGACGACATTCCGGGCCGAGACGATCACCGATCTCTTTGGCGAGCAGGCGGTGCTGTGCGGGGGGATTCCCGCACTGATTCAGGCGGGATACGAGACACTCACCGAGGCGGGCTACGAGCCCGAAGATGCTTACTTGGAGTGCGTATACGAAGCCAAGCTGATCGTCGACCTAATGCTCGCTCAGGGGCTGGCTGGAATGCGCAAGGCGATCTCCCCCACGGCGGCCTACGGCGGCCAGCGCGCCTTTCACCGTTTGGTCAATGCGGAGACGAAGGCGGAAATGCGCCGCCTCTTGCAAGAAATCGAATCCGGAGAGTTTGCCGGAGAGTGGGTCGCGGCGGCCCCGGCGGGAGTTCCTGTCCCGCCGGGTTCAGAGCCGATTGATGCCGCTCAACAGTCACTCATGAAGGAATGGCCCGAATGGCGCCCAATGGGCGCCCCTACCAGCGCACCCCGGCCGTGAGCAGCGGTCGTTGATCGGATCGGAATGGCGACGCGGGTAGCCCCGCGCCATTGAACAACGACGCCTCCGGCGTCGCGGACCAGCCGTAGCGCACCTCGGTGGGGTTGCGCATGCCTTCGGCCGTCAGCACCACCGTTTCGCCCACAATGCGGGCCGTGGCGTTAACGAATTCGCCCCCTGTTTCGGCAATCTGGAATCCGTTCAATCCCTTCGGCCCCGCCTTGAGACCCTGCGCATTCGCAAAGTGCACCCGCACCGAATCCGGCATGGCTTCCACCTTTTGGTAAAGCGGACCAGAAAAGGCCGTACTCAATCCATAATCCTTGGCCAGTGCCCACGCTGCCAAGCGGTGCCCGACATTGAACTTATCGCGCGGATGGATGTCTGCGAGGTTATCCACCAGGTCCGTCGTCACCACCATGCCCGTCTTCGGCACCGAGAGCGCGAGACGCTGAGATTCCCGCAACTCGGCAGACTTGGCCGAGCCATCATAGGTGTGCGGCGCAATCTGGACGAAGTAGAACGACATCTCGTCGTTCTTCCACCATCGCCGCCAGTCCTCGATCATGAGCGGAAAGGACATGGCGTACTGCTCCGCCCGGCCCACGTTGCTTTCGCCCTGATACCACAAGAATCCGCGCGCACTGAACGGCAGCACCGGCTGGATCATCGCGTTGTAGAGCGTGGAGCCGCGCCAGTTACCATTGCCATCCAGCGGCATTTGACCATTCGGTGAAAGCTTGCTCATCACCGCCGAGGGGCTCGTCCAGCGCTCGACTTCGGTGCCCCCGTAACTGGTGGTGATCAGGCCCACCGGTACATCCAATTCTTCCTGAAGTTTGCGCCCGAACCAATAGGCTACCGCCGACCAATCGCCCATACCGGCGCCCCCGGCAGCCTCCCACGGCCGATCCACATCCGCCACCGGCACGTTGCTGTGCCGCAGCGGCACAAAGTAGCGGCGGAGCATCGGGTTGTTGCCTTGGACTTCGGCCATGTTTCCGCCGGGCCGGCCGCCATCGCATTGCGCCAGCGTCCATTGCATATTGCTTTGGCCGCTGCAAATCCAGACTTCGCCCAAGTACACCTCGCGCTGGAGGGTCTTCCCGGCCTGAGAAACGGTCAATCGGAACGGCCCGCCGGCCTTCCCCGTCGGAACCTTGGCCAGCCAATAGCCGCTGGCACCGGCACGGGCCGTGGCTCGCGCGCCTTCGGACCAGTTGCCACTCACTTCCACGGTGGTGCCCGGCGGTGCCCAGCCCCACACGGCGGAGCGGGTCTGCTGTTGCAGCACCGCGCCATCGGAGAACAAGGAAGACAATTGAAGCTCGGTGGCCTGCACCGCAGCGAGCGAGGCAAGGAGAAGCGCCGTCACGCTTCCCCTTCTACCTCAGCCCTGCGCCAAAACGCGAAACTTATGCGCGTTCGAGGCTATCGAGGTGCGTGGTTTCGATTCGCCGAATCTGCCGCACGGCCGAGCGCATGACGATGCTCTCGGTTTTGGCGAATCCGCGCCCGTAGCGGACACCCTTCAGCAGGTCGCCGGTGGTGATGCCGGTAGCGGCAAAGACCACGCTTCCCCGCGCCATATCTTCCGTCACTAGCACGCGGTCCGGGTCACCATTCATCATGGTGCTAGCCCGCTCGCGGTCTTCGTCGCTGCGGAACTTGAGCCGCGCCTGCATATCGCCGCCCACGCACAACACGGCGGCGGCGGTGATTACGCCTTCCGGCGCGCCGCCAATGCCCATCAGGCCGTCAATCCCGCTATCTTGATCCAGGGCGGCAATGGCCACCGAAAGGTCGCCATCCGGCACCAACTGCACGCGGCAGCCGGTTTCGCGGAGTTCGGCGATGAGCGCATCGTGCCGGGGACGATCAAGGCAGCCGATGATGAGCTCCTCCACATCTTTGCCCAGGGCCTTGGCCATCAGGCGCACGTTGACGCGCGGCGGAAGGGTGATATCCACGATGCCTTTGCACTCGGCGCCGACGACCAGCTTCTCCATGTAGGTGTCGGGGGCGTGCATCAGCCAGCCCTCGCCTTCGGCAGCGGCGGCCAGAACGCTGATGGAGTTGGGGGTGCCGTTGGCGCACAGGTTGGTGCCTTCCAGCGGGTCCACGGCAATCTGAATCTTGGGTCCGCCTTGGCCGAGCTTTTCGCCGATGTAGAGCATCGGGGCTTCGTCTCGCTCGCCTTCGCCGATGACGATGGTGGCTTCGATGGGCATGCTATCCATGGCCCGGCGCATGGCGTCGCAGCTGGCCTGGTCGGCTTCATCCTTCATCCCCTTGCCGACCCACTTGGCGGCGGCGAGGGCGGCAGCCTCGGTTAAGCGGAGGAAATCGCTACTGCTGTAGCCATCTGTGGGCACCGAAGCGTCGTTGGTTCGAGGCATAGTGAAGAGGATACCGGCACGTCCCGTGCCAACTTGCCCGGATTTTGTTTCCTTGACCTAAGTCCCGTGACTCATGGCGCCAATACTCAGGGGTATTATTCTGTCTCGCGTTGCCGCATAGCTCAGCAGGTAGAGCAGCTGACTGTTAATCAGCGGGTCGTAGGTTCGAGTCCTACTGCGGCAGCCACTTTTTTGAACTCAAATCCTCGCCTCCGGGCGGGGTTTCGTTGTCTCTGGGTGCCATGAAGTTGCAGCCGCTAGGACAAGGGCAACGATGAACGCCTCCTGAACCAAAGTGAACCTTTGCTGAACTCAACTTACAAACGCTGAACGATTGCCCCAGACGAATTGACCTCTCCGTACGATTAATCAAACCCCCGGGTCCGGGAGATGAGGCAAAGGGGGTGAGGCAATCATGAACATTATCAAACAAGTTGCAGAGATGCGCGAAGAGATGCTGGAGTCGCGGTTCGAACGCCGGCGCCTGCTCAAGTCCATGCTCGCGGGCGGGGCGACCGTGCTTGGTGGCAGCCTGCTGGCCGGATGCGGGGGCGATGGCACTTCCGTCGGCACCCCGGGCGGGGTCACGGACGCCGACGTCCTGAACTTTGCCCTGAATCTGGAATACCTGGAGGCCGAATACTACTTGCGCGCCACCACTGGTGCAGGGCTCAGCGCGGGCGACGCGGGTGCAGGTGCCGGGGCCGTAACGGGCGGACGCGCAGTGACCTTTGCCACGGCGGCTTTCCGGCAATACGCCGAAGAAATTGCGGCGGATGAACTGGCGCACGTGCGGTTCCTGCGGGCCGCTCTTGGCGGTGCCGCCGTCTCCCGCCCGGCCATCGATCTGGAATCAAGCTTCAATGCGGCCGCAAGTGCCGCCGGGCTGGGCGCGACCTTCGATCCTTATGAAAATGAAGTGAACTTCCTCCTCGGGGCGTTCGTGTTCGAGGATGTCGGTGTCACCGCTTACATGGGTGGAGCGCGGCTGCTGGCCAACAAGGACTTCCTGGAAGCCGCGGCGGGCATCCTGGGCGTCGAGGCCTACCACGCCGGCACGGTACGCACGGTGCTCTATAACATTGGCGGCACGGCAGTGACGGCCGCGCAGGCGATTTCGGATCTCCGAGATGGCGCCGATGGCGGAGGTGACAAGGACCAAGGCGTGACCATGGGTGGCAATGCCAACATCGTGCCCACGGATGCCAATGGCATTGCCTTTGCGCGGTCGACCTCTGAGGTTCTGCGCATCGTCTACCTGGGCGGGACGAACCAAGGCGGGTTCTATCCCAACGGCCTCAACGGCACTATTCGAGAGGCCTGACCGTTTGGTGGAGCCCGGGCGCTTGTCGCCTGGGCCTCCCCTTTGCCTTTCGTGATCGGCGGAAGGGGCCGTCTCCGCCGACCCCATCTGCCTCAAAATGTCAAGCTCAGGAGGCGATGCCCTGCACTCTTTCCACCCACCCCCAGGAAGCGGTCGCTCATGAAGTGAAAGAAAACGCCCGTGCTATGCTCTGGCATGGCGTACGGCTGGGAAGGAGAGAAGGTTCGGCTTGTGCCGATGGATATGGATCGGCATCTCGAGAACTACCTTGTGTGGCTGAATGATCCGGAGGTCACGGAGTGGTTGCTCATTGGCGACTTCCCGCTTTCGCGCCTTGCCGAACGGGAGTGGATCGAGCGAGCCGAGCGGGGTGACAGCACGGAGATCCACTTCGCCATCGAGACGCTGGATGGCTTACACATCGGCACGAGCGGCATCCACGACATTTCCTGGCGGCACGGCACAGCGCAGACCGGAACCGTCATCGGCGCAAAGGAGCAGTGGGGCAAGGGCTTTGGTACGGACGCGGCGCGGGTGCGGGCGCGCTATGCGTTTGAGGTGTTGGGATTGCGGCTGCTGATGAGCTCGGTGCTGGATGGAAACGAGCGCTCGCTTCGTATGCAGCAAGCGGCGGGGTACGAGGTGATTGGCCGCGTTCCAGGTCGGTATTGGAAGCGCGGGGCCTTTCGGGATGATGTGATGACATGCCTCACGCGGGAGCGATGGATGCAGGTCGTGTCTCGTTGATCGCCGTGTAGGCCAGGTTGTTTGCTGCCCAGGGGCATTGAAGGCGTAGGGCGCGGGGCATCGTTTGTACGACTCAATCGATGGCGACGGTGGCGGAGGCGACAAGGACCAAGGCGAGTTCTTTCCCAACGGCCGCAACGGCCTCGACGGTTCGATTCGCGAGGCCTGACCGTTTGGTTGAGCCCGGACGCTTGCCCCTCTAGCGTTTCACAATTGAAGAGCATGGACATTCGGGAAGTGACGCCGGCGGAACTAGGCGCGTATGGTCAGGTTCCCATTCGGTTCTGGGTTCGGGAACGGTGGACGCCCGCGGGCTTTGTGCCCGTGGCGGTGCCCTGGGAGAAGGAATACGACGCCCCCGGCAATCGCCCCGGAGATTGGAGCCTTCAGTTCGACCTCACGAACTGGGGGTTCTTTACGGTGTGGGATGAAGAACGGATGGTGGCGGGGGCGGCGGTGTACCGAGACACCCCGGGCGTGGAACTGCTCGAAGGACGATCAGACCTGGCGTTCCTTTGGGATCTCCGGGTCGCACCGAAGGTTCGCGGGTCCGGGATTGGTCGCCGCTTGTGGCAACACTGTGAGGCGTGGTGCCGGGCGCGCGGGGTCCGGGAGTTGCGGGTCGAAACCCAGGATATCAATGCCCCCGCCTGCCGATTCTATGCGCGCATGGGGTGCGAACTGCTGAGCGTCACCCCCGGAGCTTACGACCCGTTGCCGGACGAAGTCCAGCTGATTTGGGGAAAGCGGCTCGACCTCTAAGGAGGGCTACGCGCCCGGCTTCGGGCGGCGTTTGGGGCCCTCCATCACGCGGATGATCGTGCGGGGTTTCACGGGGGTGCCGGCGCCCTTGGCCTGGCGGGCGGCCTGGTGGATGAGGCCCTCCACGTATTCGTCCAGGTCTTCCACCCGGGTCAGGCGGATGTGCCGGATGCGCGCGCCCGTGCCCTTCAGGCGGCCCTCCGGATCATCCAGGGCGGTGCCGTGCGAGAAGCCGATGTTCACATAGCTGGTGTAGGCAGGCAGGTGGATGAAGTGGTCGGCGTTGCGCTCGGTGAAGCCGTAGGCCACCCCCACCGCGTTGGTGGCGTCCCACACGGTTTCGATGCAGTCCGGGAGCAGGTGCACCAGGCGGCGGCGCAGCGCGCGGGCGAGCTCCTGTGTGGCCGGCGGGTACGGGGCCAGGAACTCGACGTATTCGGGGGGCTCGGGGAGAGTCATGCAATTGGAACTAGTATAGTTCAACTGCCCATTTACAGAACTTTGCAATGAAACAACTACCATTATGGATACGACGCCTACAAGCCCCGGCTCATCCACTGCTCTAGCCGAGAAATGCACTCATCCGGCCTATCGCGCACCTCGTAAACCCAGAACCGCACCACATCATAGCCTAGTTCAAAAAGCCGCTGGTTCCGCATAAGATCTCGCCGACAAAGTTCACCTGTCCACGACCGGTGATACCGTTCACCATCAATTTCAACCACAAGTCGCCGACCATCGTGTATCAATAAAAAGTCCACGAGGTACTTCTCAACTGGATACTGCGGAATCAGAGAAATGCCTGCGTTGAATGCCAGTTGATAAAACTCCCTCTCCCAATCAGACACCAGCTCTGGCTTCGCTACAGTTGGATATATTGGACCTAGCTCTGAGATTACCTCTCGATCCGCTAACGACTTCTCATCTTCGAGCGATGACGCATACCTCGCAAATCTAGACAGATATCCAACTTCACTTGAGCCGCATTCAGCTAGATCACCTACGACTATCAGCTGAGCTCGTGCTCTAGTAATGGCAACATTAAACAAGTTGCCATTTGCGCCCAAGAACCCAAGAGCACCCGTTGGAGTATTCTTTGATACAACCGGCGAAAACAACATTACATCTCGCTCGTCCCCTTGGAACTGGTGGACAGTTTCAACCAAAAATGCCCGCCTATCAAGTTCCACGCTCAGACCACGATCCTGCCGCACTAACTCCTCGATGAGGTTTCTCTGGGGTTTGAAAGGGGTTACAACCCCAATACTACCGACATATCCCTTCTCAAAGACTAACGAACGCAGCTCCTGAACCACTGCTTTCGCCTCCACATCATTGAATGCACTTCCAGAAGCTGGACGACTCACTGCACCGCGCACATCTACCCATCGAACCCCAGGCTCCTGTCGATTGGGTGACCTAAGATCGTCATACCTTGTCGCTACTCGCAGAGATTCATCATAGAATTCTTGGTTAGCAAACGAAATGATATCCGAATGCGAACGGTGGTGATCTACAAGGCTTACAACATCCCCGGCCTTTTGCACTTGCGACTCAGCCAGGCCAAAAAGCGATTGATAAGAATACACCCAGGCAAGATATCCATCCAGCAGTCCATATTTTTCCAATAGAGCCTGGTCCTTATCCTTAGGAATTGCACTAATGTGCTGGAGTTGCTTATTATCACCAATCACAACAACAGATTTGGCTCTGAAAAGTAATGGTAAGGCGGAAGCAATATCACACTGGCTGGCTTCGTCAAACACAACAATGTCAAATAACCCTGGTTCAAGGGGTATGCGGCCCCGAGCTGAAAGCGATGTAACAGCCCAGCAAGGCAGGAGATGTGATACTTCGCGAAGCAACTCCTTATACTTCTTCTTCACTTCTGCTGAGAGCTTATCCTCGCCGGAATCAAGCACCATCTGCAAAACCATCGAGTACTTACTCAAGCTCCTGCGTTCTACAGCAGAGATACTTGACGGTCTTATCCGAAGCCAGAGCTTCCACATCATTTCTGATTGACGAGCAATCCGAGCTTGAATGTCACTTTCGAGCCTTGCAATTTCCTCGAGCGAACGAGCGCGGCTTAGCTTTTTGAGGGCGCTCAGATATTTGGAACAGACCTTTAGATCTTCCAGCCGATTGCCGATCTCTTCAACTGCCTGCATTACTCGGGCAACGTCTATCCCCCGGCTCTGACCACCGGGAAGGATGACGCCAATATCACGGAACGATGCCTCATGGATGCGCATGGATGATTCAAGTGACTGAAGGCGAGCACCTTTGATGAGTGGCCAGATGAGGCGATCAATTGGCTTTGACTTCCCTTTGTCTGCGCGGTCACAGGCACCTTTCAGCTCTGAAACACGAATCCCTAGTCTTGCAAGGTCTAGATCGGTAGACTTAGCGAATAATTCCGCACCGAGCCTTCCCCGGGCACCTTCAGCTTCTTGCTCGAACTGGTCTACCAGATTTCGTGTTTCAACCAGTGTTCGAGACTCTTCGATGAGAGCTTTGAGCTCAGCCACCATGCGCTCGTGAGCTTCAACTGCCTGCTCGTAATCCGCTTGTTCTGTGGGGGTAGAGCTCGTAGACAACATTCCCATTACAAGCTCAGCCAGTCGTGATTGGTAGTTTTTTGAACCTACTCGCAGGAGCACCGGCCTTGAACCAAGTGCATTCACTCGCGTTTCAACTACATCAACCGCCTTATTATTCTTACTGGCAAAGAGAATCTTCCTATCTGACCAAGCAGCATTTATCAGCAGATTTGTGACAACCTGGGATTTTCCGGTTCCTGGCGGGCCAGTGATCACCGTGTTTTGATTTGTTAGTGCGGTGACGACAGCCTGGCGCTGCTCCGTATTCATGGGTAAAACTTCAATGAGGCATTGTGGCGGCTCAGTGCTTACCTTTGATTCTCGCCCGTCTATCCAACCTCCAAGGGCCGTATTCGCATACGATTCTTGGGGCAAGCGAGCAAGCAACCTCAGTTCAGTTTCGAGCCCCTTTGTGAATGGCGATCTTTCGCCTAGTATTACTACACAACGGTTGTATATCCCTGATTTTCGGATCTCACTTAGTGGACCGCTAGCATCTAGACTTGCGTCTGGAGTAATGTCATCTATCCATGGCCAGTCGTGTCGAATGGCTTGGAGACGCATAGCTATTTCATCGATTTCAGGACGCTCACCTTCGATTCCGATGCCTAGCTCCTGCTCCAATAGAGCAAGCTCATTCATGACCTGATCTTTAGAAACTTTGGCGAGGTCTTTGAATGCGCTCTGATTAACTATAGGAAACTCCAGGTCTATCACGAGTTGACCATCAGGTTCTGCTTCGATTGGAAAGAGGATTATGGGCTCAACGATTCGTCCCTTCCATCCTGTCTTGTTGGACTGGATTTCCTTGATTCGGGTCGGATATCCGAGGAAGAGCTCAAAACGTCCTTGCTCCTTTTTCTTCTTTTGAAGTAGCTTTATAGCGTTTTCGTTGTATGTTAGTTCATCAGAAGTCGTAGGCAAGCTCGGTAACTCCACGTAGTCCAGCTCCCATTTTGATTCTTGAAATGCCGAGACGCCGCTTTCGTCATAACCTAGACAGGCAAGGTAGTATCGGCACAGCTTGGCGAGAGTTGTATTGGCAAAGCCATTGGCATCAGTCTCACCTCCATCTTGTGGCTTGCTGGAAGATCGTAGTGACCATTGATAGGTGCTGTTCTGGACTACTTGCCCTCTGAGGGGGCCATAGAGCAGCTTGTTGATCTGTGATCGCTCAGCCCCAAGCGATTTCGCCAAAGCGTCTGCTTTCTGGTTAGGCTTGTCTCTAAGCGCTTCGAGGACTCGTTCGTTGAGCGTAGACATCTGCTGGGTTGCCCCATTGATACCCAATGTGTTACCCCGAACGAAAGGAAGAGGCTAGCAGACTAGTTTTAGACTCCGTTCCCGTCGCACTTCCCCGCCCGCATGTGCCACGCTAAACCGTGCTTGCCGCATGCCTGGCCCTGGCCCTGAACCCCACCACCCCCAACGTCCTCCTCATCGTGCTGGACGACGCGGGCTACGGTGATTTCGGGTTCACCGGCCACCCCACCATCCGCACCCCGCGCCTGGATGCCCTGGCCACGCAATCCGTACGCAACCCGCAGTTCTATGTCTCCTCCCCGGCCTGCACGGCCAGCCGCTACAGCATCCTCACCGGCCGCCACCCCCGCCGCTCGGGGTTCGGCACCTGGGTGCTCGGCCCCGAAAGCAAGCCCCACCTAGACCCGCAGGAGCAGACCCTCCCGGAAGCCTTCCGCGCCGCCGGCTACCGCACCGCCCTTTTTGGCAAGTGGCACCTGGGCTTCCCCAATGCCGCCAATGGCCACACCCCCCAGGCCCTGCCCCTGGCCCACGGCTTTGACGAGTGGTTTGGCATCCCTTATAGCAACGATATGCGCGGCGGCAGCTACCCCCCGCTGCTGTGGATCGAATCCACCCCCGGCGGCACCGAACCCGTGCCCGGCTACCGCGTGTATCAGCGCGACCCCGATAACCGGCTTTACACCTCGGCGCTCACCGATCGGGCCTTGGCCTTTATGCGTCGGCCGGGGGCGCCCTGGCTGGCGGCGGTTTTCCACCCCATGCCGCACGTGCCGCTGACCCCGCACCCCCGCTGGGCGGGCACCAGCCGGCGCGGACCCTATGGCGACGTGATGGAAGAGCTCGACGCCGAGATTGGCCGCCTGGTGGAGGAAGCCGAGCGGCAGAACACCATCATCGTCTTCACCAGCGATAACGGGCCGTGGATTCTGAAGGGGCTGGAGGGCGGATCTTCCGGGCTCTTCACCGATGGCAAGGGCAGCACCTGGGAAGGCGGCATCCGGGTGCCGATGCTGATGCGGTGGCGCGGGCACCTGACCCCGGGGGTGCATGGCACGCCGTGGGCCACCGTGGACCTGCTGCCGACCCTGACGCAGATGGCGCTGGGCCGGGCGGCGGGGGCGACGGATGGACAGGCGGTGGACCTGGCGGGGGTCTCGACGGGGGTCTCGGCGGGGCAGGAGCGGCTGTTGCTGTTCCACGGGCCGGATAACACGGTGACGGCGGCGCGATGGGGGCGCTGGAAGCTCCACCTGCGGCTGCTTTCGCAGGTGGGGGGCAAGTACACGGCGGATGAGCCGCCGCTGCTATATGACCTGGAGGTGGACCCCAGCGAGAGCCGGAATGTGGCGGCGCAGCACCCCGATGTGGTGGCGCAGATGCGGGCCATGGTGGCGGAGCAGAGTCGGTGAAAAAGGGGCGTTTGTGGCATTTCCTACAAAGTGCACAGCGCAATTAGCACCGAGGATCAGTCTTCAATAAAATTTCTCTAAACTCCTATCCAGCGCTCACTCGGAGTCAGTTTCTTAATCGCGACGAAGACTCATTGCCATCGCAACGACTATCATACTTTTGGCCCATTCTTAACCCCTAAGGAACAAGATACCCCCCTAACTATTTGTGCGGTTTTGAGTCCGTTCCCGTAATTGTGCGAGCCTCTCGCCGCCCCGACCTTGGCTATCATCACCGCCGGGAGAGTGCTCATCTCTGCGCACATCTCCGTTCTGTTGAAGAAACAGGAAGGACAAGATATGAACAAGTTCGCGTTGATTGGCTTTGCCACGCTGCTTTCGGCGGTGGCCTCGGCCCAAATCGTTTACTCCAATAACGCCATCCCGGGTGATAGCTTCACCAATGTGGGCGGCAGCAACCAGGGCCAGGCGGTGGGCGCCAGCGGCTGGTATTACAACAACACCCGCAACAGCGGCGTGGTGGGCATCAATACCACCTATGCCCGCAGCGGCAACGGCTCGGCCCTCATGCAAACCACGCTCGGCCCGGGCGGCGCCAGCAGCAAGGCGGACCTCGAATTCCTGGCCGGCGGCGTCAATGTGGGTGGCAACTTCTTCGCCAATGGCACCCTGGGCACGCTGGGCAACCTCAGCAGCGTCTCCTACGAGTGGTACCGCGATAGCGCCAGCACCAATAGCAGCGTGCAGCACCCGGCCCTGCGCATCCTGATTGACGCCGACGGCAACCTGGCCACCACCAGCGACCGGGGCGGCCTGGTCTACGAAACCGTCTACAACGGCGGCACCGTGGGCGTGAATACGTGGACGCCGGGCGGCATCACCGCCACCACCAACGTGTGGAACTTCGGCTTTGGCCTGGGTAGTGAGTTTGGCGGCTTCAACCGCACGCTCACGGACTGGATCAACGGGTTCACCGTGGGCTCCACCACCAGCAACCTCAGCGCCAATTCGGCCGTTCTGGGCTTCAGCATGGGCGTGGGCAGCGGCTGGGGTCCGTTTGTGGGCGCGGTGGATAACTTCGGCTACCAGTTTGTGGGTGGCCCGGCTTACACGGCCAACTTCGAAGCCGTGCCCGAGCCGTTCAGCATGCTGGCCCTGGCCGGTGGTCTGGCGGCGCTGGCCCGTCGCCGCCGCGCGCGCTAAGTTCGCGCCGCAGATCAAGAAATCCCCTCTTCCCGGCTCGGGCGGAGGGGATTTTCCTTTCTCTTCACAGCTCAGAGAGGAACCCGCACCCTGCCCGAAGCGGTAACTTCCCCTCAGGCCCCATGCTCACTTCCCTTGCCCTCCTCCTGGCCGTGCCTACCAGCGCGCAGACCCCCACCCCGAACCTGGCGCGCTTCGTCTACCCGCTGGCGCCCAGCCTGGCCTGCCCGCCGGTAGAGATCGACGTGACGGATTCTCCGGGTAGCAAGGTATGGGCCGAGCAAGCCGCCGCCCTAGTGCGCGAATGGTACGGCCCGCTTACCCAAATGATGGCCACCGATGGCCGTCACCCCATTACCGGGCAGCCCACCGGCCGCAAGTTCGAGCCGCCCGCCCGGATCACCCTGGTGTTCAAGAAGACCCTGAACGTGCCCGCCTATTGCAGCGGCGGCACCATCACCATCAATGGCGAGTGGATTGCCCAGCGCCCCGATGACCTGGGGATGGTCATCCATGAGCTCAGCCACGCCATCCAGCAGTATCCGCGCAACGAGATTGACGCCGGCTGGCTGACCGAAGGGATCTCGGATTACATCCGGTGGTGGCGCTACGAACCCCAACTGCACGCCACGCGGGGCCGCACGGTGCCGGATTTCAGCCGCGCCAAGTACACCGATGCCTACCGCACCACCGCCGTGTGGCTGGCGTTCATCGAGCAGAAGTACGACCGGCGGCTGGTGCCCACGCTGGACTACCACATGCGCCTGGGCAAGGACCCGATGCCGGTGTTCAAGGAACTGACCGGCAAAACGGCGGATGAACTCTGGGAGGAGTTCCGGGCGGAGTTCAAGTAAGCGCGCTTACTGCACAATCAGGGCGGTGGCGCCGGTGGGGCTGGCCTGGCTGTTGTCCGCCGGGTTCCGCTTGCCTTCGTAAAGGGTGATCATCAGCGTCTTCTCGGCAGCGGAGCGCCCCTTGCGGGTGGACTTGAACTCGCCCGTGGGTAGCTTCTCAAAGGGCTCGAACCCCAGGCTCGTAAAGAAGGCCGCGCCCGCGAGCTTGTCCTTCAGTGAGTCCTGCGTTTCGTTGGCAAAGTAGAACATCGTCCAGGGCTCGCCCACCGGGCTCACGATGGTCTTTTCCGCCCCGGCAAAGACCGGGTCTTGTTCCAGCGGGGCCTCGGTGACGTTGGCGGACTGGCACGCCACCGCCAGGCCGAGGGGGAGGAGAAGGAGGAGTTTTCGCATGGTGATGGGGCTAACTTACCCGCTGGCTTCTGGGCTTGGGCAAGGGGGAGCTGGTGCGGTTGCCGAGGGGGTCCACACTGGCCGACATTCGGTTGGACTTGGACGTTCGCTGTAGTTTGGTGACTTCAATCCCCAGAAATTTACCTTCGCTTATACTTGTTGGCTTTCTTCCCTTCAGGTGAGATCAGTCGCAGTTCATCTGCAGACTCCTGGATGAATGACATGGAAACAATGTCGCCCTCTTGCCGGGCAAGTCCCATGCCAACGAGCACTTTCATTTCTTTCCCGAAAGTAGCTTTAAAGTCTGAGCCATTTCTGGTTATGCTGCCTTTTGCACCGAACATGTTAATGCTTCCGCTGTCGATAACGAACGAGGGAGTGGACTCGGCTGCCTTTACATCAGCTTCTGTTAGCCCTGTCGGGAGCTGGCCAGCAGGAATAACTAGGAAGTACGAGCCGTCAACGTCTGAAGCGCTTACATTCGGCTTCGTGCATGCCATCACAAGTACGGAAGCTATGACGGAAGCTATGACGGAAGCATACAAGAAACGGTTCATTCGTAGAAGTCTCCGATCCAGCGAATGAAGAGGTTTGCATGGATGATTCGGCAATGGTCGATACATGGTTGCGGATTCCGGGGTTGCCTCTTTTTGCAACAGGCAATACAATCTACCGCAAGCCGTCCAGCATTTGCTTTTGGGTCCGCTCCAGGATCTCCACAAGTGAAGGCATCCCAAACGTCGCTCCAGCAATCCAGTGCGAGCATAGGATCGTTGTAGTCATCTGGCACTGCGCACATTTCTCCTCCGGGAGGTTTCGGGCGTTTACGGCCAACGATTGGTATTCCGATTGCGTCTGGAACTGGCCTCTGACCCGGGCGCGGTGCCACAACACCTCCGCCAGGCCGAGGGGGAGGAGAAGGAGGAGTTTTCGCATGGTGATGAGATTAACTTACCCGCTGGCTTCAGGGCTTGGGCAGGGGGAGCGGGTGCGGTTGCTGAGGGCGTCTACCGAGGCTGTGACTTGACCCGCAAGGTCATAGTCGGTGTTGGCCCGGCGGCCGAGCGACGAGGACAAGGAGTCTTACCTTGGAGCTGGAATGAGAATGACGGAGCATCCACCTGTCGGTGTGACGTTGATCAAGTCACTGTTCAGTTTCCCTTCTTGAATTGTGATGCTTACCAATTCACCTCGTCGGGTTGCATTTCTACCGAAGGAATACGCGTATGGCGGATTTGCCCTGAACTCTCGCCAACCATGGGATTGGTAGAAATCCGACGCCTGTATCTTACTCTTCATAGCCTCAGGAGAATCCGAAGAGAAATAGTACAATACCCACTTATCATCAAAGGGCTTAACAACCTGCCGATCTCCACTCTTGAATAAATCAGAGTCCTCTTCAGGGAAGATACGCGGAGCGTCCTGCTTGCAAGCAAGACAGAAAGGGGCACCAAGTCCGAATATGATTAGTAATGACCTCAGCACTCTGTTCCCCATCTCCTTCTCATAGGGTGACCTGAATATCCAAAGGTTGGAACACAGGAATCTCTGCAAGACTCAGAATCGTCTTCGAATCTACAATACTGCCATGGCGAAGGGTGGCCAGCTTTTCCTAGTCCTTCGATGAGTTGACGACTGCATTCCACGAAACTTGTGACCTTTTTCCACATGCCCAGCAACCCACCAGCAACCAACCCAAATCCGTGAATCCCACTATCCATGAAGGCCGCATGGCTCTTCCTTTAACTTACCCCCAAACTCAAGCTACCCCCCAAGGGCGATGGCGGTAACCTCCCGGCATGGTTGCCCTGATCGCCCTGCTGGCGCCCCCGCAAGAGCCCGCCGCCTTCCGTGCGGTGTTCGAAGATCGCCCGCGCCAGCTCATTGTGCGCATTGCGAACGGCCCCGGCGATGAGGGCGTCTACGCCATTTTCTCCCCGGATGTGTGCGCCGTGCGCAAGGTGTGGAACGGCCGCATCAACTACCGGGGCAAGGTCTATGATTTCAGCCAGGAGAACTCCTTCGGCGAGGGCACCGCGCTCTATGAGGTCCCCAGCCAGGTTCTCGGCCCCACCGATTTCGGGCTACGCACGGCCTCCGGCGACCCGGTGTGGCGTTTTACCGAGGTGGGCCACGCCGTGGAATCCCGGCCCTTCTCCCTCATCCACTGGGGGCCGCTCTACTTCGCCTTTGAAGAGCGCGGCGACACCGATTCGGTCGCCATCGAGCTCTCCGATGCCACCCGCCGGCCGGTATATCAGTACCTCTCCTCCAACACCATCAGCGGCCCCAACGTGTGGCAGTGGAACTACAAGCAGATGCCCGCCCTGCCCGGCCGCTTCCAGGGCCAGATCCGCATCTCTGCCCCCACCCTGAAGGCCCCCAAGGATGTGCGCCGCGCCCGCCTCTTCGGGGACAGGCTGGCGTGGTTCCGGGAGAACCAGCCCGTGCCCGTGCAATTCCGTGGCTACACCCGCCAAGGTGACAAAACCACCATTCGGTTCACCGCCGATTCCCGCCCCATTGAACTCACCATGACCCTCGAAAATGGCCGCCTGATGATGCGGTACCGCGCCACCGCCGCCGGCCCCGCGCTGACTCTCCACTCTTACCAACCCGCCATCCCCGATGCCACGCTAGGTGAAGCCGCCGACGCCACCATGGAGGTGCGCGCGTGACCACCGCCCTGCTGGCGCTGCTGCTTACCGCGCCCCAGGCTAACACTCCCGGCCTGACCGTGATGGCCTGGCAACTGGAGCAACCGTTTGGTGGAATTCCGCAGCTGGTGCAGGGGCAGGCCCCCAACGCCTACTTCGTCACGCCCGCCCTGCCCATCTCCGGGCCCTTCAAGACCGACGATGCCCCCGTGGCGCAGAACTTCTACGCCGAGGTCACCACCCGCCTGCAGGTGGACCGCGCCGCCACCTACGATTTCGAGATCCGCACCACCTCGCTGGTGCGCATGACGCTGGCCGGCGAGACGATGCTGAACACCACCGATGGCACCTTCCGGCGCGAAACCGGGGTGTGGCGCGGCCAGTATCGCCTGCCCGTGGGCCGCACCAATCTCAAGGCCTTCATCATGCACAACGAGGGCGATTTCAGCCTGGAAATCCGCTGGAAGCGCACCGACGAGACCGCCTACCGCGCCCTGGCCCCGGAGCTGCTGACCACCGACCCCGGCCAAACCTTTGTCGTTAGCCCCGGCCCCAAGCGGGCCAACCTGGGCGCCCCCACCACGCGCCCCGGCGACCGTCGCCCCCTCACGGCCGTGCACCCCAGCTTTGCGCGGGAGGACATTCGCGGCGAAGATTTCCGCCCGGCGGTGGGCGGCATGGTGTTCCTGCCGGATGGCCGCCTGGCCGTGTGCACCTGGGATGAGCGCGGCGCGGTTTACCTGCTGAGCGACCTGGACAAGCCCGGCAAGGCGAAGGCGCACCTCTTTGCCGAAGGCCTGGGCGAACCCCTGGGCATCGCCTATTGGCGCGGCGACCTCTACGTGACGCAAAAGGGCGAGATCACCCGCCTGCGCGACACCGACGGCGACGACCGCGCGGACGCTTACGATGTGGTGGCCTCGGGTTGGGGGGTCAGCCCCAATTACCACGAATTCACGTTCAATTTGCTGCCGTATCAGGGCGCGTTTTACATGAGTTCCAGCGTGCCCCTGCGCGGCGGCCACACCAATTACACGCCCAGCCGCACCCCCGGCGAGCCTGCGTACTCCACCCCCGAAGGCCCGGGCAACGTCTACCGTATCGACCCCGCCACCGGAGCCTGGGAGTCCATTGCGCGCGGCCTGCGCACCCCCAACGGCATGAACCTGGGCGTGGATGGCCAGATCTTTGTAGCGGATAACCAGGGTTCGTGGCTGCCGGCCAGCCCGCTCTATCACATCCGGCCCGGCGCGCGGTATCTGCACCAAGAACAACCTTATGGTGATGCCGATGAAGGCTCGGTGGCGGTTTGGTTCCCGCATGGCGAGATTGGCAACAGCCCCGCGCAGATGATCCTGATTCCGGATGGACCCTACCGCGGGCAGATGTTGATTGGCGATGTGACCCACGGCGGCCTAAAGCGCCTGCAACTGGAGAAAGTGGATGGGCAATACCAGGGCGCGGTGTATCGGCACAGCCAGGGGCTGGAGGCCGGCATCAACCGTTTGGTGTGGGGGCCGGATGGCTCACTCTACGCCGGGGGGATTGGCAGCAACGGCAACTGGAACCACCTGGGCCACAAATTCGGGCTAGAACGCCTGCGCCCCACCGGCCAGGTGCCGTTTGAGGTGCTAGAAGTCGGGATGCGCAAGGGCGGGTTCCAGGTGCAATTCACCCACCCGCTGGCCCCGGGCATGGAAGATCAGCTCGGCAAAATCAAGGCGCGGAGCTGGCGCTACGAGGCCACCATCGCCTACGGCGGCCCCAAGGTGGACGAGAAGAATCTCCCCATCACCCAAACCCGGCTGAGCCCCGACCGTCGCACCCTTTGGTTAGAACTTGAAGGAATGCAAGCGGGCACGGTGGTCTATCTGCACTTTGGGGACCTGAAGGGCCCCGGCGACGAGTTCCTGTGGAGCCCCGAGGTTTGGTACACCCTGCAGCGCTTGCAAACCGACCTGACCGAGACCCCCCGGCGGCAAACGCTTTTTGACCAGCCCCCCGCCGGTGCGCAGATCTTGATTGGCCAGGGCGGCCAGGGTGACCTGAAGCCGCTGCGGCCTGGCGTGAGCAAGTGGCCGACGGTGGGAGATGCCCTGGTGGTGCAGCACGACCCGAGCGCCGACATCGGCGGATCGGACCACGTGAGCGGCCAGCCCCACGGCGATGCCTTGATCCACGTGGAGTGGCTGAGCCCCCCGGGCGGCCGAGTGGAAACCCAAACCAACGGCAATAGCGGCCTGAAGCTGATGAGCCGCTACGAGATACAGATCATGAACGCCCCCGGCATTGTGGACCTGGCGCAGCCCGCCGCCAAGTTCAACGAGGCGGGCTCCATCTACCGGCAGACCGCGCCGGCGTTCAACCCCAGCTACGGGGCCGGGGTGTGGCAGAGCTACGATATCTGGTTTACCGCGCCGCGCTGGGAAGGCGGCCGCAAGGTGGCCAATGCCCGCGCCACGGTGTATTGGAACGGGGTGCTGGTGCACCGGGATGTAGAGATCACGGCCAAGACCGGCCTGAGCGAGGAGGAAGCCCCCGGCCTGGCACCCCTGCTGCTGCAAGACCACCAGACCGAGGCAGAGGGCGGGGTGATGTTCCGCAATGTGTGGCTGCTGCCGTCGCCCATTGCTAAGGGAGTGCGGCCGCCGCTGGAGTAGTTGCGTCGCAGTGGGAAAGGTGACTTGCCAGCCAACATCTGGCCCTTCTCTCTATCGATGACTTAGACGAGCTCCTGCCAACTAACCTGGTACACTCCTGCACAAATGAGTGGCAGCGAGAGCCTTACATATCCCGAACTTCTTGAACTTCGCAACACAGACCCCAACGCCGCTCTCACGATTGATCTAGCAACCATCGGACAACTTGGACCGGGGACCAAGCCTGGTGAAGGATATCGCTGGCAGGCTGTTTGCTACTACGCCTCAAGTGGATTCAGGGAACATGCCATTCGACTTGCACGTTACGGCACATTCGATAGCCTCACTTCAGACGAAGCAACTTACTTTCTATGTGAACTCGCAGTGCTTAATCTAAGTGCAGAATTAAATGCACGATTCCTGAACGAGGCTCAAGTACTAATAAGATCATTGGCTAGCGAGCCGCACTCAGAACAAAATATCGCCCTGTTGCGCATTTCATTAGCAGCGTTCTCCGCCGCACCTAGCGCAGATGGCAAGTGGTCAGACCTTGCAGAACACATCACCGACCTTCACTATTCGTCTTTTCAGGTGTTTGTGCTAATGTATCGCCTCGCAGAGTCCTGGGGTTGGCTAGACTACCCTGCTTTCTATCGCTCCTATCTTCAGCGTGTATCCAATGGGTTTTCAAGCTTGCGACATCGTGGAGCCTTTGCGGATTCAGCAATCGCCACAATTGAAATGCTCATTTAGAGATAACCCCTACAGCAATCGCACCCCACCTAAGATTTCGAGCAACCACGGTAACTAGCACCCCATGTACAACTCAGTTTTCAGCCAAGGTTTTAACGTTTGTCAGTTTATGAGTTTGGGACAGCTGAGCACTGAAGATACGGAACTAGTTCACTTACTGGAGCAACACTTTGGTGCGATCCGAATCTGGAAGCATTCACGTCCAGGACCTTCCGTCGCCACTTACGAATCTTTCCGCCAAACATCGCAAGCTTGTCATCATGCCAGGAGCGAGACTAAAGCATGCAGCGACCACCAACTTTGGATTTACCTTCTCAATAGCCTCAGTAAGGGCGATCTGAGTCGTTCAAAGGAACTGGCGAATTCTCTGTCTATTCGGGAACTATCTATTCATGATCAAGTTGCAGTGATTCTCGAACTTGCCACCCAGCCGTTGGCAAACGAAGCTTTTCCAGACATCTGGCGCGACGCCTACAACGTGGCTATTTTGCAGAGCAGGGACGACCCTGGATCATATCGGACCATGATGCTTTGGGCGGCATGCTTCTCACTCTCGCATCCTGGCTCATCACCTTCTACCCGAGATGCACTCATCTCTCACTTTTGTTCAATTTCTCAGAACCATCTGTCAATTCACTACCTGATGTATCAATATCGGATACTTAGCGAACGTGGACTGCTTGGAGATGACCAAGCTAGTGTCCTGTACGTTTCGCGCTTGAAGTTGATCCTCAAGGCAAGCTACTGGTTCATTCATTTCCGATAAGATGGTCCTTCAGTGGTTAATCTCAGAGGATTGCGTTCAGGCGGAGGGCACCTCAACTTGGAGAACGGCTTCGGCGTTCAACCCCAGCTACGGGGCCGGGGTGTGGCAGAGCTACGATATCTGGTTCACCGCGCCGCGCTGGGAAGGCGGCCGCAAGGTGGCCAATGCCCGCGCCACCGTGTATTGGAACAGGGTGCTGGTGCACCGGGATGTGGAGATTACGGCCAAGACCGGCCTGAGCGAAGAGGAAGCCCTCGGCCTGGCACCCCTGCTACTGCAAGACCACCAGACCGAGGCGGAGGGCGGGGTGATGTTCCGCAATGTGTGGCTGCTGCCGTTGCCGCTGGCGCGGGGGGTTCGGCCGCCGCTGGAGTAAGGGCCAAGAACGTAGGCTTATCGACCGTGCGGCAAAAGGTATGATCAACACAATCTTCTTGCATCTGACCGAACTCCGCGAAGGAGCAACGACTTTTCATAGGAAAAACAACAATGACTGCTTCCAGCTGGGATGAGGCCCTAGCGCTCTTAAGAGATAGGTTTCCATTACGACCCATTTCATGTTCACAATTGGATTGGTATCCAAGTAAACATTCTGCTAGAATCGCGGACGAACTGTTTGTTGCGAATCTCTGCGGCCTTTCTTGGCTCTCTATTTCTGTGGAGCAGGCGCGTGTTCTTTGTGAAGTACTCTTTTTAACCAATGCGGCTGCCGGCTCGTGCTTGCTGCCAGGGTTTCTGATGCACTTGCGCGACACCGAGCAAGCCGATGTACTTGTAGACGATATACCCGAGTATTTGCTAGAGGTTTTGGAGACTCGCTTGCAATCTCCTCCAAACTTCTTCTTCACTCGGGAACAGATTATTGCCATTTCTGAATTTTTCAGCTACTTAGTAGCATATAATCCCGGAAATGCAGATGATGACGTTACGACTATCTGGGCTTTGGTTTCTAAAGAGTATGAAATGATCGCTACTCAATTCGGTTAGACCGACACTCTATGAACCTTCCCGTCAGATTGAAACTGGACATGCGCCAACGCTTCCACAACATGCCGATATGTCTCCAGCGTAGAATAGAGATGAGAAGAGGAGGACGAGCGAAGGTGACATATCTTAAAAGACCATCGGGGCATGAACCTGGCATTCGGGAACTAATTGAGAGAATTCGACTCAACTTCCCGGTTCCGTCTCAAAAGCCAGACTTTCGACTTGTATATCCAGCATCCCTGAGTGAGTCAGAGCGACACTCATTGCAAGATATATATGAGCGGCTGCCGTATATCTCACCGAAGGACTTTGAGAACACAGCTGATCCGTTTGATTTCGACCCAGAGATATTCATTGGTTATGCTTCATGCTTTCTGATCAGCAAAGATGGGTCAACCTTGGGCCTAGATCCTTACGAGTGCGGACTCTACAGTGGCATCTCAGAATCATCAACTAGGGGTTGCGGATATATGCTATTCCGGCTGTTCAGGGGAAGCATAGCAGTCGGCGACCGCCTCGATCAACAGGCAAAACAATCACTATTGGCTCTTTGCACGGACGACCAATATTGCTGCCTGTTGGATTACCTCATAGTATTCAATGAGGCAAATGACGGAGTACTGAGCGAATGCATCGAGATCTTTTCCACGCTAGGAACCGAAGACACGGCCTCCTCAAGCTTGCGGAAGTGAAAATGAGTCCTAAGTCAGGCCGCAATGGCAGGCAAGATGTTTGTGCAAGTGAAGGTGCAATTTGAATGGCTGTCCCGAGTTATAATGAGTTTCTCCTTCTGGATTCGGATGAGCAGCTCAGTTTGTTGTTCGCAAACCGGTTCTTACCAACAACAGAATTGCGAGACCTGATTAGATCGCTATCTGTGAGGTACGCTGATTTGTCCTATGAGGTGGTGTGTGCTTTACTTGAACTCATAGGGGATTTTTCCATGCACGAGCTCGTCGACTTTGCCAGACATATGGCCACTAGTAATATTGATTCAATCCGGTGTTTTGCATGTGATGCTCTATCATTCATCGGAAACGAAGACGACATACATCGGCTTACCAAGTTGACGATGGATGCAGGTCATGATTCAATTCTCAACAGGAGAGTTTGCGAATGCGCCTGCAATGCATTAGAGATGATTCAAGTGCGACTGGAAATTGATGAGTGAGGCATTTGGACTCATTGCAGTTAATTATGCGATTGCTTTATTTTTCAAGAATGACAGTGCCGACCGCATCACCGGGCAGCAAGTGACGGGAGCCCGTGCCACCTTTGTGATGGATGGCGTGGGCAACATCACGGTGGGATCGCAAGAAGACACCTCACCCCAAACCATCGCTTTAAGCTCCGTTGCCCGTCCCCTCATCCACAGCGGTAACATCCACTCCGCCCGGCCCTGCCCATGAAGGTCAATTCCCCCGCCCTGCTCGGAGCCCCGCCCAGCGTGATCTACGCGGGCGACGGCGAGTTCCGCGAAAACCGGCGCGAGTGGATCCAGGCCCCCACCCTCTGGACGGTCATCTACTACCACCACCAAAACACCGTCTATCTCAACCAGCGCGCCCTCTTGGCCCCGCCCGATTCCCTGTGCATCTTCCCGCCCGGGTGCCGCGCCGGCCACGCCCTGATTGACGGCGAAACCACGCACATCTACTGCTCCTTCAACCTCCCCGCCACCACCGGCCGCCGCTACGCCATCCCGGTCCAGATCGAAGACGCCCGCGCATATCTGCCTGCTCTCCAGCGCGCGTGCCAGGGGGTCAGCCAAGACCTGGACCACCCCCGGGCCTTTGTGTGGGGGTTCCTGTTCTCCATCGCCGAGGGCGAATACGTGCTGCGCGAGCACGAAGCGCTCTACGCCGCCGAGGGGTACATCCTGGGGCACCTGGCCGACCCGCTGCGGGTGCCGCAGATTGCCGAACACGCGGGGGTCTCGCCGCGCCAGTTGCTGCGCATCTTCCGGGATGAGCACCGCATGACGGTGCAGGAATTCATCCGCGCCAAGCGGGTGCAAGAGGCGTGCCGCCTGCTGAGCACCACCGACCGGACGATTAAGTCCATTGCGGCGGCGGTGGGCGTGCCGGACCTGGCGCAGTTCAATAAGCTCATCCGGGCCGAGACCGGAACCTCACCGCGTAAGTTCCGGTCGACGCCCGAGCACCTCTAGGCGGGCTGGGCTTGGTAGCCCTCTTCTTCCACCGCGGCAATCAACTGGTCCACGGGGGCGCCTTCGTGCTCAATCTGGGCCTGGCCGGGTTCCAGCGTCACGGTCACGGCGGTCACGCCGGGCACGGCCTCCAGGGCCTCGCGGGCGTGGCGCACGCAGTTTTGGCACGTCATTCCGGTGATGTTCAGGGTGGTCGTCATGATGGTTCCTACGCTGAGTTTAGAGTCTCTTCCCGCGCGGACCTAGCCGAACACTAGCGTCGAACCCAGGTGCCCCGCCACGCCCACGGCCACCGCCGCCAGGGCCAGCAGGCTCCAATACGGGATGCTCTCGGGGGTGCGCTGCCGGCGCATCAGGGTGGTGCCTACCATCAGGAGGAACGCCACGTGCCCCGCAATGAGGTGGCGCATGGGTTCACCTTCAAAGGCGTAGCCGTTGGCCAAGTAGGCCGCCCAGCCGGTGGCCATAGCGGGCACGGTCATGATGGTCCCGGCCGCCAGCGCCAGCCAGCCAGCCTCTCGCCACACCGAATTCTTGCGCTTGGACCCCTGCCAATCCAGCAGCGCCCCAAAGAGGAACAGCGCAATGGGGAAGTGCACCAGCGCCGGGTGGAAGCCGTGATCGGGGATCATCTCGCCCTGCTCATTCTCTTCTTCCTCGGGCTCAGAGGTTTCCGTTTGGCCCGGGTCGAGGTCGATCGCGCGCGCACCCGCAATGCCACCCCCCCGGGTGGGCGGCGAAATCGCATCCGGCTGGCCAGGCTTGCTGGCGCGGTCGTTGGGCAGGGTGTCCTGCCGGAACTCTTCCCCGTTGCTCACCCCGTCGCCGTCGGCGTCCCCATCGGCCAGGGCGGTGAGCAGGGCGGCGTTCACTTCTTCCTTGCCGGCCGCCTCCATGGCATCGTGCACCGCCCGCCCAAATTCGTTGCGGCGCGGCGGATTGGTGTGGCACAGGTTGCACCCTTCGGCCTTGGCCCGCTTGGCGGGCTCCATCTGCGGCAGTTTCTCCAGCTGTTCCAAAAACTCAGGCTTGCTCAGCCCCACGGTCGCCAGGCTTAGAATTGCCAAAAGAGAAAGGGCGTAGCGGTGCGCCATCATTGTAGGTCGCATTCTACGCCCCCTCTCATTGCCCGCGCAACGATTTGAGTTAAGCCCCGCCGAGGGTTTGCTTCAGCCACTCATCCAGCATGCGCACCACTTCGGGGTTGAATTCCGCTCCTTGCCCCCACCGGGTCATGCTGTCCAGCGCCGATGTCGTCTTAAAGAAGCCGTGGTCGCTGCCGGCCACCACCTTGTATTCGGCGGTGCCCGGGCGCACTCCGTTCACAATCCGGGCGATCTCTTCGTGATCCCACTGGGTGGCAATGAACTCATTCTCGCCCCACATGGCCAGCACGCGGGCGTCCACCTTCATCCACGCGGCGGAGAGGTTGCGGGCGGCCAGTTCTCGCCAGAACCCCAGCCCCACCCCACTATAGGTGCGGCCGTCGGGCAGGTTTTCGCGTACTGCCTCGGCCAGTTCCGGGCGGCGCTCAATGATCTGCTGCGGGCTCAGCCCTTCGTAAAAAAGGTAGTGCGAGATCGCAGCCATTGAGCGCATGGCGTCGTTCACGTCGCCCGGCGCGCCCCCGCCCAGCGCCATCTGGCGGCGCGAGTTCTCGAGGTGGTATTCGGTCCAGGTCTTGGTGACCGTGCCGTAGACGGCCAACCCCGCCACCTTCTCCTGCGAGGCCACAAACGGGCCGAAGCACCCGCCCATGCTGTGACCAAAGATGGCGATGCGCTGGGGGTCCACGAATTCGAAGGTCTTGGCCAGGCGCAGGCCCTGCAGGTAGGCGTCTTCCTCTTGCCCAAAGCCGAGTTCGGTATAGACCGGGCCTTCACTATCGCCCTGGCCGGGCTTATCCACCCGGATGATGGCGTAGCGGCTGGCAAAGTTGGCCAGCACGTTGCCATAGGCGGTGGCGGCGTAGTCGCCGTCAATCGAATACTGCCCGATGCCGCCGATGAGGAAGATGGTGGGGTGCGGACCGGCCGTGGTGGGATAGGTGGCAATGACGCGGATGCGCTTGCCCTGGCTAACGACTTGATCGTAGTGCACGCGGAAGCCGTCGGCCTTCATAAAGGGGCGGGGGGCCAGCGGGGCGCGGGCGGTGCGGATGTCGCGGCCACGGATGAACTCGACGGCCACCTCTTGGCCGGTTTTGAGGGTGGCCAGGATGCGAGTGACATCGGCGGCGGCGGTGACAGGCTCGCCGTTGAGTTTGGTGAGGATGTCGCCGGTTTGCAAGCCCCACTTTTGGGCGCTCAGCCCTTCGGTGATGGTGCCGATGAGGACGCCTTTGGCTTCCGTGAGTCCGGCGCCTTGGGCGGTTTCGAGGGTGAGCGGGCGCATCTGCATGCCCAGGGCCGGGCGACGGAGGAGGGGTTCACCTCGCTCGATTTGGGCGAAGGCGAGGGGCGCCAGGGCCAGGGCGGCAAGAAGGATGAGGCTTCGCGGGCCGGTCATACGGCTTGATACCGCTTTTGACCACTGGGCGTTGCCAACTTCCCGCCAGGCCCGCCCCATCCTGCCGCATAATAGGCCATGACCGCCGCTGGGATTCGAAATCCCGGAACCCCCCTGCAACGGGACCTGATCGAGGACATTGTGGTGAACCGCAGCGCCGCCGAGCGCCGCGCCGCCACCCTCCCCGGGCGCCGCACCGTCAAAAAGCAGTGGCAAGCCGCTTGGCTGCTCCGCGCCATCCAGTGCATTGACCTCACCACGCTGAGCGGCGACGACAGCCCCAGCAACGTGCAGCGCCTGTGCGCCAAGGCCCGCCAGCCCGTCCGCCGCGACCTGCTGGAGCAGCTCGGCGTGGACCACCTCCACACCGGCGCGGTCTGCGTGTATCACCAATACGTGAAGGAGTGCGTGCGCGCGCTGGAGGGCACCGGCATCCCCGTGGCAGCCGTCAGCACAGGCTTCCCCGCCGGCCTCTCCCCTTTCCCGCAGCGCATCGAAGAAATCCACCGTTCGGTGGAAGACGGCGCCGCTGAGATTGATATTGTCATCACCCGCGCCCACGTGCTGCGCGGCGAATGGAGTGCCCTTTACGACGAGATGGCCGCCTTCCGCGAGGCCTGCGGCGAGGCGCACGTCAAGGCGATCCTCGCCACCGGCGAACTCGGCACCCTCACCAATGTCGCCCGCGCCAGCATGGTGTGCATGCAGGCCGGGGCCGATTTCATCAAGACCAGCACCGGCAAGGAACCCGTGAACGCGACCCTGCCCGTGGCCCTGGTGATGTGCCGCATGATCCGGCAATACGAAGCGCAGACGGGGGTGAAGGTGGGGTTCAAGCCAGCCGGGGGCATCCGCACCGCCAAGCAGTCGCTCGACTTTTTGATGCTGATGAAGGAGGAACTGGGCGACCCCTGGACGCACCCCAACCTCTTCCGCCTGGGGGCCAGCACCCTGCTCTCCGATATTGAGCGCCAGCTGGAACACTTTGCCACCGGGCGGTATTCCGCCTACCACCGCCACGCCATGGGCTGAATGCAATGAGTCACGTCTCCGATATCCTTGAAAACCTTGATTACGGCGTTGCCCCGGAATCCGCCCAATTGGCCGAAGACTGGCTGAAGGAGCACGGGCACACCTTTGGGCACTTCATCGGCGGCCAGTGGGTGGCCGCAGAGAGCACCTTTGCCACCACCAACCCCGCCACGGGCCTGGAGCTCGCCCAGATTGGGCAGGGCACTGAGACCACAGTTAACCAAGCGGTGGAAGCGGCCCGCACGGCCTTTGCCAGTTGGAGCGGGTTACCCGGCGCCGAGCGCGCCAAGTACCTCTACGCCATTGCCCGGCAGATTCAAAAGCACGCGCGCCTCTTTGCCGTGCTGGAGAGCATGGACAACGGCAAGCCGATTCGTGAAACCCGCGATGTGGACGTGCCGCTGGTGGCGCGCCACTTCTATTACCACGCGGGGTGGGCGACCCTGGCCGAGCAGGAGTATCCGCACCACCGCGCGGTGGGCGTGTGCGGGCAAATCATCCCCTGGAACTTCCCGCTGCTGATGCTGGCGTGGAAGATCGCCCCCGCCCTGGCCATGGGCAACACGGTGGTGCTAAAGCCCGCCGAGTTCACATCTCTTACGGCGCTCTTGTTTGCCGAGATCTGCCAGCGCGTCGGCCTGCCGGCTGGTGTGGTCAACATCGTTACGGGCGACGGCGACACCGGAAAGGCCCTGGTGGCGCACGCGAACGTGGACAAAATCGCCTTCACCGGCAGCACCGAAGTCGGCAAGCACATCCGGCGCAGCACCGCCGGTTCGCACAAGAAGTTGAGCCTAGAACTGGGCGGCAAGTCGCCTTACATCGTCTTCGACGATGCTGATATGGACGCGGCAGTTGAGGGGCTGGTGGACGCCATATGGTTCAATCAGGGCCAGGTGTGCTGCGCGGGCTCGCGCCTGCTGGTGCAAGAGAGCATCGCCGAGGAGTTCTATGCCCGCGTGCGACGGCGCATGGCCCAACTGCGCGTAGGAGACCCGCTGGACAAGGCGACCGACATCGGCGCGGTGGTGGACACCACGCAACTGGAGAGAATTCACCAACTGGTGGAGCAAGGCGTGGCGGAAGGAGCGACCAAGTTCCAACCCGAATGCACCTTGCCGGCGCAGGGCTGCTTCTATCCCCCCACGCTGCTCACCGGCGTAGAGCCCGCCAGCACGGTTGCGCAAGTCGAAATCTTCGGCCCCGTGCTGGTCGCGATGACGTTCCGCACGCCGAGCGAAGCCGTAGCCCTGGCCAACAACACGGTGTACGGCCTGGCCGGGACAATCTTTTCGCAGAACCTGGACATCGCCCACGACGTGGCCGCGCAAGTGAAGGCGGGCGTGATCTGGATCAACGGCACTAACTTCTTCGATGCCAGCGTGGGCTTCGGCGGCTACAAGGAGAGCGGTTTCGGCCGCGAAGGCGGCCGCGAGGGGCTAGAGGAGTATCTGGTCCGCGACCTCCCCACCGCCGCCGCGCCGCAACTTCCGGTGATTGACCCGCTCCCCGACACCGATGCCGATATGGACCGCACCCACAAGCTGTACATCGGCGGCAAGCAGGTGCGCACGGATAGCGGCTATTCGCTTTCGCTGCCTCTGGCCACCGGGGGCCTGGTTGATGTCTCGCGCGGCAACCGCAAGGACATCCGCAACGCGGTAGAGGCCGCCGAAGCCGCCGCCAGCGCCTGGGCCAGCACCACCGCCTTCACCCGAGCGCAGATCCTCTACTACCTCGCCGAGAACATGCAGGGCGCGCGCCACCAATTGGTGGAATCGCTCACCGCCCGCGGCGCAGCGGAAGCCGAACGGGAGTTCGACGCCACCGTCCACCGCGTGCTGCACTGGGCGGCCTGGGCGGACAAGTACGAGGGCACCGTGCACCAGCCGCCGCTGCGCGCCATGGTCTACACGCGCCCCGAGTCGCTGGGTGTGATGGGCGTCATCTGTCCTGAGGCCCCGGCCCTGCTCGGCTTTGTCAGCGCGTGCCTCCCGGCCGTGGCCATGGGGAATGCCGTGGTCGCCATCCCCAGCGTGCACAACCCGCTGCCGGCGCTGGAACTCTTCCGCATCCTCGAAGCCTCAGATATCCCCGCCGGGGTCTGGAACATCGTCACTGGCCTGCCGGAAGAGCTAGAATCCACGCTCGCCAGCCACGATGGCGTCATGGCCCTGTGGCACTTTGGCACGGACGCCGCCCAAAGCAAGGCGGAACTCGAGAGCGCCGGCAACCTCAAGCAGATGTGGACGCCCCAGGGCCCCCTGGATTGGCACGCCACCCCTTCCACCGAATGGTTACGAAGGGCCACTCAGGTCAAGAACATCTGGGTGCCCTACGGCGCTTAGGCCAGCTGAATCTCAATCCGACGATCCGGGCTTTCGGGCAAGCTCGCCCGGATCTCGGCCATCAGCGCGTCCACGCCTTCCGCCGCCACCCGGTCGGGCAGCGCGGGGGCTTGCACCACGTGGCTCACGCGGTCGGGGTGAGGGCCGTTGATGTCCCCGAAGTCCACGTCCAGCGTCAGCACCAAGTCGCCCTCGTGCCGGGCCAAGAGTTCTTCCACCAAGGAGCGGACCGCCGCCTGCAGGCCGGCCGAACTCACATCCTCGCATTGCCCAATGTACATGTTGCCAAATTGGTCGGTCGCTTCCCACTTCATGCCCGTGGTCTTACCCCACCCAACCATCAAGGCAAAGCATCGGTAGACTCACGGCATGAAGTTCGGTAACTTTCCTTACCCGACGCCGGCCAACGAACCCGTCCTGAACTACGCACCCGGTTCCGCCGAACGCAAGCGCCAGATTGAGGTCCTGAAGGAGCTGAAGGGGCAGACCTTGGACGTGCCGATGTACATTGGCGGCCAAGAGGTCCGCACCGGCGAGCTTCTGCGTCTGGCCCCGCCGCACGAGCACGCCCACACCCTGGGCCACGCCCACCGAGGCGGTGCCGAACACGTCAAGCAAGCCATTGACGCCGCCCTGGCCGCCCGCGCCCACTGGCAAAGCCTGAGCTTTGAGAACCGCGCCGCCATCTTCCTGCGCGCCGCTGACCTCATCGCCACCAAGTACCGCGCCTACATGAACGGCACCACCATGCTGGGGCAAAGCAAGAACGTCTACCAAGCCGAGATTGACGCGGCCTGCGAGATCGTGGACTTCCTGCGGTTCAACGTCCACTTCCTCAGCGAAATCTACAAGCAGCAGCCCATCAGCGGCCCCGGCGTGCACAACCGCGTGGAATACCGCCCGCTCGAAGGCTTCGTGCTGGCCATCACTCCGTTCAACTTCACCGCCATTGGTGGCAACCTCCCCACGGCTCCGGCCCTGTGCGGCAACACGGTGGTGTGGAAGTGCGCCGACACGCAAATCTACAGCGCCCAGATGTTCATGCGCATCATGCAAGAAGCCGGCCTGCCCGATGGCGTGATCAACTTGGTCTACGCGCGCGGCCCAGTTGTGGGTGAGCTCTGCCTGGGCCACCGCGACTTCGCGGGTCTGCACTTCACGGGTTCCACCGGCACGTTCAACCACCTGTGGCACGCCATCGGCTCCAATCTGGACAACTACCGCAGCTACCCGCGCATCGTGGGCGAAACGGGCGGCAAGGACTTCGTAGTGGCGCACCCCAGCGCCGACCCCGACGTGGTGGCCACGGCCCTTCTGCGCGGCGCCTTTGAATACCAAGGCCAGAAGTGTTCGGCGGCCTCCCGCTGCTACATCCCCCGCTCGATGGCCGACACCATCCGCACCAAAATGGCCGACGGCATGGCCAGCTTCAAGATGGGCACCACCGAAGACTTCGGCAACTTCATCAACGCCGTCATTGACGAGAAGTCGTTCGACAACATCATGGGCTACATCAACGCCGCGCACTCCGATGCGGATGTGAGCGTGCTGGTGGGCGGCAAGGGCGACAAGTCGGTGGGCTACTTCGTAGAGCCGACCTTGCTGGAAGCCAAGACCCCCGATTACCGCACCATGTGCGAGGAGATCTTCGGCCCGGTGCTGACAATGTACGTTTATGATGACGACAAGTGGAGCGACACCCTGCGCCTGGTGGATAACACCTCGCCGTATGCCCTTACCGGGGCGGTGATTAGCCAGGATCGCGGGGCCGTGGAGGAAGCCGTGAACACCCTGCGCAATGCGGCAGGCAACTTCTACATTAACGATAAGCCGACCGGCGCTGTGGTGGGTCAGCAACCCTTCGGCGGGGCCCGCGGCAGCGGCACCAACGACAAGGCGGGCGCGATGCTGAACCTCTACCGCTGGCTCAGCGCGCGCACGATCAAGGAAACCTTCGTGCCGCCCACCGACTACCGCTACCCGTTCTTGCAGAGCGAGTAGTCGCGGCTTCGGGACGCAAAAAGAAACCCCCGATTCCCTTAGTGGGAGTCGGGGGTTTTGCGTTCGCTTAGTCAGCCGTGAGGCTTACTTGCTGCGGCGGCGGCGCGCCAGGGCGAGGAGACCCGCACCCAGGGCGATCATGCTGGCCGGTTCCGGCACGGCCGTAATCGTGAAGGCCTGAATGCCGTTGTTGGTGTTCAGGGCGTACAGGTTCACTGAGTTGCCGTTCACGGCACCAAAGGCGAGGTCCCCAACGGCGTTCCCGTTGGAGTTGACGCCCGTCGTATTGTTCAGGGTCAGCACCGGAGCGGCCAGCGTTTGGTTGCCCGAGAGACCCGTCACATCATAAACGCGGACGATGTTGCTATTGGCGTCGACCGTGGCCATCAGCGTAAAGCCGTTCAGGGTCACGAAGTCCGCCGTGAACTCACCGCCCGTGGTCGGCGTCCAGCTACCCGAGAGCGTGCTGCCGTTCGCGATGCGATAGGGGCTCGTCCCCGCCGAACCACCGGTCTGCTTGCCTACCACGTTGCCCGCTTCGTCGTAGGCAACGCCCAGACGGTATGAGCCGTTACCAGAACCCGTAACGACGTTGTTGGTCGGAGCCAAAGTCGTGCCATCAAAGGCGAAGCTGTAGTAGCCCACGAGGTCAGCACCACCCGTTCCCTTACCGCCGACGATCTGCACCGAGTTTCCAGAACCGGTGATGTCAGTGGCATCGCCCAGTCGAGCCGTAGTGCCCGTCACGACGCTAAACGTGTTCGAAAGCGTTCCGGCCACACCGGCCGCTTCGTTCGCCCAGCGGTAGACCTTGAACGGGCTCGCGGAGTTCGAAGACGAGGAAAGATTCGTACCGAAGACTTGGCCGTCCGAAGTCGCCATCACCGTATTGAAAGTGCGCGCGCCGCCCGAAACGCCGGCCATGTTGAAGAAGTTCGTGCGAACGCCGGTCGAGCCATCCAGGATGCTGATGCCCGAGCCGTTCACGAGCAGAACGTTGCCCGTCGCCGGGTTGAAGGCCAGCGAACGCTGGTTGCTGTCCGAGGAGGTTAGGTAGCTGATGCCGTTTTCACCCGGAGCCCACCAGCCGTCACCATTAAAGCCCCAAGTTCCCAGCGGAGCGGCCGTCACATTAGCCTGAGAGGCCGCGGCAACTGCCAGCATGGCAAGCAAAGCAAAGTTTTTCATTGTCTTTCCAAATGGCCATCTGTACACGCGCACCGCACGGAACTCAGCCGCGCTTATTATGCCGCTCTGCTCCGTTAAGGTTCCACTGCAAAAACTACTGGGACTAGGACTGCGGTAAAACGGCGCTGATGTCCATCAGTCGGCGCGAATTACTGAAACTGGCCGCCGGAGGCGCGACCGTCCTCTCCCTTTCCTCCCTCTCCCTGGCGCAGGGGGCCACCCCGCTCCGGATCGGGATTGTGGGCACCCACGGCAAGGGCGAAAGCAACCGCAAGGCCGCCGCGCAGTTCGGCACCATCGCCGCCATCTGCGACGTGGACCACACCCGCCTGGCCCAAGCCGCCGCCGACCACCCCGAGGCCGAGCGTTACGTCGATTTCCGGGCGATGATCGCCGATCGCAGCCTCAATTTGGACGCCGTCGTGGTCTCCACCCCCGACCACACCCACGCCGCCGCCGCCGCTCTGGCGCTGGCGGAAGGCTTGCACGTTTACTGCGAAAAGCCGCTCACGCGCACCATCGGCGAGGCCCGCCGCTTGGCTCAATTGGCCCGCGCCAATCGCTGCGTGACCCAGATGGGCAACCAGGGCGCCGCCGCCGATAACTTCCGCCGGAGCGTCAATTTTGTCCGCGATGGCGGCCTGGGTGAGATCCGCGAAGTGCATTGCTGGACCGACCGCGCCAAGGGTTGGTGGCCCCAAGGCGGCCCCGCCAGCCCGCCCAAACGACACCCCGAATCTCTGGAATGGAGACTATGGCTCGGCCCCGCCCCCTACCGGCCCTTTGCCGATGGCTACCACCCGTTTGCCTGGCGCGGACGCCGTGATTTCGGCACCGGTGCCCTGGGCGACATGGGTTGCCACCTCATGAACCTGCTTTGGCATAGCGTGGACCTGCGCTCGCCCCTCACCATCACCGCCGAGACGGGCACCTTTGACGTGGACAGCTTCCCCACCGACGCCCAAGTGCAGTTCGACTACGCTGACTTCGGCCTGACATGGTACGAAAGCGGACGCCGCCCCACCCCGCCCGCCGGGCTGGAGATTGGCGGCAATGGCGGCCTGATTGTGGGCAGCCAGGACACGCTCTACTTCGACGACCCCTACGGTGCTGAACCCCGCCTGCTGAGCGGCAAGCCCATCCCGGACATCTCGTTCGTGAAGTCGCCGGGGCACATGAAGGAGTGGTTCGACGGGATGCAAGGCGGCGACCGCCCCTATTCGGACATCGTGCATGCCGGCGCACCCCTTACGGAACTCTTACTGTTAGGCAACCTTGCGATTCTCACCGGTAAGCCGACCCATATGAACGGACAAATCGGACGCGCCGACCTGCGTGGCTACGAGGATCTGGTCAACCCCGCCCGCACCCGCGGCTGGGAAGTCTAAACTCCCTTAGCGAACGGCAGGTTCAAGCAAGGTCAAAGTCTGGGCGCGGGCATCCAACCGCGCCCGCACGCCCACGGGCATGATGTGGTTATCCGCTACGTGCCCAAAGGGCAACCCGGCTAAAGTTGGGATACCTAACGAAGTTGCCCGCTCTTGGTGCACTTGCTCCATCGAAAACGTCAGTGTGGGGTCCTCCGGCGGGGGTTCTTCTCCAGGCCGCGGCCGCTTCCGGAAGTTGCCAAAGACCAAACCCGCCGCCTTGGCCAGCCCCCCATGCAGAATCAGCTGGGTCAGCATCCGGTCCACCCGGTACGGCTCCTCGCCAATATCTTCAAGAAAGACGATCGTCCCCTCCAGGCTCGGAAGAAACGGCGTGCCGCACATCGAGGCCACCAGGGTCAGGTTGCCCCCCACCAGCGGCCCTTCGGCCACGCCCGGCACCAGGGTTCTTCGGGGCTCGGTGGACTCCGCATTCTTCACCTCACCCCCGGGCTTTGCTTCCATACATACCGGAAGGGTTCCCCGGGCGTATTCTGTCCAGCTGGATTCCGCACACGGACCGTGGAACGAGACCACCCCCGACTTGGCCATGTACGCCAAGTGCAGGGCCGTGATGTCGCTGTAACCCATGATGACTTTTGGGGTCCGGCGCATGGCCTCGTAATCCAACTGCGGCAGAATCCGCATGGCCCCGTAGCCACCCCGTAGGCAAAAGATGCCGTGGATATCCGGGTTCCTCACTGCGTCGTTCAGGTCGTGGGCGCGGTCCTCGTCGGATCCGGCCAGGAACCCCCAGCGGGAAAGCGCCCGCTTGCCCAGCACGGGTTCAAATCCTAGGCTCCGGACACGCTCCGCCGCTCGGTCCAGGTGGGCTTGGTCATCCGCCGGCCCCGCCGGGCAGACGATCGCAATGCGATCCCCGGGGCGCAGCGCCGGCGGCCGCTTCACTTCTTCGGGGTCCGATGTAGTGTCCAATCCCAAACTCACCCCCGCCAAGCCCAGTCCCGCGGCTCCAGCCAAAAATGCGCGGCGAGAGGTCTCCATCCCCGCAGGATACTCACGCTTTGCAACCGAGTACGCCCCCACAATCGTCAAAATCAATAGTGCTTGCAAGCTTCCTCATCTTGGCCGCGGCCCCGCCCGTCTTCGTTGCGCCCCCCATCGAGCGATTTGATGGACAGGCGTGGGGAGACATCCGCTTTGGCCAAACCACGGACGCGGAACTCAAGGAGAAATGGCAAACCCGCAAGAGCCCTCTCCGCCCCGAGGCCATCCGCCTCGAGGCTGAAAAAGGAGTCATGGTGGATGTGCTGTTGGATGGGAGAGGCGGCGATGCCCGTGCCCAGGGCATCCGGCTGGCGCTTACCGCGCCCCCTGACCTCCGCCGCATGGGCATTCTCTACGGCGACGAGCCCGAAGTCCGCTACTTCACCACTCGCCACGAGGCCAAGCAACTGCTCGTCTTCCCCAAGGCTGGCGTCTTCTGCTACCACGCGCCGGAAGAGCCCCATACCGTCTGGTTTCTGGTGAGACCGGATCGGCTCCAAGCGGAACTCGAGAACACCTCCACCAAGCCCACCAGCATCGCCCCGGTGCCCGACCCCGGCAAGGGGTGGGACCGCATAGGGCGCTATGGGTTCACCGATGTGGATGTGTACGTCTCGGGCAGCAACCGTCCGCGCAGCATCAGCCGCCTCACCGAAGATCGGGTGGAGTGGCGACTCGACGATGCCCTGCGCTCCTTTGGCGAGCGCAACCGCGTTCGTTACGACCCGGGCGATTCCGGCCGCTACGACATCGAGATCAATGGGGATAAGTGGGACACGCGCGGCACCGCCCAATTCACGGTATCCGCAACGCTCACCGTGGATACACCCTACGGCCGCATCAGCGAGAGCACTTACGATAGCGAACGGTGCGGGGGCAACCTCGAATCCCGCCTCATCAACCTGGGCTACGGCGCCATCTATGAATTGGAGCGCAAGATGGCTCGCCGCCTGGCCAACCTAGGCCCGCCCAGCCCCACTGAGGCCGAGGAAGCCCGGATGCAGGCCCTCTATACCCGCCTCAGCCAGCCCTGAAACTTGCCGGGCCGCCATAATAGAAAGTTACCCCTCATGGTGGAATCTCGTGGCGACCGATTGATTGAAGCCCGGGCTGCCTTCGTTTCCGATTTTCACCTCGGAGCAGCGGCCTGCAACGCCACGGCAATCCTTGACTTCTTGGCCCGCCTGCGGTGCGAAAAGCTCTATCTGATCGGTGACATCATTGATGGCTACGTCGCCAACCGTGAAGGCAAGTGGACGCAAGAGCACAGCAACGTCCTCCGCGCCATTCTCACCCAAACCCGCCACGGCACGCAGGTGTATTACCTGCCGGGCAACCACGATTCCTTTCTGCGCCGCGTAACCGGCATTGAGCTGGGCAACATCCTCATCCAAGACCAGATCATCCACGAGACGATGGGCGGCCAAAAGGTGATGGTGATCCACGGCGACCAGTTCGATTCCAGCGTCAACAAGTCCACCGTATTGCCCCTGCTCGGCACTCTGATTCACGAAAAGGTCACGGTGTGGCAACGCACGGCCAACGAGAAGCGCAATCTCACTAACCGACCGCCGCACGACCTCCCCCGGCGCCTGAAGAAGATGGTGAAGCGCATCACGCAAAAGATGGCGAGCTACGAAGAAACCCTGACCGAGTACGCGGCGGAAAAGGGCTGCAGTGCAGTCGTGTGCGGTCACATTCATGCTCCTGCGCTAAAACTTGCAGATAACGGCGTTTACTACATCAACACCGGGGACTGGACCGACCACTGCACTTTCGTGCTTGAAGACGAAGCGGGCAACCTCCGCATCTTGCAGTACAGTGACACCCTGGGCAGCGCCACCCCGCCGGCCGTATCGACACCATGAGCCAGCCCGACCTCGCCCTGCGGTCGCGTCGCATTGATCGCTACCTCCAACTTCGCTCCTTTGAGCGGAGTGGGCGTTTCTATGAACGGTTGGGCATTCGGCACATGTATCGCTGGCTGGTTGGCCTTGGCGGCGGGGCTCCCCTTCCTCCCGCCACGCAGCCGCAAGCCGTTGCCAGTGAGTGGCTGCACCGCACCAAGAACGACGCCCGATACTACGAAATCGCTAATCTCATTCGCGGTTTGCTGTACGTTCCCCCCGCCACCCTCGGCCTGTGGCGCGAAGTCTGGCTCTCGACCGTCGTCCTGGTTCCGCTCATCATTTTTCACACCCTCTGCGTGCTTACGGAGCGGTACAAGCGGGCGCTTTGCGTCATCCATACCCCCGACCCGGACGCCCAAGGCGAACCGGGGATTGACAAGAGCAGCGGCTCCACCCCGGAAGACGTGGTGGACCACTGGTGGTACACGCCGCGCAAGTTCGAGACACCCCGTCTGTTTAAGGCCATGGGCATGGATCGCATCCGCGACCTCACCAAGACTTATGTGCAGAAGACCCGCGAGGAACAAGGTTCAGAGGGTCCGGTGCAGTACCTCGACCCCGGCAGCCGGGAATCTCTCATCCAGTTTGAGCGCGGCACCCGCACGGGCGAGCTTCTCCATCTCAGTTCTGGCCTCCTCAATGTCCCGCCCATCGTCGGCCTGCTCATGCACGGCCTGTGGTACGGCGCCTTCTACGTCTTTCTCATCTTCACCATCGATATGCTTCTCGTGATTCTCCAACGCTATCACCGCGCCCGCACCTACTTCCTCCTCCGCCGGGGGGGAATGGCGTGAAAATCGTCATCCTCACCGCCGCCACCGGCAATGGCCATATCAGCGCGGCCCACGCGATCCGGGAAGAGGCTGAATCCCGAGGCATGACAGCACCCGTAATCGACGTACTGGACCATACCCCCAAGGCCTTCCGCAAGTGGTTTAAGAATGGATACGAGATGCTGGTTCGTCAAAGTCCTGATACTTGGGGCTATCTATATCGGCGAAGTGATAAGCCGTCCAGCGAATACTACGTCCAAACGTTCCTCGATCATTACTGCACGCTGCCATTGGCCAAGGTGTTGGATGAATTGCGCCCGGACTGGGTGATTTGTACACATAGCGTGGCCCAACCTCGTCTCAAGCGCCTTCGCAAGCGTTTTGGTTTCAAGGTGGCCGTCGTGGTGACCGACCTCTACCCGCACAAGATGTGGCTGCGCGGCCGCCCCGATCTCTGGCTGGTGCCCGGCCAATGGACGAAGGACATCCTGGCCGAGCGCGTGCCGGGGAGTGAATCCCAAACCGTCGTCACCGGGATTCCCATCAACCGGCTCTTTGCCGAGCCGATGGGTCGCGAGGCCGCGCGCCAAAAGCTCGGCCTCTCGGCCACCGACCAGATGATCCTCCTCACCAGTGGCGGCATCGGCGGCGGGCCGCTGGTCGAAACCGCGGAGGCCCTCAGCAAGATCGGCGCGAAGATCATCACGGTCTGCGGTCGGCACGATGGCAAGCGCCGCCGCCTTCACAAAATGGCCCTGCCCAACGTGGTGGTGAAGGGCCATGTGGAGCAGGAAGAAATGGCGACCCTGATGCAGGCGTGCGACATGATGGTGGCCAAGGCCGGTGGGCTCACCACCTGCGAGTCACTCGCCGTCGGCTGCCCGTTCATCGTCTACTGGCCGCTGCTCATCCCCGGACAAGAGGAGGGTAACGCGGAGTTCTTAGACGAAACCGGCGCGGGCAAAATCTGCCGCACCCCCGAAGACTTGGTCCAGACCGTTCAGGATTTGCTCGCCAACCCCGAGCGACTGACGAAGATGGGCGAGATCGGCCGGTCGCTGGCCCAGCCAACCGCCGCCACCCTCATCGTGGACGAGATCTTCGAGCGGAAGGGCTAATTCAAGGATTCGTGCGCACGTCACGCAGGAACTTGACGTGCGAATCCAAGAACAAGCGGTTTCGACCCCCAAAGTGCACGGCCTTCCCCCGCAAGGTAAGCGGGTTAGGTGAGGTCGTGCGGGGGAAGTAGGGTTCCACCGCCAGTTCCACGTCGGCCACCCCTTCCGGCACCCCGATGAAGGCGTTGTTTGCCTCAATCAGGTCGGCCACCAAGGAATCCGGGCTCTTGCCCCACCCATTGTCCAGCGCCACCGTCGTGCCCGCTTGGTCAAAGCGCCACCACCACAGGTTCGTGCGGCGTCCGTCGGGGGTGTCTTGCCGCACCTGGATGGCGTTGCCAAAGGTGTCGCCCGCCGGCCGGAACCAGCCCAATTCTCGGTTGCCCAAGTACGGGCCGAAGCATTCCAGCGCCCAGCTTCCCCGGGGGTCACTGGGGGGCCACCCCGTCCACGGTTTGTATCCCGTGGGGTGGCTCAGTTTGAGGTCACGCCGGTCCGGAAAGCGGTCATCCTCATCCGCCAAGTAGAGCGCGGTCGCCACGCCCCATTGCCTCAGCTGATTGAGGCTCTCCGTCTTCTTGGCCGCTGCCTTGGCACGCTGGAAAACCGGAAACAGAATCGCCGCCAATATGGCGATGATCGCAATCACCACCAAGAGCTCGATGAGAGTAAACGCGCGGGGCTTCGTCAATCTTCCTCTACCTGCTTCCACGGACTAATTGTACGGGGAGTTCCAACCGAGAATCATAGGGGGGATTCCACCCCAGGTGATTCATCACGCATGTCGCGACGTACCAGAGCCAAACAGGGAGAGAAACGAGATACGGCAACGAAGTTGCTGTGGAAGAGCGTTTACGCACTCTGCGTTCTCCTCGGCCTCGTCACCGTCGCCCAGTTGATGAGCTACCTCACCACCTCGAACTCCAAAGATTCGGGAGCTTCGGTTCTGGACCAGCAGAGCGCGCTGACGGCCACCGCGCGCATCAATCTCTCGATCACGGCGCTCATTGACCTCGATACCCGGGGGAAGTCAGCCCTCTCCAAGAGCGGCCGCGAGCGACATCTCACGGACCTGCAAAGTAGCCTGGCGTACCTCAAGCGATCTCAGCGCCGAACCGAGGCCAAGGCGGCCATCTCCACGCTCACGCAAACCCTGGAGAAAATGCGACGCAGCCCGGAATGGAAATCCGGTGCCCCCCTGGATGAGCGCATGCGTATCTGGCTCATCAACGATGCCAGCCGCATCCAATACGAGATCACTCAGGCCGCGCAATACGAGACCCGGCTCCTCGTCCAGGCAAACGAGAAAGAACAGGTCACCACCATCCTGCTGCTTATGGGCTCGGTGGTATCGGCCGTTTCGGGCACGTTCCTCTTTGCTCGGCCGATGGCTCGCAAGCTCAGCGCCGTTTATCAAGAACACGAACTGGCGGTCTCTCGCGTCGAGGTCCAGCGCGCCGAGCTCCAGACGCAGAACATCAAGCTCCGCGAGCAAACCGCTCTGGCCGAAGAGCAGCGCCGCGACCTTAAGGAACTCACCCGCCTTTACAAAGCCAACGCCAACCAGTTCCAGTCCATCTTCTCGGGCTTGCCGGTGCCGTGCTTTGCCATGCGCCCGAACGGCGAAGTCTTTGAATGGAACCACGCCTGCGAAAAGCTTTTCCAATACGCCCAGGCCGAGGCCGTGGCCCGCAAGCCGTGGGAACAGATCTTCCACGGGGAAGACGCGGCCCTCATCCGCCGGCACTTCGAGCGTGCCGCCGGGGGCTACGCTTCTACCCAAGAGGAAGCCGAAATTTCCGGCCCCGATGGCCAGCAACTGTGGATCACCGTTCAGTCCATTCCGATGATGGACATGCAGGGCCAGGTCACGGGCGTGCTCACCGCCATGACCGACCTCACCGAGCGACGCAAGGCCGAACTCGGACTTCAAGAAAGCCGCAACCTCATTGCGCGCATGATGGAGAGTAGCCCGCAGATCGCCTACGTTCTCAACCTCGGCACGGGTTCCATTAGCTATGCGAATGGTCAGTTAGCCAAACTGCTGAACATCTCCGTGCAAGAGCTCAACGATCGGGGCACCACCCTCCTCGAGCTTGTCCATCCCGAAGACCTGGAAGACGTGCGCAAGCACTACGAAGAGGTCCGCATCGGCACCGACCAGGACATTCACACCATCGAATTCCGCATGGCCCGCGTGGATGGCACCTACCGCTGGGTCCGCACCAAGGAGACCGTGTTTGTGCGCGACGCCCGCGGCAATGTGACGCAAATCCTGGGCTCGGCCGAGGACGTCACCGACAAGCGAGCCAACGAAGAACGCCTGCGCCTGCTCTCCGTCGTGGCCGCCCAAAGCGGCAGCGGCGTGGTCATTGCCCGACCCGACCGCAGCATCATTTTTGCGAACCCGGCCTATGAGGAGATGACCGGATACAAGGCCGAGCAACTCACTGGCCCGCACGGCAAGTTGCTCACCTCGCTCATCATCCCCGATCAAGAAGGGTGGGGCGACCTCAACCTTGCGCTAGATAAGCAGAAGTCTTACTACGGCGAGTTCCGCATGGAGCGGAGCAGCGGCGAGGAGTTCTGGAGCGACTTCAGCATGACGCCGGTGTTCAACCAAGAGAACGAGCTCACGCACTGGGTGGCGATCCAAGATGACATCACCAATCGCCGCACCATCATGCAGCAGATTGTTGTCTCGCGAGAGCGCCTCAACGTCGCTCTGCAGAGCAGCCAATCGGCCGTCTTCGACTGGAACCTCTCCACCAACAAGCTGTATCTCTCGTTTGACTTCAACACCCTGCTGGGCTACGATGCCAACTTGGTGGAGGATGGCGAAGACTACTGGCTGAACCTGGTTCACCCGGTGGATAAGGTGGGGCTGGAACGCAACCTCAAGGATCACCTCAAGGGCAGCGAAGACGTTTTCCGCCACGAGCACCGCCTGCGCACCAAGTCCGGCACTTACGAGTGGTTTATGATCACCGGGGAAATCATCGAGTCGAGCGACCGATCCCAGCCCCGCCGCTTTATCGGGACGTTCACGAACATCTCCGACCGTAAGCACAACGAGCAACGCCTGGCCGAATCGGAACAGCGATGGAACTTCGCGCTCGAAGGCTCCGGCGCCGGGGTGTGGGACTGGAAGATCGCGGACTCGACCCTCTTCCTTTCGCGGCAGTGGAAGAACATCCTCGGCTACGGGACGGACGAACTCCCCGACGACTTCAAGGTTTGGGAGACCCACATGCACCCCGAAGACCGCGCAGCGTGGTTCTCTGACCTCGAAGCGCACCTGCAGGGCAACACGGAAATGCTCTCCACCATCGTGCGGATGCGCCACCGTGACGGCCACTATCTGTGGTGCCACGACCGGGGCAAAGTGGTCGCTCGCGACTTCGAAGGCCGTCCGTTGCGCATGATCGGGATGGTTACCGATATCACCGAGCAGAAGATGGCCGAGCAGCATGTTATCGAAAGCGAAGCTCGGTTCCGGTCGGCGATCGACGCTCTCCGTGAAGGCTTTATGCTCCAAGAGAGCAACGGAAACATTCGGATGTCGAATCCTCAGGCCGCCGACATGTTTGATGTGGAACTGGCCGAACTGCTCGGTGACTCGCTCGAAAGCATTCTCGCTCAGGCTATCACCGAAGAAGGGCTGCCATTCCTCCCTTCCGAGTTTCCCACAGTCATCGCTCTCAAAGAAGCGCGAGGGGTGCACAATGTCATCATCGGCCTCAACGAAGGCAGTCAGGTGAAGTGGCTGGAAGTCAACGCCGAGCCGATCTTCCTCCCGAATGCGAAGACGCCGTACGCGGCCGTCGCGCTCATCATGGACGTCACCGACCGACGCCAGGCCGAGGAATTCATCATGCTGCAAATGTCGCAGCTGAACGAGACGCAGCTGGCGCTCGAAGCACGATCCGCTGAACTGGAGACGGCCAATGAGCGCCTAACCCGGCTCGCAGATACGGACGGCCTTACCGGCCTCATGAACCACCGCCGGTTCCAGGAAGAACTCGAACGGACGCTGGATAAAGCGCAGGCGAAGACTGTGCCCGTTTCGGTGGCCCTCCTGGACGTGGACCACTTCAAGCAGTTCAACGACACCTTTGGTCACCTCGAAGGCGACAACGTTCTCCGCAATGTCGCCCGTATCCTCAAGGAAGCCATTGGCGACCGGGGCACCGTGGCCCGCTATGGCGGAGAAGAGTTCATTGTGCTCCTCCCCGACGCTAAGGCCGTGGACGCGATCAGCATCATGGAGGAAGCCCGCGAGGCCATTGCCAGCCATGATTGGCAGCACCGGCTTATCACGGTTTCGGTGGGCGTCGAGACGTGCGCATCGGCCTCGTGCCACGACCGCATCGCGTTTGTGAACTCGGCGGACCAGGCTCTGTACGCCTCCAAGAACGCGGGCCGCAACCGCGTGACCCACGCCACGGTGCTGGAAGAGAAGGCCGCCTAAACCCGGGCGCAGCCTTCTCTTTCGTCTCTGTCACCATGCGGGCATAACCTTAGCCTGCCTCCAGCGCACGCTTCCAACGAGAAAGCCCAGAGTGCATGTCGCACCCTGGGCTTTCGTTTCTCTAGGAAGTCGAGAGGCTAGGCGGCTTGGGGGAGGTCGGTCGCGTCTTCGGCGACCGGCGCCCCAGACTTCGCACCCCGAATATGGGCAATGAGATCCGCCTGCGAATCGGCCCGCCGGGGCTCATTCGGCAGCACCTGCGCCAAGTTCACCAGCGCTTGGGCGGCCGCACTCTTCGGCGATCGCATAACCACCCCGGTGCGCACTTGCACGGATTCCAGCATGGCCGGATCGGTGGGGATGTTGCCCATCACCGAAAGCTCTTCATTCAAGGCGTGCGCCCAAGCCTGCTTCACCTTCAGGCGCGCGGGGCCAAACATGCGGTTGTTCGTCATGTTCAGCACCGCCCGCCAGTTCTCCGGTGAGGTTGCGGCCTGCCGTAACACCAGGGAGTCCACCACGCAGGTGGGTTCGCTGGTCAGCACCAGTAAAGCGGTGTCGGCGGCCCCCACAATGGCGACCGAGTGAGGATGAACGCCCGAAGCCGTATCCAGCACCACCATGTCGTAGTCAAGGGCGGCCAGTCGCTCCTTCAGTTGCGTTTGCAAAGCGTCGGACTGCCGAGAACCCCACTCCTGCCATCCCGAGGCACCGGCCACAAAGTCCAGGCCCTCGGTCACGGTCTGCGGGCTTGCGCCCCCCAGCCATTGCAAGAAATCGACGGTCGAGTTCACGCCCATCAGCACGTCAAGGTTGGCCATACCCGTGTGGGCATCCACCAGCAGCACGCGCTTCCCTTCGTTGCGCCATGCCTGAGCCAGCCCGAGCGCAATCACGCTCTTGCCGACTCCTCCCTTGCCGCTGGTAACGGCCCAACAATGACCAGCCATTTTCTGAGATCCCTACTAAGAGATATTGGTCAGGCGAGGGGCGGCCTCAACGGGCGCGTGCGGATCCTGGTAATTCTGCCGGAGCTGTTCTAAGACTTCAGGCAGCGGCTTTTCAACAATCTTGGGTTTCAGGCCGGTCGCTTGCCCAATCATGGCAATGCCAATCTGGTCGAGCGGGACGGCGGCGTGCAAAACGATCTGGTCGCCTTCAATCTCCACGGGCATGGCCAGGGCGGAAAGCGCAAGGGAGGCCGGCACCTTTTGCACGGCGTGAGGATTGATGCCGTTGGAGGAGCTCGACGCGGCTTCCGCTGCGGGAGATGCCACTTCCGGCTGAGCTTCCCCGCGCAGTTCGGTCATAAACCGAGCCGCTTCGTTCATTTCGCCATTCTCGTTAAAGATCGGCTCTTCGTCCACGTCCTCGGCGCGAGCCTGCGCTTCGGCGAGCAAGGCCGCGATCTCATCTTCAGAGAGGATCATCCCGCCATCGCTGGGGGCGGGCGGGGCCGGCTTGGCCGGGGCCGGTTCAAAGGCGAGCTCTTCTTCAATCTCCTTGGGGTCTTCGACGGGTTCGGGCTCCGCTTCGGCCGTCACTTCGGTAAAGGCTTCCTCCAGGGAAATCACATTCGGTTCGGCCACTTCCGGCTCGGGGTTGCCTGATTCTAAGGCACTCAGTGCGGCGGCCAGTTCGTCTTGGGCCATCAGCGGCGCATCGGCACTCACTTCGGTCCAGGCGTCTTCGGTTTCTTCGTTCACCGCGCTCAGAGCTTCGTCCAGTTCGCTCATCACGGTGTCGGCCAGGGGCTCGGCTTCGGCCGCTGCGACCTCAGGCTCCGGGGAGGCGGCAACTTCGGCCACAACTTCAGGTTCGGGGGCGGACGGCTTGAGGCTCGCCAGAATGTCGTCAATGCTTTGGGTTTCGTTTTCCGGGGCGGCCAGATACACGGAGGATGCGACGGGCTCTTCCATCGGCACTGGGGTCGCTTCCGCCACCGGTGCCGGTGCCACCGGTTCTTCGGGGGCTTCTGCCTTCACCTCGGCCAGGGCCGCGCTCAGGTCGTCCTGACTAAAAGCCAGACCTTCACCGACCGGTTCCCAGTTCTGCTCAACGGACGCGATGGGCTCCGATTCTTCGAGTTCTTCATCCGGTTCGGGGGCGGCGCTCGACCATTCGGACTCTTCATCAGCCGACATGTTCTGGAGAGCGTGCGCAAAATCGCGCGTGAAGTCATCCATGGAGAACTCGGCAAAGTCCTCGCCTTCTTCGGTTCTTAGTTCGGCGGCCAGGGCCTGAATCTCATCGGCCAGTTCGTGTAACGAGACTCCGATCCGATTGATCCGATTCCAAACTTCTTGTCGCCGCCTTTCCGCCATCAAGCACCAATGAGTTGAGAGACACTCACTCCCTCTTCATCATTGGCTCAATTCACCGATTTTTTAGGGTTTGTCCTGGTCTTTTTGCTGGCGCTGAGCGCGTTCGCGTCGGCGCTGCGCCAACCTCTCGGCCAGCTCCTGGTTGCCTGCCCCGGGTTGCGGGGTGCTTGCAGGGGGACGCGGCGCGGCGGGTGCGCTCGGCTTAGGCCCCGAGGCCGGGGGGGTGACACGGGGCGCGGCGGGAGTGACCGGGCTGTCCCCCCGCGGCGCCTGGGGCGTAATGCGCTGCTTGGCGGCGCGCAATCGGTCCATTTGCGGCCGAGGAACCGTTTCCTCGCCCCGCCGCTGCCGGAACCACGCCACCATCTCATTCCACGGCACCACCAGGCGCCGAGCCGCAATGTCAATCGGCAAGAGGGCGAGGGCAAAGGCGAGGAACCACGCCCACAGATCGCGAATGGACTCGCCGGGCTTGGCGGAAGGGCGGAACGCCCCCCGTGCATCCGTCAGCAATTGGCCATCGGTGGTCTTGGCGATCGATTCAAGAAGCGGATCATTCGGGCGGAAGGAGCGATACTCCGCCGGGTAGGGCACGCTCAGGCCGCTGGTGCTCACACTGGCCGCCCCCGAGGCCGTAGGTTCATTCACCGAGACAATGTAGCTCCCAATATCCGCCGCCGGGAATACTGCTTCATATTCCCCCGGGGCGACTTGGATTACTTCCGGGGCCACGGTGGTCCCGTTCGGTCCGCTTACGCGCACATCTTCCGGCTGTACCGGCGCGGGTTCACCATTTGGTGTGCGGGCGAGAATCCTGGCCCGCGCCACGCCCCCATCTTGCCGTAGCTGGATATCGTAGTCGTTCGTTGTGCCGCGTCGCACCGCCGCGCGCACCATCTGCGACCAGAACGGCACGAAGCCATCCCAGCCCACCCACCGCCGCGCCCAGGCGCTCTGCGCGTCGCTGGTGAAGGCGTAGGTGGTGCCCAGCCCGTACCGCCACGAGGCCAAGAGCACATCGTCCTTGGTCGACTTCATGCTGGTTCGGGCCAGGGGGCGGGGCTCGGCCAGGTTGTAGGCAAACAGGGCCGGAATCTCGCTGGGCGTGATGCCGTTCAGGGCTTCTTCGCCCGGCATCACGCGCGGCACAAAAGTGAGTTCTTCAATGGCCGATCGCGACATCATCGCCACGTCCTGGGTGAAAATGGCGGGCAACTTACGGGCCTGGGTGACGAAATAGTAGTTCCCGCCTCCGGCCTTCGCCAATTGCTCCAGGTACTGCACGTCCTTCCCATCGCCAATGGCCACCACCGTCGTCGTGATCTTCTCACTTTGCAGCCGCCGGGCCAGCTCGATTGTGGTGCCGTGTTCGTCCGCGTCGTTCCCGTCGGCCAGGATGATGAGGTGACGGACCTTAGTGTTTTCGGCCCGCAGTTTCTCCGCCCCGAATTCCATGCTCGGCTGCATGTAGATGCCGCCCCCGCCCGTATCCAGTCGGCGGATGTTGTTGATCACTGCGTTGCGGTCCTTCAGCTCTTGCAAGGGGGCCACAAAGTCAATTTGGTCCGAGCTTCCGGCCACCCCCAGCCGGTCCACCGCCGAGAGCAGCTTCGCCGTTTCTTCCGCCGCGCGGGCGGCCAATTCGATTTTACGCAGACCGTCTTCCACGGCATTCATCGAGCCGCTCGCGTCCGCAATGATCAGCACGGTGGTGCTCGGGAAGGTTTTGCGCTGGCGGACGTCCAAAGACACCGGCAAAGCTTCTTCAATCGGCGTGCGGTACCAACCCCCGCTCAAAAATGAATCCTCACCCCCCACCATGATGAGCCCCACCCCCGTCTCACGCACCGCCGTTTGCAGGGCCTGCATTTGGCCGGGGAGCCAGTGTTGGGCGTTCTGGTCGTTGAGGATCACGGCATCGTAGTTCTGGATGTCTTCCGACCGCGTGGGCACCCCGGAAGGACCCGCCAAGCGCACATCCAGCCCCGCCTCTTGCAGCGCCGTCACCAGTTCGGTGCGCCCCGTGTTCTCTTGCAAAACCAAGACTCGCGAGCGGTCGCGCACATTCACAAAAGCCGCCCCCACGTTATTGCGCACGTCCGCGTCCTTCACGGGTTCCAGCGTCACGCGGTAGCGCAAGAATCCGGCGGCATCCACCTTTTGGTCAAAGGAGAATGTCGTCCGGCCTTCGTTCAGCGTTACCCGGTTGCGCTCAATGACATTGCCATCCCGGTCCAGGCTCAATATCGCGTCCTGGCGTACGGTGCTGTTCACCTCCACCCGGAGTTGGAACGGCTCGCCGGCCTGCCGCTCGTTGGGAACGATCACATCCGTCACCCAGGCTTCGGCGGTGCCGCTCTGCACTCCCAGCCGCACCACGTCAATCGGAATGCCCTGCGTGGCGGCCACTTGCGCCGCCTGTTGCGCGTCACCCCGGGTTTCGTTGCCGTCGGTGAGCAACACCAGCCGGGGCGCTTTTCCTTCAGGAATGAGGGCCGTTCCCAGCCGGATCGCCGCCGCCATATCCGTGGCCCGGGCGTCCAGTTGCGCGCGCGGCGCGCCGATCAATGGGCGGCCTGTGGGCAGCACTTCCACCGCTGGTCGCCCACCAAAACTCACCACGCTCGCCCGGTCTTCCGGGTCCATCGCCGCGATGGAATCCCGAATGAAGGCCAACGCCCGCTCCCGCTCCTGCTCTTGGATAGAGTCAGATCGATCTAGCAAAAAGATCACCGCTTCGCCCTGGTTCGGTCGTCGCGATTGCGGCCCCGCCAGCGCCGCCACCAGCGCCAACACCAGCAGTCCGCGCAACACGAAGGCGGTGATTTTCCGACCCCTCTGCAGGCCCGAGACCAGCCGCCAGGACCACCACAGCAACCCCGCCAGCACGGGGAGGAGAAGCAGATATTCGGGAGAAGTCCACCGCATGGTTAGCTCTTCCGGCCGTACAGCCACCACTCCAGCACCAGCAGGCTAATGGCCAGCAGGGCCACCCAGCGCCACACCTCGCCCCAGCGCACGCTGTTGGACTTGTTCTCCACCGTCGTCCCGGCAATTACCAGGCCGTCTTTGGGCGTCACATCACTCTCAAACTTATCGCGGAACACCGCATTGATCTCGTAGTTGATCTTCCCGATGGTCAGCGTGCTTGCCCCCACCCGATCAATCTGCGACACCACAATCCGCCCGTCCACCGCCGGGATCGTGGCCTGCTCGGTGCCCGTCTTCAGCACCGCCGAGGTCGCTTCGCCCGCCGGGAAGCCGAACGTCCGCCCCGGTGTCACCACCAGCTGGTCGCCCACCGCTTCGCCGCTCACTTCATCCAGAAGGTTGGCGACAAAGATGGGAAAGCCCGGCGTCAGGGGCCAGTCGCTGGCCAGCGGGGCAAACCCCACCCGCACGACGTACTGCTCGCCTTTGCGCTCGGTCATGGCGGCCCCGCTCTTGAACTGTGCGATCACGCGCCCCGCATCACGGGCCAAGGGTGCGGCCTCGGCCACATACACGCCCTCCAGGTCTACGCCCTCAAGCAGCGGAGACGGCTCGCGTCCCGCCCATTGGGGCTCCTTCACCAGGCCCTCACCCTTCCCGCCGAAAACCAGCACCGCCTTCGCCTTCACGGGCACTTCCGGGGTGCCATCAAACACCACCAAATCGTAGGCGCCCTCGCCGGGGGTTTCGCGGCGCTCTTGGTCCGGCACGGTGCCGGCCACGTCGGCCACCACGCGCGGGTCCAGCGCCACCGCCCGCTCCAAAAAGAGGTTGCCCGGCGAGACCAGCAGCACCCGGATCATCTGGCGGTCGCTGGCCAGGCTGACCAAGCGATTGTCCGCTACCAGGTCGTCGTTGGCCGTCACTTCGGCCGTAAAGGCCTGCGAGTCCACCGGCACCTTGATCGTCCGCTCCAGCAGCTGCCCGGGGGCCAAGGCCTGCTTCAGGCTGTCCACCACCGCCCCGTCGGCCCGCAGGGTGATCGTCGTCTCGATCGGTTCCTTGCCCGTGTTGCGGGCGGCGGCATACAGCAAGCGGCCTTGGTTCGTGCGCGTGCTGCCCAGGCTCTCCATCGCCACATTGCGGCTGCGCGTGCCGACTTTTTCGAACTCCACCGAGCTTGCCCCGGCGGCAAAATCCTTGACCTCGGGGAACACCCCATCGCTCAAAACAATGATGCGAGAACTACTCTGCCCGGCCACCAGTTCCGCCGCCAGGCGCAGGCTTTCGCCCACGTCCACCGGCAGGTCGTAGCGGCGGACGTCCTCCAGCGCGCGCAATTGGCTCGCCGAATCGTTGCTGAGCGGGAAAATCACGCGTGGCGTGGGTCCGGCTTCAATGAGTGCGACTTGGTCGGAAGGCGTGGTGCGACGCAAAAGCTCGCGCGCCCGCGCTACGGCCTCGCCAAATCGGTCCGGGGCCACGTCCGTCGCGCCCATGCTGGCGCTGGCATCCAGCACAATGACCGTGGCCGAACCCCCCAGCCCCTGCGAGGCCAACTGCGGCCGCATGAGCGCAAACACCAGGAAGAGTGCCGCCAAGAGCTGCACCAGCAACAGCCATGAGAACCGAAGCTTTTGGAAAGGCGCATTCGCTCGGATTTCCTCCGGCTTTTCTGGCCACAAGAAACTCGCCGGCACCACCACATCTTTGCGCCGCATGCGGAGCATGTACAGCAGCACAATCGCCCCCGCCGCCGGCAAGAACCACATCCACGTCCCGGGCGAAACGAAATTCACGCCACCCACCCCTCTTTGCGCAGTACGCGGTGGAAGATGGTGTGCCAATCCATGTCGGTGGTCACCTCGGCAAAGCGGCCGCCCACGGCCAGGCTCACCTTGCGCACTTCGTTCAGGTGTGCATCCAGGGCGGCTCGGTAAGCGTCAATCGTCGCGCGGTTGGCCGTGATCTCGCGGGGCGGTCCGGTCTCGGCATCCACCAGCCGCAAGTCTCCTTCCAGTTCCGGGTCGCGCTCCTCGGGGGCCAGCATGCACAGCGTCCAGACCTCGTGCCCGCGCGAGGCCAGCGCCCGCAACGCCGACGTGTACTGCGGGTCCATCGCGTCCGTCAGGACAATCACCACGCCGCTCCGCAGGTCCACTTCTGCAAACTGCCTCAGGCTTTGCGACAAGTCTTGCGTCCGCTGGTAGGGCGCCTTGGCAATCATCTGGGCAACCGAGTTGTAGCCCGCCCGCCCCCGGAAAGTACGCGTGGCCCGGTGCGCTTCGCCAATCACCACGGGGCGCACGGCATCCCCGCGCAGCAGGGCCGCCATCGCCAGCCCCAAGCCCACTCGGCGCACCGCCCGGTGCTTGGTGGGCTCGCCAAAGTCCAGCGACCGGCTCGGGTCAACCAAAAGGTAAACCGTCAAGTCCTCCTCGTCCTGGTACGTCTTCATCACGGCCTGCCCCAGGCGGGCCATCACGTTCCAGTCCAGGTGGCGCAGGTCGTCGCCATCGGTGTAGTCGCGGTAGTCCGCAAACTCGATGCTTACGCCCTTGCGGCGACTCACCCGCTCCCCTCGCTGACGCCCGGCAACGGTGCGCCTCGGTTGCAGACGAAGTGCCTGCACCGCTCGCAGTTCCGAGGGAGAGAGGAGCAAATCCACGAGAATGGAACTAGACGCGCAGTGGGTCCTTGTCTCTCAGGTCAGCGTCCAGCAGTACGCCCTTCACGATCCGGTCTTCGCTTACGCCGTCCGCTTCCGCTTCAAAGTTCAGCAAGATACGGTGCCGCAGCACGGGCAGGGCCGCCTTCTTCAGGTCGTCCACCGCCAGGTTATAGCGGCCGTCCATCAGGGCGTAAACCTTGCCCGCCGTCACCAGGGCCTGTGCCCCGCGCGGCGAACTGCCATAGCGCACGTACTTCTTGGCGTCGTCACTGGCTTCGGGCGCATCGGGGTGGGTGCCCAGCACCAGCGAGAGCGCGTATTGCATCACGTCCTCAGCCACCGGCACTTCGCGGACAATGGAGCGTAACCGCAGCACGTCTTCCTTGTTCGCCACTTGCTTGACTTCGGCCTGCGCGGTGCCGGTCGTGCGCTTCACAATCTCGCCGAGCGTATCGCGGCTGGGGAAGCCCACTTGAATTTTGAAAAAGAATCGGTCCAATTGCGCTTCGGGCAGGGGGTAGGTGCCTTCTTGCTCCACCGGGTTCTGGGTGGCCATCACCAAGAACGGGTCATCCAATTGGTGGCGTTCGCCGCCCACGGTGACCGACCGCTCTTGCATCGCTTCCAGCAAGGCGCTCTGCGTCTTCGGGGTGGCGCGGTTGATTTCGTCGGCCAGTAGCAAATTCGTAAAAATCGGCCCGCGTCGGAAAGCCAGCTCTCGCCGCCCGTCGCCGGTGTCCTGCAAAATCTGCGTCCCGGTGATGTCCGCAGGCATCAGGTCGGGCGTGAACTGAACCCGCGCAAAGCCCAATCCCAGGGCCTCACCAAGCGTACGCACCAGAAGGGTCTTGCCGAGCCCGGGCATCCCTTCCAGGAGCACGTGGCCGCCCGCCGCTAATCCGACGAGGACCCCCTCGACAACTTCATCTTGCCCCGCAATGACGCGGCCCACCTCTTCGCGGACTCGGCCCAGGGTTTCCCTGAACCAAGTCGCGGCTTCTACCCCGGTATTCATGGTTTCTTCTGTAAGGAATCGAAGTACTTCTTCACTCGTTCTTGGTGCTGCTTGGGCACCTTGTTGCCGCTCACGGCCTTGTCGGCGTTCTCACGGTACTGCGGCAGCACTTGATCGTAAGGCACAGATGGTCCCTGACCCAACTTCGCGGGGGCACGCACCTCAATGCTTTGCTCCGACCCCTCGGATTCGCGCCGCTCGCCGGTCACCCCGGTTCGCACTCCCTGGCCGCCCGGTTCCACAGGCGTATCCCGCAGGTTCAGCTTCCCGTTCGGGTCGCGTTGGCCACCCGGTCCGTTGGCATTCTGCTGCGGCATCCCCACGGCGTTCATCAGCTGCTGGATCGTTTCCCGATTCGCTTGGCCCGCCATCATCTGCTGGAGGGCGCCCTGCATCTGCTGTTGCAATTGCCGCTGGGTTTGAGGGTCCAGTCCCTCAATTGCCTGCTCAATGGATTGCTGAAGCTGCTGTTGCTGCTCCTTCGACATCTCGCCCCCTTGCTGCATTTGCTGCTGGGCTTGCCGCAGTTCCGACATCGCCCGCATCGCCTCTTGCATCTCGGGGTTGTTCATCATCTGTTGGAGCGCTTGCTGGGCGGCCTGGCTGTTCTGCAACCCTTGCATCAGCTGCTGCATCTGCTCCAATTGCTGCTGCATCTGCTGTTGCTGTTCGGGGGTCGGCGCGCCTTGTTGCTGAAGCTGCTCCGCCAGTTGCTCCATCACCTGTGGGTTCAAATTGCCCTGTTCCAGCGCCTGCTTCATCATCTCCTGAGCGGCGTCTTGGAGGGCTTCATTCTTCATCAGGGCCTCCAGGGCTTCCTTCATGGCCGGGCTGGCGTCCGGTTGTTGAGCCATCTTCTCCAGTTGCTCGCGCACGGCCGGGTCTTGGGCCGCTGCCGGGTCCTGCATCGCTCGCTCCAGGGCCTGCCGTTGCTCCGGCGTCATCTGCAATTGCTGCTGGCGCTGTTCAATCTGTTGTCGCTGCTCGGGGGTCATCCCTCCGGACTGCATCTGCTGCTGCAACTGGTTCATCTGCTGTTGCAGGCGTTGTTGCAGTTGCTGGCGCTGGGCGTCGCTCATGTTCAGCAGTCGGTCATCGGCGTTCTGCATTCCGGCCGCTTGCTTGGATTGCTCACTGAACCGGCTGGGCGGATTCTCAAACTTCTCGGCCTCCATCAGGCGACCCAAGAGCTCCTTTTGCTCCGAATCCAGGTTCAAATCTTCAACTTGTTCCTTGCGCAGGCCCGCCGCTTCAATCGCACGGCCCTGGGCTTCGCGCAGGGTTTCCCCGGCTTCATCCAGGTTGCGTCCGGCCGCTGAGAGCCGATCTTGCGCCGCCGTCTCGGCCTGCTTGGCCAGTTCGTTGGCCTTCACCAGCGCCTGCTCGCGGTCGAGCTTGCCCCGCTCAAGTTCCTTGGCAAACGATTCGATATCGGTGCGGAGATCCTTCTCCATCGCACTCAATTCGCGCGGAGTGTTCTCCAGCCCCTCTTTGGCCACGCGCCGCACTTCTTCGGCACGGCTGGCCAGTTCGGCCCGCTCTTGGCGCTCGGCCGCGCTCATCCCAAAGTCGCTACGCGCCCAGGCGTACGCGCCTCCGGCGAGGATCAGCGCACACAACGCCCCGGTCAGCACCCGGTTGCCACTCCAGGGGAACACGGTCTTCGGGTCCAATCCTTCCAGCCGGCTTTCGGCATCGGCCCGCTGGGCGTCCGCCCAGGCACTTTCGGGTGAACTTAGCGCGGTGCCAAGTCGGTTCTTTAGCCCGGCCCGTCGGTCAATACTGCGCGCCAAATCAAGCGGCGACACTCGCCAAAACCATCCGGCCGCCGCCCCTACCAGGGTCAGGCCACCCACCACACCCACAGCCACGGGCCACGTCACATAGGCACTGCCAAAACGATCCGCCAGTGCCCACGCCACGATGGCAAGGCCCCCAATGGACGCCCCCATGGCCGCGCCTTGCGTGGCTCGCAAACGCCGGACCCGCTTCTCAAATCGGGTGAGTTCAAGGATGGATTCACTCATACGAAGCTCGAATAACTCTTCTACGTTTCATCTCGGCGGTCACAAGCAAGATTCCGCCAATCGTCGCCAAAATCACCGCGTGCCCCAGCACCCCCGGCGGATACTTCGTCCCGCTAAAGGCACCAAAAAACGGTAGCCATGCCAGCACTTCTTCGGTGGGTTCACCGCGAGTGACGATGCCAACCCCGGCTCCGACAATGACAAAGAACAGGATGAAGAACAGGCCCGCAAGTCGGCGCGCCCCGGCCAGGTTGCCGTTGGAGAGAAGCGAAGCCCACCAGCACATCCCCACCAGCATGAGGTTCAGCCCCCATGCCCACGGCAAGAAGCGGAACAACTCTGGGTCAATGCGGCCACTGGAGAAATACACTCCGCTCAAGAACCCAACGGTTGCCGTGAGCATGAGAGCCGTGAGGAACGGCAACGCGCTGGCCGGCGTGCCCTGCAAGAGCAGGTTCATGCGCCAGATGCCATTGGTTTGGTATTTGCGCTCCCCGATGAAACCCCAACAAGCCAGATAGTTCACAAGTACGATCGAACCAAACCCGACGACCGCGTTGTAGGTGTTCCCAAAGATCAAGGCCTGCGACGTGCCGCCCATCCCGGCGCCCCGGAATCCGCCCGGCAAGCTCCCCACCACAAAGGCCGCCAGCAAACCGATGAGCAGCGCCGCCACAAACGAGTTCACCCGGAGGCGTGTGATATCGGGCGTGAGCGTCGGGGCAATGGCCGAGGCCGCTCCCAGCATAAAGAGGCGCGTTGTGAACAAGGTCAGTACCGTCGCCAGGAGGAGATTCGGAGCCTGCCACGTTCCCAGCGGGGTCGTACCCAAAACCGCATATTGCGTCACTCCCGGCGTCAATACGCCCCAGAAGCCAATTCCGAGTCCGCCACCCCGGGCACCCGCACCCCCGAAGGCCGCCCCCGCCGCCGTGATGGCACCCAGCAAAGCCGTAAAAATGCCGACCACAAAAAACGAAGCGTACGCCTGCACCACGGCCGGAACAATCTTGCGCGTCATCACCCCGGTCACAAGGCCAAACGAAGCCACCAGGAGCCCTTGCAAGGAGATTCCGAAGAAAGTCGCCAGCAACTGCGGCCAGGTGAAGCCCCCCATGAGGATGCCCACCGACGCAAACGGCAGCGCGAGCATCAGCAAGATCCACACGTACCGGTAGGCGCTCAGGAGCCGCCCCACCAGCAGGTAGCGGGCACTAACGGGGGCACTCTGCACCAGGTCAATGCTCTTGCGGTCGAACTCTTGCACCACCGAAATGGCCGTCAGGGCCGGCGCCACCAGCAGCACCAAGTAACTCAGCAGCGTGGAGAACCCCACAAACAGCCCCACGAGCCGCGATTGCAATTCGCCGACGTCAATGGTGCCTTGGCGCATCATCCCGCTGTAGAACGAGCCCACAACCAGCAGAATCAAGCCCAGGTACGCCAGCCAAAACCACATGGGCTTCCAGCCGCGCATTTGGCTGCGAAAATCGCGCACAAAGATGGCGTTGCCCCGGTAGGTCCGGACCGTATCTTGCCACCACGCGCCCAACATTTAGTTCAACGCTCCTTGCGTCACGTTCAGGAAGACGTCTTCGAGGTCCACGCCCTCTTCCCGCACTTCCAGCACGGGGTAGCCCGCGTTGACAATCGCCCGCACCAGTTCCACTTGCCCCTCGTGCGTGCCGTCAAAGTCCACCTTCACCGTGGTTGCCCCCATCAGGTAGGTGTTCTGAATATTCGGCTTGCCGTGGAGCCACATGCTGAGCTCAGAAGCGCGGTCCAGCACCCGGAACTCCAGCACCTTAATGGACTTGAGGCCGCGCGCGATCTCATCCACACCGCCAAAAGCGAGAAGGTTGCCGCGCTCGATGATGCCGACCTTGTTGCAGAAGTCCGCGAGTTCCGGCAGGATGTGCGAAGACACCAGCACGATCTTCCCCATCCGCCCGAGTTCGGCCAGCAGCTCTTTCAGTTCCGCCCGCGCGCGGGGGTCGAGGCCGCTGGCCGGTTCGTCTAGCAGGAGCAGGGTGGGGTCGTGCACCAGACACCGGGCCAAGCACAGGCGCTGTTGCATCCCCCGGCTGAGCGAGGCCACCATCGCATCCCGCTTGAAACCCAGGTCGGTGAGTTCAAGAACGTTGTCAATCACGCCCGGTCGGTCGTTGACCGGCACGGAGTAAAGCGCGGAGAAGTAATCGAGGTACTCCCACACCTTCACGTCATCGTAAAGGCCAAAGAAGTCCGGCATGTAGCCGATCCGCTTGCGCACTTCCAGCGGCTGCTCCATGATGTCGTAGCCATCCAGCCTCGCCGTCCCGTGGGTGGGTTCCAGCAGCGTGGCCAGCATCTTGATCGTCGTCGTCTTGCCCGCGCCGTTGCTGCCGATAAACCCGAAGACGTCGCCGGGCTCCAACGTGAAGGACACATCGGTGACGGCCGTAAACGAACCGTAATTCTTGTGAAGATTCAGGACTTCGAGCATGATCTTATGAGGAGTTGGCGGTACTGGCCGGACGAGCTTCGTTGCCCAGTTTCATGACGGCATAGGCCAGGAACACGTAGCTCAAGCCAAGTTGCCAAACGATAACGTAAAGCGGCGAAAGGGGATCGAAATCTCCGAACCCAATGAGAGAGAAGAACGAACCCATGGGGTGCCAGGTCTCGAACCCGCCTTCGCTCCAAGTCATGGCGCTCACCACAATCGGAATGACGAGGTAGGTCACGATCCAGAGGGAGAACGACAGCAGCAGCGCCGGGGCCACCCGACTCGTGATCGAGCTAATCGCCATCGTCAACGTCATGCTGTAAAGCGCCGTGGCCATTAAGTAAAGCATCAGCACGGCCGCCACAAGCGCCGGCGAGGTATGCGGCCCCCAGGTGAGCCCGGGATCTTTGAAGACCGCCCGACCGATGCCACTGGCCAGCAGCAGCACGGGCACCGCCACCAGGATCGTCCCAATTGCTGGTAATGACCGGAACAGCTTGCCAAAGACAATCTGGCGGGCCGTGAGCGGCACCGTCATCAGCACTTCCATACTGCGTTTCTCGCGTTCGCGGGCCAGCGAGCCGTGAAGCGTGATAATGCTGATCAGACCGACCAAAACCCACGCGATGGGGAAGACCACCGAAGTATCCACGAAGGTGGCGTACTGGGCGACGGCCAGGATGATGCCAATGAGGACGACGAAAATGCCACCGATGATCAGCTTTGTTTGCAGGGTATTCGTCTTAAAGCCGATCCAACGGCGAACGATAATGCGGGTCTCGGCCAGCATCGGGTTCTTGGCCTCCCAGCGCATCCAGAGGCTCACTTTTGCACCTCCACCAGCCGCCCGGCCATCACCAATTCCCCTTTGACGCTACTCTCGTTTTGCACGCCAAAGGTGCCGGAGGTCGGCGTGAAAATGGCGAGGAACGCCCCCTTCGGTTGCGAAGCGTTCTGTTCCTCAATCTTGCGGACCTTGAGTTCTCCCTTCTCGCCCGGTTGCACGTTCGTGACCGTCATGTATTCCCGCCCCGACCAAATCTGCACCCGGTCAAGGGCGAAGGGAGTGCGGTTCACCAGCGAGGCCTTGCCTTCGCTTCTCTCAACGACCAGCGACTGAGGATTCCACGGCAAGGTCTGCGCAAAGGCAAATTGCCGAATCTGCAAGGCGTTTGAGGTCACACCCTTGGCCTCCAGGTCGCCCGTGTCCATCAGTTCGCCGGGCACATCCGATTGCCCGCCGATGAACATCGCCATCGGGTTGTCGGAGGCCAACGGCCAAACCGCTTCCATCCCCTTCAGGTCCCAATCTTCCTTTTGCGCTTGCCCGAAGAACAATCGCTGGCGTCCCATCAGCAGCATCTCCTGGCTCAGCGGGTCCACGGTGGCCATACCCACGATCACGGAGGACTTACCCGACGTGGCCGGCAGGCGCACCTGCGCGAACAGCAGGCCCGCAAAGGCCAGGCTGATCATCGGCGATGTCACCCAAATCAACTCTCGGCGATTCATCTTGTGGAGGACCAAGAAATTGAGCGGCCCCACCACCAGGATGTAAGTCACCAGCATGATGAGCACGATGTTGAACGAGGGCGGCTTGACCTGCATGTTCTCGTCGGCAACATCATCCAGCGACATCCGGCCGGTGTCGCGGTCCATTCCGCGCAGGGTGCCGAGTTTACGCACCATCTCGCTCTGGGCGAATCGCTGCGCGTTCCCGGGTTCAAAGGGGTTGGCCGCCATCAGCAGCACTCGCCCTTCCCCACGCTTGCCCATCACGGCAAAGCCGTCCAGCACCACTTCCCCGTCCAGAGGTTCCAGCGGTCGTTCGGTGATCGGAGAATTCGTGAGCGAGAATCGGTTCGCCCACACTGGGATTCTTGAGACGGGCTCCCCCGCCCGGGCGGGCCACCACCCTTCCCAGCGGATATCCGAGAGGATCGGCGCCGAGGCCCCCGTGGGCACCACCAGCGTCTTGCCGGAGATCACCGCCTTCTGCAGGGCATCCACGGCCTCGTTGCTCAGCCGGTCCGCGCCATCGCCCACCACGATGTAATCCAGTCCCTGGTAGGCAAGCCAAGAATCCGGGGCATCCTCCGGCTTTACCCCTTGCGTCAGGGCCCGCAGGTTCACGGTCCCCGGGGTCTCCTCAAGGGTTTCCGAATTTGCAGATCGCCAAGCCCGGATGTCGGTCTCATTGTCCGAGATGCCCAGGATCAGTCGCGTGTCGTTCGCCCCCCAGCTACGGCTGAAATCGATCGGGTCGGGCTCGATCTGAACACCGTATCCAGGGGCTTCGAACGCCACCACCGGCCGCGCGCTCACTTCGGTCGGCAGCCAAACCTGAACTCTTTTCTGCGCGCCCTGCCCGAGGTCAAGCGGGTACCGCATCTGGTAGGTGCCGGCCCGCACCACCAACTGTCCCGCCCGATTCGGACCGTCATTCGAGGCGGTGACTATGAGGGGCGCGATGCGGCTCTTCCACTCCCCCTCCGGGGCGAGTGAGGTGGCGGTGAGGGTGACGCCCTGGGCCCAAGCGGCGGGAAGCAGGGTCAAGCCCATCACCATCCCCGCTATTGCTCGCCCAAAAAACTGCCCACTCATGCCGACTTCTCAGTATTGCGTCTTGAAGGTGAAATTGGTTGCACGGACCTTGGTTTTTGGCTGGGGCTTGCGAAAAATCGCAGGACGTTGTATCATGCGGCGCGAACCCCTCGGGGTTTCTCGCATTTCGTGCCGTTGGCAAAGAGGCGAGTGAGGAAGAGAAGCATGAAGAAGATCCTGATGATGCTGGCCCTGGTCAGTGCTTTCGGCGTTGTGTTGACCGGTTGCTCCAGCAGCGCCCCGGCCGAAGAAGCCACTCCGGCCGCTACCGCTGGTGGCGAAGCCCCGGCCGAAGGTTCGTAAGAATCGCACTGTCCCCGCGAGGCTTCGGCCTCGCCTGACCGCCCGGCGGCCTTTATGGTTACCGGGCTTTTTCGTGCCCGCGGGGTTACTCCGTGAGGTCGCCGTGGCGAATCACGTCTACCAAGTCGCCCTCAACCCGCATCTCTCCGCCCAAGAGCGAGCCGCGAATCTCGCCACTGCACTCCACGTGCGCACCAGGCAGAATCACGCAGTTCTCCAGTCGCGTCGCGCGCACCGTGGCCCCGTCGCCGACCACCACATACTCGCCCACTTCGGCCTCAACTGTGGCACCTTCGCCAATCTTGGCGTCGGTACCGGCCAAGAACCGGCTGGTCTCCAGGAACGACGGCAACGTGCCCGTATCGAACCACTCACCTTCGTAGACCCCGGCGCGCACCACTTCACCCCGGTCAATCAGCATCTGGATGGCGTCGGTGATTTCGTACTCGCCCCGGGCACTCGGCTTGAGGTCGGCAAACACCGACCAAATCTGCGGGCCAAACACGTACATTCCTGCCATGGCGAGGTTGCTTTCGGGGTTCTGCGGCTTCTCTACAAGCTTCACAATCCGCCCATCCACTACATTCGCCACGCCAAAGCGGCGCGGGTCTTCCACTTCCTTCACCAAGTTCAAATTGGCGCAGGGCTCATCCGCAAAGGACTGGACAATCGGGGCCAGCGACTGCCCGTAAATGGCATCGCCCAGGTACAGCACAAAGGAGTCCCCGTCCACGAAATCCTTACAGAAACTCACGGCGTGGGCCAGCCCCAGGGGCTCCGGCTGCCGTACAAAGCTCAAGTGCACCCCGTAGGCCGCTCCATCCCCGAGCGTGGCCCGCATTTCGGGTTCATTCTCGCCCACCACAATCGCGATTTCGGTAATGCCGCACGCCTTCAATTGGTCGAAGGCGTAGGCCATGGTCATCCGGTTTGCCAGGGGCAGAAGCGGCTTCGCGATCGCGCGAGTGACGGGGTAGAGACGCGATCCTTTGCCGGCCGCAAGAATAACTCCTTTCATGTCGGGTGCCTCAATGACGCTGTACGTCCGATGGTCAGTATGCCCCCGGTTCCCGGTATTCTCATGGGCGTGACACGGACGTCGCTCATCACGTGGGGCCTTGTGGCAATTTTGGCCGGCACTCAGGGTGCTTGCCGTCGTCAGGCCGTGGTCACCCCCACCCCGCCTCCGCCCTGGGCGGCCTACACCCCCCGCCACGATGGCAGCAACGCCTACGACACGTATTTGCTGGCCGGGCAGGATGCCTTGGTCCGCGCGCCGAACTCGGCGAAAGTCAGCACCTGGACGGCCACCACAAAGGATGCGCTGGAACGCGCCCTCAGTCCCGCTCTGGATCAGCTCCGCACGGGCCACGGGCAAAGCTTCCGCAGCGAGGCTCGCCCCCGCCCCTTGGGCGTAGATGAACCGGTTTACAACGGCTGGCGGCTCCTCACCATTGCCCTGAACGTGCGGATCGAACGCCTCCTCGCCGAGGACAACCTGGCCGACGCCGTGACCTGGTGCATGGTGGCGACTCGGTTTGGCGCCCGCCTCTCTCAAACGGGGCTGGAAGGCGCCACCCTCGGGACGGGATTGATGGACTCGGTACGCCGCCAACTCGCACCCAAGCTCGTGCAACTGTCCGCCGTTGACCTACAGCGCATCGAAAATGAACTTGCCGAAACCCACCGGCAAGCCCCCAACCTGGATGATGCCTTTGCCGCCGAAGCCAACCAGCAACAGCAGTTCATCAACGACCTGAGCCAACGCCAAGGCGGTCAAGCCCCGCTCCTCACCGAACAACTCGGGAGCCGGGGAGCGCAGGCCGTAGAGACCTTTATGCAGGCCGGTGAATCCGAACGGGCGACATGGATTACGAACATGACGGCCGAGGCCGCCCGAATCCGCGAGGAAGCCAACGCGCAGCGCAACCCCGACGCCCCCGCGCCCCCGCGCGCCGAGTGGTGGCAAAAGGAGCGCGAACGCCCTTGGTCACCCCTCACGCAGCATCTGCTGCTTGGCCCCCGGGTGCTCCCAGCCATCGAAAAGCGCTACCTCAGCAAGCTCCGGCTCTTTGCCCTGGCGGCCGCGCTGCAACGCCATGTGGTGAACGCCAAGAGCGCCCCTTCGAAGCTCCCGGCGCTGGACCCTGAACTCCTCACCGACCCCTATTCCGGGCGGCCCTTCATCTACCGGGCCGTAGGCCGCGAATTCCAGGTGTATAGCGTGGGCGCCAACAAGAAGGACGACGGCGGCGAGACCGACCGCAACGGCGAAGTGCCAGATGTGGCGCTGGAAACCCGCGCCTTCGGTTTCTAATTCGCCCTAGTTCGGGACGATTTGCGTCTCGACTTGCACGCGCTGGCGCCACATGCGGGCCGCCACACCGTCGCAATCCAGCCGGTCTTCGGTCAGCGGTGCGTCCAGCGTCGGGATGCCCGCCAGGGCCTCTTCGCTGATCACCACCGTGCCCGGGTCGGCCAACTTCTGCAGGTGCGCGGCGATGTCAATGACGCTGGCAAAGTTCACTTGCTTAACGTCATGCCCCGGCGCCATCACTTTGCCGCTGTGCACTCCGATGCGCAGCACAAATTCGTGGTCCAGCTTGTTGCGGAAGGCGTTGAACTCAAAGAGACCTGACTGCATAGCGCGCGCCGCCTGGAACGCCGGCCCGGGCAAATCAAAGGCCGCCGTCACCCCATCGCCCGCCGTACTGTGGACGCGCCCCCCAAACCGCCGCGTAATGTTCTCGATGTAGCGGTGGTATTCCGTAAAGGTGAACTCAGCGCTCAGCGCGTCCGATTCCTTCTTCATCCGGGTGGAGCCCACCACATCAATGCTGAGGAAGGTGACGAACTGCTCCACCGAACGCAACTCTTCTTGAATCGAAAGGAGTCGCTGCAAGAGTTCTTGCCGCTCTTGCGCCGGGTCCTTCCATCCCATCCGCTTGCTGAGGGATGAGCGAATCGCCCAGGCCAGCCCACCAAAAATGGCGCCGCCCGCCGCAAACGCCAAAATCGCCGCGCCGTACAGCCCCGGTACGTCCATCCCCGGCAAAAAGTTGATGAGAAACACGGGGAACGTGTAGCTCAGGAACCCGACAATCGCCGAAATGGTGCCGCTGGTAATGGCCGTGCGGGCTTCTTTGGCCTGAGTGCAGTTCCAGAGCGCAATGACGCTGGCCAGCGACGCCAAGCCCCCAAACAACCCGGATCCATCCCGGAAGGCGTACGCCATCACCGGCATCACCCCGGCCGCCAAACCGAGCCACGCCCCCGCCACGTAATTGCGGATCTTGGGGTCAAACGCCAAGAAGGACGACTTCATCCGGTCAAACAGCGAAGCCTTCTGCGAATGCATCGCCAGTTGCGCGTGCATGCGAATCAGATCGGGGTCCACGCCGGCCATTTCCGCAACGGCGAGGATCGAAGCGTCATCAAGGGTGCCGCCCGCGCTGCGCAGACGACCCGCCATGGCGAGCATCTCCTGAATCGCCCTTCCATCAGGCGTCGATTCATCGGGGCGCAGCATTGATTTAATTCTACAGGTTTGAGCGACCTTGCGTAAACGGGGCGCGACTAGAAAAGGCGTGCGGCATCAATTCTTTGAAGGTGTATTGCTTACGGTTTCCGTCTTCCGACACCATCCAAACCACGGCTTCTGAATTCACGGCAAACTCCGCCATCACGGCCAAGCACTCTCCGCATGGCGTACCACCGTCTTCGGTGGCGACGGCCATCTCCGTCCACCGCCCCCCTTTTTGGTGTATCAAAGACCACAGAGCCACGCGCTCGGCGCAGACGCTGGCCCCGTAACTAATGTTTTCAATATTTGAGCCGGTGCCCACGCGGCCATCTTCCATTCGCACGGCTGCCCCCACCAGGTACTGGCTGTAGGGGGCATACGCCTGCGCCCGCGCCGCCAGGGCCTTGGCAATCAGATCTTCGCTCATTCAAACACCACTTCGGTCACGCCGTCGCCGCCCGCTTCGGCCGAGGCCAAGGCAAACGACTTCACACCACGGTGATTTTTCAGCCGCTGCCGCACAATTTCCCTCAAAACGCCTTCCCCTTTTCCGTGCACAATCCGTATGCGTTCGACTCCGGCCAGCAGGGCTTCGTCAATGAACTTATCCAGCATATCGGCGGCTTCGTCAGCACGGTAACGGCGCAAATTAAGTTCGCGTTGCGCCGTCTGGGCACGGTGCCGCATCATCGCCGCGGCCCCGGTGGGGGCACGTTTCGGCTCGGGCTTTGGCCCGCCAATGACTTCGATGTGCCCCACGTCCACCATGGTCCGCATCGCTCCCATCTGCACCGCCACGCGCTTTCCTTGGGGCGGCTCAAGAATCGTGCCGGTTTGGCCAAGTCCCCGCACGCGCACCGTCATCCCCCGTTGCAAGCCTTGCGGCGGCGGAGCGATGGGCTTCAGCTTGGGCGCCTTCGGCTTCATCTCTTGCACAAAGCTGGTGCCCACGTTCTGCAGGTCTCGGAGCTTCTGTCGGGCCTTGTCGCGCCCCTCTTGCGTCGGGGATTTGCGCAGGTCTTCAAAGATTTCGGCGGCTTCCAGGCGGATTTGCCGTAGCACCTCGTCCAGTTCCTTGGCCAGCCGCTGCCGCACGTCGCGGCGGCTGGATTCCAGTTGCTCTTCTTGCTCGGCCAGCGAGGCCTCGAGCTTCTTGAGTTGACTGGCCAGGCGGTCGGCTTCGCTCTGCGCGGCGCGGGCCTGTTTCTCGGCTTGTTCCAGCTTGGCGATGGTTTCGGCAATGGCGCGGGATTCCGGTTGCACCCCCGCTTCCGCCACTTCGATCACATCATCCGCCACGCCGTAACGTTTAGCGATGTGGAAGGCGTAACTGCTCCCGGGCACGCCCACCAGCAACCGATACGTCGGGCGCATCGTCTTGCGGTCGAACTCCATGCTGGCGTTCATGAACCCCGGCGCGTTCGTCGCAAACAGCTTCAATTCGCCGTAGTGCGTGCTCGAGAGAACCTTCGCCCCTCCGCGCTGGAACCCGAGCAGCAACGCCCGGGCGAGGGCCGCACCTTCGGCCGGGTCGGTGCCCGCGCCCACCTCGTCCAGTAGCACGAGCGCCCCGGGTTTCAACCCGTTTAGCGCCTCGGCCACCGTGCGGATATGCGCACTAAAGGTACTCAGCGATTGCTGCAGGCTCTGCTCGTCGCCGATATCCGCCCACAACTGGCTGAAACACCCCAAATGCACCTCCTCGGCGCACGGCATCAACCCGGATTGCCCCATCGCCACCACCAGGCCCAGCGCCTTCATGGTCACGGTCTTGCCACCGGTGTTCGGGCCGGTGATGAGGATCACGTCAGTACCCTCGCCCAGTTCAATAGTGAACGGCACCACCACCGCGCGGTCAATCAGCGGATGACGGCCTTGCGCCACCTTCACGCGCGGCCCCTTCAGCGGCTTGGGCAGGCAGCCGCCCTGCCGAGAACCCAATCGTGCCTTCGCCAAAGTCAGGTCCAAGTCGGTTACAGCGTCCAGTCCGTCCAGCAGAGGGTTGGCCACCGCCCCCACGGCCCCACTCACGTCGGCTCGCACCCGGCGCTCTTCTTCCCGCACCTGGCCCTCCACGGCCCGCAGCTCATTGCCAATATCCACCACGTCTTGGGGTTCAAGGTAGATGGTTTGCCCGCTGGCGCTGGAATCGTGGACGATGCCCTTGATCTTCCCGCGATTTTCCGCCTTGAGCGGCAGCACATAGCGCCCTTCTCGTTGCGTATAGATCGGGTCGCTGAGCAGCCCCCGGTGCTGCCCGGAAACGTAGCTCTGAATCCGTTCCAGTGCCCGCGCCTGTAAGGTGGCCCGCCGCGCCCGCAAGGAACCCAGCTTCACGCTGGCTTCGTCCTTCACCTGCCCCTCGGCATCAATGCACCGGTCAATTTTGGTGCGCAGGGTCGGCACCTCGGGCATGCGCTGGGCACGAATCCGTAGCAGGGGCCGGTCCGCTCGCTTGGCAAGCTTGGCGCGCACGGCATCCGCAATCTCGAGGTAGCGAGCCACCCGGGCCAGCACCTCGCCTTCCAGCACCGCCTGCTTGGCCGCCAGTTGCAGGGCTTCCGTTAGGTCATGCACTCCCGCTAGGCTCGGCGCCCCTTCGTCCAGCGTGGCCAGGGCTTCGTCCGTCAGCGCCATCAGGTCCGCCGCTTGCGCGGGATCCGTTGAAGGCCGCACGCGCAACGCGGCCTGGCGACCGAGCGGGGTTTCGCATTCGGTCGCCAGCATCTGCAGGATGGCATCGAACTCGATGACCTTCAGCGCGTGCTCCATCACTTCGTATTGTGAAGCCTCGCGCCGATTTCCGTTCAGGTTAGGTTAGTCGCAGGCCCAATACCAAGTGCCGTCGGTGGGGTGCGCATCGCCCGATTTGTTGCCATCCGGGTGCACCACGGTCTGGTCAAACTGCCCCGCCCCGGTCACAAACTTGGCGTGGCCATCGGCAAAGATCACCGTGCCGCCCGTCGCGCTCCACTGCCGGTAGTAGTCGCCATCCGGGAACACGCCGTCGCAGTCATAGCCATAGCGCGAACAGTCGGGCTGTTCCATACCGCTCTTGCGGGCAAAGAACGGAAACATCTCGCTGCGCATGATGCGGCTGGCCGCCGGGTCTTCCATCTGAGTCTCGGTCACCGTCCAACCGGGCTGGCCCGTGGTGTCGTGCCCGTCGTAGCTGGCCGAATACCCCGGCACAAACGTGTACATGCACTTGGTGTAGCGGTAGCTACTGCCATAGGCTTCGTAGTACGAGGACTTGCCCGTGGTCCGATTCGCAAACGGCCCGCCCACATCCAGCGGACTCTTGAAGATGTCCTTGTTGCCCGTGTACGGCTTCACTTCGGTGGCCACGCCCTTGTGCCCGGCCGTGAAGGGAGCCGGGGTTGTCTGATACGCCATGAAAATGGGCATCGTATCGTCGTAGTCGCCGATGTACATCTTCACCGCCATTCCAATCTGCCGCCCGTTGCTGAGGTCGGCTGTGTTCTTGGCGGCCTCCTTGGCCCGGGCAAAAACGGGGAAGAGGATCGCCGCCAGAATGGCGATGATCGCAATCACTACGAGGAGTTCAATGAGCGTGAACGCGCGTCGCATCTTTTCGATTCCTGGCTGACTCCCTTCGCACTCTCGGGTGCGAGATGGGAGCCCTTCTGGAATCCGCAACGCAACCCGCAATCCCTCCGCCGGCATGACCCGGATCAGGTTCTAGGGGACAACCCGGCACTTGCCGGTGAATCTCAGCCTTGCGGCGCCCCCTGCGGTTGGCTTGTCAGCCACCTCTATTCTATGCCAACTCGGACCCTCTCGTCACCCCGCTCCGCGAAGGGGCCCAAAAAAGCAACTGGCCCCGAACCGTAAAGGTCCGAGGCCAGGGCATCCGTAGGGATGCGAGTCTTACGGGCAGGGGATCTGGTCTTCGCTGTCCGTGATGGTCGAACCCGGGACGCCGTGAAGGTCGTTGTACGGGTTGGTGGCCGTGCTGGTGACGGCTTGGAGTTCCTGGTTGGTCCAGCAGAGCTGGTCCGGGCCGCAGGTCGGCTCGGGGTTGCGCCAGGAGTAGTAGGTCGCCGCGCGGCTACCCGGAGGGGTCGCGCCACCGTTCGGAACACCGTTCCACTTGTGGAACTTGGCGTGCGAGTCGGCGTAGTTCACGACCAGGCCGTCGGCGTGGCGGGCTTGGCCCAAGAAGGTGTAGTAGTCGAGCAGGGCGGCCGTCTTGATGTAGCCATCAAAGAACATGATCGTGCCGGTGCCGTCTTCCAGACCGGAGTGGTTGGAGATCGGGGTGTAGGCCGTCTTGATCGGCAGACCGCAGAGGTTTTCGGCAAACAGACCGAGGTTCGGCACGTACGAAGCGCGCTCCACCTTGCTGGACTGCAGGCCAAGACCGTTGAGACGGGCCTTCCAGCTTTGCGGCGGGTTGTCGGCCGGGCTCGTCAGGATCTGGACATTCTTCATGTACGGATCGAGAGCGTCGTAGACCGAGAACACCGTCAGGCCAGCTTGACCGGGACGGTAGGCACTCATGGGCATCTGGTCGTCGTAGTCGGCCAGGTAGATCATGACCGAGGTGCCGATCTGCTTCATGTTGTTAATCGACTGCGTCTTCTTCGCCGCGTCTTTCGCCTTTGCGAAGACCGGGAAGAGGATCGCGGCCAGGATCGCAATAATGGCGATGACAACGAGCAGTTCGATGAGGGTGAACGCTTTGCGCATTGGAATCAGCACGTTTTCGCGGCCAGTTGCCCGAAACGCGTAACTTGAGATATTAGCCTATCCAGAAATTGTTCCGCCACTCCCTCCCAATTTAGGGCACCTGCACCACCCGGGGCGGGCTGGTAAATTACGCTCATGCGCTTCGGCCGGTCATCGTCCTCCTCGGACCGGTATGAGCGCGAATTTCGGGCGATCTACTCCGCCCTTTACGGCACCGCCCTGCGGATGACGCGCGACCCGGATCGGGCCGCCGACCTGGTGCAAGAGGCCTCTGTTCGCGGCTACGAAGCCTTCGATAAGTTCGACGGACGCAATTTCAAGGCGTGGATGCTCCGCATCATGACGAACCTCTATATCAATCAGTACCGACGCAACTTCCGCATGGGCAGCCAAGTGTCACTGGAAGATGAGCATGTCGAAGAGGCCGTCGCGCCCCCCGCAGAAATACCGGATATGCAACTTTTTTCAGAAATGCTGGAAGAGGAGGTCGAAGAGGCCCTGGGCGATGTGCCCGATAGCTTCCGACAAGCCGTGATTCTCGCGGATATTGAAGGTTTATCGTACGATGAGATCGCCGCCATCGTGGACGCTCCGGTCGGCACCGTGCGGTCCCGGATTGCCCGGGGACGGGCCCATCTGCGACAATCGCTGGAACGATACGCCGTCGAGCGTGGTTACATCAAAAAGAGTTTTTCCGATGAGTGACATCCGAGACCTGATCAGTGCCTACGCCGACGGCACCGCCACCCCCGAGGAGCGGGCTCATGTCGAGCGACTGGCCGCCGAGCAACCGGAAGTAGCCCGCGAAATCCTGTGGATGCAGGTGGCCCGGCAGATGCTGGCCGAAAAGTGCCGCACCGAAGCCCCCGAAGAACTCTTCACTGTTTGCATGTCGCGCGTCCGGGAAATGGACCGGCGGCAGCGCACCGAGCGAACCGTCACCCGCATGGCCCCCGTGCTCTGCGGCGCGCTGTGCCTCGCCATCATTGGCGCCGGTGTTCTGAACCGAAACCAGCACGGCAACACTTTAGGGGCAAACCAAGTGGCCAGCCTGATGACCGGGGGCGCCGCCGTCCGCGAACGCCAATCGGTGGATGCCAACCGAGCGGCGGATGCCTTCAAGGCGCTGAATGAGAACATGGGCGGCGCGGTACGAATCGGCACCGTTCCTCAGTTGCAGCCGTGGAGCATTGAGCGCGGCTATCTCGATCGCCATCCTTTCACCCGTGTGCTCTTCCGAGACCAACGGGGCGCGACGGTGCAATTGGTCGCCGTGGCCTCAAGCGGCGTCTCCATGGAGAATTGCGAGACCGTGGATTGCTACCGCATCAGCCAGATGAATGGCCTGACGTGCGTGGCCTGGACGGAAGGCGACACCACCATGCTGCTCACCGGGCCGTACGACCAATCTACGCTGATGGCGCTCGGCAACGAGCTACGCCAGACCGGCAAGTAAAAGTGGGTTTGGGCTTCCGGAAGAAACGGAAGCTGGCAGGGGTGACAAGATTCGAACTCGCGACCTACGGTTTTGGAGACCGCCGCTCTACCAACTGAGCTACACCCCTGCGCGAAGCACTATCTTACCTCGGCGGATTCTCTCGCTTCCTGGACCCACATCCCCGAAAGGACCCTCCGTACCAAGTAAACTCACCCCCGTGCTGAAGCGCTTCACGACGTACCTCCTCCTTTGCCTGCTGGCCCTTGTCATGGCCGGCTGCAATTCGAATGAAGTCGTCATCGGCGGCAAGGAACGGACGAAGAACTACGAATCCGTAGTTTCCCTGGCCCCGAGCGCAACGGAGTTCCTGGTCGTGCGGTTTGCTGCGAGCAATGTCCTCAAGGGTGTCACTGACTCCGACGATAACCCCCTGGCCAAGAGCAAGACAGTCGTCGTCAAGAACACGAAGATTGACGCCGAAGCTCTCGCTTCGGTAAAGCCGGACCTCATCGTCTACGACAGTCAACTCTGGACGGAGGAGGCCCTCGCTCCCGCCAAGGCCACCGGGGCCGAGATGGTGGACATCAACGTGCAGAGCTTGGATGACTACATTGCCAAGTCGTACGAACTCGCCAAGAAGTTTGGGACCGAAATGAACACCAGCGAGTACCTGGATGTCGTTGACTCGGCCCGCACTACCGTGAAGGCGAACATGGGCGACCTTCCCCGGCCCAAGGTGAGCATCCTGATGACCTACAACGGGTACATGGTGGCGGGCACCAAGAGCATGGCTGCCGACCTCATCCGCAATTCGCAAGGCGAATACATCGGCCCGGATTCGGTCCGCTACGAAGCGGTGAACGTCGAATGGCTTCTGCAGAACCAGCCGGACATCATTTTTGTGCTCGGAGAAGGCGCCGATAAGGTGCTGGCCGACCCGCGCCTCGCCCCGGTTTCCGCCGTCAAATCGAAGAACGTTTACAACGTGAACGAAACCGCTCTCAGCCGCTACGTGGCGATTGACCGGCTCATCACGTCGTTCGGGTCGCGCATGGTGGATTGGGCCAAGGCCCGCTCGAACTAAGCCGCGCCCTCAGTCCTCTAAGCCATCCGTGCCCGTGGTGCCCTCCCGGGCGGGTAGAACCACACCCATGGCGCACGCCGAAATCGGAGTATTTGGAGGGTCAGGGTTCTATTCCCTGCTGGAGGATGTCACTGAGGTCAAGGTTGACACTCCGTACGGGGCGCCCAGCGATGCCATCATGCTCGCCACGGTGGGCGGACGCCGCGTGGCCTTCTTGCCGCGCCACGGTCGCCGGCACACCATCCCGCCGCACAAGATTAACTACCGCGCCAACGTGTGGGCCATGCACAAGATGGGCTGCCAAGTCATCGTCAGCCCCTGCGCCGTCGGTTCGCTGCAGCGCCATATCGAGCCCGGCTCCTTCCTGGTGGCCGACCAGTTTGTAGACCGCACCAACGGCCGCGCGGACACGTTCTACGACGGCCCGATCACGGCCCACATCAGCCCGGCCGAGATGTACGACCCCAAATTGCGCGAACTCATGGTGAAGACCGTGACCGAGCACGGCATCGTCTGCCACAACGGGGGCGCGGTGGTCGTCATCCAGGGCCCGCGCTTTAGCACCAAGGCCGAAAGCAAGTGGTTCACGGATAGTGGGTTCCAGATCATCAACATGACGCAGTACCCCGAGGCGTACCTCTGCCACGAACTCGGGATGGCCGTGGTCAACCTCAGCCTCGTCACCGATTTCGATTCGGGCATCGTGGCCGATACCGAAGCCGTCACGGCTCACAACGTGCTGGAAGTGTTCCAAAAGAATGCTGAAAACGCCCGGCAGGTTGTCCTCAAGTTCATCGAGGCCCTCCCCGCCGACCTCTCGCAGTTCGGATATCGAGAAAATCTTCAATGGACCCGGGGCGACGGACACGCTCAGAGTCCCTTCGACGTCCGTATCTTCGAATGATCGCGTCGATTGGACTGTTTCTGAGCGCAATGGCCGTGTCGGCCGCTCAGCCCCGGGAGCTCGTGCTCCCGGAGGCCACCCCCATTCCGGCGGCGGCCTGGCCCCTCCCGGGTGACCACCAGGCCACCCTGGGCAGCGAAACCTTGCGCTTCAAGGACGGCCAGATCGTGGGCCGCGTACGGCAGGATGGAGGCTGGCTGGATGCCACGTCCCGCCCCGTGGATGCCAACGCGAGCCCTATTCGCATTCGCGTCGTCCTCGTCACGCGCACTTCGGTGCTCGTACCCACCACGGTCGGCCCCGAGATCCGTCGTGGCAACCTGGAACAGCCCCACCTAGCCAACATTTTGATGGGGCTCAGCCGCACGCGCGCCATGCTGAGCGGCCTCTACGGCCGGCCGGTGCAGTTCGATCTCATCGCGGACCCCGTGTGGCACGGCGTCGAGCGTGACCAAGCCTTTGGAAAGGAGTGGCTGAACGCCATCCTCGGCCCGGCCCTCAACTTTGCGCCCTTCCCGACGGAGGGCCAAGTGGCGCCCGGCCCCTACGCCGCCGCCTGGGTGATCCACCCGGCCTTGCGCAACGGGGTTGAATTCCACACGGTGCGCGGCACCCCGGTCGCATCGCTGCCCTACCACACGCTCAGCACGGGTCTTCATCCGCACGCCTTTGAAGCGTCTCTTATCCGCGCCTTTGCCGCTCAGCAGAAGCTGGCGTACACCGAAGCCGAAGCTCCCACTTGGGAACCCTTCGACGGCGACGCCCCTGCCACGACGCTCGGCACCACCTTCCCCATCGGTCAACGTTGGGTAGCTCTCGGCGCCAACTCGGCGCTTCCGGGTCCCCGCATCAACACGCGCACCCTCGCCGCTATGGCCGGTGAGGAGGACGTCGTATTTGCCGGCGAAGGCCTACCCGGCATGCTTGGCCAGTTCGGGGCGATGTCGCTCGGCGGTCAGCATTTCCTCTTTGCCCGTCCGGGTTACGAAGATTTGGTTACCGTGCGCTGGCCCGCGGCCACCGTGGTCGGGCACATCAAGGACTTCGAGCGGACCGACCGGGTTTTAATCGTCTTCCGGCTGCCGGAACAAGCCATGGGCCTGACCGATGCCGAGATTCTGGGACTGAATCTCTCCGCCGATCGCACCGAGCCCGCAGCCACGCCCCGCGCCTGGGGCTACTTCTCCGTGGTGCCGAAGGCGGGCACGGCGGATGCCTTCACCATCACGCGCACCGACCCCTACCCACGCGGTGAGGTCGTTTTGGGCACGCTCAATGCCGCCCAGGGCGTGGTCCGGATGAACATGCGGTTCGAGACCCCCGAAGACCGCTACGCCCTCCACATTTACAACAGCGAGGGCAATCTCCTCGGTGAAGTGCTCCTAACGGGGCAGATGAGCCGTGACCTCGCCGCCAATGGGGGCGACCCCATCCAGTACAACCTCTTTGTTCAGCGGGTCCCCGTGGATGGCGAATGGCACGAGGTCAAGATTCCTCTTTCCCAGTTCCCGGGAGCGCAAGAGATTCGCCTCGGCGCCACTTCGCAGGGCCAGCTTCAACCTCGCCCGCAAGGCCCGTGCGTGGTGGAATTCACCCGCCCCACGGTGGTGCCCGAAGATGCCCCGATGGCTACTCTGCCCCGCTACGAGCCCCCCGCCCGGCCGTGGCAAGGCGTGGACGAAACCCAATTGGAACCGATCGTTCGCTCCATCCTAGGTGGACAAGACGCCACCCTGTGGCCCTGGGCGCTGGAGTTCCTGGCTCAATTCCCGCTGGATGATGGTGTGGCTCTCATCGGACGCAAGACGACCGACCCGAATCCTCTCATCCACAAGTTGGCCATCCAAGCCCTGATGGAGCAGCCGAACAACACCGAAGCCATGCGTGCGCTCATCGCGCCGCGCAGCCCCGGCAGTGCGCGTTCCTTCGCGGCCACCACGTTCGCGGGCAAGTGGGAAGCCACCGACATCCCCCAACTCGGCCAGGCCCTGGGCGAGAGCACCTGGTGGGAACGCTACCAACCGACGAAGGCCATCCAGCAAGTGGGTGGGCTCACAGCGGACGCCATCCTGGGCGTGATGCTGCAAGACCCCGACCACGCCGTGCGTCACGCCGTGGTGGACGGCTGGGTGCCGAGCACCGATCTGGGCTGGCGGCGCATCCTCTTCGCGGCAGTCAATGACCCAAGCGAGGCTGTGCGCGAAACCAGTCGCATCCAACTCCTCAAAGCCCCCACCCCGGAACTGGTGGCCGAAGGATTGGCCGGCGTCAATGACGAAAGCCCGTGGGTGCGCGCCGCCATGCTGAAGCAACTGGCCGTGGCCGAACACCGCGATAAGTTCGTCCGCGCCCTGCGTGATCCGCACCCCATGGTTCAAGTGAGCGCCCTTGAAGCCCTGCTGGCATCCGAACAAGGCCCGAAGGTGGAAGAAATCCGGCACCTCTTCGTTTCCGGGGCTCCGGATGTGGTGGCAGCGGTGGTGCAAGTGTTGCAAGCCAACAAGGCCGGCCTGACCGACACCGACCGCGAGCAACTGCGCGCCAACCCGGTACGAACCCTGGCCGCCGCGATCCAGCAAATCACCGAAGGGCCGTAAACGGAACGAATCTTGCCCCCTTCACGTTGGAACCACTAGCCTATGTCGTCCCGTCGCTCGAGTATTCCGGTTGCGCTGTCGATCTGCGCCATGCTTGTCGCCCTTGCGGCGGGCCACCGGGTGCGGCAATCCATCGAGATGGGTTCGTGGGGCAGCAGCAAGCCGCTCGTCGAATCCATGGGTGGTCAGGTCGCATCCACGGACATCAAGGGCGTGTCTCCGGACACAAAGGGCTTCTTCGACCTGATTACGCTCCTCGATACGGTCTACGTTGACGAGATTAAGGACAAATCTGAGATGGGCGCCGGGGCCGTCCGGGGCATGATCAGCCGCCTCGAAGACCCGGATTCCCAGTATTACGACAAGGAAGGATTCTTGCGCTACCAAGCCCGCCTGAAGGGTGAATTTGAAGGCGTCGGCGTGGTTTTGCGGACCGATGTGAGCCCGGGCGTAAAGTCGGGCGAGGGCGATGAGAACGAGGATCCGTTGCTGTTTATCCCCGACCTCCTCATTGCCGATGTCATCCCGGATAGCCCGGCGGAAGAAGCGGGACTCAAGCCCGGCGATCGCATCATGGCCGTGGGCGGCAAATTCCTCCTCTCGGGCGGCGACGTCAAGGCCCTGCGCGACCTGCAAGAACGCGCCGAGAAGGACCCCAGCGCCGCCAAGGACCTGGAAACCATGCGCAAGAGCCTGGAGGACCGGGTGAAGGAATCCACCAGCATTGCCAAGGCCGCCGAATCGCTGATGACCGGCCGCGAAGGCAAGGTTTCCGTCGAAATCCGGCGCGGCGAAGGCCCGGGCAAAGAGTTTGCCTACACGATTCCGAAGTCCGCGATTCGACTCCCGTCGGTGACCACCCGCGACGACGGAACCTGGACGTTGAACCTGATCACCGGGGCGAGCGCCGACCTGAAGCTGGCCATGGAATCCGGTGAGCTCAAGGTTCTGGACCTCACCACGAACATCGGTGGCGACCCGCGTGAAGTCTTGGCCGTGCTCGAGGTTTTGGCTCCGGGCCAGGATTTAGGGGCCATCACCAATCAAGGCGGTCGCGAGCTGAAGCAACTCAAGACCACCGGCGAAGCCAAGCCCATTACCTTCCGAGTTCGCGCGGACAAGAGTTTGCACGGCGCGCAGGCCATCCTTGCGCGCGCCCTGGTGAAGGCGGGTGCTACGCTAGAAGGTGAGCTCCCCGATTCTCCCGACCACTGGATCGAGGCCTACGCCCTGGCCGATGGCAGTGGCTACACGCTCGTTACGGGCCTCTACGGCGAAGTGAAGCCGTTGGTGAAGAAGTCATGAAAAAGGTTCCTGGTTTTCTCCTGGCCATTGTCGGCTGCGCCGCCATGTTCAGCGGTGGCTTTGTGTGGTCCGATGTGGTGGGCGGCCGTGCCCCGGCGTTCACAAAAATGAACAGCATTGGCCAGCCTGCGCAAGCTGCGGCCACCTTTGCGCCGACGGAAGTCTTCCGCCAGAACTTCGGCATCATCCGCGACCACTACGCCTACAACATCAACGACGACGAAGTGCGCTACGGCGCGATGGCCGGCATGATGGCCTCGCTGGGCGACCCGCACACGATGTTCTTTGAGCCCCGCCTGGCCGAGAACTTTGCCGTCGAGACGACGGGCAACTTTGAAGGCATTGGCGCGCGCTTGCAACCCAACGCCCTCGGCGCGAAGATCGTGACGGTGTTCCGCGATGGCCCGGCCGACCGTGCCGGCGTGCAAGGCGGTGACGTGATCACGACGGTGGACGGGGAATCTGTGGCCGGCGTGAATGTGGACGACATCGTCAGCAAGGTGCGCGGCCCCGCCAATACGCGCGTGATTTTGGGCATTAGCCGCGAAGGCGTGCCCCAGCCGTTGACCATCACGGTGGCCCGGGGCCGCGTGGTGGTGCCCAATGTCGAGGACAAGATGATTGCCGACGGCACGGTGGGCTACATTTCCATCGCGCAGTTTAGCGATGCGGTGAGCCAGCAGTTCGATGAATCCATCGAGCGCGTGCGCCGGGAGAACCCTGAGGGCATCGTGATTGACCTGCGCGGTAACCCGGGCGGCCTGCTGGAGCGCACCGCCGAGATGCTGGGCCGCTTTGAGGAAGGCGCCACCGTGGTGACCATGCGCAAGCGCGATGGCCAACCGGAAATCGTGCGCAGCCCGCGCGGCCGTTCGCTCCGCTGGGAAATGCCGGTGGTGATCCTCATCAACGAGTCTTCGGCCAGTGCCAGCGAGATCTTTGCGGGGGTGCTCCACGATTACAACCGGGCCACGCTGATTGGCGAGCACACCTACGGCAAGGCCAGCGTGCAGCAGGTCTATCCCATCCGGGGTGGATCGGGCGCGAAGGTCACCATCGCCCGCTACTACCTCCCCAAGAGCTCGGATATCAGTCGCCGAGTGGATGAAGATGGGCAGTACCTTTCGGGCGGCCTAGCCCCCGATATTGAACTGGAACTGGACCTCAAGCCCGGCGGATCGCTCGGGGACGAGGACGCCGACAATCAGCTCGCCCGGGCGATTGAGTTCATCAAGAACGGTCGCTAACCCACTAAGAAGTCGGCGGTGGTGATCGGGAGCGTCTGCTCCAGGTCCACCCGCCGCACAATCTCGGGCTGATACGCAAACACCCGCTGCGCCAAAAACGCCGTGTGGTCTTCGCGCACCTGGGTCACCCCGATGATCGTGACGTAAGGCGAGCAAACAATCGCGTGGCCATCCCGCCGGTAGACCGCATCAAAGCAGGTCACATTCAGCAGCCCGGTCTCGTCTTCGAGGTCAAAGAACACCACCCGCTTGCCGCTGGGCGTGGGCGGGAAGCGCAACCGAATCGGGTTGCCCACCACCATCACTTTCTTCCCATTTGGTTGGCGGCGGGCTTCCCACGTGGTCAATCCACCCCGCCCGCTCACTCGCTCCCGCTCGAATCCCATGAGGTGCTGGTGGATGTCCAGCCCCAGGAGCGCCCGCTCACGGATCGCCTTCTCTTCCGGCGTGAAGTCGGTCATCTCGGGGAGCGTAGGCGGCGGCACATCGAGTTCTAGCCCGCCCGAAACCGCGCCCCGCCACGCCAGCCAGTCCGGCACCGCGCACAGCAACGCCCGCCGGTGGGGGTGCAGGGCGTCCAGCCCCCCGCACTGGATCAGCGATTCCAATTCGTCGCGATTGAGATCTACCCGCCGCACAAAATCCGCGACCGAGAGGTACGGCTGCCCCGCCACAATCGCCGCCCGGGCGGGGGCGCTCAGCCCCTTCAGCGCCGTCAGCGCCAGCCGAATCCCGCCGCTTGGCACCCCGAGCTTGGGGTCATCCTCGGCCACGATGTCCTCCACCGCGTAGTCGTTGGTGCTGCGGCTCACATCCAGCGGCAGAATGCGAATCCCCCGGGTGCGCGCCTCATTGGCGATGGTGCACGGGCCGTAGTAGCCCGCCGGTTGCGCCTGCAGCAGCGCCGCAAAGTAGGGTCCGGGGAAGTTCTGCTGGCAGGCGATGGAGCGCACGGAAATCTCCGCAAAGGCCAGCGCGTGCCCCTGCGCAAAGCCGTACCCCCGGAACCCCGCCGCCATATCCACGGCCTCGGCCGCCACCGCTTCGGTATAGCCCCGGTCCACCGCCCGCTGGATGAGCTGAGGCCGCAGCACCTGGCCGTAATCCTCGCGCCGCCGCTTATGGATCTCCTCCCGGATCTCCTCCGCCTCCCCGCTGGTGCACCCGCAGAACGTTTGCAGCAGCTGGTCCACCTGCTCCTGGAACACCAAGATGCCGTAGGTGTTGCCCAGGATGCGCTCGAAATCCGAGTGGCTGAGTTGGTAGCTCTTGGTGCCCCGGCGACGGCCAATCAGCTCGTTGATCTTGACCGCGCCGCCGACCCCCGGGCGGATACCCGCTTGCACCAGGCTCGCGTCCGTCAGGTTCATGGTTTGCAGGCGCATGTGGGCTTGCCGCATGGCGGGCGAGGCGGATTGCGGGATGCCGACCAGTTCGCCGCTGCGCATGGCTTGGTAGGTGTGGGGGTCGTCGAGCGGGAGGTTCTCCACCCGGAAATCGAGGTGCTGTAGCCGCACCCGCTCCTGCGTGCCGGAGAGCACATCCTGCCCGCGCAGGCACAGGATGTCGAACTTGTCGAAGTAGTGCTTGGCGCTGCGCTTATCCCACTGGATGATGCGCAAGTTGCCGTCTTCTTGGTCGCCCGCCGACCACTGCACGGGCACGGTGTCGGCCAACGGCATGCGGGAAACGATGACCCCCGAAGAGTGCGCCCGGATATTGCGCGGCACGTCCGCCAGCACCGTGGAGAGGCGGAACACCCACTCTAACCTTTCGGTGGAAATGCCACTATCACGCAGCTCGGGGCGTTCGCTGATGTTGCGGGCCAGCCGCTCGGGGTCTATGCCCCCGTGCACCCGCTTGGCAATAAACCCGATGGCATCGGCGGGCAAACCCAACGCTTTGCCGACCTCGCGCAGGATGCCGCGCGTGCCGTATGCGCCAAAGGCCGCCACCGTCGCCACGTGGTCCACCCCGTACTGGTGGATCATGTAATTGCGCACATCGTCGCGCCGGTGCGCCTCAAAGTCCATGTCAATGTCCGGGCGCTTGCTGCCGTCGTCCGGCAAAAATCGGTCGAAGTGCAAGCGGTGCGTATAGGCATCAATGCGGCTGATGCCCAGGCAGTAGGCCACCGCGCAATCCACCACCGACCCCCGCCCGCTTAGCAGAATTCCCTGGTCACCCGCCCAGCGCACCAGGTCGGCGGCCATGAGAAAGTGCCCCGCGAACCCCAAGCGAATGATGCGGTCGAGTTCCCCATTCAGCCGCCGATGCAGGGCCTTGGTGGGGTTGGTGTGCCTCAGCGCGGCCCCGCTCATCACCGCTGCACGCAGGGCTTGGCTTTCGTCGGCCGCCATGGGGGGCAGTTCGGTGCGTCGGGGCAGCAGATCGTCGTCGCACATCTCGGCCACCCGGTGCGTGTTGGCCACCAGGTCGGGGCGATCTTGGTAGCGGGTCAGCATCTCCGCCGGGGGGCACAGGTAGCGCTCGGCGTTCAGCGCGCGCAGGGGGCGGGGGCGCGGCTGGGGCTGGTCCGGGTGGCGGGGGGGCTTGCGCCCGAACAGCTCTTCCACGGTGGCTAGGGTCGCGCTGCACAGCGCCACATCCTGCGCCGGAAACTGGTCCAACTCCGCGTGCGTCACCGGTCCGCCCGCCACTGGCGTCACCCCCAGGGCTTCGGCGAGTTGCAGCAGGCGGTAGCTGCAGTTCCACTCCCAGGGTTCGAAGGTGCGCTCCACTTGCACAAACACCCGCTCGCGGCCGTAGAGTTTCACCAATTGGTTCAGCCGGTCCTCTGCATCCTGCAATTGCCCGGCCTGCAACGGCCGGTCCACCCACCCCGCGCTGCCGCCGGTGAGCACCAGCACATCCTGGGTGTATTCCGCCAGCAACGCCACCGAGCCCAGCGGATAAAGGCGAGGGTGCCGCAAATGGCACTGCGTGACGAGGTGCGAAAGCGAGCGGTAGCCCGTGGGCGTCATGGCTACCAGCACCAGGTCACCCCCTTCTTCCATCTCGATCGTGGTGCCGATGAGCGGCTTGAGCCCGCACTGCCGCGCATCCCGCGCAAACTCCACCACCCCGGCCAGCGACATCCGGTCCGCCAGCAGCGCCGAAGGGATGCCCACCTGCGCCGCCCGCCGCGCAATTTCGGTGGCAAACATCACGCTCCGCCCAAAGGAGTAACCCGACACCGCGTGCAGCAGCGTGTAATCGGTCGCCCCGCTGCGGTACTGCGGATACACCGGCTCGCGGATCATGCCGTTGGCCCGTCGCACCTTCTCGTCGCGCGTTTTGCGCGGGCGCAGCAGCACGTCCTCCCGGTGAGCGTAGGGGTCCACATCCAGCGCCACCGGCGGGGTGGCGCTCACCAACCGCGAGAGCGGGGTGATGTCCTCGTGCACACGCCCCCGGTGGTCACGCCAGCGCAGAACCTCGCGCGGCACTTCGCCTTCCCACCACGCGCCCACTTCGCGCCAGCGCGCCAGGATCTCACGACCAGCCAATCGCGTCACTCCATTGGCGTAGCCATCGTTCCCGCCGACTGATCTCGATCTCGCACGCCCGCTTAATCGTCCCCACGCCCATCGCCGCCACCACCCGTGCCCGGGCCGTTTCGGCGGCATCCTGCCGCTCGTTTGAACCCACCATTTGGTCAAGCTGCCGCTGCACTCGCTTTGCCCCTTGCAGGCGAGGCAATGAGAGCGTAGCCCGCACCGGCGGCCACGGCAAGCCCTGGTCCACCACTTGCCGGTAGAACACCCGCAGCGGGTGCGCCTGCGCCACCGGCTTGGCCAATTGCCGCCGGTAGGTCACCGTCTGCCCCTCCTCGTTGGTCATCGTCAGCCATAGAGTGCTGGCCATGCGGTCGTGACGGGCCAGGCGCAGGGCCAGGCGGTGCGCCATCTCATCCCCGGCCAGTTCCAGCGCCATGCGGTCTTCGCACCCGGCCCCGAAATCCCACCGTTCGGTGTAAGCCTCCGGCGGGTAGTTCGGGGTCAGCGCCCCTGGGTCCGCCCCATGCGCCAGTTGCTGTACCCACCACGCCCGCTTCCCCACCGCCCGGGTCAAGGCAGGCAGGGGCAATTGCGCCACCACCCCCAGCCGCCGGTAGCCCAGTAGCTTGAGCCGGTCACGCTCTTCGGGGGTCAGTTCCGTCAGCCAGTCCACCGGCCAGCGCGCCAGTTCGCTCGGCTCCACCTCGCCGCCGCCGTAAACCCCCAAATCCAGCGCGTCCGGGGGCACCTCGGTGCGCACCGCATCCGCCATCCAGGCCGCGCGCGCCAAGCCCATCGCCACGCCCCCCGGGCCAGACCGACGCACCGCCCGCGCCATCTCCCCCGCCACCTCGCGCGGGTCGGGGTGAGCGCGCAGGTCCACCAGGGCCTCGGCCGGACTCCGCACCACCACCCCGTCGCTGTAGGCCAGCAGCGCCCGCCACCAGGTGGCCGCCCGCCGCCGCGCCTGGGCCATGTCCACGGCCACGTACTGGCCATCCTCGCGCAAAATCGCCTTGGCATCGCTCAGCCCCCCACCCACTTGCACGCCCCGCGCCAGGGCGGCCGGCGTGGCATCGCGCACCGTGTCCCCGTCAAAGATCACGGTGGGCACGGCCGGGTCATGTTCGGCCGCGTAAAAGCCCGGACGAAAGAGGCTGACTATCATATAGACTTACGTCTACTATTATGCGCACCTGACCCAATGATTAGTAGACTATTATCTACTATTTTCAGAAATGCGCGGGGAAAACTCGCCGCTCACACCGGCAGGCCCGCGCGGCGATACCGTTCCCGGGCCTCCGCAGTCGCCGATGCGAAATCCACCATCGGCAGAGTGGGCGCGCTCGGCCCCCAGCGCCGCACAAAGGCTCCGTCCCGATCGTAAGTGCGCGCCTGCTTCTCCACGTCAAACACCCGGAACGGCACCGGATCGTGGCCCACGCCCGCCACGTATTGCCAATTCCCGTAGTTGCAGGCCGGGTCGTAGTCCACCAGTTGGGACTCGAACCAACGCGCCCCCCACCGCCAGTCAATCCCTAGCGTCTTCACCAAGAACGAGGCCACCACCTGCCGCCCCCGGTTGCTCATGAAACCCGTGGTGGCCAACTCGCGCATGCAAGCATCCACCAGCGCGTAGCCCGTGGTGCCCGTTCGCCACCGCTCAAAGTCATCCCGGTCGTGTCGCCACGCCACCCTCGCCTGCCGGATGCCCGGCGCCAAGAACAGATCCCGCCCGTACGCCCGCGCCGACCAGTGAAAGAAATCCCGCCACAGCAGTTCAAAGCCCAGCCAGTACGTGCTGTCATTCGCCCCGCGCTCCTTCTCGTACCGCTTCACCTCGTGCCACACCCGGCGCGGCGAAAGCGCTCCGCACGCCAGCCACGGCGAAAACTTACTGCTGTCATCCTCGTTCAGCAGACCGTTGCGCGTTTGCTTGTACACCGCCAGCCGGTCGGTCTGCCACAGGTAATGATCCAGCCTCGCCAGCCCCTCACGCTCACCCCCGGCGTACCGCCCGCTCGCCCCCCGCACCACCGGCGGCACCTCCCACACCGGCTCGCACGGCAAGCCCACCAGCCCCGAACCCAAACCCGGGGCCTCCGCCCGCACCCGCACGGACTTCTCAACGCGCCCCCGGTACTGCGTAAACACCCGGGGTAGTGCGGGCACCGCAAAGGGCAAATCATCCCGGTGGTGCAAGGTGTCGGCGGACTCAAACCGCACCCACACGTCTTGCCGCCGTAGCCGCAGGGCCAGGCGCTTCTCCAGTTGCACCTCATCCCAGGCGGGCTCGGTGTGGGCCCACACCTGCTGCACCCCCCACCGCGCGGCTTCTTCCGCGACGATCAACTCGGGGTCCCCACGGCGCACCCGCAAGGTCACTCCCCACCCCGCAAGCTGTTCCCGCAGGTCCGCCAGGGTCTCGGCCAAAAATCGCACGCGATGCGCACCCATCCGCGGCCACCCCAGGGCCGTCGGGCGCATCCAGGCGTCTTCCCACACAAAGAGGGCGACCACGGCGTGCCCCTTTGCCGCCGCCTGGGCTAGCAATCCGTGATCATGGACCCGCAAATCGTTGCGAAACCAAAGCAAAACCGACCCGGTGGACACTCTCGTACTCTCCTACGAAAGGTCCACCCGGTCGGTGCGGGTGGGCGCACGGTGAAGGGCTTATGCCGCGCGCCCCAGTTCAGTTGTCGTTAGGCGCTCGCTTTCTCGATCACGCGCTGGGATTGCACCACCACTTGGCCGAGATTCTCGATCTGATCTTCCACCAGCATGGCGCTGGCCGAAACCTGCTGCACTTGGGCACTCAGCACTTGCGCCGAGGCACTCATCTCTTCGGTCGAAGCCGAATTCTCTTCGGCAATCGCCGCGAGGTGATCCAGCGAGGCTTCGGCGGACGAGATCTCCTGCGTGACGGTGCTAATCAACGCCAGATTCTCGGCCAGTACCTGTTGCACGGTGCTCATCGCCTCATGCAGTTCGGTTTGGCGTTCAGATGCTCCCTCGCCCAGGTCGGCAATCTTCGAGAGGGCCACGGTCGCCTCATCGGTCAGTTCCGCGACGTCCTGCACGTCGTCTTCGGTCGTCATCATCGCCTTGCGGGTGGCCGCACTCTTGGTCAGCATGACTTCAATGAGTTCTTGGATCTCCTGTGTCTGGCGGGCCGTGTGCTCGGCCAGCTTCCGTACCTCATCGGCGACCACGGCAAAGCCTCGGCCGTGCTCACCCGCCCGGGCCGCCTCAATCGCGGCATTCAGTGCGAGCAGGTTCGTTTGGTCCGAAATCTCTTCGATGGTTCGCACGATGTCGCTCACCTTGTCCGCCTGCTCGTGCACTTCCTTCACCCCGTCCGAGGTCAGTCTCACGGCATCTTTCACTCGGGCCAAGACTTCCACCCGCTCCTTCAATTGCGTCCAAATTGCCCCGTGCTGGATGATCTGGCTCATGCTGGCGTCCATCTTCTCAAGCGCGGACACAGCACTGCGCACCACGTGTTCCATGCGCTTCGCCTCTTCGTCCAGGCTGGCACTGGATCGCCCGATGCGGCGCATGCTTTCTTGGGCTTCGTTGGCCACCATGGCGGCGTTCGTCGCGGTCTCCCCAAGCTGCTCGGTCACCAGGGCCAGATCTTGCAGACCCGAACCGGCTTCCACTGCAACCTCACGCAGTTGCGAGCCGCTCTCGGAGAGAATAGTGCTGATGTCGTTGCTCTTCCCCACCACATCTTCGAATTCGGCCACAAAGCCGTGCTTCACGTAGGCCTCCAAGATCAGCGACTGATCCAGGTTGAACGCCTTTTGAAGGGCCGTGAGGGCACGGTTAAGGTGCCACGGCTTCCACCAGTACGCCTGCACGATCCGGCGCGTAATGACTTGGTAGTAGGTGCTCATGGCTCCGAAGAACCACTGCGGCGAAAGCCCGATGCGCGCATGGATCGCCCCGATCGTTGAGCGACTTTCAAAGTACGCCTCGTCAAACTTGCCCTGCAGCAAGGTCTCAAAGTAGATCGGATTCGTCTTCTTGAGCTTCTCGACGGATGAGCCCGCCGCCTCAATCACGTCCAGCGCTTCATCAAAGCGCGCCAGGTGATCATAGAAGGCGTTTACGATTTCGGTCATGTGCCGGCCGAACAGCCCTTGAAGGCTGCGCAGGGCCTGGCGGTCTGCATTTTCAATGCGAAATAGAGTCAGACGGCGTGCGTCTTCCAGTGACCTTTCGTTCAAATTTCTCTCCCGTTAAGGGAGACAAACTCCGTTGTTGCATGGCTCCCTACTGGGAGATTTGGCAGGTGGAATCCTGATCTTTACCCCCACAAAAGTGCGGGGTACAAAAATCATTAGTCGGAGGAAGCTATGACGCGGAAACGGCGTCTTCCGGCAAGGGCATGGAAGCCAAAACCTCACGGGCATCCACCGGATTCTCGACGATTTCGTCCTTTAGGATGCGTCCGTCACGGAACCGAAGAATGCGCTTGCAGTGGTGCGCCACATCCTCTTCGTGCGTGACGATGACCACCGTCTTGCCCGCCCGGTTGAGCTCTTGGAACAAAGCCATGATCTCTTCACCCGTGCGGCTGTCGAGGTTCCCGGTCGGTTCGTCGCCCAGAATCATCACCGGGTCGGTCACAATCGCCCGGGCGATGGCCACACGCTGCTGTTGGCCCCCGGAGAGTTCATTCGGCTTGTGGTCCAGGCGCTGGCCCAGCCCCACGCGCTCAAGGGCAATCTTCGCCTGTCCGGCGCGGTCCTTCACCCCGGCGTAGAGCAAGGGTAGCTCCACGTTCTTCATCGCGGTGGTGCGGGGGAGCAGGTTGTAGTTTTGGAACACGAACCCGATGTACTTGTTCCGGATCTCCGCCAGCGCGTTGTCGTTCAGTTGCGAGACCTCTTGGTTATCCAAGAAGTATTCGCCGCCGCTCGGTCGGTCCAGGCACCCCAGGATGTTCATGAACGTGGACTTGCCGGAACCCGACGGGCCCATGATGGCCACGAACTCGCCCTCCTGAATCTCCACCGAGACTTCGCGGAGGGCATGGACAATCATGTCCCCCATTTCGTAGCGCTTGGCTAGTTTCTCGACTTTGATAACGGTGTTCATGAACGATCCTTGCGGTCAGCGAGGCTCACTCGTGCCGGAGCGCCTCAATCGGTTGGAGGTTACTCGCTCGGATCGCCGGATAGAGACCAAAGAAAACCCCTACGACGGATGCAAACCCAAAGGCACTGAGGATGGCCGTCTGGTCAATCACCGGCGGCACCTGCAACAGCCCCGCCACGAATCGAACCCCGAGTTGGCCCAGGATGATCCCGAGCAACCCGCCCAGCAGGCACATCACCACGCTTTCCATCAAGAACTGCGAGAGAATGCTGCTGCGGGTTGCACCAATGGCCTTGCGTAGGCCGATTTCTTTTGTTCGCTCGGTGACCGAGACGAGCATGATGTTCATGATCCCGATCCCACCGACGAGCAAGGAAACCGAGGCAATCCCGGCCAAGAGCAGGGAGAGCAGCCGCGATTGCGTCTGGATGGCCTCCAGCGATTCGGCCTGGTTGAACACTCGGAAGAGCGCCTCGCCTGAAGCGTTGCGCCGCGTGGAGTACAGCACCTTCGTGATGTCATCCAGCGTCACGTTCATCAGGTCGCTATTGATCGCTTGCGCCGTGATGTAGCTGATGCGGTCTTGCGTGCCCAGCAGGCGGTAAGCCGCCGTGGTGAACGGGATGTACACCTGGTCGTCCGGGTTCATCATCCCCGAGCCCCCTTTGTAATCCACAACGCCCACGACTTCAAAGGGTTGGTCACCAATGCGAATCGTCGTACCCACGGCGTTTTCCCCTTCGTAAAGCCGATCGTAGACCTCGAATCCCAGTACCGCCACGCGGTTCTGCATGATCTCGTCTTCTTGGGTGTAGAAGCCGCCCTCAATCATCTTGCGGGCATTCTCGATCACCTGAATCTCGGGGCGCGCGCCCACCACATTCGTGCGGTGCGTATTGCCCCCAAACTTCACGGTGCCGGAGTTGCCCCCTCGGCCGCGCACCACCGGAGTGATGAGCTTGACGTGCGGCACCATCTTCTCGATCCGCTCGACGTCTTCCAACTTCAGCGTGCTTTGGTTGCTGTCGCCCCCACGCCCACGACCCCAGTCTGGCATCACCGAGATGCGGTTCGAGCCCATGATTTCGAGCTGTTCCAGCGACTTGCGCTTGGTGCCTTCGCCGATGCCAATCATGGCGATGACCGAGCCGACCCCAATGATGACGCCGAGCATGGTCAAAGCCGATCGAAGCTTGTTGGCGGCCACCGCCCGGACGGCCATATCAAGCGTTTCGAGAATCATCATCGCCGTTGCGGCCCTTGGGCGCCTCCACCAGCGGTGAATCCACCGCCCTCTTGTTGCTGTTGAATGCGCTCTTGACGTTCCCGTAGCTGCTGCAGATTGATCTCCGCAATCACCACTTCTTCGCCTTCCTTCAGTCCTTCCAGCACTTGGTAGCCATCGTTGCCCAGTTCGCCAAGTTTGATCTCGCGGCGTTCGGGCTTGAGCGGGTCATCGCTCTTCACACGCACATAGGTCTTGCCTTCTTCGCGTTGAACCGCTTGCTGCGGAACCAAGAGGACATCCTTGATTTCAATCTGAATGAATTCGCAGGTCGCGCTCATTCCGGGCTTGAGGGTCTGATCCGCGATGGCCGTGCTGCGCGGCGCATTGGCACCTTGCGCGCCACTTCGGTTGCTGCCCGGCTGGCCACCTGGTCGGCCGGCGCTGGCTGCGCCCGCCCCCGGTCGGCCCCCCGGCCGTGATTCCGTGGCCGGGAGATCCGGTGAGGATGTGCTACTCGTTGACGGCCGCTGACGTCCTCCGGCTTGTCCACCGGGTTGGCCTCCGCCTTGACCCGGCGCACCACCGACTCCGGGCGGACGCTGACCGCGTTCAGCTTGCCGGCTTGTCGCGCTACCCGGTGCTCTTCCGGCCGCGTTCGTCGCCGCCCCGGCGGCTCCTGCACCCGGTCCGCCTGCCGCTCCTGCCGCGCCTGGACCACCTGCCGCACCCGGAGCGCCACCGCCCATGCCTGGGCGTCCGCCGCCCCGGCCAGAACCGGCTTCTTCGTTCAATATCTCCACCCGCACGCGGATGTTCGTCACGCCGTTGGCGTTCGCGGCGCTCGGATAAATCTTGCGCACCACGCCGCGCCAGCGTCGCTGGCCATAGGCTTCCACCGCAATGCGCACGGGCATGCCGATCTTCACGGACGAGATGTCGCTCTCATCCACGTTCACTTCCACGAACATCTTGCTCGTGTCGGCGATTTCCACGATCTGCGCACCTTCCGCGAAGGCGCTGGTGGCCGGCGGCACAATCGTGCCTTCTTCCAAGAACTTCTGGGTGACGACGCCCGCGCGCGGGGCGGATACCGTCGTTTCTTCAAGCTGCTGCTGCGCGTTCTGTGCGCTCACACGGCTCCGCACGGCACTCGATTGCGCACTCTGCAGGTCCGCGCGCCGCAACTGCACGTTCGCGCGGTTGATTTCAGCGGTCTTGAGGGCGATTTCGGCCTGCTCCACCGCCTTTTGGGCATCTTGCACGTCGCGTTGAGACTGCCCCAGCCGAATCTCACCGGCTTCGGTCTGCCGAAGGGAAGACTTGGCTTGATCCACTCGGGTTTGCTGCGTGCGAAGGGCGATATCCAGCTCGCTATTCAGCGTGCTCATGCGCTGCTGCGCCACCAGGAAACTACTGCGCGTGCTCTGCTCATCGCTCGCCGCACGGTCAAGATCAGCCTTGCTCACATAGCCGAGGTCATAGAGCTGCTTGGCCCGCTCGTGCGCGGCCTGGCTGGTTTCGTACTGCGTCCTTGTGCGCTCCAGGGCCGTTTCGGCATCGCGTCGGCGCTGAGGAAGGTCCACCTCCTTCAGTTGCTTCATCGCCTCTTCGGTGGCTCGCACGCTGGCCTGAGCGTTCTCCAACTGGGCGGCGTAGGTCATCGGCTCGGCCTTGGCCGATTCCTGGGCATTACGAAGTCGAATCTTGGCTTGGTCTAATCGAATGCGCGCATCTCTAACGGACTGTTCGACATCCTGGACGGTGCGGCTCGCCGTGATCTCGGCGGAGCGAACCCGGGCCTCGGCGCCAGTGAGGTCGGCCTGCGCCTGTTCCACGAGCGTACGCGTATCACGGGGGTCGATGAGGGCGATAAGATCACCGCGGTTGACGACGGACCCCTCCTCCACAGCAAGCCGAACGACCGTCCCCCCCGCCTTACTACGAACCGTAACGCGGGTGAGCGGGACGAGGTTGCCCGTGCCACTGGTGGAGCGAAACAATTCACCCTTCGATACAGGTGCGTATCGAAATTCCACTTCGGCGCCGCCTTGCGTGTTGTTCCGCACGGTGTACCAACCGGCGGCCCCTAACACGGCCAGGGCGGCCACTACTCCAACTGTCGTTTTGTTCATTCGTCTACCGGCTCATCGGTGGGTTCACCCGGTATCGGGTCGCCCACGGCAAGATCCAAACGAACCTCGCTTATCAATAAGTCATACAGACTCTGGACAAAATTTGTTTCCGCCGTGACCAAAGTCACCTGCGCGGTGAGCACGTCAATCACGTCCCCGGCTCCGAGTTGCAGCGACTTGCTCGCCGCATCGTAATTTTCCTGCGCGGCTTGCAGGGCAAGCTGGCTGGCCTCCAAGATCAACCCGTTCTGCGCATACGACTTGTAGGCGCTTTCCACTTCGGCCACCACATCGCGCTCCGTTTGCTGCAGCGAGGCCAGTTGGGCTTCCAGCGAGAGTTCGCTCCCCCGCACCGTGGCGCGGCGGCTGTCGCCGTCGTACACCGGCAGGCTGGCCGAGAACACCAGCTGCGGTCGGTCACTTACATCTTCGTTGAAGGTGCGGGTGTATTGCGCATTGAGGCTGTATTGCACGCCCACGTTCAGCTTGGTCAGCCGCAGAGCCACCTGGCTCTGCTCCACGCGCTTGCGCTGCGCCACCAGATCGGGGCGGGTATCCAGCGCCTTGTTGACCAGGGATTCCAGATCACGCTCTTCCGGGCGAATGCTCGGGTCGGTCTGGGGGTCCAATTCCGGGAGTTCAGAATTGTTCCAGCCCAGCACGGCCTTGAGGTTGGCCAGGCTGGTGGAGACGTTGTTCTGGGCTTGCAGCACGCTGGCTCGGGAGTTGAGCAAGTCGGCGCGGGCCTGAAGGACGTCCTTGCGCGGGATCGCCCCGATGGCGGGGTCCGCACTGATTTCAGCTTGCTTGAGCAGCTCTTCGGATCGCTTCAGCTGCGCGCTTCGCACGCGGAAAAGTTCCTGCGAGCGCAGAGCGTCATAGAACCGCTGGTGCACGGTAAAGAGCGTGCTGCGCAGGGTTTGGCGGGCACTCAGCAGGGCCACGTCTTGGCTGAGCAGAACCCGGTCGAAGCTGTAGCGGCGCTGGCCACTATCCAAAATTTGGTAGTCCAGCGAAACGCTGCTGTTGGTGCTGTTGAAGTCGGTGCGGCCTTGGTTGAAGCCGGTATATCGCTCCTGCCAACCCGAACTGCGCGACAGATTCGCAGAGACCGACGGCAAGAAATCTGCCTTGGCCGATTTCACGTCTTGCTCGGCGGCCAGCACACTCAGATAAGCACTGCGAACATCCCCATTGTTCTCGCGTGCCGTCGTCAGGGCTTCTTCGATTGTCAGCACGTCTTGCCCGTGCGCCAGGGCTGCGGCCAGTGCCAAGCACACCCACGACCAACGCTTCATTGTTCTCATTCACTCCCGAGGCTCCCCAAAACGGGAGCCATCCGTTGGTCATACCGGGTTGGGCGGGGATTCGGTTGCTTTTCGGCCCGAAACTCTCGAAAATTGGGTCCCCACTTCGTACCGTGCCAAAATCCACTCATGGCTGATAGCCCGGCAATGAGCCTCGAGCAAATCCGCACGCTTCTTGAAGATCAAGCGTCCCTCCTTGACCACCAGTGCAAGACCGTTCCGGCTTCGGCTCTCCACCAGCCCGGCCCGGACTTTGTGGACCGCATCTTCGCCCCCACCGACCGCAGCATCCCGGTGCTCCGCAGCATCCAGCAGCTTCTCGGCACGGGTCGTCTGGCCGGCACGGGCTACATGAGCATCCTGCCGGTGGACCAAGGCATCGAGCACAGCGCCGGCGCGAGCTTTGCCAAGAACCCTGAATACTTCGACCCCGAAAACATCGTTCGCCTCGCCATAGAAGGCGGCTGCAACGCGGTGGCCAGCACCTACGGCGTGCTGGGTTCGGTGGCGCGCAAGTACGCCCACAAGATTCCGTTCATCCTTAAGATCAACCACAACGAACTGCTGACCTACCCCAACAAGGCCGACCAGGTGATGTACGCCCAGGTGGACCAGGCCTGGAACATGGGCTGCGTGGCCATCGGAGCCACCATCTACTTCGGCAGCGACGAAGCTACCCGCCAAATCCAGGAAGTCAGCCAAGCCTTTGCCCATGCCCACGAGCTCGGCATGGCCACGATCCTGTGGTGCTACCTGCGCAACGACGCCTTCAAGCAAGGCAGCACGGATTACCACCTCTCGGCTGACCTCTCCGGGCAGGCCAACCACCTCGGCGCAACGATCGAAGCCGACATCCTTAAGCAGAAGCTGCCCGAAGTCAACGGTGGCTACGGTGCGCTCAACACGGGCAACTCCAGCTACGGCAAGATTGACAACCGCATCTACACCGAGCTGTGCAGCGACCACCCGATTGACATGACCCGCTACCAAGTCATCAACGGCTACATGGGCCGCGCGGGGCTCATTAGCAGCGGCGGGGCCAGCGGCGCGAATGACTTCAAGGATGCCGTCGCCACCGCTGTCATCAACAAGCGCGCGGGCGGCATGGGCCTCATCAGTGGCCGCAAGGCGTTCCAGCGCCCGATGGCGGAGGGCGCCAAGCTCCTGAACACCATCCAGGACGTCTACCTCAACGACGGCATCACGCTGGCGTAACCATTGCCCTATCGTTCGCACCCCTTTGGCCTCTCGCCAAGGGGGTGAGTTCCCTAGGGCACTCGGGAGGCCCTTGGTATTCTCATAGCGTGGCAGACACCAGTTCTGGCGACCCGATTGTCAATCAGGCCGCGCTGATTCCTGCCTCGATCGAATCGCTGATCCGCCAGATTAGCGATATCACCAAAACCGAACCCCAGGATTATCCTATGGCCCAAGAAAAGTTTGATGCTGATGTCGTTGTCATTGGGGCCGGCCCCGGTGGCTACGTTGCCGCCATTCGCGCCGCCCAGCTCGGCGCGACCGTCACCGTTGTCGAAAAGGAGTATCTCGGCGGCACGTGTCTGAACTGGGGTTGTATCCCCAGCAAGGCCATGATCGGCAGCGTCGAACGCCTGAACGACGTGAAGCACGCCGGTGACCTGGGCGTGGTGGTGACCGGCGAAGTCAGCATGGACTTCGAGAAGTTCTCGGCCCGCCGCAACAAGATCGTGGAAACCCTGCGCGGGGGCGTCGGGATGCTGTTCAAGAAGAACAAAATCAACCACGTCGAAGGCTTTGCCAAGTTCGTGGACGCGCACACCATCGAAGTGGAGAAGGACGGCAAGACGCAAACCCTGCGCGCCAAGAACTTCATCCTCGCCATGGGCTCCAGCGTCATCTACCTGCAGATTCCGGGCCTGGAAGGCAAGCGCGAAGACGGCGTGTGGACGAGCGATGATGCCGTGACGGCTCCTTACGTGCCCAAGCGCATGCTCATCCTGGGCGCCGGCGCCGTGGGCGTCGAGTTCAGCTACGTCTTCAACGGCCTTGGCACCCAAGTGACGCTGGTGGAAATGATGCCCCAGCCGATCCCGATGTTTGACGCCGACCTGGGCGCCGAACTCGGCAAGTTGCTGAAGCGCCAGGGCGTGGACATGCGCACCAGCGCCAGCCTGGACAAGTGCGAAAAGACCAAGACCGGCTGGAAGTGCACCGTCACCAGCGCCGGCAAGTCGGAAGAAATTGAAGTGGACGTGGTGTTGCTCGGCGTTGGCCGCAAGGCGATGACCGACAACATGAACCTCGAGAAGATCGGGGTCAAGCTCCACCGACGCGGCGTGGAAGTGGTGGACGACAGCCTGCGTACGCACGTCCCCAACATCTGGGCGATTGGCGACGTGACCGGCCGCATCCAACTGGCGCACATGGCGAGCCACGAAGGCACCATCGTCGCCAGCAACATCGTCAAGAACGGCGACCGCAAGGTGGACTACAAGGTGGTCCCGAACTGCGTGTACACCGTGCCTGAAGTCGCCAGCGTCGGCCTGACCGAAGGCGAAGCCAAGGAGAAGGGCTACGACGTGATGGTGGGCAAGTTCGCCTTCCGCCCGCTCGGGAAGGCCATGGCCTCCGGCCACCAAGACGGGTTCGTCAAGGTCGTCGCCGAGAAGAAGTACGGCGAGATCCTGGGCGTGCACATGATCGGGGCGCACGTGAGCGACATGATCCACGAAGGGGCCGCCGCCATCAAGCTGGAAGCCACCATCGAAATCATGTCCGAGATGATCCACGCCCACCCCTCCATGAGCGAAGCCGTCCTGGAAGCCTTCGAAGACGCGCACGGCATGGCCATCCACAAGTAAGCCACGCCGTTACCCCGGCAAAGTGAATCCCCCGCAGCCCTTGGCTGCGGGGGATTCTTGCTTTACGTTTAGAGCGTGCCCGTGAGGACGTAGAGGGAGTGCACTTGCCGGAAGCCCAACTGCAGGTTCAGCTGGTACATCGGGTTGGTGTTTGCGTTGTCGGTGTAGACCATGGTGCGGCCCATCGCCTTCATGTCTTGCAAGGCATGGCACTTCAACGCTCGCGCCAGTCCCCGCCGACGCGCTTCCTTACGCACCCCGGTGAACCCGGTGCTGGCGCCCTGGTTGCCGGTGTCTGCGTGAAACGGCCGAATCTGAGACATCCCAAGAATCCGGTCGCCTTCCATCGCCACCCAGTCGCGACCTTGACGCCCCATCGGAGCCTTGAAGTAGTCCACGAACTCCTCAAAGGGTTCCTGCACGATGGGCGTAGGCCAGGGCACATCAAGCATCGCTTCCCAGAACATATCGTAGTGTTCGCGCTGCAAGGCCTCCGGCTCATTGAGGAAGTCCAGACGCCGGATGGTCACGCCGGGCACAGGTTCGGCGGGCATGTTCCATTCCCGCAGGTCAAGCGCCGAGACCGGGTTCTCTTGCTTGAATTCGGCCCCCACGGCCTCCCACGCCTCTCGCACCGTAGGCCGCAAAGAAGTCGTCATCGCAGTGTACGTGCGGCTACCCCGCTCTCGGGCGAGATCCAGCATTCTCTGAATAAAGACATCGATGTCCGAGCGTGGCACGGATTCTTCGGTCATCACAAAGATGAACTCGCGCCCTTCTTCGAGCGGGTCTTCGCGCTCAATGGCCAGGCAGGCCACCATTTCGCCATCCTCAAAGACACCCCAGCGTTGCTTTTCAAAGCGAGCCGGAAGCATGGCGATCATCCCCTTCTGCTCTTCTAGCGTTACGGGATTATCAGGAAAGTAGCGATTGCGGAGCCCAATGAGGGACCGCAAATCGTCGTCAGATTCTAAGATTCGGTATTCAAACATGAGATCGTGGCGCGGCGCGCGCCGGGGGTCAGGGGCGGCACCGACCCGCCCTCTGGCTGATCTCGTTACCGCAATGTGGTCGAAAGCGTATACCCGCCGGTCATTTCTTGGTTGCGAATCACCATCCAATCTCTCAGATTGTCTTCACTGACTCGCACCACTTGGGGTTGAGAATCGGGCTCGGTGGCGCAGGCCAGGCCTTCAACTTGCCCGTTCTTCACGGTCACGCCTTCCAGCCAGACCGCATCCCCATTGGGGCACACCACTTGCACCGAAACGTATTCGGCTCGCTCAGGACGGGTGAGATGGCGTTTGAGCTCCGACAACGTGGGTTTGCCACGCTCCGCCGTCGCTTCATTTTCCCGCTGGACTTCAACGCTTCGGACACTCGCACAACCGGTCAAGAGACCAACCACGCCCAGAACGATGAAGGCACCCAACCGCACCTGCATGGCGCATATTCTGGGGTTCTGCCGGGCCGAGTTCAAGCGAACCGGGACCCTCGCACAGCATTTCGGGTCCGTTGTCCCGCTCTAAGGTTGGGAATCCACTTCCGGATAGCGTCCATCTAGGCCGCAAGAACTACCCAAACCCAGCCGGCGACTTATGACATTCCGGTTACGGGCCACCAGCCGGTAACCCAATTCCCACACCCAGATAAAGGGCGGCCAGGCAATCCATCCGAGCCCTCGGTAGCCCAAAGCCCGCAGCATTTTGAGCACCGCCCGGCCCCCGCCGCTCACCTGCCCTGCCTCGTCGATCCACAACACCTCGCCCTGGGCGCGTTGCGTCAACTCGGCATTCCACACCGGGTGGGTGCAATGCTGGTACGAGCAGATCACGATGCGCCGCTCGGAGTCTTTGCGGCGCACCCATTGGGCCGTGGCATTGCATATGCCACAGGTGCCATCCCAAACCAGCCAGGGCTGCGCCATCTCTTGTTTCTTACCCCTGTTTCTCTATCGCCGCAGGGCGAGACCCTGTCGCACGGTCTCGATCCAGCGGGCCCGTTGCCGTTGGTCGTCTTTGTACATGGCATCCGATTCGGCGCGGGTCACGCTCTGCCAATGTCGCACGGCCCCGGGCGCGAGGCGGCTCAAGGCTTCATCTTCCGCGCGGATGACGACCCCTACCAGCGGATACCCCCCAATGGTCGGCCCGTCCGGCCCCAAGATGATCGGTTGGCCGTCAGGTGGGAGTTCAATGGCCCCGGGCACCATCGGGCGGCTGCGGCCCGGCGGCGGGGCATCGAGGCGAGGCCCTTGCCAGCGCAGGCCAACCCGGTCGCTGGTGGCGCTGAGCGTCCACGGTCCGGCCAGGGCTTCATGAGAGGACTCCGCCCCGTAAGGCACGTAGCGCAATTCGTCCTCCGGCAAGTCGCGGGGCGGGATGATGACCGGCTCCTGACCTGGCCACGGCGCGACCACGAATCGAGGCGAACCCCGGCGCTGCGTCAATCTCAGTTGTCCGTCTGAGACCTCACTGCGCACCTGGCCGATGACGAGCACCCCGGGTTGGTCGAGGGTCACCGTCCTCCCGTAGACCTCGTACGCCTGCTCCACTGGGATACCGAGACTGGCCAGCAACGCCCGCGCATCCGGCGACCACAGCCCGCCGGGCGGAAAACCCATCCCGCGCTTGCCGGTGCGCTCCCGGCCCGTCGCCACCCCTGGCCCCGTGTTTAGCAACTCCAATCGCACGCTCGAATCTCGTAACCCTGCGTTTCCAGTGCGGCTCGCGTCCACTGCACCCGTTCGCGCCAACCCTCGCGGTCGGTGTGCAGGCACAGCACCTGCACCTGCGGCGCCACCCGCGCCACCGCCGCGCGCACCTCTTCTTCCGTCTCCAATTCCGCGCCGGGCTGCCCGCGCGGGATTAGCAAACCGTCCGGTCGCACGCCCCGGTCGGCGAATCCTTCGGCCTTGAACACCACCCCCGCCGCTGCCGCCACCTGCGCGTGCCGGTTGTGCGGCGAACCCAGCAAGCCGAGGCCCGTTTCGGTCAGCAGCTGCTCCAGCCACTCCGCCGCCGGGTCATCCTGGCCGCTCTCGTGATAAAACGCGCCGTGCGGCTTCAGGTACTGCGCCCCCGCCTCGCGCCAACCTTCGCATTGCTCCCGTAGCGAAGCCAAAACATCGCCCCCGACCTCACGCCACGGCCGCCGCCCAAATCCTTCGCGGTCGGGGTAACCCGGGTGCACTCCCACCGTCAGGCCGCGCGCAATGGCCTCGGCGGCAAAGGCACGTGACTCCGCAGGGCTGCCCGCATGTGCGCCTGCCCCCACATTCACGCTGGTCACCCACGCCCAGGCTTCCTCGGGCCACGGCAGACCTTCGCCGGCGTCCACGTTCAGGTCCATCCGCTTCATTCGCCCCTCTTCCATCGCACTTCATCACCGGCTCTCAGCCGGACCTCCTCAGTCGCCACATCCACCATCTGCACCAGGCAAGTGCCCACCAGCCACCAGCCGCCCGGGCATGCGCGAGGATAAACGCCCACCATCCCGTTGGCGATGGCCACCGACCCGGCGGGCACCTGGGGGCGCGGCGTTTCTCGGCGCGGAATCTCGGCCAGCGGCCCCGTCAATCCCGTCAGATACGGGAACCCCGGCTGAAACCCGATCGCCTCCACCGTCAACGGGGTTTGCATCAGTTCTTCAATCACTTGGGCGCGGGTCCAGCCCACCCGCGCGGCCACGGCGTCCAGGTCCTCGCCATCCCAGCGCACCGGGAGCACCACTTCCCGCCCGGCGGAAATCCCACTTTCGCCGGGCACCTCAAGTGGCAACGAACCCCCATCCTCAATCTCAACGGCCACGGTGCCGAAGGCTTCCCACGCATCCCGTACTCCATCCTGAGCCGCCAGCCACACAGCCGCACCTCGGGGGGCACCAACCCACTCCCAAGCACGGTCGCCCAGCGGTTGCCAGTCCGGAATCACTACGCCCATCGCCCTGCCTTGAGTATGGTGCAAGACCATGAGCGATGTCCCCTCTATAAAGGTGCCGGTGCAACTGGAAGAAGGCGCCACCCTGCCCCAATACCAAACTGCCGGGGCGGCCGGCATGGATGTGACTTGCACGCACGATGTGACCCTGCAACCGGGGGAACGGGCCAGCGTGGGCACGGGCCTGCGGGTCATGATTCCGGAGGGTTTTGAGATCCAAGTGCGCCCCCGCAGCGGCCTCGCCATCCGCCACGGCATCACCATGGTGAACTCGCCGGGCACCATTGATAGCGATTTTCGAGGCGAAATCAAGATTTTGATGATCAATTTGGGGTCGGACGTCGTCACACTCTCCAAAGGTGAACGCGTCGCTCAACTGGTCTTGGCTCCCGTGGTGCGGGCCGAGTTCATGATTGCCGACACCTTGGACGAGACGGAGAGAGGAACAGGCGGTTTTGGAAGTACCGGGCAGTAACGACATCATTTGCGACTTTTGCTTCGCAATGAACCCCTTTGGGGCACACATTTGCGTGGAATGCGGCGCACCCTTGGTGGAAGGCAAGGAAGCCGGCGACGAAAGCGACCAACTGGTTTATCGCGACCTCGCTCGCGCCAATTTGCAGCGCATGCGCGGCGACTTCGCCGCCGCCAGGGAAACGTGCCTCAGCATTCTGCGGCGCTACCCCAATAACGCCACCACCCAAGGCTTGCTCGGCGACATCTGCCGGGAGCAAGGTGAGCTTGGCCAGGCCAAGGAGTGGTACGCCATGGCGCTGGACGTGCGCCCGGACGATGACAATGTCCGCACCCGCCTTCGCGAAACCGAAACGGCCATGGCCGCCCAAGAGGAAGCCCTGCGCGTCAAGGTCGCCGACGTTCCACGCACGGGAGGCCGCTGGTTTGTGGCCGGTCTCGCCGTGATTGCCGTAGGCATGGCCGCCGGCGCTTATTGGATCGGCAAGAATGCCAAGCCTGCCGCCACAGCGCAGCGCCCCGCCCCTATCCCGCTCGGCCAGGCGCAAACCAACACCTCGGTGGCGACCGAAGGGCCAGCAACGAACGTGGAGCCGCCCCTCACAGCCAGCCCGGAACTCGAAGCCGAACGCCAGGCCCGCGCCTTTTTGGCCGGAGCTTGCCAGCTTTCGGAAGCCCGCTTCCTTGATGTCGAACTTGACCCGCGCGGCAATGTGTGGCGTGTCACTCTCTCGGCCCTGCCCACCGATGACCCGGCCACTTTGGTGCTCCAGGTGCTGAATCCTGGCCTGGATGGCGACGATGCCCCGAATACGATGAGTGTCCGCCTGGTGCGAGATGGCCGTCTGCTGTACGCTGCCGATGGCACCCGCCAGGTGCGCGCCGCGCGGGGGACGAGCATGATGGCCGCCGCCGACCTGCAAAACGTATGGCCTGCCGCCGGAACGGCCCCCACCGAGACCCCGCCGGCGAACCCGGCCCCTGCGAATCCCACCGAAACCCCGGGGCCGGCGAACCCTAGTTCGGAAGAGCGAACCGACGGTACCAGCCCCTCCGAATCGGGTTCAGAATCCGCCGGAAACTAACCCCAGAGCGCGTCGGGACGAACGATGATCGTCTCGGCGCGGTCCGGCCCGACGCTCACGACGGCAATCGGCACGCCCGTTTCCTCCGCCACAAACTCAAGGAAAGTGCGGGCTTCCGCCGGCAACTCCTCGTACTTGCGGCACGGACGCAGATCACCCGACCAGCCCGGGAACGTACGATAGATCGGCTCGGCCTGCGCCCACTCCGCCATGGAGCCCGGCAAAGACTTCGTCTCGCCGCTCGGCAGCTTGTAAGCCGTCGCAACGCGAATCTCTTCCAATCCACTTAGCACGTCGAGTCGGGTCATCACCCAGCCGCTCAGCGAGTTGATCGCCGCACTGTGGCGCAGGGCCACCAGGTCTAGCCAACCGCACCGGCGCGGGCGCCCCGTTACAGTGCCGTATTCATGCCCGGCATCGCGGATCGCTTGGCCGATCTCGTCGTCCAGTTCGGTCGGGAACGGGCCTTCGCCCACGCGGGTGGTGTAGGCCTTCGCCACGCCCAGCACGCGGTCAATGTGGCGCGGACCCAGGCCGGTGCCCAGGCACGCGCCCCCGGCAATCGGGTGGCTGCTGGTGACATACGGGTAGGTGCCGTGGTCCAGGTCCAGGAACGTGCCCTGCGCGCCCTCGAACAAGATCCGCTCACCAGCTTGGTACGCCTCAAACAAGCGCGACTCGGCATCCTTCACGTAGGGGCGAATCTTCTCAGCGTAGGCGGCATATTCGGCGAAGAGCGCATCGAACGCGATCTCCTCGTGGTTGAACATGCGAAGCAACCGGTTCTTCACCGCCAGCACATCGCGGAGCCGCTTCTCAAAGATCTGCGGGTCCACAAATTCGCCCATGCGGATGCCAATCCGGCTGACCTTGTCGGTGTAGGCCGGGCCGATGCCGCGACTCGTGGTGCCGATCTTGTTTTCGCCCCGGGCTTCTTCTTCCAGCGCGTCCAGCAACCGGTGATAGGGGAACACCACATGCGCGGCCGGGGAGACAATCAGCTCGCCCAGTTCGGCGCGTTGCGCACGGGTGCGGTCAATCTCCTCGATGAGGTGCTTGGGGCACACCACCATGCCGCCGCCAATGATGGAGACGGTGCCGGGGTGCAAGATGCCCGCCGGGATGAGTTGGAACTTAAAGGTTTGGTCGCCAATGATGACGGTGTGGCCGGCGTTGTTGCCTCCGCTCCAACGCACAACGTAGGAGGCATCGCCCCCCAAAACGTCGACCATTTTTCCTTTGGCTTCGTCGCCCCATTGGGCGCCGACAATGACAAGGCTCGGCATTTGTGTTTCACCTGCCTGAGGATCCGCAGGAACTCACCGCCGCCAAGAATGGCGACCAAGAGGTGAGCACGCCGTTGAGCCTTCTCTCAGAACTCCCCTATTGTAACGGAGAATTTCGGGCCCCGGGGGACCCTGACCGCTACCAGCCCGTTAGAACTTGCCATCCCACTCGTTCAGCTCGCGAACTTGCGGGTGATCCCAATTGATGATGATGACGGAGTAATCCACCGGTTCCCCATCCTTCCATCCGGGCCGGGATTCCACCACAATCGCGCCGTTGGTCTTGAGCGTGGAAATCAAACTCTTGCGCTCGTACTCGGCCAATTCCGGCAACTCTTCGCGAAGCTTGTGTAAGTACGGCGACACCCACACCTCGGGCTTGTCCCCAAAGTGCCGCAGCATGGTGCTGAGCGCGACTTTGGCTTCGGCGTCGTGGATGGAGCGGGGATCGGAGAACTTGGGGGCAGGCTTCGGCTTTTCACTTGTCACCGCACCAGCGGGCTGGCCCGATGCGGCGACCCGGACCGGCACTTCGCGCGCTTCCAGGGCGGTCATCTCCTCGCGGCTCATCAGCTTGAACTTCGCCGTCACCAGATCGGTCAAGTCAAAGAAGCGGTCCGCACCAAGGATTTCCAGCAGGTCGCCACTGGTGGCGTCTTTGAATGCACTCACCAAGACTTCTCGCCCCTGAGACACCACGTGCTTGATGACCGGAATGTAGTCACGATCGCCCGCGACAATCACAAAGTACGCGATATCCGCCCGGACATACAGCGTGTGCATCGCATCAATGCAAAGCTGCATATCCGCCGCATTCTTATGCTCGGTGCCCAGCACGTTGCGCGTGTCGAATCCCAGGAGGTAGAGCTGGTTTTGCACCGTATCCGGCAGTCGCTCAAAATCGCCGTAGGCAAACAGGATGATGGCGTCGTGGTCGAATCGCTCCTTCACGCCCAGCTTCAATGCCCGCAACGTCTCGACCATCGCCGAGACGGCATCCTCGCCCGCCTTCAGTCGCCGCTTGAGAAAGTAGTAGACGTTCTCCAGGTCCACGAAGATCGCCGTCCTCGGGGGCGTGGCGAAGCTCGGCGACATCTGGTGCATGGCTTTACTCTACCGGCCCTTACTCAACGGGCAACGTGTGGCCCATCTTGTCGCGCTTGGTGTCCAGGTACTTCCGGTTCTCTTCCCGCAGCCCCGCCACCATCGGCACGGTTTCCGTGATTTCCAGCCCAAATCCTTCCAGTCCAATGCGCTTCGATGGGTTGTTGGTCATCAGGCGCATCTTGCGGATGCCGAGCTCGTGCAGCACCTGCGCCCCCAGCCCGTAATCGCGCAGGTCCGCCTTGAACCCCAGCGCTTCGTTGGCCTGCACCGTGTCCATGCCCTTGTCTTGCAATTCGTAGGCGCGCAGCTTGTTCAGAATCCCGATGCCGCGTCCTTCCTGCGCCACGTACAGCACACATCCGTGCCCGGCGTCCTCGATGGTCTCCAGCGCCAGCGCCAGTTGGTCGCCGCAGTCACACCGCAGGCTGCCCATGATGTCGCCCGTCAGGCAACTACTGTGGACGCGTACCAGGGTCGGTTCCCCGTTGGCCAGATCGCCCTTAGTGATGGCCAGGTACGGCTCGTGGTCCACCTTGGCTTCGTAGGCGTAGAGCGTAAAGTGTCCGTAGCGGGTCGGGAAGTCAATCGGCCCCGCCACGCGCTCCACCAATCGCTCCGTCTTGCGGCGGTAAGCAATCAGGTCGCTAATGGTCAGGATCTTGAGGCCGTGGTGCTCGGCGTACGGGATCAGACCATCCATGCGGAGCATTTCGCCATCGTCACCGATGATCTCCACGCCCACCGCCACCGGGGCGTAGCCGGCCAGCAGGCACAGGTCCACGCTGGCTTCGGTGTGGCCACTGCGGCGCAGTACCCCACCCTCTTCGGCGCGGAGCGGAATGACGTGGCCCGGACGCATCAGGTGTTCCGAAGTCGCCGCCGGGTCGCAAAAGACGTTCACGGTCTTGGCGCGATCGCCCGCGCTCACGCCGGTCGTGGTTCCAAAGCGAGCGTCCACGGTCTCGGCCATCGCGGTGCCGAGGCGCGCCGTGTTCTGCTTCGTCATCATCGGGATGCCCAGCTGCTGCAGGCGCTCGGGCGTCGTGCTGATGAAGGGCACGCCGCGCCCGTGGGTGATCATAAAGTTCATGGCCTCGGGGGTGCAATGCTCCCCGGCCATGATCAGGTCCCCTTCGTTTTCGCGGTCGGGGTCGTCCACCACGATGATCATCCGTCCCGCCCGGATCTCGGCCAAGGCTTCTTCCACGGTCGCGAAGACGGCAGTGGTACTCATGCTTTGATTCTACGGCGGCGGGCCTGCAGGATGTCGGTCCTCCTCCGACCTTTGCCACCCCGGCGGCTCGCGCACTAACGGGAACCCCCGCATTTGTAACAAGGCGGGCTCCGGCGCGTTCGGGTTCAATAGAGACATGCTTTCGCTGGCCCTGGTCCTCCTTTCCCAGACGACAACCCCCAACCTGACGGAGGGCGTGCAGCGGCTGCCGCTCACCGGCACGCCGGGCACCGTGGCGTGCGTCGGGCCAGGCTCATTCCCCGTGGTGACGGCCCGGGTGGATGGCGGACGCCTCCCCTTGCTGGCGGCCAGCAATGCGGGCGGGGCGCGGGTGGCCATCTTTGCCCACGGCGGCTACCTGGGCCTGCCCGAGCAAGGCGACACCCGGCGGCTGGTGCGCAACCTTTTGCAATGGATGGCCAGTGGCCGCAACCAAGCGCGGTTGGTTTGCATCCGGCAAGATGCCGTGGCAGGTCTCGCCCAATCGCTGGCCCTGCCCGTGGAAAAACGCAATCAACTCGGCACCCTGGACCCCCGCCGGGACGTTTTGGTGTGGGACGCGCACTCAGTGGCCGAAGGCGACCTCCCCGCGCTCCGGGCCTATCTCAAAGCGGGCGGAGCCTGGCTCACTGCCTCCACCGGCTGGGGATGGGAGCAGATCAACCGCAAATCAATCATCCACATGCCCGCGCAGGCGGCCCTCGGCGAGGTTGGTCTCGCGGTCGGCCCGAGTACGATCGACGCCGACCAAAACGGCATGGTGGTGCTCCAAGCCCCCCTGCCTCTGCACGCCGCCCACCAAGCCTGGAATGAACTGAACGGCGACCAAGCCGGACCGGCCAGCGTGGTGCTGCTGGACGGGCTACGCAGCGTGCGCCCCGACCATCCGCTCGTCAAGGAGCTCCGCCGCCTCGATCAAACCGCCCCCGCGCTCCGCATCGGGCCGGACGCCAAGCTCCCCGCCCGCCGGGGACTGGACCGCGTGCGTGCCCACCTGCACAACGAAGGCTGGCGCACCCTCCCCGCCGACCAGGTGCAAGCCCACCCGAGTGCCGGCCTCTTCCCGGGGCACGCGACGGGTTCCGCTCCGGCTTCGGCTACCCGCACCCTGCAGGGCCAGTCCGGTTGGAACAGCACCGGGCTCTACGCCAACGCGGGCGTGCCCATCACAGTTCAATTCGCCAGTGCCGCCGCCGCTCAGGGCTGGCGCATCCGCATCGGCAGCCACGCCGACCAGGTTTGGCACCACGACCCCTGGAACCGCTTCCCGCAGATTGACGCCGAGTGGCCCGTGACGGGCGAGCGCACCACCGTGTCCAGCGCCTTCGGGGGCTTGATTTATCTGGTCCGCGACAATGTCCCGACCAGCAACGTGCGGGTCACCATTCGGGGTGCCCACGAAGCTCCGCACTTCAAGCGCGGCGTCACCACCGCCAACGAATGGAAGCAGAACCGGAACGCCCCTGGCCCGTGGGCCGAGATCGAAGGCGACCGAGTGATTCTTACGGTGCCGAGCAGCTCCGTACGGAACCTCGAGAACCCCGAAGCGGTGGCGAAGCTATGGGACGAGGTGGCCGACCACTGCGCCGACCTGGCAGGGTGGCCGCACGCCCGCTCCCGTAAGGAACGCTTTGTGGCGGACACCCAGATCAGCGCGGGCTATATGCACGCCGGGTATCCCATCATGACCCACCTCGACGTGGCGGACATGGTGGTGGATACCACCGCTCTGATGAAGGACGGCAGTTGGGGGCACTACCACGAAATCGGCCACAACCACCAAGACGACATGTGGACGTTTGAGGGCATGGGCGAGGTGACGGTGAACCTCTTCACCCTCTATGTCTATGATCAGTTGAACAAGGGGCGAGGTGCCGACCGCGCCTTTGATGAGGCCAGCAACCTCAAGCGGTGGAAGGAATTCAAGGCGAACAACCCCAGCCACGACAAGTGGAAGGGCGACGCTTTCCTCGCCCTGGTGATGTACGCGCAGATGCAGAACGCCTTCGGGTGGGACGCCTACAAGAAGGTGTTCCGCGAGTACGCCGCCCTGCCGCCGAACGAGCGCCCCCGCAGCCAGCAGGACCGCCGCGACCAGTGGATGATCCGCATGAGCCGCACGGTGGGCCGCAACTTGGGGCCGTTCTTCGAGGCGTGGCACATGCCCATCACTCCGGAAGCCAAGGCCCAAGTGGCCAACCTGCCCCGCTGGATGCCCAACGGGATGGAGTAACGCTCCTGGGCAGAAACGAGAGTCAAGGCAGCTCAAAAGCGTGTTGACCCGGGCTCAGGGATCCACCCGTTTTCCGGGTGACATCACCCGCTTTTCGGGTGGATTTCAAAAATCGCCCCAACAAAATGGACCCGGGCAGGTTGCCGCCCGCCCCCGCGCCCTGCGCCCCCAAGAGCGGTAATATCTTTGGGGCCGATTCTCGGCCCGGAGCATCCGATGGCCAAGTTCGTTTTTGTAACCGGTGGGGTTGTGAGTTCAATCGGCAAGGGCATCGCCAGCGCCAGTGTGGGCCGGCTGCTCCGCCACCGAGGCTATCGCGTCGCGCCCGTCAAGCTGGACCCCTACATCAACGTGGACGCGGGCACCATGAACCCCTTCCAGCACGGGGAAGTCTTCGTCACCGAAGACGGCGCGGAAACCGACCTCGACCTCGGCCACTACGAACGCTTCCTGGACGTGGAGTGCTCCACGCTCTCCAGCATCACCACCGGCAAGGTCTATCGTAACGTCATTGAGGCCGAACGCCGGGGCGACTACCTGGGCGCGACCGTGCAGGTCATCCCGCACGTCACCAACGAAATCAAGCGGCTCATCCGCCAAGTCGCGGCCGACACCGGTGCCGACGTGGTACTGGCCGAAATCGGCGGCACGGTGGGCGACATCGAATCCCTGCCCTTCATGGAGGCCATCCGCCAACTGCGCAAGGAAGAAGGCCGCGAGAACACGCTCTTCATGCACGTCACCCTGGTGCCGCAGGTCGGGCCGTGGGGCGAAATCAAGACCAAGCCCACCCAGCACAGCGTCAACACCCTGCGCCAAATCGGGATCGCCCCGGACGTGCTGATCTGCCGCACCGATGTGCCGATGCCGGACGACGTGCGCGAAAAGATCAGCAACTTCTGCGACGTGCCGATGGAAGCGGTGGTGGAGAGCCGCAACGCCCGCAGCATTTACGAAGTGCCGCTGATGTACGAGGATTCCGGCTTCGGCGACCTAGTGACGGAACGTCTGGGCCTGGAAGCCAAGGCCCCTGAAGATGCCGAGTGGCGCCAGATTGTGGATCGGATGATCCACCCCAAAACTTCTTGCACCGTGGCCATTGTGGGCAAATACACCGCCAACGGGGACGCCTACAAGAGCATCGCCGAGGCCCTGGTGCACGCGGGTGCCGAAACTAGCACCGCCGTGCAGATCCGCTGGATTGAAAGTGACCAGTTTGAGAACACCGCCGAGCCCGCGCAACTGCTGGCGGACGTGGACGGCGTGGTGATTGCCCCTGGCTTTGGCGGGCGGGGCATCGAAGGCAAGATTGCCGCCCTCAAGTTCGTACGGGAAACCGGGATTCCCTTCCTCGGCATCTGCCTGGGGATGCAAATGGCCGTGATCGAGTACGCGCGCAACGTGTGCGGCATCGAAGGGGCCACGAGTTCCGAATTCGACCCCGCCGCCAAAGAAGCGGTGGTGGACGTGATGCCGGACCAGGCCGCCGTCAGCGCGAAGGGCGGCACCATGCGGCTGGGGCAATACCCCTGCAACTTAGAAGCCAACACCTTAGCGCACAAGCTGTACGGCAGCACGCGCATCAGTGAGCGGCACCGCCACCGCTATGAGGTGAACAACAACTACCGCGAATTGCTGAAGGAGAAGGGCTTGACGATTAGCGGCGTCTCGCCGGATTACCGGCTGGTGGAGATGATCGAGCTCCCGCAACACCCGTTCTTCATTGCCACGCAGGCCCACCCGGAATTCAAGAGCCGCCCGAACCGACCCCACCCCCTCTTTTTGGGGTTGGTGCAGGCCGCGCAGGCGCACATGGCCCGGGCGACGTCGGCTTCGTTGGCGTAACCGTTAGGTGCTTCGTGCGTATGAATAGCAGTTACGCCCCGGCTTAAGGGGAAGGCTGAACTATGCGTAAAATGGCTTTAAGTCTGATCCTGGGGGCAGTGGCCATGCCTGCCGCAATGGCGCAGCAAAGTTGGGGCTGGGTCAAGAACATTGATTACTATGAAACGTGGCAACTCTGGAAGCCGCTGAGGCGAGTCGATAATTACTCGGACAAAGAAGTCATGCGGGTAAAGACGCCTCGACCTGCTGTGCCGATCCCTGGGTCTAGCCGCATAACCGGCTCAAAGTTTGAAGGCTGCCCCTGGAGCAATTTGTTTGCCAAGCTCATCGACGAACCCTACGCCATTGCTTTACCAACGCTCAAAATGGTCACCCAGGTAGATGATGATGGTAACGAGATCGGACCGGCTCCTGATGAGATCGAGATTCCGGCCAGAAGTCGTTTAATCGTAGAATATCGGTACTACCAGTCTCGTGGATGGGAGTACTGGTACTGGCTGGAACCACCGAAGGGCGTAGAAGTCCCCGGCGTTCGTCCCTCAGCGGAGAATATGGGTCCTCACCGCCGCGAAGTCAACCGCAAAGAGCGATGGCAGATGCGATACAAGATCACGCCCCTCTAGGGTCAAATCTCTACACCACTTCCGACGCCGGGTTCGCAAATCCGGCGTCTTGCGCCACAAACTCGGCATCCCCGGCCTTCGGCCGCAGCCGCCGGTACTGCCCGTTGCTCCGCAGCTCCCACGCCTGCCGGTTATCCCGGAAGCACGCATCAATCACCCCCTTAAGGTAACTCACCTGCCCCCGCGAGCGCACCGGCGCCAACACTTCAATCCGCCGGTCCAGGTTGCGCCGCATCAGGTCTGCGCTCCCCACAAAGCACTCGGGCTTGCCCCCATTGCCAAAGTAGTAGATCCGGCTGTGCTCCAGGTAGCGGCCAATCACGCTCACCACTCGGATGTTCTCGCTCTGCTTCTTCACGCCCGGGCGCAGGCAGCAGATGCCGCGCACCACCAAGTCCACCTGCACGCCCGCCTGGCTGGCTTCGTACAGCGCCTGAATCACTTCCGGGTCCACCAGGGAGTTCACCTTAAAGGCCAGATACCCCTTGCCCGTCTGCCGGCAGATCTCAATCTCGCGCTCGATCCGGTCCAGAATCCCGTCGCGCACGTCAATCGGGGCCACCAGGATGTGGCTAAAGCTCTGCGGGCGCGCGTACCCGGTCAGGTAGTTAAACAGCTGCAGCACATCCTCACCCACCTCGGGGTCGGACGTAAACAGCCCCAAATCGGTGTAGGTGCGGGCCGTGTTCGGGTTAAAGTTGCCCGTGCCGATGTAGGTGTAGGTGCGCAGGCCGTCCTTCTCCTTGCGCACCACCACGCACAGCTTGGCGTGGACTTTCATATCCCGGAATCCGTAAGTGACGTGCACCCCCGCCCGCTCCAGCGCCCGTGACCACACGAGGTTGTTGCTTTCGTCGAAGCGGGCTTTCAGTTCCACCATTGCGGCGACCTGCTTGCCCCGGCTGCTGGCTTCCAGCAGGCTTTCGACGATCGGCGAGGCCGACCCCACCCGGTAGAGCGTCTGCTTGATGCCCACCACCTTGGGGTCATTGGCGGCCGAGGCCACAAAGGTCTCCACCGCGCGGAAGGAATCGTACGGCATATGGAGCAGTACGTCCCGCTCGCGGATGGTATCAAACAGCGTTTCCGGGCTGCTCGCCCAATTGGGGTTGTGGGGGGCAGCAGGCCGGTAACGAAGTCGGGGCCGGTCCAGGCTGGCGATTTCCCACAGCCCGTCCATCCCGATCAGCCCTTCCACCCTCAGCACGTCCCGGGGGTCCAGTTCCAGTCCCCGGCGCAACACCTTGATCCAGGCTTCCGGCATCCCTTCCTCCACTTCCAGCAATACCGGGTCGCCAAAGCGACGCTTCTGCAGGGTCTGCTCCACCATCGAGATGAGGTCGCTGGCTTCGAGTTCGCGGATTTCGATGTCCGCGTCGCGGATCACCCGGAAGCGGTAACTCGCCCGGATTTCCATCCCCGGGAAGAGCGAATCCAGGTGCTCGGCCAGTAAGTCCTCCAGCCACACAAAGGTGCCCCGCAGTCCCGGCACCGGCACCAAGCGCGGCACCCCGTTGGGCACCTTCACGCGGGCCAGGCGCTCGCCGCTTTCGTCATTCAGCACCACGGCCAGGTTTAGGCTGCGGTTGCTGAGGAACGGGAACGACGCATTCGGCCACAGCACCAGCGGTGTGCAAAGCGGGAAGATTTCCCGCCGGAACCACTCGGCCAGCTTTTCCTGCACTGGTTCTTCTAGTTCGGTGGGGCGGCGCAAACGGATGCGGCTGCGCTCCAAGTTTTGCCGAAAGCCTTCTTCCCACAACTTGGCGGCGCGGTCCCGCAGCGGCTTCACGGCATCCAGGATCAGTTGCACCTGGTCCTCCGGGTTCAATCCATCGGGGGTTTCTTCGCTCAGGCCCTGCTCTATCTGCTCAAAGTAACCCGAGACGCGCACCATGAAGAACTCGTCCAGGTTGCTCTCAAAGATGGCGAGGTACTTGAGCCGCTCCAGCAGAGGGTGGCGGCGGTTTTCGGCCTCGGCCAACACCCGCTCGTTGAATCGCAGCCAGCTCAGTTCGCGATTGATGTAGGCCGGGTCTTGCCCGGCGGCCGTGGACTCAATCGTTGCCTCGCTCATTTCCGTTCTCCTTACGTCAACACCGGGGTCAGCCGACCTTCCAGCATCTCGGCGATGGCCCCTTCGCGCACGCCGTAGGCGCTCACCTCCATGGTGGTCACCGACAGCCGCTCCATCAGCGCCCGGAACAGCACCGCCCCCGGCAGCAAGGTTTCGGCCCGCTTGGGCTTCACTTGGTAGCGCTGGCTAATCTGGTTGGTGGTCAGGCGGCTGCTATCCCACACCAGGTGGTCCAGTTCGCGCCAGTGCAGGTCACGGGCACCATCCGGGTGCATGGCCCGCCACAGCCCCCGCGCTACGCCCCCGCACGCCAGCAGTCGCGGCGCAAAGGCGGGCAGGTCCGAGCGATCGAATGCTTGCTGAATCGTGCGCTCAAGGTCGAGCAGTTGCGCCGGGGTGGAGGGGATCGTTAGGTTCACGCGCGCCATCAACGAACCCGTGCCCAAAGGCAGTGACCACTCGCGACCCATACCCGCACCATCGTACTCGGCCACCTGCAGGCTGCCGCCGCCGGCCTCGGCAAACACCGCCGGCATCACCGGGTCGGAGTCCAGGAGCGCCCCGCGCAGGCCAAGTTCCGCTTCCCGCCGGGGGGCGATCAACTCAACCTGGATTCCGGTCTGCGCTTTGATTTGCGCTAACAGGTCATCGTGGTTGCGGGCTTTGCGCATGGCCTCGGTACCAAATACGTAAAGTCCCTCGGCTCCCAGTCGCTTGGCTTCGGCCTGGAACCTTGTCAGCACCTGGATGACTTGCCGTATGGCTTCGGGGCTAATCTCGCCGCGCCGCTGCACCATTTCGCCTAGGCTCAGCCACTCGCTGTCGTTCACCAGTCGGCGGAAGCGCTTCTTGCTGGCCATGGCCACCAGCAAATGGATGGTGTTGCTCCCGATATCGGCCGTCGCCAAAATTTGCGCCATGGGTGCCACCAGTCTATCCGAGTGTCCGATACACTCCGGACCATGAGCCAAGCCCTTCAACTCGCCGTTTTGTGGGCCGCCGAACTCCACGCCGACCAATGGCGCGATGGCAACCCCTCGGTGCCGTACCTCTGCCACCCGCTGGAGGTGCTGCAAACGCTCCGATACGCCAATGTCACCGACGAAGCCACCCTCATCGCGGCCGTGTTGCACGACGTGGTGGAGGAGACGAGCGCGACCCTCGCCGACATCCAGGCCAGGTTCGGCGACCGCGTGGCCGAACTGGTTGGCGAAGTCACCCGCGAGGAACCCACGGCCAAGGAAGTGGCCGGCATGGATGCCGAGGAGGTCTACGCGCTTCGCTCCGACCGGTTGATGGCCGAAATCGCCCGGATGTCGCCTAGCGCCCACGCGATCAAGCTCGCCGACCGGCTCAGCAACCTCCGCGAAGCCAAGCGCACCCGCCCCTTCCTCAAGTACGACCGCTATCTCAATCAGACCCGGCGGATGCTAGAAGTCATCCCTGAGAGCTCGCACCCGCGCCTGTGGCGAAAACTCCACCGCAAAGTCTACGGCTGACCTCAATTTGTAATGCGGATGTAATGGTTTGCACCCCATTACCAGTTGTATTGCCCTCCCCGGTTGGGACACACTGTCGGCATGTCAAGTCTATCAAGACTGAGCCTCATGAGCATGGCGACGGTGGCCCTGGCGGCCTCCGGTTCGGCCATCACCTGGCGGCACGATGTGGGCGATACCGCGTATCGCAACTTTGCCAATCAGGCGCCGCACAATTCGGTGGGCCAAGTGAATGCCACTTCATGGTTTGGGAGCGGCACCTACCTCGGCCAAGGCAATGGCTCCCACTGGGTGCTCACGGCGGGGCACGTCACGTTTGGCACGACGATCAACAACGTCAAGTTTGGTTCTCAGACCGTCTCGGCCATCGGTAGCATCACCCACCCGGCGTATAACGACAACAACCTCAACTTTGATATCGGCCTTGTGCGCTTGAGTGCAGCTCCGGCGGGCGTGGCTCCGGTTCGGTTCACCACATTTAGCAGTCTCATCGGCCAGCGCGTCACGTTTGCGGGTTACGGCCGCAGCGGCCCTGGAAACAACACGAGTCGTGTGATTGACGGGAACAACCGCGCCGCCGAGAATATCGTGGACTTCTCCACGGGCAGTGGTGGCAGCAAGTTTTGGTGGACGGTGTTCACGAACCCCAATACGGGCCAAGCTTTGCCGCTGGAAGGCACTACCGCCGGTGGTGACAGTGGCGGCGGCATGTTCTGGCACGACGGCGCCGCCTGGCGGCTGACCGGCCTGACCTCTTGGGGCACCGATAGCTTCTCGCGCTACGGCGACCAAGCCGCGTTCGTGGCTCTGCACGAGCACACGGCATGGCTGGAACAGCAAACCGGGATCACCGCCGTGCCGGAACCGGCCTCGATGGTTGTCCTCGGTGCGGGCCTGCTCGCCTTGGCGCGCCGCCGCCGCCGACCGCAAGCCTGAGCCTCGGTTCAGGTTGAAAACGAATCCCCCGGTTGCCCAAGTGGCTCCCGGGGAAACACATCAATCATCACAATCTAAAGAATCGTTAGACGCCTCTACTTTGACGACGCAAAGCTTCTACTGCCCCCTTAATTCCGTAGTTGTCTGGTCTTTGAAAACCCCAATCATGCCAAAATCGACGAGTCAAACTCATGGGCTCGCGCTCTGGCCTGGCAAGCTTCACCCGGCTGGGCAGCAACACAGCATCCCCTAGAACAATAGCTTCACCTACATCGAGCAAGGGCAAAACATCTGTAATTCCAGCAAGCGCATCTGGAACAACGCTCTTGACTGCACTTTGATCTTGCTCATTCGTTAGCCTAAGTGCAATGTAGTTGTTGCACTGGCTAAGGATAGTTCGGCTAACATCGGAAGGACGCTGACTCACAACCAGCAGTCCCACACCATATTTTCGACCCTCCTTAGCGATTCTCTCAAAGGCTAATAGTGCTCCCTTGGTCGCTGCATCTGCTCCTTCCCGCACCGGCAGGTACAGGTGAGCCTCATCACAAACAAGACACACTGGAGTTCTTGACTCCGGACTCATCCAAAACTGAACATCGTATAGCATCCTCGCAAAGACACCCGCGACGACAGGGAGTACATCCCCAGGCACCTCAGAAAAGTCAACAATCTTGATACCTCGACCCGCATTATCAACGCTCATGAGACGCACCATCAAATCCTCGAGCCAGGCATATTCGGAGCATTCAGGCGGTGCCTGAAACAGAAAACCGTAACGTCGGTCAGTCAGCTTTGCGTCTAGTCGAGCTAAGAAGCGAGTAAGCTTGCCGTACCACTCACCTTGCTTCTCTCCACGCGCTCCCGGCACCATCTCAATATCGAGAGACTCTAAACTTGACACCAGTAATCCTAAGTCATATGGTACAGGAGAGTCCACTGTAAAAGTCTTCAAGGTTTCAGTCCTGTTCGCACCAAGAAGACTCTGCTCCTTCAACCGTCGCACTTCTCGAGTAAATACTGTCGCTTGGTTTGGAGCATTCTGATCAGATCGATCTAGTATCATTCCAAGCATCTCTTCTCGATTGAGCAACCAGTGCGGCAAGAACAGCACGTCCTTACCTGGCGAAGCCAAGTCACCCGGCCCAGCGATTCTAAACCTCGTCGCAATACCGGATGACCCATCAGCAAGACTCGCATACTCACCGTGCATATCAAGAACGATCAAGTTCGAATACATTAGCCGAGCAGCTCTTTCAAGTAGCATTGCAACGGTCCAGCTCTTTCCCGAACCTGTACTACCCACAATCGCCGCGTGTCTCTGAAAAAACCGATCACCATCTGCAATGGCCTGAGCCGCTGAATCAATGACGTAATCGCCAATTTCTAGAGACGAAGATGCATCAACACCACCTGCGAGTGTCGACATGAAGGCGGTTAGGTTGCCTGCTTGTAGCAGAAATGCGCTCTGGTCTATTTGAGGGCACGAGTCAGCGCCCCTTTTGAATCGTGGACCAGCTGCTGCGAAGTTGACCCAGTATGTCCCGACCAAAACTACACGCATTGTGTCCTGAATATTCTCACCGGAAGAACTAGATGGCTCTTCGATCTCTTCGGTATCCTGGACGTAAGTACCCGGCAGCCGCGTAATCCGATCAACAATGGCAATCAAGTACTGACCAGCGTTTCCTCCCTGAATTGCTACGAGGTGCCCGACAATCACCTGCCTTAGCAGATCGTGGTCATCAACCCGGATATAGACCTTGCTTGTATCGACCGAAGTTACTTGGCCGATTGCACATGTGTCAGAAAAGTCGACTCTGTTTGCCTGCATACTTTACTCTACCATATTCATAAATCCACCTAGTTCCCAGAGAGACTGAGCTGTTCTGGCCTCCTTTTCGCCTGACTTCAACACCCTTGATAGACCCGGGCCACGCATCGCTTCACATATCGCAATCGTCTGTTTCGACTTTTCGAGCACTGCTGAAGCATTAGGCGTCAAGTCCTTTGTGAGAATCAACAGCGGCTTTTCACAGTAGTGTCCGGGGCACCAACTCTGCTCTAGTTGGTCATCATTGAATCCATAACCAATTGCAATAAATCGTTGGGCGTTCCTTAGCGCTCTTTCTGCACCCTCTCGTTGAATTGCAAACTGCTCAGCGTAACCTGCTTGATATTTGTTTTGCCCCGGAGCGATAATTACTGGATCCAGCACTTGAACTGCCAGGAGCCTACGCACTACATGCCGCACTTTCACCCAGTCTAAACTCCCATGCGGCTTGTAAACCCGCACGTGAGGTGAAATAGCTTTTCGAGTAGTGCGGCCCTCAGGGACCATATATTCAAACAGCCTCTTGCTTTGGTTCGGATTGCAAATGGCTCCGCAGGCACCTGGATAACCAACATCTACCCCCAAGTCTGCCAGTTCGGCTTGCACCTCAATAAGCCTGTCATAATTGGATGTAACAACATTTATTGTTCTTGATCCTGGGGAGAGAAATTTCAGTAGCCTCGAAAATGGTGACAACCCTGGAGATTCAATTAGTCGCTGAATAGCAATTGCCTCTTTTGCAAGCACACATCTTCCTGTTATTCTCACAATACTAGAGTACATACTTTCACTAATATTCTCGCTCTTTAATGCACTTTCAAGTCCCGATCCGGATTCCAATTGTGTGTGTATCCTGCGCCATACCCTCAGGTCATCTCCTTCAAGTTGCTGGGCCAAATTGACATTTAGTGCACTTGCAATCTCACTCATTGTTGGAAGACCAAGTGAGGCGGATAGTCCTAGGCCAATTACTAGGACGGTGTTCGGCTGCAAGAATTCTTGCAGCTTAGCTACAAGCTCTTGTAGTTCTTCTCCACCAAGCAGTTCAGAATGGGTTTTCGGATCGGTCATTGTGACTCACATCATGTTGGGTGTCGTCCATTTTTTTGATTCCCCGATTTCAATCAAAGCTTCGGATCCGACACTTATTGGATAATTCAAAGACGCATGGTGTGCGGAGAAGTAATCGAAGTGCCTCGCTTTCTTGAGCCGGCTCTTGCAGTTTAAAATAAAGCCAATCGAATTCTTCTAAAGATGCGGTTATTGGCTTTCGGCAGGCTTGCTTAGCTGAAAGCAAGTGATCAGTTGTAATGTACGACTCCTCGCACTGCCAACGAGTGGATTCGGGTTCCATTTTGTCCATTTCCTGCACGCAGTTTTGACTCCGTGCTACAGGTAACAGACGATGCTGCGGTGAAAAGGATTCCTAACGTCTTGTAAGCCCTACCGACCGCCCAAGCCGCTCAGCGTCACGCCCTCGATGAAGTAGCGCTGACTGAACGCAAAGAGCGCCAGCACCGGCGCCACCGACAGCGTGGTGAACGCCATCAGCAAGCCCGGCTCGCCCGCCCGCTGCCCCTGGAACAGCTGCAGCGCATACGCAATCGGCATGTTCTCCTGACTGTTGATGTAGATCAGCGGCCCCATGAAGTTGTTCCACGCCCCTAAGAACGTCCAAATCGCCACCACGGTCAGCGCAGGCTTCACCTGCGGCAGCAGCACGCTCCAAAACGTCTTGAGGTACGTGCAGCCGTCAATCTTGGCCGCGTCCTCTAGCTCAAAGGGGATCTGCTGGAAGAACGAACGCAGCAAGAACACGTTGAACGCCGAAGCGAAGAACGTGGGCACCCACAGGGGCAGCAGCGTGTCAATCCAGCCCAGTTGCCGGTAGATCAAGAACGTGGGCAGCAGGGTCACCGCCGCCGGCAGCATCATCGTGGCCAGCAAGACCTTGAACAGCATCTCCCGCCCCGGGAACTTGAGGCGGCTAAACCCATAAGCCACCACCGAGCATGAAAGCACCGTGCCCAGCACACTCAGCACCACCAGGATCAGCGTGTTCTTGAGATAGACCAGGCCGTTGTTGGCCTCGGGCGGCAAGAATTCCAGCGAATCGCGGTAGTTCTCCCACCGCAATCCGGGGGTGCGCACCGGCTCGACCTCAGCGCGGGGCACCACCTTCACTTCCCCCTTGCGCTCGTTGGGCGTGAGGATGGAAACGCGTCGGCGGCCGTCCGGCAGGTCTTCAATCACCATCCCAGTGAGTTCCAGGTCGCCCTCCTTCAGCGTTACCAGGGCAGCCTCGCTCGGCACCTGTTTCATCTGGGTGGGAGTGGCTTCAAAGGTGTAGCCGCTCACGTACATCGGCCGCGTGATGCGATAGAGGTGCTTGCCCCCGGCCGCTTCGGCGTCGCGCACGGCCGTCACCGTTTTGCCCTGGTATTGGCCTTCGTAAACCGGATTCTTGGGGTCCATGTAAGGAACGGTTTGCGTGCGAAGCGGAATCCACACCAGCCCCTCGGTGGAGGCAATGTCGCGGTCCTCCTTCAGGCTCGTCACCAGCAACCAGCCCAGCGGCACCATGAATACCAGCGCCCCCACAAAGAGCACAATCTGAGTCAAGAATCGGCGGGCGCGGTCGTGGCTTTCCGCACTGCGGGCCACCCATCCCATCACGGCGGTCGTGCCCATCGTCACGGCAAAGATGAAGCCCAGTGTCGGCGCGGAGAGTGTCATCCACCCGGTTAGCCACCGGAAGGGGTGCTTAAACGTCATGATCCATGCCACGCACGCCCCGGCAATGGCCAGGCTTATCAACCCGCTCACCGCGCGGCGGCGGCGTTCTTCGGCGGTGATGCCCGTCAGGGCACCCGCGCCGTGGTTCGCGGCGGCCACTGCGCAAATGAGTACCACCCACCCCAGCGGGTGCATATCCGGCCAGGCCAGCGGCAAGGCCAGCCCCTTGCTCCCGCCGGTAAAGACCTGCGCGATGGCAAACAAGCCAATGGCCGAGAGGCCGGTGAGCGCCGCGCGCCGCAACGGCCACGCCGAGCGGGAATCGCGACCCATAGAGATCGCTTTCACCAGGTTATAAATGCCGATCGCCAGCACCACCCAGCCCGACCAGTGCGCCAGGCTGCCAATCGCAAAGAGCATCTCCTTCGGCATTAGTCAGCCACCTCGTTGTAAACGAACTTCTTGCTCAGCCGGAGCTGAGCCAGCGTGAGCACCAAAATCACCAAGAACACCAGCCACGCCAGCGCCGAGGCAAAGCCCATCTTGAAGTAGTTGAACCCATTGACGAACAGGTGCAGCACCGGGGTGAGAAGCGAGTCGCTCGGCCCCGCCGACCCGGTGGTGCCCCGGAAGACGTACACCCGGTCAAACTCCTGCATCGCGCCAATCACGCCCATCACCGAGTTAAAGAGCAAGATCGGCGAGAGCATGGGCAGGGTAATGCCAAAGAACTGGCGGTTGGGCGAGGCTCCATCAATGCTGGCCGCTTCGTATAGCGTCGGCGAGATGCCTTTGAGGCCCGCCAGCCACAGAATCATGCCGCCGCCGGCCCCCCACAGGCCCATCACAATCAGGCCCGGCTTGCTCCATTCGGCCACCGTAAGCCACCCGGGCGGGTTCACCCCCAGCCATGGCTGTAGGGTGTTGGACCACGCAAAGTTGATCAAGCCCTTGGCCGCATCGGGGTTCATAATCCATCCCCAGAGGGTCGCCGTGGCAATCACGGGCAGGATCGCGGGCAGGTAGTAAATCGCGCGGTAAGTGCGGATGCCCCGCGAAGCCCGGTTCAAGAGTAGGGCAATCACCAGGCCGGTCAGCAAGCCCATCGGCACGCCAATCCCGGCGAGGTACAGCACGTTGCCAAACGCCTTCAGGACGTTGTCCTTTTCCTCGCCGATCAGCAACTGGTAGTTGTCCAGCCCAACCCAGCGTGCTTCGCTTAGCACGTTGTACTGTGTAAACGAGAACACCAGAGAGGCAAGCATCGGTCCGAGCGTGAAGATCAAGAACCCGATGAGCCAAGGCGAGATGAGGATGTAACCCCACAGGGTTTCGTAGCGCCCCATGCGCCCCATCGGCATACGCCGGATGCGCGCGTAGCCCAGGCTCGCCCCCACCAGCAACAACCCGAGGCCAAAGAACATCGGCAATTTCAGGTCGGCCGTCGGCAGCGAGTCGTAACGGTAATGGGCATCCAGCTCCCGCTGCACCACCCGTTGACCGTCTTGCAAAGCTTGGCTTGGGGTCTTTTCCTTGCGGCCCGCAAACTCAATCGCCCGCACGTGCTCATCCCAAAGGATTTGCCCCACAAACGTCGGCGGGCGCACCCGGCCGTACTCGGACATGTCCACGTGCATCTTCAGCGCCGCCGCAAAGGCCGGCACCGCCGGGCGGAACTCGGCGTAGCTCTGGACGTTGGTTTCACGGTGCGCCTTGATGCGCGGGATGAAATCGCGACCTCGAGAGATGTCCCAATTGCGTTGGGCGCGGGCTTCCAGCATCCGCCCTTCTAGGCTGCAGCTGAACTTGATGAACTCCCAAGCTCCCTCGGCGTTCTTGGCCCCGGCCGGAATGGCGTAGCTGAACCCGCCGATCCAGGTGACAAACGTGTCCTTCTCGTTGGCAAATCGGCCCCGCTTGTAGAAGCGGTCGTCGGGCACCGGCGGCGGCGCCACGCCGAAATCCAGGTCGGGCGCGTACCGGCTCATGTTATTGAGAATCCAGTCCCCGTCCACCTTCATCACCACTTTGCCGTGATAGAAGGGGTCGTTCTCAGCCCCCACAAAGCCCGAAGTAAAGCGGTTCGCGTTGTCGTAGCCCCCTAGCTGCTCGTAGCCCTTCACCATATAGTCGAGGGCCTCCACCGCTTCGGGGGAGTTCAATGTGCAGGTGCGGCCATCCGGGCTCATGAACTGCGCATTGTTCTGGAATGCAAAAAGATAGAGCCAAGTGTTGCCAAAGTTCGGCACCCAGCCGGCGCGCTTCAGCGTGCCATCCGGGTTCTTCTCGGTGAGAACCTTGTTGTATGCCAGCACCTCGCTCCAGGTGCGGGGCGGCCGGTCAGGGTCGAGCCCGGCGGCGCGCAACTCAGCGGCCTTCTCCCGGAACACCGCTTTGTTGTAGTACATGATCCGGTCATCCGCTTCCGTCGGGATGCCGTATAGCTTGCCGTCGTACTGCGCTTCCGCCCATGCCGCCGGGTAGTACTGGTCGGGCGTCGGCGTCAGCGGATCTTTGCCTTGGTCTCGGGCAATCAGATCATCCAGGGGCATAAATGCGCCCCGGCTCGCCCAGTCGCTGAGCGTAAATCGGTCTTGGCGAATCATGTCGGGCGGCACCCCGCCGACAATGCTGGTGAGCAGCTTTTGGGGGTTCATTTCCCCCGCTCCCATGCTCAGGAGCTTCACTTGGTACTGCGGGTTCCGGCGCTCGAACTCGCGCACCACCGCGTCAATGCCCTTGCTATCCGGGCCGGGGGCCAGCCCCCACACCACAATCGGCGTGCGTTCGGCGGCCATTGTCAGAGTGGCCAGCATGGCCAATCCGAGGCCCCAGAGCGCGCGCGCAAATCGCATGAATGTGAATACCTATTGGTGAAAAGGAACGGACTCCCCCGCCAAGGAAAGAGTCCGTTCGGTGTCGCGTCAGTTTACTGGCCTTGGCCAGCGCCCTGCTGTTGTTCGTATTGAGCACGGGCGGCGGCTTCGCCCCCCGGCGCACCCTGGCCCTGCATGTAGGAGTTGCCCAGTTGCTTCTGGACTTCCGTTTGCTTTTCGGCCAGTTCCTTTTCTTGCGGTGTCATTTGGCCGCTGCCGCCTGACATCATCCACACCCCGCCAATCACGGCCAGGGCGACGACGACGAGAACGGGAATGGCCCAACCGGGAAGATCAGCCTTCATCTCTTACTCGCCCGGGAGTCGGCAAACGCCGTCGGCCGGGTTCCAGCCCGCGTCCAGACAGGAGATGCCCTGGTCCCAAATGCTGCCGGCGGGGGTTCCCACCCACCAGGCGGCCTTTTCTTCGTAGCCTTCCAGCTTGGTGCCGTGGCGGACGCCGTCGCTGGAGTTGCCGTTCATCTTCAGGTACTTGACGTGACCGTCCGCGTAGGCGTAGATGGCGCCTTCCCCGTACTTGTTGGCAATTTCGCCATAAGCGGAGCGCGGGTCCGTGGTCGGCAGGTCATCGCGGCGGGTGTTGTAGGCCACCGTACCGACCCACCAGTCCAGGCTGGCCCACGGGTCCGGCTGAGTGTTCAGCGCTTGGCGCTTTTCAACTAGGGTCACCGTCGCAGCAACTTCCGGCGGAGCGGTTTGGCTGATGGAGCCGCGCCACGAGGTGCCCCAACCGATGGCCGGGTTGATCTGCGGGCTTTGGAACACGTTGCTGGCCACGGCGTAACCGATGCGCAGCTGGCCGAACGGCGTGTTGAACTTCGGTCGCTGGTCCTGCGTGGACACGAAGATCTGATAGTTCTTCATGTACGGCTGGATGATCTTGTCGAAGGACATGGATTGCGTCGGGTCCGGACCGCCTTGGGCGGGGCCGAAGCCTTGTCGCACCTTGGGCGCGAACATGTCATCGTAGTCCGCCGAGTACATGATCTGCGACAAGTTCATCTGCTTCATGTTCGAGACGGCTTGCGTCTTCTTGGCGGCTTCCTTCGCCTTGGCGAACACCGGGAAGAGGATAGCGGCCAGGATCGCGATAATCGCGATCACGACGAGGAGTTCAATGAGCGTAAAGCCCATCTTTCGGTTTTGAGTCATTTGGATCACCTTGAATGAGAGCGGTTGCGAAACTCGCAGACGCATAGATAAATCACGGGAGCGACACCTCACCAGCGCGTGCCCGATGGACATGGCTTCGGATCTGACGAGATTCGGCAGAATCGTCCGCAAGGACGGCGAGGCTGAGCGGCGGCATCGTGAGGGAGAGCGATTGCTCTTCCAGATTCACCACTCGGTTAGAAAGCAGATCAATATGGGCGCCCTTTGCACCCGGTGCGCCAAACGCGACGTTGCGTTCCACGTTGGCTCGATTGACGACGACAAAAACCTGTTGGTTCTCAACGGTGCGCCGGAAGACCAGAGTGCGGTCCGCATCGTTGGCTTCAATTAAGCTCGGCTCGCCACTCTGTAGCGCGGGGGACAAACGGCGCAGAGTGGCGAGCGCGCGGTACTCCTTAAGGAACGGATTCTCGTTGGTGGCGGCGCTCCACACCATGCCCCGTCGGTTGTCCGGGTCGCGGCCGCCCTCCATGCCGAGCTCTTCCCCGTAGTAAATGCTCGGCGCGCCGACCCAAGTGAACTGGAGCCCCGCCCCGAGGAGCGCGAGCTTGGCATCCCCTTCGCAAAGCGTGACGAAACGCGGCGTGTCGTGACTGCTCAGCAGATTCAGCATGTTGCGCGACACCGCCGGGCCGTAGCCAAAGTGCACCCGCATCAGGCTGCCCCAAAACTCGGTCGACGTCGTGAGCCCGTTGGCTACGTACTGCACCACCGCATCGCGGAACGGGTAGTTCATCGCCGAATCCCATTGGTCGCCACCCAGCCACGGGCTGGCATCCGTCCAGACCTCGCCTAGAATCCAGCGGTCCGGATCACTCTTCTTCACCACCGGGCGGAAGGCGCGCCAGAAATCCATCTCGACTTCATTGGCCACGTCCAATCGCCAGCCGGCAATGTCGGCCTCCTTCTGCCAATCGGCAACCACACGCAGCATGTAGTCACGGGCGGCCGGGTGCTTCAAGTTCACCTTCGGCATGGAGCGGAACCCCGCCCAGGCCTCGTAATTCGGGTTCTCCTCCACCCGGATCGGCCACGACTTAACGAAGTACCAATCCTTGTAAGCCGACGCCGGTCCATTCGTGCGCAGGTCGGCAAACGCCTTGAAATCCGTACTGGTGTGATTGAAAACGCCGTCCAGAATCGTGCGAATCCCTTGCTTGCGGAGCGAGTGCGTCAGGTCAATCAGCTCTTGATTCGTGCCGTAGCGCGGGGCGACCAGAGCGTAATCCGTGGTTTCGTAACCGTGGTTGCTCGGGCCGTCAAAAATTGGGTTCAAGTAGATCGCATTGACGCCCAGATTCACCAGATGGTCGGAGCGGTCGGCAATGCCCTTGAGATCGCCACCGTGGAACGACCAGTAGGTCGGCGGAGCATCCCACGCCAGGCTTCCCTGCGGGTCATTCTTGGCGTTCCCGTTCTCGAATCGGTCCGGGAAGATTTGGTAGAAGACGCTCTGCTCCACCCATTTCGGCGGCGTGAGGGACATGAAATTCTTGGGGGCCACAAACGGACCGTTCTCGGGGCGATACGCCACCTCTCGGGCGCCGTCTTGGATTGCAAAGCTGTACTTGAGGTCGGCGGCGCGGGTCCACGACGTGCTACCGACCCAGTAGTCGTAAAGATCGTCGCGGCTGGCCAGGTTCAGCCGCACATCGGGCTGGCCCTCGACGCGCAAAGCCACCGCTTCCACGTCTTGGCGGCGGGTGCGCACCGTCATGTTCACCGTGCCCTTGTCCACGCTGAGGTACGGCAACTTCGGTTCGTGCCGCACGGCCGAAAGCGTGATCGTCCCGTCGTTGATGTCGGCCGGGACTTCGTAACCCTTCGGGAACACGAAGATGAGCGAATTGATGTTGCCGTTGCCGTCGTCTTGGCTGCGCGCCCGGGGATCAATCACCCAATCGCGCCCATCAAGGACAAATTTGTATTCGTGCCGGCCCGGCGTGACGGGAAGGGTGGCCCGCCAGGTGCGGCCATCGGCCGACTTCATGGGCGTGGCCAGCGCGTTCCAGCCATTAAAGGTTCCCGCCACGGAAACCGAGGTGACGGCCCGGTCGGCCACATACTCAAAGGTGTGCGTCGTATGGTCCGGGTTTGTCGCGGCCTGGGCCAAGAGCAGAAGCGTGGAAATCATGCCATCCCCCCATGATGCAGACGGCTGGAGCCACGAACCCGCAACGTGCAGGGCACGATCTCGCGAACCGGCTCGTGCTGGTCCGGTTCATCAAGCATGGTCAGCAGGCAGCCCACCGCTTTCTGAACCAGTCGGTCTAGGTTCAGGCTCACCGAACTCAGACCAGGGGTCGTGAGATCACACAGGCGCGAATCGTTGAAGGAAACAATGCCGACATCCTGCGGGCAGCGAAGCCCGGCGCGGTGGACGGCATTGACAACCCCCATGGCCATAAAGTCATCCAACACGACGAAGGCGTCGGGCCGGCGTTCCGCCAGGGCCTGAGCCGCCGCGCAGCGGGCATTCTCCGCTCCGAAGTCGGCATGGAAAACGTGCGGCTCGCGCTCATGAGCCCGCATCACCCGGCGGTAGCCCTCTTCGCGGTCGTCGCTCACCGTCACGCCCTGGCGACCAGCAATCATCGCGACCCGCTGGTAGCCCATATCCACCAGGTGCTGCGTGGCGATTTGGGAGGCATAGATATTGTCGTTGTCCACCGACCACACAGGCTGGCCGCCGGGATTGCCGATGAGCACGAACGGAAATTGATCTTCCTGAAGCATGTGCAGGCGGCGATCGTTGATTTCGCTTTCCACCAGGATCATGCCGTCCACGCGGCGCGAGCGAAGTAGTTCGTCGTAGACATCCACCTGGTCTTGGTGGTCGCTGATGACCTCCAGCGTCAGGCGGAATTCAGTATCCGTCAGGGCGTCGGCAATATCGGCCACCAAGGCCGTGAAGAAGGGATCGTCCGCCAGGCCGCCGCTGGGTCGCTGCACCGCAAGGCCGATGAGACCGGCGCGCTTTTTGCGCAGGGAGCGTGCGCGGGCATCGGGGCGATAGTTGTGGCTCTCAATCGCGTTGATCACGCGGTCACGCATCGTGACTTCCACGCGCTCGTCGCCCGCCAGCACACGGCTGACCGTGGCTTGCGAGACGTTTGCTGCCTTAGCAATATCGAGTTGCGTGACCCTCATCTGCGAGTGCCTCATCTGGCACCACCGCCAGAATTCGTATTCCCATGATATTCCGATGAATCCCGGAATTGCAAGAATATTTTTCGAGTTATCCCCAGCAAGTGTTCTAGGTTTAGAGCGAGAGCTTGGCCGGACCCCCACAGAATGCCCTTGAATCGAGGATCCTCCGCTCCCCAACCCATTCTCCGCTCTCAATCGGGCGGGAGTGCGCCCAGGCGCCGTGTTATGGAGCAATCAACTGAGGAGAGCTGACAAATGCGGGCGCAAAACCCATCTCGAGGAACGCGTTCCGAGCACGACGCCGCCTCAGGGGCCCCGATCAGTTACCAGGTTTGCGCTTGCTCGTACTTTTACCGGTCCCAGGCCAGCTTTCCATGTGCTAACATGACCATACGGATACGTGAAAACGTATTCTCAACTCGGGCTTGTCCGCTCAACGGACCAGCTTCTAGGTTCAACGGAGAATGAATAAACTCGCGATTACCCTTCTCGCCCTGGGCGCAATTGCAGCGAACGCCGCCGCAGTTGTAGTGGATGGTACGGCCGAAGCTGCTTATGGCTCGGCTCTGTTCACGCAACAGAACACCACCCAATTCGGCGACAACAACGACAACTCGTTCAACACCGCCAACGGCTCGGAAATTGACCAAGCTTTTGGTCTGAACGACGGCACCAACTTCGCCTTTACGGTGGCCGGCAACCTCGAATCGAACTTCAACAAGTACGTCGTGTTCCTGGACAGCAAGGCCGGTGGCTTCAACACCATCGCTGGCGACAACGCTTCCGGTGACGACTTCGGCTGGCTCAACGGCAATGCCGCGGGCCTGACGTTCGATACGGGCTTCGGCGCCGACTACGCTATCTGGATCCGCCACGACGGTACCAACTCCTTCCTGACCTTCGCTGAACTTGGTTCGGCCGGTAGCGACCTGGAAACGGGTTCCTTCGCCACGGGTTCGCTCTACAGCGGTTCGCTGGTCAGCATGCGACTCAACAACAGCAACGTTGGTGGCGTCGTGGGTGGCTCGGGCAACCAGTCGTCCCCCGACGGTAGCGGCGTGACCACCGGCTGGGAGTTCCAAATGGCGCTCGCCACCATCGGTGCTTCGGCCGGTAGCGACATCAAGGTCGCTGGCTTCGTCAACAGCGGCGGCAACTTCATGAGCAACCAAGTGATCGGTGGCCTTCCGCTCGGCACGGGCAACCTGGCCACGACGGGCAGCGTCAACTTCAGCCAGCTCGCGGGCGACCAATACGTCACCGTGCAGGGTGTGCCGGAACCGGCTAGCATGATCGCGCTGGGTGCGGGCCTCCTTGCCCTCGCTCGCCGACGCCGCAGCAAGTAAAGTCACGCTCGGAACCCCGAGTTCCTCATAACCACGAATGATCGGGGTTCTGGCACCTGCCAGGACCCCGATTGCGTCTTAACCGCACACTCCCTCCATGAAAAAGGCACTCTTCGTCTTCGTTGGCATGCTCTTGGCCTCGCTGGTCACGGCCCAGGATTCATTCAAGTTTCAGGCCCACAGCAGTCGGGGGTCTTTTCAATACTTCCATGTAGATATTGAAGATCCGGAGAGCGAGCTCATTGTTCAGATGGAGGAGATAGAGCGAGGGAACGCGGACCTGTATGTCCGCTACAATGCTCAACCAACCCTAACTCAGTGGGACGTGAAACCGGGATTGCGGAGCGGAAACGAAGAGGTCATTCTCGACCAAAAGTCGAAGCCGAGACTAGCGACGGGGCGGTACTGGATTGGAATCAGCTCGCCGAATACCGCTGATGTTATCGTTAGGATCCAAAGCAACCGGAAGGCCAGCGCCCGTCCCGGCATGGGCAGCATTCCTTACACCGGCGGCACCACGTTCCGCGTGTGGGCTCCGAATGCGCAGCGCGTGCACGTCGCGGGCTCGTTTAACGGCTGGAATGGCAACGCCGCCGAACTCGTCAGCGAAGGCAATGGCCACTGGTCGCTCGACCTCCGCAATGCGACCCCTGGCCAAGAGTACAAGTACGTCATCCGCAATGGCAGCCAAACCCTGTGGCAAAACGACCCGCGCGCCAAGTGGCTGACCAACTCCGCTGGCAACTCCAAGATTCACAACCCCGCCTTTAACTGGCAGAACAACGTCACCATGCCCGGCTGGAGCGACATGGTGATCTACCAGATGCACATCGGCACGTTCAACGATGTGCCGGGGGGCCGCCCGGGCACCTTTGATACCGCTATCAGCCGGTTAGATTCGCTGCAAGATCTCGGCGTCAATGCCATCAAGATCCTGCCGCCGCACGAATTCCCCGGCGACTACTCCTGGGGCTACAACCCCTCCTACCCGTTTAGCGTCGAGGAAGCCTACGGCGGCCCCGATGCCCTCAAGCGCTTCGTGGACGCCGCCGCTGCGCGTGGCATGGTTGTCCTCATCGATCTGGTGCACAACCACTGGGGCCCCACCGACATGAACCTCTGGCGCTTCGACGGATGGAGCCAAGGCAACTGGGGTGGCATCTATTTCTACAACGACACCCGCGCCATCACATCCTGGGGCGACACCCGCCCGGACTACGGCCGCCCGGAAGTCCGCCAGTACATCCGCGACAACGTGCTGCAGTGGCTCGAAGAGTTCCGGGTTTCCGGGGTCCGCTGGGATAGCGTGCTGAGCACCCGCACCACACAGTGGGGCGACAACGGCGACGGCTGGAGCCTGATGCAGTGGATCAACAACGAAGTCAACTCCCGCCAACCGTGGAAGCTGATGGTGGCCGAAGACCTGCAGGGCAACCCATGGGTGACCAAGACCACCGGGGCCGGCGGGGCCGGATTTGACGCGCAGTGGACGCCTGACTTTGTGCATCCGCTACGCCCCCTCATGACGAACCCGAGCGACAGCGGCCGCAACATGGGCGACCTGGTGGGTGCCCTTACGGGCAACTACAACGGCAACGCGTTCGAGCGGGTGATTTACACCGAGTCGCACGACGAGGTGGCCAACGGCCGCAGCCGCGTGCCGCAAGAGATTGACCCTGGTAACCCCGGTAGCTACTGGGCGCGCAAGCGCTCCACCCTCGGGGCCATCACCACGCTGACCGCGCCGGGCATCCCCATGCTGTTCCAAGGGCAGGAACTCCTGGAAGACGAATACTTCCGCGATACCGACCCGATTGACTGGAACAAGGCCAACACGTACGCCGGCATCCGCCTGATGTACAAAGATTTGGTGGCCATGCGCCGGAATCTCGGTGGCAAAACGGCGGGCCTTGGTGGCCCCCATATCAATGTCTTCCATGTCAATCACGGAGCCAAAGTGGTGGCATATCACCGCTGGAAGAATGGCGGCATCGGCGACGACGTGATCGTCATCATGAATTGGTCGAATACTCCGTTCAACCAGTACCAAATCGGTCTCCCGCACGGCGGCAATTGGAAGGTGGCATTCAATAGCGATTGGAATGGCTATAGCGGCGATTTCGGGAATACCTTTTCTCCGGATATCGTGGCGAGCACCTCACCTCGGGACGGTTTGGCCTATAGCGGTGGGTTCAACCTAGGTCCGTATTCGGCATTAGTCATTGTGCGTCCCTGAAAAAGGCGTATCCTTGCACTCTTATGTCCGGGGACGCAGCCAGTTTTGATGCTTTTCGTCGGCGCCTGATCACGTCCTCGCGTCCGGTGGGTGGTCCCGCGCGCCAAGCGTGGTTCCAACAGTTTATGGCGTTTGTTCGTGCCAACTTCGGAGGTGCGGATATGCGCATCACCAAGCCGGGGGTGGCCGAGCGCATGTTCGGGGCGGAAATCGCCTTTCCTTTCGAAGCTCGTGCCATTTTGGTTGAGCAAATCACCGCCGCCGGGGGCAAGTGGTCCGAATCCGTGACCAACGAAGTCAAGGCTGTCGAAACCTTTGTCTATGCGGACCGCCTGGACGCGGTTTGCGAATTCGCGCTGGAAACCGAAGAGGGCTACGTGACGGGGCGGATCAAGTTCCGCAACGCACCGTTCTCGCCGGAAGCCGACCAGGATCGAGGCGATGAGCGCGAAGAACGCGAGCCGCGACCGAAGCCGGAAGCCCGCGAAGGCGAAGGTGAAGGCGAAGGCCGTGAAGATCGAGGCGATCGAGGCGATCGTGGTGATCGCGGCGACCGAGGTGGTTACGGCGACCGACCGCGACGCGACTACGGCGACCGCCCGCAGCGCAGCTACGGAGACCGACCTCAACGACCTTATGGTGACCGTGACCGAGGTGGCTATGGCGACCGTCCGCAGCGAAGCTACGGTGACCGTGACCGAGGTGGTTATGGTGACCGCCCGCAGCGCAGCTATGGTGACCGACCCCAACGCCCCTATGGCGACCGACCGCCGCGCCGTGATTTCAACGACCGTGGTGGCGACCGGGGTGGCTTTGGTGGCCCGCGCCGCGACTTCGGTGATCGCGGTGGTGATCGAGGTGGCTACGGCGACCGTCCGCCGCGTCGAGACTTTGGCGACCGTGGCGGTGACCGAGGCGGCTTTGGTGGCCCGCGCCGCGACTTCGGGGATCGAGGTGGTGACCGCGGTGGCTACGGCGATCGTCCGCCCCGCCGAGACTTTGGCGACCGTGGTGGCGACCGAGGCGGCTTTGGTGGCCCGCGCCGCGACTTCAATGATCGAGGCGGAGACCGTGGTGGAGATCGCGGTGGCGACCGAGGCGGAGATCGTGGCGGGGACCGACCGGGTGGAGATCGCCCGGGCAACGACCGACCGTTCTTCGACCGCCGTCCGGGTGGCGGACGCCCCCCGTTCAAGGGTGGGGGCCGACCGGGTGGATTCAACTCCAGCCGACCGCCATTCAAGAAGAAGTTCCGGGATAACGACTAACTCTTCCGGTAGGTCGAGGCGTCCATCTCGCGCACCTCGACCGTTACGCCCACTCGGGCATCCGGCCACAGCGACCGCATGCAATCGTGCATGAGGTCGCTCATTTTTTGTCGTAGCTCTAGCGGCCGGCCACTCAGCACGGCCACTTCCAGGTGGGCAAACTCGCCTGGGTGCCCCTGGCCGGTGGCGTAATCACCCACCACTTGCAGGGCGGCTTTCACCGCTTCCGGGCGCACGGTTTCCACCTCGCTAAACCGGGCCACTAGTTCGCTGAGGATCTCGTTTGCCGACTTCGGGAGCCCCGCCCGGCCACTAACCCTAAGCAGCAGGTGCGGCATCTTCCAGTTCGGCGCGACGGTTGCGCATGATCTCAGACACCGAGAGCAGCACGCTCAGGAACATCGGCCCCAGCATCACCCCAATCGGACCGAAGAACAACACCCCGGTGATGAGCGCAAAGAATAAGCCCACCGGCGGCATGCTGGCCTGGATGAAGAACGGTCGCAGGAGGTTATCCACGTTGGAGAGGACCGCCATCCCGAATATCAGCATCGCAATCGCCCGCCCGGTATCCCCCTGGAGCACCAGCGTAATGACAACCGGAATGTAGACCGACGGCGGACCGAGCAGCGGAATGCACGCCATGACAAACGTGAGCAGCCCGATGAGCACGGCCCCCTTGATGCCAATCGCGGCGGCAAACACACCGGCGAGCAACCCCTGAATAAAGGCCACCGCCACAATCGCCTTCGCGACTTCCTTGATGGTGGTCACCAGCCGGTCGAGAATGAGGTTCGCTTCATCCCGGCGCACGGGCAGCAGTTCCACGGCCGGGCCTCGCAACTTGTGGCCATCGCGCAAGGCGTAAAAGAGCGCCACCAAGCTCATGAGCGTGATGACAATGGTGAACACGATCTTGCCCAGGAATTCCGCGACGGGCTTTGCTGAGTTCTGCGCCAGGCGGCTCCCATTTTCTTTGATGACCGCGGCGATATCGAGGTCCTTGTAGCCAAAGGTGTTCAGCGTGGGTTGCAAGCGGCGCTGAGCTTCGTGGGCGAGGTTCTCCAGCGTCGTTCCTTGCGGCTTCGCGTCGGCATTGATTTCTGCCACCAACTGCCGGGCTTCGGAGACGGCGATGATCCCCGCCGTGGTGAGCGGCCCCAAAACCACAAAGATCAACCCCAGGACGGTGAGTAGCGGGCCGAGCGTATTGCCGATGCCCTCCAGCGGCCGGCGCCCCCACTTGATCGCCTGATCATTCGGGTCGCGAGAAGGAGCAATGATGGAAATCTGCTTCCGGTTGAAGTAAGCCGCAATCTTCTGCGAAGTCGGGTAGAGCAAGACGCCCAGAATGGCCGGCCACAAGATGGCCTGGATGAACGGCCCGTAAACGAACCCAGCCAGGACGAGAAGCGCCAGCAGGATGACCCAGAACCAGGGGCGGAACGCCGATGATTGATCAGGGGCGGGGGACTTCATACCGTTCTTTCACCTAACGCCACCCGTGCAAAATCGGTTGCATGGGCCCGTAGCTCGTCCAGCATAGCGGTTGCCGCCTTCTCGTCGCCCGGTTCGATCCGACCTTCCACCACCAAATCGCTTAGCCATTGCTTCAAGCGGCCCACTGCCGGGCCGGGCGACAGCCCGCATTGCGCAATGATCTGCTCGCCGGTCAGGGGCGAATCGTAGGGCGACTGCTTCTCCACCGGCGGCGGCAAGGTGGCCAGCACGGCCCGCACATCGTCCGAATAGAACGTGCGCACGCCCACCTTCAGCGCGCCTGCATCCGCATCGCACAGGCGCAACAGCGGCTCCAGCATGTCCCCCAGGTCGCGCACCAGGCGCCGGGCGGCGGCAGGGGACACCGTTTTCATGCCCATGAACCGCATGTGATGGCGGATGAGGGTGCTGACTTGCAGGGCCTCACGGTGCGGAAATCTCAGCCGCGAGAGCAAGGCCATGGCCATGCGGGCCCCTTCCATCTCGTGACCGTAAAACGTGATGCGACCATCCGGCTTGCTCCCCTTGGTGGCGGGCTTCGCGATGTCGTGGAACAGAGCCGCCCACCGCACCACGGGCTCATCCCCGGCGGTGTTGTCCAGCGCGGCCAGCGAGTGGTGCCACACGTCCAGATGGTGATAATCCCCTTGCTCGCAGCCCTGCATGGGCAAAAGCTCAGGCAGGAACTCCGCCAGCAATCCCAAATCGCTCAGGTCTTGCCACGCCCGGCTGGCCAGGTCGTTTCGCATCATCTTCACCAGTTCGTCGCGGATGCGCTCTTGGCTGATGATGCTTAGCCGACTGGCTTCCGCCCGGATCGCCTCTGCGAGCCCCTCGGCGTATTGCAGGTTCAGCTGCCACCGAAACCGCACCGCCCGCAGCATCCGCAGCGGGTCTTCGCGGAAGGTGTGCTCCGGGTCCAGGGGCGTGCGCAAGATTCCCACCGCCAGGTCGGCCTGGCCGGTGCCCAGCGGGTCCCGCACCTCGCCGGTGTAGATGTCTTGCAGCAGCGTGTTGACGGTGAAGTCGCGGCGCTGGGCGTCTTCCAGAATCGTGGCGGGCTCCACTGTGGGCTTGCGGCTGTCGCCCCGGTAGCTCTCGCGGCGGGCGGTGACAAGCTCAATTTGCGCGCCGGCCACGTGGATCATGGCCGTGCCAAACCGCTCGTAGGTCACGGGCGGGATCTCGCTGACGCCCATTTCCCAAAGCTGCCGGGCCAGAGCCGGGGCGTCTTGGGTGGTCACCAGGTCGAGGTCGGCGCTCTCGCCCTTGCCCAGCAAAGCATCCCGCACGCCGCCCCCCACCAAGAAGAGGTGCCCTTGGCATTCCGGGACCGCTTGGGCGATGATTTGCGCCGGTCGCGGGATCTGCATCGCCTTATTGTAATCCCCTTCTCATCCCCGCGCCGGTGCGCTGGCCTTAGGTCTGCTTGACCAGGCCCGGGGGCGTGGGGTTTAATTGACGTTCCAGTGGCTTCGGCCATCCGAGTGGGGGATTAGCTCAGCTGGGAGAGCGCCTGCATGGCATGCAGGAGGTCAGGGGTTCGAGCCCCCTATCCTCCACCACTCTTTCCAATTTTTACCAAGGCCAGCTTGTGCCTGAGGAATCGCCTCGCGATCACGTTTCCCAGGGTTCCGCGCGTGTAAACTCCCGCCGCCCATGGAGACAACCCAACGGGACGAGCAGTTCTATCGATCCATGGTCCGCATGCGGGCCGTGGAAACCGAACTCCTCGCCCTCTCGTCCGCCGGCCAGTTGCGCGGCTCTCTGCACCTCGCCCAGGGGCAAGAAGCCTTGCCCGCCGGCGCCGGCGCCACCCTCCGCCAGGATGACTACGTCACCGCCACCTATCGCGGCCACGGCTACGTGCTGGCCAAGGGCGGGCCGCTGCTCCCCATCATCGCGGAGATTCTGGGCAAGGCCGCCGGGCTGGGCGGGGGCAAAGGCGGCAAGATGCACCTCTTCGACCTCGAATACGGCATCCTGGGCACCAATGGCATCGTGGGTGCCGCCGTGGGCACGGCCGCCGGGGCCGCTTGGGCCGCGCAGTTGCAGAAGACCGACCGGGTGGCTCTCACCGTTTGCGGCGATGGCGCCCTCAACCAGGGCCACGTTTCCGAGTGCATGAACATGGCGGTGCTCTATCAGCTTCCTCTTATCATCCTGTGCGAGAACAACTTGTACTCCGAGATGACCCCGCTCACCCGTAGCCATGGCGATGTGAACCTGGCGGGCCGCGCGGCCGGGTTCGGGCTCAAGACCGCCAATGTGGACGGCAACGACCCCGAAGCGGTCTACCAAGTGATGAGCGAGGCCGTGAACCGCGCCCGCACCGGCGGCGGACCGACCTTTATCGAAGCCGCCACCTACCGCACGATCGGCCACTACCAAGCCGATTCCGGCACCGGCTACCGCACCGCTGAGGAAGTGGAAGCCTGGCGAGCCAAATCTCCGCTGGACCGCTGGTCAGCCAAGCTGGGCGAACGCGCCCCCGTTATTGCCGCTGCGGAGCAAGCCGCCGTGCGGGCCGTCTTTGAAGAAGCGCTGGCCCTCCCCGGCCCCGACCCGCAGGCCGCCGGCACGCAGGTGTTCGCATGAGTCAGATGTCCGTGGTGGAAGCCACCAACGCCGCCCTCCGGCAAGAACTCGCCCGCGACCCCCGAGTCTTTGTCTACGGCGAGGACGTGGCGCACTACGGGGGCATGTTCCGGGTCACCGACGGGCTGCTACGCGACTTCGGTGCGGACCGCGTGATTGACACGCCGATCTCCGAGTCGGGCTTCCTGGGCATGGGCCTCGGGGCCGCTATGGCGGGCATGCGCCCGGTGGCCGAGTTGATGTTCATTGACTTCAGCCTGGTGGCGATGGACCAACTGCTGAACAACATCGCCAAAACGCACTACATGAGCGGGGGCACCGTGCCCGTACCGCTCACCATCATCACTCAGGGCGGGGGTTACCGGGGGGCGGCCGCCCAGCACAGCCAAATGCTGGAAGCCTTGCTCCTCCACCTGCCCGGGCTCAAGGTCGTGCTTCCCTCAAACGCCGCCGACGCCAAGGGGCTCCTGGCCGCCGCCATCCGGGATGACAACCCCGTGGTTTTCATCAACCACAAGCAGCTCTTCGGCGTGAAGGGCGACGTGCCGGAAGGAGAGCACGTGGTGCCGCTCGGCCAGGCCCGCACCGTGCGCGAGGGTACCGACGTGACCCTGTTCACCTACTCGTACTTGGTCGGAATGGGCCTGCAGGTGGCCGAAGAAGCCGCCGCCCAGGGGGTCTCCGTCGAAGTGGTGGACCTGCGCACCCTCAATCCGCTGGACTGGAATCACATCGCGCAGAGCGCGACCAAAACCCACCGGGTGGTCATCGCCCACGAAGCCCACATGCGGTGCGGGGTGGGCGTGGATCTTTCCCATCAGATTCAATCGCGGCTGTTTGACGAGCTCGACGCCCCCATCCAGGTGGTAGCGGCGCTGGATACCCCCATCCCCTTCGCCAAGGAGTTGGAAGACGTGGTACTCCCCTCCCCCGCCCGCCTGCTAGAGGCTTGCCTCGGGGCCGTGCGTGGGTGAGTTCACCGGGCAGACCGTGCTCGTCACGGGGGCGGCGCAGGGGATCGGCCGGGCGATTACCGAGGGATTCCGCGCCGAAGGGGCGACGGTACTCGGGCTGGATCGCCAACTCGGCGCCACCGAGATCACCTTCGACTTGAGTCAAATCGACCAGATCGGAGCGCTGATCGAAGGGCTGAACACCTGCCCCACCGTCCTCGTCAATGCGGCCGGCATCTGCCACACCCGGCGGCTCCTGGACATTGACTTGCCTTCGTTCGAGCAGACCTTTCGCATCAATGTGACAGCGGCGTTTGCCCTTTTGCAGGGCGTGGCCGCACGGCTGATTCGCGAGGGCCGCACCGGCTGCGTCATCAACATTGCCTCCAATTCGGGCTTCGTGCCCAAGCTGGAGCAGGCCGATTACGGGGCCAGCAAGGCCGCGCTGGTGTCGCTCACACGCTCGGCGGCGTTGTCTCTTGGCCCGAACGGGATCCGGGTGAACGCCATTGCCCCCGGCATCATTGATACGCCCCTCACGCAGTCCATTGCGGTGCAACGCGGCGAAGTGCGCGGCGTGGCCCCCGAGGAGACCCTGCGGCCCGTGGTCGAGAACCTGCCGCTCGGGCGCATGGGCCAGCCGCAAGAGATCGCCGACATGGCGGTGTTCCTGGCCTCCCCCCGGGCGGCCTACATCACCGGACAAACGATTTTGGTCGATGGCGGCCAATGGATGAGATAAACGAACATGGGATTTAACGGCGTTTGGCACGCGAGCTTCACGGTCAAGAACCTAGAAGCCAGCCTCGAGTTCTACTGCGGCCTCCTGGGGCTGGAGCTTTACCACCAGCAGGTTCAGCACAACGAGTACACGGCCAAGCTGGTGGGCTACCCCGACGCCCACCTCAAGGTGGCGATGCTCCGCATCCCCAATGCCTTTGTGGGGCCAAGCGGGCACCACCTCGAGCTGGTGGAGTACGTCCACCCGGCGGGCGAGCCCACCGATGTCTCCACCAACCGCCCCGGTGCCCCGCACCTGGCGTTCATCACCGATGACATTCACGCCGACTACGCCCGGCTGGCGGCGGCGGGGGTGCGATTTAAGGCTCCGGCCCCGGTGGCGATCGAGCAAGGGGTGAACCAGGGCGGGTTCACCGTCTACTTCCTCGACCCCGACGACATCACGCTCGAAATGCTGCAACCGCCCGCCGGGCGACCCTGGGGCAGCCTCAACGGCGTGGAAGTCCACCGGCCATGATCGAACTCGTCCTGACCACCCGCGAGCAGGACACGTTCGAGGCGGCCCTGGCCTGGCAGATCGCCGAGTTTCAGCGGATGCGCCCGGACGTGCGCATCACCGTCCAGCCCCGCCCGATTCACGACCACTACGTGGCGATGGTGGAGCAAGGGGGCGCGGCCGACGTTGACCTGTTCCTTTGCTGCACCGACTGGCTCCCAGACGCCGCCGCCCAGGGGCTCATCACCCCGCTCGATGAGCTCTTTGCCACTTCACCGCTGCCAGACTGGCCCGACGCCTGGCACCCCGCCATGCAGAAACTGGTGATGCAGCAAGGCCGCTGGGTCGGGCTGCCGTGGCACGACGGACCGGAGGTGTTTATGTTCCGCGCCGACCTCTTTGAGGACGCCCAGGAGCAAGCCGCCTTTGCCGAGCGGTTCGGCCGCCCCTTGCGGGTGCCAGCCACCTGGAGCGAGTTTGTGGAAGTGGCCCAGTTCTTCACCCGGCCCGAGCAGGGGCTGTGGGGCGCCGTGTGCGCGGGCGTCACCGACGGGCACAACAACGTATACGACTTCCTCATCCAGCTCTGGAGTCGGGGCGGCACCCTCCTGGATGATCAGCTGCGCCCTCAGTTCCACGACGAGATCGGGGTGGAGGCTTTGAGCTTCCTTTACGACCTCTTCCACCTCCACCGCGTCATTGCCCCGGAATGCCTGGGCATGGGCAGTGTCGAGTCCGGCGACTTCTACGCCCAGGGGCACGGAGCGATGATGTGGAACTGGTGCGGCTTTGCCGCCGTGTGCGAGTTGCCCGAACTCAGCCAGATTGTGGGCCAGAACCGTTGTACGCGGCTCCCCGCCGGGGATGGCCCGGCCGGCCGATCGGTCTCGCTCAACATCTACTGGGCGCTCACCGCCGGGCGCAATGGCCGCCACCCGGAGGTAGTGCGCGACTTTCTGGAGCACGTCTCCCGCCCCGAGTGCGACAAGGTGACCTCGATGGTCGGCGCTAACGGCACCCGTCTCAGCACCTGGCGCGACCTCGAAGTTCAGCGCCAGTACCCCCACTACGCCATCATCGAAGAGGTGCACAGCCACACCCTCACCCTCCCCGCCATCCCGGCTTACACGGCCATCAATGAGGCCATCTCGCGGGCGGTGGACCGGGTGATGCACCACCACCACGATGTGCGGGCAAGCTTGGCTCAGGCCGCCCAAGAGACCACGGACATCCTGGCGGAGGCCTGATGCGACTGCGGCAAACCCCCGACCTGCCCGAACGCGTGATCCCGATTCTCAGCGTGGGGGCTGGGGGCATTGTGGAGAACGCCCACTACCCTGCGTACCAGTTGGCCAGTTTCCCGGTCGCGGGGGTCTTTGACCCCGTGCGGGAGCGCGCCGAACGCGCCGCCGCCATGGCGGGAGCCCAGCCGGTCGCCTCGCTGGCGGAATTGGTCGCGCAAGCGCCGCCCGAAGCCATCTACGACGTCGCCGTGCCCGGTGCCGTGGTGGAAGAGGTGCTGGACCAACTCCCCGACGGCGCCTACGTCCTCATCCAAAAGCCGCTGGGCGAAACCTATGCCCAAGCCCAAAGCATCGTGGCCAAATGCGAAGCCAAGGGCCTGCGGGCCGCCGTCAACTTTCAGCTTCGATGGGCGCCCTACATGCTGGCCCTGCAAGACGCCATCGCCCAAGGATGGCTTGGCGAAGTCTACGAGCTCGAGTTCAAAGTCAACGTTCTCACCCCATGGGCGAACTGGAAGTTCCTGGAATCCGCCCCCCGCATGGAGATGGTCTACCACTCCATCCACTATCTGGATTTCATCCGCCACCTGTGGGGCGAGCCGACCGGCGTGATGGCCCTGTCGCTCAACGATCCCTCCTCGCCGCGCCTAGAATCCACGCGCAGCACCATCAGCCTCAACTACCACCGCACCCGCCGGGCCACGGTGCAGACCTTCCACAACCACCAAGCCCCGCCCGGCCACGCCGAATCCTATTGCCGCGTGGATGGCACCCGGGGCTCGATGTGGGTGCAAATGGGGCTGAACCTGAACTACCCCGAGGGCGGCCCCGACCGCATCGAAATCTGGCGACAAGGCGATGCCGCGTGGACGGAAATCCCCTGCGAAGGGGGGTGGTTCCCGCACGCTTTCATCGGGCCCATGGCAGCCATGATGGGCTGGCATGCGGGTGGCCCCGCCCCCTGGACCGAAGTTCACGACAGTCTGCAAACCATGCGGCTGGTGGAAACCGCGTATCAGTGCTCCGATGAAGGTGGCCGAAACCCAAACCCCGACAGGTAAATTGCGGCCATGTGGAAGTTTGGTTTGGTTGGTGCTTTGTTGTTGGCGACCCTCGCGGGCTGTTCCGGGGGTGGTCAGGCCGCCTCGGGCGAGGCACCCAAGGATGGAAGCGCCCCCACCGTCGCGAAGAAGCGCATCGCCTTCATCCCCAAGGGCGCGACGCACGAGTTTTGGAAGACTATGCAAGCCGGGGCCGAGAAGGCCGCCAGCGAAAAGGGCGTCGAGCTGATTTGGAAAGCCCCGCTGAAGGAAGACGACCGCGCCGAGCAGATCAAGGTGGTGGAGAACTTCACCGTGGACAAGGTGGACGGCATCGTCCTGGCCCCGCTGGACGAAAATGCCTTGGCCGTGCCCGGCAACGAGGCCATCGCCGCCGGCATCCCGATCCTCATTGTCGATAGCGGCATCAAGGGGCTAGAACCCATCAGCTTCATCGCCACCGACAACTACGCCGCCGGCAAGACCAGCGCTGAGCGACTGGCCAAGGCCATGGGCGGCAAGGGCAAAGTGATGATGCTGCGCTATCTCGAGGGATCGGCCAGCACGATGGCCCGCGAGCAAGGCTTCCTCGATGGAGCCAAGGAATTTGGTCTCGAAGTCGTCAGCTCCGAGCAGTACGGCGGGGCCACCCGCGAGAGCGCGCAAACCGCCAGCGAGAACCTGATTTCTCGGTTCAAAGAGGGCGATACGCTCTCCGTGCAGGGCATCTTCGCGCCGAACGAATCCACCACCTTCGGCATGATGCGCGCGCTGGAAGGTGCGGGCCTGCTGGGCAAGGTCAAACTCGTCGGGTTTGACTCCTCGCAAGAGCTTCTCGCGGCCGTGCGCGAAGGCAAGATCGAAGGATTGCTTCTGCAAGACCCCTTCAAGATGGGCTACCTGGGCGTGACCAAGATGCTGGAGCACCTGGCGGGCACCAAGCCCGAAGCCAAGATTGACTCGGGCGCGGTGTTCGTGGACAAGACCAACATTGACTCCGAAGAAGTGAAAGCACTGCTGCCCAAATAACACTGGCCAAGCAATGCTTCACGCCCACGGCCTGTCCCTCGCCTTTGGGGCCACCCAGGCTCTGCAAGATGTCAGCTTCTCGGCCCCCGCGGGCCGGGTGCTGGCGGTCATCGGCGAGAACGGGAGCGGCAAAAGCACCCTTCTCAAAATTCTGGCCGGTGAACTGCATCCGCAGGCCGGCCGGGTGGAGTGGAACGGCCAGCCCCTGCGCCCCGGCGACGACCAAGTGCTGCTGGTGCACCAAGAACTGGCCCTGTGCCCGGACCTGACGGCGGCGGAGAACATCTACCTGGGGCGGCTGCCCGGGCCGCGCTACTCCCCTGCCCGGCTGCAGGAGCGCGCCCACACCCTGCTGAGCGAGATGGGGTTCCCCGAGATCCCCGCGAGCGCCCCCACCCGCACCCTGCCCATCTCCCAGCGGCAAATCCTGGAGATCGCGCGGGCGGAGGCCCGTGATGCCCCGGTCATCCTGCTCGACGAGCCCACCAGCTCGCTTACCCAGGCCGATAAGCAGAAGCTCTACGCCCTCATCCGCACGCTCCGGGCGCGCGGACGCACGATCCTCTTTGTCTCGCACTTTTTGGAAGAAATCCGCGAGGTCGCCGATGACGTGGTGATCCTCCGGGACGGCGTGCGGGTGGCCGAGGGAACCATCCAGGACTTCACCGACGCCGACATCGTGCGGCACATGGTGGGGCGCAGCGTGGATGACTTCTTTCCCCGCTCCGACCGCACCCCGGGCGAGTGCCTGCTCAGCCTGGCGGACCTCACCGGCGCCGACCGCATGCCCCACGGCGCGACCCTGAAGGTGCATCGCGGCGAGATTGTAGGGGTGGCGGGCCTGAACGGCGCGGGCCGCACCGAGCTGCTGCGCACCATCTTTGGCCTGCGCGAAGTCGCCTCCGGCCAGGTGCAGGTCAAGAACCTCACCCAGCTTTCCCCCCGCGCGCACTGGCGCACGCACACCGGGTTTGTGAGCGAGGAGCGCAAGCTCGATGGCGTTTCCACCAGCCTCAGCGTCGCCGAGAACATCACCATGCCCCGCCGCCAGGGGTTCCTGAACCGCCCCGCCGACGGCCGCGCCATTGCCGAGCGGTGGATCGGCGAACTGGGTGTGAAGTGCAAAGACCCCGACCAGCCCCTGCAAGACCTGAGCGGCGGCAACCAGCAGAAGGTGGCATTTGCCCGGCTGCTCCACTCGGAGTGCGACCTCTTCTTGCTCGATGAACCCACGCGCGGCATTGATGTGGGCTCCAAGATTGAGCTTTATACGCAGATGGACGCCGCCGCCCAGCGGGGGTGCGCCATCTTGATGACCAGCTCCTATCTCCCCGAACTCCAAGGCATTTGTGACCGCATTGCGGTGATGAATCGGGGCCGACTCGTGGCCCTCCACGACTCCCGCACGGTGGAGGCCGCAACCCTCATGGCGGACAGCATTCAATGAAGAAAGACCACTCGTTGCCCATCCTCATCGGAGCCTGGATTCTCATCTACCTGGCGTTCGCCGTGGCCAAGCCCGGCGTGTTTCTCTCCCTCAGCAATGTGGAGCAGTTGGTGCGCCAGTCGCTCGTCATCGGGCTCGGCGCGCTGGGCATCACCTACATCATCGTGGCGGGGGGCATTGACCTCAGCGCGGGGTCGGTGGTGGCGCTGGCCACCGTCACCGGGGCGCTGACCCTGGACCAAACCGGCAGTGTGGGGGCGGCCATCGGCGCGTGCCTGCTCACCGGGCTGGCGTGCGGCTGGCTGAACGGGATGCTGATCACCCGGCTGGGCGCGGGGCCGTTCATCGTCACCCTGGTCTCGATGCTGGCCCTGCGGGGCGTGGCCAAAGGCATCTCCGGCGAGAAGCCGGTCTATCCCGAATCCACACAGTGGATCGGGCAGTTCACGGGGGCGCTCACGCCCGACCTGCGCTGGATGGTCATCCCGCCCGGCGGCTGGATTTGGGTGGTGTGCACGGCCGCCTTTGCCTGGGCGCTGCGCTACACCACCTTCGGCCGGAACGTGGTGGCGATTGGCTCCAACGAGGCTGCCGCCCGCGTGTGCGGGGTGCCGGTGAACCGGGTGAAGGTGGCGACCTACGCCCTGGGGGGTGCGATGTTCGGGCTGGCGGGGCTGATGCTGCTTTCGCGCACGCGAACCGGGGACATGAGCTCGGCGATGGGGGCGGAGCTGAGCATGATTGCGGCGGCGGTGATCGGCGGGGCCAGCCTGAACGGCGGCCAGGGGAACCTGGTGGGCGCGGCCGTAGGGGCGCTGGTGATGGCCACCATCAACATGGGGTGCAACACGGTGGGGCTCTCCAACTGGGTGCAGGAGATCCTGACCGGGGTGATCATCCTGGTCGCGGTGGCGGTGGACCGGCTCCGGGCGCGGCAGCTAGCCGGGGCGGGGTAGCTCTGGTGGTTGCGAGTTGCACATTGTATCTCTTGTGGTGGAAGGGACTTTGAACGAGCCCTTACCTCTATCATCGTTGCGGGCCGAGGGGTGGCAGACCATTCCGGATGGCCCGGGGGTGTACCGCTGGTACTTCACGCCGGAAGCGCTCCATAAACTCCGAATCGCCGAGTTCGCCCCGGCCGCGCGCCTGCATCTTCGCACCGCCCCCAACGGCCACATATGCCTCTATCACGGCATGGCCAATAGCCTGGCCCAGCGGATCAAGTGGCACGCCGCCCAGCGGCTGGCGCGCTCCAGCATGGAGTCGGGCTTCCTCTCCACGTTCCGATTCACCCTGCTGGCGCTGCACCAGTTCGACTACTGGCACGACGAAGAACGGCTCAATGCGGAATTCGATCAGCTCTGGGTGGACTGGACGCCTGCCGAATCCCGCCCCCACGCTCTCGAACTTGAACACCAGGAGTTTCAATCCGGCTTCCACTACCCGCTCAACCTGCAAGGGAATCCCGCGCCGGAACTCGCGCCCTACCTCCGATTTGTGAAGGATGCCCGCAAGTCGTATAAGCTGAGAACCCTGGAGTCACCCCATGATTGAGCGCGTCACCTTCGTCTCTTGCGTTAAGCAGAAATCGACTTCGGCGACCCAGGCAAAGAGTCTGTATATCTCGGACTTTTTCCTAAAAATGCGCAAGTACGCCGAATCGCGGGAGCACCCTTGGTACATCCTTTCCGCAAAGCATGGACTCGTCCACCCGGAGTCGATCATCGAACCGTACGAGAAAACCCTAACGAAAATGGCGGCTCAAGATCAAAGAGCCTGGGCATACGACGTCCTGGCCCAAATCCAAGAGGAGTTACCCGATCTCTCTCATGCAACATTCTTGGCGGGAAATGACTATCGCAGACATCTTGTACCAAAGCTAAGCGAGCTTGGAGTCCATATCGAAATTCCAATGGATGGTCTACGAATCGGATTCCAAAAGCAGTGGCTCAAGGCAAAGCTTCGATCAGAGTGATGGCACTCTGATGACGTTATGTGCCATTCCCTCACCGCTAGTAACACTCTTACTTAAACCGGACTTCGTCGAAGTAGAACGTCACCGGCCGCCCCGCCCCCGCCAGCGTGAACACAAACCCGGTCTTCACCCGGCTCAGGTCCTTGCCGCGCAGGGCAATGGTGTAGCGCTTCCACTCCCGGGTCAGGGTCAGTTCCACCTGCCCCTTCGCCGTGTCCGGGTACTTCTTGTCGCTCCCCAGGATCCCGAACTCCATCTTCACGCGCTCGCCGCCCACGGCCCCACGCGCCCAGAATTCCAGCTCCCGCGCCCCAGTCAGGTTCAGCCCCTGCGGCTGATCCCCCCAGTCGTTCGGCGGGAACTGGCACGCCACCCCGGCCCACCCCGTGCTCGGAGTGAAGGTCACCTTGGCGCACGCGCTCCCGGCCTGCGGCTGGTCCTTCGATTCCCAGTCCACGGTCAGCCCTCCGGCGTTGCCCATCCAGCCCAAAGGCGCAAAGGCCATATCCGCCGCCCCATTGGCATAGACCACCAACGGTAGCCGGGCCTGCTCACCGCCGGCGGCGGCCGGCCCTTCCACAAAGATCGGCACGTTGGCCACGGCCGCCCCGCCCGCTTCATCAAAGACGTAGGCGAAGATGCGGTAACCGCCGCCGGCATTCGGAATCTTAAACGTCGCCGAAGTGTTCGTCGAACTCAGCAGCGCCCCGGGGTAGCTCTCGGGCACGGCTTCGTCGCGCCCCGCCGTCAGGCGCTCGCGACCCTCGGCAATCAGCACCCACTGCACTTTCAATGCACGGCCTTCGGGGTCAGTGGCGGCCAGTGTGGCCCGCACGGATTGGCCTTGTTTCAGGCCGTCCACTTGGTCAACCGCCAGGCGGCTGATGCGCGGCACCAGGTTCGCGGCGGGCTTCCCGGTGTAGAACTCAGACATCACCTGCGCGGCTTGCAGGGGGGCGCCATTGGGCAGAATCATGCCAAACCAGGTGCCCGTGCCCTCTTGCTTGGTGCCCCAAAGGAAGGCGTAGGCGCCCAGGCACATGCCAGGGTTCTTCACCACTGCGTTCTCATAGGATTTGCGGTAGTGCTCAGCCTTCTCGGTGCTCGTGGCTTCAATCGGGGCATCCCAGCGCGTCTTCGTCACTTCCCACTGGCCCAGCGGCCCGAACTCGGTGAGGATGTACGGCTTAGTGCCGCCGTGCTGGGCGTACCGCTCCTTGATGGAAGGTGCGCCGCCGTAGCTATTGATGCCGATGATGTCAATGCTCTTGCAGATGGCGTGGATGTTCCGCACCTTCTCCGGGCTGATGTCGGCCACCACTGTCATCGTGGGGTGGTTCGGGTCCAGCGCCTTGGCCATCGCGGCGATGTCTTCAATCGCCCGCCACACCGCCGGGTCGTCCGGGTGGGCCTCCATTTCGTTGCCAAATGCCCACATCAGCACCGCCGGGTGGTCCTTGTACTTCTGCACCACTTCGCGGCACATCTCGAACTGCTTCTTCACCTCGGCGGCGTTGTGGTAATCAAAGCCGCCCGCGTGCTGCAGCCAGATCCCAACGGTGACCATGAGCCCATCGCGCTGCGCTTCGTCCAGGATCGGGCCGAGATTGTCGGCCCCCCAGGTGCGGAAGGAGTTGACGCCCGAGGCAAGCATCAACGGACGATTCCCGTTGCCGCCCACGCCCTTGATCACGAATGGCTGGCCGTTCTTGAGCAACTGATACTTGCCGGGCGTGCCCACCACTTCCACTTTCACGGGAGCGGAAAGCGCGGTGGCGGTCGGGGTCGTTGGGAGGGACGAACCACTCGGGGCCGCAACGCATCCGGCCGGAATCAGCATCAATCCCAGGCTAAGCCAACTCAGGCCCCATTGCGAAACGTTTCTCAGCAGCATTGCGGCACCATACCCCGGCTGTAGTTCCAGCTATCAAGTGCAAACCGCTACACGGAACGGGTTTTCCCCAAAATTTTCTACTCCCGCAAAAAAAGTGTGGCAATTTGCGCAAACCTCCTGCAATAATCACCGCCACGAAGCTCTGAGAAACGTTTCGCAGAAAGCAAAATGGCCGCCACCATCAAGGATATCGCCAAGCAACTGAACATTTCGGTCAGCACGGTCAGCTATGCGCTGAACGGCGGCCCGCGTTCGGTGCCCGACGATATCCGCGAAAGCGTGCTGCGCGTGGCCAAAGAGCTGAACTACCGTCCCAACCGCGTGGCACGCTCCATGGTCACCGGCAAGAGCGACACCATCGGCGTCGTTCCGCCCGAAGTCACCGACAACGTCTTTCTCAGCCCCTATCTGCACCTGGCCCTCAACGGCATCATCAACGAAGCCGGCCGCCAGCACCAAGACGTTCTCCTCTTCACGCGCTGCAGCGAAGTGGACCGCGAAGAACTCGCCTCCATCCTCGTAGACGGCCGTGTGGATGGCGTCATTTTCATCGCGCCGCACTTCAGCGAGAAGTCGGTCGAACTCGCCGCCTCCCTGCACTCCCCCTGCGCCACCGTCTCCGGGGTGCCTCTGGATGGGGTGCTGTCGTTCTCAGTAGATAACGAATCCGGCGTGGCCAGTGCCATGGGCCACCTTTACGAACTCGGGCACCGTAAGATCGCCCACATCGCGGGCCGCCTGGACATGCAGGACGCCCTGGTCCGGTTGCAGGCTTATCAAGCCTTCCTTCGCAATCACCACATCTCGTACCGCGAGGAGTGGGTGGGCATGGGCCAGTTCACCATTGATGGGGGCCGCCGCGCCATGGCGCAACTGCTCACTCTCCCCGAGCCGCCGACTGCCGTCTTCTGCGCCAATGACGAGATGGCTCTGGGGGCTCTGTTTGAAGCCCACAGCCGCCAAGTCCGCGTGCCAGAAGACATCAGCATCGTCGGCTTCGACATGACGCCCGGAAGCGAGAATGTCTATCCCGGCCTCACCACCGTTCGCCAGCCCATTGGCGAACTTAGCGCCGCCGCCGTCCGTGCCCTCAAGGCACTCATTGACGGCAAAGAGCCGCAAGAACCCACCGTTTTCCAGACCGAACTTATCATTCGCCAATCGACTACTTGTCCAAAGGAGCACAAATCATGATCAAAAAACGTTCAGCCTTTACGCTGATTGAACTACTTGTTGTCATCGCGATCATCGCGATCCTGGCTGCAATCCTGTTCCCGGTCTTTGCCCGGGCCAAGACGGCCGCCAAGAAGATCCAGTCGACTTCCAATATGAAGCAGATCCTCACGGCCTTCCAGCTGTACGTGGGCGACTACGACGACATGTATCCGAAGCGCGGCACTATGAATGGCAATGGCCAATCCTGGGCCACCGGCAGCTGCAGCGTGGAGCAATGGGGATGCCCGACCTGGGACAAGGTTCTGTACCCCTATCAGAAGAACTATCAACTGTTCGAGTCTTCGCTCGACCGCTCTCCCAAGAAGCCGTCGAACCTCGGTGAAGTTAAGCGCTCCTACCGCGTCGCCAGCAACCTGATCCGCGGCGTGGGCGGCGTGAACACCTGGGGCGGCACCACCGAAACCCCGGTCACCGTCTACTCCACCACCTCGATCTCCGTGCCGGCGGAAAGCATCATGCTGACCGAGCAGCGCAACGAAGGCCAGTTCTACACCTGGGATTCGTGGATTTGGTCCACGTTCTGGGAGCACTGGGTATGGGGCGCGGGTTCCAGCAACACCCTTTCCTACAAGGACGTGAACCCGAACCAGCTGTGGTCCGGCATTGACTACGATTCCGGCAACGGCACCGCCAACTTTGGCTTCGCCGATACGCACGTGAAGTCCGTTCCGCGCGGCTACCTGTTCCGCGGTTACCGCCAGTCCACGGGTGTGGGCCAGCCGGTGAACCCGGCCCTGAAGGGCGTCTGCCTTGATGCAGATGACTTCGGTGGCGGCACGCCGGACAACGACTGCCCGCTGCCGCAGTAAGGCCGTCCTCTCCCCTCATGGAGCCATGCGAATCTCGCATGGCTCCGTTCCCTCTTGCGCAATTCCCATGAAAAAAGAGATTCCCTCCTGGGCTGTTATTTCCGCGATCGCCGTGGCCGCGATCATTGGTGTTATCTTTGTTGTCCGGGCCGCCGCTGGCCCGCCGGAACTCCCTGCCCCCAAGATCAAGGTGAAGCAGGAGATTCCTGAGCACCTGAAGGGGCACATGACGCCCGAAATGGAAAAGGAAATCCGCGAGCAGACGCAAAAGTACGGCGAGGTTGACCCCAACGCGCCGGCCAATAGCGGCCCGCCCGCCGGTCCGCCAACCGGTCAATAACGCAAGAGGTTTCGGTGCGCGCGCTTCTGCGACTCATCGGGGTCGCCGTTTGGATGGCCCTGGTCTCGGGCATGGCTGTGGCCAAGCCTGTGGAACTCCGTCTCGTGGTATGGGAGGGAGACGAAGCATTGCGCGTGCTCCGCGAGGTCACCAAAGACTTCGAGCGGGCCAACCCCAATATCCGCGTCAAACTCGAGAACGTTGACTATCGCTACTATTTCCAGCGGTTACTCTCCCAAGTGGCGGGCAACACAGCGCCGGACGTCGCGATTCTCGACCCGCAGAACATGCAGATGTTCGCCAAGCGGGGTGCGCTCCGGCCTCTGGATCCGCTCATCGAATCCACGCCCGGCTTTGCCCTGGGCGACTACTATCCGCCGATTGTTGATGTTTTCCGGTATCAAAAGAGCCTCTACGTTCTGCCCCGCGACATCGCCCCCATTGGGCTGATCTACTACAACAAGCGGCTGTTCCGAGAAGCAGGGCTGAAGGAGCCCGATGGCAACTGGACGTGGGATTACGAGCCCCGCCCCGAACTCGGGAGCCAGTGCTTCACCTATGTGATGCAGCAGCTCACCGAGAAGGACGAGCGAGGCCGCACGCAGGTGTGGGGCTTCGCCCCTTCGTGGACCGGAGCCTGGACGGACACGGTGGCCTTTTCGTCCGGCGCGCGGTACGTGGATAATCCCGAGGCTTTCGACAAGCTCAACTTCACCGACCCCCGGATCACCCGCGCCTTTGATTGGGTGTCCGAGCTTTCGAGCAAGAAAGGCTGGATCCCCAGCCAAAACGAACTCACTTCGGTAGTGCAGTCCACGGCGGTGGACCTCTTCATTTCGCAGCGCGTGGCCATGTACCAGTGCGGCATCTGGGATGTCCCCCGCATCCGCCAGGCCCTCAAGCCTGGCAGCGACAAGTTCTTTGAGTGGGATATCACCCTCGCGCCGGGGCACATTGATCCCGCGACCGGCAAGGTCGTACGCGCCGCCCCCTCCGGCGGCTCGGGCTACGCGATCCTGAACTCCACTCCGCACCCGGAAGAAGCCTGGCGACTCGTGCAGTGGATGTCGGGCGAACCCGGCATGAAGGCCATGGCCAAGGCGGGTCTTGCCCAACCCGCGATCAAGTCGCTGGCCACCGGGCCGGACTGGATTCCCGGACCAGGCACCCCCATCGAGCAGCGATACCCGGCCAACCGGATCGCGACTGACCAGGCCGTCCCTTACGTGGTCTTGCCCCCCACGGCGGATTATTGGGGCGAAGTCAGCGGCCTGGTCTTCTCGAAGACGGAATCCATTTACACCGGCTCCGCCACCGCCGAACAAGCCCTGGGTGAAGGCAACCGCATCGCCACCGCCCGCCTCGAAACGATCTTGAAGGAGGAAGAACTCCCCGCTTTCAATTGGAACATTGGCGGGGTGGTTGGGCTGGCCTTGTTCGCCGCCGCCCTGGCCTGGGTGTACATCCCCGAGCGCGGCAAAGTCCGCACCAAGGCTGAACGGGCGGAAGGCCGCACTAGCCTCCTCTTCCTCGCGCCCTGGATCATTGGCACCCTTCTCTTCACGGTCGGACCGATGATCTTCTCGCTCCTGATGAGCTTTGCCAATTGGGACATCATCCGGCCCGCCGAGTGGCGCGGCATGGGTAACTACCAAGAAGCCGTGGCGCAGGATGCCCGCTTCTGGCAAACCGTCAAGGTCACGGCGGTCTACACCGCTTTCTCGGTTCCGCTTGGGCTTGTCGTCTCCCTCCTCTTGGCGCTATTGCTGAACGTGAAGGTCAAGGGGATGCCGGTCTACCGGACATTCTTCTATCTCCCCGCCCTGGCCAGCGCCGTGGCCTCGTCCCTCATTTGGCGAAAGGTGTTCCAACCGGAAGGCGGCCTCCTTAATGTGCTCCTCTTCGGGGCCGACGGGCAACGCAATTTCTTGGGCTTGGCGAGCTGGCTGGGTACGGACGGGCAACTACCGAACTGGCTTGGCAACGAGCAGCTTGCCCTCCCCTCGCTCATCATCATGAGCCTGTGGGGCGTCGGAGGCGGGATGGTGATCCTCCTCGCGGGGCTCCAAGCCATCCCGGATTTCTATTACGAAGCCGCCACTTTGGATGGCGCGGGGCTGTGGCAGAAGTTTAAGGTCGTCACCCTACCCATGGTGTCGCCGGCGCTTTTCTTCACCCTCATCACCGGGGTCATTGGGAGCTTCCAGGTATTCACGCAGGGCTTCGTGATGACGCAGGGCGGCCCGAACGATGCCACCCGGTTTTACATGCTCCACCTGTACGACAACTCCTTCGGGAATCTGCGAATGGGTTATGCCTCGGCCCTGGCCTGGCTCCTCTTCGTCGTGGTGCTCCTCGTCACCGTGGTGCAGTGGCGGCTGAACAAGCTTGTCTACTACGAGGGGGCGGAATGAACCCGAAACTCGGCGCGCGCATCGGCAAGCTCGTGGTGGCCTTCCTCTTGGCCAGCGGGAGTATCGTGTTCCTGCTTCCGTTCTACACCTCGCTCTCCATGTCGCTTAAGACGCCCGAGGAACTGGCAACGACCTCGGCCTGGAGTTGGCCGCAGCAACCCACCTGGAACAACTACTCCGAGGTCCTTACCAACCCCAACGTCAATTTCCTGCAGCTCTTTTTGAACACGGTCATCATCGCGGGCCTGGCGACGGCGGGGGTGATTGCCAGTTCAAGCCTGGTGGCTTATGCCTTCGCGAAGATGAAGTTCATGGGCCGGGATCGGCTCTTTGTGATCTTGCTCAGCACCATGATGCTGCCGGCCATTGTCACGATGATCCCCACCTATTTCCTCTTCAAAGAGCTTCGGTGGATCAATACGATCTTGCCCCTCACGGTGCCGGCCTTCTTCGGCGGGGGCGCGTTCAACATTTTCCTCTTGCGGCAGTTCTTCCTGGGGATCCCCAAGGAGTTGGACGAAGCCGCCAAGATCGAGGGGGCTGGTCACTGGACCATCTACTCCCGGATTGTTATGCCGCTGTCGGGCTCCGCGCTCGCCACCGTCGGCATCTTCTGCTTTATCTACAACTGGCGCGACTTTATGGGGCCGCTGATTTATCTCAATGAGCCCGAAAAGCAGACCTTGGAGTTGGGTCTGGCCACCTACAACTCCCTGCGCGCCGAACAGTGGCATCTGCTCATGGCCGGGAGTGTGCTCGTCACGCTGCCGCTCATCGTCATGTTCCTGTTTGGGCAGCGCTATTTCGTCAAGGGCATGGCCTTAAGTGGCCTCAAGTAAGAGAGTGATATCAAGATGACATTTGGAAAGAACTTTGTGTGGGGAGCGGCCACGGCCGCGTATCAGGTGGAAGGCGCGGCGGACCAGGACGGTCGCGGCGCATCGGTATGGGATGCCTTCTGCCGCAAAGCCGGAAAGGTCGCGGAAGGCGATACCGGCGACACCGCTTGTGATCACTACCACCGCTACCGGGAGGACATCGCGATGATGCGCGACCTCGGAGTTCAGGCCTACCGGTTCTCCATCTCCTGGTCGCGGGTGCTCCCTGAGGGCACCGGCCGGGTGAACCATGTCGGCCTGGACTTCTACCACCGGCTGGTGGATGAACTCCTGCGCAACGGCATTGAGCCGTACCCCACCCTGTTCCACTGGGATTATCCGCAGGAGCTCTACCTGCAGGGCGGCTGGCTGAACCGCGATTCCGTCGAATGGTTTGGCGAGTACACCGATCTGGTCGGGCGGCACCTGGGCGACCGGGTCAAGAACTGGTGGACCCTCAATGAGCCGCCGTGCTTCTTGGGCCTTGGCCACGTCACCGGCATTCACGCCCCGGGGCTGCAACTCGATTGGCCCGATTTCTTCTTGGCCACCAAGCACGCGCTCATGGCTCACGGTCGCTCGGTCCAAGCCCTGCGCGCCACCGCCCGACAGCCCATTGCCATCGGCTACGTGCCCATCAGCCACATCGGCATCCCCGCCGATGAGTCGCCGGAGAACATCGAGGCCGCGCGGGAGTTCACCTTCGGGGTGCCCACGGCGGACCGGACGTTCTGGTACAGCCGGCTCTATCTCGACCCGGTGGTTTTGGGCGAGTGGCCCGAGGAGTGCGTGCGCGTACTGACCGACCGGGCCCCCGAAGTCACAGCGGAAGATTTAAAGTTGATGAGCCAGCCGATTGAGCGGCTGGGGCTGAACTTTTACGCCGCTCCATATATCCGCCGAGGCGCGGATGGCAAGCCGGAGACCGTGGCTCTGCCCCCGGGGCACCCGCGTTCGGCCTTCGATTGGCCCGTCACGCCCGAGGGTCTCTACTGGTCGGTGCGGTTCCACGAAGAGCGCTACGGCTTGCCCACGATGATCGCCGAGAACGGTCTGAGCTGCCGTGATTGGGTCTCCGAAGACGGCGCCGTGCATGACCCGCAGCGCATTGATTACCTTTCCCGGCACCTCAAGGGGCTCCAGCGCGCCGACGACGAGGGGTATCAGATCGAGGGGTACTTCCACTGGTCTCTGATGGACAACTTTGAGTGGGCGGAAGGCTATCGGCACCGCTTCGGGTTGATCCACGTGGACTTCCAAACCCTCAAGCGCACTCCCAAGGACTCCGCGTCGTGGTACGCGCAGGTCATTGCCAACAATGGCTTGGGCGGCCCGATCGCGCCCAGTAGCCACGCACTCGTGGGGACAAGGCCAACTTTGAGCTAAATCCCCGGCAAGATTACGGGTTTTTGCTCACTTTTTTGGCGGCATGGTGTAGAATAATCTCAGAGCCTGAGAAACGTTTCGCGAATCGTTTCTCAGGTCAAACATCTCGAAGAGGAGTTTCAGAACAATGAAGATGAATTTACGCGTAGCGGTGCTCGCCTTGGGAGTGGTCTCCGCTTCCAGCGCCTTCGCCAGCTTGACGAGCTACAGCCAGGACTTTGAAGGTCTGGCGATCAGCGACGGCGCCGCCCTGACCAACGACGGTTGGAAGGTGTTTGGCAACGTTTTTGATCCGGGCGGCAACTACCTGTACGGCTACGGCCCCTTTGGCGCCCCGAACCCGGGCGGCGGCTTCTCGGCCATCGCCACCGGTGAAGGCGGACCGAACCAAGGCCTGCAGTACATCAACACGTACAGCGACTACAACAACAGCAACGAGCACAGCGCGGGCAACATTGTTGAAGCCAATGTGTTCCAAGAGCAGATCATCGGTGCGGGCGACCTCGGCCAAACCTTCACGTTCGGCTTTGATTTCAAGGCTTCTTCCGGCTTCGGCCCCGGCGGCGCCACGCGCACCTGGGCGTTCATTAAGGTCTTGGACTCGGCCAACTTCAGCTTGCTCGCTTTCCCGCGCACCGAAACGACCGCCGCTTCCACTTCGGTCTGGTCGGAAGGCAACACCATCAACATCACCATTGATCCGTCCTGGACGAACGACATCCTGCAGTTCGGCTTCATGAGCACGGCCACGAACTTCCAGCCGTCCGGTGTGTACTACGACAACGTGTCGTTCGGTGCGGTGCCGGAACCGGCTTCGATGATCGCCCTCGGCGCTGGCCTGCTGGCTCTTGCCCACAAGCGACGCAAGGCGTAAGTCAATCAAAGCGTAGGTGATCACCTGGCTGCCTGCTACCCATCTGGGTTGCAGGCAGCCACTTTTGTCTTGCAAGTAGGTAGAGTCTTCTAACCTACAAAAGGCTACTCAGAGTCCACTATGCTCAACCTCATCCTGGCTTCGTTGGCCATTCACACCCTGGTAGTAGCTGAGCCCCCGGCCGAGCTCAAAGCCTTTGACGGCGAGTGGATTTGGCAAGAGGACCGGACGCCGGGCCGCGCGCCGGAGCAATTCAACCCTCCATTTTCATCTCGTTTTTCGTTGCGGGCGGAGGCTGACGCCATGATCCTGGTCAGTGGTCACGGCTCGGGGCACACCAACGTGCGCATCACCTTTGATGGGCGGATGACGGAGGTTCCGAATCAAACCCCCGGCAGCTTCGCCCGGTATCGCGGCAGTTGGAAGGAGGGCACCTTCACTTACGAAGTGGACTTCATCCGCGAAGCCGGCGGCACCCCCCAGAACCTCATTCGACGCGCGTTCACCATCACGCCGGATGGCCTCATCGTCCGCTCGAACTTGATGGATGAAACGATCGGGCTTTATAAGCAAGCCAAGGATGTGCCCCTGCCCGCCGTGGCCAAGGCGACCATCAATGATCTCTCCTGGATGGCCGGGAATTGGTCGGGCATCCGAGGCACGGAGAACCAGATCTACTTTGAGGAGCTTTGGAGCCCGCCGCGCGGGGGGTCCATGTTCGCCACCGCGCGCACGGTGAACCGGGATCGTCTCTCCGCGTTTGAGTACCTGCGCATTGTGGAGCGAGATGGAAGCTTGGTTTACATCGCCCAGCCGGGTGGCGCGGCCCCCACGGAGTTCTATCTCACCGAGTTCACGGCCACTCGCGCTGTGTTCCAGAACCCGCGCCACGACTACCCCAAGCAGATCGTTTACGAGCGCAATGGCGATGCCCTCACCGCCACCATCGGCTACCTCGTGGGCGGGTCACCGCGCCGATACGAGTTCAAACGACAACCCCCTGAGGGCAATCGCTAAGGATTGCCCCTTACATCCCTTCCGCGAAAACCAAGATGAACTACAGAATTGCAGAGCTCCCGGCAGTCCACCTGGCCGGCCATATGTTGCGCACATCCGTCGAGGAAAACGAGGGTGAGAAGAGCATCCCTGCCTTCTGGCATGACTTAACGATGAGCGGCCAGCTCAAGTCTCTATGCAGCCAAGCCCAGCCCCAGGTTTTCCCCGAGGGCACCACATTTGGAGTTTCCGCCCCCGATCCTGAGAATGAGAAAGGGTTCCTCTACTACGTGGCCGTGGAATCCGGTCCCCAGTCTTCGACGGACCTCGCCGTCATCTCAACCGCTCCTGGACTGTGGGCCGTCTTTTCCGCCGTCGGCGAGCCGAGCGAGGCCATCCCGGCGGTTTTCAAATATGTCATGGCCGAGTTCTTCGCAAATTCGGATTTCGCCCCGCGCTCCGAAGAACCTGAGCTTGAGGTCTATGCGGACGCTCCCATGGATGAAAACTACATCACCGAAGTGTGGTTTCCGGTCCAGCGGAAAGCCTAGATTGCGCATTGAGAAGACCAAGCCGAAAGGTAATCTCCACCTTCGCCTTCTTGGTTTCCACAGATTTAGGTAGAACGCAACCTATGACCGCTTGGCACCACCCATTCCTCATGGTCGCGTGCGGGAGCTTGGTCATGGCCGCCCTTTGGGGTTGCCAGCCTGCCCTCGCCGGCCCTAAAAACTTTAAGATCGAGGCCATTTCTCGCGCCCCCGATCAAGTCGTGATCCAGGATTCTCTCAAGTTCTATCACTACGTCTTCCCCGGAAAGAAGGCGGCCGAATACTGCCCCACGTTGAACCCTCAGCTCAGCGCCCTCACCCCGCCATGGCCTGCGATGGATTACGAAAGAACCCGGGACGCGTGGGTCTCACGCAATCCCGGGGGTGACAAGCTCAAGGGTCAGGTTTCCGTCGCAATTTGTGTGGATGGCGATTTAACCCCTACCGGCGACTTCGTCCTTGGCACGCAGGAGAAGGGGGTGACCCTTCTCATCGTTGAGAACCTGTAACTTAGCGGTTGTCCGTCCTCACTCGCAGCACGGCAATACCTCGGCTGGCGCAGCTCATCCATAGCTCGTAGCCGCCAGGGACCAGCCGCACCTCGAGGTCGGTAATGCCCGCATGCGGCAGACCACCCCACTGCGGTTCGCCGCCCGGAGGCGCCGGGAAGGCGGTCATCGTCGTGCCATCAAAGGCCACCAGGCCGCGCTGATCCACTCCAAAGTCCGAGTCGTATTGCATCCAGATCTTGCCGTCGGGTGTCGCGGCCAGCGGCATCAGGTACTGACCCGGGAACGGCCACCCATCCTGGAAGCGCCAAACCTGATACGCCCCCGTGGCGGGATTGAGCTTGATGAGGGCACTGTTATCCGGGAGATTGATCGTGTTCGCACCAATCCACACCATGCCTTGGGCGTCCACGACCATGCCCTTGAACTGGTCACTCTGCGGACTCAATTCGGGGAAGTCCTCGATGGTCCGCACGAAATCGGTGGTGCCGTTGGTGCGGAAAACCGCCGTCTCGCTCATGCTCCAGATCGTGCCCGGTCGACTAGGATCCTTGCGCAGCTTCACACCGCCAAGGTCCGAAGCCAAGGTCCATGAAGTTCCGTTGTAGAACGAAAGCACGCCGTAGGTGGCTGCCCACAGGCGCCCCGTCGAGTCTTCGATCATATCATTCGCCGATGCCCGATCGAACTGCATGTCGCTCCAGCCCGTGCCGTTCCAGTTGTGCAAGAAGGCAAACATCGGATTGACAACCACTTCGCCATTACTGGGCCGCACATACACCCGAGCGCTGTTGTCGCCATTGAACGGCCAATCGAAGCCCAGACCGTACTGCAGCTGGTTAAACCCTGTCCAGCGGATTCCATCGAACTTGACCATGCCCCCGGCCCCCGGACCAGCGTTGGCGGTAGCGTAGACCGTGCCATTCGCACTCACGGTCAGGTCATTGTTGAAGAAATCGAACTGGCTGGTATTGGTGATGCGATAACGTTGCCACTGCCCCGTGATGGCATCGCGCCGGGCGGCGCCACCTGCGCCGCAAGCCCAGATCGTGCCCTGGTCGTCCATGTCCACGTCGTAGCTGTTGGTCGTGGTCGCCCAGTGGCCTTTGGAGGTCCAGACCGTGCCGTCGAAGTACCAAACTTCTCCGCCGCCATCTACGACCAAGGCCTGGCCCGGCCCGAACGCACGGACCGCATTCGCGCCGTTGAACTGAGTATCAAACGGGGCGAGCGGTGTGTTCACCCAAGTGCCGTCCGGGCGCCGGAGGTCAAAGCGCATGGTGAAAGTGGTCGCGTCCGTCCACTTGTACATCCAGGTGTTGCCCGCGCTATCGGTGGCGTTGTTTCCCGGCAGGAACGAAGGATTGTCATTCGCCACCGGCAGGTTCGTCCAGGTCTGCGTCGTGCTGTCCCAGCGAGACGCCTCCAGGACGTCCATCGTCCAAACGTAATAGCCACCGCCCGGGCGGGGCTGAATGGCCAGCTTGGCACTGTCGAACTGCGGGAAGACGCGCCACTGCCCGTTCTGAGGGTTGTACTGCGAAACGCCCCCCGAACCGTAGAACGTATCGTACGCTGAGAACCACACGGTTCCATCCGGAGCGACTTCCACTCCTCGGTTCCAGCCGTCAGGAATCGGCGAGTTATGGAAGCCAAACCGCTTGAGCGACTTGGCACCCTTCGCAGGGTCAAGGAACAGCGCCCCCGCTCCCGTGGCCATCCACATCCGGCCCTTGCTGTCCACATCGATGTCGGCGATTCGAGAAACCGAATTTTCAAAGGGATGACCGATCTCTGGGTAGTTCACGTTCGAAAAGTTCATCCACCGGTTCTCGGAGTAAATGAACTTCGCGACGCCTCCTTCTTCAAATGAGGCGTCATATCCCGCGATCCAGGGGTTACGATCCGGACCAATCCAGAGGGCCTCGTTGAAGTCACCCTGGATGCCCGTATTGCTAGGGCGGTAGTAGCGCCAGTCCGTTTTCGTGCGACCGGTTTGGGCCAAGGCATACGTTGCGGAGAGGAGCAAGACGCCGGTGGAGACGACCGATACAAGATTCTTCAGTTTCATGGGATTACCCCTATTGAGTGAAAGGAACAATGTTCCAACTTCTACACAATTGTCCGGTGAGGGACGAATAGAGTCTACTCCCCCTTTTTAGGAAAAGCATGTCCTCATAATTGACCTCGCAACGGTTGCGAGTGCAACTACTTCTCCATTTTGACCGAATCGATCGGCAGAATGCACGGAGGAACAACAGGGCGCTTAGAGCGCCAACCGCTGGTCCATCCACTCGTAACTGGCTTCCAGCGCATCCGCCACGATCATCAGGTGCTCCGAATTCGGCACCACCATGAACTTGCTGTCCGCCCGGTCCTTGAGCAGAGCCCCTAGCCGCTCGGAAACCGTTTTCAGGGCCGCCATTTCTTGTTCTCCCACCGCCAGGAATGTCGGCACGCTCTGGGCCGCCGGGGGCAGGTTCGCCCCGGTCGCCGGCGCAAACAACACCATCCCGCGCGGCGGCGCGGCCAGCCGGGCCATCGCGCTCACGGTTGCTCCTCCACCCGCACTGTGCCCCATGACGAAGACACTCTCGGGGGTGATGCCGCGCACATCTTGCAGCCACTTCAGGCAGTTGGTCGGGGCCAAGGGCGAGGATCGGGGCGTCATGAAGATCCACCCCCGCTTCTGCGCCAGTTCGCGGGCCAGCCCCGCGCCGTAGCCTTCGTAAAACATATTCTCGCTGCCGCCGGCTCCGTGCAAGGCAATCACCACCGGGGTCTTGGCGTTGGCGTCCTTCGGGATCCACGCTCGGAACACGGTGGTCTCCGCCTGTACCAGCGGCAGCTCTTCGTGGTTCCTCCATCCTTCCGCGCGGGCTTTCTCGCCGCTCACCAGCCAGCCGTGGGCGGGGGCGTTCCACTCGTACTGGCCCTCCTTCAGTTGCGTAAGCGCCCGGGCCAGCGCGACGGTATCGCCTTGCTCCAGGGCGAAACGGCGGGCTTCAAAATCGCGTACCACACTCAGGGTCAGCACCCGTCCCAGGGTTTCCGGGCCATCCAGAGTGAAGTCGCCTTCCCGGTTGGGGGCCACGGCGGATTTGGGGGCGGGGGGTTCTGGGTCTCCGGTTCCGTAGGCGCGCGAGTAAATCAGTTGGTAAGCCTCGCCGGGTGCCACCACACTCGGCACCACGCGCACCCGCCAGCCGGCACTCGGGCTCACCGTTTCGTTTCGCAATGCGGCTTCCGCCTGGTCCAATAGCTGGCACACCTGGCCGGATTGATTGGCAAAAAACGCCCCCACCGCCCGGGAGAGGATGTCCACCGCAGCCCCTCGGCGCGCCGGGTCTTTCACCTGACGCCACGTGCGCTCCATGCGCAGGGTGCGCTCGGCCATGTCGGCCCGCGTCGCCCCGCTCGGCGTTTGCGCCAACACCAATGAAAGGGCTAAGACCATCGCTTCATTCTACATGCCCTCATCGTTGACCCTCACCTGAAGGAGCCCGCCAAGCTTTCGCGAGTAATGACAGTACCGGCATCCAAAGCGACACGCTCATAATGAGCTCATGGGCGCAATGCTCACGGCACTCCTCCTCACTTCTGCATCCGCGCAAGCAAGCTCGATCAAATCGATTGCGATCAATGACTTCGTTTACGTCCTCAAGGCAAATGGCAGCGTGGTGGGCTGGGGCAACGAAGAGTATCCAATGGCACTACGCGATGGCGAGTACGGACGCTCAACCAGTACGCCAACACCCATTGCCTTCACCCAGAAATTCGAGAAGATCTTTGTCTCCTATAAGGCGGGCTACGGCGTGGATGCGGCAGGCGCCCTCTATGCCTGGGGAGCCAACGACTATTGGCAGTTAGGAAACAACCCCGACGGCCCCGAGCCTCCCCGGGGCGTGATTGGCAAGAGCTCAACTGTGCCGGTAAAGGTGCCCGGCATTGCCAAAGTCGTCAGCGTCACGCCAACTTCGGATTTCGCGCTCGCTCTCGATTCCGACGGCGGCGTCTTCGTTTGGGGAGACATGCACGACGGTACAGAGAAGCGCAACTTCGCGGCTCCGATTCGGGTTCAGGGCCTCCCCCCGATCCAACAAATTGCCGCCGCCCGCAACCACTGCTTGGCGCTCGATCGATCGGGCAACGTTTGGGCGTGGGGAAACAAGAACAGCTGGGGAGAGCTGGGACACATGCGGACGGAAGACCGTTGGCGCCCCACCAAAGTGGCAGGCCTGACGGATGTTGTCTCCATCGCGGCGGGCGGTTCTTCAATCAATCTGAGTGCCGCCGTCCGTCGGGATGGCTCCGTTTGGGTGTGGGGGAGTAACCAGGGCGGGCTCCTTGGGAACGGAACCTACGCGACTCTCGGTCAGCCTGGCGGAGCGAATCCCAAACCCGTGCGAGTCAACGGCATTACCACCGCCAAATCGGTCGCCCTTGGCGATGGCCACATCGCTGTCCTCCTGGCCGATGGAACGCTGCGGATGTGGGGACACGATGGCTGGGGCCAGATCGGAGTCGGAACCGCCGGGGGATACCACTACTCGCCGAAGCAACCCAAAATCACCAATGTCGCCCGAATCTACATTGGCGGCAGTCGGAATCTCGCCGTCAAAACGGATGGCACCCTTTGGTTCTGGGGTCCAGCATTCAACAGATGTAAGGGGCTGTTGGGAGAGAACCAAAAGCTCCCGGTGAAGATTACGATTCCGTAGCTTGGTTGAGTCCAGTCCGGCCCGGCCGCCAGGTAGTTCTTGAGACAGCTCGTCCGGGTGACACAATAACAACATGGAGTCCATGAATCAAGAGGTGCAAGAAGAGCAAGCCCGCGATGCGATGCGCGCGTGGCTGGCCGAGTTTGCCCCCCTCGTGATGGACCAATCCCAGCGCACCGCCACCGAAATCCGGCAAGAGCTCGCGCTGATTGAACGACTCCAGGGCCGCACGCCCGACCTGGATCAAAGCAAAGGCCTGCTGACCCGGATGGACGACAGCGAGCTCATTCGAACCTACAACCAAGCCCGCGAACAGGTCCGCACGATTGAGCGCGACCTGCGCCGCCGCCTCGCCACCCTGGCCCCCGGCGACCCCAACAGCGAGCCGGATTACGACGCCCTCCAAGAACGCCTGGCCGAGACCGCCGCGCAGATCGAAGTGGGAGTCCCCACCCTGGGCGCGAATACCGATCGGTTGGAGCTGGCGAGTTCCCCTTCCCAAGTCGCGGCGGGAATCGGTATGGGAATTTTTGGTTTCGGGTGGACGGCCTTCACCACCCTCCATGCCTTCTTCATGATCGGCGGGATGCTGAAGGCGATGGGGCCAGTCGCGTTCGCTATGCTCGGCTTCTACGCGATCTTTTGGGCGGTCGGCGTGGGCATGTTCATGAGTGCCTTCAACCTCGCCGCGCAAGAGACGATCACCCTGGAAGGCGACACCCTCACGATCACCAAGACCCTCGGCCCCATCCGAAGGTCCAAGCAGCACCGCATCAACCCCAAACTGCAGGTCCGCATCGGAACCACGGAAAAGCAAGTGAGCCACGGGCGCGGCCGGTCCGTGCCTATGCGCGTGGCCGCGATCATCTTCACGAGCGAAGAGGGTCGGCCCATTGCCGTTGCGACAGGCACCACCGATGCCAACCGCGAGGTGATGCTCCGGCAGATCCACGCGCACCTGGGGCAAGAGAGCGATGCGCCCATGCCCCCGCCGGTGCAAGACTAGCGCTTGAGTTGCAGGGCGATGCGCCGGAACTCGACCGGGTGACTCTCGGACTGCAAACTGATCGAGCCGTTGCGGATTAAGCTCTCCGCCCCCATGGCCGCCCAGGCCTTGGCGTCGGCATCGTTGGGGTCCAACTGGACCTCACGGTAGCGGAACACTTCCTGCCCGTTGATGTAGTGCACCACATCCTCCGGCCCGTTCACATCCAGTTCCAGGCGCACCCACTCCTCACCTCGGAAGGTGGGCGAGTTCGAGTTGGTGCAGTGCTGCCGCCAAAGTTGGCCGTTGTACATCACGTTGGTGCCGGGAGTGCAGAGGTTGGCCGTCGGTCGGTCGCCTTCCTTGTCTCCGCCCAGCAGTTGCACTTCCGCCGAAACCGGGAAGTCTTGGCGTTCGCCCATCGTCTCCGGCGGCTGACCGTGAATCATCACGCCGCTGTTCTTCCAAGCCCAGCCCGGCCCTTCCGGCACCTGCTGGCCCACAAATCGGTACTCCAATCGCAAGCGGTAGCGGCCCGCCGGAGTGCGATAGAAGAGGTGACCGAAGCGGCCATCAAACTTCTCGTAGCCGTCGTAGCGCACCACCAGGTTGCCGCCTTCCACGCGGAAGGTCCGCATCGGGTCCTCCCCCAGTTTGTGGCCCACGATCTTGGGGGTCCAGCCCTCCAGGTTCCGGCCATTGAACAGGCTCACCCACGGGGCGGACGGTGCCCCCTGAACCGGTGACAAACCCACCGCCGCTAAACCCAGAGCGGCCACGAACATCGAGATGCGCATCACTGAATGGTTTACCCGCTGCAAGTTCACGCTTGGTCGCTCCACCGCGCGATCTCTTCCTTCAGAACAGCCTGCATCGGCTCGCTCATGCCATCGAAAATGCTGACCCCGCTGGCGCCTCGATGCCGCGCCGCGCGCAGTCCGGCTTGGAACTCCTCGGGCGACTTGAACGCGGGCATATAGAGCCCCGCCACCACCGGGAACCGCGCCGCTTGGATGCCCTCGCGCACGCAGTTGCCGATCCACTCCGTGTCTTCGTTGTAAAACGAGTGATAGATCATGGGCGTCGCGAAGTCCAGCGGCCACTTATCCCAATCCTGCCGACAGATCTTGCGGGCCATGCTGGGGGTCGGGAACACTGCCGCCGAGACTTGCTTGCGCGCTTCGTGCACCGTCTCGGTGACTTTTGTCACCAGCGACGTGATCGCGTCGTAGCGGAAGTGCAACCACCGCGCATCCAGGTCGGGTCGTTCTAGCTTCAACGGGTCATCCCCGTATCGCGCCCGGAACGCTTCCCGGGCCGCTTCGCTGTAGTCAAAGTCGTAGCGCGGCAGCTCTTCCGTCTGGTCCAGTTTGTAGGTGTCCCACAGGGCCGTGGGCAGGATTACATCGGGGTAGCGCACGTAGTCCAGGTGCACCCCGTCCACGTCGTCCCGCGCGGCAATCTCCCCGGCCTTCGCGCGGATATAGTCCACGGCTTCCGGGATGTGCGGGCTCACCCAGCGGTAGTAATCCACGTACGGCGGCTGGTCTACGCAGCTTTCGCCGCTCCGGGCCACCATGTACCACTCGGGGTGCTCGGCCATCAGCTTCGGGTCGCGCTGGTTGGTCGTCCACATCCACACGTGCGGCGACAAGCCCGCCTCGCGGATGGCTTTCAGGTGCGCGGCATTCACTCCGCCAAGAAAAACGCCCGTCACCCCCAGGGCGGCGAGCTTCTCGTACTTGTCACCGGGTTCGGCGGGGTCCGCCCCCGTCCACACCCAAAAGCTCGGCTTCACCGGGCGAACTCCAGGTAGCCCCACATCTCGGGTTGGTGCATGTCCACCACGCCCTGCGGACTCCACACCCAGTTGTCTTCCTTGGTGTCGGGCACCTTGCGGTACTTGCCGTCATCCACAAGGTGCTGCCACTGCACGCGGCTGAAGTTGATGCGCCAGCGGTCGCCGGGCTGCGGAGGCACGGCCACTTTGCTGATTTCCTTTAGGCTGCGCCACGGGATGTGGATGGTGCAACTCCACCCCTTGTCCTCGTCGCTCGGGTCGTTCAGGGTGCCGTTAATCTTCACCGCGGTGCGCAGGCCCTTGATCTCCCAGCTGTCCACCGCCGGGCCGCCGTCGCGGTAAGGGCGCGGCAAAAGCAGATCCCAGGTGGTGTTCAGGGCGTTTAACTCCAGTTCACCATAGTTCAGCGCGTCGTCATCGGGGTCAATGAACACCTCGAAGTCGTTATCGTAAAAGATCACGCTGTCGTGCTCGGTCAAGGTGCCCCACACGTGGGGCTCCTCCATTTCCGCGCCAATCCAAAGGCCGCTGGTGCTCCATCCCATCTTGGCGCGGGTGCGAAATCGCGGCGCCGGGCGCTTGTCGCCTTCGATGTCCACAAAGTCGTCCGTCCAGGGGCTCAGCTGCCAGGATTCGTGGGAGAGGTCCCCGTCCACCGGCGGGTCTTGAGACCAAAAGGGGGCCACGTAAGCCTTCGGCGTATTCACAACCATCATCTTGGGATCAAGTCGGTACTGCGAGTCAAGGATGGCCGCCGCCTTCACGCCCGTGATGCCGTCTCGCAGCATCTCCGGCCCCACCACAAACACGTCCGGGAACGCCGCCCCCGGTGTCCAGATCGGCAGTCGCGCCAGGGTCAGGGCCCCCGCGCGGTCGGTGTAGCTCACCAAGGCCTGCATGCGGTCGGGTGCACCCGGCACCGGTGCGGTGCTGAGGCCCGCCCCAGCCCCCGGCAGCGGATCTGAGCCGATGCGCATTTCGCTCTCCGAATTCGCCGCCGCCGCAAAGGATTCGCTTTCAAAATCCGGCCCCCCGATGTAGATCGGGTTTACATCCTCATCTTCGCCATCGAACTGCACGTTGAGGTCGCCATTGCCTCGGTAGTAGAACGTTTCCGCCCAGAGCCGAGCGATCTGGAAGGCGTAGTCGCGCTGGTCGCGGTCCAGATTCACCACCGTCGGGCGGTGATAGAACACGTCCTTGAACCGGCCGCCGCGCACGGAACTCCGCTCGTCCGTCGGCACCTCGTCCAGGCGTTGCCACGTGCCCGCCGCGTCGCGCCGCCAGTGCCCGGAAGTCAAAGTCTGGCCATCCACCTTCGTCTCGCCCGCCGCGTTCATCGAAATCAGGGTGATGTTCTCGGTCTTGGCCTCGCCCTTGGCCACCGTGATGGTGCTGGGCTGGTACGGTGCGGCCTGCTGGTGCACCGTGATCCACCCAAAGTTGCCGTTGATGCTGGGATCAATCGTCGTCAGCGTGTAATCATCCGGTCGGTTCAGCGCATTGGCCCTCAGGAACTCCCACATCGGGGCGTGGTCCAGGCAGTTCGCGCCCGGGGCCGGGTCGGTGTCGTACCAGTGGCCCTGCCCGGCTTCCTCATGGAAGCCCAACGCCGGGTGCCCTTCCAGCGCCTTGCGCATGTTGCGCGCCTCGCTCACCGGCACGGTTTCGTCGGCATCCCCGTGCAGCACGTACACCGGATTGATGCGGAGATTGTCCTTAAACAACATCGTGTCGTGGATCTGGCTCACCCGGTTGAGCATCGCGCCCATCGGGTCAGTGGCTTCCCACCGTCGTCCGCCGCCGTAGGTGAAGAACGACGCCCACCCCGCGCACGGGCCGACGCCCGCAAACTCAAACGGGAACAGCGCCCCGTTGATCCACGAGCCGTGGCCGCCCATCGAGTGGCCACTGATGTACACCTCGTCGGGGTTCACGCCCGGGATTTCGAGCGCCAGGTCGCGCACTTCCAGCAGGTCGAGCCGCCCGATTTCCTCCCAGTCAAAGCCGTAGGGGCGTCGGTTGGTCGGGGCGACCACGTGCGCCCAGGTCTTGGCGCCGTAGGCTTGCGCCTGGCCGAGCGCCTCCACGCTCGCGCCGTGCGGGCTCAGAATTACGCTGGTGGCTGCCGGATCGCTGGCGGGCAGGTATCCGTAGTACTGCACGCTCTTATCAATCCGGCTGATGAAGGTGACCCGGCGCGCTTCCTCGGGCTTAACTACCCGCAGGTTCAGTTCGGCCCTGTGCAGCACTTCCCCGCCCTTGCGGAGGGTCAACACGACTTTGCCGTCGGCATCCTTGGGCCTGGGCACGTTCACCGGCACCTTGCGCACGCCCAGCGGCCACAGGTGCGGCACCTTGGTGGTGCGGGATTGCCCGCCGTGCTCGGCGGTGACCTCGATCCCTTCGCCCCATTCATCTTGGGCGTTGCGGATCACGACGCCCGCCCAGGCATCGCTGGCGGGGGCCCCCGTCACCACGTCCGGCAGCGTCGCATCTCGCGTATCGAAGCTTACGGGAGCGGGCGGTTTGATGAGCGAAGCCCGCATTTGACCGCGCCCCACCTGGAAGTAGAACTCGTTCGTGCCCGCCTTCAGCCGCACTGGCAGGCTCAGGTAGCCGTAGCCGTAGGGGTCGCCCGCCCGGGGTTCTTCGTTCACCCAGGTCTGCGAGGTGCCGGTGGCTTCCAGCAGCATGATCTGCTCTCGCTCGGAGGGCACGGTGGCATAAACGTAGCCATTGCCCCGGAACCAACCGTCCGCCGCGGCCTCCACGCGCCGCCAACCGGTGGCCTCGCTCGGCACTTTGCGCTCGATCATTCCCGCAATCACGGGATCCACCGCCACCGGAGTCCGCCCGTTCCCGGGCACGGTGATTTGCAAACCTTCCTTCAGTTCAATCGAGTCGGATTGCGGGAGTGCAATGGCAACGGCAACGGCCCACCACATCATCGCCCTATTATGGGGTGTAGACTCACCCCGATGCAGTGGAGGCTCAAGCTCGTCCTTGTCACTTCGGCTCTCCTCGCGCTTGGACTCACCGCCATGGCCCGCGATATCCCCCGACCCGAACACCCGCTACCGATTGCCGAACGTGCCGAGTGGCTGAACTTGAACGGCCCCTGGGAGTTCTGGGAAACCCAGGACGACAACGCCGAACCCACGACTTTTCCGGATGAGATTATCGTTCCCTTTGCTCGCGAAAGCAAGCTGAGCGGCCTGGAACGGACCGAAGCCGTGCGCAACGTGTGGTATCGCCGCACCTTCATGCTGCCCGCGTGGAAGAGCCCGCGCCAGCGGCTCCACATCATGGCCGCCGACTTCCGCACCCGGGTGTGGGTGAACGGCACCCTGGTGGCCACCGCCATCGGCGGGAACACCCCCATTACGGCCGATGTCACGGCGGCGCTCCGCCCCGGCGAGAACGAGATCCGGGTCCACTGCTTCGACGACGCCGAAGGGGGCCTGCAGCCCCTGGGCAAACAAACCCGCAAGGGCGGCAGCCAGGGAATTTTCTACACCCGCACCACCGGCATCTGGCAGACGGTGTGGCTAGAAGGCGTGGGCTCCACGTACCTGCGTGACTTCCGCGTGCGAGCGGATGCGAGTGGCTTCTTTGAAGTTGTGGCTGAACCTGAATACATCCAGCCCAACATGATGCTGCGCGTAAAGGTGGAGGACGAACAAGGGGTCGCCACTTACAGTGCAAACCCTCTCACCTCGCCCCTCCAAATCCAAGGCCAGATGCAGAATGTGCGCCCTTGGTCGGTGCAAGACCCGCACCTTTACGACCTTCAGATTCAGCTCCTGCGCGATGGCCAGGTGATCGATGAAGTGAACTCCTACATCGGGTTCCGCACGGTGAGCATCCAAGGCCCGCGCATCCTAGTGAATGGCGAGCCGGTTTTCCAGCGCCTGGTGCTGGACCAAGGCTTCTACCCCGACGGCGTGTGGACGGCGCCCTCGGACGAAGCCCTGCGCAACGACATCAAGTTGGCGCAGGATGTTGGATTCAACGGCGCGCGACTGCACCAAAAGGTGTTCGAACCCCGGTTCCTGTACCACGCCGCCAAGATGGGCTACCTCTGCTGGGGCGAGTACCCGAGCTATGGCCCGGACTACGACAACCCCGCCCTCAACCGGGTGTGGGTGGACGAGTGGACCCGCGTGATGCAGCGCGACCGCAACCAAACCGCCATCATCGGCTGGTGCCCCTTCAACGAGACTCCGCGCGAAGCGATCCCGCTGCAAGGCACGATCTACCGAATGACCCGCCTGGCCGACCCCGGCCGCCCGGCGATTGAAACCAGCGGCTGGAGCCACGGCCTTTCTGATCCCAGCATCCTGGACGCCCACGATTACGAGCAAGATCCGGTCGTCTTCCGGCGGCGGTGGCAGGGGCACAATTCGGCCCCCAGTGACCTCCCCGCCCGCTACCAGGGCCGCCAGAGCAACTGGATTCCGTTCATGGTCAGCGAATACGGCGGCATTGGCTGGAACACCGGCGAGGGCTGGGGCTACGGCAACCCGCCCAAGAGCCAAGAGGAATACTTCACCCGCCTACGCGGCCTGACCTCGGCCTTGTTGGACAACCCCAACCACTTCGGGTTCGTTTACACGCAGCTCACCGACGTGGAGCAGGAAAAGAACGGGGTCTACACCTACGACCGCAAGCCCAAGTTCGAGGCGCGGTTATTCCGCGAGATCTTTGGTGCCCCGGCGGCTTACGAGAAGGCGGAACTCACCACGTGGCAGCCTGCGATGGACGATTGGCGGGTGCTGGTTGGTGCCGCCGTGGATGCCGACCATAAGTGGGACATGCTCCTGACCCCGCCCGCCTACGATTGGGCCAACGGGTTCCGCGGCGAGCCTGCAATGGGTGGCTTTGGGCGGAAGGAGGGCTTCGAGGACCTGATTCGCACCCCTTGGACCTCACCCGACATCTACCTCTCGCGCACGTTTGAGGTCACATCCGTCCCCTCGGCGGCCCGGCTGGTCATTCACTACGACAACGCGACCCGCGTGTGGATCAACGGGAAGCTCATATGGGAATCACCAGCCGGCGCGTGGAACGACGGCTATCAAGCCTTCGAGCTCAACGCCGCGGCCCGGGCCGCCCTCAAGACCGGCACCAACACCATCGTGGTGCATTGCCACCAGGATAGTGGGGGCCAGTTTATCGACCTGGCCCTCCTGGGTCGGTAAGCGCGCTTAGATCACTCGCTTTCCATCCACCAAACGGTGGAGGGAGAGCGGGTTGGCGTCTTGGAGTTCCGGCGGCAGCAAGGATTCCGGCGCATTCTGCCAGCACACCGGGCGGCTCCACCGCTCGATGGCGCCGGTGCCCACACTGGTGCTTCGCCCGTCGCTAGTGGCCGGGAACGGCCCGCCGTGGACGATGCTATCGCAGACTTCCACGCCCGTGGGAACTTGGTTAAACAGCACGCGCCCCGCCTTCGTGGCGGCGACTTGCACCACGGACTTGGCAGCCTCAAGGTCCGCCGGTGTGCCGTGGAACGACATCGTCAGCTGCCCGCCCATTGCCCGCGCCACTTGCTCGGCTTCCTCCAGGTTGGCGGCCTTCACCCACACCGCGCTTGGGCCAAATATCTCTTCGTGGAGGTCGGGTTCAGCGACAAACTGCGCCGCCGTGACTTCAAACAGGTGGGCCGGGCCATCCACCAAAAGGTTCACCCCGTCCATTTGGTTCCGCTTTTCCACGCCCTCGGAATAGGCTTGCGCGATGCCCTCCGTGAGCATGGGAGTGGGTACGAAACCGGCCAGGCGCTGCGAAATCTCATCCGCCCATATGCTCGCTTCGCCCACCGTCACCAGCACGCCCGGGTTGGTGCAGAACTGCCCCACACCCATCGTTAGCGCTCCCGCCAGCCGCTCGGCCAGCCCCGCCGGGTCGCTGCTCAGCAGCTCGGTCAATAAGAACGAGGGGTTTACCGAACCCATCTCGGCGAACACCGGAATCGGCACCGGGCGCGCCGCCGCCCGTCGCATCAGGGCCGTGCCGCCCCGGTAGCTGCCCGTGAATCCCACCCCCGCCATCGCCGGGTGATCCACTAGCCACTCGCCAACTTCAATACCCTGGTCGAAGAGCATGGAGAACGCGCCCGGGTGCACGCCCACCGCCGCCACGGCGCGGGTTATCGCCCCGCCCACCAGGGCACTCACCCCGGGGTGAGCCGGGTGTACCTTGCTCACTACCGGGCAGCCCGCCGCCAACGCTGAGGCCGTGTCGCCACCCGCCACGCTGAAGGCCAGCGGGAAGTTGCTCGCCCCGAACACCGCCACCGGCCCGATAGCCACCCGCATACTGCGGAGGTCGGGCTTGGGCAGGGGTTGTCTGTCCGGAATCGCGTGGTCAATCCGGGCGTCCACCCAGTGGCCTTCCCGGGCCACCCGGGCAAACATCCGCAGTTGGCCGGTGGTGCGGCCCAATTCGCCCCGGGCACGACCCTCGGGCAGTGCGGTTTCCGCTTGGTAGCGGGCGACAATGGCTTCGGCATCGGCTTCCAGCTCGGTCGCGATCCGCTCCAAGAGTTCTGCCCGCACCGAAGAAGAAGCCAGCGAAGCCACCGCCTCCAATGCCCCCCGGCAGGCCGCGTCCACGTCTTCCCGGGTCGCCACCACGAAGGCCCCTTCCAGGGCGCTCCCATCACGCCGATCCACCACCGAGAACGTCTTCTCGCCGCCGCCGAAGCGACCCGCCACCAAACTCCGCGTATTCATTTCTTTAGCCTACGCCCCTTTAGCCTACGTCAGGTCGGTTCGCCAGCGCGTGCTCAATCACGGCCACCGCCGCCGCGCGTTCTTCGCCCACCAGTTCCAGGCGCGGGGCGCGCACGGTTTCTGTGCCCATGCCGACCATCGCCTGCGTCAGCTTGATGAGCTGCACGAACTTAGGCACCGTATCCAGTCGGAGCAACGGCAGGAACCAGGAGTAGAGATCGTCCACGCGCGGGTCGCCGGCCAGCGCCCACTCCCACAGCCGCACCGATTCACGTGGGAAGGCGTTCACCAACCCCGCAATCCACCCTCGCGCACCGTTGCGCACGGCTTCCACCAGCACATCGTCCACGCCGACCAGAATCTCCAAGCGGTCGCCCAGAATGCGCTTGATCTCGGTTACGCGACGCACGTCCGCGCTCGATTCCTTGCAACTCACGAGATTGGCGTGAATCCCCGCCAACTCCGCCATTTGCTCTGGCACAAAGTCCGTCTTGTAGGCAATCGGGTTGTTGTAAAGCATGCACGGCAGCGGCGTGGCGCGGATTACCGCCTCCACGTGGGCGCGCATCTCGCGCCAATCCGTGCTGTAAACGTAAGGCGGCAACACCATGAAGCCCGCACAACCCAGGTCCGCCGCATCTCGGGCCAGGGTCACGGCTTCGTCGGTGCTCAGCGCACTGATGCCCGGCACGATCGGATAAGCCGGGAAGGCTTCCACCAAAGTCTTGAGGATCTGCCGCTTCTCTTCACCCGTCAGCGTCGCGCCTTCGCCCAGCGAACCCAGCGGCACCACACCGTGGCAGCCGTTTTCCAGCTGCCAGCCCACGTGCTTGACCAGAAAATCGTAATCCACGTCGCCCGACGCGGTGAAGGGGGTGGTAATGGCCGGAAGTACGCCTTGCCAGGGGATCGTCATCGGGAACTATCTTACTCAGGCCCCTCCTTTTCCGGCCCCGCTATCGGTCCAGTCGGAAGGGTTCCGCGTCCACGTTCGGCATGTGCCCGCCCATCAGGTCGGCCAACATCCGCCCCGTGCCGGCGGCCAGGCTCACGCCCATCATCCCGTGCCCGGTGGCCACCCAGGCGTTGCCCAGGCTGGGCACACGTCCAATGTACGGCAAGCCGTCGGCGCTCAGAGGTCGCCACCCCGTCCAAAGGGGTTGCTCCCAATCCGCCGCCGCCAGCCCCGGGAACACCCGCTCCGCCCCCGCCCGGATATGCGCCACTCGCGCCGGGTCCGGGGCTTCGTGGGTCGCCCCAATCTCCATGCCGCTGGTAATACGCAGCAACTCACCCATGGGGGTCAGGCTCACGCGGTCTTCCACCAGCAGCGAGGGCGTGGTCAGCCGCCCGCCCCCGGGCAATGTGTAGCCGTAGCCCCGCCCGGGCTGGATGGCCAGGTTCACGCCCAGGCTGCGCGCCAGCACCGCCGATTCGAATCCCGAGGCCAGCACCACGTGGTCCGCGCTCATCGCGCCGTGGTTGGTCTTCACCCCGGTCCAGCGGTCGCCGGTCAGTTGCCAACCTTCAACTCTCGTATCGGAGACCAAGGAAGTCCCTAGCGCCGCGCGCATGGACTGCACCCACTCGTGGGGAGCCACGTGCGCATCGTTGCCGAACCACACCCCGCCCGCGCACTGCACGTCCAGCCCGGGTTGCCGCCGCCGCACGCCCTCAGCATCCAGGATCTCCACGTCCAGCCCCAGCCGCGCCCCGGCGTGGCCCACTTCCGCCTCTTCCTCCAGGCCGTGCGCGCTGCGGGCAATCATCATCAGCCCCGCGCTCCCCGGGCGGGCCAGGTGCGGAAAATCGTCCGCCCACCGCTCCCATTGGTTGCGGCTGGCCAAGCTCAGCGTAAGCAGCGCTTGGGTGCGGGCTTGTTCATCCCCCGCCAGGCTGCTTAAGGTGAATCGCGTCACCCACCCCAGCAGGTCCGCATCGGGCCGCCAGCGCACCGTCACCGGCGCCCCCCGCCGCAGCATCATGCGCAGCCCGGTCTTCAGGAACCCCATGGTGGCCAGGGGCACAAAGTGGCTGGGCACCAGCATCCCCGCGTTGCCGTGGCTCGTGCCTACGCCTTCGGCGGGGCCTTGTTCCAGCACGGTCACTTCCCAGCCGTCGCGCATCAGTTCGGCGGCGACACCCAGGCCCACCAGCCCGGCCCCGATCACAATCGCGGAGCGCCTCATTCGGGCAATCCCGCCACGTAGGGGTCGTCCTCGGCAAAGTGGAGGGTGCTCTCGGCCGTCACCCAGGCCCGCCCCCGGATGCGGGGCACCCATCCATCCGGCGTGCGGCGCACGGTGGCCGAAAACAGCCCGCCCGTCACGCTCTCTTGCACAAAGACTTGCCCTTCCGCAATCTTCCCGTCCTCGGCCAGGCACGCCAGGTGGGCGCTGGTGCCGGTGCCGCACGGCGACCGATCATCCGCCCCGCTGGGGCACAGCACAAACTTCCGCACGTCAATGGCAGGGTCCGCGTGCGGCACGCAAATTTCCACGTGGTCAATCTCGCCCCCGTCGTCACCCGTGATTCCCTGCCGGTGCAGTTCGTCTCGGATCAGCGAGGTCATCCGCAGAAGCTCCCTTCGGTTCGCGGGCACCAACTCTACCGGCGACTCGTGCAGGATGTAGAACCAGTTGCCTCCGTAGGCCACATCCCCCGTGAACTCGCCGTAGCCCGGCACGGTGACTTTCACATCCTTCAGCGCCCGCCGCGAGGGGATGTTCTCAATCTCCACACTGCCATCTGCGTGCCGCCACGCCGTGATGCGCCCCACCGGCGTCATCAAGTGGCCTTCCCCGCTGGCTGGCCAGCGGCCCAGGTGCGCCAGCGCCGTCACCACCCCAATCGTGCCGTGTCCGCACATCCCGAGCGGCCCGGCGGCATCAAAGTAGATCACCCCCGCCACCTCGTCGCCCTCGGCCGGACGCAGCCACGCCCCCACAAAGGCATCGTAGCCACGCGGTTCGGCCACCACGCCCCGCACCCAATCCCACTGCTTCATGACCAAGCGTTGCTCGGCCAGCGTCCCCGTCAGGTCCGGGTGGTCGTCTAGGACAATCCGGGTGGGCTCGCCTTCCGTGTGCGTATCCAGGACGCGAAGTGAACGCATGCTGTGAGTTTACGCGAACCTAAGGCACCAGCCACTGGCCTTGCCAGGCGTCGCCGTCCCACGTCCAGCCTGCGCGGCGGTGCCCGCTCACCCGGGTGTCCAGCCGGTCCATTCGATCAATGGTCGCCCGCAGCAGCGCAAAGTTCACCCGGCCCGCTTCACTCTCCTCCATCGTAGGCTCGCGGTCCATCAATGCCAAGGGGTAGCCCGGCCCCGGCTCCTCTAGGACCGACCCCGGCCCCGCCGCCGCCAGGTAGCACCGCCGCGCCAGCGGCTTGGTGCGCACCCAGGCCGCCTCTACGTCGTCCCCTTCGGTCAGCAGGCTCACCGTGCCGTACATCCGCACCATGCACCCGGTGGCCGCACTGTAGAACACCCACACCGAAGGCCCGCCTTGCCGTGCCTGAACCGCCTTGGGCGAGCGCACATCCACGTGGCACTGCAACCGGCGCTGCTCCCGGTCGGCGTACCGCAAGGTCACCACCCGGGCGTCCACATCAGACTCGTCCCGAAGCGCCACCACGGGGAGGTGAAAAGGGTCGCGCCACTTCAGGGCCCCTCGTTCCACATCTCCCCACGTTTCTTGGAGCAATTCGGACAAATCCACGGCTCATTTTGTCAAAACCTAGTAACTGTTCGGGAATCGGGCCGCCTAAGGACTCCGACAACGGCAATGTGAGTAGGATTCGATCGCGGAAAGCGGGCATTAGTCTCGTCGAGGTCGTCACGGCTACGGTGTGCGTCGGCATTCTGGGGGTGGCCACGGTTGGCGGCACCACCGCCGCCAGTGCGCGCCTAGATGAGTCGTTGCTCACAAAGCAGGGCGCTTCGGCCATCCAAAACGAGCTTGAAACGCTCAAAACCGCGGGCCGCATGGCGACCCTCACTCCCGGGTTCACCACCAAAGACGTCAATCTCGGCCCCAATACTGTCGGCACAATGACGATTGACGTGCGGGGCGACGTACCCCCGCAGTTGGTTGCCTATCCGCTGGATGCGCTCGACGGCACCCTCGGATCCATCTCGGCCATGGACGTGAGCGAAGCCCGCACAATGATCCTCCGCTGCTTTAGCAACAATGACCTCACCCAGCGTTGGACTTCGCGCAACCTGAACTCTGCGTCTTCGTTCGACCTTTATTTCGCCGAGCCTCTCCAGGACCAAAACGGCGGTACGGACCTTGTACCGGAAGTATTGATCTCGGCCAGCGCCGGGATGGGCAAAGTCACGCTCCAATCCATTGACGACGCAGGAGAACTCCAAGGCAACAGCATCCTCCTCACTAGCGGCTTCACCGAAACAACGCCACGCGGCTTTCTCTCGAATGGACGGTCGGCCACGGCGATTGGTGAAATCTTTGGTCTCGATCTCTCCCGCGACTTCAATGTGAGCCGAGCCACGGGTATTCGGGTTACCGTGCCCACGCAAGAAACGTCGTTCAAGATCATTGGGTTTGACGGGCAGGATATCCAAGCCACCGTCGCCCCCACCTACGAGGTCAGCGGCCCCGGCACCGTCACCAAAACTGCCGGCGCGCTCATGCTCAATGGGCTCAAATTTGGATCCGAGTCCAGCAGCCGATTCGTCTATCCCGCCCGCATCGAGAACATCAATCTCAACGCATCGGTCGGCGACGTTCGCTTTCTCAATCGAGCCTCCACGGTTTACGATGTGTTGATCGAACTCGAATTCGATGCCCGCACCATCGTGGGGCCCAAAACGCGAACTCTCAACATCGAATCCGCCGTGCAATACGGCTCTGTGTACTTCTAAAACCCCATGGCAACCCGAAGACGAAATCGAGGCTTTTCCCTCACCGAAACGGTGGTCACCGCTGCCCTCTCCACGGCGGTCATCGGCAGTTCGGCGGGGTTGTTTGCGTACACCGTGCGCCGGGTGCAAACCGAGTCCGTGGAGCTTGCGGTTGCCAGCCAAGCCCAAGAATTGGCTGACGAAATGAGCGGCTTGGTTCAGAACTGCGGCTACGTCAAGCTGGAATCCAGCAATGGCCAGACCAGCATGCTGGCGCTCGTCCCCACCAACGAAATGGACTCGGATGGCGATGGGGAACCGGATACCCCGGGGCCTAGTTCCATCAGCCCGGCGGGCCACGAAATCTATAGCTCCACCTCTTACGAAGGGTTTATGTGGACGCCTCCTACGGGATCTGATCCCGGCAAAATTGAGAAGCTCGTCAACTCCGATGCCGGAGGCAGTGAGATGATGCTGGTGGTGGATGACTCCTGGTCTAACCGCGATGGGCGACCGCGCTGGAACATGATCCGCAATGTTGAGTTCACAAACAACCCGTTGCGCCGCGAAACGACGATGGTGATTACGGCCAGCGCCAATCTCTCGACGGGACAGGCGGCCGACTCTCTGAATGACGGGAACAGTTCTGAATACAAGGTCACCCGGGTCGTCAACTGGGGGTTGAGTAAGTGATGCGCGGACGCTTGCGACGCGGGGCAGCCCTGATCTACGTGGCAGCCACCGGTACGGGCATTACCCTCATGCTGGGGGGCCTCACCATGTTCACGGCCGAAGCCTCGCGCAAGGACCAACTCACAGCGGAAACCGTAGAGATGGCCGCCGAGAGCCATGCCCTTTTCGAAAAGGGTCGCCTCATCGTCCGAGAAACCTCCTACACGGTCAACCCCATTGACAGCATTAACCTCGAGGTCGAGGGGACCAACGAAGGCGTCGCGGCCAAGGCGTCTCCCACCGACCTGATCTTGTCGGACCGACCACTCACCTCTCTTGAGCTCGGCTTGTTGCCGTTTGAACTCACCAATCGCCAGGGCAAAACCGGCGTCATGGTGGAACCGGTGGACGACGCCACCTACCGCGCCGTTGTGAAGGAGCTGATCCTTGGGCTGCCCCTCGGTGACGCCATATCCTTCACTTTCCCCTCGCATGAGTACTACACTGCGCAGCAAAATGGCTACGCCTGGGTGCGGGGCGGCAAGCTTGGGACGCTCAAAACTGGCGTCAATGGCACCGCAACCGCTCCGTATCGAGGTTCTCGAAAGTCCACCAAGATGGTTTCCGATGCCGAACCGATCGCCCGGCGGGTGAAAGCCAAGACCATGTTCACGGAAATGCCGGGCAGCGTCAAACTCGCCATCTCCGTCCAGGGCCACCGCAGCATGTTCGCCAAGAACCGCGTGGTCGGGGTCCCGTGGCACTACAACGCATCGGCTTCGCAACTGGCCGTTCGCTCACTCAACTGGAGCGGCACCGGCCCCACCGCCGTCGCCCACATGGACTTAAAGACGGGCACGGCTCGCCCTGCCTCGATTACTGAAGGCCTCGTCGAGGCTCGGCTTGGGCCTCAAGGATTCCCCGTTGCGACCGAAGCGGCCCGCAACAGCGTGGTGGCGGTGTCGCAATACCGTGCCTATGCCCCTACGACGTACGAATTGTTATGGTGGCGCGCGGGCCAAACCGGCACTCGCCGGGTGGCCAACGCGACCCAAGGGCAAACGGCCGTCCCGGTCAGTTGGACCAACCAAAGCCTGCCCAACGATCCGGAAAACAACCCACAGTTCCGGGCGGTGCACCTCTCGGGCGGATTTGAGATCACTTCGAGTTCGCAACGAAACGCGGTGACCATGAACCTGACCAGCCAAGATGATGCCTGGGTGTTCATCAATGGTCAGCTCGCCATGGATATGGGCGGCTTGCACTCATCCATGACCTCAACGCGGCTGAATCGCGGCCCCATCGTGGTCGGCAAGAACCGCATTGACATCTTCCACGCCAACCGGGGCGGAACCAGCACGTTTGGATTTGACTCGAACGTCACCTTCACCCCCGACGCGCCCTTCATGCTGAATTCCGACCACAACTTTGGCAGCCTCGGCGCGACCATTGCGGGAGGCGTGATTAGCACCCATGCGGAGACCGTGGACGGCGGCGAAGTAGACGCTGACAACGTGGCGGTCACGCTCAACCCGCCGGGGAATACGAGCGGCACCTACTCGATGACCTACGATGCGACGGCCACCGCCGGCACGCAAGGCAAGAAGTTTGGCCACGCGGCCCTTATACTGAGCATTCACAGTTTGGCCTGGACCTCCATCCAGGATCTTGTGAGCATCAGTACGGGCGAAGTCATGCCCGATCGAGTACTCCAGGCGTTCCAGCGCGACCAGGCCACCGACGCATGGCGACCCGTCCCGGTGGTGGTCGGACAGGTGGTGACCAACGGGTCATACCGTCGCATCACCCTGATGACGCGGCCGGAGAGCCTCTCGGATCGGTACGTTTCGTTTGTCTTCAACCCTGATTTGGCTAAGAACGAGTCGGCCGTGAAGGTGACCCAGGCGGCCTTTGGCTATCGTGAGGGGGACCGTTCCCTTCCGATCTTCCTGCCGCCACCGACCACCGGCACCACCGACTTCCTGATGTCGGCCAGGGGTGAAATCCATGTAGAGAATCTGGGCCAGACCGTGGGCGGCCTCTACGCGGATTCTCTGAAAATCACCGGCAACCCTTGGCAAGTGGTCGGACACGTCAATGTGAAACGGGGAGCGAACCAATTGGCAAGCAACCCGCTGCTGTCGATCCTTAATGGGCGTCTGCAGGCCGCATCCCAATCGCCCGTGGCATTCATGCTCAATGAAGCCTCGTTCGCGGCGAACGCAAATTCGCAGCTCACGGGTCCGGTGACGCTCACGGGCACCCTCAATCCCCCGGCGGGAGAACCCCAGGTGAACCTGCTGATTGATGGCGATGCGACCGTAAACAGCCTGTCCATCCCCAGTGGCGGCACGATCTTTGTCACCGGCGATCTCACGATCAACAACAGTGTCACTACGGACGCCAACCGGAATGTTCAGTGGCTGGTGAAAGGTGACATCTTGATCCCCGACACCGCGACATCCGGATTATCGTTGCTCCGCCAGATCCTTTGCGCCGAGGGCACCATCGAGATCTACCGGCCGATCAACTTCTCCGGCGCGATGAAGACCAACAAGGACCTCAAATGGATTGGGGTGGCCGGGCAGGGCGGCGGCGGCGCGTTCGCCCCCTTGCAGATGAACGGGGGAGGATTCTCCTTTGATTAGCGCATCCTCGACCTGGCAACCCTACGGGGATAGGCAAAACTCGCCGATATCAATCCTGGAGCAGACCATCTGCTCTGGGATTGTTCATTTATGGACCTGATGGGAATGGCAGGCTGGGCACTGGCGCTAATGGGCGCCGGTTGGGCGATCGCGAGTTCAGTGCAGGGCAAGCGCGCCCGCGATGAACACTCCCGCGAACGCCAAGCCAACGATACATTCCTCCATGCCAGCCACGTCATCAGCGAATTCAATGCGAACGGCACCGCTCTCGCTGAAGCCCTCCGCGCTATGGTTACCGCCGCCAGCGCTGATTCCGGCTACATCATGCTGTTCGACCGCAACCAGCCGAACAAGCTGACGACGCAAGCGGTGTACTCCTTTGATGACAACGACATCTTCCCCACCACCACCCTCATTGGCGAAGGCCTGGCGGGCACGGTAGCGCACTCCGGGCAACCGGCCCACTTCACGCGCACCGGCGGCACCGACGTCCTGCACGAACTCCCCAACGACACAACCGCCGCGATTGCCACCCCCATTCGCAACCGCTTGTTCCGCGACCAAGACCTGCGGACCAGCGATGTGGTGGGCGTTCTGGTTCTGATTTCGAAGCAGAAGAAGATGACGTTCCAGGGCGAACGCCTCGATACGATCACGGCCCTGGGCGCCCTTCTCTCGATGGCCGTTTCCAGCCACTGGATTGGCACGCACCACCGCCGCACGCTTCTCGACACGCTGGTGCTGATGGCCTCGACGTTGGAATCCCGTGACCGCTACATGTCCGGCCGATCTCAGCGCCTTTGCGATCTCTCGCTGCTCCTCGGACGCAAGTTCGGCATGAGCGACGAAGCGCTTGAAGAATTGCGCCTTGGGATGCTTCTTCAAGACATCGGCAGCATCAAGGTGCCGGACGCGATTCTCCACAAATCGGGCCGCCTGACGGCCGAAGAATTTGACCTGCTGAAGCAACACACAACCTTTGGCCACGAAGTGTGCCGCCGCCTGATGATGCCACGCGGGGTGCTGACCATTGTCCGCAACCACCACGAGCGATTGGACGGCACGGGCTACCCCGACCAACTGAAGGGTGAGCAAATGCCGCTGGCCCTGCGCATTGCCGCGCTCGCCATTGCCTTCGACGCGATGGCCTCGCCGCGCGCCTTCCGCACCGCTCTCGATCTCGACGAAATCCTCGCTCAACTGAACCTGGAAGCGGGCACGCACTTCGACGCCGTGGTGGTGCAAACCCTCCGCGAAAGCGTGAACGACGAAGAGTTCCAACGCATTTATCCCGCGCTCGTCACGACGATTGACCGACGCGCCTCGGACCTCGCCGCATGATCAAGTCACCGCAGCTCATCGGTTTGGAACTGGGGGCTCACGCCCTCAAAATGGTGCGCATCGAATCGCAGCGGCGCAGCAACATCCTGACCGGCGCCTGGCGCATCCCCACGGGGGGCGCGATGGACTGGCGACGGGCCGATGTGAAGTCGCCTAGCTTCCAAGCGCTGAAAGCGGACCTCGTCCAGCGTGGCCTCAAGGGGCAAGACGTTTGCTTTAGCCTGCCACCCGAGCACACCGTTTTGCGCTGGATGGATTTTGAAGGCATTGAGGAAGCGGACTGGAAAGATGCCGCCGCCCACCGGCTGCGAAAGGTTATGGATGAAAACCAGGCCTGGGAAGTTGCCATTGGCAATGAGCCCGACCCGGTCACCCATGAACGCCTGGTGACGGCCATGCCGCGCGATTTGGTGTTCCAATATGCCGACGCGGTCGCCGCCCTGGGATTGAACCCGGTGGCCGCCGAACCCGAATCCACGGCGATTCTGCGCATTGGCGGTAGCGTACTGCGCCGCCGCAGCCCGCTCCTTCGGGACGGGGCCGCCGTGATCCTCGATATCGGCTACCAGCGCACCCGCATCGACATGATCCGGGATGACAAGATCGAATTCACCCGCGAATTCCGGTTCGGATCTCACCTTTTGATTAAATCTATTGCTAAGGAGCTCGTCCTCACTGAGGAAGAAGCGGCCTTGACCCTGGAGCACTCCAGCGCGGCCCTGAGCAGCCGAGGTTGGCTCCAGATTCCCACTCCGGGGGGCTTGGCCCAGATTGACGCCAACCCGCACTTGCAAATTCTGGTGCGCGAAACCGGCCGCCTTGTGCGGTATTTCCGCTCCATCTACCCCGAGCGCAGTTACGCCGGCACGGTGGCCAGCTTGCTGGTGACCGGCGGCCTCGCCGGCCTCAGCGGCATTTGCGAGTACGTCGAGCGTGCTCTTCAGATCGAATCTTGCCTGGTGGACCCGCTTTCCGTGGTCCGCATTGACCTCTCGGAGGAGCAGTTCATTCTCATGTCTCGCGCTCCCTACGTTTTCACCGTCGCGACGGGCCTCGCCCTCGCACTACGCAATCGCATCGGCTTTGAGGAGGAAAGCAAACCAAATGGTTCAAAACGTGTTCTCGCGCGGGCCGCGTAAGCCGGCTCGATACTTGGCGCACACCAACGTCTTAGGCGGCTGGTTTGTGTACTGCGCGCAACGGGCCGCCCAACGGCGTGCCCAGCAGCGGCTGACCGCGTTTGGCGCCGTCTGCCTCGTGATCGCGATCGCGGCGTGTCTGTTCGTCTTCACCGAAGCCACGACCAAGACCCAGCAGCAACAGCGCGAGCTCAGCCTGGTCCGTAGCCAAATGAAGCAACTGGGGGCCGGCGCCGAAGAAGCCACCGTCCAGCGCGAATACCGCACGATCTTGACGCAAAGCCTGGAAGCCAATGCCCAGCTCCTGGATCCCCTGGCCAAGACGCTGAACGAAATGCCGATCAGTTGTTGGCCCGAGCAAGTGACCTCGAACTACCAGGATGACGAACCCCAAGTGTCGGGACGTGTGCTGGCCTCGAACGGTGAATCGAAGTTTGAATTTGTGCGCGTGCTAGAAACGCGTGGCACCGGGCTGGAAGCGAAGATCGAATCCTTTGGTCTGGAAACCAAGGAGGGCAAACCCGTCGAGCGCTTCTCCTTCATCGTCAAGCAATCCACAGAGGTGACCCCATGAGCGGGAAACCGAACACCCGCCGCGCCGCCCCTCGCAAGGGCAAAAAGACTGCGCGTAAGCCCCTGCAAATGGGCCACGCTCTGCTCATTCTGGCCGGGTTTGCATTCGCCTTTGCGGCGTACTTCGGCTTGACCCAATACCAAGCCTCGCAGAGTCTTGCGGAGCAAATCGTAACCGAACGGGAGACACTCCGTACGGCTCAGGCCGACGCGGAAGCGATGGATGTCGAAGGCAAACACCACCGCATCGTCGGCGACCGGATCGTCAAGGAATTTAACCGAGAGCTATCTGCTCTTGCGGTCAACCATTCGGTGCAAATCGTCCGTGGCGGGCAGGATGACAAGCTCGACCCCCGTATCACCCGGGCAAGTGGAATAGGCCCGGCCGAAGGGTGGGCCAACCTCACCTACGAGTTCGAAATTGTCGGCGAAACCCGCAACGTGCACCAACTCCTGCGATCTCTCGCCGAGGGCCCCATGGCATTTGAATTTGAAGACATCACGTACCGTCGCCGCAGCGCCGACCCCCTGCAAAAAGGGATCAACGCCCGCGTTTCCGTTCGTCTCGTGACGCGACAGGGCTTGGCGAAGGGACCGGCCGGACCGGTGAACCCCGCCGCTGCATCTGCGCTGCCGACCGGAGGCAAAGCCTGATGTCAGGCGGACGTGGAAAGGTAGGCCTCGTGGTCGTCCTCGCGCTCGTCGCGATGGCCATGGCCAGCATGCTCTTCCTCAAGAACCAGTTGCCGAAGTCGGCGGCCAAAGGCGCAAGGCTCTCCGCAGGCCAAGGCCCCGATGCCAAGGCCAGCAAGCCCGAACCCGAAGCCAAGCAACGCCTGGCCGTTCTCATCGTGGATCCGTTCTCGCGGCCTGCCCCCTACCAAACGGCCATTGCCATGCCGCTTGGGGAGGATTCGTCGCCGAGCCCAGCCAACGGGGGGCGCAACTTGCCGCCGCCCTCTTTCACCCCCATTGACCGGTCGCAATCACCACTCATGATTTCGCCCACGCCGATGCTGGGCCACATTCCCTCGCCCAACTCGCAAGGCGCCACCCCGGTAGCACCCGACGGTAGCGACCCACAAGCTGAACCTCCCGCCGCCCCCATCCAGGTGCAAGTGCGCGGCATTGTGGGCGCGGATCGCCCCCGGGCATTTGTGCAAATCAACGGCAGCACCCGTACGGTGCAGGCCGGAACAGATCTTGGTGATGGGATGCGCGTTCGCCGCGTGACCTCCACCCACGTCGAAATCGAACGGAATGGCAAGTCCACCACCGTTCCTGTCGGAAAGGAAACAAACCTGTGATCACTACTCTCATCGCGATGACCGCCTGGTGGCAGGCCTCCCCGGCCCGCGCCCGGGTGCCTTACCAGCCCATGATCGTGGCTTCGGTGACTGCCCCCTACACGGTGGAGTTGCCCTTGCCGCCCACCGAGAGCAAGCCATTCCCGACGCTCAATCAGGTGCTGACTGAGTATCGGTCCAAGCGCATAGTGGTGGAGGAAATACCCTTCCCGTCGCTTAGCCAGCTGATTACCGAAATCAAGGCCACCCAAACGGCGAAGCCGGCCCCGACGCCGCCGACGCCGCCCGCCGTGGGCAATAGCGAAGTCGTTGCCGATGACCAGACGTCCACGACTACTTCCACCACGACTTCCACCACCACCACGACCACCCGGACCGAGATTCGCGGCATCCCCTCGCCTCGCGATTTGCCCGTGTTCGCGCCGGACCCGATGAAGAAGGAAGTCTCGGTTCAGGTGCAAGACATGGACGTGGCGACGGTGCTCTCCACCCTTTGCGAACAGATCGGCATCAACCTCGTGCTCCAGAGCCCGAGCGACAAGAAGCTAACGCTGAACCTGAGCAACACTCCGTTCCGCGATATCATCACGACCATTTGTAGCCTCAGCGACCTCTACTACGTCGAGACGCCGAGCATGGTGGTGGTGGGCACCAAGGATGCCCTCATTGCTCGCTATGCCGCATTGTTCTACAAGACGTACCCCGAGTTCCGCCCGGCGGACAGCGGCGAGATCGTTTCGCGCACCGTTAAGTTGGACTATGTGGATGCCGTGGCGGTGGCCCAGGTGCTACGCGAACAATGGAAGGAAGAAGACCTGAGTGTCTCCGTCGGACCTTCGCATTGGACGCCTGAACTGATGGATGCCACATCTGGCTCGGTCACCGGCATCAACGGGGCGGCTACGTCCCGCCCGCCCACCGCGGGCGGCGGCAATGGCACCGGCCCTACGGGAGACCCGGCCTCGAAGGTCGTTGTGCTCCGTGGCAGCCAAACCGTGATTGACCAGGCGCTCGCCCTCGTGAAGTCCATGGACTACGCCCGACCGCAAGTGGTCATCAAGGTGCAGATTCTCGACATTAGCAACGATGCCCTCCAGAACCTTGGCCTCAAGTGGGATTTCGGGAGCACCGGCTTTACCGAGAACACCCCGCCGGGCATCGGCGTGATGCCTTTCCAACGCCAAGGCTTCAACTTCCAGGCGCAAATCGCTGCCCTCATCGAGAACGGAGCCGGACGTGTGCTGGCCGAACCCAACGTGAGCGTGCTGGATGGCCGTCGTGGATTCGTCCTCATCGGCGACCGTCTGCGCTACCCCGTGGCCACCGGCCTGGATGCCAACGGCCGCCCGATCTTTACGACCGAGGAGCAACCCGTCGGCATCTACCTGCAGGTCGCGCCCACGGTCGCGGCGGATGACACGGTTTCCATGTCCATCTATCCGCAGGTCAGTGCCGTGACGGACTTCCTCGATGTGCCCAACGTGGGTCGCTTCCCGCAGATCAGCACCCGCGAAACGCAATCATCCATCTCCGTCAAATCGGGCCAGACCATCGTGATCGGGGGCCTGATTCAGGAGCAGGACATCAAGAAGTGGCAAGAAGTGCCCATCCTCAGCCGCATCCCGTTCTTCGGTGAACTGTTCAAGTGGCGCAGCACTTCAAAGACGAGCTCGCAAGTCGTCATCAGCATCACCCCCACGGTGGTGCGACCGGGCGAAACCCAAGCGGAGCCGCTCACCTCGGAAACCGTCCGAGGGTCTGACACCAAGCCCGCCGAAGGCAAGCCCAACTAGCCAAGACTTGAACCCAAGCTGACCATGATTGCTGAACGCACCATACGCGATATTGTCATCGAGGAAGGCTTCGTCACCGCCGAGCGGTTGAGCGAAGTCCTGGCCGCCCGCACCGACTCTACGGAGAATGTGGGCGACCTCCTTCAGCGCATGGGACTGATCACGGAGAAGCAGCACCTCCAATGCGTGGCCCTGCAAGCCGGGATCCCGTTCGTGGACCTCTCCAAGCTCGAAATCGAGCAGGACGTGGCGCGCAGCATCTCACACCAGCTCGCGATCAAGCACCTCGCCATCCCCATCGAGAAGACGGAATACGCGGCCTCGGTGGCCATGTTCAACCCGCTCGATGTCGCGTCGATTGACGAGATTCGGGTTCAGCTTGGGGTGGATGTGGACCCGATGTTCGCCTCGGAATCCGATATCCGCGAGGCCATTTTCCGGGCGTTTGGGAGCTTCGATAGCCTCTCGGTGCTCGCCGGTGAGTTTGCCAAGGGAATTGAAATTTCTTCGGCCGATGCGGCGGTCGAAGATGACCAGGCCACGATTAGCCTGAACGAGCGCGAAGACGGCGCTCCCATCATTCGATTGGCCAATGCCCTGCTGGCCCGCGCCATTCGCGGCCATGCCAGTGACGTCCATGTGGAACCCGGCCCGAACGATACGCGCGTCCGCTTCCGGGTGGACGGCATCCTGAGCGAAGTGATGACCATCCCGAAGGCTGTGCAACGCCCGTTCGTTTCGCGCCTCAAGGTCATCGCGGGGCTGGACATTGGTGAGCGCCGCATCCCGCAGGACGGACGCTTCTCGGTGAGCCTCAGCGAGGGCAGCTACGACCTCCGTGTTTCCACCTACCCCACGGTGCATGGCGAGAAAGTCGTGCTCCGTGTGCTCGATAAGTCTTCGCTGGCCGTGGACCTCACCGCGCTTGGCATTCCTCCGCTCTCACTCACCCGCATTCTTAAGCGCGTGGAAGAGAGCCAGGGGTTGATCTTGGTCACCGGTCCGACGGGTTCCGGGAAATCTACGACGCTCTACTCCATTCTTAACCATTTGAATGACAACAGCCGGAACATCGTCACGATCGAAGATCCGGTGGAATACCAGCTTGAAGGCATCGCCCAGGCCAACGTGAATGTCGGCGCGGGAATGACCTTTGCCAATGGCTTGCGCGCCATCCTGCGCCAAGACCCGGACGTGATTCTGGTGGGGGAAAGCCGCGACCCTGAAACGGCGAAAACTGCGATTGAGGCTTCCCTTACGGGCCACCTCGTGCTCACCTCTTTGCACGCCAACGATTCCATGGCGGCGGTTGTCCGTTTGGTGGAAATGGGAGTCGAACCGTTCCTCGTCAGCAGTAGCGTCACGCTCAGTGTCGCCCAGCGCCTCATGCGTCGCACTTGTTCGCATTGCGCCAAGGCTTACGCCCCGGATCCCATCGTCTTGGATTCGTTAGGGCTCCCGCTTGACCGCGAATACGTGCGTGGTGAAGGTTGCGAGAAGTGTGGAGGCACCGGCTATCGGGGCCGATGCGGGGTGTACGAAGTGGCGGATATCTCGCAGCGTATCCGGCAGATGATATTTGTGGGCGATAGCACGGACTCCATTCGCCGCGAGGCCGTGCGGGGCGGCATGAGAACCCTGCGCCAAGACGCACTTACCAAGGTCATGGATGGGATTTCGACGGTGGAGGAAGTGCTCCGCGTCACCCCGAACGAAAGTCAAGAATGAGCGCCTACCGATTTAAGTACGTTGCACCAGATGGTGAAACGCATACGGGCCAAATCCGGGCGGACAACATGGACTTGGCCACCCAGGAGCTCAATCAACGAGGGCGCGTCATCAGCATTGTGCCGCTTCTTGATCAGTCGCAAACGATCGAGGATGAGGAAGGCACGGCCGCGGGCACTAGCGTTCTCAGTTCACTCCGAAAGAAGAAGACGAAGACGGAGGATGTGATCACCGTTCTCCGCAACCTGGGCGTGATGGCCGAATCTGGCGTCCCGCTCAAAGAAGCACTCGAAACCGTCTCGCTCGAAGCCGGTACGCCCGATCTCACCGAAACCCTGCGCGATGTCAAAGATCGCGTGATTGGGGGTTCCGCGCTGGGTGAGGCCATGCGCGAGCACCCCAAGATGTTTAACACGCTGGCCTGCAACATGATTGCGGTGGGCGAAGAAGGGGGCAACCTCGACAAAGCCTTGGGCTCCGCCGCCGAGCAGATGGAGCGCTCCGCTGCCATGCGCGGCAAGGTCATTAACGCGCTGATCTATCCGGCCATCCTCACCGTCGTCTCGTTCCTCAGTGTCATCTCGCTGGTGGTGCTGGTGCTGCCTCAGTTCGTGGAGACCTTCAAACAGATGGACATCGAGCCGCCGTTCATGACACGCATGCTCATGGCCTTTGGCAACCTCTTCCGCGTCTACCCGCTCGTGACTTTCGGCGTGAGCATCGCCGCCTTTGTGGGGGCCAAGCTCGCATGGCAACGCGAGGACGTGCGACGCGCCGTGCTGATCTTCGCACTTCGGATTCCGGTGGTGGGCGAGCTGATCTTCAAGGTTTGTCTTTCTCGCTCCATCCATACCCTGGCCGCGCTCACCGGCGCGAACATCCGATTGGTGGAGTCGCTGGAGCACGCCGCCAATGTGGCCGGCCTGCCTAGCCTCGAAAACGCATTCCTCACCGCTCAGGATGACCTCCAAAACGGGCAAACCCTCGGCGAATCCTTGGCTCGTACGGCCATCCTCCCTTCCACCCTCGTGCAACTGATTTCCATTGGGGAGCGCACCGGTCGCTTGGCGCCGCTGCTGGACCGCGCCGCGATTCAGATGGAGAACGACGCCGACGCCCGCCTCAAGGCCGTGGTCAGTCTCTTTGAACCCATTCTCATCGTCGTGATGGGCGGCGTTATCGGCATGATTACCCTATCCATCATCACTCCGCTCTTTAGCATCATGCAAAAAATCTGAGATTGAGGGTGGTATCTAACTTTTTTCATTGGCCATGCCGAAGATCAAGAATGTGACTCGGACGCGGCACGCAGGCTTCTCGCTTGTGGAAATGATGGTGGTGGTGAGCATCATTGGCATTCTCACGGCCATTGCCGTACCTAAGTTCAACGATATTCAGCGCAAGAGCCGGGAATCCGCCCTCCGGACGGACTTGCAGGTGTATCGCAGCGCCATCTACGTCTTCTACAGCGATACGGGTCTCTACCCGTCCACTTTGAACGACTTAGCGGCTCGCACCGCTCCCAGCACCGGACTCAACAGCAACGGTGCCACGCGTTCGCTGGTAGATACCTCCTGGCGGGGACCCTACGTAGAATCCGTCCGGTTCGATCCCGTTTCGGACCAGCCATTCCAATACTCCACTTCGGCCGGTTCCGTGGGCGTGGTCAAGCCGTCCGCTCCTGGCAGCGACTCGAACGGCACGCCCTTCGCGGACTACTAAGAGCCGACGTTGTTCAGCTTGGCGCGCACGGCTTTGAGAGCCGCGGCCCTTACAGGGTCTTCGCTCGAAGTCACCCGTCCCGTCTCGCGCACATCGGGCTCCAGCGGCTGCTTCTCCAGCCGGCGGCCCTTCGTCGTGATGTAGTCACTCACGGGGTACTGCAGCGAGAACCCATGCGGCAATCGTGCATTCACGCTGGCCAGCACCGCTCCCGCCGAGTTCGTGCCCACCAAGATGGCGTCGGCGTTTTCCTTGAGCGCCGCGGCCGTGATTTCACTGGCGCTCGCTGAGCCCCGATCAATCATCACCGCAATCGGGCCATCGAACGGGTCAATCCCGCGCGGTCGGGTGCGCGCCCGCGAGGTCGTCCAGGTCGCGACACGGCCCAAGTCCACTTCTTCGTTGGGATGCGCGCGCTGCCAGTCCGAAACGATGCGGCGGCTGAGGAACACGCCGTATTCCGTGTTCGGCGGCAAGATGAGCGACAGCAGGTGGTTCAGGTTGCTGCTGGCCCCGCCCCCATTGCGACGAAGGTCGAGAATCAAGCCCTTGGCCTCCTCTTCATGCGCTTCCTTCATCAGCTTTTCGATGTTCTCCCGGCTATAGCCGTCGGAGAACGTCGGAATTTTGAGCACGGCAATCTCGCCCACCATCGTCAGGGTTTCGCGGCGGCGGGGCTCTTCTTGCACCAGCAAGAGCACATCGTTGACCGAAGGCATGCGGGGCACCGAGGCCACCCGACCACTGCCCGGCGAGAGCCGAATGTGGCTGATGCCGTAAGTGCGCAAAAGGCGATTGAGCGTCGCCGTAAAGGCCGCCGGGGACGAAGATCGCTCCACTGCGTCCGACTCGCGGCGCACAAGTTCCGGCCATGTGCCGAAGTCAATATTGGGGACAAACGCACGCTCCACCAGCGTCTTCCCAATCGCATCAATGACCTCTTTCTTTTGGGTCTGGTTCAGCGTCGGCGGATCGCTTTGGGCGTGCGCCAGCATCATGCCGGCGGCAACAAAAACGGCCAGTGCGCTTCGGATTCCCTTTGCGTTCATCATTCTTCCTGGTTATACGAGCGAGGTGCCCTGATCGGCACCTCGCTTTCAATTCCCGGGATTCTACTCGCCTTGCGCCTGACTATACGAAACGACGCCGTCAAACTTACACAGCTGTTCCGTTTTCACAAAGTCCACGCCCGCCTTGGCAAACTGACCCAATAGCTCCACCACGTCCGCGCCGCCAATCGTGCCCTCGGTGGCCATAAAGCGGCAGCGCCAGTGGTCCACCACGGCGGTTTCGGGGAAGCCATCCGGCCACACGAGCACGCCTCGGTTGGTCACCAGTCGCAGTTTTGCTTTGGCGGTGGAAAGGGCCGCGATCTTGTCGCCAAACGCCTGCTTATCCGTACTGCGGTCGTGGACGAACACGTCAATGCCGACCACTTCCTTCTTGCCCGCGGGTCGCCGCTGAAGGCGCGGCACCGGGGAGCACACGTTGCGCTCCTTGTCGTAGTCCACGGCGGCCAAGGTCGTCGGGCGCTGCCCCACGCGTGCCGCTACCGCATCACCAAATTCCTGCGTGCTGACTCGCTGCTTACTCACGCCCTCGCGGAAGATGTCGGGGGTGTGAATGCCGTCTTCCAGCGTCTTCAGCCACGCGTTGTGCACCGTTTCCGCCACTTCCGGCTGGCCGATGTGCACCAGCATCTGCACCGCCCCCAGCAGCAGGCCGCTCGGGTTGGCAATGCCCTGCCCGGCGATCATCGGCGCACTGCCGTGAATGGCCTCGAACATTGCACACGACTCGCCAATGTTGGCCGAGCCGCCTAGCCCGACCGAACCCGTGATCTGGGCTGCGATGTCACTGATAATGTCGCCGTAGAGGTTGCTCGTCACGATCACGTCGAAGATTTCGGGTGTGTCGGCCAGGCGGGCCGAGCCAATATCCACGATCCAGTGATCCTTCTCAATGTCCGGATACTCGGCGCCGACCTCATCGAAAATCTTGTGGAAGAGGCCGTCCGTCAGCTTCATGATGTTGTCTTTGCTGAAACAAGACACCTTCTTCCGGTTGTTGGCCTTTGCATATTCAAAGGCGTATCGGACGATCTTCTCGGTGCCGGGCTGCGTCACCAGCTTCAGGCTCTGGTAAGCCTCGTCGGTCTGTCGGTGCTCGATGCCCGCGTACAGGTCTTCTTCGTTCTCGCGGACAATGACCACGTCCATCTTGGGGTGCTTGGTCTGGATGATCGGGTAGTAGCTCACGCACGGGCGCACGTTGGCGTACAGACCCAGCGTCTTGCGCACCGTGACGTTGAGGCTCTTAAAGCCGCCGCCCTGTGGGGTCGTGATGGGCGACTTGAGGAAAACCTTGGTGCGGCGGAGCGATTCCCAGCTGGAATCCGCGATGCCACTCGACACCCCCTGCTTGTAGACCTTCTCCCCGATCTCGATGGTCTCGATCTCAATGGCAGCGTTCGCGGCCTCAAGGATTTTGAGGACCTCGGGCATGATCTCCGGGCCAATGCCATCGCCGAACGCCACTGTTATCGGAACCTTTTGCTCCATGGCGTTAGCCTAGCCGATGACGGCCCGGAATTGGCGCGGATTTAGGCTTTCAGCCGTTCTGCCATTTGCAAAAAGGCGGTGATCGCTCCGTCCGAAAGTGCCTTGGTGCGCTCGTTGGCCAGCTGGCCATCCGGGCCGTAGGCGCCCAGCCCGCCGCCCACACTCACCTGCTGCGGAACCGTGATCGCCATCACTTCGTTCAGCACTTCGCGCACCACCCGCAGGGCACGCAGACCGCCCAATCCACCCGGCGAAGCCCCCGCCAGCATGATGACCTTGCCCGCCCAAACATTGGCCTGCCCGGTCTCTTGGTCGGTGCGACTGGCCCAGTCAAGGGCGTTCTTGAGCAGCGGCGTAAGAGAGCCGTTGTACTCCGGACTCGTGATGACAACCGCATCCGCCGCCAGGATGGCCGAACGCAGTTGGAGCACTTCATCCGGCAGGCCGCTTTCGGCCTCCAGGTCGCCGTCGTAAAGCGGCAACGGCACTTCCGAGAACTCAAAGGTCTCGGTCTGGTGGCCCCGGGCTTCGATTTCCCCGAGCAAGTACTTCAATAGGTGGCGATTCAAGGATTCGCGCCGCGCACTGCCGGCGAGCCCAAGGATATGCATGGTCGTATTCTACGGTGTCACGCCCCGCGTGGTCCCGCCAGCAGTCGCAATCCGTTCAAGATCACGATGACGGTAGATCCTTCGTGCCCGATGACGGCGATCGGCAGCATCAGTTCCGCCCGGCTCGGCATCAGCGCCCCCCAGAACACACTAACCAAGGTCAGTACGCCAATGATCACACCCGCGAACACCAGGTTCGCGCGAATGGTGCGGCGTGTAGCGCGGCCCAGAGCCATCAGGTCGCTTATCCGCTCCACCTTATCGTCCATCAGAACCACGTCAGCGGCATTGAGCGCAATGTCGCTCCCTAGCCCGCCCATGCCAATGCCCACGTGGGCGCGGGCCAAGCTCGGGGCGTCGTTCACCCCATCCCCAATGAACGCCAGGGTCTGACCCTTGGCAATGGCGTCCGCCACCAGGGCTTCCTTGTCTTGCGGCAACAATCCGGCGTGGATTTCATCAATCCCCACCTGGGCGGCGACGGCCTGCGCGGTGGCGGGTTGGTCCCCCGTCAGCATCGCAATGCGCTTGATGCCCCGCGCGCGCAACTTATCCAAAGCCTCTCGCACCCCGGGTTTGGGTTGGTCGGCCATCGTCAAAGCCGCCCACTGGTCACCCGCATTGAGAATCGCAATCGTCTCCCCGCGCTCGGCGAAAACCTTCACATGCTCTTCAAATTCCGGCGGCATATCGTCAAAGAACTTGCGTTGCCCAATGCGCACCGTGGACCCTTGCCAATGGGCTTCCACCCCTTTGCCGGGCACCACGCGCACGTTTTCCACCGTGGGCAGGGGTAGCTCCCACTCCCCGGCCTTGCGCACAATCGCGCTGGCGAGCGGGTGGGTGCTGTGCTGTTCTAGCGCCGCCGCCAAGCCCAACATCGCCCGGGCGGCCTGGCTAGGGTCTTCGCCGGGGTGCCAGCATCCCCCGTCGTCTTTGCAGACTCCCGCCCCCACCAGGGCCGGGCCGCAAACGCAAATCTCGGTAAGCGCAAATCGCCCTTCCGTGAGCGTGCCGGTCTTATCCAGGAACACGGTGTCGATCTTCCCCAGCGTTTCAATGAACTCGCCGCCGCGCACCAACATGCCTCGTCGCGCGGCCCAGGCCAGGGCCGAAAGCGTAGTGGCCGGGGTGCTAATCACCAGGGCGCAGGGGCTCAGTGCCACCAACAACGTCAGCGAGGCGAAAAGGGCCTGCGGCGGGGCCTGGCCAATGGCCAATCGGATCCCCCAACTCAGCAGGGCCGCCCCCAAAACAAAGAACGTGTAGCGTTGCCCAAACCACTGGCTAATGCGTTCCCCACTCGCCTTGTTCTCCTGGGCATCGTTCACCAGGGCCACGACTTTCTCGAGCATTGTCGCGCCGCTGGCCGCCGTCACGCGGATCAAAACGACGCCCTCCAGGTTTTGCGTGCCCGCCAGCATGCGGTCGCCCTCCTTCTTGTCCACCGGCCGGGCCTCGCCCGTCATGGCGCTTTCGTCGGCTTGGGTGATGCCTTCCACGATCACGCCGTCGAGCGGAACCCCTTGGAATCCTGGTACGCGCACCAAGTCACCTACTACAATTTCGCCGACCGGTACTCGGGTTTCGTGGCCGTCGGCGTGTACCCGGATCGCCTCGTCCGGGCGCAGCTTGATTAGCCCTTCAATGGCCGATTTGGTCCGCGCCATCGCGAACTCTTCCAAGGTGCCCGCAAGGGCAAAGAGAAAGAGAAGCACAGCAGCTTCGTTCGGGTGCCCCACCGCAATGGAACCCCCTGCCGCAATGAGCATGAGGATGTGGACATCGAACTCCTTGCGGCGAATCGAATCCCACCCTTCTTCAAGCGCGTGAACGGACCCAAAGGCCACCGCCAACCAAGAAACCCAAACGGGACCCCCAAACAGGGCCACCGCTAAACACACTCCGCAGAGCGAAGTGAGAACGGTATGGATGCGTCGATCCATACCGTTCAGGTTAGCCGATTAACTCGGCTCCGTCGGGGCAGTTGCGGTTTCTGCCCCCTCTGCCGGCTTTCGTATCCGCCCGAAGACCTTATACAAGTCGTCGAAGATGGAGTACGAGCACGGAATGACCAGCAAGGTGAGGAACGTGGAGAGCAACGTCCCCCCGATGATCGTGATCCCGATGGTTTCTCGGAACTCCGACCCCCGCCCAATCGCAAGGGCCACCGGCATCAAGCCAACGAGCAAGGCGATGGTGGTCATCATGATCGGGCGCAAGCGCGTGCGGCCACTTTCCACCAGCGCGTCGTACCGGGGGAGCCCCCGGTCGCGCAGCGTATTGGTGTAGTCCACCAGCAGGATCGCGTTCTTACCCACCAAGCCAATCATCGCCACGATCCCGATCATCGCGATGATATTCAGGGTCGTGTTGGTCAGCATCAGGGCCAGCAAGGCGCCGACCAGGGCCTGTGGCTGCGCCAGCTGAATCACGAACGGATACAGCAGGTTGTTGTAGAGCGCGGCCAGCACGAAGTAGACCAAGATGATGCCGAAGAAGATGGCCCCGAAGAGATACTGCGACTCCCGTGCCTGAGCATCGGCCTGGCCGAGCGGCTTGTAGGTCACATTCTCCGGCACCAAGTTCTGTTCCTTGAGCAGCCGGTCAATCTCAGCTTGCACCGAGCCCGCCGCGTATCCCGGCAGGAGGTTGGCCGTTACGCGCACCTCCGGCTTGCGGTCCACTCGGTCAATCTTGGTCACGCTTTCTCCGAGTTCAATCTCGCTGATCTCGCTGACGTAGATGGGATTGCCCCGCACAAAAGTGACTGGCACCTGCCCGAGCAAGGAGGGATCTCCCTTCTCGGCCTGGTCCATCATCACCCGCACGTCGTACTCCAGGCCGTTTTCGCGGAACTTGACGTCCTCGTTGCCTTCGTACAGCGTGCGCAAGGCCCCGCCCAGTTGCTGAGTGCTGACTCCCTCGAGCCCCTGCCGCGCCGGGTCCGGAATCACCCGAAGCTCGGGCTTCCCGGGCTTGGACGTGATGTCCGGTTGGATGACCCCGTCTATCTTCCCGGAAGCCAGGAGGTCGCGCACCTTGATCGCCGTCGCCAGCGCATCTTCCCGCTTGTCGCTTTGGAAGCTCAACTGCACGGCCGCCCCGAATTCAAACCCGCTGGAGACCGAGACCTTCACCGTCGCCCCAGGCACCTGCCCGATGCGATCGAGAAGTTGCGCCGCCACCGTGGTGTCAGGCGTGTCTCGCAGTTGCTCTTCGTGCTTCGCCCACGGGAGCTTGTCCAGCAGGGCCGATTTCTCCCACAGCACCACTTGGGTGCGGGCCACGTTCGGAGCCTGAGACCCCGCGCCGAAACCACCGGATGAGCTTGACCCAATGGTGGTGTAGACGTAGTGGATGTCGGGGTGGCCCATCAGCCGTTCCTCGACTTGCCGCACCGCTTCGGTGGTGCGTTGCAGGCTGGCATCCGTGGCCAGTTCGAGGTCCACGTTGATGCGGCCCACGTCGCTGGGCGGCAAAAAGGCGAACTTGAACACCTCGTCCCCGCCCTTGTAGTAGTAACGGTAGCCGTAGCCGATACCCGCTGCCAAGGGGAACAACGCCGCAAAGACCAAGGTCTTGCCGAGGATTCCCCAGGTGCCGCGATAAGGCTCCTCGCCTTTCGCCTTGCGGACGGCATTGCGAATGAGGTTGCCGATAAAGATCAGCACGCCCAAGGCGATGGCCGGTTGGGCAAGACCCATACCCCGGTTGATGGCCTCCATCCAGTGCTTGCTCGGATCATCTGGCACCAGCACGGCGCTGCCACCGATGAACGCGAACGTCGCAAAGAGCGCCGCAAAGCCCCCGCCAAACACCGTCCAGCGGTGATCTAGCGACCACTTCAGCACATTGGCGTAGCGGTTGGCAAAGCCGTGGAAGAAGCGGTTGAAGCCCCGCGCGAACGCCGTCTTCGGATGTTCCGGGTCCTCGCCTTCCTTGAACCATCGCGCCGCCAGCATCGGCGTCACGGTGAACGACACGATAAGCGAGACCAACACACAAGTGGCGTAGGTCAACGCCAGCGGGCGATAGAACTGCCCCACAATTCCGCCCATAAAGGCGATGGGGAGGAACACGACCACGTCCGCCATGGTGATGGCGATGGCCGCCGTCCCAATTTCGTTTCGACCATTGATGGCCGCATCAAAGGGGGTCTCGCCCATCTGCAAGTGCCTATAGGTGTTTTCGATGACGACGATGGCGTCATCCACCAGCACCCCGACGGCCAGGCTCAAGGCCACCAACGTCAAGGTGTTCAGCGTAAAGCCGAACAGCTTGACCATGATGAGCGCCGCGAAAATACAGATCGGAATGGCGATGGACACGATGAGGGTGCCCCGCCAGTCGTGCAAGAACATGTAGGTGACGAGCATCACCAACACGATCCCGAATGCGAGTGCGAACTGGAGGTCGAACAGGCTTTCTTCGATCTGCCGCGAGACGTCGAGCGTCGGCAAGAACTCGATACCGTACGTCGCCTCGATCTCATCGAGCATCGAAACCTTCTTGCCCGGCAGCGGCTTGCGGATGGCCTGGCTGATTTCCACCGCCGTGCCCTCCTTGGCCTTGAGAATCGTGACGGCCACGGCTTCTTGTCCGTCGAGCCTAAAGTTCGTGCGGCGCTCGGTCACCGTGTCCATCACGGTTGCCACGTCGCCTAGCCGAACCTGATTGGACGTGCCGTTCGGGTTCGAGGGGTCCGCGAGGCGCACCGAGAGGTTGGAGATGTCCTCCACCGTATCGGCTTCCCCCAGCACGCGAACGTTGAACTCGCGCTCCCCGTTGGTCATGCGGCCGCTCGGTATGTTCAGGCTTGCGGCTTGCAGGGCACGCTGGATATCCAGAACGCCCACGCCGTAGCGCATCATGTCGTCAATCCGGAGGCGAACCTGAATCTCGCGAATATCGCCACCGGCCACGCCCACTGAGCCCACGCCCGGTACGCGCGAAAACACGTCCTTCAGCTCGTTATCAATGATCGAGCGCATCTCCACGGGCGAGAGGCGGTCGCTCTTGGCCACCAGGGTCAGCACCGGGTCGGTGCCGGTATCCACCTTGCCCACCACGGGGTCTTCGGCGTCCGTAGGTAGGTCACGCTTGATCAGGTCAATCTGCGTGCGGACGTCGTCCAGCGTTTCCGGCACCGAGGTGCCGATTTCAAGCTGAACAATGACCACCGAGACCCCATCCTGCGAGGTCCCCGTGATCTGCTGCACGCCCGAAATCCCGCTCACGGCGTCTTCGATGCGCCGCGTAACGAGGTTGTTAATTTCGTCCGGACCCGCGCCCGGGTACACGGTGGTGACCGTGATGACCCCGAAGGAAACGTCCGGGTTCAGCTCCAGCCGCGTGGAACGGTAGGCGATGAAACCCATCAGGAAGATGGCCAGCATCGCCATCAGCACCACGACGGGGCGCTTAATGGAGGCTACGGTAATTCCCACGCTGGATTACCCCTTCTCAACCTCGGCCGCCGCGCCATCGGCGGGCTTTTCCGCCTCATTCTTGGTCGCTGCGGGCGTATCAACCTTCACCGGGTCGCCGGGGCGAACCTTGTTGCGGCCCCGGTCAATCACAACGGCGTTGGCGGGCAGGCCACTCACCTGCACGCGGCCCGCCTGCCGGACCCCCAGGGTGACATTCATCCGCACGGCCTTGTCGCCTTCGATCACGTACACGTAGCGCTGGGTGCCTTCGTTCATCACCACCGCTTCGGGCAATGAAATCGCATCGGGCACCGAAGTCGCGGTGACTTCCCCGCGCCCGAACATGCCGGGCTTCACGCTGTTCGGCGGATTCTTGACCCCGATACGCAATCGGAAAATCCGGCCCACCTGGTCGGCTTGCGGCTCAATCGCCTCGACGATGCCTTCCAGTTCCAGGCCTCGGATGGCATCCACGCGGACGACCACCTTTGAGCCCATCGGAATCTGCGCGAGTTGCATTTCGGGCACTTCCGCTTGGAACACCAAGCCACCATCCCCCACAATCTGCGCCACCGGCGCCCCGGCACCCAGCATGGAGCCCACCGAAGCCGGCACCCCCTGGACCTTGCCGGAATAAGGCGCGCGGATGGCGGTGTCGCTCAGCGCCTTGCGGGCGATGCGGACCGATTCCTCGGCCGCCTGCAGGGCGGCGCGCGCCGCATTGGCTTGATCCTGCGGGATCAAATCCAACTCCTTCTGCGCCCGTTGGATGCGGACGTTTTCTTGGGCGGCTTTCACGGCTTCTTCAGCCACGCGGATGTCTTCCGGTCGCACGGCATCCCGCACGATTTCAAGTTGCTGCTGCGCCAATTCGTAGGCGGCCAGGGCGTTTTGGAAGGCATTTTCGGCCCGCTCAAAGTCCGCGCGGGCAATGGCCCCCTGGCTAAACAGTCGTTCCGCACGGTCACGCGCGGCGCGGGCGGTATCCAGGTCGCTCTTGGTGCGCCGCAGGTTGATTTCAGCCTGCGTGCGCTCCTCACTTCGCGCCCCGGTCTTGGCCTTGGCGAGTTGAGCCTGGGCTTGGGCCAGTTGAGCTTCGGCGGCGGCCAGGGCCGCGCTACTCACCTTCGGGGTGGTCGCCGCACTGCGAAGGGCTTGCTGAAGCTGCGCGCGGGCCGCACTCGCTTGGGCAATCGCCTGCTGCAAGCGCGAATTCGCATCCTGAGATTCTTGAATGGCAATCACTTGCCCGGCACGTACTGCGCTCCCTTCCCGCACGAAGACCGACGTGAGCCGGCCCGGTCCGGAGGCACCAATCGTTACCACCCGGTTCGTCGCAAATTTGCCCGTCACCGCCACGATGTCGGTCATGTCCCGCCGTTCCGGCGTGATTGTCGTCACCGCCACCACGGGATTGGAGATGATCTCCTCCGTCTTCTTCGCTTGCTCCTGCGCTTCCTGGTCGCGGCACCCGATTTGAGTCACCACCAATGCGAGGGCCGCCAAGCCCACGCTAAGACCTCTTGTCCAAGTTTTCATGATTGATTTCCGTTCGGGTTGGCATCCATTGCGGGCGCCTGGGCGGGAGGCTCGGTGGCCTCGGGGGCGAAGTTGTCGGTGCCGAGAGCGCGTTGCAACTCAGCCAGGGCAAGTCGTTGGGCAAACCGGGCATCGGCCACTCCGGCGGCGGCCGCGCGTTCGTCGTTGATCGCTACCAGGACGTCCACCAGCAGGCCGGCCCCTTCGTCGTAACGGAGGTTGGCCAGCCGCAGCGCCTCGCGGGCCAATGTGAGGCTGTTTTCTGCCAGCGTCAGTGATTCTTGGGCGCTGGCCAGATTCGAGAGGGCCGAGCGCACTTGCAGCACGATCCCCAGCGAAAGCTGCTCCCTCGAGATCTCGGCATCCACCGTGTTGGCCCGGGCCGCATCCCGGTTGGCGCGGCTGCTCCCACTGTCATAGAGCGGGATGCTGAGGTTGATCAGCGCCAGCGTGCTCTTGCTGTCCGAACTCCCGCCCGTCCCCACAATGTACGTTTGCTGCGCGCTGAGCGCGAGGGTCGGCGAGTACAGGGTCTTGGCCTGGTCTTCGAGGGCCAAGTATGCCTGAATCTGGGCGGCCGTGGCGTCCAATTCCGGTCGTTCTTTCAGCGCCCGCTGGACCAAGGCGGAGTCTTCCGCGCGTCCACCTTCTGTGGGGGCAGGAGCCTGAAGGTCAAAGCTGGTTTCGTCGTCCATGCCCATCAGGTTCGCCAGCGCCCGCTTGGCCAGGTCGGCCGCCAGTTGGGCGTCCACCAGGTTCCGGTCCGCTTGGATGAGGGTGTTTTCGAGGCGAAGCACGTCGAATTGAGGCACCGAACCCGCATCGAACATCACCTTCGTCTTGTCCAGCCGTTCCGCGATGCTCGTGCGCACCGCCAACTGAATCACAACCAATTCCTGCGCGCGCAAGGCCTGCAAGTAGGCGCTGCGGACGTCGCCGCGCACCCCATTGGCGGCCACTTCTTCGCCCACCTTCGAGGCCTCCACGAACCAGTCCGTTGCCCGAATCCCGGCCCGGATCCGCCCGCTGATATCAAAAATCTTGTTCGCACTCACCACCAGCTGATTGAAAGTGTTGACACGGCTACCGCCGCCCGTGGTGGAGCCGCCATCTTGCCGGGTACCCCCCGTGCTGCTGCCAAACGAACTTCCGCCCGTGGTCAAGCCAGCGGTACCGTCGAACCACGCATAGCTGCCCGAGAAGGACGCACTCACACCCAAAGCGGCCTCGGCGGCCCGGCTCTGGGCTTCCGCCCGGGCCGTGGCTTGTTGCGCACGTTGGACGGTAAAGCCTTCCGTCAAAGCGACAGTCACCGCTTCATCCATGGTCAGCACGCCGTCATCAAGCGGCCCGACCGGGGCGGCTTGGCTCATCGCCACCGCCAGGCTCATGGCAATCCAGTTCACGGAGTCACCTCGTCGGCATCCTCTTCCTGCTGGGCTTCCATCGCCTGCTCAATCATCGCGCTGAGATAGCCCACCACTTGTTGCAAGGCGTTCACCTTCGCGACCATCAGGCCATCCACCTTCGGGTCCTTGCAAATAATGAGTTTGTCGCCGGGCTGAATGTCCAGCATCTGTCGGGCTTCGGCCGGGATCACGATTTGGCCGCGTTCTCCCACCCTCACGGTGCCGTAAAAGCACGAATCCATCCACTGCTGCGGATCCATACTCCAAATCATACTTTTCATACATTGCCCACAAGTAGGCCCCTGAGCAATTTTGCGCCGATGTCCGCAAGTTCACCCTTCTCCATCGTCTCAAACAAAAAAAACCCCTGGCCGAAGCCAGAGGGTTTCTCAATCGTTCCGAACCGGAGTTCAGACCTTGGGCGGGCGCGGTGCGCGCGGCTCGTCTTTCAGGTCCACCACCACGAACGGCAGCAGGGCCATTTCGCGGGCACGCTTCACGGCCTGGGCCACCATTCGCTGCTGGCGGGCGGTGTTGCCGGTGGAGCGGCTGGGAAGAATCTTGCCGTGCTCGTTCAGGAAGCGGCGCAGAAGAGCCACGTCCTTATAGTCCACCACATCAATCTTGTTGGCGGTGAGGAAACTCACCTTGCGGCGACGGCGCAGGCGCGCACGGGCTTCGCCCGGTCGCCCTTCCGACATGTCAAGGCCGCCTTGATCGGCAGCGGGGTCGACGGCATCGTAGGCCGTCGGATTGTTCAGCGTCTTGTCTTCGCTCATGGAACCTCGCCCTCGTGGGATTGATGATGATATCACACTTGCCCGGGCAGCCCCCGGACCCCCGCAAGGCCTCACCCCTCTCAAGGTTACGGGCAATCCCCGTAGGCTTGCCCGCGTAACCCTAACGGACTTTGCCCATGCGGGCCTCACCCTGGTAGTTTCCGCACTCCGAAACCCAGAGCTTTCCGGGAACACCTTTCATGTCGGACACCGCCCGGTTCGACAACAAAACAAGCCAAGACCCAGGGGTGGTCCGATCTTCGCCGGTCGGCCACCCCCTTCCTTTTTTGGCCGTTACGGCGCCACGGCCAGCCACTCGTTCCAGCGCGTATCCGCCGCCCACTTCAGGCGTTCGTAATCCGGCCGGAGGCTGGGGTACAGGTCCTTGCCCATGAAGTCAATGGCCACGCCGCGACTTCCCGCGCTCTGGTTGTTGTGCCCCTCGTGGATGATCGCATTGTTCGCCGCCGTAATCACATTGGTCGCCGCCGCCTTCACCGGGGCCGGGGTTGCGGCTTCCGCATTCAGGCGCGTGCAGATGTCAATGAGGTCGCGGTAGACGCGGGTCGAGTTCGGGCTGTAAGCCTGCGCATTCGCCCGGATGAGCGGCGCAATCGTCTGCAGGTTCGCTTCCTGGGCAATCAAGTTCGCCGCCAGGATGTCTACCGCGTTCGCCAGGGCCGGTAGCCGGCTGGTGTCAATCACGCTCTGCGTGATCTTGCGGGTGGCGTAGGGCGGGTTATTGACCATCGCCTCCACAAAGCCCAGCGTCAGGTCGGCCGTTGGGGCGTCCGGGTTGTCGCGGAATCCATCGAAGACCGCATCGTAAGGATAGCCATCGGCCGGCGGGCTTTCTTCGCTACCCACCACGTAGCGGGCGCGGTTGCGGGCTTCGTAGGCCACTTCCACCATCTGCATCAGGCTGGCGTCCCACGCCAGGATGTCGAACACGTTGGAGCCCAGCGCTTCATCAATCTCCCAGGTTTGGATGCTGGTGCCGTATTCGTCGTCGTAGCTAAAGCCGCGCGTGCCACCTTCTTCCAGGTTGCTGCGCTTCCAGCCGTTGCCGTGGTTCCACACCACCAGGCAGTAGCGGTCGGCGGGATAGTTGGCCTTGCCCCAGGTGATGAAGTCGTTCAAGGTCTGCGGGTCGCCCATGTCCAGCGGCTGGCCCAGCCCGCTCACCATGTTGTTCTGCACCAGCTCGCTGGCAATGTTGCCCGTGGTGTCGTACTTCACCAGGTAGCGGCGCACGCCATCGAAACTGGAACTCGGGAACTGGTCGCGCGACTGCTTCCACTGCACCACAAACCGGACGTCGGGGTTATTGGCCACCCGCTCCATCTGGTTCACGTTCAGGTCGCTGGCCTGGAAGAGGTCGTTGGCGGCATTGATATACACCAGAACCGTCCACTTCGTGCGCGTGATGACGAGGTCCTCGACGGTCACCGTCATCGAACCGTTCAGCGGCCCCTCGGCCCACGTGGAGGTGATGTTGGCGTTGCCCGCGTTGACGCCCGTGACGACGCCCGCCGCGCTGACCGTGGCCGTGCCCGCCGCCGAGCTTGCGAAAGTAATCGAACCCGGCGTAACAAACCGCGCCGAGCCATCCACCGCCCACACCGTGGAGACGATGCGACGCACCGCTTGCTCCTTCAATGTCAGGCTGGTCGGGCTCAAGCGCACGGCCTGCGCCGAAGAACCAAACGACGTGTTGGCATTCACGGTGTTTGAACCCGTACCGCAGAAATCCAGTACCTGGCTGGTGGTGCCGAGTTCCGTGCCGGTGCCGCCCGCTGCCGCAAAGAGCCGTGCGCGGAGCTCATAAACCCCCGGCGTGAGGCTGCTGGCAATGATCTGACCCGTGGCCTGCCCCGCTCGGTCCAGGCTCTCCGTGCGGATCACCTGGCCATTGGCATCCAAGAGCTGAACCACCTGGCTGGCCACCGCAGGGGACGATCCCCACGTCGTGCGGTAGTTCAGCGTGCCCGCCGGGGTGCCCGCCGGACAGATGTCGCCCAGTTGCCGAGTGCCCCCGCCCGTGCCGCCTCCGGTGGCGACACCACCCCCGCCACCGCCGCAACCCACCAAGAAGGTGGCCAGGCCCGCCGCTACCATGATCCAGCCGGAAACTCGCATTTTCAAGAGGATGACGCATTTCCCCTTGCCATGGTTCTCATTTGGCCTCTTGTTTAACCCGGTTTGAACCGAAAACTCCTATAACGAGTGCCTGACGCCCCCCTCCCCAATGAACTGACGACGGCACTGGAAAGCGCCGGTCTCTCCATCCACTCCCAGGATTGGTCCGACTACGGTCAAGGTTTCCCCCTTGAACTAGAAAGTCCGGACGGAACCGCCCTGGCGATCAGCCTGGATTGGGCGATGCTCTTCTCCCGATTCGACGAAGGGCAAATCGGTGGAGCGGTCATCAAAGACACCGGAGAGGTCACGCAATCTTGGGGATTGGCCCGCCGAGTTCCGGCGCTGGCCAAGGGGCAGAACATCTTCGAGAGTCCGGTTGGCCTGCTGGCCGAGTCGGTTTTCCGAGGCTTCCCCTCGCACTTGCTGCTCAATGGCGTGCGCCTGCTGGGCGCGGGTCTGCCCGCACATGACCCCACGCACTTGCTGGTGCTGGTAGTCGAGGCCGCCGAGGAGTACGACGCCTGGCGCAAGGCCAGCCTGAGCGAGCGCAAAGCCGACGCCCTCAAGCGCATTGGCAAAGCGCTGAACATGAATCAAACCCAGCAGTCGCTGGCTGTCGCTGCCACGCACTCGATTGCGTCCGCCGCCGAACTCGCCGCGGTCATGCTGTGGACGTATAACGAAGAGCAGAACGCCCTGGAACTGGCCGCCAACGTGGGCGCCAACCGCCAAGGGCTGCAGTTCTTTGGTCATCTGCCGCTGGGCGACACGCCCAAGTGCCTGGCCGACCTGGTGGCCACGCAGCGCAAATCCATCGTCCTCGGGCAGGCGGAAGATTCGCCGCTCACCGCCGAAATCGAAGCCAAAATCTGCTACTTACCGCCCGGCGGCATCGTGGTGCACCCGCTCATCGTGGGCGACAACCTCTTGGGCGTAATCGAGTATGTGGGCCGCGCGGACGACACCGCCTTTGCCGACACGGTGGACCTCTACCAAACTATCAGCGAGCACCTGGCGCTGGCGTTGCACAGTGCGCATCTCTTTGAGGCGTCCGAGCGACTGGCCCGGCACGATCCCCTCACCGGGATTGCCAACCACCGCGCCATGCAGGACTTCCTCGCGAAGCTCACCGAGAACCGCAACAAGTCCTCGGTAGGCGTGCTGATGATTGACGTGGACCACTTCCGCAAGTTCAACGAGGAGGAAGGCCATGATGCCGGGGACGAGGTTCTGCGGCTGGTGGCGCGCACCCTGCGCGACCAAGTGCGGACTCACGACCTCGCGGCCCGCTACGGCGGCGAAGAGTTCACCGTCATCCTGCCCGACCTCGACCAAAAGCGCACGGAAGAAACCGCCGAGCGCCTGCGAGAGGCCATTTGCAAGCTGCAATACGTGAATGCGGCGGGGCAAACCCGGCAAATCACGGCGAGCTTTGGGGTGGCGAACTACCCCGAGAACGGCAACACCCCCAGCTTGGTGCTGAAGGCCGCTGACGTTGCGCTCTACGAAGCCAAGCGGAACGGCCGCAACTGCGTGGCCACCGCCACCCAGGCCCTGCCGCGCCCCACGGAAATCCGGCCCTTCGATCTCTCGATGATTCGGGGTTACGTCTCCGATGTGGCGCTCGCCGCCTGCGCCTCGGAACTGGAAACCTACCGCCGTGGCCTCGTGACCTTGCGCCTGATGGAAGTCTGCGGACTAGAAGGCATTGACGCCCTCACCCGCGCCTACGCGCTGATGATTTTGTTGCCCGAGGAGACTCCTGAATGGGCGCTGGACTTGCCCCACGATTGGTCGGTCGCACTCAACTTGGCGCGGGCCTTGGTGCACACCGGACCGAACAGCCGGGACTACCTCCGCGCCGGTGCGACGGTGTGGAACTATCGAAAGGGCACGAATTCGGGGTACTTGGACCCAGATTTCGTGGCGATCCTGGCCTCACAGCCCGAAGCGGCTTGAGGACCACCAACGAATTGAGGCATAATCTCGATTCGCCCCACCGTTGGAGGTGTTTGCGTATGTATGCGATTGTGAAGACCGGCGGAAAGCAGTTCAAGGCCGCCAAGGACGAAGTGCTCCAAGTTGAAAAGTTGGAAGGCGAGCCGGGCACGAAGATTGAACTCGACGAAGTTTTGATGCTGAACAACGACGGCAAAGTGACCATCGGCAGCCCCTTTGTGAAGGGCGCCCGCGTGAAGGCCACCATCATCCGTCAGGGCAAGGCCAAGAAGATCGAAGCTTTCAACTACAAGCCGAAGAAGAACGTGCGCAAGCACTGGGGCCACCGCCAGCCGGTGACCTTCCTTCGCGTTGACGAGGTTGTGGCCAAGTAAGCCCAACCTGAGGAAATTGAGAAATGGCACATAAGAAGGGTCAAGGTTCATCCAAGAACGGTCGCGATAGCAATTCCCAGCGCCTCGGCGTGAAGCGCTATGCGGGCGAAATCGTCAAGGCTGGCAGCATCATCGTTCGCCAGCGCGGCACCAAGTTCTACGCCGGCGCCGGCGTGGGCATGGGCAACGACCACACCCTGTACGCCATGATCGGCGGCCAGGTGAAGTTCGAAACGCGACGCAACCGCAAGTGGGTGTGCGTGTACGAACACCAAACCGCGTAACGGTTCACGATCGCAAAAAACATCGCCTCTCGTCCCGCCGGACGAGGGGCGATTTCTGCGTCCAATTTCTGTTAAGAATCAGATCGGAGACGCGCGAATTGAGCGACTCCGCGAACTCTCAGGTGCAAAGGCCCCTGCTCAACGTCGCCGACACTTCCTCAACACATGACGTATAATCCTGCAAAGGACCCCATGGATTCCTCTGAGAAAGGGATGACTGCTCCGCTAGCTGAACTTCACTCCAGGTTCACGAAAGACGAAAAGCGGAATGCTCACTTCGAGTTAATCAGGCAGGAGTTGGTGCAAGGCAGCGCAGACATTGTGCAGGACCTCTTAAAGCATGGTCATATCGAAGCCTTTTCCCCTGGAGACAAGCTCATAGCTCAAGGAGAGTACAGTTGCGATATCTACTTTATTCTTGCCGGTGCAGTGCAGCTCGAGATAAACGGGGTGCAGACAAAAATCCGTGAGCGTGGTACGCATGTTGGTGAAATGGCCCTCATTGAGCCATCTCTGGCTCGTTCAGCAACTGTTATCGCAAAAGAAAATACCATCTGCCTGAAAGTTGAAGAGTCCGCCTTTACTGAAATTGCGTGCCGTTTTCCCGAAATCTGGCGGCAACTAGCGTGTATTTTGGCCAGGCGCCTCAAAGACCGGAATAGTGACATTACACCGAGGAACAAGAAACCAAGAGTCTTTGTAATCTCGTCCGTTGAGTCTCTGGACATTGCAAGGGCTATTCAAGATCACTTTGATCACGATGAGACATTCGTGGAAATTTGGACAGACAATACTTTCAGAGCATCGCAATATCCACTAGAGTCTCTGGAGACCAAGCTCGCATCTGCAGACTTCGCTATTGCAATTGCTCAGCCAGACGACAATGTCGAAACGAGAAACCAACGATGGCCAGTCATGAGAGACAATGTAGTTTTTGAACTTGGCTTTTTCATCGGCCGGCTGGGCCGAAGGAGAGCATTCTTGATTGAGCCAAGATCAAACGAGTTAAAATTACCAAGCGACCTATCCGGATTGACTACCCTGAGTTATCATTGGTCAGGCGATCAAAGAGATTTAGTTTCATCCCTTTCTACTGTGTGTAATACAATTAGAAAGGAGATTGCGGAACAGGGATGCAGGTAACCAAAAACATATGGGGGAAACATGGGACAAACTGACCAGCGAGGTCAGGAAGACTTTCACAAGCCAATGGAGTCTGAGGACTGGGAAAAAGGTGCCTGGCATCTCAGACTTGCTACTCGGCTCAAACGACGGGGTGCAGTTCAATGGCACAGTCCTGTACGCAGATTTGGCGGAGTCAACAAATTTGGTGGACAACCACGATCCGACTTTCGCTGCTGCGATCTATAAGGCATACCTTTTTTGTTCTGCCGAGGCAATCAAGTCTGTTGGAGGAGAAATCGTATCATATGACGGTGATCGCATTATGTCAATTTTCATTGGTGAGGATCAAGCCAATGCAGCCGTTTTCGCCGCTCTAAGAATTGCTGGTGCTGCAGAAAGACTGATTGGCCGGATGCTAGAAGCCCACTACTCGGATAAGAAATTCTATCTGCAGCATGGAGTCGGCATCGACTCGAGTCCCATCTTAGCAGCCAGAACGGGTGTGCGAGGCGACAATGACATCGTATGGGTAGGCAGAGCAGCCAATTATGCTGCAAAACTTTCATCATTGAGAATCCATCGATATCCTATAGTGATTACAGGCGATGTTCTTATGAATCTGACGGGAGAAGCTGTACGCTCCCGCGACCAGCAACTCATGTGGACAAACATGTATCGTAAATTGAATACCTGCCAGCTTTACGGTACAGAGTGGTTGCATTACAATTTCTGAGCATATTCACCAAGTTACTTTTGGGCGCATGTGACGCGGCAACGAAATGCAGTTGCTGACATCTCCATCATAATGCAGTTAACTTTGATGCCTGCGACATTTCACCATACTGAAACTTTCGGCTCAGCTTAAACCAGGCCCGCGCGCAGCAGATCCTTGAGCACCAAGAGCCCGATCGGTCGCTCGTGATACACCACCGGCATCTCACCGATCTTGCGCGGGTGGTTCTGGAACACTTCCAGCGCCTCGAACGCCAGCAGATCCTGTTCAATCGTGCTCGGCGACGGCGACATCGCATCCCTCGTCGCGGCCGTGCGCGCGTCCTTCCCGCTCAGGAAGAACCGGCGCAGGTCGCCGTCACTCACAAATCCCGTCAGCCGTCCCGCTTGGTCCACCACGCACGCCCCACCGGAGCCCGCCCGGGTAATTACGCCCATCGCCTCCAGCAACGGGGTGGTCTCGCCCACAATGGCCAGGTCGTCGCCCGTGCGCATGGTGTCGGCCACTCGGAGAGTAAGTCGACGTCCCAGTGCCCCCGCCGGGTGGAACTTGGCAAAGTCTTCGGGCCTGAAGTTCCGCGCCTCCATCACCGCTACCGCCAGGGCGTCACTTACCGCCAGCATCGCGGTGGTGCTGGTGGTCGGGGCCAGGTTGTGTGGGCATACTTCGCGCTCCACGTTCACATCCAGCACCAGGTCGGCCAGGTGAGCGGCCGAACTCTGCCTTCGCCCGGTCATCGTCATCGTCCGCGCCCCAATCTGCCGGAACGACGGGAACAGGCGGACCAGTTCATCGGTTTCGCCGCTGTAAGTGTAAACCAGCACCAGGTCCTGCGCCGTCACCATGCCCAGGTCGCCATGCACGGCTTCGGCGGCATGCATAAAGACGCTCGGCGTGCCGGTGCTGCTCAGGGTCGCGCTGGCCTTAGCGGCAATGTGGCCGCTCTTGCCCACCCCGCACGTCACCACGCGGCCCGGGCACTCCCGCATCCAGGTCACGGCCTGCGCAAAGGCATCGTCCAGCCGGTCGGCCAGGGCCGTCAGGGCTCCGGCTTCGTCGCGCAAGACCTGTTGCAAGCGGGTCAGGTGGTCGGTGCTCACGGCGCGGCATCCCCCACGTATTGGTGAAGCACGGTGCGCCCGAAGAGACTGCACGCCCACTCCACGGCCACGGCGGCGGTTTCGTTGTTCATGTCGGCCAGGGGGTTCACCTCCACCAAGTCCAGCCCCACTAGCCGGTAGGGGTTCCGGTCGCTGGCAAACTGGCGGCAGAACCGCTCCGCCACCAGGTGCCCTTCGCGGTAGGTCAGCCCGCCACGCACCGCCGTCCCCGTGCCGGGGGCATAAATCGGGTCCAAGGCGTCCACGTCAAAGCTCAGCCATACGTTCTTCACGTTGCGGGCGGCTAGCCACGCTTCCAGTTCATCCATCACGTTGCCGATGCTCTTGTCGTCAATCTCCTGCATCGTGATGGCGCGCGCGTTCGGGATTTGCATCAGGTTGGCGGCCTCCCCCGGGTCCACGTCGCGCAGGCCAATCCAGGCCACGGCTTTCGGGGTGTAAGCCGGCATCACCGTCGTCAAAATTTGGTGCCACACCTTGTCCAGGTCAGCGCGGCGGGCATCGGGAATGTGCGGGTTCGGGGCATTGTCCGCCATGCGCAGGGCCGCCGCCAGGGGCATGCCATGCAGGTTGCCGCTCGGGCTGGTGGCGGGGGTGTTCAAGTCCATGTGCGCGTCAATCCACACCACGGCCAAGTCGCCTTCGGTGGCGCGCAAGGCCCCCGCCAATGACCCCATGCTGAGGCTGTGGTCGCCCCCCATCATCAAGGGCACATGACCGGCGCGGATACTGGCCTCCACCCGGGGGGCCAACGCCTGGTAGGCGCGGATGGCCATCTGGGCGGTTTCCGTCCATCCCGGGAGCGGGGCGGTATCGAGCGGCAGCGTGTCACCGCTATCCACCACCTCATCCAGGCGCGCGAGAGCTTCGGGCATACCGGCCATGCGCAAGGCGGCGGGGCCGAGCCGACTCCCGGTGCGCCGACCGCAACCATCGAAGGGTGAGCCAATCAGCTCAATCATGCCCTTGATCTTACTACCGGGCCCGAATCCAGAACCGGGCGGATCGGTAACCTCGACCCATGAGTTCGCGCGTCGGGGTCTTGGCCATCCAGGGGGACTACGCCTGCCACATGCAGGTCTTTGCCTCGCTCGGGGCCACGGTGTCGGAAGTCCGCACCCCCGAAGACCTCGCCCAAGTGGAGCGGCTGGTCATCCCGGGCGGCGAAAGCTCCACCGTCGGCAAGCTCTTAGAACGCTACGGCACCGGGGCCGCCATCCGCGAACGAGCGGCGGCGGGCATGCCCATTTGGGGCACATGCATGGGCATGATCATGCTGGCCCGGCGCATCGAGAACCGCACCCAGTACTCGCTGGAACTCATGGACATCACCGTGCGGCGCAATGCCTTTGGCGCGCAGGTGCATAGCTTCGAAACCGAGGTGCCCATGGCCGGGTGGGAAGAGCCTCTCACCGCCGTCTTCATTCGCGCGCCCATCGTGACCGAGATCGGTCCGGAGGTGGAAGTGCTGGCGCGCTACGAAGACCAAATCGTGGCGGTGCGCCAAGGAAAGCTGCTGGGCACGAGCTTCCACCCCGAACTCACCGACGACCCGCGCCTGGCCGCTGAGTTCCTCACCTACTAACCTCGCAACCCGAAAGAAAAGAGCCCGGCTCCGTGGGGGCGGAAACCGGGCGTTATGGGGAGGAATGAAGCACTATGAATGACAAATGTAGGACGCGACCGGCGGTGCTCATGTTCCATGTTTCAGGAAAATTCTTAGCGGCGAAGGTAAATCCGCTCTTCGTCCGGGCCGTGGCGGCGGATTTCGTCGGGTTCGCCTAGGTTCGGGGCGGCCCCGCCGTGCCAGGCAATGCCCTCGCCCCACTCCGTCGGCGCGACAAAGTGACGCAGTTCATCCCAGGCCCCCGCGCGCAGGAATTCGCCCAGCGTAAAGGCCCCGCCTTCCACCATCAGGCTCGAAACCCCCTGCCCCCAAAGCCAGGACAAAATCTCCGGCACGCTCATTCCCTGCAGCTCATCACTTAGCCACATCACCTCGCCCGGCGATTGGAACACTTGCTCCTCGCCGCACAACCGGGTGCGGGGGTCCAGCACGATCTTGGTGACGGGCCGCTGCACTCCCGGCACCCGGGCATCCAGGCGCGGATCGTCAGCCAGCACTGTCCCCACGCCCACCAGCACGGCTCCCATCTCGGCCCGCAGCACGTGCGCCGCCGTGCGGGCCTCTTCGCCCGTAATCCACTTGCTGGTGCCATCGGGGCGAGCCAAAAAGCCGTCACGCGTGGTCGCCACCTTCAGCATCACGTAGGGGGATTGCCTTCGTGCCGCCGTCAGCCAAATCCGGTTCACCAGTTCGGCTTGCGGCAAGGGCAAGTGCGAAACTTCGATCCCCGCCTCGCGCAGCGCCGCCGCCCCGCCTTGCGCGCGGGGGTTCGGGTCCGCCACGGCGTAGACCACCCGGGCCACCCCGGCCTGCTGCAGGGCCAGGCTGCAGGGCGGCGTGCGCCCGTAGTGGTGGCACGGCTCCAGAGTGATGTAAGCCGCAGCCCCCCGGGCTTGCTCACCCGCTTGGGTCAAGGCGACCACTTCGGCGTGCGGGCCACCGGCAAAGGCATGGAACCCTTCGCCCACCACAGCGCCGTCACGGACAATCACACATCCCACATGAGGATTAGGAGCCGGATAGCCGCCCGCCGCCACGCTGCACGCCCGCCGCAGGGCTTCAAGGTCGGTCATTCGCTCCGGTTCGCGCGGTTCTGGTGGTCCTGCAGCGACCCTTCGATCAAATTCTTCAGCGCTTCGCGCTCCCCTTCGATGAACTCCACCCGGGCCTGCCGCGCAATGAGCATCGCCCCCCAGGCCGCGCCCAGCCACACCAGCGCCGTGATGCTGAAGCCCACCAGGAGCCGCTGGCCGTACTGCGCTTTCACTCGCGCCGGCGCATCTTGCGGCGGAATGTCTCGGAATTGCATCGCCAGCAAGATCAGGCCCGCCAGGCCCGTCACCACCAGGGCTGTTACAACGATTTTGAGCCGCATGCGTTTCTTAGTCTCTCCACGCCTTCGGCGATGCTGGGAGCCCGCATCAAGTAGCTCCCGGTGACAAAGGCCGTGGCCCCGGCCGCCGCCAGATCCACGATGGTCTCGTGGTCAACGCCCCCGTCCACATGGATTTCTACGTCGGGGCGCCACGCCCGGATTTGCGCGATTTTCTCCAGCGTGCTCCGAATGAGCGACTGCCCTCCCCAGCCCGGGTTCACCGTCATGATGAGCACCGCATCCGCCAGATCCAGAACGGGATAGGCGGCCTCCGCCGGCGTGCCCGGATTGAGCGCAATGCTGGCCTCCAGCCCCCGTGATTTGAGCTCCTGCATCAGCCGGTGGCTGTGAACGGTCGCTTCCACATGGAAGGCAATGCGCTGGCACCCCGCTTGTTGGAAAGCTTCAAAATGCAGCTCGGGCGTCTGCGTCATCAGGTGGACGTCGAAGGGCAGCGTCCCCTCCGACCGCAGCGAGCGCACCAGGTCCGCCCCGAACGTGATCGGCGGCACAAATTGGCCGTCCATCACATCAAAGTGGATGCCATGCACCCCCGCCGCCACCATATCGCGTACGGCCGGACGAAACTCGGCCGGATCGCAGGACAGAATGCTAGGTGTAATGCGCATGGTGGTTTAGCGATTCCTCGGGACAGCCTCGCTGGCCCTCTTTGTCTGTTGGGCAACAAACTCGCCGTTGTAGAACACCCGGAAAGTCGCCTCATTGCCCACCCCTTCGGCCTGCACCGTGATACTGTCGCCCGGCGCGTGCTCCTTCTCGTAAACCATTCGTGTGCGCTGCTCGTCCGTCAATTCCACCCGCACCAAGACCTTCTCGGTGAACTCATTGCTAAGCTGGAACTTGGCTGTGTATTGGTAGCGTTGAGACATCGAGTTGCTGGAAACCCGGCGGTCGCCCGCACTCAAGGTCACCACCACGCGGGTGTCTCGGCGCACCTTCTTGCCTTGCTCGGGCACCATCGAGACGATCATCCCCTCGGCCAGGTCCTTACTTCGCACTCGATTCGGAGACTCCTCCAAGGTGAGCTCCAGGGCGTCCATCATGCTGCGGGCTTCGGCCATCGTCCGGCCCCGCAGGTCGGGGAGTTCCACGACGTTGCCCCCGGCACTCAGTACCACCCCCACGGTAGAGTTCTCGCGCGCATTCTTCTTGCCCGCATTGGGGTCCGACTTGATGACATTGCCGCGGGCCTGGGTGTCACTCACTTCGCTCCGCACCACGGCCATATTGAGCTTGGCCTTCTTGAGGGCGGCTTCCGCTTCGGTCCTCGACATGCCCACGATGTTCGGTACGTCCACCAGCGGCGGCTTTTGCGAGTTGAAGAATAGCCATCCGCCCACGGCCACGAAGGCGGCAATGGTGCAGATGAGCACCAATGCCGTAAGGCAGGCAGGGGCACGATCCGGGTCTTTCACTCGCTTCGTCTTCACTTTAGCCGGAGCGGGCTCGCCGGACGCCGCGCTGGCATCCGAACCACGCTTGGGCTGCGGGTTGGCCACGTTGAGCGAGGGCGCCACGGCCGGGGCTTCATCCAAATCTTGGCTCACCGTCGGGCGGATCGGCCAGGTAAGCGGCCGGCCAAATCGGAGCGCGTCGCTCAGGCTCTTCAAGTCTTGCTGAAGTTCGTTGACATCGCGGTAGCGGTCGCCCGGAACTCGGCTAAGGCATCGCTTCACCAGCTCTTCTAGCGCCGTGGGTACCGAACTATTGAGCTGGCGCACGGGCACCCAGTCGCCGGCGGCCTGCCGGGCCGCAATGCTGGTGGAGGTATCGCCCGGGAACGGCAGCCGCCCCGTCAGCATTTGGTAGATCAGCACCCCCAGCGCGTAGATGTCCGTCCGCACACTGGGGACCGATTCGGTTTGGAGCTCGGGGGCCATCGAGGGGGCCATAGTGCGATACACCGCCCGCCCGATGCGCTCGCTGGCGCTGTAGGCTTCCCAGAACCCGCCCATGATGAGCTTGACCTGATCTTGGGGCGTGCAGATGACGTTGCGCGCGGCGAGGTCGCCATGTACGAGACCCGACTGGTGCAGGGCCAGCAACCCATCGCAAATGCCAATCGCAATCTCGAGGGCCACCGAGACACTAAAGGAGGACAGGCGGCGCAGGCGATCTTCGAGCGTAACGCCGGGCGTGTGCTCGCACACCATAAAGGCGGGGACTTCATCCCGGTTCCAGTTGTAGATGCGTTCAAGGTGGGGGCTGAGGACACCAAGTTGCTTATCCACAACCAGCCGGACGGCCCCGAGAAACTCGGTTTCCAGGTCTAGGCCGGTGCGCAGGGATCGCACCGTGACTTCCCGGTTCGCCACGCGGTCCAGTGCCTTGTACGTCTCAAAAACCGGCCCTTCGTCGCCCTCTTGCAGTAGCTCGTAGCGCCCGCCCAGCACGGACCCGATCATGAGTTCGCCGGCTCCTCATCGGCGGGGGAATCTCCCGCAGGGGATTTGGCGAAGCCGAGCACGATGCCGATGACCAAAAGCAGCAACGCCAGGCTGCGAATGGTGGGCACATCCACCTGCGCGGCGTATTGCGCGGCCGTGCCGTTAAAGAAGTGGTACTGACTGGCGGCATAGCCCACCCCCAAAAAGAGGGCCATAAGCAGGACGTATCCGTATCGCAATCGTTCCATTAGGCTTGCAGGGCTTTCTTAACATCGTCGGCCGAGATGTCTTTGTGCAGTTTACACGCCCCGTAACCATGCAACAGAGCCAAGGCGAGGTGAGTGCCCTCCGCTTTCTTATCTTTGCGCAAATAGGGGAGCAAGTCCTCAAATGTTAAGCCCGCCGGGAGGGCGGTGGGCAGCCCGTGGGCCTGGCACATGGCCCGCAAGTCATCCACCGCTTCGGCGGGGACGAGCCCGAGGTTCGCGCTGAGCTGCGCCTCGGCGACCATGCCGATGCTCACGGCTTCGCCGTGGACGTATTCGTTGTAGTTGGTATGCGCCTCCAGCGCGTGGCCGATGGTATGCCCGAAGTTGAGCGTGGCGCGCAGGCCGGTGCGCTCGAATTCATCGGCTTCGACCACTTGGGCCTTGATGGCCACACTCGCTTGGATGATCTCCGGCAGGCGCGGGTCGTCGGCGTCGAGGACGGGCGTGCGGAGCGTCTCGATGAGATCGGGGCTGGCGATCCAGGCCGCCTTGATGACCTCGGCCATGCCCGCTTGCAGTTCTCTCTTGGGGAGTGTGGTGAGGGCATCGAACGGCACGATCACGCTCTGCGGGGGCCAAAACGCACCTGCCAGATTCTTGCCCGCCGCGAGATCTACCCCCACCTTGCCACCGACACTGCTATCCACCATGGCGAGCAGGCTCGTGGGGACCTGAACGAGCGGCACCCCCCGCATGAAGCTGGCGGCCACAAACCCGGCGAGGTCGCCCGTGACGCCCCCACCGACGGCCACGATGGTGTGGTTTCGCAGGGCGCCTAGGCTCGCGAGTTGTTCGTGGAGATGGCCGGCCATCGCCCACGTTTTGCTGGCCTCCCCGGCCGGGAAGGTGAGGCGAGGAATGCCTTGCAGGTCCGGAGGGAGAAGGCGCTCGACGTTCGAATCCGTGACGAGAATGGCATGGGCGGGGAGTAGCGCGGCCACATCAGCCCACTGCCCCCAGTGCACCGGGTACTCGCCCGCGTGGTGCTTTACAGTGAGGGCCATGCGCTGGCCTCCATCACTTGCCGGGCAACGATCTCGGGTTCAACATCCGAGACATCCACAATCACATCCGCTTGGGCGTAGAGCGGCGTGCGTGCATCCAGGATGGCCTGCACGCGCTCTTGCCAGTCATCGTGAGCCAGAAGGGGGCGTCGCATTCGGCCCCGCTCAAGCCGGACGGCCAGGACCTCCAGGCTCGCCCGCAGCCACACCACCTTGCCACGCCGCCGCATTTCCGTCCAGTTGTCTTCCCTTAGCACCACGCCGCCACCCGTAGCGATCACGCAGGGTTCATCAGGGAGTTGGCGGAGTTCATTGGCCTCGTGGTCGCGGAATGTTTGCTCCCCCAGGCGTTCGAAGAGCCACGGCACGGTGTGGCCCAAGTTGCGCGCAATCACTCGGTCGAGGTCTTGGAAGGGAACCTCGGCCACTTCGGCAATGGCCCGACCAATGGTGGATTTGCCACTGCCCATCATGCCGACTAGGATGAGGGATTGCATCTAAAAAAGGAAACGGCCTCCGGGATACCCCAGAGACCGTTAGGTTCAGTGACCGAGGCGGGACTACGGTCCGCCGAGGCCGTTCTCATCGGACGCCACGATCTTAGGCGTGACGAAGATGATGAGTTCTTGCGTGTTGTAGGACTTGTTTTGACCGCGGAACAGGCGTCCGATGATCGGCAAGTCGCTCAGCAGAGGGATGCGGCTGGTGGAGACACGGTCTTGCTTACGGGTGAGGCCACCCAGAGCAATCGTTTCGCCATCCTTCACCGTGGTCACCACGGCCAGACCTTGGTTGAGAAGGTCGGGGATTTCCGTTCCATCCGGGCTTCGGCGGATTTCACCGAATTCCGACACCTGCGGGGTGAGGAACATGGTGATGGTGCCGTCGCCGTTCACGCGGGGCTTCACGTTAATGAAGGTGCTCGACGTGATCGGAATCGGGTTGAACGTGGTGGTGATCCCACCGGGGCCGTTCTGCGTGGTCGCCGAGAAGATCGTCGTTTGAACCTGACTGAACAGGAACGCCGGCTGGTTTTCCAGCGTGCGGACGATCGGGGCGCTCACAACGCGACCGTTACCTTCGGAGAGGAAGGTGCGGAGGCGAGTGGCCACGTTACCCGTGCTGTAGTTGATGAACACCGGGTCGCTGGTTCGAGCAAACGAACCGGGACGGTTACCGGCGAAGATCGTGCCGCGAGTGTAGAGCCAGTCGATACCGAGCGACGTTTCCAGCGAGCGGGAGGTCGTCACGAATTCGAGCTTGATCAGCACTTGGCGCGGGGCCACGTCGAGGCGCTCAATCACGCCGCGAAGTTCGCTGATCGCATCGGCCGTACCGAAAACGAGGAGGCTGTTGGTCGCCGGATCCCAGACCACACGGTCGATGCCTTCGGGCACCAGGCCCGTACCGCCTTCGAGACCGAGGTCAAAGTTGCCGCCGCCGCCTTGGCCGCCCTGGCCGCCGCCACCACCGAAGTTGCCGCCGCCTTGGCCACCGCCGCCACCGCCACCCGGGATACCCTGGGGAGCCGTTTCACCCGGAAGGGTGATGGAATCGGTGCTGCGAAGCGGAGTGCGTTGATCGTAGACAGGCTGGCCAACCGGCGCAATGGTGTCCGGTCGGGGGGCCGACTGCATGCCTTGGTTCGAGAAGCCAAGAATCTGGTTCCCGAAGTTGAACATGTCATCCCAGTCGTTGTTGCGGAACTGACCACGCGACTCCGCCAAGAGGTGGAGCAGGTAGTCGGCACCGAGGTGATTGGCGGCAATGCGCTCGATCACGACGGGTCGCTTCAGAATCGGAGCCAGGTTGGCCGCGACGGTCGTGCCGCCGGACTGAGCCGGAGCCGAACCCGGGCGCAACACCCACACGCCGCCCTCATCCTGGACCGCATAGGCACCAGCCGCTTCGGCGATGTACTTGATCGCTTGTTCGGCGGTCGTGTCCTTAAGGGTCAAGGAGATCCGGCCGTACGAGTCGGACGGACGAATGACGAAGTTCATTCCGGTCTGCTCACCCAGGGCGCGGACCGCCGCCTCCAGGGATGCATCCTGGAGTACGACGTCCACCTTTTGGGAGAGCTGACCTTGGGCGAGAAGTGACGCCGCAAGAGTCACGGCAGCCAACGCTGTGCAAAGGAATCGCATGTTCATGAAAGGGTCGTTAGTTGTCGATAGGAGTTGGGCTTATCTCGAGCCGCGGCCACCACCGCCGCCACCGAAACCACCGCCGCCGAAGCCGCCGCCGCCGCCACCAATGCCGCCGCCGCCGCCGCCGAAGCCGCCACCGCCGCCGCCAAAGCCGCCGCCACCAAAGCCGCCGCCGCCGCCACCAAGGCCGCCACCGCCGCCACCGAAGCCGCCGCCGCCACCCATACCGCCGCTTACCAGCGTGCTGTTTTCGGGTTGGGCACTGGCCAGGTTCGGCAGGCTGTCAGCGCCCAAAAGGACGGCCAACAGGGCCGGGTCAATGCTGTTGAGAGGAATGCGGGCCCAGGTCGTGCCGCTGGCTTGCGGTACGTCCGGAACGTCGGGCAGACCGGGGAGAGCTTCATCGCGCTTCGGCGTGATGTAGTAGATCCCGCCTTCTCGGCGCCAGGTCGCATTCACTTGGTCCAGGATGGCGCGCAGCACCGTCTCAAACGGACGATCCTTCACGCTCAGCTGGATGAGGCCTTGCACGGCCGGGTCAATGCTGTAGTCCGCGCCCACCATTCGGAACAGAACCCGAATTGCTTCGCGGACATCCGCATCTTGAAGTTCGAGGCTCGAGACGTTCTTGTTCGCCATATCATCTTGGCGAGCATGAGCCAGACCCGGTGCGGACACCAACGCCAAGCTCAGTGACATCACGAGCATGCTGCTTACGATTCGCTTCATGTTCTTGTTCCCTTTTCGATTGCCAGAAACTTTCGCTTCTATGTTTGTAACGCTTACGTTACCCGACGAGTTACGCATTATTCCTGCCCCGTTACGCCGCCAGCGCCACCGCTAGCCGCACCAGGTCCTCCGGAGGCACCCGCACCGGGTCGGCCACCGCCGCCGCCTTGGGCACCACCGCCACCGCCGCCACGGTTGAATCCGTCGCCCAGCGAAATGACTTCCACTTGGTCGGACCCGACGCGTTGCACCGTGACTTCCGTTTCCGTAAACCGGATGACCTGCCACGTGTGTTCACCAAGTTGGAAGGTCGTCCCCGGCCGGAGGTCCACAAACGTCGGCCCTTGCGCCGTATTGATCTCGGCAAGAGCGACGACACCGTTCTGAGCCAGAAGGATCCCCGCCAAGCGCCATTGCGGCACTGGCACGCGCGCCGGAGGCGGCGCTTCGGATTCTTCTTCCGGCAGTTCGAAGTACTGGCCGAAACCGCCACCCTCACTGAGGAGGCGCTCGACCATCTGATCGCGATCAAACGTACGCTCAGAAGCAAGCAGAGCAAAGACGTCCGATCGATTCGGATAGTACTTGGCCATGCTGTCTTCCTTCACCTTCGCCGCCGTTTCGGGGCCAGGGTTGTTGACCGGCAGACCGGCACCCGCGATGATCGCCGGCTTCTCCGGTTCCGCAGGAGTTCGCGGGATGACCGCTTCGTCCATCGCAATCGGGGTGCAGCCTGCCATAGCAAGGCCGATTCCCACGGCCAGGATGGCGAAAGGTTGATTCCGTTTCATCGTCTTCACTTATCCACTCACCGAGCTAAGCCCAGGTCGTTGGCGAGCGCCACCAGCTCCACCCGGAGCCGCACCACCCGCCGGAGCCGGAGCGGCACCGCCGCCCGGAACCGCACCGGCACCGCCCGCACCAGCGGCCGGTTGGGCGCCACTCTGCACGGGGACACCAATGTTGCCTTCCGGCACCACCGGGGCCACTTCCGAGCCTCGGATGTAACCGACAACCACCAGGTTGTAGGTCGCCGTCAGGTTCGGGGAGGTTCCGCTGATGGTCAGGCCATCCGTCGTCGCCAGATAGTTGCCCATCGTCGCCCAGCCGCGAATGTTCTCGCGAATCTGGTTCATGTTGCCGCGCACCGTCACCGGGCCCATTTCATAAATCACCACCGGGAACTTAATCGCCGGGTAGTTGAAGTAGTCCGAGAGAATCGCGTTGGCGTCCATCGGCGGCTCCGAAATCTTGGGGCCATTGATGACCGTCACGCCCCCACGCTTCACCTGGCGGTTCACCTGGCTCTGCAGGCGGTTCGCAAAGATCGGCGCGTGCACCGTCAGCGTCCAGCGGTTGACGGCCAGGCTAATGCCACCGTCATCGAGGTTGCCCGGAGGCGTCTTGTTTTCCACCACCGTTTGCCACTCGTCGCCAATACGCTTGACTTCGTCAATCGCGGCTTGGCGTCGCTTGGCCGCCCTTTCCATCTTGTTCGCTTCGGTCTGAAGCGAGTCGCCGTAGGCCACCCAGTTACGGGCGGACTGCATCTTCGGTTGATATTCCTTAAAGAAGGCAAAGCTCAATGCGGCGATCGCCACCGCGAGCCCCACAATCGGCCAAACCCATGCACTTAGTTTCATGCGTTTCTATCCCTCCTTAGAGGTCCCCCGGGTTGTCAGCAATTTGTCCACTGGCGCGCTGCGGCGTGCCCGGCCCACCAATCGGCGTTCCCGGTCCACCCGGTGCGGGCCCGCCGGGAGCTCGTCCGCCCGGCGCAGGAGCTCGTCCGCCCGGCGCGGGGGCTACTCCGCCCGGAGCGGCCGCTGCCGGAGCAGCTCCACCGGCGACCAGAGTCGCACGCGGGTCCGGAGCTTGCATATTGCGAGCCATCGTAATGGTAAACGTGGTGATGGACCAGTCCGGCATGGCACCGCGCGGGTCAATCGTTCCCGAACCAAAGCCACCGACGTTCTCAAAACCCGTGCGACGCTCGTCTTGGGCTTCTTGCAGGTGAGCCTGGAAGTGCTCCCACGGATCGCTCGGGTGATTCGCCTCGCCCGGAAGCAAGCGCGTTCCCACTTGGTCAATCTCGGTCAAGGCCGGCACGATCTTATCGACGCTCACATAGCCCGAACGGGTTACATTGATCGCGTCGGGAATGCGGAGGAGCGCCATCGGCATCATGCTGTATTCGCTCTTGGAGCGCAGCACCCCGGTCAGCGTCACCACCGAAGTTGTCTCGTTCACCGCTGCCGCCGTGTAGTTCGTCACACGGAAGAAGCTGGGCACATAAGACAGCACCTCGTCGGCCATGCGCATGTGCTTGGGATTGTGTTCCAGCATGGCGTTGGCGAGCTTGAGGTTCCGGTCAATGTCCGTGGCACTTTCAATCACCGTGTCCGCCTCGTTCGAAATCGCCACTGCCTTTTGGTAGGGCGCTTCGAGAGCAAGGGCACGTTCCTGCGCCTTGGCGAGCTGCCCACGAGCGTGGGAGATCATGAGGACGGATGCGGCGATGGCACCCAGGGCAATCACTGCACCCATTGCGATAAGCAACGGGCGCATACTGCCACGGGAGGCCTCGGCCGGAAGCAAATTGAGTTTCATTCGTCTGTCCTGTACCTTTTAGAAGAAGATGTGAAGGGCGTTCCCTACCGCCACGGAGAAGTCAGCCTGCATGGATTCCGCCGTGTTGGGGTCCATAGCCTTCGGCTGCACCGAGATGCCGCGCATGCTTGCCAGCATCTCCACGTTCATGCCCATCGCCGTGCCGAGGAACGGCGCCAGGCCGCGGAGCTTGGAGCCGCCACCGGTGAGGAACAAGCGGTTCACGTCGCCACCCTTACCTCGGTAGTAGTCCACGGAGCGTCGGATTTCGGCCACGAGTTCGTCCAGGGCCGGGGCCATGGCGTTGTACACGCGCATGTCGCCACCCACGCCGGCTGCGGGAGCCGGGACCGGCGCGGATTCTTCCGTCACTTCCGGAGCCGCCGGGGCCGCATCGTCGGCAAACGGGTTGTAAGCCGCCATCGTCGCGCCCGCATCAAACGGGTTGTAAGCCGGAGCCGCCGGACCAGAAGGAATTTCGCCTTCTTCGATCTTCAGCCGTTCGGCTTCGTCCATCGAAACCCCGAGGCGCTCGGAGATTTCGCGAGTAAACATTTCGCCGCCCATCGGCACTTGGCGCGGCATCATTAGCTGGCCGTCCTTGTAAATGTTGATGGCCGTCGTACGGTGGCCAATCTCAATCACGCAGATGGACTGTCCGGCGATGTCGCCGGCGTAGGCCGTGGCAAGCACCCGCGCAATGGCGAGCGGCTCCACATCCAGGGCAATCGGCTTCTTACCAGCCTTCTTGATGACACCTACCCCGTTCTCCACGGCGGAGCGCGGGCTGATGGCCATCACCACATCAAGGTTCTGGGAGGCGGCATCGGAGGCCGGGTAGGCCTTGAAATCTTGCTCCACGTCGCTTTCGCTGAACGGGATGTTGCGCTGCACTTCCCAATCCATGTGCTGGCGCAGCTCCGTTTCGTTCATTCGCGGCACTTCGAGAGTGCGGACGAGGATGCTTTGCTGTCCGGCCAGGCTGAGGATCGCTTCTGCAATGCCCGCGCCGCCTTCGGCACACGCCTGGCGCACCGCCGCGCCCACGTTTTCGGGGTCGAGAATGCCGGTCTGGTCCACCGTATTCATCGGAGTGGGAATGATGCCGAGGGCCGTGATCGCCGGTCGACCACCCTGGGATCGGATCTCCGCCACCTTAATGGAGTGGCTGCCCACGTCGATTCCTACGACGCTTGAGTAACGTTTCGCCATGAGACTTTCGTTCGCCCGCTCTTGCGCGACATTGAATCTTGGCACAGCCATCTTACTAGTGTCAACTGAACTTGAAAGGAATGTCTGACACCCGCGATTTTGCTAGGTCCAAAAACAAGGCGCTGAGAGCGATTCTCTCAGCGCCTTTGATGCGGATTGGACCCGTTTAGTTACCCGGAACTAAGGGGGCGTACCGCGGACCGTACGTTTGGATGTAGATATCCGGAGTTCCGGCTCGGGTGCTGGCCCAGGCCATCCAGATGAGGTTCGGTCGCCCTTGGCCTATCGTCGCATAGTTATCGAGGCCGAGCGAAAGCGCACTTTCACCCAGGGCTTGGTCAATCGGCACCGCCGTTTCGTCCATTTCCAGCAACGGTTCCACCACCAGGTCCACCGTGATGTTGGCCGCCAGCACGTTGCCGGTGGCGTCCACGCCTCGGTATGTCACCTGGACGGTCTGCCCTTCGGCGCCACCCATCATGTAGATCTTTCCGGCGGAAGGATCGAGCTGATGGTATCGCTCACCAAACGGTACCGCACCCGGGAAGGTGACCTGCATGAACAGCGGCGTGCCATCCGGCGCGGTCGCAATGTCCGTGGGCAGCTTCACACCCGGTCGCATGGTGAAGGTGTACGGTCGGGTCGTGCCTGTGCCGTCGTTGCTCGTGCGGGTCACCCCCAGCGTTGTGCGGTCCATGCGCAGGGCATTGCCCGGCACCGCTTGGGTTCCGCCCGGCTGTCGCCAGTAGGTCAGTTCCGCCGTGCGGTTGCGCTGCGGGTTGAGCGGGAACACCTGGTAGGACGGCGAACGAGAGTCGTGCACCGATGCCACCGAGCGGTAGTTCGCGCCATTGATCGCGTTCACGCGCACCAGGGTCGGGCGATACTGAACGAAGAGAGCCATGTTGCTCGGGATCGTGGCGCCGCTGAAGGTGACGCTGCCCGATCGCGTATCAATCAAGACTTCCCCGCCCAGAACGGTATCCGCCTTCACGAGGCCGGTTTCCCGGTCGCCCGTATAGTCGCCCGCCGGATCCAGGATGGACACGAACGCGCCGGTGTTATCGCGGCGGAAGATGTCAATCCGTCCCCCGTTGGTCGGCGTAATCGCGCCTCGGTCCAGGCTCCACAGGATGCCCGGTGCCCAGAACTTGCCGCTGTTGCGGTCCAGCGTGATGCGCTCGACGCGCGTGCTGAACGGTCGGAAGCCGCCCCGGAAGTCCGGGATGCCACCAACGCGCGTGGCGACCTGGCCGAAGTACACGTCGGAGTTCTGCCGACCTCGCACCACGCCCGTCACCGCCACTTCGTGCCGCAGCGCGCCTTGCACCACTCGGGTCGTCACCGAAGGTGCCCCGATTTGGCTAAACACGTCTTGCAGCTCGATGCGCGCCGGAGGCGTCATCACGGTGCCGTTCAGCACCGAGAAGTTCAGCGCCGCCCCGTTGTTGCTCGAGGTCATGTAGTACACGATGGCCGTGCCGCTCGCCACCACCACGCTCGGGCGTGACTTTTCGGTTTGCGGATCGTCGGGCACCGTGGCCGTGTTCACCGTGCTCAGGCCCGTTCCGTTGCGCTCCATCGAATCCAGCACAATCCAGCTTCCGTTGCGGGTGTTGCCCGCACCGTCGGTGAATTGCCCGCGACCTCGGTAAGCCAGCGGAATCTGGCCCGTTAACGTGCCCGCTGAGGGGAACGCCGCCGCATCAAACGACGCCGTCGGCGCGTTGAGCGTGAAGCCCGTCGGCACCGGAAGCACCGTCGTCACCGGCGCGGCCGGCAAGGCCACCCCTGTGCTGTCTTGCATGAACGAAGGCACGGACAGGAAGTCCATGAAGTCGCGCATGGGCGATTCGGTGTAGCCCGGATAGTTCGTCGCGCCCGGCGTGGTGTTGGCCACAAAGATGCGCGAGGTATCCGCCACCGTCAGGTTGGCCGGGTTCACCGGACCCGGGTTGTAAGCCGGGTTGTTGCCATTGTCCTTGCGGTTCGACGCCCACGCTAGGAACACCGATCCATCAAGGAATCGGGTGACCGACGGGTGGGTGTTCGTCCACTGGAAGTTCGGCGCGGTGTTGAACAAGCGTTCAACCACCGTCGTGCCCTTCGTCGTGGCCGTGTTCGTCACACGCGCTTCACGCACCGTGAAGGAGAAGGTAAAGCCCGGTTGCGAGAAGACTTCCGTGTTCGCCATCACCGGCAGCGAGAGACCGCTCACCGGGTCGGCGATGTTGTTGGTCACGTCGTCTTCGAACACGTACATCTTGCGCGTGTACTGACCCGAGGGCGCCCCGAACGGTACGGCGGTGGAGACCTGAGCATCAATGCTCGGGATCGTCGCCGGGTTATAGAGCACGCCTTGCGAGGCCCGCAGGAACGGGTTGGCGCGGCGAATCGGGTTCATGCTCAGGCGCGTCGGCCCCGGATCACCCGGGCGCGGCTTTTGCAGGATGACGCGGCCGAGCGTGTCGGAGCCCGCATCCGTCAACGGAATGAGCCGCGAGGGCGCATACCGAGGATCGAGCGTGCTGATAACCATCGTCGCCGCATCGAACCAGCCCATGTCTTGCAGGTTGGTGCCGTACATCTCCACCGGACGCGGACCCGCCGCATCGGTGAACATCTTGGCCACGCGCAAGTTGAGCAGGTTGACGTTGCCTTCATTGACGACGCCCATCGCTTCGTACTGGTCGTGCGAGGCAAAGCCACCCAGCGGAGCCAGCGGGTTCTGGTTGAACTCGGTGTTCCACGGCGTGAAGCCCGTGCCCACGGCCCACGGATAGTTGTTCGCGGCCACGGCCCCGTTCTTGAAGCCCGAGCCGGTCGGCAGGGCACCCAAGTCCACGGTCGGGGTCGCCATCGCCACCCGCTGGTCTACGGCAACGTTCAACTGGAGGAAGAAGTTGCGGTACGACTGCGAGGCCGGCGAGAAGCCCGTGCGGCTACCGTTATCCACGAATACGACGTGGTCGCCTCGGTAGCCAATGGCCGCCGGCGGCTGGTAGTTGGGCACGCCCAAGAACAGGTCGAACTGAGTCGGCGCGAGGGTGCGCGTCAGAGTCGTGTTGTTGTTGTAGTCCGTGGAGCGATAGGCCGTGAAGTTCGGCGCCGTGTACGCCGGCGGACTCAAGGTCACGCCATTGCCAAACAGCGGGTTCTCGGTTTCCCCGTTGATTTCCTTTGCCGCGCTGAGGTTGTCCCGGCGGATGTCCGGGTAGTCCAGGCTGCGGTTCGGGGACAACACCGGGTAGTCCTCCATGTTGAGGTAGTTCACGCCCACGTTGTTCGTCAGAGGTCGGAACACACCGCCGTTCGCCGAGCCATCGTTGCGCCAGCGCGTATCGTCCGGCGCCATCTTGACGCCGCTGAGGCCGCGCGTGGGGCCGAACAGCAAGGTGAGCAAGCTACGGTCCGTCGCGATCAATTCGCTCAGGCCCTGCGTGCCGTGACCCACCACGTCGCCCTTGGCGTTCTTGGCGGGGCCAAGCGCACCAAGCGGAGCCTGCGGCTGAAGGTCAGACGCCGTACCCGTCGGGAACTGGTCCGTACCCCGGGTTCCGTTGCGGGTGACCAGAGGTTGCGTCACGTCGGTGGAGAGACCGGCGCTGAACTGCACGCCGAACGCGTTGTTCAGAGTTGCAATCGCCAGCGGGTTCGCCACGATGTAGTCGTAGGTCGGGTCCACCGGAAGCGAAGCCGGCTTCGGCAGCGCGACTTCCGGACCGGAGCCCGCCGCGTTGCCCGTGAAGACCGCCCGGGCCCGCAGGAAGTTCTTGCCCGAGACCACGCTCAGGCCGCCCGTGGGCAGCATCGGGATCTGTTCCAGCACGATGCGGTCCGTACCGGCGTTATAAGTGCCCGGCACGATTTGGCGAATCGCGAGTCCCCGTTGGTTGTTCGAGTTGGCGTTGCCCTGGTGGCGCAGTTGCACCGTATAGGGTTGGCCGCCCAGAACCGGGAGCTGGTCAATCATCACGTGCAGGGTTTCACCGAACTCGAACGTGCGGCGCGTGACGTTGGCCTTGGCCGCATCCACTTGCGCTTGGGTCAGAGTGCCGGCTTCATAAGCCTGCTGCAGGGTTTCAAAGTCTTGCGGCGTGATCAGGTTGAAGTTGCCGGGCTGAATCGCATCGCGCAGATTCTCGAAGTCCGGATCGTTCTCGCTGATGTCCTGGAAGCCCGGAGGCGTTCCCGGCCGCAAGCCAAAGATGTTGAAGTCATCAATCGAGTTGAAGGCATAGAGGAAGCCCGACTCGTCGTTGGCGTACATCCACGACTGCGGGTCTCCGGTTTGCCAGCCACCCGCCGCCAGGCCCGCATTGAGCGTGCCCGTGAGCGTGGTGGAGGTCACCGATCGGTTGCCCTGGCGGTTGACGCTACCGTCGCACAGCAGGCCCACAATGCGGCCCGTGCTCAGAGGCACCATCACCATCGGCACGTCGTTTTGCAACGCGCCCACGTTGTTGTAAACCGTTCCGTAGAGGAACGTCATGTTGCCACCGCCGGCGGCCGCCAGTTCGAACGTGCGGAACAAGGTGTTGCCCGTGGCCGGATCAAGGGCCGCGAACTGACCCGATTGGTCCATCACGTACAAGATGTCTTGGCCGACGAACGCGCCGCCCGGCCCCGTGACTTGCGAGCCCGGCACAAAGAGCGGGCTCACCTTGCCAAAGGCGCCGAAGTCGACAGTGGTGCCCACCGTGGTACCGGTGACGGTCCAGAGTTCCGCACCCGTGTTCATGTCGATCGCCGTCACCCGGCCGAACGCCAGGTCACCGGCCAGTTGGCCACGCGCGGAAGTGATGTAGATTCGGCCATTCGCCTGGTCCACCACTGGCGCCGATTCAATCGGACCATAAGGGGTGGCGGCAAGCGCCGGTTGCGCCCACTGCACCGTGGTGGTACGGGTAACCGTATTGCCTACGGCATCGAGCGCGTAAACGCGACCTTCCGGCGTCGGCACGATGACAAGGTCACCAATGCCCGCATTGGCAATGGCAACCGAGCCGAACTGCTGCCCCGGAGCCACGGGCAGGCCGGGCTGGTGGTTCAGAGTCGGGTTGGTGGGGTCGTAGTCATTCGGCCACGTCCAGCGGCGAGTGGTGGAGCCATCGCCCCGACCCGCCATATCCAGCGAATAGACCTTGCCGTTGCGCGCCGTGACATACAGCGCATCCTGGCCCGCAATGTTGGCCACGGCGGGCGAACTCGCATCGAAGCCCGTCGGGGCTTCGGCGATGCGGTCCGGACCGTCTTGGGTCACATCATCATTGGCGTCGCCCGCCGGGATTTCGCGCGGGTACGTCCAGTAGGTTTGCGGCGCATTGCCGGTATTGACTTCCCCGTGGGCGTCAATCGCGGCGATGGTGCCGTTTTCGCGCGCCACGATCATGACGTCGCGGTTCACCAGGCCCGGAGCCCGGACTTGGGTGAATCGTGCCAGCGGCGTGCTGGAAATGCTGAGATCGGACTGCGTGACGAAGCGCACCGCGTCGGCCACCACGAATCGGCCCACGTCACCCGTGGACGTGTTCATGATCTGAACGTTCAGCGGCTGCGCGAGCAGGCTAGCGTAGCCCAGCGCACCCGGTGAAGGCAGACGCACCCACCCGGAGGCGGCCGTCTGGTCCAGTTGAACCGTGTCAATCAGCGTCGCGCCTTGGTAGACCTCGATGTCCACATTGCGAGCGAGGGGGCTCAGCGAAACCGGCGGAATGAAGACATCCACCTGGTAGGTCGCGGGGCGCAGGGTCGGGAAGTAAGCCACCCGGCCAACCGTGCCCGGGCCGGTCGCCACCGGAGAAATCTGCGCATTGACGCCGTAGAAGCCCGTCAGAACGCCCGGACCCGCCGGCGCGAACTGCGGCGAAGCCGTAGCTCCCCCGTTCAGGTCATCCACCACCACGCGCTGGTCGCCACGGCGGATACCGACGTTGGCCGGAATCGGGCCGCTGACGTAAGCGCTGAGGTCGTTGGCGTAGCGTTGTCGCTCCGTCGTGCTGGCATCCAGCGGCCGTTGCACCGGCCACGACCAAGCGATGCTGGGTTCGCCGAAGTTGCCCGGCAGGTCCACGCGCTCGCTGTCGTAGGTGTAGCTCGTCACCACGCCCATGTTGTAGGTCCGGTTGAGCGCGCCCAGGAAGGATTCTTCAATGCGAGCGGCAAACGTGCGTCGCGGGTATTGCGGCGCGCCACCGGCCGGGTTCACCTGAACTTCGTGCACCACCGGTTGGGCCACGTAGCGGCCCGCCAAGGGGCCGGCTCCGCTCAACGAAGCTTCGTCGGCGTAGACCAGCTGTTGGCCAGGCTGCGCGTTCGGGTCGCGGAAGCCACCGTCCGCCCGTCGCGGGGCGGTGTTAAAGAGGAACAGCTCAAGGGTGGTGCCGGTAGGCACGAACACCACGCTGGTATCCGCGCCGCCATTGCCCAGGCGAACCGAACCGTTGAAGAGGTCAGCATCCACCACGTCTGTAACGGGGCCGCCTACGGCGCCATTGACCCGATAGACGTAATACTTTTGCGGGAACCAGAGATTCAGCGGCGCGCCGCCGCCCAGGTCGGTCGGGCCGACGGGCAGATTCACACGCAGTTCGTACTCTTGCCCCGCGGTGAGACCGGTGAATGTCCATCGATACACCGAGGTGGCCCCGGCGGTGGGGTCAGTATTGCTCGTTGCCGCTTGTGTGGTGGCATACCGATAAGCTGGACCTGTACCAATGACCGCAAAACTTGCGCGCACCAAAGTCGTGGGTAAAGGCTGGTTCCATGGTAACCCAAACTGAGTGGTACCCGGGTCATCGTTATCAATGGCCGCGCGGCTCAGGTCCGCCGGATCCCACCAACGCAGGAAGCCGCGACCAAAGTCGTTATAAACCTGGCTCGAAGTGGCTCCCGGCGTACTGGGAGCCAAGCTCGGCAACCCTGAGCGACCCGGTGTGCTCATCAGACCTTGATAGTCCTGAGGCACGGCAAGGCCCGTCAGGGCGAGAAGGGCCATTCCGGCCCCCCAACGCGTCCACTTCTTCTTCCAATCGTTCATTGAGAACTCACTTTTTGATGCCATCAGTCGGTCTCCGCGAACACGGGGTTCGAGATGCCGCGAATGCCCTGCACCGGGGGCAGTTCGAACTTGACGCTCAGCGAACTGAAGCCAAGGTTGTAGCGAGCCGTGCTATAGCCCGGCATATTCGGGGCGATGGGAACGTTGCCGTCAATGACGACAACCTCACCGTTGTACAGGCCGCCGGTTCGAGTGGAACCCACATAGCCGTTGACAATCAGAACATCGCCGCTTTGCAGTCGTCGCGCGTAGAACGGGCGGAACTGCTGCGGGTTGTTCCCAAGCTGGCCGGTAGTGATGTCGGCGATCGGGGTCGGGCGTTCTGCTCCATCCCGCGGACGTCGCATCCCAATGTAGGCCTCATTCGGCAACATCCAGTTGGCACGCCAATTATCAGGCGCGGCCACCGGGGAGGGCTGAATGAGTTCATACACCCCAGTCGCGTCGGTGATCATGACCGCCAGCTGGTCGTTGCCGCCAAAGGTGACGTACCGCAGGGTCACGGACGAGAGTCCGGCCATCTTCTTCTGAACACTAGCTCGGTCTACCGGCGGTGTATTGAAGTTCCAGGTGTTCGGAGCCCCCGTGGGACCCAGCAGCGTATTGGCTTGAATCGGCGGGACTTCGAACTGGTTGATGACCAGCGTGTTCGTACCGTCATAGACGACGATGCCGCCATTGCCACTGTTCGTGTCGTTCGCCTGGAAGGTCGCATCCAAGCCGAAGCCCGCGCGGCCCGGTTCCACGAGGCCGAAGCCCAGTGCCACCACGACGCGGCGGTTCACCCCGGTTCCCCGGGTCACGCGGCCAATGGAGTTATAGGCAAAGCGCTTGCCGCTCAGCTCTTCCGGCGTGTGCCAGTAGAGCACACCAAGGGCACGCTGCACGCCTTCCGGCGAGTTGTACTGCACCACATCGCCGATGCGACCCGAAATCGGATCTTGGACATAGCGGTCCACAAGCTCGACGGCTCGGTTGTTGCCGGTGTCGGCGATCAGGTAGTGCACCCATCGTTCGCGCGGTTGCGGGTTGCTGAACGGGTTGTTCGCCGCATCCACGGATTGCTCAAAAGTCACCACGTCGCGCGGCGTTCGCAGGTCCACGGTTTGCGTGGCGACGTAGCCATCCGGAATGTAGTTCTGGTCCACCAGCATGCGGCGGATCGTGCGGACTTCACGGCCCGAGGCGTCCATACGGACGACGCGGTTGTTGCCGGAATCCGCCACCAAAGTCGTGCCATCACCCAGTGGGTAGGCCCGCCACGGATCGCTCAGCGGCACCTCGCGGCCAGCGTTGCCAATCGGCTGCTGCGAACCCGTATTGAGGGTCGAGAGCGTGGCCCACAGCGGGTTGCCCACACCGTCAAACCGGCCCACGCGGCCCCGGTCGACCACGGTGAAGTCAGCGCGCCGATAAGCGAACAGCCCTTGCGAAGAGGTCACGCCCAGCGTGCCATTGCCCGCCGCCAAACCTAAGACACGGTCGTACGGCAAAGCCGCTTGCAGCAGGCGTACGCGCAGGTCATCAAAGCTTTGAATGCCTTGGGTCTGCGGCCAGCGGATGGACTCCGCTTGCTCCAGCGCCCCGGTCGGGTTCAACGCAGAAAGTTGAGTCATCCATGGCTTGCGGGCATAGGCCGGCGGGAAAGTGGAGCTTTCCGCCGAACGCAGGAAGCGGTCGTTGCTCGCCACCGTGCCGTCAAAGGCGAAGAGAAGGCCGTTTTCGACCAGCGGGAAGCTGAAGCCCGCCGTGAGCAGGCCCGGCAGCACACTCGCGCCACCGACGTAGACGGTTTGCCCAGCCAGCACCGGACCGGTATCAGCGCGAAGGCCGTTCATCACCGAGTACCAGCGGAGCGGACTAAAGCGTCCTGCCGCCAGGCCGGTGACGTAACCCGCCGCCGAATCATCGCTCAGCGCTTCCGGTTCGATGACCGTTTCTTGGCTTCCGTTCACCACCAGGGTCACCGGAAGGCTTGAAGAGATCGAGTCCAGAATGCGTCCGGCGCGCACGTTCATCGCCGAATCCATCGTGATGCGCGTGGTGCCGTCGCTTTGGCGCTGCGAAGTGAACTGGCCACCCGCAATGACGCTCGAGACTTCGGGGATCGCCTTGTTCGTGCTTCGCGAAATGTCTTGCTGGCGCAGCGTGAGCTGAGCATTGTTCGGCAAGGCACTCGTGATCGTGAACTCAAGCGGACCCGGATCGGCTTCGAGAGCCACCAAGATCGTACAGGCGGCATCAGAGCCCGGGCCAAAGATCGTCTTCGTACCACGCGCAGTGATGAACACCGTGTCACCCTTAATGACCGGGTTCCCCACCAAGTTCATTTGGCGCATGGGGCGAATCAAGAACGGAATGATTTCCAGCAGGCCTTCATAGTCCATGAAGGTCGCCGGGAAGTTCACCGTGGTGCCACCGTTGACGGTGTACGAGTGGAAGTCGTACATATCCCAGCGGTAGACGAGGCGGAAATCGCCCCGGCCCACTTCCTTCAGGTTGAAGAAAGTGCCACCAGTGGTGCCCGCGGCCGCCGACGTATTGACCATCACGTTGCCCGTGGCCGAAAGCACCGGGGCGCCCAGAACTCGTCGAGAATTCGAGGCGTCGTCAGGGAATTCCAGGTTGCCGCGCACGAAGCTGTCGGCCGGCACGCCGCCAAAGGCACCTGCCTGACCCCAGTCCACCGTGTAATCAATGCGCCATCCGATGTCGTCCGCCGGGTTACCCGGGGTGGACGTACCATCAAGGTCCAGTGCAAACGGGTTGAGGCCCGTGAGGCCGAGGCGAAGCTCGCCATTGGTGCCCTGAGTCACCGTGCCATTGAGGTACTGCGCCATGCCGGCATCCGAGAACGTTGAGCCGTCCGGGAAGAGCATGGTGACCTTGAGACCGACTTCCGAAGCCGGAAGGGCCGAAGATCGAATGACCACCGGCAGGCCTTGGAGGCTGGCACGGGTGGAGAGACTGATGAACGCACCAAGAACGCGGCGCTGAACCGGTGGCTCGCTGCGGGCACCCAGCCAGATGCTGGTCAGCCCGGCGGGGGTCGGCACGCCAAAGTTATTCGGCTTGGTGCTGACGTAAACCACGCGGTCGAGGCCCCCGGAGGAGTCTTGAATCGGGATATAGCCCACCGTCGGGCTGGCGCTCGGTTGCTTCAAGCGCGGCGCACCCGTGATTTGCCACAGGTTCCCGAAGTTAATGGGAGCTCCCGTGTTCAAGTCCATCACCCACACGCGTCCGGTTTGGTCACTGGAACGAGTGTCAGCCACCAGGACGAGATTCTCGTGGACGGTCGGAGCATACGGTCCGTCCGGATCCGCGAGACTGGGCGTCGGCGGTGAGGTTTCTGCCAGAAAATCGCCGTTGGTGAGGTCATAAACTCGGACATTGCCGTTGGGCAGAGTCACCCAGGCTTGCCAAGGAGCTAGGTTGCCAAGGCTGTTGGTGAGGGCGGTGGCCCCGTTCTCAATAATGGTCACCGGCGACGTGCGGCCAAGACCGGTCACTTCCCACACCAGGTCGCCCTGGGCGTTCAGCGGGTCTTCCACGCCATCGTCGGAGTTGCCATCACGGTTGATGTCGTATCCCGTTCGGGCATCAAAAGCCTGGATGCCGTCCCCATTGGTGGTGACCATGTAGCCCCCCGCAATGGAAGGCGGGTTACTGGGCGTAAAGGCACCGGCCGGGAAATCTTCGGAGAACTGGCGCAGCAAGGGCGCGCTGATGTTCACGGCGCTGGCACCAGTGTTGCGGCTTCCGCCTCGGCTTCCGTTGAAGTCGCTATTGAGCGCCACAACGTTGAGCGCGAACTTGATCGCGCCGCGGTAGCCCGCGTCTTGCACGGCCCCAAAGCTATTAAAGCGCCAGTTGTTGAAGTCCACAGCACCCGTCGCTGGGTTGCGGCCCCGGTTGAGGGTGGCCGTAATGCTGCCCGTGGTCACCACGATGGTGCCCTGACCAAGGCGAGCCACCGAAATGGTGGACCCGTTATTGAAGCCCGCTACCGGTAGGAACCGGGCGCTATTGGCCACGTGGCCGGCGTAGAGCAAGTCTTGCAGAGCGATCGGCGCGAGGGGCGTCGAAGCCAGCAGGGTCGAACTCGTCATCGCCGCCAGATCGGTGTTGTTCAGCCGATTGGGCGTGCTGAGAAGCGGGTGGTTGAAGTCAGCCCCAAAGGGACCAATCGAAGGATTGAGTTCAAAACCGTACGGATAGCTGCTCACCGGGTCCGGCTGGCTGCCATCGAAGTTGTCAATCCACAGCGTGCCGCCCTGATCGATGTAGTTGCGCAGGAGTTCACGCTCACGGCCCGAGACCGCATAGCCCTGACGCGGACTCATCACGAGAATGTCGAACTGGCTGAGCGACTCATCCGAGACGCTGCCCAGCGGCACTTCCCAGTACGGCGCATTGTTCTTCGCCATTTGGGTGCCGGCGACCGGCGTGGTGCCATCAATCAGCGACCAGCGCGCGGCATCCGAAGCCGAAAGCGTCGTGCGGCCCAGCGGATTGATAAAGCTCCAACCCGCCGGCTTGGTGCTGGCGTCGTTGTCCAGAATCCAGAACAGGTTCGGCGACCCGTGGTACACCGGCCCTCCGAGCCCGCCCAAGCGGTGGTTGTCAATGAGCAACGTCCCCGCACGAATGGGCGTGGTCCGCCGGTCGTAACTGACCGGCTGACCGAACGCTACCAGGCTGACGGCCAAGATGGCCGTGCTAGACACCAATCGATTCCATTGCATTAGGGGTTCACCTCACCAAAGTACATGAGAGTTGGGCTGACCGGCAGGCGCGGCATGGGCGGCAACGGTTGTCCGTTTTCGTTGACCCGCAAGGGGGCCCCCGCCACTTGGCCACGACCCAACACCGGATCGTAATTCACTGAGAAGTTGGGGATGGTCAGCCAACCCGGTTGCGCACCGGATTCCGTGACCCACGCCGCCGGGATCTGCAGACCGCTCGAACCGATTTGGCCCGGGATCCAGCCCCACTTGGCTTTCCACTTGATCTGATCGCTCATCGGCGCCGGCATGTTCTCGCTCAGGCTGCCGCGAATGCTCACCCGCACGGCCACCGGCTCACCGTAGAACGGCGTCGAGGCATCCACCCCGAAGTTGCGCCAGCGATTTTCGTTGCGCTCGTCGTCCGTCGCGCCCAGCGTCTGCCAGTTGGCAAACGTATCGGCAGAGTTGCCGTTGAACGAATCACCCGGGATGACATAGAACGAACCTTCTTCGGCGTAGAGCGCCGCTTCGATACGGATGTCGTGCGGGGTGATGACCGTGCGGCCATTCACCAGATTCTTGTTGGGCGTGCCGCCCGGGCCATTCAAGCGGAACCGCAGGAACGTCGGGTCATTGACCGCCAGCTGCAGGTCGCCACCGGGGTTGCCCGCGGTGCTTTCCAGCAGGCGCGTAGCTAGGTTGTAGCCCGCCCAGGTGCCGCCCGGTTGGTACAGCGGGGTTCGCAGCACTTCGTAGCGCGGGAAGGCGTTACGGGCCGGGTCCGTGTGACCGTGCATCGGGATGTTGGCTGCCGGGGCAAAGAACGGGGTCGCGCCGTTATGCGTGAACACGTTCGGACCGAAGGCCAGAGTCGTCGGGAACAGCATGCTGCGCCAGGTGCCACCGGCCGCCGAAGCGAACGGCTGCGCCGCGAAGTCCATGGTAAAGAAGGCCGGGCCGTTGTCGTCCGCCGCCGTCGGCGTCAGCAACCAGTTGCCGTAGTTGGCCCCGGAACCCGCATCCGCGTAGGTTTCGGCGTAGGTGCGCCAGGTCGCCGGGTTGTTCGGGTTCGCGCTGGGGTCCAGCAGGAACTCGGTTTCCATCGTCGCGGTTTCGTTGGCACCCACCACGAGTTCGTAGGGGTTCGGAGTTTCCGGAAGCGGGCTCGCGCTCTTGGCGGACACGGTTTCACCTGGGGCCGGGCCAAAGAACATCGTCGTGTTCACGGCGATGTGGTCGCGGGCCATCAGGGCAATCGCCGAGCGGCTCGGCCGCTGCAACGTCGTGCCATTTTCTTGCACCACGCCCTTGGTCACGCTGCCTTCGATATAGATGGTGCCATCGGCCACCACCGAGAGCTGATGATCGGTGGGGATGACCCCACGGACCCGCACGTCGCCTTCAAAGAAGATGACGCCATCAAACGGCTGGCCGTTGTTGCGGAAGTCGTTGTCCGCCAGCGACGCGGCCGGCAGAGTCACCAGGGCGGCGTGCTGGATGCTGTTGAGGATGAACGGGCGGAAAACACCGCTGCCCACCGGGTACTCCACGGTTCGCACGCGGAAGCGAGCAATCGAGGAACCCGTGCTGCCGCCGTTGGCATTACGCCACACCGGGCTGGCACTGCGGTTGTCGCGGATGATTTCGAAGCCATCCGGGCGCAGGCGCAGGTAGGGCGCGATGGGCACGTAGAACGGCCCCATCCAGCCCTTGCTTTCGGCTCGATTCGGGTTCAGCCAGTCACTCGGCAGGTTGCGCACAGCCCCGAAGTCGGAGCGGTTGTCATCCGAGATGTTGCCGCGTTCCGGCGAATCCACATAGATGTTGCGGCCCAGACCAAAGCGACCAATGTTGCGCCCGTTGACGAACGCGCCGCTGCTGCGGGTCATCGTCACGTAGCGGGTTTGGCCCGTTTGCGGGTCCACGCGCAGGGTGGTCGGGGGTTCCTTGCGGCCAATGGCGCGCGGGAAGCCTTCGCTGTCCGGGGTCGTGAATGCATCACGGACAATCGAGCCGACCGTCGTGAAGTTGGCCGAACGGCTATCCAACTGGTTGGCCGCAATCGCCACCGGCGTCGCAGCCGTGTTCACGGCGTTCCAAGTCGGCGACCACTGATCCGCACCGCGATCATAGGTGTAGCGCGTCACCAAGAGCGACGACAGGCTGTTTGCAGGGCGAATTTCGCCCGCCACGGCCCAGCGCTCGCCGAGGCCGGAATTGAGCACGAGTCGGTTTTGGCCAAAGATAGTCAGGTCCGAGTTGCTCCACAGCGATCCGCCGCCGGGCACGTTCGCCCAGCCCGCGCTGGCACCCGGCACGGCACCGGGGGCGCCCACACCGTAGGTGCTGAAATTGGTTTGCGGGTTGCCGCCACCGTCGTAGCCGACCAGCTGCCCGCCGTACTCGACGTTCAGGCCCACTTGGTCAATGACCGGCGCCGCCGCATTGCCGCTGGCGAGGGGGAAACCGATTTCCGCCGCACGGCTGACGTTGAACTTGTTCGTGATGTAGCGGGAGTGCTCCAGGAGGCCAATGCTCGCGAAAGCCATTAGCTTCTTGGTGTCGGCAAAGCCCACATCAATCGCCTTCAGGCGGCCAATCGCGGCATCGCGGGCGGCCACCGAAGCGTAGTTTTGAATCTGAATCGACTCACTCAGCGCGCGGCTGGGGTCAATGCGGCCGTTGGTCGTAATGCTGCCGGGGCGACCCACGGTTTCGATCACGATCATGTTCTGGGCCAGGCCGGGTTCGCGAAGGAGCCCAGTCGGGGTGCCCACGGCACCGAAGTCGCCCGGGGCGTAGCGCACTCGGACGAGTACGCGGCCCTTTTCGTAAAACACGCGGCTATAGGCACCCAGTCCGTCCGGGCCCCCGTTGTCCGCCATCGTGGCGCTCCAGGGGATCGCCGAGGCCGGGCGCAGGTAAAGCGCATCCGGGTCGCGGGTGTCATCCCCCACCACGCTCGGCGGGGTCAGAGCCGGACGCCAGTCGGCGCCCAGTTCGCTGTTCAGCAGCTGGGTGTGCGCCAGGCGAGCCCCGGCTTCCGCCAAGTCCGTACCGACCGTGCGCTGTGCGGCGCGGCCGGCTTCGGTGATATTCCGCGAAACGATTCCCGCGAAGGCGGTCCCCAGGATCAAAAGAATCCCGAGAATGATCACCGCAATGACAAGGGTCTGCCCTTGTTCGCGGTTCGGATGCATTGTCCGTTTGGAGTTCATGTTCCTAGTTCGTCTCACCGGATGAAGTTGCGCACGTCTGAGGTGCCCTTGAGCGTAATGCTTTGCGGTTCGGGGTTATTCGACTGCGGGTAGTTGCGGATCGTCAAGACGAATTCCATCACTTCCGAGCTGTCGTAATCCACGGCCACAATGTCGTTAGGCTCTGTAAATTGGAAGCGGTAGCTGACCGAGATGTTCCCAGCGGGCAGCGGCTCGTTCTTGTTCGAGTTCAACTCGAGGTAACCGGCGCGGTAAGCGGCCTGCAAGAGGACCTGCCGCACGTCGGTGGCCGTGTAGTTGCTCGGGTTGTAGAACGTGGCAGCTTCGGCGGCCGTGATGACCCCAAGGGCCACCCAGTCCGGCTCGCGCTGGTGCACGTAGTTGATGATGTATTGGTTCGGGCCCACCGGACGCTGAGTCACGCGGGTGTAGCGCACCGGACGACCGTAGGTCGTGCCCGGTCGCTGGTCCGGACCAATCACGATTTCGCTGCCCGGCACGATCGCCGCGCGGCCAAAGCCGAGCGTCGGGTGCAGGGGGCCGACCGTGCCATCCGGCATGGTGGCCAGGCGCAGGTCAAGGAATCGCTTGGCGTAGTCTTCACGCGGCAGGCCGGGAAGGCCCAGCGTGTTCCACTGGTTCCACAGCACGTTAAAGCGCGTGTTGATTTGGCCGCCGGTGGCGTCCCACGTGCCGCCGAACACTTCCGTATCCGGGGTGAGGGCCGCGCCCGTGGGACCAAACGGCATGTTGCTGTTGAACGGCGTTGGCACGGCCGCGCTCACGTCGCCCATCTCGCGGACGTCGAAGCTCGCGGTCACGCGGCCACCACGCGGATCCGGGGCCACCGGAATGAAGTCGCGCACGATGGCGGCGTTGCCTAGCCAGCCGCTACGGCCATTGGCCGCGGCTACCGCTCGGCTGAAGGCGTAAGGAATCCCGTCGCCGGCATCACGCAGGTACTGCGTCACGTCAAAGACTTCCACGCCACCGGCTTCGTTGGTCACCGTCGGGTCAATCCAGTACATGCTGGTGTTGTCGCCCACACGCGGCCGACCGATGAGGTAAGGCTGGTTCGCGCCAAGGGCGCTGCTGGCCCAGCCATTCTTCACGTCGCCCGCCAAGCGCTGGCCCGCGCCGCGACCGTAGGCGGCGGGTTCCAGGCTCGGCAAGATGCGCAGGAAGAGGTTGCTCCACGCGCCGTAATCGGTGCGGAACACGTCCGGGCCGACCTTGTCGGCGTTAAAGGTTTCTTCCCCGGTTCGCACGGCCAGCTGGCCGGCGGCGGGTTCGTTGCTAATGCGAGTCGGTTGGAACCGAACCAGCGGCACGATCTGCGGCACGTTGCCGTTGTAGGCCACCGTGCGGCGGGCGCGGTCGTAGACCGGCATGATCATGTCGAAGCGGCTGACTTCCGTCACCACTTGGGCGCGGCTCAGCCAGTTGCGGACCATCTGGTCCTTGTTCGGCACGCCCGGCGAATCCCAGCCCGGCACCGGACCTCCGTAAGCCCCCGGCAGGGTGCCGTCGGCCACAAAGAAGTTCAGGTCGTCCAGCAACGGCCCACGCGTGGTGGGGTCCGCGTCGTTGTCCTGGTCAAAGAAGAGGTCGGCATCCACCACATAGCGGGTGGTTGCGGCATCCCATTCGTACACCGGCACTTCGGCGCGGAACAGCACGAACAGGTTGTCGCGGCCCCCGGCTCGCTGCATCAGCAAACCATCGTAGGGGTTGTTGTAAGTCGCAAACGGATCGCGCAGGCCCACAAAGTAGCGCACCAGGGTTTGGCCGCCCGCCGCCGGGAAGTTGGGGTCGCCCTTCGGCGCCCGCAGGGTGGGGTCAGCCTTGCCCGTGTCCGGGTCAATGTACGCCCGGTTGCCGCCGGGGCCAGTCACAAACGCGCCCGGGTCGCCCTCGGCCGGCTTGTAGAAATCGAGCTTGACGCCTTCGAGGCGCACCAGTTCAGGAGCCCCGTTTTGGCCCGGCACCACCACATTCAAGGCGCCACCGTTGCCGTTGTTGTCCCGCACGTCGGTGGCGTTACCCACTTCGCGTTCCAGGCGAGCGATCAGCGTTCGGGCCCGGTTTTGGCCGTCGGTGAAGGCCTGGGCGGCCCGTGTGAACTGGAAGCCCTGGATAACCGGAACGAAGATGATGGTGAGCAGGATGGCCGTGATGGCCATCACCGTGATCAGCTCAATGAGCGTAAAGGCTTTCTTTCGATTCATGCGAATCATCGTTCCGTACCTCGCACCGCGAAGCTCTGGGTTTCGGTGCGGCGATAAGACCGCTGCCACTCCTCAAGCCGTGCGTAATTTGTCGGTCCATCAGAGACGAGGCGGAAGAAGGTCGGGTTCCACAGCACGCGGACCTTCATCGAGGCCCCGCGAATGCCGCGCACCGCATAGCCTTGGCTGAAGTCGAACACGCTTCCGGCCGGAGCCTTGTCGCGAATGTCCACGTAGGCCAGGTTCAAACCCGCTTCGATGGCCGTGATCTGGAACTCTTGTCCCTTCAGCACCTGCGCGCCGGTTCCCGTGTTGAACCACACTTCGTCCACGATCACTTGCTGGCCCAGGTCGGAGGGCGGGAAGTAGATGCGGAAGTTGTTGCCCACGCCGTTGGTGCCGCCAATGAAGGCTTCACCCGGGGCGAGACCGTTCGCACTGAACCCGTAGACCGGGCGATAGTACGCCGCCGCCTTAAACGGCTGCACGCTCCACGCACCTTGGCCTCGGTACAGCGCCCGCACATTGCGGCCGCTGATGTCATCCACCAGCACCGGGGCCGTCCACGGCGTCACGTTGTTGCCCGTCGGGTAGCAGATGAAGGCGCTGAGGTCCGGGTTCGTGTTGTCCACGTCGCGGAACTCGATGTAACCGTTGGTCTTGTCCACCGCGTAGGCGCTGTTCGGCGACTGCGGGAAGCCCGGGGCATTCGGGTTGTTGTTCTCGTTGCCCAGGATGACGCCGCCCGTTTCGACATCGAACAGGATGAAGTCTTGCGAGCCCGCCGTGCCCGTCACGTCTGGGGTGGTGAGGCCGAGGCCGGCGAAGTTGCGGCCGTCCGGCTCCGAGCCGCTACGCGGCATGATGCCGTTGATGACGAGCTTGCGCGCCACCGAACCTTGGGTAGGCACTCGGAACTCGTCGCGGATGAGCCGCCAGTCGTACACCGTGTAGTCGGTGCGGGCGAACAGCGGGGCTCGGCCCGCGCGGCTCGGCACCGTGGTGGACGCCGCTTGCGGGTTGATCAGGATCTGACCCGTGCTGGGGCTAAGCACCTTAAATTGGTAGGGATCGCCCGAGAACGGGGTGGCCACGTTCAGCCGCTCGAACTGGCGCTGCACGCGCACGCTCCACCAATCGGTGTCGCGGTAGTTCGCAGGCACGTAGTTCGTGTTGCCGTTGATGTCGGGCTGACCGACCAGTTGCGGCAGGCTAATCACCCAGTAATTGGTGGCGGTCGCTTCGTCCGTGCCGATGCGAGCGAACGGCGGCGGCGCGAGCGGGTCCAGCGTGATCGGGATGATCACTTCGTACTGGCCGGTCTGCACACCATCGTCGTAGTTGAACGAGAACGTGACGCGGTAGCTGACGCGCTGCGCCGGGGAGATCCAGATTTGGTCTTCGCCCACGAAGTTTTCGTCATCCGTGTTGTTCGCATCCACAAAGTAGAACTCGTAGTCGCGGGTGCGGCCCGGGCTCGGGAAGCCTCGGCTGCGGTCGCCCCAGTTGCGCTGGTAGTCGTTGCCGTAGACCGTGAACACGCCCGCACTGCCGTCGTCGTAGATCGGCGCAAAGCGCAGCGTCATCAGGCTGCCAAAGTCCAGCCCCGGCACGCCATTGTTGAGTCGTCGCGGACCCGGTACCGGCTGCCCCTCGCCGATGACCCGGTTGTACAGATTCGACCCACTCACCAGCGCCCAGTTCCCGATCGGATTGCCATCAATGAGCACGTTGCCGTTGGCATCAATATCGCCACCCGCCAGGCCTTGGTCCGGCATGAGGTTCGACGTCAATCGGTTCGGATTGACCGTGATGACCACGCCGCCGACCGTGTAGTTGTAGGTCACGGGGACGATCATCTCGGGCAAATATCCCGATTGGCCTTGGATGCGCTCAAGCTCGGCGCGTGCCAAGTTTTCCGCTTGGGTAATGGCCCGCGTGCGCTGAATCACATTCAAACCAAGCGGGAAAATCTGGACCATCGCCAGGACGCCAATCAAAAAGATGACGATGACCACAAGGAGCTCGATCAAAGACGAGCCTTTGCGGTGGCGGATGGGTTGGGTGCTCTTCAATAGGGGCATAGCAATCCGAAATCGGGATAAAGAGGAGAGGGGCCAGGTGGCGCGGGATGCCGGCTTACGGCATCACGCGCCAGGAGCGCTCGTGGAGAAGTTTGGAGTCGTAGGGACGAGCCGAGCCACCAAGGAACAAGACGATGTCTTGCTTGCCAGCGGCCGGGTTGCCCCCGGTGTATTCGCGGTAGCCCGTGTTCCAGGTGATCACGGTGCTTTCCGGCGGTTCGGCGTAGCCGAGCTGGCGCGGATCATCATCCGGGCTGCCCGAAGCGAGGCCAAACTGCGACCAGAACAGCGTGTAGCGAAGCTCGGTGCGCGTCGCGCCACCGGCCTTGATTTCGCTCACGTCGTATCCGCTAATGCGATAGAAATCGGCCACGCCCACGGCGCACGGGGCAATACCCCCGCCGATGCAGACGTTGCCATCCGCCGGGCCGTAGGCTTGGCGGGCACCGGCCACGTCGTCCAGGCCAGAAATCACGCCATCACCGTTGTTGTCGGTGAGGGCGGCGCTGCCCACCGGGCGCGGGTCGCGCGGCGGATAGCTGGCTTGCACGGTGGCGGTCGGCGAGTTGCGATTCCAGCTGGGCACAAACGTGTCCAGCGACCCCACTCGCTTGGAATAGAGGAAGCTCTTGAGTTCGTTCGCCGGGATTACGTTGCCCGCGTTCGGGCCGCTGGTGTAAAGCGTGACGTAACCCAGGAGTTGGGGCGGGTAGGCCCCTTGGTCCACGCGATAAAGTTGCAACGCGCTCCGGAGCGAATTCATATCGCTAAAGTCTCCATTGCGAGCGGCAGCTGCCTTTGACCGGGCGAAGACCGGAAAGATAATGGCCGACAGCAATGCGATGATCGCGATAACGGTCAGCAGTTCAATCAGCGTAAAGCCGCGACGAGTTTTCATGTACATGTCCTCCCGGGACAGGCGTATGACGTCAGGAGCCAGACCCGGGTTCCCTCAGCCTTTCGTCACTGATCGCAGATAGCCCAGGATGATCGCTTCCAGCGTTGGCCAGAAGAGCATCGCGCCCAGGGCTCCCACGGCCAAATGAGGGCCGAACGGAATCATCGTCAATTCTACTTGGTTCTCCTCCTCATCCACCGCTTCAATCGCATATGGATTTTCCTTGAACCACCATTCGTAGACCTTCGGCCAAATGAGACCCACGATGTCCATCAGCAAAACGTAACCGATGCCGCACTGGATGAGTGAACCGATGCTTTCCGGCTCGTAGTCCTCTTCCTCCTCTTCGGGGGCTTCTTCGACCTTGGGCTTACGCTTTTCGATCATCACCCGCAGCCACAAGGCCAGGATGCCAATGACGGCGCCGGAGATCACCGCGAGGCCAAAACTGGTCATCGCCATCATCGGGAACAGCACCGCGCCAATGCCACGCGCCATCTTGATATCGCCATGCCCCATAGCGTCCTTTCGGAATAAGAGCCGCCCCAAGAAGGCAATACCCCACAGCACGCCGATGCCCGTGAGCGCCCCGGCCACCGCACTGGGGATGCCCCACGTCCAGGCTTCCGGACGGTTCTGCGCGATGAGGGCCCCGTTGTAGCCGATACCGATGACGAACATCGCAGCATTGACTTCATCCGGGATGATGTAGTGGGCAATGTCGGTGAAAATGGCCGCCACCAGCGCCGAGGCAAAGAGGGCGTAGGCGATGAACCGGGTGGGGTCCTCGCCGATGCAGAAGTTTTGGTACCACAGCGCGCCCCAGAGGGTGCCCGTCACGAGTTCGACGAACATATAGCGAGGGGCGATGGGCGCACGGCAGTGGCGGCACTTGCCGCCCTGGATGGCCCAGCTAAAGATCGGAATCAAGTCCGCCGGGCCAAGCTGGTGTTTGCAACGCGGACAGAAACTGTGCTTGGGTTGCGCGATGCTCAGGCCGCGGGGCAGTCGGTAAACCACCACGTTGAGAAAGCTGCCGATGGCCGCGCCTATGAAGAATCCTACGATGGTCGTCCAGACCGGAAAGAGCCCCTTATCCATGGGTAACCGAAAGGAGGATACCGAATCAAAGCAAAGGGGCGATTCCGCAATTGGAATCGCCCCGTCGCATTCGGCCAAGAGCCGTTCTTAGGTTTCGCCGGCCCCCGAGCTGAGGGATTCGATGACCTTCACCATCGGCATCATCATCGCGATGACGATGAAGCCCACGACGAAGCCGAGGAAGACGATGAGAATCGGTTCCAGGGCCGCCGTCAAGGAGGCCAGGGTGGCTTCCACTTCGGCTTCATAGAAGTCAGCGATCTTTTGGAGCATGAAGTCCAGCGAACCGGATTCTTCTCCAACCCCGATCATGTGCACGACCATCGGCGGGAAGAGGCGCGAGTCTTCAAGCGGTTCACCAATGCGTTCCCCTTCACGAATCTTCGCACGGGCATCCAGCACCGCGTCGGCCATCACCGAGTTCCCCACAACGCCCGAAACCGTTTCCATCGCTTGCAAGATGGGGACGCCCGAGGTGAGCAGGGTGCCCATGGTGCGGCTAAAGCGCGCCATGCACACCTTGTGGTGCAGCGGACCAAAGACCGGAATCAAGAGCTTCATGCGGTCGGCGGCGCGGCGCCCAAAGCGGGTGCTGGTGAACAATTTCCAAGCGATCCACACCGTCACGACCGTGATGATCATGATGTGCCAGTTCTTTTGGAAGTTGGCCGAGAGGTCGATGAGGAACTTGGTGGCAGCTGGGAAGTCTTCGTCCTTCAGGCCGATGTCTTTAAACAGGGCGGCGAACTGCGGGACAACCCAGACAACGAGGAAGATCACGATGCCGATGGCGGCGATCATAACCAAGACCGGATAGGTCATGGCCGACTTCACCTTTCGGCGCAGGGCCACGTCGGCTTCCAAGAACGAAGCGAGACGCTGCAGGGATTCTTCCAAGACCCCACCAATTTCCCCGGCGCGGACCAGACCGATAAACAGGTTATCGAACGTGCGCGGGTGGCGCTTCATGGAGTTCGAGAGGCTTTCCCCTGATTCCACGCGCTCGCCCAGGTCGAGGAGAATCTTCTTGAGCTTGGCGTCCTTGGTTTGCCGCGAAAGCACGTCCAGACAACGCACCAAGGAGACACCCGCGTCCACCATCGTGGAGAACTGGCGGCAGAACACGGCCAGCAGACCGCGCTTCACCTTCCCGAAGTTCTTCTTCTTGGACTTGCCGGCCTTCTTGATCATCGTCACTTCGATGACTTCGAGGCCTTGTTCGGCAAACCGCTGCCTTAGACTCTGTTCGTCCTCGGCTTCGGCCGTACCCTTTTGCACGCCCCCATTGGGGTCGCGGAAGGAGTAGCTGTAGACAGGCATTGTGGTTTAGGTTCCTTTAGCGTCGCTGGGGACCCGTCGCCGGGCCTCCAAGGTTGATCATCTTCTTCAGTTCCTCGATGTTTTGGCAGCGCATCATGGCCTCTTCCAGCGTGATGATCCCCTTCATGTAGAGGTCACGCAGGCATTGGTCCATGCTCGTCATGCCATGAGCCGCCGAGGTCTGAATCATGGACGGAATTTGGTGCGTTTTGTTCTCACGAATCAAGTTGCGAATGGCCGGCGTGGCCACCATGATTTCGTTGGCCGGGACACGACCCGGGCCGCTGGCTCGCGGGAGCAGCTGTTGGGCCGCAATCGCCACGATGTTGTTCGAGAGCTGAACGCGGATCTGCTCCTGCTGTCCTGGCGGGAACACGTCAATCATACGGTCAATGGATTCGGCCGCGTTATTGGTGTGCAGGGTGGCAAACACCAAGTGACCGGTTTCCGCCGCCGTGATGGCAAGACCGATCGTTTCGGTATCGCGCATTTCACCGACTAGCAGCACGTCCGGGTCTTCACGAAGACAAGCGCGGAGGGCGTTGCTAAAGCTCTTGGTGTCCGTCCCCAGTTCGCGCTGGTTGATGATGGACTGCTTGTGCGTGTGCAGGTATTCGATCGGGTCTTCGATCGTGATGATGTGCACGGCGCGGTTGACGTTGATGTAGTTGATCATCGCCGCCAAGGAGGTGGACTTCCCGGAACCGGTGGGGCCGGTGACAAGAATCAGGCCGCGCGGGCGCTCAGTCAGTTGCTCCAGAATCGGCGGGAGGTTCAGTTCGCGCGCCGTCGGAATGCGACTGGAAATCAAACGGAAAGCCGCCGCCACGGCCCCTCGGTCGCGGTACAGGTTCACACGGAACCGAGCGCGGCGCGGGAGAGCGTACGAAAAGTCAAGCTCAAGGGTCTGTTCAAAGCGGGTGACCTGGTCATCCGAGAGGATTTCGTACAGCATCCGTTGGGTTTGCTGCGGCGAGAACTTCTCATAGTTCAGGCGCTTCAGCCCACCGTCTTCACGGATGACCGGCTCCGAGTCCACACAGATGTGAAGGTCCGAGCAGTTCCGGTCCACCACCGTATTGAGGAGCTCGTCAATGTGCAGGTCCTCAAGCGTTTTGGGTTGGCCCACCGAACCCGCCGCCATCGGCGGCGCTTCAGTCGGAGCCTGTCCCGTCGGATTCACTACGGAAGGCGGGATATTGGATACGGGGGGAACGTTCGGTTCGCTCATTTTTCGATTGGTCTTTGAGAGTGTAGAGTTGGGGAGCCCTAGAAAAGTTCCCAGGGCTCGGAATTCGATTGTGGCTTAGAAGCCGGCGGTGAAGACCACGCGCATGACTTCTTCCGGGTCGGTTTGGCCCATCAAGACCTTCGCGAGACCGTCTTCACGCAGTTCCTTCATGCCTGCCGCTTTGGCCGCCATCTTCAAGTCGTTGACCGGGGCGCGGCGCGTCACCAGTTCGGCGATTTCCGCGTTCATCACCATCAGTTCGTGCAAACCGTTTCGACCCTTGTAGCCGGTCATACGGTTGTCTTCGTGCGGGATCCCTCGGTAGAGCGTAATCATCTCATCCGGGTCTTCAAACTGGAAGCCAAAGCGGCGCAGGTCGATCGCCGGAACCTCGTAAGGCTCCTTATGATTGGGGTCAATGCGTCGTCCGAGACGTTGCGCCAACACGCCGATCACCGTGGCGGAGATCAGGTAAGGCTCCACGCCCATGTCCACGAGACGAATCGTGGCGGAAGGCGCGTCGTTGGTGTGAAGCGTGGAAAGTACCAAGTGCCCCGTGAGCGAGGCTTCAATGGCGATTTCGGCCGTTTCCAAGTCACGCATTTCCCCGACCATGATGATGTCAGGGTCTTGACGGAGGAAGGCGCGCAGGGCGGTGGCAAAGGTCAGACCGGCCTTCTTGTTCACCTGAACCTGGGCCAGACCGTTGAGCTGGTACTCAACCGGGTCTTCAACCGTGATGATGTTCACGCCCACGGTGTTCAGCTTGTTGAGCACCGAATACTGCGTGGTGGTCTTCCCGGAACCCGTCGGACCCGTACAAAGGAACATCCCGTTCGGCTGGGAAATCAGTTCGTCAATCAGCGCCTGGTTCTCGGGGGTAAAGCCGAGCTTGCTCAGGCCGACCATGGCGTTGCCCTTGTCGAGAATACGCATAACGCACTTCTCGCCAAAGGGAGTCGGAATCGTGGAAACACGAAGGTCGTATTCCTGACCCTGGGTGCGAACCTCAATACGACCGTCTTGCGGAACCCGCCGTTCGGCGATGTTCATTTCGGCCATGATCTTCAGGCGGCTCAGGAGCGGTGCCTGCAGGTTCTTGGGCACCGTCATGGCCTCCATCAGCACGCCGTCAATACGGTAGCGGATGCGGACGCTCTTCTGCTGCGGCTCGACGTGGATGTCCGAGGCGCGGTCGTTAATACCTTGTTGGATGAGGGCGTTGGCCAGCTTGATGATGGGGGCCTGGTCGGCCATATCCTCATCGCCTTCGGTCTCATTCGTGGCCGCCTTGTCCGTATCGCGCTGAACTTGCGCTTGCGCCATCAGGGCGCGGAAGTCGGCGCGACCACCCACATTGCCCGTTGCCGCCGCGGCCGAAACCGCCGCCGTGGCACTGCCACCTTCTTCCGAAGTCGCTACCCCAGAGGTGCTTGCGTAATTCTTGCGGATCGCGTCTTCAATCGCGGCCGGGAGGGCCATGGCCGGGCGCACACGGCAACCGGAGGCCAGCTGAATCTGGTCGATGGCTTCCAGGTTGTTCGGATTCTCCATCGCCACCCACAGCGTCATCCCGTCTTTCTTGACCGGAATCGCGTTGTGGAGCTTCACCAGCCGCTCGGGCACGATGTTGACGGCGCTGCTTTCAATCGAGAACCGGTCGAGGTCCACAAACAGGTGGCCTTGCTCTTGGGCGCGCGCCTCCATGATCTCGCGCTCACCGACCATGTTCAAATCCCGAAGGATAAGGGAAATGTCTTTGCCGGTCTGCGCCTGAACCTTCGACGCTTCCTCAAGCTGTTCTTGCTTCAAGTACCCCTTTTGCATCAGGTACTCGGTCATTGGGACTCGTTGCAATGCCATTCGGCCGTTCCTTCCTTAGCGTCACAGGCCGCCTTCCCCAAGGCGATGGCCAGTCACGCGAACCCTATTCTAGACCCAAACGTCCCGTGATGTCGCGCTTCAGCCCAGATTTTTTGCCGGTTTTCCCCGGTTGGGTCCGGGTTTCTACGCCACGCGCCCCAGGGTTGCGCCCTGACCCGGCTGGGTTCGAGCGGGTCGGGTATCCCTGAATGGCCGTGATTCGTACGCTCATCAACCGCTCCCTTCAGGGTCATTTGCAAGCTCTGATCCAAGCGGGTCAGGTGCCTGGGGCCGCGTATCCGCCCATCCTGTGCGAATCGCCGAAGCAACCGGACCACGGCGACCTCGCGGTTCCCTTCGCCCTTGGGGCCGGCCGCTTTGCGGGGATGAACCCGCGCGCGCTGGCCGAACTCTTGGCCGAACGCCTGCGCCAAGATCCGCTCATCGCCTCGGTGGACATCGCCGGGCCGGGGTTCGTCAATCTTCGCCTCTCTTCCACGGCGTATCAGCAGGCGCTGGATGCGGTGCTGGCCTCGGCGGGTCGCAGCGTGCTGAACGACGCCCTTCACTTCGGTCGCCCCGAGTGTAAGAAGTCAGAGCGGATCAACGTCGAGTTTGTGAGCGTGAACCCGAACGGGCCCATTACCATTGGCAGTGGGCGCGGGGCGGCCTACGGCTCGGCGCTGTGCAACGTGCTGCAGGCCGCCGGGAACACCGTCCACCGCGAGTACTACATCAACGACGGCGTGAACAGCGAGCAGATGCGCCAGTTCGCCCTGAGCGTGCGCGCCCTCAAGCTGGGCACTGAGTTCCCCGAGAAGGGCTACAAAGGCGACTATGTGCAGGCCGTCGCCGACCAAATCGAACCCCAGGGCGACCCGGACGTGGTCTGGTGGCAGCAGGAAGCCCAAGCGCTGATGCTGAAGCGCCAGCGCCGTGACCTGGAAACCTTCGGGGTGGCGTTCGACACCTGGTTCAGCGAGCAAACGCTCCACGATTCGGGGCGTGTGCAGGCATGCATTGATGAACTCGAAGCCAAGGGCATCGCCGATCGCCAGCCGGTGCGCCGCTCGCTCAAGCTCGGCAAGAAGGGCGTGATTGAGGATGTGATCGTCGAGGATCAGCCCGTGGACGAGGATGACGCCGCCGGCAGCGAGCCGACGGTTTGGCTACGCTCCACCAAGCTGGGTGACGACAAGGACCGCGTGCTCCGCCGCAAGGATGGCCGCCTCACTTACATTGCGGGGGACGTGGCGTACCACGACGACAAGTTCAACCGCCCGCCGAACGCGGATCGGTTGATTACCGTGCTCGGACCAGACCACCACGGGTTCATTGGTCGCCTCAATGCGGTAGTCGCCGCGATGCAAATGCCGTCAGTTACGGGAAACCTCTCAGACTTGACAGAGTTCGAAAGGGTCCTCCTGGATCTGAACATGGTTGGTGAGCGCGATATCTTGGAAGCGCGCGCCCAAGAGCAAGGCCACCTGTTTGTAGACCTCGACCGTTATCCGATTGATGGAGGTGCCATCGATCTGGTACCCGAGCATATTGCCAAGCTCCACACCGTCATCCCCGTTTTCAAGATGGAGACGACCTTATGGGTAGCCATGGAGGATCCGAGCAATCTGGAAGCCATTGACCAGATCCAGCAGGCCTCCGGTTGCCAGGTACGCACGGCGAAAGCAGATCGATCTGCCGTTGAAACGGCGATCCGAAAGTATTACGAAGAAAGCGGCAATGTGCCAACAGGTGCAGCCTCAACCAGCGGTGAACCCCTGAGCGAAATCGACGCCAAGCGGTACGTTAGCCCCGCCGAGCGCGACGCCTGCCAGGCCGCCGCCAAGGATGCCGAAAGCAAGCTCCTGGTGCAGATTTATCAGCTCGTGCGCTTTATGAAGGACGGCCAGCCCGCCCCCATGCGTAAGCGCGACGGCAACATCTACGCCATCAGCGACCTCATCGAGGAGATCGGCGCCCAGGCCGCTCCGAACGCCGACCGCGAAGAACAGGTGCGCATCGGCCGGGATGTGGCGCGGTTCTTCTACTTGATGCGCCACCACGACACCACGTTCGACTTTGATCTCGACCTGGCCACCCGCCAGAGCGACGAGAACCCGGTGTTCTATGTGCAATACGCCCATGCGCGCATCGAGCAGGTGCTCCGCCGCGCCCGCGAAGAAGCCGGAGACCTGTTCCCCGATGCCGACGCGGTGAATGGGGGCCTGCAAGCGGAGGATCGCGACCTGCACGAGCGGGAGAAGCAGCTCATCCTCCAGATCTGCGCCCTGCCGGACGAAGTGGCCCTCGCCGCCGAGGATGGTGCCGTCAACCGACTGACTAACTACGCCCTCGAGCTGGCCCGCGCCTACCACGGCTTTTATGACTCCTGCCGGGTGATTGACCCCAGCAACCCGGACGTCTCCCGGCAGCGGCTGGCCCTGTGCGTGGCGGCCCGGACGGCCCTGCAAGGCGTGCTGGAGTTGCTAGGCGTAAGTGCCCCGCTCCGAATGGATCGGCCCGCCGCGCCGTCGGAATGACAGCACCATGCACTTCGACCGCCGCCATTTAGAAGCCGGCCCTATGCGGATTGTGGCCGTGCACCCGCACTGGCGGCCGCACGACTTGCACACCCTGCAAGACCTGGTGGCGTCGCTGGCGGAGCTTGGCAAAGCACTCGGTGAACGGGGCTGGGCCACCGCGCGTGACCTGTGGGTGTTCCCCGCCGATGGCGGTGAGTTCCTTTACGGCCTCAACGAGTGGGCCGCCACCATGCGCGCCCCCACCTGGCACCGCGCGATGAGCTTGGGCTTGCTCGACGAAAAGGTGTGGAAGTGGGCCGCGCCCCTGTGGCGAGGCGCCCCCGTGGGCTGGAAGCACGCCGTCGGGCTGGAATACCGCCGCGCCAAGGCCGCTGAGGTCGCCCTTTCGTATCACACCGCCTTTGCAGGGATGTCGCAGGCGTTCGGGGTGACCGTCGTTGGCCCGAGCCTCGCTCTGCCGGTGGTGGGCGAAAACGAAGAAGGCTGGCGGATTGACAAGCGCGCACCTTTCCGGCGGGTGGCGGGGGTGTTCAGCCTCGGCAAGCTGGTGAAGACGGCCAGCCAAGCCACGCTGGGCCTGGATGACGAAGCCTGGCAGATCATCCCCGGCGAAGGTGCGGCCACCTGGACCGCCTCCGAAGGCGAACAACTGCATTCCTATTCCGTGGCCCTTGGTACCGACCCCGCCCCCAAGAACGCCACCGTCATTCGGCTGGCCCGCACCCGGGAGCCAGATTCCCTGCCCGTGGGCACCGAGGTGCGCCTGGAATGGGGCGGCAACCTGTGGGATTGGCCCAGCGGGGGGAGCGTGCGCGCCCAAGACGCCGCCGGGAAATGGCACCGCGAAATCACGCCCGAAGGCCTGGCCATTGCGTTTGGCACCTAATTTGAGGCGTAGAACGAGGTGGGCACGATGAAGATGAAACTGATTTGGGGTGGCGGCCTGGGAATGCTGGTCGGCTACGGCTATCACCTTTGGATGGCCAGCATGAAGACCAACTGCATCTCGTGCCAGGTTTCGGCCGTGCCGATGGTGGCCGGGCTCATCTTTGGCCTGCTGGCCGCCGGAACGAGCCGCCCGTAAGCGGCGCCGCGTTTCCTGCCAAACTCGAAGGTGCGATGAGCGGGCCGGTTGCGATCTACATCCACGTTCCGTTCTGCCCCAGCAAGTGCGGGTATTGCGACTTCAACAGCTTCGCGATGACGGGCCCGATCCAGGGCGAAACCGTGGACGCGATGGAGCGCGAAATCCGTTCCTCACCCTACGCGGGTCGCCCGGCCAAGACCATTTTCTTTGGCGGCGGCACCCCTACCTACCTAGAGGCTACTCAGCTTGCGCGCTTGTTGCAGGCCGTGATGGAAGTCCACCCGCCGAGCGCGGACACGGAGATCACCACTGAGAGCAACCCCGGCACGGTGACCTTCTCGAAATTGCAGGCCCTGCGTCAGGCCGGGTTCAACCGCCTGAGCCTGGGCGCGCAGAGCTTTGCCACCCAAGACTTGGTGCAGTTGGGGCGCGTGCACGGGGTTTCGGAGATTGCCGAGGCCGTCACCGCCGCCCGCCAGGCGGGGTTTGAGAACCTCAATCTCGACCTGATGTTCGGGCTGCCGGGGCAGAACCTCACCCGCTGGCGACACAACCTGGACCAAGCCCTGGCCCTCCACCCCGACCATCTCAGCCTCTACGGCCTCACCATCGAGCCGAACACCCGGTTTTTCCGCTACTTCCAGCGTGGCTGGCTGGACCTCCCCGCCGAGGACACGATGGTGGCGATGTACGAAGAAGCCGTGACCCGCATGACCGCCGCCGGTTTCGAACCCTACGAAATCAGCAACTTCGCCCGGCCCGGCCGCCGCTGCGAGCACAACCTCGCCTACTGGCGGGCCGAGGAGTACATCGGCTACGGCCCTGGCGCAGTGGGGCGTATTGGCACCCGGCGCGGCACCAACCTGAAGCACCCCGCCCGGTACGTGGAGGCCGTGCGCGAGGGCCAACCGCTGTGGTTCGAGGAAGAAGAGCTGAGCGATGACGACCTTCGGCTAGAGCGCATCATGCTGGGCATCCGCATCGAGGAAGGCCTCGACCTGGCGCACGTGCCGCTGAGCGATGCCGCTGTGGCCTCCGTCACCGAGCCCGGGTGGGCCACCACCGAAGGGAATCGCCTGCGCCTGACCCCCGCCGGACGCCATTTTGCGTCCGAAGTTGCCGTTCGGCTTGCGTAGGTCGCTTAGGGTCGGCAAAATGACCCTATGCGAATGTGGATGCTGGATGTGGCGCGCGAGCAGTGCGTCACCCGGGAACACTTGTTCCGATACGCCACCGAGACCCTCGACGCGGGCTACGACGCGCTGGGGCTTTACCTGGAGCACCGATTCGCCTACCCCAGCACCCCCTGGAGCCACGGCACCGGCGTCCTGACGCCCGAAACCGTCCGGGCCGTGCGCAGCGAGTTCCCTAGCCTGCGATTGGTGCCCTTCATCAACCTGCTCGGGCATGTGGAGGGGTTCCTGTACACCGAACCCGGCCACCGCTGGGCCGAGGAAGAAATGAAGGGGCTGCAAGCCTGCCCCAGCAACCCGGATTTTGTCCGCTTTGCCGAAGGAATTCTCGATGACACGCTGTCGATCTTCGATGACGAGTGGGTGCATATCGGCGGGGACGAAACCGCTCAACTAGGCAAGTGCCCGACCTGCCAGGCCCGCGTGGACGCCCATCCCGGTGACGGCAAGGCCGAACTCTATGCGCATCACTTTGGGCCGCTGGCCGAGCGGGTGGTTAAGGCCGGGCGAACACCGGCCGTGTGGGGCGATATGTTCCTGGAGCACCCGGACGCCCTGGCGGCAATGCCGCGCGAGACGGTGTTGTTTGACTGGCAGTACTTCAACGGCGTGGCCGAGACCGCGGCCCAACTTGGCGCGCATGGGCACCGGGTGGTGGGTTGCCCGGCGCTCCACGTCTATAACGCGGCGTGGATGCACCTGGGGCCGAGCGACGAGAACGTGCGCCAGGTGGCCCGCGATGTGAAGGCCCTGAACCTGGAGGGCGTGTGCCTGACCACCTGGGAGACCACCATGTTCAGCAGCTACGACACGCTGCTGCCGGCGGTGCGGGCGGCGCGGGCGATCATGGATGACCCGGAAGGCGCCCCGAGCCTGGCAACGGCATACGATTCCGAGTGGGCGAACCTGATGGGCGTGGCCCTCAACGAACTGGGCGGGGTGTGGGGGCACAGCCGACACCGCCATAAGCTGAAGTCGCGAATGTTCCTTTATGCCGACCCGTTCTTGGCCAGCCAGCACCACGCGGAGGAGCTTTGCGGGCCGGTGGGCGACCAGGCCCTGGCGCTGGTGGACCGGGCGTTCCACGCCACCGATGACGAGGCCGAAAAGGGCATCGCCCTGGTGTGCCGATCGATGATGGAGTTTGTGCGGATGGCGCATGTGGCGCACCAGCTGTATGCCGAAGGGCAAACCGAGCGGGCGGTGAGCGCGCTGGCCCCGACGCGGTACCTGTTCGAGACGCTGGAGCGGACGGCGCGGCGCACACACGAGCGCATCGGCGGGAGCTTGGCCGACATCGAGCGGGCGCGACGGGCCAAGACGCACGTGGAGACGGTGATTCAGCGCATCCGGCAGTACGGGGATGGGTCGCTGGGCTACGTCCCGGCGTGGAACGTGCTGACCCACCCCAACTTTATGCCGCACGACCAAGCCAGTTGGTGGATTGTCAACGCCTGGGGTCGCCCGTGAGGGCTACTGGAGTTACCCGGGCGTTATTCCAAGCCTGAGAATTCCCGTGTGTGCCGACCACATTTGCTGTTCTGGCATTGGGGTGACCCAGTCCTCTACGCAGTCCGCATACAGCATGAGTCTCGCGCTAAAGCTCTCCTCCACATTAAGATCCTGCCATACCGGGCCGAATCGCCTCGCAATGATAGGAACGCTCATGAGTTCCTCTCGCGTGAATTTCGACTTCCCGTCGTCGCCAATTCGCTCTGCAAGTTCGCGAGGGAAGCCTTCTTCTATCAAACACTTGATGACCAACTCCCGATAAGTAGTAACCGCATTCTTCACAATCGCACGGCGATCCTGAACAAAGAATGGAATGGTGTCGAGAATCTCGCGCATTCCCTCCAAGATTTCCGCAGCCGTGAACTTGCCTTTCAAGAAGATTTTTGCCCCTGCGAGACGTGCATCATAGCGGCATGAATATCCCATACCGGACAAGATGGCCATCACTTGTTGGACGGACAATAGCCGACCTTCCCCAAAATCTAGAGACTTCGGTAGTTCCTCGGTGGTTAGTTTAGGCGTCATCCATTCTGCATGACCAGATGGTCGCGTACTCGGCTGCCGGTTTATCTTCTCCGGAATCGTAAAGAAAGTCCTTTCCTCGCCTTGATACGAAATGGAGATCAAAGACTTGAGATGAAGAGGTATATCTTTACGATCTTGAACGGCCTGATTCACACTAGGATTTGCCCGTGTTACAGACAACATCAGTTCGTGCTCTTCTGCCGAAAGCTGCTGAAAGCTTAGGCCCTTAAACAACGCGTCCGACCGGGTCCGGACAAAATCCCACAGCCCCGCTATTTCGCCAACCGCCATCAAAGAAGGTACGTCTTTCCGCCGCGCCAATACATCCGCGCGGCCCACCACCACATGGCGACGCAGCGACATCTGGGCGACTTCCGCCAGGCTATCCGCCCGGATCGTCCCGTCCTCCGCCGTGCTGACACTAGATGGAAACCAGTTGTGCGCATCGAGCATGAGCGGTCCTGGGTGGGCAACCCACAGCTCGCGCAGTTCATCCTGATTGAGTGTGGATCCGGAATCCGCAACCGCTTCACCCTGTGATCTTTGAGATTGACTCAAAGAAATCCCTGCGAAGCCAATCAAAGCAGCAATGAGAATTGCCCGTCGTCCCATAGTTATCTGCATCCCCCTGGAATCCAGAAGTCTAGCACGACCCTCTCGCGGCAAGCCCAATTCAGACAAGAATCGAGCCGCGAACCTGGCTACCCTTTCGCGCTCACAGCCGACATATCCATGTCGCTGCTGTGCCCGGGGAACAGCTTCGCATTCGGGTCCAGGTGCTGCTTGGCCACGCAGACGGCAGTCGCCGCTTCGCCCACCCCCGTCGCGATCAGTTTGATCTTCCCATCAAACGTACAAACATCCCCCACCGCAAACACCCCCGGCAGGTTGGTGCGATACAGATGATCCACCTCAATCTGGTTCTTGGTGATGGTGAACCCCCAATCCTTCAGCGGCCCCAACGACGACTTGAACCCGATATTGACAATCACCTGGTTGCAACTCACGTCAGAGAAAGTCTTCTCGCTCGTGTGCTGCAACGTCACCCCGGTTAATGCCCCCGGCTCGCCATGCAGGGCCGTCACCTGCTGCCACAGCAAGAACTCGATCCCCAAATCCTGCGCCGCCCGTACGCTCTCCTCATGTGCGCGGAACTGGTCACGCCGGTGCACCAGCCGCACCCGCTGCGCCACCGGATGCAGGGCCAGCGCCCAGTCGAAGGCGCTATCCCCGCCCCCCACAATCAGCACATCCTGGTCGCGGAAGGTTTCCAGGCTCCGCACCCCGTAATACACGCCCTGGTTTTCCCACTGCTCTTCGCCCGGCAGGCCAATCCGAGTCGGAGAAAAAGCCCCCGCCCCCGCCGCTACGATGATGGTGCGGGTGGGCAGCGCCAGGCCGGCGGTGGTGGTAATGACATAACCCTCGGCATCGGCCACCAGGTGGTCGGCGGTTTCGCCCAGCACCAGGTCGGGCTGGAACTGCGTGCCCTGCTGGATCAAATCCCGCGCTAAATCCTTGGCCAGCACCGCCGGGAACCCCGGCATATCGTAAACGTACTTCTCGGGGTACAGCGCCGTCAGCTGGCCGCCCAGCTCGGGCAGGCTATCCAGGATGCGCACCGACATCCCCCGCAGGCCCGCGTAGAAGGCGGCAAACAGGCCGGTGGGGCCGCCCCCAATGATCGTGACGTCCACTCGATCGCGCATCCTCCTCAATTTACGCCCCCACGCCGCCGCTCCGTCCGGCCCGGGGGGCCATCGGCCTCGCTCCCCCCAAAGAAAAAGCCCCCACTCCCGCGAGGGGAGAGGGGGCAAGGAGAGCCAATCGGCGGGTTAGTTGCCAGCGGTGGTGCCGGTCTTGGCTTCTTGTTCCTTCAGCGCTTCGCCGAAGGTTTCCATAAACCGTTCCCACATGCCCTTCAGGTAGCTCTTGTCCACGGTGACGTTGCTGTCCTTCAGGCGCTTGGCAATGCGGTCGTTGAGGTCCACGGCCTGGGCGCCCTGAGCCTTGGCGAGGTCGCGGCGGATGCGCTCACGGCGCTCCTTGGTGATCTCGATCTTGCTCTCTTGGGTGCGGCGCTCCACCAGGTACTTCACTTGCTCGTTGTCGGCCAGCTTGATCCAGGCGGTGGCGCGGCCGGGGGCCGTGGTCGTCAGGCCCGTATAGAGCGTGCGCACCACCGGGGCGGCCACCTGCGCCTTCATGGCGGTCAGGTTCAGTTCGCTGCGGCTGGGCACGTTCTGCGGGTTCACTTCGCGGGCCACGTCGGTAAAGTTGCGGCCTTGGCGCAGAAGGTTGTCGGCGCGCAGCTTGCTGCGCTCGTCGCGCACCACAATCTGCACCACTTCGGCCATCGCGGGCTTCAGGAAGGCGTTCGGGCTGTCCTTGATGAACTTGTCCACTTGCTGGTCGCTAATCTTGATGCCTTCGGTCAGCAGATGCTCTTGGGCCAGGTCCACGCGGATGGATTGGCGGATCTGCTCCATGGTCAGGCCGCGAGCTTGCAGGTTCTTCACGTAGCCCGGGTTGATCTTTTCGAGCGTGGCGATTTCGGCCTGCACGGCGGTGTCATCAAGCTTGAAGCCCTTATCTCGGGCCATCTGGATGATCAGCTTTTGCGTGACGAGGTCTTGCAAGGCCTGAAAGGCGATGGTGTTGGCCACCGGGACCTCAAGCTGTCGGTTATCGACCACAACCCGCACGGTGGGCTTGGTCTCGATGTGCTTGATGAACTCTTCCATGGTGATGGGGTCACCGTTCACGGTCGCAAGGGTTTCTTCTCCCCGGTTGCAACCGGTGAGGGCCAGGGCCGCCAGAGCGGCGGCGGTCCAAAGTCCATACTTTCCAAACATAATGATATTCGTGGCTCCCGCTGGGGGGTGAGCGGAGATCGCTCCACTCGTCACAACACATTTGGCGCAAAGTTCGTGCCAGACGGGCCGGACCCTGGTAAGGATACCGGGATTCTACGGGCCCATTGGGCGTGTGGGAGAGGTGGCGTGAGGCTAGGGCGCAGGCAGGCCGAAGCTAAGCCCAGCGTGTGAAACTGTCCTCCCGTCGGCCTGCACGGATTGCCATTCGAATCCCGGGTCGCACCAGAATTGAAGCCCCACCTCCATCCGAACCATTTGGCTCGCGTCACTCTGTGCGCTGCTCATTCGGCTCGCTAATAGTTCGACTTCGCGAAACTCGCTCCGGGTAGCCACGATTTCGAACACCATGGTAGCCGTGGCGAGTTCGACGCGCTCCGCCAAGGAGGGAGGAAAGCCCGCTTTGACCAGAGCCGCCACGAGCATCTCGCGGTATCTCGCCGGCTGCTGATTCACCAGGGCACGCAGATCTTGGGCCGTAAACGGGATGGTTTGCAGGACCTCCCGCAAGGACTCAAGCAGTTCGGCCACTTCAAATTTTCCCTTGACGAAGATGGGGGACCGTTCAAGCCGTGCGTCATAGCGGACTGAGTATCCCAGGCGGCCCAGGCGGCCCATCAAATCACGCGTCGTCAACATTTCGCCATCCGCAAAGTCGATGGCGAGGGAATCCGGCGCGGGAGCCGGTCGCGGTTCCGCCCACTCCGGGCGACCTGTAGGCGCACTCACAAACGTTTGGTGGATCTGGAAACTGTGGGCCGAGCGGTATCGGCCATTCTCCATCCAACTAAGTCTCGCCCGCAAGTACATCGGGGCTTGAGAATTGGTCTTCAGAGCATGAAGGAAGGTCGGCGATGAGAATCCAGCATCGGTCCACAGTTCTTGCTCGTCGGCCGTGAACTGGTTAAGGGGGAGCCCCTGGAGCAGTGCTTCCAGCCGCTGCGACGCGAAAGCGTACAGAGAGTGAGGGCGCCCCATGCGGAGGGAGGGGCCAACCTCAAGCCTCCGGGCAAACACGTCGGCCCGTCCAACCCTAACGTAACGACGCCTCCCCGCTAGAGCAATGGCCTTCAAGTCCGGTTCCCGAATCACGCGGTCACCATCCATCACGGTTTCGTTCGGCAGCCAATTCTGGGCGTCCACCATCAGCGGCCCGGGATGCAGGGACCACTCTTGTTTGACCCGGGCGATGACGTCGCGGGCAACCTCACCATCTTCAGCGGAGCTTGCCTGGGCCATACAAAGGGTCGGCACGAGTGAAAAAGCAAACAGCGCCGCATAAATGGTGGGCCGTCGAGGGTTGTTCCGCTGCATCATCATCCCTTCCCTCTTTGCATTCTGACTCCAAAGACGAGAAAAAGCGGCCGGCGGTTACAGGTCACTTCAATCCACTCGCGGACGGGTGAAAGAACTTACGCGACTTGCGGGATGCCCTGCTCGCGCATGAAAGTGCGTAGGCGGCTCATGGCCTGGGTGTGCAGCTGATACACGCGGCTCTCGCTCACGCCCAGCACATTCCCAATTTCCTTAAAGGTCAGCCCTTCAAAGTAGTAAAGCGACACCACCAGGCGTTCGCGCTCCGGCAGTTTGTCCACACCAGCGGCCAGGATGCGCTTGAGGTCGCGGCCTTCCACTTCGTCTTCCGGCGAAGCATCCTCGTCCACGATCATCTCAATCAGGTGCAGGCTATCTTCACCTTCGCCGCCGCTCCCCCCGATCACGTCATCGAGGCTAAAGACGTTCGTGCGCCCGGCTCGCACTTGCAGGTCCATCACTTCCTGCTCGCTCATTTCCAGGGCGTCGGCCAGCTCGCGCCGCGTGGGCGGGCGGTTGAATTCGGTTTCCAGTCGCTGGTTGGCGCGCTCTAGCGCCTTCAGCTTCTCGCGGATGCTGCGGGGCACCCAGTCCTCGTCGCGCATCATCTCGAGGATCGCGCCGCGAATCAAGGCGATGGCGTAAGTCTCAAATTTCACGTCCCGGCTGGGGTCGTACTGGTCCACGCTCTTGATGAGCCCAATCACGCCCGCCGAAATCAGGTCATCCCGGTCCATGCCACCCGGGGTGTTGGCCACCAAGCGGCCCGCCGTGATCTTCACCAAGTAGGAGTAGTTGTCAATCAGATCGAGACGAGCCTGCTCCTCTTTATAAACTTTGTGGCGGATCCAAGCGCGTTGGATGGTGGCGGGGGACATGGGCATGATTTTCGAAAACCTGAACTGACCTAACGGGAGTCTATCCTAATTCCAAGACGACTATGCCGCCTTTGCGGTCGCAGGCTCCTCCGAAGATTCTTGACCGGCGCCATTCTCGTCCTGATTTGCCTCTTCTCTGAACTGGCGGACCGGCAACTGGAAGAAGGCGTTCCACAAGTGTCCCATCACCAGGCCCGCAAAATACGCGATGCCGGCGCGCTGCAACAGCGCGAGGGATTCGGCACCCGAGAGCACCCCGGTGGCAAGGACCACCAGCGCGAGTATTCCGGCGACGATTGAAGGTTGAGGCAAGAGACGTAGGCTCCCGTGAGTTGAATCCAAAGACTATCGTTGGCACATCCCCCGCAAACTTGAGGGGAAGCCTGACTTTTTTTGTTAGGTTTTTGAACTTGCGGCCCTAAAGTGGGATGCGAAGTCCATCGTAGGCCAGGCGAAGGTGCGGCGGGAGCCCGGCTTCCACCGGTCCGTGGTCGTAATCGTCGCACAGATGCGTGAAGTACGTGACGCGCGGGGCCAGGCGCTCGGCCCACTCCACCGCGCGGTCCCAATGGAAGTGATTCGGGTGCGGCCGGTATCGCACCGCATCCAAAACGAGCGTGTCTAACCCCTCAAAGAGCGGGAGGGCTTGGTCCGGGATGTCGCTCAGGTCGGTGGCGTAACAGAAGTCGTTCACGCGCACCACCATGCAGCGCACCGGCCCGTGCGGCACATAGGCCGTGCGAATGGTGAGCCCGGCGATCTCCAGCGTGCTCGTCACTTCGCGCAGGTCAAACCGGGGCACAAAGATGCCCGGCGGAAATTGGCCGAAGGCATAAGGGAACACCCGGCGGATGTCTTCTTGGTGCTCGGGGGCGGCGTAGACCGGCATATCGGCCCCGGTTTTCAGGCAGAACGCCCGCAGGTCGTCCATCCCCATGATGTGGTCGGCGTGGGTGTGGGTGATGAGGGTCGCCTTGAGATCCTGGATGCCCTCCCGCAGCAGTTGGAGACGCATTTCCGGGCTGCAGTCAATCAGCACGTTGCCCTCCGAGCCTTGCAGAAGGCACGAGGCGCGGGTGCGGTGGTTGCGCGGATCGGCAAGGAACTCGGGCGGGTAGGTGCGGCCCAAAGTGGGCACGCCGTTGCTAGTGCCCGAACCCAGGATGATGGCGGTCGGCGCCATGCGCCCTTAACCTTGGAACGTTCGTTCGAGAACCTTCACGGCCACCAGCGTGCTGGGCAACTCCGTGTACTGGCTGATGCGCTCCAGGCACCGGGCGTACTGGCGCTCGGCAAAGTCATCGGCCACGGGGGTCTTGCTCAGGGCTTCGGCCACCAAGTCAATGGCTTCCATAAAGAACTGGGCGCGGTTTTGCGGGAGCGAACGGTTGGGTGTGGCGGCAAACTTGCGGCTCAGCTGCTCGTAAACCGAATCCCAGCTGGTGCCAGCAGCCACTTCGGCGCGGGCGCGGGCGACGGCCTGCTCTTGCAGTCGCCGCTTTTCCGCGTCGCGGCGCTTTTCGGTTTCCCAGTCGGCGGCTTCGGTCCCTTCGATAACGCGCAGGTTGACCTTGGTATTGAGGCGGAGACCCACCTCTTGCTCAATTAAGCGCTTGGTTTGCGGCAGTCGGAGGTGGCCCGCCAGCTCCTGGTCGCGATACGGAACCCCAACCACGAAGAAGCCGTCTTCGTACTTGATGGCCACACTGACGTTGAGGGCCGTCCATACGCCGACCCCGCTTACCCCGTCCTTGATGGCCGGGAGTGCCTCGGACCAAACTTCTGCGACGTCGACCATCTGCCCGTATTCTATCCTAGGGCCGCTCCTATGTGCATGGTTCCTCGGCCCGGTTGAACCGAGGAATCATACAGGAGCGTGCGGAATCAGGATCGATTGCCGACGGGTTGAATCACATCCCCGACGCCAAAGGCGCGGCGGATGTCTTGCAGAACCACCTTCACACGCTGGCCCACCAGGTCTTCGGCGCCCAGGAGTTCGACGAAGTAACCCCCGTCGGTCCAGCCAATGACCTTGCCGGTGGATTCCACCGCACTGCGGCGAACCGTGCATTCCAGCACTTGCGCCCGGCGGAAGCCCATGAAGTAGCGGTCGAACTCTTCGATCGTGCCGCTCTCGATGTGATATTCCTCGATGCCGATATCGTGGTTGGCGCGGATATAAAGGCCGCGCTGAAGCTCGTGCTCCATCTCCTCGATAACTTCTCCGTCCGCGCCGATGAGCGCCTCCACCACGTGAGGGTGGCAAACGATGTGGAAGGCGTTGCCCGGTTCGTTGATGCGGCGGCGCATGTCGCGCTCAATCCACAAGCCCACCGTGTCAATGCTAGCGATGCGGCCCCGGCCATTGCAGAGCGGGCAGAGCGAGCTGATCGCTTCGGTCACGCTCTCGCCGGTGCGCTTGCGGGTGATTTCCACCAGCCCAAGCGAGCTGATCTTGCCCACCCGAGTGCGCGCGCGGTCGCGGGCCAATTGTTTGGTGAAGTAATCCAGTAGCCGCTTCTGGGCATCGGCTTCCTCCATGTCAATGAAGTCGATCACGATGATGCCGCCCATGTCGCGCAGGCGCAGTTGGCGGCACACTTCGCGGGCCGCTTCCATGTTCGTGCTGAGGATCGTTTCGTTCAGCGAGTGCGAACCCACCTGCTTACCGGTGTTCACGTCAATTGCGGTGAGGGCTTCGGTTTCGTCCACCACTAGGTAGCCGCCAGACTTCAGCCACACCTTGTGAAGCAGCAGTCGGTCGAGGTCCTTTTCGATGCCGTAGTGGTCGAAAATCGGCTCTTCCTGGTCGTAAAGCGTGATCTTGCCGCGCAACGCGGGCACGACCATGCCGGCCACGAGGCTGACCTTCTCGTACTCCTCGGGGTCGTCAATGACCAGCCGGTCAATCTCGTCGCCAAAAACGTCGCGGATCGTGCGGTAAAGCAGCGTTTGGTCGCGGTGCACCACGGCCGGGGCGCGCAGGCGCTTCGCAGATTCCATGGTTTGCGCCCAAAGCTGCTGCAGGAACTGCACGTCGGCCAGGAGTTCTTCGGCCGAGCGGCCTTCGCACTCCGTGCGCATGATCAGACCGAATCCAGCGGGGGTGATCTTCTCACCGATGCGGCGGAGGCGTTCGCGCTCTTTGCGGTCTTCCAGCTTGCGGCTGACACCCACTTGGCTGTGCTCGGGCATCAATACCACGTACCGGCCGGGGAGCGAAATGCGGGTGGTGACGCGGGCGCCCTTGGTGCCGCGCGGCCCCTTGGTGACTTGCACCATCAGTTCCTGACCGGGCTTGATCAGTTCCTTGATCTTGCGGCGACGAAGTTCACTTCGGCGCACACTGGCCGGGCTGTTGTCGTTGATATCGTCCGGCATGATGTCGGCGACGTAAAGGAAGGCATTGCGCTCCAGGCCGATATCCACGAAGGCCGCATCCATCCCGGGCAGGACGTTTTGCACGACCCCCTTAAAGATGCTGCCGACGACGCGCTCTTCGCGCTCAACCCGGTACTCGACCAGGTCTCGATCCTCCAGCACCGCGATCCTCGTTTCGCGGCTGGAGACATTGACGATAATTTGAATTTGTCCAGGCCCACGCACCGAGGGTGTGCTGGAGCCACGCATTGACTTCCTTGCCAAAATCTGCCTCGTTCGGTTGCCCAGGCCGGGGATAAGGTCAGTGTCCCCGATCCGTTCACTCCGAATCCGAACCCTATTGTACCGGCGAACCATCGTCTGCACTAGACCCGTCCCCTGGGGTACGGTTGGCAAACCTTTGCGAGGCTAATGAGGATGAAACGAGGATTTTTGATCACGGTAGTGATCGGATTGATGATCGCCTTCTTGCTGGGCTGCGGTGGCGGAGGCGGTGGCGTGGCCACCACGGGCACCACGAGCGGCACCACCAGTGGCACAACGTCCGGGACGACTTCGGGCACGACTTCAGGGACCACTTCCGGCACGACAAGTGGCTCCACCAGCGGCGGCACCGGATTCGCGTCGGCGTTCCTCAGTGATGACGGCACGTCCCGCAACCTGAGCGACGGCTTCTCCCGCGTATGGACTTCCGTCGTCAAGATCGAACTCAAGAACAGCACGGGCGGCAGCGCGGTGCTCTTTGATAACCCGCTGGGCGAAACCGTGGACCTCAAGGTTCTCAACAACGGTTCCGTGGCGCAGTTCGTCAATCTGGCCCGCCGCAGCGTGACCTTCGGCACCTACAACTCGCTGGAAGTCACCTTCGGACGCGACCTCATGGTCTTCCCGTTTGGTAGCCAGAACGGCGAAGCGGCTGTCTACGCCGCTGGCTTCAACAGCGGCACCGAGTTCTCCAAGGTGACGGTGAACCTCACCACCCCGGTGACGGTGAACGCCACCAACCCGAACGTGACGCTACAGTTCCGCCTTCGCGGCTGGACCCGCACGGGCAACCAAGTGACGCCGGAAATCGGCCTGGGCACGGATAACAACTTCAACTCCGACACGCTCCACCGGGAGTGGGAATACGAAGGCACCGTTTCCGGCCTGGCGGGCACCGCGCCCAACCGCACGTTCACGCTGACCGATGCGGACGGCTCGCAGTTCCTGGTGACGACGAGTTCGACGACCAAGATCTTCCGCGAAGATGGCGGCACCACGGCCACCCTCGCCAACGGCATCAAGGTGCGAGCGCGGGGATCCTTCAAGCCGACGTCCAGCAACACCGCGGCCACGAGCATCGAGATTGACGACAACGTCGCTGACAACCACAACACCGAAGTGGGCGGCCAGCCGCTCTCGCCGGATGAAGTGACGGGCAAGTTCACGCTGGTCATCGAAGAATGGGAAAGCGAACTCGGGTTCCCCTCGCAGGATGCCGTGGAAGTTCAAACGACAGGCACCACCGAGTACCGCAACTCCCAGGGCCAGACGATTGACAAGGCGACAGCCTTCCAACTCCTGGTGGGCGCGGGCGCCGATGCGTTCGTGAAGGCCAAGGGCAACTACGACCGCGCCAACAATCGTTTGACGGCTACCGAAGTCGAGTTCAAGAACGACTCCGGCCTGGGCCAAGATGCGTTTGCCATCGGTACGGTCAAGAGCGTGAACCGCAACGCCAAGGAGTTCACGATCACGATCCAGCAAGCCAGCGGCTTCCAGTTCAATGTCGGCGATGACCTGGTCATCAAGACCGACGCGAACACGGAATTCGCCGACATCTTCGGCTCCCCGCTCAGCGAAACCGCCTACTACAACGCCCTGCAAAGCGGCATTGGGGTGGCCAGCGTGTTCGCCGAGGGCAGCATCGAAAGTGGCAAGCTGAAGGCGCGCTACGCCGACGTGGATACGGGCGGCTAGTCCCCCTCACCCACCGGCCCCAAGGGCAAACGAGGCACCCGACCGGTATTCTGGTCGGGTGCCCATTTTTGAATATGACTGTCGGTCTTGCCACCGCCAGGTCACGTTGCTAATGGGTATGGTCAGTCAGCCAGATGAAGAGGTGTGCCCGCACTGCGGCAGCCGCGAACTGGCAAAACGAGTGAGCCGGTTCCGGCGAGGGCGCGGTGAGGCCGAGCGGCTGGACGAAATGGCGGATCGACTGGACCGTGTGGGCGACCCGGACTCTGGGGTTGCCATGCGCCAGCTTGCTCGCGAGATGGGCCACGCGCTCGACGAAGACGCGGCCGACGAACTAGAAGAAATGTACGAACAAGACGTAACAGCGCATGAGGCCGGAAATGGCTAAGGCAAAGAACCGGGCCGGGCGACTGACGGTGGTGTGCGGCAGCATGTACGCGGGCAAGTCCGAGGAACTTATCCGCCGCACCCGCCGCGAGGTCATCGCCAAGCGCAATGTGCAGGTGTTCAAACCCGTGATTGATGACCGCTACCATGCCGAGCGCGTGGTGACCCACATGGGGGTCCACCACGAGGCAGTACCCGTGGCCAACGTCGCCGAGATGTACGAACGGCTGAACCCCGACGTGGACTTTGTGGGCGTGGAAGAAGCTCAGTTCTTTGATCGAGCCCTGGTGGATATGGCGATTGCCCTTACCGATGCCGGCGTGGACGTGGTGCTGGCCGGGCTGGACCAAGACTTCCGCCGCCGCCCGTTTGGCCCCATGGCCGAGCTTCTGGCCATTGCCGACGAAGTGGTGAAGCTCCGCGCCATCTGCATGAAGTGTGGCGACACCGCCAGCCACACCTACCGGATGATTGATGGGCGCCCGGCGCACGTGGATGACCCCGTGGTGCTCATCGGCGCGACCGAGGCCTACGAAGCTCGCTGCCGCAAGTGCTTCAAGCTCCGGGGCGAACCGAAATCCAAGTTCACTTGGCCCCGCAAGGGCTGAGGCGCCCGATCAGGGGGCGACCGGCGTGATCTTTAGCGTCAGGTCCAGCCGGTTGCCCGCCACGGGGGCCTGCTTCATGGTCAGGTCTGCCTTCAGCTGCATGCCGGTCACGGGGTCCAGCCAAATCTTGCCCGCCACGCTTGCCGGGAACTCGCCATCCAGCTCTTTCCCTTCCAGGCTCACCACGTTGGCGTCCACTTCGCCGACTTTCTCCGTGCCTTCGTACTTAAAGGTGATCTTCAGCGCCGGCAAGTTCTTGGTCGCATCGCCTCGGCTTTCGTAATCCCAGGTCGCGCCGGTGTCCTTGGCGTCATCGGGGAAAACCACATTGCTCAGTCGGGCCAAGCGCACTGCGTCGGCATCCGCCATCTCGCCGGTGAGGTCTTTCACTTCGCCATTGGGGTTAAACAAGGTGAAGCTCGGGCCAACTTCCGGGCCTTCCAGCTCTTGGTCGTTGTAAATGATCTTGCCTTCTTCTTGCGTGGATTGCACGTTGAAGGTGCCGTCGGCGTTCACCTCGCGGACTTCATCCACCCCCTTGGCGCGGAACACCAGCGGCTCGCCGGCAAAGTCGGCGTTCATTTCCACCTGGTAAGCCTGCTTTTGCCCGACTTCCGGCACCCGCTTGAGGGTTACAGGGGCCACCGTGGCCCCGGCTAAGAAAGCGAAGAGAAACGCCCGCATGGTCAGGTGATAGACGACCCAGACCCCCCGAATGTTGCGTCGATGGCGGTATGAATGGCCCATGCCGCCGCTCCGCCGCCCGCAGGCGATCTCCTTCGATTGCGCCCAGACCTTGCTTTGGGTGGATTGGGAGCCCGTCCGCCTGGCTTGCCAAAGCGCCACCGATATGGGGTTCGGCGGGGATAGCCGCGCGGCGGAGATCTACGGGCGCCTTCTCAAATCTCGTTGGGGCGAATACTTGGTGCTCAACGAGACCGGCGACGAAGACGCCACCGATGCCTGGTGGCGCAAGCTAGGGCAGGACTGGGTGAGTGAGGTCGGTTGGCCGGCCGAAGCAGCCCCCATCATCTTCGAGCGTGCCGCCGCCAAGCTTTACGGCCCGCATGCAGACGTCTTTGGGCTCTATCCCGACACCCTCCCGACCCTGCACGCCCTGAAGGAACGCGGCGTGCGCATGGCGGTGGTCAGCAACTGGGACATCAGCCTCGATCGCACTCTCCACGCCTTTGGGATTCACGACTTCTTCGAGGTCACCGTGGCGAGCATGGTGGTCAATTCTGAAAAGCCCGACCCGGGGATTTTCCAGCACGCTCTTGGCCGATTGGGGGTGGAGGCCGCCCATGTTTGGCACGTGGGCGACGATGCCGTGGCCGATGCCCAGGGTGCGCGCCAGTTGGGGATGCACAGCTTCCTAATTGACCGCGAGTACAAGGGCGACAGCCCCTTCGTCATCTCCTCGCTGAGCCAGTTGCTCGACCACCTCGACGCATGCGATTAAGTGATCTTCATTTCGATCTTCCCGAAGCGCTGATCGCCCAAACGCCGCTGGAAGATCGCGCGGCGTCGCGGCTTTTGGTGGTGAACCGCGCGACTCGCGAGATCCGCCATCAGCAGTTCCGGGATGTGGTGGACTTACTTCACCCCGGTGATGTGCTGGTGATGAATAACACTCGCGTCACCGCTCTGCGCTTGTTTGGTCAGCGACCGACCGGCGGGCAAGTCGAGCTATTCTTGCTCGTGGATGAAGGACAAGGGCAGTTTGTGGCGCTGGCTCGCCCGGGCAAGCGGCTCAAACCGGGCGCGATGGTGGACTTTGCGGCGGGCTTGCAGGCCGAAATTCTGGCGGACCTCGGCGAAGGCCGCAAACGGGTGCGCCTGACCGCCCCGGGCTCCCTGGCCGAAGCCCTGGCGCAAGTGGGGCGCGTGCCTTTGCCGCCCTACATCCACGCGGAGCTTCACTCCCCCGAGCGGTACCAGACCGTTTACGCCAAACGAGCCGGGAGCAGCGCGGCCCCCACGGCGGGACTCCACTTCACGCCCGAGATTCTCGGGGCCCTGCGCGCCAAGGGCGTGGTGACGGCAGAGGTCACCCTAGACGTTGGGATTGACACCTTCCGCCCTGTGGCGGTGGACGACCTGAAAGACCACGTGATGCACGGCGAACGGTGCGAGATCAGCCCCGAAACGGCTGACCTTATCAACCAGCGCACGGGCCGACTCATCGCCGTGGGCACTACCTCGTGTCGCACCCTGGAATCCATGGCGGACGGCCCCGGCCGGGTCCACGCGGGGGAAACCGTCACTCAGATTTTCATCACGCCGGACAACCCCCCCCAAGTGGTAGATGGCTTGTTTACCAACTTTCATATGCCCGGCACCACCATGCTTGCGATGGTCGCCAGTTTCATTGGTCTTAGCGGGTTCCGGTCAAGTTACCGGGATGCCGTGAGTCATCAGTACCGGTTTCTGTCGTTTGGCGACTCAATGTTCATCGAACCGGGCTCCCGGGGTGTATAGTCCCTTGTTGCCAAACATGCCTGGAACGAAAGAAATCGACCCGGTGTCGTACATCGAAAACGCTTTTCTCGACAAGCCCGTCAAGACGACGCGCCGTAGCAAGAAGACCGCTGAGGACGAAGCCAAGGGCGATGTCCGGTTCCGCAAGACCAGCTTGCGCGCGCCCCGCCCGCGACGAAGCCGCGAAGCGACCCCGCAGGACCCGGTTCTGGACAACGAGCTGCGCGAGTATCTGCAGTCCTTGCCGAACCAGATCGACTTCCTGGGCTCCTTCTTCTCCGACGAAGTGACGTCCAACTACTACACGGGCGACTTCAAGGAAACCCGCGCGCAATTGATCCGCCGCCTCTTGGACCCGGAACTCACTCTGGAACAAGTCAGCCGCCTGCTGGGCGTGTGCCCGGCCACCGTGCGCCGATACACCAACCGCGAATGGCTGGAGCACCACCGTACCAAGGGTGGGCAGCGACGCTTCCGCCTGAGCGGTGTCATTCGATTCGTTGAAAATCACGGACGACATCCGGAACTCTAACGCAACCACTCGCCCCTTGCGCGTGGCTGTCTTTTCGGATAGCGCGCTCCCGGTGTTGAATGGCGTCAGCGTAAGCGTAGCGACCCTGGTCAGCGAACTCCGCAACCAGGGTCACTTTGTCTCGCTTTTTACAAGTCACTATCCGGGGTTCGAAGAGGATGATCCGACAACCGAGCGGTTCCAATCGCTCATGGTGGATATGTTCCCCAACTACCCCTTTGCGCGGCCCCCGTTTAACATTCTTAGGGAACGGTTCCGGCAGGGGCAGTTTGACGTGGTGCACACCCATACGCCCTTCACCCTAGGGGTGGTAGGCAAGCGGTGGGGGCAGACCGAGGGCGTGCCCGTAGTGAGCACCTACCACACCCACTACGACCGCTACACGCACTACGTGCCGGTGGTGCCCGAGGAAGTCACGCGCCGCGTGCTTGCCCTGCATACGCGCAACTACTATCACAAGGTCAACGCCGTGATTACGCCCAGCGAACCCAGTCGCGTATGGCTGATGGACCAGGGCGTGAACCGCCCCATCCACGTGATCCCCACGGGCATCCCCGAGCCGCGCCACCACGACCGACGCGAGATGCGCACGGGCTTTGGGTGGCAACCGGATGAATTCGTCGTCCTCTTTGTGGGGCGGCTGGCGCAAGAGAAGAACATCGCCACGCTGATCCGGGCGTTTGCCCAAATCGCGAAAGGCGCCCGGGCGCGGCTGGTGCTCGTGGGGGATGGCCCCGACCGCGAAAATCTCCAAGCCCTGGCCAAGAAGCTCAAGGTCAGCGACCGGGTCGAGTTCCGTGGCTTTGTGCCGCGCGAACACGTGGACGGCTACTACGCCGGCGCAGACGTCTTTGGCTTCCCCAGCGACACCGAAACCCAAGGGCTGGTGGTGGCCGAGGCGATGAGCTACGGCCTGCCGGTGGTGGTGGCCGAAGGCGGCGGCGCGAGCCAAGCGGTGAAGCCCTTCCATTCCGGATTTGTGGTGCCGAGCACGGTCGATGCCTTTGTGAAGGGCCTCAAAACCCTCATGCAAGACCCGGTGATGCGCCGCGAATGGGGTCAGCACGCGCGCCAACTTTCTTTGGATTTGACGGTTCCACGCATGACAGAATCCATCCTGTCGGTGTATCGTCAATCCATCCATGACGTCCAAGCATCCTAAACGGCCCGGATTGGTGGGCTTTGCCCTCCTGGTGGCCGCCCTCACCTTGGTCCGTGTTGGATACGGTGTGATGACCGTGCCACCCAGCACGGTGGTGCCGCTCCAAATCTTGAGCGCGATCATCTTCATCGTCGGGCCGATCTACGCCATCAAGGCCGGGTCTTCTCACGAATGGCGACCGGCTCATGCCTGGGCGATTTTCCTGCTGGGGGTCGGCATCCACGCCGGATGCGGGATCTCGTTGGCGCGCTTTCTTCCGGAATTCGGCCTCGGCACGGTCATCGTGCAGTCGCTGGGGCAAGCCGGGTTGCTCGCGTGGTGCCTGGGGCTGGGGGCCATCGTGGCGGGCTTGCTTAAGGACAAGAACCTCATGTTGCCGGTGGCGTTCTTCCTGGCAGGGTTCGACATGTTCTTGGTCTTCAACCCCACCGCAATCACGGCGCAGATTGTGACGAGCCGCCCGCAAGTCTTCCAGAGTGTGGCCGCGACCATCCCCAACGCGGTTTCGGAACGGGTTTCCGAGGGCATGTCCGTGGTGCCGATGGCGTTCGTAGGCCCCGCCGACCTGTTCATCTCGGCCGTGTTCTTTGTGTGTCTCTACCGCTTTGGAATGCGCACCAAAGAGACGGGCCGCTGGCTGGCGGTGGCCCTGGTGGGCTATCTCATCTTGGTGCTGGCTCCGCTCGGGCTGAACATGCTGCCTGCGCTGGTGCCCATTGGGGGCACGGTCCTGATTGTGAACTGGCGCGAGTGGAAGCTGAATGCCGAAGAAAAGCAAGCCACCATCGGGGTGGCGTGCATTGCTCTGGCCTTGGCTAGCTACGGTCTCTATCGGCGACTGAACACACCGCCCGTTGCGCCCGCGCCGTCATCGGACGCCCCAATAACGTCAGAATCGGCTCCGACGCCTGCGCCAGCGCCTTAGCGTCCACGCCCGTGCGCAGGCCACTCCGCTCGGCAAAGTAAACCAAGTCGTCGGTGGCCAGGTTGCCGCCGGCCCCGGGGGCGTAGGGGCATCCGCCCAGCCCGGCCGCGCTGGCATCAAAGATGCGGTAGCCGCGCGCCACGCACGCGGCCACGTTGGCAATCGCGGTGCCCCGCGTATCGTGGAAGTGCCACGCCACCTTGTCCTTGGGGACATGAGCAATCGCATCGGCCACGAGCTCAATCTCGCCCGGCACGGCCACCCCGATCGTTTCGCCCAGGCTCACTTCGTCCACGCCCATCGCGAAGAGGGCATCCACCACATTTTTGACCTGCTCGGGCGCAATCCGGCCCGCGTAGGGGCACTCCACGATGGTGCTGACGTACCCGCGCACCCACCCCTTCGGGCGTTGCTGCCGGAACGTCTCAATCATCACGCGGAAGCCCGCCAACGACTCCTCAATGCTCATATTGAGGTTCTTTTGGACAAATGCCTCGCTGGCAGCGGTGAAGACGGCGATCCGGTCCACCCCCACTTCTAAAGCGCGATCTAAACCCCTGGCGTTCGGCACCAGGGCGCTGTAATGGCCCCCATCGGCGGGCAGTAGCGGCCAGAGTTCGGCGGCATCGCCGAGCTGCGGCACCCACTTGGGCGAAACAAAGCTCGTGACCTCAATGTCTTGCAGGCCGCTGGCGCGGAGCGCCTGGATGAAGGCGAGCTTGGCCTCGGTGGGGATGGGAAGGGCTTCGTTTTGCAGCCCATCGCGCGGTCCGACTTCGACAATCCGCAGGAAATCACTCATGGGCGGGGGCTTCTACAATCAACAAGACGTCGCCCTCGGCGACCTTATCCCCGACGGCCACCCGAACGTCCTTCACCACCCCGTCAAACGGGGCCACCACGGGTTGCTGCATCTTCATGGCTTCCATCACCGCCATACGATCTCCCTTCTCCACCGTCTGGCCGACCGTGACCGACACGTCCACCACTTGCCCGGGCAGAGGCGCCTTGAGAATGCCCGAAGCATCGCCACCCTCTTCGCCCCGGTGACGAACCTGGGGCTCCACCTTGTAGGTGTGGCCTTGGTACGAAACGTACACCGTGCGGCCATCGCGGGCGACCAGCGCCGAGTGGGTGCCCCGCTCCGTGCGGACAAGGAGTCGGTCTTCCAACTTGGTCACCGCAACGTCGGCGGGGGCGCTCAGTTCCGCATCTTGCCCATTCACTCGTACTTTCATACTTTCACCGCTTGGCGGGATTCCATCCGCGCTCGCGCCCGTTCCACAAACTCGCGGAACAAGGCCAAGGTGGCGGCATCGTCCGGCGTGCGTTCGGGGTGCCATTGCACTCCCATCCACCATCGCCCTTGGGTGTCGGCCACCCCTTCAATCGTGCCGTCGGCGGCGTGCGCCGTCACCGTCAGCCCCTCGCCCACCCGGTTGATGGCCTGGTGGTGATAGCTCTTGCCTTGCACTTCTGCCCCCACAAGGTCGGCCAGGGGCGTCCCCGGCACGGTGGTGATTGGCTCTAGAGTCCCGCCTCGGTGGCGGTCGTGCCCCACCACATCGGGGAGGTGCTGGTGCAGGCTGCCGCCGCGCACCACGTTCATGATTTGGCACCCAAAGCAGACGCCGAGCACCGGCATATCGGCAGGCAGGGTCTCCAGCAAGGCGCGCTCAAAGTTCACGCGCTCGGCGCGTTCTTCCGAGACTTCCGGGTGCGTCGGCTCGCCCCACCAAGCACTCGGCAGGTCATCACCGCCTGTGATGAGCCACCCATCGGCCAGGTCGAAATAATCGCTCGGCGAAGCCAGCGGCGGCACCACAAAGGGCAATCCTCCGGCCGCCAGGATGCAATCCAAGTAACCCCGATTGACAAAGATGCGCTCGCGCGGCCCCTCGGCGAAGTCCTTGAACTCCAAGCCCGATGCGATGCCAATCCGGGGTTTCATGCGGTCTCCGGTCGCCTTACTTGGCCCACTCGCGGACGGCTTCCAGCTCGTTCTTGATCGCGTTCAAGAACTCCGCGCCGCCTACGCCGTTAATCAGCCGGTGGTCAATGGTGATGCCGACATTCACGCTGCGTTGGAGCTTGATTTCCGGTCCATCGTTGGCCAGGCCGTTGTACGGCTCGCCCAGGAAGATCGTCGCCACGCCCGGCGGCACCACCACGGCCATCGCCTCGCGGATGTTGTACGCCTGCATGTTGGTCAGGCTCACCGTCACCCCTTCGTGCGCTTGGTCGCGGCCGTCGCGCGCTTGGTTGATGCTCTCGCGGGCTTGACCCGCAAAGCTCTTCCAGTCCAGCGTGTCGGCGTTGTCAATCACCGCCACCACCAGCTCGTCACCCGGCAGGGCCACAGCGATGCCCAGGTTCACGTGGTCGTAAGTGCGCACCGTGTGGTCGCCCACCAGCGTGCTGCGGCTAATCGGGTGCTGGGCGGCGGCGCGGGCCACTGCGTAGGCAAAGTAGGTGAAGGCGCTGGGGGCAAACTCATCGCCGCGGGCCTTGATTTCGGCGCGCAGGGATTCCAGCGGACCCCAATCGGCCACCACGCTCATCATGCCCGGCACCACCAACTGGTTGCCGCGCTGCAGGCGGCTGGCCAAAATGCGCTGCTTGCCTTCAAACGGCTTTTCTTGGTACTTGCGGTTGCCCTGGTTGGCCGGCGCGCTCGCGGCGGGCGCGGCGCTCGGGGCACTCCCGGCCAGGTAGGCGTCCACATCCGCTGGCATCAGCGGTTTGCCCGTCACCGGCAGGGCTTCAATCTGGTCGTCGCTCAGGCCCTTGGCCTTGGCGTGGGCGCGAGTGCGGGGCGGTACATCGCGGCGACGCGCACCACCCGTGGCCGCCGGAGCCGCGGCGGCCGCCGTCGGCGCACTGCTGGCCGCCGGAGCCTGGGCGTGGCCCGCCGGGGCATCGCTTACCACTTCGTCGGTGGTCATCACCAGCACCTCGGCGCCGATGGGCAAAACTTGGTCCTCTTCGGCCAGCCAGCGCACCAGGGTGCCGGCGTGCGGAGACTCCACATCCATCACGGCCTTGTCGGTCTCCATCTGGTAGATGGCTTCGTCGCGCCGAATCGTGTCGCCCGGTTGCTTCAGCTTCTTGACCAAGCGGGCTTCTTGCAGGCCTTCCCCGATCATGGGGATGCGCAGGTGAATCTCATTGGCCGCTCCCTGGGCAGCCGAAGAAGCGGCCGGGGCTTCCGGAGCCGCGGCCACCGGAGCCGCACTCGCACCGGCACCGGCCACTTCCAGCAGACCGACTTGCTCACCGATGGGCAGCACGTCGTCCACCTTGGCTGTCCAGGCCACCAGGGTGCCCTCAAACGGAGACTCGACATCCATGACGGCCTTGTCCGTCTCCATTTGGTAGATCGGCTCATCGCGCTTCACAAAGTCGCCCGGCTGCTTCAAAAACGCGACCACACGGGCCTCTTGCAGCCCTTCACCGATCATGGGAATGCGAAGTGATTCTTGCGCCATACGGAGTACCTGAGCGTTAGTTTGGCACGAGGCTCCCGGTCAACCCAAGGCTCCCCGCGAAACAGGACCCGAAGCTTAGGGCCCGGCATCGGATATCATTCACCTGCCGCGGTTCGGTAACGCTTCCCTCTGACCCACCGGCAGGCCAATCTGGAGCGCACTCCGGTGCGACCCAAAAAAGGAGATATCACTCCCCATGGCAAAGAAAATTACGAACATCATCAAGCTGAACATTCCCGCCGGTAAGGGCACGCCCTCGCCGCCAGTTGGTCCTGCCCTCGGTCAAGCCGGGATCAACATGATGGAATTCCTTAAGCGTTACAACGAGCAGACCCAGGAAAAGATGGGCTTCGTTCTCCCCGTGACCATCACGGTTTACGAAGACAAGTCTTACGCCTTCATCGTCAAGCAGCCCCTGACTACCGACCTTATCAAGCGCGAGATTGGTTTGGACCGAGGTAGCCAGAAGCCGGGCCGCGAACGCTCCGGAACCATCAACCGCGAACAGCTGCGCGCCGTAGCGAAGCTGAAGATGGTGGACTACAACACCAACGATGAAGAAATGGCCATGCGCATCGTGGCCGGCTCGGCCCGCTCGATGGGCCTTGATGTGGACTGGGACAACTAATCGCCCCGCGGCGATCGTCCTGATCTAAGCATCGCACTGCAAACGACCCACAATTCTTGCAACTGTGGGTCGTTTCATTCGTCACACACTGAGAGAAACCGGAATGAAAAGTTTTTGCGTCGCCTCGTTGAGCATGATGCTCTTGGCGTTCGCTTCGGCCCAAGCCACCACGGAGGTTGGTGCGGGCCCTACCGCTGCCGGGCAGTCGATCGCTGACGCCCTGATGGCGGCATCCGGTGCCGATGCGGCATTTGTGGCCGCCGGTCTTCTCAAGCGCGACTCCGGCTCGCTTACCGAAGTCCTGAACTATCCCACCGATACGCTCGCGGTCGTCAAGCTCACCGGCGCGGAACTCAAGTCCGCCTTGGAACGCTCCGTGGCGCTCTCGCCCTCGGCGAACCCGGCATTCTTGGACGTGGCGGGCCTCACAATTTCTTACAACCCCTCGGCGGCCAGTGAATCGCGGATTCGCTCGGTCATGGTCGGAGGGGCACCTCTTGATCCGCGCGGCAGCTACCGCGTGGCCATGCCGAGCAACCTCGCCCGGGGCGGCCTGGGCTACTTCCTCAACTGGGATAGCTCTGCCATCGAAGTCACTGTACGTGCGGTGAACCTGGTGGACATCCTGCGCGGCAAGACCTCTGAGAACTCAGCCCCCCGCTGGACCGTCGTCGGCAACTAACTGGCCTCACATTTTGGCCCGTTCACCGGCACCATCCGGCGCGCATAGCGTAGAGTGATGGCATATGATGACGCCGTTTGACTGGCAAGAGGCGATGGGCCAGCGCGCCCAATACGTGGCCGGCCGACTTTCGGGAGCCATTCCTGTCCTTGCCGTGAGCTGCGCCGATGGCATCGTCCTCGCCACCTTTTCCCGCGTCCAGCCCAAGGTGTACGAAATCTACGACGAACTCGTCTTTGCCGCGATTGGCCAATCGGCCGACGTGGAGCAGATGCGAGTCGCCGCCATCGAGTTTGTCCACCGCGAAGGTTATCAGCGCAGCAAGCGGGACGTGAGCATTCAGCGCGTGGTGCAAACCATGAGCATGCCGATGAAGACCGCCTTCAACGACTACCGAGGGGCGCCCCTGGTGGCCAAGTGCCTCTACGCGGAGGTGCGCGAGACGCCCGCCGACGACATGTACTACGTGATGGATTACGACGGCGACTATCTTCCCGACCGGCGTGGTGCCGTGCTGACCGGCCTCACGGAGCCCGACGCCGAACTGGACACTCTCGTCAATGATTTGAAGTGGGCCGAGTCCAGCCACGAAGAAACAGTGGCTGCTTTGCGACCCGTCCTGGAAGTCCGCGCCGAGCGCGCCCTGGAGAACGACGGCGAGATCCAATTTGAAGCGGCACTCATCCGACGCGGAGGAAGCCGCCGCCGAAGGTTCTACCGCCTCTAACGCTCTGGCGTAGAACTGAGGGTATGCCGATGACGCTTGCCCTCATGGCCGCCCTCGCGCCCGTCCTCACCTCTTCGCCCGTCCGCGTGGATGCCGACGACCCGGCGCTGTGGATCCACCCTTCGGACGCCGCCAAGTCACTAGTGGTCGGCACCGACAAGGACGACACCAACGGCGCCCTGCACGTGTGGGACATGAACGGCAAGGAAATCGGCCGCTTTTCGGGCCTGAAAGGGCCGAACAATGTGGATGTGCAGCAGGGCTTCCGCGTTACCGGCGGCAGCATGGACCTGGTGGTGACCACCGAGCGGCATGCGGGACGGCTTCGCATCTTCCGCATCTCCGTGGATGGCAAGCTGTTGGATGTTTCGGGCATCACCCCCGTTTTTGAAGGGGAAACCGGTGGAGCCCGGGAGCCGATGGGCATTGCCCTCTATCGCCGCCCGGACAACGGCCAGGTCTACGCCTTCGTCGGTCGCAAGACCGGCCCGCGCACCGAGCACCTGCACATGTACCGCCTGGTGCGGCGCGGCGACCTGATTGACGCCGAGTTTGTGCGCGCCCTGGGTGAGTTCAGCGGCACCGAAATCGAATCGCTGGTGGTGGACGACGAAGCCGGCGTGCTCTATGCCGCTGAGGAAGGGGCAGGCATCCGCGCCTACCCCGCCAGCCCGGACCGCGAACCCAAGTTGCTGGCCTTCTTTGCTCGCACGGGCTACCAAGGTGACCGTGAAGGCTTGGCGGTGGTGAACACGCCCCGGGGCCGGTTCTTGCTGAGCACGGACCAAACCGCCACCACCTCCCGCTTGTTCGTCTACAAGGTCGGCACGATTGCGAGTTGGATCACGCCGGAGTTCCGAGGGGCGGTACCGATGACGGCCGACAGCACCGACGGTATCGAGGCGATCTGGCGGCCGCTCGGCCCCAAGTTCCCGAACGGGGTGGTGCTGATGATGGACAGCACACCGAAGCGCTTTGCTTACTTCGACACCAAGGCCGTGCTGGCCGGCGCAGGCATTTACTAAGCGTTGCTGGTGGGGGCGGCACTCGCCCCCAACTTGCCCTGCACGTAGCCGATGAGTAGCGCGACGTCGGTGGGACGCACCCCCGGGATGCGGGCGGCCTGCCCGATGCTGAGCGGGCGCACGCGGGAGAACTTCTCCGTGCTCTCGTAACTCAAGCCCTTCACGGTGCTGAAGTCAAAATCAAACGGAATTGCGAGGTGATCCAGGCGGCGGGCTTGCTCGGCTTCGTCCGTCTGGCGGCGGAGATAGCCACTGTAAATCGCCTCAATCTCGAGTTGCTGACGCACTTGGCCCTCCACCGTGCCGATAGGGCCGTCCGGCACGTCCGGTCGCTCCATGCCGATGGCGTCCAGGAGCGTAAACAGCATGCCAAAGCTCATATTGGGCCGCTTGAGGAGGTCCAGCAGCGAAGCCCGCCCCCGGATCGCACTCATTTCCATGCGTTCCAGCGTGGGATTTTCTCGTTCGAACACGTAGGTTTCAGCCAGGCTTTGGCGGGTACGACCCAGCATCTCACCCTTCCGGGCAAACCGCTCTTGCCGCTCCGGAGAGGCCAAACCGAGCTCGATGGCCAGCGGTGTCAGGCGCAGGTCGGCATTGTCGTGGCGTAGCAACAGGCGATGCTCGGCGCGGGCCGTCAGCATCCGGTAGGGGTCTTCCACGCCTTTCGTCACCAGGTCATCCACCATCACGCCAATGAAGCTGTTGTCGCGCGCGAAGGTCACCGGAGCTTCGCCTCGAGCGTACTGCCCGGCGTTGATGCCCGCGACCAGGCCCTGCCCGGCGGCTTCTTCGTAGCCGCTGGTGCCGTTGAGCTGACCCGCGAGGAACAGCCCCGGCACTTCCTTGCTCATCAAGGTGGGATAGAGTTGGAGCGGGTCGGCCATGTCGTACTCCACCGCGTAGCCCGGGCGGAGCATATGCACATCTTCCAGCCCCGGAATGGTGCGCAGGGCGGCCAATTGCACGTCCGCCGGCATGCTGGTGCTGAACCCCTGGACGTAGGTGCTTTCGCCATTCCATTCTTCGACTTCCAAGAAGATCGGGTGCGAATCCTTGTCGGCAAAGCGCACCACCTTATCTTCCACGCTCGGGCAGTAGCGGGGGCCAACGCCCTCAATCTGGCCGCTGAACATGGCACTCTGGTGCAAGTTCTCGCTCAGGATGCGGTGGGTGTCCGGGTTGGTGGCCGTCTGCCAGGTGGGCAGCAGTTCGTGCTGCGGAGAAAACTCGTCGTGAAGGAACGACAGCGGCCCGGCCTCGGGTTCGCTCGGCATCACGCTCGTGCGGTCCAGGTGAATGCTGCTCAGCGCAATGCGCGGGGTGGTGCCGGTCTTAAACCGCCGCAATCGCACGCCGTTGGCCACCAAGAACCCACTCAGGCCCTGCACCGCGCGGTCCCCTTCGCGGGCAGCCACCGTCTTCTGCGCGCCCTCGTGGCAAAGCCCATTCAGGAACGTGCCCGTCGTCAGCACCACGGCCCGCGTGGCAATCTGCTCCCCGTCCACGATCACACCGGTCACGCCCTGCTCGTCGGTGGTCACCGTTTCGACTTGCCCCTCAATGAGCGTGAGCCCTGGCTGTTCGGCCAGCACCCGGCGCATCATGCGCGGGTATTCAATCTTGCAGACCTGCGCCCGGGTGGTTTGCACCGCCGGCCCTTTGCCCGTGCCCACGCGGCGCGTGTGGGTGAGCGTGTAGTCCGTCGTCACCGCCATCTGCCCGCCCAGTGCGTCCACTTCGCGGGCGATGTGGCCCTTGGCCGGGCCGCCGATGCTGCAGTTGCACGGCAGGTGCCCGATGCGGTCGAGGCGGAGCGTGACGCACGCGGTGGCCAAACCGCGCCGGGCACAGGCCAGCGCCGCTTCGATTCCGGCATGACCGGCCCCTACCACCACGACATCGAATCGGTTCAATTGAAGTCAATTTTACCGCTGGTAACCTCCAAGGGTCCCGCCAAGGGAACCGGGGTTGCCCGGCGGGCGCAGGAGGAATCATGACAACGACACGCGTTGCCCTCATCACGGGGGCCAACAAAGGCATCGGGCTGGAGACGGCCCGCCAACTCGCCCGGCAAGGAGTTCACGTCCTCATCGGGGCGCGGGACGAAGCGCGGGGGCAGGCCGCCGTGCAGCAGCTGGCGAGCGAAGGACTAACCACGGAGTTCATCCATGTCGATATGAACGACTCCGCCACTTTCGGGTCCGCCGCGGAGGCCATTCAGGCCAAGTTTGGCCGCCTGGACATCCTGGTGAACAACGCCGCCGTGATGGAGGAAAGCCGGGGCGTTTTGCCCTCGCAGATCACGCCGGAAATGTGGCGCAGCACCTTTGAGGTCAACGTTTTCGGCCTGATTGAGCTGACAAACACGCTGCTCCCCCTCATCCGCAAGAGTGAAGCCGGGCGCATCGTCAACCTCTCCAGCATCCTGGCCAGCACGACGCTCCACGCCGACCCGGCCAGCCCGATTTACGACAGCAAGGTCACCGCGTACGACGTGAGCAAGGCGGCGGTGAACTCGTGGACGGTGCATCTGGCCTGGGAACTCAAGGACACGGCGATCAAGGTTTTTGCGGCCCACCCGGGCTGGGTGAAGACCGACATGGGCGGCGACATGGCCCCGATGGAAATCCCGGACGGAGCCGTCACCTCGGTGGCCCTGGCCCTGGCCGACCCGGGCACGCCTAGCGGCACCTTCACCCACAAGGGCGAAACGCTCCCCTGGTAAGACCGGTAGAAGCACCCGGTTCAGGCGAAAAGAAACCCCCCGGGCGAGACTTCGCGCCGGGGGGAATTATGTGTCTCCTTAGGACTGCTTGTTGGCCAGCAGGTCGCGGATTTCGGTGAGGAGCTTCTCCTCGGCCGGCGGTTCCGCCGGGGCGGCCGGTTCCTCGGCCTTCTTGAACTTGTTCATCGCCTTAACGATCAGGAACAGAGCAAAGGCGGTGAGCAGGAACTTGATCAGCGTGTTCATGAAGAGGCCGTAGCGGATGGCAATTGCTCCCGCTTCCTTCACTTCGGCGACCGAGGCGTACGGGCCGGGCTTGGTCCCTTCCTTCAGCACCAGGAACAGGTTGCTAAAGTCGCCGGAAAACAGCAAACCCAGCAGCGGACTGATGAGATCGTCCACAAGCGAGGACACCACGGCACCGGTGACGGCACCCAGAATCACACCAATGGCGAGATCGAGCATATTGCCCTTGAGAGCAAACTCGCGAAACTCTTTTAACATGGCTATCAATGTCCCACTCGAATGGGACGCCCCATTCTATCACGGTTGCACGCGCAAATAGTTGTCGCGCAATTCATCGAGCGAGGCCGTCGCCACTCCCAGCTTGCCCACCACAATGGAGGCCGCGCGCATCGCCAATTGGCTGGCGGTTTTGAGGTCAGCCCCGGCCCGCAGCGCAAGGGTGAGCGTAGAAATTGTGGTGTCACCAGCCCCCGCCACATCATAAACCTCAACGGGCAACGCGGGCACATGAAGGGGGTCGTGAACCAGAGAAAAGGCACTCATTCCGCGCCCCCCCTGCGTGATCACGAGCGTTTGGACATCCAGCATGGTGCGCAGGTCCGCCCCGTGCTTGCGGATGTCCGGCTCCATCTCCATTCGGGCGGTGCCGGCCACTTGTTCGGCTTCGCTTTGGTTCAGGGTCACCAGATCCGCGCCCGCAAAGGCGTGCACTTGCCCGGGTTTGGCATTGACGGCCACAAAGCACCCATGCTCCCGTTGCGCCGTAGCCGTGCGCGCGATTTTGGGAGTTACCAACCCCTTGGCGTAATCCGAAATCAGGATCACGTCGTGCTCACCGCCATGGGCTTCCAGTTGCTCGCAAATCGCCCGTTCGGCCGCGGCACTGATGGGCTGCTTTTGCTCCCGGTCAATGCGCATCACCTGGCGGTGGTGGCTCATTACGCGGGATTTGACGGTGGTCGGGCGACCGGCGTCCACCACCAGGCCGTCGGTATCGGCACCCTGCTCTCGGAGTGCGGAGCGAAGTTGCTCACCGGGCGCATCATCGCCGATCACCCCCAGCACCCGCACGCGCGCGCCCATCGCGGCCATGTTGTGCACCACGTTGGCGGCACCCCCCGGAACTGAGGTTTCACTCTCGACCTCAACCACCATGACGGGAGCTTCGGGCGAGACCCGAGAGGCATGGCCCCAGAGGTACACATCCAGCATCAGGTCGCCCACAACAAGGACCTTGAGTTCCGTCATCCGGTCGAGGACCGTGAGGGTGGTGTGCGCGACTTGGGCCACGAGTAGCCTTCGGTTATACCGAGCCTTCGTCCTGCAATGCCGCGACAAGCCCCGTGGTGGAGTGACCCGGATGGTACGAAAGGATGACCACTTCCCCTCCGTAAGCCTGCACAATGGCGGCTTCGGGGAGGTCTTCGGGGCGGTAATCCCCTCCCTTGACATGCACGTCCGGGCGCAGCCGCTCAATGAGGGCGCAGGGGTCGTTTTCTTCAAAAATCACGACCTCGTCCACGCACCGGAGGGCCAGGAGCATTTCGCGCCGGGCCGCTTGGCTATTGATCGGCCGATTCGGACCCTTGAGCGCACGCACGGAGGCATCGCTATTGAGCCCCACGATTAGCCGGTCTCCAAGAGCGCGGGCTTCCGTGAGATAGCGCACGTGCCCGACGTGCAGGATGTCGAAGCACCCATTGGTGAAGACGGTTTTCACTTTTGCCCCCCTCGGAGACGGTCGTAGACATCGGCGTACTGGCGGCTCACGCGCTCGGGTTGGAAGCGCTCGACATTCGCAAAGCCTCGTTCCACCAGCCGATCACGCAGGCTCGCGTCATCCAGGAGTTGCTGCACGCACTGCCGGAGACTGGCGGTGTCCTCGGGGTCAGCGTAAAGCGCGGCATCGGCCCCGACCTCCGGCATGGGGGCACGGTTGCTGGTGATGACCGGCCGCCCGACCTGCTGGGCCTCGATAATCGGCATCCCAAACCCTTCAAAAAGCGAGGCGAACATCACCGCATCCGCCTGGACGTAGCGATCGCGCATCTCGGCGTCGCTCAGCCCCTTCTCCCAAATCACTTCCACTTGGGCGCGCTGGGCGGCGGCCTCGACATCCTCGGTGCGATCGCCGACCACATTCACCACCACCGGCAACCCCGCCAGGGCCTCGATCTGCCGGGCGCGGTTCTTGTTCCAAAAGCTGCCCTGGATGAGAATCCGCACCCGGTCTTGCGGCCACGGCTTGGGCTCGCGGGGCAAGCCCGGGGTGAGGGGGTTCAGGATCACTTGCACTCGGTCCGGGGCGCAACCGGCGTACTGAACGATGTCATCCCGGCTGGCGCTGGAGATGGCCGTCACCGCACCGGCGGCCCGCACCGGCCGCACAAACCAGAAGTAGCGAAATATCGTGCGCTTCAGGCCGCTGAGCTTCTTGATGTTGGTGCAGTCGTGGATGGTGAGCACCGAGGGCACGCGCAGGGCCGGCACCACGTAGTGGATGTCGCCGGTCACGTGGGCAATGTCCGCTTGGATTTGGCTTGCGGCTTGCATATTGGCGCGCATGCCGTCCGGGCGCACCCGGGGGCTGGGAGCTTCCCACTTATGGGCGGTGTAACCCTCGGGCAGGTGGTCCATCACCGTCTCGAACACACGCTCGATACTGAACCGGCGCAGGGCCGCACTGCGGAACAGGTACGAGATCGTCATGGCACCAGCCTGGTTTCCACGGCTTCGATGAGGGCGTGCAGCGCCAACATATGAAGCTCCTGGATCCGGTCTGCGGTGGTTCCCGGCACGATGTGCGCCAAATCGCAGAGCGTCCGCAAAGCGCCCCCGCCCCGGCCCAGCAGCGCCACTACTTGCATGCCCTGGTTCCGGCCGGCCACGGCGGCCTTTACCAAATTCGGCGATTGCCCGCTGGTGCTGAGCAGCAAGAGCACGTCTCCAGGTCGCCCGAAGGCTTCCACCGGGCGGGCAAACACATCCTCGAACCCGAAATCGTTGCCCACGCAGGTGAGGTGGGCGGGCTCGGCAAGGGCCATCACCGGGTACGGGCGGCGATTTTCGCGGAAACGGCCCGTCCATTCTTCGGCAAAGTGCACCGCGTCGGCCATGCTGCCACCGTTCCCCGCCACCAGGATCTTGTGGCCGGATTGCAGGCACGCGGCAAAGGTTTCTGCGATCGCCCCCAGTTCTTCTAGGGTTGCCGGATCGGCCTGCCATGCCCCGAGCAGCGCTTCTGCATCCGCCAAGGCCTGCGCAAGGTGCGATTTCATGCGTTCGGGTTTACCAGTTACGGGCGCATGGGTGCGGTAAGGTCACGCCCACATCTCATGCGGTGGTGGCTAGGAATTCTCGTTTGTGGGCTATGGGCGGTGGCGGGCGCCCAGGAACCGCTCCCGGCGCCGAGAGAAATGACCCGAACCCGGCAGTTCGCGTCCTCCCAAGTCCGCCTGGCGGTCAAAGCCACTGACTTTCCTGCTCAGACTGAGGCCTTCCGGCAGGATTGGGCGGTGATGGAGTCTGCGGGGGCACCGAAGCTCACATTGCGCAAGGACCCCACCCTGCCCGAGGAGGGCTACCGCATTGTCCTTGGCGATGAAGTGCGCATCACGGCCCGCACGGCGACCGGCGCGGCCTGGGGCTTGCAAACACTTGGTCAGCTGATGACTTCGGGGACCAAAGCGGCCACGGTCTCTGACGCCCCGGATACTCCTTTCCGGTGCGTGATGATTGACGTCGCGCGGCGCTACCACAGCGTGTCCACCCTCAAGCGCCTCGTTCGTTGGGCGCAACTGGGGAAGGTGCGGTACATCCAGCTACACCTGACGGACGACCAGAACTGGATGCTGCCCAGCACCGTCGTGCCCGGGATCGATCGGCTGAACACCCACCAGCGCCCGGCCTACACCCGCGCCGAGATGGAAGAGCTCCAATCCTTTGCCACCGCGCGTGGGGTCACCCTCATTCCGGAGGTCGAGTTCCCCGGCCACGCCACCGTTCTCTGCCAATACGACCCGGAGAAGTTTCGGTTGAAGGGTTCGGACTCCGTGAACTGCATCAACTTCGGTTCCGAGGCGGTCCGCAAGGCGTGCCGAGACATCATCACAGAGACGGCCGCGATCTTCAAGGATTCGCCCTACATCCACTTCGGCGGGGATGAAGCCTGGTACCCCAATGCGGACAAAGACCCTTTGTTCCGGGCCGCCATGACCAAGCTCGGCCCGGGGGCCGACGCCAACCAAGTCTTCATTGACTTTGTGGGGGATATGGCGCAAGCGGTCGTCAATCAAGGCAAAACCCCTCTGGTGTGGGAAGGCTTTCCGCGCTCAGAATTCGCCAAGCAGCGCATCCCGGCGGAGACGGTCGTCATCGCATGGGAAAACCATTACTACCCCGCGACCCAACTCGTGGAGGACGGCTTTAAGGTCATCAATGCCGGCTGGGACCCTTACTACGTGGTGAACCACTACCCCTTTGATGCCTATACGCTCGTCCCACTGGAGCGGCTCTATAACCATGATCCGGACGTGTTCGGCATCGTCGCGTGGAGCGATCCTTCGCAGAGTGCTTCGAAGATTGGGCCGGGGCTCTATGGCTCCCTGATGCCATGGTGGGAAGGCCACGAATGGAACACCTTGGCCGTGATGCCGGAGCGCATGCTCGCCTTTGGTTGCCGCCTGTGGAACCGCACGGGTGAGAACGGCTACTTGGGATTCCGGCGCCGGGCGCGGCATTGGCTCGGCGTCGTCGGAAGGGCTTCACAGCCGTTTGAACTGATGGTGGACGGGACCCGGCCCGAGAATCCCGAACAATTCACCTCCCAAGTCCGGGTGTCGGCCCGGCCGCAGGCGGGCATGACGCTTGCGTTCCGCACCGACACGAAGGTGCCGACCCTGGAGGACGTGCAGGACTCGGTCACGCTGGCTGAGAGTGGCGTCGTCACCGTGCAAGCATTCCGCAATGGAATTCCGGTGGGCGAAACCGCGTTCTTGCGGCTGAACAAGGTCACTGAGGTTCCCAATCTCGCCCGGGGTGCCAAGGCATGGAGTTCAGTCTCCACCGATCCCCAATTCCCGGCGGACCTGGTGACGGACGGCGTGGCCGATGATACGGGCTCGTTTTGGATGTGCTATCCCCTGCCCGCCGACCTCACGCTCGATCTGAATCGGGTCGTCGAAGCCCGACGCATTGAGGTGGTGGCGTTCTACGCCGCCGGGAGCGCTTTGCAGTACCGCGTGCAGGTGAGCACGGACGGAATCCATTGGACGGAAGTCGCCGATGCCTCGGCCAACGAGGAAGCAGCCCGGCCGGAAGGCTATGTCCACCGGTTTGCGCCGCGCGCTGTGCGGTACGTGCGGGTGCAAGCCCTACGGTCGCTCCAACATCCCCGCACCATGCCACGCATCCACGAGATTCGGGTGTTCAACGACTAGCGGCAGGCATAGCGAGGCTGAACGAAGGGAGAGAAAGGGGAGAGTGGTGGGCCTAACTGGATTCCAGCCCGAGCTGTGCTGAGTTCTGCATCGTTGGCTTGGCAGTCCTTGGCGCTGAAACGGAATTCCAGATTGGATGTCTTTCGATTCGTGAAAGCTGTGCAATAGTCACAGTAAGAAATGAAGAGCATCGAGGATTCAGCAATTCGATCGGGCGACCTACTTGGTGGTCGGGCGTACTACTCATCATTAGTCGGAGATTTTTTGGATTCGCACGGTAGCGAAATTTTGGCTGCCCTCGTACGTTCGTCAACATTTTCGATCGAACAGACCCAACGAGATGCGTGGCTGGCAGAAATCGAAGTCATGCGCGATGTGCTGGTAGATGCCGATCGTGCCGGGATAATTGCCCTAGAATTCGCCGTTCCAAGGATGGGGAAGCGGATTGACGTGCTGGTCGTCCTGGGTAATGCGGTCTACGTTCTCGAATTCAAAGTAGGTGAGACAGCCTTCAATTCTGATGCCATTACGCAAGTCTTCGATTACGCCCTGGATATGAAGAACTTTCACAGCACTTCTCATGCAGTGACGGTTGTTCCCATCGTTGTAGCAACACATGCTCCATTCTCCGAATCCAGTTCTGGTCTACTCTGCGGCTATGACGGGGTAGTGTATCCACTGAAGGCAAACGGTGCTTCCCTTGTCGAGGTGATGGCCATGACAAGCCGATGTTTGGACGGCCCAGTAATCGACTACACGCTGTGGGCAGATGGGAGCTATAAACCCACGCCTACCATTGTTGAAGCAGCGAGGGCCCTATATAGTGGCCACAGTGTTGATGAAATCACTCGGCGGGAAGCCGAAGCGATCAATCTCTCCCAAACTTCAGAGCTTGTGGAGCGAATAATCCGCGAAGCTCGCGACAAGAAACATAAGGCGATTTGCTTCGTGACCGGTGTCCCCGGTGCAGGCAAGACGCTTGTGGGTCTAGACATTGCCAATAAACACTTCGATCAATTAAGCGATCTGTATAGCGTGTTCCTTTCGGGGAACGATCCGCTTGTGAAGGTCCTTTGCGAGGCTTTGGCTCGCGACAAGGTCGATCGATCCAAACAGATTGGACAATCGAACAGGATCGGGCAAGCACGCAGCGAAGTAAAGTCATTCATTCAAAACGTCCATCACTTCCGTGATGATTGTATTCGTGATGGAAACAAGCCTCCGGTTGAGCACGTTGCACTTTTTGACGAAGCACAACGTGCCTGGAATCAGGCACAGACCTCTTCATTCATGAAGAGAAAGAAGGGCAATCCTAACTTCAACATGTCTGAGCCAACCTTCTTAGTATCGTGTATGGATCGCCATGAAGACTGGGCGGTGATAGTCTGCCTAGTTGGAGGCGGCCAAGAGATCAATACAGGGGAAGCGGGCATAGGAGAGTGGCTGAGGGCCTTGCGGTCAGACTTCCCTGAGTGGCATGTTCACATCTCTCCAAATCTTCGCGACGCTGAATATGAAGCAGGTGCAGCTCTAGAGCTTCTTGAAGGCCATGCGCACGTGCAAACCCATGAATCTCTTCACTTGTCCGTTTCCATGCGCTCATTTCGAGCCGAACACGTTTCCACCTGGGTCAAGGCGGTGCTTGATGCCGACGTGGATGCGGCTCGCGATGCCTGGTCTCGCATTCAAGAAAAGTATCCGATCTTCTTGACTCGAGACTTATCAGCTGGTAAGAATTGGACCCGCGCTTGCGCTCGCGGTTCTGAACGCTACGGGTTGCTCGCCTCCTCGGAGGCCCAACGCCTCAAAGCTCTCGGGATCGACGTAAAGGCAAAGGTCACACCGATCCACTGGTTCTTAAACTCACGTGATGATGTGCGCAGCTCGTACTACATGGAAGGCGCCGCAACGCAGTTTGACGTTCAGGGATTAGAACTTGATTGGACGTGTTTGGTGTGGGATGGCGATTTGCGATTCATTTCGTCGGGTTGGGCACATTGGAGTTTCGAAGGCCATCGCTGGCAGAGGATCAAGAGTGATTCGAGGCAGTCGTTCCTGAAGAACGCCTACCGAGTTCTCCTGACAAGAGCTCGGCAAGGGATGGTGATCGTCGTACCAGAGGGCGACACCGACGACAAGACTCGAAACCCGTCCTACTACGACGGTACTTTTGAGTTCCTCAAGAGTCTAGGCATTCCCCTCCTCGAACTAGGTTCAACCGCAGCATCGATTGGCGATGAGGAGTGAGTTGGTGGGCCTAACTGGATTCGAACCAGTGACCTCACCCTTATCAGGGGTGCGCTCTAACCAACTGAGCTATAGGCCCGCGAGCCGTCAATATACCCCACGCCCTGCGGGCCCATGAATCGGGTAGGCCCGTCACACGTCAGTACCCTCGGTAGACAAGGCAGGACTCACCTCGGTATTCTCACGGGTAAGTCTGCTTTGCGGACGAGACGACTTATGCGGTGGACAACCCTTCTTCTTGGCCTCATGGCGGTCGGTGCGGCGCACGCGGACTTCGACGGGCCGGCTCCTCTTGCTTGGCGCTGGTCAGGCTCGACCTCTGTGGTCCCGAGCGGATCGCCCATGATGGACGCCGACGTGATCTACGCCGCCGTGGGCAATCGCATGTATGCGATCAGCCGCGAAACGGGTGGGCAAATGTGGCGCTACCCGGCCGGCGCGCCGATCCAAGCCAACTTCCGAACCGGTGCGCACATGAGCGGCAACATGATGGTCGCCGCCGCCGATAACCGCAACGTATACGCCGTGGACCGCGTGACCGGCGCCGAAATGTGGGTTTACCAAAGCCAGTTCGGCATCCAGGGCACGCCCAAGATCGTGGGCAACCTCGTGGCCATCCCGATTGAAGGCGGCCGCATGGTGGTTCTCAACGGCAGCACCGGTGCCGTAGATGGCGAAGCCTTTGACCTCCCCGGTGGCCACAGCGGCCAGTTTGCCGTGGATGGCGATAAGCTCATCTACATCTCCGAAGCCGGCCAGCTCACGGCTTTCGATGCGGGCTCGCGCCGAGTGGAATGGCAGCAGCGCCTGGAGCGCTACTCTCGCACCACCCCGCCGTCGGTCTTTGAAGGCACGATTTACGTCAATTCCGGCAGCTACGCCGTGGCCATCCGCTCCAGCAATGGACGCGTGGCTTGGCAGAGCAACGTGGGTGAAGACCTGGTCTACTCCCCGGCCGTCAACGAAGACTATGTGGGGGTCGTCGCCGCCGATGGCACGATCCAAATCCTGAACCGCGACAACGGTCGCCCCGTGACGGGTCCGAAGCTTCGCACTCAACTTCCCCCGGCCACTTCGCCTTCGTTTGTGGGCAAGATGTTCATCACCAACGGTGTGAACGGCTCGGTGAACGTGATTGACCCGGTGACGGAGCAAATGGTCTTCACCTACCGCATTCCGATGCCCCCGGCGAGCACCGATCCGAATGCCCCGACGGGACCGGGCGCAGGCCGTGGTGCTGGTGGAGGCGGCGGCGGTAACGCCGGCGCGGGTGCCGGTGACGACGGTGGCGGCCAAGCGGGCGGCGATGACGACAACGAGACGAAGGTGGACTACGTGGCCGCTTCCGGTCCGGCCATTGGCGCGGGCGATTCGCTCATCGTGATGGCGCGCGACGGCAGCATCCTCAACTTCGACAAAAACCTTGGCATTGACCTCACGGCTCCCTTCGTGGAGATGCAGTGGCCGGGATCGGGTGAAGTCATTTGGGCACGCCCGCCGCTCAACTTCCTCTTCAACATTGCGGACTTCGGCTCCGGCCTCAATTCGGCGAGTGTGAACGTGACCATCAATGGTCGAAAGTATGAGCACGTGCTGACGCCCGACGGACGCCTGTTCGTCGTCATCGGCAACTCGGCCCCGAACCCGCCGCTTTCCAACGGTCGCCAAGAGATCGTGGTGTCGGCTTCGGACTGGCTCGGCAACGAGATCAAGAAGACCTTCGTGGTCGTCGCCGATGTGAGCCTGGCACCGCCGGGACCGGCCCAAGGTGGCAACACCGGTCCGGGTGCGGGTGCCGGTGCGGGCGGCGGTGGTGGACGCGGTCGCGGTAGCGGCGGCTAAACCTAGATCGTCAACACCATAGGGAACGCAACCTTGCTCCCGCCCTCCTTTTGGCAAGCCTTAGGGGTGGCGGGAGTTTCTCGTCATTTGGCGCAGTCTATCGTCGGCACCCTGCGACAGGACCTGACTTTGAACCCCCTGGCCACCCTGCGAGCGTGGCCCAATCTCCCCGCCGAAGCCCTGAAACGACTAAACCAAGCAGATCTTAGCCTGGCGGAGCGCGCGTTGCAGCAAGGGGGATGGGTGCTCGAGGCCTCTCAGTATCCAGACAGCCTGCGCGAAATGGAGTCGCCGCCCCTGTGCCTCTTTGGCCGGGGGGATGCCGCCGTCTTGGATCAACCGATGGTGGCGATTGTCGGCACCCGCAAGGCCAGCAGCTATGGCCTCGCGGTGGCGGAATTCTTTGGCAAAGGCCTGGCCGAACAAGGCTTCACCGTCCTCAGTGGCGGCGCCTTGGGGATAGACGCCCAGGCCCACAAGGGGGCGCTCGCGGCCGGGGGACGAACGGTGGCGGTGATGGGCACCGGGCCGGATGTCGCCTACCCTGCCGTCCACAAGGCCATGTTTGCGCAGATGGAGGCCACCGGCGGCGCACGCGTGAGCCCCTTCCCTTTCGGAACCTCTTCTTTCCCTTCCAATTTTCCGGCCCGGAACCCCATCATTGCCGGGCTTGCCCAGGCGGTGGTGCTGGTGGAGGCCCCGGCTCAATCAGGGGCGCTACAGACTGTGGCCGCCGCCCTGGACCTCGGGCGAGACGTGTTTGTCGTCCCCGGGCCGATCACGAGCCCGGCATTCCGGGGGAGCCACGGCCTGATTCGCGACGGCGCGACCCTGGTGGAGCACCCCATGCAGGTGGTGGAAGCCCTGGGGGGAGGAATGATTCAGCCCCTTCCGCCCGAAGAAGGAGAAGACCTCAGCGAAACTCAGCAGGCCATCCTAGCGTGCCTCAACGGAGGCCCGATGCAAACCGAAGCGATTGTGCGCCAAACCGGGCTGAATGCGCCGTTGGTTCTCGCAGAGTTGACCATGATGGAACTAGACGGTATCGTGAAGAAGGGGAGGGATGGCTACCAACGCGGCCTCTAAGGGCAAACCATGACGGGAATTTACGATGCACTCGGGCCGGAAGGCCTCGCCACTTACGAGGTGAACTTTAAGGCCAGCCCCCCAGAGTTCACGCGGATTAGCAAGCCCCCCACCGCGCTCCTCGTCCCGGGTTTCGTGGACCTGCACATCCATGGCGGCTACGGCGTGGACGTGATGGACGCCAAGGCGGCGGACTACGACCTGTGGCTCAACCGTTTGGCGAAATGCGGCTACGAAGCGCTCTTGCCCACCACCGTCACGGCCTCGGCCGATGATGTAAAGCGGGCGCTCTCGAACCTGCCCGAGCACCCGATGATCAAGGGCTTCCACCTCGAGGGTCCTTTCATCAGCCCCGTTTATCCAGGTGCGCAGCCCAAGTCGGCCATCGCCGCGCCCCCCAATGGCGAGAGCGAATGGGATGAGATTCTGGATGACCCGCGCCTGCGGGTGGTGACCCTCGCGCCCGAGCTCCCCGGGGCAGTGGACCTGATTTTGCGGCTGCAAAAGCGCGGCGTAACGGTGAGCATGGGCCACACCGACGCCACTTATGAAGAAGCGCGGCAAGGCTTCGAATTCGGCATGACGCATGCCACCCACACCTATAACGCCATGCGCGGCCTGCACCACCGCGAGGCCGGTGCCCTGGGCTACGCGCTGACCAACGACGGGATGACCACCGAGCTAATTTATGACCGGCTACACGTGGCGCGCGACGCGGCCGGATTGCTGCTGAAATGCAAGCCGCAAGACCGCGTGGTGGCGGTGAGCGACGGCACCCGGGCTACCGGCATGCCCAACGGCGCCACGTTGCAGATGTGGGGCTATGACTGCATCATCAATCGGGGTTCTGTGCGCCTGTTGCACACGAACACGTTGGCCGGGAGTGCCGTGAGCCTGCTGGACTGCTTCCAGAATCTGGCCGAGGACTTTGGGCCGGAAGTGGCGATCCGCGCCTGCTCACTCAACCCCCGACGGGCTTTGGGCATGGCGGATCCCCCGCAAGTTTGGCTTGAGTTCGATAGTGATTTCCAACTCATCCGGCGGCGCGGCCCCGGTGGCGAACTTCTCTAACCGACCATTCGGTTGAGGCGATCCAGGACCGCTTCCCACTCCGGGGTGTTGGGGGGGCGCTGGATGGCAATGGTCGCAAAGCCTTTTTGATCGAGTTCCGCGAGGGTGCGGTAGAGCACCTGGGCGTACGCTTGGGGATCAGTGGGCATTGCCACTTGGTGCGGCCCCTGCGCAGCCCTTAGCCCCAGACCGGGCATCGATGCCTCTAAATGGTCAACCAGACGCAGGGGGGTTTGGGGTGCGTAGTGGCGTTTCCGCAGGCCCGGGCTGGCTTTTTCATCCGCATGGGTTGCCAAGAGCGGGCCGACCACGGCCTCAATCTCGCTACGACGAATCGCCCCCGGGCGCAAGAGTTGGACACCCTCGGGGGTCACCCGTACGACCGTGCTCTCAATTCCAAACTCGGTCGGCTCGCCTTGCAAAACCGCCGCTGCATGCCGGGTGAGGCGGATATCGAGGGCGTCTAAGGAAGTCGGGCTCAGGCTTTCGCTCAGGTTCGCGCTGGGGGCCGCGAGCGGAAAGGCGAGATCTGCTAAGAGTGCCTGCAACACCGGGTGCCGAGGACACCGCAGAGCCACCGAATCCAGCCCCGCCGTGGTGATTTCGGGTACGTGCCCTTGCTTGGGCAACACCAGGGTGAGCGGGCCCGGCCAAAAGGCATCGGCCAGTTGTTGGGCCAATGGCGGCCACTCGGCGGCCAGAGATTGAGCCTGCGCGACATCGCGCACGTGGACGATCAGGGGATTGTCCGCTGGGCGCCCCTTGGCCGCGAAGATTCTGGCCACCGCCTCGGAGTTCAGTGCGTTAGCGGCCAGGCCAAAGACTGTCTCCGTCGGCACCACCACCAACTGCCCCCGCTCTAGGTGGGCTTGCACCATGGCCTTGAAATCTCCTTCATAGGGCACCGGCATGGCCGCGCATTGCATGGCCGCCACGGGCGGGTCACACCCTTCCCAGAGGGCCAGCGCCAGCGCTGCCTGATGAATCAGCATGGCGAGTCCATCCTGCGTGGCCCATCCCGCCCCCGCCGCTGCGAGCAAGAACGGACGCGCCGCTGCGCCATAGACCAGATCGTATGCCAGCCCATGGCCGTACCACTCCACTGGCAAGGTATCGCCCGACAGCCCCGCGCTGGTGGCGTTCACCACAAGGTCAAATCCTTCCGTCGAGAGAGAGTCCGCAACCCCAACTCCGAGCGCGCGCGCCGCCCCGGGCCGCCTCGCCCACACGCTCACATGCCAACCCGCGCCCACCAACGCCTGCACCACTGCCCCCGCCGAGCCCCCCGCCCCTAACACCAAGGCCCGGCCCACCGGCACTCCCGCCAGGCTGGCCAAGAAACCCGGGGCGTCCGTGTTGGCCCCGTGCCGGGTGCGCAGGTCAATCGTGTTCACCACCCCCACACGCGTGGCCCACTCGTCATGGCTCTCGCACCACCCAAACGCCTCTGACTTATGGGGGACGGTGACATTCACCCCCCGGTAGCCCAGCGCCTGCAAGTGATCCAAGGCCGCCGCCACCTCACCCGGGGCAACCCGAATGGCAACATACGAGCGATCCAAGCCCAGCGCCGCGTACGCCCAGGTGTGCAAACGGGGCGAAAGCGAGTGCGCCACCGGGTCGCCCAGCACCGCGTAATCCGCCGCCGGGGCCGCACGCCAGTCGTCTACGACGATCGCTTCGTATCGCGAAAGGTCCACTGTCGCTGTCCAATAAAGTTGACGAACGCCGCCACGATCATGCCGACAAACGAGGCCACCCAGAACGCCTTCTGCGCCGAACCGTGCACCGCAATCTTCACCGACGTACTCACCACAAGGTTAACCACCATCGCCGCCAACGCCACGATGTAAAAACGGGAGATTAGCTTGGCCTGCAGCGTGCGTTCGGCCACCCGGAACGTCCACTTGCTGTTCCAGTAATAACCGTTGAAAATCGCGATCAGCACCGGCAAAATCTTCAAAGGCGCGTACGCCGCATCGCTCAGCGCCTTCTCGGTGGCCACAGCTCCCGGGTTCACCATGCCCAGCATCCAGGCTCCTGCCACCTCGCTCAGTAGCTTGCCGCCCCAGGTGGCCTTGTACATCAGCATGTAGTGCAGGCCCCAGTCCAGGGCCGTGCTGGTGGCCCCCACGATGCCAAACTTCAGAAACTCCTTGACCACTTGGTGCTTAAAGAGGCCTTCCCTTTTCGGGGCTACCCCAAATGCCACCGAGGGCTGAAAATAGCGGTACAAGAACCGACCCACCACCGATTCGACCATGCGGTTGAATTTGGTGCCAATGAACTCTTTGTTCGACATCGGCGCCACCCACACGGCGTCAATCCCCGCTCGGTTGGCACCCAGCACGTCGGTCATCAGCTGGTCGCCTACCATCAAGGCTTCATGCGGTTCCGCCTGAAAAAGGCGCAGCGCCTGTACGAACATCCGGCGGCTGGGCTTGTTCCGCGCCCGGACGTGATCAATGCCAAGGTCCGCGCAAATCTCCCGCAATCGATCCATGCGGCTGGTGTTGCTCACCGCACAGATCTTGTAGCCCAGGTCCTGGGCCCGACGAAGAAACTCGCGCACCTCGCTCGGCACTTCGTGCGTGCGCCAGGGCACCACGGTGTTGTCCATATCCAGCAGCAGCACCCGCTTGCCATGGGAGCGGTACGTCTCCAGGTCCAAGTCCAGCAGGCTGGCGTGGGCGCTTAAAGGCGCAAAGCGGCGCAGCCCCTTGGGCATGTCATCGCGTGAATAGTGACCCGGCGCGTGCCTCATTCGGCCTCCCGCTTCTTGAATTCCGCGCGGGCCTTCACAATCGCGGCCTTGTGCTCGGCGTAGGTGCTCGTAAAGATGTGGCTGCGGTCCGGCCGCGCGACATAAAACACCCACGGGTGCGTGGCAGGCTTCAGCGCCCCCTGGATGCTGGCTTCGCTGGGCGATCCAATCGGCCCCGGCGGCAATCCCCGGTTCAAATAGGTGTTGTAGGGGGACTTCACCTTCCGCACTTGGCCGGGCCCCAGCACACGCCACTTGCCTTCCGCGTAGAGCACGGTCGCATCAATATCCAGCGTCATGCCCTTTTTGATGCGATTTTCAATCACGCCGGCAATGACGGGCCGCTCCTTATCCAGCGCGGCTTCGAGTTCCACCATGCTCGCAATCGTAATCACCCGGTGCGGGTCCTCCGCATTCTTCAAGATCGGCCAGGCCTTGCGCTCAAAGGCCTTCAGTTGCCGGGCCACTACGTCCTTCGCGCTGATGAGCGGCGGCAGGTCGTAGGTATCGGGGTAGAGGTAGCCCTCCAGCGAGTCCTTGGGCAGGGGGAAGTCCACCGTGCCCTCAAAGAGCTCCGGTTGGTTGGCCAGGGCGATGTATTCGGCAGCCCCGCACACGCCTTCCTTCTCCAGGCGCTCGGCCACCCGGCTAATCCAGTGTCCTTCGGGAATGCGGACCATTCGTTGCACCGGCTTGCGTAGGGCAACGATGATTTCGTCCACCGTCATGCCGGGAGAGACCCGGTAGGTGCCGGGGGCAATCGGTTGGGGCGCGCCCTTGAGCCGGGCGTAAACCCGGGCCGCGCGTCCATCACGCACCACACCTTGCTGCTCGAGGTCGTGGAAGATCAGGGCATGGCTCGCCGCCGTTTCAAACCGCACAAACTTCGCCGGGCCGCTCGGCATCGGCCGCAAGGCTTGTCCGGCAAAGCCCGCCGCGCCCCCGCCGACCACCAAGGCCGCCAGGCCGACCATCATGAGGGCCTTGCCCTTACGCATGCGCCGCGCCTCCCTTGCGCTCGTGCCAGCGCTCCAGAATCCGGATCGCGGCCTCGCCATCCACCATCTTGCGCCGCTGCGAAGCCTTCAGGCCCGCCGCTTCCATCTCTCGCTCGGATTCAAAACTCGTCAGGGCTTCGTCCTCGTAATCAGTATTGACGCCGCGCTCATTCAGCCGGTCGCCCAGCATCCGCACGATGCGGCTCATCTTGGTCTCTTGGCCCGCCGCCAGCGGCAAACCTAGCACGGCAAGTTCGCACTCTTCCTTGCCCATCCGCTTGGCAATCTCATCGGCATCCAGTGCCAGGGTGCCACTGGCCAAGAGCGCGGGTCGAGCGCTGGCAATGCCAAACCGGGCATCCATCACCGCCAACCCGATGCGGGTCCCCCCAAAATCCACGCCCATGACTCTCACGCGCGGAACGCCTCAAGGATATGCCTGTGCAAATCGGGGCTCGCGCTGATCGCTTCGTCGGCCAGTGCCTCGCGTCCTTCAAAGTCGGTGAACAAGCCTCCCGCCTCGCGGACAATGACGGCCATCGCGCTAATGTCCCACCGGGCCACCACAGGGTCAATCATGGCATCAATGCGGCCCGCCGCCACCATCGCGTGGCCGTAGGCATCGCCCCAGGTGCGCGTGGCCAGCACTTGCGGCACCAGGTCCAGGAATCCTTCCATGCGGCCTTGCCCCAGCAGGCTTCGGTGGCCGCCACAGGCCAGCACGGCCCGGTTCAATTCGCCTTGCGCGCGCACCCGGATCGGCACGCCATCCCAATAAGCACCCGCGCCCCGCTCGGCCCACACTGCCTGCCCCAGGGCGGGCAAGATGCAAACGCCCAGCACGGGCTCGCCGGCCACTTCGTAGCTGAGCAGCGTGCTGTAAAGCGGGACACCGCTAATAAAGCTCTTGGTGCCATCAATCGGGTCAATCACCCAGCGGTCGTCGCTGGCCCCGGTCAGGCCCTCCTCTTCGCCCAAAACGGTCTCGCCGGGATAACGTAGGGCAATCCCCCGCCTGATAATGGCTTCGGCGTCCCGGTCGGCCACCGTCACTGGGCTGTCGTCGTGCTTCCAGTCAATGGCGGCACCCGTCTGAAAATGCGCCAGCGTGGACTTGGCGGCATCCCAAGCCACGTTGAGGGCAAATTCCAGCCGGGGCGACATCATGCGGATAGTTTGAACGAAAAAGGCCCCCCGACCGTTGAGCCGAGGGGCCTTTGTGAGATGCGCGCTTACTTAGCGGGCATCAGCACGGTGTCGATCACGTGGATCACACCGTTCTTGGCGGCGACGTCGGCCATCGAAACGGTGGCGTCACCGATCATGACCTTCTCGCCTTCCACCTTCACCGGGAACTTGGTGCCCTGCAGGGTTTCGACTTCCGTGAGCTTGACCACATCGGCGGCCATGACCTTACCGGCCACCACGTGGGCCTTCAGCACGTCACCGAGCTTGGCCTTGTCAGCCTTCAGATCTTCGAGAGCCTTAGCGTCCACCTTGAGGAAAGCGGCATCGGTCGGCGCGAACACCGTGAACGGACCATCGCCCTTCAGGGTTTCGACGAGACCGGCTTCGGTCAGCAGAGCGGCGAGGGTGCCAAAGGAACCGTTGGCCACGGCGGTGTCGACGATATCGCTGCCACCCATGGCGGTCTTGGCGGCATCACCGGCCGCGGAGGCGGCGTCGCCCATCTTTTCAGCGCCTTCGCCCATCTTTTCAGCGCCTTCCTTCATGGCGTCACCGGCCTTGTCCATCGAAGCGTCAACGTTTTCGCCAACCTTTTCGCCGGTCTCCGCCGCGCCTTGACATCCGATCAGGGTCATGCCGAGCACGGCCGCCATCGCAATTCCAAACCACTTATTCATGTTTCGTAACCTTTCGCGACGCCTTGTCGGGCTCGCTAATGTTTACTATGGTGGGATCGCTCCCATCGTTCGGTGAGGTAGTGCACTAGTCCCGGGTCAAACGCCAGATGGCAGAAAGACAAAACAACACCCCCCACCCTGAAACCAGGATGAGGGGTGCCTTGCGTGCACGTTCTTGAGCTTACGGGTTGCCGCCGCCAGAGGTCGTGTAGTCCTTTAGCGGGTCCGGCACGGCCGTCTCGTTGCGTCGCGGGCTGGCCGCATCGCCTCGGTTGTCCTCGTTCACCACCTTGGCGGTGAGGAAGAACACGATTTCCGTGCGTTCGCGGTTCGTTTCCGTGCGGCTGAAGAACAGGCGACCGATGATCGGCAGATCCTTGAGAATGGGAATCCCACTCACGGTCTTGCGGTCTTGGTCGAGGATCAGACCACCGATGGCGATCGTCTCTCCGCTCTTCATGTTCACGAACATGCTGGTGCGTCGGTCACTGGTCTGCGGCAGCTGACCACCACCCGGGACCGGCAGGAACGAGGTGAGGATGCTGAAGTTCTGCTCCAGGTCCAGCGCAATCGCGCCCTCGGCTCCCACACGAGCCTTGATGTCGAATAGCGCACCCACTTCCAGTTCGTCGGTGATGACCGTCGTACCGCTTTGGCTGGCTTGGATCTGCTTGATGTAGCGGATCGTGTCACCCACGAACAGTCGCGTATTGCGGCCATCGCTCACCAGGGCGTTCGGTCGGGCAATCAACTTGTTGCCGCCGGCCAGTTGGTCCAGCACCCCCAGGAAGTTGCTCGGTCCTTGGTTGAAGTTGAAGTTGCCGCTGATTGAGCCCGGAATCGCGGCTTGGCCGCCCGGGTTTTGGTTGAACCGGATCTGGCTCAGGCGGCCACCGGTCAAGAGGTTCCAGTCCAGACCCATCTTGAAGGCGTCTTCCTTGCTCAGTTCCAGCACGCGGAGTTCGAGAGCGACTTGGCGCGGGGCCACGTCGATCAGCGCCAGGTAAGCCTTGGCCTGCTCGATCTGGTCCTGCGTACCGCGCACCACCAGGCGCATCGGCTCGCGGCCAATCTGGCGTCGGAGTTCGGCTTCGCGGCTCGTACCGCCACCACCGCCCTGACCGGCACCGCCGCCCTGGCCTTGACCTTGACCCGCCGTCTGCGGATCTTCGGCCTTCTTGCCTTCATCTTCGCCCGTGATGCCCGGCGTCACGGGGTCGGGGACCACCGTTACATGCAGGCCGCGGATGCGGTTCTTCAGGTCAAATTCGGCCACCATCGGTTCGATGTACTTGAGCTCAAGCACTTCGTAGCCACGCTGGCTGTTGCTGGCATCGGCCACGTAGTTGATGCCGACGGCACCGCACAGCTGGCGATCGAGTTCGGTCGCAAAGGCTTCGAGCTTGGCAACTTCCGACTTGGGGCCAATCATCAGCAGGATTTGCGTGGCTTGGTCCGCCTCGCTCAGTTCGCTGAGGGCCGTCTGTTGGATGCTGTAGTCGGCGCGGCGCGGATTATCGGCCAGCAGTCGTTCCAGCATCGTCTTGATGCGCTCGGTGTCTCCGCTTTGGATCGGGACGACCACGGTGCCCAAGTCTTCGGCGCGCGAAACGCTGAACGAATTGGTAATGCGGTGGTCAAGATCCCGCACGTACTTCTCGATGCCATCCAGGCGCGACTTGTCGCCCATGATCATCACGTAGTACACGCGGCCCGTCGGAGCGGCTTGCGGCGCGGCTTGCGGCGGGGCCGCTTGGCCATCGGCTTGCTGCGCACCGTTGGCGCCATTGGCACCGGCGGGCGGGGCGGTCACCGGGGCGCCGCTCATCTGCGGGTCCGGCACCATCACGTCGTAGTAGCCGTCACGGCCATCCTGCGGGAACGCCTTCAGCGTGGCTTCGCGAATTTGCTTCGCATCGCCGCTCATCAGGTTCACCACGCGGGTCTCGTAGTTGTTCGACCGCTCCAGAATCTGGCGCATGGTATCGTTCAGCTCGCTCGCCGGGGTCACCACAAAGGTGGAATCCACGCGGGCATAGCGCAAACCGGCCATGGCGGTGATGAAGCTCAGCGCTTCTTCCAGCGTCACCTTGGTCAGCGACAGCGTGAGGTTGGTCGGCGAACCGGCGGAACCGATCTTCGGCGACGTCACGATGTTGACGTCCGCTTGCAGGGCCAGGGCCTTCAGGATTTGCACGACATCCGTGTCCACAAAGTCCAGCGAGACCTGTCGCTGCATGCTGGCGTGGCCGTTGCGGGCCGCCACCGTGTTCGATTGCACCACCTGGGCGGGAGTCTGGGCCGGCAGCACCGGCGCTTCCACCGGGGTCACGGGGCGCAACGGCCGGGTCGGCAGCGGCAAATCGCGCGGGGAGGGAATCGTCCGAACGGGCTCTTCCTTCTTCTCTTCCACCGGCGGCTTGGTTTCTACAGGCGGCTTGACTTCGGTCGGCGGGGTTTGCACCGGCGGCGTTTGCACCGGCGGCGTCGTGCCCGTCGCGAGGTCGTTCACCATGTGACCAAAGCTCGTGCGGCCATCGGCCGACACATCGCCTTGCGGGCCCGTGCCTTGGTTAGCGGTCGGCGGCGTCACCAGGGCATTCACCCCGTTCTGCTGCGTGCGCAGGGCGGTCAGCGCGGCCTTATCGGTCGGCAGGTTGATGCGCACCACATAGGCGCCTTCTTCCTTGTCCACCCGAATCGGCGTTTCGCCGTCTTCCAGCTTGATGTGCACGCGCACCTTGGCCGGGCGACTGGTGAACCAGCCCCACTCCACAAACGTGGCGTGGCCAGCGGTGATCGTTTCACGCTTGGGATCGAGGCCCAGATGGGCGTCGAATTCCACAATGTACGAAGTCCCACGCAGAACGCGTTGGGTGCGCGGAGTGCCGAGAGCGTCTCCCTTCACATAGACTTCTAAGCCCGGGCCAAGCGGCTTGACCTCGACTTGAGTCAGTCGAGCGGAGGACTGAGCCCACGCTCCCTGTGCAAGAAGCGCCACGGTCGCGCCAGTGATGAGTGTTCTTTTCATTGTCCTTGGCCCTCCAAGGTGAGGGTTTGTTCGCCGTCGCGGGTCTTCACGCGGACCTTGCCGCGCTCGATGCCCACAACTTTGGTGTCTGCGTCAACTTGGCCACCAAGCGGAACGATCCGCTGGTTGCCTTGAGAATCTTTGAAGACCGCCATCGGCCGGTCGCCCGTAATCACGCCACTCACGGCGTAACTCGGTCCGATCCCGGCGATCGGGCCTCCGCCCGCCGGCAGGCCATTGCCACCGGTGGGGTCGTACGGCGGGATCCCGCCGCTCATCGAAGGCGGACGGTAACCCGAACTGCCTCCCGAGGATCGCGGTCGCGGGGCGCTCGCTGCGCCACCGCTCGGTCGAGCCGTCGGCGGCGGTACCGTCGGGGGCACCACCTTGTTGTCCGGGAGCGGATTGGAAATGCCGGACGCCGCGAACGGGTCGCGGGCCGCCAGCGGGCCACCCAGGACGGCAATCAATGCTTCCTGCTTGGCTCGCTCTTCTTCGGCCTTCTTTTCTTCCGGCGTCAGCTTCTTGCCGTCAGCCTTGTCCTCGTCGGCCGCGTACGTTTCCGTCGCGGTCGCCACGGGGGCACTGCCCTTCGGCATGAACTGGAAAGCCCCTACCCCGAGCAGCACCACCCCGAGAACGCTGACGACAATCGTTTTGGTCTTGTCGTTTTTCATTGGGTTCCTCCGGGAGTGGAGTTCATGGCCAGGGGCTTAGAAGTCGATTCCTCTTCCTTCTTCGCGCCTTGGTCCAGGCTAAAAACGTAGGCCTTCAGCCGAATCGTCGTCTCAAGCAAGCCCTGAGACTTGGAGATTTCGTCCTTCTTCGGCGTAAGCGCCACCGTGCGCACGGCGACGACCTTCGGGAACTCCTTGAGGGAATTCACCATGGCCAGGACATCGCTGTAGCGACCCACACCGGTGATGTCGATTTCGACCTCGGTGTACGCCTTCTTCTTCTTGCTTTCGGCGGCGGCGTCCTTCTTGTTCTTCGCCGGCACCTGCACCGGGCGCACGCCCGTTACGGAGATCCGGTTCAGTTTGCCCAGGGCTTCCAGTTCGCTCAGCATCGTCGGCACGTAGGCTTCGGGCGGCACACTCTTCTCAAGGTGGTTCAGACGAACTTGGTATTCGTCCACCTCCGCCTCGGTCTTCCAGAGTTCGTCCTCGACTTCCTTTTCCGTCGGCACTTCAGCCTGCAGGGTCTGGAAGCGGGCTTCCGCCCCTTGCATCACGTTGTATTGCCAGTAGGCGAACAAGCCGCCTAACAGAACGACCCCGATGGCCACGAGGACCATGGGCTGCACTGCGCCACGTTTCATGCTTTCTCCTTGGCCTCAGTGGCCTTCTTGGGGGGTTCCGTGCCGGTCAGCTGACCGTTCACTTCAAATTCAATGGCCGTGCCGCCTTCCACCACACGCTCTTGCGTGAACTTCAGCTGCACGTTCTCCACGTCTTCGCTGGCGTCAATCCGGAGGATCATCGCCCCGACCGCGTCTTGCGACACGCTTCGACCGTTGAACAGCACTTGGATGCCCTTCGTCGGGTCAGACTGGCTGCACTTGAGGTTCGTCAAGGCCACGCCGGTCGGCGTATTCGTGGTGAGGTGCGCCATCAGGCGGCTCCACCGTTCGGTGTCCTTCTGCGCGGCTTCCAGCGTCGTCAAACGGGGTTGCAATTCGGCAATCGCCTCCTTGTTCCGTTCCACCGCCGCCATCGCATCCTTCAGCTTTTCGCGTCGAGCTTCGAGCTGAGCGGATTGAATGGTAAAGCGCGCCGACTCGAACATGAAGTAGCCGCTTACGAGCGCCATCATGCCGGCCAGGCCGAGCGTGGTCATCACCATCATGCGCGACCGTTGTTCGCGCTGACGCTTCAGAACTCGCTGTTCGTAAATGAGGTTAATCGTAGGCATGGTGTCTTCCCCTTAAGCCGCCCGCACGTGGGGACGCATCGCCAGGCCACCAACCACCGCGAGCTCGATGCCCGTGGATTGGTTGTCGGCCGGGGCTTGCACCACCTCGGCGTCGTAAATCCCGTGTCGGTCCACGGTCAGGCCCAACTTGTGCGCCATGTATTCCGCCAGACCCGGCAGGTTGGCCCCGCCGCCCGCCAGCAACACGCGGGTGACCGGAGTCGGCGTGCCGTGTTCGGTTTGCTGGGATTGGTAGTAGTTCAGTGATCGTCGAATTTCTCGGATCAAGTCGTCCAGGTGCGGCTGAAGCACGCGCAGCGGCGGGCTCTCTTGCACCTTTTGCTCGGCGATCAGCGCCCGCAGGTCGAGTTGCGACTTGCCGAGTTCGGCTTCCGCATCTTCGAGCTTGAAGTGAGACTTCAGCGCGTCCGTCAGCACCTGTCCGCCTTGGTTGATGGAGCGGGTCATGCCGAAGATGCCGCAGCTCACCACGGAGACATTCGTCGTTTGCGCGCCGACGTCCACCAGGGCGATCGTTTCTTCGTTGTACGGCCCGACGTTGGTTTCCACCAGCGAGCGGTACATGGCAAAGGCTTCGACGTCCACGATGTCCACTTCCAGGCCCGCGATTTGGCAGGCTTTGATGCGGCTTTCCACGATGTCTCGCGGGGCGGCCACAATCAGCACGTCCATCTGGCCATCCGAAGCCTCGCCCATGATCTCGAACTCGATGAACGAGTCTTCAATGCTGGACGGGACGTAGCGGCTAGCCTCAAACTTGATGCTCTTGCGCAGCGTGGATTCGGGCATCTTGGGGATGCGCACGGTGCGCACGATGACCGAAGCGCCGGCGACCCCGACGACCGCATTGGTCGCCGAGATCCGTTGTTCGCGCATCATTTGCCGCACGGCCAGGCCGACCGCTTCCGGGTCGATGACCGAGCCATCCTTAATGGAGTCCGGTGGTGTTTGGATAAACGCGGTGCGCGCTACCCGGTAGCCATTCCCGGCGCGTTCCATCTGCATGGCCTTGATGCCTTTGGCACCCAGGTCCAAGCCGATGTACGATTTCTTTCCGAACGTCTTAAGCGACATGTTGATCCTCGAGGTGGGCGGAGCGCAGCGCCAGCCAGTCGTCCAGGTTCGGCTTGGGGAATCTCCACTTGCCGTCAATCTGCACGCCCGGAATCTCGCCATCCTCAGCCAGCTTTTGCAGCGTGGGTGCGGAGATGCGGAGATAACTGGCCGCTTCGCGGAGCGTCATGACCGAGTGCTGGCCGGCCAAGATGGATTTCATCAAGTTGGCCATTTGCTCGGGGTTGAGAAACAGTTCAAGCCGAACCACATTGCCCGTGGCTACCGATGCGTGGAACTCTTCCGGCACGGCGGCAGGTTCCGGCACGGTCAACGAGACCGGCTGATCGTCTTTGACTTCCTTTGGCAACGGGGCCGGGGGAGTCGGGGCCTTCACGGCCGGCTGAGGCTTGCTCGCAGCCGCCGTCGGCTGGCCATGGGTGGCCGCGCGGATGGCATCGGCTAAGTTCATGCGGCCTCGCCTAGGTAATCCTCAACGATCTCATTGAGGAGGAAGCCGTCAATCATCTTCGCCTTGCGCGCCGCACCCATCAAGAGAGCGTTGTCGGCGACTTGGCAGATGACACGCGGGGCGCCTTTGGCGACCTTGTGAATTTCATACACGGCGTCCGGGGTGAACGGGCTCTTTTCGCCCGTGTAGCCGGCCACACGCAGTCGGTGCAGAATCATTTCGCCCGTGTCGGCCACATCCAGCGGCTTCAGCACGTGGCGAACGGCCAGGCGCTGTTCCAGGGCAGGCACCTTGTGCAGCTTTTCGCGCAGTTCGGATTGACCCAGCAGGATGAGGCTGATGAGGAACTGGTCGTTCATCTGGCAGTTCAGCAGAAGACGGAGTTCTTCCAGCGTGGCGGCACTGCGGACCAGGTGGGCTTCGTCCACCATCACCACAACGCGGCGTCCGCGATCGTAGTGTTCTAGCAGGGCCAGGTGCAGGCGTTGCACCAAAACTTGTCGGTTACGCGAGGGGATGCTGATGTCCAGCTGAGACAGGATCTCCTGCATCATCTGGGTCGGCGTCAACAGCGGGTTGACGATGAGCACCATATGGTAGAGCACCGGATCGAGCGTTTCGATCAGCTTGCGGCTAATCGTGGTCTTGCCTAATCCGATCTCACCCGCTAGCATCGCCGCCCCCTTGTTACGGGTAATCGCGTAGTGCAGCATCATGAGTGCGTCCTCATGGGCGCGGCTCATATAAAGGTATCTCGGGTCGGGCGTGAGTGCGAACGGCGACTCAACTAATCCCCAATACTGCTCGTACATGCATCGGCTCCGGGAGTGATCCCGGTATTCCTATCGGGGAAACTTTCGCAAAACCTTAGAGTGATTCGTCAAGGCCTTGCCCTTTGTTCCCCTCCCCGACTTCGAACCGAAGACGGTTGGCACCTGGGTCACCAAGACTCCCCTTTCCGCGTGGGCCGCATGGATCGCCCCGGTAGGGCCGCCGGGTCCATTTGAGAACCCGCAACTTTTCCGTGAAGATTCGGCTGGTACCGTGGGGAGACCATGTTGCCCGGAGGTCGTCTGTTGCGTCACGCCGGCTTCCGGAATCTCTTCTGGGGCCAGGTCGTTAGCCAGTTGGGCGACGCCTTCTACTTCCTGGTCTTCATGTTCGTCATCGACCGGGAAACCAAGTCACCGCTCTTCGTCGGCATCGTGATGGCGGCGCAGGCGCTGCCCTACTTGTTGCTGGCCCCGGCGGCGGGGGTGGCGGCAGACCGGTTCGATCGGCGGCGCATTCTGTTTGGCCTCGATCTCGCGGCAGCCGCGCTGATGGGCGGGCTGGCGGTGGCCATGGCGCTCGGCTTCGCGCCCGCACCCATCTTTCTGGCGTGCTTTGCCTTCGCCCTGGCCTGCTTGAACGTCTTCTTTGCGCCGGCGCGGTCGGCTGCGATTCCGCGCCTGGTGCCGGCGGAGGAGTTCCAGGAAGCGCAGGGGCTGATGCTGGCCACGCAGCAGCTCACCATGCTGGTGGGCGTGGGACTGAGCGCGGGGGTGCTGGGCGTCGTCGAGCGTGTGAGCGGGGCCAACTTCTTGCTTTACGCGGTGGTCATCAACGCGCTTTCCTTCGGCGTGTCGTCGCTGTTCCTCTCGCGGCTGCCTGCCATCGTGCCGGAGCGCGAATCGCACGAGGAGAAGCCCAAGTTCATCGAAGGCTGGCAGGCCATCCAGGCCGACCCCTTTATGCGCCTGGCGTTGCCCGTGCTCACCCTGATGAACCTCGTGTTTGCCGGGTTCTATCCGGTGTATCTGGAAACCAACCGCTCATGGTTCGGCGGGCAGTTCTACACGGTGGCCATCATCGAATTCGCATTCTTTGGCTTCTCGATGCTTTGTAGCCTGTGGGTGGCGAAGCGGGCCGTGCAGCGCGTGGGGCTCGCCTTCGTGATGGGGCTCGCGGGTACGGGCCTGAGCGTTGCCGCCATGGTGGGCGGGCAGAACTACATCGTGTACGTGCTGCTGAACGTGGTGTGTGGCCTTTTCCTGCCGTGGGTCACCATCCCGATCAATACGTACATCGGCCTGGCCTTCCCCGATGCCGTGCGCGGGCGCGTGGCGGCGGTGCTGGGGGCCACCCAGGTGGGCATTCAGCCGCTGGGGATGATGGGAGTGAGCGCCGTGCTGGCGGCGGTGGGGCTCAAGAACGTGTACCTGGTCATCGGCCTGGTGTGCGCCATCCCGGCCTTGCTCATGCTGTTTTCCGGTCCGTTCCGGGCCAGCCGCATGCCCACCCCCGCGCAGGATGCACTCGCGGCCTCGGAACCCACTTCCTAAGCGGCGTAGAGCGGGATCTGGCGGGCCACTTCGCGTAGCGCCCAAACGAACTCGGGGAAGCCTTCGCTCAGCTTGAGGAACGTCGGAGCCTCGGCATCGTGCGGCGGGTAGTCGAATGACCCCACCAGCGCGTAGCTCGCCGCCCCTTGCGATTGGTAGCTCAGCCGAAACGCCACATCCTCAACCTGGAGCCGCTCCAGGTGCGGAGGATAGACCCCGCTCCAGAACAGGATGTAATCGGCCAGGTGCTTATGGGCCGTGCGTTCTTGCTCAAACGATTGCGCATTCAGGCGGACGTCGCCCGCCGCGATCATCTCGATCACGCTGCGCAAGGGCCGTCCCTCGGCGTCGTGGAGGCCAAACATGCGGTCGGTTTGCGCAAAGGCGGCCAGCAACGAGCCCAAATAGGCCGTCACATCGTCCATGCCGTGCGAGGCCACATGCTGCGCAATCACCTCGCCGACCGCATCAGCAAAGAACTGCTGCAGATCGTTGTGGTCCGGTCGTAAGATGTCACTCATCGGTTCATCCCGCGATTCCGCTCTTGAATCTATTGGACGAATGACCGGGGGGCTGGAGTTCCGGACAGGGTTCCGCGCAAAAACCTGGAAACCGTGCGGTGAACCCAAAGCGTCTAAACTAATGGAGGCGGAACGATGATCAACGATCCTTATGCGGCGCAATCTCGGCGACAACGCACGGGCCTCATCGTGGGGTCGGTGCTGGCCGTGGCCGTGCTGGTGCTCGGGTCGCGGCAGTTGGGGCTGAGTCAAGGCACCCAAGCGCCGGACTTCGGGGGTGCCATGCAGGCGCGATCCGCCGCCCCGCCGCCGATCACCGCCGAATCCTCGGGCCCGCCGCCGCCGCTGCTAACCGAGGCCGCCGTACCCCCGCCCGAAGCCGCCCGCATGCCCGCCGATATTCGCGAATGGCTGGAGCACCTGGAGCGGATCGAGCGCCAGCGCCAAGCCCTGGCCACTCAGCAAGTGAGCGCGGCCATGGTGAGCCTGACCATGTTACAAGGTGCCGGGGCCACCCAGCAAATTTTGGACGGCCTGTTGGACACGGGTGAAGAAGACACCACGACCACGCCGGAAACCCCGAACCCGGCCGCCGAACTTCAGCGTGACAACCAAGACTTCCAGGCCGAATGGGAAAAGCTGATGGCGGACTTCCGCGCGTTGCCCCCGCCGCCCGCCTGCGTGCCCCTGCGCAATAGCTATGACCAGACCCTGGGGCAGACCGAGATGATGATTGACGAGATCGTCGGGGCGATGGACAAGGCGGGCAGCGACCCGCAGGCCGCCCTACGCGACCTTTTCGGCATGCGCGGCACCAGTGGCGGGCGCATTGACGCCGCCGCCGCCCAGAGCAACCGGAACCTGGAAGAAGTGTGCCGCCCATACGATGTGCGGCCGTGGTTCCAAATTCAGACCGACAGCCAAGCGGGCATCCTCGGCAAGATGGGCGGGATGCCGGATATCAGCGGACTTGGCGGCGGGTTAGGCGGGGGGCTCTAAGCCCCCCACACTGGCGTTACTTGCTATCCGCCCACCAGACGTGGTGCATCTGAATGCGCCCGGTTTCGCCAAAGATTCGGCGCGGCGGATAGTGCCCACTCGCCGGGGCGTAGTTCAGCTCGCTGCGCGCATGCCCCTTGATGGTTCCTGGTGCAGTCGCCGTGTAAGTGAACGAACGCACCGCCTTGCCCCCAATCTCGATGTCAATCTTGATGGTGCCACTGAGCTTGGCCAGGTCCGACCAGTTGAACTCTTCCCCCCGACCGTTCGGGCCATCAAAGTGCAGCCGCGTCCAGTACCGCTGGTTGTGGGGCTCGGAGATGTAGGTGGTCGGAGTGACGCCAATCACCCGGCCGTTGTGGGTGATCTTGGCCACGAAGTTCGAGCCCTTGGCGATGTTCTCCGCAGCCGGGTGCATCATGAAGGAGATCATCACCGGCCCATCGCTGGCTTGGTCCACGTGCAGCTGCCCCATCCGGTCAATGGGCGTTTTGAACGCCCAGGCGGTGGTGGGGTTATAGGCGTCCCCGCCCGACTTCTTCGCAATCGTAAACGGGAAGGCCGAGATTGTCTTTCCGTCTAGTCGGAATTCCGCCACGTACTCACCTTCTTGCTCAAGCCAGATCGGAGAAGCGTTTTGAAGCCGCGCCAAGCGGAACGCCGGCCAGGGGGTGTCGTCAAAGTAGTGCCCTTGTGTGTTGAGTTCCTGGCCACCTTTGAGGAGATGGAACGACATCGATTCGTACGTCGCAGGAGCCATCACCAGATGCCAGCTTTCACACAAGAATCCAAAGTTCGCCTGATTCGCGTAAGTACGCATGCCATAAAAGGACATCGGCTCAAGAGAAGGAGCCGGATTCTGGGCTAGCGAAGCCAAAAGCACAAGTTGGACCACGTTGGAAAGGCTACCCATGTACTGGGCCCGGATGACAATATCTCGTGCGGTACCGCTCTCAACTTTCTTGGCGGGGAACCGACGAGGCATAATGGGGCTCACGATGGAACGCAGAGAGTTCTTGAAGGGAGCCGCCGTGGCCGCCGGAGCCGGAATCTTAGGGGCCAGTGCCCTGGCCCAGACCAAGGGCAATGACGCCAACCGCAAACGCGAAGATCTCTTGCGCGTCCCCGCCCGCCGAGGGAAGTACATGGGTGGCTTTGCCGCCCCCGCCATGGACCGCATCCGCGTCGGATTCATCGGGGTGGGCGCACGCGGCCCCGGGCACCTGGCGCACGCCCTGGTGATTGAAGGCTGCGAAGTGGTCGCCATCTGCGACACGCACAAGCCTTCGCTGGACCGCGCCGTCAAGATGGTGACCGACGCCGGTCGGCCCGCCCCCAAGACGTTTGGGGAGCGCGGAGCGGAAGATTTCCGCCGCATGCTGGAGATGAAGGACCTCGACGTGGTCTACATCGCCACGCCCTGGGAGTGGCACGCCCCCATGGCCATTGCCGCCATGCGCGCCGGCAAGCACGCCCTGGTGGAAGTGCCGATGGCGTACACCGTGGAAGACATGTGGGACATCGTCAACACGTCCGAAGAAACCCAGCGCCACTGCATGATGCTGGAGAACGTGAACTACGGGCGCGAAGAGCTGATGGTGCTCAACCTGGTGCGGCAAGGCCGCCTGGGCGAGCTTCTGCACGGTGAAGCCGCGTATATCCACGACCTGCGCGGCCAAATGCACGAGATTGACCACGGTACGGGGAGTTGGCGCACGTTCCACTACGCTCAGCGCAACGGCAACCTGTATCCCACCCACGGCCTCGGCCCGGTGGCGCAATACATGAATATTGACCGCGGCGATCGCATGGACTATCTCACCTCGGTGAGCTCGCCCAGCCTTGCCCGCGCCATCTACGCGCGCACCGCGTTCCCCGAAGGCCATCCGCGCCGGGATATCAAGTTCCAATGCGGTGACATCAACACCACCATCGTCAAGACCGTGCGAGGTCGCACGATGATGATCCAGTGGGACGAGCAACTGCCGCGTCCTTACACCCGGCACAACCTTATCCAGGGCACGAACGGCGTGTGGAGCGGTTTCCCCGGCCGCGTGGTCATCGAAGGCGAGACCCCGAATACCGACTCCTGGGTGCAAGGGGCCGCGCTCAACGATCACTACGAGAAGTACGACCACCCGCTGTGGGTGCGCCTGGAAGCCGACGCCCAGAAGAACGGCGGCCACGGCGGCATGGACTTCATCATGAACTGGCGCGTGATGTACTGCCTGCGCAACGGGTTGCCGCTGGACCAGAACGTCTATGAAGGTGCCTCGTGGTCCGTGGTTGCTCCGCTTAGCGAGTGGTCGGTGGCCAACCGCAGCCAGAGCATTGACGTGCCGGACTTTACGCGCGGCGACTGGGTGCGCACCGAGCCGCTCGCCATCGTGGACTGACGCGGCCCCGCCGCGGCAGACACAAAGAAACCCTCTCGGGATTGACTTCCCGGGAGGGTCTTTTCGTTAGGTAGAGCCTGGTCGGCCTTAGAAAGAGCGGAGCTTGGCGGCCAGCGCTTCCACGTCTTGCGCCCCAAATTCCTTGGTGGCCACGTAGGGGGCCAAATCTTCTTCGAGCCCAATGTAGCCCGGCCCAGACCACACGCCCAGGGGCGCGCCGCCGCTATCCAGCTTGACGAGGGTAATGCGGAACCCGTCGCGCTTGGGATTGCTCTCCAGCCATCGCATGCCGTTTTCCATGAGGTCGGGGATCGAGGTGTAGACCCCGGTCACGTCAGAAACGCCCGCTGCGTTCAGTTGTTCGGTTACCCAGTAGATTCGGCGGAACACCATTGGTCGGCCCTGCTAGAAGCTTCGGTAGTTTTCCATACAAGCGCAAGAGGGGTACGGACTATCTGCAACAGGCCTAAGCCTTTGCGTTACCCGAACCCCACTGGCGCTGCCGACTTTACGCTTCCCAGAGGAACGGCTCGGCATCGGTGAGGATGCGGCCGTGCTGCTTGATGGCACGGAGCATGTATTCCGGCAAGGTGAACATCGCGTTGTGGAACCGCGGCGTGTAATACCGGTTGGTGGTCACGCCTCGCTCGGCCAGGCGCTGGGCAATGAGTTCCGGCGTCAGTTCCAGCGGATCGTGCTTCTTGCTGGCCAGGATGAAGCCCCACGGCATTTGGAACGTCGTCACCAGGCCGTAATAGCCGCGCACGTACGGGAACTGCTCCTTCAGGCTGTCCAGCGTCTCGTGCACGGCGGCAAAGCAGTACGGATACGTCTCGTTGCAGGCCCCGCTCTGCAGCACAAACACACCGTCGTCGCTCAGGGCTTCGGCCACGTGCTGGAAGTACTCCTTGGTGTAGAGGTACAGGGCCGGACCCCCTTCAATCGGACCCGGCAGGTCGCTCAGGATGACGTCGTAGTTGGCGCCCTTATGGTCTTCCACCCACTTGCGGGCGTCCTTGTGCACCAGGTTGGCGCGAGGGTCATCAAAGCAGTCGTGGTGCCATTCCTTCATGTGCACCTTCACCATGTCCACCAGTTCTTCGTCCAGGTCCACCATGTCGCAGTGCTCCACGGTGTTGTGCTGCAGGGCTTGCCACAGGGTCGCGCCCTCACCGCCGCCGCACACCAGCACCTTCTTCGGGTTCGGGTGCGTGGTCATGGCGGGCTGGACCATGCTCTCGTGATACACGTACTCGTCCAGCAGGCTGCTCTGGATCTTGTAGTCGAGGAACAAGGTCTTGCCGAAGGTCGGCATGTCCACGATTTGGTACTGCTGGAATTGGGTGTGGCCTTCCACAAGGAATCGGTCAACGGAGAAGTGCCAGGTCACCGCATCGGTGTGGGTTTCGGCGATGAACATCCCCGTGCTTTGGGAGAACAAGCGATCACTCATGGAGCGTGGTCATTATCCCCCGGGATGGGCGACCGGGGCGGGGCCTCCGTGTCCTCTTTCCCACCCGAACTCGCCGACTCATTGCTCAACCGCTAACTAGACGGCCATGGGCATTGGCTTACTCGCCATGCTCCGCCGCCGAAATCGTCAGCGCGGGTAAGGACTTCATTACGACAGGCAAATCTGCCTGTCCACCCAAGGGCCACAATCTAGCTATGATTGTGGCCTTTTTGGTTGCCGCACCCGCCCTGAATCCGATGGCCGTCGCTCAGGATTGCCCCACCCATGGTTTGCTGGCCTCCCTGGCTCCCCTTCCGCGCCACGGGGCCCCGCAAGACGCGCCCACGAGCAAGAAGCACCCCAATCACCCCCAAGAGTTTCACTTGACCAACGTGACGCAGCTCACCTTTGGCGGGCAGAACGCCGAAGCCTACTGGAGCGTGGACGGCACCCAAATTACGTACCAAACTCGCCAGCCCGAGTACCCCGACGAGCAGATCATCACGATGAACGCCGACGGCACCGAGAAAACACTGGTGAGCACCGGCGAGGGCCGGTGCACGTGCAGCTACTTCTCGCCCGACGCCAAGCACGTCTATTTCAGCTCCACCCACGAGGTGAACAAGGGCGCCCAAGCCCCGCTGGACATGAGCCAGGGCTATCTATGGAAGGTCAATCCGCAGTTCTCGCTGTACCGACGCAACCTGGCCACCAACGCCATCGAGCCGATCTTGCGGCGCAACGCTTACATCGCCGAGACCACCATCGCCGCCGATGGCAGCTACATGACGTGGACCAGCACGATGGACGGCGACCTCGAGATCTACCGCAGCAACCTGGACGGCACCAACATCAAGCGGCTGACCAACAACGTCGGCTACGACGGCGGCCCGTTCATCAGCTGGGATGGCAAGCAGATTGTTTATCGACGCGACGACCTGCGCACCGATACCGAAATCAACGACTACAAGCGCTTGCTGGCCGAGAACCTGGTTCGTCCGGGACGGCTCGACATCTGGGTAATGGACGCCGACGGCGGCAACAATCGCCGCGTCACGCGCCTGGGCGGGGCTTCGTTTGCGCCGTTCTTGCATCCGGATGGCCGACAGATCATTTTCAGCAGCAACTTCCACGACCCCAAGGGCCGCGAGTTCGACCTCTTTGTGGTGAACACGGATGGCACCGGCTTACGCCAAATTACGTTTACGCCGGAGTTTGACGGGTTCCCGATGTTCAACCGGGAAGGCACCAAGCTGATTTTTGGCAGCAACCGCTTTGGCAAGGAGCAAGGCGAAACCAACATCTTTGTCGCCGATTGGGTGGAGCCCGACATCAGCCGGGTGCGGGCAGAAGCGACGGATGACGTGTGGCTCTACCCCTTCGCCACCAACCAAGACAGTGACACCTTCCTTCGGGTCTGGGGTACGGGCGCCGACCTCGGTACCTTCACCGAAGACGGCGAAGACAGCGTAAGCCTGGTTCGCTTCCCGGCCGTGACCGTGCCGGCGGGGGACATCGTTTCCGCCCGCGTTGTGCTCACCCACGTGAACCCCGAAGGTGGCCAGCGCGCCAACGTGCGCAAATACCCGGTGGAGATGCGCGCGGCCAAGAGCGGCTTCTCGGAGAAGGCCTGGGCGCACGCCCTCGGCGCGACCCACTGGCCCGGACCGTCCGTGCTGGCCCCCGCCCTTATTGGCGAAACCCGCGAGGACGGCTCCTTTGAAATGGTGTTCGAAATCGCCGGCAAGGAAGGCATCCGCGAACTGCTAAGCGACCCGGACGGCCCGGCCTTTGGCTTCACCAGCGTGGCCCCGGCCTCGGAAGTTGGCCGCACGGGGGTTTACAAGTTCTTCTCGCGCAATGCGCCGGACGCCGCCGTGCGCCCCCGCCTTGAGATCATCGTTCGCTAACGCGGCGCGGTCTTCGGCTCGGCAGTCGCCAGCGCTTCGGCGATCGCCTCCGCATAGCGTGCACTAGCACCCAGGTTTCGCTCAACCAAAGCACGAGCCTGGGTGCTCATTTTTGTGCGTTGCGACTCATCGGCGAGGAGCCCCACCAACTTCTGCGCCAGGTCGTCCGGCGTCTCGCAGACCAGGGCCGCGCCTTCCCGCCCCGCCATTTCAGCCACGTCACGGAAGTTCTGCATATGCGTTCCGTGGAGCACGGGGGCTCCTTTCGCGAGGGCCTGGATCAGGTTCTGTCCGCCAAGATTGGCAAAGCCGCCGCCGATGATGGCCACATCCGCCACCGCGTACACATCCCCGAGTTCGCCGTAGGTGTCGAGCAGCGTGAACCGCTCGTAAGTGCCCTGGCTGCGTCGCCCGACCGCGACCCCCAGCCCTTGCAACCGCTCGGCAATGGCATCGGCGCGTTCCAGGTGGCGGGGTGCCCACACAAACTGGACATGGCTCAGGCGGGCATCGCGAAAAGCCGCGACCACGAACGCCTCTTCTTCTTCGCCGCGCGTCGAGCCAATCACGACCACCGGATTCTCGGCGTTCAACTGAAGCTCGGCCCGCCACTTCTCCGGGTTGGTCTCGCCCGCCGCCGCTTCGTCAAACTTGCAGTTGCCGAAGACTTGCGCGTCCTTCGCCCCCAGCCGGGTGATGCGCTCGGCGTCGGTTGCGGTTTGCATGAGCGGCCGATCGAGGAACTTCAGGAGCGCCGCGTAAAAGGGGCGAATGCGCATTGAACGCGGAAAACTGCGGTCACTAATCCGCCCGTTCAATAGCAAGGTCGGCACGCGCCACTGCCGCGCCACCCACAGCCAGTTCATCCACAGCTCGGTTTCCATGATCGCCAACACTTGCGGACGCACCCGCGCCATGGCGTTCAGCACAAAGCGAGGCACGTCAATGGGGGCGTAGATCACGTAGTCAAAGAGCTCCTTCGGGCCATCCTGGGCGGCCTGGTAGCCGCTGCTCGTGGTCACGCTCAGGACAATCTCCGCTTCGGGCGATCGCTCTCGAATCGCCCGCAAAATTGGCCGCGCCGCCATCACTTCGCCAACGCTCACGGCGTGCAGCCACACGCGAGGTCGCTCTTTGGTGGGTCGGGGCAGGCTGTATTGCCCTAGTCGTTCGTTCCAGTCCGGGGCGGGCTTGCGCTGAGTGGTGCGCCACCACATCCACGCCGACCAGAAGGGCGCGGTGAGGATGAGCAGCAAGTTGTAAAGGAGAACCATGGATTACGGCCCGCTCAGCGAGTGCGGGACGCCCCCCACGATGCGGCGGAAGGCTTCCAGATAGAGGTCTCGGGTGCGCGCCACCACGTCGGCCGGTAGCTCCGGACCCGGCGGAGTCTTGTCCCAATCCGACCGCTCTAAGAAGTTGCGGACGTATTGCTTGTCGAACCCCGGCAGCGCCACCCCCGGCTGGTAGTGCTTTTCATCCCAATACCGGCTGCTATCGGGCGACAAAGCCTCGTCAATCCAGATCAAACCCTCATCGGTGTGCCCGAATTCGAACTTGGTATCCGCCAAGATCAGGCCCGCTTTGCGGGCGTGCTCGGCCGCTTCCGAGTAAAGGCTGAGCGTCCAGGCTTCGGCCTGAGCCACCGTCTCTTCCCCTTCGATGGCCACCGCTTCGGTGCGGGAAATGTTCTGGTCGTGGCCGGATTGCGCCTTGGTGGAAGGCGTGAAAATGGGACGCGGGAGCGCATCGCCATCCTTCAGTGCCGGCACTAAGTCGTACTGGTGAACGTTGGCCCCTTGCGTGCGGTACTCCTTAAACAGCGAACCGGTGATATAGCCCCTCGCCACGCACTCAATGCCGAGCGGGCGGGCCTTGCGGGCCAGCACGCAGCGCCCGTGCAGTTGCGGCTCGTCGAATCCAATCCGGTCGGCGATCACCCGGTCGTCACCACTAATCACGTGGTGCGGCACCCGCTCGCCCAATCGCTCGAACCAATAGAGGCTCATCTGATTGAGGATGCGGCCCTTATCTGGGATGCCGTTCGCCATCACCACGTCGAACGCGCTAATGCGATCCGTGGCGACGATCAGAAGGCAATCGTCAAGGTCAAAGACATCGCGCACTTTGCCTCGGTACGGGGCGGGCAACCCCGGGAATTCCGTCGTCAAAAGTGCGCTCATACGGCCATTATGCCGCGCCGAAACCTAGCGCGCGTCGGCGAAGGGATAGGCGGCCCGGGTCCGTTCGACGTGGTCGTCGTAGCGCTTGATTTCGCGGCCAATTTCGTCCGGATTGCGACCGGCGTAGCTCAAGGCGGCGCGCACATCTAGCTCCGAAAGCATCGGCATGCTCTCGAGCACTTGGTCCACGGCGCCGACTCTCCGATACTCGCGCACGACTTCCCAGATGGCCACAGGGCTCGATACTAGCCGCGCGACTCCCCCGACATCCTTCTTGATACGGGCCATGTCGTCGCTGAGATCTTGCGGCTCGCGAAGGGCGGCGACTCGCCGCTCGAGTTCGTCCGGCGAAATGTTGAGGTAGACGGCGGCTTCGTTCAAATCCACCATGTCTTCTTCCACCGCCATCGCGGTGAGTTCCGCTTCGAGTTCCGGGTCGTGGGCGAAGATGGCCGCGAGGGCCGAGGCGATGCGGCCAGGGCGCTCCAGCGCCATGCGCTCAACTTGGGGCAGGATCCAGGGCTTAACTTCGGACATTTTCGTAACCTCGTTGTCGGCTCGGAAGAACGCCCTTGTTCGTCCACCTTTGTACTAGACGGAGTTTGACGGCTCCACGTCGCGCGCGGAGGGACTATTCCGCACGGCTTCGAAGAACGTCGCCACCGCCTGTAAGTACTGCTGGGGGTGCTCCAATCGTGCCCGCCCGTGGCTGGATTCGGCAAACCACTCGACTTTTGCGCCCGGGCCGGAGATCTGAACCAACCGCTCCATCGTTGGGCGCGGCACCAAGGGGTCCGCATCCCCGTGCAAAAAGAGGATGGGCTTGCCCGCAAGCTTCGCCAGAGGCCCATCGGTGCGGATGTCCACCGGCCGGATCCCGGTCATGCGCTGGGCGAAGAACTGGCTGGGCGTAAGGAGCTTGGCGTACTTGTTGCGGCCAATGAAATCCCACCACCCCTTTGCCGCCTCATCCAGGCTGCCGTAAACGCTGTCCAAAATCAAGGCATCCACCGCATCTGGTTGTTCGCTGAGGGCGAAGAGGCCAGCCGCCGCCCCCATGCTGCTCCCCATGTAGATCAGCTTCGCGCCGGGGCACCGTTTCCGGGCATAGGCCACCGCCGCCCGCACGTCATTGGCCTCGACGGGGCCGATGGTGGACATGCGCCCGCTACTCCCCCCGTGGGCTCGAAAATCGAAGAACAGGGCGCTGGGCTGGGGGTGCATGTGCGCCAACTGGGGCACAAATTCGCTTCGGTTCATCATATAGCCGTGGGCAAAAACCACGACCACTTCGGGGTCGCCTTGGCACCACCACCCGCGCAGCCGTTGGCCATCTTCCGTCTCAATTAGCACGGATTCTTGCGGCATGTTGAGCTCGCCCGGCGCAATCCAGTGCGGCACCCGCATGGGGAACACACTGAATCGGGCGGCGAGGTACAGGGCCAAGAAGTACAGCCCTGCGAGGCCCCCGGCGAGGACCACGAGCCCAATGAAAACGGTTTGGAACCAAGTCGGCATGGTTAAGAACTGGATAGAATAAGCGCAACCCTAATGTTTGCTCTGAACTTCTACTCCGAGTTATACGACGATCTCCTGCTGAGCAATCGCAAAACGGCTACGATCCGACTAGGAGATAAGGCGGATAAGTATCAGGACGGCATGATCGTTTGGGTGACCGTGGGGCCACGCTTCGGCCGCCGCCAGAAGCTTTTTGCCGCCATCTTGGACCGCGTTGAGGTCAAACCGATCTCCGAGCTCAGTCCGCGCGACATCGAACGGGAGAACCCCGAGCTTCGCAGCCAGGACGAAGTCATTGCCCTGCTCACGCGAATCTACGGGGAATTCGTCACCCCGGCCCACAATTGCACGGTGATTTACTTCAGCCGTGTTGACGAATAAGCACCGAACCTCGTAGGTGTTCAAAGCAAGCTTTGCTGAGAACCCCGCAACGATGACCACTTGGATCGCCAACGCTGAACGCTGTAAGCGAATGGACCTTCGGGCTACCCAAGATTTTGGGATCCCGGGGGAGCAGCTTATGGAGCGGGCCGGGCGGTACGTCTTCGAAGCCACGGCGGAACTCCTGCCCGATGGGGGTTCGCTCACCGTCCTTTGCGGCAAGGGCAACAATGGCGGCGATGGCTTTGTGGTGGCGCGACTGGCCCGCGAGCACGGGTACGGCGTCGAGTGCCTGGTGGCCGCGCAAAGCTCCGCGGATTTCACGCCCCTTTGTGCGCTTCAATACGAGCGTGCGCTGGCCGCCGGCATCACGCCGCACTTCGCTTCGGATTCAAGCTGGGCCCGCCGCCTGGAAAGCATTCCCTGTCGGGACTTGGTGGTGGACGCCCTTCTCGGAACGGGTGTGAGCGGACCCGTGCACGGCCCGATTCTGGAGGCCATCGAGGCCGTCAACCGTAGTGGCACCCCGGTCGTTTCTGTGGACCTGCCGAGCGGCGTCCATACCGATACCGGCGAAGAACTCGGTGCGAGCATTTGGGCGCTGCGCACGGTCACGGTGGGATTGCCCAAACCTTGCTTGTTCCAAGGCACAGGCATTGAGCACTCCGGATTTTGGACGGTGGCCGACATTGGCTACCCCGCCGAGCTGATGCGCGAGCCCACCGAGGCTTTGCTCATCGACGCGCAGTGGGTGGGGCAATTCTTGCCCGAACGGTTCCGAGCCAGCCACAAGGGCAGCAACGGCCACACCCTGATTGTGGCGGGCAGCCATTGGATGCCGGGTTCGGCGGTGCTGGCGGCCAAAGCGGCGGTGCGGGCGGGGGCCGGTCTCGTAACTGTGGCCAGCGTGCCGAGCGTGTGCCAGGCCGTGATGGCGCAAGTACCGGAGGCGATTCTGCTTCCCCTGCCCGAAGTGGATGGCGTGATCGCACCCGGGGCGGCGGAAGTGATCCGCAACTATCCGCGCCGATTCCAATCTGCGCTCTTCGGCCCCGGGCTAACGAGCCAGGCCCCGGTGCGCGATTTCTTGCAGCAAGTGTGGGAGAACTGGGAGCACCCGACCTGCATTGACGCCGATGCGCTTAACCTGATTGCCGAAGGCATCCCGCTGCCCGCCGGGCCGACCGTGATCACTCCCCACCCGGGCGAGATGAGCCGCCTGATGCAGGAGTCCATCGCGCAGGTGCAGAACGACCGCTTCGATACCGTCACCCGGGCCTCGGAGCAGTACCAAACCACGGTGCTCCTCAAGGGGCCGTACAGCCTCATCCGAACTCCCCAACAGCCGATCATCGTGAACAACACGGGCAACCCCGGCATGGCCAGTGCGGGCATGGGCGATGTGCTGGCGGGCGTGATTGCCACCCTGCTGGCGCAAGAGCTTCCGCCGGCCCACGCCGCGGCAGTGGGCGCTTACTGGCACGGGGCGGCCGGGGACTGGGCGGCCGAAAACATCGGCCCCGTGGGATTCCTTGCGCACGAAGTTGCGGATGCTTTGCCCCGGGCACGAGTTACAATGATGGGAACGTGCGGATTGGATTCGTTCTCCTGTTTGGGTGGCTCGGAGCTTTAACGGCCTGGGCGGCCCCGGACTCGGTTAAGCTCACCTTCCCCGCTCAGGCGGAATACCTCGTCTGGGTGCAGAGCGAGTCAGAAACGTTCCTTACTGACCGTGCCACCAACATTCAAGGCACCAGCGGCGAGGTCAAAGTTGTAGCCGCCGGGGACAAGCCCAGCGTCTACGTGCTGGACGGCACCTCCAATCTCTTGGCCATCAAGGGCCTGAGCGAAGTGAAGGACGGGGCGTGGTCGCTGAAGAAGGACGACTTCTCCCGCATTGCTCGCCTCGACCTGACCGCCGAAACGACGAAGGGCAAGGTGGCGAGTGGCCTGTTTCGCGTCCGAGTGGGCGATCAAACCCGCACGGCCTTGCTGACGCCTGAAGACAAGGGCCGCATCACGATTTGGAACCTGCCGCCCGGCCCGGTGGAAGTGGTCTTCGAGACCAAAGCCGGCGAGAAGACGCTGGCCACCCCCGCCCAGCGCGTGCAGCTAAACCGCGAAGCGGGCCGCGTGGGGGTGCTGGTCACCGCCGATGACGCGGCGCCTGTGGTGGAGCAAGAGAAGGACCCCGCCACCGGCCGTGAGCCGGGAGCCGGCGCCCTGCCGGGCTCCCTCCCGACCGAGCCAGCCGCACCGCGTGCATCCGGGGGTGTCTCGCCGCTGGTGAGCTTGCTCACGGGCCTCATCGGGCTGGCGGCCGTGGGCGGAGTGATCTTTTGGTTGCTGAAGTACAAGGGCGACCAGGTGCAAGGCTTTTTGAAGCAGGCGGGCCTTGCGCAAGCGGCCCCCACTGCCGATGACGGAGACCCCACGCCCCCCGTGGCCATCCCGCAGCGGCAGGGCCCGGGCGAAAAGATCGTCCTCGACCCCGTAGCGACGCCGATGGCCAACCCAATGACCGCCTCGGTGGCCCCGGTCGCCGCCCCCAGTAGCCCGCGCCTGGTGCTCAGCACGGGTTCGCAGTTTCCTCTTACTCCAGGCACGTTTGAACTCGGCCGCGAAGTCGCGGGGCCGCTGGCCATGCCCCAAGAATCCAGCGTCTCCCGGCGGCACGCGCAGTTCGAGTGGGATGGGGCGCACCTCACCGTCACCGATCTCGGATCCACCAATGGCACCTACGTGCGCGGCACCAAGATCACGGGGCCGACGCCGATCCTGCCGGGCGACACCGTTCAGTGCGGCGCCATCGTCCTTCGCTTTGAGGGCTAAATGAACGGACTCTTTCGCGTTTTGGTGCAGGGGGCCATCGGCCGGGCGCTCGCGGGGTTCCTCGCGGGGGCCCTGGTGTGGCTGGTGGTGGAACCGATGTTCCCCAAGGCCGGCAACCTCGGCATCGCCTTCTCGGCTTCCCCCGAATGGGTGCGGGCCGAACGCGCCCTCATCGTCGGCTCGATCCTCGCCATCGGCATTGCCTGCGGGTTCATCCAGGGGCTCGCAAAGGGTAGCCGCCACCACCTTTGGGTGACCACCCTGCTCGCCGCCGTGTTCACGTTTGTGGGCGGGATGATGGGCTGGCAGGTCAGCGGCGTCATTTTCCAGGCGATGATGGGTGCGCAAGTGATGGCCCAGCGCGACGGCGACCCCACCACCATCGTGCGGGTGTTTACGTTCATCCCGCTCGGGATTGGCATCGGATTAGGGCTGGGCGTTTCTCAGCTCAACGTGCGCGGCGCGATGTCGGGGGCGTTTGGCGGCATGATCGGCGGCGCGGTGACGGGGATGATCTTCAACCCCATCTCGACGCTGCTCAGCTCCGCGATGGTGGCTTCCGCGAACCCGGGCGAAGTCGTCGAGATTGGCGCCCCGGGCCGCGCCGTGCTCACGGCGGGCATCGGTTTGCTCGTCGGACTGTTTACGGCGTTGGCCGAGCAAGCGAGCCGCCGCGCGTGGGTGCGCCTGGTGGTCGGCCGCAACGAGGGCCGCGATTGGCCAATTGACAACCAGCAAACGTTGATCGGGCGCGACGAACGCGCGGGCATCCCGCTCTTCGGGGATGGGAGCGTGGCCCCGCACCACGCCACCATCGTGCGGCAGGGCGGACAGTACATGCTGGTGGACGCGGGCACCCCCACGGGGATCGGTCACAACGGCATTCGGGTGCCCCAGGCGGTGCTGCAGCACGGCGACACCTTCCAGATTGGCGGGCACCAGTTGCAGTTTTTCCTGCGCGGGATGGGGCGACCCCAACCCGTGGCGATGGTGAACCCGGGCGCACAACCCGCCCCGATGACGCCCATCGTCCAGAATCCGGCGGCCCAACCAATGGCGCAGCAGCCAATGAATCAGCCGATGAGTGCCGCGACGGTCGCCATCCCAGCCCAGCCCATGGCCACGTCCGCTTACCAGTTGGTCGTCCTCAGCGGACCGATGGCGGGCCATCGGCAAGCCCTGACCGACCAATTCGAAATTGGAAGAGAAGGCACGGGCCTGCGCCTCACCACCGACAGCCAAGCCTCGCGGCGGCACTGCCTCGTCAGTTCCGTTGCGGGCCAGGTGACGGTCACCGACCTCAACAGCACCAACGGCACCTACATCAACGGCCAGCGCGTTACGTCCTCGCCCTTGCGGCCGGGGGATGTGCTCCGCATCGGCGGCACCGAAATGCGCCTCGAAAGCCCGGTCGCTTAAACCTTGCCCTGATCCAGGTTGACCACGGTGCCCATCAGGGTCTTCTCGGCCCCGCCGAGGTCGCCCTTCTGGATCGCCTGCATGGCCAAGGTGACTTCCTGCGCCTCTTGCCCGCGCCCCTGCGAGGTGAGGATCATCTGCGTCTTCTGCAACTCGGCCATCGCCTCGGCGAGGTTGATCTGCTGCGTCTTGAGCCCCATAATCGTGCGCTCGACGATGCGCGAGGCCGCCGAGACTTCCAGCGCCCCCGCCACGCGCGGGTCGACGGGCTGACTAAACCGCTCTCGGTCGGCGGTGAACTCTTGCACAAAGTCCACATCCACCGTGCGTACCTGACCGCTGGCGGTGTCTTCAAACGCCAGGGTGCCGTTCATCACCCGGTAGTGGCCCAGCGGGTGGTTCGGAAACTCAAGGTCAAACGCCTGGCGCAGGCTGTGGCCTCGTTCTAGGTCGGCGAGATCTAGTGTGAACTCCCGCGACCCCGGGGCCACCTTGTGCCCGGCGGCCTCGCGCAGTTCCACCCAGCGGCTGAGCTTGAGGCGCAGTTTGAGGTTGGTGGCGGCCACGCTCATGGCCGTGCGCAGTTCCTTGCCGAAGATCTCGGGCAGCATGTGCGGCTGCGGGATGTAGTAGTAGTTCCCGCCCGCCCGCTTGGCCATCGCGGCAATCAATTCTTCGTTGTAATCCGGCCCGAACCCGAGGAACGTGCAGGTAATCCCTTGCGCCTTGGTGGCCCCGGCGAGTTCGGTGAGCTCGGCGAAGCCCTTCACGCCCGAAGTCGGCTCACCGTCGCTCAGCACAATCATGCGGGTGGCGCGGCTGGCGTGGCGGCGCTCGGCCAGCATCCCGGCGGCCATTTGCACCCCACCGTAGAGGTCGGTGGTGTAGCCCGCCGTCAGCCCGGCGATCCCCTGCTTGATGCGCTCGCGGTCCGTCACGTTCTGGGGTGCCATCAGCACGTCCACCTTCTCGTCGAACGTGATGATGCTCAGCACATCCTCCGGGCCAAGCTGGTCCACCACCATCTGGCAGGCCTCTTTGGCGTAGGCCAGGGGCGCACCCTCCATGCTGCCGCTGCGGTCTACCACCAGGCACAAATTGAGCGGCGTGCGCGGCCCCGCCGCGCCCAGGCCGGGCAGCGCTACGCCATCGCTGGCGGAAATCTCCAACACAAACTGCTCGCGGGCCGGGCCGTTGGCCAGCGTGGCTTGCCTTCCGTTGATCACCGTCATGCTGATGCCCGGCGAGACCTGGAACGCCGTGGTCACCTCACCCGTCGGCCCACCCACCATGCCGCCGGGGCCGGCCGTCATCGCTTGGGTGCGATTGAGGTCCGTCGGATTCCCGGGGCCCCCGACCATGGTCTTGTTCGGGTCGAACGGCGTCTGGCTCATGGTTCTAGTTTAGCTTGCCCCCGCCCCATTTGAGCGGTATCTTGTGCACTATGGGTGACGCAACTTCGACCCCCCTCGTCGGCATTATCATGGGGTCGGACAGCGATTTGCCGACCATGCAGCCCGCCGCCGAGGCGCTCGAGGAGTTCGGAATCCCCTACGAACTCGAAATTGTGAGCGCCCACCGCACGCCCAAGCGCATGTTCGATTACGCCCAAACCGCCCGCGCGCGCGGCCTGCGCCTCATCATCGCCGGGGCCGGGGGCGCCGCCCACCTACCCGGGATGGTCGCCAGCCTCACCCCGCTGCCCGTCATCGGCGTGCCGGTGGAAAGCCACGCGCTCAAGGGCATGGATTCCCTCCTCAGCATCGTGCAAATGCCCAAGGGGGTGCCCGTGGCTACCGTCGCCATTGGCAATGGCCGCAACGCGGGCCTGCTGGCCGTGCGCATCCTGGCCACCACTGACCCCGCGCTGGCCGGGCAACTGGACGCCGCCATCCTGCTGATGGAAAACGATGTACTGCGCCGCAATGAGTCCGTCCGACGGACTACGGGCCGCCCCGAGTAAGCCGCCAAACTACAAGGCATGAGTGCCCAAATCCTGGACGGCCGCGCCCTGAGTACGCATTTCCGCGCCGAATTGCAAACCCGTGTCGCCGCGCTCCGGGCTCAGGGCATCGTGCCGCGCCTAGAGGCCATCGTGGCCGCCCAGGACCCCGCCAGCCTCGCCTACGTGCGGATGAAGCGCAGTTGGGCCGAGAAGGCGGGCATGGAGAGCGGAAGCTGGGAAGCCAACGAAACCACCACCCAGGCCGAGCTATTGGACCGGATCGCCAAGCTCAACGCCGACCCCAACGTGCACGGCGTGCTGCTGCAACACCCGCTGCCCAAGCACCTGGACGAAGACGCCGCGCTGCTGGCCCTGGGGCCGGACAAAGACGCCGACGGCATCACCCCGGCCAGCCTGGGGCGCCTGACGGCGGGCCTGCCGGGGTTCCGGTGCGCCACCCCGCTCGGCATCATGCGGCTGCTGCAGCACCACCAGATTGAACTGGCCGGTAAGCGCGCCATCGTCATCGGGCGGAGCGTGATTCTGGGCAAACCCATGGCCCTGATGCTGCTGGAAGCCAACGCCACCGTCACCATTGCCCACAGCCGCACCCAAAACCTGGCCGACCTGGTGCGCGAACACGACATTGTGGTGGCCGCGGTGGGCCGGGCCGAAATGGTGAAGGGCGACTGGCTGAAGCCCGGCGCTGTGGTGGTGGATGCCGGTTACAACAAGGTGGAAGGCCGCACCACGGACGTGGGCGACTGCGAATACGACAGCTGCGCCGAAGTGGCGAGCTGGATCACCCCCGTGCCGGGGGGCGTCGGGCCGATGACGGTCGTCTCCTTGCTGATGAACACGGTGGACGCCGCCGAAGCGCGGCTCCGAGGTTAAAAGCTAAAGGAGTCAGGCTGTAAGCCGGATTCTGTCTTTGTGCGACGATTTCTCTCGGCGGCCTACCCGGAGGGTCACCGGGCCGGATCAGCCCCTCCCTATTTGGCCTTGCTGCGAATGGGGGTTACCAAGCCGAACGAGTTGCCCCGCCCGCTGGTGAGCTCTTACCTCACCGTTTCACCCTTACCCCGTGCCTTGCGGCCGAGGCGGTTTGTTTTCTGTGGCCCTGTCCGTCGGGTCGCCCCGCCCAGGCTTGCGCCTGGCACCCTGCCCTGTGCAGTCCGGACTTTCCTCCCCGGTTTCCCGAGGCCGTCGCCCGCCTGACTCCGCCTCTAGTGTAGCCGTTGTGCGGACGGCTACGAGAGCAGAGGACCGGCCCCGATCTTTTGGGTGGTCTTAAAGTGCAGCTTGGCGACTTCCTTCAGTTGGTCCGCGCCGTGGGTGGCCAGGAACCTACGCCCCGCCGCATCCACCGGCGGCCCCGCCCCCTTGGGCAGGGTCATGGCGAAGCGTTCGCCCAGAGCGTTGAGGCGGGTCAGGAACTCCGCGCGGGCTAGGATGCTAGCCGCCGCCACCGCGATGTCGCGCTCGCCGCGCACCATGCTCACTAGTTCCACTCCGCGCCCGCGCTCCTTCAGCTTGCTGCGCAGGCCCTTCGGGTCGGCGAACTGGTCGCTGATGACGAGGCCGCAGGTGGGGACCTTTTCGAGGCAGTTCTCGATGGCCTGGGCGTGGCCCCACGCCAGCAGGCGGTTGAGGTTGAGAATGCGGGCGTACAGTTCGTTGTACTTGGCCGGGCCGATGGTAATCATGGCGTGCGGGCAGGTGCGGCGGATAATCCCGGCCAGGCGCAGGGCCTGGGGGTCGGTGAGCTGCTTGCTGTCGCGGACGCCTTCGAGTTCGGCGAGGTGTTCCGGGCCGACGTAACAGGCCGCGATCACCAGCGGGCCGAAGAAGTCACCCTTGCCGCTTTCGTCCACCCCGATCCGGGGCGTGGAGAGGTCGTACACGTTGGTTGGATTCTAGTCGATAGGGTGGGGCGCGCAGGTACGATGCCCATGAGCTGATGGACAAGGGCGGGGGTGAGCATCAGGTTGCCTTGCAACGGCTAGAAGACGCTCTCATCGCGCTCGACGAAGAGTTAGATCGCCTTGACGACCGTCTGGCGCAGTTCATCAGACCACTCCAGGCTAGCTCAGATCTCCTTCGCGAGCTTTGTGCGTCCAGAGACCTCATCGGTGACATCCGAGAGTGGGATGCGTACTGGACAAGACCAAGCATGGGTTCGATCGTCGAGATGGCGACCGCTTCCGAGCAAGCCACCCAACATATTCAGGGCCTCCAAGCAAGTGGACAGCCAGGAAAGCAGTTCGCCCATCCGGCTATTGTTGAAGCCGCCAAGCAACTGAAGGACCTGAACAAACATCTCCACTCGGGACGGCAAGAATTGTATGCCGCCGTAGCTCAGTCAATTTTCTTGGATGCCGAGAATGACTCGCTCTCCCGCAAGGATGCCAGTCCAAATTCTGGAGATGACAACTCCGGCTTTGGACAGGCGAGGCGAGAGGAAGCAGCGGCGTTTGCCGAACATGTTACACGCTACTATCAAGGTTCGCTTAGCGCCTGGAAGCGTTACAAAGCCAGTGCCCTTAAGGACATCATGCTTCCTTTGGGGCTCGCCCTGATTTTTCTTGTTACGGTGGTCTGGCGAACTTTTGACGGACCCAGTACTTTTCATCGCGACACTCCCTATCTTCTCGTTGATTTCCCGATGTTATTGTTTATTTTCTGGGTCTGGCAAACGTACTCAGGAGACATACGATTCAGTCGTCGTGCGAAGGCTCAAGCCGAATTCCTGTTTGCCGTTTCTGATCAAATTTCTAAGGGCGGTAGCCTTCTGAGATCGCGGGAGTTCGTCAACCTGGCGATCTTTGCCGCCCAGCACCGTGACGACATGGAACTCGACCCTGACTGCTATAAGAGCAAGACTGAGGAGCTGAGGGCACTAGTCGCCCGCACCTCCCAGGCAGGGGCACCAACGGAGGAACAGTTTGCAGGCTGAACCGATTGAAGAGGTCGAGGCGCTACGAGCGATGACCATGGCGCAGGAGCGGTCGAGCGCCCTTATCTTGGCCAACGAACTCCGCATCCAAGCCCAAGAGATTCTGGCGGATTTGAAGAGGAGGCGATCCGATGAGCGATTGGAGCTCTTCATGCCGATTGGTATGTCCATGCCCTTGCTCGCAGTGCAGATCAGGGAACTCAACGAGCCGACATCGGGCACACGGGCAGACTCGATGAACATTGTGAATTGGGGATTGCTATGCGTTGCGTTATCGATCCTGATTTTCAGAGCCACTAAGCAGCGCCGGCGTAAAAGGCAAGCGCAGATTCGGGCCGACTATCTCCTTGCCATCAGCGACCATATCAACAACGCCAAAGGGAACGTCACCTCCCCAGCGATTCGCGATCTCATTGACTACGCTGTTCAACACGGCAAGAATGAGGATGCGGATGTCAAGACTTTTTTAAGCCGGCTTGTTGCATTGCGGGCGTTGGAAGCCGCAATGCCTTTAGCCGAGAAACCACCTGCCGCCCAGGCTCCCAGTTGATCCGGGTTCAAACGCTCCAGCCCTGTAGGGCGACAGCTTTGCTCTTGACGACTTCGGCCTGAATTCAAGTTTGCCTCTCGAAGCTAAACTGGTACGATCAAGGCAACCAGATGAGTGAGTATCGATCAGACGAACACTCGCCGACCAGCAAGGCCGAAATCGTCGAGTTCATGGGATTGGCTGCGATCTTCCAGGTCGAAGCCGATGTCCTGAAGCGAAAGTCAATTGGACTCAAAGCCAAACTTCTCTTCAATGGCCTGGCATCATTGGCATTTTTGACTTGGCTGTACTATGCCGCGTCACGCATGTTCGCCGATTATCAGGGGGCGACCATATCTCAAAGATATATTGCCGCGACCGCAATCGGCTTGGCCCTTATCGCACCCATATTCAAATTCTCGGTCCGCGATTGGCGAATTTCCAGAGAGATAGAAGCATTGGCGTCCGTGTTGCTAGCATTGCGGGATCAGATAATTTTCAGCAATGGACAGCCACCATCAGAAACAGTCCAGGTACTCACCCGTTCTGCCGCAGGATGGATCGAGTTCAAGAACAGAGACGTGGTCCAATTGCACCAGATCTTAGGTGCAATTTCGGCAGAATCTATCCGCTCAACGGATGGTGGCCCTCACTAGCTAACTCACGCCCCTAGCTGATCCGGGTTCAACCCCTGCAGCTCCGGCAACAGGAAGATGCCGTCCTGGCGCACCAGCACGTCATCGAACCACACTTCCCCGCCGCCGTAATCCGCGCGCTGGATGTTCACGATGTCCCAGTGGATCGCGCTCTGGTTGCCGTTGCCGCCCGGCCCGGTGTAGGCGTTGCCCGGTGTGAAGTGGAAGCTACCCGCGATCTTCTCATCAAACAGCGTGTCCTTCATCGGGTGCAGCACAAACGGGTTGTAGCCCAGCGCAAACTCGCCGAAGTAGCGCGCCCCCTCGTCCGTATCCAGAATCTGGTTCATCTTGTCGGTCAGAGCCCCAGCTTCGGCGTGGACAATGCGCCCATCCACAATCTCGAACCGAATGTTGTTGAACTCCGACCCCTGATACAGCGACACCGTGTTGTACTGCACCGTGCCGTTCACGCTGTCGCGCACCGGGCAGCTAAAGCACTCGCCATCGGGGATGTTGCGCCGCCCGTGGCAGCTCACCGCGCCGATGCCCTTAATGCTGAACTCCACATCGGTGCCCGGCCCCACCAATCGCACCCGGTCGGTGCGGTTCATCAGGTCCACCAGCGGGCGGGCGGCCACTTCCATCCGCTTGTAATCCATGGTGCACACCCGGAAGTAGAAATCTTCCCACGCCGCCGTGCTCATGCCCGCTTGCTGGGCCATGCCCGCCGTCGGCCACCGCAGGGCCACCCATTTGGTGTTGGGGACGCGGCGCTGGAACACCACCGGCGCGGCGTAGTGCTGGCTCCAAATCGTCAGCTTGTCGCCCGGCACGTCGGCCAGGGCACTCACGTTGTGGCTGCCGCGCAGGGCAATGTAGGCCGTCATCCGGTCCATTTCGTCCGCTTCATTGGCGGCAATGGTCTGGGCGTTGGCTTCGGTCATCCCTAGCATCAGTTGGCGGCGGACGACTTCGCTCTCCATGCGCACGGCCACTTGGGCGCCACTGGTTTGGGCCACGCGCACCACTTCGGCCACGGCGTCTTCCGGCACATCAAAGGCGTGGATCAGCACCCGGTCATCGGCCGTGAGTTGGGTGGAGTGGGTCACCAGGAGTTCAGCCAGTTGCGTGACGCGCGGGTCGAGCATAGACCTTCACTTTACCGAGTTGTCCTAGATTTCCTTGGCCCCGGACGTTTTGGACATTGGGTCTACCCGGGGGGCTGAGTATGCTTTCACGTTGGTCATGCCTCTGGGCGACATCCTTCTCGGCCGACGACTCGGCAACACCGAAGACCACGAACAAAAGATCGGCCCTACGACCGGTTTTCCGCTCCTCGGGATCGACGCACTTTCCAGCACCGCTTACGGTACGGAAGCCGCCCTCTTTGTTCTGATGTGGGTGGGTGCCGCCGGGTTTGGCGTCATCATGCCCATCACCTGGGTGATCATCGCGGTGATGACCGTGGTGATGCTGAGCTACCTGCAAACTGTGGTCGCCTATCCCAACGGGGGTGGCAGCTACACCGTTGCCACCGAAAACCTCGGGCGCAAGCCGGGCCTGATTGCGGGCAGTGCGCTCTTGCTGGACTACATCCTGGTCGTGGCGATTGGGGCTTCGGCGGGCGTCGGGGCGTTGGTTTCGGCCTTCCCCCACATGCAGCCGTACTTGGTGCCGCTCTCCTTGGCCCTGGTGGTGATGATGACCATCATCAACCTGCGCGGGGTGAAGGAATCCGGCGCGGCCTTCGCGATCCCGGTTTACGGCTACATCGTCATCCTGCTCGGCATCATTGCGCTGGGCATCTTCAAGACGATGCAGGCGGGGGGCAACCCGACGCCGCTGGTGGCACCGGAACATATCCACGAAACCACCCAAACCATCGGTTGGCTGCTGCTGCTCAAGGCCTTCAGCAACGGGTGCGCCGCTCTCACCGGGATCGAGGCCGTGGCCAACGGGGTGCCGCTGTTCCGCGACCCCGCCAGCAAGAACGCGCAGCGCGTGTTGATCATGGTCGTGGGCGTGATGGCCCTGATCTTTGCCGGCCTGGCCTTTTTGGCCAATGCCTACAAGACGCCGGCGATGTCCGCCGAAGAAGGCAACTACCGCACGGTTCTCTCGCAAATCGTGGCAGCGGTGGTCGGCAACGGCCCGGCCTATTACATCTTCCTTTTCTTCCTTTTGGCGCTCATGGCGCTCTCGGCCAATACGGCGTACGCGGGCTTCCCCCGCATGTGCCGCTTGCTGGCCCGGGACGACTATTTGCCGCACGCCTTTGCCGCCCGGGGCCGCCGCCTCGTGTTCCACTACGGCATCTGGGTGCTCACCGGGTTTGCCGCTTTGCTCATCATTGCGTTCGGGGGTTTGCTGGAGCGCTTGCTGCCGCTTTATGCCGTGGGGGTGTTTGTGGCGTTCACTCTCAGCCAGTTCGGGATGGTGAAGCACTGGAAGCGCCACCCCGAAGAGCTCGCCCAAAAGAAATTACCGTGGCTGCCTCCGGTCATTAACTTTGTGGGGGGCGTGGTGACGGGCGTGGCCACCCTTGTCATCCTCTACACCAAGTTCCAGCAAGGGGCGTGGCTGGCGCTCATCATGATGCCGGGCTTTGTGGTGCTCTTCCTGGCCATTAAGCGGCACTACATCGAGGTGAACCGCATGACCTCGGCCCACCACAGCATTGACACGGCGAACCTAGAGCCGCCGCTCATCATCGTGCCCGTGCAGCGGTGGAGTTCGATGACCGAGCATGCGATTCAGTTTTCGGTGACGCTGAGCCCCGACGTGGAGGCGATTCACATCGCCGACGGCGAAGACGATGAATCCATCATGTACCTGCACCGCGACTGGAATCAGTTTGTGGTGGAACCGCTGGAAGCCATTGGCAAGAAGGCGCCCGAGCTCATCGTCGTGCCCAGCCCCTATCGGCACATCATCCGGCTGATCCTGGATTACGTGCGGGCCAAACGCAAGACGCACCCCGGCCGCCGCATCATGGTGGTAGTGCCGGAACTGGTCGAAGCCAAGTGGTACCAATACTTCCTGCACAACCAGCGGGCGCAAGCGCTGAAGGCCGCGTTGCTGCTGCAGGGCCAGCAAGACATCATGGTGCTGAACGTGCCCTGGTACATGCAGCCCGAACGCCGCGCCAAGGAAGCCGGGGCCGCTGACGGTCGCCGAGATCGGCTGACGGGGCTATAAATCTACTGTTTTTGAGCCTGCCGAACCGAGTACTATAGAGGGCCGCAACCGGAAGCGTATGGAATCTCGACAAAAGCAAGCGCTCTTGAGCGTATGGATTGCCTTGTCGGCAGTGCTCGGCACTGTCTTCGTCACCTGGTTGGCGATGAATTCCATTCCGCAAGGCGGGATGGGCAGCGAGCGCGCGCGCATCGTGGACCTGAACCAGGTTCCGGAACCCAAGCCCGCGCCCGCGAAGAAAGCCCCGGCCATGGTGGCCAAGGCTGCCCCCAAGCCCGCACCGGTAAAGAATGCGCCTGTGAAAGCAGCACCGGTGGCCAAGGCGGAAGTGAAACCGGCGGAGCCCACGAAGGTTGCGCCCCGCAAAGTGGAGCCTAAGGTGGAACCCAAGCCGGCCTCCGGATTGGTGGCGAAGAGCGAACCGGCTCCGGCCAAATCGGAACCGGCCAAGATCGCCCCCGCGAAGGTGGCTCCGGCCAAAGCCGCCCCGAAGCTGGCGCTGAACAACCCGTCCAGCAAGCCCGCCCAGGCCCCCAAGGATTTGCCCGCCGCTCCGGCGCAAGCCAAGCCGGAACCGAAACCAGAACCGAAGCCGGAACCCAAGCCGGAAGGTCGAGATAAACCCGCGGGCCCCCCGATGCGCATGGCCCCCGTGCGGGAAGCCCCGGCCACCCCGGCCAAGCAAACCAAATCGGAAGTTCTGGAGCCCATCCCGGTCGAACCCGAGCCCCGCGTGGCCCCCAACCGACCGGAATCCACCCCGCTCCTCACCCCGCGCCCGAACAACCTCCCCGCCTACACGCCGGTCGAGGTCACGTTCCCGCGCCCGGTAGGACTCGTTCAGGCTCCCTACGGCTACGCCCAGATATGGAACGGAAATCGCGACGAGAAGCTGGTCTGCTTTACGTTCGATGACGGACCGCACCCCAGCTTCACCCCCCGCCTGCTCAAGCTCCTTCGTGAGCAAGATGTCAAGGTCACCTTCTTCTTCATTGGGCGCAACGTGGACATCTGCCCCGATGTGGCCCGGTCGGCGCTCGCCGACGGCCACGAGCTGGCCAACCACACGTACGATCACATCCGCCTGACGGGCATGCCCCCGGCGGTGATTGAGCGAGAACTCACGGAAGGGGCGGCCTCCATTGAACGTGCCACCGGCGTCTGGCCGATCGTGTTCCGCACCCCGGGCGGCGGCTATTCCCAAGAAGTGTTGTCCGTTGCTCAGCGCCTGGGTATGACCATGGCGCAGTGGTCATCCAACGCGATGGATGCCACACAGGCGAACGGTGAAAACCCGACGCCCGACCGCATCTATCGCAACGTGATGTCCACGATGAAGCCGGGCAGCATCGTTCTCCTTCACGAGCCTTCCAAGGGCTCGCTGGAAGCACTGCCGCGCATCATTCGCGATCTGCGCGCCCAGGGATACCGATTCGTCACGCTCCGGGAGATGATGGATCGATCCGGAAACGTGATTACTTCATGGGAAGAAGCCCGTTCCCGAGGGGATTTCTCTCCGCGCGATTACGTACTCAGTAAGGATGGGTAGTTCAAGCCGATTTCTCGCCACGTTCGCCTTGATGGTCGTGGCGGTCATCGCGTTTGCCCAGGTCCAGCTGGATCAGAGCAACCCCCGCGCCCTCCTGCAGACATTCCCGGAGGTTATCCGGGCGGGCAACCTGTCTGACGCCCTCCCGGCCTTAGATATTGAGCGAAAGCCCGAGGACAACGAAGGCTCGCCCACCCCCGAACTGGAACGGCAACTCACTTACCTTGCCGAAACCCTCGAAGCACTCGGGATCGATCCCCAGCAAGTGCCCGAATTCCCGGGGGCGGACCGCATCACCGTTCAGCCCGTGCGCAACGAATTCGACAGCTTAGTCGGCACCATTTCGCTCGTTCGCAATGGCGCGCGTTGGCAGTTCAGCCGCGAGACCATCACCGACCTGGACGCCATCCACACCGCCGTCTTTCGGGCGCGATCCGGCGCGGGCACCAGCGGCGAGGTGGACAAGTCGGTGGTCGCCCCGGACGGCCTGAAGTCCGCCCGCGACACGATGCGCACGTTCCTCACGGCGATGAACGAGGATCGACCCGAAGCCGCCGCCGCCGCCCTGGACCTGCGGGATGTGAACTCGGTGATCCGGGATGAGGAAGGTCCGCGGCTGGCCGCGCTCCTGCTCGCCATCCTCAATCGCACCGAATATATTGACCTCAGCCGCATCCCGGATGACCCCGCGAGCGAGCCCTACCTCTTCCGCTCCTACACGCAGCGGGCAACCGGCCAGGCCGTGGGCAGCATTGTGCTGGCGAGGCAGGAGGACGGTGGATGGCGGTTTACGCCGACCACGGTCAAGGAACTCGACGCAATTTGGCAAGTGGTGAAGGATCAATCCTTGGTCTCGGGCACCAAGGACATTGACCCCGCCACCCTGGACCCCTCCGCCCAGCTGAAGTCGCTGTTCCACCCGCGCTTCCACGGTAAGGGGGTTTGGCTGGAACACTGGCAGTGGCTCAGTTTGCTGGGGTTGCTGGTGGGCGCAGGCGCCATCGGCCACGGCGTCCGGCTAGTCGTACGTTTGATCCTCCGGCGCAGTCTGACGCCCGAACAGTTCGATGCCAACCGGCTGAAACTGCGCTCGTTTGGTCGGTCCCTTAGCCTTGTCATCGCGTGCAGCGTGCTCCATGCCGGGCTTCCCTACCTTGGTTTGCCGGAGTGGTGGCGAGCGGCCCTGCTCGTGGTCGCCAAGCTCGGCTGGACGATGGGCGGTGCGTTGGCCCTGAGTGCCGCTTGGGATTTTGCCTTGGCCTGGTGGTCTCGGCGCGACGAAGCCCAAACCGGACGGCGAGAAAAGCTCGTGGTCCCCGTGCTCAGCCGCTTGGCGCGGGCGCTGCTACTCCTGCTGGCCCTATTTGTCTTCCTCGCGGCCCTCGGGGTCAATGTCACGGGCATCGTCGCGGGCCTCGGCATTGGCGGCCTGGTGGTGGCCCTGGCGGCCAAGGATAGCGTTGAGAACCTCTTCGGCTCCATCACAGTGCTGGTCGAATCGCCCTTCCAACTCGGGGACTGGATCCGCATTGGAGATGTGGACGGCGTGGTGGAGGAGATCAGCCTCCGCTCTACGCGCATCCGTACGTTCCAAGACTCTTTGATCACGCTGCCCAACAGCCGTCTCATCACGGCGCACGTGGAGAATTTCGGTCGCCGACGTCGCCGCCAGGTGAAGACGACCCTCGGCATTTCTTACAACACAAACGTCGAGCAGATTACGACCTTCACCGCTCGCGTCCGGCACCTGCTGGCCTCCCACAATCAAGTTTTCGAGGGCGAAAGCTTCGCCTACTTCAGCGACTTTGGTGAGAGCACGCTCGTTGTACGCCTTCAGTTTTTCCTCTTGGCCGAAACGTTGGGCGAAGAGCTCCGCCTGCGGGAAGAAATCATGACGGAAATCATTCAGATCGCCAAGGAAGTGGGCGTTACCTTCGCCTTCCCCACTCGTACTTTGGTAAGCGAGCCCGCGACGCCGCCCGTCGTGCCAAACTCCACTCAGGAACCCAAGTGATGATTTCCGTCCGTGCCTTCTTCCTCTCGGCCACTTTGCTGGCCGGGGCCACCGTCTTGGCGCAACAACGGCTGCCGGGCTATCCGGGCGTCCGCGAGGGCCAGGCCGCGCGTCAAGCGCTGGCGAGTTCGGTTTCGCTGGCCCGCACCAGTGGCTGGTGGCAAGACAATGTCACGTTCATCCACCCGGTCGGCAACGAGACATTCGCCTTCGATGCCCGCACGGGTCAGCGCACGGCTCTCACGGCGCGCCCGACGCGCCCGGCGGTCGGCGGCGGGGGACGGCAACCCGGTCGCGGACGGCAATTCACCACATTGGCCTCGCCGGATGGCACCGCCCGCGCGGATTACAAGGACGGCAACCTCAGCCTGACCGAGAACGGCCGTACTACGGCCCTTAGCCAGGATGGCGACGAGGCCCGGGGCATCAAGTACGGCTCGGCCAGCTGGGTGTACGGTGAGGAACTTGCGCAGAACGAGGCCTTCGGGTTCAGCCCCAACAGCCGCTACGTGTGGTTCTATCGCTTCGACGAAAGCCGGGTGCCGATTTATCACCTGACGCTCAACCAGCGCGACCCGCAGAGCACCCTCGCCACCGAACGCTATCCCAAGCCCGGCAAGCCGAACCCCGAAGTCGAACTCTACGTCTACGACCGGCAATCGAAGCAAACCACGCGGATGCAGGTGCGCCCCGGAGCCTTTGATGAGGGAGTCGGGCACTACATCTTCCGCATCGGGTGGCTGCCCGACGGACGGCTCTACTTCCGCCGTGCCGACCGCCGCCAACAGGTGCTGGAACTCTGCGCCAGCGACCCGACGACCGGCATTACCAAGGTTCTGCAACGCGAAACCAACCCCAACGGCTGGGTGGATGGCGACTTTCCGATGTTCCCGGTGGGCAATGATCGCCTGCTGAGCATCACCGAGCGCAACGGCTTCGCCAATTGGGCGTGGGTCGGCATGGATGGCACGGTGACGCCGCTAACGAGCCACCAGGCCGAAGTCCGTCGCCCCGTCCACTTTGATGACCAGAACCAGGTGTTGTACTACATGGCGCTGGACGGCAAACGGCACGGCGCGCAGCTTTGGCGCGTGGGCTACAACGGGCAGGGTTCCGCTCGCCTGACGGACCCGGAACTGGCTCACCAAGTGATGCCAAGCCCCGACGGTCAGTTCTTCGTCGTGACTTCGCAGAGCGACACCGTCCCCCCGGTGGTGCGCATTATTGACCGAAACGGACAAGTGAAGGCCACGGTCGCCGAGAGCAACGTGGACGGCATTACCAAGGCGGGGTACCGCCGCACTGAGGCGCTGACCTTTACCTCGGCGGATGGCTCGACCGTGCTCAACGCCCGCCTGCACTATCCCGCAAACTTCGACCCGTCCAAGAAGTACCCCATGATCCTCCCGGTTTACGGCGGGCCGCTGGGGGCGTTCCAAACCAGCTGGAACCCGAGCTTTGAACTCCCGGATGGCTTTTGCGACTACGGTTTCTTTGTTCTCGAGGTCGAGAACCGAGGCCCATCCGGTCGGGGAGTGGCGTTCAAGAACGCGATGTACCGCCATATGGGCCGCGCTGAGATTGATGACATGGCCAAGGGGGTGGAGATGGCGCGCACCAAGCCGGGAGTGGACGGCAACCGGGTGGGCATCATTGGTACCAGCTACGGCGGCTACACCAGCCTCATGGCGATTCTGCGCTACCCCAACCACTTCCACGCGGCCGTCTCCAATAGCTGCGTAAGCGACTGGCGCAACTACGACACCACGTACACCGAGCGGTACATGGACCTGCTGGAGCGCAACACCGAGGGCTACGACGCCGGCCGCGCCGCCACCTATGCCGCCAACCTGAAGGGCGCGCTGATGATCTACTACGGCACCGCCGACGACAACACGCACCCCACCAACGCCCTGCAGATCATTGCCGCGCTGCAACGCGCCGGCAAGTCGTTTGAAGTGCAAGTCGGCCCCGATGCGGGCCACTCGGCGGTGAGCTACCAGCGCAGCCTGGAGTTCTTGATCGAGAACCTCATCCTCCGGCCGGCCCAGCCTTAAGGCGCGGGCCTGCCTTAAGGTTCTGTCGGCGCGGTGGGGGCCAAGTGCGGGGCGCTCATGGCCAGTAGCCGCGCCCAGTTTTCGCGGAGGTCTTCGAGGAGCGGAGTGCGCATGCGGCAGCTGCGCACCTCGGCTTCGTCCACTTCGGCCATCACGATGGCTTCCTCCAGCAACGGGGCTTGGCCCAGCGCCACGCCGTCCGGGCCGATGATGAAACTCCCCCCGGTGAACCCCTTGCCGCCCTCGAACCCGCACAGCATGCTGGCCGCGCCGTAGACGCCGTGCTCCTCGGCCATCGCACTCACCATGCGCTCATAGCGCAGTAGGTTGCCCGGCTTCTCGTTCTGAAATCCGCGCGCGGGCGACGCACTCGGCACCACCACCAGGTGGCACCCCGCCAAGGCCAGCAGCGTGCCCATGGTGCTATGCCAGACGTCTTCGCAGATGAGACAGCCCACACGGCCGTGCCGCGTCTCAAACACGCCTAAGTGATCGCCCGGGGCGTGGAAGCGGGCTTCATCAAAGACGCCGTAGGTCGGCAAAAAGATCTTGCGGTAGTTGCCTCGCACCTGCACCTGGCCGCCCTCGACCAAAAGGTGAACCGCACTGTTGTAGGGCCGCCCATCGCTCTGTTCGTAATAGCCCAGGATGATTTCCAGCGGGCCAAGTCCAGCCATGTGGGGCGTCAGCTCGGCCGCGACTTGCTCCGGCAACACCGCGTGCTCATCGGCCCCGCCCTCCAGGAAGTAGCCCGTCCAAATGCTCTCGGGGAAGACCACGAGCTCCGCCCCCCGGGCCGCTGCTTGCCCCACGAGTTCGCCGATCCTCGCCGCATTGGCCGAGGCACGACCTTTATGCGGGCTGAACTGCGCCACGGCAAGCTGATAGGGCATGCCTTGTATTCTATGCCAAAGCCGCGCTACTCGACGTCGGGGATGGTCCCACGGCGCACATGAATCGAATCATCGGCCAGGTACGGCTCTAGGGCATCCCGGAGGATGTAGTTCGTGCCAGTCGGCATCAGGCACAGCCGGTTCCTCGCTCGCGTCATCCCCACGTAGAGTAGCCGCTTGGCTTCTTCCTTCAGCCGGTCGGCGTATTGCTGGTGCAACGCACGCACCGCCACTTGATCCTTCGCCCCGGTCGCCCAGAGGTCACCTTCCACGGAGTACACCAACGAGTCGGCGAAGGAAGGGCGCGATGAACCCCACAGCACGATCGCGGCATCGAATTCGAGTCCCTTGCTGGAGTGGATGGTACGCAACTGCACGGCGGGCGCGTCGGCGTCACTGGTGTCGGCGTCCGAGTCGCCGGTGGCGTAATTGTGGATGTCCCGGATGGCCTCGGCGAACTGGCGCGGCGGGTAGTCGGGATAGGTTGTGGCCTTCACCAGCAGCTTGCGCACGTTCGCCAGGATCTGATCGCGCCGCGGCAAGGTGGCGATGTTGACCATATAGGGCGACTTCTCCAGGGCCACCCCCAGCACTTCCCATGCCGCCATGCGGTCGGCGCGTTGCCGCAAGGGTCGGAACCAGTCCCAAAACGTCTGCAGGGCCACCCGGTCGGAGTACGCCTGCGGCTCGTAGCTCTCCAGTTGCATGGCGATGTTCTTGCGGTTCGCCAGGTCCATTACCGCATCCAGGCTCAGTCCCACAAAGGGGCTCCGCAAGAAGGCAAACCACACAAAGTCATCGCGCGGGTCGCTCACCGCGCCCATCAGGTTCTGAATGTCCGCCGATTCCAAGCGGCTCCACAGGTGCCGGCCCGCCACCCGGCGCGGGATGCCCTGCTGGTCCAGCGCTTGCGCCACTTGCCCGAGCATGCGGTGCTGGTTGGCCAGCACGGCGATCTCGTTCAGGCGGAATCCTTCGCTCTTGAGCGCCTCGATCTGTTGCGCCAGCGACTGGGCGTAACTCATCCCCTGCGGCGTCGTCCACAGTTCCACCCCGGTGTAGCGCGGCGCCGGGTCGGCATCTAGGTCGAACTCGGGCACCAGGTCGTGGCGGAGATATTCCGGCCCCCACACGCGCCGGAACACGTCATCCACGAACGTCTGGATGCCCACGCCACTGCGGAAATTCTGTGCCAGCGATAGCGTCGGCCACACACTGGCTTGGCGCTGGAACCCCTCGGGGTCCGCCTGGCGGAAAAAGTAGATGCTTTGCTGGGCGTCGCCCACATACATCTTGTGGGCAATGGGCATGGATTCCAGCAGGCGGTGCTGGGCCCGGCTGAGGTCTTGCGCTTCGTCCACGAACAGCACGTCGAATTGGTGCGATAGCCGGGCCTGGACGAACGGGCGGGTTTGCACGAGGTCTACCGCTAGCCCTTCGAGAGCCGTCTGGTCGAACTCTTGCCGCTCCCACATGGCGGCATCCAGTCGGGTCACAGATTCGCGGAGAACGCGCATCCACGCCTGAGTGCGACGAATGTCGGGGCCATCAAAGTCCGCCTCGTTTTCATCCGAGTGGACGAGGGTGGGGCGGAGGCCATGCGGCAGTTTCTTGGGCTTGGCGGCCTCCTTCGCCGCCGCAATGTTGTCCACCGGGAGCGGGAATGTCGTCCCCATCCACTGTGCAAAGGCTTGGCACCAGGCTTGGTACATGGCTTCCGGCTGGTTCATGAACTCCCAGGGGTTGATGCCCGCCGCCATGTAGTTGCGGGCTCGCTCCATCATCTCGGTGCCCAACTTCTCGAATTCCGTGGGGAAGCGTCGCCCATCGCGCTTCGTCGAGCTCAAATCCCGGAGCAATGCGTTGACTTCCGGGTCGTCCTGGCTCAAGTCGGTGGCGGCTCCGTGCAGGCATTGCCAGGCCAGCGGCTTGGCCACCGCATCACGAATGTCTTGGAACTCCGGATCGAGACCGGCGACGAGCGCGTTTTCCGACAGGATCCGCCGGTAAAAACTGTGAATGGTCTGGATCGGTCCGGTTTCGGCCAGGCTGGCGGCTTCGGCGTGGCCGCTAGCCGTAAGCGCATTCACGATCCGCGTCTTCATGTCGTAGGCGGCCCGGCGCGTGAACGTGATGGTGAGGATGCGGTCCGGGTTGATGCCCTGCTCCACAAATCGCAAATAGCGGCGGGTGAGCACCGTGGTTTTGCCCGACCCCGCCCCCGCCCGGACTAAGAATCGGGGCAGGTCGGATTCGATAATCGCGCGCTGCTCGGCGGAGAGGTTCACGCCGTTCCCTCCGTGGCGGCATCACCAAACTCGGCGTGCGCGCGGCAGAGTTCGCCGTACCGGCACTGCTCGCAGTGCGGACCAGGCTGAGGGCGGGCGGTGCCGGCATCGAGAATGCGGAATCCTTCCAGCGCGCGGTGCCGCGCGTACTGCCGAGTCTGAGAAAGAGTTGCCGCGTGGACAATTTCCACCATTTGGTGTTTCTGGTCCACCCCGGATCGGAGGCCACGATCATTGAGGATGTGCCGCTGACGCCCATTCACCACCGTTTCGACCTCCAAGATCGGCACCTGGCCCTCGTTCACCGGCAGTTGCGAAAGGAGAATCATGATCTCCCAGAAGCGGTACGGGTCCGGGGCTTCGCTCGGCCCGGGCGTCCACTCCCACTTCTTAGCGTCCGGCAGGCTCACCATCGAGGTGAAGAAAGTCACCGTTTGGTTGGTACGCTCAACCTCGAGCACGTCCGCTTGCAGGCGTACGGTGCGGTCATCCCCTTCGATCGGCACGAGGATGACGGGGTTGGCTTCGCCGCGCCCGCGCCATTCGTAGCGATCGCGCACCATGTTCTCTCGGAACGCCCACCCGCGCAGGAGCTTCTGCGAGGCGATCTGAATGACTCGCCGCTCCGTCTCGGACAGGAACGGAGCGATCGCGTTCCATCGCTCGTTATAGGCCTGGCGGAGGGCGTCATTCGCCGCTTTCCCGCTCGGAAGCATCGGCAGCTTCACGGCCACCGGCAAGGAGGCAAATCGCATTAAGCTCAGTCGCTCGGCCGCGGGGTAGAGGCGCAGGCGCTGCTCCACCACCGCCCGGAATCCGCACAGTCGCGCCATGCTGAGTTGCGCGGGCGTGACGGGCTGATCGCCGGGGCGAATCTGCTCTTGCACCGCCACCTGGACCACTTCGGCAATCTCCGGGGGGCGCGTGGGTTGCGCCCACGCCTCGACGATGTCGCGCTCCGCCCGGGAACGGCACATGTCAGGGGGTGGCAACGTCCAGCTTCGGTCATAGACTTGAGGGACCAAATCTTCCTGCCCCGCCGCGCGCAAAGTCGCCCGAATGTAGCCCGACTCGATCGTTTCCCGGTCGTCGTCCACCAGCGGGTACATCAGGGTCAAAGAGTCTTGCGCCAGCGCCACCGTCCGCGCCCAGCGGTCGCGCTCGGCCAGGGCTGTCTCCGCGCTGTTGGGCAGCCAGTAGCCGTTTTCTCGCAGGGCCGCAATGATCGCATCGGGCAGTAAGGTATCTTCCCGCCGCCGGACCGGGATCTTGCTTTCCAGCGCCCCCAGCACCCACACCTGGCTGACATCCTTAAGCAGCGAACCGGCCACCAAAAGCTGCACTCCGGTCTCGGATTGCGCCGGGACGGTCACCATTTCGTTCGTCCACCATTGCCGCAGGTAGATGACCAATTGGGCGAAGCTCACCTGCTGCCCGCCGAAAATCGTGGCGTAGTCCGCCAGGGGGCGCTGAAGCGCGGTGATTGCCCGGTCATCGCGGCCCTCGGTGGGGTCGCCGGGGTCCGGCGTGCCGCTGACGTGCATCACGTCGCCGATCAGCGTGCGCAAGTGGTCGCGCCACTGGATCAAGGTCAATGACTGATGGCCATAAAGCGTCCGCCACTCCAGCGCGCACTGCAGCCACACCATGCGCTCGCTTTGGTCGCGCGCCCACACCGCCAGGTCGCCCCAGGCGGCATTCCCTTCGAACGCCAGTTGCCGAGTGATGTTGTCGAGTTCGCCCCACTCGCTGGCATCCAGCCCTACGTAGCTCAGCTGCCCCACGCGGGCCAAGCTCCGGGGGTCGGGCTCACCCAGGGCTTCAAGCAACTCCAAGCAGAAGCGCGCCAGGCCATTCGTCAGCAACGGGGCGCTATAGTGCGCCCGAATTGGCACACCAAACCGGCTCGCACTCACAATGGCCAGGGGCGCGTATTCCTTCACATCCGGCACCACCAGGGCCTGGTGTCGCCCAGGGGCGGGGTCGGCCATCGCCTCGCGCAAAGCCCACTCGCATTCGGCCAGCGCATCGAAGGCGGGGTGCAGAGCCAAGGCGGGCGGCGGCACCGGCGGATCGGTGCGTTCGGTAAAAAGATTCGCCCACCACACCGGCTGGTCGCTGTAGGCCACTGGCCACTCCATGCGCTGCGCAACCCGGCGATGAGGTTCAAAGAGCGGGGACTCGGCGGAGACGGCATCCACCACCACGCGCACATCCAAGCCCATGGTCACCAACCACTTCGCCCAGCGTTCGGCCAGCAGGTGCTCGCTGGTGCCCATCAGCACCACCACCCCGTCGTACATGGGCAAGGGCTGAGGAAGGATGGTGAGGGACATCCGCAGTCGGTCGCTGCCCAGCAGCCGGTTTTGGTCCTTCAACAGAGTCTCGGCGTGCGCCCCCAGGTTGGCCAGCCCCTGCGTCCATTCGCGCCACGGACCGCTTAGCGTTTCGGCGACGGTCATCAGTTGATCCACCCCGATGTCGGCCTGGCGCAGGTCGGACCAGCAGTCGGCAAGCTTGACCGCAAACCCCACGTGGTGGGCACTGGCGGCAAAGAGGTGATCGGTGCCAAGTGTGCGCTGGGCATCCACGAAGGCCGCGGTCAGCTGGCCTTTGGTGGCGATTCGCCCCGCCGGCACCCCGCAGCTCGTGAGGAGGCGGCCCGCAAATTCGCCCAGCGGCACCACTTCCATGCGCTCCAGCTGGTCCTCATCAAGGAGTTCGTAGGCGGACTTGAGGCGCGGGTCATCCGGGCCGGTGATGACCCAACGTCCCCCGGGCAACGCCGCCAGAAACTCGCGGAGGTGCGGCGCGGTGGGCGGCAAACCAAAAAGGGTTCCGCGCGCGGTGGCCATCAAGGGCGATTATCCTGATTTCGGACTGGAGGTGAACGGTAACCTACCGAACGTGAGGGATTCGCCCCCTTCTGGTCCAAGCCCGACGGGAAAACCGGCACCCAAACCTGCCCCGCGGCCCGGGCGTGCGCCGCGCAAGCCCCGGTGGACCACTTTCCGCCGGTTCTTAGGCAACGTGCTGCCGCTGGTGCTCAGTGTGCCTTTCTTGGTGCTGGCGGTGCAGCGAGCGGCCGAGTTCGGGCCCGACCCGCTCGTGTGGCGCTACGGAGCCCTCTTCCTTGGCATCGGCTGGGGAATGACGGCCTTCTTCGGCTATCTGGGCAACGGGTCGTTGCAAGAAGGCCTGGCGGTGCAGCGGCACGCGGTGGTCCCGTTCGAAAAGCGTCCCCGGTGGTTTGTGGGCGTCGCCACGCCCGGCTTCAAAAGCGCCCTGGACCCGCACGAGGATGTCGCGTTCCTTATCCTGCACCCCGAGAAGATGGAGATCTTCGGTGAGCGAGTGCGGTTTTCCATATTCCGCGATCAAATCCGGGCGCTCCGCCTCCGGCCCAATATCCACTCGTGGCTCTTCCTTGGGGGTTGGATTAGCGTGGAGGGAGAGCGGGAAGGCCAGCCCTTCCGCATCCTCATTGAGCCGCGCATGAGCCCGGCGGTGTTCCTAAACGCCCTCGCCCGCCGGCGATTGCTGGGAGAATGGACACACTGGTGGAAGCACGGCATGGCTTCCCCCGAACCTGAACCCGCGCAAGAAACGCAGATTCAAAACGAAAACCGCCCCGACTCCTGAGAAGGAATCGAGGCGGCCCTGAATGTCGCGCTTTAGCCGGTTTTGCGGCCGTGGGCAAAGCCCCGGCAGTGGGCCAAGTGCGCGGGCTGATCGGCCAGCTTCCACACCGAGCAATCGAGGTAGCCCGCCGCCATGGTCATCAATCCCAGGCAGCTGAGGCTGGGCGCCCACCAGTTGGTGTTGTTGCCGCCGTACTCGTTGTTCGGATAGAACTCCATCACGGGTTGCGCGCCGCCGTAGCCGTGGCCGAGGCCACCCTGATACGGGCTGAAGTCGTCACAAATCGCGGTCTCGATGAAGATTTCACCGGTGTTCACGCTGCTCAAAAGGTCGAGCGCCAAGAGCGGGTAACGCAGGTGGTAGAGCGTGCCGAAGAAGAAAACGACATCGAAGGTGCCGAGCACTTCCGGGCTGACTTGGTACACCGACATCTCGTGCCGTTGGCACTGTTCTTCGGTGTAGCCGAGGGCGTCGCGGCAGAGGTCGAACGTTTGCCAGGCGTGGCGGTCTCGTTCATCCAGCTTGCCGAGATAGTCGCTAAAATCGTCAATGGCGACGACTTGCTCGGCGCCGCGCTTTAGCGCTTCGAAGGCCCAGTAGCCGTCCCAAGAACCGACGTCAAGCACGCGCTTGCCGGTCAGGTCTTCGGGGATGCGATAGGAATCGCGGTCGAGCGGAGCCCAGCCGGGAGTCGTGACGCCGTGGGGGAGGTCAATGCGGTGGTACCAAAATGAGAACGAAGTCACCTGCTCTAGCAGAGCGTCTCGTTTTGCATTTCTTTCCGGGGCCAGGTGATTTTGCGGGGCCGCCATACCGATAACTTCGGCAGGTCTCATGAAATCTGTACCCCTATCCGCACCGTGCCCGGCCTTACAGCAAGCATTGGCCGCTCACGGCCAGGGCGATTTGAGGTTGGCCCGGACCTGGTACGACCAAGCGGTCGAAGTTCCGGAAGCCGCCGCTATGGCGTGGCTGGGGCGAGGGGTTTTGCGATTCCAGACCGGAGATCGAGCCGGGGGCATCGTGGATATGGAGACCGCCCTGGACCGAAATCCGCATGACGATGAGGCCTGGAGCAACCTGGCCAACGCCTATCGCGCCGAAGCCCAATTTGAAGCCGGGGCCGAGTGTGCCCGCCGCGCTGTGGAGCTCAATCCCCGCCAAGCTCTGGCCCATGCCAACCTCGCCGCGTGCTTGAGACCGCTCGGCGACCTGGTGGAGGCCCGCGCGCATGCGGAAGAGGCCGTGCGCCTGGCGCCCGACCTGAATAGCGGGTGGCGCACCCTGGGGGCCGTGTGGCTGCACATGGGCGACGCGCGACGCGCGAGCGATTGCTTCTACCGATCTTTGCAACTCGATCCGGCCCTTTCGGAATCCTGGAGCGAGTGGCTCTTTGCCCTGCAATACCGCGATGACATTTCGGCGGACGACATTTTGGAGGCGACCCGAATGTGGGGTCGCACCCAACCGGCACCGGCACCTATGCCGAAGCCGAACGCTATCCGGCGTATTGGCCTGGTGAGCGGCGACTTTCGGGCGCACCCGGTGGGCCGCATGATGCTGGCGTTCGTTCCTGCCTTGCGCGCCTTGGGCGTTGACGTGGTTTTGATTGCCAACCAGAGCCAGATGGACGGCGTGACTGAGCAGCTACAGGATGCCGCGAATGCCTGGCACAACGTGTGGGCGCTGCCCACCGAGGCCGCCGTGGCCGTGGTGCGCAGCCAAAATCTTGACCTTTTGGTGGACCTCTCGGGGCACTCCGCCGATCATCGCCTTGATCTGTTTGCCGCGCGGAGCGCGCCCTTCCAGGTTTCTTGGCTGGGGTACAGCGCGACGACCGGCGTGCCCGCGATGGATGCGTGGATGGGCTGCCCCTGGACGATGCCCGAAGGCACCGAAGCCACCGCCACTGAGAGTTTGCTGCGTTTGCCGAGCGTGTTTACGTGCGATTCGCGCGTGCCTAGCACCGTGCCGGCGTCCCCCCGAGACCACGTGGTTTTCGGGTCGTTCAACAATCTCGCCAAGCTCTCGGACACCACGTTTGCGCTTTGGAGTGCGGTGCTGTCAGGCCTGCCTTCCAGCCGAATGATCCTGAAGTACCGGGGCCTCGGAGATGCGACCCTGGCGGATGCCTTGCGGGCGCGGTTTGAAGCCCACGGCGTGAGCGGTGACCGGATTGAGTTCCGCGATTGGACGGAAGAAGCTGCTGTCAATGACGCCTTCGCCGACGTGGATGTGATGCTGGACACCTTCCCCTATAGCGGCGCGACGACCACCCTCGACGCCCTGCAACGCGGCGTACCCGTGGTGACTCTCCAGAGTGACCGTTACGCCGGGCGCATGAGTGCGGCTTTCTTGGCGGCCTACGGTGCCGAAGACCTCATCACGAGCACCCCAGAAGACTATGTTGAGTGCGCGCTCGCCCTCGCGCTGGACAAGGAGCGGCGGGCGCATCTGCGTAGGGATCTTCCCACGCAAGGTGCCCAGAGCCCGGTGCACCAACCCGATCAGTTTGCCACCGAATGGTTAGCCACCGTGCGGTCCCTGGCCCAGGAGCGTGCGGCTTGAGCAATTTGAACCGTGCCTACCAGCGGGCCATGACCCCGCCCAGTAACCACCCCGTGCGCAGCCTGAGCGAGGGCCTGAGTCTTCATCAACAAGGCATGATCGCGGAGGCGCTCGAGGTTTACGAATCCATCCTGCAAACCGATCCGCGCCACTACGACGCCTTGCAACTCAGTGGCACCGGCTTGCTTCAACTGGGCCAAGCCCCCGCCGCTTGTGAGCGCCTCGCCGCCGCGATTGAGGTGAACGACCACGACCCCGGCACCTGGAGCAACTGGCTGGCCGCCCTGAACGAAGCCGGACGCACGGCCGAAGCCATTGCCGCCGGCGAACGCGCGCAGGCGCGATTCCCCGAGGCCGCGAACATCGCCTTTAACCTCGGCAACGCCTACCGCGACACCGACCGATGGGCCGAAGCCGCCGCCGCCTACGCCACTGCCCGCCAAGCCGCACCCGGCATGGCCGCCGCCTGGGGCAACGAAGCCGATGCGCGACTGGAACTCGGCGAGCGCGCCGACGCCCAGGCCTGCGCCGAGCAAGCCCTGGCTCTGCAACCCGACTTGCATTCGGCCCGCGTCACTCTGGGCCTGATTTACGACCACGGCCGCCGCGCCGACCTCGCGATTGCCGAATACGAACGCGTGCTGGAGGAGGTGCCGACCTATGTGAAGGCGCATGTGAACCTGGCCAACTCTCTACGCGACATTGGCGAGATTGACCGGAGCGAGGACCACGCCGCCATTGCCTGCGGCCTGAGCCAAGACACCCCCGAAGCCTGGATTGCCCGCGGCCACGCCCTGCTTGGGCAGGGCTACGCCGAAGACGCGGCCATGAGCTTTGAGATTGCGACCGAGCTCAACCCAAACGAGCCGATCTATCTCAGCAACTACTTGATGGCGCGGCAGTACGCGCCGGACACCACCGCCGAAGACCTGAAGCAACTGGCCGAGGGCATGGATGCCCTCTACGGCTCGCTTTACAAAGACCCGACACCACGGCCGGTGCGGCGGATCGGTTTTGTTAGTGGCGACCTGGGTTGGCACCCGGTCGGGCGCTTCTTGCTCCCGGTGCTCAAAGCTCTCGCCGGGCGGGCCGAAGTTTTTCTCTATCCCACCAACGAACGGGATGAACCGCATGGCCGGGCCCTGCAGGATCTGGCCGTGGCCTCGCGTGGGCTGCACCGCGTGCCCACCGCCGATGCCGTGCGGATGATCCAAGCCGACGAGATTGACCTTTTGGTGGACCTTAGCGGGCATACCGCCGACCACCGGCTGGACATCTTTGCCCGCCGCGCCGCCCCTATGCAGGCGACGTACTTGGGCTACTCCGGTACCACGGGCATCGCCAATATTGACGCGATCCTCAGTGACGAGCTCCAGGTCCCCACCGAGGAAGTCGCCAACTTCTCCGAACGGCCGTGGTACATCCCCGGAGGGTCGTTCACCTGGCCCGACCTGGAAATCCCGGCCGAAGCCAAGCAGTCTCAACCGCACGACGGGGTCGTCTTTGCGTCCTTCAACAATGCCGCTAAGCTGAGCGAGCCGTGTCTGTTCCAATGGGCACGACTGGTGTCCTCCATCCCGGGAGCGAGCCTTCTGCTCAAGAACCCCGGATTCCGCAGTGAACGCGCCCGCGCTCACGTGCTCGAAATCCTGGTGATGGGCGGCATGGACCCGCGTCTTGTACGGTTCGAAACCCTGCTCCCCACCCGCGAGCATTTCATGCTCTACCAAGAGGTGGATATCGCCCTGGATCCGTGGCCTTATGGCGGCGCGACCACCACGGTGGAGACCCTCGCCTGCGGGGTGCCCGTGCTCACACTGGCCGGTAGCCGCTACACCCAGCGCATGAGCGCCAGCATCCTCAGCACCGTAGGCCTCACCGAAGGCATTACCTACACGCTCGATGAGTGGCTGGAACGCGGCCGCGCCTGGGCCGAAAATGCCGATTGGCGAGCGGAACTCCGCCAAACCCTGCCGGAGCAAACCGAAACGGCCCTGCGCCAGCAAGCTCTGCGCGTTGCCAATACGCTGCTCGCCGGCCCACCTCTCGGTTAACAAAGAATCCCCACGCCTCCGTCCTTGGAAGCGTGGGGATGAGACCGTCCGACCGGGGCTTACGCCGCGATCTTCAGCATGTCTTGCGGGCGGAGCAGCTTTTCGAAAGCGATGAGTCGCTTCGCTTCTTCCAGTGTCGTCTCGCCGGCCAGCACGCGCTCCAGAGCGTCTTCCTGCAGGGTTCGGAAGCCAAACTCGGCCCCCGCCGTGCGGATTTCCTCCACCGTCGCGCCCTTGGCAATCAGGCTCGCCACATCGCTCGTCACCGGCAGGACTTCGTGCACCGCCGTTCGGCCGTGATAGCCGGTGTGGAAGCACTGTTCGCAGCCCCTGCCGCGCCACACTTCGTCAATCCCGTCCACCCCAAAGTAAGTGCGCATCAGCACTTCTTCTTCGGCCGTGGTGGAGGCCAGTTCTCGGCAATCCGGGCACAGCTTGCGGAGCAAGCGCTGGGCCGTCACGCCGATGAGCGAGGAGCTCAGCAGGAACGGGTCCACGCCCAGGTCCAACAGTCGCGGCACGGCGCTCGCCGCATCGTTACAGTGCAGCGTGCTCAGCACCAAGTGGCCGGTCATGGCCGCGCGGATGGCGGTTTCGGCCGTTTCCTTGTCGCGGATTTCACCCACCAGGATGATGTCCGGGTCCTGGCGTAGAATCGCGCGGAGTTGCTTGGCAAACGTTTGGCCGATGCCTTCTTGCACCTGCGCCTGGTTGATGCCTTCCACGTCGTACTCCACCGGGTCTTCGCAGGTCATGATGTTGCGCGCGTTGTCGCGCAGTTCCTGGATCGCCGCATAGAGCGTGGTGGTCTTCCCGCTCCCGGTCGGACCGGTAACGAGGAACAGACCGTAAGGCCGTTGCACCAATTGGCGGAAGAGCGATTCGTTCTGCGCCGTAAAGCCGAGATGCTCCAGGCTCTTGAGACCGACCGCGCGGTCCAGAACACGCATAACGATGCGCGGACCGTGTACGTTGGGCAGCACGCTGATACGGACGTCCACGGATTGCCCGTCGAGTTCCACCGTCATGCGGCCGTCTTGCGGCTGGCGCTGCTCCACGATGTCCATGCCGGACATGATCTTGAGACGCGCCGTCAGCATCGGGATCAAGCCGTCCGGAATTTCGCGCAGCTTCACCAACATCCCGTCGATGCGGTAGCGCACTTCCATCTTGTCGAAGCGCGGCTCCAGGTGGATGTCGCTGGCGTGCAGGCGGATGGCATCCCCAATGATCTGGTTGACCATGCCCACCACCGGGCGCGTGTCCGTTTCGCTGATGATCGTGCGCTCTTGGCGCACGCGGCGATCGTTGTCCACGCCGTATTCGGCGATAGCTTGCTTTACCAGCGTATCGACGTCCGAACCCGCCGACTTGCCACGCTGACCGTGCAGCACGCGCAGTTGGTTATAGAGTCGTGCTTCGTCAATCAGCACCGGCTCCACGCGCAGGTTGGTGGTGTTGCGCACGAGTTCAATCGCATCGGTGTCGGCCGGGTTGCGCATGCCCAGAGTGAGCAGGTCGCCTCGCAACGCCACCGGCAGCACGGCGTACCGCTCGCACAGTTCGATGTCCACCTTTTCCAGCGCTTTCGCGTCCGGATTGTCGCGGCGCAGGTCCCAAGCCGGAACCCCCATCTGCGTCGCCAGCGCCTGAAGCAGCTTCCATTCGTCAATCACGCCCATCCGCACGAGAATCGTGCCGATCGGAGCGTGGCTCCGGCGCTGAGTTTCCAGCGCCCGGTCAAGTTGTTCTGCCGTAATGAGTCGTTGACTCACCAGCAAGTCGCCTAGTTGAATCCTTCGCATAGACCAAGTCCCGCATAAACAATCGGCCCCCTGCCGATGACAGGGGGACGATGAATATACGGGGTTTTCGGGAAAACCCTTACGGCTTCACGGTCGGGAACGGCGGTTCCGGAATGGCCGGCACCGGGTTCTTGCGAAGTTGTTCCATCAGGTATTCCACACCGCGCTTCAGTTGCGGGTCGTTGCCGTTCTTGAAGTCCACCGGAGTCCAGTCCACTTCAATGTCCGGGTCCACACCGGTGTTTTCGGCAATGAACTTGCCACGCACACGGTCGAAGATGCCGAACGCCGGCGAGGTCACGCTGCCGCCATCGCTGAGGGCCATACCACCTTGGATGCCGACGAGACCACCCCAGGTGCGGGTACCGATGAGCGGCCCGACCTTGGCTTCTCTAAAGAGCCACGGCAGCATGTCCCCACCCGAACCGGCGTAGTTGTTGATCAACATCGCCTTCGGCCCTTCGACGTAGTTCGGATACACCGCAAACGTGGCGCCGTGGCGCGGCTTGAAGCCGGTCAGCACGTCACGCTTCAGGTATTCGATGAAGAACGTCGGGAGGAAGCCCCCACCGTTGTATCGCTCGTCCACCAGGATGGCCTTCTTGCCGCCCATGGAGCCGTAGGCTCGCATGAACTCGGTGATGCCACCCACGCTGGTATCGGGCACGTGGATGTAGCCAACGGTGCCGTTGCTCATCTTGTCCACGTACTCGCGGTTGCGGGTCACCCAGTCTTCGTAGCGCAGGCGCATTTCGTTGCTGATGGGTTGCACCGTCACCATGCGGGCTCCGGCTTCGCTCGGGCGGCTGTTCACCGTCAACGTCACGTTCTTCCCGACCTTGTCGACCAAGAATTCCGCGATGTTGTCGTTGGCCGTCACATTCTTGCCATCAATGGCCAGGATGTAGTCGCCGTCCTTCACGTCAATGCCGACGCGGCCGAGCGGGCTTTGGTATTCCTCACCGTAGTTCAGACCCTTGAGCACGCGCTTGATGCGGATGCGGCCGTTTTCGACGGCATAGTCCGCGCCCAGCATCCCGGCCGGCGGCGAATTGCGGACTTGCAGATCCAGGTCGCCTCCCGAGACGTAAGCGTGGCCCGTTCCCAGTTCGCCCACCATCTTGCCGAGGAGCCAGTTCAGGTCCGCACGGCTGCTGAGCGCGGGAAGGAGCTTCGCCCACTTGTTGCCAATGGCCGGCCAATCCAGACCCAGCATGTCCTTGTCGTAGAACTCGTCGCGTTGATAGCGCCAAGCTTCCCAGTACATCTGCTTCCACTCGGCCTTGGGATCCCAGGTGAAGGCCACATTGTCGAGGTTCACCCGACCCTGGCCGACTTGCACACCCGGTCGGAGGTCCACGATGCCAACGAGGCCGCCCGCAACGTAAGCACCCTTGGTGCGGTTCTTGTTGAACGCAATGCCGCCGATCCCTTGCAGGATGGGTACGGATTGTCGGCTGTTGAAGTCGTACTTCAGCAAGTTGCCGTTGGTCCACACGAAGACCCCGTTGGTCGCACCGACCACCGTACCGTATGCCCCAGGGCCCCACGGCATCGGCATCGCACGAGCAGCCATGTTGTCGAAGTCAATCTCCGGCGTGGTGGCCTCAACCTTTTCCTCTTCTTGGCTGGGCAGCGGCTCCTCGTCGCCCGGCGTGAGGAACGGATTGCCCATTCCCTTCAGCAGGGGCAGCACGTAAACGCGCTCGGTGTTCGTCTGCACCATCGTGATTTCGAGGTCGGTCGGCGTGAAGCCGAACGTTCGGTTCGAGGTGAAGTACAGGTACTTACCGGTGAGGTCGAAGCTGACGACGCTGTTGTTGTAGAAGCCGCTCACCACCGTGTGCGTCTTCTTGGTGGTCCGATCGTAGATGAACACCCCGTATTGCGAGGATTCCGTCGGCGCGGTGTAAACCACGTAGCGGCCATCTTGGGAGATATCCGCCGAACCGTTGGCATCGCCACCCTTGTAAACCATCTCGACTTGGCCCGACTCGAGGTCCAGCCACATCAATCGGTTGTCGTGGGTGCGGTACATCATGCCCTTGCCGTCCGGGCTGTAGCTGAAGCTTCGCAGGCGGTCGCCAGCGGGGGTCTTCACGAGCTCAGGGGCACCGCCGCGCTGCGGCACGCGGTAGATCTGATACTCACCCGATTCATCGCTCATAAAGGCGATGTGGGCGCCGTCCGGGCTCCAGGTCACACCCTTTTCGCGGACACCGGCCTTGCCCATCAGCATGCGCGTATCACCGGTGGTGGCAGGCACGCTAAACGACTTGCCGCGCGCGTTCACCGCGAGGCGAGCCCCCGTCGGGCTGAGAGCAAGTTCGCCGACTTCGCCACCGAAGCGTCGGTAGCTCGGGCGGATTTGGTTCACGTCGCCCGCAATCTCGGGCTTGAACACGGTGACCTTGTTGTTGCTCAGGTCCATCATTTCGATGGCCCCATCGCGCTCATAAACCAGGGTCTTGCCGTCGGTTTCCAGGTTGCTCACGTCCCCATCGGTGTAATTCGTCACCTTGGTCACGCGGTTGTTGGCCGGGTTCAGGCGGTAGATGTTCTGGGTGCCCGCTTCCTTGTCGCTGGAGAACACCACTTCGTTGCCCACCCAGAGCGGGAAGTAGTTCTGCTCGCGGCCCTGCGGCATCTCGCTGTACTTGCCGGTGGCGAAGTTGTAGAAGCTAATGCGGCCCTGCGTTCCCCCTCGGTAGCGTCGCCAGTTAAAGGAGAAGCTATCCATGCGGTTGTAAACCAGGGTTTGGCTGTCCGCCGAGAAGTCACCCGCACCAATTTCAAAGATCTCGTTGGTCATGGGGGCGCCGCCCTTGGGATCGATGAGGAACAATCGGTCGTGGCGATTGGTCAGGCTTTCGCTGATCGAGGTGTAAGCGATCTTGCCATCGGCGCGCCAGTCAATGACGTAGGCGCCCATCGGGTCCATCGTGACGCGGCGGGGCTGGCCACCGTTGACGGACACCACATAAACCTGCGGCACGCTTCCATCAAGCTGACCCGTGAAGGCGATGGACTTGCCATCGGGGGAGAATCGCGGGCGGGATTCTCCACCCGGGTGGGACGTCAAGCGTCGAGCCGGACCTCCACTCTTCGAGCTAACCCAAAGATCCGTGGCGTAGTGGAAGACCACCGTTTCGCCGTGAACTGCGGGCCATCGAAGCAGCAACGCATCGGGATTGGGGTTTTGAACGACCGTCGCGAGAGCAAGTATCGTGGATAACATAGGCAAGTCCAACCCCACAACTTTGTGAGGCTCAACCCGTATACGTTACCGGGAGTCTCAGGATGCCACTCGCGCGAATGGTCCTAAAATGTAATAGTGCCCGGGCCTAGCCTCGGCTCGCCGGAGGCGGTGTGGCTTCGCCCGGCACGGAGATCACGGTCTCCACGCGCACCCCGCGCACCCAAGCGGCAATCCTGACATCGCCGGGGGTGAGCAAGGTCAATTGACCGCTCTGATCGATCCAACCCGCGCCCATGGCACTCCAGAACACTTCCGCATCGGGCACGGCCGCGCCGGCCTCATCCCGCAGGACGACCTTCGTTGTCGTGCCTGCCGCCACCTGCTCGGGCGCCTGAATCTCAAACCGCTCGGCTCCCGGCGGGTTCATCCCGCTGGCCATGATGAGCAAAAAGTTGGTGACCGCGCGTTCGCGACCGTCGCTCGGGCGGTTCACCACCACGCCCCCGACCCCCGCCGTGCTACTTCCGCCGCCATCCAGGCAGAGGGCCTCCACACAGTTCAGGCGTTGCATGGTCGCGGCCATCTCGGCCAGCGTGCAGCCCGCGCTCATGGGTTGGCGGCCATCCACCACCACCAGCCAGACTTCGCCGGTGGCCGTCACGCCGACGGCGGTGCGCGGGTGCCGCGCGGCCCCAAAAGCATCATTGAATCGCTCGGAGGCGTACCGGATACCCACCTGACCCTTTTCAATCAGGCGGTTGCCACACCCCATGACGTGGGGCGTCTGGGCGAGGTCCACCCCGGACTGATCCACGCGGATGGTGATGTCTTGCCCTGGGCGCAGCGCCTTGGCCTGGTTGCCTTTGGCCCCGTGCGCCGAGAGCACGAACTGACCATCGGAAATCTTGACGTCCTTCTGGTTGGTGACGACCATCTTGACCTTGGCCTTCACGTTTTGGTTCAGCAACAGCGGCCCCGTGGCGTCCATCACCACGTGCACCAAATCCGTGGGTCCGCCGCTCAGGGCGTACCCGGCCCACTTGGAGTTCAGCACGGCTTCATTCGCCAGGCACGATTGATTGATCCCGTCCAGCGGAATGCGGACTGAGCCCGCGACCATGCGCCCCGACCACTTCATTTGCGCCACGCGGCCCCCCTTGGGGCCCCACGCAAACACGGTGCGATCCGGCCAGGGCACGCTGATAACTTCCTTGTTGAGGATATGAGCGCCCAGTGGGTCACCGCTCGGGCCAAAGAAACCGGCGTTGACGCCCGCCACCGCGCCCGTTTCGCGCAGGGCCTGCGAAAGGACTCCGCGACCCTTGGTGTCATCCATCTCGTACACCGTGCCTTGGGCCAGGTGTGGCACCATCTTAACGCCCGGCGCACCGAGGTTCATCCGGAAGGCGTGCGTCATCCGCGGCACCGTGCGGTCAATCTCTAGGCGATACGTGAGGCCCGGAACGACCAGCTTCTCCCACACCTCGGGACGATCTTGAGCCGAGGCTTGCGAAACAAGGCCAAGCGAAGCAAAACCCGCCGCAACGGCGGGCACAAACAAGGTCAGGAATCCACGGCGCATAAGGGTTCGAGGTACGTGAGCGTACCCGCGTCAGCGTCCAGCCGCGCCCGCACCCCAAGGGGGAGGCTTAACATCTGCGCCGCGTGCCCCATCGGGTAATCAAAAATCATCGGGATTTCGAGCGGACCCAAGCGCTCCATCACCATTTGGCGCCACGGGGTGCCGCCAATTTTGGGGTCAATCCGGTCGTCGGTGCGCGTCATCTCGCCCACCACGATTCCGGCGGCCCCGTCGAGGGAGTTCGTATTCAGCAGATGCGTGAGCATCGCATCAATCCGGTGCGGTTGCTCGTCCACGTCTTCCAGCAGCACAATCTTGCCCCGCGCGGCCATGGCGTTCGGCGTGCCGATGGCATCGCAAATCAAGATCATGCAGCCCCCCGTGACCACGCCTTCTGCAACGCCACCGATCTTCGTGGCCCCCCGAGGTGCGGTAGCGGGCGTGCTCACATCGCCCTTAAGCTGGCCAAGGAAGGACTCCCACACCCACGGTTCGCGATCCGAGCCAAGCGTAAGCAGCATCGGCGCGTGCAGGGTGGGCAGTCCGCGCTGATTGAGCGCGAGGTGCAGAGTCGTGATATCGCTAAAGCCCGCGAACAACTTGCCGCTGGCCGCGATGGCATCAAGGTCAAGGTAAGGGAAAAGGCGAGCGCACCCGTAGCCGCCCCGAGAACACACGACCGCGTCCACTTCAGGGTCGAGGAAGGCTTCCATGAGGTCGGCGGCCCGGTCGGCATCTTCGCCGGCCAAAAAGCCCCTCATCTCAAAGGCGTGCTCGGCGAAGGTGACGCGGTACCCCTGGTCTTCCAGCACGCCCGTGGCGCGGGCGACCTGTTCCCGCGTGAGCCCCGAGGCCGGTGTCACCACACGGATGTGGTCGCCGGGCCGAAGCGCACGCGGGCGGTTCATCGTCGTTAGGCCTTAGCGCCGTCTTCGATCGGGGCGATGACCACGCGGCGGTTCGGCTCTTCGCCTTCGCTGTAGGTCTGCACGCCTTCAAATTCCGCGAGGATCTGGTGGATCACGCGGCGCTCAAACGCCGGGAGGGCGTCCAGCACGGCTTCTTCGCCACGTTCCACGACTTGCTCGGCGATTTGGGTCGCGAGGTCCGTGAGCACATCCTTGCGGTGGTCGCGGTAAGCGTCAGCATCCAGCACCACGCGAATACCCGGTCGCACCTTGCGGCCCGAGAACACGTTGAGAAGGTACTGCAGCGAGTTCAGCACTTCGCCGCGCCGACCGATGAGGTGGCTCGCGTCTTCGCCTTCAATGCTCAGGTGCACGTAGCGGCCTTCGCGTTGGGAAATCTTGACCGAAGCCTGCATGTCGCCCGATTCGATGATCTCTTCCAGCATCGCCAGCAGCGCTTCCGCATCTTCCTCGGTGGCTTCCACGTCGGCTTCTTCGCGGCGCTCGCGCCCGCCCTTGCTTTCGCGCTCGGGGGCGGCTTCACCCTCGGTGGCTTCCGCCTTCTTCCCGCGACCACGGCCTCGGGGCTTGGCGTCTTCCGTGGCTTCTTCCGCCGCCGGGGCTTCGGGCTCGGCTTCAACCGCCGGAGCGGCCTTGGCGGTGCGTCCACGGCCCTTGGGCTTCTCTTCAGCGACTTCTTCCGTCTTGGCGGCGGCCTTGGGGGCAGCCTTCGCCTTGGCGGCGGGCTTGGCGGCCTTGGCCGGAGCGGCACCGTTCACTTCCGCACGAATCTTGACGTTCGTCTTGCCGAAGAGGCCCTTGGTTTCTTCCAGGACCGTCACGGTCAGTTCGTCGGGGGAGACGCCCAGCGACTTGGCCGCTTGAGCGACAGCCTCATCGTGGGAGGCAGCGGTAATTTCGATCGTTTGCATGGGGGGTATGGAGGGGGTTGAGATTACTTCTTCCGGCGCTTGCGGTTGTTGGGGTTGCCTTTGCTGCCGAAGAAATCGCTAGAGACATCATTTTGCTTCGTATCGGTATCTACGATTGAGGACCCACCGGGAAGGGCGCCACCTTTGACCGATTGCACCGGCACCAATTCGGCCAGCGGCAAGCGGTATTCGATGAGGCTTTGCACCGTGGAAAGCACGTTGGTGAAGATCCAGTAGAGGACGAACGCCGACGGCAGACCCGGCCAGAAGAACATCGTGACCGAGAAGATCACCGCGATGAGCAAGCCGATGAAGCGCTGCTGCGGAATCTCCTTGCCCGCGATGCGGATGGGCGGGGTTTGCCCATTGTCCGTCACCGGCTGCAGGAGCGTGGTGACGATCATCGAGACGCCATAGAGAAAGATGAGAATGAAGTCGGGTTCGCCCAGGTTGTTACCCACCGGGATGCCGAGGAACTTATCTGCTCCGGGGTGCACCCACAAGAACGAGCCCTTCGTGAACTCGAACTTGTACTTCCACATGCACTGGTACACCGCCAAGAACAGCGGCATCTGAATGAGGGCGGGCGCACAACCGGCCATCGGATTGATGCCGTACTGCTTGTAGATCGCCATGGTTTCCAGTTGGAAAGCCTGCGGATCCTTGACCTGCCCGGTCTTCTTGTCCTTGTACTTGTCTTGGATCTCTTTGATGCGCGGCGAAAGCTGCGCCATCTGACGACCCCACTGGTACTGCTTGTGCGCCAGCGGCCAAATGATCCCGCGCACCACGATGGCAAGCAGGAGAGCGGCAAAGGCGTAGGAGAACGAAGGCACGCTGCCCGTCGCAGTGACGAGGGCGTGGATGAGTTGCCAGCCCGGCAGGATGCCCCAGACAATCTCCTTCTTGTTGCGCGCGCTCAGCTCGGAGGTGATGTCCGAGTAGAGCTTCTCGGCCGTGACGGCCACCGGCTGGCCATCGCGGCCCCGCACCGTCACGTCCACGTTCTGCCACATCGGGGTGCGGCGGAATCGCTCGTACTGCGCGGCCAATGTGGTGTAGCTGCGGTCAATCTTGGCGTAGTGGTTCCAGGCCACCCCGGTTTGGAACTGGGTGGCGGCCACGGTCAGCACGCTGGCAAGTCGGGCCTCGTCGGCCTCTTCCTTGGTCAGCTTTCCGGCCTTGAATTCTTCGTCAATCTTGGCGACGAGAACCCGTTCCGTCTCGACGATCTTGAGGTCCAGCAGATTCATGTTCTGCTGCTCGAGCTCGGCCTGCACCTGAATGCGGGTGCGGCCATCGTTCGGCTGCTTGGACACGCAGAGCATCTGATACGAGATCATCAGCAGGATCGTGATCAGGGCAATCTGGACGAGATTGCCTTGCGGGCGTGCTTGGGGTTGGGCCATGGTGTATGAAACTGACTACGGAACGGGGTCGTGACCGCCGGGGCGACCGGGATGGCAGCGGCCAATCCGCTTGAGCCCGAGCCACGATCCTTTGAGCAAACCGTACTTTTGGATGGCTTCCAATGTGTATTGGGAGCAGGACGGAGTGTATCGGCAAGTGGGCGGCATCCACCGGGTCCCTCGCTGATACATGCGGATCATGAAGACGCCGAAGGCCCGTCCGAGCGAGAGCTTTGGGCGGTCTCCATGAGGCGGGGAAGTACTTGAATCCACTGGCTGAGGGTCACCTGGTCGGCGGAAGCCCGAGCGATGAGTACCGTATCGCATTGGGCCCACTGGTCATTCCAAACGACGCGAAGGGCCTCACGGATGCGGCGGCGGGTCCGATTGCGGCTGGGGTGGTTGCCCAGGGCCCTCGCCACGCCAATGCCCACCCGGCCCGAGCCCGGAAGGCAGTGCATACGACAAAAATGTTCACGAGCGGACGCACCTCTCGTGAACACCTGTTCAAAGTCGGCTTTAGGGAGCCCGTTCAGGCGCCTAATCGCGCGCGGCCTTTGGCGCGGCGGCGGCGAAGAACGTTCTGGCCGTCTTGAGTGCGCATCCGGATTCGGAAGCCGTGCGTCTTAGATCGCTTCCGGTTATTGGGTTGGAAAGTTCGCTTCATCAGTTCTGGTCCTCGCAGAGAATGGTCGGACAAAGATACCCCGAAGCCGCACAACAGACGTGTCATGCGGCCCGAAATTCCCGGCGCTAGGCCGGAAGGAGGGGACGAGGATCGGCCAGGTGGCCTCGAATCGCCGCTGCCGCCGCCGAAATGGGGCTCACCAAATGCGTCCGGCTCCCCGGGCCCTGGCGGCCTTCGTAGGGTCGATTGCTGGTGCTGGCACTGCGCTCGCCGGGGCGCACGATGTCTCCGTTCATCCCTAGGCACATGCTGCAACCGGCGCGGTGCCACTCCCAGCCGGCTTCCTTAAAGATCAGGTCCAGCCCCTCACTCTCGGCCTGGGCGCGCACGGCTTCACTGCCGGGCACCACCAGGGCGCGGACTCCGGAGGCCACCTTGTGGCCCCGCATCACGTTCGCCGCCGCGCGGAGGTCTTCGATGCGTGAATTGGTGCAGCTCCCCAGGAACACTGTGTTCACTTTGAGTTCCTCGATGCCCTGGCCCGGTTCGACGCCCATGTACATCTGGGCGCGCTTCTCAGAGGCGTCCTTGGGCTCGGGGATGGCGCCGGTCACGTCCACCGTCATGGCCGGGGTGGTGCCCCAGGTGACTTGCGGGACGAGGGCCGAGGCATCCACGTCAATCTCGCGATCAAAGGTCGCGCCATCGTCGGTGGCCAGTTGCCGCCACTCGCCGATCAGCCGCTCAAGGTCGGCTCCCTTGGGGGCAAACGGACGATCCTCCGCCGTGATGAACTCGAAAGTGGTGTCGTCCGGGGCAATCATCCCGGCGCGCGCTCCCATCTCAATGCTCATGTTCGCCATGGTCATTCTGCCTTGCATCGAGAGCGAGCGCACGGCTTCGCCGCGATACTCCACCACGTGGCCCGTGCCGCCACCCGCGCCCAGGGTGCGGATGATATAGAGAATCAAATCTTTCGCCGTGACGCCGTGCCCGAGTTGCCCGCGCGCGTTCACGGCCAGGGTCTTCGGTTGCTTCGGCGAGCGCAGAGTCTGCGTAGCCAGCACGTGTTCAACCTCAGTGGTGCCGATGCCAAACGCGAGCGCACCAAAAGCGCCGTGGGTGCTGGTGTGGCTATCGCCGCACACAATGGTGAGGCCCGGGAGCGTCACGCCCATTTGCGGGCCGATGACATGCACAATGCCCTGTCCTCGGTCGCCGTAGCCGTAAAGCTTCACACCGAACTCTTCGCAGTTGATCCGCATGGCCTCCAGTTGCTGGCCGCTCAGCGTGCGCGGGTCAATCGGGCGGCCATCCGTCGGCACGTTGTGGTCCACGGTGGCAAAGGTGAGGTCGGGCCGCCGCACCGGTCGGCCGGCCTCGCGCAGGCCATCAAACGCTTGGGGACTCGTGACCTCGTGAATCAGGTGACGGTCGATATAGAGCAGCACGCCGCCCCCTTCGAGTTCGGTGACGACATGGTTGTCCCAAACCTTTTCAAACAGTGTTCGCGCCATGAATGTCGCTCTATTCTACGCCCTCGGACGGCGGCCGCGATGCAGGACGAGGGGGTGCGGGGCGTTGAGCGGAACGCCGCTGCGGGGCCGGAGTGCGACTGAGGATGAGGCGCTCCCGGTAATCGGAGAGCGGACAGATGGCGCGCAAACCCAAAACGTTGGCCGCCTCCACCGCCTGATCCCAGCGGAGAGGGTTCACTTTGCCGTCCCGACATCGCTCGACATCCGGGTCAAACCGTGGGCAGTCACGACACCTCATGAGTCAGAATGGTTTCCATGCTACCGGTTGCAGTCCTCGTCGCGGCGCAGCAAGATGCCATGACCCAGGATTCGGTGACGTACCGTGATGGCCTCATTTCGGTGGTACTGGCCGAGCAGCGCAGTCAGATCCGGATCGCCGACCGACTGCCCGAACTCCCGCGCACGGTGTCCCGCCAGATGTTCCAGTTGGGCGAAACCAAAGTGACGTTCGACAAGGACGGACTGCTGATTGAAAAGAACGGCTGGAAGGGGCGGAGTCGCCTGGCCAGCGTGCCGACTTCAGACTTGCTCTTCACCCCCGAAATCATCGCCGAACACCGCGCGATGGCCAACCGAGGCGAAATTAGCCTGAACGTTTCGGCCATGAACGGAGCCGTGGCGGTGGACGACAAGCTCTACATGTGGCTGCGCTGGGAGCGCAAGACCGGCGAAAGCTGGCTGGAAGGCGTATTTGAACTCGACGGCTCGCTTGAGCAACCCACCACCAAGTTCATTGGCAAGATGCCGGGCAACAGTTTCGCCACCGGCATTGCCAACGACCGACTCCGATTGGATGGCGAAGAACTGATCGCGCCGGTGCGGGCGCAAGAAGGCTGGGGGCTCGGGCGATTTAAGCTCGCCGACGGCACGACAACTTTTGAGAAAGCCGCCGCCCAGGCCAAAGACGCCTTCTTTGTGCCCGGCAGCAAGATGATGGCCACCGTGCGTGCCACCACCTACGGCACCACGATTGTCGGCCTCTGGGGTCCGGGATTCGGCTACCGAGAAACCATCGAGAGCCGAGGCACCCTGGCCGGGATCTACGAGCCGGGCGTGGTGGTGTTCCGATTCGGCGGCACTGATGTGGCCTCGCACGGCCAAACCGGGGCCAAGATGGCCATTCCCAAGGGAGCGGGCTACCGCGCGCTGCCGGGCGGGCTTGTGTTCTGGGAACCCAGCACGAACCCCAAACGGGTGACCGTGGTGGATCGCACGTTTATCAACCGCGCCACCTGGACCGCTCCGTAAGGCTAAACCGAAGCCGGTTCTGGCTGGCCAAGGCTCCGGTAAGCCGCCAGGGCCACCGCCGAAGCGGCCAATCCATCTTGCGCAGAGGTGAGGGGTTCTCGCCCTTCGGCGATCGCGTTTAAAAACTCTTCGACCATCAATTGGTCGAGGTCGGCGCCGATGCCGTTCATGCGCAAGCCACTGGCGTCGGTCGGATAAACCTCCATCCCATAGCCAAAGAGATCGGCTTCGGCAATACCTTGGTCGCCCACCACGCGCAGGGTGACATCCCCCCAGGTTTTGTAGCCCTTTGGCCGGCTCCAACTGCTGTCCAGGGTCGCAAAAATGCCACCTGGAAACTCGATCGTGAGCATCGCGGTGTCGTCGAACTCGCCCTGGAAGCGGTTGTTCCCGGTTTGCGCCTGCACGCTCACGGGCTCGGCTCCGAGCAACCGACGTAGCAGGTCAGTGACGTGCACCGTGTGGTCAATCATCGCCCCGCCGCCACTGAGGCTAGGGTCGGTGAACCAGCCTCCCGGACAAGTACCTCGGTTGGTGGTGGCCAGCGCCAAGACCTGGCCAATTTCGCCGCGCTGCACCCGCGCCTTGAGGTCGGCGAACACGGGCGAGAACGGGCAGGGAAAGGCCGTCATCAGGGTCGTCTTGAGGTTCGGCAGGAGGGCCGCAATGCGGGCGGCATCGGCTTCGCTGCCTACCAGCGGCTTCTCGCACAGCACATGGCACCCCGCCGCCACCGCCGCCTCAATGTGGTCGGCGTGCTTGAGGTTCTCGCTGCAGATAACGACGGCATCGCAGACGGCAAGAAGCTCATCCAAGGTCGCGAGCGTCGCCCACCCGTAGCTGGCGCACAGCGAGGCCATGCGAGCGGGTTCATCATCCCATCCCCCGACCACTTGCGCGCGATCTCCCAGCTGGCTCAGGACGCGGGCGTAGCTCCCGACGTGAAGGTGGGCGGCGCTGACCAAGCCAACTCGGATCATGCGTTCTAGTATGCCTTGCGCGCTCAGGAAAGAGCGGGGATGATGCGCCCGGAGGGCGGCGTGATTTGGAGTTGGCGACCGTGGGGTTCCGCCGGGAGGATCTCGACGCGCCAGATGGACTCTTCCGCTGCCAATTCGTCCAGCCCCTTTGGCCATTCGATCAACACGATGTGGGTGTCGAGAAGATCCTCGAGCCCCAACCCTTCGGGCGACTCGATGCGATAGAGGTCGAGGTGAGCCACGGGCGGCTCCAAATCGTAGAGGCTCAAGAGATTGAAAGAGGGCGAGCGCACCGCGCCGTGCCAGCCCCGCGCCTGCAAAATGCCGCGCACCAGGGTCGTCTTTCCGGCCCCGAGCGGGCCGTGTAATTCCACGAGATCGCCGGCCACTAGCCCGGCCGACAGCTTCGCCCCGGCGGCAAGGGTGGCCGCTTCATCGGGCAAAAACATAAATTCACTATAGGGCGAACGAGTTAAGCGACCCGGGCATTACGCCCGGGCCGTCTCTTCGCTTCATGAGGGAAATCCCTGTTCTTAGCCCTGAAGCAGGCTGAGAACCGCTTGCGGGGCCTGGTTGGCCTGCGCCAGCATCGAGATACCGCTTTGTTGCAGGATCTGAAGCTTGGTGTAGTTGGTCATTTCTTGAGCCACGTCCACCTCACGGATGCTGGATTCGGTCGCGGCCAAGCTTTCCTTAGCTACGCCCAGGGCGCGCATGTTGGATTCCAACGTGTTCTTCATGAACGAACCGATGTTCGCTCGCAGAGTGTTCACGTTCGTAATCGCGCTATCAATGGACTGCAGAGCGGTCTGAACCGAGGTGCCGGTGATGTCCACCGAACCCAGACCCAAGTTGCTGGCCGACATGTTGCCCAGGTTCAACGTCACCGTTTCGCCCGCGTTGGCACCGACCTGGAATTGCGCTCCCTGAGTGAAGACCTGAATGACGTTGCCCTTGTCACTCACGGAGTTCGCGCTGGCGTTGAGGCCAACCACGTTCCCACTCACATCGCGCAGCTCCAGGCCCTTGCCTCGGCTGAAAGCGGCGGTCGTCGTTTGGCCACCGGCGGTGTAGCTCACCGTCGCCACGGCGTCTTCGCCCACGTCACTGGCCGAACCGGCGGCGGTGTTGATCACGCCCGCACTGGTCGTCAGCTGCACAGCCTTATCCGAGCCGTACTGCGTATTCGTCAACACGAGCTGGTTGCTACCGTTCACAGTGGCACCGACTCCCGTTTCGCCGATGGCGGCATTGACCATATCCACTAGTTGGTCGCGCGTCGTGGCGGCCGTGGTTTCAAAGGTCTTGCCATTCAACGTGAATTGACCCGCACCCACTAGTACCGTACCGGCGGTGTAAGCCTGCGTCCCCGTGAGCGTGGCGCGGCCCGCAGCCGTCGTCACGTTCACACCCAAGGTGCCGTTGGCATTGAGCGTGGTGCCCGCGAAGGAGCCGCTCGTGTACACGCTGGAGATCACGTTGAGGTTGTTGATGTTGGCCTGGACCCCGGCGGAGCCATCCAGCATCTTCTTGCGCCCGAACGACGTTGTGCTCGCCAAGCGGTCAATCGAGTTGAGGATGTTGTTCAACTGCGTTTGGTTGGCTTGCTTTTGGTCGGCATCGTACGTTCCATTGCCATTGGCCACTGCCAGGGCACGGGCGTCTCTGAGCAGGCGGCTCATCTCATCCAGCGCCCCGTCGGCGGTCTTAGCAAAGTTCAATGCGTCCTGGTTGTTGCGCAGAGCGGCATCCATGCCTCCTAATTGGGCACGGAAATTCTCGCTCGCAATCAAACCGGCTGGGTCATCCGAGCCGTTGACAATGCGCAGACCGGTGGAGAGCCGGTTGATCGATCGGTTCAAATCCATCGACGTGCCGTTGAGGTTGCGCAAGGCACCCATGGCGGCAACGTTGGTGTTGATACGAAAAGACATGCGTTTTCCCTAGCAGACCCACTGACATTTATGCGAGCCAGTGGTTCTGCCAGGTGTCTTGTTCCGCACGACCCGATCCGTTTACCTAGTAAAAATACGGGGATTTAGCAGAATTACCAGGTTTTTTGTTTCCCCGTACGTTTGGGGGCTTGCCCGGCGGGGTTTGAACTTGGATGACGGGCCGGGGCCGTGCGGGGTAAACCAGCACCTCATGTCGCTGGTCGGTCAAGTGGGAAGAAAGCGGCCGCGCGCACGCTTGGCCATGGCGGTGATCTACACCCTGCTGGTCATCGGCGCGATCACCACGCTTTACCCCTTTGCCGTGATGGTGACCACTGCGACCAAGGGGCCGACGGACCAGAACGACAACAAGCTGTGGCCCGCCTACTGGAGCGATAACGTCGCCCTGACGGAAAAGTACATTGACGACAAGTACGCCGGCGATATGAGCCGCATTGCGGCCACCCGCATCGGGGCGGACGCTTCGCCGGAAGAGGTGGCCAAGTATCGCAAGTTCTTGGCCGAGCTTCCGCCCACCCACTGGCAATCGGGTTTCACGACCCCCGCCAACCAGGTTTATAGCCGCCTCAGCGCCGCCTACCAAGGAGAGATGAAGGCCAAGTTTCCGCGGCTGGATGCCCTCAACCAGGCCTACCTTGAGCTGAACACCACCTTCAGTAGCGTCGCGCCCCCGGCGGAGAACCAGCAGCGCAAGGGCTGGACCCCCACCCCTAGCCCCAAGTACCAGGATTACGTCGCCTTCAAAGAGAAGTTACCGACTGAGTTCCGCATCCCCGTGCGCGCGCAGGTGATGTACCAAGAGTGGCTGCGCACGGTCTACAAGAACCAGATTGGGGAGGTTCCGGCCGCCGCCAAGGGCGAGGCGACTAACTTCGAATCCATCAACTGGCCCCCGCCGGCCGAGTGGCGTACCCGATTTGAAGCTGAAGGTTTGCCCGCGGCTTATAAGGGTGACACGGTCGAGGATCGCTGGGCCAAGGTGAGCGACGGCCCCATGCCCATTGCCGCCGAAGAAGCCCTTTGGGTGCAAGAGAACGCCGGCGCTATCCGCCAGGACTTCTTGACCCGCAACTTCCGCTACGTGGGCGGCTACATGCTGCTGAATGGGCGCGCGCTCATCAACACGGCGATTTTCTGCTTGCTCGCCATCCTCACGCAGCTTACGGTGAACCCGCTAGCCGCTTACGTGCTCTCGCGGTACCCGATGAAGAGTACGGCCCGGGTGTTGCTGTTTTTGCTGGCCACGATGGCGTTCCCAGCGGAAGTGGCGATGATCCCCTCGTTCTTGCTGCTCAAGGACCTCGGCTTGCTCAATACCTTTGCCGCGCTGGTGCTGCCCGCCGCCGCCAACGGCTACATGATCTTCTTGCTCAAGGGCTTCTTTGATTCGCTGCCCAATGAGATCTTTGAAAGCGGCCAACTGGACGGGGCCAAGGAGAGCACCTTGATGATGCGCTTGGCCATGCCGCTGAGCAAGCCGGTGCTGGGCTACCTGGCGCTGCTGGCCTTCATGGGAGCCTACGGGGCGTTTATGTACGCGTTCTTGGTGGCGCAAGACCAGCGCATGTGGACGCTGATGGTGTTCATCTATCAGCTTCAACAGAGTGCGCCGAAGGCCGTGATGATGGCGGCCGTAACGCTGGCCGCCGTGCCGACCCTAGTTGTGTTCTTGTCCGCTCAGCGCGTCATCATGCGGGGCATCGTGCTCCCCGGAGAGCGGTAAGGGCGACTCTTGCATCGAAGGCGGCAGGCCAATGCGCTTGCCCGCCAGTTCGGTGGCGTCGGCAATACGCTCGGCCAGCATCCGGCAGGCCACGGTCTTGTCCCTCGGGATGGCTTCCGGCGGGATTGGTGCCGTGTAGACGATGGTGATACGGTGGCGGCGGAACTTCTTGGAGCCTCGCGGCCACATGATCTCGGTCCCCCGAATGCCGGCCGGGATGATGGGCGCATTCGCCCGGCGGCTGAGCATGAACACCCCGGACTGAAACTCTCCCATCGTCTCGCCATCGCCCCGGGTGCCCTCGGGGAACATCAGCACCAGCGAGTTCTGCTTCATCTGCTCGATGAACCACTTGATCGAATCCGTATCGCTAGCCCCGCGGCGCACCGGGTGGGTGCCAATGCTGTGCAAGAGCCACCCCAGCGGCCCCTTGAACAACTCTTCTTTGGCCATGGCGCGCACCCAGCGGCGGGGCGGCACCCCCAGGGCGGGCGGGTCCAGGTAGCTCATGTGGTTGGCGACGATGATGGCGGGGCCGTCGTGCGGAATGTGCTCCAGACCCTGAATCCTTAGCCCCCCGGTGGCGCGATAAATCACTTCCCGCACAAGCCAGGTGATGAAGCAATACCACCAACTGCCCCGCCGCCGCGTCTCCGCCTTCACGCCCTCATTATAGGAGAACCGAAGGGCCGAGATTGGACTAGAATCAGGCATGCCCCACCTCGATGCCCTAGGAATCGTTGTCACCGATATGGCCCGCGCGCTGTCCTTCTACCGCTTGCTTGGCGTGCCGACGCCGACCGAGTGGGAGGGGCCCCACGTGGAGGCCACCTTGCCGAGCGGTTTGCGCTTAATGTTCGACGATTTGGAACTGATGAAGTCCCTCCATCCGGACTGGCAGCCGCCGGTGGGGCACCGCATGGCGCTTGGTTTCGTCTGCGAATCCCCCGCCGAAGTGGACACTACTTACGCCCAGGTGATTGCGGCGGGGTTCACGGGCAAAACGGAACCGTGGGACGCCTTCTGGGGCCAGCGGTACGCGACCGTCCTCGACCCGGACGGCAACATGGTGGACTTGTTCGCCAACCTTGGCGAGTAACGAGCACAAAGAAGCCCGAGTGAGAACTTGTCTCACCCGGGCTCTTCCGGTTCAGCTGACTTTCAGCCAGGCTAGCTTCAGCTTGTACCACCTAGTCATGACTGGTGCCGCTGATGGCCTTGAGCTCAATTCCAACTACGGAATGTAGAAGACAACGGGCTCGTCAGACCCTGTCTCCATAAACAGCGAAACATTGTTCAGGTCAAGTGTAATCCTGTGCTCTGAATCCTTCGTGTTCGTGAATCTGTAGGTCGTACTAGTTTCTCCACCCACCCTTGCCATAGTGAAGGTCGGGGTTGTCGGATTGCCGTAACCCATGCGAATGCTGATGAGGACGATTTCGCGAGTTGCAAATTTGGTTAGTTCTTGCAGTTCCACCGAGTAATGGTACCGATAACTACATTAAGATTCAACACATCGGTTCAGGAAAAGTCGGTTGAGCCAACCCTTGGATTAGTCACCCGGTCTCTAGTAGAAATCCGGGGACGCTCCGAGCGCCCCCAGAGTCTGATCGGGGCTTAGTCCGCGACCGGCGGCGGGACCGGGCGCGGGCGCGACCGTTCCGCCTTGGGCATCGGTAGGATGTCGGAGTCATCCGGTGCGTTGAAGGGCGTTGCCGGGGCCGCTTGGGTTACCGGTGCCGTGGCGACCGAAGTCTCCACCGCGCCCCGGATGGCCCCCGGCCCGCCGATCTGCTGAATCTTGTCCGCCAAGTCGATCCCAAAGATCTCCTTCACCTGTTCGTTCAGCATCATCAGCTTCTTCAGGTCCACGCCGCTAGCGCTGGAACCCGCACTGCCCGTGTCAATCACGGTCAGTCGCTCCACCTTCGTCGGGGCAATGGCGTTCGTCAGCTCGGTGATGATGTTCTCGAGCTTTTGCAGCACCATGATCTCGCGGGCGTTGTCGCCCGTGGCCTTCCAGGTCTGCGCCAGCGTACGGATCGCCTCCGCTCGGGCTCGACCATCTTCGATGATCTTGGCCACTTCGGCACTAGCTCGGCTTTCGCTGGCCTCGCATTCGGCGCGGGCCGGGGCCAGCACGTCGGCTTCAAGCTGACGGCGCACCTGCTCCACGCGGGCCTTTTGCACGTTGATTTCGGCCTCGGCTTGCGCCACCATAGCGACGACCTTGGCCTGCTCTTCGGCCACAAGAGCGGCGCGGCGGGTCATCGCGTCGTTGAGGCGTCGGTCGGCTTCGGCTTTCGCCACCAGCGTTTCGGCGCGGATTTGCGATTCCACTTCCTTGAAGCGGTTCTCCGCCGAGCGCACCTTCGAGTCCGCTTGGGCAATGGCTTCCGCGCTGCGGGCCGAAGCAATCAGCTCACTGTTGCGGATGCGGCCGATCGAGTCCAGATACCGCACGTCGTCGGTGATGTTCTGAATCTTCAGTGTGTCCACCACCAGGCCGAGAGCCGTGAGGTCTTGCTCCACTTCTTCCACCAATCGCTCGGCAAAGGTGTTGCGATCGGCGTTGATCTGTTCGGGGGTGAGCGTGGCCAGCACGCCGCGCAGCGATCCTTCCAGCGTCGCTTTGCAGATCGCCATGATCTCGCCCTGCCCCTTGCCGAGGAAGCGTTCAATCGCGTTGTTCAGCACGGGCTCGTGGCCCGCCACTTTCACGTTCGCTACGCCTTGCACGTTCAGCGGCACCCCGCCCTTGGCGTAAGCGCCAACGGCATTGAGCTCGATAATCATGTTGGTTAGGTCGAGTCGGTCCACCTTTTCAAGGAACGGCTTGCGCCAGGTGCTTCCGTCTTTCACCACGCGGTAACCGATGCGGCGGTCACCCACACGGCGGCTCCCACCCGAGAAGATCAACACTTCGTTGGGTCGGCACACCATGTACAGCTGCTTGTAGCTGAGCACAAACAGGAACAAGCCCATCCCAAAGAAGCCGATGGCGAGGCTGATGACCGAGGCCAATGGGTTTAAAGCGGCATTGGCGAGTGGCAGAAAGTTCACGAGTTCTCCTGAGCGTTCATCGCGTTGTCCGGGCGACCTCGCAGGGCCGCGGTCACGTCCATGCCGGTGGTGCGTTCCACGGCGGCAAACACGCTATCCAGCATGTGCGGGTAGCTGGCGAGGTAGTTCGGCAGGGTGCGACCCTCGCCGCCATCAATGACGGAAAGGCTTTCGACTTGCAGCTTCTGCACGCCTACGGCGGCCGAGCGCAGCAGCTTTTCGATATCTTCGATCAGCGCAATCTGCGTGGCGGCCCCACCGGCTTCTTGCCAGGCCGCCCCGAGGGTGGCCAGCGACTCTGACGCCGCCCGACCCCGTTCGCGGATGATCGCGGCTTCGCCCCGCGCTTGGAATTCAGCCGCTTGGCGTTCGGCTTCGGCGGGCAGCACCCGGTCGGCCACCAGTCGAATCTCTTCCAGCTGGCTTCGAATCTCTTGCAGGTTCTGTTCGGCCACGGCGCGGGCTTCGCGGGCGGCCGCAGCGGTGCGCTCTTCTTCCGCTTGCACGGCGGATTCGAAGTCGGCCTTCATCTTTCGCAGTTCGTTGCGAAGACCGATGATCTTGGTGTCCATTTCGGCGGCGGTGACTTCACCCCGGCCCCGGTTTTCGGCTTCCACCAGCTCGGCCGTACGATTGGCGTCCGATTCGGCAATTTCGGCCTCGCGGACCACGTTCGCAATCGCTTTACGGCCGGTCGCGTCCAGGTAGCCCACATCGTCGCTGACGTGCAGGATCTTAAGCGTATCCAGGTGCAGACCCAGCTTGCGAAGGTCGGATTCGCTCTCACTGGTCAGGCCGTCGGCAAACTTCAGTCGGTCCTCGTTCACCTGTTCCGGCGTGAGGTTGGCAATGACGCCTCGGAGGTGGCCTTCCAGCGTTTCCTTGGCCACGCGGCGAATGGTGTTGATGTCTTGATCCAAGAATCGTTCCACCGCGTTGCGCAGGACGGCTTGGTCGCTGCTCACCTTCACGTTGGCAATCGCGTCGATGTTCATCGCGATACCGCCGCTGGAGTACGAGTTGCGGACCTGAATCGGCACCTCGAACAAGGTCAACGGCAAGCGGCTCACCCGCATGAAGAAGGGGATGTACAGCTTGCGACCACCGGTAACAATCTCACTTCCCTTTCGGAATCCCCCTGAAAAAACCAGGGCTTCGTTCGGCATGCAAATGCGGAAGAATGTCCGCACCAGCAAGAAGAACCCTAGCAAGAAAAGAAGGAACAGAACGGCCCCGCCGATCACCCCTCCCAAACTCTGAATGATGTTCATGATCTTAGTTTTTGCTCTGGTTTACGACGAAGAGCTGAGCTCGGCTTCCTCCGCCAAAAAGTCATTCAACCGGGCGACCTTCACCCGATTGCCATGCACCCCAATGATAAGCACGGCCTCATCCACTTCAATTGTTTCCTCAATGTCGGATTCGGCAATGTAGTCAATCAATTCTCCTTTCACCATCACGCGCACTTTTCCGGCTTGGCCCGGTCGAATTGCGACCAGCAAGCGGCCCTGCACGCCGATGAAGTCGTCCTCGCCGATGCTCTCACCCTGGGCGCGCTTCTGGAGCAGGTTCACCAGCACTGCCACCACAAAGCCCGTGATGAAGCCCGTGATGAGCGACGACGTGAGGATGAGCGGCTCCTTTGCCATCTTCGTGAGGGTGAGCGTGGACCCCATGAGCCCAAAAATGCCCAGGAAGTAGAGCCAGAACCGCAGATTGCCAAAGGGCAACCAGGAGAGGAAAGCATCAGCCGCGTTCGGTGCCCCTGGCGCGTGGTCCACACTGAAGTCGGCGTCGTGGCCGCCCAAATCTCCCGTATCGTGCCCGTCACCGTGCGGCGCAAATGCCGAAAACACGATGAGCCCACCCGCCACGATGCCAGTGATGAGATACAAGGGGAGCACTTTGAATTTCCTTCTCCAGACTACGGACATTATGCCCCTCGGTTGCGAGGTTTGCCGTTCTCCCTATTTTGTTTCAATAATTTCTGAAACCTGAAAAAGTTGGCGTTCGGTGCCGTACAATAGAAGTGTAGTGGCCGCGCCCGTACAAGATCCCCAACTCCCTCCTTCTGGCCCCGAGCGAGCCGCTTTGGTGCAAGAGGTTTTTGGGCGTGTGGCCCCCAGTTACGACAAGGTCAACCACTGGATGAGCCTGGGGCAGCACCAAAAGTGGCGCACCAAGGCCGCGCAAGCCCTGGATTTGAAGCCCGGCGACCGGGTGCTGGATGTGTGCTGTGGCACTGGCGATTTCCTCGCGGCGCTGGAGCCGCACGTCGGCCCCACTGGCCAAGTGGTGGGCGTGGACTTTGCCCCCGCGATGCTGGAGGGTGCCGCCGCCAAGGGCCACCCGCGATTGAGCCTGGGGGACGCCACCCGCCTGCCTATCCAAACCGCGAGCTTTGATGCCGTTACGATTGGTTGGGGGCTGCGCAATGTCGCCGACCTTGACGGTGCCCTGCGCGAACTCGCCCGCATTCTCAAGCCCGGCGGACGACTGGCTTGTCTGGATATGACCCCCAGCCGTCACCCGCTTCGTCAAATTTCAGATCGAGTCTTCCACTGGCTCACGCCCCGGCTCGGCCGCCGCGTGGGTATGGAACAGGATTATCAGTACCTCGTCAAAAGCACCGACGCCTTCCTCGATGCCGCAACTCTTTCCGAGCGTCTCCGCGCCGCCGGTTTTGACCAGATTCGTGTCCGCACGTTCATGTTCGGCCACATTGCCCTCCACATCGCCCAAAAATCATGACGGCCACCTTTTTCTCGCAGCTCCAAGAACGCATTCCCAATGAGGTGATGACCACGCTCATTGACGGAGTTCTGGGGGTGGAAACCGAGCTCCGCGCGCAAGTGCAAAGCGACATCCGCATGGTGCAAGACATCGGCGAGCACACGCTGGAGGCGGGCGGCAAGCGTCTGCGCCCGGCCCTGGTGATGCTGAGTGCCCAGGCAACCGGTTTGTCCTACAAGGCGGAGCGCTGTGTGAAGCTGGGCGCGTGCCTGGAGATGATCCACATGGCCACCCTGGTGCACGACGACGTGATTGACGGGGCCAGCACGCGGCGCGGTCGTGCCACGGCCGGGCGGGTTTTTGGCGACACCGCCAGCATCCTCGCCGGCGACGTGCTCTTGGCCAAGGCGATGCGCATTCTGGCGCTGGATGGCGACCTGGCCATCATCCGCATGACGAGCGACGGCGTGGTGGAAATGGCCGAAGGCGAAGTGCTCGAGTTGCAGTTCCGCAACGAGTGGACGATGCCCGAAGAGGATTATCTGCGCGTACTGCGCATGAAGACGGCCGCATACGTGGAGATCTGCTGCCGTACCGGGGCCATGGTCGCCGGCGCGGATGAAGAAACCACCCGCCTGCTGGGCACCGTTGGTCACCACTTGGGCATGGCGTTCCAGATCATTGACGACTTGCTGGACTACACCGGCGACAGCCAGAAGACCGGCAAGCCCCTGGGCACCGACTACCGAGAAGGATGCATGACCCTGCCCCTGATGCGCCTGCGCCCGCACCTGAGCGAAGCGGAAAATGAGCGGTTTGGGCGTCAGTTCGGCGAAGATCCTTCCACGGAAGAGGTGGCGGCCCTGATCCAATTGATGCACGAGCGCGGCGCCCTCGCCGAAGCCCGAGCCGTGGCCAACGAACACGAGCGGCAAGCCATGGCGGCCCTGGCCGCCCTCCCGGCGACCCCGCAGCGCGAGCTTCTCTCTTGCGTCACCGAGTTCGTTTCGGGTCGCGATCAGTAAGACCGTGTACGGCCTCTACGCATTCGACCTCGACGGCACGATCTATCGGGGCGAAGAAGCGATTGACGGGGCCGCCGATACGGTGCGCGCCCTTCTGGAACAGGGGGCACGAGTGGCCTACCTCACCAACAACTCAGCGGCGACCCCCCGGGGCATCACCGACAAACTTGCCCGCATGGGCATTCCCTGCCAGCCCGCGTGGGTGTTTGGCACAGGGTCACTGGCCGCTTCGATTTGCCAAGAACGGGGGTACGCCCGGGTGCATTTGGTCGGCGAGCCGGCTTTGCATCAAACCTTCCGGGATGCGGGGCTGCACATCACCGGCCATCACCCGCAGGCCGTCGTGGTCGGCATCTGCCGGTCTTTGACCTACGAAATGGTGGGCATGGCCGCCGATGCCATACGCTCGGGCTTGCCGTTCATTGCCACCAATACCGACGCCACGTACCCTCTCGCAGGCGGGCAACTGCAGCCGGGAGCCGGGGCGGTGGTGGCTGCGATTCAGGTGGCGGCGGGGCGAGAGCCTGAAGTGCTGGGCAAGCCCGCGCCCGCGATGCTGCTGGCCGCGATGGCCGACGCGGGAGTAAGCCCAAAGGAAACCCTTATGGTCGGCGACCGCTACGAAACCGACATCCTGTGCGGCCAAGCGGCGGGGTGTGACACCTGGCTGGTCACGACGGGCGTCGTCACCGACCGCCCAGCTGGCCAACCTGGCGGCGCGAACCTGCGCGAACTCCTGGGTTAAGAACCCGAGTCGCCCTGCTGAACCCGGAGCTCGTCTTCGGCCTGCTTCACGGCCTTAAGCTCGCCCAACACCGCATCCAAGGTTTGCGAACTCGAATACTCCACCGGAGCGGCCCCGGGCGTGCTGGCGAGGCTGGACTGCGCCCCTTCCACCTCATCCGCTAAAAGTCGTAACCGTTCCGCGACGGCCATCCCGCCCCGCACGATGTGCTCGCTGTGGGCGGACTTGTGCGCGTACTCGGTCCAATCCGAAGCCGCAAGGGTCTTGAGATTGTTGAGGGCCTCCGTGATTTCGAGGTCAAAGAAGTCTTTGACGACGCCCTTGGCTTCCACATCCCGGTCGCGCTGCGGCAAGCCGATGGCCGAAGCCGCCATCGTCATGAGTTCGCTCATGGCCGTATCGGCGGCAAGCTGGGCTTGCTGACGCACGCCCGCCCAGTGGGCACCCAAGTCCGGGGCATTCCAAATCGGGCCATTGAGCGCGGACTGCACGCGGCTCCAGTGGTAGGCACTGGCCTCGAGGAGTTGCAAAACCGACGCGTCCACTTCGCGGTGCAAGCGGTTTCGCCCTCGCAAGGCTTGGAACGGCTTCGAAGAGTGATGCGCTTGGATCTTGGCCCGCTCGGCCTCGTTGCGTGGCTTGCCCTGCCGCTTTCGCAGGAAGTTGACGGCCCACGCCCCGCCGATCAGCGTTACAAATCCGGCCACAAATCCGGCGGCGGGGTTCTGCAGGGCCACACCGAAAGTAATGCCCACCATGGGCATGGTCATCAAGACGCTGACGATGCCACTGCCCACCACCAAGTCGTGTCGCGCCTTGGCAGGGTCGTTCTGCGCGTAGGTAAGGAACGCGTTCACGTAAGGGAGTCGCTTGTCAAATCGGGCCATGCGTCAGTTAATGTGCTCCTTAGTGTCCTACGGCGGCGGGTTGCACTCCGCGCGCAATCGGTATACCGTCTGGCGTGCGGTTCGTGGACACTCACTGCCATATCAATGACCGAGAGGCCTTTCCGGACCCTAATCGTAGCCTGCATGAGGCCCAGGGTCACGGGGTCGACCGGTGCATCGTCATCGGCATTGACGAAGGTCTCAGCGAGCGGGCCGTCCAACTCGCCGAGCGCTACCCGGGCGTGTGGGCGGTGGTAGGTTGGCACCCGAACCATGCCCACGAATGGACGCCGGAAGGTTGGGCGCGTATCGAAGCCTGGGCCACCCACCCCCGCGTGGTGGGAATTGGCGAGACCGGGCGCGACAATCACTGGGACTATGCCCCCGCCGCCCAGCAGTGGGAGGTGTGGGAACGCCATGTGGACTTGGCCCAGCGCGTGGAGAAGCCGATTGTCATTCACTGCCGAGAGGCGTATCCCGAACTCCTCGATTGGCTGGAGGCGAACCCCGTGAGCGTGCCGTTGCTCTTTCACTGCTGGGCAGGGAATGCCGCCGACGCCGAGCGGGCGATCCGCTTGGGTGCCTGGTTTGGGGTGGATGGACCGGTGACTTACAAGAAGGCCGATGAATTGCGTGCGGTGGTGGCAATGTTGCCGCGTGACCGGGTGCTGCTGGAAACCGACGCGCCCTACTTGACGCCGCACCCGCACCGAGGCGAGCGCAACAAGCCCGCGTACATCCCGCTCATTGCCGAAGGCTTGGCCCGGGTGTGGGGGTGCAGCGTGGGCGAAGTAGCTTCGGTGACGACCACGAATGCCAAGCGGCTCTTCCCGGCCTTAGTAGTGGGGGCCTAGCCGGCCAGCTTAGCGTCGGCGGCCCGTCGCGGGCTGGACGTCAATCTCCAGCTCGGGGGCCGTACTGGACTTTTCGGGATCAACGGCCGAATTGGATTGTCCCGCTTTGCTGTCCGAGGCGGCCTTGGGCGGCTCACTCGCCAACACCGGCACGCTTTGCACAATGTTCTTGGGCAGCACGCCCGTGGGGATGCGCGGCCCCACAAAGAAATAGCCCACCATCGCCACGAGGCCGGGGATCAAAACCCATTTGGTGATCTCCCAGACAATGCGCGAACCTCTCGATTCGCCCAACTCACGCGCGTCAGCACGGTGTTCCATAAACATGCGTGGCCCACGGGCCAAGCCCACCTATTGTGACTCATCCCTGGGGCCAATTCGTTCCAACGGCCACACTGAACACGTAGGACTACGAGCGTGCGGGCCGAGATTTACGAAGACTTGTGGGAAGTAGAAGCGGAGACTTTTCAGACTCTGCCGCCCGATGCGGGGCACCCGGCGTACCCTTATGTGCCCTTGGCGGCCTCCGGTACCGCGCAAATGGTGAGCCTACGCACGGTGGTGCTGGAAAACCAGTGGACGCGGATTACGGTGTGCCCGGACCTCGGCGGGGCCATCATTTCTTGGCAAGACCTGCGCACCGGAGAGGCCATTTTGGCGGCCCCCAAGCGGCTCGCGGCGAGTGCGGGCGGTGTGCGGGGAGCCACTGTTGCGGCGGGGTTGCAATGGCAGACTTGGCCGGACGAACGCCGGCTGATGACCGGGCGCGTGGATTTCCGCGTGCATGCGGATGAATCCGAAGACGGGGCTGTGGCGGTCTTCTTGCACGAGGTGCTGGCCGGGGTGCCCGCGCACTGGACGGCTTGCCTGACCCTGGAAACAGACTCGGCGGCGCTGCGCGTCGAGTTTCGCCTTCAGAATTTGAGCCTCCTCCCGTTGCGGCTGGATAGCGGCTTTTCATTGGCCGGGGCGGATTGGGACGAGAACCTGTGCGCGCGGCTGGCCCCGGGAACCGGTGGCCTGGGGGTGGTGCCGCTTCATGGAGGGGCGATGTATCCGGGTGCGGGGGGGCTCCGTCGCCGGGGTGACGCCCAGCCGTGGCTGGCCCCAGGAGCCGTGGAGGCCTGGAGTTGCCGGTTGGTGCCGTTCTCGAACTTTGCCATGGGTGCGACAGAATCCGCGCAGTTTGCCGTGAGCGAGGCCGGAGTCATGGCCATCAGCGAGGCCGGAATGTTTTTCCAAGCCGCCACCCCGAATGAAGAGGGGCGGCTGCTCCTGGGGACGGCCGATGGCCAGACTCACACCGCGCCACTGGCCTGGCAACCCGGGACGCCCGTGGAATTCCGCGCGGATCAGCTCCCCGGCCGGCCCACCGCCGCCCGCGTGGATGCCTCGGGGCAGGCCGGCTTATTGGCATGGCCCGGTGCGGCGGCCCCGACTTCTCCTCTCCCCTCGGCCGCGATGGCCGCCCTCGCCGAACCCGCCCCGGGGACGGAGGAAGCCGCGTGGGTTTCCGCCATCACGCAGGGCCAGGCACTCCCGGATGTCTCGAACCCCCTCTTGCGCCCCCTCGCCGACCTGGAAACCGCGCGGCGCGCCCTAGCGGAAGGCAACGACGAGGCGGCCGCCACCGCTTGCCAATGGTGCCTGGCCCGCACCCACGACCAAGTCACGGCCTGGTGGCTTCACGCCATTGCCCAGCGTCGGCTTGGCCGCGCCGAAGAGGACGAGAGCCTGGCCCACGCCATGGTGCTGGACCCCATGGACCTGCGCCTCCGCGCCGAAAGCTTCCTCCGCCAACCCGTGGCCGAAACCAAAGAGCCCCTGCCCTTCTTACGGCCCCTGGCCGCCAATGCGGATGCCGCCGTGGGGGTGGTGGGCGACTACATTTCGCTAAGAAGCACGATGGATGCCGCCCGGCTGGTGGATGAACTCATCCGGCACCGCGACCTGCCCATGCTGCGCTACCTTCGGGCATGGAGCTACCTCAAGTTCACCCGCATGGAGGCCGAGGCGATGACCGACCTGCGCGCGGCGGCGGCCCTCCCCCTGGACCCGCCCCTGCCCTGGCGACCCCTGGAAAAGCAAATCATCCGGGACCTCGCGGAGAGGTTCCCGGATGATCGTGCGCTCCAGGGATGGAGACAGCTCGTTCTCGATTAGGTTCGGCGATTAATGACCGGTGCCAGAGCCGGCGGCGGGCGGGCGATTGCCTCCCGTCGGGGCGGCCTTGGGCCGGATAAGGATGCTGCGCGAATCGGTGAGGACGTACTCGAGGTCAGCCGCCTTCGTTACCGTGTCGAGCGCAAACTTGAGAGTGGTCCCCACGAGGAACGCATCGAGCTTATAGGCCGGAACCTTGGCGTCCACGTCAATGATGATGCCGCTTTGCTTCTGGAAATCGGCAAACACCGCGCGGATGTCGGCGCGCTCCATTTTGGTGGTGATGAGGCGCTTTAGGTCGTTTTCGGTCAGGCGGATCGGCGGCGGCGGAATCACCGGGCCACCTTGGGCGCCCGCGCCTGTGCGCTTGCTGAGGAAGTAGATTCCATTATCCAGCGTGAACTCAAGTTGGCTTACCCGGCAGATGATTTGGAGGGCTTCTTCAAACTCCACGCCGGAAAGCGCGAGATAAAGGTCCACCTTGGCGCCGGGCTCGAGCACAAAGCTCTTGCCTCCCTGCTCGAAGAGGTCGAACAGGACTTCGCGAACATCGTGACCGCGGCTGGTGATCGTAATCTGGCCGGTTTCGGACGTCTTCACCGCTGCCTCAATCTCTTGAGTCTGCGATTGGGTTTGGGTGTCTTGGTTCGTCACCGCGCCGGTTTCCGCCGGCGTGGTGGGCGTGGTCACGAGACCACTAACTAAAGACATGGAGCAAAGAATCGAGGAGAGTGCCATCTCAGTTTTTCTTTTCGCCGTTGGGCAAGTACACGGTCACCTTGTTTTGCGGAGTTCCGGAATTGCTTTGTGGGCGAGGGGTCGTGGCCGGGCGATTTGCCGGGCGGGACGGGGCAGGCCGCGCCGGAGCCGGACGTGAAGCCGGACGGTGCGAGGAAGTGGAGGACGGCCGGGAGCGCCGTTGAGAATTTGTGGTTGAACTCTGGGTTCGGGTAGGGGCCGGGGTGCTGCGTTGGGCGGGCACAACTTGGCCGTCGCGGGCCTTCAGGATCGGGGCGTCTTCCATGGTCGGCTGACCAGGGAGGCTGAGCCCGTTCTGTTGGCGCGGGGTATGGCTGGTGGCTTGAGAATTCGATTTGGGCGCAGCCGCGTGGGGGTCGCTCGGCTTGGCGTGCTCATCGTCGGCCGTTTCGCCATGGGCGTCGTCCGTCGGGATGTCGGCGTGTTCGTCCGTCGCATGCTCATCTTCGGCATGCTCATCCTTGGTCGCTTCGTCTTCTGCGTGCTCGCCTTCGGCGTGCTCGTCGGTGGCGTGCTCGTCGGTTGAGGTTTCCTCGGGGGATTCCTTCTCCTCTTCCTTGGTCACTTCCTTTTGGGCAGTGGCCTTGGTGCCTGCTTTCGCACCGAGGAGGGCCGTCGGATCGCGCAGGATGGTGCTCATAGCAATGAGCGTGAGGGCAAGGCCGATGGACGTGAAGGCGACCCGCATGTTCACGCGGGAATCCTTGACAAACGGCGTGCCGGGCTCGTTCATCCACTCCTTGGAGTTGGAAGTTGCCAAGCGCTTCGCCCCAGGAATTGGCAAGCGAGCGATGAGATTGCGGGTGATTTCACCCACCTGCAAAATGAGTTCGGAGGGATTGACCTTGGCTTTCGGCTCGGCCGGGGCGGCATCGCCCATCAAGACCTTGCGCAAGCGAACAGCTTCGAGGCGGCACTCCTCGCAAATGCGAAGATGCTGCTCCAGGTCCGCATCGATCTCGGCGGGAAGCTGCTCCCCTTGGCCGAGCCGCTTCAGCTGCGCCCGCGCCAGGTGACATTCCACATTTCCGATTGCCATTTCTTACAATTCACTTCAGGTTTTGGTCTCGAAGTGATTTGACCTCCAATCAGTCAATCGGTATGCCGCCGGGGCTTCTTTAGGGTGAGGCCCAAGAATTTTGCGGGGACCTAGCCGCGCATTCCGGAGAACGCCGTCTCCAGCAAATCCACCGTCATCATCACCCGGTAAGGGGCTTTCCGTTCGTCGGCGCCCTGGCCCATCCAGGCGTGGCACCCCGGGTTGCCACTCACCAGGATGTCGGGGGTGGTCCGCTCGACGTGGTTGAGCTTGCGTTCCAGCAGTTGCCGGGCGATGCCGGGCTGGGTCACGTTGTAGGTGCCGGCACTACCGCAGCACATCTCGCTCTCTTCAATTTCGAGGAGGGTGACGCCGGGAATAGCGCGAATGAGCTCGCGGGGGGCACTGCGAATGCCCTGGCCGTGGGCGAGGTGGCAGGCGTCGTGGTAGGCCACGCGTACGGGCGTGGCGAAGCCGGGGCTCTGGCGCAGGAGATCGGCGAGGCCGTTTTTGAGGAGGAATTCCGTGGCCTCGTGGACAATGGGGCCGACACTCGATTCTTTGAGATGGCTACCACATCCGGCCGCATTGACGATCAGTGGCGCACCAGGCGGGAGCGACTCCGCGAGGGCATCGAGTCTTTGGTGGGCGCCTTCCAAGTCGCCCGCGTGGGCATGCAAAGCCCCGCAGCATTGGCCCCGCGTGGCGGGGATCGATTCGAACCCAATGCGCCGAAGGAGCCGGCGGGTTGCCTCGTGGGTGCTTGGATAGAGCACCCCCATCACGCAGCCTTCGAGCAAGGCAACTTGCCCCTTTACGGGGGGCAATTCGTGAGGGCGGAGCACGGGCCATTGCCCCGGCGCTTCAGGCTGGGGGACACGCGCTTCCGCCACCTCGGTGGTGATGGCCCTCGAGACGAATGCCGGCACCCGCCCCCCGGGCAAGAGACCGCTCAGCAGGGTTTGGGCGCGGAAAATGGTGGGGTTGGTAATGCCGTTGAGGAGGGCCTGTTCGGCCGGGCGGGGTTGGGCTTGCCTCAGCTCCTTGCGGGCCAATTCCAGGATCATCCCGTAGTGGACTCCGCTCGGGCAGGCCGTTTCGCAGGCTCGGCACCCCAGGCAGGTGTCGAGGGCATCCGCCGTTTCAGCCCACTCGATTTGGCCCTCATCGGCGGCCCGGGCCAGGTTGATTCGCCCCCGGGGCGAGCGTGATTCATCCCCGGTCAGCACAAAGGTCGGGCAGGCCTCCAAGCAGAACCCGCACTTGATGCACTTGGCCGCGAGGTCTGATAACGGCTCGGCCATACCCCCATTGTGACGGCTAAACTAAGCCAAATGCGAATGATTCGAGGAGGCACCGATGGCGCCCATCTGCGCGTGGCCGTGATCGTAAGCCGCTGGAACGAGTTTGTGACGACCCCTATGATGGAGGGAGCGCTGGATACGCTCGCCAGTCAGGGCGTCAAGGACCCGGTGGTGTACGCGGTGCCGGGGACGTGGGAGATCCCGGTGGTGGCGGCCGAGCTCATTCGCCGAAAGGAAGTGGATGCGATCGTGGCGCTCGGGTGCATCCTCCAAGGGCAAACCACCCACGCGCAGCTGCTGGCCGGGGATGTGAGCCACGCGCTGATGGATTTGCAGGTTCAAACCGGGGTCCCCATCGCCTGGGGCATCCTCACTCCGGACACGGCGGATCAGGCAATCGACCGCGCCGGAATGAAGATGGGCAACAAGGGCCGTGAGGCCGCCAGTGCCGCGATTGAGATGGCGAACGTGCTCGCCCAACGGCCGAGTTAAGCCGCTTCGACCTGCGGCAAGGCGGGCATCCACACCATGCGGAACCGTCCGCCCCGCTTGGCGGCAAAGCGCCAGCCCCGAGCCCGAAGCTCGGTTTGAATCTCCGTGACCATCGTGCTCGAGAGCCCCGTCAGGTCCACGTGCATCGATCCGCCATTCAGTTCAGCGCGCCGGGCCAGCCGGTCGGCTTCCTTGGTCACCACACGATGGCGGAGGCGGTGGATTCGTTCGCGGAGGAAGATGTCTTGCATGTCAGTCTCCTGTTTTAGTAGACGAATGAATAGTAGACGAAGTTCCACCCCCAATGCAAGGGGCCTAGAAATTTTTCTACATCTTTTTTCGAATTTCTTCCGCGTCGAACCTAAGATTGCGCCCTAGCGAGGCACCAGAGTGATGCCGTGGTTCACCTGGCGGCCCTCACCGCGCAAGGACGAGCCGTTGGCCCACAGCCCGGAACTCGCCCCGCCGTCCAGCCCGATGGCCTCCGTGCAGCCCAGTGATTTCATCGTCTGCGCCAGCTGCGTGAAAGTGCCCGCCGAAGCCACGAAGATCACCCGCCCATCGCCGGTCACGCCCATGGCGCTCCGCGTTTGGCTACCCGCCACTCGGCTGCTGGTGAAGCCCTCGGCCGTCGGGTTGCAATCCACCTGCCCGCCCCGCACCAGCATCGGCCCGCAGCCAATCCAGGTGGAGGATTCCTTCCAGACTTCAGGGCGCCGCATATTGGGCATCTTTAGCGTCCACTGCACTTGGTCCCCAGGTCGGAACCGGTCGGCCTGGCTGGCATCCGAACCACGAAACAGCAGCACGCCGCCCCCATCCGGGATCGCCACGTCGCCCTCGCCCTTGTCAATCACCCGGCGGCTCGCGTCAATGCGTACGTAGCGTCCACTGAACCCCGTGCGCGCGCCCCACGCCCGCGTATAGAGAGCCGCTACGCTGGCCCCCGGGGTGTGGTTCACGCGGTACAGGTAGAACGAGCGCCCGCCCACCGTGCCTGTGATCTTGGGGTTGCCGCGCTCAACCTGCGCCGTGCCATCCGGGGCAATCGCTAGCACCGAGCCCACGCTGCCCAGGCTCTGCGGCCAACCGCCCACCACCAGGGTGTGATAAGGGTCGGCGATGCCATCCCGGCTGTAAGCATCAAAGTAGCCGCCGTTGATCACGGCTTGTGCTCCCGTTGCCCGGGCCATGGCCGCCAGCGAGGAAACCCCGCCCGCCCGGCCGCCGCCCCAGGCCACGCCCACGCGCACATCGTCGAGCTTCGCGGAAACCACAATCGCCGATCGCGGGGAGCTCACCCGCGCGACATTCACCACGGTCGGGGCGACGGGTGCGCTCGGCGCGACTCCCAAAACGAAGGCTAACCAAACGCTCATGCCGTTCATTATTTGGAATTTTGCAACCTTTCCTCTATACTGTGTGAAGAGACCAGGAAGAAATCATGTCATGGCGGCAGAAGCGATCCCTTGGTGAGGAGTTCGTCTCGTTTATTTACGACCGTTTCCAAGTGGATGAACGGTACGTAAAAGACCTGCCCGATGGGTTCACCTACTGGTCCGGCGACCTCGCCACGACGGTCCGCACCGACCCCGGTATCTTCCGCCAGTCGCAGGTCACCTACCGTGTCACCGCCACCACGGAGTTCATCCGCGGGCGGGGGCGCGTGCCCGAAATCATCTTGGCGCTCGAAGACATCCTGGACCACGGCACCATGTCGGGCGCGGTCTATAACCCCGAAACCGATGTGTTCGCCCTGGAATGCGGCGTCTACGCTACCGAGGAGAATTCGGAATTCACCAAGATGGCCATGGCCGCCGCCGTGTGCCTGCAGGTGAACGAAGCCATGGTGCTGAGCACGCGCCTGGCCGAGCACCTGCGCACCAGCATCGCCTATAGCGCGCACCCCACGCAGGGGCCGCGCTCGGGGGTGGATGAGTCGCTTTCGCACACCTTCGAGCAGTTCACGGCCAGTGGGGCCGCCCCCAACCGGTGGTGCGGCCAGCCCGAGTGGCAGCAGGCCGAATGGGTGATGGAGCGCGAGGCCATCACCTTCGAATCGGACCACCGCAGCCGCATCCACGCCACTTTCCCCTGGCACTGCACTGACCAGCCGATTGATTTCCTGGTCGGGATTGATGAACCGCACCCGCGCCTAGGCACCGGCCTGCACGCCACCCTAGTTATCCCTATGCGGTTACCCGCCGCCGGCATCGGCAAGCTGGCGCTGAATCTCAACCACTACGAAGCCACGGAGTACAAGCGGTGCCACACTCTGGGCAGCTGGTGCATGCACGATGAGAAACTGGCCTTCCGGCTGTTCGTCCCCAACCTGCTCTATTCGCCGCAGGCTCTCACCGAAGTCTGTGTGGCCATGGCCACCCGCGCGATCTGGGTGGACGAGTGGTTCGTAGCCTTACGCCAGCAGGCCGCGCAGCCTTCTTCTTAGGGGTTGCGGCCCTAGCGGGTTGCCAGCCCGCCGCCCCGGCGGCCAAGGAAGCCGGGCCGAACCCGATCTACGCCGAACTGCACCAGGCCGTGCGCGAATACCGCACGGTTTCGCAAGACCGCTATCCCTCGGCCTCGGCGTGGCAAAGCCAGCTCCAGCCCTATGCGAAATCCAAGCTGGACGCCGTGGAAGGCATCTGCTACAACGCCGCGCTGAGCGATGTGAGTGCCATCACCGTGCGCAAGCCGGAGGTGGTAGTGCTGTTCTTTAGTTGCACCAAGAAGTCCGCGCCCCGGGCGGGCGGCCTGCCCGACCTGGCCCAGCCCCCCGGCGAGGTGGTGATGGCCTTCGGGGATGGCAGTGTGCGCACCGCCCACCCGGAGTTCAAGGGGCGCGAATTCCTTTGGGATCCCCGGCGTATTTCGCCGGATTTGTAACGTCAGGAGCGAGCTATCGCGGCGCCCACAGGGCCTGGTACGCAAACCACCCGCCCATCAGCACTCCGTAGCCCACAATCACCCAGCGCAGGGTTTCGGGGTTCAGGCGCAGGCTGCCCCGGGCCGCCCCGTAGCCGCCCAGCACGCTCCCAATGGCCAGCGCCAGGGCGGGCTCCCACCGCACCAGCCCCTGCACCACCAGCAGCACCGCCGCCGAGAAATTGATGAGCAAGCCCAGCACGTTCTTCAGCGCATTGGCGTCGTGCAGGTCGCCGGGGTGGATGAGCCCCAGCACCGCCAGCATGAGGATGCCCATGCCCGCCCCAAAGTAGCCGCCATAAACCGCCACCAAGAACTGCACCAGCACCGCCCACAGCGTGGCGCGGGGGAGATTGCGGCACCAGGCCGAGAGCTGCGGCTTCAGCGCCAGGATGACGGTGGCGACCAGGATAAGGCCGGGTACCAACTGGTCGAACAGCTTGGCGTCGGTGAGGGTGAGCGCCCATGCCCCTAGAAGTGCGCCGACCAGCGTGGGCAGAAAGAGGAGCCGCAGGTTGGCCTTGGCGTTGGGCAGGCGTTCTTTCAGCCCCCATGCACCCGCGATGCCCCCCGGCCACTGCGCGGCAGTGTTGGTGGCGCTGGCCACCACGCTGGGCACCCCCGCCGCCACCAGGATGGGGAACGAGACCAGCGAGCCCCCGCCCGCGACGGCGTTCACACCCCCCGAGATGACCCCGGCGACCACAAAGATTGCCCATTCGCCCGGTGACATCGGATTGAGCCTACCGATTTCGGAGCCGAGGGGATGAATCCATGCTCACGCCGGGATCTCAATCGCCCGACTGAACGACTTCGCCGAGCAACTCGGCGAGAAGCTGTACGGAAAGGGATTCCCAAACCTCGGCCGAAATCATCTGGTTAAGCCGTAGTTCCGCCAGACCGTGCACAAACGCCCACAAAGCGACCCCGGCCGCGTGGGCACGCTCTTCATCCCATTCCGAGCGCCGCTGGCGGATAGCGGCCAGCACTTGTTGGAACGAGGCATCAGCCGATTCTTGACACGGCTCGAGGAATCCGCCGAACATCAGGCGGTAAAGGTTCGGGTGGTCCACGGCCCGCTGGATGTAGAGTTCGCCCAGCTTGAAGAGGTCACCTTCATGCTCCTGTCCCGCCTCCGCCAAGTCTTCAAACCCTCGGGCCGCCACCGCCGCGAGCAGGTCTTGCTTGGACGCAAAGTGGACGTAGGGTGCGCGCGGACTCACGCCCGCCCGCTCCGCCAACTCACGGACACTGAGTTCGGCAACCGTTTGGGTTCTTAAGAGCTCCAGAGCATCTTCCACCAGAGCCTCGCGCAGGTTCCCGTGGCGGTACATGCCGGGGGCCTTTTTCATTATTTGTAATCATTGCATACTTTCTTCGGCTACAATGTATGCGATGAATACTTTTAAGTCCACTGGCTCCGGCACTCGTCGGATTCTCGTCCTCTTGGGGCACCCCGCTCCGGCTTCGCTCAATCAGGCCCTGGCGGAGGCTTACGCTGAGGGCGCTCGGTCGGCCGGGGCCGAAGTCGTCCTCCTTCCGACGGCTAGCCTGGCGATGGATGCGCTCGCGGACCCGCGCACGGTTGCCGCCTTGGAACCGGACCTGGTTACAGCGCAGGTTCTCATTCAGGCGGCGGACCACCTCGCCTTCGTCTATCCCCTGTGGTGGGGGGCCGCGCCCACCACTCTCAAGGCCTTCATTGACCGGACTTTCATCACCGGGTTTGCGTTTCGTTACAACGCCAAGGGCCAACCGGAGAAGCTGCTGAAGGGGCGCTCGGCCCGGATTCTTCTCACCATGGATGGTCCGTGGTGGTTCCACCGCTGGATGTACCGCAACTCCGGCATCACATGGCTCAAGTGGGCGACCCTATGGTTTTCCGGCATCCGGCCCGTCGGCGTCGAGGTCATCGACAAGGTGCGGACATCTTCTCCGGAGCGGCTGGCCGACCAAATCCTGCGCGCTCGAAGGCTGGGAGAGCGGGACGGCCGGCAACCCTAAGCCCGACGAGAAAATTGGCGCCCCGGAGAGGACTCGAACCTCCGACCAACGGCTTAGAAGGCCGCTGCTCTATCCACTGAGCTACCGGGGCAAGCCGCTCCAGTGTACCGGGCCGCCCCCAGCCCGCCTCCCGGGGGCCCGCGCCGTGCCATCATCGGGGGCATGATCGTGGTTCTGGCGGGGGGATCGTGCAGCGGCAAAAGCACCCTGGCGGCCCTGGTGGCCCCGCGCGTGCCCGCCCGGCATATCAAAGGCGACCACTACTTCCGCACCGATGACCCCGCCGCCCCGCAGATCCTCATCGCCGGGCAGATGGCCTTCGACTGCAACCACCCCGAGACCCTGGACCTCGCCCGGATGCTGGCCGATATCCGCGCGACGCCCGGGCCGGTGCTGGTCGATAGCCACTTTGGGCTGTATCACCCCGAGCTGCGCGCCCTGGCCACGCACACGGTGTTTGTGGCGTGCGATGCGGATATCCGCGCGATGCGCCGCCTGGTGCGGGGGTACCCCCAGCGCGGCGAACCCCAGGCCCTGATGGAGGAATACATGGCGGGGGCGCGCCCGGCCTTCGATCGGTACATCGCCCCGACGCAGGCCTATGCCGAACTGGTGCTGGATGGCACTCGCCCGCCAGAGGAGCTTGCGGAGACGTTGTTGGCCTACCTGCGGGAGTAGAGAGAAGGTGCGAGCTTGGCAGCAGCATTGCCAAAGCCTCGAGCACCCTCTATGCGTGTCGATGCCTCCACTCACACTTGATCAAGAGCATTAGCTATTCTAGAGCATCGTTTGCTCCGGAACCTACATAGACTTCAGTCGGTGTGACTGTGCAAGAATGAAGTAGTGAGCGAACTTCAACCATGGAGTCTATCTGCTGCGATAGCGAATCCATTTATCGTCTGGTGCTCCGCGTCAGCAGTTTTGCTCTCCCCTCTTGCCGGACTTTGCGGTGCTCTATCGTCGACAAGAGGGGAAATATTTTCTCCAATGCTCTTTGACAAGAAGAACGCCAAGACTTGGCTCCCATCATTCGTACTTCTAATCTTTGTTTGGAATTGGATAGGATCTATGTTTGGCATCGGAGCAATTGCATTGTATTTCAATCATTTAGTAGCTATTCCGTTAATCATAGCACTTGCCCTGATGCATTACACATTTGAATACTTCAAGGAATGGTTCCTTGAAGACAAGAGGGCCAAAGCAGAACTGGCCGACTTTGCAAGAAAGGACTCAGAAAGCCAGCGACAATTGGTATACAACGAATATGAACGGGAGTTCTTCCGGCAGATATCCAACCCCTGGACTGTTGATTTGCTTTTGCATGGCGTAAGAGATCGATGGATGCACGGAGTAATCAACGAGCAAGAACTTCATGAAGAACTCCAAATACTTGTAAGGGAATATCACGAATGGGAGCGTGAAGACGAACCTAATTGAAGTCAAAACCCCCACTCCCACAAAGGAGTGAGGGCTGACCAACCGACCGAACGCGACCTTAGATCACGCCCTTGGCGCGCAGGTCGGCGTAGTGGCACGCCTTGAACTTCTTGCCGCTGCCGCACGGGCACAGGTCGTTGCGGCCCACGCGGGTCCAGTCCACTTCGTCCAGGTTCACCGGGGCGGCCAGGGTCGCCACGGCGGCGCTTTCGGTCGCCTCGCCCGCATCCGCACCATCGGCGCGCATCATGCCCGGCGTCGGAGCCTCGGCCGCCGGTTGGGGCGCTTCCACCCGCACCTGCGCCCGGAACACCAGCCGCGCCGAATCCTCGATGATCTTGCGCTTGGTGTGCTCGAAGAGGTCGAACGTTTCCTTCTTATAGGCCACCAGCGGGTCCATCTGACCGTAGCCGCGCAGCCCAATGCCCTCGCGGATGTAGTCAATCATCTGCAGGTGGTCCATCCACGCATCGTTGATGGCGCGCAGCATCACCTGGTTCTCTAGCTTGCGCATCAGCTCGCTGCCCAGGGTCTCCTCCTTCGCCTTATAAGCGGCCATCGCCTTCTCGAACGTGAACTCCTTCAGCGGCTCGCCCGGCTCCACTTCGGTGAAGTCGTTCATCGTGCAGTAGTCAATGATCGGGAAGACGTCGCTCAGCTTTTCGTAGGCGATCAGGTGGTCGTACACCGGGGTGCCGTCTTCATCCAGCACGAAACCGGCGTCCACCGCCTCGCTGCTGATGATGCGGATGGCGCGCTCGATGTCGTCTTGGCACTCGCGGCCCAGCAGCACCTCGCGGCGCAGGGCGTAGATGTGCTCGCGCTGGGTGTTCAGCACGTCGTCGTATTCCAGCACATTCTTACGCGCGGTGAAGAAGTGGTTCTCGATGCGCTCCTGCGTCTTCAAGATCATCCCGGTGATCATCTTGTTGTTCACCTCTTCCATCGGGGGCCAGCCCTTCAGGAGCGGGTTCTCCAGGATCTTGGGGTTAAAGATCTTCCACAGGTGGTCTTCCAGGCTCACAAAGAACCGGCTTTCCCCGGGGTCGCCCTGGCGGCCGGCGCGGCCTCGCAGCTGGTTGTCAATGCGGCGGCTTTCGTGGCGTTCCGTCCCCAGGATGTACATGCCCCCCAGGGCGCGGACCTCCTCGGCGGCGGCGCGGCGCTCGGTGTCGTCCAGCGGCAGCGGCGGGGCGGCGCGTTCCTTACCGCCTCGGCGGAAGCTCATGAAGGTGTCGGCGTATTCGTGGCTCACGCCGCCGTCTTCGGCCTCTTGGGCACGGGCGCGGCTCACGGTCTCGTCGGCCACGCGGCCCCCGAGCAGGATGTCCACCCCACGGCCCGCCATGTTGGTGGCGATGGTGACGGCGCCCTTGCGGCCCGCTTCGCTGATGATGGCGGCTTCCCGTTCGTGGTACTTGGCGTTCAGCACGTTGTGGGGCACGCCGTGGCTGAGCGCCTCGGTGAGGTACTCCATCTGCTGCGGCTCCAGCTTGTGCTTGTCCATGAACCAGTTCTTCACCGTCTCGCTCAGGGCGTTGGGTTCCAGCGTGGCCTTGCGCATCACGTCCTGGATTTCGGTCATCTTCAGCTGGTCCAGCGCGGTGCTGAACATGCGGTCGGCATCGTCGCCGGCGGCACGCGCCACCGACTTATCCGCGTTGATCTTGTCGAAGAGGTAATCCGTGAGGATGAGCTTTTGCAGCATCTCCGGCGTGATGCGGTTGGAGACCTGCTCGGATTGCTCGATCGAGCGCGTCCCCACCAGCACCGGCTGCTGCTTGGTGAACAGGCGCAGAATCTCGCGGGCCACGCACCGGAACTTGATATCGTGGCTGCGTAGCACCACGTCCTCTTGGTCCAGGCGGGTGAGCGGGCGGTGCGTCGGCACCGTCACCACGTCCAGGCCGTAAATCTTGCGGAATTCGTCCTCTTCGGTCTTCGCCGTCCCGGTCATGCCCGCCAGCTTGTCGTACATGCGGAACAGGTTTTGGAACGTGATGGTGGCCACGGTTTGGCTTTCGCGCTGCACCTGCACGCCTTCTTTGGCTTCCAGCGCCTGGTGCAGGCCATCGCTAAAGCGGCGGCCGAACATCGGGCGGCCCGTGTTCTCGTCGATGATAACGACCTCTTGGCCGCGCACCACGTATTCCACGTTCTTCTCGAACAAGGCGTAAGCCTTGACGCTGGCGTTGACGTGGTGGATGATCTTCGGGTCGTCGGCGATGTTGCCCAGGCCCATCTTCTCTTCCACGTAGTCCATGCCTTCTTCGGTCAAGCTGGCGCTGTGGTTCTTCTTGTCGGCGGTCCAGTGCAGTTCGGGGTCCATGCCACGCACCACTTCGTCCACCACGCGGTAGACGCTGGTGTCTTCCATGCTGGGGCCGCTGATGATGTGCGGGGTGCGGGCTTCATCAATGAGGATGGAGTCCACTTCGTCAATCATCGCGAAGTTGAGTTCGCGCATGGAGAGCTGCTCCACATCGAACGCCATGTTGTCGCGCAGGTAGTCGAACCCAAATTCGTGGTTGGTGCCGTAGGTGATGTCTTGCAGATAGGCTTCGCGGCGGCTGCACGGGCGGCAGTGGAGGTAGCGCGGGTCTTCGTGCTCGAACGTCGGGTCGTAGATGTACGAACCGCCCAGTTCGTCGCTATCCGCGCCCTGGCCCTGGATGATGCCGACCGTGAGGCCGAGGAAGTGGTAGATGGGGCCCATCCACACCGCGTCGCGGCGGGCGAGGTAGTCGTTGACCGTTACCAGGTGGGCGCCCTTGCCGCTGAGGGCATTGAGATACATGGGCGCGACGGCGACGAGGGTCTTTCCTTCCCCGGTCTTCATTTCGGCGATGCGGCCCTGGTGGAGCACCACGCCCCCGACGATTTGCACGTCGAACTGGCGCATGCCCAGGGTGCGGCGGCTGGCCTCGCGCACCACGGCGAAGGCTTCGGGGAGGATGGCGTCCAGCTTGGTGCCCTGAGCCAGGCGTTCGCGGAATTCGACCGTCTTGGCGCGGAGTTGCTCGTCCGTCAGGGCTTCGATTTGCGGTTCGAGGGCGTTGACGGCTTCGACGATGGGCTGGAGCGACTTGACATCTTTGTCGCTGGTATCAAAAAGGGAACGGAGAAACTTGATCATGCAGGTGTGAGCCCGGGGGCTCCTTAGGGGGCGGCACCGGGCCGGGGGCCAGGCGCAAAGGGGCGAGACAACGAGGTTGCCTTACGCCACGGGGCCGGCGCGGGGGTCAACGCTGCCGCGCAGGGGGGCGCCCGGAAGGGGCTGGGAAGGAGTGGCCGCCGGGGCCGGAGCCTGGGCGATGCCGGAGGCAACGCGGGCCACGGGGGGCGCCACGGTGACCGGACGGGCCGAGGGGGATTCTTGCAGGACAACAATCCAGCGGGCGTGACCGCTCCAGCGGTGAACCGAGTTCACCGTAGAGTCCATGCCGACTCCCTGTGAGAGCAGCAAGATGAGAAGGGGCCACCACGCGCGCATCCCTGTGTTCCTTATTATGGACGTTTTGCGGCGCAGGGAGACTCCCGGGGTCGGCTTGAGCCTGCGCAAAGGCCCTAGGGTGCGGGGGTTGGGGTTGGGTTGGTGGGGGTTGGCTGCGGGAGGCGAAGGTGGCAGGCGTAAGCGTGGTGGTCGATGAAGAGTGCGTGTTGGAGGTGCGGGTCGACAATGAAAAAGTCATCGGCAAACCACAGGTCATCGAAGTACGCGATCAAGTCGGCGCGGCTGATCACCACTGCTTCCTCGAAGCCCCAGTCCATGGAGAGGCTGAAGACGACCTCGCTGGATTCGATTTGCGCCTCACTGAGCAAGGCACCGAGATCGGCATCACAATCGGGGATCGGCTCTCTGCGTCGCCAATTGGCATGCCGGACAATCTGGTTGTAGGTTTCGAGGTCAATCTCCGGGCGATCGGGGGCGATCAGTTTTCGCATCCGCTCGTTTAACTCCGCGCAGAAGGCTTCCGACGCCTGCCGGATTTGAGGCCAGGCGCGTCCATCCTCCAGCACGAACTCTCGCTTGAACTTGAGGGACTTTTCAATGGTTGGGCTCAGCACGGTCTTCGCTCCGCTTCAGTTGCACTTGGCCGTTTCAGATTTTCTCTTTGCGGAGCCGGACGAGGGAGACAATGGATTTCACCGTGTAGAAAAGGCCAAACGCTCCCATAAGGAGAACGACTGGCCATGCCTGGCTCAAGGGATACCTCTCGGGGGAGGAGTATCTGCTCCTCACAAGAAATTCCCCGCTGATTAACGAACCTGCGCAGCCAATGAGGAACGCAATCCCGAATAAGCCGTATCCAACGGCTACCACTATCTTGCTTAACCTGGTTTCAGTCCCCACGTCTCCGCTTCTTACAAGTATAGCTTCCGGCTACCCCGTTTACGGTCTTGATTGGACGATTCCCGTTGGCGTCGTAGGTGTAAGCCACGTTGTAGCCGGTACGAATCTCACTCGTCAGCTGCCCCGCCAGGTCGTAACCGTAGTTGGTGGTCGCGCCGTTCACGGTCTGGCGGGTGATCCGGTCCGCGTTGTCCCAGGCGTAGCCGGTCGTGCGGAGCAAGGTGGCCGCTCCACTTCAGTTGCACCTGTGTCAGGCAGGATCATCGTCTGCACATGCGAGAATGAACCCGCACAATGAAATATCCGCGCATAGCATATTGACATAGCCAATATCCAATGCCGTCACAAAGCCCACTTTCTGAAACTGAAGGTCACTCCATTTCAAAAATCTTTTCCAAAACAGCCTATGGACCTCAACAAAGGCACTTTTGCCTGCTTGAGAACCACTCGTGACCAAGTAGGGTGGCCATCCTTCTGTGAGATAAGCTTCAGGGCCTCTTACAGCTCGCCGAACCACAGTTTCATAAACTTGTTGCCAGCAATGAATCCCGGTCAAGTTCACTCCAAGTTCAGAGCTTATGTCAGTTCGACCATCAAATGACACTTTCCTAAGATTCATCTTAGAGGCAATTGCTAATGCAAACTCGGAAGTGATTTCTTCCTCTAAGTACAAATAGAGGTCCTCTCGCTCGTAAGCATTACGGATTCCCTTTTGAATTCGTTCGCTCGCCAAAGCGTGCAATGCTGGGATAAACGCACTCTGAACTACCCTATCTGCGCTCTTAATGTCCATTATCTCTCGAAAGAGTGCAGTGACCCCAAGATCGTCAAGATAGATTGTCAACTCATCTTCTGGACAGCGGAGTACAGCTAACGCTCGCTCTTTGGTCAAGAAGCACGCTAGCTGAGATTCACCCGGGTCTTTCTTGCCCCAAAAACTGATTGAGGTCCCTACCATGACGCTACAGAACCTCTCGGAGGGCTAAGCGGTCGCTGACCGTTTGGAACTAGCTCCACATCAAGATTGTCACACTGTTCATCAGCAGGAGAGGCTATGTCGGGTGTTTTCACCCAACACCAGATGGCATGGGATTTTTTCAATATGATCAACATGCAGCCTTGTCCTCCAGGTCGTAAGTATAGCTTTCCACCGCGCCGTTCACCGTTTTCGGAGACGGACTCCCGTTTCTACTCAAAGTAGAAATAGGTGACCTGGCCGTTCCAGCGATCCACGACGACGAGATCCAGCTTGGGTTCGTTCAACTTCACGACACTAGGGCGCACCTTGCGGACCCGCTGGAGCCTCTCGCCAAGCTCAATCTTGCTATCTACGTAAGTGTAGCCGTAGAGGCCAATCCCGTCATTGGCCACTACGGTGACCGTCTTCTCCCCCGACTTCGTCTTGTAGGTCAGCTGCTGCTGAGCAGGCCCCTTCCCCGCGAGACCAGTGGCAACGATGGAAATCCCCGGCACCTTGCTGCCACAAACTAGCTCAAGGCTCTGTACCGAATACTTGACGGGCGCAACCCCATCGACCTCCACGGTGCCATCTAACTCGAAATCGCCGGCAATATGGGCAATGACAAACACCTCATCATCTCCCCCTGATTTGAATCTCGTGAAGCCCGACTTGAAGCGATGCTTCTGGAACTCGCTGGAATAGACCCCGCACCGGTGGGCCAGGTCCGCCCTCATGGCGTCATGCGCCTCGCTGGTTTGGTCGGGCCGCTCCGGGATACAACCCCCGGCGGCCACGGCGATGGCCACGACGCAGGACAGAATCAGGATGGATTTACGCACAATCGCTCACCCTGACCGTCAGCATCTAGCCACCTAGTTGCCAGCATAGCATTGACCCGTCAGCTTTCTACGCGCACCATCCGGACGATGGCGACGATCGAGAACACGGTGAGAATAAGGCCCAGAACCCCCAGGATGAGCGTAATCGGCCATGCCTCACTCAGGGGGGCATCGTATCTTCTAAGGCTAACTTCCCCACTGATCAACGACCCGACGCTGCCAAGGATGAGCAAAACCCCAAAGATGCCGCACAGCACGGCCGCAACATATTCACCGAGTCTTGATTCAGCGTCCATGTGACTTGCTTGCGGTTTGTTCTCACCTCAGAATTGCGCGGCTCCGCCTCATCTGGCTAGAGGGCGCCACCCGACTGAAAAATCCTGAACTGAGCGGCCTTGCCGTTCTCAAATCTCATGATAACTCCGACCACAACACTTGTGCCGTAGAGTGGACCATGGAAAGGAACTAACCTGCTCGCACTAAGTTCATTGCCCTCAACCGAGACATCATAGTCCAGGCTCTCAAAGTCACGCATGACTTCATGCAAGGCCGCACCCTCATAGACAAACTTCTCGCAGTCGATCCTTAGTCCCGACTCCTCAACCTGGACGTCCAGGGTGTAATTATTCAGCCATTGAACGAAGGCAACCCAAATGAGCAAAACGGCGATCGGCCAAACCGCTTTGTTTCGCCACAACTCGCGCTTAGTCCCAGACATCAATCTCCTTACATTGCATACGTAGATCTCCGCAAGGCTGCTATATCGATACTACGCACATCGCTCCCTGTCATCAGGCTAGGCTTTCCTCGGGCTTCGGTCGCGGGAGCACAATCGGCACCTGCAATATCTCCTGCATCAGCAGGATCATATTTGCCGAGAAGAAAAAGCTCCGCAGCCACTTCTGGCTAACGCCAGGCACACCCAGGAGTTGCGTTTCGGTCAAGATGGTGACCACGCCTCCCACCAGCACCGCCACTACGGCCGGCGGTACGCGGCACGTCTCCTTCACCAAGGCTCGCACGAGCATAAGCATCGCCAGCAAGACGACAAAAAAGGCCGCCGCCATGGACGGATTTTCAGCCCGCACTATCGCCTGTATGTACGCAGGGAATGGGAAGAGCAGACAAACCGGGAAGAAAACCCACACATTCGGGTTCGTCCAGATGTTTAGGCGCTTCCCTCCCTCCATACACCCCCTATTATAGTGAGCTTCGACCCTCAAAGGGCAACGCTTTCACCTACCCCAGCGAAAGCCGCACCACGCGGCGACCCGCCTTCACCAGCGCCGCCTCGTCTCCATAGGCTAGCGTAGCCCTTGCGGCCCGCCGTCAGTATCTTGTCCACCAGGTCGTAAAAAGTAGCTTTCCGCCGCGCCGTTCACGTTCTTCGAGGTGCGGTTGCCGTTGATGAGCCGCATTCTCAGTTGGCGAACCGCATGAAATCGGGATGTTGCTCAATCTCATCCTTCAGGCTCGGCTCGCATCGATAGACTTCGGTTGGCCAATCCTCCCCTCCATGAACCCTCACCACAACTTTCAGCGGCGTTGCCGCGAGGAAGCGTTTACGCATATCCAGTGCAACTTGTTGCATGCCAGGATGAATGACGTTCGGCTCGCGATACAATAAGGATCTATATGACAAGGATATTTTGTTGACAGATTCAATGCTGACTGGCAAGTGAATTGCACCTACCCTCATCATATCCTGGTACCAAAACCCTGCCAAGTAACTCATTTGATCAAAAACTGACTCATGCAACGCTGTGCGATCGTCAAGCAAATGATCGCGCGGAACGAGGTACACGAACGATGTCTTTTCGACCAGATGAAAGGGTTTTAGATTTGGAACCGATACCAATGCGGATGTATGGAGCAGAGGTGACATCGAGTTCATCAAGCACACGATATTTGACCCACAAGTTGCCTGCACAATCTCAACGATTGTCTTTGCCGAGACAATCACCTTCAGGTTCTTTGTGGTTGCGCGTCGTTTCAACTCAGTGCACCGTCGGCGCTTGGACGCCCCTTACGGAACAGTGTACGCCGCAGCCACGGCGCGGTTGCGCGCCCCTGGCGGTGAACCCCTACCCCAGCGAAACCCGCACCACGCGGCGACCCGCATTCACCAGTGCCGCCTCGTCCCCGTAGGCCTGCGCCCGCATCAGGTCGGCAAAGCCGTACCCCCGCCCCGGAATCGGAACCTCCGCCGCCGCCTCATCCACCAACAGCACGTGCAGCCCGTGGCGCGGGCCGCCCTTGTGGTACTGCCCCGTGCTGTGCAGGTAGCGGGGGCCATAGCCCAGGCTGCAGGGCGCCAGCGCGCTCAGTTCGCGTTGCAGGTCGCGCAGGGCCGCATCGTTGGCCTCCGTCTCGGCCATGTAGGCCAAGATCGCCACGTAGCCCGCCCCGGCCGCCGCCGCCCGCACCTCGTCCAGGGTTGCCACTGGCAAAGAACTCGCCAGCACCTCCCCCTTTTCCAGCCGGGCAATCTGCAGCCGCGCCATGTCCTTGGCCAGTTGCACATTGGGCTGGTCGAACGGGTTGACGCCCAGCGCCGAACCGCACGCGGCCGTCGCCACCTGGAAGAACATAAACAGCGCCCCCAGTTCGGCCGGGGTCTGTGGGGCGTATTGCCCCAAATTCTCACCGCCGCGCCCCTGCAGCACCAGCCCCTCGGCCGCCGGGTCTAGCTGCGCCACCGGGTAGAGCCCCGTGCCCTGCTTGCCGGTGCTCTCGGCCACCAGCTGTTCCAGCCACAGGCCGATGCCGTAGAACCGGTGCGGCGCGCGCACCATCATCACATCGTCGCCGGCCTTCACGCGCGCGGCCCAGGCCTGGCCGAGTTCGGCGGCGGCTTCCCACTGCTCCGGGGGCAAGGCCCCGCCCGCCCGGAAAGCGGCCACATCCAAACCCGCCAGCGCCAGGGGCAACAAGCCAAACACGCTGAGCACCGAGAACCGCCCGCCCACGCTGGGAATGCCCCGTCCGATGGCGGCCCAGCCTTGTTCGGTGGCCCGGCTCTCCAAAGCCGAACCCGGGTCGGTCACGGCAAAGAACCGGCTTCCGTCGCCTTCGCACCGCGCCCACAGGGCGGCCAGGGCAGCGTCCACCTCGGCGGTGGAGCCCGATTTGCTGGCAATCACGTAGCGCGTGGTGGCGGGGTCCAGGGCCAGCACGCGTTGCACTTCGGCCGGGTGGGTGCTATCCAGAATGTGGAGCCGCACCGGCGTGCCTAGGGCGTCGCGCACGGCCAAGGCCCCCAGGCTGCTGCCGCCCATGCCCACCACCACAATGTCGGTGGCACCGGTGGCGTCCAGCGTCTCTAAAAAGGCCAGCAGTGTGGGGTCGGGCAGGGCCAGGTCCACCCAGCCCAGGTACGCGGCGGCGGCGGCGGCAACTTCCGGATCGGCGCTAAAGAGCGTGCCATCCTTCGCCCGCAGCCGGGCCACCCACGCGGTCCCTTCGCTCACGACAGAACGGCCAGCCGCTTGGCGTCGATGCTATTGATGAGCTTGTGGAACGGGTCCACGAACTTCGCCACGCCATCGGCTTCCAGTTCGGCGGCCACCGCTTCCATGTCAATGCCCACTTCGGCGGCGCGGGCCAGCACCTGCGCGGCGTCATCCGCCGATCCGGTCAGGCGGTCAGCCGGTTGGCCGTCGTGCTTGTAGGCTTCTAGGGTCGCGGCGGGGATCGTGTCCACGCTGTCCGGCCCCACCAGGGCTTCCACGTACATCAGCGGCGCGTAGTCGGGGTTCTTGGTGCTGGTGCTGGCCCACAGCACTCGCTGCTTCCAGGCCCCATCGGCCTCCAGTTGCTCCCACTTCGGCCCGGCAAAGGCGGCGCGGAAGTCGGCAAACGCGCCCTGCGCATTGGCGATGGCCAGCTTGCCCTTCAGGTCCGGGGCACCCTTGGCGTCCAGTTGCGCGTCCAGCAGCGAGTCCACACGGCTCACAAAGAAGCTCGCCACGCTCGCCACTTGCACGGGCTTGGCCTTGGCGGCGCGCTCGGCCACCGCGTCAATGTAGGCGTCCATCACGGCCTGATAGCGGCGGCGGCTAAAGAGGAGGGTTACGTTCACCGGGATGCCATCGGCCAAGCACTGCTGGATAGCGGCCAACCCCGCCAGCGTCGCCGGAATCTTGATCATCACGTTCGGGCGGTCCACTTCGCGGTGCAGGCGGTGCGCATCAAGGATGGTGCCGTTGGTGTCGTTGGCCAGCAGCGGGCTCACTTCCAGGCTCACGTAGCCGTCTTGGCCGCCACTGGCCTCCCACACCGGGCGCATTACGTCGGCGGCGTCCTGCACGTCCGCCACGGTCAGGATGTCGTAGATCTCCATCGCGGTCTTGCCTTCGGCGGCGAGGGCGCGAATCGAGTCGTCGTAGAGGTTGCTTTGGGCAATCGCTTGCTCAAAAATGGCGGGGTTACTGGTCACACCAAGCACACCTTCGTCGCGCATGCGGGCCAGGGTGCCATCGTGGATCATGTCGCGGCGGATGTAGTCCAGCCAGGGGCTTTGGCCATGCGTGGCCATCTTCTGCAGAGGGTTCATAGTCAATTCTTTTGGTAGTCGGTCTCAATTTGGCGCACTTTGTTTAACCGGCGGATAAATCGCTCGTCTTCCACAAATTGCGCTCCTAAAAAGGCGTGCATCAAGTCGCGCGCGACTTCGATGCCCAGGGTGCGCGCCCCCATCACCAGCACGTTCATGGCGTCGTGCTCCACCCCTTGGCGGGCGGCGTAGGCGTTCTCCACGTTGGCGGCCAGGGCACCCGGCACCTTGTTGGCGGCGATGCTGGCCCCGATGCCACTGCCGCACAGCACAATGCCACGGTCGGCGCGGCCTTGGGCCACCGCTTCGGCGACCGCACGGGCTGAATCCGGGTAGTCCACAGAGGCTTCGCTGTGGGTGCCCACATCTTCCACCTCATGGCCCATGGCCGCCAGCTCTTGGCGGAGGATTTCCTTGTAGCCAAAGCCGGCATGGTCCGCGCCGATGACGATCCGCATGAACCCCTAGTTTATCCAGGGGTATGGGTACTCTCCAACCTATGGCCGACGGCCTCTCTGGTGGATTTCTCGAGTACCCGATCCGGGGGGATCGTTTTGCGCATCGCGTGGCCGTGCTAGAGCATGTCGCGACCCGGACCACACCCTTCCAAACCATTGACCTGGTGCGAACCGAAGCCTACGGCCAAATGCTGCTGCTGGATGGCCACATTCAGCTCACGGAACTCGACGAAGGCCTCTACCACGCAGGGCTCGTCAATGTGCCCTTGGCCAACCTGGCCGCCCCCCAACGGGCGCTGGTGATCGGCGGCGGCGATGGCGGGGCCATCCGCCAACTGATGACCGACATCGCCCTGGAGCAAGTGGACATGGTGGAGATTGACGAAGGGGTGATAGCGGTCACCAAGGAGAATTGGCCCGCCCTGGCTGGGAATGCGTGGAACGACCCACGCCTGCACCTCACCATCGGCGACGCCTTCCCCTATGTCAAGGAAACGCAGAACCAGTACGACCTCATCGTGGTGGACAGCACCGACACCTACGAGGATGAAGAGGGCGAGCTGAGCGAGGCCCTCTTCACCGCCAACTTCTATCGGGACCTGGCCCGTATCCTCAATCCGGGTGGGCTGGTGGTCACCCAGTCGGACAACGCCCTGTTTTGCCCCTACGGCCGCGAAAATACGGTGGCCCAGCTGAGCCAAGTGTTCCCGATGGTGCAGACCTACCACCTCGCCATCCCGTCGTTCGGTGGCCCCAGTGCCTACGTGGTGGCGAGCCACGGGCTGCGCCTAGCGAACCGCGCCGAAGATGTGCGCCGCCCGGATCAGCTTGCCCAGGCGGGCATCGCCCCGGCGATCTACGACGCGGCCTTTGCCGAACTCCCCTACCGCCGCCTGGCGGGCAACGTGCAGGTGCCGACGGCATGACCCGGCGCGCCATCTATGCCGGCTCCTTCGACCCGCCCACCCTCGGCCACCTGGACTTGATCCAGCGCTCCAGCGAGCTTTTCGATCAGCTCATCGTGGCGGTGGGGGTGAACACCTCCAAGACGCCGTTTCTCTCGCTGGACGAGCGGATATCACTGCTCACAGAAATGGCAGAACCCTATACAAATGTGACCATTGCCGCCTTTGATGGGCTATTGGTCCACTTTGCGCGCCAGCAGGACTGCCGGATTTTGGTGCGGGGTTTGCGGGCTGTCACCGACTTCGATTACGAGTTCCGCGTGGCCCTGGCCAACCGTAAGCTCGCCCCGGAGATCGAAACCACGTTCCTGCTTGCCCGTGAGGAGTACTCGTTCCTGGCCAGCAGCGTAGTGCGCGAGGTCGCGACCCTGGGCGGAGACGTCTCCCTGTTTGTTCCGCCGAGCGTTCGGAATAGCATTCAGGCCCGTTTCCCGGCAAAAAGAGCGACGGAATGACGTTCTCCAACGTGTTACACTTAGAAGAACCGTTTAGGTGATCCATGGCTTATCGTATTGATCCCGCAACGGATGTCTTGGCTTTGATCGAAAGTCTGAACCAAGAGATTCTGAGTGTGAAGCATCTGGGACCGGTCGCGTTTGGCTTCCGGCCCGATCACTTCTCCATGAGTTTGCAGCAGATTCGGACCTGCTTGCCCCGCGAAGTTCGTGAGCAAGCGAGCATGGCCCGCGAGCGTGAGCGCATCATCACCGATGCCCAGGCCGAGTCGGACGCCCTGTTGGACTTTGCCCGCAAGGAAGCTTCCCGCCTGGTCGAAGAAGCCACCGCCGAAGCCGAACGCCTGCGCCAACAAGCTCAACTGGAACGCGACCAGATGCTGGCCCAAAGCGAAATCTTGAAGATTGCCAAGGCCCAAGTGGCCGAGATGAAGCAAGACGCCGAGCGCGAAGCCAAAGAAATGCGGCGCGGCGCAGACCGGTACGCTTTCGACACGCTCCACAACCTGGAAGACGTGGTCGCCAAGGTGCTCCAGACCATCGAGCGCGGCAAGAACAGCATCGAAACCGAAGAAGTCCCGCGCGAGCGGGTACGGCTCGGCTAAACCCCGCCTGACCCCGTGAACCCCAGTCCCTCCGACTTCCTCGCCGTTTTCCTCGGTGCGGGCATCGGGGGGACGCTTCGTTTTGCCCTTGGGGTCGGGGCGCGCTCGGCCGGGTGGCCGCTCGGCGCGGGGACCCTGCTCATCAATCTGCTGGGCTCGTTCCTCATTGGGGTGTTGGCGGCGCTGCTCAGTCAGCGCTCGCCCATGGCCTCCGCCTTCTTCATCACGGGGCTGATGGGTGGATTCACCACCTTCTCGGCTCTTAGCTTTGAGATCGTCGCCCTGGCCACGAGTGGACGGGTCGGCCAGGCCATCACGTATGCGCTGGTCAGCCTGGCGGGCGGGCCCCTTTTGGCCGCATTGGGGTACCGCGTTACCTCGGGCCAGTGGGTTCTGCCTGCGGCTGGGTAAAACCATAAGCGGAATGCAGCGTCCCATCGTCATCGTTGGCGCCGGCCTCGCGGGCCTGGTCTGTGCGCGTCACCTGTTTCGGCGCGGCCATGAGGTCCTGATTGTTGAAGCCGGGGATCGCCCGGGGGGACGCCTCCGCACCGATAAGGTCGACGGATTTACGCTGGACCAGGGCTTCCAGGTCTATCTGAACGAATACCCGCACACCGAGGCCGAACTGAACGAAGGGGCCTTGGGCTTGCGCGCCTTTGAACCCGGATGTCTGGTGCGCTGGGACAACGCTGACCACGAAGTGAACCGGGACGCGGTGCTGGCAATGGCCATGAGCACCTACCTCTCCAACCTCGACAAGATTCGCCTGCTCACCATGAGCCGCGAACTCGCCGAGATGGACGTGGACGACATCCTGGCAATGGATGACGACACCGCCGAGAATGCCCTGCGCGTGCGCGGCTTCAGTGACCGCGTGATTGACCGATTCTTCCGCCCGTTCTTTGGCGGCGTCTTCCTGGATCGCTCGCTGCAAGTCAGTTGGCGGCAGTTCGCCTTCATCTGGCGGACGATGAACGCCGGGGATGTGAGCATCCCGCAGGCGGGCATGGAAGCCATCCCGCAGCAGATTGCGGCCGACTTGCCCGCGCGCGTTTTCCGATTTGGTGCCCGCGTGAGCGACCTCGTCCGCGACGGCGGCCGGGTAACCGGTGTCCGGCTGGTGAACGGCGAAGTCATTGACGCCGAAATGGTGGTGGTGGCGACCGACGCCCGGGCCGCGAAGTCGCTAACCGGCATGGCCAGCATCCCGGACGAGTTCCACGGCAGCACGACGATCTACTACGCCGCCGCCGAGCGACCGGTTGACGACCCCATCCTGGTGGCCAACGGCAACCGCCCGGTCCGCCTGAACCACTTTGTCTGCCTCAGCCGCATCGCCCCCACCCGGGGCAATGGCAAGGAGCATCTCATTTCCGCGACCGTCCTCGGCGTGCCCGAACTCTCGGACGACAGCCTGGCGCACACCGTCCGGTACGAGATCCAAAGCTGGTACCCCAAGACCTCCATCACCGACTGGCGCCCCTTGCGCGTGGACCGCGTGCCCTACGCCCAACTGGTGCAACGGCCGGGATTCCAGCAAGAGTGGCCCACCGAGCGGACGGACGTCGAAGGCTTGGTGTTGGCGGGTGAATTCTGCGCCAACAGCAGCATTGATGGGGCCGTGCTGAGCGGCCGCCGTGCCGCCGATGTGGTTTCCGCCACCCTGGCCCCCGCTGCGGCGGGCACGACCGCGTGAACGTTGCCATTATCGGCGCGGGGTTTGCGGGGCTCGCTTGTGCGCGGGTCCTGCGCCAAAACGGCCTCGCCCCGGTGATTTACGAGAAGAGCCACGTGCTGGGCGGACGCGGCGCCACGCGCCGCAACGGCGATTACCTCTTCGATACCGGTGCTACCAGCATCTCCCCCCGGGGCCTGGCCATCGACAAGGTGATGCGCGAGGAGATCTCCACCGAGGGGCTCGTGCGCATTGAGCGGCCGATTTACGTCCACGCGATGGGGCGCATTTCCGCCGGCGATCCGATGAAGAACCGCATCGAGCGGTTTGTTTACACCGAAGGCATCAACGTACTGGCCCGCCGCCTAGGCGAAGGGCTCGACATCCGCATGCAGACCCTGGTGGAGCGCATTGACCGGCTCCCGGCGGGCGGCTACGAGATTCTGGGGGCGACTTACGACCGCGTGGTGCTGGCCGTACCCTTGCCGCAGGCCCAAGCCCTCCTGGAGAGCGCAGGCGACCCCCGCCGGGTCACCGCCGCCACTTACCGGCCATGCTTGAGCGTGCTCCTGGGCTACGCGGCCCCGTTCACGGGCAACTTCTTTGCCGTCATTGACCCCGAACAGCGCCACCCCCTCACCTGGCTGAGCGTGGAGAGTGCGAAGTGTGCCGGACGCGCCCCCGAAGGTCATTCGGCCATGGTCGCGCAAATGAGCCCGGACTACAGCCGCAGCCGCTACGACGCCCCCGATGAGCAGATCATTCATGAGACAGCAAAGGATGTGGAGCGGTTGCTGGGCGCGCAATTCAGCACGCCCGTGGCGAGCGACGTGAAGCGCTGGCGCTACAGCCAGCCCGAGGCCACCATCGCCTACGAAACGCTGAACCCGCGCCTGACCGACCTCTACGTGTGCGGCGACGGCACCCGGGGGGGACGTTTGGAGTTCGCCTACGAATCAGGATTGCAGGCCGCCGCGTCTGTACTAAGATGATGCTCGCCCTGGCCCTGCTTGCCCCGCCCCCGGCGACTGAGTCCGTGGGTCTCGTCGGGACCTCGCAAGGGGTACCGGTCAAGGGCATCCTCACTCGCTCGGTGCAGCCCGACCGCAGCCTCTTGAGCACGCTCGAACTCACCCTCATGCCGCCGGGCCAAGACCCCATCATCGTGCGGCAAGAAACGCACCTCAAGTCCGACGGCCAGCCTTTGCGTAAGCTGCAGAGCGTGGTGCAAGGCACCACCCGCACCTCGTTTGCGGCCACTTTTGAACGCCGCGACGCCCAGTGGCAAGGCCCCCCAGGGATGCCCGCATTCAAAGTACCGGCCCCCCGTGACACCGAGATTCGGGCGCGTTCCGACTTCTGGTTTGTCACCGAGCGCCCTGAGGTCGGGGCGAAGTGGGTGTACCACCGCTTTGTGACGGACAAGGGCCAGTGGGAGGCGACCGTGGTGGAATACAAGGGTCCGGTAACGATTCAAGTGAATGGCCAAAGCATGCCCGCCCACCGCGTCGTGAGCGGCGATGCCGTCGCCGATTTGGATGACCGCGGCATGCCGCTGCAACTCGATACGCCCCAGGGCAAGCTCACCCGCGCCGTTCCCGAGTAATCTCGGGGTATGTCCGAATCTCCGCAGCCGACTCCGATTCGCGTGACCGTCGTGGGCGCGCTGGGGCGCATGGGCCAAGAATCCGTGCGGGCCCTCGCCGGTGATTCCCGATTTGAGGTGGTAGGGGCCGTGGACCGTTCTGGGGCCGGGCAATCCTTAGCCAGCGTCCTGCAGATTCCGAGCGAAGTCGTCGTCACGGACAAGCTGAGCGAATGCCTGGACCAGCAGCCGGCCGACGTGCTGCTCGACTTCACGCACTTCAGCAGCGCCCCCGATCACGCCATGCGCGCCATGAAGCGCGGCCTTGCCGTGGTCATCGGCACCAGCGGCCTGCGCCAACCGGACGTGCGCACCCTGGTGCAGACCTGCCAAGAAACTAACCAGCCCTGCCTGCTGGTGCCGAACTTTGCCATTGGGGCGGTGCTGATGATGCGCTTCGCCGAGATGGCGGCCGCCTACTTCCCCCATGCCGAAGTCATCGAGCGGCACGGCCACCACAAGCTGGATGCTCCTAGTGGCACCGGACGGCATACCGCCACCCTGATTTCGCAGCACCGTGCGGAGACCCCCCGCGAACCCCAAGGGGCGGTGGAAGCCGTGGCCGGAGCGCGCGGCGCGAAGGTGGACATGGTGCCGGTGCATAGCGTACGACTGCCCGGAAGCGTGGCGCACCAGGAAGTGCTCTTCGGCGGGCCGGGCGAGCTCCTGACTATCAAGCACGACTCCTACGACCGGGCCTCGTTTATGGGAGGCGTGAAGCTGGCCTGCGCCCAGGTGCGGTCGCTCTCAGGCTTCGTGACCGGGCTGGACGCGGTTCTGTTCTAACTCTTGCTTGGTCACCCGGTGGCGGTGGGCGAACATGGCGTCCACCTGGCGATTAAGGAACAACTTGTGCACCAGCGGCGAGAACGGACCGCCGGGGGCCTGGAACGTAACGGTATCCCGCAACAAGCAACCTGCGCCGTCGGGCAAAAACTCGTGGTGGTGCCGCCAGGACTTGGCCGGGCCGGCCTCCATCACATCCACAAAGCCGTTCTCGGAGACTTCGCTCAGCCGGGCCTTCCACACCGTCGTGAGCGGGCCCTGCCGGATACGTAAAACGTGTAACGCCCCTTCTCGCACGGCCACGTCTTCGCCGATGATCTCCACCTTCGTGCCGGGGGGCGTCAGCTTCACCAGCGCCTCTACGGACTCGTGAAAGGCGCGCAGCGCCTCCACCGGGGCTTGGATGCGAGTTTCGTAGACGCGGGTGACCACGACCCATTATGCGGGCGCGTCTGGCCTATGCCTAAGCAACCGCCTTCCCCCACCCGACGTCTATACTAATAACAACGGGGGCGTCAGGCTTCGACAGAGCCGGATCGACCTTAGATTGCGAGTCGAGGTGCCGCTGGCCTCGTAAAAAGCGGCAAAAAAGTAAACGCGAACAACAACTTCGCCTACGCGGCCTAATTAGCCCGCGGATCCACCTCTCGGGTTCCCGTCGCGAGAGACTCGGGTCACACACAAACGGGATGGGCTGAAGCTCTCTGTTCGGGGGCGTAAAGCTAAGATCAATCGAACTGGGTGAACCGTAGCCGGGCCTCTTGGGTCGCGGGGCACTGAGAAAAATCGAGAGGAGACACTCGTGGACGTCTTCGGGACGACGGTTTTGGAACAGGGTTCAATTCCCTGCGCCTCCACCAAATATCATATCGGCCAATAAAGAAACCCGCCCTTGCGCTAGGCAAGGACGGGTTTTCTAGTTTCTCGCTTTCGGAGTTCTTAGCGGCGGCGACCGGCGGTGCTCACCACGGCGGCGGCGGCCGGGGCCAGGGCGCTCACGCCTTCCGGCAGCGCAATGTCGCCCACCAGGATGCGCTCGTTGGAGCCCATGTGACCAATCTGAATGGTGAGGATCGACGGCAGGTTCTTCACCACGCCTTCCACGTCCAGCTTGTTCATGTTCGTCACGATGGTCGCATCGCCCTTCGTCACCACCAGCGGGGTGCCTTCGAACACCAGCGGGATGCTGACGCGGACCTTGTCTTCATCGCGCACTTGCTGCACGGTGAGGTGGGTCACGGCCTGGGTGATGTCGTCACGCTGAATGCCCTTCAGCACCACGTTCACCGGTTCCTTGGTGCCTTCCACCTGGACCGAGAACAGCGGGACGCCTTCAATCTTCTTCATCAGGTCGCGGATGTCGCGGGTGTTGGCCTGAATCATGTGCGTCTCCTTATCGGGAGTGATCAGAGCCATCGGCATCATGCCGCTCTTACGCAGGCGCTTGGCTTCGGCGGAAGAATTCGTGGTCCGTTCGCTGGCATTCAACAAAAGCATGGGAAACTCCGGTGCATCCATTCAAGCCGCAGCTTGAAGATGCGCGAAGTTTCATTTTACTCGCTGGAACTAGCCTTGACTGGGACAGCCCGAAAATCCATGGCGAAAAACTGGGCCTCATACGGGACTTTTCGGGGCGCGGGGCAAGGCCGGAAGCCCACCCGCTGATACACCGCGATCGCCCGGTCCATGGTGGCGAGCGTATCGAGGAACAACTTTTGAATCCCGGCGGCCCGGGCGGTGTGCAGGGCTTCCATCACCAGGGCGCGTCCCACCTGGCGGCCGCGAGCCTCGGGAGCGACATAAAGGCGCTTCAATTCCGCCCCGTCATCTTCCATGGGTCGAATCGCGACGCAACCGACCACGGCCCCTTCCGATTCGGCGAGCAACACAAACCCGTGCGGACCTGAGTACGGCCCCGGCAGGCAGGCGAGCTCTTCGGTTACGCCGATCATCGTGGGGTCCATCCCAATCTCGGCGGTGTAGGCCCCCAGCAGGCGACGCACGATGGCGGCATCGGTCGGGAAACTAGCCACACGAATGGAAACGACGCTCATGAGCACCAACCTTTATAGAAAGCTTCACGCGCTCGCACGGCGCGGCGTTGCGCATCGGGGCCAACGGCATTGATATGTCCCATTTTTCGCCCCGGTCGTGATTCCATTTTCCCGTACCAGTGCACGTTCACTTCGGGATCAGCCGCAAAAGCGGACCCAATGGCCCGGTGGACATCCTGCGCTCCTTCTTGGCCCAAAAGGTTCGCCATCGCCACGGGCAAGCCCATGGCTTCGGGCAAGGTCCAGCCCATGCAGAGCCTCACGTGCATCTCAAATTGGCTCACCCCACCCCAATCCAGGGTGTAGTGGCCCGTGTTGTGCGGGCGGGGTGCCATTTCGTTGACAGTCAATTGACCGTCAGGCGTTTCGAAGAGTTCCACCCCAAAGAGGCCGAAGCCATCCACCGCCTCCACGGCTGCCACCGCGATGTCACTAGCATCCACATCGGCGGGATAAACCAAATCACATACGTGGTTGGTCTGGACGGTTTCCATGGTCGGAAACACTTGGATTTCTTGCTGGCTGCGCGCAACCATTACCGAAAGTTCTCGGCGGAAAGGTACGAATTCTTCCGCCAGCCAGGGGTCTTGGTCCCAGCGCGCCCGAGCGGCCTCGTACTCCGCTTCGTTCTGCACCACCAAGGTGCCCTTGCCATCGTAGCCTCGAAAACGCGCTTTCAGCACGCACGGAAAGCCTAGCTCCGCCGCGCGAGCGGCCGGCACGGCCCGGGGCGAGGGCACACCCGCTTGGCGATAGGCTTCGCGTTGCCGGAGCTTGTCCTGGATGATGCCGAGCGTGAGGCAACCGGGCCGCAGGCACTGCGGGTCGCGGCCACTGGCTTCCAGCGCCGCCTGAATCAGCTCGGCCGGGATGAATTCGTTTTCCAGCGTCACGTTTTGCGCGACTCGGAACGCCTCGCGCAGACCCTCTTCGCTTTCGATCGGCGCGGAGAGCCCGGCGCAAATCTGGCGGGCCGGGGCCTGGTCGTCGGGGTCCAGAATCCACGCCCGCAACCCAAGCCGTTGCGCGGCCTGAGCGCTCATGCGGGCTAACTGCCCGCCGCCCAAAATCGCGATGTCGTACGCAAACGTTGCCATTCAGTCCTCTTCCTCGTACTTCACTATCTGTTCTTGTCGCGGGTGCAAGAGCGTCGCGTGCTCCAGGTCGCGCACCCGAATGACGCCAATGAGTTCGGTGTAGGCGAACTCCGCCCCGCGCATGCGGGCCACATCCACCACCCACTCCGTCAGGGCATCCAGGGAGATCGCGTCGGGCCGAGTGACATTCATGCTAACTTGCGACATCTCCTGCGCGGCGAGCATCAGTCCCAGCGCCCGCACCCCTGTGAATCGTTCGTCCCCCTGCTCTCGCCGCTCGCGAATCGAACGGGCGATGGTCTTGGCGACATCGGCCGTCTCGGTGCGCAGGTTCACGTTGTAGGCAATCAAGAAGTCCCGCACGCCCATGACCGTGGCCCCCAAGTGCGGGTGAACCCGGTGCGGTCCAAAGTCCGGCTCGATCTCGCGATCAATCAGCCCTCCAAATCCGCCCTTGCGCAGCTTGGGCAGGGCAGCCGCATGCTGTCCACGTTCACTATGTTCATAAAGGAACACCGGCACCTCGTACCGCTCGGCCAACTGCCGCGCCGTGTCTTGCACGAACACAATCAAGTCCGCCCCCTCGCTGGCAGAGGCCCGGTGCTTCATGGGCACGAAAGGACACACATCTAGGGCCCCAATGCGCGGATGCACGCCCCGATGCCGCTGCAGGTCAATCGCGGGCAAGATCCGGTCGGCCAGGGCAAACAGGGCCTCGCGCACATCTTCCGGCTCGCCGCTGAAGGCCGTTACCGTGCGGTTATGGTCCACGTCGCTGTCGGCAAAGTGCACCGTGACCGGGCGTTCGGCCAGGAGGTCGCGCACATCGGCGAGCAAACGCCGGTCGCGGCCAAACGACCAATTCGGAACGGTGAGAACCCGCACGGTGGCTTAGATGCCCATGATGTTGTAGCCGCTATCCACGTAGATCAGCTGCCCCGTCACGCCGCGCGACAGATCGCTGACCAGATACGCCGTGGTGCCCGCGACTTCATCTTGCCCAAACTCACGCTTGAGCGGCGCCACATCGTGGACTTCTTTGATCATGTCCGTGAGGCCCCGCACGCCGCGCGCCGAAATCGTGTTGATCGGACCCGGGCTGACCGTATTGACGCGGATGCCGCGCTGACCCAAATCGTTGGCCAGGTAGCGCACCGCGCTCTCCAGGGCGGCCTTGGCCACACCCATCACGTTGTAGTTGCCCACCGCGCGCACGCTGCCCAGGTAGCTCATGGTCACGACGCTCGCGTCGTCGGCCAGGATCGGCTCCAGGTGCTTGCACATCGCCACCAGCGAGTAGCAGCTGATATCCATCGCCATCGCAAAGCCGTCGCGGGAGGTATCCACAAATCGACCGGCGAGGTCTTCCCGCTTGGCAAAGGCCGCTGAGTGCACGACAAAGTCGAGGTGGCCGTAGGCGCTCTTGGCGGCGGCCGCCAAGGCTTCCATCTGGGCGTCGTCGGAGAAATCCACCACAAACGACTTCATGCGGTCGTTGCCCGCAATCAGCTCGTTCACTTTGTCGAGCATCTTCTCGTTCTGGGCACCCACGCCGACTTCCGCGCCGAGAGCCGCGACCCGTTCGGCCACCGCCCAGCCGATGCTGTTCTTATTGGTGACGTTCAGGACCAAGCCCTTCTTTCCGGCCAGCAACATGAGCCCATTATGGCCCTGCATCGCCAAATTTCCCGGGGGGCAAACGGGTCTCTCTGACGGTTTCTGCATTCCCCCGTATAGTTTCCGGGCTTCGGGTGCCGACAATTCGGAAAGAGGTCTTTGGATGCCCTACTTTGCGTATACCGCCGTTGATCCCAGTGGACGACAAGTCAAGTCGTTCATGGAGGCTGATAACGAAGCCCTGGTCTTGAGCAAACTGCGAGACCAGAGTCTGCAGGTGCTTGACATTCGGGAGACCAAGAAGGTCGCCAAGAAGCGAGTGGCGGGCAAGATGAAGGCGAAGGCCCTCGTCATCTTCTCGCGGCAGTTCGCCACGATGATTGACGCGGGGATTCCGATTCTGCGCTGCCTGGAAATCCTGGCCGAGCAAACGAAGGACCCGATCCTAAGGCCGAGCATTCTCGCCGTCACCCAAGACGTGAAAGGCGGTCTTTCGCTCAATGAAGCGATGGCCAAGCACCCCGCCGTGTTCAACAAGCTTTATGTGAACATGATCCGGGCGGCTGAGCTCGGCGGGATCCTGGACATCATCCTCGACCGCCTCTCTTCGTTCCTGGAGTACGAATCCGAGGTCCGCGCCAAGATCAAGGGGGCCATGATGTACCCCGTCTTGGTGTTGATCTTCAGCCAGATCATGCTCTTTGCGCTGTTCAGCTTCGTGCTGCCGCGCTTCAAGGGGATTTTCGAAGGCATGGATGTCGAGATGCCGCCGGTTACCGCCGCGCTCTTCAAGATGGGCGACTTCTGTCAGGCCTACTGGTGGATGATTCTCCTCTTCGTGGGCGGCACGATCTTCGGCCTCAAGCTGTGGGGCAAGACCCCGGAAGGGCGCTATCGCCTGGATATGGTCAAGCTCAAGATTCCGGTGGTGGGAGAACTCACGCTCAAGATGAGCGTCGCCCGCTTCTGCCGCACGTTCGGGACTCTGATTAACAGCGGTGTGCCGATGATGCGCGGCCTCGAAATCGTCGGCGAAACGCTCGGCAATGCCGTGCTCATCGAAGCGATTGACAAGACGCGACTCAGCATCCGCGAAGGGAACCGCCTGTGCGTGCCCCTCACCGAATGCGGTCTCTTCCCCCTTATGGTCACGCAGATGATCGACGTGGGTGAAGAAACCGGTCGTCTCAGCGAAATGCTGGTCAAGGTCGGCGACTTTTACGACGCCGAAGTGGATTCGACGGTCAAAGGTTTGACCTCGATGATTGAACCGTTGCTGATTATCTTCCTTGGCGTCGTGGTGGGCTTCATCGCCATCAGCGTTATGGCCCCGATCTTCAAGCTGGTTCAGAGTGTTCAGGAGTAATTACCAGGGGGCAATGCTGTTGTCCCCTCCGACCATTGTTTTGTATCTGCTTGGGAGCGCACGGATAGCGCCCCGCAATCACTAAGGAAGGAAAATGTCGGAGAATCTCGGTCAAGCGTTGAGTGAAGCGGAACTGATGGTTTTGGAGTACGTCCAGAACCCTCGGCCCGACCTCAAGGATCTGATCATCGTCCATTACGCTCACCTCGTCGAGCGAACCGCGCGTCGGTTTGCCGGGGTCGAGCCGGTGGAGGATTTGATCCAAGTGGGCTATATCGGCCTGCTCAATGCGTTGTCGAAATTCGATCCCGACGCTGGAGTGCGATTCAACACCTACGCCACGCACTTGGTGGCCGGCGAGATCAAGCACTACCTTCGTGATCGCTCGCAAACGATCCGCATGCCAGCCTGGCTGCAAGAGCTGCGAGCCCGCGTGAACCGCACCAGCACCGCCCTGCAGGCCGACCTCAAGCGCCCGCCGACGGAACGCGAGATTGCCGACCAGTTGGGCATCGCTGAAGACACCGTGCGGGACGTGATGCAGACCAACGATATTCTGCGGGTGACCTCGCTGGACGCCACCCCTTCGGTGGACGAAGAAGGTGAAAGCGACCTCGACCGGCTGGATGCGGGCGATTTCTGCCCCGACCAACTGAGCGTAGAAGACCGGTTGCTCCTGGAGGCCGCCATGCAAGAGCTGCGCGACCTCGAAAAGGAAGTGCTCACGCTTTTCCACTTCGACGCGCTGAACCAAACCGAAATTGCCAACCGCCTCGGCATCTCGTGCAACTACGTGTCGCACATCTTGCGGCAGTCGCTGAGCAAGCTGCGCCGCATCTTGATGAAGCAGGATGCCGACGACCGCCGCCTGCGAGCCGACCAGACCCGCGACGAGGAAGCCTATTGCGAGCGCACCGGCGTCTACAGCGATGCCTATTTCCGCCGCCGATTGACGGAGGAAATCCACCGCGCCATCGGCTACGGCAGCGTGCTGAGCGTCGTCGTGGTGCAGTTCGACGGACTGGACCGGGTGCAAGGTTTCTTCGGGCCGGATAGCGTGCAAGACATCCTGAGCGATGCCGCCGAGCTCTTGCGCACCAACGTGCGTGGCCTCGACATCGTGTGCCGGTACGGCAAGGACAGCTTTGGGGTGATCCTGCCCGCAACCGGACCGACGGTGGACGTGGTGACGGATCGTTTGGCCTCTCGGTTTGAAGGTTGGACCCAACTTCGGGGTGGTCCGCATTCCCCGGTGACGATGCGCATGGCCCAGGCCACGGCTCCCGACCACGGGCGCTCCTTGAAGGAAGTCCTCGCTTACCTGCGGGCCGAACTTCAGTCGAGCTCCGAACAAGCCGCCTAAGGCACCCGGTCATTCCCAGTCAGAATCACAACATGAGCGTTGTGATTCCGGTTGCGCACGACATCGTGTGCCCGTGGTGCTTTGTCGGCCATGCACAAGCCCGCCGACTCGAGCAGGAGTTTGGGGTTCAGTTCAACTGGATCGGCTACGAAATGTATCCGGAGCCGATGCCGTTTGATGACGGCACGCCGCCCCCGCCGCCGCCCCCGGCCAACAAGCCGAAGACACCCAGCCGTTTCCAGCTGATGCTGGCCGCGGAGAATATGGACCTTCCCCCGGGGAACCGGCACTATCCGATTCGCACTCATGATGCCCTGGCGTCACTAGAGTTCGCGAAGGCCCATGGCGACATCAAGCCGATGCTGGATCGGCTGTACTACGCCCACTGGACCGAGTGCCAGAACATTGGTGAGCGCGATGTAGTGCTGAACCTGGCCGAAGAATGCGGCCTTGATCGCGAGGCCCTGGCCGAAGCCCTTGCTGATCGGCGTTACTCCCATCTCATCGTTCCCTTTGACGACGTCGCCCACGAAAACGGAGTGTGGAATGTGCCGACCTTCTGGATTGGCGAAGCGCGGTACGCCGAGCAGCCCTACCGCGTGCTCGCCAAGGCTCTGCGCGAGCATCTCGGAGCTTAGCGGGTGACCGTCTACCCCGATTTGGAGTTCCCGGCGGCCCCGCCGCACCGGCCGTACGTGTTCATCAACATGGTGAGCACGATTGACGGGAAAACCATCTCGGGGGAACGGCACGAACCGGTGACGCAACTGGGCAGCCGCCGCGACCACGCCACCATGCATGACCTGGAGCGGCACGCCCAGGCGATCCTCATCGGGGCCGAAACCGTGCGTGCCACCCCGGTCATCAATTGGCCCGCCGGAGTAATCCGCCTTGCCGCCAGCCGCACCGGTCGGCTGGATCCGCAGGCCTCCTTCTTTCAATGCCCCACGGGCGAGGCATTCGTCGTACTTCCGCAAGACGCCGTCGCGGGTGCCACTCCGGGCCTCCCGCTATGGCCCGTAGGCCAATCGGAGGTGGACTGGGAAACATTCCTTCGTGAACTTCGCATCCATAAGAGGGTGACGCACTTACTGGTGGAAGGGGGAAGCGAAATCAACGCCGAATTCCTGCGGCGCGACTTGGTGGATGAGCTCTTTCTGACCCTCGCGCCGAAGATTCGGTTGGGGCGCGATCTCCCCACTTATGCGGGCGGCGCCCCCCTCCCTCCGGGGCAATTGATGAACTTTGACTTGGTATCGTGCCGACCCGTGGAGAACGAGGTGTTCCTGCGCTACCGGAGGCCCACGGCATGAGGCGAATCCTCACCTTTTCAACCTATCTGGTGCGCAACGGTGGCAAGTCGCTGCCGCTGATCGGGGTGATTGTGCTGGCGGTGCTGCTCATCGTGGGCATCGTCGCGTTGATGAACTCCATCCCGTACAGCATCCGCACGATCTACAAGCACAGCAAGAACTACACGGGCCTGGTGCCGCGCAGCAACGCCAGCGTGGACTTTGCCATGCGCAAGGAGATTCGGGAGGGCGCGCCGGTGCCGATTGAGCCCATCCTGGTCATCCGGGGGTCGCAAGCGCAGGTCAAGAGCATCGTGGGCGGCTGGCCGTTTGTGGTGCTGGCCATGCGGCAAGACGACATGCGGCGCTACGCCAAGCGGCTCGGGATCACGAAGATTGAAGGCCGCTACCCCAAGGTGGGCGAAGCCGAGGCTCTCATCAGCGAGCCCGTGGCCCGCAACCTCAAGCTCAAGCTCGGCGACCCGCTCCTGAAGCCGGACAACGCCGACGCCTACTCGATGTTCCCGGTCAAGATCGTCGGCATCGCCCAGACCGACTACTGGACGATGATGATGCCGTACGAGTACCACGAGAAGTACCACTTCCCGCCCTACGACAGCGCGCTGGTCTTCGCCAAGAACCCGGCCGACCAGGACAAGCTGGACCGCTGGATTCACGAGAAGTACCGAGGGGCCAACGTCCGGGTGTTTGCCTACTTCTTGCTGGAAGAGGAAACGAACGGCATGTTCCGAATCCTCTACCAGATCCTGAACGTGGTCATCTTCACCCTCGTCGCCGTGATCACGCTGATGATGGCGATGCTGATTAACATCTATCAATCGCAGCGCATCCAAGAGTTCGGCCTGTTGCAGGCCCTGGGCTACACGCGGCGAGACCTCATCCGGCGCGTGCTGGGCGAGAGCGTGGCCGTGGTGCTAGTGGGTTGGATTCTCGGGGTTGCAGCAGCGCAAGGCATGCTGCAGCTCGTCAAGTCTCGGCTGATGGACCCCAACGCCTTCGCGCTGGACGTATGGGATCGTTCGGCCTTGCTCTACACCATCCCGGTGCCGGTGATGATTTTCCTCGCCGCCGTGGGGGCCATCTGGAGCCGGTTCCGAACCTTTGACCCCGTGAGCGTGGTGGAGCGGCGACTGGCATGATCGAGCTGCGCCAAGCCTCGCTGGTCTACAAAGACCAAGGCAAGGACCTCTATGCCTGCCGCCACATCAACCTGACCGTGCGGCCCGGAGAGTTCCTGGGCATCCTCGGCCCCAGCGGCAGCGGCAAGTCATCCCTGCTCTACATGATGAGCGGGCTCAAGAGCCCCACTTCCGGCGAAGTTCTGTACAAAGGTCAAAACATTGCGGGGCTGGCCGAACCCGAACGGGCGCGCCTGCGCTTGGTGGACTTCGGCATCGTGTTCCAATACCCCTATCTCATCGGGTACCTCAGCGCGCTGGAAAACGTGCTCGTGGGCTCACCCGGGGTTGGCACGCGCGACCGGGCGCAGGAGCTTCTCCTTGACCTCGGCATCGGGCACAAGTCGCACCGGTTGCCGCACGAGCTTTCGGGCGGGGAACGCCAGCGCGTGTGCGTGGCCCGCGCTCTGCTGGGGGGACGCTCGATCATCTTTGCTGACGAACCCACCGCTTCGCTCGACCACACCAACGGCCTGGCCGTGGTGGACCTGCTGGTGCGGCACCGAGGCGAGGGAGCCCTGGTCATTGTCACCCACGACCCCTCGATGCTGGCCCATGCCAACCGGGTGATCCACATCAGCGACGGCGAGGTGGTGCAAGAGCAATCTTCGCCCCCTGATGCGCCGACGGGCCTACTTCACGAAACGATTGGCCCCTAAATTGCGCCTTACAACACAGGAACGCACAGATAACAGACTCAAGCCAAGATTGAGTTTGGTATCATGCGATTCTGCGCCGCAAACTTCGGCTTGCCGGTAGTCAAAGGCGCCTAAGCGAATTGGACGTCTCCTCAAAAAGTGAGGGGAATAGGATGCGGGACGGCTCTCAAGGCGACATCCCGTAGGCCTATCGGGTGGACGACGGCCTGCTGCCCAATTCGTGTGTCGTTCTGTCGGGTTTCTCCGGACTCACCCCCGGAAATGACTTCACGGTCACGCAAGTGGCCGAGGGAAACTTGATTGGCTACCTATACGCAAATCCTGATGAGCGCGGCCGCGCTGGCCGCAGTAGTTCCGATGGCGCACAGCGCCCGGGGTTCGTGGTTTTCACGAATCGCTGACCGTTTTCGCCGCTCCGAGCCGAAATTGGCCGTGGCGGACCCGCCGACCATCCCGAACGATGCGGGCTGGCAACTGATCCACAGTGAGAACGCCGATAGCTTCGAAGCTTGGCTGCTCAAGGATCAATCGGGCCTCCCGTTGGGTTCGAGCGAGCAACCCTCGCTGGGCTCCCACCTGCTGATCGAGCTTTTCGATTGCGACCAAACCTCGCTCGAGAAGGTCTCGACCGTCGGCAAGGCCATGCGCGATGCCGCTGTGGTGAGCGAAGCCACCGTGGTGGACGAATCGTTCCACGAGTTCGAACCGTGGGGCGTGTCCGGAGCGGTGATCATCCAAGAATCGCACTACACCATCCACACTTGGCCCGAGCATCGCTACGCGGCCGTGGACCTGTTCTACTGCGGCGGCACGATCTACGTGGACAAGGCGATTGAGGCCCTGCGCGAGCAGTTCAAGCCCGGTCGCATGAAGTTCCTCGTCGTACGACGCGGTATCGAAAGCGAAGTCGCGGGCTAACCCGCCGCCTTCCCAAAGAAACAACCCCCGTGGCCCTTGGCCAGCGGGGGTTTCTCTTTACCTCCAGAGTGGGCAGATTGGGGTCAGAAGCCCAACGTCATTGGCGTCACGATCTTGAACGCCAAGCGGTTGGTGAAGGTGCGGCTGTTGGGGTCGCCCACGATGAAGAACATCTCCGTGCCCCGTCGCCCGCTCAGCCGGTACGAGGCATTCCAGTTGTAGTCATTGTCGCGCCGAATGAGGCGGAACGAGACCCCCTCGTACTTACTGAGGTCGTGGGTGGCGACCATGACCAACTGGGTCTCGGCGGTGCCGTCAAACTCCACGAACTCATTGCTCAGCGAGAGCTGAGTGAACGGGGTGAGGCGATACTGCGCTTCAATGGCCAGGTCTCGGCGCTCGCGGCCCCGGAATCGCGACCAGGAAATCTCGGCCGACACGCTCCGATACGGATCGTTGATAGGGTAGCCGAGGCCGATCCCGAAACTGCGGTCGTGGAATTGCTCAAAGCGGCCCGCATTCCAACCCACGCCAAACCCCAGTCCGTTCAGCAGGCTCACTTCGGCATTGAGCGACACGTTGTCGCGGTAGAAGTCGCCGTTGAACCGATTCGCCGACGAGGCGTTGAAACCGACCCCCCACTCCCGGACGCCGGGCAAGGAGTACTGCTCGCCGTACCGCGAGAAGAGGGCGACTTGGCGGAAGTTGCGTTGCGGGGCAAACCCGATGCGCGGGAAGAAGTTCGGCGTCACCTCGGTGTACTCCACCCCCGTGTTCCACTTTGAAGTCTCCAAGAACGCGCCGGTCGAGATACGACTCCCACTGCGCTGCTGCTCGTCGTCGGTGAACTGAGTGTTGAGGTAGTAAGTCGTGTCGCCCAGGGAGTAGTTCACGTTCACTTGCCCCGCATCGTTGGCGAGCCCGCGCTGGTCATTGCGTACGTAGGCAAGGCTAGTCACCAGTTGCGGGCTCCAGCGGCGGCTCAGCGAGAACACGCTGGCAATCTGGTCGCCAAAGTCGCTGACGGCCATCGCCCCCATACGCGTGGAGGCGTCCACGTCGCCGTAAAACTTGATGCCCGAATCAATATGGCGAATGCGCTGGCTGGCAAAGAGTCGCGCATCAAATCCGGTGTTAAAGTAGTTCTGCCCTTCCTGGAAGAAAGGCCGAGATTCACCCGCCAGCCGCTCGAAGTAGCTGAAATCGAGCGAGAGGATGTCGTTCTCAATGTTCACGTCATCCGGGTTGATCGTGCCGACCAAATTGAGGCCACCCGGCAACTGCCGCTTGAAGTCTAGGCCGATCTGGCTTTCAAACTTGGAGTCTTCGCGAGCCCCCACAAAGGCGTAAGGCAGCAGCAAGAACTGATCGTTGCCTTCAATCTTGGGCACGTTCACGCCCGTCCATTGCGGGTTGCGGGTGCCGTCGCCCCGCGTGTAGGCATAGGAATAGGTGTTGGACTTGTTGCTGCGGAACCACTCCACGTCGAAACGGGCGTCACGGAGCCCCGCCGGCGCGGCCGAAACGATTTGCCACGGGATGCGGGCTTCGAATTGCCATCCGGTTTCGGTGCGCTTGGCCTTGGCCTCAAATTCGCCCACCCATTCGGTCTTGGCGGCCCGGCCTCCATTTAGCTCAATCTCGGTGGCCCCTTGCGGGTTGATGCCAAATTCGTCGTCGCCGGTCCCTTGCCCTAAGAGGTCCAGTGAAAGCCGCATTTGGTCGTTGCCGCCCAGGCTGACGTTCTGGCGATATTCATCCGCCACCAGCTTCTTGGGATTGGTGAAAACGCGGCCTGCGAAGTAGATGTTCTTGCCGTCGTAGCTCAGCCAGAACTCGGCCCTCTCGTCACTGGCCAGGCCCGTGTCACGATCGAAAAACCCTTCTCGCCGAACCGATTCGTCCCACTCCCCGTCCGTGATCTCGCCATCAATCGTCGGGGGGTTCGTCACGGCAACGGCCGGCAGGGATTCGCGGAGTTGGAGGTCATCCACCGGGCTCGCCGGAGCGAAAGGCAAGAAGGGCATCGTCCCCCAGTACGGCCGCCGGGCACCCGGGGTTACCATTACGAAATGGAATCGGGCCTCATGGCCCTTGCGAGGGCCAATTCCCTTCCCCATCGGCCCGCCATAATGAACCCATGGATATCGTTGTGCCGGCGGAGTTTCGGTACCTCTATGAGGTGAGCGAGGAGCGACCCATCACGAAGATCCCGAGCCCGATTCTCCGGGAGAAGTGCCCGCCCGTGGCCCGGGTGAACACCCGCGTGAAGAACATCGCCGACAACATGGTGCGGATGATGCGCGAGGCCCACGGCATCGGCCTGGCCGCGCCGCAGGTGGGGATCCGCGAGCGCATTGTGGTCATCAGCCCCGACCACCGCCCGATCGTCCTCATCAATCCTGAAATCATCGAGTTCTCCGAGGAGAAGGTCGTCGCGCAAGAGGGCTGCCTGAGCCTGCCCGGACTTTACGGCGATGTCGAACGGTCGGAAATGGTCGTGATCAAGGGTCTGGATAAGCGCGGGCGCGAAGTGGAGTTCGAAATGGAAGGCCTCGCCGCGCGCATTGCCCAGCACGAAGTGGATCACTTGGATGGCATCCTCTTTATTGACAAGGCGGACCCGGCCACATTGCACTGGGAGACGCCTCCTTCCGAACTGGACGACGAATGAGGATCGTTTTCTTCGGCACGGCTCCGTTTGCGATTCCCGCCCTCGAAGCCGTGAAGGACGTCACCACCCTGGTCATCGCCCAGCCGGATCGCCCCACCGGGCGCGGGCTGAAAACCGTGATGACGCCCGTCAAGTCGCGCGCATTGGAGCTTGGCCTTCCTGTGGAGACGCCCGAGCGATGCCGAAGGCCGGAAGTGATTGAGCGTCTCCGTGAGCTGGACGCTGACCTCTTTGTGGTGGCCGCTTACGGCCAGATTCTGCCGCAAGCCCTGCTGGATGTGCCCCGCCACGGGTGCGTGAATGTGCATGGCTCCCTGCTCCCGGCGTACCGGGGTGCGGCCCCGGTTCAGCACGCGATCTGGAACGGAGACGCGTTTTCCGGTGTTACTTTGATGCATATGGACGCGGGGATGGACACGGGAGACATCATCGCTTTGGAGACGTGCGCCATTGCGCCCGATGAGACGGCGGGCGAGCTCTACGACCGGCTGGCCACCATGGGCGGGCAGCTTTTGGCCGCGCACCTGGCTACCCTCGGCAGCGGCAACTACGTCGCCACGCCGCAAGACCACGCCGCCGCGACCATGGCCCCCAAAATTCAACCGAGTGACGCGGAAATCCCGGCGGATGAGCCGCTCGAACTAGCCTACCGCCGCTATCGGGCCATGACCCCGGTGCCGGGCGCGTGGGTGCAAACCCGATGGGGTCGCCTAAAGCTTCGCGATGTACGACCCGTGACCTCTTCGTCCCCCGCCGGAACCGTGGTGGGGACCCGTCCGGAATTCGTCATCGCCCTTCCCGGCGGCGCGTTAGTGCTCCGTCAGGTCCAGCCAGAGGGTAAGAAAGCGATGCGAGGCACCGATTTTGCCAACGGCGCGCGCATCCAGCCGGGTGATCCCTGGGCACCAACCCCGGAACTCAAGTGAAATAACATGATCAACGGTCGTTCTCGTGGTTGCCTCTATTGGCTGATCTGCCTTGTGCTTATCGCCGCCGGAATCTGGTGGTATTACACCTTCACAAGCCGCGAGCTTCAGATCGAAGGCATGCAGCCGCGAAAAGACCTTCAATTGGATTCCTTAACCCAAGTTCCACCGGGTAACCCCTGGGCACCGAATTCGTAACTCCTAACCAGAACCATCATGCACAAACAGAATCTTCGTCGATTGATCATCGGGGTCGTGGCCATCATCGCCATCTTTATTGGGTGGTCGATGTTCCGCAACTTCGCCAAGGACCCGGGCGACGTGGGCACCGTGGAGAGCGAAGGCTGGGTGCTGGCAGTGGAGGACACCGACGAGGGCTACCGCACCGTGGTGTTCAACCCCGACGGGGCCAAGACCACCCTGAGCGGCGCGAAAGCGCAAGAGGACGAGCTGGAAGCCACGTGGCGGCCCGATGGCAATAAGGTGATGATCATTAGCAACCGCGATGGCGGCAGCTTCAGTGTTTTCCGATGGCAACCGGACACCCAAGACGCCGAGCTGCGCATGCCGCGCGGTACGCGCAATGCGGCGGGCCTGTGGTACCCGCAATCGGGTGATGCGGCCCAGAACGAAGCCGGCCTGGTGATTGTGAGCGGTCTTGTCCACCGCATTGACCAGCGCACCCAGAAGTTGACGCAAATTCTTCCGCCGCCCAGCATGAGCCGAGGGGGCGCCGAGGAAGAAGGGGCGAGCGGCATGAGCGGGGCGATGAGCGGAATTTATGCGACGTTGGGCACCTCGTTTAGCTCCGCCTACTGGGCCGGGAGCGACCAGGCCCTTTACGCCGTGATGCGGCGCGAGGAAGGCGGATTCCTCTTGATTTACAACCGTCTGGGCACGGATGCGAGCGGGGTGCCTTTCGTTCCCGTATCGTTGGCCGCCGGTGACCGGATTGATCTCGATGTGCTACCTAACGGGGTCGCCGCCATCGCGATTGAAGGCTACAAGTGGCCTGATCCGAACGATCCGCGCATTCCGGAGCAGTTCCGACGAGGTGGAGAAGTCACGGTGCCGTTCGACAATGTGACTTTCATCGCGCGCCCTTCGGCCGAAGGCGCCCCGCCCAACATGACGGTGGCCTTCTCTTCCAGCAACGAACAAACGCTTCGCCACCCGGCCTTCGCACCCGATGGCACCGCGATCATTGGTGCAGCCGGCACCCTCAAGGATGGCCAGTTTAAGAGCGATGCGCTCATCATCTTCCCGCCGGAAGAAGGTGGCGTGCAAAAGGCGCAGCCCATCGTGCCCGGCCCGGCGGAGATGCCCGCGTGGCACCCCAACGGCAAGATGATCGTCTACGTCGGTCGAGATGACCAAGACCGAGGGCGACTGTTCACCATCAACTTCGAGACGCAAACCCGGAAGCCCTTAGGCGAGCCGGGCCGGTTTACGAACCCGATGTTCAGCCCCAAGACGGACGAACGCGCCGGCACTGTGCCTAACCCGACAGGGCCCGCTCCGCAACCTTAAGCACGTCGTTCGGGTCCGGGTCGCCTTCGAGCGTGTGGATCATCTGCCCGTACGGACACGTGCGGCGCGGATCGTTCACCTTGTAAATGCCCACGCACGGGCGGCCCAAGGCGGCGGCGATATGCGTGCTGCCGGTGTCCCCGCCAATATGAACGGCGCACCCATGGATGAGAGCGGTGAGTTCGGCCACGCTGGTGTGCCCCACCATGTCCACGGGCGGGGTGGTGCCGTGGCTGAGCACCTCCTCAAAAATGGGGCGATCTCCCGGTGCCCCCAGGAACACGACATGGCGGCCCCGCTCCATCAGAGCGGCGGCCAGGAGCGCGTTCTTAGCTGGTGACCAGCGCTTGCTGGCCCACCCCGCCCCCGCATTAATCAGGGCGTAACCGGGGTCACTCACGCCCCGCTCGGCAAGCTTGGCGGCCACGCTGGCTTGGTCTTCGGGTGATGGAGCGAGGCCGAACCGCGCCCGGTGGGTTTGGCACCCCAAGTACCGAGCGACATCCACGTATTGGTCCACCACGTGCAGGCTGCTCGGGTCCGGTGCCACCGGCGACGAAAACAGCCGCGCCCCTTCCCGTTGCCAGTGGAAGCCAAGGCGACGCTTGGCCCGGGCCGCGCCCACCAGCAAACCAGATTTGAGCAGCCCCTGCATATCCAGGGCCACATCGAACTCGCCCAGCCCCTTCACCCAGCCCCGCTTTTTGAGCTGGGATTTCTCGATGGTGATGACCTCGTCTATCGCATCGCACTGTTTGGCCAGGGCGGCAAAGCGCTTGTCGGCCACCCACACGATTTCGGTGGCGATGCCCTCGTCCTTGAGGGCGCACGCCACGGGCAGCGTGCAACACACGTCACCGAGGGCGCTCAGCCTTACGATGAGGACGCGCACGTTTCCTCCAGAAGCTCTTGGGCCGCGCGGATGACGGCCGCCGGGTCGGAGTCGTCGGCGCGCATCCCGCCGTGGATAATGCGACCCTGCGTGGTGTACGGGCGGAACCGCTCCGGGCGATTCTTACTAAACACGCTCACCACCGGCACGCCGTAGGCGGCGGCCATGTGCCCGGTGCCGGTATCGGCGGCCACATGGAGGTGGCTTGCGGCCACCAGGGCCATGGAACTCCGAAGATCCAGCGCCCCGACGCGGTTGATCACCTGGTCGTGCAGGATTTCGGGGTCGCCCGGTCCGCCCACGGCCACGATTTGGGTCCCGGGTGCAGCCAGCCCGGCGGCGACTTCCGCCCAACGTTCCGGCGCGAACCGCTTGACGGCCTCGGTGGCTCCGGTCTGAATCGTGATCAACCGACCCGGGAACTCCGCCCGGAACGCCGCCACCTCGGCATCCAAGTTGGGCATCAGCGGGCGCTCGGGGGTCTCCAGCGGGGCTACCAGGCGCACGGCAGCCATCGCTCGGTCCACCTCGTGCGTCACGTCTCCGGCCAGACTGGCCGGCGGGTTCAACGTGCGGGCCAGGGCATCGGTGCCACGGGTGCTGATGCGCCGCTTAGCACCCGACATGCGCAACGCCAAGGCCGTCTTGCTGTGCCCCTGAAAATCAAAGCCGACGTCGAAATTGAGCTGCCGCAGCCGCATCCACTGCGCCCACTGTTCCCGGAATGCGGCAGGGCCGCTCATGCTCTTCCAGCGCCGACGGTCGAAGACCACCACTTCATTCACCAGTTCGGGCACGGCCAGCACCGGCACCGGCTCTCGCTGCACCGCCCAGCCGATGAACGCTTCCGGAAACTGCCGCCGCAACGCCGTCACCGCCCAGGCGGCCATCACGCAGTCGCCGATGGCGGCAAACCGGACGATCAGGAAACGCGGCGTGCTCATAGCAGGCCCTTGCGGCGAGCCGCCCGCCACCGGTCATGAATCCATAGCCACTGCGCCGGGCGGGTGCGGATCTGCTCTTCCAGCCAGGCGTGCACGGCGCGCATGGTCGCCACGCCCTTCTCGCCTTCCGGCGTCACCATCAGCGGCGGGAAGAAGTGGATTTCGTACTGCCCCACGCCGGTGCGCCAGCACACCGCCGGCAGAATCGGTGCCCGGGTGCGCTCGTGGATCACGCCCAGGCCCAGGTTCGTCCCCGCCGGGTGCCCGAAGAACGGCACAAAGGCGCTGGAGTCGTTTTGGTCGCTGAGGATGCCGACGATCTGGTTTGCCTTCAGCGCATCCAGAATCGGGCGCGTGGCCTCACCTCGGGGAATGATGGTGGTGCCCGAAGCCCGCCGCAAGTCGTTAATGATGCGGTCCACGCCCCCGGTGTCCGCCGAACGAATGACCACATTGAGGGGGTACCCCGACCGCGAAAGCCACGCGGCCATGCGCTCCCAGTGCCCCAGGTGGCCGGTGGCCAGCAGCACCCCGCGCCCCTCGGCCAGGGCGGACTCGAGGTTCTCGCGGCCCACGACGGTGATCCGCTGCTCCAATTCGGGCAGGGGACGCTCGGCGTAGGCCAGGAAGTCGGCGCTCACCGTGCCGAAGTGTTCGTAAACCTCGCGGATGACGCGCGCCCGGTCTTCGGCGGACCATTCGGGGAACACCATCGCCAGGTTGCGGTCGGCCACTTCCGTGCGCCGCCCCACCCGCTGCAGCACCCGGCCCCAGCGACGTCCCGTGGCCTCGATCACCTCATCGGAACGCCCCACCAGCCGACGCCGAAGCGTGCGAAGGAGCCATTCCCCCGCTTTGCCGACCAGGGCCTTTCGACGTTGACTCATAGGATCACTTGGCGTGGATGCGCGCGCTTAGCCACTGGGAGAACTCTGCCGCCGGTTCAATCGTGACGCCGTACTGCAGGATTCCCCAAGCTCTCGATTCTACGTCGGGCCGTTGCCGAAGCTTGACCCAGTCCTTGGCCGTAGTCAGGATGGGCAGGTCCGCCGGAATGCGGCTTAGGAGTTGCGGATCATCGAGCGGGTCGTGGTCGGGCCGGGCCACGCCGCTCACCACCTCGTAGCCCAGATGCTCCGCCGTCATTACCATACGGTGCGGGTAAGCGATCGCGGTGAGAGTGGCCACGCGGGCGGGGGCCGCCACCGGCGCTTGCGTCCACTGGATGTCTCGGATGAACGGTTGAACCGAAAACTGATCGTTAGGCAAGAGCAGGTCCGCTTTGCGACGCCCCGCCCCGCGCGGCTCGCGGTACGGTCCGGCGGGCAGGCAGAACGAGTTGACTGGCCGCTCGGGGTCAAGAACAATGCTCACGTCTTTGCGGAGCGGCAGATGCTGGAAACCGTCGTCCATCAGCAGGACCGCACCGGGGTGGTGCGCCGCCACCAATTCGGCCGCGATCACCCGTTTTCGCCCCACCACTAGTGGCACATCTGGCAGGGCTTCGCGGATCATGGCGGGTTCGTCCCCCCATTCGCGCGGGTCGAGCGGTCCGGCAGGAGCCAAGCTCGCGCCCTCTTGACGCGGGCTGCGGTAGCCGTTGCAACCGATCACCACTTCGCGTCCTAGCCCCTGCAAGACCTGAGCGACGTGAATGACCACCGGCGACTTGCCACTGCCCCCGACCCGGAGGTTGCCGATGCACACAATGGGGGCGTGCGGCTGCTGCGGGCGATTGATGCCCAGTTTGTACATCAGCTCGTAGCTCATCCAGCCGATCGCGTAGAGCCCGGCGAGCGGGAGCATGACCCACGACTCGATGTCTCGCCGGTCCGATTCAAACTCGCGCTGGATGACGCCCATGGGTTCCTAGTTGCTTAGATCGGGCGGGCGATGGGGGTCATGTCCAGCCAGTTCGGGCCGATCTTGGCGTCCACTTCCACCGGCACTTGCAGCGGAAGGGCCTGCTCCATGGCCTCGCGGATGGGCTCGAGCGGACCGTGTTCGCCCTGCGGAACCTCGAACACCAGTTCGTCGTGCACCTGCAGCAGCATGCGGATGCCCGTGCCCTCCAGCAACTTCGGCATGCGCAGCATGGCGAGCTTGATCATGTCGGCGGCGGTGCCCTGGATGGGCGCGTTCATCGCTTGGCGTTCGGCGTATTGCCGGGCCGTGCGGTTGCCCGCGTGGATATCCGAGAAGTAGCGGCGGCGGCCGGTCATCGTCACCGTAAAGCCCCGGCTGCGGGCGTCTTCCACCACAATCTCGGTGAAGGCCTTCACGCGCGGGAATCGCTCGTTGTACTGCTTGATGAGCGCCTTGGCCTCGCTGACCCCGAAGCCGGTGCCAAGCTGCTGCGCCAGGCCGTATTCGGTCACCCCGTAGAGCACCGCGTAGTTCAGCATCTTGGCCAGGCGACGCTGCTCCTTGCTCACGGCCTCGGTTTCCAGGCCAAACATCAGCCCGGCGGTGACCGAGTGCACGTCCACGTGGTCGCGGAAGGCTTGCGTGAGCGCCTCGTCTTCGCACATATGCGCCAAGATGCGGAGTTCGATCTGGCTGTAGTCAAAGCTCGCTAGTTCAAACCCCTCGGCCGGGATGAACGCCCGCCGAATCTGCCGCCCAAGTTCGGTGCGGATGGGGATGTTTTGCAGGTTCGGTTCGTTGCTGCTCAGGCGGCCCGTGGCGGCCACGGTTTGGTTGAACTTGGTGTGCAGGCGCTGGTCGTCGGCCACCAGCCGGGGGAGCGCATCGGCATACGTGCCGCGCAGCTTGGTGAGTTCGCGGTAGTGCAGGATCTCGGCGGCGATGGGATGCTCAATCGCCAGGTCGGCTAGAATCTCGACCCCAGTGGCCCACCCCGTCTTGGTCGGCTTGCCCCCCGGCAGTTGCATCCGCTCGAACAGCACTTCCCCGATCTGTTTGGGTGAACCCAGGTTGAACTCCTCTCCGGCAATGTCCCAGGCCCGCTGCTGAATCTCGACCACTTCTTCGCCCAGCTTGGTGCTGTATTCGCGCAGGTAGTCGGGGTCCAGGCGGATGCCCCAGTCCTCCATGTCGGCGAGGATCGGCACCAGCGGACCTTCGATGTCTTGGTACACCGAGGTTTGCCTTTCGGCCTCTAGCCGAGCCGCCATAACTTCGCGCAGAGGGTGGAGGTACAGCACGCGGTGGTCGGGGTTGGGCGGGCGCACGCCGTCCAGATAGCCCGCCAGCAGGTCGTCCAGTTCGTAATTCGTCCGGCCGCTTTGCAGCACATAGGCGGCCAGCATCGTGTCGAATCCGGGGGCGGTCCAGGTGTCGAGGCCGTGAAACTGAGGCTTCAGGTCATGGCCGGTGACGCGAGCGGGGTCTTGGGCAAGGAGTTCTCGCACCACCGCCCACGGGGCGTAGGCGAGGCGCGTCCCCACGGCCACCGTGCCCTCTCCGGCGTCTTCTTCATCAAACATCCCGGGCTGGGCGGCGGCACGCGGCGGCATCAGAGCCCACGGCGCATCGCCCACAAACTGGGCGAGCGCGGCAAGGTCGCGGGGGCGGACGGTTTCGGTGGGCTCGATGGCTTCGCGCTCCACGGCCACCACCATCGGCGTTTCGCTGGTCTGGGCGTAGGCGGCCAACACCTGGGGCACCTTGCGCGTGAACTGTCGGAATTCCAGCGACTGCATCATCGCCACGGCTTCGTTGATCTGCTCGGCCGTCAGCGCGTAGGGCGCAAAGTCGTACTCCAGGGGCACGTCGCGGATGATGGTGGCCAGCCACTTGCTCTTCTTCATCTGCTCCTCGTTGCCGACGATCTTCTTGCGGAACTTCTCCGGCACCTCGTCCATGCGGGCCAGGAGGTCTTCGATGGTCGCGAACTGCTGCAAAAGCGCCGAGGCCGATTTCTCCCCAATCCCGGGCACGCCGGGGATGTTGTCGCTCGTGTCGCCCACCAGCGCCTTGTAGTCGGGGATGGCCACGGGGTCAAATCCGTACCGCTCGCGCACCGCCTCGGGGTCGTACATCACCACGTCGCTCACCCCGCGCCGGGTGGTCATCACGGTCACGGCGTGGTCCACCAGCTGCAGGTTGTCCAGGTCGCCGGTCACGATGATCGTGTCGTAGCCGTTGGTTTCGCCCAGGTAGCTCAGGGTGCCCACCACGTCGTCGGCCTCATAGCCCGCTTGCTCCATCACGGGCAAGTGGAAGGCCCGCACGAGTTCGCGCACGAATTCCAACTGCTGGTTCAGCTCGTTGGGCGTCTCCCGGCGGGTGCCCTTGTATTCGGCGTATTCGGCATGGCGGAAGGTTTTGCCCGGCGGATCGAGGCAGACCACCAGGGCATCTGGCTTGTGCTCGGTCAGCAACGAGAGCAGCATTCCGGTGAACCCAAACAGCGCATTCGTAGGCCGCCCATCGCTCGTACTCATGAAGCCGGTGCCGTAAAACGCCCGGAACATCAAGCTGAAGCCATCAATGAGGATGAGTCGGCGCGCGGCCATGGCGGCAAGTTACCCCCACAAAATGCAACGCCAGGGCCCCGGAAAGGGTATCATTGGGGGTGCGGGAGGAACGGCCCGCATTGGGCGGAAACGCTCAATCTCCGTTTAGGGGAAGGTTCAAAGAATGATTTATCGGCCGGTACGTTATGAACAAATGATGAAAGCCGCCGAAGGGATGGACGTCCGAGCCCGACGAATGTTCGAAGGGATGGCTATCTACAGCGGCGAGAAGATGTTTGCCTACTTGGTAGGAGAAGATATTGGCCTGAAGTTATCACCGGAAGACCGATCTGCGGCGATGGAGTTGGGAGCCGACGAACTGCGCGCCAACCCGGATGCCGAACCCATGCGCGAGTACGTGCGGATGCCCCGCAACGTCCTTGACAACTACGACACTTTTGTGACGTGGGTGCAACGTAGCGCCACGTACGCGACGGGCCAATCCATTAACTAAGCCCTCATGATCCCGGTGCCGATGGCACCCACCCGACGGGGTCGAGAGTGACCATAAGCTCTCGACCCCGTTCATTTGCCCAACGGCAACCAAAATGAGCCCTGCAACGGTGCGGGCCGAATCCGTAGAATAAACGAGCAAGCACCGCCATGAACAGCATTGGAGTTCTCACCAGTGGGGGAGATGCCCCCGGCATGAATGCCGCCGTGCGCGGTGTGGTGCGAGCGGCCCTGGGGCGCGGAGTCGAGGTTTTTGGCTTCCGGCACGGCTGGCGAGGCGTAATTTCCGGCGAAGGCCTTTGGATGGAGTCCGGCTCGGTGAGCGGCATTATTGACCGGGGCGGCACCCAGCTTCACACCGCACGTTGCCCCGAGTTTCGTGAGCGCGTGGGCCGCGAGCAAGCGATGGAGAACATCAAGGAGATCGGGCTAGATGGCTTGGTTGTGATTGGTGGGGACGGCTCTTTGACCGGGGCGCGGAAGCTCTACGAGGAGTTCAAGTTCCCCGTGGTGGGCGTGCCGGGCTCGATTGACAACGACATTGCGGGCACCGATTACTCCATCGGGTTCGACACCGCCAATAACACGGCCCTCGACGCGATTGACAAGATCCGCGACACGGCCTACTCGCACGATCGCGTGTTTGTGATTGAAGTGATGGGGCGAGCGAACGGATTTATTGCCGTGGAAGTGGCATTGGCCAGCGGCTCCGAAGCGGTGCTGGTGCCGGAGGTGCCGTTCTCGCTCATCAACATTTGCGACCGGCTGAAGCGCCAGCGGGCGAAGGGCAAGCGCAGTAGCATTATCGTGGTGGCCGAAGGTGCCGCTCGGGCCACCGACGTGGCCGAATTCGTGAGCAAGAACACGGGGTTCGAAACGCGCTACCTGGTGCTGGGGCACATGCAGCGCGGGGGCTCGCCGACGGCGTTCGACCGGGTGCTGGCGCTCCGGCTAGGGGCCTTTGCCGCTAACCGATTGATTAGCGGTTTCCACGGTGAGATGGTGGGCGTCTATGGCGACAAGCTGGTGGCGAACCCGCTGAGTTACGTGCTGAGCACCCAGCGCCACATTGACCCCGATCGGCTCCTGCTGGTCGAAGCCATGACCGTATGATCGTCACGGTCACCCTCAATCCGTGCGTGGATCGTACGCTCTTTGTGTCGGGATTGCGGCTGCACGACACCAACCGGGTGACCCAAACCGAGATTGACGCCGGGGGCAAGGGGCTAAACCTCAGTCGCATTGCGCATCGCTTGGGCGCGGAGACGGTGGCTTTGGGGTTCCTGGGCGGCGAAGCCGGAACGTATGTGCGCGAGCGGATGGCACAAGAGGGGGTGACCGAGCGGTGCACGCCTATTGCTGCGCCTACCCGGACGAACGTGAGTATTGAGAGCGGCGATGGCCCGCCGACCACCCTGAACGAGGCCGGCCCGCAAATTTCAACCGAAGAGTTTGAGGCGCTACGAGCCGAGCTCACGGCCCAAGCAAAGGCCGGAGAGTGGGTGGTGTTTGCCGGGTCGGTGCCGCCTTCCCTGCCCCGAACGGTGGTGGCTCAACTCGCCCGTTGCGCCCATGAAGCGGGCTGCCGGGTGATGGTGGACGCCGACGGCGAAGTGATGCAGCACGCGATGAACGAGCCGATCGACTTCATCAAGCCCAACCGGAGCGAAGCCGAACGCCTGCTAGGCCGAGAATTGCCGACGATCAACGACGTGGCCGATGCGGCGCGGGAACTGCACGAGCGGCTGAGGGACCAAGGAAGCGAGCTTGGCCTGGTGGTGGTGAGCCTGGGCGCAGAGGGGGCGGTGATGGCCTCCCCGAACGGCATTTGGCAAGGCCACCCCATTCCAGTGGAGGCCCGTAGCACCATCGGCAGCGGGGACAGCATGGTGGCAGGGATTCTCACCGCTCTCACCTCCGGGCTGGCCGAACCGGACGCTTTGCGCTACGGCCTGGCGGCGGGCGCGGCGACGGCGATGACTTCGGGCTCCGATATTGGGCACCGATCGGATTTCGACGCTCTATTGCCGCAGGCGCGGGTCCAACCGCTCTCCTGATTCGCCCCAAGGTGTATCATGAGCGTCACGCCGGGGTGGCGGAATGGTAGACGCGGCGGTCTCAAAAACCGCTGGCCCACAAGGTCGTGCGGGTTCGAGTCCCGCCCCCGGCACCACTCTTTTCTTGAGTGTTCCGCCCCTTTCCTTACCGGAAATTGAAACTCACCGGGGCGCAATTCGTCCAAAATACAGAGGGCTTTGTTTAAACAACCCGAAAAGACCATGATTTTGCGTCGGATCTTTATGACCATGTTGGCCGTGCTGGCCACCATTCCGGCCTGGGCGCAGTGGAACCAGGGCGGGAGCCAGCAGTACGGCCTGGGCGGCTACGACCCGCTCTACACCCCGATTTCTTGGCGCACCATTGCCCAAGCTCATGAGGCCACCTTCACCTCTTCCGGCGCGTGGGTCATCGTGGATCAGGGCAGTTGGGAACGGTTCTACAGCAACCTGCGCAACGTCCGCAACCTGACGGGCGGCCACTACAACCAGAACGGATTCAGCCAGAACGGCTTTGATCGCCGAGTGCCCGAAGTGGCCAACTGGGATCGCGAGCAACTGTTGGTGCTTTACCTGGGCCGCCAACCGATGGGCACGATGATCAGTGTCTCCGAGATCCGCTGGAGCAGCCCTCACACCTGGGATGTGTTCTACACCGTCCGGCAAGGCCAAATGGCGCCGATGAATCGACCGGAATCTTGGGTTTCCCCGTACGTCATCGTGCGGATGAACCGGATGCCGGGCGTGCCGAACTTCTACCAAACCGGGATCAACGGTTACGGCTACGGCCAGCGCCCCAGTTGCTCATGCCAGCAACAGCGCTGCAACTCATGCGGTTGCGGTTGCCACCGGCAGCAGTCGGGTGGCGGCAACTATCTGCTGACCCCGCGCGGACCGATCCCCCTGAACGGCACCGCCGGTCAGTGCGGCGGCTAATCCCCTCCGGGTAAGTCAACTTGAAGTCCTCTGGGCCACAGTCCAGGGGACTTTTTCGTAGAATCCCAACGAAGCCATGCACGCAGAAATCATCTCGGTTGGTACGGAGCTTCTTCTGGGCGACACCGTGGACACCAACGCCGCCGCCCTCGGCCAGCGGCTGGCCGAATGGGGCATCCATCACCGGCACCGCCAAACCGTGGGTGATCACAACGGGCGGCTGGTGGCCGCGCTGCAACTGGCTCGGGAGCGCGCCGAGATCGTCATCACCATTGGTGGGCTGGGGCCGACCGAAGACGACCTGACCCGCTACGCCATCGCCGAGGCGCTCGGGCTCGAAATGGTGCGCGATGAGGCCGTGGTGCGGCGGTTGCAGGCTTTCTTCCGCTCGCGGGGCGTGGCGTGGGTGGAGCTGAACGGCCGCCAGGCCGACCTCCCGGCCGGCGCAGAATGGGTGGCCAACGAGAACGGCACCGCGCTGGGGTTCTGGGCGCCGACGGAACGTGGGGGCGGTGTGCTGGCCCTGCCCGGTCCTCCGAATGAATTCTTGCCGATGCTGGATGGCCCCGTGCGGGAGCTTTTGCGCGGGCGAGGTGGGGCGCCGCTCTATCGGCGCACATTGCGATTTGTGGGGATTGGGGAGAGTTCGCTGGCCGACCTCTTGCCGGACCTGATGGCGCAGGAGAATCCCACGGTGGCCCCCTACGCCAAGCCGGGTGAGGTGCACCTGCGGATTGCTGCCGCCGACGACGAGCCGGGGCGGGCGGCCGTGCATGCCACCGAGCAGATCATCCGCGACCGGGTGGGCGACCACTGCTACGGGGCGGACGACGAGACGCTGCCCGAAGTGATCTTGGCCTTGCTCCGGCGGGCCGAGCAAACCCTGGTGGTGGCCGAAAGCTGCACCGGGGGGGGCATTGGCACGCGCTTGACCGAGGTGCCGGGGGCCAGCGACGCATTTGTCGGCGGGGTGATTTCTTACACCGAGGCGGTGAAGCACGCCCACCTGGGGGTGCCGCAGGCCGTGCTGGATGGGCCGGGCGCCGTGAGTGAAGCCTGCGCGGTGGCGATGGCGCAAGGGGTACGAGAGCGGATGGCGGCGACCTGGGGGATCTCGGTGACGGGCTACGCCGGACCCGACGCCCCCGAAGGCCGGCGCGGTGAGGTTTGGATCGGCCTGACGGGGCCGGCGGGGGTTTCGGCGGTCAAGTTCGTGTTCCGGGGTGACCGGAGCACGGTGCGGCTCCGCGCGGTTTCCCAGGCACTAGCAACCCTGTGGCAAGCCCTGCGTTAGCCCGCCCGGATGGGGCATTCTAGGGGCATGTTCCAAGAAACCCCCACCGAAGCCTGGGCGACCCGTTTCGGCACCCTCGCCCCGGAGGGGCTGCCCGACCTGGGGCGGCTACTGAACCACCGGTCCGTGCGGGCCTTCACATCGGAGCCGGTGCCAGAACCCGTAATCGCAGGCCTTGTGGCGGCGGCGATGAGTGCGGCCACCAGCAGCCACCTCCACGCGTACTCGCTGGTGAGTGTGCAAGACCCGGAGCGCCGCCGCGAACTCAATCAGTTCTGCGGCGACCAGCGCCAGGTGGCCACCGCACCCTGGTTCTTTGCCGTGTGCGCCGATCTCAACCGTTTGGTCAGCCAGGCCCCCGACCCGGCGATGCCCGATGGCGTGGACACGGTGGAGATGTACACCGTCGCCTGTGTGGATGCGGCCCTCGCCGCCGAGCGCATGGTGGTGGCCGCTGAGAGCCTGGGGCTGGGCACCTGCTACATCGGGGCCCTGCGCAACCACCCGCACGAGGTGCGCCGGATTTTGAATCTGCCCGACCGGGTCTTTGGCGTCTTTGGTTTGTGCATCGGCTGGCCGGACGAGGCGGCTTTCCCGCGCATGAAGCCACGTCTGCACCCGGATCAGCTCTGGTTCCGCGAGCAGTATCCGGCTCATCTCGATGTGCAGGAATTCGACGCGCGTATGGGCGAAGAGTACGCTCGCGATGGCCGCGACGAAGGAGTGCCGTGGTCAGCCCGCATGGCCCGGCGTGCCAGCCTGCGGGGGCTAAGTGGCCGGGAGAAACTGCAAGAGTTCCTCCACGCCGTCGGGCTCAATCGCCGCTAACGCAGGCCGCTAAAACTGAATCCGGACCCCGATGCCTAGGCTCGGTCCGTTGCGGTCCACTATGCCGCGCACGGCTAGCTCCTTCACTGGGCGGAGTTCAATGGCGCCGACCGGGAGTTGGCCGTCGTACTCGGCGCGGAACCAGAGCTTCTCACTCACCGGCAGCGCAAACGACGCGAATCCCCGGCCGCCATCCCGCGAGAGAAACCCGAAGGTGAGTTCCGTCGGCACATCCTGGTTGCCCGGATCGTAGTTGCCGTAGCGCATAGTTACGGCGAGGTAGAAGGCCCGGCCGGCCAGTTCGTCCGCCACATCGAGCACGCCCACGCTGATGCCGGGGGCCGCATCCGGGAACGGCACGAGATAGTTGTAGGCTAGGTCCCCAGAGAATCGATCGCGCCCCGCCGAGGTTGCGGCCACGCTCAGCCCGTTGCCCAGCCCGTAGGAGAGCCGACCAAACGTGTCCGCCCCCTTGCGTCCCTCGAACGTTCCCCGAATTTCGTTCTTGAAGACGGGCAGCCCCGCCGGGGTGCGAAGGTTCCAATCGGCGCGCGCCACCAAGGGCACGGTGCAAAGGGCGAGGAGAGCCAGGGTTCGCATGGTTGTGAGATTTCAGACGATTGGATGAAGCGAATGTTATCGGCGGGCGGCAAGGCGTGCCAGGCTGGCAGCCATGATATCAGTGGTCTGGGCGCTGACGCTGAACACGATGCTCTCGCGCCAAACTCGCTGGGCGGGGTGCCCGAGAGAGTTGGCGGCCCCGCTACTGCTCACTACCGCGGCGTGCGCGCAACGAACCATCAGGTCAATCGCCCCGGCGCGGAGCTGCAAGCGGGCTTCGTAATCTTGCTCATCCGGGCGGGCGGCCATGCGGGTGCAGAACTCCTCCCACTCCTCCGTGAACTGCGCCAGAGCCTCCTCCATAAACTCCGTTTGGCGTCGTTCGGCATTGGCGGCCAGCACATCCAGCCCGGCGCGGGCACAGCCCAGGGCAAAGAAGCCCTGCAAAGTGACGTTGAGGAGGTCACTTCGCTGAATCCATCCTTTTGGTTGGAGAAACACAATGTCGTTCGGCGTGACGACCAGCCGGTTGACTTCAGCTGTGACGGTTTGGGCGGCTTCCATCGCCGCGAGTCGCATGGGTTCGCTAAAGGTGATTCCGTCTGAATCCGTGAACGGCACGACGGCGAAAACCGCCCGCCCATCGGGCCGCTCGGCGGCGATAATGAAGTGCGAGAAAAACCCGAACCCGGTGACCCACGGCACATGCCCATCCAGCCGGTAACCCTCACCTTCTGGCGTGGCCGTCATCATAGGCGGGCCGGGGCGGCGCAACTGGCTAAAGCCGATGCCCAGCATGCGCTCGCCGCTGGCCATGTGTGGGAGCCACTCTGCTTTCAGGCGCTCGTTGGGGCTTCGCGCCAGCATGCCCACCGCACTCTGGTGCTGCGTTTGCAGGAATGCCAGCGCCCCACTCGCCCGGGCGACTTCGATCTGAAACTGGCGAAATGTGGCTTCATCCACCTCCGGTCCGCCGTAGGCTTGCGGTCGGCGCAGGGCCAGGAGTCCCCTTTGCGCGAGGATATCGAGGCCTTTCCGCAGGGCGACTGGGTCGCCGTCCATCGCGTTTGCCAACGGCGCAATCTGCTTGCGAAAATCGCTCGCCAGCGCCTCTAAATCCACACGCCCTCCGGGTCAAATGTACTCAAGAAAGCCGCCTCCGCCTCGTCCACCCAGGCGGGGCGCGCGCGGTAGCCGCCCGGGCCGATCACCCAACCTTCGGCGGGTGTCGCCGGGCGTTCGTGACTCCAGATCACTTGAGTTAGGGGGTCATAGGCGGCCATGCTTGGCGTCTGCTTCAGCACCCTATCAAGGTCGCTGCGCAGGCACCGCTGGATGTAAACCGGCGCTTGAATCGGGTTGGACTGCACCACACTCATCGCGGGTAACCCTTTGGTGGGAAAGGTCCGCAGAATCACGCGCACGTACATCAGGCCCCGGCCCCAGGCGCCCACGCCCAGCTTGTGGGCATCGTAGCCCGCCACACTCTTCACCGCGCGGCTACCGCTCTTGGCCTCGCGGCCATCGGGGCGGCGCATCGTCGCCCCCAGCACCCAATCCCGGGGCATGCCGCACGCCGCCGCGTAGCCGTGCGGGAGGTTGGCCGCCAGCAGCCCGCCCACGGTTCCCGGGTAACCCGCCGCGCCCGGGCCCCACTCCGCCGGGTCGGGCAATGGCAGGCACTGGCCCGCGGCCCCGAGCAAAGCCTGGAGGTCGGCTACCGCCATCCCCGCGCCGACTTCCACCACTTGGTCAGCCGGGCTAAAGTCTATCAACTCGCACTCCACCCGCGCGGATTCTTGCTCAGCCGCCGGGGCCAAGAACCCCTGCTTCGTGCCCAGCCCCACTAGGCGCCGACTCAAAATGCAGCCCCCCGCCAGCGGCGCTGGTGCTCCACGCACCCTTTCTGGTTTGGTAGCACTTTGCACGGGTTCGCAAACTCGGAAGCCGGGAACATGCCCTTTACATCAGCCTGGAACGCCAAATCCGCCTCGCTGAACATCAGCCGCATAAAGTCCACCTTCTCGACTCCGATGCCGTGCTCGCCGGAGACACTCCCACCCAGCTCAATGCACTTGCTCAGGATGCGCTCTCCTGCCCGCACCACGCGCTCAATCACCCCGGGCTCGCGGTCGTCAAAGTAGAAGCACGGGTGCAGATTGCCATCCCCAGCGTGGAAGATGTTGGCCACGCCCAGGGCCTCCTCCTCCGCCACCTCGTACACAAAGGTCAGCATTTCGGGCAGCTTCGATCGCGGAATCACCCCGTCGTGCGTCACCACGGTCGGTGCCAGCCGCCCCATCGCTCCCACCCCCTTCTTGCGGGCCGTCCAGAGGTGCTTGCGTTCGGCCTCATTGGCCGCCATCTTCAGTTCAATCGCCCCAAACCGCTGGCAGATGGCAAACACCTCTTCAATCTCCGCTTGGGCCGCCGCCGGCGAGCCATCGCACTCCACCAGCAGCATCGCCTCGGTTCCGGAGGGCACGTCCAGCCCAAATGCGGCCTGTACCGCCACCAGAATGTTGCGGTCCATCATCTCCAGCGCTGCCGGAATGACCCCCGCCGCAATGATCTCGGCCACCGTCTCCGTGGCCGCCACCACGCTGGGGAACGAGGCCAGCAGGGTTTCCACCCGGGCCGGGAGCGGCGTGAGTTTGACCCACGCCTCGGTGACAAAGCCGAGGGTGCCCTCGCTGCCCACCAGCACGCTCAGCAGGTCGGGGCCAGGGGCGCCTTCCACTCCCGTGCCCCAGGTCCGCACCTCGCCCGCATTGTCAATCCACGTCATGCCCAAGATGTGCGGGGCCGTTACGCCGTACTTGAGCGTGTGGGGTCCCCCGCTATTCTCGGCGATGTTGCCGCCCAGCGTGCTTACCGATTGGCTGCTCGGGTCGGGGGCAAAGTGGAACCCTTCCGCCGCCACCGCCTGGCTCAATTTGAGGTTAGCCACCCCCGCCTGAGCCAGCAAACGCCGGTTGGGGATGTCGATATGCAGAATCCGGTTCAGCCGTTTGGTACTGAGAATCACCCCGCCCTTGGCCGCCATCGCCCCGCCGCTCAGGCCCGTTCCCGCGCCCCGGGGCGTAAAGGGCACCGAATGCGACAGGCACCAGCGAATCACCGCCTGAGCTTCGGCGGTCGTCTCGGGCAGCACAATCACGTCGGGCGTGCTGCGATCCACCGTGTAGGCGTCGTGGGCGTAAACGCGGCGGGCGGCATCGCTGCCTAGGATGCGCTCGGGCGGCAAAACGGCCGCCAACCCGGCTTGGATGTCCGTTTCCCCCACGCATTCAGGTTACCAAGTCGGGTCCCTGCCGACGGCCAGACAATCTAAAACGGCCCGGACCCCCGAGGGGGAGCCAGGCCGTTGGAAAGCGTAAGGTACGTTAGGCGGCTTCGCGCTGCAAGCGAGCGAGGTGTCGCCGCGCCCCGGCGATGCTGAACATCTCATCGCGGAGCAGCCGCTTGAGAACAAACACGCCTTGGATATCCTCGGGGCGGTAGCGGCGCTGACCTCCGTCGGTGCGGATGGGGTTCAAGAAGCCCGCAAACTCACGCTCCCAGTACCGGAGGGTGTGGATCTCCACGCCGGTGATCTGGCTGGCTACGCTGATGCTTACGGACTGGCTTTGTTTGCCATTCTGCGGGTTCTGCGCCATAACTTCGAGGTTCCAAAAGAGTTGTCGGCGCATTTCCCCGTATTTTTGAGGGTGGGTCCCCTCATCGTTTTGCCTTGGATGACGTAGAGTGATGTGATTGATGGACGAAAGCGGGTGTTCGGTCAACGAAATCCTGGAGCGATTGGATAGCATCGCGCCCGGGGTTCCGCTGCTGGCCCTGGGTCAAACCGTGTTCTGGGACGAGCCCATGAAGGCGGGTTTGGCGCTCGCGGCCGCTCAGTCGTCGGGTCGCTCCTTCATCGCGGGGATCCACGACACGGACTACTTCGCCAAGGCACCTCGTGGCATCGGAGTGCGGGGCTACACCGCCCTGCCCCACAACGACACGACCACGCAGAATCTCTGGAGTGCCGCCGCCGAGTTCTCCACTTTGTTCGGCGGCGAAACGGTGGTCACCCGCGACCGGTTGGCGCAGCACGGGGTCTCGCTGGGTCGCCTGGGGCATGGCCGCCCCGGTCTGATGGACGAGCTCACAGAAGCCTGGGGGTGGCGCGGATTGGCCGCCGCCCCCGACGACGACCGCATTGCCGCCGAGACGCCCTTGCATGCCGTTCTCGGCCCCCTCTTTGAGACCCTGGAATGGGCCGTAAACTCGACCCTCGATTGCTTGACCGGCCCCGCGCAGGAGGCCGCACGCCGCCAAGCCGACCATTTGCTAAGCCTGGTGTGTGAGGGCACGGACGAGGGTGCCACAGACACCTTAGCGGACTACTACGAGCGCATCGTTCCAGAGCTGTATTCCTTCGCGGCGGGGGAGAAGGTGCCGCTCGAGACCACCCGCACTACGGAACTGCTGGCCTTCAATCCCCGCACCTGCGACCGCGACCGCTTTGCGATCCTTGATCTCTTCCTGAACCCGGAGACACGGGCCGCCGCGCGGCATGCTTACGACCGGGCGGTGCAGGGCACCGAGATGTACACCCTCGATCGCTTTGGGGCGGGGGCGGTGCCGTTCGATGTGATCATCCCCGGGCGCGGCCGAGGCACCCTCAGAGTGGGCACCCGAGGCCTCCTCATCATGACCCCGGAAGTGCTGGCCGTTAGCTACAAGCGTGCACCCGCCAACCGCCGAGAGCTGGCCACGCTGCTGGCGGAGCGGTTTGGCCCGGGCGTGACGCTGGTCGGCAAGGCCGTCACCCTCATCTCCTTACTGGCCCGGGAGTTTGTGTTCGTCTTTCACGAAGGGGCGAGCGGGTATGTGAGCCGCAGTCGTTCCTTCCACCGCTATTTGGCCGAAGCCGGCCACGCCCAACCAGTGCATCCGCTGGTGCGCGTGAACTATGCCACCTGGGAAGCCCTGGACGAAGTGAACGCCTGGTTCCGATTGCCCGAACCGCTCCGCCGGCCATTCGGTGCCGATGAGCTGAGCGGGGTCGGATTTTCTGCCCGCATGGACCAGGTGAGAGAGCGCGCATATGTTCTCCTGGATGAACTCAAGAGCATTCGCAGCCCGCGTGAACTCGTTCGGTACTTAGAGCGCACCCAAACCCGCGCGTGGTCTTGCCCCGCCCAGCGCTACGATCAAGTGCAAGGCATCCTGGGCGAAATGGCGAAGACCGTCGCTGACCGCCGCGCCGCCAAGCGTCGATTGGTAGACCAGGCTCACGCGCAGGCCAAGCAAACGCAATCCGCCGCGCGCGCCCTCGGCGAGCACTGGCGCGAGTTCATTTTCGAAAAGGACCCCACCCCCGCCGGGTGGGCGCGCCGGGAGGAGCTCATCGCCGACCTGAAAGCCCGGCAAGGCGAAGTGGATGCCACCTGGCGGGAATGGCGAGAGCAGCAAGCCGAATTGGATGCCTTCACGAATCACCCCGACATCACGGAAGCCAAGCGCACCCGCGATGCGCTGGTATTCGAAGCCGAACTCACCCGGGTACGGCTCATCCGGGAGGCGATCCTAGCCACCGATGGGTTAGCCCGCGCCGCCCACCGTCCTAGTGCGTGGTGGTTCCCGCTGGTATCCCCCCAGGGGCAGTGGTTCCGCGCCGTACACCGCCGGGCCCGCTACCGAATTGAGCCCCTGCAATGACGATCCCCTTTGTCAAAGTCCAGTCCATCGGCAACGACTTCGTGCTAGTAGAAGCCCGCGATGTGCCCGAGGACAACCTCCGGGGGTTGGCCGTGGCGATGTGCGAACGGCAATTTGGCATTGGCAGCGACGGCCTGCTCGTCTACGATGACCGGCCGGACACGATCATGCTGCGGATGTTTAACCCCGATGGCAGCGAAGATTTTTGCGGCAACGGCCTGCGGTGCGCGGCCGCCTTTGCCCACCGCCGAGGCCGGGGGCCGGCCTTTGTCATCAACCACCGGGGCATCGAGGTGCCAGTCACGATCCAAGACAACGGAATCGTGCAGTTTGTTCTGCCGCCCGCGAGCTACGACCCCGTGCGCGTGCCGGTGAGCACCTGCACCCCCTGGATCGAAGAAGAGGCGCAGGGCTACATTGGCTCGGCCCTCACCACCGGGAGCGCGCACTTTGTGGTGCTGCTCGAAAAGGAACTCGACGACGACACTTTCTTTGAAGTCAGCCCCAAGATCGAGAATGACCCTGAGTTCCCCCAACGGATCAGCGTGATGTGGACCGTCCCGGACGCGGACGGAGCCTCCATCCGCATCTGGGAAAGAGGAGTCGGCGAGACCCTAGGCTGCGGCACGGGGGCAACGGCCACCGCCGTCGAACTGGCCCGCAAAACGGGCCGTCGGGGCTTGATTCCCATCACCAGCCGGGGCGGAACCCTCACGATTGAGGTCCGGGGCATCGATGAACCCCTGACCGTGATGGGGCGCGCGGAAATTGTCTTTCAGGGTTGCTGGCCCCGCCCGACCCCGTAAGGATTCCGTACAATAGCCGCAGCATGTGGGGGCAAGCCGTTGGTCTGGCGCTACTTTGGGTAGCCATCGGGATCTGGATTCGCCCGCGCGGCCATGCCTGGGGGCAAGCCTTGCGCCAACGTCCTCGGCCTCAAGTCGTGCTGCTGGCGACGCTCGGTTTCGTGCTCTCCCTGGTCGTATTGGTGGCGGGATTGGCCGCCATCGTCCAGTCCGGCGGAGTCGTCAACGGCCGTCTCACCGACTTGGCGCTGGTGCTGACCGCTTTGGTCGGCATCGTCTTTGTCGCCGGGCAGACCCTATCCGGACTTGCACTGGCCGTCCTCGTGCTACCATCTACTCCGGCGAAGGCGCCTGTGCCGAGTGAAACGAAGCCCACGCCCGCCACGTCCGATTCCCAGGAAATCTCAACACCATGACCATCCGATTTGCTTTGTTCCTTGGCCTATGCATGGCCCTCGTCAGCGGGGCGTGGGCGCAGACGGACGCCACCAGTGTGCGCAAGCAAGGCGACGCGATCTTGATCAAGGCCGCGCGATTGCAGGCCTTCAACCACTTGCTGCCGCTCTTCCTCACCAAGGATCAGCTCAAGGAGTTGCTGCCTCTGGTCGAAGATGCGCGCAAGGAAGACCGCGAACTGGCCCTCAAGGAGATTCAGACCATGCGCCAGATGGAAAGGGAGATCGATGAGGCGCTGAAGAAGGCGGAGGAAGGGAGCGTGCCGACGCAAGAATTGATGGCCGACTTCCAAAAGCGCATCAACGCCATCGCCCTCACCCGCCAGCTTCTTTACGGCAAGCACGAAACGCTCATTCTGCAGTTCGTGAATGCCAAGCTCACCGCCGCACAGCGCCGCGCTGCCGCCAACAGCCTAACGGTGACGATTAAGGGGGAAGCCGAGCGACCCAGCGAAGAGGAACTGCTGAAGGTTTGGATTGGGATCGCGCTCTTAGAGCCCGCCGCCTACGAAGCGCTCCTGGCCATCTACAAGAAGGCTTAAGTTCGCCACGGTCAGAAATGGGAACGGCCCGGGGTTTCCCCCGGGCCGTTTTCGCTTGTCTTCGACTGCGCCGTTACCGGAGCAAGGAGAGGACCGACTGCGGAGCCGAGTTGGCCTGGGCCAGCATCGAGAGACCGCTCTGTTGCAGGATCTGCAGCTTGGTGTAGTTGGTCATTTCCTGCGCCACGTCCACTTCGCGGATGCTCGATTCGGTGGCCGCCAGGTTTTCCTTGGCCACGCCGAGGGCGCGGACGTTGGATTCCAGCGTGTTCTTCATGAACGAACCGATCGTCGCACGATTGGTGGACACGGTGTTGATCGCCGAGTCAATCGCATCCAGAGCCGTCTGGACGGACGAACCCGTGATGTCCACGCTGCCGAGACCCAACGAAGAGGCCGACATGTTGGACAGGTTCAGCGCCACGGTTTGACCCGCGTTGGCACCGATCTGGAACTGCGAGGCGTTGCTGAACACTTGCAGCACGTTGCCCTTGTCGCTCACGCTGTTGGCGCTGGCGTTCAAGTTGACGACGTTGCCGCTCGTGTCGCGCAGCTCGAGACCCTTACCGCGGCTGAACGCAGCGGTGGTGGTCGCGCCACCCACGGTGTAGCTCACCGTAGCCACGGCATCTTCACCCACGTCGCTGGCCGAACCGGCAGCGGAGTTGATGACACCGGCGCTGGTCGTCAACTGAACTGCCTTGTCCGAACCGTACTCGGTGTTGGTGAGGACCAGGTTGCTGCCGCTCATAGCGGCACTGACGCCCGTTTCACCCACGGCGCTGTTCACCATGTCCACGAGCTGGTCGCGAGTGGTGGCCGCCGTCGTTTCGAACGTCTTACCGTTGAGCGTGAACTGACCCGCGCCAACCAGCACCGTACCGGCCGTGTAGGCCGCCGTACCGGTCACCGTGGCTCGGCCCGCGGCCGTGGTGACGTTGACACCCAGGGTGCCGTTCGAACTCAGCGAAGTGCCCGCAATGCTGCCCGTAACGGACGCACTGGTGACAATGCCGAGGTTGTTGCTGTTGACTTGGGCACCGGCCGAACCGTCCAGCAGCTTCTTCTTACCGAAGGAAGTGGTGCTCGAGATGCGGTCGATGGACTGCAGGATGCTGTTGAGCTGCGATTGGTTCGCTTGCTTTTGGTCCGCATCGTACGTACCGTTACCGTTGGCAACGGCGAGCGCACGAGCGTCGCGGAGCAGGCGGCTCACTTCATCAAGGGCGCCGTCAGCGGTCTTGGCGAAGTTCATCGCGTCTTGGTTATTACGCACAGCGGCATCGATCCCACCCAATTGGGCGCGGAAGGATTCACTGGCGATGAGACCAGCCGGGTCGTCGGCACCCGTATTGATGCGCAGGCCCGTAGAAAGGCGCTGAACCGACTTGTTGAGGTCCATAGAGGTGCTGCCCAGATTGCGCAGCGCTCCCATAGCGGCGACGTTCGTGTTAATTCGAAACGACATATTGTTTGCTCTTCCCTGATACTTTTGTGATCCGGGGTCTCTCCCCTAAGGCCATCCTGGCCACGAGTCACGAGACAGTTGTTGGAGCAAACACGAGTGTCACTTGCTGGTGGAAATACCAGGCTGTAATTTTCCTGGTATTGCTACGGGCTAGTAACAATGCGGGGGGTTTGGTTCGCCCTGGGCGGATGGAACCTACCCAGGGCGAGATCAGGTCAGAGCGCCGACTTAGCGGAGCAGGCTGAGAATGGACTGCGGGGCCGAGTTGGCCTGGGCCAGCATCGAGAGACCACTCTGCTGCAGGATCTGCAACTTGGTGTAGTTGGTCATCTCTTCGGCCACGTCCACTTCGCGGATGCTCGACTCGGTAGCCGCCAGGTTTTCCTTGGCCACGCCGAGGGCACGCATGTTCGATTCGACCGTGTTCTTCATGAACGAACCGATGGTGGCGCGGTTGGTGGACACCGTGTTGATGGCCGAGTCAATCGCATCCAGAGCGGACTGCACGGACGAACCCGTGATGTCCACGCTACCGAGGCCCAACGAAGAGGCCGACGTGTTGGCCAGGTTCAGAGTCACGCTCTGACCGGCGTTCGCGCCCACTTGGAAGGAAGCAGCGTTGCTGAACACCTGCAGCACGTTGCCCTTGTCGCTCACGCTGTTGGCGCTGGCGTTCAAGTTGACGACGTTGCCGCTCGTGTCGCGCAGTTCGAGACCCTTACCGCGGCTGAATGCAGCGGTGGTGGTCGCGCCACCCACGGTGTAGCTCACCGTAGCGACGGCATCTTCACCGGCGTCACTGGCCGAACCCGCAGCGGAGTTCACAACGCCCGCCGTGGTCGTCAGCTGCACGTTCTTGTCCGAACCGTACTCCGTGTTCGTGAGAACGATGTTGTTCGAACCGTTGACGGTAGCGCTCACGCCCGTTTCACCCACGGCGCCGTTCACCATGTCCACGAGCTGGTCGCGGGTGGTGGAGGCAGTGGTTTCAAACGTCTTGCCGTTCAGGGTGAACTGGCCCGCACCCACCAAGACCGTACCGGCCGTGTAAGCCGCCGTTCCGGTGAGGGTGGCGCGACCCGCCGCCGTCGTCACGTTGACACCAAGGGTGCCGTTCGCGCTGAGCGACGTGCCACCAATGCTGCCCGTGACGGACGCACTCGTAACCACGCTGAGGTTGTTGCTGTTCACCTGGGCACCGGCCGAACCGTCCAGCAGCTTCTTCTTACCGAAGGAGGTGGTGCTGGCAATGCGGTCGATGGAACTCAGGATGCTGTTGAGCTGCGACTGGTTGGCTTGCTTTTGGTCGGCATCGTACGTACCGTTCCCGTTGGCAACGGCAAGCGCACGAGCGTCGCGGAGCAGGCGGCTGACTTCATCAAGGGCCCCGTCAGCGGTCTTCGCAAAGTTGAGAGCGTCCTGGTTGTTGCGCACAGCCGCATCAATCCCACCCAGTTGGGCGCGGAAGGATTCGCTGGCGATCAGGCCGGCCGGGTCGTCAGCACCGGAGTTGATGCGCAGACCTGTGGAAAGTCGTTGGACGGACTTGTTGAGGTCCATCGACGTCGAATTGAGGTTACGAAGGGCGCCCATGGCGCTTACGTTCGTGTTAATGCGGAACGACATACTTTCTTCCTTGATGTTCCGGACAGGAGGCAGGGCCCAACGCCTTCATGGCGCCTGTCCACAGAGTGTGTTCCGTAATCACCCCCTCAATAAAACTTCACTAAATACGGGGATTCGCGATGATTCTGTAGAATTGAGCTCAATCCCCTATGGTCAGCCTCAATAGCTTCATTGCGCAGACGAAACGCGACGTATTCGACGACCTCGAGGGCGGACGTTCGCCCCGGCTGGGGGCGTTTGACTCAGGCCAGCTTGAGCAAGGCCGCACGCTTGGCGCTCCGCGCATGGGCACCACCACTCTCACTTCGGATACCGTCACGCACGAGTTTCTGTTTGGTGAGGGCACGGCAACCCCGCTCGTGTTCACCGTCCATATCCTCGCGCCCGAGCGGATCGTCTTCTTGCCGGTGCCGGCGTGGGTGATTGAAACCATTTGGCAGGGCGAGATCGCGGGCTCCTACGTCTTTGCCTCCGAGGCCGAAAGTCACCTCGCGACCTTCACGGGTCTGCTGGCCCCCGAAGCAAACGCGCAATACTTCGGCCCGGAGCGAGCGAAGCGACGGGAATGAACGATCAAGCAAGAGTGGTGGCCACCTGGCAACGGCCGGGTGAGGAAGCCGCCCGCGTGGGCTGGCAGCGGTTCCTGGCCACGGGCGACCTCCGCGACGCCCTGGAGGCGGGGCTTACCGCCGCCGAAGAAAATCCTGAATTCCTGGGCATCGGGCGGGGTTCGTTGCCGAATTCGGATGGCGAATTGGAGCTCGACGCTTCCATCATGGATGGCGGCACGCTTGATCTGGGCTCGGTTTGCGCGTTGCGCGGCATCCTTCCCTGCATTTCCGTGGCCCGCATGGTCATGGAGCGCACCCCCCACGTGATGTTGGCCGGTGACCAAGCCCGCCGCTTTGCCATGGAGCAAGGCCTGGTGCCGCAGAACCTAGTGACCGAAGAAGTGGTGCGCCGCTACGACATCTGGCGGCAAGACCCGGTGAACGGCGCGCGCTATGTCCACTCCACGGATGACCCGCCCTACGAGCCGCCGCACGATACCGTGAGCATGATGGGCTGGCACAACGGCCACATGGTGGCCGCCAGCAGCACCAGCGGGATGCCCTTTAAGCAACCTGGGCGCGTGGGCGACTCTCCCATTGCCGGCGCGGGGGTCTACGCGGATGACGAAGTGGGCTCCGCCGTGGCCACCGGCTGGGGCGAAGAGCTATGGCGGGCCGGAGCGAGCCTGCGCACCGTAGAATTCATGCGCGCGGGGCTGAGCCCCAATGATGCGTGCGCCGCTACTCTGCAGTGGTTGCTCCGCCGCCGACCCGGCTGTACGGAGAAGCCCAACGTGGTGGTGGCGATGAACAATCAGGGCGAGTTTGGGGCCTGCAGCCTGGGTTGCGAATTCCAACTGTGGGTTGCCGATGCGAATGGGCTCAACGTGCACGTGTATCCCGATTCGCTGGAGAACTTTTGAAAACCATAACTCTGATTTGGCCGGAAGGCGAAATCGAAAAACTAAGCTCGCCGCCCGCCGGGGGTGGCTTTCAGTTCGTCCCGCGCGACATTGACCAGGAAGACGATGTGGACACCGGCGATGGCGTGATCATCGTGACGCCGTGGCACGAGGAAGCCTGGGAGACCCTCGACGACACCCTGGGGGCATTGCCCGAGCAAGCCCGGGTGCCGCTTCTCATCGGCCTGATCGGAGTCGTGACGCCGGAGGACCTGGCCGAACTGAAGCAAGTTCTGCGCGGCACGGAGTGGGGCCACGCTCACATCGTCATCGCAGAGCCAGAAGCGTTCTGGGGGGCCGTCCAAATGAGTGGGTGGCTGCCCAAAGCTCCGCCGTCGCAGTGGCCCCTTTACCAAAAGGTGGAAAGTTCGCCGCTGGGATTGACGAGCGAGGATTTGGCCCACCGCGTGAAGGCCACTATCCACGACATTGCTGACGATCTTGGTCGCCTCAAGGCCGAGGGCACCCTGCTCTCCATGGCCGGGCACTGGATGACCCCGGGGCAATACACACGGGTCCGCCGAACGCTGGAACTGGCCCTTCTCAACCTGCACGAGAGCCAACCGCGCGAGATCATGTTCCCCGCCACCGATGTGGTGGTGCACGCCGGGCTGCCCTTCCGCGCCAAGGTGGTGGAGCGGATTTTCGAGCGAATGGTGACGGATGGCCTTGTGCGCATGGAAAAGCGCCGCGTGGCGCACGCCGAGTTCCGCCCGGACCTGAAGAAGCGCACCCGCGAGTTGCTTGACCGGGCCCTGCGCGAGCTTGATCTCTGCGGCCCGAACGCCCCCACGGTGCCGGAACTCGCCGGCCTGATGCAAGTGCCGAGCCAAGCCGTCAGCGAGATCCTCCGCATCGGCCTCGAAGCCGGTGAAGTGGTGATGGTGGACGAAGAGCGCTTCATGGGCCGCGCGCAAATCCTGCGCATTGTTGAGGAGATGAAGACAAAGCTCGATCCCGAAGGGTTCAGCGTGGGCGAGTTCCGCGATGCCCTGGAATCCAGCCGCAAGTTTGCCGTGCCGCTCTTGGAATGGCTCAACAAAAACGGCCTCACCCACCGCGAGGGGGAGAGGCACGCCTTTACGAACTAGTTGAGGTTGCTAACCAAGCGGTTAGCCGAGTTCCATCAGTTCACGGGGGAAGTGCGTCAGCACCACCGGGCCGTTTTCGCTGACGTGGACGTCGTCTTCAATGCGCACGCCCCCGAAGCCCTCGATGTACACGCCCGGTTCCACCGTCCACACCTGGCCCACAGCCACCGTGTCGTTGCTCAGCGGGCTCAGCCCCCCGAAGTCGTGGACATCGCGTCCCAGCCCGTGGCCGAGCCCATGGCCGAAGTACTGCGCCAAGTCCTTCTCTCCCAGCACCACGCGGGCGTGGGCGTCCACATCCTTGGTCGGGACCCCCGGCACCAGCCGCTGCGTGCACTCCAGCAGGGCGCGCAGCACTTGGTCGTAGATTTCGCGGTGCCGGTCGGAGGCCTTGCCCACCACAAAGGTGCGGGTGATGTCGCTGTTCCAGCCGTCCAGCTTCGCGCCGAGGTCAATCGTCACAAAGTCGCCGGCTTCCAGCTTGCGCTCGGTGGCCTTGCCGTGCGGGCGGGCGCTGTTGGGGCCGCTTACCACGATCGGTTCGAAACCCAAGTACGCCCCGTTGCGACGGATAAAGAACTCAAGGTCCAGGTGGATGTCGAGTTCGCGCACGCCAGGTTGAATCAGCCGCGAAACGTGCTCCATGGTCGCGTCTGCCAGCTTGCAGGCTTCGGCGATCTTGGCTACTTCGTCGGCGGTCTTGATCATGCGGAGCGGCGCAATCAGGTCCGGCATGGGCTTCAGGTCAAAGTCCGTCCACGCCCCGGCCCAACGCTCAAAGGTGCCGTAAGTAACGGTGGGCTCGAACCCCACTTCGGTCAGGCCCTTCTCCTTCGCGAGGTCGGCGACCAGATGCTCAAACCGCACGGGGTTGGCAAACGTGCGAATCTCCACTCCGTGCACCTGCTCGGCGGCCTGGATGGCGTACCGGCTGTCGGTGATGAACGTGGCCCCACTGGGCGTCACCAACAGCGAGCCAAACGAACCCGTAAAGCCCGTGAGCCACTGCACGTTGGCAATGTTGTTGACGAGCAATGCGGAGTGCCCGCCCTCTTGTAATTGCGATTGAAGCTTGTTCAGCGACATGGGTTCAAAATCCTCCGACTTCAGGTTCCGTCAGGGCGCGGAGCGCAAGCCGATAACCTACGCTACCCAGCCCCACAATCTGCCCAACTGTGATGGGGCTGATGACGCTGGTATGCCGGAAACTCTCGCGGGCGTGCACATTGCTCAGGTGCACTTCAATCACCGGGATCCGCACGCTCACTAGCGCATCGCGCAGGGCGTAGCTGTAGTGCGTCAGCGCACCGGGGTTGATGATGATGGCGTTCGCCCACTTGCGCTCATCGTGAATCCGGTCAATCAGCGCCCCTTCGTGATTGCTCTGGAAGATTTTGAGTTCAATGCCGAGTTCCTGGGAGAGCACCACAAGCTCCTCGTTGATGTCGTCGAGGCTCTGCTTGCCGTAGAGTTCCGGCTCCCGGAAGCCCAGCAAGTTGAGGTTCGGTCCATTCAGGACCAGCACGCGTTCGATGGCTTTATTCATGGTCGGGGATTGAGGAGGCGTCGTCGGTCAGGGCATCGTCGGGTCGCAGCGCGGGAATGCCGTTCCGAATCGGGAAACGGGCGCCACACTGGGTGCAAATCAAAATTTCACCCTCTTGGGTCAGGGGGGGCCGCGTTTCGCACAGCGGGCAGGCCAGGATGGCCAACAGTTGGGGGTCAAGGGCGTCTGCGCTCATTGTCGGGCCTCGTTATAGATCTCTAGCGTCCGGCGGGCCGTCTCGTTCCAGTCGTACTGGGCCAAGCGTGCGCGCCCCTCCACTCGCATTTGTTCCAACCTACCCGAGTCGGCCATGAGGTCCCGGATGGTGGCCGCCCAGGCTTCCGGCGTCGGTGCATCCGGGTACGCCGCCGCGTCACCGCCGACTTCGGGCAGCGCCCCACCCCGATTGGCCACCACCGGGCAATCGCACGCGAAGGCTTCGAGCAATGGAATCCCAAACCCTTCGTGGTGGCTGGGGGCCAGGTAGAGGCTTGCCCCTTGGTAGAGCGCGGTAAGGTCGCCGTCGTCAACGTAGCCTGTCATCACCGCCCCTTCGGGCAACTCTCCCCATCCGGGCTGGCCTGTGACCACGCAGGTCACCCCCGCTTGCTGTGCGGCGGCAATGGCAAGGCCCATATTCTTGCGCGGCCACCTCGTGCCCACGGTGAGCACATAGGGCGCCGTGACACCCAGCCGAGTGAGGCGGGATTGAACTTCTTCGGGGACAAACGGCGTGATGTTGGTGCCGAGGGCGTTGGGCGTCACGCGCACCTTCCCTCGAGCGGCCGGGATGTAGTGCTCAATCTCCTTGCGCGAAGTCTCGGAGACGGTGATGATGCGCGCCGCTCGACGCGCCGTGCCCGGCAAGGTCTTTTGCAAGATGAAGCGGTCGCGGGGCCGGAACCACTCCGGACCAATGAAGAACGAGACATCGTGGATGGTCGTCACGCCTCCCCGTCGCACCAAGGGCGAGAGCGAGTACTGCGTATGCACCACGTGCGCCCCGAGCTTTTTAGCCGCCCGAGGGAAGTGCCAGAGGCTCCACATCCGCCCTTGGCCCGAAACGTGCGTCCAGATCAAGCGCGGGTCATCGGGAACGTTTGCCGGTCGCGCCTGGTTAGAACAGAGGTAGATGCGTGCCGCGTGGTCGGTGCCCGCCAGTCCGCGGATCAGGCCGTTCCAGTAGGAGGCGTCCCCTGTGTGCCGCGAACCCACGAGGCGCGCATCGAGAGCCACGATCAATGGGTCCATCGCGACCCCCGACGTGACCTCAGACAGACGGACTGCGTCAAAATGGGAAGCAGGCCGCTGAGCATTACAGGAGCTATTATGGACAACAACGTGAAACCGGAAAAGAAAGCCAAGCGGGGCCCCTCCCCGTTCATGGTGGGGATCGGGATTTTCATCCTGTTCGGGGTGCTCGTGCTCTCGACTTTGGACTTCCGAGGCATCTTCGCCCGCACCGAAGCCCAGCGACCCCAAGAAACGACCTCGGCCATCTCGCCGATGTCCACCGAATCGGAAGCCCGCGCTCGCCTGAGCCTGCAAGGTGCCTTTGGCGCTTCGAAGACCGAAGCCGGTGTCCCGGCCCAGAGCACCATCTTGGTGCCGCGTGGCGACTACAAGCCGAAGCCGAGCAGCGGCAACATCGGCAGCATGTGGTACGACGAGAACTCGAACGCCCAAGCGCAAATGCGCAAAGAAGCGGCCGGCCAGGCTACGAACTGATTGAATCCGAGCGGGCGGGCACCCAGCGCGTGTGTCCGCTTGCATCGGTAAGGGGTTCCAAGCGCACTCCCAGGCACTTCTCTAGCGTGGGTGAGGCGGCGGCCTCGGCCATGTTGCCAAAAACGGCCACTTCCCGTTCGGCCATCAGCCAGATTTCGGCGGCCAGATTCCCGGCCCAATCGGGGTCGTGCGTGGCCAGCACGATGCCCCGCCCCTCTTGTTGCCAGGTCCGGATGTGCCCCGCTAGCTCCTGCTGGGCCGGAAAATCCAGGTGAGCCGTGGGCTCATCTAACACCATCCACTGCGCATCCTGCATCTGCGCCCGGGCCCACTGCACCCGCTGCCACTCGCCTCCACTGATTTGGGTCACGGCCCGCTGGGCGAGGTGAGATATGCCGAGACTCTGCAAGGCAGCCTCGCACCGTGCGGCTTCGTCGGCGGCCGGCTGGAGGATCGATCCGTGACGCCAGCCCCCCAGTGCCACCACATCACGCACCCGATAGTCCGCCGGGCGGTCGGCCGCCTGGGGGATATAGGACAGGTGCGCAGCTCGCTCCGCCTCGGGCAGGGCACCCAAGGGGATGCCCTTGACTTGCACCGTCCCGGCCACCGGGGAAATCAGACCGCACAGCGTCCGCAAGAAGGTGGACTTCCCCGCCCCGTTGCGGCCCAGAAGGGCGTAAATGCGGCCAGGTTCCAAGGCAAGGTCAGGGAACTTGGCCAGGCCGCACGGCGGGTAGCCAACCTCGAGGCCACGCAATTGCAGACTAGCCGACTTCATCCATCGCCCCCGCCGTGAAGGCGTGGAACATGCTGGCGTACACGCCATCCTTCGCCATCAATTCCGCGTGGGCACCAATCTCGATGAGTTCACCCTTGCGGATCACGGCGATGCGGCTGGCGCGACTAGCGGTGGTGAGGCGGTGGGCAATGAAAAGCGTGGTGCGCTCGGTCATCACTTGGTCCAGCGCCTCGGTCACAAACTTTTCGCTCACGGAGTCCAGGTTGCTCGTCGCTTCGTCCATCACCAGCACCTTGGGGTCGCGTGCCAGCGCCCGCGCAATCGCCAGACGTTGCATTTCGCCACCGCTCAGGCGGGTGCCACGTTCGCCCAGCGCAGTTTGCATCCCCTCGGGCATTCGGGCCACAAAGGCATCCACGTGGGCCTGAGCGGCGGCGCGTTCAACCTGTTCGGCGGAAGCATCCATCGCACCGAGGCGCAAGTTGTCCTCGATGGTCCCCGCGAAAAGGAAGGTCTGCTGCGGCACCACGCCGAACTGCTTGCGCAGCCACCCGAGATCGAGATCGCGCAGGTCCACGCCGTCCAGCAAGATTTGCCCTTCGGTGGGGTCATAGAACCGCAAGAGAAGGTCCGCGATGGTGGACTTGCCCGCCCCGCTCGGCCCGACCAAGGCCAATGAAGTCCCCGAAGGGATCGTGAAGCTCATGTCGCGTAGGGCTAGGGTGCCATCGGGATAGGCGAAGCTGACGTTCCGGAACTCAACATCGCCCCGGAGTGCGGCCAGCGTTTGCGCCCCGCTTTGCAGGGGCTCTTCTTCAATCTCCAGCACCTCGCGTTGCAGGCGCTCGGCAGCCGCCGTCACCTGGTTGTAGGTGTTGTTCATGTTAGCGAAGGACCGCGCCCCCTGGTTGATCTGGTCCATGGCCAGGGTCAAAGCCACAATTTGCGAGACCCGCAGCATGCCCTCCGCCGCCATCCACCCGCAGATGTAGAGGATGGCGGCCAGCGACACCGCCCCGATGAACTCCACCATCGGGCGGAGAGCAGCAAAGCGCTGGGCGGCCTTGATTTGACTCTCAAAGGCCCGCTCCACCAGCCCGCTATAGAGTTGATGAATGCGTTGCTCGGCCGCAAAGGCTTTGATCACGCGCGTACCCTGGAGCGCCTCGCTGGCCATCGCATTGAGTTCGCTCAGGTCGTCTTGCACCACGGACTGCGCGGCCTTCATCCGGCGTCCGTTGCGGTTGACAAACCAGGCCAGTACCGGGATGAACAGAATGGCGAGCAAGGCCAACTGCCACTGCATCCAAATGATGGCCGTCAGCGCGGCAATCGCCCGGAATGGACCGTCAATGCCATCGCGCACCATACCGACGGCGTTGGCGTAAACGTTCACGTCGTTGGTGAGGGCGCTCTGGATGGATCCCGTGCGCTTGTCGTTGTAATAGCGGAGCGGAAGGCGCTGGAGCTTGCCAAAGAGCCGAAGCCGGAGGTCCGTGCCCATCCGCGCGGAGGCCTTCGAGATGAAGAAGGTCTGCCCGCGCGTGAAGAAGTACTTGATGCCAAACACCAGCACCACCAGCAGACACACGATGAGAAGCTCGTGCAGGGCCTGGCGCTGGCCATCGCTCAATCCGGCCGAACCAGTGGCGCCACCACGCGCGGGCTGGGGTTCGGTCGGGGTTCCTGCCGAGGAGGAGGACGGCGGCATCCAGGGCACGATTTGGTGGATGAGGTCACCGCTTCGGTCCTTGACCTCGGCACTTGAGTTGCTGGCCCGGCCGATGTTGTCCATGGCCCGCTCGGTGAGCGGAATGGTAGCAGCGGTGAGTAACGAAGCCGCCAACGCGCAGCTGATCCCGAGGCCGATGAGGCGACGTTGGGCCCTCAAATCCTCCCAGACGAGGGGATGCAAGTGCCACCAACGTGCCATACGAAACCGCAGTTTACGCGAGACCCTCTAGTTCCCCGTAAATTTACCGATACCCGGAGTGGGACTCTCGCATATGAAAGCCTTGACCTATATTGCTCTGACGCTCGCCACTGGGATTGCCGTTGCGGACAACACTCCGGTGACCACCTCGGCCGATATTGCCATCAACAGCAAGTATGTGTGGCGCGGTATCAACATCACCGATGACGTGGTGGTGCAGCCGTCCTTCACCTTTGGCTGGCAAAAGTGGAGCCTCAACCTTTGGGGTAACTACGAAACCACCAACACGAACGGCTTTAAGAATCGCTTCACCGAAGTGGATACGACGCTGACGTACAGCGACGCCGCCGCCAATGGCACGTGGAGCGCCGGTGTGATCAACTACGCCTTCCCGAACACGGGTGGTAGCGATACGACCGAGCTCTTCGGCACCTACACCTTCGGCCAGGCCTTCAACCCGACGGTCAGCCTGTACTGGGACGTGGACGAAGCCAACGGCATCTATGTCTCCTTCGGCGGCAGCGACACCAAGGAAGTGGCCGGTACGCCGGGCGCGACGTGGGGTTGGAATGCCAGCGTGGGCTACGGCACCGAAGACCACAACCAGTTCTACTACGGCAGCAACAAGGCGAGCCTGGCCGACTGGAAGCTGGGTGGCATCTTTGAACTCCCGGCCGGCAACGGTAAGGCTTACTTCAACACGTCGTTCACGGGCCTGCTGGATGGCAGCCTGCGCAACGGCGCCCCGAACCGATCCAACTGGGTGATCGGCGCGGGCTACAAGATCAGCTTCTAAAGCCGACTCTTGAAGCAAAGAAACACCCCGGGGGAGATTCCCTCGGGGTGTTTTTGTTGCGCCGGTTTGGTCTCGGCTTAGTTATTGACCGTCACAACCAGCTTGACTTGGTCGCTGCGGAGGTTGTAGTAGGTGGTGCCCGTCCGGCTTCGGTAGTAACCCACCTTGGCCTGGCCCGTGCTGCTTACGTAGTTGCCCGCATTGGTCGTGATGGTGTAGGTACTGGTGGTATCCCCCGTCCCGACATTCTGGCTGGCGATCTGCGTGTACGAGCCGGTGCTGTAGTTGTACAGGTACACCGCCAGGGCTCCGCTGATCGTCATCTGGTTTTCCACCGTGACGGCCAAACTCACTACGCCCGTCCCTCGGTTGATGCCGGAGAAGATGGCGTCGTAGTCCACCACCCGGCGACTACCGGATGCCGCACTGCGGAGGTCAAACCGAGTGTTATCGCTCGTGGCCAAGCTCGTCACGCTGCCGCCGGAAATGGTGCCCGCGAAGACTTGCAGACTCGTGGGCGCATAGTTAGTGGCCGTCGTCCCGCCACCACCGCCGCCGCCACCCGTGGTGCCGAGCGCGCGGGCCGCGTTAATGCGACCAAAGCTCACCCACGTGCCGACCGGGTCGGTTGTGGATTCGATGGCGTTGCGGATGGAGACGTTGCTGGCCGTCAGGCCGTTCTTGGCCCACAGCAAGCCCGCCAGACCGGCGACGGCCGGAGCCGCCATGCTGGTGCCGCTGAGCGTGGCGTAGGTGTTGCCGTCGTACGTGGAGAGGATGCTGGACCCCGGAGCCGCGACGTCTACCCACGAACCGAAGTTGCTAAAGCTCGAACGGGCATCGTTTTGGTCCGTCGAACCCACCGCAATGCAGTTGGTGTAGAAGCCCGGGTAGCTCGCAGCACTGGTGTTGCTGTTGCCCGCGGCGGCCACAACCACCACGTTTCGGCTCCAGGCGTAGTCCACGGCGCTCTGCAGAGCCGTGGAACCGCTCGAACCCCCGAGCGAGAGCGAAATCACGTCCGCGCCGTTATCCACGGCCCAGGTGATGCCATTGGCAATGGCAGCGAAGCTACCGGAACCCGAAGCGTTCAACACCTTGACGGGCATGATGCGCGCGTTCCAGTCCACCCCGGCAACGCCCCGCGCATTGTTGGAAACCGCAGCGGCGATACCCGCGCAATGCGTGCCGTGGCCGTTGTCGTCATCCGCGTTGGTGTCGTTGTTGACGAAGTCGTATCCCGCCACAATCTTGCCGGAGAGATCCTGGTGGGCCATATCCACGCCCGTGTCCACAATGGCGATCACAACGGAACTCGAACCGGTGGTCACCGTCCAGCCCTGGGGCGCACTGATCTTTTGCAGGGCGTACTGGCTGGCGTAGTTCGTGTCGTTCGGGTTGACCTGGAAGGCCTTGGCGATGTAGTTCGGCTCGGCGTATTCCACATTCGGGAGCGAGCGGTAGTAGTCCACCGCCTTCTTCGTGCCCATGGAGGCCGGAACGCGAATGCGTTGCACTTGGAGTGAGCGCAGGGTCTCGACGGAGCGAGCCCCAATGCGGGCCGTATCCACGACGGACGAGATACTTGCCCCGGCGCGGTACTTGACGAGGACTTCGCCTTCCACATAGGGGGCAGTCGGAGCGGCCGATTGAGACATCGCCACGGCCGCGATACCGGCGAGAATAGTTGTAGCAGTGAACTTGATTGGATTCATGTGCAGAAGCCCGGATCAGGGGCACCTCCACCAGCCCCCAGTGGGGCCGAGTGCCAAGGAATCTACCCAGGCACCAAGAAGGCACACAAGTTCTTTCCACAAATCATCGACAATTTGGGGGCGCCGATGACGAAACCCGTATTCGAACGGTTATGGCACGAGCCCGGCGGGTAACCCACCCGGCCACTGCTCGTCAATCAGCTGCTGGATGTGTTGAATCCGGTTGGCCGGTTTGGGGTGCGAGCTGAGGAACTCAGGCGGCCCGCCCGCGGAGGCTTCATCCAGGATCTTCATCACCCCGATGAGGGCGCGTGGGTCGTATCCGGCCTCGAACATATAGCGCAGACCGCTCCGGTCGCTTTCGAGTTCGTCGTCGCGGCCGTAGCGCATGTTGATGGATTGCCCAATCATGGCCGCCACCTGGCCCGCTTGCCCGTCCGTGGCGACGCTCGCCGCATTCACCACACCCTGCGTGAGACCCGCCCGCGCCATGTGCTCGGCGCTGTGCCGCTGGATGACGTGGCCAATCTCGTGGCCCAGCACGCCCGCGAGCTGTCCCTCGGATTCAAGCCGATTCAGCAAGGCGCGGGTGATGAAGATCTGTCCACCCGGGAGGGCGAAGGCGTTGATGGTCTGCTGATCCTTCAGCAGATGAAAATTGAACTTGTAGGGGCTCTGTTTGGCCTCGGTGCGGGCCACAAGCCGGGCACCGACTTGGCGCACCAGGGCGGCGGCCTGGGTGCCGGTTTCGGCCCCGCCGTGTTGGGCGGCCATCTCCGGGGCGGCTTGCAAGCCCAGGGCGACTTCCTGATCTACATTGAGGGCCACCCGCTGGGTTTCTCCGGTGACCGGGTTCTTCTGGGAGTTCCCGTAGAAGGAGATCAGTGCCCCCACCACCATCACCAGCGCAATGATGGCCTTAGGGCCGCATCCGGCGCTGCGCCGCTGGGTTCCATACGCCGATCGGCGACGGGGAGGGGCCTGTGGATACATGCCCCTATTGTAACGCGAGGGATGCTACGCCGAGGTGCGGATGTGCAGGAGGTCGCCATCTTGAATGACATACTCCTTGCCTTCCAGGCTCATCTTGCCGCCCTTGTAGGCCGCATCGAGTGATCCCGCTTCGTCGTAATCCCCGTAGTGAACGACCTCGGCCCGGATGAACCCCTTGGCGATGTCGTTGTGGATCGTCCCGGCGGCCTTCAGCGCGTTGCTCCCCGCGCGGAGCGGCCAGGCGCGGGTGTCGTTTTCGCCCGCCGTGAAGAACGTGATGAGCCCCAGCGCCCCGTAGACCGCCTGCACCACCTTGGCCCCGGCGCTTTCGGTCAGGCCATATCCCGACAGAAACTCGGCCCGGTCGTTGGCGTCCAGCTGCGCCAGCTCCTCTTCCAGGTTCGCGGAAACGGCAAACGCCACGGTGCCGCTGGCCCGCAGGGTTTCAATCTCCTTGGCCACGGCGGCAGGCGGGTTGCTCACATCGGCCTCGCCGACATTGAAGGCCACCACACACGGCTTGGCGCTCACAAATTGGAAGTTCTTGACGATCTTGGTCTCCTCTTCATCGAACTCCATCGCGCGGATCGGGGTGCCTTCCTCCAGCACCGGCTTCAGGCGTTCAAAGAGGCGCTTCTCGAGGTAATCCGGGTGGCCAGGCGACTTCACGTTTTGGCTCTTGGCCAGTCGTTCCAGGCGGTTCTCCACAATGGCGAGGTCGGTCAACACCATCTCCACGTCCACGCTTTCGCGGTCGCGGGCGGGGTTCACATCGGCGTGGTGGGGAACGTAGTCGCTTTCGAAAGCGCGCACCACGTGCAGCAGCACTTCAGCCTTCTTGGCGGCTTCCAGCAACTTGTTGCTAAACATCTTGCCCGTGGGGGCCAGGGCTTCGCCGTCGTCCGCCAGGGTCACCGTGGCGGGGGTGGCCTTCTTGGGCTTCACCTGGGCCACGATGCGGTCAAACCGTTCGTCCGGCACGGGCACGGCGGTCACGTCGCCCTTGGCATCGCCGCCGGCGGCGGCGCGGTACAGGGTGCTTTTCCCGACCATCGGGAATCCGATCAAGAGAACTTTCATGGTTGTGTGGTTGGCGCGGAGGAGGAGTCAGTCGTGACCTCGATCGGTTCGTCCGCACTCCGTTGCGGTAGCACCCAAAACACGAGGATCGAAATCAAAAGCAAGACGAGCGGAAGCCACGGAATGGGGGCCCGGCGCACCGGCGGCTTGGCCATGCCCGGCGAGGCAAGGCGTTCATCCGTCCCGGCGGGACCGACCGATTGACCTTCCTCGGGCTTCACACCTGGGATTCTAGCCAAGCGGGCGGGTACCTTCGGGGTCATGCGGGCCGTTGAATCAGGTTTAGCCTCGATTGGAGGGCCTATTCTGCTGGCGCTGGAGTTCATCGGCGAGCTGGTGATGCTTCTCGGTGAGGCAATTGGCCGCATGTTTCGGCACCGGCTGGAAGTCCGCGAACTCACCCGCCAGATGGCGTTCATCGGCTCCAACAGCGTGCCCATCGTCGCGCTCACCACACTCTCCAGCGGGGCGGTGATTGCGCTTTACGTCAGCGAGATTTTGGTGAAGTACGGCGCGCAGAGCCTGGCCGGAGCCACGGTGGGCCTTGCCGTAGTGCGGGAGATCGCCCCGGTGTTGGGCGGGATCATGGTCGCGGCGCGTTGCGGGTCAGCCATCGCGGCCCAAATCGGCACCATGGTCGTGACCGAGCAGGTGGATGCCCTCCGTTCGCTCAATGTGCCGCCGGTGAACTACTTGGTGGTGCCCCGATTGCTGGCCGCAGCGCTGATGCTGCCGATGCTGGGCCTCATCGGCATGTTCGCGGGCGTGGGCGGGGGCTACATGGTGGCCGTGCTCGGCGGCGGCGTGCCCGAGGCCATCTTCATGGATTCCGTACGCCAGTTCGTGACGATTGATGACGTTTGGAAAGGGCTGCTCAAGACATTTGTCTTCGGCATCGTGGTGGCTATGGTCTCTTGTCAGCAGGGCCTGCGCGTGCGGGGCGGCGCCGAGGGCGTGGGCCGCGCCACCACCCAGACGGTCGTCATCAGCATGGTGCTGGTGTACGTGCTGAACTACTTCCTCAGTGCCTGGCTCTACCGCCTCGGCGCTTAAGCCAGCTTAGCTTCCGCGCAAGGGACTAACCACCACGCGCCGATCGGGGTCCAATCCCACGCTCTCGGCCCGTAGTCGCTGCTGCTCGATCGCCCGGTGCTGGAGCTTGCGAATGCGCGCATCGGCGGGGCTCAGTTCCACGGCCCGGCCGCTCTGCTGCACCATCTGGATCGCCTGCTTCACCTCGTTCATGGCCTCTTTGGTCGCGTCCTCTTGGCTGTTCTTGCCGTGGCTCTTGAGCGCATCGTCCAGCGCCCCCGCGATTTGGCTGAAGGTGTTGGACTTGACGTTGAACGTGGGGATCGTGCGGCCCAGTTCGCGCAGGCGGCCCGGCTTGTTCTGCATCGTCGTGCGCATGCCAATGATCACGTCGGCATGATGCAGGTCGCTGGTCATCACGGCGTTCAGGCGGCGTTCGCGGATGGCGCGCTCCAGCCTCGTGCGGGCGATGCCGTAGGGGTAGACGCGAAGGGGGCTCCCCTTCTCTTCGTCCTTGCGACGGGGCTTCTCATGGCCGTCGGCGGGTTCGGCCTCGTCGCGGCGCGGGCGTTCGCTGCGGCGGCGACCCTCAAAACGGTCTTCCTCCGATTCGCGGCCCGGGCGGTGGGCTAGCGAGGGGAATCGCTCGGCCAGATCATCCATCTCCTGCGGGGTGTGCTCCTTCTGCACCACTTCAATGGCGCCCCCACCGGTGCGCACTCGAATCTCGGGCCGGGGCGGCAAGCCACGCAGCATGTTGTCCACCGTCTGTTGCACGCTGTGGTGCACGGCCAGCCGGTCGTATTCCAAGAGCTCGATGACCACGTCAAAGGTCGGCGGGGCCTTGCGTTCCAGCACCGTCTTCTGGGTGCCGCGCCGTCGGGCCTCGTCGTCGCTGAGGGTCACCGTTTGAATCCCGCCGATTAGGTCGCACAGCGAGGGGTTCAGCATCAAATTCTCGAGGTTGCCACCGTGGGCGGTGGCCACCAGCTGCACCCCGCGCTCGGCAATGGTGCGAGCGGCGGCGGCCTCGGCGTCATTCCCGATTTCATCAATCACGATGACCTCGGGCATGTGGTTTTCCACCGCCTCGATCATCACGCCGTGCTGGTCAATCGGGTTCGGCACCTGCATGCGGCGGGCGGCCCCGACGGCCGGGTGCGGCACGTCGCCGTCGCCCCCAATTTCGTTGCTGGTGTCCACAATCACCACGCGCAGGTCCACTTCATCGGCCAGCACGCGGGCGACCTCACGGAGCTTGGTGGTCTTGCCCACGCCCGGCTTGCCGAGCAAGAGGATGGACTTGCCGCTGCGCACGATGTCGTCAATCATGTCGATCGTGCCTTCCAGCGCGCGGCCCACGCGGCAGGTGAGGCCAATGATGCGCCCGTGCCGGTTGCGGATGCACGAGATGCGGTGGAGCGTGCGCTCGATACCCGCGCGGTTGTCGCCGCTGAAGTCGCCGATCATCTTGACGACATGGTCAATGTCGTGCTCGGTGACGATGATCTGCGGCCAGCGGTCGGCGTGATGCATGAACCGGGCTTCGGCCGGGCGGCCGTAGTCCAGCACAACTTCCACGAGCTCCGGCAAATGCGGGCTCGCGATCAGCTTTTCGCGCACTACGGGAGGCAGTACCTCCAGCAGTTGCATCAGTCCATCGCTAAATGTGGGCATCAAGATAAGGTTTGAGACGGGGTGGTTGACGAGTTCGGAGCCTTGTGTAAAGAAATCTTTACACGGCGGGCGCCCCTCGATGGATGCGACAATTGCGGGGTTTGTTCCGCAAGGTGGAGCGGCCACCGCACCATCATTGAAACGCGCCGCTCCCGGCGGAGGTTAGCCCGAGCGGGTCTTGTGACTCGCCCGGGCTCGCGTTCGAGCTTAGCGACCGACGTCAATCAGGGTGATTTCGGTCTCTTTCTCGCGGCCACCGGCCCAGAACTTCACCCGCACTTTCTCGCCGGGCTTGCGTTCCAGCATCACGCGGCTGTATTCGCGCGCATCGCTCACCGTCTTGCCGTCGAGGGCCAGAATCACCGAGCCTTCCCCAATGCCGGCCCGTCCGGCCGCCGAATTCGGAGTGGCATCGGCCACCAGCACGCCTTGCTTGGGCAGGTTCGGGTCCATGCCAAAGCGGCGGATGAGGACCGCGCGCACGTTCGGGTTGCGGAGGTCGAGCTCCGCCGACGCAAAGTTGATCCCCAGGCCCGCATAGGGCACGTAACCCTTGGTGCGGATGCCGTTCACCACCTCTCGCACGCGCGCCACGGGAATGGAGAAGCCAAGGCCCACGCTGTTGCCAGTCTGGCTGGCGATGGCGGTGTTGATGCCGATGAGCCGTCCCTGGGCGTCGCACAGGGCGCCGCCCGAATTGCCCGGGTTGATGGCGGCATCGGTTTGAATCGCGTTGATGAGCGTGGTGGTGTCACCGGTGGGGAGTTCGCGTCCTAGAGCGCTAATCACACCGACACTGAGGGTGTTTTCGAAGCCCAGCGGATTGCCCAGGGCCATCACCCATTGGCCGATCTCAACGGTGTCGCTGTCGCCCAGTTCGATGGCCTGCAGGCCGTTCGCGTCGACTTTGAGAAGGGCGAGGTCACTACGCGGGTCCACCCCAACGACCTTGGCCTGGAAGGACCGCTCGTCGGCGAGTTCCACGCGAATGAGGGTGGCGTTGCCCACCACGTGGGCGTTGCTGACGATGTAACCGTCCGGCGAAATGATGACGCCGCTGCCTTGGCCCTGAGGCACCGTCACTGAACCCTGCCACATGTCTTCCACTTGGCGGGCGGTATCAATGCTGACTACGCTGGGCATCGCCTTCTTGGCGGCGGAACGGAAGTCAGCGAGTGAGTCGCCTGAGACCGGAACCTGGCCGGACGTGAGCTTCGCGGGGACCTCCGGGGCCGACCAAATCTGGCCCAACCGGCTCATCTCGTTGTACTTATCCCAGCGCAACGCCAAGGAAACGGCTGTGAACACAACCACGAAGGCGAGGGCCGAATACCCAAGCACGCGTTTCATCGTAACGTGTTCTACTCCGGTTCTCCCCAAACGTGCACCTTACGGGTAGGTATCCTCATCGAAGTGCCCGACGGCCCGCGCTACCTGGTCGGCATGACCTCCAGTGAACTAAAAGAACTTGCCGTAGGCATGGGTGAAAAGCCCTTCCGCGGTGCCCAACTTGCTGACTGGATCTACCGCAAGGCCGTGCTGAACTACGAGGAGATGACCAACCTCCCCGCCGCCTTCATTGCGCGGCTGCAAGAGGAAGGCATCACCCCCACCCCCCTGCGGGTGGTGGACCACCGCCGGAGCACCGACGACGTGGACAAGCTGCTGATGGACGCGGGCGACGGCAACGTGTTTGAGTCCGTCTTGCTACCCTACGAGGACCGCGTCAGTTGCTGCCTCAGCAGCCAGGTGGGCTGCCCGATGGGTTGCACCTTCTGCGCCACGGGGTTGGGCGGCTTTACGCGCAACCTAAGCGCCGGAGAGATTGTGGGGCAGTACCTGGCCCTGCAAAGCCTGAGCCCGCGCCGGGTAAGCCACGTGGTGTTTATGGGCATGGGCGAGCCCTTGTTGAACTACGACAACCTGCTGGCCGCGATTCGGCTTTTGCACGAAGAAGTCAAGCTCAGCCTGCGCCACATCACGGTTTCCACCGTAGGTTTGGTGACGGGAATTGAGCGGCTGGCCAAGGAAGAGATGCCGATTCACCTTGCGCTCTCCTTGCACTCGCCGCTGGATCACGTACGCGACCGCTTGATGCCGGTGAACCAGAAGTGGCCGGTGCAGGTGGTGGTGCAGGCGATGCGCGATTACCACGCCATCACCGGGCGGAAGGTGACCTTCGAGTACCTTCTTATCCACGAGGTGAACGACACGCCCGAGCAGGCCGACGCCCTGGCCGACCTGGTGAAAGGTTTGCCGTGCGTGGTGAACCTCATCCCGTTCAACTATGTGGACACAGAGCACGGCTTTGCCCGGCCCCACCGGGAGCGGGTGCGCCAGTTCAAGGGACGCCTAGCCGGGCGGGGCGTGAATGTGACCGAGCGCGTGGAGCGCGGCCACGACATCGCGGCGGCCTGCGGCCAATTGGCCGGACAACATCAGGGCAAGTTCGCCCGGCGGGGAGGCCTGTCATCACTGCCCGTATCTTCCTGATGGCCGTGCCCTTTTTGGCGTGGGGCTGCGGATCTCCCGCTCCCGCGGCCAAGGCGAATGCCGAGGAACCGAAGAAGCCCGCCCCCCGACGCTCGATTGACACCGGCCCGGTGACGATTGAAGGTCAACTCCCCAACGGCGAAAAAAGCTACTCGCTCAAGAGCCCCGGCGCGACCTTTGATATTGAGGGGGACAACCGCATTCAAAGCGGCCTGAAGAACGTGGAAGTCACGATTTTTGAGGCGAACAAGCCCGCGAGCGTGATCAAGGCGGACTCCGCCACGATTGACAAGACGAACCAGAAGCTGGTGCTGGTGGGCAAGGTGGTGGTGACCAGCCAACGGGACCAAGCGACGTTGCGGGCCAACCAAATCGTCTACCGTGAAACGATGGCGCGCGTGGAAGCCACTGGGCAGGTGCGGCTGGAGCAAAAGGGGTGGTCCATGGGGCCTCTCCCCGAGCTGTGGGCGAACCGGGACCTCTCTCGCGCCGCGACCCCCAAGGCTTGGAAGGAAAAGGAATGAAGTTTGCGAAGTTGATCGTGCTGGCCGGGCTGGGTGTTGCCGGGGGAATCTTGGGTGCGCAAACCCAGGAGCGCCAGCGCATTACCGACGACGCGGGCTTTGTGCTGTTCTTCCAAGACGTGTACGTTGAGCAATCGAATCCGGACGAGATTCAGGCCGACTTCCGGGGCAACCCGCTCGAAGGCGAGAGCCGCAAGCAAGGCATCACGTTCCGCATGCAGCGGATGCAGGGCTCAATTCGCCGGACCACCAATGACGAACTGCGACTGAAGGACGCGAACCTAAGCGGCAACGTGCGGGTGACCCTGGGCCGCACCACCACGACCCCTGCCCACACGCTCACCACGGAGCTCGTGCGGGTGCGCGATGAGGGCGAGCGTACCGTCGTGACCGCTCCCCAGGCCTTTACTCTGCGCGGCGAGACCGGCACCCAGCCCTACCAAGTGACCGGGCAGGGTTTGACGGCCTTGTTCGGCGCGATGGGCGCCGAGGCCCCGCCCCTCCGCCAGGTGACGGTGGAGCGCAACGCCCGCATGACCCTGGCGGGCAATGGCGGCACGAATGCGATGACCGCGGGCCGCCTGGTGATGACGCCCGCCGATAAGATCATGGGGGTCGAAGCCACCGGCGGCGTGGTGCTGACCCGCCGGGCCGAGAACTCAGAGTCGCGCCAGAACCTCACGGTCACGTCGGCCCGCATCATCGCCCGCATTGACACATCGCTCCGCGATGTGGACCAACTGCGCGAGGCCCGCGCCCCTGGGGATGTCACGCTTCGCCTGGAGTTTGTTGGCAGTGAGCCGGGCAAGAGCGAGCGAACTTCACTCCTGGTCACGGCCACCGGCCGTAACCTGGTGCTGAACGGAGCGACCCGCACCCTGACCATGAGCCAGGTGCAAACCGAGGGCCTGCGCCGCGCCGAGGGCAAGTCCGTCTTTGGCACGCTGAAGGCCGATACCCTCACCATCATCTTTGACGAACAGGGCGAAGTGAAGACTCTGCGCATGGCAGGGGGCCCCGGCACCGCGACTGTCACCGAATCACCTCAGGAGCCCGCGCAGCCTTGATCATCCGCACTGACCATTTGGTCAAAACCTACAAGCAGAAGGGCGGCGACCGCAAGCGGGTGGTCAATGATGTTTCGGTGACCCTGAACCAAGGCGAGGTCGTCGGTTTGCTCGGCCCCAACGGCGCGGGCAAAACCACCACGTTCTACATGGTGGTGGGCTTGGTGCGGCCCGATGAAGGCCGGGTGTACTTAGACGATGAAGACATCACGCGGTTGCCGATGTACAAGCGGGCGCGGCGCGGCATTGGCTATCTCGCCCAAGAATCCAGCGTGTTCCGCCGCCTGAGCGTGGCCGACAACATCAAACTGGTGATGGAGCAAAACGGCTTCACGTCCGCCCAGATCAAAGCCCGCACCCAGGTGCTGACCGAAGAACTGCACCTGGAAAAGTTCCTCGACAAGCCGGGCGGGGTGCTCTCCGGCGGGGAACGACGACGCGCCGAAATTGCCCGGGCGCTGAGCACCGAGCCCGCCTTTATCCTTTTGGATGAACCTTTCACCGGCATTGATCCCGTGACCATTGAGGAATTGCAGGGCATCATCCGCAACCTGGCTAGCCGGGGTATTGGGATCCTGATTACCGACCACAACGTGGACGCCACGCTTTCAATCACCGACCGCAACTACATCTTGGTGGATGCGCAGATCATTGCCGAAGGGCCGGAGCAAGCCATTCGGGAGAACGAGCGGGTACGCAAGTTCTATTTGGGCGAGGGGTACCGGCGAGAAGGATTACGCGGGGAGGCAACCACCACTGCGCCGGATTGATCGCTTAATTCTGGGCGAGTTGTTCGGCCTTTGGGTGTTCGGCGTCGCGATCTTTAGCGTGCTCATCATGGCGGGCTCGTTCTTGTTCGAGCTCACCCGCTATCTTGCGCAAGGGGCGAACCCGGTCGCGGTCATTCAGTTGGTCGTGTTGCTCTTGCCCGGGGTGGTGGCCAAGACGTTCAGCATGGCGATGCTGCTGGGCACGCTGTTGGCCTTCGGGCGACTGAGCGGGGATAGTGAGATCGTGGCCCTGCGCGCGGGGGGCGTCAGCCTGCGCCGCATCATGCTCCCGGTGGCCATCTTCGGCACGATCGTGTTCCTCACGGCGTTCTCCTTCAACGAGCTTTTGGTGCCGCAGGCCGCCCGTTCGGCGACTTCGCTCAAGGCCGAGATTGCCGCTGCCCTCAACGGTCGCACCGACCGCGCCGCCACCCGCGCCATCTACGAAGAGGGCAAGCTGCGCGGCTATGTGAACGCCGAGGACTTCGACATCGCCGCCGGCACCCTGCGCGATGCCTACGTGCTCTACTTGGCGGAGGATGGGCGCGAGCGATTCTTGTTGAAGGCCCCCGAACTGGTGTACGAGTCCGAACAGGAGTGGCGCATCGTGGGCACGGCCACCCTTTACGATCTGGAAACCAAAACCACCGCCACCATCGAGGGCGCATGGCCGCGCGGACTGCCTTCCCCGGCGGTGACCCCCCAAAGCCTGCTCAGCCAGTCCATCAGCGATCTGGACGCCCTGAGCATGGGCGAAACGCGCCAGCAGATCAACGAAATGCGCGCCGACCCCGGCGCCGACCCCAAACGCATCGCCAACCTCGAGTTTGGCTACTGGAACAAGATTTCCCTGCCCCTGGCCGCCCTGGTTTTCGGGCTGGTGGGGGCCCCGCTCGGCATCCGTAGCCACCGGGCCGGCACCGCCACCGGGTTTTGGCTGTCGGTCATTATCATCTTTGGGTACATGATGGTAACCAACGTCATGTCACTGTTCGCGCAAGGAGGGCGCCTGCCCGCATCGGCCGCGAGCCTTACCCCCATCGGGGTCGGCTTGCTGGTGGCGGCGTGGCTGATTCGCAAGAAGGACCAATGAGCGACCTGACTCCCATCTGGTTCTTGGTGGCGATGATCCTCGTCGGCGGCGCGATTGCGGCCGTGGGCGACTGGATTGGCCGCAAAATTGGCAAAAGCCGCCGCCGGTTTGGCCGCCTGCGCCCGCGCCACACCGCCATCCTGTTCACATTCTTTGCCGGGGCTGCCGGGGTTCTGATTTCCATCCTTGCCATTACCGCGGCCAGCAAGGAAGCGCGAGAGTGGATCGTTCAGGGCAACGCGCTCAAAGATCAGGTGGCCGCGCTAGAAACGCGCCTGGCCACCGAGCGCAAGAACCTGGAGGCGGCCGAAAAGCGGTCGGAAAACGCCCTCGCCGACGCCCAAGAGCAAGAAAAAAAGCTCCAGAACGCCAACAAGGAATTGAAGAACGCCCAGGCCGATACCCGCCGCCTGACCGACCAGGCCCGATCTCTCCGTGCCGACGCGGATCGATTGAAGCGTGAAGTCGGCACCTTCCGGGCACGGCTGAGCCAGGCCAGCGTGGACCAAAAGCGCTTGCAGGGCCAAGTCAGCGAACTCAATAAGACCTCCACCCAGCTTAGCGCCAACAACAAGTATCTGAGCGAGCAGAGCGCCAAGATCATCCAGCAAAACGGCGAACTGACCAACACCCGCCGCGAACTGGAAGCCGATGCCGAACGCTTGAAAGGCGAGGTCGAAAGCCTCCGCAAGGCCGCCACGGATGCCGAGGAAGATCGCCGACTGGCCGAGGACCAACGCAAGATCGTGGCGGACGAACTCCAGCGCGCCCTGCGCAGCCTGACGGACATCGAAGACCAACTCGCCTTCGCGTCGCGGACCCTGCAAAACCAACGCGCCGTCATTCAAGACTTACAACTCGCCTCGCGCCTGAACCAGCTGATGTTCCGCCGGAACGATGAGCTGGCCCGCAAGGCCGTAGACGGACCCTTCACCGCGACCAATGCCCGCACCTTCATCCTGGCCCTGACGGTGGACGCCGCTGACCGCGCCCGCGAGGAAGGGGCCGAGCCGCCCAACGATGCGGCGGGGTTTGCTTCGATTCAGCTTGACGAGGGATTTGTGACGGCGGAGCAGCAACTCAACGAAGCCATCGCCAAGCTCAATGGCCGCACGGGGCCGACAATTCTCATTGCCCGCGCCTTGCTCAACGCTTTTGAGCGGGAGCGCGTGCCGCTCTCAATCGAGGTCCTGCCGAACCCGGTGGTGTACGAAGCCGGCGAAATGGTGGGCGAGCTTCGGATTGAGCCGGGCCTCTCGAATTCAGAGATCCTCCGCCGTATTGAGCAGTACTTGCAGACCACTCTTCGGACGGAGGCCATTCGCGACGGCATCATTCCGGTGATCGGCCCGGATGCCCAACTGGGCTCCCTTTCGCCTGACGCCACTCTGGAAGCCGTCAACGTCATTCGCGAAGCCAACCGAACGGCCCGGGTGCAGTTCCTCACCACTCGCGTCACCCGCGCCGGGGATTCGCTCGACCTCACCCTTCGGATTCGGTGATGGACCGGCTTTCGCGCGTCGCGCTCGCCATTGATCCGGGTTCCAGCAAGTGCGGGATTGCCGTGGTTTCTCAAACCCACGCGGGCGACATGAACATTCTCCACCGCGCTGTGGTGCCCAACGAAGAGCTAGTTGCGGCCATCGCCGAGCTTAGAACCGCCCATACGCCTGACTTGGTGGTGATGGGCTCGGGGACGGGAGGGCGCGTTCTCCTGCGTCAGTTGCGCGAAGAGTGGCCGAGCCTAAGCATTCTCACCGTGGATGAACGCGACACCACGCAGATGGCGCGCGAGCGTTACTGGCTTCACCACGGACGGCGCGGGTGGCGCATCTTGCTCCCTAGCAGCATGCAAGTGCCGCCCGAACCGGTGGACGACTTTGCGGCCGTCATCCTGGCCGAACGTGCCCTGCAGCACCACTAAGAGCCTTTGGGCTTCAGCTCTTCCACCCGATCGGCAAAGGTTTTAAGAATCAAATCCTCTTCGCCCGGGGCAAAGCCCTTCCAAGCCGCGCGCACCTGCCCGGCTTTGTTGACCAGGAGGAAGCAAGGCGTCAGTTCCAGTTGCGCCACGTCCACCAGTTCTTGATTGGGATCATCCAGGCGCGTCCACCCAGAGGAATCGGCCCCGACGACAATCTTGCCCCAACCCGCTTTGTCGGCGCCTTGGGCAAGTCGGGCCGCATCGGCCGGAAACTCGGGATCGGGGATGTACACGAAGGTGTAATCCTGCCGGGCGACGGCCGACCACTTGACGGACCGGCCTCCCTGCGCCCAATTCAGTTCGCCAATCTCATGAAAGGTGCCCAGCGGCTCCAAGGAGTCGGGCAAGGACATCGGCATGTAGCCCACCACTGGGCGGATCTCGGCACGGAAAGGCGGCACTGGCGGCAGGGGGCGCATGGTCACTTGCATGGTGCGTCGTACGGGGCCGTCTTCGGTCGGGAAGACTTCGACCACACGTAAGGGCCGGCCTTCGGCATCCGTCACCAGGCTGATCCTTAGTTCGCCCTCATTCATCATCTGGGCGGCCAGCTTCGCGCCTGGCACATCGGCGGGCACGTCCATCGGCTCCCACTTTGCGCGGGCATCGCTCTTCGGCATCGACTCCAGGAAGAAGAAGGGTGAATAGGCGTATTGCACGAAGGTGGTCACGGGCTCCGGCACCGCATAGCCGATGGCCCAGCGCCCGAAGTCGTATTCCTTGGTCGGGTCACTCACCAGAACGGTTTGCCGCCCCGATTGGGTGAAGGCATACTGCAGGCCCGCCCCGCTCATCGTCACTACTTGCTGCTGGCCCGGCCCGAATTTCAAAACCGAGCGCGCGCGCCAGGCTTCGTCCTCAATCTGCACGGTGTAAGTGACCTCAAAGGCATTGGCCGAGCCCCGGTACCGCTCGTACTGCACCACCGCAGGAGGGGGCGCGGGCAATTGAACAAGGAGCGGGGCAAACATGAGACTTTCCTGGTGAGCGTACTAGGATAAACGTTATCCGTGCATGGAATGACTCATCCGGGTCATCATGGCGGAATCGAAGTACGTTGTCTTTTCGATCGGTTCGGAATTGTTCGGGCTGGAGATCGGATTCACCGAACGCATCCTAACGGCGCAGAAAGAGACGCGGATTCCTCGCTCTCCGGCCGCGATGCTGGGCCTCTTCGATCTGCGTGGTCGCACGATTCCGGTCTTTGACCTTGCCCTGCGCCTGGATTACGGGAAGCCGAGCAAAGGTGGCAACGACGTAGTGGTGGCGGACGCGGATTGCCCCTACGCCCTGCGAGTTGACCAGGTGGTGGGCATCGTCACGCTCACGGAAGAGAACCAGGAAGACGCCGACGAGCAGTTCACCCGTCGGGACGACCCGTTTGTGTCGGGTATCGGCAAGTGGGATGAAAAGCTCATCTTGCTCTTGAACCCCGAAGCCCTGCTCCCGTCGAAGCTCCGCGCCAAGGCCGAGAAGCTCGCCCAGGCCGCCTAAAGGCGCTTCATCAGTTCTTGCCACGCCCGCTCGGCCACCTGGTCGGCGGGCGTGCTTGCGTCTAGGATCACCCATCGCGCGGGATCGCGCTGAGATTCGGCTAAGAAACCCTCCCGGACGCGCTGATGGAACTCAAGCGGCTCCCGGTCGAGGCGATCACCCTTGGCGCGGCTCAGCCCCGTCGCCGGGTCGAGATCCAGCAGGAAGGTGAGAGCCGGCGCATTCCCCTGGGTGGCAAGTGCGTTCAATTGACGAAGCAGTTCGATATCGTGGCCGCGCGCGTAGCCCTGGTACACCAGCGTGCTATCGGCGTGACGATCGCACAACACGACGGCGCCCCGCGCGAGCGCGGGCTCGACAAGGCGCGACCAGTGCTGGGAGCGGTCAGCGAGGAACAAGAAAAGCTCGGCGCGTTCGTCCAGCGATTCGCTTTCCAGCAGCCACTTGCGAATCTCGCCGCCGAGGTCACCGGCCCCGGGCTCGCGGGTGCACACCACTTCGCGCCCTTCGGATTCAAGCCGCGCCGCCAGAGTTCGAAGGAGGGTGGATTTGCCGCCCCCTTCGGGGCCTTCAAACGTGATGAACAAGCGGACCTCTCAGGCGTCTTCTTCGTCGTCTTCGTGCCGTAGCACCCACACCGGAGCGCTGGGCTCGGGGCGCACGGTCCCGGGCTCGGCGGCCACCTCGACGGGGGCCGGAGGAAGATCGCTCTGCTCGCCCCCGGGCATATCGGTTGGCGGCGTCCAGTTGGCCTTGGGCGAGTTCTTCAAGACCGTCCCGAGGATCCCGTGGACGAATCGGCCACTCTCCTGATTGCCAAACCGCTGCGCCAAGTGAACGTATTCACTGATGGTCACCTTGGGCGGCATTTCGTCCAGCGCCCATAGCTCGTAGCAGGCCATCCGCAGGGCATTGCGGTCGGTTGCGGCCAGGCGCTCCAGGGGCCACGCGTTGGTGAGGTGCGCCGTAAAGCAGGCATCCCAACGATCCACGTCGCTGGCCGTACCGTTCACGAGGTCCTTAAGGAAAGCCCACGTCTTGGCTTCAAAATTCGTGACGTCCTTCAGCTCTTTCAGGACCTCCGTGGGCGTGCGATTCCCGACCGTCACCGCGTACATAGCTTGGTAGGCGGCTTCGCGGGCATCGCGCCGACTCGAGATCGGCGGGGCGACCTCTTCCGGCGTTGCCGACGGATCAGGCGCTGACGATTTGCTCATCCAGGAACCGCGGGACAAAGGCCGTGCTCACGTCACCCGAGATGTAATCCGGGTGGCGCACCAGACGGCGCAAGAAGGGGATATTGGTCGGCACGCCTTCCACATGGAACTCGTCCAGGGCCGCCGTGAGGATGCGAAGCGCGTGCGCGCGGTCGTGGCCGGTCACGATCAGCTTGGCCAGCATGGGGTCGTAGAACGGCGAAACCGTGAATCCCGCGTAGCAGTGGGTATCCAACCGGACCCCACCGAAGCCAGGAGCATCCCAGCGAGTAATCAGGCCGGTGCCGGGCCGGAAATCGTGGTCCGGGTCCTGCGCCGTGATGCGGGCTTCGATGCTATGCCCGCGGAGGGCTACATCGGCTTGCGTCATCGTCAGCGGCTCGCCATTGGCGATGCGAATCTGCCACTGGACCAGGTCCATGCCCGTGATCTGCTCGGTCACCGGGTGTTCGACCTGGATGCGGGTGTTCATCTCGAGGAAATAGAACTCGCCGCGACTATCGAGCAGGAACTCGACCGTGCCCGCGTTGGTGTAGCCCACTTCCTTGGCCACGCGCACGGCGGCTTCGCCCATGCGGCGGCGGGTGGTTTCGTCCAGCACGGCGCAGGGGGCTTCTTCCACGATCTTTTGATGGCGCAGGTTCTGGATGGAGCATTCACGCTCACCCAGATAGAGGCAGTTGCCGTGTTCGTCGGCCAGGATCTGGATTTCGACGTGGCGGGGTTCCACCACGCAACGCTCCACCAGCATCTCGTCGTTGCCAAAGGAGGCCAGAGCTTCGGCCTGGGCGGTCTTCCATTGGCGGCCCAGCTCTTCGGCGTTGTCCACGCGGCGGATGCCACGCCCTCCGCCTCCGGCCACGGCCTTGAGCAATACGGGGTAGCCAATTTCATCCGCAATGCGGCAGGCGTCTTGCTCGTTCTCCACCACCCCGCTGGAACCCGGCACCACCGGGCATTCGCTGACGATGGCGGCCTGCTTGGCCGAAGCCTTATCCCCCATCGAGCGGATCGCCGCTACATTGGGGCCGATGAACTTCACGCCCAGGCTGGCCAGGGCCTCGGCAAATCGGTCGCGTTCGCTAAAGTAGCCGTAGCCCGGGTGCACCGCATCGGCGCCGGTTGCCTCGACCGCCGCCAGCACGTTGGGCAGATTGAGATAGCTATCGGTGTTGGTCGCCTCGCCGACACAGATAGCTTCGTCGGCCAAGAGCACGTGGCGACTGGCGGCATCGGCCTGGCTGTAGATGGCCACGCTTTGGATGCCGAGTTCACGGCATGCACGGATGACGCGGCAGGCGATTTCGCCACGGTTGGCGATGAGGATCTTTTGAAACATCAATAGTTCTCGTGTCCGGGATGGACGCACTTCACTTGGCCCGTGGCCGGGTCGTAAACATAGGGCTCCTTTCCGAGCGGGCAGGCTTCGTAATCCGCGCCGAGCTTGAGGTCCTTGAGCGAGGACGGTGCCACTTCTTCCACCGGATCGGTGCCAATTTGAATGGCCATGCGCACTTGCTTCAGGTTGCTTTGGCACTTGGTGTCTTTGCCGGCGGCCAGGCTCCGGCCCACTACGGTTTCACCCACGCCATCCTTGCGCTTGTCGGCCGCCTTTCCGGTCATTCCCGGGAAGCCACCGTTGACGTAGACAATTACACCCACCAGCACTACGGCCGCGACGACGGCCATTTCAACCATGCCGCGCCCGGCAATCGTTCGTTTCATTCGCCCTTCACCCGCAGGATGGTCGTACCGAAGTCCACCCGGGCGCCGTCGGCTGTCACCAGTTCCAGCACTTCGCCGCTCACGGGCGTCGTGATCTCATTGGAGATTCCCAGCGCGACGACTTCCCCAATGCGCTGACCGGCCTCCAGCACACTGCCGACTTGCACGTCATCCGCCGCGCGGAACGTTCCTACAAGCTGTGTCGTCACGGCCTTGGCCGGGGCGACGGCAGGGGCGGCATCGTCGAGTTCCATCTCCTCTTCGTCCAGGTCCACCATTTGCGGCAGGACCGCCTCAAACTTCGCGTCGCCCTCCCGAACGCGCACATAACGGACGCCGGCGTCCGCTGCCCGGCGCAGGATATCCCGCAGGGTGTCTGCATCGAAGCCGCTCATGCCATTCAGTGTACCAAGGGCGAAACCCCGTATCCCTGTCAGGCGGCACGGGGCGGGGCGTGTGGAAAGCGTGAGTAGGGTTCTTGGTATGGCGGAGTTTTTAGATCAACTCGGTGAAATCGAGTTGTCGGCGGTTCATGAAATCGCCAACATCGGTTTAGGTAACGCGGCAACGTCGCTTTCCACCTTGCTCGGACGCACGGTTCACATCGAAGTCCCGCAAGTCAGTGCTCGTCTGGTTGGCGCTCTCGCCCATGAGACACTGGATGCGGGGATTGTCACCGTCGGCGTCTTAATGCCGTTTGATGGCGACGTGGAAGGCACGATGGCCTTCTTCTTCCCGTGGGAAGCCGCCGCCGAACTTTGGGAGACCCTGATTGGCGCGAAGCCCGAGGGCCCCTGCGACATTGACGAAATGGCCGCTTCGGTGATGATCGAAGTCGGCAATATGGTCTGTTCGGGATTCTTGAATTCCGTCGCTGAACTCACGAACCTCGGGATGTACGCCACCCCGCCCGCCATGGGCGTGGATTTCATGGAGAGCTTGCTCGCCACGCTGGACGTGGAAGCCGAGCTGAACATGCGGGTGGCCTTGACGATTAACACCCGCCTGCATGGCGCCGATGGCAGTGCCCTGGAGGGTATGTGCCTCGTGATCCCGAGCCAGGAAGGCTTGGTCAAACTCCTTCAGTCCCTTGGGCTTGAGGTCGCCGCCTAAACGTGGAAACCTTTGGCGTTGGAATGAGCGAGATCGTGGTCCGGAAAGGGCCCGCGAAGTATCTCTGCTTAGGTTTAGGAAGCTGCGTCGGCGTCGCGATCTACGATCCGAAGGCGGACGTGAGCGGGATGATCCACGTGATGTTGCCCGCGGCCTTCCCGGATCGCCCCGTAGACCAGATTGGCAAGTTTGCCGACACCGGAATCCCGGCCCTGTTGATGGCCATGGAAAAAATGGGCGCGAACAAGCGCTACATGCGGGTGGCGATTGCGGGCGGTGCGCAGGTTTTTAAGTTCAACAACACCGGGGCCAACAACCTCGATATTGGGCGACGAAACGGTGAAGCGGTGATTGAGCAGCTCACCAAAGCTGGATTGCGGATTTTAGCCAAAGACATTGGCGGCACGCACGGCCGTACGGTGACCTTTACGGTGCCGGACGGGAAGGTGGAAGTGAAGACTCTCAGCCAAGGGGTAGCGGAACTCTGTAACCTTGCCGACAATCGAGAGCGTAGCGCAGCCTAAAAGAGGGAGAGACTTGTGGGCGTCCATATAACGATAGATGAAATGATTGATCGGACCGCCGATCTGCCGGTGATTCCGGCGGTAGCGCTCCGTATCATGCACGAGGCGGATTCGAACACGACATCCGCATCGCAGATTGCCATGCTTTTGGCCCGAGACCCGGCCTTGGCCTCTCGCGTCTTGCGACTGGCGAACTCCGCCTATTACGGTCTTTCCGGGCAGGTTTTTGGCCTCAAAGAAGCCGTAGTGGTCCTCGGTTTGCGCTGCGTCAAGAATTTGGCCCTGGTGGCCGCCAGCTACCCGTGGCTCAGCAAGCCGCTCCACGGCTACGGCCTGGAACCCAAAGACTTGTGGATGCACTCGCACGGTACCGCCGTGGCCGCCATGCTGGTGGCCCAGCGCAGTGGCCGCCTCCGCGATGACGAAGCCTTCACCGCTGGTCTGCTGCACGATATTGGCAAGCTGGCGATGAACGTGTGGCTGGAGCGCAAGACCGAGGCGCTGATCCAGCTCTCGACGCTCAATGGATGGAGCTTTGTGGAGTGCGAGCGCACCGTGCTCGGATACGATCATGGCCAAGTGGGGGGCCGACTGGCGGAACGCTGGAACCTCCCCCTCTCGGTGATTGACTCCGCTCGGTATCACCACGAACCGGATGAACGTCCCGACCCCTCACTGGTGGTTGACGCCGTGCATTTGGGGGACTATCTGGCTTCTGTGCTGGGCTTTGGCTTGGGCGCCGATGGCCTGCAGTACGCACTTCAGCCCAATACGCTCGTTCGACTTGGACTTCACCCTCAAGACATCGACCGAATCGCCGATGATTTAGAGCGTGAGCGACGGCTTCAGGCCGATTCGTTCGAGGAGATTGTTGCGTGAAGCCCCGCGTGGTTGTGATTGATGATTCGCCGTTTGTGCGAAGGCTTATCGTGGATTGGCTCACGCAAAGCGGCGAATTCGAAGTGGTGGGCTCGGCCAACAACGGCCGCGAAGGCCTGGCGATGGTCAAGGAACAACGCCCTGACCTGGTGACCCTCGACATCGAGATGCCGATCATGGACGGTCTAACGTGCCTGCGGCACATCATGTCCGAGTGCCCCACCCGGGTCATCATGGTGAGCAGCCTCACCGAAGCGGGGGCGACCCCGACTCTTGAAGCCCTGGAGATTGGCGCGTTTGACTATTTCGCCAAGCCGAACGGCTCGAGTTCGATCAAGTTTATTGGCTGCCAAGACGAGTTGATTGCCAAGCTGCAAGCGGCCGTGGGCAGCGCTACCATGCGCCGACTGACGCCGACGGCCCCCAAGGCTGCGGTGGTGCAGGCCCCCGCCCCGAAGATTGCCATGCCCAAGACCGACCGCGTGGTGCTCTTAGCGAGCTCTACGGGTGGCCCCAAGGCGCTGGCGGCCTTCTGGCGAGACCTGCCCAAGGGCTTCAGCGCGCCGATTTTGATGGTACAGCACATGCCCGAGAGCTTTATGGCCTCGTTTGCCGCCCGCCTCAACAGCATCGGCACGGTGCCGTGCCAACTAGCGAAAGCGGGCGACCGCTTGGTCCCCGGGGTGGCGCTCATGGCGCCCGGTGGCAAGCACATGATGGTTGATGCTCACGGCGCGATCGTGCTGGATGACGGCCCGAACCTGCACGGCGTGAAGCCGGCCGCAGACCACCTCTTTTTGACTGCCGCCACCAAGTGGGGTGACCGCTGCCTCGGCGCGATCTTTACTGGTATGGGCCGCGATGGTGCGGAAGGCGCAAAGGTCATCCGCAGCCGGGGTGGCTACATGCTCGGCGAATCCGAAGAAACTTGCGTGGTGTACGGGATGCCCCGAGCCGCGAAGGAAGTGGGCGGCATTGACCGCGAACTGCCGCTCAGCGCCATGGCTCCGGCCCTGGTCACGGCCATTGTGAAGGGGAAGAACATTGCTGCCTAACGCTCACGAATGGCGACGGTTTTACGACATCGTCAAGGCGAAAACGGGTGTGGATCTCGACCTTTACCGGTCGAACCAGCTTCAACGCCGCACGGTGAGCATGGTGGAATCGCTCAACCTGAAGTCGCTGGACGAATTCACCAAATGGTTCGGCGAGAGCGCGACGAACCAGCGATGGTTCCTCGACAAGATGGCGATCAACGTCTCGGAGCTCTTCCGTAACCCGGAAAAGTGGAACGAGATGATCACCAAGGTTTTGCCGGAACTCGGGGCCGATAAGAAGGGCCTCAAGGTGTGGAGCGCGGGGTGCAGCTACGGCGCCGAAGCCCACACGCTGGCCATGATCCTGGACCAGAAGTTCCGGGGTCGCCACCAGATTCTGGGCACGGACATTGACCAGGACGCCCTAGATCAAGCCAAGCGTGGCGAATTCAGTGAATCTGACGTCCGCTGGGTGCCGCGTGAATACAAGTCCACCTACCTGCGCCAAGAGGGCAACAAGTGGTTTGCCACCGATGTGCTGCGTAGCTACCTCACGTTCCGCAAGGGCAACTTGTTGGCCGATCGCTTTGACGCGAACTACGACCTCATCATGTGCCGAAACGTCGTGATCTACTTCACTGACGAAGCCAAAGAGGCACTCTACGAGAAGTTTTACAACGCTCTCCGCCCGGGTGGAATCCTCTTTGTGGGGAGCACCGAGCGAGTGACGAACTACCGCGACCTGGGTTTTGATACAGGTCTTCCATTTTTCTACCGAAAACCCTTAGAGGGGAACAACCAATGGCGAAACGCATCCTGATCACAGACGACGCACTCTTCATGCGGGTCACGCTGAAGAAGATTCTGACGGAAGCTGGCTACGACGTAGTCGGCGAAGCCACCAACGGCGCGGAAGCAGTGAAGCTCTACGAGCAACTGAAGCCCGACGTGGTGACGATGGACATCACCATGCCCGAGATGGATGGCATCCAGGCGCTTAAGGAGATCAAGAAGATCGACGCAAACGCCCGGGTCATCATGTGCACGGCCATGGGACAGAAGACGATGGTGATTGACGCCGTGCAGAGTGGCGCCAAGGACTTCATTGTCAAGCCGTTCCAGCCCGATCGTGTCATCGAGGCTTTGAGCAAGGTGGCGGCCTAAGCCGTCCATGAAGACTTTTAGAGGGGAGAACGATGAAAGTTGAGTACGTAAGCCCATTTGTAGAGGCCGCCGTCAAAGTGATGACGACGCTCCTGCAAGTGACGCCGGAACGCGGGACGCTCAGTGCCCGTCCGCAAGTCTTTACCACCCAACAGGTCAATATCGTGTGCGGCATTACGGGCGACGTCGAGGGTCAGGTCATTTTTGGCATGAGCATCGTGGCCGCCGACCGAATTGCCTCGCGCATGTTGGGCTCGCCGGTGGTGACTTTCGACCAACTCGCGGCCTCGGCCATCGCCGAGCTTGGCAACATGATTAGCGGGAACAGCATGACGCTCCTCCACGGGCAAGGCTTTACCTGCGACATTACGCCGCCGACGATCATCAAGGGCTCCAACGTGAAGATCAGCACGCTGGACATCCCCGCCCTCGTGATTCCGATGCGCCTCAAAGATATTGGGGAGTTCGAGATCAACGTGAGCATCAAAGAACGAACGCGGCGCGCCGCCTAGTTCGAGTCGTTTCTCCGAATTCAGGCTCCTGTCCAACGGCGGACGGGGGCCTGAGATTTTTTCTGCCAATGGGCCTCTCACGGTCGATTGCAACCGCAAACCCCGATTTTGCCGTTATCTTACAAGTATATGGATCGAGTCCTTCTCACCGGCTTAACCTGCGACGCGTTCCAGGCCGAGACTGACCGCAAAGCGTTGGAGGCCCTGCGGCGCCTTCCGCTTGTGCCTGCCGCCGTGCAGAAGTTCTATGAGATCGGGGCTGACCGGTGGCTGTACTGCTGGAACATGGCCGTGAGCGTGCGCGTGGGGCCCGACCAGTACCCGACGCTCTACCGGATTCTGCAAGAGTGCTGCGAGGTGCTGGATGTCCCCGAGCCCGAGCTCTACCTGACCAACCACCCCTTCGCCAACGCCTTCGCGGGCGGCGTGGAGCGGCCGTACATCACGCTGCGCAGTTCCATCGTGGACACGCTGAATGACGACGAGCTGTACCACCTCATTGGGCACGAACTGGGGCACATCAAGTGCGGTCACATCCTTTACTTCAGCGTGGCTCGAGTGCTGATGCCGCTCCTGGAAATGCTGGGCCGGCGCACACTGGGCTTGGGCGACGCCGCGCAGATTGCCGCGATGGCCGCCTTTATGGAATGGAGCCGCAACGCCGAGCTCAGCGCCGACCGTGCGGGCCTGCTTTGCGCCCAGAACTTTGCTACCTCACTGAGTGCGAACCTGCACCTGTGCGGCGGGCCGCACCGCTTGCAGGACGAAGGCAACCCCGCCGCCTTTTTGGAGCAAGCCCAGACGTACCAGGATATGAACGCCATGGACTCCTTCGGCAAGCTGATGATTGCCTTCTTCTACAGCACCTGGAGCACGCACCCGATGCCGGTGCACCGCACCCAAGCGCTGGAACGCTGGCATGCGGCCGGTGAGATGGACCGCATCTTGGAATGGGGACGGCAACGCAACGCCGCCCCGGTTGTCAACTAACGGCTCGTCGTTAGGCGCGCGCGGTCGCGGCATCCATCACGATGACGCGGCCCGTGTTGGCACTCTCTTCGGCGGCCAGGGCCAGGGCCAAGGCGGCGCGACCTTCTTGGGCCGTTACCGTGGGCGCTGCGCCTTGCAGCACGGCCCCGAACATCTTGGCTTGCCCGTAGAACGGGTCGTCGCCCGCATCCCGGTTCGTTCCGGCGGCCTGCACGGCGCCGGTCACTCGGAGCCCGGCCACGGCGCGGGCGTCGAACGCGATGAGCCCCTCGCTCCCCGCGACCTCAAAGGCGATGTTGAAGCCCAGCGGGTCCATCCAGCAGCTTTCCAGGTGCGCCACGGCTCCGTTCTGGAATGTGATCGTGGCCAGAGCGTAGTCACCAGGCACTTCGCGGGCGTCGGCCCCCATGCGCACCGAGCGACAGTAGATCCGCTCCACCGGCCCGAAGGTCCACAGTAACCAATCAAAGTCATGCACCGCCAAGTCGAGGATGACGCCGCCGCTCCGGGCGAGATTCTGGAACCAGCCCTCGGTGCCCTGCGGGGCCTTGCCGCCCCGATACACGCGGATGGCGGCGGGGGTGCCGACGGCGCCCTTGTTCACGCGATCGCGGGCCGCCACAAATTCAGGGAAGTAGCGACTGACATGCGCCGGCACCAGGTGCACGCCCTTGGCTTGGGCAAGGGCAATCAACTCATCGGCTTGCTCCAGGTTGCGGGTGATGGGCTTCTCCAGCAAGACGTGCTTGCCGGCCTCCAGGGCTTGACGGGCGCAGGCGAAGTGCGCGTCGGTCGGGACGGCGATCACCACCCCGTCCACAGCGGCCAGGAGCTCCTCCGGAGTGGCCACGGCGCGGCCTCCCACGGTGGCGGCCATGGCTTCGGCGCGGGCCGGGTCGAGGTCGTACATCACCAGTTCGGCCCCGTCCAGGCGGGCAAAGTGCCGCGTGTGGGCACGAGCGATGCCCCCGGTTCCCCATATCCCTATGCGCATGTTTGGATTATCCCCCGCGCCACAATGGAAGCATGACCATTCTGGGCATGATTCTGATCGGGGTAGTGGCGGGCGTAGCCGGGGGCCTCTTTGGGATTGGCGGCGGCGTCATCATCGTGCCGCTCCTCGTGCTGGCGTTCGGGTTTACGCAGCACAAGGCGCAAGGCACCTCGCTCGTGGCCCTGCTGGCCCCGGTCGGGTTGCTCGGCCTGATGAACTACTGGAAGGAGAACAACGTGGACCTGGCCAAGGGTCTCTGGATCGCCTTGGGCTTCCTGGGCGGGGCGTTCTTCGGCTCCAAGATCGCGTTGGGCCTGGACCCCAACACCATGCGCAAGTCGTTTGCGATCTTCTTGGTGATCGTGGGCGGCTACATGTTCTTCCGCAAGTAAGCCGCCTTCCACGTCAACTTTTAGACACCTAAATGGGCGCGCACCAAGTCGCCCACCACCATCAGGCCATCCTCATCGCCCCGGGCTCGCGGCGGCAGCCCGATGACTGCCAAGGGAACGTATTCCCGGGTGTGGTCGGTGCTGGGATCGGTGGGATCGTTGCCGTGGTCCGCCGTGAGGATGAGAAGATCATCCGGAAGCAGCGCGGCCTGGATGCGGGCCAAGGTGTGATCGAATTCTTCTAAGCATTCGGCAAATCCGTCCGGGTTGCTGCGGTGGCCGTAGAGCATGTCAAAGTCTTCAAAGTTCGCGAAGATGAACCTTGCATCCTGAGCGGCCATGGCTTCCAAGAGCGCCACCTCGTGCTCAGCGTTGCTCTGCGTGCGAGGGGTGACCTGGAACCCGCGCCCGGCAAACAGCTCCGGCACCACGCCCACGCCGCGCACATCCCCAATCGCATCCACCAGGTTCGGCGGGGGCGTGAGGGGGTAATCCTTACGGCGCGTGGTGCGCTCAAAGTCGCCGGGCTCCCCTTCAAAGGGCCGGGCGATGACCCGTTGCACATTGTGCGGGGCCACGCACAGTTCCCGGGCCGTCACGCACATGTCGTACAGCCGCTCGATCGGAATGATCTCCTCGTGCGCGGCAATCTGGAACACGCTATCCCCGCTGGTGTAAACGATCGGGTGGCCGGTGTGAATGTGCTCCTCGCCGAGTTCCGCGATGATGGCCGTGCCGCTGGCAGGCTTGTTGCCCAGCACGTCGGTGCCAATGGCCCGCACGAAGGCCTCGATCAGTTCCGGCGGAAAGCCCTCCGGGTAGGTCGGAAACGCCTCGGTCACGACCGCGCCCATCATCTCCCAGTGCCCCGTCACGCTGTCCTTGCCCATGCTGAGGGGCCTCAACCGCCCAAAGTGGGCCGCGGCCGCCGGCGGGTAGCCCGCCGAAGCTAGGAACCCGCACGCGGCGAGGTTCGGACAATCGAGCCCGCCCACGGCTTCGCTCACGTGGCGCAGGGTGGCCGGGCCGTGCCCGTCCCCGAAGGCGGCGGCGTCCGGAGCAGCGCCCGCTCCACAGCCATCCAGCACCACCACAATGGCGCGCTTCAAATCACGGCCTCCGCGTCGATGCCCACCCGCTCGCAATAGCGGCGGAAGAGGTTGTGCGCCGCCGGGTAGCACGAATACGGACTCATGAAGTGGGCGAACTCAAACGTAATCAACTTCTCCACAATCGGGCTGGCCATACGCATCTTGAGGTCGAGGTAGCGCCAATCGGCGGGCGGAAACTTGATCGGCATGTCGCGGTCGAAGGATTCAATGTTGGACCACGTCGTCAGGCGGTACTTGTCGCACAGCGCCTTGATGCCCTTATGGAACTCGGGTAGCTCCTGGTACTGGATCTGGCCGTCTTGGAACGCGCAGATGTCGTACGCGCCTTGCGTGGCGTCGAAGATGCGATCCCAGTGATCGAACGATTCTTCCAGCGTCATCGTGTCGCCGGGGCCGAACTGCTTGCTCCCTTGGGGGAAGGGGCTGATGAGCACAGGCACGTCCTTGGCCGCCTTGCAGTGCCCGCCAATCTGGTTGAAAAGCTCGATGATGTGAGCGTCGTTACGGCTGGTTTCGTGGGTGAGATACCAACCGGCAAAGGCGGGCGAATTCCCGTAGCGCTCCACCACTTCGTCAATGAACGCCTTATTGAGGTCCACTTCGGTCCACCAGCTGCGGCGCCACCAGTAGCGGCCACTATCGTAGGTGCCCCAAAAGAGCTTGAGGCCGTGCTTCTCGGCCAAATCGAGGAACATCCGCCCGAGGTCGACATCGAGCGGGAGAAGGCCCGGGATGCTTTGGGCCGGGAAGATGCACTTGTCTCGGTAGCCCGCCCGGATGATGATGACGGTGTCAATGCCAATGCGAGAGTAGAGACCGAACTCTCGATCCCACTCCCGCTCGCCCCAATTCTGACTGGGGATGTCATGTGTGATTTCGTCTAAGAACGTACCGGTGAGCCGAAGCACCGCCTAGTTTAGACGTTGCCCCGGCCTGCAATCCGGCTTAGTTCTCGTCTTCGCCTTCGAAGAACGACTTGGTGGCTTCAGCCGACTGGATGAACTTCTTGAAGAAGTTGATCAGTTGGGCCGACATGACGCCACCCTTGATGTCCATATCCTGCTCGGCAAAGACCATGCCTTCCATCCAGTAGGCGCGGATGTGGCGGCTGATGGCGTTGTACTCGTTCACCTTGGCCAGGTCTTCCTCTTCGTATTCGAAGGAGGCTTGGCAGAAGATGTCCGTCAGGGGGCCTTCTTCTTCTTCATCCGCCGAAAACACGGAGATCGAGTACGTGATGCCTTCGGCCGTCCAGGTGACCGAACCTTCTTCCAGCTCGGCATCGTCGGCGCCCGCTTCCTTCACAAAGCTCAAAAGCGATTCGGGAGTGAGGTCGTCCATCACGTCCAGCGAGGCCGGTCGGACATTGGCCTGGGCGACCGTCGCGGTCATGGTGAGGACGAGGGCGGCCATCAGGGCCGAGAGATTGAGGAGCTTGCGCATACGGTTCTCGTTAGTGGATTCAAGAAGGCCCGACTAGAGACCTCCCGTAGTCAGAAGTTTGGCTGTCGCTTGCGTTTCAGCAGATGAGGCCAAAGAGATTTGAGGCTATTGCCTTTAGTCTCTGAGCCTACTTGCCAAATAGGCCGGATTCCAGGTGCGCCACGGCGGCGGGGGTGGCCTGCCGGCCCCGGGGGGTGCGCTGGATGAAGCCAATTTGGAGCAGGAACGGCTCGCACACATCTTCTAGGGTGCCGACGTCCTCGCCCAGGCTGGCGGCGATGGTGTCAATCCCCACCGGCCCGCCACCGAACTTCTCAATCACCGTGCGGATATAGAGACGGTCGAGCCGGTCCAGGCCAAGTTGGTCCACTTCGAGTTGCGTGAGCGCACTCGAGGTAGTGGCGCGGTCAATGTGGCTCAGCCCCGCCACCTGGGCAAAATCCCGAATGCGGCGCAGGAGGCGATTGGCAATGCGCGGGGTGCCCCGGCTGCGGCCCGCAATCTCCTCGGCGGCATCGTCGTGCAGGTCGTAATCCAGCATCGCGGCCGAGCGCCGCACAATTTGCTTGAGCTCGGCGGAGGTGTAGAACGCCATGTGGAACACGATGCCGAACCGGTCACGCAATGGCCCCGCCAGCATCCCCTGGCGCGTGGTGGCCCCCACCACAGTGAAGGGCGGCACATCCAGGCGGATGGAACGCGCGGCCGGCCCCTTGCCGATCATGATGTCCACCTTGCGGTCTTCCATGGCCGGGTAGAGAATCTCCTCGACCGTGCGGCCCAGCCGGTGGATTTCGTCAATGAAGAGCACCGCGTGGGGTTCCAGGTTGGTGAGGATGCCCACGAGATCGCCAGGCCGCTCGATGGCGGGGCCGCTGGTGACATGGAGCGAGGAGCCCATCTCGTGCGCCACGATGTGCGCAAGGGTGGTCTTCCCTAGCCCCGGCGGGCCGTAAAGCAAGACGTGGTCCAGCGGCTCTTCGCGCTGGCGGGCGGCATGAATGAAGACCTGCAGGTTGCGGCAGAGATCCTCTTGACCGAAAAACTCGCTCAGGCGGCGCGGGCGTAGCGCACTGTCAAACGGGCGTTCGCCCGGCTGCAGATCGGCATCGAGGTCGCGCGGATTCATTGGCGCAACCTCTGCAGAGCCGCGCGCACCTGGGCGGCTTCATCGCCCGTATCCACCACGGCGGCGGCGGCGGCCTCGGCTTCGGTGCGGCGATAGCCAAGCGCAAGTAACGCCGAAACCACACCGTCGTCTTCGCTGACCGGCACAACACTGGCCTTACCGGGCGAAGCCGTAACGCCTAGGTTGGCCACGGCGTCCCGGAGTTCGATCGCTATGCGCTCGGCCAGGCGAGGGCCAACGCCGGGGGCACGGGCCAAAGCGCGGTGATCCGCTTCGCGGATGGCGAGGGCCACTGATTCGACGCCCAGGGTGGCCAGGAGAGCGAGGCTCGTCTTGGGGCCGCAGCCCTTGACCTCGCGGAGCATATCAAAAAGCTGCCGGTCTTGCGCGGAGGCAAAACCGTAAAGAAACATCCCGTCCTCGCGGACAATGTGCCGGATCCACAAACAAACTTCGTCCCCGAGGGCGCCTAATTGAAAAGCGACCGATTCGGGGACTTGCACATCGTATCCGACCCCCCCGCACTCAACGACGAGGCGGTCGGATAGTTGTTCGATCAGAATGCCACGGAGGCGAGCGATCATCCGGCGCGGCGCATGCCCGATCCGAAGACCGAGTTTTGGACATCAGGCACGGTTTCTTCGAGGAAGCGCGTGAGATGGCTCACGACGTTATCCCAGGTGCCGCCACCCTGAAGGTTGATGTCTAGCTCCACATAGACGCTGTTGTCTTCCGGACTGAGGTACGCACGGCCAAAGCGGCTCGCGGCATTCCAGTCGTTGATGGCTTCGATCGTCGTGTTGCCGGTCAGCTCCGCTTGGATCATGAAGTCGCCTTCTTCGAATCGAAGGAAGTTGTAGACAATCTCGTCCTTCGCAAAGGTGAGGTCGCCATCTTCATCTTCCGTGGCTTCAAAGCCGAGTTCGGCAAAGGCCTCCTTCACCATCTCCATATCCAGGTCGGTAATGACATCGCCATCGCCACCGCCGGAGCTTCCGCCACCGGTCAGCACGGCATCCAGGGCCATTTCCGATTGCGCCATCCAGCGTCCGATGCACGACTTGAGGTTGCCCACCGTGATCCCATCTTGCAGGTCAATGTCGAACTCGTAGTTGGCGGAGCCATCCATGTAGTAGACGTGGCCAATGCGGTTCATCAGGTTCCACTCTTGGGCGGCGGCCATCGAACCCCGACCTTCGCGAGTCGCCTGAAGCATCACGTCCTTGCCGCGATTGTCTTCTTCAGCAAAAACCACCACCGCCAACACGGTGTCACCGTCGGTCCATTCCACGCGGTTGTCGTTGATTTCGGCTTCGATGTCCATGTCGGCCAGGTGGCCCTTGACTTCGTTCGTCGAAATGCTCGTGATCACTTGCTGCGCCATGGCGGCCACGGACGTGACCAGCAGGGCGGCCGTAAGGAGCCAACGCATTAGCCTTGGGCCTCCATTTCATCGCGGGTCGCGGCGGCTCGTTCCATGAACCGCGTGATGAAGCCCTTGATGGACTTGACCGTGACCCCACCCATGAGGTGCAGGTCGGACTCGAATACGAGTTCGCCTTCCACCATGTAAAGGCGTCCCCAGCGGCTGGCGGCATTCCAGTTGCTGAGCGCTTCTTCGCTCACATCACCGGCGGCCCAGCGAGCCGAGAGCATGATTTCATCGTACGGACCTTCGGACTCCGGGTTGCTCCAGAGGCTGGTGAGGGTGAGGTCCATGTCGTTTTGAGTCCAGTTGAAGTCGGGCTCGCCTTCCACCTGTTCGGCTTCAATGCGGAGGTCCTTCATGATGCCCACCATCAACGGGATATCGGCGGCACTGACAACTTTTGAATCTTGAACTGCCGGGACTGAGGTCGCCGCGAAGCTACTCCCCATCAGCGCAAAAATCAAACAGGCGATAACAAAGATTTGTCGCATGACGTTCTGCTTTCACGGCCATTGCCGCTTGCCTAAAAAGACGCGCGGGCCGGGGTGAATGCTTCACCCTACCCAAGCCGGTGCGAGAGAAACCAGGCGGGCAATTCAGGTTCGGCGTACGCTTGCACCCAGCTATCGTGGCCGACGCCCGGATAGATGGTGCAACGGGGGCTTCCGCCCGCCGCTTTGAGTGCGGTTTCGACCTCAAGCGTATCTGTAACCGGCACCACGGGATCGGCGTCGCCGTGGAAGAGCCAGATGGGCATATCCCGCAGACGAGGGCCAATATCGGGCCGCGTATTCCACCCGCAGATAGGCGCAATGGCGGCAAAAGACCAGGCCAGCGCATCGGCGCATTCCATGGTGCCGCGTCCGCCTTGGCTGAGGCCCGTAAGGTAGCGCTGGTGCGGCGAGGTTTCGTAGTCTCCTTCGACTTGTTTGAGGATGGCATTCAACGACTCGCGCAGGTCGTACCAGGTTTCATCCGCGCCGGCCTTCTGCGGGAAGATCATCAAGAACGGCCAGTTCTCGCGCTCCCGAATGGCGCGCTGCCCAGGGCCGTGGATGAGGCATCGCAGGCCATCGGTGCCGCTCTCGCCGCGTCCGTGCAGGAAGACGATGGTGGGCCAGCCATCAGGCGGCGTTGGCCCCTTGGGCACGTACACCACGGTCGGCAAGAGGGTGCCGGAGAGTTCAAGGAAGCCGGTCATGGCTGGGCGACGGGACGAACCACGAGCCGGAAGTCAAGCTGGACTTCGTAAGCGCGTGGCCAAGGGAGGGAGATTTCGACGTCTTCCAGGGCCACCACTTCGTACTGCTGATTACCGGCAAAGAACCGGGTGCCCAGCATCTGGTTCTTGAACCGAGCATCCAGGCGTTTGCCCAGGTCTTGCTGGACGGTGGCATTCACTTGGTCAAACTCATCGCCGTAAGTTTCCTCGCGGCTGGCATTGGGGAAGGCATCAATCATTGCGTACGCCACGGGGCGGACGAAGTTGTGATACTCGAAGTCATTCACCAAACGGTGGAGGACGAAAGTACGCAGGCCAAGTTCTCTCACTAGCGGCTCCACGCGTTGGCGGCGGGCTAGCAGGTAGATGTTGGCGGCGGGGATGGTGGTGCCCATCGTGTTCCCGGCGGTGTTCCATCCGGCGTAAGCGAGAAGGCGGGCGCTGCGGCCCTCTTTCGTCAAGACATCAAAGAGCCGAGGATCGCCGACGCCGCCCTTGCCGAGGTTGGTATCGGCCACAGCGACCGGGAAACCCTGGTCCACTTCGCTCTCCAATGAACCTAAGAAAGCGTCCAAGGAGTACTGGTCGGGGTCCGGCGTATTGACGTACAGGCTGTAGTCGAAGTCTTCCTTATCGCCGGCAATCGTGGCCCCGCTCGCTTGGAGTTGGCTTTGCAGGCTGTCCTCGATGGGCAGGCTTTCGTAATTCCCAATCACGCGGCGGCCGTCCTCGTCGGCATAAACCACGCGCACCCGAGGTGCCCATGCCACCGAATCCGACATGGCCCGGCTGACCAAAAGGTTGGCCACCTGGTCAATCCCGGCCGCCATCGTCATCTGGTCGGCTTTCAGGTTCAGATTCTTGGCCATGTCCGCGTAGCGCTGGCGCTCTAGCTTCTGCGGGCCGGTGGGCTTGCTATCGTCTTCGCCCAGAAGCAGAAAGGCGAATGCATTTTGTTGCCGCATGCGGATGAGTTCTTGGTTCACCCGGAAATTGCGGTCGCGCACCCGTTCGTAGCTGGCCAGGTCCGCTGCCGGCACCCGCTTCGCCAGGTCTTGTAAGCGATTGCGTTGGGCAGCCGTGGGCTGCGGACCGTAATCCGCTTTCTCTTCGGCGTACTTGGCCAAGATGTCTCGCCAATCGCGATTCTCGCGGGTGCCAGTGGGGGCCACGCGCATGATCGCGCCAAAGCCATAAAACTTCGTTTGCGGAGCGGTGCGGCGGATCGCCCAGAACTGCCGAATGCGCTGAATCGCCAGGTTGTAGCTCGTGCGCTCGATCCGGCTGGCAATCAGCCCGCCGTAGGCGATCATATCCATGCTCACCACCACGGCGTCGTAGTCCTTGAGGTTCTGGCTGGCCATCCAGGCCATGATCGCTTCGGGCTTCCCGGGCTGAGTAAAGCGCCCGAGGAGTTCACGCGGCGGGGTTTCCACCGTTGCCCCGGCCATCGCCCCGATCATCTGCGGGAACTGCGTGACCGCCGGACGGTCGTCCACCGGGATGAGCAAAATGCGCTGGGGGAGTTCTGGCGCTTCGACGATCCGTACGGACGGACCGAAGTCACCATCGGGACGCAATTCCGTACCCGTAGTGACCTGGGCCGCCGCCAAACTGGCCGCCAGCGCCAACCCAAAACCGGCTATCCACCGCAAGAATCGCCCTTCCTTGGACATATCGCTCAGTTTACACCTTTCTTCCACGGGGCCGAAGCCAGCTTAGAATGCGGCCTGGCCCGGGGTGCGGTGGAAGGGGATCACGTCGCGGATGTTCTGCATGCCGGTCAGGTACATGATGAGCCGCTCGAAACCGAGGCCGAAGCCGCTGTGCGGGGCGCTGCCGTACTTGCGCAAGTCCATGTACCACCAGTACGGCTCAGGGTCCAGTCCGGCTTCCCGGATGCGCTGTTCCAGCACATCAAACCGCTCTTCCCGCTGGCTACCGCCGATCAATTCGCCGATGCGCGGCACCAGCACGTCCATGGCGCGGACGGTCTTGCCGTCTTCGTTGGCGCGCATATAGAAGGCCTTGATTTCCTTGGGGTAGTCAGTCAAGATCACCGGGCGCCCCACGTGCACTTCCGTCAGCCATCGTTCATGTTCGCTCTGCAAGTCCGAGCCCCACGCCACCGGGAACTGCCACGTTTGGCCGCTCTTTTCCAGAGCCGCGATGGCCTCGGTGTAGGTCATGCGCTCAAATGGAGAATTCACCACATGGTTGAGGGTGGTCAGAAGTTCTTTGTCAATCCGCTGGTTGAAGAACGCCAGGTCCGCTTCGCAGTGGTCCATCACGTCCTTGATCACCTCGCGTACAAACTCCTCGGCCAGGTTCATGTCGCCTTCGAGGTCGCAGAAGGCCATTTCCGGCTCGATCATCCAGAACTCGGCCAGGTGGCGGGTGGAGTGGCTGTTCTCGGCCCGGAACGTCGGCCCGAACGTGTAAACGTTGGTCAGGCCCATGGCCAGGGTTTCCACGTTCAGCTGACCGCTCACCGTGAGGTAGGCGGGCTTGCCGAAGAAATCGTCCGCCGGGTCTTGGCTGGCGAGTTTGAACTTAGCTTCCTGGCCCGGTTCGGGGGCTTCTAGCAGGGTCGTGACGGCGAACATCGCCCCCGCGCCTTCGCAGTCGCTGGCGGTGATGATCGGGGTGTTGATCCACTGGAACCCGCGCTCCTGGAAGAATTTGTGGACGGCGTAGCTCGCGCGGTTGCGCACTCGGTTGACGGCCCCGAAGGTGTTACCCCGCACCCGCAGGTGGGCAATCTCGCGCAGGAACTCCATGGTCGCGCCCTTCTTTTGCAGAGGGTAGGTGCTTGCATCCGCCCCTCCGTAGAGTTCCATGCCGGTGGCTTTGAGTTCGACGGCCTGACCTGCGCCCGGGCTGGCCACAAGTTCGCCGTCAAATCGGACGCACGCACCGGTGGTCACCGCGTCCCAGTCCGCACCATCGAAAGTGCCCGCATCCACCACGACCTGGAAGTCCGCCATGCACGAGCCATCATTCAGAGCCACGAACGAGACGCCCTTGCTATCTCGGCGCGTCTTCACCCAGCCGTAGGCCGAGACTTGGCCTCCGGGTTGCGCCTTCATCAGGTCGCGCAAATACGTGCGGCGGTAGTCCATAACGAGGCCCTTAGTGTACCGGTGGCCTCGCCGCCCCCCGTGGCCAGTGGGCGCACACGGTGAACCCAGGCCGCAACGCCCGCCCCCCAAACCTAGTAACCTGGAAATATGAAGGTTTGCACAGGCCTTGCCCTCGGTGTCTTGGCCCTGACACTCGCCCCAGGTTGTCAACCGGCCGCCGCTGGCCCCGACATTACGGGCCGCTGGGCAGGCACTTTCAGGCTCGAGCGGAACGAGAATTCCACCGACGCCGAAGCCGCCGCCGCCAACCTCCTCGGCGCCGGCACCAATGCGCTGGAACTCAAGAGCGACGGCACCTACCGGATGAACCTGGCCATCTTCCCGTTGGAAGGGAAATGGAAGCAATCCGGCAGCACCGTCACCCTCACCCCCACCAAGGTGCTGGGCAAGGAGATCACCGAAGCGGACCGCAAACGCGATGATTCCTTGACCAACCCCTACGTGCTGGAATTTGATGCCAAAGCCGACACCCTGACGATGCGCGAAGCCACGAAGCAAGGGACCGGCGTCATGGTTTACAAACGGGCGGAAACCAAATCCAACTCCCCAGCGTTGCAAGAAAAGTGAAGCGCGCGGCTTGGTTCCTCCCTCTCGCAGTTCTCCCGGCCTTGATGGGCTGTACCTCCCCTTTGAGCGAAAAGGATATCGTTGGCACCTGGAACGGTGAAGTTGACGTGAAGCAAGTGATGGCCACCGCCAAGGTGCCACCGGCAGCGGCTGCCCTCCTCGGCGCGCAGGACAAGATTCCGATTTCCATCGCTTTTGACGAGGCCAAGACGTTCAGCTACAGCATGAAGCTCGGCCCCCTGGACGTACCCCTAACCGGCGTGTGGGAGCTGAAGGACGGCACGGTAGTAATGACCCACCGCACCCTGATGAACCAGCCGGTGGACAAGGCCCCGGGCGGCGCCGACATGGCCAAGCCCCTGGCGATGAAGGTGGGCGAAGACCGCAAGACCATGGTGCCGCAGCAAACCGGCAGCCTGGCCGCCGTCACGCTCAAGAAGTCCTAACGGGAAAGCACCCACACGCGGGGGCGTCCATCCAGATCGGGGATGACGCCCTCGGTGGTCCAATCTTCGGCGTCCCAAACGGATTGGCCGTGATCGAGACGTCCATCGCCGATCTCCACCAGGAGACACCCGCCCGGATTCAACCATTCTCCGGCCCGCCGGGCCAGCATTCGGTAGAAATCCAGCCCATCTGTGCCCGAGTAGAGCGCCAAGTGGGGTTCGTGGTCGTGGATCTCGGTCGGCAGGGGTTCCGATGGTGCGATGTAGGGCGGATTCGAGACGATGAGATCGAAGGGCGCTTCGGGTTGCCAAGCGTAGGCATCGGCATGGTGCCAGGTGACGCGTTCAGTGCCGTGGTTCAGTTCGGCATCGTTCTGTTTCGCCCAGCGGAGGGCTTCTTCGGAAATGTCCAGACCATGCACCTCGGAGCCCGGGCGTTCGGCGGCGAGGGTGAGCGCTAGGCACCCTGATCCGGTGCCGACATCCAGGGCCGTTCGCCAATTGAGCTTGAGGGCCTCGTTGATGAGCGTTTCGGTTTCGTGGCGGGGGATGAGCGCCCCGGGGCCGACCCGGAAGGTCCGACCGTAGAACTCCCGCACCCCCGTGATGTAGGCCAGGGGCTCACCGGTGAGGCGGCGGTTCAGCACGTCGTGGGCCTCACCAAGGTCATCGAGGTTCGCCAGCAACGATGCCCGTGAGACCCCGAGTTGATGAGCGAGAAGTACCTGCGCTTCGAGTCGGGGGGATTCCATCCCGGCGGCCGCCAATTGCGCCTCCGCGGCCGCGAGCCACTCTCGGCGCGTCATTCCGCTTCGGCTACGGCGTAGGGCCGCACCTTTGCGGCATGGGCGGCATCGAGCTCCGCATCAATGTAAATGCCGTCGTCGCGATAGTCCAGCGTCTTCACCTGCCCGTGCCGATAGCACCCTTCCACCAGGCCCGTTTGGTCGTACGGCAGCAACGCGGTCATGCGGGTCAAGCGCGAGCGCAGCGCATCGAGGATGCGGAGTTGCAGCTCTTCCAGCCCCTCGCCCTTGAGGGCCGAAACCGCCACCGCCGGCGCCCACTCGGCAATCGCCCGGGTTACCTCGTTGCGGTCCACCTGGTCGATTTTGTTAAACACGGTCAGGCGTGGCACCTCGTCGGCGTCCAATTGCTTCAGGGTGTCCAGCACGGTGTCACGGTGGGTTTCCCAGGCCGGGTCGGCAAGGTCAATGATGTGCAGAAGCAGGTCGGCTTGCTTCACCTCTTCGAGCGTGGCGCGGAAGGCCGCGACCAGGAAGGTGGGCAAATGGCGGATGAATCCGACCGTGTCGGTCAAGAAGAACGAATACCCGTCGGCAAAGTTGACCTGACGAGTGGTGGGGTCCAACGTGGCGAAGGGCATCGCATCCGCCAGCAGGTCGGTGCCGCACATGGCGTTCATCAGCGTGCTTTTGCCCGCCGAGGTGTAGCCCACCAGCGAAACCGAAGGGTGATCTTGCCGCGCTCGGCCCGAACGTTGCACCTCACGGTGGCGACGCACGCCGTCAATCTCGCGCTTAAGGAACGCCAGCCGGTCTTGAATCATCCGGCGGTCGGATTCGAGCTTCGTTTCCCCGGGGCCGCGCATCCCGATCCCCCCGCGCTGCCGCTCGAACTTGGTGTACACGCTCATCAGCCGGGGTAAGCGGTAGTTGAGCTGCGCGTATTCGACTTGCAGTTGCCCTTCCCGGGTGCGGGCGCGCCGCGCAAAGATATCGAGGATGAGCGAGGTGCGGTCAATCACCCGGCGTTCGGTGGCCTCTTCGAGGTTGCGAATTTGGATGCCGCTGAGCTCGGTATCCACCACGATGAAGTCGGCTTCGAGTTCGGCCGCCGCCTGCGCGACCTCCTCGACCTTGCCCTTGCCTAAATAGGTGGCTTTGTAGGGGCGCTCAATGCGCTGGCGGGTCCAGCCTGCGACATCGCCCTCGGCGGCTTCGACCAGCCCTTCGAGCTCATCCTCGACGAGCCGGTCATCCGCATCGTCGGGATTGACGAAAACCAGGAAGGCTTTTTCCTTCTGTTCTTGCGTCAATCCCGGATTCATGTGAGGTTAGAAGGAGACGAGCGTGTACTTGAGCCCGATGGTCGCGCCGCTGAAGTTGAAGCCGCGCGTTTCGGTCATCAAGTCGTACCGCAGAGAGAGGTTGAGATTCTTTCCGAACGTCATGCCCAGTTCGGCGTTGGCGTTCAGCAACACCGGGTTGGCATCCACGGCCCCGATGCGGTAGTCCGCATAGGTCAGGCCGCCGCGCACGGCAAAGTACGGCGCGGTGCCGCTGGCGCGCTGGCCACGGGCCCAACCATTGCCGAACGGCTGCAGGAGACCGTAGCTGAGGGTGCCCATGAACAGGCGGTTGCCGCTGCTTTCGCGAGAGACAAACTCCACATCAGCGCCCATGCGGCGACCATCCGCTTGCTCTACCGCCCCGAACGAGAGACCGTAGGAAAGCCAGGTGTCACCCAAGGCGTTCTTGACAGTACTGTCCGTGGGGAAGTAGCCACCAACCTTGAAACCGACGTTGTTTTGCGCGAACGCAGAGACGGAGAGGAGAGAGATGACGGCGAGCGTAGCCAGTCGCATGTTGCGACTGTACCTAAACCTCACATCAAAGCGAAACGAAGGACACACCCGCGCGGGCCTGGCGCACCCACTCGGTGGCCCCGGCGACGGCGGAATCGAAGAGTTGCCGACCCGTTTCGGCCGTCCCTCGGGTGGCTTCGCCGAAGCTGCCGTTCTCGGTGACTTCGTCAAAGTTGGCGATCACGCCCAGGAAGCCGCCATCGGGCTCCAGCCCATCATCGCGCAGACGATCGGCACGCACGAGTTCGGGGGCAAGGTGCATCATCAGGCTCGTTTCGGCCTCACAGGCGTGCCGAATCCCTTTGATCCGCCCGGTCAGACACTCATCCAAGAGCGCCTGCGGCCAAAAGTCAATGTAGGTCGCGTGGGCGAGAAAGAGGTTGGGGCGGGCGGCCTTGAGAGCCCGGAGGGTGACCTTGTTGGGGTCAATGTTGCCCCCGTGCCCGTTAATGACCAGAAACTTGTGGAACCCGTGACCGACCATCGCCTCCACCACATCGGTGAGGGTGGTCTGGTAGGTGCCCATCGCGGCCGAAAGCGTGCCCGCAAACGGGAGGTGGTGGTGGCTGGCCCCGTGCCAGATCGTGGGTGTGACCAAGACGTCCCCGGGCAGCGCCCGCTCCACCGCTTCGGCCACGCGGGTGACCACCAGCGTATCGGTGATGAACGGCAGGTGCGCCCCGTGCTGCTCAATTGCTCCGGTGGGGATGAGGACGGGAATCTCTCGGTCCAGCGCCTCGATTTCAGGCCATGTGAGGTGGGCAAGAATCATGCGACGTTACAGCGTGTTGGCGCGGGACATGAGCTTGTTGATCGTGTCGTTGAGGTCACGATCCTTGTCCATCTGCGAGTGGATCTTGCGGAAGCCGTGCAGCACCGTGGTGTGGTCGCGGTGTCCCATTTGGACTCCAATCTGCTTCCACGAGCCGTTGGTCAATTGCTTGATGAGGAAGATCGCAATGTGGCGCGCCTGGGCGATATGCGCCCGGCGGCTAGGGCCTTTGAGGTCATCCACGCTAACTTCAAAGAAGTCGCTCACCATCTCCATAATCTGGTCTACGCGGGGTGTTCCCCCCACAGAGCCGCGCACGGCCTGCACCGCACGTTCGGCCATGGATTGGGTGATGACGTTCTCTTGCACCATCGCTTCGGCCTGGGCCGTGATGAGCGCGCCTTCAAGGCGTCGTACGCTGCCCGCCAGGTGGGTGGCCAGGTATTCGTCTACGCCTTCGGCAAACTCGACTTGGCGTTCCTGGGCTTTCATGCGCAGGATGGCAATCCGCGTTTCGGTGTCGGGCGGGGCGATGTCGGCCACCAAGCCGGACTCAAGTCGGGTGCGCAAGCGGTCGCTGAATGACATGAGCTCGCGGGGCGGGCGATCCGAGCACAGCACGATCTGCTTGGCGTTTTGGTACAGCCAGTTGAAGGTGTGGAACACCTCTTCCTGCGTCTTATCCTTGCCCATGATGAGCTGGATGTCGTCCAGCAGCCACATCCCCACGTTGCGGTGGGAGCGGCGGAACGCATCCACTCGCCCGTGCTGCAGTGCAAACACGAACTGCTCCAAGAACGACTGCGCGTTGATGTAAAGCACGGGGAAGCGCGGGTCGCGGTCCAGGACTTCGTTGGCAATGGCGTGGAGCAGGTGGGTTTTGCCCAAACCACTCGGGCCATAAATGAAAAGAGGATTGAAGCGGCGACCCGGCTCGGAGGCCACATTCTTCGCGCCCGCCAGGGCGAGCTGGTTGTTACTGCCGCCGATGAAGTTATCGAAACGGTAGCGGAGGTCGCGTTGGAAGCGCGGAGTTTCGGGGGTTGAAACCTCCTTGCGAATCGTGGCGGTGGCGGTGGCGGAGCCCACTCGGGGTGTATCTCGAATCTCGGCTTCGATTTCAATTCGCACGGGGGAACCCAGCGCCTCGCTCATCCAGCCGTCAAGGTCGCGGCCGTACTTTTCTCGCACCCATTCGGCCACGAAGACGCTGGAAGCACGAAAGCGGGTTACGCCGCCCTCAAACTGGATCGGCTCCAAAGACCCCAGAAATCGCTTGATGGAAACCTCCCCGTATGCGCTTCGGGCACGGCTCATCACCTGCTGCCAAGCGGTTCGGAGAGCCACAACATCGCCTTGGTCTTCGAAGGAATACTGGTCCGACATGTCTCGCGTCAAAGTCGCCCCACTCGGGCGGCCATAGACGGAGCATAGCACCCAAACGATTCGCGATTCACCGCAATTTTCACGATATTCTCCAGGTTCTATGGAAGGAGACCGGAGTTCGCAAATGTGGTCAAAATTGCGCCAAACACCACAAGAAATACTAAGTGCCCGCCTTCATCTGAACTCATGACACCAAAATGGGCAGAGATGAGCCGGGTGCTGGGATTGCTCGCGGGTGGGGACCTTTCGTTGGCCGAACTTGAACGTTGGGCGCGGGGGGCCGATTCGCTTTACGCTGCCGATTCCGCGGGCCTTCGGCTGGTGGAATTAGGCTTCCGACCTACCATCGTCGGCGATCTCGACTCCTGGCCCCATCCCCCCGCACATTTGCGGTGCATCCAGGTGCCCGACCAAAACACCTCGGACGCCGACAAACTGCTCGCGTTGATCGAGGCGGACGGCCACTCGCGCCTTTGCCTGATGGGGCTGGAAGGCGATGACCCCGGCCACGTGCTAGGGACGCTTGCCAGCGTGGCCCGGGCCGGCTTCCCCGTTGACTTGATCTATCGGCGCTTCGCCGGGCGGCTCGTGCGGGGCGGTGAAGAGCACCGGCTGGCGATTCCCGCGGGGCGGCGGCTTTCGCTTTTGCCGCTGGCGGAATGCCGGGGTGTCACCCTGGAGGGCACCCAATGGCCGCTGCAGGGCGCCACGCTTGCGATGGACGGGCTCGGGTCGCTAAGTAACCGGGTCACAGGGCCGGTGCGGGTCACAATGGAGTCCGGGCTGGCGCATTTGAGCTGGTGCCGCGAAGGTGATGCCCCGTGGACGTCGTACGAATTGAGCTAACCCGCCCCGACCAGATCATCATCGGCCTCTTCGTGGTGGCGGTGCTGGCCCTGGGGTTCTCGGCGCGGGCGGGTTCGGGCGTGCTCGGATTCCTCTCGGCGGGGCGGTTGCTTACGCTCCCGGCGTTTGTCGCTACGCTGGTCTGCACTTGGTACGGCGGCATTCTCGGCATTGCCGAATCGGTTTCGTTCTACGGGGTGGGGGCGTGGCTTCTCATTGGGGTGCCGTACTATGTTTTCGGGGCCCTTTACGCGGCCTACATGGCCCGGCGCGTGCGCACGGAGGATGCGCTGAGCATCCCGGACCGGCTACTGGCTACGGGCGGGCGCGGCCCGGCGGTGATGGCCGGGGGTTTGCTGTTTTTGCTCGGGATTCCGGCGGCGCACATCCTCATGCTGGCGGTGCTAATGGTGGCGATCTTCGGCGGGGGGCTGGTGCCGGCCATCGTGGTTTGCACGCTCATCGTGGGGGCACTGACCTACAAGGGCGGGCTGATGGCGGACGTGCGGGTTTCGCTCCTCGCCTTCGTGCTGATGTTCACGGGGTTCGGGATTGCTTCTGGTCAAGCGCTTTCTACGGGCGCTCTGACTGGGTTTTGGAACGATGCGATGCTTAAGCCCGCAAACTGGGCGGGCAACCAAGGTCCAATCGGAATCCTGAGCTTCTTTCTGCTCGGGGCGTGGACATTCGCGGATCCTGGATTCCACCAGCGCGTAGCAAGCGCCCGTGATACCGAGACCGCTGAACGCGGCGTGTGGGTGAGTGTGCTGTGCTGGATGGTCTTCGACTTTCTTTCGATCACGAGCGCTCTTTATGCGCTTTCGATATATTCTCAGTTGCCGGACCCGAGCACGGTGCCGGGCCTCATGTTGTTCCCTCTTCTGGCCAACAGCGGGCTGGAACCCGGCTGGCGGGGCATGTTCGTGGTCGGCATGGCGGGCACCATCCTTTCGGCGGGCGTGGGCTACGCTCTGGTGAGCGGCGCCAGCCTCGGCCGCGACCTCATCGCCAAATTCCGGCAGAACGAAGACGACGCCACCCAGGTGAAGTGGATGCGCAGGGGCGTCATCCTGGCGCTGGTGGCGGCGGCCGCCCTCGCCGCTTCCCTGCAAAGCGTGGTCGCGATTTGGTATCTGTGGGCGGGCGCCATCGTGGGGGCGCTCCTCGTGCCCACGGCTCTTGCTTATCTGCGACCGCAAGCCTGGACCGGGCGCGCCCAACTGGCGGCCCTCATCGCGGGCTCAGTTGTGGGCTTTGGGCTCTTGATCTTCGGGCAGATGAAAGGCGATCCGTACGTCACCGTGCAAATGGGTCCGGAGGCCGTCGGTTTAGGTACTCTCGTGCCTGCACTTGTGGCGAGTTCGCTGGCCGGATTCGTCGCCAATCGAAGGACCTAAGATGAGCCAATCCCCTGCTGCGCGATTGAGGGCCCTGCGCCCCGCTGACGGAAGCGACGGAATCTTTCCGCTGGATACCTCCACCGTGGTGGGCCGCTTCGATCCGGATTCCGGCCCCATTGGCGTGGACCTGGGAGGCCTCCCCGATGGTAGCTACGTCAGCCGCAAGCACGCCCGCATTGAGTGCGGCGACCACGGCTGGACCTTGCAAGACCTGGGCAGCAGCAACGGCACTTGGCTGAAACAGCAAGGCGAGTGGGTGCGGCTGGACCCCGACACTTCGATGAGCCTGGCCGACGGCGACCAGATTTCCTTTGGGCAAGCGCAGGTGGCGTTTGAACTCGTGGAGTCCGCCGACGGGGAAGACGAAAACGCGGACGAAGACGCGCTCGAAGATTCGCAAGAATCCGCAGAAGAACCCGAAGAAGGGGAAACGGCGGAAGAAAAGAGCGAGTGAGTCGGCTGGGACTCGAACCCAGGACCCGCGGCTTAAAAGGCCGCTGCTCTACCTACTGAGCTACCGACTCGTGCCTCCCGTTGTACCCGCTGGGTTAGGGGCCGCTGGGGGGTAACGTCCCGTCTGATGGCAGATGATTCGATGACGTACGCCCAGGCCGGCGTGGATATTGATGCGGCAACCACGGCCCTCAAGAACGTGGGCGATGCCATCCGGTCCAGCCACAACGATCGGGTCATCGGCGGCATTGGCTCCTTCGGGGCGTTGTTCGATGCGCGCTTCCCAGATATGGAGCGACCGGTGTTGGTTTCCAGCATTGACGGGGTCGGCACCAAGACCAAGATCGCCGCGATGGTGGGCGATTACTCCGGCATCGGGCACGACATTGTCAATCACTGCATCAACGACATCTTGTGCCAAGGCGCGCGGCCGCTCTTTTTCCTGGACTACTTTGGCTGTGCGCGGCTCCAGCCGGACGCCTTCCAGCAAGTCGTATCCGGAGCGGCGGCGGCCTGCGCGGCGCAAGGCTGTGCCCTGATTGGCGGCGAAACGGCCGAGATGCCGGGTGTCTATAACGATGACGAAGTGGACGTGGTGGGCGCAATTGTCGGCATTGTGGACGACGCCCAGCGCCTGCCGACGCCCGGGATTGACTCCGGCGATGTGCTCATCGGCCTGGCCAGCAGCGGCCTGCACACCAATGGCTATTCTATGGCCCGCCGCGCGTTCTTTGATGTGCAGTCGCTTTCGGTGCGGGATGCCCTGCCCGGGGGCATGGGCGAAACGGTGGGCGAAGCCCTGCTGGCCCCGCACCGCTGCTACGCGGCCTCCTTGTTGCCGCTGGTGCGCGAAGGGCACATCAAGGGGCTGGCGCATATCACCGGTGGGGGCCTGGTGGATAACCTGCCGCGCATCCTGCCGGGCAACGTGGAAGCCGTGATCCACCGCGACCGCTGGACGGTGCCGCGCCTCTTCCAGGCCATCGCCGAAATCGGGCAGGTTTCGCACCAAGAGATGTTCCGCACGTTTAACATGGGCATCGGCATGGTGGCGGTGGTTTCGGCCAGTCACGCCGCTCATGTGCGCGAACGCCTGCTGGCGGCGGGTGAAGTAGCCGTGGTGATTGGTGAGCTGCGCCCGGGTAGCGGCGTCCAGATCGTCTAGTTCTTGCCCAGGGTGGCGATGAGCCGGCGGAGCAGGTGCCAACCGGCCGGGTTGTGCCGGAGGCCAGGCGGCTGGTCGCCAAGTCCGCCCTCGGGGTGCAACGTGGTGATTAGTGCCTGGCCCTGGCGCACCAAATAGGGGGCGCGCTGGTAGGTGCGGGTGTCCACTCGGGTGACGAGCCAATCTTGAGCGGGGGCAATCTGGGGATCCAGGGTGGCATCCGGCCCCACGCCCCACAGCCACGACCAAGGGGACTCTAGCGTTTCGTAGAGCCAATCCCCGGTTTGGATGCACTCGCGCCAGAACGGCGTGCGGCGGGCAGGTGCTCCGAGGTCGAACAGAATCACGGGGCGGCCCTCGGCGATAGCCGCTTCGGTCAAGCTATCTAGGCACCCGCTGATGAGGAGTTCGCCCCCGTCCCCTTCGAGGCCGGGCCACCGGCCGAGGGGGTCGTGTACCGTCACACCGTTGAGGGTTTCCGGGGGGGCTTCGACATGAATCTCGGTCCGCCATTCCGCGCCGCCCCACCGGAAGTACGCTGGATAGCAACCCGGGTCCACATCGTCCACCACAATCTCCCCGACCAGCCCGGGCCGCAAGGGTTCGAGGTGAACGGGCAGGCAGGTACCGCGGAAGGGGCCGATCTGCCAATCCAATTGCTCTTCTTGGCCCGCCCGTAAGGCACGGGCTCCGATCTGCAGCGATATCTGCCCCGCGAAGTGCCAATACGGGTCGCGGTAACCCGGGCGGTTCCCTCCGTTCACCCACGGCGGCAGGCGGAATGGGATCGGGAACAGCACCACCGGCGCATTGATCTCCTGCCAGGCCTCGGCCCCGCCCACCAGTTCGTCGTGGTCATCCACGATGCCCGCCGTGCTAATGCCGGTGTCTCGTTCGCCGGTGATCACATAGCCCGAAATGTCCGACGTCGCGATCATCTCCCGGGCCACCCGCGTGCGGAGATATTGCCCCTTTTGAATGCTCTCCTTGCGCAATCGGGCTTCTTCTTCGGCGCTCGGCACGGAGCCGGCCAGCACCCCCGGCAAATCGAATTGCCAGCGCACGCCCTGGTCATTGAGGGCGGGGTCGGAGGATGCCCAGAACGGCGGATCCGCTTGCAAGGGACCGAGCGCGCGGTAATGGTCGAAGTCGTTGGTTTCGCCCAGCAGAATGGGCACCGCCGCGCGCGGCCCGTGCTGCAGACTGCGCAGCACGCTGGCAAAGAATGGCCCATCGCAATAAGGATGAAAGTCGGCGAAGGTGCCGAACTCGCGCGGGTCACCACCGTACATCTCCGCCCCGCCGCTATTGTCTTTCACCAACGGGCACCTGGTTTCGGCCTTGACATATTCGGTCAAATCGGCGCGAAACGCAGCGGGGGTTTCATGGCTCAGTTCGCAGCCCACTGTCCAGGCGATGATGCGGTCGTGATGCCGGTACTGCCGCACAATGCGCTTGATTTCGTCTGCCATCGCGGCCTGGTGGTGCGGGTCGGCACTCGGCATCCACAGTGGCAACTCCAGCCACGCCCATAGCCCTTCTTCGGCCAGCCACTCCAGAACCTCATGCGGGGGCACCCAAAGGCAAAACTTGACGGTGTTGAACCCGGCAGACTTGAATCGCCGGAACTGCTCGCGCACCCGGGCTTCACTTGGATAGGGGTGCGGCACGGTGGGGTCCCATCCCCAGGTCAGCACGCCTTGCATGAAGAACGGCTCGTCGTCCACCCACAATTGGGTCCCCTCCACCCGGATGCAAGACGCGGGTGCGGGAGGTTCCAGATTTGGCTCTGCGTCGTGCAGCCACACGCGCCCCGGCACGCCACCCCAGGTGTTGAACACGTAAGGATAGAAGCCACTCGCGACCTGCTTCACCGGATAGCTCGGCCCGCCATTCTTGGTGACTCGAAGCTCAAGCTCATGTGCGCCAGGGGGCACCGGCACTGTCCAGGCATCCCAGAGTCCGTGGTGAGTGGCCACCTGGGTGCCATCCAGAAAGAGGTCAGCAGCGTAGGCCGTGCGTTCGAAGTGAAGCCATCCGCCGCCTTCTGGCACCAAGATCGTGGTCCGGTACAGAGCCGGGCCTTCCCATCGTACATCCGGCCCCTCCCACAAGTGCGGCATTTCGCAGGGCACCGGTCCGGCCCCGAAGTCCACCGTCCAGCCTCCGACGGCCTGCCTCATCGGCTACCCCGACCCACGCTGAATGGTGATGGTTCCCGGCCCGCCTTCCGTGCCCCGGATCGTGATCGGAATGGGGATGAATTGCTTAATCGCCCACGCCATGGTTTGCAGGCGGCGCGTGATTTGGGGCGTGGTGAACGTGCTGTCACCCACCGCCAGCACCGCCGGGAGAAGGAGTTGGTCGGCTAGGAACATATCCACCGTAGCTTCGCTTTCGTACCACTCGGCAAAGCCCGCCATGGCCTGGTCCACCACGTGTTCCACGCGCACCCCCCGGCGTCCGGCGGCCTGGGCGCTCCCGAACCCCGGCTGACAATCGGCATAGACCGTCACATGAATGCCGGGCTCACGGCTTGCCACTTGCACAATTTCGACTTCCACGTTGTCGCCGTACTTTTGGAGCTGAGCCTCAAGGCGGGCGCCCGCTCGCTCCGCAATGCCGTCTTCGAGTTCGCCGTAAGTGACCGTGGCCCCAAAACGGGGCTCCGAACCCCGCTTAGGCCAGTGCACTCCCTCGATGCGCCCCGGCTCGATGTCCGCCAGGATTTCGCCGTGGTTCCCCGCCCCAAATCCGGCCCGCTTGAGAACCGGAATCGAAACCAGCCCCATCCGCCGCCATGCGGCAAACAGCGACCGCTCCATCGCGTCGAAGGAGATCATGTTGGCGCCGTGGGTTTCGCCGATGATGTGGAGTTCGGAGTAGCCTAGTGCCCGCCCCAACACCGGCGCAATGCCGGTGAGCAACACACATGCGCTCCCGCTCGGACTCCCTTTCTCGAAGGTGCCCACATCCACGCTGGTCGTGGTGCCCTTGGGGAGTCGTCGGGGGGCCAGAACGAGGGTGTGGTCGCCCAAGTTGACCTCCGGCATCTCAGTGAGCGTGCAATCGCACACGAGCTTGAGAAAGGCGAGGTCTTCGGCGTTGAGCCCCGGCTTGCGCAGGCCCCCGCGAATCCGGTCAATCTGCACCGGGCGTTGCGTGAGGGCACTCAGGGCGAGAACCGTCCGGAAAAGGGCGCCCCCGCCTTCGCCGTAGCTGCCGTTGATCCGAACCGCGGCGGGCCCGGACGAGCCCTCAGCTTCGGTGCGAGAAGAACGTGAATTCAATTAAGCGAACCCCGTACGCGAACACCATGATGACCACCGCGATGAGCGCGATTTCGTGGAACGGGATCGAGCCATCCAGCGCCGATTGACGCGACGCATCGAAGGTCGCCGAACGCACCGAGCGCTCGGCCCCCAGCAGCAGATTCTTCATCCCTTGGGCGAGCGGCTCGCGCGCCATGAGATAGACAATTGCGACCACGGCCATCCACACAGGCATGGCGACCTTGAACTGATGCTTGAGGTGCTCGTTGTAGATCACGCACTGCTTGCAACGGTCCGCTTTTTGCTTGGGGGTGAGGCGGTTGTTTTGCGGGATGTACTTGCCGGAAAGGAGCTGCTCCTTTGTGAGTTTGGGCGTCGGCTTGGCCTGGCCCGAAGCGACGAGATCCGGGTCCGGTTCGTCGTTCTTGCCTTTCATTGCGTTGGAGATCACCGACTCTTCGCACATGCATCCGGCGCGCTCCTTCCAGCAGGTGGTCTTCGCGTGGAAAATCGGGCACTGCTCGCGGATGAACTTGCGGCAGTAAGGGAGTTGCCAGCACTTGCCCAAGAAGACGTTCTGATAATCTCGCTCTTCCTTCAGTCCCTGGCCAAGTTTCAGCTTGTCCGCGCGCGCGCCTTCTCGGGCGCGAGTGCGAACCCGGCTGCCCATATCAAAGACGATGAGGAAAATCCCTGCCCCCAGGATGGGCATGCCGACCTGAGAAATGGCGTTCAGCACGCGCATACTCACGTCCCCCGTTGGCCCGCCCATCTGCGGGAAAACGGCCGGCGCAAACATCAGGATGCCGCCCACAATGGCGGTGATCACCCCGGCAGTTTCCTCCTCCAGCATGATCCAGCAGCCCGCGACGGCCACCCCAATGGCGCCGAGCATGGCAATAGGAAGGAACCGGTTGATGTTGGCGTCAATTGCGGCTTCGGGCTGAGAGCCCGAACCGAAGTAACTCATGATGAGGAAGCCCGTGCCAATGGCAAAGGCCGCCAAGCCCACATAGAGGACTAGGCGGGCAAAGTTATCGAGGGCTCCTAGGAACCCATCGCGGATAGTGCTTCCTCGGTCTGGCTTCATGGTTACCGGCAGTCGTGGATTCGACGCTTACTTCTTCGAGACGCGTTCGAGATAAGAACCAGTACGGGTATCTACCTTCAAAACGTCACCAATGTTGATGTGGAACGGCACCTGAATCACTGCGCCGCTTTCCAGAGTTGCGGGCTTGGTGGCGCCGCCGCTCACGGTGTCACCGCGCACGCCCGGGTCCGTTTGGGTTACTTCGTATTCGCCAAAGGCCGGGACTTCGTAGCCCAGCACTTCGCCGTTGGCCGTGAGGGCCAGGACTTCCATGTCGTCCTTGAGGAAGTCGGCTTGGTCGCCCAGCAGGCTCACCGGGACCTCCACCTGTTCGTAGCTGTCCAGGTCCATGAAGGTCAGGCTATCGCCGGTGCGCATCAAATATTGGAACTTCACCCGCTCCAGGAACACATCCTCAAACTTTTCGCCCGAGCGGAAGGTTTTTTCGATGGTGGCCCCGGACTTGAGACGGCGCAGCTTGGTGCGAACGAAGGCTCCTCCCTTGCCCGGCTTAACGTGTTGGAACTCAACGATCTGACAGATTTCTCCGTCCACAATCATCGCAATGCCGTTCTTGAAATCGCTCGTATCAATCGCCACTCTGTCAGTAAACCTCGGTAAGAATCCGTAGTTTAGCCGATGGAGCCCGCGTTGCGCCGAACTTAGAGGTAGGACGCCGGGTTCACCGGGCGGCCATTGATTCGGATTTCGAAGTGAAGGTGCGGTCCAGTGCTGAGGCCGGTGGAACCCACCGCTGCAATCCGATCGCCCTGGTTCACGCGTTGACCCGATCGAACGTAGAGCCGCGAACAGTGCCCGTAGAGCGTGCTAAAGCCGCCGCCGTGGTCAATGATCACCGTGTTGCCATAGCCGCGCATGGAGCCGGCCGTGACGACCGTGCCGCTGGCCGAGGCCCGAATCGCGGTGCCCGTGGGCGCAGCAATGTCAATCCCGGCGTGGAGTCGAGAGGTGCCGAGAACAGGGTGGCGGCGCATACCAAATCCGCTGGATCTGCGGCCGCTGGCCGGGGTGATAAACCTGCCACCGAAGGGCACATAGCGCCCTGAAGATCGCTGAGTATTGGTGAGGGCCGCCAATTGCGACTCAATCTTGTTGCTTTCCGCGTCGAAGGCGTCGTATTCGGCCTGCAGCTTGGCTTTGTCCGCATTCACGACCTTGAGAATGGCCGCCTTTTTGGCCTTGGCTTCTTCCAGTCGCTTCTTCTCATCTGCGAGCTTGACGCGAAGCACCTTGATGTCGGCGACGACTTCGTCTTGCTCCTTCTTCATGGTTTCCACCTTGCGCTGGAGCTCGAGGGTTTCCTTAAAGAGTTTGCGGTCGGCGGCCATGATGCGGTCCATCACGCCTTGGCGCTCCGCAATTTCGCCCATGTCGCGGGCCCCGACGATGACCGAGATCATGTTCTGGTCGTTGTTGACGAACATCGCGCGCAGCCGAACCTTGACCATTTCGCGGCGCTTGGCGAGCTCGGCATTCGCCTTGCGGAGTTCCAATTCCAAGGTGGCTTGGCGCTTCACCTGGCGATTCAGATCATTGGCCGTCTTGGCCAGTTGGTCGTCCATGCGGTCCGACCACTGGTCGGCGTACCGGATCTCCCAGGAATACTTGGCGGCCTCTTGGCGCTTGCGCAGCAGCCGCGAGCGAACCTCGCTCTTCTTCGCTTCCACCTTCTTCAGGTTTTGCTTGAGCGTCGTCGTATTGGTTCGCGATTGGCCGAGGGCCATAGCCGCGCTGAGCGCGACCAAGATTGCGATGAACGATCCCCACGTCTTCATCCGATTGCTCCCTTTAGGGTTTTGCCTCTCACAGCTAAAAGGCTGCAGATCAACCCATAAAGTCCGCCGGCGGCCACAAAGCCGAACAGCGAGCTTGTAATGGGAAAGACTTCCGTGCTTCCCACTTGCAAGGTACTGATCATCAGTGCCCTTACGACAGCAAAGCTACCCCAGAAAGCGAAAAATGCGATCAGACCGCCCAGCAACCCTTGTACAAATCCCTCGAGTAAGAGCGGAAGCGCGACGGTGGCTTGGTTCGCACCGACGAGGTGCATGATGCGGTGTTCACGGCGGCGGGCGACGACTGTGAGGCGAATCGCGTTGTAGATCAGCACTCCGCTGGTGATCAGCATGAGGCCCCCGAGGGCGAGACCGAGCAATCGAACCGCACTGAGAGCGGTAGTGAGGAGTTCCTGTTCTTTGGCCAGGTACTTCACGTTCTCACCGCCGATCTCAGGCTTCTTGGCCAGTTCTTTGGCGACAGCAGGAGCCGCCGCGAGGTCCTTGAGCCGGATGCGCATGCTATCGGGCAGCGGGTTGGGGATGCCTTGAGTGAGCTCGGGCTGTTCCTTCTTCAGCACTTCCCATTGCACGTCCTTGGGCAAGAACCGCACGCTATCCACGCCCTTCATTTCCAGCGTTTCGGCCACCACCCGTTTGGCATCGTCGGCCGGCACCTTGTCTTTGAAGAAGACACTGATTTCGAACTTGCTCGGCAGCGACTGCGCAAACTGGTCAATCTTCATGTAGGCAAAGCCGAGGCCACCCAGCAAGAGCAGGGCCATCGCGCAGGTGGTCACGGCCGCGAAGGTCATCCACTTGTTTCGGCCCAAGGACACAAAGGCCTCGGACAGCAAGAATTCAATGCGGTCAAGCATGAGGGTGTTCCTCTTCGGTGGGGGCGGCCTCGGCTTCGACGGGGCTCGGCTCGGGCTCGTCGAGATAGATTTCGAAATCGTCGCCCTCGGTGGCCCATTCCGACTCCTTCTCCTCAAAGGTGGTGTATTCGGCGGAAGAGATGTTGGGGGACCACGTATCACCGGCGGCGGTATCGCCCACAATCGCGCCGAACTCGAGTTCAACCACCCGCTGCTGCAGGCGTTGAACGATGGGAATATCGTGGGTGGCCACGATAATGGTAGTGCCTTGCTCGTTCAATCGCGAAAGCAACGCCATGATTTCGGCAGAGTGCGTCGGGTCGAGGTTGCCGGTCGGTTCGTCGGCAATGAGGAGCGGCGGGTCGTTGATGAGCGCCCGGGCGATGGCCACCCGCTGCTGTTCACCACCACTGAGTTCGGAGGGGAACGCATCGGCGCGGTGCATGATGTTCACCTGCTCTAAAATCTGCGGCACGCGCTGGCGCACTTCACGCTTGCTCCGGTCCACGGCGCGCATGGCGTAGGCCACGTTCTCCCACACCTTCTTGTTGGGCAGCAGCCCGTAATCCTGGGGGACGATGCCCATCTGCCGGCGAAGGTAGGGGATTTCACGCTCCGGGAGCTCGCCTAAGTCTCGGCCGAGCATCGTCACTTTGCCGCTGGTCTCGCGGACCTCGCGAGTGATGAGCTTGAGAAGCGTGGACTTGCCGGAACCGGTTTGGCCGCAAAGGAACACGAATTCGCCACGATTGACGGAAAGACTGACTCCCTTGAGCCCCGCAACGAGCGCCGAGTAGTAAACTTCCACCCGGTCAAACGCCAAGTGCGGCGGCCCGTTTTCGGCCCTCGCCATGGACATAGGTCAACACTGTACCTGCGGCTTTCGGCCGGGGTTGCAGACCCCCAGAGGAGAACTACCCCGGATGCCTATTCAATTCCTTCGGTCCGCCTTGGCGATTCTTGGTGCTAGCATGATGGTCATGTCCATGGCCGTTGCTCAATCGAGCCCCGTCATGCCGGCGGTGATGATCCGCTTCGAGGCCGACCGGGATGCCTTGTTCCGCACATTCCGCTTGCCGCAAAGTCGCATCCGGCACGAGCGCATGGTGAAGTTCTACACCGACTTCGAACGCGAGCTTGGGGCTTTGAATTTTGAGGCCATGAGCGCGGAAGACCGCGCGGATTGGGTGCTGCTGCGAGACCGCGCCCGCAGTGAGCGCGAATCCCTTGAATTCGGGGCGTCACGCTTTGCCGAAGCCCGCGCACTGCTGCCTTTTTGGGATGACCTTTGCGCGTTCCACGAGGAACGAATCAGCAAGCGAACGGCCGACGGCGCGGCTTCAGCCGACCGACTGACGGACCTCACCAAAGCCGTAGGCGTTGCGGGTCGCGACCTCCCCGATGTTCCCGAGCCCGTGGCCCGCCGCGCCTACCTGGCCCTGCAAGAAGGCATCCGGGCCCTGGATGATTGGTACGACCACTTTGCCGGCTACGACCCGCTGTTCACTTGGTGGACCGAGCGCCCGAACCGCGATGCCGTGGCGGCCCTCAACCGCCACCGCGAATTGATGGAGGCGAAGTGGCCGGCCTTCCGCAACGCCGACGGCACCGCCATTGTGGGTGACCCGGTGGGCGAAGCGGCTCTCCGGCGCGACCTGGCCCGTGAATACATCCCTTACTCCCCGCAGGACCTCATTGCCATTGGCGAGCGCGAACTTGCCTGGTGCGATGCCGAACTGGCCCGCGCCGCCCAGGAACTGGGCGTGAAGACGTGGCAAGAGGCCATGGAACTAGTCAAGAAGCGCCACGTGGCCCCGGGCGAGCAACCCCAGATGGTGCTGGACCTGGCCAACGAAGCCGTGGACTACCTGGAGAAGCACAATCTCGTTTCCATCCCAGAACTGGCCAAGGAGACCTGGCGGCTGAACATGATGCCGCCGGAACGCCAACTGGTGGCGCCCTTCTTCCTGGGCGGCGAGACGATCATGGTCAGCTTCCCCACCAACGCCATGACCCACGCGCAAAAGGAGATGAGCCTGCGCGCCAACAACATCCACTTTGCCCGCGCCACGGTGCACCACGAGTTGATCCCAGGCCACCACCTGCAGCAATTCATGAACGCGCGCCACGCCACCCACCGAAATGGGGTGACGGAAACCCCGTTCTGGACCGAGGGCTGGGCCCTGTACTGGGAGTTCTTGTTCTACAAGCGAGGCTTTGCCGCCACGCCGGAGGACCGGGTTGGTTTCCTATTCTGGCGACGCCACCGCGCGGTGCGCATCATCTTCTCGCTCAAGTACCACCTCGGCCAGATGACCGAGGATGAGTGCGTGCGGATGCTGATTGACGTGGCCGGGCACGAACCCGCCACCGCCGAGGGCGAAGTCCGTCGTTCCTTCAATGGCGATTACCCGCCGCTCTACCAAGTGGCGTACATGATCGGGGCGCTGCAGATGCAAGACATCCGCCGCGAATTGGTGGACACCGGCCGGATGAGCGAGCGTGACTTCCACGACGCCATCCTGCGGCTGAACAACATGCCCTGGGCGATGGTGCGAGCTTTACTGAGCGGGGCGAAGATCGAGAAGGAGTTCCGCGCCGACTGGCGATTTGATCAAGGGCGACCGGCCGGAGATATCTTTGGGGTTCGCGGCGGCTAAGCGTTGACGAAGCTGCCCGCCGTCCCCACCTACGTAGGCCTGTGCGCCCTGATGGGCATGGCCCACTCGACGGCCTGGACGCAGTACCTGCTGTTCCAGGAGAACGTCGCGGGGCTGCAACCGGCGCATTTGGTGCTGATGGGTACGGTGAGCGAAGTGACGATTACCCTCTGCGAGGTGCCGACCGGGATGGTGGCCGACACTGTTTCTCGTCGGCTTTCCTTCGTGATTGGGCTGCTGATTCTGGGGCTGGGGTTCCTGATTCAAGGGCTCTTTCCGGTCTTTGGGGTGGTGGTGGCATGCTCGGTTCTTTGGGGGCTCGGTGAAACCTTCATCAGCGGGGCGCGGGAAGCCTGGATTGCCGATGAAATCCCCCACAGCCCGACACCCGAGCGCCACGCGGGGGATGTCTTTGCCCAAGGCAACACCGCGCGCCTGCTTGGCATGTTCGTGGGGATATGGCTCAGCGCGGGATTCGGGTTGCAAGGGCTGCAAACGCCCATCATTGCCTCCGGAATTCTCTTTGTGATCCTTGCCGGGGCGGCGATGTTGCTGGTGCCCGAGCGGGGTTTCCAGCGGGCGGCCGAATCGGAGCGGGCTTCCTGGTCTCACTTTGTCGCCACGGGTCGCAACGGATTTCGCATCGCGCGTTCGTCGGCGGCGCTGGGGGCCATCATGCTGATGGTGTTCTTCACCGGGATTGCCAGTGAGGGTTTCGATCGGCTGTTCGCCAACCACCTGAATGACAACTTGGGCTTCCCGGTTGCCCTTCCTCCGGTGGTGTGGATGGCGATCCTCGCCAGCATCCCGACCCTGGCGGCGGCGTTCGCGACGGTTTACATTCGCCGAGCGCGGGTGGTGCAGGACACCCGACTGACCGTGCGAGTACTCACGTGGATGCACGTGGGCGTGATGGCTTCGGTCTTGCTCTTTGCGCTGGCTCCGAATTTTGCCCTGGGGGTGCTCGGATTGATGATGGGGCGCGTTCTTCGGCGGGTGGATACACCCTTGATTCAAAGCTGGACCAACGAGCATGCCACCAGCGACGTGCGGGCCACGATTCTGTCGTTCCAGAGTCAAGCTCACGGGTTCGGGGAAATCCTAGGCGGACCGATCTCGGCCACCATCGCCGCCTATGCGGGGGTTCGAGCGGCACTGACCTCAGCCGGGGTCCTTGTATTGCCCACTGTGCTGACCCTCCTGCGTGCTCGGCGCCTTGAGACCGGCGAACCCAAACCGGAGGCAGCATGAAACAAGAGGACATCCGGCATCCACTAAGCGTTAAGCTGGCCTTCCCCTTCATTCGGGCGGCCTTGAAGCTGTTCTTGCTCTTCCTTGGCCCCTTGCGCGTGAGTGACCGGAAGCGCGTCCCGCGTGACGGCGCGTTGCTCATCATTGCCAACCACCTGAGCTACCTCGATCCCCCGGCGGTGCAACTCGCCAGCCCTCGGTTGATCCACTTTATGGCCGGCATTGAGCTCTTTGAGCGCGAGGACCGCATCACCAAGTTCGTCAAGTGGTGGCGTGCCTTCCCCGTTCGGCGCGGGGCCAGCGATCGCCGCGCCCTTGCCCATGCGCTCATGCTCCTGAAGGCCGGAGAGTGCGTGTGTCTTTTCCCCGAAGGGAACCTCAGCGAAGATGGGCAACTGATGCCTCTGCAGCCGGGTTGGTTCATGCTGGCCCGCAAGACCGGGGCGAGGGTCATCGCCGCGCGGGTGGATGGCACGCAATACGTGGTGCCCCCGGGCATTGAGAAGTTCCAGAAGGGGAAAGGCCCGGTGACGGTGCGATGGAGCGAGTCCATCACGATCCCCGAAGGGGACGAAAACGAAGTCGCCCAGGCCATGGAGGCCTGGGCGATCGAGCAGCTCTCGCCGCGCTAGCTCAGCGCGGGAGGGCGGATTCGGCGACGGGCTCCCAGCCCTGCACCGGTTCCAATTGCCGCGTGGCGTAGTCGAAGAGGGTCACGCCCAGCAACGTCACCCAGACAAACCCACCGTATGCGTAGAGCTTGGTGAGCTTGGTGCTGTACTTGACGCCCATGAATATCTGGACGACGAGGCCCGCCTTCCAGAAGGCGATACCGAGCAGGACAAGCCAGGCGATGGCCGACGGGATGCCCTTAATGCCGCCTTCGTAGGGCAAGCGCGCCGCCACGACAGTGGCGATCATCAGCCCCATCAGCAGGAAGAACGTTTGCAGGAGCTTGGCCTGCGGGATGACGTGGTGCCCGCCGTGGCTGTGATCCGTGTGCCCTTGATCCCCACTTTCGTCGTGAGAGATTGACGTGTGTTCAGACATGATTCAATAAGCTCCTTTACTTGGGCATCAAGTAGAACAAGGGGAACAGGAAGATCCAAACCAAGTCCACAAAGTGCCAGTACAACCCCACCATTTCGGTCGGGACGTAGTCGGTGATGACATCCGGGCGCTTCTTAATGAGCCGGATGAGCCAGACGAAGATGAGTACGCCAATGAGGACGTGCAGCGCGTGCAGCCCCGTGATAGCGAAGTACATGCTAAAGAACAGCCGCGCGACATCCGGGTTGGTATCGGCGCCGTAATAGGCGAGGTACCGCGACTGGAAGCCGGGGGTCGGGAAGAGCCCGTGGCTGAACTTGGGTGCCCATTCAAAGATGAGCTTGATGGCGAGGAACAATGTCCCGCACACCGCTGCCCCCCACAGCATGTTGCACACCTTCTTCAGCTGATTCTTTTGGTGATAGTGCACCGCCATGGCCACCATCCAGCTACTGATCAGCAGGATCGTGGTGTTGAGCGCCCCGATCTTGTAATCGAGGTGGTGCGAGGTCACATAGAAGACGGCGTTGTGCTTCCAGGCGTAGAGCCCGTAGATGAAGAACAGCGGCCCGAAGAACATGACTTCGTTGACCAGGAACGCCCACATCCCTACGATGTAGGTTTCCTGCTGTTGATCGATGTCTTCGAACTGGGGATACACCTCCGGCATGTCCGGAGAGCGCAGGTGCCCGTCGTGTGCGTGTGCTGCCATTTACTTCGTCACCTTTTCCCGTTGTTCGCGGCGGTAGCTTTCAGAATCTTCAATCGCATCGTAGTTGTAGACCGGGCCCACAACCTTGGGCACGCCGTCAAAGTTGAGCGTGACCGGCGGCGATGCCGCTTCTTCCCACTCCAGGCCCATGGCACCCCACGGGTTCGGTCCGGCAATCGGGCCGCTCTTGAGCGACTTGAGCAGATAGAACACCGGCATCAAGAAGCCAATCCCGAGCACGCTCGAGCCCGCCGTGGAAAGCACGTTGTAGATCTGCCATTCCGGCGCGATGTAGTAGTAGTGGTAGCGGCGCGGCATGCCCAGGTAGCCGAGGATGAACTGCGGGAAGAACGTGAAGTTAAACCCGACGAACACCACGATGGCGCTGACGCGACCCCAGAACTCGGAGTACATGCGGCCGAACATCTTGGGCCACCAGAAGTGCAACCCGCCGAGGAACGCCATAACCGTCCCGCCCACCATAACGTAGTGGAAGTGCGCGACGATGAAGTACGTGCCCGTGAGGTGGATGTCGGTACCGATCGCCGAAAGGTAGAGACCCGTGAGACCCCCGATGGTGAACAGGCCGAGGAAGCCCAGGGCGTAGATCATCGGCGTCGAGAAGATCACCGAGCCCTTCCACATCGTCAAGCTCCAGTTGAACACCTTGATGGCGGACGGCACCGCTACCAAGAAGGAGATAAGCGAGAAGATGATGCCTTGGTACACGCTCTGCGAGCTGACGTACATGTGGTGGCCCCACACCAAGAAGCCGAGACCGGCGATGGCCATGGAGCTGAACGCCACGAACTTGTAGCCAAAGACCGGGCGGCGGCTGAAGCACGCCATGATCTCGCTGATGATGCCCATACCGGGCAGCAACATGATGTAGACCGCCGGGTGGCTATAGAACCAGAACATGTGCTGGAACAGCACCGGGTCGCCCCCGAGTTCGGGGCTAAAGATGCCGATGCGCAGGCCGCGTTCCAACGCCACCAAGAGGAGCGTGATGGCAACGACCGGCGTACCCAGGATAACGATGATGCTGGTGGCGTAGTGCGACCACACATAGAGCGGCAAGCGGAACCAAGTCATGCCCGGAGCGCGCATCTTGTGGATGGTGGCGATAAAGTTGACCCCCGTCATGATCGAGCTAAAGCCGGCGAGGAACAGGCCGACGAGCGCGAGCGTGATTTGAGTCTGAGAATAGAGCGAGCTGAGCGGCGTATAGAATGTCCACCCGGCATCCACGCCCCCCATGATGAGGGCGGCGATGAAGAGAAGGCCCCCCAGCATGAAGACGTACCAAGAGGCGAGGTTCAACCTGGGGAAGGCAAGGTCCCGCGCCCCGATCATGATGGGGATGAGGAAGTTGCCCAGCACCGCCGGAATGGCCGCGACCAGGAAGAAGAAGATCATGATGATCCCGTGGGCGCTGAACATCTTGTTGTAGGTTTCGCTGTTCAGCAGCGCCCCTTGCGGCGAGGTCAGTTCGGCGCGAATGAACGCGGCGGCCAACCCACCCAAGAAGAAGAAGAACGTCACGCTGATGAGATACAACACCGCGATCCGCTTGTGGTCGCCCGTGAGCAACCACGATTTGATCGTGTGGTCTGCGTTCAGGTAGTTCTTTTTAGGCGCGGCCGGCTCTTCATGCTCGACCGCAGTTTCAATCACAGTGCTGCTCATGGGTTGTTCCTCAGATCGTGGGCCTGCGAAGCTCCGCCGGACGCTCGCTCATTGGCGATGTCCACGGAGTCCTTGCGTCCCACCGGAAAATCTCGTCCGGTCTTCACCGGTTGCTGGTAAGTGCCCTTGTCGGGGCTGGTGCCGCCTTGGCCCAGGCTCTTCATGTAGGCAATGAGGTTGAGCACTTGCTCTTCGCTCAGCACGCCGTCGTAGGCTTGCATGGTGCGCTCATAGCCCGCCGTGAGTTGGTTCCAGGGGCGGAGAATGCTCTCGCGGAGGTAGTCCTCATTGGCTTCCACCGTCGTGCCGTCTTGAAGCTTGCGCGTGGAGCCATAAATGCCCACCACACTCGGGGCGCGTTCGTTGTCCAGCGTTTGGTGGCAGTTGCCGCAGCCCTTGTCATCCCACAGCTGCTTGCCGGCTTCGGCCATTGTCAAGTTCGTCTTGAGGTAGCGGTTGCCGCCGTTGGCCATCCAGGCGTCGAACTCGGCCTGCGGGAGCACGTGAACGTACCCCACCATTTCGGAGTGCTGCGTGCCGCAGTGGATGTTGCAGAACATCTTGTAAGTGCCCGGCTTGGTGGCGGTGAAGTGAAGCTGCGTGTAGCGGCCCGGCACCACGTGATACTGAGCGCGGAAATCCGGCAGGTACATGGCGTGCACCACGTCCTGGCTAATCATGGTCAGCTTCACCGGCTTGCCCAGCGGCACGGTGATTTCGTTGTTCTCACGCACGCCATTCATGTGCTGCGCATGCCACATCCAGCGCTTGCCAATGACGAAGATTTCTTGTGCGTTCTTGGGCATCGTCCGAGCTTCGATGAACAGCACGGCCGACCAGACAAAAATGACCATCCCCAGCACCGTCGGGACGCCCATGAGGAGCAATTCGAGCGTCGTATTGTGGCTGGAGGGGTTGCTACGGTCGGCTCGCGAACCTCGCTTGTACTTGCTCGCCAAAGCAAGAATCAGAATGGCGACCATTACCGTGAAAACCACAGTGAGGCCACTGATGACCCAAAAGAGGGCGTCGTATCTCGGGGCAAACTCGCTGGCTTGCTGTGGCATGAGGGGGAAGTTCATCGTTTGTTACTCAGTTCCGCGTCGGGCGACACGGTGCTCCTTGATCAGTGAAGTCGTAATGAAAAGCGCCAGGCTGAGGACCGTAAGGATCCCGAAGACCTGAAGCGTTTTCATGATGTTGAGTGACCGCGCCCCCGTGAGCGGGTCAATATCAATGCAGGCGAGATAGAACGGACGCTCATCGCGCACGCCAATCTTGCCTTCGTTGGCGGTGGCCAGCGCTTCACGAATCATGAAAGCGCTGTATTCCGTGGTGACGAAGTAGCGGGACACCGTGCCCGCCGGGCTAAGAATCATGATTCCCGCCGGGTGAACCACGTTGTCGCTCTTGGCATCGTAGGTGTACTTAAATCCCACCGAGTCGGCCAAGCGGCGAACTTCCTTCTCTTCGCCCACCAGGAAGTGCCAGCCTTCCTCCGTCATGGCCGTGCGCCGATTCTTGGGATAGTTCTCCAAGGTGCGGATCTTGGCCGAACGAGCATGAGCCGGGGTTTCCGTCGGCTTGATGCTGACGGTGATCACGCGGTATTCGCGACCAACTTCTTGCGTTTTGAGGCCCTTGAGCTCCTTGGTGAGGTTGAAGAGGACATCTAGGCAGACGCTCGTGCAATCGTAGAACACGAACGCGAGAATCGTCGGCTTCTTGCCGAGCAACTCTTCAAGCCGGACCGTGCGCCCATCCTCGTTGATGAGCCGGACGTCTTTGGGGACCATCGCGCCTAGCTTCTGCTCAATGCGCATATCGCCCGCCGCTTCGGCCGGCACGCGGGATTGCCCCGGCACCGGCTGGTCCTTGTATCCATAGAATTGGGCCGCGCTGAGCGCGGTAACCAAGGCCAGGAGAGCGGAGACGAAGATGCGCATGAGATTTCTCGTTAGCGGGTCGCGGGGGTTCGGTTCTCAGCCGGGGCGGTCGGTGCCGGGGCTACGGGAGCCCAGCGCGGCAAGCGGCCTTGGCTGGCCACCACGTTCATCGCTTCTTCCACCGGAATCTTGGCAGCCGTCTGTTCCTTGTTGGCCCAGCCGTAGGTCGCCAGCTTGTCGGCTTCCTTCTTTCGGAGGTCGATCGTATCAGTCTTAGCCGTGATGTTGCTCTGCAGCAGCGGGGCCGGAGCCTCCGGCATGCGGCGGCGGACATCCGGCTGATTCGCCGTTTGGAACTTGCCTTCGCGGAACCAGGGGATGAAGTCCGGACCCATGAAAATCAGCGAGATGAACGCGAGGATGAAGAATCCCGTGGTGACGCCGAAGAACCAAACGGTGCCCTTGGGCGCCTGGTCCACGTCGAAGTCGCGGGTTTCGTAATTCATCTCCTCCAGGAGGTTGAGATCCTGGGGGTGTTCGTCGTGATCGTGATGATTAGCCATGGTTTGCCGCCAGTTGATAATCGGAGCCATTCACAAGTTCCGGTCGGGACTTGTATTGCAGAGCAAAGACGAGGAGCCAGAGTCCACCCATCGCGAACAGCCCACCAAGAAGGGTGAGCGGGTTCGGCGAGGCGATGTGGAGGCTAGGCACGACAACGTAGTAGAAGTCGAACATCCGCACCGAGAACACCCATCCGCCCAGCATCGCAAACACCGCCGGGTTCCGGCGCGAGGCCGGTTGCAGAAGCACGATGAACGGGATGAGGAACTGCGCGAACATGCCCATGCCCGCCAGAGTGCTGTAGGGCTGCACGGAGCGATTGATGAACCACACCGTGAATTCGGGCAAGTTGCCGCTCCACGTGATGAGGAACTGGCTGAAGGTGAAGTACGCCCACAGCAGCGTGAACGCCAGCGTGAGGATGCCGATGTCGTACGTGAACTTCTCGTTGATGATGCCCACAAACGGCGCGCGCTTGTGCTGCGTGCCGACCGTCATACCCGTGAAGGCAAGACCGGCGAGCGCGAAGCCCACCATCAGCCACACCCCGTAGATGGTGCTGAACCAGTGCGGGTCCAGGCTCATCAGCACGCTGGTGTAGAAGAAGTTGAGCAGCAGGACGAAGAACAGCAAGCCCGGGGGTGCCCAGTTGGCGCGCTTGTCGGCGTAGCTCTTATCGCCCGTGGCATCTTCCTTGCGCTGCAGAGACTGAAGCTGGTAGCTCCAGAAGATCATGAAGGCAAAGAAACCGAAGGTGGTGATGTAGAAAACCGTCGGGTTGAGATAGAACGCCTTGTTCTGCAGGATCTTATCGCCGGCCACCACATCCGCGTGCATCCATTCATAGATCACGTTGAGGTTCATGGCGATCGGGAGGAACGCCACCGCTTGGATGCCGAGCATGAGCGGAGAACATGCCGATTCCCAAATGCGAAGCACCGGCCGGCTCCAGCGCGCGCGAATGGTGTGGTGGAGCAACTGGAGGCCGAAGCAACCAATGGTGAGCCCGCACCAGAACATGTAGCCGTAGATGTAGCTGCGGATCATGGTTTCCATGCCCGCGCTCATCCCGGTCGCCGCGAAGAGGCCACCGCCCACCACCAGCAACAACACCCCGAGGATGGAGTAGTTGGTACCGATGGTGTTCTTCGGGGCCGTTTCGTGCGTGGTCGTCTCGAGTTCGCTCATTAGTGTGCGCCTCCTGCGCTGTGGTCATCCGCCGGGGCGGCCGCGTGGTCGCCACCGTGATCCGCGCCGTGCCCACCGGCCGGCTTCTGCTGCGAGGGAAGCGGCGGCGGGTTGTTCACCTTGGCCCGCATTTCGCTTGAAAGCGTGTTGGCCGGCGCAAATTGACTGTATTGCAGAGTGCGGATGTACGCTACGATGGCCCAACGGTCGTTGGGGTCGGGGATACGGTCCGAAAGCGGATACATCACACCGAAACCGTTGGTGATGACATCAAAGATGTGACCATCCGGCAGTTCGCGGAGGCGATCCGTGTGATAGCTGGCAACGGGCTGGGCAAGGGTGAGGCCGCGCTGGGCGATCATGCCTTCCCCGTCTCCCACCGCGCCGTGGCAGTGCGTACAGAAGATTTGGTAGCGCTCTTTGCCCCGGGCGATCAGATCCTTGGTGACGGCCATCGGAATCTCGCGCACGAGCTTGCCGTTGGCATCGTAACCCGTGCGGACGGGTCGGGTGAGGCCGACATCTTCGGTGGCCACCGTGCCCGGCACGTTCGGCCGCGAGGTCAGGCCATCGGCAAAGAAGTCGCTTTCACGGTTCACCTTCGCCTTGGGCTGCAGCCACATATCGCGGTGGCAACCGCCGGCCAGCAGGCTCAGCAGGGCAAGTGCCCACAGAGAATTCTTCATTCGCAAACCGGCCATTAGTAACCCTCCGAAGTCATCACGTGCTCCACGCTTTCGGCGCCCATTTCGTGCATCAAGCTGGCCACTTGGTCCGGCGCGTAGCGCGGGTCCGTGGCTTCGACGCAAAGGAAGTAGCGATCCTGCGAGGCTCGGTGGAACGCTTCCGCGTTAAAGATCGGGTGGTGCGGCTTCGGCAGTCCGCACAGGGCGAACAGACCGCCCACCACGGCGAAGGCCGTGAGGAGGATGGTGCACTCGAACATCACCGGGATGAACATCGGCCAGCTGAACAGCGGCTTGCCCCCCGTGTTGTGCGCGTAGTTCCACATCGGCGGGAGTTCAATCCCCAGTCGCGTGAGGGCGCCGCCCGTGATGGCTTGCAATCCCATGCCCACCGTAGCCCCCGTTAGGCCTCCGGCAAGCGCTCCGTAGTGGAGGCGGAAGTCTTTGAAGTTCATGACATCCGCCAGCCCGTGCACCGGCACCGGCGAATAGGCGTCCAGCTTCTTGTAGCCCGCATTCACCACCGCCTGGGTGGCGGCCAGCAGTTCGTCGGCGGTGGCAAAGCCCGCAACGGTGCCGTATGGCTTCGGGGCGGTATCTCGACCGTGACTCATTGTCCGTCTCCTTGGCGCTTAGTGCGCCGGGGCGGCCTCCGTGTCCGCGCCGTGGCCATGACCATGCTCGGCGTGCGCCTCGTGGTCGAGCTGATGCTTCAACTCCTTGATTTCGAACATGTTGATCATGGGCAAGAACCGGATGAACAGAAGGAGCAGGAAGACGAAGAGCCCCATGCTGCCAAAGAACATGGCGAAGTCCCAACCCGTCGGCGTGTAGTAGCCGTAGCTGCTGGGCAGGTAGTCGCGAGTGAGCGAGATCGGGATGATCACATACCGCTCGAACCACATCCCCACGCTGACACTGGCCGAGACCAGCATGAGCACCGTCAGGTTCTGGCGCATCTTGGGAATCCAGAGAATCTGCGGGATGACGCCGTTGAACAGGATGAGCAACCAGAACGCCCACGAATACGGAGCCTGGAGGATCTCCCAGCGGTTGTGGAAGAGGCTGAGTTCCCAGGGTACGCCACTGTACAGCGCGTAGAAAATTTCCATCGCGTAGCCATAGACAACGATGAGCCCGGTGGCCAGCATGACCTTAGCCATCCAGTCGAAGTGCTTCATCGTGACGAAGGCTTCGAGCTTGTACCACTTGCGGATGGGCACCATCAGCGTGATAACCATGGCGAACCCGGCAAACACGGCGCCCGCAACGAAGTACGGCGGGAAGATGGTGACGTTCCAACCGGGGACGATCCCCATGGCAAAGTCGAAGGACACGATGGTGTGCACGGAAAGCACGAGCGGGGTGGAAATCCCGGCCAGGATCAGCGAAGCGTGCTCGTAGCGCACCCAGTCCTTGGCGGAACCCTTCCAACCCATCGAAGCCACCCCGAACGCCACCCGGGCGATCTTGCCCTTGGCGCGGTCGCGGAGCGTGGCGAAGTCAGGAATCAGACCGACGAACCAGAACAGGATCGAAACGGTCATGTACGTGCTCACCGCGAAGACGTCCCACACCAGGGGCGAGCGGAAGTTCGGCCACATCCCAAGCACGTTGGGGTACGGGAACAGCCAGTACGCGGCCCAGGGGCGGCCGGTGTGCAGGAGCGGGTAGATGCCCGCGCACATAACGGCGAAGATCGTCATCGCTTCGGCGAAGCGGTTGATCGAGTTGCGCCACTTTTGGCGGAGCAACAGCAAGATCGCGGAGATTAGGGTGCCCGCGTGGCCGATCCCGATCCACCAAACGAAGTTGATGATGTCGAAACCCCAACCGACCGGCTGGTTGTTCCCCCAAATCCCGATCCCCGTAAACACGAGCACCGCGATGGCGACCAGCAGGATGTTGACAAACAAGAAACCGATCCCCATGAAGAGGAACCAGGGGCTGTTGTAGCCTTCCGGAGCCGGAATCTTGACGTTCAGCTTGCCAAGCTTGAGGTGATTGATGGCCGGCTGCGTATGCGTCTTCGGATCGAGGACGATATCGGCGATCGCGGCGTCAATTGTCGCCTCTGTATGCTCGCCTTCCAGCAGGCTCTTATCAATGGATGGTTCGTATGCCATTAGGCCTTCACCTCAGGGTTCGGGTTGTGGACGCGTCCGAGATACGTCGTGCGGGGCCGCGTGTTCGTGACCTCCAGCAAGATGTAATTGCGCTTGCTGGCGCGTGATTTGCTCACGGCCGAGTTCTTGTCGCTCATGTTGCCGAAGACGATGGCCTGCGCGGGGCACGCCTGTTGGCATGCCGTCACGATTTCGCCGTCTTGGACTTCCTTGCCCGCCACCTTCGCGTTGATGCGCTTTTCGTTTATGCGCTGCACGCAGTAGGTGCATTTCTCCATCACACCGCGGGTGCGGACCGTGACGTCGGGGTTCTGGAGCAGCTTCAGCACCGGCAGGTCGTGCACGGGCTTGGTGAAGTGCAAGAAGTTGAACCGCCGCACCTTGTAGGGGCAGTTGTTGCTGCAGTAACGAGTCCCAACACAGCGGTTGTAGACCATCTGGTTCAGACCCTCACTGCTGTGCACCGTGGCGGCCACCGGACAGACCGGCTCGCACGGGGCTTGCTCGCACTGCACGCAGGCGAGAGGCTGGAAGTAGATCGGCGGATTATCGTAGTTCAGGCTGGTGCCGTTCCCCTTGTAGTACCGGTCAATGCGAATCCAGTGCATTTCGCGGCCGCGCATCACTTCGCGCTTGCCCACAGTCGGGATGTTGTTTTCGCTTTGGCACGCCACCACACAGGCATTGCAGCCCGTGCAGAGGTTGAGGTCCACCGTCATGGCCCACTGCATGTTCTGGTCATACAGGTGCTGGTAGTCCGTGCCGTCGTACAGGTTCAGGTCCTTGCCCTCACCACCAGCATCGGTGCCACCCGTCGGGACCGCTCCGGCGCCTTCGGCATGAGCGTCGGTGTGGCCACCTTGGCCCTCCACGCCGCTGTGCAGGCTGTCGCCGCCATGCTCCTCTTCGTGGCTGCCGCCGTGACCCTTGCTGGCAAAGATCATCGGATTGGCCTTGAAGTCGGCGAGGTTGGCGTGGCGGATCACATCGCGATCCGTGTCAATCTCTTCAACTTCGAGCGTGTTGTGGAACTGCGTATTGGCAAGCTCGTAGCCGCCATTCGTCTTTTCCAGCACCACGTCGCCCACCACCCACGGGGATTGACTGCTGCGCAGCGGATATACGTTGAAACCGCCACCGTGCCAGTGGTCATCACCCTTGTTGCCGACCTTGCCCACGCGGGTGCGGCCGTAGCCCATGCGGACGACCACCGTGTCATCGGCCATGCCGAGGTTCACATGAACCGGCATCTCGATGGACTTGCCCCCCACGGTCAACTTCACCATCGGGGCCGGACCGGCGCCCGGGATCAGACCAAGGTGCTTGTAGGGGCCCGCGACGCCGAGTTGAGACGCGAGCTTGTGGCCCATCTCGACTGCGTTGTCCCAGGTGAGATTCGTCAGCGGGCGGGGCAGTTCTTGCAGCCAAGCGTTGTTGGCAAACGCGCCGTCGTGAATCGCCGGGTCCGGGGCGAACCGAAGCTCCACGCCCTTCGTCGACGGCTCGGGAATGGCCGCCATCAGGTTCGGCTTCAGCGCCGCCGGAGCTTCTTCCTGCTGCACGGACAGCATCACGCCACTCGCAAGCACCGATCGCCAGGTTTCGCTGTTCGGATCCATCTGGTGGAACTTCGAAATCGTCTCCAGGTCGTCTTGGGTGCGGTTGTTCAGCGCTTCCATCAGCTGGAGCGAAGAACGAGTTTCGTAGAGCGGCTTGATGAGCGGCTGCTGGATACCCATGGTGCCATCGAAGGCCACATGGTCGCCCCAGGCTTCCAGATAGTGCGACTCGGGCAGCTGCCACTGGCACTTCTCGCCGGTTTCGTCATCGTAGAGGCTGAGTTGGGCCGTGACGGGCACCGTACCAAGCAACGTTGCGAAGTCCACGTCCGCCGGCGCATCAAAGACCGGGTTGACGCCCAGCATAAGGAGCGTGTGGACCTTGTTTGCCTTGATTTCGGCAGCGAGGGCGCGAATGCCTTCTCCGTTGTGGGCAGCCCACTCTTGGGCCGGGCGAAGCTTGAGCGACGACCCGAGGTTGCCCAGCGCTTCGTTCAGCGCATAGACCGCCGCTTGCACGGCGGGCGGCAGGTGACCCCCGGCCACCACGAGGCATCGGCCTCGATTCGCTTGCAGATCGCGGACCATCGCGTCCACCAACTGCGCATCAACCCCGGCGGCTCCCGGCGCGGTTGCGCCCGGGACACCAAGCTTGGCTCCGATGGCACGCACCAGGGCACCCATCTGCGAAGCACGCACCGGCGAACGGTGGTCGGCCAAGGCCCCAAACGTGGTCGGGGCGCTCTCAAAAGCGTAGAGGCGGCTCATCGTGCCGCTATCGGGGTTGCGCTTGCTCGCAATTGCCCGCGCATGGGCCACGCTTCCGGGCAGTTCGCTAAAGACGTCGCAGTCAATGCTGACCACCACTTCGGCGCGGCTGAAGTCGTAAACCGGCAGCACATTCGTGCCGGTGGCCATCACGCCCGCTTCGAGCTCGAGGTCTCGGTGGCAGGCTTCCCACTGGTACCACTTCGCATTGGGGTGCGCCGCCTTAAAGTCCTCAATGGACTTGGCGAGGGCCGGGGAGGTTACGTTGGGCGTGAGAATCGCGACGCCGCCTTGCTTCAGCGATTCGCGAATGTTCTTGAGGAAGTTCGGCCAGTTGTCCAGGTCGCCCTTGTAGTGCACGCCGGCGAGACGGTCGGGGTCGTACAGGCCATGGATGCTCGCCAATTGCGTCGCGCTCAGACCACCAAGGCTGGCGGGGTGATTGGGGTTCCCTTCCAGCTTCACCGGGCGGCCTTCGTGGCTGCGCACCAGCATGCCGACCACTTCACCAGCGATGCAGGCCGTGGTGGCGTAATGCTTGCTGATCCCGGACACGCGGTTCTCGGGGGCTTGCACGTAGCCGATGATCTTCTCTTGCGGCATGATGAGCGAGCGGCAGCCCGATCCGGCAAGGCCGGCCATGGCCATCGCGCCCCCCATCAGCTTGAGGACATTGCGGCGATCAATCTCCGTAATGGACTTGCGGTGCGGGAACTCGTCCCCCTGCCACACGCGGGCTTCAGGTTCGCCCCGATGATCGGCCGGCCCCTTATAGAAGCGGGACGGCGCGGTCGGTTGTTGTTCGTTCTTCGGTTCGTGGCCCATTAGCGGTGACAGATGTAGCAGTCCTTCAGCTGCGATTTGTTGATCTTGCGCTCTTCGACCAAGCGCACGCCTTCGTGAATCTTGTCCTTGGGAACGCGCTGGGGCAAGCCGCTCACCAGCTTCTCTTCCGCGCCCGTCAGCACTTCGCCGGCGGAAATCTTGCGGTAGACCTCAAAGACTTGCTCGCGCGGAGACAATCCCTTCTCCGGCGAGACGTTCGTCATGAACTTCTCGGGATTCTGGTGGCACTCCAGACACCAGACCATGTGGAACGCCTGTCCCTTCCAGGTGATTTCCATCTCGTGCACCTGGCCGTGGCACGTATTACAAGAGATGCCCCGGGCAATGTGGATGGCGTGATTAAAGTAGACAAAGTCCGGTGCCCGGTTGACGAGGTTCCACTCCACTGGCGTGTTGGTCGCCCAGCTCGAACGGATCGGCTCGATCATCGGGCTGTTCGTCCAAATCTGGCTGTGGCACGTCATACAGACTTCCGTGCTCGGAATGCCGGCACTGGCCGACTTCTCGACGCTGGTATGGCAGAAGCGGCAGTCAATCCCGAGCTCCTTGGCATGGTGCTTGTGGCTGAAGGGGGCCGGCTGATTGAGGGGCACCGTCACTTTGGTGTTCGCGGGAGATCGAGTGATCTCGCTCACGCCCACCATGAGAAACGGCACGCCTGCCAGCGCGAAGAGGCTGGCAGTTGCAATTGAGTTTGCCGCGGGTCCAAAGATTTGCGCCATAGTTGCTGCTCTAAATAATTGCTCCTAGATTGCCCGATCCACCGCGACGACGAGGAAGAACAGGGCGAGATAAACCATCGAATATTTGAAAAGGGACTTGGCTTTCGGCCGGGTCGTGCTGCGAAGCAGACCCATGCTTTGGGCCAAGAGCCCGACGTTGAGAAGAACCACCAACCCGAGGGTGATGGCATTGAAACCGTTGCCGGCCAGCGGAATGATACTGACCACCGCCGTGAGAATGGCGTAAATGACGATCTGCACCGCCGTGACGTGCTCGCCGTGCACCACGGGCAGCATCGGCACCCCGGCCTTGGCGTAGTCATCCTTGATCAGGATGGCCAGCGCCCAGAAGTGAACCGGCGTCCATAGGAACACCACCGCAAACAGAAGCCACGCGAACCAATTGAGTTCGCCGGTGACGGCGGCCCAGCCCACCAGCGGCGGGAAGGCCCCGGCCGCGCCCCCGATGACAATGTTCTGCCAGGTGCGACGCTTAAGGAGCAGGGTGTAGATGAAAACGTAGAACAGCAGCCCGGCAAAGGCCAAGAGCGCCGCCAGGACGTTGGAAACGGCGGTGATCATCCCGAAGGAGATGACCGTGAGCGCCATGGCAAAGAGGAAAGCGTTGCCGGTGGAGACGAAGTGGGTAACGGTCGGGCGACTGGCCGTACGCTCCATCGCCACGTCGAGGTCGCGCTCCACGATCATGTTGATCGTGTTGGCTGCGCCCGCCATCATGTAGCCGCCGAGGGCCACGCAGATGGTCATGAGGAACGGAGGCCAGCCCTGGTTGGCCATGACCATGGCCGCCACCGTGGTGAAGAGCAAGAGCGAAATGACGCGCGGCTTGGTGAGCGCAACGTAGGCGCGGATTTGGGCGGACAGCCGTTCGCGCGGACTGAGGCCCGCAAAGGGATCTTCGGTGCTGGGCGTATATTCCGGGTAGGCCAGAGTGTGAGCGCCCATCTTCACGTAGGTCACCCACGTAACCAGCGCGAGGGCGAGGTGACCCATCTGCATCCAAGCCGGAGCGCTCATCAACAGGTTGCTGAGGCCGAAGAGCATCTGCGCCGTGAGCCCGATGGTGAGCCAGCGGCTCCACTTTTGCACGCCCGGTTCGGGGCGCGACTTCGAAAGTTGGTTGCCCGCCCACAGCATGAGGGCGAAGAGCGAAGTGGCCAGCAATGGGTGCGCGACGCCGCCCTTGAGGATCGGGCTGGCCTCGGCGCCGATGTGCATGTTGAGGCGATCGGAGAGCGATTGCGCCGCTTTGAGTTCGGGCTCGAACGCCGTCTTGCCCATGGCACTGATCGCCCCGGTGATGCCGAGAATAACCTGGGAAACCCCACTGGCGAGCAGGAGTAGCAGCGGGCCGCGATCAGGCCGGCGGAGCGGAGCGCCACCACGGCTGTACCAATCGGCCAGCACCAGGGCACCCATTAAGAAGTAGTTGTTGACCAGGTGGACGGGCATGAAGATCGCCCGTGCCAGGGACTTGTCGTGCACCACCAGCCCTTGCCGCACCAGCACCGCGCCAATGAGCGCACTGATGACACAGGCCAGCACCGAGAAGCCGATCGCCCGGCGCATCGGCGAGCCCTTCGGCTCCGCCCGTCGCGCGGCAATCCAAAGTCCACCGAGGAGAAGGCCAAGCAACCCCGAGGTGACCCGGTGCGTTAACTCAATGAGAGTCTTGACATTCGACGTATCGGGCAGGATCGCCCCGCCGCAATTCGGCCAAGAAACCCCGCATCCATCGCCGGAAAGCGAGGCCCGCACCCATGCGCCAAACAGGATGACGAGCGCCGCGTATACGAGGCTCAGTCTCATCCATGGTCGAAAGTCGGCGCGCGTCACAGGTCGGAAATCCGTCTCCAAGCCCAAGGATGAACGAGAAGACCCCCTTCTGTCAATGACAAAACGTGGTCTCAGGGGCCTTATGCCAGGGTTTCTTGCGCTATTGAATACTTCACAAAACTATCCATATTTGAACCTACGGGGCTCGCAAGAGCACATTTGGACGCCTTTTGAGGCTCGGCCTTGGCTAAAATGCCGCAACAGCCCCATGAAAACGTGCGTAAAAAGAGGTTTGACAACCGGAGTGGCCTTCTTGGCCGCCGCCCTGGGACTGTGCGCCCCCGAAGTGCGTAGCGTTGGTTCCTTCCAGGTCGTTGTCTTCGATTTGACGAAGGGCACCTACGCCCCGCGCGTGGTGCTGGAAGAGCGGCTGGTGAGCGTTCGCGAACTGCTCGGCCCCGAGCCCCCCGCCGCCGCCATCACGGGCACCTTCTTTGCCTGGGAGAACGGCCGCCCGGTGGGCGAGGTCGTGATTGATGGCGACGTGGTGGCCGATGGCGCGCGGGGCAGCGCGATTGGCGTGGATTGGTACGGCCGGGTGCATATTTTTGACACCGAAGTGCGCGGCTGGCAGGATTGGTTCCCTTACCGCTACGGCCTGCGCGCCGGGGTGCGCATCGTGCGGGAAGGCGTGGTGGACCCCAAACCCTGGACGCAGGGATTCCGAGACCGCGGCATTTGGGGCTCCGCCGCCCGCACCGCCGTGGGCACCACCCCTGGCGGCAAACTGGTGATGATGGCGACCCGGAGTTCGGTGACGCTCTCCACCCTGGGGCGGCAGATGACCGCGCTGGGCGTGACCAACGCCGTGGCCCTGGACGGGGGCGGCAGCACGATGCTCTACGCCAAGGACCGGTACCTGATTTCGACCTCGCGGAGGCTGAACAACCTCTTCATCGTCGAAGAAAAGAGCCCGCTGGATGACAAATTCCGGGCGCACCTGCAGCGGCTGGCCCGCAACCAAACCGACGGCGTGGCGAACGGGGTTTCGGGCACCGGGGCCGCGAATCCCTAATCGGGCTGGTATCCTCGGGTCCGCTTGCCGCGCCCTCACCTCGCGATCATCATTCCCGCTTACAACGAGCAAGAGCGACTCGGGCCGACCCTGGCTCGCATCGCGGAATACGCGCGCACCCTCGACTTCGACACCGAAATCTGGGTGGTGAACGACGGCAGTTCCGACGACACCGCGAAGCTGGTGAAGTGCGTGGCCGAAAGCGAGCCCTTGGTGCACCTGCTGGACTGCGAACAGAACCAAGGCAAAGGCGCAGCCGTGCGGCGCGGCATGCTGGAAATTGACGCCGAATGGCTGCTGATGAGCGACGCCGACCTGGCGACGCCCATTGAAGAGCTGGACAAGCTGTGGCCGCACGTGAACGAGCACACCCCCATTGCCATTGGTAGCCGCCCGCTGAAGGAAAGCGAACTGGAAGTGCGGCAGCCGTGGTACCGCGAATTCATGGGGCGCGCCTTCAACCTGGCCGTGCGCACCCTGGGCATCAAGGGGATTGCGGATACGCAATGCGGGTTTAAGCTCTACCGGCAAGACGTGGCCCGCGACATCTTCTCGCGGAGCAAGATTGACGGCTTCGGGTTCGATTTTGAGGTGCTGATGATTGCCCGCGACCTGGGCTATGCCATCGCCGAGGTGCCCATCCGCTGGCAGCACAAGGAAGGCAGCAAGGTCAACCTCCTGCGCGACGGCGTGCGGATGCTGCGCGAGCTGATGCTGCTGAGGGTGGCCGGTCGGTCGCGGCGGATCGCCCTGCGGACGAGGGGGCAGTGAATCCTGAAGAGTACGACAAGATGCGCCGCCTGGAAGACCACTACTGGTGGTTTGTGGCGCGGCGGACCCTGTGCATCGAACTCTGGCGGCGGCACGCCCCGCGCGGCCTGGTGCTGGACGTGGGGTGCGGCACCGGTGCGGTGGCCCAAGAGCTAAGCCACGAAGCCGAGGTGGTGGGGCTGGACTACACCCACCTGGCCCTGCGGCACGCCCAGGGGCGCGGCCTGACGCGGCTGATCCAGGCGGATGGGGCGCGGCTACCCGTGCGGGACGCCAGCGTGGCGGGGGTGGTGGCCCTGGACATTTTTGAGCACATTGAGGACGACACCGCCGCCTTTGCCGAGGCCGCGCGGGTGCTGCAGCCCGGGGGTGTGCTGGTGCTGAGCGTGCCGGCCTACCGGTGGCTGTGGGGGCCGCACGATGTGGCGCTGCACCATTTTCGGCGGCACACCCGGGGGACGGTGCGGCGGCAACTGGTGGCGGCGGGGCTGGAGCCGGTGCTGGTGTCTTATTCGGTGTTTTGGCTGTTCCCGCTGGTGCTGGCGGAGCGGCTGGTGGGCAAGTTTCGGCGGGGACCGGCCCGGGCGAGCCTGCCCCCGGTGCCGGCGGGGCTGAACCGGGCGCTGATTTCGCTGATGGCGGCGGAAGGGCGCGCGCTGCGCTGGGTGCGCTGGCCCTGGGGCAGCAGCGTGGTGGCCGTAGCACGGCGGCCGGACTAGTTGGCCCTATGCGCCCCTTGAACTAGGGGGCCGGGGTGCTGGTATCATGGGAGGCCGCGTGGGGATATAGCTCAGCTGGGAGAGCGCTGCAATCGCACTGCAGAGGCCAGGGGTTCGAATCCCCTTATCTCCACCACACTTTCCTTCCCAGAAGAGGCGGAATTCCGCCTGACGATTATCTTTGCAGCAAGTCAACGATCTCTTGCGCTTCCGCCAATGCTGAACTTCTCATATCTTCGTCGTTGAATCCCAGCATTTCTGTCGCTTTGCTTAGACCCCACTTAAGGAACTTTGAACGAGGCTTGCTCCAGAATCTAAGATTTTCTTTCGCATAATCCAAGGCCGTTTTCTTTCGATGATCCTTCACAGATCGATCTGCCCCGGCGGCAAGCAAGAGGCGCACGCATTCAACTTCATTGTGATCGGCAGCTAGCATCAAAGGGGTTCGCCCTTGGTCGTCGGTGACATTCGCATCGGCTCCACGACTAAGGAGCACACGCACGGAAGTCGGGGAACCCCAGTCACCAAAGACTGCCTCGTGGAGGGGCCGTTTCCCTTGCGCGAGCAAATTGGGGTCCGCACCGGCATCAATCAATAAGTTGACCGTCTCAGCCACAACATGAATGGGGCGACCGTTGTTCCGGTCTCCTTGCCAGCAAGCGTAATGCAGCGGACTCCCATATGCCTCGCTTAGCTCATTTGCATTTGCGCCCAGCTCTAGTAGTATTCTCACGGCGTCAGGATTCATGTAAATCCCAGAAGCAACAATGAGCTTTTCTTGAATCGTCGTTCGATCCGCTCTTTCGGCAAGATACTTCACTACCGATAGATTGTCATCATCAATGGCTCTATCGAAGAGATCGAAGCCAAAGTCGTTCTGACTTAATTTTGCGCCTTTGAGAGATAAGTATTCGACAACTTCTACGCTTCCGGCCTCAGAAAGCGCATTGGTTCCGTTCAGTTCGAAGTCCGCCGGAAAGCCTGCCTCCACGATGAGCTTAACGCAGTCCAGGCTTCCGGCCTCCGCTGCGGCAAATAGGGGTACTTCTTGGTGAGGGCCACGGGCAATGTATTTGAGAAACTCTGGCTCTACATCATGGCCAAAGAGCTTGGTAAAAGAAGCTGCCAATGAGTCCGAGTTGGAGGACGCTGGCAAAACCGGTCCTACGTTCGCCCCTCGTTCGATGAGAATCGCCAGCCGCTGCGGATCCCCAATCGCACTGGCTTCGTAAACGCAAGATCTTCCATTTGAGGCAGACTCATTTGGATCTCCACCGGAATCCAGTAGTAACTTAAGGATTTCCGCGTTGCCGCCACCCCAGTTATGGAATTCGTGGCCGGGCTCAATCGCGTCACGTGCGGCTTGATCCATTGGGTAAGCGGTTCCACCCCCGCTGGCGTACCATGTCGCACTAACCCCTCCTGCAGACAAGGCAAACAAGTCTCCTCCATAGTCCAACAGCAATTGCACAATCTCAACGTTACTTCTCGGGGCAGCCACTGCAACCATTAGGGCTGTAACATTATCGAAGAACGCCCCGTGGCCACTTTCCGCCGCGAGCCGCCAATTTGGATCAGCTCCTTGACTCAAGAGCTGCCTCACACCTGAAACATCCCCACGGCGAATGGCATCGACCAGGCTTTTGCTCATAGAGTTATGGTAACCGATTCGTAGCGCTTCTGTGCGCCTACATCTCCTGTAAGCAACCTAGAGTCTCGTATGCACGCAGCCAGTTTCCCAAATCCCCTTACCCCCACCATTCCGGGTTCTCCCTTTCCTTACTTGGGCATGACCGTTTCCAGGATGGCGCGGTGCTTGGCCTCGTCAATCCCTGCGCGCTGGTCCATGGCCAGGGATTCGATTCCCCTCTTCGCCACCACCTCTCCGCGAGTGACGGCAAACCGACCCCTTGGTAGACTGGGTGGCCTATGGTCGCGGCCCCCTATGCGCTTTGGCTCAGCTCCCTCCTCGTGGGGTCTTCCACCATCAGCGTGAACCCCGACCAAGTCGTCCTTCAAAACGAGGTCGTCCGCCGAGTGATCCGCACCGGCAACGTCGTGGGCACCACCTCCCTGACGCGAGTGGACAGCCGGGAGGAGTTCATCCGGACCATCGAACCGGAGGCCAGGCTCATTGTTGACGACACGGAGTACTGGCTGGGGGGAGCGCAGCCCCTGCCGAACAAAGCCTTTTTGACCGAGGCGTGGATCGCCAGCGCGGTGCCCTCCCCCAAGTCGCTCCCCTTGCGAAGGGTGACCCAAGGGGTGCCCCAGAGCCAAATCCCCCACCAGATGGCGGGCGCGCCTTGGTCCCCCCACGGGAAGGCGTGCAACTTCGAGTTTGAACACCCGGACTTCTTTGCCGTCCTGACGTTCGAAATCTACGATGGCGTCCCCGCGATTGCCAAGCATGTGACGGTGAAACCCAAGCCGAACAAGCGCATTGCGGTGAACCAGATTGTCACCGAGCGGCTGAGCCTGGTGGAAGCGGAAAGCGAGGTTGAGCGGTTTCAGCACATGCGGATGCCCAATGTCACCGTGCTGAGCGATATGTCCATGGGTGGCAATCTGAATGCCAGCACCTTCTGGGAGACGGATGAAACCTACACCACTCAGGTCAACTACCTGCTGAAGACGCCCTGCCTCGTCGAGGTGCGGCCGCCCCACGGCATGCACGCGACCACGGCCGGGGCGCCGGTGCGGTCCATCACTTCCTACACGATTCTCCACCACGGGACGGACCGAGAGGCGAATTCGCTGGACTTGAGACGGCTTTACCGCGCCGTCACGCCGTGGGTGCTGGATAACCCCTTGATGCTGCATGTGGTGAGCAATGACGACGCCGAGATCCGTACCGCGATTGACCAGGCGGCGGAATGCGGATTCGAGATGGTGATCATGAGTTTCGGGTCTGGCCTGAACATGGAGGACACGTCTCCGGCGAACATCGCTCGATGGAAGGCCCTGCGCGAATATGCCAGCCAAAAGAACATCCGCTTCGGTGGCTATTCCCTCCTCGCCAGCCGAAGGATCAGTGACGAGCACGACGTGATCAACCCGGCCACGGGCAAGACGGGCGGGGCGATCTTTGGCAACTCCCCGTGTTTGGGCTCGGCCTGGGGCCTGGATTACTTTGCGAAGCTGAAGTTTTTTATTGAGGCCACCGGGTTCCAGATGTTAGAGCACGATGGTAACTACCCGGGCGACCAGTGCGCCTCCACCAGCCACCCCGGGCACGTCGGTCTTCTTGATTCCCAGTGGGCACAGTTTCAACAGATCACCGAGTTCTACAAATGGTGCCGCGCACGAGATGTGTTCCTGAACGTTCCGGATTTCTATCAGTTCAATGGTTCGAACAAGACGGGCATGGGTTACCGCGAAACCAACTGGTCGCTGCCTCGAGAGCAGCAGCATATCCACGCGCGCCAGAACATGTTTGACGGCACCTGGAAGAAGACCCCCTCTATGGGCTGGATGTTTGTTCCCCTTGTGCAGTATCACGGCGGCGGAGCGGCGGCCACCATCGAACCCCTTAAGGAGCACTTAGCCGACTACGAAATGCACTTTGCCAATACCCTGGGTTACGGCACGCAGGCGTGCTGGCGCGGCACCCGACTGTATGACTCGCCGGAGACTAAGGCCGTGGTCGTGAAGATGGTGAATTGGTACAAGGAGAATCGAGAAGTGCTGGAGGCGGATGTCATCCATCTCCGCCGGCCCGATGGCAGGGGCCTTGATTACATCCTGCACGTGCGGCCCGGACCCGACCCCGAGGCGATGCTGGTTGTCTATAACCCGACGGGCAAAGAGATTACGGAAGCGATTCCGCTCAACATGCGCACTTATGGCTTCTCGGGTCAGGTTTACCGTGTGCATGCCGGGGGCGGGGCCGCCCTGCCGCTGGACGGCGACCAGATCGAAGTCACCGTTGCGGCGAACTCTTGGACGTGGGTGAAGCTGGGTGCCCGTTAGTGGCTGAGCCTCGTTAAGGCATCACGGCGTCCACAATGGCGTGGTACTTGGCCACGTCAATCCCCGCGCGCTGGTCCGTGGCCAGGGGGTGATCCTGGTCCGCCGGGACGGAGAAGAACGGCCGTTGGTGCCCCGGCCCGAACTGCACCCGTAGCGGCAGCCCCTTGGCCCCCGGGTAGGTCGGGATCTCGCAGGCCAGCGTGCCGGGTTCCGGCGGGAGATGGGAGCCGTCGGCGTCTTTGAGTTCCCACAGGGTGCGGGCGACGGATTCCGGCACCTCGGCCCAGCACCCCCAGCCCCACCGGCCATCGCTGAAGGAAAAGGGCACATAGAGAACGCCCCGGATGAACCAGCGGCCCTCGTGACAGCAGGCTTCGGTCCACCAATCTAAGTGCTTCTGCCGCGTCTCCTCGTCGAGCGCCCAGACTTCGTCGGGCAGCTGCCAGCCGTAGTCGGTGGGCAGGCCGGTGTGCGTGCCGCCGCACTGCGGGCACACCCACTCGGGGGTCTTGGGCTTTCGTTTCTTCCCCCACATCCTAGGGAAGAGTTTACATTCGGTCGGCCTGACAAACAGCGAATCCGCACGAGTGCCATTGAAGCCCCCGCGCGGATTCACTTGACGACCGGGGAGCTAGCTAGATTTGGACTTCCCGCCCTTGATCATCCAGACCCCGCCACCTACAACACCTAAAGCAAGTGCCATTAGCCCTAGGTTTAGGTTGGAACTCCTGTTGCCGATGGTTGCAAGGGCTTGGACAGCCGGAACCTGCCCGTTCCAACCGTAGACTACCGCGCCGAGTTGATGATCACGGTGATCTGAGACCGTGGTACCTTCAGGGATTACCCTTAACGCAAACGGACTCACATCCGCGGATTCAATTTCGGTCATTCGCTCTAGCTTGTCAGCAGACCTGTAGTTCCGCTTCAGCCACTTGTTTCCTTCTTTCACCAGCGTGACAGCAGTGAAGGCACTAGGTGCCGACTGACTTATCGTATACCCTGTCGTCCTGCCTGAATCATCAGTGGATAAGCTGACGCTGTACAAAGGCACCTCCTTTCCACCAACGATCACCCTGCGCGACTCGTGAGCAGCTTTGATCTCACTAATGAGTTCTTCATTTCCCCCGATGACCGCCAGATCAATGGGCGAGAGCAATGTGTTTGAGCGCAGAAGGTCAAAGACATAGAGTTGAACTCTATCGCCTGACCGCCTGATTTCCACCGACCCCATTCGCTGAATCTCGCCCTCAACAGGAGTGTTTGCTTGGCTCAGGTGCGCCCAAGTTGCCACACCCCCAAATCGAATGACGTCTCCGACGCTCTCAACCGAAAGAGTTGCGTCAGCTCGAGTTCCGTCCTTACTCAAGCGGGAGTACTGATTGCGGAGCTGGTTTCCAGTTTCGCTCAATTCCGACTCGGTTTGCCCACCCTCCCTGAATCTGTTCAGGTCACTTTCCACAACAGTGTTTACGTCCCAGCCAGTTGGATTGGCCACTACCGAAACGCGGTAATCCGTTCCGAATGCTAATGGCGCCCACGCAAGGAGAAGCATACCGGATGCGCATTTCTTAAGGTTCTTCAACACCTGACTCACCTCTAGCATACGGGCCCGTTCACCTGCACCGGGTACGAACCGCCGAGTCCTGAGCAAGGACACCCGTTGCCGGCGAGGGTGCAGTTTCCATCTTGCCTAAACCCGGTGATCAGCCCTGTGGATCCCGAGCAGGAGGAAAAGAGCCAAGTTGTACAATACTCTGTGTACCACGTTGTAACATAGCAAACTGCGCCACTACAGTTCCCATCTAGCGCGCACATTTCATCGTACGACTGGCCTTCTGTTGAGCATTTCTTGTTGTTTGGTATCCCGGCCCACCCTATTGATGCTATCGCCAGGAGTAGAGATAGGGAGATGACCTTCACAAGCCTTCGTTGGGTTCTCATTTCACCTCTTCATTTCTTGGTAGCGTGTACTCCACAACCCTTGTACGATCATTCTCGCGGTAATACAACCTCAACTTTACGTCTCGTCCAACTTTGACGACTCTAGCATTTGCGTTTATGCGAGAGTATGGCCAAACCAGTTTGATCTCAGTAGGTTTTGGCGAGCATGTGCTTGCCAAGTTTTGGACGCTAAGAAAGGTTGGACTCTGATTGCGCACAATGACCGGGCATGTTGCACCGGCTAGTACTTGCTTGCAATCGGAGTCATCAATCGGATGAATCTCAACTCGCGCAGATTGTGTATTGCTCCAAGCTACCGCAACACCAGCCACTCCGAGCAGTATCAGTACGAAACCTATCCTGTTCTTGAACTTTAGTGTCACTTCCGAGATTATTGACATCTCTGGAATGAAAAGTCTTCTAGACATGTGTCTACTATAAAATGGTATTTCAACCTCGGGCTAGCCTAATGGTTGTATTCGCAATCATAACGATTGTGGCGTTTTACGGTTTTTTAAGACGGTTTGCGCCCACCTCTGCGCACACAAGGAGTGTATAACTGATAATCTATCTACCCTGGAAGTACCTCAAACAATGTGCTGGCACGAAGTGTAGAAGTCAATGTGTCAATGCTTCAGCCGTTGTTTCGTGCGATGGGATACCTGAAAGGCAGAATTCACTCGATGAGGTAGGAGGCATTGTCTCGATAGCACACGCGCTGCTAGGGTCAGTGCACTGCGAATCCATCACACCTTCACCCAGTACACTCCCGCCGTGGCCCAAGATCGATTGGACGTCATCGCGCACACCACCGCCCTCGCGCACGCCAAGCCCGCGTGGCTGCAAGAGCGGCTGGAGTGGTTCCAAGACCAAAAGTTCGGGCTGCTGCTGCACTGGGGCCCCTACGCACTGTGGGATTGCTGCGAATCCTGGCCCCTCTCCCCCGGCGACGACTGGGCGCGCAACGACAACATGGAGTGCTGGACGAGCCGCGACAAGGACCTCGCCCGGTTCCAACGCGACTACTGGGCGCTGAACCGCGAGTTCAACCCCACTAAATTCGACCCCGAAAGCTGGGCCGACGACATCGCCGAAGCCGGCATTCGCTACGTGTCGCTCACCGCCAAGCACCACGACGGCTTTTGCATGTGGGACACGCAAGAAACGGACTACAAGATCACCGGCCCGGAGAGCCCCTACCCAGTGGATGTCTACAAAGGGTTTTGCACGGCCATGCAGCAGCGGGGGCTGGGGGTCTCGGTGTATTTCTCCAAGGCAGACTGGCACTCCCCGGCGTATTGGTCGCCGGATGCCCCGGTCACCACGCGCCAGGCCAACACGGGGGGCACCCCGCAGTGGGTGGAGTTCAAGCGGTTTACCCACGCCCAAATCCGCGAACTGATGACCGGCTACGGCCCGGTGGACGTGCTGTGGCTGGATGCGGGCTGGGTGAAGGCCGAAAGCGGCGAGGACCTGGACATGCCCGGGATGATTGGCATGGCGCGGGAGCTTCAGCCTGGCCTGATTGTGGCCAACCGCACGGTGGGCGACGAGTTTGAAGACTTCATCACCCCCGAGCACCAGATCCCTGAGGCGCCGCTGGACCAGCCGTGGGAATCGTGCCTGTGCATGGGCACCAGCTGGAAGTACGCGGGGCCGGAGGTGTTCCGGCCGGTGGGCGAAATCCTGCGGATGCTGATTGAAATCGTCTCGAAAGGGGGGAATTTCCTCATCGGGTTCGGGCCGACGCCGGAGGGCGAGTTCCCCGCCGGAGTCCGGGAGCGCCTGCGCGAGATTGGGGCGTGGATGCGGGTGAATGGCGAGGCGATTTACGGTTCGCGGGCCATTGCGCCGTATTGCGAGGGCGGGGTGCGCTTTACGCAGCGGGCGGGGCGGGCTTATGCGTTCTTGGTGGAAGAAGGGGCGGACCGGCTGGGGTCGTTGCGACCCGCAATTGGGGCCGAGCTGCGGCTGCTGGGGTGCGCGGAGCCGGTGGCGTGGCGCGAGGAGGCGGGGGCGTGCGTGTTCACCCTGCCCGCCGGGGCGGGCCACCTGCCACAGCCGCTGGTGCTAGAGTTTGAGTTGGGGCTATGAGCAGAGGGAGGTTTAAAGCCGGATTGACTTTGCCCTGGAAAGCCCTGCCACAATCCTCTTACAAGTGCAGAGCAACTTTCCCCCGCAGCAGATTGCTGGTTCAGCGGCATTAGTTGCTGTAACTTCCCTTTGCGGCTATTCCACTGCAGCTTCCGCCGTAGGTGGCTTGGTTTCCCTGGCCGCACTTGGTGCCGCAGCCCCTCTCGTCATTGGAGCCGTGGCCGTCGGGGCGGCTCTGGCTCCCAATCTGCTGTCTGAGTGGATGTCAAAAAAGAGACAGGAGCGAGAGGACGCCATCCAAGTCCACTACAACGACGTCATTTCGAGAATGATGGCGAGGGTGCTGGCCGAATCTGTGAGAGCACTTACCTTCGACAAGATACCAGGCGCTTCGGAGAGCAACAAGAAGATCAAAGAGATTTGGATATCAAAACTTGAAACTGCAAGTAAAGCTGATGAACCGGGCAAGACATTGCGTCAAGAGATTTTCGCATACAATCGACCACAAGATCAACGTGACGACGCGACGCAACTTTTTGCCGGTATCGACGATCAAAATGTGGTTCAAGCTCGCGTTTGGTCAATGCTTTGGCCTCCGCTAGCAAGATGGGCAGGCCAACTTCTTCCGGCGGAAAGCCATAGTACGGCTGGCAATGTTCTTCGAGATCAATTCTTCGACTCCTTTCAAGATCGTGTCTATCAGGAGCTGAGCAAGCAGGAAAATCACGCTCTACGCACCAAGTTAGCCATGAATGCTCAGCATCTGAGCCTTCAGCTGAGCGTCACCCATCTAGAGCTTACGAAGCAGGTGGCAACTGAAATCGGATCCTTGCGAAATGCGCTACTCCAGCCCAGCTTAGAATTTCCAATTTACCAAGTTGCTGCGGAACTAGATCGGCGCCTAGAGGTCAGCTCACTAAAGTACACGCTCCGACTTGTTGAAAACCTCGTTGGCCCTGCAGACGCTTGGTTTGCATTGCAGGACTTCGCTTTGCATCCTGATACCTGTCGGTGGGCGATCCTCACAGGTCCCGCGGGATCAGGTAAGTCACGTCTCGCATTAGAGTTGGGTCTGTGGCTGCGTCAGTATGAGTGGCACGTTGGCTTTCTCAAGGGCGAGTTACCCGCCGACTTGAAATTGGTGCAGAAGCCATTGCTTCTCATTGTTGACTACTGCGCCTCCAAAGCCGCCAGTCTTCACATCCTCCTCCGGCGTCTTAGTCAGCGCACAGGCGGACAGCCCGTCCGTGTCCTGCTCCTGGAACGATACTATCACCCCGATGCTCAGTGGGCTCGAGAACTGATTTCACAAGACCCCGGAGTCATACAAACGTGGAGCGGAAACGAAATCGCGGTACCTGCGCTAGAGTCCGACGAAATGCTTTCGGTATTCAAACGAGCTTACCGAGCTCTCACGGAGCGCGAGCCAGGAACTGAATTAGCGACCCGTGCAAAGGAAATCTTCGAAGAGGACCGCTTCTCTCGGCGCTTGAGGCCAATTTATGCCACCGCCGCCGCCCTCATTGCGGCCAGAAACTCGAACACATTTCACCAATTGCATGGTGACCAGCTGATCGACACTATGCTCAGGGAAGAGGAGACCCTATGGAGGCAAAGACGAGCATCTGAGGCGGACGCCCACGCAGTATTTGTTTCCACGTGGGCCGGGCAACGAGGTGCGGAATTTGATACCATCACGCGCAAAATCGACTGCATGCAAACGGGCCGGAAGGCTGAGATTGCCAGTTTCGTCGCTGGTGTTCCTGACTTCAGCCGGGCCATGCAACTCGTGGGCGTGGAAGGTGGAAGCGAAGGGCAACTGGCACCGATTGAGCCGGATCTAATCGGAGAGGGGTTTGTCGTGAGCCGCCTGGCGGGCGAGTTTCAGTGCGACCGCACCGCAGCAGAGATACGGAAGGAGTCCGAGCACCTTTTGCGCTGTCTTCTTAACGAGCAACAGTGCGAAGAAGCAACGCTCGGGCTCACCATCCAGGATTACATTCATCGTCCGGGCTTCCGAGACTTCATCTTAAGGGAGGAAGTGCTGCGGAAGTTGCCCCCCAGCGCCCTATCGAAGCTAGCTACCTTTGCGTGGCGAGCCGGAGACGACGCGCCTCTTGTTCTCGCGGCGCTCGATAGGATCGGGTTCGAGGACTTGACGGCGACCGCAGTGGGCTCGAGCTTGGGAGCCGCGGATGAGGAATTCGAGACAACTGATGCCGTTTCGGTAGAGAATAGGGATGAGCTCATTACCGCGGCGGAACGAGCATTTCTATTGGGTCTAAGTCGGTATGTAAACGTATTGGCGGCTGAAGACCTAAAGGCCGCGGAGACATTCTTCCGTCAAGCTCTGGAGTTGCTCCGACCTCTCCGCGCTACCTTTCCGGATGAAGACAAAGCCGAGAACTTGGATCGACTCACCCTCGGGCACCTCGGCCGAGTGCGCTTTGCAAGGGGCGGCATTATGGAAGCGCTGGGATATTTTGAGCGCGAACTCCAAATCGCAAAATCTCGAAGGTCGCGCAACCTGCCAAATAGCCGCCGGGACCTCTCCGTATCCCTCAATAACGTGGCGGACATCCTCCAGGCCCGGGGCGATCTCAGCGGAGCCATTGAGAACTACGAGGAGTCCTTGACGATTCGGCGAGAACTTGCCCGAGAACTCGGAACCTCGGGGAGCCGCCGGGACGTGTCCGTTTCCCTCGATAACGTGGCGGACATCCTCAAGGCCAGGGGCGATCTCAGCGGTGCCCTTGAAAACTACGAGGAGTCTTTGACGATACGGCGAGAACTTGCCCGAGAACTCGGTACTCCGGAGAGCCGCCGGGACGTGTCCGTTTCTCTCAATAACGTGGCGGGCATCCTCCAGGCCCGCGGCGATCTCAGCGGAGCCCTGGTGAACTGCGAGGAGTCCTTGACGATTGACCGAGAACTTGCCCGAGAACTCGGAACCCCCGAGAGCCGCCGGGACGTGTCCGTTTCCCTCTATAACGTGGCGGGCATCCTCCAGGCCCGGGGCGATCTCAGCGGAGCCCTTGAGAACTACGAGGAGTCCTTGACGATTCGGCGAGAACTTGCCCGAGAACTCGGAACCCCGGGGAGCCGCCGGGACGTGTCCGTTTCCCTTACCAACGTGGCTCGTATCCATGAGGTCCGGGGCGACCTCAGCGGAGCCCTTGAGAACTACGAGGAGTGCGTGAGGATCTTCAGCGAACTTGCCAAGGAACTCGGAACCCCCGAGAGCCGCCGGGACGTCTCCGTATCCATGAATGACGTAGCGGACATCCTCAAGACCCGGGGCGATCTCAGCGGAGCCCTTGAGAACTACGAGGAGTGCGTGAGGATTTTTCGCGAATTTGCCGAGGAACTCGGAACACCCGAGAGCCGCCGGGACGTCTCCATATCCCTCAATAACGTGGCGGGCATCCTCGAGGCCCGGGGCGATCTCAGCGGAGCCCTTGAGAAGTACGAGGAGTCCTTATCGATTGCACGAGAACTTGCCCAAGAACTCGGTACGCCCCAAGGCTGGCGGGACCTTGCCGTGTTGCTTGCACTCCTGGCCCTAGTGAAAGGCCCTACGAACCCCCAGGCGGCCTGCGACCACCTGCGTGAGGCAAGAACCATTAATGAAAAGCTCGTGACGCAGTTCCCTGACATTGTCCAGTTCACCGAAGACCAAGAAGGCTTAGCCCAGGTTTGGGCACAGTTCGGTTGCCAGGACGCTTAGCCCACCTTCACTCCGCAATCTTCCCATCGCGCCAGCGGAAGCTGACCTCGCGGCCGCCCCGCACCCGTAGCCCGCGCACTGAGCCTTCCTTCGCCCATGCGGCGGGCAGGGCGGGCAGGTATTGCACCTCCCCGTCGTGGCTCTGCACCAGCATCTCCGCGATGCCGGCCGTCACCCCAAAGTTGCCATCGATCTGGAACGGCGGGTGCGCGCAAAACAGGTTGGGATACACCCCGCCGCCGTTGCTGTAATCGAAACCCTGCGCCCCCGTGGGCCGCGAATAGTTGCGCAGCAGCTTGTAAGCCCGCTCGCCATCCTGCAGGCGCGCCCAGAAGCACACCTTCCACGCCAAGGACCAACCCGTACCCGCATCGCCCCGGCCTTCCAGCGTCCGGCGGGCGGCGGCGGCCAGGTCCGGGGTGCGGCGCGGCGAAATCTGGTTCCCCGGGTGCAGGCCGTAGAGGTGCGACACGTGCCGGTGGGTCGGCTCGGGCTCTTCGTAGGGTTCCAGCCACTCTTGCAGGCGTCCATCCGGGGCGATCTGGTGCGGGGCCAAGCGGGCCAGCGCGGCCTGCAGCCGCCCCACAAACTCCTCATCCACCCCCAGGGTGCGAGCGGCCTCGGTGGTGTTGGTAAATAGCTCACGCACAATCTGCTGGTCCATGGTCGGCCCCATCACGGTGCTTAGGTTGCGGCCATTGAGGCGGTAGCTGTTCTCGGGGCTGTTGCTGGGCGCGGTGACCAGCCACTTGTGGCGCGGCTCTTCGATCAGCATGGCCAGGAAGAATTCGCTCGCCCCCTTCAGCACCGGGTAGATCTCGCGGAGCTTGGCCCGGTCGGGGTTGAAGGCGTAGTTCTCCCACAGGTGGCCGCACAGCCACGCGCCCCCAGTGCAGGTGGAGCCCCAGCCCGCCCCCTCGCCGGGGGAGGTGAAGTTCCAGGGGTTGGTGATGACGTGCGCCACCCACCCGGGCGCGTCGTAATAGGCACGGGCGGTCTTGGCCCCGTTGGTTGGCAGACCCGCGATGAAGCGCGTGAGCGGCCGGGCGCAGTCGGCGAGGTTGGTGGTTTCGGCCAACCAGTAGTTCATCTGCAGGTTGATGTTGATGTGGAAATCGCCGTTCCAGGGGGTTTGCAGCTCTTCCGCCCAGATGCCCTGGAGGTTGGCGGGCAGCGGGCTATCCGGCCGCGAGGACGAGATCAGCAAGTAGCGGCCGTAGTGGAAATGCAGAGCATCCAGGGCCGGGTCGCTTTCCCCTTGCGCCGCGCGGAGGGTGCGCTGAGGGGTGGGCAGGGCGCTGAGCGGGGTGGTGGGCAGCACCAGTTCGCACCGGCGGTAGAACTCCTGGTGGTCGCGTTCGTGGCGGCGGCGGAGTTCGGCGAAGCCCTGCTTGGCGCCGGTATCCACGTGCCTTTGGGCGTTGGCGGCGAACTGCGGGTCGCGCATGCTGGTGCCCGCCGAGAACACCAGCAGCACCTGCCGCCCCGCCGGGATGGTGATTTGGCCATCCTGCGGGGCCACCACGCGGCCATCCACCACGGCGCGCAGGCGGGCGGCGTAGCGCACGCCATCTTGCCCGGGGAAGCCGCTGGCCAGCGCCCCGGTCATGGTGAGGTCCGTCCCCTCGGCGGCCACGGTGGCGCGTTCGGCCCGGCGCAGGGTGACCGACATGCGGATGGGCTGGCTGGCCGTGATGCGCGAGACGATGACCTGCGCGGGGGCGGAGACGAAGGTTTCGCGCTCGATGCGGACCCCGTTTTGGGTGTAGGCCACGCGGGCGGTGGCGCGGTCCAGGTCCAGCGTGCGCACGTAATCCGTGGCGGGGCCCTGCGGGAAACTGATGACCATGTCGCCGAGGGTTTGGTAGCAGCCGAAGGGGACATCCTTGCCGTTGCCGTGGCCGGACCCCGCGCCCTTGGCGATGAATTCGCGTTGCAGAATATCTTGGGCGGCGGCGTTGTCTCCGGCCAGGAGGCGTTCCCGGATGGCGCCGAGGAACTGGTGGGCGTTCTCGCGGTCGGCGTCGTGCGGCGAACCTGACCACATGGTGGATTCGTTGAGGACGATGCGCTCGGTTTCGGTTCCGCCGAAGACCATCGCACCCAGGCGGCCATTGCCCAGGGGCAGGCTCTCGGTGAAGTGGGCCGCGGATTGCTCAAAGAAGAGGCTGTGGGCGGGGTTGAGCCCGGGGGTCGGGTCCACTACGGAGAGCGCCAGCGGGAGGAGCATGGTGGGGACTCTACCCAGTTGCGCGGGGTTCGGAATTCGGGAGCGGTTTGTTACAATGAGGGGGTGGAGTTCGGTGGTTGCATTCTATGTCGCAAAGTTTGAAACGCGGACCTCGAAAGAAGTGGCTGGTGTGGACGATCGTCGGCATCGCCCTCGCCATCCCTGCACTCATCCTGACGGTGCTGACGAACTTCGCCAGCATGAACTTGCCCAAGTTCGTCACCTCGCGTGTAACCGCCTTTCAATATGATCGCGCGATCAAAGAACTTCCGGCCGCCGAAGCGGAAGCCAAGCGGTTAGGGCTGCCCCTTACCGGTGCGGACATGCTCCCCAATCCTCCCGTGCGGCCCGAGGAGAATGCCGCCCCCATCTTAAGGGAAGCCTTTGCGGCTTTGGAAGCCGCCGCAAAACAGGAACAAGACTGGCACTATCTGATCAACATTGCCTTGGCCGAGCCAACCCCGGAAAGGACAGAGGTGGCGAGACAGGAAATCGAGAGGGTTTCTCCCGCGCTTGACCTGGCGGTGAAGGCCTCCTTACGGCCACGCATTGATTTCGGGAAGCCTTGGCTGAAAGAGTATCCCACCTCGATCAAGCATCCCGAATCCTCGCAGATCAAGCAGCTCATCTTGGGCTTGGCCAGCAGAGGAATGTGGCGCACAAAACTTGGCCAAACCGACTTGGCGGCTCAAGATTTTCGTGCGGGACTTGCACTAGCCAGGTTTGCCGGAGCGGAGCCCGGAGTTTATTCCGTGGCCACCCAGATGGCCTACGAGGTGTTTATCTACTTTGCCATGCAGTCAGCGATCACCTTTCGCCCTGATGACACGGCTCTTATCGACAGTCTCGACAGCATTGTGTTGGATCAGGCCCGCCGGCCCATCGATTTGGTTAACGCATTGAGAGGGGATGCGTACATGGGCATCATCGTAGCCGAGCTGCAGCTTGGCAAGCGAGTCCGATATGCTGACTTCAAGCGAGACTCAAACGGTCGGGTCATCTTCGATTCCTCGCAAGACCAGTTGTCTAAGAAGCTCTACCTGGGTCCCCGTGCCCGTGTTCTCCAGGCATGGAACGAAGCCTACCGCGAGCTGGAACGAACCAAAGATCCTATTCAGTTGTCTGAGCAGCTGACGAAAATCTTTGACTGGCACTCGCGCAATGGCGACCTGACTCGGATGCACAACGCAATCGTGCTTCCAGTCCTTGATGGAGCCGGAGAGCGTATTGTTGAGCAGGCGGCTCGCTGGCAGGCTCTCAGGGCATTGTTGGCCGTGATGAAGTACCGAGCGACGAAGGGACGATATCCGGAATCACTGGAAGAGGTTGGATTTCGTGAAGTCGACCGATTTGCCGAGGGACCCTTTAAGTTCAAGCAGGATCGAGGTGCCGTTGTGGTCTACAGCATTGGGCGTGATCGGGTGGATCACCAAGCGCAGGAGAGAGTTGAAGATGCCCAAGGTGAGAGGATTGGCGGGGATGTGGTGGCCCGTATACCGAGAAAAGTCGCCGTGCCTGAGCGCGCATCACTGGCAAAGTCAAGAGAGGATTCTCGCTAGATTCGTTGTCTCGCGGAGGGCGCATTGCAAGGCCGCCCGACCACAAACAAGCTAGAGCCTGGCTTCTTCCCGGCGGGGTTTGACCTCGGGGGGAATGGCATCGGGATCTACGTCGCGCCACTCAACATCGAAGGTCCCCGAGTATCCAAAGAGAGGACCCCAGAGCTTGTTCTTCACAACGACCTCGATTCGATATCTATCAATCTCATCGTCATACCATTCGCATACAGAGGCGATGCCCGAGAAGCACATCGGGAACTTGAAGCCGAGCCACCCTTCATAGAACCTCTGCTCCCCTGACTCCAGTCGAAGCCCGCCGTTCTCGCCGACCGACATATGAATGTCAACCGCCAAATGCTGGTGAGTTCCTAAGTAATCAACAATAAGCCTCCGATTGGGGTCAAGGACCATATAAGCGTCAAACCTACGTCCCTTCCCCACCTTGAAAGTCCGGAGCCATGTGACCGTTTCTCGACCAAAACTATCAACATAGGCATAGTTTTCGATCATAAAAGGCACATTCTGCCCCACTTCAGGAAACATAATGTGTCTCCACGCACCCAGTTTCAAGAAGGGCAGCGTATAGAATGCTCCGTGCCACACTCGGTCCATTACGCCACGCCCAATGGCCGCCTTCCGCGCGGAACTATCGAATCCAAAACGCTCTTGTACTTTAGGATGAAGACGCTCGAAGTCCGAACCCAGTACTTCCTGATAGATTGACTTTTTCACTTTGTGCTCCATCGGGAACTGTATCTGCAGTTGGAAGCGCTTGGTGCGTCCTTTCGGATGAGGAGCCCCACCAGGGCTATCCCAGCCATGAGGATGTTAAGTGTCACCGGATTGAACAATGAGATCGCCACTTGCGGATCAGTGATCACGGCAAACAAACCAAGAACGGGCATGGCAACTATAGTCACCACCCAGGGCCAAGCACTTTTTGACATTACGAGAAGGCCCAACGCCATGGCTACCTCAACCACCATTGTTGAACTGAGAATCAGCTCTGAGTTCGGCGGCGAAATCCCGGCCTCAAGAAGCGGTTTCAGTTCTGCACTTCTGGCAAACGTCTTAGGCACTAGCCCCTGATAGAGCCACACGAACCCCAGCACGAAGCTGGAAGTACGCAAGATAAGCCATGACCGGAGGGTGGACTCAGGATCTAGTCCCCGCTCCACCCAGAGCCTTAACCGATCGAAGCTCAGTGCCGTAGCCCATGCCATCAGCGGCCGAAAGACCACGGTATCGAAGAATCGGCCTAACCAGCCGAACCGAACTTGGTAGTCATATCCTGTCTGAAAGCGCACAAGAGGGCCTTGTTCTTCGTACTGCCAATATCCTGATCCTCTTTCGATGAGCGATATAGGTTCATCAGAACCAAATTTGAGCGCCGAAGTGCGCTTTCCATCCTCTAGTTTTTCGCCGACAGACTCTCCCCACCCTCTGACCTGAAGCCCTAACCCAATGCGAGTGGAATAAACGAACTCTTGCGTCCCGTTCTCATCCTTTGCACCGTACTGGATAGAACTAAAGCGCATATCCCATCTTTCATGAAGAGCAGGATCTTGCGTCTTACTCCAGACATCTTCCAGTTCGCCGCGGATAAGACACTCGACGAATATCATGTGGATACGTTACCCTTCGCGGTTCCTGAGTGATTTGACATGTGGTGACGGCCGCTTTCAGCAGGTAACAAGGAGGACATGCCGTTCCATTGCCCGTGTTCGGCAAGCGGGCGAAAGCGAAGGACAGCGAATTCATGATGGAAATCGCGCCGGTTGCGCTCTTGCATGGCGCGAATATGCCGCTTCGGATCCGGCTGTGAGCCATGGCCGCGCACCATGTTGACCATGTCTTGCTGCGAGTTCCAAATGGAGAAGGTCGCAACGGTATTGGGGTGGCGAATAGCCGCGAGGGCAAAGGTCGAGTGCGGGTCATCGCGCACCAGGGCCTCCACGGGGCGCCCCCAGCGGATGAATCTTGGCACTTCGGGCAATCGCATCCGCGCGAGCGTGAACGCCGCCACCGGCGCTGCAGGGTCGAAGGGTTCCACTTCTTCCGGGAGGCCCTCAAGGGCCTTCACACTTCCCCAGCGGCGGAGAAACATCATCCGCAAGTGCCACCCACTGTTCACGGCGTGGCCGAGCGGAGTTGAGGTGAGGAATTCATCAATGGCATCCTCGCTCTCCCAAGCAGCAAATGTGATGAGTTGTCGTAGTTGCAGCCGCTTGTGGGAGACAATGGGCGCGCCGAGTTCCATGAGGGTGAGTGATTCGGCGTGGACCAGGCCGGGCACCCGGAGGGGGCGGTAGAGGGAATCGAGCGCCAAGGGAACCGAAACCCGCGCCAAACTGATGGTGAAAACCTGCATCCTCCTTTGCTAGCATACGAGATTGAAGGGGTGTCCGTCGGTGGCTAAGCGGGCGAGATCAACTTGGCTCGCGAACTTGTGGTTGCGTTACACTTTCTTCATGCGGAGGCCACGGCTCGTCATCGTTGTGTGCCTTACCGTGCTGGTAGCGGTAGGGGCACTGGCCTACTTCCGGAACCCCACCCGGCTTGCCTTTGAGCGGGCGGCGGCCGATTTGCCGGCTGCAGAAGCAGAGGCCCGGAGGCTGGGCTTGCCCCTTACCGGCGCCGACCTGATGCCGAAGACGCCCGTGGACCCGGCGGACAATGCCGCGCCCTTGATCCGGGATGCCGGAAGAAAAATGGAGGCCCTGACCAAGGGCCATCCGATATGGAGCGAGCTATCTGTTCGAGGACTCAGGGGCCTGTCTTCCGAAAGCCGAAGCCAGATGGATGCCGTCCTTGCCGAGTGCGGCCCCATCTTAGACCTTGCTGTGCAAGCTTCAGAGAAGCCCGCGTGCGACTTTGAACGCCCATGGGATACCAAGAGCGTTTGGGACATCCTGTTACCCGAACTTGAGCATTCAAAAAGGCTGACATCTGCATTGAGGATTCGCGGGCTTTGGCGGACGGACAAAGGAGATGCCAAGGGAGCGATTCGAGACTTCCGAGCGGCTTTTGTACTGGCACGTTACGCAGGTATGGACCGAGATTTCTTCAGTACGCTGACTCAATTGGGGATAGAACTCAGCGGAATCGGTGCCATTGAGCGAGCCGCAACTATGAGGCCGCGTGACACGGCGTTGCTCGCGCAATTCGACAAACTCTTGGCTGAGGTAGAGTCTGTTCCAGTTCGAGACACGAAAGCCTTTGTTCCAGAGGTCGTCAACTCCCTTCAGTTAGCTGACACGGATCCAGAAGAGGTGACGCGATATATTCTTGACTATCGCACTTCTGTCAGTCTGATAGATCGAATCCACATCTACCAATACTCCACTTACCTTGCACCTCCAGTAGTGCCTGCGAAGATGCGCAGAGATGCCAATAGGGCCAGGGCCCTTCGATTTTGGAGTCAGTACATTTCTGGGCTATCCAGCGACACATCCAGCTTGCGAGTCGGAAACAAAGTCGCTCCTGCTCTTGAATCCCTAGATAACTCCTCCGACCCAACATTTCGGCTTTTGCAACACGAAGTTCCCGCGACGACTTCGACCCACAAGATCTTATTCCGACGTGAAGCCAACCTACGCACCGTCAGAGCCTTATTGGCCGCACTTATCTACCGTGCTGAATATGGTCGTTACCCGACCTCGCTTGCCGAACTCAAGTGCAATTCTGACGACCCCTTCTCACTGGGCAAACTTGGCTACCGCGTAAATGGTGAGGAAGTGCGAGTTTACAGTGTCGGCACAGACGCATTTGACAATGGCGGTCGGTTGCTTTCCGAACGAAGATGGTTCTTGCCCCGTGGCCGGGATACCATTTCCATCTATCCTTTCCGCCCTCAATTTGATAACTAAATCTAGCGACGCCGCACGACTCTGTGACACACTCCCTCCAACGCAATGAAGGTCTCGCGATACTGGTGGGTGGGGTTGGTCGTCGTCATCATTGGCACGGGCCTGACATGTGATATCACCCGTAAGGCCTCCTTTAACAAAATTGCCGGGCAGCTCCCGCAAGCCGAAGCCGATGCCAAGCGCCTGGGCCTCCCCCTCACTGGCGCCGAGCTTGAGCGCAATCCCCCTCTCAATCCCGAGCAGAACGCCGCCCCCCTCCTCATAGAAGCCACAAAGTTCCTGAAGGCCGCAACCCAGCGGGATCCCAACTGGCGCAAGACCGCCACCAATGCGCTGATTGACCTGGACAAGGCCAGCCTGGCGAATGCCAACGAGAGCGTCGACAAGCTAGGCCCGGCCCTGGAACTCGCCGTGCGCGCCTCAGCAAGGCCTGACCTAGATTTCGGTCGCAATTGGGCCACGGCCAACCCCGTGACGATGCCCTACCAAGAGCTGGACTCAATCAAAGAACTCGTCGCGGCCCTGGGTTTGCGTGGAACTCTCCGCGCCCAGCAAGGCAACACGCAGGATGCCGTCGGCGACTTCCGAGCCAGCCTCCGCATTGCCCGGCTGGTAAGCAAAGAACCCACCGCCATTGATGCCATGGTACGCATCGCCTTGGAGTCTCTCGCTTTACGCGCGATGGAAGCGGCCGCCACCATTGCCCCGCGCGATACCGAATTCCTTAAGAGCCTGGACCAACTCGCCGCTGAACAAGCGGCGAATCCCATAGACTTTGATCGGACGTTGCGGGCCGAAGTGTGGTCGGGGGTCTTCCTCGCGGGACGCACGCCCAAAGAGATCGCTAAGGACTTGCAGACCGCGGCATCTCGCGATGGAAACACCAATATGATCGAGGGCTACCTGCTGGAGGAAAGGATGAAGGCCGACAGGATCTCGAATGAGTTGCTGGCCCGGGCGTATCGCAGTCTCGCACTCCAGTCCTGGGTGGAGTTCTTTGACGCGAAGGTACCGCAAGAAACTCGGCTGCAACGCTTTGAGAGATTTGAAAAGTGGGCGGAGAAGAATTCTAGTTCAAGGGCCTCCGTAGCCAATCTCAACGAATATCTGTTCCTTCCCTACAGGCGCATGGGGCGCACGTTCGCAAGGTCCGAAGCTCGCCTGCCCGCCTTCCGGGGGCTCATGGCCGCTCTGCTATATCGCTCAAAGAACGGCAAGTTCCCCACCACGTTGGCCGAAGTCGGGTTTGACGGCAAGGATTACTTTACGGGCGAGCCTCTTAAGTGCGTTGTGGCAGGGGATACGGTGAAGGTTTACAGTGTGGACTTTGATCGCCGGGATGACCAAGGTGCCGAGCCAGTTGCGGGAGCGAACGACCCCAATGCCCCTCGGGATATTGTTGTTGCCTTTCCTAGGCAGCTACGAAGCAGTCGCATAGAGAATTGACTGCTGTTGATTCCATCAAGTTTGCGTTAGAATACAGGCATGAAGCCGGGCTACTACGGAATCATCGGCCTGGCCGCACTCCTCATCGCCGGGTGTAGCAACCAAACCCGCACCGCCTTTGAGAAGGCCGCCGCCGAGCTCCCCGCCGCCGAAGCCGCCGCCCGCAAGCTCGGCCTCCCGCTCACCGGCGCGGACCTGATGCCTACGCCCCCCGTACGCCCAGAAAACAATGCCGCTCCTCTCCTCCGGCGGGCCGGGGCGGACTATCGCCTGGCCGCTGGCAAAGTCCGGGGCTGGGAGCAGACTCTCATCGAGTGCTACGCCGACCCCACCCCCGCCAATCTGGCTAAGGCGCAGGCCACCCTGCGTCCGCTGGACCCCTCGCTAGACTTGGCCGTGCAAGCCTCCGGCAAGCCCGAAGTCGACTTTGAGCGCTTGTGGACGATGGATGAGCCCTGGAACATGACGTTCCCCGAGCTCTCTGAATGCAAAAACCTGACCAAAGGGTTAAGTTACCGCGCCCAGCTGCGGGCCCGGCAAGGCGATTCGGCCGGGGCTATGAGCGATCTGCGGGCCGTCACCATCATCGGCCAGTTTTTGGCTAGCGAACCCACGCTCATTGGCGGCTTAGTGCGGGTCGCCATCGATGCGATTGTGGTGAGGACGGCGGAATACGCCCTCACCATCCGCCCCCGTGACGAACGGTTCTTGAAGGAACTCGACGCCCTCGCGGCGAAGCAGATCGCAAACCCTGCCGAAATGTTGCATGCCCTGCGCGGCGAAGTCGTCTTTGGCGTGGCGGCCACCGAAGTGTCGGTGGACTCCCTGGTGCCGATGGCGACCGGAATGGTGGACGAAGCCGACACCCAGGGCATGGCGAACCAATCGGAATGGAGGAAGCGGCTGGCCCCGCCGGGCGTGCCCGAAGAAACGCGGCGCAAGGCCTTTCGGGCGCGCGCCCTGCAAACTTGGGTCGAGGTGTTTTCCAGTGCCGAAGGCCAAGCCAGTCCGGTGGCCCTGGTAAAGCGTCTCGAAGAAATTGACGAGAGAATCCGACTTGACCACGACCCCACCTTGGCGATGCACGAGATTTTCTTCCCCACGTTTGCCGGCGCGGGTGATGCCCTGCTGACCGGACAAGCACGCTGGGTGGCCCTGCGCGGGCTGGTGGCCGTGCTGCGGTTTAAGGGGGCGGAAGGGCGGTATCCGGGCTCACTGGCGGAAGCTGGGTTCAAGGAGCTCGATCCGTTTACGGAGCAACCCCTGCGGATCAAGGTGGACGGAGAGACCGTGCGGGTGTACAGTTTGGGGCCCGATGGACAGGATAACGACGGGCAAGAACGGGTGAATACGCCCCCCAATGCTCCCCGGCAGATGGATATTGTGCTGCAATACCCCCGCCGGATGACGGTGCCAGGTGCGCCCGTGAAGTAGCACAAAACCCATATTAACTGAGACGGATATTGCAATTTCCAATGCAGAAACGAACCATCTGCCACCTTGCCTTGATTGCGATCTGCGCACCAACGCTTGGTGGTTGCGCAAGAAACTCCCCGGATCGTCTCCTGTTCGAGAATGCAGCCGCTGAGCTCCCTGCCGCCGAAGCCGAGGCGAGGCGTCTTGGCATTCCCCTTGACACTGCTGAATTAGCAGACGAAAAATCCGTCCCGCCGGAAGACAATGCGCTGCCACTCCTCCGCCAGGCCACTGCCGCGATGAAAGCAGACTCAATCAAGGCGACAAAATGGGAAATTAACCTGCGCGAATGCCTTGGCAGCCCCACGAATGCAAATTTGAAGTTGGCCGACGAAATGATGTCTAAGATGAGCCGACCTCTCCAACTCGCGCACGAAGCCGCGAGCAAGCCGGCGATGAGCTTTGATCGTGATTGGAGTGCCGTTTCCAAAACCGGAATTAACCTCATGGAGCTCTCCGACATGAAGAATCTTGTCCGAGCACTTGCTTTTCGAGCTCGATTGAATGCGAGGTATGGCAATCACGAACAAGCGATCGCCGACATTCGCGCAGGCTTCCGACTCTCCGAGTTCTCGGGCATGGACCCATTCCTGATTCCCGCCACGGTTCGACTAGCTTGCGACTCCATCATCATTCGCCAAGTCGAGTACATCCTCGCGGAAGCCGCACTTGATCGCGAATTCCTACAGGCCCTGGAGACCGTTCTGGCGGGCAACCGGCGCAAGGAAATGAGCTTGCTGCATGCCTTTCGAGGCGAAGTTCATTTGACGATGCAGGAATTGGACCTGGACCTCAAGACCTTAGCCACCAACTATGCGGAGGGCGACTTTCTTGACCGTACGGCAATGGAACGGAGTTCTCAGCAGCTGTTGGCAAAGCTCAGTCCAGCCGGCTTACCCGTGGCCGTAGTGAAGCAGGCTTACCGCGCCCGTTACCTCCAGTATTGGAGCGAAGTCTATACGCCCACTTCCAAACCTGAGACAACTGCGGAAACCGTGAAGCGAATCAAGCTGATATTCCGCAAGTACTCCAGCAAGGACGACCCGACAATGACGGCGAACGCGCTCATACTTTCGCCAACCGAAGACATTGGAGATTCCTTTCTTAAACGAAATGCTACGCTCGATTCACTTCGCGGCTTAGTTGCTGTACTAAACTACAGAAGGGTCAGGGGATCATTCCCCCGTAGCTTGGCCGAGGCAGGGTTTAAAGAGCCGGACCCGTTTTCAGGGAGCGCCTTCCACCTAAAGGTGGATGGCGAGACCGTGCGGGTGTACAGCGTGGGTCAGGATGGCGTGGACAACGGCGGGCAAGAGCGGGTGAACACAGCGCCCGATGCGCCACGGCAGATGGACATTGTCAGCATGTTTCCCCGCCGAGTGAACGCGCCGCCGAAGTAAGGCCATACTACCAACACCAGCGAAAGATGCCACTCGTGCCCAAGCAGCCCTGGTCCAAACGCGAGCTAGAACTGGACGTGGATGAGGCCCTCTACTGGATTTGGGATCCCATTGGGATCAAAGAAGATGGACATTGTCAGCATGTTTCCCCGCCGAGTGAACGCGCCGCCGAAGTAAGGCCATACTACCAACACCAGCGAAAGATGCCACTCGTGCCCAAGCAGCCCTGGTCCAAACGCGAGCTAGAACTGGACGTGGATGAGGCCCTCTACTGGATTTGGGATCCCATTGGGATCAAAGAAGTTGATGGGCCGCGCAGCGAGTACTGCTCGTACGTCCCTCATGTTTTCAAGCTACTCTTGGCCGAGAAGCCGGATGACGAAATCCGCGCTGATCTTCTCGCCTATTTGACGGACGTGGAAGAGAACGCCATTAGCGTGCCAGGCAACAAGCCCGCGACCATTGATCGCCTGATCAGTGTCCGGCGCACCCACCTCGAGTGGCATGACTAGCGCTCGGCTAGTCCGGGCAGGGGAGATCATCATTGCCATCCGAATTGCGCCACTTTGCCTTAAGTTGTTTATGACACCCACGTAACCAGTACACTCAATCGATGCCAGTCATTCCTACTGAGAGCGACTTCGAAACGGGCCTCCTGCGGGCCGTAGACGAGATTCTGTTCTACGTATGGGATCCGATTGGCATCAACGACGACCCGAGCGTCCGCAACGAGTACTACGATTACGTCCCTCAAGTCTTTGAATGGCTGCGGGCCGACCTGCCTGAAGACTCCATGCGAGAAGAGATCATGAAGTATCTCACGCATATTGAGGAGAACATGATTGGTTATCCAGGCAACAAGGAAGTTGCAATTGATCGACTGATAAAAAGCAAGGACCACCTCGTAGACCGGCAATACGAAGGGTTCAAGCTTGGACCGACTGGCAATCCCTATTGAAGACGGCAGCAATCGCTAGTCCGCATTCCCGCCGAACCTGGCGAAGAGCTTCACCCCCTCGTCACTGATCTTAAAGATCTCCCGGCTTAGGGGCAAGTCCACCCGTTCGTACTCCCGCATGGCCGCACCCGCCGCCCGGCTCAGCAAGTCGTTATCATCGGTCGGCACGATGAACATGTAGTCATCCGCCGGAATCAGCGTATACACCGGCCAAGTGAATTCGGCCTTCATCCGGCGTGCAAACTCCTCGGTCAGCATCAGGCTGGCTTTGAGATTGGTCTCTTCCGTCCCCAAGATGGCAATGCGCCGCGTGTCCACATCGATAAAGTCCACTTCCGCTTGTCGCATCTTTTCATTCATGTGCTGCATGGCCAGGGTGCGAATCTCGTCCGCAGTCACCCCCCAGTGCGCCAAATCGGAACCGGAAATCCACACGGTGGTCCCTGTCTCCCGGCGATCGTAAGCGTAGAGCTTCGCCAGGCCCGGGCTCAAATCATCGCGCAGCGGCCCCAAAGCTTGCCAACTCGGGTCCTCCAGGTCCTCCTTAGGAAACAGGCAAAAGTAGATCCCTTCCCGCGCCACATCCCAGGTGGTATCCGTGAAGTTACCGCTCTCCAGCACCACGCGCACAAAGTGGTGGACCATGTCCGCCGCTGGCTCCTTCTCCCATTCACGCGTCAGGTTTCCGAGGTGCACCGTAGGTTGGTAACTCGGGGATGCCTCAACTTGGTAGGCGCCGTCTTCGTTCCGCGAGAAGAAGATGCCCCGCTGGCGGAGTTCTTGCTCAAAGAGCGCAGCAACTTGTTCGTAAGCGGCAGGATTCACTTCGCGCTACCATACCCGCACATTAGCGATCCGGCAAAGTGATAAGCCGCTACAAAGAGGGCGAAGCCGACTCCTCTTGAGATTGTAAAGTTACTTGGGTTTCCACCGGCGTGGCGCGTTCCAACGTGGACATGTCTTGGACCACGATCGCACCCGCCAGCCGATCAAACAATGTCGCGTTGCGCCGCCGATCCTTCACCCACCAACTGCGCACGGCGGCCCGGAACGCCGTACCCATCCCCATCAAAGCCCCTGCCGAAAGCAACATGGATAGCCAAGGGCGCAGCGCGTCATTGGAAAAAAGCAATGATGTCACACCAAACCATGCAATGGTGGTCGGCACAAGGGCCGCAATGATGCCGCCATCGATATAGGGCTCAATCTTCAACCGCACGCCCGCCTCGGTCTGAAACGCGGAGACATAAACGCTGCCGAGGTCGTGCTTGTACTTCCAGGAATTGAATCCGCCCGAAATCTTGCCGACTCTGGTCTGCCGAAAATGGTCGTTGAGGATGCCAACAATGGTCGCCCAAGATTCCGGAGTGAGCTGCCCCGGAATCACCCGCTCAATGGCGTATTGCGGGGGTGCGCCCAGCCACCGGGATTGGCCCTGATGGTCGGCGGCAACCCCTTCCTCTAGCCCCTCGGCCATGGCCGCCTCTATGAAGGCGGGGTCAATGCCGACTTCGCCCCCAATGCGCCTGAGGTCTTCCCGCGAGGCCCCTTGCCCGCTCTTGGCCGGGGAGCCAGCTTGCTCCTGCAACTCAGCCGCCCGGCGCAGAATCCGGGTTACATCCTTATCACTGTATTCGGGGCGCGGGTCCGTGCTCATCCTGTGCCTCTATCTCTACTTATAAAGCGGGAACTCGGTTGCATAAAAAGCAAACCGGAGGTGCCCATGCAGGGTATCTCCGGTCGCTTTCTATCCAATTGGTGGAAGGGCTTAGTTCTTCACAGCCTTGCGGCGGCGGAGCATGGCCGCCAAGCCCAGGCCCAGCGCCACCATGGAGGCCGGTTCCGGCACCACGGTCACGTTGTCCAGGCGGGTGTAGTCAAATCCGCTCGCGATATCCGCGCTCACCCCAATCCGGTTCAAACCAGCGAGGACGTTGTTGATGTCCGTTTGAGTGGCATTGCGAAAGTCAACGCCGTTGCCGTACTTCCAGCCGGCGGTGCTCGTCAGGCTATAGCTGTAGTGCGTGTAGGCTCCCCCGCCGGTCGGGGCTTCTTCACGGTAAATGGCTTCACTCCCGTTGGTCAAGACCAGGAACGGCAGCAGAGTGCCCGTAATCTGGGTGGAGTGATCGAAGCTCACCTGGGTGGCCCCCACGTAGTTTCCCGTCAACAGGGGGCTGAGATGGAACGCGTAGCCGCTGAAGTCCGGCGCATCAATGAAGCCGCCGGTGTTCCAGTTCGCCGGACCAAGGTCAGTCAGGGTGAAGTTGGCCGCGTTGAAATCGGCTTGACGCCAGCCTTCATTGCCACTATCAAAGGTGTACGAGAAGGCCTGAGCGGAAGCTTGTGAGGCAATCAAGACGAGTGACAAGGCTCCAAGCACAGGAAGGATCCGAACGGAATGCACGTCCCCAATTCTACTTCAACGAAGCCAAAAATAGTTGCACTCGCAACTTCTCGCAAAAATGCGGGGCGGCAAAGTCGCCCCGCATCTGCTCTCTCTTCTTAATGAGCGAAGGTTAGTGCTTCGCCACTTTGCGGCGGCGGAGCATGGCCACCAGGCCCGCACCCAGCGCGATCATCGAAGCGGGTTCCGGCACCACGGTTACGTTGTCCAGGCGGGTGTAGTCCCCGCCGTTGGCGATGTCCGAACTCACGCCGATGCGCGTCAGGCCCGCCAGCACGCTGTCAATATCAGCTTGCGTCGCCGCGCGCATGCTCGCTCCGTTCCCGTACCGCCATCCGGTGGGATCGGTCAGGCTATAGTTGTACGGCGCAAACGCGCCCCCACCCGCCGGAGCTTCTTCGCGATAGATCGCTTCGGTGCCGTTCGTCATCACCAGCAAGGGGAACAGTGCGCCCGCGCCTTGCGTGGAGAAATCGAAGCTCACCGAAGTCGCCCCCGTGTAGCCGCCCGACAGCAGCGGGCTAAGGTGGAACGCCCACCCGCTAAAGTCATCGCCATCAATGAAGCCGCCTGCATTCCAGGTGGCCGGACCGATATCCGTGAGAGCCAACGTGGACGAGTTGAAGTCGGCACGGCGCCAGCCTTCATTGTCCGAGTCAAAGGTGTAGCTCAGCGCTTGCGCCGAAGCCTGGCTGGCCACCAAAGCCAGCGCACATGTCCCTACCAAAGAATTGAAACGAAAGAATGTCACGCCTTCGAGTATACACATACGCCCTTCAATTGCAGGACAGATGCTCTCCGTTTCACGCAATATTAACAGGGCATAGACTGCACAAGTTTCAGGCTTTCAACGTGGCCAAGTCAATCACAAAGCGGTACTTCACGTCGCTGCGCAGCATCCGCTCATAGGCTTCGTTGATCTCCGCCATCGCGATGACCTCGATGTCGCATACGATATCGTGCTGGGCGCAGAAGTCAAGCATTTCCTGCGTCTCGCGAATCCCCCCAATCAATGAACCGCTCAAAGATCGGCGCTTCATCACCAGCGGGAAGGCCGCCACCGGGGTCGGGTCGGGCAAGCCCACCAGCACCATGCGCCCGTCCCGCTTCAGCAAGCTCAAGTACAGGTTCAGGTCGTGCGCCGCCGAAACCGTGTTCAGCAAGAAGTCGAACGAGTTGGCATAGGCTTCCAGGGCCTCCGGGTCGCGCGTCACCACGAACTCATCCGCTCCCAGCGCGAGGGCATCTTTCTCCTTGCCTGGGGAGTGGCTGAGCACCGTGGTGTGGGCACCCATCGCCTTGGCAAACTTGACCCCCATGTGCCCCAGGCCGCCCAGGCCAACGATGCCGACGCGCATGCCGGCCCGCACCCCAAAGTGGTGCAGCGGGCTATAGGTGGTGATGCCCGCGCACAGGAGGGGCGCCGTAGCATCGAGCGGCAGGTTCTCAGGGATGCGAAGCACGAAGTCTTCGTCCGTCACGATGTGGGTGGAGTAGCCGCCGTAAGTGGTGGTGCCGTCCCGGTCCTTGCCGTTGTAGGTGCCCACCAGGCCGTTCTCACAATACTGCTCTTCACCTTCTTGGCAAGAAGCGCACGTGCGGCACGAGTTGACCATGCAACCCACACCCACCCGGTCGCCCACTTTGTAGCGGGTGACCTCGCTGCCCACAGCCTCCACAACCCCGACAATCTCGTGGCCCGGCACCAGCGGATATTGGGAGAATCCCCACTCGTTCCGCGCGAAGTGCAGGTCACTGTGGCACACCCCGCAGAAGAGGATCTCGATCCGGACATCCTTCGGACCGGGCTCCCGGCGATCTACCGACCACGGCACCAGCGGGGCATCGGGGGCATGGACGGCGTAGGCGGGAGTGGATTGGCTCATCCCTTCACCATACCGAAAAAGAAACCGCGCGGGCGAAGTGGCCCGCGCGGATTTCGGTTAAGGGCTTCGGCCCGGTGGCTACTCGGCCAAGCAGGCCTTGACGAACTCGCGCACGTCCGCGTGGAACTTGATGCGCGAAGTCTTCTCCGTGTACATCATGTGCCCAGCCGGGTAGTACGCAAACGAAACGCGCGAGCGCGATTCGGCATCCAGCCCCATGTGGTTCAGGGTGTACATGGTCGCGTGGAACGGGCACGCCAGGTCGTAGTATCCGCACGTATAGAGGACCTTAAAGTGCGGGTTGCGGGTCAACGCGTAGCGAAGTTCCGAAGCCGTCTCGGCGTACGAACCTTCCGGCTCTTCCCACGGGCGCACCGAACCGTAATTCAGGTACGGGTAGGGGGCTTTGATCTGCAGGTCGCGCGTCAAGTAGTCGTTAATCGAGGCCGTGTAAGGCGGCGTGATCGCCCCGTCGCTGGGGTCCCCTGATCCTCGGTCACCCACGCCCAGCTCTTCCTTGCCCGTGATGCGGCTATCCAGCCGGCCCACTTGCAGGCGCTTATCGCGCAGCAGTTCGCGGAAGAATGAGAACTCGGAAATCCGGAGGTTGGCCGCCAGGATGTACTCCTTGCTCAGGCCTAAGAGTTGCGACATCTTGCTGGCGATGCGATCCTTCTCGGCGTCCGTCAGGCTGTCTCCACGCTGGAGAGCGGCCGCATATTCGGTGTCCACAAAGGTCACCGCCTCCTTGGCCACCTGCTCCACGCTGGTAAACCGCCGATCCAGCCGCTTGTGATACCAGGCGGTGGCGGCCAGCGAAGGCAAGAATCCGAGGTAGGTCACGTCGTTGCCGCGCATGCCGTCCAGGGTGAGGTAGCTACTGGTGCCCGAGATGCTGATGAACCCGTGGATGGCAATCCCCGCCCGGAGCAGACTGGCACTGAGGCCGGAGCCCCGGATGCCGCCGTAGCTTTCGCCCGCCACAAAGAGGGGCGAATTCCAGCGCTGGTGCTTGGTCAGCCACAGGCGAATGAAGTTGGTGAAGGCCTGAATGTCTTGATTCACGCCAAAGTAGCGCGGGCCAGCGGCCGAATTGGCCAAGCGGCTGTACCCGGTGCCGGGGGCGTCAATCACCACCACGTCGGTGAAGTCCAGCCAGGTTTCTTGGTTGTCTACGGCTTGGTAGGGCGGCTTGGGCAGGCTGCCATCGTCGTTCATCGGTGCGCGCTTCGGGCCAAGCGAACCCATGTGTAACCACATGGTGGAACTTCCTGGGCCGCCGTTAAACGCAAAGGTGACCGGGCGCTTGCCCAGGTCCGCGCCATCCTTGGTGTACGCCACATAGAACATGTGGCAATCCGGCGAGCCCTCCGGACCCAGCCCGATCATTGAAGCATGCGCGGTGTAACTGAGCGGACCGCTCGGCAACTGGATGGTGTGCTTGGTGATGGCATCGGGCACGGGTTGCGTGCCACTTTGCTGGACGGCCGCGACCGCCGGGGCGGGGCTCAGCATCGCCGTCGCCAGCAGACACGAAAGGATTGCAGACATCGCTTGGAGTCTAGCCGAATCCTCTTCCGTTTGCCACTCAAAAAAAGGAAGCCACTTGCCGAAACAAGTGGCTTGGTCGGAGCGAAGCGGTGCTTACTGCCGGGGCGTCGCCATGATCTTGCGGAACCAGTCAATCATGACCTTGGAGAAGTCATTGTTGAACTGTCCGCGCTGGAAGTTGGCCATGCTCTCCTTCTCCGTGGCAAAGGCGTGGAAGAGGTGGTCCGAGTTCGGCAGCACCATGCTTTCGCCTTGTCCCGGTCGCACCTGGTTCACGGTGTCCGCAATTGTCTTGTGGTCAATGTCGTAAGTGACGAAGTCCGAGGCGCCCCGCACGGCCAGCACCGGCGCGTTCGTTTTCACCCAATACTCCGCGTGGTTCAGGTCATTGAGCTGTCGCCAAAACTCGAGCGTCTTGCCGTTGAACATGCCGCCCGGGAAGTAGGCGTCTACCAGCGCCGCAAGATCCGGGTGCGACGCCTTGATCTCCGCCGCGCTCTTGCGTTCAATCATCGCGAGGGCCATGATGCGTGCGCCCAGCCGGGCTTCTTGGTCGGCCTGCGCATAGGTTTGTCCTGCCACCAAGCCTTGGTAGCGGATGGTGTCCATCAGATACTCGAACCACGTGCGGCCCGCGCAACCGTAGACCACCACGCCCCGCGTCGGGTACTTGCTGGCCACGACCGGCCCAAACGAACCGCCCATGCTGTGCCCAAAGATGAAGATGTTGTCCGGGTCCACATTCGGCTGTTGGCGGAGTTGCTCCATCGCCTTTTCGTAGATATCCAGCTCGGTGAGGAAGTCCATCGTCTCGAAGGGGCCGCCTTCGCTATCGCCTACGCCCGGCTTTTCCACTCGCATCGTTACGAAGTTGGAGTTCGCGAGGGTGAAGAGAATCGGTCCATCGAGGGTGGAGACGTCGCCCTTGGCCGTGGCCAACGTGTAGTCATACGAGACGGGCGAGAAGCCCTGGATGAAGAGCACGCCGGGGTGCTTGCCGGGCTTGGTGGGGCGCGTGATGATGGTGCGCATCCGGTCGCCGTGGCTATTGACCGAGCTGTATTCGACCTTGAAGTTCTCATTGCCCGGGTCGCGGGGCTTTTCGGTCAGCGGAGCCGCCAGCTCCACGGTTTGCCCATCTCGCATCACGCGGAACGTCACGCGAGATCCCGTTTCGAGGGTGCGCACCCACGCGGAGAATCCCTGCGCCTGCGCGGGGCGGCCATTGACCTGAACAATGATGTCCCCCGTCTTGAGACCGGCATTCGCGGCGGTGAGACCCGGCACCGGCGCACCGACGACGATGCCCTGACCTGCCGGTAAAGATAGACTCTGAGCAACTTCGGGTGTAACCGGGCTAAGCGGCACACCTAACGCGCCCTTGCGGGGCAAGTCATCGGCGAAGAGAAGGTGGGTGGCAAGGACAGCGGTGATCCAAGGCATAACTGTATTACATTATGTAATATGAGCCGAGTTCCCGGCCACAATAGGGGGCTCATTGCCAAGAAAACTTTCCAACGTTGAAATGACGCTGCTCGGGCTGACCTGGCTGCGGGGGCCCTGCACGGTGTACGCCGTGATGAAGGACTTGGCGACATCGGAGTCCACCTACTACCGCTCGCGGGCGGGCACCGCGTATTCGGTGGTGGCGCGGCTCGTGAAGTTTGGCTATGTCCACCAGGCCGAAGATAAGAGCATTTCCATTACGGAATCCGGCCAGACCGTTCTGCAAAACTGGGTCGGGCCCGAGATCGAGCGTGGGGACATCGCCCACACCGTGGACTGGCTGCGCTTGCGCTTTTTTTTCCTTGAGTGCTTAACCCCGGCGGACCGGCTCGCGCTCATTGATCGCTGCCTCGAAGGGCTCGCCGAGTTTGAGCAACGCTGCCTCGACCTCATCCGCGTCAACCAGGAGTTGGGCGAATACTTCGGCGCGCTGGCAACGGTGAATATCGTCATGGAAACCCGGGCGCGGATTCAGTGGCTCCATTTGATTCGCCCCTTTGTGGAGAATCCCTTGCCCCCCGATGCCGATTGGACGCAGGCCCTGCTGGCCGCGATGAACAAAGACCACCGCGCCGGGTGATGCATCGAGGTGGATTTCGGTAGGATAGAAGGAAGGTTCGTCCTACCATGAAGTCCTCAATGTCTGCTCGCGCTTGGAAGTTCGCCACCTTGGCCGGCGCCGTCACGGTTCTCACGCTCTCGGTGAATGCCGGTTCCAATTCGGCCAAGCCAGTCGCCAAGGAGATTAAAGAGCTTCAACCCCGGGCCACGGTGACTCAGCTTTATCAGCAGAACTGCCAAAACTGCCACGGCGCCAGCGGCGAGGGCGGCGGCGCGGGCACCAAAACCTTGCTGACCCGCGAGAAGTACAGCCAAGACCTGGACAAGGTGTTCTTTGACGCCATCAAGAAAGGGGTGCCCGATATGGCCATGCCGAGCTACGGTGAAGCCCTGAGCGACGAGCAGATTTGGGGCCTGGTGGTGGGCATTCGGGAAATGCAAGGCCGCGCCCTGCGCCGCGAATTCGGTTCGCCCAAAGCCGTGAATGGGGTGTACAAATCCCAGCGCCACAACTTCAAGGTGGAGACGGTGGTGGACACCGATAAGGGCCTGAAGACGCCGTGGGGCATCGACTGGCTGCCCACCGGCGAGATGCTGGTGACCAACCGCCCCGGCGGCGTGGTGGTCGTCAAGAACGGCGACGTGAGGCCCCTGAACGGGGTGCCCGCGAGCCTGGAACTAGGCCAAGGCGGCATGATGGAAGTGGCAGTGCACCCCCAGTTCCGCGAGAACGGCTGGGTGTACTTGGCCTACACCGAACCCGCCGCCACCGGCCGAGGTGGCAACACCAAGATTGTGCGCGGCCGCGTGCGCGTAACGGCCACCGCCGCCACCTGGAGCGAACAGAAGACGATTTGGCAATCCGGACCGGAGTTCTACACCGGGGCGGGCATCCACTTCGGTTCGCGCATTCAGTTCGACGGCAAGGGCCACCTGTTCTTTGTGGTGGGCGAGCGCGGCGGCAACATGATGGCGCAGGAGCTGACCAACCCGTTCGGCAAGATCTACCGGGTGAAGGAAGACGGCACCATCCCTACCGACAACCCATTTGTGAGCCGGGTGCCGGCGGATAAGCCGTACCTGCGCGCGATTTGGAGCCTGGGCCACCGCAACCCGCAGGGCCTGGTGATGACGCCGAAGGGTGAACTGTGGGCCACCGAACACGGCCCGCGCGGCGGCGATGAATTGAACCTGATCACCAAGGGGGCCAACTACGGCTGGCCGGTGGTGGCGTTCAGCATCAACTACAACGACATCCCGCAGTGGACGCCGTGGGCCAAGCCCGAGCAGAACATCTCCATGCCGACCTGGCGCTGGATGCCCTCCATCGGGGCGAGCGGCCTGGACGTGGCGCGGGGACGGGCGTTCCCGAACTGGAACGGTGACCTGCTAGCCGGCGGGCTAAGCGGGGCGAACCTGGACCGCATCCGCACGAACGGTTCGAAGCTGGTGGAGCGCGAGGAACTACTGCACGGCATGGGCCGTGTGCGTGAAGTGGCCGTGGGGCCGGACGGCAACGTCTACGTAGCGCTGAACGGACCCGACAAGATCATCCGCCTTGTCCCCGCTCCGTAAGGGCGGGGCTGGAGCTCACGGAATCGGGTGGGCGCGGACGCCGGTGAACGTCTGCCGCACGGGCAGGATGTTGCCGTCCGCGTCGAACTCCAGCTTATCCAGGCACACCTGGCGGGCGTTAGCGTCCGTCTCCTCTAGCGGGCGGCGGTGGTAGCAAATCACATACTCATCCGTCCCTGGCAGCCGTAACACCGAGTGGTGCCCGGCCCCCTTGCCCACGGCCGGGTCGGTGCCCAGAATCTTGCCGATCCGCACGAACGGCCCCAGCGGCGACTTCGCCCGCGCGTAGGCCACGCCGTAGCTATCGTTGCCCCAGCCGCCTTCGGACCACATAAAGTAGTACTCGCCGTTCTTTTTGAGCATGAAGCTGCCCTCCACATAGTTTTCCGGCGTGATCTCGATGAACTCGCCTTCTGTGCTGATCATGTCGTCGTTCAGGCGCACCACGTTGGCGTGCTTCCACCCGCCGTAGTAAAGATAAGCCTGCCCGTCGTCGTCAATGAAGGCGTTGGCGTCAATGGCCTGCGCCCCGTTGATCACATCCTTGAAGAGCGGCTTGCCAAGGGCATCCACAAACGGGCCGCCGGGGTCTTTGCTCGTCGCCACACCGATGCCCGCGCCATCGCCCGCGCTGAAGTACATGTAATAGGTGCCGTTGCGCTCAATGACGCTGGGTGCCCACGCGGCGCGGTTGGTGCTCCAGGGGATCTGCGCGAAATCCAGCACGCGGCCCTCACGGTGCCAGTGCACCAAGTCGGGGCTGCTGAAGGCCTCGAGGAAGGTCTGCTTCTCGTAGGGGGCGCTGTAGGTGGGATAGACGTAGTAGCGGCCCTGGAACACGTGGATCTCGGGGTCGGCGTACCAGCCGGGGAAGATGGGGTTGTTCGAGGTGGCGGGGGGCTGGGCAGTCATGAGTCCGATCGTGAGAAGCGCCGAGAGCACGCCGCAGTGTAGCCCGATTCATGGGGCTAAGAGGGGTCAACAATCAAGGTCTGATCATGCCCGTCCGGAAAGTAGAATTCGAGCGTGAGCCGCTACCGGGTCAATGAGGAGAGTGAGTTCCAGCCCGGTTCCCGAGGGCGAGTCCTGAAGAACCTTCTCGGGATCAGATCGGTCATGGCGATTCAAGATGTAGAGTACGAGGCCCTGACTCGAGCGCGAAATGCTTCCTATGAGAGGGTAGGTTCCACAACGGTCTTCACAACCGAACTGCTGCTCGCCATGCATCGCGATTGGCTCCGGGACATTTATCCCTTTGCAGGCCAGTATCGGCAAGTGGATGTAACAGCACCGGCCCAAGGCACCGTTTCAGAATTCAGGTTTTCGCACGCTGCCTACATTTCTCAGAACATGGAGGCGTTTGCGAATGACATGCTCGTCCGGTTTACGCCTTGCCGTGCGAGTTCAGTGGAAAATCTTGCCGCCATCCTAGCTGAGGTCCATGCCGAGTTCATTGCGATCCATCCCTTTCGTGAAGGGAATGGGCGAATGGGCCGATGGATCACCGAACTGATGGCCCTCCAAGCAGACTTTCCGGCGCCAGACCACGGATTCGCTGATCGGGACGGTCCTCTGCTCAGACAGGAGTACTACGAAGCAATGAGCCTTGCCTTACACAGGAAAGAATACGGATCGCTTACGCTTCACTTCGAGGACGCGATTCGTCGAGGCGAACGATCTTTCCGTCCTTGACGACGAACTTGATCTTTCTAATGCCCCGAGCACCCTCAATGACGCTGCAGTTCAAGGACGTTTTGGCCGCCATGCGCAAACGCATCTCCTCAGTCCGCAAATACTTGTTGGTCTTCGCGAGCGACGCCATCCCTCTTGTATTATACGGCAGAATTGAACCTAATTCGCAGGATTCGGGTTCAAATTGGCCGTTCGGCATGGCCAGTTGCCGGGTGTGATCGAGGCCTGATTCTTAACCTTCCGCGCCCCCTGCAGCCAGTAGACTCCTGCCCATGACCCGCGTGCTCTTCGTTTGCGTCCACAACGCCGGACGATCCCAGATGGCCGAAGCCTTCCTGAACGCCATGGCCCGCGAGGCCGGAGCCGACGTCGAAGCCCAATCCGCCGGCACTGTCAGCGGGAAGGGCCTGAACCCGATGGCGGTGGCCGCCATGGATGAACTCGGCATCAGCATGGAGGGCCACGCCCCCAAACTCCTCACGCAGCCCATGGCCGACGCCGCCGACCTCACCATCTCGATGGGCTGCGGCGTAGATGCCGAGGCCTGCCCCGCCAAGTTCCTCCTCACGGAAGACTGGGAGCTGGAAGACCCCGCCGGGCAAGACCTGGACGCGGTGCGCGTGATCCGCGACCAGATTCAAACCCGCTGCCGCGAACTTCTGGATCGCCTGACCCAAACCTCATAAACAGAGCGCCTCCCCCACCCCAGCAGGAGTGAGAGAGGCGCGGGTTGCTCGTCGGCTTCTTTAGTCGAGAATCCGAAGCTCGCGAGCGTTGATCGTCGTGGCGCCGTCCAGCGTGCCGTGAACCTTCACGTCCACGTTCGTGTTGAGAAGCGCAAAGAACGCCGCCTTGGTCACGTTTTGATTGTCAGCGTTCTTGTACTCGGTGGAGCCGCTGGTCCGGATGGACAGATTGCCCCCCGGGAACGACCACCCTTCGTATTCGAACACCGAGATCACCAGCGTGCCGGCCGTGGCATTGCCTTCCACAAAGCCGCCCTTGGCTTCCTTCTCGCCGGTGCCACCACCGCCGCCACCGCCGCCTTCGCCTTCATCTTCCACCTTCACCTTCGTGGCAACGAGGGTATTGGTGGTGGGGTTGAAGGTGCCTTCGGCTTCGGCCAGGCCGGTCGTTGCAATCTGGGCGAAGAAGTCCGCCTTGCTAATGATCGCCCCGCTGTTGGCGCGATACACGGTGTTGGTCGTGGTTTCGATCTTGACGAACGAACCCTGCGGATCGAAGCCAAAGAACGTGCCGTAGGTGATGCGGAACGTGCCCGCCGTGGCGTTCACTTCCGACGTTGCACCCTTGGCTTCGTCGTTGTCTTCGCCGCCATTGCCATCTTCGATCTTCACTCGGGTGGCGACAATGCCGTTACGGGCCGTGTTGAACAGTCCGTAGACTTCCACCACTTGACCGTTGGCCACCGCCGGGTTGCTTGCGCCATTGCTGTTGAAGACCGTCGTGTTGGCATCCATGAACACCGTCACCGAGTCGTTCAGGCGAGTGAGCGTGAACTGTTGGTTCGGCACCGTGCCGGTGAGGCCCGAGACCGTACCCTTGATATCATCCGACTCGTGGCGAGCCGTATCGTCCAGGCCGCTGCCGTTGTTGCGGCGGATGGCCGGTGTGACATTGGAGCCCGTGATGGAGAAGTTGGCGAGGTCGAAGTCCAGCACAAAGTCATCCGTGACGCCGAAGGTCACCGGGGTGGCCAGCGTACGTGTGATCGTCACTTTGCCGCCCGCCGCCGGGCCATCACCCACCACGTTCACCGTGTTGGCGTTGGTGCCCCCCGTCGGCACAATCTGCATGGTGGCCCCCACCACAATTCGAACTTGAGTGTAGGTTTCGTTGGCCACCACCGCATTGGCAAGGAACGCGAAACGGCTCCCCGAGGTGTCGCCAAGCTGCTTGAAGTCGTAGGTGGACCCCGTGGCGCTATCGTAGACAGTGGCCGGGGTGTTGGCCGCCGTCAGTAGCTCCACTCGGTAGAGGGTGCCGAAGACGTTTTGGTAATCATCGGCAAAGGTGTCCGAAACGAACGTTCGGACCGAGCGCGTACCGCCCGTAGTGTCGCTTCCGCCGCCGCCACAGGCGACGAGCGTCATGGCCGCTGCGACAAGCACAAACCAGAGGAAAGTCATTCTCCATTTCATGGGTTTCATCCCGAAGACCCGCGAAAACGCGGGGGCTTCACTCGTAAGACGTACCAGAAATGTCGTTGCGTTCGCAATGTTCCCCCCATATCTTGCGGAAATTGCAGAAAAGTTCGCAGGGTGTTGAAAATCAGGGCTTGAGTATCATTCGCGACATGCCTTGCCCTGGAGCCTTGGCCATGGCGCGACTGCCGCACCAGACCTGGACTCACCGCGCCGAGATGTATCTGCTTTTGGAACGCGCACGGCAACAGCTCGAATCCGAACCCGAAGCCACATCCCTCGCGCACTGGGCGCGTGTGGCCACCCTCAGCCCAGGCCACTTCCATCGGCTCTTCCGCGCCACGTATGGCGTTACCCCCCACCGCTACGGCAGGCGCTGCCGCCTTGCCCGCGCCCACGTGCTCATGAGCCGAGGGATGTCTGTTTCCGCCGCCGCCCTCGAAGCGGGCTACGAAAGCCGATCCGCGTTTGTCCGGGCTTACCGCGCCGAGTGGGGGCACGCGCCGCGTTTCGCCAAGGCCCACCCGATTCGCAAGAACGGGCACACTTTGCGCTGATCGGCCGCCCTACAATTCCCTTCAGGTCGGCAGACAACATGAACTACAACAACCTTTGCCACGTGGAGTATTTCGTCCGGGATTTGGACCGGGCGCAGGCGTTTTACCAGGGCCTCTTTGGCTGGGAATTCCGCGCCTTCGGCGACGACATGCGCGTGTTTGGCCAGCAGGGCAACCACATCGGCGGCCTGGCCAAGCGCGAAACCATCAATGCTGGGGATTCCCCGTCCCTTTGGTTCCAGGTTCAAGACCTCGAAGCGATGATGGCCCGGGCCGTTGAGCTCGGGGGGCAGCGCGTTTCTGAGCGCAGTGATGTCCCCGGCGTGGGATGGTCTGGAGTGGTCTCGGACCCCGATGGCAATGCCGTCGGGCTCGTCCAGTACGCCGATCCGGCCGAATAAGGACGCGGACGAAAAGCAAATCGGGGTCGGTGATCCGTTCCGAAAAACGGGCCGACCCCTGGATTGGTCTCCAGATTTGGGGCGAGAACGCCCCGCTTTGCGTGCAAAACGCGGCTGCCTCAAGGAGACTAATTGATTTTGGGACGATTTTGTTCCCGTTTTCCGTTCTTGAGTACGAAAAAATTGCATTCGCAACAATAAGAAAGCGGGTCGGGGTTGCCCCCGCCCGCTTTCACCCTCATCGACGCTCGGCTTAGTTGCCGCCGCCGCCCGCGCCACCGCGGCCGCCAGCTCCGCCACCTGCTCCGCCGCGACCGGCCCCGCCACCCTGGAAGGTGAACGGCTCACCGCGCATCTCGCGCAGCATGGCCTTTTGGTCGGAAGTCAGGATGCCGCCGATCGTTTCGTTCATTTCGGCCTGCATCTTGGTGCGCATTTCGGCCATCGCCGCCATGTCGCCGCCATTCTGCCGGGCTTCTTGCATCATCTCCATCATCTTCTCGCGCTGCTCTTGCTGCGCTTGCTGGATGCTGGCTCGTTGCGAATCGGTCAGGTTGATCGCTTTCGCAATCTCCGGGTCCATCACGGCGCTGTTGCCGGCGCGCTGGATGTAGAGGCCGGTGAGGCGCTCCCATTGTTCCGGCGTCAGGACTTCCTTGATCTTGGCGTTGATTTCACCCATCTGGGCACCAGCACCTTGACCGCCACCCTGGCCACGACCTTGCCCGGCGCCGGCTTGACCGCCGCCCTGCTGGCCTCCGCCCTGCTGGCCTCCGCCCGCCTGGCCACCTTGGCCTCGCTGCGGCATCGCGGCTTGAATCTTTTCACGCTGTTCGGGCGTGATCTTCAGCTCTTGCTGCACATCGGGGCGCATCAGCAGCGTGACGCGGCTCTCTTGCATCATGCCGCCCATGCGGCCCTGGCCACCACCCGGTCGGCCTTGTCCGCCCCCCGGGCCTGCGCCTTGCGCAAACGTCAAACTCACCGCTAACACGGCCAATACAGTTGCGAATGTTCTCACTTGAGATCTCCTGCTCGTCAGTTATGGACGCAGGGGGCTCTCAATTGTTCATTTCTTGGCGACAATTTTCAATATACGACCCCGCCGCTCGTCGGTGAGGGCGTAGAGGTGCCCGTCCGGACCCATGCGCACGTCCCGGATGCGAACCCCCATGCTCAGCCGGGTTTGCCCGGTCACGCGGCCCTGGGCGTCCACCACCACCCGCCGGATGTCTTGCCCCGCTAAGCCGCCACTCATCAGGCTGCCACGCCACGCCGGGAACTCCGTTCCCGTGTACTCCACCAAGCCGCTGGGGGCCGGGCAGGGCGTCCACGCCACTATCGGGTCCACCATTTCGGGCAAGGCTTGCTTGTCGCTGATGGCCGGGCCGCTGTATTCGTTGCTGTAGGTGGCGCGAGGCCAGCCGTAGTTGCCTCCGGGGATCAAGATATTGAGTTCATCGCCCCCACGCGCTCCATGCTCATTGGCAAACACGCGGCCTTGCGAATCCACGGCCAATCCCTGGATGTTTCGGTGGCCGTAGGTGTAGATGAGCGGGTCCGCGCCCGCCTTTCCCACGAATGGGTTATCCCCCGGCGCCCGGCCTTCCACGTCCATACGCAGAACCTTCCCGTTGGTGGTGCTCAGATCTTGCGCAAATTCACGGATGTTCTTGCCGTTGTAGGCGCTCGGCGGGTTGCCGCCATCGCCAATGCTGAAGAGGAGGGTCTTGTCGGGCAAAAACGCCACCCGCGACCCAAAGTGCTGCCCCCCGGATTTGTTGATGTTCGTCTCGGCCAGCACCTTCAAGTCCGTTATGGAGGTGCCGCTCAGGGTGCCCCGCGCCAAGACCGTGCGGTTAGCGTCGTTCGTGCCCGTGGAATAGGTGAAGAAGAGGAAGCCGTTCTGGGCAAAATCGGGGTGCACCGCCACATCCATCAGGCCGCCCTGGCCGATGGCCGAGGGGATGGGCGCGCCCGTGATGGCGTTCGGGGTGTGGCTGTTGCCTTGCACCACGCTCAGGCCGCCCTCCTTCTGAGTGACGAGCATCCGCCCGTCGGGGAGCCACGCCATGCCCCACCCCTGCGGGATGCCGGTGACTACGGTTTGAGCTTCCCAACCGGTCTCTTCCTGCGGCGGGCCGGAGACGGTGATGGCCTTGCCTTTGGTGGGGTAATCGCCTTCCGGTGCGGCGGTGGTGGCCGCCGGGTTCGAGGGCGGCACGGACTCGGCAGTGGGGGCGGCGCAGCCTCCCAACAGCGTCAGACCGAGGAGGCACGCTCCGGCGAGAAAGGCAAACGAACGACTCATGACCTCATCTACGGAACAAACTGCCGCTGGGTGCGGGACCGGTCCATATCCGCCGCCGTCCACCACACGGCCTTGATGAACGGTTGCTGCCCCGCCTCCCAATGCCCGTAAGTGATGGCGAGGAGCGACCCGTCGGGCAAGAGTTCCAGCCCCGGGTAGCCACAATCCCACGAGTTCTGATTATCGAGCAATCGGAACCTCGCCTGCCCCGCGCGGCCGTTCTTGAGGTCATCGTAATGCCCCAGCCATGCCACAAAGTCACCCTTGGTCGGCCCGTCGGCCATGTCTCGGTACACCGCCACGAGACGGCCATCCGAAAGATAGCGCAGGGTGTGGCGGTCGCCGCTCAGGCTGGGATGCAGAGGCCGGGGCGCCGACCAGGTTCGCCCTTCATCCCGCGAGAACACGACCTGCGAGGGCCGTTGCCGCCGGTTTTCGCGGAGAAGCAACGCCCATTCCTTCCCGTCGGGGCTGGCGATGAACCCGGGCTCGCAAAGGTGTACGGCCCGCGAACTTTGAATCACGCGGGGTTCGGACCAGGTGTCGCCCATGTCGTTCGATTCTGTCTGCAGGAGCTTGAACTCGCCGGTGGCCCGCCCCCCTTGCTTAAGGAAGCGGCCGTCATCGTGGAACCAGGCCACCACGGTGCCGTCGGCGCGCTGGGTGACGCTCCCCATCACCACAATGCCGCCCCAATCCCCAACCTGCCGCAAGGGCGTCCAGTTCTTACCGTCGTCTTCGCTCGTCGCGATCATGGCCGGGTAAAGCCCGCTCCACATGATCAAGCGGGCGCGACCTGTGCGCGGATCCACCAAACGGTGGAGCGTGGGCGTCTCCTGGCTTTGCGCCCAGTTGCTGGGGGTGGGGAGCCGGTCGCTCCAGTCGCGTCCGCCGTTGGTGGAACGCTTGAGCACCACCGGCCCGCGTCCGTGCCCCTGGGGGTAGGCGATGAGAATCTCGCCGCCCGGAAGCTGCACCGAGGAGACGTGCCCCAGGTACTGACCCGCTTGCCGATCCACGACGACCTGCCGCTCGGTCATCATCGCCCAGTCAATCGTAGGCGGGGCCTGCCCCGGGCCAGCGGCCAGAAGCAGCAGCGAGGTTAGAACCATGCGACCTCGGTAATCATCGGGCACGCATCGGCCTTCACAAACCGAATCCGGACCCGATCGGTCTTGAGATTGCCCAGGTCAAGAATGCGGTGAGGGCCAATGGCCTGCGCGCGCTTCACTTCGCGCCATCCGTTTCCTTCGGGCACCTCGATGGCAAACGTATCCACCCGTTGCCCCCAACGGATCGCCTCGCGGAGACGGACGTAGCGCAGGTTTTGCGGCGCCGACCAGCGGAACTCAAGCCAGGCATTTGCCGCGCCGTCCGGCGCCGCCCAGAAGCTCGACTTCTGACCGTCACTCACCCGTGCGGCAGCATAGTCTGCGCTCCAGTCGCCACTCGAGGTCACCTTCGCCTGCGGGGCCAAGTCACGGCCAAACGCCTGCTCTCGCAACCGCCGGAACTCCTGCAGCGATTTGATGTCCGCGTCGTGAATCTGGCCGCGCGAATCGGGCGGCACGTTCAGCAAGAAGCTCGCCCCCCGCCCCACGCTCTGCATATAGAGGCTAAAGAGCTGCTCGCCGGTCTTCACCCGCCCGTCCTCGGAAGCGCGCCAAAACCACCCCGGCCGAATCGAGACATCCGCCTCGGCCGGCATCCAGGTGCCTCGCCCTCGGTGCCCGCTCATCGCTTCCTCGTAGGCGGTGAACCCTGGCGCGGGCTTCTGTCCCGGCTCCGGCCCGCGCGGGTCATAAGTGGCCCAGCACGGGTCGTTGGCCACGCCGCGCTCGTTGCCCACCCAGCGCACATCCGGCCCCACATCGCTGAATATCGCGGCCCTCGGCGCCCAGGTTCGAGCAAGCTCCCAGGTGGTCGGCCAGTCGTAGTACGTCGTCCGGTCGATCATCCGGTTCTCGCGCGCGCCGCCGTAATAGCCGTCGCCCCCGTTGGCCCCGTCGTGCCAGATGGTGAAGATCGGGCCGTAGTTCTGCGTCAGCTCGCGCAACTGGTCGCGGTACATCTGCACGTACTCCGGCTTGCCGTAGCTGGCCGCATTGCGATCCCAAGGCGAGAGATAGATGCCGAATTTGAGCCCGTGGCGGCGGCAGGCCTCGGAGATATCGCGCACCACATCGCCACGGCCGTTCTTCCAATTTGAGGCCTTCACGCTGTGAGCCGTAGTCTTGGTCGGCCACAGGCAGTAGCCGTCGTGGTGCTTGGCCGTCAGGATGATCCCGGTCATCCCAGCATCCTTGAAGGCGCGAACGATCTGGTCGGGGTCGTAATCCGTGGGGTAAAAGGTAGTGGGCGGCTCGCTCCCGTCGCCCCACTCCTTGCCCGTGAAGGTGTTGTTGCCAAAGTGGATGAAGCCGTAGTATTCGAGCTCGTGCCAGGCCAGCTGCGCCGCGTTGGGCACCGGGCCGTAGGGGGCGGGGGCCGCGGGATTCGCCGAAGTCATGAGTACTGCCAGGGCCGCAAGGCAAGCCATAGCCCAGTATCCCCGATGCCAAAGAACCCCGCCACGGGGGGGACTCGTAATTTTATGGGACGGTAAAACGTTTAGCTAACAGGAGATACTGAACAGCATGCTGACGACCCTTGTTGCCACCGCCATCCTTGGCCAAAGCGCCTCCACGCCCAAAGTGGCGCCCGTCAAGACCTTCCCGGGCCTTCGCATTGTCAGTGCGGCCGCGGCCACCTCGGGGGCAAAGTTTGCGGTGGGGCTGGAAAACGGCAACGTCCGCATCATGAACGGGACGAACTACACGACCCTTTTCAACCTCGCGGGCCACCCCGGGCCGGCCTACGGACTGGCCTTCAGCCCGGACGGCAAGCTCCTCGCCACCGGCGACGAAACCGGCCGCATCTGGATTTGGAACGTGGCCAATGGCCAAAAAGTGCGCGAACTCCCCCGCGACAAGGGCCACCAGCGCGGCATCCAATCGCTCACCTTCAGCCGCGATAACAAGCGGATTGCCAGTGTGGGCAAGGACGACGTCATCCACGTGTGGAACGTGAGCGGTGGCAACCCCGTGGTGAGCATGAAGGGAATGGGCGCCAACTTCTTTGGCATCGGCTTTGCCTCCACCGGCGGCCTGGTGACGGGCACGCTTCTCGAAGGCATGCGCATCTACAACGCGGGCACCGGAGCCTTGGCCACCACCGTGACCATGAAGCCGATGGCGGGCGCGAACAACCTGAGCGTGAACAACGCGGGCACCCTGGCCGTAACGGCGGGCCGCGATGGAAGCGCGGTGGTCTACAACCTCTCCACTCGGGCGCAGGCGGCGAAGTTCAAGAACCACCAAGACTGGGTGCTGTACACCGCGTTCACCCCGAACGGCAAGTACGTGTTCACCAGCAGCAACGACATGACGATCAGCCTGGGCGCGGTGGCCAATAGCCAGCGCGTGGCGACCATCACCGGCGCGAGCATGGTCGGTTCGCCCTTGGCCGTGACCGGCGACGGCAAGCTGCTGGTGACGAGCGACGACGGCGACAACCTGAAGCTCTACACCATCACCCCGGCGCAACCGGCAGCGGCCACGTCCACTCGCCGACGACGCTAACGAGGAAGGACCGGCGAGGCAACGGCCCGGGCAATCCGGGCCGGAAAATCTGGCCCGCCGTAAACCCAACCCGTATAAATCTGAATGAGGTCGGCGCCCTGCGCAAAGCGGGCGCGGGCCTCTTCTTCGTTATGGATGCCTCCCACATTGATGACCGTGCGCTGAGGGTCCAGGTGCTGCCGGATGAGAGCCAAGACTTCCCGGCTGCGCCCGGCCAGCGGGGCGCCGCTCAGCCCACCTTCGTGGCCAGGGTCTTGCTTGAGGAGGGCGCGGCTAATGGTGGTGTTGGTCGCCACCACGCCGGTGATATCGAGATCGTTGGCGAGGGCGGCGACGTCCGCAATCTGCTCGTCGCTCAGGTCCGGCGCGATCTTGATGAACAGGGGCTTCGTGCCATCCATCTCCCTCAGCCGCCACAGAATCTGGCTGAGCGGCCCGCGATCTTGGAGCGTACGTAGGCCCGGGGTGTTGGGCGAACTGACATTGACGGTCACGTAGTCGGCGGCGTCTTTCAGCCGCTCAAAGGAGTAAGCGTAGTCGTCGGCCGCCTGCTCTAGCGGCGTAACCTTGCTCTTGCCAATGTTCACCCCAAGGACGAGGTTCTTGGGGCGGTTTTCGAGGCGCGGGGCCACCGCATCGGCCCCTTCGTTGTTGAATCCCAGCCGATTGATCAGGGCTTGATCCGCCGGTAAGCGGAACATGCGCGGGCGCTCATTTCCGGGTTGGGCGTGGCGGGTAACCGTACCAATTTCGGCAAACCCGAAGCCAAACGAAGCCCATGCGTGCAAACCCCGGGCGTTTTTGTCGAACCCGGCCGCCAAGCCCACGGGATTAGGGAAAGTCACCCCAAACCGCTCAACCGGAGCCGCCACCGCGCCCGGCCCCTTCACCCAGCCCCGTTCGATGGCCGCCAGGGCCCGTTCATGAACTGCCTCCGCATCCATCCGGAACAGCAACGGGCGGAGGGCATGATAAAGGCTCACGGCGTGGGGAGTCTATCCCCTACCGTGAGCCTTCGTTGTCGTCAGCTTAGGCCTTGCGGCGTCGGCGAGCGAGGGCGACCAGGCTGGCACCCAGCACGAGCATGGAGGCCGGCTCCGGCACACCCGAGATGCGCTGGATTTCGTTGGCTAGCTCGGGGGTCATGCCCGTGTACCAGTTCTCGGCCCCGTACTGCTCGAACTCCCCGTTGGAGAGCACGCCCAGGATGCGACCGTTCGGGTCGATAAGCGGGCTGCCGCTGTCGCCCGGGGCGCCAAAGCCTTCGAAGCTCGTGAAGTTGGGGCTGCTCGGGGCATCGAACCGGTCGACCACCGAGAAGTAGTTGCCGAAGAGGTTGCCCGCCACTTCCGTGCGTTCAATCCGCGTCGTCATACCCCGGCGGACGTTGTCCAGCTGCCACGGGCTGTTGCCCTCGGCCCCGTGGTATCCGTAACCGGCGCTCACCAGCTGCGTGCCCGGCGTGAAGGAGTTGTCGTTGCGGATGAGCGGCGTCCAGACGCTGCGGTTCCAACCGCTAATCTTGAAGATGGACATGTCCGCGCCGAGGATGTTGTAGACCTGCGTGATCGGGTAGTTGCCCCCGTCGGCAAATCGGAACGAACCCGTGCTGCCTTGGTCAATGACGTGGCGCGCCGTGATGCCCCAGTGGAATCCGTTCATGAACCCCATATAGGTGCCGGTGGCACTGAAACTTCCACCGTCAAAAACGCGGCCAATGCCTTGGAAGCGCGCATCCGTGGCCCCGAAGTTGGAGACTTGGGCGTCGGTGAGGTTGTTGCTCCACACGATGGCGGGAGCAAAGGCAGGAACTGCGAGCACTGCCAGGGCGGCGACGAGCGGCCGATACATGCCCGCTAGGATACTCCCCTCACTTTCCCGAATGCCTAGCAATCTTGCGGGGTTAGGGACTAGATTTCGCGAGCGCGTCCCCCGTTTGCACCCGCCACAGAGCCGCGTAAATACCGTTTTGCGCCAGGAGTTCTTCGTGCGTGCCCGATTCGGCGACCTGCCCCGCTTCCATCACCCAGATGCGATGCGCATCGCGGACGGTGCTGAGTCGGTGCGCAATCACTACCGAAGTGCGGTCCTTGGTCACGCGGGCCAGGGAGCGCTGGATGGCAGCCTCGGTTTCGTTGTCCACCGCGCTGGTGGCCTCGTCGAGGAGCAAGATCAGTGGGTCGCGCAGAATCGCCCGGGCCAACGAAAGTCGCTGCCGCTGGCCTCCGCTAAGCTTCTGCCCCCGCTCGCCCACCACCGTGTCGTAGCCCTCGGGCATCGCCGCAATAAACTCATGGGCTTCGGCCGCACGGGCGGCCTCTTCAATCTCGGCGTCGGTCGCTTCGGGGCGACCGTACCGGATGTTCTCCCGCACCGAACCGTGGAACAAGAACACATCCTGGCTGACGTAGCCAAACGCGCCGCGCAGGTCGGCGTAGGTGAGGCTCTTCACGTTGACACCGTCAATCTGGACCTCACCGGACGTCACGTCGTGGAACCGGAGCAACAACCGGATTAAAGTGCTCTTGCCCGCCCCGGTGGCCCCAACGATCGCGTGGGTTTCTCCCGCCGGGATGGTCAGGTTCACGCCCCGCAGCACGGGCACCCCATTGGCGTAGGCGAAGTCCACACCCTTGAGCTCGATCTGGCCGGTCGCCGGTTGGGGCAGGGCCTGCGTGCCTTCTTGCATCAGCGGGCGCACGGCGCGCAGATCCATGATTCGGTGCGTGCTGGCCATCGCGCGTTGGTAGAGGTCGAGCGTTTCCCCCAGCCGCGTAAGCGGCCATAGAAGCCGTTGCGTCATGAACACTAACACCGAGTAGATGCCGACTTCCATCGTGCCGTTGAGCACCATCCAGCCGCCGAGCACCAGGGTGCAGGTGAACCCGGAGAGGATGACCATCCGGATGAGCGGCACGAAGGCGCTGGAGTACTTGATCGCGTTCTGATTGACCTCGCGGTACTCCTGGCTCACGCGGCCTAGCCGCGCGGACTCACGGGCCTCGGCGGTGAACGCCTTGATCGTTTGGATTCCGCTCAAGTTGGCACTGAGCGTGGTGCTGAGTTCGCCCACCGCTTCTCGGACTTGCGCGTAGAGCGGTTCGAGGCGCTTCTGATACCGAATGGAGCCCCACACGATGATGGGGATGGGCACGAACGCCAAGAGGGTCAGGAGCCACGAACTGGCAGCAAACACGGCCCCCACCAAAACCACGTTCCAAAACACGACGATGAGTGCGGCCGCCCCGCCGTCTAGGAATCGTTCGAGCTGGTTGATATCGTCGTTGAGGATGCTGATGAGACCGCCACTGGAGCGATCTTCGAACCAACTGATTTCCAGGTTCTGCACGTGGTCATAGAGCTCCGTGCGCATGCCGTGCTCCATGCTCTGAGCCAGGTTGCGCCACGCCACCGCGCTGAGATAACCAAAGAGGCTCTCGAGCACCCAGACGACGACGTTGATGGCTGCGAGAATGAGAAGCTGGTGCCACCGATCCGCGATGCCGAACTGAGTGGCGACGAAGCTGCCTTCGCCGCGCACCACCACGTCAATGACCGCGCCGATGAGCACCTCGGGGGCCACATCCATGACCTTGCCGAGGGTGGAATAAGTGGCCGCCTTAACCACCAAGGGCCGGTGCGGGCCGGCGTATTGCCACAGGTGCCGGAGCCCCGATGTTTGCGAACTACTCATGCTTTCGTTACCGGTACAGCACGTAGGCAGTCAGAGGACGCATCTCCAATTCCCCTTCCACTTGTCGCACCCGGCCGCTGGGCATCGCATCCTCGTCAAGGCCCACGTTCCATTTGCCCTCGGGCAGGGTGACGCGCTGGCCCTTCATCCCCGCGTGGAAGAGCACGATCACGTCTTTCCAGGGATCCCGTGCCCCCGCGCCATCCAATCGGAAGCCGGCGGTTTGCGGCGGCAGTTGGTCAGCGGGAAGCTCTTTCACCAAACGGTCAACTTCGGCCTTGGTGCGCAGACGGAACACGGGATGCGCCCGCCTGAGGGCAATGACCCGGGTGAAGTAGGCGGTGCGTTGCCAGTAGTCTTCCGCCCGCACCCAATCGAACTGATTGACGGGGTCGCCGGCATTGTAAGAGTTGTGGTTGCCCCCCTTGGTGCGGCCCATCTCAATGCCGCCCTCGATGAACGGCACGCCTTGCGAAAGGAGCACCCCAGCGTGCGCAAAGCGCACCGCATACTCTTGCATCTCGGGGGAGACCAGCTCCATGGCCGCACGGTCGCCAAAGGAAATATTGTCGTGGGCGCTCACGTAGTTGACGGTTTCGGTAGGGTGGTCGGCGAACTCCGGCGAGCCCATCATGCCTCGCACGACGGAGGCCAGGTCACCGCCGCCCATCGCCCATCCCGGGCCCTTCTCATCCAGCGCGCCGCGCCACGCTCCTCGGAAGTTGTCGTTAAACACCGCCGCTCCTATCCCGCGCTGCGCACCCTTGCCAAATCGCAGGGGGCCGCCGCCGGTCCAGGGTTCACCGTAGATAAGCGCGTTCGGGTTCACCGCCCGGACGGCCTTTGTCCAGTCGGCGACGGAGGCAGGCTCGTGCATGCCGAGGAGGTCGAACCGGAAGCCATCCACACGGTACTCCCGAGCCCAGTACACCAGCGAATCCCGGATGAACTTGCGCACCATCGGCCGCTCGTCGGCCAGCGCGTTGCCCACCCCGCTTTCGTTCAGCACATCACCGCGATCGTTAGTCCGGAAGTAGAAGAACGGCACCGTCTCCCAGAAGGCGCTCTGCTGGCCCTCGCTGGGGACGCTGTGGTTGTAGACCACATCCAGCACCACCCCCAGGCGGGCTTTGTGCATCCCGGCAATCATCGTTTTGAACTCGCGAATGCGGCGGATGGCGTCATCAGGGGTTTGCGAGTACTGCTCCTCCGGCACATTGAACTGAGTGGTTTCGTAGCCCCAGTTGTAGTCCTTAGAATGCGCCGGGTTGAAGTCGTGAATCGGCAGCAAGTGGACGTGAGTGACGCCTAAATTGACCAGATGGTTAAGCCCCTGGCGCGGGCTGGACGAGTGTAGTAACCCAAGGTACTTTCCGCGCAAAGAAGCCGGCACCCCCGATTGGGCCTGGATGGTGAAGTCGCGCACGTGCATCTCATAGATCACGGCGTCGGTTTGCGCACCCGTGAATGCCAGGCGCGTCGGCCAACCCGTCGGCTGGGTGCGCGACATGTCCACGACCACACTGCGGGTGGAGAGGGCATTGGAAGCCCGCCCATAGATATCCGTGGCGATGCGCTTGCGCCCGTAGCTCTCAAACTCGTACTGATACTCCGTGGCGTGCAGATTGCCGGACTGGCTGGCATACCAGACGCCGCCGGTGCCCCGCTTCATTGGTACGCGCCGGAAGGGCGTGGGGCGACCCGTGCGGTACAGCAACACGGTAGCACTGCGCGCGACCGGACTCCACACCTTAAAGGTGGTTTCGCGAGAGGTCGCCACCGAGCCCAAGTCGGTCTTGGTGTAGTTGAACGCCGCATCATTCAGCACATCGCGGAGGTAGACGCGGCGGGCCTCGTTGCCCCCCACGCGCACGCGGATGTCTTCGGTAAGTTGCTGGTCATCCAGCGGCGTGGCCAGGAGCACCTTCACGCTTCCCAGCAGGTCGGCATCCGGTCGCCCCAAACCCACGGGCGGGGCCTCCTTGGGCGCGACGACTTCACCGGGATTGTTGATCGAATCTTTGACGGTGTTGGTGTTGAAGTCCACCACGAACTTCACAATCGTGCCGGCGCTGGGCACGGCCAGCCGAATGTTCGGCCCGCCGGGCACAAAATCTCGCCCCCAGTTTTGCGACCAGTTGCCGCCCCGGGCCACTTTGTATTCCCAATCCCCGGCCGGGAATACCCCCACAAACTCAAACACGCCCGGGCGCATCTCGTTCATCAGGGTCACGGGGTCTCCGGGCGACCATTCGCTCCCACCCAGGGCGCGCTGAATGCTGCCCGGCAGAGTCACCGCGTTGGCGGGGAGCGGAATCTCGGCCTTTGCCCCCGGCTGAACATCCATCACGCGCACGGGTTGATCGTTGATCGTCACCCGGATGGCCCCTTGGAGTTCTTGAATCCGGGCTGGTTCCGCCAGCGCCACCGTGAGTTCATCGCGCTTATCCAAGAACGCAGGCTGGGGATCGGTCGTCGGCTGGGCCAACAATCCGAGAGGCAAACACCCAATGAGCAACCCGAGGAGACGACGCATGGTTCTAGTTTGAACTACGCGATTTGGACCCGAGGCATATTCCGGGCCTGATGATTTTCGACCCATTTCGTTGCATGCGCAACGAATCGAACAGCGACGAGCGTAGAGGAGTAACAAGGGAAGATCCTTCCGCGGATTCTTTTCGGGATTTAACATGACTTTCAAGTTCAAGCATCTTTGGTGGGGGGCCGCCCCGGCCGTGGCCCTTGGTTTCGTCGCCCTTCATCCGGGTCGCGCCATCGCGACCCCGACCGAGTACCCCGTCTCGCCCAGCGCCGTGGCTCCCAGCCACTACACGGTCGATACCGTGCACTCCGGGGTTGGGTTCGAAATCGTTCACATGGGTTTGGCCCACGTGCAAGGCCGATTTACGAAGTTCGAGGGCCACGTGATGGTGGACCACGACAATATGGCGAACTCCAACGTGGAGTTCACGGTGGATGTGAGCAGCGTGGATACGGCGATCGGTGCCCGCGATGACCATTTGCGCAGCGCGGACTACTTCGACGCCGCCAAGTTCCCCAAGATGACCTTCAAGAGCACCAGCGTCAAGGAAACCGAGAAGGGCTGGGTAGTGAACGGCAACCTGACCATCAAGGACCAAACCAAGCCGATGACGATTGGTTTTAAGTTCAACGGCCCGATGGAAGACCCGCGCATGGGCAAGCTGGTGGGCGTGATCGCCGAGCCGTTTACGGTCAAGCGCAGCGACTTCAAGGTCGGCAGCACCGACAAGATGCCGAACGGTGTGATGCCGCTTAGCGACGAAGTGATTGTGCGGGTTTCGTTCGAAGCCAAGGCGCAGTAAGCCTCGGGGCAGCAACCCCTTCTGGCCCCTACGGGATCTCTCCCGTGGGGGCCTTTGCTTGCCCCCTTAGACGGTGGCGCGGGTGCGGGCCATCACGCTCTCGAGGAACGCCGAATTGGTCGGCGTGCGCTTGAGCAGTTTGATGAGCTGGTCGGTGGCTTCCACGTTGTCCTTGGTGTTGGCCAAGATGCGGTGGAGTTGCACCACGGCTTCCAGCGCTTCGCGTTCGAAGAGCTTCTCTTCGTGGCGGGTGCTGCTGCGTCGGACGTCCATGGCCGGCCAGATGCGGCGCTCGGCCAGTTCGCGGTCCAGCACGATTTCCATGTTGCCGGTGCCTTTGAATTCTTCAAAGATCGCGTCGTCCATCTTGCTTCCCGTCTCGATGAGCGCGGTGGCGATGATGGTGAGCGAGCCGCCTTCTTCGATGTTGCGCGCGGCGCCAAAGAAGCGTCGCGGGCGATAGAGCGCCGCCGGGTCCAGACCCCCCGAGAGCGTACGGCCGCTCGGGTTGATCGTGAGGTTGCTGGCGCGGCTAAGACGAGTGATGGAGTCGAGCAGAATCACCACGTCGCGGCCGGCCTCTACCAGGCGCTTGGCTTGCTCCAGACACAAATCGGTGACCCGCATGTGGTTTTCGGCGGGCTCGTCGAACGTACTGGAAATGACTTGACCCTTCACGCTGCGGCGCATGTCGGTGACTTCTTCCGGTCGTTCGTCCACCAGCAGCACCATCAGGTACACGCCGGGGTTGTTGGCCGTGATCGAATTGGCGATGGTCTTGACGATGGTCGTCTTTCCGGCCTTGGGCGGAGCGACGATGAGACCGCGCGAACCCATGCCGATGGGGGCAATGAGGTCAATGATGCGCCCAATGATGTTCTCGGGCGTGGTTTCCATCTTAAGGCGGCGCTCGGGGAAAAGCGGAGTGAGTTCGTCGAACGAGCGGCGCGATTGGTGCTCCGCGGACTGCGTGCCGTGGCCGTTCACGCTCTCGATTCGAAGCATGCCCGCATACTTTTCGCCTTCGCGCGGCGGGCGGATGAGGCCCATCACGGTGTCGCCGGCCTTCAGGCCGTTCTTGCGCACCAGGTTCTGGCTGACGTAGACATCGTCGTTGCCGGAGCCGTACGTGGGGCGGCGGAGGAAACCCCAACCGTCGTTCATCAATTCAAGAATGCCGGTGCGGTAGACCGCGTCGGGGTTGGCTTGCTTCAGGAGCGACTCGATAACGACGCTCTTGTCCACGTCCAGCGAGATCTTCGCCTTCTTGGCCGCCTTCGCCAGGTCGGCGGGCGACATGGTGTCAAAGGAATTAAAGTCAACTTCCGGCAGGCTTTCGATGTCTACGGAAGTGTCGATATTGGGTTGCTTTTCGCGGCCAGAGCCGCCGGAGCCACCGGAACCGCCTCGGCCTCGTCGGCCGGTCGAGCCAGATTTACGGGCACGGAATGTGTGCTGCATGTGTAACACCGATCCTCGCACACCCAAGAACGGGGAGGAGGGGGAAGGGGTAGACGATCAGTCGCCGAGAACGGCTACGTAGGGGAGGTTGCGATAACGCTCCTCGTCGTCTAATCCGTATCCTACTACAAATCGGTTCGGAATGTCAAAGCCGATGTACTCAACCGGGACATCGTGGGTGCGCGCTTCCACCTTGTTGAGCAGCGCCGTCACGGCCAGGCTGGCGGGCTGGCGAGTTTCCAAGAGTTCCCTTAGGTAGCCCAGCGTCAGGCCCGTGTCCACGATGTCTTCTACTAGTAGCACGTGCTTGCCTTCGATCGGGATTTCGTGGTCACGCTTGAACCGCACTGCCCCGCTGCTGATCTGCTGCCCGTGGTAGCTGGCCACTTGCACGTAGTCAATTTGCATGGGGAGGTCAATGCTGCGGGCGAGATCGCTCAGGTAGGGGTGGCACCCCTTCAGCACGCCCAAAAGGATCAGCTCTTGCCCCTTGTAGTCCGCCGTGATCTGGGCGCCGAGTTCGGCGATGCGCTGGGCGATCTGGTCGGCGGTGAGCAAGGGCTTCAGGAGCATGTGAGGCTAGTTTATCCCGTTGCCATGGCAACCAACAAGCAAAGAGGCCTCTCCATTTGGAGAGACCTCTTCGGATAGATCCTTTCGCCGTAGCGAGAGGCTTACTTGCTGCGGCGGCGGCGCGCCAGAGCGAGCAGACCGGCACCCAGGGCGACCATGCTGGCCGGTTCCGGCACGGCATCGGCCGTCACGACCAGGTTGTCCACCTGGGCGTACCACTCATTGGCATTCAGGGTCGGGTCAACGAACCGGAACCGAAGGTACAGGTCACCGCCGTCATAAGCGCTGAGGTTGTAATTTTTGGTTACGCCCGAATTGAGCTGGAAAAGCCCGTTAATTGGAGTATCAATCTCGAACTCCTCAAGCAGAGCCCAATTCGAACCATCACCCGAGGCCAAAATCTCGAACTGATCTCCTTCGATGTTCTCGCCGAACTTCTGGAAGTTGATGTCAATGGACATCGCCGCGCTTTGGTAGCCCGCCAGGCTGATGGCCTGGGAACGCAAAGAAGTATCGAAGCCATTAGGGGACTCACCGAAGAAAGTACTGCTTGCGATGGGTGCATTTGATTGGTCCCCCGAGATCGAGCTTGCATAGTTACCGGCGCCGACGTCAACTCGGTCCTCCCAAAACAGGGTCGAACCGTTGTCGTCGGTCGAGGTCCATCCGCTGGCGGCAATGCCGGCATCCCAGTTCTCGCTGTAAACCACAACGGCCTGGGCCGAACCCACCACGCTGACCATAGCACCCAACAAAAGAAACTTCTTCATATCCAACCTCCGCGAACTGCGGATCGATGCCAAAGAGGATACTTCACAAAAGATTGCGTTCGCAATTTTCCCCACCGCACATTTGCCAGGTTTGGGGCAATAGGCTGTAAACCTGGGGCAAAAACGGGGCCGAATTACGTTTCGATCAGAATTATGAGATGAGTTCCCTGTTCACCCCGTTCACCCAGAGGTCGGTTACCCTCCGCAACCGAGTGGCCATGAGCCCGATGTGCATGTACTCCTGCGAGGGCATGGACGGCGTGGCCACTGCTTGGCACCCGGCCCACTACGGCACCCGGGCGGCGGGGGGCTGCGGCCTGGTGATGCTGGAGGCCACGGCGGTGACCCCCGGCGGGGTGATTAGCCCCCAAGACCTCGGCATCTGGAGTGACGACCACATCCCCGGGTTGCGCACGATTGCCGAGAGCATCCAGAACGCAGGGGCGGCGGCCGCCATTCAGATTGCGCATGCGGGCCGCAAGTCAGGCACCTATCGCCCGTGGTCGCCGGTGCGCGGGTACGTTCCGGACTGGCCGCACCCCCGGCTGGCCCCCGCCGCGATCCCGTTCCGCGAAGACACTCCCGTGCCCCAGGCCATGACCGCCTCCGACCGGGACGCGATGATTGACGCATGGCGGCGGGCCGCCCGCCGCGCTCACCTCGCGGGGATTGATGTCCTGGAACTTCACAGCGCGCACGGCTATTTGTTGCACCAGTTCCTTTCGCCGCTCAGCCACCCCGAGCCGGACGGCGGGGACCGCTTCGCATTCCACCGCACCCTGGTGCAGGCCGTGCGCGAAGAGTGGCCCGCCGAGAAGCCGCTCTGGATGCGGCTGAGCGTGACCGACTGGGTGGAAGGCGGCTGGACGCCCGAAGACTCCGCCCGGCTCGTGCAAGAGCTCGAGCCGCTCGGGCTCGACCTGGTGGACTGCAGCAGCGGCGGCACCGTGATGAACGCGAACATTCCCGTCGGGCCGGGGTATCAGGTTCACCTCGCGGCCGACCTGCGGGCGGCCACTGGCATCCCGACCGGCGCGGTGGGCAGCATCACCGAACCCGCCCAGGCCGAGGCCATCGTGGCGCAGGGACAGGCAGATATCGTCCTGCTGGGCCGCCAACTGCTCCGCGAACCGTACTGGGCGTTGCGCGCGGCGCAAGAGTTGGGAGCCGAAGTGCCGTGGCCGTCGCAATACGCGTGGTCGGTGGGCAACCCGGGTTAGCCAGGGATTGAACTCGGGGGCTGGAGAAGGACTGATGAAAAAACTGTCCGTTTGTGAATTCGACCTGGTTTCAGATATAACCTGGGGAGGTCGAGCCATGAACTGGCCTCCGCACACAATCCAGCTCCTTTGCTCCGCCGGAACGATTCTCGGCGTGGTTGGAGTTTTCTGCTACTTCCAAAAGCAAGCCGAGTGGATGGTGCGCCTCAGCGTTTTGCTCCTCAGCGCGGGCATTCTTGGCAACCTGGCGGGAGTTGCCACAGCCGCTCTGCCATTTCACCCGGGTTGGGCGGCCCTCACCCTTGCCTTTGGGGTCGTACCCCTACTTTTCGTATGGGGTGGCTCGAGCATTCACAACATAGATCCACAAGAAGCTGAGTTGATTGAGCGCATCATGCATAACCTCGAGGACGATCTTCGTTGATGAGCTAAAAGGCAATCTCGTCAAGGAACAAGGTTCAATTTCCTCGACGGAGTCAACGCCTTTCCAATTCGCGACGAGTTCGTAACGTAGGAACTCTTATGAGCTCCAGTTTCCGCCCCGGCATCGCCATTCTCGGGGCCGTCGCGGTCTTCGTCGCGGGCGGGATTGGCGGCAGTGTCACCCCCAGCGCCATCCAAGACGGCTGGTACGGCACGCTCACCAAGCCGCCGCTCCAGCCGCCCAGCTACCTGTTCGGCATCGTCTGGCCGATCCTGTACGTGCTCATCGCCGCCAGTTGGGTCATCGCCTATCGCCGCCAACCCGAAAACCTCAAATTCCTCGCCATTCCCTTCGGTATCCAGCTCGCGCTGAATGCTCTGTGGTCGGCGGTGTTCTTCGGCATGAAGGCCCCGTCAGCGGCCCTCGCCGTCATCCTGCTACTCCTCGGCAGCATCGCTTGGATGATGCAAAGGTTCGGGTCCCCGGCCCGGTGGCTGCTGGTGCCGTACATTCTGTGGGTCAGCTTCGCCACGTACCTCAACGCGGGCATCGTCTGGCTCAATCGCTAACGATCAGGTGTTCGCGCCGCCCAGGCGCCACACACGCAGGATCTTATCCAGCCCGCCGGCGACCATGAAGCGGCCTTCGGGGTGGAACCCCACCGTCATCACCGCCTGGTGGCTGGCCTCAATCCGCCCGTGACCAAGCCCCCGGTCAATGTTCCACAGCCCCACTGTGCCATCCCGGCTCCCGCTGGCCAGCAGCCACCCGCGCGGGTGGAACGCCAGTGTCTCAATCGGCCGCTCGTGGCCAAAGAACGTCGTCAGCAGCCCGGAGGTGCGGGTATCGAACACCCGAATCGAGCGGTCTACCGCCGCCACCGCCACCCGGCTCCCATCCGGGTGGAAGGCAATCGCCGTCACCGTGCTGCGGATGCGCTCAATCCCCCGCATTTGGGTGCCGGTGCGGGCGTTCCACAGCCTCACCGTCGCGTCGGCGCTGCCGGTAGCGAGCGTCCTACCGTCCGCCGAAAAGGCCACCGCCGTCACGCTGTCCTTGTGCCCCCGAAGCAAGAACCGGTCGCGGCCCGTACGGGCATCCAGAATGCGCGCCTCCTTGCCCACCGTGCCCAGCGCCACGCAGCTTCCATCGGGGCAGGCCGCCACGGCCACGCTCCACTCGGGCGGGTGGTGCCGCCAAAACTGGGTGCCGGCCTCACTCTGCCGCCAAGCGGAAACGGTCTGCTCGGTGCTGCCAGCGGCCAGGAAGCCGTCACTCAGCGCCGCCAGGCTGCTCACAGCGCCTCCCTCCAGCGGGTAGCGCTTCTCCACCTTGGCGAGTTCGCGATCCCACTGTAGGACCTCATTGTCGAAGCCGCTGGTGAGCATGTGACCGCCCACGGTACGGAACGCCATCGCGTAGATCGGCGTGCGGTGCACCCGGTGGCGCTGCACCAGTCGCGCCTGCACCACCGAAGGCCGCTTGACGAAGCCTGTGGGGTCGGCATCTTCGCGCGTCAGGCCAAGAGTGCCGTCGTACTGAGTTCGCTTGAGGGGGTCGCTGAGGGTTTCGAACGCTTCGTTCAGCAGCGCCATCCGCTCGTGGGCGTGCGGGTCCTCGGGGTTGAGGTCGGGGTGGTACTCGCGGGCAAGGCCACGGTAAGCCTGGCGAATGTCTTCACCAGACGCGCTCGGCGGAACCCCCAGGACCTCGTAGTGCGTGCGCAACCCGTTGGGCATGATACGGAAGCGAGGCGGAGTGAGGTCGGGACAGACCAGCCTTCCGCCGGGATGCCCCTCTGCCTACGCGCGGACTCCGTAAACTGGTTCCATGGCCGGACCGCTTGGTCAAGACACTCCGATGCGCGTGGGCATCCTCGGCGCAGGCAACATCTGCTCGATCTACATCGAAAACCTGCAAGCCGACCCCATGTTTGAACTCGTAGGCATCGCCGACATGGTGCCGGAGCGCACCGAGGCCCGCGCCACCAAGTACGGCATTGAGGGCATGACGCCGGACGCGATGATCCAGCGCGCTGACCTGCAGGCCGTGGTCAACCTCACCCCGCCCCTCGCTCACTTCAGCACCACGAAGGCTTTGCTACAAGCCGGCAAATCCGTGTACTGCGAAAAACCCCTCGCTTTCACCCTCCCCGAAGTGCAAGAACTCGTGGCGTTAGCCAACGAAAAGGGCCTGCACCTGGGCGGTGCCCCCGATACGGTGCTGGGCGCGGGCGTGAACACCGTGATGGACCTTATCGAAGCGGGCCACATCGGCATACCGGTGGGCTACGCCGCCCACATGCTGTGTGGTGGACACGAGAGTTGGCACCCGGACCCGGACTTTTACTACCAACCTGGCGGCGGGCCGCTCTTTGATATGGGTCCGTACTATCTCACGGCCCTGGTGCACTGGTTTGGCCCGGTGGCGCAGGTGTCCGCCTCGGCGCGCACGGTACGAGACCACCGCACCATTGGCAGCGGCCCCCGCGCGGGCACGGTTTTCCCGGTGGAAGTGATGACCCACATCGTCTGCACGCTCACGCACCATTCGGGCGTGATTGGCACGCTGACGACGAGCTTTGAGACCCCCAGCCACGAACTCCCGCACATCGAAATCCACGGCACCGGCGGGGGCATCCGTGCCGCCGACCCCAACGGTTTTGGTGGCCCCATTGTTGCCCGGCAGCCGGGCGAAGAGTGGCGTGAGATGCCGCTAGGCGCCGGGCCGGAGAACAACATGCGCGGCCTTGGCCTGCGAGCGCTGGTGCAAGATGAGTCCTCACCCGTGGGGGCCGACCGGGTGGCGCACGTGGTCGAGATCATGGCGGCCGCCCTAGAGTCCGCTCAGAACCGAAGTGTCATGCAATTGACCACTCGTCCCAATTGCGGATGGGTTTCCCCTTCCTAGACGTAAGGCAAAGCAACAACGACATGGCGAACCCTCCCCGCGCTCATTGGCCGGAATGGCTTTTCTCCTTTGCGTGCTGCGGCATGATTGCCGCCAACGCGCGCAACAAGAGGCTGGAGGGCGAACCGTTCTCGGTGATGACGTACTACGGCCAGACGCCCGGAGTCAAGATGCTGCAGGGCATCGGCTGGGTGGTGGCGGTGGCGTTCATCCTGGTGGCAGCGGCCTGGATCATGCGGCCGAAGTGGGGGCAACAGTGCCAGCACGCGCTCACGCTCCTTTCCGGCATGGGATTTGTGGTGGCGTGGCTGGAGTTGGTCACAGCCCTGCGAAGCCTGAACGGCGCTCCTTACCGGCTGGACGCGCTCCCCTATGACCCCATCACCAACCTCGGGCTGGGCGGAGCGCAAGTGTTTGCGACCTACATGATGCTGAGGCTTCCGGACGGCAGGTTGGGGCCGAAAGCGGGCCTTGGGGTCAAACTAGGTTTGGCGGTGTGCTCATGGATCATCCAACTGATGCTGTGGACCCTTATCTCCAGCCGGTAGAAGGCCGACGCTGGATCTTCGCGGTCCTGCTCTCGATCCTTGGCTTTCCCATTGCGGGCCTCAGTTTCTTTTGGTGGCACGCTCAGCGCAACATCGAGCAATCGGCCCGGCCCTACGTGCTGGAAAAGATCCCCGTGTGGCTGGACCACGATGAGAAGGCGCTGCTCCAGGCCAGCCCGGTGCCCTGGTTCAAGCAGGAGTTCGACTGGGCGGATTACGACCAGTGGCCCGCCAAGTACGGCAACTTTGTCGCTGTGGAAAAGCTCGACTACCGCACCATGGAAGCGGGCGAAAGCGAAACCAAAGAGGTGTACCAACTGGCTCACTTCAAAGCCCGCGTGAAGTTTGAGAAGTCGGAAGAGGACGTGTACATCACGATCGGCCGGAAGACGCTGGACCTCAAGAAGCGGTGGGAACTGGCTTACCTGAGCATCGGCAAGCCCTCGAACAAGCAGGAACCCGCCGGAAAGAGCTTCGGCAACACCCCGCAACCGGCACCGAGCAACTGAGCGCACCCTAAGGAGTCGCGCCAAGTAAGATGAACCCGCAATGCGGGTGTACATCTCGGCGGATATCGAAGGCGTAACGGGAGTCGTAAGCTGGAAGCAGTGCGGCAGCCCCTCGAGCGAGCACTACGACTGGGCGTTTGCGCGCCGCATGATGACCCACGACGTCAACGCCGCCATTCGCGGGGCTATCGCGGGCGGGGCAACTCGGGTGGTGGTTAAGGACTCGCACAACACCGGCAAGAACTTGCTCATCTCCGATCTGGAACCCGGCACCGAACTTATTAGCGGCACCGGCGCGGGTGACCTCGGCATGATGGAGGGGGTGGACCAGGGCTTTGATGTGGCGTTCCTGGTGGGCTACCACGCCATGGCCGGCACGGGCCACGGCATCATGGAGCACACCATCAGTGGTCGCGTCCACCGGTTTTGGGTGAACGGCGAAGAGTGGGGCGAGCAGCGCATGAGCGCCGCCGCTGCCGCGGCCTGCGGGGTACCGCTGAGCCTGGTGGTGAGCGACGACAAGGGCTGCGCCGAAGCCCACGCCTGGGGCGGCGCCCTGATGCACAGCTTTGTCACCAAATTTGGGATGGGCCGCTACATGGGACGTCTGTTGCATCCCTCGGTAACCGGTGCGGGCATCGAGGCCGCCGCCCAGGCCGCCATGAGCGCGGCGGGCAAGGCCCCTACATTGCACCTGCACGAGACGAACAGCTTGAGGCTGGAAGTCAACCGAAGCGAAGAGGCCGACGCTGTCGCGCAACTCGCCGACTGGCACCGGCGGGATGGCTACACGGTGGAGTGGGAAGGCGACGGCGGCTGGCCCGCGGCCCATGTCGCTGCCCGCCGCGCTATGGCCGTGATGGGCCTGGCGAATGGGAATTAGTCAGGGAAACTAGACCGAATCACCGCAACGATGGGGACCGTGGGTAACGGCCGTGGCCCTTTATCGTAGAAATGCGCACAAGGGAGGCCGCTTGGCACTCCCCCGAGTGAGTTGGACATGAGTCAAGAATCAGCCGCCCTGCCGGACATCCAAAAAACGCAGGACACCCGAAATATTGCGATCGATAAGGTCGGTGTGCGCCGTGTGAAGTTCCCGATTGAGGTGCTGGACCGGAGCGAAGAGCGCCAGCGCACCAGCGGCGACTTCACGCTGACCGTGGACCTGCCCAAGGAGTTCAAGGGCACGCACATGAGCCGCTTCTTGGAAGTGCTGAACGAGTACGGCCGCACCATTAGCGTGCACAGCTTGCCGCAGCTCCTGAAGGCGCTGACGCAAAAGCTCAACGCCGAGAAAGCCCACGTCGAAGTCCGCTTCCCGTTCTTTATCGAGAAGGCCGCCCCCGTCACCGGCAAGACCGGCATGATGGAGTACGACTGCGGCTTTGACGCCTTCGCCAATGGCCACTTTGAGCTGACGATGTACGTGCGCGTGCCGGTCGCGACGCTTTGCCCGTGCAGCAAGGAGATCAGCAGCTACGGCGCCCATAACCAGCGCGGCTGGGTGACCGCCCGGGTGAAGACCTCGGACCATGTGTGGCTGGAAGAGCTGATTGACATGATCGAAGCTTCGGGTTCTTGCGGCCTTTATCCGGTGTTGAAGCGACCGGACGAAAAGTGGGTGACCGAGCACGCCTACGAGAACCCCCGCTTTGTGGAAGACCTGGTGCGCGAAGTCGCGTTGAAGTTCGACGCCGACGACCGGATCACGTCGTACTCCATCGAAGTGGAAAACGAAGAGTCCATCCACGCGCACAACGCCTACGCGTACCTGGAACGCAGCAAGGTCTAAACGCCGCTCGCCCGCCTGAACTGAGCCCGATTTCCCTTCCGGGAGGTCGGGCTCTTTGATGAGGTCAGGGTTTGGGGTCGGCGACGATGGCGAACTGAAGCCACCGACAATCTTCGAGCTTGCGCAATAGCAACCGATTGAGCAAATTGAACTTGCGGCCCGGATTGGGGTTGATTCCCACCAGCGTGCGCACCTGGAACCCGCCCCGCTCAAACCACTCGGGAATCGTCTTCTGAGTAAAGAACCGCAGGTGCGTCCGGTCGAAGATGCCTTCGTCTTGGTAGCGGAACTCGCCCAGCCAGACGATCTCCCACAGGGCATTGAAGTACCGCACATTCGGCAAGCTGGCCACCACGATCCCGCCCGGGGCCAGCAGGGGCTTGGCCAGCTTGAGCGCCTCATCGGGCCAGGCCAAGTGCTCCAACACGTCGGTGAAGGAGATCACGTCAAAGTGGCCCTGCGGCATGGTCGGCAGAATCTGCATCGCGTCCCCCGTCTCCACGCGGGTCAGGCGGCTACGGGCGGCTTCGGCCATCTCGGGCACGTATTCGATGCCCCACACCTCCTGGGCGGCCCCGGTGCGAAGCATGGTTTCGCCAAAGAAACCCGCCCCGCAGCCCACGTCCAGCACGCGCTGGGTGCCCGCCGGGATGTACGGCAAAATGTCTTCTCGGGGACGAGTGTAGTAATCAGGCAGGCTCATGCAGGAATCCTATTCGGGCGTCACAAAATGGAGGTCGAGGTACTCGCGCACGGATTGGCGGGCACGGTGGAGCCGGGATTTGAGCGCCGCCAGGGTGATGCCCTGCTTGTCCGCCGCATCTTGCAGGTTCATGCCTTCGATTTCCACCAATTGGTAAGTTACGTCGTAGGGTGACTCGAGCGCGGCGATGGCAGCCTTGACGTGGCGTTTGAGTTCTCGCATTGCCACCTCGTGGTCCACATCCAGGTTGGGGTCGGCCGTCGTCTCCATTTCGGCCATGGGAATGGCGTTGCGCAGGTCGTCGCGGGTTTGGATGTGCTGGCACACCCGCCGCGCAATGGTGCCGACCCAGCCCCGAAAGGCGTCGGGGTTCTGCAACTGCGCCGCGCTCGTGTACGCCTGCAACAATGACTCCACCAGCGCATCTTCGGCATCCTCGTAGTTGCCGCAAGTGCGGACAAGTTGCCGGTACACGCTGTCCTTGTGGTCGTCAATCAATTGCTCGACTCGCATGGGCGCGTTTCCATTGTAGCCAACCCCAGAGGGGCACGGATTCGGGCATACTCATCGGGTGCTTGGCACTCCGCGTCCTTTCTCTCGGCGGGAGGTTCTCCAAGGGGCACTCGCTGCGGCAACGACCCCCTGGGCCGCCCGCATGTGGGGCGCCTCCGGACACCCCATGAGCTCGCAATCCCTCCCCACTCCGCTGCCCCGGGTTCAGAAGTTTGAATCCATGGCGTTTGGCATCTTTGTCCACTTCGGCCTCTATTCGTTGATCCGCAAAGGTGAATGGGCGATGAACTTGCACGGCATCCCCCGCGACGAATACATGCAGCTTATGGACGAGTGGGCGGTGCCGGACTTTGATGGCCGCGCCCTGGCCCGCCTGGCCAAGGAAGCGGGGGCGAAGTACATCACGCTCACCAGTCGCCACCACGACGGGTTTAGCCTTTACGACACGCATGGCTTGTGCCCGTGGGACGTGACCAAGACCCCGGCGGGCCGCGACATCATCAAGGACTTCACCGATGGGTGCCGCGCCGAGGGCATCGTGCCGTGCCTCTATCACACCACTCTGGACTGGAGCGAACCCCGCTTCAACAACGACTGGAAGGGCTATCAGCAGTACCTGCGCGACTCGGTGGAGATCATCTGCAGCAACTACGGCCCGCTGGGGGCGGTGTGGTTTGACGGCAACTGGAGCAAGCGCGACGCCGACTGGGAACTGGATGCGCTTTACGGCCTCGTCCGCAAGCACCAGCCCGACACCATGATCATCAACAACACCGGCATTGGCGAAGGCGGCAAGCTGGTTCATGAGGAGATTGATGCCGTGACCTTCGAGCGCGGCCGCCCCGAACCTATCCAACGAGAAGGCATGAGCAAGTACGTGGCCGGCGAAATGTGCCACACCAGTAACTTCCACTGGGGCAACGCCGACCGCGACCTCAATATGATCAGCCCCGCCCTAGTGATTGAAGAGCTAGTGCGGAGCCGGGGCGCGGGTTCGAACCTACTTATGAACCTCGGCCCCACCCGGACCGGGGGCATCCCGGAATACGAGCGGGCCATGTTCCACGTGGTGGGCAAGTGGATTGAGGGGCACGGCGGCGACAACTGCCCGATCTACGCAGGGCGCCCCTCCGGCATCCGGGGCACCGACGATGACTTCGGATTTGTCATCGGTGACGAAGCTTATCTCTTTGTCTTCGACATTACGGCGACGGCTGACCCCCGAGTCGGGGGCACCAATGCCCGGGGCACCGGCCCGCGCCTTTACAAGGGCGTCCCGGCGGGTTACAAGTCGGGCACGTGGATGGATGACGGCAGCGAGGCCAAGTTCACCCCGTCTGACGAAGGCGTGGTGCTGGACGTGAAGGGTTACCCCTACGGCATGAACAGTGTCGTCCGCGTGGTCAAGCTGACCCGCTAGCCTGAGCGCAACGTCAGCAGGCTGACTTCCGCCCGGCAGAAGAGACGGCTGGGCGGACCCGTCGTGCCCACGCCGCGCGAGACGTAAAGCGGCACGGGGAGGTCTGGGAAGAAGCCTTGAACGTACTTGCGCCCGCCAGTCGGGAGGCCCGGAGCCCAGCCCCAAGGGGCCAAAAACTGCCCGCCGTGGGTGTGTCCGCTCAGCATCAGGCTGGGGCCAGCCGGGAGAACATCCGCCCCGTCGGGTTCGTGCCACAGCATCAGCGCTCCTCGCCCGCCGTCGGTTTGGCGGAGCAGAGCGTGGGGTTCGGGCTTGCCCTTCACCATTGAATCCACGCCCAGGCACGTCACGCCTGCCACTTCGGCCACTTCGTTGATGAGGTAGGTCACGCCGAGGTCTTCGAACAAAGGCCGGAGCCAGGCCGCCTCGCCGGCAAAGTAGTCGTGGTTCCCCGCCACCGCCACGATCGGCGAATTCCAATCGGCCAGAGGGGCGAACCCGGCCGCGACGTAAGCAAACGCTTGCGGGTGCCAGAACGATACGTAATCCCCCAGCAGCACCGTTAGGTCGGGTTTGGCGGCATAGGCCAGTTCGAGGGCGCGGTGCGTGTGTTCGACGGACCATTCATCGCGGATATGGGGGTCCGCAATCACCGCTACGCGCAGGCCGTCGTGCGCCCAATCCGGGAGGTGGAGGGTGCGACGGACGAGTTCGATCTTTCGCGTCTCGAACAATCCCCCATAGAGGTACGCCCCGACGCCGACCCCAAGAGTGGCCACCGAAAGGGCGGAAGTGAGGTCTCGTACGCGCACGCGAACTCGAAACTACCCCAGGGGCTGGCACTATTGAGAGGTCCGGCGGGCGACCAGCAGGGCGGTTTGCACGTCCCGCACCACTGTGTGCAGGCTCGCGAGCTCCGCTTCGTCATCAGCGCTCAGGCCGTGGGCGGGTTCCTGCGGGTCAAGGCGCCCCATGATGCTGCCGGACATGGGCGAATCATCCAGCCCGATCACATGCCCCAGTTCGTGCGCCATCACATGCCGGATGGCGGGCAGACTCAGCGCCTTGCCGGTGGGGTCTTCGAGGCCGATCGCGATATCCGCGCGCAGGGTGGCGAAGTAGGAATCACCCAGGCGATGCACGGCGCGGCTCCACGTGGCGCGACCCGCCACATGGCGGTGCTCGTACTTGGCGGCCGTCACAAACGAAATCCGCACCTGGGCCTGCTCGGGCGGAGACAAGTGCCAGCGCACCAGGCCGTGGCTCGCGTCTTCCCACATGTTCAATGCGCTGAGGTAGCTCACCCAGGCCCCGGCGCGCCGCTCGGCCGGCATTTCGCTGAGGTCAATGGAGACGCGCACGGGCGCGCCCACCCCCAGGGCTTCGAGGCTCGCTTCACTCTCGCCTAGGCGGCCTTCGGTCAGCGCGGTTTGCGCGCGTTCAAGCAGTCGTAGGGTCTGAGGTGCCGGCGTGGACGAGGCAATTGCCCCGAGCAAAGTGAGAGTGATACCGACGCCCCAACGACCCCACATACCGTTGGTTTTCCGCTTTCTTGGTCGGCCCCATCCCGGCGGTGTTACGGTGTTGTCGGCGCTCTGGTAATTTGTCGAGATGGCGAATTTACGAGGCGCTTTGGTGGGTTGCGGAGGCATGATGCGGCACCATGCCCGGCACCATTCACAACTGGACGGAGCCGAGATCGTGGCCCTGTGTGACATCGTTCCGGAACGCTTTGAGGCGATCAAGGCGGTCTCGTCGCTTGTCAAGGATGCGGCGTGCTACGAACGGTTTGAGGACCTGCTGGCGCAGGAACGGCTTGACTTCGTTTTCATCGCCACCCCGCACGACTGCCACGCCCCCCAAGTAATTGCCGCGCTGGAATCCGGCGTGCACGTGCTACTGGAGAAGCCCATCGCCATCTCAGTGGCCCAAGCCGAGGCCATGATTGCCGCCCGCGACCGCACCGGTCGCACCGCCGCCCTCGCCTACCAGCGGCACGGGATCGGCCAGTTCCGCTGGCTACGCTCACAGATTCAGAGCGGCGCGTTTGGCGAACTCCGCGCCGTCACCTGCCACCTGGGCCAAGCCTGGAAGACTGGCACCGCCAACACCTGGCGACAAATCCCGGCGCAATCCGGCGGCGGGATGCTGCACGACAGCGGCAGCCACATGATTGATGTGGCGATGTGGATGACGGGCCGCCACCCCGTGAGCATCAGCGCCCACATCGACAACCGCGACACGCCTGTGGACATCCAGGGCTACGTGGCCGCCGTGCTGGACAACGGGGCCACCCTGCAGATCAATGTGATCGGCGATGCCAGCATGTGGCACGAACGACACAGCTACTGGTTCGAGAACGCCAGCGTGTTTATCGAGGACGACACCACTCGTGTGTTCCACCGCGACGGCACCCGCATGGTACTGGACGCCTGGCCCGCCGCCGAGACGCCGCTGGTCAACTTCGTCCGCGCTCTGCACGGCCAAACGGAGATCTATGCGCCGCTAGAGTGCGGCCTGCACGTGCAGCAGGTCACCGAGGGCGCGTACCGCAGCCATGCCCAGGGTGGCGCGGCCGTCCGGTTCTAGTTCTCGATCCAGGATTCCAACCGGGTCCGGCAAGCATCCAGCCGGGCCTGGGATTCTTCGATACTCGGGCTCTCCGCGTAGACGTGCACCACGGGCTCAAAGGAGTCCGGGAGCACCAGCACCCACCCCACATCGTCGTAGATCTTGATGCCGTCGGTGAGCTCGACGCTCAGCCCGTCGCGGCTGGATTCGGCCAAACGGCGCATCACTGTCCCCTTGCTATCCCACGGGCACTGCACCTGCCCGTACACCAGATGGAACTCAGGCAGGCTGCGAATGAGCTCACTCAACCGGACATCAGAGTGGAGCATCATCTCCACGATCTGGGCGGCGGCAAACATGCCGTCGAACCCCGGGTGGAACGAAGGCCAGATGAACCCGCCGCTTTCATCCCCGAGGAAGCTGAGTGGGCTCCGGGCGGCGGCGTCAATCAAGTCGCGGCCCGTGGCGCGGGTACGCGTGACTTCGGCCCCCTCGGCGGCGAGGAGCGATTCCAACCGGGCCGGGGCCGTCACGCTCATTGCGATCTTGGGGCTGGCCTCGGCGCGGCACACCAGCAAGCACATCGCCGCAAACAGCGTGTTCCCCGTGATGGGCAAGCCGTAGTCATCCACCAAGTGGATACGTTCGCCTTCGTGGGTCAGCAGGATGCCGAGGTCGCTATCCAGCGCCCCCACAATTTGCCCGAGCCGCAAAAGGTGATCCTGAATCTCCTCGTACGAGCGGGGGGCCAGCCGCGCTTCGTTCTGGAGGTTGAGGCTGATGACTTCGTAGCCTAGTTCCGCCAAAAGGTTAGGCAGGATGCTGACGACGCTCGAATAGCCGAAGTCCACCACGATTTTGGGGCGTCGGTTGTGCCCCCGCGTAGCGATGCGGTCGAGAAACTCTCGCCGATACAGTTCTTTGGCGCCGCTGGCGCTATCCACCACCCCGAGTTCGTCGGGGTCAATGCGGCGGAACTCTTCCCGGTAGAAGGCGGCTTCAATCTTCCGCTCCTGGGTGCGCGCCACGTAACCGCCGTCGCCTTCCAGGAATTCGAACAGGCTCATCCGGCGGTTGCCCGGGAGCTTGCGCACGTTCACGGCCCCGGCAATCCGGGTTTGGGCCGTAAAGAGGCGCGTGACCGGAAGCGGCTCGCCGTGCAGGTCAATCACGTCGCATCCGGAACTCAAGAGCGCCCCGGTCAGCGAACGCTTCAGCATCCGGCTGCTGCGGCTGCTATCCCGGCTCACCGCAATGCGGGCGTGCTCGCGCAGGGTGCTGCCAAAGGCCAAGCCTAGGCGCGTGGCGAATTCAGGCGTCGCCTCGATGTTGCTCAGCCCGGCCACGCCCAGTTCGCGGAACAACGACCCCCGCCACCGGTTGCCCTGCACGATGCTCATGGTGACGGTGCTGCCCCGGTCCACCACCTTGTCGGGCCAGAGCTTCACGCGCGGGCGCAGATTTGCCCCCACATCAATGAGGCAGCGGTCGCCCACCACCACTTCTTCGCCAATCACCGCGCCGCGCTTGGCCGTGACCCGGTGCGCCAGGATCGCGCCCGTGACCTCCACGTCCAGCCCGATGTAGCAGGCGTCCCACACCACCGAGTTCTCAATTCGCGCGCCCTCTTCGGTCAGCACGTTGTCGCCCAGGCAGGTGTAGGGGCCAACGGTGACCCCCGCCTTGAGGCGGCAGTTCCGGCCGATCACCACCGGGGCTTCAATCACGGCCTGCGGGTCAATCACCGTGCCCTCGCCGACCCAAACCCCGGGGCTAATCTCCTCGCCGGGGTGGACCACCCTCAACGCCCCCGCCAGAGCATCGCGCTGGGCTTCCATGTACTGTTGCAGCGTGCCGACGTCGGTCCAGTAGCCCTCCATCACGTAGCCGTACATGGGCGCTCCCTCGGCCAGCAGTTGCGGAAAAATGTCCTTGCTCCAGTCGTAGGGGCGGTCGGGCTCCATGCGGTCCAGCACCTCGCCCTCCATGATGTAGATGCCGGTGTTCACGGTGTCGGAGAACACTTCGCTCCAGCCCGGCTTCTCGAGGAATCGTTCAATCCGTCCCTCGTCGTCGGTGATGACGATGCCGAACTCCAGCGGGTCCGGCACGCGCTTGAGAACAAGCGTCACCAGGCTGCCCTTGGCCCGGTGGAAGGCCAGCGCCGCCGTGAGGTCGCAGTCCGTCAGGGCATCGCCGCTGGCAATGATGAAGGTGCCCTCGCGGAGCCAGTCGGCGGCTTGACGCACACTCCCGGCCGTGCCCAGCGGAGTGGGTTCCAGGCAGTAGCGGGTGCGCACGCCCCATTCGCTGCCATCGCCAAAGCGGGCCTGAATTTCCTCGGCCAAGTAGTGCAGGGTGCAGGTGATGTCGGTGACGCCGTGCTGGCGCAGCAAGTCAATCACGTGCCCCATGATCGGCCGGTTCAGCACCGGCACCAGTGGCTTGGGTCGGTGCGAAGTGAGCGGGCGTAGCCGCGACCCCTCGCCCCCCGCCATCACAACCCCACGCACCTCGGCCATGCCTCATTATCCCTGGGGGAAAGCCCCCCGAAGGTAAAACCGGACCGTGCTCGATCGAAATCTCATTCGCCGCGACCCCGAGTTCGTGCGCGCCCAGTGTCTCCGCAAGGGGGTGAACGCCCCGGTGGACGACTTTATCCGGGTGGATACCGAATGGCGCCGCGTGAAATCCGCCATGGATGAGCAGAAGGCGGAGATGAACCGCGTGAGCAAATCGATCGGTCAATTGATGGCCAGCGGCCAGAAGGACGAGGCCGCCCAGGCCCGCGAAGCCGCCGGAACCCTAAAGGCCGCCATCCAGGCGCTGGAAGAACAAGAGCGCACTCTGGAAGCCGAACTAGAAGCCATCGAGCTGGACTTCCCCAACCTGCCGCACGAGAGCGTGCCGGACGGCAAGTCGGAAGAGGACAACGTTGTCATTCGCACCTGGGGTGAGGCGCACCGGGCCTCCAAGGAGCCCGTCCCGCACTGGGAGATTGCCGAGCGGTTGGGCTTGATTGACTTTGAGCGCGGCGTCAAGATCACCGGCAGCGGGTTCGTGGTTTACACCGGCGCAGGCGCCCGCCTAGTGCGCAGCCTCATCAACTTCATGCTCCACGTGCAGACCACGCAGCATGGCTACACCGAAATCTGGCCGCCCGCCCTGGTGAACGCCGAGAGCCTGGTGGGAACGGGCAACCTACCGAAGTTCGAAGAAGACCTCTACAAGTCGCGGGACGATTTCTATCTCATCCCCACCGCCGAAGTGCCGGTGACAAACATGTATCGGGGCGAGATTTTGCCGGAGGGCGACCTGCCGATTAAGCTATGCGCCTATACACCGTGCTTCCGCCGCGAGGCCGGGGCCGCCGGGCGCGATACGCGGGGCATCCTGCGCACGCACCAGTTTGATAAGGTCGAACTGGTGCAATTCGTCCACCCGGACCACTCGTACGAAGCGCTGGAGAGCCTGACCCAAGAGGCCGAAGCCATCCTCCAGCAACTGGGCCTGCACTACCGCGTGATCGTGCTGTGCACCGGCGACATGGGCGAGAAGGGCTGCAAAACCTACGACCTGGAAGTTTGGTCGCCGGGCGCCGAGCGGCACCTGGAAGTCAGCTCCTGCACCAACTTTGAGGCGTACCAAGCCCGTCGGGCCCGGATTCGGTACCGCGCCGAAGGCGGCCCCGAGCCCTTGCACATCCTCAATGGTTCGGGCCTGGCCGTGCCCCGGTTACTCGCGGCGCTGCTGGAGACGTATTATTCAGAAGACACGAACTCGGTTCGCATTCCGGAGGCGCTGGTGCCGTTCTTCGGGAGCGATTCGATCGTGGCACCCGCATGAAACCACTCGAGAACAAGCGGCCCGGACGGGCCGTGGACCAACTGGAAAGCTGGGGGCGCTACCCTCGCGTTCCGGCGCGCTTGTTCCGCCCGGAGCGGATGCGGGATTTCCATGCGGGTGAAGGCCCCTCGTTGGCGCGTGGTCTGGGGCGAAGCTATGGCGACGCCGCCCTGCTCACCGATGGCGATGTGGTGCTCTCGGAGCGGCTGGATCGGTGCCTGGAGTTCAATCCGGAAACCGGCGTCCTGCGAGCGGAAGCCGGCCTGAGCCTGGATGCGTTGATCCGGGCGTTTGTGCCTCAGGGTTGGTTTGTGCCGGTCACGCCGGGCACTGCCTTCTGCACGCTAGGGGGCTGCGTGGCCGCCAACGTGCACGGCAAGAACCACCACCGGGATGGTAGCTTCCGGCAAGGCGTTTTGGGCCTGGAGATGATCGGCGCGGACGGCAGCGTGCGTGACCTGACGCCCGAAAGTGGGGACGATTTCGAGTTCGCGTTCGGCGGCATGGGGCTGACCGGCATGATCCGCGAGGTCGAGCTCCAGCTGCGGCCCATTCGCACCAGCATGATGATGGTTCGCCACTCGGCCGCCGCCAATCTGGGCGATCTGATGGACCAGATGGACGACGAAGGCCGCGACGACCACTACTCGGTGGCGTGGGTGGACCTGCTGGCCCGTGGTGAGGGGGCTGGACGCGGCGTGTTGATGACGGGCCACCACGCAGAAATCAATGAATTGCCAATGCGGCACGCCGCCCATCCCGAAACGCTCCTAACGGACGGACCGGGCCGCGCCCGCCCCTTCCCGTTCGAGGCCCCTACCTGGCTGCTCAGCCCGGGCAACATTCGCCTGTTCAACTCGATGTATCACAAGTGGCAGGGCCGCAAGGGCACGTTCTTCACGCCGCTGCGCACGTTCTTCCACCCACTCGATGCCATCCGCAACTGGAACCGAATGTACGGCAAGCCGGGGTTTGTGCAGTACCAGTTCGTGGTGCCTTACGAATCGGGCCGCGCGGCGGTGACAGAGGCGATTTCCCGGCTCAATGCCGCGCAGGCTTCCTCGTTCCTCGCCGTGCTCAAGCGGATGGGGGCTGCCGATGGAGGGCCGCTTTCCTTCCCGATGCCGGGCTACACGTTGGCCCTGGATATCCCGCTGCGCGAAGGGGTGATTGACCTTTTGAACAACCTGGATGCACTGGTGGCGGACCACGGCGGGCGGGTGTATCTCGCCAAGGATTCGGCGCTACGCCCCGACACCTTCCGGCGCATGTATCCCGACTGGGAGCGATTTGTGAACCACAAGCGTGAGGTGGACCCCGAGGGGGTTTGGCAAAGCGATCTCGCCCGGAGGTTGAACCTGCTATGAAGCCCCTAGCGATGACGAGCAAGGGTTCGGTGCTGGTGGTAGGGGCCACGTCGCCCATCGCGCGGGCGGCCGCCACGGAGTTTGCCCGCCAGGGCTATGCCGTCATCCTTGCGGCACGCGACAAGGACGAACTGGACCGGATTGCCGGCGACCTGCGGATCCGTTCGCAGGTGGACGTGACCTTGCTGCCCTACGATGCGGACCTCAAGGGCTCGGGGACGCGGCTGGCCGAATTGGCGCTGGAATCTGACCCGCCTTTGGCCGGGGCGGTTTGGGTCGTAGGGGACTTGGGCGACCAGGAACGCGCCCAAGAAGATGTTGCGCACGCCAAGGCGATCGTGCGGCGCAACTTCACGGGTGTCATTGACGTGTTTACGCCCATCGCCAACGCCTTCGAGGCGCGAGGTGCCGGATTCTTGATCGCCGTGGGGAGCGTGGCCGGTGACCGCGGACGCGCGAAGAATTACATCTACGGCGCGGCCAAGGCCGCTCTTCATGCCTTCATGAGTGGCATGCGCCAACGCCTGGACCGAAAGGGCGTGAGGGTGCGGGTCGTGAAGCCCGGCTTTGTGGATACGGCGATGACCTTCGCGATGGGGCCGCTGCCGCTCTTGGCTTCGCCCGAGAAGGTGGGGCAAGCCGTGGCCCGGGCGGCCACCGGCAACAAGGACGAAATCTACACGCCCGGACCGTGGCGGTGGATCATGTTCATCATCCGCCACCTGCCCGAGCGCATCTTCAAGAAGACCAATATCTAAGCGGCTCCCTGCCTAGAATTGCAGCCCTTAGAAGCGGAAGAAGGTGCCTGCCATCAAGCGGTTAGCGCTGCCCACGGCAAGGTTAAACCCGCCCAGCGACGCCCCCACGGTCCAGCCGTCGAGGGTGGAGTAGCCCGCCCGCGCGCCAAAGCCCCGGGCTAGTTGCCAATCCGCCCCGAAGCGACCTTCCGTGCGTCCGGAACCGATGCCTACCAGGTCGGCGGCCAGGCCCATGGTTTCGCGCTCTTGCCAGGCCACGCCTAAGCTCATGGTACGCCGATAAGCATCAATGCGGCTAAAGCCGTCACCCGGATCAATCGTTGCGCCTTGGTCGGGCAGGAACGCCTGGAACGACACATCCGGAGACACCAGGTTGTTGATCACCAGCGCCCCCTGGAACCGTTGCCCCGGCCCAAACGTGGTGTGCATGCCGAGGTCAAGGGCAAAGCCCTCCTTCTTGAGGAAGTCGCTCCCCGCCATTTCCGGCGCGGCGGTGTTGATCGCATTGCCCGAGGTGATTTGCGCCTCGTTGGCGATGTGGTGACTGAAGTATGTCGTCACGAAGCGCCCCATCAGGCCGACGGCAAGCTCACCGTTCGGGCCGCTGGAGACCACGCGCCCGTAGCCCAGTTGCAGCTCGCTTTGCCCCACACCGTAGCCGTCCAGTTGCATCCCGGCTTCAGGAGCAGTCGTGTTCGCCCCGGCCCGCACCCAGCGCTGGAGGGCGTCATTCGGGCGGGTGGTGACGAGCACATCCCCGGAGGCCCCAAAGTGGAAGCCCGAGGCCGTGAAGCCCAGCCCCAACGTGCCGCCGATGTCGGTTTTGTCATCCCCAAACTGCCGGGCCAACCGAACAATGCTGTCGGCATCAAACGCGCCCTTGTCAAATCCGCTCACAAAATCCGAGGCGTCGCCAAAGTCCACACCATCGGCGAAATAGCCGAAGGAGAGATCGCTAAACCGGAATCGTTGCTGCCAAGCAAGCTGCGCTGGGTTGGCGGGTCGGCTGCTGGCCAGGTTGCCTCGTAAGGCCAATCCGGCATTCCCCATCCCGGCGGCGCGCGTTGTACCAAGCGCAAAGTCAGATGCCGTGGCCAAGGCCGCGAGGGGGAGGAGGGCAAGGCAAGCGAGGGTCTTCATGGGGCTCCAAGCGGGCAGGCCGCTTGACTCCATTGTACTGCCCCAGGTTATGGCCCTGGCAATTGCACGAGGATTTTTGGGGAGGGGGCGGGCTTGGCCCCCAATTTGCACTCCTCTCTCTCGGCTCCGGCATGGAGTCGGAAACGGAAATCATCATGAATCTCTCTCGCATCTCCCTGCTGGCCCTCACCGCCGCCCTCGGCGCTGTGACCATGGCCAACAACAACAGCCTTCCCGTCAACCAGATCCTCACCGCCACGCAAGGCGACGAACTCTCGCTGGTTTCGCTGACCATGACCGGCACCGGCGTGGTGTTCACTGAAGAAGATTTTCAGCGCTGGGAAGATGCCCGCCTCGCCACCGGCGGCAAGACGTACGGCTGGGTGGACCCGATCAAGCGCGATATGAACACCAGCGGCAACAAGTACGCCGTGAACCCGGATCGACGCGACAATGCCAAGCCGATGGCCGGCGAAAGCAGCGGCACCGGTAGCCTTCGTGAAGTTTTCACGGCCCGCCCGCTGGACTACATCCTGGATAGCGAAGATTGCGCCAGCTGGTGCCTTGATCTGAAGCTCGGTGCGGGTCAATACATCAAGAACGACAAGAACGGCAAGACGCCCGAAATCGCGATCTTGGAGCGCGGCATGAACAGCGACCTGAAGGTGAAGGCGATCGTCAGCAATGGCGGCAACGTGACCACCACCAAGAGCGTGTTCCTCAGCCGCACGGCTCAGCGCTACACCAACTTCAACATGGACACGCTGGAAATCGCCGGTGCTCAAAAGGTCGGCGTGTGGGGCCTCAGCCTCGACTCGTTCGGCCCGATCGAAGGTCAAGTGATCGGCCTGCAGATCTGCAGCGACGGTTCCTACGGCGGACCCGACCTGGTGGGTGTGGCGACCAACGCGGTGCCGGAACCGGGCACGATGATCGCCCTGGGCGCGGGCCTGGCGGCCCTGGCTCGCCGCCGACGCAAGACGGCGTAACCCTCGGGAGATCCGTTTCCGTTCCCTGCCCCCATGGGGTGGGGAACATTTTTTTGCGTTACACTTGTCTTAGGTCCAACCAATTGGCGCGAAGTTGTTCACGTCCGTTGGCCAAGGTACATCATTATGCGTTGTCTGTCCATTCTCGCCGTGGCCGCCGTGGCCTGGTCGCTCGCTGCGTGCGATGCCGCCCCTAACACCAAATCGGTGGCCGAACTCAACGACCTCTACCAAAAGATCGAGCCCGGCATGACCGAAGCCGATCTGAAAACCGCCGCCGGCGAACCGACCAAGAAGGAACCAAAAGATGAAGCCACCGAGTGGCTCTACAGTGAGGCAGGGCTGAACACGTCCTTCCTCAGCGTTCTGGTGCGCGACGGGGCGGTGGTCAAAGTCACCCTGCGCGACCGGACCAACTCGAGCCAGGAAGCCCAGACGAAGCCCGCAGAATAACCCGCTAGGTACCCTCGGGGGCGCGTGGAGCGCCCCTTCTTAACTGCCGCCTGGCGGAACCTGATCGTGGTCAACTGGGAGGTGTCGCCGGACCTCCTGGCCCCTTTCGTGCCTGCGGGCACGGTGCTCGATACCTTTCAGGATCGGGCGCTGGTCAGCCTGGTGGCGTTCCAATTCTTGGACACTCGGGTGCGCGGGATGGCGATCCCGGGGCACGTGAACTTCCCCGAGGTGAACCTGCGCTTCTACGTCCGCCACGAACACGAGGGCGAATCCCGGCGCGGAGTGGTCTTCATCAAAGAACTGGTGCCACGCTGGGCGATTGCCACTGTGGCGCGCACGGTTTACGGGGAGAACTACCATGCCGTGCCCATATCGGCGGAGATCATTGATCCGCACTTCCGCTACGCTTGGCGGTGCGCCCGGATGCGCCAGCACGTGGCCGTCGAAGTCGCTCCCGAAGCCCAGCCCCTTGCGCCGGGTTCGGAAGAAGAGTTTGTCCTTGAGCACTATTGGGGGTACGCCCGGCACGGCTCCATCACGCGGGAGTACCAAGTCACGCATCCGCGATGGGAATCCCGCCGGGTGTTGAATCTGGACCTGCACCCGGACTACTCACCCACTTACGGCGCGGAGTGGGGGCAAGTGCTGCAAGATCAGCCGTGCTCGGCGATGTTTGCGGTGGGCTCCGCCATCACCGTCCAGCCCGGTCGCAAGTTATCCGTTTGAATCTGGCTTGCGAAACCGTTGCTTCCATTCGGCGAGCGTCATCATCGCTTCCAGCGGGGTCATCTGGTTCACATCCAAGGCCTCGAGGGCTTGCTCGACGGGCGAAGGCTCGGCCTCAAAAAGACTGAGTTGCAGCCGCTGGCGCTCCACGGGCATGGCCGGGGCAGGACCCTGTTCCAGGTCTTGCAGGATGGCCTGGGCGCGGCGCACTACCGGGCGCGGCACCCCCGCCATGCGGGCCACTTGCAGGCCGTAGCTCTTGTCGGCTCCGCCGCGCACCACGCGGTGCGTCCAGATCACTTCGTCGCCCCGCTCCTGCACTTCCACCCGGTAGTTCGCAATCTCGGGGTGCGTGTCTTGCAGGGCGTTGAGCTGGTGGTAGTGCGTGGCAAAGAGGGTCTTGGCCCCGAGTTCCGCCAGGGATTCCACCATCGCCCAGGCAATGGCCAGGCCGTCGTAGGTGCTGGTGCCGCGCCCCACTTCGTCCAGGATCACCAGGCTTTGACGGGTCGCGTTGTTCAGGATGTTGGCGCTCTCCACCATCTCGACCATAAAGGTGCTCTGGCCAAGAGCGATCTCGTCGCGCGCGCCGATGCGGGCGAAAATCCGGTCGCAAAGCGCGAGGCGGCACGCCGCCGCCGGCACGAATGCGCCCATCTGCGCCATCACCACGAACAAGGCGGCCTGACGTAGGTAAGTCGATTTCCCGCTCATGTTGGGGCCGGTGAGAACGATCAGGCGAGTGGTTTCATTCAGTTCCAGATCGTTGGGCACAAACGATGCGGAATGATGCGCCACCACGGCGTGCCGCCCCTCTTGAATCCAAATCTCGTCGGTGTCGCTAAGTTCGGGGCGCACATCACCCCGGCGGACGGCCGTCTCCGCCAGGCCCGCCAGCACGTCCAGTTCAGCAATTGCCCGGGCGGTACCAAGGAGCGCGGAACTCTCACCCACCACGCGATTGCGAAGCTGCTGGAAGAGATCGGATTCCACCGCCACCGCCTTCTCATCCGCGCCCAGCACCGCGCTCTCGTGCTCTTTCAGTTCGGCAGTGATGTACCGCTCGGCATTCGCCGTGGTCTGCTTGCGAATGTAGTGGTCCGGTACCCGGCTGGTGTGGACCTTGCTGACCTCCAGGTAGTAACCAAAGACGCTGTTGTAGCCCACCTTCAGCCGGTCAATGCCGGTGGCTTCCCTCTCCGCCGTTTCCAGCCGGGCGATGTAGTCGCGGCCCTCACGGGCTTTGTCACGCAGGGTGTCCAGCGCCACGTTGTAGCCAGGCTGGATGAAGCCGCCTTCGCGCAGGGTCGCGGGCGGCAAATCGGTGATGGCGAGCCGGAACTCGTGCGCCAACTCATGGTGGTCGTGCACCTGGGCCCGGAGTTCGGCAATGCGTCCCCGGTTGACCCGGCGAAGGGCATCATCCAGGTCGGGCAGGGCCAGCAAGGCATCGCGCAACGCCGCCAGATCGCGCGGTGAAGCTAGCCCGCTCATGCACCGACTCACCAGCCGCTCGACGTCGGCCACCCGGGCCAGAGCGACGCGGGCATCGGCGCGGGCGGCGGCATTCTCCATCCAGTGCTGCACCGCATCGTGGCGGGCGGAAATGGCGGCACGATCGCGCAGGGGCTGCTCCACCCAGCGGCGCATCAGGCGGCCCCCCATGGGGGTCACAGTGCTGTCAAGCACCGAAAGCAGCGTGTGCTTGATACCGCCGTCGTGACTGTTTTGGGTCAACTCCAGGGCGCGGCGGGTGCTGGGGTCAATGACGACAAACTCGTCCACCTCGTAGGTGGCAATCGCGTCGATGTGGCTGGTGCTGAGGCCGTTGCGGTGCGCGTAGTCCAGGGCCATGGCGGCAGCGCGCACGGCCTGCTTGCGCTCCGCAATCCCAAAGCCGCCCAGGTGAGTGGTCCGGAACTGCTCGGTCAGCCGCCGCTCGGCCCCGGCGGACGTCGGTGCATTCACGTAGGTCACCGCGCAGCCAATGGCTTCGAATAGCTCCGCCGGCAGGGTCTCTTCATCTTGGGGTAGCAGGGCCTCAGCGGGGGTGAGGCGGGCCAGTTCTTGCGCCATACGGGCCTCGCTGGCCTCGCCCGCGAACTCTGTGGCCAGGAACTCCCCGGTGCTGGGGTCCAGCAACGCCCACCCGATGCACATGCCATCCCGGGCCACCGCCACCAAGAAGTTATTCACCCGCGCCGAGAGCAGCGCGTCCTCCACCAGCGTGCCGGGGGTCAGCACGCGCGTCACCTCGCGGCGCACCAGCCCTTTGGCCGTCTTAGGGTCTTCGACTTGGTCGCACAGCGCCACCTTTTGGCCGGCCTTGATGAGGCGGGCTAGATACCGCTCAACGGAATGGTGCGGCACCCCCGCCATGGGGATGCGCCCGGCTTCGGCGTCTTCGCGCCCCGTGAGCGTGATTTCCAGGATCGCAGCGGCCGTCTCGGCATCCTCGCCATAAAACTCGTAAAAGTCACCCACGCGCATGGCGACCAAGGTGCCGGGGTGGGCATCCTTGGCCTCGAAATATTGCCGCATCATGGGGGTTCGCGGCCGCACGGACTGGCAGGATACATGATGCTTGGCTACAATGAAAGAAGTCATGGGCAAGTTCTTCCTCCGATGGATCATTCTCGTGGCCGCACTGATGGGCGCGGCGACGGCCACCGGCGCGATCATGGCCCTCATGGGCTGGCAAAGCGGCTTCCGCGTCGAACTCGACCCGGTGAACGCCACCACGGTGCTTCAGCTCTTTTTGGGGGCGGGCTTGCTGGCCTTGGTTTCGGCGGTTTTGGGCCCGATTCTCAAGCTCATGACGCTCCCCCTTAACTGCATGACGCTGGGCCTGTTCACGCTCATCATCAATGCGGGCCTCTTCATGCTCGTCGGCAGTTGGGGCATCGGTTTTGTGGTGGAGAATTTCGGAAGCGCCCTGGTCGGCTCCATCCTCTTCGCCGCCATCAACGGAATTTTGGAGAAGCTCTTCGTCAAGGACGACGACAAGCGAGACTAACGCGTGGCGAAGCGAGCCGGAACCTACCACCGATGGCGTCGCCGGCTGGCCCCGGCGCGAAATCTGCGTACCCCCTTCTTCCGTTTGGGGTTCGGGGTTCTGGTCGGCCTCTTCGGGCTCATACTTAGTTTTCAGTCGCTGATTCTCCCCGGCGTGATGGCCGTGGACGGCTGGTGGATTGAGTTCAACCGCCGGATTTTTGGCAACGAACGCGCCGAATTTGCCACCCACTTCATCGGCGGCATTCTCATTTTTGGGGGGATTGCGGTGGCCGTTTCGGGTTACCGCATGGGCCTGCGTCGCCTGCGCGAGATGCTGGACCCCAGCACCGTAAACGCGGCCGGCGGGCCGGGCACCACCGTGATGGATGCCTACAAGCGCCGCACTCAGCTTGCCCTGGGTCCGCGCGTGGTGGCGATAGGGGGTGGCACGGGGCTCAGCACGCTCTTGCGCGGCCTTAAGAATCACACGGCCAACATCACAGCGGTGGTAACGGTGACCGACGACGGCGGGAGTAGCGGCCGTCTAGTGCAAGAGATGGGCATCCTGCCGCCCGGTGACCTCCGCAACTGTTTGGTGGCTCTCGCGAACGCCGAAGGCCGCATGACGGACCTTTTTCAGCACCGCTTCCGCACGGCGGCCGGCTCGCTCTCGGGGCACAGCATCGGCAACCTGCTCCTGGCCGCGCTGATTGACCAAGCCGGGGGCGACGTGGACGAAGCCCTGCGTGTGGCCAGCGAGGTCTTGAACATTCGGGGGCGTGTGGTGCCCACCACCACCCGCAGCGTGGTTTTGCGCGCGCAAATGGAAGACGGGAGCGAACTAACCGGGGAAACGCGCATTGCGGCCTCACATAAGCGCATCCGGCGGCTCTATCTGGATCCACCGCAAGTTGAGCCGCACCCCGCCGCCCTGGAAGCCATCGCCGAAGCCGACCTCATCATTATCGGGCCGGGGAGCGTTTACACCTCGGTACTACCCAACCTTTTGGTGGAAGGCCTCGCCAACGCCCTCAATCAAGCCAAGGTGCCGCGCGTTTATGTGTGCAACGTGATGACGCAGAAGGGCGAGAGCGACTCCTTCACCGCCGCCGAGCACATCATGGCGTTGGAAGCCAACATCCCGACCCGGGTGGTGGACCACGTGCTGGTGAACACGGGCGTTCCGAGTTCGCAGGCCCTGGAGCGTTACCGCGAGAGCAACCAAGAGTTCGTCGCCCCGGATATCGACCGCATCCACGCTCTGGGCTACACCGTGGTGCCGGGCGACCTGATGAGTGAAACGGACGTGGTCCGCCATGACCCCGTGCGGCTGGCCAACCGCGTGATGGACATTCTCTACCGATGACCCCCGGCCAACTGATCATCCTGAGCGGCCCCAGTGGCGTGGGCAAAGACACCGTGCTGGACCGCTGGCGCGCCCGGAACCCCCTTGTGAAGCGCGTGGTGGCTTACGCCACTCGAGCTCCTCGCCCCGGCGAAGTGGATGGCGAGGATTACCACTTCCGTAGCCGTACCGAGTTCATGCATCTGGCCGAGCAGGGCGCCTTCTTGGAGTGGAAGGAGGTGCACGGCAACCTCTATGCCACGCCCCTGGCCGACATGGAGCAGATGCTGGCCGACGGCCTGTGGGCGATCCTGAAGATTGACGTGCAGGGCGCGCAAGAGGCCATGCGCCTGCGCCCGGATGCGCTTTCGATCTTCTTGCTGCCGCCTTCGCGGGAGGAGCTGGAGCGCCGCCTTCGGGGCCGAGGGACGGAGGATGAAGCTAAGGTGAAGCAACGCCTGGAGAATGCCCTGCGCGAACTAGACGCCGCCGCGGACTATGCCCACCAAGTGGTGAATTTAGACGTAGAAACCTGCGTGGACGAGCTGGAACGCATCGTCCGGGAGCATGCATGCCCACCGTCGTCTTAGGCATCACCGGGAGCGTGGCCGCCTACCGCGCCGCTGACCTGGCTCGCGACCTGATGCGCGCGGGGTTCACCGTGCGCGCCTGCCTGACGGAAGGGGCGCAAGAGTTTGTGCAGCCCGCGCTGTTCGAGGCGCTTACGGGCCAGCCCGTGCTGCAATCGGCCTTCGATGAACCCGAACCCGGGCGTATGGCGCACATTGATTGGGCGCGCCAAGCCGATCTCTTGCTGATTGCCCCCGCCACCGCGCACACCCTCAATCGCCTGGCCGCGGGCATCGCGGACGACATGCTGACGACCATCGCGCTGGTTTACGATGGCCCGGTGGTGGTGGCCCCGGCCATGAACCCCAGCATGCTGGCGCACCCCGCCACCCAGGCCAGCCTGCAGACCCTGCAAGAGCGCGGCGTGGTGGTGGTGGACCCCGTGGGCGGGCTGGTGGCCTGCGGCGAGGAAGGCCAGGGCAAACTGGCCGCCAACGAGACGATTTTGCAGACCGCTCTGGCCGCCGCCCAACGCGGAGAGGCCCTGGCGGGGCAACGGGTCCTGATCACCAGCGGCCCCACCCAAGAGGCCATTGACGACGTGCGCTACCTTAGCAACCGCAGCAGCGGGCGCATGGGGGCGGCGCTGGCCCAGGCCGCGCTGATGCAAGGCGCCGAAGTGACGGTGGTATCCGGCCCCACCGCCATCAGCCTGCCCGGCCGGGCGCGGGTCATCCGCGTGAAATCCGCCCTCGAGATGCAAGCCGCCGTGCTGGCCGAAGCCCCCACCGCGCACTGGGTGGTGGGCGCCGCCGCCGTCGCCGATTACCGACCCGTGCAACGCCTGAGCGGCAAACGCCGCCGCGATGGCGACCGCTGGACGCTGGAACTGGAACCCAACCCCGACATCATCGCCAGCGTGGCCGCCGTGGCCCCGGATGCCCTGCGCGTGGCTTTTGCCGCCGAGAGCGGCGAGGACCTGGACTATGTGCGCCAGAAAGCCGCCCGCAAAGGGGTGCACGCGATTGCCATGAACGATGTTTCGCAGCCGGGGATCGGGTTCGAAAGCGAGTTCAACGCCCTCAGTCTCATCACCCCCGGCGGGGTGGAGACGAGCGGGCACCGGCCCAAGCTGGGGTGCGCCCAGTGGCTGTGGGAGCGCTTACTCGCGCACCATCAAGAGGGTCGCCTTCGCGCCGGTCTCGCCGGCGAAGTGCGTGACTGACGCTTCAAGTCTTTGCGGCGCGCCGGTCTTGGCGTCCAGCGTCCAGGTGCCGGAAGCGGTGGCCCCGCTTGTGCCCTTTTCGCGGTAGTTCATGGTCACCGTGGCCCGCCCGTCACGCTCGGAAGCCAGAACGTAGCGGATATCCGCGCCGACCTTCAGGCCGTTTGTGCCCGGCTCCACCATCACAGTCCAGCCTTCGCCCACCTGTACCGATTTGGGCGGGGTGATGAACGTGGTGAGGTAGGTGAGCTGGGCGCCATTGGCCGAAGCCGCGCTGGCAGGCTCCCACCGCACCAAGAGCCCATTGGGGCCAAACCAGGCGGCCTTCTCGCGCGGGGTTTCATCCAGCAGGCTATCCGCGCCCACCGTGATACGCGTGCCCAGGTTGCGGCTGCGCATCATATAGGTGCCATCGGGGCGCACGGTGCCGACGGTGCGCTCCACGCGGCCCTCGCTCTGCAGGGGGTTGGCACCATCCACCCGGATGGTGAGGGCATAGACCGTTTTGTCTCCGGCGCGGGTTTCGGCGCGGAGCGGCCAGGCTTCCTGCGTCCACAGGGCCCCGACCAGGGGGAGCAAAGCGAGGAACGGTGCCATGGGTATGTATTGTGACGGCTGAAAATGGCGCAAGATTCATTCGCCTTAGCCCGCAATCCCCCTTATAATACGGATATGTACGGGTTGCCTTTGATTCTTGCCATGGGGTTAGCGTGGAGTGGCGCGCAAGAAGCCCCGGGGTTGCACCCAGAGGCGGACGCCTTCCGCGCAGGGGATAAGGCGTACATCGTGGCCCCCGCCCGGCCAGTAGGAAACTTTGAGTATGTGATTTCCGCCTCGCAGTCCGGTTCTTACAACGAATGGTTGCTGGTCAATCATCGGCGCCGAACGGAGCAAGATTCTTCACCCTGGCAACCCAACACGACACCGGCGGCGGAGCAAAGCTTCTACAATGTGCGGCTCCACCAGGTTCGGCCGTTTCCGCCCGAGCTTCGCGGCAAGACGGGGCAATGGCGTTTGCAATCGGCGCAGTTCGACATCGTGGTACTGGAACTCAACTCAGTGCCGAGCCAAGAAGGCGAAAGCAGGGACCTTGAGACTTGGGTCGTGAACTGCCGAACCGGGCGAACGATGCAGCTTCCGGTGAATGCCGGAGCCCGGATACTGAGCGAAGATTGGTTCCTCTATGTTGATCAGGCCGGCATGCGCTTCATGAATTGGAACGGCGAATCGCGGCCCATGGACCTCGACCTGAGCCAGTTCCTTCCGATGTACTCGAAGGATCCTTACGAGATTCTCTTCCGTCACCGAAGTGACGCTCAGGCCAACGAGTGGTATGTCCTTTCGGGGCGCACCGGCGAAGTCAAGAAGCTCGCGACCGAGGAAGCCCGCGCCAAGCAGACGGAGTATCGGCCCAATATCCGAATGATCCCCGTGCTTGATGTTGCGCACACAAGTTCGCAATCGCTTTGGATTCGCGGGTTCACTGCGGCGGATGCCGAAGACTTAAGTTCTTCTTCGATGTTCCATCGAGGGGCATCAGGTCAGCTCCCACACGAGTTGAACACGCGATCGAAAGTGGCGAGCGAGGTGACCGGTCGCGATTTCGTCATGATGAGCGCGGGCATATCGAGCGAGACATCCAATGCGCGACATTACGTGTGGTTTGTGCGCGATCACCAGTTGTTTGTGCGCTCGATTGTGGAAATGCCGCTGGTGGATTACGAGGCATTTGTGCGCAATATTGTGCAAAAGCGTGCAATGGAGTTAGCAAGAACCACGGTGTTTGCATTTCTCGGTCATAGTTCGATGAACGATGATCGAGTGCCGACGAGTGCCGAGTGGCGAGATGTGTTGGCGCCTTATCTCAAGGATCGGAGTCTGCTGGACCGCATCACTTATCTCGGCAACGGCGAGAAGACGACGGAAATTGAAGATATCAGCAACACCCTGATGGGCTACGTGGACACTCCCTATGGCCGCGCCACCTTTGCTTGGGACAGCACGACCCGCTGGGTGCCCCGCCCCAACCCCTAACGAACAAAGAGGGAGAACACCATGAAAAGAACAATTACACTCGCCGCCGCATCATTCGCACTAGCCGCCCTGGCCGGGGCACAGAACCCCACCGCTCTTCACCCGGACATTGACGCCTTCCGCAGTGGCGACAAGGCGTACGTCATCGCGCCGCCGCGCCCCGTGGCCGCCTTCGATTACGTTGAGGAGGTGCAACCTTCTTTCGATGGCTCCGGATGGATGCTGGTGCAGCACCGCGCGCGCCGCGCCCAAGACGCCGCCACCCAAATCACGGAGGCGGACTTCATGCGCCCCACCGAAACCAGCCTCTACCATCCGGGGCGAAACATGGTCCGCCCGCTCCCCGCTGCGATCCCGCCGGGCAAGTACTTCCTCAACAGCGGCGTGGGGGATGTGGTGACCCTGTCCGTGACCCCTCGAGACGCGGACCCCGGCCAAGAACCGCGCATGTACGCCATGGATGTGCCCACCGGCCGAACACTAGAGCTGCAAGGCGAACGCGAGGTGTGGGTGGTGGATGGAAACTGGTTCCTTACAAGGCGCGAGGGACGGCTGGCCCTGCTGAACTGGAACGGCGATCGCCAGCCCATCCCCCTGGACCAGACGCCCGTGCTGATCCAGCCGATGGGCGAGGCGGGCAAGTTTGCGGTGGGGGCACGCGGAAATGACCGGAACATCAACTGGCATATCCTAGATGTGAATGCGGGCCGGATTGAACCTGCGAATTCCGAAAGTGTTTCCAAGGCATTTGAGCGAGTTAGCGGCCCTCCGGGCATCCTGTTTGCCGCGGAGCGGGATCGGCCCAATTCTCAGGCCGCCTGGTTTGCCAATACCGACACGAAGGAACTGCTCGACTTTGAGAGCCCCACCCTCATTTGGGGGATGCCGGATGGTCGCCTGCCGCACGAGCTGGATTCGCGGGGACTCATCGCGGGTGACCTCAAGCCCATGCGCTATGGCACCCCGGCGGGTTACGTCTCGGGCGTAGGTCGGAGCCTGGGGGCAGCGTGGTACGTGCGCGACCGGATGATGTTTGTGAGAGCGGTGGAGGAGATGTCCCTTGCCGATTACGCCAAGTACATCGCGCGGTTCGCGCAAAACCGCGCGATGAACATGGCCAAGCAGGCTGGGGTGGCGATAAACATCTTCAGCGCGGACAATGACGATCGCCTGCCGGAAAATGCGGGGTGGCGCGATGCGGTGCGGCCGTATGTGAAGAACGAGTCGATCCTGAGCCGGTTGACGTACCTGGGCAACGGGGAGCGCATGACCGACATTCAGGATCTGCAGGGGGTGATGGGGTTCATTGACACGCCCTACGGCCGCGCAAACATCTCGTACGACAGCAGCGTCCGCTGGGTCCCGAAGGTGTCGCCGTAAAGGTTGGGAAACACACCCATGAAGACTTTTCGATCCCGAATTATCACCGCACAGGCTATCTTGCTTGGGGTTACGGTAGCGGTCAGCCAACCCCAGCGCACCATACACCCTGAGGCCCAAGTCTTTCGTGCCGGAGCGCACGCCTACATTATTGGTCCAGCATCTCCCATCGACATTCTTGGGTTCGTACAGAGCGTCTCCGTGGCTCCTGGATCATCGGGCTGGGCGCTGATTACCCGCCGTCGCCGCGTGGACTTGGATTCAGCCACCACTTTGCCCGCATCAGTGGATTTAGGGCATTCGTACTCCCTCTTCAATATGGTCACAGGTGAGTGGCACCCGCTCGACAGAATTCCTTTTGCCGATGCGCCGGCCATTCGGATAATTCACGGGGCGGGCAACGTCGTCATTTTTGGCACGATGGGGGCGGTCAATGCCTCACAGCGTGTGTCCCAACAGGCGGCCTATTACGGCCAGACAGGACAGTTCATTCCGCTCCCTGATAATGTAGATGCATGGGTCCTCGATGACAAGCGCCTCTTGATTCAATGGGAGGGCAGGCTTACCATCCTCAGTGAGAATGGCGAACGCACCCCAGTCACGCCAGAAGGTACGAAGTACAACGTCACCCTCACCAGCAATCCTTCGCAGTTCTTGCTGAGCCATGTGGTCGGCAGCCGGGATGTCCAATGGTCGTTATTCGATGCCAAATCCAACCGCATCACGGCGATAACCCAGGATGAAGCCTTGGCCATGGACCTTCGCAATGTCCGCCCCCTCCGAGTTGTTCAGGAACCAGATCCATACGAGGCCGATACCTTTACGGCTTGGATTGATCGTGCCAACAGCAAGACTCCCCGGATTCTGTCCAATTCATTCTTGACACCGGGCATCCTTGGCGGGAAACTGCCCCACGAATTGGATTCGAGCGTTCGGCTCGCGGCCGAACTTGAGCGTACAAACACGTTTGCTCTAGGAGGACTGACATTCGATGCCAAGAACCAGCCAAGTGCCGCCTGGTTCGTGAGAAACCACCAGCTGTTTACAAGGAGTTTCGAGATGATGTCGCTGGCGGATTACGAGGCGCATGTGCGGCAGACAGTGCAGGAGGCGGCCATGAACCGAGCGAAGACAGTGGCCACGGCCATCATGATTTACAGTTCGGATTACGATGGGGCCACCCCGGCAAACCCGAAATGGCAAGATGCCGTGAAGCCGTATTTGAGGGATGCTGCCTCAATGGATGGCATTGTCTACCTGGGCGATGGCAAGCCGCTTAGCGAGATCGAGAATCCTTCTACGACCTTCATGGGGTTCCTCGACACCCCCTACGGCCGGGCGAACATGGCGTGGGATGGCAGTGCCCGCTGGGTGCCCAAAGCCTCCCCGTGACGATGCAACGACATATCGAAAGCATGATGCAATTCCGAAGTCTAGCCGCCACCATCGTCGCCCTGCTGGCCGTCGCGGCTTGGGCACAAGAAGCCCCGGTTCTCCACCCCAAAGCCGATGTCTTCCGGCACCGAGACCGGGCATACATCATGGCCCCGGCCCGCCCAATCCCCAGCTTCGACCTCGTGGTGTCCGTGCAGCGGAGCCATCGGCCTTCCGAGTGGCTCATGATAGAGCACCGCAAGCGGTTGCCGGTCGACTCCACGGCCAGGTTCCAAGAGCAAGACCCGACGGCCACGACCTACAGCTTCTATCACCCGGAACGAAATCAGATCCGACCTCTCCCAGCGGGAGCGCCTCCCGGCCCCAAGGCAATCATCGGAGCGGTGGGAGATGTTGTCCTTATCGGCCAGGGGTGGTATGCATCGGAAGCAGAGGAAGACGTTACATCAAGGACATGCTTTGCCTTGCACATCCCTACCGGGCGCACTCTCACAATGCCCGAGGATGCAAACATCCGGGTGATTGATGAGCAACGGTTCTTGGTCGAATCGGAAGACAAGTATTGGCTGCTGAACTGGGAAGGTGAGCGCAAAGACGTTCCGGTGGAAGGGAATCCGGGGCTCATTCTCAACACCACGAATCCCGCCCAGTTTGTCTATGCGATCCGACTCTCCAACGAAACCATCCAGTCGTATCTACTGGATGTAAACACCGGTAAGTCGATTCCGATTAGCGATGAAGAGATGGAAGCCGCCATTCAGGACGACCCTCCCTCCCTTGAGGTGTATCAGGAGCCTCAAGCCGGCCGCCCCGGAACCTTCACAGCATGGCTAGGTCACGGGAGACAGGTGTCACCCGAAGAAGACAATCTCAAGGCCGAGCTTTCCCTTGCCGATCCGAACCTATCGGAGATGCGCGCCGATGGTCGTTTGCCGCACGAACTGGATTCACGGGGCTATATCGCCAGTGAACTCGTCGATGAAGGTGCACCGAGCCCCGCTGGGATCGCTCTGAATCGCCATGCCGAGCCCGGCGTGGCCTGGTTCATTCGCGATGGTCTTCTGTTCGTCCGGCAAGTCGAAACGATGACGCTGGAGGAGTACGAGGCGTTTGTTGTTCGCCTTGTCCAAATTGAGGCCATGAATGTCGCAAAGTGGGCCGGGGTCGCTCTGAACATTTACACCGCTGATCACGACGACAAGTTTCCAGACAGTGTCGGTTGGCGCGACGCCCTCCGGCCCTATCTAAAAGATGAGAATGCCCTCCGTCGAATGGAGTATCTGGGGAATGGACAACGGTCCACCGAAATTGAGGACCCGTCCGATGGGGTGATGGGCTACGTGGATACCCCCTACGGTCGGGCGACCGTCGCTTGGGACAGCCGCGTCCGCTGGGTGCCAAAAGCGGCACCCTAGCCCCCTTACAAAGTCACGCCGGCGTAGTCGCTCAGGCGGCGCAGGTCCGCCATCAGCCCTTCAAACTGCGCTTGGTCCAGCGTCTGGCTGCCGTCGCTCTTCGCCTCGGCGGGGTCGGGGTGGACCTCCACCATAATCCCGTCGGCTCCGGCCACCATCGCCGCCTTTGCCATCCCGGGCACAAACTTCGCCACCCCGGTGCCGTGGCTCGGGTCCACAATCACCGGCAGGTGGGTCTGCGATTTCAGCACCTGCACCGCCGTCAGGTCCAGCAGGTTGCGCGTGTACGTCCGGTCGAAGGCGATGATCCCGCGCTCGCACATGATCACGTTCGGGTTGCCCTCGTTCAGCACGTATTCCGCCGCCAGTAGCCACTCGTCAATCGTCGCGCTGGGGCCGCGCTTCAGGAACACCGGGCGCTGGCTCTTGCCCGCCTCAATCAGCAGGGGGTAGTTCTGCATGCTGCGCGCGCCAATCTGCAGGATGTCCACGTGCTCGGCCACCACTTCCACCATGTCGGCGCTCATCACCTCGGTGATGGTCACCAGGCCCGTCTCACGGGCGACCTGCTGGATGATCTTGAGGCCTTCCACGCGCAGGCCCTGGAACGAATACGGACTGGTGCGCGGCTTAAACGCGCCCCCGCGCAGGATGCGTGCCCCCGCGGCCTTCACCATCAGCGCCGCCTCGCGGTACTCCTCGTAGCCTTCCACGCTGCACGGGCCGGCCATGATCGCAAAATGCCCTGCGCCAATCTTCTCCTCGCGCACCTGGATGAGCGTGGGTTCGCGGTGGTATTCCTGCGAAGCCAGCTTGTAGGGGTGGCTGGTCTCGCTGATCTTGTTGACCCCTTCCAGGCGGCTGAGCACGCCTTCCAGTGTCATGCGCTGGTCGGGGGTGAGGCTGGCCGGGATGCCGATGGCCGTGCGGTCATCGCCGGGCATCACCAGCGGTTCCAGGCCCTTGGCGCGAATCGCTTCCGCCACGGCTTGAATCTGGGACTCGGTGGCCCCCAGCTGCATCACTACGATCATGGTATGGGGGCAAGGTACCCGCGATTAGCCAGCGGGGGCCGGGAGTTCAGGCCCCCTGGCCAGGCGATCCAGCCATTGTACGGTGCCGAGCTTGTCTAAGGGTTCGTTACGGCTCTCGCACCGGGGGCTGAGGATGCACCGGGGGCAGCCGTCTTCGCATTTGCACTCTTTCACCATTTGGTGGGCTTGGTGCATCCATTCTTCGCGCCGTTCAAAGAGGGCTTCGGCGAACCCCACGCCCCCCGGCACCGCATCAAAGATGTAGAGCGAAGTGGTGAGGGTAGCGGGGTCGGCTACAAACCAGGCGTGGCCCAGGTCATTGCGGTCCGCGCCGCACAGCAGGGGGGCCAGCGCGTCCAGGGCGTGCTCCACGCCGTGCCAAGCGCCCATCGCTTCCACCTCAGTGGCCAGGGGCACTTCCAGCCGCACGGCCACGGTGGTGTATTGCTGGGTGGGAAGCTCCAGTGGCTCCTCGTCAATCACGCGGCGGCTGCGGGCCTCCAGGCGGCGGTAGCCCGTCACGCGGCTGGTCACTTGCACGCTACACAGCTCCCACAGGTGGTTGTCATGGGGCGCGGATTGGATGACCATGGTGCGCTCCACCAGGCTTTCGCTGATGGGCTCGGTCTCTTCGTCTTCGGGCACATCGTCGGTGAGGATGGCCTCGTGGCGGGCCAAATCCAGCTTCGCCACGCGGTAGGCGTTGCCGCGGTGCAGGTAGATCGCGCCCTCGTGCACTTCACGCAGCGCCCGCCAGAACTCGATCGCCCCCATCTCCTGGCCGTCCTTCCATAGCCGGATTTGGCGGTTGTCGGTGTTGCGGATGCTCACCCGCGAGGCCGGGCTGTGTGGGTGCGCCCAAAACCAGCGTCCCGCCCCGTGCTGCAGTTCGCCTTCGCCGGTCAGTTCGTCGCGCAGGGCTTGCACTTCCTCGGGCCAGTGGCTGCTCTCCGCTTGGTCAAAGGCACGTTCGTGGGCGAGGCACGAGATCTGTGCGCGCCCGACGAAGGGGTTCTCCCACCGGCAGGGCGAAGGTTCGGCGGGGCCGAACACCGTCTCCAACGGATGCCGGCAAAGGTGGATTTCCAGCGGGTCGCTGTGCGCCACCAGCACGGTCAGGCCCTCGCGGCCGCTGCGCCCGGCCCGCCCAGATTGCTGGCGGTAGCTGGCCCGCCGCCCCGGCCACCCGTTGATGACCACGGCATCCAATCCTCCGATGTCTACGCCCAGTTCCAGCGCGTTGGTGCTCACCAGGCCGCGCAGTTGCCCCTGGGCGAAGGCCCGCTCGATGGCGCGGCGTTCTTCCGGCGTGTAGCCCGCGCGGTAGCTCTCCAGGCTTTGTGTGTCAAGGCCCCGTTGTTCGGCGTAAGGGCGCGCCCTGCGCAAGACTCGCTCCGTGGTGCTGCGGCTGCGGCAGAAGGTCAGCACGCGCATCCCCTCGCTCATTAGGTCCACCATCAGGCGGGCGGTGGTCTCGGTGGCCCCCAGGCCGACCACCTCGGGCGGCTCCAAAAAGACGTGCGTATGCGCCCCCTTGGGGCCATCGTCGCAGCTCACCACCAGGGGGTCCTGCCCGCACAGGTCGTGCATCACCTCGGCGGGGTCGGCGATGGTGGCACTGGTGCAGATGACGGTAGGGGCGCGGCCGCTCGCCCACTCGGCCAGGCGAAGCAGGCGGCGCAACACCCAGGCCACGTGCGCCCCAAAGACGCCGCGATAGGCGTGCATTTCGTCCACCACCACGTAGCGCAGGCTCTTGAAGAAGCTGTTCCAGGGCTCGTGGTTCGGCAGGATGCCTTGGTGCAGCATGTCCGGGTTCGTAAGGATCACCTGGGCGTGGCGGCGGGCGCGGCTACGTTCATCGCGCGAGGTATCGCCATCGTAGAGCGCCACCGGGATGGGGGCGTCGGGCATCAGCTCCTGCAGGCTGCGTAGCTGGTCTTGGGCCAGTGCTTTGGTGGGGAAGAGCACAATCGCCCGGGCGCGGGGCTCAGTCAGGCAGGTGTGTAGCACCGGCACCTGGTAGGTCAGGCTCTTGCCGCTGCTGGTGCCGGTGGCCGTAACCACCGGTTGTCTTTGCAGGGCCGCCGCGATGGCCGTGGCTTGGTGCCGGTAGGGGCGGTGGAGCCCTTTTGCTTGCAAGGCCGCTAGCAACCGAGGATGAAGCGACTCGGGCCACTCGCCGTAAACCGGGTCCACCCCGGGTGTGGTGACGACATGCGCAATGCCCTCACCAGAATAGGCGAACGGAGGGGGTTGGTCCAACGGCGTCACCCCTTAGCAAGGGGGCGCATCCAGCTGGTTGAGCGCGGCGTCCCGGCCCGCACTCTTCATGCTCCAGGTGGCCGCAAACACGCCCAGATAGAACAGCGCGATGATGGGAATGGCCATGGCCGCCAGCGAAACCGGGTCGCTGCCCGGCGTGATGATGGCCGCCACGATGATGTTGCTAATGACGACGTGCTTCCAATAAGTGCGGAGCGTGTCGGGCGTCACCAAGCCCAGGCGGGTGAGGAAAAACACCACCACCGGCATCTGGAACGCGAGGCCAAAGCCCAGAAGCGTCTTGACCACCAACATGATCATCTTGCCCGGTTCTTGGTAGACCTCAAAGCCCCCCGCCTGCGCATAAGCAAAGAACCACTGGAACATGGCCGGCAAAGTGAACCAGCCGATGGTGAGCCCCAGCGCGAAGAGCGCCAAGCACACCGGCGTGAGCATGAGCACCGGCTTGCGCTCGGTGGGTTTGAGCCCCGGAGCGACAAATGCCCAAATCTGGCTGACCGCGTAAGGGAGCGACAAGATCAAGCCCAAGTAGAACGAGAGCTTGATTTGGAGCATAAACGGCTCCGTGATGTGGGTCGTGACTTCTTTGTAAATCAGACCCTTGGGGACCGAACTGCGCACGAGTTGATCAATGAAGTTGTACGCCGGCCACACGAAGATCCACGAGAGGATCATCGAGATCATGATTGCGATAACCACCCGGATCGCGCGGGTGCGGAGCTCGTCGAGGTGTTCGGCTAAAGTCGCGCGCAGCTCCTCCTGAGGGGAAGAGCTGCGCGGCGTGTCACGACGAGCGAGAGGCATGCCTCAGATTCGCTTAGCGTTCGAGAGTCCGATCGATGCGGGCCGTGATCATCATCAGGCGTTGCCCAGATCGAGCGCCACCCGCAGCGGCATTCCCGGCTTGGCCACCGCCGAAGCGCGAGCCACCGAAACCGCCACCCTGGCCATCATCGCCACCGCGGCCACCCGGGCCACCGTCGCCGCCACCGGGGCGGTTCTGCCAGAAGCTGATGACTTCACCCTTGTCGCTAAACTTCGGATCGAACTCGTAGAGATTGCCGTCCATCATGAAGTTCAACGAACCCGGGAACATCATGGGCGAGTTGAAGCTGTCTTCGGCGAGTTCTCCGCTCTGGCCACCGCCGCCACCGCCACCCGAAGCGCCCGCGCCCGGTCGGCCACCCGCACCCGAACCACCGGTGTTGCCACCCGTGCCGCCCGCGGCGGCCGCCACCGGAATGATGGTGGTGTATTCGAGGATCGAGTTGAGGACAACGCCAGCCGTCAGGTCAAAGTAGTAGGTTTCCTTCAGCGTCAGGCTGCTGCCCTTCGCATCGCCAGCCGCTGCTGCCGCACCGCCCGAGAAGGCTTCCATGGAAACGTCGGCCTGGCCGACTTCCATCGTGATCTTGGCGCAGGGTCGGCCCTGATACCACTCAAAGTTTTGCAGGGTCGCGCGGGCCGGCACCGGGTTTCCGAAGAACTTTCGGGCTTCCACCAGCTTTTCAATCCCGCCTTCGGCGTCCAACATGGCACCTTCCCACACATCGCCCGGGTTCACCGGTTCACTGGGGAGCACCGGCAACGGGAAGAAGGCATAGAGAAGCGTGATGGATTGGGAAGCACTCGTGCTTTCCAGGTCCGAACGGAACGGAATGCCGCTAAAGACTTCGCGACCGGTATCGGTCATGCGCATGTACCACGGGGACATATCCTCCGCGTACCACTTGGTCGGCTCAGTGGCGCCGCTCAGGGTCAGCCAGGCGTAGTCCTTACCCTTGGGCGGACGCGGCTGGATGCTGACAAGAGCTTCGCGGCCATTGGCCGTCGAATACGTGTTGTGCACGGCATAGGCGAGTCGCGACGTTTCTTCTTCGCGGCCAACCAGCGTGCCTCGGCGGCCCGAGTTGGGAGACATCGTGAGGGCCGTACCCACGCGAATTTCCTGCTCGATCTTGGTTTCGTACACGCGCTCGGTGTTCGCGGCGAACTTGTAGCGCAGCAATTTCCCTTCGATGCCCGGGGTGATGCTGGTGTAGTTGTCCACGTTCAGGCGGATCGAGCTTCGATCGCGCTCCACCGGCGGCTCACCATCTTGGTAGAGCACCACGTCCAGCGTCATTTGGCCGTCCGGGATGCGCATTTCCTTGGTGTTCAATTCGTACACCGCGTCCGCGCCTTCCACCTTCGGAATCACAGCCTCCACGAACTTGCCGTTGATCAGAATGCCCAAGTACGAGCCTTCCGTCATGCTGTTCAGGGGGATCCGCACCTTAACGGTCTCGCGGACAGTCGACCCATCCACCGGACGACGAATGGTGAAGGACCCTTGAGCCCAAGCCGACCCCGCCAGGGCGGCGATCAGTAACGTACCTGCCAACTTATTCATGCACGAACTCCGATGCGTGAGAGACATTCTACTCCCTCATACGCAGAACCGTATGCTTATGTTACTCCCTAGACGTTTTGCGGGGCTAGGGGGTCGGCGAGAGAATAAGATAGACATATGTCTCTCCCTTTTGATCCGAACTCCCTGAACCCTGAGCAAAGACGCGCCGTGGAGTGCACGGGCGGGCCGCTGATGGTGTTCGCCGGGGCGGGTTCGGGCAAAACCCGGGTGGTGACATGCCGCATTGCCAAGCTCATTGCCGAAGGGGTGCCCGCCAGCCGCATCATGGCCGTGACCTTCACCAACAAAGCCGCCCGCGAGATGCGCGAGCGACTGGAGCAAATGGTGGGCGAGGAAGCCAAATACCTGTGGATGGGCACCTTTCACTCCACCTGCGCGAAGCTGCTGCGCATGGACGGCGCCGCTATTGGGATTGACCGAAATTTCGTCGTCTATGACGACACCGACCAGCTGAGCATTGTCCGCGACCTCATCAAGCGGCGCAATCTGGACCCCAAGGCCATCCAACCCCGCGCGGTGCTGGCCGAAATCAGCCGGGCCAAGGAGCGGTTGGAAAGCCCCACCAAATACGCCGAAACCGCCGCCGGATTTTTTCCAAAAATCGTCGCAGATATCTATAAGGAATACAACGATGCCCTCCGCCGGGCCAACGCGCTCGACTTTGACGACATCCTGCTCTACGCCGTGCGCCTGCTGGAGCAGGCCGAAAGCGTGCGGGAGAAGTATCAGGAGCGCTTCCTACACGTGATGGTGGACGAGTACCAAGACGTGAACATGGCGCAATATCGCCTGACGCACCTGCTGGCGGCCAAGCACCAGAACATCATGATTGTGGGCGACGACGACCAGAGCATCTATGCCTGGCGCGGCGCGGACGTCTCGCTCATGCTCCGCTTTGGGAGCGACTACCCCGACGCCCAGGTGATCACGCTGGCGCAGAACTATCGCTCCACCCCCAACATCCTCAAGGCCGCCCACAGCATCATCCGCCACAACCACGGCCGCAACGAAAAACAGCTTTGGACCGACAACCCCGAGGGCGCGAGCGTCCGTATTCGAGGCTATGGCACCGAAAACGACGAGGCGATGAACGTCGCCGACGCGATCCTGCGTGAGGTGCGCACCGGGAAGCGCACGTTCGGCCAATACGGCGTGCTTTACCGCACGAATGCCCAGAGCCGCGCACTGGAAGAAGCGTTCCTGACCATGCGCATCCCCCACGTGCTGGTGGGCGGGCAGCGGTTCTACGACCGTAAAGAAATCAAGGACGCGATGGCGTACCTCCGGCTGGCCTGGAACCCCGCCGATGACGCGGCCTTCCGGCGCATCGTCAACGTGCCCGCCCGGGGGATTGGGGCGACGACGGTGGACCGAATCGCGCAGTACGCCAGCAGCCTCGGCCAGTCTATGCGGGACGTAATTGGCGACCCGACCTACCGCGCCACCCTCACAAAGCGCGCCGCTACGGCCATCGGCGACCTGCACCGGTTGCTGGATGCCGCCACGGCTCTGGCCACCTCTGGGCCGGTCACACCCGTGCTGCAGATCCTGCTGGACAAGAGCGGCTACTTGGATGAGCTGCGCAACGAGCGATCGGACGAATCCATCAGCCGCCTGGAAAACCTCCAGGAACTCCTGAACGTGACCACGCAGTTCGATGAGGGCAACGTGGACGCCGACGATGCGCCGACCCTGGGCGGGTTCCTTGAGCAAGTCGCGCTGGTGAGCGACGTGGACATGCTGAAGGAGAGCGGCGAAGCCGTCACCCTCATGACCTTGCACAGCAGCAAGGGCCTGGAGTATCCGGTGGTGTTCCTCACCGGGATGGAGGAGGGCGTGTTCCCCCATTCCCGCTCCCTAGGTGATGACCGGCAATTGAGCGAAGAGCGACGGCTGTGCTACGTGGGGATGACCCGCGCCCGCGAAGAGCTTCACCTCACCTACGCCCGGCGGCGCAGCACCTTTGGGCAAGCCAACTTTAATCACCGTTCGCGGTTCCTCAACGATCTGCCCGCAATGGATGTGGATGACGACGCCGGCTACGACCACGAAAGCATGGCGCCGACCCGGCGGGTGGAAGCCGAGCGCATGGGCACCTACCGCGTGATCGAGGCTCCGCGCCCGCAGGCCGAGGCCGCCGCTCCGTGGCAGGCCCCCTTCACCGTGGGCCAGCGCGTGGAGCACCGCAAGTTCGGGATGGGTGTGGTGATTGCCTGCAACCCACTCAAGAATGACGCCGAAGTGACGGTGGCCTTTAGCGGGGCGACGGGCATCAAGAAGATGGTGCAGAGCTTCGCCAAACTCGAAGCGGTATCTTGAGCAGAACTTTGCAGGGAATACGGAGGGGACTCGTCGGGCTTGCGGCACTCGTGATGGCGAGCGCCGGGTTGCTCGGCGGGTGCCGCAACCAGCCGCTTTCCACCTTGCTCCCCCTCTCCCTCAACCGGCAATGGACGTACGATGTCGGCCCCGTGCTGCAGGCCCGCGTGCGCTCACTTACGGTGAGCGGGCGGGTGCCCGTGAGCCGCAGCGAAGGCTGGCGACTAGAAACTCCCGAAGGCGAAAGCCACCTGGTGTGGGAAGATGGGCAACTGTTGGCGTCGCAGTGGGGCGGGGTTCGCTTTACGCCGCCGTTAATCTTGATTCCGGCCACCGAACAAGCCCAGTGGACCGGCACGATGGGTTGGCCCGGGGCCGAAACCAAGGCGTCGGCCTCCATCACCCGCAACGTGGTGCAAGAACTTTGGCGAGGGAGCGAGCGGGACCTGCACGAGGTGGTTCACACCTTCCAGGGCGAGACCTCCATGCGCATTGACAGCGCCTACCTGCGCGGCGTGGGGCTCATCCGGCAGGACGTTTATGAAAACGACCTGCAGGTTCGCCGGCTCCGGCTCCTCGCCCGCGACACCGACGAACCCAAGCAGGCCCCGAACTAACCGTAGGTTCGCATCAGGCCGATCACGCGGCCGACGATGCTGACGCTTTCGCTCGGATAGATCTGCTCCCGGTAGGCCGGGTTGGCCGGGATCAGGTGAATATCGGGCCGCTGGAACTTGATGCGCTTCACCGTCGCCTCGCCTTCCACCATCGCCGCGACCAGGTCGCCATTGCGGGCGTCATCCTGGCGGCGCACCACCACGAGGTCGCGCTCGAAAATGCCTTCTTCGATCATCGAATCCCCTTTCACCCGCAGGAGAAAAGCTTCCGTAGAGCCCTTGAGCATCCCCGAAGGCACCGGCAAGTACTCTTCGATGTGCGCCTCGGCCGTAATCGGCACCCCCGCCGCAATCTCGCCCAAGAGGGGCAAGGTGCGGAAGTGAACCTCGGGCGCCACCACCGACTGATAGTCCGGGTGGAGGATGCGGATGGAACGCGGCGTATTTTCACGACCAATTGCGCCCTTCTTCTCCAGTGCGTCGAGGTGAACGGTCACGCCTCGCAACGAGCCAATCCCAAATTTGTCGCCGATTTCCCGGATCGAAGGCGGATACCCCACCGAACGCGTGTAATCCGCGAGGAAGGCGAGAATGTCTCGTTGTCGCTCCGTCAGTCCCTTGGCCATAGTGCTCCTAGCAGACGTGAGTATACGCACTCTTTGTCTACATGTCAAGCCTTGTCTGCTAAAAAGTTTACGGGGACGCTAGACCCTGCCCGAGCGGACCCGGGAACCATCGTCTAAAATTGAACTCTTATCTTCCTTTAGGAGTTCATCCTTGTCGATCGTACAAATTCAAGAGCTTTTCCAAAAGAAGGGTTGCCAAGTCGTTTTGGGCATCGTGGCGTTATTCGTCATGGTCGGCCTTCTCATCACTGGCCAGTGCGCGGGCATGACCAATGCCGCCCAGGGGCCGGACACCGAATCCATCGTGACGTTGGATGGCAATCGCCTGACCTACAGCGAATACCAATCGCTGGTGGACCGTCAAGCGGAGCAAGCCTCCCAGCAATTCAATGGTATGCAGCTTCCCCAGGCTTACCTTCTCATTCAGCGCCCCCAAATCCTGACCGGGGCCGTACGGCTCCTGGCGTTCCAGTCCATGGCGAAGGCCAAGGGTGTGAAGGTGGATGAAGCGAGCGTGACGGCGTTCCTGGAAATGGAACTCGACCGGCAGATCAATGCGGAAAAGGCGACTCTCATCCAAGAGGGCAAGCTTAAGAAGGACGCCGACCAGGCTGCTTTCGAGAAAGCCTTCAAGGACAAATTCACCCGCACCCCCGCCGAGATCAAGACCGAGCAGGTCAATCAGATCAAGACGCAGTTCAAGAACAACGCCACGGAAGCCATCCGCAGCCAAACCCCGCTGATGCTGATGAACCAGATCACGGCGGGCATCAAGATCAGCGATGAAGAGCTAAAGGCTTCGTTCGACAATTTCTCCGTGGAAGCCATGGCGTTCAGCAAGCCGGATATGCCGGAAGATGAGCGCGAAAAGAAGGCAGAAGAAGCCAAGGCCGCTCTGGCCGGTGGCAAAGCCTGGGCCGATGTGGCCAAGCAGATGGCGATCACGCCGGAGACCAGCACCTTCTCGCGCAGTGAGATTGAAGCCCAGGAGAACGTCAAGCCGTTGCTCAGCCTCAAGGCAGGCCAAGTCAGCGATGTGCTGATGACCCCCAACGGGCCGACGATCTACCGCGTGACGAAGATTGAGAACAAGCTTCCCAGCGACTTTGAAGCCAATAAGGAGTCTTTGCGACGCACCATGGCGCAGGGCCGCGCGGCGGACCAGCTCAAGAAGGAAGCGGATGCCCTCATCGCCTCGGACAAGGTGAAGTGGAATGACAAGGCCATGAAGCTGCTCTACGACCTTGGCATTGCCCTGGAGGACCCCAAGATGCAATCCAGCGCCGCCGAACGCAAGTCGCGCATGCAGGCCTTCGAAGCCGAAGCCGTGAAGCTGGCGGGCGGCACCGAATTGGGAGCGGGCTTTGCCCCGCAGGTTCGCCTCATTGCTCAGCAGATGTATTGGAACGACCTGACGGACCAAGAAAAGAGCACCCTGCGCAAGGATCGCATCGAAGCGCTGGAAGACTTCTTCACCTACAGTGAGGATTCGGGCTTCCGCCTCGAACTCTACGACCTGTTCATGGCCGAGAGCGACAAGGAGAACGCTGCCCAGCAACTGGCAGCCGCCGTGGATAGCGGCATCGGCTACGACGCCATGGGGCAGCAGCAGATCAGCGAGATTCGCGGCAAGCTGTTTGAAGCGGAAAGCAACAAGCGCCTGGAGCCGGAGCAGCTCGAAATCGTGAAGAAGGCCCTCAACACTTGGGCGGCCAACAAGGCGGAATTCGACAAGGAGCAAACGGCCATCGCGGAAGAGCAAGCCAAGATCGACGCTGAGATGGAAGCCGAGCGCAAGAAGATGGAAGAGGAAGACAAGGCGGCGGGCAACGCGCCGGTCAACCCCGCGCCCACGAACCCGGCCCCGAGCAACCCTTAAATCCGGGCTCCGTGGACCCCCAAGCCGCTCGCTCCCACCCGGGGCGGGCGGTTTTTCTTTCTTTTCTGCCTAGTTCATCGCCGGCAGAGGCAGGTACACCAGCGACATGGCAGAACTCTGGATGGTGGCCGGCCCCATTGGGAACCTGGGCGATCTCTCCCCCCGGGCCTCCGAGATTCTGCAGGCCGCGCCCCTCTGGATCGTGGAAGACACCCGGGTTTCGTCGCGTCTCGCCGCCCATTTGGGGGTGAAGCCGATCTACAAAGTTCTCAATGACCACACCAGCCCGGCGCGGGTACAAGCCCTGGCCGACGAGATCGAGACTCACGAGCAAGCCGCGCTACTGACCGATGCGGGCACCCCTGGCATCAGCGACCCCGGCGCCGAACTGGTGCAAGCCTGCATCGAACGAGACATCCGCGTGGATGGCATCCCTGGCCCCAGCGCCGTCACATTCGCGCTCTCGGTGTGCGGGTTCTACGCCCAGCGCTTTGCGTTCTTGGGGTTCCTGCCGCGCAAAGCGGGCGACATCAACCGCATTCTCGCGCCCCTGGCGGAGAACACCATGACCCTCGTTCTTTTTGAGAGCCCGCACCGGCTGACCAAGGCCGCCCGGATGTGGGCCGATGCCCTCGGCGACCGGCGCGTGGTGGTGGCCCGCGAACTCACCAAGCGCCACCAGGAGCTCTGGCGCGGCACCCTGGAAGAGTTAGCGGGCACCCCCCGCGAGTGGAAGGGTGAGATTTCCGTGGTCATCGAAGGTCACCGCCGCTTGATTGTCGAGTAAAGAGACGGGTACCTTATGCCAAGAATGTATCTCGGGTGGACTCTGTCTGCCTGAAGGGTTCGAAATTTATGCGACGTCTCACCGCGCTGTTGTTAGGAATGGTTCTGGCCGTCTGTTCGATGGCTCAGGTCACAATGCCTGATACCTACCGCCTTCAACCCGAAGACGTGCTGCGCATTCAGGTTTACGCTCAGGGGACCGATTTCGAGCTCCTGGTGGACGTTCCGGTGGGTCAAGATGGCAACATCACGGTGCCGTTTGTCGGCGTGATGCCGGCGCTGGGCCTGACGACCGACGAACTCGCGAACAACATTCGGGCCCGATTCCAACAGGAATTCCGGCTGCGCGACCCCAAGATTGGTGTGGCCCTGCTTAGTGCACGGCAACGCAAGGCCGGGGTGACGGGGGCCGTCAATCGCCCCGGAACGTTCGTGATGCGCCCGGGCGCCACGGTGTTGGACCTGCTGGCCGAGGCCGGTGGCTTCATCCCGGACCGCGCGGACCTGCGCCGCGCCACTCTGCGCCGCAAGGGTTCGGACGAAATCATTCCGCTCGACCTCTACGCCTTGATGGTGCAGATGGACACGAGCCAAAACTATCCGATCATGGATGGCGACACGCTGAACGTGCCCGCTAACGTGCGCAATCGAATCTTTGTGCTGGGCGCGATCCGCGCTCCGGGCGAGTACGCCTTCCGCGAACAGATGACCGTGCTGGACGCGTTCGTCACCTCCGGCGGCCCGATTGACCGCGTGACCAAGGCCAGCGACATCAAGATTTTCCGCCGCGACCTCTCGGCTCCGGGCGGCACGCGCACCCTCAAGGTGGACCTGGTCCGCTTCTTGGAACGCAACGACTACATCCAGAACATCGAGCTTGAACCCGGTGATGTGGTGTACGTCGGCAAGACGCAGAACCTGGACCCGGCACTGGTCCGCCAGATCGCGGACGCGCTGTTCATCCTGGACCGCGTAGGCATCCGGCTGTTCAGCTTCTAACCGCTGAGACAAAGAAAAAGGGCTCCGGAGTGATCATTCACCCGGAGCCTTTTCTCATGCCTGGAGAGGCTTAGGAGCGCACTTCGTAGGTGCTTTCGATCGGCGGGGAGAGGCGCAGGGTCGCCATCACCGTGCAGTACTTCTCATCGCTCAGCTGGATGCTGCGGGCCACCGCCTCGGGGTCCACATTCGGGCCGGTGACGATGTGGCGAATGCTGAACTTGGTAATCGGGCGGGGCCACTCCCCTTCCGGGGCGCGTTCGTGCTCCACTTCCACCGTGTAGCTCGTCACTTCCTGCTTCTTCTTCCGCAGGATCGAGATCACGTCCATGGCGCTGCAGGCGGCCACGCTGGCCAGCAAGGCCTCCACGGGCGTCGGGCCGTTGCCACTGCCCCCGCTCTCGGGGTGGGCGTCCAGCACGATGCGCGCCCCGCTCGGCGCGTCGGCCGCGAAGCCCATCTTTCCATCCCATTGCAAATTGATGCTCATACAGCTAGTAAGTCTCAATTCCGCCCCGCGCGATTCCGGGGCTAGGCCGCTCGCCTCACGGGGCTCAGGGGCTCCCCGCCCGAAACCACGCACAATGGCCGCGTGGTTGCCTTTGTCAAGGATCTCAGCATCATCCTCGCTGGCCTGATTGCCCTGGTGACGTTTATGACCGGGACATGGCAATTCATGCGCCAAGCCCGGTACACGCGGGTGCAAAACTTTCTGGAATTGCGCCGCCGATTCCTGGAGGACCCGGTCTTTCGTGACCTCCTCAACCGGCTGGCGGTGAACGACCCCACCCTCGCCGAGGCCCCGATCCAAGACCGCCGTAACCTGGTGGGCTTCTTCGAGGAGATCGCCCTCATGATCAACTCGGGGGTGCTCCGGCCGCTGGTGGCGAATTACATGTTTGGCTACTACGTGGCGCTCATTGGGCGCAGCGAACCCTTCTGGAAGGGCCTGGACCGCGAGAGCGTCTACTGGACGGTATTCCGCCGCCTGGAATCCCGTCTTGCGGCCTTGGAGAAACAGGCGGGCCGCGCCGAGCCCCTCAAGTTCTGACGGCGTCTTCCACCACGTCCAGCAGCCGGTCAATATCCTCGTGCGAGTTGTAGTGCACGAGGCTCGCCCGGACCACGCCGGTCTCCAGCGGAATCCCGAGCGCCTGACACAGCCGGTAAGCGTACATGTGCCCGTACCGAATGGCCACCCCCGCCGCATCCGTCGCCTGGCAGATTTCCGGCGGCGAGACACGCTCGTGGAGGAAGGAGACGGTGCCCACTCGGTTCTCGGTGCTTGTCGGCCCCACGATGCGGATGCCCGGGATGCCCGCCAGCCCGTTCACCAGTTGAGAGGTGAGGGATTTCTCAATCGTGCTTATGTTGTCGAAAGCCCGGGTGACCAGGAATTCGTCCGCCGGGGCGCCAGGGGCACTCGTTAGCTCCCGGAAGTATTCCGCCAGCGCCAAGATGCCCGCGCAGGATTCGTGGTTGGCCCCGCCAAGCTCGAACTTGTAAACCTCGTCGCGCGGAATGAAGAAGTGGTTGGGGCCTTCGAGTTCGGCCCAGGCGTCGTGACGGCCGTACAGCATCGCCGCGTGCGGCCCGAACACCTTGTAGTTGCTAAAGACGTACCAGTCCACGTCCCACTCCCGGGCCTGCACTGCCAGGTGCGGGGCGTAGGCCACGCCATCCACCATCACCCGGGCTCCGTATTCGTGCGCCAGGGCCGTGATGGCCGCCACGTCCACGACTTCGCCCAGCAGGTTACTGACGTGCGGGAAAGCCACCAGCCTCGTACCCGAACTCAGCATGCGGCGTAGCTCTTCCAGGTCGCACTGGGCGGTAGCGGGGTCCACGCGCCATGTGCGTACGTTGATGCCTTCGCGTTCGAGCTTGGCCCAAGGGCCGGCGTTGGCTTCGTGCGCCGTCTCGCAGATGATGACCTCATCGCCCGGTTGCCACACCCGGCGATAACAGTCGGCCAGCATGGTCACCAGTTGGGTGGTGCTCGGGCCGATCGCCGTTTGCCCGGCGCCCGTTCCGCCCATTAAGGTTGTGGCCCAGGTGTGGGCCTCGTCCACTACCGAGGTGGCCCGGCGGGAGACTTCGTACGGTGCCCCCAGCTGCACGTAGGAGTTCGTCATGTAGTCGGTCATGCCGGCAATGACCGCGCGGGGGAGCTGGCTGCCACCTGCATTTTCCAGGAACACCAAATCGCGTTCCAGTGCCGGGAAGGCGGCACGAATCTCCGCGTGGGACACCATAATTGGAGTATGCGCGAGGTGCGCTCACCCTTTGTCGGGCGGGCGCCCCTCCCCGGACTTCCGCTCATGCGCTCGCTCCTCGTTTTCGTTCTGTTCGCTTGCTCTTTGGTCGCATGGGGGCGCCCGTCGCAGGAGGCCAACCCGGCCCTCACGGCCGTACGCGGGCTTTCGGCCAAGGGTGTCTCGGGAGCGGCCACGGCGACCACTGGCCCAACCAAATTCACGTACTCCGGGCAGCGGCTGTTGCTCAACGACTTCGTGAAGAACCTCTTTGACGATGCCGAGACCCAGCAGGTGGTGCGCGAGGCGCTGGTGCAGTTCCTCAACGACTACGACAAGGAAGCCGCTACCCGGGGCCGCGCCCATGACGTAGCCGGAGCCGCCGCCGATAGCTTGAGCTTGTTTGTCACCATCGTTTCGGGCAAGGAAGTGCCGGACGAGCAAGTGACGAAGGCCACCGGACAGTTGCGGAAGGCCCTCGACACCGCCGACATGCGCGCTGCCACTGACCGCCAGAAGCAAGAGGCCAGTGAGACCCTGCTGCTCCAGGCCGGGCTGGCCGTGGTGCTCGCCGCCGGTGCGGATGACGAGAACCAAGACAGCATTGTGAGTGCGGTGAACGAGATGACGAAGGCACTGATTGGGGTGGAGGCCAGCAAGATCACGTTTAACGCGGATGGTATCCGCATCCCGGCCACGGCGGCGGCCGCCCCCGCGAACCCGAATCCCCCGGCCGCCCCAGCAGGGCTCGCCCCGGGGTTTGCCTACGCAGCACCGGCCGATTTCAAGAAGAGCGGAGTGTGGTACATCAAGTCCACGGTCGAAGATCGAGGCGCACCGGCGTACACAAACTGCCTCATCCGTTTCCCGAATGCCATTCCCGCCCAGGGCAACATGGGCGACGCCTTGCGCAAGCTGTGGGACACCGAAGTACCCGCCGAGCTGAAGGGGCGCTACGGCCCCTTGGTGTATCGCCGCTATACGGGGCAAAAGCTCCTCACTCAGTTCATCTTTGGAACGGGCAAGGAGAATGGGCGACGAACCGATACCGTCTTTACCATCTTCTTGGTGGATTGCGGGCGGTTTTGGCAGCCGGTGGTGATGGCCCAAACCTACGAAGACACGAGCACATTTTTGGCTGGGGAATCGATGTCGGCCACCATCAGTTTCAACGACTCGGTAAGGTACGCCGAACCTTTCTTCGCTTCCTTCCGGTGCCCCGGCCAGGAGCGGGCCTCCCTGGTGGACAAGGCCGCGATGGTAGGCGATTACCACTTCGGCAGCGGGGCCAGTGCCTCATGGATCAACACCTACACGGGTTCTTCCTTTATGACAGCCGTGTCTTACGGGGGCGACCTCTTTTTGAAAGCGGATGGCACCTACAGCTACCGATACGCATCGGCCTCGGGCGTCGTGGGGGCGCAAACCTTTGGGAGTGAGAATGCCAAGGGGCGCTGGACGGTCGAGGGCGATCTTCTCACTTTGACGCCGACCTCGGGCACCGTCACGAGCGTGCGCCAATACCGCGTGGCCGGAGTCACTCAGTTTGCCGATGGCAACAAGTCATTGGTTTTGCTCGATCTCAAGGATCCGCCCATTCCCTATAATGTCTCGGACGGCAGTAACATCTACACGACGAAGAAGGCGGACTAGTTATGCCCAGTTGGTTAAGTTTGTGGGACTATTCGGACCCGGTGGCGAGCGAAGTTCGCCTGGGCGAGGCCGCCGAAGCGGCGACCGACCCTGATGAAGAGTTGGTGCTGCTGACCCAGGTGGCCCGGGCGCGGGGGCTGCAGAAGCACTACGAAGCCGCCCAGGATTCGCTCGACCTCGTCGAGATGAGCCTGCCGGAAGGCGATGCGCCGTCGCGGTTCTACTGGCTGCTGGAGACGGGGCGCGTGCTCCGGTCCAGTGGGCGTCCGCACGAGAGCCGGCCGTGGTTTGAGGCAGCTCAAGGGATGGCCGAGCGACTGGGCCTGGAGCACGGTGCGATTGACGCGGCCCACATGGTCGCTCTGGTCGCCCCGCCGGAGGAAGCGCTTGACCTGCACGACCGGGCCATTGCCCTGGCCAACGAAGCCACCGACCCCGCTGCCCGCCGCTGGCGAGCATCCCTGCTGAACAACCAAGCCTGGACCCGCTTCGAACGAGGTGAGCATGAGCTTGCCCTGGCGCTGTTTGCCCAAGCCGTGGGCGCCCGCCGCGAAATGGCCGACGAAAAGGGGCTCGCCATTGCCCAGTGGTGTCACGCCCGATGCCTGCGCGAGCTAGGTCAAAACGACGAAGCCTGGGCCATCCAGCAAGTGCTGCACTCCACGGGCGAAGCGGATGGGTTTGTGGCGGAAGAGCTGGCCCTGCTCAGCGAGCTACGAGGGGACATGGCGGTAGCCCAGTTGCATGCTTTCGAAGCGATCACCCTCCTGAAAGCGATGGACCCCGAGTGGCCCCAACAAGAACCGGAGCGTTTCGCCCGATTGCAGTCCTTGCAGGATGGCATTCCGACGATCAAGAGCGAACCAAGTACCTGATCCAAGGGCGGGCCGCTTTCCACAATCCGCTGAATCCCAGCAAATTTTCTGACTAGCAAGGCAGAGCGAAAGCTCGATATTCCACCTGTAGGTCTTGCGCATATGAGGAACAGAAAGGGGATTGCATTAGGATTCGGCCTGATGGTGGCGGGCGCTGCCCAGGCCCAAGTGACGGGATTGGCGGCCATGCCGATTACCGACCGACTCGGTAAAGGCGAAATCGAGATTGGTGCGGCGGTAGAGGGCACCGAACGAAAGATTGACCCGCGCTACTAACACAGCGCGTACATGGTCGTCGGCCTGGATGACTGGTTTGAGCTGGGCACGGCCACCGACTACCAAGGCACGCAGTCTTTGGGCTTCAAGTTCCGGATGTGGGAAGACGATGCCGGGCAGTGGGCCGTGGCGGGCGGCTGGGACGGGGTTCGTCCCAGCGAAGGCAACCCGTTTTTGGTGGGTTCCTATACCACCGGTAACTTCCGATGGCACGGCGGCTGGATGCGCGACAACGCCCACCGAGGCATGATTGGCCTCGACGGCGCCATCAACGACCGATGGAGTTGGGGCGTGGACCACATCGGCGGGGCGGAGGGGGCCACTTCGCTGGCGCTCTTCATCACCGATCCTCGCCTTGAGGGTTGGGCCCTCACGCTCGGCGCGGGCATCCCGAACACCAAGGGGGCCGGCATCACCCACAGCGCCACCCTGGCGTACGTGGTGCGCTTCTAGTTCACTGTAAGAAGAGCAAAGAGAAAGGCATCTCCACGGATGGAGATGCCTTTCTTGCGTTCCGGAGCGGTTTGGCTTAGCGGCTGCCGACTTGCGAAATGCGGATGGTGGTAGCCGTCGCATCTGAGCCGAGCGGAATCTCGATCGTTTGTCCCACATGCACGAAGTCCGGCGTACCGGCCACGTTGGTGTGATAGGGCGAGACATAAACCGTGACGAGCTTGCCGTTCACGTCCACCGTCCAAGTTTCTCGCACCAGCTTGCCGCGTCGACCGGCAAAGGTTGCCGTGCGGGTGACGTGAGTGACTTGAGCGGATACGACAAACGCCGGTTCGGCCGCCGGGGAAGGAACGTTGATGACGGGAAGAATGACCATGATGTGAACAGGTTACGACAAGAACGACGCCAAATCTTCACTTTCTTGTTAACTCCCCTAGTTTTGCCGGGTCCTTGCTCCAACAATCATCCTCGTACTGGGGAGAGTATGAAGATCCGATTTCTACTCGTTGCGGTGACGGTTTTCGTCGCCATTGGCATTGCCGTTGTAAATTGGAAGGGACGATCTGGCCTGGACCAGCTCTACAAGTCCACGGCCGAAGTCAAGCAGATCAACACCATGACCCGCAACCAAATGGAAGCGGACATGATGCATGACGCCCTACGGGGTGAAGTGTTGGCGTTGGTTCTTTCTTCGGGCAAAGGTGACCTGGAGGGCCTGAAGGCCGCGAAAGCCGGGATTGCGGATACGAGCCAAACCTTCCGCGATGCTCTGGCGGCAAACGAAAAGCTCAACCTCAGCCCGGCGACGAAGAAGAGCCTGACCGAAGTCAAGCCACTGCTAGATTCCTACCTGGGTAGCGCGGAAGCGATGGCCAAGGTCGCTTCGCAGCCCGAAGTCTTGGAGCGCATGCTGCCTCAGTTCGATAAGGACTATGTGGCCCTTGCGGGCGGCATGGAAGCCGTTAGCGATGCGATCGAAGCCGAGACCACCGAGGTGGTCAAGCATGCGGCGGCCTGGCATAGCGAAGGGTTGCAGTTCTTGAACATTGTTTCCATCGTTGTGGGCTCGCTTGCCTTCGCATTCCAGCTCCTTCTCACTCGCCGCATCATCAAGGGCATCAAGGAAAGTGAGACGGGCCTCCATTTCTTGACTCATGAGGTCACGCCGCGCCTGAAGGCGGGCCTTGAAGACCTCGCTCAGGGCGTGCTGCGGGTGCCGTCGTCCATCCCCACCATGCCCCGCCTGAGCACCAAGGGTGATGAACTTGGGCAGCTGAACGCATCGATCCAGCGGGTGGTGAATGATGCCCGGGAACTGCACGCTTCGCAATCCACTGCCATCCAGCGCACTTCGGGCTTGGTTCGCCAGATTCATGACGAAACCCGCACGATTCTGGAGGGGAGTGAGAACATCCGCATGGTGAGTGTGGAAGGCGCGCGCAGTATGGAAGCCGTCGCTTCTTCCGTCTCCCACGTGGCTTCGCAAACCGACTCGGCCAATCAACACGTGAACCTCATGGCGCAGGAACTAGAGGCCCTCCAACACGGGGCGCAGCGGCAGTCCGTAGCCGTGACCGAATCCCGCAGTGCCGTGGATAGCACCGTGCGCGCTATTGAGGCCCTCAATGCGAACCTGGGACAAATGAGCGAGGAATCGGAAAGTGGCCAGAAGCGGGTGGACGAGGTTTCGACCATCATGCGCGACATTGTCGATCAAGTGTCCCGTTCGGAGGACATCGCCAAGAACCTGGATCGCCAGAGCCAGGCCATCGGCTCCATCGTGGAGACGATCGACCACATTGCCAACCAGACCAACCTCTTGAGCCTGAACGCCGCGATTGAAGCGGCGCGAGCCGGCGAAGCTGGGCGCGGATTTGCGGTAGTGGCCGAAGAAGTTCGGCGCCTCGCCACCGAGTCGGCGGAATCGGCCAACCAGATTCGCCAACTAATCGAAGAAGCGCGCATCACCGCCGAATCCATGGTGGAGGCTTCGCACACCACTTCGCAGGTGGTCCACTCTGGCCAGGCCGAAGTGGAGCGAACGCGAGAAGCCTTCGAGCGGTTCCGCACGGTGGTGCAAGACGCCACGGCCCGGCTCAAGGTGGTCCAGGAATCCAGCGATAAAGTCATTCGCCAAGCCGACGTGATCGAATCCTCGGCCAAGCAAAATGCCGACACCTGCAGCGAGATGGTGGCCTCGGTCCAGTCCATGCAAGGCGATTTCGGCACCCTGCAAGAGGCGACGGAGGAGATCGCCGCGAACTCCCAAGAGGTGGCGGCCAGCATGGAAGAAGCTTCGAACTCCGCCGAGAGCTTTGCGGAACTCGCCGAACGGCTTTCGGAAATCGTGTCGCAGTTCCAGCTGGATAACGAAGCGGACGACGCGGTGGCGCATGAGCCAGCCGCGCGCCGGCGGGCCGCATAGTCACCCGCCCCCGCTGAATCCGGGTAAGACCGAGCCGTGCCCGCACGGCTCGGCATCCTGGTAAGCGGCAAAGGCCGGGGATCGAACATGGCCAACCTCATTGAGGCGTGCCAGGACGGCCGCCTACCGGCCGAAGTCGGCCTGGTGGTGGCCCCGCGGTCCGATACCCCCGCCGCCGAACGCGCCCAAGCCTTGGGCGTACCCGTGGCTTGTCTCGCACCAAAATCAGAAGGCTTCGGCACGTCACTCTCGGCCACATTGCACGCCTACAACATCTCCCACGTCTGCCTGGCGGGGTTCATGTCCATGGTGCCGGCCAACGTGTTGAGCGCGTTTCACGATCGGATTTTCAACGTTCACCCGGCCCTGCTGCCCAAGTTCGGTGGCAAGGGGATGTACGGGATGCACGTACACGAAGCCGTGATTGCGGCGGGCGAAAAGGAGAGCGGCTGCACCGTGCACCTGGTGAATGAACACTACGACGAAGGCCGCATTTTGCTGCAATTGCGGTGCCCGGTGGAGCCGGATGACACCCCCGAGACCCTCGCCGCAAGGGTGCTGGCGCTGGAGCACCAGGCTTACGTTCAGGCCCTGCGCGACGTCCTCCCGCAATAGATTTGTTGTGAAATCTTCGATGATCGTTGTATGATCGAAGGATGCGCAAGATGACGACATTCGCCGCCCTCACGACGGCGGCCATGCTGATGGCCTTCCCGCCGATGGTGCAGAAGGAGCTCTACGCCGAAAACGACTTCCGAGGCAAGGCTGCCCCCAAGATCGAAGTGGAAACCTGGCTGGGTGGGGCGAACCCCGAACTGAAGGGCAAGACGGTCCTCCTCGACTTTTGGGCGACCTGGTGCGGCCCCTGCCGAGCCACCATCCCCGAACTGAACAAGTGGCAAGCCGAGTTCAAGGATGACCTCGTGGTCATTGGCTTGAGCAACGAAGACCCCGAAGTGGTGAAGAAGTTCATGGAGACCACAGCCATGAAGTACAGCATCGCCATTGACACGCAGGCCCGCACCTCCAAGACGGTGGGCGTCAAGGGCATCCCCCACGCCATGGTCATCACCCCGGACGGTGTGGTGCGCTGGCAGGGCTTCCCGGGGCTGGAAGCCGACCCACTGACTGAAGCCAAGCTGAAGAGCATCATCGCCGAGGGCAAAACCCTCGCTCGCGGCGGCAACTGACCGTTGCCCACAAGAAAACCCTGCTTCTGACTACGGAGGCAGGGCTTCTTTGGGTTTGGTTAGGCTCAGAGGTTAAGGAAGGCGCGCACGATGCGCAAGCCCACGTCGCCACTCTTCTCGGGGTGGAACTGGGTGCCCATCACATTGTCCCGCGCCACGGCCGCCACCACTTCGTAGCCTTCGTAATCCACGGTGGCCAGCACGTCTTCGGGTCGCTCGCACCGGGCCGAGAACGAGTGCACAAAGTAGACACTTTCGCCCGGCTGCACGGGGGCCAACATAGTGCCTCCCCAGGTGCGGCCCGCGGGCACTTGAAGGCGATTCCAACCGATATGCGGGATCTTGCGGCGGCCGCCTTCGGCGGTGCGGGGGTCAATGGCCACCACCCGGCCCGGGAACACGCCCAGTCCTTGGTGCTCGCCAAACTCCTCCCCAATTTCAAAGAGCATTTGCATGCCCACGCAGATGCCCAGAGTCGGACGCCCGGTTTGGAGGAACTCCAGCACCGGCTCGCGGAGGTTGCGCGTGGCAAGCTCCAGCGTGCATTGGCCGAAGGCGCCGACGCCCGGTACCACCAAATGGTCAGCTTGCCGGATCACGTCGGGGTCGCCCGAGAGCGTGACCTCTCCGCCCTCGTGGGTCAGGGCACGGCACACGCTCAGCAGGTTGCCAATGCCGTAATCCACCACCGTGACTTTCTTGCTCATACGTCTCTCACCATTCTGCCCAAGCTCGCCGCGCGCTGGCGGATTTCGGCCGGGCTCACGCGCTCGTAGTGCAGGACATGGGCAAAGGCCACGGCGTCCACATCGGCTCGCTCGATCACGGCATCGAGATGGTCAAGCTGACCAAAGCCGCCACTGATAATGACCGGTCGGTCCACGCTTTGCGTCATGAGCTCGGCCAGTTCGAGGTCAAAGCCTCGCTGGGTGCCCTCCTGGTCAATGCTGGTCACCAGGACCTCGCCCGCTCCGCGTTCCACCGCCTCTTGCACCCAGTCCAGAACCTCGCGGCCGGTGTGCTCGCGGCCGTTATCCGTAAAGCAGAGGTACCCCCCATTGGGTTGGCGCTTCGCTTCGATACTCACCATGAGCACTTGCTGGCCGAACTCGCTGGCAATCTCCTCAATGAACTCCGGGCGTCGGATCGCGGCCGTGTTCACCGCCACCTTATCCGCGCCCGATTGAAGTGCCTGCCGGACATGCTCCAGTGTGCGCAGGCCGCCCCCCACGGTCACGGGGATGAACACGTCGTCCACCGTCTTCCGCACGAGGTCACTCAGCGAGAAGCGGTCATAGAGGCTGGCGACGATATCCATGTAAAGGATCTCGTCCATGCCCGCCTCGGCGTATCGCCGCGCCCAGTCTTCGGGGGCACCAGCGATCTTCCGCAGCCCTTCAAGGTGAATGCCCTTGATGAGATGCGGGCCTTTGATATCTAGCCGCGCGATGAGACGGAGATTCCGCACCGGTTAAACCTTGAGATACTCGCCGGAGAGAGGTACGTACTCCCATACCTTGTAACGCAAATCCCACTGCCCGTCGGCGTAGTCCCACAGGTGCGGCGAGCGGAAGGAGTCCGTCAGACGATCAAAGTACGCGCGGTCCATGATGGGCTGCTCGAACATGCGACTGGCCTCGGGGAATTCTGCCTCAGGGATGCTGAGATAGCGGAAAATCTCCTCGGCAAAGCGCTCGGGGAACTCGTGGTCGAACTTACGAACCAGGGCCACCCCTTCTTCCCGCGTGATGTCGCCATTGCGGATTTCTTGGCTGGCGTCGTACGTCGCGCGGCCGATCCCGAACTTGATGCGCGTGGTGAAGTAGTGGAAGTCGTCAATTCGGTCGTCAATCGAGTTGTACTTGCTGTAAGTGCCGGGCGTGCGCTCGGGCGAGGCTTCAAAGCCCCCGTGTTCAACGCTGTAGTAGTACGCGGACTGCGGGTGCCACCGCAGGTAGTAGCCCAGGTAGTGCACCTCAATGTTCTTGGCCGCGAGATCGTCCGGGTTGGCCGGCAGATACGGGTTGAGCGCGCTCTGCTCGAGACCGAACTTCTCCTTGAGGTCGGCCACGGAAGTCCCGCCCAGATACACCTGGCTCTGGTCGTCCATCGTGAAGTAGTCGTAGCTGCGACGGGCGCTTTCGGTATCGACCTGCGGGTTTCCGTATTCAGCTTCGTTCTCCCCGTAGAACACCAACGGAATATCGTGTAGGAGAGCCAAGCGCGGAGCCATCGCCTTCTGGCCGATGATGAACGGCTGGAACGGGTGGAACAGATTCTCGACCGCCAGGCGGGTCAGCAACCGGTGAACGCGGCCATCCGGGGTGCACAGGAAGTTGTCAAACCCCGCATGAATCCAGCGCTGGAAGTTGCGCCAGCCCCATTCGGTATAGATGTGCGGCGCCCACGTGACCGTAAGCGGGTGCATGTTGTACTTGGTGCGCAGCATGTGAGCGGCGAAGAAGCTATCCTTGCCTCCGCTCCCCGGCACGAGGCAGTCGTAGCTCCCGTCGTGCTTGCGGTGGCGATCGCAGAGCTCTTGCAGTTCCGCTTCTCGCTGCTCCCAGTTGATGGTCGCTTCCTTTTGCTCGGAGACGCGGCAAGCATCGCAAACGCCATGCTCATCGAAGTTGATGGTCACCTTCTTGCTTTCGTTGGTGTGCTTGAACTCCACGGCCGAATTCGGCCGCTGGTTTGAAATCACACACTTCGCACAAAATGCGACATCTGAGGGGAGGCCATACTTGGCCGGTCGATCTTCGCGTTCCGGCGCGAAAAGTGAGAGATCAAGAGCACGTGAAGCCGGATAAATATCCATATACACCCGAAGGAGAATCTATAGTGTATGAGAAAAGGCTAGCACCGCGTCTACCACCCGGCGTAAATGCTCATCGGTGATATGGGTCGAACACGGCAGGCTGAGGGATTCTCGGTTCAACCGCTCGGCCACCGGGAAGGGCCCCTGGCCCAAATGAAGATAAGCCGGGCTCAGGTGATTGGGTTGCCACAAGGGCCGGGTTTGGATGCCTTGCGAGTCTAATTGGCGGAGCAAAGGCCGGCTATCGGGCGCAAAGAGGCCGGTGTAGAGCCAGCACGCACTGGTGATGCCTTCGGCTTCTGGCATCGGCGTAAACCCGGGCAGGTCCTTAAAGGCTTCGTTATAGAATTCGAACACCTCGCGCTTACGCATGAGGAATTGGGGAAGCTGCTCCAGCTGGGCCACCCCCATCGCGGCTTGGATGTTGGTGAGGCGGTAGTTGTAGCCCACGGCCCCGTGAATAAATTCCACAGGCTCATCCTTCGCGGTGGTGGATAAATATCGCGCCCGCTTGGCGACTTCAGGGTCTGAGGTGACGAGCATGCCCCCTCCCCCCGTAGTAATCAGCTTGTTGCCGTTAAAGCTGAAGCACCCCGATTGTCCGCGCGTGCCAACGGCTTTGCCCTCGGCATCAAACGCGCCCAGGCTCTCCGTGGCATCCTCAATTACCGGAATGCCTTTGGTCTCGGCGGCTCGCATGATCGCGGGCAGATCCACCGGGTGCCCCAGCAGGTGCACGGGCAGAATCGCCCCCACGCGCTGGTTGCGCGCCGGATCGTAAGCGCCGTCTTCGCGCTTTTCTAAGCCGTCGATATACGCCAGCGTGGCCGCGGCGTCCATCTGCCAAGTGTGCGAGTCGGCATCCACAAAGAGCGGGGTGGCCTGGCAATAGGTAATCGCGTTGATGGGAGCGATGAAGGTGAGCGTCGGCACCACCACCAGGTCGCCGGGCCGAACTCCGGCAACCAGCATCGCAATGTGCAAAGCGGCGGTGCCGTTCATCATCGCCACGGCGAAGGGCGCGCCCACCGCAGCGGCAAACTCGCGTTCAAAACGGTCCACAAACGGGCCGGCGGTGCTCACCCAGCCCGTGGCAAAGCACTCCTGGACGTATTCAGCCTCGCGCCCCCCAAGGTTGGGAACGCACAGCGGAATCGAGGTGCCCGAGCTCATACGGCGTAGACGTCGGGGCGGTAGGCGTCCAGGTGGCGTTCTAGCCACGCGATGGTGCTGCGCAGACCATCTTCCAGCGAGACCTTGGGCGTCCAGGCCAGCGTGGTTTGCGCCCGTTGGAAATCTGCCAGCAAGCGCTCGACTTCGCTGGCGGCGGGGCGTTGCCGCTCGTCGGTGGAAATCACTTCGATCGGCTTTCCGACCAGCTCAGCAATGAGGTGAGCCAAATCCCCGATGCTGATCTCGCGCCCGGAGCCAAAGTTGAACGTGCCGCCCACGGCAGCGGGGTGTGCCCCGGCGGCGAGGAACCCTTCCACCGTGTTGCTCACGTAGTTGAGGTCGCGCGTGGGTGAAAGACTGCCAAGCTTGACCTGGGTGCGACCGGCCAAGAGCTGGCTAATGATCGTGGGGATGACCGCGCGGGCGCTTTGCCGGGGGCCGAAGGTGTTGAACGGCCGCGCCACCACCACGGGCAGCTCAAACGACTTGTAGAAGGACTCGGCGATCTTGTCCGCCCCGATCTTGCTGGCCGAATACGGCGACTGCCCCTGGAGTGGGTGGTCTTCGCTGATCGGCACGGTGATGGCGGTGCCGTAGACCTCGCTGGTGCTGGTGTGCACCACGCGCGGGCGCCCTTGGTCCAGCGCCGCTTGCAAGACGTTCAACGTGCCTTCCACGTTGGTGCGCACATAGCTGCGCGGGGCGCGGTAACTGTAAGGAATCGCGATCAGCGCGGCCAGGTGGAACACCACCTCGCAATCGCGCACCGCCGCTCGCACACATTCAGCATCCCCGATGTCACCGGCAAAGACGTCCATCGCCCCGGCATGCTCGCTCTCGTCCAGCCAGCCCCAGCGACCGGCCCCGTTGTAGTGCACCATGGCGCGCACTTGGGCGCCCTCGCGCACCAGTTGTTCGGCCAGATGGCTCCCGATGAATCCGCCCGCTCCGGTGACGAGCACTTTCCTTCCTTGGTAGTTCATGTGCGTTTAGACTCGGCCTTGTTGGATGTCCACTTGGGCCCGCATGTAGTCGTCGTGGTGCCCGATGTCGAGCCAATACTCCGTCACGGGGAAGCTGGCCACCGTCTGGCCTTCGTCCATCAGCCGGACGATCAAATCGGTCATATCCATGCGCCCGTTGTCGCCGAGATATTCAAAGGCGCGCGGGTCGAGCATGTAGATGCCCGCGTTCACAAAGTGGACGATGGTCGGCTTTTCGTTGATGCCCACCACGATGCCATCGCGTTCTTGGATGACGCCATAGGGGATGTAAGTTTCGTGCGCCCGCACGGCCACCGTCATCAGGGCGCGGCACTCTTCGTGGTACGCCTTCATGCGGCGGTAGTCCACGTTGGTCAGGATGTCCCCGTTCATCACCAGCATGGTGCGCTCGGGGCGCTCGAGCAGGCGCAGGGCGCCAGCCGTGCCCAGGGGTTCGTCCTCGTGGACGTAATCCATGTTCACACCGAACTGCGACCCGTCGCCAAAGTGGCCGTGAATCACCTCGGGGCGGTAGTGCGTGGTCACGCGCACGTCGGCAATGCCGCTCGTCCGCAGACCCTTGATAATGTGCTCAAGCAGCGGGCGGTCGCCCACCTTCAGCATCGGCTTGGGGGTGTCTTCGGTCAGGGGGCGCAGCCGGCTCCCGAATCCGCCCGCCATCACGACCGCTTCCAGGCCGTCATCCAAGTCCGGCACCAGGGCGCGCATGGTGTGCATGCCCAGCACCGTGCCTTGCTGGTCCACCACGGGCACCTGCTGCACGGCGTACCGCTTCATCAGGCTCAGCACGTCGGCGGAACTGGTCTCGGGGGTGACCGTGATGGGGCGCGGGCGCTGCTTGCGTTCCGGGCGATCCATCAATTCGGCGAGGCCGCAATCGAGCGTTCTCCCGCCCAGAATGGCCCGGCGCAGGTCGCCATCGGTCATGCTGTCCAGGATTCGCTGCTGCTCATCTACCACCAACACGATGCCGGTGGAGTTTTGGTCAATCGCCTGCAGGGCATCGCGAACCGTCGCCGTGGGCGGCAACGTTAAGTTCGCTAGTGTCTGAAAACGACTTCCCATAGGACTCCTACCCCCTTCTATCATAGCCTGAATCGAGGCTAACGCCCGGGCAATTCAGACTGTCCCCCCGTAAAACGGGCCGGGACCCCTACCGCGCGAACGTCATCCGGCAGGTCGCTGGCCACCACGGCCCCGGCGCCCACCATCACATCTTTGCCAATGGAGGCCCCTTGCCGAATGACGGCCCCGGCCCCGATATGCGTTCGGTCTTGAATGCTCACGCGGCCCAAAACGGTGGCCCCAGGCGCCACGTGCACCCACGCGCCGAGGGCGGCTTCGTGCTCGATGGTCGCGTTGGAATTGATGATGGCGTGCGGGCCCGTGGTGACGTTGGGGTTCACCACCGCCCCCGGCAGCACCACCGTGCCCGGGCCAAGGCTGGCGAAGGGAGAAATGATTGCGGAAGGATGCACGACGGTAAAGGGCTGCAGTCCGGCCTGCTCGGCCGCCTGCGCGGCCATCTCGCGCGGCACCGTGTTGCCTACGCTGCCAATGCCAACGACGTAGTGCGTCACGCCGGCCCCCGGCAAGAGAGGGAGAAGATCATCGCCACCCAAAATGGGGTGACCAAGGACTTGCTCACCCACTCGGCTCGCATCGGCATCAAGAAGCCCGTGGACGTCCACGCCCAAAGCCAGAAGGGCATCTAATACCACCGAAGCATGACCCCCGGCCCCAATCACAACGACACTCATCTTGTGGCCCCGACCCGCAACCGGGTCCAGAATTCAGCTCGGTACGGCATCCGCGAACGGCTTGACCACACTCAACGAACTCCAATCCAACTCCGCTAGAGTTTGCACGATTTGGGACGCGGCTTGCCCGTTTCCGTAGGGGTTCGCGATCGATTTCAGTTCCATTTTGGTGGTGGGGTCGAGCGTGCGGCGCAGGGCGGCAACAATGGCATCGAACTCACAATTCACGTCCGTCACGTGGGCGCTGCGGATACGGCCGGCCTGGCGCGGGCCGATGTTGACCGTGGGAATGCCGAAGCTCGGCGCTTCGAGCAGCCCGCTGGAAGAGTTGCCCACGCACGCCGCGCACAGGCTGAGCGCGGTGTAGTAGAGCTTGGCGCCCAGGTTCTCCACGGGGATCACGAAATCGCTGGCGCGGGTGGTCAACACCTCTCGCACGGCCAACCCGCCGGGGTCAGTGTTGGGCATCGTCCAGATCGTGGGGACGCCCACCGCCTCGATGGCATCCATCAGGGTGTGCGTTTCTTGGGCGGCGGTTTCCGGGGCCACCGTAACGGGGTGATAGGTGGTCACAAAGAACGGATCCGGCAAGGCACGCCCCACGGCTTGTTCGAGTTCGGCCCGCTCGGCCCGGGGGAGAGAGAGAATCAGATCGAGCGCCGGGGCCCCGCTCACCCAGACACGGTCCGGCTGCTCGCCCATTTGGATCACCCGCTGGCGGTACGCCTCGGTCGCTGTGAAGTGCAAGTGGCTGAGCTTGGTCAGGCTGTGCCGGAGCACGTTGTCAATCGCCCCTTCGGTTTCCTCGCCCCCGTGGAGGTGGATCAGCGGAATCCGGAACGGGGTGGCCGCCACGCCGGCGGCATGAGTTTCGTAGCGGTCGCCCAGCAGCATCACGGCATCGGGCCGCAGGGTTTCGTAAGCCTGGGCGAAGCCCTCGGTGCCCCGCGCCATGCTTTGCGCGATGGCCAGAGGGTCATCGGAGGGCATCGTCATCGGCACCCGCGCCGCCGCTGCAAAGCCTCGGGCTTCGATCATGTCAATGGTATGGCCGTGCGCCACGCTAAGATGGGCCGCCGCCACGATGAGCACAGGTTCAAACATAGGGTGGGCCTGCAGCTCGCGCAGCACCGGCTCCAAGTAGTTGAAGTCCGAGCGGGCGACGGTGACCACCCCAATCCGAATCACTGCAGATCGCTCCAGCCCAGGCGATGGCCCGCCGGGGCATCCGCGCGGAGTGTGCGACCGATCACGCGATCCCAGTCCGCCGGTTCGATGCCCCCCGCTGGTCGCCGGAGCCCCAGGTCCGCTTCCGTCAGCACGGTCCCCGCCGGGCAGGTCCGGGTCAGCACCACGCTGCGGCGCGCCACCTGCTTCGTGTTCATTTCGGCGGCGGTGGGGCGCTTGCGCCCATCCCCTAAGCACGCTTCGATATCCCGGACGCCCTGCACCAGGGTCTTGAGTTCATCGGGTTCCAGGCTGGCCGCGTGGTCCGGCCCGGGCAGGCTGCGATCCAGCGTGAAGTGCTTCTCCAAAATGCACGCCCCTCGGGCCACGGCCGCCCACGCCACCGGGAAACCCAAGGTGTGGTCGCTAAATCCAACCGGAAGGTGGAATGCCGCTCCCAGCGTGTCCATCGCCCGCAGATTCACCTCGCTTGGCGGCGTCGGATAGGCGCTCACGCAGTGCAAAATGGCCATCGGCCCGGCCCCGTGTTCGGTCAGGGTTTCGACCGCCGCTTCCACTTCCCCCAGCGTGCCCATGCCCGTGCTAAGGATCGTGGCCCGCCCCTTGCGCGCCAAGTGTCGCAAGAACGGAATGTTGGTCAATTCGCCGCTCGGCACCTTCACCACGTCCATCCCGAGGGCGTCCAGCATGTCGGCGCTGGCCTCATCGAAGGCGGTGGACATGAACCGAATGCCGCACGTCTCGCAGTGCGCCTTCAGCTCCGCAAACTGGGCGTCCGAGAACTCTAGCGACTTGAGCAAAGTCAGCTGATCCGGGGCTGTCTCGCCCGGCTTCTTCATGTAATCCGCCAGGGGAGCATCCGCACTGGCCAGGGCTTCGGCGCGGAAGGTCTGGAACTTCACCGCATCCGCCCCGCTCGCCGCCGCCAACTCGATCATCTCTTTGGCACGGTCGAGACTGCCGTTGTGATTCACGCCCGCTTCCGCAATGATAAAGCACGGCTTGTTTTGACCAAATGGTGAGTTCATAACGTTTCTCGTTCGGCGTGCGCTGCCATCAGGGTGGCCATCTCCCAATCTTCCTCGGTGTCGATATCCACGCTGCGGAGCGCGGGCATCACATAGGGGCGAGTCCGGGGTGGCAAAAACTGTCGGGTGGCGCGGAGCGTTTCCGTCCTCACAAGATACATGGCTCCGTTCAACAGCCAGGGGGCCTGGGTGTCTTGCCGCCGGGCCGCCACATCCTCAGTGAGCGGGGCCAGGTAGCCATCCTCGGTCTCCCGTCGGAAATACGTCAGCGGATGCGCCGGACACACGCTCACCACGGCGTCCGTCTCGTCATCCACAAGGCGAGCCGCCGCCCGCACATCCTCGGCGGTGCGCAATGGCGATGTGGGCTGCAAGAGCAGCAGCCAGTCCACGGGGCCGTAGGCATCCAGCGCGTGCAAGGCGACATCCAGCGAGGTGGCGGTATCGGTGGCGAGTTCGGCGGGACGCAACCAAGGCACGCCCGCCCCGGCTTGCCGCGCCGCCGCTGCGATTTCCTCGCCGTCCGTGCTCACCCACACGTCGGTCGCCAGTCCTGAATCCCGGGCCGCCTCGATGCTCCAGGCAATCAAGGGCCGGCCAAGAAACGGCCGCACATTCTTGCCCGGCAGCCCTTTTGAGCCTGCGCGGGCCGGAATCAAGGCCAGGACGGTGCCGATTTCGCTCACGGAGGTCCAGTTTAGCCCCCCTCGCCCCGGTATTCTTAACCGCATGTCCGTCTTGGCCTCCGTGATGCTGGGGATGCTCCTCGTTTCCGGTGCGGAACAAGCCGCAGATCGGCCGGTGGCCCGCCTGCGCGTCGGTGACGAAATTGCCGTGCGCGTGGTGGCGATATCGGGCTACGACGGGAACTACACCGTGCTCAGCGACGGCTCGGTGGTAGGCCTCGGGTTTGGCCGGATTCCGGTGGAAGGCAAGACGATTGCCGAAGTCCGCACCGAAATCACCGGCCGAATGCGCCGCATCCTCCGCGAGCCGGTAGTGGAAGTGGTGCTGTCCAAGCAGCGGCTGGACTACGTTTATGTAAGCGGCGTGAACCAGCAAAGCGCCGGCCCGGTGGAACTCGCCGAAGGGATGGACCTGCGCGCCTTGGTCTCCCGGGTGGCCCTGCCCGCCGAAACGGATGAATATGATGTCGCCCTCTTCCGGCGCGGCCAGCGCGTCATCCGCTTGGACCTTGCGGGCGTGCTGAATGGCTCGGAAAGCCTGGGCGCCACGATTCTAGAACCGAACGACGTGGTGACCGTGGCGATGGCCGAACGCGTCCGCGTGTGGGTGACGGGAAGCGTGGTGAAGAGCGGCGAACTGCTCCTTCGCCCAGGGTCGGATGTGTACCAAGCGGTCGCGGCCGCTGGGGGTCCGCTCACCGACGTTCTCAACGACCCCGACCTAGCCTTCTCTGTGCGCCGAGGGCCGGAAACCATCCCGGTTCCACCCCGCCTCGCCGAGGGCCAAGCCCCTTTTGTTTTGCAACCCGGCGATACCGTGGCCGTCACCGTGCCCACGCCAATCCGGGTGGCCATCGGTGGCGAGGTCATGCAACCCGCCGAGCTCAAGCTCCGCCCCGAAACCTCGCTCTCCCGTGCGCTTGCCCAGGCCGGTGGCCCCACGCCCACCGCCACGCTCAAGGACGTACTAGTGATTCGAGGCAGCGAGGCGTTCCGACTTGACTTAAGCGGCACCGTTACCGCGAATGGCCCCGTGCCCGAGTTCATACTTCAAGATGGGGACAGCGTGTTCGTCCGCCGCAACGAGCGCATCGTGGTGGTGCTGGGCAAGGTGAACAAGGCGGGTGATGTCCGCCTGGAAGACAACCGCGAATACCGCCTCGCCGATGCCGTCGCGGCTGCCGGGGGCGTGGCCCCCAATGGAAGCACCATGCGGGTCTACGTGGCCCGCCGCACGGATTCGGGCAAGGTTGAAGTGGTGGAATACCGCCTGGATCAGTTCCTGAAGGACGGCAACATGGAGCAGAACCCGATTCTCCAAGAGGGCGATGTGGTGGTCGTCGGCGATCCGAAGGGACTCACGGCCGCCTCCGCGATTCAAGTCATCTCGGCCGCCTCGATTCTGCGCACCGTCTTTGGCAACTAACCGGAACACCCCATGGCAAAGAGCTGGCGATCCCTGATCCTCGACACCGTACTCACGGTGGTCGCCCTCTTTGTGGCCATTGCGCTGGGGGCAGGCCCCTCTGAAACCACGTGGTGGCCCCTGGCCGCCCCGCTGAGTGTCGTCGCGCTGGCCGTCTATGCCTGGCGGGGCACCCACCGCAGTTCCTCTCGCCACCTCGGGGTCTTCGACATTCTCAATGTCGCCCTGGCCACGCTCATCGTGGCCGTGTTACAGGCAGTGATCCAGGCCGTGACCGGCGTTGGCAATCAGATCCCGGACCTCTACCGGGTGCCGATCATCACCTGGACGTTCGCGTTCTCCGGGCTCATCGCGGCGCGCGTGGCGGCCAACTTCCGCGAGATTCCGGGTTTCGGGGGCACCGACGCCACCGCGGCCAATACGCTTATCGTCGGGGCCGGCGATGCGGGTGAGATTGTTTTCCGCGAACTGAACCGAGGCGCGGAAGGCAGCTACCGGGTCGTCGGCTTTATTGACGACGACGCCGATAAGCACAACCTTCGCATCCACGGCACTCCCGTGCTGGGCGGGATTGATGACATTCCCGCCATCGTGAAGCAGCACGACATCAAAGAGATTCTCATCGCCATCCCCAGTGCCAGTGGCGAGGTGAACCGACGCATCTTTAAGGCCAGTAGCGGCACCGGCGCCCGGGTGCGCAACCTCCCCAGCATTGCGATGCTGGTTTACAGCGAGCGCCCCATGATGCCGCTCATGCGCGCTTTCCAGGTGGAAGACCTGCTCCGCCGCGCGCCCATCCGCACAGATAGTTCGCGGGCCAAAGGATATGTCGGCGGCGAACGGGTGCTGGTCACGGGGGGTGGCGGCAGCATCGGCTCCGAACTCGTTCGCCAGCTCGCTCCACTCGGTCCGGCCAGCCTCATCGTGCTCGGCAAGGGCGAGAACAGCGTTTTTGAAATCGACCGCGAACTCCGCGACAACGGCATCTATCAGCCTACGCCGGTGGTATGCGATGTCCGCGACGCGCAATCGCTGGATATGGTGTTCAAGCAGCACCTTCCGCGTGTGGTCTTCCACGCCGCTGCGCACAAGCATGTGCCGCTGATGGAAGCGAACCCCATCGAGGCCGTGCGCAACAACGTCTTCGGCACGCTGAACGCCGCCGAAGCCAGCGTGCGGCACGGGGCGCACAAGTTCATCCTGGTCAGCACCGACAAGGCGGTGAACCCCGGCAACGTCATGGGCGCCACCAAGCGGGTGGCCGAGATGATCGTGCAGTCCTTGGCCGGGCGCAGCGAAACCGGCATGGCCATCGTGCGGTTTGGCAACGTGCTGGGCAGTCGGGGCAGCCTGGTGCCCATCCTCACCCGGCAGATTGCCAATGGCGGGCCGCTGACCGTGACCCACCCGGACATGACGCGCTACTTCATGACAATCCCCGAGGCCGCGCAGCTCATTGTCCAGTCCGGCGCCTTCGGCAATCAGGGCGAGATTTTCATCTTGGATATGGGCCAAGCCGTGCGCATCATGGAATTGGCCGAAGACCTCATCCGCATGCACGGGCTGGTGCCAGGGCAAGATATCGAAATCAAGATCACGGGCATCCGCCCTGGCGAAAAGATTCACGAAGAGCTCACCTACGCCGACGAACCCCTGGAGCCGCTGGAAGACCCGCGTATCAGCCGGGTGCAAAACACCGGCCGGGTGGACCATCAATCCTTGCGCGCCGCGCTGGACCAACTTGATAAGCTCTGCGAAGAAGGCAACCAAGATGCAGTGCGGGCTTTCCTCATGGAACTCGCCTGGGGGCGCGCCCTTCCCCCCGTCGCGCTGGACTAACTCTGCCCATTGGACCCAGACAGGCGTATACGCCTCCGGGGTACCTTCCTGAATGCCGCCGCTCAAATTGTTTCCATTGGCTGCGCGGGGAATGTGACGATCCCCCAGCCCCTGACCTCGGGAACCCCGACCCCTGGACCCTATGCAAACGGCTTCTTTAACTCCGGGCGGAGCCTCCGCACCGGAAAATCATCTGATTGACGTCACAAGCGATCTCGACGAAGATGGCTTGTTTGGCGTCCGTCGGCTTGTTGTCACGGCCACTGAAGTGGCGGTGTACACCCCGACGGGCGTCCCGACTTGCCGCATCACGCTCAGTGATATCGCCAAAGCGCGCCACGACCCTCTCGTAAGTGGGGGACGCATGATCGTCACGCTCAAGAACGGTGTGAACATCCCCGTTGTGAACTACTCGCTGGCCGTCAGTGAGAAGTTCAGCGAAGTCGCGCGTGGCATCGAACAACTGAGTCAAGGCGAAGAACTCGCGATTGACCTGCACGAGGAGCTCAAGCGCTGCCCCAAGTGCGACCGACTGCTGCCCGAAAAGGACGGCCCGTGCCCCGTATGCGTCAACCGCAGCAAGACGCTGTGGCGCATCTTCGGGTTCCTGAAGCCGTACAGCCGGGCGACCACGATGCTGGTGGCGGGTTCGGTGTGCACCACCGCGCTCAACCTCATCCCGCCCTACATCCAAAAGCAGCTTGTGGATGGATTTACGTCCAAGACGCTCGAAACCACCGGGCTCCTGCAATGGATGGCGCTGTGGTTGGGGCTTGCCCTCGCGGGGAGCGGCCTGCAGATCTTCAACGGTCGGTTGATGACCTACCTGGCCACCCATATCAGCAAGGACCTGCGCGCTAGCACCTACCGTGCGATTGAGTACCTCAGCATGAAGTACTTCGACCGCAAGCCGGTGGGGGCCATTGCCAGCCGCGTGACTCAAGACACCGACCGGGTCTGGCACTTCTTGGTGGACGGATTCCCGTTCTTCATCACCAACTCGCTGATGGCGCTGGGCGTCATCGGGTTCTTGTTCAGCATCGATGCCGTGCTGGCCGCCGCCATCCTGGTGCCGATCCCGTTCATCTTGCTCATCAGCGTCCGCTATTGGAAGCCGATCAGCAACATGTTCTTTAAGGTGAGCCAGCGCATGGCCCGCCTGCATATGCAACTGAACGAATCGCTGAGCGGGATCCGCGTGGTGAAGGCGTTTGTTAGCGAAGATCGCGAGTTCAAGCGCTTTGACGAACGCAATAAGGCGTGGCAGCAAGCCGCCATGCAGGCCGACCAGAAGTGGTACACGGCCTTCGGCATGATGACCTTCGCGGCCAGCCTGGGCGCGCTCATCAACTGGACCGTAGGCGGCATGTTTGTGCTGCAGGGCCGGCTGACGCTGGGCGAGTTCATCATGGTCAACTCGCTCCTCATCATGGTTTACGGCCCCATGCAGTGGTTCGCCCAGGTGAACAACTGGTTCAGCCGCGCCATGGCCGGGGCGGAGCGCATCTTCGAAGTCATGGACATGACCCCGGAGAGCAACCGCGAACTGGAACGCACCCTGGACATCCGGGGCGACGTGACGTTCGATGCCGTGCGCTTTGGCTATGACAAGAGCAATCCGGTGTTGAAGAACCTCAACTTCGAGGTGAAGGCGGGCGAGATGATCGGCTTTGTGGGGCGCAGTGGTGCGGGCAAGTCCAGCACCATCAACCTCATTTGCCGGTTCTACGAACCCGACGGGGGGCGCATCCTGGTGGACGGCGTGCCGCTGAACGACATCAACATTGCCAACTACCGGGGGCAAATCGGGATTGTGCTGCAGGAGCCGTTCTTGTTCAACGGAACCATCGCCGAGAACATTGCTTATGGGAAGCCCGATGCCTCGTTAGAGGAGATCATGGTGGCGGCCCGCGCGGCCAACGCCCACGACTTCATCGTGAGCAAGCCGGACGGCTACGACAGCATCGTAGGGGAACGCGGCGTGCAGCTGAGCGGCGGCGAAAAGCAGCGCATTAGCATCGCCCGCGCCATCCTGCACAACCCGCGCATCCTCATCCTGGACGAAGCGACAAGCAGCGTGGACGTGGAGACCGAGCGGCAGATCCAGGAGGCTATTGGCCGCCTGGTGGAAGGCCGCACAACCTTCGCCATTGCCCACCGCCTGAGCACCCTACGCAACGCCGACCGGCTGATTGTGCTGGAGCGCGGCGAGATTGTGGAGATGGGCACACACGAGGAACTCATGAAGAAGCGGGGCGTTTTCTGCAACCTGGTGGAAACCCAGCGGGCCGTGACCGAGATCATCGGGGTGGGCAACTAATGCAGCTGTTCTACGCGCCCGAAGGCCGCCTACGCCTGACCGTAGAGGACCGGAGCTACCTGGACGTGCTACCCGCCTGGGCCGCGCCCCGCACGCATCCCGATCAGTACCTTTCGTTGCTGGATAGCAAGGGCAAGGAGATCGTAATGCTCAACCGGCTGGAAGACGCCGGGGCCGAAAACGTGGAGGTGCTACGCCAAGAGCTACGGCGCCGCTACCTCTATAGCCAGGTGAAGCGGGTGAATGCCGTGCGGATGGAGTTCGGGGCCACGTACTGGTCGGTGGAAACCGACCGGGGCCACCGCGACTTTGTAACGCAAAGCCTGCAAGAAAACGCCCAGTGGATTGATGACGAGTTCTTGCTCCTCATTGATGTGGAGGGCAACCACTACCAGGTCAAGCCCGTGAGCGCGCTGGACCCGGATAGCCTGCGCCGCCTCCGTAGCGTGGTGTAACCGAGGGGGCTCTCCCCGGGGGATGTCCAGTCCCGGGGAAAGTCAGGTTGCGGCCTACGGCACGACCGCTTCGTAGGCCACGAGCTGAGCGATCCCACTCCCATTGGAAGCAATCGTATAGATCGTGCCTGTTTCCTTATTGACGGTCAGCCGGTTCGTACCCTGCGCGCCGACTCCATCAACATACCCGTCGGCCAATTGTTCGATGCTTGTCGTAATGGAGTATAGGCGACCGTTTCGGTACACCCTCAGTCTGCCCGAGTCGCTTAAGTAGATCGAACCCGCGCCGTCACTTACCACGGACCGAAGGTCGTTAAAGGTGCCCGGCGTGCCGTCCACAAAACCGCCACTTCCATTTCCCGCGACCGTCGTAACGGCATTGTCTTCGAGGTTGATGCGGCGCAATCGATTGTTGAGGTTGTCTCCAACGTACAACGCGTTGTCGTCTCCCAAAGTTAGTCCGTCGGGATTGTTGAATTGAGCGGCTGCGCCAATACCATCCGCGAATCCAGCAGTACCGCCTGCCACCAAGCTGAATGTCCAACTGGCCGGAGTCGATTGGTTGGTGCCAATCTGTTTAGCGACCAGTACTCTATCGTTGCCTCGGTCACAAATAAAGATTTGGTTCGATGATGGATTGTAGGCAATTCCGGCTACGGTGCTGAATCGAACCGCATTTCCATCTCCGAGTGCAGTTCCGGCCGCGTTGCCAATCGCTCCGCCAATCAGGAAGAAGCTAAACGAACCTGGGCTTGCCGAGGTCGTTGAACCGAATGGCCCCACCCCCAACCAAAGTTGATTGGCCGATCCAAGCAAAACCGTGGAGTCGTTCACAAATGTGACGGCTCGGATCAAGTCTGGGAACTGAACCTGAAATCCATTGCCGTTCACCGGGCTAGAACCTTGGGTCACATTGCCGATTGTGTTCACGACACCATCGGCTGGTGAATACCTACGTAAGGTGTTGTTATCCCCAAAAATCACTGCACCGTTGCTTGTGACATCAATTCCTTTGATGGCACTAAACGTTATCCCCGCGGCCGCTCCGGTCCCATCAACCAGACTTGATATTCGCCCCCCGGCGAGAACTCGCGCGTAGACGTTGCTGGGCGGGGCGCCAGTGCCCGCATCCAGCGCAATCGGACCAACTCCACTGCCCGCGACGGTGACGTAGAACGTCATCGAAGCCTCGAACTGAACGGTGAAGGAGATGTCGAGCGTCTTGGTGGAGTTGGCGAGCATCGAACCAATCGTGTAGACCGCTCGGCCGGTACTCGTTGTCCACTCCTCGTTGCTGAAGGTCACCGGCTGGGTGCTGGAGCCACTCACAAAGTTCGGGAGGATGAGGCGCCGCACCCGGTGGTTGTTGGTATCCGCGAAGAGGAAGCCATTGCCGTTGCCCGGCGAGGCGAGCAGTGGATCGTTCGCGGTGGGGTTGAGACCATCCTTGAATCCTGCCGGGCCGGGGGAGACATACTCCTGCGCCCAGCTCGCCAGCACGTAGGGGTTGCTTCCATTCGGGACGCGGAGCACCGTGATGGTGTCCGTCACGTTGTTGGCCACCGCAAAACGACCTTCGCTGACGGCGATGCCCGTCGCACCGCCGGTAAGCGTGCGGATGAGCGAGCTCTTGTTCGTGATCGGGTCCACGGCAAAGACTTGTCCGGTGGAATTTGAAGTGACGCCAAGGATCGGCGCGCCCTGAATCTGCCCGTAGCTGATGCCATAAGCGTTCGGTATGCCGCTGGCGACCAGACTCACCGTGGGGGTGCCGCTCAGGTTGCTGACGCGCTTGACCTTGTTGTTGCCAAGGTCGGCGACAAAGAGTTCGTTATCCCCAAAGGTGATGCCCGTCGGGGTGTTAAACAGGATGCTCGCTCCGGTGCCGACGCCATCGCCGGAGGCAGGGCCACCCGCGAGTACCGAACCTTCGGTGCCGTCCTTCTTCAGGCGGATGATGCGGTGGCGATCGCGCTCGATAAAGTAGATGTAGTTGCCGCTGGGGTCCCCGGTGATCCCGAAGACGTTCTGGTAGCCACTACCAATCGTCGAAACGCTCCCGTTGCGAATGCGCCGAATCCCGTTGCTGCTACCCTGGGCCACGTAGATGGTTCCGTCGGTGTCTTCCCACACGGCTCGCGGCGCGCCGATCGCGGCGCTGGCCACGGCGCCATCCGTCAGGCCGCTACTACCAATCCCGGCCTCGGTAAGCGCAGAAAACTCCGACGAAGCCGTGGTGAGCATGGCCTTGAGTTGCTCGTTCTGGCCCAGCGGAATCTGGGTGTTGTTCTTGAACGTCAGGCGCAAAACCCGGCTGGAAATGGACGAACCCGGAAGCTGGAACACCTCCGCGCTCTCCACCTTCACCGAGTTGCCTTGCCAGATGGCGCGGCCTTCGGAATCCAAATTCGTGACCTTCACCTTATTGGTGACGGGGTCCACTTCAATCCGGGCCGTCACCCCCGCATCACGAGAAAAGTCCGGAGCCAGGGGCGCACCGCCACCCCCTCCGATGAGCGACCCGCTCCCTCCCCCACAACCGGCAAGCACTAGCCCCACCGATAAACAACTCAAGCCCAAAAACTGGCGCATAACTGCATTGTAGCGGGCCCGGCGAAACGAATGTCAATGAACGATACAAACAGAACGACCCCCTCGGCATCACGCCGAGGGGGTTGTTCCTTACGGCTGAGCCCCTAACGCTAGGGAACGACGGCCTCGAAGGCAACGAGCCGAGTCACGGGATTGCTGGTCATGGAGTAGACCGTCCCCGTTCTCTTGTTCACGGACAGGTTTCCGGCAGTTTGCTGGCCCGCCCCGTCTGTATAGCCGTCGGTTAGGCCGCCCGCCACATTGATATTGACCGTGTAGATTCGACCATTGCGGAAGGCTCTGAGCGCACCATCATCCACAAAGTAGATCGTTCCGGCATCGTCACTAGCCAAGAAAAGAGGGGACCTAATCTGCCCCGGTTGCCCGTCGGTGGAATTGGAAGTGCCGTCTCCGGCGACGGTCGTTACCTGGGCGGTCACAGGGTCGAGGCGCCGCAAGCGACGGTTACTAAAATCAGCAACGTAGAACTTGTCGTCACCCCCCTTCACAATGTCATAAGGCGCGTTGAACTGGGCAAGGTCAAAGTTTGCATCCGCGAATCCCGCTGTGCCAGAGCCCGCATAGGTGGTATAGCTCCAATCTGCGCGATTACTGAAATTCCCCGACGCACAGAATCCCACTACGATTCGATGATTGAGAGCGTCGGCAATGTAGAGCTTCTTAGCGGGCTCATCAAAGTAGACCCCTACAGGCGAGCTGAACCGAACCGTGTCTCCGGTTCCATTGGCTACCCCACTTGAGTTGTCGGCCGCTCCGCCAATCCGATAGAAAGTGAAGCTGTTGGGTGATGCTTCGCCCGGACTACTAAAGCCGCCGATGCCAAACCAGAGAGTGTTCCCCGAGGTAAAGAAAATCTCAGAGCCATTCGCCGATGCGGACAAGCCTAAGATATTGCTTGGCAAAGCCATGGTTTCCCCATTCCCTTCGGTCACCGCTTGACTATTAAAGACGTTGCCGACAGTATCCACCTGCCCATTGGGGCGGTAACGACGAATCTTTCGACCACTCCCGATTACGACATTGCCGTTATCGAAGGCGTGGATCGGCCCGGCAACCGAGAGCCCTACCCCGCGACCAATGCCATCTTCGAAGTAGTCCCGTTCGCCCCCGGCCAGCAGGCGCACATAGACATTCTCCGCCAGATCGTTGGTGCCGGCGTCAATCGCAATCGGAGCTACGCCGCCGCCCGCCACCGTTACGTAGAACGTCATGCCGGCTTCAAACTGCACTGTAAAGCCCACATCCACGATGGCTTCCTGCCCCGGATTCAGCGTGCCGATGGTGTACATGGCGCGGCCCGAGGGGGTGGTCCATTCCTCGTTCGTGAAGGTCACCGGCTGAGTGCTAGAACCGCTTACGAAGTTCGGCAGAATGAGCCGCCGCACCCGGTGGTTCAGGCTATCGGCCACCAAAAAGCTATTGCCGTTCCCTTTACTCGCCAGCAGCGGGTCCGAGAAGCGCGGATTGAGGCCATCAATGAACCCTGCGATATTGGGGTTCACGTACTCCTGTGCCCAGCTCGCCAGAACGTAGGGATTGCTTCCATTCGGCACGCGCAGCACTGTGATTTGGTCATTGCTGGGATTGGTGACGACCAGTCGCCCTTCGTTCACGGCAATCCCGAAAATCCCCGCCGAAAGAGTGCGAATCGAGGCCGTCTTGCCCGTGAGGGGGTCCACCACATAGACCTGGCCGGTCGTCCCGGAGGTCACGCCCAAGATCGGTCGGCCCTGGATGATGCCGTAGTCCACGCCCGTTGCATTCGGCACCGTCGCCGCCAGGGTCGCCACCGGGGTCGCATTCAGATTCGTGAGCTTCTTGACTTTGCCATTGCCTAGGTCGGCCACGTAGAGGTTGCCGTCGCCGTAGCTCAGGCCGGTCGGCGTGTTGAAGAGAATGCTCGCGCCACTCCCCACACCGTCTCCCGCCGTCGGGCCACCAGCCAGCACCGCACCCTCAGAGCCATCCTTCCGCAGCTTAATGATGCGATGGCGGTCGCGTTCGATGAAGTAGATCCAGTCGCCCAGAGGGTCTCCGGTGATGCCGAAGACGTTCTGGTAGCCGCTGCCAATTGTGCTGACCGTGCCGTTTCGGATGCGGCGGATGCCGTTGCTGGCGCCCTGGGCCACATACATGGTCCCGTCCGTGTCTTCCCACACGGCGCGCGGGGTGCCGATGGCCGCGCTGGCCACGGCTCCGTCGGTCAGTCCGTTGGTGCCAATGCCGGCTTCGGTCATGGCGGAAAAGTCGCTGGCCGCCGTGGATAGGGAGGCTGTGAGCTGCTCATTCACCCCCAGCGGGATGCGTGTGTTGTTGCGGAACTTGAGCCGCAAGACGCGGCTCGAGATGCTTGAGCCCGGCAGTTGAAAGACTTCGGCGCTTTCGATTTTCACCGAGTTGCCCTGCCAGATGGCGCGGCCTTCCGGCCCCAGGTTGGTCACCCGGGCGCTGTTGGTGGTGGGGTCCACTTCAATCCGGGCCGTCACCCCCGCATCACGAGAAAAATCTGGAGCCAGCGGCGCCCCGCCGCCACCAATGAGCGAGCCGCTCCCTCCACCGCATCCGGCCAACACCAGACCAAGACTCAGAAAAATCAGCCACGCAACTTTGCGCATGGCCCAGTTTAGCGGTGGGCGTTTCCATCAGTCAACAAACGATGAGGGGCAAGAGAAAACCCCTCTGCCCAGAGGGATGAGGGGTTCGTTCTGCTTGGTCGAGCGACCCGCCTACGGCACGACCGCTTCGTAGGCCACGAGCCGGCGGGGAGTCGTTGTCGTGACGGCGTAGAGGGTACCCGTGGCACGGTTCACCGCAATGCGGCTGGGGGGGTGCTGGCCCGCTCCGTCCACATAACCATCAGTCACCGAACCTGCCGAATCCGTCGCAATGGTGTAGAGCCGACTGTTTCGGTAGACCCGCAAACGCCAGAAGTCATAGAAGTAGATGGAACCCGCTCCATCATTTACGAGACCCCGAATCGATTCGACACGACCAGGGACCCCATCCACGGGCTCGGATACGCCGTCGCCCGCCGACACCGTCACGAGCCCCGAGATGAGATCAATACGCCGTAAGCGATTGTTAACGTTATCGGCCACAAAAAGCGATCCGTCATCTCCGAGCGCAATCCCATCCGGACTGTTGAACTGGGCGATCAATCGTGAACCTTCGGTGAATCCACTAACACCCGTTCCCGCGTAAACCGAGAATTCCCAACTTGTCGGACTAAACATGTTATTGCCCGTTAATCGGCCATGTACAATGCGATGGTTGGATCGATCGCAGATGTAGAGCGAGTTTGAAATCGGATCGAAAGCAACTGACGTTGCGTCGTTAAACCGAACCGCGTTTCCGTTGCCCATGGCGGTGCCGCTCGCATTATCTGCAGCCCCGGCAATGCGGGAGTACTGGAATTGGTCTGCTCCCTCCCTCGTCGTAGCATCGAACGATCCAAACCCAGTCCACACCTGGTTTCCGGAAACGAAGAAGATCATGTTGCGCCCATTCGCAGTGATGCCTTGAATCGAACCCGGAAACCGCGCCTCAAACCCACTCCCTTCCACGGTGCCCAGGGTTTGGCTGTAGTTGCCTATCGTCGTGAGGGCACCGTCGCTCGGTGAGAATCGTCTCAAGACACTGCCCTCTCCGATAACGACGGCCCCCGAATCCATCGCAACGATCCCAAAGAAGCTACCTCCGGCAAGTCCGGCGGCCGCGCCGATTCCATCAAGCCGCTCATTCGCAAGACCGCCTGCGAGGACCCGACCATAGACATTACTCGGCGGCGCGTTCGTTCCGCCATCAACCGCAATCGGGGTTACACCGCTGCCCGCGACAGTGACGTAGAACGTCATCGAGGCCTCGAACTGCACCGTGAAGCCGATGTCGATGGTCTTGGTGGAGTTGGCCAGCATCGAACCAATCGTGTAGACCGCTCGACCGGTACTGGTGGTCCACTCTTCGTTGCTGAAGGTCACCGGCTGGGTGCTGGAACCGCTCACGAAGTTCGGAAGAATGAGCCGCCGCACGCGGTGGTTGTTCGTATCGGCGAACAGGAAGCCGTTGCCGTTGCCAGGGGCCGCCAAGAGCGGGTCATTAGCCGTCGGGTTGAGACCATCCTTGAATCCTGCCGGACCCGGCGAGACATACTCCTGGGCCCAGCTCGCCAGCACGTACGGGTTGCTACCATTCGGGACCCGGAGCACCGTGATGGTGTCGGTCACGTTGTTGGCCACTGCGAAACGGCCTTCGCTGACGGCGATGCCGGTCGCCCCACCCGTGAGCGTGCGAATGAGCGCACTGGTGTTGTTGAGGGGGTTGATGGCAAACACCTGGCCGGTGCTGTTGCTGGTGACACCCAGGATCGGCGCGCCCTGGATCTGCCCGTAGCTGATGCCGTAGGCACTCGGGATCCCGCTCGCCACCAGGCTCACCGTGGGGGTGCCGCTCAGGTTGCTCACGCGCTTGACCTTGTTGTTGCCAAGGTCGGCGATGAAGAGTTCGTTATCCCCGAAGGTGATGCCGGTGGGGGTGTTGAAAAGGATGCTCGCGCCGGTGCCAAGGCCATCGCCGGCCGCCGGGCCACCCGCCAGCACCGAGCCCTCGGTGCCGTCTTTCTTCAGGCGGATGATGCGGTGGCGATCTCGCTCGATAAAGTAGATGTAGTTGCCGCTGGGGTCCCCGGTGATCCCGAAGACGTTCTGGTAGCCGCTTCCGATGGTGCTGACGCTCCCGTTGCGGATGCGGCGGATGCCGTTGCTACTGCCTTGGGCCACGTAAATCGTGCCGTCGGTGTCTTCCCAAACCGCACGGGGCGCACCAATCGCGGCGCTGGCCACGGCGCCATCCGTCAGGCCGCTACTTCCAATGCCGGCCTCGGTCAGCGCGGAGAACTCCGACGAAGCCGTGGTGAGCATGGCCTTGAGTTGCTCGTTCTGGCCCAGCGGAATCTGAGTGTTGTTCTTGAAAGTCAGGCGCAAAACTCGGCTGGAGATCGAAGAACCCGGAAGCTGGAACACCTCCGCGCTTTCCACCTTCACCGAGTTGCCTTGCCAAATCGCGCGGCCTTCGGAATCCAGGTTGGTGACCTTCACCTTGTTGGTGACCGGGTCCACTTCAATCCGGGCCGTCACCCCCGCATCCCGAGAAAAATCTGGAGCCAGCGGCGCACCGCCGCCGCCACCAATGAGCGAACCGCTCCCTCCACCGCATCCGGCCAACACCAGACCAAGACTCAAACAACCAAACCACGCAACTTTGCGCATGCCCCATTTTAGCGGTGGGCGTTTCCATCAGTCAACAAGCGATGAGGGGCAAGAGAAGACCCCTCAGCCCAGCGGGCGGAGGGGTTTATTCTCATTTGTCGAGAGGCTCGCCTACGGCACGACCGCTTCGTAGGCCACGAGCCGAGGGACGGTAAGGTCCGAGATTGTCACCGAATACAAAGTGCCGGTGGCCGGATTCACGGCAATTCGACTCGGAGGTTGTTGACCGGCACCATCAATGTATCCATCACCTCCAGTGCCTGCCGCATCCGTCGCAATCGTATAGAGTCGCCCATTGCGATAAACCCGCATTCGATAAAGGTCATAGATGTAAATCGAACCTGCTCCGTCGCTAGCGAGCGATCGAATCGAGCTGAACATGCCTGGTGTGCCATCTGCATAACCGGTTGAGCCATCGCCCGCTACCGTGCTGACCTGGTTGTCACTCAAACGAATTCGACGAAGTCGATCGTTGAGATTATCCGCAACATAGAGGGCGTTGTCGTCACCCAGGGCCAGCCCATCCGGGTTATTGAACTGGGCCAAGGCTGCGTTGCCCTCCGCAAACCCTGCGACTCCTGTACCAGCGAAAACCGTAAAGTTCCAACTGCTAGGATCGGCCATTGTTCCACCGACAAGACGGCCTCGTACGATACGGTGGTTCTGCAAATCCGCAATGTACAGAGTGTTCGAGGCGGCATCGAACGCGACACTTCTTGCGTTACTAAACCGAACCGTATTCCCATCACCCACGGCCGTGCCAGTGGCATTGTCGGCGGCTCCACCTATACGCACAAAGAAGAAGGACGAGGGGCCAACGACAGATGTACTCCCGAAGGGGCCGGATCCGTACCACACCTGGTTTCCACTGACGAAGAAAATTTCATTGCTGTTGATGGCAGAAATTTCATGGATTGGCCCGGGAAACTGTGCAGTTACCCCAGATCCGGAAACGGTGCCAGAAGTTTGGCTAACATTCCCAATGGTTCGGACAATTCCGTCCCCCGGGCTGAACCTTCGAAGCACATTGTTGTCACCGATGACAACCGCCCCGGAACTCGTAGCGGCAATCCCTACCTGGCCACCGCCGACAAAGACCGCCGCGATGCCGATACCGTCCTTTCGCAAACCCGGAGCGCCGCCGGCGAGAACTCGTCCGTAGACATTGCTCGGCGGAGCATTCGTGCCCGCATCCAGCGCAATCGGGGCCACGCCGCCGCCCGCGACGGTGACGTAGAACGTCATTGAAGCCTCAAATTGCACAGTGAAACCAATATCCAGCGTCCGGGTGGAATTGGCGAGCATGCTGCCGATCGTATAGACCGCGCGGCCAGTGGTGGTTGTCCACTCTTCGTTGCTGAAGGTCACCGGCTGGGTGCTGGAACCGCTCACGAAGTTCGGAAGAATGAGCCGCCGCACGCGGTGGTTGTTCGTATCGGCGAACAGGAAGCCGTTGCCGTTGCCAGGGGCCGCCAAGAGCGGGTCATTAGCCGTCGGGTTGAGACCATCCTTGAATCCTGCCGGACCCGGCGAGACATACTCCTGGGCCCAGCTCGCCAGCACGTACGGGTTGCTACCATTCGGGACCCGGAGCACCGTGATGGTGTCGGTCACGTTGTTGGCCACTGCGAAACGGCCTTCGCTGACGGCGATGCCGGTCGCCCCACCCGTGAGCGTGCGAATGAGCGCACTGGTGTTGTTGAGGGGGTTGATGGCAAACACCTGGCCGGTGCTGTTGCTGGTGACACCCAGGATCGGCGCGCCCTGGATCTGCCCGTAGCTGATGCCGTAGGCACTCGGGATCCCGCTCGCCACCAGGCTCACGGTCGGGGTGCCGCTCAGGTTGCTGACGCGCTTGACCTTGTTGTTGCCAAGGTCGGCGATGAAGAGTTCGTTATCCCCGAAGGTGATGCCGGTGGGGGTGTTGAAAAGGATGCTCGCGCCGGTGCCGACGCCATCACCGGCCGCTGGGCCACCGGCAAGAACGGAACCCTCGGTGCCGTCTTTCTTGAGGCGGATGATGCGGTGCCGGTCGCGCTCGATGAAGTATATGTAGTTTCCGCTGGGGTCCCCGGTGATCCCGAAGACGTTCTGGTAGCCGCTTCCAATCGTCGAAACGCTTCCGTTTCGGATGCGGCGGATGCCGTTGCTGCTGCCCTGGGCCACATAAATCGTGCCGTCAGTATCTTCCCATACGGCTCGCGGCGCACCAATCGCAGCGCTGGCCACGGCGCCATCCGTCAGGCCGCTACTACCAATCCCGGCCTCGGTCAACGCAGAAAACTCGCTGGATGCCGTGGTGAGCATGGCCTTGAGTTGCTCGTTCTGGCCCAGCGGAATCTGAGTGTTGTTCTTGAACGTAAGGCGCAAAACCCGGCTGGAAATGGACGAACCCGGAAGCTGGAACACCTCCGCGCTTTCCACCTTCACCGAGTTGCCTTGCCAAATCGCGCGCCCCTCGCTGTCTAGGTTGGTGACCTTCACCTTGTTGGTGACGGGGTCCACTTCAATCCGGGCCGTCACCCCCGCATCACGAGAAAAGTCGGGAGCCAGCGGCGCACCGCCTCCTCCGCCAATGAGCGAACCGCTCCCTCCGCCACAACCGGCCAGCACCAGACCCGCCGACAAAAACCACATGCTTCGTCGCATAGATGGTTTAGGTTTTACTACAAGAACCCGCAGGATTGCGAGAACTTCTTATGTCAGTTCCGGCAACCAATCCGGGCGGCGCCACATGTCCCGGCGCAGAAAAGTGCACACCACATCCGTATAGCGGCCGTTCTTAAAGTTCGCTTCCGGCTTAATCCCCCACACGTGCGCGCCCAGGGCCTCCATCATGCGTTGCGTAGCCGTGTTGTAGGGGTAGTGCTCACTGTAGAGCACCCGCAGCCCCACAATATCAAAGGCGTAGTAGGCCCGCAGGTGCGCGGCTTCTTGCCCGAGCCCATGCCCACGCAGGGCGGCATCCCCAATCACGCTGGCCGTCTCGCAGTGACCCAACCGCAGGTCCACGTCGCGCAGGGCCGTCCACCCGATGGGTTCCCCTTCTAGAGTCTCAATGGCAAAGTGAATCTCATCCTCCTTGCCCTCAATCTCCGTGAACCAGGCCTCCATATCGTGGCCCGACTTCAGCCGCCAGCCTCCTGCCAGGTACTGCGCAATGTCGGGGTCTTGCCGCCAGCGGGTCATTGCGGCCAGGTGAAGTGATCGTTCCAGCGGAACCAGGCGAATGCGGGGCCCTTCCCATCCGTGCGGCATGGCTACATTCTGCGGGGCGCACCGAGCTCCAGGCAAAAAAAGGCCCGGATGAACGGAGAGGAGTTGTTCAGCCGGGCTAGTCGCGTTGGTGTGCTTCTCGCTTTGTGAGTCGCTTTGTGGTGCTCCGCGCTCACTTGCTCTTCTGCTATTCAGACTCTCGGTTGGTCTGACCGGTTTCAAGAGGTCCTAGCGGAAAAATTTTCAAAAATCCTTCGTCGGGGCCCCGATTCGCCGGGGGGACTCGCCGGCCGCCCCGTTAAGAGCAATGCCGCTTTGTCCGTTGCCCACTTCAACAAAGTGCGCCCGGTTAGGGTTCCAGCGGTGGGGCCAACCACGCCAAAATCATCTTTGCCGACTGGTCCAAGGCGTCCGACGGCCCGCAGAAGGCCTGCACCTCGCGCATCGCCGTCAGTTGGGCCTCGCGCTCCGGTCCGTCGTCCAGCAGAGGCATTAAAGCGGCCCTAATGGCCTCGGGTGTTGCATCCCGCTGGAGCAATTCGGGCAGAGCGCCCCTCTGCAGCAAGATATTGGGGAGGCTGATGAAGTCGAACTTCGGCTTACGGATGCGGTACTCCAACTCCATCGTCCACGGCCCGCGGTAAGTCACCACGGTGGGGGTGAGGGCGAGGGCGGCCTCCAAGGTGGCCGTGCCACTGCACACCACGGCCGCGCGGCTGGCGACGAGGGCGGCCCGCGCTGGGCGCACCACTTCGCACTCTCCTCCGCCGGCCCGCGACCAGGCCTGCGCCACTTCATCGCTGGTCACGTTAGGGGCCGGGGCCAGTCGAATGGGCACATTCAGGCCCTTGAGCGCGGGCGCAATGGCGCGCAGGTTGTGCTCGATTTCGTGGTGGCGGCTACCTGGCAGCACGGCAATGCCCGAACGCACGGCGGGGGCATCCACCTGCTTCAGCATCTGCCGGAGCGGGTGCCCAAACCAGTGGGCGTTGGCCCCCATCTCCTGCAACATCGTCGCACTCCAGGAGAAGGGCGTGATGATCGCATCCGTCAGGTCCGGCAGGTCAGCCCCCTGCTTGGTGCGCCGCCACGAACCCGGTGGAATGAAATACACCACCCGCCACCCCAGCGCCCGGGCCTGGCGGCACAGCTTGATGTTGAGATAGCCGTAGTCAATAGGCACGAACAAGCCCGGCCGCCCTCGCCGCAGGTGCGCCACCGCCGCCCGGTAGCCTTGCCAAACCTGGGGCACAACCTTGAGGCTCTCGATGATGCCGACCGCCCCCCAATCTTGAGAGGAAGCCACAAGGTGCACGCCCGCGCCCTGGCTAAGCTGCCCACCTACGCCTTCTAAGTCCACATCCGGTCGAGCCTCGCCGATGCGCGAAGCCAGTTCCGCCGCATAGGCGTCGCCACTGGCTTCGCCGGCGCTAAAGAAAACCCGCGTATGAACCCCCGCGCCCACCTGAGTGAGAGCGTCTGAGCCCGCGTGTTGCACAGCGGTCAGGGTGCCAATTTCCGACACCTTGCCCGCCCTTACGGCTGGTCGCCGCGCCCCATCTTGCCCTTGTAGAGCCGCTCAAGGAACGTGATGAGCTCTTGGACTTCCGGGGTGATCTTGACTTCGCGCTGCACAATTTCGAGGGCATCGCTTAGCGGAATCTGGCTGCGGAACAACAGCTTCGCGGCCTTGTGCAAAGCCAGGCGCCCTTCTTGGGTGATGCCCAAGCGGCGCAGGCCCACAGCGTTGATATCGCGCACCTTCTGGTCAATGCCTTCGGTGATCATAAAGGGCGGCACATCGCGCACGATACGGCTCATCCCGCCGACCATCGCGGCACGGCCCACGCGCACCCACTGGTGCAGACCGGTGAGGCCCCCCACGGTCACATTGTTTTCGATGGTCACGTGGCCGCTGCAGCCCACGTTGTTCGCAAGGGTGATGTCGTTGTGCAGCGTGCAGTTATGCCCCACATGCACAAAGGCCATCAGGTAGTTGCGGTCCCCAATGGTGGTGGTGTTGCCTTCGCCCGTTGCGCGGTGGATGGTGACGTATTCGCGGATGACATTGTCGTCGCCCATCACCAGGTAAGTCGGCTCTCCGGCGTACTTCCGGTCTTGCGGGTCACCGCCGAGCACGGCCCCCTGCTCGATGACATTGCGTTCGCCGATCGTCGTGCCGCCGATGACAGTCACGTTGCTGGCCAGCCGCGATCCGGCTCCAATTTTCACGTTGGCATGGACGACGCAGTACGGGCCGATCTCCACATCGTCGGCAATCTGCGCGGCGGGATCAATCACCGAAGTCGGGTGGATCTTCGCCACCTTACTCGTTGCCCCCGGTGGCAATCAATTTGAAGGTCATTTCCATCTGGGCGGCAAGCTGGCCATCCACCGTGGCCACCCCTTTGATGCGCCCAATGCTGCTCTTGATCCAGAGCAGTTCAATTTCGAGTCGCAGTTGGTCCCCTGGCCCCACTTGGCGCTTAAACTTCACGTTATCAATGGCTCCGATGACGGGCACCATGCCGCGGTAGGAATCCTGACTGAGCAAGATCACCGCGCCGCACTGCGCCAACGATTCGATGATCAGCACACCGGGCATGATGGGCTGGCCCGGGTAGTGGCCCTGGAAGAAGCCCTCGTTGATCGTCACATTCTTGATGCCCACGCAACGGACCCCCGGTTCGACCTCAAGAATCCGGTCCACCAGCAAAATGGGGTAGCGGTGCGGCAACACCTTCATGATCGCGTTGATGTCAAGCGCGCAAGCCATTTCTAGAGAGATTGTAGCCCGCTATCGGGCAGAAACTCTGCCAACCGACGCTGGCGCGCGATCATCCGCAGTTTTTGAATGGCGGTGATCTCCAGTTGCCTCACCCGCTCTTGGCTTAGGCGAAGATGCCGGGCCATTTCTTCCCGAAAGTGCACCGAGTTGCCCGTGCTCATGCGCATCCGGATGACTTCCGCTTCGCGCTCGGTGAGTTCGTTGAGGCACTCCTCAAACTGCTCCCACAGCTCTTCGCTGAGAAGAAGGTACTCCGGGCTGTTGATCTCCTCGTCGGGGATGGTGGCCCCCAGGGTGATGCCTTCGCCCCCTTTGGTGCGGGCGTCGAGGCTTAGAAGTTCCGTCTGGTTACTCAGCAGGGTCCGGAGCTTCTCGACGTCCATGCCCACGCGCTCGGCGAGCAGTTCGGGCGTGATCTCGTGGCCCATTTGGGCGAGGTACTGGTCGCGCTCGCGCTCAATGCGGCGGAGCATTTGCTGCACGTGCGCCGGCACACGGATGGTCTTACCCTTGTTATCCAGCGCCCGGAGAATGGACTGGCGAATCCAGTGAGTGGCGTAGGTGGAGAACCGAAACCCGCGATCAATGTCGAATCGCTCGACGGCCCGCATCAGGCCAAGCGCACCCTCTTGGATCAAGTCTTCCAGCGGCACCGCCCCGTTCATATAGGTGCGGGCGATGTTGATCACCAGGCGCATGTTCGACTCGATGAGTCGCTTGCGGGCTTCCTCATCCCCCGCTTGCGAGGCGCGCGCAAGGCTGACTTCCTCCTCATAGCTGAGAAGCGGTGCACGCGTGAGATTGCCCAGGTAGCTGGGCACATCCCCGGAGGATTCAAGCCTTGGTTTCGGCATGAAGTCAGCCTATTATGGCTCTTTATGCGGAAGCCCCCCTGCCGGATGCAGGGAAGAGTCGAAGTCAGGTCCGACGGCCCGATTTGGTATTCTCAAAGCCGGTGCCATGACGGAAGAAGTTCTCATCCAGCGGCGCCTGCCCGAGTGGCAACGGTTGGCGGCCCTGACGGCCAAAGCCGACGTCGGGTTTAAGACCCTTACCAGCCAAGAAATGGTGGAGTTTGTGCGGCTCTATCGCCAGGCTTCGGGGGACTTAGCGTTCCTGGCCGCCCGCCCGACCAACCCCGACGTGGTGAACTTCCTCAACAGTGCGGTTTCGCGGGCGTATGCGGTTTTGTACCGCTCGCCTCAGCGCCCGTGGCTGCAAATGATCCGGAACGGCCTTGTCACCGGGGCTGACACCGTGCGGCGACGCGCGGGATTTATTGGCCTGGCCGCCGCGCTGTTCTTTGCGGGCTGGATCGCCGCTTACGTTCTCATTGGCGCCCGCCCAGACTTGCGCCCTTTGTTGGTCCCGCCGGAAATGGAAATGGCCTTCGAAGCCTGGACTTCGGGCGATCTCGAAGCCCGCACGTTCAGCGAGAGCATGTCCATGAGCGCCTTTTATGCCACCAACAACCCCCGGGTGGGGGTGGCGTCGGCCAGTTTGGGCTTGGCTTCCGGGGGGCTGATGACCATTGCTTCGATGTGGCAAAACGGCCTCGTCATTGGCGCGCTGGCCTACGAGACCAACCAGGTAGGGCGGCTCGGCTACATGCTCAGCTCCATTTACCCGCACGGTGTACCGGAGGTCGGCGGCATATTCATCACGGCCGCGTCGGGGTTCGTGATGGGGTGGGGGTTCATACGCCCGGGCAACCGTCGCCGCGTGGATGCGCTGAAGGAGGCCGGCAAAGATGCCTTCACATTGCTCATTGTGGGGCTGGTTTTGATCTTTACCGCGGCCCCAATTGAAGGGTTCTTTAGCTTCTCCCCGGCCGTACCCCAGTTCCTCAAGGTGGTCGTGGGGACGATTCTCCTGGCCGCCTATCTCACGTTCTTTGCCCGGTTTGGCCTGAACGCTAACGCCACTGACGGGCCATCTTCGGCGTAACCAGCGTGGCGAGATACCGGGCGTAGGATTTCGCCCGGGTGGGGCGCCGGCGAATCGCTTCTTTGTAAGCTTGGCGCGCGCCCTTGAGGTCCCCCCGCAAGGCCCGCTCCGTGCCGAGGCAGACCCAATTGTGGGCGAAGGCATCATCCAGCCCGGGTCGCGACTTGTCTTCCTCGCCCTCCCAGGTGGTGATCCACTCGCGGATTCGCCAGCTGTCTTCGTCCATCTTGGTGGTGTTGCGGGCGGCGTTGGTGTCGTGCACCCGGTAGAACGTGAGCGACTCATCCACGTGGGCGATCTCCCATCCCCGCGCGATGCGAAGCCACATCTGCCAGTCGCCGCAGCCGTAAAACTGAGGATCAAACGGGCCGCTTTGCTCCGCGCAGGCCTGCCGGAACAGCACGCTGCTGGTGATGATCTGGTTGTGGTCCACCAGCGTGGCAAGCTGATCGCCATTGCCCGTTTTGGGCCACGGGAAGCCCAGCGGGGCCGGGTCGGGATGGCGCTCGCTGCGGCCATTGATGAACCAACCGCTGGTGTGGACCAGACCCACGCGTGGGTTGGCGTCCAGGGCATCGACTTGCCTTTGCAGCTTCTCCGGCCCCCACACGTCGTCGTCGTTGAAAACGGCAATGAACTCACCTTGCGCCAGTTCTAAACCCCGATTTAGCGTGGCGTAAGTGCCGAGGTTCTGGGGATTGAATTCAATGCGCGCGCTCCCGGCGTGCTCAGTCAGCCATTCCCGTGTGCCATCGGTGCTGCCGTCATCCAGGGCAATCACTTCAAAGTCGCGGTAGGTTTGCGCCTGGATGGAGTCCCATGCCTCCTGAATGTAATCCAAATGGTTAAAACAGGTCAGGAGAATGGAGACGCGCGGCATGGTTATTCAGGGCGGATGACGACGGTAAAATCGGCCATATCCAGGCTGGGGTCCGCTTGGTCACCTACGGGCTCCAGATTGCCTTCCGAGATGTTGTTGTAAACCCGGTCCGCATCTAACCTTAAGGTCAAATAGCGGTTCACTTGGCTCGGAATCCGGCTGTCGCCAAGGGCATCCCATAGCCGCCCCGTACCGCTGGGGTTCGTGTTGTTCATGGTCAGCAGGTTGATCTGCACTGAGCGGTAACGGTTGAGGTCGGCGAGCGGCACCAGCTGGCTCATATCCACGCTAAACCCGATTTCCTGGCTGCCTACATCCACGGGAATCGTGTCCACCGGCGTGCCGGTGAGCGTCCATTCGTTGAGCGTCGCATCGCGGAACTGGTAAATCTGATACTGCGGCGAGCCCAGCGGGTTCCACAGGACGTAGTGGGTGGCGTTGCCGGCCACAAAGCCGTTCCCCCCGGGGGTCACCACCGGCAGAGGGCCATCCGTCGTCGGAGAGATGTCCTCACTCAATCGAAGCGCCACGATGTAAACGTAAGGCAACCCGGGGCTGCCCGGCTCCAGGCCCGTGCGGATCGGACCATCGGTACGGAACCGCACCGTGATGCGCGTGCCCGTGCTCGGCCCCGTATTGTCCGGGTACTTGGCGCACCCGCTCAACCCCAAGCTGATGGCTACGACAGCAGCGAATCCGAAAGCGGAAAGATGAGAATTCGTTGGCAAGATTCGCATGTCGTGATTTGGTCTCGGTGAATGGCATCGCGCAGGCGCTCGGCCACGGCCATGCCGCATGCCCCGCAGGTGCGGTTCGGGGTTAGGACGGCCATCGCCGTGCCTCCGGTTCGCTTTCGGATGGCGTTGTACTTGGCCAGTGCATCGGCCGGGACAACGGCCGCCTGGGGCGCCCGCTTCGTTTGCGCTTCCTTGAATGCCGCTTCGATTTCAACATGAATGGCCTGGGCTTTCTTGCGCTTGCGCATGATGGCCTTTTTGATTTCTTCCAGGGCGGTCGTGCCGGCTTCGACCTGCGCCGTCAAGTCGGCGACCTCGGCCCGCAGGGGCTCAGCTTCGCTCACGGCCTTGTCGGCCAGTTCGCGGCTGTGCTCAATGTCAATCTGCACGGCCGAGATCTGCCTCGCATCCACTTTGCCGTCGTAGAGCTCTTTCTCTTGCTTCTCGGCATGGGCGCGGCGCTGGCGGGCCGTTTCTTCGAGCTCGTGCAAGCGCGCTTTGGTCTGATCCCGCTGGGTCGTGAGGGCTTCGAGTGCTTTCTGCTCGGCTTTGGCCTGGGCGAGTTCCTTTTGTCCGCTATCGAGGTTGTTTGCCTGAGCTTGGAGGTCCAGCAAGCGCTCATCCACTCGATGTAGTGCGTAGAGAAGCGTGAGCGTGGACTCTGGCATATCTGCATTATGGCGGGGTTTGGCCCTAGCCGACCGTCCGCCCTACGAAGAGGCAGGTATCATTCGCGTTCAGGTCTGGGGAGTTGCCCGAGCGGCCAATGGGAACAGACTGTAAATCTGTCGGCGAGAGCCTTCGCAGGTTCGAATCCTGCACTCCCCACCATCGTTCCTGACCTTCTTCTCCGTGAGGAGATTACGGACCCTATTCTCCTCAAATCCTGATGAGAATCGAGTCGCCGCCACCGTGAACCAATAATTCCCCACGGGACCAGGTTGGCCCATCCGCCAGGGGTTGCAGGTATCCTCTCCCCCGCGCAAGCCCTCGTAGCTCAGAGGTAGAGCACCTCTTTGGTAAAGAGGAGGTCACGGGTTCAATTCCCGTCGAGGGCTCCATTCTTTTCCGGCCCCTTGCCCGCGCACAACGCCCCTCGATTTCAAGTAGTCTGAAGACACATGGACACCGTGACTCCCACGTCCACCGGCACCGCCCGCCCGCTCACGCTGGAAGACGTCAAAGCCAACCTCAAGGTCCGCACGCTCATTGATGGCGCCAATGAACTCCTGAAGTCCATGGGCTACACCGAGCACGGCCACCGTCACGTGGGCATCGTCGCCGGCATCACCAAATCCATCATGAAGGGCCTAGACCGCCCCGCCCGTGAAGTCGAGCTCGGCATGATCGCCGCGCACCTCCATGACATCGGCAACGTCATCAACCGCCACGACCATCCCATTAGCGGGGCGGGCATCGCCTACAACATCCTCAACGAAATGGGCATGGATACCGCCGAAATCGCGCCCATCCTGGGGGCCATTGGCAACCACGAAGAACTCGTCGGCCAGCCCGTGAGCGTTATGAGCGCCGCCCTTATCGTCGCTGACAAGAGCGACGTGCATTACTCCCGGGTGCAAAACCCCATGCTGGAGACCTTCGACATCCACGACCGGGTGAACTACGCCGTGCAGCGCAGCCGCGTGGAGATGCTGAACGAAGACAAGACCATCGAGCTCACGCTCGAGATTGATGCCTCCTTCGCCACCGTAATGGAGTATTTCGAGATCTTCCTCAGCCGCATGATCATGTGCCGCCGGTCTTGCGAAACCTTCGGCTACACCTTCCGGCTGCGGGTCAACGGTACCGTTTTGGGCTAGGCCCCGCACCCTTCGGCAGAGGTTGGTATCCTAACGGATTCGAACGGGCTCTCTGCGGCGACCAGAATCGCCGTCCTCTATGGCCGCTCCGGCGACCTGAGAAAGCCCAGAGGGAGCATACATGCGAAACTACGAAGCGCTTTATATCGTTGCGGCCAACCTGACCGAAGATCAAGTCTCCGCCATCGCCAACCGATGGAAGGAAGTCACCGAGAAGCTCGGCGGCACCGTGGAAGAGGCCGGCAAGTGGGAAACCCGCCGCCTGGAATTTGAAATCAAGGGCCACCGCGATGGCACCTACATCCTCATGAAGTTCTCGGGCACCCCGGCGATTCAGCACGAGCTCAAGCGCCAAATGATGATCACCGATGACATCCTCCGCCTGCGCATCTTCTTGATGGAGGCCGTGTGAGCATCAACCGAGTCGTCCTGATCGGACGGCTGGCCCGCGACCCCGAACTGCGCCAGACCAACACGGGCATGCAGGTGGTGGACTTCACCCTCGCGGTGGACAAGCGCCGAGGCAAGCGGGACGAAGAGCAGGAACCGAACTGGTTTCGCATCTCCGCTTTCGGTCAAACCGCTGATTACGTGAGCCAGTACCTCGCCAAGGGTCGCCTCGTGGCCGTGGATGGTCGCCTGGAGCACCGCAAGTACCAAGATCGCGACGGCAACAACCGCGAAGCGATCAGCATCATCGCCGACAACGTGCAGGGCCTCGATCGCCCGCGTGAAGATGGCGATGGCGGCGGCAATAGCGGCGGCGGTCGCGCCACCCCGGCCCGCACCAGCGGCGCCTCCCGTGGTCCGGCTCCGTCCGAAGACGACTTCGATCCGTTCGAAGACGAATAAGCTCGAAGTCGCATGTCTCGTCGCGAGTTCCTGACGGCGCACGACCCCCACAACATGGTGGGGCTGGTCGAAGATTTTCCGGACCAGTGCCGTCGGGCCCTCGCGATTGCTCAATCCACCCCTCTTCCCCCCGGGCAGCCACGCCCCGATAACATCCTGGTGACCGGGATGGGCGGCAGTGCCGCCGGCGGTGACTTTGTGGCCGCTCTCTTTGATGACCAGGGCCGCGTGCCGTGCCAGGTCAACCGGGATTACAGCGTGCCCAACTGGGTTGGCCCCGGCACCCTTGCCTTCGTCTGTTCCTACAGCGGGCAAACCGAAGAGACCCTCGCCGCCTTTGCCGATCTGCGTCGGCGCGGCGCGATGCCGTTCGTCATCAGCAGTGGTGGCCAGGTCAGCGAGATTGCCCGCCAAGAAGGTTTCCCCCTCATCACCATTCCGGGCGGCCAGCCCCCGCGCAGCGCGCTGGGCTACCTCCTGGTGCCCATCGTGCATGTGTGCGCCCACTTTGGCTTGCTACCGAGCGTGGATTGGGATGCGTTCTTTGCCGTGCTCGATGGCGTGCGTGCAAATTGCGGCCCGGACAACGAAACCAGCCCCACCGCCGCGCTCGCTCAGAGCCTGCACAACCGCCTGATCCTGCTTGACGGGCAAGGAGCGCCCGCCGCCCGCGTCGCGAACCGCGTGAAAGGGCAGATCAACGAAAACGCCAAGCGCATGGCCTTTGCCAGCGCCCAACCCGAGCTCTGCCACAACGACATCGTGGGGCGCGAAGGGGCGCACCACCAGGCGGCCCAGTGGGCCACCGTCGCCCTTTTCGTCAGCGAAGTCTCCGCGAAGATGCTCACCCGAAGTCAGGTCACATCTCGCCTCACCGAAGGCACCATGCCGAACTATGAACTCTGCGCCCCGGGCGCGACGCTCTTCGAGCGCATGGTTGGCCTCGCCTACATTGGGGACTGGCTATCGCTGGACCTCGCGGCCTTAGGGCAAGAAGACCCCACCGCCATCAAGTCCATTGATACGCTGAAGGCCGAACTGGCCCGCGTGCCCTAAGCGCCCAGAATTTCGGCCGCCGTCGGGAAGCTTGAGCGGGGCTCGAACCCGACAATCGTGCCCTCGGTGATGCGGTTCGGCACCACCACCACGTCCATCCCGGCCGCCCGGGCCGCCAGGGCCCCGTTCTGGCTGTCTTCGAACGCCAACACCTCGGCGGGGGCAAACCCCAAAACGCGGCAGGCCGCGAGGTAGCTAGCAGGGTCGGGCTTGCACGCCCCCACCACATCACGCGACATGATGATCGGAAAGGCTTCGCGCAATCCCATTCGCCGCAAGAAGCCATCAATCCAGGCGAACATGCTGTTGCTCGCAATGGCAAGGGGCATCCCGGCCGCACGCAGGCCATCAATCAGCTCGCGCACCCCCTCTCGGGGCTCGGGCGGATCGCCCATAAGTTCATGAAAGCGCATCATGCGCCGATGCTCGACAAGCGGGCGATCATAAGGTCCGGCCAGCTCTTGCAAGTGCGCAAACACATCCCAGCTGCCCGGGGCCGCCCCGACGCACTGAATCCATGCGCTGTGCTCTAACTTAACACCCATGGACGAGAAAATCTCGCTCCACGAATCAAATTCGCGCGACTCCGTATCCAAGATGAGGCCGTCAAAATCGAAGACGACCCCCTGGTGGCGCGGCATCAGTCGTTGTGAGCCTTGGCCTTTTCGATGTCAAGTTCGATCGGCATGCGGAACTTGAAGAACGAACCCTTGCCGACTTCGGATTCCACCCAAATGCGGCCCAGGTGGACGTCATCCACCAAGTGCTTGACCAAGAACAAGCCGAGGCCCGTTCCGTAGATCTTGCGGTTGTCTTCGTTGTTCACGCGGTGGAACTTCTCGAATACCTTGTGCAGGTGCTCCGCCGGGATGCCAATCCCTTGGTCTTCCACCCACACTTCAATCTCGTCGCCATCGCGGAAGGCGTGCACCACCACGTCCCCACCCTCGGGCGAGTACTTGATGGCGTTGTTGAGCAGGTTGGTCAGGATCTGGTCGAACTTGTCCTTGTCGCCGATGATGGTCTCGGGAAGATTGTCGTTGAACTTGCCGAAGACGTGGTGCTTCATGCTCGCTTGTCGCTGCACCATCACCACCTTCTCGAGCATCTCGCCGAGGTTGAATCGTGAGTAGTCCGGCTTAAGCGACTGGCCGCTTTCGATGCGGGCCGTATTGAGCAAGTCGTCAATGAGGCGGCGAAGTCGGTCGCACTCTTGCTCGATGATGCTGAGGAACTCTTTCTGCTCTTCGCGGGTGAAGTCGTCATCCATCAGCAACGTGGACGTAAAGCCCTTGATGGCCGTGAGCGGCGTGCGCAGCTCGTGCGAGGCCATGGCCACGAACGAGGACTTCATGCGGTCCAGGTTCTTCTGGTCGGTGATGTCGTTCAGGATGGTGACGTAGCCGAGGCTCTTGCCATCTTCGTTCTTCACCGAAGCGCCCTGGATGGTGTAGTGCCGTTCCACACCCTGCGGCATCACGGTCACTTCGGAAATCTCTTGGGCCGAACCGTGCACCCCGTCCTTGAGGAACTTGCAGACCTCTTCGCTCGGGATGATGTCGTGAATGGACTTGCCCAGCACGTCATCGGTTTCGATACCGAACAGGTGGCGGGCCGCCGAGTTCATCTGGCTGATCTTCTCTTGCGGAGAGACCAAGATGAGGCCGGTGGAGATGGATTCGAACGTCTGGAGCAGTTCTTCGCGCTCTTCCACCACTTCGCGGTAGAGCTGAAGGTTGGCGATGATCGAGCCCACGTTCTTGGCCATGCGCTCTAGCAGGCGCACGTCCTCGTCGTTAAAGTCGTCGCCGTGGCGCTTGTTAAAGGCGTGCAGAACCCCGATCGTGTTGCGCTCGACCACGCGGTTCTCTTCGTCTCGCTTTTCGATAATGAGCGGTACGGTGATGCCGTTCGTCACGTGAAGCAACGACACGAGATCCTTTTTGGTGCGGTTGTCGTTCGGCGCGTCGTGGAACAGCAACGGCTCGCCGGAGCGGAACACTTCGCCCGAAACACCTTGAGTGGCCCGCACGCGGAAGAGGTTCAGCTTCTCAATTTCCACGCCGTGGCTGGGCGGAATCGCAATCAGCTCGCCCTGCTCTTGATCGAAGAACATAACCACGATCTTTTCGGCCTGCAGGATCATGGCGATGCGCTGCACAAGTCGGCGGAGCGTGGATTCGCCATCTTGTAGCGGCGCCACTTCCATCGGGGTTTCCGAGCTGCTCGACGACGACGGGGTCGCGTCTGCACTGGCATCTCCCCGGTTGAGTTGCGTCTCCAGCTCCTGGATTCGCTTTAATAGCGCGTCGCGATCGTCAGTCATGGCGTTCGTGTTCATTCCTCTCCGTGGCCGAAGAAAGCCCGGGCGGGGCCTTCATCATACCTGCCAGACGGGATTGATTCGGGCCAGGTTCCCTGGCGGTATATTGAGGTCCATGGGCGGCCACTTGGAACCGTTGCCGCTGTTTCCTCTCCATACGGTGCTTTTTCCATATGCACCCCTTCAATTGCACGTCTTCGAGAGTAGATACCGAGAACTCATTCAATATTGCTCCGAAGAAGATACGGGTTTTGGAGTGGTTCTCATCCGGCAAGGAGCGGAGGTGGGCGGCGAGGCAGAACCCTACATGGTAGGCACGGCCGTGCGCATCGTGGATGTGCGCCCGAACTCCGATGGCACCCTCGCCGTGCAGGTAGTGGGGCAGCGACGCTTCCGGATCCGGCGCATGGAAGACGACCGTCCCTATCTCGTCGGCCAAGTGGAGCGAGTGGCGGAAATGGAGGTGGAAGATAGCCCCCGTTGCGACGCTTTGGTGCTGAAAACGCGGGAATATCTCAAGCAATACTTCGAGGGCCATTTTGCGCAATTCGACATGCGCGTGGCCGAGGTGCGACTCCACGAAGACCCCACCGTGCTCTCCTTCCAGGTTGCCAGCCTGCTGCACGTGGATGACCGTCAGAAGCAGTACTTGCTGGAGATGACCGACACCTTGGAGCGACTGAGCACCATGCTCCCCATGCTGGAGCAGCTGATCCTGGAAGCCGAGCCCGGCCCCGTGCAGCCGATGCACCGCCAAGACCACGAAGGCTGGATCTTTAAGAACTAACCCTGCAGCCGCGCCGTAAGCAGCTGATGGAAGTGGTGGATGCCCACCTCTTGCGTAGGGCTATAACGACCGTGATGATAGTTGCGGCTCTTAAGGCCGCGATGGACGAGCTCCACCACAACCTCGTCTTCTCGCTCCACCCGGTCGAGGGCCGCGCCCGCCCCGATGTCCATGCGGCTGGCGTCTTTCACATATCCGATAAAGGAGACGCGCGTGCGATCCACCCCTAGCGGGCGCACCACATTCAGGCTGAGCCCCCACGGATAGAAGTTGAACATCAGGTTCGGGAAAACCCAGAAGTAGAACGCCGCCACCCGCTGGCCCGCAAAGCGGTGCCCGGCCGGGAGGTCAAAGCAGTCTTCGCCTTCATTGCCAATCGCAACTTGGAGCACGCCGTAGGGGAACCGTTCGACTTGGTAAGCCCCGTAGTCCAGGACCGCGTTCAGGTCGGCGTGGACAAACGGGATGTGGAAGCCCTCAAGGTAGTTGTCCACGTAAAGCGCCCAGTTCGCGCGGACTAAGTAATCCCGGGTGCGACTGGGTTCGGGCTCAAACGTCGCCAAGTCCATCCACCCCACCAGCTCCTGCATCTCGCGCATGACCTCGGCAAACGGGGCCTCGGGGCGGAGCGAGGCAAAGAGATGTCGCCCCCAGGTGGCGTGGGGCACGCCAGGCAGGTGGTCGGCCTCGCTCGGGAAGTCGGTCACCTGGTCAAATTCGGGCATGAACTGGAACTTGCCGTCCAGTCCAAATCGCCGGCCGTGGTAGCGGCAACGCAGGAATCGTTCGTGACCCGCCGCCTCGCACACCACCATGCCCCGGTGCGTGCACACGTTGCTGAGGCAGTGCACTTGGTCGTTGCGGTCACGGGTGAAGACGAGAGGCTCGTCCAGGCTGCCATCCAGCAGGGTGCAGGGCCACACCGCATCGGGCACCTTCACGTGGTCGGTGTCGCCCACCCACTGCCAGCTGGGCACGAACACGCGCTCCAGAATCTGCTGGTAGACCTCCGGATCGTTGTAAAGCCGCTTATCCGGGGTGCGAGCTTGGCGGATATCCGCATGGACCAAGGGAACACTTGTCATGATGCGGAACAAGATTTGGTGCGCAGGAAAGGACTCGAACCTTCACGCCTTGTGAGCACTACCACCTCAAGGTAGCGTGTCTACCAATTTCACCACCTGCGCAACCGGGAAGCAAGATGATACCCGAGTTCAAACGAGACTAGGACTCCGCTTAGCCGCCCGCTTGGCGCCCTTCGATGGCCGCAATCAGCGACGCCGCCGCAAACCCCATGCGCATATCGAAAGCGTTGTTGGTGTTCTCGCGGAAGTCGATCTCGAGGTTGTAAACGAACGGGTTGAACCGCTGGCGCAGGTCCACCACGCGCTGCCCATTGTTGAGGCGGAGGTCGAAGTTCTGCGGGATGAGGGCGGTGAGGAAGCGCCGCACCAGGGCCAGCGCCTGGTTGTCTTCGGTAATGCGGCCGATCTCAACATCGTTGGCGTCCATCACGATCCACTCGTCGCGGATGATCGAGGTCCAGCCCTTGCGCTTGTAGGCGCCGAGCTTCTGATTCGTGGTCAAGTCCACCACGTCGTAGGCCGCGCTAAAGTCCATGATGGTGCGCGCCTTGATGCCGATCCACGGTCGCTGCATCGCCTCGTCAGCGTAGAGCGTGATGTCCTCGCGGAGCTTGAACCCCTTTTGGTGGCAGAACACCACGAGGTTGCCCCCGGAGTCGTAAATCCGGAAATTCGCCCCCACAAACTTGAAGACTTGACGCTTAAGGAGAAACAGCTGCGAGGGTGCCAGCGGGGCGGCCATGATGCGGGGGTTTTACCACGCCGGGCCCGGACAATAGAAAAGCCCGGTCCTTCATTGAAGAACCGGGCTGAGCATGGGGCAACAATCCCTTTAGGGGAAGATGCCGCGCATGGTGGTGGCTTCGGCCACACGCTGCACCGCAATAATCATCGCGGCCGTGCGCATATCCACCTTGTGCTTGTCCATGGTTTCGTACACCGCGTGGTAGCTGCGGCGCATGATGTTGCTGAGGCGGTCGTTGACCTGCGCTTCTTCCCAGAAGTAGTTCTGCAGGTCTTGCACCCACTCGAAGTAGCTGGTGACCACGCCCCCGGCGTTGGCCAGGATGTCGGGGATGACCAACACGCCCTTGTCGTGCAGGATCTTGTCCGCTTCCGGAGTGGTCGGGCCATTGGCACCTTCCACCACCAGCTTCGCTTTGATCTTGTCCGCATTGGCGATCGTGATCTGCTCCTGGATGGCCGACGGCATCAGCACGTCGCAGTCCAGTTCCAGTAGTTGCTCGTTGGTGATCTGCTCGCACTCGGTGTAGTTGCGAACGCCCCCTTCCACGCCGCTGTACCGATGGTACAGGTCGTTGATGGGCAGACCCTTCGGGTTATAAATGCCCCCGACGGCGTCGCTGACGGCAACCACAATGGCGCCTTCTTGCTCAGCCAGCCGAGCGGCGACCGAACCCACGTTCCCGAAACCTTGAACGACCACGCGGGCGCCATTGAGGCTCGTGCCCAGGCTCTTGCAGCCCTCGGCGGCGGTGACCACCACGCCCCGGCCGGTGGCTTCCACGCGACCCTCAGAACCGCCCAGCTCGAGCGGCTTGCCCGTGACCACGCCCGGCACGGTGTAGCCGGCCTGCATGGAATAGGTGTCCATGATCCAGCCCATCACTTCGGCATTGGTGCCGATGTCGGGAGCGGGGATGTCACTCCGCTCGCCCATGATGTTGTTGATCGAAGTGGCATAGCGGCGCGTCAGCTTTTCAAGCTCGCGCTTGCTCAGGCGCTTGGTGTTGACCTTGACGGCCCCCTTCGCCCCGCCGTAGGGGATATTGACCACGGCGCACTTCCACGTCATCCACATGGCCAGGGCCGTCACTTCTTCCACGTCCACCTCGGGGTGGTAGCGGATGCCGCCCTTCGTGGGGCCACGGCTCAGGTTGTGCTGAACCCGATAGCCTTCGAAAACTCGCACTTCGCCGCTGTCCATCACCACCGGGAAGGCCGTGATGACCTGTCGGACCGGATGGGCAAGGACTTGGTGAAGACCCTCATCCAAGTTGAGATATTGGGACGCCATCGCCAATTGCTGGCGCGCCATTTGAAGAACGCGATGACCGCTCATGTCTTTTTAGAACACCCGACGCACAAACCAATACTGCAGGATATGGGTGAACCCAAACGCCAGAGCAACATTGATCAAGGCCGCCATGAGTGTAGCCTGAAACACCCGGCCAAGTTCTGCCGGTGGGGAGACTAGAATCAGAAGAATGGAGGCCACTAGGGCCGCCGTACCTACGAGCACACTGCGTTGAACCTTGTTGAGCGCGGGGTCTCGCTGGGCAACCATGGAAAGGGCAAATGCCAAAACGATCCGGCTTAGGCAAAGCCCGGCCATGTCGCCCCCCGAGATGCCGCCGGCAATGACGCCGCTCACCAACCCCCACACCGCCGCCTGCCCCGGGCGACAAAACGTCGCGATGAGCAACGTGAGCACCAACATCGGATCGGCCACGCCTCCGGGCAAAAGCGCTCCCCCCGGCCACGCCACCATGAGCAGACCCGCGAGGAACCACATAATGCCGTACACCACCCAGCCGACGTTCGGATTCATTTGAGGATCCAAGCCTCCCGCACGCGGTCCACTTTAGCGCGCGGCACCAAGAACGCGCGCAGAGAGCCGAAATCACGATCCTTGCTGGACTCGGTGACAAACCCGATGGGAACCCCCGGGGGGATGTGCTCGGAAAATCCGGATGTGACGATCACCGAACCGGGCTTGACTTCAATCGGCTGGGTGAACTCAAAAATAAGGCGCTGCGAGGACTCTCCCCGCACGAGCCCGACCGCCGGGGGCTCCGAGCGCAATGCCGCACCCACGGCCTGGCTGCTGCTGGTGATAAGCGCCGCCTGGCACCGAGTCGCGTCCACCTGGGTTACCACGGCCAGCAGGCCGCCATCCGCCACCACCCCCTGGCCGACCTCAATGCCATCATTGCGACCCTTGCTGAGAGTGATGGTGGCCCGGTAAGGCGAGTAAAGCAAGATTTGGGCAGGCACCCGGATGCGCCCGTAATTAGGGCCTTGTTGCTGTTTCGCTAACGATTCGTAGCTACGTTGCCACTCCGCCGCTTCCGATGCATAGAGCTCCATCGCAGCCTGGAGACGGGCGATGGTCTGGCGTTGTTGGGCCACCGAACCCGCCGATCCAATCCCGCTAAAGAAGAGGGCCGGACCTTCGATCATCGGTCTCAAACCCGAGCCGGCCGGCAAATAGACCGTCCGCACCATGCGGGTGACGGGGTCCACGGATTGATTCCCCCGGGCCACCGTTTGCATCCGCCCCAAACCCATACCCATCAGGAGGGCCAGGATGAGCCAGACCGTATCGGGGCTGAGGCGGCGGCGCTTTTTCACCCGCGTGACATCCGTTCGAGCATACGTCGCAGATTCGGATTCGAGAGCTCTTCCAGCATTCGCCCCGTGCCAATCGCAACGCAGTCCAACGGATTATCCGCGATGTGAACGGGCATTCCCGTTTCTTGAGTCAGCAGCCGATCCAGGCCGCGCAAGAGGGCACCCCCACCCGCCAGCACGATGCCATTGTGCATACAGTCCGCAGCGAGTTCAGGCGGCGTGGCTTCGAGGGTCGTCTTGACCGCTTCGACAATCTCACGCACAGGGTCGGCGATGGCCTGGCGAATCTCTTCGCTGGTCACGATCGCGCTTCGGGGCAGGCCACTAATGAGGTCGCGCCCCCGAATCTCCATCTCGAGCTCTTGTTCAAGCGGGGCGGCGCTGCCCACCTCAATCTTGATCTGCTCGGCGGTGCGCTCGCCAATCGTGAGGTTGTAGGCGCGCCGGACATAAGCCGTGATGGCGTCGTCAATTTCATCCCCGGCGGTGCGCACGGATTCGGAGTGCACGATCCCGGCCAAGGAGATCACAGCAACCTCGGTGGTGCCGCCCCCGATGTCCACGATCATCGAACCGATCGGCTCTTCAATCGGTAGACCCGCACCCATCGCGGCCGCCATCGGCTCTTCGATGACGAAGGCTTCGTTGGCTCCGGCTTGGCGGCAGGCGTCCAATACCGCGTCACGCTCGACTTCGGTGACGCCGCTGGGGATGCCCACGACAACCGTCATGCGCAGCACCGTGCCCGTTTTGGCACGCTTGATAAAGCCGTCAATCATCTTCTGCGTTTGCAGAAAGTCGGCAATGACCCCATCCTTCAGGGGGCGGGCGGCCACGATGTTGGCGGGGGTGCGGCCCAGCATGCGCTTGGCCTCGGTGCCCACGGCGATCACTTCGCCGGTGTCTTTATTGACGGCGACCACACTGGGTTCGCGGAGCAAAATCCCTCGCCCCCCCATAAATACCAACGTGTTCGCGGTACCGAGATCAATGCCGATATCCCGCGAAAAACGTTGTGTAAGAAGGCGCCAAAGTGACAAGGGGTAGAACTCTAAGTATGGCCGACGAAAAACAGAAAAGGAACCCGTTGGTCTCCCAACGGGTTCCGGAGGCCTAGCCTCGGTCGAACTTAGCCGCCCGCCGCAGAGTCCAGACCGGGTCGCTGTCGCGCCGGAGCGGCACCGCCACCCGGAGCCGCGCCACCCGCCGGAGCTGCGCCGCCGCCGAAACCGCTGCGCGGAGCGCCACCACCAGCAGCCCCCCCACCATTGGCGCCATTGGGCGAAATGCTGTTGGTGTAGACCACGCTCGCGGCCTTAATTTCCGCGTCCGCGACAACAACCGGGGCCGGAGCCGGCTTTTGTTCCGGTTCGGGCTTAGTGAAGTAGAACGCAGCCGCCGTGCCGAGCGCAAGCACACCGGCCGTGATGGACACGATCAGGTCATTTTGGTTCTTAACGGCCATACAAACCTCTGAGTCTGCTTATTGTACCGGGATTAATGACGGAAATGTCGGCGCCCGGTGAGAATCATCGCGATTCCCAGTTCATTCGCCTTGGCGATGACATCGCCATCCTTCTTGCTTCCCCCGGGCTGGATCACGGCGGTTATGCCGGCGGCATGCGCCGTTTCGATACTATCGGGGAACGGGAAGAACGCATCGCTGGCCAGCGCGGCCCCTTCCGTGCCCTCTCCGGCTTGCTCGATGGAGAGGCGGACGCTCTGCACGCGGTTCATCTGCCCGGCCCCAACGCCGCGCAAACCTTCCGGCCCCGCGATCACAATGCCGTTGCTCTTCACGTGCGGCACAATGCGCCAGGCCATGCGCAGGGCCTCCCATTCAGCCTCGGTGGGCTGCCGGTCGGTCGCCACTCGCCAATCGGCTTCTTCGCATTTGGTGTCGGTGCTCTGGGCCAAGAACCCACCACTCACCGTGCGCAAGCTCAGTCCGCCGGTGGCACTTGGGGCCGGCACCGTCAGCACCCGCACATCCGCCCCCCAACCGCTGCGATTGGCGATTAGGTCGAGCGCTTCGTCTTCGTAGCCCAGTGCGAGGATGACTTCCAAGAAGTTGCCCTTGGCTGTCATGGCCTTCGCCGTCGCCAAATCCAGGTGGCCATGGTAGGCGGCGATCCCGCCGAACGCTGATATTGGGTCGCTGGCCCGAGCGCGGTCGTAGGCTTCGGCGCCCGTCGCTCCGGTGGCCGCCCCGCACGGGTTCCCGTGCTTGATGATGGCCATTGAGCCGGCCGGGAGATCCATCACCAGCCCCCACGCCGCGTCGGCATCCAGAATGTTGTTGTAGCTCAGCTCCTTACCGCTGTGCTGCACGGCCTGGGCGATGCCGGGGGCGCCTAGCGGGTCGGCATAGAGCGCCGCTGCCTGGTGCGGGTTCTCGCCATAGCGCAGGGCCAGTTGTCGTCGCCCGGTCACAGTGAGGGTTTCGCCCAAGTTCGGTTGGCCGGTGGCCTGGCGTAAAAAGCGGCTGATCAGCGCATCGTAAGCCGCCGTGTGCGAGAAAGCCAGCGCCGCAAAGGGTGCGCGGAGGTCGGCCACGTTGCCCGCCGCCAGGGCCGCCGCCACGTCTCCGTACTGGGCAGGGTTCGTCACCACCAGCACACTGCCGTGGTTCTTGGCCGCCGCACGCAGCATGGCGGGGCCCCCGATATCGATGTTCTCGATGACGGTAGCCAAGTCCGCCCCGCCCTGCACGGTCCGCTCGAATTCGTAGAGGTTCACCACCAGAATCTCGATGTTCTCAATCCCGTGCTCGGCCAAGGCCGCTTGGTGGGCCGGGTTGGATTGGTCGGCCAGTAAACCGCCATGGATGTTGGGGTGCAGCGTTTTCACGCGCCCGTCCATGATCTCAGGGAAGCCCGTAACCTCGCTCACATCGGTCACCGCCAGGCCCGATTCACGCAGGGCGCGCGCGGTACCGCCGGTGCTCAGCAGCGTGTAGCCATGCGCCACCAGGGCTTGGGCGAGCTCAGTGAGCCCAGTTTTATCGGTGACGGAGAGCAAGGCGCGTGGCATTGCTCATGGTCTTACCGGTTGGGCGCGTCGGTCCGGGTCCTTTCGCCCGCGTTGCCCGCCGTACCGCCGCCCGGATTGCCACCGGTCGCGCCGCCCGTCGTCGGGGGGCGACTGCCTCCCGCCGTGGTGCCGGTACCCCCGGCCGTGCCCGTTGGCGGATTGTTCTCGTCCACCGGCGGCACTTCGTTGGGGTCCTTGACGGTGATGGTAAGCGTCTTGGAGGCGGAGCGGCCATTGGCATCAATCGCGGTCAGGGTCACCTTGGTGGTGGCGGGAAGATTGATTTCCAGGGTGCCGTTATTGGGCTCCACGGCCTGCTTTTCGGTACCGATGGCCAGTTCCACGCGCACGGCGCCGGTCACGGTCCATTCCAGCTTGACGGGCAAGCCCAAATCCACTTCGGTCGCGCTGGCCTGGAACGCCACAATCGTCGCGTCCGTGCCCTCGTAAAGCTCCACGTCCACCGATTGCGAAGCCATCTTGCCCTCGGCGTTCTCCACCACCAGTCGGTACGTCACGCGGCCCGGGCTGCCATCGGCGGGGATCTGCACGCCATCCAGACGCGGATTCAGCTCGCGGCCAATCGGCGAGAGCGAAGCCTTCACCACCGAATCACTCAGGCGGTAGCGCACTTGCAGCGTTTCGCCAATACGGGCCCGCTTCGGCTCGATATCGAAGGCCAAAATTTCGGGCTCCGGCACGCGTTCGGGTTCAAGTACAGTCAGCGTTTTCACCACCGGGGTGCCATTCCAGTTGTTGCGCACCGGGGTGATCGTCACCACGTACTGGCCGGGCTCGGTGGGCGTCCAGGTGTAGACATCCCGGGCGGCCAGCTTCTCGTCCACGTTTTGGTTGCCAATCTGCAGGCGCACGCTCTCGGCATCCCGCGCGGTCCACTCCATGTTCACCGCTTCGCCTACCTTGAGGGATTCGGGGGCAATCTTGCTGCTGATGAGGCGCGGCGCCTTCGGCATCATCGCCACCCAGCCCACTACGAGCAAAAGCAAGGCGATCATCCCCACCAGCCAGCTGGGCGAGATCACCCCGCGCTGCTCTAGCGTGGCCTGGGTGTTGGCCCCTACTGCCGGTTGGGTGGTGGAGCGGGCCGTAACCGTGAGCGAGTGAAGCTGAACGCTCCCAATGAGCTTGCGGCGCTTGGGCGTCACCGGGATTCCGATGGAGACCGTCTGCCCCGGGGCAACGGTCACCGATTCGCGCTCGGGTTCGTACGCCACCGCGTTGTCGGGGTCCGTCACCGAGACTTGGAGGGTCTCTTCTGAGTTGCCCATGTTGGTCACTGAGAGACGAAAAGCGGGGTCACCCTCCTCGTTGGCACCCGCAAGGGCGCGGCGCGGATTGATATCGGCCGTGAGGTGGTGGAAGGTGCGAAGCGTGAGCACCCCCGGGGCGGTGCGGCTTTCGCCCGTGGTCAGCGAGCGAACCTTCACCACAAACGGGTAGCTCCCGGCGAGACTGTCGCTTTCGCGGGCGGGCTTGAAGAAAACCTTTTGCTCGGTAACTTCGCCCGGCACGGCATCAAAGGTCGGGGCGGGAATCGCGACCCAACCCGGGTCCAGGCCTTCGACCGAGAGTTCATAGCGGTCGCTTTCGCCCTCGAGCAGGCGGACCTCGACCGCGAGCGTCACCGTACTCCCCGGATCAATCGTTAACTGATCGGCACCCAGACGCACGGACACGCTCATACCTGCGAATGGTACCAGTCTCTTAACGGTAACCTCCGTGCATGCCGGACGGGAAGCGGGCTCTAGCCCTGGGACTATGTTTCGGCCTGGCGGCGAGTGCTTGGCCGCAAATCGTGGTCCGGCAAGACCTCACGCCCCCCGAACCCCTCCCCCTCGGCGGCTACACCGAACGCGGCGCGCACACCTTCGAGCCCGGCCCCGCCCGGCTGTGGGCGCGGGCGGTGGCCCTGCGCACGGCGGGCCGTCCGGTGGTGCTGGTGAGCCTGGAAATGCTCACAATCCCTGAAGGGCTGCGCGATGCCGTGCGCCAACGGGTGGGCGACCAGGCGGAAGTGGTGCTGATCGCCACCCACACCCACTGCGCGCCGGATAGCCAGATGCTAAACCCGCGCATGACTTTCCCCATTCCTGGGATTGCCACCTTCCGCTCGCGGTGGCTGGACTGGTACGCCGATCGCATTGCCGAGGCCGTGAGGATGGCTCGCCGCCAACCCCTCGCCCTCGGTCAGCTGTCCATCGCCCGGGAGAGCCAGCCGTTCCAGCGCTCCCGCCGCCCGGGCATCACCGAAAGCGAAAGCCTCGCCCTCTTTGCCGGGTCGCAGCCCTGGTTGGTGGCCGTGCCCGCTCATGCCACGGTCCTGCCTGCCCGCTATCGCCAACTCAGCGGCGATTGGCCCGGGGCGGTGGCGCAGTCCACGGGCGCGATGGTGGTTCCCGGCGCGATTGGCGATGCCAGCCCGGCCACCCGGACCGGAGAAAGCGTCTACGCCTTTGCCCGGCGCATATCCGGCTGGGTAGGGTCGGCCCCCCGGAAGCCCCTGCCCGTGGCCTCCGCAAGGTCGGTGGTGGCGCCGGTGACCCTGCCCCCCGCCATGCCGCACCCCGAATTCGTCAGTTCGAATGGCGTCACTCCGGAACTGGCCCAACTGGTAATGACCCGGTTTGCTCCTCCGGCGGCCGAGCTCACGCTCCTGCAACTAGGAGACCTCGTGATCATCGGGGTGCCGGGCGAACCCACGGGGGCGTTTGCCCGCGAGCTTCGGGCGACGGCCCGGCGCCAAGGGTTCCGCAACGCCTATGTGGTCAGCCACGTCAACGGTTGGGCGGGGTATCTGCTAACCGCCGAGGAGTACGCGCAAGGCGGCTACGAGGCCACGCTGAGCTTTTACGGCGCGGACGTTCTGTCGGCGTTTGAAGCCGGCGTTTCGGCCGGTTGCGAACGGCTCCGATCAATGGCCGTCCGGTAGTTGAAGTCGAACAGGGCGCGTTGCAGGTTCACCCGCACGTTCTCGATCATGCTCTCCATACCTTCTTCCGTCCCCTCGCGGTCGTCCCATTTGACTTCAAACAGGCGACGACCACTGCCCCGGACAATGCCTTCGTTCGTTACGTCGAGGTCCACGAGTGTGGGTTCGGAATCGAAAAACCGATTCAGCTTCTCTTCGGCATCATCCGCCCGGGCCACCGAATCATCCCCGCGAAACACGTGGATCGGCATCTTGCCAAAGCTGAGCCGGAGCCCGCCGCTATCCTCGGGCTCCACCCGCGCGGCCATGCTGGTCGTCACCAGGCTCCGCTGGATGGGGATGCGGTACGTCGCCATCTTGGCGCGCATAAACTGCACACGCTCGCGCGAGGGCGGGTGGGTGCGGTAAATGCCCAGCGACTGCACCGGCGCGAACCGTTCGTTGTACGCCATGCGCTCCATGAATGTGAGGAGCCCGGTGGCGTTGTAGGGGCTCTGCATCATGTACTGCACGCCGCCCAGGTCGGCGCTGGTTTCGGCCTCGACGCTCCAGCCGCTACTAAGGGCCTGCACCAAGGCTTGCGCCCCAATGGCCAGGTTCCCAAGGTCTTCCCCGCCGCCCAGGATGGCGGCCAGCAAGAGCGGCAGACTGACGAGGCTCGCGCGCTCTTGGCGCTTGCGCAGTTCGGCGACATGCCGGAAGGAGGCGTGCGCCAACTCGTGCGCCATAACCCCGGCAAGCTCGTGGTCACTCTCCACGTCTTCCAGCAAGCCTCGATAGAAGTAGATGTAACCGCCCGGCACGCTAAAGGCGTTCACGTCTGGCTCGTCAATCACGAAAAATTGGTACTTGAGCTTTACGTGGCGCTTTTCGCCCCAGGTGTTATCCACCATGCGGGCGTTGGCGATCTTGGCGATCTCCTCCCCGATTTTCGTCACCCGGGCAACCATCTCCGGGTTCTCGACAAACTTGACTTGCTTAAGGATCTCCTTGTGGACCTCGGCGCCTAAATCCTCGTCGCTCTTGATATCCCGGGCCAGGTTCGGGTCTTCGGGAGGCGTTTGCGGTGGATCTTGAGGCGATGACGCCTCGTAAACGAGTTCCGAAACGAAAGCCGGCGTATGGTCCGCGCACACGTCACCGCCCGGGTGATGATGCGGAGCCAGCAAGCCTTGCGCCCATGCCGAACCCGCAAGCACAAGGCTCAGGGCCCCTGAAATGGCCAAACGTCGGAACACGTTACGAGTTAGACGACTCCGGTTCGCCCGGGGGGTCAAGGAGAACGGGTCGGTCCCGGTCGCGGTCCACGATGCAGAGGATGCCGAAGGGTTCGTCAAACGGGTTTGCAAACTGGTGCGGCACGTTGCTGGCCACATGAACCACATCCCCCATCTGAATCTCATCCACTCGATCTCCTAGGCGAACCGTACCCCGACCCCGCAGCACCACGACTGCGTGTTCGTGTTGATGGCGCTCGTGACTGGTGTATCCGCCCGCGTCTACTTCAAAGTACCGGACTTGAAACTTGGTTTGTTCGCTATCCACCAAAACTCGGCGCGTCACCTGCATCCACGTGCCAGGTTCGTCCTTGTAGCGGTCCAGCGCAAGGGTGGGCCAGGCGTGGTCGTCGCTGCGGTGGATCACGGGAAGGTCACCATCACTTTCACGGTCGTTCCCGCCTTCATACGGTCGTAGGCGGCGGGGAGTTCGTCTAGGGTCACCCACTCGGTAATGACTTGTTCCGCCCGGACGCGCCCTTCGCGGAGCCACTGCACGGCCACCGCCGTATCGGTGGGGCCGCACGAATACGAGTTCACCCAGGTGATGTCCTGGAAATAGTAATCCTCCCACGGACGCTCGACCCATTCACCCGGCGGCAGGGGGGCAAAGAGGCCAATACGGGCTTCGGGGGCGGCAAGGTTCAGGGCCGCTTCCACCGCCCCGACGGAGCCCGGAGCCACCACAATGGCCGCAAACTTCTCATCGCCCGGCGCCAGGCGGGCATCCACGCCTTGCTGGCGAGCCCATTCCACCCGGGCAGGATTGAGGTCGTAACCCACCGCGCCGGGGCACACCAGGGCGTGCATCAGCCCCATGCCCCCCAGGCCGATCACGGCCAGCGGCTCGCCGACTTGGTAGTGCATGCGCCGCAGCTGCTTGGCCACGCAGGCCAGGGGCTCCACCAGGGCCGCATCACGGGGATCGAGGTCATCCACGCGGTGCGTGTCGGCCAGGTTTGCGGCGGAAACCGCAAATTGCGTGGCCATACCCCCGGGGTCCAGGCGTGTCGCCTTCCAGGTGGGGCAGTGCACTTGGGCTCCCCGCCGGCAAGCCTCGCAAAGCCCGCACGGGGCGTGGTGGTGCGGGGCCACCCGGCACCCCACGGGGAATCGCTCATCTTGGCTTTCGATCACCCGGCCCGCCACTTCGTGACCAATGACGTGCGGGGCCTTGCGGTCCAAATACCACGTCATGAGCTCGCCACTACACAGGCCGCAGGCTTCCGTCTGCACGACCAGGCCGCCCGGCGGGCACACTACGTCGGCGGCGTCTTCAATCAGCAGACGCCCTCCGGCGTGGTACCGCGCCAATCTCATGGCCGGAAAACGTACTTCAGGCCCTTGCTGGCTTCCAGGTCGCGGAACACTTGCTCCCCGTCTTCCAGGGCCCGCTCGCCGCTTACCAGCGGGGTCAGGTCGAACTCGGGGTCAAGCAACCAGCTTCGCGCGGTGCGCACGGCTTTGGTGCCGAAGTGGAACGGAGATATCAGAGAAATCTCGTCGTAGTGCAGCCGCCCGGTGTCGAAGTTGGCCGTCGTGCCGCTGGGGCACCCGCCAAAGAGCACCACCGTGCCGCCGCGCCGTACCATGTTCAGGCTGGCTTCCCACACTTCCACCTTGCCCGTGCACTCGATCACGAGGTCGTAATTGGTGCCCACGTCGGGGTATTTCACCGTGCGCGCGCCGAAGCCTTCGCCAATCGCCAAGCGGTCCGGGTTACGTCCGGCCAGGGTGATGTTGCGCACGCCTTGTTGCCGCAGGCTGGCCACAAACATCAGGCCGATGGCGCCAGGGCCAATGATCAGCACCCGGTCATCCACATGGGCGTTGGCCCGCTCTAGGCCATGCGCCACGCAGGCCAGGGGTTCCAGGAGGGCCGCCCGGTCGTAGCTAAGCCACGCGGGCTTTTGGAAGACGTTGAGCGCGGCAATCCGGGCCGGGATGAGCAGATACTCGGCGTAGCTGCCCAGCACCTTGGTGGCCATGATGCTTTCGCAGAGGTTCTCTTGGCCGCGCTGGCACCAGGCGCAGTCTTGGCACGGGGCGCTGTGCACGCCCATCACGGCGTCGCCCACGGCAAAGGGCGCACCCTCACCCACCGCCACCACATCGCCACTGTATTCGTGGCCGAACGTGCCCGGCATCGGGATCTGCGGATGACCGCGTAAGAACGCCTTCAGGTCCGTCCCGCACGTCATGGCGGCACGCACCCGCACCAGGATCTCTCCTGGTCCGGGTTGCGGAATGGCGATGCGACGAAGGCCCAAGGCCCCCGGCGACTCCAAAACGAGTGCCCTCATAGTTCCGGTAGCGACAACGGATGAACTCACGCGAATATCTGCGTAGTCTACGTCAGTCGGGCATCTTTTGTTTTCGGTCATCATGTGACCATGCCCACCGTGGAGTCGTCCGTCTGGATCAACGCCCCGCTTGATCGCGTGTACGCAATCGCCAAGGATAACCGTTCTTTCCCTGAATTCATGAAGGACCTTGATTCGCTGACCGTGATTGAGGAGGACGGAAGTCGGGTTGTGAGCGACTATGTGGGCACTATCAGCGCCTTCGCGATGAAGGTCCGGTGGAAGCAGGAGGACGTGTGGGACGACGCCCAGCACCTCTGCACCTTTAAGCAAATTGAGGGCGACTACGACCGCATGGACGGGACGTGGAAGTTCGCCGAGCTCAATGGCGGGACCCAGTTTGATAGCGTGCTGGACTACGAATACCGCGTGCCCGGGCTGGGCAACTTGGTGAACAAGGTGGTGTTCGGGCTGGTGAAGCAGAACGTGGACGCGATCCTTGAGGCCATCAAGGCCCGCGCCGAAGCCGCTTCTTGAGCCTCAGTCGTGAGGTGGCTTGGGGATGTCGTTGACGTACTCCACGCTCTGGATGCGCCACTTCTTCACCGGCAAGCCGAACCGGCCTGTTCCCCGTTCTGCAATGAACTTGATGTTCACATTGGCGGCAATCTCGAGGGGAGGCCCGGATTGGCGTTCCAGCTTCATGTGAAAAGGTGACCGGATCGATGCCGTGTCTCCCTCAAATCTGATACCGCGATGCCCGATAACCACTTCTGGCTTCAGTTGACGAATGATCAGAGGGTCGAGCAACTCCTCGCCACTCTTTGAAGCGGAGTAGCTGGTGGAGAACATTTCGGCGACCCCTCCGGGTTGACCCGCTAGGGTCGTTTCGATGCCCTTCTCAAGGGCCACCTCGACTTTGTCATTGTCTGAACTAAGACTGTACGGCTCAAGCAATGTGGCGCCGATGACAACCACCAGTGTACAGACTGCGCCTACCAAGACTCTCCAAATCCACTTTTTCAGGCACATTCGAGATCGCTTGGTTGAATCTTTCAATTCAGTAGGAAAGGTTTGTATAGTTACTTCCTTGGGTTGACAAACACAAAACTACTTTTCTTCAAATCTCCAGTTACCTTGATATTGAACGTCTGTCACGCGCCAAGTGCGGACCGGGACAATGAAGAGTTTCATCTCGGTTTCCGCTGAGAAAATGACCTTCACGTCCGCTGCCATCGGGAACAAGTTCCCAAGTTCTGGGATGTTAAAGTACAAAGGCGACGTTATCGAAGCGGAATTCCCCCTCAATTCTATCGCTCGATGGGGAACTGTTACTTCGATTCCTCCCCTTCCGACACTCAGGATGCTCTTAGGAATCTCTCCTTCCAATTGCAACATGACGTCAGCATAAAACTTTTCAAAAATGCCGCCTGGCCCGCCTTCCATGCTCTTGGAAATGCTGGTATCGAGGGCCTCAATGATGAGTTGCTCATCAGTCGGCCTTGATAGCCACACTGCCAAATAGGTGACTATAAGCCCAACCAATAAGGTTCCGCCTACCCACCATAAGACTTTCCGCATAGTAACTCAGTACACGAAACACTACGGTTTCGATCTCCTTCTCTGTAGCTATTGTAGCATGACGTTGGCCAAAAGCCAATCCGCGTCGCTAGTAGGGCGGAGTGAACCCGCCCTCCACATCCACCTTGGTGATGCGCCACTTGCGCACCGGGATGATGAGGTTTTTGGTGCCGCTCTCGGCGGCGAAAGTGATCGTCACCCGGTCGAGGGTTTCGTCCATGGATTGCCCCAACATGCTCAGCTTCACGTTCACCGGCGTGGTGATGGTGGCGGTGTCGCCGTCAATCACCACCTCGCGGTGCATCACGGTCACTTCCGGTTTCGCCCGCTTGATGTAGTCGGCAATCTCCATCCGGTTCGCGCCCTCCTCGCCGTTCCAGGTGAGGTTGCGGCTCAGGTACTCCAGCACGCCGCCGGGGCGTCCCGCGCGGCTCGCGGCGATGCTCTCATCCAGGGCTTGCAAGATCAGTTGCTTGTCGCTCGGTTGGTTGAGCATCGAAGCGACGAACATCCCCACGAGGGCCAGCAACAGCGCTCCGCCCCCCCACCATACGGCTTTCCGCATACATTTCCTTTACGCTAGGGCACGCGATCTGTCGCTGATTCGCTCAAGAGAACGCGAGCTTCGGCCACATCCGCCGCGATTTGCGCGGTCAGGGCCTCCAGCGAATCGAAGTTGGCTTCCGGCCGGATGCGCCGCACAAACTGCACCTCCAGCGCCTCGCCATAGAAGGCCGCGCCCTCGTAATCCAGCAAGTACGTTTCCACCGTGCGGTGCGTGCCTTGCACGGCCGGGCGCATGCCAATGCTGGTGGCCCCCCGGTAGGCGCGGCCCTCCAGGTGGACCCACGTCGCGTAAACCCCATCCGCCGGCAAGATCTGGTCGCCCGGGCGGGCCAGGTTCGCCGTGGGGTAGCCGAGTTGGCGGCCCAGGCGCTGCCCGCCTACCACCACCCCGGCCAGGGCGTAGGGGCGACCCAGCCACCGTGCCGCGTCTTCCACTCGGCCCTCGGCGATGGCCGCCCGGATGGCCGTGCTGCTCACCCGCTGCCCATCAATAAGAAACGGCGGCACAATCTGAGTGTCGTAACGCTGCGCCAGCCACTCTCCGGTTCCGGCCCGCCCGCGCCCAAGGGCAAAATCGTGGCCCACCACCAGGTGCCGGGCGCATAGGGCGTCATCGAGAATTTCCGCCGCGAAGGTTTCGGCCGTCTTGGTGGCCATGTCGGCATCGAAGGGCAGCACCAAGGCAATCCCCACCCCCATCTGCCGGAAGACGCGCAGGTTCTGCTCGAGCGTCGCGATGGCGGCGGGCTTTCGGTCGGGGGCAAGCGTGCTCGCCGGGTGCCGATCAAAGGTGACCAGCGCGCAGGGAATTTCGTGGCGGGCCGCTTCGGCCACCGCCTTCTGGATGACCTCCTGGTGCCCCCGGTGCACGCCATCAAATGTGCCGATGCACACCACCGACTCATTCCATTCCGGACGCAAGTGAATCCGGCCAAAGTGGGTCAGCATTCGGTGTGCTCCTGGCGCGCTTGTTTGCACACCACCACGTAGATCAGCGCCGCCGAGGCTAGATAACCAAGAATCAGAGTGCGCGGGTCCCCCCACGTGCGGTCGAGCCGCACGACATCTTTGGTTTCCAGCACCCCCAGGCCGCCGGCATCGGAGAGCGACGCGATAGCTGCCAGGGTGGCCCCGAACACGAGCGGGATGGTGAAAGGCTGCGGCATGCGGTACCCCTCCTGGCCAAACAGCGAAGGCGCCCCCACCATCAGGAGGAGCTGCACCAAAACGGCCCCCGCCAGCGGCAGCGCCAGCAACATGAGCCCCGGACCGAGCCGCAGCGAATCAGGTTGGGTCATGCCCACGCCCACCACGAGGTGCGCAAAGGCGGCGCACAAAACGGGCAGGTCGCCGCTGGTAACCGTTTCCCGGAGCCGCTGCCCCCAGGTTCCTGTTGATTGATTCGGCGGTGCAGGCTCCATCCCGGCCACCCCCATCAAAGGTCGTCAGGAACGTCCGTCGGGGAAACGTCCGACGCGGCTTGGTTCTCGGCTTGAATGAGATCGAAGATTTCTTTACGATAAACCTTCACATTGTCGGGGGCTTTGATGCCCAGGCGAACTTGTTCTCCTCGAACTTCGAGAACTACAACTTCAATACCTTCCCCAATGACAATGCTTTGGTTGACTTTTCGGGTCAGGACCAGCATGGATGCCCTCCGTGGCTTTCCAATCGAGATTCGGGATGCGGCGACTAGGCGGCCGCAGAGTCTGCAAAAACTTGGTGCCGCGTGGGGTACGCCAAGTCTTCGAGAATCACCTGGACAGCCTGTCGGTTCTCCGCATTGATAACGATCGGACCTGCAAGGTTGAGCGTCATCTTTTCCGGGTGCCCCGAAGGAATGTTGGCAATAGTATAGACGAGGCGGGGGGTTTCTTGCGCAAGACCGAGGCGTTTCACGGCTTTGCCCGGCATTTCCGGGGCGTAATCCGGCACATATTGGGCGGGATCCACCATCAAGAAGGCTAAGTCGCCATTGTCCAGGCTCTGGAACCAGCGGAAAACGCTGCCCGGCTTGTGCTCGATGATCACGAACCGCGTTTGGTTCTCAAAGCCAATCATCGGCTCGGCCAAGTGGATCACGTCCGCTTCCTCCACTTGGAGGTGGCCAAAGCGCCGAGTTTCGAGGGAGATCATCGTGGAGGTCATAGGTAATCCATGAGGCTGAGCTGCGAGGCCCGGCCGGTAACGGTCAGGGCGGCTTGGTAAGCCGTCTGGGCGAGTTGAAGATTGGTCATGGCCTCGGCCAAGTCCACGTCTTGGACTTCGGAAATCCGGGTCGTCAGGTCGTCAATGCGGCGCTGGGTTTGCTCCTTCTGGTTCGCCACGGTCTGCATCAGCGTGCCGATGCTGCCCCGCGCGGCGTTCACCTGGCTGCGGCTGTCTTCCAGCTCCACCAGGTCGGTGCTGCTGATGTCTTGGGTGCGGCCCGCCAGCAAATTGCTCTTCAGGTTCTCCAGCCGGTTGTAGAGATCGGTCACCATCGGCCCCGCCTGCGGCAGGTTCACGCGCATGGTTTCGCCGGGGCGGACTTCCACATTCACCGGCAGGTCATCGCCATCGTAGGTGATGCCCGTGCCCGAGACCGTGAAGGCCCGGGTGCCCGTGTCTTGGCCCGACATCAGATAGCCGCCGGTGGTGGTGCGGGTGTTGCCGAGGTCCACCAGGCGCTTCTGGATTTCCCCAATTTGGGTAGCCAGAGCTTGGAGGGATTCGGGCTGAGTCGCCGCCGAAGCCCCTTGGATCGCCAGCGCCTTGGCCTCTTGCGTGAGGTCCGAGATCTGCCCGAGCGTGGACTCGGTAATGCCCAGATACTCGTCGGCGTGGCGCAGGTTGCGTTCGGTCTGCTCCAGGCGGCGCTGAAGCCCTTGGGCGCTCAGCACGCGCTGGCCCGCCACGGGGTCCTCGCTCATGCGCTCGAACCGTTTGCCGGTCATCACCTGGCGCTGCAGATTGAACATCTGCGTTTGCGCGTCCTGGATGCGGCCCAGGTGCGACTGATACATCTGCGAAGTACTAATCCGCATTATCGTCTCACCATGTTAATAATGTCTTCGGTCATCTGGTCGAAGATGGTCAGGGCTTTGGCAGCCGCCTGGTAGCTCCGCTGGAACTTGACCATTTCCGCCATCTCTTCGTCAATCGAGACTCCCGAGACGGCCAATTGCTGGTTCTCCACCTGCGTCTTGATGTCCCCGGCCACGTCGGCTTGCTGCTGGTAGTACGCGCTCTCCGAGGCCATGGTGTTCAGCGCGTTTTCGTAGTACGAAGTGAACGACCGGTTGCCCAAGTTGCCTTGGCTGGCATCGCGCAGAGCGGCCATCTGGTGGGCCAGGCCGCCATCGGATTCCTTGCCCGTGGTGCCCGCCGCAATCGCGTCGGCCGAGGCTAGCACTTGGCTACTCAGCCGGAAGTCAATCGCCCCGGAATTACCATTGGTGGCATCAAAGAAGTTGATCCCCGTGCTGCCATCCTTGCCGATCCCGCCGAAGTGCAGATCGTTGATCCCCTGCCGCAGCGTGTTGGCAATGGCGTCAAGTTCGGTTTGGCGCGTTTGGATGGTGCCGAGGCTTTGCAGCAGGCCGCCCAGCTCGCCGCCGCGCACCGGATAGCTGGTGGTGCCCGCCGTGAGGCTGCCCGAGGACGCATCGTAGGTGCGAGGAATCGGGCGCGTGCCCGCTCCGTCCACGAGCAAGTGGCCCGAGGAGTACACCGAATAGGTTCCGTCTTGGAACTGGCTCACCCGCACATCAATGAGCCCCGAAAGCTCTTGAATGGCGAGGTCGCGCTGGTCCATCAGGTCGTTGGGGGTGCCCCCGCCGGCCGAAGCCGACTTGATTTCGACGTTAAGCGTATTGATCTGCGAGGCCAACTGGTCAATCCGGTTGAAGACGCGATCAATTTCGGTCGTCGTTTCGCTGTTGATCGTGCTGAGGTCGCCGTAAGCCGTGCGAATGCGGTCCGAGAGCGCTTGCCCCGTTTGGCGCACTTGCACGCGGGCCGCCGGGTCGTCCGGTCGCGAGCCCAAGGCTCCCCACGAGTCGAAGAACGCGCCCAGCGCGCTGCTGATGCCGAGATCGCCGGGTTCGTTGTACACCCCTTCGATCCGGTTCATCTGCTGCGAAAGCGTCGTCGCACGGTTCAGGTCCGATTCCACGTTGCGGCGACTTGAATCTAAGAACAGGTCACGGGCCCGGGAGATGGAACTCATCGTCACCCCGGTGCCAATCGACATCAGGCCGCGTTGATAAAAAGTCTGTGGCGGAAGCGTGGCAAAGTCCACCCGCTGGCGTGAATAGCCCGGGGTGTTCACGTTTGCCAGGTTGTGTCCCGCCGTCTCAATGCCGCGCTGGAAGCTCCTTAAAGCGCTGCTAGAGATGTAAAGGCCACTGAAACTGCCACTCATACATTTCTCCTTATCGGTTGATTAAGCGGCTTGGTCCATAGCAAGGCTACGAGAGTTGGACTTTGCGGGTCCGTAGCCGGGCGTTTGGGCCTGCGCTTCGCGGACCAGAATGGCGGCGGTGCCGTTGATGAAGTCCAGTTCGCTGTTGATCAGGGCCTGGTTCTTGTCAATGACGGCCTGCAGGTTGCGACCTACGACGACCACACGGTTGGCGAGAGCCTGGACTTGCTGCGCTTCGGCTTTTTCAAGCACATTGACGAGACTTCGAAGACTCGGCTCCACGCCCAGTTCTTCGGCCAGCCCGCGCGCCAATGCCGCCGCTTTGTTGTCCAGTTCCTGCATCTTGTCCATCAAATCGTCCAGATCCACTTGGATCTCTTCGATCTTTTCCACTTTGCGCAGGGTCAGTGCCACCGTCTGTCGGTGCAAGGCCGTCAGTAGGCGCTCAGACATGCTGAGCCACTCCCACCACGTTGCCTGAAGGTCTTGGGTCGTCTTAGCCATGGGTTTCTATTCCTTGATTTTCTTGTCGGGGCACGGTTTGTGTGCGGAGATACGCGGACCCAGTGGCGGCAAACACCGACCGGGCGAGGCCAAATCCGGGACCCGTTTGGGTCGCGTTCTTGGCAATCGAGTCGTCGAGAAAGTCGTAGGCCAGCGCGCCCATGCCCTGCGGGGCTTCGCCCATCGTGCTCTGCCGCATGGTCTGCAGCATCTGCTTGACGAACATCGCCTCGAACTGCTCCGCCGCATCTTGCAGCTTGCGCAGCCCTTGCAGTTGCTCGGGGCTGGGGTCCACTTGCGCCACCTGGCGCTTGAGGTCGCGGAGCCAGTCCGCGCGCACGGTGCGGTTCGCGGCGCTGGCGGAGGCGAGCGGAGCGGGCATCATCGGATGATCACCCGCGCCTTCAGCGCGCCTTGTTCGGCCAGGGCTTGCAGGATCGCGATCACATCGCGGGCCGTCAGCTTAAGGGTCTGGAGAATCTGGGCCAGATCTTCGACCGTGGCATTGGGGGCCACCACCGCGATCTGAGTCTTGTCCTCTTCTACGCTGGTGTTGGTGATGGGCACGACCACGGTATCGCCACGGCCGAGCGGGTTCGGCTGGCTCACTAGGTAGCCGGTGTCAATGCGGACTTTGAGGCTGCCGTGGGCGATGACCGCCGGGCCGAGCTTGACGTCGCCACCGATGACAATGGTGCCGGTGCGTTCGTTGATGACGACCGAGGTCGGCAGATTGGCGCGCACCATCAGGCCTTCGATTTCCTTGGCCACAAAAGTGGGGGCCACGCCATCCGGGATCGTGAGCTTCAGGGTCACCCCGTCCATCGCTTCGGCGTGGATGTCGGCAAACTCGCCGTTAATGGCCGTCGCGGCACGCTCCACCGTGGTGAAGTCGGGCTCGTCGAGGTCAAAGTACATCACGTTGCCGTCAAAGACGATCTGCGTATTCACGCTGCGTTCGATGTCGGCCCCGTTCGGGATCATGGCGACCGTGCTGTGGTTGCTCCGCACGGAGCTCCCGCCACTGCCGGCGTTGAAGCCGCCGATGCTCACCGGGCCACTGGCCACGGCGTAGGTCACGTCGGGGTTCGTCGGGCTGGTGAGGAACGAAGGCAACAGAACCCCGCCCTGCAGGCTGCTGGCATCGCCCAGGCTGCTGACATTGACGTCGAGCTTGCGACCCGGCGCCGCAAACGCGGGCATCTCCGCATTGATGGCGACCACGGCAATGTTCTTGGCGCGGTACGCCTGCTCATTCACCTGCGTGCCCCAACGGGCCAGGGCGTTGGCCATCAGGGTGGTGGTGAACGGCGTGGAACGCGAGTCCCCCGTGCCCTGCAAACCGACGATGAGGCCGTAGCCGATCAGTTTGTTGCCACGCGCACCCCGGAAGCCTCCGATATCGGCAAGCCGCACCGGAATTCCTTCACTCGTCGCTTCGGCAATCAGCCGTCGGCGACCTTCTCGTTGCTCTTGCATCTGCTTGAGCTGTTCGGCGCTGAGCGTGGGCGGTTTCTCGTCTTGCGCCCAGCCGAGCAGAGGCAGCGCGAGACAAAAGAGGGCCAGGATTGAGGAAAGTTTCATTAGAATAACCAGTCCATAATCTGAGTCAGGATGCCGCGTCGCTGGCGATCGGCGATCAAGCCTTTGCCTTCCATGCGGATCTCCGCATCGGCCAAATTCGTGCTCAGTACGGTGTTATCCGCACGGATGTCATCACGGCGCACAATGCCGCTCAAGACCAGGGTCTGGGTTTCGCGATTGGTGACCAGGGAGCGCGTCCCTTCCACCACCAGCTGACCTGACGGCGTGACTTCGCGGACGATGACGCTCATGCGGGCTCGCATGCTGCTGTTCTGCTGCGTCGTGCCCGTGCCGCCCACGCTGGACGACGCACTGGAGGTCAGCGGGCCAAACAGCCGGGAGATCAGGCCGCCCAAAGCGGCCGTACCGGCATCGCTGCTATCGCTCTTGGTCGCCGAGGTGTCGGCGGAAAACTTCGCGAGGGTGGATTCTTCAATGAGGATCGTCACGATGTCGCCCACGCGGCTGGCCTTGCGGTCCACAAAGGGGTTGCGCGCATCCGGGGCCGTAAGGCTGCCCGGGTTCTCTTTGCCCCCATCCTGGGCGGTAGCCCACAGGGGAAGCGCGGCGAGCAAAAGGATCAGAGTTCGTTTCATGAAGTCACCTCAACGGTGTCGGAGGAGATGGCGCGGCCACTGAGTTCCGCGCCGGAAGCTGTTTTGACCACCACCATGCCGGTGGCGGAATCCACGCGGCGCACGGTGCCGGTGGTTTCGACGCGCAGTGCGCCTCGAATGACGACAATCGTCACGGTTTGGCCCGCGCGCATGGTTACCGACGGGGACGTATCGCGGAGCGGCACGGTCACGGCCGCCACTCGCACACCCTCGACGAAGACGCCGAGCGTCACGGAAACCTTCGCGCCGTTGGCATTGACGCGCTCCGAACGAAGTTCCGCCGTGCCAGGAGCGATGGCCAGCGGGTCAAGCTTGCCGTCCAGCTCAAAATTCTCGTGTCCACGGGCATTGCGGGCGGCCAGTCGGGCGGCGTTCAGCATCAGGTCCGGCTCCACCAATTGTCCGGCGCGGGTCACCGAGACCCGTTCCGCGCCCATCCACTGCACCTGCGCTCCCGGCGAGGCCGTGCGCAAGCGAGCCAGGAGGAAGGCCCGATCGAAGGTGCGCTTCACCCCGAACGGAGGAGCGGCCCCGAGGTCAATATCGGCGAAGTCGCCCGCCCCGTCCACCAGATCGCCGAGGGTAATGCGATCTCCGGCCACCAGGGCGTCGCTCTTAAGCGACCACTGGGGCACGGCACCGGCGGCGCCGGCGGTGACGGTTGAGGACTGAACGGAGAGGGGATCTCCCGTAAGAATCCGACCCATCCCGTCCGTAGCGGGCGGGCTCATCGAGGGCCGGATCGAACTGGTGAAGAATCCACCTTGAACTTGGGTGTCGCTCTCTTGCAGGCGTGCCAGCAGAATGCGGCCTGCCACCTGCCCCTGCACCCGCACCGTGCCATCGGTCGCGATCGTGAAATCGCCCGAAGTCAGGGAGAGGCGCGGCAAAAAGCCCGGCCCATCGGCGTGCACCAGCTCGCCATTGCGGACCACCAGCGGGGCTTCGCGGGCATAGAGCACGCGGCCTTCGCGGATGAACCGCAAGTAGCCATCGCCTTCCACGCGCACCCACACGGGCGGCGCGGATTGAGCCGGGGCCAGGACGGTCAAGAGAACGAGATTCAGCATAAGAATTACCGCTTGAGGTTGTTGAGAATGCCCAGCATTTCGTCGGCGGTCGTAATCGCCTTCGAGTTGATTTCGTAAGCCCGCTGGGCGGTGATCATGCGGACCATTTCTTCCACGATCTGCACGTTCGAGCCTTCGAGGAAGCGCTGCGCGATGATGCCCGAACCCTGGGTGCCCGGCGTGACATCGGTGGCTTCACCACTCGCGCCTCCGGGTCGGTAGAGGTTCTGGCCGATGCGGGTCAGGCCCGGCGGGTTGGTAAACGTCGTGAGGGTGAGGTTGCCCAGCACCTGCGGCTCTTCGTTGCCCGCCACGTTGGCCGTAATCGTGCCATCGAGAGCGATGGTGACGGCGGTGGACCCCGGCGGAATCGTCACGGCCGGTTCCAGCGGGTAGCCATCCTTGTTCACCAAGAGACCGTTGGAATCCGCATTGAAGGCGCCGTCGCGGGTGTAAGCAAAGGTGCCGTCCGGCAAAGAAACCTTAAAGAAGCCCTCGCCGTTGATCGCCATATCCGTGGCATTGCCCGTATTGAGCATGCCCCCTTGGTCAAAGCTGGTGGCGCTGGCGGCAAACCGCACCCCGAGACCCACCTGAGTGGCCTGCGGCGTTTGGAAAGTGCCCCCGAGCGTGCTGCCGCTCGCCCGATAGGTTTGGTAGATCAGGTCTTGGAATTCGGCGCGTTGGCCTTTGAATCCGGTGGTGTTCACGTTCGCCAGGTTGTTGGCCAGCACGTCCAAATTGGTCTGCTGGGCAATCATCCCGGTTCCGGCGGTATTCAGGGCTCTCATCATAAGGGTCGTTGTCTCTTGGGTTTTGGTTTTTGGGTCCGACCCCGCTTCTCTCACCTGTTCAAGGCTCAAGGGTTCGTCCGGGGCTCATCCCCCGGGCCTGAACGTTAGCGGGAGTTCAAAATCTGAAGAAGTCGTCCGGTCATGTCTTCCTGGCCGGTTACGGATCGTTGCGCCATTTCAAACACGCGCTGGGTGCGGATCATGGCGATCATCTCTTCCACCGCTTGCACGTTGCTGCCTTCCACGGCCCCACTGGCGAGGCGAGGAGTTGCGACGGGTGCGGCGTCGGCGGACTGATAGTTGTTGTCGCCCACCTTGCTAAAGCTGCCTCGGAACACGCCGAGCTGAGCGATCGCTTGGCCTTCAGACTGCACTTCACCGGCTTCGGTGATCAGCACTTCGCCGGTCAGCGGGCCAATGGGGCGCAGGCGGTTGTCCAGCACGGGCTGGCCGGTTTGCGTGACCAAGCGGCCGGTGCTATCCAGCGTAAAGGATCCAGCGCGGGTGTAGCGGACGCCTTGGTCCGTTTGCACCGCAAACATGCCTTCCTCTTGGATGGCGACATCCAGCGGGTTGCCGGTGACCTGCAAGGTGCCCTGCTCCATGTCTGTGTACTTCACGTTCATGGCTTGCACCGCGCCCATTTCGCCCAGGCTCCGCCCATTGCCACCGAAGTCGGCCATGGTACGCATCAATGCCTCGTTAAAGGCGATTCCATCCCGCTTAAAGCCGGTGGTTGACGCGTTCGCTAGGTTCTGGGCGATGACGTCGAGCTGTGCTTGCGCATTCAGCATCGCCGCACCGGCAGAATAAACACCTCTTTGCATCCCACATCGTCTTTCGGTAGATCTACGGGGGACCTAGAGGGGGCAAACTTGACAATCGACTTCAGGTTTTCGGGACTCTGCCTCGAAATCCCGGTTTGCTCCGTAAGAAATGTTCACATGAAGCTCCGCGCCGACCAATCCTCCCTGCTTGGGGCCACCGCTTTGGCGTTGGCGCTGCAGTGGGTGCCCATCCTGCGGCCGCTGAGCTTGCCCTTCATCTATCTCAACACCCACCTACACGAGCTGATGCACGCCATCGCGACCGTGCTGACCGGGGGGATGGCGGGGCGGATCGAGGTCTACGCCGATGGCAGCGGGGTGACGCTTAGTGCGGGTGGATTCATGCCCATCATCGCCAGTGCGGGATACATGGGCTCGATGCTGGCCGGAACGGGCCTGCTCATGGCCAGCCGCACGCCGGAATCCGCCCGCAAGGCCATCGGGGCGCTGGTGGCCGTAATGGCGGTGGGGAGCCTTTTGTGGCTGCGTGGGGACCTGGTGGGGTTGCTCACGGCGCTGGCGTGGCTGGCCGCGCTGACCGTGATCTTGAAGCGTGCGGATGCGGGAGCGGTGCGCTGGACGGGCCAGTTTGTGGGGCTGCTCTTGGTGCTTGCGAGTTGGGATGCCTTCCGCGTGCTGTTTGCTGTGAGCCAGACGGGTAGCCACAGCGATGCCATGAACATGCAGATGAGCACGGGGATCCCGGCGGTGTTTTGGGCGGGGTTCTGGGCGCTGCTCTCAGTGGCGGCAACAATTTGGGGGCTCATCCAAGCCTGGACGAGCCCCCAATCGGTCCGTAAATCCTAAGCGGACTTACTTGGCGCTGCGGCGTCGGCGAGCGAGAGCCGCGAGGCCCGCGCCCAGCACCAGCATGGTGCCCGGTTCCGGCACGGCGTCCGTCACCATCACGTTGTCGTACCACATGTCGTGCGTGCTGCTTAGCGAGTCACCGACGCGGAACACGTTCGGGTCACCGGCGGCACCACGGACAAACTGACCGGCTTGCACGTCGTTGATGAAGAACGTCGCATTGACGGCATCCACATGGATGGCCAGCTTCACCCACTGGTCAGTAGCGACATTCGGACCGGCCGTAAGCGGGACCCAGTTCACGGCACCCGGACCGATGGCAACGCGGGCGAACCACTTGTTGCTGGCAACGGCATTATTGGTTCCAAGCGACCAGAGGTTGTTGAGCGAGCCGGTGCTGTTGGCGCCCGAGTAGGACATCAAAGAGATGTAGCGCCGACCCTGCGGCGGATATGTATCCACGTAGACCCAGGCTTCTGCGACGGTCAGGCCGGTCGTGGATGCCGTAAAGTCGTGGCGGGCTTGGCCCACACCCGTGCCGACCTTGGCGGCAAAGGAATCGATGGAAAAGTTGGTCGTACCATTGCCGGCCACCACAGCCGCACTCCCGAAGTTGGAAGAGTAGTAGCCGCTGCTAAACGATCCCGTCTCGAAATCATCGCTGAAGAGAACGGCCGCTTGGGAAACTCCCACTGCCGCCAGCGCCATCGCTGCAAATAAACCTCTCATGTGTTCACCCCACGCACGCATGCGCAGTTGAACCTAGACTACCAGGCTCACTAGCTGGCGTCGCCCTGTAAGACCCGTACAATTGCGAGGTTTGGCCACTAAAGTACGGATCTTCTGTAGGAATCGCTCGGCAGGCGCTCCTTCATACTGTGCACGGTGGCCACATCCGCCGGGTCAATATCCAGCAGCCGCAACCAGTCATCTACGCCGTCGTTCTTGGGGAAAATCTCGCCTTCGCGGTACTCGTCCCGCAGCGCATCATCCAGGTCTTGTTTGGTGATCCCGGCTTGCAGCGCCCCGTCCGCTACCGCACGGCGGATGGCCGAATCCTTCGCCCGGTCCACCACCGATTTCAGCAGGGCTCCACTCACGAAATCCTTCCAGTAGAGCGTGTCGGCGCGGCCATCCCGGCGATGCACGCGCAGGAATTCGGTTGCCGTTTCAGTACGCCACAGGCGGCTGATCGTCCACTCCAGCAGGGCTTCGCGGGCGCATGCGGCGCCGTCATGGGCATCCACTTCGGCCTGATCCAGCGGCAACCGGTCGTGCAGATACAGCGCCAAAATGTCCCGCGCCCCCTCCCGGGTCGGTCGCTCGATCTTCACTTTGCGATTGATCCGCTCGGGTCGCAAGATGGCGGGGTCAATGTAGTCCGGCCGGTTACTGGTCAGCACAATGACGACGTTTTCTAGGCTCACCAGGCCGTCCATTTCGGCGCAGAACTGCGGCACCACCGTGTTGGCGATGTTGAGATACCGGCCGCTGCTGCGGGTGCGGAGCAGGCTCTCGGCTTCGTCAATGAAGACCACCACCAGGTGCCCCTCGGCGGCACGCTCGCGGGCCGTGGCGAAGATCTCGCGCACCATGCGCTCGGTTTCGCCGAGCCACATGTTCAGAATCTTGGGGCCGCTGATGTTGAGGAAAACCTCCTGCACCGGCCGTCCCAGCCGCTCGCTATATTCCCGCGCCAGGTTGTAGGCAATCGCCCGGCCGATCAGCGTTTTGCCGCAGCCCGGCGGCCCGTACAGCAAGATGCCCTTCACCGGCTTCTTGTCAAATTGCGCGTAAAGCTCGGGATGGAGCAGCGGGAACTCCAGCGTCTCCCGGATGAGGTCCACCGCCACTTCCTGCCCGCCGATGGCCTCCCACGGCGTGCGGGGCACTTCTTCCAAAAAGTAGTCGCGGGAGCCGGTGCGCGGCATGTGCTCCACGGCGATCCTGCCGCTGGCATCCAGCCGCACTTCGTCGCCCTTGTTGATGCGGTATTCCGATAGCTGCGGCCCCATCAGCACAAACTTGCCGCCTTCGCCCTGGGTGTCGGCACCTACGCGCAGGGTGTCTTCGCGCACTTCCGCCACGCGCACCGCCGCGCCCGTCGGCAGGGTCGGTACCACCGCCACGATGGCGTAGGCTTCGTTCAGGCGCACTCGCGCCCCGGGGATCAGGGTCTCCGGCGCCACATCCGGGTTCACCGTCACCACAAACTCGGTATCGCCCTGCACCACCATCGCCAGGCCGTCGTCCATCGCCCGCACAAAGGTGCCCACCCGGTTGGCGGGCTGGGTCAGGGTTTGCACGACCTCTTCGTACTTCTGCAGGGCTTCGGATTGGTCGGCCAGGGCGCGGTCTTGCGCTTCAATTTCGGCCACCAGTTCACTTAGGTAGGCCTGCAGGCGGGGGTCGGCCTCCGGAACCATGTCCCGGATGCGCTGCGCCAGCCGGTAAAGCCGGCTCTCCGCGTCGGGTGAGGGGGTCATATCGCGTTCTACGTTGCGTCGGGCGGGAAAGGTTTACATGCCCGCTTGGGAGAGCTTCTGGGCCTGCTCGGCCTGCACCAAAGCATCAATCATCTTTTGGATATCGCCATCCATGAACAGCGGCAAACTGTGGGTGGTGAAGCCGATGCGGTGGTCGGTAATTCGGTCCTGCGGGAAGTTGTAAGTGCGGATCTTCTCGCTCCGGTCGCCGCTCCCGATTTGTCCCTTGCGGAGCTCGCCGCGCTCTTTGGCCAGGCGTTCCTGCTCGGCTTCGTAGAGTTTGCTCCGCAGCACCGCCATCGCCTTCAGCTTGTTCTGTTGCTGGCTGCGCTCGTCTTGGCACGTCACCACAATGCCGCTAGGGCGGTGGACAATGCGGATGGCGGTTTCGTTCTTTTGCATGTGCTGGCCGCCCGCACTGGAGGACCGGAACGTGCTGACTTCCAGGTCCTTTTCGTTGATCTCGAGGTCGCGCTCCTCGGCTTCAGGTAGCACGGCCACGGTGGCGGTGCTGGTGTGGATACGGCCCTGGCTTTCGGTGGCGGGCACGCGCTGCACCCGGTGGACACCGCTCTCGTGCTTGAGCTGGCTGTACGCGCCGCGCCCGTCAATGCTGAACACCACCCGGCTGACACCCCCGATGCCCGATTCTTCGTGCTCGATGATCTCGGTCTTCCATCGTCGGCGTTCGGCGTACCGCACGTACATCCGGAAGAGTTCGTTGGCAAAGAGGCCCGCTTCATCGCCCCCCGCCGCGCTGCGGACTTCCACGATGACGTTCTTCTCGTCGTTGGGGTCCTTGGGGAGCAAAAGCACCTTCAGCTCTTGCTCACCGGCCTCAATTTGGGCACGCAGAGGCTCAATTTCGGCCTCGGCCATCTCCCGCATTTCGGGGTCGCCAAGGAGCTCTTGGGCTTCTTGAAGTTCTTGGCGGTGCCGCATGTAGGTCCGCACCACGGCCACCACGTCTTCCAGTTCGGCGCGGGCGCGCCCCAGCCGTTCGAGTTCCTTGGGTTGCTGTGCCACCTCGGGAGATTGAAGTTGGGATTCAATCTCCTCAAAGCGGTCCAGGATTTCTTGCAGTCGCTCGATCATGCCGGGTTCCGTGCGTCAGGCACCGAGTTGGGCCTGCAGAAGGCCTTCGGCCGCCGCCATCGCCGCGTCCAGTTGCGTGGCATCCCGTCCGCCCGCCGTGGCAAAGTCGGCCCGTCCACCGCCGCCGCCGCCCGTGAGCTTGGCGAGCTCGCGCACCAAGTTGCCCGCGTGGGCGCCCTTGGCCTGGGCTTCCGCTCCGATCTTGGCAACAAACTGCACCTTGCCCTCGATGGCAATCCCCACCACCACCACGGCCAGGGGCGCGTTATCCACCAGCCGGTCGGCGGCGCGCTTGGCGTCGTCGGCTTCGCCGGTCTTCATCACCAGCCGCTTGAGGTTCACACCCGCCACTGGGGTTTCGGTGGCTTCGGCCTGGCCCGCCCCCGTCGCCGCCATCTGCTCGCGCTTGCGCCGCTCGTCGCGCAGGGTTTCCAGGGTGCGGTCAATCGCCGCTACCAGTTCCGCCGGGCTGGCCTTCAGCCGGTGGGCCGCCGCTTGCAGGTTGTCCGCGTCGGCCTGCGCCATCTGCAGAGCCGCCCGGCCACACACGGCCGTAATGCGCCGGATGCCGCTGGCCGCTGAGCCCTCGTGCCGGATCCGGAACTGGCCAATCGCCCCCGTATTGGGCACGTGAATCCCGCCACATAGTTCGCGGCTATAGCTGGCCACCGTCGGGGCCATGCCGCCAATCTGCACCACGCGCACGCGGTCGGCGTACTTCTCCCCGAACAACGCCATCGCTCCCATCGCGCGGGCTTCGTCCAGCGGCACATCCTCGTAAATCACCACGGGCTGCGCGGAGAGCACATGCTCGTTCACCCGGTCTTCCACGGCCCGCAGGTCCTCGGGCGAGAGCCCCTGGCCGTGCGTGAAGTCGAACCGAAGCTGATCCGGAGCCACCAAGGAGCCCGCCTGAGTGACGTGCGCCCCCAGCCGTTCCCGCAGGGCCGCGTGCAGCAGGTGAGTGGCGGTGTGGTGGCGGGTGATGTCCGCGCGCCGGGTTTCGTCCACGCTGAGTCCAGCTACTTTGCCTACGACCTCGCTTGGCACTTGGCCCTGGACGCGGTGCGCCCACACGCCATCGGCCTTCTGCACGTCGGTCACCGCCCAGGTGTGATCGCCCACGGAAATCGTGCCGGTATCGGCCTGCTGGCCACCCGATTCAGCATAGAAAGGCGAGGCATCCAGCGCCAGCCAGGCCCCGCCTTCCGCCGGGCGCATGGCCAAGATTACGCCCTGCCCTGAGGTTGCAGTGTAGCCCGTGAACTCCGTCGGGCGCACCGGGTGCGACCACGTCGCTCCGTCGACCCCGGCGTACACATCGTCCATTTCGCTCGCGCCCCGGCTGCGGGCCTGGGCGGCTTGCATCGCCTGCTCGTAGCCGTTCTCGTCGACCGTCACGCCCTGCTCCTGCGCCAGTTCGCGGGTGATTTCCAGCGGGAAGCCGTAGGTGTCGTACAGCCGGAACGCCACCTCGCCGGGCAGGGTGCCCTGCACGCCCTCGAGTTCGCGGGCCAGCAGCTCGCTCCCTTGGGCCAGAGTGCGCCGGAACTGATCTTCCTCTTGCCGCAGCGTCTGCTGGATGGTGGCGCGGTGCTCGTTGAGTTCGGTGTAGTGGTCGCCCAGGGCCGCCATCACCCCGGTCGCCGCTTCGGCAAGGAACGGATCGCTAAAGCCAAGTTTGCGCTGACCCTGCAGGACTGCCCGGCGGATCAACCTGCGCAAAACGTAGCCCCGGCCCGTGTTCCCCGGCAGAATCCCGTCCGCAATGCAGAAGGTCGCCGCGCGCAGGTGGTCCGCCACAATGCGGAGCGCGCGATCATGTTCGCCCCCGTAGGCCGGGCCACCAAGTTCTTGGATTCGGGCAAAAATCGCCGTGAAGCCGTCCGTGTCGTAAACGCTCCGGTGCCCGCCCAGCACCGCCGCCGTGCGCTCCAGCCCCATGCCGGTATCCACGCTGGCAAAGGGGAGTGGCGGCATCCCGGTTTTGCGGTAGCCCTTGGCCTGCGCCTCGCCTTGCCACTCGTACTGGATGAACACGTCGTTCCAAATCTCCAGCCACATCCCGGCGGCCTCGTCGCGCAAGTAATCCTCCACCGAGTACGGCCCTGAGGGGGGCGGCACGTCGTTGGAAACCCAATAGAACATCTCTGAGTTGGGGCCGCACGGGCCCGGGGGGCCGTTGCTGAAGGCGCCCGCCGGCCAGTAGTTGGTCTCTTCGCCCAGGCGGAAAACCCGCTCGCTCGCCGCGATCCCAACGCCCTGCAGGTGCTTGGCCCACGCCGCCTCGGCCACGTCATCTTCGGTAAAGACCGTGAACGCCAAGCGGCGCGGGTCCAGGTTGAGCCACTCCGCCCCGGTCAAGAACTCCCAGCTGAAGGCGATGGCTTCTTCTTTGAAATAGTCCCCAAAAGAGAAGTTGCCTAGCATCTCAAAGAAGGTGAGGTGGCTGGTGTCGCCCACTTCCTCAATGTCGCCGGTGCGCAGACATTTCTGGGCGTTGGTCAGTCGGCGGCAGGGGGGTTCGGCCACGCCTCGGAAGTACGGTTTGAACTGCACCATCCCCGCCCCGTTGAACAGGAGGGATTCGTCGAGTCGCCCGGTGACGTCGTACGGAATCAAGCGCCCCGACGGGTACGTTTGATGGCCCTTGGACTGAAAGAAGGCCAAGTATTTCGCGCGAAGGTCTCGGACGTTCATACCGAAGCCGAAAGGATACCGGTGCCGCAGGCCGCTCCACGGGCCATCTTTGGCCAAGCCTAACCCCTGCGAAACTGGTAATTTTGAGGCCGTGAACACCTACGCGATTTGGGTCAACCTCGCCCCGGGCGCCAAGGACCTGGAATTGGTGGCGGCCGTGAACGCCTACCTCGGCGCCTTGCAGCAAGAAGGCACGGTGGAATCGTGGAGCGTGCAGCGGCGGCAGTTTGGCTTCGGCCCGTCCGAACTGGGCGAGTTTATGATCCAGATTCGCACCCAAAACCTGACGCAACTCGAGGCCGCATTCACCCACGCGGCGCGGCGGAGCGGAGAACTCGAGCGGCTCCACGTGGAGGTGTATTCGCGGGTGCAAGACTTCCGGAGTGCGCTCTACCGCGACTTCCCCGACGCGGTGCGCGTCTCGTAAGGGCGGTCTATGGCAACGATCCGGTGTGATGTTCTGATTCTCGGCGGCGGGACCGGGGGTTGCGCCGCCGCGCAGGCCCTGGCCGTGAGTGGGCTCCGGGTAGTGATGACCGAACCCACCGACTGGATTGGCGGGCAGTTCACCAGTCAGATGGTGCCGAGCGACGAGCACCCCTGGATCGAACGATTCGGCAGTAGCGAGCGGTTCCGGGCGTTCCGCCGGGCCATGCGCGACCACTACCGCATGCACGAGAACCTGACCCTGCCCGCCCGCCGCAAGCTCTATCTTAACCCGGGCAATGGCTGGGTGAGCCGCATATGCGTGGACCCGCGCGTGGCGCACCGCGTGTTGGAGGAGTCGCTGGGGGCCACCCGCGCCACCGGACGCCTGCAAGTGATGCTGAACACCGACCCCATCGCCGCCCAGGTGGAAGGCGACCGCGTGGTGGGCGTGACCGTGCGAGACCACCAAACGGGGGACGAAACGGAGATCCTACCGACCTACATTTTGGAAGCGACCGAAGTGGGTGACCTGTATCCGCTGGCCGGGATTGAATACAAGATTGGAGCCGAGAGCCGGGCCGAAACGGACGAACCTCATGCGCTTGTGGGGGCGCCCGATCCCGGCCGGATTCAGTCGTTTACGTGGGTGTTTGCCATGAGTTTTGGGGGCGACTCCCACGCCATCGCGGAGCCCCCCGCCGACTACGAGAAATGGCGACATTTTGCGCCGCCAGAGTGGCCGTATCCGCAGATTGGTTGGAACTACTACGACCGTCGCCACCAAACCACGCGTCCGTTCGGGATCGAAGGGGAGTGGTCGCAGAACCTGTTCACTTACCGTCAGTGCACCGACCCCGAGCACTTCACCGACGGGCGGGCCGCCGCCACCCTGGTGAATTGGCCGCAGAACGACTTCCAGGCCGGGGCCATCGTGGAAGTGACGGAAGAAGAACGCCAAGCCCGCATGCACGACGCGCGGCAACTCTCGCTCAGCCTCTTCCACTGGCTCCGGACCGAGGCCCCGCGCCCGGATGGCGGCGTGGGATACCCGGACCTGCGACTGGCCCCGGAACTGAGCGGCACCCCCGATGGCCTGGCCAAGGCCCCGTACCACCGCGAAGGCCGCCGACTAAAGGCGCGCTTCACCATGCGCGAGCAGGATGTTTCCGAGGCCTGCAACCCGGGCCGCGACCGCGCGGTGGAGTACCCCGATGCCGTGGCCGTGGGCTGCTACGCCATTGACCTGCACCCCGCCGCCAATGGCGAAATGGGGCTGGAAGCCCGGGCGCTCCCGTTCCAAATCCCCCTCGGCGCTTTGCTCCCGGAGCGAGTGACCAACGTGATTGCGGCGGGGAAAGGCATCGGCGTGACCCACATCACCAATGGTTGCACGCGCTTGCACCCGGTGGAATGGGTGATTGGCGAGGCCGCCGGCCTGCTTGTGGGTTACTGCCTTAAGGAAGACAAGACGCCGCACCAGATCTATGAATCTGCTGAAGAAATCAAGGCATTCCAACAGTTCCTAGAGAGCGAAGGTGTGGAAACCCAGTGGCCAACTTTACGCGCTATGTGGTAGGACTGAACTTGACGTGGTGACCCCATGACCAAGTGTCCCAACTGCGAAAAAACCATCCCCCACCACGTGGACCAATGCATGTTTTGCGGCTGCGTGGTGCGTAGCACGCAGGGCTACGTGGAGAAGCGCACGAACGTGTGCCCGAACTGCGAAATGATCCTGAAGGACACCACGGAGATCTGCCCGAGCTGCGGCACCAATGTGATGTACATGGCGCGCAGCACCAAAGAAGTGATGGGCTTCAGCTATTCAGGCAAGGCCCCGCCTTTTGCGTGGCCGCTTTACTATGTCATTAGCGGGTACTGGGTTCTTTCCGGAATTGCCTCTATTGCCATACCCGCACTTACCGGTTTTGGCGGCGGCTCTTGTTGGGGCATCGTGCAGGCGCTCCTCGGAATTGGGCTGCTTCTCAAGGTCAATCGCATCCGACGGGTTGTCAATTTCCTCTGCTTCATGGGGCTGGCATTTGGCCTCTTGCTCGTTGGCATTAGCCTCTTTGTTCTCTTCTTTGATGGCAAATTCGGATTCGAAGTGTTCGCCAACGGCTTGATGACGGTGGTGACCAACGCCCTCATGATTTGGGTGATTGGCCTGACGCAAGATGCCTTTGACGACTTCGACTAAGGCAATTTCCTGCTATCCTCAACCTCTGTGAACGCGAGGTTGACGCCCCGTTTGGACCCTGTAACCGAGCCGCTCTACCGGCTGGCGGTGGCGGCGAGCGTCATTTCCCCGCAGAACACCCTCCGCCTAGCCGCTGCCCGCATCGCGGAAGAGGGTCTCGGGGCCATCGCCGTCATCCAAGACCACCAGTACGTCGGGCTGATCACCGAGCGCGACCTCGCCCGGGCGCTCGCCGCCGGAGCCGCCCCGGATGACCCGATCGAACCCTGGGTGCGCACCCAAGACCCGACCCTGGCCCCCGCTGAAACCGGCGCCGCCGCCCTGCGGATGATGGTGGAGCTTGAACTGGTGGCCATCGCGGTGGTAGCCCCGGATCGGCACTTTGTCGGCCTCGTCACCCCGCGCCTCTTGGTGGCGCCCCTCGAATTTGAGAACCGACCCCGCCAAGTCGGAGGCATGGCCACCCCGTTTGGGGTGTATCTCACCACCGGCGCGGCCAGTGGCGGCGTGCCCATGTGGGCGCTCATTGCCAGCGGGGCTTATCTCTTTGGCCTCTTCTTTGTGGGGGCGCATGTGGCGCTGCTCGCCTTCTTGGCCCTGCCCACCAAGGCGCAAATCCCCTGGATTTACGACCTGATGTCGTTCCTGCTTTTCCTGCTTGCGCTGCGGCTTTCTCCGCTGGCCAAAATTCACGCGGCCGAGCACATGACGGTGCACGCCATCGAGCAGAACGAAGCCATCACTCCGGAAGTCGTGGCCCGCATGCCCCGTGTTCACCCCCGCTGCGGCACCAACCTCGCCATCGGGGCTTCGCTGTTCTTGGGGGTTTTGAACTCGCCGTGGCCCGCCGAGCAGGAGTTGCGCCTGCTCATCGCGTTGGTGGTTACCGTCAGCCTTTACCGACCCCTCGGCGCCTTTGTGCAGACGTGGGGCACCACCGCCCCGGCCAAGGCCAAACACATTGCGCTGGGAGTGGCGGCGGGCCGCGACCTGCTGCAAAAGTACGAAACTCAGTACATTCCGCCCGCCTCGGTGCCGCGCAAATTGCTCCACTCCGGCATCTTGCAGATCATGGTCGGGGCGACCCTGGCGCAACTGGTGGCCCTGGCCGCGTATGAAGTCCTTCGGGTGCCTGCCACCCAGCGGGTAATCTCTGCTTTTCTCCTTCCCTTTGGACCATGAATCAAACTATCTACAACGTTCTCCTCGGCATCACCGGGCTGGTGGCGGTGCTCTTTATCCTTCTGGTGTTCGTCACCGGGAAGGGCGATGCCATGTCCAGTGGCGGCGGTGGCGTGCGGACCACATTTAAGGGGAAAGCGAGCTTTGAGGACCAAATCTCCCGTTGGGTGATGGGGTTAGGTCTCTCCTTTGTTGGCTTGACGATTCTGCTTGACGTCCTCGCCCAGCGCCTTAAGTAACGGCTCGTTACGGATCCTTCACACAAACGACCTGCACGGCCGTTTGACCGAAGCGCGTGCCCATGCCTTGCGCCCTTTGCGCGAGGCGGCCGACCTCTACTTTGATACCGGCGATCTCATCACCGCCGGGAACTTGGCCGTGCCTCTCCAGCGTGATGAAGCTTGGGCTCATTTGGCGGGATTGAACTGCTCCGCTAGCGTGATTGGCAACCGCGAAACGCACGTGCTGCGAGGCGTCTTTGCCAAAAAACTGGAGGGCCACCAACACCCGGTGCTGTGCGGCAACCTGGTGGACAAAGACGGCGGCGAGTTTCTGCCTCGGACTCTCATTCTTGAGACCGAGGCCGGCCGCGTGGGCGTAGTGGCCGTGAGCGTGGCGATGGTGACCCGGCGGATGAAGACGGCCCCGCTAAGCCATTTCTTGTGGGACCCGCCCCTGGAGACGGCCCTACGCCTGGCGTCAGAACTCCGCCCCGAAGTGGACCACCTCTTTGCCCTCACCCACATCGGCCTGCGGCAGGATCGCGAGCTGGCGACCACGGGGGTCTTTGATGTCATCTTTGGGGGGCACTCGCACGACGTGCTTCAGTCCCCGGAGCAAGTCGGGCGCACCTGGATTGCCCAGGGCGGTTCGCACGGCCGCTTTGTGGGGGTTTACGAATGGGACGGCGAGACGCTGGCGGGAGGACTGCAGCCGTGGCCGAACTAAGCCCCCTCGTACTGGCGGAGGGATTGGGCAAAGAACTAGGCGGGCGCTGGCTCTTCCGGGGTGTCACATTTGAACTCGGCGCGGGCGACGTTCTCTTGCTCATCGGCCCCAATGGGAGCGGCAAGTCCACGCTCCTCAAGGTGGTGAGTGGGCTCGTCGCGCCCTCCTTGGGCACCGTAACGCGGCCCGAGCTCAACCGGGTCGGGTTTACGGCGCTCGATCAATCTCTGTACAGCGCGCTGACCCCCCGGGAGCACCTGGAACTCGCCGCTCAGCTGCGGGGGGTGGAACCCGAGGCGGACGAGTGGCTCCGCCGCATGCAGTTGCAAGCCCAGGCCGCCCAGCCCACCGGCACCCTCAGCACCGGGCAACGGGCCCGCCTAAAGCTGGCCCTGGCCCTGCAGGCCCGCCCCGATCTGCTGCTGATGGACGAGCCCAGCGCGGCCCTGGACGATGCCGGCCGCGCCCTTTGGCAAGAAGCCCTGCACGAGCACCGCCAGACGGGCGCCACCATCATCGCGACCAACGACAAGGAGGATCACCGTTTTGGCACCTGCGCCATCACGCTCGGCGAGCCGAAGTGAGCTCCGCGCGCTTTGGCGCAAAGAGTGGCAAAGCGAACTGCGCTCGCGCCACGGCCTGCTGGCGGCCACGCTCTTTGGTTTCTTGGCCGTGGTGGCCCTGACCATGCCCGCCTCCACCGAGCGGCTCACCCCCGCCGTGGCCAGTGCGCAACTCGCCGTGGTGGTGCTGTTTTCGGTGATGATCTCGGTGCCGCGCCTGTTCTTGGCCGAAGACGAGCAGGGCACCCTGGACACCCTGCGCCTGTGGGCCGACCCCGCCGCCATCTTCCTCGCCAAATCCCTGATGGGGATGGTGCTTTGCATTGGCCAGGCCCTGCTGATGGGCGGCGCGTTCTTCATCCTGACAAATGCGACCGTGACGCAGCCTGCCATCGCGCTGGCGGGCTTGGTGGCCTACGGGGCAGCCCTGGCGGCCACCGTCAGCATGGCCGCCGCCCTGGTGCCCGGCGCGCAGAACCGTTGGCTCATCGCCCTCGTCATCTCCCTGCCCCTGTGCCTGCCGGTGGTGGTCTTCGGGACGGGCGTGATGGCGGCGGCGCTGGGCTCGCAGAAGGTGAGTTCGGGCTGGCTCACGGTGGGCGTGCTGCTAGTGACGGCGTTGGCCACCCTGGTGCTAGGGGCGGTTTCCACGCGCGCAATTTGGCGACTTCGGTAACACCGGGCCTGACAAAAGCCCATCCCCCCAAAAAAGTATCTCATGATTCTCGTGTCATGTGGAATACCTACACTATCGAAGGGGGGGCTAAAGGTGAGGGAGGATGAAATCGAATGAAATCGAGTGGGATTCACCCACATGGAAGAGGATTGTGGCGGAGGCTAAACGAAGCCACGAGACGGTCGAAGAAACCATCCAGCGCGTAGTAGCCGCGCACTTTGCGCATCGCTACGTGGCGACGCTGGTGGAGTTTCCCGGCCTCGGGGAACGGTTGGGGGTCGCAAGGGCTCCCGGACCAAGAACCGAGACCAAAGCCAACGACTAAAAGAACCGCGCCCCGGTGCAGTGAAAACTGCCCCGGGGCGCTTGAACAAGACGAGAAAGGTACTTAGCGCTTAACGAACTGGAATCCGCGGCGCGCCTTCTTGCGGCCGTACTTCTTGCGTTCCTTAATGCGGGCATCTCGGGTGAGATAGCCTTCGGCCTTCAGCGGCGGGCGAAGTTCGGTGTCGTAGTCGATCAGCGCACGCGCCACCCCGAGCTTGACGGCACCGGCTTGGCCACTGAGACCGCCACCCTTGACCTTGGCGACCACGTTGAAGCGGCCTTCCATGTCGAGGGCCGTCAGCGGGCTGCGGGCCAGGATTTCGAGCACCGGACGACCAAAGTATTCCTTGTAGTCGCGGCCGTTGACCGTGATCAGGCCTTCACCCGGCGTGATCCAGACGCGAGCGATGGCGCACTTGCGCCGGCCCGTGCCGTAGTTTCGATCCGTCGTTTTGGTAGCCATGTCTTACTTCGTCACCTTCAGCGGGGTCGGGTTTTGGGCTTCGTGCGGGTGCTCGGAGCCAGCATAAACTTTGAGCTTCTTGATCGTGGCGCGGCCCAGGCGGTGCTTGGGCAGCATGCCCCAAACGACCTTTTCGATCATGCGAGCGGGAGTGCGCTCCATCATGTCGCCTCGGCTGATGTTGCGGATCCCGCCCGGATACATCGTGTGCCAGTAGATCAGTTCTTCTTCCTTGCGACCGGTCCACACCGCCTTATCGGCGTTGATCACGATCACAAAGTCACCACAGTCCATGTGGTAGGTAAAGGTGGGTTTGTGCTTCCCGCGGATCACCTGGGCGACCTGCGCGGCAAGACGCCCGACCGGAACGCCCGTAGCATCCACAATGTGCCACTTGCGCTCGATCGTGCTGGGCTTGGCCACATACGTTCGATTCATTCGTCTTGTCCTTGTTCTTTTTGTCGGTGGGCTTCACTTCCTGGCCCCACTTGGGGTCGGGGGTGTCGTCCGTATTCAACTCGTATTAGTGTGAGACCAGCCGCCGGGAGGACGGTCGGCCACACAATTCTTTCTTTCCGCTTGGTTTGCAAGAGTTCCGGGATGGACTCGGGGGTCCGACCTCCGCGTCCGACTTCCCAGAGCGCGCCGGCGATGCGTCGCATCATTCCTCTCACAAAGGCCGTGCCAACTACGTCCAGCCGGATTTCGTCCCGGATTTGCGTCATCTCTACGGAGTAGAGCGTGCGCACCCGGTTGGTTTGGCGGGGGACTGATTGGCTACTAAAAGCGAGGAAATCGTGGGTGCCGACAAAATGAGCGGCGGCGGCTTGCATGCGGTCGAAGTCCAGAGCCCCGGGGCTCCAGTAGGCGTATCGCGCGCGGTGCGGATCGCGGACTCCGGTCATGATCCGGTACTGGTAATGCCGATGCTTAGCCCAAAAGCGGCTATGAAAGTCATCGGCCACCTGGGTTGCCTTCAGCACCACTACGTCGCTGGGGAGCGCTTTCGTCATCACGCGCGGCCACTTTTCAATGGGCATCGCGGTGGCGGTGTCAAAGTGGCAGACTTGCCCTTTGGCGTGCGCGCCGGCGTCCGTGCGGCTGGCGCCCCACAGTTGGTTTTCCTCGCCAGTGACCTGGCGTACAGCGGATGTCAATATGCCGTGGACGGTGCGTTCTCCGTCCTGTGAGGCCCATCCTCGAAAGTCTGAGCCATCGTACGCAACGACGAATTTGATGCGGTGAACTTTAGTCGACAAGCTCGACGACGGCGGTTTCCGCCGCATCACCACGTCGCACCCCGGTTCGCACCACGCGGGTGTAGCCACCCTTGCGGTCGCGGAAACGCGGCGCCACGTTATCAAACAGGTGCTGGACCAGGTCTTCACCGTTGATGAGACTGCGTTCCTTCAGGATCGTCATCTTCTCGGTGTCGGTCTTCCCGGCCAGGATGTTCTTGTTGTAGTTGGTGCTGCCACAGTGGCCCACCAGAACCCGTCGGGCCATGCGGCGCGACGCGAGGGTATCGGCCTTGCCCAGCGTGATCATGCGATCCGCCAGACGGCGCAGTTCCTTGGCGCGGCCCAGGGTGGTGTGCACATATCCGTGGCGGATGAGCTGGCGCACCAGGTTATTGAGAAGGGCTCGGCGCTGGTCGCTGGGTAACCCAAGCTTTCGTCGGTCAACTTTATGTCGCATGTTCGTTCCTTACAGATCGTCGTCGTCGTCCAACAGGTCAATGGAGGCAAAGGAGCCGCGTGCCGGCTTCAAATCCACTCCGTGCTGACTGAGGCGCTCTCGCACTTCGTTCAGCGACTTCTTCCCGAAGCCGCGAATGCTGGTGAGTTCGCCTTCATTGCTGATCGCGAGTTGCCGCAGAGTCATGATGCCTGCGCGGCGGAGACAGTTAAAAGTGCGTTGGCTGAAGTCCAGATCATCGATGCTCATATCGGGCACGTTGATCAGCTCATCTTCTTGTTCGTCGTTGCCGACTTCCGGTCGGCCCAGGCCGACGCGGCCCAGTTCGAAGAACATGCGGAAGTACTTATCCAGGATGTGGGCGGCCTGCGTCAGGGCGTCGTTCGGCGCCACGCTGCCGTTGGTCCAAACTTCCAGCACCAAGCGCTCGTAGTCCGTGCGGTTGCCCACGCGGGTGGATTCCACGATGTAGTTGGCCTTGGTCACCGGCGTGTACTGGCTACCCATCGGGATCAGGCCAATCACGCCTCGGTACTTCTCTTGAGCGGTGGGGAGCACGTAGCCCACACCCGTCTCGACGAAGAACTCGGCGGTGAAGCGCTCGCTCTCATCGCTGAGGGTGAGCAGGCAGTACTCCGGATTGCGAATCTCGACGCCTTCGGGGCACACCAGGTCGGCACCGGTCACGCGGCCCGGACCCTGCACGTCGACCTTCAGCACGAGTTCATCATCCTCGTGGTCCGGGTCAACGGCAATCGCCAGTTCGCGCAGATTCAGGATCAGTTCGGTGACGTCTTCCTTGGCACCGGGGATCGTCCCGAACTCGTGGAAAACCTTATCAATCTTGATGGCGGCGACGGCAGCCCCCGGGATGGAGCTAAGCAGCACCCGGCGCAGCGCGTTGCCGATCGTTTGGCCATAACCGCGTTCCAGCGGCTCTAGCACAAAGCGAGCGTAGTTTTCGGTGGTATCGAGAACTTGAATGTGAGGCATGAGATTCGAAGAGAGGTGAGGGGCTTAGACGCGGCGCTTCTTGGGCGGGCGGCATCCGTTGTGCGGCAGCGGCGTGATGTCGCGGATCGTCTTGACTTCCAAGCCGTTCGCGTTCAGGCTGCGGATGGCCGTTTCGCGGCCGCTACCCGGGCCGGAGATGTAGACATCGACCGAAGCCATGCCGTGCTCCTTGGCCTTCTTGCAGCAGCTTTCGGCGCTGAGCTGAGCGGCAAACGGGGTGCCTTTGCGGCTGCCCTTGAAGCCCACGTGGCCAGCACTGGCCCAGCAGAGCACGTTGCCCTGCGGGTCCGTGATGGACACGATGGTGTTGTTGAAAGTGGCGTGAACGTAGGCTCGGCCGTGGGCGACCTGACGTCGCTCCTTCTGCTTGCCTCGGGTTGTGGTCTTGCGTGCCATGGTTCGTCCTTACTTCTTGGCCTTCTTCTTGCCGGCAACGGTCTTGGCCTTACCCTTGCGAGTGCGGGCGTTGCGGCGAGTGTTTTGACCGCGAGTCGGCAAGCCGCGGCGATGGCGCAGGCCACGGTAGCTGCCGATTTCAATCAGCCGTCGGATGTTAGAGAAAATCTCACGGCGCAGGTCCCCTTCCACCTGGTAGTTCTCGTCCAGGGTCTGGCGGATGGCACCAATCTGGTCATCCGACAGGTCGCGAACCTTGGTCCGAGGATCGATACCGGTCTTTTCCAAGATCTCGGTCGCCACCTTCGGGCCAACGCCAAAAATGCTCTGAATGCTGTAATAAACAGCCTTGTCTCGCGGGAGGTCTACACCAGCAATACGCGCCATCTTTCTCTAATTCCTTGGTTTCTTCCTTTAGCCTTGTCGTTGCTTGTGCTTGGGGTTTTCACAGATCACCCGGACGACACCCGCCCGCTTGATCACCTTGCACTTTTCGCAAATCTTCTTTACACTTGCTCGAACTTTCATCGCGCTCACCTTGACCTGTTTTGCTAGGCCGGGCGACTTTTTGATAGCGTCCCACGTCCTGAAAGGCGCGCGAGGCTCTATCACGTTCGCATTTGCCTCACTTGGAAGCTAACGCGAACGCAAACTATACCGGTCGACGGGCCTCTATCTCTAGGGCTTCGGCGACAAAGCGGGGCCATCGGCCCGGTCAAATCCGCACATTCTTCGCCGCAGCGTCCCACCGGCGGCGGGACCACGCGTCAGTCGTTGTAGCGGAAAACGATCCGACCCCGTTCCGGGTCGTAAGGCGTGATTTCAACTTTCACACGGTCGCCTTCCATCAATCGGATCCAGTGGCGCCGCATCTTGCCGCTAATCGTGCACAGAATTTCGCTCTCCGTCTCCAGCAACATCACTTTGAACTGGGTATTCGGGAGATTCTCCACGATCTTGGCGTCAAGGGTAATGACGGATTCCTTGTTGGGGTCCGTTTTCTCCTTGTAGGTAAAGGGGCGACGTCGTCGGGCCATAACTTATAGAGGGTTGGCTTCGTCCGCCGTCAACAGCACCGGACCGTCCGGCGTGATGGCGACAGTGTGCTCGAAGTGTGCGCTGAGTGTACCGTCCTTCGTCACCAGCGTCCAGTCATCCGGCAAGGTGACAACCTCGGGGCGGCCGGCATTCACCATGGGCTCAATGCAGATCGTCATCCCGTTTCGCAGGCGCTCACCGCGCCCCGCGCGGCCGAAATTGGGCACGCTGGGCTCCTCATGTAGCTTCTTACCGATGCCGTGACCGACCAGGTCCGTAACGATGCTGTAGCCCGCACCTTCCACGTACTTTTGAATCTTCTGGCTGATATCGCCCACCCGGTTGCCCTCGCGCGCCTGGGCTATGCCCTGGAACAGCGACTCGCGGGTGATGTTGAGCAATCGCTGAGCTTCACGACTGATTTCACCCACCGGGAACGTCCACGCGCTGTCCGTGTGGAACCCCTTGTAGAACACGCCAAAGTCCAGGCCAATGATGTCGCCTTCTTGGAGCGTGCGGTCATCGGGGATGCCGTGCACCACCACTTCATTGACACTAATGCAAGCCGCCGCGGGGAAGCCCCGGTAGCCCAAGAAGCTCGGCTCGGCCCCGTGGGCGCGGATCGTTTTGAGGGCAAGATCATCCAGTTCTTTAGGCGTCGTGCGGCCCGGCTGGATCGCTTGGCTGACCTCGCGCATGGTGGTGGCCAGAATCCGGCCGCCCTCCCGCATGATGTCGAGTTCGCTCTTCGTCTTGATCGTGATCACGAAAGCCCCTCGATGATCTCACGGTAGACCTCTTCGGCTTCGTGCGTGGCATCCACATGCCGGAGCATGCCTCGTTCTTCGTAGAACTCCACCAGTGGCGAGGTTTGCTCGTTAAACACCACCAGGCGCTGCCGGATGGTGTCGGGCTGGTCATCCGCACGCACAAAGAGCGGACTGTTGCACACGTCGCACAGGCCATCCCGCTTGGGCGGCTTGTTGATGCGATGATACAGCGCGCCGCACTTGGTGCAGCCCAGCCGCCCGCTGAGGCGGCGGATCAAAACGTCTTCGGAGACTTCCAGGGAGATCACTCGCTGGATGGGCATCTCCGCCTGATTGAGCTCGAGCTCCAGGGCTTCGGCCTGCCGGATGGTGCGCGGGAACCCGTCCAACACAAAGCCCTTCTTACGGGCTTCATCCGAACGGATGCGCTTGAGCATCATCTGGATAGTGACCCCGTTCGGCACCAATTCGCCGCGATCAATATAGCTCTTGGCGAGCTGGCCGAGGTCCGTTTCCGCCTCGATTTCCGCCCGGAAGATGACCCCGCTGCTGAGTGTGCGAACACCCAAGCGTTCTTCAATAAGAGCCGCTTGGGTGCCTTTGCCAACGCCCGGGGGGCCGATCAAAATTAATCGGATCGGCAAACCGGGTTAGCCTCCGCCGTACTGCTTGGTGATCAGGTTGGCTTCGATTTGGCGCATCGTTTCCAGCGCCACACTCACCATGATAAGCAGCGAGGTGCCGCCAATCATGCCGATGCTCGGGATATTCACGAACAGCGGGAAGACGTACTGGCTCAGCGCGGCGATGGAGAGGAACAAGGCCCCCACAAAGGTGACGCGCGTGATGACGCCGTTCAGGAAGTCCTTGGTCTGCTTGCCCGGACGGATGCCCGGAACGTACGAACCCGCCCGCTTGAGGTTGTTGGCGATGTCCTCCACGTTGTAGATCATGGCGTTCCACACGAAGGTGAAGCCAAAGATCAGCATCATGTAGAACAGGGCGCCCACAAAGCCTTGCCAGCGGCTGAAATCGGGCGCCATGAAGGCGCCGATTTTGCCGAGAGCATCGTGCATGGACGAACCGGCCGGGAACATCTGCTGGAACTGGTACGGCATGTAGATCAGCGCCACCGCGAAGATGACCGGGATGACCCCCGCCATGTTCACGGAGATGGGCAGGTAGCTGGTCCCACCGCCCTTGGCCTGAGTGCCGAAATTCCGCCGCATGTGCTGCACCGGGATGCGTCGCTGCGCCGTGGTGAAGAGCACCACGAAGTACGTCACCGCGAGGAACAAGGCCACCACGATGACCAACTGCCACCATTGCACGAGCACGCCGTAGTTGCGCTGAATCTGCTCGAACAGACTCGGCATGGAGATGATAATCCCCGCGAAAATGAGCAAGGAAACCCCGTTGCCGATGCCTTTTTCACTGGCTTGTTCACCCAGCCACAGGAGCAAGAACGAACCGGCGGTCCAGAAAACGGCCACCGTAATGTACTGCTGCATGGAGGGCACGATGCCAAGCGGCCGCGCAATCAGCTGGAAGATCCCGACCGATTGGAACACACCCAGAATCAGGGCCAGAGCGCGAGTGCGCCGGTTCTGTTGCTTACGGGCGTATTCGCCACCTTCTTGCAGCTCCATCTTCCACGCCGGGTTGGCGTAGGTGAGAACCTGCAGGATGATGCTAGCCGAGATGTACGGGCCAAGGCCAAGGGCCAAGATGGAGAGGCGCTTAAACGCCCCGCCCCCGATGGAGTTCATGAGGCCGAGGAACGAGTTATCGTTCACCAGCTTTTCGAGCATCTCGGGGCGGACGCCCGGAATGGGCACCACCACGTGGATGCAGAGCGCGTAAACCGCAAAGATGATGAGGACGAAGGTAATTCGTCCTCTGAGGTCCTCATCGGCCCAAGCGAGCCGAAGGGTTTCCGTGAGTGAACGTTGCGGGGCGCCGGGCGCGCCCATTGGCCCCCCAATCGCGCCCCCCAAGCTCACAGGGTGACCGCCTCGCCGCCCGCAGCTTCAATCGCGGCCTTGGCCGTCGCGCTGAACTTATGAGCATTGACCTTGAGCTTCTTGCTCAGGGTGCCAAAGCCCAGGATCTTGACGCCGTCCATCATGCCTCCAATCACACCCTTGGCCAACAGAGCCTCGGCGGTGACTTCAGCCCCCTTGTCGAAGTGCTTTTCCAGATCGTCCAGATTGACGACCGCGTACTCCTTGTGGTTGACGTTGCGGAAGCCCTTCTTTACCGGAAGTCGGCGGTGGATGGGAGTCTGACCACCTTCAAACCAGGGACTGATTTGTCGGCGCGCCTTCTGACCCTTCGTGCCACGCGTGCAGGTCTTGCCCATGCCGCTGCCGATGCCACGTCCGACGCGGCGACGGCGCTTGGTGCTGCCCGGATTCGGGCTCATTTCGTGCAACATTTACTTAGCTTCCTCCTCGGATTTCTTGGCGCGAGTGCGCTTCGGCTTGGCTTCCGCTTCGGCATCTGCCGGAGCTTCGGCCTTCTTCGCGGTCGCCTTCTTGGCCGGTTCCTTGGTCGCGGATTCCTTCTTCACCGCTTCCTTCTTGGCCGGCTTGGCTTCGGCCGCCGGGGCGGCTCCTTCCAACTTGCCAAAGCGGCGGCGGCGGCGAACCTTGGTCACGCCTTCCACTTCTTCGACTTCCAGCAGGTGCTTGACCTGGTGGATCATGCCGCGAATCACCGGCGTGTCTTCTTGGTAAACAAAGCGACCCGTCTTGTTCAGGCCCAGGGCCTTCACGGTGCGCAGGTTCTTGGGAACTGCGCCAATGGTGCTCTTCTTCAGGGTGATCTTAAGCATGGTCAGCCTCTTCCTTACGGGCGCGCTCCAGCCAGGGCACCAAATCCTTGGCGTCCTTGCCTCGGCGAGATGCAGCGGCTTCCGGCTTGGCCAGTTCCTTGAACGCCTTGACCGTGGCGTAGGCCACGTTCACGTTGTTCCGGCTGCCCAGACACTTCGCCAGCACGTCGTGCACGCCGGCGGCTTCCAGGCACTGACGCACCGCAGAACCGGCCTTAACCCCGGTCCCCGGCGCGGCCGGTCGCAGAACAACCGTCGAACTGGAATAGTGCGCCGTGACTTCGTGCGGAATGGTCTGCCCGATCATTTCGATCTTGAACATGTCCTTTCGCGCGGCGTCTTCGGCCTTGCGGATGGCATCGGGGATGCTGCGAGCCTTACCAAGCCCGAGCCCGATGCTGCCCTTGTTGTCGCCCACAACCACCAGGATCGACCAAGACATCGTCTTGCCGCCCTTGTTGGTCTTGGACACCTTGTTGGACCGAACGACGCGAACGTCGAGTTGCGGCCCTTCGGCATTACGATTACTGGGGGCTCGACGCCCAACCAAACGAGGTCCACGTGCCATGGTTTAGAACTCCAAACCCGCGGCGCGGGCTCCTTCGGCAACCTTCGCAATGCGACCTTGATATCGGAAACCGCCCCGGTCGAAAACGACCGCCTTGATTCCCGCCGCCTTGGCGCGCTCGGCAACCTTCTTGCCAACCGCCAGGGCGCCGTCTTGCGTGGTGCCTTTGTCGCTGCCCGTTTCCACACTGCCCGCGGCTGCGAGAGTGTTCCCGGTCGTATCGTCAATAATCTGCGCGTAGATGTGCTTGCTGCTGCGGAAGACGCAGAGGCGCGGCCGTTCGGCGGTGCCCGTTACCTTCTTCCGCACGCGGCCATGACGTGCAACGCGCGAGTCGGATCTTGTGGTCTTCGCCATTACTTCGTCGCCCTCTTACCTTGTCGCAACCGCACCACTTCGCCCTTGTAGCGCACGCCCTTGCCCTTGTACGGGTCCGGCTTGCGCGCCTTGCGAATGTCAGCGGCCATTTGGCCAACCTTGGCCTTGTCAATGCCCTTCACGATAATCGTGGTGACCTTCTTCTTGTCGTCCACGACCAGTTCGTATTCAATGCCGTCCGCCGGTTCAATGTTCACCGGGTGGCTGTAGCCCAGGCTCAGCGTCAGGCCCTTGCCGGCCTGCGTGGCGCGGTAACCCACGCCGTGGATTTCCAGCGACTTCGCGTGGCCTTCGCTCACCCCGGCCACCATGTTGGCGATCAGGGTTCGGGTGAGACCGTGCTGAGATCGGTTCAAGCGGTGGTTATCCGGGCGGCTGACCGTGACGGTGTTGCCGTCCACTTCGACCGTGATGGCCTCGGCCACCTTTTGCTGAAGTTCGCCCTTCGGACCCTTCACCTTCACCAGGTTGTCCGCCACTTCCACGGTGACGTTGCCCGGGAAAACGATCGGCTTAATTCCAATTCGTGACATCTGCGTGACTCCTTACCAAACTTCGCCGAGGACCTCGCCCCCGACTTTGCGTCGTCGCGCTTCGCGGTCAGTCATCACGCCCATCGGGGTGGTGATGATGCGAGTTGCCAAACCGCTGCGAATCGGGCGGAGTTCCTTCGAACCCTTATAAACCCGCAGGCCCGGCGTGCTCACGCGGCGCAGTTGATGAATCATCGGTCGGCGGCGCTGGTCGTACTTCAGCTTGATGCGGATGACAGGGAACTTCGTTTCCTGCACCACTTCCCAGCCGTCAATGAAGCCTTCGGCTTCCAGAACCTTCGCCAGTTCAACCTTAATTTTGCTCATGGGTACATCCACGGTGGTGTGCCGGGCAACCAGCCCGTTGCGCACCCGCGCGAACATATCCGCAATCGGATCGCTATGCATCGTGTCGTCTCCTTACCAGCTGGACTTCACCACGCCCGGAAGGTTGCCCTTGTGAGCATTCTCACGCAGGCAGATCCGGCAGATGCCGAAGTATCGGAAGTAACCGTGCGGTCGGCCACACAGGTTGCAGCGGCTGTAACCGCGCGTGCTGAATTTGGGCTTCCGCTTCGCTTTTTCAATGAGTGCTTTCTTAGCCATGTTTGTCCCGCCGTTCCCAGGCCGGTTTGCCGCGCATCATTTCTCCGTTCGGATTCGTCCGGAAAGAAACGAGTCGACACCTCGCCTGTGGCTTGGTTGTGGGTCCTGCGCACAATGGAACTCGCGCTCGCTCGCGCACAGGGAACGGAAAGATACCTCTTTCCTCCCCTTTCCCTTCGGTGGAACTAGGATTCGGCCCAGTTCCACCGGGACTTACGACGGGTTCCCCTTACCCTGCGAATCGTTTGACCAGGCCGAGAACGTCGCGGAACGCCGCGTGGTCAGCCCCGCCCATCGCTTCGTACACCACGCTCTCGGTGTGCGTGATCACCGCGCCAATATCGCGCAAGCGCTGCATTGCCACCGCGTGCATGCCGGCGCTCCGGGCACTGATGGCGTCTTCAGCCATAAACACGTCGTACTCCGCCCCCAGCAGGTCCACGGCAGTTTGCGTCACGCAGATGTGGCTCTCGATGCCCACCAGCACCACCTGGTTGCGCTGGGTGGCTTCTAATTGCGCGACAAACGCCTCCGCCCCGGCGGCACTAAACGCCATCTTGGGCACGATCGGCTGGCTCACCAGGGGCGCGATCGCCTCGTGGGTGCCGCCCATGCGTTCCGGGTATTGCTCGGTCGCCAGCACCGGAATGCCAAGCAACTTCGCGGCCTCAAGCAAGAACTGCGTGCGGTGGACCACCCGCTCGGCTTCGTGGATGGCCGCGAGGAAGGTCGGCTGCTCGTCAATGACAACGATGACGGCGTCTTCGGCAAGAATCTTCATGGTGTGTCCTCAGAGGGCCGGCTTGACGGTGCCCCGCACTTCGCCAAATCCGATGCGGTAGCCGTCGCCCTGGGCGTAGGCCGTCATGATCACGGTGTCGCCATCGTGCAAGAACGTCCGGCGCTCGTTGGTCTCCGCCATCGTCAGCGGGCGTTCACCTTTCCAGGTGAGCTCGAGCAAGGAACCGAACGAATCCGGCGTCTCTCCGCTGATGGTGCCCGTGGCGTAAAGGTCGCCCAGCTCCACTGGGGTGCCGTTGCTCGTCTGGTGGGCCAGCTGCTGGGCAATGGACCAATAGAGGTTGCTCATGTTGCTCCGGCAGATCACCTGCGGGGTCTTCATGCTGCCCGTTTTGATGCTGACTTCCAGCTGCACATCAAAGTGCGGGGTGCCCTTCTGCCGCAGATAGGGCAGCGGCTCGGGGTCTTGCGTCATCCCCTCGATGCGGAACGGCTCCAGCGCGTCCAGGGTCACGATCCACGGCGATACGCTGGTCGCAAACGACTTGGCCAGGAACGGGCCGAGCGGCTGATACTCCCATCGCTGCACGTCTCGCGCGCTCCAGTCGTTCACGATCACGAGGCCTAGGATGTGTTCCTCCGCCTGCGTGGTGGGGATGCGGCGGCCCATGTCCACGCCACTGCCCACGTAGAAGCCCATCTCCAGTTCAAAGTCCAGTTCGCGGCAGGGGCCCCACTCGGGGGCATCAGCATCGGCGGCCTTGATCTGCCCCTTCGGCCGGATGATCGGCGTGCCCGAAGCCACCACCGTATTGGCACGGCCGTTATAGCCAATCGGCACCCAGCGGTAGTTGGGCAGCAGGGGGTCGCCCTGCGGGCGGAACATCTGCCCCACATTGCGGGCGTGATGAATGCCGCTGTAGAAATCCACGTACGCCATCGGCGGGATCGGCACCTGGAGGTTGGCCTTTTCCAGCGGAATCAGAACTCGCTTCTGCAGCTTCTCGCGGGTGCGCAAGGCGTCGTGGTCGTGCCGGAGCAGGCTAAACACCACCTGGCGAAGGTACGTCAGCTTCTCCCGGTCCATGTCAATGAACGATTCCAACACCGGGAACTCGCTGTCGTCAATCAGGCCAGCTTCGCTCAGCGCCAACAAGTCCAGCGCGTAGGGGCCAATCGCGGCGACCATCGTCTCGCCCTGGCCCTTGATATCGGCCAAACCAAACGGGATGTTCTGGATCGGGAAGGGGCTGTCGGCCGGGACGTCAATCCAGGATTTCGCGCTGGCGGGGATAGAGAAAGTCTTCATGAGTTGTGCTTGAGAAAGGCCGCGAGGCCGTCGCGGGGTTCGGCCACGCTGCAGGAGCCGAATCCACCAAAAATCGATCGAAAATCGTGGGCCGCGCTCTCGTCGAGCGTGAGGTCACCCAGGCTCAATCCGGCCGCGCCATCGCGGACATCTTCGGCCAGTAGGAGGTCGTGGACTTCGCGGGCGCTCAGGTCTTCGCTGCGGGCCAGCCCGGCCGCGCCCAACGCGTTGAGATATCCAAATCGAGTCACGCCCAATTCGGCATCCGGGTGGGTCATAGCGTCGTGCAATCCGGCGGTGAGCTTGAACGGCAAATCGAGGCTGGTGGCGGTGTGAATGAACTCGGCCAACCGCGCCGGACTCGGAAACTCGGCGGCGGTCACGCCCCCCGTGCGCGCCTTAAAGCCCGTATCCTCCCAGATGCTGGCGGCTTCACTCATCAAGTCGGCGAGGTCGTCGCCCCAGCCGAGTTCAAAGTACACCTGCGTGCCGGCGAGGTCGTCCGCGCGCTTCTTCAATACGCCCAGGGCTTCTTTCAGGGCAGGCTCGGTCGGGGGGATGGCAATTTCCAGACTTTCGGGATGGCCGTCCTCTTCCACCAGGGCCGCGATATCGTCCACGATCTTGGTGAGGTCGGCGCGGAGACTATCGCCAGATGGGCGAGCGACAATCGCCAGCGGCACTTCTTGCAGGCTGCCCGAAAGATCGCCCAGTTGCGGCGCCTTGATGATGAAGCGCCGAGTCCAGAACCGGTCCGGGCTGCCCATGATGGCGTGGAATTCCGCCGAGGCATCGGCAAGGCTCAGCGCGGCCGGTGGGAACTGGCCTGCGTAATCAATCACCTCATGTAGCAACGCGCGTAGGGCCGGACTCATTAGGCCAGTTTAGCAGGGTCACCCGACACCTCCTGCGCCCCTGCGTGTATCCTGAAAGTGGCGGTCAGCGTGGATCGCTCTCCTTTCGAGAGGAAAGAGACCATGACTCCCCTGCGCGTTATTATCGCTGACGACGATCCGATCATCCGGCTAGACGTGAAGCAGATGCTTCATAAGCTCGGATTCGAAGTAGTGGCCGAGGCCGAAGACGGGGCCGTCGCCGTTGAGCTGGCCCGCCGCCTTGAACCCGATGTGGTGGTGCTGGACGTGAAAATGCCCGTGAAAGACGGCATTGACGCGGCCCGCGAGATCACCGACGAAGGCATTGCTCCCACCGTACTCCTTACCGCTTATAGCGACCAAGAGCTGATCGTCCGTGCCCAAGAGGCCGGCGTTTATGGCTATTTGGTTAAGCCCTTCAATCCCAGCCATCTTGCCCCCGCCATCCAAGTAGCCCGCAGCCGCTTTGAGACCAATCGGCAGCTGAACAAGGAAGTGGCCGACCTCCGCGACCGGATTGAAACCCGGAAGCTGGTGGAGCGGGCCAAGGGCGCGCTGATGGCCGACCGAGGGCTGAGCGAAGACGAGGCGTACCGCCGCATCCAGCAGCAGAGCATGAACGCCCGGAAGTCCATGCGCGAGGTGGCGGAAGCGATTCTGCTGGCGCGCGGCGTGTCAGACTAAGAGGCATGCCCGAGCGGCTGGCCGCACCCTGGCGATTTGAGTATGTGAGCACCGCCGACGCCAAGGCGCAAGGCGGGTGCATCTTTGTGGATTTGCCCCGGCAGGAAGATGACCGGGGCAACCTCATTCTCTACCGGGGGCGCACGGCGTTTGTGATGCTCAACGCCTTCCCCTACACGAGTGGGCACTTGATGGTGGCGCCCTACAAGCACACCGCCCGGATGGACGAATTGGACGACGCGGAGCTATTGGAAATCAACCAGCTGGTGGCCCGGGCGATGCGGTGGATCGAAGCGGTTTACAAGCCCGAGGGGTTCAACGTCGGTGTCAATTTGGGGCAGGCCGGCGGGGCGGGTATCCCCACCCACATCCACTGGCACATCGTCCCGCGCTGGCGGGGTGACACCAACTTCATGACGACGGTGGCGGACGTGCGGGTGATCCCGCAAAGCCTGGAATCCGCCTACGACCACCTGAAGGCGGCGGTGGATGCGGATGTCGCTGACGCTTGACGAACTGCGCGCTGCGGCCTCGGTGTGCACGGCGTGCGGGCTGAGTGAACGGCGGACGAATGTAGTGTTTGGGAAGGGCGACCCGGCATCTCCGCTTGTGCTGGTGGGCGAGGGGCCAGGGGCCGATGAAGACCGCACCGGGATCCCCTTTGTGGGCCGCGCCGGGCAACTGCTGGACAAGGCCATTGCCGATGCGGGGCTGGTGACCGAGTCGGTTTACATCTGCAACACCGTGAAATGCCGCGCCTGCGACTGGCGCGACGGCAAAGCCTATAACCGCCCCCCGGCCGAGGAGGAAACCCAGGCGTGCCGCCAGTGGCTGCTGCCTCAACTCTCTGTAATTGGGCCGACGGTGGTGTTGTGCATTGGTGCGCCGAGCGCGAAGAACCTGATTCGTGGGGATTTTAAGATCACTAAGGAACGGGGGGTGGTTTTCCCTTCGGCGTACGCCCGGGCGACGATGGCGACCCTGCACCCCGCTTACATTTTGCGGCAGAGCAGCGCCACCCATGACGGCGGCTATAGCCTGCTGGTGGATGACATTGCCAAAGCCTGGCGACTGGCCTGCGAGCTGCGGGCGGCGGGCAAAACGACGCCCAAATTGAGCTTGCCGGAGGGGAGCGCGTGACCCGAACTGAGCTTGCCGCGATGCTGGCCGAGTGCCCCCTGGTGGCCAGTGTGCAACCCGCCCCGGGCGTGACCGCACCGGTGGACTTTTTGGTGGAGGCGGCCCGCCAACACCAACGCGAGGGCGTGCGGTTTTTGCGGTTGGAAGGTCTTGAGGCAATTGCCGCGATTCGCGCCGCCACCGGGCTGCCGTGTGTGGGTTTGTTCAAGCGGACTTATCCGGATTCGGAAGTCTTTATCACGCCCACGCGGGCTGAAGTCGAGGCCTTGATTGACCTGGGATGCGAGGTGGTGGCGATGGATGCCACCGAGCGCGCCCGCCCGGGGGGCGAGTCCCTCGCCGACCTGGTGGCGTTGGTGCACCGCGCGGGACGCCTCGCGATGGCCGACTGCGACACCCCCGCCAGCGTGGACCGAGCGGTGGCTCTGGGATTTGACGTGGTGGGCACCACCCTGAGTGGCTACACCATGGCTTCGGCGGGCAAAGGCGACGGGCCGGATTTAGAATTGGTGGCCCATGCCGTGGGGCAAGGGGCGCTGGTGCTGGCCGAAGGCCGCTACCATACCGAAGCCCAGGTGTGGGCCGCGATGCGGCGCGGGGCCGGCGGCGTGGTGATGGGCGGAGCCCTGAACGACCCCACCAAGCAGACCCGGCGGTTTAGGGCCGCCACGCTCCCGGCGGCGGACCGCGTGGGCGCCGTGGACCTGGGGGGAACCTGGCTGCGGTTTGCCGTGGTGGGCGCGGATGGGCAGGTGGGCGAGGTGGAGCGCATCCGGCGGCCCGAGACGCACGACGAACGTCTTGCCTGGATTGAAACTCGAGTGGCGGCTTCGGGAGTGACCCGGGTGGGCATCGCCGCCGGGGGCACCATCCACCCGGAGACCGGCCAGATTTGGGAGTCTTTGGGCATCATTCCTGGTCAGATTGGCGAGTCGTGGGCGCTGAGCGTGCCGACTGTGGCCCTCAATGATGGCCTCGCATGCGCGTGGGGCCACGCCCAGCACGCGCCTTTCGCGGGGCGGAGGGTGCTGACGCTGGCCTTCGGCACGGGCGTGGGGGCGGGGTTGGTGGACCAGATGCGACTGCTGGTCGGGCCGCAGGGGGAATACCCCCGCCTCAACGACCTGCGCCTGCCCACGGGTGAGCGGTGTGAAGACGTTCTGGGCGGGGCGGCCCTGGGCATGAACCCCTCTGTTGCCCATCAAGAAGCGGCCATCGCGGCAGCGCAGTACGCCCTGCGCACCGCGCGCGGCCTGTACCACCCCGAGATCGTGGTGATGGCGGGCGGCGTTGGCACTGCCGAGTGGCTACTGCCGCACTTGGACGATGTTGAGCTGACCCCCTACGGCGACAACGCCGGACTGATGGGCGCGGCGTGGCTGGCCCTGCGCCCCCCGCAAGGGATGTGACGCATGCAGGTCCACATCGCCGGAGCGGGCATCACGGGCCGGTGCCTGGCCGCCACTCTGGCCCGGCGCGGGGCCGATGTGACGCTTTATGATCCGCGCGCCGAGGACCACACGGAAGGGAGCTCGCACGGGCGATCGCGGATTGTCCGGCAGGCTTATCCCGAGCCGTTTTGGACACAGATTCTGGCCCAAGGCTATGACGATTGGCGAGTCCTTGAGTCGTGGTCGGGGGAAACCTTGGTCAACGAGGTGGGCCTGTGGTACCTCGGCCCGGCCAACCACGAAGAGTTAGCCACCGGGCGCGCGGGCCTGGAAGACTGCGGCGTGGCCTACGATTGGGTCACGTCCGGTACCGACACCCTCAGGCTGCACCCCGGCGAAGCCGCCATCTCGACCCCCCGGGCCGGGTGGGTGAACGCCGACCAAGCCCGCGCGGCGGCCCTGCGCGTGGCCCGGGCCAGTGGCGTGCGCGAAGTGAGGGAGGCATTGCCCCAGCCCGCTGCCGAGGGCTACACCGTATGGACGGTGGGGCCGTGGGTGGCCGCCATGTTCCCCCAATTGGGCTTGCGAGTGACGCGCCAGTGGGCGGTGTACTTGCGCGGCACGCATGAGGGGCCCGTGTGGATCGAAGCGGCGGATGACCACCCCTACGGCTTCCCCAATGAACCCGGAGAGACCACGATCAAGGTCGCTTTACACTCGCCAGGGCCAGATTCGGTGCCGGGTTCCGCCGCAGTGCCCGATGCGGCGATTGTGCAGCGCACGGCCGAGGCCGCCCGCCACCGCCTGCCGCAGTGCACGGGCGAAGTGGCGGATGTGGTGCCGTGCCTCTATACCAATGCCCCGAATGATGCCTTTCGCATCTTCTGGCTCAACGAGCGTCAACTCGTAGTGGCGGCGTGCAGCGGGCACGCGTTCAAGTTCGGGCCGTGGCTGGGTCGCTTCCTCGCGGACGTGCTGCAGGGGGATGAGGACCTGGCAAACTGGCCCGAGTTCCGACCGTAGAACCCCTTGCCATGCCCGGGGATGCGCTCTGCTGGATTCGTCGCGATCTGCGTCTGCACGATCACGCCGCCCTCAGCGCCGCCACCAAGAATCACGATCGCGTGGCCGTTGTCTTCGTCTTTGACCGTCTCATCTTGGACGCATTAGAGGATCGTGATGACAAGCGGGTCACTTTCATCTACGATTCTTTGGCCGAAATCGACACGACCCTGCGGGCGCAGGGAAGCCGGCTGATTGTCCTCCACGGTGCCCCGGTGGAGCTCATTCCGCGCCTCGCCCTTGATCTCAAGGTGGATGCGGTGTACGCCAACCACGACGACGAACCCTACGCCGCCCCTCGAGATCAAACCGTAAGCGACGCCCTTAAAAGCCAGGGTCAGCGGCTTCTGACCTTCAAAGATCATGTGATCTTTGAACGCCAAGAGGTCACCACGCAATCGGGCGGAGACTTCCGGGTTTACACGCCCTACATGCGGGCCTGGCGTGCGCGCCTCCGCCCCGCCGACACGGCTGAGCGCCAGGTTGACGCCACAAAAATCTGGACACACCTGCCGGAATCCGTGCCTGGCCTGGCCCCGCTCACCGACTACGGTTTCGAGAAAGGCAACCTGTGGCTGACTCCGGGGATTACCGGCGGGCAAGAACGCCTCCAGGCCTTCACCCAAGCTCTTCCGCATTACGGTCAGCGGCGCGACTACCCGGCCATTGCGGGCACCAGCGGCCTCAGTGTCCACCTCCGATTCGGCACCATCAGCATTCGCGAGGCGGTCCGCCACGCCCAGCACCACGATAGCCAAGGCAGCACAAAGTGGCTGAACGAACTGATCTGGCGCGACTTCTACCAAATGATCATGAGCCGCTTCCCGGAAGCCATGACCACTAGCTTTAAGCCCGAGTACCGCGACCTCCACTGGCCGGGTCTACCGGAACACCTGCAAGCCTGGAAGGAAGGCCAGACCGGCTACCCCATCGTGGACGCCGCCATGCGAGAGCTACGCCAAACCGGCTGGATGCACAACCGACTTCGCATGATTGTCGCCAGCTTCCTCACCAAGGACTTGCTGGTTTCTTGGCAAGATGGCGAAGCCCACTTTGCCCGCTATCTCCTGGATTTCGACCTCGCCAGCAACAATGGCGGCTGGCAGTGGGCGGCCAGCACCGGGGTGGATGCCCAGCCGTACTTCCGGATCTTCAACCCCACCTCGCAGAGCCTCAAGTTCGACCCCGAGGGCACTTACATCCGGCGATGGGTGCCCGAAATCGCCCATCTCAACGCCAAAGACATCCATGCGCCGTGGCAACTCGGCCTGATGGCCCCGGCGGATTACCCCGCCCCCATCGTCGACCACGCCACCCAGCGCGCCCTGGCCATCGAGCTCCTCTCCCGCAAAAAATAACTCCGCCCACCCCAACGGGGCGAGCGGAGTCACCGCAGGCTCAATCCAGAGCTAGTTCAGGCGCTTCAGCAGTTCCTGCACCGCTCGTTCGAGCTGCGCATCGCGGCCCTGCATCCACATGTTGGGGTCATAGAGCACTTCTACCGTCGGGCGGCGGCCGTTGCGCTCCAGGTTCTCCATGTCCACCGTGTAGGCGCCACTGGCCGGCATGCGGATCGCGCCGCCATCCCACATGGGCATGGAATAGGTGCCAATCACCCCGCCGCCGGTGCGCTCACCCACCACCGGGCCGAGCTTCATGGCCTGGAAGCCTTCGCTGAAGATTTCCGCGTTGCTAAACGAATACTGGTTCGTCATGGCCACGGCGGGCATCTCCAGGGCGTTGCCCCGGTAGTTGTTCTCGCTAAAGCGCAGCGGCGAATCCGGATTGGTGCGGATCAGCCACGGCTCCTTGCGCATGATGTTCAGGATGATATGGCTGGTGTAGCCGCCGCCATTGAAGCGGACATCCACCACCAAGCCATCCTTGCCGTTCAGGTCGGTCTGGATCTCGGTGAGGAAGGTGGCCAGGCTCGGCTCATCCATCCCTTCGATATGGATATAGCCCAGGCGTCCGTTGCTTAATCGATCCACCTCGCGCTTGCTCCACTGCACCCAGGCGTCGTAGCCCAGTCCGTTCATCGCGGCCCGAGTCGTAGGCTTGATCGCCACGTCCACGGTGCGGCCGCCGCGCTCCACCTTCAGCATCACCTTGCGGCCCGTGCGGCCATCTAGCAGCTCGGCCAGAGTCTTGCCCGTGCCCAGGGCAGTGCCGTTCACGCTGACGATGCGGTCACCCTTCATCAGCTCCATATCCGGGTGGCTGGCGGGGGAGCCCGGCATCACCGAATCCACGATGTATCGGCGCGCCACCAGGCCGGCCGGTTCAAACATCACGCCCAGCCAGGCCGTGTTCGTTCGCTCACCCGTGGGGGCGGCCGGGTCGCGCGGGGCCGTGGCCCCCAGGTGGCTGCTATCCAGGCGCTCCATCATCTCGCCCATCAGGGCGTAGAAGTCGGCGCGGCTGGTCGCGTGCTTCACACGCGGCTGGAACTCTTGGCGGATGCCATTCCAGTCCTTGCCGTGATAGTTGCGGTCGTAGTAACCCCGCGCCATCGTCCACCAGATCTCCTCAAAGAGCGCTTGCTCTTCGGCGGCTTGGTCCACGCGCTGCTCGCAGCTCATGCTGATGGGGGAGACGGAGCCATTGGCCAGGTTAATGGCCAGCAGTCGGCCTGCCTGGCTCACGTACGCCTTGGTCTTGGTGACAAACGCCACCGAAGCCGGGCCGGTGATGCCCGCCACCGGGGTGGCCCCACCCCGCTCGATATTGATGGCGCTGAACTGGCCATCCACGTTGCCCCACACAAAGTTGGCGGTGGGGTGCGGCGTGTAGCCCTGGGCGCCATCGGGCAGCAGTACGCGGCGGCGCTGGCGCAGACCATTCGGCTCTACGCGGACCTGCACGGGACCGGCCTCGGCGCGGGCCGTCTCGCCTTCCAGTGAATCCTCATCGAAGGTAACCGGTTCCGGCACTAAGCGGAAGGCTTCCAGCGTCGTCGTGCCATTGCGGATTTCGCTGTAGTTGTTGCCCTCCACGGCGGAGAACACCAGGTACTTGCCATCGGCCGAGAACACCGGCGTACCGGCCTCCTTGCCAATCGCACCCACCACCACCGGGTTGCCGCCCTTGAGCGGGACGAGTTGCAGTTCCACTCCGCGTTGGCGCGTCAGGCTCACGGCGAGGTACTGGCCATCTGGGGACCAAGTGTACGGCTGGCCGCCAAATACGCCGTCCAGGTAGTTGCCTTCGCTCAGCACACGGGTTTCGCCGCCCTCCACCGGGCGGGCGCAGAGATAGCGCAGGCCGCGCACAAAGACCACGGTCTTGCCGTCCGGCGAGAGGCTGTGACCGGTGAGGTCTTCGCCCGCCTCTTCGTACCACGTCGAAATTTGGCCATCGCGGGTCACCACGTTCAGGCGGCGGCGACCCTGGTCGGTCACTTCGTTGTAGAGGATGCGCTCATCATCCAGCCACGTCGGGCGGCTATCCGGGCGCACGTTCGTCGTCAGGCGACGAGTGGCCCCACCGCGTTCGGTGGTGAGGAAGAGGTCGCCCCCGGCCACCACCACGCCCCACTTGCCGTTGGGCGAGACCGACCAGCCGCTGAATCCGGTGGTGTGCGTCTTGGTGATGTAAGGATCGCGACGGCTGTCTTCCGGAGCCGTGATGGTGAGCGGCGCGGCCGTGCGGGATTCCGTCTTCAGCGTCCAGATGGCGCTGTCCTTTTGGAAGGCGGCCGACTTGCCATCGGCGCTCACCGAGAGGAACCGGATCGTGCCATCGCTGAAGTTGGTGAGCATGCGCGGCTGGCTGCCATCGGCATTCATCACCCACACGTTCGGTGCGCCCGAGCGGTTGCTGACAAAGAACACGCGGCCCGTGCTGTAGACCGGGAAGTTATCCACCGCTTCGTTGGTGGTGAGCTTCTTGAAGTTGCGGAACGGCGCGCTGCCATCGGCCACCCAGATTTCGCTGGTGTTGGCGCCGCTGTGGCCCGGCTTACGCCAGTGACCGGCACTGCCTCCGCCCGCCATGTAAACCTTGCCCTCTGTCCCCGGTGAGGGGTTATAGAACATCTCCAGGAAGTGCGTGGTGTGCGGCACCAGGTCGCCCCCGGCGCGCATGGAGAACACATTCAGGCGACCGAAGGCATTGGTGTACCCATAGACTACCGAACCATCCGCGCTGATGGCGGTGGGGTATTCGTCGCTGCTCTCCCAGCTCAGGCGCGTGAGGCCACTGCCATCCGGGGCCATGCGGAAGAGGTCGAGGTTGCCAAAACGGTTGCTGGCGAAGGTGATGGACTTGCCATCGGGCGCCCACACGGGGAACGATTCGTCCGTCCCGTGGACGGTAAGGCGGGTGGCGTGGCCCCCGGCGGCCGGCACCGACCACAAGTCGCCCTGCCAGCTAAAGACAATCGTTTGGCCATCGGGCGACAGCGCCGGATCTTGGGTCCGCAGGATGCCTTGCGCAAAGGAAGCACCCGCCACCGAAAGGAGGGCGAGTGCCATTGCCGAGCGAATGCTTGAACTCATCAAACAGGGGATACCTGTTTTGATGCCGAATTGGTTACAGTTTCAGGTCCACAATCCCGGAAACGCCCACGCCGGGGACTCCCTGGATCTCCTTGGGGTTGGTGATATTGACCGAATCCACCGGGATGAGGGCGCGGATGCGCACTTCACCGAGGAATTCCGCTTCCGGCGAGGCCACGGCCTGCACCTTATCCACTTGCGTTTTGGTGCCCATCACCTGGGCGGCCCCAATGGCGTCGCGCGTGTTGATCCCGATGCTGATGATGGGAACGACCTTACTATAGCGAGCGCTGGTGTCCTTGTGGCCCGTGAGGCCATTGAACGCGCGGTTGATCTCCGGCGCAAACTGCTTGACGGCGGCCCCGACGCCGAGGATTTTGATAATCTGCCGGACTTGACCTTGAGCCCCGGTGGAGAGGAGCATGACGGCGGCCAGAGCGAGGCCGGAGACTTTCCAAGTTCGTTTCACAATTCTTTAGACGTTTCAGGACGGGCCTCCGTTTGCCCGACCGGCAGTGACGAGAAAGGAAAAGGCCCCCATCCCGAAGGATGGAGGCCTCTCTTGCTATCCGAAAGTTCGTTTAGAACTTGACGGAGAGCTGGGTGGTGATCAGACCACCGCGGTAGCGGTTGTTGCCGAAACCAAAGGCAGCTTGGCGGCCCTTGAAGTCAACATCGCTGTAGAGGTAGCCGATGGCCACGTTGCTGTTGGCGCCCAGACCGTAGTCGAAGCCGACGTGGAACCATCGCTGGTTCGGGTCGGTGCCCGCGGCGTAGTTCCAGCGGACATCTTCGTACGAAGCCTTGAAGCCCCAGTTGGAGGCCAGCTTGTAGTCGAGACCAACCTTGAAGGAGGTCACGTCATCGTTGGCGGACACCAGCGGGTTGCCAGCAGCGCCAGCTTGAACGGCTTCCATGAACTGACCCTTAACGTAGACGTTCATGGTGTCGTTCGGCATGAAGTTCACGCCAGCGAAGAAACCTTCGATGTTGCGCGGGCTCCAAACCGTACCGATGCGATCCCAGCTACCAGCAGCGAGGAAGTTCGTTTCCACGCGTCGGTAACCACCCATCAGGTTGAAGTTGCTGACCTTGTAGCCAAGGCCGACTTCGAACGCCGAGTTGTCGCTGTCGATCACGCTGGTGTCGCCGCGGCCAGCCACGGACTGGCTGTACTTACCGGAGACGGCCAGGCCGCTGAAGTTGAAGTCAGCTTCGGCGCCGTACACGCTCAGGCGGTTCACGCCACCGTTGGTGGTCGGGTTGACATCGCTGTCGTGGATGATGTAGGCGAGGTTGAGCTTGCCGTTGTCACCCAGACCGAACATGGCTTGCAGACCGAGGGTGGTGTCCACCACGGCGGCCGGGTTGCCCAGGTTCAGACCGATCATGTTGAGGTCGGTGCCGTTGACCGAGTTGCGCTGGCTGTTCTTACCACCGAACAGGTTGACCTTCGCTTCACCGAAGTTGAAGCCGAGGATCGCACCGTCGAAGATGAAGTTGCCGTTGTCCCATCGCTCATTGCTGTAGTACGGCGTGTAGTCGCTGCGCTTCCACAGGAACTTACCGACTTGGTGACCCACGCGACCCACTTCAGCGTTGAAGCCTTGACCGGCCAGGGCGCTGTTGAAGTTCGCGGAGAGGTTGTAGATGTAGACGTCGCTGGCGTTGCCACCGTTGTTGAACGGAGCACCGGCGTTGCGCTGGTTGAACGGGCCGAGAGCAGCGAGCGTGTCGCCGAAGACCACCGTGCCCTTGAAGGACGTGTTGTCGTCAACCTTGCCGCTGATGTTCAGACCGAGTTCGTGCAGCACGCTCAGGTCGCGGGTCACGCCAACCGGGTTGCCCAGGTTGCCGACGCCCGTCGGGCGGCCGTCTTGCGTCAGACCGAAGTCTCCGTCGTTGCTGTGACCACCGAGGATCAGGAAGTTCACGTCACCACCGATCTTCACGCTGGCGCCGCCGTTTTCCAGTCGTCGCACGCGCTCATCGAGCGAGGCCACGTCGGATTGCAGCTTGTCAACGTCCACGCCGAGGCTGGCGAGTTCCTTTTCGAACTCGGTGCTCAGTCGCTTGAAGTTTTCGATGTCGGAGCGCCAGGCCTTCATGCCGTCCACGTCGCGCTTCAGCGCTTCGAGGGCGGTGCGGAGGTCGCTGGTGTCGCCACCTTGGTTCTGACCGATCATGCGTTCAAGATCAGCGATCTTGCCCTCCATGCCTTCGACCACACCCATCATGCGCATGTAGAGCTGGTTCAGCGCCACCGCGAATTCGTAGCGGGTCGTCGGTCGGTTGCCTCGGTAGAGACCGTCCGGGTAGCCGAAGAGCACGCTGCCCTTCAGGTTCGAAAGAGCTTCGAACGCCCAGTGATTGTCCGGAACGTCCGGGAAGTTGTCCTGCGCGAGGGCCGGTACGATGAGACCCGCACCGAGCACCGCCGTCAGGGCGAACTTGATCATTTTGTTCATTTGGTATCTCCAAAAGGGACACCACTTGCTCAACACTCAGACCGCTCGTGCGTTCCGCTCACCTTAAGCACATCTTTCCTAAAGTTCCCTGTGCCCCAGCAACCGTCGCAGTTGTGGTCGCGCGTCCTGCGCGTGATGTCACCTGGTATCCCAGGTATCCCCATTATTACAGAACGTGGTCAGCAGGTCAATGATTTCGCCGACCCTGGTAAAAATTAGGTCTAAAAATAGGACCTACTGCCGCACCAATTGGAGAACTTCTTCCGTCTTAGCGCGCATCAGGGCCTCATCGCCCCGGCTTTCCACGTTCAGGCGGATCACCGGCTCAGTGTTAGAACCCCGCAGATTAAAGCGCCAGTCAGGGTAGCTGATGCTGATGCCGTCAGTGGTGTCCAGGTCGCCATCCGCGTACTTCGCTTGCACCCGGGCCAGCACTTCCTTCACGTCCGCCACGGTGCTGTTGATCTCGCCGCTGCACGGATACTTGGCCATCATGTCGGCCACCAGAGCGCCCAGGCTCTGCCCGGTCACGCTCACCAGCTTGGCCACCAGCATTAGCGGAATCATGCCGCTATCGCAATACCAGTGGTCGCGGAAGTAGTGGTGCGCGCTCATCTCGCCGCCGTACACCGCGTTCTCCGCGCGCATCTTCTCCTTAATAAAGGCGTGGCCGCTCTTGCACAGCACGGCGCGCCCGCCGGCTTCGGCCACGATGTCGAGCGTGTTCCACGTCAGGCGCGGGTCATAAACAATCGCCGCCCCGGGGTTGTCTTGCAGGATCGCCTTGGCCAGCAAGCCGACAATATAGTAACCCTCAATGAACGTGCCGTCTTCGGTGAGGAAGAAGCAGCGGTCGTAGTCGCCATCCCAGGCCACCCCGAAGTCGAAACCGCCTTCTTTCAGGCGGGCTTCAATGGGCGCACGGGATTCCGGCAGAATCGGGTTCGGCACCCCATTGGGGAAGTGGCCATCGGGTTCGAACATCATCCGCTCGATCTGCAGGGGGATGTGCGGCATCAGCTTCTCCATCGCCACCCCGGCCGCCCCATTGCCCGGGCTAGCGAGAACCTTAAGCGGCTTGATTTCGTGATTCGCATCGAAAGTCAGGAGGTGCTGGATGAAGTCGTCGTAAACGTCGCGCTGGCTCACCGCGCCTTTGCCTTCGCGTTCCCACTTCTGCTCGTGGGCTCGGCGCTCAATTTCGTTCAGGCCGGTGTCGCTGCTAATGGGGCGGCTTTCGGTGCGCACCATCTTCATGCCGTTGTCCTGCGGCGGGTTGTGGCTGGCTGTGATCATCACGCCGCCCTCGTAGCCGTAGTGCGCGGTCGCAAAGTAGACCATCTCGGTGCCAATCAGGCCCAGCTGGATCACGTCCACGCCGGCGTCCGCCAGGCCGCGCGTCAGGGCGTCCATCAGGTCGGGGCCGCTCAGCCGAATGTCGTGGCCCACGCAGACCGACTTTGCGCCCGTTTCATCCGCAAAGGCGCGCCCCACACGGTAGGCCAGTTCCGGGTTCAAATCATTGGGCACCTGCCCGCGGATGTCATACGCTTTAAAGCAGGCGAAATACTGACCCATACCAAGCGGGAAGTTACCCGACCTGGGCGGTAACCTCAACCGAAGGAGTACCAGAGTGGCGGCAAAACGGATTGGAGCGCACATGCCCACGGGCAAGGGGCTGGCCGATGCCCTGCGGCGCGGGGTGGATATCGGGTGTACGGCGGTGCAGGTCTTCACCAGCAGCCCGCAGCAATGGGCGGCCAAGCCGATCACCGAGGAGATGGCGACGGAGTACCGGGCGGCCGCCGAGGAATTGCAACTCACCCCCTTCACCATCAGCCACGACAGCTACCTCATCAACCTGGCCGCCCCGGACGAGGAGAAGCGCGAGAAATCCATCCGCGGCCTGGCCCGAGAGCTGGAGCGGTGCGGTCAACTCGGCATCCCCTACGTGATTAGCCACATGGGCGCGCATATGGGCGAGGGTGAAGAGGTCGGCCTGGCCAAGGTGGCCGAAGCCGCCCGCTCGATCCTGGCCGAGGCCCCGGCGGGCGTCACGCTGTGCATGGAGACCACCGCCGGGCAGGGCTCTTCGCTCAACTACAAGTTCGAACACCTGGAGTGGCTCCTCAACGCCTGCGACGGCCACCCCCAACTGGCCGTGTGCGTGGATACATGCCACATCTTTGCGGCGGGTTACGACATCCGCACTGAGGAGGGCTACGCGAGCGTGATGGCCGAGCTTGACCAGCGCATTGGCGCGGAGCGGGTGAAGGTCATTCACGTCAACGATAGCCAGAAGCCGCTGGGCAAGCGGGTGGACCGGCACGCACACCTGGGCGAAGGCGAGATCGGCCCGACGGCATTCGCCTGCCTGTGCCAAGACGCCCGGTGGACGGAAACGCCCCTCATCGTGGAAACCCCCGAGGCCGAAACCCACCACCAAGTGAACGTGGCGAGGCTGTGGGCGTGGAGTCGCGGAGAAAACCCTGTAGCGGAGTGAACAATTCGGCGCGGAGAGCGTCTAACCGCTTGGGAGTGAACGGGACTGGCTTGCTCACCCGCCTGGAGGCATGAACCTCCGGGCATAAAAAAGCCGGACACAGTGGAGAGGACTTACTGAGCCCGGCAACGGTTGTTTTCTCGCATTGCTACCGCCTCTTACGCGTGCGGTTCGCGTTGCACCCCTATTTTAGCCCACATTCGCAACCCCCTATATAGGGGGAATGACGAGTTTTTTAACGATACGTCAAGGTTTTTAACGGGATGAACTCCCGGGAGGGGCCTTCGCGGGAAATCTGGGGCGCATTCCCAAACCTCCTCTCCAGTTCTAGGATTTCGTGCCGAAAACCTAAAGTGAAACCTCATGGTTGAACTGGTTGGACGACTCATCCTCATGGCGGGCGGCCTCGCGAGCGCAGGATTGCGCCAGGGTCCGACGTGGGACTTGGCCTGGCGGGCCATGCTGTTCTTCGGCGCGTATTCCGTGATGCTCTATCTCATGGAGCAGCGCGGGCTTCGCAACCGGGGGGTTTCCGGGCTCGCGGCCAGCCTCGATGGGGTGGTCCTTGCGGTTCTGCTTCAAGACGCCGGCCAGATCGAGAACTTCGGGTTCCTCACCCTCGCGCCGCTCATTTGGGCGGCCACGCGCCATGGTAGCGACCCCGTGCTGATGGCTCCCATCATCGCGGCCGGCCTGGTGAGTTCGGCCAACTTCCGCAATACAAACCCCTCCACTTTGCTGATGGCGCAAGCGGCCGGAGTGCTCATTGCGGGCCTCCTGATGAAGCCCGCCCGCAGCCAAACGATTGTCAAAGAAGTCATGTCCACCCCGGCGGTTCAGGACGACATGACGCGCGAGCTACGCGTCCAACTCCGTGATGCCCTGGTGGAACTTAGCGCCAGCGAAACTCGCGCCAAAGCCGATGTTCTGGCCTCGCACCTCGCTCGCACCCTGCCCTCGCGGGGCGCGGACTACAACGGCCTCACGCACTCCCTCGCCGAAGCTCTCGAGCTGAGCGGAGCCCTGATCTACACCCGCGATGAGAGCGGCGAACGCCTGGTGGTACGTGGTGCCGCCGGCAACCTCCCGCTGGAACTCCAGACCATCGGCATCGAGTGGCCCCAAGGGCAAAGCGAAGCCCAGATGAAGACCCGCATTCAGAGCGCCATCCGCAATCTCGCCGAAGTGGACGTGTGCCACTCCGTGCGTGTCATCCGCGAGCAAGGCGTGCCCATCGGTGCCGTCGCGATCTTCCACCCGACGATTCACGGGCTTGAAGAGGCCCTCGATCAGCTGGAAGCCGCCGACGAGGTGCTGGGCCGATTTGTCGCCCAGGCCGAAGCCCGCAACGCCGAGGCCAGCCGCCTTAGCGTGGCCGAACTGCTTTACACCATCGCCGCCAGTGCCCCGGGCATTGACGATGCCGAAACCCTCAGTGGCCGCATCTGCCGCGAAACCTTTGCCGCCGTGAATGTGGACCACGTCTCCATCGTGCAACTGCAGGGCAACCAGGAGCGACTCCTCGCCCGCGAAGGCGCCGAATCCCGAATGCTGGATCTCATCGAGTTTCCGAGTGGCTCCGGCTACACCGGATGGGTGGCCGCCGGGCGCGAAGAGGTTTGGATTGACGACTGCCTACACGACAGCCGCGTGGTGGGCCGCGAGGCTCTTAAGCGCCGCGTAGGTTCCTTCATCCTCATTCCCCTGCGCAACGCGGAGCGTGTTCTGGGTTACATCAGTGTGGCGACCCACCGGGCCGGCGGCCTGGACGCCCCCACCGTGGGCCACCTGCGCGTAATTGCCGGGGAAACCGCCCGCGCCCTGGACCGCATGAGCGGCCGAGTGCGCGAAACCGAAGGCCTTGCCACCCCCAACGAGCTACGCAAGTTCATCGCCCAGAACCCGCAGGGTTGTCTCGTCTACCTGGACGTACCGCGCCGGGAGAAGATGATTGAGAAATTCGGCCGCCCCGCCTTTGACCGTGCGATCCGCCAACTAGCGCTGCGGGTGCGCGCCCTGGTGCCCAGCGGAAGCCTGATTTGCCGACGCGACGACGGGGACTACATCGTCTTCCTGCGTGGCCAAAACGACGAATCGGCCCGGGTGTGGGCGAACGAAATTGTGGCCACCGCCGCCCTCGTCCCCCTGACCACTCTGGACGGCCGGAACCGAATGCCCATGGCGCTCCGGGCAAAAGTTGCCACTTTAACCCCGCAAAAGGACCGGATTCCGGCATGAAACCCGCGCGAAACGGTATGACTGGTACGTTCACAGGGGCAAAAACAGCCGCGCACCAAATAGGATGGGTGAGCGGGGCTCCGAAGAACCCCGCCCTTCGGGGAGGAGATCAAGGAATGAGACAAAGCCTAACGCGCACGGATGCGCCGCAAGCCGTGGTCAATACCACGCCCACCATTCACCGGGCGAATATGACCCGCGATGCCCAAAGTCGTCTGAAACATTACGACTGGATGGGAGCCCTGGCCCAATGCGAGGAAGTGCTGGCCATGGACCCCCTTCACTTGGGCGCCCTCGAAGTTCAAGCCCAAGCCCTTTGGTTTGGCGCCCGATTCCCCGAAGTGGTGACGGTGACCACGCGGCTGCTCCGCCTGAACCCGGGCGAGCCCGGATACCGCTACACGCGAGGCATGGCGCACCTGAGCATGGGCAACCTGAGCGGCGCCCGCCGCGATTTTGAGGATGCCATTGCGCAGAGCCAAGACGAGCAGTTCCGCCAGCAAGTGCGAGAAGCTCTGGAAGCCCTGCATGAAGGCCCGGTGACGCTAAACAGCGCCACCTACACCCTCATTAACTAGCCTTTAGCCGCGAAGCCGTTCGGCCGCCTCGGTGCTTTCCCAGGGGAAGTGCGCCGGGCCAAAGTGGCCGTTCTTGGCCGTTTCGCGATAGAAAGGCTTGTACAGCCGCACCTGGCGGCCGTCTTCGGTCACGTCTTCGTAGCCGAAGTGGCTGGCATCGCGCAGACCCAAGTGCTTGGCAATGCCCGCCGGGCTCATGTCGAAGGCGTTCATGATGCGCGCCCGAATCTCGGCGTGGGGCACCTTCTCCGTGCCGTAGGTTTCCACGTTCACGCTCACCGGTTGGGCCACCCCAATCGCATAGGCCAGCGTAATCACGCAGCGATCCGCCAGGCCCGCGGCCACCACGCACTTGGCCACGTGGCGCGCCATATAGGCCGCGCTGCGGTCCACCTTGGTGGGGTCCTTGCCGCTAAAGGCACCGCCCCCGTGCGAGCACAGCCCGCCGTAGGTGTCCACGATGATCTTGCGGCCGGTCAGGCCGGTATCGCCCCACGGCCCGCCCTGCACAAAGCGGCCGGTCGGGTTGATGTGATAGGTGATTTCTTCCTTGTTGTAATCCGAGTACTCCGCCAGGACGGGCTTGATGATGTGCTCTTGCACAATCTCTTCCACCGCCTTCTGGGTGAGGTGCGGGGCGTGCTGCTGGCTCACCACCACGGTCTGGATGCGCTGGGCAAAACCGTCTTCGTAGATCACCGAAACCTGCGCCTTCATGTCCGGGCGCAGCCCCAGGCTGGGGTGCTTGCGGCGCACTTCAGCGGCCCGGCGAGAGAGCGCGTGGGCCACGCTGATCGGCAGGGGCATCAGCTCGGGGGTTTCCGTGGTGGCGTAGCCAAACATCATGCCCTGGTCGCCCGCGCCGCCGGTGTCCACGCCCATGGCGATGTCCGGGCTCTGCTCTTGCACGGCCAGCATCACGCCGCAGGTGCGGCCGTCCATCCCCAGGTCGGTATCGTTGTAGCCCACCTCGTTGATGGTGCGGCGGACAATGTCGGCCATCGGCACGTAGCCGTCCATCGTGAGTTCCCCGGCAATCACGCACAGGCCGTGCGTGACGAGCGTTTCGATGGCGACGCGCGCCTGGTTGTCCTCGGCGAGGATGGCGTCGAGCAACGAATCCGAAATCTGGTCGGCGAGCTTATCCGGATGGCCTTCGCCGACGGATTCTGAGGTGTAGATGTGGGTGAGGGACATTGCCGTCGAGGGGAAAGGGTACCCGTGGGGTCCGGCGGGGCCGGGGGCAGGCCCGATGCGCGCCGGAACTCTTGGCCCCCCGCTGTGGTTGGGGTGAACATGGCCAAAGTTCTTGCGGGCTTCCTTGCCATCGTCCTGAGCGGGGTAGGCCTCGCCCTGTCCTTGCCGCTCTTTGGCGGGTCCGCCCTTGGCTTCGTGTGCTTAGTGCCCGCATTAGCATTGGCCCGGGGCGCTGGGTTCTTACGCGGTTTCTTGGTGGGCGTGGGGGCTGCGGCGGTTGCGGCCTGGGTCAGCACTTCGCCTTGGCAGCCGGAGCCCGTATTGATGGACGGCACCTTTACGTGGAACTACGTGGCGTTCTTCTTGTTTGGAACCGTCATCTCTCTCTTCCTCGGGATCTTCGCGGAAGTCAAGGCGTTGACTTGGCGCACGGTGCTGGCCTTGGCGTGCGTGGGAGTTCTCTTGGAGGGCATCACCTTTATCCGCATGCCGGCTCAGATGGCTCTGTCTCAGTACGCCAATCCGGCCGCGCTGGCCCTGGCTTCGGTCACGGGGATCTGGGGCGTTTCTTGGCTGATGTGGGTGGCCAACCTGGTTTGGTTTGCTCCGCTAACGCAGCGACAACGCATGGTCTCAGTGGCGTCGGTTGCGGTATTGGCCTTGTGGGGGCAGTGGGGCACTTTCCAAGCGCACGCCCGAATGAATGAGGCGCGGCTGGTCCACAGCCAAGCCCCGATTGGCCTGGTGCAAACCCCGCAAGTCGGGGCGGATGCGCTTCTGCAGGTACAAGCACCCTTGGCCGCCGTTGCGCCCCGCTGGGTGGTGTGGCCTGAAGTGAGCGTGACCACCCACGACCACGACTCGCTGGCGGCCTTCGCTCGATCCGAGAACGGCTGGCCGGTGGTCACTTCCTACCTGGATGAGCACCAGCCCTTGCCGCACAACGCAGCCGCGGTTTTTGCCGCCTCAGGGCCCTCAAGGCCGTACCATAAGCGACATCCCTTTGGCGAAGAAGCGAAGCTCGTAACGGCAGGCACCGAGGCACGAGTTGTGGCGGTGAAGTCCGAAAATGTGGGGCTGAACATCTGCTTCGATTCCTGCTTCCCATGGACCATGCGCGACACCGTGCGTGAGGGCGCCGAAGTGATTGCGCTGCCGACGCTGGACCCGATTTCGCCGAACGGATTCATCCAGGCGGGGCATGCCGCCTTCACGCCCTTCCGCTCTGCTGAACTCGGGGTTCCGATCGTACGGAGCGAGGCTACGGCCTGGAGCATGGTCACGGACGCCTCCGGGAAGATCACGGGCGTGCTCCCCACCGGGCATGAAGGCGTGCTGGCCCGGCCGCTACCCGCCGCCCGGAACAACACCGTTTACCGTCAACTGGGCGACTGGTTCTTGGGCGCGGTGCTGATGGGGTTGCTTTTGTTCATCCCCGCCGGCAAGCGCACCGCCATGCAGGAAACAGACGCAGGCTAACGAGATCTTAGGCGCCGATGGCCGCCAGCCAACCCTGCAGGTTGTAATAGCTGGTGACCCGCGTGATCTTGCCGTCCACCACCTCGAAGAACGCGGCGGCGGGGATGCTGTACGTCTGCCCCGTGGCAGGCGGGAGGCTCCCGTCGGTGCTGAGGTAAGTGCCCGAACAGGTGAACTCCACCGCGCCGCGCGTGCCGTTACTGAACACCACCAGGTCGGTGATCTGCTCGCGGTAGCAGGTGTCCATATGGGTCTTGAACTTGCGGAACGCCTCGCGGCCTACCTCGCGCCCGCCTTCGTTGATATCGTGCGCCACGTCCTCGCTGAGCGTGGCGAGCATGCCCTCCAAGTCGTGGGCGTTGAAGGCGTCAAAGTACGCCCGGATGGCGCGTTCGGTGTCGTTCATGGGTTTAGTGTGCCCCGCCCGGGGCGCACCCCCCGTCATCAGACCCGAACCCCGCGCCCCTCAGAACTGGTCGGTCATGAACATCCGCACCGGTTGAGGCAGGCCGCGCGTCATCATCAGCAGCTCTTCCTTCTGGTCGGAGAGCTGCAGCCCCAGCTCGCCCGCTACCTGGGCCAGGCCGTACCAGCGGGTACCGGGTGGCACCGGCCACAGCGCCGTGGGGTGCGGGCTCACCACCTCGCGCACCAGGTTGCCTTCCAAGCAAATGTAGCCATCACCGAACGTCTCGCACGGCCGGTGGAACCAGTGCCAATACCGCCAGCGCCGCTCATCCCGCACCACCCAGCGCTCATCCTTGGCCGCCCACTGCGCATACAGCCGGTGGATATCCAGCGCCGAAAGCAATTCCCCCCGGCTTGCCGGATCGCACGGCACGGTGCCCGATATGACCCGGTCTGTAGTGGCAAACCCGAACCGAGCGTAAAGCTCTTCCTGGTGCGCAAAGAGCATGGCCGGGCCTTCGCCCTGCCGCGCCGCCTCATCCAAAACCTGCATCAAGAGGTGCCCGGCGTAGCCCCGCCCCCGGTCTTCTTGCCGCGTGGCCACCCCCGCAATCCCAATCGCCCGCCCCCAGCCAAACTGCATGCCGGTGGTGGTGAGGATGGACCGCATCTGGTGGTTTTCAAAGAGCGCCCACTTCCGGTTGAGGTCGAACATCGGGTCGGCGTAAAACGCCTGCCGCGCCCGGCTCATGTCGAGGTGGAACGCCCCTGCCAGCAACCGCAGAAAAGCGTCCGCTTCGTTCGGCTGGATGGGGCGGCAGATCATGAGCCACTCGCCCGGCCGATGATGAGGGTGACGCGCACGCGCTCGGGCGAGAGACTCACCCCTTCGGGCGAGACCAACTTCACGTCGAAAGACTTGTCGGCTTTCAGACCGCTGATATCAATCGGCTCGGTCAGCACGCCGCTCTGCCGGGCCATCAGGTCGGGCTCGCCGCTGGCCAGGGCCATGTTGGGCGTAATCGTATAAGACTTGACCTCAAATCCGAACGCAAGCTGCCCAGTGGTGCGCAACTGCACGAAGAGATTGCGGCTGGTGGGTGCGGTAAAGATGACCGGGCTGACCGTGATCTGCTTCGGCTCAATGCTCACCCCCGCCACGGGGCGGCGCGAGGCGTCCAGTGCCTCCAAATTCAGCGCATAGGCGCCCTTGGGTTGGGCATCTTCCAGGTTCAAAATCGCCCGCACGTGCGCCACTTGCTCCATCATGCTGGCCGGGCCGCTCACGGTGACCTGCATAGGCTGGAAGCTGGCACCCCCATAAGAATAGAGCGGAGACAGGCTGCCCACGGGTTCAAGCTCGACATCGATGCGCTTGACCGTGCGCTCTTCCACCCGAATGCGAATGACGGGATCGCGGGCCGTCACCCGCACGTTGGCGCGGCTCGGCACGTTCAGCCGCACGGCGTAGTCCCCGTCACCGGGTTCCGCACGGGTCATGGAAACACTGGCCTCCACCTGGCGCGTATCAAAGGCGCGCAGCTCCTCTTCCGTCCCCGTAGCGAGCAAGAGCACCGAGCTGGGCACCTCCCGCGCGGCAAATTTGGGTTCAAGCCCCACCACCTGCAGGGGCACGCTAAACTCGCGTTCGCGCTCGATCTTGTCGCCGGGCTGAACCTGCAAGTAGAGCCCCAGCGCCACCAAGAGCGAAGCGATGAGCAGCCAGGCTTCGGATCGTCTCATGCCTCTTCCTCCTCTGCCGCTTCGGCCCGCTTGGCGCGGCGGAACGCCCGGCGCCGGCTCGCATCTTCGGCGGTTTGACCCGCCGAAAGGATCTCAAGTAGCTCTTCGGCCGATTTCACCGGCGTAAGGCCGCCCGCCCTCGCCACCGTGATTTCTCCGCGCTCCTCGCTCACAATCACAACGACGGCGTCTGAGTGCTCCGTCACGCCCACCCCTGCCCGGTGCCGCATGTGGTACTCGGCGCGGATCGCCGGATTGTCGCTAAGGGGCAACTGGCACGCCGCCGCCACCAGTTCATCTTGCCGCACGATAATCGCGCCGTCGTGGAGCGGGTTCCCCGCATAAAAAATGGACTGTAAGAGAGGGGCCGAGACCACCGCGTGCAAGGGAACGCCGCTGCGAATTTCGGCATCCAGTTGGCGGCTGCGGTCGATGACAATCAAGGCCCCCGTGCGGCTTTGGGCCATGGACTGCGCCGCCACCGCAATTTCTTCGAAAGTGGTGCCGCGCGCCGCGCCCTCACTGCCCACCAGTCGGTCACTCAGGCCGCCCATGCGCGCAAAGCCCTCGATGGTTTGTCGTAGTTCAGGCAGGAAAAGAATCACCAATGCCACCGGGCCGAGCAACGTGGCCTTGTCTAGTACCCAATGCAGGGTGCGCAGACCCAGCACGTCACTGGCCAGCAGGGCGACCAGAAAGACGAAGACCCCAAAGAGGATGCGCCACGCGCGGGTGCCGCGCACGAGCTTGAGAAGCCGCCAAATGAGGTAGGCGACCAGCAACACATCCAGGATATTGATGACCGCTTGGGGCCACGGTTCACCCAGCGTGCTCAGGCGACGCAGGAATTCATCACGCAAGGAATTAGACTCATTCTAGCCAAGAAACTCCCCGCCGGGCAGGGATTCATACCAAGTTGAAAACGCCTCGTCTTCAGGTTGCGTAAGTGGCGGGCGAACATCTGCCCGCTCGATTCTCCCTTGCCCATGGGCGGACATCTTGTGGTGGGCCGGCTGGGGCACGCCCCGCAAGGCTTCGATCAGCGGCAACACTCGCGCAAAGAGGCGCTCGGCGCGCTCGGTTTCGCCCGCCTCCCAGGCATGCACCACTTGGCACAGCGGGGCCGCCATCACATTGGCGCACCCACTGATGGTGCCGTGCCAGCCCGCCTGAAGGGCCGCCAGCAAGAGGCGCTCGTCTCCCACCCACAAGGGGGCATCGGGCCAAGCCGCTCGGAATTCGGATAAGTTTGCGGGGTCGCCACTGCTATCTTTCAGCCCCATGCACTGCGGGTGCGCGGCCAGTTCGGCGACTTGCTCGGGCCACCATGTCACGCGCGACATCAACGGGTGGTGATAGAGGATGAGGGGCAAAGGCGAGGCATCGGCCAGCCGGAAGAACCAATCTCGAATGCCCACGGGGCTGAGGTTGGCGTAGCCCCCCGGGGCCATTACCAGCACGGCATCCGCCCCCGACTTGTGTGCTTGTTGCGACAGCCAGATCGCTTCGGTCAAGCTGCTGGTCGCAAGACCGGCCACCACGCGCAGGGCACCCCGGGCGGGTGCAAAGCCGCGCACCAGGTCGCGCTTTTCCACCGCACTCAACGAGGGGCCCTCCCCATTGGTGCCCCCCAAAACGATGCCCACACACCCAGCGGCCTCGAACCCCGCCCCCAGCCGGGCCAGGCCCACCGCATCCACCTCGCCGGACGGGGCAAAGGGGGTGAGGGAGGCGGGCATAACCCCGCGCGGCCACGGTGCGCTCATGAGCGTGAATCTACCCGTGCGCTATAATGGGTGAAGCGCATGGAGCCTCCATTACAAACGGCCCTCATAGTGGGACTCCTCCTCATCCTAGGCAATGCCTTCTTTGTCGCCGCCGAGTACGCGCTCGTCGGCACCTCGCGCCGCCGGATTGAAAACCTCGCCAAGAAGGGGAGCAAGTCCGCCAAGCTCGTGCTTGCCGCCCTGGACGACATGTCCACTTATGTCGCCGGCATCCAAACACTCATCACCCTGTTTGGCCTCGGCATCGGGGCGCTGACGGAGCCTGCCATCACGGCGCTCATCAAGCCCAGTCTTACGTTTATGCCCGAAGGCGCGGTGAGCGTGATCTCGGTCATCATCATGTCCTTCCCACTGGTGGTACTGGGCGAACTCGTGCCCAAGTACGCGGCTCTGCCCGTCTCCGACCGGTTCGCCATGGCAACCATCCGGGTTCTGCGCTTCAGCATTCTCATCCTCACGCCGCTGGTGTGGGCGTTCAAGGTGAGCGGACGGGCGGTGCTCAAGCCGTTCGGGGTGAACATTGACCAAGTGGAGCAAGCGGCTTCCCGCGAAGAGATTGACCAGCTCCTTCGCGACCCCACGACCGAGAACCTGGACGCCACCCACGCCAACCTGGTGAGCAAGGCCCTGCGCCTTGACCAGAAGACAGCCGAAGACCTGATGAACCACCGTGTGGACATTCAGTGGCTACCGCTGGAGATCACGCGGGAAGAGCTGGGACAGGAACTCAAAAAGATCCCCCACAGCCGCATCCCCGTGGCGCGCGGCGACCTCGATGACATCGTGGGCGTGGTCTATCTGCAGGATCTGGTGGGCAAGTGGGATGACCCGGATTTCACCCTTGAATCCATTCTGAGACCGGCGGAGTTTGTGCCCGAATCTATGGGCGCTGACCGACTGGTGCAGCGCATGCGCGAGGCCAAAACGCAAATCCTCATCGTGAGCGATGAATACGGCGGCACGAGCGGCCTCTTGACGTTGGAAGACATCACGGAAGAAGTGTTTGGGGACCTGGAAGACCGTTTGGAAGCCGATCGTCCGCCCATTGAAAGACTGAATGACAAGCGGATCATCGCGCGGGCCGACGTCCGTTATGATGAAGTCCTTGAGTTCTTGGATTACGAAGATCCGAGCGACACTTTCACCACGGAGACCCTCTCCGAAATCGTGATGGAAGAGCTCAAGCGCATCCCCGTGGTGGGCGAGACCGTGCCCCTCCCCATCGGGACCCTGAAGGTCGACAACATGACTCGCCGGCGCGTCATCCGGGTTTCGATTGAGCTTAAGCCTCGCCCGGTTGAGGCTGAAGAAGAATAAGCTCGTGCCCGACCTCTTGCCACCGGTAGCCGCAGGCTTCTACGTGGTCTCGGAGGTCACTTAAGTTAAGCCCCCGTTCCGTCAGCAGTGGCGCATGGACTTCGACCACAAAGGCGCGGATGCGACGGCTAAGCAGCACATCCGTGGCAGCCCACAAAAGCTCGTACTCAAAGCTTTCGATATCCACCTTGGCCACATCTACTTGGTCCAGCCCCTGTTCATCCAACAGTGCGGCGAGCGTGGTGACCCGAACCGTCTCAGTGGGGATGGCGTACTTGGTGGCGCGGGCTAATCCCGAGGCCCCCGTGTTCATATCCGGGAACAGATGAATCTCGGCCGTACCCTCTTGGTCGGCCACCGCGAGCTTGGCAATCTTCGCCGACGAGGCCCCGTTGGCATCAAGATTTCGCCTCAAGACCTCCTGCAAACGCGACTGGGGTTCCACCGCCACGATCCGCCCGGTCTCCCCCTGCGCTTGCTGCGCCAGCACCGAGAAGTAGCCCTCATTGGCCCCGATATCGAGGAACGTGCCACCGCGCCGCCAGTGCCGCTGCAGAGCCGCTGTCATCTCCGGTTCGTAGGCTTCTCCGCGCAGAATCCGCGCCCCGAAATTCGAGGCCGGGTCCACCCAAAACGTGCCGTTCGGGCCGGAGAACTCGATCCGTTCCAATCGCAGCCAGCGCTTGAGCCGGGCGGCTAGGGAAGCGGGACGGACCCGCCGGAGCCAACCCGCCAACCGGAGCTGCGACTGAGGATTCATGCCGGTGAGATTAGCCGACCTACGCCACGCGGCGCTTGTGGCTAGAGAGCATCCGGGCGCGGTCGCGGTACTTATTCACCGTGCGGCGGGCCACCTGGAGCCCCTTCTGCGCCAGCCGGTCCGCGATATCTTGGTCGCTCAGCGGGTGGTCCGGGTTTTCCGTCGCCAGGATGTCTTCGATCATCCGCTGCACCCGCAGGGCCGCCTTGAAGAACACATCGAAAGAAACCACTTCTCCGGTCGCAATTTGAATGAATTTGCCATTCGTCGCGCGGCTGATGGTGCTCTCGTGGAGCCCCAAATCCTTGGCCATCTCGACGCGGGTGAGGTTCTGCAAGAACTTGTAATCCCCCGTCTTCACAAAGCCCTCTTGCCGCTCGGCCAGATACTTGGCCACCCGGGCCAGGGTCTCGCGGCGGCTATTGAGCGCCGAAAGGAAATGGCGGGCGCGGTCCACGTATTCGGTGATGTGGCGCTTTTCGTCCTTGGCCCCTTGGCGACGGCCTTGCAGCTCCCAGTACCGATCCTCGTAGCCCCGGTCCACCCGCAGGTTCAGCGGCGACGGCCCCGGAATCTCGATGATCCAACCGTATTCGTCAAAGCTCAGCATGACGTCCGGCTGCGCCCCAATCGAGCGTTCGGACACCTGCGGCACATTGTGCGCGCAGAAGCCTTCACCCGGGAACGGATTGAGCCCCGTGATGACCTCAAACGCCGCCTCAATCAGCTCATCCGCCACCTTGTAGCGGTGCCGCAGGCTGCGCGTGTTGCGCTGCACCAGTTCATCCCAGTGGCTACGCAGAATCTGGCGGGCCAGGCGTTCCGCATCGGTCTGCGGGCGTTGCAACTGCAAAATCAAGCAGTCGCGGAGGTCATAAGCACCCACGCCCGCCGGCTCGCAGCTTCGCAGGGCATCAATGGCGGCCTCGGCGTCTTCCAGGCTCACGCCGCAGTCCAGCGCCGCTTCTTCGATGGTGGTGGTGAGGTATCCGCGCTCGTTGATATTGCCAATGAGATACAGGCCCAGGGTGCGGTTTTCCGCCGGGAGCATGGTGAGCAACTGCGCGCGGAGGTGATCCCACAGGGAATCGTGCGAGGCCGCCAGGTCAATCCAGTCCGGCGCGGAATCGTCCGTCGGGCGGCAGCGGTTGGCCTCCCAGGTGTCGCCCGAGGGGCGCAGTTCGGACGGGGCCACGTGCTTGAGGATCTCGTCCCGGGTCAGCGGCTGAAACTCGTCATCAATCCGCTCCAGCGCCGGGTTCTCCAGCAATTCGGCTTCCACGGCCTGGAAGAGGTCCGCTTGCGCCAATTGCAAAATCTGGCTATTGAGAACGACTTTCGGGTCCGCGGTAGTGCGGAGTCCGGTTCGTACGGAGGTTCGGATAGATGCGCCCGGTTTCATACTGCGTCGACCTTGAGACACTCAAGGTCTCGGTGCTTTCCGGGTCGGGCTTCTCCGGGGGAATACTAGGATTTGCAGAACGGCCGCAAGTGGCACGACGTAGCGTAGGAGGGAAGCAGGAGCAATGTTTACGGGGTTGATTGAGGCGGTGGGCGAGGTGGTACGGCACGAAAAGCCTCGCCTGGTGGTGCGTCCCCCGGCGGACGGGATGGGTGAACCCTGGGTCCTCGGGGAAAGCATTGCCATCAACGGCTGCTGCCTAACCCTGGTGGACTCCGCCGACGACCTGGCCTTCGACGTGAGCGAGGAAACTTACGCCCGTACCAATCTGGGCCAACTCCAACCCGGCACCCCGGTGAACCTAGAACGCGCCATGCGCGTGGGCGACCGGCTGGGCGGCCACATGGTGCAGGGGCACGTGGACACCACCGGCACGCTGGTGAGCCTGGAACCCAGCGGCGATGGCTGGACCATGAACGTGCAAGCCCCCGCCGAACATGCCGCCCTGCTGGTGGACAAGGGGAGCGTGACCGTAGACGGCATAAGCCTGACCGTGGTGGAGCCCGATGCAAAGGGGCGATTTCAGGTCGCGGTGATCCCGCACACGTTTGCGCACACGCATTTGCGGCGCGCGCAACCTCGGCAAGCGGTGAACCTAGAGTTCGACATCATCGCCAAGCAGGTGGTGCGTTACCTGCAGTTGCGGCCGAGCTAGTTTTCGCGAGTGATCTTGATGCACTCGGCCAGCCGCGCGGCGGCCGCGACGTTGGTGCGGTGCCCGCTGCGGTGGGCGGTGACTTGCATCACCGACCACGGGACTCCGGCCAGGAGGAGGTCGCCCATCAGGTCGAGGAGCTTGTGGCGGGCGGGTTCATCCGGGAATCGCGGCGGAAAGGCGTAGCCATCGGCTTCTAAGATCACACAGCTGTCTTCGCTCAGGCCGAGGCCGAGCCCCATCTGGCGGAGCGGCTCCACCTCTTCTCGGAACGCAAACGTGCGCGCCGGGGCAATTTCCTGGGCGTAAGCCTCGGGGCTTAACACAAACTCGACCTCTTGCCGACCCGGCCAGCGCGGCGCATTGTCGTATTCGTAGCGCACGCGGCCCGTGCCCGAAGCCATCGCCACCTTCACGTCGCCCTCAATGAAGTAGATGCGCTTGAAAAGCCCCTCCACGTGCAATTGGCCGCACGCGGTGAGCCCTACCGATTGCAAACCCGCCACGAACTCGCGGGCACTGCCATCCAGCGCCGGCATCTCGCCGCCTTCCACATCAATTTCGGCATCCGTGATGCCCAGCCCCGCCAAGGCGCTCATCAGGTGCTCAATCGTGGCGACCGGGCCTAACTGCGTGCAGCGGCGGGTGTCGGTGACTTCGCTGGGCGTAGCGCTTACCCGCTGGCCCGAAGCCCGAAAGGCAATCCCCTCCGCCCCCGGATGCACCGTCACGCGCACCGGCTGCCCGCCGTGCAACCCCTGCCCGGCAAATGAAACCGACTCGGCCACGGTGAAACGGGGCGCCGAGATCACGCTTTCTCCTGTTCGCCCGCGCCCTTTTCAAGCTTGGTGATGCGGGCCACGATCTCCGGCAGCTTCTGCATCAGGGCCAGCATGCGCATGTGCTGGCGGGCCGGGATGGCCGGCAAGCCCATGTATTGCCCGGGTTCCATCAGCCGCTTCATCACGCCGCTGCGGCCGCCGAGAGCGATGTCATCGCCCACTTCGGCGTGGTCCGCAATCCCGGTTTGGCCGCCCATAATCACACGCTCGCCTACGGTCGAGCTTCCGGCCAGGGAGCAGTGCCCGGCAATGACGGAATGCGCCCCCACCCGCGCGTTGTGGCCCACCTGCACCAGGTTATCCAGCTTCACGCCGGTCGAAATCAAAGTCACCCCGCAGGTGGCGCGGTCCACGCAAGTGTTGGCGCCGATTTCCACATCGTCCTCCAGCACCACGCGCCCGATCTGCGGAATCTTGTACTGCTTGCCGCCCACCATCGAGTAGCCGAAGCCATCCGCTCCCAGCACACTGCCGGAGTGGATGCGGCACCGCGCCCCCACGGTCACCGAGTGCACCAAAGTAACGTTCGGGAAGAGCACCGAGCCCGCACCCACGTGGCAATCGTCGCCCACAAAGCATCCGGCGTGGATGTGCGCCCCGGCGGCCACCGTGGCACCTTCGCCCACCACCACATGCGGCCCCAGCTTCGCCTCCGGGCTCACCTGCGCGGATTCGGCGACCACCGCCGTGGGATGAACTCCCGAAGCAAGGGAAAGAGGGCGATCGAGCTTGTTGAGCACCCAGCCAAAGGCCATTCGTGGCTGATCCACGGCCACCACCGGCCGGTCCAGGGCCGGGGCCTGCGTTGGCACAATCAGCGCGCCGACGTCGCTCGCAAGGGCCTTGTGCAGATACTCCTCGCTGGTCACAAAGGTGATGGCATCGGGGCCTCCCTCGCCGGCGGGCACGGCCTGTCGGATAACGAAATCCGCCGGGCCACGAAGTTCGCCGCCTACGGCCTGGGCGAGTTCAGCGAGGGTGAAATGAGGCGTGTTCGCCATGCGATGTATTCCGTGGTGACATCCTTCACGCCGGGCGCGGCCGGAACGACCTTGTAGCCCCGCGATTCGGCGAAGTGTCGTATCCATTCTTGCTCATTGGTCCGGGGGGTGGTTGGCCAGGGGGAGGATTCCCACGGCACCGACTGGGTCTGACGGGCCTGCGCCCCGACCGAAAACGACGCGGTGCCCCCCGCCACGGCGGGCAGTTGACGATCTGAAGTGAGCGTGATCGGCGTGATGGCCAAGTAATCCGTGCCCACCGTTCGCTCCGCGCGCAGCCGCGCGGCTTCCATTTCTTCCAGTTCCAGCGGCACCAGGTCGAACATCGCTTGGCGGCGCTCGTCCTCTAATTGCATTTGCAATTCCGCCCACCGGGCATCCCATTCGGCGCGGATGGTGGCGGACTCGTGGCTCAGGCTCTGCCGAACCTGAGTGGGGTAGCCGGGCCGGGCCGAAGAGAACGGACCAAACCGTTGCGGCGGACGCAATGAAAACGGATCGGGGTCGGGCCAGCCCATGCGCCAGGCCAAGATGCTGCGCCAGTCCCCCGCGGCCTCGACGCGGGCACGTTGGTCGGCCCACCACTTTTCGCGGGCCTCAGCGGTCGTGGTTTCAAAGCCTTCCGCAATGGCCGCCAATTGCTGGCGGCGGATCGCCTCGTAACGGGCGGCGACTTCCCGGATTTCTCGGTCAGCGGCGCGCTTCAGGGCCGTCTGGCGAGATCGATCCACCTCGGCCAAGGCGGCCTGGGCGCGGGCCTCTTCCGGCCCGGCAATGATCCGGCGGGGTTTTTGGTCCGCCAGGTTGGCGGAGAACGCCACCTGCCCGGCGGCCATCTCAGGCCTCGGGAAATCGGCGGGGCCGGCATCGCGCGGAATGCGCGAGACATCAATGCTCACGACGGGGGCCGGGCGCATACACCCGGCTCCCGCCATGCAGAGGATTGCCGCCCCGGCAATCCCAAAGTGACTCCGCTTACGGCGTGCCATTCACAGCCTTCACAACCTCAGGAGTGAGGTCTGTGGAGGAATAAACGAGAACGCTGGATTCAAACACCATGGTGAAGCCCTGCTTCTTGGCCACTTCACCGATCTTGGTGCGGACCTGAGCAATGGCTTCTTCGCGAAGCGTGCTGCCCAGCGCATCCATGTCGTTGTTAAAGACCTCGTTCCACTGGCCCAAAACGCTCTGGGCGATCTGCAGGCGGCCGTTCAGGTCGGTCAGCAGTTCCTTTTCTTGGTCCGTCTTGTCGGCCTTCGTCACCAGCGTTTGCAGCTGCTTGGCGGCGTCGCGGACGGCGGTCTTGGTGGCTTCCAACTTGGTCTTCTCGGCGGCCGTTAGGTTTTCCTTCAGGCTCAGCGTCAAGAGGTCGTTGGCCTGTTCGTTGGTCAGGCACGGGTTCTCGCGCACAAAGTTCAGGATGTCGCTGCGGACCTGCCAGGCATTGCGCAACTTTTCATTCTGCGCCTTGCCAAGGTTGCTGTCTTCCAGCACCTTGGTGATGTCCACCGCCGCGTACTTTTCCGCGTTGTTCTGGAAACCAGGGGCAATGATCAGGGCGCCCACCAGCGTAAGGGCCAGCGCAACCGTCGGGAGCCATTGAGTGGGTTTATTCATGGGATTTGTGTTGTTCGTTGTCGGGTTTGTCCGGCGCGTTAGAAACCTGTGCCGATGTTGAAGTGAACGCGACTGCCACCATCTTGGTTGATCGCGTAATCGAGTCGAATGGGGCCGAGCGGCGTCGTGAACGCCAAACCCAAACCGTAGGCCAGCTTGAGGTTGGCCGTACTGAACTGCGGGAAGCCGGTGACTTCACCATAGCCACCCCAGGCTCCGCCGTAGTCGGCAAAGCCGACCAGGCTAAAGTTGCGCTGGAGCGGGCGGCGGTATTCCACCGTGGTGAGGAATGAGCGCGATCCCCAGAACTGCTGGTTTTCGTACCCGCGCAGGCTGCTGGAGCCCCCAATGAAGAGTTGTTCGAAGAACGGCACCGTGCCGGAGATGAAGCCGTACTTGGAGCGCAGGGCGATGCTGGGCACCATCTGGTCCACCGGGGCATCAATGCGGTTCTGGTTGGCAATGCGCCCCATCGGCCAATACTGGCGGTACTCGAACTGGGTGCGAATGAAGCTGTTCTTACCAAGAACATCCTCCAGCCCCGTCACTTGCCCGGCAATGCGGGTGATGTTGCTAAAGCCCGGCTCGATCGTGATGCTGGCCAATCGCCCTTCGTACGGGTCGAGGCGCGGGAAGCGCTGGTCCATGCTCACACCGAGCTTGAGGATGACCAGGTCACCATCTTGCTGCACCGAGCGTGCATCTTGGTTGCCCGTGTTGGTGGTGTCCAGGTTGAGACTCTTGATGTTCTCCGCATTCAAACCGACCTGCGCGAGCAGATCCTTGCCCATGGGCGTGGTGTAAATGAGGTCAAGACCGGTACGGCGCTCGTCGAAGCCCTGGCCGGTGTTCCCGCCAAACGGATTCGAACCCGAACCGGTGAAGTTGTAAACCACGCGGGAGTACACGTTGGCGTTGATGCCCGCGCCCCGGCGGCTGAGGTATTCGTTGCCCCAGGCGAGGTCCACACTGGCCCCGCCGCCCACCGTGGCTTGCGAGAGCACGAGGCCGACGTTTTGGCCCGACCCCCGGAAGTTGGTGTCGGAATAGCTGACCTGCCCCACCAAGCGGCTTTGGGGGTCCAGCGCCACCCCGGCATTAAAGAGGCCCGTCGGGCGCTCCTTCACGATCAAGGTGACGTCGTATTCACCCGGCACGGAACCGTTATCCAGGCGTGGGACGATGTTATCGAACCAGCGGGTGGCAAAGAGATCTTCGATACCCTTGCGGAACTCACGCTCGTTGAGCGCGGAGCCTCGTTCCGGGCGGCCGAGAATGCGTTCGAACACGCTCTGCTGCGTGCGGAGGTTGCCCGGGGACTCGTTGACGATGCGGACTTCGCCGAGCTTGGGCTCGAGCACGCTGATGGTCAGCGTTTCTTCCACATCGCGGTCCGGACCGACCTGCTCAATCTGAATGCGGTAGCCACGGGCTTCATACAGAGCCGTCACGCGGTCGGCAATCGCGCGACCATTGCGGAGGTTGTAAAGCTGCCCGAGCGGCTGGATTTCGGTGGCGATGGCGGTGATTTCGTCGGTGGAAATCTCGGTGTTGCCAATCACGCGGAACTCCTTCACGAGCGGGTTCTCGACGATGTTAACAATCACATCCACCTGGCCTTCGCCGGCCGGCTGGCTGGTGATGGCCACTTCGCGGAAAACGCCCAGGGCCAGGATTAAATCTTCTTCCGAAGCGACTTCGGCGGCATTAAACGGTCCGCCCACCTTCAATCGCATCGGGCCGATCACGTCGGCAGCGGCGAGGCGCACGTTGCCCTCCACCTTGATTTCCCTGATTGTGGGGTTGGATTGCGCCCACGCGCACATCATCATTGTCAGGGCTGCCCCCAAGGCCGCCGACCGCTTCCACCGCATCATTGTCAGTATGGACGCTTTACAGCGCGGGGCGATACAACGGGACCGTTCGCGGTCCTGACTCGGGTCGGCCGAGGCCCTAAATTCGTCGGCTCCAGTCGATGCGAAGCCGCCAAGGCAGATCCTGGGTGAGACCGAAACTCACCTGAACCCGGCGGATGCGGCTGGGCACGTCGTAAACCAGATCCAGCCCGAACTTCTGCCGCTGGCCATCAAGCGGGGTCGACAGCTGCCGGAAGGCCGTGGCGTTCAGGCGCGGGGCAATTTCCTTGCCGATGGTGATGAACGCGCCATCGAAGGGGTTGTAATCCAGGAACACGAAGCTGAGCCCAAGGCTTTGCGCCAGGCTGCTGGTAACCGGATCGAGCAGGCTGGGCACCAATGCCGTGGCGAGGCTGCGGGAGAGGCTGGTGCCCGTGAGGCCGCCGCTGGTGAGGCTGGAGATCAGTTCTCCTTGGCCGATGATGGCCAGAATCTCGTCGGTACTGAGGTCGGGCGGGTCGCTTTCGGCGACGAATCGCAGGCGCTCGGTCGTGCTCAGCAAGTCACCCTGAATATCGAGGTTCACCCGATAAACCTGGTACCGACCGTTGTCGCGCGGAGCCGCGAGCGAAGTCCGCCCCTGTAGGTTCAAGTCCAGCCGTGCCGCACCCCCGGCAAACCGGTCGCCCGAATAGTTCAGCACAATCTCGCCATCCGGCAAGATGTTAATCCGGGCCGAAGTGAGCGTAAGGCGGCCCCCGCTCACGGTAAGCGGCAGCGCCAGATTGGGCTCAATCAGGCTTCCGTTTAGCGTGCCGACCCCGTTCACGTCAAGCGTCAGCGCCGGACCTTCGATGCGGGCCGGGTTCAGCACCACCAGCCGCACCCCCGCAAACTGCGGGTTGATGACCGGCGGAACGCCCGCGCCGCCCGTGAGGGGCTCCACCGGCAGCACGATGACACCCTTCTCAGCCTGGAACGAACCGACCACCAACGGCGAGCCGACGTACTGGGAGAATGCCAGGTCCATGGAGACTTCACCGCTACTCGGGCGCGGGGCCGTGGGGATCGTGCCCTTGACGGGGAAGCTGCGGGCCACGATCTTGCCTTGGACGAACCCGGAGTTGAGCCAGGTATCGAAGTCAGCGTTGCCCGCGAGCAGGTCGGTGATGCCCACGGTGGCATTAAATTCGAGGTCGGGCTGCGGGCTGGTGGCGACCCGATCCGCAAACGCCGAACCGGTGAGAGTGAGCGCATCGGCCGTGATGGCCAGCACCGTGTTGAGCTTGTTGAGGGCCTGATCGCCCACCACTAGTCGCTCGGCCTGGACGTCGAGCTGACCTTCGGGCGCCCAGCGCCCGAGTTCATCCCGCACCACCAAATTGAGGTTGGCCGTGCCGTTGGCTTCATACCGAGTGACATCTAGGAACTCACCCAAATCGCTCAGCGGGACATCCTTGGCGGTAAAGCGCACTTCACCCGGCTTCTCTTGGAACTGCGCGGTAAAGGCAGGATATTCCGCCCCGACTTGCACCTTTAGCTTGCCCGCGATCAACTCGCCATCGGCAAAGTAGAGGTTCGGCGTGAGGCGCACCCGATCCAGCACCAGGCTGGCATCCAGCGTTTGCAACTGACCGTTCTGGAAGAACTGCGGTGAGGTCACGGCCAGCCAGCCTTCGCCGAAGGGTTGGCTCAGGGTGCCCTGCATGTTGAAGAGGGCATTCACCCGACCGCCGCGAAGGGGCAGTTCGCCGCGCACCGTGGCCAGCCAGCCGAGGTCAAAATTCTCGATGGCGACTTCGCCCTCAAGGGAATCATCCGCCCCCAGGCGCGCATTGCGCACGGCAAAGCCCTGGTCCCAAACGAGGGAGTCAACGAAGTAATCCTCGCCCTCTTGCCGTGCCGTGAGCAGGATTTCTCCCGCATCCCGTCCGTAAACGCTGAGGTTTTGGGCGCGGAACAGTTCGGCCTTGGTCGAGAGCGCGCCGCTCCGGGCGGTGAGCTCAAAGGAACCCAGAACATCGCCCCGAAGGGTCTCGAGGCCGCGCCGCACATCCTCCGGCGAATCAATCCAGCGGGCACGAGTCAAATCCACAATCGGTTCAATTTCAATGCCGTAAACATCCACCCAACCAGAGCCCGTCTCGGTATCCTGTTGGTAGCGCACGTCGCGCAGGGCCAGGTAGCGCTCGGCCGTGCCGATGCTGCCATCCGCCGTCCACTGGCCGTTGCCAAATCGCACATCCAGCGGCCCGCCGCCGTAACCCGTTTCGCCCACCAGCGTGTCCGCCAGGCGAAGATTCGCTTCGGCGCTGCTCAGTTGCCCGCGCGTGCCTTTGGCCACAAGTTGGCCGCGCACGCTGCCCGTGATCGGAATCTCGGGGGCTTGTTCCGGTCGGAACGCCAGCGTGATGTCATCGAGCTCCGCACTCGCATCAAAGTCGCCATCTTCCCAGCGGTAGCGGCCCCGCCCCCGCGCTACGCCCTGGCCAATGAACAGCGTGATCTCCCGCAGGTCTAGCCCTTCCTTGGTGGCGCGCACGTTCACGCTCCCCGCTTGAGAATCGAACTGACCGTAGCCCATGTCGCGCAACGAAACCAAGGCCTCCACCACGGGGTCATCCAGGGTCCCTCGGATGCGGGTCGCCAACAGACGCGCCGTGCCCTTAACGTTCAGTTCGGGCAACCAATCTGCCACAAAGAACTCGCGGCTGAGCACCGAGCCATCCAGCTCGTTGGTCTTGAGATCGAGGGCAAGGTTGCCCCGCACGGGTGTGGCCTGCACCAGCCCCCGCACGTCTCGCGCGATCAAGCGATTGGCATCCAGGCTGAATTCGCTGCCCAAGATCGGGATGATTTGATCCCCGGCCCGCAGTCCGAAAACCTCGGTCCGGCCCTCCACGTTCCAGTCGCTCCCGCTCCAGTTCACCTCGGCCCGGGCATAGGCTTGCCCTTCAACATCTTGCTCGGGCAGAAGCTCGTCGAGCGACATACCTACGGCATCCACCACGGCCTGCCCGCCTTTCGAGAAAGTCCCCCGGCCCGAGGCCAGCAGCTTGCCAGTGCCCAGGTTGGCTTCCGCCCGCCGAATCTCGAACTGGTCGCCCGTCGTAAAGATGCGCGCGCTGAGCCGGTCGAAATCAAAGGTCCGCCCATCTTCCAGGCGGTATCGTGCCGCCCCGTCCAGCCCGATCTGAAGTTCGGGGGCCTTCTCATTGCCCCCAATCAAAACGGTCGAACTCACCTGCCCGGCGAGCCCGGCAACCCCCGCCCGCGCGGCCAGCGGCGCCAAGGCAATCGCCGGGGTCTTGGCCGCTCCGCTCAGACGCTTCGTCTTCAAGTCGTAGGCCAGGCCAGCTTCCCAGTTGGCCCCCAGCGCCCGGGCTTTCTTCACATTCACGCCCAGTTGCCGCCCGTTGCTGGCCAGCTGGCCTTCCAGCCCGTCCACCCTTTCGCCCGCCACCTGCACCTGACCGGCGCTGGCCTTGCCTTGCAGCCTCAGGCCCTGGTCATCCGTTTGCACCCAGCCATCAAAGGCCAGGCCCCGGAAATCCATGTCGCGCGGCAAGCTCCGCGCGGCATCCTCCCACAGGGCATTGCGGTTATCCACCTTGGCCACCACCCGCCCCGACCAGGTCGGCGCCTGGCTCCAGGTGGCCACCCCGTGGGCACGCACGCTTCGCCCCGGCTCCACCACATCGGCGAGTACCTGGGCTTCGGCGTCCACCAGCCGAACGCGGCCCTTCACTTGTGCGCGGCGGAGGTAGGGCGCGTAGGCAATGCCAGCGCCCTCGAGCCCGAGATCAGCCCGAATCTGGGGGGCCTTGCCCGGCGCCCACGCGGCGTCCGCCCGGCCCGAAGCCAAAAGTTGCTGCCCCGAAAAAGGCGCGAGCGGCTTACGATCCGCCGGCGTTAGCCAGGGTCCGGCCCACTTCACCGCCGTCACGATATCGGCGGCCCGCACATCGCTGCGCACCCAGCCGTAGCCATCATCGCGGGCCAAGAGGGAAAGTTCGGCCCGCCCAAACGGACCGCCCCGCAGCATGGCCGCCGCCGTAGTCTGCCCCTGGGTGCGCTCCAGGTCCAGGGCATCCACGTCAAAGATGCCACCCACCGCCTCGGCCCCCATTTCATCGCGGTACACCAACCGCAATCGGTCGGTTCGAATCTTGATCGGAGTCTCTTCTCCGGCGGGCTCGCCTTGCGGCATCAGCAGGTCTTGGAACGACCACTTGTCACCTTTGCGGCGCGTCACCCGGGCCAAAACCGTGCTTGCATCAATCTGCATGGCATCGCCGCTCCACACCAAGTGCCCTTGGTCCAGGGTCACTTGCGGAGCTTCGCCGGGTTTGCCCCAGCGTACGCCGTGGACGCGGGCCGTGGCCGTCCAGGGGTCAACCGAATAGCTTTCGGCGCGGATTTCCGCCGGACCGCCCTGGCCTTCATAAGTCACCCAAATGGGTTGACCCGGCGCGAGCATAAACAGGCCAAGTTGGTAGATGTAGGTCAGGCCGAGGAAGAGAACCAGGGCCGCCGGAAACCAGCCGATGGACCAGCGCGCGAGGCGTAGCAGGCTGCGGCTGATCCCTCGCACAAGATTAGGACGTTTCGGCCGCCGCGGAGAGTCGCTCGAGGCGCTCTTTCATCACCTTTTCGCTGAGCGCGATGGCGTTATACGAGCTGCGAATGAACGGCCCGCTGGCCACAAAGATGAATCCGAGCTCTTCGCCAATGGTTTGGTACTCCTTAAACTGATCCGGGTGGATGTATTCGACCACGGGCAAGTGCTTCATGGTCGGGCGGAGATACTGGCCAATGGTGACGGCGTCCACGCCGATCGCGCGGAGGTCCTTGAGCGTGTCCACCACCTCGTCCTTGGTTTCGCCCAGGCCGAGCATAAGGCCCGACTTGGTGTAGATCGTGGGGTCTAGTTCCTTCACCATCTCCAGCAGGCGCATGGTGCGGTCGTACTTGGCCTGCGGCCGCACGATGGTGTGCAGGCGCTCCACCGTTTCGATGTTGTGGTTGTAGATGTCCGGGCGGGCTTCCACCACGGTGCGCAGGATGTCCTCGCGGCCCTTAAAGTCGGGGGTGAGCACTTCCACGATCACGTCCGGGCAGTGCTTTTGAATCTGCTTGATGGTCTTGGCGAACTGCTCAGCGCCTTGGTCGGGCAGGTCGTCGCGGGCCACGCTGGTCACCACCACGTGCTTCATGCCCATGGTCTTAGTGGTTTGCGCAATGTGGAACGGTTCGAAGGGATCAACCTCCAGACCGCGCCCCACCTTGATGGCGCAGAAGCCACAGCTCCGGGTACAGGTATCCCCCAAGATCATAAAGGTGGCGGTTTTCTTGCTCCAACATTCGGGCAGGTTGGGGCAGCGCGCACTCTCGCACACCGTGTGCAGATTCTTGGTCCGCATCATCTGCTCGACTTCCTTGATGGAATCGGGTCGAGGCAGGCGGATCGTCAGCCACTCGGGCAGACGTTGGGACATGCACATATTGTACCGGTCAGGCTCAGATTGACGGTCAAAAGCACCCGGCAATCATGGGGAGCAAGGCCCCTGCCGGCACTCCCTTCGGATGCGGGTACGTCACACTAAGTTATGCGGATTCCCACCTGGGTCTTCATCCTTTCGGTCGTCGGAACGGGCGGCGTATTGGTCTACAACGTGGTGAGCGCACCGAAGCCCACGGCGGATGATGCACCCGTCGCCGAGATCATCAGCAGTGCCGCCAACTCTTACGGCGCTCCCCGCCACCCGGTGACGGACGACATGAAGAAGCGAGCGGCCGCCATGGACGGGCAGAAGTTGGCCGACATGACCCTGCCCGATGACAAGGGCAAGCCTGTGCAGGTTTCCTCGATCCTGGCCGAGAAGCCCACGCTCTTTTTAGGGATCAAAGACGGTTGCCCCTGCAACCTCGAATCCCAGCACTATTTCAATGATCTATATGATCATTACGGCAGCAAGATTGGCTTTTACGGGGTGATGGATGCCGACGCGAAGGTGGCCAAGCTCTTTAAGGAAAGCCTGTTGATGGAGTTCCCGGTGCTATGCAGCCCCAAGGAAACCAAGATCTTCGAAGCCCTGGGCACGGAGCAGTCGGTGTATTCGACTTTGGTGGCCAAAGATGGCACGATCATTAAGCAATGGCCGGGCTACAGCAAGGCGATCCTCTCTGAAATCAACGACGAACTGGCCAAACTGAGCGGCCTGGACCGCGTGTCGCTGGACCTCACGATGGCCCCCGAGGAGATGACCAGCGGCTGCTTCTACGGCATGCCGATCGGCTGGGATCCGAACAAGTAAAGGCGATGAAAACCCCCTATTTGCTCGAAGGCTTAAGCTCTGGCCCCTCGGTCATCGAGACCATCCTGGCCCGCATCGATCCCAAGAACTACGACACCGTGGTGGCTCCGGATCGGTTCACGGTGAGGGAAGTTCTTGCCCACCTGGCAGACTGGGAACAGGTTTGGCGTGGCCGCGCCGAGCATGGTCTGGCTCAGGCCCCGGGGGCTGTCCAGCCCGAAGACGAAGGGGAGCGAGCCGAAGCCCAGAACTACACCACCTGGGATGTTGGCGAATCACTGGCCCTCTACCGCACTCGGCGAAAGGAGTTTGTGCATCGAGTGTGGGCCCTCTCGCCAAGCGAGATGGATCGCGCCTACGAACACCCTCAGTTCGGACCCGTGTCCATGTGGGTGCACTGCGTGATGCTGGCCGGCCACGATCTTTATCACATCCAGCAGTTGCTGGACTACCAAGATGAATTCTCGAGCTAAGGGGTGACCCCGGCGAGCCCGAGGGCCTCCGCCTCGCCCTGTAAGAGCCGAATGACGTTGCCAATGTGCTCGTCCAGGTCCAGGCCAATCATGGCCGCCCCTTGCTCAATGTCCTCTCGCGACACCGCCGCCGCGAAGGCAGCCGTCTTGAGCTTTTTGCGCACACTCTTCACTTCCAGGTCCATCACGGACTTGGAAGGGCGCACATAGACGCACGCCACCACAAACCCGCTCAGTTCATCGCAGGCAAAAAGGTGCTTATCGAGATCCGACGTCGGCGCGACCCCGGTTTTGGCCTCGTAGTGCGCGGCCACGGCTTGAATCAAGGCCGCATCTTCACCCAGGGCTTCCAGCAAGGCTAGGCCCGGCAGCGGGTGATCGTCCGGGTGGCGTTCGTAATCAAAGTCGTGCAACAGGCCCGCCCGCCCCCACAGGTCCACGTCCTCGCCGCGCATTTGGGCGTAGCCACGCAGGCAGGCCTCCACGCACAGCATGTGGCGCTGGAGAGATTCTGAAGGCGTCCATTCGGTCATCAGGCGCAAGGCCTGGTCGCGATCCATGGCTTAGTTTAGTCGGCGAAGCCCGGCGGGGGACTGACGAGCGGGGCATGCCGGTGGCGCTCCACAATGAATTGGTCGCGCATCTTGCCCTCCAGTCGGAGGGAGCGCAGGCCGTCTCGCACGCAGATTTCTTCGGTCGGTTCTCCGCCTCCATGGCTCGTCCGCAAGTAGGTGACGCCCGGACGCGGTCGCACCTCAATCTTGAGGTAGCCCTGGCCCCCCGGAGTGGTTTCCACCACCACGTTGAGGTAGCCAATCGGAGCGGGGTCGAGGGCCTGGTGGATCGTGTCCAGCACCTGCCCTTGGAGCTTCTCCCGGGCCTCGCTGCCCGCGCCGGGGGGCCACTCGTGCCCGATTCCCACCACGCGCCCCTCCGGATTCACGCCGATATACAAGTTGCCCCCATCGGCGTTCAGAAACGCCGCCACCGTACGAAGCGAAGCCAGTTCGATCTTGGCCAGCCGCTGCCGGCTCAGGCGATGGGTGCGGAAGCTGGTCTTCCACTCGCACACCTGACTTTCTGGCGGCACCACGGCCACCGGGCGCGGCACCACCCGCACAACTTCGCGCAGGTCGCCCACCGGCCGAACCCCGTGAGTCCGCCAGTCCATCAGCAACCACCACAGACGGACCCGCCAGGCTTCCTCTTGGTCGGAGACTAGGTAGGGATGATTTGGCCCCCGCTCCGCCCCCGCCAACCAAGGGATCAACCCGAGGGCGTGGCCATAGGCTTCGGGCGTGATGGTCTCCCGCTCCTTGCCTTCGTGAAGCCCCAGAGGGTAGCGAGCGTAAAGTCCGTCTTGGCCGATCAAGGCGATGAGGAACCCATCCGGCACCCGGAGGGAGCCTTGCTCGGCATCATAGGTTTCCTCCTCCGGGTCGGGCGTAAAGAGGGCGGCCCCCAGGTAGGGCACCCGCCCAAACTCCGGCTCCCAGCGTTTACGGAGGTGGGCGGAAGGCTCCGTGAGCAACCGCTGGGTGAGCTGCACCCACCTTTGTCCCAAGGTGTAGGGGGCGCCAGATTCAGGGCCGTGCCGCTGGCAAAATTGGGCCAAGTACCCCGGCGGGAGCGCCCCCGCCCGCTCGGCATAGGCCAGCGCGGTGGCACGCATGAGCGTGCGGTGAAGGAGAAACCGGCCGCGCTCCGGCGTGCACAGTTGCACCAGGTCGCGGTGGCCCTTGCCTGGTACGAGAGGAACCTGAGATTCCCACGCTTCCACCACGCTTTGGCATTCGTGGAGCCATTCCCAAACGAGCGGACCCTGGCCCCCGATTGATCGGGAGCCTGGCGGTGAATCCTCCTGCTCTTGGCGCTCCATGCCCTCCACTCAATGTGCTTAAGACATCCTCTTCCACCCCGGGGTTACCGGGGCCGAAAAGGACGTTCTTGGTGTAACTGAATTGCATTATAGGGGCATAAATAACCCGAATGCCCAGCGCCTGAGATGGTTTAGCCCGAGGTAGCCCGTTTCTGGCCCTTCGCGGCCTTGCTTCCTTTCTTGGGCGGCTTGGCCTCATCCTTCGCCTTTTTGTCGGCGGATTTCTTGGATTTGCCTGGCTTTTGAAGGTAATTCCCCCACCACGTCACGATCTCGGTCAGGCGATGCTCACGCATATCAATCGGGCCATTTCGGCTCATCCCGTGGCTGGTGTTGCGTGGATATCGCACAAACCGGGAGGGGATGCCCTGCGCCTGTAACGACATGAATACTTGCTCGCTTTGCTCGATGTTGCACCGCAAGTCGCCCTCACTATGAATGACAAGCATCGGGGTCTTCACTTGGTCGAAGTAGGCAATGGGTGATTGCTGCCAAAGCTTTTCGAGCTGGGCGTACCCCGCGTAGAATCGCCCCCCAAAATAATCGTCGCGGTTCAGCGGTACGTCGCTGTTGCCCGCCGCGCTCACCCAGTTGCTCACGCAGCGGTCGGTGATCGCGGCGCAGTAGTCCGACGCGTGGCCCACCGCCCAGTTGGTGAGATAGCCACCGTAGCTGCCGCCCATCACGCCAATGCGGGAGGCATCCACCAGCGGGTCGGCCTGGATGAACTTGGTCACGGCCTGCAGGTCATCCCAGTCCTTGTTGCCCCAGTCGTTGCGGATGGCCGCGCAGAAGGCCTCCGAGTACCCCTTGCTGCCGCGCGGGTTGCTGTACACCACGGTGTAGCCCTGGGCGGCCAACAACTGGAATTCGAAGAAGAACGCGCACCCGTACTGCGTGTGCGGGCCGCCGTGAATCTCAATCACCGCCGGCGAGACTTTCTCTCGCCCTCGGATCACCCACGTTTGCACCTTCACCCCGTCGGTACTCGGCACCCAATGCGTGGCCGGGGCCTTGATCTCCACTTCGCTCAGCAGCGCCTCGTGGACGTTCGTCAAGCGGGTGATCTTGCCGCCCTTCAGCTCCACCACGCCGACCTCCGCCGGCCGCAACGGGTCGCCGATGGTAATCGCCATCCGCTTGCCTTCGGCATCCAGGTTGCCCAGGCCCAGCACGTGCTCGCCCTTCGTCAGCACCTTCACCGTGGCCTTGGCCACATCCACGCGCGCCACCTGCACCTCGCCGTGCATCGGCACCTTCACGTAGAGCGCCGCGCCGTCCGGGCTCCACTCCAGCGCGGAGGGGCCATCGGCTTCGGTGTCACTCAGGGTCGATCCGGTCAGGCAGCAATCAAAATCTGCGGTCAGAACCCGCTCCGAGCCGCCCGCCAGCGGGGCCAGTAGCACCTGCGAGTTCTCGGTGCCCCATCCGCCTTCGGGGTTCTGGCGACCCAGGCTGGCCACCCACTGCCCGTCGGGGCTCACGCTCAGGTCGCCACGGCTGGCCCGGGGGAGCCCCGGAATCGGGGTCGCCTTGCCGCCCAGGGTCACGCGGAAGAGCCGGTCATCCGCCGGGTCGAACAAAGGCCGTGCGCACCGCGAGGCACTCACCACCAGTTCCTGCCCGCTCGGCAGCCAGTCGAAATCAATCTGCCCCAGCGGGTCGTCGTCAAACACCAACTTCGTTTTGCCGGTGGCGACTTCCACTACGTAGAGCGCAAAGCGGGCGGAGCCGAAATAGCCGTCCCCATCCAGTCGGTACCAGTAATGGTCGGTGGCCCAGGGGGCATCGCTCTCACCCGCGTCGGTGCGGCGCTTGGCTTCGGCCTTGGTGTGGCTGGCCTCGGTCGGGCGATAGAGGAACGCAATGTGCGCCCCGTCCGGCGACCACTTGAATCCGGCAATGCGGCCTTCCTCCAGCTTGGTCAGCGGGGCCGGGTCGCCCCCGGCCAGGTTCAGCAAGAAGATTTGACTCAAACCTTCTTCGCGGCCACTCAGGAAGGCGATCTGCTGCCCGCACGGCGACCAGCGGCCGTGCCCGTTGCCATCCTTGCCCCGCGTGAGCGCGCGCATTGCGCCGCCCCCGGCGGGCACCACAAAAAGGTTGACTTCGGCCCGGTTCTTCTCTCCGATCCGCTTCTTGGCAAAGAGAATCTGCTCTCCGTTAGGCGAAAACTGAGGGTCACTCAGGACTTCGATCCGGCGCAGATCGGAGAGTTGAACGGGGCGGCGTGCCATGCCGTTTATTCTGACTCAGTGCGCGCCAAGACGCGGTCGAGCGACAACGCCCCCGAGCCCGCAATCATGGTCACAAGGGCCAGGCCAATGGTGAGGAGGTGGTACTCGTACCCCTCGCCCGCCTGCTGGCCGAACCAGTTCATGAAGAAGCCGTTCTTCGCGTGCTGAAGGCCCGCCACCACCATGGTCACTCCGATGCCGAAGGCGGCCAGCCGCCCACCAAGCCCAAAGATCAACATCAGCGCGCCGATGCTCTCGGCCATGATGGCCAGGAAGACCAGCGGCTGCGGGATGCCCAGCCCCTGCGACATGCCCTGCATGGTGCCCTGGAACCCGTTGCCCCCAAACCACCCAAAGAGCTTTTGCGCGCCGTGCGGGAACATCACTCCGCCGAGCGTGACGCGGGCCACCATCAGGCCGTAATCCGACCGGGTCGCCAAGAATCGTTGCAAGAAAGAAGCTTTCATGCTTTTCATAATAGCGAACGGCTAAAAATAGTTCCACTCGCAATCATTTGGTGACCGATGGACTTATCCGCCACCGGCCACTGGCATCAAAAGACGACCTTATTGAGCGGGTACTCCACGATGCCGGTGGCCCCCGCCATGCTCAGGCGCGGGATGAGATCGCGGGATTCCTTGTCCGTCAGGATCACTTCCGCCGCCACCCACTCGGGGTCGGCCAGCGGCGAGAGGGTCGGATTCTTCAGCGAGGGCAACAACCCCAGAATTTCCACTTCCTTCGAGCGGGGGAGATTCATCTTGAGACCGACGAGTTTGGCGGCGTTCATCGCCCCCGTCAGCAGAATTTTCAGCGATTCGATCTTCCGCTGCTTTTCCGGGTCGGCGTAGGCGGCGTGCGAACAAACAAATCGCGTGGTGCTGGTCAGCAGGGTTTCGATGATGCGCAGGTTGTGAGCGCGCAGGGAATTGCCCGTCTCGGTGTTCACCACAATGGCCTCCACCAGGGTCGGCACCTTCACTTCACAGGCCCCCCAGCTGAACTCCACTCGCGCGGGCACGCCCTTGTCTTCAAAGTACGACTGCGTCAGGCGCACGTACTCGGTGGCGATGCGATGATCCTTCAGATCGTGTACGGATTGGTACGGCGAGTCGTTGTGGACGGCCAGGACGATGCGAATGGGGTTGGTGGTCAGCTTGCTGTAGCGGAGCTCGCACACCTCGTGCAGGTCCGCACCCACGTCGCAGATCCAGTCGTAACCCGTGAGGCCGGCATCAATAATGCCTTCCTCAATGTAGCGCGGAATCTCCTGCGGGCGAAGCAAAACGGGCACGATCTCGGGGTCATCCACCATCGGCTCGTAGGATCGAGTGGCCGCCCGAAACTCAAAGCCCGCGCGCTGGAAGAGCGAGAAGGTGGCTTCCTGTAGGCTGCCTTTGGGGAGTCCAAGTCGCAAAGTCATGACTTGAACGTACCAGGCCTGAAGAGAAGGTGCGGGACTGCCAAAGATACGAGGTAGGAGCTACTGCCTTGAATCGTCCTGCTAGCATTGCCGTTTTTCTGGCCCCCGACGACCCGTACGCCTTTGAATACTGCGAGATTCTGGCTTACGGCGGGTTCCCCATTGTGCAAGTGGATGAGTTCAAGGCGGACGAACTAGCCCCGCACAACGTGCTCCTTTTGTGCGGTCGCGGCGAACTCTCGGCCGCCCAACGAAAGATTCTTGCCGACTGGATTAGTAGCTCCGGTGGCTCGGTGGTTGTGAGTGGCAGCACCTGGGGTCTGGAGTACCTCCTAAGCTTGACGGTGAGCCCGCCCACACGCCAAAGATGCTGGGCCAAGCCCGTGGATACGAACGACCGACTGTGGCCGAAGGGCGCTCCGGATATCCACGCTTTGCTCCCGCTCAACCTCGGCCTCAATGGGGCCACGGCCGCCGTCGTGGACGAACACGGCCAGCCGCTGGTCACCCGAAACCGCGTAGGCATCCTGGTCGGTTGCCACCTCGGTGCGCTGCAACGGCTTTACACCCTCGGGCGAGCGGTGGAAAGCGAAGCCGTCCCCGCTTGGGATGGCACCGGCGGCGACCTTGCGGGCACCCCGCAGGCGATTGACGGCACTGCTCTCAATTTCGAAACCGACCGCGACCAGCCCGAAGGCGCCCCCGTACCGTACTTTGCGCGGCCCCACGTGGACGTCTCGCGCGAGATCTATCTCCGCGCGGTGGTGGAAGCCATCGAAAAGGCCAAGGCGATGGTCGCCATCCCGTGGTACTGGCCGCAAGGCGCGGACGCCTGCGCGGCGATGTCCGTGGACTGCGACGACCTGAATCCTGAGTCGCTCCTCATCTTAGTGAGCTCGCTGCAGCGCTATAACATGCCCGCCACCTGGATGGTGCCGGTCCCTGGCCTGCCGCTGGACGCCTACCGTGCCCTCCGCAAGCTGGGCCATGAAATTGGACTCCTGTTCCGGGGTCAAGACCACACGTTCAACGTGGACAACATCCGCGTGCAACAACAGCAGATTGCCCGAGGAAGCGGCTCGAACGTCATTTCCACTCGCAACCACGGCGGCTACTGGCATCGGCACCGACTCTTTTACGAGATGATCTCGGCCAGTGGCCTCCACTATTCGGTGGCCAAGGGCGGTTCATCGTCGGGCTCTTCGGGCTTCCCCTTTGGCACCTGTCACCCGTTCTTGGCGTACCCCGAGGCCCTGCGCCGCACGGCCGTGTTCGAGATTCCGTACGTCATTCACCAACTCGGCGACGAGAATTCGGACCGACTCTTGGGGGCGATTTTTGAGACCGTGGCCCAGATGGGCGGACTCATGCACGTGGCCCAGCGCACCAGCCAAGCTTCGAATGAACGCCGCGAAACCGCGACCCAAGAGTTCTTTATGCGGGTGCGGCAGCACAAGATGCTGCAGGTCAACTTGGACGACATCAACCGGTTCTTGCAGGCTCGCCGTAGCCTCAAGCAGCGCTATATCAGCAACAAGCTGATTCTTACGAACGACAACGAAGTGAAGGGCCTCGCCATCATGGTCAACGACCCGGAACTGTCGGCCGACAACGAGAACGGCGCAATGAGTTCGACGACCGTGGAGCGATTCGGCGTGAAGTGGAAGCAGTTCGTCGTCGACATGGAGCGAAAGGACAATTACGATCTCACGTTCCGAGCGTCCCCCATCGCTGCGTAACTGAGTCAAAATCGAGACATGCCCGTCGTGCGTGTCTCTGTTACCTTGAAGCCCTCGCTCCTGGACTCGGCGGGTCGTACCGTTGCGGATGCCCTGCACCGGCAGTCTTTCTCCGAGGTGACCGATGTGCGCATCGGTAAGCTCATCGAACTGCAGGTCACCGAAGTGGACGAGGCCCGCATCCGGCAGATGTGCGCCGACCTGCTGGCCAACCCCGTGATTGAAGACTTCTCCTTCGAGGTTGTGCAGTGAAGGTTGCGATTGTCCGCTTTCCGGGCAGCAACTGCGATGCGGACGCTCTGCACGCCCTTCGCCGCGATGTGGGCGTGGATGCCGACTATGTGTGGCAGACCGAGACCAGCCTGAACGGGTTTGACGCCGTGTGGGTGCCGGGCGGCTTTAGCTACGGCGACTATTTGCGCTGCGGCGCCATGGCCGCGCGGGCGCCGATCATGAGTGCCGTGCGTGTGTTCGCGGGGCGAGGTGGCTTGGTCATTGGCGTGTGCAACGGCTTCCAGGTGCTGTGCGAGAGCGGCATGCTGCCGGGCGCGCTGGTACGCAACGTGAACCAGCGCTTCATCTGCCAGGATGTTCAGCTCGAGCCCGCCACCCGGCGTGGCCCCTGGATGGCCGGGGTGGACCGCACCATCACTTTTCCCATCGCTCACGGCGAAGGCCGGTTCGTGTGCTCGCCCGAGACCCTGAAGGAGCTGCAGGACAACGACCAGATCGCCTTCCGGTACGCCAGCGAAAATGTAAACGGGAGCACCGAAGCCATTGCCGGGGTGATGAACCTGGCGGGGAACGTGCTGGGCTTGATGCCGCACCCCGAGCGCGCGACCCGTAAATTGGTGGGCGGCACCGACGGTTTATTGCTATTGCAAGCCCTAAAAATGGTCCGAACTGGGTAGATTACGAGGCACGTCCTTCCGATAACCAAGGAAGGGCACTATAGGTATGCGTCGGTTTGCACTTGGATTAGGGGTCTTTGCCGTTTTGGCAACGTGCGCTTTCGGTCAGGCGACCGGAGGTGCGGAACCGAATACCAAGGTCATCGGCAAGCTCGGGCAAGCCATTAACACTTCGAAGATTTACTCCGGGATGAACACCAACTCCCGCGTGTATTGGACGGTGAAGCCGAACGATTACATCGTCGTAAACCCCGTCACCAACAACGAGAAGTGGCTGAGCGTGGTGCTGAAGAACGGCAGCACGGGCTACATCCTCACCGCCGACGTGGCCAGCCTGCCTTACGATGTGCGCATTCCGGTGACGCAAAACCTGGCTCAAAACACCACGGCGGGCCGCAGCTCCATCAACGATGTGCAGGGGATGCTGAGCTTCTCCTACCAATTTGTGGGCACCCCGTACAAGTGGGGCGGCAACAGCCTGACCGGGGGTATTGACTGCAGCGGCTTCTTGCAGCAGGTTTTCCGCCGCCGAGGCATCAACTTGCCTCGCACGGCCGCCGAACAGGCCAAGGTGGGGCGACCCGTGGAGCGACTGGAGCAACTCCAGGCCGGGGACCGACTCTACTTCTGGGATAAGCGGCGCAACATGATTGGCCACTGCGGCATCTTTATGGGCTTCTTCCCGGATGGCGGCGCGTACTTCATCCACAGCAGCTCCAACAATCGCGGCATTGATACGGATGACCTCCGGAATCAGAAGTGGCGCGACATGCTCGTCGGCGCTCGCCGCGACTAATCTCACGTAGATTTGCTCCAGACTTATTCTGAGTTTGGGTGGGTATGTGGTGAATTTTTCACCACTCATGCGCTAGAATCACACCGTGTGGTCGCGCAAAATCTCGGGCTATCTGGACGAAGTTCTTGCGGATACGCCGGTCGTCATCCTTCAAGGTCCGCGCCAGTGCGGCAAGACCACGCTGGTACAAAACCGCCCCGATACGACCTACATCACTTTGGACGATTCACTCGCCCTGGACGCCGCGCTGCTCCGCCCGGATGCCTTTTTGGCCGCCCACCGCGGCCCGGTGGTGGTGGATGAAATCCAACGCGCGCCGCAGCTCTTCCGCAATATCAAGAAGCTGGTGGACCAAGACCGCACCCCTGGGCGATTTTTGCTGACTGGATCGGCCAACGTGCTGCTGATCCCCAAACTCAGTGAAAGCCTGGCGGGGCGCATGGAAGTGGTGCCCCTCGGCCCGCTGGCGCAAGCCGAAGTGGAAGGCAGCCCGGGCCAATTTGTGGACTGGGCGTTTTCGGGTGAGCCCGCCCCCGCACTGCCCCCGGTGACCAACCTCGACGAGCGGATGCGGACGGGCGGCTTCCCGGAACCCCTCACGCGAAAGAGCGACAGCCGCCGCCAGGCATGGTTCAGCCAGTACTTGCGCGCCATCCTGGAGCGCGACGTCCGCGACCTCGCCAAGATTGACGGCCTGACCTTATTGCCCCGGTTGCTGCGTGCAGTGGCCCGGGATGCCGGTGAACCGCTCAACATCAGCGAGCTGAGCCGGGAAACGGGCATTCCGCACACCACCCTCACGCGTTATCTGGCCCTGATGGAGGCGGCCTTCCTCACCTGGACGGCCCCGGCCTGGGGCCCGCTCGATGGCGTGATGGCCACCCGCACCGGCAAGGTCTACATTGCCGATACCGGCCTGCTCGGGCACCTGACCGGAGGCGTGGAAGTGCCGGGCATGCGGGAGACCTTTGTGGCCAATGAACTGCGATCCTTGGCCACGTGGAGCCAAACCCGGCCCGAGGTCATGCACTTCCGCTCCATCCGCCGCTACCGCGTGCCGCTGGTGCTGCGCGCCCCCGATGGACGATTGGTGGCCGTGGCCCTGGCCCCGGATGGAAACCCCTCGCCCGGCGACTTCGACGGACTGCGATTCCTCAAAGAGCTGGCCGGGCCGGAATGGTGTCGCGGGGTCCTGCTCCATCCGGGCGACCAGACCCAAAACGTTGAGCCGGACCTCCAGGCCTTGCCCATGTCGGCCCTATGGACTTTGTAGGCCCGGCCTAATCCGGCCTACGGGAGCAAGGCGGCAAGGGCATCCGCTCCGTGCCGCACCGGGTCCACGCACGGCCAGCCGGTGTGCAGCGCGATCTCTTCGCAGGCCGTGAGCGCCGCCTCATCATCCAAGTGAGCGGTGTTCAGCGCCACCCCGATGGTAGTGGGGCGAGGGAACGCTCCGGCCGCATCGGCGAGGTTTTCGTAAGCCTCGGCGAGTCGGCGGAGGTCCGGGACGTGCACCCACGGGTGGCGAGGCAGCGTGTTCATGCCCGCCCGGTGCACCATCAGCAGGTGGGTGGGCACGGACCCCCGAATGAGCGCCAACGTGGCGGTGCTGGCGGGGTTGATGAGCGAGCCCTGGCCCTCCACCACGATCACTTCACTCTCGGCGGCGGCCATGACTTCGCGTTCAATCGCCCCGGCGGAGAAGTCCACGCGGATCGCATCGAGCGGCACCCCGCGCCCGGAAATCGCCATTCCCGTTTGGCCAGTGGCCACAAATGCCGAGGTGCGGCCGCGCCGGCGGAGGGCGGCGTGGAGTTCGAGGGAGGCCGTCATCTTGCCCACGCTCATATCGGTGCCGACCGTGAGCACCCGGGCCGCCTTGAGTTCGCGGGCGGCGCCGGTGGAAGGGCGCAGGCCGGCGGGTTCAGTGCGGACATCCCAGATCCATTGGCCTTCGGCCCGGTTCGGGTAGCGCGGGGCCAGCGGCTCGTGGAGACCGTTGAGAATGTGGAAGCCAAGGGCCACCGCCTCGTCAAGAACGGGCCACCAGTCGGCGGGAATTTCACCACCCGGCGGGGCAATTCCCAGCACCAAAACTTCTGCACCACAAGCCTTCGCCTCGGCCAGGGTGGCGACGATGGGAGCATTCGAAGCAATCCCCGTGACCTCCGTGATGCTCTGCCCGGCCAAATCCGGCTCGATCATCGCCGCGACCGGGTGTTCGCCGTAACGAAGGATGCCCAGCCCCATCTTGCCCGTCTGGTTCGCAAAGGCACCCGCCATGTAGAGGGCCAGCGGCTGGCCGGGACGCATTGGGCTCATGGTTATTCGCCTGATTCTACGCGAGTTCGGCGCTGAGCTCGACGCCCAGACCGGGCCGGTCGCTGGGCATCACGATCCCGTCCTCAAAGCCCAGGCCCACGGCGGGGTCGGGGTTGAGATTGAGGTGGCTGTCGAGGTCAATGTGGTCGAACAAAGCCCCCAGCGAGGCCCCCGCGCCAATGGCCACGCTGCTCTCGCCCATGCAGCCGATCATGGTTTTCAGGCCGTGGGCGCGGGCGGTGGCCACCAGCCGCAGGGCTTCGGTGATGCCGCCGGTCTTCATCAGCTTGAGGTTCACCCCGTCGCAGCGTCCCGCCAGGGGCGGCACATCGTGGCTGGTGCGCAGGCTTTCGTCCAGATAGATCGGCAGCTTGCGCCGCTCGAACACATACGGCAAATCATCCTCTTGCCCCCGGGCCAGCGGCTGCTCAACATAGTCGCAGTCGCGCTCGCTCAGCCAGGCGATCATGTCCACCGCATCCTGGGGGCTCCAGCCTCCGTTGGCGTCCACGCGGAGCTTGGCCCCGTGGCGCTGGGCGGCCTCGCGGGCGGCTTCGTAGCGCGCCTGGTCGGCCGCAGGCCCCCCGGCCCCGCCAAGCTTCACCTTGAGCGCCTTGGCCGAGGTGCGCGCCAAGAACTCGTCCGCGCGGGCCAAAACCACATCCGGCTCATTGATCCCCACGGTGACGCTGGTCGCGACCGTCGGCCGCCCGAGGCCGAGAAGACGATAGAGCGGCAAGCCGGCCCGCTTGGCCCAGAAATCCCACAGCGCCACATCCATCGCGGCCATCGCGGCGGGGTCCACGTGCGCGGCGGCCATACGGGCGTACACCGCGTGGGGCGAGCCATCCCCCAGGCCGTCCTGCACCACGTTCTCCAGCTGCGCCTGCGCTTCGGCAGCCAGGGTGTCATCGTATCCCGTGCCCGGCGCGCACTCTCCGATGCCCGTGACGTCGCCGTCGCTCACCATCACAAACAGGTTGTTGGAGCCCGTAGACGTGCCCCGGCTGATCGTCAGTGGGTGCAGTTTGGTCAGGCGCACGGTGCGGAAAGTGACCTGCATGGTCACCTCAGCATACCGGGGGCGTTACCGCTTCAGGGCGTCCACCAGGTTGGCGTACTTTTCCTTCACGACCTTGCGACGCACCTTCAGCGATGGCGTAAGTTCGCCCCCCTCGATGGAGAAGGGCGCGGGTACCAAGACATGCCGCTTCACGCGCTCAAAGTCGGCCAGGCCGTCGTTGGCGCGCTGCACTTCACTCTTGATAAGGGCAATCACATCCGGATGCACGGCCATCTCTTCCGGCTCCTTCACGTTCACACCCTTTTCTTTGAGCCAGGTGGCAACCCGCTCGAATTCCGGCACGATCATGGCCACTACGCTCTCCATTCCATCCCCCAGGAGCACGGCCTCGTTAATGTAGGGCGATTCCTTCAGGCGGCTTTCGATCGGTTGCGGGGCGACGTTCTTGCCGTTACCCAGCACCAGCAGGTCCTTCTTGCGGTCGGTGATGCGCAGGTTGCCGCGATCCAGTTCGCCAATGTCGCCGGTGTGGAGCCAGCCTTCGGCGTCCAGGGTGGCGGCGGTGTCTTCGGGCAAGTTGTAGTAGCCCTGCATCACGCACTTGCCACGCAGCAAAATTTCTCCGTCCGGGGCGATTTTGACTTCCACGCCCTTGATCGGAGGGCCCACAGTGTCGGGGCGATTGTCTTCGGGTCGGTTGAGGCACGCGGCGGCGCAGTTTTCAGTTAGGCCGTAGCCCTGCAGCACGTGGATACCCAGGGCCAGATAGAACTCGCTGACGTGGGTGGGCAGGGCCGCTCCCCCGCTGACAAAGTAACGCAGGCGCCCGCCAAATCTGGCCTTGATCTTGCTGCCGACCAGCCCTTCCAGCACGCCGGCCAGGGGGGCAAACTCGCCGCGCATGCGCTTGAGGCCCTGCTCTTGCGCCATACGGAACAGGCGCTGCCGCAGCGGCGGCGACTTGAGCACGCCGTCTTCGATGCGGCCCTTCAGGCTCTCTAAGAGGCGCGGCACCACAAGCATGATGGTGGGCTTCACCCGCTCCATATCGTGCGCGAGGCTGGCGAGCGACCCGACGTAGCCGATGGTGGCCCCCATCGAAATCGGAAGCACGTGCCCCGCGTAACGCTCAAACACGTGGCTCAGCGGCAAGAAGCTGAGGAACGTGTCGCTTTCGCTCAGCGGGATGCACTGCGGGATATCGGCGCACAGGTAGGTGAAGCACCGGTGCGGCAGCATCACGCCCTTGGGCACGCCAGTGGTGCCGCTGGTGTAGATCAAAGTGGCGAGGTCTTCCTCACCCGCGGCCTGCGCGCCGGCTTCCCAGTCGGCTTTGCTCAAGTTCGCCGCATTGGCGCGTTCCTTCAGGCCGGGTTCATGCCCTTCCTTGGTCAGCAGCACCACCTGGATGCCGCTCAGGCCCTCCATCTTCACGGCCTGCTTGGTGTTCTGCGCGACGACCAATTGGGCCCCACAGTCCTGGACGATGAATTGGCTTTGATCCGACGGGAGCGTGGGATAAATCGGCACGAGCGCCGCCCCCAGGGTCTGGCACGCCCAGTCGCACATCGCCCACTCGGCACTGCTTTCGGCCTGCAGAACGACGCGGTCTCCCCGCTTCACGCCCAGCCCGACTAAGGCGGTGGCTCGTTGGTACACCTGCTCTCTCAGTTCGGCGTAGGTCACCGGAATCGGGTCCTTGCCGGCCTGAGGGATGAGGAGGGCGGTCTTAGAGGCAAAGCGCTCGGTTTGCCCCAAAAACATATGGCCAAGAGTTGCGTATGCCATGGGCTTTACAGTCCTTATACGGAGTCCGTACCATACCCTCAGCCGACTGGCCCGCGAGGCTTAGATCAGGGCGCGTTCCTTCACGACCAAGTAGGCCGTGACCAATGCCGCCGAGAGATCTTGGGGCTCGGAATCAATATTCTGCACCCCGCTGCTGGCCAAGATGTTGCTGGCCTGATGGCGCTCCGATCGGTACCAGTGCGTGGCGGCCCGCCGGTACATTTCGTACCGATTCGTGGGGATGACGGATTCAAGCTCCTTCAGCTTCGGGTCGTCCACCCGCACCACAAACACCAGATGTTGGCGGCGTAACTGGCTGACAGCGGCGGCCAACTCCCGGGCGGCATCGGGGTCTTCGGCGTCGGTGAAAATCACCACCAAAGACCGCTTCTTCCACCGGGCGCGCAAGAACGCGATGGCGGCCAGGTAGTCCGACTGGACGGCCTCGGCGCGGACGTCGTGAATCCGTTCCAGGATCGACGCCACTTGCGCCCGGCCCTTGCGGGGCAGCGACAGACTATGTACGGCATCGTTGAACACCATCATGCCGACTTGGTCGCCCTTGTCCTTGGCGGCGTGCATCAGCATCAGGGCGGCGTCGAGGGCGTAATCCAGCTTGGGCACGCCTTCCACTTCTCCCAGCATCGTGCGGCCCACATCAATGCAGAGGAAGACCGCTTGGTTGCGTTCTTCTTGGAACTGCTTGACCACCAGCCGGCCGCGCCGGGCCGTGGCTTTCCAGTCCACCATGCGCATGTCGTCGTCGGCGTAGTCGCGGAGGGACTCGAACTCTTGCCCCAGGCCTCGGATTCGGCTACGGCGCACCCCGATTTGGTTGAGGTGCCCCTTTTGCTTGAGCAGGTCGTACTCCTGCAGGGCGAGCACGTTGGGATACACCCTGACTTCCTCTTGCACCGGCAAGAGCTGCTGGACTTCGCACAGACCGAGGGGGGCTTGGTAGCGCAGGAAGACACCTCCGAACCGCTCTTGGCCGCGCCGGAGCGGCGTGACGGAGTAGCGCAGATCCTGCTCTTCGCCGGGGCGGAGCGTCAGGCTCCATTCCGGGCGATCGGCCACTACCAGCGGGGGCGGGTCGTCCTTCAGGCGGATGCGGATGGTTTGGTCGGCAAGGTTGCGCACCCGCAGGCGAATGCCATTGGCCACGCGGGCCGAGAGCACAGGGTCCATGCGCCGATCCACTTCCACCAGATCCCATTTGCGGGCGATGAGGCCAGTGACCAGGAACAGGACCAACAGGGCGACGTTCCAGGGCAGCACGAGGCTTTCCAGGCCGGGGATGAAGGCACCACCCAGGGCGAGCGGGATTCCGGCCCCCACGAGCCACCAGAGCCTTGGTGTCGGAATCAGCATCCACGCAACCCTAGAGGTAGCATCTTACTCGTGACCCAGGAGCATTTGATCCTCTCTCCCGAGAAGACCCTGCTCTCTTTCCGGCTGGCCCCCATTTCCCGCCGGATGTGGGCGCATTTGGTGGACCTGATGATCCTTGTGGGGATCAACACTATGGCCACCTACCTCGCCTTTTTGTTCTTCATGTACATGCCGGAATTTGCCTTTGCGCTGAGCTCGTTCCTCTCGGCGTTCGCATTCTTTGGCTACTTCGCCATCTGCGAGGCCAAGTACCAGGGGCAAACACTCGGCAAGAAGGCACTGAACATCCGGGTCATCGGGGCGGACGGCACCCCCATCACGGTGCGGCAGGCGTGGATGCGCAACCTCCTGCGGCTAGCGGATTTCTTGCCGTCTTTTTATATCGCAGGGGTGACCAGCATCCTGGCCAATCCGCGCGCCCAACGCCTGGGCGACATGGTGGCGGGCACGATGGTGGTGGTGGAGCCCAAGGTGAGCACCAACTTTGCGGCCGCGCCGCACCGCTACGGCATGCACCACTTTGAGCAGTACTTGGCCGAGCTGCCGAACATGACGCTGGAGGAGTACATCGCGATGAAGCGGCTGTGCGACCGATTCCCCTACCTCCCCGCCGAGGAGCAGGCGCGCTCCATTCAAGACCTGTGGGTGCCCTTTGCCGAGCGGCACCAGGTGCCCGCCTTTGCCAATGTCCATCCCATATTGATGATGGAAGCCGTGGTGATGCGCTTTTCGCGCATTCATCACCTGGTGTAAGCCGTGGGGAGGTTTTCCACCGGTGTTATGGGGAAAGTGAGGGGAGAGAGGTTTTCCCGTCTTATCCCCAGGATGTCCCCGCTGAGCTTGGTCTCGAATTGGGTTCGATTTGGGGGTTGTCCCCGCAATCCAAAGCTTAATAAGCAACAAGAGATTCTCTCTTCTCTTTCTTTGAATATCAGAGCGAGGAGCGAGGGATGACCGGGTACCTCGAGCGGTTGGTGCTCCGAAATTTGAGACGGTTGACGGAGGCCGAATTGATTCCGGCGCAGGGACTGACTTTGATTGTAGGGAAGAACGGCCAGGGCAAGACGACGGTGCTGGAGGGGATTCACTTGCTCTCGACCGGGCGACTGCTGCGGGCCGGAACGGAGAATGACGCCATCCAGCTGGGCCAAGACGGAGCGCGGGTGGAAGGCACGCTGACCGGCGGCACGGAACTGGCAGTGACCCTGCGGCGCGGGTCGCGGAAGATGGCGTACCTAAATGGCTTGGGGCAGCGCCGGGCGAGCGACTTGATTGGCCGGATGCCGGTGGTGGCGTTTTCGGCGCAGGATTTGAGCCTGGTGACCGGAGAACCGGCGGACCGACGGATGTATCTGGACCTGGAGATCTCCCAGGTGTCGCCGGCGTACCTGCGCGACCTGACGGTGTACAAGAAGAACCTGAAGGAGCGGAACGCGCTGCTGCGGCAAGAGGAGTGGGTGAGCGACGACCTGCTGGCGACCTACGAAGAGGCGATGGCGGAAGCGGGGGCGGGCATCCGGGTGGCGCGGGCGCAATGGATTGCGGAACTGGCGCCGCTGGCCCGCGAAGCCTACGCCACGCTGGCCCCGGGAGAGTCTTTGCACGTCGAGTTTTTGCCGCACGAGGAATGGATGGATGCCGAGGGGGCGCGGGAAGACTACGCGGTGAACCGTCGCCGGGACCGGGAGCGCCGCATGAGCACGCGGGGACCGCACCGCGATGACATGTCCATTGAAGTCGCGGGGGTAGACGGACGGAAATACGGGAGCCAGGGCCAACAGCGCACCGCCGTGATTGCCGTGAAAATGGCCACCCGCGCCCTTATGGCCGCGCGGCGGGGTGAGTGGCCCCTGTTGCTGCTGGACGACGTCTTTAGCGATCTGGACGCCCAACGGAGGGCATGCCTGGCGGAGTGGGCCTCGCAACCGGGCGGGCAAGTGATTTTGACGGGCACGGAGCCGGAATTGGCGGGGTCGGCGCTGATTTCGGCGCAGGCGCTCTACTGGGTAGATTCGGGGGTGGTCACACGCGATGAAATCCGTGGATGAGCTCTTGATGGCGGCCCTGCGTCGCCCCCGGATTGTGCAAAAGGTGAAGGCCCTGGCGGCTGCCCGGCACTGGGGCGAAGCCGTGGGTGAACCCCTGGCCGGCATGGCCGAAGTGTGTGACTTCGACGACGGAGTGCTGTGGCTGAGCTGCCAGGAGCCGGCGGCTGCTTCTGAGCTTCGGCTGCGTGCGCCAGAGATATTACGGTTTTTGAACGCTCGCTTTGACGTGCCCGTGTTTACGGACCTGCGGACGACGACCCGCGCCCCCCGCCGCCCCGACCCCGGGCAGGGCTAAGCATGACAAAGGAGCGCATGGTCAACGAACTGGCGATGCGCCCCTTGGTGGTGGCCTTTGTGGCGGCCCTGGCGGTGGCGTGGTCGGGGGAGGTGGGGGCTTCCTTGCTGCTGCTGGTCCCCTTGGTGGCTTTGGCGGTGGTGCAACGCGGCTGGCTGTGGGCGTGGGTGGTGGCCGGGTGCGTATGGGGCGGTTTTGGTCGGGTGGAGTTCTCGCCGTCGCCGTTTTTTGAGCCCTCGATGGTGGTGCGAGAAGGGGTGGTGAGCGGGGCCGGTGATCCTTTAAAGCTGGTGACTCGTGAGGGCACCTATCGGTTAGGAAGGGGTACGGAGATGTGGCCAGGATCGGTGGTGCGGGTGGAAGGTCGTCTCTCCCCATTGGCCGAAGGCTTTGACAGTTCGTCAGGGGAAATCGGCCGTCTTTCGGTGAAATCCTTTACAGAAGTACGAAAGGCTCCCGAGTGGCGGGCGGGGCCGGAGGTGGTGCGCCGACGCTTTGCGACGTGGGCGGAGGGGGCCTTGCACCCCAGCACCCAGGGCCTGGTGCGGGCGCTTTGCTTTAACGAAACGTCCGCTTTGTCCCCCACCGATGCCCAGGCTTTGCGGAAAAGCGGCACCTACCACGTGGTCAGTGCGAGTGGGATGCACATCATGTTTCTGGCTGCCGGGATGATGTTGCTGTTTCGACGTTTGCCGGTCCCTTATGGAGTGCGGATGCTGCTGATTGGGGTGGTGCTGGTGGCCTTTGCGGTGGCGGTGGGGGGTCGTCCCTCCATCATTCGCGCGCTCTTGATGGCCGCGGTGTGGGCGGCGGCATTTCCGTTGCGGCAGCAGTTCGATGGCCTTTCCGCGTGGGCGTTTGCGGGGTTCGTAGGGTGGTTTTCTAGCCCGGCGGGGGTGGCGGACCTCGGCTACCAGCTCAGCATGGCGGCCGTTGGCGGCCTCATGCTGGGGATGAATGATGAGAACGGCTGGCACGGAGCCCTGAAGGCGACGCTGCTGGCATCCCTGGGCACGCTGCCGCTTATCGCCTACCACTTTGGCACCTTGCCGCTGTGGGGCTTGCCCGCCAACCTGCTGGTGCTACCGGCGGTTTCGGCGACGATGGTATTGGCTCTGTTGGGCGCGGTGGGGATCCCGGTGGGGTTTTTGATTGATGGACTAGCGGCGTATATGCGGACGGTCGTGCACGCGGCGGCGGATGCCCCAGGCGCGCAGATCATGGTGCCCGCGTTCCATCCCGTGTGGATTGGCTTGCTTTGGCTAGCCTGGCTGACCCTATGGAGGCCGCGTGAAGTCGAACCCTAAGTGGCTGATCCTGCCCCTTGGGGTGACCCTGGCGTGGGTGACCAGCCTGGGGTATGCGGGGTCCAAGGCACCTGAGCGGGTCTCGATGTTGGCCGTGGGCCAGGGCCACGCGACGCTGGTGCAATCCCAAGGGGTGACCGTGCTGGTGGATACGGGCCCGCCGCCCTTTGATGAGGCCCTCTCGCCCCGGGCGTTGACGCAAGAGCTTCGCCGGCTGGGGGTGGCGCAGATTGACCTGGTGGTGATCACCCACCCCGATGCGGACCACGCAGGGGCTTTGGGGGCGCTGGATCGCGATTACCCCGTTCGCGAAATTTGGGCGAACGAGGCGTTCCGATCGCACCCCGACACGGGTGACTGGGAGCGGGTGGCGCCCGTGCGCTGGCTGACGGGGCAAAGCCAGGTGAAGTGGGGGGCGTGGGCGGTGGAGCTCTACGCGCCGCCCTGGGAAGGGAGCGACAACGAGCGCTCGATCGCCGCGCGGGGCGAACTGGACGAGGTGTCGTTCTTGATTACCGGCGACCTGCCCAGCGGGAGTGAATTGCGGCTGCCGCCGGCCTTTTTGAAGCCGACTTCGATTGTGCTGGCCGGGCACCACGGGGCGGAAACATCGCTCCATCCCATCTTTTTGAAGCGAACGGAACCGGATTGGGTGGTGTTCTCGGCCGGTCGGGGGAACTCCTATGGTCATCCATCGCCCGGGGCAAGAAGTCGAGCCGAGGCGGCCGGCGCGCGCACCTGGCGCACCGACCGCGACGGCACTTTCACCAATAACCCTTAGCTGAAGATCGCCATCCGGGCGGCGAGCTTGGCTCGTAATCCTTGGATCTCTTCCACGCGGGCGCGCTCACGGGCGACGACTTCCGGCTTGGCCCGCTCCGCAAATTGTGGGTTGGCCAGGCGGGCTTCCAACCGTTCCAACTCCTCGGCCAGCTTGGCGTCCTCCTTGGCGATGCGTTCCCGTTCCGCCTCGGGGTCAATGAGACCCTCGATGGGGAGGTGGGCATCGGCATTCCCGCTGGTGGTGGTGAGGAACGCGCCCTCCGGCCGGCCGCTGCGGAGTTCGGTGAACCACGCTTGGCTGCGCACAAACTCCTCGCCGCCTTCCAGATCAGCCTCCACATAGAGCGCCGGCAGGGTGCGCATGGCGGGCAGGCTCGCCTCGGCGCGCAGGGCGCGCACGCTGCGCACGAGGGCGATCCATCGCTCCACGGTGGCTTCGGCGGCCTCGTCTACTTTCATCGCGGCGGCATCGGGCCACTCGGCCTTCACCAAGAAATCTTGGCGATTGGCAAAGGGCATCCGCTGCGTCAGCTCTTCCGTGATGAACGGCATGAACGGGTGGAGAAGCTTAAGGAAGACCTCAAACACGTGCAGGAGCACGCCCAGCACCTCGTCGCGTTGCGCCGGGTCGCTGAGGCGCGGCTTGCTGACCTCGATGTACCAGTCGGCGTATTCCGACCAGAAGAAGTTCTCCAGTGCCTCCGCCCCCACCTGCAGGTTGTAGGTGCGGATGGACTCGGTGACGGTCGCCGCGCACCGGGCGAGCCGCGTGAGAATCCATCGGTCCACGGTGGGCAGGTTCTCGGCCAGCCGGGGCGTAGCACCCTCGGCGTTCATCAGCACGAAGCGGGCCGCATTCCAGATCTTGTTGCAGAAGTGGGCGCACTCGGCCACCTTGGCTTCGTCGTAGCGGATGCTCTGATTGTGGCCGGTCTGCCCCATCAGGGCAAATCGCAGCGCGTCGGCCCCCTTGGTGTTGATCACATCCACCGGGTCCACCCCAGTGCCGAGGCTCTTGCTCATCCGCTTCCCGTCCTTGGTGAGGATGGTGGCGTAGATGAACACGTCTCGGAACGGCCGTTCCTTCATGAAGTCCATGCCCATCATCGCCATTCGCGCGACCCACAGGTAAAGGATGTCCCGGCTGGTGACGAGAACGTTGGAGGGGTAATACGCCTTGAGTTCGGGGGTTTCGTCCGGCCAGCCCAGCGTGGCGAACGGCCACAGGCCGCTGCTGAACCACGTATCTAGCACGTCGTCATCCTGCCGGACGATGGGTGCCCCGGCTTTGGCTTCGGCCTCGGCTTGGTTGAGCGCGGCGACGGCCTTACCATCGGCGGTGTAGTAGACCGGGATGCGGTGGCCCCACCAAAGTTGGCGGCTGATGCACCAATCCTTGATATTGGCGAGCCAGTCTTCGAACTCTTCCTTATAGCGCTCGGGGACGAACGCCATCTGATCGGCTTGGCTGGCTTTGAGGGCCGGCCCGGCGAGTTCAGATTGACGCACAAACCACTGCTCGCTGGCCATGGGCTCCACGGCCTCGCCACTGCGCTGGCTAACCACCAGGGCGACTTCGTGGTCTTCAATTCTCACGAGGAAACCCTGGGTTTCCAGGTCTTCGACGATGCGGCGGCGGGCTTCGGCCCGGTCGAGACCGAAGTAGGGGCCCTCGAAGTTCACCTTGCCGCTCTCGTCCAGGATGACGAGGGTTTCCAGGTTGTGGCGGGCGCCGACTTCAAAGTCGTTGGCGTCATGACCCGGGGTGATCTTGACGGCACCCGTGCCGAATTCGGGGTCCGGGTAGATATCGGCCAGCAAGGGAATCTCGCGCCCTACCAGCGGCAGGGTGATGGTCTTGCCGACCTTGCCCTTATAGCGATCGTCGCGCGGGTGCACCGCCACGGCGACGTCAGCGAGCATGGTTTCCGGGCGGGTAGTGGCGATAATGACCTCGCCGGAGCCATCCGCAAAGGGGTACCGGATGTGATAGAGCTTGCCCTTCACCACCTTGCGCTCGGTTTCGATGTCGCTGACGCTGGTCTTGAGGGCGGGGTCCCAGTTGACCACCCGCAGACCCTTATAGATCAGCCCGCGCTCGAACCAATCAATGAAGACCTTGAGCACGGCCTGGGCGTACTTCTCGTCCAGCGTGAAGCGCTCGCGCGACCAATCGAAGCTGCAACCAAGTTGGCGGAACTGGCTGAGGATGGTGCCGCCACTCTCTTCTCGCCACTGCCACACTCGCTTGAGGAACTCTTCTCGCCCGAGAGCGAAGGCACTGCTGCCCTCCTTCTTCAGCTGCTTATCCACCACGCTCTGGGTGGCGATGCCCGCGTGGTCCAAGCCCGGCAGGATCAAAACATCGTAGCCGCACATCTTGTGGAACCGGCCCAACAGGTCTTGGATGCTGTAGCAAAGGGCGTGGCCCATGTGCAGCGAACCCGTAACGTTGGGCGGCGGAATGGTGATGCAGTAGGTGCGGTCCGGGTCCGGCGAGGCCGGAGCGGAGGAGAGGTGAGCGTCTTCCCATGCGAGACGCCAGCGCGTTTCAATTTCGGAGGCCTGATAGCCCCCTTCAATACCCGTCGTATTCATCTTAGCCTCTGTGTCTTAGAGACGAGGCGAGTTTACCGTGCGGGTGTTTCACGTGAAACAGCCCCCGGGCCTTCCGCAAAGAGGGCACGGAGCGCATCTTCCACGTCGGCTTCTTCGAGGCTGAGGTCGGAGACGGCGAAGTTCTTAAGAATCTCGCTGGTGATGGGGGCGACGGCGTCCGCCGGGAGGCTAAGCACCCACTGGGCCGAGTTCTGCTCCAGCACCTGAGCGCGGGCCGGAAGCTGGCTGGTTTCGGGGGTTTCGGTAAACGTTACGCGCAGGCGGCGTTCGGGGGAGTACTGAGAGCGCAGGTCGGTGAGGGTGCCATCGAACACTTGGTTGCCGTGGTTGATGACCACCACCCGCTCGCACAGCTCTTCCACATCTTGCATGTAGTGGCTGGTGAGAACCACCGTGCAGCCCTCCTCTTCGTTGAACTCCTTAAGAAACTGGCGAATGCGTTGCTGGCTGATGACATCGAGGCCAATGGTGGGCTCGTCCAGGAACACCACGCGGGGGCCGTGGAGGAGGGCCGCGACCAGCTCGCACTTCATGCGCTCGCCCAGGCTGAGCTTGCGGACCTGCGTATCCACCTTCTCGCTCAGGTCGAGGTCAGCAATGAGACGGTCCACTCGCTTATTGAACGTGGCGGTGGGGACATCGTAGACCTCCTTGAGGACCGTGAAGGACTCGCGGGCGGGGAGATCCCACCACAGTTGTTGGCGGTTGCCCATCACCAGGGCAATCTGTCGGAGGAGTTCGGGCTTGCGTTCGAAGGGGACTTCCCCCAGTACGCGCGCGGTGCCACTGGTGGGGTAGAGAATGCCCGTGAGCATCTTGATGGTCGTGGTTTTGCCCGCCCCATTGGGGCCAAGAAAGCCAACAAACTCACCCTCTTGAACCTGAATACTGAAGGACTCCACCGCCGTGCTGCGCTTTGTTTCACGTGAAACAAGGCCCTTGATCGCCCCTTTCAGGCCCGGCTGGCGTACCGGACTGACGAATTCCTTGCGCAGATCTACGGTCTCGATGGCCAGCACGCTTAGATTCCACCCCGAAACAGCACCAGGAGCAGAGCCACCACGGGAGCGGTGAGGAAGAAGGAATCGAGGCGATCGAGCAGGCCGCCGTGGCCGGGGAGCAGATCGCCCGTATCTTTGAGCCCGACGCTGCGCTTGGCGTAGCTCTGCAGGAAATCTCCGGTGGGCCCGAGCAACCCCGCCACCAGGCCAATGAGTGCCCCTTGCCACAAGGTGAGATTCCACAAAGGCGAGAAAGCGCACCCGACCGCGAGGCTCGCGGCGAACTGGGCGAAGAAGCCTTCCCAGGTCTTGTTGGGGGAAAGTTCAGGCCACACCGGGTGCTTCCCATAGCGCTTACCGAAGAATAACGCGGCAGAATCCCCCGCCCAAAGCGGGAAGAAAAGGGCCAGCACGGGGCGCCAACTCCAACCCAGGAGGTCCCCCTGGCCAGGAATGCGGTGCGCCACCAAAGTGGCTAAGAACGCGGCGCCAATCCAGAGGATGCCTGCGCCAGTGCCCAGCCAGGGTCTTCGGTTGGCGACGGCGAAGATAAGAGTGCCTCCCCCAATGGCTGCGGCAGCGCAAGCCACCGCGAGCGCCGAGGCCTGGGGCATCCAAAAGGCCAGGGCCGCGACAATAGCGATGCCGACGGGAGCCATAACCGTTGCGCCTTCGGCGTGGAACAGCTTGGCCAGTTCGCGCCCCGCTAAGAGCGAGGCCATGAGACACAAAAGCGCCAACGGCACAACCGTTGGCGCATTGAGGGCAAGAACGACGAGGGGCATCGCAATGAAGGCGGTGATGAGACGCGCCCTCATTGACTTGCCACTCTCCCGCTTTTGGCGGGGCTTAGTTCACCACAACCTTAAGCGTCGTGGAGTACGGCGTCTTGAGGCCGTAAGCGTCCCGAACGGTTAGGGTGACGGTGAAAGTGCCCGGCTTGCGGAATCGGAAACGAACCTGTCGGCCTTCCGCATCCACTTGCAGGCCGTCGGCGCTGTCGAAGTCCCATTGGTAGACCACTTTGGTGGCTCCGCCCGAAGCGCGTGCCTGGAAGGTCACCTGATCGCCCGAGCCGATGTTCATTTCGCGGCTGTTGATGGGTTCGGCGTAGAGCGGGGTCGTGTCGTCCAGGATCTGGATTTCACCCAGCAGGAACGTCATGGACTCGCTGGTGGCCACGGCGATGCTTTGAATCGTCTTGTTGGTGCGCGAGAAGCCCGTGATGGCCTGCAGGGGCAGACCCACACGGCGCCAGCCTCGGCTGTCCTCGTTCGTATCGGCGAGGTCGAGGAAGGCTTCCGACTTCAGCCCGTCGGTGGTGGTAATGACCATGCGAATCCGCTTGGTGACCGGAGCGGCCGGCGTCCCTTGGGTGTTGCCGCCACGGCCCGGAGCCGCACCATCTTCACCTGCGCCCGCGCCACCTGCGCCACCCGCACCCGGAGCGCCGGTTCGACCGCCGCCACCCGTAGTGGTGGTTCCGTCGGCCAGCTTCACGATGAGGAGAAGAAGATTCTCCTTGCCCGCGAACTTGCCGGAGAGGTCAATGGGCTTGCCAAAGTTGATTTGGCCCCCCTGGAAAAAGTTGCGACTGGAGACTCGCAGAGCGAGAGTTCCGTTGAAGGCCGCTTCATCGGTCGCGCTGATGATGCCGCTGCCCCAGGCCGAGGTGCTCAGGCTCTGGTCGCCGAGGGTTCGCGTTCCCTCGAACAGGCGCTCTTGGGCCAGTGCCGTGCTGGCTAACAGAGCCAGACTTGCCATTGCCATCGTCAATTTCATTGCTTATGCCTCAAGGTGACCAAGTGATGCGGCGGATCGCTTGCGCGCGCCCCGTTCCCCGGTCAACGTCCACCCGGACTCCGTGAATCATACCAGGACCGTCGTGAACACGGAATCTGACGAGTGAAGTCTTTGTAAACTTCGCCATCACCGCACTTCGGTCCATTCCGATCACGCCGCCGTGCGGGCCGCTCATCCCCACATCGGTTTGGTAGGCCGTGCCGCCGGGCAAAATCTGCTCGTCCGCCGTGGCCACATGGGTGTGCGTGCCCACGATTAGGCTCACTTGACCGTCTAGGTGCCAGCCCATCGCGATTTTTTCGCTGGTGGCTTCAGCGTGGAAGTCCACCAGGATGTGGGGGCTATCGCAGGCTTTGACAAGGCCAAGGGCGGCCCGGAAGGGGTCCTCCCATTCCTTCATAAAGACCTGCCCGCAAAGGTTGATGAGATGAAGGGTGATGCCGTCCTTGGTCACCGCAGTGCGTCCGCGCCCGGGGGCGTTCATCGGGGCGTTGGCCGGCCGAGCAATAGGCTTACCGAGGTCCAGATAGGGCTCGATCTCCGGTTGATCGAAGGCGTGGTTGCCCAGCGTGATGGCGTCGACCCCGAGTTGGAAGAGCTCTTCGGCCTGCGCGGGCAGAAGCCCTTTGCCGGAGGGGGCGGCGTTCTCGGCATTGACCACGAGGAAGAGGGGCTGTTCTTGGGCCAGGATCTCGGGGATGCCTTGGCGTACGGCGGCCATACCGGGCTCGCCCATGATGTCTCCCAGGAAAACGAGCCCATAGGTGGGGCTGGCGGACTCGATCAATGGATGGACTCCTGGAAGATGCGTTCGCGCACGACGGTGAGGGTGAGTGGCGGCGCATTGGGTTCTCGCTTCTGCTTGAGGGCGCGGGCGATTTGCGTGGCTAAGCGGGCCGTGTCCTCGTCGCTCATCTCCTCGGCCTTGACCATGACGCGTAGCTCGCGTCCCGCTTGGATAGCGAAGGCGTGCTCCACTCCCCGGAAGCCCTTGGCCACCTTCTCAAGCTCCTCGAGCCGGTCTTGGAAGAGGGCGGTGGGTTCGCGGCGCGCACCTGGGCGGCCGGCGCTGATGGCATCGGCGGCGATGAGGAGGGCGGTGAGGGGGAGTTCGCTCGGGATCTCGCGGTGGTGGGCGCCCACGACTTCGCACACTTCGGGACTGAGGCCGTGCGAGAGTAGGAACTGCATGCCGTCCTGGGCGTGGCTGCGGGGGCTTTCGCTCGCGAATCCCTTGCCGATGTCGTGCAAGAGTCCGGCGGCGGCGGCGGGTTCGGGGTCCAGTTGGAGTTCTTGGGCCAGAAGGCGCGCCAATCGGGCGACCTCGACGCTGTGGTCCAGCACGTTTTGGCCGTAACTGGTGCGGACCCGGAGCTGCCCGAGGGCCTCGATGACCGGGGCCGGCAGGCCCGTGACGCCCGCGCGGCGGGCGGCTTCCTCGCCGGCTTCTTTGAGGCTGGAGGCGAGGGTGGCCTTGGCTTCCGCGTGGAGTTCTTGAATGCGCTGCGGGTGGATGCGGCCATCCACGATCAGGTTGAGCAGGGTTAGCCGCGCGATCTCGCGGCGCACCGGATCAAAGCACGCGAGGGTGACGCTCTCCAGCCCCTGGTCAATGATCATGTCCACCCCGGTGGTTTGGGCGAAGGCGCGGATGTTGCGGCCCTCGCGGCCCACGAGCTTGGCCTTGAGGTCGGGGTTGGGAAGGGGGACGACGGAGGTGGTCACGGGGGCGGGCACGGATCCCGCAAGGCGCTCCATCGCGGTGAGCACCAGGTGCCGGGCCTGGTCTTGGGCTTCGGCGCGGGCGTGGTCACGTTGCCTGATGAGGGTGTCTTGGAGTTCGGCTTCCGCCTCGCGGAGGACTTGGGCGCGCGCCTCACTTGGTGAGAGCCCGGCGAGATCCTTGATCTGCTGCTCTAGTTGCGCAATGCGTTCTTCAGGCGTCACCGTCGGTCTCCAGGGGTACGGGCTCTTCCCAACCCGGATAGATCGCATCCAGGGCGCCCCGGATGCTCTCTTCACTGTATCCCTTTGCCGCTAACTTCCGGGCGGTTTGGGCCGCCGTTCGCCCTCGATCCCGCTCCTTAGCGGCCAGGCTCGTGGCGCGAGGTTGCTCCTCGTCGTTTTCCAGCACGGCATCGCGCAAGGTCTCGTCCACGCCTTTGCGCTCGAGCACGTGGTCAATTCCGGCGGTGCCGAGCGCTTTGTGCTGCGCGGCGATCTCGGTGGTGCGAGTGGCGACCCGCTCATCGTCCACCCACTTCCGTGCCCGGGCGTGGGCCAGTACCGCCTCGGTCACCTCCGTGGGCGTGGCGGCACGCTCAAGGCGGGCCCGGAGTTCCGCTTCCGTCAGGTCGCGCCGGGCCAGCCATCTCACCGTGGCCGCAAGGGCCGACTCAAATGTCGTCGTCTTCCGGTTCCTCGATGGGGGTTTCGATGCGCGCCGGCATCAGCTTCGCCTTCAGGTCGCGTTCGATTTCTACCATCGCCTCCGGCTTGCTCAGCAGGGCGGCGCGGGCGTTCTCACGGCCCTGGGCCAGTCGCTCGTCCTTGTAGTTGAAGTACGTGCCCGCGCGGTTCACAAAGCCGTGCTCCACGGCCAGGTCCAGCAGGTCACCGGCGCGGCTGATGCCCTTGCCGAAGATGATGTCGAACTCGGTGGTGCGGAACGGCGGCGCAATCTTGTTCTTCACCACCTTCACCTTGGTGCGGGCGCCCACGCTCTCGGTGCCGTCCTTCAGGATTTCACCGCGTCGGACTTCCAGACGCACCGAAGACCAGAACTTCAGCGCGCGGCCGCCGGGGGTGGTTTCGGGGTTGCCAAACATCACGCCGATCTTCTCTCGAATCTGGTTGATGAAGATCGCCGCCGTGTGCGTCTTGCTCAGTTGGCCGCCCAGCTTGCGGAGGGCCTGACTCATCATGCGGGCTTGCAGGCCCACGTGGCTGTCGCCCATGTCGCCTTCAATTTCGTTCTTGGGCACCAATGCGGCGACCGAGTCCAGCACCACGATGTCCATCGCGCCGCTGCGCACCATGGCGTCCATGATCTCAAGGGCTTCTTCCCCGCTGCTCGGCTGGCTCACATAGAGTCGGTCAATGTCCACGCCCAGTCGCTGGGCGTAGTCGGTGTCCAGCGCGTGCTCCGCGTCCACAAAGAGGGCCATGCCGCCGGCCTTCTGGGCCTCGGCAATGATGTGCAGCGCCAAGGTGGTTTTCCCACTGCTTTCCGCGCCGTAGATTTCGGTGATGCGTCCACGCGGGATGCCGCCGCCCAGGGCGATGTCAAGGCTCAAGGCGCCGGAAGAGATGGTCGCGATCGCCTCACGGTTTCCATCGGTCATGCGCATGATGGACCCCTTGCCGAAGGCTTTCTCGATCTGCTGGACCGCCAGGGCCACGGCTTCGTTCTTGTCAGTGGGTTGATTTCGGGTCGCAGCCACGGTTCTCAATACTCCTAGACAAAACTATACTATATTGTTCGCCGCAGAGGTCAAGCATCCGGGAGAAAATTCCTCTACGCCCTAGGTCGCCCCGCCCCCGCGCAAGCCGACCGAACCGTGCCAAATCAAGGGTTCTTAACGAAAACCTGGTAATTCATACGACCCTTAACCGGGGGAGGAACCAGCTAGAATGAGTCTGGCTTCGGGAGAGGAGGTCTGGATTTATCATGAAAAAAGTTCTTATGACGGCGCTGGTGTTGGGCAGTGCGGTCGCGGCGATGGCCGACAACTCCGTAACGTTTGCGACGTTTGCGGACCCGTCGGGCAACGCTCACAATCCGGTTTTCGTGCATGATCGCGTGGCCAAGACTCTGAATGGAGCTTGGGGCAACGCCGGTCTCACGTTGATCGCGCCGGGCGCTGTGGGTGCTCCGACCGTTACCAATGCCAAGTTCAACACGACGACGCTCGCGCTAACGCAAGTCATCCCCGGGCTGTTCGCCACGGGTCCGGGCAGTATCAGCTTCTCGGATAGCAGCAACAACCCGCTGTTCACCATCTCGTTCGATAGCGCCACGTTTGTGGAAGGCCTCGGCGCCGGTGCCAGCACGTTGCGCGGCCAAAACATCACGCTCAGCGGTCCTGCGGTTCCCCCGGGTGCCACGATGACGCAGTTCAACTTTGCTCTGGCGAACCAGTCGAATGTGGGCAACAACACGACCTACACGGCCAGCTTCACCAGCAGCGCCGTGCCGGAACCGGCCAGCATGATCGCCCTGGGTGCGGGTCTCCTCGCCCTGGCGCGCCGACGCCGCCAAGCCTAAATCAGGCCTGGAATCCATAGCGCCCCTCTTGCCATTGCGGCAAGGGGGGCTTCTTTTTGCCAAAACCCGTAGGATTACGGGGTCTTCTGCCGGGTTCTTGACTTCGGCTTAACCTCCCGGGCTGGTATCGTGGAAGCGTGTCGGGAATTCTTGGCACGTGGAGATTGGACTCATGAAGATTTGGATTGCGGCCGGTATGGCCCTGGCCTCGGTTTCGGCCATGGCGAATTCCTTTACGGTGGCCACGTTTGCCGACCCGAGCGGAACTTCGAGCAACCCGGTGATGTTCGTGGATACGAACGCTTTCCTGGTTTACGGCAGCTGGAGCCAGCCGGGCCTGACCCTGGAAACCCCGGGCCTCATCGGTGGCGGTTCGGTCAGCAACGCTCAGTTCGTGATGTCGAACACAACGATCACGTCGATCGTGAGTGGCGTCTACGCCATGGGCTCCGGCACCATTAACTTCACGGACTCTTCCGCGAACCCGGTCCTCAACATCTCCTACACCAAGGGTCTCCTGGTGATGGATGGTGGCGCGGGTAGCAGCGACATCCGCTTGGATGGCGTGACCTTCACCGGCCCGAACGTGCCGTCGGGTCTCAGCCAAGAGATGTACAATTTCAGCTTCGCGAACTCGGTTTATGATGGCAACACGTTCATCACGAGCTACACGGCCAGCTTCACCAGCAGTGCGGTGCCGGAACCGGCCAGCATGATTGCGCTGGGTGCCGGTCTGCTCGCTCTGGCTCGCCGCCGCCGAAGCGCGTAAGCTCGTTTTCCATCTCCTCACTCCCGCCCGAGGTTGGCCTTATGCCGACTCGGGCGGGTTTGCTTTTGGCCTCCCTTCCGCCGTATCATGGAGGGTCCTCATGCGGCGAATTCTTGGCCTGTTCGTGCTTCTGCTCGCCGCCCTGGCGGGGGCGGAACCCGTTACTATCCGCATGATGGCCGGGCCGGGCCAGGGGATCCCGCCGCGCGAAACCACCAACCCCCGCGAGATGACGCGCCGCGCCATCTTCGACGAATTCCATGCCCGCAACCCCGACCTGCGCGTGGTGAATGCCGGGGGGCTGGAGCTCATTGGCGACCGCGCCGAAAGTGGCTTCCTGATGAGCATGGCGGGCGACACCGCCCCGGACGTCTTTTACGTCAACTTCCGGCAGTACTTCTCCTACATTGACCAAGGGTTCTGCCGCCCGCTGGATGACCTGATTGCCAAGGACCCGGCCAGCATGGAGCGGGTGCAGCCGGAGATCGAGAAGGTGCTGCGGAGCTACGACAACCGCATCTACGCGGTGCCGTTCTTCCAGGTCGCGCAGGCGCTGTACTACCGCAAGGACATCTACGCCAAGGCGGGGCTGGACCCCAACAAGCCGCCCCGCACGTGGGAAGAGTTCGAGGCGTATTCGCGCCAGATCATGGAGCGGGTGCCGGGCACGCGCGGGTTCGTCTTTAGCGGCGGTCCGGGCGGCCAAGGCTACTGGTGGACCAACTTTGTATGGCAAGCCGGGGGCGAGGTGCTGGTGCCCGCCGAACGCGGCTACGCCAAGGCGGTAGTGAATACCCCCGAGGCCGCCAAAGCCCTGGAGTATTATCGCCGCCTGACCGTGACCACCTGGAAGGGTGCGGACGGCAAAACCTACGGCCCGATCGCGCAGGTCACGCCCACGTGGTCGCAGGATGTGAAGGACGGCAAGGTGGCCATGTGGTTCAGCTACACCAACGACGTGATGCTGAGCATGAGCGACCTGAACCCAGCCCTGATCGGCATTGCGCGGATGCCCGCCGGCCCCGCTGGGAGCTACAACGAAATCAACTCCGGGATGTGGGCCATCAATGCCAGCATCAAGGACCCCAAGAAGATTGAAGCCTGCTGGCGGTTCATTGACTTCTTTGTGAGCCAAGAGGCGGCGCGCATCAGTACCGTCAAGTTTGTGGATTTAGGGCTGGAAAAGCTGATCAATCCGGTGCTGCTGAAGCAGTTTGGCTACGCCGACCTGGCGGGCACGGTGGATCCGGGCTACGTGGAGGCCAATGAGAAGCTCTTCCAAACCGGGAAGCCCGAGCCCTACGGCCGTAACTCGCAGCAAGTGTATTTGGTGCTGGATGGCGCGCTGGACCGCGCCCGCCTGGACCCGAACCGCCCGGCGGACCAGATCCTGGAAGAAGTGAACCAGGAGATGAATCGCAAGCTGCTGGGTTACATCCCCGAAGCCGAGATGAACGCCCTGCGGGGGCGAGCCACCACGGCGCTGGTCATCGTGCTTCTCATCACGGCGGGGTTAGTGGCGTGGGCCATCCGCAAAGCGCGGAACGTGGAAGCCTGGGTGGAGCAGCGGATGCCCGCCGGCACCGACCGTAGCCGGGTGCGCCGCTTTGTGGTGTGGTGCCTGCTGCCCGCGTGCCTCAGCATCATGGTGTGGGCGTACTACCCGCTGGTGAAGGGCCTGGTGATCGCGTTCCAGGATTACCGAATCATGCAATCCCCGCAGTGGGTGGGGTTAGACAATTTCATCAACGTCTTTACGAGTTCGTTGTTCTGGAAGAGCCTCGGCAACAGCGTGATCTATGTCGGGCTGACCATTGTGATGGGCTTCGTCTTGCCCATTCTGCTGGCGCTGGCCCTGAACGAGATTCCGCGCTTAACTTTGTTCTTCCGCACGGTGTTCTATCTCCCGGCCATGACCTCGGGGATTGTCATCGCGTTTATGTGGCGGCAGTTCTACGACCGCGCGGAGACCGGCCTTCTGAATAGCCTGCTGGCCCCGATCATCCAGGGGATCAACCCGCTGTGGATGCGGCTGGGCGGGGGTGAGATTCCGTTGGCTCAAGACTGGCTGGGCGACCCCAAGCTGGCGATGTTTGCGGTGGTGCTGCCGGGCATCTGGGCGGGAGCCGGGCCGGGTTCCATCTTGTATCTGGCGGCGCTGAAAAACGTGCCCCAAGAGCGGTACGAAGCCGCCGACCTGGACGGCGCGGAGTGGTGGCACAAGATCCGCTACATGACGCTGCCTAGCCTGCGGCCGCTCATCCTCATCAACTTGCTGGGGGTGTTCATTGCGGGGTTCAAGGCGATGGAAAACGTCTTCGTTCTCACCGGGGGCGGGCCTCTCTATAGCACCCACACCGTCGGGCTCGAAATCTGGACCAACGCCTTCATGTTCCTCAAGTTTGGGTACGCCACGGCGGCGGCCTGGGTGATGGGCGCGATCCTTATTGGCTTTACCCTGATCCAGATTCGCTCGCTGACTCGCATGAAGTTCACGGCCGCAAAACTGTGAGCGGACGCCTGATCTCGGTGGCCGACGTGGTGGTGGATAGCCGCACCGCCGGCCGGGAGGGCAACTTCACTTACGAGGCCCCGCCGGGGGCCAAGCCAGGCCAGGCGTGGCTGGTGCCGCTGGGGGCGCGCTCGGTGCTGGCCTTTGTCACGCAGGTTCGAAAGGTCAAGGAAGAAGACCTCGGCTTTTCGCGCAGCAAACTGCGGCCTCTGGGGCGCGAGATTGCCTCGCTTTCCCTGCCCGCGCCCACCTTGGCGCTGGTGCACGAGGTGAGCAAGCGCACGCTGTGCCCGCTGAGCGTGGCGATGACCCCGGCCCTGCCGCCGCGCGCCCAAACCCGCCTTACCACCACCTGGCAGGTGCGGCCCGGCACGCCGCCGCGCCAGCTGACCCTGGTGGAAGACGAGGTGTGGAAGACCCTGCAGGCCGGGGAGATCACCGAGACCAAGACGAAGCCCTTGGCCGCGCCCCTGCGCAAGGCGTTGCAGGAACTGGAAGCGATTGGGGTCGCGAGCAAGTATCTGGACCTTACATTGCCCGAATCCAAGCGGCGGCCCACGTCGTGGCGGTTGACGATTGGGGATGCCGAGATCGAGGCCTTTGTGCGCGGGCCGGGGCGGCGCAAGCCCGCCCAGAGCCTGTTGCTGCTGCGCCTGCAGGGGGCGGGGAGCACGGTATTCCAAGACGGTGAACTGCGGAGCATCGGGGGCGTGACGGATGCCACGTTGCGCGCACTGGAGCAGGCCGGATTCTTGCAACAAGTGGGCGACAACACCCCCACAACGACGACCTCGAACGTGCCGAATGCCGAGCAAGCGGTGGCCATTGCGGCGATCCAGGCGGCCATCGCCGCGCGGCGGCCGGAAGGGTTTTTGCTCTACGGGGTGACGGGCTCGGGCAAGACGGAAGTGTATTTGCAGGCGGCCGCCGAGTCGCTGCGGCAGGGGCGGCCGGTGCTGTACTTGGTGCCGGAAATCGCGCTCACCGCCCAGGTGATTGCGCAGCTGAGGGGCCGATTTGGGGACCGGGTGGCGGTGCTGCACAGTAACATGACCCCCGCCGAGCGGCTGATGGCCTGGCGCCGGGTGCGGGCCGGGGAGTGCCCGGTGGTGCTGGGGGCGCGGTCGGCCCTGTTTGCGCCGCTCCCGGACCTCGGCTTAATCGTGCTGGATGAAGAGCACGAACCCAGCTACAAGCAAGATAGCAGCCCGCGCTACGAGAGCCGGGGGCTGGCGGCGTTCCTCGCCCAGCAGCACGGCTGTCCCTACGTTTTGGGCAGTGCCACGCCCAGCATCGAAACCTTTGCCGCCGCGCAGACGGGGTCGCTGACGATGCTGCAACTGAAGCAGCGCGCCCGGGCCGTGACCCTGCCCACGATCGAGATTGAAGACCTCTCGGTGCTGTACCGGGAGAAGAAGGTGGACATCATCGGCCCGCAACTGGCCGAAGCCCTGCAAGACACCCTCGACCGCAAGCTCCAGAGCATCTTGTTCCTGAATCGGCGGGCGTATTCCCCGTTCCTTATCTGCAAGGAGTGCCAGCACCGCTTTTTGTGCCCGCACTGCGAGGTCGCACTGGCCTATAGCCAGCAGCAGCAGCGGCTGCGGTGCCACCACTGCGATTACCATGAACCCAAGCCCCCCCGCTGCCCGGCGTGCGGGGGCACCAAGCTCGGCGGCGTGGGCGTGGGGGTGGAACGCGTGCAGGAGAACGTGCAGGCGATGTTCCCGAAGGCCAAGGTGGAGCGTCTGGACCGCGACGTAACGCGGCGGGTGGGGGCGCTGGAGGAGATTGTCACCAAGTTCCACTCCGGCGCGATTGACATTCTCATTGGCACGCAGATGGTGGCCAAGGGGTTCGACTTCCCCCGCGTGGTGCTGGTGGGGGTGATCACAGCGGACTTGTCGCTCAACATCCCGGATTTCCGGGCGGCGGAGCGCACCTTCCAGCTGATGACGCAGGTGGCGGGCCGAGCGGGGCGCGCCGAGCACGCGGGCCGAGTGATTATCCAGGCGATTGACGCCGACCATCGCTCGCTGCAGAGCGTGCGCGCGCACGACTACGAAGGATTCTTTGAAGAAGAGGTGGAGTGCCGGTCGCGGCTGGGCTACCCACCATATACGCGGCTGGTGAACATCGTCCTTTCGGGGCCGGACCAGGGCGTGGTGAGTGAGCGGGCGCTGATGCTGCAGCAGACGCTGGTGGCGCGGTTGCCGGGGTCGCAGGTGTATCCGGCGCTGCCCTGCCCGCTGGCGAAGCTGAAGGACCAGTACCGGTTCCACATCCTCATCAAATTGCCGCTGGATGCGGACATCGAACCCATCCGCCTCCCTTCCGAGCTCGCGATGAGCAAGGAGGTGCGGGTGGCGGTGGATGTGGATCCGATGAGTTTGGTTTAGGCCTGGCGCAACCCGAGGCAAGAAGCCTACGTTTCAGTGCATAGCAAATCGGTGGATAACGATCCTCCATTACCGCGCTCAGGTTGGACGAAGTGGCTTCTAAGAAGGAAACACCCTCGCCTTCCTATCCTCCTCATAGCATGTCTTGTGCTCAGCACCGCTTTTGCTTGGAGCCTTCACCGCCAAGATCTCATCGATCGAAACGTGGTCGCCGCCGCGGACGTGTGGCCGCTCCTGGTTCATGAGCAAAAGAGGGGCTTCTGCTCCATCTTGGCCGGCGTGTCCTTTGGTCGCTGTTTCTATCTCTGCTTCCTCGAGTTTCCCTGCTTACTTATTCAGAAGGGCGGTGCTTGGATTCAGGAATGGCGGACAAAGCTCGCGGACCGCGAGCGCGCCTAAAACAGGAAACCCCCACCCGGATGGGGCAGGGGTTTCCTGAGGCCCCTTGCGCTTAAGACTCGTTCTTGTTCGGCAGGGGTTTGAGCGCGTCGGCCAGCTCTGGTACGGCCTTCAGCGCATTGGAAAGCTCCACCGGCACCGCCAGCACAATCGTGTTGGAGGGCGAGGTGCCCAGGCTGTCCAGCGTCTGTAGCGTGCGGAGTTGCAGGGCGCCGGGGCTGGTTGCCATCTTCTGGGCAGCCAGGGCCAGGTTCTCGGCGGCCTCGCGGTCGCCTTCGGCCTTGGTGATCGTGGCGCGCTTTTCGCGCTCGGCGCTGGCCTGGCGGGCCATCACGCGCTTGAGATCTTCCGGAAGCTCGATGTCCTGAATCCGGATGGCGGCTACCTCTAGCCCCCAGCCGTCAATCTCGTGCTCCACCATCGCTTCCACGCGTTGGCCTAGCAGCTCACGGTCGGCCAGGATCTCGTCCAGCGTCATGCCGCCCACGATGTCCCGGAGCGCGGTTTGCGCATATTCCAGCACGGCCTGAGTGTAGTTCTGCACCCGGATAATCGCGGCCGAGGGGTCATCCACACGCATAAAGATCACGCCGTCGAGCCGCACGGGCACGTTGTCCTTGGTAATGGCCTGGCGGTGCGGGATTTCCAGGGTTCGGATGCGGGTGTCCACCATGCGTACGGTGTCGGCAAACGGCACCAGGAAGAAGACGCCCGGCCCCTTGGTGGCGACGTACTTGCCGAACCGGAAAACGATGCCCTTCTCCCATTGCGCGGCCATGCGGATGCTGCTGGCGAGGATGGAGGCGAGCACGATGGACCCGACGAACCCCAGCGCCCCCGCCACGGTGGCGATGCTGCCGCCGAAGGCGACCCAACCGAGGCCGACGGTAGCCAGGAAAAGGATGCCCGGAACGGGGTTGGCCAGCCGCGTTTCGGGGCTGGTGGGGCGCGTCGCGAGCTTTTGATTCGCGTCCGTCGCGATGATAATTTCATTTGCCATTGCAATGATTCTCGTTAAGTATCACGGGGAAAAGGGGGTGTGGGTTGCCAGGATATGAGGCATTAGCACTTCAATCGCGCACGAAACTGAGGCAGGTGATAGCCCAAATGCGTCCGGCGGATTTCGATCCAATCGGTGAGGTGCATCTTCACGATCTTGACCTCGGGATTCGAGAATCGCTGGTGCGATAGCGACTTGCCAAGCAGGCTGGACCAGACTTGGCCGGTCTCTCGTTCCAGGTCGCGCCACGTCTCCACGATGCCCTCGGGCGCGGTGGGGGCGGGGATGAGATTCGGCGGGGCGGGGGCACGCCCTTTGCGCATTTGCCGCACGATCAAGCGGGTGAAGAATCGTAGTTCCGCCGGCTGCGTATCGCCCGGGGGCGCTTGGGCGGCCACGGGGCGGCATGCCTCCAGGTAGGGGCCGTGCGCGCGCACGAGGTGATCCACGATCTGCAGTGAGTTCCACGATTTCGGCCCCATTTGGGCTTGCAGTTGCTCGGGGCTGGCCGCCGCGAGCAGGCTCTCAATCTCGGCCACCATCTGCTGGCACTCGGCGTGGCACTCTTGCAACAATTGCGCTTCGGTCATGCCCATGAGCATAGCCGAGACGACGACGCCCTCCCTGCCCGATGCGGGAAGGAGGGCGTGAACCAGATAGGAACGGGGGGCTAAACCGAGACCTTTTGGCGGCCCTGGCACGTGAGGAAGCCGAGGTAGCCGTCCCGCACGTTGAGCACTTCGTGCCCGAGTCGCTCGGCCACCGAGACCCCAATCGGAGAGCGCGTGCCCCCCTGGCAAGAGATCGCTAGGCGCCGGCCCTGCGGGAGTTCATCCTTCCGCATCACCATCTCGCCGAGGGTGACACCCACGGCATTCGGGATGCTTTGGCCGAGTCGCTCGTTGCGGCCCCGCACGTCAATCCACACGGCATCCTTGGGCACGTCGCAGGCTTGCAGGTCGGCAGTGGTCACCAGCTCTTGGCCCGATTGCTCATAGGCGCGCAGAATGTCCTCGCCGAACCACATCGTGGCGCGGTCCCAACCGATGTAAGCCATGTAGGTGGCCGCTTGCTTGGCGCTGGCCTCGTCGGCGGCGATGAGGATGACTTCGTCCTGGAAGTCCACCAGCCACCCCACGTACTGGGCGAACATCGCGTAGATGGGGATGTGGAGCGAGCCCCGGATGTGCTCGCGGAGGTACATCGCCGAGGGGCGCACGTCCAGCACCACCGCGCCACGCTGCCGGGCGGCTTCGAACTCCGCAAACGAGCTGGAGCGCGGGAGGGCGTCCACCGCCGGGCGCGGGTCGGGGCCAACCTTGTTCAGGTGCTTCATCATCTTGAAGTAGAACGGCGGCTCCGGCTGACCGGCCAGCACTTCTTCGACGAACTTGTCTTCATCGGAGATACGCCACGCCCAGCCCGTGGCCTTTTCGTAGCCCAGGGTGGTCACCGGGACGCCGCCCAGGCTCTTGCCACAGGCCGAACCCGCTCCGTGCGCCGGCCAGATCAGGATGTGATCGGGCAACGCGGCAAAACGTTGGACGGATTGGAAGAGGCGACGGGCGCCGGGTTCAGCGGTGCCCTTCATGTTGGCGGCGTTCTCCAGCAGGTCGGGTCGGCCCACATCACCCACAAAGATGAAGTCGCCAGTCATGGCGCCCTGCAGCACGCCATTCTCGTGGATGAGGAACGAGATGTGTTCCGGCGTGTGGCCGGGCGTGTGCCAGACCTCGACGGTGACGCCGCCGATTTGGATCTTGTCGCCATCGCGGAGCGGCTTGTGTTCGGGCGTGGTGAAGGTGTACTGCCAATCCGGGCCGCCTTCGGCAGAGAGCCAGAGGTTGGCGCCGGTGCGCTGGGCGAGCTCTCGTGAGCCGCTGAGGTAGTCCGCGTGGATGTGCGTTTCGGTCACATGGACGATGCGCAGTCGCTCGGCAGCGGCGGCGGCAATGTATTGCTCCACGTTGCGGTCGGCATCAATGACGATGGCTTCGCCCGCGCCAGGGCACCCGACGAGGTAGCTGTACTGCTGGACTTGCTCGTTCCAGAATTGCTTGAGGATCACGCCTTCACCTCCCGCTTGGCGGCAGGGCTCGGGGTGGCCGGGCGGTTCCAGGGCATCTTGGCCAGGAGCGCGGCCATACCGCAGATGTCGGTGAGGCCGGCAAAGGTGAGTCCCGCGCCCACAAAGCCGGCGAGCCAGATGAACCCAGGCTGCACGGTCACGGAGAGAATGACGCCGATGAGCACCAGCATCCCGGCGCCCAGGCGCACTTGGCGATCGAGACTCCAGCGGGTGCGCGTGCTGCTGACTACCGGCAGGCCGCATTCTTGCCACGCCTTGGTCCCGCCATCCAGGATGGTGAGATTGTTGTGGTGGCCTTCAATCATTTCGTGGGTCATGCAGGCGCGGTTGCCGCTTTGGCAGACGAGGATCACTTCGGTATCGGCGGCCAGGTCATCCAGCCGGGATTCGATTTGGTCCATCGGCACGTTCAGCGCGCCGGGCACGTGGCCCGCGGCGTATTCGGCGGCGGAGCGGACGTCAATGAGCTGAACCTTGTGGCCTTGCTCAAGGTTCGACTTCAACTGGGAAGGAGCGATGCGTTTCATCGGAGTTACTTGTTCAGGGGAGATGCGAAAGAAAAGGATTCAGGGTCCCGGTCCGTTAATGGGCCGAGACGGCGGGAGTCTTGTCGCCGGGGGCGGGAGCGGGAGTTGCAACCTCTTTGCCGACCATGAAAAGCCCCATGAGGAGCACGAACCACCCGAAGGCGGGCTTGAGCTTGGCCCCCGAGATGCGCTGGCCCAGCAGGGAGCCGATGAGGATGCCCACGGTCGCCAGCCCGGCCACGGTGAGCAATAGCGGCCACTGGATGTGCGAGTTGGTCTGCAGGTCGCCGGTGAACCCGATGAGCGACTTGGCGGCAATGATGAGTAGTGAGGTCCCCACGGCGCGCTTCATCGGGAGCTTGGCCAGGAGTACGAGCGCGGGGATGATGAGGAACCCACCCCCGGCCCCGACGAGCCCGGTCACGCTGCCTACCAGGAGCCCTTCCAGCAGAATCTTGCCGTATTTGAACTCGGGTTGGACGGGAGCCTCGTCTTCTTCCGGCGAAGATTTGGCTCGGATCATGGAGAAAGCGGTGGCGAGCATGAGTGCCCCGAAGAGCACCAACAATGCCTTATCCCGAGTGATCGCCAGGGAGCCGAGGGTGCCGAGGTTGGCGGGGATGTTCGGCATCACGTATCCCCGCACCAGATACACGGCGACGATGGAAGGCACACCAAAGACGGCAGCGGTGCGGAAGTCCACCTGCCCTTTCTTCATAAAGGCGAAGGAGCCGAGGAAAGCCGTGAGCCCGACGATAAAAAGGGAGTAGGCAGTGGCTTCGGTGGCGCCCACCCCGAAGAGATACACCAGCACGGGCACCGTGAGGATGCTGCCGCCCCCACCGATCAGCCCCAGGCTGATGCCAATGACGATGGCCGCCAGATAGCCGAGGATTTCCATTTGTAACCTCCCAGGGGGGATGAACGGCAGAAGGATTCATGGCCCCGGGCCGAAAAGCAAAATCCCCGCCGAACTCCTGGGAGTCCAGCGGGGATGGGGTTGAGGGAAGAAACGAGGCTTAGGAGCCTTCGCCGCCGCCGGTCATGGCTTTGGCTCGTTCTTCCGGGGACTGCATGTTCGGATCGGCTTGTTCGGCCTTGGGGGCCGCACCTTCACGTTCAGGCGCATCCGCCGTCCCGCCGCCGGAGCAACCTACCACACCCAGCGCAAGTGCGCCGAGGGTCAGCAGGACCAACCACTTCGCCATTTAGGGCGCCACCAACGGGGTGTCCCAGTTTTGGAAGTCGAAGTCCGGGCGGAACATGTACGGGTGGCAGTAGTTGATGTCCCAGTACCGAGCCCCACCGGCGCGGAAGCGGTCCACTTCCTTGCCCAGGTAGTAGGCGAACGGGTCGCTTCGCGCATCACGCTGAGCCGTGGTGTAAACGCCGCTCTTGCGGGTCTTCACGTGGCTGTCCGCGTAGGAGTACACGAACGTGCGGTTATGCATATCCCAGCCGAAGTTGCTCGAGTTGGACGTGTAGAACGAGATCGAACCGTTCGTTGCGCCACAACCGGCGGCAGCCGGCTGGTAGGAACAACCGGAGGCGGCGTTCGTACAAATCAGCTGCGGCGAGGCGTAACCCGCACCCTGGAAGCCACGGTTGCCCTGGCCAGTCCACCACACCGTGAGTTCGGCGGGGTTTTCGATGGCCGTGCTGGAGTAGCCCTGCAGGAGACCGTTGTACGTGTAGTGAATCACCGGCGGGCGAGCTGCGGTGATGTCCGCCGCCGTGATGCCAGCAGCCGTAAAGACCGAAGCCGGCAACGGGCTGCGCTGACCGCTCCCCGGGTTGTTCAGGATCTGCCAGTTCTTCATGTACGGCTGTTGCGCGTTATAGAAGAACGTGTTGATCGCGTCGGCCACGTCCGGAGCGGTGGTCGGCTTAATCAGCTCCTTGACGGGGATGAATCGGTCCCAAGCGTAACCAATGCCGGGGACGTTCGGAGTCGCGATGCCCCACTGGTCATCGTAGTCGGTGATGTAGATCTGCCCCGCGGTGCCGATGTTCTTGAGGTTCGAAATCGCTTGCGTCTTCTTCGCAGCGGCTTTCGCCTGAGCAAAGACCGGGAACAGGATAGCTGCGAGAATCGCGATGATCGCGATTACAACCAGCAGCTCGATAAGTGTAAATGCTTTGGTACGCATTGCCCTGAAAATTCAGTCTATATCCAGCGGCAGGCAACTTCGAATGAGGAAGCCAGACACCTTTGTCCAGACCGATACTTGATTATAGCGTTGAATGGGGCAAAAAGGTTGCAAAACTGCGGGGGGCGTGAGGGTGCGGTGAACTCAAACGGGGCAAGGGCGGCCGAATCTTGTGGCGCAATCCGCCGTTTTGAACTTGCCGGAGGGTTCGCTTCATGAACCAAAAACACGGCCCCCCAAAGGAAGGCCGTGTCATAGATTTGCCGGAAAGCCCGTAATTTTACGAGTGCTTGCTTCGGCGGCGGCGCACCAGGGCCAGCAGGCCCGCCCCAAGCGCCACCATGCTGGCGGGTTCGGGCACCACATCGTATCGGAAGTCGGCGAACACCGGCAGGTGGCCGCCATTCACGGTCGCTGAGGTCACCAGGGATTGCGCGATGCTGCTTCCCACCATGGCGTTGCCCGTGGTCGTGAGCGTGTCGTTGAACGACGTGCCATCGTTGCCCCATACACGGTAGGAGTGGTTGGGGTCATTCCAGGTGGTGGTGCTGTAGGCCGTGCCGAACGCGCCGACATACTCGGTGCCGTTGCCGTCGCCCAGCTTGCCGCCCATCAGCATCATGTCGTACCGGTCATCAACGCCGCCGGCGCCGCTCGGGTCTTGGGTGTGCACAAAGCGGAAGTTGTTGTTTTCCGCCCAAGAGCCGGGAGTGTTAATCGGATCGAAAAAGCGGCCGTTATTGTTGCTCGTGCTACCGGTGAAGGTGTTCCACGCGGCCTGCGAGCTGGACTGCCAGTTAAAGTCGCCTACGGCCATGATCTGCCGGTTGCCCGTCAGGCCGTTGGCGTTGTTACGCACGGAGTTGGCTTCGGCTTGGCGGCGATCTTGGTCTTCGGTGCCGTTGCCGGCCTTAAGGTGGAGGTTGTAGACGCTAAAGATCTCGGCGGTGGCGTTGCCCGCAAGTTGGAAATCGAAGCGCAAAGTCTGGCGGGCACCAGCGGTACCGCTGGGGCTGGCAACCACCGTCACCGAGGTGGAGTGGACCTTGCTGGTGCGATAGAACATCGCCTGGTTGTTGGCGTTGGTGCCAGAAGTGCCGACGAGGGTGTTGTGGATGACGTTCCAGTCGCCCGGGGAGCCCGCCGCCGTGTTCAGCAACGTCCGGAAGGCTTGCGCGGCCGAGGGGGACTCAATTTCTTGGGCAAACAGCACGTCCGGGGCAAAGGAGCGGCCCTGGAACGTCCCGTAAATCGCGTTTTGGAAGGCTGAACCCCGGCCCGTACCGGTGTAGTTCGTGACGTTCCACGTCCCCATCCGCAATGTCTCTGCGGAACTTAGGGCCGCCACCCCTACCAACAGCACTGTCCAACCCAGTCGCATCTTCATGACCGTACCAGGCATGAGACGATCCCCACGGGGGCGGCGGCGGAAACCTGTCAGAAGGACCCAGGGGGTGGCCTACTGACAGGTTCGGCGCAACTTACACGCGGGGCGTGAAGTCGGTGTCGCCCTTGACCAGGCGGCAGTAGCCCGCCATGAGCTGACCGCACTGCTCCACGTCGGTGAGCGAGAGAAGCTCCACCGGGGTGTGCATGTAGCGCAACGGGATGCCGACCAGACCCGTGGCCATGCCATCGCGAGTGGTTTGCATGGCGTTGGCGTCGGTACCAGTGCCGCCCGGCTCGGCGGCCACTTGCACGGGGATGTCCGCCGCCTTGGCGGCTTCTTGCAGCATCTTAAACACGACCGGGTTGATGTTGGCACCGCGCGTGATGCTCGGGCCGCCGCCGATGTCCGTCTTGCCGTAGCGCGTCTTGCTCACGCCCGGGTGGTCAATGGCAAAGTCCACGTCAATGGCCAGGCCGCTCTGCGGGTTAATGGCGTGGGCGCTGGTGCGAGCCCCGCGCAGGCCGATCTCTTCTTGCACCGTAGCGACGGCAAAGACGCCCACGTCCTCGCTGAGACCGCCATCTTCCTTGAGGTGGCGCAGGGCTTCCATCACGCAGAAGGTGCCGACGCGGTTATCAAAGCCTCGGGCCACGGCGCGGTCGCCCAGCAGGGTCTGGAACCCGTATTGGTAGGTCACGCAGTCGCCCACGCCCACCACGGCTTCAGCCTCTTCGCGGTCCTTGGCCCCGATGTCAATCCACATGTCGTGGAGTTCGGGGCGCTTGCCGCGCTCGGCTTCTTCCAGCAAGTGAATGGGCTTGCGGCCGATCACGCCCGGCACGGCTTCCTTGCCGTGCACCCACACGCGCTGGCCCAGGGGCACCATGGTGTCGTGGCCCCCAATCCCGGCAAAGTAGAGCAGGCCTTGGTCGTCAATGTATCGAATCTGGAAGCCGATTTCGTCCATGTGCCCGGCCAGCATCACGCGCATGGGGGCGTTGGGGTTCAGGGCCGCCCAGGTGTTGCCGTGGGCATCGGTGTGGTGGGCGTCGGCCCAGTCGGTGTAGCGGCGGACGACCGCGGCGGCACGCTCTTCGTACCCTGAGGGGGAAGGCGTTTCAATCAGTTCTTGCAGGAACGCAAGGGACGCATCGCGCATCCCCGCAGGCTACCTAGTCGCGGTTTCGTCCTTAGAGGCCGCCCGCAGGCTTCTCTCCGTCGTGGTGTGATAGAGCCACAGGCCGCACCACACGATCGCCATCGGTATCGCCGCGATCCAAAGTGTCGTTGTCATAGGAGTCTTCCTTCGTGCGGCGGATAAGGGCGGCCACCTGCGCCCGTCGGGTGGCCAGGAGATGCGCCGCCGTGCCGAACACCAGCACGCCGCCGTACACGCCGGCCCGGTAATCCCAGCCCAGGCTAGCCGCCTTGGGGTGGAACGAGATCACCCACGGCAAGCGCGGGTAGACGAACATCAAGAAGATGGCGGGGATGACAATGGCCAGTGCGTAGCCGCTCATCACGCTCATCTGCCGGGCTTCATCGGTGAAGGCCGAGCGCAAAGCCAGGCCCGCCGCCAGGATGAGCCACAGCAGCAAAAACGACGCCTGGCGCGGATCCCATTGCCAGTAGGCGCCCCACTGCACCTTGCTAAAAATGATGCCGGTGAGCAGCGTCAGCGCCCCGAAGAGCACTGCCATATCCAACACTGCGTTCACCTTGTCGCCGCTGGCCACGTCACCATTCTTGAGGTGGCGACCACCGTGCCAGGCCAGGGCAAAAACGAGCAAGCCGGTGACCCAAGCGCAGGGCAAGTGGAAACAGACGATGCGCGCGAGTTCGGGGTCGCGGAAGCTGGAGATCGACCCCAAGCTGAAGACATAGATCGCGTGGGCAATTCCCGCTAGGATGAGTCCCCACCGCGCCATCACCTTCATTCTAACGCGCGGTGCGGGCGGCCCGGCGGCACTGGCCTAGTTCGCTTCGTTCAGGTTGTGCAGGTAAGCGTAATGCGCGTTCATCGCCATCAGCTCGTTGTGGGTGCCCTTCTCCACCACTTCGCCATTGGCCATCACGGCGATCTGGTCGGCGTTCTGGATGGTCGTCAGGCGGTGGGCAATCACCAGGGTGGTGCGGCCGATCATCAGGCGTTCCAGGGCTTCCTTCACCAGGGCTTCGCTGCGGGTGTCGAGGGCGCTGGTGGCTTCGTCTAGGATGAGAATGCGCGGATTCTTGAGGAGAGCGCGGGCGATGGCCACGCGCTGGTTTTGCCCGCCAGAAAGCGTGACGCCGCGCTCGCCGACCACGGTGTGGTACTTGAGCGGGAGGGCCTCGGCAAACTCGGCAACATTGGCGGCGCGGGCGGCTTCGATGACCTCCGCGTCGGTCGCATTCAGGCGTCCATAGCGGATGTTCTCCATGATGCTGACGTTGAAGAGGATCGGCATCTGCGGGACGATGCCGATGTGCTCGCGCAGGTCGTCGCGTCGGATGCGGTTGATCGGGACGTCGTCCACTTCGATGGTGCCCGCTTGGGGGTCATAGAAGCGGTACAGCATGGCGGAAAGGGTGGTTTTGCCCGCCCCGCTCTGACCGACCAGGGCCGTGACCTTGCCCGCCGGGACGTAGAGGTTGAGGTTCTTGAGCACCGGGCGCGTGTGATCGTAACCGAAAGTAACGTTGCGGAAGGCCACCTCGCCCGCCACGTTCGGGAAGTCCACGGCGTCGGACGGGTCGGCGTCTTCTTCCTTGAGATCGAGGATTTGGAAGAGTCGGTCACTCGCCCCGATCGCCCGTTGCAGGCGCGTGTAGAGCGAGGCGAGCATGCTCATCGGCCCGCTGATGATGGTGACGGTGATGAAGAAGGCGAGCAGGGTTTCCGGAGTGAGGTCGCCCGTGAGGACGCGCCGGCCACCGAACCAGATCACCGCAACGATGAGCAGGAGGAACCCGACCATGGCGATGGAGCCCATCGCGGCCTCAAAGGTGGCACTCTTATCCGAGAGCTTCAGCACACGATTGAGTTGCCGGGCAATGCGCTTGTCTTCGTGGTCATTGCGGGCAAACGCCTTGACAATGCGGATGTTTGACAGCACCTCTTGGATCGTGCCCATGGACTCCGAGAGGGCGTCCAGCGTCAGGCGATTGAGGCGGCGCAAACGGCGACCCGCAATCACGAACATCAGCATGACGAGGCCCAAAACGCCAACGACGGCAAACGTGAGCTTCCAGTCGATGTAGATGGCGATGATGACCCCGCCAATCAGCGTGACCAGGTTGGCCAGCATGTTCACGATATCGAGCGTGAGGGTTTGCTGGATCTGAGTGACGTCGTTGCTGAGGCGCGAGGTGAGTTCCCCGGTCTTGGCCTGGTCAAAGTAGGAAATCGGCATCCGGTTGAGGTGCCGGAAGAGCCGCGCCCGAAGGGAGGTGACGACGGCGTTCCCGGCCCGCACCGTGATGACCCACTGGATGAAGGTGATGCCGGTGCCGATAAGAAGGAGCAGCGCAAAGGTGCCCGCCGCAATGTCCAGGGCGCGGACATCGCCGCTCTTGAGGACCTGAGGGAAAAGCCGCTGGGCCGCCAAAGGAAGGCTGAGGTTGATGCCCGACGCCACCAGCGTCATCAGCGAGCCGAGGATGAACGTACCACGATGCTCGCGGGCGAGGCTTAAGAAACGAGTAAAGCTCGCCCAAGAAAACTTGTCCAACTTTTCTACATCGCGTGACCCGGGTAGGGACGCTTCATCAATCGGGGCGAGGCTCATGCCGCTCTCTTCATCTTACGCCATACTCGAACCTAAGCCGCGGTGCCCATAGGGATGAATGTCGGGGCTTAGCATGCCGACAATAGGAGACGAAAGATGGCGTCTGCACCCCAATCCCGACCGAAACGCGCTCTGATTACCGGCATTACCGGCCAGGATGGGGCCTACCTCGCCGAGTTCCTCTTGGCCAAGGGCTACGAAGTGCACGGCATGAAGCGCCGGGCCTCCTCTTTCAACACGCAGCGCATCGATCACCTGTTTGAGGATACGCACGACCAGGTCCGCAAGCCGCTCTTTTTGCACTACGGTGACCTGACCGATAGCACCGCCATTATTCGGTTGATCCAGCAGACGCAACCGGATGAAATCTACAATTTGGGCGCCCAAAGCCACGTTAAAGTGAGCTTTGATACGCCGGAGTACACGGCCCAGGCCGACGCGGTGGGGACGCTTCGCATCCTGGAAGCCATCCGCATTCTGGGCATGGAAAAGCAGGTGCGTTTCTATCAGGCCAGTACCAGTGAACTCTACGGCTTGGTGCAAGAGATCCCGCAACGGGAGACGACGCCGTTCTATCCTCGCTCGCCGTACGCGGTGGCCAAGCTCTACGGCTATTGGATTACGGTGAACTACCGCGAAGCCTACGGCATGTACGCCTGCAACGGCATTCTGTTTAACCACGAATCCCCGATTCGCGGCGAGACGTTTGTCACGCGCAAGATTTCCCGTGCCGCCGCTCGAATCAGCCTGGGCCTGCAAGACCGGCTTTACCTTGGCAATATGGACGCCCTACGCGACTGGGGCCACGCCCGCGACTACGTGGAGGGCATGTGGCTGATGCTCCAAGCCGAAACCCCGGACGACTTTGTGCTGGCCACCGGCAAGCAGTACAGCGTGCGGCAGTACGTGGAGCGCGCCTTTGCCCGCGTGGGCTTGCCGATTGAATGGCGAGGCGAGGGTGTGGAAGAAGTCGGCGTGGTGGCCGGCAGCGACCGCGCCGTGGTGGCCGTGGACCCAGCGTATTACCGTCCTGCCGAAGTGGAAACCCTGCTGGGTGATCCGACTAAAGCCCGGGAGAAGCTCGGATGGAGCCCCCGCGTGACGTTTGAAGAGTTAGTGGACGAAATGGTGGATGCCGACGTGGAAGTGGCGCGGCAAGAGCAAACGCTCCGCCACGCCGACCACAAGGTGTACGCGAGTGCTGAAGAAGGACACTAAGATTTTCCTGGCGGGCCATCGGGGCTTGGTTGGAGGCGGCTTGTTCCGCCGACTTATGGCCGACGGCTACGAGAACGTCATCGTCCGCACCCGCAGCGAACTGGACTTGAGCAGCCAAGCGGCCGTCCGGGATTTCATGCAGTCCGAGCGCCCAGAAGTGGTGATTTGTGCAGCTGCTAAGGTCGGTGGCATCCACGCCAACAACACTCAACCGGCGGACTTCATTGGCCTCAACCTCGGCATCCAACAGAACCTGATTTGGGAAAGCCACCAGGCTGACGTGCCGCGCCTCCTCTTCTTGGGGTCCAGTTGCATCTATCCGCGCATGGCCCCGCAGCCGGTGGGCGAAGACGCCATGCTGAGCGGCCCGCCCGAACCCACCAACGCCCCCTACGCGGTGGCGAAGATTGCCGGCATGGTGCTGTGCGACAGCCTGCGCAAGCAGTACGGCCGGGACTACGGCACCGTGATGCCCCCCAACGTGATTGGGCCGGGCGACAATTTTGATCCTCAAAACAGCCACGTGGGCGCCGCGATGCTGCGCCGATTCCACGAGCACATGCCGAACACCACGGCCGTGTGCTGGGGCACGGGCAGCCCGATTCGAGAGTTTCTCCACACGGATGACCTAACCGACGCCTGCCTGTTCTTGCTGCAGCGCGATGAATTGCCGAGCATGATCAATGTTGGGACGGGCCAGGGCCATACCATTAAGGAAGTGGCCGAAGCCGCGCAACGCGTGGTGGGGCACACCGGGAACATCGAATGGGACCGCTCGAAGCCGGATGGCTTCCCCAAGAAGGTGATGGACGTGAGCCGCCTGTTTGACCTCGGATGGCGACCGCGCCGCACCTTGGAAGACGGTTTGCGCGATGGCTACGCTTGGTTCCGCCAGAACATCGTGCCCGCCGAGGCATCCTCACGCGCGTAAACTGACCCCGTGCCGGATTGGGGAGCCCTGCTCAAATCGATCCCCGCGCTGGATGAATCGCTTGGCGAGGTCGTTCAAAAATTCGGTATCTGGGCATACGTGGCGCTCTTTCTGGCCACGTTCATTAAGACGGGCCTGATTTATGTGCCCGTGGTGCCCACGACCACTTTGATTTTTGCGGCCGGGGTGCTCGCCAGCCCGCAAGTCAAAGGATTGAACCCGATGGCATCGTTCGTGGTTCTGGTTGTCGCCGCTTTGTTGGGAGATTTTGCCAACTATGGGTGGGGCCGTACGTTCGGCGAACGCCTGGCCACGGCTCCCTGCGCCAAGCGCCTCAAACTTGATCAAATCACCAAAGCCGAGCAAGCGTTTGAGCGGTACGGACTGAACACCTTTCTGCTCTCCCGGTGGGTGAGTGTTTTGCGCTCCACCGTGCCCTTTGTGGCCGGCAGCAGCCGCTATTCCGTGAGCAAATTCTTGCTCCTCAATAGCCTCGCGTGCTTGCTGTGGGTGGGCGTATTGTTTGGGCTCGGATACGGCATGGGCGAATCCAGCGAAGTCCGCCGCATCATGAGCATTCTCGCCGGGTCGATCATTGTGATTTTGGCCGGGCCTTTGATTTATCGGATCGTTCGCGATCGGCGGCGGCAAAGCCCCCAAGCAAACGTACCGGTTTCTGAGTCTGAGTAAGGCTACGAGTCTGGAACCTGGTGAATGTGCGGAAGGTTCACAAGTTGCTTTAGGTTTAGAATGAGCGCAGACGGGTTCACGTTTCGCGGGCCCGACGGGAATCATCCAATGAAAAAGGTCTTTCTTGTGGGCGCGATGGTCGGCGCTTCCATGCTCAGCATGGCCACCGACCCGCAATACAACTTCGAGTGGATTCGGGGCATCAGCGCCGATCCGGGCATCAACGATACGGCCGGCAAGCTGCTGAACGCCCAAGGTTCGTTCAACACCGTCACCAACACGTTTAGCTGGTACGGCACGTACCAGGCCAAGAACGGCGTGCTGCCGCAGGGTTTCTGGCTCGCCGTGAGCCCGGGCGCCAACCCGAAGGGTAGCAACGACGAACTGGCGATTTTCTACCTGGATGGCTCGTCCAGCAATGCCAAGCTCTACGCTTACGCCTACAACGGTGAGAATGGCAACACCAGCTACTACGACGGCTCGGGTGCCAGCGGCACGCAGGCTCCGGACAAGATCTTCAGCAGCATCAATGACCCGAGCAAGGTTCTGGACATCAAGGTTCAGAACAACGCCGACGGCACCCGCACGCTGGGCTTCTCAATCGACGCCACGTCCATCCAGAACCACACGCCCAAGTACGGCAACCCAGCCAACTGGACGGGCGCGGCCTTCGGCCCGAATGTGGGCATCTGGTGGCACCCGGTGGCCGGTCTGCAGACCTCGACCAGCAAGGGCTGGCTGACCAACTACAGCTTCTCCAAGCAGGGTTGGTTCGACGGTCAGAACTTCACGACCACGCCGACGCCGGAACCGGCGACGATGATCGCGCTGGGTGCGGGCCTGCTGGCCCTGGCTCGCCGCCGCCGCGCCTAAGTCTCTGCGGAGAAAGGCAAACATCACCCCAAGGAGCGCGTCTCTTTGGGGTGTTTTGTTAGGCAAATGCCCGGCATTTTCCCCAGGTTTTAGGGCCCAGGTGCCCGGCTTTCACGCCATTTTTACTAGCTGTACGCTAACCTAGGTTCGCATGCAAAAACCCGAGTGGTTCTTGCATGCAGTTGGTTCTATCATGAAATGGCTCATCTCGGGCGCGTTGGTTTCCATGGCGGCGGCAAGCTTCGCCACGGCGCCCCAGTACAATTTTGAGTGGATCCGCGGCATTAGCGCCAATCCGGGTGTCAATGACACCGCCGGAAAGTTGCTGAACGCGAACGGTTCCTTCAACACGGTGACGAATACGTTCAGCTGGTACGGCACGTACCAGAAGAACAACGGCGTGCTGCCGCAAGGTTTCTGGCTGGCGGTTAGCCCCGGCCCGAACCCGAAGGGCAGCAACGACGAACTGGCAATCTTCTACCTGGATGGTAGCAAGACCAAGCCGGAAGTTTACGTCTACGGCTACAACGGCTTCGACGGCGACACCTCCTACAAGGACGGTTCCAAGTCTGCGGGCACCCAAACCCCGGACCGCGTGCTGAGCAGCAAGCTGAACCCGAGCGACTTCTTCGACATCAAGGTCAAGAACAACGCTGACGGCACCCGCACGCTGGGCTTCACGATGAACGCCTCGAAGATCCAAAGCCACACGCCGAAGTACGGCAACCCGACCAACTGGACGGGCGCGGCCTTTGGCGACAAGATCGGCATCTGGTGGCACCCGGTGAGCAGCCTGAGCACCAGCACCACCAACGGTTACCTGAGCAAGTTCAGCTACCACAAGAATGGCTGGTTTGACGGCCAGAACTTCACGACGACCGCCACGCCGGAACCCGCCACCATGGTGGCCCTCGGCGCCGGCCTGCTGGCGTTCGCTCGCCGCCGTCGCAGCAAGTAACTCGGCGCTAAAGTCAAAGATTGGGAGAGCCACATCCCGGGTGTCGTTCAGGCGCCCGGGATGATTTTGTATCAGCTGCGTCTTATTGGCGGGGCTCGACGCCCATCAGGTGCCGTACGAAGAAGTCCCACATGCGGCGACGGACGGTGGGATTGCCCGTGGTGCCGTGACCCGCGCCAGGGACGAGGATGAAGTCGTAGTCCTTGTCGGCTTTGTTCAGCGCATCCAGCAGTTGGTAGGTGCTGGCGGGGTCTACGTTGGTGTCCTCCTCACCCACTAGGATCATCAGATGGCCTTTGAGGTTCGGGGCCAGGGTGCTGCAGGCCTGGGCTTCGTAGTGCGGCCCCATGCGCCCCATCCAGGCTTCGTTCCACCAGATCTTGTCCATGCGGTTGTCGTAGCAGCCACAGTCGGCCACGCCCACCTTGTAGAAATCCCCGTGAAGCAGTAGAGCGTGGGCCGTGTTTTGGCCGCCGGCACTACCGCCGTAAATGCCCACGCGGCTGAGGTCCATTTGCGGGAACTGCTGGGCGGCCGCCTTCATCCACGCAATGCGGTCCAGGAAGCCGCCATCGGCGATGTTCTGCCAAGCCATGTCGTGGAAGGCCTTGCTCCGCCAGTTGGTGCCCATGCCGTCGATCTTCACGGTGATGAAGCCGAGTTCGGCCACCGGCCCGCTCCCCTCGCTGGGGTTGAAGTTCTTGCGGACGTGGTGCCCGTGGGGTCCGGCGTAGATCTCTTCGATCACCGGGTACTTGCGGTTCGGGTCGAAGTTCGTGGGCAGGTTCACATAGCCCCAAATGTCGGTGACGCCGTCCCGACCCTTGGCCGAGATCACGATGGGTCGCCGCCAGCCGGTGGCGCGTAGCGGGGCATCGTCGGCGGCCTCTAGGTCAGCAATCTTTCGTCCGTCCGTGGCCCGGCGCAGTTCGCGCACGGGGGGCATGTCGGCGCGGCTGTAGGTGTCCACGTAGGATTGGCCGTCCGGGCTGAACTCGAGGTTGTGGGTGCCGTTCCCTTCCGTCAGGCGCACCAAATTCTTCCCGTCGTATCCCACGCGGATGAAGTGGACGTGGTACGGATCTTGGTCGGTATCCATCCCCATCACGCGCAGCGTCAGTTGGCGGCGGGCTTGGTCATTGCTCACCACTTCGCGCACCACGTAGTTGCCGGTGGTGATGGGGTTCTTCACCCGGCCGGTGGCCACATCAATGAGATAGAGATGGTTATAGCCACTGCGCTCACTCATCCAGATCGCTTCTTCTTGCGCGCCGCCGCCAATCACGTTTAAGTAGAACTTTTGAGAGTAATCCACGAACGTTTTGCTGGTCTCATTGATGATCGCGCGGGTTTGCTGGGTTTCCGGCCGGTGGCCAATCCAGCGCAGCGTTTGGTGGCCTCGTTCGTTGAAGAGGAACCGGAACTCCTTGCCGTCGGGCGACCAACCCTCCATGCGGAGGTCAAAGTGGTCGCGGTACATGTCGAGATCAACCCAGTGGCCACGCCGGGCGGTGACATCCCACACCCAAAAGCGGGTTTGGGGAAGCTCATCGCCGGGCTTCACGTAGTCAATCAGGCGGTATTTGGGTTGCAGCTGGTCGGCCGGGCGGCTGGTAAAGATGGGAATCTTCCGCGTAGATGGCCGGGTGACTTTGGGAACAACGACATAGCGATTGTCCGGGCTCCACCAGGCCTGCGGGCCGTAACCGTCCTGGGCGTTGCCGTCGGTGGTCATGGCGAGACGCGGACCTCCATTCGTCGGCACCAAGAAGGCTTGATTCTCGGCGAATTCCACCCGGAAGGGGCGGTTGACATTGGCGGGGGGTGCACCCTGGCCGCCTCCCTGGCCGCCGCCCGGGCGTCCCGGGCGCGGGGCGCGGGCGGGAGTGCCCGTCACATCCACCACACTGCCCTCCGCGATGGCGACGGTGCCGGCGATGGGGTCACCATTGGCGCGCAGGAGCATCCACACGTGGCCAACGTAAGTGTTCTGCGAGACACGTCCGCCGGGGGCGAGCGTGTGGTAGCTCATGCGCTGGCCTTCTAGGGTTACCCATGCCACCTGGATCGGCTCGGACATCTGGTTGACGAACGTGATGCTGGTGGCCTCGCCGCTGCCGCTCACGCGGGGGAGATCTTCGGGGTGGCGGAGGAGGCCGGGGTCGTTGGAAGCTGGGGCCGGAGCGAGCTGCTTCGAGGCCAGGTTGTAAGCAAGAGAGGCATCGCCGGCGCGGAACGTGAGCACCGTGGCGGCGGGATCGAGGCGCACCTGTTGCAGAGGCAGGCGGGAGGCCTCCATCGGGCGGCCGAGACGCTCGGTGAGCTTGCGCGCCAGGTCTTGATGATCGAAGAGGGGTGCCCGGCGGCCTTCCGCGTTGGCGTATACGAACTCGACCTGCTGGTCGGGCCGCTCCGCGCGGTACCACACGCCGCCCTTGGGGTGCCAGTTGACAGACAGGTTCGCGTTGAGGACCTTGCCCGTAACGGCTTGCCGATAGCCGAGAGCGCGTTGGTAGTCGGCGGCCGTCCCTTGCGACCAGGACACCGAGGCGAGCAGGGCGAGGCCAAGGGTCAGAGTGGCGGGAGCGAGTTTCACCTTCCCATCCTATCTGAAGCGGCCTCATTTTCGCCTGTGAAATCCGCTACAGGTAGTTGGTAGTCTTTTCCCAAATGACGACCGAAGAATTGATCCAAACCTGGCCCGAAGAGTGGCAGACCGGCGTGCGGAGCCTCGTCGAGACCCTGCGCCAGCAAATGCCCCCGGGCTATGAGGAAACCTGCGATGGAAAGATGATCTTGTGGGTTATCCCTCATACTCAATATCCCGGCGGATATCACTGCGACCCTAAGAGTCCACTCCCTTATATCTGGCTGGCCGTAAACAAAGGCGGGCTCAGTGTTTATAACTTTGGGATGTATATGGTGCCGGAATTGATGGAAACTTACCGAACGAGCTACGAGACCGACGCCGGTCGCAAGGCCGACATGGGCAAGAGTTGCATCAAGTTTAAGCGGCCCGAACATATCCGCGAAGCGCACTTAGGCGAGCTGGTGGCCCGTCTCAATCCCGAGCAGTACATCGCGCATTACGCCTCGGTCGACCCCCGCAACCGGTAACATCAAGCCATGGTGGGTGCCCTTGCGCTGGCGTTGTTGGGCTCGATGAGCATGATGAACACGAATCCCGATGGCACGGATGGTTTGGGCACGTTCGCGATGGACGTGGTGGTTTACGGCCAATCGGGGCAAGAACTCAAGGGCGATTCTCGCTGGTCCACGGTCTACGAAGACTACACCTATTGGTTTTCGAGTGAGCGAAACCTCAACCTATTCTTGGCCGATCCTGCTCGTTACGCGGTCCAGCTCGGGGGCGCGTGCGGGCGCATGGGGCCGCTGAGTGGGCGCGGCGACACCGCTCGCATGGCCCGCTTCAATGGGCAGCTCTTTATCTTCGCCAGCGATGCCTGCCGCGACACCTTTATGGCCCGGCCGGCGCAGTTCTTGCATACCGCCGACGCGGAGCCGACCTACGACGCCGAGAACTACGCCAAGGCAATGGACATGATTGTCGCGGCCCGCGAGGCCACGGTGAGCCCGGCCAGCACGACCGACCTGACCATTGAAATCGTTCGGTTCCGAGCCGACCCGAGCAACCCGAACTCCTACCGCACCACCCAGGTGTTTTCGCCCCTGGGCTATCAAGATTTGGCGAGCTGGGATGGCAAGACCTTTGAGTGGCGATGGGTGCCGGAAGGCGCCCGCCGCCCCCGCGCCGAATACGATTTGCCCAACGTGTTTCAACGAGATACCGAGGGCAATGTGATGGGCGGCGTGGCCGCTGCCGAGCGGGATTTAAGCAATGCTTGGGCCGCCAATCCTGTCAGTTTCTTGGTGGCGTGGCCGTTCTCGGTGCAGAACAAGTTTGCGTTGAACCCGGACGGGTCGGTGCAGATTCACCGCGCGAATACGCTCATCACGGTCACTTTCGACCCCGAGACCAAGCTGCCGAAATCGGTGGCCTACCGGGGGCGACGCCCCAATGCGACGTGGGGCAACTTGAACCTGGTGATTGACGGCTGGGGCGATTACGAACGGGACGGGGTGAAGGTTAAGCTGCCGAATGCCTGGCACCTCATGGCCGATGGCAACCAAGTGGATGCCGTCAAGCCCGCCGACCTCGAAATCCGCGTGCGCTGAGCCTGAACCCTAGACATGAGGCCGCTCGCGGCGTCATGCTGAACCTATCTTGGCGTCTTCCACTCACGTCAACCCGTTGCGCTTTGTGCCGGTGCTGTATTTCATGCAGGCCTTGCCGGTCGCATTGGTGACAGAACTCAGCCTGACCATCTACAAGAGCCTGGGGCTCGCCGATGGGGATATTGCGCGCTGGACGAGCCTGATCGGGTTGCCCTGGAGCATCAAGTTCCTGTGGGGGCCGCTGGTGGAGCTCAGCAGCACCAAGCGCAAGTGGCTGCTGATCATGCAGGCCCTAATTGTTTTGGGGCTGCTGGGGGCGGCGTTTGCGATCCAATCGGAGAACTTCTTCGGAATAACCTTGGCGATTTTCGCCACCATTGCCATCTTTAGCGCGACGTGCGACATCGCCACGGACGGGTTCTATCTCCTCTCCACCAGACGCGAAGAGCAGAGCAAGTTCGTCGGGTTCCAGTCCACGTTCTTCCGGCTAGGGCGGTTGTTCGCCACGGCGCTGATCGTGATGATCTCGGGCAAGCTCATCAACGGGGAGATCACGGGCACGCCCATGCCGCCGAACCAAGCGTGGAGCATCGGCCTCTTCCTCATGGCGGGCGTGTACTTGCTGGGGCGGCTCTTCAACCCGATCCTGATGCCGACGCCCGAGGCCGATGTAGAGCGAAAGCTGCCCGAAGGCGAAGCCGGGCAGAACTTTGTGCGGCTGGGCTCGCTGGTGGCCACCGGGGGATTCTTGTACTACGGCGCCGGGGCCATTGCCCGCCTCATCGGGGCTGGGCTCAGCTCAATGGGCATCCAAGCGGAAAAGTGGAAGCCGGTAGAAACCGACCTCTACTTCATCTTTGTCAAATTCGCCGAGAAGGTGCCGGGCATCCAGGCCGAGCTCATCAATCTCACCATTGCGGTGATCGGGGCGCTGGTTCTCGGCAGCGTGGCCAAGCGGAGCCTGCACAACACGGAGATCAAGACGGCGCTGACCACGTTCTTTGGCCAGGCGGCCATCGCGCGCATCCTCGCGTTCCTCTTGTTCTATCGCTTTGGCGAGGCCATGCTCGGCCGCATCGTGCCGCTCTTTTTGCAAGATACAAAGACCGGACCGGAAGATATCACCAACGGCTTAGGCTTCGCGGTGGACGTTGTCGGCCAGGTGAACGGGGTGTATGGGGTCGTCGGCATTGTTGTGGGCGGCATCGTCGGGGGCATTTTTGTCAGCCGGGTGGGCATCCGCCGGAGTTTCTGGCCGCTGGCCGCCGCCATGAACCTGCCGAACTTGCTCTACATCTGGGCGGCCTCGGCGCGTCCAGGTCCTCAGCCGATGTCGGTGGTGATGTTCGTGGACCAATTCGGCTACGGCTTTGGCTTTGCGGGCTACTTTGTGGCACTGATGTACATCGCCCAGCAGAACCCCAACTACCGCACCGCGCACTACGCCATCGGCACCGGTTTGGGCGCCACCTTCATCGCGCTCGCCGGGATCCTGAGCGCGGCGTTGATTGACAACCTGGATTACGGCCCGGTCTTCTGGATCGTGCTGTGCTTCACCTTCCCGTGCCTGCTCACCATCCTGCTCTTGCCCAAAGACATCTTGGAAGCCAAGGGGGCAGAAGTTGGCGCGGTGGACGTCGAGTAGCGACTAGCCGGGGGTTTGCGGCCGGACTTCGGCCGCGACTTCTTCGCTTGCGGGCGCGGGGGTGGACTGCGCCAGCCGCTTTTGCAGTTCGGAGTTCTGGATGTCCACGGCTTCTTGCGCCTTGGCACTCAGGCTGTCGGCCAGTTCCTCACCCGCCTTGTGGCCCCGCCGGAGTAAGAATTTGGCGAGCGGAAAGGCTCCCGTAAGGAGGATTGCTGCAATGGCGGCCCCAATTCCAGGAGCGCGTTCCGCTGTGACGGCAATCGCCACAAGAGAAATGATAAATGGAGGATAAAGCGAGAGGAACAACGGGAAAAAGGGTCCTGTACGTACCTCAATTCGAGTGCGCCCGTTGCGCGAAGTGATGTTCATTTTGCCGATGGCTGGGCCGCACATCACAGTGCCGAAGATGCGACGCCCGATCTGCTGAATACCACCTTGGTTTCCGCCATTGCGCTGCCGCTGCACGGCCTTGACATCCTCAATCACCAAATCAAAGTTCTCGGGCTCTATCTCGCCCTCCACCACGCGCTCGAACACCTGCTCCAGCTGAACCTTGGTGTTCTTTTTCTCCGAGCTGGTTGCCTTCTCCATGGCCCGGCGGAGGAAGTTGGGGTCAATCCCGGCCTCGTGGGCGATGCGCTCAAGTTCATCCTCCGTAATGCCCGGGGTGTAGGAGGAATGCGAATCTCGGTCGTCTTCTTGCAGCTTCGCCGCGCGTTGCAGGATTTCCGAAGCCTCCTGCTCGCTAAAGATGCGCTTGCCGCCGGACACGCCCCCATTATATCGGCCCTGGCCGCGCGTCCGGGCCACAGCGATGCCGCTAGGTAACATCTAAGTGACCTCATGAGTGACAGCTTTCAGACTCGCGTCACCACCAGCCTTGCCGGTAAGGACTACACGATCTACTCCCTTCCGCGCCTCGCCGAGCAAGGACGCAATCTCGATCGGCTCCCGTATTCGCACAAGATTCTGCTGGAAAACCTTCTGCGACTCGAAGATGGCGTCAACACCCGGGCGGCCGATATCGAAGCCCTGCTGAACTGGGATCCCAAGGCCGAACCGAACCACGAAATCGCCTTCACCCCGGCCCGCGTGCTGCTGCAAGACTTCACCGGCGTGCCGTGCGTGGTGGACCTGGCCAGCATGCGCGACGCCATGGCCGAACTCGGCGGCGATCCGCAGCGCATCAACCCGCTGCAGCCGGTGGAGCTGGTCATTGACCATAGCGTGCAGGTGGACCAATACGGCACCAACGCCGCGCTGCAGATCAACCTGGATCTGGAATACGAGCGCAATACCGAGCGCTACCAGTTCCTGAAGTGGGGGCAAGGCGCGTTTGATAACTTTAAGGTGGTGCCGCCCAACACGGGCATTTGCCACCAGGTGAACCTGGAATACCTGGCCCGCGTGGTCTTCACTGAAGGCGAAACCGCCTTCCTCGACACCCTGGTGGGGACCGACAGCCACACCACGATGATCAATGGCCTGGGCGTCCTGGGTTGGGGTGTGGGGGGCATCGAAGCCGAAGCCGCCATGCTCGGCCAGCCGGTTTCCATGCTCATCCCGCAAGTGGTGGGCTTCCGCCTGACGGGCAGCCTCCGCGAAGGGGCGACGGCCACCGACCTGGTGCTGACCGTGACCGAAATGCTGCGCCGCCACGGCGTCGTGGGCAAGTTTGTGGAGTTCTACGGGCCGGGCGTCGGCACTTTGCCGCTCGCCGACCGCGCCACCATCGCCAATATGGCGCCCGAATACGGGGCCACTTGTGGCCTCTTCCCGGTGGACGCGGAGACCATCCGCTACCTGCGTACCAGCGGCCGCGATGAAATTCACATTGCCCGGGTGGAAGCGTACTATCGAGAGCAGAACCTGTTCCATACGGCCGACTCACCGGAAGCCGAATACAGCAGCACCCTTTCGCTGGACCTCGGCGACGTGGAGCCGAGTGTGGCGGGGCCGAAGCGTCCGCAAGACCGCAGCATTCTCAGCCAGGCGCAGGCGAGCTTCCGCAACGTCTTCCCGCACCGCGAGAAGACCCCGTCCGTGCTGAACGACGGGGATGTGGTCATTGCGGCCATCACCAGCTGTACCAACACCAGCAACCCGAGCGTGATGATGGCGGCGGGCCTGGTGGCGCGCAAGGCGGTGGCCAAGGGCCTGAAGCCCAAGTCGTGGGTGAAGACAAGCCTCGCCCCCGGGAGCCGCGTGGTGACCGAGTACCTGGCCCACTCCGGCCTGCTCCCCGACCTCGAATCCGTGGGATTCAACGTGGTGGGTTATGGGTGCACGACGTGCATCGGCAACAGCGGTCCGCTGCCGGAGGCCATTAGCGCCCAAGTGAAGGAGCGCGACCTGGCCGTGGTGAGCGTGCTGAGTGGCAACCGCAACTTTGAAGGCCGCGTGAACCAAGACGTGAAGGCGAACTACCTGATGTCCCCGCCGTTGGTGGTCGCCTACTCCCTCGCCGGCACGATTGACATTGACCTGACCAAGGATCCGATCGGGATGGATGCCAACGATCAGCCGGTGTTCCTCCGGGATATCTGGCCGACGCAGCAAGAGATCGCGGAGGTGGTGGAAACCTACATCACGCGCGAAATGTACAGCAAGAGCTACGCGAACGTGTTCGATGGCGACCAGGCCTGGAAGGACCTGGCCGTGCCGACGGGCGAGCGCTACGAGTGGCAACCGGACAGCACCTATGTGCGCCAGGGCCCTTACTTCGACGGGATGGAAGCCTCGGCTCCGGCCCGGGTGAGCGACCTGAACGGCATGAAGGTTCTGGCCCTGCTGGCCGACAGCATCACCACCGACCACATCAGTCCGGCGGGCTCGATCAAGGCCGATTCGCCGGCGGGCCGTTATCTGCAAGAGAACAACGTGCCCCTGCACTTGTTCAACAGCTACGGCTCGCGGCGCGGGAACCACGAGGTGATGATTCGGGGCACGTTTGCCAATGTGCGCCTGCGCAACCAACTGGCTCCGGGCACGGAAGGCGGGTGGACCACCTATCTACCCACCGGCGACGTGATGAGCATCTACGATGCCGCCGAGAAGTACGCGGCCAGCAACACGGGCCTGATCGTGATTGCGGGTCGGGAATACGGCACGGGCTCCAGCCGCGACTGGGCGGCCAAGGGCACCCTTCTTCTGGGCGTGAAGGCCGTGTTGGCCGAATCGTTCGAGCGCATCCACCGCAGCAACCTCATTGGTATGGGCGTGATGCCGCTCCAGTTTATGGAAGGCGAAAACGCCGCCAGCCTCGGGCTGACGGGCCAGGAGGAGTACAGCCTGGTCGGCATGAGTGAGGCGCTGGTGCACCAGTTCAAGGAAGGCAAGGTGCTTTCCATGCGCGCCACCACCGAGGACGGCAACGTGAAGACGTTCGACGTCGTGGTCCGCCTGGATACGCTCACGGAAATGGAGTACTACCGCCACGGCGGGGTGCTGCAATACGTGCTGCGCCGCATGGTGGCCGGCGAAGCCTAAGCCCTCGTTTCTCGGGCACAAAAAAACCCCCATTCCCTTTTGGGAGTGGGGGTTTTCTCTTATTAGCGGATGGCGTCGCGGAGGGCGGTTTCCAGGGCGGCCATCAAGTCGCCCTTTACGGGTCGGCGGACGATGCGCGGCTCGGGGTGGTTGGGGCGCGTGACGATCACTTCCACCAGTTGGCCTTCGGCCCCTCGGTCCAGGATCATCGCATCGCGGATGATGCCTTCGCCTAAGTCGTCGCGTTGCATCACGGCGGCCAGGGCCTCGTGCAGCGAGCGGGGGCGCTTGGCTTTGCTCTCGCGCTTGCGGGCCAGGGCATCGCGGCTCGCGGCATTGATCAGGTCATCCACGTTGGCGGCCCCGTGCTCGGCGGCGCGGCCCACGCGGCGCCCCCCGGCCAGGCCAACGCTGTAGCCCACGGGTTCGGGCACGCCCGCCACCGTGACTTGCAGCCCTCGGAGGGTCTCGGCCAGGGCCTCGGCGGATTCCCGGGCGCTCGGCATCCCGATCGCGAATTCGTCGCCCCCAAAGCGCACCAGCACGGCTTCGGCGGGGGTGTGGTCCTTCAGCACCTGCGCCAGGGCCTGCAGCACATGATCGCCCACCACGTGGCCGTACCGCTTGTTGTACAGCCCAAAGTCGTTGAGGTCAATGAAGATGATGGTGATCTCTTGTCCGTCTTCGAGGCAGGCTTGACCCCACTCGCGGAGGCGGTCGCTGAACTCGAGCCCGGTGAGCGGGTCGAACGTGCGTCCGACTTCACCCAGGAAGTCGTTGGGGCTCAGCACGCCCAGGTACTTCCCTTCCTTGGTAATGATCGCGGCCTGGCTTTGCTGGGCAGACATGCGCCGAGCGGCTTCGCTCAGGGGCGTGCTGACGTCCAGCACCACGCGGATGGGCTCGGCAAGGCTTAGGAGCTTGGATTCGCCGGGGGCGTGCACCAAAAGCGGGGAGTGCAGGGTGCCGATGATGCGGCCGCCATCCACTAGGGCCAGGGTGCGCGGGGCATCGTGGCCAACCAGTTCCCGCGATTCCGCCACCGTCAACTGGGCGTTGAGCGGCGCTTCGATGCGCGTGAGCTTTTCAAGATTGGATGCCATGACCGGAGCCTAGTGAAGGTTCAGACGCGCAAGAACTACTCCAGGTCGTACACATGGCGGTGAATCCTCAGGAAAACCCGGTCTTTGCACAGGGCCAATCTGGTACTTGCACCGGCGCGGCGGGACTGGCGGCGGATGCTTTCGCTGAGGAGATAGATTTCGCCCGGCGAGCGCTGCATGTAGGCGGCCACCACGTCTTCGCGGAAACCCGCCACCCGCAGCATCACATGGCTGGTATAGCTGGCCACTTGCTGCTCTTTGGCGTCGCGCAGGGCGTCGGCCACGCCTTCGGCAAAGGCGTCGCGGATGTCCCAGGCCATGCCCTGGGGCATGAGGGGTTCCAGCAGGGGGCAGGCGCGGAGCACGGCGTCGCGGTTGCTCCAATCGCGGCCCACCAGGCGCAGGCGCTGCATGGCGCCGTGCAGGCACAGACCGCTGGGAGCGGCGTAGCGGGCCATCATGGCGGCCAGGGTGGGGTGCAGGCGCAGGCCCGCAATCTGGGCAAGCTGAGAGGTGAGCACGATGCGCTCCCGGCGGTCGGGGCGCGGCACCGTGACATCGAGCCAACGGCGGGAAAGAGGAAGCGGGGACCCGGAGGCCAGGCTGATCATTGTGGGCAAGCCCCGGCGCACTCGCTGGGTCAGCGCCTGCGTGAGAAGGTGCTGGGAGCGACCCATGCGGTCATGCAGCGTCACATCGTCGAGAATGAGAACATCCGGCGCCCGGACAAAACGGTCGAACTGCCAATGCGGAGCCGATTCGTGCACGACCTGCCGGGCTTGCGTACTCATCAGGCCCGCTACCGAGCCGAGAATCACGGACTTGCCCCAACCCGAGGGGCCCCGGAAGCACACAAACTTGGCGTCACCCGTGACAAACGCTTCCGCCGCCGCAATGGCCGCCGAGTTGCTCGGCAGGGGCGTAAGACCGCGCAGTTCGTCACGTACGGGGGTGCCGATACGTAACTCGGAGTGATCGAGTATTGACATAGTGGCCGGGAGACCAGCACTGAGTTTGCCCCGGTCCCCCGAAGGAAAACTGCCGGATGGATGGTGGACTTTGGGGCAAGTCTTGAACCTAATCCGAGGGGTTTTAAGCGAGTTCTTGCGGTGAAAGTAGCAAATCAGAAAAGTGACGGCGACTTTTCCCGCTTTCCCCAAGTTATCCACACCCGGGGGTTAGTGCTTGATCTTTTCCCAGTAAGAATCGAAGTCGAAGGTGGGCGAATGGTCCGGCACGTGGCAGGTCATGCACGATTCCTTGCCCGCCTCGGGCATGGGGTTCTCCAGCGGCGCGGCGGCGTGGGCTTTCCCTCCGCCGTGGCAGCTTTCACAGCCCACTGCGTCCAGGCCCGTGGTGCGCTCGGGCGGGTTAAATCCGTCGGCGCGGTCCAGGCCCACCACGTGGCAGCCCACGCAGTCGGGGTCACGGTCTTGGTGCTCGGCTTCCAAGGTGCGCAAGGCTTTGGCATGGGCGCTGGCGTGCCAGGTGTTGTAGGCGTCGTTGTGGCAAGACATGCACGCATCCGATCCTGCCAGCCCGGCGGCCGCACCGCGCGGCACTTGCTCTAAGAGCTGTTCTTCGCGCACTTGGTCCACGTACTGCCGGAAGAGGGCCGCCGCCTCGGGGTCATCTTCAATCTCGGGGCCGAGCGGGATGGCCTGGTATTGCCGCCACTCGCCGTTTCGGAAGTTGAGCTGCAACACCGCCTTGCCCTTGGGGCCGGGGCTGACGAGCCAAGTTTTGCCTTCCTTCAGCGGCTCGGTGGCCGCCTGTTCCTCGCTCCGGTAGATCACCAGCGCGAGGGCGGGCCAACGCTGCGCCATTCTCCGGGCGGCTTCGGCATTCCCGTCAATCATGACGATCGGGGACTTGCCAAGGGCTTCGGCTTCGGCCACCAGTTCGGTGATGGCGGTGGCCTCCGGCACCGGGGTGCCGCCGAGGAGAGTCGCGGCCTGGGCGGCGGCGGGGTCTAGGGATCCGATCAAGAAGGGGCCGCGTTCAATCCACCTTTCCCAGGCGACATCCGCGCCGGGCTGCACGGCCAGGGTGGTCATGCGGTCGCCGCTCAGGCGCTGCACCTGGGCGAGTTGGGCACTCCCGAGGCGGGCCTCCGCCCCCGAAAGGGCCACGGCGTCCACCCCCAGGAATTGCCAAAGCTGGGCCAGGGTTTCGGTCTTGAGCACATCCTGCCGCCCAAGGCCACCCGAAGCGCGGCCGGCTTCCAGAACCACCGTGCGGCCCGGTACCGTGAGCTGGCGCACCAGCGCGGCGCGGCGGCGAATCCCGCCGATCATCGGTTTGGTGCAACCGCAGGGGCTGAGATAGCCCTGCGTGTCGCCGCTGATGAGGAGGGTCCAAGTGTCGGGGACCGTGGCGTTTTCCGCCGGGCGCACCATGCCCGCAATGAGCATGATGAGCGCGGACAAACCCCAGAACACTCTCATGGCCGAATCCTACTGGATCACAGCCTGGATGGGAATACGAACTTCGGGCTGCTTGGGGTCATCGGTCGTGGCAATGACCGATCCTCGCACGGCCCCCGCCGGTGCCCCGCCCTTGTAGCGGACGTCAATGCGGATATCGCCCCGCTCGTTGCTGGGGCCGAGTTTGGCTTCAAAGTACTCCGTATCGGTGCGCACCGAGGTCACCTTGAAGGGCTGCCCCGGGCGCGTGAGAATCACCCACCCCTGCGAGGGCAGACCCGACGGAATGGCCCCAAACACCACGGCGACCGGGCTGGGCGCGATGCCCTGCTGCACATAAAACGTGTAAGGAATGATCCGGAAAGCCGCCGATGTCGTGGTGACGTTGACGCCAATGGGTGAGCGGCCGGCGGGGAGCATGGACCCGGTATTGAGCCGGATGCGGTAACCCGCGCGGTCGATGGGTTCGCTCTCGCCCAGGGTCGGGTCGGCGATTTTGCCGCGCCACGGCTCGTACTTCACGCTAAGCCCCGCGCCGAGGGCCTCGATCTTGGTGACCGTGATATTGGCCGCCGGATCGAGAGCGAGGAAGATTTCCACCTCTTCATTGGGGCCGTTAAGAACGGTAACGTCCTGCGGCTTGGCATGGATAAACCGCACGGCCGGCCGTACAAACGAGGTGAAGGGGATGCGCCGCAGGGGGGCATCGGGGTCGTTGGAATAGATGTAGATCGCCTTGCGGAACGGACCCGGGAAGTTGGTAGTGTCAATCTGGCCCTGAACCAGAGTGCTTTGTCCCGGGGCGATTTCAAGTCCGCGCTGGGCTTGGCCACCCCCTAACGTAAAGCACCCGCAATCCGGGCTGATGACCACCGAAAGCGGGGCATTGCCAGGGTTGCTGAGTTGGAACGAGAACGGCACTTGCGCCCCTTGCATCTGGGGGTCGAAGTTCACCTCCATCGTGTCCGCACGCAGCACGGGGCGCGGCGCGACGAGAACCTTGCCCTCGGCCGCCGCCCCTCGCAATTGATCGCTGAGGGCAATCAATCGCCGCACGGTTTGCCACTCTTGCGAGAGCACCTGCACGCGGGCGCGGGCATTGAGATCGCTGCGGCCCATGGCGCCGCCCGGGCGCGCCGACCGCTCCAGCCCCAATGCCCGCCCGATGGCGTGCGCGGTCTCGTGAGTGATCATCTCGGACTCGCTAGGCTGCGGGGGAGAGAGGCGGAAATTGGCCAACACGGCTTCCACTTGCGGCTCGGAAGGGTCGCGAGAAAGGAAAAAAGCCGCGCCTTGGGGCACCCCGGTGCCCTCATCGGCCGGGAGGGTTTCGGTGTAGTTGATGAGGATGTCGCGGCTGGGGCCGAAGCTCAGTTCCAGTTCCGGCAGCACCCGTCGCCAGGCATCCAGGCCGGCTTCCACCGCCTTGCGGTACTTGGCGCGGTACTCGGGCGGCAACGCGGAGTCGTCGTACTGGACGGTCAGCTTCTTGCGAGGGAGGCGAGCAGAGATCTGGCGGGCGAGCGGAAAGTCCCCCGCCTCCATCGCGGCGTACAACTCTTGGGTCCACGCCAGCACCTCGGCGTTGGTGCCCGCCGGGGGCACGGGGCCGATTTCGGCGACCGGGGTGGCGGCAAGCGCCCCCCACAGGGCTAAGGTGGCCAGAGTCATATCTGTACGTACGACGGGTTGAGACCGGTCAAGTTACTCGAAGAATTCTTCGCCTGCGTCTTTGGGCCGTTTGAGGAAGGCTTCAATGAAGCCGTCCACGTTGCCTTCCAGCACGCCGGAGGCGTTCCCGGTTTCGTGGCCCGTGCGGTGGTCCTTCACCATGGTGTACGGCTGCAGGACATAGGAGCGAATCTGGCGGCCCCATTCGGCCGGCCCGGTGTCGCCCTTCAGCTCGTTCACCTTGTTCTGGTCTTGCACCTTTTGCACTTCCAGCAGGCGCGCGGCCAAAACCTTCAGGGCGCTGGCGCGGTTCTTGTGCTGGCTCCGCTCGTTTTGGCAAAGCACGGTAATGCCGGTGGGGATGTGCGTGAGGCGCACCGCCGATTCCGTTTTGTTCACGTGCTGGCCGCCCGCCCCGCCCGCGCGGAGGGTTTCTTCCTTCACGTCATCCATATCGATGTCGATTTCGGTTTCTTCCATTTCGGGCAACACTTCGACCTTGCAGAACGAGGTGTGACGGCGCGCGGCGGCGTCGAAGGGGCTGATGCGTACCAGGCGGTGCACGCCGTTTTCAGCCTTGAGATAGCCGTAGGCGTTCGGGCCACCAACCGCGAACTGCACGCTGCGGTACCCGGTCACGTCGCCCGGAGTTTCGCTAATGATCTCGCATTTGTAGCCCTTGTTCTCGCACCAGCGTTGGTACATACGGAACAGGATGCTGGCCCAGTCACAGGCCTCGCTGCCCCCGGCCCCGGCGTTGACTTCGACGATCGCATCGCGGTCATCGTATTCGCCATTGAGCAGGGTTTGCAGCTCATAAGCCTCCATATCGGCCATGAACTGCAGGGCTTCCTGGTCGTTCAGGTCCTGCATTTCGGCATCGGGCTCGGTGCGCAACATCTCGCGCATCTCAAGAATGTCGTTGAGGCGCCGGTCGAGTTCGCGGTACGGATTGACCCGGCCCTTGAGGCGCGACAAGCGCTTCATCTCGGACTGAGCGGTCTCCGGATCGTTCCAGAATTCGGGTTCTTGTTGTCGTTCTTCGATTTGAACGATTAGGGATTCAAGCGTTTTGAGGTCAAAGATGGCCTCCAATCGCGTCCAGCCGTCCTCGGGCCTTGGACAAAGATTCTTGCTGTTCGTACGTCAGCACGAAGCGGAAGGTACCCGATTTGAGCCTGACTAGCCCGCGCGATCTAGGCCGTGGAGCGTGCGCGTGGGGCGGTATTGCTGGTGGGCGGCCCGCTGTTTGCGCTCGCCGGCCATCTCTTGGGAGATTTCGGCGTGGGCCGTTTCCATTTGCAGCATGATCTCGGATTCCAGGGTTTGAACCTGCCGGAGGATCAACTTGACCTGGGGGCCAAGGGTCTTCGGGAGTGAATCCAGCAACCGCTGCCGTTCGGTCAGCAGATAGTCTAAATCGGTCACCTGCCCGGCGGCGAGGCACTCGCCCAAAGCCCGGGTGAGGTGAAGAAGGCGTTCGGCCTGCTGCAGTTCAGGCGGCTTGGGCATCGCCGAATCCGGGGTTTGCGGCCGAGGCTTGGGCGGTCGCCCGCTGTTGCTTGTCCAGTTCGCTCCAGCTTTCGCGGAGGTCACACAGCACCTTTTCGCATCGCTCCAGCGCGGCAGCGTCATCGTTGATATTCGCCTGTACGAGCTGGTCGTAGACGTAGCTGTAAAGCGCCATCAGGTTCTTCGCAATCTCGCCGCCCTTCTCCATGTCAAGGCACGACATGAGTTCGGTGACGATGCGCTGGGCCTTCGTGATTTGCTCGTTCTGCACGAAGTGGCTTTCTTGCAGCACCGCTTGCTTGCCCGCCCGGATGAAGCGCAGGGCCCCATCGTAAAGCATGATCACCAGCTGAAGCGGGGTGGCACTGGCCACGGAGTTTTGACGGTAGGTGTTCACGTTCGAATACGGCGTCGCCATGGCTTGAGGTCTCACCCGTATTCTTGGTTCGCGATCTACTCCTCTTTAGGTTCGCGGCCGTAGGGATATGCGGCGGCGGCCAGGAAGAACGGGACGAAGGCGATGAGCAGGGGCACCGCCCACGCCCAATGGTCAGGCCACTCGGGGGCGGGTATGTCCACGTTGAGCTTGCCCAGCATGGTCTCTTTCAGCCGCAGATAGGCGAAAACGGCCACCGCCATTTGTCCGCCGATGTAACCGCTTACGGCCGGGGGACCGGTTTTGCGCACGGCTATGATGCCCAGCACGCCCGCAAGGCATGGCCCCAGCAAGAGGATGTTGCGCATGCCGATCACGGTGTGCTCAGGGAAGACAAGGAACGGCCACATGCCCATGAAGTAGCCAAAGAGGGCTAAGAAGCCCGTGAAGCCACAGCCCAGCAAGAGCTTGGTTTCATAGTCCGCCCGCTTGGGCACAGGGCCTTCGCGGCGTTCATCGGTCTGCAGGGGTTCGATGGGCACGTGTTACGCAAGCTTACGACTTTTTGGCGGGCCGCGATGCAACTGAGTTCGCGGAGGCAGAGAGTGTAGGTACCCTTGCCGGGTCTGCATGTGGCAGAGGATCTTCTCTCGCCCGCCCTCTCTCCGGCGGATATTGACCATTCGTGTGAGCCTCCTTTTGCTCGTCACGCTCGTGGTCATTACCCTCCTGGCCTTTTGGAACGGCCGCGCCACGGTGGCCGACCTTGGGGGGCGCATCGTGCGCCAGACGGCGCAGCAGGTGGACGACCGCGTGAAGGCCCTGCTGGCCAACGCCGAAGCCCAAGCGAACCTGCTGGCGGGCTTTGCGCAAACCGGGCTGGGGGTGCGCACGGCGCGCCTCTCTTCGGGGCAGTTCCCTGAACTGGGGCGGCAACTGTTTGAGGTGATGCGAGCGAACCCCGAGTTCAGCTCGGCGCGCTACATCGTGGACGCAACCGGCGAATCCATTAGTGTGATTCGGCGGCCCAACGGCACGCTGGTGATGCAACGCTCGGACCGGATCGGGTGGCAATCGAGCACCTACCGCCGCCAGGATTTGGTGCCCTTTGGGGACGAAATGCGGGTGATTTTTGAAGACCCACAGGCGACGTTTGACCCTCGGCGCACTTTGGTCTACGAAGAAGTCCGTGCGCAAAAACGAAGCGTGTGGGGCGGCACCGACCTCCTGAAGGGGACCGTGGACGTGACAACGGTGGGCATCAGCTATGCCGTACCCCTGTTTGACAATCGCCAGAACCTCGTAGGGGCGGTGATGGTGGACCTAAGCGTGGGCGAGCTGAGCCGCTACATCAGCCGCATCCGGGTGGCGCAGAATGGCTACGCCTTCTTGGTGGAGCAGCGCGGTCAGCAAGAAGCGCGAATCGTGGCCTACCCCAACTTGGACCGACTCTTGACGACCGAGCAGGGCCGCGAGCGGCTGGCTACGCTAGACGAGCTACAGGACGATTTGGTGAGTAAGAGCCTCGATCTCTTGCTGGTATCGGCACGGCAAGAGCCCGGGACGGTGGCGAGTGGGTCGGTGCGGCAGAACGGGGTGAGCCACCTGGTGGGGCTGGTTTCTGCCAGTGGCACCGGCCCGCCCTGGACCATCGGGGTCGTGGTGCCGGAGGACGACTTTATGTCCGGGGTGCAGCGCACCACCAGCTTTGTTCTCGCGATGGGCGTGATTGCGCTGGGCACCGGGGTCGTGCTGACGTTCTGGTTTGCGCGGCGCTTGAGCCGGCCCCTGGGCGACCTGGTGACCGAAACTGAACGAGTGCGGAAACTCGATCTATCGCCGCGCCTCGCCGAGCCGGTGGGCGTGCGGGAGATTGATGCCCTGGCCATCAGCGTCGAGCAGATGAAGACAGGCTTGCGATCCTTTGAGAAGCTCGTGCCTTCGGACTACGCCCGGCACTTGATGAGCACGGGGCAGGAAGCAAAGCTGGGCGGTGAGCGTCGCTGGATTGCCACTTCGTTTGCCGACATCATCGGGTTCACGGCGCTGAGCGAACGGTTGCCGGCCGAAGAATTGGTAAAGGTATTGGCCGAGTATCTCGACATACTGAGTGATGAAGTGATTCAGCGCCAGGGGACGGTGGACAAATTCAACGGCGATGACGTGATGGCGTTTTGGGGCGCGCCTAAGGTGGTGGCCCACCCTGGGCAACTGGCGTGCGAGTCGGCGCTGGCGGGGCGTTCGGTGATCTTGGCCATGCACCCCGAGTGGCGGCGGCAGGGCCGGCCGGCGCTCCGGGCTTCGTTCGGCATTGCCACCGGCGATGTGATTGTGGGCAACATTGGCAGCCGCGAGCGGATGCAATACACCGTAATTGGCGACGCGGTGAACTTGGCCAGCCGCCTGCAGGGCCTCAACAAGGCGTACCAAACCGAGATTCTCATTGATGTGAACACGGCCAAGGAAGCAGGGCCGGACTACCTCACCCGGTGCGTGGACTACGTAGCCGTAGCCGGGCGGGAGGAGCCGATTGAACTGCGGGAGCTCTTGGGCCGGCGGGACGACCTCGACGCCGCCGCGATCATGGCCGTGCGCGGCTACGAACAGGGCTTACAGATGTACCGGGAGCGCAAGTTTGCCGAAGCGGTGGACTGCCTGAGCGAGACCTTGAAGCTGTGGCCGGATGACGGCCCCTCGCGGGTGTTGCGCGCCCGCGCCCAGGACTATATGGCCACGCCGCCGCCCGAAGATTGGGATGCGGTGACGCGGTTTTCGGTGAAGTAAGCCCCGCATAATGGAGGGAGTCTCATGAACGGACCCCTCGCGCGCATCTCTCGAATCACGGACGCCCGCACGCGCCGGATTAGCAGCTACGACCGCACCGGCGCGAACATGGACTGCGTCACCGTCCCGGCGGGCGGCACCCACGTGGTGGCGGAGATCACGGGAAGCGGGTGCATCACCCACATGTGGTTTACGATGTGGAGCGAGGTGGACGCCTTGATTCGGTCGCACTGCCTATTGCGCATCTACTGGGATGGGGCGGAGGAGCCCAGTGTGGAGGCGCCCATCGGTGAGTTTTTTGGCAATGCTTGGGGCGAAAACTATCTGTTTTCCAGCTTGCCTTTGGTGTGCGGCCCGCGCGATGGCCGCGCCATGACCAGCTACTGGCCGATGGCGTTCCGGAAGGGAGCCCGGGTGGAAGTGGTGAACCAGAGCGAGGCCACGCTGGATCGCCTCTACTTCTATGTGGACTATGAGGAGCGTGAAGTGGCGGCGGACGAGGGTTACTTCCACGCTCAGTATCGCCAGGAGCTGACCACCAGCCACGCCCCCAACGGAGAGGGCGACGCGATGCCGCCGGTCATCCCCAACCAGAGCGACGCAGGCAACTACGTGATCTTGGACGCGGTCGGGCAGGGGCACTACGTGGGCGTGAACCTCTATGTGGAAAGCCCAACGCCGCTTTGGTACGGAGAGGGAGACGATATGTTTAGCATTGATGGCGAAGAATATCCGTATAGCCTGCACGGCACCGGCACGGAGGATTACTTCAACACCGCCTGGAGCCCGGAGTACGAGTTCCAGCACCCCTACTTCGGGCTGGCGCGGGTGCCGGGTCGCGAGCCCGGGCTGGCCGAAGGCTGGACCAAGCGCGACTACCACTTTTGGTGGCTGGGGCGCACCCATTGCTACCGCTTCCATATGGAGGATCCGGTCCGGTTCCGTTCTAGCCTGAGGGCGAGCCTGGAGCACGGCCACGCCAACACGCTTTCTCTTATGCTGCGGAGCGTGGCGTATTGGTATCAGTCGGCACCCATGGCCTCAGGTTCCGTGATTCCGCCGGTCGCCGAGCGTCAGCCAATGCCGCCCATCATTGATCAGGACATCCACCACTGGCGGGACACCTGGATGAAGCAGAACCCCGGCGATGCCTGGGGCAACCAGTGGCGGACCAAGTCCTAACCAAGAGCGGCGGTAACCTCCCCGGCATGAATCAGGACGTCTCGGTGGAGCGAATCCGGGTCCGGTACGGCGAAACCGACCAGATGGGCCACGCTTACTACGGCAACTATATGTTGTGGTTCGAGCAGGCGCGCGGGCGCTGGTGCCGCGATCGTGGCTTTACCTACAAGAGCCTGGAAGACATGGGCTACAAGCTGCCGGTGGTGGAGGTGCAGGCCCGCTACCGCGGCGAAGTGAAGTACGACGATCTGATCCAGGTGCGAATTCGAATTGACGAGTGGAAGCGATCCGCGGTCAAGTTCGCCTACGAAATCTACAATGAAACCAGCGGCCAGGTGACCACTGAGGGCTACACCTGGCACGTGCTGGTGGGCCAGGAGATGCGGGCCATTACGGTGCCCGCCGATGTCGGAGCCTTGCTGGAGCGCGCACCGTCTCCGGAAACCGCCCTGGCCTAGTGAGGCCCGTAAGATTTCCGTAAGTCTTGGCGTAAGAAGTACCGACAATGGAGGGTAGGGGCAGGTATGACCTGCAACCTCCTGATCGATGGACCCCCTGCGGCCGAACCCCGGAGTGATCCGGAATGACGTGAATCTGAACCCGAGCGCGAGCCAAGCGGCGCGCAGCGGGGCGGCACGTCCGGTGGTCCGGGCGGCGGCGGAAGCCGTGCAGCGCATGGAGCAATCACGCCCGGCCGAGGGATTTGTTCCGTCCGCCCGCATCGTGGCGGCCCAGCGACTAGTGGTGCAAATGACGGACCTGGTCGCCGGAGTTCGGGAGGGCCTGGAAGCGAACGCCACCCGCACCACGGACCTGAAGGCCGACGAGCGTCTGCTGAACAGCGCCTACGCCACGGCCGTGGACCTGATCGAGAACACCCGGGCCGATGGGGAGCCGGTCGTGCGGCTGGAATCCACTGGCCCTGCCGTGCAGAACGCCGCGAATCTATACGGCATGGTGAAGGGCGACGGCGAAAGCCCGCTCATCCGCCGCCTGGGCAACCTGCTAACCGGACCCGATGGCGTGGTGCCCACGCTCGACGCTCTGCGACAGGACGAAGTGTTTTCGCCCGAGGAATCGCAATCGCGACTCGCGCGGCTGGAAAGCCGGCTCGAAGCCCTGCGCGAACCCCTGGCCCGGGCCGGCCAACCGGGCCTGGACATGAGCGCCTAGTCCGGTGGCTATTGCGGCTCTTCTGCCAGTAGGCGCGAAGGATCACCCTGCGTCGCCCGGACGAATGCCATCGCCACCACCAGGAACGCTTCTTCCACCGTCGAATCCCGGAACCGATAGAGCTCCGGCATCAAGCGCGAATCTGCCAGGCGGTTGATGGCCCCGATTTCATTCCCCTCACTATAAAGAGCGAAGGCATCGCGGAGCCGCTGGCTTTGCCGCATTACCGGGCGCAGCATGGATTCAATCTCGCGCACCCGGGTGAATTCCGGCGACATCATCAGCCGGTAGACCTCGTGCTCTACGTCCATCAGGCGGGCCGCGCCCAGCAGGCTCCGGCGGCGCGTGGTTTCGTTGGTGCTGAGTTCGGCCACGCGGAGCACCGTGGGGAGGTCGTCCATCTCGCCAATGCAGCCCAGGGCGTAGGCGAGCTCGCTACTGGTTTCGGGCTCGAACCATTCCAGCGCCTGCCGCACTTGCGGGCCGAGTTCAGCCAGTTGCAGTTCCGCGACGGCCTCGGCGGCGGCGGTGCGCACGCTGGGGTGCGGGTCATATAGCGCTTCGCCAATCGTTTCGGCGGCCTGGGTGGCTTGCAGGTTGCGGAGGGCCTGAATGGCGGCGCGGCGCAGGTCGCTGTCGCCGGTTTCGCGGCTCGCATCCATCAGGGCGGAGATCGCACTGGGGTCGTTCAGGCGGCCCAAAGCTCGCGCCGCAGTGCGCCGGAGAATCGAACGCGGGTCATCCATAAAGGGCAGCAGGGCGGCCACGCTTTCCGGGTGGCGCACGGTGCCTAGGGCCTCCAGCGCTTCTTCGTCTACCAGCATCGGGTTCTCGCGGATGTGGCGAATGAGGGCTTCGGCGGCGTCGGCGTCCCCAATCTTGGCGAGAGAGTCGGCGGCGGCGCGGCGAATGTGCGGAGAAGGATCGCGCAGGGCGGCTTCTAGTTCGCCGGTGGCAATGCCAAAGGAGCGGCTGCCCACGGTGCGGATGGCTTCGGCGCGGGTTTCGGCGGCCGTGCCCGTGGTGAGCTGGCGCAAGGCCCTGGCCCCCTGCGGGCTAAAGCGGCGGAGGTGGGCGATGGTGCCCGCAATACTCTTCGCGCCCGGCTCCTTGATGCGGGCCACCCAGATAAAGCTGAGCGCGCGCATAAAGATGACACTAAAGAAGAGGGTCTTGTACGCCATCTCGGCGGACATCGAAACGCGCAAGCGCTCCATCACCAATGCCCCTACCAGCGGGGCGATGCCCCCCAGCACTGACTGGAGCGCACTGGCCATGCCGAGGTAGTTGGCGCGGGCCTTGGCATCGGCGATGTTCGTCATCAATCCCATCTGGGTGACGGCGATACCGTTCCAGCCAGCCCCGACGAAGACGTGCCCGAGGATGAGGATGACGGCGTTCTGCACCGGCTTGCCCGGCACACAGAAGAGCCACATCACCGGGGTGAAGACAATGATGGTGGTGAGGAGGGTGAGGAGCGGGCGGTTGCCGTACCGGTCGGCGATGTACCCCCAGAACTTGACCGTCGCCAGCGTGCCAATGGCCGAGCTGACCCCCAGGGCCTGCAGCACCAGGTAGTCCATGTCGAGCGTCTCGAGGGCGAACGTGGTGAAGAGGTTGCCCGCAAAGCTCTGCCCGATAACAAAGACAATGAGATAGAAGAGCACCGGGCGGAACGCGGCATCCTTCCACGGCGCCCGCATGCCCCTTATCGTCTCGCGGACGTTGGCGGGCACGGGCTCGGGGCGCGGGATGTCCCGCATCTTGTCGAGGAAGATCTGGCTGGCGAGCGCGCACAGCAGGCCCGCGCCGAAGATGAACGCAAACCCTTCCATCTCGCGGCCCATGCGCTTCATCTGGTCCATGACCACGCCGCCGAGCATCCCGATGACGGAGCCCACGATCGTCGCCACAAACGTCCGCTGGCTGAAATACGCGCCCCGCTGGTTGACGGGCAAGAGCTCGGCAATCCAGTCGCTATAGATAGGGTTGACGATCTGCACCGAGATGGCGGCCAGGCCGATGCACGCGGTGAGCACCATCAGCCGCACCTCGTTGGGCCACGGCAAGAACGGCAGGATGACCAGCGGGATGTGGAAGATGCGCCACATGAGGCCGCCGGGACGGACGAAGCCCCGATAGCCCGGATGCGCCCGACCGAGGGTGCCCCCAATGATTTGCAAGAGGCCCGCGAGGGCCGGGAGCGCGGCGATGAGTCCGACCCAACGGTCTTGCCCGCCTAGTGCCTTGACGAAGCCGACCAGGAAGGTGCCCGCGACGAGCGTGACAAAGGAGGTGCTGAAGGCGACATCAAGGACTCCGTAACGAAGGGTACGGAGGGCTTCGAGCCGAGTTGGGGCCGTGGGGGCCGTCGCCACAGTCTCCATTGTGATGAAGGCGCTCCTCATCTCGTACGCGGATTTATGTTGACGGGCCTTTTGCTTCTTGCCATGCAGACGACAGATTTCCAGCGAACCGAATTGCCGGACGGATACGACCGGATCACCTCAAAGACGTATCAGATTGATGTCCCCCGGGGCTGGAAGGTGAGCCCCGAGACCAACTTTGGGCAACGCAAGGCGTACGGCCCGGACGGCGGCAACCTGGGCGTGATGACGGCGCCGCCCAGCAACCAGGATTGGGATCAGCTCTACCGCACCGCACTCTTCTTTGTCTTGCGCGAGAAGAAGGGCACGGCCATGCCCTATGAAGTGAAGAAGGTGAAGGTGGCCAACGGCGAGCAGCTGGAAGCCTGCGTCTTTGGCGTGAAGAACGAGGCCGGCTTTGAGGACCGCCGCTTTGTGATGATCAAGCACCCGACGCAAGGGCTGCTGGCGCTTTCGGTCGAAATCCCGAACCGTGAAGTGGCCAAGGACTGGGAAAAGCACTTCCAGCGCATGGTGCAGAGCGCCCAATTCCTCGGTTCGTCGCGTTAAGACGGGCCAGGTCCCCCCGCACTGGGACCATTCCTCGCCTCTGGCTGTCCTTTTCAGGACCCCGGAGGCGTTTTTGTAGCCGGGACCACCTTTTTGCCTCATTTGTGAGGGATGGCGCATCAAAGTGGGCGTTCTCAACGTCCGGAAGGGCGGTTTTCATCCAATTGGCGCGGCTAAGCGCACGGCTTAGCACGGGACCAGGGGCCTACATTTTCCGGTTTGGCCCCAGGGGGCCTTGACTCTCAGAGAAAGGCATGCCTATAATTCCCCTTGCCCCCGAAACACGGGGCTGCAGTTTGAAAGCCGAATACAGGATGTGACACAGCCTAGAACTTGGTCAAGCGTTGACCAAAGTTCTTGAGCCAGTGCAACGATAGAGATACGTCGCATTGGTTTCAACCAAACACTCCAAAATGGACGACAACCGGTCTTCGGATCGACGTCGAACAATTTTTTCGGAGAGTTTGATCATGGCTCAGGACGAACGCTGGCGGTGTGCCTAAAACATGCAAGTCGAACGGACCTTCGGGTCAGTGGCGAACGGCGGAGTAATACATGAGTAACGTGCCCTTCAGACGGGGATATACAGTCGAAAGACTGGGCAATACCGGATGAGATGGCGAGGAGGCATCTCCTTGTCATGAAATGGTTTTTCGCTGAAGGAGCGGCTCATGACACATCAGATAGTTGGTGGGGTAACGGCCTACCAAGTCTACGACGTGTAGGGGGTCTGAGAGGATGATCCCCCCGAGTGGGACTGAGACACGGCCCACACACCTACGGGTGGCAGCAGTTGGGAATCTTGCGCAATGGGGGAAACCCTGACGCAGCGACACCGCGTGGAGGATGAAGGATTTCGGTCTGTAAACTCCTTTTGCTAGGAAAGACTTAGGACGGTACCTAGCGAATAAGCTCCGGCTAACTACGTGCCAGCAGCCGCGGTAATACGTAGGGAGCAAGCGTTGTCCGGATTTACTGGGCGTAAAGGGCGTGTAGGCGGTCTGTTAAGTGTGACGTGAAATCTTCAGGGCTCAACCCGAAAATTGCGTCGCAGACTGGCAGACTAGAGGGAAGCAGAGGTTGATAGAATTCCTGGTGTAGCGGTGACATGCGTTGATATCAGGAGGAATACCGATGGCGAAGGCAGTCAACTGGGCTTTTCCTGACGCTGAGGCGCGAAAGCGTGGGTAGCAAACAGAATTAGATACTCTGGTAGTCCACGCCCTAAACGATGGATGCTAGGCGTAAGGGGTATCGACCCCCTTTGTGCCGTAGCTAACGCATTAAGCATCCCGCCTGGGGAGTACGGCCGCAAGGTTGAAACTCAAATGAATTGACGGGACCCCGCACAAGCGGTGGAGCATGTGGATTAATTCGATACTAACCGAAGAACCTTACCTGGGTTTGACATCGCGGGTAATCCTATGAAAGTAGGACCCTGACTCACAAGGTCGGCCCAAAGACACCTGTTGCATGGCTGTCGTCAGCTCGTGCCGTGAGGTGTTTGGTTAAGTCCAGCAACGAGCGCAACCCTTGTCTTATGTTGCCAGCGGGTAATGCCGGGAACTCATGAGAGACTGCCTGTGTAAGCAGGAGGAAGGTGAGGATGACGTCAAGTCGGCATGGCGGTTACACCCAGGGCTTCACACATGCTACAATGGGCGCAACAAAGGGCAGCAATACCGCGAGGTGGAGCTAATCCCAAAAATACGTCCTCAGTTCAGATTGTAGTCTGCAACTCGACTACATGAAGGCGGAATCGCTAGTAAACGCAGGTCAGCTATACTGCGTTGAATACGTTCCCGGGGTTTGTACACACTGCCCGTCAAGTGATCCGAGTCGTTTCTACCCGAAGTCCGTGGCCCAACCGTAAGGAGGGAGCGGCCGAAGGTGGAGGGGGTAAGGAGCACTAAGTCGTAACAAGGTACCCGTACCGGAAGGTGTGGGTGGATCACCTCCTAAAAGAGTAACTACGCTAGGCACTGCTTAGCGAATACTCAGGTCGATTGTGTCACATCCTCGGCTTTCATCAAACCGGTATGCAGATTTAGGTCTGTGTGCCGGTTTTCTGTTTTTCTCCCCCGACATTTCCGGACATAATGAACCTGATGTCCAAGCTGCGCTACCTGACGGTGCCCGATTTTGTCTGGTTGAACCAGGAACTCACCGGGGAGCGAGTCTCATACCGCTTTGACAAGCTGGAAGAGGCCGTCTTCACGCAGTACGCCTATGGCACCAGCGCAGATCTTTGGGCGCAGGCGCGCCGCTTTGCGCGCAGTTGGGATCGATTGCAGCCGTTTGCCAAGGGCAATCGGGCGTGCGCCTTTGTCGGTCTCATCGGGTTCCTGCGCATGAACGACGCGGACCTGAACATCAGCCCGGAAGAAGCCGCCACCTGGATGGATGGCGTGGTGGCCGGGCGCCTGGATCCGGCGGACTTTGCCGCCGAGTATCACACCCACACGCACCACGGAGCCGCGGATAGCAAGGCTGAACTCGCCGGGGTGATGAGTCAGTTTGGTGATGTAGCCAGGGCGATGGCCGAGGCTGGTCCGGTGGTGCCGCTGCGCGAGCTGGCCCGTACGCGCCTCACGGGTGAACTGAATTAAAGCGGTTTGGAGCGGGTGACGGGACTCGAACCCGCAACATTCAGCTTGGGAAGCTGACGCTCTACCATTGAACTACACCCGCTTTCTGCGTCAACAAGCCAATTTTGGAGCGGGAGACGGGAATCGAACCCGCATCCTCAGCTTGGAAGGCTGGAGCATTACCACTATGCTACTCCCGCGCTCGCGACGAACCTCATTCTACCAGACAGGCTCGCGAGGCCCCGGCGCTAGAAGGCGATGCCGAGGGACCAGAAGGCGTACCGGCCCTTAACTAGACCCAGGCTGGCAAAGCAGGGCCGCTCGGCGAGGTCAAAGGCGTAGCCCACGCTCCAGTTCGCACCAAAGGTGTCCCATTCGGCCATGGCCGTCCAGTCGCCGCGCCAGGCGCTCACGCTTCCAAAGGGGCGCCCTCGAAACCGGGTGTCGCCCAGGCCCGCGGTGGCGTACCAGTTCGTGCCCTCGTAGGTGGCGACGCCGTACCAACTGCGGCTTTCGCCGGGGTCGTTGCGGTTGTTGTCCATCCCCTGCGTGCCGCCCTGCCCGCCAATGTCTTGCACGCCCACGGCGTAGGCCACCGGCCCCGGGGTGCGCCAGCGCACCTGGGCGCTCTGCACGTTATCCAGGTACGAACTGAGGAAGGTGAGGGCGAAGGCTCCTTCGAATTGGGGCGTGAGAGGCACTCCCATCAGGAAGCTGCCGGTCCAGTTGGCATCGGGGGCGTTGCCACCGCGTTCGAACTCAAAACTGAGGTTTCGGCTGCCGTTCAGGAGTGAGGTTGCCGCCCCGATCTTCCACGCGCGCGGCACATAAGCGATGGGGGTGGAGTGCGTCCAGGCTCCTCGGCCGAAGACTCCGTCGGCCCCGATGGGCAATCCTCCGCCCGGCAGACCGCTCAGCCCACGAAATTGAGGGAATTGCCCCGGTCCGGCGAGTTCGGCCTGCGCCGTCGCCATGCCCGCGAGAGACAGCATCAGCAGTCCGCACTGAGTTCGAAGGGCCGGAAATCGCATAGGGTCTAGGATACAAGAGAACGCGACCTCAAGCGCAGGTATATTTGAGAGCTACCGAAGGAAGGTTTCTCCCCGCGTGCCCGATTCGCAAAAACTGCAAACTGCTGACGATATCGATCTCAAACAGCTCTCACGCTCGCTTCGATTGCGTTGGTATCTGCCGGTCGGTTTTGCGTTTCTCTTTGGCGTCCTGGCGGGAGTCTACACCTTCATCCAGCGGCCGCAGTATCAGGCCATCGCGGTGCTCTTCATTCCCCCCACGGGCAATCGCGCCACCACCAATGGCATCCCGGGTTTTGGCAGTCTGGATATGACCGCCATGCTCGACGGGATCATGAAGAGTGAACGGATTCGCAAGCCCGTGCGCGAATCCATGAAGCTTACGCGCGAAGAGTTTAACGAAGCGTTCGTCGTGGTGCCCAACGTGATCGAGAACCGCGTCGAGGTGAAGATCAAGGACACGGATAAAGATCGGGCCTTGGAAGGCATGAATCGTGTGCTCTTCGAACTCCGCGAGGTGGACAACGAAACGGGGATGAACGTCACCCGATCGAAGCTGGCCGAAACCCAAAAGGCACTGGAATCTGCGCGAAAGGAACTCGTGCAGGCGGAAGAAGATCTGCTCAAGTTCCAAAACGAGCTCACGACCGTGCCGGATAGCGACCGATCCTATGTTGCAACGGGGTCTCTCAAACTCGTCCAGGAGATTGAATCCGAGCTGCGAGCCGTCAATGACGAGTACACCAAACGGAAAGCCCAGCTCCAGCGCACGGCGGATGCGAGTGAAGACTTGCCCCGGGGCGTGCCGAGCATTGAGGCGCTCCGCGCCGACTTGCGGCAGAAGGAAGTCGCTCGCAGCACTGCCCTGTCCTTGTATCAACCCGACACCCCGCAGGTGAAGCAGGCCAACGAAGCCGTGGAAGCAGTCCGCAAGGCGCTGGCGGTGGAAGTGCAGAAGTATCGATCCGCGCAACGGCTGGACGTGGACCCCCGGATGATCGAATTGATCACCCGGCGGGAAGTGCTGACGAACCAACTGAACCGCGAACGCCAACGCGCCCAGGTCGCGCCGGAGCAGGCCACAGAATTGCAAAGAAAGCTTCGAGCCGTGCAACAAGCCGACCGAAAAGTCACCCAAATCCTGGATGGGGTGAACGATCTGGAGCAGCAGAGCCAAGTCAGCGGCGTGCAGTGGACGGTTTTGGATAGCCCTTACGTGCTGGATGAGCCCATCAACAAATCTTACGGCCGAAACATGATTGTTTTTGCCTTTGTAGGTGGACTCATTGGCCTAGCGGCCGCGTCGAGATCTCGGAGCCAATCGGGATGAGCGAGACCGCGCGTCCGTTGCTGGTGGTGACCTACGGAGGAGGGCACGCCTTCATTGGGCAAGCGGTGGCGCAAGAATGGAAGCGAAGGGGTGGCCGCGTGGTGGCTTTGGCCCTCACCACGGCGAGGCGGATTTACGATGCTGCGGGCATCGAGAACATTGGATTTCGTGATCTCATCGAGCTGCAGGATGATGCGGCCCGGAAGTATGGAAAGGTCCTTGGCGAGGGGATTCCCCCGCACCCCGATGTCTGCCCGGAAGAGACGGAGGCGTATCTCGGCCTCTCCTACGCTGACCTGGTGTGCCAGCACGGGGAAACCGAAGCCGAGGAACTTTTCGCCACGCAGGGCCGGCGGGCGTTCCGACCCCTCACCGCCATTCGGCGAGTGCTGGAGAGATTCGACCCCGTTGCCGTTGTCGCCACAAACAGCCCCCGTGCCGAGCAAACTTCCCTCTCGGTGGCACAGGCGAAGGGGATTCCGAATGTGTGCGCGGTGGACCTGTTTGCCCGTTACGACCTCGACCGACTGGGCCAGCCAGGGTACGCCGAGAACATGTGCGTGATTACGGAAGCAGACCGCCAATTGTTGGTGGAATCTGGATGGAATCCTTCTCATATCCATGTCACCGGCAACCCCGCCTTTGACCGACTGGTTTCTGAAGAATTTGCATCACAAGGGGCTGCCATTCGTCGCCGGTTGCCGCCGGGGCGCATCATCCTCTTCGCCAGCCAGCCCACTGCCGCCGACCCCGGCTACGGACCGCGTATGGCGCATGCGCTGGCGCCGGCCGTCCACCATTGGGGAGGGCATCTCGTCGTCCGTCCGCACCCGAACGAAGTGTGGAGCCTGGATGACCTTCCCGTTGGTGTCACTGTCTCCCCCACCACCGAGCCGGTAGAAGCCTGGCTCCACGCCGTGGACTATGTTGCCACTGCCACCAGCACGGTGGGCTTGCAAGCCGCGCTCCTTGGGCGAGGCATTCTCGAACTCGAAACCCCGGCCGGCATGGACCATTTCTCGTACGCCGAGATGGGCTTGGCTGCGCCCCTGCCTACGAGTTCACTTTCTGATGAGGGCATCCGCCTAGCCCTGGCCACCCCGTGCCCTGGCCTTTCGCAGCTGCCGAAGCCGGGCCAAGGCGCCGCGCGCGTCGCCGACGTGATCGCCCAGGCCATTGCCCGCTAACCCCCAAGGAATTCGCAAGGAGACACGATGAGCGGACGCGGGCGAGCCACCCTCTGGGTTTTTGGGGGGATCCTGCTGGGTCGCATCATCGGGTATGGGCGCGAGCTCAGTATCTCCAGCACCTTCGGCATCTCGGGGATGTCCGACATTGTCCAGGCGGGGCTCAGCATCCCGGATGTGATGTTCAACCTCTTGGCCGGGGGCGCCGTGGGGGCCGCTTTGATCCCCGAGTTCACGCGTCGCACGGCGGCGGAGAGAAACGGACTGCACCGCACCGCCCTCATCTGGCTTGTGAGTGCGCTCCTCCTCGTGGCGATTGCAGGAGCGATTTGGCCGGCCCCGCTTGGCACCCTCGTGGCCGGTGGGTTGGTGCCCCGCGATGCCGATTTGCTGAATCAGTTGGTTCGGGGGCTTGTGTTCGTCGTGCCGCTCACGGCAGCGGCGGCCGTCACCCGGGCTTATCTGCATGCCCATCAGCGGTTCGCCTCGGCGAGCGTGAGCACGTTCATTTTCAACGCGGGTTTGGTGGTGGGGGTGATCCTCATCGGCAAGGGGGCGCCACTCGAGGTGCTCGTGCTCGCGGCCCTGGCGGGTGCTGCCACCTCTTGGCTTGTGCAACTGGCCGAATCCCGCATCATTCGCGCGCCGGAGGTGAAACCAGTTCCGCTCGAACCGGGGCTCGCGCTCCGCTACGGTCAGGCCCTGGCCGTCGGGGTTTTGATCTTTGTGATGCCAGTGCTGGCCAAGTCGGCGGCTAGCCACTTTGCGGCCGGGAGCTACACCATCATGCACTACGCCATCAAGCTCATCGAGCTGCCCCTTGGCACGGTGCTCACGGTGCTCTCGGTCGTCCTCCTCCCAAGTTTTGCCGAGCGGCTGGAATCCCACCGCGAAGACACGCTCGCCCTCGCCGGGAGCGCCCTGCGCATCACGCTCATGCTTGCCGCCGCCATTGCGGTGCCGCTTGCCATCTTCAGCCAGGGATTCGCGACCTTGCTCTTCGGCTACGGGGCCATGGGGCCGGATGGCGCGCGCCGCGTGGGCGAACTCGCCGCCCCGTTGGTGGTGGCCATGGCAGGGCAGGCGGTGCTCTCGCTGCTCACGTCTCTCAGCCATGCGCAGCGCGACATGGTGTCGCCGGTGGTGGCTTCGGTGATCGCACTCGGGGCGGGGGTGGCCACGGGGTTCCTCACCGCGCCGATGGGCGTCACCAGCATCGCCGTGGCCTACGCCGTCACGTTCGCCGTGTTGCCGTTGGTGCTCATGGCGCTCTTGCATATTCGCCATCGCTTTGATCTCGTCGCCAGCCTGAGCGGGATGCGCTACGGCATGGCCCTTGCCATGATGTGCGGGTTGGCCTTCTTGGCTTCGGTGGGGGTGCGCGCCTGGGTGCTTACGCCGCTCGCCCAGGTTGGCGTCGGGCTGGCGTTGGGGGCAGTCATGCTCGGCGTCGGGGTCTTTGTCGGGCAAATCCGCCCGGACATCGCCCAATTGCGCGGCGCGAAGCGACAAAATCTACCGGAGCCCACTGAAGAATGAAGCTGATCATGATTGCCCGCGACCCGGACCTCGCCCAGTATGTGGTCGAGCATGGGGTGCAGCGCATCATGGTGGACCTTGAAGTGCTGGGCAAGGCCGAACGCCAGGGCCATCTCGATACGGTGTTTAGCCACCACACCTGGGAGGATGTGGATGCCGTGCGCCAGGCCGTGCCGCACGCCGAAGTCATGGTGCGGATCAATCCCTATCACGAGGGGAGTGCCGAGGAAATCCAGTGTGCCGTGGATGCGGGCGCCGACCTGGTGATGGTGCCCATGGTGGCCGATGCCGAGACCGTAGACGCCTTTTCGCACTTCGCCAATGGCCGGGTGGGCTTGGTGCCGCTGGTGGAAACCGCCGCCGGGGCCTGCCGAGTGCAGAGCATCGCAGCGACCCCAGGCGTGCATGAGGTGTATTTCGGGCTCAATGACATGCACCTGCAAATGGGGCTGAGCTTCATGTTCGAACTGCTGGCGGGGGGCATGGTGGACGCGATGGCCACGGCCGCGGGGCAAGTGCCGAAGCGGTTTGGATTCGGGGGCATTGGCCGCATGGCGGGGGATCGCTTGCCCGGACGCTCGGTGCTGGGCGAGCATGTGCGCTTGGGCTCGGAGAGCGTGATCTTGGCCCGTTCGTTCCATGCCCGCAGCCAAAACCTGGCCGAATTGAAAGAACGCGTTGACTTTGTGGGCGAAGTGCGAGCCCTGCGGCAAGCCCAGCAAGAGCTCGAGGCCCGAACTCCGCAAGAGACGGAACTTGACCGGCACGCCACGGCCCAGTGCATCCACGCGATTGCCGCGCAAATCCGCCAAGGAGGTTCGTGATCAAGCGGATCTTTGACTTCCTCGTGGCGGGCATCGCCCTCCTCATTTTCCTGCCGCTCATGGCCGTGCTGGCCCTATGGGTGATGCTGAGTTCGCCGGGCGGTGCCCTTTACCGCCAAACCCGGGTGGGGCGACATTGCCGACCGTTTACGATTTACAAGTTCCGCTCGATGGTGGCGGGGGCCGATACCAAGGGCTCGCACAGCACGGCCAGCAACGACCCCCGCATCACCCGGGTCGGGGCCATCCTACGCAAGACGAGCCTGGATGAGCTACCCCAGCTCTGGAACGTGGTGAAGGGCGACATGAGCCTAGTCGGGCCGCGCCCCGATACCCCCAAGCAAGAATCCGACTACACGCCTGAGCAGTGGCAGCAGCGCCACCAGGTGCGGCCGGGCATCACGGGGCTGGCGCAGGCCAAGGGCCGCAACGTCTCCACGCTCGAAGAGCGCACCGCCTTCGACCTCGAATACGTCGCCAAGTCCAGCCTGGGTTTAGACCTGCAAATCTTGATGTGGACGGTCAAGCAGGTGCTGGGCAAGGGGAGCTACTGAGCCATGCGCATCTCCGCAATGAAATGGCTGAATGCCGGACTCATCTTTTTCTATGGGCTGCTGATTGCGCTGGGGATCGTCCAGTTCTCCCTCTGGAACCAAATCACGGACATCATCAGCTACAACACCGACCCGATCTCGCTCATCCTCTCGGGGCACTTGCATGCCTTGCGGTTTGCCGTGGTGTTTCCGGCGCTGTGGGTGGCCCTGATGACGGGGTGGGATCAAGACTTGGTATTCACCGCATGGGTGGGCATCGCGATTCTGCTGTGCTCCATCCAAGTGGCGAGGGCATCCTCCTTGGCGCTGGTGGGCAACGAAAGCCTGCGCCGCTGGACGCTCTTCCCATCACTGCTGGTCTTCATTGGCATTTCGTTTGCCATGAATGGTCGCATTGCCTTTGCGTTTGCGGGGGTGGCGTGTCTCTTGGTGTCGCAGTTGCGGTGGCACTTGGGCATTCACCGCCGGCTCACCGGGTTCTTGCTGGGCCAGCTTGGCAGCCTCATTCTCATGTCCGTCAGCACGGGCACGTTCATGGTCGGTGCGCTTGTCATTCTCACCTTCGCGCTCTCTCAACCGGTCATCCGAGATGGGCAGTACTTGCGCCGCCGCGAGGCGATTCACTTTGGATCGGCCCTCTTGGTGATGTTCTCGCTCTACCCTCTCTTGGGTAAGTCATTGCTAAAGAACATTGACTTCTATGGCGGGGGTTTTGTGGGCTTGGTGCGCATGCTCCAGCACGGCTTGGGGCGCTTCTTCCCGACCGACTCGTTTTCGCTCCTCGTGCTGGCCAGCGGCGGAGGATTCTTCGCCTACCAGGTCTTCCGGATCTTGGTGCAGATGGTGCGCCAGCGCCACCCTCTCGCGCCGGTGGCGTTGGGGGCATGCCTGGCCATGGCGGGGGGCTTGTTCGGCCTATCCACCCTGCTCGTTTCGTTGCCTGCGCTCGCCGTGATCGGGATTACTTGGGCCTTGCGACCTCTGGTCATCAAGCGGGAGTCACCCCTCCCCGCCCCAAGCTCGGGTCTATACTCGACTTAATCTATGTGCGGCATCTATGGGGTTTGGGATCGGCGTCGAGAACCGATTCTGTCCGCAACCTGGCACTCCATGGCCGCATGCATCACCCACCGGGGGCCGGACGAGAGCGGCGCTCACGAAGCCCCGGGCGTCGTGATTGGCAACCAGCGCCTTTCTATCATTGACCTGGGTTCGGGCCAGCAGCCATTTGTCAGCGACGATGGCCAGGTGGCTGTGGTGCAAAACGGCGAGATTTACAACTACATTGAGCTGAAGGCCGAACTGCAGGCGCAGGGGGTGCAATTCCGCACGTCCAGCGATACCGAGGTCTTGCTCCGCCTGTACGAAGCCCACGGCCCCACGTTCTGGGCGCGGCTGAACGGGATGTTCACCATTGCCATCTACGATGCGCGGACGGACGAACTCCACCTTGCGCGCGACCGCATGGGGGTCAAGCCGCTTTACATCGCGGATGATGGCCAGCGCATCTGGTTTGGCAGTGAGATTAAGGTGATCCTGCAGGCGGGCTTCCCGCGCCGTGTGGACCCCGAAGCCCTGCACCATTACTTCACGTTCCTGTTCGTGCCGCCGCCGCTCACCATGTATCAGGGCATCCGGCACGTGCCGCCGGGGCACGCGGTGCGCATTACCCGGCAAGGGATGGAAACCCACGCATGGTGGCAGCTGAGTGACATCCAATGCGGGCCAGAGCCGGACCTGGAAGAGTGGTGCGAGCAGTTCCGCTACCGGCTGAGCGAAGGTGTGCGCCTGCGCATGCGGGCGGATGTGCCGTTCGGGGCGTTTCTCAGCGGAGGGCTGGATAGCAGTAGCGTGGTGCACTCCATGTGCGCGCACAGCGACCATCCGGTGCAGACGTTCTCGATCGGGTTCGATGACCCTCGGTTTGACGAAGGCCCGTTTAGCCAGCAGGTGGCCGATATGTTCGGCACCGACCACACGCTGGAACGGGTGGACCCCAACATGATCGGCCTGTGGCCGCTGGTGGTGTGGCATTGCGACCAGCCGCATAGCGACGTGAGCTACATGCCCATGTACCGGGTGAGTGAACTTGCCGCCCGGCGGGTGAAGATGGTGCTCACCGGCGATGGCGGGGATGAGCTTTTTGGGGGCTACCAACGGTACGCCGATTTCTTCTCACGCCCCGAGGTGGCGGAATACAGTGCGGGGCAGTTCTCGCACGCGTACCACGACTCGATGGCGCTCCTGACGGAAGCTGACAAGCGCACCTACTACTCCGATGCCCTGGTGCGGCAAACGCAAGGGCTGGATAGCCACACCATCACGGCGGGTCTCTTTGCCGAAGTGCCGGATTACGACCGGATGAACCAGGCGTTGTATCTGGATTGCCGCCTGCTGCTACCCGGGAACAACCTGGTGAAGCCAGACCGCATGCCGATGGCGGTGAGCCTGGAAGCCCGCGACCCCTTCCTCGACCCGGCGCTCATTGATTTGGCCTTCCAAACTCCCGGTTCCTTTAAGGTGCGGGATGGCGTTACGCGCTGGGCCTACAAGCACGCGGTGCAGCCCTTCCTGGGGCATGACCTCACCCACCGAAAGAAGCAGATGTTCACGGTGCCGATTGGGGAGTGGTTCAAGCGGGAACTCCGCACCTGGACGCCCGACTTTTTGCTTAGCGATCGCACCCTGGACCGGGGATTATTCCAGCGGGAAGCCTTAGTCCAGATGCTAGATGACCATGCGCACGACCGCGCCAACCACACGCGGCTGATCCGCTCGTTTGTGGCGCTGGAACTTTGGCACCGGATGTTCATTGACGAGTGCTGGGCCACCGCCCCGACCATGGCCGACCTCGGCGCACCCGAACCCGAACTCGTCTAGCGGCTTACCAGCGGATGAGGTTCGCGCCCCACACCAGTCCGGCTCCAAAGCCGACGGTGAGGACGACCATGCCCGGCTTCAGCACGCCTTGGGCGGAGGCTTCGCTGAGGGCGATGGGGATGGATCCCGCCGACGTATTCCCTAATCGGTCCACGTTGACGAAGACCTTCTCCTTGGGCAAGTTGAGACGTTCCCGGGCGCTTTCGATGATGCGGATGTTGGCCTGGTGCGGCACAAAGAGGTCCACCTGGTCGGGCGTCATGTTGGCTTCGGCCAGCACCTTGAGGCACGCATCGCCAATGGCCTGCACCGCAAAGCGATAGACCTCATTGCCGTTCATGTACACCTTCTTGCTTCGGGGTTCGGCCTGCGGCGATCCGTGGGGATAGCGACTGCCCCCGACTTCGTTGTGAATATGTTTCGCCCCGGAGCCGTCACTCAAAAGCACCGATTTGAGGACCCCGCGGTCTGAACCCTCGACGCCGCTCAGCACCACGGCCCCGGCCCCGTCGCCAAAAAGCACGCACGTACTGCGGTCGGTCCAGTCCACGATTTTCGTGAGGAGGTCTACGCCGACCACGAGGACGTGCTTGGCCATCCCCGATTCGATCATCGCGGACGCACTCGCAATGCTGTAAATGAACCCGGCGCAGGCGGCACCAACATCAAATGCCCCCGCTTTCGTGGCCCCGATGGCATCTTGCAACAGGCAGGACGTGCTGGGGAATTGCATATCCCCGGTGACCGTGCCCACGATGACGAGATCTAGGTCGGCGGCAGCAACCCCGGAGTTGGCCAGGGCATTCTTTGCGGCCTCAAAGGCGAGCGTAAAGGCCGTATCTTCCGGGCCGGCGATATGGCGCTGGCGGATCCCTGTGCGCGAAAAAATCCATTCGTCGTTGGTATCCACCATCGTCGAGAGTTCGTCGTTGGTGAGGATGCGAGGCGGGACGGCATGACCGACTCCTTCGATGCGCGCACGGATGGACATAGGTTGATTAGGCGGGGGCGGAGGCTTCGGCCGTGGCCTGAAAAGACTCGCGAATACGTTGTACCACTTGACCTCGCACGGCAATCTGGGCGTTCCTCAACGCGTTCGCGATCGCCCGCGCATTACTACGTCCGTGGCAAATGATGCAAAGCCCATTCAGGCCCAACAGCGGCGACCCGCCGTACTCGGCGTAGTCAATCTTTTTGCGGAGCGGAGCGAGTGCCGATTTGAGCGGAGCAAAGAGTAGCTTCTTGGGCCCGGAAGGCACGGCGGCTTTGATCTCGTCAAAGAGGAATTCGCCCACACCCTCGGCGCACTTCAGCATCAGGTTGCCCACAAATCCATCGCAGACCACCACGTCCACGGGGTTTCGGAACATGTCCTTCGGTTCGATGTTGCCGGCGAACCACGGCTCGTGGCGCATGCACTCGTAGGCTTCCTTGACAAAGGCGTTGCCCTTGCCTTCCTCTTCCCCAATGTTGAGGAGGTGGACGGTGGGATTCACGCGGCCCATCACCTCACGGGCGTAGGCGCGGCCCATCACGGCAAACTGCGCTAGGTGCTGGGGCTCCACATCGGGGCTGGCCCCGGCGTCGAGCAGAAGGCTGTTTCCGTGCCGTCCGGGCATCGGGGTGGCAATGGCGGGGCGATAAACACCCGCGACGGGTCGCCAGGAGAGCAGAGAGGCGGCGGTAGCGGCCCCCGTGTTGCCGGCGGCGACCAGGGCATCCCCTTCGCCTTCCTTCACGAGTCGCGCGGCCACGGCGATGGAGGAATCCTTCTTCTTGCGCAGCGCCTCGGTCGGCTTGTCGTCCATCTCAATGACCTCGCTGGCGGGGTGGATGGTGACGTTGGCCGGGGGGTTCGGCCCCAGGTGGGGGCGAATCCGGTCGGGGTCACCAACCAGGATGATGGTGCCCTTGATGTCGGCGGCGGCTTCGAGGGCGCCTTTGACGATCTGCTCGGGGGCAAAATCGCCACCCATGGCATCGAGGACCAGTTTCACTGGGCGCCTTCCTCAGCGGTCTTGGTGTCGCTCGCAATGTCGGCGAGGTGGACAAGCCCCGGATGGGTCGGGGCCGCAAAATGCTTCTTGGTGGCGCGGGCGTTCGGGCAATCGCCTTCCCAGCCGAATTGACAAAGCGGCTGCACGGGGAGGTTGAGAATGAGGCCTTGGCGGAGATACCCGTCGGGGATCAGCGCGTTCTTGTCGAAAATCTTCTCCGGCTCTTCCTCCGGAACAATGTGAGCGAATCCATCGCTGCCGTAGCAGGAGGGCACACCCTCCACCGTGAATTCGTCATCCATTTCAAATTCCACGTCAACTTCGATCGGTTCATTGCACCGGGCGCACTCCACTACGCAACGCGTACGGAATTGTCCCGAAAGCAGCAAGATGTTGCCCGTGCTAACCGCCGAAAGCTCGCCCTCGATGGGATTGACCAAATCCACATCTTCTTCCTGCGAAAGGGAAGTGTGGATGGTGAAGTCGAGTTGCTTGCCGGGGTTTTGCAGGGCCTCGTTTAGATCGAGGAAATGATTGCGCTTCACGCTTGGCCCAGTGTACCTGCGGGGCTGAAAGGGGGCGGAAACGTCGCTGCAAACCTCGGCGAGAGGCCCGCGAAAGTGGGACCGATGCATAAGATTGAACGAAATCTAAGCCTCTGCTCGTCCGAGGTACGTGTGTTTGCGGCGGTATGGCTTGCGTTCTGGCGCTGAACCAGGTACAGTCACCAGCGTTCGCAACACGAGCGAGGTATTGACCTTGAAGAAAGCGGTTTGGTGGGTGTTGGCCGGGCTCATAGTGGTGGGCTGCGGAGGTGAAGGTAGCGGCTTGACGGGCGGCTCGACGAGTGGCACGACAAGTGGCACGACGAGCGGTTCGACCAGTGGTTCGACTAGCGGCGGTACGGGACGCGCAATTCCCGATTCGAAGCTCGGAAACGTGGCGACGATGCAGTTTCTCTATCTTTCGGGTCAGGGCCGTCGTGCCGTGGACTCGAAGATCGCGCAAGTTACATTTGCGCAACTCCAAAACAGTTCGTCGGACTTCGCTCCGCGCGAACAACAGGGCTCGGGGAACGGGATTCGGGTGCAGCTGGATGGCTACACGCTCAACTCCCTTACTTTTGAAGAGCGCCTGGACCTGAACACGACGGCGGCGCGCGGTTTCGCGCAGTACCCGCTTTCGGTAAGTCAGATTGACCAGACCACCACGTCGGGCAATAGCACCCTGTGGCGCGGCAACTTCACCGTTTCGCCGCCGCTGGATGTGAACGCTCGCCTGTTTCCGGGTCGACAAACGACGCTGCAAATGAAGCTCAACGATGCGATCTTGGATACGCAAACGGTGAGCGGTGTGACCAGCCCCGTGTTCAATCGCAACCAGTTTGAACTTGAGAACTACGACCCGGTGGACAACCGCGTCAACGGTTTCTTGAGCGACCACGTGGCGTTTGACCTTCGCCAGATGGCCGCGGCGGATCGCCCGTCCATGAGTGGAGGAGCTCCGGCGGAGCGCATTCTGTTCAGTGGCGACGCGATTGCTCTGACCTCCGGGTCGGACACCAACGGTTCCTTCGAAGTCCTTCCGTCCACGACGGACGTGACGACGCGGTTCCGAGGCATCTTCCGCCTGCCGACGCAGATTGCGGGCCGCGACGTCCCGGGCACCTACGTGGTGACCGAACCGGACCCGCGCGTGCCGTCGGACCCGAACGCCAACACGCTGACGGCCCTCCAAGGCATTTGGCGAGCGCACACGGACGTTCTGGATTACTCCCGAACCCCGCAGTTCGCGATGGTGGCCATCCCGAACCACGATGACAAGTTCCCGACCCCGGATGCCGAAGACGGTATGCAGGTCGTGATCTACAACCTGAGTGGTAGCAACGTAGTGGCGATGTGGCAGGGCCGAATTCGGTTCACCAACACCACGACGGGCTTGGTGGAGTGCTGGAGCGTCAATCAGATCGCGAACGCAACGCCGAATAATCCGGCGATCGGGACGATCTCCAACTTCGAACTCAAGAATGGCCGCGTGGTGGCCGGTGACTTCAACTTCACCGTCGCTCCCGGTTCGTTCCCCTTCGCTCGCACGGGTGGCTTCCGCGTTCTGCGGTAAGCCGCGCGGCGAAAACAAAGCGTGTGCGACCGATTCTTGCCGGACTTGATACCGAGTACGGCCTGAGTCTCGAAGGTCGCACTGTTCATAACCAAATCGAAGACGCCCGGGAGTTCGTGGAAGCGACCCCGGGCGAAATCTTTTGCGGGTGGGATGCCCGTGACGAAGCCCCGCGCACTGACCTGCGGGGTTTTCAGGTTGAGCGGCTTTCGTTCGATCCGACCGATGCGCAGTTTGATGCGGGCGCGAGTGTGACCGATGCCGCGGTCGCCCGGGCCGACCGTGTTCTGCCAAACGGGGCAAGGTTCTACAACGACCACGGCCACCCGGAGTACGCCACCCCCGAGTGCTGGAGTGCCCGCGAAGTGGCCATGCACGACAAAGCGGGCGAGATGTGGCTGCGGGCCACGGCGGCGGCCTACCATCGCCGGACGGGGCGCCGGGTACGGCTGACCAAGAACACGCTGGACTACCACGGCGCAAGCTGGGGCGCGCACGAGAACTACCTGGCGCCGCGATCGCTAGGCTTCGAGGGGATCTTTGTAGCTTTGGCGCCTCTGCTGGTTGTGAGGCCAATTCTGGTGGGCGCGGGGCGAGTGGGCGGCGCCAAGAGCGACCCGCCCTTTGAGATCTCACAGCGGGCGGCCTTCATCACCGAGCGGGCGAGCGTGGACACGCTTTTCCGCCGGCCCCTGGTGAACACCCGCGACGAACCCCACGCCGCGCGGGGCGAGTGGATGCGGGTGCACGTGATTCCTGGCGATGCGAACATGGCCTTTGCCTGCACCCGCCGCAAGGTGGCCCTGGTGCAGATGGCGCTGGCGCTGGCCGAGGTGGGACATGCGCCCGTGTGGGAGCTCGCCGACCCCGTCCAGGCGCTCCACCAAGTCAGCCGGAACCCCGATCAGGACGTGCGGATTGAGCTGGCCGGGGGCAACTGGACGACAGCGCGGTTCATTTTGGAGAGCTATTGCGAGGCGGCGCGCGAGCACCTGGATGCGGAAGCCCCTCCCGTGGCCGAGTGGCACGCGGTGGCCGAGGAGTGCCTGATGCTGACCGAAGCCCGGTTCCAAGACCCCGACCGCTTTGCGCGGCACGTGGAATGGGCGTGCAAACGGCAGATCTTAGGGGGATTCCTGGATGATGCTGATGAGGATTGGCATTCGGACGTGGCGCGGTCGCTGGACCTGGCGTGGCACGATCTGGACCCCGACGAGGGGCTCTATGCGCCCCTGGCGGCCGATGGCTACATGATGGGCGAACCCAGCCCGACCGAGGTGGTGGTGCGGATGCACCACGTCACCGAGCCCACCCGGGCCTTTGCCCGCAGCACGGCGGTGCGGCACTTCCGTGATCGGCTGGTGGCCGTGGCCTGGGGCCGGCTCACCTTGGGGCAGGGGGAAACCCGCCACGAGTGTCTTTTGCCGCCGGATTTGATGTACAGCGAGGCACTCGACCACGCGCAAGACGTAGAATCCTTTGTAAGCCTGCTTCGAGGTCCATCATGATTTACGCTGACGATCGCATTCAGAAACCCCGCCCGGAAGAACCCTCGCGGCAAGCCCCGGAAGAAGGCGGCCCGCAGAAGCCCGATATCGGCCGCCCGCAGCTGCCGGATGAACTCCTGAAGCGCATGCGCCGGGTGGACCCGGACCGAGCCAAGCAGTATCGGCAGCGGTCGGGGCAATGAGTACGGATTTTGCCAAGCTCGTGGGTTTCCCGAACCCGAGCGGCCACCCGGAGAACGAAGTTCACGGCACCACGGTGCTGGCCATCGCCTACCAAGACGGCGTGATCATGCTGGCCGATCGGCGCGCCACCATGGGCAATCTCATCATGTTCGACCGGGCCGAAAAGATCGAGGCGCTAGATGATGCCACGGTGCTGGCCATTAGCGGGGCGTACGCGCGGAGCGTCGAGGTCTGCCGGTTCTTGCGGCATAGCTTTAAGTTCTATGAGCGCATGAATCTTGTGCCGCTCAGCACGGATGGCAAGCTGATGGCCATCACTCAGGCCCTTGCCAACAACCTGGTGCAAGCGGTGAACGGGGGCGGATTGTTCCTCCCCATCGCGGCGACGTACGATGCGAATGAGGATAAGTTTGAGATTCATTCCTTTGATGCAGCGGGCGCGCGTTTCCATTACGACGACTTTGCCTGCGCCGGAAGTGGTAGCGAGCGCATTCGGGGCATCTTCGATTACATCCGCACCACGAAGTCGGCGTGGAAGAACATGTCCCGCGATGATGCGTTAAGAGAAGGCCTGAGAATGTTGGCGATTGCCGCCGATCTGGATTCCGCCACTGGGGGATTTGATAAGGTGCCGCCGCGCATTGCGTTCCTCACCCGCGAGGGTGTGCAGATGATGTCGGACGACGAGTTCCGCGCATTCGCCACCACTCTTTAAGCTCCCCATTGTCATCAGCACCCGCCGACCCATAAAGAAAAAGCCATGCCGATCATTGATCGGTATGGCTTCTCCTTTGTCGAGAATGAACGTTAGCGCTTGACGGTGATGCGGCCGTCCATCACGGGCCGGACGGTGCCGCCTAGGCTCTTGATGTACTCCACGGAGGCGTCCACGTCAATCAGGCCGGTGTCGTAGTAATACGACCCGGTGCGCGTCTTGAGGTTCATGTGGGCGTCACCACCACCCGCGGTGAAGGAGTTGAGCCCAATGCGGTACGTCTTGCTCAGGTCCACGGCTTGGCCATCCAGGGTCATCTCCACCACGCGGTCCCCGGCGGGGCGGGTGATGTCCACCACGTAGCGGAAGTTGGCGCTGGGGTGCAAAAGAGCGCCGCTGCCTTCCGGGAAGGCCGAAACGCCGTGTTCCAGCATAGTCTTTAGCTCGGCGCCGGTCACATCCGCCACGGCCAGGGTGTTGGCGAACGGTTGCACCATGATGGCGGAGCCAAACGTGACATTGCCGGCTTCGTAGCCCGCCCGCACGCCGCCGCCGTTCATAAAGGCCGCGACGACTCCGTTCACCTTGGTGGCGTGGAGCATGGCATCGGCGATGAAGTTCCCCATGGCGCTCTCGCCGGAGCGGCTGGCCCCCTGCGGGATGGCGGCCTCGGCCGTGGCAATGGGCTTGTTCATCATCTCTTCGATCGGCACCCGGAAGGCCGCGACCATCGTCGCCACAATCGGGTCTTCGGCGATGGTGGAATCAATCAGCCGGGGCGTGCCCGCATGCGACTTCACGACGCCGTTTTCGTCGAATGTGACCTCGAGCCGGCCCAACATCTTGCCCCACTCCCAGGCCTGTACCACCAAGAGAGGCTGGCCATCGGCGGTCTTGAGTTCGGTGGGGTACTTGCCCTCCGGTTGGCGCGTGCCCGGGAGGGGCGATTCAAATTCACCGAGCGGGGTGTGGCTGTGGCCCCCCACAATCACGTCCACATTGCGGAGCTTCGGCCCGTTGGCGACATCCACTTCGTAGGCGCTGTGGCTCAGCAAGATGATCTTGTTGATCCCTTTGGCCGTCAGGGCATCAGCTTCCTTGTTGATGCTCTCGACCCAATCCCGCATGATGACGGTTTCGGGCATGGCGCTAATGGTGGGCAGGTCCGGGGTGGTGGCCCCAATGATGCCGATTTTCTCGCCACCGACTTCCGTAACGACGCTCGGCCGGATGAGTCCCTTGAGGTCGGGGTCACCCTCCACGTCCAGGTTGGCGGAGAGGATCGGGAATTGGAGTTGCTGCGCGAACTTAGCCAGCGCGGGCGCCCCTCGGTCGAATTCGTGGTTACCCGCGGCCATCGCGGAATAGCCGATGTAATTGAGGATCGCCGCATCGGCCAGGCCGCCGTAAACGTTGAAGTAAAGCGTCCCCTGGAACACGTCCCCGGCATCCAGGAGCAAGGCGTTTTCGGCCATGCCGAGTTCCTCTTGAATGGCGGTGGCGAGGCGGGCATAGCCGCCGTATTCTTGCCGGCTGATGACCACCGGCTCCACTCGCGCATGCAGGTCGTTGGTGTGAATGATCGTCAGCTTGTAATCCGCCGCGAGGCTGAGAGAGGCCAACGCCATCCCCACGGCCGCCGTGATCCATCGAGAACCGAACATGCCCTGTGGTTACCCGATAACAGGGTCTGAACTCACGGGTTACGGGGACATTCGGCGCGGGAATCTTAGCAATGTCTTAAGCAAAAAAGCCGAGCCCCCGGAGGGACTCGGCTACTTTCTTGGGTTCGGCGGGGTTATACGCCGATTTGGGCGAGGGTGTCCTTCAGCGCTTGCGCGGACTTGTGCAGCCCTTCGCGCTCGGCATCGGTGACCTTCGGTTCCCAGATCTGGTGCGCGCCTCGGCGGCCCACCACGGTCGGCATGGAGTAGCAAACGCCTTCCACGCCCAGGGTGCCCTTTTGCAGAGCGCTGACCGGGAGGATGCGACCGTTATCGAGGGCGATGGCCTCCACAACTTCCTGGATGGAAATGCCCACCGCGCGGCCCGCGCCGCCCTTCTGGCGGATGACTTCGGCGCCGCTGGTCTTGGTCTTCTGGAAGAGTTCACCGGCGGTGTCGTCGGCCCAGCCCGGAATGCTCTGGATCGGCACGCCGCCCACGGTCGCGCTGCTCCAAATCGGCACCATGCTGTCGCCGTGCTCACCCAGGATGAGCGCCTTCACGTCCAGCGCGTTCACGTGGAAGTGGTCGGCGATCAGGCTGCGGAATCGAGCGGTGTCCAGCACCGTCCCGAGGCCCAGCACTTGGTGTTCGGCCACCATGCCCGATTGCACCGCGAGTTGGGTGAGAATGTCCACCGGGTTGCTGACCACCAAGATGGTGGCATGCTCGGGGAGCTTAACGCCCTTCATCGAGGCCAGGATGTCCTTGAACAGGGTGACGTTGCGGTTGATCAGGTCCAGCCGGCTTTCATCCGGCTTGCGGCGCAGACCGGCGGTGATCACCACGCAGTCGCTACCAGCCAGGGCGTCGTAGTCGCCGCTGGTAAAGAACTGGCCGCCGCGCAGGGCCGCGCCGTGGCGCAGGTCCAGGGCTTCGCCCGCCGCCATGTCGGCGTTGGCGTCTAGGAGACAGATGTCTCGAACGATGCCACCGAGTTGAAGAGCAAATGCGGCGTCGGAACCGACCCGACCCCCGCCACCAATGATGCTGACCTTCATGAAAATCCTCAATGGGATTATGGGTTGGGCCGCACGGGGGCGCGTGGGGCCTAGCGGTCGCGGCAGTACGCGTCGACGTGCCCAAAAGTCCGGAAGCCCAGAGTCTCGTACCAGCGTTCCAGGGTGGCGTCGCATTGCAGCATCACGGGATCGGGGTGGACTTCACGGCGGACGGCCTGTACCAGTCGCCCCCCGAGGCCCTTGCCTTGGTGGTCTGGGTGAACGCAAAGGCAATAGAGCCCTCCCATCCCCTCGCTCCGCACGATCATTACGCCGCCTACCATTCGGGCCACGCTGGGGGTGGCGTACAGCGTATGAACGGAACGGCTGGTGCCGTGCTGGATTCCGGCTTGGGCCTGGCGGTTGGTCTGGCCAAAGAACTGGCGCACCATAAAGGTGGCCACGGTGTCTCGGTCGGCGGGGCGGGAGGCTTCTTCCCACTCCAAGTTTGTTGCAATTGGGATGGGCTCGGGGTCGGCAACCATGCAAAGGAGGCGGGACATGCGCCGAAATCCGTGCGTGCGCAGCTGGCCGGGGAGGTCGGCGGTGCGGTCGGCATCCGTATGGAACGCCCAGATGGTGGAGGGCACCTCGATGGTGCGGAGGGCGGCTTCGGCGCGCTCCAGCGCCTCGGCGTCGTCAAACTCCATCAGGAAGTTGGCAAAGCTGGGCTGGCCGGGTCCCATTACCACCAGGGGTTGCTGGGCACGCACTACGCTCACGCCGGGCACGGGCCGGGCGAGTTCCAGGTAGGCCGCCGCGATGTTGGCGCGGGTGCGATCGATCAGAACACGATGTTCCAAAGCGCACCCCAGGTCGGTTCCTTGCCGGGGATCAGGACCAAACCGAGCGCAATATCGCTTCCCACTCGGGCCCCGATGAATCCGCGCATGCCCTGAGGGGTTCCCATGAGGCTGGCAAAGCTCTCACCCTTGCTACCGGTCCGCCAAATGTCGAGCCCGACAAAGAAGTTGGCGGATTCATCGCCCGCCGCCAGTACCCCCATGCGGAGCGTGGGGGAGAAGAAGTTGCGCGGAGGCTGGAAGCTGGAACCCCCAAAAGTGGTTTCGAAGAACCGGGCGAAGGTGCTCATTAAGCGCTCGTAGACCAGCCCGCCTCCGTAGTGGCCGGTTTCCAGAGTCAAGACCTTGGCGTTGGGGATGGCGGCCAGCAATCGGTCCGTCGCGAAGGGCGGAACAACAGTATCAAATCGGGCGCGCACCACAAAGATGGGACGAGGATCGTCGGCCTTGAGGTAGTTGAGCGGCTCGATGTCCTTGAGATACTCGCGGAGCCGGTCCTCGCTCCAGCCCTCACCTCGGAGGCGATTCCGGAGAACGACGGTGCGCGAAGAGTTCCAGTAGATTCCGGCGAGGTCCGCGCCGCCGAGCATGAGGCTGACCGAATGGATGCGCGGCTCCACCGCAAATGTCAGCGAGGCCACGATGGCCCCCAGGCTGGTGCCACCCAGGCCGATGCGGGAGCTGTCGAGTTCAGGGCGGTTCGCAATCCAGTCGCAGGCGCGGCGGATATCGGCGACGCTCTGGGCCATCACTAGGCGCAGGGCTTCCGGGTCGGCGGGTACGGCCAGTTCGCCGCTGCGGGTGCCGGCAGGCGCTCGCTCCATATGATAGGGAAGCGTGAGCGCAAGGCTGGCAATGCCCCTGCGCGCCAGTTGGTCGGCCATGGTCATCTCGACGCGGTGGTCCGTCGCGCCCCAGTAGTGCAGCAGGATGACGACAGGAACCTTGCCGAGCCGGTCCGTGGGGAGCGTGAAATCCGCCACGACGACGTCATTCAGAAGTTGGCCGCTTGGTCGTGGAGTGTCGTATTGGATGCGCGTGCGCGTCCAATACTCGGTGGTCAGGCGCGGCTCGGGCCGCCCAAACGCCACGGGCGCGGGCGGGGCCAGCAGGTCCTCTCGTTGCACCGGGCTGGCCGGTTGCGCCAAAGTGAAAGCAGCGCACACCACCGCGAAGAAAGCCATGAATGCCCGCAAGTTCAAAACCGCCCTGGCCCTGCCCCTGGCGATGGTCGCTTCGACTTCGGTGGCCAACGCCCCGTCCCTGTCGGACTGGGATGCCGCCCTGGGCGTGGTGGGGCTGAACACGCAGACCGCACGCTTTGACCCGAGCATGCTCTCATTCTATCGTGAAGGCGAGTTTGCGATGCCGATTTACGAAGGCCTGATGGGCAATCCGTGGAATGCCCCCTTCCTGATGGACATGCACCGGCGCTCGCTGACCGTGACCGTGAGCAACCCGCTGGAGACGGTGAGTGTGGTTTCGCGGCTGGCCGGAATCCCTTCGCGGCGCGAACTTTTGGGTGATCCGATATTGGGGGCCAAGACGCGCGCGGCGGCGCCCGGGGCCCTGGCTGCGGTTTTGAACACCTATCGCCAGCAGGGCATCATCACGGGCAATGTGCCGAGTCTGGACGCGGTGCCGGCGGATGCCCAACGTGCCACGGCCCTGATGCTGGATGTGCTTTTGACCAGCCACCGGTTCCGGGCGGCAGCACTGGCGGATATCAACGACATTCCGGCCGCGTACACCCGGGCGAGCCGACCCGAAGGCGCTTACGATCCGGTGGAATCGGCGCGCAGCCGTCAATTGGATCGGCGAGTGGATCGGCGCTACTTGGCGGCGGCGGGGCAGGACCTCTCGGCCGCCACCGAAGCGGCGCATCTGCTGATGCGCACCGTGGACCCGCAGGCGCAATTCCGTTTGGAAATCCCCACCAAGTGGGGAGCCATCATCGTTGGGGGTGCGGGCAACGACACCTACGGAGGCGAACCGATCTTGCTGGTGATGGACACGAGCGGCGACGATACGTATGTCAACGCGCCGGCCACCCTAAGCGACCAGAATTGGGCGAGCATTTCGGTGGACATCCGTGGCAACGACAAGTACGTGAGCGACACCGCGCTGCTGACCACCGAAGTTGCCAAGTGGACATCGCGCAACGCCGCGCGGGGTCAGGCCGGCCCTGGAGGGGCCGTGCTGGGCGTGACGATGCTCCTGGATGGAGAAGGGGATGATTTGTACCGGTCTCACCGCATGGGGTTAGGCGGAGCCGTTTACGGTGTGAGCTTGCTCCGTGATTTGGCGGGCAAAGACATCTATGACGCCTACGGCGACGCTCAGGGCTTTGCGCGGGCGGGCGCAGGCATCTTGGAAGATGCCGATGGCGACGATACGTACACCGGATTTATTCAGGTTCAAGGCGTGGGATTGACCTTAGGCGCGGGGTTGTTGCTGGATCGTTCCGGCGATGACCGCTACACCGCCAACGACGAAGTGATTGATTTTCCGTCTCCTCAAACCAGCGAGCACAACGTGAGCATGTCGCAGGGCGCAGGCAACGGCGTCCGGCGCGACTACCTCGGCGGAGATAGCCTGGCCGGGGGCGTGGGCGTGCTGATGGACCAGGGCGGCAACGATGTTTATACGTGCGGCGTCTTCGGGCAGGGCGTGGGCTACTGGATGGGGGCCGGATTCCTGTGGGATCAGATGGGCAACGACCGGTACACCGGCCAGTGGTACGTGCAGGGCGCGGCCGCGCACTTCGCGGTGGGAATCCTGGAGGATGGGGGTGGGCGTGATGCTTACAACGGTTTCCTCAATATGTCCCAGGGGGCCGGGCACGACTTCTCGGTCGGGGCGCTCTTTGACTATGCGGGTTCGGACGCCTACGCGGCCTCGCCGCTTAGCTTGGGGGCGGGCAACGCCAACGGGATCGGCATTTTCTTTGATGCCGAGGGAGACGACAACTACAATGCCCAGGGCACAGCGCTGGGCAACGTCAATCCGGCCCCCGTGGGCAGCCTGCGGGAACAAGCCTTGTCCCTCGGTGTGTTCTTAGATTTCGGGGGCACTGATCAGTTCCCGGCGGCAGTGCCGCACGCGGTGGATGGGTCACGAAAGGGCACTTTTGTGCGGCGCGGTGAACCCGAGGCCACCGGCCAGTACGGTGTTTTCTGGGCCAGATAAATGATTCCGATCCGCGATGACTTGATCTTCCGCCAGCGAGCGATTCTTACGCTCACGCTGGTGGGGCTCATCGCGGTGCTCTACTTTTGGGACCGGGAAGGGCGAATTTGGGGGGCGAGCATTGCCTTTGCCGACCTGGCCATGCGGCCGGGGCAGATCTCCGATGTTCTGCGCGGGCAAGGCGACCCGGTGGACCTCAGTCGCCTCTTTACCTCAATCTTTTTGCACGCAAACCTGCCGCATATGGTCACCAATGTGGTGTTCCTCTTCGCATTTGGCCCGAGTGTCGAGGCAGCTCTCGGCGGGGTGCGGTTTGCCCTGTTCTATTTGTTCTGGGGGGTCGTTGCGTTCCTGGCTCAGATCCAGGCCGCGCCGGAGAGCATGGTGCCGGTGCTGGGGGCCTCCGGGGCCATTGGTGGGGTGCTGGGGGCGTACTTTTTGCTCTTCCCCGGCAACAACATCAAGCTGCTCATCATCCCGTTCTTGTGGCGCACGTTCGTGCTGCCGGCGTGGGTGCTCCTGGCATTCTGGTTTGCCACTCAGCTCTTGGTGCCGCAAGAGGGCGTGGCGACGTGGGCGCACGCGGGCGGGTTCCTGGCGGGTATGGCCACCGTGCTGGTCTTGGGGGGTCGCAACGCCATCCTCAAGGACTTGAAGTACGATACGATTTCAGAGTTCGATGAAGACTAAGCTCCCCATCTGGTGTGTCTTGGCGTGGGGGCTGATGTTCCTGGCCGCGTTGGCCGCGCTTTCTTATCGTCATTCCGTCGAACATTCCAACCGCGCCGTGGGCTTGCTGCTCGAGATGCGCGCGGTGCACGAGCTTTCGGTGGCCGAAGGGATGACCCGGGAGGATGCCCTGGCCCGCCTGAAAACCAGTGGCCTGACCGGGATTGCCCTCAACGAGGAGCGCCTTAACGATCTGGTTCAGTCCGGTCGGCTGAAGCTGGATGGTAATCGGCTGATCGCCGGAGATAAGTCCACCTATGCCCGCCTACAGTTTGCCGTAGCCCTGCGCGGCGTGCAGCCGGTGGAGTGGACGCAGAACTCGGCCGTGATTCCGCCTAACGATGTGGCCCTCCTGCTGGAAACGCCTTGCGGCATCAACCCCGATGACGCCATCCTGGCCCGCAATCAAGGGCTGGAGATCGTGGCCCGCCACGCCAACATCGCGGGGTACAGCGCCAGCGATATCCGGGCCGTGATTGCCGACAGCGCGGAGAAGGGCGCGCGCTACTACCTGCCGTTAGGCGACCAGGTGCTGGGGCAACGCAGCGCCGTGGAATCCCTCGTCCAGGCCCTGACCGATCACGAGATGTTCTATCTCACCATCGAGTTCAGCAACCTGGCCGGCGACCGCCGTGTGGTGAGCGAGATCCCGGGCCGCACCATTCGGCTCCACTCCATTCAGCAGGCGGAGATTGACCGGCTCACCCCGGGTGGCATCAAGGAACGATTCGTCAAGGCGTTTGCCGAGCGCAATATTCGCTGGCTGTTGCTCCGCCCGCCCACGCTTGCGGGTGAAAACCCGATGCAAGACCTCGGGGCCACCATGCAGGTTATCGCGCGGGGCGTCGCCAACGAGAAAGGCGCGGTGCGCGCCCCGCGCGCCTTTGCCGAACCGGTGGTGAATCCGGCGTTCCCGGCGGCGGCCATCTTCTTGGGCGGCCTCGCGTTGGTGGGCTTTGTGATCTCGGCTCCACTCTCCGGTCGTTGGCGGATGGTCGTGGCCGGACTGGTGGCTTTGGTGACCTTGGCGGCCGTGGCGGGGGTCTCGAAGAGTTACTTTGCTCTGATGGTGGCCGTGGCGGCACCGATCGTCGCCTATTGCCTCTTGCGGGGCCGCGACGACGAAAATCCGATTTTTGCATTCGCCCGCACCACGTTTATCTGTGTGTCGGCGGGCCTGATGGTGGCCACCACGCTCAATGGCTTGCCCTACTACATTCAGTTACAGCAGTTCGCGGGGGTCAAGCTCGCGCACTTCTTACCGCTGATTGTCATCGCGGTGATCTTCATCCACGACCGCTACAACCTCAAAGAACTTGCCAAGGAGCCGATGCGTTGGGGGCCGGTTTTGGGTTCGGCGGTGGGCGGCTTTGTCGTGCTGGCCATGCTCTCTCGCACCGGTAACGATGGCCCGGTGGGCGTGAGCGGGGTGGAGCTGATGGTGCGGTCCGCCTTAGAATCTGTGCTGCCCGTCCGACCGCGCACCAAGGAGTTCCTCATCGGGCATCCGCTTTTGCTGCTGGGGCTGCTGTGGCGGCACCGCACGCAGGGGCAGGGCAAACTCGCTCCTGAGATCATGGTCCTCGCGGGGTTCATCGGCCAGGCCAGCATCATCAATACGTTCTGCCACCTGCACACGCCGCTTCAAGTCACGGTGATTCGTGTCACGGTGGGCCTGGTGCTAGGGGTGGTCGGCGCGCTGGCGGCGTGGGTCGCCTTGCGCCCCTTCATCCGTCAAGAGGCACAATAAGAGCAACTTATGGCGAATCTCCTTTTGGCCGGATACTTCGGCTGCGGCAATCTGGGTGATGACGCCATTCTCCTCGGGTTCCTCAACGGCATCGCCGGGAAGGGTCACGAAATCCAAACCCTTTGCGGCAGCCCCGACCGGGTGATGAACGCCTACGGGGTGCGGGGCATTCCCCGGTTGGACTTTAACGAAGTGGGGCGCGCGCTGGATGATACGGACGCCCTCGTTTTTCCGGGGGGCAGCATTTTCCAGGATGTCACCAGCATGCGCAGCGTGGCTTACTACTACAAGCTCGTAGCGATGGCCAAGAAGCGTGGCAAAAAGGTGGTGATGCTGGGCCAGGGCGTGGGGCCGCTGAACGGGATGATTGGGCGCACGTTGAGCGCCAAGGCCTTCAACCTCGCTGATGCGGTGGTGGTGCGCGATCCGGGTTCATCCGATACGTTGCGCAAGATCGGCTACAAGGGCATGCCCCGGCTGGCCGCCGATGCCGCATTCTTGCTGCCCGCCCCGCAGGTGGAGGAGGACTTGCCGCGATTTGGCGTAGCGGGCATGAAGACGGTCGGCATTAGCGTGCGCCCGTTCGGCAAAGACAAGGGCAAAGCGGTGATCGAGACGTTCGCCGAGCTGACGCGCATCCTGTTCAGCAACGGGTGGATGCCGGTGCTGATCGAGATGGACAGTGCCATGGACCGCAGCGTGATTGGCGCCATCGGCAAGGCCAACGGGGGCAAGGTGCCCGAAATCAAGAACCTACAATCGCCCATCGACGTGCAAAAGCGAATGACCCGGATGGACGCGGTGATTGCCATGCGCTTGCACGCGGGCATCCTAGCCAGCACGGTGGGCGTACCGCCCTTTATGGTGAGCTACGACCCGAAAGTGACGGCGCTGACGAACCTCTTGGGCTTGCCGGCCCCTCCCACGGTCGAGAACCTGAACGCCGGGCGCATTTTTGATCTGTTTAAGGATTTCCAAAGCCGACAGGAATCGTTGGTGAAAACGATGGACGCGCGCCGGCAGCAATTGGTCGAACAAGCGCGTGGCAATATCGATGCACTGGATTCGGTACTCGGTCGCTAGCCTCAGCCTGCTGGCGGGCATGGCGTTGGTCGCGGCGCAAGAAGTGGCTCCGGATGAGGGCCAAGAAACGCCGCCGCCCCCGGTGGAGACTCCCGCCCCGGCCGAACCCAAACGGGAGAGCGAAGCAGACCGCTTCTGGCGCGAATTGGTGCGCGAACTTCAAACCAAAGTTGTCCTGAGCGGGTTCCGCATTTTTGGCTACCACAGCCACCAGATCACGGGCGACCGTGATGCCTTTAAGAGCACCAACTACGGCGGCCTGGGCAATAGCGGCTTCACCAACCGGGGCACGGTCCGGGCTTCGGCGCAGAGCCTGTTTGGCTTCGTCAACTTTGATGCGACGGTGCAAGACAACCGCTTGGCCCGCCCCCAAGACGACCGTTTGAGCCTGAACTACCGCAACGGCGACTGGCAAGTGGACTTGGGCGACGTGCGCGGCAACCTGGCCAACACCAACCGCTTTGTGCGAATGGACAAGACCCTACGCGGGGTGAACGCGGCGTACCGTTCGTCGGGTTTCTCGGCACAAGTGGTGCGCAGCGAGGTTCGAGGCGAATCGCGCACCGTCAGCGTGCCGGGCAACAACACCGCCGGGCCGTACTACTTGCAATCCAGCCAGATTGTGCGGGGTAGCGAGCGCATCCGCATTGACGATGAGGACCTGGTGCTGGGCCAGGATTACATCATTGATTACGAGGTGGGGAGCATCACCTTTGTGAATCGCCAATCGCTCGCGGCCCGCGTGGTGCCGGCGTCGAGCTCCATCGTGGCGACCTACGAAGCCTTCGGGCTTACGGGTTCGCGGGGGACGGTCGAGGGCGGCAGCCTGACCTACAACTTTGGCAAGGTGGGGCAGGTGGGGGTCACGATGCTGCGCACGCGCACCGGGGCCACGGGCAGCCTGAGTACGCGTGTGGAGCGGTTCCAGGGTTTTGGCGCGCCCAGCACGCCGTACTTCTTGCAGTTCGAGCCTTTGGCGGGTACCAATCTCACCATTCGGGCGGATGGCGTTTTGCAGGTGGAGGGCGTGGACTACCGCCGCGACGCCGACAACCCGGCGGTGTTCTACTTCAACCGGACGATGCCCTCCGATACGACCATCGAAGTGCTGTACACGCCCCGGCCCACCACCACCGTGCAGGGCGACCGGGAAACCTTCGGGATTGACTACCGCATCCCGCTCGGCACGGGCGGCAATATCACCCTCCAGCAAGCCACGGGGCGCGCCCTTGGCGCGGGGGGACGAAGTGGCCTGGCGCGGGGCATTGACCTGCGGTGGGGAGACCCCCGGTGGACCATAACGGGCTCGCTCCGTGACATCCCCAGTAGCTATGTCGCGGTAGAGACGGTGGGTTTTGAACGCAACGAACGCGCCGCCGATGCCCGCCTGACGTACCGGCCGCGCGTAGGGCAAGAAGCGGGTCTCAACTTCCTCAACACCCGCATCTCCACGCTGACGATTGACAACAGCGGGAACAGCGTGGTGCGGGCCTCGCGCTTGACCCTGGCCGAAGCGTTCTACAACGTGCAATCCGGCGGGCGACCCTGGGGGGTGCGCCACCGCCGCACCGCCACTGGGCTGACGGCGAACAACAGCAGCCAGCGCACGAGCCTGGAAAGCCAAATTGCAAGCGGGGCCTTCCCCCTCAACCTCGAGCTGAGCCACGAATCTCTCTCAGGCGGCACGGGCGCGCAGCGGAGCTCGGCCACGATTAGCGGCGTGAACCTGCGGGCACGCACGAATGTGGCGGGGCCGTGGTCGGCCACGGGTTCGTTTGGGTTCAACCGGGTGACCCGCGCGGGCACCACCGGCAACGGCAAGGACATGCAACTGAGCGTGGGCTACGTTTTCCGGGATATTGACGAAGAGGGCAACTACAAGTACCCCTCGGGCACCTTGCGTTTGGACTTCACCGACAGCGATTCCGGGGCGCTGGCCACCCTCGGGGGCTTAAATTCCGGGTTTGGATCGGGTTATGGCGGCAACGGGTTCAGCGGCGGCAGCGGCAACAACTTCATCGGCGGGGCCAACCGCTTCCAGAGTCTCAGTTTCTCGGGGACCATGGACTTGCGGCCGGGGCTGACGGGGTTTGGGGGCTTGTTCCAGCGGGAAAGCCGGGGTGATGTGGGCAGCAACACGCGCACGCTGGGGGCCTCGGCGGGTCTCACGTGGTCCATCAATGACGACACCCTGCTCAGTGGCACCCTCAGCCAGACCAACACCGAATTCATCGGCGAGACCCTCTCCTCCCAGGCCACAACGTTTGATCTGACCCTTGACGGGCGCTTCAATCCAAAGTGGACGTACCAGACCACTTTCAGCGGCCTTTTGAGCGGCGGGGGAAGCCAGTTTGCGCAGGATGTGTGGAACGGGGAAGTGCGCTCTACATACCGGCTGGCGCCGCGCCAAAACCTCACGTTCTACGGCCTGCTGGGTAACGCTTCTGGCTATCTCCCGCAGGACACCAACGACCTGAGCCTGACCTACCAGTACCAAATCTGGGAAAGCCTCGCGCTCAACGTGCGGTATCGCTGGCAAGACGTGGTCAGCCGCGACGCGACCGTGCAGAGCGGGGCATTCAAATCTCGAGGCTTTGACATCGAGCTCGGCTTCAACTTCGGGTTCTAAGTGTAGGCCGCCTGAAGTCGGGCGGGGGCGTCACCCGTTTGATTCCCGGGAGTATCCTCTCGGGGGCATCCGAACCTTTACCGGTTCCGGCCCTTCCTTGCACTGAGTTATGCGGACATCAAAACGTTTCTGGTTGGGCAGCCTGCTCTTAGGCGCCGCCACGGGCGCGTGGGCCCAGGGTCTCGCGCTGGAGGTCGCGCAGGGGCGCAATCAAAGCCTGGATGCGCAGATTGACCAGGCCTTAGTGCGCTTGGGAGCGGAGAGCGTGGCCAGTGCAACTGCCCAGCGCCGGGGCCGCACCGCTTTTGCCGCCGCGCCGGTGGCCATTACGCTGTACCGCGATGGCGTGAAGCTCCCGTTCCAGCCTCGGGGCCGTGCCGGGGATTTGAGCCTGGAGTTCGATACCACGGGGACGCGGGTGTTCCCGACCTCCTACCAGCAGCACCTGCAAGCGACCTTCACGCAGGCCAAGGCCACCATGGACGCGATTTACGGTCCGGCCCTGCGCAACGTAACGATCCGGGTGCGGAACTACGACGCCGACCTGCCTGACCGCACGGCGGTCGCGGGCGGAGCCTTTGTGGCCAATGCCCCGGACGGGCCAGAGATCCGCTTCCCGGTTTATAACAACTCCACGGCGGCCAGCATCCACTTCATCCACTGCATGCTGCTGGCCTACCAAGCGGACCGGCCGTATCCGATTGACAGCTTCCAAGAAGGTTTGGCCCGCGCGGCCACGATTCAGGTGGCTCGCACCACGGGGGCGCTCCCCAATAGCCCGAGCGTGGACGCCGTGAACGCGGTGCTGGACGCCGCCTACGATGTCTCCACGTTCTACGACTGGTGGAACCAGCCGAGCCTGGCGGCACCGCGCTTCATCGCCCCGAATCTGGTGAATTCGCCGCTCCCGGCGGGTGGCAGCACAGGGGGGATTTTCCTGCTCCGGTTCCAGATGGCCGGCACGGCTTGGAATCGTCTCTTGGCCGAGGTCCCGGGGTTCCTGGTGCAGTTCAATGCCCGCTATCAGCTGAGCCCGGCGAGCTACCCCAATGAGGCAAGCCTGGTGGCGCTTGGCCAGGTGGCACTGGATGCGGCGGCGGGCCGTGCCAATGCGACCGTGGAAGGCAAGACTTTCGCGCAGTGGTTCGAAGAGCAGCGCGTGCTGGATAGCGACCTCATTCCAGGGCCGAAGCTGCACGTGCAGGCGTTCCCGCTCGACCCGACCCCGGGGAGCAGCGACTTTGGCGTGTTTGCGATTGTGGCCAATGCCTTTCAGCTCGAGCCGAGCGGGAACGAGACCCTCTTTGGGGGTCGGGCGTTCCCGGTGTATTGGCGAGAAGATGGCACCCGGTTCCTGACCAGCGTGCAGGACGACGTGCTGGAGATTGCGGGGGCGTACGGATCGGTGGCCCCGAACTTCCCGGCCACGAGCGGCACTGTGCCCTACCGCACCCTGGTGGACGTTCCGTTTGCGGGGATGCTGACGCGGCTGAGCCTGCCGGCCGGTTCCTTCGCCACGGGTGCGTCGCCGGTGCCGCGCAACCTCTACGGCACGGTGCGCGGGGTGCCCAGCACGGGCAATTACGTGGTGCGGGTGACCTCGAGCCGCCTGAGCGGGCCGGTGGATATCCCGGTGCAGCGGTTCGCTTTCGGCACCACGGTGTCGGACGCCAACTTTATTCCGGCCCAGCCGCTCCGCATTCAGGTGTTCCGCGACAACGTGCAGGTCATTGATCGGCTTTTCAACAAAGGGTACGGCCCGGTGGCGCTGGACCTAAGGGGCTCGGGCGACCTGGCCCCCATTGGCATCACGCTTCCGGCGGGTCTCACGATGTATGCCCCCATCGGCACGCCGTATCGGCATCGGGCGGACCGCGTGCTTGGGCTGACCGAGAACCAGACTCTGCTCGGGCGTTGGAGCCCCAGCACGGGCCAGTTTGACCTCTTCCCCAACGAGGGCGGCATGATGGCCGGGCGCGGGGCGTATCTCTCGCTGGGTAGCGCGGTGAACGCGACCGTGCGGGGCGTGCGCGACACCAGCGAACCCATTTCGATACCGCTCGAACCCGGGTGGAACATGGTGGCGAACCCGCTGAACGAGGACATCCCGTTTAGCCGCATCACGGTGACGACAACGACCGAGGCCCCCGCTACCTACAGCCAGGCCCGGGGGACGATCATCGGGACGACGATGTTTGGCTTCGGGCGAGACAATGTGAACATCTATCTGGGCTCGCTCACACCGCTGAGCAGCGTGCCGCGGGGCGCCGCCTTTTGGGTGCGATGCGACCGCACCGAAGGGGCGATCATGACCTTCACGCCGTCGTCGTTCGGAGCGGGCACGCGCACCGGGGGCAACGCCGCCGAACCTAAACCCGACTGGGAGATGATTGTGCAAGTGACGGGGGGCGGGCGCACCAGCCGGGCCTTGATTGGCCAGGCGCGCCGCGCTTCGGACACCTTCGATCGGGCCTGGGATAGCGGCATGCCGCCGCTGGCCGGGGGCCTGCAAGTGCAAGTGGGGCCGAGCATGTACCGCGACATCCGGGGCGCGGGCCGCGCCCAAACCTACCGGGTGACCGTGCACGGGTTGCGACCCGGCACCGAATACCGGCTGATGCTGGGACGCAAGCTGCTGTACCGCGCGGCCACGCTGACCGACCGGCGCACAGGAGCCGCAAAGTACTACCCACGTGGAGGCACGTACACCTTCCGGGCGACGCAAGAGACGCACGAATTTGACCTGCGTACGGGGGCGGGGCGATGAAGCACATGAGCCCACTCACCAAGTGGCTGCTCTTTGTGGTCGGCCTTATCATCCTCGGATGCGGGGGCGGCGGGGTGGTGGCTCCCACCAATGTGACTCTCACGGGACGCGTTGTGTGGGTGGGCACGGGTGGCCCGCCGAACCCGGTGGCTAGCGTTCGTGTCGGCACGACAAGCGTGGCGACGGATGCGTTTGATGGTTTCTTCCAGATCACCGCGCCCAGCGGCACCAACCAAGTCGTGGTGACCTACAGTCCAAGCACGGGCAGTCCGGTCATCCAGACCTTCACCTTCACGGCGGCGACGGCCAATCGCGATCTGGGCGATCTCTACATCGGCCCCGAGACGGTGAGTGTGCGCGGGCGGGCGGTCAGTTCGTCCGGTGGGGCCGTGATTTCGGGAGGCGCGGTGAGCTTTGCGGGCCGCAGCGCCACTACGGACGCCAGTGGGGTGTTCATTCTCACGCAAGTGGCATACGATCCGGCCAGCCAGGCGGTGTTCTTTGGCTTGCGCGGCAGCATCGTGGCCACGGACTACTTCGACGGGTTCTTCAGCCCCGCTTCGCCGCCGGTGGGCGGCGTGGTGGACGTGGGCGATGTCGCGCTCTCGCCGGTGGGCGGGGGCGACCCGCCGCCGCTCCCCTACAACCTCACGGGTCTGGTCCAGCCCACCACAACGGGGGCCTTGGCCACGGTGGAACTGCGGCAGGGCACCACCTTGATCCGTACGGCCACGGCGGATATCAATGGCCGGTACAAGCTCTGGGTTCCGGCCGGGACTTACACCCTCACGGCCATAAAAGGGGCACAATCGGGTTCGGCACCGGTGGCGATTACGCAACCGAGCCAAATCACTACTGTGAATGTCACCCTCAACTAAGTTCCGCTGGCGTCAAGTCTTTACGTCGCTCCTGCTTATGGCCGGGGCGACGGGAGCGGTGTGGGTCGTGCGCGACATCTTGCGCCAAGACCCCGCCCGTGGCTTAACGAACCGGAACGAGCGACCCGTCACGCTGACGATGACCAACAGCGTGTTCCGGAGCTACGGCGCGGATGGGCGGCTGGTGGCCGAGGCCACGGTGGATAGCATCGGGGTCACCAAAGACCGCATGCGGGTGGAACTGGCGGGGGTGAAGCAGGGCCAATTCCTGCGCCCGGGCGAGGCTCCGGTGGGGTTCACGATGGCCAACGCGGTGTATTACCCGCCGGTGGAGACCCTGGAAGGCCAAGGCGCGATGCGGGTGCGGGGCAAGGGGTTTGACCTCACCAGTGAGACCGGCAAGTACGACGGCCGTCAAGGCACGATGGACATCCGCACGCCGGTGAAGGGCATGTTCGGGCCGGGTCGCATTGAGGCCAAAACCATTCGATTCAACACCAAAACCAACATTGGGGTGGCCGAGAAGCTGACCTACCGGGGCAAGCTACAAGACCCCGATGTGGGGGCGACGCGGCGCGACTGGACGATCCAGGCTGAGCGCACCGACCTGCGCGGACGGGTGTACATCCACTCCCGCGCCCGGGCCACGGACGGGGAAGTGATTGTGCGGGCCGACCGCATTGAGCAGAACACCGAAACGCAGGTCATCACCTGCATCGGCAACGTTCGCTACTGGGGGCCGGACGCCAACGTGCAGGCCGGGCGCGTGACGATTTACCGACGCGAGCGGCGCGCCATCTTTGGCACCAATGTGCAAATGCTGGTGCGTCCAAAGAACAGTCCGCCGGCGAAGGAAGAGCCGATTCCGCCCCTGGCGCCGGTGGTGCCCGATGAGATCGCCAAGAACCGCCCGGCGCCCAGTGCCGACCCGGTGGCGCAGGACCCGGTGCGGGATACCGGCAACCTGCGGCAGTATCCGATCACGATTCGAGCGGAACAAATCGGGACGAATTACGCTCGGGGGCAGCGCCGCGCCAAGGCCACCGGCAACCCGCAGGCCCGGCAACAGATTTCACCGACCTCGTGGCGGATGGCCTTTGCGCCCGAAGCCGACTTTGACGTGGAAGCCGATTGGCTCATCATGCGCAGCACCGGGCAGGGCCGCCAGGTGCGCCTCATCAACTCGGTGGGGGATGACGTGATGGCCCGCGAGATTCAGCTCTCCACCCGCGAAGGCGATGACCGCATGAGCGCCCAAGACCTGACCGGCACCATTGCGATTGACGAAGAAGACCTGCCGCCGCGCAGCACGGGTGGTGGCACGGGCGGTGGTGGCGGAGCCGGGCCGAGTTTGCGCGGCCCCATTGGCACGCGCCTTTAGGGATCGTTCTCCATGTTTGCCGGGTTCCGTCCCGGTAGAATGACCTCGGTCTGCCGTATCCGACCCGGATGCTGCCGTAAGACCGAGAAGCACTATGCCGCAACGCAATGTCGTCGTCGTTGGAGGGGGTCTCGCCGGACTGATGACCGCCATGAAGCTGGCCGAAACGGGGGTGAAGGTTCAACTCTTCAGCCTGGTGCCGGTCAAGCGCAGCCACAGCGTGTGTGCCCAAGGGGGCATCAACGGGGCGGTGAATCTGCGAGGTGAAGGCGACTCGCCTTACTTGCACTTTGAAGACACGATCACGGGCGGCGACTTTTTGAACCACCAACCGCCGGTGATGCGCATGGCCGAGCGCGCGCCCGCGATCATTTACTTGCTGGACCGCATGGGCGTGCCGTTTAACCGCACGTCGGAAGGCTTGCTCTCGTTCCGTCGCTTTGGCGGCACCCTGAAGCACCGCACCGCCTATGCGGGTGCCACCACGGGTCAGCAACTACTCTACGCCCTGGACGAGCAGGTGCGACGCTACGAAAGCAGCAACCTGGTGCAGAAGTTTGAAGGCTGGACCTTCCTCGGGCTCATCAAGGACGAGAAGGGTCGCGCTCGCGGAATCGTGGCGCAAGACCTGCGGACCATGAAGATTGAAACCTTCCCGGCGGATGCCGTGTGCATCGCCTCGGGCGGGAACGGGGTGGTCTTTGGCAAGACGACCAACTCGATCATCAACACCGGTGAGCCGGTGAGCATTGCCTACCAAGAAGGGGCCGTCTACGGCAACCCCGAAATGGTGCAGATCCACCCGACGGCTATCCCCGGTGAAGACAAGTGCCGCCTGATGAGCGAATCGGTACGCGGCGAAGGCGGCCGCGTGTGGGTGCCGCGTGACCCGATGGATGCGCGCACGCCCTCGGACATCCCGGAAGCCGACCGCTGGTACGTGTGCGAAGAACTGGACCCGGTTTACGGCAACCTGCTCTCGCGCGACATTGTCAGCTTCATCATCTACTGCGTGTGCCGCATGGGGCGCGGGGTCAAGGGTCGCCAGCAGGTGTATCTCGACATCTCGCACTTGCACCGCGAGCGCGGCATGTCGCGTGAGCTCATCATGGACAAGCTGGGCGGCGTGCTGGAGATCTACGAGAAGTTCATGCGCGAAGACCCGGTGACGCAGCCGATGCGCATCTACCCGGCCGTGCACTACACCATGGGCGGTCTGTGGGTGGACTACGAAAAGGGCACCGATGGCGCCACGTTGAACCTGGATAGCCCGCGCAACCAGATGACGAGCATCCCGGGCCTCTATGCCGCCGGGGAAGCGGATTATCAGTACCACGGGGCGAACCGCTTGGGCGCGAACGCGCTACTCTCGTGCTTGACCGGTGGGGAACTGACCGCGCAGGGCATCACCGCCTACCTGCGCGAAATGGACACCGACGCGGCCAGCCTGGACAGCAAGTGGGTGACGGAAGCGCGGCAGCGCCACGAATCGCACTACGCCGGCCTGGCGAACCCGAACGGCAAGGAGAACCCCTACCAACTGCAGGCCGAACTGGCCGACACGATGTGGAACTACTGCGGCATTTGGCGGCTGCAGAGCGACCTGGAGAAGGCCAAAGGCATCCTGGACGACCTGACCCAACGCGCCAAGAACTGTGCGGTGGTGGACGGCGGTACCTGGACCAACCAGGCCACTCCGTACGTGCGCAGCGTGCAGCACATGGTGGAGATGAGCAAGGCGATTGTGGGCGGGGCACTGCTCCGCAACGAAAGCCGGGGCGCTCACTTCAAGATGGACACGCCCGAGCGCGACGACTCCAAGTGGCTGCGCACCACCAAGGCGGTTTGGGCCGAGAGCGGTCCGCAGTTCAACCACGACGAGGAAGTGGAGTGCAATGTTATGGCGCCGCGCGCCCGCAAGTACAAGGTGAACCAAGTCACCATCGTGAAGAAGCTGATGGGCGAGGACTTCCTGGAGAAAGGCGGCAACCTCGAGGGTTCGACCGTTCCCAACTAGTCGGCGCGTTCGGCGAGCACTGCAAGCACTCGGCGCTCCGTGGTCCACATCAGGGCCACGGGGCCTTTTGCGTCGTGCCCCCACTTGCGGGCCAGGGTTTCCGGGGCGGGCGTGGGGCCGCGTTTCTTGATGGCTTGCACGGGCCCGGGGGACTTCTTCGGGTTGAAGGCCTGAATAACCCGAAAGGCTCGGAGCCAAGGCGAGGCGGCAACTGGCCCGCCGGTGAGAAAGCCCGGATGGTCGCCGAGTTGTGCTAGCCCCCAATGACCCCGAGCGTGGGCACGCACGGCGGCGGGGTCAAGTTCGTAGATGTGTGTGCCCGGCTCAGGGGCGGTGTACGGGTCGGGGGTCTGGGCAAGGGTTTCGCCAGACTCGACGTGGTAGGCGGCGGTGCCTTCGAGCATTGAGCCGACCACGGCTTCCAGGCAGCCCTCTTCGTAGCTCACGAACCGGATCCCCGCCCCGAAGGTTTGGAGTTCGGCATCGGGCATGAGCGGCGAGAGCTTGACGGCGTAGGTTTCGGCGTGGGGGATGAAGAGGTGCGGGTCGGGGCGCAGGTCGTGGCCGCCCCGGCGCATGGGGTCCATCCAGAGGCCTTCGTGGCAAGGGCCCGGTTCGCAGGCGCCGTGCGTGACCGTGGCATTCACTCCCGCCACTTTCACGTTGTGGGCGGCGTAGTCGGCGCGGGTGGGGTCGGCTTCCCAACCGTGGGCGGGGCCGCGCCGGGCGAGTGCGATGAGGTCGGCCCCGAGTCCGCACCCGATGTCCGCCACGGCCAACCCAGCGGGGAATAGCGAGGCGTGCCACGCCGCCACCGGCAGGGCGCTGGCCATCTCCAGGCCGTCTCGCTCCAGGTACCAGTCTTGGCCCAGGGGGAACTTGCGTTCGGCCTTGGCGCGCAGGGTCCACTGCGTAAACGCCCAGGCGGCGAGGTCCGGCCCCACCTCGCGGGCCACCCGCTCGATCTCGCGGGGGGTGGGGGCACACCCGGCGCTGAGTTCCAGGGCGCAGGCGCGGCTCATGCGCCTATTTTACGGGGGCGTTGCCTACGGATATGCCCGTACGGGGTCGGGGAGGCAGATCGGCACGGCCAAGGCATCCCGCAGAGCGTCGTACTGGTCCACCAAGGCATCCACCAGCTCGTTCCATTCAATCACGGGCGAAGCCCACCCCGTGCCGAGAGCGGGGGTCTCGATGACGAGAGACACGACACCTGGCACCCAATTCAATGTCCCGCCAAAGGCGCGTTCGATCTCCGCGCGATGTTGCCCCAGGAAAGTGGCCATGGGCGCCAACTTGGCGGCGGGTTCGGGATGGAGGCGATAGATGCACTGCGCCATCTCTTCTTCCACGTAGATTCCCAGCGCATCGCGGTGGGGCCGAACTTCGGCCCACATCAGGTTCGGGTCGTGCTCATCCGAGTGCAAGAACCCGGGCATCTGGCGGCTGCGCCACTCGTCCCCAAAGATTTCCCACCAACGTAGCGACCTTTCGTCCCGATTCATCCCCGTAGGTTGTACGGTTGTCCCGGTCAGCGGGTTTCCCGGCTCCGTATACTCGTAGGCCAAGGCGATGAGCAACAACGGCGTAGTCAATGCGGCCAACACCTGGCGCGAGAAGGTCGGCCTGGCCGAGATGCTGAAGGGCGGCGTGATCATGGACGTCACGACCCCGGAGCAGGCACGAATTGCGGAAGATGCTGGGGCCATCGCGGTGATGGCGCTGGAACGCGTTCCAGCCGACATCCGACGCGACGGCGGTGTGGCCCGCATGAGCGATCCGGAAATGATCCTCGGCATCAAGGCCACCGTGGATATCCCGGTGATGGCCAAGTGCCGCATCGGTCACTTTGTGGAAGCCGAAATCCTGCAGGCCTTGGAAGTGGACTTCATTGACGAAAGCGAAGTGCTGACCCCAGCCGACGAAGAAAACCACGTGGACAAGCACGCCTTCACGGTGCCGTTTGTGTGCGGGGCGCGGAACCTGGGTGAAGCCCTGCGCCGCTGCGGCGAGGGCGCGGCCATGATCCGCACCAAGGGCGAAGCCGGCACGGGCGACGTGGTGCACGCCGTGTGGCACATGCGCACGATCATGAAGGAGATTCGGCAGGTGCAGGCGGCTCGCGAAGACGAGCTGTTTAAGCTGGCCAAGGACCACCAAGCGCCGCTGGAACTGATCCAAGAGGTGCACCGCACGGGCAAACTGCCGGTGCCGAACTTCAGCGCGGGCGGCATTGCCACCCCGGCCGACGCGGCCCTGATGATGAAGCTGGGTGCGGAAACGGTGTTTGTGGGTAGCGGCATCTTCAAGAGCGGCGACCCGGCGCGACGCGCTCAGGCGATCGTGGATTCGGTGCTGTTCTACAACGATCCGAAGAAGCTGGGCGAAATCAGCAAGAACCTCGGCGAAGCGATGGTGGGCATCAATATCTCCTCGCTCAAGCCGGAAGATCAGCTGGCCACGCGCGGCTGGTAAGGCTCGCCTCAGGCAAAGAAGAACCCCCGGTCTCTAAGAGGCCGGGGGTTTGTTTGTACGAGCGTACCGGGGGTTTAGAACCGGTAGCCGACGTAGGCGCCAATGCTGGTGGCGCGGGCGCCAGCGGCATCGTCGGTGTAGAGGAACGTGAGTTCACCGAAGATGTTCGGACCAAACTCCTTGCCCACGCCGCCACGAATGGCCCACACGGTGTCGGTGCTGGTGACGTCCATCACGGCCACACCCGCGCCGGCGAACCAATAGGTGCGACCGCCGCCGGCTTCCAGTTCCGGACCGTTGTAGAAGCGCTGGTTCAGCATGATCGGGAAGGCGTTACCCTTGGCACCCGAACCACTCTTGCCGAGCCAGTCGATGGAAATGGTGGTTTCACCTTCGCCGAAAAGAGACTTATCGAGGAAGTAGTCGAAACCGACGCCGATGAAATTATTCACCGCGTTTCGGGTGGTGCCGTCCAGCGGGTACGCCGCGCCAACGCGAAGGGCCGCGTTGGACGGGTATCCAAAGGACGAGCCTTGGGCCGGCGCGACGGCGACGAGGCCGAGGCCGAGGCCTGCGAGCCAAAGAGTTCGCTTCATGCTATGTTTTGATCCTCCAAATGTGGCGGGTAGCCAGCCCAAAACTCCTCTGGGCCTGGTGATTCTACTTGACCCGATGCGCTCAGGTCAAACCGTAAGCCTCGGTAAACTGAAAATCCATGCCCCACTTCCTTCTTGAGATCGGTTGCGAGGAGCTTCCGGCGTCTTCCATTGTCCGGGCGAACCGGGCGCTGGCCGCCGAAATCCAAGGCATGCTGGAGGAACGCGGGTTGGGCGTGGACGAGGTTCAGCTCTACGCCACGCCTCGCCGATTGATCGTGGCGTTTGAAGGATTGCTGGCGCAGCAGCCGGACCGCGAGAAGCGGAGCCGAGGACCCGCCGTAGGGGCGGCCTACGATGCGGAGGGCAAACCGACGAAGGCGTTGGAAGGGTTTTGCCGGGGCCAGGGCGTGGATCCGGCCTCGGCGGAGAGCGACGGGCAATACGTGTGGGTGACAAAGAATGAGCCCGGCCGCCCGACGCGGGAAATCTTGGGGGAGATCATTCCGGCGGCGCTGGAGCGGGTGCCGTTCTCGAAGACCATGCGCTGGGCGGACCTGACGGTGCGGTTTGCACGGCCCGTGCGCTGGATTCTGGCGGCGTTTGATGGCGATTTGGTGCCGTGTGCGTGGGCCGGGATTGCGGCGGGCCTGAGTAGCCGAGGCCACCGATTTGAGCACCCCGAGCCGTTTGAAGCACGGACGCTGGAAGATTTGGTGCGCGAACTGAGGGCACGGATGGTGGAGCCGGACCCGCAGGTGCGGATGCAAGTGATTGCCGACCGAGCGCGAGCCGTGTGCACGGGGGCACCGGACCTCAGCGCGGACTTGGTGGAGGAGAACGCCTTTTTGACCGAATGGCCGGAGGCGCTGGAGGGCAGCTTCCCGGACGAGTACTTGGAGTTGCCGGAGCCGGTGCTGGTGACCACGATGGCCAAGCACGAGCGGTTCTTCCCGGTGCGCGATGCGCTTGGGCGGCTGATGCCCAAGTTCATCTCCATCCGTGGCGGTGGGGTGGACGAAGACGTGCGCAAGGGCAACGAGTGGGTGCTGCGGGCGCGTTTCAACGATGCGCGCTTCTTCTTTATTCAAGATCAGCGGCGGACGCTGGAGGAGTTCCTGGCGGCCACCGAAAGCATGAATTTCGACGCGAAGCTGGGCACCATTCGGCAGCGGGCGGACCGACTGGCGAGCCTGGCGCGCACGTTTGCCGAGGCGGCCTATGGCCCCGAAGTGGCGGCGATTGCCGAGACGGCCGGGCAGTATGCCAAGGCGGACCTCACCACCGGCCTGGTGGACGAAATGGACGAACTACAGGGCGTCATTGGCGGCGTCTATGCACAGCGGGATGGCCTGGGCGACGAGGTAGCGCACGCCATTGGGACGCACTACGCCTATTCGGGCAACCTTTTGGTGGATTCTCTTGGCGCGAAGGCAGGGCTTGCCGTCACGCTCGCTGACCAAATGGATAAATTGGCGGGCTTTTTGGGCCTGGGCCGCATTCCCAGCGGTAGCAGTGACCCCTTGGGCCTGCGCAGAGCCGCCAATATGCTGATTGAGATCGCTGAGAATGGCGGGGCCCCCACGGGCTACGAGGCGCACTTGGACGCGGCCCTAGATGCATACGCCGCGCAGGGCGTGGAGCTTGACCGAGACGGGGCGCACAAGGCGCTGAAGGCGCTGATGGAACAGCGCTACCGCTCGCGAGCGGATGATGTGCCGGCGGACTGGCTGGACGCGGCCATGGCGGACGGGCAAGACTTGCTGAACCCGCTTGTCATCCAGTTCCGGGTGCTGATGGCCCGCGAACTCGCCGGAGAATCCGAACTGCTTAGTACCCTCTCGCGTCCGCTGAATCTATGGTCAGCAGCGCAGAAGCAGGGATTGAACGGGGCCGACAGTGTGACGGCGGATCTGCAGAGCGCAGAAGGCGAGCAACTCTGGCGCCAAGCCGCCGCAACCGCATCGCAACTCGAAGAAGCGTACGCCGGGCGAGATGTGCCGACGGTGAAGGGCATCTTCCAGTCCCTGGCCGCACCCATCCACCAGTTCTTTGAGTCCACGATGGTCATGGCCGAGGACACCAAGGTGCGCGATGCGCGGCTGGCGTTGGTGCGCCAACTCACGGAGATGATCCGCACGGCGGGCGACATCACCAAGATTATCGCGGGTTAATCGAGAGGCCGAAACGCGTACTCAGTGCGGTGCAGATACACCTGCCCGGGGCGGAGGCACGCACTGGGGAAGGCCGGCACATTGGGGGCGTTCGGGAAGTTCTGGGCTTCCAGGCATACTCCGTCATATTTGCGCCACGGAGCGCAATCCAGCATCACGCTGGAGTAAACCTGAAGCCCGGCCTGGTCCGTGCTCATGGTCATCGCCACGCCGCTTACGGGGTTGGTGAGCCACGCCACACTCCGCATCTGGCCGGGCGTGCCGTTGAGAACGTAGTTATGGTCTAGCCCGCCTAGAATCAGCTGCTCCTTGGGGTCGGGAGATTGGTAGAGGTCGCCCAACCTGGTGGTACGGCGCATATCCAACGGCGTTCCGTGCAGCGGGGCGATTTCTCCGCGCGGAATCATATCCGCGCCCACCGGGGTGTAGGCCTCGGCATCCACCCGCAAATGCAGGTCCCGCGCGTGGCCCGTGCGCGCCGCCCCCAGATCGAAGTAGGAGTGCTGCGTCAGGTTCACCATGGTGGGGGCGGTGGTGGTGGCCACGTACTCAATCTCCCAGGTGCCGTCCTCGGTCCAGCGGTAGGTGGTGGTGGCATGCAGTTCGCCGGGGTAGTTCTCTTCGCCGGCGGGGCTGGTGTATTCCAGGCGCACCCCCAGGGTTTCACCTTCGGTAAAGGGCTCGGCCCGCCACAATTTGCGGTCAAAGCCCTCTTGGCCGCCGTGGAGGTGGCACGGAATGTCCCCGGGGTGGTCGTTGGTAGCCAGCTGATGGGCGACCCCATCCACTAGGAATCGGCCGGCTTCGATGCGGTTGGCAAACCGACCGGCAATCGCGCCGAGGTAACAACGGGCGGCGAGGTACTCGGCGGGGGTAGGCAGGTCCAGAACCATGTTTTGGAAGTCCGCCGATCGGGTCGGGACGCGGATCTCGGTGACAATGCCGCCGAGATCAGACACGACGAAACGGTGGCCGTCCGGATAGGTGAGCGTAATGAGACTCGCCATTCGACCATCGGGAAGCAGTCCCCAATCCGCAACCTCAATGCGCCCCGCCATGCGATTCATTTTGAACCTGAATGGAACGACCAGGGGGGAAGAGTTGTTATTATAGGTACGATGAAATTATTCATTGGTAGTTTGTTGGCGCTTGTTTTGGGTGCCACTCTCGTCGGTTGTTCGCCGGCCGCCCCGGCGGAAGAACCCACCACCCCGCCCGCCACGACGGGTGAAACCGGCAAGACGGAAGGCGGCGCGACCGCCGAGCCGGTCGCTTTCAAGAAGGAGGGCAAGCTGTGGTGCCCGGTGATGGACACCGAAGTGGAAAGCGTGGAGAAGGCCGTGGGCTACCAAGACGTGGATGGCGTGCGCTACTACTTCTGCTGCGCGGGTTGCCCCGAGCCGTTCAAGGAAGACCCGAACAAGTACATCAGCAAGTTCCCCAAGTCCTGACGACTCGCGACGAGTTCGCAAGGATCCTCCTCTTCAACCCCGGTGGTTTTCCCCCGGGGTTGAGTCATTTTTTAGGCCCCGTCTCGCCAGAACGCCACGCTAGAGCGTCTAAGAAATATGTCACGGCGCCCCGCTCGTAACGTTTTTGGCGAACCGCTCCAAAGTTGCTCGGTCATGCCCATGACGGGCTACTGGCGCGATGGCTGTTGCGAATCCGGCCCGGAAGATATGAGCATGCACACGGTATGCGCGGTGATGACGGCCGAGTTCTTAGCATTCTCCTCGGCCATGGGTAACGACCTGAGCACTCCCCGGCCGGAGTACGGCTTCCCCGGCTTGCGCCCCGGCGACAAGTGGTGTCTGAGCGTAATGCGGTGGGCCGAGGCCCTGGAACATGAAGTGGCCCCGCCGGTCGTGCTGAACGCGACCCACGAGGCCTGCTTAGAGTTTGTGGAAGCGCAGGCTCTGCTGGAGCACGCGCTTCCGGTTTAGCCGCGGGCGTTCGGGTTGGTGACGCCGGCCGCGCGGGGGGAGACGGGCGTATTGGCCGCTTCCCATAGCATGGCCAGCACCGCGCGGCTGATCGTTTCGAGTTGCTCGAAGTCGATCTTTTCCACGTGGTCGCTCAGTTGGTGATAGTCCTCATGCACGCCGCTGAAGAAGAAGGCGGCGGGGATGCCGACCTCAGCGAACGGGTAGTGGTCGCTGCGCGCCCAGAACCGGTTGGGGTCGTTGGGGTCGTCATACCGCTGGTCCAGGTTGAGCTTTTGGTAGGCGTTATTCACGCGGTTCATTAGCGAATCCAGCGCCGGGCTGAACACCTTGGGGCCGATGAGATAGACCTGCCCCTTGCTGACGAGGTTCTCGTTGGCAGGGATCGGACTGCTCGTTTCCTTGCTGCGCCCGATCATGTCGATGTTGAACATGGCCGCGGCCTTGCTGAGGTCCACGGTGGGGTTGGCCACGAATTCACGCGAGCCGAGAAGGCCGCGCTCTTCGCCCGTAAACCAGAGGAACAGGATGGAGCGCTTGGGCTTCACCGGATTCTTGGCAATGGCCTCGGCCATGTTGAGCAGGGCTACTGTGCCGCTGCCGTCATCGTCGGCGCCATTGAAGATGCCGTCCTGGCCGGGGGGCACTTCGCGCATGCCCACGTGATCGTAGTGGGCACCGAGGATGACCGTTTCCGCCTTTAGCGTGGGGTCGGTGCCCGGGATGAGGCCGCACACGTTGTGCGAAACGGTGTGGAGCGTTTCGACTTGGACCGTGGCCGCAAGTTCGGCGCGGAACGCCTTGGTCTTCATCAGTTCCGGGGCCACGGTGGCGCCCATCAGGGCATCCGCGTCGAGGCCGGAACCTGAAAGCAGAGCGGCGGCGCCGGCGGGGCCAAGGCTCAGGCTGGGCACACCGGGTTGCGGGCGGCCGGGGCGCATTTGGCTGGCTTCGGAGCGGTTGCGGCGCTGTGTCCAGTTCGGGGAGCCTGCGCGTCGATCCAGCATAATCACGCCCGCCGCGCCCTCGGCCCGGGCCACCAGGGCCGGGGTTTCGTAGTCGGTGCCCGGGCGTCCACGGAGTCCGGCGGGGGCGGTGCCGGCAATGGCGACAATCGTCTTGCCTTTCAGATCGAGCCCCGCGTAGGGGTTCTCGCCATTCGGAATCCGGTATCCGTGGCCGACAAAGACGAGGTCGCCCGAAAGTTCGCCCGCCTGGGCTTCAGCGATGAAGTCTTCACCGTAAACCAGGGCTTTGCCATTGACACTGACCTTGGTGCCGTCGGGCATGATCCGGCTGGAGTGCATCGGCAGGGGGTGGAAGTAGGTGCCGTCCACGCCGCCGGGCTGCACGCCCCACTGCTTGAGGTGGCTGACGATGTAGCTGGCCGCCAGTTGCAGGCCTCGCGAACCGGTGTCGCGGCCTTCCAGCAGGTCGCTGGCGATGAACTCGAGGTGCGCTTGCAACTTCACGCGGTCAACGGCGGCGACGGGGGCGCCGTTGGGGGCCGATTGGGCGAAGACCAGTGAGGGAGCGAGGCACGCCCCGGCGAGAGTGGCCGCAAGGAGACGGCGCTGAAGGACAGCGAATCGCAACATTCTTTGCATATTACGCGAAGGAGGTTCGAAATCGTTTCCGGCTGACGTGAGAAATCGTGGCGATGCACGCCGGGACCTTTGCGCATACAGTTGCATGAATCGTCACTTTGTGCATATAATACGCATAGTATGGCGATTTTATCCGAGCAGCGCCGCGAAGTGATTCGGCGGCTCTTGGCGTCCGGGCAAGTGAAAGCCCAGGACGATTTGGTGCGGATGCTGAAGGCGCAAGGTTATTCGGCCACGCAGAGCAGCATTTCTCGCGACCTGCGGAGCCTCGGGGCCGTACGCCAGAACGGTCGGTACGTGCTGCCGAGCCGCGTGAGCCTTCCGCTGGGATTGGATCGCTCGTGCGTGGTGGCGATTCTGCCCGCCGGACCAAACATGCTGGTGGTTCGTACCACCATCGGGAGCGCGACGCGCCTGGCCCTTGAGGTGGACAACCAAGGTTGGGAAGAAGTCGTCGGCACGGTCGCCGGGGACGACACGATCTTTATTGCCACCCCCGATGGCGGGGCGCAAACGGTGCTGATGAAGCGACTCTTGCCCGGGGTTGAGCGTGGCTAAGCGCATCATCCTGGCCTACAGCGGCGGCCTGGATACGAGTTGGTGCATTCCGCATCTCATCGGTGAGGGCTGGGAGGTCATCACGGTCACCGTGGATGTGGGCGGGATGTCCGATGACGAACGCAAGGATTTATCCGACCGGGCCAAGCAACTGGGTGCGGTGAGTCACCACTTTGTGGATGCGCGGGCGGCATTTTATGCAACTACATTGCGATTTTTGATTGCGGGGAACGTGCGCCGAGGCGGCGTGTATCCGCTGTGCGTGGGGGCAGAACGATTCTTACAAGCGCAAATGGTGGCCGAGTTCGCCAACCAAGCGGGGGCGGCGGCCATCGGCCACGGCTGCACTGCCGCGGGCAATGACCAGGTGCGGTTCGAGACAGCGCTACGCGCACTCGCCCCGGGGGTGGAGATCGTCGCGCCGATTCGTGACCTCACGCCTTCGCGGTCGCAGCAGGTGGAAGACTTGCAGCGCCTCGGGATGCCGGTGCCGAAGCACGGAGCGGCGTATTCCATCAATTCTGGGCTCTGGGGCGTGACGATCGGCGGTACCGAAACCACGACCAGCGACGGTCAAGTGCCCGAGCACGCCTGGGTGCGCACTCAGGGCGCTTTTGCCGCGCCCAAGGCGCCGACCAAGATGACCTTGACCTTTAAGGAAGGCCAGCCGACGCACGTGGATGGCGTGGCGATGGAGCCGGTGGCGCTGATTGAACACGTGGATGCGCTGGCCGCGAGCTACGGGATTGGGCGCGGGGTGCACCTGGGCGACACGGTGCTAGGGGTGAAGGGGCGCGTCGCGTTTGAGGCCCCCGCCGCCACGGTGCTGATCGAGTCTCACCGCGAACTCGAGAAGCTGGTGCTGACGGGCCGCCAGCAAGCGATGAAGGATGCCGCCGCCCGCAACTACGGTGACTGGCTGCACGAAGGGCACTTCCTCGACCCCGTCTGCCGCGACATTGAAGCCCTGCTCGTCCAAAGCCAGACCCGCGTGACGGGCGAGGTGGTGGTGACGCTGCGCCCGGGAAGCCTCTTTGTGGAAGGTGTGAGTTCGCCGTATTCGCTGATGGCGGCGAGCGGAAGCACCTACGGCGAGGCGGCGAAGGACTGGACGCCCACGGATGCGGCGGGCTTTAGCCGCTTGGTGGCCTTGCCCAGCATTTTGGCGGCGCGTGCGGGTGCGCGAGCCCAATCATGAGGCCCCTGCACCTCGACAAAATCGCGAGCGTGACTCGCAATTGCGCTCTGGACCGCGACGTGCGAGTGGGGGATGAATACCCCTGCCAGGAAGGCGATGTGATTGCGGTGCGGATTCTCTCCCGCAAGGGCACTTACAACCAATTGGAGCTGGTGAGTGGGCGATTTTCGAGCCTGAAGCCGGGCGACACGGTGGCAGGGGCCCTGGGGCATCGGCGCGCGCTGCAGGGCTATGCGGGGCATATCCCCACCGAGATCCGGACTGGCGACACGTTGCAGATGCTGAACATGGGCGGCGTGATCGGGGTGTGCACCTCGTTTTCGCCGGAAGTCGGCCCGCCGTTTGAGTGCGAGGTGTTAGGGCAGGTGCTTTCGTTCCCGTTCTTGGGGCAGCGGGTGGGCGAACCGGCCAACATTGCCCGCAAGTCCGGGGGGCTGATTCCGGCCGTGCCAGGGGGCATCCCGCCGGTGCTGGCGATTGTCGGCACGTGCATGAATAGCGGCAAAACGGCGGCCTGTGCGAGCTTGATTCAAGAATTTGCCCGACAGGGGCTGCAGGTAGCGGCCGCGAAGGTGACTGGCGTGAGCCTGATGCGCGACACCCTGGCCATGGTGGACGCGGGGGCGCGTACGGCGGCGAGCTTTACAGAGCTCGGCATCGTGACGACCCAGCGGGCGAATGCCGCCGGGATCACACGGACGCTGCTGGCCCAACTGGCCGAAGGGGCGCCGGACGTGATTGTGTTGGAGTTGGGCGATGGCCTGATGGGTGACTACGGGGTGGATGCGATCTTGGAGGCCGCCGATATCAAGGCGGCGGTGGGCGCGCTGGTGCTGGCGGCCAGCGACCCGGTGGGAGCCTGGGGCGGCGTGAAGCTGCTACAGGACCGATTTGGGTACGCGGTGGCGGCCATCACCGGGCCGTGCACCGACAATAGCGCGGGCGTGGACAACGTGCAGGCCGCGACGGGGTGCGTGGCATTGAACGCGCGCCTGGAATCCGAAGCCCTGGCGGCGCACTTGGTGAAGACTTTGGGCATCGGCACGGGGGTGGCTTCGTGAAGCCGGTCTACGTCTTTGGGGCCACGGGCTATGTGGGGGGAGAATTGCTCCGCTTGCTGGCTTTGCACCCGGAATTTGAGCTGGCGGGGGCCGTGAGCGGCTCGCAAGCCGGGAAGCCGGTGGCGAGCGTGTTTCCGCATTTGCTGACCGCTTATGGTTCGACTTGTTTTGTCGGGGCCGAGGATGGGCTGCGCGCGGTGGGAGAGGGTCTGGAAGCCTTTGTGTTTCTGGCCCTCCCGCACGGGGAGAGTGCGCGCGTAGCCCGAGAAATCCTGTCAATGGGCAAAAACATCCATTTGGTGGATTTGTCGGCGGACTTTCGGTTCCAAGAGGCGGTGCAGTACGAAAAGATGCACGGGCACGCCCATCCCTCGCCGGAACTGCTGGGCAAGTTCGTCTTTGGGCATCCAGAGTTGTTGCCGGAGGTGAAGGAAGGGCCGGTGGCGCACCCGGGGTGCTTCACAACTTCGGTTACCTTGGCGGTGGCGCCGCTGCTGGCGGCGGGAGCCGTGGGGCCGAACGTGCGCGTGAGCGCGGTGACCGGGAGCACCGGAAGCGGGCGCGAACCGAAACCGGCCACCCACCACCCGGACCGACACGGCAACGTGCGGGCCTATAACCCGCTAAGGCACCGCCACGCGGATGAGATGAGTGCGTTGCTAGGGCGCGTGGCCGGGGCGGTGATTGATGTGCGCTTTGTGCCGCACAGCGGTAACTATTCCCGGGGGATCTTGAGCACGATCTTCTTGGATGCTCAGACATCCGCGACCGAAGCGGAATTGATCCAAATGGTGAATGAAATGTATGCGAATCGCGGTGGCTTTGTGACGGCGAGTGCCGCCATGCCTTCGGTGAAGGATGTGGTGGGCACCAACCAAGTGCGAGTGGGTGTGGTGCGCGAAGGCGACCAGATCGTCCTCACCTCGGCCCTGGATAACCTGACCAAGGGGGCCAGCGGCGGCGCGATGCAGTGGATGAACCGCCTGGCGGGACTGGATGACACGACGGGGTTGAAATCGCCGGGCTGGGGGTGGAACTGATGCGTCGGTTCCTCGATTTGCAACACCTCGACGATGCGACCATTCGTCGCCTTCTCGACCTCGCGCACGACCTCCAACGAAGCCCGATCCGAGAGGACCTCAAGGGCAAGGTGCTGGGATTACTCTTCATGAATCCCTCGCTACGCACGCTGGCCTCCTTCCAGGCGGGCATGGCCCAACTGGGAGGGAGTAGCTTCGTCATTCAACCGGGGCAGGGCAGCTGGTCGCTGGAAACCCGCACCGGCGTGACGATGGATGGGGCGCACCCGGAACACATCCGCGAAGCCGTGCCGGTGCTGAGCCAATACTGCGATGCCCTGGGTGTGCGCGCCTTTGCGGGCGGCACGGACCTGAAGGCTGATATGGACGAACGCTTTCTCAACCTTTTGGATGAAATCACGCCCGGGCCACTCATCAACCTCGAAAGCGCGGCCAACCACCCTTGCCAAGCCCTGGCCGAATGGAAAGCGCTGGAGGATTATGAGATTCGCGAAGACGCCAAGTTTGTGCTGAGCTGGACGTGGCACCCCAAGGCATTGGCTCATGCGGTGCCGGCCGCCACGGCCACCATGGCGGCCCGCCGGGGGATGAACCTGGTGATCTGCCAGCCGGAAGGCTACGATTTGCCCGAAGCCGTCATGGACCGGGTTCACGCGGCAGCCGCCCAAGGCGGGGGCACGGTGAGCGTCACCGACGACCGCGATGCCGCGATGGCGGGGGCGCACGTGCTGTACGCCAAAAGCTGGGCGAGCCCCGCGCACTACGGCAACCCAGACGCGGACGCTCAGGCCAAAGCGAACTTGCGCGATTGGTGCGCCCGCGAATCTTGGTTCGCGCTGGCCCACAAGGACGCGCGATTCTTCCACTGCTTGCCCCTGCGCCGCAACGTTGAGGCGGCCGACGAAATCCTCGATGGCCCGCGCTCGGCCGTCACGACCATTGCCGGGAACCGGCTCCACGTTCAAAAAGCCGTCCTCATGGAGATGCTTGCTCATGCCTAAATCCGCCCTTGCTTCTAGTCTTCGCAGCGATGCCATTGCCGCCCTGCGCACGGCGCTGCCGTATCTCAGCCTGTACCAGGGCAAGATTTTTGTGGTCAAGGTGGGGGGCGAAGCCTTCGTGGGCGGGCCGCAAGCCGGGAAAGACCTGATCGAGCAGGTGGGTGTGCTCCACCGGCTGGGCATGCGCGTGGTGCTGGTGCACGGGGGTGGCCCGCAGGCGTCGGCGCTCACGGAGAGTCTGGGCGGCGAGCCCATCAAGATCGAAGGTCGCCGGGTGACGGATCCGGTGGCCCTGCGCGCCACCACCTTGGCTCTGAATGGCGAGGTTGCCACCCATATCGTGGCCCTCGGCCAGGCCCTGCAGATGAGCATGGTGGCGGTGAGCGGGGTGAGTGCGGGGATGATTCTGGCGCACCAGCGCCCGCCGACCAAAGACCGCAATGGCAACCCCGTGGACTACGGCCTGGTGGGCGATGTGGACCGTGTGGACGTGAGCTACATCGAGTCGATCATGGCGGCTGGGCACATCCCGGTGGTCAGCCCGCTGGGGGTGTCGAAATCTGGCCAGGTGCTGAACCTCAATGCGGACGGGGTGGCGGCCGAGCTGGCCATCGGCCTCGGGGCGGCGAAGGTAGTGTTCCTCACCGGGGCGCCGGGCATCTTGCGCGATGCACAAGACCCGAGTTCGCTCATCAGCTTTATGGACCTCAAGGGCCTTGCTGATTTGGAGTCCACCGGGGCGGTGCAAGAGGGGATGTGGCCCAAGAGTGCCAGCATCCGCCGCGCGCTGGAAGGTGGCGTGGAGCGCGTGCATGTGGTGGGGCAAAGCACGGTGGACGGCCTGCTGAAGGAAGTCTTTACCAACGAAGGGAGCGGCACGCTCATCGTTCGCGAAGGCACGCAGTGATGATGTCGGATGCGGACCTGCTTGCGTTCCACCGCGACCTGGTGGCCACGCCTAGCTTGAGCGGCGATGAGGGGAGAGCCGCCGAGCTGGCGGTGCGGACACTGGCGGCGTACGGGGTGCAGGCCGAAATTTGGGATCTGCACACGGTGGTGGCACGCACGGGGCAGGGGCCGCGCCTGTTATTGAATTCTCATCTGGACACCGTGCCCCCGGGGGCGGGCTGGACCCGCGAGCCCTGGCAACCGTCCGTGGAGGGCGACCAAGTCTTCGGGCTGGGCAGCAACGACGCCAAGGCCAGCGTGGCCGCGCTGGTGGGGGCGTTCTTAGAGATTCACGCGCAGGGCGGGCCGGTGGAGGCCGTCTTACTGTTGACCACGCAAGAGGAAACCACCAGCCGGGGCGCGGAATGGGCGGTGCCGGAGGTGCTGGCCAAGTTTGGGGTGCCCGATGGGGGCATCGTGGGCGAACCCACCGACCACACCATTGCCGTGCGTCAAAAGGGGCTGATGGTGCTGGACCTGGTGGCGGAAGGCGACGCCGGGCACGCCGCCCACGCCGAGCGGCTGGGGATGCGCAACCCCATCCATACCCTGGCGCAAGATTTATTGGCGCTGCAGACCCTCGATCGTGGCCCCGAGGACCCCTGGCTGGGCGTGAGCAGCTACCAGCCCACGGTGGTACAGGCGGGCGAAGCCCGCAACGCCATCCCCGCCGAGGCACGCGCCGTGGTGGATGTGCGCAGCGTGCCCACCATGAGCCACGATGCGTGGCTGGAGCGCATCCGGGGCGCGGTGCAATCGCGCGTGGAAGTGCGCAGCCAGCGCCTGGAACCCTACGCCGTGGACGAGAACCACGCCATTGTGCAGGCCGGACTGAGCACCAACCCGCAGGCCCGGGTGGTGGGGAGCGCGACCATGAGCGACCTGACGTGGATGCGCGGCTTCCCGGCAGTGAAGTGCGGCCCGGGCAAGACGGAGCGATCTCACCAATTGGATGAATTTGTGTTGCAATCCGAGATTGTGGCGGCGCGGGCGTGGTATGTCCGGTGGGCCACCGCTTTTGCGGCGCAGTTCAAAGAAGGGGCAAAAGCATGAGACTATGGGATAAGGGAGAGAGCACCGACGAACTGGTGTTCACGTTCTGCGTGGGCGAGGATTATCTCCTCGACAACCGCTTGGTCGCCTACGACGTGCAGGCCAGCCAGGCCCACGTGCGGATGCTGGCGGCGCAGGGCTACCTCACCGCCGCTGATGCCGAAGCCCTTTGCGGTGGCCTTGCGGAGTTAGGAGAATCCCACGCGAAGGGCGAATGGGTGGTGGAACTGGCCGACGAAGACTGCCACACCGCTCTGGAACGCCATCTGACCGAACGCCTGGGCGAAGCGGGCAAACGCGTACACCTAGGCCGCAGCCGGAATGACCAAGTGCTGACCGCGCTGCGTCTTTATCTGCGGGAGGCGCTGGCGCAGGCCGCCGCGCAGGCAGAAGCCGTGGCGCAGGCGCTGGAGACGCTGGCCGCCGCCAACCCGGACCTGGAGATGCCGGGCTACACCCACATGCAGCGGGCGATGCCGAGTTCGGTGGCGGATTGGGCGTTGGCTTTTGCAAGTGAAATTCGAGATGATGCCGAGGGCCTGCGCGCCGCGCAACGCCGGGCCGCCAAGAACCCCCTGGGAACGGCGGCGGGCTACGGCACGCCGGGCGTGAACCTGGACCGCGACCAAACCACGCAGGCGCTGGGCTTCGCCGAAACGCAGTGGCCCCACGCCGCCGCGCAACTGAGTCGGGGGAAGGCCGAGGCCGAGGCCGTATTTGCCCTCACGATGCTGGCGCAGGATTACGGGCGGCTGGCCGCCGACCTGTGCCTGTTTGCCACCAGCGAGTTCGCGTTTGTGAGGTTGCCGGCGGCGTTCACCACGGGTTCCAGCATCATGCCGCAGAAGCGCAACCCGGACGTGTTCGAACTCCTGCGGGCCAAGAGCGTGGGGGTATCGGCGCAGCTGGCGCACATCCTGGGCATCACGCAAAAGATGACCAGCGGCTACCACCGCGACCTGCAGGAGATCAAAGCGCCCCTTTTCCGTGCCTTCGACGAGGTGATGGGGATGAGTGCGGTGCTGGCCCGGGCGGTGCCGGGGATTGAGTTCGACGCGGCCCGATTGAAGGCCGCCATGGACCCCGGACTGTACGCCGCCGAGCGCGCCAACCGGTACGTGACGGAGGAGGGCATGTCGTTCCGCGATGCCTACCGCCGGGTCGCCGAAGAGCTTGCCGCCGAGGCCAAGGCCCAAGGCTAAGCCCCTCCCCATCTTAACACTCCCGGGGGGCGTGGACGCGGAGTTGGTATGATTCAGCCTCAGGCTTATGGATTGCGGCTTGCGAATGGCGACCCACGCGGTGGTAAAGACGTGGACCGAGGACCCGGCCAACGGGGCCGAGCTTGAGGTTGCCCGCGTCATTGCGAGCCAATTCCGCATTGCGCCGGTGGCCACGGTGGAGCGGTTCCGCGAGCGAGGCAACATCAACCTTCACACATTTTCGGTGGTGACCGAAGACGGCCAGCAATACCTACTGCAGCGCCTGAACACCGACGTTTTCGCCTTCCCCGACCGCGTCATGGACGCCATGGTGCGGTGGCTAGAAGCCCAAAACGCGGCCCTGGATTCTCGCCCGCACCTCAACTGGACCCCCATCACCCTGGTGCCGACCCTGGATGGCGACCCGTTCCTCGATTTCCGCGTGACGGGCATCCCAAACGTGTGGCGCCTGATGGTGCTCATCCCGAACTCCACCACCTTCAAAAGCCTGAGCGAGGTGCCCAGCCGCGCGGCGCAACTGAACCTGGCCGAGCAAGTGGGGCGCGGCCTGGCCCTGGCGGCGGACCTGACCTCGGATCTGGACGCCCACGCCATGGACGTGAGCCTGCCGGGCTACCGCGACACCTACGGCTACTACGCCCAGTTTGATGCCGTGCTGGGCATGCACCGCGACGCCGATGCGGTGGAGCCCTTCCTGCCCGAGAGCGCCGAAGTGCGCCGGGCCACCGAACATCTGTACCGCCTGAGCGCGAACATCGGCGACGCCGAGGCCGAAGCCCGCCGCTACGACACCGAGCTACGGCCGTACCTGGACCTGGTGCAGGATGCGCGCGGCCAGGCCCTGATGATTGCCGATGGGGTGCGGGCCGGGTGGCTGCGCAAGACGGCGATCCACGGCGACACCAAGATTGACAATTTCTTGTTCGATGGCACCACGCTGGAAGTGAAGAGCCTGGTGGACCTGGACACGGTGATGCCCTACACCTGGCTGGCCGACTGGGGCGACTGTGTGCGCAGCCTGTGCAACGTGGCGGGCGAAAAGGAGCGCGACCTGCGGCGGGTGCAGGTGGACCGGGAGGTCTACGCGGCCGTGGCGCGCGGGTTCTTGGCGACGGCGACGACCCCGCAGCGCGAAGAGATTGCGCTGATGGTGGACGCGGTGGAGGCCATTGCGCTGGAGCTGGGGCTGCGGTTCTTGACGGATTACTTGCGCGGGGATAACTACTTTATGCTGGGCGATGACGACCCGGCGGACCTGAACCGGGTGCGGGCGATGGTGCAGCTGACGCTGTACGAGCGCCTGCGCGAGGCGCGCCCGGAACTGGAAGCGCTGTTTGTGGAGCGGCTGGAGAGCTAAGGCGTTACCAGTTATTTTCGTTCGGTTCGGTCGTTACAATTGCATTTTTAGTGTAGGGCGTGGGCAAACTGCGCGCTATGAGTGCCCCGAGTACGGAAGAGTTTCGCCAGGCCATCTTGTCGATTTTTGAGCGAGCGGAGGCGAGTGGGATGACGAGCATCTCGATCCACGCTGGTGACTTGCATCGAGAAGTTGGAGGCTATCCCGGATACAACACAAGGCTGCCATGTTGTTGCGGAGCCATGCGTTCCCTGATGCAACCGGGAGACAAGATCACCCAGAGCCCGCCGAAGGGCAATGGTGCGAACTTCGTCGTTGTATATCATTTACCTCGCTGAGGAGTTGTGAGATGCTCGCAAGGTGGCGAAAGCACTTGCCCAATATAGGCAAATGCGCAGTGCTCATCCTCATTGCCTGCTTTTTGGCTTCTACCTATGGAGCCCTACATAACCAGGTTTCCTACACGGTTTCGCCAGAAGCGTTCATCCAAATCTATTTCTTTCAGTTCGGTGTTGTACGTGGTGGGGCTGAACGGTGGGACGCCGCTCTCATTGGCATTCAAGCAACTTGGTGGATGGGTCTGTACATTGGCGGAGTACTAGCTCCGCTTGGAGTGTTCTTTGGCGATGGGGTCTCAAAGACTTGGAACGTTGTCCGGGCCTACGGAGTCGTCGCCCTTACGGCTGCAACAACGTACTTTGTCGTGCTTGCGGTGACTCACTTCGTCCCCAAGATATCGTTCTACAAAGAGCTCTTTGGCTTTTACATCTACTGTGTTGTTGAAGATGAGTACGGACGAGCAATGATCACCCATGATGCAAGCTATGTTGGTGGGTTTCTTGGAATCGCGTTTGGAGCGAGCTATCTTCTAAAGAGGAACAAGCGCCTGCGCACTAGTTCGCTGGCCGGCTTACCGAGGGGCGGACAAACTGTAAATCAGTAAGAATATATGCAGAGAGCACTATGAGTAACCACGAAGACGAACTCGAAGACGAGATGACCGAAGCCGAAGAGGAGCAGTGGTGCGCGGAGCGGCGCGACGAGGTGACCCACTACCTGGCCGACGCGGGGGTAGCGCACGGCCAGATTGGCGAGTGGCCGGCCTGGCACCTGCCGCCCTACGTTTCGGTGTGGGCGATTGAGAGCGGCCAGAACCCCGGCTGGGTGGGCTGGTGGGTGATCTGCGGCGACCTGCCGACCGACTACCTCAGTGCCAGCACGATCAAGCACCCGCGCGCGGCGATGCAGGCCTTCGCCGACCGGTGGGGGCCCGCCGCCGCCAGCATGGCCCGGGGGGAGGCCCCCGCTGAGTTCAGCATCGGCACCCCCGCCGACTGGCCGGACCTCGCCCCGCTCCTGGCCGCCCGTGCCGCGCTTCTCCAAGACTTCGCGCAGGACGACGCCCTGTGGGAAGGGCTTTGATTCCGACTCATTCGCTGGTGGAAATGGGTAGAACCAGGCCGTGCCAAAGCCTGAAATCGCCGACGTGTGGGTAGGGAGATTTGCATCGCAGGCGGCGCTTGATGCTTACCTCGAGGAAACCTACTCCGAAACGGATGAAGACTCGCCGATATCTCAGTTTGCGGCAGACCAGGGCAGTTGGTTTTATGACCACGACTTCATGGAGGTGAAATATCTGGCTGAGGCTCGGGATATGTTGCATCTTCTCGAGGGCTTCAACGGGGGCCAAGACTACTCGGCACAGGTCGCCGCCGCAGTGGAATGGGGCAGGGGCTGGAATACGGCCATGGTGGTCTTTCGGCATGAGATTGAAAGTCCGCGCTCCGCTCAGGGCGAGGGATACGAGGTGCAGTACGTCGGGCAGTACGTCTGCCAATTCTGAGGGTTTCCGATGATCTCCCAGGACTTTGAGAATCCCCGAATGTGGGAGATGCCGAAGCCGTTCTTTCAAGAGTGGTACGTGCCGTTCTCGGTTTATGACGAGACCTTTCACACGTGGCCTCTCACCGATTCTCCGGCACCCTTAGATCCCTGCTGCACATCTTGCCGGAATGCCGAAGATCGCGTGATGCTGGTGGTCTATACGGAGGACGAGAGCTACCAACCCATTTGGGATTCCATTCTCGAGGGTCGGGCCGGTATTGCGCAACGCCTTGAAGCGAAGTTAGCGGCAATTCAGGCGCGCAATCTTCTGGCGCACTACGAAGAGAACCTACCCGGCATGCCCGTTTGGGAGGCGCATTGGAAGTTCATTTTGCAGTCGTTGGGAGGCACGCCGGAGCCGCCCCTCTCGCGCATGTTTAAGTTGACGGGGATTAGCATTGCGGCTTCAGAACCGGAAAACGAATGGGTGGTTGGATACAACTTTCAGACCGGCTGGGACATGGATCACGGACTGGAGATCGTGACTTGGTCGGGCAAGGTCCTTGCGGCGGGCGGAATGCTGGAACTCACGTCCACGGGCGGGTCGGTGTTCGCGGGGATAAGGGCGATTCAAGCCTACGAACTGGATGCGGGCGATGAGCGCCTTGACGCTGCGCCCTAACCGACTCCTCTGCGATGTTTGAGGGCATGAGGAGCGTCTTCTTTTAGTCACGTTGAGGATTGCCGGGAGTGAGTGCTTCCCCTGCACCTGGGATGCAACGGGGTTGGCTTGGGGAGGGAAGCTAAACTTGGCGAGCGACCCGTGACACCCACCCTCCTTCTCACCGATCTTGACGGGGTCTTGCGCCAGTGGCCCCGGAGGGATTCGCCGCTGGAAGAGGCCTTCGGGCTGCCCGCGGACATCATCGCCCGCACGGCCTTTGCCCCCGATCTTCTGCATCAGGCCATCACCGGGGTGATGACAGATGAGGCCTGGCGGGAGGAGGTGCGAAGGCGACTGCAGGACCAGCACCCGGCGGCCGATGCCGGCGCGGCGGTGGCGGCGTGGTCCGCTCCGGCGGGGGTGGTGGATACCGAGGTGTTGGAGGTCATCACACAAGTCCGGGAGCGGTGCCAGGTGGGGTTGATCACCAACGCGACGAGCCGCTTGCCGCGCGACCTGGCCCGGCTGGAGCTCACCGGTCACTTTGATTTCATCTTCAATTCGAGCGAGGTGGGGTACGCCAAGCCCCGCCCGGAAATCTTTGCGCATGCCATGGCCGGGGCGGGGGTGTTGCCGGGGGAGGTTGCGTTCCTTGATGACACGCTGGCCAACGTTCAGGCCGCCGAGGCGCTGGGCATCCGCGCCCACCACTATGTCGGTGTGGCACGCCTGAGCGAGTGGTTGAGCGAATTGGGCTTGGCTTAGGCGCACTCCTCAACATCGAGGAAATTCCTTGCGCGTTAAGCTGTGGTGTCCCTGTGGATCTATGAAAGCTGCGTCCTTCTGGTTGCCAATGTTCGGGGGATCTTGATCGTAAGATTTAATAGCTATGGGTTACTACGTCCGTGCCTTTTGCACTTCGGAAACGATCCCCTCGCTCGCCCAGGTTGAGCAGGAACTGAAAGCCGCCTGGCCCGCCATGCGGTTCGAGACGGAAGACGACCGCCACGCCGTGCCTTGGGAGGGGGTGGAGTTCTACTACAGTGATGCCGCCGAGCCGATTTTGGTGGAGCTGAATGTGAACGATGCTCCGGACTCGATGGCCGCCGAAGAGGCGCAGGAGTTCATTGACGAACTAGAGGATGTGGAGGACGAAGCCGCCAAGGCGAAGGTGGTGCAGCACCTGCAGGCCACGCGCTATGTGGTGTGTTGTCAGTTCTTGGGGGATGTGCCAGACGAAGGGTTTGAGGCCAACGAGAAGCTCCTCGACATCTTTGTGGCGAAGTACGGCGGCCTGGTCCAAGCCGATGGCGAGGGCTTCTACGAAGGCTCGGAATTGCTGATCGACATGAGCTAAACCCAGCTAGGCAACTTTTTGAGAGAGGTCGGGTAGATTCCTGACCTCGGATGATCCTCATTTCGACCACCCATAAGCCAGCCACAGACCTTGGCTACCTTCTACACAAGAACCCCGGACGGGTTCATAGTGTCGATGTGAGCTTTGGGAAGGCCTATGTGGTGTTCCCTGATGCGGATGAAAACATCTGCACCGCCGCCCTCCTATTGGACGTGGACACGGTGGGCTTGGTGAGAGGCAAGCGAGGAGACCGCGGGTCGCTGAGAGAATATGTCAACGACCGCGCCTACTGCGCCAACTCCTATGCCACCGTCGCCCTGCGAAGTGCGTTTGCCACGGCTCTCAATGGTCGGTGCAAAGAGCGCCCGGAGTTAGCGAAGCAAGAGATTCCTCTTGAGATTCGAATCCCGGTGTTGCCCTGCGCCGCCGGACCGGCAAGGATCCGCGCCCTCTTTGAACCACTCGGATACGAAGTAACTCTGACCACGATCCCCTTGGACACCGAATTTCCGGAGTGGGGAGACAGCCCCTACGTTGATCTCACGCTCCGTGGCAACTTTGTCTTGCACGATGCATTGCGTCACCTCTACATTCTGCTCCCCTCGCTAGATGTGAGAAAGCACTACTACTTGGATAGCCAAGAGGTGCAAAAGATGGTGACAAAGGGAGAAGGTTGGCTGGAGACGCATCCGGAACGCGGATGGATAACTCGGTCTTATCTGGGTGGCAACCGGACCTTAGTTCAGGAAGCTTTGGAGCAGCTTTCCAACTCCGAATTGACGTTAGATGCAGAGGCCCGAGAGGTGGAATCCCAAGCCGAAGAGGAGGATGTCGTCACGAAGTCGAAGCCCAAGCAATCCCTCCATCAGCTACGGCATGCAAGGGTGTGCGAAATCGTGCGCGCGCTCAAGCCCAAGTCGCTAGTTGATCTTGGTTGTGGCGACGGCAAGCTCCTGCGAGAACTGATCAAAGTCCCGGGGCTTGATCGCATCGTGGGGATGGATGTGAGCTATTTCGCGCTGGAACGGGCACAGCGGCGATTGCGGCTAGAAGAAGCGGGGCCGCGCATGAAGGAGCGTGTCCAACTCATCCACGGCAGTTTGATGTACCGGGATAAGCGACTCGAAGGCTTCGACGCCTGCACGATTGTTGAGGTGATTGAACACCTGGATTTGCCACGGCTCGCTGCGTTCGAACGCGTGGTCTTTGAATACGCCCGCCCTAAGGTCGTCATTCTAACGACGCCGAACCGAGACTACAACCCGGTTTATGAACTGGAAGGAATGCGTCACGATGATCACCGTTTCGAGTGGTCCACGGAGGAGTTCCGCAAGTGGTGCGAGGCAATCCAACAGCGATTTGGATACAAGTTTGAGATTGAGGGTGTCGGGGACGCGCACGAAACTTACGGTTGTTCCAGCAACCTGGCGGTGTTCACGCAATGAGGCTCCAGATTCCCGAGTTCAGCATGGTGCTCCTTATCGGCACCTCTGGTTCTGGCAAGTCCTCCTTTGCTCGGCGCCACTTCTTGCCGACTGAAACCCTGAGCAGCGATGTTTTTCGGGGCCTGGTGATGGACGATGAGACGGATCAAGCCGCCACCAAGCCGGCGTTCGAAGCTCTCCACTACATGCTGGGCAAGCGGCTGGAACTTGGACGGCTCACGGTGGTGGACGCCACAAGTGTCCAGGCTCCTGCGCGCAAGGCTTTGCTGAATATTGCGTCTCAGTACCATGCCCTCAAGGTCGCGATCGTCTTCGATACACCGGTTGAGGTTTGTGCGGCCCGCAACGCCACCCGTGGCGACCGGCAGTTCGGGATCCATGTGTTGCGCCGACAACGGCAGGACCTGATGAGGTCGCTTGGAGCCTTGCGGAAGGAGGGCTTCCAGAAGGTTTACATTCTCAAGCCGGAGGACGTGGAACGGGTTGAAGTTGTCCGCGAACCCATGCTCACGCGGCGGCTTGATGAAAACGGCCCCTTTGACATCATTGGGGATGTCCACGGCTGTTGGACAGAGCTACAAGAGCTCGTCACGAAGCTGGGATATGACCCCGAATCTTGGACCCATCCCGAAGGTCGCCGATTGTTCTTTGTCGGAGACCTGGTGGATCGAGGTCCAGAGCCCGTCGCGGTAGTGCGACGCGTGATGGCGACCGTAAAGGCCGGGGTCGCCCTGGCGGTGCCGGGGAACCACGACGTTAAGCTTTCACGCGCTCTCGAAGGGCGTCAAGTCAACCAGAACCACGGCCTGAAAGAGACTTTGGCGCAATTTCAGCTTGAGTCGCAGGAATTTCGGACCGAGGTCAAGGATTTCTTGAAGTCACTCGTGAGCCATGCCGTGCTTGATCAAGGCAGGCTTTGCATCGCGCATGCCGGATTGCCGGAAACGATGCAAGGCCGAGGTTCGGCTGCCGCCCGCGACTTTGCCCTGTACGGGGAAACGACAGGCGAGATTGACGAATTTGGACTGCCCATCCGATACGAATGGGCTCGAGAGTATCGAGGGCAGGCTCTTGTGGTGTACGGGCATACGCCGGTTTACGAGGCGGCGATCTCGAATAACACGATTGACATCGATACGGGTTGTTGTTTTGGAGGAAAACTGACGGCCTTCCGTTATCCCGAACGCGAGATCGTGAGTGTGCCCGCCCATCAGACGTACGCCGAGCCCAAGCGTCCAATGGATGGCGTTGATTCCAAGGCCGCCGAAGATGATCTTTTGGACATTGAGGATGTGCTCGGGCGTCGCAGGATTGAGGTCGGATTAGGGGGCGCGAAGATCATCCGCGAAGAGAATGCCATCGCGGCGCTCGAGATCATGTCTCGCTTTGCGGCCGACCCTCGATGGTTGATCTATCTCCCGCCAACGATGTCGCCTTGCGAAACGTCGTCGAAGGATGGTTACCTTGAGTATCCGAGCGAAGCCCTGTCCTACTTCCACTCACAGGGCGTGGAAGAGGTCGTCTGCCAAGAGAAGCACATGGGGTCACGAGCAGTGGCGGTGGTGTGCCGAGATGCCGAGACGGCCGCACGACGCTTTGGGGTGGAAACCGGTGAAACCGGGGCCATCTTAACCCGTACGGGGCGTCGATTCTTCGATGACCTGGCCCTTGAGACTTCCTTGCTCGACCGTCTGGCGAGAGCGGGCGAAGCTAGCGGACTTTTCGAAGAGTTGGCAACATCCTGGATATTGCTCGACCTGGAGCTCATGCCCTGGTCGGCGAAGGCGATGGGGCTGCTTCAGGACCAATATGCGCCCGTAGGGGCGGCGGCGATAGCCCACGCCGATGCCCTCTCGGAAGTGATGGCACGGGTGCAGGATCGGGGACTTGAGATCGAGGCTTTGGTGGGGGCGGCGGAAAGCAAGAGTGAGGCGGCAACTAAATTCCGGGACGCTTACCGGCGATACGTTTGGCCGGTGAACTCCATTGACGACTATAAGCTTGCACCTTTTCACATCCTCGCCAGCGAGTCCAAGGTGCACACAGATCGGAACCACATCTGGCACATGGAGACCCTTGCTCGCCTTTGCGACCAAGATCCACAGATCCTGCACAAGACGGCGTACCAACGGGTTCAACTGGGTGATGCGGCGCAAGAAGCCAAACTTTGCCAGTGGTGGGAAACTTTGGTGGAATCAGGAGGAGAAGGCATGGTCGTGAAGCCTCTGGACTTCATTGTGCGAGGCCCGAAAGGTCTGATCCAGCCGGCGGTGAAGTGCCGTGGCCCGGAGTATCTCCGTATCATTTACGGACCCGAGTATCGTCAGCCCGAGAACCTCTCAAGATTGCGCCGGCGAGGACTCATGCGGAAGCGGTCACTCGCCATCGCCGAATTCACCCTCGGGATTGAAGCGATGGAACGCTTCCTGCGGGGCGATGGCCCCCGCCGAGTCCATGAATGCGTGTTCGGCATTTTGGCGCTTGAAAGCGAACCCGTTGACCCTCGCTTATGAGGATTGGCGGCTTCCTTCTCCTCACCCTCCGCGGGGCGATCACCAATTCCAAGTTTTGTGCCTCTCCTCGGTATATTGGGGGCACCATGACCTCCCTGGCCCTTGCGCTGCTTTTGTCGGCCACTTCTCGCCCGGAGGCGCCGGTGCGGGTGTTCATTCTGGCCGGTCAATCCAACATGGTGGGGCACGGCTTCATCGCCGCCAATCCGGACCGCAACGGGGGGAAAGGCAGCTTGGAGTACGTGGTTTCGGCCCCCGGGGCACCCGCTCTGTACCGGCGATTGAAGGGAGCCGACGGCGAGTGGCGTGTGCGTGATGATGTTTTCATCGACTACTTCGACCGGAAAGGCAACCTGACCGTCGGCTACGGGGCGGGCAAGGACACGATTGGTCCCGAGTTCGGCTTTGGCCACGTGGTGGGGGATGCGCTGGAGGAGCCGGTCCTTCTCATCAAGCTAGCGTGGGGAGGAAGGAGCCTGGCGGTGGACTTCCGGCCGCCGAGTTCGGGGGGCACGGTCGGGCCCACTTATACGGAGCTGATCCAGGGCGCCCGGCAGGCCATGGCCGATGCGGAAACCAACTTTCCCCAGTGGAAGGGTCGGCAGTTTGTCGTCAGCGGTTTTGGGTGGCACCAGGGTTGGAATGACCGGATCAACGGGGACTACGTGGCGGAATACCAAAGGAACATGGCGAACTTCATTGGGGATGTTCGGCGAGACTTGAAGGCCATCGGGATGCCCTTTGTGATTGCCGAAACCGGCATGGGCGGCATGGAAGAGCAGAACGAGCGCGCGCTGGCCTTGATGAAAGCCCAAGCGGCGGTGGCGGAGCAGCCTGAATTCGAAGGCAATGTGGCCTTTGTGGGCACGCGCGCATTCTGGCGGACTCCGGATCAGTCTCCGAGCGACCAGGGCTACCACTGGAACCAGAACGCGGAAACCTATTTCCTTATTGGCGATGCCATGGGCCGGGCCATGGTCAAGTTGATGGAGGAGGCCGCTCGGTGATCCTCTCGCTCCTGGCGCTGGCGAGCCTTCCTCACCAAACGGTGAATACGCCGCAACCCACCGAAATGGCGGGGTATCTGATTGTGCCGCACGAGCGAGTGGATAAGAAGTTCAATGCGGGCTTCTCGATGTACGTTGCGGCCTGGCCTCTGCTGCAGAGCTATCCGGGCAACTCGTTCCAAAGCGGTTTGTTTGGCACCTGGATGTTCCCCCAGTTTGAGGGCGAAGCGCCCAAGGACCACTACACCGACATCGAGGGGGGATTGGGATGGTGGCGCGACACCCGGTTTGCCACCGAAACGCCGAAGTTCATCATGGGCGGGGTCACGCTCAACTTTGCCGAGTGGGCGAATGGCCCGGGCGCGGGCAAGGGGCGCGATTGGAAGAACCCGACTGGCCTTTACGGGGTGGCGCAACTCAGCCCCTGGGTGATCTGGCCGCCGGATGGTTTGAACCTTAAGCAAGGGACGCGGGGCGAGTTGTTCGGCTACGGATATCTGCCCCTGCCGCTGACGGATCCGAAGACGCAAACGGCCGGCAAGCCCGTGCCGACGGGGAACCATGCCTGGACCCTTTTCTTGAACACCGAAAACTTCAAGGGGCCGGTCGCATTCTTCACGCCCTATTTCTGGTCCAAGGCATCGGCGGAGAACCCGGCCCTCGCGGGGTTGTTCCTCGATTCTCGCCCCTCCGAGCCGAACCGCGCGGTGCAGATGGAAACGCAGCACGTGCCCGCCATGGTCTCGGCGGCCCGGGATGGCACGATGTACGCGCGGATTGCGCCGACGCACTTCCCAGGGGCGGCGCAGGGAGAAGCGCCCCTCATCCACCGCATGACGGTGTACGACAAATCGGCCCTGTGGAATTCGGTGGAGCGGTGGTTCCAGGGTGGGCCGGCGGTCAATGGCGGCATCGGGGCATCTTCGTTGGCCATGCACACGTTTAAGGGCGGGGGGTACTCCACCTGGCGGATCTACATTCCGGGGCAGGCGCGCGACCAAGCCGCCGAAGTGGAATGGGCGGCCTATGCCAAGCCCGTGGCGCTGGACGAACTGACTTATGGAATTGAGTGGAATCGTTCGGTCTTGGGGCAAGCCACGCCGGACAAAGGCTTGTGGACGCTGCCCGAGTTTTACCGTTTGGTGAAAACTGAAGCGGGGAAGCAAGTGTGGCGGGCGATTGACGTGTTCCAGGTGCCGCAAGAGACAGGTTTGAGGCAGGCGCAATTCCCCAAGCCGCAACGCATCACGGAGCCCTACGTCACGCCAACGGAGGCCGATTCGACGTGGAAGCGGCCCGGGCCGGTGGCCGGTCCCTTTACGCGGGTGCTGGGCGATGGCAGCGAGATCACCTACTCTTGGTACCGCTTTGCTGACCAACCGGCCCTGATGAATGCGGACCTCACCCCGGCCGAACGGGAGCAACTGCAGCGCCGAGTCGTGCTCCTTCACCGCAGTTGGAATCGGTCTCGGAACTACCTGCCCGCACCAACGGTGGGGAAGCTGGCCAGCATTGACCCGGCATTGGTGGTTTCCCCGCCGCCCGGGCTTGAGGCGGGCTACGTGCCGATTGTCACGCGACAGGGGTTACGGGGCAGATAGGCCCGCAGGTACCTGTGAGCCATTCGCAATTCGCAGTCTCAAACGTTGAGTGGCTACAGCCAGTGAGTCGGTGAACTTCCATCAACCGAATCCAAATGTTCGGAAGAAAAGTTGATCCAGACTAACTTGGGAGAAAATTCAGCCTTAATCCCAGCCCTTTCCAGTAATAACCTCATACAGTTCGCCACTTACGAGTGAGTTTCCATATGCAAGAACACAGTGATGAGCGATGTGAGAAGCGGCACCACCTTCCTTAGTAGAAAATGCCTCACTATGCATAACCAAATGAAGCATTTGCGCTAGAAATTCAAAAGAGAGATCAACCGTATGACCTGCAATCTCCCTAGTAAGCCCATTGCTTACCTCTGAAGAGGAAACCTGAACACTTCCGTCTGGAAGTTTGTTTTGCGCGATCAGCCTTCCAAAGCTCGTAAAATGCGTTGCAGACGAATATCCGGGGTAGAGACGAGTTCTAGCCTCTTTGCCAACTAATCCCAAAAGCCCTTTGGCACGGAGCTGACTAAGTCGCTTCTGCAGTTCTTGATGACGGAGGTAGCTGTAGAATGATGCGCGTTCCTTGTCAGGGTCCAATTCTGTAATATATCGAGCGGCAAAGGCCTCGTCAATGCAACAGAAATATGTTATGAGAGTGCTTTCCAGTAGGCTCCTTTGGATCGGCATGGCAGAGCAGATATTCAATGTCAGGATGAAATTTGACAATGCCAATTGCATCTGGATATTTGACTTGAAAAGTAGTAGGATTGCCAACCGTAACCTTTGCGATTCATCAGGACCAAGACCTGACATGCTTGGAGTGCACCAATTCTTGGAATGGCTTAGGTGATGGAGTAAGAGAAAGCAAGCGCCGCTACTAACGTCCAGCCATTGTGACGCATATTTCTCGGCTTCCATTGCTGTCTCCAAGTGTAGGCTCGGTGACCTCAGAGCCGATCTGGCCTGTGTTATCAAATCGATAACTATGGGCTCAAGCTCAGGCCCCCCTGTCTCAATAGCGACTTCGCGCAAAGCGGTCACAATTCGGGGATCTAGCATTCTAGTGATATGATACCGTAAGAAAACATGCTCCTTTCATTGAGTTTGTCCGTACCGAATCAGACGTGAGGTCAGAGTTGATGGCACTCAATAGTTCATCTATGCGAGGTTGATGTTGTACACTGAACAATATTTTAGCCTGCATTCCTGCGGCTAAGTTCTTGGTCTGCAGATATTAGCCGGGTGTACGTTCAGGGCGTCAATTCGCTTTGACAGTAGATGACGCTTATCAGAAGTCAATCAGGAGAGATTCAACGCTCTACCATTTATGCAGGGCTGATGGCTCCCGAAGTGCATTTCAGCGAGTTCCCAAGCGCGTTTCCGAGGAGAAGGAATCCTTGGGACGTGATGTGGTGGAGGCTAGGGGATTCGAACCCCTGACCCCCTGCTTGCAAAGCAGGTGCTCTCCCAGCTGAGCTAAGCCCCCACGGGTTCGGCACCTATTGTACCTGCCTGGTGGAAAGCTACAGGCCTATGGTGCGCATGTGCTCTTCTTCGACGTCGTGCGCCATGCGCTGCAGGTCATCGCCCATGGCACCGCGAATCGCCCCGCGCATGAGAGGCGCGAGCATCGAAACCAAGCAACCTTTTGGTTGAAGCGACATCTCAAACACGACCTCTGTTCCTCCATCCACCGCTTTGAAATTGAGAGTCATGGTCTCAAAGGAAGATTGGTCGTCGGAGGTCATCACGAAGCGATGAGGGGACTGAAACTCGGTGATCTCATGCACGGCGGCCGTCGGGCGTTGGGTATCTCCCGCAATCATCCGCCACCGCACGCCTGCGCCCTCTCGGTGGTCCGACTCAAACTCGAAGAACAGAGCCTCGAACATCACCCGGCCCAAGCGTTCCCAATCCGTGAAGGCGGCAAAAGCCACGTCTACCGGGGCTTTCATGGTGGCCGAGACCGTGATCGCAGAAGCCATTTCAATCCTGACCTTACCTAAAGCGCCGATGACCAGTAGAATGCGCGAATGAACCGCATCTCCTTCGGCCAAACGGGTCTCCAAGTTAGCGAAGTAGCCATTGGCTGCATGCGCATTGCGCGCATGGAGCCCGACGCATTGGATGGCTTTGTGCGCACGGCCATGGAACGGGAGATCAACTTCTTTGACCACGCCGACATCTACGGGCGCGGCGCGTGCGAGGAGGTCTTCGCGGCCAGCGTGGCCCGCCTCGGCATCCCGCGCGAGGCCATGTTCATCCAGAGCAAGTGCGGCATCCGGCCGGGCTTCTTTGACTTCTCCCGGGCGCATATCCTTGCCTCCGTTGACAACATCCTCAAGCGCCTGAACAGCCCATATCTCGATTGTCTGCTGCTCCACCGTCCGGACGCGCTGATGGAACCCGCAGAAATCGCGGAGGCCTTTGGCGAGTTGCACGCGGCGGGCAAGGTGCGCCACTTTGGGGTCAGCAATTTCAACCCCGGGCAGATTGAGCTGCTGCAGGCTTCGTGTCCCCTGCCCCTCCACGCCAACCAGCTCCAACTGAGCCTGATGCACACCGGCATGATTGACCGAGGGCTGACGGTGAACATGCGGCACGACAACTCCCTGGATCGCGACGGCGGCGTGCTAGATTACTGCCGCCTCAAGGGCATCACGGTGCAGGCGTGGTCGCCGTTCCAATATGGATTCTTCAAGGGCGTGTTCATGGATTCGCCCAAGTTCCCCAAGCTCAACGCAGTGATGGACCGGATGTGCGACAAGTACGGTATGACGAAAACCGGCCTCGCCATTGCCTGGATCCAGCGGCACCCGGCGCAGATCCAGTCCGTTTTGGGCACCACCACCGCTGGGCGCGTCAATGAAGTCGCCGATGCATGCACCAAACGGTTAGAACGCGAGGATTGGTACGAGCTTTACCGCGCGGCGGGCAATATTCTTCCTTAAGGGAACACGCCCATATCGCGCGGCTTGGCCAGTTCTCGGTCCGGGGCTTCCGCCCACGGCAATTCTAGGAAGATCTGGTCGGCCTTCTCGCGGTCGCCCAGGGCGGCGGTAGCGTAGGCCAGTCGAAGCCGGGCGGAGTCGCTCTTGGGGTCCCGGGCCAGCTCTTCGGCGGCTTGGTCGTGCATGGCCTTGGCGTCTCCGGCTTCGCGCAAGATCTCGATGTACCGCTCGGTGAACCAAAGGTGGCGCACATCCAGGCTGGAGTAGCTCGGGTTGCCGCGCAACGGCCCGTGGCACGCCTGGCAGCCCGCGGCCGGCCAGAACGCCAAGTGCTCCACAATCCGCTCGATATTCAATCGCTCCGTGGCGATGTTGCCTTCAATTCGGGCGATGCGGGCGTTCATCTCATAAACCCGGCGCTCGTCGCGGGCGTTGAGGCCACTGTTCTGACGCACGCGCCGCAAAAGCTGCTTGGCCTCCGCAATCTCGCCGCTCAGGAGGTGCTTGTAGGCGGTGGTGACGGGGTCGCCGGGGATGGCGTCGTACTGGTCGGGGTACTTGCGCAGTTCGGCTAGGCGGGCGGTATCGCCCATGCGCAGGGCCACCACGCGGGCCAGGCGCGCCCACTCGGCACGCTCGTCCTCGTCCATCTTTCGGCCCTCCATCGCCTTCAGCATTTCGGCGGCCTTGGCGTTCTCTTCCGTGCGGGCGAGGCCCATGGCGTCGCGCACTTCCCACATCAGGGTGTAGTGGTCTTTTTCAGCGGGGGGATCCTGCCGGTTGGGCACGGCCAAGGCCGCCCCGAAAACCACAATCGTTGCCAAAACAATGAACTTCGTCTTCAACATAGAAACCCTGCGCCCTTCCCCTTAGACTACCAGCCGCACGAAAAGGGGTCATGTCCCCCTTTCTGGCGACACCAAGCAGTCCCAGATATGATTTGAATCATAGAGAGACGCACCGGCCCGGACGATGCTAGGGAAGTGCGGGAAACCGCAGGAATTGCATCATGAGCACTCTCTTTGAACAGATCGGCGGCGAAGCGGCCGTGGATGTGGCCGTTAACAAGTTCTATCGCCGGGTATTGGCGGATGACCGCGTGAACGAGTTCTTTGAAGGCGTTGATATGGAACGCCAGGCCGCCAAGCAGAAAGCCTTCTTGACCATGGTCTTTGGCGGGCCGCACAACTACACGGGCAAGGACATGCGCGACGGCCACCGCCACCTGGTGCAGCGCGGCCTGAACGATATGCACTTCGATGCGATCGTCGAAAATCTGGGGGCCACCCTTAAGGATCTGGGAGTGGCGGATGACCTCATTGCCCAAGTCGCGGCGATCGCGGAGACCACCCGCGACGACGTTCTCGATCGCTAACCAAGGGCCCGGCAGATGACTTTCCGATTCGAAGAGCGCGAAATCCAGGCGACACAAGGGGAGACTGTGCTGGATGCGCTTCTTCGGAGCGGGGAGCCCGTGGGGCATGGATGCAAGGCGGGCTTTTGCCAGGCGTGCTTGGTGCGAGTCTTGGCCGGTCCGGTTCCTGGCAAGGCGAGAAATGGGCTCGCACTGCCCGTCCTGCAGCAGGGCGGCGCTTTAAGTTGTTGCCTCACGGCGGATGAAACTCTCGACATTCATCCGTTCCGTGAAGAAGATTTGCCCCGAGTCTCGGCGCGAGTCAAGCGGGTGCGGCCGCTCTCGGCTGATGTGATCGAGGTGAAGCTAGAGGGGCCGTTGGAGGTGCGCCCCGGGCAGTTCGTAAGGGTGAAACGCGAAGGAGTGGAACGCGCTTACAGCGTCGCGGACACCGACGGGGTCACGCATGCCTTTCACATACGCCTGATTCCTGATGGCCAAATGAGTGCACAGTGGGCGCGTACCCAACTAGGTGACACCGTGAGCCTGCAGGGCCCTTTCGGTCGCTCGGTTTACGACGAGAGTCGTCCGGATCGGCCTATGCTTCTGGTCGGCAGCGGAACGGGGCTGGCTCCGCTTTGGGGCGTGCTCAACGAAGCCATGGCGCATGGCCACAAGGGACCGATCCACCTGTATCACGGGGCCGCAAGTTCAAAGGGGCTCTACTTCCGAGAGGAACTGGCGGGGGTCAAGGGGCTGCATTACACCTCTTGTGCCGACGACCCTATCGACTCCCGCGATCGTAGGGGCAGCCCCCTCACTTTGGCATTGCAGGATCACCCTGACCTCACCGGCTATGCCGTCTATCTTTGCGGGAGTCCGGGTCTTGTCAATGCGGCGCAGAAGCAATGCTTTTTGGCCGGTGCAGATATGCAAGATATCTACTGCGATCCTTACGTGCCCCAGGGCGTGAAAGCCTAGTCAGCAGACCCCCAGGGGGACCCTGGGGAAAACACGGGGGCGTAAATCAGGCAAACTGCAACTTGACTTGTCGGTCGAGCTGATTTCCGCCAACTTATTGTCGCCCATGGTGCTGGCGTTTGCCTTGGGCTTCTTGGCCACGCTTATCAAAAGCGATCTCAAACTTCCCGAAGGCCTCTACACTTCGCTTAGCATCTACCTGCTGTTTGCCATTGGGCTGAAAGGGGGCGCGGAACTCTCGGTCACGCCGGTTTCGCAGCTGTGGGCACCGGCCCTGGGCACCCTGGTGGTGAGTTTGGTGACGGCGTGGATTGCTTACATTGCCTCGCGCAAACTCGGCAAGCTGGACAAGGCCAATGCGGCTAGTTTTGCCGCGCACTACGGCTCGGTGTCGGCGGTGACATTCATCGCCGCCGAATCCTTTGCCACATTGCAGGGCCTCAAATTCGAAGGCTTCATGCCCGCGCTGGTGGCGTTGCTAGAGATTCCCGCGATCCTCTTCTCTTTGGCGTATCTGGGCCGGGCAAAGGATGGCGCCAAGGTCGGGGTGGTGGCCCGCGAGCTCTTCACCGGCAAGACCATCGTGCTGCTGGTCGGCGGGGTTCTCATTGGCGTGCTTACCGGGAAGGCGGGCATGGCGCAGGTGCAGCCGCTTTTTGGGGACCTCTTTAAGGGCGCGTTGACGATTTTCTTGCTCGAAATGGGCTTGGTCGCGGCGAGTCGGGTAGACGAACTAAAAGCAAATGCCGTGTTCATTGGGCTCTTCGCCACGCTGGTGCCGCTCGTGAACGGCTTGATCGGGGTGATCATCGGGCACTACTGCGGCCTCTCGGATGGGGGCGCGGGCATTCTGGGGGCCATGGCGGCCAGTGCATCGTACATCGCGGCCCCGGCGGCCGTGCGCATTGCCTTGCCGGCGGCGAACCCGAGTTTGTATCTCACGGCGGCGCTGGCCGTGACGTTCCCGTTCAATCTTCTGGTCGGAATTCCGCTGTTTCAGCAGGTCGCCCAGGCCTTAGGTTGACTTGCAGTTGACATTCGCAATGTAGACATTAGTATACTATTGTGATGTCCGCTCTCGATGGTCTCTTGCTCGCTTGGGATCGCCAACAGGCGATGATTCTTGATCTGTTCGATGTGGTCACCGATGACCAGGTGGGGCTGCGCGCCCACGAGGCTCGCATGACGGTGGGCGAGCACTTCCAACACATCGCACAAGTGCGCATGTACTGGCTGGGCCAGATTTACGGCAAGCACCCGGAAATGCAGGCGGCGCACCCCCTTCCTCGCCTTAGTTTTGACGGCGGGCGCCCCGCCTTAAGGCAGGCCCTTGAGCAGAGTTCTTCTACTGTGCGGGCATTCCTCGAACGTGCAATCGCCGGGGGCCAGGATGCCGCGCCCTATGATGATCCGGTTCTCTACTTTGGCCACATGCTGTGGCACGAAGGGTGGCACGTCGGCCAGATTGACCTGGCGCTCGAGCGCGGCGGAGCCGAAATCAGCGAAGAGTGGGCCGAGCACGCCCTGTGGGAGCGTTGGCGCGGCGTGGAAGAGTGGGAATAGTCTAAACCAAACGGGCCAGCAGGGCAGCGCGTTCGGCTTCAGGAAGGAGGGTCGCTTTGGCGGCGTTCAGCACCAGCGACTTCAGCACATCCTCATGCCAGCCCCAGAATTTGGAGGCGCGTTGATACTCCTCGGAGAGCGTGGTGTTGAACATCGGCGGGTCGTCGCTGTTGAGCGTGACGCGTAGGCCTCGGTCGCGCAGCTGCGGCATCGGGTGAGCCTCCCAACTCGGCACGACGTTGAGGCACACATTTGAACTCGGGCAAACCTCCAGCACGACCTGTTGTTCAATCAATTCGTTGACCAGGGCATCATCTTCCAGGCATCGAATGCCGTGGCCGATGCGCTTGCACTCGGTTAATTCCAGCGCTTCCCAGATGCTATCGGCGCCCTGGGTTTCGCCGGCGTGCGGCACGATCGGCAACCCGTGCGCCATGGCGTAGTTAAAGGCCGCGCGATGATCTTCGGCCGGGCCGACACCCTCAATCCCGCTCAGGCCCAGAGCCACCACGCCCTTGCCGTGGGCGTCCACCGCGTGCTCGGCGATGGTTACGCTGTCCTCAGGGAGGTCTTGGCGGACGAAGTCCATGATGATCCCAAGGTCCACTCCGTGCTCGCGCTTGCCTTGGATGATGCCTCGGCGAAGAGCATCCACTTGCTCATCAATCGGAATGGCCGCGTGCTGGAATATGGTGCCCGCCGTGTAGGTGGCCTCGGTGTAGAGGACGTTTTGCTCGGCCTGGCCAGCCATGAATTCCGTCACGATGAATTCGATGTCTTCGGGCTCCTGAATGCACTGGGAAAGCAGTGTGTAGACCTCGACAAAGTGCGGAAAATCGGTGAAGCGATACCACTCCCGCAGGCCGGCCACGGTGGTGGCAGGGAGGTCAATCTCGTTCTTCTTGGCGAGCCGGAGGACGGTTTCGGGCCGGATGCTCCCTTCGATGTGCACATGGAGTTCGACTTTAGGAAGGGCCTGGCATTCGGCCAAAGAAAGCATTCCGCTAGCATAACACTCCGGATAGGGGGGATGCGATACGGCCCGGCAGGGAGTAATCTGCGGGCATGAGCAAGCGGCTTGCGTTCCTTGGGGTTTCCCACATCCATGCGGGGGGCTTTTCTGACCTTGCGTTCTCGCGGGGCTTCAGTTGCGCGGGGGTCTTCGATTGGGACGAGGCGCGCGCGGCTTCCATTGCCAACAAGCTGGATGCGCCCGTGCGTGACTTGGATGCGCTGCTGAAAGATGAAACGGTGGACGCTTATGTCATCGTCAGCCAGACGGTGCGGCACCAGGATCTGATCCCGAAGGTCGCTCCCCTGGGGCGGCCGGTATTTGCCGATAAGCCGCTAGGCACCACCTGCAAAGCCGCCTTGGCGATGGCCGAAACGCTGCAGAAGCACGGAACGACCTATCACACGGGATACTTTCAGCGAGGGAGCGCGGAAGTCCAAACGATTCACCATTGGGTGAAATCGGGCCGGTTTGGCCAAATCACCCGGGCCCGGATGAGCAACTGCCACAGCGGTTCCCTGGGTGGCTGGTTCGATACTGATTACCGATGGATGACGGACCGGGCGCAGGCCGGGTGCGGAGCCTTCGGCGACCTTGGTAGCCATGGCATTGACCTCCTGATGTGGATGTTTGGGGATGTGGAGCAGGTGGTGGCTTCGGTGGCCCCGGGCATCAACCGCTACGACGGGTGCGATGAACTCGGTGAGGGGATCCTGCGATTTAAGAGCGGCCTAATCGCGACGCTGGCCGCCTCGTGGGATGACGTGGCGAGCCCGTATCGCCTCCAGATTGCGGGCACGGAAGGCCACGCGATTCTGGGCGACGAGCTGCGCTGGGCTGGAAAGGATGGCCGATGGGAAACGGTTACTGAACTAGAACCCGCCGCCCCCGCCGGGTTTGCGGCGTTCCTGGATCACCTCGAAGGGAACGAAGTGAGCCTCATCTCCCCCGGCGAGGCGGCCGCCCGAACGGCGGTGGTGGAAGCGCTTTACGAGTCTATTGATAAGTCCAAGTGGGTGAAGTTGTAACTCCCCCCTGGTTTTCATGCCAGGTTTTGCTAGTCTTTCGGCAATATCCATGACATTGGCGTGAATATTCTCTAAAATGTCCCTCGGGCGAGTCTCTTGCCCAGAGTTTTTTCATGGTGTTTTGGATTCGAACCGGAGCGGGATTACTTCTCCTGGGAACCTTGGCCTTCGCGCAATCGCGAAGTTCCTTCACGGCGGCGACGATTAGTGGGATCACGACGACCCGGATCGGCAATCAACTGACGTTGAATGTGAACGCCACCCCGACTGTCACCATTGGAAGCAACGTCTACAACGTGACCGAGGTCTTCGGCGTGTGGTCGCTGGACAACAACGATGACCTTACGGCCACGGCCCCGGCCCAGAATGGCTGGCAGTTCCACTCCAACTACGCGGGCACGGGCGGCATTGCCGGCTGGAAGACGAACCCCAACAACGGGTTCATCAACAACACCCTGAACTTCAACTACACCACCGTCACTGGTACCGAAGAAGCCTATGGCTACCACGTGCGCGTGGACGGCACGCTCCCGGGCGGGGGCAACACCGGCTACGTGACCGCCGTGCCGGAACCGGCCAGCATGATCGCCCTTGGCGCAGGTCTGCTCGCCCTGGCTCGCCGCCGCCGAAGCAAGTAAGCCGTCCAGGCACGCCTAAGGCACAACCGGCCGCACTTCTTGGCCCGTGGATTCGTCCACGGGCCATTGCGCATTCATCCGCTCCAGTTCTTGGCGCAGGCGGATGCCCAGCTCTTTCAGCCGATCGGGCTGACGAAGGCTGAGGTCATGGGTTTCGCCCAGGTCATTGGCCAGGTTGTACAACTCCCAGCGCCGCGTGCCGTAATAGAAGATCACGCGGAAATCGCCCAGCCGCATCGCGGAATAGGGTTCCAGCCCCGGCCCGCCCCAGCCTCGGTGGTGCGGGAAGTGCCAAATGATGGGCGTCCCCCGGGCTTCATCAGAGTTCGAGCGAATGCGCGCCGCCCAGTTCTCGCCGTCGCCGGCCTGCGCATCAAGCCCGGCCAGCCCGGCCAGGGTGGAAAAGAGGTCGGTGCCGACCAGTGAGGCCCGTTGCCAGTCGGCTCGGGGAATACCCGGCCCGGCCATCACCATCGGCACCCGTACGCCGCCCTCGTAGGACGAACCCTTGCCGCTCCGCAGCGGCAGGTTATGCAAGTTGGGATACCCGCCGCGAGAACTTTGCGACAGCCCCCCGTTATCGCTGGTGAAAACCACGATCGTCTGGTCCATCTGGCCGTGCTTGGCAAAGGCCCCCAGCACAGCACCTATGGCATTGTCCACGCTCTCCATCATGGTGGCGTAGGCGGCTTCGGTGGCGTTCATGCCCTCGTAATGCTCGAGCAGGCGTTTGTTGGCCTGGATCGGGGTGTGCACGGCAAACGGGGCATACCAGATGAACATGCGCCGACCGGCCTGCAGCGAGGTGTCGATCTCCTTGACGGCTTCTTTGGCCAGGGCTTCTTCCAGGTAGATGTCCTGCCCGTGGTACGCCTCCAGGTTGGGCACATCATGGACGGGCGGCGGCGTGGTGCCATCGGGGCGACGGGCAAAGTTCTCGGTGCCGTAGTAGCTGCTGGGGTGGCCGGCGCTACTGCCGCCGATCGCCCGGTCAAATCCGAGGTTGGTGGGATTCGCCCCGGGGGTGCCCTTCCCCGCAAAGTGCGCCTTGCCCACCTGGACGGTGCGGTAGCCCGCTTGTTTGAAAACCTCGGCTAGGGTGGAGGTCTGGCCAGGCTGGAAGCCACCAGTTTCCCAGGTGGGTAGGGCGAGGCCGGGATACTTCTCGCCGGTGTCTTGCCCAGGCGCCGACACCCACGAGGTGATACGGTTGCGGGCAGGGTTCTGCCCCGTGAGGATGGAGACGCGAGAGGGCGTGCAAACCGTACATGCGCTGTATCCCTGCCGGATGGTGAGGCCGCGTTCCGCAAGGGCGGCTACCTGCGGGGTGCGGACTTCTCGCCCCACGAACTTCTCCGGCACGCCGAAACTCAGCGACGTATCTTGCCAGCCGAGATCATCCACCAAGAAGAGCACAACATGGGGGGATTTCGGTTGGACCGGGCCTGCTTGCGGCTGCGCCAGGGAGAGGGCGAGCATCCACCACATGGCCGCAGTATGCCCTCAAGAGTGCGACTTGAGCACTGCAACGGCGCGATCAAACTCGTCCGTGGTGTTCAGGAGGTCCGGCCCGAAACGCACGTGCCCGCCCCGGGCATCGGTGTTCACGCCGTTGGCTTTGAGTCGCTTCACCAAGCCGTTGGCGTCCTCGTGCGGCACAAGCGCGAAGGCCCCCCATCCCGCCGGGTCTTCGGGTTGGTGGTGGGGGATTTGGGCTTCGGCCAAGCGGGCTCGGAGATCACTCAGTTGTTGCAAACCGTAAGCGCGGATTCGCTCAACCCCCACGCCCAGCGTAAACCGTAGCCCGGGCAGGGCCTGGTAGTAAGTGAGGATGGGCGGAGTGCTTTCGAGCCAGCCGTCGCCGCCTTTCGCACGCACGGCAAAGGGTGGCTCGGTCGGATCCGTTCGGTGGTAGCTAAAGACGTCGCGCTTGGCAAACCACCCGGTGTCGAGGGTGCTCATGGTCTCCTGGTGGCGAGGGTGAATGGCGAGCCAGCATGCGCCCGCCCCGCCGCGCAGATACTTGTAGCATCCACCGACGGCGAAATCCACGTCCAGTTCACGAACCGAGAAGGGCAAGACCCCCGCACTGTGGTAAGTATCCAGCAGAACCTTGGCACCGGCCCGGTGGGCGGCCTCCACCACCTGGTTGAGATTCGGCAAGACTTGCCCGGTGCTGAAGATCACGTGACTCACCACCACCAGGTCGCACCCGGCGGGGATGGCGGCGGCGACGTCCCCACCATCGTAAGTCGGCACGGTGCCTTGGTGCCCTCGGGGCTCCACCCAGGTGATTTGGGCGCGGCCCGCATCGCCATAAGCTTTGAGGATGAAATCGAGGCTGTCGAATTCGCCGCGCGTGGCCACCACGCGCACGGGGCGGTCTTGGGGGAAGGCATTGAGCACCGCCCTCAGCCCTTGGCCGGCGCTGGTCTTGGGGACCACGCCTCGGGGGTCGCCCAAACCGATGAGTTCGCTAATGCTTCTCCGGTACTCGGTCAGCGCCCCCATCCAGGCGTCCGCGCCCCAGGCCTCGTCCATGGTTTCGTACCATGCATCGAGGGCACTTGCCACCGAATCCACCGTCTGGTTAAGTGGGCGGCCCAGCGAGTGATTGGCCAGGTACACCTCGTCCCTTGCCAGCACCCGGGAAAAGAGCGGCGCGAGGTTGGCTTGAACCCGCCCCGCGTCCAAGGGGCCGGGGCCAAGCGCGGACAGGGCTTGGTCCAGGGTCATCGCCCGATCTCCGTCCGGACATCCCAGAGTTCCGGGAAGAGGCGGATATCCACCCCGCGCCGCAAGAAGGGCACGCCGCTGCTACCCCCGGTGCCAGTTTTGAACCCGATGATGCGCTCGACGGTCTTCACGTGCCGGAAACGCCACAAGGAAAATTGCTCCTCCACGTCCACCAGCTTTTCGCACATTTCGTAGGCGGCCCAGTGCTCGTGCGGATTGTCATAAATCTGCTTGAACACCTGAATCACTCCGGGCTGCGGCGTGTAGGGCAGGCTCCAATCCCGGTTCACCGACTCCGCCGGCACATCAAAGCCGTGCCGAGAGAGGTAGATCAGGAACTCATCGTACAGGCTCGGGGCATTCAGCAGGCGCTGCAACTCAGCATATTCCACCTCATGGTTAGCAAAAACGCCAATCGAACGCTTGTCCTTGTTGCCAAAGTAGAACTCGATCATCCGGAATTGGTGGCTCTGGAACCCACTGGCTGCCCCCAGCACGTTCCGGAACTGCACGTACTCACTCGGCGTGAGCGTCTCCAGCACCGCCCATTGTTCGAACAGCATCCGCTGCACCTGCTTCACCCGCGCCAAAATCTTGAAGCAAGGCGACAGCTCATCCGCCTGTACGTGCGCCACGGCCGCGCGGAGTTCGTGCACCGCGAGCTTCATCCACAGCTCTGAGGTCTGGTGCTGGATGATAAACAGCATCTCGTCGTGGTGCTCGGGGTTGCTGAGCGGTTCCTGGGCGGTTAGGATGCGGTCGAGCCGCAAGTACCCGCTGTAATCCATCCGCGATCGAAAATCGGTCTCGATGGTCTCTTCGTATCGTGATTGGCTCATGGGGTCACCCGCAGATTGACGTTACCCCCGGCATCGGTCCTGCCTCACCTTATGCAAGGGCACGTCCGAGCCGAAGTCAGCGTTAGGGGGTACAGGATGAAGATTTCGCGGCGCAAGTTCCTGAAAGGGGCCGCGCTGGGCACCGCCGCGGTGGCGGGGGTGGGAGCCTGGCAGATCGGCGAAGTCGATCGCCTGCGCGTCCGATACCAAACCCTCACCTTGCCGCGATGGGATGCGCACGGCCTGCGCGTCGCCCTCCTTACGGACCTGCACGTGGACCAAGACGCCGCCGAGGCTCTGGCGATCCGAGCCATTGACCTTGCTGCCGCCGAAAAGCCCGACCTGATCCTGGTCAGCGGCGACACGATCTCCCGGCATTATCAGAAAACCCCGCAGCACATCACCGCCGTGATGGGGCACCTGCGCGACACTGGCATCCCCAGCTACCAAGTGCTGGGCAACCACGAGTACTGGAACTTCCGCCCGGACGAGGTGGTGGCCTATCTGCAGGCTTCCCCGGTTCCGCTCCTTCGCAATGAAATTCAGGAGATCGAGGGCATCAACCTTTGGGGGCTGGATGACGCCCTGATGAACCGCTGGCGGCCCGATTCGCTGCCGAGCAAATACGACCGCAACGTGCTGGCGATGCTGCACGAGCCCGACCCGAGCGAAGACCTGCTCGGCCGGCCCAGCCTGGTGCTGAGCGGGCACAGCCACGGCGGCCAGGTTTGCCTGCCCGGGCAGATTGCCTTTCACACGCCCCGAGGGGCGCGCCGCTACATTCGCGGGTTCTATCCCAGCGCGCCGAACCCCGTCTTCGTCAGTTGCGGGGTGGGCACGGTGGGGCCGCGCGTGCGCGCGTTCTGCCCGCCCGAAGTTAATCTCCTGACGTTAAACGGTTAGTTCGCGATCTTGGTCGGGGCCGGGAGCGCAAACTCCTTGTCTTGGTAAGCCCCGCCGAACGCCCACCGGGCCGTCCACATAAACTTGCTTTCGGTGCCGTCAGCGAACTTCGCCACGCTGCGCAGGGTGACGGGGAGCCACCGCTCGCCATCAATCACAAACTCGTAGGTCACCGGCGCACCGGTCTTGCGTTCGGCCACGATGCGGACGATCTTCCGATCCTTGTCTTGGATCCGGGCGGTCGTCGTTTCGATCGTGGTCGCGAAGGCGGGGTCCGCTTCCAGGGCTTTCAGTGTCGCGGCCCAGGGCAGCTGGTCTTGCGCAAAAACGGAGGAAACGATGGTCGGCATCTGGTCGGCCAGGGTGTCGAGCTTCAGCGGCGCGGACTTGGTGTTGCCAAAGGCGGCCAGGGGTTCAAATTCGCCGCCATCGCTGTGCACGCGCTTCTCCCCGTTGCCAATCGCGCGGTGCGTTCGGGCCTCGGTTTGTGGCTGATACCATTCCAGGCTGAAGGTGCGGCGATCCCGAATCTTCATCGTGCCCTTGCCGGCCAGCTGCGCCCCCTTGTATTCGATGGTCGTTTGGGTGTCGGCCATGGCGTCCTTCAGGTTGGCCAGGGCTTGGTCAATCTGGGCGCCGGTCTTCTCGATCTCGGTGGGGGCCACGGTCTCCCACTGGTCGTTGGGTTGGTTGACCGGCTTGACCTCAAAGTTCTGCGCCGGGATATTGAGCGACTGCGTCCCCTGACCCTCCGGAGTTGCGGGGGTGGTCGGATTCGTGCCCGTCGCGCCCGGATCGTCCGTCTTCTTCGGTTCAAATCCGTCCGGAATGGGCGTGCTAGCCCCGGGGTTGTTGGGGTCCACGTTCACGGGAGCCTTGCTCGCCGTCGCGCCCCCGTTTTGGCAACCCGCCACCACCAGGCCCAGGGCACCCACTAGCGCCCAACCCGCAAACTTCAACCGCATCGAGGTAGTAGACGCGCGGAGGCCCGCCTTTCGTTCCCGTCCCCGGGGCATCCCCAGGCCCATCAATGCAGGGGCACCCCGCCCGGCCCGGGCACGTTCAGGGGGTGGTCCAGCTGCGCCCAATCCGCCAGATTGAGGTGAGGGAATGGCGCATCCTTCTGCTGGCAATCCCGCAGGAACTCCGTCTCTTCCTTGGTCATCGTGTGCCCCTCGGCTACGGCTTCGGCCAGGTTCAGCAGGCGTTCCAGCCGGTCGGTGTGGTCGGCAAAGCGGATTTCGCTGTAATCCCGCGCCGAGAACGTCGAGATCAAGAACTGCCAGTCGCTCGACTCGGCCAGCAGAAGCTCGCGGGCGGCCTGCTCAAGGATCTCCTGGGCGGGGCCGGTGGCCTGCGTGCGGCACAGGTCGCGGAACCGCGTCTCCAGTGGGTACAGCCGCTCCCAAGTCCAGTGGTTGTCGGGGTTCAGCCACACGCTGTGGTAGCCGCCTTCGCCCCACGAGCCCTCGGGCAAGTGGATCAGGTGGCGGGCCGGTTCGCGGTCCACCATGTCACCGCCGCTCACCATTTCCAGTTCGCCATCCAGCGCCATCTGCTTGGCGCATTCGTACAGAAACTCTGGCCCCTCGAACCACCAGTGGCCGAACAGCTCGGTGTCGTACATCGCCACCACGGTGCCTTCGCGCCCGCTCTGCCCCCGGTAGGCGGCCAGGGTGCTCTTCACCAAGCCCACAAAGTCCTTGGCGTGCGCGGCAATGTTGTCGAACGCCACCCACGGGTCGTAGGGTTGCTTGGCGCCCAGGTCGGCCTTGTTGGGGCTGATGCGCCAGTAGCGCAGGCGGCCGGGATACAGCTGCTTGTGGAACTCCAGGTACCACTCGTTGCCGGGGTAGCCCACGTCGCCGCTCCACACCCGCACCGTGGTTTGGGGGTCGCGGGCAAAGACGGTGGCCCCGCCGGGGATGAGATAGTGCTCGTATTCGCTGCGGGCATCCGCCGGGGGCGTGAAGAGGTTGCGGCTGCGCTGGAACATCTCCGCCAGGTGCGGGAACGACTGCCAATAGGTGCCCAGCGGTTCGCCGCCCCGGATGAGGTGGCTATCCACAAAGAAGTACTCCACCCCGTTCTCCAGCAGGAATTCCTGCACCGATTTGCGGGGCCAGGGGGTTTCGCCTTCGCTGGTAGGGCGCGCCCAGTCGTAGCCGGGGCGGTAGGCGCATTCGGGCAGCCAGAACCCGCGCGGGGCCTTGCCGTAGCGGCGCTTGTGGCTGTCCACGGCCGTCTTCACCTGGGCCTGGATGCTCTCGTCCGTGCCCAGCAGCGGGAAATAGCCGTGGGTGGCCCCGCAGGTGATGAGCTCAATCAGACCGTCGTCCTGGAAGGACTTGAAGCCGGCGTTTAGGTCGCGGCCCCAGCGGTGCTTGAACTGCACCATCGCCCGGGTGTAGAAGCGTTGCCACCATGCGGCCAGGCCCACCATTTGCAGTTCGTCGTTGAGCGCGAACCGCTCTTGGTCTTGGATGGCGGCCTGGATTTTCTCTTCGCAGTACTCCTCAAACCCGATGGCAAAGGCCGGGTCGGCCAGCTGCTCCGCCAGGATGGGGGTCATGTTGATGGTCCAGCGGGGGCGGATGCCCTCGTTGCGGAGGCGTTCCAGGGCGTCCAGGATGGGCAGGTAGCACTCGGCGGCGCTTTCGAACAGCCAGTCCGTGCCGTGGGGGGATTTTCCGTGGCTCAGCACATAGGGCATGTGCGAGTGGAGGCAAAGGAGAAATCGCCCGACCGGCATGGGTTCATTGTAGCCCGGGATGGGCGGGGACCCGTGAGGGACACGGGGTGTGGGTGTCCCTCACGGTCAGCTTTGTATCTAATCCCCCGTCGCAGGAGGAGGGAAGGGTCCGTTGACATGGACGAGCTTGCCCGTTTCCCCATGCACCCAAGCGAAGGCAGTGATGGTTTCGTCAGTCGGCTTCTGTTTCACCTCAATCACCCAGCCGGCTAGGAGTTTGTCATCGCGCCGGTAAGTTGTTCCAAACCGAGGAAGGATCCACCGTGCCGAAACGGTCACTTGATCTCCTTGGTAGACATGCCCTGCCTGCCTCCACGCGGCCAGCGCTGTCTCCCGGGCGGCGGACTCCGAGACGGTGAGCCGCCAAGGCCCTTCCGGGGGCGTGTACGAGGCAAATACCCTCAGCAAGTGCCCGTGCTGAGCATCGACATAGATTCGGCTACGACGTAGCGTGTGGAAAGTCCGGCGCGGATCGGGGCTGGTCTCCCAGAGTTCGACTTCATAGAGTCGACGTGATACCGAGCCCAAGTAACCTGCGCTCAATGCCTCATTGACTCGGGTTACCTTATTGACTCTCATCGGCCCCCAATCCAGTCCGGACTCTTGGACAAAGCGGAACACCCGTTGGCGGGCCTGCTCTTCGGTGCGGATGAGGTCGGGCTTTTCCGGATCAAAGGGGTGAGCTTCGTAGTAGCCAGGCCTGCGACTGAAGAGGTACAGTTGCCCCCTTTGCTCATACATCCAAATCGCGAAGAACTGGTTTTCAGCGGCTAAGTGTCGAGCCAGTTTGTGGACTTCCATCGTACTAGCGTCAACTGCGCCAACCGCACTCAATACAGCTCGTAGCTGAATTTCGGTGGAGGGCGAAGGGATGTCCGGCCTTGCCGCAGCTCCGAGTAGGAGGGGAGATCCGATGGCGAGGGCTGTTGCGATCGTCGAAATCATTTTCATAGTGCTCTTTGCCCCCTCACTCCCCGGTGGACCGGAACGGCACAACACTGTAGACGATCTTTCCGGTCTCGCCGTGCACCCAAATGAGCGCCGCCAGCTCTTTGTCAGTGGGGTTGCGTCGTGCCTCTGCCGACCACCCCGCGACTAAGACTTCGTCCGGTTGATAGTTGAAGAGTGTATTCGTTCGGATCCACTTGGGCTGCAACGTGACTTGCTCAGGCTGGAATTTGAGCCCCTGCTTGCTCCACTCGGCCATTGCGGCTTGCCTTGCAGTGGCTTCCGAGACCGTGAGGCGCCACGGCCCGGCAGGTGGAAGGTACGTGCTTCCCGCAACCAAAACGTGACCATGTTGGGCATCTATTGCGATGTGACCAGTCCGCAAAGTCCTGAATCCACGCCGAGGGTCTTCACTACGCTCTCTTAAGATTGCATCGTACACGCGACGCTAATCCTCATAGTCAGTGTAGTTCCGGCTATCCACTTCTTGCACTCGCCTCACATTAAAGTAGAGTACGTCCTCCCATCCAATGCCGGAAGCGGACATGAATTGACGCATTCGTGCTTCGGCTTGCTCCACGGACTGAATCTTGTCAGGCTTGTCCGGCGAAAAAGGAAACTCCGTGAAGTAGTTCTCTCTGCGCCTGAAAGTTGAGAGTTCTCCGCCAGTCGCATACATCCTTATGTAGTATTGGGATGTCTCATCGCGAGTGTACGAGGCGCTCGCAAGCGGTGTGGGGTTCATGTTCTCTATGCCCCCGGCGGCTTGCAAAACGCGGCGGACGTCTTCGGTGGTTGTCGCTCTATATGCGGGCGGCTCGCCCGCCACCACGAGGAGGATTGCCGCCGCCAACATCTTCCCATTGTGACCCCGACGCGCCGGCTTTGGTTACAATGCAAGTATGTGGATCAGCTTGGCCTTGGCCCTGAATGACAGTGCGGTGATGGGGGTGGGCGGCACCGTATCGGCCCTGGACACCACCACTCCGGTGCGGATGGTCCGCGAGCGCATTGACATCCACATGGGCCAGCGCAAGGTCAACGCCGAGTTCCTCTTCCAAAACACGGCCAACGCCCCCACCCGGGTGCTGATGGGCTTCCCGGAAGAAGGCGGCGGCGACATTGAGGTGCCCGGCCCCAACCGCAGCACGTGGTTCAAATCGTTCCGCAGCTGGGTGGATGGCGAGGCCGTGGCGGTCCAGCGCCGCCCCTCCGAAGGCGACGACATGTTCTACAAACAGTGGTGGACCAAGGAGGTCACCTTTGCCGCCCGGCAAGAGCGTACCGTGCGCAATGAATACGTGACGACCCTGGGGGGTAGTGCCACCGGGGTGAGCTGGCTGACGTATGTGCTATCCACCGGGCGACCGTGGCAGGGCACCATCGGGGAAGCCGTGATTACGGTGGACCTGGCGGGGATTCCGCGCAACGCCTGGATCGGGGCGCGCCCGGCCAACTACGTGCGCCAGGGCGACAAGCTGGTGTGGGTGAAGCGGAACTTTGAACCCGAAGAGGATGAGGAAGTGGTGGTGGCGTACTGGGTGCAGGTGAAGGGTTCGCCGATTGTGCGGCCGGATGAACTGCGACAGCAGTACGGCCCGATTTTCCAGCGGGAATAGGCGATGGGTAAGCGTGGCTGGTGGATTCTAGGCGGCACTTTGGTGCTGGCGGCGGGGGTGTATTTCGGTGTGACGAAGTTCGCTCCGGCGAAATCCTCCGGGCCTCATGAAGATCAAATTCGGGGCTACTTTGTGGCTTTGCAAGAGCCAATGAATGACTTCAAGATGTTGCCCAAGAAGGAAGGGCAGCATTGGGGAATTACGAATGACACCACGATCATTCTTCACGAACCAAGCCTTCAAGTCACCCATATTCGACGATGGCCGGCCTGGCTAAAGAGAAATCCTGAGGGGGTGCCTGGTCCGGGCGAAGTTGAGAACGCGGAAGAAGCGACAACGAAGCTCGCCGCTCTCCTCCCCAAGCTTGGATTTGGTGATCTCAAGTACAAGGTGCTTACGGCGCATCGACTCGAGACACAGCCATTCTTGGTGACCAAGAATGGGCGGCAGGAATGGGAGCAGCGGAAGGCTCGGCCGCGGTACTTCGTTGCGTTCCGAGAGACGAACGAAGACCCTCGATACTATATCGATGGCTTGCGCGAGGTGAGAGCCGAGTTCTGTGCGAACACTGGAGCACTCTTGCTTTTCAGCGTCAACTACCCGGCGAAAGCGGGCGTGTGGGAGTCCATCATCACCGAAGAACAAGCCGCTCGAAAGGTGCGCGAGGAATGGAAGTCTTCGTCCGAGTCGGCGGAGGTCACGCGCACCACAATCGACCCAATTTGGATCCACTATTGGACTGACCCCAAACTCCGCCACGAGACGCCCATGTCGGGCGGATACATGGTGCGGGGTCTGGACGCCAAGGGCGACATGGTCTGCATCGGTTTTGTGGTCGGCCAGACCGGACAAGTACGGTGGAAGCAATGTGGCGACATCCCTGATTCCGTGAATTGGAATGGTCGCTCCCAAAACTTCCGACCCTCCGAATAGACCCGCCCGGCACCACCGGGCCCGCCCGTGCGCACACGCCCGTTTTCAGGTAGATTCCAAGGTGAAATGACCAGGGAAGGTCTCCCCGGTCGCGCCTGATTGCAATGATGCCCGACGACATGAATCCCGAAGAACTGACTGCCGAAGAGATCACCTCGCAGGAAATCAGTGAAACTCAGTTCAGCCGGGTCGACAAGGCTTACACCGAATCCGACATCCAAGTCCTGAAGGGCCTGGAGGCCGTGCGCCTGCGCCCTGGCATGTACGTGGGCGACAACGGCAAGCGGGGCCTGCACCAGATGTTCCGCGAAGTGCTGGACAACGCCGTGGACGAAGCGCTGGCCGGGCACTGCGACCTGATCAAGGTCATCATCTACAAGGACGGCTCCATGAGCGTGGAGGACAACGGACGCGGCATCCCCACCGGGATCCACCCCGAAGAAGGCGTCAGCACCCTCACCCTCGTTATGACCGTGCTGCACGCCGGTGGGAAGTTCGAGAAAACCGGCGGCTATAAGGTCTCCGGGGGTCTGCACGGCGTCGGCGTCTCGTGCACCAACGCCCTCTCGCTGTGGATGGAATCCACCGTGCAGCGCGAAGGCCAAATCTTCCGCCAGCGTTTTGAGCAAGGCGTTCCGGTCGGCGAACTCGACATCCTGGGCAAATCCAAGACCACGGGCACCAAGCAACACTGGATGCCGGACCCCGAGGTGCTGCGAGAAACGGAGTACGACGTGCACATCGTCAAGCACCGTCTGCGCGAAATCGCCTACCTCAACCCGAACATTACGATCGAATTCAGCGACGAGCGCCACCCCGAAGAGGATGAAGTGCTGCACTATACGCGCGGCATTATCCAATTGGTGGAAGACAGCAATGACGCCTACGATGTGATCCACAAGCCGATTGCGTTCCACCGCATTCGCGAGGGGATGGAAGTCGAGGTTGCCATCCAGTACCACACGTCTTACAGTACGTCCATCCTGGCCTACACCAACAACATCCATCAACCGGATGGTGGAACCCACGTCTCGGGCTTCAGCGCCGCGCTCACCCGCGTGCTCAACCAGTACGCCCGCCGGATGAACCTGCTGAAGGAGAAGGACAAGAACTTCACCAGCGACGACGTGATGGAAGGCCTCACCGCCGTCATCGCGCTCAAGCTGGAGCACGCCAGCTACAACTCACAGGACAAGGTCAAGCTGGTGAACCCCGAAGTGCAGGGCCTCACCAATTCGCTGGTGGGCGATGGCCTCACCACGTTCTTGGAAGAGAACCCGCAGGTGGCCAAGCGCATCATCGACAAGGCGATGATTGCCCAGCGCGCCCGAGAGGAAGCCCGCAAGGCCGCCGAAGCCGTGAAGCGTAGCAACGCCATGGATAGCTTTGGGCTGCCGGGCAAGCTGAGCGACTGCGTGAGCAAGAACGCCGCCGATTGCGAAATCTATCTCGTGGAAGGCGACTCGGCCGGGGGCACCGCCAAGGGCGGCCGCGACCGCCTCACCCAGGCCATCCTGCCGCTACGCGGAAAGATCCTCAACGTCGAGCGCGCCCGCCTGGATAAAGCGCTGGACAACAACGAAATCAAGTCGCTCATCGCGGCGCTGGGGGTGGGGATTGACGTGCTCACCGGGCGCGGCAATTTTGTGGAGGATGAGGACGGCATCAGCAAGGAAAGCAGCCACTTCGACATCACCAAGCTGCGCTACCACAAGATCATCATCATGACGGACGCCGACGTGGACGGCGAACACATCCGCACGCTGCTGCTCACGTTCTTCTATCGGTTTATGAAGCCGCTGGTGGTGAACGGGCACATCTATCTCGCCGAGCCGCCGCTGTTCGTCATCAAGGCCGGGGCCAATGAGCGCTACTACGCCATGACGGTGGAAGAGCGCGACGAGATCGTGAAGACGATTAAGAAGAAGAACGTGACGATCACGCGCTTTAAGGGTCTGGGTGAAATGGAAGCCCATGAGCTGGAAGAAACGGCCATGAACCCCGAAACCCGCCGCCTGGTGCAGGTGACGTACGACCCGCAGATGGATATGGAAGTGGAGCGGATGTTCAGCCGGCTGATGGGCGACAAGGTGGAGCCGCGCCGTGAGTTCATCGAGCGTCACGCCCGCGCCGTCACCAACCTCGACTGGCACTACTAAGCGTCATTGGGAAGCACGGCTCGGCGCGGGGCTTGAGAAATCGTGTCGTAAACATTGGGGCGCAGGGCTATACTTTGCGTTATGGTCGCTGCCGCCCTGCTCTTGGCCGCCGTCGTACTCGACGATCCTGAGATTCCTGATCTCAGCACCGATTTCCAAGTGAAATCCGAAGGCGGGGCTCAGCCGATCCACTCGCGCCCGCGCCCTTACGATGGCCCTTCGGTGCTCAATCCCAATGAGCGCTTCCAGGGTGCAGAACGGCTCACGCTTCGCGTATTCTTCGAGTTCGTACCGGTTCAGGATGGCCCGCTTTCGGGCAAGACGATTGCGGAAACGGTGTGCCTCAACGCTTGCCAGGGGCCGCCGCCGGACCACGCCAGCCACAAGGATTGCGACCGGCTGTGCGATCGCCCGTGTGACCGGGAACATAAGATTTCCGTCGCCAACGGCCCGCTAGAGCGCGACCAAGCGGGCATCAACGAGCTGGGCAAGTCCATGCGTGATTTGGTCAAGGCCTCGAACAATCGCGGGATGCCCATGGAGATGAACGATTTTGCGGCCCTCGATGCCGTGTCGGTGCCCTTCGAATACCTGCGCAACAACAGCAACATGATCGAGTGGAATCCGGGCCACCTTTCGCCCGAAGGTGTTTACCAACCTTGCCACCAAACCACCCTGCGCTACAAATCCTTGCAGTACGACATCCAGGCGACGATTGAAGTGCGCTACTCGCTGTTCAAAGGCAATCCGGACGCTCCGGACTACGCCGAACATGCCACGTTCGCCACGCGGGGCCCCATCACCATTGGCCGTGTACGGGGCATCAATCCGAACTCTACGGGTGAGGGTGTCACTGTCTGCGCCTGCGAAAAGACCGGCGACATTGGGCTCTGGAAGGATCCGATCATTAAGGTCGGGGAGGACTACGCGATTGTGCCGACGGATGCCCACAAGAACCGCAATTCCGTGGCCGCGCTCTTCCGTAAATACGATGCGCAAATCACGGTGGCCGGACAAAACTTGAACTACGGCACATTGGAAGCCACGGGGGCCAGCGAAATGGATGTGAACTTCCCGGCCGGAACCTTCCTGCAATGTCTGGATGACGCCACGCAAAACGGGATGATCGTGGACACGATACGCACCACATTCTCGTTCCAACTCAACCAGAGCCCCGTGGCCGCGCCGACCCGTTTCCGGTTTGCATGTCTGAATATGAACAAGAAGGAGCCGACTCCCTCGACGCGGTTTGTCCCGATGCCCGCGCGAGATTCGAAGCTCGTCTTGCTGGCGCAGGAGATTCAGGAGTCTAGGTTCCGTGGTCCGTGGGATCAAGCCCGGGTTTGGCTTTACACCGATGAGCCCACTTACGAGAAGCTCGGCGATGTGCTGCTACCCAATGTAAGCAAGTCCACTTATCTGCAGTGCCTGCGTGAGGTGGCGGATTTTGCGCCTCGACGTCGCAATGGTTCGGCATGGGGAACGCTGATCACCCCCGACATCCTCTTTGATGCCAATGGTGACCAGCGCGCCCTGGTGTGGGGCGCTCAGCAGATTCCGGAAAACCGCTTGGCGGAGTTCCTGAAGTTTGCCAAAGAGGGGTCGCTACCGGATGAATTCGACGAAGACAGCCTCAAAACCTGCCGCGCCCTGATTGCGGAGTTTGGGATGCGCAAGCAGCCGGCGGCGCAAGAACTAGCGAAAGTGGTGGCCGAACGATGGGTGCCGGCGGCGGCCCGCGCCGAGTTCGCGAAACAGAACGGATTTGACGGCCTCCTTTGGTTGGCCCTGCAATCCGAGACGGCCAATGGCAAGTGGGCACGAACGTTCTTGGCGGCGAATGCTCCCGAGGTTGCAGCGGTCGCTGACGAGATCCTTGCCGAATCCCAAAGAGTTCGCAACTAGTTTCTGTGGATTCGGCCTGTATGAATGCCTAATTTTGCCTGGCAATTGTGCCAGTTTGTGGCGCAAGCGTAGTAAAGACTATGGCATGAGGTTCATCATTCAACTGCCTGGAACTATCTGGGCAGGATGATCCTTATGTATAAGTTCGCTTTGAGTGCCCTCGCTTTGGGTGCCGTAGCTGTGAGTTCCGCCCAGGCGCTGATGTATGATTCGATCCCGACTTCGGTGACCAACTACTTCGCCCCCGGCGGTGCCACCAACCAATCGGGCAACACTATCACCCGCCTGATGGCCGACGACATTGACATGATCGATGCCTTCCCGGGCGCGCAGATCACCAGCTTTGCCTTCACGCTGGTGAACGCCAACACGACCACCGTGTCGTTCCGCCCCCGCGTTCGGTTCTACGGCTTAGCCGGTACCACCGCCACCACGCTGGGCAACGTCCTTGCGGCCTACACGATCAACCCGGTGACGATGGCTGGTCAAACGGCCACCACCTACACGATTAATATCGGCCCGGGCTTCAATGTCCCCAACAACTTCTTCCTGTGGGCGGGCCTGACGTTCGACAACAACGTCGGCGCCACGGGGGCCACGGCCACGCAGCTGGATAACATCGGCTGGGCTGTGGGTCAACCGACGGTGGGCACCAGCGACGACATCTTCTTCCGCACCACGGCGGCGGGAAGCTTCGCAGCTAACAACCCGACGGGCGGCTACCTGTTCTTCAACGGCAACCCGCCGGCGAACTTCGCGTTCCGCGTGAACGCCGTGCCGGAACCGGCCAGCATGATCGCGCTGGGCGCGGGCCTCTTGGCCATGCTCCGCCGCCGACGCGCTGCCTAAGCGTACGGTTGCAAGACGAAGGATCCCGTCCTTGGCCACTGGCCAGGGGCGGGATTCATCTTTCTGACCATCCCGCCGCTACAGGGACTCGGCTGACCTCAAGCGGCCCCGACAAGTAGAATAGTCCAGCCGCACGGGTCTCTTTCGATGGACCAATCCCTTATCCGCAACTTCTGCATCATCGCCCACATTGACCACGGAAAGTCCACGCTTGCGGACCGAATCCTGGAGGTCACGGGGGCGGTGCGCGGCCATGCCCAAGAGCAGATGCTCGACACCATGGACCTGGAACGGGAGCGGGGCATCACCATCAAGATGACGGCGGTGCGGATGAACTTCACCGCGAAAGACGGCAAGACGTACCAGTTCAATCTCATTGATACGCCGGGCCACGTGGACTTCACTTATGAAGTCAGCCGTGCGCTCTATGCCTGCGAAGGCGCGCTGCTGGTGGTGGACAGCACCCAGGGCGTGGAAGCGCAAACCATTGCCAACGCCAGCATGGCCATGAACCAGAACCTCGCCATCATCCCAGTGGTGAACAAGATGGACCTGCCCCATGCCGACCTGGAGATGGCGAAGGACGAGATTGAAAACGCCCTCATGATTGACGCCAGCGAGGCGATCCCTTGCAGCGCCAAATCGGGCATGGGGATCACCGACATCCTGGAGGCGGTGGTGGAGCGCATTCCGCCCCCGACGGGCGACCCCGAAGCCCCCCTGCGTGCCTTGATTTTCGACTCGCACTTCGACACCTACCAGGGCGCGGTGGCTTACGTCCGCGTGGTGGATGGCGAGGTGAAGCCGGGCGACAAGATCCGGATGATGTCCACGGGCAAGACCTTTGATGTGGACGAAGTGGGCGTGTTCCGCCCGCGGTTGGAACGCGGCCAAGCCCTGCGCACGGGTGAAGTTGGCTTTGTGACGGGCGCGATCAAGACGATTGGCGATGCGGCGGTGGGCGACACCGTCACCAGCGCCGAGAACTCGGCCATTGAACCGCTGCCGGGTTACCGCAAGGCGAAGCCGATGGTGTACTGTGGCCTCTATCCGACGGATAGCGACCAGTACGCCGACCTGCGCGATGCCATCGAGAAGCTTCAACTCAACGACTCCTCTCTGCAATTCGAACCGGAAACGAGCGCGGCCCTGGGCTTTGGGTTCCGCTGCGGCTTCCTCGGCTTGTTGCACATGGAGATCGCCCGTGAGCGCTTGGAACGTGAATTCAACCTGGACCTCATCCTCACCGCGCCGAGCGTGGACTACCAGGTCTACATGAACGACGGCTCGATGATCCACATCTCGAACCCCAGCGAGCTGCCGAGCCCCAACCACATCCAGCGGATCGAAGAGCCGATGGTGGACGCCACCGTGATGGTGCCCAACGACTATGTGGGGGCCGTGATGAACCTGTGCCAAGACCGGCGCGGGGTCTATAAAAAGACGGAATATCCCTCGCAAACCCGCTGCTTAATTTATTACAGCCTGCCATTAGGTGAGATTCTTCTCGACTTTTTTGACAAGTTAAAGTCCAGCACGCGCGGCTATGCCTCGCTCGATTACGAGTTTAGTGGCTACCAAGATAGTGACCTGGTAAAGGTGGACATTCTTTTGAACGGTGACCAGGTGGACGCGCTGAGCTTCATCGTCAACAAGCAGTTTGCGTACCCTCGCGGCAAGGCCATCGTGGAGCAGCTGCGCAAAGTGGTCCCTCGCCAGCAGTACGAGGTCAAAATCCAGGCGGCGATCGGTTCCAAGATCATTTCGGCGGACGTCATCAAGCCGTTCCGCAAGAACGTGATTGCCAAGTGCTACGGCGGCGACGTTTCGCGCAAGCGCAAGTTGCTGGAAAAGCAAAAGAAGGGGAAGAAGCGCATGAAGAATATCGGCAGCATCGAAGTGCCGCAGGAAGCCTTCCTCTCCGTGCTACGCGTGGCGGAATAGCGGGAGCGCAAGGCGCGGCGCGAGGCCAAGGCCCCCGCATAAGTACCAGTTCGGTCTTCTTTATGTCATCCGTTCCCTCACGCTGGGGTACCCTGGAATCATCAAGGGGTTATCTCTGAGATGAAGAGGACATTAATATTATTTGCGGCTTTGGGAGTTGTTGGCTCCGCTCATGCCGTCGTCATTGACGATTTCACAACGGGGTTGTTCTCAGCTTCGTATGGTGGGAACGCTTACTTCACGGGTGGCGCCACAGTTCCCAACGCCATCGGCCCGCTGCGCTACCACAGCACCAAGTTCAACGCGAACCCGCTCTTCGCTCAGACCTTCATTGACATGCCGGGCGATGGCAAGACTTACATCGAAACCGGTCCGGGTGTGGATGCGGAAGTGACCCTGGCGTGGGCGGGTGGTCTGACTTCGGGCACGGGAACCTTCGGGGGCGGCTCGCTCAATGCGAATCAGTTCACGGCGATTCCGGCCAACCTCAGCGGCCTGACGGGCTTCCAAGTGGGCTACGAAAACGCTGACCAGAACTTTGACCTCGTGATGGGCTTCATCGACACGGCGAACAACGTGTTCGAACTGTCGACCCCGGTGACGGTCACGGCCGGCACGGGCTCGGTCGTCATTCCGTTCTCGAGCATTAACCTCACGAACATCAACTTGGCGAGTGTGGACGGCGTTGTCTTCCGTGCGTTCATGGACCACAGCCAAGATGTCACGATCACGCGAGTGAATGCGGTGCCGGAACCGGCCAGCATGGTTGCGCTTGGAGCAGGCTTGTTGGCGCTTTTGCGCAGGAGTCGGCGCGCCTAAGTCGCCGGAGAGGACAACATGAACAAGATTTTGTTACCCCTGAGCATCGTCGCCCTGGCGGCCATGTCTCAGGCCGTGGTCATTGACACTTTCGGTGACTTCCAGTTTGCACAGTTCTCGAACGATGGCTACTCGGTCAATACGGCTCCGGGCGGCACGATCGCTGGGGCTGGTGCCCGCACCTACAGCGCGGACATTAGCGCCAACCCGAACAACCGCTTCATCCGAATGGCGAATGGATCGGGCAACTTGGTGATCCAAACGGGTTCGGGGGTTGCGGGCAATGCCTTCATCATCCTGACCGGTGCCCTGAACAGTGGCGCGCCGACGAGCGGAAATGTCAGTTTCCCGCCGCTGGTGGACCACACGCCGATGAACCTCAACCTTAGCGGCTACAACGCCCTTGAGATTGACTACCTGGGCAACGACCAGGCCAGCACAGGCATCTCGGTTGTGGTGTACGACAACACGTTTGCGAACAGCGACGTGAGCGCCGTCTTCAACCCGACCGTGGGCAATGGCACGCTGAGCATCCCGTTCAGCAGCATCTTCAACACGGTGCCGGCCAGCAGCGTGGGCCTCATCGGTCTGCGCGTGGATCTTCCGAACGCCAACGACATCGCCTTCGGCGAAGTCCGTGCGGTGCCGGAACCGGCGACAATGATCGCGATGGGTGCGGGCTTGCTCGCGCTGGCGCGACGCCGCCGCAAGTAAGCGGCTTCGACCTCAAGAAGTGAACTCCTCGGCTACCGTGCCGGGGAGTTCTTTCTTTTCTCCCTGGTGGGATTACCAGGTTTGTTATCGAATGGCTAAATCTTCGCCAAAGCGAGGTGGCCCGGAAATTGAGGGGGTATATTCTAATCGGGTAACTATATGAAGAGGACAATTCTCACCCTGCTGGCCTTAGTTGGTTCAGCGTCTGCGTTTGCGGTCGTACTTGACGACTTCAACGCCGGGAGTTTCTATCTGGATACAAACTCGGACTTTTACAACACGGAAACCGTGGGTTCGGGCTTGCTTCGGTACGGTTTCAACGGGTTCTTTAACAATCCGAACAACCGCTACATCACCAGCGAAATCGCTGGCGGGCAACTCTATGTCGAAGCCGAAACCGGCGTTGACGGCATCTTTACTTTTGGGCACCTCGGTGCTTTGCTGAATGGCGCACCGGCCACCGCCCCGGGGGCCTTGGCCGCTCTGGACGCGGGCTCGTTCCCGACGGCAATGACCTTCGCGAGCACTCCCGTGGTCGAAATTGTGTTTACGGCGAGCGACCAATCCAATGCTCTCGTGCAGTTCTGGGCCTACGAAAAGAACGGTGTTGATCTGGGGAACTTCGAAGCCTCGACCAACCTGAACGTGCCGCAGGGCGGCGGTTCGGTGACGTTTGACTTCAGCACGACGGCGCTCGACCTCTCCAATGTCGGAGCTTGGGGTTTCAACCTCTTCCTCCCCACGGGTAACGACATCGCCATTACCCAAGTGAACGCGGTGCCGGAACCGGCCACGCTCATCGCCCTCGGAGCAGGTTTGGCCGCCTTGGCTCGACGACGCAAGGCCAACTGATATTAGGAGACTAAGAACATGAACAAGAGTTGGATCATCCTGAGCTTGGTCGCCATCAGCGCGGCCGCCCAGGCGAACATCATCATTGATGACTTCTCGACGGGCAACTACGTGTACAACACGTCAGCTGACACCTACACGTCGCAGACCGGCATCACCGCCATCGCCCCGACCCGCTACGTGGCGCACGACTTTGTCGCCAACCCGAACTCGCGACCCATCCGCACGGAAGTGACGGGCGGCAAGCTGTTCATCTCCACGGGCAGCAACGTCAATGCTAAGTTGAACTTCAACTACATGGACAGCCTGAAGAGTTCGGTGCCGGCCCAGGGTACGGGTCTGCTCGGTCTTTCGAGCTTCAATCCGGGCACCATCGACATCAGCAGCGAAAGCGCCTTCAAGTTCGATTACGAGAACAACGACCAGAACAACACGATGATTTACGTGTATGCCTGGAACTCGGACTTCACGGCCTTCAACGCCTCCGCTGGTTACTCGGTGGCCGCCGGCAATGGCAGCCTCACCATCCCCTACAGTGCGGTCTTCACCTCGGTGAACCCGAACAGCATCGGGATGCTCGGTTTCGGAGTCCTGGCTCCGACGAGCAACGACATCACGCTGACGAACGTGGCCGCTGTGCCCGAACCCGCCAGCATGATCGCGCTCGGTGCCGGTCTGCTCGCGCTGGCTCGCCGCCGACGCAGCAAGTAACCGCCCATTACTTAGCCGTTACCCAAAAAAAGGAACCCGGACCTCCACATGGAGATCCGGGTTTTCTTTTTGCCGTCGCCCTCGAGACTTAGCGGCGGGTGAAGAGCAAGCGGCTCGCGCGGCCCCCGGCATCCACCCGGATGGCGGGCCACGTCGTGCCTTCGCCCTGCGGGGTGATGGTGAGGAACCCGCCCACGCTCAGCTGCTTGGGGTTGGTGACGTTGCCCGCCCCCCAGTCGTGGCCGTTGATCTTCACCTGCAGGGCCCCGTCCTTTTCGGTCACCACGATCGCGTATTCCATCTCCTCGCTCCAGAACTCGCCCGCCCAGGCCGCGCGCTGTTCAGGCGTTGCCACAAACGGCTCCCCTCGGAGCCCGCGCATCTTCGTCCCGGATTGATCGAGGATCACCGCCGGAGCTGTACCTTCCTTGATTTCATCGAACGTGAACTTGGCCTGCACCGGCGCGTAGCTAAACTCCCGCTCGCCGGTGCGAGTCAACTCGATCTTGGGCTGGCCTTGCGGTTCGGCAAAGAGCTTGCCGCCGGCGGTCGAAAACTCAATCGGTAGTTCAATCGGCTTCAGCACATAGCGGCCCGAGTAAGCGGCTAGCACTTCAGGCGTGAGAGGGCTCCAGTCCGGGCTGCCAGCCGGGGCAGCGGGCGCGGCGGGCTCCGGCAGATCCAGCAGAATCCGCGCGATCTTGTCGTTCATCTGCTTGCTCAGCTGGGTGCCGTCATTCCCGGCCGTGAACACCGACCAACCCGAGTCCGGGAACACCGTAAACATCGCGTGGAACCCGCTCCAGTCGCCCCCGTGCTGGATGCGCTCTACCGTGCCCAGCTTGTCCAAGAACAAGCCACCTGCGTAGCGCATTCCCGGGCCAAAGAGGCGCGGCGAGGGCTTCAGCATCGCAGCGTGCCAGGCTCGCTCCTCCTCGGTGGGCTTGGCGAGGAAGCGCGACCAGCGCGCCATGTCGCTGGTGGTGGTCAGCATGCCGCCATCCCCCACAATCGAAGCCCGCAAGCGCATGGCCAAGAACCCCTGCCCATTGCGCACGTAGCTGTTGGCGCGCTGCTTCACCAGCAGTTCGGCGCTGGCATCGTAGAGCGAATCCTTCATCCCCAGCGGCTCCCACACCAGGCGGCGGGTGGCGGTGGTCAGGTCCGTCTTCTCCTTGCGCTTCACCACCTCGGCCAGCAGGGCGTAGCCGGTGTTGCAATACATCGAGACCGCGCCGATGGGGAAGTTCGTCTCCCGCTGCTTCTTCAGCATCTCAATCAGCTCATCGGGGTCCGGCGTTTCGTCCAGCGATCCGCCATTGCTCATCACGCTGAGGTTGAGATAATCGCGCAGGCCGCTGGTGTGGTGGATCAGGTGGTGCAGCTTAATGGCCTCCATCCACTCGGGCAGCTCTTCGATGTGCGTGCGGATGGAGTCCTCTTGCGAGAGCTTGCCTTCCAGCTCCAGCCGCACAATGCTGGCCACCACAAACTGCTTGGTAATGCTGCCGATGTCAATGCGGCTTTCGGGGGTCAGGCGGGTGCCCTGCTCCAGGTCGGCCAGGCCGAGGCCCTCTTGCATCACAATTTCGCCGTTGTGATAGATGGCTACCACGCCGCCGGGGCCGTCTTCGGTGCGCCAGGGCTTCAGCACTTCGGCAATCGCGGCTTGCTTTTCCGGGCTAAGCGTGGGCGGCTGCAGCAGGCACAGGGCCAGCACAAATGAGGTCATTGCAATGTGTAATACCGCAGTTCTTACTCACCGGTTGCCGGGGGCTGGGAGAAACTACTCGCCGGCCCGGGCAGTGTGCGGCGTTACTCTCCTCGTGACTGGCTTGCATTCCAGCAGTAGTGCTGCAAGATCTTTCCATCCCGGGCATCGATTCTAGCCATGCACTGCGTCGACTCCTCATTCACATACCCGGTCACGTAGTAGCCCGGAACCAGGCGGTCTTCCGGCAAGACTTTCGTAGAGTTACCCGACCGAATGTACTGCGCCTTTGCCTGAACTTGTCGAGGATCGAAGTTAGCACCAGAACCGCGCCAAACTTTCTGCGCAATCTCTACTGCCCGTTGTTCCGAAATGACCTCCTCCCAAGGAGCGGCAGGGGGAATGGCGTTTGAACTGTACTTCAGAACAAGCCCGGTTGCCGCATCCATGACAATGGTTCCCTTGCGGAGGCCAGCGGACACATACCGTTTGTCACTCTTGGATTCCTCGAACCTTGCCACAAAGATCTTTCGCTCGAAGCCCATCACAACCTGCCGAGAAGCTTCTCCCTCGAGAGCCTGGGATTGGGTGAATTCAAATGCCTCCATTTCTACGCTCGCCTCTTTTAGGAAGAGATTCATGGCCGCCTTTGCTTCGGATTCCGATTTGAGGCTATGGGATCGGCCGGGATCATAGGGATGCGAGGTGTAAAAGGTCTTTGGCCGACTCAATTGGATGAGCTGTCCGGTCTGCTGGTCAAGCCAAACACGGACCGAGGCCGTTTCGAGCATGACACCCCCGTTCTTTGTGGCCAACATGTTCGCTTGAGCAGGGTCCTCTCTACTCGCTAGCAGAACCTGCCGCAATCGCGCCTGCGTATCCACCCGGCCCGTCGCCATGGCCGAGAGCTGACCCCGAATGGGCCACGCCGCAGCCCCCAGCGCCACTACTCCCAGGCACACCCACCCCAAGGCTCCTTTGCGGGCGGGGTTCTTCATCGGGGGGCACTCCTTTCGGCTGTCAGCCGTTCTTACCGCTACTGACTCCCGAACCTACCAACAAGTTACGGGGGTTGTCAAGCCCGTGTTCCTGCCCTGGCCCGCCCCGGAGCCTGCTACCCCCGGCGCGTCATACTGAACCCGTGGGCATGTTTCGCGGGATGATGCAGCGAGTGGACCGCTTGCTCGGTCGGGGGGTGATTGACGAAGCCCTTTACGAAGACCTGGAAGAGGCCCTGCTGCAGGCCGACACCCCCATCTCTGTCACCACCGAGATTCTGGAAGAGCTCCGCCAGGCCGTCCGCACCGAGCGCATCACCGACCCCGCCGGCATCAAGGACCGATTGCAAGAGGCTATCCGCCGCCGATTTGACCAAAAGGCGAAATCCGCCCTCTACCGGCACATCGTCAACCCGACCGTGTACCTTTTTGTGGGCGTGAACGGGGTGGGCAAAACCACCACCATCGGCAAGCTGGCCACCCGCCTGGTGGGGCAGGGCCGCAAGGTGCTGCTGGCACCAGGGGACACCTTCCGGGCCGCCGCCATTGACCAATTGAAGCTGTGGAGTGAGCGCAGTGGCGCCGAGTTCATCAACGCCCAGCCCGGAGCCGACCCCGGTAGCGTGATTTTTGACGCCGTAACCGCCGCCAAGGCCCGCAACATCGAATACGTTCTGGCCGACACCGCCGGCCGCCAGCACACCAAGGCCGCGCTGATGAACGAGCTGGGCAAGATCACGAAAGTGCTGGAGAAAGCCCACGGCCGCCCCGCCGACGAGGTGCTGCTGGTGCTGGACGCCAACACCGGGCAGAACGCCATCCGGCAGGCGGAAGAGTTCCGTGCTGCGGCCCAGGTTTCGGGCCTGGTGCTGACCAAGCTGGACGGCACCAGCCGGGGCGGCGCCCTCATTGGCATTCACGAGCGACTGGGGATCCCGGTCAAGCTCATTGGGCTGGGCGAACGCCCGGATCAGTTGCAAGACTTTGATCCGGACGTGTTTGCCGCCCAGCTTTTTGACTAAGGCTTAGTAGCTGTGGCCCCTTAGTGGCTGTGGCCTAAGTCGAGGAACTTGCGTTCCGGATTGTGCCGACCGGGGAAGGGGAAGCCCACCATGGTCTGGGAGAACTTGAAGTAGCGGGAGCTGGTGTCCGCGTGGCCGTAGTTAGCGCCCTCGGTGAATCGCTTCTGGTCGATACGCTCGCTGAACCAGTTTTCGCCGTCCTCTTCGTACATGGTCTCGTCATCCCAGCTGGTGCCATCTTCGGGCCAGGGGTGATAGTCCGTGTCCTCCACGCCCTTGGCGCGGGGGGCCAGCGCAATCTGCTCGCTGGGGTACTCGAAAGACGTCAGGCTTGCGCCGTGAGCGAAAAGACCGTTGATGAGGTAGTCCGTGGCCGGTTCATCATCCTCGGCGCGGTAGGCAGGCGTGCGGAAGACTTGGCGGTTCTTGACGTATGGGTAGAGCGGGTCGAACCAGTCGTAGCCGGTCTCCTCGTCCTTCACCACACTGTTGTCATCCCAGTCGGCGGCATAGATTTGCAGCGCCGTGCCAATCTGCTTGATGTTGCTGAGGTCAGCCGTCTTCTTGGCGGCCTCCTTGGCCCGCGCGAACACCGGAAACAGGATGGCGGCCAGGATCGCGATGATGGCGATCACGACCAAGAGTTCAATAAGGGTAAAGCCCCTTCGGTACATACAAGTAGTATGCACTTGAAGGGGCTAGGTATTGCAACTATTTGGCAATAGTCGTTTCGACAATGTGGCTTTCGGTCCCCTTGGGGGCTTGGGGGGCCCGGCCCGGGGCGGCTTGGCCGCGCTTCCAGCGCAAGTAGGCCACGCCCGCGTAGGTGACCAAAGTGGCCACCACGGCCACGTCGTCGCTCCAGCCAAGGAGGGGGATGAGGTCGGGGATGATATCAATCGGTGACGCGCCGTAAATCAACGCGGTCAGCAACGAAACAATGGTTCCCCAAGGGCGGCCCGGGGCCTGGATGGGGCGATTCTCCATGTTTCGTTAGACGGAAGCCCGCCCCCATCGGTGGCAAACCTTAGGCCATTTGGAATTCCGGCGAGCCAAAGATCAGCCGGGCCACCGCCCGTGCCCCCGCCTGGGCGTTGCGTGCGGTGATGCGTTCTCCGCACGCCAGTCGGGCGGCTTCCTCCAGTTGCTTCACCTTGGCGGGGGGCAACTCGGCGTCGAACCATTCCACCATCGCCGCGACCAATCCCGCCGGGCTCGGATTGCGAGTGATGAGCGGAAACACTTGGAATCCCAGAGATGGGCTGGCCCCGCCGCTCGGCCGATCGCCAAAGAGCCGATCCGCCCACTTCACCCGCTCCACCATCGTGGCGCTGCTAATCCAAGCCTCGCCCCACAGCCAGCCCGCCACGTCGGGTGGTTCCAGCAGCTTCATCCCCATGCCACTCATGCTGGCCTGCGCGACGCGCGAGATCGCCACCAAGCGGGCGGGGGCACGCTCCTCGTCATCCCGGTTGCCCATATATTCGCTTAAGGGGGCGTTGTAGACCCCCAGCGCGCGCAGGGAGGGGATGATGAAGTCCACCGGGTTCTTGACCAGGGAGTGATCCGCGCGGTCGCTCACAAACTCGGGGTGCAAGGCCACCAAGCGCACCAGATCCTTGATGACCATGCCCTTGCGCCGCCACTCCTCGGCGATCTCCTCGACCAGGGCCTCATCCGGCTTGGGGTAGACAAAGAACTCCCAGAATTTGTAAACCAAGTGGCGCGCGGTCTGGGGGTTGTCGACCAGCATCTTCAGTACGGCATCGCCATCGAAGTTGCCGGTCTTGCCGAGGATCGTCTTGGTTCCGTTGTCGTGCTGAGCGCGGTCATAGTAGAAGACCAACCCTCGCCCGGGCAGGGTCATGCCCCGGAAAGGAGCCAGGCGCGGCCCCTGCAGAGAAAACGTCCATCCGGTAAACGCCCGCGCCACCTCGGGGATGTCCTTCTCCTCGTACTGGTCCACCCCCAGCGTGAAGAGCTCCATCACTTCGCGGGCAAAGTTCTCGTTGGGCTTTTCCTTGGTGTTCTGGCAGTTGTCCAGCCAGAAGAGCATGGCGGGGTCCTTGCTCACCTCGGTGAGCAACGTCAGGAACGGCCCGAGGGCATTCTTGCGTAGCGTTTCGATGTGCTGAATCAGCGGCGCGCTCTTGTCCACCTTCATCAGGCTGGTGGCGAAGTGGTCGTGCCAAAAGAGGGTGAGCTTCTGCTGCAGAGGGTATCCCGTCAGGCCCAGGCGGGTCATCCAGGCGGTTTGGACGATGGGCGGGGGAAGGGCGTTGTTCTGGCGATTGCGGAAGTCTTCGACGGTGAGTTCGTAACCCTCGGACCGATCCTCGAATTCCAGCAGGCGGTCCACGGCCGTGCGGTAGCCCCGCGTGCCGTAATATTCCATTTCGGAAACACTCGCGCCCAGGCCGAAGCGGCGCAGGAGGTGCCGGATTTTCTGCTCGTCAGTTTGCAGCGCCATTTGAGGGTGTTGACGTCGGGATGACGCCCAGGTTCAGTGAAAATGAAAAGGCCTGATCTTCCCGAAAGAAGACCAGGCCAGCTCGAAGAATGAGCGATCCCGTTACTTGGCGTTCTGCTCGGGGACGTCCGTCTTGCTGAAGGTGTCAGCACTCACGAACTTGTAAAGCTTCTGCCCGTCGTGCTCTGCCCACAACATGTGGCGGGTCTGCTCGCCATTCTTGGTCTTGCGAAGGGACTTCATCTTTCGCACCGCGGATTCCGGAACGTCCACATGGGACCGGGTCTTCAAGTTATAAAACCGCATAGATCTCGACTCTCAATTTGGTCTGCCACGGGGGCTAACCCCGGGACATGCCTTAGTTTGCCCACATTCTTCTGCGGAACGCAAGTCAATTTGAACCAGAATGGTGAACTTTCTGCTGGTACGCTTGAGTTCGTGATGTCCGGAACGGCTTCTGAGTTCGTTTTGCAGTCCCTTGAACGCATGAAATCGCGGGGTCTGCGCATCACCATGCCCCGGCGACTTGTCCTGCAAGCCCTCGACGAAAGTGTGCAACCCCTCACGGTAGCGGCCGTACGAGATCGGGTCTTGGAGGCTGGCGGGCACATTGATACGGTGACCGTGTACCGCATTCTCTCGGCTCTCCAAGAGATCGGCGTGGCGCACCGTATTGGGCTCCTCGACGCTTTTGCCCCGTGCCGCCTAGCCCACGACCACGAAAACCAGCAGCTTCACGCCGTTTGCGAGGGCTGCGGCAAGGTTTTTGAATCCGAACTCAGCACCGCGCAAGAAAACTTGGCCACCGAAAGCATGATCGCCCGGGGGTTCTCCCCCCGAGCGATCCATGTCGAGATTCTTGGCCGGTGCCAAGAGTGCGGGCCGTTGCCCGCATAGGCTTTAGTTCAGCGTGATCTTGGCTTGACCTTGGATGGGGTTGCCGTTCACGTACCGCTGATACTTCACCGCGACCTCATTGTCCTTACTGGCCAGAGCCTTAGCCACGTCTTCCAGTTCCTTGATCTCGCGTCCGTTGACCTCGGTGATCACGTCACCGGCCTTCAGGCCGAGGCGGCTGGCGTTGGAATTGGCTTGCACGTCGCGGATGACGAACCCTTCCAGCTTGGCCGGGAGCTTGAACATCTCGCGGTCGCTTGCCTCGATCTTGCCGAGGGTGACCCCGAGCAGTTGTCGGCGCGGCACGCCGGGCACTTGCGGGGTGGCTTCCTCTTCCTGGCTATCCGGGCGCAGACGCTCCTGCATTTCCGGGAACATCTCGCGGAGGTCATCCGGCATGCGCTGCATGCGTTCCGGCGCCACCTGGCTAATGTTCTGCTCGGCCGGTGGGCCTTCCACCTTCATCGTCGTCGTCAGACGTTGGTCGTTGCGGTAGTACGTTACGGGCAGCGAATCGCCAGGGTTGGCTTCGATCATCGCAATGCGCACGTCCAGTTCGCTCTTGATTTGGCGGCCACCGATCTCGGTGAGCACGTCACCCGCCTTGAGGCCAGCCTTGGCGGCCGGGGTGTCGGCGCTCACGTCTTCCACCTTCGCGCCTTCGAGGTTACGCTGACGCTTCTCGAACGGGCGGAGATCCGTCGGGATCAAGCCCATAAAGCCGCGCTGCAGCTTGCCCGTGGCAATGATTTCTTCGGCCACCACGCGGATCGTCTTGGCGGGGATGGCAAAGCCAATGCCCTCGCTGGCGCCCGTGCGGCTATAGATGTAGCTGTTGACGCCAATCACGTCGCCGCGCAGGTTCACCAGCGGGCCACCGGAGTTCCCGGGGTTCACGGCGGCGTCCGTTTGGATCATGCCGCTGTAACTGCGGGCCGCGCCCGCGCCGCCCACCACCGAGCTTCGCCCGAGGCCACTCACGTGGCCGATGGTCACCGTGTTCTCGAGGCCGAACGGGGAGCCGATGGCGATCGCAAACTGGCCAATCTTCACTTCGTCGCTGTCGGCAAGGTCGAGAGTCGGCAGATCGCGGGCATCAATCTTCACCATCGCGAGGTCGAGGGTGGAGTCGGACATGGCGATCACGCGGCCATCAAACTCGCGTCCATCGGCCAGGGTGACCTTCACGGTCTTGGCGCCCTGCACGACGTGGTCGTTCGTGACGATCCAGCCGTCCGCGCGGTAAATGAAGCCGGAACCCTGGGCGCCTTCGCCGCTCGAGAGGTTCACCACCGCTTGGCGGGCACTTTCCGAGAGGTTCGTAATCTCTTGCTCAAAATTCGCGAGCGACGGGGCGGAACTGATCTCCAGGTTGGGCTGGTTGGTCAATCGGGCCGGAGCCGCCGCCGGGGCCATCGTGCTCGATCGGTTTTGAAACCACTTCGGCATGATGATGGCCGGAGCTAATCCGGCGCCAAGAATCAGGACCCCCGCCGTGACGGCGATGCCTGGGCGACGAACAAAGGTTTCGATCAGTTTCATGGAACTCCTTGGTTTTTAGGGGATCGGTGCGTACGCCTCGGGGATCCGAGTCGCCGTCCCGTTCACTATTTCTGGCAACGTTAAAACGATATCGTTTCGTTCCGGGGCCCACTCCGCGCTCTGGGCCACGGCCGAAACACAGCTCTTGAGCAGGTCTTCGCGAACTCCACCGAGGGCATTGATGCCTAGAACGCCCACGATCTTGACGGGCCCACTGCGGAAGGGGCTACGGTCGTGCTGGTCCGTGTTCCAGATGTAGACCGAGACCGGGGTCATCCCATCAGTCAGGCGGATGGCAAGGATCGGCTCGCCTTGTGAACCAATGAGCTGGGCGCCCTCCATGCGGAATCCGTCCGGCCATGCGCGCGGCAGCGGCGGATTGATGCGCGTAAAGCGCTCACTTTCCCTCACGCTGCCCAGGGTTTGCGGCCCCCAGGGGCGGACGACGTCGGTGTTCTCGCGTAGGGGAAGTCGGAACGACTCCCGGCTCATTTGGCGCGGAAACTCCACGCTAATCGTATCCGTCACCGTCATGGCCGTCCCGGTGGGCGGCTCGATGATGTATCGCAGTACGAAGCCCGTGCTCTTGTCGATCCACATCCGATGGGTGGCCACGCTATCGTAGCGGGGGATAATGCGGACTTCATTGCAAGACCGGCCGGCAATGGTGGTGCGCTCACCGAGGCGCACGGTGTAATTCTGCCGGATGAGGGCGATGCGCCGATCGGGCGACCACTGGTAGGTTCGGCTTGAGGTTTCCTCGATGACCTTGTTTTCATCGGGGTAGAAGGTTCGGCGAATCTTCCGGTCGTCAAAAACGATGCGCCCCTGGGCATCCAGCGGCTGCAAATAGTGCGTAAGCTGACCGTACGTGGGCGAGGTGAAGACCTTGACCATGCGTGGCTGCCCCGGACCCTCCGGACGCTTCTGCACAGCGATCGAGGCGACCTTGGTGGAGGCCTGCATGCCCTTCATCAAGAGGTCGGTGGCGTCGTCCGCCAGAGCGAGACCCGTGATCAGGGCCGCCGCGAGGACACTACCAACCCGAATAATTTGCGGGAACAATCGGTGTACTCCCCATGGCAGGTGCTGCACCCGCCGCGTAGGCTTGGTCCAGGCTCTCATCAAAGTCATTTGCCGAGTTCGTGCCTCGGGGGTTGGCCATCCAAGTGGCCAGTACCACCGCCAGCAGAGAGGCGGCGGCCATGCCCGTCCAGATGTGGCGCGGGCTCCGGGGTCGCGACTGGGCGGCCAGCTTGGCCTCGAACCCTGCCTTTACTCGGTCAAAACTATCGTCCGAAATCTCCGGCATCATCATCAGGGCCAAGCCCATCTTGAGGGAGCGAAGTTCTTCGTAGGCGGCTTGGCACGCCGGGCATTCCGCCAGGTGCGCCTTCATTTCCAGCATCTCGCGGCCCATCAGTTCTCCGTCCACCAGGGCGGAGATCATCGCTTCTCGGCCTTCGCAGTGCATCACATCATCCCCCGAGCGGAGGTCACGCCCATCTTTTCCATGCGGGTTCTCAATTGCTTGCGTCCGCGGTGCACGCGGGATCGAACGGTGCCGACGCTGGTACCCATCGTCTCGGCGATCTCTTCGTAGGAAAGCCCTTCGACGTCCGCCAACCAGATGGCCAGCCGGAAATCCGGGTTCATATCGGCGAGGGCGCGCTCCAGCGGCTCCGCCAGGGTGCTGTCCGCCATCACCTGATCGGCGAGGCTAGATTCGTCGGCAATCTCCCAGGATCGCTCGCTCTCCTCGTGCGCATCCAGGCTCACGGCCCACAGTCGCTTCGCCTTGCGGCGCATGTCGATGTGGACGTTCGTCATGATGCGGAACAACCAACCCTGGAAGGGAAGGGCCGGGTCGTATCGGTGGAAGAAGCGGAAGGCGCGGAGGTAAGTCTCCTGCAGCAGATCTTCGGCGTCGGTCGTGTTGCCGCTCAATCGGTAGGCGAGGTGGTAGGCGCTCCGGTAGGAGTCCGCCATGTGCTGTTCGAAAACCTCTTTCGAGTTCGCTTTCGAACGGGTGAATATCTGTGTCCAACTCGCCATAACTTGCCCTTTCCGAGCGCAACGAATATCTTCACTACGATGGTCTCGGGGCCACGAGTTCCGGACTAGGACCGGCTGCTGCCAGTAAGTTCCATGCTCAGAACATCCAAAAGGAGCGTCGGGTGAGCCGAGATCATCAATCGGTGAGATTCCTGAATTGCTGACCTCAAATTGTACCGCTCTGGATGCGTGTGACTCAACCAATCCCCCGTAAACTGCAAAAGATCCATGAGCGCGGCGCGGTCGCTGATGTCATTGGTTTTTTGCCACTGGGCCGCCCACCGCCGAAGTTGGTCGCCCGTGCGCAGGGCAGCGCCATTGGGCGAATCCACCGCCAATTGCAGAATGGACTGGAGCTCGGCGAGGCTTTGCTCCGCCTCTTCGGAGGCCGGGGTTTTGGACCAAATGAGGTCGGCATCACGGGATTCGGGCACCCCTACGCACAGGCATCGCGAGCGAATGGTGCGCATCACCCGGCTGAGGCGGGTGGTGGTGAGCACGATGCGAGCGTAGGGCGAGGGCTCTTCCAGAGTCTTGAGCAGGGCATTGGCGGCTCGGTGGTTGGCGCGCTCAAAATCGGTGATCGCCACTACTTTGCGCGGCGACATCATGGGCGGCGTGCGGACAAAGCGGCGCACGGGCACGCCTTCCCACTTCCCAGGTCGGTCAACCTCGGTGATCATCTCCAAGTTGATAATGGGCGGGTTGCTGATCGGCTCGATGATCTGCACGTCCACCCCGCCGTTCTCGCTCCGGCACGGCCCGCATTCGCCGCAGGGGCCGTTCGGGCCGGGGTTCTTGCACGCCCACATGGCCACCAAGTGCATCATCCAGTGGCGGATGGGCGATTGGCCGCTGCCGTAGAGCAACACGGCGTGGACGCCGCTCTCGGGCTGCACGAGGCGGTCAATCAAGTGTTCAAGGCGAGGGTCAGAATCGGACAAATTCGTCCACCGGCATGATAAACATCACCGCGCCGCCCACCGGAACCTTAACCGGAGCCGCCATAAAGCCGGTGGTGGCGGGGGTGCTCTCGTAGGGCGCCAGGTTCACCATTTGCTCTCGGGCCTGGCAGTTGTCCCCCACAATCGCTTTGAGGGTGTCAATTTGGTCTTCCTCACAACCAGTGAGGATGGTGGAGTTGCCTTCGCGCAAAAAGCCGCCCGTCGAGCCGATGACGGTGAACTTGAAGCCCGCTTTCAGCAAGCTCTCGGTCAGCCGGTTTCGATCTCGGTTATGGACGACAATGACGCCAAGTTTCATGCACTCTGTCCCTTCATTATAACAAACCGGGCCCGCCATCTCTGGCGAGCCCGGTATGAACGTACGAGTCCCTGCAGACTACGGCGAGTCGTCGAACTTCGGCGTGCCTTTCTGTTCGAGTTCAGCCGCCTTCTTTTCGCGATCCGCGTAATCCGATTGAGCGCTATCTTCCGTCACGTCACCCGAGCAACCGATGGTGAACATGATGGAGGTGAGAGCGAGCAGAGCCAGTAGGTATCGCATGGATGTTTACTGACCCAGGGCCCACATCGGGTAGTTGATGCCCGTGACCGGAGTCACGCCCGGGCGATAGGTGCCCGAGGAGATCCCGCACTGGGTGTTGGCATCCACCGGCACGCCGTATTCGGCGGCGGACGGAGTGCGCGACAGGAACTGCTTGACCGGGTAGGCCTTGGTGCTGGTGTCAGCATGGCCGACCACCACGACGCCCGCGAAGGTGACCTTCGGGTTCGGGTCGCCTTGGGCAACACACGAAGCGTTCAGCTTCATGAAGTTGGCAGCCCAGAATTCGCGGATGGCCATCGGATAGACCTGTTGGTCAACCAGCGGGTTGTTGATGGCGTCCACCACAACCGGAGAAAAGTTGATGTCCGGGTTGGAGAATTCCATCAGCAACATAGCGTCGCCCACGTTCGGCACCGAGGTGCCCGTGCCGCCCAGCCAGCTGTTGCGGGTGCGACCAGCGGCCGTCGCGGAGCGGTTCCAGGTGTTCAGAGCACCGGTGAGCGCCAGGTTGATGGCGAAGCCACCCATGACCTGGCCGCACTGGCTGTACTGACCGGTCGGACAGGACGCCGTGTTCGGGTTGAGCTTCGCACGACCCGGGTGTTCGAACAGTTGCACGTTCTTGGTGTAGGGACGAACCCACTTCTGCCAAGCGTAGTGGTTCATGCGGAACGGGAAGCCGTTGGCACCCGTGCACCACGGGGACGGGTCCGTACCAGCGGGCTGGTTGTTGTTCGCGGCGTTGAGCGAGCTGTTCAGTTCACAGTCGTCGTTGCGCGGGTACACGTCATCGTAGTCGCCCATGTAAATCTGGAGCGCGGTGCCGATTTGCTTCTGGTTGCTGATGGCTGCCGCCTTCTTCGCCGCGGCCTTCGCTTGCGCAAAAACCGGGAAGAGGATCGCCGCCAGGATAGCAATGATGGCAATGACCACCAGGAGTTCGATAAGGGTGAAGGCCTTCTTCTGCATGATTCGTCCTCGAGTCCGGGGAACGGAGTCTCAAGTATGGGCCGAAACGGTTATCGATTTGTTAAGAATAGGACTCCAAGCGGGGACCAAAGCCAGGTGTAACGGACAGGTTTTCCCGCAATTTATCCACATCCTCAGCCTGTTCAACGAAGGATCGAAGGGAGTCATCCCCCCAAAGGATGTCAATCGGGAGCAGGACATCCTCGTATTCGTACGGGGGATCGTTCCACTGCATTTGGCCATCGCTTTGGGCCCAAATGACCTGGAACATCCGTGCGGTGACCTCCACGGGCCGGAAAGTGGCGCGGTCTGTGACGTGCACATACGCCCCGCCGCAGATTTGCCCCGCGTGCTTGTGGAAAGTGGGCTGGAACGTGATGGGCCGGAACCACACCCCCGGCATCTGGAGCCCGTTCAGGGCTTCACAGAGACGCCAGGGATCGAGCCAGGGCGCGCCCACGGTCTCAAACGGGCGGGTGGTGCCCCGGCCTTCGCTTAAATTGGTGCCTTCGACGAGCACCATGCCCGGATACACCACGGCGGTGTCCACGGTCGGCATGTTGGGGCTGGGTGGCACCCAGGGCAGGCCGGTGTCTTCAAAGTACTGGGCTCGTTGCCACCCTCGGCAGGCCACCACGTCCAGCTCCACACTCGGATAGAACTGCTCCCGCATCCACATCGCCATCTCGCCCAGAGTGCGGCCGTGGCGAAGGGGGCAGGGGTGCAACCCCACAAAGCTGGCGTACTTCGGGTTCAGCAGCGGGCCTTCCACGGCGCCGCCGATGGGGTTTGGCCGGTCGAGGACCGTCAGCGGAATGCCGTTGCGGGCACAGGCGTTCATGCAGTGCGCCAGAGTCCAAACGAACGTGTACACCCGGGTGCCCACATCCTGGACATCATAAACGAGTCGGTCCAGCCCCGCCAGCATCGAATCAAAGGGTTCGCGGGTTTCGCCGTAGAGGCTGTAGAAGGGCAGGCCGGTGCGTTCGTCGCGGTAGCCCTCCCACTCAATCATGTTGTCTTGGGTGTGCCCCCACACCCCGTGCTGCGGGCCAAAGACGGCCCCCATATCTACGCCCGCGCGCAGGAAGTGGTCGAGGTTGTGGATGAGATCGGAGGCGACAGCGGCTTGGTGAGTGACCAACCCCACGCGCTGACCGCGCACGGCGGCAAAGCCCTCGTCAATCCATACATCCAGGCCCGTTTGCGTGCGCATCGGGGATGACTTTACTGGCCCGGGGGCAGAGTAAACAAGGCTAGCCCGGGGGCCAGCTCAGGTCGCGCCCGCCAATGAGGTGCACGTGCAGGTGCGGAACGGTCTGTCCGGCTTGAACGCCCTGATTGATGACGAGGCGGTAACCGTCGTGCAACCCCTGCTGTTCGGCAACGAGGCGGGCGGCATAAAGTAGGTGCTGGTGGTCGCCCTGCGGCTCCACCGTGGCGACGCCCTCAATTTCCGCTTTCGGGATGATGAGAATGTGCACCGGCGCCTGCGGGTTGATGTCCCGGATGGCAAAACAGTGGTCGTCCTGGTAGAGGATATCGCCGGGGATCTCTCCGTTCAAAATCTTCGTGAACAGGGTCGGCACTAGTTGGCACCTCCGGCCTGGGCGACAGGGTGCACGCGCATGGGGCTGGGGGTCGCACCAGCGGGCCACACCGCTCGCAAGTAAACGTAGCGAGCCTGCACCGAACGCGCCGCGTACATGCCGCCGGGGCCTGCCTCAATCTGATTGACGAACGGGATACGAATCCAGCGGCTACCGGTGCCCGGTTCGCCCGTACGCCGGGTGCGGAGCTCCATACGGAGCGGGGCGGGGCCATCGAAGGTGATCCCACCGATCTGCCGGTCGCGACTAATGTCGTAGACCGCTTCGGTGACCTGGCCTTCCAGGCCGGTGCCAAAGGCGGTTTGGGCGGGCATCGGCACCACCACGGGTTCCGGTGCGCGGCCCTGAGTCAGATCGCTGGCGCGGTCCACGGGTCGGTCGCTGAGGTTAGCGCGCAGGTGAATCCAGGCGGCGGCCTGGCCGGTGACGAGGCGCTCATAGAGCAATCGCCCGGAGGCAATCGAGACTTCGGCAGTATCGGCCCCCTGAGTGACCATCACCGGGATGTCTTTGCCTTCGGCATTCCAGCCCTGCTTGTCCTTGCGCGAGATCGGGAACAGCCCGTTCGGGGTGCGCGCAACCTCCGCGCCTTGTTCGGGGTTTAGCACCACCACTTTCGCGCCCTCGATGCGTTGGTTGCTGGCGTCACGGAGATCAATGATGAGGGTGGTCGGCCCACGCTGGGCAACCTCGAGGTCGGCCGGCTTCATCACCACCTGGGCGTGGAGCCAAGCCGCAAAGTCGTTGGGGAGGATGTTTGCGCGGAAATCATCCCACGGCGATTCTTCCGGCCAATCCCACACGGCCAGGGTGCGCGGGGCGCTGGGCGGCAGGATGAAGTCGGCACGGCGGTCGCGGTTCGGCGTCATTTCCCAGAAAGGAATCGAGGCGTCAATCATCAGGCCCGTGAAGGCCAGGCGGCCTTGGCTTCCGCTCATGTTATAGGCCGTGCGCGAGGTCGGCAACCCGACTTCGTTAGCCCGCTGAACTTCGTACGCCGTCCAGGCACCAAGGGCGGGGGTGGCCAGCGGATAAATGCGGACGGAGTTGTTCTGCCGGATCGTGTCACCCGCCACTTGCAGGTTGGCGACGATGGGAGTCGCGGCATTCGGGGCCGGAACGGGGATCTCGGCCGAAGCGCCAGGGCCGAGCGGCGGCGTGCTGATGGCGCCCAGGTTCGCACCCGTGAAGGCAATGAGCCCGGCGGGCATGGATTCTTGGCCGGTGTTTCGGACGGTCACGCTCCACCGACGGGCGCCGTTGCTGTCCACTTGGAGCTTCGGTTCATTCAGGGCTGCATCGATCGCCCCGGGGCTCGTCCACGTGCCCGAGATTTCCAATCGGGGGAAGCCCACGGCGGACTCGAAGGAAGGGATCTCCGCCTGCTGCCCGAATTCAATCGCCAACCCGTATCGCTCGAATGGGTTGTCAATCATCTCCTGCACCGCGCCGCGCAGCCCTTCAATGCGGACTCCGTTCGGGCTTTGGCTCATGGTCACACCGGGGATGTCTTCGCTATCTTCGCTGCCCTCCGCACCGCCGCGTTGCCACTTGCGGGTGCCTTGCGCCAGGCTCCAGTTGGCTTCGTCCTGCCCCCAGGGTCGGCGCACCACGCGCACCGATTGCAGGGTGGTGGGGCGAGTGCCCAGCACCGTTAAGTCCAGGCTTGCGAGTTGCACACTCATTAAGCCCATGGGCGCGCGGGTGTCGGCAAAGTCAATCAGAAGCACGCGGCGCGGCCCGACCGCCAGCACCGGGCTTTGGCCAAAGGTTTGCTCCTTGGCGCTCTCGGCCAGCACGGTGTCGAACCCGCGATCCCAAACCTGATCCGCACCGAGGGGTTGTTGGACGAGGGCGAGCAACGCCGTGCAAGCAACGAGGGTCATAGTCTCAGTTTAGACGTCCGTCACCAGGCAACGTAATGAACCCGGTCACTGGTCCGGGTCGGCGGGTCCAGGGTGTAGCTGGCCAGGCAGTGGATGTGCTCAAACCCGGCGTCGTAAAGTCCTTCCACCACCTCCTCGGAGCGGTGGGCGCGCTGCACGTGTACTTCTTGGAACGGTTCCTCATCCCGCGGCCAAAACTGCATGCGCACATGGATAATGCGGGTCTCGGGGTCGTAGTCGCCTTTCCATCGGTAGCGTAGGCGCAGGTGCTTGCGCTCATCGGACATATCGAAGAGCTTTTCTTCGAAGGCGTAGGCCGTGTTGAGGTCAAAAATGAACGCCGCCCCGGGCTTAAGGTGTTTGCGCACCTGAGCCAGTGCCGCCCGGAATCCTTCCAGCGTGGGGATGTAGTTGAGCGAATCGAAGAACGAATACGCGCCGTCGTACTGCTCGCCGAACTCGAAGTTGGTGGCGTCGGCCACCCGGAAGGTCAGCGGATGCGGCCCGGGGTTGCGCTTGCGCTTGGCGGCTTCAATCATCGCGCAGCTGAGGTCAAAACCCGTGACTTGGTAGCCCACCCGCGAAAGCTCCCGCGCTACCTTGCCCGTGCCGCAGGCCACATCCAGCACATGGTTGGGGTCTTGGTCGTAGGTGAGCAACAGCAAGCGGTAGTAGTCCACCCACATGTCGTAGGGGACCGACTGCATCAACTGCTCGTAATAGGGGGCCAGAGGCCCGAAGGATTTAGGCTCGCCTTTGGGCACGCATTCGCATGATGATCGCAATCGCGTTGAGGCTGATGAGGATTCCCATCAACACGATAATGGTGCTGGCCGAGAGGTCTTTGAAGTCCTGCTGGGGGCGCTGCGCCCAGTTGAACACCTGAAGCGGCAACACGCCGTAGCTATCGAACGGACCTGAGGGGACGCTGTTGACCATCACTGCCGCTCCCACCACGATGAGCGGCGCGGTTTCGCCGATGGCGCGGCTGGCGGCCAGGATGATGCCGGTGAGGATGCCTGGAAGCGCCTGCGGCAGCACTACCCGTCGGATCGTTTGCCAGCTGGTGGCCCCGAGCGCCAGCGAGCCATCGCGCAGGCTGCCCGGGACGGCTTTGAGCGCCTCCTGCGAGACCATGATGACCAGCGGTAGCGAGAGCAGGCTCATCGTTAGAGCCCCGGCCAGGAGGGTTTTGCCCGAGCGGGCGTCTCCCGCCATCATGGCCACCAGCGGCACAAAGAGCGCCAAGCCCAGCATCCCGTAGATGATGGATGGCACGCCGCTGAGGTTAGCGATATTGAGCTGGATGATGCGCTTGAACCAGGATTCGCGGCGGTTGAACTCTTCCAGGTAGATCGCCGCTCCGATGCCAATGGGCACCGTGAAGAGGAGCGTGAGCACCATGATCCAGAGCGTGCCAAACAGGGCGTGACGCGCGCCGCTGCCGGTGGCTCGCCGTCCGGGAAACTCGTTGATAAGGTCCGGACCAAGGTAGCGCAATCCGCTGGAACCAATGCGGTAGAGCAGGATGATGAGCATCGAGACGGCAATGAGAGCCGCGATGCCCATGAGCACGACAAAGATTTTGTCCACCGCTTTGCGCTGGCGGATGCGCGCGGCCGCCGCCGGAGTGGAGAACCGGCTCACGAATACACCTGCCGGTACTTGCGCACAAATCGGTTGGCCAACAGGTTCAGGCCGAGCGTGATGAAGAACAGCGTGAGGCCCACGGCAAATACGGTGAAGTAGGCGGTGGAGCCGCGCGGGAGGTCGCCCTTGCTCGTGTTGACGATGTAGGCCGTCATCGTCATCCCTCCGTCCAGCATGTTGACGGTGAGATTGGGCATCAGGCCCGCGGCCATCGCCACCGCCATCACTTCGCCCACCGCGCGGGAGATCGCGAGGATGAACGACGCCACAATGCCGGACAGCGCCGCCGGGATGACGACATCCTTAATGGATTCGAACTTGGTGGCCCCCATGGCCACGGCTCCGTCGGGCAGCGCGCGCGGGACGGAAGAGATGGCGTCCTCGCACAGCGAACTCACGAGGGGCAAGGTCATGATGCCGACCACAATCGCCCCGGCCAGTAAGTTCAGCGGCGCGATGGAGGGGAAGACGCCCCGCAAGAACGGCGTGACCACCGTGAGAGCAAAGTAGCCGTACACCACCGTGGGCACCCCGGCCAGGAGTTCCAGGGCGGGCTTCACGATATTGCGCACCCGGCGAGGCGCGTATTCGGCCAAGAAGATGCCGACCATTAAGCCCAAGGGAATGCTGATTAGGGCCGAGCCCAGGGTGATGAGGAGGGTGGATGAAACGAGGGGCAGAATGCCGAACTTGCCGCCGGCGGGTTGCCATTCGGTGCCGGTGAGGAACTGAGCCGGGGAGACTTCCCGGAAGAACGGCAAGGAATTGAGGAGTAGCACCACCACGATGCCGATGGTGGTGAAGGCTGATACCAGCGTGGCGGAGAACGTGCCGCCCTTCATGAAGCGCTCGATGAGCCGTTGCTGGCTACCCTTCGAGCGTAACAAATTGGCGGCCCGATCGACCGAAGAGTTCGAAATCGGAGCCGCCATGAGTGCGTGTCAGGTTACTTGGTCGAGGTAGCCGCTGCGCCCGAAGTCAGGGCGTCGGCCATGGACATTCCCGGCTTAAAGGTGTTGAAAACTGCACCGGAGATGCCCTTTTCCACTCGTTCCCAAGCCTTGGCGTAGATGTCCGCCGGAAGCGGGACGAATCCCGTGTCCTTCACCAGACCGCTGCCGCCTTCCATCGCGAACTTGACGAATGCCTTCACTTCCGGTCGCTCCAGGCTCTTCTTGTTGATGTAGATGAGCAGGGGGCGGGAAAGCGGGGAGTAGGTGCCATCTTGGACCGTGGTGGCATCCGGGGTGATCGGGCCGTTGCCGCCATCAATCGCGATGACGTTCAGGCTGTCCTTGTTCTCTTCGTAGTAGGCGAGACCGAGGTAGCCGAGGGCGCCCTTGTCGCCGGTCACGGCCGGAACCATGGAGCTGTATTCGGGGAACTGGTTGTAATCCTGGCGACCTTCATCGGTGCCGCCATTCACGGTTTCGTTGAAGTATTCGTAGGTGCCGTGGGCGTCCGTCGGGCCGCAGAGCACCAGCTTCTGGTCGGGGAATGCCGGATTGATTTCCTTCCAGTTGCTGATCTTGCTGTCCTTGTGCCAGACCTTCTTCAGGTCGTCGATCGTCATGGACTTGGCCCAGGTGTTCTCCTTGTTGACGATCACGGTCAGGCCGTCGAAAGCGACCGGGATTTCGATGAATTCGATACCCGCCGTCTTGAGGGCTTCGATTTCCTTGTCCTTGATCGGGCGGCTGGCGGTGGCGATGTCAATTTCGCCGCGGGCGAACATTTCCATGCCCGCACCGGTGCCGGCCTGGTTCACGACCGTCTTAACATTCGGGGCCATCTTGCCGAAGCCGTCCTTACTGGCGAAGGCTTCAACGATGGGATAGACCGTGCTGGACCCGTCAATCTTGATGTCGCCCGAGAGATTCGTGTCGGTGTTCGTAGCGGCCGGAGTGCCGCCCGTGCCCGAGGTGTTTTCTTCGGTCTTGGCCGAGGGAGCGCAAGCCCCGCTCAGGAGGGCGCTAGCCAGCGCCAAGGTGCAGATCGGAATCCAACTTCGCATAGTGTTATCCCGTCTTCGAGTTTCGCTACCGAGTGTTAAGGAATTGTTAAGACTAGGGCGGGCCGACCAGTTGGGCGACGGCCACGGCCATGTCTCGCTCATGACTTATAGACACAAGGACCCGGCAGCCCGGAGGCAAGCGGTGGGGCGCAACATGCACCTCGGGCGCGCCACTCAGGTCGTTGGCGACAATGACATCGTGCCAGGTGGGGCGGGTGCCGAGGGCCTTGGCGACGGCTTCTTTCACGGCCCATCGGCCAGCCACCCGCTGCGGGCTAAGGGATTGATCCCGCTCGACTGGAGCTAGGATTCGGTCCACGAACCCCGGACGCTCCATGGCCTTGGCAATGCGCTCCACGCTCACAATGTCAATGCCGAGGCTACGCACGGTCATGAGTTGGCATCCTGCAGCATCTCGGCCAGGTCCACGAGCTTGATGTTGTCGCCATCGGGGCGCTGCTTCAGGCCGGCGTCCAGCATGATGCGGCAGAACGGGCACGCCACGGCCACGGTGTCGGCCCCGGTTTCCACCAGTTGATCGAGGCGGCGGTTGCTGGGGCGCTGGTTCGGCTCTTCGTCCATCCACATGCGGCCGCCGCCCGCGCCGCAGCACAGGGTCTTGCGGCCGTGCTGTTCGGGCTCGGCGAGCACGCGCAGTGGGTATGGATCGTTCTTGGCGAGGTCGAGCAGGGTCACCGTCTCGTCCAGGTGGGTTGTGTCGCCCACCAGGCTACGCGGGGCATCACTGGTGTTGTTCACCCGGGCGAGGTAGCACGGGTCGTGGTAGGTGACACGGCCGGGTTCGGGGGTGGCGCCCTTCAGGCGACCTTGGTTCACGAGGTCGGCCAGCAGCTCAGTGTGGTGGAGCACTTCGAGGTTCGCCCCGAAATCGCCATACTCGTTGCGCAAGGTGTTGAGGCAGTGCGGGCACGCCGTCACCACGCGCTTGATGCCGTACTTAGCGAAGGCGGCCACGTTCATCTCCGCTTGGGCCTGGAACTGGAACTCATCGCCCAGCCGCCGGGCCGGGTCGCCCGTGCACAGCTCCTCGTTGCCCAGGCAGGCGTAGCTCACGCCCGCCTTGTTCAGCAGGTCCACCAGGGCCTTGCTGGTGCGAATCCCCAGGGGGTCGGTCGCGCCCGCGCAGCCCACCCAGAAGAGAACCTCAAACGGCTTGCCATCGCGGGCCAGAGGCACGTTCAGGCCCTTCATCCAGTCTTCACGGTTGCCCGCCGGGGCGCCCCACGCGTTGCCCGTGCCCGCCATCTGTCGCAATACCGTGGCGCCGCTGCCGCTCAGGCGGCCTTCGGCCACCAAGTGACGCCGCGCATCCACGATCATGTCCACGTGCCGGATGAGGACGGGGCAGGCTTCCACGCACGCATTGCAGGTGGTGCAGGCCCACAGGGCGTCTTCGCTCACGGCCGCTGCGACTTCTTCGCCGGTCTCAGCGGCCCGAGCAATATCGGCGACCACTTGCTTGGGGTTCAAAATTTTGCCGACATTGTGGGCGGGGCAGACTTCAGTGCACCGACCGCAGGTCATGCAGGCATCCAGCGAGAGCAGGTGCCACTGCGTGTATTGGTCGGCCGTAGCGACGCCGATGCGTCCGGTTTCTTCCACCTGGGCCATCGAAATCGGCTCTAGCCGCCCCATGCTCGCCTCGGGGTTGTGCCCGGCCGCCGTGAGGGTGGCGGTGAAGATGTGCTTGATCTTCATCTGCGGCAGGGTGATGAAGAACACGGCCACGAGAGCCCCGTGGCTCCACCAGATGGCCCGATAAACGTCGTTGCTGATGGCGGGCAAGAGCTTGGAAAGGGCATAACCCACCGGCGCGTAGTGATCCCAGGGTTGGGGGGTGTTGGCCATGCGCGCGGCTTCCAAAACGTAGCCGCCAATGCCCAGGAGCAGCAACAGGGCCAGCACTAGGTGGTCCTTCACCTCGTGGCTGAGTGGATTGCCGTTGAACTCAGGCTTGCCCGTCTCGGGATTGATGGCCGCGGGGCCGTACTGCCGGAGCAGATTGATCCGCCGCCCCCACGCCCAGGCCACGCCGACCACGAAGAACATCCCCAGCACATCGAAGACGGCTTCGTACGCGAGGTAGTACGCGCCCTTGTGGAAGTTGGGGATGCCTACTGCCTGCCCGTAGACGGCGATGAAGAGGAGGGTGGTGGCCACAAACAGCGCCATGAACCCATAGAAAATCATCAGGTGCATGGGGGCACCGCTCTTGGGGCGGCTGCTTTGCACCTTGCGCTGGCCTAGGATGAACTTGGCGACACTCCCGAGCGGGTCGGGCTTCCAGTGAATCGGTACCCCTTTCCGCCACACGGGAAGGCGGCGCAAGAATTGCGCGAACATGAGCCCGAGGCTCACCGCCATCAGCGCATAGAACACGTTCTTCTCGGCATGAGAAAGGTGCATGTACGACTGGCGGGTAGGCACCGTTGCCCAAACCAATTCGAGACTCACTAGGCTATTGTGACGAATCTAGGCGAGGCGTGCACCGGTGGAGACCGTGAAGGTTGCGGCCCGGTGGGCAAATGGGGCGATATCCACCACGCCTTTGTTCTGGCTTAGCCACGCGAGAATCTCGTTATGCAAGGCCACATCAATACCGCCGGATTCGCCCACCGGTCCCATTGCTAGCACAAGCCACGAGCCGTCATCGCGGGCCATTTCTAGGCTGCGGATGACATCCTCGGCGGGGGCCTGCAGTACGTGCAGGCTTGCGACGAGATCGGAGTGCGTGGATTGCGGGCGGTTGAATCCCGCCCGGCCCGTGCGAATGCACCGATAGATCGGCGCCAAGCGAGGCGCGTAGTTCACGTCGTTATAGCAACGGGGCTCGCCGGAGGGGAGGGCAAGGGCGTGTTCGTACTGGGCGCCGAAAAGCTCGAGAATCATGTGCCGGGTGGTGCGGATCTCGGCTTCCACCATGTCCGGCGTCCAGGCGGGAAGGCGACCATCCGGCAATGCGCTCGCCAGCAAGGAACCGTTGCCGATCTCGTGGCCGTGGAGCGCTACGTCTCGCCAGGCTGCCGCGCGGGCCAGCAACGAGCCGGGGTCGGCAAAAAACGTCGCGCGAAGCCCAGCGCGCTGCAAGGCCGGAACGACCACTTCAAGGTGGTTGAGGGTCGTCCCATCATAAGTGAGGGTGACCGCCGCCATACCTTTATTGTACGCCGTTTACGGGGCGGGTTTCGTTTGCTTCTTCAAGCGGAAGGGGGTAGCTGATTTGCCTTCGCCCGACATCAGAATCGTGCCGGCGGATTGGTTGCGCGTGATGCGGTACGTGATGTTGTCGGCGCGGAGCAACACGGTGGTGGGGTCGGGGCGCTCCCATTCACCCTTCGCCACCTTGCCAAACATGGTGAACTCGAAAGTCATGTCCGCGCGGAGTTCCAGCTGAATGCCGCCCAACTGTTCCGTAAAGCCGGGGCTCATCTTGATTTCGCGGCCGGTTTCATCTTTCAGCACCTGCGGATCTTCGCTGGCGTAGGTGCCGGCCCATCCATCCTCGGTGGCGGCCCCGATCTCGGCGGGGTTCATGGCGCTTTCCTTGGGGTCGGATTTGCCCGGAGTGGTTTCGGAGGAAGGCGTAGAGGCAGGTTGGCAGGCTGTGAGCATGGCCAGGCAGGCCAGAACGAGAAGGCTAGAGGGGAACTTGACCATGGTAACCATCAAGGGTGAGGCGGGCATCTTCGATGCTGAGTGAGAGAAGTCGTTTGAGGACCACCAACTCGGGATGGTCTTCAGAGAGGCTGTTGACGATTCCGAAGGACTCTTTAAGACTGAGGAAGGCGCTTTCGGCCTCCTTGATCCGGCGCAAGCGGTCTTCATCGGCCTTGGCGAAATCCACCTTGATGTCGGCGGGGGTGGGAATCTGGGTGGCGATGGCCGAGAGGGATGCCCCCGCGTCGTCGAGGAGATTCAGCGATTCCGTCAGGGCCTCTTTGAGATCGCCCTGGGCGCGCCTTTGCTGATTGACTGCCTCGCGGCGGGTGTCCACCAGCGTGTTGAGCGAGTTTTGAGCCCGAACGGAGCCTTCGCGAAGGGCGTCTTCGAGTTTGCGCTCGGCGGCCCGCTGGGCGACCTTGTCCACTTGGGGGTCGGCCGGTTTGGGGGCCGGGGACGGGACTCGGGCAGGGGCCGGTTTGGGCTGGGTGAAGTACCACGCCGCCCCGCCGAGCGCAAGCACGCTCACTACGATGGCTACGGGGAGAACTCGCACGGATTTGCCCACGCTCGAATTGTACTGAAGGCACCCGAGTTGCCCCGGGCTTCGACTACAATCCTAACATGACGATGACGTTACTGGCGGCGGCCTTGGTTCCCGCAATGGCGCAAAGTGAACCGACCAGCCCTTATCTGCTCGAGATTCAACGGCCAGGCCGCGTGAGTGCGCCGGTCGGGCTTACGGATACGAATACGGGCCAATCCGTTGATGTGGATGAGGTCGCGCGGGCGGCCCGTGGGATGCGCTTCGTCTTGGTCGGCGAGCAGCACAACACCCCGGCCCACCACGCGATGCAAGCGGCGGTCATCGAAGCCCTGGTGAAGGATGGCCGCGAAGTGACGGTGGGCTTTGAGATGTTCACGTTCGACAACCAGAAGAGCCTGGCTGGATGGACGCAAGGCCGCTGGACCGAGGAAGAGTTCATCGCCAAATGCAGCTGGGAAACCCAGTGGGGCTTCCCGTTCTCGGCGTATCGTCCGATTTTCGAGTCCGTTCGTCAGCACAAACTGCCGATGGTGGCGCTGAATGTGCCGCGCACCTGGGTTCGCCAAATCAGCCGAAATGGTGTGGACGCCATGCTGCCGGAAACCAAGGCCCGCGTGCCGAAGCTGGACCTGAGCCACAAGGGTCACCGGATGGTCTTCGACAGCCTGATGGGGGGCCACGCCGGCGACAGCATGAACAACATCTACGCCGCCCAAGTGCTGTGGGATGAAGGCATGGCGATGAACGCCCGCCGAGAAATGGACCTGCGCCGCGCCAACCCGAAAGCCGTGATGGTGATCGTGGCGGGCATTGGCCACGTGATGCACGATGCGGGCATCAATCTGCGCATTACGCAAGGGACGGGTGAACCCACTCTCAGCGTGATCTGCGTGGAATCCGATGCGCCCAAAGAAGTCGCGCGTAGCCTGGGGCACTACGTCTATCGGCCCGCTCCGGGCGGATAGGGTTGGGTCTCGTATGCAAATGCAGGTATCCTGCCGATAAGAGGATTACGTCTTGATCTACGTTGCCATTCACACCGGAGAAACGCTTGATAGTGCTGTTAAGCGATTCAATCAGAAGGTTCAGCAGTCCGGCTTGCTCCGCGACCTGAAGGACCACGCGTTTTACGAAAAGCCGAGCGAAAAGCGCCGCCGCGCGTCTCGCCGACGCGGTCGCGCCTAAGCGCCCCTTTTTCGGTTCCCCCGGAGCCATTTCATCCGGGGTGCTATGGCCATTCCGAAACCGATCCAACATCTCCAGTCCACAAGTTGGGGGCGTTGGATCGTTCGTATTTTCGGGTCGCTTATGGTGGCGGGCGCCATCACGCTGCATATGCAGTGGCCGATCTCGCCACTGGTTGCGCTTGGCCTGACCTGCCTTTCCTTAGCCGCTGGGGCCATGATGGCCGTGCATTTGCGGCAGAGCGGGCTGCCCGCTGACGAAGTCCGCCGCGATGAACTGATCGTGTTTGCGACGAGCCTCGTGGCGATCCTCGGCACCCAGATCATCGTCACCTTGCTCAAAGGTGATTCCAGCCCCGGCTTGGTCTATCTGAGCCTCGGCCCGATTGTCGCCCAGGCCATGCTGACCTCGGCTTTGCTCGGCCCGAACATCGCCGTCATCGGCGTGACCGTGGTGAGCCTCCTGCTGGGGATGAGCGGGGCGCTCGCGCCCGACATGGTGATGGCGTCTTGGATTAGCGGGGTGGTAGGCAGCCACGCGGTCAACCCCATCAAGCAACGCAGCGACCTCCTGCGGGCCATCGGCGTGCAAACGATCGCTCACATCATCTTGGTGGCGGTGGTCTCGATTTCCGTAAGCAAGCCAATCCTGGAAATGGGCTGGGGCATCATGTGGGCATCGGTGGCCGCCCTGGTGGCCACGAGCGTGTTTTGGTTGGGCCTGGCGGTGCTGGAACGCTTGTTTGGCCTCGTCAGCGACTGGTCGTTGCTGGAACTCTGCAGCCCCGAGCACCCGTTGCTCCGGGACCTCACCCTGCGCGCCCCCGGCACCTACGCCCACAGCGTGGCGGTGGCGAACCTGGCCGAGAACGCAGCCCGCCTGGTGGGCGCCAACCCGGTGCTGGTGCGGACGATGGCGTACTTCCACGACATCGGCAAGACCCTGCGGCCCAGCTACTTCGTGGAGAACCAGACCGGCGACAACCCGCATGACAACATGACACCGGCTCTGAGCGCGCAGGTCATCCGGGCGCACGTCGGCGACGGGGTTGAACTGGCCAACAAGAAGCGCATGCCCAAGATCATCGTGGACGCCATCCAGCAGCACCACGGCACCACGCTCATCACCTATTTCTATCACCGGGCCCTGACTACGGCGACCAACCCGGATTCGGCGAGCATGGAGCCGTTTTTCCGCTACGACGGCCCGCGCCCGCAAACCCGCGAAATCGCGATTTTGCACCTGGCCGACCAAGTGGAGGCCGCCACGCGCACGTGCCACGGGGGGCCGGAAGAGTGCGCCCAACTCATCCGCGACCTCATCGAGAAGAGCCGCGCCGAAGGGCAACTGGCCGAGTGTGACCTGACCTTCCGTGAACTGAGCTTGATCACGGACGCCTTCATCAACACTGTCAACGCCCTCCGCCACGAGCGGGTGGAGTACCCTGAGCTGCCGGACGTTACGCCGCCGGAAAACCGCAATGGTGACCCTGACGAACCATACGTCCAATCGTCTCCTTAATTCGACGATTCGGGACGTGGTGTCACGGTTGCTGGCGCACCACGGCCACGAGGGCGCGGGGGTCGAGATTGTGATCATGGAGCCCTCGGCGATCCGCGAACTGAACCGCGACTACCGCCACATGGACGAGGCGACCGACGTGCTTACGTTTCCGGCCCCGCCCAACCCCCTGGGGCACCTTGGCGAGATTGCCATCAACATTCATGATGTGCAACGCGGCGCAGACCACCGCAAGGTATCCCGCACGCACGAAACTACGGCCCTCGCCATTCACGGCGCTCTGCACCTTTTGGGATACGATGATGTGACGGAGCCCCAGCGGGGCGAAATGGTGCGCCTGATGAACGACCACTTACGACGCGAGAACATGAAAGTGGACGACAACTGGGCGAGCCTGCCCCACGCGGAGGAGACCCCCTAACTTGGCCCTACGCGATATTGCCGTCCCGTTCCGCGCGGCCATGAATGGCCTGGTGCACACGTTCCGCACCCAGCGGCACATGCGGGTGCACCTGTACGTGACGATCATCGTCGTCCTGCTGTCGTTCCTTACGAATCTCTCCCGCCGCGAGCTGCTGGTGCTGCTGTTTATGATCACCTTCGTCTTGGTGGCGGAGATGTTCAACTCGGCCATTGAGGCGACGGTGGACCTGATATCGCCGAACTACCACCCGCTGGCCAAGTTCGCCAAGGACATTGCAGCCGGGGCGGTGCTGATCACCACCATCATGGCCGTGGTGGTCGGCTTGATCTTGTTCCTGGCCGACGACCAATGGGAGCGCATCCGCCTGAGCCTGGGGGCACCAAGCATCGGGATGCCCATTGCCATCCGCATCGTGGCGGGGGCCCTGCTGGTGGTGCTGGCGACGGTCATCGGGAAGGGCCTAGGCAAGCACGGGCGCGTGCTGCAGGGCGGCCTGGTGAGCGGGCACAGTGCGCTGGGCTTTTACTTTGCCACCTGCACATTCTTTGTTTCCGACAACCTCTTGGCTTCGGCCATTGCCGTCTTGCTCGCCTCGCTGGTGGCGCAAAGCCGGTACGAGGCCAAGTTCCACTCGTTCTTCGAACTCTCCCTCGGCGCCCTGGTCGGTGTGCTCTTTGGGGTAATGCTTTTCGGACTTTTGCCGAAATAGGGATAATAGAGAGGCGTTTTCGCGCAATCCATGAAGGAACCCCCGCCACGTACCTTGGCCCGGAACTCTGCAAAGTCGCAGAAAGGCTGGGCCTTCGCACCCCTCATTGGATGGTCTGTTGCCGCTCTGACTTTGAGCGCGATGCTCAGCCCTAGCACGCAGTTCGCCGGATTGTTATTGATCCTGCTCCTTTCGGCCGCCGGCGTCGCCGTGTTCGCTGCCTTGGAGCGCGCTCTGGATCGGGTGAAGACCATGGCCCTGGCCGGTGTGCTGGGCGGCCAGATTTCTCCGCAGGAACTGCGCCCCCGCCGCTTTGCGCTGCGTGACCTGAGCTCGGGCTTTGCGCGCCTCAGCTGGGTGGGCTTGATGCTCTCCGCCCTCTGGCTGGTGCGCACCGAAAGTGGCTGGACCTGGACCAACATCCTGCTGACGGTGCTGGGCGTGACCGTGGTCGGTCACCTCATTCAGGTTTGGGTGCGCTACCGAGCCGAGATGGACCCGACCCGCATGCTCAATTCGATGCGCGGGTTTATCACCCTGTGGCTAAAGAGCGGGCCGCTGATTGCCGCCGCCACCGCTGTGAGCGAATCCTTGCGCGGGCGCAATCGCCGCACCGCCGCGGAAGAGGCCGAGCAAGAGAATGCGGTGGAAGAAGAGATCCGCACCCTGCTGGATGAGGCCGAAGCCGACGAGAACTGGAGCGAAGAGCGCACCGACATGCTGGAAAGCGTGCTGGGGTTTGAAGAAACCACCGCCCGCGAGATCATGACGCCGCGCGTGGACCTGGACTCGGTGCCCAAGAGCGCCAGCCTGAACGACGTGGTGCGTGTGGTGGTGGAAAGTGGCCACAGCCGCCTGCCGGTGTTCGAGGAGAGCGATGACAACATCCTGGGGGTGGTGCACGCCAAGGACGTGCTGCAAGCCCTGATGAACGAGGGCGACCAAACCCTGGAAAGTCTGATGCGTGCGCCGCTGTTCGTCTATGAATCGAACACGGTGGGCGAGGTTCTGCGCGAAATGCGCGCTAACAAAGTGCCGATGGCCATTGTGCAAGACGACCGGGGCGCCACCGCCGGCGTGGTGACGATGGAAGACATCGTGGAGGAGCTGGTGGGCGAAATCCACGACGAATACGACACCGACGAGCCTGAGATTCTGCTGGAGCAGGCCGCCAACGGCTGGGTGGTGGATGGCCGCTACAACCTGGACGACCTGAACGAGGAGATCGGCACGGCTTTCGTCAACGAAGAAGTGGACACCATTGGGGGCTACCTGTTCTCGCTGCTGGGCCGCCCGGCGGTGGAAGGCGACGAGATGGAAGCCGAGGGCTATAAGCTGACCGTGCAAGAAGTGGACGGCAAACGCATTGCGCGGGTGGGCGTGGAGCCGCTGGCCATTTCGGCGATGGACATGCTGGTGGGCGAAGACCAGCGCGTGGCCGACTGATCCGCCCTAGCGCGAGATGATCTTGGCGAGGATGAAGCCGAGGGTCGTCCCGAGCCCGGCGGCCGCGATGGCCACCTGAGTGACGAGCCCGCGGTGGGTTTCCCAGAAATTCGGCTTGAGTTTGGAGCGGATGCGCACGCAGTCCAGCGTGACGGTGCTGGTGCTGCCCCACATGTTCACGCTCAGGCTCTGAATCTGGGGGTTGAAGTTCAGCACGTTGGCCGCGTACCATCCGCCGTAGCTGGGCATGTGCACATCCACCTTTTGGTTGGGTAGGGGCGCGAAGGGCTGGAGCAAGTGGATGGCCACGGCGGTTTCGGCGCCGCTGACGAACTGGATGTAGGCGATGTCGCCCTGGATGCGCTGCACCCGCGCGATGTAAAGGAAGTCGTCGGTGCTGGGGGCGTAAACGAGCTGGCCGGGGATGATTTCGGGGCGGGAGGCGAGGCGTTCGCGGAGGGCCTGCACCACGGCGTCGCGCGGGATGCCGGCCTCTTGGGCGGCCTGGACGAAGGCCTCGAACGGGGCGAGCTCGTGGTCTTCGGTCGTGAGGGACTGGGCGCGACTGAGCACGCTTTGCAGTTCATCTTCGCTCAGGTGGCCGGTATCCAAGCGATTCATGCCGGGAGGATACTCCCTGGCGGGCGGGGACCCACCGGGTACCCTTTGCGGGTCGCGGCCTCGTAGCTCAGGGGATAGAGCGCCTCCGTCCTAAGGAGGGCGTCGGGGGTTCGATTCCCTCCGGGGCCGCCAAGATTTTGAACCTAAACTCGGTTGAAAATGGATCAACTTGAGTCAATCTGGCCATGTGGTCTCTCCTAGGTCTCTCAAACAGATTTGAGAGACCATCACTAGGATTGCACTCGATAACCGAGTTCGAATCAAGGGTTTAGCACTCTCCGCACCACGGAGGGCGTTAATCTCTCAGCCAACGAACGACCGATCTTCCATCGCTGCCAGTTGGTTGATGGCGATGAGTTTGCGCTTCTCGGCAGGTGACAGATTTTGGTGATCTCCGAAGTCAACGCCGACTTCCTTCATGACCTCGACCAAATCATCGTGGTGTAGCTTCGATTGATACTCATCCCCGGAGCGAGCACATACCGCTTTTGGGCCTTCAATTCCCGCTTCCTTGTAATAAGCAACCCCAAGCTGAGCCGGGCGTTGAATCACGTGAAAGAGCTTGCCGAACGGCATCCAAAGCAAAAGGATGATCACGGTGAACGCATGCAGCAGCGAGATAAAGCTAAAGTTGGCCCCACCCATCAGCTTGTAGCTCGCCGTGATCATCAGGCCGGTGATGGAAACCGCAAAAAGCAAAAAGAGCGGAATCAAGTCGTTTTCAATGGACTGGACAGCATGGGCCCCGTGCTGGAAAACGCGCCGGTGCATTGCAAGGCCTATCCCCCCGAGTACCAGAAAAGCGCTGATGTTGAGGCCGTTAAAAAGAAACCATCCGACGATGCTATTGGGGTCAAAAGCGAACTGAGGGATGCTCATGAATTCGACCTGATAGTTGTATCCATCCGGTGCGACGCCAAACTGAATCCAACCCCAACTCAGCGGAAAGGTGATCGCAAAGGCGATCAAACAACCCCATGCCATGCCCATATGGGCGAGCCACCGAGTGGCGCTTCGCTTTCCGATGAACTTCTGGAGGACAATGTTGTTGATGAGCAAACCGACAAGCTTGAAGATATTGCGAATGAGCTTCTTGGGCTCCACAAAGAGCTTCCAAGACGCGACAAAGTATCGCCAGGTGGCTGGTCGCTGAATCCACATCAGGTACCGGTAGGCAAACGCGAATGCGGCAAAAATGGTAGCTGCTGTATAAGCCGCCAGCGGCGAATCAAAGCGTGTGAGCTTGCCCGAACCGAAGTAGACCGCTGCCAGGAGTCCGAGTGAACAGATCATGCCACCGGTGATCGCGATGGGGAGTGGGTTTTTGGGTGGACTCTTGGTCATGGCTTTTCCTCTTCCAGAACCGCGTCAATCCAGCTAAGGCAAGCCATCATGTGCGGGAATCCCAACGTCGGCGCGGCGAGCAACGCGGCATGGCGCAACTCTTCACCGGTTGCCCCAGCTTGGAGGGCCTTGTGAGCATGGCTCTTTGCACCTCCTTCGAGACGAGCACCGAAAGACATCGCGAGTTTCATGAGGCATCGGGTCTTTTCGTCGAGCGGGCCTGCGGTTGCGACTGCTTCCCCATAGGTCTCGTAGGCTTTCCCGACCTCGGGAAAGTCTTCAAGGAACCGAACATATCGTTTTGGCAACCGTGCCATAGTCAAGAGTATGGAAGGCAACATTGGGGCGCACTATGATATCGATCATGGTGACCGGTCTTCCATATTGTTGACTGGAGGAGCAAGCCGTCGTATGGGATTTGATAAGGCTTCAATCTTAGTAGAAGGCGAGCCGCTTGCCGTCCGGTTAGCCCGAATTCTGCGGGGAGCCGGTTGGGAACCCACGATTCTGGGTCGCACTCCGCTCGATGGATATCGCTTCCATCCTGATAATGAGGTTGATCGCGGGCCGCTCGCGGCCCTTCGCTCATTCGGCCCGACCAGCAACCTCGTCTTCCTTCTCTCGTGCGACGTGCCACTTTTTGATGGGGCTGTAGTAAGAGCTCTCGAATCGTGTCTCGGTGAAAAAGAGGCGACGATTCCTTCTATCGATGGACGATTGCAACCATTGTGCGGAGTTTATCGTCGTGCGACCTGGGAGAAAATTTGCGATGTTGACTCGCCCAGAATCATGGATTGGGTGGCGGCTTTGGACGCAGAAATCGTCAACGAATCGGACTTACTCCGGCTCGGGGTTCAGCCCGATTGGTGTAGAGGAGTCAATACACCATTAGAACTAAAGACTTTGCTGGATTCTGCAAGTCGTTCTGACGAGTAGAGAGTGTGCTATCAAATCGCTTGAACTCGATGGCTGCACCAAAATCGCTCCGAGTGATTTTCAGCAAGTTGCGGAGTAAGTTGGGTTCCTCCGAAACAGGAAACGAAGCATAACCGTAGCCCAAATGCCGAGACCGAGCAGCTCCACGAAACCGGTCCAGCCCATCGGAGCGAAGGCAGAGCGATTCAAGTCCGTAAGGATTTCTAAACCGACCCGTGCCGCATTGCCCACGTTAAGCAGAACAAAGACGCTCCACAGGGCTGGAACCTTTCGCTCATCCAGCATCTGCATTTTCGTGACCAAGTGGTAGCCCACCGCCACGATCATTTGTGAAATGAATCCCACCGTAACCGCGTGGCGGATCGCGCCAGTGTAGGCGTGTGAAAACGGAGCGCCTATCGCCCGCAAATGCAGGGGTTCCAAGATTAGAAGCGCGCCTGCAATTAGCAACCAGGCAAATGCAGAGCGGATGAACTTTTGACTGGGATTGGCATGGCGCACGGGGCTGAAGACACCCAAAGAAAGGGTCATCGCCCCTGCCCCTAGAGCCAAGAGTACGCCGCCAAATCGAAACCACGTGTCCATACCTGGCATGAGTCCAGATTGAAAATACACGTTCCAGCCCACCACGCGGACGATCAGCCCACTCGACCAGAGTCCGAATGCGGCAAGGCCCCAACTCGCGTCAGCGGCTCGAAAACCAAGACATCCGGGGAACTTGCTCGCCGCGACGCCAAAAATCATCATCGCCACAAAGCCCAAAAATTGCAGTTCCCGAAGAGGCGTGAACCATTGGGCGACAAAGGCAATCGACGCCTCTCGGCTCGGCTGGTGACTGAGCGCAAACACGACGGGCTCGGCAAGAGAGACCAGGAGCAAGCATCCCAACGAGGCGAATACGAACGCAGTCGGCCACGTGAGGGGTTCCGCCTTGCGGTATCGGTTTGCTCCGATGTTGTAAAGGAACAACGCCACTGCGACGATCTGTAGGCTTGCGGAGGCTGGCCCTAACCAGAGCCAGCGTGAGGCATCTTGCTGGGCGAGCGGTTCGGCTGCGAATCGCAGCGTAATACCCGTTCCCATGCTGCCTAGAGCCCACCAGGCGATCTTATGAAACGACGCGCTCTTGGCGAGCGTGGTCCCGTGCTGTTGCATGGCAAACCCCATGACAAAAAAGCCAACCCACCCAAAGAGCTGCGAGTTGGCGTGGGCCAAAACGTAGGGGGTCCAGACGGAAGCCGTATAGCTTCCTTGACGAGCGATGCCCATCAAGGAAATCGCCCCGAGCAGGCAACCCATCGTGAGCACGGTGATGATGCCGCATATAAAGAAGGGGCGGTACACCTGGGTTTCCGCGCGATCCGTGCCCGACTTGGCGACGGGAATCGTCGAACGCATCGGAAGCAGAGTCAACGAAGGCCGCTCTTTGATCATGCTCTTCATTATCGAGGGCTCAGTCGACCGCCGCCATGATGATTGTCATACCGGGAAAGGCCGCTCGATGGCTAGCAGGGTTTTTCAGCCCCTTTTCGGGAGTAGAACCACCAGTTCAGGCCGATATTGATCACGTAGAAAATGGCAAGGCCTACGAAGAACGGGGCCGCATTACGGCCCGATCCGAGCACCGCGCCCAGAATCACGCTGAATGCGAACGGCCCGTAAGCGGCAATTGCGGATGTCCAACCGATAACTCCCCCCGCCTGGCGTGGAGGAAAAATCATGGGGATTTGCTTGAACGTGCTGGCATTACCGATGCCGCTGAAGAAGAAGATGCCGAGCATCAGCCAGAGGAAACCCGTCCAGCTTGTCATTGATGTTGGATTCGCAAATGGCAGGATCGCGATGCTGCACCCCAGCATCCCAAGACCGCTGACCATCGTGACCTTTGCCCCTCCAACTTTGTCTGCGACTGGCCCTGCGGCAGCGCGGACTCCAGCACCAACCAGCGGCCCCAAAAACGCAAAGGCCAACGGATCAGGTGCGCCATCGAATCCGCCGTAGAGTTGCTTGATCATTAGCGGAAATGCAGCTGCTAGGCCACTAAACGACCCGAAGGTCATGACGTAGAGTGACGTCATGACCCACGTGTGCTTTTCCTTGAAGATATCGAGTTGCTCCCTAAAGCTTGCCTGAACCGGCACGTCCCGAAGACCAAACCAAGCGACCACCGCACCCAAGAGCACAAGCGGCACCCAAATCAGTGCACCGTTCTGAAGAAAGATGTTGCTGGTCGCCCCGGTTTTGGGGTTCGTCAGAGTTTGCGAACTTCCCAGAAGGGCGATGCCAATGATGGCGGGGATAAGAAATTGGGCAACGCTCACGCCAAAGTTGCCGATCCCCGCTTGAATCCCGAGCGCCGTCCCCAACTTAGATTTTGGAAAAAACAACGATGTGCTCGGCATGAACGAACTGAAGTTGCCCCCACCCAAACCGGCGAGAAAGGCCAGAACCAAAAAGGTAGAGAGCGGAGTCTGAGGGTTCATGACCGCGAACCCCCAACCCACGCAGGGGATCGCCAAGAGAAGCGTCGATACACTCACGGTCTTGCGCGTTCCAAATATGGGGATGAGAAAAGTGTGGACAATGCGCAAAGTTCCGGCAGCTAATCCAGGCATGGCGGTCAGCCAGAATAGTTCCTGTGGAGCGAACTTGAATCCAATCCCTGAGAGCTTCACGACCAGAGCACTCACCATAAACCAGGTGGAAAAGCTAAGGAGAAGGCAGAACGTGGTGATCCAGAGGGTGCGCCAGGCGACCGGCTTTGCGGTTGCCTCCCAAAAGGCAGGGTCATTGGGTTGCCATTCTTGAACTATTGGGGCTTCGGTTTGATTATTCATGGGTCGGACTCGTTGCCTCCCTCATTGTCGACGATCCGCAACAGACGCGCTATGATGCCCGTCATAGAATCTCAAATCGCCGAAGCACCAATCAGCCAATGCGCTTTGGTGAGCGCGCTAATCCGCCGACTACTCTGTAGCCGGTGCCTGCTTCGCCATCTTGAGGATCGTGACGTGCATCCAAACCAGGCACACAACACTTATGAGTGCAAGGAGGAGCCAGCAAGAAGTCCAGAGTCCCGTCACTTTAAGGAGGTAGCCGAAGAGAATGGGGCACACAAATCCACCTAGCCCACCGATGACCCCTACGATTCCACCAACAACGCCAACATCATTCGGAAAATAGTCGGGAATGTGGCGATACACGGCGGCCTTACCGATCCCCATCATGATTCCCGCCAAGAAAACGATGGTCGTGAACACCCACACGTTGGCCTGAAAGTAAACGTGAGTCACCCCACGGGCTAGAAGCTCTCGCTTCTTAACCTTTTGGCCCACTTCAACTACTGGCTCTTGCCACGACTGACTTCGGGGGAAGATGAGGGCGCCCTCAGAAAGGCTGGAACCTTTGCTCGACAGGGTCTGCGTCGAGCCCAGAGCAGTGTTGAGAGCATACGACGTGTCATCGATTTGAACCCGATCTTGACCGACCTGAGTCACGGTTCCGGCTCGTTCAGCCAGAACTCCTTCCCCTGGGGACATGATATCCATGCGTGGCGCGATTACGAGTGCGAACAAAACCACGCAACTTGCCAGCACCCAGTACATCGTGGCCCGGGCTCCAAATCTATCGCTCATCCACCCTCCGAGCGCACGAACCAAACCGCTCGGAAGGCTAAAAATGCTCGCCATGAGACCCGCCATGGCGAGACTCATTCCATAGACGCTGAGATAGTAAGGTACGAGCCACTGAGCCAGTGCGACGAACGCCCCAAACACCAAAAAGTAGTAAGCGCCAAATCGCCAAACTCGAACGGACTTGAGAGGGGCAAGCATGGTGCGGATCGTCTTTTGGCTCGCTCCTTCTGTGACCCTGTTCTTCGTTAAGAGCGCAAACAGGATCGTCATCCCAAATAGGCATGCCGCATAAATCAGGGGCAAGGTTCGCCACCCTTCCAATTGGTTGCCTTCCTGAGTGAGCATTTGCAGTGTGAGCGGAGCCAGCAGCGTGGTCAACGCCGAGCCTGCGTTTCCAACGCCGAAGATTCCGAGCGCGGTCCCTTGTTTTTCCTTGGGAAAAAACACGGACGTGTAGGCGATCCCAACTGCGAAAGCTGCTCCGCTCATTCCGAAAATGAGTCCCGAGATCACAAGATGGGCGAACGTAGTTGCGAAGCTCACCGATGCAACTCCGGCGGTCGCAAGTAGCATCACGCCGATGTAGACCGGCTTGCCCCCAAAACGGTCCGTGAGTAGTCCGACCGGCAACCGCATGATCGACCCGGTGAGAATGGGGACACCAAGGAGCCAACCGAGCTGCTCCTTGGAGATCGGAATGATCTGCTTATCGACCAAAAAAGCCCCCAGCACACCGTACATCGTCCAGACGGCAAAGCACACCGTGAAGGCGCTGGTGTTGAGAAGGAGCATGCGGTTGGCAAGGGCTCGATCTGGCATGCCTCTGTTATGGCCCGCACTCTCGGCGAGGTTTATGATGGATATCATGGTTCCACGCGGCGGCTTACGGCACAATTGAGTCGTGACCCATGCGGATGTGCTGGCGGATCGGTTTGGTCGATTCCACGACTACCTTCGGGTGTCGATCACGGATCGATGCAATTTTCGGTGCGTCTACTGCATGCCCGAAGAAGGAGTGGTCTGGCAGCCGCGCGAAGAAATTTTGAGCTTTGAGGAGATTGAGCGTCTTGCTCGGTTCTTCGTTGAGCGTGGCGTGCGGAAGATCCGGCTTACCGGCGGCGAACCAACCCTACGCAAGGGCTACATTAGTCTCGTCGAATCCCTTGCCGCCATCCCGGGTCTGAACCAGCTTGCATTGACAACGAACGGAACCCGCTTGGCCGAAGATGCAGTGGCGCTCAAGGCGGCTGGGCTGGCAAGCGTCAACGTGAGTTTGGATACCCTGCGGCAGGATCGCTTCTTTGAGATTACACGGCGCAACGAGTTACCCAGGGTTCTCCAAGGAATTGAGACCGCCCATGCGGCGGGGCTAGAGACCAAGATCAACGTGGTGGTTCTTCCCGGAGTGAATGAGGATGAGATCATCCACTTCGGCGATTTTGCCTGCGAACACAATCTGACCGTCCGGTTCATTGAGTTCATGCCTTTTCTCGACAACGGTTGGAACGCAGACAGGGTCGTCTCTTCCGCCGAGATTCGGGCCCGACTCTCCGAGCGATTTGAGCTTCGACCCTTGGAATCTGGGGCGTCGGATGTTGCCCGGGAGTATGCAATCGATGGCTCCGAGGGCCGGGTCGCCTTTGTCTCAAGCGTCACCGAGAGCTTCTGTTCAGGCTGCAATCGCCTGCGCTTGACGGCAGACGGTCAGCTTAAATCTTGTCTCTTCCTACCACCGAGCGTCTCGTTACGGGACTTGATTCGAGGAGGAGCACCCGACTCAGAACTTGAGATAACTGTTCGAGAGTGCCTCGATGGCAAGTGGAGCGCCCATCCACCGATGCGAAACTGGGCTCAACGAGATAACTTAACCATGGTGCAAATCGGCGGATGAGAGACGTTTCCTTTAAGAACACAACCAAGCGAACGGCGCTCGCCCGCGCTGAACTTAAGGCGAGCGCGGAGACGATTCGCCGCGTGGAGATCGGCGACACTCCCAAGGGCGATCCGGTCCCCGTCGCCAAGGTTGCGGCGATTCAGGCGACGAAAAAAACAACCGAGTGGATTCCTTACTGCCATAACATCCCGATTGAGCATGTAAGGGTGGAGTTTGAATTCCTGGCAGACCGGATCGCGGTCGAGGTCTTTGTTGTTTCCATCGCCAAGACCGGGGTCGAGATGGAGGCCATGACCGGGGCCGCTGCCGCTGTGCTCACCCTCTACGACATGTTGAAAATGATCGACGACGACATGGAAATCGTCGGCGTTCGCCTGCTCTCAAAGACGGGCGGTAAGAGTGACCTTCCCAAGCGCACTGACTGGAGCGCGCAAGTTCTGGTCATGTCAGATCGAGCGCATCGCGGCGAGTACGAAGATCGAAGCGGCCCAAGTCTTGAGCAAGCGCTAAAAGGCCACGGCGCGGGCTCTGTCTCGGTCAAAGTTCTGCCCGATGAATCGGATTTGCTGGTCAATGAAGTTCGCGCTGCCGCTGAAAGGGGTACCTCATTGCTCGTGATCACCGGGGGCACGGGAGTTGGCCCTAGGGATATCACTTCTGATTCAATCGAACCGCTCCTCGAAAAAAGCCTTCCTGGAGTGGTCGCAGCGTTCCAGTCTTACAGCCACTCACGGCTTCCGACGGCGATGTTCGCCCGGCCGATTGCTGGGATCATCGGACAAACGGTTGTGCTGGCAATTCCGGGCAGTCCAGGAGCTTGCGAGGATGTCATGGCCTGCCTAATGCCGAGCCTGTTGCACGTTCATTCGATGCTCGCCGGGGAGGGCCACCCGTGATTTCGGTCGATGAGGCGCTTTCTATCCTTCGCGACCATCGCCCGAGTTTCCCAACGGAACGGGTGGAACTGCGCCACGCGTTGGGGCGGGTATTGGCCAAGGATGTTGTTTCGCCATTTGATCTTCCGCACTTTGATAACTCCGCCATGGACGGCTACGCGGTCGGGAGCCCGGAGGGGCCCTGGGAAATCGTTGGCGAGGTTGTCGCGGGGGCGACGGCTCCTTTGGGCATCCAGCCGTGTGAGGCCGTGCGGATCTTCACGGGAGCCCCGGTTCCCACCCGAACCTACGGCGTCATCGCGCAAGAAGACGCTTCGGAACAAGAAGGCTTGCTGGTGGGAGAAGTTCGAAAGGGCGGGCATGTGCGGTTTCGGGCTGAAGAAGCTCCGGCGGGGCATCTCGTCGCGCAGAAGGGAGCGACGCTGACACCACCCCATCTCGCCGCGTTCGCGAGTTGCGGACTCGCCACGGTTGAAGTCCACGGTTTGCCAAATGTCGCCATCCTCAGCACCGGGAATGAAGTCGTGCCTCCTGGCCAGTCACTCCAACACGGTCAGATATTCAATTCCAATGCGACCGCCCTCGCTTCGGTCTTGGCTTTCAGAGGCATCTGCGCACAAGTGCGACACGCTCCAGATTCCCAAGAAGAGCTGCGCGCCCAGATCCACGAGTCGATTCAAAGTTTCGAGCTCCTGATCACGACCGGCGGGATTTCTGTCGGTGCTCACGATCTGGTTCGGGCGGCCATGGAAGAGGCGGGTTTCCACTTGGGGTTCCACGGCGTCGCCGTGAAACCGGGTAAGCCCATCGCTTTCGGAGTGCGTGGAGATGGCAAAGCATGGTTTGGCCTCCCTGGCAATCCTCTCTCGACATGGGTTGGTTATCTGGTTTTCGTCAGTGCCTGGCTGGGTGATGAGTTGCCATATGAAGCCAGGACAGTCGCGACAAGGTTTGAAAGGAAACCCGGACGTGAGGAGTTTCTGCCGGCGAAGCGATTGACCCTTGGTGAGGTTTCGATCCGAAACGTCGTGGGTTCCCACGCAAACTTCGGTCTTCTTGAGTGTGATGGTCTTGTGAGGATTCATCCCGAGACCAGCATCTTGGCTCAAGGATATGAAATCGAGTATCTGCCCTTTCCTTGGAGTCGACACACATGAAGACCATCTCTATCCGCTATTTCGCCGTTCTGAGAGAGCGGCGTGGACTTGCTGTTGAACAAGTGAAAACCCCTTGCGAGACGGTAGGTGAGTTGGTGGAGTCGCTAATCGCCGAGCACCGGCTCGGACTTCCCCCCGCACTGATTCGGGTTGCCATTGAAAATGAGTTTGTCGATCCAGCTGACCCATTGCCACAAGGCAAAGAACTGGTTCTGATACCGCCGGTGGCAGGCGGATGAACTTCTCACTGAGCGATCTCCCGATTGCCGCCGAGCCGATGTCGCACGATGCGGCAGGTGGGTTTGTCACCTTTGAGGGCAGAGTGCGCAATCACGCCGAGGGGCAGACCGTCGTTGGGCTTGAATATGAAGCATTTCCCGAAATGGCTCTTTCCCAGGGAGAAGCGCTTGTTCAAGAAGCGATCGAGCGTTTTGGGCTCATGGAAGCCAGGGTGATCCATCGCGTCGGGCAACTTGCCATCGGCGATACGGCAGTCGTCGTGCAAACGGCCTCCGCGCATCGGCGAGAAGCCTTTGAAGCCTGCGAATGGATCATGGACCAAATCAAATGGCGGGTCCCGATTTGGAAGCGCGAAACCTACACCAGTGGGGTCGCCGAGTGGGTTGTCCCCGGTGAAACTGCAACGAGCCCGACTGACGATGAGATGTTTGCCCGGCAAATGCGGCTTCCCGAAGTCGGGGCCGAAGGTCAATGCGCGCTTGCCGGGGCCAGGGTCTTGCTGGTCGGGGTTGGGGGCCTGGCGGCCGGGAGCCTGCCTTCACTGGTGGGATCTGGAATCGGGACGCTGGGCCTGGTAGACGCTGACCTGGTAGAGCTCTCGAATCTTCATCGCCAAACCTTGTTTGCCGCCTCCGATATCGGACGCATGAAAGTCGAGCGGGCCGCGGTATTCGCGCGACGCCTCAGGCCCCAAGTAACGGTTCAGACTTTTCCGGTGCACCTCACTGAAGCCAATGCCGAGCAACTGGTCTCCGGTTACGACTGGATCGTCGACGGAACGGATTCCCTAAGCACCAAGCTCCTGCTCGACCGCGTTTGTCAGCGCCTCGGTCGCCCCCTTGTCACCGCCAGCGTCCACCAATTTGAGGGCCAACTGATGACAGTTCGGCCTGGAGGGTCGTGCCTCGCCGATCTCTTCCCGGAACCACCGCCCGACCACTGCGTTGGAACTTGCGCCCAATCCGGAGTGCTTGGCGTTGTTCCCTCGTTGATGGGGGTTCTACAAGCGAACGAAGTCATCAAAGGCATCCTTGGGCTACCGGTCTTGGACGACAAATTGCTCTTGTTTGATTTCCGCACCTTAGAAGCAACCATGATCCGTCGCACGGTATCCGGCGAACGCAGTTCCGGGGGCAGTGTTTGGGATGTTGATGCGGTCTCGATCAATCTTGAAAATTTCGATCTTGTGGATATTCGGGAGCCAGACGAAACTCCCGAGATCAACCAGCCTCATCGACGTGTGCCGATAGCGAAGTGCTACGAGGCGGAATGGCAACGACCTACCTTGTTCGTTTGCGCATCCGGAAGGCGGAGCTACCACTTGGTCGCCGACCTGAGGGCACGTGGAAATCGCGACGTCTTCTCGCTCCAAGGAGGAATCGAGTGCCTTGAACGTGATTGAGCCCTGGCTCTTTATCGGGGTCTTCGCCGTTGCCCTTGGCTACAGTATGGTGGGTCATGGTGGAGCCTCGGGCTACTTGGCTCTGCTCGCATTCACAGCTATTCCCAGCGCGGTTGGGGCCACAACAGCGCTCGTTCTCAACGTCTTTGTCGCTGGCATCACCCTGGTGGTTTTTGGTCGAGCGAAGCATTTTGATTGGGGTCTCGCGTGGCCGCTGCTGGGGTCTGTACCTTTCGCGTTTCTAGGCGGACGCCTTAAGTTTGAGAATCGAATCCAAGACCTCGTTCTTGCCGTGGTGCTTCTTTACGCCGCCGGAGTGCTGATTTTCAGCGTCCCCGCGAAAGACGGCGAGAGCCAACCACCGGTTCGTCCTATCCTCGTGGGGTCTGGGGCTGGCATTGGTTTCTTGAGCGGGCTTGTCGGGGTCGGCGGAGGGATATTTTTGTCTCCGCTGATGATCCTGAATCGGTGGGCTGAGCCGCATAAAGTGGCAGCCCTCTCGGCGGGGTTCATTTTCGCGAACTCGTTGGCCGGTCTCTCGGCTCGACCCTTTGATCTCCTTCGAGAAAGCCTGAGCCTCTGGCCGCTGATCACCGTTGGCATTCTTGGCGCAATCGGTGGCAGCTACCTCGGAGCCCATCGAGTATCAAGTCTTGCCCTTCGGCGAGCGCTGGGATTGGTTTTGCTACTTGCCGTAGGCAAGCTGCTCCAGAAGGGATTGGGGCTATGATGCTTGTCATAGCCCCAACACCCCAGCGAGACTAAACTTCAGATATGGCTAAGCCCCCTGTCTCAATCGAGAAGCTGATCGAAGAATTCGGTCCGCACCCCGCTCACACGCCCCCCGGCGGTTGGGTGGGCAGGGATGATCCCGACAAGCTGGTGAAGACGCACTGTTGCTTCTGCGGCATGCAGTGCGGCATCCAGTTGAAGGTGAAGAAAGACCAGGTCATCGGCTTCGAGCCGTGGGAAGAGTTTCCGTTCAACAAGGGCAAGTTGTGCCCTAAAGGTGTGAAGCGATACCTGCAAGGAGGCCACCCTGATCGACTGCTCAACCCGATGAAAAACGTGCCGGGCCAAGGATTCATCTCGATCTCTTGGGAAGAAGCCTTCAGCACCACCATTAAGGCCATTCAGGACGTTCGGGCCAAAAACGGCAAGGACTCCGTAGCCTTTCTCTCTGGCGTTTCTCTCACCAATGAAAAGAGTTATCTGATCGGGAAATTCGCACGACTCGGATTGCAGACCGCCAACCTCGACTACAACGGTCGCTTATGCATGGTGAGCGCCGGGGCCGGGAACAAGAAGGCGTTCGGGCTTGACCGAGCCTCAAACTACTGGGAAGATATTGTCCATGCTGAGGTGATTCTTCTGGCCGGAACTAACGTGGCCGAGTGCTCGCCCATCACGACCGATTACATCTGGCGGGCCCGGGATCGCGGCGCGAAACTGATCGTGATTGATCCACGCGTGACGCCCATCGCCCGCACCTGCGATCTTCACCTCCCTGTTCTCCCAGGAACGGATTCGGCGCTGTTGCTTGGCATTCTCCGGGTTCTCATTGAAGAAGGCCTGACGAACGAAGAGTTTATCGCTGAATACACTTCGGGTTGGGAAGAAACGAAGGCGGCGGCCCTTGCCCTTCCGCTGGAAGAGGCGAGCCGAATCAGTGGGATCAAGGTCGAAGACATCGTTCGGGCCGGAAAAATGTGGGGCGAAGCGAAGACCAGCTTCCTGATGCACGCCCGAGGGATCGAGCACAGTTCCAAAGGCGTGGACAATGTGGTTAGCTGCATCAACCTCGTTCTTGCCACCGGACGAATCGGGCGCAAAGGCTGCGGATACGCAACTATCACAGGCCAAGGCAATGGTCAAGGAGGGCGCGAACACGGCCACAAGTGCGACCAACTCCCCGGCAATCGGGATATCTCTAACCCGGCTCACCGTGAGTACATCTGCTCGGTATGGGGCTGCACCGATGAAGAACTCCCGGGCAAAGGCCACACCGCACCCGAGATCATGGAAATGATCCACGCCGGTGAGATCAAAGCCCTCATCTCTATTTGCTTCAACCCGCTCGTGTCGCTTCCGGACTCCAACTTCACCCGAGAGGCTCTCAATAAACTGGAGCATTACACGGCCATCGACTTCTTCCTAAATGAAACAGCTCACCATGCCGATATTGTCATGGCCGGATCGCTTCATGAAGAGGAAGAGGGAACCAGCACCAGCGCCGAGGGACGGGTGATTCGGATCAAAAAGGCGGTGAATCCTCCGGGTAACGCGAAAGCCGACACCGACATCATTCTGGAACTCGCGCGGCGACTCGGACGAAGCAAGTTCTTCGACCACTTCAAGACGTCGGAGGACATTTTCAATGAGCTGCGAGTGGCCAGTAAGGGTGGCACGGCCGATTACTTCGGCATCACCTACGAGCGAATCGAGAATGAACTCGGCGTCTTTTGGCCCTGCCCCGAAATTGGCCACCCGGGCACCCCTCGCCTGTGGGAGGACCTGAAGTTCAAGACCCCAGACGGCAAAGCCCACTTCAATGCTGTGAAGTACCGGCCACCGCTGGAAGAACCGGATGACGAGTATCCGGTGGTTCTGACGACCGGACGCGTAGTATCGCACTATCTCAGCGGAACGCAAACCCGCCGAATAGGAGGCTTGGTCGATCTCTGTCCTGATCCCTACGTGGAGATTCACCCGACGTTGGCCGCAAGATACGGCATCGCCGACAAGGACTGGATGCGCGTCACCAGTCGGCGTGGCGAAGTCGTGCTCCAGGCCAAGGTGGTCACCACGATTCGCCCGGACACCGTTTTCATCCCGTACCACTGGCCCGGGCGCAAGGCGGCAAACAATCTCACCATCCGCTCCTACGATCCCGTCAGTGGCATCCCTGAATACAAACGGGCGTGCGTGAAGATCGAGAAGTCTGAGCCGCCGCAATGAACGGGCCTTCGCGCTGGAACCGTTCTCTCGGGATCATAATGACGGCCCGCATCTCGCTCGGGTGCTCAAACAAGAGCGTCCAGAGGTTCCCGCGCTGGCTGGCGAGGCTTGGGAGTTGTGAGCTTGCCGACCACTTTGCCGAAGAGGAGCGACTCCTCGGCCCGCTGGCAAGCGGCGATTCCGCTAAACGATTGGCTCAGGAAGCTCTCAAAAATGGACCATCGCCTGTGGGGGACCTGCCCAAGCCAGACGGAAACTGTGCAACCCCGGCTTGACCGCCTTCATTCCAGCGCTTAACGACTTACTCCATCTTCATCAGCCGCTTCACCCCGGCGAGCATCCAGATGTTGACGCCAAGAATCAAGAAACTGAACGCTGAGGCTTGAATCACCATTTCAGTTTTTCCGGCCAAGCTGTTCTCGAGCACCATCACGAACAGCCAAAGCTGGATGAGAAACAGGATCAACGCAAACAGCAAGAACCCGACGAAGACGACTGCCTTTTGGCGGCGACGATGGAATTGCGGCGTATTCATCAGTGGTTACCCTTGATCGCGCCTATCGCCCAGATCTCGCTGTCGCGAACTTCAATTTTCACTTGAGGTAAAGGATGAGGTGGTGGCCCTTGGATCACGCTCCCATCCTCTAGAGAAAATGCGCCATGGTGGCAAGGACAGTAAAGGAGTTCGCGCTCGTTCTTGACTTCGTACTCTACAGGGCAGGACAGATGTGTACATCGACGTTTATAAGCAACAAACTCACCATTCTGTTTTCGAACGAGAATACACAAATCAACCGGTCGAGGATAGCTGAAAGCCAGGGCGGAACCTGGCTTCAAATCTTCAATCGAGCATATCTTTGCGGCCTCAAACTTGATTTCCTCCCTCGGAATTTGCGCGTATGCTGCTAGAGCAGCTGTACCCGCTGCAACACCGCCACTAGCTAACGTGAGAAACTTGAAGAACTCACGGCGGGTCACAAAGTGGTCGTCTTCCCACTCAATCGGAAAATCTTCTTTCAGTTTATCGTTCATCTTGGATTAGCGCTCCACTTGCCGCACGGCGGTCAATAGGTCAGATCTGCGAACAACGGCATCGGGTTTAACTGTGAGCTGCTTTGTTCCTTGAGGCATCATCAGGTGAACCTTCGTGGTGATCTTCTTGTCCCCAAAAATGAACTCGTTGATCGGGGTTCCTGAGCGTTCGGCGGCGAGTTCTTCGGGCGTACCATAGAAAAGTGCACCTGAGGGGCAAACTGTAGCGCACATGGGTTTTAGGCCGACGGACGTGCGGTCATAGCACATGTCACACTTCATCATCTGGTCTACCTCCACGTCGTACTTAGGAACGCCGAATGGGCAGGCGAACAAGCAGTTGGTGCAACCGATGCAGCGTGGCTTAAGCGAGCTTTGCACTACTCCATCGGGGGTTTTTTTGATGGCATCCGCAGGGCAAACCATCGCGCAGGCGGGCTCATCGCAGTGCATGCAGATGACCGGTGTCGTCTGCACGGTATCGGCGCGCTGTACTTGCTCCAAGTGAATCATCGAGACGCCCGGGTGGGTGTCGCACTCAGCGCACGCCTGAACGCAGGCATTGCAACCGATGCACCGGCTTGGGTCTATGTAGAACTGCCGCTCACTCACAACGACTATGGTTGCACGCCGAGCAACCGCCCACCATGACATCCATCATAAAGTCGGGAGCACCTGATTGAAGCTCGCTCTTCGGATCATTCCACATATGATCGATGTCATAGGAATCCAAGAAGCAATCAGTAAAGATTGACTCATGCCGATCCCTTTGGATAACTTCGACAGTCGCGACATTCAGATCAAGCCAATATTGGAGTTTCGCGCCCGATATGAGCGGCGGTTGGATTCGGACTTTCAACCCGACCGGGGTGATAATCGAAGCAACCTGTTGCTCCGAGGTCGAGTCGGTCTGCAAATGAGTAGAGACGGTCTCACCGGCAGAATCGTGTACCAACACGCGAGCTCGCTGAACTGGCTCCCTGCCGGAAACGGTATTGCGATCCGAAGCGATCTCCTTGAGGCCAACGTCAGCTTCAAAAGTGGAGGGACTACCTACACTCTCGGGCGGCAACGTTTCGGGTTGGGCAATCGAAGGCTCATCGGCGAACTCGAGTGGAACAATGTTGCCAATGCCCTCGAGGGCCTCAAGGTCGAAGACCGAACTTGGACTTTTTTTCTGATGCGTACAGGCGTATTGCCAACTCCCTCGAAGGGTTTAGTTTTGTCGGGAGTCAGCTTCAAGAGGGCGTCCAACACGACCGCCCTCATCATCAAGGTTGATGACGCGAAGGGTATAGAGCAGACTCGGTATACGCTTTCGACTGAAGGTTCATCCAAACCAAGTGCTCGTTCGACGTTCACCTACCAGCTCGCTTATCAAGTTGGCCACCAGGACGGTAAAAGTGTCCAATCCTGGGCGGGAAACAGCAGATACGGGGTTGAAGTTGCGCCAAAGACGGAGGCTTTCGGAGAATTCAATATTGCCAGTGGAGGCGGTAGCAACAACACAAATGCCACATTCGATCAGCTTTATCCCAGTGGGCATGATCGGATTGGACTGATGGACACAACCGGGTGGAAGAACATCATCTCCGCAACCGCCGGAGTGAAGTTCAAACCAAATGCCAATTCGTCGCTCCGGCTCAGCTACACCTGGCTACAACTTTACGACAAGCGTGACGCTTGGTACGGAGTAGGAGGAGGGATTAACTCCTTCGGCGCAACTCTTTATAGGGATGCTACTGGAAATTCCGGTCGTAACATCGGGCAAGAATTAAGTTTGGATTACTCAACCTCATTGGCCAACGGATTCACGCTTAGTGCCGGAGCGGGTGTATTCATGCCAGGTGGTTTTGTAAAGTCGATTGGCGGTCCGAACTTTGGAAACCAAACTTTTGGTTACGTCTTGGTTGGCTGGAAATTCTAATCCTATCGGACGGCCTGAAGCAATTTGTCCAGATCCTTTATGAGGATGTGCCGCGACTGGGTTTCAATCCATTCCTGCTTTTGCCAGCGACTCATGATACGAATTGTGGACTCCACGGTCGTACCCGCGAGTTCAGCAATTTCTTGCCTTGTGAGAGGAACATCCAGAAGGATCCCATCCGGACATTCCTGGCCAAATGACCGAGTCAATACGAGGATCACAGCCGCAACACGTTGTTCAACTGTCCCAACAGAGAGGTGGGCGATCATGTCAAATGACTGCCTTAGTCGGTGCGTTGTGCGCTTAAACAACTGCTCTTTCAGCACCACATTCTGTTCATAAACAGGCAAAAACCCCGCTTTCGGAACTTTGAGATACCAAGTTCCGGTGATCGCTTTAGCTGTTTGCGGACACCCTGTACCATCAATCGCTCCTAACAAACCAAACACGTGCCCTGGACCCATGATCTCCGTCGTGATCTCTTGATGACTTGGCCCCACTGTGGTCATCTTGATGAACCCCGTTCCCACCACGCCAAAAAAGGAAACAGTTGTGCCGCTGAGCCAAATGGTCTCGCCCTTCTCGGCATGCGCCATACGAGAATTCACCACAAGCTCCCCAACCTGATCATCCGTCAAGCCGCCAAGCAAAGTGCTGCTTAAGAAGACTTCCCGGCGCGACGGCGCTTCGGCATGTTCAGACATCCTCTTAGTCTGGCATGCCCTGTTCATTAACGTTAGCCCATCCTGAAGCTAATGAGCAGTTAGAAGGCATCTTTGGCCTGAAGCCCTGCGACTTCAATGTTGATCCTGACAACGCCACATCCTCCTTTCGTTTGCAGTCCCTCGATCTTGGCCCCGGATGAGAGACCAAATGGAGGGATTAGAGAGACCTGTGGCCCTGGTCTCTCTAAAGGTCTCTCTTAGCCCCTGGACTTCGTGAGACGTCCTGAGACGACTGTAGACTCAAATCAGAGGTTTTTCGACCTATTTTTCTTCAGTCCTAAGGAGGGCGTCGGGGGTTCGAGTCCCTCCGAGGCCGCCACTGTTTTGGACCGGGTTCGGTGGATACCTGACCATCATTCGGGGCGATCTTCCCATCTGGTCTCTCCAAGGTCTCTCAAACAGAGTTGAGAAAACTGCTTGCCCTGAACCTACGCACTTAGGTTCAAAAGTTGAGGAGAACGCCCTCCGCGCCACCGAGGGCGTTGAGTCCTGATTTTGATTTTTTTCCAGAAACCTGCAGAAACCCCCCACGACAGCAAAGGGGCGTGGTACTATATGGGCCATGGCCCTTTTTGCCCTCGGACTCGCCTGGATTACGCAACCTCAGGCTATTGACTTCTCACAAGGGAAGATGCCCGCAATCGAAAACACACTGGTGCTCGATGTGCCGCGGCGCAAGAACTACCAGGTCGGTCACTCGCCATTCCAACTCGCCCTTCAAAGTGGGCTGCCCAGTCGATTCAAGGAAGGTGATTCATATGCCGGTTCCGTCTGGAAGCCGATCAAGGTGGATGAGGAGGGAATGGTATTCACACCGACTGGAAGTAGCCCGATCTATGCTGAGTGGGTCGAACCTTACTCCCGAACGGTGCTCGCCCAGTTCATGTTTGGCGGGAGCGGCATATCGGCATACTACGTTGATGGAGTGATGCAGCCGTCAAATCAATATGGGCGCCTGCCTCTTCAGCTAACGCCGCTCAAGCTTAGAGCTGGACGCCATTCTGCAATTGCCGGATCTGGCATGAGCTTTCTCCTGTATCCGGTCAACTCAAAATTTGTCTTCAACCCCAAGACTGCGCTTGTCTCGGACATTCTTCCGGGGGAATCGAAAACCTATGACGCCAGCGTGACTGCAATCAATTGCACGGACAAGGATAGTTCGATTTCACTTCAGGCCCAAGTAGGTGAAGGGCCAATCGTGACCACCAAGGTGCCCTCTCTCCAGGCCATGAACAGCCGAATCATTAAGTTCAAGTTTCGAGTTAGCCCAAACCTGGTTGCCGGCCCCCACAAACTCAAGCTTTGGGTCGAGGATGACCTGCCCTCGATTATTGACATAAACGTGGTAAAGCCCGGTGAGGCGTTCCGGAGAACATACATCGGCAAAGCCGACGGAGCAGTTCACAGCTACACAGTAGTCCCACCGTTGGATGGATCAAAGGGAAAACCGATGGTCTCGTTCATGTATGGGGGCAACCCTGAAGGCAGCCATATTGTTGCAAAGCAGTTCAAAACACCAGTTGGATACTCCCTCATCATTCCGGAGGCCCGCGGCGGAACATGGTCGGGGCTCGCTGGTCGTGATGTTTTGGAGACGCTAGAAGCGGCTCACAGGGAACTGGGATCAGACAAGACGAGATCGTATCTCTATGGTCATTCGATGGGTGGGCATGGCGCATATCTGCTCGCAAGTCTCAACCCGCAAGCCTTTGCCGGTGTAGGAGCAAGCGCAGGTTGGATTTCACTCTACAGCTACATGGGTGAGAAGCGAAAGAACTTGGATGACCCGATAGAACGCATGTTCGACTTGGCAATGCAGGAGCAAAGAGTCGAGAGCCGATATGATCAGTTGGCATCAGTTGGCAACTTCGCGGTTGTCCATGGTGACACTGATGGATCGGTCCCCTTAAACGAAACCAATCTACTTCGCGGTGAAATGGTGAAGCGAAGAGCGGACTTCACAATCTTCGAGCAGCCTGGACTCAATCACTTCTGGGAAAAGGACGGCATGAATCAATACGACTTTCCACCAGTCCTGCAAAAGCTCTTGAGCACAGCACACCGAGGGACTGGAAAGTTTACTAACGTGACCAGGCTTCCTAACACTTGGACGCTTGGGTTCACAAAGAGAACAGCTCTTGTATATGGAACTCGTGGCTCTGCGAAGGAGAACGCAGCGGCTCGCGAAAAAGCACGGTGGGATGAAGCGCTACTTCGAAATTTCTTGAGGCTCGAGTCCAAAGTGGTTACCGACACAGTTGCTCCAAATGAACTCGAAGGCTGGAACGTGATCTTGATCGGGAACTCGCGGACGAACGCGCTGTGGAAAGAACATCCGACCGCTACGACACTGCTAGATGCGGCGAAAAAAAGAGGGCTGACCGTGGACGGCTGGATGATTCAAGCGCGAAAGGGTGGAGACGTCTGGTCTGTGATCGGAGGCCAGGATTTTCAAGCTGCACAGTCCGTCTACCAAATCGACCCACGGTGGCATGAAGCCGCGTTCCCGGAGTGGGTGCTCTTCAACCGTTCCAAGCTGGAAGACGGCTTTGGTTGGGTAGTCGGTGCTGGCTTTAACGAAGGAACCCAAGGCTGGCGGGAAGCCGGTAATCTAACCCGATGAGCCTTATCCAGACCCTTCGAGCCCAGGAGCAAGCCATCGAGAAGGTCTTGGAAACTGTTCCCGCGTCCGTGCTGGGCGCGAGGATTCAACGGGCACGATTAGCACAACAACTCTCTGCCCGCGAAGTGGCAGCCCAGGCTGGATTGAGTAAGAACTCAGTTGCCCGTTTGGAGCAGGGCGAGGATGTGAGAGCAATAACAATCCTCAAGGTGTGCAGCGTGTTAGGCCTGCACATCGAAAGGCTTGCTCTGCCAGAAGATGAGTCTCTTGCCAGGGTGCACCGGCTTGAAGACGATTGTTGGTTCGACATGGTTGATTTCGGGGCCGGACCTATTGCAGGGCGTGAGGGGAGACTCTCACGCGAGGAGCGCAAGGAACTGGTTGATATCGGCAAGCAGTTTCCGTTGCTCATGCTAAAGAGCAGTCTTACCGATGGGAAAATTCTTCCTTCAATTCTTGAGCTCCACCACAACAGCCCGCTAAGATCTCACCCTGGCGAGGAGTTCGTGTTTGTGTTGTCCGGGACGGCAATAATTCAAGTTGGGCCTCAGCCTTACACTTTGAAGAAAGGTGAAAGTATGACTTTCTGGGCGAGCGAGCCCCATGCCTACGGCCCAGCGGATGATGTCCCCGCGCTCGTGCTATCCGTCCGAGTAAATCCATGAATGCCTGGCCAACGCATGGAGCGACAGAGCCACGTGCCTCGCTATGTGCGGATTGGTAAGTCTGTCTATAGGCCTCTCTTAGCGCTTGGAGTTTGAGAGACTTTTGGGGACGACTGTAGGCTCAAATCAGAGGTTGTTCGGCCGAATTGTCTTCAGTCCTGAGGAGGGCGTCGGGGGTTCGAGTCCCTCCGAGGCCGCCATCTGGAGAATAGCCTTTCGATCGCGTGGAACCTCAGTTGAGTAAAATTCCTTGGTAATGGTCGAGAATTACCTGGATTTCTTGCGAAGTCATCAGCCACTCCCACTCGAATCGGAATTGTCGGCTGAACAAATAGATCGATTCGAAGAGATTCGACTATTCTTTGCCGAGAACCACGATGACCGCTGCGTGCCCCTCTTGATCAACTCTGTAAACGCAGATAGCGGGTTTGGGGTGTATCAGATGGTCGAAGATGCGCTCCGAAATCAAACAAGGTCAGTGGTACTGTCGGAACTTGAACGCGCGCTCCGACTAGGGAAAGACCACCATCTGGCCTGGGTGCTAGAGTGGGCGATGAATTTCGAAGCGTTCGAGTTGGAGGATCTTGTCCAAAAGTATGTTGACCACCCCTCAATGGACATCTCTACAAATGCAAAGTCATTTTTAAACTCACAGTGCGAGGCATTGGGACAAGAGTTGGCCTATCCGGACCTCTTCGACGAAGAATAGGGGCTACTGAGTGAGAGGTGGCAAAGAACGAGAACTGATAACTCTTTCGCAGAGCCTAGAGCTCATCCAGTATTGAAATCCGAACACCAGGGTGGTCACTTCGACCCGATTCCAAAAGCTGCTCGACTTCTGGTAGCGCTAGTTCGAAGATGTGACGCTCGGCATCGATCAGTGCCGCGGGGATCTCGTCGCTCTGGTGAACTACCTGACACCAGAGCGGACACTCGCCCGCGAGCGTTCCGATGGCCTTTCCAAACCCGTCTTGTCGAACGTGTTGAATCCAAACGGAGCTATAGCACTTGATCCGCAGACCAAGTTTGAGGCAAGTCCGTTCAAAGCCGATTTCTCCTACTCGGCCCCGAGCTTCTGTGCGGCGGACCCAAGAGCGGCCCGACCTTGAATAGCCAAGGTCGATGAGCTGGCGGCCAATGCGTTCGTCTACGGCCGCATCCCAGGCAGCGCGGAGCTCGCGGACGGTCACCCGAGCACCTTTTCCACGGCAAGGATGAATCGTTCCCAATCGGCGGCAACCCCTCCTGTAGGCCTGCCGTCATCGGGCCCCGGAGGCTTTGCTAGACCTCTGGAATACCAGTCGGCAAACAAATCTTTTAACTCTTGGGGTGTGGGGTCGGGCACCGGCAGGTATTGACCTAGGTGGTCGATTCCAGGCGGCGGAGTGGTGAGCAAAAGGTGGAAGTATCGCTGCGGATTCTCAAATTCGTTACCACGGAGATGAGGAACGTCGGGCTCATTCTCGGGTGAGAACGAAGAGTCCCATTCGCCCAAAATTCGAACGGTGTTGGACGCGTCGCCAAGTCTTGACCGCCTGCTGCGACCGGTTACGTAGATCACCGCCTTGCGCCCCGAGGGAGTCGATACCGCAAAGAAATCGCCCGGCGAGAAAGGCGCAATATAGGGCACCTGCCGCTTCGGTCTCCTGGGCTTCTTTTGTGGGGTATTGAGGGTCTCTTTTGCCTTAATTTGGTGATTCTCACGGGATCGGACGGGATCCGAGGCGAGCTCACGCTCAATCTGGTCGATCGCCCTGGTCGCTATCTCATTGCTGAGATGACCGAACTTATGCAAGGTGAGAGCCATCGCTAAGGTCGCTGCTTCGGGCTCTTCCTCGAACTCGTCCGCGCAAGTAGCGTAAATCGTGGACTCGAGCTCCTGCCCGGTTAAGCCATCCCCGAGAAGCCCCTCGACGACAGCCTTGACATCCGCGCCTGTATCGTTTTGAAAAGGTCCCGTTCCCCACTCACCCACATCCGCAATGATACCGATGCTGTAGAGCAGTTTCTTAGAGAGCATTGTTCGCTCAAACTTGCAGGTGAAATTCTCCATTGACCTCCCCGTCTGGCATTTCGGTGTGGTCCAGGTCTATGATTTCGGAATCACCTTATCTGCCGTCATGGATTTTTGCTTATGGCCGTAAATCATCTGGTTTGAAGGCTTCGAAACTGCCTTGCCTTTCTTTGATCTGAAGCTCGACTTCAACCAACAGAGAGTGAGTCAAGGTCACTCTAAAGCACTGAACAGCGCATTTGGTCTGTCAATTGGTCTCTCTTAGCCGCTGGATTTCGTGAGACGCCCTGAGACGGCTGTAGACTCAAGTCAGAGGTTTTTCGACCTAATTATCTTCAGTCCTGAGGAGGGCGTCGGGGGTTCGAGTCCCTCCGAGGCCGCCAAGACAATTTCCTGCCAACTCGCGGGTCTGGTTCGCCGCTGGATGAACCCGGCCCCCACGGAATTCACCTCGAAAGCCAGCCCCGTTGACTATAATCGGAGGGGGCGATCCCTCAATGGTCGTCGCTTCGGATCAAAGAGGGAAGGATGGACAGGAGTAGCCCAAGCTCGTCCCGGGAGCAGGCGACGAACCTCCTCTGGAGAATCCAACTGTTCGGCGGCCCCATCTTGCATGCAGCCTCGGGGACGCAGCAAACCCGTTTTCGATCTAAGAAAGTGGCGGCCCTCCTGAGCTACTTGGCCCTTCATCACGAGCAGGCTTGCTCACGAGAAGCGCTCATTGAAGCTCTCTGGCCGGAAGACACCGATAAGGATGCGCTGCCGAACCGATTCCGAGTTACTTTGGCTTCCCTGCGCAGGCAGCTCGAGCCCCCTGGCTTTCCCTTTGGCTCCGTCCTCGACAACTCCGTGGCGGGATGCATCGCTCTGAGGAAGGGCTCGACGACGTGCGATGTCACCGAGTTTGAGGCCGAGTATGCGCGCGGCAACCTTCACAAGGCCGCTGACCTTTTGCATGCGCCGCTCCTGCCTGGGGTTTATGACGAGTGGGCGAGTGAGTTCCAGATTCGATTCCATATGCTCGAAGAGGAACTCGCGCCCTCCAGGTCGGCGTCTCCTGAGCGCCCCGACGAACCCGCCCCGACGTGGAGTTCACCGAGGCGAAATGCGAGACTGCCAAGCTTTCTCACCGAATATGTTCCCTCGCCAGACACGCTTTCGCAAGTCACCGAACTTCTAGGCGCTCACCGCTTCCTTACCATCACCGGGGCCGCCGGAATCGGGAAAACGAGACTTAGTATTGAAGCGACCAGGCTAAGCAAGCACAACGCAGTCTTCGTTCCGCTGGCGGACTGCACGGCCCTCCACGAGTTTTTCGATGCGGTTCTCAAGGCGCTGGGAGCTGGCATTGAAAGCCCGGACTCCCTGGAGGACCAACTCCTTGATACTTTTCCGTCGATCGAACCCACGATCATTATCCTGGACAACATCGATCATCTGGTGGAGCAATCAAGCGACTTTTTGAGTGATGCCCTCACCGCCAATCCCCACATTAGCTGTATCGCAACCTCACGGCGGGCCCTCGAAATCCCCGGCGAAGCCGTCTATCGGCTCGAAACTCTTCCCAATCCGGTGAGTGTTCCAGCTTCCAGCTCTGAACTCCTGGATTACCCTGCGACGGCTCTGTTTCTTAAGAGACTCAAGCAGTCTCGGCCCGACTTTCGGGTGCGGGATGCCGACATTCCGGTCATCGTAGAAATCTGTACCCGGTTACAGGGCCTTCCTCTGGCCATTGAACTTGCGGCCGCTCAGATTGCCACCCGGTCCGTTTCCGAAATCCTCCAGCAACTCCGCCACAATCTCGTAGAACTGAAGTCAAGACAGAGGGCCCTGTCCCCTAAGCATCGCTCGCTTCGGGCGGCCCTTCAAGGTTGCTTTGACGAGCTGAACTCCGAGCTCCTGACTTTCGTAGGGCAACTCGCATGCTTTTGGGGTGGCTTTACGCTGCTTGCCGCCAAGGAGGTTACGAAGCAACCCCGGAGCGAAGAATTTCTTACCGAGCTCGTGCAACGGTCCCTTCTCAATGCAAGGATAGATGGCCAACAGACTCGATATGAGTTCCTAGAGTCCGTGCGGCAAATCGCCCAAGAGCAGTTAACGCCGACTCAGCTTCAGGAAACAGTCGATCAACATCAAGCGTACTTTCTGGGCATCGTCGCCGGTGTTGATGAGGAGAGACTTCATTCGCTCGATCCGGTCGACGAGGAGCAGCTCAACATCAATGCGGCATTCCAAAGGCCGAACCCTGGTCAGCCTCTCTACTGGCAAGCTCGAATCGGCGCGATTCAACACGCATGCCTCCGGGGTAGCTACGCGACGGCACTCAGGCATGTCCGAGAGAGTCAAACGGAGATCGACGAAATCCCCTCTTCATCACTCAAGCGAGATTGGATCGCGAGCGCTTTGGAAATTGTGACCGAAGTCGGACTCTACGAGGAAGCTGAACAACTATCTTCCGTATTGCATCATATTGGGGTTGATTCGGATGACTTGAGCGCGGAGTTCATGTACCGAACCCGTCTCGGTCTCATTCGATCGCGGCAAGGACTCCCGGAGGAGGGGATTCAGTTGCACGAAAGCAGCCTGGCGCTTGCCAGGAGCATCAACAAGAAGAACTACATTTCCAGCGCGGTCGCTCATCTGAGTGGTTCACTTCACGCCTATGCCCGGACGCTGGAACCCAGTGACCCCGTGCGGATCAGCATGCTTCTGCGGGCAAAGGAGCTCGCAAGAGACCTTTCGGAAACGGCCAATCCTACTTCAAGATGGTATCCCCTTTCCTTCCTTCTGCTGGCGGTCGCCGAATACTATCTGGGTGACTTCTCACCCGCGCAAGTAAATTTCCGTATCGCCTACGAATCCGCAATCGCCCTGCAACGAAGAATTGTTCAGGCGTATTGCACATTCTTTCTCTCGCAGATTGCCACGAAAGAGGGCGATGAGTGTCTCGCCGAGGCGTACTGGCAGGAGTACTCAGACTTGAAACTACAGACGGGGCTCGTGCGGAATGAGAGCGTCTGGAACCGAGCAAGCAACTGAGAACAAGCGTCAAAGGCGCCCGATTAATGCGCGGCTAATCCCTGCTGGATAGCATGGGCTCGTTCGCTCGGGGGCTTCTCGGGGCGGCGTCAGGATCTCATGTCCCTCACGATTCAATCCGTGGCACGCATCTGTGCCATCTCCTTGGCATCTGCGGCCTTCGCGACCTCAATCGCGCAAACAAATGTGGCGGCATCCGTGAATGGCGGGGTCGGGTCTCAAAGTTCAGTCTGGGCAACCCAGGGCTCGCCCGAAAAAGGGAACGACGGCAATCGGGATGGGCGGTGGGAATCCGCTTCCGTCATGCATACCAACTTTGAACAGGGAGCCTGGTATCGCGTTGATTTTGCTTCTGCTTCCACCGTTTCGCAAGTCAATGTGTTCAATCGCACCGACAGTTTCATGGGCCGGTTGAGTCCGTTTACGGTCACTCTGTCCCTCAGCGGCAACACGGTGTGGAGTGCCACGAACCAGACCTTTGGGCAGAACATAAACGACGGCAATCCGTTTGCTTCCGGAATGAGCTTCAACACCGGATCCGTTCTTGCCGACTCCGTGAAGGTTCAACTCGACGGCGCCCAGTATCTCCACCTCGCAGAGCTGGAAGCCTTGGAGGCAGTGCCCGAGCCCGCAACAGTGATCGCCTTCGGCACCGGAATCGCGCTGCTGGCACGGCGTCGCAGAGGCCAAAAGCTGGCCGGATGATCGCCGCAAATACACGGCTAATGCCCCGGTTGCTAAGGTAGCGCGACGAATCGCACCGAGTGGAGATGTTTAACGAGATGAAGAAGAACCTGTGGAAAGTGCTGGCCCTTACCCTGAGTGTATGGGTGGCCCTGATTTTGGCGGGATGCGGGGGCGCTGGAGGAGGCACAATCTCGCGGCCAGCGCTTCCGGTCTTTGTCCCAGGGAGCGTGACTGAAGCGGACCGGGCCCGGGCAATTTCAGAAGTTACGGACTACTACAAAACCGTTGCCGGGCAAGCCAATGCCATCGATCAAGTCATCGCCTTTATGAAGGCGATGCCAGAATTCGCGACGGCAGAGAAGAGTATGAGCGGCGACGCCGTAGGCTTCTTCAAGGATGGCAGGATGCACGCCGTCATTCAGCCGACCCCGCAACGTGAATCGCGCTCTACCAGGACTAGTACAAGCGCATCAGAGCCACGCGTAGCGACTACACGAGAGCTACCTGGCGCAAACAAGGCCTACCTCATCAATGTTAGTGAGGGAGCGATCTTTAACACAATACCGACCATCGACCCCATTCTCACTATGCGTGGCTACGACACCATCGTGCTCGATGGCGCTGTCAGCGACTTCGCGCAGATAAGAGACGCCGGGGTCTTGTATCTCAAAACCCTGGCCTTTCAGGGGCGAAACCAGTTCGATCGAGACCACACCTGGTTTGTGACGACCACGCCGGTCAACGAAGGGACAATCGCGTTGTATCAGCCCCAATTCGATGCGGGGACAATGAGTACCGCTTCTGTTTTGATTGACAGCACTGGAGAAGAGCCCGTTTACGGAAACCGAATGCTCGTCAGCGAAGAGTTCCTTCAGAGTTCAGGAATGACCTTCAGCTCTAACGCAATTTGGATAAATGAGGTTCCCTGGGGAGCGGATCCGCAAATGGCGAACGTGGCAGGTAATTTCCCTGGGGTGCGTTCTTACTGGAGCTGGAGTCGCCGATACTTTGAAGTGGATGCCTGGGAAACTACTCTTTTTCTATTCTCGCGGTTCCTGGGCACATCGTACGCAGATTTAGGTGAAGATGTACCCTATAGCGTTAGCGAAGCCCAAGCAGCAGTCGGCAATACCGCACGATCGGCAGGGGGGGGAACGTTTGCCAAGACTTCGTTCGATGCTTCGTCAACGTTCGCGGCCTTCAGCAAGGTCAGCATGCAAAGTGCAGATGTCACAATGATCCCTTCGATCCGCTCAGCGACCATCGACAAGACCGAGAACACCATGGCGATCGAAGGGCTCTTCGGTAGCGAGCCCGGCGCGGTGACTATTGATGGAAGCACGCTAAACGTTCTGGACTGGACTCCCAAGAAGGTCACAGTGGAGGCTCCAACGGCCACCAAGGGCGCGCTCGTGTTGCGCTCTCTCGGCGGCGCCTCGGCATCGGGGCAATTGCTGAGCAAGCCATTCGAGTGGGAAGATATTGTCTTCTCGATCATCCCCGGCGAGGTCGCGCTGAGAAAGCAGGAATCGAAATCGTTTACGGTAAGTGCGACGGGAGCCGGCCTCCCTGCGGGCTCAACCTACAGATGGACGCTTTCCGGCGAAGGCCTGGTGAATGGCTCCACCTCCTTCACTGGCCCTGCCACAACGGTGACGTTCCAGGCCCCCAATTCTGAGGGCGAAACGGTTCTCAACGTTGAGGTTCTTTCTCCGAGCGGTAGCAAACTAGGCGACGCCTTCGCGGTGATCGGGATCGGCGACAATCGCATCTCCTACGTCGCTAGTGGGGTCACGAATTACCCGCAGCTCAATGGCGAGTTCGCGTTTGCCGATGGTCGAGGAAGTCTCTTCAAGGGTCAGACAACGGATGAGTACGAGTTCGGCTACAACTGGGACAACGTCTCCGGGTTTCCGCGGGTCGTGGTCCTCTTGGAGGTTCCTGCGAACACCGTCCTCGCCCCGGGCCAGGAGTACAACTGGTCGTCTGTCCCTGGTGTTGTAGGCTATAACTTTGGGACAACGGAGAGCTTGACCGATCCGACCGAGAACGGGAATCTCCTGCTCTACGGGTTTGAAGGCAAGTTGCTGATCACTTCCGTGAGCACGAACCCAAATGGGAGCCTCAATGTTGGATATTCGTTCCAAGTTGGTAGCGATGCCGATCCCAGCACCTTCGGCTCAGGTTCGATTGTGGTGACGACCGAGGGTCCTTAATCCAGGCCGCTTCACCTCCTGGTCCGCCCCTGGTCATGGGGCCCCAGGAGGTGGTTGGCCTCGTTATCGCTGCCGATGCCATCAATCAGCCGCCGCATCGAGAACGGCAGTGGGATCATCACTCCGGCTTTGGGAATTTGGGAAGTTGACTTCCGTCAGCCAACCGCTCTAGGCCTGAGAAACCGGCTCTACGGGCAGACCGGCTTCACTGATGAAGTCTGTGCCATCGTAGTCTAACCAGTCTAGGAGAGCCGTTTTGCTGCTGTGGGCTAAGCAGATCGACATATCTGCCGCTCCGTAATAAATGTTGAGCGAATCCTGATCGTCCCCTAGTGTCACCCCGCACGGGAACACGACATTGGGCACATCCCCCACCGTTTCGTACGACTCCTCAGGACCGAATATCCAGGATTGACTTCGTCTCAGGCACACGGCTGGATTTTCCAAATCAAAAAGTGCGAGCCCGATGCGGTAGAGCGAACCCGATGCGGTGGTCCGAACCCCATGGTAAATCACGAGCCATCCCTCATCGGTTTCGATGGGAGGCGGACCGAGCCCAATCTTGTTCGCGTCCCACCACGCACCGCGCCTGGCCGGAAGCAAGACGGTGTGCCCACCCCAGTTTCGAAGGTCGGGTGACGCAGAAAGCCACAAGTGAGCTCCTGACACGGTTGACGGACGATGAATGAGGAGAAATTCGCCCCCAAAACGTCTTGGAAACACGGCCGCGTCTTTGTCGTCAGCTTGCATCACGAGCCCGAGACGCTCAAACGACTCAAAGTCCTTTGTGGTGGCAAGAGAAACTCCTGGTCCCGCCTTTCCAAAGGCCGTGTAGGCAATGAGAAATTCGTCAAGCTCCGGGATATACGTTATCCTCGGGTCTTCTATCCCCCACACTTCCTCTGGATGCCGATCCGGATCTGACTCAAATGACGGCGAGGGCGCTACTGTCCACTGATCCACTCCATTCGGTGATCTGGCTACGCTGAGGTGGGAAATACCCCGCCGATCCTCAACTCGGCAGAGAAGCAGCGTACTTCCATCGGCCAGCCGAGTGGCACCGGGATTGAAGACACTATGGGCTGGGTATGGCCAATGATTCGCGGTCAGGATGGGATTGCTTTGAGAGCGGATGAACAGATCGGGATAGTGGTTGTGTTTGATATGATTGCTCCTGGAGAGCCTCGGGCTTTGCGAACGTCGCTAGCCGCGCGAAGTTCAGCAAATGCGGTCAAATAAGATATGGTGGATTCGGCGCCTTGATTTCGATTGACTCCGTCTCGTTGGAGGCCATCAAAACAGCCGCCGTACTCTGAATTGACCATCGTCAGGCCAAGAACATTTCGACCCAAGAACCACCCAAAGCAACGAGTCGCCTCTGCGAAATAGTGGTTCCGGTCCGATACTCGATAGGCGGTTAGGCAAGCGGACACTGTGCTCGCCGCTTCAATTGGCTGTTGATCAAACTGGTTCGTGCCGAAATCCGATGGCCCGGCTCCCTTTGAACCTACCGGAGCGAAGTCGCCACGTTCCGACGTTTGTCGAGCGAGCAACCAGTTGAGCGACGCAAGGCCCATGTTTAGAATCTTGGCATCGTTGAGGACGTGCCCGGCCTTGATCATCGCTTGCGGTATTCGGGCGTTGGCATAGGCCACTCGTGACTCGAGCCACATCCAATCCTGGCTGGAATTCCGAATAAAGAGGCGCTGGAGACGGCCTGCCATCGTTTCTAACAAGGATCGTGCTGACTTTTCACTATGTTGGTCATCGAGCATTGCGGCCGACCCTAAGATGAGATAAGCCCATGTACGAGGGCTCTGTGATTCTTGAACGGAATCAATGGCGGAAAGAAAGAGCTTTGACGCATAAATAGCCCGCTCAGGACAATGACTGCGTTTGGCGGTTTCCCCCAGCGCCCACATGGCTCGCCCTTGGGAATCTTCCGATCCCGCATCTTCGAGCCATTCGCGCCGAAAATTCATAAAGTTCCGGGACCGACCGGAGTTCTCGTTCAAAGCATCCGCCACGAAGGAGAGATACCTTGACTGCAGCGTGGCTAACCTTGCGTCGGAGTCATCTTGAGGCTCAAGAAGCAGGGTAAGAAGGAGTGCCCTGCAGTTATCGTCCAGGCAGTAGCCTTCTCGACGATTCGCGGTTGTGAATGTAGCGTGTTGCAAGATTCCGGTATCGTCAGTTAGTGATTCAAGATGAGCTAAACTGGGCTCGGACTGCAGGTGCGTAGTCTCAAGAGTGGACCTGGAAGTGACTCGCCTTGGGGTGAATTCCCGTACGGCTCTATCGAATGACTGCACATACAGCTGACCAACGAGATCCCAATACATTTGCGATCCATATTCTCGAGCGCGAAGACTCATTTCGCGACGACCCTCCTCTTGAGAATAACTTTCCAGTACAGCGGATGCGATTGCCTCGGGGTCCCGGAACGGCACTAAGACTCCTCTGCCATCTGCCAAGACTTCCTTTGCGTACTCATACGGCGTCGAAATGACCACTTTTCCGGCACCCATTGAATAGGCAAGCGTCCCTGAAGTGATCTGCATGGGATTTCTATAAGGCGTGATGTAAAAGTCGGTCGCCGACAAGTACTCCACCAATTGGCCGATCGGTACGAAGTCGTCGATAAACTCGACGTGTTGGGTCACTTTGAGTTCCGTCGCGAGATCAAGAAGACTGTGTCGATACTGCTCACCCATAGACGCCCGTATGTGAGGGTGGGTGGCTCCAACGACTAAGTACTTTGTATCAGGATATTCGGCAGACAGCTGCGGAAGAGCACGGATGACATCATCAATACCTTTATCCGGTGACAAGAGGCCAAATGTCAAAAGAATGGGGCCGCTGCCCCCGAGCCTTGTTCTAAGAACTTGACCTGCAGTAGACGGGATTCTTGGGATGCCGTGTGGTATGTAGTCAACTTTGCGCGGATCTACGCCGTGAACCTTAGAGAGCAAGTCTCGGGCCGTATGGCTCATGACGACAAGTCGGGTCGAGAGCTCAATGAGCTCATCAAGAATGGCCCTTTGTTCATCGGTCGGAAACCGCAAAATCGTGTGTAGAGTGGTTACTACAGGTATGTCCACTTTCTTTAGCAAGTCCAGAAGGTAAATGCCACTGGGGCCTCCAAAAATGCCATATTCATGTTGAACTGACAGAACATTGGTTTGCGAAGCGTTTAATGCTTCGGCAGCCAGTGAGTATGCCCTACGGTCGGCAACGGGGATATCGGCAAACACGCCCGGGGGATAGTCGTAGACTTGGTCAGACATCGACATAACTTCGACCTGTGATTTCGGAACTGCTTGCCTGATCGCATTCGCAAGGTCTGCGGTAAACGTGGCAATACCACAGCGTCGAGGCACATGGGTCCCCAGAATGACCAAACGATCGAATCGATTGAGCGATCTGGGGTGATGCATATGGCAAGGTACTCTGAACTCCTAGCCCGTGTTACAGACACGCTCAAAATTTGATGATCTCTGGCTAAAGGTGTGCACATCTGGCGGATCACCCGGAAATCTCCGCCAGGAGCCCCATAGCTGGATATCGTCATGGGACGGGGTGAATCCAGCTCATCGCGGCCAGGCACCCGGTTTCGTTAAGGCCGCCTCTTCGAGTTCAGGGTACTCGCTCCAACCGCATGGTCAGCTCAGCTGCCCGCACGCACCACAAAGACGCGCACGCCCAGCGGCTCCAACGACTCCGTAAGAACACCATTCGGCATGGGCACGCGGCGATCATTGGAGAGGAACCGGGCCTCACCCTTCACTCCGCTGATCGTGATCTTCGCGTTGGGGACGGGGGTTCGCGTGGGGTTCACCACAATCACCGTCGCTTGCCCGTCAAGGAGTCGCCACCCCACTTCCAAGGGGCTATCCACACGAACCTGAAGACCAGCAGGGTTCACCGGCCCTTGCAGGGTGCGCCCGGCCTTGCGGATCAAGGCGTTTTGTCGCACCATTTCGGTCACAATCGCGGGCGGCGCCGCGTCAAAGCGAAAGGCATCGCGTCGCACTGACGCGGGGAAGTAGAAGATGCCCCGGGCGCCATGCAAAATCGCGTACCAGATTTGGGCGCGCATCTCCTCTGGGGAAGGGCAGCGCGCCCCGGCCACGTTCCCACTTTCAATCTCGCTGGCTTCGATAAAGACGAACTGCGGCTTGTTCGTCAGCTTGCTTATCGCCCGCATCGGCTCCGCAATCAGTGTGATGTCGCCCCGGCGCGACTCGTGCGCCCGGTTCAGCCAACCTCCCGCCGGGTAGATGTCGCTGGCAATCCAATCGGCCGTGCGGACGAGGCGAGGGTAGTACGTGGCGTATTCGCGCGAGTATGCATCCGTGCGGGTGGTGAACCAAGTGATATCGGGGCCGGCAAAGTTCAAAAAGATCTTGCGGTTGGGGTCGATTCTTCGCCACTCGGCATAGGTTCGCTCAAAGGCGGGTGTCCAAGAGGGGGCACGGCCGGCGGCATCGGGCTCGTCCCAATGCGACCACGCCAGCAGATCCTTGCGGCCAATGTCGTCCTGCGGGTTAGCGGCGGGTCGGCGGATGATGCGGAATCCCCTGGCGCGGGCGGCGCGATCCCACGCCGCCGGGTCGTGGTTCATCGGTACTTCCAGCAGGGTATCGATGCCGCGCTGCTTCCACTTCTCAAAGGACTCCACCGGCTGCGAGAACACGCCAATCGGGAAAAACCCATCGAGAAACAGCGTGTCAGCTCGGCTCGAAGTCGGAGCGGACTGAGGCCGAGCACAGGATGACGCGGGCAAGACGAGCAACAGGAAGGCGAGGGGTGCGGCTCTCAGCATCAGTTAGAAGGAATGACGGAGGCGGTTGCGGGAAGGGTGCAAGTTTGCCGTGGCTGACTTTGCTACTGGCAGGACGAATATGCGGGAGGAGCCACGAAGAAAAACATCTAAGTTTCCAATTGTCCTGTAGAATGAATCACCGAGCTTGACGCAAGCCGGTGCCTCTCGGAGGCAACTCCATGAAATTCAGAATTTTTATTTCGGCCCTTGTGGGCACGGCGCTCGCGACGACCTCGTACGCCTGGACCTACACCAACCTTCACCCAGCCGGCGGGTCCGTTTCCTTTGGCGATGGTGCCGGCGGCAACACCCAGGGCGGCCGCGCCAATATCAGCGGCGTGATTCATGCGGGCATGTGGACCGGGTCGGCCGCTTCTTGGGTGGACTTGCACCCCACGGGAGCCTCCATCTCTGAGGTCTGGGGAGTTTCGAGCGCCTCTCAGGTGGGATACGCCCACTTTGGCACCACCACCCACGCCAGCTTGTGGACGGGCAGCGCGGGCAGTTGGGTCAGCCTCAACCCCACGGGATCGCTGGGGGCGGTGGCCTATGCCGCATCCCCCACCAGCCAAATTGGCAACACCTATATGTTCAGCACAGTTCTAGCAAGCCTGTGGACGGGGAGCGCCGCCAGCTGGGTCAATCTCAATCCCTCCGGTTCGACGGCATCCGAAGCCTGGGGAGGAGATAGCTCCAGCCAGGTCGGGTACGCCACCTTTGGCGGGGTGCAAGAGGCCGCCCTGTGGGCGAACACGGCCGGCTCGTTTGTGAGCTTGCACCCCGGTGGGGCCAGCTCTTCGCGGGGGCACGAGGCCGATGGGTCGCAGCAAGTGGGTTACGCCGTGGTGGGCGGGGCTTCCCATGCGAGCCTTTGGACCGGGACAGCCGGGTCTTGGGTGGATTTGAACCCGGGGGGCGCCACTTCCTCCACCGCTTGGGGGACTTTGAATGGGTACCAGGTGGGAGGATCGGTGATCGGCGGGGCGCAAAGGGCGAGCCTGTGGAACGGGTCGGCGGGCTCCTTTGTGGATCTGCATTCCTTCTTGCCCGCTTCGTTTAGCAACTCAGTGGCGAGGTCCATCTCGACGGACGGGGTCAACTACTACATCGTGGGCGGCGGACTGAACACCGCCACCGGGAGAGGCGAGGCGATTCTTTGGATGCAGCCCGTACCGGAGCCGATTATGCTGGTGACGTTAGCGGCGGGGCTTCTTGGGACGCTAAAGCGGCGGCGACTAGCGAAGTGAGAGGGTGGCGGGGTCGAAGGGGCCAAACTCGGGAAGAGTTTCGGAGCCTTTTCATACGATACGGAAGGCCCGCTCGCAGGGCCTCCAATTCACAAGGCGCGGACGTCTGAATCCACATGGACATCCGCACCGCGCTCATCCGGCAGTATCGCGCCGCCATCCTGATGACCCGGCAAGCCATCGAGGTGACCCCCGACGCCCTCTGGACGTGGGGGGAACACCCGCGCACCTACTGGCGCATCGCCTATCATGCTCTGGGGTACGCCCATCTCTATCTCTACGAGGACATGGCGAGTTGGAAACCCTGGCCGAAGGCGCAGAATCACTGCGCCATTCTGGAAGGCGAGGCCCCGGTAACCGAGCCCTACACGCGCGAGGATTTGCTCGATTTTGCCGACCTGATCCTCTCGGAAATTGAGGGCCGCATCCACGCCCTGGACCTTGATGCCCCGACGTGCGGATTCCCCTGGTACCCCGAGGTCAGCCGCGTGGAACTGCTTATCCTCAGCCTGCGCCATCTGCACGGGCACCTCGGGCAATTGCACGAGCATCTCATTGCGCACGGTCAGGATGTCACGTGGCTTGGACCGGCCCCGGCGGAGGAATAACGGACTTCAATTGGGATCGTAGCCCCGGATCGATGTGGTCGTTCATAGGAGAGTGCTACTGGTACTCTCAGTGCCATGAAAGCCTTCGTCCCGGCCTTTCTCCTCTTCGCCTTCTTTGCCGTAGGGTGTCAGTCCAGTCCGACCGTAGCCGGTAAGTGGAACATTGAGCAGGACAACAACGCCCTGGGAGAAGGTGCGGAAAAAGGGGTGCTGGAGCTGAAGGACGACAAGACCTTCACCATCACCATGGGGCCCCTCACGATGGCGAGTGGCACCTATGAGTTCAGCGAAAGCAAACTCACACTCTCTCAGGGAGCTACCCAAATGGGGGCGACCTATGTGCTCGAAGGCGGCAAACTCATTCCCGTCAACACCGACGGGAGTAAAGCCACGGCTTGGCGCTTTGTTCGCTAAGCGCGGACCGTTCGAATGCGCACAGCAGAACAGATCGCGAGCCTGATGGCGACGTACGCGGTGAGCCCGCGCGAGCAAGGAAAGCAAACCGCTTACCGCCTGCAACTGGCGGAGACCTGGGCGATTGCCCCGGGCGCAAGGGTGCTTGAAATCGGATGTGGCCAGGGGGATACCACGGCGGTGCTGGCGGAGATCGTCGGCCCGGAAGGCCGTGTGACGGGCATTGACCCGGCACCGGCGGATTACGGTGCCCCGGTGAGCCTCGGGGATTCGGCGCGACATTTCCAAGGCGGCCCCTACGGTGCGGTCATCGAAATCCACCTCGATTTCACCGATTGGTCAAAACTGGCCGGCGACTATGACGTTGCGGTGCTGGCGCACTGCGCTTGGTACTTTGCTAGCTATGAAGTGCTGGTGGAGACGCTGAAGCAAGCGAGGGCGAGGGCACGGACGCTGTGCATTGCCGAATGGAGTTTGCATCCGGTGCGACCCGCCCAGATTCCGCACTATTTCGCGGTCACTTTGCAGCAGTTGGTTTCCAAGTTCCACCCTGAACTTGAGCTCAACATTCAGAACCCGTTCTCAGAAGCCCAAATCGTGGGAGCCCTTGCCGCCGCCGGGTGGCATATTGAATCCCGCCATTTGGTGGAACAACCCTACGTGGACGACGGAAGATGGGAGGTGGAAGAACTGCTCCGACTGGCTGCTCGCACGAATCTCAGCCTCCCGCCAAAGTTGCAAGCCTGGCTCTTAGACCAAGCCGCAACGATCCGCGGATACGGGCCAGACTACGCCTCGCTCCCGGCCGTCAGCTTCATCTGCCGCTAGACAATTCGCACGCAAGATCACAGCTTGCCTGCGGGGCCGTGCCAATCTGTGCCCGCCGGGAAAAGCTTGCTGATGTAGGCCAGCCGGGCGGGCACTTGCGCCCGCACCTGCGCCTTCACATCCTCGGGTAGCCGGTCCGGATGGTGCACCATTGTCACGGCAAAGAGGGCAGTCTCGGCCAGGTCTTCGCCCTTGGGGTGCGTGCGGCCGTAGTTCGTCAGGAATCCGGGGTCGCTCCGCTGCGCGCTCACCCAGCCGGCGGCCTCGGCGTGCGCTTTGTCCCAGGTGGCGTGCACGCTTTCGTGGAAAATCGTCTCCTCGAGGTCGTGGGTGGAAATGCGCTTGCCCATGTTCTTGGTGTAGAGCACAATCAGCCCGATATCGCTAAAGGCTGTGGCGTCCCCCTCGTTGATGACGACGCGGTTGACCCCCCGCCGCAGCACGTGCGGAATGCGGCCCAGCCGGATCGCGGCCAGGTCCACATAGTTCTGGGCGACGGCCTGCGCTCCCGCCCGCTCACTCACATAGAAGTCCACGCGCACGCCATCCTTGTAGGCGGCGCGGAATTGATAGGCAGGCTGCATCAGCTCTTGGGTGGCCACCTTGTCGGGCATCTCGGCCACGCCCTTCTCAACAAAGGCCACCGATTCCAGCACCGAGCGGTCGGTCTCGCGGATGAAGTCGAAGTCCGTATCCACTACCGAGCTAGCGTAGAGCGGCTCTCGCCCTTGGATAAGCGTCACGGCGAACAACAGGGGTGCCACCACGACTTGATTCTACGCCCACAAAGTTGTATTAGTAAGTGCGTCAATCTTCATAATTGCGACATGCTTTCGTGCGCCTTGGTCCTTTCCGTGCTCACCTCGGCGCACGTTGCGGATGCACCGACTCCCCAGTTTGCGCGCATGCCCGTCCGAGTTCTTCCGAATGCTCGGCCCGTAAGTTGGAATCGGTCGAGCCAATCGATTACCCTGTTTGGCGGGTACGGATTGCCGTCACGATCCACCGCCCGACGCACCCTTGCGCGCGGGGACAAACTCAGTGTCGCTTTCGATCGTCAGCTTTTGCGGTACGACCTCGATTCGGACAAAGCCGAAGAAGTTTTCGTCACCACTCCGGAATTTAGCCTGCGCGAAGTCGAATGGTTGGGTCTGACTTCCGACATGGTATTCACGCTGGAGAATGTGGCCGAGCGTCGCACGGCGGTCGTGCTTGCACGTAAGGGACAATCCGTGCAAACTCTTGACGACACCCGCGGCGCCACGCTCATGACCATCGCCACGAGCGCTACCTTGCCTTATCTGGCTTTGTGTTTGAGTGGCCGCGAGGAGACACGTCTACAAGTCTTTGCCCCCCAGGGGGAGATTTCACTGGAAGGTGTGCCGTCAGGGCTTAGGGTAGCGACCGTGGGCGAGACCATGAATCCCGCTTATGCACGACTCACTGGCGTCGCGGGGGACGCCAATGGCGAGGGGGCACAGGATTTTGCGATCGAACTTGAGACGGGTCGAGTGATTCCAGGGGACCGTGTGCCTGCGTTCAGTCCGAGGAAGCTCGATCCTGCCTTTGCTTTTGAGCTTCGGCGAGCGGATGTGCCCGGGGATGAGCGCTCGCTGTTCGACGTCTATGCGCAGCGGGAATCTGAGAGGCCAATTTTTCTTCAAAGCGGTGCGGTATTGGCGGTGGATAGTCCGGATGGTTTGAAGACCGCAATCTGGGATGGATCAACAACTTACATTATCGAGTTTGTGCGCGTTGCCGAATAATCTCTCTTCATGCCATCTTGGCTGATTGTCACTTCAATGTTGCGCGATACGCCTCGAAGGCTGCTACCGCCTCCGGGGGCACCTGCTGCCAGTGGCAGTTGTGCACCGCACCCCACATGGCGTAGAACATTAGCTTGCTCACCTGCCGGTGCCGACCTTTCAGCGCTGCCCAGAGCTCATGCAGGTCGGCTTCGGCCAGCTGGCCGTGGGTATGGATGCCCAGTTCATTCAGCCACCCGGCGGTTAGGTCGCTTAGGTTCCACAGCTCCGCCACGGGGGTGTCATCGGTGGGTGGGGTGGTGCGGCGCGGCATGGGCTGAGGGTACCGGAGCCCGCGCGGTTGCCCGGCGGTACCATCCTCGTCCGAGGTTGCGACGAAGGTGATGGAAATCGAGATCCGCTTGGCGACGGCCGCCGACCATGCGGCGCTGGGGCACGTGATGTACGAGGCGGTGCGGCACAGCGCCAGCCCCTACACCGAAGCCCAGCGGCAGGCGTGGATGCCCGAGCCCCGTTCCGGCGCGGAGTGGGATGCGCGGCTGGGGGCGCAAACGGTGCTGGTGGCCACGCAGGGGGAGGAGATTGTGGGATTTATGAGCCTGGCGGCGGAGGGCTATATCGACTTCGCCTACATCCGGCCGGCCGCGCAGGGGCAGGGGATCTTCCGGCGGCTTTATGAAGAGATTGAGGCGCTTGCGCGGGAGAGGGGGGGAACCCGACTGTGGGTGCACGCGAGCCTGATGGCGCAACCCGCCTTTGCAGCAATGGGCTTCGTCGTCACCCAGCCCGAGACGGTGGCCGTGCGGGGGCAATCGCTCGACCGCTTTGCGATGGAGAAGGTGCTGTCGTAGCCTTGGCCAATGCCACTCGGTAAGCTCTCGCCCGTGAAGCACGTCCTCATCTTTGGGGGGACGGGGCACATGGGCGCGGCCATCCGCCGGCACTTGGGCCCCGCCAAGTACCGGGTCACAACGGTGACTCGCAACCCCAAAGCCCCGGGCGACGTGCAGTGGGACGGCAAGGCCCTCGGCCCGTGGACGGAGACGCTCGACGGCGCGGATGTCGCCATCAACTTGGCCGGGCGGCGGGTGCATTGCCGCTACAACGAAGCCAACTTGGAGGAGATGATGACCAGCCGCATCCTCTCGACCCAAGTGCTCGGCACTGCCATCGGGCAATGCGAGCGTCCACCGGCCGTGTGGCTGCAGGCCAGCACCGCCACGATCTACGCCCATACCTTTGGCGAGGCCAATGATGAGCGGAGGGGGGTTCTCGGCGGATCGGAACCCAACGTGCCGAAGGTGTGGAACTACAGCATTCAAATCGCCAAGAACTGGGAGGCGGAACTGGAGCGCGCCGAGACGCCCCGCACCCGCAAAGTGGCCCTGCGGGCGGCGATCATGATGGGGATTGACAAAGCGAGCGCGTTTGATATCCTTTCCGGGCTCGCGCGGCGCGGGCTGGGAGGGAAGCTAGGTTCGGGGCGGCAGTTCGTTTCCTGGGTCCATGAACTAGATATGGTACGCGCGATCGACTTCTTGATTGAGAAAGACCTGGCAGGGCCGGTGAACATCAGCGCGCCGCACCCCTTGCCCCAAGTGGAGTTTGCGCGGGAGCTGCGACAGGCGTGGGGGGTGAAGTTCGGGCTGCCCGCCATGCCGTGGATGGTGGACGCGGGGGCGTGGGTGATGAATGCCGATTCGGAACTGGTGATGAAGAGCCGCCGCGTGGTGCCGACTCGGTTGCAAGAGGCGGGGTTTGAGTTCGAATTTCCGGAGTGGGGTCCGGCGGCCTGGGATTTGGTCGCGCGGATGCGTGGCACGCCGGCCAGATAGAATGAACCCCTGATGGAGGGAGTTTTGGTCCGTGAATTCCGAGCGAGCGACTCATTGGAAGCCCTCACCGACCTCCTCCACCGCGCCTACCGCGAGTTAGCCGAAGCCGGGATGCAGTTCACGGCCACCCACCAATCCGTGGCCACCACCCAGCGGCGCATCGAAGAAGGGGAATGCCTGGTGGCTGAATGGAATGGACAGATTGTGGGCACCATTGTTTGGGTGCGCCCCTCTGCAGAGGATTCAGTCGAGTACTACCGGCGGCCGGAGGTCGCGCACTTCGGGCAGTTTGGAGTGGATCCGGACGCCCGGGGCCTCGGTATCGGCCAGGCCCTGCTGGCCGAAGTGGAAGCCCGTGCCCGCCACGCCGGATACACCGAGCTGGCGCTGGACACCAGCGAAAACGCCACCCACCTCATCGCTCTCTATGAAAAGTGGGGGTACACCCGGGTGGCCACCCACGATTGGCGGCCCGGCGTGAACTACCTCAGCATAGTGATGGCGAAGCCACTAAGAGGCTAGTTTCGCCGTGCGGGCTCGCATCCGGGATTGTGCTTGTCCAAAGAACGGGCACCGATCAGGTGAATGGTGCCCGTTCTTTCGCGTCGATTTACTCGACAAGATGCAGGGTGACATGTTTGCCCGCGACTGTAAACGTACCCGTCACGTTCGTGAGCTTCACGCCGGGTAGATCGAAGTTGCTGGCGTTCACCCGCCCGGTGGGCAAGTTCGGCGGAGCCGCGGTCAATTGCAGCCGGACGGTCTTCGATTGAGAATCGTCAAGCAAGGGCCGCGGCCCGTCTTCGGCAAATGTGAGCTTGCCAATCATGCCACTGACCGGGATGAGATGGAAAATGCGCCGATGATCATCAATGCGGAAGATGCCAAAGGGCGTAAAGCTGTAGCCGATTTGGGGCTCCTTAAGGGCCGAGTAGTCAATCGTCAAGGAGCCTGGAGCCAGGTCAAAGCTCGCCAAGAACTTGTCGGCGTGCTCCTGGCCCCGTCGTGCTAGATCGGTCTTGGTCACCACCAACTCCCGATATCGCTCGGAGCGGGAAATCTCGCTCCATGCCGCACGCAGCTCCTCCGGTGTGGGTTTGATCTGGTCGCGAACGAGGTCGGTGAGGGTGGCCTCCGTCATGATGCGCGCTTTCCAATCGGCCCCGAGCCGATCAAGAAGGGCACCTGCGCCCATTCCGGAATAGTAAAGGCGCATGCGGACGGGCGAAGCGCCGTAAGGATCGTTGTTGACATTCGCGGTCCCGGACATGAACGCCTTCATCATGTTCGTCAGCCGAGCCCTTTGCGCATGGACGTTGGCGTAGCCCGAGAAGCCTTGAATCAGCCACATTTCAGGATGGGGGGTCTTCTTTTCTAGCTCTTCCAACATGCGCCATTCCACATATTTGGCGAGCCCTTCATTGAACTCCGTTCCGTCTTCGTAGCCGATTTCATCGGGCTTGAGGTGGCGGCGTCGTTCTTCCCGAATGGCCAGCCATCGCACGGCAGCGGGTCTTGGACTCTCATTGCTCAAGGCGTCGGCAAGGGCATCGGACTCCAACGCAAATCCGACGTTGTTCTCCACCGAAAGCGCCGGGTAGTTCATCAGCACCATTTCATTTCCGCCCTTCTTGCTCCGACTGTGCTGATAGACATGGAACGCCTCATGCGCAAACAAGAGCATGGAGCTGAGAGGGCGCGGCTCGAGGAAGCTGTCCATCGCCGCGCTCATATCGGGGTTGGTCGCGGCTTGGCTGGCAAAACTCGAGAGTTCTTGTCTTCGGTTCGAGAGGGTATCTGCGACAACCAGGGTTTGGATGCCATTGACATCCCGGGTGGTGTTTTGTCCATCAAACGAGATGAGCGTGGGGCCATTCTTGATGTGCATCGTCGCGCCAGGGAACCGAACGGGCCCGGTGTAGGGAGCAAACCCGGCCGGTGGATTCGGGTGATTGATCAGCAGGTCTTGCTTGCCGGGCAGGTAAACGAGGATCGGCGTGGACTCCGCATTCCACCCGGGCCAGACGGGATTCTGGGCACGACCAACGATGCTCCAGACCTCGGCGGCTTGGCGAATGAGCAACGGGTCTACCAGCAAGTGTGGGGATTCCGTCGTGGCTTGAGCGGCCAGCAATAAGGTGCTAATCATAGTACGAATCGTACTATAAAACGTAGCGCGGGAGTCAAGAAGTTCCCCATAATATCAAGGTGCTCGACCGGCGGCTTTCAACTCTCGAATTCACTGTCCTTGGCATCATCCTGAAGAAGGGGCCGTGCACGGCCTATGCCATCGTGGGGGAGTTCGTCGGTTCGGCCACGAGCGCCTACCGAAGCGGGGCCGGTTCTGTCTATCCGCTGCTCAAGCGCCTCAAGCAGGCCGGGATACTGAGCGTGGAGGCCGGGAAGCGCGAACAACGGTATCTCCTCACGGAGCACGGGCACGAGGCGCTCAGGCAATGGTTCGATCTGGGAATGGAGGATGTGTCGTGCTGCCTCGACGCCATTCGGTCACGGGCGTACTTTCTCAAGGTCTTGCCCATTGATCAGCAAATCCAGTTCTTGGAGGCTGCTCAGCGCCACCTCAATGCGCTTCTTAAAACTTGTGAACTGCAGGTGGAAGCCTACGCAAAGGCCGGGGACCCCTACAGTGAGATGGCCATGAAAGGGGCCGTTTTGGAGACGAAAGCGCGCCTGAAATGGGTCCGTGAGGGGCTGGCCCGGGTGCGATCGATGTCCTCAATAGCACCCTGACACAAAAGTCTGGCCGGCTTCATTGACGGGGAATCAGCTTTCGACCCTGCGCCCGCGGGCATTAATCACCGCGCGGGAATGCGGTCTAGAGGGCCATCCATGGTCAGGGCGACCACCACCGCCCCGTTCACCGCTCCAGTCCCCGGGACCGTCAGGCGCAGTTCGGCGTCATCCTGCCGGAATGCCACCGCCTCCCCGCCCGTCAGCATCCGGGCCGCCACCACGCGCCGGCCGGGTAGCGCGGGCAGCACCAGGTCGCCTTCGGGCCGCCGGTGCAGGTGCACATACGCTGTGGCCCCGCGCCGGGTGGATCCGCCCCAATCTCCGGGCCGCCAGGGTCCACCGCGCGTGCCGTATACCGCGTCGCCATTCATTGCCAGCCAATCCCCGATCTCAAACAGCCGCTCCCGCTGGCCCGAATCAAACGCGCCATCCCAGTGCGGCCCCCATGAGAGCAGCAGGTTGCCATCGCCGCAGGCCGCCCCGGAGAGCAACTTCACCAAATGGTCGAAAGAGTGCGCCGGCGATCCAGTGTAAGACCACGCATCCGAGAGCGGGATGCAAGATTCCCACGGCCGCCAATCCTGGTAGGCACCCAGGCGGCCTTCGGGCGTATCGAAATCCCCCGGCAACGACGCGCGATTGTTGATCACGATGCCCGGTTGCAGTTCGCGGATCATGCGGGTCATGCGTTCGGAATCCCACATTTCCGCCGTGAACATGCCGTCCCAATAGAGGGCATCCCACCACCAAATGTCAATCTTCCCGTACTTGGTGCACAGCTCGCGCACCACATTGCGCAGGTACGCCTGGTAGCGGGCGTGGCGCGGGCCTAGGGGGCTGGTTTCGCCGGGCTTCAGCGTCCAGTGCACCCCGTTCATCTCCACCTTGTTCAGGTCCACGGGCTGGTAATCCGGGTGGTACCACTCACGCTGCGCAAAGTAGAACCCTATCTTGAGCCCCTCGGCGCGGCAGGCGTCCACCAGCTCTTTCAGGTAGTCGCGGCCAAATGGGGTGCGCGTGATGCGGAATTCGGAGAACGCCGTATCCCACATATGAAATCCCTCGTGGTGCTTGGTGGTGACGACGATGTATTTGAACCCCGCGCGCTTGGCGGTGGCGACCCACTCCTTGGCGTTGAACTTCTCCAGCCGCATATCTAGGGGCCAGGTGGTCCACTCTTCGGTGCGGGGCTGGCCATTGGCCATGATGCTCGGCGAATCGGGGGCGTACCGCTGCGGGATGCTGCCCCACGAGAGATCGCGCTTGGCCCGCGAGGTGATGCCGAAATGGATGAACATGCCGTAGCGGAGAGCCTGCCAGTTCTGGATATCGCGGGGGTCGGCGAAGTTGGAGGCCTCCCACTGCTCTTTGGTGAAGTGTTCGTAATGCACGCCGCGCTCCTTGCCCGTGGGGAACTCGTCACGCACGGCCCACTGCGCCGGGGCCAGTGCCGCCCCGCCAATGAGCAGGGCGAGTAGCCCGAGGAGACGCGCGCGAGAGGCCATGGTGGGCGGAGTCTACCGGGCGTCGGTGCGATATTGAATGAAATCACATTGCCGGCCGCCTTCGTGCATGGTTATCTAAATGAACCATTTGGTGAAGGAGGGCAAATGATAGTGAACAACCGGTGCCCTCAACTAATTCCGGTCGGGCACGGACGAGTTGCGACCCTTCGCCCTTGTGAGACGCAAGCCACGGGCCGACTCCGGGAAGGGATCGATCACGATGCTGAGGATGTGGGCTTCTTCGGTAAGGGGTTCGTACCGGTGGCTCTCTGCCGCCCAGAAATACACACTGTCCCCCGGCCCCAGCTCATAAGAGTGGTCATCAAAAACCAGGCGCATCTTTCCGCTGAGTACGTAGGCAAACTCCTCTCCCCGGTGCGACTTGCTGGGCGTGGCGGCGCGGAGGATCATCAGGTTGGGGTTGAACCTCCCTTGGCTGTCGCGGCTGGCAAGGGGGGAGAACGGGAGGGCGTCGGCGGACCAGGTGCGGGAATCCGAAGGCAACTCGGGGCTGCAAGAAACGGACCCGCGGTAGAGGTTCGCATCGAACCAACGTCCGGCTTCGGCACGGGCGACGGCGACCGACTCTTCGAGATGAAACTCGGCGGCCACTAACCGCTCGCGCCGAATTTTGAGCGCCCGAGCCAGAGCGATGACCGTTTGGTCGTGGACGGGCAATCCCTTTTCCAGGCGCGTGACGGTGTTCTTGCTCACGTGCGCCAGGTCCGCCAGTTCGCGAACGGAGAGGCCGTAAAAGTGGCGAGTGCGAAGCAGGCGTTGCCCGATGGTGGGGAATCCTCGCTCCCGAAGTGCCGCACGAAACTCCTCGGCCCTCATCGGCTTAAAGATAGCCCATGAACCACAAGCGGAGACCAGGATCAGCCCATTTGCTTCCGCACAAAAGGAGAACACCCCCGGACCCGAGCCCGGGGGAAATCTGCGGCATTCCAATCACTCGACGGGAAGCAGTTCGTAACTGATCTTTCCGGTCGCGTTAGTGGTCACGACCTTGGCCCGCACGAGGCGGCCGGCCTTCGCGTCAATCCACTGCTCGATGGAGGTGGACTCGATTTGCGTTTTGGCCGAGCTCGTGATCTTCACGAGGTCCTTGTCTTCCGAAGTGGTGGACCGAAATTCGGTCATCTGGCCGAGAAAGACCATGTTGTCTGCGGCCTTCGAAGGCAGATAGATCGCGGCAAGGAATTGAGGGGCAAACAGCATCGCGCCCTGTCCCGACATCGTCGGAGCGAGCATCTTGTCCACGCCGTAGATGGCGCTGGTGGTGCCGCCGTCGGCCTTCTCGTTACCGACCTCCATCATCGTCGCGTGCTCAACCGTGATCGCAAGGGGCATGGTGGGCGTGCTTCCGAACTTCATCGTGAGCTTGCCGCCGATCGCGTAGGGCTGGATATCGGCCTTGGCCTTGACTAGGTAGGTCCAGGTGTCGCCCTCCTTGATATTGTATGTCGGGTAGGCGGGTGCGCTGAAGTTTCCGAAGAGCGTTGCTGCTGCAATGATGGTGCTGGTCAGTGCCATGGCCTGAAGATTATGCGACGTCACTTAGCCCAAATTTAGATTCCAAAAGATGTTACGACTGTCCCAACTTTCAAATCCTGAAAACTAGACGGGGCAACGTGGGGCGACGGCCGCCGCCGGGAATTGGCGCTTGCGGCCCAGGAGAGCCAATGCGGCGCTGACCAAGCCCTAGCGAATCGAAATCGACCCGCTTACGAGGGGTGGTGTCTTCTTTGCAAGCCGGCTCCGGAAAAGTTAAACCGAAAGGTGTCCCCGGGCCCCTGTCACATCAGCTCGGACGATCTCATTTCCGGGGCGAGCAACACCCAGAGGGTATGAGGGGAGGGAGGCAGCGGGGGCGCTCTTTGCGAACTCCCCTGGGCCCCTTTTTCTTGCTCTCAACCAGGGGTTTTGGTCCTGAGTCCGCCTTCAGTTGCCCTAGGTCTATCTGCTTCCCGTCGTGATTGCATGGGCGATGCGCATACAGGCGCCGGTAGGTTTAGCGTTCCTTCAGCCAACCCAATTCGGTCAAGAACTCATCGGCGAGCGCCAGGGTGCGGGTGCGGTTTGGATCTTGATTGAAGAAGCCATGCCCTTGTCCGGGGTAATCCACAAGTTGGCACGGGTTGCCCTCGGCCTTCATCCGCTCGGCGAAGATTTCGGCGGTGCGGAAAGGCACCGTGGTGTCCGCGCGCCCATGAAAGATGATCGTCGGGGGTGCGCCGGGCTTCACATGGTGCGCAGGCGAGATGTCGGCGGCATCCGCTCCTAAAAAGCTCCGGTCCGGCACGCCGCGCATGTTGCCGGTTTCGGTGCCCGGCAGCGGGGCAAGCATCAGGGCGGGGTTGAAAAGCACCAGGGCGTTGGGGATTGCGCTCACCTCTTGGTCGTCTTGGGGGTCGTCAAATTTCGGAATGAAGGCCGTGGCTGCGGCCAGGTGGCCCCCGGCCGATCCTCCCCCGGCGGCAATTCGGTTTGGGTCGATCCCGAGCCGCTTGGCGTTGGCCCGCACCCACCGCATCGCGGACTTCGCATCGGCCACCGAGTCAATGACGCGGGATTGATGCCGCGACCGCACCCGGTAGTCCGGCGTGATGGCCACCATGCCCCGCGATGCGAAGTAGCGTGCCTGAAACTCGAATTGCTGCGGTGAGCCGGAACTCCAGCCTCCCCCAAAGAAGAGCACGATGGCGGGCCGGGCGGTTTGGGTGTTGGCAGGAGCACTCTGGTAGATGTTGAGAGCGAGCCGTGCCGTCTCTGCCGTCTTGTAGACCTCGTTTGTGGACTTCGCCGAGACTGCGGCCCCGTTGCCGGGCAGGCTTTGGGTGGTGTTACGGGCCGCCAGGCAACCGCACTGACTGATGAGCCCCAGCCCGACGAGAAGTCCGGTGCTGATTCTGTGTCGCATCGCCCTATTCACACCTATTGTTGCGCGTACTGACGCGGGCCGAAGCAAGATGTTCACTAGTCCTGCGAGCATGTCGGGCCCCTGCAGGGAATCAGTACCTACAAGATGCATCCCGTTCTGGCTTCGCGGGCGTACGCGATCAAAAGTGGATGCAGATTACTCTCTACCTTGAGCGCCTCGTCGATCAGGCTCTTCGAGCGATCTCCTGCGTGCATAACGAGGTGGCCAAGCCCGTGCAAGGCACTTCGCTGGCAGGCGAAGGATTGACACTTAAGAGCGACTTCAAGAACCTCAAAGATCGGGTCCACAAGATGTTCTTCACCAGGGAAAATTATCGCTCCGATAAGGCAGTCCATGTCCCACATCATGTACACAGCCGTTTCGGCTTCGGTGGCATCGGGATACCTGCCCAGGGGGTAGGAATCGAGAAAATCCCGAAAGAACGAGCCCAGGGCTCTCACGGTTGAGGCCTGAACCTCCTGAGGGACTTCCGGGCTTCGGATGTCATGCCAGTAGCTACTGCAGATGCCATTAAAGAACCAAATGAGATAAGCGAGCCTGGTAGGTGAAATGTCCTTGCAGTACTCGCTGGCGTTGGTCAACACCCTGCCTAAATACTTCGCAAGAACAAGTGGGGGAAGTTCGTGAATCGTCTCGGAGGCATCCCATGGCTCCTGGTCTGTATCGAAGGAAGTGATAATCGCGATCCAATCTTCGAATGAAATTAAATGACTCTCTTCATTCATTGGGCTTTCAGTTTGCAAACTGCTAATTTGGCGCTTCTGGTCGCATCGAAGCAATCAGGTCGCGAACCCCACTCACAAATACGCCCGCCGCAATCAACGAGAGCAGCCAAGCCGGAATGCCGTGGTAGCTGGCGGTGAACCCCGTGGGCATCAGGCGCCACTGCAGCATATCGGGCACCAAGAAAGCCAAGAACGCCCCGTACACGATGCCCATCAGGGCGTGCATACACCGCTCCCCCGGCGGCAGCACCCGCACCTTGTCTTCCTCCACAAAGTCCTTGAGCGTAATCACGATCTCGGCGAGAAGGATCGCCGCCAGAACGTAAGTCCATGCCCCGTTCCAAGTCACAAACCCGAGGGACGCAATGATGATGGCGTAGCAGAAATCGCGAATCGCATGCAGACGCAGCTCCGTGTGAGTGTGGTCCCCATGCGCGAGTTTGAGCTTGTATTCGTGGTAGTAGAGGGTGTCGAAGGCACCGAGCGAGGCCTGGACCAGCAAGATCCAAATGGCGACTTTCACTTCGGCTCGATCCACCCTTTGTATTGACAGATGGGGCCGCAGCGGGGGCAGCTTACGGTGAGGTCGAGTTCCCACCCTCGATCGTCCCCCTTGGCCGATGCATCGATGATCGGCGAGAACGTATGCGGAAGCCGGATTCCCAAGAGGAACACCTTTTCTTGGTGGTACTTCATCGCGCCGTCGTCGACATAGATTTGGTGGAGAAACCGGAAGAGCCCCACACGCTCTTCAAGGTAAGTGCCGACGGCCCGGTGCTGAGTGCGGAGGCGGCTGCGCCCAATGGAGCGACTCCAAACTTCGCGTTTCGGACTGCTTTGCACGGCGATCCGGGTGGGGAGCTGAGTGCCCGCTGCCGGTAGCTTGAGAATCCGAATGAAGAACCGCGCCATCCGGCCGGGGTGGTGAGTCACCGTCAGAACGCCTTCGGCGGTTTGCGGTCCATCGCTGAATCGGCGCAGTGCGCCGCCGACTTCATCGAGCTGGGAGCCCAGCAAGGAGCGAAAAACGGACGGCTCCATGGCAAAACACTACCCTAAGCTGTATCTATCTGACAGAGCAGGAGACTCAGGGTGCGTATGCAGTGCAAAGGGATATCGAGGCGCGGATGACCGAATTCACTCCAGCGTGAGCCGGAACTGCAACCGCTCCACGGTCCCCCGAATCTCGCCCGTCTCCTGGTCAAAGTCGATCATTCGCGTCACGAGGCGGTGCGTCCAGGTGCCATCGGAGTTGGCCTGCGAGTACCACTTGCCCGACCACCCCATCGGCGCTTCCACCTTGTCCAGCAGTTCAATCGATTTCACCGGACGGTTAGTTGTGAAGGTCGCGGGCACCAGTGCGGTTTCCTCATCACGGCCCCGGCCGCTCCATGTGTTGAGCGAATACGCTCCCGGCCCGCGCACGCGGAACAGGTCCTTGCCGGCCCATTCCTTCCAGTCGGGGGGCACGTGCCCCCGCACCACCGTCCACTCGGCGGGAGCGTGCAGCGTCAGCCGGTCACCCCTCAGCTCCGTGCGCGCGGGCGCCATGCGCGGGGCCGCCGGAACCTGGATCGACAGCGCGGGGTCCCCGAACAGCATCTGCACCTGCATGCAATAGCGGTACGCGCCGCCCTCGTCCTCCCCTTGCTCCAGCGTCGCCATCATCCCGGCGTTTTGGGCCCGCATGTGCGCTTCACCCAGGGTTTCCCCGGCCAGCACGCCGTTCCAAAACTCCATCCGTAAGGGCTGAGACTGTGCGGGCAACTCCCGCGAGCCCCCCGTGTAGGCCACCGCGCCGAGGCGTAACAGCCGGGCCACCACGGAGCGATTCTGAGGATCGCGGTCCAGGGTGGCGGTGGCGCACCCGCCCGATTCCACCACGGTGGGAGCCATCAGCACCTCGGCATCCCACCGGAACGTGCTGCCCAGGCTCTGCCACCAGGAGTGCTCGCTGTGGGAGAGCACCGCGCATTGCGCCACCGGCGAATCCGCGGCAAAGCTCGCCGCGCGATGGCCGGGGTTACCCTGGGTGGGCGGGGTGGCCCACGGAATGTCGTCCGATGTGAGCTGGTACGGGTCTTGGAAGCCGACATTCCGGAAGAGCGGCCCCATGGTGGTTTCCCATTCCGCCTGCGCCGACATGGTGGCCCAGCCCGGTTGCACGAGGTCGTTGTACGTGAGCGCGCGAGCCGCGTAAAGCGAGCCCAGGGTGAAGTCTTCGGCGATCACCCGCCCCACCCCGATCTGGGCGAACTGCGCGTTGCCCAACCGGGCGAAAGGGAGGTCGGAGGTCTGCTCTTCCACAATGCCGCCGCGCCCGAGGATGGCGTGGGGCAGGGCATCTGGGAAGCCGACCAAACACAGGTGCTTCGGCGGTGCCCCCAGGTGGCGGTAGTAGGTTTCCAGCCGAGCGCGCAGGTCGTCGGCGGGGGGCCAAGTGAGGTGCACCCGGGTGTCCCCGAATTTGGTGCGCAGGCCAAGCGAAATCGTCCAATTGCGGCCCCCGATCGAGAGAGTGTCGCCCGAGCGATAGGATTCCGAGAAGCTCCCGGTACCGCGCCGGTCCAGGGCCAGGCGGAGGCCGTGGTCATCATCCTCGCCGGTGAGCAGGAAGGGGGCTTTAACACCGCCCAACTCGATGGTGCCCGACTGCACGGGGGCCTTGGATGAGGGCAGGCCCGCCGGTAGGGGCTTGGACCACGGGGTGGTGGCGAAGGGGCGCTTCCATTCGGTGGCGATGTTGAGCGGGGCTACCAGTCCGCGCCGACCGGCGGCCAGTTGCGCCCCCACCATCGAGAGTTTGCGGGTGACGAACTGAGCTCGGTCGCGCGGATTGACGGCGGCGAGGTAGCGCACGGGAATCCGGCGTTGGCGCGTCCATGCCATCACAGTGGCGGCATCGCTGAGTTTAATCGTGCTCGCTTCAAACTTGGCTTCGGTCGTCCCCAGGGTGACCACTTCGCGCACCCCTAGGCGGCGCAGCTCGGCGGCGGTGGCTTCGGGCGCGCCGGTGGCGGGCACATAGAGTAAGGGGGCATTCAGCAGGCTGGCGAGGGGCGCCCCGATGAGCGCGGATTCGTAGTCGTCTTCTTGGCACACCACGGCCACTGGGCTACTCCGCCAGTACGTCCGGCTAAGTTGAACGGCGGCCCCCACGGCGTGCGAAGCTATGAGTTTTTTGAACGGCGCGGTGCCGATGGGCGTGAAATCAAGAACCCGGGCTTCGGGGACGAGCGTGACCACCGACGAGGGCTGGTAGCGCCGGATGTAGTCGCGGGTTTCCGGCCCCAGGGGGCCGGTGGCGGGCACGGCGATCAGAGAGGCGCCCCCTGAGTTGGCGGCTTCGGCAGCGGGGATGGCCGCGAGGTAGGCCAGGTCACGCCAGGTCGGTTCGGCATCCACCTGCACAACCAAAGTGGTCTGGGTCTGGGCGACCGCCGCCACCGCAAGGGCCGCCCCAACGGCAAAGGCCAATGCCGAGCGCAACTTCATGCGGGAATCCTACCTTGAGCGTCTGGCACCCAATGGATTCGAGCAAGGGTATCGGAATCCCTGTGAACTCTTGGCCACCCGCGGTGACCTGGCCGACCTCGAGTGGGGGCGAGCCGACTTTCAAGTCTCCCAAAGGTCAAAGATGGAGGCGCCCCGGAAGCACCCCTTGACATTCGCAAAGAGCACGAGCAATACTTAATTCAATGGTTAAGTATCGAGCCCCGCACGAGCTCGATGCGGTGTTCGGGGCGCTCTCGGACCCGCTCCGGCGGCAGCTCATTGACGAACTCAGGCAAGGAGATCGAACGGTGAGCCAGCTTCACGCGACCACGGATGTGTCCCTGGTGGCCGTCCTTAAGCACATTGAAGTGATGGAGGGGGCCGGGCTGATACAGACGGACAAACGGGGGCGAAGTCGGCTGTGTCGCTTTCGACCTGAAGGTCTTGCGGTGGCCGAAACTTGGCTGGCCGCAACGCGAAGCTTCTGGACACAAGCCTTGCTGCAACTGGATGACCACCTTAAGGAAGACAACTCATGAATCAAACCTCGGTCCTCGACCTCTCCACGGACGAGTCCACGCTCGTCCTCTCAACTTGGTATTCCGCGTCGCCCGAGCGCGTCTTTGGGGCGTGGCTAGACCCGGAAGCGATGAAGAAATGGATCAAGCCCAGCCCCGAGTGCGTGCTTGAGATCTTGCGATTTGAAGCTCAAGTCGGCGGCGAGTTTGCCGTTCGCATGATCCTGGATGAAGGCACGTTCGGGTACTCCGGTCGCTTCCATGCCATCGATCCGCACCACTACATCGAAATGAGTTGGCAATGGGACCCCAGCGACGAAGACCCTTATCCCGAAACCCTCCTGACCATTGAGTTACAGGCGCAGAACGGTGGCACTCAGTTAGTGCTCACTCACAAGAGACTTCGATCTCTCGAATCGCGAGACGCTCATTCCGAAGGCTGGACCAACACCCTTACGACCCTCTTTACCTACCTGGAGACCCAATGAACCGACAACAACAAATCCACCTCGCTCAATGCCGAGGCATGATGCAATACGCCCTTGCGCGCATGACCGTGACTTTCGAAGCTGTACCGAAGGAACGTCTCGATTGGACCCCTTCGCCAACCTCGAAGTCGGCTCTGCAGATTGTCTCGCACTGCGTGGACGCAAACCGAGGCGTCGCCCGCGTGCTTAAGGGGGAGGCGAACAGCGCGTTTCCAGACTGGAGCTTCCGACTGGGTGGGAAGGAGGAAGCGCTCGCTGCCCTCGCCCAATCCGTGGCGGAATACGAAGCGGGGCTGGATGCCATGACCCCCGAACGTTGGGACGACTTGGCCGAGTCGCCGGGCGGATCCCTTCCGCTCTCGGTTTGGATGCACTTTATCGGCCATCATATGGCCGAACACGCGGCGCAAGTGGATTACCTGCAAACGTGTTGGGACGATCAAGAAAGCCGCTATCCTAACGGGTGAAGTGAAATGAGCGAAAAGACCAAGAACCTAGTCTGTTTGATGTTTGACACCGAAGCCGAGGATGCAGCCCGCTTCTATGCCGCAACCTTCCCCGATTCCTCGCTCGATGAGGTGGTGAACGCCCCCGGCGACTATCCGGGCGGACAAAAGGGCAACGTGTTGGTTGTCCTGTTCACCGTGTGCGGCGTAAAGTGCGTCGGCATCAATGGCGGACCGTACTTCCAGCACAGCGAGGCGTTCTCATTCCAGATTCTCACCGAAGATCAGGAAGAAACCGACCGCTACTGGGATGCCGTGATTGGCAATGGGGGCACGGCCAGTGAGTGCGGCTGGTGCAAAGACAAGTGGGGCGTCAGCTGGCAAATTACCCCTCGCGTGCTAACCGAAGCCCTCAGCGACCCTAACCCCGAAGTGGCACAGCGCTGCTTTGCCGCGATGATGACCATGAGCAAGATTGACATTGCCGCGATTGAAGCCGCCCGCCGAGGTGACGCGTGATCGTCGTCGAAGCGACCGTCCACGCCCCCGTGGCCAAGGTGTGGGAGGCCTACACCTCCCCTGAAGCCATTGTGAAGTGGAATGCCGCTTCGGATGACTGGCACACCACCCGGGCGACGGTGGACCTGCAGGTGGGCGGCGCGTTCAGTTCGCGCATGGAAGCCAAAGACGGGAGCATGGGCTTCGACTTTGAGGGGGTTTACACGGCGGTGGAACCCGAGCGGCGGCTGGCTTATGATTTCGGCGACCGCAAGGCGGAGGTGACCTTTTCGGAGCAGGACGGCCACACCCACGTGCGGGTGGCGTTCGACCCCGAAACCACCCACCCCGAGGACATGCAGCGCGACGGCTGGCAGGCGATTCTGAACAACTTCCGAGCATTCGTCGAGAGCCAATCAGCCTAACCAGAAGGTTGGTAATTGGCCTGGACCAGCCTTAAACACTTGATGAGGTGGCGCATCACCTCGCGGTACTCCGCATCCGCCGGAAACCTGGGCTTGGCATGGGCAACATCGCCCAAGCCTAGGCTCTCGGCGTAGCGTTCTTCACAGACGGAACGCGTGTGGCGGGTGCGGATCCGCCACTCGTTTACCCAGTGCATCACCTGCCACGCTTCCGCCCGCAGGCCACCCACGACCAAGGCTCCGCACGCCCACTCCATGTTCAGTTGCCCTTCGCGGCTAGAGCTTCGGGCGTAAGTCTGCTTTAAGCCTTCGATGATGAATTCAATGCCCCGGTGGAGCTCGTCTGTCCGGGCATAAATCACCCCCATGGAGCAGAGCAGGTTGGGCATTAGCCGGGCCAAGTTGAACCTGGAGCGCCGGCCGTAAGCAATATCGACATGGTGTTTGGCGACCTCAATGTCGCCAAACACCAACTCCACGATCGCATAGTTGGCATGAACAATGACCACGTTCACGCCCGCCAAGAAATCTTCGGAGTGGTCGAAACGGCCTAAGTAATCATCATAGATTAGCCGGGCTTCTTCAAACCTTCCCAGGTGCCAGAGGTAAGCGGCCTCGGTGATGCGACCGATCTCAAAGCGCTCGGGTACTTCCCCCTGGAGCGCGAAGTGCTGAGCCTGCTGGATGGATGAGATCGCCTCGTCCCATTGGCGAAGCTGAAACAACGCAAATGAGTAGTGCATCCACGTGGTAGAGGCTCGTCCGGGTTCCATCTTGCACGGAAACATTGACCGGCAGATCTCGAGAACCATGTCCGAATTGTAAAGACTCCCGTAAGCGGAGAGGCGGGCGGCTTGGACATCGACCCACGGGGGGCTCTCTGGCTCCAGATGGATGAGGATGGCATCCAATATCTCCAACTGGTTGGCCGGGACCGACTGCATCTGGAACTGAACTTCCGAAATGGCGACGATCTCGGCTAAGAGGGGAGCCGTCCGAGGAAGGTGCCGAAGAAGAGCCTGCCCCAGTAACTCCGCGTGGCTCCTTGGGAGCTCGGCGTTGGGCGGCGAGGATTGCTTCAAGCGCTCTGCGTGCTTAAGCAATGCTTCCACCCTCTCGTTCGCATCCTTCCGACCCTGTTCTTGAATCATGCGCTTGATCTTTCGGAGCCCGGCCTCGAGGTCGCCTCGGGCTTGGCTTGCTTCGAGGAAACGTTCGCACACCGCCATATCGAGATCGCCACGCTCTTGCATCAGTTGCCAGGCCAGTTCCACCTCATCCGGCGCGGACATGGTCGCCGCGAGTTCCATCAGCCGGCCAATGGCCGTCCGTCCGGCGTGCTCCCATTCCCGCAAAATGCCCGAGGCATCAAGCGGCAAGAACGCCCGCCACCCGACGTACCGGAGATCCTCGGCCATCGAGATCAACTGATGGAACTGATGAGTAGAGTCCACCTCGTCCAGCACATCCTGCAGCTGCGCCAGCTTGACCTCGAGATCGAAGTGCAAAGGGACTCCGACCAGACGCACATGAGTGCGGTCCGCGATGAGGGACTCCCCAAAAACCTTCTTGAGGCGGCTAAAGGAGATCCGCAGTAGGTTCGCCGCGGCCTCCTCCGATTCTCCCGGCCACAGCAATTGCGCCATGGCCTTTCGGTGCGCGCTGGCCCCCCTCAAAAGTACGAGATAGAGCAGAGGTCGGCCGAGCCCCCGGGCCCGGACCGGATGGCTGCGCCCCGCCACGTAGATCGTGGATTCCAGGTTCAGTTTGACGTGAACTTCAGGGGGAGGAAGGGCAGCCAAGGTGGCCGCAGTATAGCCCTTTCATGTCGAGCGCAAAGGCTATGAAATGGTTTTGAAATGATGCGCCTTCCATCATGCAACTATCAGGTGGCAACACATGAAAAACTTCCTTTCCTTCACGGTTCTTTCTCTCTCCCTCATCCCGGCATTGGCCTCGGCTCAAGTCGGACCGCAACCCTATCTTCAGACCTCGGATAGCCCGTGGGCGGCGTTCCACAGCAATGGCATGTTCTATCTGGACGACATGGAAGATGGGGCTCTCAATACCCCCGGAGTGTCGGCTTCAACGGGTTCCGTGATAGGACCGAACGGTCTCACAGACTCGGTGGACGGCGACGATGGCAATGTGGACGGCTCAGGAACGGCGGGTCGCTCGTTCTTTACCGCCAGCGCCGCGACCGGGTTCACTTTCACCTTTAGCAGCGGCACCTATGGCTCTCTGCCGACCCATGCCGGGTTAGTGTGGACGGATGGGCAAGCGAACGGCACCACACGATTTGAAGCGTTCGACGGCAGTGGCACTTCTTTGGGCGTGATCACCGGCAACCACGCTAGTAGTGGCGTCAGCGGTCAAACGGCGGAAGATCGCTTCTACGGCTGGGTGCATTCGGGTGGTATTGGCAGCATCAAGATGACGCACTCCGGTGGGGGCGGCCTTGAGATTGACCATATTCAATACGGGGCGGTGCCCGAACCGGCCAGCATGACGGTGCTGGGGCTTGGCCTGGCGGCCCTCGCGGCTCGTCGTCGCCGCCGAGGCCAATAGGCGCAAGGAGAGCACCATGAAGCCCTTCAAGCACATTGTTGGCGCATCGGCCTGGATCGCGGCGATTTTCGTCGGGCTCTTGCTGGTGAGTTGCGGAGGGTCTGGCGGTGGCGCCGCCGGCCCCGGCGACTCGGACTTCGCCACTCGGCAGGCCATCATGAACCGCGCCATCTCAGATGCGAGCTCATTGACCTTCGCGAACTTCGAAGCGCTCGCACCGGCGGTGGCCGCAACCATCCGAAGTCGCAACGAGTTCAAGAGTGTGACGATTGATCCGGACGGGCAGCAGGTGATCTGGGCCGAGTTTGCGGACGGTCGTCTACTGGCCATCAGCCGAAGCCGAGGTCCGCGAGAAGCCCCCCGGAGTCGGCAAAGCACCCGTGATGGGGAGTCTCCTGGGTTTGGTCTGCCTCCCGTTGGGAAGGCCGCCTTCTTCTGTTCCTTCATTGATGAGCCATTGGCCACCAATGTGGCTTCCGAGCTTGAAGTCGCGGCCCAGGCGGCCGGATATCAGCTCCATAGTGGCAAGACCGGCACGCTTGATGACTACAAGTCCTTGAGCGATGTTGGGATGCTCTACATCGACTCCCATGGCGTCCTCGAACGCGGCAAGGTGTCCATCCAGACCGGTTCGATCGTCACTGCCGAGCTTGACGAACTCTACGAAGCGGAACTCAAATCAAAGGAACTCTTCTATCAGTCCGGGTTGGAGGGTGAAGATGTACGAAGCCCTCAGTACTCTTTCAGTAGCGATTGGGCTCGCAAGAATATCAAGCTTGCACCCGGGGCATTCGTCTTCGCAAACACGTGCAATAGCCAAGCCAACACCACCCTGAGCGATGCGCTCAAGGATGGGGGCATGGTGGCAATGATCGGCTGGAATCGTCCCGTGATGGACGACGATGTGGCGGCGTCCGCAAGGTTCTTCTATGACCACGCCTTTGGCGAAGCAAGGCTCTATAACTACGGGACCGGCGACACGGCGATTGCCAAACCCTCGGTCCCTGTGGAATGGACAGAGATTGTCAACACGATGCGAGACACCATTCGTCCTCAGGAAACGTTCTCGTTTGCCGAGTCTGACCTATCCTTCGGGGACACCATTCGCATTCATCGCTTGATTAGCTCGGGAACATCGTTTACCTTGGGCACCTTCCGTCCGCTCATCAAGAATCTTGCCTCGAATGAGCTTGAGAACTTGATTGCTCTCTCCGGAATCTTCGGCCAGGAAGTCGGGACAGTATCGGCGATGACCGATGGCGGTCGGGTGAATGTACCGGTGACCAGCTGGAGCTTTAACTCGATTGCCGTCCCGTTTAATCCGGAGTGGAACTCCTTCCAAGTCACCGTGAACGGAGTGACGGGCAATGAGATGGAATTTGCGCTCCGGCAGTACGAACTCAGTTCTCAAACCGGGGGAGCCATCACACTCCGCGATGAGATCACGCTCTCCGTTTCGGGCAAAGTTGTTTACGACGGGCCGAGTGTCAATCAGGGGCCGATTCGATTCCAAGGGAAGCCTGGAGGGCGTTTGCGGATTCAGGTCCGACGGAATGCACCGTCAAGCGCCTCCGTGTCGGCGTATCTGAACTCTCCGATTACGCCACGCTACATTGTGGTGCCGGCAACAATATTGAACTTTAACCCTAACACGACGGGCTTGATTTACGACCAAGCATTCTTCCTTCAGCCGTAGGTTTGACTCTGGTCTTGCTCGCTCACTTTGGAGCCAGTGACTCTTCCCACGGGTCGCTGGCTCTCCTTTTTTGTTGCGGGGCTGGCATAAAGGCCACCGATATCCTCAAAGCCCCTCCGATAAGTCAACAACCTTAACCAGAAGGTTGGGACTCGGCTTGCAACTCCCTTAGGTACTTGATGAGGTTCTGAGTGACTTCGCGGTACCCCGTATCGGCCGGAATTCGGGGCTTGGCGTTCGCAAGTTCGCCCAAATCCAGGCTATCGGCATAGCGTTCTTCGCACGCCGAGCGCGTGTGCTTGGTTCGCTGGCGCCACTCGTTGGCCCAGTGCATGATGGGCCAGGCCTCTTCTTTCATCCCACCGGCTGCGAGCACCCCGCACGCCCACTCCAGATTCATCTGGCCTTCGCGGCTGGAGTTCCGGGCGTAAGTGAGCTTCAGGCCCTCAATCGCAAACTCCGTGGCCCGCTCCATGTCACCGCGCCGGGCATGGATCACGCTCATCATCGAGACTAAGTTGGGGAGCAACCGCGAAAGGTTGATTTGCTCGCGCTGGGCGTAGGCGGCTTCCGCATAGGTCGCGGCCACTTCAAGGTCGCCGTAAACAAGTTCTAAGTAGGCAAGGTTCGATCGGCAGACTGCGCAGTTGAACTGGTCATTGGCATTCTCCGAATCCTCAAATTTCGCCAGGTATTCGGTGTAGATGTGGCGGGCTTCCTCGGTCTTCCCCAGGTGCTTGAGGAAGGTGCCTTCGTTCATGCGGATGATCTCGGCGCGCGTGATTTCGCCCGCCTCCCGGGCAATCTGTTGGCCCTGGCGGATGGCGGCCAACGCCTCGTCCCATTGCCGCACCTGGAAAAGGCTAAAGGCGTAGCTCATGTAGATCGAGGCGCCCCGCGCCGGCGGTATATCGTGGGGGAAAAGGGAACGGCAGACCTCGGCGACCTTCTCGTGATCGTAGATGCTGACGTAAGTGGAAACCCGCGAACTCTGCACTTCAATCCAGGCGGGCGAGCCGGGTTCAAGGTGGACGCCCACCGCGTCGAGGACTTCCAAGTACATCTGCGGCGCGGCCTGCATATTGATCTGCACTTCCAGCCGCGAAAGGAGGTGCCCCAACTCGGCCGCGTGGTGGTCAATCTGGTTGAGCAAGGAGGCTCCTAGCAGATGAAAGTGTCCCGATTGCAACCCCGGTTCGGGCGCCGAAGCCGGCTTCAGCCCCGCGGCGTAATTCTTGAGCCCGGTCATCACGCGTCCCGATTCATCCAAGCCTTGAGCCCGCGCCGCCGCTCTTATTTTCCGCAGCGCTTCGTCCGTCTCGCCGCGGAGGGCGGAGGCATCCAGCAAGCGCTCGGCTACGGCGGGTTCGAAATCTCCTCGGTCCCGCATGATGTGCCAAGCCAACTCCACGGCATCCCAGTCCCTACGGGAGGTGGCAAGGGCCATGAACCGCTCGACGGCCGCGCGGCAAGTGCGCTCCCATTCACTCAGAACGCCTGACCCATCCAGCTCCAGGAACTCGCGCCAACCCGTATATCGAAGTTCGGGAGCAAAGATTCGCAACTGCTCGAACTGGTGGCTGGCGTCCACATCGTCCAGCACCTCTTGCAACTGGGCTAAACGATCTTGGAGATCAAACTCGAGGGCAATGCCTGAGAGGCGCACGTGGTTCCGGTCGGACACCAAGGCCTCGCCCAACAAAGCTTTCAGGCGGCTGAGTGATACGCGCAGCCGATTGGCGGCCACATCCTCGGGGTCCGTGGGCCAAAGCGTGCGGGCCATGGCCGAGCGGCTGACCTCCGCCCCTTGCAGTAGCGCAAGGTAGAGCAGAACCCGCCCGAGGCCCCGCAGGCTGAGCGCTTTCGCCTGCCCAGATGCCCATACTCGGGATTCGAAATTGAGGCGAATCCGTACACCGGGGGATGGGTTCGGTGCCACGATGGCCTAGTATATCCGCTATCGTTTCAGGACTCTCGAATTTGTAATGCGATTGTAATGATAGGGCGGATACCATACTGAGTGTTGCTGTTCCCGATGGGGGGCGGCGCAGTTCTTATCGGTTCATTTCTCGCATTGACTTCGTCCCGCTCTCACGCGGCGGGGCGAACCATTCCCCACTTCGGGCCCCGGTTTCCCCCGGGGCCTCCTTTTTTGGACTCCCTTGCCGGGCTATCCGAGGATGCGGTCTCTCAGTGCCGCTTTCACCTCATTCGAAGCTCGAAGAATGCCGTAGACGCGCACGCTCTCCACGGCTGCACGAGCAAGTTCCGGTGTGACATCGGGTTGAAAGTAAACGACACCGATCATCCGGACCGATAAGCGCTGGTTTGCCGCAACAAGCTCTTCCAAATCCGCGCGTGAGTAACCCACGACGCCTAGCGCCATCATTCTCGAGGTCAGATTGTGCTGAATGAAGCTCTCATGCGTCCGCAACTGGTTTCGGATCGCCGTGCGGAAGAAGTCCGACCGATTTGAGTACAGCCCTTGTTCAACGAGGAGGTCAATCTGGCCCAGATCCACGGCCCCGCAATTGATCGAGACTTTCTCCGAATCCCCAACTGCCATCCTCCAATTATGCTCCATGTGGAGCATAATTGGCAAATGAACGCCGAGATCGCAGTGCTCCTATGGCTGGTTGTGATTGGCCCGCTGGTGGATATTCCCCTGACTCGCCACCTCAAGCAAAGCCAACACCCCCATCGCCGCATCGCTGTCTACGTGGCCACCATTGCTGCGCTGACGCTGACGACATTCTCGCTTTGGCCGAGCCGGCAGGAATCTCTCCTTCAGAGTCCGTTCGGACCGGCACCCCAGGGGCTCAGGCTTTTCGCTTGGGCATTGGTGGCTGCCTTGGCCCTGAACACGGTGCAAGTGGGCTTGCTGGTGCGCAAGTCCGACGAGAACCGGCGGGCAGTCCACCAGGCCTTCGCAGGGCTAGGGTTCTTCCTGCCATCCACACCTTCGGAACGGCGTTGGTTTGTGCTCGTCGCCCTCGCGGCGGGCTTCTTTGAAGAGATCCTGTTTCGTAGCTTTGTCGTTCGCTTCTTCAACTGGCTACCGCTTTGGGGTGCAGGCTTGCTTTCCTGCGGTCTGTTTGCCGTGGGGCACTTGTATCAGGGTTGGAAAAGCGCGCTGGGCACCTTCGTGATGGCTGCTATCTTCAGCGTGATTGTGGCGGGGACTGAAACTTTGGTGGTCGCCATGATATTGCATGCCCTGTGGGACCTCCGAGTGTTGTTGTTTACGCTTCCGGCCGGGCACCGCCTTCTCGGTACGGAAGACGACATCCAGGCTTCAACCTAGACTAAGCCCATTCCCCCAAGATTTCCGTCATGGGCGTTCCGGATTGGCTTGCAATCTGATCTTGGGCCATAGCCTCGCTAAGGATAGCCAATCGGGCCTCCGCATCGTGCTGGTTCACAAAGTTGCCCACGGCCTCGGACTGTTTGAGGGCATTGAGCGCCGCCCGCACCTTCAGGTTGACCCCTGGGTTCATCACCCCAAAGGTCAACGGCACCTTAGTGTCTAGATTCCCTTCGAGCAGTAGGTTCTGCAAGACCGCACACACCCGATCCCGTACGTCGGTGTCTTCCGCACCGGGGTGCCGGGCAAAGATCGCTTCCAGCTGAGTGCACAGCGCATTGAGGTCGTCCAATACCGGGGGGCGGTCCATGGTTTCCATTATCCTTCCTTGGCGGCGGTTAGGCGTGTGGTCGAGTCATCCTTAACCCGCTTTTGATTCCGTTTTTGGTAGCCTAAGGCGTGCCCGCAAACTGGTTGCGCCTTTGTCTCATGCTCGCTTGTCTCTGCGGTATGGCCCTGAGCCCGGCGGAGCCCGCGCCCGAGAACCTGCGCCTGATGACGTGGAACATCTGGCACGGCGGGCGGGAAAACGACCGCTTCCGGGGGCCGCGCCAGGTCATTGACGTCATCCGCCGCAGCCGGGCCGATGTGGTGATGATGCAAGAAACCTACGGCTCCGGCGAGCTCATCGCGCGAGGCCTGGATTTCCACTTCCAGCCCCGGGGCACCAACGTCTCGCTGCACAGCCGCTACCCCATTGAAGAAGACCTTTCGGTGTTCGAACCATTCAAGTGCGTGGGGGCACTGGTGCGCCTGCCCAGCGGGCGGCGCGTGGCGGTGTATTCGATCTGGTTGCCTTACGGCGAAGACATCTGGATCCCCGCCACCCGGGCCGCATCCAGCCTCGAACAGCTGCTCGCCGCCTGCGACCCCTCGGCGCAAGATATCGCCAAGATGCTCGATCTCATCCACCAGCGGCTGGCCGGGCCGCAGTACGAGGGCGTGCCCATCATTATCGGCGGCGATTTCAATTCGATGTCGCACCTGGATTACACCGAGGTGGCGCGCGAGCACTACAAGCTCCCCGTGCCCTGGCCCACCAGCCGGCACATGACCACCCAGGGGTATCGCGATGCTTTCCGCGAGCTGCACCCGAACATTGACCGGGGGCAAGACCGCACCTGGTCGCCACGATTCCCCGAGCAAGAGCAGGAGCGCATTGACTTCATCTATTTCCGGGGGGTGGGGGTGGAACCCGTACGCGCCGAGCGGATTGACACCAGCCCGGGCCTGTTTCCCTCGGATCACGCGGCGGTGCTGGCCGAACTCCGCTTGGGAGTCCCGGCCCCGCCCCGGGAAGTGCGCCTGCGCGCCGCCAGCTACAACATTCGCCACGGTGTGGGCATGGACAACGTGCTCAATCTTAACCGAACGGTGAATGCACTGCGCTCACTGAACGCCGACATCATCGGTCTGCAAGAAATTGACGACCGGACCGGGCGCAACGGGGGCGTTAACCAAATGGCCGAACTCGGCCGCCAACTGGGGATGCACCCGGCTTTCGGGGCCTTTATGGCATACGATGGCGGCTATTACGGCATGGGCATCCTCTCCCGCTACCCGCTGGTGGATGTGGAGCCGATCCGCCTGGCCGATGGCAACGAACCCCGCATCGCGCTTAAGGTGCTGGTGCGGCTGCCGTCCGGCGAGGTGATGCGCGTGGTGAACGTGCACTACGACTGGGTGGAGGACGACGGGTTCCGGTGGGCGCAGGCGCAGCGCGTGCACCAAGAGGTGACCACGAGCGACACGCCGACCCTGCTGCTGGGCGACTTTAACGACGAACCGGGGAGCCGCACGATTGATTTGTTCCGGGGGAGACTGCGAGAGGTGGCCAAGCCGGCGGGGCAGAGGTTCACTTGGCCTGCCGACCGGCCCGAGAAGGAGATTGACTTCCTGTTTGTTGGCCCGCCCGCGCGCTGGCAGGAGAGCAAGGCCCGCGTGGGGAGCGAGCGCGTGGCCAGCGATCACCGGCCGGTGGTGGCGGATCTCAAGCTGAGGGCACGGCAACCGGATTGAGTCCGCATCCCCCGGGCACCCCCAACCGTACTTAATGTGCGATGGGCGCAGTTGTCTTCGGAATCTTCATCATCTTCATCTCCTTTGTGCTGGGCAATCTGAACAAGCAGACCAGCGAGAAGGTGAACCTGAAGCCCACCGCCTGGGCGGCGCGGGTCTTCGGCATCTTCCTGGTGGCCGGGGGCATCTTGTGGAGCGGCGTGGTGCAGGTACCCGCCGGGTATGCGGGCGTCAAGCTCCGGTTCGGGGCCATTGATGGCACGCTCGGCCCGGGCATCCACATCATCATCCCGGGCGTCCACAGTGTGCAACTGCTGGAAACCCGCACCCAAAAGGAGGAATCGCAGGCCACCGCTGCCAGCCAGGATCTGCAGGTCGTCACCACCACGTTGGCGCTCAACTTCCGGCTGAACGCCTCGAAAGTGGACGAGCTTTACGGCCAGGTCGGCCCGCTCTATAAGAACCGCATCATCGACCCGACCGTGCAGGAATCGCTGAAGGTGGTGACGGCCCGCTACACCGCCGAGGGGCTCATCCGCAACCGCGCCCAGGTGAAGAACGAGGTCGAATCCGAGATCATCAAGCGGCTGGCGGCCTATGACATCGTGGTGGATTCCCAGGGGCTCTCCATCGTGAACTTCGACTTCTCGCCGGAGTTCAACAAGGCAATCGAAGCCAAGCAGGTGGCGCAGCAAGAGGCGGAGAAGCAGAAGTACGTGCTGCAACAGGCCGAACTGCAAAAGCAGACGGACGTGGCACGGGCGCAAGGTTCGGCCGAGGCCGCCAAGCTGAACGCCGAGGCGCTGAAGGTCTCGGGCGGGGGGCTTGTCATCGCGCGCGAGTGGATCGAGAAGTGGGATGGCAAGCTGCCGCAGGTGTCTTCGGGCAGCGGGCAGTACATCATCGACCTCCAGTCGATCATGAAGCAAGCCACGCCAACGCCGTAATGGACCGAGGCTACGGGCTCGTGGCGGGGTTGCTCTCGGCCGGTGAGGTGGATCGGCCCTTAGGAACTGGGGCCGAAGGGCTCGAGTGGGCGTGGTCAGGCGCCCGCCAGTCCCCTCGCCCTGCCTAGTATCCTCTCCCCATGTTCCTCGCGCCGCTGCTGTGGCTGGCCGGGCAGGCAAGCCCCAGCCCGATTGAAGCCCAACTCCAGGCCATCGAAGCCCGATCCCAGGGCAAGCTGGGGGCTGCTGTGGTCACCGCGCAGAGCGCGCACTACCGCCACCCGGACGACAAATTCTCCCTGCAAAGCGTGATGAAGCTGATGGTGGCCATGGCCGCCCTGGAACAGGTGGACCGGGGCCAGTGGCGGCTGGACCAGTCTTTTGAGTTCAAGCGCAGCGACCTCAGCCTCAGCCACCAGCCCATCACGCAGCGCCTGGGCCGCCGCGAGAGCATCATGGTCACGCTGGATGAGTGCATCGAGCTCATGGTCACCGAGAGCTGCAGCGGCGCGGCGGATTTCATCATCCGTCGCCTCGGCGGGCCGCAACGGGTGAACGACTTCCTCGTCCGGCACGACATCCAGGGCATGCGGATTGACCGACAGGAACGCGACCTGCAAACCCAGATTGGGGGCATCAACTGGCGGCCGGAATACATCGACGAAGACCTGATCGAGGCGGCCTACGCCGCCGTCCCCCCGGCCGAACAAGACGCCGCCTTCGCCCGCTACCTGGCCGACCCCCGCGACACCACCACTCCGGCCGCCATGGCCAATCTGTTGCAAAAGTTGCTGAAAGGGCAGCTGTTCTCCCCGAAATCCACGCGCTACCTGCTGGGGGTGATGGAGCGCACCGCCACCGGCCCCGACCGACTGCAAGCCGGCGTACCGAAGGGCTGGACCCTGGGGCATAAAACGGGCACGAGTTCCACGCACCGGGGCGTGGCCGGGGCCACCAACGACGTGGGCATTGCGCGCAACAAGGCGGGCGAGTGGGTGATTTTGGTGGCGCTGCTGCGCGAATCCACGCTGCCGCCCCGGGATCGTGACCGCATCCTGGCGGATGTGGCGCGCGCGGGTTTCCCTCCGCGCCGGTGAGCGGGTAGCGTCACCGCATGGAAGAAGGCACCGCCGCCGAGCGGCTCTGTCTCGCCAGCATCTCGGTGGATGTGCAGGGCGACTTTGCCAACAAAACCGAGCTCAAGCTGCGGGAGGCCATCGAGGCCAAACTCAACTCGCTGGGCATTGGCCAGAGCGTGGGCATGGGCTCGGGCATGGGTTCGATGGATGTGGAGTTTCTGCTGGTTGACCCCGATCCCGAACGCGCGCGTCCGATCATTGAGCAGGCGATGGCGGAGGCCTTCCCGGGGCAGGCCTACACCCTAGACTTTATGGACATAGAGGGTGACCGCAGCGATTTCGTGCCCGAGAAATCCGGGTGCCGGGGATCGGCGGCGGCGGCCGCCTTTGTGGTTGTGCTGGGAGTCGCCGGATTGCTGGCGGCTCAGTTCACACCCGCCTAAAATGAAAAACCCGGGCTCCCCCACTCCAGGGAGAGCCCGGGCTCACGGTCCTTAGCGGCGGTTGCGGCGGCGAGCAGCCAACAGCGCACCCACGCCGAGGGCGATCATGGTGGCCGGTTCCGGCACCACTTGCACGTCCACTTCATTCAGAACAAAGTTGCCGTTGGTGGGGAAGAGCCCCGGGCCGTTTGAAGGCAGAAGCGAATCTTCAAGCATTTCCAATCGGAAGCCGGTCACGCCGGAGACCGCCGAGCCAAAGAGCAGATTGTAGTTCCCCACGCCGCTGTTGCCCGCCATGCGCACGCTGCCATCACCCAGGATGGTGGGGGTCATGCCCGAGGGTGCGGTCACCGAAGTCGGGGTCATCACGGTCCAGTTCGCCGTCACATCCCCGTTAGTTTGTAAGCCATCGGCAAAATCGTTCCGGTTGTCCGTGGTGTATGACCAGCGGAACCGTCCCGACATGTGGCCCTGGTTCGCATGGGTGTGAATCATGTCGATGGAGAGGGCCGGGGCGGTGAGGTCGGTGACCGTTTCGAACACCGCGGTTTCGGCCAGGGTGCCCGTACCGGGTCGGAAGATCGCCCATCCGTTATTGGGTGTGGAATTCCCGTCGATGATCTCGCTCGCCAGCCACGGCTGGTCAAACGTCTGGCTGAATGTGCCGGTGCCATTCTGCATGGCAACTTCGGCGAAAGCCGCACTGGACAAAACGCCGAAACTGAGTGCGAAGGCACTGATCTTGAAAATTCCTCTCATAAAAAACACCGTGCTGCCTATAAAGACCGCAGGCAGATTATACATTGTTTGGCGTGCCATCGTCAGTTTCCTCGACAACACCTGGTAACTGTGCGGGGCTAGTTGTTCGCCGTTTCGTGTCCCATCAGGTGGCGCGCGGAGTACATCTGGCCCGTGTGGTAGGCGATGTGGAACGCCATGTACTGCAGGGTGTCTCCCCACGTCCAGTCATCTCGGTTGGGGTCTTCCGCCGCCTTTCTGCTGGCGGCGGTGGTGACGCGTCTGGATTCCGCCGCAGAGCAGGGGCATAGGCAAGGGAAAACCGGCTCGTCAGTCTCCCTTCCAAACTGCTCGGAACCGATCCGAAGTGCCAGGCTCAGGATTGTCGCTCCACTCCAGCGAATAGGACCGAGCTTGGTTGTTGAAGTGAGTGAACAAATCGAGGCACACCCCTCCCTTTGGACCTGCCTTCACAACGTGAAGGTTGTCGCGATCCCGAGTAAGAGTTGAGGCTTTGCCGGGTTCAAGAACCTGCTTTGTGGTCTGGCGAACGAGGAACTCCCGACCCGGCGGAGGAACCACGCCCTTCTTGAGGTCCAGCGGCAAATTCGCCTCGGGCACGATATCAAAGTTCCGCACCTCGATCGACCCCTCGACGCCCATGAGCAAACCGTTGTAGTGGCGATGATCGTGGAGATCAATCACCGCATCCGGTTCGAACTTGAGTTGGTATAACACCACAGGCTGGGAGTACCATGCCACATCCATGTCCCACTTTCCGGGCTCGACCTGCCACCCGAACCAAGGTTCTGGAGCGGCCTGCATTCGCTGGGTCAGGGCATGCACGGCCTTAAGATAGGCTTCTTCATCCGCATTCTCATCCGCGATGAGTTCAGTGGCCAGGCGCCGCACTTCGGCCATCACTACCTCGATGCGCTCACCCTCTGCCCCTTTAGCGTTGCTGCGCAGAGTGGCGCGAACCGGAGCCGGCAGGGCCAGCCAGGCCAGCGCCAAGGCACTGAGGCTAAGCACAGATCGACGCGAAATGACCACTCCGGGGGCAATTTCTTCCCCCGGAGCATGGTCATCAATGAGTGAACGCTCGATCTGGTCGACGGTTTGAAACTGCAAGGTTAAACTCCCATCAGTTGGTCGGTCGAGGCGAAGGGGTCAGGAAGTTTCGCCCATTCTTCGGGGCCTTGCTGAAATTCCTCGTCAGTGAGCAATGCCGAATCCAGCATGGCCGTGAGTGCAGGCTTGTCCATCCCGATGCCGATCAAGACGATCTCCTGGCGGCGGTCACCGTAGGGTTCCTGCATGTTCGCGTGGATTCGCATACGGCTCTCCTCGTCATCCGGCCAGTACTCTTTGGGGGCTGTGCACCACCAGGTGCCGGCTTGGCCATAGCGGCACGCGGCCCCGGCCTGGTGCCACTCTCCAATCCAGGCCATACGCGTGGCCAACCAAAAGAATCCCTTTGATCGAATGACGCCCGGCCACTGCTCGTTGATGACCTCCCAGAACCGTTGGGGGTGGAAGGGGCGGCGGGCTTTGTAAACGAAGCTCGAAATCCCGTACTCTTCGGTTTCGGGGACGTGTTCGCCCATCAGCTCTTTGATCCAGCCGGGGGATCGCTGAGCCTTTTCCATATCGAAGAGGCCGGTTCCCATAACCTCGTTGAGGGGAATGGAGCCGTTCTGGATCGGCACGATCTTGGCTTCGGTGTTCAGGGTCCGAATCACCCCGACCACTTTGGCCAGAGTGGCTTCATCCACCAAGTCGGTCTTACTGACCAGGATGACGTCGGCAAACTCGATCTGGTCCACCAAAAGGTCAACCACGGTGCGCTCGTCCTCCTCGCCCAGGCTCTCGCCCCGGTCTCGGATAAGATCCGCCTCGGCAAAGTCACGGAAGAAGTTGAACGCATCCACGACGGTGACCATCGTGTCGAGCTGCGATACCTTGCCGAGGGATTGACCGAACTCGTCTTCGAAGGTGAAAGTCATGGCCACAGGCAAGGGCTCGCTGATGCCGGTGCTCTCGATGAGGAGATAGTCAAACCGTCCTTCGCGAGCTAAACGGGAGACCTCCTTCAGTAAGTCATCGCGCAGCGTGCAGCAAATGCACCCGTTTGTCATTTCGACGAGCGTTTCCTCGGTGCGAGAGAGGTTCGCCTTTCCGTTGGCCACGAGTTCAGCGTCGATGTTGATTTCGCTCATGTCATTGACGATGACCGCAACTCGTTTACCTTCCCGGTTGGCCAGTACATGGTTCAGGACCGTGGTCTTGCCCGCCCCCAAGTAACCGGAAATCACAGTAACCGGCAGTTTTGATTGCTTCTTAAAGATCATAGGTGCCCCGCCGCGCATTGCGAGCAGTCCAGCCATTTGCCTTCGGGTAGTCGCTCCATCGCCTCTGGCGAAACGCCCCGCTCGAACACAGGCCGAAACAAGATAGCCCCGGTCGGGAATTCGGTGGCGCAACAGTGACATTTGGTTTCGGAGTGAATCTCTTCCGGAGTAAAGCCAGTGATCACCCAGCCTTCATGGCCCGAATGGGCCGCCAGGGATTCGACAGCCGCCCGGATTGCCAAGGAGCGGTTCCCTCCGTAGAAGCGATCGGCTACGGATGCCAGTAGTTCGACGGTCTCGTCATCGAGCGTAAAGTTAATCCTGCGCATGAGTACACACGAATATACACCATGTGTGTACGCTTGGTATGGATCGGCCTAGTTGTTGGCCGTTTCGTGCCCCAGCAGGTGGCGCGCGGAGTACATCTGGCCCGTGTGGTAGGCGATGTGGAAAGCCATGTATTGCAGGGTGTCTCCCCACGTCCAGTCATCTCGCCGGGGCAGTTTGGCATCGAAATCAGGCCGCAGTTCGAGAATGTGCGCGCGGCAGACTTCATGCACACGCTTGACCTCGGCGTAGAGGGCCTCGGGATCGAGAGGAAGTTCAAGCGGGTCATCCACGGAGTCCAGGTAGTAACCCGCGCGGGGCTCATTGAGCGGGCTCTCCAGTTCTGGGTGTAGCCATCGGATTTCGCCGTAGGCTACGTGCACGGCCAGTTCGCCCATGCTTAGCAAGCGGGGGTGCGGGCGCACCCACAGGTCGGCGGCGGGCATACCGTCAAAGGCTTCGCTCATCTCCCAGATCGCCAAATCCATGGGGGCCAGGGCTTCTTCGTGCGTCATTGGAGGGGGTTCTACCCGACTCGCGCCCCGTTTGACTCGCAAAGAAGAATTCACCAAATGGATAGTCAGTCAAGGTCGTTTGGGCCGTTGGCAAACGAATTTTGAACTCAAACGGTACTGAAGTTCAATGCCCCACGACACCTCCCTCATCACGGCATTGACCGCGGGCATTGGTCTGGCGTTCATCTTTGGGTTGATCGCGGCCAAGCTCAAGCTACCGCCGCTGTTGGGTTATCTGGTCGCGGGCCTGGCGGTGGGGCCGTTCACGCCTGGGTTTGTGGCCGATGGGGCCGTGGCATTCCAGCTGTCCGAAATCGGGGTGACTCTCCTGATGTTTGGGGTGGGGCTGCACTTTTCTCTGCGTGACCTGAACGCCGTGCGCAAGTACGCCGTTCCGGGTGCACTCATCCAGATGACCCTGGCCACGCTTCTCGGCCTGGGGGCGGGGGTGGCGCTCGGCATCCCGTGGGGGGCCAGCCTTCTCTTTGGGTTATGTCTCTCGGTGGCCAGCACCGTCGTGTTGCTGCGCGCCCTGGAAAGCCGGGGCGAAACGGATTCCACGGGCGGTCGCGTGGCCATCGGCTGGTTGGTGATGGAGGACATCCTCTTCATCGTCGCCATTGTTTTGCTCCCCGTTTTGGCATCGCAGCTCGGGGGCAAGGCGGCCCCGGATCAGAACCCCAACCTCGGCTATGTCTTGGTCGAGACGATGCTCAAGATCGTGGGGTTTGGTGCACTCATGCTCATTGCCGGGCGCCAACTTCTCCCTAAGCTTTTGGGCCGCGTCTTCCGGAACGGTCCGCGTGAGCTGTTTACCGTCGGGGTGGTGGCCGTGGCGCTCGGGATCGCCTTCGGTGCGGCCAAGCTCCTGGGCATCTCACCGGCCCTGGGCGCGTTCTTGGCCGGGGTGGTGATCTCCGAATCGGAACTCTCGCACCAGACGTCCGCCGAGATCAAGCCTCTCTCCACCGTATTTGCCATCTTGTTCTTTGTGTCGGTGGGGATGCTATTCGACCCCTCAGTGCTCATCAAGTACCCCCTCCAAGTCGGCATCGGGATCCTGATCGTTCTCTTCGGAAAGACGCTCGCCGCGATCGGCATTTTGCGGCTGTTCAAGTTCCCTTGGCCGGGCACGATGCTAATTGCCGGCAGCCTGGCGCAGATTGGGGAGTTGAGTTTCATCCTGGCGGGGCTAGGCTTGAAGTACGAAGTGTTCTCCCAGGGCCTGATGAGCGTGGTCTTGGCGGTCGGCGTGCTTTCCATTGCGTTGAACCCGCTCGTGCTGCAAGTCATGACCCGCCAAGGGCAACGTTGGGGGCAGCGACTTGAATCCGCTGGCGAAGAACCCTCCGGCACCAGCGAGCCGACCCCGGATTCGGAGAGTCTTCCCTTAGAGATTCGGGACCACGTGGTGATGGTCGGCTACGGCCGAGTGGGGCGCATCGTGGAGGGCTGTCTGATCAAAGCGAGCATTCCCTACGTGGTGGTGGATTTCGACCAAGAGATCGCCCGGGAGGTCACTGAACATGGAGCCCCGGTGGTGCTGGGCGATGCCACGCAAAAGCGCGATCTTCGGCGTGCCAATCTCGAGGCAGCGCGCTTGCTCATGATCGCGACTCCGGCGAACTCGGAAACGCGCGCCATGATTGAGGCCGCCCGCGCCCTTTGTCCCGAATTGCCCATCTGCGTGCGCACCCATAGCCTTGCGGATTACGGCTTGTTCAACGAATCGAGTGTGCAGCGAGCCGTGCTGGGCGAACTGGAGACGGCGTTGGAAATGGTGTCGTTTGCCTTGGCGGAGGTCGGGGTGGAAGATCATGCCGCCGATGCGATAGTGGATGAGGCCCGGCACGTGGTTGCCCAGCGTGCCTCGCGTCTGCAGATAGATTAGGCCCAGTCCAAAAATGGGGTGAGGAACGCATATATACCCTTGGGGGTATATAAGATATATGAGCCCGCAGACTCAAGCCACGTTAGACCGCCGCCTTGCCCGTATTGAGGGCCAGGTGCGCGGGCTGCGCCGCATGGTGAGTGAAGGCGATTACTGCGTAGACATCCTGACTCAGCTAAGCGCTGTGCGGTCGGCGCTCGATCAGTTCGGAGCGGAACTCGCCACCTCCCACGTGGAGACTTGTATCCTCGGCCACGGCACGGGCACCGCCCACGGGGAAGGCCAGTGCATGTCTCAAGAGGACTTGCTGGATGAGCTGAAGAGCACTCTCTCTCGCCTGATGCGCTAAACGCAACGCCAAATACCCCCAAGAGTATATGAACAAGATTCCTGCCGCCCCCGAACCGATGGAGATTGACATCCAGGGCATGACGTGCGCCTCGTGCGTGGCCCGCGTGGAGCGGTTTGTGCGTAAGGTGGAGGGCGTGGATGAAGTCGCCGTGAACTTCGCCAACCATGTCGGCACCGTCCACCACCAGGGGCTCGCCCCCGAGACGATCATCCAGGCCGTCGAGGCCGCGGGCTTTCAGGCCACTTTGCGTCCCGGCACCCGCGCCGTCCCCACTCCCCAAGAAGACGCGCAGGTTCTGAAAGCCCACGAAGCAACCGCCCAGCAAGCCCGTCGAGAGCTCATCGGGGCGGCGGCCCTGGCCATCCCCGTCATCCTGATTTCCATGATCTGGCACCCTCGCCCCGAGTGGGTGAACGGGTTGCTGCTGGCGCTCTCCACGCCGGTCATTTTCTACTTTGGGCGGCAGTTCTATCGCAACTTCTGGCGTGCGGCGCGGCACGGCTCCACCACCATGGATACGCTCATCGCGGTGGGCACCGGAGCCGCTTGGATCTACAGCGTCTACGGTCTGCTGGCGTACAGGGAGCACAGCCACGCGCAGAGTGAGCACATCTACTTCGAGGTGGGCGCGGGCATTGTGGTGCTGGTGCTGCTGGGGCGATACTTCGAGGCCCGGGCCAAGTCACGCATGTCTGGCGCAATCGAAATGCTGATGGGGCTCGCCCCCAAAACGGCGACTGTCCTGCGCCCGGATGGCACGGAGGCCGTGGTGCCGCTTGACCAGATCAAAGCCGGCGACATTTTGCGCCTCCGGCCGGGTGAAAAAGTCGCGGTGGACGGCACAGTGCTCGGTGGCAGCACCTACATTGACGAATCCATGCTGACGGGCGAGCCCCAGCCGGTAGAGAAGGGCAAGGGAGCGCACGTTACGGCGGGGACGGTCAATCAGTCGGGCAGCATCACGTACCGCGCCGAGCGCGTAGGCGCCGAAACCATGCTCGCGCAGATCGTGCGGATGGTGGAGCGCGCACAGGGCTCCAAAGCCCCGCTGCAAAAGTTGGTGGACCGAGTTTCTGGCGTCTTTGTGCCGGTGGTGATGGGGCTGGCGCTCCTCACTGCGGTGTTCACGTTCTGGCAGTTGAAGTCTCTCGATGTGGCGCTGATGCGCGCGGTGGCCGTGCTGGTCATTGCGTGCCCTTGCGCCCTGGGGTTGGCCACGCCTACGGCGCTGATGGTGGGAACGGGACGCGGAGCCGAGCTTGGCATTTTGGTCAAGGATGGTGAAGCCCTGGAACGTGCGGCGGCCATCCGCACGGTGCTCCTCGATAAGACCGGCACCATCACGCAGGGCCGGCCCTCGCTCACCGACTTTGTGGTGTGGGGAACGCGCTCCCGGGCGGAGTTACTGGCTGTGGCAGCGGCGGTCGAATCGCCGTCGGAGCACCCTATCGCCCGCGCGGTCATCCAGGCGGCGCAGGCGGAGCAACTAACCTGGCCCGAGGTGGAAGATTTCGAGTCCCTCCGTGGACAGGGGGTGCGTGCCCGTGTGGATGGTCAGGAGTGGTATCTCACCAGCCCCGAGGCGACGGCGCAACAATTAGCCCTGGGCACGGACCAAGCGGACCGGGTGCAAACGACGCAAGCCGAAGGGAAGACCGTATTCATCCTGCACGACGGCCACCTGGCGCACGCGATGATCGCCGTGGCCGACACGGTCAGCGCCACTAGCGCCGAAGCCATTCGATTGATTCGCGCCCAGGGGCTCAAGCCGGTGATGGTGACGGGCGACAACCGGTTCACGGCCCGGGTGATCGCCGACCAAGTGGGAATCGAGGAAGTGGAAGCCGAAGTCCGCCCCGAGGGCAAAGCCGAAATTGTGCAGAAGCACCAAGCTGGGGGCGCGGTGGCGATGGTGGGGGACGGCATCAACGACGCCCCGGCCCTAGCCCAAGCCGATCTGGGATTCGCCATGGGGCACGGCACGGATATCGCGATGGAAACCGCCGGCATCACCATCTTGCGCTCGGATTTGCGGTTGGTGCCGCTGGCGGTGCGTCTCTCGCAGTCCACGTTGCGTACCATTCGGGGCAACCTGTTCTGGGCGTTTGTCTATAACACGGTGATGATCCCGCTGGCCGCCATGGGCATGCTCAGCCCGATGCTCGCGGCGGGCGCGATGGGGCTCAGCAGTGTGTCGGTGGTGCTGAACTCGCTCCGGCTCCGGCAATTCGCTTAACCGGATGGTGAGTCCGGGCCTTACAAATAGGTGAAGCTCAGGCTGACATTGCTCGAAGTGGATCGGGCCCTTCCCCGAACCCAATGGGCGGAGAAACCAGGCGGAAACGAGTAAGTGGCAAATCCATCGGCGTTGGCCTCAAGAGTTGTCATCCGCCGCCAAGTTCCGTTGCCAAGCGTGTCCACTTCAATATCCACCGTGCACTTCTGGTTCGGCTCAGAGGTCATCGTCACGGACTTTTGATCAAATCCGGTCATCAGGTAGGAATCGGAAACTTGGTCGGTACCGATGTTCTCGCCATACCAAACCGAGCCCCAACCCTGCGGCTTGCCGAACGACCAAAGGTCGTCAATGTTGCCCCACCACAACCCCGACTGCGGCTGCCCCACCGTATGGTCAGTTTGGTCGCCAGCCATCACAAAGTAGCCGTTGTAGTGTACGAAGTCCGGCGTCACCCGCAGGTGGCGGCTAATGGGCTGCACCCCAAACAGGCGTCCGCCGTAGACCAGGTTCGGCAGGTCATAGAATAAGCCGAACGCATCCATCAAGTGCCGCTCCGTCTGGGCAAACCGGATGCGCATCCACTCGGTATTCCAGGTGTGCGACCAGGATTGGCTTCCGAATGGCAGTCGGTACCGGCTCCACTCCCCACGGTGAAGCACGCGCAAAATCACGCTGCCCCGATCCCAACCCACGGCGTACATGGGCGAACCGTAATAGTCGTTGGCAGCCGAACGCTGATTCCCAGAGACCTCAATGAACGGGTTGCGTTCCAAAATCTTCCAGCTGCCTTTGCCGTCCCATTCCGCCAAGCGGCCGGCGTACCGCTTGCCGAGGTGCTCGGGCTCTTCAAAGGTGTTGTTCGCCACCACCACACGCCCCTGGCCGGTGTGCATGCCCTTAAAGTGCAGGTAAGCGCCCTCCGCCCAGTCAAGTTCTTTGGTCAGATCAAAGAGCTGTTTGGATTCCAGGGTTTCCACGTTGGTCTCAAAGAGAAGCCCTTCCATGGTCAAAAAGTAGACCATTTGAGGGTCTGTGAGGTGCGCGGCGGTGGCCGTCAAACGGTGCTTGGCCAGCTCTGCCGAAGTCCGCACGGTTCCGTCCTCCCGGATGAAATGGGGGCCAATGATGGCCTGCTTGGATCGCCAATGGATGTAGCGATTGGCGTAGGTGCCTGTGACGCTCTCCGGGTGGCGCGACCACTTCATGTTCTCGTCAACCTGGTACAAACCCAGGCCGCTGCCCCGAATGTGGGCGACATAGCCGATGGCCCAAAGCTTGTTGGCCCAAGGGATCAGGGCGCCAATGCCCGCTTCGCTGTCGCTCCCCGCGCCGGGGGCTCGCATGACCATCTGCGGGTCCACGTGGTTCTGTACTTGTCCGTAAGCTACGGCCAAAGACGAAACGGCCACCAGGGCCAGCATGGAAAAGCGCACACGGGAAGTATAGAAGGGGCGACCGGGATTCGCGCACCTTGTCCTTCCTGTTCACCAGGGTTCAGACCTGGTAGTTCTACTTGCCTGTAACTTGGACAGGGGGTGCTAGACTGGCTTTGTCGGCTTTGTGCGCGCAGGCGCACACGGCCATTTTGGCGAGAGTACAAATTCCATGAACAAACTGATGTTGATCGCGGGCGCGATGGTGGCGGTGACGGCACCGGCCTATGCCGTCACGCTCTACTCCAGCTCTTTTGATACGAGCAGTTCCTCGGGCGACTTTAACGTCATTTCCGTGAACTCCGCAGCCGATACGGTGATTTTCGGCGACAACTACGGCGCACGCGGCCTGGCCGAAGCTCCCAACACCCCGGGCAGTGCCGCCGCGACCTCGGGTCTGTACATGCAGACCAACAAGGGCGCGACGGGTGTCATCAACGGCATCAACGCCTACCTGACGGCCGGCGGCGTGAACACCTTCACGGGCGACATCACGGTGGCCTTTGACCTGTGGATGAACGTTCCTTCTCCGCTGACCAACACCACGGAACACGCCATGTTCGGCATCAATACCGACGGCGTAGGCACCAACACCCGCACGGGCTCCACGCAAACCGGCGCGGACGGCGTGTGGTACCACATCTCGGGCGACGGCGCTTACTCTGATACCTCGACCACGCTCAACAACCGCGACTTCGTCGGCTACATGGGCAACGGCGTCAGTGCTCGCCTCGGGCACATTGAAGCTCCGTTCCCGACCCTGTTCCCGAACGGCCCGCAAGTCGGTGCCGCTGGTAACGGTTGGATCCGAGTGGAGATTGAAGAAATTGCCGGCAACGTGGAGCTTCGCTTCAATGGTACGGTGATCTCCAACTACGCGAACACGGGGGCCGCTGATGGCTTCATGTTCCTTGGCTACCAAGACCCGTTCTCGGGCAGCATTGGTTCCAATCAACTCTTCGCCGTGTACGACAACCTGACCGTGACCGCGGTGCCGGAACCGGCCTCGATGATCGCGCTGGGCGCGGGCCTGCTCGCCTTGGCTCGTCGCCGCCGCAAGGCCTGATCCTTCACTCGTAAGGACATCCTGACTCCCTTTGGCTTGGGCCAAGGGGAGTCTTCTTTTTTGCCCATATCCCCGTAGGGTAGCGTTGGCTATGCCTCAATTCTTAGTCGCCATCCATCACCCGGACGATTACCAACCCGGCATCGTCGAAGACGACGCGATGCGCCAGGCCATTGATGAACTGAACGACGACATGGTCGCGGCGGGCGTGCGCCGGTTTGTGGGCGGCCTAAAGCCCGTGGCGCATGCCCGGTCCATCCCGGCGGGGGGAGGCGAAGTGAGCGAGGCCCCCACGTTGCCCGGGAATCTGCACATGGGCGGCCTGTGGGTGCTGGAATGCGCCGACCTCGAAGAAGCCCTGAACTGGGGCCAACGCGCGGCCAAGGCCTGCCGCGCCCCGGTGGAAGTCCGCCCCTTCTTCCCTTAAGGCACCTGTCACATAATTCCGCTCATAACCTTGCCTTAAACAGTGCGCCGCCGGAGTGTGGTTAAACTGATGGGATGGAACTCAATCGGCGAGACCTTCTCAAGACGAGTCTGGCGGGCGGACTGCTTGGCGTAACTGGTCTTCTCACCCGGGCGTCCCTCGCCACGCCGGCCCTTCGCCGCGATTACGGCAATGAGCAAGTGGGCTACGGAGCCTTGCGCCGCCGCGCCGCCGAGAACACGGGCCAAGAAATCCTGGCGCTGCCGGATGGATTCCGCTACACCGCCTTCGGGGCAACCGGCGACAAGATGTCCGATGGCCACATCACTCCCGGCGCGCACGACGGCATGGCCACCCTCAACCACCGGGGCAAGATCCGCATCGTTCGCAACCACGAGGTGCGCAATAAGCCCGAGGAATCAGGGGCCTACGGATCGTTGGATACTGCCTACGACCCGCGCGGCGGAGGCGGCACCACCACCCTCATCGTGGACCCGGAAACCCGGCTCCTGGAGCGCGATTTCGTCTCCCTGAACGGCACCATCGTCAACTGCGCCGGGGGCCGCACCCCGTGGGGCACGTGGATCAGCTGCGAGGAAACCACCGCCGGCGAAGGCATCAGCCAGGTCTATCACAAGGACGAAACCCTGGGCGGCGGCTTCACGCGGCCGCACGGCTACAACTTCGAAGTCTCCTTCCTCGATGACGAACCGGTCCGGGCCAAGCCGCTCTACGAGATGGGCCGCTTCGTGCACGAGGCAATTGCCGTGGACCCCAGCACGGGCATCGTTTATCAAACTGAAGACCACAAAACGGCGGGCTTCTACCGCTACATCCCGCACGTTTACGGCAAGCTGGCCGAGGGCGGCAAGCTGCAGATGGCCAAGGTGAAGGGACGCGACCTGGTGGATACGCGCAATGGTCAGCGGGAGAACGTGACCTACGAGATCGAGTGGGTGGACATCAAGAATCCGGACCCGAGCAACGCCTGGAGCGACTCGCTCGCGCTGGGCAACCAGGGCCGCGAAGAAGGGGCGATGACGTTCGGCCGGCTGGAAGGCGCGTGGTACGCCGAGGGAGCGATTTTCCTGAATAGCACCGACGGCGGCGATGCGGGCCTCGGCCAGGTGTGGCGCTACACGCCGATGGGTGAGTCCCGTGGTGAACTGACGCTGTTGTTCGAATCGCCGAGCGCCGACGTGCTGGATGCCCCGGACAATCTCTGCGTTTCGCCCAAGGGCTCGTTGGTGATCTGCGAAGATGGGAAGGACACCCAATACGTGCGCGGTCTGAACAAGGACGGGCTGATCTTCGACTTCGCCCTGAACGTTCTGAATGGCAGCGAGTTCTGCGGCGCGACGTTCAGCCCCGATGGCCGCACGTTGTTCGTCAATATCCAGACCCCCGGAATCACCCTGGCGATCTGGGGGCCGTGGGAACGGGGCGCGTTCTAATCCCAGTCATAGGGGTTATCGCCCCGCGCCCAGAGATAGGACACCAATTGCCCGGCATGATACGATTCGTGCCGGGCAATGAAGCTGTAGAGCGCGGCGGCCGTGACCGTTTCCAGCTGCAGGTACCCCGCGAACCCTTGGCTGACTTGGACCTTGGCCTCGAGCTCCTCCTCAGCGGTTTGTTCGAGGAGCTGAAGGGTGAGCGCCCGCGTCTGATCCAAAAGTGCGATCAAGTCGGCCACGGTCTTGGCGGCCCACAGCGGGGCGTCCTCTTCGTCGGGGTTGCCGGAGGCCACCCCTCGCAAGCGATCGGTGATGGACCGCTCGGTGCTGATCATCTCCACAAACTGACCCTGGACGGTCCGCATGCCTTCGGCGGGCGCCCACGGAAGGAGTTCGTCGGTGAGGTGAGGGTAGGTTTCGACGAGGTCGGATCGCACGGAATCCAACTGCGCGCGGAGCAACTCTTTGATGGCCATGGGTTATTCTATCCCCCTCGTCATTTTGCGGGGAAGAACCGCGACGGAAACCCTTGGCCAGATTCTTGAGTAAGAATGTTAACGTCCATGAAGCGCGCGTTCACCCTCATCGAATTGCTGGTGGTCATTGCCATCATTGCCATCCTGGCGGCGATCTTGTTCCCGGTGTTCTCACGCGCGAAAGATGCGGCCAAGGCCACGGCGGGCATCGCGCAAATGCGCCAACTCGCGGCGGGGGTGATGATGTACGCCGGGGATTACGACGACTACCCGGTGCCCAGCACCAACTACGACGCCCCGATTAGCGACCCCAACCGCATCTGGACCGCGCCGATCTTGCCCTACCTCAAGAACAAGGAGATTTTGATCGCACCGGGCGCCAACACCAGCCAGTACGCCACCGACTGGAACACGCGGCAGCGGCAGAGCGTGGGCTACAACGACGTGATGGCGATTTCCTCGCTCATCGGCAACACCGCCGACCGCATTTGCAACGACGGGGAAGTGCGCTTTGGGTGCTCGGCGTTCTGGAATGCCGCGTCCTTCGGTCAGATGGAGGAAACCGCTCGCATCGGCCTTTTTGCCAATACGCCGCACGGGAACGCCGGGAAGTATCGCGGCTTCGTCTTCGGGGCGGATAACGGCACCGTCTATCGCCCGGATTACACATCTTTTTCGTCGCTCGATCAGGCCGTGCCGCTGGCCTCGGGTGAGGACCTCGTCCAGGTGATGGGGAACGCGCCCTTGAACCTCGGGGCCAATGAACTCAAGCCGATCATTGGGCGCTATAACCGGGCTGGGAAGGACGGGCGCACGCCCGTTGTCTTCGCGGATGGGCACACCAAGTCGGTGCTGGCATCTCAGATTGCGAATGGCAGTTCGGGCATCATCTGGCGATTTCGCTAATCTGACCTTTTGGTGAGGAACTGCAACAGCAGGTCCGGCCGCTGGCTGCCGATGAGCATAGTGCGGCCGTTCTTGAGGTAGAGCATGACCCCGAGATTGCCGCGGGCGTTGAGGGCGGTGACGGGAATCCCGCGTATGCCCCAACCGCCGTATTCTCGAATGGGGTTGTATTGCACGGCTTTGGCTTCCAGGATCTCATGGCGGCCCATCCGCCATCGGTAAGTGGGGATGTAGCCAAAGAAGACCCGGACTTCTTGATCATCCACCTCGGTGGTCATTCGGAAGATGAGCGCGTAAACCAACCCCATGCTGAGCGCGGTGGCCCCGAGCCCGATCAGCGTAGAGCGGATCGATTCGCCATCGGCAAAGAAGGCTCCGGCTACCGCCACGAGAGGGAGGGCCATAAGAAGCTCTGCCCAGAGAGGAAACCGTTGGCGCTCCGTGAAGGTAGTCAATACTCTGAGGACGAGGTGGAGATGGGCGCGGTTGCGTTCGGCAGATTGAGGGCCCGCAAGAGTTGATCGGGGTGCTGGCTACCCACAAGCATCTTACGCCCATTCTTGAGCGTAATGAGCACTCCCTGGTTGCCGCGAGTGCAAAGTGAACTGGTGGGAAATCCTCGAATTCCCCATCCGCCGAACTCTTGGACTGCATTGTTTTGAACTACCTCTGCCTTAAGAATGTCCCTAAGAGACGCGGTCCAACAGTAGACAGGAAAGAAGCCGAAGATCACTCGAATCTCGCTGCGGTCAACCTCGGTGAACATCCAGTAGAGGCAGATATAGGCCAATGCAGAGAAACCAGAAAGTACATAGAAGAATATGAGTGAAGTTGCGTCCGTATTCCTGGTCTGCCAAGCATTGAAACCAGCGATGGCGATGGGAACGAGAATGAGCAATTCACTCCAAAGAGCAAACCGTTGGCGCTCAAAGTAGTGGGTCAATACTCAGAGGACGTGGTGGAGATGGGCGTGGTTGCGTCAGGTCCATCCAAGGCCTGCATGAGCCGGTTTGGACTGCGGCTACCGATCATCACCGTCCGCCCCGACCGCAGAATCACGGCCACACCCATCTTGTTTCCAGTCCAAAACTTGTGCAGAGCTTGCACGCGGTGGAAGTACTTGTCAATTTCCGCGTGCCTCGCAAAGTCAAGTTTCTCCGTGCTCGCGACCTGATGGAGCGGCAAACGATACCGGGGGATGGGAATGACGCCAATGGAAATGCGAAGCTCGCGGTCATTCACCACCGTCGTCATCTTCGAGAAAAGCAGGAACAAAATGCCGCCAACAACGAGATAGGAAGTGTAGATCCAATATCGGATTTGGTTATCCACGTAGCCATGAGCCACTGCGCCCGCAATGGCCAAAGCAACAAGAATGTAGCGAGACCCGCCCCAATCGCTTCGCCATTGAACTTCTTTGAAGCGAGCCATATTCCCCCGGACTTAGGATGTGCCTTCGGCAATGGACTTGATCCGCTGCACGGCTTCCGTCCACGTTCCGTCCATCCAGTCGTACATCTCCTCGGCCACTTGGCAGCTCACATGCAGCGTGTACTCGTCGGGCCCGCCTTCTAGCCGGTAGCCTTCCTCGCAACCGGCCCAAGCGGCGACCTCCGGCGTGTCGAACACTTCCTGATCCCCCTGCACGAACCCCGTATGCCGGAACGTGACGTGGTGCCCGGCTTCGTACGCAATGACCTCGGAAACCAGGCCGCCACGAACGCCATTCTCATCCAGCCCGATGAATCGAACCGTGTTGCCCGTTCGCCATTCGCCCTCATAGAATGTCCCGACGCAGAACGGCTCACACCATTTGGTGTAAGTCTCCGGGGATTCGATGACTTGCCAAATCTGGTCTCGGTTGCCGCGAATGGCGATGGTTTTCTCGATGGTCTTGATCATGATCGTCCTAGAATCGCATCCATGGCGCGGGATGCGTTCGCGCAGCGCACAAGCGGGTAATGAGCGTAGTAGGGGATCATCTCCGCCACCACGGGGCCCTCATAGCCAATGTCCGAAATGGCCTGCATCACGTCCGGCCAGGGCACATCGCCCTCCAGCAAGTCCACGAAGCCATCAATCGTGCCAACGGAACGCCGGAAATCCTTAAAGTGAATGCCCACCACCAGCGGCCCGAGGGTTCTTAGCCAATCCTGCGGGTGACCAAACGGCATCAGGTTCGCCACATCCACGTAGGCGCCTACGGCCGGACTTCCCACCGATTGGATGAAACTGCGCATCTCGGCGGGGGAGAGCAGGAACTTGTTCCACACATTCTCAATGCCCATCCGCACACCGCACGCCTCGGCGGTGGGCGCCACGGCCTTCAGCCCCTCACGGGCGTAGTTCAGCACTTCGTCGTAGGGCTGCGCAGCACGGTCGGGCAGGAAGAACACGTCCACTGCCCCGGGGATAGTAAGCAACGTGCGCGCACCGAGCCAGCCCGTGATCTGCACCATCGCCGTGAGCTCTTCGCGGGCCTGCTGGCGGCTACCGGCATCGGCGTTACCCAGGGCGTTCCCCCAATAGAGGCCCGAAGCGACACTCGCAATCCGCACGCCCGCATCAGCGGCCTGCTGAAGAATGCGCTGGCAATCAGCTTCCGTGGTGGCCGGGGTGAGGTCCCCCGCTCCGCCAATGCAAACCTCCACGGCCTCAAATCCGTGCGCCTTGGCGTGGGCAAAAAACTCGGTGATTGGCATCGCGCCTTCTAACCCGCCGGGGTACGACCAGTAGTTGATGGACTTGAGAAGCATGGCTCGGTCCATTTTTGCAGAATCGCGCGGTCTCCTGCATCACCCTCGTTATAATGAGCCGTGGATTCGCCCCTCCCCTTCGGTTTTGAGCCCGAAGAAGAGCTGGCAGGTGGCTACTGCTCCCGCGTGTGGGCGACCTCCGATCGCGTGCTGAAGCTGCCGTGGCGCGGCGAAGAATTGGATTCGGGTTGGCGGGCGGCCCTGGCCCTGCAGGGCCTTGGTGGCCCGCGCGTGCACCATCACGATCCCGCCACCGGGGCGATGGTTATGGATCGGATCATGCCCGGCACACCGCTCCACCTGGCCGGGCTCGGCGAGAGAGCGATGGACGACATCTATGCAGGCTTTGTAGAATGCTGGCGAGAGCTACCGACCGAGGGCATGACACCGCTGGCGGCCTACGTGGCCGATACTCCGCATCGCGGGCTGCGCGATCACCTGCTCAGCACCACCCGGGCCCCCGTCTTCCTCCACGGCGACTTGCACCACGAGAACATCCTGCAAGGGCAGGGAAGCGACCATTGGGTGATTGACCCCAAGGGACTAGTGGGGGACCCTGCCTTCGAGGCGGCCGCATGGCTCCGTAACCCCGTGAATCAATCGCGCGAGCCGCAAGAACTCAAGGCCCGATTTGAGCGTCGCCTGGACGCTCTGCACGCCAGATTCGGTTGGGATCGGTGGCGGATGGCGGCCTGGACCCTCCTCACGCTGGATGACCCGAACGATCCTCCCGACCCTGGCACCCTCTGGGACGACCTCACGCAATGGCTGCGTGGGCGCATGCGGGAGGCATAAAAAAACCCGCCCGGTGGGAACCTATGGGCGGGTAACCGCTTGAATGCGAGATTCAAGTTTTTTGGGTTCGCTTTGATCTGGTCGCGGTGTCGTGGACAATCACGCCAGAAGCTTGCGGCTATTTTGACCGAGAATCCGCGCCCGGTGCATCCCCACTTTCAGGGGGTGCCTTCAGCAGCTTCACCATGAGCTCGGTTCGCGTGCGTACGCCCACCAAATCGTACAGCTCTCGGATGTAGGAGTGAACCGTATGTGGGCTCAATCCCAGCCGCGCGGCGGCGCTTTTCTCGGTGTCGCCATTCATGAGGCACGAGACCACCCGGCGCAAGCGCATGGGCAGATCCAAGATGAGCATGGAATTCGAGCTCGGCCCCTGGTGCCAAAGACGATGAATGAGCGGGCCAAGAACCTTGAGCAAATAGAGTGTAAAGTCGCGTTGCTCTTCGGTAAAGGGTGGGCTCTCGAGCGAACGACAAAAACACAGGCTGTAGGCCGAATTGTCATTTAAGGGCTCCCCGTCTTCTCCCACGGCGGGGATCGTTGCCAAGATCGTGGCATCCTGTTGGGCTTGTACGCGAAAGCGCTTATAGAATTCAGAGCTGTACCACTCTTCATCGCCAATCAGATCTTCTCGGCGGTGGCAAAAAGGCTCGGTATGAAGTGGCAACTGGCGCAGGACATTAAAGTGCGGGTCGGGGTAGAGATCAATGTTCTCAAAGTAATCCTTGAGCGCCCCCAGCTCCTTGGGCTGCCAGTAGCCGAAATCACGCAAACTGACAATCTCGCCGGGCTTGTCGTCCTCTTTGCGCAGTAGCCCCACCACGCCGACAACGGCGGAAACGTGTTCCATCGCCCCGTTTAGGATGTAGGCAATCTGAGCATCAGGTTCCGAGGAGACTTGAGCACCCCGAATTAGAAGCTGCCCTAACTCAACCGTGAGCTCAAATGTACAGGGCGGACGGTTGCGGGATGATTCGGGCATTGCACCTATAACGTTGCATTATGCCCCAAGGAGAAACAAGTTTCGCCGGCAACGAAATTTGCATGGCAAAAAAGGGGAGAAAATCCCTCCCCCTAATTATACTAGCAGACTTGAGGCGGCGTCGGGCTCGCGGCCGTCACCGAGCCCCGTTAAAGGATGCCATCATCGTGCCCCACTGGGCCATCACAAGGATGGCGGAAACGACCACCAAGACAATCGCCACGGTTTGCGCGGTTTTGGCCCCCGGGTTTCCTTTTTCAGCCGCACGCTTGGCGTGAATGAAGGCCCCGATGTAAGCCGGGCAGCAGCACAGCAAGCCGACCGCCGCATAGATGTACGACTTGGTGATGTCGCCCGAACCGTCGTCGCCGCCGACCGCACCGGTGCGCGGGTAGGGGTTTTGGTAGGGGTTGTAAACCTGGTTATCCGGGCCGGGACCCGCCGGTTGCGCGGGCTGGGCGTAGGGATTCTCCGCTCCGGTCGGTGCGCCCGAAACGGGGCCGGGAGTGGCGTAAGGGTTGATCGTATCGGCGGGTGCCGCCGGCTGAGCCGGAGCCGGGAACGTGAGCCCCGAGACCACCATGGCCTTCATCCGCTCACCGGTTTCAACGACTTCTACGTCCATATCGGGCGTGACCCGACCCTCGTTGATCCACGTTTGCAGGACATTGAGGTCGGCGGGACCAAACTTCTGGCCGTCCGGGAAGATGACGTAGTAGTTCATACGTTGAGACGCATCTTACTCCCTTGGCCCGTCTCTTGCAACACAACTCAGGTACGCCGGACATGAAGAATTCTTCCGCCCCCCTCACGCTTGGTCTTCTGATCAGCCTGGCCGTGGCCTTTGTGGTCAGCTGGATTCCAGAATCCCCTCTTGTGACGATGCTGGCGTTGTTCACGGACCCCGCCGCGCTGCGGCCGTGGACTTTCCTCACTTATCCCTGGGCGGTGCCCGGGGATGGCAACGCGCTCTTCTTCTTCCTGCTCATGGGCCTATGGTTGTGGGGCATCGGGGGGCAGATCGAGCGATCGACCAATGCGCGCACTTACATCGCCCTCTGGTTGGGGGCCACGGTGGTGCATGGCCTCACCTACTTCTTGGTGGCGCAGGGGCTCAAGGATCATTTCTTGGCGGGGCCGGGGTTGCCCGTTGCGTTCTTCGCTGTGTATCTCGGCGGGCGCTATCCGAACCAAGGGATTAGCTTTTTCGGGATCATCCCCATGACGATGAAGATCGTGGCCATTGTCGTGGCCGTGCTCACGTTCTTCGGCTACGGCACCGGCATGCCGATGCTGGGCCTGGCCGCGGTGGCCCCGCTGGCGCTCGCTTGGGGGCTGGGCAGCCGCCAGTGGCAGTTGAACCCCGGCCGGCCCCGGGCCGACATCAAGTTTGAGCGCAAAAAGGAAGCCGAGTTCGACCAGTTCCGGGATGAAGTGCGCCGCCGCGAAATCGAGCGGGAAGAAAAGGAACGCCTCCGCCGGCTGTTCGAAAACAGCCTGGATGACGGAGACGATTCGGCCAACTCGCGCTGAGGCGCGGGGTTAGCGCTTCAGCAGTTCTTCGATCTTGGCGCGGAAGGCGTCGCTCGCCGGGTTGTCGCGGCTCCCGAAGCGGTGGATGACCTCACCCTTCGGGCTAATGACGAACTTGGCAAAATTCCACTCAATCTCGCGGCCCTCGGTTTGCCCGATGAGCCACTTGTAAAGTGGGTGGATGTCCTCACCCTTCACCGAGATCTTGCTGAACATCGGGAATGAGACGTCGTAGGTGCCGGTGCAGAACTCCAGAATTTCCGCGTCCGTGCCCGGCTCCTGGCCGTTGAAGTTGTTGGCGGGGAAGCCCAGCACCACCAGCCCCTTCTCCTTGTAATCGTCGTAGAGCTTCTCCAGCCCTTCGTATTGAGGGGTCAGGCCGCACTTGCTGGCCACATTCACCACCAGCACCGTCTTGCCTTCAAATTTTCGGAGAGAGACCGGCTTCTGGTTGATGTCGGTCATGGTGAAGTCGTAAAGGGTCGCGGCGTTCGGGGTCATGGTCATGGCGGCCAACAAAGCAATGGTCATGTCTGCATTCTACGAAGTTTCCGCAGAAATTCTCGCCGTTTTGTCCCTATACCCTCACGCTACGGCGAAATTGAGCGTACAATTTAGCCAAGGCTAAAATGAATCGCAGAGCTTGGGTCTGGTTTGTTCTGGGGGCACTCGTGCTGGCGGCATGGGGGTGCAAGCCCGTGGCGACCTCATCCCCCGAGCCCGCCAAGGCGGGCCGCACGACCCCGATCAAAGCTGTGACCACGGTGGCGATGCTAGAAGAGATCGTGCGCACCGTGGGCGGCGACCGGGTGGAAGTGCAAGCGCTGATGGGGCCAGGGGTTGATCCCCACCTCTACCGCGCTACCTCCCGCGACACCGAGCGGCTGGACCAAGCGGAGCTCGTGGTGGCCGTGGGGCTGCACCTGGAAGGCAAGCTCACCGACATCCTAGAGCGCCAAAGCCAGCGCGGCAAGGTGGTCGTCTTAGCGGGGGAGACCCTGCCCGAATCCATGCGCCTGAAGGTCGAGGCGGGCCAAGACGACCCGCACATTTGGCACGATCCGATCCGCTGGCAAGAGGTCGTAGACCCCATCCGCGAGGCGCTGACGAAGCTCGACCCGGCCCATGCCGATGAGTTCACCAGCCGGGCCGAGGACTACATCCGCGCCCTCAATGAGCTGGACGGCGAAGCGGAAATGGCCCTGAAGGACATCCCCGCCGAGCGCCGCGTGCTGATTACCGCGCACGACGCCTTCCGGTATTTCGGTGACCGCTATAAGATCGAAGTCCGAGGCATTCAGGGGATCAATACCGCCAGCGAGGCTTCGGCTCGGGACATTATGGAACTCGCCGACTTCATCGTGGCCCGCCGGATCCGCGCGATCTTCGTCGAGTCCAGCGTGCCCCCGGCCACGATCGAGGCCCTGCAGAAGGCCGTGCGCGCGCAGGGGCACCAAGTCGTCGTCGGCCCCGCGCTTTACAGTGATGCGATGGGCACCCCGGGCACGCCCGAAGGGAACTACATTGGCATGTTCAGGCACAACATCAAGGCCATTTCCGAGGCTTTGAAGTGAGTACGGCCTCCCCGCTGACGGTTCGAGACCTGACGGTAGCTTACGGCGACCGCCCCGCCCTATGGGATGTGGATCTCGAAATCGCGCCGGGGAGGCTCACCGCCATCATCGGCCCCAATGGGGCGGGCAAGAGCACTTTGCTAAAGGCCGCGCTGGAACTCATCCCGCGCGTGGCCGGGACGGTGGCGTTCTTCGGGCGACCGCTGGCCGAGGTGCGTAGTGAAATCGCCTACGTGCCACAGCGCGCAGCCGTGGACTGGGATTTTCCGACCAACGTGCTGGATGTAGCACTGATGGGCACTTACCCCCGTTTGAGTTGGTTTCGGCGCCCCGGCCCGGATGCCCGGCAGCGAGCTACGGATGCCCTTGCCCGTGTCGGTTTGAGCGATCTAAAGGACCGGCCGATAGGGGCGCTTAGTGGCGGACAGCAGCAGCGCGTGTTCCTGGCCCGCGCCCTGGCCCAAGATGCGCAACTCTATCTCATGGACGAGCCCTTCGCGGGGGTGGACCAACCCACGGAACGCACGATTGTCGAGGTTCTACGCGAACTCCGCCGCGAAGGCAAGTCCGTCATTGCCGTGCACCACGATCTCCAAACCGCGCCGGACTATTTCGACGACGCGGTTCTGCTGAACGTACAAGTCTTCGCTCACGGGGCGGTGGCGGATGTGCTGACGGAAGACGAAGTGCGCCACGCCTACGCCGCTCGCCCGGTCCGGCTCAGCTTTGGGCAAACCCACTAACGGCCATGTGGGATTACACACTCGTTAGCATTGCCTTGGGCTCGGTCGCGCTGGGGATGGCCAGCGGGGTGATGGGTTCGCTCGCGGTGTTGCGGCGTCAGGCCCTGTTGGGCGATACCTTGGCGCACGCCACTTTACCGGGCATGGTCATTGCCTTCGCAGCCACGGGCCAGCGGAGCTACCCAGTGCTAGCGATGGGGGCGGCCCTGGCGGCGGGGCTTGCAGCCCTATTGGTGGCCTGGCTGCGTAGCCGCACCCGCTTGGATTCGGGCACCATCCTCGGCACGATTCTCAGCCTCTGGTTTGGGGCCGGGGTGTGGGGGCTGGCCTATGTGGGGCGCTGGCCCACGGCGAACAAGGCGGGGCTCGACAAGTTCCTCTTTGGCCAGGCGGCAGCCTTGACGATGGAGCAATCCACCGTCATGTTGGTCCTCAGCACGCTCATCGTCGGCGTGGTGACGCTCTTCGGCAAGGAGCTCAAGGTGTTCATCTTCGACCCGGTCTATGCCGCCACGATCGGCCTCACCGAGCGGCGGATGGGGGTGCTTTTCACTGCGTTGCTGGTGCTCGCCATCCTGATCGGCATCCCTACGGTGGGGGTTGTGCTGACTTCGGCCATGCTCGTGGCCCCGTGTCTGGCGGCGCGTCCTTTTGCGCACAGCCTTCGTGCCCTTACCTGGCTGGCGGGGGCGATTGGCCTGACCTGCGGCCTGCTGGGCACCTACCTCAGCGCGACGGTGCCGAACCTTCCCACCGGCCCAGCCATCGTCTTGCTGCTGGGGGTCGCGGTGGCCCTGGCGCAGATTCGGGTTCGTCGCCGGGTGCGCCTCGGTCCCGAAGCTCAACTTGAACCCGCCGCCGGAGGGAAGCCGTGAGTGTCCTCATGGTGATGGTGGCCACGGCGGTGGTCATCGGCTTGGCAACCGGTCTCGCGGGGGTTTGGCTGGTGCTCCGCCGCCAAGCGATGCTCGCCGATGCGATTAGTCACGCCGTGTTGCCGGGGCTCGTCGTGGGTTCGCTGGCCCTGGCGTTTGCGCCCATGCTCGGCGGGTTCATCGGGGCCGTGGCGGCGGGGCTGGCCACGGTGGCCGGCGTGGAGTGGCTGCGGCATCGGCGGCGGGTGGCGGCGGATGCGGCGATTGGGTTTGTGTTCCCGGTGCTGTTTGCGCTCGGGGTTGTGCTCGTGTCGGGCTTGGTGCCGAATGTTCACCTCGATGCCGACGCCGTGCTCTACGGTGAATTGGCCCTCGCCCCGCAGAACCCTTTGATCTTCGCGGGCTATGAGTGGGGACCGGAGCCTCTGTGGGCGGGCGCCCTTGTGCTGCTGGGCAACATCGTTTTTGCGCTTAAGTTCGGGGCGGAATGGCGCGCGATGACGTTCGATCCGGTGCAGCCCGCCATGGACCCGCGCCGTCATCAGGTGGTCGAGCGGGTGTCACTCTTTGTCGTTGCGAGTTCAGTGGTGGCGGCGTTTTCGGCAGTAGGGGCGGTGATGGCGGTGGCCCTCATGGTGGTGCCCGCTGCTGTCATGTCCTTGGCCTCGCGCCGGTGGGCGGTAGTGCTGGTGGGGGCGCCGATCCTGGGGGCCATGACGGCCGGGACCGGCACCTGGATCAGTTGGAACCCCGATTGGTCGCCCAGCGGCACCATCATCCTGGTGCTGGCGGTGGTCTTCTTTGGGGCGTTGATGTTCACCCCCGAATCCGGAATCTGGGCCGCCGCCCGCCGTCGCCTCCGGCAGAAAGGGCTTGTGCAAGGGAGCGCGTTGGTGGTGCACCTGGCCACCCATGCCAACACCGAGCGCGAAGCCTACGAAAGTCAGTGGGGTCACCTCATTACCGAACTGGGCTGGAAGCCCGCCGAAGCACGCCGCGCCGTTCGCGCCGCCGTCGGGCAAGGCTGGATCATGGATGGCCCGCAACTGCGCCTGACCCCGGACGGACAGGCCCTGGCGGAATCACTGACCATGCCCGCGCGCCGTACAATAGCTTCATGAAACCCAAGGCCGTGGTCTTGCTGAGTGGCGGGCTGGATAGCGCCGTGGCCCTGGCCCATGCCCAGGATGCGGGCTACGAGTGCGCCGCGCTCTCCTTCGATTACGGCCAGCGACACCGGATTGAGTTGGAATGCGCAAAACAGCAAGCCTTGCACCAAATGGTGAAAGATCACCGCACGGCTACCATTGACCTGCGGCTCTTCGGCGGCTCCGCCCTTACCGCTGATGTGGATGTGCCCAAGGACCGTGACCTCACCACATCGGAGATCCCCATCACCTATGTTCCCGCCCGCAACACCATCTTCCTGAGTTTTGCGCTGGGGTTTGCCGAGGTCTTTGGCGCGGGAACCATCGTGACCGGGATGAACGCGGTGGACTACAGCGGTTACCCCGACTGCCGCCCCGAGTACATTGCCGCCTACGAGCGCATGGCCAACCTGGCCACCAAGGCCGCCGTCACCGGGGAGCAAGAACTCCGCATTTGGGCGCCCCTGGTGGACATGAGCAAGGCGGACATCGTGGGCCGGGGCCTCGAGCTCGGGGTGAACTTCGCCGACACCACCAGCTGCTACGACCCCGACGCCCAGGGTCAGCCGTGTGGGCACTGCGACAGTTGCCTCCACCGCGACGCCGCTTTCGCGGCCCATGGCCTGGCCGACCCGCGCCGGGCGGCAACGGGAGCTAAATAACCCCGTGGCCAAGCTCCGGATCTCGGAAATCTTCACCTCGGTGCAAGGGGAAGGGCAGTGGATTGGGGTGCCCAGCGTGTTTGTGCGCGTGAGCGGGTGCAACCTGCGCTGCGTGTGGTGCGACACCCCCTACGCCAGTTGGCACCCCGAAGGCCCCGTGCGCGAGGTGGGCGACGTGGTGCAAGAGGTGCTGACCACCGGGGTGCGGCACGTGGTCGTCACGGGGGGCGAGCCGATGCTCTTTGAACCCACGGTGGACCTGGTGAACACTCTACAGGCCGAGGGCCGCGTCATAACGATCGAAACGGCGGGGACGGTGGATCTCCCGCTAACGCCGCATCTCTTTTCGATTAGCCCCAAGCTCTCCCATTCCGCGCCGGAAGGGGAGTGGCACGACCGGCACGAAGCGGGGCGGTGGCGGCCGGATGTCATCACGGCGATGATGGCCCGGGCTCCAGTTCAGTTCAAATTTGTCGTGAATCCCGACCACCCGGGCGATGACTGGGCGGAGATTGACGCGATGCTGGCTCAACTACCAGCGGTGCCTCCGGATTCGGTGTTCCTGATGGCCGAAGGGCGTGACGCCGCGCTCTTGCACGACCGGGAGCGCCGCCTGGTGCCCGAAGCGATCCGGCGAGGCTGGCGCATTGCCCCGCGCCTGCAAATTGACCTCTTTGGCGACACGAAGGGGACATAATCAAAGCCATATGGCCCGTATTGTTGTCCCGGAAGCGGAGGCCCTTCTCGATCAAGAGATTCCCGTCCTCGATAAAGGGTTTGTCCGGCTGGTGGACTATATGGGCGGCGACCAGCGCATTGTGCAAGCGGCGCGGGTCAGCTACGGCGCGGGCACCAAGAGCTACCGCCAAGACCGGGCGCTCATCCACTATCTTCTGCGCAACGACCACACCTCGCCTTTTGAGCAGGTGGTCCTCACCTTCCACGCTAAGATGCCGATCTTCGTGGCCCGCCAGTGGGTGCGCCACCGCATGGCCCGCCTGAACGAAGTCAGCGGGCGCTACAGCGTGATGAAGGACGAGTTCTACGTTCCCGCTGCCGACACCATGCGCGGCCAGAGCGCGGACAACAAACAGGCCCGCAGCGACGAGCAACTGCCCAACGCCGAGCGCATTATTGACCAGATGGTGGAAGACCAGCGCCTGATGTACGCTCACTACGAGGAGATGATTGAGAAGGGGCTGGCCCGCGAGATTGCCCGCGCCAACCTCCCGATCTCGCTCTACACCGAGTGGTACTGGCAGATGGACCTGCACAACCTCCTGCGCTTCCTCAATCTGCGCATGGACAGCCACGCTCAGTACGAAATCCGCGTCTACGCCGAAGCCATGGCCAAGTGCGCCCAGGCCGTCGCGCCGATGGCCTACGAGGCGTTTGAAGATCACATTCGCGGGGGCGTGCGGCTGAGCCGCGCCGAGAGTGCCGCCCTCGTCCGCATGCTGGAGGGCAAGGATTCAGGCTTGGAAGGCCGCCCCTTGGCAATCTTTGAAGAGAAGCTTGAGCGTATGCGGGCCGCCGCCCCGAGCGAAGCCCCCGAAGAGCTCGAAGGTCCTCAGATCAAAGAGTAAGCCCACGAAGTCCACCAATAGGTTAAATATACTCCCGGCCACTCGGACAGGCTTTCGTATGCGAATCCTGTGCCGACAGTCATGCCGCCTTATCAGTCATGGGACGTAGGCTGCTCATAAGTTCTTCCTTCGAGCAGGAAGCAGCTAGTTGAAGTGGGGAAGATTGAGATGCTGCTGGTAAGGCCCAATCTCGTCTTGGTAGAGGGAGGCAAACGATTTGAAAATTTGACCCAAATGGTAGAGATCATGTGCGACCCAGCCGGCTAACTGGTTCCGCACAGACTCAACCCCGAACTCGGGGTCAAAGACTGATTTTTCCAAGTCACTCGGTGAAAGATCCAACTCGTGGAGACGCTCGATCGACCTGATTCGGATCGAATGAAACTCATCGAGCATTGACTCGATTGTATTTGCCCGAGCGTAGTCGGCTTCTAAAATTTCTTGCCCATCTTCGGTGTAGTCTGGATCCAGCACTCGCTGGATTCGAAAAATCCAACCCCATTCTCGCTCCACGATCAAAAGGTGCGCCAAGGCCTCGCGTGGAGAAAACACATCGGGTACGTGCCTTGCATTCAGCCACTCTTCAGGGGGTCCAACCAAAACGACCCGCAGAATCTCGGGAGTCCGTGACAATGGCTCAGTGTATTGCGAGAGATTCAAGTGTTATGCCTCCTGACCAATTGAAGAACGAAGCCCATCGCCTCGATTCGACTTAAGCACAAATGACTCCGACAAATCCTACCGCTTGGACCAAATAGTCAAGCCCAAAAGTGGCAACTCGCACTTCACACTCGCGAGTTGCCCTAGCTCCCATCGCGCACCTTGAAACGGCGCGCGAAAGGAGCTACAAGGATTGAACCTCTCAGCGTTCGATCGTTTCTTGGATGCGGATGCTGATGCCGTCGCGTTCGCGCAGGGCGTCCAAAAATGCCTGGCCCTTCATCGCGTTTTCGTAGCGGATGGCACCCTTTTCCACATTGCCGGCGGCCACCTGCTGCGCAATGATGGAGCAGGAGAAGCCCGTCAGGCGCTCCATAGCCGTGAACCCGGTCTCGGGGTCCGTGCGGTCGTAGAGGTCAATCTGCACCATGATCGGCTTTCCGCCGCGGTGGCCATAGCCCACGCCGCGCACCGCGCACTGGTCCGGCTCCTTGTACTTCTCGAGTTCGGGGCCAAACACGGTGTTGAACACGTCCTTCGGCACCACTTCGGTCCCGCGCACGTTCACCTTGTTCTCGTTCCAGAACCCGAAATCCTTGAAGATGCGCATGAACTGGCAGTGGCCAGGGAACCGCAGCGTCTTGTATTCGTAGTTCGCCACCTTGCCTTCCAGCGTGTAGGGGGCCGTGCTGGTGCCGCCGCTGGTGGTGAAGGCTTCCATCTCGCCCATCTGCTTGATGTGAACCGTCTCCAGTTCGCTAAGCGTGTCCACCTTTTGCACCTTGCCGCTGCGCAGCACCACGGCTTCGTAGTCGTATTCCGTCACCAGGCCTTCCACGTTAAAGGTCAGCATGTAGTTGAACGGCGGCTTCGGGTTCTGGGGCAGCACGCCGCAGTAGAGCTTCACCGTTTCAGTGGTGTCCATAGCTTCAATGAGGGCAAAGCCCACGTTGTTCACCAGGCCGGGGGCCAGGCCCGTGTCGGGCACCAGGGTCACGCCCGCTTCGGCGGCCGCTTCGTGCAGCTTAAGCGTTTCCATCGTTACCTCGGTGTTGCCGCCCAGGTCCACCATGTCGGTGATGGATTCAATGGCCACGGCCGCGATCTGCGGGTGCATCCAGTAGGGCACGCAGCTCAGCACCACGTCAATGTCTACCAAGAACCGGCTGAGCTCGTCCTTGTCCAGGGCATTGAGCTGCACCGGCTTGCAAATGTCGCTATCCAGCAGCGAGTTCACGCGGTTGGCGCTCTGCTGGGCTTGCTCCAGGCTCATATCCGCCAGGTAAACGGCGGCGGGGTTCGCAAAACGAACAAGATCATAAGCGGCGGCGGTGCCTTGCATTCCCGCTCCCAAAACGGCGTAGGTGTCTTTCATTCAAGTCCTCCAAAAGGGAAAGCCACCTCATCGTCGAGGCGGCTGGTGGAGTCAGATTACCAGGAGGCCCGCCCCCAAAAGCGGAGGCGCGGGTATCTTAGCGGAGCGATGTGGGAGGCCTGCGCAGGCCACACACCACCACATCCGGGAGTTACACAAATGCGCAAGACTCGCCGCAAGGCTAAGCACTCCCAACGCTTTTTGGCGTTGGCGTCTCAGGTTGATAAGACCAAATTTTACGATATCAACGAAGCCATCGAGTTCGTGAAGGCGAATGCCAACACGAAGTTCGTGGAAGGGGTTGACCTCTCCCTCCGCCTCGGTGTGGACCCCCGCAAGGGCGACCAGAACGTGCGTGGCATCACCAACCTGCCGCACGGCACGGGCAAGAACCAGACCGTGGCCGTCCTCGCCAAGGGCGACCTGGCCAAGGAAGCGACGGCGGCCGGTGCCGACGTGGTGGGCGACGAAGATCTCATCAAGCGCATTCAAGAAGGCTGGAAGGACTTCGACGTGCTGATGGCGACGACTGACATGGCCCCGCAGATCGGAAAGATTGCCCGTATTCTCGGCCCCCGCACCCCCAACAAGAAGAACGGCACCGTGACCGACTCGATCGGCCAAGCCGTGAAGGAAGTCAAGTCGGCCAGCCGCGTGGAATACCGCGTGGACAAGGCCGGTGTCATTCACATGCCGATTGGCCGCGTCAGCTTTGAAGCGGACCAACTGCGTGAGAACATGCTTTCGGCGGTGGACACGGTGATTCGCGCCAAGCCGTCTTCGGCCAAGGGTCGCTACCTGCTCAGCGTGACGGTGTCCAGCACCATGGGTCCGGGCCTTCGCCTCGATCCGACGCTGGTTGGCAAGGCTTCCGGCCACTAATCGCAGCCTTCGGGTTGCAAAGAAAAACCCCCGCGGCGCAATGCCACGGGGGTTTCTTCGTTTTGGTCTTGCGCCTTTCGCTAAGGAACGACGGCCTCGAAGGCCACCAGTGCGGGCGTACCCCGAGAGAGAGAGGTCACCGAGTACACGGTTCCCGTAGCCGGGTTCACCGCGATGCGAGTGTTTGAGGCGACACCGGCTCCATCAACATAACCGTCCGCGAGGCTCCCCGCCACCGGGAGGCTAATTGTGTACAACCTTCCATTGCGATAGACGCGCAACCCGAACAAGTCATACATGTAGATGGAACCAGCACCGTCACTAGCGAGGGAACGAACGGACTCAAACTGCCCCGGCGTTCCATCGGTTCGTCCGCTTGTGCCGTCACCGGCCACCGTTGATACGTCTTGGGAATTGAGGTCAAGTCGGCGCAATCTTCGGTTCCCCTGGTCCGCAATATAGAGAGCACGATCATCCCCTATTGCCAGGCCGTCGGGAGCTCCGAACTGCGCGGAGAGGGCGGGGCCATCCGCAAATCCAGTCGTACCCGTGCCCGCCACGACGTCGAACCGCCAACTTGTTGGTGTGAATTGCGCCGATTGAATCTGCTGCCCCCGGACAATCCGATAATTGAATTGATCCGCGATGTAAAGATAACCCGATGATGGATCAACGACGATGGCGGTCGGAGTATTGAATCGAACCGTATCCCCATCGCCCATCGCCGTGCCCGCGCTGTTATCTGCCGCTCCTCCAATCCTATAGAACGAGAAGGAATCGGGATTCTGCGTGAATTCGGAGCTATAAGGTCCAAAACCTGCCCAGATTTGATTGCCGGCCGTAAAGACAATGGAATTTTCGCTGAGCGGATAGATGCTGTCAATACCACTCGGAAACTGAGCGGTGTACCCATTCCCGCCTGAAACAGTGGCGAAAACTCCGTCGAGGTTGGCAATGGTCTTCACCATCCCGTCGGCCGGGGAATAACGTCGAAGAACGTTGTTGTCGGCAAAGACTAACGCGCCGGTTTGAAATGCCGCAATGCCGTCTGTCGAACCGCCTCGAAATCCTGCTCCCAATCCGATCCCATCCTTCCTTGAGAACAACTGACCGCCGGCGAGTCTGCGTGCGTAGACGTTGCTGGGCGGCGCATTCGTGCCCGCATCCAGTGCGATCGGAGCGACGCCGCCGCCCGCGACGGTGACGTAGAACGTCATCGAGGCCTCAAACTGAACGGTGAAGCCAATGTCGAGAGTCTGGGTGGAGTTCGCTAGCATGCTGCCGATCGTATAAACCGCGCGGCCGGTGGCCGTGGTCCACTCTTCGTTGCTGAAGGTCACCGGTTGGGTGCTGGAGCCACTCACGAAGTTCGGGAGGATGAGACGTCGCACGCGGTGGTTGTTGGTGTCGGCAAAGAGGAATCCGTTGCCGTTGCCCGGCGAGGCGAGCAGTGGATCGTTCGCGGTGGGGTTGAGACCATCCTTGAAGCCCGCCGGGCCGGGGGAGACATACTCCTGCGCCCAGCTGGCAAGCACGTACGGGTTGCTGCCGTTCGGCACGCGCAATACCGTGATCGTATCCGTTACGTTGTTGGCCACCGCAAAACGACCTTCACTGACGGCGATGCCCGTGGCTCCGCCCGTGAGCGTGCGGATAAGCGAACTCTTGTTCGTGATCGGATCGACCGCGAAGACTTGGCCCGTGGAATTCGAAGTGACGCCGAGGATCGGTGCGCCCTGGATCTGCCCGTAGCTGATGCCGTAGGCACTCGGGATGCCGCTCGCCACCAGGCTCACCGAGGGAGTGCCGCTCAGGTTGCTGACCCGCTTCACCTTGTTGTTGCCGAGGTCGGCGACAAAGAGTTCGTTGTCCCCGAAGGCGATCCCCGTCGGGGTGTTGAAGAGGATGCTCGCGCCCGTACCGAGCCCGTCACCTGAGGCAGGGCCACCCGCCAGCACCGAGCCCTCGGTGCCATCTTTCTTGAGGCGGATGATGCGGTGGCGATCGCGCTCGATGAAGTAGATGTAGTTGCCGCTGGGGTCCCCAGTGATTCCGAAGACGTTCTGGTAGCCGCTACCAATCGTCGAAACGCTTCCGTTTCGGATGCGGCGGATGCCGTTGCTGCTGCCCTGGGCCACATAAATCGTGCCGTCAGTATCTTCCCATACGGCTCGCGGCGCACCAATCGCAGCGCTGGCCACGGCGCCATCCGTGAGGCCGCTACTACCAATCCCGGCCTCGGTAAGCGCGGAAAACTCTGACGAAGCCGTGGTGAGCATGGCCTTGAGTTGCTCGTTCTGGCCCAGCGGAATCTGAGTGTTGTTCTTAAACGTCAACCGAAGCACCCGGCTGGAAATGGACGAGCCCGGTAGCTGGAACACCTCCGCGCTCTCCACCTTCACCGAATTGCCTTGCCAGATGGCACGACCCTCGGAATCCAAATTCGTGACCTTCACCTTGTTGGTGACCGGGTCCACTTCGATCCGGGCCGTTACCCCCGCATCACGAGAAAAGTCCGGAGCCAGCGGCGCACCGCCCCCTCCGATGAGCGACCCGCTCCCTCCCCCACAACCGGCAAGCACTAGCCCCACCGATAAACAACTCAAGCCCAAAAGCTGGCGCATAGCTGCAGTGTAGCGGCTCCAGCGAAAAGAATGTCAATGAAAAAGTAAAAGCGAGGCAAATCCTTCGATTTGCCTCGCATCCAACACGAAACCAAGAAACTATCGCGAATGTGCGTAAGCTCTGCGGCCCGTGAAGGTGATGCCATTGAGGGACGTTGTATTCAATCCACGTTGAAGCAGCTTCTCCTTGAGTGGCGCTCCGACTAACCCTGGTTCTGCCGCGGCCAAGAGTGCAAGCACTCCCGTCATGTGCGGAGACGCCATCGAGGTCCCGTTGTAGGAAGCATAGGCCGAGGTGTTCCCCGATCCAGGCACCGTGCTCCAAACTCCTGAGCCCGGAGCCCCAATGTCCACTGAAGTCGCGCCGTAGTTGCTGAACGAGGACCGCGTCCCAGCGCTGGTGATGCTCGCCACGCTAATGATGCTGACGTTGTCGTAGCACGACGGATAGAACGGCTGAGTGTCGGTATTGCGGCCATTGTTGCCCGCCGCACAGACGGTCAAGATGTTGACTTGCTCGCACCGCGTGATCGCGTCTTTCAGCGTCTGCGAGAACCCGCCGCCGCCCCAGCTGTTGTTGCTGGCCACGATGTTGAGCCCGTGGCGCGTCTTCAGGTCGGTCAGATAGTCAAAGGACTTGATGGCATTGGCCGTAGAGCCGCTGTTCTGCAGGAACTTGACCGGAATCATTCGCACGCCCCAGCTCACGCCGGCTACGCCAATGCCGTTGTTCCCCTTCGCGCCGATGGTGCCCGCCACGTGCGTGCCGTGGTTGTCGCCCGTATCATCGTAGGTGGTGCGGTCGTTGTTATAGAAGTCCCAACCCAGGTTGTCATCGACAAATCCGTTGCCGTCGTTGTCGATGCCATCCACGGGTTCAAACGGGTTCACCCAAATCTGTCCCTGCAGGTCTTCGTGATTGGCCATGACTCCTTCATCAATCACGCCGACAATGACACTGCCGCGCCCGGTTAGTCCGATCATCCAAGAATTGGCTGCTCCAACCCCAAACTGATTGGATGGAGTGGAATCCTTTCCGTAGGCGCCCCACAGACTGCCATTGAGGTAGTAGGGGTCGTTCGCCTGCTGGGTTTCGACAATGAAGTTTGGCTCCGCCACCTCCACGCGCGGGTCGGCCTTCAGGAGCTCGATCATCTCCGGCACGGGCCGCGAAGTGCGTAGCAAGAGCACACCGGACTGCTCGCCCACGTTGCGCATCGCCGCGGTCAAAATCTGCTCTTCCAGTTTTACATCCAGGCCGGGGAAGATCGCCTGAATGCCTCGCTCCGGCAGCCGAATGCCAGCCTTGAGTTTGACCAGCACTTCACCTTCCACGTAGCTCGGCGCGGCAATGGATTTGGTGAATGCCTCCAGGGGATTCATCGACCGAGACTGAGCGACGCCAAACGCAGGGATCATGGCGAGGCTCACGAGAGCGAGAGAAGACAGCGTTGACTTCATTTCAATTCCTCCGGCCCGGGAGCGGACCGCATGCGGCAATTATAAACCGAAATCTTGTGAATAGTCACGAAAAGTGTGGACAAACAAACGAAAAAATGCCCCGACTTTCATCGGGGCCATTGAGTTGGACCAGGTTAAAAACGTGAGTGACGTTCAGCTGCGGCGGTCTTGGCGTCCCCGCAAAATGGAGGGGATATCCAAGTCAATTTCTTGCACCACCGGCTGCGGAGCAATGGCTTCGCCATCCAGCGTCACGGCGCGGCGTCGCTCTCGGGTTGCTTCAGCCTGAAAGACTTCGGCATCCTTGGGGCGCTCGCCCGATCCGCTAAACCCCGTGGCCACGAGGGTCACGCTCACCGAGTCACCGGCTTCAGGGTCTTCGACGTGACCCAGGTAGATAGCGGCGTTCTCCGCATCGGCGATTTGCAGGATGTAATCCATCACATCCTGAATTTCTCCGAGGCTGAAGTTCGGTCCGGCCGTGACATTCACCAGCAGGCGAGTGGCTCCGTGCAGATCGCCCTCGATGAGCGGTGAATGCACAGCTGCGCGGGCGGCTCGTTTGGCAGCGTCGGCCCCCTCGGCGTAGCCCAAGCCCATCGTGGCGAGACCAGCATCCGACATCACCGCACGGACGTCAGCGAAGTCCACGTTGATCAAGCCCGCGCGCAAGATAATGTCGCTGATGCCCTTCACGCCTTGGATCAGGGTTTGGTCGGCCAGCAGGAACGCCTCTTGCAGAGTGAGCTTGCGGTCCTCCATCTCCATCAGCTTCTGATTGGGGATGACCAGCAAGGTGTCTACGTGCTGTCGCAAGGCTTCCAGGCCGCGGGCGGCATGCTTGCCCCGCTTCGGCCCTTCGAAACCGAACGGCGTGGTGACAATTGCCACCGTGAGGATGCCCATCTGGCGAGCGATCTTGGCGATGACCGGAGCCGCGCCCGTGCCCGTGCCGCCACCGAGGCCGCAGGTAAGGAAGATCATGTCCGCGCCATCCAGCATCAGCTTGATGGCCTTTTCGCTTTCCAGCGCACTGCGTTCACCCACTTCCGGGTCGCCGCCAGCGCCCAGGCCACGGGTCAGGTTTTCCCCAATCACTTCGGGGTGGTCGGCGGCGCTCTTGGTCAGGGCCTGGCGGTCGGTGTTGAGGGCAATCAGGGAGATGCCATCCGGGTGCAGGTCCGCCAAACGGTTGACCGTGTTGCCGCCCGCGCCGCCCACGCCAATGACGCGGAGAACAGCTCGGGTTTCAAATAGGTTAATCGGGCTCATAGTCTGGTCCAAACGCTCGGGTGCAGATCACCTTGGCGCTATAGGGAACGGACGCCACAAAGCTAAGGAAAGCACCGCCGCCGGGCCTCTTGATTTCAGAAGTTATCCACACCCCTGGGGCCACCGGTTTCTGAGCCAGGAGAACGGGTACACCCGAGGCATGCGATGGTGCCTCCTGGGCTTGAGTTTGCTTCTCCTTACGGGTTGTCAGCCATCACCAACGTCGCAAACGCCCGCCGAAACCAAGGCCCCCAAGGATAGCGGTGCGGGGAAGGCGCTCACGGGCCCCGGCTCTGACTTTATCCGCGCGCTCCTCATCGAGGACTTCACCATGGCCTTCGAGCAAGTGGATCGCCAAAATCCAGATCTCCAGAACCCGCAATCCCTGGTGGCCGCCTACGAAGCGTGGCTCGCTCGCAACCGGAGAGGTGGAGACACCCGCTGGCGACCGGAGCAGGCGTCCGCTGATCCCCAAATCGGAACTATTGAAGCGGACACCGTGGTTCAAAGGCTCCGCGACCGAGGGCAACTGCCGCCCGGCGACCCCGTGACCGTGTACTGGATGCTCGGGGCGAACCAAACGAAGACCTCCGTGGCCGTAGTGCTGCTGACGGACGGAACCGCTCCCGACGCCCAGGTCAAGGCCGCTGTCTTCGTCGCCACGAGCGAAGAAGAAGGATCTGCCGCCACCACGACGAACCCTTAACTCCGGGCTTACCCAAAGTCGGGTATCCAAGGCGCATGGCATCCTTGATCCTGGCGGCCGCCCTCGCCCTGTCCACTCAGACCGCGCCGAACTCCGCTCCGCGCACCCCCGGCGACCCGGTGTCTCGCATCGCCTTTGGCTCGTGCTACAACCAGGCCAAGCCCGCTCCGATCTGGGCGACCATTGCCGCCGCCCGTCCGCACCTCACCCTGATGCTGGGCGACAACGCCTATATAGATAGCGACGACCCCGCCAAGTTCGATGAGATTTATGGTCGAGTTGCGGCGGACCCCGGTTTTGCCTTGCTCCGCTCCCAGTCGCGGATGATTGCCACCTGGGATGACCATGATTACGGGCTGAACGACGGCGGGGCCGATTTTGCCGCCCGCGATATGGCGCTAGGCAAGTTCGATGACTTCTGGCAAGTTGCCGCGCCGGAACGCCAAACCCCCGGCGTCTACGCTGCGCACATGTTCCCGCAAGGGGGGCGCACGGTGCAGGTCATCGTGCTGGACACCCGCTACTTCCGCAGTCCCCTCATTCGCATTGACGGAGCCTACAAGCCGGATGACAGTGCCGGCAAGACGATGCTGGGGGAAGCCCAATGGAAGTGGCTTGAGGCTCAGCTGCGCACCCCCGCCGACCTGCGCATTGTGATGTCGAGCATCCAGTTCGTGCCCGAGGATCACATCTATGAGAAGTGGGCCAACCTGCCGCGCGAACGCCAGCGAATGCTAGATCTCATCAAAACCACCGAGGCGGAAGGCGTACTGTTCGTCAGCGGCGACCGGCACCTCGGCGAAATCAGCATGATGGACGGCGGCGTCGGCTACCCGATCTACGACGTCACGGGGAGCGGGTTCAACCAAAGCCGTACGGATTGGCGCCTGCAGGAGCCCAATCGCCACCGGGTGCAAAGCGTGAACTACCTGCACAACTTCGGATGGATCGAAGTGGATTGGAAGCAGGAAGACCCGCTCATCAAGCTCCAACTGCAGGGCGAAGATGGCGACGTGTTGGCCTACCAACCCATCCGCCTGAGCTGGCTGAAGCGGGGGCGCATCCGCTCCAACTAAATCATCGGGAAGTGGTACGCCCCGGCGCGGGCTTGATCTCTTCGGAATGACTCCAAGTACGAGAAGGCCTCTTCGATGGTATGGAGGGGCTCTTCTTGGCGGCCCACCTCGTGTAGTTTGCCTGCAAAGGTTTGGATAGCGCTCACGTACGCCTTAACCCGCTCGATCTCGCCCTGGCCCATGCCCGTGGCGGCCATGCGCTTTGCAAAGTCTTTCGGCTTTTCATCGATTTCTCGGACGAAGGTGCGCCCAACCATCAGGCATTCAATGCAAGCACCATCGACCATGCGAAGGATCCGCGAGATGATCTCTAGCCCGGGAAGTTCGGCATTTAGATTCTCGATTTGCGGTGCACTCATGGATTCCCGGACGCTCCGATATGCGGTGATGGCCAGTTCCCACTGGTCGCCAATCCTTCGTTCGACGCTCGTCTCCAGCTCGTTCTCGATGGCATGGCAAGACAATTTCCCGAGCGACTCAATGACTTCGAGCGGGTAAGGGCTCCGCTGGGCAAAGTTGACGAACTTACGAACCTTTACTTTTGACCAGATAAAGAGGCCCGCCACGAAAGCCAAGGGTATCGCGTGGGCGAGCCACAGACCCCCAGGGCCGTCCGGGGGGATGACTCTTTTCAACACCACCCAGGAGGGGAGAGCGAGCCAGGCAAACCGCATCGGGTTGGCGAGTTCTTTCGCCGCCGGCGCGAACCGATGACGCAGGTAGCGCTCAAGATTGGGCCACTGAACCATAGACTTGAGAGTGCAATCTACCGCAACACTGGGGATAGGGGGAAGGGGATTGATCTTTGCAATCAGGACTCGACGGAAGTTGTGGGAAGCATCGTCGTAAAGAGCTCTTCAGGGAGCGAACAATGTGAGCCACCGGCGTTTTTCTGAGCCAAGCGGAAGGCCTCGAAGTCGTGAATGGCACTTTCGAGTCGGCTAAAGGAGTTTTCCGAATCCACTGCTTCCTCAAGCGCAACCTCGAATCTCTTCATTGCTTCATTGTATGCTTCCATGCGTTTTACGGCGAGTACAGGGCTTGTCGCCTTCATGCGCTTCTGGAAGGAACGCACGCGCTCGGTGGCGCCTCGGACGTAAGGGTGGCCGGCCAAGAGGGCCTCAATGGTGCCCTCTTCGATGTTGCGAAGTGCGCGGGCGCCAAGACCCGATTTTGGATCTGTGGGCTCAACATTGCCCATCAGAGAAGTCATCTTTTCGAGAGTGGATTCCCGGGCAGTCGCAATCCTTTCTCCTTGGTCGCCGATGACAGGGTGAACACTGACACCTAATTCTTGGTTGGTGGCGTGGCTGGATGCCTCTCCGAGCCACCGCAAGACTCCGCGCGAATAGGGGCTCGACGCAGCAAACGCCTTGAGCCTCTTTGATCGAACAACCTCCTGGATGATCAATGTCGCAATATAGACAATGCAAAGGAGGGCAACAGGATTTGCGAGTGCAGCGGATGAGTTATCAATCGCCGAATAGAGAAGTAAACCGGGAAAGAAGATGAAGTGGAAGGGGCTAGCAAAAGGTTTGCCCTCGGGCGCAAATCGCATTTGAAGGTACTGAGAAAATTTTGGCCAACTTTGCCCATCTGGCGCTCCGGCATCGCTAGCTGACTCAAAGAGCCTCCAAGCCGAATATCCGGTTCCCAGAGAAATTAAGAAAACAAAGGCCAATTTTCCCCAATCGATGGAATCCCACCTCATGCGAAAGAGCAGATAGGATGTTACGACCAACCAAAAGGCTGAACAGAGTAACCAGTTCCAATCGAGCACCTTGAGCGGCCTTTGTTTAGGAAGACTGACGCTCACTGGCACTAACTCCACCTAGGAAGTGGTCGGATGACCGGCACTATTCCTTAAGATCTTGATTGTATCCGATGGACTGGTGCAACTCGTCTTCCGCGTGCCGAATCTCCTCCAGCCGCTCCAAGGCCGCGCGGAGCGCTGTCGAGCCACTTCGCTGCACCTGCCCCGAGGCCCGCACTTCGTCCGCCAGCCCTTCCAGCTGCTCCACGCACCGCGTGATGAACTCAAATTCGGTTTCTCCCCAGCGTGTATCCGCACACCGGGCTTCGAACGTCTTGATCCGCTGCCCCTTACGCCGGAAGTAAGCCCGCCCCGCAAAGATTGCGTCCACCATCACATCATCCGCCAGGGTCAGCGCGTGTTGGCGGGCAGTCTTAAAGGGTTCCTCCTTGGCTAGGCGCACCCACTCCGGGTGGTCCAGGCTCGCCTTGATGTCGGCAACGGCTCGGGCTCCCCGTTCCCAAAGGTGCTGCAGGCGCGGGTGCAAACGTGCCGGCAACTGCCCGGTCTGCGCGTGCTCGGCCAATTCCGCGAGCACGAACTGCATTTCAGCCGGGAACCGACCCTGCGCCGATTGTTTTCGCCGCCGGTTGCGCTGCACCAGTGAGGCTCCCCCCAGATACAAGAGAAATGCGATCACCAAGATGGGCGGCCACATCTTCTCGAACGGCGGGAAGTCGTCCAGCAAGGTCTTGGCGCCATAAAGAATAGGGAAGACCATCCACCAGTAATGCAGCGGTTCGTGTCTTAGCGACCGCTCAAGTTCATTTCTCGAACTGAGATAGCCTTCCAGAGCCGCCATGGCGCCTACTTCGGGGCGGCCCCGCTCACCATCTGCAGGGGCACCATCGGGCGGCGGCCCGGCACGGGCGCACCTTCTAGGTGGCCAATCAAATCGTACATCTGGCCTTCCGTCACGGTCACATCCACAAACGTGCCGGGTTGGGCATCGCCCTGCGCATACACCCAGCCGTCAATCTCGGGAGCGTCGCGGAAGGATCGCCCCGCCACCCAGCCGTCCCGCGCTTCATCCACCAGGATGCGCATGGTCTTGCCGATCCACTCGCGGTTCTTGGCCAGGCTAATGGGTTGCTGCGCGCGCATCAGCCGGTCGTACCGTTCCTTCTTGCGTTGGGCGGGCACCTGGCCGGTCATTTCGTAGCTGGGCGTGCCGGGTTCACGGCTAAATGTGAACGCCCCTACGCGGTCCAGCCGGGCGGCCTTGGTGAAGTCCAGCAGGGTTTGGAATTCGGCTTCGGTTTCCCCCGGGAACCCCACAATGAACGTGGTGCGGATGGCCACATGCGGGATCGCGGCGCGCACCTTGTCAAAGACCTTCAAGTACCGGTCGCCATCCCAGGGCCGCTTCATCCGGCGGAGCACATCCGGGTGCACATGCTGCAGAGGGATATCAATGTACGGCACCACCTTTTCGAGGCTCGCCATCGCCTCGATCACGTCGTCGGTGAGCCGGTTGGGATAGAAGTAGAGCAGGCGAATCCACTCGACGCCGTCCACTTGGTTGAGCTCGCGCAGAAGCTTGGGCAGGGTGAACTCGCGGTAGAGGTCGTAGCCGTACTGCGTCACGTCCTGGGCGATCAAGTTCAGCTCTCGCGCCCCGGTCTTGGCGAGGTGACGGGCTTCTTCCACCACGCGCTCAATCGGCTTGCTCTGGTGCTTGCCCCGGAAGCTAGGAATCGTGCAGAACGTACACCGGTGGTCGCAACCCTCGCTCACCTTAAGGTACGCGCTCCACGGGCGGCCGGAACGGGTGCGGGTCGGGATGTCCGCCCACCGGTGGTGCGGCGGCTCCACGTCCATCAGGGGCTGGGTGTGCCCAAAAACGTTCTGAACGATCTCGTCAAAGCGCCCCATCTGCCCGACCCCGATGTAGGCGTCGGCCCCCGGAGCTAACCGAGCCAGTTCTTCACCCAGTCGTTGCGCCAGGCACCCGGCGACAATAACCTTGCCTTTGCCCTTTTCGGCGACAGCTTGACGAATGACACGCAGGCTCTCCTGCTGGGCGGATTCGAGGAATCCGCAGGTGTTAATGACCGTGATCTCGGCGGGTTCGCGGCCATCCAGACGGTGGCCCGCTTGGCGCAAGACGCCGGCGATCTCCTCGCTATCCACCTCGTTTTTGGCGCAGCCGAGGGTGATGATGCGGACGTTGGAGGGCGCTGAGTCGGCCATGGTGGGGTCGTGCGGGTCGCCTTGGCCTTCACACCAAGGCAACCCGCGTGGTTATTGTGGCGAACTAGCCGCCGTCTTCGGCGGGTACGGGCTTACTGTTGTCCAGGTTCGCCGGTTCTTCCGCCGCGCCACCGCCGCCGGAGCAGCCGGTAGCCACGAGGCCCCCAACGAGGGCCAGGATCGCGATCATCCAGGTGAGTTTCTTCATCTTAGTTCAGTCCTCCTTGGGGCCAGAATCGGTAGAAGTGCCGCACGCCGCTGGCGTCGGTTCGGATTTCGTAAACCCGGCGCAGGTTCATCGCCTTGGCGGAAGTGTCCGCCGCCGTGAACATGCTGATGCCGTTCGGATAGAAGCACGAGCCGATGTAGTTCCCCGTGCCATTTTGCACGTTCTTGCGGGCGTGAGGTCCAGTGATATTCACGCTGCCCGGTCGAAGGGCGCGCGGGTCACTGCCGTAGCCACTGTTGCACCAGGTGGCCGTGCCGCCCAGCACCTTCCCGTTGCCGAACCACAGATCCCAGTTGCCGCCCGGAGCGAACATCACCTGGTCGGAGATGTTCTCAATCTGGGTTTGGCTCAGGCTCGGGATGGCCCGGCCCGGCGTGTTCAGAGCGTTATAGCGGAACCAAGCGTAGAGGCCCGTCGCGCTGCCCGAAGTGATGTCCGGGTTGAAGGCAACGCCCGCAATTCCGTCGAATCGGACCGGGTTGGCGACATCGCCGATGATCGGCCCCCAGCTACTGCCGGTCACAAAGTACTCGTTGGTGTTACCGCCACTGTTCACGGCCACGCCGCGCGGCGGCACCCCGTAATACTGCGTGCGCTGGAACACCGCATTCGGGCCGGTCGTCGCCGTCGGGCCGAGCGGGTCCACGGAGATGTCCGTGTTCTTGATGTACGGCTGGATGACCTCCTGGAAGGTGGTCGGCCAGGGCTGCGTGGAACTGCTGATGTGGACCATGAGCGGGAAGATGTCGTCGTAGTCCGTCATGTAAATCATGGTGCCGACGCCTGCTTGCTTGATGTTGCTCAGCGAGGCGGTGCCCTTGGCCGCTTCCTTTGCCTTGGCAAAGACCGGGAAGAGGATGGCGGCCAGGATCGCAATAATGGCGATCACGACCAGCAATTCGATGAGGGTAAAGGCTTGGTTCCGCTTGTGTTTCATCAACATGAATCCGTAAGGAAATGAATGATGAGGACGGCCGTAGAGTTCGAACCTTCCTCAAATGCGATTATACGGGAACGCGCTCTCGATCGTTGCGCGCGGGTAAAACCGAGGCATGCCCCGCATTGATGTGCCGATTGGCGATGTGCTTCAGATCCTGGAGGACTTGATCCAAACGCCAAGCCCGACCGGATCCACCGAGTGGGCGGTGGCAATGGTGGAAAACGAACTTGCCGCGATGGGCGTGTCGTTCCATCGCACCACCAAGGGGGCCGTTGTGGCCTCGGTGGAAGGTTTGCGACATGACCAGCCGCGCGGCATTACCGCCCACCTCGATACGCTCGGGGCGATGGTGGCGCAGATCAAACCCAATGGGCGCCTGCGCATGACCGCGCTGAACGGCGTGAACTGGCCGACCGTGGAAAGCGAAGGCGTGACGATCACCACACGCGGGGGGCAGCAGGTGCGCGGCAGCATCGTGTTGACGAACGGAGCGGTGCACGTCAGCCGCCACGCCATTGATTCGCCGCGCAATGCCGATACTCTCGAAGTCCGGATTGACGAGCGCACGCTTTCGGCGGAAGAAACCCGCCTTCTGGGCATTGATGTGGGCGACCCGATCGCCTTTGACCCCCGCTTTGAATCCACGCCCAGCGGTTTTGTCCGGTCGCGGTTCCTGGATGACAAGGCCGGGGTGGCGTGTTTGCTGGCGGCCCTCAAGGCCCTGCGCGATCTTGGCCTCTCGGCCGGACAAGACACGCACTTGCTCCTGAGCGTGCACGAGGAAGTCGGCCACGGCGGTAGCGACGGCCTCCCGATGGACCTCAGCGAACTGGTGGTGGTGGACATGGCCTGCGTCGGCACCGGTCAAAACGGCGACGAGTTCCACTGCTCCATCTGCCTGAAGGACAGCAGCGGCCCCTACAGCACGGAACTCTCCAACAAATTGCGCGGCATGGCGGACGGAGCGGGTATCGAGCTCAAGCCGGACATCTACCCGCACTACGGCAGCGACGGTAGCCAGTATTGGCGGGCGGGGGGCAGTGCGCAAGTCGCGCTCATTGGCCCGGGCGTGGACACCAGCCACGGCTACGAGCGCACGCACATTGACGCCCTGCGCGATACGGCCAATCTCCTCGCCGAGTATTTGCTGAGCGAATAGCCGCCTGGCGGCCAAGACAAAGAAACCCCGCCACCCAAGAGGGAAGCGGGGATTCTTTTTGCTTGAACCAGCGGGAGCTTTAGAGGCCCTTGTCGCCCAGGAACTTGAGCAAGTCGGCGATTCGGCAGGAGTAGCCCCACTCGTTGTCGTACCACGCCACGACCTTGATCATGTCGTCCAGCACCACGGTGTCGACGGCGCTGAAGATGCTACTGGCGGGGTTGCCCTTCAGGTCGCTGCTCACCAGGGCTTCTTCGGTGTATTCCAAGATGCCTTTCAGCGGTCCATCGGCGGCGGCCTTCATGGCGGCGTTCACTTCTTCGGCCGTCACCGTGCGGTTCAGCAGTGCGGTGAAGTCCACCACGCTCACGGTCGGCACCGGCACGCGGAACGCCATGCCCGTGAACTTGCCCTTCAGCTCGGGAATCACCAGCCCAACGGCCTTGGCGGCTCCGGTGCTACTGGGCACCACGTTCTCGGCGGCGGCGCGGCTGTCGCGCAGGTCCTTCTTGGCCGTGTCTACCGTGCTCTGGCTGTTGGTGTAGGCGTGCACCGTGGTCAGCAGGCCCTTTTGGATACCGAAGGCATCGTGCAGAACCTTGGCCACCGGGGCCAGGCCGTTGGTGGTGCAGCTCGCGTTGCTGATCACGTTGTGCTGGGCCGGGTCGTACATGCCGTCGTTCACACCCAGAACCAGGGTCACGTCTTCGTTCTTGGCGGGGGCGCTGATGACGACCTTCTTCACGCTGCCGCCCAGGTGGGCTTTGGCGAGGTTGGCGTCGGTGTAGCGGCCCGTGGATTCCACCACGATGTCCACGCCGGCGTCGGCCCAGGGGATCTTGGCCGGGTCCGGCTCCTTAAAGACCTTGATGTCGTAGCCGCCCACTTGCACGCTGTCGTTGTCGTAGGAGACGCTGCCGTTGTAGTTGCCGTAGCAGGTGTCGCGTTGGAAGAGGTACGCGTTCGTGCCCACGTCGGTCAGGTCATTCAGGGCCACGACTTCGATATCTTTGCCGTGCCGTTCGATGATGGTGCGGAGCGACAAGCGGCCAATGCGGCCAAATCCATTAATGCCAACGCGAACTGCCATAGACCTCAGAATACACCCTGGCCCGGCGGGCGCGCATGACCTCTCGGCACGGGGCGGGCGAGGGGCCGCCGGTATCCTTGGGGTCTATGTCGTCGTCGTTCCGATCTGAGTTTGTGCGCACCCTGCACGAGCGCGGATTTATCCACCAATGCACGCACCTTGACGCCCTGGACCAGCGGGCCGCCGAAGGCCGCATCGTGGGTTATATCGGTTTCGACCTCACCGCCGACAGCCTGCACGTGGGCAGCCTTTTCCCGCTCATGCTGCTGCGCATCTTGCAGCAAACCGGTCACCAACCCATCGTCGTCCTTGGGGGTGGCACCACCAAGGTGGGTGACCCCAGCGGCAAGGATGAATCGCGGCAACTGATGAACGATGAGCGCATTGCCGCCAACAAGGCCAAGCTGCAAACGATATTTGATCGGTTTTTGACCTTCGGGCCGGGCGAAGCCCTGGTGGTGGACAACAGCGAATGGCTTGACGAACTGAAGTACCTCGACATGCTCCGCAGCGTGGGCACGCACTTCACCATCAACCGCATGATGACGTTCGATAGCGTCAAAACCCGCCTGGAGCGCGAGCAGCCCCTCACCTTCCTCGAGTTCAACTACATGATCTTGCAGGCGTACGACTTTGTCGAGCTCAACCGCCGGTACGGCTGCAGCCTGCAAATGGGCGCGAGCGACCAGTGGGGCAACATTGTGAACGGGGTGGAACTCCACCGCCGCGTGGTGGGCCGCGAGGACGAGGACGACGCGCTGATCGGCCTGACCTGTCCGCTCCTGACCGACAGCCAAGGCCGCAAGATGGGCAAGAGTGCCGCCGGGGCGGTGTGGCTGAACCCAGACCGGCTGAGTGATTTCGACTTCTGGCAGTTCTGGCGCAACGTGGACGATGCGGACGTCGTGCGGTTCTTGCGCCTCTTTAGCGAACTCCCGACGGACGAAATTGACCGTCTGGCTGCGCTCGAAGGCCGAGAGGTCAACGACGCCAAGAAAGCCCTGGCCACGGCCGTCACGGCGCTAGTGCGGGGGCAAGAAGCCGCCGAAGTGGCCGCCCGCACGGCGCAAGAGACCTTTGAGCAAGGCGCGTCATCGGAAGGGTTGCCCACAATCATCGTGGACCTCGCTGAACCCGTGCGCGTGACTGACCTTTTGGTGAAAGCCAGCCTTGCCGACAGCAATGGGGCGGCCAAGCGGCTCATCCAAGGCGGGGGCGTGCGGGTGAACGATGAGAAGGTCACCGATGTCCAAGCATCCGTTACCACCGCTGATCTCAACGAAGGGGTCCTCAAACTGAGTAGCGGCAAGAAGCACCACGTCCTGGTTCGCACGTCAGAATAAAGGAACATGATCAGCACCCTCATCGTCGCAACCCTGCTGGCCTCACCCGGTTCGCAGGTCAGCATGCAGACCAAGAACTCCATCATCGATGCCTCGGCCCGCTACCCGGTGCTGGCCGGCAACACGCCGCTCGTCAAAGGGTTTAACCTTTTGATGAAAAATGCGGTGGAGCCGGATTACCAACGCGCGCTCAAGGAGTCGAAAGAGGGGGAAGCGGAAGCCCGCAAATACGGTTATCCGCACCGCACTTGGTACTTCCACATCCAGGGTCAGGTGTCACGGCAAGAGAGCTGGATGATCAGCGGGTGGACCACGGCCGAAACCTATTCCGGCGGCGCGCACGGCTACGCCTATCGCAAGCAGATCAATCTTGCCATCTACCTGGACGAGCATCCGCGCGAATTCTCTCTCAACGCGCTCCTGCCCAACGACAACGAACGCAACCTGTTTTGGTCCATGGAAGTGCTCAGTCGCCTGAATGAAAGCAAGGCCAAGCGGGAGATGGAGCCGATGGCCGAACTGGATGAGACCTTACAGGGCCGCTTTGTAGTGAGCAAGAAAGGACTGGTCTATCAGTTCGATCACTACGAGGTCGGCGCCTACGCGGAAGGCACTTACGAAGTTACGGTGCCTTGGTCTGCCCTCGTGGATTACCAGCCCAGCAACCTCGCCAAGCGACTCTCTATGCCCTAAGCGCACCGCACCCCAAGCGGTAGATTCGAGTGGCTATGCCACAGTTTCGGCTATACGATACGATGTCGCGCAGTGTGCGTCCGGTAGAGACGCAAGAACCCGAACACCTCCGGTTCTACTGCTGTGGCCCCACCGTGTATAGCTACGCCCACATCGGCAACTTCCGGACCTTCCTGAGTGCGGATTTGGTGGTGCGCACGGCTGAATCCCTGGGGTGGCGAGTCAGCTATGCCAGCAACATCACTGACGTGGGTCACCTCACCGAAGATGACGTGGCCGATGCCGGCGGCGAGGACAAGATGGAACGCGCCCTTCGCAGCAAGGAGGGCGAGGCCTTTGCCAATGTCTGGGATTTGGCGCGGCACTATGCCGACGCCTTTGAAGAAGACTGGCGGCTCTTGAACATGCGGGTGCCCACCGTTCGCCCTCGCGCCACCGAGCACATGCGCGAGCAGATCCAGGCCGTCGAAGACCTGATCAAGTCTGGCCACGCCTACGAAACCCCGACCGGCGTCTATTTCTCGGTCGAGAGCTTTGACGGTTACGGCAAGCTCAGCGGCAACAAGGACCAGGACACCCTGATGCGCGCCGTGCGCACGGTGGTGCAAGACGATAACAAGCGACACCCGGCCGACTTCGCCCTGTGGAAGAAGGACGACAAGCACCTGATGCAGTGGTTCAGCCCGTGGGGCTGGGGCTTCCCGGGGTGGCACATCGAGTGTTCCGTGATGGCGCGGCGGTATCTGGGCGACACCATTGACCTGCACGCGGGCGGGGAAGACCTTGTGTTCCCGCACCACGAGTGCGAAATCGCGCAGAGCGAAAGCTGCACCGGCAAGGCGTTCTCCAATCACTGGATGCACGTCCGGTTCTTGCAGGTGGAGGGCGAGAAGATGGCCAAGAGCAAGGGCAATTTCTTCACCGTGCGTCAGCTCATCGAGGAAGGCCACGACCCGCTGGCGATCCGCCTCGCCTTGATGGGTACGCCTTACGGCAAGCCGATGAACTTCACCATGCAGGGCCTGCGCGACGCGGGGGGCATCCTCGGTCGCATTCAAGAGGTCGAGCGCCGCGCCGCGAAGGAAGCGGGCACGCCCGGCCCCGAGATTCAGCGGCTGTACGACGAACTCTTAGGCGCGATGTGCGAAGACCTCAACACGAGTGTCGCGGTAGCCAAGATGATCGAAGGGATTCGGAGCTTCTTGCGCGAAGACACGCTCTCACCGGCCCAGGCAGGCGAGGCGCGATGGTTCCTGGACCGCATCGAGCAGACCCTAGGGATGCACGGCCGCACCGTGGAGGCCAAGTCGACCCCCGAAGTGCCGGAGATCAATGGGGTGCTCATCACGAAGTGGATTGAGGACCGGGCCGAAGCCAAGCGGGCAAAGGATTTTGCCCGCGCGGACGAGATTCGCAAGCAAATCGAAGCTGCAGGCTACGAACTCCGAGACACTCCGCAGGGCACGGAGTGGAAGCGGCTTGCACCCGGCTAGGCTTTAACGGCTAGGCTTTAGCTCTTGCTTGGCACATACATCTGCTCGATGAGACGAATGTACTCATCGAGCGGACCCAAGCCCACCTGCCGGCGGCGCTCGTCCACTCGGCGCGGGTCACGCAACCGGGTGGGCACCGCCTTGCCGTTGACCAGCGACATCTGCGTGCCGTAGGTTTGCATCCCGCCCGTGTTGATGGCCACGCGGTCGGTGAGATAGGCAAAGTCCGTCCCGCTCACCTCGCCCTTGGCCACCAGCGGCTCCATCAGCCGCAGGCAATGCCGCTGGAATTCGGGGTCGGCATCCTGGTGCTGAACGATCAACCACGCCATGTGCCCGGCTTCACGCCCCACGCGGGTGAAGGTCGGCCACCCCACACTGGCCACGATTCTCTTCAGTTCAGCCCCGTTGGCGCGGTCTTCGCGCATTACGTCGCCCATCGCGACCTGCAGGGCGGGCTGGTCATTCCGCTGCATGGCCCCAATAAGGCGGAAGCGGGCCTCCTGGTCGGCCATGGACATGGCGATGATGCGCATGGCAAGGTCGGGATCGAGCGGGGCGCTCGCCGGCGGTGCCATCGGCACCGAGATCGCCAGGGACAAGGCCAAAGCGGCAGACGAGAAGGCCATATCCAATGGACGGACGGGTGACTTACCGGGTTGCGGGAGAGGGTTAGATCGGCTCGCCGTCCATCTCTTGGCTGGCGATCATGTTGTTCGGGTCCAGAGTAAGGGCGTGGCGGAATGCGTTTTGCGCCTCGCTCTCTCGCCCCAGTCGGCGCAGGGTAATCCCAATCAGCGCGTAAGAGTCCGCATAGCCCGAATTCAGGCGGGCGGCTTCTTCGAAGGCCACCAAGGCTTCTTCGGTCTTGTTGCCCTCAAACAGCGCTTCTCCCAACCTCACATGCAAATCGGGGAAAGTCGGCGCGAGCTTAATTGCGTCCTTCATGCTGCGTTCGGCCCGCTCGTGGTCTTGGGCGAGCATCGCATTGCGGAACTCCTCCACCAGTGAGGGGATATCAAAGTTGCCCACGGGCCGGAAAGTCAGCAGCCACTGGGCCACTTCTTCCCAGTTCTTGGCCTCGGCTTGCTGAACCACGCCATCCCACTCCTCGGACTGCATATTGCCAAAGCGCTCCATCGTGCTCTGCGCCTGGTTCCAGCCGTTTTCGGTGTCACCGAGCTTGACCAAGATCCCCGCGCGGCGAATGTGGGCAAGCGCGTATCGAGGATTGATTTCCAAGGCGGCATCTACGTGCGCCAATGCCTTGGAATAGTCACCTACCCGGGCGTAGGCCGTGGCGAGGCTGGCCTGCACGTCGGCAAATCGGGGTCGCAACCCGGCCGCTTGCATCAATACGGCAACGGCGTCCTCGTATTGGCCATCGGCGAGGGCAGCGGTGCCCATTCGGGCTAGGGAGCCGGCGAGATACGAGATCGCTTTCTCACGCAGCCGGTCGTTGGGTTCGGTTTCTACGGCTTGGCTAAAGTGCGCGGCGGCCTCGGCAAATCCCTTGTGCTCATAAGCCCGCAGGCCACGGTCAAAGTGCTCGTTTTGCCCAAAGCCAAACCATTTCCCGACAAACGTCATTCAATCCCCAAGTTCAAAATGGATCGCGCAACCCAAAGGAGATGGCCCTCCGTGGCCGCTCGCCCGCCAGTCCTTTGGCATCATTCAGACGCAGATGACCGGCGGAAAGGCGCGTCACACTTCTAAAACAAGACCGTCATACCCCACCAGGATGCGGTGAGGTTCAAACCACTTGGCGAGTTCGTCGTGGGTGGCGTCGCCGTTATGGCTATGGTGGGTCGTCACAACTTGACTAGTGGGGGCGAGGGTGCCCATTTGCCGCAAGCGGCTGACGACGGCCAAACATTCGTGGGCGTCGAGGTGACCATTGTAGGGCGTGTGGACGAACCCTTCGGAGCACTCTATCACCAAAAGGTGAATCGTAATGCCTTGCAGATATCGCCACGTTCGCTCGTCCCAAATCCCCGTATCGGTGGCGTAGAGGAGCGTCCGACCGTTTTGCTCGATCAGCAGGTTTTGGGTGTCTTCCGTCGGAGAACCGTGGTTCGCTTTGATCGGTGTGATCACGTAGTCCGCGTGGTGAAAGCTTGTGAAACTTTGCGTCGTCACGAGGTCCATCGGCCAATCTGGATACCGTTCGCGTAACTTGCGAATGATCGTGCCGTTGGCATAGATCGTAAACGGGCACTGATCCTCGGCGGTAAAGGGCACCACCGCGTATTGCAATTCTTCGATCGCAAAGTGGTCCGCGTCGCTGTGGGTGAACACGACGGCCGACCAGTCACGCGGGCAACTCCCCGAGGCATTCACTTGGGCAAAGGTGTCCGGCCCGAAATCGATCTTGAGGTCCTCGTTGACCAAGGCTGCCGCCCGGGTGCGCACATCGCGGCCCCCGTGCTGGCGGGCGTATTCGCTCACGCGGCTCGCGCCAAACAGGCCCGGAACTCCGTCAGCACCCCCGGTCCCTTGCAGCATGATCTTCATCGGTCTCGTCGGCTCCAAAAAACGGGTCCCGAAGGGATGCGAGGCAAGACCTGCGCCATGGCGGGGGCAAGGGGGTCGGTGGACTCAAGGGATACGGACGCGGGGCCGCTTTCGTGGTCGGCCAGGCGCTCCCAGCCCGTGCCGCCCAACCACTCGCCCAAGGTCGACCAGAACGTGGCTTCGCGCAGGCGGAACGCCCACTCGCGACCGTCGGCTTCGGTCACCCGGAGGAGTGAATCTTGGGGAGCCATGCTTTCGAGTTCTGGACCGCTCAAAACCGTGCCGAGTTCCGCGCACCGGGTCTGCAGGTCCGGCGCGGGGTACCGCTTGAGCCGGAGCGGAACGGGCTGGACATGGGCCTCCGCGACAATGGCGACGAGGGCGTGGGTGGCCTTGGGGTTCTCTTCGGTAAAGCTGCGCACTGCGCCCAGCCGGTCGGGATTGTCGACCACACGCAGGTGGTTCACGGTCAGGGGCTCGTCCATAAGCTCGCTCACGGCGCCTTCGTCCAAGTTGTTCAGGGCGGGGAGGTCGGCCACGGCCACCAGGGGTTCGAGGAAGGTGTCGGTGGATTCTAGCAACCGCAGTCGGTCATCGCCACGGGTCGGGAGTTCGGCCCCGCGCGGGTGCAAGTCGCTCACGGCCACCAGGCCGTACATGATAGGCACTCCCTGCCATTTCAGCCCGTAAAGACGGGGCTCCTCGGCTAGCTTCAGGGTGCCGTCGCGTCGCCACGTCTCCAGTTGGGCGGCCGCGCGGGCGTATTGCACAAACTGGCTGCGGTCGTCCGATTCGCGGCGGGGGCGCACCAGGTGAATGGCGCTGAGAGGATCGGAACGATGCGCTTCGACGGTCTCGGCGGAGAGCGTTTCGATGGGCGGAACCCATCCGGCAGGCGGAAGCCCGCTTAGGCCCCGAAACGGCCTCACTTCCACCATACGGGAAGGATACCGATGCCACCGCCAGGGCCACGGGTCCCCCCGGGCGTCGGCCCCGTGCCAACGGCCCTGCGAGGATTCACGTAGGCTGAATCAAGCATGAGTAGACTGGCCGTAATGAGTCTTCCTCGGCACTTTGCCGAATGGCAGAGCCGCGTGGATGCCCGGATGGCCGCCCTCCTCCCGAGCGAGGAACTCCCCGCGCCGGCGCTCAGTCAGTCCATGGCCTACAGCGCGCTCGCGCCCGGTAAGCGGGTGCGCCCTCTGCTCTGCATGGCCAGCGCGATGGCCGTCGGCGGGGATGCCGACACTGCCCTCGATGGTGCTTGCGCGCTCGAGTTTCTTCACGTCTTCTCGCTGATCCACGACGACCTCCCCGCTATTGATAACGATGACTTGCGCCGGGGCCGCCCCACCAATCACAAGGTGTACGGTGAGGGCATGGCGATCCTGGCCGGAGACGCGCTTTTTGCGCTGGCCCTGAAGGTCGCTCTCACCAGCCACTCGGAGCCCGCCATCGCTCACCGCGTGGGCCTTTGCCTGGCCGAATGCGCCGAGGTGCTGGTGCGCGGGGAAGTGTTGGACGTTCTCAGCGAAGGGGAAAACCCCGACCTGTCTTTGGTGCAAGAAATCCACGCAATGAAGACCGGCGCCCTTCTCGGTTGTGCCTGCGAAATGGGCGGACGCCTCGGCGGCGCCAACGAGAGGCAGGCCGAATCGCTCCGCGCCTACGGTCAGCACCTCGGTTTAGCCTTCCAGATTGCCGACGACGTGCTCAACGAAACCGGGAACGAAGCGCAACTCGGCAAGGCTAGCGGCAGCGACCGTGCCCGGGGCAAGCAAACCTACGTCGCCGTGATGGGCGTCGAAGGGGCCCGAGCGGCCGCGGAACGAGAAATCTCGGCCGCCCTCGCCGCACTGGACGACATGCCCGGCGAAACCGACACGCTGCGCACCTTCGCCCGGTACGTCATCGATCGCCAGCACTAACCGGACCGGGCAAGGGCGAGCCTGCGCGGTATCCTAACAAGCAATATGGCGTGGCAAGAAGGTGATCGCGTTCGCATCCAGACCCCGGACCTTGGGGCGGGAGCGGAGCTGAGCGGGGTGTATCCCCACATGCAGGGACTAACCGGCACCATCGCCAACATCTACAACGACAGCGAGATTGCCGTGGAAGTGGACCTTGACCAGCTCAAAGGCGTGCCGCTTGATGTCCACACGATCTCGACCCAGCGCATGCGCGACAAGCTCGATAAGAACCTGCCGCAAGAAGACCGCAAGCTGCTGACCAAGGAAGAAATCCAGTTCACGCCGCACTACGTTTTGCTGGTGCGTGCCAAAGACCTGCAAAAGGTATAAGTTCTTCACCCGAACCCGGGGGAGGCACGATGGAAACCTATCTTGCAATGGCCGCCCGCGACCTGATGATGAGCCAGGGAATGGCCATCGGGATATCCATTCCTTTCGTGGGGATCTGCGGCGTCGTACTCCTGCACTGGTGGATCGATGGCGAGATTCATTGGTCCGTCGCCATCGGCGGCTTTCTGTTTTGCCTGGCCATGTTCGCCGTGGCCATGTTCTGGCCCGACCCGACGGTGCTGGCCCCCACTCTGCTCTCCATGATCGTGACGCTGGTCTTTTTCCCGTACGCCCGGGAAAAGATCTCCGAGTCAGAAATCCGGCGCGTCTCCACCCGGCAACTTGACCAAGCGCACCAGGCGGTCGTCGAACGCCCGGACAACATGACGGCCTGGTTTGCCATCACCAGCCTTCTCTACGAGCACGGGTTGAAGGGTCCGGCCATTGCCGTCCGCGAACGGCTGCTCAATGGCCTGAGCAACGACATGGACCCCCTCAAGAACCAGTCTGTCAGGGGCATGTACGCCGCCGAAGAGCGGATGCTGAAGGTCTGGCGGCGCAATCTCAAAGGGAAGAAGGATCCCTTCGCCCCGCTCAAATGCCGCGCGTGCGGGCACATCAACCCCTGCAACGAGATCGCTTGCATGAAGTGCAAGGCTCCCTACCTGCTGGAATACGCGCGCCGCGCCCGTGCTAAGGAACGCATGACGACCCGCCTCATCATCGGGTGGGCAACTCTGGTGGGGTTCTTGGTGGCCACCATGGCCGTGATGGTCGAAAACGATCAGTTAGGCTGGCCGATGATTTTCGCGGGGCTTGTCGTGTGCGGCGGGGTTCTCACCTGGGTGTTTCGGGCTCCGCGCATGGCCTGAACGGGGCTCCGCCCCCGCCCATTGGGCCAACGTGCCAAAATGAAGCCAACTTATGGCCGGCCATAGTAAATGGAAGAACATCCGCATCCGCAAGGGCAAGCAAGACGCCATTCGCGGCAAGCTCTTTACCAAGCTCTCGCGAGAAATCATCGTGGCGGCCAAGATGGGCGGCGCGGACCCCGAAACCAACGTGCGGCTTCGCCTGGCCATTGCCAAAGCGAAGGAAAGCTCGGTCCCCCGCGACAACATCGAGCGCGCGCTGGCCAAGGGTGCGGGCAACGTTGAGGGTGAAAACTACGAAGAGCTGTGCTACGAGGGCGTTGGGCCGGCGGGCGTTGCGTTCATGGTCGAGGTTTATAGCGAGAACAAGAACCGCACGGTTTCCGAACTCCGCCACGCGTTCAACAAGCATGGCGGCGGGCTGACGGAAAACGGCTCGGTGGCCTGGCAGTTCAAATCCTGCGGCATGATCCTGATTGACAAGGCGGCGGGTGACGAAGATACCGTCACCATGGCCGCACTCGAAGCCGGGGCGTCGGATGTGCTGACCGACGATGAAGACACCTACACCATCTACACGGCGGTGGAAGACCTCCACCAGACCAACAATGCGCTAAACGAGGCCGGGTTCGAAACCAAAGATGTCGGCCTGACTCGCATCCCCACCAACATGGCCAGCCCGGGCGACGATGATTGGGCGAAGATCATTCGCCTCTACGACGCGCTGGAAGACCTCGACGACACGAAGGAAGTGTTCATGAACGTTGAGATCCCGGAAAGCGCCTACGAGTCCGTGGACTAAAAGGAGTCTCCATGTCGAAACGCGCCCCGGTGCCTGGGATCACATTGAGCCTCATTGGGCTCAATTTGGCCGCCGCCGTGGCGACAACGCTGGACCCGACCCTCGCCGACCGCTACGGCTTTTGGGCGGTCCGGCCGGATGCCTTCCGGGCGTTCACCTCCCTCTTTCTCCACGCCAACCTGTTGCACCTAGCGGGCAACCTCGTGTTCCTGGCGGCCGTCGGGCCACTGGTGGAATTCCACGCACGCGGTTGGCGGCTCGGCACGGTGTACATTGCCAGCGGCCTAGCGGGGGTGGGGGCGCACTACTTCGTGGCGCGTTCACTGGAGTTTTCGCCGCCGCTGGTGGGGGCCAGTGGCGCCATCGCCGGGGTCGTGGCCTACGCCACGCTCCTTTACATGGGCATGAAGGTGCCTGTCGCCCCCAAGCTGGGGCTGCGGGTCTCGGTCCTGACTTTGGTGTGGGTGGCCATGCAAGGTGTAGGGGCGCTCATGGCCAGCAATGCCGAGGCGGGGAGCACCGCCTACTGGTCGCACCTCGCCGGGTTCTTTGTGGGCTTGGTGCTGGCGTTCTTGTTCCGTGCCCCCAAGCAGGCCAGCTTGCGAATTGGGCACGAAGCGCTTGACCGGATGAACCAGCGTAGCCCGGCGGCCGTCCTGGCCACGGCCGAGTCCATTCTGGCCAAGCACCCCGGCGATTCCCGCGCCCTTCGCGACCGGGCCATCGCTTTCGGCGACCTGCACGAACCCGACAAAGAGGCCGCCGCCGTCCGGGATTGGGTGGAGCGAACCCAGGGCGAATCGCAGCGCGAATCCCTCGCTTACGTTCGAGATCATCGCTTGTGGCAGGCCCTGGAGCCTTTGGATCGCGCCCGCTTGGCGCACGCGTATCAAGAAGATCCCCTCGGCGAATCCCTTTGGGAGAGTCTCATCACCGGCCCCGAGAATCCCCAGCGCGCGGATGCGCTGCTGAGCCTGGCCGAGTGCCTGCGAGACCGCGACCCGGTGCGGAGCGAGGCCTTGCTTACGGAACTGGCCGAAAAGTACAGCGGGCACGGGGCATTCCAACTTGCGCAGCAGAGAGGGCACTGGCCGTTGCCCAAATCTGGGGCCAAGCCGTGAGTCAATCGCGGCTCAAAAGCTGGTGGCGCGGCGTGCGTCCGCGCGTCCTTGCGTTCCCGATTTACTGCATTGTGCGGCTCCTTTTGGCCACGGTGCGCATCGAGGTGATTGGCCGCGAAAAGTACACCGGCGGCCCGTATCTGCTGGCCGGCTGGCATGGACGCACTATGTTGGCCACCAAGGTGTTTCGCGGCGATGGCATCTGGACAATCATTAGCCTGAGCAACGATGGCAACATGCAAACCCGGATATTCCAGCGCTTTGGCTTCCAAGTCATCCGTGGAAGTACCGGGCGGGGCGGGGCGCGTGCCCTGGCCGAGAGCATCAAAGTCTTGAGGAAAGGCGGGTGGATGGCCTTTACGCCCGATGGCCCGCGTGGCCCCAGCCAAGTCGTACAGCCCGGCATCGTGCGGATGTCGCAAAAAGCCCAAGCGCCGATGGTGCCGATGGGCGTGAGTGCCAACCGCCGGTGGCTCATCAATTCCTGGGATCGCTACATGGTGCCCAAGCCGTTCAGTCGGGCCGTCATGATTTTCGGCGACGCGGTGACCGTGCCCGCGGATGCCGATGAGGAGATGCTGGAAGCCGCCCGGCTTCAACTCGAAGAAGAAATCAAGCGGGTGGAAGCCGAAGCCGAAGGCCGTATGGGGCACGCCCACTAGTCGGCCCATCCCGGGAGGGAAAGCGTCATAATCCGAGACATGAGTGTCGTCCTGATGGATGCGGCGGCCATGCGCCGGACCTTAGGGCGCATGGCGCACGAGATCCTGGAGGCCAACGAAGGCGGGCAAGACCTGGTGGTGGTCGGGATTCTGAACGGGGGCGTCCCCATTGCCCGGCGTCTCGCGTTCCTGATGACCCAGGTGGAGGGCTTCACGATCCCCTGCGGCAGCGTGGATATCGCCGGTTACCGGGATGACCGCCCCGCTAACGGTGATGACCGCACCGACATCCCGTTCAGCCTCAAGGACAAGACGCTGATCCTGGTGGACGAAGTGGTTTTCTCCGGGCGCACGGTGCGCGCCGCCATGGACGCCATCCTGCACCACGGCCGACCGAAGTGCATCCAGCTCGCCACGCTCATTGATCGCGGACACCGCGAACTTCCCATCCAGCCGGATTACTGCGGCGTGACCTTCCACACCGAAGCTACCGACCACATCACCGTCTCCACCAAGGAGCAAGGCGATGCCGACGACTGTGTGATCCTCATCGAAGCCGAGGAGCGCGAATGAACCGGAACTTGCTGGCCATGCGCCACCTAGATGTGGACGACATCCAGTATCTGCTGGCCATGGCGCAGATGCACAAGGACAGTATTGAGGCGGGCGACTATCCCGCGCCCCCGTCCGTGCGTCGCAGCGTGGGTTTGCTGTTCTTCGAGAACTCCACCCGCACCCGAGTTTCGTTTGAGAAAGCCTGCCACTACCTGGGTTACCAACCGGTGAACTTCTCCGGCGACGGCAGCAGCATGAGCAAGGGCGAAACGCTGCGCGATACGATTTTCACACTCAAACACGAGCGGTTGGATGCCCTGGTCATGCGCCACCGATCTTCCGGTGCGGCCAACCTGGCGGCGGAATACTTCGGCGGGCCGACCGTGAATGCCGGCGACGGCCAGCACGAGCACCCCACCCAGGCGCTGAGTGACGCCCTCACCGTGCTCTCTCGCAAGGGGCAAATTGAAGGCCTGAACGTGGCCATCGTGGGCGACATCCTGCACTCCCGGGTCGCGCGCAGTGATGCGTGGATCTTCAGCAAGCTGGGCGCGCACGTGCGATTTGTTGGCCCGAATACCCTGGTGCCGAGCGTGATGAGCGGCCTGCCGGGCAGCGTGCATTACGACCTCAAGGAAGGCCTGGACGGCGCGGATGTGGTGATCTGCCTGCGCCTGCAACGAGAACGCATGAAGGGCCCCCACCTGAGTTCGAGCCGCGAATACACGAAGCTCTACCAAGTGAATCGCGCGGCCCTGCGGGTCGCGAATCCCGAAGCGATCGTGATGCACCCGGGGCCGATGAACCGAGGCGTGGAACTGGATGACGCCACCGCCGATGGCCCGCAGTGCGCGGTGCTGGAGCAAGTCACCAATGGCATTTTTGTCCGCATGGCCGCCCTGCAATGGGCGCTGGGCGACGACCGAGGTGACGAATGAGAACGGTATTCAAGAACGGGCGCATCATTGATCCGAGCCAGGATCTGGATGTTGTCGGCCACGTCGTGGTCGAGAATGCGCAAATCGTGGCGTGCGGCCCGGACGTGGACATCAGCGACGCGACCTCGGTTTATGACTGCACCGGCCTCTGGATCACGCCGGGCCTGGTGGACATGCACGTGCACCTGCGCGAACCGGGTGAGGATTACCGCGAAACCATCAAGACCGGCACCCGGGCGGCGGCGGCCGGGGGGTTCACCACCATTTGCTGCCTGCCCAACACCACCCCTCCGTTGGATACGCCCGCGCTGGTGGACTTCATTCTGGATAAGAGTGCGGCCCCGGATGCCGGAGGCGTCTTTGTTGCGCCGGTCGGTGCTTTGACGACGGTGAAGGACGGCCAAACCCGCATGGCCAACCTCGCCAGCCTGAAGAGTGCGGGAATCGTCGCCGCCAGCGATGAAGGCGTGCCCGTGCAAGACGCCAACCTGATGCTCCACGCGATGGAGTACTGCCGCCAGCTGGACCTGCCCATCATGGCGCACTGCGAAGACCTCTCCCTGAGCGCGAACGGCCAGATCAACGACGGGGCGATTAGCGCTCTGCTCGGCCTGGCCGGGATGCCGCGCACCGCCGAGGAGGTGATGGTGATGCGGAACTGCCTGCTGAGTCTGCAAACGGGTTGTCGCGTGCACATTCTGCGGGTCAGCAGTTGGGGTTCGGTGGAACTCATCCGACAGGCCAAGTACCTGGGCGCCCCGGTGACGGCGGAGGTCTGCCCGCACCACTTCTGCCTCACCGAAAACGATCTCGGCGAGTTCGATACCAACTTCAAGACCACTCCGCCGCTCCGCACGGAACTGGACGTGGACATGATCCTGCAGGGCCTGAGCGACGGCACGATTGACGCCATTGCCAGCGACCACAGCCCCTACGCGGCGCACGAAACCCGGGTGCCCTTTGATGAAGCTCCCTTCGGGTGCGTGGGCTTGGAATCGGCCCTAGGCGTGACTCTGACCTTTGTGACTCACAAAGGCGTGCTGAGCCCGAGCGAAACCGTGCGGCGGCTAGCCACGGCACCCTCCCAGATTTTGGGCTTGGATGCAGGCACCCTGAAGCCCGAAACCACGGCTCTTGCCCAAGTGACGGTGATTGACCCGGACGTGGAGTGGACGTTTGATGTCAAAAAGACCTTCTCTCGCGGCAAAAACAGTCCCTTCGATGGAATGAATCTGAAGGGCAAAGCGGTTCTCACTTATTGTGGGACGGAAATCTACCGGGATGCACTCTGGGATTCGGCGCGAGACCACATCACGGACTAACCTTTGGCTGGCGCTCGGGCTGGCGGCCGTGAGCTTCGCCGGTTTCGGTTGCCAGACCGGAGTCATGGACTATCCCCTGGACCCCGAGCAAGTGGGGCAGGTGGATGCTGACCTCGTTCTGCGCACATACAATGCCCACCGCGAGCGCCTGGAAGTCCGCGTGGCCAAGCAAGGCCTGGACCCTAAGGAGAAGGACCGCTTGCTGCGGGACTTCCTCAAGACATACACCGACACCACGGATACGGGGCAAATCCCGATTGACAAGGCGTACCAATACGCCGATATGTTCCGCTTGGCCGGGGATTGGAAGACGGCCGAAAACCTCTATGGCGCGAGCGTGAAGTGGGCCGAGGGCCGCAAAGATTACGACCGATTCACAAATGACGCTCTGCGCCAAGCCTGGTGCCTGGCCGAACTCGGGCAGGTGAAGCCGGCCCTGGACCTGGCACGTCGAACCTACACCGTTCCGGCCGCCGCCAAGGCCCCAATTCTCTTTGCCGTGCTTTACGAAATCACCCCTTCGGCTCGGGGGAAGGGCCACGACAAGGAATTGGCCGCGCTGATCGCCGATGCCTGCGCCCAGCACGTGCAAGTGCGGGTGGACCCGGCGTCCGCGAGTGGGCAAGCCCTAATTCAGGGGCGCGCCTACCACATGCGGGCGGCCATGAACACCGTCATTCAACTTTACGGCAACGACGCCCGTAACCCGGAAGCCCGGGAGCTCGTCGGAGACATTGCCACCCTCTTGGCGTCGGAGCGGCGCTACTAATCCATGCTTCCCGAATTTTTCCAAATCGGCAATTTCCCGGTGCGCTCCTTCGGCGTCTTGATGATGATCGCCGTGCTGGCCGGGGCCTTCTTGGCCATGCGCCGAGCCCCCCGCTACGGCCTGGATAAAGATGCTGTCATCGAGTTGATGTCGTGGCTGGTGTTGCCGGGCATCCTCGGGGCGCGGTTGGCTTATATCATTTTCAACTGGCAGACCGAGTTCGCCGGTCACCCGGAACGCCTGTGGACGCTCCGCTTCGAGGGCCTCACCTCCTTCGGGGCGCTGGTGCTGGGCGGGCTGGGGGCGTACCTGTGGGCGCGCCGCCGAAAGATCGCCGCCGCCCAGGTGCTGGACATGATGGCGGTACCCATGCTGGTGGGCTGGGCGATTGGCCGCGTGGGTTGCTTGCTCAATGGTTGCTGCTTCGGCCGGGTGTGCCACGACGGGTTCTGCGCGCACTTTGTGGACGTGGGCTACCGGGTGCCGGCCCAGTGGGTGGATATCGTGCTACTCAGCGTGGCGGCGGTGCTGGTGGCGTGGTCCGAGCGGATTGCGCTGCAAAAGGGGCAAGTGTGGCGCGTCGGCACGTCGTTCACGCTGGCCGTCATCGCCTTTGCCATCAGCCGGTTTGGCTATGAGTTTTTGCGGGCCGGGACGGCCGAAGAGTACGAACTCGGCCTCGCCAGCGGCCGGGTCATTCCTAGCCTGGGCGTAACGGAGGCGCAGATCGCCTCGCTCATCTTGGCCTTGATTGGCGTGGTGTGGTTGTTGGTGCGCCGCCGCTCGGGTCCGACGGCCACGCCTCCCGCTGCGCCTGAGGTGTGATGTTGCGTCCGGTGCGGGTCGCCGCGTTGCCCTACCGGACTCGGGCCGAGTGGCGCGAGGCGTTGCGCGTCGCCGGGGTTCAGCTGAATGCCTACGCCGAAACCTACCTCGATGACCCGGAGTTTCCGTACGGTCCGTGGCCGCATGAAGTTGAGCTCGTGATGGGAACGGTAGCCGACCTGGGATTCCCCGAAGGTGCTGACCTCGCTCGGCTTCAACAAGCTGCTCTGGCCCAGGGGTTGGAGCCGTGCCCGGTTCTCGCCGCCCTGGCCCTGCGCCTGGCCTGGGCCGACCAACCCGAGGGCCGCATCGCCCGAGAGCACCGCGCGCCGGATGGCTCGGTCACCGTCATCAGCCACCAGTTTCGAGATTCGAAAGACCTCCACGGCTTCTATTTGATCCAGGCCGAGGGCGTGCCCTGGCTGCGCGGCTACGTCGCGCCCGCCGACCACGTGTGGGCGCCGCACGACACCCTCGTCTGGGCGAAAGTCGGCCCCCGCTAAGCCCACCCGCCCACCGCGCCGCTGAGGGAGGTAAACTCGAAGGCTCTTACCCACGGGAAGTTTTATGCGAGTTCGGAACAAAGAATTGCGAGCACGGCGCAACCGCAAGGCCAAGCGCGTGAAGGAGCTGATTAAGGAAGCCATCGCGGCCAAGAAGTCGGGCGCGACCAAGAAGGCCCCCAAGGCCACGGCTGTCGAAGCCAAGCCCAAGAAGGCTGCGGCTCCCAAAGCTGCTCCCAAGAAGAAGAAGGAAGAAGCGGCTCCCGAAGCCGCCGAGTAACTTCAGGAATTCAATTACGTCGTCTCCCGCTGTCCCCGCCTTTCAGGTACGCGACCTCGGTCGCATGGGATACCACCCCGCGTGGGATGTGCAGCGAGATGTGATGGAGAGTGTCCGGGCCGGTGGTCCGGACACGCTTTTGTTTGTGGAGCACGACCCCGTTTACACGCTGGGGGCCGCGTTCCAGACGCAAAATCTCATGTGGTCCGAGGCCGAGTGTGCCGCGCGGGGCATTGAGCTTGTGGTCACTGACCGGGGCGGCGATGCCACCTACCACGGCCCCGGCCAAGTCGTGGCCTATCCCATCTTTAACCTGGACAATCGCGGCCGCGACCTCCACCGCTGGATCCGCTCAATCGAAGAGGCCGTCATTCTGGCCATCGCGGAGTTCGGGATCGAAGGGCGGCGCTTTGCCCCCCACACCGGCGTCTGGGTCGGCGACGCCAAGCTGTGCGCCATCGGCATCAAGGTCAAGCGGTGGGTGAACCTCCACGGCCTCGCCCTCAATGTCCACACGAACATGACGCACTTTGAGGGCATCATCCCGTGCGGCATCCAGGGTTACGGGGTCACCAGCCTGCAGGAACTGCTCGACCCTGCCCCCAGCATGGAGCAGGTCAAGCAAGCCCTTGTTCGGGGCTTCAACGCGATCTCGCCTTAAGACTTGATCAGGTCGAGCGTCGGGAATTCCTGGCCCAGCACCAATCCAGCGTCGTTGCCCAACCAGTTCTCAAGCGTGGTGGCGTAAACGCTGCGGAAGTCAGTCTTCCAGGGCACGTCGCCTCGGCTCAGGTTCGCTAGGTCCGGGTTCGGGCCGTGGAAGCCACCCTTCACGCGGCTACCGATGAGGAACATCGGGGCGGCCTCGCCGTGGTCGGTGCCGAGGCTGCCGTTCTCTTCGACGCGGCGGCCAAATTCGCTGAATACCAGTAGAGTCACCTTCTTATCGAGGCCAGCGGCCTCCATCTCGCGTTGGAACGCCAGCACCGCATCCGAGAACTCCTGCATCAGCTTGGCGTGCGACTCCTTCTGCCGAGAGTGGGTGTCGAATCCGCCATGGCTGAAGTAGACCACTCGCGTTTGCGGCGAAGCCATGAGCAACTGGCTGATCTGCGCGAACCCGCGCCCGAAGCCGTTTTCGCCGTACGTCTGCTTGGGCTTGGCCCCGTCCAGCTTGGCGTTCAGCATATTCATCGCGTCCAGTGCGGCGCGGTTGGCATCTTGGATGGTGCGGATCGCGGAACCCTGTTCGGCATCGCGGCCTTGGATCTGGCGCAGCAGCTTTTCGGCATCAGCATTGCCCACCAGCGACTTAATGTCCGCCAGGCTGGCAAAGCAGGGGATGCTGGCGTCTTTGGCCTGCAGGGCCAAGGGGCGCTCGGTGCTCAGGCCGACGCACGCCACCGGGTTGTACATTTGTTGTGCGGCACGCTCGTCCATGCTCCGGCCGATCCAGCCGTAGGGGAGCTTGGCCTCGGGGCTGGCCGATTGCCAGATGTCCATGGATTTGAAGTGCGAGCGGTTCGGGTTGGGGTAGCCCACGTTCTGCACGATGGCCACCTTGCCCTCTTTGTAAAGCGTGGCGAGGCCGCCCATGGTGGGGTGCAGGCCCATCGCTTCGTTGAGGTGGAGCACCTCGTCGCCCTTCAGGGCCAGCGTGGGTCGTGCCTTGGCGTAGAGCGGGTCGGCGAAGGGAACCACGGTGTTCAGGCCGTCGTTGCCCCCGCTCAGTTGACAGACCACGAGGATATTGTCCGGGTCCACCTTGCGGCCCCCCGCCGCGCGGATGAGATCGCCGTGCGCCACCGCTGCCAGCCAGCGCGGGGTGCTGAGGCCCACTGCAATCATGGTGCCCTTGGCAAGAAGCTCTCGACGGGTCAAATTGTTTTCACTCATGGCAACCTACAAGGTAGTGTACGGCAAGTTTGGACGATACACAAGAGCGCAAGTTCAGTAAATGGCCATCAGATATTCCGATTCCTTCGGTCATTGCCGCTTTGTGCTTGGCGGTTCTCACCCTGGCCGTCTTCGGTCAGGCGCAAAACACCGGTCCGGAGAGCGCGATCCGGCAGTATCACCAAGCGCTCTTAGCCTCGCCGGTGGGGGACGAACGTGGTCCGGTCATCAGCCAGCAGAACCAGTTGGTCACGCAGCCTTTCAACCAACTCATCGAGCAGCTCTTGCGTGCTGGGGCCCAAGTGCGGTTTGGACGCATTACCAAGCAACTCCCAGATGCAACGGTGGAGGTCGCTTACCTTCGCCCGAACGGCGAAACCTGGGCGTTTCTCTACGTGTTGCGCCGGGAACAAGGGATTTGGCGCGTAGACGTCGAGCAGACCGCACGCAGCAGCATGAACCGAACCTGAGTTCATACCGGCCCCGATATAGGCCCCGATTTTGGGGTTCAATGGAGGCGGTATGCGGCGCCAAGCGGGACGCGTTCACTGGATTGTGCTCACGGGCATCGTGGGGGCCGTGGTGGTAGCCATTGGCTTCTTCGCCACGTTCTTCTTCGGGTCATCGCCCGAAGTGCAAGCGAACCGCTTCTTGGTCTCCCTTGCAAAAGCGGACAAGGCCGGGCTAATGAAGTACGGGGCCTCGGACCTCGAACCCGCCGCTCTCGAAAAAGCGTGGGACATCACCCTCGATCGCGGCGAGTACTACCGTTTCCAATGGAAGATTCTGGGCTCGGTCAAGCAGTCCGATGACGCCGCCGTCGTCAATATCCTGATCAATCGGGGCGTCAATAACTCCAGTTACGACGAACCCATGAGTATCCCAATGATCAAAAAGGATGGCGAGTGGAAAGTGGCGCTCAGCGAACTCAGCCGCAAGGTCTATCCCTCGCTGCCGTAACCTACGGTACGCAATTTTACGTTAGGTTAACCCGGGGTGAAGAAACGGCGGGTAAACCTTGCTACGTGCCCAAACTATCTCGACGTGACCTCATGAAAGCCGGTGCCTTCACGGCGACCTCGGCCCTCGGTGCGGCCGCCCTTCCCGCTGTCCAAGCCTCCGCCCCAGAGGCGAAGCGCGTGATGCGAATCGCTCACCTCACCGACATTCACGTTCAGCCCGAGCGCAAGGCCGCCGAAGGCATGGCGAAGGCGTTTGGGATCGTCAATGAACTGAGCGACAAGCCGGACCTCATTCTCACGGGCGGCGACCTCATCATGGATGCGTTTGGGCAATCCAAAGATCGCGTGAAAACGCAGTGGGACATCTTCACCCGTGTGCTGCGGGATAGCAACGACATTCCGGTGCGGCACTGCCTGGGCAACCACGACTTTTGGAATGGCGCGGGCGGCCAGGGCAAGGAAGACCCCATGTTTGGGCACCGGTGGGCGCAGGACGTGCTAGAGCTTGAGAAGCCCTACTACGATTTCGAGCAGGCGGGCTGGAAGTTCATCGTGCTGCAAAGCACTCATCCCGAAGGCGGCGGCTACAAAGGGCGTCTGGACGAGGAGCAGTTCGAGTGGCTCACGGGAGTCTTGCAAAGCACCCCCAAGTCCATGCCGGTCTTGGTGCTGTCCCACATCCCGATTCTTAGCGCCTCGACCTTCTTCGATGGCGATAACGAGAAGTCGGGCAACTGGCAGGTACCGGGCGCCTGGATGCACATTGATGCGCGGCGCATCAAGGACCTGTTCCACCAGCACCCGAACGTGAAGGTTTGCGTGAGCGGTCACGTCCACCTTGTGGATCGCACGGATTATCTGGGGGTTTCTTACGTTTGCAACGGCGCGGTGTGCGGCGGCTGGTGGGGCGGCAACTACCAGGAGACGGCTCCGGGTTACACCGTCATCGACCTTTTCGCGGATGGCTCCTTCCGCAATGAATACACCGAATCTGGCTGGGTGGCCCAAAGCTAATGTCCACGAAATCAACTCGACGCGAATTGCTGGCGGGAGGCGGAGCCCTGGGGGGCACGCTTCTGGCTTCGAAGGTGCTAGGAACATGGCCGGGCACCCAAGACGCCGCGCCCAAGCGCGTTCTCCGCATTGCCCACCTCACGGACATCCACGTGCAGCCCGAACGCAAGGGCGGGGAAGGGATGGCTCACGCCTTTGAGCAAGTGAATGGCCTGGCCGATAAACCGGACTTGATCCTGACCGGGGGCGACCTCATCATGGACTCGTTTGGGGCGGACAAGACCCGCACCAAGGTGCAGTGGGATCTCTTTGCCTCGGTGATGAAGAATCACAACGACCTTCCGGTGCGGCACTGCCTGGGCAACCACGACTATTGGAACGGCGCCGGGGGCGGCGGCAAGGATGACCCCATGTTCGGCTGGAATTGGGCGCAAGACGTGCTAGAACTCCCGGCGCCGTACTACGCTTTCCGGCAGGCCGGGTGGCAATTCATCGTGCTGCAAAGCACAATGCCCCTCGAAGCCGGAGGCTACACCGCCAAGCTGGACGACGCTCAATTTGAATGGCTGGAGGACACCCTGGCCCAAACGCCGAAGGAGATGCCAGTGCTGGTGCTTTCGCACATCCCCATCCTCAGCATCTGCGCCACGCTGGCAGGAGACACCGAGAAGTCCGGCAACTGGGTCACGCCGGGCTCGTGGATGCATATTGACGCTCGCAAGATCAAAGACTTGTTCCATAAGCACAAGAACGTTAAGCTGTGCCTGAGTGGCCACGAACACTTGGTGGACGACGTGGAGTATCTGGATGTCACCTATGTGTGCAACGGGGCCGTGAGCGGCGGCTGGTGGGGCGGCAACTTTATGGAGTTCGGCCCGGGCTACGCCTTGGTAGACCTTTACGAAGACGGCACCTTCCGCAACGAATTCGTCCCCTCGGGTTGGGTCCCGGCGGCGGAGTAAGGCGGGCCGTTTGCGGCAGGTTCCCGGGGTGCCAACCAGAACGATAGGTACAACCGAAGGCGCATGAGCGCCCCCGACCTCCGCAATATCGGCATCATTGCCCACGTTGACCACGGCAAAACCACCCTGGTCGACGCCCTGTTTCGCCAGTCGGGGATGTTCCGTGAGAACGAATCGGTTCAAGACCGAGTCATGGACCGCAACGACCTGGAACGCGAGCGTGGCATCACCATTCTCAGTAAGGTCGCCAGCACCAAGTTCCAGGGCACCAAGATCAATATCGTCGACACGCCGGGCCACGCCGACTTTGGGGGCGAAGTCGAGCGCGTGCTCAGCATGGTGGATGGAGCCTTGCTGGTGGTGGACGCCAACGAAGGCCCGATGCCGCAAACGCGCTTTGTGTTGAAGAAGGCGCTGGCCAACGGCCTCAAGATCGTCGCCGTCATCAACAAGGTGGACCGTGAGGGTGCCCGGCCGATGGAGGCTTACGACAAGCTTCTCGATCTCTTTATTGACCTCGGCGCGAACGAAGAAGACCTTGATTTCCCCTATGTGTTTGCCAGCGGGGCCTCGGGGTGGGCGCGCCGCAGCCTGGACGACACCGACATGGATATGCGGGCGTTGTTCGAAACGATCGTCGAGCACATCCCCGCGCCGAAGGTGCAGAGTGATGGCCCGGCGCAGTTCCAGGTCAACAACCTGGATTACAACGACTATGTGGGCCGCATGTTTGGCGGCAAGCTGCTGCGGGGCCGCCTGCGGGTCGGCGACCGACTGACCAGCGTCGGCGAAGGCGGCAAGCTTCAGTCCTTCAACACCACCAAGGTGTGGACGTACGCCGGTTTGCAGCTCCAAGAGTGCGAAGTGGTGGAAGCCGGCGAGATCGTCATGGTCTCCGGGCTCGATGAAGTCCTCATCGGCGATTCGGTGTGCGACGCCCAGTTTGTGGACCCACTGCCGCGCATCGAAGTCGAACCCAGCACCCTTACGATGAGCTTCTTTGCCAACACCAGCCCGCTTTCAGGCAAGGACGGCGGCAAGTTCCTGACCATCCACAAGATTCGTGAGCGGATGGAGAAGGAAGAGAAGGTCAGCGTCACCCTCAAAATCGACCGCGACGCCCCCGCCGATACGGTGAAGGTGGCCGCGCGTGGCGAAATGCAGCTTTCGGTTTTGATCGAAACCATGCGGCGCGAGGGCTTCGAAATGGCCATCGCTCGCCCGGAAGTTATCTTTAAGGAGAACGACCGGGGCCAACGACTGGAACCGATCGAACTCTTGATTCTTGAGCTCCCCGACGAAGCCATGGGCGGCACGTTAGAAGAGCTAAGCCGCCGCAAGGGCGAAATGACCGGGATGTCTCAGATTGGCAATGACCGGTCCCGAGTGGAAGCCACCATCCCGACGCGCGGCCTCATCGGTTTCCGCAGCGTCTTCCTCACGCTCACGCGCGGTACGGGCACTATCAGCAGCCTGTTCGAGGGTTATGAAGCCTACCGGGGCACGGTGCAAAGCCGCGCTACAGGTTCGCTCATCGCCAAGGACGACGGCAAGATGACCCGCTACGCTTACGAAGACGTGCAAGAGCGCGGCACCCTGTTCTATCCCGTGGGCACGGACGTGTACGGAGGGATGATTGTGGGGCAGTGCAGCCGCGATGAAGACATGGTGGTGAACATCACCAAAACGAAGGCCGCCACCAACATGCGCAGCGCCAACGCGGATGCCACCACCGTGCTGGATGCGCACCTGGATTTCTCGCTGGAGCAGGCTCTCTCCTGGCTTCGCGACGACGAACTGCTGGAAGTCACACCCAAGATGCTGCGCTTCCGCAAGAAGGTGCTGGATCACAGCATGCGCAAGGTCAGCGAGCGCAAGTCTCAGAACTAAGCCTAGCCATCCATTCGCAGATAAAAAAATGGACGCAAGAAACCTTGCGTCCGATGTCTGCTTGTTGTGATCGCAAACCCGACTTGTCCATCAGGCGTTACGTCAATACCAATGATGGCGACCCCTGCGTTAAGAAATAGTCAACGGTACCAAAAGGTCTAGGCGATTTGGCTTCAATTTCCCCGCAAAATTGCGGGGCACGGGTGCCGAATCTCGCCTTTCTAACAGGCTTGCGCGGCCAAACCTGAATGTAGAGAGTTTTTGGTAGAATGCGCCCATGAATCGCCTGTTCGTCCTCCTCGTCATGGGTCTTGTATCGGCCATGGCGTGGGCGCAGACCCGCGTTGTCCTCCAAGGCCCCCTGCGGACGCTGGACGATGGCGGCAAGGTCTACCGGGTCACGCTGAAGGAAGCCCCCTCGGGCGTCCCGATGACCCTGGGCATCACCGCCGAACCCCGCGAGGCCGCTGCGGTGCGCCCGCTTCCGGGGCGGGCGCAGGCGACCTGGCTTACCGATGCGGCGCGCGGGCAGGTTCTCGAAGCAGCGGTCTACGTCCGCCCGGACACTCTGGGTGCGGTGAAGATCGTTGGATTTGCCAACCCTACGGGATTCTTCTGGAATGCCGCCTCCGATTTCAGCTGGCTCCCGGTGGCGGCCCTCCCGGCCCCGGTTCTCAGCTCTCCCATCAGCGGGCGCATTGTCTCAGCCTCGCCGGTGTTTCGGGCGCGGATTGACACGCCGACGACCGTGACGGCGACCTACGAAATCGAAGTCACCAACGGCTCGACGATCAATCGCACCTACACCGTGCTCGGCACCACCAACGCCTACGGCCTGTATTACACGCCGTGGACCGCGGGCTTCCCCCTGGGCGTCTACCAGTGGCGGGCGCGCGGGATTGACGGCGCGGGCGTGCCGGGGGCTTGGTCGGCATTCCGTAGCTTCACAGCTTCGGGCGGTGTGGACGCGGCGGGCGGCATCTCGCAGACGGCCTTTAACAATTTGCGTGCGGCCGGGTGGATGAACCACTTTGCGGCCAGTTGGGGCGGCTACAACGTGTGGCCGGCGGCCCGCCAGAACATGATCAACGCCACCAATGCCGGCATGGAAGTGGCGATGTACGTCTTCCTCAACTTCGATAACGGCAGCACCATCAGTGGGGCACCGGCGAACCAAACCGGGCAATGGCAAGTGGATCGCGCCCTAGCGAATGTCGGCTATACCGGGCCGGGTTCGTTGCCGTTTGACCTCAAGTACATCATGATCGACCTGGAAAACCGGTTCTGGGGGACGATGTCGCAGGCCGACCGGGTGCAACGAATCGCCGAGGCCGTCCAGCATGTGCGCAACCTGGGCTTCCGCCCCATGATTTACACCCGTAACGAAGGCTTCAACCCCTGGTGGAATGACGCAACGGGAAGCAGTAAGGACTTTAAGGAGCTGTACCTGTGGGGTAGCAAGCCCGAGACCGAGACGGCCGTCTTCCAGGATGACTTGCTCCTAGACGTAGGCAACCCGTGGGTGAAGTTCGGTGGCTGGACGTCGCGCGGCGGCAAGCAGCATTTGCTCGACAAGACCGTGTTCGGGGCTCGCATTGATATGAACGTGTGGGACCCGGCGGTGTGGGATCAACCGGCGCTGAGCCCGGGGGCCGTTCAGTTCGCGGCGCCTTCGCACAACATTGTCCGCAATGCCGACGGCTCTTACCGCCTCACTATGACACTGCGCAACACCGGCAATGTGGAAGCCTACGCCGTTCGGATCGACCAGCCACGATTGGCCTTCACCACGCTGCCCGGGCGATTCTCGATGGGGATGATCGCGCCGGGGCAATCCAGTAGCCTCGTGTTCACGTTCCCGGCCAGCACGGGCGTGCCGGGGACGCGCACTGTGGGGCAGTTCCGCGTCTTGACGGGTGACGGACCGCGCTTCTTGGCGGCCAGCATTACCTTGCCATGATCCTGGTCATCGACAACTACGACAGTTTCACCTATAACCTGGTTCAGTACCTCGGCATCCTGGGGGCGGAGCTGGATGTGCGGCGGAATGACGAGGTGACCCTTGACGAAGCCGTGGCACTGGGGGCGGAGCGCATTCTGCTTTCTCCCGGGCCATGCACGCCGAACGAAAGCGGAGTGTGTCTGGATATCTTGCGAGAGGCCCTGACCGGCACGCGCCTCGCCGGGGTGCCGATCTTTGGCGTGTGCCTCGGGATGCAAGCGATGGGATTGGTGGCTGGGGCCGAGATCCGACGTGCCCGCACCATCCGCCACGGCAAGACCTCACCCGTCGAGCACGATGGCGAAGGCGTGTTTGCGGGAATCCCGAACCCCATGGCGGCCATCCGATATCACTCCCTCGTGATCGAGCCGACCACCCTCAACGACGGCTGGAAGGCCACTGCTTTCACTACCGACGACCAGGAGCTCATGGGTATCCGGCACCGCACCTTGCCGTTGGAAGGGGTGCAGTTCCACCCCGAGAGTGTGCTTACCGAATCTGGTCTCCTGATGATGGAGAACTTCCTCGCCACCCCCGCTCAAAAAGTTTTATTATAGTTATCCCGGAGATATTTTAAAAAATCTGGCGCTTGCCCGTCCCGGGGGAGTAGGGAAGAATGTGGCGGACAATATGAAACAGAACCTCGATAACGTGACCAACAAAGTCGGAGGACCCGGAGCGACAGACAAGGTCGAAGGGAAGATCCAGGAAGTGGGCGGCCACATTAAGGAAGCTGCTGGCAACCTGACCGGAAACCAGAAGCTGGAAGCCGAAGGCGAAGCTGACAAGGCGAAGGGCATGGGCAAGCAGTGGGTCGGTCAAGCCAAGGAAAAGGCCGCCAACGTGGTGGACCACGTGGTAGGCGGAACCAAGGCCGTTGTGGAAACCGTGAAGGAAGTCAAAGACGGAAAGGACTGCAAGGACGACAAGTCCGGTCAGTAACGGAGGTTAACTCTTGCTCAGCTATGCCATTGTCTTCTTGGTCATTGCGATCGTAGCGGGCATTCTCGGATTTGGCGGCGTCAGCGGAATTTCCGCGACCATAGCTCAGGTCTGCTTCGTGATCTTCTTGATCATGGCGATCTTGAGTTTCTTGAACAAGCGTAAGGTTTAACTTCCACGGTCTCGACAACCAAATAGAACTGCCCACGTTTCGGCGTGGGCGTTTTTTTGTTTAGGGGGTCGAGCTTCAGTGCTGAGAGTGCAAGTCCGCAAGGCATGATCCATAGGGTGCAGAACCTGCTAGCGGCCATCGGACACCGAGAAATGGTGGGGGAAGCGACCACGAGGAACATCGGCGAGAAGACCACCGCGATCATCACCGATGCCCACGAATGAAGAGGCCAATTCCACAGTTGCAAATTGCTGGAACGAAGGCAGCAACCCTATGAGATTGGGCTCGTCGAACTGGGCGTGCGGCGGATGGAGAGCTTCCTCGCATTGGGGGTCCCGCTCGCAATGGCGAGAGTTTTCCCAAGGACTTTTCCTTGAGGAGGCAATGTCTGTTCGCCCTCGGGCGTAAGGAGTGCTATGTCCGAAGACATCAAGCAGAAACTCGAAGACGCTGCGAACAACCTCGGCGGGGCCGGTACGGCCGACAAGATCGAGGGCAAGTTGCACGAAGTAGCGGGCCAAGCGAAGGAAGCCGTGGGCAACCTGACGGGCAACGAAGAGCTGAAGGCCGAAGGCGAAGTCGAACAAGCCGAAGGCTTTGGCCAGCAGGTGCTCGGCGACATCAAGGAAGCGGCGGAGAACGCCGTAGACCACGTCGTGGGCGGCGTCCGCGCGGTAGTCGATACCGTGAAGGACATGGTGGACGGCAAGCCGGGGCAATAACGCAGGAGACGCCTATTGCTTCACTACGCACTCGTCTTTTTGGTGGTGGCCATCATCGCCGGGATCCTCGGATTTGGTGGCATTAGCGGCGTAGCCGCCACGATCGCTCAAGTTTGCTTCGTGCTCTTCTTGATCATGGCGATCGTGAGTTTCTTAACGAAACGGAAAGTCTAAGCCCCCTACCAAAGCCCTTAAAAGAAACTCGGCGGTAAGCGCTGGGTTTCTTTTTTGTTTTGGGTGCAATGAAGCCTGCGCTAATCGGTGACGAGGGGCACACCGAGTGACTCGGCGAAGGCTCGGACGGCCTGGGGCGATGTCAAATGAATCCAATGCTTCTCCGCGTATCGCGGCTCCTGGCGCATGGCGGTGTATTGCTTCCGACGGCGGAAGTACGTCCGGAAGAACCACACCCAGAGCCCATCCGGCCACTTGATGAGCTCCCACAGGCGTTGCCGGTTGCCGTTGCATATGGGCCGCCGGGTCCGGCAGTCGCGCCAAGACCGCTTCAAGAGCTGCGCCCCGTTGGTCAGGAACGGGAGATCAATCCAGACGATGGTGTCGGCGCGCTCCCAAATCATCTCTCGCACCGCTCGGTAGTTGCCTTCCATCACCCAGCGCTCCTGGGCAATGGTGGCCTGAACATCGCGGACGAACTCGTCCTTGGGGGCGGGCTGCCAATTCGGTCGCCAGTGGAGCGTATCCAGGCTGGTGTGAGGGAGGCTATAGGCCTGGGCAAGCGCCCGGGCGAGGGTGGTCTTGCCGCTCCCCGTGGTTCCCACCACGACAATGCGTTGCGGCGGCTCCATGCGTGGGAGTCTATCTCAAGCCAAATGAGGTATCAGAGGGCATGTTTCGGTCTTTGCGGACCATCCACAAGTGGGCGGGCCTCATCAGCTCCCTCATTCTGATGACGATTGCCATCACGGGATTCTTCCTCGCCGTCAAAGCCAAGGTCAGTTGGATGCGCCCGCCCGTGGTGCCCGCCAGCGAAGTCACGGACTACAAAACGGTGGTCAGCCCGGGGGTGGCGATGGAGATCGCCTTTGCCCAGAACCTGGCCGACCTCAAAGACCCGGGCGACGTGGACCGAGTGGATTACCGCCCCAAGGACAACACCTTTAAGGTGCTGAGCAAGAAGGGGTACCACGAAGTCCAGGTGGATGGCAGTACGGGCCAGGTTTTGCAGGTCGCCACCCGCAACGACTCCTTAATGGAAGACATCCACGATATGAGCTTCTTTGCCGAGTGGACGCACGAGTGGCTGCTGCCGTTGGTGGCGGTGATCCTTTTCCTGCTGAGTACCAGCGGCGTTGTTATGTTCTTTACGCCCGTAGTGCGGCGATGGAAGTTCCGCCGGCAAGGCAACGCCGCGAAAGGGCCGCCCACGGGTAAAACCCCCGCGTAAACTAGGCGTTATGCAAAAGTTTTGCGTTTTGGCCCTTGGTTACGTGCTCCTGGCCGGATGCACGTCGTCCCCGACGATGGCCGAAGAGCCCGCGGCGAACAACGCAACGGCTCCCGCTCCTGCCGACACCCCGGAACCCACCGCTCCCGAAGCCGCCCCGAAGGACGACAAGGTGATGATGCCCGCCGATGGGCAAACCGCGACGGCCTCGTTCCCCGCTCCCCTGACGGGTGAATTCAAAGTCATCGGTACTGAAGCGATCATGGCGGCCATCACGCAGCGCGAAGGCGAACTGACCGATGCCGACAAGAAGGACGCGAAGTTCAGCACCCTCCGCGAGGCTTACGCGGATGCCGGAATGATGATCAGTGCCGACGCCACGTTTGTTCTCAACGAACCCCAGAACCTCAAGCCCGCCCTGCGAAAGGAAGGCACCCTCACCCTGGCGGGCGACAAGCTCACGCTCAAAGTCACCAAGGTGGATGGAAAGGAAAAGAGCGAAACCATGAGCGGTCGCGTCCTCCCCGATGGCCACATTGTCTTGACTCTGGGCGGCATCGAAACCGAACTTACGAACCACAACCACTAAGCGGCTGGCCCAGGAAAAGTTCGCGTCCGACCCATAGCGACCTATACACAAAAGAATGTGTGTAAAATGCGGGTGATGAAGATGAAGTCTTTCATTCCCCTCGTGGGCTCGGTTGTGCTTGCCTGGGCTATGTTCGGTTGTGCTCCCTCCGCTACGGCGGAAGGCGAAACGGGGACCGGTACCGGCACCTCGACGGAAGCTCCCAAGAAGGAAGCTCCCGCGCATGTGGGCAACTACAAGATCGCTCTCTCGGCTGAGCAAGAAAAGCAAATGGCCGAAGCTGACAAGGCCATGGCTGACCTGAAGGCCAAGGATCCGAAGCTCGCCGAAGGCATGCCGAATCCGCGGGAAATGATGGACAAGATGGTGATGGAACTGAAGGAAGACGGTACGTTCTCGATTGCCATCCCGGGCGCCAACGGCGTATCCACCGCCACCGGCAAGTACACCATCGAAGGTGACAAGCTCACCATGACGGCGGAAATGCTGGACGGCAAGAAGGCGGAAGGCAACGACGCCAAGCCGGAGTCGGCCAAGTACGACGCGGCTGCGGGCACGATCACCCTCGGCGAAGGCGCGAACCAAGCCACCTTCAAGAAGGCCTAACCCTTCTTAACTCAAAATCCAATAGAACGACCCGGACGGCGATGGAGCGCCACCCGGGTCGTTTCTTTTTGCCTACCGACGTTGGCCGCTTATCGGGCCGGGGGCATCACGCCCAGTTCCAGCCGGCTCGCGTACTGGCCGCCCGTGAGCACCCGAATGGTGGCCCGCTTGTAGTCTTCGGGCTTGGCATCCGCGCGGCTGACAAACGTGTTCGGGTTGCGATCCACGATGGGGAACCAGTGGCTTTGCACTTGCACTTTGATGCGGTGCCCTTTCTTGAACGTGTGGAACACGTCGTTGAGGTCGAACTTGACGCGGGTCGGCCGGCCCGGGGTGATCGGGATCGGTCGCTCGAAGCTCTCGCGGAACTTGGCCCGAATCACTTCGCCGCGCACCATATGCTGGTAGCCCGCCATCGTGCCGGTGCCCCCCGCGCGGGGTTCGGTGCTGTCGGCCGGGTACTCGTCAATGAGCTTGACGATCAGGTCGCAGTCCGTGCCGCTGGTGGCAATCCACATGTCAGCGGTCACCGGTCCCGCCACGCGCAGGTCTTCGCCAATCACGCCGAGATCAAAGGTCACCGAGTCGCCACGCTGGGTGGAGAAGCTCTGGTCGCGGGCCAGCCAGTCGCCCGGGGCGCGGGTGCTGACTAGGTAGTCGGCCAGGTACGGCATGGGCTGAGCGGGGTCGGCCACGTAAAGGTGGTCGCCCGCCTCCCGGGGGGCTTGCCAGGTGAGCTGCTTGTTGCGGTCGAGATAAAGCGAGCGCGTACGCGCTTCCTTCGGCGGCCACTGCGCCAGGCGGTGCCACATGTTGGCGCCCGTTTCGAACATCGTCACCTCGCTTACCGGCTTGGCGTTTTGGTCGCCCCGGAGGTAGCGCTCGAAGAAGGGGAATTCAATCTCTTCTTGGTAGAACTGCCCTGTGCGGCCCCCAAAGCTGAGGTCGCTGAGGCTCGCCCCATTGCCGCTGGCCCACTGCCCGTGTGACCACGGCCCCATCACCAGATAGTTGGAGATGCCGGGATTCTTGGCTTCGCTTTCGCGGTAGAGCTTCAGCGCGCCGTACATGTCCTCCTTGTCGTACCAACCGCCGACGGTCAGTACCGCGCAGTTCACGCCTTCAAAGGCGCGCCACAAGGCACGGGCTTTCCAGAAGTCGTTGTAGGTGTCGTGCATCACCACCTCGTTCCAGAACGGGACCTTGCCGTTGAGATACTTGGCGTCGAACTGGCTGGGCGGCCCGGCCTGCAAGAAGAATTTGTAGGCGGGCAACCCCATGCGGTCGATCTGCGGGGGCGTGTCGCCGCGCCGCACATCAAAGAACAGCATGAAGTCGAACATCTCTTGCAAGAAGAGAGCCCCCCGGTGGTGTACGTCATCGCCCAGGAACCAGTCGTTCACCGGAGCCTGCGGCGAAACGGCTTTGAGGGCCGGGTGATTGCGCACGGCCCCGGCCCCGGCGTAGAACCCCGGGTACGAGATGCCCCACAGGCCGACGCTGCCGTTGTTCTTGGGCAAATTCTTGATGAGATAGTCCACCGTGTCGTAGGTGTCGGTGGACTCGTCCACGCCCGTTTGCCCCGCCGGCAAGATCGGGCGCACGTTCACATAGTCGCCTTGGCTCTTGCCCTTACCACGCACGTCTTGGTAGGCAAAGATGTAGCCCGCTTCCGCCATCTTGGGGTTGGTGCGGCGCGGCGGTCGCGTCGGGCTGCCCGCGCCGTACGGAGTGCGCTCCATGATGATCGGGAACGGGCCGGGCTTATCCTTGGGGATGTAGACGACGGTGTAGAGCTCCGTGCCGTCGCGCGCGGGGACGTTGATCTCCCGGGCATCCCACTGGTCTTGCCAAGATTGCGCGAAGGAAAACGTGGCGGAGAGGGCGAGAACAGCGCCGAGGGCACATCGCCAAACGGACATGGTTCATCTTGGCCCAAAAGGGGCCGCCAGATGCGCTTTTCGCAAGAAAATTGCGTTTAAGCGGTTTTGGGTTGCGAACTAAGTACGAGGGCCGTGATCACGCCGGGCACCCAGCCGAGGACGGTGAGCACGGTGGTCATGATCACCGCTGGAGCCCCTTTATCCAGCACCGCGAGGGGCGGGCAAACGCAGCAGACAATGGCGCGGAGCGGATTCACGTTCCCAGTGTACCGGGCGGGCCAACCTAGCCCGGTACACTCGCATCTTCCGCATGGACTTTAAGCAGACCCTCAATTTGCCGGATCCGGACTTCACCATCCCCATGCGTGCGCAGCTTGGACAGCGCGAACCTGAGTGGCAACGAGCGTGGAACGAGGCGGACGCCTACCGCGCCATGCAAGATGCCCGTCGCGATGACCCCGCTTATGTGTTGCACGATGGCCCGCCTTACACCAATAGCGCCATCCACATTGGCACCGCGCTGAACAAGATTCTCAAAGACTTTGTGGTGAAAAGCCGCCATATGATGGGCTTCCGTGCCCCCTATGTGCCGGGCTACGACAACCACGGCTTGCCCATCGAGCAGGCGGTGATGAAGAAGTTTGCCGAGCGCAAAGAGACGCCGGACCTGAAGGCGCTGCGAGAGGCCTGCCGCGCTCACGCCGAGGAGTACATCGCTCTGCAGACAACCCAGTTCTCGCGGCTCGGGATTTTAGGGACGTGGGATCACCCCTACACCTCCATGGAATACACCTACGAGGCCGAGATCATCCGCGTATTTAAGCGCTTGGTCGAGGGTGGATATGTCTACCGTGGCTTGCGGCCCGTGCTGTGGTCGCCCACAAGCCGCACGGCCCTGGCGGACACGGAAATCGTCTACCAAGACTATGTAAGCCGCAGCATCTACGTGCGGTTCCCGCTCAAGTCCGACCCGGATGGCGTGTTTGCCGGCCTGGATGCCGTGCACTGCGTGATCTGGACGACGACCCCGTGGACGATCCCGGCCAACCTGGCCGTGGCCTTCCACCCCGAGCTGGAATACGCCGTGGTGGCGCACGAAGGCGCGCACTACGTGGTGCTGGCCGACCTGAAGGAACGGGTGCTGGAGCGACTGGAGTGGGGCGATGCCCCCACTGTGCGCACCCTTCGCGGGCGAGAGATTGAGAATGCGGTGTTTGCGCACCCGGTATACGGTCGCGACTCGCGCGCTGTGCTGGCGGACTACGTGACCACCGAAGACGGCACCGGCGTGGTGCACACCGCCCCCGGGCATGGCCGCGAAGACTTTATGACCGGCCAGAAGTACGGCCTGCCCGTGCTCAACCCGGTAAACGATGCGGGCGTGCTGACCGAAGAGGCCGGCGAGTTCGCGGGCGTCTATTACAAGAAGGCGGATACCGTCGTTGTCAACCGTTTGGATGAACTGGGCCACCTGCTGAAGGCCGAGGACTATCACCACAGCTATCCGCACGCCGAGCGCGACGGGATGCCGGTGATCTTCCGAGCCACCGAACAGTGGTTCATCCGCATTGACCACCAAGATTTGCGCAAGCGGATGCTGGCGCACATTGATAACCCTGAGACCGTGTTCGTACCGGAAAGCGGGCGCGGACGCCTGCGCGGAATGATCGAAAATCGCCCCGACTGGTGCATCAGCCGCCAACGACCGTGGGGGGTCGGAATTCCGATCTTCTTCGGCGCGGAATCGGGCGAACCCGTACTGGACCCGGTGGCCATCGAAGCGGTTGCGAGCCTGGTGGAGCGCGAGGGCAGCGATGCCTGGTACGTGCGGACGCCCGAGGAGATTCTCCCAGCGGGCTACAAGCACCCGGTGACGGGCGAAACGAGCTTTGTGAAAGAAGCCGACGTCTTCGACGTGTGGTTCGATAGCGGCAGCACCGCCATGTGCGTGCTGGGCGGCAAAGTGGACCCCGAATGGAAGGAGGAGATCCCGTGCGACCTCTATCTGGAAGGGAGCGACCAGCATCGCGGCTGGTTCAATGTTTCGCTGATTTTGACCATGGCGTGCCTGGGTACTGCACCGTACAAGGGGGTGGTGACGCACGGCTTTGTCACCGACGAGAAGGGCCAGAAGATGTCGAAGCGGCTGGGCAACGTGATTGACCCCGTGACGACGTGCGACACCCACGGCGCGGACGTGCTGCGTTGGTGGGTGGCCAGCGTGAACTACGCCGACGATATGCCCTGCGGCGAATCCCTGCTGGCGAGCGCGGGCGAGCATTACCGCACCGTGCGCAACACGCTTCGCTTCTTGCTGGGCAACCTTGCCGACTTTGAAACGTCGATGTCGGTGCCGACCGAGGGCATCCACAAGTGGATCGTTGACCGAACCAACCAAGTGGTGAAGGAAGTGTGGGGTGCCTTTGATGAATTCGACTTCCGAGCGGCGGCGACGGCCATTCACCAGTTCTGTGTGCAGGATCTGTCGCGCTTCTATTTGGATGCGATCAAGGATTCGATGTACTGCGACGGCGCGGACTGGCCGAGCCGCCGGCAGGCCCAAACGGCGTGCTACCACGTCGCGCGGGCGCTGGCGCTCCTGATCTTCCCGATCTTGCCGCACACCGCCTATGAGGTCTGGGATCGCATCCCGGGGCAAACCGAGTCTATCTTTGAGGCCCGTTGGCCGAAACTGGACGCTACCCCCAGCACGCTGACGGTGGAAACCCTGCTGCGCGTGCGCCAGGATGTTTTTGCGCAGATGGAAGCGTGGCGCGCCCAAGCCGGCGTAAAGGACTCGCAAGACATCGCGATTCACCTTACGGTGGATTTGCCGACCATGCAAGACCTGCAGAAGCTGGAAGGGTTAGAGAATCTGTTCCGCGTGGCCGAGGTGCACCTGACCGAAAGCGCAAGTGAAACCGAGACCCTAGAAGTGCGATTTGAAGCCAGCCAACTGCCGAAGTGCGACCGCAGCCGCGTGCGCCGCCCGGATGTGGCCACCGTTGAGTACCAGGGCGAGCAAGTGCAACTTTCGGCGCGTGACCGCCGGGCACTCGGTTTAGAAGCATGAAGTTCAATCGCCTCTTCCTTGCGATCTTCGGCGCCACGCTCATCCTTGACCAATTGGTGAAGGGGCTGGCCCGGGCCGCACTGAACGATGGCAACTTCTTTGCGAACACGGAGCGCATCGGCAACCTCAGCCCGTTGCCCTGGCCGGGGGTCTTCGAGCTCAAACTGATCTACAACCGGGGCGTCGCCTTTGGCATGCTCGAGGGCAAAGGCCATCTCATGGCGCCCGTGGGGATCCTCATTGCTGGGTTCTGCTTGTGGTACAGCGGCAAGATGCCCGCCCGCCCCCGCCTGCCGCATGTGGCGCTTGCGCTGGTGGCCAGTGGGGCCGTGGGGAACCTGATTGACCGGGTGTGGAAGCAGAAAGTCACCGACATGTTCTGGTTCCGGGCGATTGATTTCCCGGTGTTCAACATCGCCGATGCGTGCATCAGCATCGGGGTGGTGCTGCTGTTCCTGGCGGGTTTCATGCCTGGTGCCCTGCCCACCGAAGCCCCGAAAGAAGACCCCGTCGAGGCCCCATCTGAATCCGAATTCCAGCCTGAGACCACCCCCGACGCCCCAGAACTGCAACCATTGCCCGAAAATCAGCGTGAACAAAGCTAAGCGATGAGCAATTTGTTGCGAAATGGACGCCTGTTGGTGTTGGCCGCTGCGGCCACGCCCCTGGTCATCAAGTACGCCCGGCCCCTGGCCCGGCGAGTGGGCGACGGCCTGCGCAAAGCCGGCGAAACGATTGAAAAGGCGGTGGCCGAAGAGGATCGCCGCGACGCCGCCAAGGCCACGGAAGAAGCCAAGAACGCCGAAACCGTGGTGGAAACCACTGTGGAAGCCACGGCCGAGCCCGCCGCCGAACCGGAGCCGGTGAAGACCGAAGTGCCGACCCGCACGGCCCCACGCCAGCGGCAAGCCCAGCGACGCGACACCGCCACCCCGGAAGCCGAAGCCAAGCCCGAACCCAAAGCGACCCCCAAGAAGGAAGCGAAGCCCAAAGCCAAGCCCGCTCCTAAAGCCACCAAGCCCAAGGCCGCAAAGCCGAAAGCGACCGGCTAGCACCTAGCCGGAATACGTGCGGCCCTTCCAGGTGATGGCCCGGCGGCGATACCAAATCTGCGAACGCAGCAAGGTGAACGCCCCCACCAAAAGGTCAATGGGATAGAGCAGAGCGTAGGGCATGCCCCGCTTGACGATGCCCAGCGCAATTGCCGCCGGGAAGGCCGCCGCAAAGTAGCCCCAAATGCGCCACTGGGTGGCCAACCCAAACCCGCTCAGCGCCCAAGCAACAAAGAACAGCACGAGCAAGGGCGTGGCCCGCCCCGCAATGGCGTAGCCGTTCTTGCTCATGCCATCCAGCCCCTGCCGGAAGGTGTCGTACATCCGCACCGTGCCCACCGCCGTCAGGTCGGCCACTAGCACGGGCACCCGCTGCCGCGCCAGCAGCCGCCCCATGGCCACGTCGTCCAGCACCTCGCTGCGCACGCTCTCGTGGGGGTTCACCTCCAAGTAAGTGCTGGATTTCCAGAGCTGAATCTGCCCGTTGGTAAATCGGTTGTGCCCCAGGCGCGTGCGGCTCACCAGCCCAAACGGATTAGTGGCCAGCAAAATCTCCCACACCCAGTTGGTGGCCCAGAACTCAAGGCTGCGCCCCGGGGCGGTCGTCAAGAACCCCGTGATGACCGGCCACCGGATCCCCTGGCGCTCGATCAAGAAGTTGAGGTAACCCGCCGCGTAGGGTTTCAGCTCCACATCGGCGTCAAGGAATAGCCACCAGTCCCCCGGGTGCACCTCGGCCGCCACCTTGCTCAGTTGGTAGCAGGCGTAGTTCTTGCCCGTCCAGCCCTCCGGCGGGCCGCTCCCGCGCATCACCTGGGCGCCGGCGGCGGCGGCTTCTTCGCCCGTGCCGTCGGTGCTGTCGTCGTCATAGACCACCACATTCACGCGCATTTCGCGCAATTGCGCCACCAGAGGGCCGATCTTTCCGGCCTCGTTGCGGGCGGGGATGAGGGCAATGAATTGCCGCGCGGTGCTGGCCCGCCGGGGGCGAATCATCAGCAAATCGTTGCTGAGCGCCACGAACGTGAGCAGAATCACCAGACCCAAAGAAAGACCGAAGACGATGCCCATGCTGTGACTTTACTGGCCCCTAGCCTGGAATTGGGGCATACTGGGCCTGCGCGCAACTGAGGAATTCATGGATCTGAAATCAATTGTGATTGGCTTTGTTGGCGGGTGGCTCGTGCAGTGGGCGCTCGACATGATGTTCTACCGACGGGAGACCGGCACCGCCGACACCGCCGAGTGGCAACGCCGACTGGAGGCCGCCCAGGCCGAAACCGCCCGCCTGCGGGTGCAACTGGAGGGCGTGCAACCCCAACTGGACGAGCTGAAGACGCTGAAATCCGACGCGGGCCTGAGCAACCTGGAAGCCGAACGCGACCGCCTGCGCGTGGACCTGGTGAACGCCCAGGCCGAAGCGCAATCGCTGCGTGCCCAGCTGGACCGCGCCACCGCCGGAGCGGTGAGCCCCAGCGCGAGCCCCGTCACCGTGGCCACCAAGAGTGACGACCCCCTGGCCGCCATTGTGGGATTCGGCGAAGATCGCCGCGCCAAGCTCCACGCCGCTGGCATCACCTCGCTGGCCGATGTGGCCGCCACGGAACCCGCCCGCTTGCTGGAAGTGCTGGGCCTGGGCGATGACCACCGCGAAGTCGCCGAAGCCTGGATCGAAGAAGCCCGAGGCAAACAGGGATGAGCCACGGCCCCACGCAAGCCACCGTGCGGGGCCGCACCCGCGACCAAGTGATGGCCTACGATGTCTTCAAGGGCATTGTGGCCGCCGGGCTGGTGGGCCTGCTCCTGTTCCTCATGCGCCCCGCGCCCGCCCACGCCGATGAGCATGGCGGCGAGCACGGCGGTGAGAAGCACGCCGTCAGCGCCGATACGCATGGCGGCGATGGCCACGACACCGAAGAGCACCAGACCACTCCCAAGACGAGCCCCGCTCCCACCCCGGCCGCCTTGGCCGTGACCAATGTGGGCGCGGATGCCAGCTTCCAGCCCGGAGATTTCACCCTGCGCGGCACCAGCCCCGCCCTCGCCACCATCAAGGCCATGCGCGGCGAAGAGCTGGTGGGCGAAGTGCAAGCCGACGACAAGGGCAACTGGGCCCTGCCGCTCAAGCTGCAGCCCGGCCGCATGGAACTGAACCTGACCAGCGAAGGCGCCCCCGCCCTGCCCCTGGTGATGACCGTGGCCGAGGCCGACACCACCGAGGGCGCGCTGACCCTGACCGAACCCCGCGCGGGCGTGGACCTGAAGACCGGCCGCCTGACCCTGCGCGGCACCGCCGTGGCCGGCGAACTGGTGCAGATCCGCCAGGGCGACCGCATCCTGGGCGAGGCCAAGGCCGACGCCGAAGGGAAGTGGAGCTTCCCCATGGACTTCACCGGCGGGGCCACCGAATTGACGTTTGTGTCGCTGGGCAGCAACGAGACTGTGCAGGTGCGGCTGGGCGCGGCCGACGCCAAGGCCGTGGTGCCCCTGGCCGTGACCAACCCCACCAGCGGCGCGAGCCTGGTGAGCGGCACCCTGACCCTGCGCGGCACCGCCCCGGCGGGCAGCACCGTGCGCCTGAAGCGCAATGTCCAGCCCCTGGGCGAGGCCAAGGCCGACGAGGCGGGCAAGTGGGAACTGGCCGTGCCGCACCGCGCCGCACCGAGCGTGTTCGAAGCGGAAGCGGGTCGCGAGCGCGTGACCGTGAGCACCCGCCGCTGAGGCGGGCGGGAGGCGAGAACCCGGGCGAAAGGCCGCCCCGGCTTGACTTTCAGGCCCCGGCGGGGGATACTGGCATCCCCGGCGGGCGGTTAGCTCAGTGGTAGAGCACTACAATGACACTGTAGGGGTCACAGGTTCAAATCCTGTACCGCCCACCACCTATCATCCAGAATGACCCGATGACCTAATGAATCAGCCCGAGTTGCCAGCGTCAACCTCGAGCCAAAAATCGGAGAATCAAGGTATCCAACTCAGTGTTAGGGGACGAAACTGCATCTACGTAAGACAATTATCGCTGCAAATTTCAATACATGTGCCATTTAACGGGCTTTGCCGATGTGCCGGTAAACACTCGAAAATCTGTGAATATCAGTCGCCTGCTCTTTGTCCATCCACAAGGTCTTTGAACATCTCTGCAAGGTCGAATGCCTCTTTGATAGGCGAACTACTGTCTGTGGCAACGTCATGGTCATAGGCCTCTTCGTCGTCTCGCTCCATCCGAATAGCATCATCCCAAAATGCTTGCAACCTATCAAGATTCTCGGACGAGTCCATATCCTGCATTAAGTAAATTGACGCTGTAGCATCAATCAGCCTTGACCAATCAAGGCTAGTTCTCAGTCTTGCCTGGCCACTGAGTGCCGAAGAGAGATACTGATCAAAGTGTTCGTAGACAAGAATCGTACATGAGCTAGGCAGATACACTCCCAACACGCGTAGATGATTTGCAATCAAAAGCCAGTCTTCCGGCTTCGAAGCAACATTTAACATGCATTGAATACCTGCCTCTTCCACTTCCTGCAGAGACTCATCCTCGAAAAAGCCGCAATGCCTTGCAGCAGCGAGGGCGGCTGAGACCTTCGCACACGTTGCTGACTGCGTTGACAGGCCAGCTACAAGGCGTTGCAGCAATCCGGTTAAGAAGGTTGCGGGCGGTCGCGACTTGTACTTTCTAAGCTTCTCAAGAACGACGCCGACCCGAACTACTTGACTTGCCTCAGATACAGTTTGACCCGCGTAAAATTTCCAGTTCTCAATCAATGGTAAAGGCGAGTCTATGGTCCGCGTTATGGCGTCGACAAAGTCGTCCAAATCTTCCAGCGGCTCTAGCGCACTGATGTCAAAGTCCCAAGTAGTACTTAAGAAGCTCTGCTCAAAGAATCTAGCGCGCCTTATGAGCGTCCGAACGACCACTGGATCTCCCTCAACCTTTGAAGCAAGATAGTCCTGGACGGATGGATTAATCAGCGAGACAACATGTTCGTCTTTAATCTGGAGCGTTCTTACCAGTGTGTCATCAATTCTTCTGAGTGCTTTCTCAAATCGTCGAGTCAGTATCAAATCGCTCGTTGAGGCTTCGCTTTCTGCGAGAAGTGAAGAAAATGCAAGCTTTAGGCATTCAATCCGACACAAGTTTCCAATGGAGAAAAGAGCATATGTGAGAACTTGCTCATCTTCAGTCAGTTGATTCTCGAATATATGTCTGTAGATGTTTGCGGGGTCATTTAGATTCTTAAGAAAATGATGTGGGTAGTCCGTAGCGGAGATGTCGGCAAGATGCCGACTTGTCGTCATCGACTCAATAACACGCGGGCTATAATTGGGGTGTCCGACAATGCTGTAAATATACTCGGAGGCCGCTAACTGCGAGATGTGATCGGTTGGGATGTCTGAGAAGTACAGGTGATTGTATAGAATTCTAGCCTTATCGTATTTACTGTAAGATCCCAAATCGAGGAGAAGTTTGTTGCTCTCCAGTGCAGAACCTGCAAGCCGCTCATAGCGATCGATAGCACCACGAAGAATGTACTCTCTTGTTGTCAAAATCAACTTAATGCTTCTGCAGTTTTGGGCTTGATTAATAAGTTGTATTAGGGATTGGTCTTCATTCTTGTCTAGCTTTGGTTCGAGTGAGATGCGTCCAAGAAAGTCGTCGTAATAGATTACAGTCCGCTCGCCTGGCACGATTACCTGTTGAGCTTCGTGTATTGAGGTGGATACGGCAACTGGCCTGTAGCCGGCGTTAGAATAGGATGCAAGTAAAGCTTCTGCAAGTGTTGTTTTACCAATACCAGGGGCTCCTGAAATAATGACTGCATGGTGAGTGTCGAGTATAGTGCGGGCTCTTTGAAAACTGTCAGTCTGTACATACTTCGAAAGCTTCCGCTGAATTGCTTCTATTGTATATTCGGTATTGCTGAGTATCCGATTGTGAAGTAGGCTCTGTATGATAGTTGCAGATGTAAGCCATAGTTTGTAATGTCGGTACTCAATATCAGGGCTGTTTCTGGATATTAGTGCGACTAAGTCCTGTCGTCCGTAGACAATGACTTCTTGTAAAACAACTGGCTGAAAGAGCTCGCGTATCAAATCTTGTTGTTTGGGAGTAAGCCCAGTTGATGCTGCAACGATATACGTATCCGGTCGTAGTAAGGCTACCTTTGGAACTTCTTTTTTATGTGCAGACAGAAGCGTGCTGAACTTCGCATTTGGATAGTGCTTTGCTTGACCAAGGGATGTTTGGTCTTTGTTGCTCAAGAGGCGAAAGTCGATACCTTTATCTGCGCCAGGAGTGAATGTGGACCAGTGGTTGCCGGTCTCTCTTGACAGGATGTCAGCAACAAGCGCCTCGAATTCGATTGGACTCAGTGCTTCAAAGTTGTATTCAGCCACAGTCAAACCAAATATTACCATTGAGTGTCGCAGTAGTAACAAGGTGACTGGTGTTGCGAGGGCGCGTTTTATGCGGCTGGGGGTCTTCAGCATACTTTATGCCGATTAAAGAGTGCCTCATCGTATAGATGGGCATCTCGTGTGAGCCGTGTAACATTTCTTTCGTGACCCATGACGACTCCCTCCGCGCGTGGCGGACCAACGACGAGATCAACCGTCGCCTGCTGGCCCTGTGCCCGGACGAGGCGATGGAGCTGAAGCCCGGCCGGGGCAAGACCATCCGCTCTAACTTTGTCCACATCCTCAGCGTGCGGCGCATGCACATCGAGGAGAAGCTCCCCGCCGTCGCCGCCCCCCTCCCCAAGCTGGACTGGAAAACCGCCCCCCGCGAGGACATCCACGCCGCGTTCACCCTCTCTGGCCAGGGGATGGAACAGCTGCTGCAGCACCGCGCCGCCCGCACCCGCCCGGACCGCTGGTCGCTGGCCACCTTCTTGGCCTACGCCATTGCCCACGAAGCCCACCACCGCTCCCAAATCGAGATTGCCCTCCGCCTGGGCGGCCACGAACCCGACGACAAGGACCTCTACGCCCTGTGGGATTGGCCGAAGATCTCCCGCGACCTCGGCGACCCCGAGCCCTAAACGCAAAAACACCCCGGAGGCCACCAGGCCCCCAGGGTGTTTGAACCACCAAACGCGCTTACTTGGCGCGGCGGCGGCGCGCCAGGGCCAGCAAGCCGGCGCCCATCGCGATCATGGTCATGGGTTCCGGAACCACGGTGTAGTTCACGTTGCCCGCCAGCGCGCGCGGCGAGAATGCACTCCCCCCAAAGGCAGCACTGCCCGTTCGCGCGGTATTCGTAAACAGTTGCAGGTCGGCATTCGAGAAGTTGGTGTTCGAGGTCGTCCCCGTCCCAAAGTAGCGGATACCCCGGTTAGCCGTCACGCTGTGCATATACACCGAGACCACGTTGCCCGCGCCCACAGAAATATCCGCCATATCCACGTTCGCAAGGACAGTGCTCGAAGTGGCACCTACAACAGCCGTGTCATGCAGGGTCCAGCCGGCATTGCTGGCCGTGAATCCGGCGTAGCTGCCCGGTCGGGTCCAGAACTCAATGTTGGCAGAGCCCGTACCGGCCGTGACGAACGTATCGAAGCTCGTGATGGAAAGGGAATTCACGGCCGTGAACTCCATAAACACGCCGCCCGAGCCGTTATTGGCGGTGGCGTTGGCATTGAGAACCTGGCCCATGGACAAGCTGGCCACGGCGGCCATTCCCAAGCAGAAAAGGGATTTCATTGATATAACTCCGAGAGCCGCAAATTCGACACTCTGCTTGCATTCTACACAGGTTTTGGCGTCATATGTTCACTTGTACATCAAGTTACAGAATCCCCGCAATTCTGCCGGGCCGCGCCCTTCCGGATAAACTCCCGCGCATCATGGCCACCACGATGCCGAAGAACCGTCTCGAAGCCTTTAGCGACGGGGTGCTGGCCATCATCATCACCATCATGGTGCTGGAGATGAAGGTGCCGCACGAGCCCACTCTGGCCGCGCTGACCCCCATCTGGCCGGTGTTTCTCAGTTACATCCTCAGCTTCGTTTTCGTCGGCATCTATTGGAACAACCACCACCACATGATGCACTTGGTCCACCGCGTCAACGGGCGCATCCTGTGGGCCAACCTCCACCTCCTCTTTTGGCTCTCGCTGGTGCCCTTCGTCTCTGGCTGGCTGGGCGAGAATCACTTCGCAAAGACGCCGGCGGGGGCATACGGGGTGGTGCTGCTGGGGTGCGGGTTCGCCTACTGGCTGCTCACGCGCGCCATCATGCACGACCAAAAGGAGGAGGCGCATCTGGCCCGCGCCCTGGGCCGCGACCTCAAGGGCAAGTTCTCTTTGGTGACCTACGTAGTGGCCATTGGCTGCAGTTTCTGGAATGAGTGGGTCGCCATCGCCCTCTATGCGCTGGTGGCGGCGGTGTGGTTCATCCCGGATCGGCGGATCGAAGCTCAACTTTCTTCGTAAGTTGCGCAAATCTGGGTTGAAATCCCACCGTTTCAGGCCTAGAAATCAATCCGTACTTTTATGTCAAGATTATGGGCATGTCAACTTCCGGTGTGACGCCCGCTCCCGGCCCGACCCACATCGCCCCCGGCTGCTGCGGCCTGTTGCAGCTGTGCCAGCCCGGCTTTGTCGCCATCAATACCATCCACTGCCAGCCGCAGTACGTGGACCGCTTCCGTGACCTCTTCGGCTCGCGCGCGCACGCCATTGACCGCATCCCGGGGTTCCTGGGCATGTACGTGCTGGAACCCAAGACCGAAGGCGAGGCTTACCTGGTGGTGAGCCACTGGGTGAACGAGGCCGCCTTTGACAGTTGGACGGGCTCGGAGGAGTTCCTGGAAGGGCACCGCCGCGCTTTTGAGGACATGCGCCTGGCCAAGGAACGAGGCGAGGAACCGCCGATGAAGTCGGAGTTCCGCACCTATTCGCTCTTGACGACTTAACCTAGTTGCGTAAATTCTGGTTACCTTGAAGGCAGGTCCTCTAATCTCAACGACGAAATAGAGGACCTCGATCCATGTCACTAGCACGCTCAAGTGCAACAGACATCCGGGCTTTAAGTTGATCAAGAAACTCGTCTAAGTTGTCTTCCCGCCAAAGGAGAATATTATGACTCTGAATGTCAAATGGAAGCTTCAAGTCGCCTGTTGGCTGCTTCATGGTCCAAACAATTGGCTTTTCTTGGCTTAAAGCATAACCGGCTTCAAATCCAATGTTAAAATTGTCTTCCGTAAGATCCACAATGACAATTTGAGACTTCCTTATCTCCATGAGAATTCGATCGTCGATTCGATCGTTGTGCGCGATATCCTTTATTCTTATGATTGTGCATGGAAATCCGTCATCACGACCCACGGTGGCGTACGCATCTTCAAAGAATTTGTCCATATTGTCTTTGAACCTACAAACGAGAAATGCTGTTGATGGGTCCTTACTGTTGACTCTACGAACCGATTCAATAGCCTCGTACCCTGCAGGTGTAATGTAGGTTTTCTGATTCAAAGTACTCGGTACAACAAAACCTTGTTCCAGCAGACTTTGCATAATAATCGGAATCTCAGAAGGCACGCATCCGTAGACTATGCCGCCCAACAGTGACACACCCTCTTGTTTTGGTAGCAAAAACCCTGGGTAAGGATCAAATGCGTAGGCAAGCTGGATTCCCGCACCGATTGTCGCTTCAATCGCCGAGAGGTTCTCTAGTGTCCTCAATGACTTCCTGCGAATACTCAGTCCTTGCAGCTCTTGCCAAAGTGATTCGACGGACATTATCTGATGGTCTTCAAAATAGAATTGAAAACTGTATCTAGGATTAGAAAAATTTTTAAACCACTGTTCCTGCAGGAAAAGTGGTTGCTTGTAGCCAAGTTGATTTGCCAACCAAGATTTGCTTTGAGCTAGCGAGAGTAACCGCTTAGTGTCATTGACGCTCAGAGTGCTGTCATCTAAATCGAACTGGCCGCCCCAATAAAAACCTTCTCGCAAGGTCGCTACAGTGATTGCAAACTTGCCAAGAGGCAAGTTCGAATCATAGTAGTTGATGTAATTGTCTCCAACGACCGCCGGTATCTCTAAGCTATCACCCGTAAGAGGATTTGTAGTTCTAAAATCAAACATCTTTACAGGACCAACTTCAGCGCCTTGCTTCTTCTTACTTCGCCCGCGACATCCAGTCGAGGCTGACTCCCTGAGCGTAAAGAAGCTCTTGGAGTTGGCCCACGTGGATGCCCAGGTGCCGCAAGTTCAGGAACTGATGCTCCAGCTTGGTGCAATCCTTGTACCAGTGGTAGCCGGTTTCGGGGGCATCCAGGTCCAGCGTTTCCATGCGCGCCGGCAGTCCGGCCATGATCTCGTCAATGTAGCCAAGGATGACCTCGGGGCTCAGCGTGGGCGGCGGCACGCCATCCTTCGGCTCCGACCAAAGGTTGATGGCATCATCATGGTAGTGTGGCGGATCGGTGAATGTCGCCTCGGATTGCGCCAAGTAGAGGTCCGTAAAGTACGCCGCATGGTAGGCAATGCGCCAGAACTGACGGGGTCGCATGCCCGCCGTTTGCTCCCACAGGTCGGCGGGGCATCGCTCCACGCACTGCCGAAGCATCGCCAGGGTGCCCAGATACTGCGCGCCTAACGCCGGCTTGATAGACATGTGTCTATATATACCACTACGCTACGCCAGTTCGCCATCCAGGAACATGCGAATTTGCTCAGCCTGGCTGCGGGTGAGGGTGGGCACGGCCGCGATCTCCTCCACGGTGGCCCGGCGGATGCCCTCGACGCTACCAAACGTGCGCAGGAGCATGCGCCGCCGCTTGGGGCCGATGCCCGGAATCTCATCCAGCAGGCTCCCGTGCATCCGTTTATCGCGCACTTTCCGGTGGAAAGTCAGCGCAAATCGGTGGGCTTCATCCCGTAGCCGCCGGAGAAGCAAGAGCCCCGGCGAGGTAAGGGGCAGCTCGATCTCCTTGAAGGCGTAGGTGCCGTCCTCGTTCTGCACCGGCACGTAGATCAGCTCCATGCGCTTGGCCAGGCCCACCATCGGCACCTGAATCTCGAGCTTGTCGCGCGCATCCAGCGCCGCGCCCAGCTGCCCTTTGCCTCCGTCAATCATGATCAGATCGGGGAGCTTAATAAACTTAGGATCTTCATCAAGATATCGCCGCAACCTACGCAAAATGACCTCGTTCATCATCGCAAAGTCGTTGGGACTCTCCGGGTGCCACTTTATCTGGAATCTTCGATACTCTTGCTTACTCGGCTCGCCGTTTTCGGTTACCACCATCGATCCCACCGGGGACGTGCCCTGAATGTTAGAAATATCGTAACCTTCTATGCGTACAGGGAGCGTGGGGAGTTCAAGCGCTTCGGCGAGTTGAGATAGGGCTTGTTCGGCCCAGGCTTCTTTCTCTTCCAGCTCCATGGCAAAGGTGCGCAGGGCTTGCTCGGCGTTGTCCATGGCCAGCTCCACCAGGCGCAGGCCTTCGCCCCCGTTGGGCACATCTACACTCACCGCGCCGCCCCGGCGTTGGCGCAGCCATTGCTGCACAATCTGCCGTTCTTCGATCTCCACGGGCAACAACACCTCGCGCGGGATTTCCGGCGCATCCGTGTAGTATTGCTTCACAAACTCCTGCACAGCCTCGGTCGGGGAGCTGTCTTTGCTGCCGTCAAGCATGAACTGGCGCTGCCCAATCAGGCGCCCGCCGCGGATGTAGAGCATCTGCACCGCCGCGCCCCGGTCGTCCTTCACCACCGCCACCACGTCCCGGTCGCCGCCATCCTCGCTTAGCACCTTCTGGCGTTCGCGGATGTGCTCCATCTTCTGGATCTGATCGCGCAACGTGGCCGCCCGCTCGAAGTTCAAGTCTTCGGCGCACTGCTCCATCTCCGCCTTCAGCTCGTCAATAATTTGTAAGTCCTTTCCTTGCAAAAAACTGCGAACCTTAGCAATCACTTGCCGGTATTCTTGCTGGGTAACTAAACCGGCACAAGGGGCTAAGCATTGCTGCATGTGATAGTAGAGACAAGGCCTTTGTTCAGGCTGGCCGCTCCAGCTCTTTCCGCAGGGGATAAGTGGGAACGCTTTGTGCAGAATTTGTAAGGTTTCGCGCACTGCCCATGCATTTGTGTAAGGCCCGAAGGCTTCTCCCCAACCTTTGCGCGGATTTCTTGTAAACATCACGCGCGGGAACTTCTCTTTGGTAATGGCGATGAAGGGGTAACTCTTGTCATCGCGCATCCTTACGTTAAAGGGTGGGCGGTGCTCCTTGATCAGATTGCATTCCAGGACGAGGGCCTCCACCTCACTGTCCACCACAATCCACTCGATATCCCGCACTCGGAACACCAGCCGCTCAATCCGGGCGGTGTGCTGGGCGCTCTGGCGGAAGTAGCTGCGCACCCGGTTGCGCAGGTTGATGGCCTTGCCCACGTACAACACGTTCTGCTGCTCATCGCGGTAGATGTAGCAGCCGGGGCGCGTCGGCAGGGCCTTCAAGCGCTCCGTCACGTGGTCCGTGAGGGCCGGGCGGGGCATGGATACAAAGTTCTACCGGTTTTTGGCCCCGGCCGTGCGCCGGCCCGCCTCCCGGCCCATCGGTGGCACATAGAAAAATGCCCCCATCCCGCAGGGGATGAGGGCACCAGTGCGACCCGAGACCGAGGCTTACTGGCCTTGGTTCAGGCGCTTTTCCAGCGCATCGAGTTCGGAATCCACGGCCGATTCGTCCACGGGGGTGGCATTCTCCACGGTCTCCGTGCTCATCGGCGCGCTCAGGCCCATCTTTTCTTCCAGCTTGCGCAGTTCTTCGTCCGCCGCAAAGTCCATGGCCTGATCTTCCATCTGCATCATCTTGCCGCTCAGGCTGCCGGCCATCATCTCGTTGCGAGCGGAGGCTTCAGCTTGCTTGTCGGCAATGCGGTCGCGGGCGGCGGCAAAGGAGCCTTCGTATTCGTTCTCGAACGTTAGGCCGCTCAGCGTCTTGCCGATCGCGTCTTGAATCTGGGCTTGCTTCCACTGCGCCTTCAGGGCGAGGGCCTCGGCCGTCTTGCGGCGGACCTCTTCTTCCTGACGCTTAATGGCGACCTTCACCTGCTCCACCGTCTCGCTGGCGGCGGCCAGGGTCGGCTTCAGGCTCTCAATCGTGGCGTCCACGTTGGCCTTCTCGCGCAAAAACTGGCGGGCCAGGTCTCGGTTGCCGTTCTTCAGCGCCGTGGCGGCTTGTCCTTCGAGTTGGGTGCTCTTGGCCACCGATTCGTCGTACATCCGTTGCAGGCGGTTGCGCTGCGTAATGGCTTGCACGGCCTTCTCACGGTTGCCCGAGAGGGCCGACTGCATATCACGCTTGGCCTGATCCAGCATCAGCTCAGGATCTTCCAAGTTGTCCATTCCGCGGTGGAAAACAGCGCGGAGCCAGGCAAAGAATCGCTTCATACGTTGAGTCGCCTCAAAATGCTTTACGGAGGATACCTCTGGGGTCCGGACATTCTGCCCAACCCGGTACGGGCTACGGGCTCCCGCAGAGGTGAATGAACGTGGCAAATGTCCCCATTGGGGGTTGCGGAAGTCTAGGCCCCTCGTATCGCGTCGGTATACTCCGGAGTCGATATTGCCCTGCCTCGCCACCCGGCGGGAACGGGCGTTTGAAGGCAAAATTCTTATGGCGAGCGTTGGTACCGTCGTCCAAATCACCGGTCCGGTTGTGGACTGTCGATTCCCGAATGAGTCGCTTCCGGCTCTCATGAACGCGATTACCGTGGTGGACGCCGAGCGCGGCATTAACCTCACGGCCGAAGTCGCGCAGCACCTTGGCGACGATACGGTCCGGTGCGTGGCTCTCTCCAGCACCGACGGTCTGATGCGCGGCATGGCTGCCAACGACACCGGGGCGCCGATCACGGTGCCGGTGGGCGAAGCCACCCTCGGTCGCGTGTTCAACCTGCTGGGCAACCCGATTGACAACGGCGGCGACGTGAACACCACGCACCGCATGCCGATCCACCGCGAGCCGCCGACGTTTGAAGAGCAAAGCGTGAGCGTTGAACTGCTGCCCACCGGTCTCAAAGTTGTTGACCTGCTCATCCCGTTCAACAAGGGTGGGAAGATTGGTCTCTTCGGTGGTGCCGGTCTGGGCAAGACGGTTCTGATCCAAGAGCTCATCCGAAACATTGCGGTCGAAGCTTCGGGCGTGTCGGTGTTCGCCGGCGTGGGTGAGCGCACCCGCGAAGGGAACGACCTCTGGCTCGAAATGTCGGAAGCCACCTTTAAGGACACCGACGGCACCGAAAAGCGCGTTATCGACAAGACCGCCATGGTCTTTGGTCAGATGAACGAACCGCCGGGGGCCCGCCTCCGCGTCGCTCTGACGGCCCTGACGATGGCCGAATACTTCCGCGACGTGCAGGGCAGCGACGTGCTCATCTTCGTGGACAACATCTTCCGGTTCGTGCAGGCCGGTTCCGAAGTGTCGGCCCTTCTCGGCCGTATGCCCAGCGCCGTGGGTTACCAGCCGACGCTGGCCACCGAAATGGGCTTCCTGCAAGAGCGAATCACCTCCACCAACAAGGGTTCGGTGACTTCGGTGCAGGCCGTGTACGTCCCTGCGGACGACCCGACCGACCCCGCTCCGGCCACCACGTTTAGCCACCTTGACGCTTACGTGTATCTGGAACGATCCATCGCCTCCAAGGGTCTCTACCCGGCCGTGGACCCGCTGGCTTCGACCTCCAAGAACCTGGACCCGCGCATTGTGGGCGAAGAGCACTACCGCGTGGCCCGCGCCGTGCAGCAAACCCTGCAGCGCTATAAGGAACTGCAAGACATCATCGCGATCCTCGGGATTGACGAACTCAGCGACGACGACAAGGTGCTGGTGGGCCGCGCGCGCAAAATCGAGCGCTTCTTTAGCCAGCCGTTCTTCGTGGCCGAGCAGTTCACGGGTAACGCCGGTCGCTTCGTGTCCATCCAAGATACGGTGGCGGCGTTCGCCGAACTGGTGGATGGCAAGCTGGACGACATTCCGGAACAGGCCTTCCTCTACTGCGGGAACCTGGACGACGTCCGCGAAAAGGCTCGCAAGCTCCAGGCCGTCTAAGCCGGGGAAGCAACCAAACCAGAATCGACCTCGCCCTCGCGGCGGGGTCGTTTTGTTTTAAACGGCCGCTTTAGGTTCCGAGAACCGCACTCGATCGAGCCAAATCGAAGTAATTGCGGTTGCAAGAATACAAGGAACAATCACTGACAACTCATTCTGCACAAAGTGGGGGCCTAGGTTGCCCTTGGAGGCGGCAGCAAGCAAAAAGAAGACAGACACGCAACCTACGAAACCTGCCGGAATGGCTGGCCAACACTTCCAATCTACTCGTAGGTAGATTGCAAAGAAAGCTAGGCTGACCAGTCCAAGGGCGAACCAGAACAAGAAGTTGACGAGTTGAAACGAAGATCGATCGACATTATTGATGACTCCCCAGAACTTCCAAGCGGCCTCTCCAACGACCATCTGGAGCGGAATGTGGGAGATAAGCGGGATCGACTTCTTCATTGTTCTACTTGAACCACTTCGCTGGATCGCAATACGTGCTTCGGCCTCGGGGCACCTTCTCTGGCTTGAAGTCAACCCAGTGCGTGGTCAGCGATCCGCTATCGGTCACACGAAAATGCGAACCCCAAACTCCAGTAGGAGATGATGGACACCGTGAAGTTTCGAACGAATGGTGCATGACCATGACAACTGCGTTCGGATCTCCGCGGCTCCAGAGGGTCACTTCACCTCGAAAAATGTCTCGGAAGTGAATAACGCTGTCAAAGAAAGTTGTTTCGCCAAAGGAGTATTTATGCTCCGGAATAGCTGGCGTGCTGAGCCCCCATTTTCGCACGGCATTGCCCATGCCTTGCTTGTATGGGTCATGCTTGTGCGCGAAAAGCCGTTGCAATGATGTTGTTCTTGCAAATTGGGATTGGTGGGGGAATTCGTTAAGGTCGTGGTCAATTCTGTAAAGCTCTCCCGCCGCATAGATCTGACGGAGATTTGCTGCACCAGTCGCCGCGTAGGCAGCTTTCTTACTCTTTTGAATGGACGGAAACAACAGGGCAGCAAGAGCGGCTACGATGACCAGGGCCACCAGGAGTTCGGTTATCGAAAAGCCGCGGTTGCCTCGATTCGGGTCTCTGTAACATCGTGTAGTCATAAGTAGCTGCCATCCGGCCACGAAACCTAGCAAGCCGCGATCATGAGCGCCTTGGCGCAACTCATGCCAGCAGTATTCTCAAGTTCCCCCCCGCTGTCAACCTCATCTGGAAAAATGTACAAATATGCGCCGAAAAATACCTTGGATGATGCGTGTCAGCGCGCCACGCGAAGCCGGATATCGAGTTCCGGGTACGCCTTGAGCAGCCGCACCTTCATCGCGTAGCCGCCCGCGCTGAGGGCGGTGGCCAGGGCATCGGTGGTCGTCGCATCCGGGCCAATCACGGTCGCCATCACCCGCTGGGTGCTCCCTAGCCCGGTGCGCAAGTCCACCACGTGCGAATACCGCCGCCCACCGACCTCCACAAACTGCTCCGTATCCCCGCTCGTGCTCACCCCGCAGTTGTGCAGTTGCACACTCTCGCCGGTGGTGGTCAGCAGCACCCGCCAGCCCGCTTCCCCGGGCGGGGCATCACCCAGGGCGATATCGCCCCCCATCTCCACCAGGCACGCGGGCGCACCCGCGTCTCGCATCGCGCGCACCGCTGCGTCGCAGGCGTAGCCCTTCGCAATCCCCCCGAAATCCAGCCGCACCCCGGGGCGCGTGATCTCCACCGTCCCCGCGCCGGGTTCGACGCGCACCGCATCCATCCCCACGTTGCGCCGGGCGGCCTGCACCACTTCGTGCGTTGGCAGCACGCCGGTGCGGCGAGATTCGCGCCACAGCCGAACCAGTGGCCCCGCCGTCACGTCAAACAGGCCACCGGAATGGAAGTGGAACTGTTCACTCATCACCAGCAGGTCCATCAGGGTCGGGCTCACACGCACCGGCCCCTGCCCGGCCCGGTCGCACAGGCGCATCGCTTCGCTATCCGGGCGGTAGTCGCTCGCCACGGCCTCAATGCGGGCGATTTCGTCAAAAGCGGCCTGGGCGGCGCGCTCGGCGGTGGCTCGGTCCGGCGCGTACAACGAAATATCGACGCGCACACCCATGTGAGCCTGGGTAAAGTCGTACCGGGACACGTTCAATGGGGAACTCCCAATCGTTAAGTAAGCAATGATCGCTGCGTACATCGCTCTCGCCCTCCCTATTGTAACGCCGATGCCCGAGTCGTATACCGAACGCCTACCCGACCACCTCGTCGAATTCAAGATGATCTACGTCCCGGCCGGCAAGGTCAACATTCGGGGCAAAGACGTCGAAGTCAAGGCGTTTTACATCTCAGAAACCGAAGTGACCTGGGATCTGTACGACATCTACTACCTGCGCCTGGACATGACGCCGGAGCAGCGGGAATCCAACCACGACGCCGCCAGCCGCCCGAGCCGTCCCTACGGCGCGGTGGACCGAGGCTATGGCCACAAGGGTTACCCCGCCATCGGCGTGGCCGCCCCGGCCAGCGAAGTCTTCTGCAAGTGGCTGGAAGGAAAGTTCAACCGCCCGTACCGCATCCCCAACGAAGCCGAATGGGAATATGCGGCCCGCGCCAACGCGCCGCTGCCCGAAAAGTGGGATGACTACGCGGTGTTCTGGGATACCAGCGAAGACAAGACTGAAGCCGTGAAGAGCAAGAAGCCCAATGCCTGGGGACTCTTCGACATGATCGGCAACGCCAGCGAATGGGTGAAGAGCCTGGATGAAGACGGCGTGATGACCACCGCCGGGGGCCACTTCAACTATGAAGGGCCGGACCTCGGCCCCTCCCTCCGCGAGCCCTACACCATCAAGTGGCAGGACCGCGACCCGCAGGTGCCCAAGAGCCGCTGGTGGCTCTCGGACGGCCCCCAAGTCGGATTTCGAATCGTCGTCAGTGCAGACCAAGTCAACTTAGAACAATAAAGCCATGGAAGATCTCGCGTTATCTCGCCGCTCATTTCTCGCTGCCACCAGTGCGGTGGCCATGACCGCCCTCGGAGCGGGTACCTTCGCCAACGTGATGGGACAAGACCGACTGCGCGTGGGCGTGGTAGGGTGCGGCGGCCGGGGTACGGGCGCCGCATTTGACTGTTTGAATGCCGACCCGGCCGTGACCGTGGTGGCCCTCGGCGATATGTTTGCCGATCGCGCCGCTGGCGCCCGCAAGTCGCTGACCGACAACTTCAAGGAGCGGATTCAGATCACCGATGACCACGTGTTCACCGGTTTTGATGCCTACAAGGGCGTGCTGGCCAGCGACATTGACTTAGTGATCTTGGCCACCCCGCCGGGCTTCCGCCCCTATCACTTCGAAGCCGCCATCAACGCGGGCAAGCACGTCTTTATGGAGAAGCCGGTGGCCACCGACGCTCCGGGCGTCCGCCGCGTGATTGGCGCCGCCCAAGCCGCCAAGGCCAAGAACCTTAGCGTCGTGGCCGGGACGCAGCGCCGCCACGAAACGGCTTACAACGAAGTGATGAAGCGCATTCACGATGGCGCGATTGGTGACATCGTCAGCGCGAGCTGTTACTGGAACCAGGGATCGCTCTGGTCCGTGCCGCGCCAAGAAGGCTGGAGCGACGTGGAATGGCAGCTGAAGAACTGGCTCTACTTCACCTACCTCAGCGGCGACCACATCTGCGAGCAGCACATCCACAACATTGACGTGGTGAACTGGGCGAAGCGGGCGCACCCGGTGAAGGCCGTGGCGCTGGGCGGCCGCGAAGTGCGCCGGGCCGACGTTTACGGGCACATCTTCGACCACTTCGCCGTGGAGTTTGAATACGAAGACGGCTGCCTCATGCACAGCTACTGCCGCCAGATTGATGGTTGCGCGAACAACGTGAGTGAGCGACTGGTGGGCACCAAGGGCCGCGCTAACCCCGCCAACCGCATCTTTGGGGAGAACGAATTCCGCTTTAGCGGCGAGAACCTGAACCCCTACATGCTGGAGCACCGACACCTCATCGAGAGCATTCGCGGCACCCGCGCCTACCTCAACGAAGGCGAACAAGTGGCGCACAGCACCCTCACCGCCATCATGGGACGCATGGCCGCCTACACGGGCACCAGCGTCACGTGGGATGCGGCGATGGCCAGCGAAGAGCTGCTGATGCCGGGCGACCTCGCCTTTGGCAACCGCGCCGTTCCGGCCGTGGCCGTGCCGGGCACCACCAAGTTGGTCTAAGCCATGAGCATGGATCGACGTGACTTCATCCGGTCCGGGCTTGCCGTAGGGGCAGGCCTGGCCGGCGGCTTGGCCGTCGCCAAGGAGACGATGACTTTGAACTTTGACGATTCCACTCCGTTCAACTGCGACTTTGCGCCGCACTTCGGCATGTTTGGCAATCATGCCGGCAACAACCCGTTGGATGAGCTGAAGTTCATGCACGACCACGGCTTCCGCTCGTTGGAAGACAACGGTATGAAGGGCCGATCGGTGCAGGATCAAGAAGCCATCGCCAAAGAGATGACGCGCCTGGGCATGCGCATGGGCGTCTTTGTGGTGAACCCCAACACCGCGTGGGAGACCTCGCTGGCCAGTGGCCGCCAGGAGATGATTGACAAGTTCCTGGACGAAGTGCGCACCTCCGTGGATATCGCCAAGCGCGTGAACGCGAAGTGGATGACCGTAGTGTGCGGAACGATTGACCCGCGCCAAAACATCGCGTACAACACCGCGAACGTGGTGGAGTGCCTCCGCCGCGCGAGCGAGATCTTTGAACCGCACGGCTTGGTGATGGTGCTGGAGCCGCTGAACTTCCGCGACCACCCGAACCTGTTCCTCAGTGAGATCCCGCAGGCGTACCAAGTGTGCCGCGCAGTGAACAGCCCGGCCTGCAAGATCCTGTTTGATATCTATCACCAGCAGATTCAGGAAGGGAACCTCATCCCCAACATGGACGCCGCTTGGAGCGAGATTGCGTACTTCCAGATTGGTGACAATCCGGGACGCCGCGAGCCGACCACCGGGGAGATCAACTACGGCAACGTGTTCAAGCACATTCGTAGCAAGGGCTTCACCGGCATCTACGGGATGGAGCACGGCAAGTCGCAGGGCGGGAAGGAAGGCGAAGTCGCCCTCATCAACGCCTACCGCTCGGTCGATACGGCCGAGTAAATCTGGCCCCAAATAACGAAGAACCCCCGAGCCTTTGTCCAGGCTTCGGGGGTTTTCTTTGGTTGGACTTCGGCCGAGCTTAGAGCGGGCCGCGTAGGCGGCGGGTGCCGCTGCGGCTCGTAATCACATCCGGGCGGGCCGGCTGGCTGAGCGAGGCTTCCAGCAGGTAGTTTTTGCGGAACACCAAGGCCTGAATGAGCAGGAACTCCAGCTGGGCGGCATCCTTCACCGAGGCCAGATCGTACTCACGCACGGCTTGTCCCACCAGATCGTTGAGGCGACCCAGGTTGCCGGTGTTGACCTTGCGGTCCATGAGCGTCGCGAGGCCGGCTTCGGTGCGGAAGACATCCCCCACCCGCCCGGTCATCGTCTGGCCATTGACGTCCACCTTGATCACGTCGTTGGCGGGGTAGTACATCGCCTTCGCCGTCTTGAGCTGGGCGACACGGAAGCCTTCACTGATCCGACCGGCGCGCTGGAACGCGGCAATGAGCCGCTTATCTTCAATGATCTGCTGGTTGGCTTCGGGGCCGATGCGGGTGGTGCCCGCTTCCAGGTCGGCCGCCATCAGCAAACCGTTGTCCGTCACGTCCAAACCGAACTTGCGGAAGTGCGTGCGGAACTCCTGGGGGCTCTCTTGCTTCATGCGCAGCAGCACTTGGCCGAGGCTGTGGCCGCCCTCCTTCAGCGTCGCAAACTGGATGAGGCCGACCGAGACAAAGCCCGTATCGTAGGTGTTGACCGAATCAAAGCCCCCTTCGAGCATCGACACGGCGGCAAAAACGTTCTGCTCGGTCTTGTTAAGCCCCGCCTTTTGGAACAAGCCCTGAAGCTCTCGCTCGGGCAGCGTCTTCACGCGCTGGCCCATGCTTTGCACCCCTTGCGGCCACCGGAAGTACGCGAAGGTCTTCCGCATCGGTACGTGGGTGTTGTAGGTCAGCTTCATGCCGTCCTGGAAAGTCAGCGAGTGCTGCTCGGGTCGGGCCGGGGCCGCAAAGGCGGGCGGTTGCCCTGCCAGGTTCGCCAGGTCCGCCGGGCATGGGCCGGGGTTCGGCACCCGCACGGCGGGCGCGGGCTGTCGGTTGCGCTGGGCGGCCTGCACGGCGGCCTGGGCGTAATCCCATTCAATCCGGGCGTTGATCCAGTTCGTCCACACCGTTTCGCGTTGCGAATTCGCGCTGAGGGCCGAGCCCGGGTCGCCTTTGGCCAGGCCACGGGCCTTGTTGTAGTTCCACAGCCACTGGCTGCCTTCCACGGTTTGGCGAACGGTGAATTCGTGCCCGTTCTCGTTCAGCAGTTGGGATTGGACCCGCCCCGGGGCACTCCAGTAGGTGCGGAGCGCGCGGATTTCATCGGCGGAGAAATTCGAATCGTTCATGGCGGTTCGAGACTCGCTAAACCCAGGAGTCGCCAACACGGCCACCAATGCCCACGCGCTTCGCCATTCCATGGGCTCTATTGTTGCCCAAAACGTCGGCAAAATTTAGCGCATTCGCGCAGCTTTTAGCCGAACCATGGCGCGGTTCAACGCTTCGGTGGCTTGTTCGGGCGTCATGTCCACTTCTTCGCCTCGCAGAGCACGGCGCGCCTTGTCCAGTTCGGCTTCGGCCTTCTCGATGGAAATCTCGGTGCTAATCTCGGCGTCTTCGGCCAGGATGATGGCGCGCTCGGCGCTGATTTCCATGAAGCCGCCCATCGTGGCGACGAACGTGCGCTGCCCGTTCTTGTCTTCGTATTCCACCAGGCCCGGCTTGAGGGCAACAATCTGGGGCTCGTGACCGGCCATCACGCCGAGATAGCCTTCCACGCCCGGCGCAATCACACTCGTGACTTGGTCATCAAAGACCGTGCGTTCGGGCGAAACCACCGAAAGCTGAAACGGGCGCGGCATAACTCCTCTATTTTACTCGCATAGGTGCGGCCCGGGTCGGACCCCTTGCAATCGCGTGGACCGAACGTCCATAGTAATGCTTAGGAACCGCTAAAGACCAATAAGTGGTCTCTCATCGTGATTAGTGGTCTTGAGTCACCATTTTGAAGGCCGACTACGTGATCAACCTGGGGGCGCCCCCAACACTTGGAACGGTTTCTGTCATTTCCAACTTCAAAGAGCGGCAATTGTTCACGCAGGCCCCGCAGTGGCACATGCTGATCCTCGCGCGTTTTGCGGGTGAGATTGCCGTGAACGGCCGCACGCACCCCTTTGAGCAGGATTCGTTCTTGATCGTGCCTCCCCGAGGGTTGATTCAGATTCACCGCCATGGCCCTGAAGACTCCATCTACTTTCTTAATTTTTCGCCCAACCCGGAGGCGACCGCGCCGTATGCGTTCTCGGTGGTGCGTCCTTACCAGCAAGAAATGGCCGTCGTCGACTCATGGCTAAGGAGGTCATTCGATCGACTCGCTTTCGAGAGATCAACGATCTGCAATCTCGTCTGGACTCTGCTGATTCAGGCCGGCGAAGATGTGAGCGACTGGCAGGAGCACACCGCCTTGGTGCGGATGCGCCGTTTCGTGGATCAGAACCTGGACCGCGCCTTTACAATGAGTGAGCTCGCCGAAGCCTCGGGGGTGAGCCAGAACCACCTGATTCGGCTATGCCGGGCCGAGTTGAACAGCACTCCCCAGCAGTACTGCCGCCAAACTCGGATGAGCCGGGCCAGTGAACTGCTGATGAGCAGTCCGGGCACGATCAAGGAAGTGGCCCATCAAGTTGGGATTCCTGATCTCCACCGGTTCAACAAGCTCATCCGCGAGACTTTTGGGGTTTCGCCACGGCAGCTTCGGAACGAGAGGCACCTCTCAGACACCTACCGCGAGTACACGCGCCCCGGGGCCCCCGAGCCCTGATACCCAGCCGAGAGCCGTATCGTGCGGGTCTCGGTTGTCTTCGCCGACCCAAAAGTGGTTGGCATTCATTCCCGCGGTTGAAGAAGAGAGGGGCTGGTCTATTCTGATGTCATATGCAGGGCTAAACCCTGACATGGTGAAACCAATGACATTCCAGAGAAGGACCTTTCTTTCGGCCGCGCTTATCGCCATCGCGGCGGTGAGCAGCGCCGTGACGATCAACTTGCCGACGATCAAGGACACGCGCTTGCTTACGTTCAGCATGGGCACAAACTACGGAACCGATGGGATTTTCTCGACCTACAATGCGGGGCCATCGAATGAGCAGACTTCCTTGCTCGAGTTTGATCTTTCTTCCATTCCCGCCGGCGATGTGATCACGGGGGCGACGCTCAACTTGTGGGGCGACCAAAGCTTCGGCACGGGAGTTTCGACGACGAACATCTACCGCACGACGAATTCATGGGCCGAGATGCAGGCGACGTGGAATGTTCGGGAAACCGGAGTCCCGTGGAACACCTCAGGTGGTGACGCGGTCGGCACCACCGGCGTCGCGAACACGAACCCGTACGCATCCTGGACGGGCAACCAGATCACGCAGTGGTACGCCTTCGACATCACCCAGCTGGTTTCGGAATGGCACACGGGCACGAACACCAACTACGGCTTGCTTATGCGCGGTCCGGTGGGGAACCGACTCGTTTATGCCAGCAAGGAAAATGCAGTTGTGAACAACCGTCCGTATCTCACCGTAACCCACGAGGCCGTGCCGGAACCGGCCACGCTGCTGGTGAGCGGGTTGGCCTTATTGGCCCTGCGTCGCCGCCGCCGATCCGCTTAAACGCGGACGCCTGAAGCTCGGGTCTCAAGGAGAGGATGAGGCCCGGGCTTCGGCTTCTACCAAGAGCTGGGCGTGGACCACGCCTACAAACCACGGCGCATCCGGCCGATCGGGCGATTCGTGCCAATCGTAGAGGTACCCCTCCATCAGTTGGGGGTCCGCAAGGCGGGCATCAATCTCGTACATCGGCACCCATACTTCCTTGAGCACCGGATAACAGTCCATCGGGACCGGCCCTTGGCTGAGCCGATAGTCGTCCGTGACGTCCAGCACGATGATGCGGGCGAAGTTGTATTCCCAGAGGTTTCCGGCGATGGTAGCCATAAGCGACGTCCGTGTCGTTCATGGGTCCAGACGGGGCACGCCTTACGAAAGACGCGCCTGGGGTCCCTTTCCCCGGGGGAAAACTTCGATGACGGCGTTATTCTTCGTCCGGATCTAAGTTCACGGGGGCCGGAGCCGGTGCGGAAAAGTCCGGGGAAGTCGGCACGCGGAACATGCCTTCGATAGACTGATTCAGTTCATCCACGGGCAGGCGGCGGTCTTCGGGCTTCGTCATCGCGAAGGGCAGCAGCACGCTCACGCGCCGGTTGCTAAAGTGCATCGGGTCCTGACCATTGCGCGGCCGTGTATCGGCGTAGCCCACCACTTGTAAAATCTGCTTGGGTTGGACGCCATTGGCCACCATCAGGCGGCGCACCGTATGCGCGCGCTCGGTACTAAGGTCAAAATTGTCGCGGCCCGTGCCCGGGAACGGGCGTCGGTCCGTGTGCCCTTCAATCTGCATCGGGCGGCGGCTTTGGGCGAGGAGCGGCGCCACCTTGGCAATCAAAGACCGGGCGGCGGGGCGCACCGTGGCGGAGCCGATTTCGAAAAACACCTCGCCATTGGCTTCGTTTTCGATGAATTCGACCAGCACACCTTCGCTGCTCACGCTCACTTCCACCTTGTCGCTCATCACCAACCCCTTCAGTTCCGGGTCACCTTCGATGGACTTCTGAATGTTGTTCTTGAGCTTGACCGCGGCGTCGATCTCGCGTTCTTCTTGCGTGGTGCCCGTGCCGGCTTTGCCAGTCTCCTTGCTTTGCGGGCCCCCGGTGATGCCGATGTTCAGCGCCGAGCGGGGCATCTTGGCGTCAAACCCCGCCGGGTCGTTGAAGTAAGCCTCGATGATTTCTCGATCCTCTTGGCTCATCCCGACGATCCACATGACCATGAAGAAGGCCATCATCGAGGTCATAAAGTCGGCCAGGGCGACCTTCCAGCCCCCGCCGTGGTGGCCGTGGCCCCCCTTCTTGACCTTTTTGATGATGATCGGTGCGCCGTCTTGCATGGATCTTCGTTCGGCTTAGGCGGCGTCCTTTTCCTTCACGCTGGTTTCCATTTCGGCAAAGCCAGGGCGGAGCGAAGGCTCAATGTTGCGGCGGGCAAACTCGACGCAGGTGATGGGCGACTCACCGCGCGCAAAGCTAAAGAGCGCGTGGCGGATGCAGTTCATGTAGTGGCCTTCGGCCTTGATGCGCAACTCGATGGACCGGGCGATGGGGGCATAGACCCCGTAGCCGAGGAGAATCCCAAGGAAAGTCCCGACGAGCGCTTGGGCGACCGACTTCCCAATGACGGCGGCTTCGCCGCCAATCTTGCCCATGGTGATAACAATCCCCAAAACGGCCGCGATAATCCCGATGGCCGGCATGGCATCACCGGTGCCTTGCCAGGCATCCACCAGCAGGTGCTCTTCATCGTGAGCGACCTCAAGGTCAAGCTCCATCATTTCGCTCAGGTCGTGCGGACCGACCGAACCGGTCAGGATCACTTTCATCGTGTCGCAGAAGAAGTCGCAGGCGTGGTGATTGGCCAGGAAGGACGGATTCTTGCTGATGATCGCGGACTCTTTCGGGTTCTCAACGTGTTGTTCCAGCCCGAGGAGCCCCTCCTTTCGGGCCACTGAGAACAGCTGGAACATCATCTTCAGCAGGTCCATGTACTGCTTCTGGTTCGGCGGGGCCTTCAACAGCCCGATCGCCGCCTTGATCGCCTTAATGGTGGTGGGCAACCCGTTGTTTGCGATCATGATGCCGAAACCCATGCCCGCGACCGTGATGTACTCCGAAGGCACGATCAAGGCCGCGATGTTGCCGTGGTGCATCGTGTAACCCACGAGCATCATCACGACCGCGAGCACGATCCCAATGAAAGTAAACATGAGGAGGCTGTCCGTCCAGAAAACCTGGTCTTGCTAACAGTATCGGCACGTTCCCCCGCGAACCTGTAGCCCCGTTTTCGGACTTCGGGACCGAAGCGCACCGGCGGGCCCGCGACGGGCGTCTTATACTTATCATCGGATGGGGCGGCACCCTTCTCCCGGCTAAACTAATCTGAGAGTTTGGCGGGCGCCATTGCCCCCCTCCGCTCGCCTATGGCCGACCCTGCCGTTGCTCGCTCCGCGTTTGTCGCTCCCCATGAGGAGAGCGCGGCGACGCCGCGCCCGCAGGACTTGCCGGTGATTCGGCGTCTCAATTCGCAAACGATCAACCAAATCGCGGCGGGCGAGGTGGTCGAGCGGCCGGCCTCGGCGGTCAAAGAGCTCGTCGAGAATGCCTTGGACGCGGGGGCCACGCGGATCGAGATTGACCTCGAGCGCGCCGGGCGGGCTCTGATCCGGGTCACGGATAACGGCATCGGGATGACCGAAGACCAAGTGCTCCTGGCCCTGGAGCGCCACGCCACCAGCAAGATCACCCGCGCGGAGGACCTGCTGGCCGTCTCTACGATGGGCTTCCGGGGCGAGGCGCTGCCCACCTTGGCCTCGGTCTCCAAGTTTCGATTGAGTTCGGGTACCACCCACGGCGCCCGCGTGGTGGTCACCGCGCATGGCGGCCAGGTGCAGGTGAGTCCGGGGGATGCCGGTCCGCGCGGCACCACGGTCTCGATGGAGGACTTGTTCTTTAATGTGCCGGCGCGCCTCAAGTTCTTGCGGACGGACGCCACCGAGCTTTCCGCCATTGTGGATGCGGTGTCTCGCCACGCCATTGCCCGCCCCGATGTCGCCTTTACGCTCCGCCATGCGGCCGGGGGCCCGGCGCACGAGGCTTTGCGCACGAGCGGTTCGGGCGATTTTGCGACGACCTTGCAAGAGGTGTGGGGGCGCGACCTCACCGCCGCCCTTTTGCCGGTGGACCACTACCAAGACGGCGTGCGCCTGACCGGGATGGTGAGTCCGCCGCACGTCAGCCGGGCCACCCGCACCCACCAGTGGCTGTGGGTCAATGGCCGTCCGGTGCGTAGCAAGACGCTGATGGTGGCGATTGACCAAGCGTTCCGGTCTTGGACGCCCGAGCGCCGCTATCCCTTGGCCGCGCTGATGATTTGGACGGATCCCGCGGGGGTGGACGTCAACGTCTCGCCGACCAAGAGCGAGGTCAAATTCCGCGACGAAAGCACGGTGTTCCGGGCGATGGTGTCCGCCATCAAGCGGGCGGTGGCCGCCAGCGGCATGGTGCCAGGGGCCGAGGCCGTCCATCTGGCCAACGAGGCCGCCCGGGATGCCCGGGGGGATCTGCCTGTGGGCGGGTCCGGCAGCATGCCCTGGGGGCCGGGCGCCTTGGGGATGTCGCAACGGGCGCAGGCACCCTTAGGCACCGATGACCACGCCGCGACGGCCTGGCTGGGTGCGGGCACCCTCTTTGCCCGTCCCGTGGGAGGGGGCGCGGGTAGCGGCCTTGCGGACGGCGTCTCGCTGGGGGCGGTCGGCGGCGTTACGGGGGTGCTGCCCGATCTGCTGCACGAGTTCCGGCTCATCGGGCAGTGGGCAGCCACCTTCATCCTGGGTGATTCGCCGCACGGGCTGGTCGTGATTGACCAGCACGTGGCGCATGAGCGCATCCTGTACGAGCGCCTATGGGCGGAGCGCGCCCGCGACGGAGTCCCCGTTCAGCCGATGCTCACGCCCGAGACCCTGCACCTCAGCCGCGCCTCGGCGCTGATTGCCCGTCAAAACCTCTCCGAGTTGGCCCGCGCGGGATTTGATGTCGAGCCGTTTGGGCCGGAGTCATTCCTCGTCCGGGGGGTGCCCGCCATCTGGAGGGGGCGTTCGCCGATCTCCGTCTTGCGCGACGTCCTCGACGAACTCGCCGAGGGTCGCCCCGCCGGGTGTCTGGGGACCGGCACCGCCGACGTCTTCGCCATGGCCGCCTGCAAGATGGCCGTCAAAGCCGGGGACCCGCTGGCCGAGGCCGAGATGAAGAAACTGGTGGAGGACCTCGCCACTTTGGATAACCCCTTCTTCTGTCCGCATGGCCGCCCGATCACCATCCTCGTCCCCACGCCGGAAATTGCCCGGCGGTTTAAGCGGTAACCGTGCTCATCTTAGGGATTGACCCCGGCTTGGAACGCATGGGTTACGGCCTCATCCGGCGCGAGGGAAGCCGGATTGAACCGGTCGCCTTCGGCCTTTTCCATACGCCACCCGGCCCGCTGGGCCCGCGTCTGGTCTCGCTGGCCGACCAGGCCCGCGAGCTTATCACCGCGCATCCCATCGATCGCTTGGTGACGGAACGGTTGTTCTTCAACCGCAATTCGACGACGGCGTTGGATGTGGCCAAAGCCCTCGGTGCGGTGCTCTGCGAAGCCGCGCGATCGGGGCTCGAAACCTACGAAATCACCCCGCCCGAAGTCAAGAAGGCGGTGGTGGGGCAGGGGAACGCCGACAAGAAGCAGGTGGAGTTCATGGTCACCCGCTTGCTCGGCCTGGCTCAAGCCCCGAAGCCCGATGACGTATGCGACGCCCTCGCCGTTGCCATCGCGGGCGCGTGGATGCTCCCCGATCGCCCGCTCCCCCGCTAAGACGAGGAGACCCAGCCCACAGGGGCCTCACGCACCCGCAGGGGGGCGTCCCCACCTGTGTCGTCGGTGAGGTCAAAGAGCTGAGGCGTGCGCAAAGGGGCCGCGGCGGCCAACCGCTGTTCGAGCTCGGGGAGCGAAGACCAGGGCGTCCCGCCCGCGTCCACCAGCCCCTGCGCCCCGGGGCTCCCATCTTGGTAAACCAACGCCTGCAACCCCCACCGGCGCATCGCCCGCACCGTGCCCGTCCAGGTGCCGCCGGATCCGGATTGAGCGGCCAAGATGACGCTCACCCCGCTCCACGCGTGAATGAGCTCGTTGCGCTGATGGGCAACGGCCACATCAAAGCCGGCCCCGATCGGCAAGAGCCGCAGGCAGGTGGGTGCCTCCCGCCCGTCCCCGCCATGGGCCAGGATTTCCACCACCCGGGCACCCGGCCCGGTGGAGCGGGCCCCCGCGGCGGCCTCGGCATCGGTACCGCGCGCCCCGCCACTCACAATCATCCAGCCGTGCGCGGTTAGCCAGGCCCCGACTTCACGCGCCCAGGCCCGCTGGGCATCGGTCAAATCGCGGGAGCCCACCACCCCCACGGCTCGTCCGGCCGACACCACCCCGGTCAAGGTCAGCGCGGGCGGAGCGCCTTTGCCCAGAAACGTAATCCACCCCCGGGGGAATTCGGCGTGGGCGGCGGTCAGCACCTCGCCCTGGCTCGCCGCGTGCCAGCCCCATTCCAGCGCGGCCGGGGTAAGCGCCTCGGCCAGCGGTTGGTAGCCCGCCCGGGCCAGCAACTCCGCCGGGTTGCCGGGGCGGGCCAAAAGGGGCGCGATTTGCGGCCAATCCCGGGGGGATGCCAGCCGGTAGGGGCTCTCCGGAGCGTACAGCGCGGCCAGCACCGAAGCTTCCCGCATCCGCATCGCATCCATGGTTCTAGGATAGCCCGGGAAGGGCAATCCCGGTGCTATGCTGGCAACCGGTATGGACAAGTTCGAACCGAACCATTTGCGGCGCGCCAAACAGTTCCTCGATCGTGAACTCAAGGGTCGCTTGGTGGTGAAGCATGTCCCGACTACCACCAAGTTTCTAGCCGGTGCTCACCCCCATGCCCGTGCCGCCCGCCGTGCCAAGGGGTGGCAAACCATCGAACCCGGGTTCCGCTGGGGCCCCACCTACAGCGAAGGTTGGTATCAAGTCACCGCGCGCGTGCCCGCCGACTGGGCCGGGATGCCAGTGGTTCTGGGTTACGAAAATCCCGAGGCCGTCATTGAGAACCCCGGCGCCTACGGCGGCGTGGTCCCTCTGGAGTGCACGATTTGGCGCGACGACAACATTGTCGGAGCCTTGGACTGGGCGCACCTTACTCACCGCCTGCTCGACCGCGCCGAAGGCGACGAAAACCTGACCCTTTTTGCCCAAACCTATGCGCCTAATCTGGAAACCACGGTCCATGGTCGGGAGAAGCCGCGCACCGAACTGCCGGCCGAGTTTCGCGGATTCCACCTTATGGTGGTGGACGCCGAACTGCTGCAACTCACCTACGACTTTATGTTCGTGCTTTCGCTGGCCGAGTCCCTGCCCGAAACCGACCCCATCCGCGCCCACGCCGTGCGCGCCCTGAACGACACTTGCAACACCTTTGATCCCGAGCGCCGCCGCACCATCAACCAGTGCCGCCGCCTCATCCGCGACCGACTGGAGGCGCAAGTTGGGGAAGTTTCGCACACCGTCACGCCCGTCGGGCACGCCCACCTCGATACGGCATGGCTGTGGCCGCTCAGCGTGACCCGGCTCAAGATGGCGCACACCACCGCTCTGCAACTGGAGATGATGGAGCGACACCCCGAGTACGTGTTTGCGCACTCCCAGGCCAGCCAGTACGAGTGGCTGGAGCAGGATCATCCCGCGCTCTTCCAGAGAATCCGCCAAATGGTGAAAAAAGGTCAGTGGGAAGTGGTGGGCAGCATGTGGGTGGAAGCCGACTGCAACATGGCGGGCGGGGAAAGCCTGGTGCGGCAGTTCCTGTACGGCCGGCGCTACTTCCGCGAAAAGTTGGGCGTGGAAACCCACGATATGTGGCTCCCGGACGTGTTTGGCTATGCGGCCAGCCTCCCGCAGATTCTCGAAGGGTTTGGCATCAAGTACTTCCTCACCCAAAAGCTCAGTTGGAACCAGCAGAACAAGATCCCGCACAACACGTTTTGGTGGCAAGGGATTGACGGCACCAAGGTGTGGACGCACTTCCCGCCAGCGGACACCTACGTGGCCGACGCCTTCCCCAAGGTGATTTTACAAAGCGTGCGACAGCATCGCGACCACGCCCGGAGCGACCGCTCGCTCCTCCTCTTCGGGTGGGGGGACGGCGGGGGTGGCCCCACCGAAACCCACCTCAACATGTTGCACCGTGCCCGGCGGATGCCGGGCCTCCCCGCCGTAGAAGCTAAGCGCCGCGCCGTGGATTTCTTCGCGGCAGCCTACGAGGAGAGCCAAGACCTCCGCACCTGGGTCGGCGAACTCTATCTGGAACTCCACCGGGGCACCTACACCAGCCAAGCCGCAAACAAGCGGGGGAACCGGGAGTGCGAGTTCCTTCTGCGCGACGCGGAACTCCTCAGCGCCATGGCCCCCGGGCCGTACCCGGCCGAAGCCCTGGAGCGGCTTTGGAAACTCGTGCTGCTCAACCAGTTCCACGACATTATTCCGGGCAGCAGTGTGCGCGAGGTTTACGAAGACAGCGACCAAGACTACGCCCGGGTAAGGGAAGGGGCCGAGGCCATTATCGCCGAGAAGATCACCGCCCTCGCGCGGGAATTCGACTCGCAGTCCGACAACCACCCGGTGGCCATCTTCCACTTTAGCCACGTAACCACGGAGGCTAGTTTGCCGTGGCCGGCGGACCAAGATGCCCCGGGCGCGCTGGTCACCGCCGAGGACGTGCGGCCGGTGCAACTCGTTGAAGCGTTCGATGAGCGCAAGCTGATTTTCGCCACCCCCGAGAGTGCCCACGAGGCGGTGACGCTGGGCACCTTCCGGGTGGAAGAGGCGGCTCCGATTCTCCATCTACGCCACTCCGCGCGCCGTATCGAGAACGAACACTGGGCGGTTCGCTTTGATGCCAACGGGCACATCACTAGCCTGCGCAGCCAAGACAATGAGCCTTTGGAGTTCATCCGCCCAGGAGCGCTGGCCAACGTCTTCCAGTTGTTCGACGACAACCCGCTCTTTTGGAGCGCGTGGGATGTGGACGCCTTCGCCTTTGAAACCGGGCGCGATCTCCTTCGGGCGGATTCGGTGGAGATTGTCGAGCGAGGCCCGGTGCGGGTGGCGTACGAGGTCGTCCGCTCGTTTGGCAACAGCCGCATCCGTCAGCGCATCAGTCTTGGCCCCACCCCGGGCGTGCGGTTCGACACCGAGATTGACTGGCACGAGGAGAACAAGATGCTCAAGGTGGCGTTCCCGCTCAACGTCCACACCGATCACGCGAAGTGCGAAATCCAGTTCGGGCACGTGTCCCGCCCCACCCATCGCAACACCAGTTGGGATGAAGCCAAGTTCGAGGTTTGCGCCCAAAAGTGGGTGGACCTCAGCGAGGCCGGGCAGGGCGTCGCCCTCATCAACACGGGCAAGTACGGTCACGACGTGCTGGGCGACACCGTGCGCCTCTCGCTCCTCCGCGCCCCCAAGGCGCCGGACCCGCAGTGCGACATGGGTCGCCACCGGTTCACCTACGTGCTGCTGCCGCACTACGAGGGGCTCACGCAAAGCCCGGTGGTGGCCAGTAGCTACGCCGTCAATGCCCCGGTGCACGTGGTGCCGCTACCTGCGCGGCGCGGCAACCGCACGAGCACGGGCCGGCTCATCTCAGTGGACGACCCCAATCTCGTGATCGAATCAGTGAAGCGGAGCGAGGACGGTCGCGCCCTCATCGTGCGCCTCTACGAGTGCCACGGGGCGCGGGGGCGGGCCTTCCTGTCGCTGGGCCAACCGATTCGGCATGCCTGCCTGGCCAACCTGGAAGAGGTTCCGGGCGAGGCGCTCCCGTGCGATGAGGAGACGGTGACCCTGGACTACCGGCCCTTCGGCATTCTCACGGTGCGGTTGGAAACGGCTGGGTAACCTGCCCGCGTAGGTTAAATCATGGGCGAAAACATGGAGAAGTACCGTCACATCGACGGCAGCGAAGCGATCTTTGAGTCCCCGTTCATCCGGGTCGTGTTCCAACACGGGAATCCGGAGGAAGTCGGGGTCAATGGCTGCACGGTCGAAGATGTGATTGATCTGCTGACCAATAAGCTGCTGGACTTCCAGGGCCGAGAATTGGCCTGCGAAGAGAACGCCACCGCGCTCTACCACTTGCAGATGGCCCGCGAGGCGCTCATGCTTCGCCGCCGCCGCCGCGAGATGCAGGGCAAGATCGGCAAGCGCGAGAAGCACACCAGCAGCTAATCCGCGCCGCGAGGCCCAAGTCAAAATCCCCTGAGCGCTCTTGCAAGTCTCAGGGGATTTCTTTTGTTCGGTGGGAGGGGCTTAGCGCTTTATCTGCCAGCTCTTCCAGTAGTCGGGGTCTTCGATTTCCAGCGCCTGCGCGGTGAGGTACAGCGGGCGGTAGGTGTCCATCATCACGGCCAGCTCTTCCGTCTTGGTGTGGCCGAGCGTGGCCTCCACCGCGCCGGGCTGCGGCCCGTGCGGGATGCCCAGCGGGTGCATGGTAATGCTGCCTTCCTCGATCCCCTTGCGGCTGCCGAACTTGTCGTTGCAGTAGTACAGCACTTCATCCGAGTCCACGTTGCTGTGGGCGTAGGGCACCACAATCGCGTCCGGATGGTAGTCCAGCATGCGCGGGCAGAACGAGCACACGACGAACCCCTGAGCCTTAAAGGTCTGGTGGATCGGCGGCGGCATGTGTATCTTGCCCGTGATGGGTTGGAAATCGTGAATGTGGAACGCCCACGGATACACAAAGCCATCCCAGCCCACCACGTCGAACGGGTGGTACGGGTAGTGGTAGCGGGTGCGGCGGCCGCGGGCGTGGACCAAAACCGTGAACTCGCCCTTGGTGTCGTGGGTGCGTAGGGTCTGCGGCGGGTGAATGTCCCGCTCGGTAAAGGGCGCGTGCTCCAGAAGTTGGCCGTACTGGTTGCGGTAGCGGCGCGGGATGGTGACCGGGCCGTGACTTTCCATCACCACGATGCGGGCCGGGTAGGCATCCAGGCGTAGCCGCCAAATGGTGCCGCGCGGAATGACCAAGTACGCCCCCGGGCGGAATTCCACGTCGCCGTAGATGCTTTCCAGCACCCCACCTTGGTCGTGAACAAACAGGATTTCGTCGGCCTCGGTGTTCTTAAAGTACTCCTCCATCGGCTCGGCCACATGCGCCTGATGCCAGAAGCAATCTTGGTTGCCCATCAGCGGCACGCGGCCGGAAATGGCATCCCCCCGGGCTGGCATGCGGTTGGTTTTCAGGTGCCGGTGGTGCAGCGGCTCGTCCATCAGCAGCTTCGGCGCTTCGTAGGGCACGTCTTCCCAGCCGCTCACTTCGGTGGGCTGGTTGATGTGATACAGCGTGCTGAGCATGTCGTCAAAGCCGTGGGTGCTCACCAGTTGCTCGGTGTACAGCCCGCCGTCGGGCCGCCTAAACTGAATGTGCTTCTTTGCCGGCAGTTGGCCAAGTCGGTGATATCTCGGCATGGTGTTTCTATTCTGCTATAATTGAGACGTGATCGTTTCGAAAGAAGAGACCCGACAAGCCTTGCGGCACCCCAATGTGGAGCGACCGAAGGGGCTGGACGATGCGGTCATCAAGCTGGTGGAAGCCGACACGATCAAAGAAGTGACGGCCCGCGTGAAGGAACTGCCCGACCGCGAAGAACTGGTCGCCCGCATCAAGGCGCAAGTGGATGCCGGCACCTATCACCACAGCGGGGAAGTCATTGCCGATGCGATGGCCCGCCGCGCCCTCGCGGATCGCATTCGCTAAGGCACGCAGCAGAGTCAACGTAAAGGCGGGAGTCTCAACCTCAGGTTGGGGCTCCCGTCTGGTCTTTTGGGTAAGCGCCTTTCGCTCGGGTAATGTGACTGATACGTAGAGGGTGCCCTGTCGTGGGGCGCCTGAAAAATCAGGGAAAGTCCGGTGAGAATCCGGCGCTGTGCCGCAACGGTGAAAGCCCGTATGCCTGCTCTACGTGGATGACTACGTCATCGCTCACGAGCATGAGCGGATGCGGAACGGATCGGCGGTTTCTCGGCCGTTACCCTCCACGCCCATCTCCTTCGCGATGACCCGTCAGGGTCAAATATGGAGACAAAACACCGAGGGTTCACCCTCATCGAACTACTCGTCGTGATCGCCATTATCGCGATCCTTGCGGCGATCTTGATGCCCGTTTTCGCGCGGGCGAAGACCGCGAGCAAGAAAGCCGTCGCCCTGGTCCACCTCAAGCAGTGGCATGCGGCCTGGAGCCTATACGCGACGGACGCCGACGACACGGCCTGCCCGAGCTACTACTTCGCCGCCGGCGAGGAGGTCGCCTGGGATTTTGCCGTGCGCCCGGGGGCATGGCGGCTGGGCTTGCTTGGTCCCTATCACAAGGCCGCCGAACTCGCCCGCGCCCCAGGACAGAGCACCGGCGCTTGGGGTCGCCCACATACCGGCTACGCCTACAACACCTCCTACATCGGGGGAGATGCGGGGCAGGGCACCCTGCCGGTGAGCCTCAGCCGCCCGGAGAACCCCGCCGAAACCGTCCTGCTGGCCACGGGCGGATTCGGTCGCCCGGTGCGCCCCCAGAACTATTTGCGCGCCCCCAGCGACCCGCTCTTCATCGGCGGCATGGTGCATTACCGCTACGACGGCGCGGCGGTGTGGGTGGCCGTGGATGGCCACGCCGTGGCCGCTCGGCAGCGCTTCCGCTCGCCGCTCCAATCGCCCACCCTCGGCTCTCTTTCGCTCCATGACGAGCTCTACGACCTCGACTGATTTCCCAACCTCATGAAAACGATCACCATCATTCTCGCTCTCGCCACCTCCAGCCTCGCGGCCGCCCAGTTCGCCACCCAAGTCACCGGGGCCAGCGCCGACCTCACCGGCTCGGGCCTCTATAACTCGCCGCAGGCCGCTCTGGGCTCCCCGACGCGTTGGTATGACGCCTTCGGCACGGCCGCTCGCACTACCCCCATTGAGTCGGCCTTCAATGTGGGCCTCGGTGGCGAAAAGCTGCTCGTCACGCTCAACGTGGGTTCTTTCATCGAGCTCCGCTTCGATGCGCCCGTCACCGACGACCCGCTGAACCCCTACGGCCAAGATTTCTTGGTGTTTGGCAACGCGTTCTACTTTGGTGACCCGTGGCCGTTCGACAATTACAACACCACCATGGTCACCGGCGGCCCGCTGGAAGAGCCCGTGCGCGTGAGCGTGAGCCAAGATGGCGTCAACTGGACGGCTTTCGCGCAGGGGCCGTATGGCGACACCGCGTTCCCCACCAATGCCTTTGCGTGGGATCGCGCCAGCGCCAGCTGGACGAATCAGGAAAGCGACTTCACGAAGCCCGTCAATCCGGCCCTGGCCGCTACCTTCGCGTCGGGGGGCATGACGGCCGCCGACGTGATTGACGCCTACGACGGCAGCGGGGGCGGCACCGGCTTCGATCTCGCCGCCGTGGGTCTGCCCTGGATTCAGTACGTCCGCATTGAGGGCGGGGCGGGCTTTGCCGGTGGTGAAATTGATGCGGTGGCGGATGTCAGCGCGGTGCCGGAACCCGCGACTATGCTCGCGCTGGGGGCCGGTCTCCTCGCCCTCGCCCGCCGACGACGAAACCAGCGCTAACCCTGGAACTTGTAACCCACGCCCCGGATGGTAATGATCCGTTCGGGGTGGGCCGGGTTCGCTTCCACCCGCTCACGTAGCCAGCGGATGTGGACATCCACCGTGCGGCTGCTAACGTAGGCGTCGGCGCCCCACACGCGGTCGAGCAACGTCTCGCGGCTGAACACTTGCCCGGGGTTCTGCGCCAAGAAGTAAAGCAACGCAAACTCCTTCGGGCTCAGAGCCACCGGCTTGCCATCCATGGTGGCTTCGTGAGTGCGCGGGTTGATGATCAGATTGCCCGTTTCCACAATCTCCAGGGTGCGGATGCTGCTGCCGCTGCGCCGGAGAACGCTCCGGACCCGGGCGCTAAGCTCGCTGAGCGAGAACGGCTTGACCATGTAATCATCCCCGCCGATCTCCAGGCCTGTCACGCGGTCATCCTCGCCGCCGCGCGCGGTTAAGAAGATCACGGGCACGTGGCTATCCCGGCGGATGGTGCGGCACATGTCGTAGCCGCTTTGCTTGGGCAGCATCACGTCCAGCAGCACCAGGTCGGGCCTCACCAAACGGAACAGCCGCATCCCCTCTTCGGCAGATGCGGCTGTGAATGTAGAGTATCCGTCCTTGCGGAGCCGGAGTTCGACCGTTTCGAGAATGTTGGGTTCGTCGTCAACGATCAGAATTTTCATAGTTCAGGCTAACTCGTGGCGATGATCTCCACATTGGCGCGAGGCACGGTGACTTCCTCACCTCCCTCCAAGCGGGCTCTCAGCACGCGAACCTCGGCCCCGGAACCCACCACTTGGAGTTGAGAAGGTAGCTCTGTCACCTTGCCCAGTTGTCCAAAGTAGGGTTCGCGAATCACGCGGATCGGCGTCCCGATTTCTAAGTAAAGCACGTCCTCACCGGCGACATGGCCCGATAGATCGCCCGTATGGGACACGATCAGCTCCGGACGGATAACCCCGGCCCGGATTTGGGTCGCCCCATTAACCGAGGCAAACTGCCCTTCCAGGCTCTTTAGAAGCTGAAAAGTGCGTTCGGCCATGGGCAAACGACCGAAGCCTTCGGTGCAGATTAAGGTTAGGTTAATCTTTTCCTGACCGGTAATGGCGACCCCGATATCGTAGCCCAGGAACTGGGTGAGGTCCACATCGCGGACCGCGCCAACGACCAAGCCGGAGACCCCGACTTCGCTCGCGCGCTGCAACGCTTCCAGAGTCAAGCTGCTTCCGCCGACCACGATCTTGCCCGCGTCGGAATCCTGGATGTGCGAGGCTTCCAGGACGGTGTTCCCGTCCGGCACGGCCACGCGGATGTGGCCACGTCGCTCGCCGCCCACCCCAAAGATGCCCTGCACCATCGCGGCGCGGGTTTCGATGATCAGCCCTTCTTCGGGGATGACTTCCACCACTTTGCCCGGGATGTAGGCGTCCATCTGCACGGGGATCGGGGCGGTGCGCACCAGCACGTTGCCGGTGATCTCGGAAATGGCTTCCACCGTGCCCTCCACGTCAGAGGTGAGGGGCGGAGTCTTAAAGAGCTTGGCCAGGAAACCGGTGAATTCGCCAATCTGCTCTTCCTTGACAATCGGGTCGCCCTCGTTCTTCGGGAACTTCGACCGAATCTGGCTGGGGGAGATCCCCATCTTTTCGGCGTATTTGATCGTCAGGAGCGGGCCCGGCAGCAAAGCGCGGGCAACGATCTGATCGGCCGTCACGGAATCACCATGGGCAACCATCACTTCCCCCTTGATGGGGAGTCGTCGAGTTCGCTTGACAACCGTATCGCGGCTGACGGTCAATCCAGGGGTATATGCGCTGCCCAAGGTTCGTGCTCCTAAATTCCCGTTCGGCTCGGGGGCAAACCCGCCCGAATTGGACCAAAAGTTTAGCACCTTTGGGCCATGCGAGTGACGCAGGTACGATTCAGGCTCAATGAAGGCGATCGCGAAGACCCGTGCGGATGCTGGTCTGGATCTCATCGAAGTCAATGAACCCGAGTTGCGGCCGGGCCACGTCAAGCTCCGGGTGTTGGCGGGTTCGGTATGCGGTACCGATCGCCATATTGACGTTTGGGATGCCTGGGCGGCCAGCCGCATTCGCCCCCCGCGCATTATCGGCCATGAGTTTTGCGGCGAGATCATCGAAGTCGCCGATGACGTGAAGGACCGCTACGTCGGCCAGATTGTGGCCAGCGAAAGCCACATCGTCGACCCCAATTCCGAGTGGGTAAAGCGCGGCGAGGGCCACATTGACCCCGAAACGGTGATCCTGGGCGTGGACGTGGACGGCGGTTTTGCCCCCTACGCGGTGATTCCGGCGCAAAACGCGCGCCCCATCCCCGAGGGCTACCCGATTGAACTCGCCTGCATGATGGACGCCCTGGGCAACGGGGTTCACACCGTGATGGATGGCCCGGTGGCGGGGCAGAACATTTTGATCACGGGCCTCGGCCCCATCGGCCTGTTTGCCATTGCGATCTGCAAAGCAATGGGCGCGGCGCAGATTGTGGCGACCGAAGTTTCCGAGTACCGCATAGCCCTTGGCGAGAAGCTCGGGGCCGACCACATCATCAACCCGATGAGCGACGACGCCTACGAAATGTGCCAGCGCCTGGCCCCCGGCGGGTTCGACGCCACTCTGGAAATGAGCGGGCATCCGGGTTCGCTGGACCTCGCGATTGAAGCCACCCGCCAGGGCGGGCGCGTGAGTCTTCTCGGCCTGTTCCCCGATCGCCTGCGGTTTATGGACATGAACCGCGTGGTGATGAAGGGGATGCGCCTGCAGGGCATCGCGGGTCGCCGCCTGTGGGACACCTGGGATCAGATGAACGACCTCATCGTGAACAAGGGTCTGGACATCGAGCCGATCAAGACGCACGTGATGCCGTTTACGGATTACCAAGAAGCGTTCGCTACGCTGGCCTCGGGCCACGCGGGCAAAATCGTTCTTCGCTTCGATTCGTGAACTAGCCGAACGCGGTGGCCACCCGGTTGACAATCGTGGCCATCGCACGGGCGTCTTCGGGGGTGATTTCCGCCCCGAAACTGAATCGCAGCCCTTGCCGCGCCTCTTCCTCGGTGTAGCCCGCCGCCACCAGCACATGGCTGGGTTCCAGGCTGCCGCTGCTGCACGCCGAGCCGCTGCTGGCGCACACCCCTTCTCGATCTAAACGTATCAGGAACGCGCTGGCGTCCACTCCGGGCAATCGAACATGGTGGTGTCCGTCCAGGCGGGGGTGGGTGGTCACGGTGGGGAGAAATGCAGGGTTAAGGGCCGCCGCAAAGGCATCCCGGGCGGCGCGCCGCCGCGCATCTCGGCCCGGGTCGGCCATTGCTTGGCGTAGTGCCTCGGCCATGCCGAGGGCGAGGGCCACGTTCTCGGTGCCCGCACGCATATCGCGCTCCTGGCCACCCCCCACGATCACGGGCTCTAGGGGCGTGCCGCCGCGTACATAGAGCGCTCCGATGCCCTTGGGGCCACCAAATTTATGGGCGCTGATGCTGACCATGTCCACGCCGAGGCCATCCACCGTCCAGGCGTTGGCGTTAAGGGTCGGGAACGCCTGCACCGCATCGGTGTGCACGTACGCCCCCACGGCCCGGGCCTGCGCAATGATCTCAGGCAGGGGCTGGATGGTACCGAGTTCGTTGTTGGCCAGCATCACACTCACCAGGGCCACGTCTTCGGTGATGATTTCCGGCAGGGCTTCCGGGCGGGTACGCCCCTGCTCGTCTATCGGCGCCCACCGAACTTGGTAGCCCAGCCGGGCGAGCCAAGGGGCCGTGTGGGTGACGCAGTGGTGGTCGCCGGCGCCCAGCACCACCGTTCGGCGATCGCTCGGGTTCGCGAGGGCAAAGCCCAAGATGGCAAGGTTGGCGGCTTCCGTTCCGCTTCCGGTCAAGAGCACCTCGCCGAACAAGCACCCCCAGTGCTGGGCCAGGTTCTCGTGGGCTTCATCGAGCGCGGCCCGGGCGCGGCGGCCTTCGGCGTAGAGCGAACTCGGATTGCCAAACTCCCGCTGATTCCACTCATCCATCACACGGCGCGCCTCGGGGTGAAGCGGCGTGGTGGCGGCGGAATCAGCGTAGTAGCGCATCAGGAGAGGATGACCAACCCGAAGATGAGCACGCACGAGTTGTGAATCGCGTGCATGACGATGGCGGGGACCACGCTGCGGTGCATTTGCGTGACCATAGACGCGGCAAACCCGATGCTCGCAAGACCAAGGATCAGGGCCGGGCCTTGCGGGTGGATGCCGGCAAAGAGGAGCCCGTTGAGTACTCCTGCGCCCACAGCCCGCATCCAGCGACGTTGCGCACCCAGGAGAAGGCCCCGGAAGGCGAGTTCTTCACCAATGGGAGCCAGCACCGCAGCCGAGAGGAAGATGAGGGCAATCGTGGCCATACTGGGGTTGTCCCCCAGCATCTCGGTGGCCGGGTGGCTCGGGGCGGGAATGAACCGGGTGAGCAGGTTGCCGAGGCTCGCAAAGAGGATGACCAAGGGGACGTTGGCGAAGAACGTCCAGAGGCCCGCCTTGGCGTAGGTGCCCCACAATTCGCGCGGCCCCAAGAGGCGAGTAAGAAGAGACGGACCCTCGCCAGTCCGAATGTTCAGGGTCGCGACGAAAACAATCGTCGCAAAGATCATCCCGCTAAACGTAGCCAGGCCCGTGGCCACCTTAGCTTCCAGCAGCAGAGTGCTAAGCATGCCCCCCATCAGGAAGAGCAGCACGAAATACGCCGCCATATGCAAGGCAAGGCGCGAGCTCTGCTCCGAGGTCTCGGCATCCAATGGCCCGGCAACGAGTTGCCATTTCCCGCTCCGGAAGTTGGCGATGGTGAGAAGCAAGAGAACGGTGCCTAAGCCGATGGCCCCCAGCGCCCCCATGACCACGAGCCAAGTAATGGCAAAGCGCCCCTTGGGCATCAGGTCAGCGCGGGCCGCTTTCGGGTCGCGTTGTTCGATGTACTGAACCTCGGCCAGGGTTTGCGCAAAGCCATTCTCGGCCTCCAATCCCGCCATCGGCGCCTCGTTGTGGGTGTACATTTTCGCGAACTCTGGGTTCGGCGACTTCCCGCTCATCAAGAACCTAATGATCGAATCATCAACTGGCTTATCTAACTCACGATCCAAGATGAGTGCGAGACGAGCGGCCTCCACATCCTTGGCGTCGTGCGGATCCAATTTGGCCCGGAGTTCTTGCAATGTTTTCTGGCGCGTCTTGACGTACTGCTCACGTTGCTCTGCTTCGCCAGCGGCTTCCTCGGGCAAGATCTGGGTGGGGTCGGCCAGATAGGAGAAGAAAAGTTGCGTCCGCACTTCGGATACGGCTTTCTCCGCTGCGGGCGCGGGCTTCCGGTTGAGAGCCACCCAATTTGACCCAATGATGAGGAATGCGAACATCGCCGCCAGCAGCCACCATCCCCAAGGGTGGAAGCGTAGCCCCGGGTCTTGGCTTTCAGGAGCCAGCGGCGGTGGCGTCGGCGACTCCAGGGTGGGCGGCGTATTGGGCTCCATATCCTGCAAAGATACCGGCGACGATGCCGGGACCATTCCGGTTCCCGCGCTTGGCCTAGGCTTGGGCCTCAAATCTTTCGGGGGAGGCTGATCGGTCTCCGTTAAAAAAGCGTAAAAGACCCAATGGTATAGGCCCCCCCAAAGACGGTCCTATAGACTGGGAACCTAAGGCAACCGGCGGCGTCCTATGCCCCGGATGGTATGTCGGTGATTGAGCGGCTCTCCAAGCGTGAATTAGAGATCGTACGCCTCGCAGGTGAGGGGTACACGGACAAAAAGATATCGGCGCACCTCGAAATTGCTCCGGGCACTTTGAACACTTACTGGATGCGAATCCGGGCGAAGGTCGGGCGCCATACCCGGGCAGAGATCGTGCGCTTGTACACCGAGCACACCATTGCCCAGCGTATGCCCACGGCCGCGGTTTCGACCGATACGCGCCAAGAGACGGAAAGCCTGAAGAACTATGCGCGGGCCCTTGAGGCTTGCCTGTCGGGCGCGTCGGAAGAGTGGTTTGTGGCGGACACCACGGGGCGGATCATTCGGGGGAACTTGGCCCGTTCCATCTCCCAGATTCCGGAACCCGAATGGGAAGACATCATGCGTCGCCTGAACGGCAACGACTCGGTGTGGCAACCCTCGGCCTCGGGCTTGCCCTGGCTGATCACGCGCACCGGAACGAGTCCGTTCGCTGTCGGTGCGCGTGTCGCTCGGATTGGGGTTACCGCTTAGCGGACGATCCCTTCGGGGAACCACAGCTTGAGTTCGCGGGCGGCCGCCTCGGCGTCGCTGCTGCTGTGGGTCAGGTTGTCATCAATGGTCAGAGCAAAGTCCCCGCGCACGGTGCCGGGGGCGGCTTCCAGCGGGTTCGTTGCACCCATCATGGTGCGGATGGCCTTGGTCGCGTTGGTGCCGCTCACGGCGAGGGCCACGATCGGGCCGCTGGTGAGGTAGCTGACCACGTCGTTGAAGAACGGGCGCTCGCGGTGCTCATCGTAGTGGGCTTCCACCGTGCCGCGTTCGGCTTGGATCAGCTTAAGGGCGGCCACTTGGAGGCCACGGGCCTCAATGCGTCGAAAGATTTCGCCGATGAGGTTGCGTTGCACCCCACCCGGCTTGATTAAGACGAGCGTCGTTTCACTCATTGCGGCGTGAGATTACTAGAGCCGGCCTCCTCCCCCTCGGCCATTCGTTCGGCATTGCGGGTATTGACCCAGGGCTCTTGGGTCCCGCCTTCTTGGAAGAGCTCGGTCTTTTGGAAGGCGATCCGCTCCTGCGCGCGCTCTTTGGTGTGGGCAATGGAGGCGAGGAAGACCTTGTGCCGCCCAAACCGGGCGTTGAGTTGGTCCACCGTGTCATCAGCGGGGTTGAGGAAGGCGTCCTCGAAGAGGCTGGGGGTGTGTTCCGAAGGGGCCACGAGGTCCACCAAGTTCACGCCCACCCGCAGCGGCCGGGCAAAATCGCGGCGCTCCCAGAGTTCATTGATCACCTTGAGGACGGCCGGGGTGCTCTGGGTGGCGGGGATGCGCCGCTCGATTTCCCAGCTTTTCTCCATGCCCTTCACATGCAGTTGCACCCGCTGGGTGAGGAGGTTGTGCGAACGCAAGCGGGCGAGGGCCTTCACGGTCAGCCGCACGAGGATGGCGTAAGAACCTTCGTCCGTGCGCAGGGCGGGGGAGAGAACATTGCTGTGGCTCAGAGACTGGCGGGGGCGCTTGACTTCCACCTGCGGGGCCCCTCGGATCCACTCGTACCAGCGGTCGCCCACGATCCCTCCGAAGGCCTGACGCAGCATCACCCGGTGCGCGGCCAGCAGGTCCGCACTGCTGAAGATCCCGGCCGCATTTAGTCGCGCCTTCATCTTTCGGTTGATGCCCGTCCAGTCGGTAAGCGCCAGGGTGGGCAGGCGTTCGGCGCGGGCGGCGGCGTCGAGAATCACCAGGCCGTTGGGCTTCTCCAGTTCGGTGGCGATCTTGGCCAGGAAGCCATTGGGGGCCACCCCAATGCTGCAACTCATGGCCGGAGAAATCTCTCGCCAGATCGTCTCTTTCATCGTTTGGGCGATGGCGCGGGCGCGGTCGGGGTGTTGTTCCGAGCCCATCAGCCCGAACTCCATTTCGTCAATGCTGGCCACCCGATGCACGGGAATGATGTTGCCAAGCACCCGCACGATCTCGTCGTGGTAAGCCACGTAAAGCGAGGGCCGGGCGACACGGAGGATGATGTCAGGGCATTTGCTTCGCGCTTCATCCACGCGGGTGCCGGTCTTGATGCCGTACGCTTTGGCCTCGTAGCTGGCGGCAATGCAGAACGTGGTATCGGCCATCAGAGGCACCACCGCCACCGGCTGGCCTTGCAACGAAGCGTCCTCGGCCTGCTCCACGCTGGCAAAGTAGGAGTTCAGGTCGAGAAAAAGGGATCGCAGCGGCGGCTCTTTTGGTAGACGCGCGTCTGGCATATCTCTATTCTACGCGAACCAATGCCCAGGCTTCATCCAAATTTCGAATCGGAATCACCTGGAGGCGAATTTGCGAGGCGGCGGGGAGTCGCCTCACGAGATGTTCGGCCCCTTGGGGAACGAGAACCCGCGAGATTCCGGCGCGGTCGGCCGCCCTCAGCTTTTCCTCAATGCCGCCCACGGGCAGCACGTGGCCGTGCAGGTTCATCGCCCCGGTCACGGCGAAATCTCGCTGGATTGCCGTCTCCGTGAGAGCCGACATGATGGCCAGACTGAGGGCCAAGCCGGCGCTCGGTCCATCCTTCGGGATGCCGGATTCGCCCACGTGGATATGCAGGTCGCAGGGCGGTGGCGGCGGTGAGATTTGACTCCGCACCAAGGTAAGAGCCGCCAAGGCGGATTCGCGCAGAGTCTCGCCCAGATTCCCGGTGATTTCGAGGCGGGCGGGCGTGGAAGCCGGAAGCACCACGACCTCAATATCAAGCACCGAACCCCCGAAATCTCCCACCGCCAGGCCACGAATGCGGCCCACAGCGGGCTCGGTGTCCAAGGTATGGCTTTCCCCGGCCCCGTAGAGCGATTCCATCAGGGATTCCTCGCTAATATGGGCCGAACCCTGCCACTCTTGGCGCACCACCCGGCGCACAAATCGCTCGGCGCGGCGTTGGAGTCCGCGCACACCGGGCTCGCGCCGAGAATCTTGCACCAGTCGGGCGGCGAGCTGAGCGCCCAAGGGCAGCTCTTCTACGCCATGGTCCGCCAGGATTCTTGGCCATAACTGACGGGTTAGGATGGCCTCCTTCTCTTCGTTCGTGTAACTCGGCACCGAGATCAGGGTCAGGCGATCTCGCAAGGGCGCCGAAAGCGTTTCGACCTGGTTGGCCGTTAGCACCCACACCACCTCGCTGAGGTCCATTGGCACCTCAAGGTAATGGTCCACAAAGCCGGTGGCCTGGCGGGGGTCCAGGGCTTCAAGCAAGACGTGTGAGGGGTCCCCGCGCCCGTCCAGAGCCATCTTGTCGAGTTCGTCGAGGATTATCACGGGGTTCCGCACCCCACTGCGGATCATAGCCTGCGCAATGCGGCCGGGCATCGCTCCCACGTAGGTGCGGCGGTGGCCTCTGAGCTCCGCTTCATCTCGCAGACCGGCGAGGCTAATCCGCTCCACGGGCCGCCCCAGGGCTGCCCCAAGCGCCATGGCGAGGCTGGTCTTGCCCACTCCGGGCGGGCCGACCAGGCACAGGGCCGTCCCCCGGCCCGTGCGCGCCAATCGGGCTACTTCATCCAGCAGGCGATCCTTCACTTCCTCCAGGCCCTCGTGCTCCGCGCTCAGGGCTTGGTTGGCTTCCTCGGGGGATAGCCCGCGCTCCGCCTGGATAAGCCACGGCACATTGGTCAAGGTGTCGAGGTAGCTGCGAATGACCCCGGCGTCCGGATTGGATTCGGCGATGCGCGCCAACTTGCTGGCCTCGCGCCGCACGGTCTGCACCACCAACGGCGACCCCGCGAACGTGTCCGCCCAGCGCAGATAAATCTCGTGGTCGGGTTCGGTGTCCGAGAGCTCACGCTGAATCGCCCGCATCTGCTCCCGCAGCACAAACTCGCGGTGGTTGGCCCCGATCTCTTCTTCCACCTTGGCCCGGAACTGAGTCTGCAATTGCAATACTTCCGCTTCTCGTTTGAGGCGGGCCGTGACGGCCTGGATGCGCTCGGCCGTGTCCACCATTTCCAGCAGGCTCTGCCGATCGCGGGTGGGCATGGGCAGGTGTTGGCCCAGGGTATCGGCAATGAGGTCGGGTTCGGCCAGCGTGTGAACTTGCTCTTCGACCTCCTTTGGAATGCTCAGGCCAAGCTGCATGGCCCGGCTGAGGGCGGCACGCAGTTCCCGCACGCCGGCTTCGGTGTCGAGGCCCGTGGCTTCGTGCGTGTGGATGCGCGGCTGCACTCGCCAGCCGTGGGCATCCGGCTCAGCGGCCGCGAAGGTGGCCCGGTGCAAGCCCCGCAGGGCCACCCGCAGGTTGCCATCTGGCAAAGGAAGAATGTGAAGGACCTCGGCAACCGTTCCGGTCTCTAGCCAGTCCGGCGGCTCGGGCACTTCGACGTCCGGGCTGGTTTGCAGGACCACAAAGACCGGCGACTCATCCTGCATCGCCCTCTCGAGAGTACGGATGGACATCGGTCGCCCAACGAGGATGGTCTGGATCAGCCCGGGAAACAGCACCGAATCCCGCATCGGCAGCACCCCAATCATGATCCGGCTTCTTCGTTGGTTTCGGTCGGGGCGTAGTCTTCCCGCAGGGTCTGAATCGCAGCGTGCAGCGCCTGATCGGACTCAAAAATGTCATTGAAGATCCGGTCCACGATGCCGAAGACTTCCAGCAGGGCCCCCAGCCGGTCGCGCACGTCCTGCACGGGTTCGGCGCCCGCCTCGGGCAGCAGATCAATGCACTCTCGGATCGCCGCCACCGTCGGGTCAATCTCCCGGCGCTTGCGCTCTCGCACCACGCGGGCAAAGATGCTCCACACGTCGCCGTGACTTACATAGAGATCCTTACGGTCGCCTGGTTCGCGGTAACGGCGGATGATCCCCCAGTCCATCAGGTCGCGCAGGTTCATGCTGGCGTTGCCCCGGCTGATGTGGAGTTCAGCCATCAGTTCGTCGACCGTATAGGGGCGCCCGGTGCACAGCAGCAGCCCGTGAATCTGGGCCATGGTGCGGTTGATGCCCCAGCTACTGCTCATGCGGCCCCACTCGCGCACAAATTGCTGGATGGCCTCTTCCGTTTGCAGGTCGGGTGCCGAAAGAGAGTCCGCCATAACTTGCTCTCAATCTACCCACCCGGGGCGGCCCCGAGTGGTTATGAAGAATGGCCAACGGAATACCGAAAATCAAGAAAGACCGCCATGGATGTCAGCGCACTCATCGGCACCCGCTTGCGGATGCAAAGGCTGAAGGATGCTCGCCTGTTCTCAGGCTGGGTGGATACCGCCGTGGGCGGCATGGTTCATGTCAGTTTGAGTTCGGAAGAAGACATCGAAGAAGGCGACCACTTCTTCTGTGAAGGGCATACCTTCACGCACCGGCTCAGCTTCAAGGCCTTCGTGGAGCGTTCGCTCGGCAACGGCAAGGGCGCCCGCTACATGATGCGGCTGGTCGCGCCGCCGGTTTCGACGACGGCCAACGAGCACCCGCGCTACCGCGTGCCGCCCATGGCGGTCACTCTCACCGCCGGGGAAGATGTGTGCCAGGGCACGCTGGAAGATGTGAGCATCGCCGGCCTGGGCGTAATGAGCCCGATCCGGTTTGACAAGGGGATGCTCGTCAACGTGGACATTCCCGAGCCCGTGGGGCCGATGCGCCTCACCGCGCAGGTGCGCTACTTCCGCAACATGGGCGAGAACGAGGATATGCAGCTCGGCTTGCAGATTTTTGGCATGGAACGCGACAGCGCCCAGAAGTGGGTGCAGTTTGTGCACTGGGTGGCCGTGGGCAATCGCCCCCGTTCCGCGGCCTAGCGCTCCGAAACTAGCCGCCGCTGAGTTCGCGGCCCTTCACGGCGTTGCGCTCAATGAACTCTTTCCAGTTGGCGGGCACGTCGGTGTCCACAAAAATCGCTTGCACCGGGCACTCCGGCTCGCAAAGGCCGCAGTCAATGCACTCATCCGGATTGATGTACACCATGTCATCGCCTTCATAGATGCAGTCCACAGGGCAGACCTGCATGCAGGACTTGTCCTTGACGCCGATGCAAGGGTCGGTGACTACGTAGGGCATGGTCCAGAAACTTTACCGTCCGGGCTCGCCGGAGGGGAAGGGCTCCCGGCCGCAATGCGAGAAAAGACTCGCTCCACCAGCCAGTGCATCCCTTCCGATCCCTTGAACTGATCACCGCCGTAAACCGGCAACCCCAAAGACAGGCTGTGCACGATAAACCGGGCAAGGCGCGGGGCTTCGCTCTTGGGGCTACGGTTGGTCACCAGCCATGTCTCGATGGGCTTGTAAACGCTGATTTCCAGCGCTCGCAGCATTTGGTTGCGGCTAGCCGGGCGCTGGAGCTTCGGAATATCCCGCTCGAGGATCAGAATATCCAGCAAGGGATCCTTGAGCAGGCTCTCGGCCAAGGCATGGGCCGTATCCCGGCCGGTATTGAGCGTGATCGCCCGGTCAATCCGTTCGCCAAGCTCCTTGATGGCATGCAGGGACCAAGACAGGTAGATGCCTTCCTTGTCGCCGTAGTGGTGGTAGAGCGCGGGGGCCTTGAGCCCGCACTCATCCAGGATGCAAGAAATGCTGACGGCGCCGTAACTTTCGTTACGAAATAGCTTCTGTGCGGCAAGCGCCAGGCGTTCTCGCCCGCTGACTGGCCGTTCCGGAGACTCCTGATTGTTGCGCATACCTTAACAACGTATGTTTGAGCGCTGATATCTCACGCGTTACGGTTTGAACTGGCTAGGTATGCGGCCAAAGGCCCCCTCAGACCACGCCAAATCCCATTGTTTGGGCCCGAAAGTCTGTACAATGAGGTGGACAGCGGGCTCCGGCTCGTAAGGAAGATCAATGTCCATCACGTTAACTCCGCGCGCGTCTCAAGAACTTCGTGACCTGATGACCGGCCAAGAGAAACCGAACGCCCATCTGCGCGTTTGGGTGGCAGGAGGAGGTTGCTCCGGGCTTTCGTACGGTATGGCTCTGGATGAAAATGAGCCGGAAAACGACGATCAGATCTTTGAATGCGATGGCGTCAAGGTCGTGATCGATGCGATGAGCCTGCAATACATGGGTGGCTCCAGCGTGGATTACGTGGACGACATGATGGGCGGCGGATTCAAGATTGAAAACCCGAATGCCACCAAGGGCTGCGGTTGCGGCTCGTCGTTCTCGACGGAAGATGGCCCGCAAGGCGGCGGGGGCTGTGGCTCCTGCGGCTGCGCTTCGTAAGCGCGCTTAGGCCAGTCAAGAGTTCAAGGAAACCTCCTGCGCGGATTAGTCCGCCAGGAGGTTTTCGCCTTGATCCTTAAAGATGTTGTGGACGTAATCCACCCACTTGCGCGTGGTGGCTTCGTCGGTGGTCACAAACTTAAGACCCGTAGCGAAGAGGTCACTCTTCTTCACCGGGAGTGAATAGCGCACTTCGGCCTGGAGGGCAATCGGCTCGGTATCTCCGCGACCAATCGAGATGTCCACGATCGAGCCGGCTTCGTACTGATGGCGCGAGCGAAGCTGCAGGCCACCGAGGCTCAGGTCCACGAGAACGGACGAGATTTCCGCTTCATCCGCCAACTTGATCTTGGCGTACTCCAGCATGACGAAACGCTTATGCTCTCGTCGGTTATCGGCCGTCAGTGCCTCTTGATTCGCCAGGTGATTGTCACCCATGTTTAAGTTTTCGGCATTCATTTTGTGTGTCCTCAGGGGTTTAGGCGGCAGGTTGCTGCGGGAGATCGTCGGTTTGCGGAATCACGCCATTACGGGCAATGACTTGCTTGAAGGCGGCCACCACATCGGCGTCCAAAAAGCCCTTGTTGGTGTCTTCGTCGAGAATGCTGATCGCGCGATCGAGCGCCATCCCGACGCGGTAGGAGCGGGTGCTGGTAATCGCGTCGAAGATGTCGGCCACGGTGGCGATGCGCACCAGGAAGGGGATGTCGTCCCCGGCCAGGCGGTCGGGATAACCCGAACCATCGAGCTTTTCGTGGTGCCAGCGGATGATGGGCAAGCACTCGCGGAAGAGGTCAACGTTCTGCACGATGTTCGCGCCGTAAACCGGGTGCATCCGAATCATCTCAAACTCCTCGTCGGTGAGCTTGCCGGGCTTGGTGAGCACGTTATCGGGGATCCCGATCTTGCCGATATCGTGAACCAAGCAGCCCATTTCGAGCAGGCGCTTTTCGTAATCGCCCAGGCCCAATTCCTCTGCGATCCACAGGCTGTACTGCATCACGCGCTCGGAGTGACCCGCGGTGTACGGGTCCTTGGCTTCAACCGCTCGTACAAGCGCACGCACGATGCTTTCGAAGTTGGCTTCGAGCTGGCCAAGGGCATCGGTGAGTAGCTTGTTGGTGCTCTCAATTTCCGCGTTCTTGCGCTCCAGGTTGTGGCTGACCTGCCGCAGGGCGGTCACGTCCACCAAGAAGGTGAGGAGGTGCCGGAATGATCCCTGGGCATCAAAAATGGGTTGGCTGCGAACTTCGATTTCGCGGCTGCTGCCTTCGTGGTTGGCCGTAAACACGGTGCTCCAGGGTTCGCGGCGGTTCTCGCTTTGCTTGAGGCCCTCGGCGACCCGGTCTAGCTCGTTATCTAGGGCGGTGGGAACCAAGGCACCGGGCGGGCGCGGACGGAGCAATTGCGCCGACCACTGGCCGTTGTCAAACACGTTGCGACCATCGCGGATGAGGGCCAAGCCCAGTGGGAGCGATTCCACCAATGTCCGGTAGTCGTTTTGGATCCGCAAGGAGTTGATTTCGGTTTCGCGCAGGCGGCGTTCGCGTTGGCTGTTAAGCCGCAAGAACAGGATCGAAGCCGTACCAATGACGGCCGCCGTGAGGAACGCGAAGAACATGAGCGTCGCCGTCCGGTTCTGCGAGGCGCCGATCGCATCGAGCTTCGTGGAGATTTCACCTCGTTGGGAATCAATGCTGAGCTGCATCCGCTGGGCTTCGTTCAGCCCGGCCTGGCGGCTGGTAATCGAGCGCTGGACCACCTCTTGTAGGTTCGCAGCGAGCTTGGGCTCTCCGCGTTCCACAAGGCGCTCGATCAGGACATTGGTTTCAAAGGCCGAGTGCCCCTCGCGCATGTTCTTTAACCCGTTTTGGGCCAAGCGCAAGCTTTCGAGCTTCATGATGGCGGCTTCGGTGTTCTGGCTGTTCTGAATGATCTGGAACTGCGAGATTCCGGCCTGGACCAGCAATACAACCCCGAGCGCCAGGATGATGTTCTCGACGACCGTCCGGTTGACACGCGCAACAATGAGCTCGAGCGGGCTCTCTTTGGTGCCCTTGCTGATGACGGCGGCGGTGGAGATGGCCATCCCCATGGCGAGCATCGCAAAGATGAATCCGTAAATCAGGGTGCGAAGGAAGAGGGCACTCTGCTCTTGCAATGCGACGGCCGCGGAGCGGTCAACGCCGACGACGGCGACGACATCGCCATCTTTGTTCTTGATCGGAGCGTAAGCTGAGCGCCAGGTCCCCCAGCGGTCGGTGTAAGAGACTTGGTCCACCGTCGGTTGGCCGGTCTCGAAGCAGGCCACCATTTCCGGCGTAAAGTCGTCGTACTCTTCCATGAGGTACGACTTGTCATCCACCGCGTCGCCGTTGAGGTCGCCCGAGGGGGTGGGGTCGAGGACGAAGTGGTAGCGGTCCTTGATCCGCCGAATTGTGTAGACGTAAGCGATGTCTTCGGCGTTGGCCACCAGGGTCCGGATCCGTTCGTTTTGACGCCGGTAGAGCTCACTATCGATTTGGCTTTCGTCAACGAGCTTTTCATGCTCTTCGGCATCCACGAGGGAAGCCGCGATCATGGCGTATGACCGCATTTCGGTCTGCAGTTGGTTCTCGGTGCTGGCCTTGGCTTCATTGTAAAACGCCAAGATAAGGGGGCCACCAAGCATCAAAATCCCGATGAAGACCATCAGGATCATTTGAACTCGAGGCGGGAGTTTCCACCGTTGCCGCATGAGACTTCTCTCTATCTCATCGGTTCGTTGCCCCCGCAACCTTACCGTGGTGCGGGAGAATCTCCAAACGAAACAAACCTCCCCGGGCCATGAGCACCGGAGAGGTCCTTCGTTTCTTTTGTTCGTTGGCCTTAGCGGCGAGCGGTGTTCGTGCTGATCAGCGCGTGCTTGGTGCGGGCATCGAACTCGATGCTTACGCCGAGGGCATTCGAGAAGAAGCTCAGCGGCACAATCGATCGGCCGTGGTCAATGAACGCGGCGCGCTCCAGCGGGATGCTCACGTCGTTGACGTTGGCCATCATGTTGCCAATGGCAAACCAGACTTTCTGATCCTTGTTGGTGGCCGTCACGGTCTTGGTCGCATTGTCCCATTGCACATAGCCGCCGGCACTCTCGAAGAGGTGGCGGAACGGGGTAAGGGCAATGCCTTCTTCCACGCGCGGCTGCACGTCGAAGTTGACAGCCTTGCCGCCCATCGAGATGGTGTATTCGCCGATGTTGGGCACGCGGGTGCCGAAGGTGAGCGGGATCGAGCCCACCGCGGCGGTCAGGTCCACCGGCGGGATCGTCGCCATCAGGTCGTTGTTGCCACCTTGGGCCGGGGTCACTTCCACCACGCTCGGGCCGCCATCCGGTCGAACCGGGGCTCCCGCCGGGGTCACCGTCACGGGCTTCACATCACCCGTGAGCGGGCGCTGACCCGTCGGAGTCAGGGATCGCGGGCCGTGGGCCGTGCCCGGGCCGGTCGCCGGCGTGCGGGTCCCCGCAGCCGCCGAAGTCGTCGGGGCCGAAGTCGGCAGGCTGGTCGGAACTTGGTTCGGTCGGTCGCCAATGACTTGCACGCGCGGATTGTTCGTGGTGCTGTCGGGGCCGGTCACGGGAACCGTGCCGTTCGCCGAGGTCACCGGGTCGGCCGTGTCCACACGGTCGGTGCGGCCACCGGGGTTGTTGACCAGCACGCGGACGCGCTCGGTCTTAAAGGTGTTGTTCGTCTCGTCGATGACCCAGGCTTGCACCTCGTGCCAACCGTTGTTGACGCGGGTGGTATCCCACAGCCAGCGGTACGGCGCGGTGTTGCGCAGGCTCATGAATTCGCCGTCCACAAAGAACGACACGTAAACATTGCTCAGGGGCGACTTAAAGCCGACCTGGATTTCAACGGTGCCCTTCAGTTGGGTACCGCTGGTGGGATTCTTCAGGAAGACCGGGCCGTTGGCCTGGCGCTCCATGCGAATCGAGGTGGTTTGCGTGCCCACCACGGTGCCTTCCTTATCGAAAAGGCGGATTTCAATCGTGTTATCCCCGTCTTCCAGCTGGGCCGGATCGAGGCGGAAATTCGTTTCGCCCGCATTCGTCCCTTCGTCGGTGGTGCGCGTGGCAATGCTCTTACCATTGATGCGCAACTCGACCAAGGCGACCGCCGCGCCCGAATACCGAACCGTCAGGGTGCGGTTATTTGCCGCTTTGTCCAAGACGACCGTAGCGTCCGGGAGCATATAGGCATAGCTCGTAGAAGCCATCCCCATCGAGAGAGCCGCAGCTCCAAACCATTGTCCAACGCTCTTTTGCATAGTGCACCGCACTCCGCCCGTCAAAATAACGTGCATGCCTAGTTTGAAGGATTTTGCGAACTATGTCAACCCTTCTCCACGTCCATGAACCCTTCGCCAATCCTTCTTGAACCTGTACGCGCCCATTCTCGGCCCGTCGAAACTTTTATTTCCGGCTTTCGCGGGTGGTCCGGCATTCGATTCTCGACCAATGGCTGGCGAGGCGAGCCGTGGGGGCACGATCTCATCTTTGTCCAACCGCGCACCCCGAAGCGGCCGGGCACGATCCTCGAAATCACGGGTTGGGAGCCCAATGCCAAGGACATGCGGATGGCGCAGGAATGGGCGGACGCCAGCGGCATGACCGTGGCGCTGCTGTTCCAGATTCCGCGCCAGCCCATTGAGGGCCGCATCGAAGACGAACTGATTGCGCACTCGTTTGCGCTCTATTTGGCTTCTAAGGACCCGGCCGATCTGCTCCTCGCACCGATGATCGCCAGCAGTGTCGCCGCGCTTGACCTGATCGAAGGGCCGGTGGTGGTGACGGGGGCGAGCAAACGAGGCTGGACGACCTGGTGGGTGGGCTTGCTACAAGACGAACGCGTGGTGGGCATCGCCCCGCGCGTGTTTGACCACCTCGATTTTGGCTGGCAGCAGAAACGCCAAGCCGAACTTTGGGGGGCGCCCAGCCCCATGGTGCAGGACTACACCGAGTACGGGTGGAGCTTTGACCTTGAGAACCCCGAAGTGGCCGCTCTCATTGGCGTGGTGGATCCGCACCCGCACCGCTCTCGGCTGAACGTACCCACCCTGGTGCTGAGCGGCGCCAATGACCCTTTCTGGTGCCCGGACCCCTGGGCCGCCATCGCCCCTACGATGCCTGATTGCGTTTCGTACCTGGCCGCGCCGAACGCCGGGCACGGGATGGCCGACCGAAGATGGTGGTCAGCCTCGCTGGGGAGGTTTGCGCAGGAGTGCGCCGAGGGCCGAACCCGCCCCGCCATCACCGGCACCCGTACCTGGCGGGCCGAAGCGCAGGAGCCGAAGATCGTGCACGCCCTCTGGCGTCCGGTGGCGGAAGGGGATCAGCCGATGCCCGCCCGGAAACAAGGCCTCTGGATGGCCGAAATGACAGAGAACCGGTACGAAGACGGGTCGCGCCGCACCACGCCGGTACGACTCGACCCGCCGCTCAAGTAAGGGATCAGGCGTTGGTGAAGATGCCGTCCGGCGCCGGGCCGGTTTCGGCATAAACCACGCTGCCAATGCCGCCGCGCACGTTAAAGTGGCCGGTGACGCGCATGTATTGGGGTTGGCACGAGGCGGCCAGTTCATCCAGCAGGCGATTGACGACCGCTTCGTAATAGATGCCTTCGTTCCGGAACGAGTAGTAGTAGAGCTTCAGCGACTTGAGCTCGATGCAGGTCTCATTCGGGATGTAGGTGAGAATGATGTTCGCAAAGTCCGGCTGGCCGGTCTTGGGGCACACGCTGGTGAACTCAGGACACTCGTGCCGAATGACGAACGGACGGCCCGGCTTCGGGTTGGGGAAGGTCTCAATCACGCCGCGCGAAGGGTACCCGCGGGTAAGTTTCAGCGTATGCAAGTGGCGGTTTTTCCGGGCCAAGGCTCCCAGGCCCCCGGGATGGGGCAGGACCTTATCGAAGCATCACCGGCGGCCTCGGCCGTTTTCGATGAAGTAGGGGAGGCACTGGGCCTCGATATTCGGAAGCTGTGCTGGGAGACCGACGCTGAGACTCTGCGACAGACCCAGAACGCTCAGGTCGCCCTCTTTGCCACGGGAGTTGCCGCTTTTCGTGCACTGCAAGAGGCCCACGCGGGGTGGACGCCGCAGGCCATGGCCGGGCACAGCGTGGGTGAATATGCGGCCCTGGTTTCGGGCGGCTGGATCAGCGTGGCCACCGGGGCCAAGTTAGTCCGCCGACGCGGAGAGATCATGGCGGCCAGCGGCAAAGACCGCCCGGGGACCATGGCGGCCGTGCTAGGAATGGAGCGGGCGGCACTGGAAGCCCTGTGCGAAGAACTCTCCCAGGGCGGACAGATCGTGGTCATTGCCAATGACAACAGTCCCGGCCAACTGGTGGTGAGCGGGGATGTGAATGCGGTGCAAGCCCTGAGCGCGACCGCCGGCGAGCGGGGCGCCAAGCGGGTGTTGCCTCTCAACGTGAGTGGAGCCTTCCATAGCCCTTTGATGAAGGAAGGTGCGGCGGCCCTGGCCGAAGCCCTGAGCGGAGCAGATTTCCAGACGGGTACCGTGCCGGTGGTCAGCAATGTCACCGCCCAACCCGAAACGGATTGGCCGGCGAGGCTGGCCGAACAAATGGTGCAACCCGTGCGCTGGACCGAAACGGTGCAGGGCTGGGCGGCGCAAGGACTAACGATGCAAGTGGAATGTGGACACGGCGAAGTGCTGGGCGGATTGCTCCGCCGGATTGCCCCCGAAGTGGCAGGGGCGAGAGTGGTGGATAGTGCGACTCTGCACGAGACCGTGAAGAAGCTTGGGGGTGCTGCGTGAGCGCGGAACGCCGCGTCGCGCTCGTCACTGGGGCTAGCCGGGGCATCGGCCAAGCCATCGCCGAGGGCCTGGCCGCGCAAGGAATTGCGGTGGCGTGCCTCGCCCGTAAGGCCGAGAACGCCCACGCCACCCGGGACCGCATTCGCGAAGCCGGGGGAGAAGCCGAAGCCTTCGGCGCCGACATCGCCAACGGCGAACAAGTGCAGGCGGCCATTGCTGAGATCGAAGCCCAGATGGGTCCGATCACGATCCTGGTCAACAACGCCGGCCTCACCCGGGACACCCTCATGATGCGGATGGACGTGGCGGACTGGCAAGCCGTGATTGACGCTAACCTCACCGGCGCCTTCCACACCATCAAGGCGTGCCAGCGCGGGATGATGAAGGCCCGCTGGGGCCGGATTGTGAATATTTCCAGCATCGTCGGCCTGGGCGGCGCGGCCGGGCAGACCAACTACGCGGCCAGCAAGGCGGGTCTCATCGGCCTGACGATGGCGGTGGCCAAGGAACTCGGTAGCCGCAACATCACCTGCAACGCCGTGGCCCCGGGCTTTATTGAGACCGACATGACGCAGGAATTGCCGGCGGATTTCCGGGAGCACGTGGTCAAAACTGCGCCGCTCGGCCGCCTGGGCAGCCCGCAGGACATCGCGGCCGCCGTGGTGTTCTTGTGCAGTGATGGGGCTAGTTACATGACCGGCCAAACGCTGGTTGTGGACGGAGGACTCACGCTCTAGGTCAAAAGCGCACCGGGGTCCCGCGCCTAGACGTAGGAACCCGGTGGTAATATGCCTTTCCGCGCCGTCGCGCGCAGGGCTAAAAGAACATGTCCGAAAACATTCTCGATCGCGTCAAAAAGGTCGTCAAGGAAGAACTCAACGTTCAAGATGAAGTGAGCGAAAGCGCTTCGTTCACCGACGATCTCGGCGCCGACAGCCTCGACGTTGTTGAACTCGTGATGGCCATTGAAGAAGAATTTGGTATTGACGTGCCGGACGAGGACACGCAAGGCCTCAAGACCGTCCAAGACGTCGTCGACTACATCAAGAGCAAGCAGGGCTAAGCCCAAACCCCTTCCCGACGAAGTGAAGGGACCACACTTTATGGCTTCTGACCAGAACCCCCGGATTGTCATTACCGGGATTGGCGTCGTTTCTCCCGTTGGCATGGGGGCCGAAACCTATTGGAGCGCGCTGAAAAGCGGCGCCAATGGCGCGGGGGAAATCACCCTCCTCGATACGTCGGACTACGCCACCCGCATCGCGTTTGAGGTCAAAGACTTCGTCGCCGAGGACTGGGTAGACGGGAAGGAAGCGCGCCGCATGGACCGATTCCTGACCTTCGCGGCCGCCGCCGCTCAGATGGCGCTCGAGGACTCTAACTTCCCTGAAGACCAGGGGCTGCGAGATGAAACGGCCGTGGTCATCGGTTCGGGCATTGGTGGCCTGGGCACCATGAGCGAGCAAACCAAGAAGCTGCACCTTCAGGGTCCGTCCCGGGTGTCGCCCTTCTTGGTGCCGTACATGATTCCGGACATGGCCAGTGGCTATGTCTCCATCTTGCACAAGCTGCGCGGGCCGAACACTTGCATTGTCACCGCTTGCGCCACCGGGGCGAACTCGATTGGCGAAGCCGCCGCCATGATCCAACGGGGCGACTGCGTCGCGGCGTTGGCGGGCGGAGCGGAGGCTCCCATCACCCAGATGGGCCTGGCCGGCTTCTGCTCGGCGCGGGCCATGACCACACGCAACGACGACCCGATGCGGGCCAGCCGACCTTTTGACAAGGAACGCGACGGCTTTGTGATGGGCGAAGGGTGCGGGGTGCTGGTGCTAGAAACCCTGGAGAACGCCCTGGCGCGGGGCGCAAAGATTTACGGCGAACTTGCTGGCTACGGCCAAAGCGGCGACGCCTATCACATCACCTCGCCGGACCCCGAAGGCGATGGGGCGATGCGCAGCATGCGCATGGCCATCCGTAAGGCGGGCTTGCAGCTGGAAGACGTGCAATACGTGAATGCGCATGGCACCTCCACCGAACTGAACGACAAGACCGAAACCAAAGCGATTAAGGGTCTGTTTGGTGATCACGCTTACAAGCTCGCGGTCAGCAGTACGAAGTCCATGATTGGGCACACGCTGGGGGCCGCTGGGGCGCTGGAAGCCGTGGCGTGCATCTTGGCTCTGCGCGACCAAGTGGCACCGCCGACGATCAACTACGAAGTGCCGGACCCCGAGTGCGACCTGGACTACGTGCCGAACGAGGCCCGCTCGATGCCGATGGAAGTGGCCTTGTCCAACTCCTTTGGATTCGGCGGCCACAACGCAACGCTGGTCTTTAAGCGGTACAAGGAGTAGGCAGCGTGCAGGCTTGGATCCAGGCGTTTCTGGACCACCTCCAGGCCACGCGCTCGCCCCACACCGTGCGGGCTTACGGGTCCGATCTCGCCCAACTGGCCGAGTTCACGGGCGGCAAACCCGACCTCAGCTCGGAGACGCTGGAAAAGTATCTCCGGGCCTATGCGCCTCAGCCCACCACCCGGGGGCGCAAGCTCTCCACCCTCCGCGCCTTCGTGCGCTATCTGCGGGCCGTGGGGCAACTGGAGACCGACCCCACGGCCACGCTGGTGACGCCCATCAAGCATCGTCCTCTCCCGGCTGTGCTCACCTCGCATCAGGCGGGGCAACTCTTGGATCAACCCCCGCCTGGGAAGAGCCCTTTGCGCGATGCGGCCTTGCTGGAAATGCTCTACGGAGCCGGTCTGCGGGCCAGCGAAGTCGTGCGGCTCGACCTCAGCGATGTGGACCTCAACACCCAGCGCGTGCGGGTGCGCGGGAAAGGGAACAAGGAGCGGATCGCTGTGTTCGGGGGCGCGGCTGCCCGGGCCGTGCAGGCCTACATCACGCAGGAAAGGGTGAGTGGCAAGTGTGAAGCGGTGTTTGTGAATGCCAGCGGGCAACGCCTGACCACGCGCACGGTGCAAAACGTGGTGCACCGGTGGGCACAGGCTTCGGGTCTGCCGCCGGACGTGACCCCCCACACTCTCCGTCACTCCTTTGCCACGCATCTCCTGGATGGCGGCGCGGACCTCAAATCGGTGCAGCAGCTCTTGGGGCACGAGAGCCTGGCCACCACCCAGATTTACACGCACATCAGCATCGAGCGGCTGCGAGATACGGTGGGGAAAAGCCACCCCAAGGCCAAGCGGAAGGGCTAGTCCAGCCTCAAACCCAGGTGCTCGCGCGGCGAAGGTGCTTGAAAGTGATGGGGCGAGCAAACTGGCCGAACACAAAGCCGGGGTAGCCGACCATCGAGTCTAGTTCGTAGTCCGCCGGGGCGGAAATCAACACCAGAGGGGTGCCCTTGGCCACCGGGTGGGCCATCTTGGCCATCGCGAACTCTTCGTAGCCCGCGATCTTATGCGGCTCCTTGAGGGTGGCGATGAGGTCCACAAAGATCATTTCGGCCCCCTGGCAGGCATCCAGGGCCACATCCACTTGGTCGGTGATGATTACCTCGTCATCCGATTGGAAGGCCCGCGCGGCCTCGCTCTGGATTTCCTCGTCCCGGGTGAGGATGACGTACTTCATGGCTCTCAAAGAGGGACGGATGTCTGCCGGGAAAGGCCGCAGGGCCCCCCGAATGTTGCTCAATTCATAACAAGGCCTTGCAAAAGACCGATTGTGTGTAATACTTGGAACAGGCACATATCATTTCTTCGTGATATATGTCGGAGCAAACCCAAATGTCGATCATCCAGAGCCCGAACGAACCCCCGGCGCAGCGGACGTCCGCCGAGAGTGATCGCTTTACCCGCATGCGCGCCGAAACGGAACGACGCGCTTACGCGATGGCTCTTCAGCTGACCCGCAATAGTTCGGACGCCCAAGACCTGGTGCAGGACACCTACGTCAAGGCGTGGCGCGGTTTCGATTCCTACACGCCGGGCCGCCCGTTCCTCAACTGGCTTCTGCGCATCATGCAGCACGCCTACCTGGATAGCCGCCGCCGCGAGAACCCGATCCGCAAGGCCGAATCCATCCACTCGATGGTCTCCCCGAACAGCGGGGAAGTCCAAGAACTCCAAGTGGCCGATGAATCGATGGGCGCAGAAGATGGCGTGCTGATGGAAGAGTTTCGCATGGAACTCCGCCGGGCGCTGAACGAGTTGCCGGATGTCTACCGCACGGCAATTGAGATGTGCGATATCGAGGAGCTGAGCTACGGCGAGATCGCCGACCGGCAGAACACGACCATCGGCACGGTGCGTTCGCGCATCCACCGGGGACGAAAGCTTCTCCGCGAGATCATCCAAACGCGCGGCGTCACCATCCCGATTCGCTAAGTCCTGCGAAGGACTCCAGTTCTCATCACGAACGCCCGAGAATCCTTACTATGGGGGTCTCGGGCGTTTCATCTGCCCTCCGGGCTGCGCAAAGCGCATATGTGAGCAAGGCAACGCAAGAAGGCGTGGCCGTGCAAATGCTCAAGAAGAGCCTTGATCAAGAGAAGCAGGTCGCTCAGGAACTCCTGAAGGGCCTAGACACCAAGGGCAAGATCCTCGACGTCCGCGCCTAGGGCACGGTATCCTAGCCTGAGTGAGCGCAAAGCGCCCCGCGCGCCCCGTCTGGTGGCGAAACACGTTTTTCCTTTTCGGCGCCCTCATCTTAGTGGTGGCGGTCGTAGGATTTGTGCGCGGCGAAGATGCCATCCGTGACCCGGGCCAGAAGCGCGAGAGCAACCTCGCCCTGATGTACGTGGTCGGCGGAATTCTCATGCTAGGGAACGGCTTGCTTACGCACCGCCAGAGCCTGGCGGCTTACGAAGAGGAGTTCGGTGGCAATCCACCGGCGGCCTAAACCCAACGGAAATTCAACAATGGTCAAGTGTCAATGCGGCAAAGAAATGGACGTGGTGCCCAACTGGTTCCAGGGCGTCGACGTGCAATTCGTCTGCAATAACTGCCCGAATCAAACAATCAAGGGCATTACCGAAGTCGACCTCGCGGCCGGCCTTGTGCCTGTCGCCACTCCGGATACCGGCCAAGACAAGGGCGATGAGCCCGCGCCGGAACTGGACGACGACGAAGACAACTAAGCTCGTCGTTTCTTCAAGGACTTGAACTGAGCGGGTGGTTAGGCCACGCGCTCGGTCGTTTCGTGGTCCTGCCGTTCAATCATCAGCAGGGAGGGAGTGCCCTCAGCGCCCAGCTTCTCAAAGCAGGCGTATTGGAGGTCGCTCGGAGAGAGCAGGGCTTCTGTGGTGACCACCACACGGGCTAGCAACCGGTCTCCGGTGCGCCACGCGACCGCTTCAAGGACATCCGATACGCCCATCAAAACTTCCTGAGTCAGGCGAGGATGGGGACGCGGATCGAGTTGGTAGACAACGGCCACATTGGAGTGTTCGGTAGGTTGCCGACCATTCCTTAGCCCTGAAGGCCCCGAAAATTACGGGTTTTCGCCCGGGCCTGCCAAAGAAGCCGGATTGAGTGCCAACCACGCCGCGTACTGCTCTGGTTTGTCAATATCCGTGCCAAGGGCCGCCGCATTGGTAATCACGGCCCGGACTCTCGATTGCAAGGCGCGCGTGGCGGCGCGCTCAAGGGCGGGAATCGGGAGCGTTTGGGGAGCAAATCGGCCAAGAATCACCCGGACCAAGGTGCCAAAGCCCAGAATCGCGGCCAGACGCACGGGGCTCTTACGGGCCGCATAGGCCAGCTCCATTTGGGCCATGCTGCGCTTCATGCTGGCGGTGTGCATCACGGCCACGTTGCCGCCCGTGAAAGTGCCTTCGCGGAGGCGGAGGCTGGTGCGCGCCACGCCAGGGTACTTGGCCTCGCAAGCCGCCAGAGGGATGATCGGGTAGGCGATCTCGGCATCATCCGGGGTGCGGGCGATGACATCGCGCAGGTCTTCGGTGGTGAAATCGGGCATATCCGCCGTGATGAGCATCATCCGCTCGGACCTCACCGCGTTGACTCCTCGGCTGAGGCTCTCGATAAAATGCTGACCGGCCGGGAGACCGTTCGGGCCGCCCACCACCACGAGGTCGCCGATCGGGGCGGCAGCGCGGCACACGCGGTCCAGAATCGGCTCGCCATGCACGGGAAGCTGCCAGCGCTCGGTAACGTTGGTGAGGGCGCTCCAGTCGCCCTTCAGGGCGCCTCCGGCTAAGACAACGACATCCATAGGCTTTCCTCTCTGGTGAGAGTATGGGCGGGGTGAACAAAGGGCCAGCCCTCATGCCGCATGGCCTGGGCTACGCGGTGGGCGGTGGCTTCGTCTTCCGCCAGGCCAAAGACGGCGGACCCGGAACCACTGAGGCCGGCGGCGCTGGCCCCATGAACTTGAAGGCGCTCAATGGCCTCGCCGCAGGCGCACGGCATCACGCGCTCAAAGTCGTTGTAGAGGGTCCAGGGGTCCTCGGGGAACTCGCGCCAGGGCCGATCGGCAGCATCCAGTTCGCGGTAGGCCTGGGCGGTTGGCACCCCGGCATCGGGGCGCACCACCACCAGCCAGCGGCGGGGCGCATCGGGGAGGGGCGTGAGCTTCTCTCCGTAGCCCTCGGCGCGGGCGAGCCCGCCCACGAGGAAGAACGGTACATCCGCCCCCACCGCATGCGCCACCGAATGAAGGAACTCGGCGGCCCACAGATCCGGATAAAGTCGGTGAAGGCCGCGCAAAAGCGCCGCCGCGTCCGAGCTTCCTCCGCCCAGCCCGCTTTCCGCCGGGATGGCCTTGATGAGTTCAATCTGGCAGGGCGGAACCTCTGCCAATTCGCGCAGCAACCGCAGCACCTTCGTCAAAGTGTTCTCGGTGGGCAGCCCGGGCCAGTTGCAAGTGATCTCCAAGCGGTCAGCGGGAGTGATGCGCACGGTATCGGCCAAGGAAATGGCGGCAAAGTACGACCGAAGGGGGTGATATCCCGAAGCATCTGGTGGGCCGACGCTCAGAAAGGTATTGATCTTGGCCGGGGCCGTGACTTCGAGCGTCATTGCGGCCCGTCCCCCAACTGCTGGCGGACGTGATCGGGAATTTCGGGCGGCGTGGCGGCCTGAGGCGGAATATTGAGGTCGGACTGGGCTTCCGGTGCGCGCGGGGGAATGACCTCGTGCGGATAAGGCATCACCTCCAGTTCCTCCAGGGCCTTGTCAATGGCCGCAAGCTGCATGCGCGCCTCGGCGATGGTTTGAATAAACGGGAGCACTGATTCCTGCACTTCGCGGCCGGCAAGCCGATGCCCCAGCACCCGCACGCGCAAGGAATCCAACGTGGTCATATAAACGGCGGCCTGGGCTTCGGCGCGGTGGACAGTGGCTTCAATCGCCTGCATCTGGCGGCGATATTCCGCGATGTTTTGGTCCGCCATGCGATACATTTCCTGCGCCTGGGGGTCCTTGCTCGCCATCAGCTGGTATTGGCGTGTCGGAACCAGGTTACTTTCCGTCTTGGCGATCTCAAACGCCACCCGGTCGGCGCGGCGCAGGGCAATGTAGAGGTCTTCGGCCAGGCTATTGACGGTTTGGGGGAGTTCTTCTAGCGCGGCAACTTTGCTCTTATTGAGGTCGCTCACCGATTGCTGGAACCGCGACCGGCGATCTTCGCACCCCTGCCACAAGTGGCGAAACCGGCCATCGTGCCACCGTTTGTAGATCGAGCGCTTATAGGACGCGGCCACAACCAATCCCATAATCACGCCCATCGTCCCGAGGCCAACCACCGATTGACCCGTGGACGCCCAGGTGATGCCGCCGACTCCCAGTGCTCCTATGACCCCGATGACGCCGTGTCCGCTAAGAACCTCACGCGCAAAGACCTGACGGTCTCGGCGAATGAATTCCGAGCGGCTCATATCCAATCCCTACGCGCGCGGGGGCCGCAGGGGTGCGCACCCCAGGGCTCGCTCCACACCGGCGGCGAGTTCGAGTAGTCGTTCGTCTCCGCGCACCGGCCCCATCAAATGGAGGCCCACCGGCAGGCCATCGGCCAGCCCGCACGGCATCGAGAGTGCCGGGTAGCCGCCCATATTGGCCGGGATAGTGCAGAAATCCATCAGCTTCAGTGCCATCGGGTCGTGGCTAAAGCCGCCGAGGGGGAAGGCCACGCACGGGCTAGTGGGGCTGAGGATGGCGTCGTAATCGCTCCACAGCGCGTCAATCTCGTTGACCATCAGGCCGCGAATCTGCTGGGCGCGCAAATAGTAGGCGTCGTAGTAGCCCGCCGAGAGCGCGTAGGTGCCCACCATGATGCGGAGCTTGACCTCGTGGCCAAACTTCTTGCCGCGCGTGGCCATCAGGCTTTCCACGTGGCCGGGGGCTTCCTCGCGGGCGCCGTACCGCACCCCGTCAAATCGGCCCAGATTGCTGCTGGCCTCGGCCGGGGCAATGATGTAATACGTGCTCACGCCGAGGGAGAGCGAGGGCAAATCCACGTAGGTGACGGTGGCCCCGGCCGTCTCCAAGGTGCGAATGGCATCCTCGACGCTGGCCCGGACATTGGCATCCACCGCATCCGACATCAGCTCGCGGGGCACGGCAAAGCGCTTGCCCTTAACGCTCGCGTTCGCGAGGTCCATGGCACCGAGCGGCGCATCCGGCAAGGACGTGTTGTCCAGGCCGTCGGTTTGGCAAATCACTTGGGAGATCGCCGCCACATCGGCCACGGTCTGCCCGAAAGGGCCGATCTGGTCGAGTGACGACCCGAAGGCCACCAGCCCAAAGCGCGATACGCGCCCATAAGTCGGCTTGAAGCCCACCAGGCCGCACAGCGCCGCCGGCTGGCGAATGGAGCCACCGGTGTCGCTACCCAGGCTGATCGGGGCCAGCCCGCCGCTGACGGCCGCGGCCGAACCGCCCGAACTACCGCCCGGCGACCGGGTGGTGTCCCACGGGTTTTGGCAGATGGCGTAAGCACTGTTTTCCGTGCTCGTGCCCATCGCAAATTCGTCCAAGTTCGTCTTGCCCAGCAGGGGCATCCCAGCCGAGTGCAACTGGGTGATGACGGTGGCATCGTAGGGTGGGATGTAGCCTTCCAGAATGCGGCTGGCACAGGTGGTGGGGCGGCCCTGGGTGCTGATGTTGTCCTTGATGGCCACCGGCACACCGAGGAGCGGGGCCGTCTCTCCGGCATCCAGGCGGGCCTGGGCGGCATCGGCTTCGGCCAGGGTGCGCTCAGCATCCACATGCAGGAACGCACCGTAGGTGTCAGGCACATGAAGGAAGGCCTGGGCCACCTCCCGGGCGCTCATCTCGCGGCGCTGGAGGGCGGTGGCAATTTCAGTCGCGGTGAGCTGACCTAACGTGTGGCTCAACGATCAGTCCTCCCGAATGCTAGGAACCAAAAACAGTCCGGCCCGGCTCTTCGGGGCATTGGCGAGCGCCTGGTCGCGGGTGAGGCCGAACCGGGCGACATCTTCGGCGAGCACGTTCTGCAGGGCGACGGCGTGCGGCTTCGGCGCTACGCCCGTCACATCCACGGCTTGCACATCTTGGAAGTGGCCCAGCAGGGCATCCAGCTCCGTTTGGAAGGCACGTAACTCGTCCTCGGTCAGTTCCAGTCGGGCGAGGCGTGCGACGTGCCGAACTTCGTCCAGCGTGATCGGCATGACGAAGATTATGACCTCTCCACCATAATGAACCTATGCCGATTTGGGGTCGCCGTGGGCACTATCCGCTGACGGCGGGGACCGTGGTGATCATCGTGGGCGTGGCGGCCATGACGGGCGTGTGTCGCAGCGTCATTCCGCCTCCGGAACTCGGCCCTACGGCCAACCGCCCCGGCGATTTTGTGCGCAGTTCCGCCCGGCTACCCATCGCCTGGCGCACCCTGGATGACGACCCCTTCGCAGAGGCGCGCCGGCGCGAGCTACCGCTCCTCTTTGTGATGGGGACCGAACTGAACCAATCGGCGGTGGCCTTTGACCGGTGGATGTTCCACGAACGGGAAATCACCCAGCTCGTTCAGCAGTCGTTTGTGCCCGTGCGGGTGGACCTGGACGAAGACCCCGCCATGGTGAATGCGTTTTGGCCGCTCTCGCGCTCGACGAGGGTGCCCGATTTGGGCTTTCAGATTTGGGCCGTGGATACCAATGGAGTCCCGCGTGACTTCTATGACGCCGTGCTGCGTGGAGATCGCTTTGACCCGGCCGTCTTTGTGCTTCGTTTGCGGCGGATGAGCGACCTGGCCCGCGAACGGCAATCCAACGAAATCGCCGCGCAACAGGCCACAGACCTCGCCATTTTGGCGGGGTCTTCGGAAGAAGGTGTGCCGAACACGGAGCGCTACCTGGAGCAGTTGCAGGCCCGGGTGCACCCGGAATTTGGCGGTCTTCCGCTGGGTGGCTTTCAGGTCCACGCGATCCGCGATTGGCGAATGCTGCAAGTGCTGGGGCGGCTTGCGGAATTCGATGCCCCCTTCCAAAAGTGGTTGCAGTCACCCCTGGTGGATTGGACATTCGGCGGCATCTACCAGCAGGCCGAGCAAGTGAATTACGGGTCGGTGGAGCTGGACAAGCGGGCCACGCTTTCGGCTGAGTTTGTGGCGGTGCTGGCGGGGTACGCCCGCCAAACGGGTGACGGGCGGATGGAAGCCCTGGCCCGCGACCAGTGGAAGCAGGTCCAGCTGGAATTTATGCGCGAGGACCGGATCGTGCCCTGGGTGAGTACGCAGCGCAGCCCGCTCAGCCGCTCGGCCCGGCTGGGGTTGACTCCTGATCCGCTCGGGCGATTGTCGCCGGAGCAAGAAGCGCTGGGGCTGGAAGTCGGGTCGAACCCGCAACTGATCCCGAGATGGACCAACCCCCAGGATCACGAGGCGTGGCTGAAAGCGCTCCAGGCCCTGCGGAAGCAGGAGCGACCCGCCCAAACGCGCACCAGCGACTCGGCCTATCTCTCCTCCACGGCCCTCTTTGTCACCTCGATTCTTGAAGCCCGGCGGTACTTGGGTGAGAGCGATTCCACTACCGCCGTGAACCTGTGGGCGTACGTAAAGGCGTTCGAAGCCGGACCGGATTCGGTGACCCACCGACGCGGCGAGGGCAAGCCGCCCCGGCGCACCCTGCTGGACCGAGCCGCCTACCTGCTGGCGGCCTGCGAGGTCGCCACCCACACCGGGAACGAGGGGCTGATGCGGCGGGCATTAGCTGTGTTCCGGCAAACGCGCCGGGAGTTTGCGCCCGTTTACGGGGCGGCTGTCAGCGATCCGCGCCTCCCCGAAACCCTGGCGATTGACCGGCCCGACGTGGTGGATGGGCTGCAAGAAGCGAGCTTGCCCCTCTTTGTGCGGGCCAGCACGCGGCTCTCGATGCTTCTGCCGGACGCCGAGCGCAAATCGGTGCGAGATGAACTGCGCCTGCAACTAGGGCGGGAATCGCTGCGAGTGGATGAGGCGGGGCAGAGATTGGCGGGACGCTACCGGGCGTGGTGGCGCTTGCAATCGCCGCTGGGCTACCTGATTGTCGGGCCGGACCCGCAGCGCTGGCGCGACGAACTGGGGCGCGACCCCGCCGGGCCGCCCCTGCTGTGGGTGAAGTCGTGGCCCAATTTGGCCCCCGGGCTGTACGTGGTGCGGGACGACGTGCGGGAAGGTCCCTTTACCAGCCTCGCATCGCTGACCGAAGTTCGGCCATAATCAGCATCCTAGCCGGAGAGGTCGCATAGTTGGTCTAGTGCGCCGCACTCGAAATGCGGTGTGGGGAAACTCACCGTGGGTTCGAATCCCACCCTCTCCGCCACTTTGCTTTCAAGTGGATAATTAGTTCATGTCCACGCTTCACGCACGGTTCATCGCGCGCGTACCCGCCAGCGAAGGGAAGCAAGTGGAACTCGTCCTGATCGAGCCCAATGGTGACGAGCACCCCGTGACCTGCCTGTGCCGGCCTGATGGCACTACCGACATCTCCGAAAAGGGGGACGGTAGCATGCTGATGTACCTGAATGACCGGTACGGCATGCCCGAAGTGTGCGGCCTGTGCCGCGAGATCACGATGCAAATGGGTTAGCCACCCATTTTCTGCCCCAAGGGGTGCAAAATGGGGGCATGCAACCCCTGGACCGCCCGCAGTCCCTTGACCTCAAGAAGCTCACCACCAAAGCCCCCGAGGACGCGACCAAAGAGGTGATCCAGGCCGAGACCAAGCGCCTCGCTGATCGTCTTGAAGAGCTTTTCGACCTGCTCTATTTTGCCGGGCAGCAGTCGCTCCTGATCGTGCTCCAAGGGATGGACACCTCGGGCAAGGACGGCACCATTCGGCGGATTTTGAAGTCCACCCACGCGCAATCCGTCAATGTCGCCAGCTTCAAGGTGCCGACGCCCGAAGAACTCGCCCACGACTTTCTGTGGCGATGCCATAAGGAGACCCCGGGGGTAGGGGAGATTACGATTTTCAACCGCTCGCACTACGAGGACGTGCTGGTGGTACGGGTGCACGACCTCGTCCCCGAGAAGACCTGGCGCGCCCGCTACGACCAGATCAACGACTGGGAGCGCATGCTCGCCGCCAACCGGACGATCATTCTCAAGTTCTTCCTGCATATCAGCAAGGAGGAGCAAGAAGAGCGTTTGCTGGCCCGGGAAGAAGAGGTGACCAAAGCCTGGAAACTGAGCGTGGGCGACTGGAAAGAACGCCGCCTATGGGATGACTACCAACAGGCTTACGCCGATGCCCTGGGCAAGTGTGCCGCCCCCGGGGCCCCCTGGTTTGTGGTGCCGGCGGACAAGAAGTGGTACCGCGACTACCTAGTGGTACGGACGATTGTGGAAGCGCTGGAACCCTACGAGAACGGATGGCTGGATGAGCTCGAGAAAGTCGGGGCCGAGGCCAAAGCGGAACTCGCAGCGTTCCGTGCTACCCCGTAATCCTGCGGGATATCATGGCCCTTGCAACATCCACGGCGCAATTTTGAATAACCAAAGCTATACTGAAGTCGGAGATTTCTATGAAATTGACATTGATTGGACTTGGGTTGGCGGCGGCTTCGCTTTCGTCGGCACAGGTTTTTGTAAATACCTTCGGGAGTGGTGACACCTACAACACGGGTTCGGGAGCGACGATCTCTGGGCTTGGCGGTACGCTTGCCCAAGAGGTCATCCAGGGATTTCAATTCCAGTCTGGTTCCACCGGTTCGGTGGCCCAGATGGTGATTGCCATGGGTCACGTGACGGGCACGCCGCAGGTCACGATGCGCCTCTATGCCGACAACAGCAACACGCTGGGCGCGCAAGTGGGGAGCGATTTCACCACGACCGTGAATTCGGGCTCTTTCGGCGCGGGCACGGAAGTCATCACCAGTAATGTGAGCGCCGCTGGATGGAACATGACGGCTGGCCAGAACTACTGGCTTCTTGCTCAATCGGCGAACGACTCCTGGCTGGCTTGGAATTATTCGATCACGGGCGGCAGTTATACGCAAGCCTTGATTGTCAATGGCGGCTCGCCGGGCTACTTTGGTGGCAACGGGATGGCCGTGCGGCTTGAAGCTGTCCCGGAACCTGCCAGCATGGTGGCCCTGGGTGCGGGTCTGCTCGCGCTGGCTCGTCGACGCCGCAAGGCCTAAGGTCAGTTCACCAGCTCAAGACTCCTCTGGCACCTTCCGGTGCTGGGGGAGTTTTTGCTTGATTGCCCGGCCCCGCAAAGTTACAAGGATTTCCATAGGATCTCTAGGCGCACTGGAATATTCACAGAGATTCTCGCTATGCTCTGATTTGTGAACGGTTTGCGTGTTTCTCTGTTGTGTGGAGGGGTATTGGTGGCCTCATTCGCATCCGCCCAGGTGGTGGTCAATACCTTTGGCCCGGGTGATTCGTATGACTTTGGCGCGGGGGCGACGATTTCCGGGGCAGGAAGCTCCCTACAACAAGAGTGGGTGCAGGGCTTCCGGTTCCAATCCGGGGCCACCGGCACGCTCAGCCAAATGGTTTTGGCCTTGGGCCACGTCAGCGGTTCACCAGAAGTCTGGATCCGCCTTTACAACGACAACAATAACACGATCGGGTCAATCCAAGGGGATGCGTTTATCTCCGGGTTGAACCCTGGTTCATTCGGCAACGGCAATGAAATCGTGACGCGCAATGTCACCAATGAGGGTTGGCAGGTCACGGCGGGTGAGTACTACTGGGTTACCGCGACCTCCCTCAATGACGCGCATCTGGCTTGGAACTACCGGGTGGGGGGCAATGCTTACACCCAGACGTACACTTTTGATGGCAACGGCCCGAACTACATCAGCGGCCCGGGAATGTCCATCCGGTTCACCGCCGTCCCTGAGCCAGCCAGCATGGTGGCCCTGGGTGCGGGCTTGCTGGCGCTGGCTCGCCGACGCCGCAAAGCCTAAGCGGTCTCGCAAACGAAAAATGCCCCCGGTCCCTCGGAAAAGGGAAGCCGGGGGCAGTGTCATTCAGGCCTTAGCAGCAGTCGCAGTTTTCGCAGCCTTCGGGGCAGTTGCACTCGCCGCCTTCGCAGCAAGGGCATTCCTTTTCACTCATAAACGAACCTCCATCTTGGTGAGCGGTTGAGTCGAGACGGCGGGCGCGCACACCGGAGTCTCGGCGAGGTGACGAATCAGGGATTGAAGTGTCGCTTCTTCAACCCAGGCATAAACTTGGCGGCCGCGCATCTCGGTGGAGATGAGGCCAGCTTCGCGCAGCACGGAAAGGTGATGGCTGAGCGTGCTAGGGGCGCAGGCCACGCTGCAGCAGGCTTCCTTGATGGAAACGGCCCGGCGATCATCGTTGCCGAAGCACTCGCCGGAATCCGTATCGTAAAGTGACCCCCCGCAGCCGCGGATGCACTGGAATACCGCCCACCGCGTCGGGTCACTCAGCGCCGCAAAGGCCGTCGTGGGGTTCATGCCTCTATGATATTTCGACGGTCATCGAAATATCAAGGGGTCTTAGGTGTTGGTGAGGCTCTTTGTGGCTTGGCCAATCACCGGCACTACGTACTCTTCGCCGTTGCTGGCCTTGATGGCCGCCACGACGGGGAGAATCAGTCCGCCCACGGCCGCCACGATCCACATGATGATCGCGAGCGGGATCCCGATGATGGTGATGAACGCGATGGTGCCACCAATGGCCAACAGGAAGAACAAGGCCGCCATCGCCAAAGACTGCGCGGCATGATGAGCCACAAACCGCGACTTATCCTTATAGGCGAAGTAGATAATCAGCGAGGCCACCCAGCCCAGGCCGGTGATCAAGTTCAGTCCCAAAGGAATCGCGTGAGCTAAAGCGCCCCAATTGCGTTCTTCAGAGGTCATCTCACACCGTATTACGGAGCGTCAATCTCGTGGGATGCGGCAAACCGGGACTGCTCCTCGGGGCTCAGCACCACCACGGTCGGCCGGGCGAGGTTGAGGAACTCGGCGAGAGTGAGGCCCACCATTTCGCCATCCTCCGTGAGTTCGCGGTGGAAGCGGTCAAGCACATCGCCGGTGCGCGGCTCGTGGGGCAGGGCGTCCACCCACAGGCCCGGGGCATCATCTCGGCTACGGTAAGCCACGGCGGCCACCCACATGGGGTGGTGGGCTCCGGCTTCGGCGCTGCGACCCTCGCTAAACTCGATCTTGCCTTGGGTCAAGATTTGCTCAATCTCGGCGCGCGGGGTGGCCGAGGTGCTAAGCAGCGAACCCCCCGTAGGTGACCATCCCACAAGTTCCGTTTCGCCCATCTCGGAATGGAGATAGACGTGCTGGATGTTGTGCCGGGCACAGGCCGCGACGAACGCCGAGAGAGGGATGCGCAGATCCAAGGTGGTTCCATTATGGCGGGCCGAAGCTCGCCGAGACCAGCTACATACTGACGACCGCGCTTTCGCACGGCGCGAGGGGGCTGGGCGCCCACGTGATGCCGAACGGGTCCACCAGGGTGCTCCCGCGCCCCGGCTGGAAGCCTTGGCTCATCAGGCTCTCAATATCGGCCTCATTGCTCAGCCAGATGGTGGGGGTGTTGGCTCCTCGTCGCACCCGGAACCGCGCCCCCGCACTGGCCAAGGCAAAGGTGCCGTCAACCAATTCGTGCATCGGGATCTGGAAGAGCTGCGCGTAGTACTGCGCGGCGGCATGGGGCTCCTCATATGAGATGCCCATCCAACTGGTGGCGAGGCTGCGGCTGGGCGGGGTGAGGCTTTCCACATGGGGTTCGCCCCAATGAAGATTCCATATCAGTCCGTGGGGGTCGCGCACCAGGTTGGTGTGGCCCGCGCCGCCCCAGCTAAGGATCTCCATGCCGAGCGCGAGAACCCGCTTGCGGGCGGCTTCCATATCGTCGGTGATCATCTCGAACATCAGGCGGCCTTGGGGGCCGGGATCGAGATACAGGCGCAGGTCATCCAGGGCCAGCAGCACCGAGGTTTCCGTACGCAGAGAGGTCACGTCAAGCGTGTCTTGATAGAACCGGGCGGCCCGGGTGGGCTCCGGCACGGCCAATCCCATGCAGCGACTCAGGCGTAACACGCTCAACCTCACTTCCCATTGTCGGCAAGCCACTCGCGCGACCCAAGGGGGCTAAAATGGGGAAGTGAGTCACGACACCATCGACACGTTGCTGAAAGAAGACCGAGTTTTCCCCCCTTCTGCCGGCTTCGCGGCGCAGGCCAATGTCAATGACCCCGAGATTTACGCGCGTGCGGCGGCGGATCGGCCCGCGTACTGGGCGAACTGGGCCGGGCAACTGCGGTGGATGGAGCCGTGGCACACGGTCTGTGATTGGCAACTGCCCTACGCCAAGTGGTTCATCGGCGGGCGGCTGAACGCCTGCGACAACTGCGTGGATCGGCACGTGGACGAAGGCCGGGGCGACAAGGTGGCGTTCATTGCTGAAGGCGAGCCCGGCGATGTGCGCACCTTCACCTACGCCGACGTGAAAACCCACGTCAGCCGCCTGGGGAACGCTCTGAAAGCGATGGGCGTGGCGAAGGGCGACCGCGTGTGCCTCTATATGCCGATGGGGCCGGAACTCTGCTTTGCGATGCTGGCCTGCGCCCGCATCGGGGCGGCGCACAGTGTAGTGTTTGGCGGCTTCAGCGCCGAGAGCCTGCACGAGCGCATTACTGACGCCGGGGCCAAGCTGGTGGTGACCGCCGACGGCGCATGGCGCAACGGCAAGGTGGTGCCGCTGAAGGAGATCACCGATGCCGCCCTGGCCAAGGGCGCGCCCAGTGTGACGGGTGTGCTGGTTTATGAGCGTGTGGGGGCCCCGGGCGGGAATGTGCCGGAATACAACCGAGGCGCATGGCACGAAGGACGCGACCACTGGTGGCACGAGGTGGTGGACGCGCAGAGCGACGACTGCCCCTGCGAGCCGATGGACGCCGAGGACCTGCTGTATATCCTCTACACGTCGGGTTCGACGGGCAAGCCCAAGGGCATCATGCACACCACGGGGGGCTACCTCACGGGGGTGTATGCCACCGCGCAGTGGGTCTTCGACCTCAAGGATACGGATATTTACTGGTGCACGGCGGACTGCGGTTGGGTGACGGGCCACAGCTACGTGGTGTACGGCCCGATGGCCAATGGCGTGACCCAGGTGCTATACGAAGGTTCGCCGGCGGTGCCGGACAAGGACCGGTTCTGGCGGATCATCGAGCGGCACCGCGTCACCATCCTCTACACCGCGCCGACGGCCATTCGCATGTTTATGCAGTGGGGCGAGGAGTACCCCGACCGGTGCGATCTCAGTTCCTTACGCTTGCTGGGCTCGGTGGGCGAGCCGATTAACCCCGAAGCCTGGATGTGGTACCGCCGCGTCATCGGCGGCGAGCGCTGTCCCATTGTGGACACCTGGTGGCAGACCGAGACCGGCGCGATCATGATCACGCCGCTTCCGGGCATCTCGGGGACGAAGCCCGGTTCGGCGACGCGCCCCTTCCCGGGCGTGGCGGCCACGCTGATGAACGAAGAGGGGCAGGAACTCAACCTGGATTCTGGAGACCCTGAAGGCACCGGCGGCATCCTCGCCCTCACCGAACCCTGGCCCTCGATGCTACGCGGCATCTGGGGTGATCCGGATCGGTACATGCAGACGTATTGGTCGCGATTCCCGGGCAAGTACTTCCCCGGTGACGGATGCAAAGTGGATGGCGATGGCAGCTACTGGCTGCTCGGCCGCGTGGACGACATCATGCTGGTGAGCGGCCACAACATCAGCACCATGGAGGTGGAAAGTGCGCTGGTGGCGCACGAAGCCGTGGCCGAAGCGGCCGTGATTGGCAAGCAGCACGCCATTAAGGGGCAGGCGATTGCCGCGTTCGTGATTCTGCGGGCCAGCCACCGCGTGGACCCCACCACCCCCGAAGGGGAAGCAATGATTGCCGAGCTGAAAACGTGGGTGGCGGCCAAGATCGGGGCGATTGCCCGGCCCGAAGACATCTACATCAGTGCCGACCTCCCCAAGACCCGTAGCGGCAAGATCATGCGGCGCTTGCTAAGGGACGTGGCCGAAGGTCGCGCCCTGGGCGATACGACGACCCTGGCCGACCCGAATGTGGTGGCCTCGCTGAAGACTCAGTACGAAGAAAAGGAAGGTTAAACCCCGAATCCTCGTAATTCTCCCGGCTTCTGAATCGAGGATGCCGGGAACAACCCTGGTATGGACGCGAGGGTATGGGTCGGATTCGCCCTATTGGCCGGGGTTGTGGTGACGGGCGCCGTCACGCAAACTTACGTTGCCCCCCAGGCAAAGGCAAAGCCGGCGGTCACCGCCGCCAGCCGCATGTACGAGCAGTGGGAGGACTTCAAGTGGCCTCGCCAGGAGTTCAACCCGATTCAAACGGCGCGGAACGTGGCTGACCAGGCCAGTGCCCGCAACCGAGGCGTGGACGAGATGATCCGCGATTGGGAATCTCAGTACGCGCTGAATGTGGAGGAAGCCGACGCCCGCCTGAAGGGCAAGTCTTTCCGCTTGGGTGGCAAGATTGACGAGTATCTCAAGCCGGATGCCAGCGAAAGCCTGGTGATCTTCATCGGCCCGAGCCCGCGCAGTGGCTGGAGCACCCACATGGTGATCAACGTGAGTGGCAACGACGCCCGCCTCGGTCGAGGGGTGCAGGCCCGGATTCAGGCCCGCTTTGCCGGCCGCATGGAAGACGAAGCCAACCGCGTGGTGACCTACATGTTTGAGCAAGGCCAGGTGATGAGCGCCGAGGGGGCTCCGGCTCCGGCCAGCGCGCCGTCGAGTGCCGCCCCGCGAGAAACGCCCCGCGTTGAGAGCCCGAGTGCGCCCGCCAATGGTGAGGCCGCCCAGACGGGAGCCTTTGCCGACACCACCAAAGGGTGGCGGTTTGGCGGCACCGTGGGGGCGCTGAACGGCCACCTCGCCGTGTTCCTCAGCCCGGACGATAAGCCGGTCTTTGCCCGAGTGGGCGGCAAGCTCGCCGACGGCATCACGGTGAAGCGACTGGATTCTGGCTGGGCGCAACTGAGCGTGGATGGCAAGCCCGTGGTGATTTCACCGTGGAGCGTGGCCAAGGACGCGGCCGCCAAGCCGACCGAGTAAGCGCTTAGCTCGACGTCACAATTTGCCCTTCTGCACCACCTTCCGGGGTCTTCCCGGAAGCTTGGTCAGAGGGGCTTTCATCGTCTTTGGGGGGCTTGATAAACCAGGCCGCGACCACGGGGTAGATCATGATGGCCCCGCCCACGATGTAGGGCACCTGCGGGCCGTATTCGTACAGCCAGTTGCCAAAGGAAGGCCCGACAATGCGCGCCAGCGCCCCGAGCGACTGCGTGAGCCCGAACACGCCCCCCACCAGGGCCACGGGTGCGGCCCGCGAGATGAGGCTGGAGAGCGACGGCCCCACCATCCCATTCCCGATGCCCATGATGAGGCACCCCAGCAAGAGCGGGATCCACGGCGGCGTATAGGGCACCAGGGCAAGCGAAGGGGCCACCAGCAGGTAGCCGAAGCGCAGGAGGTTGACCTCGCCGAACCGCTTGACAAGCGGGCGGATGAGCGCCCCTTGCATCACCGCCGCGATGATGCCGACCCACACGAGGACGTAGCTGGTTTCGAGCTCTGAGAGGCCGTAGACGGTCTTCTCGAGGCGGAAGAAGGTGCTCTCCAGGTTCGAGAAGGCGAAGTTGGCGAAGAAGAACAGGGTCAGGAGCGGGCCGAGCCCCGGGGTGCGCAGACCTTCACCCAACCGCTGAAACTGCGCCCGCAGGCCGCCTTTGGCGCCTTCAGGTTCGCGGATGGGAGCCTCGGGAAGGAAGAAGTAAATAAACAGGAAGTTGGCAAGCCCGAAGAGGGCCGACACCGCGCCCAGCAGGCCCGGCTGGCCGCCATTGAGCTGCACCAGCAGTGCCCCCGCCGGCGGACCGAGCAGGAAGCCCAGCCCGAACGCCGCCCCCAGCATGCCCATGCTCTTGGCGCGGTCTTGGGGTTCGGTGACGTCGGAAACGTAGGCGTACACCACGCCCAGGTTGGCGGCGGCCGCCCCGAGCAGGATCCGCGAGAGGATCATCACCGGGAGGAAGGTGCTGAAGGCGTACGCCCCGCCCGCGATGATGCTGAGGAAGGCGGTGATGAGCAGGATTTTGCGCCGGCCCACTTGGTCGCTGAGGCGGCCGAGATAGGGGGCCACGAGCAACTGAGCGACGCTGTAGATGGAGAGGACCGCCCCGATGGCGACCCCGCGCAGGCCAAGGCTCTCGGCGCGGGTCTGCAGGTCCGGGATGATGATCCCGAAGGAGAGCAGGTCCAAGAAGACGGTGAGGAACGCCGCGGTCATGTACGGGAGCGGCTTCTTCACTGGTGATAGTTTAGCGGGTTAGGGCTGGTGTGTGAGCCTTGAAGAGCTTAGGGCTGAGTCCTAAGCAGTTCCTTCAGCGCCGGAGCGACCGTCTCGCGCCACTGCGACCACGTGTGCCCTTCCGGGCGGTCCTGCCGCAGCACCACGTTCTGGTGGCGCCCCAGCTCATCCCCCACGGGCGGGAAGCCCTCAAACAGCCCGCCGTCAATGGCCAGGCGTGCCCGCTTGAGTTCCGGGGCCGCGGCCAATGCGGGCTCGCCCCACATCGAAGGCGACTGCGCGTGCACCATCCCAAACGTATCTGGCATCGTCCGCGCCGCCCGCAGAGAAATCAGGCCCCCCAGGCTCGCCCCGCCGATGAGCGTGCGCTCTCGCCTCGCCACCGCCCCGGTCGTCTGCCGCACCCACGGTAGCAAGCGCGCTTGCAAGAAGTTTAAGTACGGGGCGGGTTCCCGCCAGTAGTCGCGCTCCCGGTTGGGGCTGGTCACCAGCACGAGCACCACGGGCGGCAGTTGCCCACTTGCCACCAGGTTCTGCACCTGGTTCGGCAGTTGGGTGTGTTCGGCATAACCGGATCCATCGTTGTAGATCAGCACGGGCATATTGCGGGCATCTTGCGGTGGGCGCCACATCTCCACGGTGAATTCGTAGCCTTCTTCTGAGGTCAGCGTCGTTCGGGTCTGCCCCCAGTTGCGGCGGGCGGGGGGCTGCACCGGGGCGACGGCGCGATATTCCGGACCGGTCCAGATGGAGTTCTCGCCGCCCAGTCCGTTGGGGCCGCGCGGGGCGCGGGGGTCCAGTTGCCACACCCCGTCCACCACAAACTTGTATTCAATGCGGGCGGCGCGGGGCACGCGCACGTTCAGGCTCCAGGTGCCACTCGCTTCGCGCTTGAGGGGGTGGTCGCGTTCCCAACCGAGCAGGTCGCCGCGCATCACCACCGTCTTCGCCGCCGGGGCGCGGAGCTCAAACCGCGCCGGAGCCATCTCGGCCGGGGCCATCAGGGCGAGAACTGCGCAAATCATGCCTTCATTATGCAAAAAACGCCTCTCCCGCGGGGGAAAGGCGTTCTTATCGCAAGCCAAAGGAGGCTTAGCGGCGCGGCCGGAAGCGCGCGTTCATTTCGTCATCGCGCTTGCGGGTCGGGAAGTCGTCCGGCACGTCGGGCACGGTGTCGTCATCTCGTCGGCTTCGCTCCGGTCGGTCCGATCGCTCGGCTCGCTCAGGTCGCTCGGCACGTTCGGGACGCTCAGTGCGCTCCGGTCGGTCGCCCCGGTCCGAACGCTCACTGCGTTCCGGTCGGTCGCCGTCGGAGAAGCGGCTGCTGCGCTCGCCACGGTCACGATCTCGGTCGCCACCGCGTCCACCGCGGTCTCGGTCGCCGCCGCGTCCGCCACGGTCACGATCTCGGCCGCCACGGTCTCGGTCGCCGCCTCGTCCGCCGCGATCTCGTCCGCCTCGGTCACCGCCCGGGAAGTCGCCGGTGCTTTCGCGCGGCGGTTCCTTTCCGCTCAGGATCGGGTGATCCGGGTTCAGGCCCAGCGCCGTCAGGTTCACGCGGCCTTGGCTATCCACCTCGTCCACCTTCACCTTAATCACGTCGCCCACGGCCACCAGGTCGTCGGGTCGGCGCACTTGCACCGTGCTCAGCTTTTCGGTCGGCACCATGCCGTCGCGCCCACCGGGCATCTCGACGAAGGCACCGCGACCAATGATGCGCGTAACTTGACCGGAGAACTCGGTTCCCACTTCGAGGCTGGCCGTGCTGGCCTTGACCATGGCGACGGCGCGCTCCACGGCTTCGCCGGTATCGGCACCCACCACCACGCGGCCATCTTGCTGCACGTCAATGTTCGCGCCGGTAGCTTCCGTGATCTTGCGGATGTTGGCGCCGCCGGGGCCGATGAGGGCTCCGATCTTGCTCGGCTCAATCTTGACCGATTCGACGCGCGGCGTGCGGCCGTTGTCGGCGCGTGGCTCGCTGATTTCCGCGTCAATGCAGTCCAGAAGCGCAAACCGAGCCTTCTTGGCTTGGGCCAGCGCATCGGCCAGCACCTTCGCCGGAATCCCGTCCAGCTTGGTGTCCAGCTGCAGGGCGGTGATGCCCTCGCGGGTGCCGGCCACCTTGAAGTCCATGTCGCCGCAGAAGTCTTCGATGCCTTGGATGTCCGTCAGCACCACAAACTTCTTGCCGTCGCTCATCAGGCCCATGGCAATCCCGGCCACCGGGGCCTTGATCGGCACGCCGGCGTCCATCAGCGCGAGGGTGGAACCGCACACGCTGGCCATGGAGGTGGAACCGTTGGATTCCAGAACTTCGGAGATCACCTGGATGGAGAACGGATACTCGGGGTTGTCCACCGGCACCACGGCGCGCAGGGCACGCTCGGCCAGGGCCCCGTGACCCACTTCGCGGCGGCCTACGCCTCGCAGGGGTCGCACTTCGCCCACGGAGTACGGGGGGAAGTTGTAGTAGTGCATGTACCGCTGCTCCTTGGTGACTTCATCCAGCGGAGTGTCGAGCGATTGCGCATCGCCCGGCAGACCCAGCGTACAGATGGAGAGCACTTGGGTTTGGCCACGGGTGAACAGGCCGGAACCGTGCACACGGGGGAGCAGACCGGCGATGGCTTCCAGCGGGCGAATCTCGTCCACCTTTCGGCCGTCCGGGCGCTTGCCGTCTTCGATGATGAACTTGCGGATGGTGTCCTTGATCGCCTTGTCCACGGCCCCCGGGATCGCCTTCTTCATGGCGTCATCACCGGCGTACTTTTCTTGGTACTTGGTAATCAGTTCCTTGGCCAGGTCGTCCATCGCGGATTCGCGCTTGGCCTTATCCGGGTCAAAGATGCCGCTGGAGATGGTCTTGGCTTCCTTCTTCTTGATCTCTTCGACCAGGGTGGTGTCGGCCTTGTCCAGGATCGGCTCGCGCTTCTCCTTGCCCGCCTTCTTGGCAAACTTTTCGATTTCGCCGCAGATCACCTTAATCGCCTTGTGCGCAAACTCCAGGGCTTCGGTCATGCGGTCTTCGGTCGCTTCGTTGGCCCCGGCTTCCACCATGCTGATGGCGCCCTTGTGGCCCGCTACCGCGAGGTCAATCGTGCTCTTGGCCAGCTCTTCGTGAGTGGGGAACAGCACAAACTCGCCGTCCACGTCGGCCACGCGCACGCCGGCCACCGGGCCCGCGAACGGAATGTCCGAAACGGCCAGAGCCACGCCCGCCGCCGTGATGGCGAGGGCATCGGGGGACGAAGACTTGTCCACGCTAAAGGCCATGGTGATGACCTGCACGTCGTTGCGCATTCCCTTCGGGAACAGCGGGCGCAGCGGGCGGTCAATCAGACGGGAAGTGAGAATGGCGCGGTCCGAGGGTCGGCCGCCGCGCTTGTTGTAGCCGCCGGGGATGCGCCCGATGGCATAGCGCCGCTCTTCAAAGTCGCAAACGAGCGGCAGGAAGTCGATGCCCTCGCGGGCTGTCTTGGACATGGTCGCCGTGGCGAGAACAACGGTTTCGCCGAGACCAACGAGGACCGAACCGCCCGCCTGCTTGGCTACGCGGCCAGTCTCGAGGCTGAGGGTTTTGCCCCCCACCTCGAAGGTGTGGTTATGAATCATATGGGTTTGGGGTTAGGGAAGGGCGAAGCGGTTACTTCGGACGGACTTCGCGGATGCCGAGGGCCTTGATCAGCTCTCGGTACTTTTCGATATCCTTCGAGCGGAGATAACCTTCCAGGCGGCGGCGGTTGCCCACCATCTTCAGGAGGCCCTGGCGGGAGTGGTAATCCTTTTTGTTGACCTTGAGGTGTTCGGTAATCTGCTCAATGCGCTTCTGCAGCACCGCGATTTGCACCTCAACGGAGCCCGTGTCGCCTTCGTGGTGACCGAACTTACCAATGGTCTCTTTCTTCAACTGCGGATCGAGTGGCATAGGTACTTACTGTTCCAGTGGCGGCCACCGGCTAGGCCAGTCCGCCATATTGAGGATCCGCTTCTTGCCGCTCTCGACCGCCCTCACTCCATTCTGGAGAGCCGACGACAACGGCAACCGCTCGGAATCCTCCCAACATGATACTTGGTTCCCTGATTTGAGGCAAGGACTGGACGCAGGAACGCCCATAAACCGGGCCCATTGGAGTTACACTAGGTGAAGCTCGTATGCAGGTTCATGTCGTTGGCGCAGGAAGTTGGGGCACAGCGCTCACGCTGGTGCTGGCCCGAAATGGCCTCGACGTGCGCATTATTGGCCGTGATGAGGACACGCTCGCCAGTCTGCGGGCGTGCCGAGAAAACCTGAGGTATTTGCCGGGGTTCTTGCTACCCAAGGATGTGGAGGTCGGAAGCTGGGATGACCTGGCTCAGCCGGCCGAGATGACCGTGATTGCGGTGCCCACAGCGGCCGTGAGCGAAGTTCTGGATGATTTGAAGTCGCCGGGGCGAATCGTGATCGCTAGCAAGGGCCTGACCAACCAGGGGGATGGCCTGCTGACGGACTTGCTGGAGGAGAAGTGCCCAGGGGTCGAAGTCGCGGCCCTGAGCGGCCCCAACCTGGCCGTGGAGCTGGCGCGAGGCATCCCCACCGTGGCGGTGGCGGCGAGCACCAACGCGACGACCGCCGAGCGCGTGCGCGACGCCTTTATGAGCCGCACCTACCGGGTGTACGTGAGCGATGACATCCGGGGCGTGGAACTGGCGGGGGCGCTGAAGAACGTGCTGGCCATTGGCGCCGGAATGGGCGACGGGCTGGGCTTTGGCGACAACACCAAGGGCGCCTTGCTCGCCCGGGGGCTCAACGAAATGGCTCGTCTGGGAATGAAGATGGGCGCGCGCCTGGATACGTTCATGGGGATTGCCGGGGTGGGCGACCTCTTTGCGACGGCCTCCAGCAAACTCAGCCGCAACTACCGGGTGGGCTACGCACTGGGGCAAGGGCGAAGCCTGAACGCGGCGCTGGAAGAAGTGGGACAGGTGGCCGAAGGCGTGCCGACAAGCGAGCAAGCCCGGCGGCTGGCGCTGAAATACGAAGTGCCGATGCCGGTGCACGAGGTGCTGTGGCGGGTCATCACGGGTGAATACGAAGCCCGCGCGGCGGTGCAGGCGCTGATGGAACGCACCCCCAGCCGCGAGGGAGTGACGCCCTCTTGACGCCGGTGGTGATTGCCCTGGGCAGCAACCTTGGTGACCGACACGCCCACCTGGAACGCGGTCTGCAACTACTGGGGGAAGGCATTCGCTGGGAGCAGGTGAGTACGTTCTTGGAATCCGCGCCCATGTACGAAACGGACCAGCCCACATTCCTGAACGCCGTGGCGAAGGGTGAAACGGCGATGGGGCCGGTGGCGTTGTTCCGTATGCTTAAGGCGGTGGAGCAAGCGGTGGGGCGCACTCCCGGCCCGCGCTATGGTCCTCGGGTGCTGGACCTGGATCTGATTCAGTACGGCGTTTTGGAACTCCGGAGCGATGTGGGCGAAGGCCTGGTCGTGCCACATCCCCACGCCAGGGAACGCGACTTCGTGATGACCCCGTGGCGCGAGATTGACCCCACGGTGCCGTAGACATTAACCCGCGAAGGGGAAGGTGTCCACGGTTTGCCACTCGGGGCCGGTCGGTCCGGCATGGGCTCGCAGCAGTTCAAGGCTCGTAAGCGCAAACGCAGGGAGCGCAGGCGCGGGGGACATCCGCACCGCCCGGCCGAGTTCGCTGCGGGCCTTTTCCTGCGGGCTGCGTAGCCGGGCAAACTCAAATCCGCCGAGAAACTCGGGTTGGGCATCGCGCGGCGGCATCAGGGCTTGAAGCTCCTTGGCCACGGCCGCCAGCACCGCCACATCGGTGCCAAGACCGACGGCCACGGAGCGCGGCATGGTGGGGTTGGGGGAGGGAATCCACTGATCGGCGCTGATGGTGAGCGGACTGGGCACCTGCGCGAGGAGCGGCCGGGCGAGGCCCGCCAGGCGAGCCTGTTCATCTAGCCTTACTTCGCCGAGGTTGAGCACCGCCACTACCCACTCGGACGGGGGGATGAAACGCACCTCGTCCGTGTTGGCGCGGCGGCGGAGTTCCGTCTTGGCCTGGTCCAGTGCGGGATGCCATACCGTCGGGGGCCGAAATCCGATGACCAACCGATTCACTGCGTCCATCTTTTCGTTGTAACACATATCGGATCGATTTCGGCTTAGTTCTTGACCTCTTGTTTACATTTCCGGGGGCACGAATTGGTTAAGATGCGATTGTATGCCTGCCCTCGTGAGTGCTCTGGCCCTGGCCTTCACTGGTTCTGCCCCGGTGACGACGCTGCCCGCTTTGCCACCCATGGCCTCGGGCTATGTCTTCGAAGACCGCAACCGAAACCGCAAGCGCGATGCGGGCGAACCCGGCCTGCCGAACATCCGCGTGAGCAACGGCCTTTCCATCACGACCACCGACGCCAACGGCCGCTGGGCGCTGACCTACGAAGACTTCTTGACGCCCTTCTTTGTCATCAAGCCGCGCGGGTGGATGACACCGGTGGACGAGAAGCAGCTGCCCCAGTTCTATTACATCCACGCGCCCGAAGGGCTGCCGAAGACGCGCTACGGCGGCATGGAGCCAACCGGACCGCTCCCGGCCAGCATAGATTTTCCGTTGCACCGCCACGCCGAGCCGGATAAGTTTAAGGCGATTGTCTTTGGTGACACGCAACCGCGCGACCTCCGCGAAGTGGACTATATCGCCCGGGACGTGGTGGAACCCCTGAAAGGCAACACGGAAGGGGCAATGTTCGGCGTCACATTGGGCGATATTGTCTTTGACAACCTGGACGTCATGGAGCCACTGGCGCATGTCATCGCCATGATCGGGTTGCCTTGGTACAACGTGCTGGGCAACCACGACATCAACTTCGATACGCCGGACGACGAGCGCGCCAATTCGCGTTGGCTGAAGATCTACGGGCCATCGTACTACTCGTTTGAGTACGGGGCGACGCACTTTGTGGCGCTGGATAACGTGTGGTGGCCGGGAGCCAACAACGGCGGTTACCAAGGGGCGCTCGGCCCCCGGCAGATCGCTTGGCTGAAGGAAGACCTCCGCCGCGTGCCGGAAAACCAGCTCGTGGTGCTAATGATGCACATCCCGCTTATGGAAATGCAGGACAAGGCGGAAATTTTCGAAATCATCAAAGACCGACCGTATGTTCTCTCTATGTCCGCCCACACTCACTACCAATCGCATGAGTTCTTGGGCAAGGAAGAAGGTTGGCCGGGCCAGGGCGAGCACCACCACGTGGTGACGGTGACTGCGTGCGGAAGCTGGTGGCAAGGTGCCCCCGATGAGCGCGGCGTGCCCCACACCACCATGCGGGATGGCGCGCCCAACGGCTACATGGTTTACACCTTTGACGGAAGCCAATACAGCATGGAGTTCCGCGCGGCCGGGGCTCCCAGCAGCTACCAGATGAATATCTATGCGCCGGATGTTGCCTCGGCCGGCGATCAAGTTGAGATCGTGACCAACGTCTTCGGGGGGTCCGAGCGCAGCAAGGTGGAGATCCGCATTGGCGGCGGGGAGTGGCAAACCATGGCCAAGGCCAACATCCAAGACCCGGCGTATCTGGCGACGTTTGAACGGGAAAAGGGGCTAACAACTCCTTATCGGCCGCTCCCGGGTGCCGTGAACTCCAACCACATCTGGCGGGCCGAACTCACGGTGCCGGCGGGCAAGGGGCTGGTGCCGGTCGAGGTCCGCACGACGGACATGTTCGGGCAGGTCTACCACGCCACGCGTGGCATCCGTCTGGTGGATAAGCGCTAGTTCGCGGCGGGGTACTTGCGGAATACCGCTTCCGTCGCATTCGTGATGGCCTGGGCGTAGAGAAGCTGGTTCTCCCGCTTTTCAATCCAGGCTTCATCCTGGGGATTGGTCAGCACGGCCATCTCGATGAGCACGACAGGCACTTGGCTGAAAATGGAGCCGGTGAGCGCCCCTTGGCGCGCCCCGACGGCGGTTTGCAGGTCCGTCTTGGGGCCCCGATCTCGGAGGTGACCGGCGAGCTCTTTGGCGAGAGCCGGGTGGAATACGGCCGCAAACTTCTTGCTGTCGGCAATGACCTGGGCGCTGGGGCCGGTGACGCCGCGCACCGTGCCGGGCCGCGAGGGGTAGTAGGTGCTGAAGCCGCGCCCGTCGGCGGCATCGCAGTGCAGGCGAATCACGTAGTTCGCGCCCACCTTGTTGCCCACTTCGGCCCGCTGCTGGTTGCGGACCATCTCATTCATGCTGCCCTTGGTGAGCACGACGTTGGCCCCTCGGCGCTTGAGATACTCCTTGAGCGAGAGACCAATCTTCCAGCAGATTTCAAGCTCGGTGACGCGCGCGCCCCGGGTGCCGATGCCTACTTCGCTGGGGTGGCCCGGATCCACAACGATGGTCGTCCCCGCCAGGGGACTAGGCACAATTTCCGGTCCCGAAGTGTGAACAGCAAGGAGTAAGGCCAGCATCCCACCCCCATTATGGCGACCGCACGACATGTGCAAGAATGAAAGCGGTTTGGCGCGGGATTTTTGGGCAGAACGAGGCATTGCACTGGGCGAAGAGCAAGAGATTCGCATCGAGTTGACTCGTTCGTACAGTGGGATCAGCCTGGAAATGCCTATCGTTGTTCGCCGGGCGGCAGAGCCCGGACCCACGGTCTTCATCAGCGCGGCCGTGCATGGCGACGAGATCAACGGCACCGGGGTGGTGCAGCGCCTCGTGACCGATCCGCCGTTTGCACTTAAGCGGGGAACGCTCCTGCTCATCCCCGTGGTGAACCTGCTGGGCTTTGAACGACACGACCGCTATCTGCCCGACCGGCGTGACCTGAATCGCTCGTTTCCCGGTTCCACCACCGGCAGTCTCGCCAGTCGCATCGCCCACGTGGTGACGACGGAGATCATCGAGAATTGTGATTACGGGATTGACATCCATACGGCGGCCATCCGCCGCACCAACTTCCCCAACGTGCGGGCCGACCTGACCGACCGGCGCACCGCTGCCTTCGCGCGGGGCTTCGGGGCGGAACTCTTATTGAGCGGCGAAGGGCCGGACGGGAGCTTGCGCCGCGCGGCCTGCGAACGAGGATGCCCGACCTTTGTGGTGGAGGCCGGTGAAACCTGGAAGGTGGAGCCTGCGATCCTGGAGTTTGTGACGCGCGGCATCACTAACGCCCTCATCAAGCTCAACATGGTGGAAGGGGAGCGCGTGTTGCCTTCGTACCGCATCGAAACCGACACGACGAACTGGGTGCGCGCCCAGGAGGGAGGCTTCTTGCAATTCCACGTCGCCCCCGGCGACCTGGTGCGCCGCGACCAGCCCCTGGCTACCAACCGGGCCCTGACGGGGCGCGTGCAAAACACCCTGGTCAGCCCTGTGAATGGGGTTGTCGTGGGGATGACCACCATGCCGAGCGTGGCCCCGGGTGACCCGGTAGTCCACCTGGCGTATTGCCGCCGAGGTGAACTGCTGAGGGTGGAAAAGACTCTCGACGAACTGCCCGACGACAGCCTTTACGAGCGGCTGCGCGGAGAGCTGGCTACCAACGTCACCGTCGTGGACTGGCACGACGACTTTGTGGTGGAAGAGCTCCCCACGGAACCCAGCTAGCGTCCGCCGCCGCCCAATCGCCCCCCACCCCGCCCGGGGCGCGAGCCTCGGCCCGTGCGCGAATCTGGGTTCGGGTCCGGTTGGCCGTAGACGCGAGCGATGAAGCCCACATCACTCCAGCGCGGGTCGCTGAGAATCGTGGCCTGATGGACAATGACGAGCTTTTGGCTGGGCACGATGTAGAGGCGTTGGTTGCCAGCCCCGGCGGCCATAAACATGTCTTTGGGTGCCCACGCTGCCGTGAAGGGGGCCGCATTCACCGGCGTTCCGCCCCCCGTGGCGGGCAACCCTAGCCAACACGCAAGCCCGTAGCGAGGGTTGCTTGCGGCAGGTTTCACAAGTTCGTCCCAGAGATCGGCGGGAATGATGGACTTGCCTTGCCACTGTCCGCGCTGGAGGATGAACTGGCCGTAGGTCGCCCAGTCGCGAGCGGTCATCTGGCCGCCGCCACCCATCTGCGGGCGCCCGTCGTCGCAGCGCGTCCATTGGGCGGAGATGCCGAGAGGTTTGAAGATGCGGCGTGTGAGGTAGGCCTCGTAGCTCTCGGTCTTCAGGATCGCCTCGATCACCGCGCCAAAGGTGTTGAACGGGGCCTGGCCGTACTGGTACTTGGTTCCCGGTTCGGCGGTGAGGGGGTCATCCAGCACGCTCTCCCAACTCGGGCCGCGCAGCCCTCCGCCAGTGGAGCCGAGGCCAGATTCGAGGCTCAGCAACTGCCGGATCGTGGCCTTGGCTTTGTTGCCCTCGCGCCATTGCGGCAGGTATTTGCCCACCGGGTCGTCGAGATCAATCAGCCCATCCGCCTGGGCGGCCAGGGCCGCCACGCCATTGAACGTCTTGGTGCCACTGGCGAGCGGGTTCACGCTGCGGGCGTTGTTCGGGGCTTTGTATTCCTCAAAGATGGTCTTGCCATCGGCCACGACGATCATCGAGTGCGCCCGTCGTTCGGTGGCATAGGTGAAGGCCGCCTTCATATCTTCGGCCTTCGGCACGAACGGAGCCGGGGCGGGGGCGACCACGGCCGCCATGAGCAGATAGCTGAACATACGAGAAGTGACGAGACCCGCCTCTCAATGTTTAGCGGGTCTCACTTTCCTGGTGGATTAGCCGGCGGTCTTTTCCTTTGGTTTGAACTTGAGGATGGTGCCGTTGATGCAGTACCGGAGTCCCGTCGGCGGCGGGCCGTCTTCAAACACGTGGCCGAGGTGGCCATCGCAGCGGGCGCACAGCACCTCGATGCGGCGCATGCCGTAGCTGGTATCCATGCGGTACCACAGGTTGTCCTTGTTGTACGGCGAGGTGTAGCTGGGCCCACCGGAGCCCGAATCGAACTTCTCGGTCGCGTTAAAGAGCGGCAAGTCGCAGCCCACGCAGTGGTAGGCACCCTCACCCTTCGATTCCAGGTTCACGCCGCAGAACGCCGGTTCCGTACCGTGGTTGCGCAGAATCTTGTACTGCTCGGGGGTGAGCTTCTTCTTCCACTCGGCGTCCGTGAGAACCAGACGGTCGTCACGCTCAGGAGGGGCGGTGCGGAAGGTGAGACCCGTCGCCGGATCGACTTGAGAGTTGTTCATGGTTTGTGAGGGCGGAGCGGGAACCTGACCGCGCACGCCGTTGACGGCTAACCCGCCGGCGGCAAGGGCGGCAATACCAAAGGCAAGGCTCTTGGTGAGGAGGTCCATATCTCATAGAACGTCGTGAGCCGGGAATTGGTGCCATGCACCCGCCCTCGACGCTAGGTCCAGAGGTTACACTGAAGATATGCGCATTTTGGTGGGAATCAAGCCTGGATCCGATGTTCAAGCCGTCCAAGAGTGGTTAGCAGCCTTGCAGTTGGCCTCGGCGGAGATTGAGGTGCAAACGGTGGCCGAACCCATCGCGCTCAGCTCCCCGGCCTACCTAGGAGTGGGAGGCACGCTGCCGGTGGAGGTTGTGGAAGCGCAAGAGTCCGCCGCCCAAGCGGTGGCCGATACCGCCCGCCAAGCTCTGAATGCCCAAGTCGCCACGGTGGCCTACGGCGACCCGGCCAGCGAGATCATGGCCCGTGCCGAAGCGACACAAGCCGACCTCGTTGTCGCGCAGAGTGAGCCGAAATCGTGGTTCAACAACATGTTTATGGGCAGCGTGACCCGGCGCCTGGCCATGGAAGGAGCGACGAGCGCGCTCCTCCTCAAGTCAGCCCCCAAGCACGGGGGGCGGGTTGCGGTATTTGGGAGCGACCTCAGCGAATACAGCCAGCGGGCGTGGCAACAGTTCTTGCAGATGAATGCGCAGGGTCTCGAGCGCATCATTGCCGTGACGGCGGTGGATACCCGGCCGGTGGATTTCGGTCCGCTTCTGCCAGACCCCACGCCGTTCATGCCCAACATTCCGGTGGTGAACCGAGACGCCCTGCTGGAGCGACTCCGCCAGGCATGCCCGGCCCCGGCGGGGGTCGCCGTGGAGCACGCCTTGATTGATGGCACCCCGGCCGATGCCCTGGAACCCTACATGGAATCCGTGGGTGCGGACCTGTTGGTGCTGGGGGCTCAGGGGCACACCTGGGCCGACCGCGTGGCGATTGGCAGCGTGGCTCTGCACATGACGATGTGGGGTCGCTCGACCCTCTTGCTGGTCCGGCCCACTATAAATTCGTGAGTTCGCCGCCCGCCGCCGCGCCCCGTGCCCCCGCGCTCGATGCGTTAAGGGGGCTGGCGCTCTTCGGCATGGCCCTCAGTGGCATGATCCCGTTTGGAGGCGTCCACGAACGTCACTTGCCCGACTGGATGTATCACGCCCAGATTCCCCCGCCGGAGTACAAACTCGACACCGCGCGGTACGGCCTCACTTGGGTGGATTTGGTCTTCCCGTACTTCCTCTTCGCGCTGGGGGCAGCGTTGCCCTTGGCCTTGGCGCGGTTTACGGGGCCGGAAGCCACCGGCAAGGTGCTGGGGCGGGGCGTGGTGCGCTATCTGTCGTTAGCCATTTTTGCCTACGTGGTTGAACAAACCAAGCTCGGACGATTGCAGCAGCCCGGTCAGCCTTATACGGTGCCGCAGCTTCTCACTTGCCTCGGGCTCTTTGCGCTCATCGCCTTGGCTTGGGGGCGGTGGCCCCGGGGCATGCCGGACTGGGTGAACCCGGTGGCGCAGGGCCTGGGCGTGCTTGGATTGGCGGCGGTGGTCTGGCTCTATCCCTGGCCCGGTGGCACGTTTGGATGGGAAAGAGTGGATGTGATCCTGCTCGTGCTGGCGAACATGGCGTTTTTCGGCACTGTGTTGGCCTGGGCGACTCGTGACCGACCGCACTGGCTTTGGGGCCTGACCTTCGTCGTGATGGTGCTCTTTACTCTCGTGGCCGAAGGATGGGCGTTCGGCCCGCAACTGGGCGCGTGGACTCCGCTCAAGGAACTGTATCAGTTCAGCTACTTCAAGTACCTCGCGATTGTCCTGCCTGGGGTGTGGGCGGGTTCGATTTATCTGCAGCCCGTCTTCCATGAGCCCGTGAAAGACAAGAGCGTGGTGGCGGTGGGGCTTGGTTTGCCAACGGTGGCGTGGGTGTTGCTTCTAGATGGGCGCGATTGGTCAAAGACTGGACTCGCTATCCTGGCCTTAGCCGGCATTGCCTATGCGCACACCTTGAACACTGACGCACGCTTGCGGTCTTGGATGCGGGCCGGATGCCTTTGTGTGCTCGTCGGGCTCCTGTGTTTGCCGCAAGGCGGCGGGATCCGGAAGGATTGGGCCACGCTCAGTTACTTCCCCATGACGGCGGGGCTAAGCCTCCTCACGTTGGCGGGCCTTGAGAGCCTAACCAGCCTGCGACCCCAATGGATGCGCCCGCTGGCCCTTGCCGGCATGAATGCGATGCTGGGCTACATCGCCATCACGCACTTCGTCCCCGCCTTCATCCGCATCACCAAGCTCCATGACGCCATGGGATGGGTGGTGTGGGATACACCCCTGCGGGCGCAGGGGCTTGAGATCATGACCGCGTACGGGTTTGTCCAGGCCGGGCTCGTGCTCGTGGTCGCGGCCCTGGCCTCGCGTGGCCAGTGGTTTATGCGAACCTAAAGGCCGGTCCGCGTTAGTCCACTCGTTGGAACCAAGCGGTTTTGAGATAAAGCGCTTCGGGGAACTGGATCGGGGCCGGGTGATCGATGTCCTGGATCGTCATGTGTTCCAGGTTGAGGATCACATGCTTGTCGTTGGCGGCCAGGCGGACCGTATCCACCAACATGGGCAGCGACATCTGGTACGTACAGGCGCTTACGATCAGGGTTCCCCCCGGCTTGAGGGCCGGTAAGGCGTTGTAGGCCAGCTTCCAAATCCCCCACTTCAAGGAGTCGCGCTTTTCGGCCGTCTTGGCGATGGCCGGCGGGTCCAGCAGAATCCAGTCGTAGGTTTCTGGGGCCTCGCTGGGCAGATATTCAAAGGCATTGGCCTCCACCACCGGGAACTCGAGACCGTTGAGCGCGGCGTCGGCGCGGGCGGTGTCCACGGCCAGCGGGTTCATGTCTACGGCCGTGGGGAGAGCCCCCGCCCGAGCGGCGCGCATCGCAAACGCCCCGGTGTAGCTGAAGACGTCGAGCACCTTGTCACCGGGCTTGAGGGCCGCTTCGAACGCGCGGCGAGTTCGGCGCTGGTCCAGGTAGAAGCCGGTTTTGAGACCTTGCTTTATCAAAACGGTGTGCTTCAGGCCGTCCTCGTGCATCACCACGCTATCCGGCACGGGGCCGAAAAGCTCGCCGGCGTGCGGGCTCAGGCGCTCCTCATTGCGTCCGGCCATGTCGCTACGTTCATAAACGCTGACGGGTTTGAGGGCTTCGAGCAGGGCGGGATACCAGAGGTCGCGCAGGCGTTCCATTCCCAGCGTGCGCACCTGCACCACGAGGTGGTCACCGTAGCGGTCGATGATCAAGCCGCTCAGGCCGTCGCTCTCGCCGCCACTCACGCGCCAACTGTCGGTGTTCTGCAATCGAGTGCGACGCATTTGGTCGGCCCGGGCCAAACGACGGGCAAACCAAGCCTGGTCAATGGGCTCATCCACGGTGGTGAGCATCCGCACGGGGAAGCGGCTTGCGGGGTTGAAAGTACCGGTTCCGAGCGTGGCTCCGTCCATATCACGGACGCGCACGAGCCCGCCCGGCTCGCCTTCACCATGTTCAATTTCGCCGCGCTGCACCCACGGGTAACCGTTGCGGATCTTCTTTTCGCGGCCTTTCTTTAGCCATACGTCGTGGGGCATGGGGCGCAAACTACCCGTTTCGCGCCGAGGTCACCTGAGCCCGGTAAGGTCTAAGGGAGGGGAATGGGCTCGCTTGCCGCCGCCTGGATGCGCTGCATGAGCTGGTAGAAGCTTTCGGTTTCCTTGACCGAAAAGTGCTTGCCAAACACGTGGTGAATGGCGTGGAGCATAAAGGGCCCCGCCTGTTCACGTGCCGCACGTCCTTTCTCGGTGAGGATGCAGTGAATACCCCGGCGGTCCTTGCCGCACCGCTCCCGGCGTACGAGACCTTCTTGGGAGAGGCGATCAACCAAGCGGGTCAGGCCGGATCGGCTGTAAACCACGCGGTCGGCCAGTTCATTCATGCGCAAGGTGCCGTTCTCCGCCATCTCAAGCGTCACGAGTACGTCGTAATCGCGCAGCGGGAGCGTGTTCGCGCGGGATAGGAACTCTTCCATTTGCATACCGATGCGAGAATGCGCGACCAGGCAGGCGTGGAAGGCTCGAACCTTGGGGTCCGAGAATGTCGACTCACTTAAAGGGGACATGCAAACAAATAGATGAGAGGGCGAGGCTGAGGGTTCCGGGAAGAGGCTTACCCGGAACCCATTCAGGTTCAGAACTGGATGATCGAGGTCGTATTGAAGAAGATCGACTTGTTCTGGACACCCAGCTGAGCGCGGAAGCGATCGTCATGCACGTAGCGGACCCCGAAGTTGAAATTCTCGGAGTCGTACTCGCCCAGCAGCGAGAACTGGTTGGGGAAGAGCAGCTCAGCGCCCCCAAATACGCGTTCCTGGAAAAAGCCGGTGCCAACGCCCGCGTGCGCTTTGAGCGCGATGGGCGAACCCACTCGACCGGTCGGATCCCAGTTCGGCGGGGTGAGGTCCACGGAGCCCACAAAGTAAGCCGTCTGGTTGATGGCGTCCATCGCGTCAATCACGCCAATCCCGACTTCGAAGTTGCCGAAGTTCTGCGGGATGATGGTGACCTTAGCGTTGGCGATGAACCGATTGCGGCCGTTATCACGGTCCACAAAACCGCCGCCCACTTCTACGTAGCGCATGGCGCCGTAGTTGATGCTAGGAATGCGGACACCATCGCCAAAACTGGCACCAAATGCAACCTGGCCGGGATCGGCGGTGTATGCGGTAGGAACGGTCATGAGACCCGTGGGGCCGAAGAGGGAGTTCGATTGCGTGAGCGCAGACCGAGTTCCGGTCAGGATCGGCTGCTTTTCCTTTTCGCTGGCCGCCGAGGCTAGCATCACGGACATTAAGGTCAGGGCACTCATAATCAAGGGAATATACGGTTTGAGGTGAGAAAAGGATGCCGCTCCTTTTCGTCCCCCGGACGTTTGAGAAGGATAGCTGTGGATAAGTTGCCGGTCAATCAAGAATCAGAGTCAGAACTGCTGTCGATTCTAAGAGAGCAGAACGACTTGCTGAAAGAGCAAATCGAAGCCAACAGGAACTGGGGCGTTCGATTTGGCATGGGCGTGGCGCAGGGATTCGGCACGATGATCGGCGCGACGGTGGTGATGTCGCTCCTGATCTACATGCTCAACTTGGCCACCAACTTTGACCCGTTGAAGCCGTACGCCACGCGTATTGTGGAGGAACTGGAGACGCGCCCCGGTCGCCCCGTGAATCCTCCCGAAGCCAAGCCCTAGGCGCGCTTCTTTGGATTGCGAGCGGGTTTCTTATTGGCCTCGGCGACGGCAATCGCCGCATCCATCCAAACCCCGAGTTCGTTCGGGTCATCCAAGATGGCTTGCGGCAAAGGGTAGTAGCTCATGGGGGCCGCCCCCGGCCAGGGAACGAAGGGTTCCATGCCGTGCTCTTCGAAGTCCCCTCGGTTGGCATCGCCGACCTTGAAGTAGAGGTGATTGTCGTCGGCGAGGGCAAAGAAAATGTCACCGGCGTAGAAGCCGTGCCCACCAAACATCGCCCGCGTGCGGACGGGCGTGTGTTCGCTCATGCGGGCCACCCACGCTTCGATCTGAGCTTTGTCATTCGGCATGGGATCCACCATACCGAATGACGGGTCTGGCTTAGCCGACCGAGTGTTCGAGGCTCACGGCAAGAAGCTTTTGCGCTTCGACCGCGAACTCCATCGGCAACTCACGGAACACGTCCTTACAGAAACCGCTCACGATCATGTTGATCGCGTCTTCCTCGTTGATCCCACGCTGGGCCAAGTAGAACAATTGATCTTCACCAATCTTGCTGGTGGTGGCCTCGTGTTCCATCTTGGCGGTGTTGTTCTTCACCTCGATGTACGGGAAGGTGTGGGCGCCGCAATGGTCGCTCATCAGCATGGAGTCGCACACGCTATAGTTGCGCGCGCCATCGGCGCCGGCGTTGATCTTGACCAGGCCCCGGTACGTGTTTTGGCCGTATTCGGCGCTGATGCCCTTGCTGACGATGGTGGAGCGGCTGCGCTTGCCGATGTGCACCATCTTGGTGCCGGTGTCGGCCTGCTGGCGGCGGCTGGTGAGGGCCACGCTGTAGAACTCGCCCACGCTGTCGTCGCCCTTGAGGATGACGCTGGGGTACTTCCAGGTGATCGCCGAACCCGTTTCCACTTGCGTCCAGGTGATGGTGCTGCGATCGCCCCGGCAAATGCCGCGCTTGGTGACGAAGTTGTAGATGCCGCCTTTGCCGTCCTTATCGCCGGGGTACCAGTTCTGGACCGTGCTGTACTTGATGGTGGCATCGGCCATGGCGACCAGTTCCACCACGGCGGCGTGAAGTTGGTTCTCGTCGCGCTTGGGCGCGGTGCAGCCTTCCAGGTAGCTAACGTAAGCGCCTTCCTCGGCGATGATCAACGTTCGCTCAAACTGGCCGGTGTTCTGCTCGTTGATGCGGAAGTAGGTGCTCAGTTCCATCGGGCATCGAACGCCCTTGGGGATGTACACAAACGAGCCATCGGTAAAGACCGCCGTGTTGAGGGTGGCGAAGTAGTTGTCGCTGTAGGGGACGACCGAGCCCAGATGCTCGCGAATGAGTTCCGGGTGGTCCTTGATGGCTTCGCTCATCGAGCAGAAAATCACGCCCGCTTCGCGAAGCTTGTCCTTGAAGGTGGTGACGACGGAGACGCTGTCGAACACGGCGTCCACGGCCACCCCGGCCAGGATCATCTGCTCGTGCAGGGGGATGCCCAGCTTTTCGAACGTGCGGATCAGTTCCGGGTCGGCCTCGTCCAGGCTGTTGAGTTTCGGGAGCTTCTTCGGGGCGGAGTAGTACGAAATGGCCTGCAGGTCGGGAACCGTGTGCTCCACGTTCGGCCACTTCGGGTAGGTCATCGTTTGCAGGTGGCGGAACGCTTTGAGGCGGAACTCCAGCATCCACTCGGGTTCGCCCTTGATGGCTGAGATCTTCCGGACGACGTCTTCGTTTAGCCCCGGCGGGAGCGTATCGGCTTCCACATCGCTGACGAAGCCCCACTCGTAATCACGCTCGGCGTGATGCTGCAGCAGCTCATCATCGTTGGAAATTTCTACGGGATTCGACACGGTCTCCATACTCGCTTTGTTCTCTACGGACATTTTGGCCGGGAATCTGCACTTTCCCGTCGGGATTGAGGCCGCCGGGCAAGAAAAAGGCCCCAAATGCGGATGCACTTGGGGCCAGTGGGTCGGGTTATCGGATCACTTGGATCGTCGCGGTGTCGACGAATAGGATCGGCTGCTCCGCGCCCTTTACCTCTTCCGGACTTGAGAGCCGCATGCGAATGGCTCTGTTGGTCGGATTCATATGGTTCGCCAGGTTTAGTGATCCGGTCCGCACGCTATCGGTCAGCTGGGAACCCGTAGCAAACAGGAAGTCCCAACTGTTTGTGTTCCAGTTCCACACATGCAATACGCACGCGGCCTTGAAGGTGTCGCTGCGGAATTCATACCGGTAAGTGAGCCCCGTGATGGTTCCTGTAGGAGCCACATAGTTGAACTCAGCATTCGGCAGTCCATTCTGGAAGTTGATGACCTGCAGTCCATACCGAACGTCGTCGCTCAGGCGAAGATCATTAAGCGTCCCTCCGACATTCGTGAAGTTCTTCAAGGTCGCCGTGGCAGGGATGAGCAACGGCTCGCCCAGGACGTTGAGGTTCATCTGAAGCTCATCGCCAAGGTATTCCGCCGTGATCGTGCCGTTATAGTCCGCCGGATCGCTGGTCGTCGTGATGTTGAAGGTCGCCGAGGTTGCACCCGCCGCCACCGTCACCGTTGCCGGGACCGTGATGAGCGGACTGTTGTCAGCCAGGTTCACCACCAGGCCACCAGCCGGAGCCGCGCGCTTCAGCGTGAGCGTGGCAACACTGGTGTTGCCGCCAACCACCGGGTTCGGCACGGCCGAGAGAGTGTTGAGAATGTACGGCTCGATTTCGAGCTGCCACATGCCGCGTCCGAACGTACCGGCCGTCAGCTGACGGGTCGTGCCGTTGATCACGAGTTCATCCACTCGCACGCGCGGCAGGCCGCGCGGCGTGGTGATGTCGGTCCAAGTGGCGCCGCCATTCTTGGTCATCCACACCCCGACGTCCATGGCGACGTACCAGGTGTTGTTCGGGTCGTCCGGGTGGCGAACGATGGAGTTCGCCGGCACATCGGGCAGGCCCGTGCCAACCGCCGTCCACACCGGGGTCGCGGCATCAATGTTGGTGCAGCGATACACGTGTTGCGTGCCGGAGCTGGAGAGCGTGACCACCACATCCTGTTGGTTGGTGGGGTGGAACGCGATTTCCGTTACCACGCGGTTGGGCAAGCCGTTGGCTTGGCCTTGTCGGTCAATGCGCGCGAAATTCACACCAAAGTCGGTGCTCATTTCGATGCGGCCATCGCCGCCCACGAGGATGCGGTTGGAGTTGCCCGGGGCAATGGCGATCGAGTTGATCGAACTGGTGTCCAGAGCGCGTCCGCCGAGTTGGAGTGTCCAGGTTCCCGTCGCCCGGTTGAACCGGTTGAGCGAGGACGTGTTGGCGTAGAGGTATTGCCCGTTATTCGGGTCCAGGCGAAGCAAGCCGATGAACGGAATGCTGCTCTGGCCCGTGAACGTGCTGCCACCGCTGGCAATCGTCGTCTGGGAGCCGTAGCCATTCGTCGTCGCATAGATGTTTTGTCCTTGCGACGAGTTGTACTGCTGGTTGATATTGAACGGATTGATCGCGTTGCCCGCGCCGTCGCCGGCCCCGATGTTCGCCCAGTCCGCGATGTTGCCAAAGCTGTGGGGCGTCGAGTTGTCCTGCGTTCCGCCCTTCACATAGTTGCGATTGGTCGGGTGCTGGCTGATGCGATAGAACTGCGTGATCCCGAGGCGACGGTTGAGGTTGCCGTAGGTGATCGTGTCGTCCGTTTGGATCGTGTTGTTGAGGTCGTTGAACGTCAGCAGGTACACGCCGCCGTCGGTGCCCACCAGAATCCGGTTCGGATTGTTAGGGTCGATCGCGACGTCGTGGTTGTCCTGGTGAACAATGGCATTGTTGGTGTAGGCAGCTTGCCACACACCGGCACCGTTCTTGCCGCCGCCGATGCTACGCCAGCTGGCACCACCATCCACCGATTGCGTGATGTCAATGAGGCCGGAGTACAGCACGTCATCGTTGCCCGTGGCCGTGGGGCGCGACGAACAACGCAGGTACCAGTCGTACCAACTCTGCGACCAGTTGTAGTTCGAACTGCCGTTCGGGAAGCTGGTCGTCGTATTGGTCCACGTAGCCCCGGCGTTCGTCGACTTGTAGATTTGTCGGTCGCCCGTGCGCTTGACGTAGACCGTATCCGGGTTGATCGGGGAGGCAGCCACGCCAATGTTGCCCGTCCCTGTGCCCGGGAGGGTGATCGCCGTCCAGGTTGCACCTTGGTTTTGCGAGCGATAGAGCACCGGCGTGATTCCGCTGCCTCCGGCACCCGCCCAAATGTTGCGACCGCCCGAGCGCGGGGCACCCACGGCGAGTTCCGTCCACCGTTGGCTATTTGCAAACGCCACACTCCAAGTCGCGCCCGCATCCGTCGATCGCACGACATTTCCTGTGGCCGTGGTGGCATAGACAATGTCGTTGTTGTCGGGGTCGAACGCAATTCGGCGAATTCGGGCCGAGCCGAAAACCCCGGTCCCCGTGGAGGTCCAAGTGTTGCCTCCGTCGGCGGAGCGCATGATCCCGATGCCGGGCTTACCACCGCCGTTCAGGTCACCCGTGCCCACCAGGATCACGTTCGGATCGTTGGGCTTATAGGCGAGGGCATTGACGCCCATGGTCGGCCAGGCATCGCCCAGCGGCGTCCAGTTCACGCCCGCGTCGGTCGTGCGCCACACGCCACCTTCGGCACCCCCTGCGAGGAAGGTATTCGGGTTGGTCGGGTGGAACGCAACGGCGTTTACGCGGCCGTTAACCGGGCTGAGGCCGAAATAAATGCGGTACGGGGCGTTGATGTCCGTGCCGCCAATGAACGTCCAGTTCGGCGCCACGGCACCCTGGAAGTTCGGATTGAATCCCGGTCCCGTGATGCGCTGTTGGCGATCTCGGTTTTCGCCGATGTAGCCTTCGTACTTGTTGTTTTCCTGGGCGATGTAGGTGCGCGCCCAGTCGTAGTAAGCGCTGCCATCCCAGTCGTCCGCCGGATAAGCGCGGATCTCCATGTACTGGAGGTAAGACTCGATATAGTCCAGGCCCGGGGTTTCATCCCCCTCTTCGACTTCCTTTTCTTCTTCCTCCCAGCCGATGGCCTCGCGGTACTCGGCATAGGTTTCGCGGTACTCCTCAATCGCGTTGCGCAGGCCCTTGACGCTTCGAATCTGCAGGAAAATCGGAGCTTGGGGAGCGAGGGGCTCGGCCTTCACGACGTTCGCGCGACCTTCAAGTCGCTCCAGGGCGTCCTCGTAGCTCACGCCCTTGAACAGGCGGATGACGACGTTGCCCTGCGGGTCACGGTGAGTGATCGTGCCGATGCCTTGAGCCAGCATGCTCACGTTGTCCCAGAAGCTGCTGGACTCGCGAACGGTGATGGCAATGTCCTTGTGAGTGGTGAATTGGGGTGCGGAGGAAGCGTGAGCCGACGCCACGCCGAACATGGCCCCCGTCACAACCAATCCCGCCACCAACGCGGTGCGACTTATTTTAAAGAGATTCATTTGAACTCAGTTCCACGCGGCGCGCAAAGTACGTGCCGCTTTCAGGTCCCAAAATTATATCTCCGGGAACCTGAGGAAAGACTCGTAGAAATACCGGGTCCAATCAAGAACCGTGACGATACCGGGGCCGGGGTTCCTTCCTCCCGGTGCGGAGGCGGTCGAATCGGGTAAATCAGTGCCTGCCAGGGAAGCACGCATGGCCGCCGCCGTACAAACCGAAACCGTCGCGATCACGATCAACGACATTGAGCTCCACGTTCCCAAGGGTGAGCTCATTGTCGAATCGGTGAAGCGACTGGGGTTAGAGATCCCCATCTTCTGCTACCACCCGCGCATGAAGCCGGTGGGGATGTGCCGCATGTGCCTGGTGGAAGTGGGCTTTAAACAACCCGACGGCTCCGTGCGCAAGATGCCGAAGCCGCAGGCGGGCTGCACCTTGCCGGCCAGCGATGGCATGGTGGTCTACACCGACACCGAGATGGTGCATCGCGACCGCAAGGGCGTGCTCGAATTCCTGCTGATCAACCACCCGCTGGACTGCCCGATCTGCGACCGCGGTGGCGAGTGCCCCCTGCAAAACAACACCCTGGCGTACGGGCCTTCGACTTCCCGCTTCCTGGAAGTCAAGCGTCACCTCCCCAAGGCGTACCCGCTCAGCGAATACGTCACGCTCGACCTGGAGCGATGCATCCAGTGCGGCCGGTGCGTGCGCTTTACGGAAGAGATTTCGGGTGATAGTCAACTCGCTTTCCGGTTCCGAGGCGCGGCCATGCAGCCCTCGACCTTCCAACTGACGGATTTCGAATCGCGCTTCAGCGGCAACGTCATCGAGATCTGCCCGGTCGGCGCCCTGACGAGCAGCAAGTACCGCTTCCGTGCCCGCCCGTGGGATTTGGAAACCCGGCCTGGCATTTGCACCCTCACGCCTTGCGGGACCAACGTGTACTACGACTACCGTTCGGGCCGCCTGATACGCATCAATGGGCGCACCAATGAGGACGTGAATGAAGAGTGGACGAGCGACACGACCAAGTTCGGCCACGACGCGCTTTACAACAACGCGAATCGCATCCAGGTCCCGCACGTGCGGGAAGGGGATAGCTTCCGCGCCGTCGGGTGGAGCGACGCCTACGCCGCCGTTCTCGCGGCGACCGAGGGTAAGCGCACCGCGGTGTTGGCGGGCACCATGCTCTCCAACGAAGACTACTTCGCGTGGCAGTCCTTGGCCCGCACGGCCCTCGCGACCAACCACCTCGACCTGCGCTGGCAACGAACGCTCCTTCCGGCCAGCCAAATGTTGAAGGCGCGCACCGGCCTGGCGGGAGTTCAGTACGGGATCGCCGACCTGGAAAATGCCCCGGCCATTCTCGTGTTCGGCACCAACCTGGCTGCCGACCAGCCGATGAGCTACCTCCGCACGCGCAAAGCTTGGTTCCGCAATGGTGCCCGCGTCGTGGTGGCGCATCACGAAGCCAGCGAAGCCGAGAGTTTCGCCCATGTGGTGCTGCGTTACCGACCGGGGACGGCCGGAGAGCTGGCCGCCGGCCTGGCGCACCTCTTGGCCCCCGAACTCGCCGAGGCCACCCGCGTGGCCACGCCGGAATGGACCGAAGCCCAAACCGGAGTGCCCGCCGACCGACTGCGGGAAGCCGCCGAGGCCCTGCGTGGCACGGAGTTTGCGGCGATCACGACGCACGGCCTCTTTGATGAAACCAACGGCGTTACGGCGTACCATACGCTCGCCTTGCTGACCAGCCATGCCGGAGGCAAGTTCAACGGCCTGGTGAACCACGCCAACGAGCAGGGTGGCCGCGAGATGGGCTTTGCCCCGGACCTCGGCCCGGGCGGGGAAGCCGTCACCGCCGGCATGAACACCGCCGAAATCCTGCAAGCCGCCGCCAAGGGTGAGATTGACACCTTGATCTTGGTCGGGTGCGACCCGATCCGCGATTTCCACGATGTGAACCTCGCCACCCAAGCTCTGGAGGGTGTACAGAACCTCGTGGTGGTGGATAGCGCCCAAACGGAAGCCTGCGCTTACGCCAGCGCGATCCTGCCGATGGCGTTGCCCGCCGAACGCGATGGCACGTACACAAGTTGCGAACGACGGGTGCAGCGCATGGCGCGCATCCTGAACGCTCCGGGCGAGAGCAAGGCCCCGTGGCAGATTGCCATGGAACTTGGCCTCCGATCCGGGGTGACGGCGCCTTACTTCCATGCGCGCGACGTCATGAACGACATCGCCGCCCGCGTGCCTGCCTACAGCGTGGCCGCCTACGACGCGATCCCGGAAACCGGGATTCGATTGGAGAATCCGGATGGCCAAACGCGCTCTAACGATGCCGTGGTCCAGGCACTCCAAACCCTGCTGGGGGGCAGGTAAAGTCCGATAGGCATGGAACAGGTGGGCGCTTGGCTCGAAGGGGCTAGTAACAACGAGTTCACCGTTGCGGGCATGCCCGGCAGCACCTTCATGGCGCTGGTCCGGGTCATTCTCGTCATCCTTCCCATTCTCACCCTGGTGCCCGGCATCATCTGGTGGGAACGCCGGTTGCTCTCGTGGATGCAAGACCGCATCGGTCCGAACCGTAGCGGCACGATCACCCTCCCGAACGGCCGCCAGATTCGCACATTTGGCCTGATTCAGCCGCTGCTGGACGGCGTGAAGCTATTCCTAAAGGAAGAGATCAAGCCGAGCGCGGTGGACCGACTCATTTACGTCATCTCGCCGGCCTTGGCGCTGTTCCCGGCCTTCGCCCTCGGGGCGACCCTGCCGTGGACCCCGCACACCGGATTCTGGGGCAACTTTTCCCCGGCCGCGAACATCGATATCGGCATCCTTTGGGTGCTGGCCATCTCGAGCTTGGGTGCGTACGGCATCGTGCTGGCGGGCTATTCCAGCAACAACAAGTATTCGCTGATGGGCGGCCTGCGGGCCAGCGCACAGCTGATTTCTTACGAACTCGCGATGGGCGTCTCGTTGGCGTGCATTGCCCTGGCCACCGGGTCACTCAAGATGACCGACATGGTGGCGGAACAAGAGAAGGCGCTGTGGGGCGTGATCCCGCAGGTGCAGAACTGGTTCCTGTTCACGCCGTTCGGCTTGCTCTCGGCGGTGATCTTCCTAATCGCGCTGGTGGCGGAAACGAACCGCGCCCCGTTTGACCTTCCGGAAGCGGAAAACGAGCTCATTGCGGGCTACCACACCGAGTACTCGTCCATGAAGTTCGCCGTGTTCTTCATGGGTGAATACGCGGCGATGTTCGTGTTCAGTGGCGTCTTTGCCGCCGTGTTCATGGGTGGTTACCACTTCATGCCGTTCAACTACGACGAACTGGCGGTGACCTTCCCGAACCTCAGCTCCTTCTGGTACGCCCTCCGCGACCTCAACTATTGGCTCGGCCCCGCCGGGTTCTTGGTCAAGCAGATCTTCATGCTGTCCTTCTTCATCTGGCTGCGCGCTACGCTCCCGCGATTGCGCTATGACCAGCTGATGAACCTGGGTTGGAAGAGCCTGCTACCGACGGCGGTCGCCAACTTCATCATCGTGGGGATCTGGATCGTGGCCACGGAAATGTACGGCGTCCTGGGCGGCTGGGTGGCCTTCTTTGGTGCGGTGGCGCTGCTTGCGCTGCTCTACTTCAACTTGGTTTCGGCCTCGCGCAAGTCGCGGGAAGCCGAACAACGCCAAGCCATCTCGCTGGTGGATGGCACTGAACGACGTTCCATCTCTCTCGTGGACCCGGCCCCGGCTTCTTCGAGCGGCAAAACCTTATGACCATGAACTTCTTTAGGAATCTGGAGGCTGGCCCGTGACGACGAACCAGATCGCCTTCCTTGCCCTCGCGCTCCTGGCCCTCATCGGCGGGGGCGGCGTGGTGTTTAGCCAGCGTCCCGTCCGGGCCGCCATGTGCTTGGTGTTGAACTTCCTGGTGCTCGCCGCGCTTTACTTTATGCTGGGCGCGCAGATGCTGGGGATCTCGCAGATCATGGTTTATGCGGGGGCCATCATGGTGCTGTTCCTGTTCATCGTGATGATGCTGCGCATGGACCGGGAAGAGCCGCACAAGGTGTGGTGGACCAGTGCGCCGATCATCGGTGCCGTCTTTGGGTCGCTCGTGCTGTTCATCTTCGCCCTTGGCATTCGGCCGGTGGCCGAAATGAAGCCCGGAGTTGTGGACCCGAAGTTCGGGACGCCGCAAGCCATCGGCATGGAAATGATGACCACTTACGCGTGGCCGTTTGAAGTTGCGAGCATGTTGCTCCTTGTCGGGATCGTGGCCTCGATCATCCTGGCCAAGAGGCGAATCTAGTGTCGCTCCTCGCGATGGCGCCCACCGGGATCGTAAGTGACGTCCCCATCGAGTGGTTCTTGCTGCTCGGAGCGATGCTGTTTGCCCTCGGGGCCGTGGGTGTGGTGGTACGCCGCAACCCCGTCACCGTGTTCATGTGCATCGAGCTCATGCTCAATGCGGTGAACCTCACATTTTTGACGTTCGCCCGTTACCAAAACGGATGGGGACTCAAGTACGAAAACGCCCAGCAGGCGGCCATGAACGGCCAAATGATGGTGATTTTTGTGATGGCCGTTGCCGCCGCCGAAGTTGCGGTCGGGCTCGGCATCATCATGGCCATCTTCCGGGCACGTCGCGAAGTGGACGTGGACGACCTGAGCACCCTGAGGAACTAAGGAGATCACGATGGATTACAAGCTAATTTGGTGGGTTTTCGCCCTTCCGCTCTTCGGGTCTCTCTTCCAAGCCTTGGGCGGCAAGATCGTGGTGGACACGTTCGGCCCCAAGCTCGGTCGCCGCATCTGCGGGGCCCTGGGGGTCGCGCCCATCGCGCTGGGTTTCCTCATCGCGCTTCCGCTGACGCTGCAGCTGATGCAGCAGCCGGAATCCGAACGAGCGGTGGTGCTCACCCTGTTCGAATGGATCAGCACGCAAGCGATTTCGATCCCGTTTGAGTTCCGTGTGGACCCGCTCTCGATGACGATGGTGCTGGTCATCACCGGTATCGGGTCGCTCATCCACCTCTACTCCATCGGCTACATGTCCGAGGAGCCGGATTTCCCCCGGTTCTTCACCTACCTCAACCTGTTCATCGCGTTGATGCTGGTGCTGGTGCTAGGCAACAACCTCGCCATGCTGTTCATCGGCTGGGAAGGGGTTGGTCTGTGCTCTTATCTCCTCATCGGCTTTTGGTACAAGGACCTCAAGAACTCGGCGGCGGCCAACAAGGCGTTCATCGTCAACCGCATTGGTGACGTGGGTCTTACGCTCGGGATGTTCTGGCTGGTGGTGCTGGCCGCGCAAAACAAGGATGCGCTCGGCATTGTGGATAGCCGCTGGCTGAGCTACGACGTTTTGCTCCCACAGATTGGGCAACTTCTCGCGAGCAAGCCGTTTGATGCGACGATGATCGCTCTGCTCCTGTTCATTGGGGCGTGCGGGAAGTCGGCGCAATTCCCCCTCTTTGTCTGGCTGCCGGACGCCATGGCCGGCCCGACGCCGGTTTCGGCGCTCATTCACGCGGCGACGATGGTCACGAGCGGCATCGTGTTGCTCAACCGAGTGCAAGAGATCTTCCTTGCCTCTCCGTTCGCTATGAACGTGGTGGCGATTGTCGGTGCTGCAACAGCCCTGCTGGGGGCGGGCATTGCCTTCGGCCATACGGACATCAAGAAGGTGCTCGCGTATTCCACCGTTTCGCAATTGGGCTATATGTTCATTGCGTGCGGCGTGGGGGCGTTCTATGCCGGGATGTTCCACGTCATTACCCACGCGTTCTTTAAGGCGCTCTTGTTCTTGGGTTCGGGTGCGGTCATCCACGCGATGGCGCACGACCAAGACATGCGTAATTACGGACGGTTGCAAAAGTATCTGCCCATCACCTATCTCACGATGGGGATCGGGTGGGCGGCCATTGCCGGGGTGCCGTTCCTCTTTAGTGGCTTCTGGAGTAAAGAAGCGGTGCTCTATAGCGCTCTGAATGCTCCGGAGAACATGACCACGTTCACCATTGCCGGGATGTCCCCGGGTGCCTTTGCGGGCTGGGTGGGCTTGGCCGTGGCCGGGATGACGGCGTTCTACATGACGCGCATGATGGCGCTGACTTTCGGCACCGACAAGGAGCGCTGGCGCGACCTCGCCCCGGCGCACCACGACGTGCATGCGCATCACGATGACCACGGGCATGACCACGCCCACGGCGATCACCACCACGGTGATCACCATCACGGCGAGGACACCGAGGGCTTCTTCATGACCGATGAGGAAATGAACGCCCAGGTGCACGCGCACGAGCACCACCACGAACTCGACCAAACCCACGAGCCGCACGAAGTGCCGTGGACAATGTGGGCGCCGCTCGCCATCCTCGCGGTGTTCTCGCTCGGCTTTGTGGGTTACGCCATGGAAGCCGGCCACTGGCTGCAAGATTGGCTTCACCCGTGGGGCGGCTCGAAGGTCGAGAAGGGCCATGCCGTCAGCCACGACCTGCTGACCATTCTCAGCATTGTGGTGGGCACCACCGGCATTCTCGGGGCGTTTGTGGCCTACCGCAAACTCCCGGCTACGGAAGGTTTCGACCTCAGCAAGTGGAACCCTCTGCGCCGCGCCGCGGCGGCCTCGTTCTACACCGATTGGTATTCCAACAAGGGCAGTGCCATGTTGGCCAACGGGGTCGGGGCCGTGGTTCGGCTTTTTGATATTGGGATCATCGACAACCTGGTCAAGGCCGTCGGCGCCACCTTCGGGGTGGTCCTCAGTGCCATTGGGAAGCGGTTCCAAACCGGCTACGTGCGCAACTACGCGCTGATGATGCTGGTGGGAGGCTCCGCCATCATCGTGTACGCCCTGGTGCAAGTGATCGGAGGCAAGTTCTAATGGAAAACACGGGTCTCGGAATCCTCTCGCTCTTGCTGGCGGTGCCGGTGCTGGGGGCCATCTTCTTGATGTTCATCCCGGAGACCTTTGAGCGCGCCATCAAGGGCGCAAGCATGGTCTTCAGCCTGGTGGCCCTTGGAGTCGCCGCGACGGTGCTTAGTCAGTTCGATGGGCGTTCGTTCCACTTCCAGATGTTGGAAGCGGTGCCGTTCTTACCCAGCATTGGCGTGCAGTGGAAGGTCGGGGTGGATGGCATTAGCATCTGGCTCATTGTCCTCACCACATTCCTGACGGTGGTGGCCAACTGGTTTAGCTACTACATCAAGACACGGGTCAAGACGTACTTCATCCTGCTGCAGTTCCTGCAGATGGCGATGCTGGGCGTGTTCGTTTCGCTGGACCTCATCCTGTTCTATGCCTTCTTCGAGGCCTCGCTGGTGCCCATGGCATTGCTGGTCTACATCTGGGGTGGCTCGGACCGGGCTTACGCGGCGCGCAAGTTCTTCATCTATACGTTCGGGGCCAGCATCTTCATGCTCATCGGCATGATCGCTCTGGCCATGCAAATGCAGAAGGTGACCGGCGCGATGACGTTCGATCTCATTGCAATCCAGGCTCAGGTGGCCAATGGCGCGCTATGGGCGAATGCCGTACAGCTTCAAACGATGGTCTTCTGGACCTTCGCCATCGCGATGATGGTGAAGTGCCCGATGTTCCCGTTCCACACGTGGTTGCCGGATGCCCACACCGAGGCCCCGACGGCCGGTTCGGTCATCCTGGCGGGCGTCTTGCTGAAGATGGGCACCTTCGGGTTCCTGCGCTTCTGCTTGCCGCTCTTCCCCGAGGCCATGCAGAATGCCGTGCCCATATTGATGACGCTCTGTGTCATTGGCATCGTGTACGGAGCCATCGTGGCGACCATGCAGGACGACGTGAAGAAACTCGTCGCGTATTCCTCGGTGGCGCACATGGGCTTTGTGATGCTGGGCATCGTTTCGCTTTCCAGCACCGGCCTCATGGGCGGGGCGTATCAGCAACTCAACCACGGGGTGAGCACCGGCGCGTTGTTCCTCCTTATCGGTCTGCTTTACGAGCGCATCCACACGCGCAAGTTCTCCGATATGGGTGGCCTGAAGGCGCAGATGCCGATCTTTGCGGCCCTGTTCCTCATCGTGATGTTCTCGAGTGTCGGCCTGCCCGGCACCAACGGGTTCATCGGTGAATTCCTGGCCATGATGGGCGCCTTCCAAGCCGGAATGGCGGGGGCGTTCGGCCTCAACATCTGGCTGCCGGTCATCGCCGGCACGGGCGTTGTGTTTGCGGCGGTCTACTTGCTCAAGATGTTCATGAAGGTCTTCTACGGACCCATTACGAACCAAGACCTCTTGAGACTCAAGGACATCAAGACGCACGAGATCGTGCTGGTGGGCATGTTCATCGTCCTCATCTTCTGGGGCGGGATTTATCCCAACACCTTTATGAAGCCGATGGAAAGCAGCCTGGGGGCGGCCCGCATGATGGCGGTGAACCCGCAAGGCATGCGCCCGAGCTGGAGCGAGCCTTTGCACGAAATTGACCAAGACGGCAACCTGGTGCAGGTGCTGCCGCGAGCCGAAGGAGTTGCGCTGGGCGAATACACCGTGCAGCAGCAGATTGCCCCGGCTAACCACCACTTCGAAAATCTAAAGAATGAAGAACCCGCCGAGGTGGCCCAACGATGAACCCTTACGTGATTCCCACCATTGACTGGACGGCGGCCATGCCGGTGATTGTGGTGTTCCTCACCGGGATCGCCGCGCTCTTGGTCGAGATGTTCCGCCCCCGGCAGAACAACAACGTCATCGTGGGCATCAGCCTCACCGGTTTAGCCGTGGCGGCTTACTTGATTGCCACGCAAGTCGGCATGCCGGCCATGGATACGTTCGCGGGGATGATTCGCCGCGACCACCTTGGCCTCATGCTCCAACTGCTGATGGTGGTGGCCTGCGGCCTGACCTTCCTCTTTGGCGAGAACTACCTGCGCGAACGCCGCATGGCGTACGGCGAGTTCTATCCGCTGGCGATCTGGTCCACGGCGGGCGGCATGATCATGGTGGGCACGGACCACCTGCTCATGGTCTTCATTGGCCTGGAAGTGCTCTCCATCTCGCTCTACTGCATGGCCGGCTTGGCCCGCGAAGAGCAGCGCTCGGCGGAATCCGCGCTCAAGTACTTCCTGCTCGGTTCGCTGGCCTCGGCGTTCCTGCTCTACGGCATCGCGTTCTTCTACGGAGCGACGGGCACGCTGAGCCTGACGCAGATCGGCATGAACGGCGCGCAGATGAACATGCAGATTCTGGCCACCGCCTTCGTGCTGATGGGCTTGGGCTTCAAGGCATCCTTGTTCCCATTCCACATGTGGACGCCGGACGTTTACCAGGGGGCTCCGACCAACGTGAGTGCCTTCTTGGCTACGGTATCCAAGATCGCGGCCCTTGGCCTGATGGCCCGGATGCTGCCGGTGATGGGGCAGACGCAAGACTTCTGGTTCCCGGTGCTGTTCTGGCTCTCCATGCTCACCATGACGGTGGGGAACGTCTCGGCCATTGGCCAGACCGACCTCAAGCGCATGCTAGGCTTCTCGTCCATTGCCCACGCGGGCTACGTGATGGTGGCGCTGCTGGCGCACCTCAAGAACCCCAAGGCGGTGACGCTGGACGCGATGGTGTTCTATCTGGCGGTGTATAGCGTGGCGACGATCGGGGCCTTTGCGGTGCTGACCCTGGCCGTGCGGAATGCACAAGAAGACGCGCGGGCTTCCGCCCTGCACGGGCTGTGGAAGCGCAACCGGTTTGCCGCCGGGGCCTTCATTGTGTTCCTCATCTCGCTCATCGGCATCCCGTTCACCGGGGGCTTCTTGGGCAAGCTGCTCATCTTCCAGGGCGCGCTCAAGGCCGACCTGCTGCCGCTTGCCATTGTGTTGGGCGTCAATTCGGCGATTAGCGTGGCGTACTACCTGTTCATGGCCAAGGCCGTGTTTGTAGATGAAGAGGAACTGACCGGCGCGCGTGTCAGCCAGACCTCCGGGGGCCTCAAGCTCACTTGCGTGGTCTGTGCGGCGGCCGTGTTTGGGTCTTGGTTCTTTGGTTCGGCGGTGCAAAGCATGCTCCAGGCTCCGAACGAAGCGGCGGTCAAGGTCGAGCGACCGGTTTTCGCCAATAATCGCTAAGCAAAAGAACCCTCTCGGCCTCATGCTGTGCCGAGAGGGTTTGTCTTTTTTGAGCCGGGTGGCTAGGCGGCGCGGACCTTGGGTTTCCTTTCCGGTTCGTCGCCGAAAAGCTCACCGTTCGTTCGGAAATGGCTGACGCTCTGCATCAACCGGCTCGCCATGGATTCCAGCTCTTCCACGGAGTCCTGAACCGAAGCCATCGAGTCCACGGTGTGCCCGATCCCCGCCGTGACGAGTTGAATCGAGGCGCTCACTTCTTCCGAGCCCGCGCTGACTTCTTGAGCCCCCGCCGTGGATTGCTGAGCAATGGCCGCGACGCTCGAAATCGCTTCGGTCACATTGGTTACGCTGGAGCTCATGTGTTGGAGCGAGCCATGGTTGCGCTCGGATGTATCACGCACTTGCTTGAGCGTGGACATGATGGCATCCAGTCGCGGGGTCAGCTCCTCGGAAACCTTGGAGACGTGCTCGACTTCCTCCACGCTGGACTGCATGTCTTCCACGGTGCGGGAGAGGTCTTCACGGACTTCGGTAATCATCACGCCAATCTCGCGCGCTGCCTCTTGCGACCGCTCGGCGAGCTTACGGACCTCGTCGGCCACCACCGAGAATCCCCAGCCGGCCTCTCCGGCGCGAGCCGCCTCAATCGCCGCGTTCAGGGCAAGCAAGTTGGTCTGGTCGGCGATTTCTTCAATGGTCTGGACGATCTTGCCAATCCGGTCGCTCTTGGCGCCGAGCTGGTTGGCGTGCGTGGCAGAGTGCCCGATCTTCTCGCGCACCCGCTGAGTGCCATCAATGCTGTGGCGAATGGCTTGGGTTGCCGCTAGGATCTCGGACTCAGACTCATTGAGGGCCCTGGCCTGCTCTTGCGCGCTGACTTGCATCTCTGCCATGGCCTGCTGCAGCATCGCCGCCTCTTCTGCCACCGAAGAGGCATTGCGGGCGAGGCTCTCGCTTCCGTTGGCGATCTCCATCGTGCTGCGGGCCGATTCTTCTACGGCCAGCGAAACTTGCTCCGCCGAGAGCCGCATTTCTTGCGCGGTCGATTCCACCGTTGTCGAGGACTCCCGCAGGTCGCGACTTTGGGTCGTCAATTCGCCGGCACAACTTCGAATATCCCCGATGACGTGATTGAGCTTGGACACCATTTCGGCCAGGCTCTGGCCCAGGGCATCCTCGGGGCTGGCGAGGTTCACGCGGACCGTGGTGTCACCGTCGGCGACCTGACGGGCCACGGCCGCCTTCCCCTGCAGATAGCTCTTCATCTCGCGGCAAGAGGCGCTCGCTTCACCGATTTCGTCGCTTCCCGTGTGGGTGACTTCAAAATCGAGGTTCCCCCGCGCCACCGATTGCAAGCCCTTGGTGAGCGCCGCAATGGGCCGGGTCAGCATCCGCGCCAGCAGAATCCCGACGATCGCAATGACAATGGCCCCGGCAATGAGGAACCTGTACATGGTCCCCAGCACGCCTTCGTACTTGCTAAAGAAGTGCGTGGCGGAGGTTTCGAGGCTTACGCTCCACCCAACCCCGGGGTAGCCGAGCGCTCCTTTTGACTTGGCCGTGGCGGCCACGAGAGGGGAGCCAGAGGCGCCCTCGAAAATCTTGGTCTGGACGTTACCAGGCTTGAGCGAGGCGACGAGACTCGGAAGGGTTCCGCCGCCGGCCGCCGGGCTGAGATCAAGGTTCTTGAACTCGGCACCCTTGGTCTGGGCAGCCGAACGGAACAGGGCCGTGCCATCCGGGCGATACAGAGTCAGGGTGGTTTGACCTTCAGCGGCCCCTTCGAACGTGCCCAGGGTTTCCGCAAAGATCCCTTCGATCACCGCCGGACGAGCGTAATTGCGCCAGACCCCAATGACCTTGCCGTTGGCATCCTTCACCGGGGCGGAAAACGCCATGGCGTAGCCATCATGGCCAAAGATTTTGGCCAGGTCTTCGTAGGCTTGGAAATCATCCACGACGGTGCCCGTGAGGACCTCGGAATCCGTGAATTCACCCTTAAGCGACTTGATAAACCATGGTTCACTCTTGAAGTTCTTTGTGAACAAGGACTTCGTGTTTACGGGCTGGCCATCCCAAGTTACGCTACTCGCTGCCACAACACGGCCGCTAAGGTCCACAAACATCATCAGGTCGTATACCGGGGTGTACGTGGCCATGTAGTTGTTCATCACCTTGGTGACTTCGTTCGTGCCGTCGGTCTTGTACCAAGTGGATTGGTCGCGCACGGCCGTATTGAGGCCAAATGCTTGGACGTCGCCGTAGCGTTCAAACAGATTTCGCTCAATGACGTCGATCCCGCTCCCGGCGATGAGCGCCAGGGAACCGCGGGCGGCTTCCTTCGATTGTTCAACCCCTTGTTGAACGATGTAGAGTCCCACCAAAATGGGAACCATTCCAAAAACGGCAAGCGTCAGCAGAACCTTCTGCTGAATGCGAAATTTCCTGAACCCGAGCATAACATGCACCGAGACCCTACGGCTCTCAAGCTTGATTATTGGCACCCCCCTTAATCTCTTGATTAAAAGTCAATAAATTTTCCGGCCAAAGTTGTAAAAAGTCATGACAAGGAAGAAAAGAAAATGCCCCCTAGCCTCTCCGTAGAAGAGAAGTAGGGGGCAGTGGCCGTCCGGGGCGAACTTAAGCGGCTTGGCTGTCTTCGTGATTGAAGGAGTGAGCTTCCAATTGGAAGCGATCCACTGCTTCTTGCAAACGACTGGCCATGGCTTCGAGTTCCTCGGCGGAGCCGCGAATCTCGACGATCGCCGAGGTAGTGCTCCCGATGCCGTGGTTGACTTGCTCCACGCTGGCGGAAACCTCCTGGGCGCTGGCGCTCATTTCCTGAGCCCCGGCCGCCGATTCCTGAGCCACCGAAGCGACCCCGGCAATGGCGTTGGTCACGCTATCCACGTTGTTCACCATCTGCGTGAGAGCGGCGGCGTTGCTTTCGGCCACATCGCGCACTTCGGCGAGGGCGTTTAGCACCACGTCGACCTTCTCGGTCACACCTTCGGCAAACTCGGCCACTTGCTCGACTTCGTCCGCGCTGGTGCGCATCACGTTCACCGTAGCGGCTACGTCGGAGCGCACGTCGCCGATCAGCGCCGCGATCTCTCGGGTGGCACTCTGGGAGCGCTCGGCGAGCTTGCGGACTTCTTCGGCAACCACCGAGAAGCCTCGGCCGGCTTCACCAGCGCGGGCCGCTTCGATGGCAGCGTTCAGGGCCAGCAGGTTCGTTTGCTCGGCGATGTCTTCGATCGCCTGCACAATGCTGCCGATCTGTTCGCTCTTTTCACCCAGGCGCTCTGCCTGGCTGGCGGCCGAACCGATCTGTTCGCGCACCTTGCGGGTGCCGGTGATGGCTCGGTTCATGGCCTCGGCGGCATCCTTCATGCCGGATTCCGTTTCGTCAATGGCGGCGTCCTGCTTCACTGATCCACTTCGGATCAGATCCATGGCACGCTGCAGTTCGTCGGCATCCTGGGCAACCATGCTGGCGCTCTGAGCCAGCTGCTCGCTACCGCGGGCGATTTCCATCGCGCTGCGGGTGGATTCGCTGATGGCTTGCGTCACTTGCTCCACCGATTCGCCCATATCTTGGGCCACGGCGGCCACGGTGCCGGAGGTCGCCTTCAGCGATTGGCTGTTGGAGTTCACTTCGCTTGCGCTCTGGCGAATTTCGCCCACCACAGAGCGAAGGTTGCTAATCATCGTGCTCAGGGCATGGCCCAGGGCATCGTTGGCACTGCGCGGCGTGAGGCTGGCGGTCAGGTCACCATTTCCGAGACGGCTGGCGACATCGCTGACGTTGCGGAGGCTAGAAACCATCCCGCTCAGGCTGTGCCCCAGCACATCCTTCTCGCTGGCGAGTTCGACGTGGACACTCGTGTCACCTTCTGCGACCCTTTCGGCCACGGCGACCTTCTCTTGCAAGTAGGACTTCATGGCGCGGCAGGCGTCGCTCGCTTCGCCGAGTTCGTCTTCGCTCACATGGCTGACTTCGAATTCAAGGTCACCCTTGGCCACGGTCTGCAGGCCGTGAGTGAGGGCAATGATCGGGGTGGTCAGCTTCTTAGCAAACGCACGGCCGACGAGGAAGACAACGACCACACCCACCGCGAGGAAGACGTACATGGTCTTCATGATTTCGCCGTACTTGGCAAAGTACTGGTCCGTAGCAATACGAAGTCCAACACTCCATCCCAGGCCCGGGTAACCCAGAGCGCCTTCGGACTTGGAAATGGCACCCGCGTGGGGTTCCGGCGCATTGCGATCGCCTCCAACTTCGGAGTTGATTTCAGGAGCAAGGGTGCCGCCGGCTTTGAGGCCCTTCAGCATCTCTTGCATCTCGTCCTTCACGTCGGGATCCGATTCCGCGAGGTTCGTAAACTTGGCCTTGCCGCCTTCCAGGTAGGCATTGAAGATGAGGTTGCCCTCGGCTCCAAACAAGGTCAGCTCACCATCAGAGAAACCTTGGGAAGCGAGGTCATTTAGGTTTGAGCTGAAAATGCTCTCGATGACGGCCGGGCGAGCGTAGTTGCGCCACACGCCGATGACGTTGCCGGCTGCATCCTTCACGGGCGCCGCAAAGCACATGGCAAAACCATCATTGCCGAGGGTTTCGGCTACATAGTCGTACTTCTGGAAGTCATCCACCCAGGTACCGGTCAGAGCGTCGGAGGCAACGAACTTGCCGTTCATGGCGTTCTGGAACCACTCTTCCTTCGAGAAATTCTTGCCGTACAGGGACTTCGTGTTGGCGGGCTTACCATCCCACGTGACGCCACTCACGGCCGCGACCTTCCCGGTCTTGTCCACGAACATCATCAGGTCGTAGACCGGAGTGTAGGTAGCCATGTAGTTGTTCATGGCCGTTACAAGCTTGTTGGTGCCGTCCGTCTTGTACCAAGATTCGCGATCCTGAACGACCGTGTTGAGCCCGAAGGCTTGGACGTCGCCGTATCGCTCAAAGAGGTTGCGCTCGATGACTTCCATCGAGTTGGTGGTCTTGGCCACGAGTTGTTCGTGAGCGGCGTCTTCCGCCTGCTGCACGCCCTGTTTCACAATCACAAGGCCAACGAGGATCGGAATGATCCCGAATAGACCCATCATCAGGAGGACTCGTTGCTGAATTCGGAGTCGCTTCAAAATTTTCATGTCGATTTCGCCCGGCGCACGGCCGTCACCTAGCATTCTTGGCAGGGGGGGCCGGAATCTTTACGGGGTCTTGTCACGAAAAAACCGGACCTACCTCAGGTAGATCCGGCTTCTTGCGTCGCGAGTTGGTCGCGAGGTTAAGACTTGTCCTTGAAGCCCGGCAGCCGGCGGCCCTTGTAGTAGCCATCGGGCGAGGCGCAGTGGTTCAAGCGGAACGGCTCGCCGTTCACGTTGCGGGTGGAGACCACTTCCGGAAGGTCGGTGGTCCAGTGGGTGCGCCGCTTGGTGGTGCGGCTGTGCGAGAATTTGCGCTTCGGGTTCGGCATCTGACTTCTTCCTTACTTTTCGCGGTGCAAGGTCACCTTGCGCAGGGTCGGGTTGTACTTATTCAGTTCCAACTTCGCCTTGGTGTTATCGCGATTCTTGGTGGTGGTCACGTAATGCTTCCCGTCTTCCGTACAGATCAAACGGATGATTTGGCGCTTTTCACCTTTCTTCTTGGCCATGGACTGGAAACCTCGTGTCACGCCCATGCGGGCGGACCGTTATTATGTCGGTCGCAGAGCCTAATCTGCAACCCGGGTCCCAGACCATCGGGCCTCGGCGATGGGCTATTCTGAGAGGCGCACCCCCGCCCGGGTGGCGAAATGGTAGACGCAGGGGACTTAAAATCCCTTGGTAGCAATACCGTGTGGGTTCGAGTCCCACCCCGGGCACCCCTTTTTGAGCGCGCGGCTCAGGCCCAGCGGACCTTGGTCCCCAGGAGCGTGCGGGCATTGGCACGGGCTTCTTCCGCAATCTGCTCTCCGGCCAGCATCCGGGCGATCTCGTCCACCCGGTCTTCGCCCATCAGTTCCCGCACCTGGGTGAGTGTGCGTCCGTCTTGCTCGGCCTTCTCAATGTGCAGGTGGGTGTCGGCGCGGGCCGCCATCTGCGGCAGGTGGCTAATCACCAGCACCTGAGCGTGGGCGCTAAATTCTTCGATCTTCTTGGCGACGCGAGCGGCCGCCTTGCCGCTCAGGCCGGTATCAATCTCGTCGAAGACCACCGTGGGCACCCCCGCCCGTCCGGCGCTGGCGACCTTAATGGCCAGCATGATGCGGGCGAGTTCGCCGCCACTGGCGACCTTGGCGAGGGGGCGGGGCTCTTCACCCGCGTTGGCGGTGAAGTCGAACTGCACGATATCGGCCCCGGTTGGGCTCATCGCTACGGGTTCCACGCGCACGATGAACTGGGTGCGGTCCAAGCCGAGTTCATGTAGCTGCTCTTGCACGCGGCTGGCAAAGCGGGGCGCGGCCTCGGTGCGGATGGTCGTCAGCGCGGCCGCGGTTTGGTCCAGGGCGGCGCGGGCTTCGGCTTCGGCGGCGCGCAGCCGCGTCTCGTCGGCCTCGGCGTCTTCGATGTTCAGCAGTTCTTGGGCGGCGGCATCGCGGTAGGCCAGCACGGCTTCGTCCGTCTCGCCGTACTTGCGGTGCAGGTTACGGATGAGGTCGCGGCGCTCTTGGGCTTGCTCCAGGCTGGCGGGGTCGGTGTCCAGATCGCGGGCGTAGGCGTAGAGGAGCCGGGTGGCCTCGCGCAGGGCGGTGTGGCTTTCTTCCAACATCGCCAGGGGTTCGGCAAGGGTGTCGTCAAGTTGGGCCGCCGACTCGACGGCACTCTTGGCCGACGCGATACTGGATTGCGCGCTCGGTTCCTCTTCGGCCAATTGCCCAATGGCACCTCGGATGGACTCGGCGATGCGCTGGGCGTGCTGCAGGCGCCGGTAGAGGGTCTCCACGCGCTCGAATTCGCCGAGGGTGAGGCCCGCGCCATCAATCTCTTGCACTTGGAACCGGAGCAGATCCACCCGCTGGGCGCGCTCGCGTTCGTTGCGCTGCTGGTGGCGCAGCCGGTCGCGGGCGGCTTCCCACTGGGAATAGGCTTCGGTCACCGCCTCCCGGGCCTGGTGGGCGGGGTCTCCGATCCAGTCATCCAGGAACTGCACCGGGCCGAGCGGATCCAGCAGGGCTTGGTGGTCGTGCTGGCCGTGAAGGTCCACCAGTAAGCGACCGATCTGCTTCAGCTGCCCGGCCGTGCAGGGCTGGCCGTTCACGCGGGCCTGGCTGCGACCCTCGCGGGTGACTTCGCGCTGAAGGATGAGCGTGTCGTCATCGGGGCTGAACCCCATGCTCCGAATTGTCTCGGCCAGGGCCGGCCCGACTTCGACCTCGAGCACTACGGTGGCCCGGTGCGCGCCGGTGCGGATCATGGTGGCGTCCGCGCGGCCCCCCATGGCCAGGCCGATGGCGTCAATGAGAAGCGACTTGCCCGCGCCGGTTTCGCCCGTGAGGGCGGTGAAACCGGGTGCCCAGGCCACGCTGACGCGGGCCAGCGTGGCTAAATCGGTCACTTGCAAGGCACGGATCATTCAGGCTCTGGAATACCAGACGAATGACGAGGGGTTAAGGCCGCGCCCAGGCCAGATGGCGGGCCTCGTCATAATGAGTTTATGAGCGCGCCCGTGGCCTCTTACTCGTCGCAAGGACATCGCTGGAACCTGCAATCCCTTTACAACGGGATTGACGATCCGCGACTGGATTCGGACTTTGCGGAGTCCGTGGCGGAGGCCGACGCTTTTGCCGCCGCCTACCGGGGCCGGATCGAATCGGGCCAAATCACCGCCGCTGAACTGGCCGGGGCCATCGCCAAGCTGGAAGCTTTGGTGGAGAAATCCAGCAAGCCGGGCCTCTACGCCAGCCTGATGCACGCGGGCGACACCCAGAACCCCGACCACGGCGCCCTCTACGCCGAGACCATGGAGCGCGGCAGCGAAATCCGCGTGCGCATCATGTTCTTCTCGCTGGAACTGCAAGCCCTGGACGACGAGAAGATGGCGGCCCTGATGGCCGACCCCGCCCTGGCCAAGTACCGACACTATCTGGAAGTCACGCGCGCCTTCCGCCCGTACAAGCTCAGCGAAACCGAAGAGACCCTGCTGGAGCGCACCGCCAACACCGGTGTGCGCGCCTGGCAGCGCCTGCACGATGAACTGACGGCGGCGCACGTGTTCAACTACAAGGACCCCGCTACCGGCGAGACGGAGGAACTGGCGCTGGAACAAGTGGTGAACCGCCTGCGCGAAGCCAACCGCGATGTGCGCGTGGCCGCTGCCGCCGCCCTGACCGAGGGGCTGAAGGAGCTGGAGAAGACCATCGCCTTCACCTATAACACCATCTTGGCGGACAAGAAGCTGGAAGACGAACTGCGCGGCTTTGCCACGCCGGAAGCCAGCCGCCACCTGGAAAACGAACTCGACGAGCAAACGGTGGCCATCGTGACCGACCTCTGCCATGAGCGTAGCGACCTGGTCGGCCGGTTCTACAAGACCAAGCGCCAACTGCTGGGCCTGAACGAGCTGACCCACGTGGACCGCTACGCCCCGCTCTTTGAAGCCGAAGAGCGCATCAGCTACGAAGCCGCCCGAACGATGGTGGTGGATGCCTTTGCCGCGTTCCACCCGGAAATGGGCGCCCGCGCCGACGAGTTCTTCGCCAAGAACTGGATTGATGCCGAGGCCCGCCCGGGCAAGACCGGCGGCGCCTTCTGTAGCTACAACACCACCGACACCCACCCCGTGGTGCTGATGACGTACCTGGACAAGATGGGCGACGTCGGCACACTGGCGCACGAACTGGGGCACGGGGTGCACGCCTCGCTCAGCCGCGCGCAGAGCTACGTGAACTTCCACGGCACGCTGCCGCTGGCCGAACTGGCGAGCATCTTTGGCGAAATGCTGGTGTTCGAGCGGCTGGTGGCCGAGGCCAGTGACCGCGACAAGCTGGCCCTCTACGCCGAGAAGCTGGAAGGGATGTTTGCCAGCGTGCATCGTCAGGCCGCGTTCTACCGATTTGAGCGTACCTGCCACCGTCTGCGCCGGGAAGAAGGCGAGATCAGCGCCGAGACGTTCCGGGAGCTGTATCAGGCCGAACTGCAGAGCATGTTCGAAGACGGCCTGACCCTGGGCGATGACCACAAGGTGTGGTGGACGTACATTGGCCACTTCTTCTTTGCGCCGTTCTACGTGTACGCCTACGCCTTTGGGGAACTGCTGACGCTGGCGATCTACCAGATGGCCAAGAGCGAAGGCCCTGGCTTTGCCGAGAAGTACGTGGACGTGCTGAAGCGCGGCGGCAGCGAGACCCCCGCCGAACTGATGGCGCACCTGGGTGTGGACCTGAGTTCGCCGGCGTTCTGGCAAGGCGGCTTTGCCGCGATGGAGGCCATGGTGGAAGAATTCGAAGCCCTGGCCCAGAAAGTCGGCGCAAACGCGTAACCCGCGCGCTGAATCGGTGGGGGCAAACGTCCGAAGATGTGACGTATGCCCCGCCGAACCAAGATTGTGGCAACCCTCGGCCCCGCCACGCAGAATGCCGCCACCGTGCGGGCATTGGTCAAAGCGGGCGTGAATGTGGTGCGCCTGAACTGCTCTCACGGTGACTGGGAGAGCAAGGCCGAGGCCGTGGAATGGCTGCGCGAAGTGAACCCCGCCGTGGCCCCGGTGGCGGTGATGGCCGACCTGCAGGGCCCCAAGCACCGGCTAGAACAACTGGCCGCCAGCCCCCTGATGGTGAAGGCCGGGCAGATGCTGCGCATGGGGCCGGACGGGCAGGGCTACGAACTCCCGATTGACGAGCCGGACGTGCTGAACAGCCTGGCGGTGGGCGACAAGATCCTGGTGGGCGATGGCGACGTGGCCCTGCGGGTGCGGGCGGCCGAGGGGCAAGTCTTTGAAGTGGAAGTGCTGACCAGCGGCGCCATCAAGTCGCGCCAGGGCGTGACGGTGGCGGGGAAGTCGTTCCAGGGGTCGTGCCTGACCGACAAGGACAAGTACGACGTTTTTGAAGCGGCCAAGATGGGCGTGGACTACATTGCCCTGAGCTACGTGAAGAGCGCCAGCGACATGCTGGAACTGCGCCGCCTGGTGGACCAATACGACCCGGGCATTCGGCTGGTGGCCAAGATCGAAACCAAGGAAGCCCTCCGCGATATTGACCAGATTCTGCAGGCCAGCGACGTGGTGATGGTGGCACGCGGCGACCTGGGCTTGCAACTTCCCATTGAAGATGTGCCGGTGGCGCAAAAGCGCATCATTGCCCGGGCCAACGCGATGGGCAAGCCGGTGATTACGGCCACCCAGATGCTGGAAAGCATGATTGTGAACGCCCGCCCGACCCGCGCCGAAGCGACCGACGTGGCGAACGCGATTTTGGACGGCACCGACGCGGTGATGCTGAGCGGCGAGACGGCGGCGGGGCAATACCCGGTGGAAGCCGTGAAGACCATGGCCCGCATCGCCGAGAAGGCGGAAAGCCTGGGCCAGGACGAGGCCCCGCGCCCCTCGGCGGTGCGGAACCACGACTGCACCGAGGCCGTGGCCCACGCGGCCGTGGAAGTGGCCGAAAGCCTGCGCGCCCGCGCGATTGTGACGAGCAGCACCAGCGGGGCGACCCCCCGGTGGGTGCGCAAGTTCCGCCCGGATGTGCCGATTCTGTGCGCGACGTGGGATGAGCGGGTGCAGCGCCAACTGGCGATGGTGGGCGGCGTGATGGCGGCCTTGATCCCCTCGCCCGAGACGACGGACGAAGCGATTGGCCTTTCCATCGAAGCCTTTTTGAAGGCCAAAGAGCTGAAAATGGGTGACCAAGTGGTGCTGACGTGCGGGGTTCCGCCCGGGGTGGCGGGCAACACCAACCTGATATTGGTGCGAACTGTGTAAAATACGGGTGTCACCCAGGAGGGGTGATCCCAAGATGACAAGGATGATGCAGGGCGCCCTGGTGGCCGTGGCCATTGTGATGGGCATTGGAGCCAGCTATGGCCGGTGGGAAAACGTGAAGGCCGAGCGCCGCGCCACCGCCCAAACCCGGGCCGAATTTAAGGAATACCAAGCGGACCGCGTGCGCCTGACCCAGATGCGCGCCCGCACGGAGAATCCGATTCAACGAGAGCGTCTCGCCCGCGAGCGGGGATACATTCCGCGCGGCGAAACGTTAATGACGGAGTGATTGCCGCGCTTTTCGCCCTTTTGGTGCCGCCCCCGCCGCTTGCTTACCAGTGGCCTGCCGGGCAGGCGCAAACGTACACCGTGTCGGTGGCGTGGGGCGAGGGTGATGACCAAGAAACCACCCGCGAGCGGTGGGAACTGCGCGTGGTGGAGCCGGCTTCTCCGGGCGCTGCGGCATTGTTGAGCTGGACGCGGCGGCTGCTGGCCCTGGAAGTGGGCGGGGTGCGGGTGCCGCTGGAAAGCGAGAATTCGCTTACCCTGACCGAGCGACGCGACGCGCGGGGCCGCGTGACGGAGCGGCAACCTTATCCCAATGAGCCGGTGGCGTACGGTCGCTTGTTGCGGCTGCTGGATGTGGAATTGCCCGGGCTCGACTTGGGCGTAGGGGGGGCGTGGGAGTTCTCCGTGCCGGAGGATGATTTGATGGGGGCCTTGGTGTGGCGCTACGAGGTGGTGGCGCGGGATGCGGAGCGGGTGACCGTGCGGGGCAGTGCTGCCTTACAGGGGGCGGCTTTCGCGGAGGCGACCTGGGAGCTCGACCCCGCGACCGGCTGGGCGCGGCGAAGCACTGTGCGGGCCGAGGGGCTGGTGATGCCGGGGGATGAAGAGGGCCAACCCCTGCCCGTGACGGTGCGGCTGGAAGCCGTGCCGCCGCCGAAGCAGTAACCCCGGGCGGGGGAGGCGCGTCTGCAGTGGCCACTGAAAGTAGCTAAGCATGTATGGAAGTTGCTATTGGATGAGCTTCCATTCAACTCAACTCAAGCGACTGTTTTCTGAAGGGCTGATTTTTGCCACTGGCGAAATGGAGATCCGCACCCCGGACCAGGTCCGCTACTACCGCCTGCCACCCGCCCGCTGAGGCCGGGCACCTTCCGTTCCTACCCCCGGGGGCGGTACGCTCCGGCCATGGTCGCCCAAGCGGAAGCCGCCACCTTGGTCGGAATCGAGGCGGTGCCCGTCATGGTCGAAGTGGACCTGCGCCGGGGCGCCCCGGATTTCCACCTCGTCGGCCTGCCGGATAAGGCGGTGATGGAGTGCCGCGAGCGCGTCCGCAGCGCCATCCAGAACTCCGACCTCACCTTCCCGAACGGCAAGGTGGTGTGCAACCTCGCCCCCGGCGACGTCCGCAAAGAGGGCACCTCGCTCGATCTCCCCATCGCCCTCACCATCCTGGCTGTGAGCGGGCAAGTGCCGGCCAGCGAACTCGCCCACACCGTCATCCTCGGCGAATTGGGCCTGGATGGGCGGGTGCGCCCGGTCAACGGCTGCCTGAATGCCGCCATTGCCGCCAGCGAGCGAGGGGTGCGACGGATGATTGTGCCCAAAGAAGACGCCCCCGAGGCCGCCGTGGTGCCTGGGCTGGACGTCTACGGTGTGGACACCCTGCTGGCGGCGGTGGAGATCCTCAACGGCGACCTGAGTCACCAGCCCGTGGATGCCGCCCAGGCCACCCAGGGAGAAGCCCCCAGCTGGCCGGTGGACTTCAGCGATGTGAAAGGGCAGAGCCACGCCCTGCGCGCGTTGGAAGTGGCAGCGGCGGGCAACCACAACGTGCTGATGACCGGCCCCCCGGGCAGCGGCAAAACGATGCTGGCGCGGCGGCTGCCCACCATTCTGCCGCCCCTGGTGCTGGACGAAGCGGTGGCGGTCACCCGGGTCTATAGTGCGGCGGGCGAGCGCAATGGCCGCAACGGGCTGGTGTGGGCGCGGCCGTTTCGCTCTCCGCACCACACCACCTCTTATGCGGCGCTGGTGGGCGGCGGCAAGACCCCCAAGCCCGGGGAGGTGTCGCTGGCGCACTACGGGGTGCTGTTTTTGGATGAGATGCCGGAGTTCGACCGGGACGTGCTGGAAGCCTTGCGGCAGCCACTCGAAGACGGCATCGTCACGGTCAGCCGGGTGAGTGCGACGCAGGAGTTCCCGGCCCGGTGCCTGTTGGTGGGGGCGATGAACCCGTGCCCGTGCGGTTTCCGGGGGTACCCGGAGGCCAAGTGCGTGGGGGCCTCGGCCTGCGAGCGGTACGCCGGGCGGCTGAGCGGCCCGCTGATGGACCGCATTGACTTACACATCACGGTGCCGCGCCTGCGGCCGAATGAACTCACCGACGCCCCGCCGGGGGAGAGTAGTGAGGTGATCCGCGCCCGGGTGCAGAGCGCCCGCAACCGGCAAACCGAGCGACTGGGGCCGGGGGGCACCAACGGGCACATGACCCCCCGCCAAGTGCGGGAGACGGCGGAGCTAGACGAGACCGAACGCGCGTTTATGGCCAAGGCAGCCTCGCGGCTGAGCCTGAGCGGGCGGGGCTATGATCGCATCCTGAAGGTGGCGCGCACGCTGGCGGACCTGGCGAATGAGGATCGAATCCGGGTGGAGCACCTGGCCGAGGCCGTGCAGTTCCGTGCGCCGCAAGAGTGAGCCCCCAAAACCGAGGGGGACAAACAAAAAATGGTCGGGATGAGAGGATTCGAACCTCCGACCTCCTCGTCCCGAACGAGGCGCTCTACCAAGCTGAGCCACATCCCGACGCGGCAACGCGCATTGTACCAAATCCGCCCCAGGTCGGCACCGGGCCGTCCGCCCCGTCTGGCTTTCCCAAGCGGCTTCACGCTCCGTTAACCAAAGCTTCACCGCACCTTAAACGGACGTTCATCGCTCGTTAATCTTCCGCTCAAACACTGATAGGTGCTCATGCATGGAGCAATTCTCATGACTCGTCGTGCCTTCACTCTCATCGAACTCTTGGTCGTCATCGCCATCATCGCGATTCTTGCGGCCATCCTCTTCCCGGTTTTCGCGCAGGCCAAGCTTGCCGCCAAGAAGACCCAAGCCCTCTCCCAGGTCAAGCAGATCGGTACGTCGTGGCAGATCTATGCCGCCGACTACGATGACCGCGCCGTGATGGTCTCCTCCGGTGGCCCGCAGGGTGTGCACCGCACCGACTTCTGGGTGGTGATGATGCCGTACGTCAAGAACGTGCCCATCTTCTTCAGCAGCGAGCGCACCGAGAAGGGTTGCTACTATCACAGTGCCGCCGACCGCGCGGGCACGCCCTGGGGCAAGGCCATTAATGACCTGAACCCTGAGGGCCGCTGCCTGGGCTACGGCTACAACTGGGGTCCGCAGATCTATGCCGGTGGTGGCGTGCTCGATCGCGAGCAGTTCATCAACGGGGTGGATGGCAGCGCCGGCACCACGCAGCCGGGCCGCTCGCTGACCACGTTCGACGAACCGGCCAACCTGTTCGTCTTCGGTGACACCTACGACACCCCGCGCCCGACGATCGGCATGTTCCCGAACAGCGCCGGCGGCAAGGCTTGGATCCTGGATACGTTCCCGGTGACGGCCACCACGCGCCAGAGTCAGTTCCGCTTCGGTGGTCGGTTCAACATGTCCTATGCGGACGGTCACGCCAAGAACGTGAAGTTCCGCGGCGGCCTCACCACGGGCGTCGGCTACGTCTACGTTCCTAGCCAACTGAACGATCGACTGGCCTACTGCGCCAGCCCGTCGGAACTGCTGGACGGGAGCCGCTTCGGTCTGGGCAATATCGCTTGCCAAGACTTCGTGAACATCCCGTACACCGGCACCACGGTGTGGTCGCCGGAATAGTCCATGGCGCGGTTCCTCAAAATGCTGGTGGCCACGCTTTGGGTGGCCTTCATCATCGGGTGCAGTGGCGGAGAGGCCACCAACCTCGAAACGACGGCGGAACAACCTCCGGCTGATCTTGAAGCCGGAAAGAACGCCGCAACATTGGAGGAATGGTCGAAAGCCAATCCGAACAATGGTGCCCCGGGTCACGGGGACATGGGTGCGGGGCAGCGGGCCAACACCGATAAGTGACGAACAGGGCGGGGGAAAGAGAGGACTCCCCCGCCTGCCCGCCTGGGGCCGCCTATGGCGCCCATCGGGCAAACTAAACCCATGGTCCGCATCACCGCTTATATCAAGCCCTTTCAGCTTGAAGACGTGAAAACGGCCCTGGGCAACCTGAACCTCGGCGGGATGACCATCGGGGAGGCAAGGGGCCGGGGAGACAACCCCGAGCAAGCCGTGCAATTGGCCGGGCATGAATATCTCATCGCCATGCCCCTGCGTAGCCGGGTGGAGCTGGTGGTGACCGAGGCCGACCAGGAGCGGGTGATCCAGGCGATTTCCCAGGCCGTGCGCACGGAAGTGGCCGGCTCCGGGAAGATTTTTGTCGAGAAAGTGACCGACGCCATCAGGATTCGGACCGGAGAATCGGGCACTGATGCGGTCTGACGAAACGTATACTCTCCGGGCGCGTCATAATTGCGCGAGGGGCAAGGCCCTATGAGCATGAAGAGAAGGATTGGTTTGAGTGTTTGGCTGGCATTGACGGCCCCGTGGGCGCTGGCGGCCCCCATGACCTTAGAATTGAGCCACAAAGATGGCGACACCATTGCCGGCGATGTGAAGTTCACCGCGCGGGTGCAGAGTGAATCCCTGGTCACGAGCGTGGAGTTCTACATTGGCGAAGACCTTCGGGACACCGACCAGAGCACTCCGTACGAATTCAATATCGATTCGCTGACCGAAGATGACGGCCCGTTTGCCGTGACCTTCGCGGCCTACAACTCCGAAGGGGGCAGCGTCAAGAAGACGCTCCGCCTGAAGATTGACAACGGCCTGAGCAAGGGTGTGGGCTACCACGTGGGCATCGCCAACGAGGCGCTGCAAGAAAGCCAATGGGCCAAGGCCATCCTTCACGGCCGCATCGCCCTGCGCATTGATGCCAACGACAACTCCGCCCGCCTGGTGCTGGCCCGCGCCAACCTGGGCGCCGGCGTGCTGGACCTGGCCCAAAAGTTTGCCGAAGACATCGTGGCGAGCGACCCGGCGAACGTGCCGGCCCGCCAGCTGCTGAGCGGCATCAACCTGCGACGTGCCTTCTTGGCGCTGGAACGCGGCACCTCGGACAATGCCTCCCTTCTGGGCACTCTCTCCGAAGCCTTCCGTTCGGCCGCCGCGAACCAGAACGCCGCCAATGCCGCCCGGATTGACGCGATGGGTGAGCCCACCGACGAGAATCTGCCGGCCTACGTGGATGCCCTGCTGGACATTCGCCGCTTTAACGATGCCGCGCGCCGCCTGGCGCCGGTGTTTGCCAAGGACCCGTCCAAGATCGGCCACGGCAATCGCCTGATTTACGCTTACCTGCGTTCCGCCCGCCTGAAGGATGCTGCTGAAGCCATTGACCTGGCCCGCCGCAGCAACACGATGGATGCGGAAACCTACGCCCTGGCCGCGTGCCTCCACGCCTACATCGGCGAAACCGAGAAGGCCTCGGCCGCGATGAAGGAAGCCCTGCTGCTGGACCCCAGCCGCAACACCGTGGTGACGGCGCAGATCTTCACCAGCCTGCGCGCTGGCAACCTGAACGGCATGGGCCAAGTGCTGCAACAGTACCGCCAGAGCAACGGGGACCCGTCGCTGACCGGCTACTACCAGTCCGTGTTGCTGCAACAGGCCCGCCGCCCGGATGAGGCCCGCATCGCGTTTGAGAATGCAATCCTCACCGATGCCGCCAGCTACGAGCTGCTGACCGAGCGCGCGATTCAGGCCTACACCTATTCGTTCAACGAGTCGCTCTCTTCGGAGCAAGTGGATCGTCAGCGCGGCATCGCCAAGGCGCTGCTGGAAGCCGCCATCGAAGCCCGCCCGGATTCGTTTGAAGCCCTGACCGCGCTGGCCATGCTGGCCATGCAAGACGGCAACAAGGACGACACGATGAAGTGGGCGCGCGCCGCCGTGGGGGCCGCTCCGGAATACGCAGGCGGGCAATACGCGCTGGCCGCCGCCCTGCAGATGATGCAGCGCCCCAGCGAAGCCCGCAAGGCCATGGAAGCCGCCGGTGCCCTGGACCGCACCCTGGTGGGCGTGCCCGCGCCGGGTTCGGCCGTGGACCTGCTGCGGTATCTGTACAGCAAGGGCCGCACGCCGTGGCTGGCCGCTCCGGGCCGCTAAGGTCTGGCTAGTCCCTACCCGGGCCGCCCGCGTGGTGGTCCGGGTATATTTGTGCCTCGGTTCGGGGCGTAGCGCAGTTTGGTAGCGCGCTTCTCTGGGGGGGAAGAGGTCCCGGGTTCAAATCCCGGCGCTCCGACCATTCCCGAACCTGAAGCTGATTCTGAAGGCCCTCATCTTGGCCTCGAACGTGCCCCCGAAACCCGGTTTTGCCTCGCGATGATGGCCTGGATTCAGGGTCTTGAATCCCCTAGATATACTCCCACCTGATGAAGGGGTACAGCCGCGAGCACATCGGCCTGGCCGTGTCCCTCTCCTGCCTCTCCGGCTACGTGGACGCCACCGCCTTTATGGCCACGGGCGGGCTGTTCGTCTCCTTTATGAGCGGGAACTCCACCCGCCTCAGCGTCTCGCTGGTCGAGAACCGGTTCGCCTACGGCGCCCTCGTCCTCGGTGTTATCACCCTCTTTGTGGTGGGGGTGATGCTGGGCACGGTCGTCTCCCGGCGCTATGCCCCGCGCAAGGTGAGCGTGCTGCTCACGGTCTGCGCCCTGCTCACGCTGGGGGCAGTGGCGCACAGCATCGCCTTCACCTACGTCAGCACGGCCTGCATGGTACTGGCGATGGGGGCGGTGAATTCGGTGTTCCAGCGCGATGGCGAAGTGAGCATTGGGGTCTCGTACATGACGGGGACGCTGGTTAAGCTCGGCCAGAACCTGGCCGGGGCGCTGATGGGCGGCGAGCGCGACACCTGGTGGCCCTACGCGCTGCACTGGCTGGCGCTGGTGATGGGCGCCGTCATCGGGGCGCGGGTGCACTACTATCTGCGCCCGCACTCACTGTGGGTGGGGGCGGGGGTGGCGTTCTTGCTGGCGATGTACGCGCGGCGGCTTTCGTCCGCCAACGCTCCTGAACCCGTTTAACCCTCGCGAGTCTGTAAGAATTACTGGGCTTTCGTGCCAGTATTTTCTCGGTCAGTAAAAATGCTGTAAACTCCCTGCGTCGTTCTTGTCATGAGAGCGGTGAGACCCCTGAATGAAGCTTTACCTTTCGTTGGCTGCGCTTGCGGCTTTGTCAACCAGTGCTTGGAGCCAAATTGGCCCCTCCGCGTACTTGCAGACGTCGGATAGCCCGTGGGCGGCCTCGGTCGGCAGCTCCACTTTCTATCTGGAGAATTTTGAAGACGGCCTCTTCAACACGCCGGGCGTCACGGCGTCGGCGGGCGCTCCCCTGGCACCGGGCGGGCTGACGGACTCGGTAGACGGTGACGATGGCAACATCGACGGCTTCGGCACCGCCGGTCGCTCATTCTTCTTCAACGATGGAACAACCGGAATCCGGTTCACCTTCACGAGTGGCACCTACGGGAATCTCCCGACGCACGCGGGCGTGGTGTGGACGGACGGTGCGAATGCAGGTCGGTTCGAAGCTTTTGACCAGAACAACGTTTCGCTCGGGACTATCTCGGGAACTCCTGCCGACAACAGCTTTGGCGGCACGACGGGCGAAGACCGATTCTTTGGATGGGTGCATGGAGGTGGGATCAAGAGCATCTTGATCACGAGTCCTGGCGGCGGGATTGAAGTGGACCACCTGCAGTACGGCGCCGTGCCGGAACCGGCGACGATGACCGTGCTGGGGCTGGGGCTGGCTTCGCTGGTGGCGCGCCGCCGCCGCAAGTAAGCTTCAACTCCGAGAGAACAAATCGCGGGTGGCGCTCTTAGTGAGCTCCCCCGCGATTTTTCGTTTTAGGCACGGGTGGCTTGCCGCAAGTCCACCATTCCTACGAACCGGTGCGGCTTCATCGTACACAATCGACTGTGGGTTCCGGTGTCGCTGTGGGGTACTTTGGGGCGAATCGATGACGATTGCAACATCCCCCGGGTTTGAACAGAACGGGAGGCCCGCATCCAGGACGTACCTGAGTCTTGGGGATAGCCATGAACTGAAAGTTGGTGGGCTTGGCTACGTAGGCTGGTTCGCTGCCGATTTCGGGGAACTCGTCATCGAGAACTATGAATTCGTGCAGTGCGAGCTTTCAACCTCTGACTTCTCGAGAGCTACCCTGACGAACGTATCGTTTCGGCAGTGTATTCTGGTGGGGGCCAAGATGCCTGCGGCGGAGAGGATGACGAACGTCTCGTTCGACGAGTGCGTTTTCGACTTGAGGACCGTTCCCCCTTGGACTGATCGCAAGCCGATGCTGCCCTGATGGCCAAAGCCTAAAATCATAGCGGCCGGAACTACCTAAGCACCATCTGTGGCGCGACCTCGAATCACACGCCAACGCGAATCGCATCTGTCATTGTCGTGTGCGACATCAGCGGCAGGTACTCTCAAAAGAGAAGCTAAAAGAGAACTGATGATGGCGACTCTTACTCGATCCGGAGCGACGGGCTACAGCACGGCCAACTGGAAGTCGTTTGACGTGTGGGGCGGGGAGCGGGCGTCCACGGGTTCGGGCTCGATGTTTGGGTATGGCGGCAACCTGGGCCACCCCACCGACCCTGAAAACGGCCTCATCTACATGCGGGCTCGCTTCTACGAGCCGTGGACAGGACGCTTCTTGAGCGAGGACCCGGCTAAAGATGGGTCCAACTGGTATGTGTATGCGAATAACGCTCCGAGTAGCGCCGTTGATCCTAATGGTCAAAGTGCTGTGCATGGCACTTATCTCGGAATGATGTTTGGCATAATGTTTGCTGCAGCGAATCTATTCACATCGAGCGAGGGGATTACGCCGCATAACATAAGATCCTTTGTTGCTCAGTTGATTGCATTCCCTCTACTCGGGAGGGCGGTTGGACACGCCGTTGCTCAAGCGCAAAAAATAAGAGCAAGGGGTCTAAAAGGTTTTGGGGCAGCTACTCGCTTGATACCAAGTGGACTTGGGATGGCTGCTGTGTACTACGCTGGATTTCGATGCGGCGAGGTACTGATGTGGCTTGCCTATATCAATTATCTGGATAGTGATCCAGGTACATTCACTATCCAACAAGTAGAGTTCTCGGACGTGTTTGAGGGTGACGGTGGACGACTGAACGATCTGTTCAGATAGAGTATGGCTAGAGTAAACTCTCAGATTGCAAAGTGGTACTTGTTCGTGATCGGGCTCGCGCTGGTAGCCGGACTATTACCGGCTGCAGGAAGGTGGGCTGTGGAGTCCGGGATTGCTGTTGCCTGGGTCAGAACGGCTTGTGAAGTTGTTGCTAATCTTATTGCCATTGTTGGTCTTGGTTGGGCGATAGCTAGAGTAGCGGCTATAGTTGTAGACTCTGGAAAGTCAGAAGAGTCCTAGATATGTGTTGTGTGATGGCTTAAGAAGAGGTGAAGCGTGTGCTTGAAATTGTTGGTTCTGTACCGGATGTCATTGACCTTGCATTATGGAAAGAGAAATGTCAGGCCGCCCAACTGGTCCTTAGCTAGGGTAACGAAATGCGACTGGAACCTGGGTTGCCCTACTGGCCAAAAAGCTACTGCAATCGCACGTGTGGGCTATTTCAATGCGAGCAAAATGAGACCGGGCTATTGCTTATCGGTGCTACGGCGGTGGGTCTGTTCCGCAGGAGATTGATGGACGACTCAGAGGTTAGTCGCCAACGATCTCTGTTCTTGGTGGACAAGGGTTGATGTAGTGCCAGAGTCCACTTGATGTGCCTGATGAAGTCTATCGGAGGTGAAACATGATCAATTCAGTGAGTGGTTTGTATCTCTTAGCGATGCTGGCCTCTATTGCTTTAACCCATAAAATGCATGGGTTTGGGCGTGTAGTTCCATGGACTCTAGCAGGCTTCGCCGTATGTGCCGTGGCTATGCTTGCACTGCTTGTGCGAGGCAACAGCGAAACTGATCCAGGCCTCTTGTTTAGACTTGGGGTCATAGCCGTGTCGTTAGGTCATGTGGTAGCAGTTCTAATTGCTTCAAAGGTGGAGCGCCGAACGACCGCCAAGGGTAACGATCTGTAGATTGGTTTGAAGCAATTGCCCATGCTCTAGAACCCATGGGGAAGTGAGAACATTCTCTCACTTCTCCCGCAGTAGTTACAGCAACTACCCCCTGATGGCCTGCAGCAAGTCCTCGATGAGGTCATCGGCGTCCTCGATCCCCACGCTCAGCCGCAGCATCGTCGGCAAGATGCCGCGCTCCACGCGCTGCGCCTCCGTCATCGTCGCGTGCGACATCAGCGGCAGGTACTCTCAAAGGAGAAACTAAAAGAGAACTGATGATGGCGACTCTTACTTGGTCCGGGTCGACCGGCTACAGCACGCCCAACTGGACGTCCTTTGACGTGTGGGGCGGTGACCTGAAACACCCTGGTCGTGAGAAGCCTATGCCCGAAAAGCCCAAGAACTTATTGCTTAATAGTATGAACCTCGACGTCAAAAACGCATTGAGGAAGGCTGGGAGCATCGGACTAGGCTTAGTCGGATACACTAGCCTTGCTGTTGCGTTCTTGAAGAGTCCTTTTTGGTTCGGGAAACAGTAGATGAAGCCGGAGGTAAGTGGACGCTTCTTAGAGGGGAAGGTGAGGTAGAGGATATATGAACCTCCGAGCAAAAATCTTGAGCCTGCCATTTCAGTCCCTTAGCTGGGTGCCAGCGGGTACCTATGAGATCGGAATGAGATCTGATGAGCTAATAACGGCGGAAGAAAGGGGACACCGATTTTACTCGACGAGAGAGAGAAAGTCAGTTTCAGTCACTGGATTTTTCGTGCGCACTCACCCCGTGTCTCTTCGGGAATTTGCCTTGTTTGCAGAACTGAGATCTTATCGACCGCGAGGTGAAGATCATGCAGCCTTCCGATCATCATCACCATCTGCGCCAGTAGAGGTGAGCTATCTGTACGCCAAAAGGTATGCAAAGTGGATGGGGGGACGATTGCCTACCCCCGAGGAATACTACATCCTTGCAACTGGCCTAACTGGATTGCAGCTACCTGAGTGCGCAAGGCAGATCGCGGAACAGTTTCCCAGAAGGAGGTCCAATCGAATTGGTGCTCATCCGGAGTGTCGTAGCATATTCGGAGTTCAGGATCTTATTGGGTGTGTTGATGAGTGGGTGCACTGTGGCGAGAAACATCACAATTTAGCAATAGGATTACCGTATAGTTCCAATAGTAATAGTGAAAATTGCATTTCGGAGTTACGAGCAAATAAATCAGCTGGTCTTGTAAACGGTGTTGGATTCAGGTACGTTGTAGATCCAGCGGATACTGACGTTTGATTAGTGTCTCGGATTGTCTCTAGTGAGATACTCATGCACTGTAAGGACTAAACTAAGTACGTCATCTACGTCGATCCTTTGCTGAGCCGGGCTCGGTTTGAACTGATTTCTGGTGTTCGCGGTCGCCTGCTGCACCAGGGCCTCGCTCTCCATCTTCTTCGCCGCGCTCGGCTCCTGCAAGTACCCCCCGATGGCCTGCAGCAAATCCTCGATGAGGTCGTCGGCGTCCTCGATCCCCACGCTCAGCCGCAGCATCGTCGGCAGGATGCCGCGCTCCACGCGCTGCGCCTCGGTCATCGCTGTGTGTGAAATCTGTGGCGGGTACTCTCAAAGGAGAAACTAAAAGAGAACTGATGATGGCGACTCTTACTCGATCCGGAGCGACGGGCTACAGCACGGCCAACTGGAAGTCGTTTGACGTGTGGGGCGGGGAGCGGGCGTCCACGGGTTCGGGCTCGTTGTTCGGGTACTGCGGCAACCTGGGCCACCCCACCGACCCTGAGAACGGCCTCATCTACATGCGGGCACGATTCTACGAGCCGTGGACAGGACGCTTCTTGAGCGAGGACCCGGCTAGGGATGGATTGAATTGGTATGCATACGGTGCAAATGCACCAACGGCTCTGGTTGATGTATCCGGAAAAGCTGCTACTCGCGAAAACTGGGACCTATTTAACCTTGCAATAGCTTTCTTAACGTGGACAGGACTCGGGCTGCTACCAGAGAATACTGCAGTTTACTGGAGTCAAGTGTCTTTTATTGCTGGATGGATTGGGTTACGAGAAGGCGGTCTTGACAACGAGTTGAATTTCAGGGGCGCAGCCATTCTGGGAATTTTCGTGCAAACCATAAGCATCCTAGTCTCTGGAGGGGCATTGATTGAACTTGCTAAAACACAAGCAGCATCAAATTCACGGCTTGCTAAACTCAATATGATAATGAGTTTCTATGGCGAATATGCAGCCTTCCTAACTTTCTTCATGGCTTTGGAGAGCTTCTTGCAGGATAGGGGGCTATAGTGTGACGGACAATTCGGAAATTGTGAAAGCCAAAAAGGAGGAAATGAAGCTATTCTGGCTGGCGCCTTCTCAAGGATGGGTTGCCTCCTACCTCATAGGCCGCCATGTCTTTGACATGAATGACGTCGCATTGTGGTTTATGGTGAATGTTGTGTTCATTGTCCTCTGGCTGCTGCCAATTGCGGCAAGTAAGCATGATGGTGGGACTATTAGTGAAGTAGATCGACGTCGTCGCCTATGGCTTTTGATTGTTATGACTATAATTTCTGCACTTCTCAACCCTTGGCGTTAATTGAGGCCAAAAAGCGGTTTTGCTAGCATTTGTATATTGAGGATCGAATCTGTGGTGCAGATTTCGTTCAAATGGTTTGTAGAACTTTAGCTGTAAAAATCGTAGTATGAATTCATGTTGCCGCAAGGTGGTAGTGAACGTTAGTGATTATTGGAGACTCGAATGTGTTTAAGTCTCGAGAGCCGTCTGCCACTTACCCATTGCCAATCTTTGTTACGCAATTATATAGTGGATGCGCTTGAACCTCAAATTCAGCCACAGTAGCACCGAATGTTTCCGGGCTTCACTAGATGCCTCCGGCGTTTCCTGCTTTTGGGGCTGATCAATATAGGTAAATTATGAACTGTTGCCCCTCCCAACGAATTGGGGCTTCCACCGAACCAAAGCTGGCCTCAGTTCCGCTGACTACAGCGGGATGCGCACCACCACCGTTGATCGCGGCGGTAATGTGATTGAATTCCCCGCCCGCACGGGCCACGGCCGGTGGCCAACAGGATAGTGTGCTCCAGCGTGTTCTCCGCCATCAGCGAAGGCGCCCTCTCTTACAACTGCTTCGGCGGCCGCCTGGTAAACTCTAAGGACTCACGCCTTGGCGAGCGATCAGTCGGTCGTAGGCATGGCCCGCCAGCATGCCAATGAATAGGCTGAGCTTGGCCTTATCCGAGAAGAGCCGCTGCCCCATCAGCTCGTAGCTGTCCATGGCCTCGATCGCCGCATCCTCGCCGATCCTCTGCTGAGCCGGACTCTGTTTGAACTGATCCCTGGTGTACACGGTCGCTCGCTGCACCAGGGCCTCGCTCTGCATCTTCTTCGCGGCGCCCGGCTACTGCAACTACCGCCCGATCGCCTGCAGCAGGTCCTCGATGAGGTCGTCGGCGTCCTCGATCCCCACGCTCAGCCGCAGCATCGTCGGCAGGATGCCGCGCTCCACGCGCTGCGCTTCGGTCATCGTCGCGTGCGACATCAGCGGCGGGTAGGCGATCAGGCTTTCCACCCCGCCCAGGGATTCCGCCAGCAGGAACACCCGCGTCCCCTCGGCCACGCGCCGGGCCGTAGCTTCGTCGTGAAACTCCACCGCCAGCATCCCGCCGAAGCCGCCATTCATCTGCCGCTTCGCCACCTCGTGGTCCGGGTGCGACACCAACCCGGGGTACGACACGCTCTTCACCGCCGGATGCCCCTGCAGCGCCTCGGCCACCCGTTGCGCATTCACGCAGTGCCGCTCCATGCGCACACTTAGCGTCCGCAGGCCGCGCAGCGAGAGCCAGCAATCGAACGGCGAGGGGGTGGCGCCATACGCCTTGTTCCACTCGTAAATGGTGTGCGCCAGCTCATCATTGCCGGCCACCACGCACCCGCCCAGCACGTCACTGTGGCCGCTGATGTACTTGGTGGTGCTATGCACCACGAGGTCCACCCCGAGGGCAATGGGGTTCTGCAGCGCCGGGCTGGCAAAGGTGTTGTCGAACACCACAATCAGCCCGTGGCGCTTGGCTTCGGCAACCACGGCGGCGATGTCGCACACGCGCAGGGTCGGGTTGGCCGGGGTTTCGAAGATCAGCATCCGGCTCTGGGGCGTCACGGCCGCCGCAATTGTCTCGGGGCGGTGCGCATCAAAGACGCTGTGCGAGATGCCTTGCTGGGGCAGGTACTGCTCCACCATGCGGAAGGTGCCGCCGTAGATGTCGGTGGCCATCAGCAGGTGGTCACCCTGCTTCAGCAGCGAGAAGCACGCGGCAATGGCCGCCATGCCGCTGCTGGTGAGGGTGCATCCGGCGCCGCCCTCCAGGCTGGCGATCACCTCTTCCAGCATCTGCCGGTTGGGGTTTTGGCAGCGGGTGTAGTCAATCTTGGGGATGTCGTCCAGGCTGGCCCACGCAAAGGTGGTGGATTGATAGAGCGGGGGCACCACCGCACGGAAGGTGGCGTCGGGCTCTTGCCCGACCCGCAGGGCCTTGGTCGCAAATCGCATGCCCTGAATTATATAAGAATCGGAGGCGCGGCCCATGAACTTTGGACCACTGCCTCCGATTGTTAGCCTCAGATGCCCGAATGCCTTAGAGCATGCAGCCGCGCACCATGGATTGCGGCCACTTGTTCCAGTTCACCGTGGGAATGGAGTGGCCATAGCCCCGGATGATGTTGAGGATTTCCGTCGCGTTCTGGCGGCTGGTGCCCTCCCAGATCTTGGTGAACACCGCTTGGCGCTTCGAGCCGACCCCGGTGAGGTCGAAACTCCGCTTGGCGCCGAAGCCCTTGATGATGGTCTTCTGCGGGTCGGGGATGATAGGGAACTTGATGGAGTGCTCGGCAACCTGCTTGCGCACGCTGGCGAGGTCGGAATCCATCACGCCCACCACGTCCACCTTGCCCTTGAGCTGGGCGGCGAGGTCATTCACCAACGGCACCCCGGCGGTGTTGCTCGGGCAGCCATCCATCAGGAAGACGATGATCGTCGGCCGTTGGATGAAGCTCTGGGCGGTGTAGGTCTTGCCATCGGTGGCGGTAGCGCTGAAGGTCGGCACGTTCGCGGCGGAGCTGACGGCGGCCAGGCCCAGGAGGGTCGAAGCGACGAAAAGGGATTGGGTTTTGAGTTTCATAAGCTTAAGGGTTGTCGAGCGGCGTCACCACCGCAGAGACGAGAAGGGAGGGCTTATGAAATGCGTGGAGGGGGAAGGGGCTGGCTGCGGGTTACCGAACTTAACGCCGGGGCGCAAGCCGAAGGGAAGGTGAAATCTGTCGTCAGCGGGACGAAGTTTGCGACCACGGGTGAACCCATCACCGCCGAGGGGAGATCCAAGAGGTAGCTGACCCCCGCATCGCCATCGGGTTGGGCCTGGGCCGAACGCTTTTCCTCGCACTGGCAAGGCGTGAATTCCGGGTCGGCCGGCTGGGGCGCGCGGGTTTGCCAGCCTTCGCCAGTGGGCTTGCGCACCAGCTGAACCATGGCGGTGGGGCAGTGCTTGTCCGTGGCCGTGCGCGGAACATACGCAAACGATGCCGCGAGCCACACACCGAGGGTGGCCAGCACCACCATAAGATTGGACAGCGCCAGAACTCGAGCACGGAAGCGTGCCGATTTCGTCATCCCTGGGGGAGAAGTCTACTTGGAGTGAGCGGCCTGCCAGCCCAAACGAATCAGGGTTTCCACCTTGCGGCGACGGCTGGTGCGGGCCCGGCCCTGGAACACGTCGTAGTCCTTGCGCTCGATCTCATCCAGGATGGCGGCGTAAAGATCGCGGGCCAGGCGGATGGCGAGGCGGCCCTGGGGCGGAATGAGGTGCATCCCGGCATCGGCTTGGCGATAGAGCTCGCGCGTCCGCTCGATCTCAAACTGCATCAGGTCCACAAAGGCGGGGGTGAGGCGGCGCTGGGCGATATCTTCGGTGGTGACGCCAAAGCGGCCCATGTCTTCGAGTGGCAAATACAGGCGTCCGCGCTCCCAGTCTTCGGCCACATCGCGCAAGAAGTTGGTCATCTGCATCGCATTGCCCAGGGCCACGGCGGCGCGGTTGGCGTCCTCGCTCGGGGGCATGCCCAGGATGCGGCACATCATCAACCCGACGGCGGCGGCGCTGCCACGCATGTAGCGTTCCAGGTCGGCGTAGGTGCGGTAGCGGGTTTGGCTCAGGTCCATCTCCATCGCGTCCAGGAACAAGAGCGCTTCATCGAGCGGCACATGCCCGGCGCGGACGGAGTCCACGAAGGGCCGCAAAACCGGATGCGAGGGGCACTCCCCTTCCACTCCCCGCACCAGTTGTCGGCGATAATCTTGCAGGCGCCGCGCAATCTCAGGCCGGGGCGCGTCGGGGTTGTCCACCCATTCGTCGGGCACGCGTACAAAGCCGTAGAGCGCATCCACTCGGTCGCGAATCACGCGCGGAAAGCGGCGACTGGCAAAGAAATACGTGGTGCCGAACTTGCGGTGCAAGGCCCGGCAGATGGCCAAGTCACCGGCTTGCACGAACGCCCCTTTCGGTGCGCACGGTGCCAGCCAGCTCGGCCAATAAGGTCCACGAATTGCCATCCCGAATTAGACTAGCGGACGATATGGTCAATCGTCGGCATTAGCGGCCAACTTTGCCGAACTTTGCACGAAAATCCCATCGTTCATTCACATCGGGGGTGCCGCGCACTAGCAGGTGGCTTTGCTCGGGGCGGCGCAGAAAGAGGTGGGCTTCGCGCGCTAGGATCTCGACGGCGGTGTGGGTGCGGCCGCGCAGGTGGGCGCCGGGGGTCATGGGTTCGCCGGTCCAGATGGCGGCCACGGGCCGCTCGTGCACGCCCATCCGGTAGACGATGGCCACCGGCACCACCGTCACGTTCGGCACCTTCTTGAGGATGAGATCGAGGGCCTCGCCGACCTCCCAGGCATCCCCTTCGGGCCGCAAAATGCCGTCGGCAAACTGGACGAGGGAGCAGGATTCGGCCCGCATGCGCCGGATGGTCTCGCGAATGGTGGCCACGCGGCGGTGCGGCTCGGCGGGCGGGAAGGGCATCGCCCCAATCTTGCGGAACAAGGGGAAGGCATCGAATTCGGCCACCCAATCTAGGCTAGGGATGCCCAGGCGGGTGACGAGGTGGAACATCAAGTAGCCATCGTGCCAGCCGGTGTGGTTGCACGCCCAAACCACGGGGCCCTGCAGCGGCGTGTGCGGCAAGCGAGCATAAACCGAGTGAAAGGACTTGCGCACGGACCGGCGGATCATCCCCCCGACCAGCCGCCCCGCGATGCCTTCCTCTTGCTGCACGCGCCCAGTGTATCCGGCTTGGGGTAACACGCCCGGATGCGTGGCGCATGGGTGCTGGCCGGGTTGGTCTTGAGCGGGGTGGCGGTGGCCCGCGACCCGAACGTGATTTTGATCCTGGCTGACGATTTGGGCTACGGCGAACTGGGTTCCTACGGCCAAACCAAGATCAAGACCCCGCACCTGGACAAGATGGCCGACCAGGGCATGCGGTTCACGCAGTTCTATTCCAGCAGCCCGGTGTGCGCGCCCACCCGCGCCTCGCTCCTTACGGGCAAACACCAGGGGCATGCCGCCATCCGGGGCAATTCGGAGATTGGCGGCTGGGGGCTGAACGAAGGGGAAGGGCAGATGTCGCTCCCGGCGCGGGAGGAGACGCTGGCGGAAATCCTGCGGGCGAAGGGCTACGCCACGGGCGCCTTTGGCAAGTGGGGGCTGGGGGCACCGGGCAGCGAAGGCCACCCGCTGAACCAGGGCTTCGATACCTTCGTCGGCTACCTGTGCCAGCGCTGGGCGCACAATTTCTATCCCACGCACCTGTGGAACGGGCACCAGGTGCACATCCTGGAGCAGAACACCTACTTCAACCCGCACACCCGGCTGACCCCCGACACCACGGACCCGGCCGCGTTTGCGCGGTTTATCGGCAAGCAGTATTCGCCGCAGGTGATGCGCGACGAGGCCCTGAAGTTCATTGACAAGAACAAGGAGAAGCCGTTCTTCTTGTATTTCCCGACGCCCATCCCGCACGCCTCCCTGCAGGCCCCGGCGGAGTGGGTGGACCGCTATCCGCGCGAGTGGGATCCCGTGCCGTACTTCGGGCAGAACGGCTACACGCCCACCCTGCGGCCCCGCGCCACCTACGCCGCGATGATCTCCTATATGGATGACAGCATCGGGCAGCTCTTAGACCGCGTGCAGGCGCTTGGGCTGGAAGACGACACGATCGTCATCTTCACCAGCGACAACGGCACGACGTTTAACGGCGGGGTGGACCGGGAGTTCTTCAACTCGTTGCCGGGTTTGCGGGGTTACAAGACGCAGATGTGGGAGGGCGGTATCCGCGTGCCCACGATTGTGAAGTTCCCGGGCCGCGTGCCGGCGGGGACGGTGTCGAAGCAGGTGGGGGCTTCTCACGACCTGTTCAATACCGTGCTGGCGGCCACGGGCACCCGGCAGCGGCGCGTGGACAGCGTGAACCTGTGGCCGGCCTTCACGGATGCCAGCCGGGTGGTGGCGCGTCCACACATCTATTGGGAGTTCCCCGAGGGGCCGGGGTGGCAAGCGGTGCTGCTGGAGGGGCGGTACAAGGGCATCCGCCCGAACCTGCGGAATCGGGGGTTGACGTTAGAGCTTTATGATTTGCAAAGTGACCCGATGGAAACCACGAATATTGCCGCGCAGCGACCCGACTTGGTGCGGAAAATTGAGGGGCTGATGCGGAGTGAGCGGGTGCCGAATCCGAACTTCCCGCTGTGGGTGATCGACCGGCCGGTACCACCCCCCGCGAACTAGCCTGTAGTGGGCCTAAGGACCTATATCCAGATGGGGGGGGGTGTGCAATATGAGAGATATGAGGAAGTTTCTGGCGGTTCTCGTCACCTGGCTGATGGTCCTTGTGGCCCTGGCGCAGGGTGGGCCGGGTGGTTCAGGCGGTCCTGGTAGTGGTGGCGGCTCCGGCAGTGGTGGCGGCCAACCCACCCTTTCTCCGCAATTCCAGCTCAATGACTGGATGACGAACGAGCCCGCAACGGATAAGAACCATTTTCCGGATCAACTGCCTGCCATCGAGGGTAATACCGTCACGGTCGTATATGACAAGGGTGGCAGTGCCCAGGTCCAGTTGTTCTTCCGGAATAACAACCCGAATCAAAATTTCACCGGGCAGTTGATCGTGGAGGATGCTCGATACATCCATGACGCCGCGCCGCTGCCAGTGCCCTGGGGGTCGCCGCCCCCGGTGACGATTCCGGACACCATATTGAGTGCCCCTACGGTCTCCTTAAACATTGCAAGCCTGGCGACGGCACCCGCGACTTTGACGATCTCTGGGTTGCCAGCCTTCGTCACCAAGGGCCATATCCAGCTGCAAATGAGAGCTGAAGGTAACTTTGGCGCACAAGTTGCGGGAAGCGAAAGTTTGGTTCCTTGGAGTGGAGGATTGTCGTCTCAGAAGGTACTGATCACTTATGCCCCGCCGACTGGGTTTATGAATCCGGTGTGGACCGAGGTCGCCGAGATGTCCTGCACCATGGCGCAAGGCGAGGCTGGACTTACAGATGTGAATCGGAACCTCACAAAGGGACTATATTACGCAAACTTTTTCTCGTACAATCTTGGCATGCTATATGTGCCGTCCGTCTGGATCGACCTTGATACAGGCATGTACGACCTTACTGGACTCTTGGTTGCAAATGCGGCAAATGGAAGTGCGCCAGTGCCGGGCAACTGTTGGGACGTGAATTCATTCTTGATGTTCTTGCACGATTCTCAGGGAATTGACACCGAAGGGCAGAGGACAGTGCTAGGGCCAAACGAAGGCCCGTTCGTGACAAATTATTTTTGCCCCATCGGATCCGACCCAACTGATTCTGCTTTACACCTCCGAGTAAAGTTCATCTCACATTTTCAGTGCGTCGTGCAAGGGAATGTTAGCGACGCTGCTTTAGGTTACTGGAATGACTTGAGCGGCGGCATTCATAAGAATCCGGCTTGGGGGTGGCCAAATTTGCCGAGTTGGCAAGCGATCGACGGCTCAAGTGCTTATGGGTTAACTTTTAGAAGGTGGCTCACGGGCGACCTTGAGCAAACTCACCCTTACCATCCATTCAATGAGGTAATAATTCTAGTGAATACACCGATCGATGAGCCTCGGATCGCTCAAGTCATGTCAGTAGCGGGTGTGGAATAATGATCGCGTTCTTCCTGATGCAAGCTAGTAGCGGCAATAATCCGTTCAACGAAGTGGTTGCAAACAGTGGTTTCAAGGAAACCGGGCAATTCTCAAGAGCCCACGCTTCATCCAACGGTCGATCTAGACAAAGTCTCTCTCAGACGTTTGTTAGTGATTCGGAAAGAGCGTCATTCATGATCAAGTCCATCGAGTCTCAAGTAGAACCTCTGCGATCTATTGAGAACTCGCTTGCTATGAGTGTACAACCGCCAACCGATGGCGGTATTGGTCTAGGGGATGGAGGCCCAGCCGGAACGCTTGTGAAACCCTCAGTGGACTCGTTGGCGGTCCGGTACCAACTATGTCGCGAAGGTCAGGAGATGGAATCAGTTTTGGGTCACCTCTTGATCTCCAACGGCCTGATGACACAATTTACTTGGATGCCGGTCGGGAATCGTGGTCGAAACACGGACTGGGGCCAAGATAAGAGAGTCCTTGAGAGTTTGAGAATTGCGGCAACGCGTTGGCATCACAGTCAGCTACTATGTAAATGGGGCTTTGTCGACAACATCCAACGCGTTGCAGGGCGGGAAATGGTCACCAAGGTAGATAAGGACCAGAACGTTTACGTGGACATGAACGAGCTGAGCCGCCACCGAGGCTGGAACTTCTCCATCAGCCTGGAGCCCGCTCGCGCCGATGCCCGCATCGGCAACGATCACATCCGGATCTACCCGGGTGCGGACCGGATCCACATCAACGACGAGCTCGTCACCCTGCCGGGCACTGTGCCCACCCAAGGCTACGGGGTTTACCTCCCGCTCCGGCTGCTGCAAGAGCGCGGTTACTTGCCCGCCGAGGGCTGAGAAGCCGCCGCGGGCCGCTGGATGCACCGGAACCCGATGTGGGCCGACCCCGTATCGGGGGAGGTCTTCATCCGGGCGGTGGGGCGGTACCCCTCGCAGTAGCCGCGCGCGCACAGGTAGCTCCCGCCGCGCACCACGCGCTTGGGCACCTCCGGTTCGCTCGGGTCCCAGGGTTCCGCCGGAGGGGCAGGCCGCAGCCGCCGCAAACTCACGTAGGCATCCGCGCGGTACCAATCCTCGCACCACTCCCACACGTTGCCCTCCATATCGTAGAGGCCGTTCGCGGCCACCGGGAAGCTCTTGACGGGGGCGACCCCGCCAAACCCGTCTTCCAATAGATCCTGCTTCGGGAAATCGCCGTTCCAGATGTTGGCGTGGTGGCCCTTGGCCGCGGGAAGCGGGTCGCCTAGCGCCCGGGCGCCCACGCTCCCGCGCCGGGCGGCGAGTTCCCATTCCGCTTCGGTGGGGAGCGCCTTGCCCGCCCACTTGCAATAGGCCAGGGCGTCTTCGTAAGCCACATGAACCACGGGCTCATCGCCGGGCGTGATCTCAACGGTGGTGCCGCCCCGGGGTCGCCGCCACGAGGCCCCTTCGACGTACCTCCATTGGTTGGTGCCCTCGAACTTCACCCACACCAAGCTGCCCGGGGGCACAGCCGCACCAGTGGGGCTCTCATCGGCGGGGATGCCGCGCTCGGCCACCGTGACGTACTTCGTGGCGGCTACGAACTCGGCGAACTGACGGGTGGTGACCTCGGTGGCGTCCATCCAGAACCCATCCATGTAGACCAGTCGCACGGGCTGCTCGTCCATCTGGCCGTCTTTGTTGCCAATGAAAGTCTGGCCGCCCGGCACCCACACCATGCCCGGGGGCGTGGGCGCGGGTTCGTTGATGATCAGCGCGGCGGAGACAAGGGGATGGCGGTCGGGCTTTGCGCCGGATGCCCCCGGATTGCAGGCGGCCGCCAGCGCAAGGATTCCGATGAAGCCCAGCCCTGCCACCCGCATACCGGGATTATGGCCTCAGAACTAGCCGAGATAGCCCGCGTCGCCGATGCGTTGCTCCACCAATTCCGCCCCGATCAAAACCATGGGCAGGCCGTTGCCGGGCGTGGTGCTGGCCCCCACGTAAAAGAGGTGCGGGTTCGTTTTGCTGCGGTTGGAGGGCCGGAAGCACACGCTCTGCATAAAGTCGTGGCTCAGCCCGAACGCCGCCCCCTTGTCCAGGTTCAGGTCGCCCGCCCAGTCCTGCGGGCCGTAGGTGCGCTGCGCGTGGATTTGGGCGGGGTCGAAGCCCGCCACTTCGCACAGGCGTTCGGCCACCAAGGTCTGCATCTGCTGCTCATCTTGTGCCGTCATCTTGTAGTCAAGATTCGGGCACGGAACCAGGACAAAAACGTTCTCGTGGCCCTCGGGGGCGCGGTCGGGCTGGGTGCGGTTGCTCAGCGCGACGTAAAAGGCAGGATCTTGCGGCATTCTTAACGGATTCTGGAAGATGGCGTCAAGATTTGAACGAAAATCTGCACCAAAGAACACGTTGTGATGGAGCAGGCTCGGCAACGCCCCCTTGTAGTCGATGTACATCAGGTAGGCCGAGCAAGAGGTGCGGCGTTCCTTGGCGGGGAGTCGTTCCAGTTCGCGCTCCACGTAAGGGAGATCGGCATTGGCGATGATGAGGTCGGCTGTGCGCTCGGTGCCGTCTTGCATTCGCACGCGGTTGCCCTCAATGCTCGCCACGCTCTGCCCCAGTTCAATGGTTGCGCCCCGGGTGGTGGCCAGGTCGGCCACGACTTCACTCACGCGGGGGAGGCCACCCTGCGGGTACCAGATGCCCTCGCCGTATTCCATGTAGGTCAGCACCCCGTACACCCAGGGGGCGTCGTAGGGGCTCAGGCCGAGGTACATGGTTTGGAACGTGAACAGCATCCGCAGGCGGGGGTCGTCCACGTACTTCTCCATCCGTTTGGCGAGGTTGCTGAGCATGTGGTGCTTGAACACCGCCTGGATGTCCTTGGGCCGCGCGAGGTCCAGCACGCTGCGGTAGTTGCGCCGCACAAACTGCGGTACTGATACGCGGTAGAGCTCAGCCAGATCGCCCAGCAACTTGCCATAGCGCTCGGCTTCGCGGCGGCCGGCTAACTCCTCGATCTGCTTCACCATCTGTGCGACATTGGGCGTGCCATCCAGGGTGGTGCCATCGCGATAGAACACGCGATACGAAGGGTCGCAAAGGGTGATGGGGAGGTGATCCTCCATCCGCTCGCCGAGGTCGTTGAAAAGCCGCTCGAAGGGCTCGCGCATCATCAGCAGGGTCGGGCCGCCGTCAAAGTCGCATTCGCCCACCCGCACCCGCCGGTTGCGTCCGCCGATCTGGTCGGTCTTCTCCAGCACAGTGACCTGAACTCCGCGATGGGCCAGGCGCGCGGCGGTGGCTAAGCCCCCTAGGCCGGCTCCGATGACAATCGCGGATTTCGCTTTCACTTCCGAACCTACGAGGTGGCCCGCCCAATGGTTTGAAGTGGCCTAAACCCCACCGCGCAGGGCCCCCACCACCCAGAGGAAGATGCCGAAGGTGATGAGCACCACCCACCCCACATGGCCGCGCCGGTGGGCGCGTTCGTCTTCGTACGTTCGGGCCGTCCAGAGGGAAGAAGCAATCGTGGCCGTGACCCACCAGCCAAAGAAGTTGAGCACCGGTGCGCCGCCGGGGAGTGGGCCGGGTTCCAGCCACTTCCAGTAGCCCAGCGGCCCGGCCAACACCGGTTCCATGCCGAGGTCGAAGAGGGCGGCCAGCAGGCCACTAAGGGGGGCGAGCATGGCGCGGTTCCACCGCCCCGAGCGCACCACCACAAAGCATGCCCCCGCCAGCATCAGCCACGCAAAGGGGAGCGGAACCGGGAAGGGCGAACCCCCTGGCCCCGGGACACTGGGCCACCAACGTCCGGTGTATTCATAGCGACCAAACGGCAATCCGGTGGCCAGACCGACCCACTCGGCGGCAAAGCCGACGCCCAGGGCCGCGATCCACCGCCACGGGGCCACCCCCAAAGATTGCAGCACGGCGGCCACGCCGCACCCCACCATCAGCAGACTCACAGTGCGCTCGATGAAGGCCGGGGCCGGACCGACGAAACGCTCGGCAAGGGTTCCGAGCACACCAAAAAGGGCTAACCCCACGTAGATGCGCAGAGTCACCGGCCAGTCGAGTTTTTTGAGTGCCTGCCGGGCCCGAAAGACCATCAGTCCGTCCTTACACGCTGATGATGACATTCTTACGGGCCAACAATGCTAGAATAGAGGCTCGCGGACAGATGGCCGAGCGGCTTAAGGCGCCCGCCTGCTAAGCGGGTTGAGGTGATCACCTCTCCCGGGTTCGAATCCCGGTCTGTCCGCCACCTAATTTTGAGGTGGAAATGAAAATTGGCATCGTGATGGGATGGATTGCCCTGGTGGCTTTGGCCCCGGCGGCACCCTCGTTCGATGACTATCTCATTCTGCGCCGCCAGCACGGCGTAACGATTTCGGCCAGCCAAGAAGCTCTGGAAACCTTTGTGGGTTCACGGGTGATGGAAGTGCGCGGGATCGTAAAAGGCTCCATTGGTTCCGGCGACAACCGCTCGCTCTTGCTGGAAACCAAGGAAGGCCGTACCCTCAATATCAAAGCCGCCGGAGCCCCGGAGTGGCTGACGTATCCCAACACGACGGCGCGGATGCTGGTGAAAGCCGAGCGTCGCACCGAACTGGGTTTGCTCCGGGCTGAACTGCTTGGCGCGGCTTCGGAGGATCAGATGCTGCGCCACGAGGCGACCGAGAATGCCCGCCTGGAGCAGCAACGCCAAGCCGAACTCGCCCGGCAACAGGCCGCCCAGCGCAACACGCGCGGGGGTACCAGTAGTCGTGGAGGGCAGCCGCCCTCGCTTCCGGGCAACATTCCGCCGATTAGCGTGGCGCCACGGGCGCATCTTGCCCCCGAGTTGAACTCGGTGCTGGGGGCCTACGCGGGATTCATCCGCTCTCGCAATAGCCGCCTGAGCGTGGCGCAGGCCACCGATATCGCTTCGAAGATCCTGGAGCACAGCGCCCGCTTTGGCGTGGACGCACGCCTGATCATGGCGATCGTGCTGGTGGAGAGCAACTTCAACCCCAACGCCGTGAGCCACGCCGGAGCGCGAGGCTTGGGCCAACTGATGCCGGGGACCGCGCGCGGCCTGGGCGTCAGCAACGTTTTTGACACCGACCAGAACCTGATGGGGACGGCCAAGCTGATTACCCAGCACCTCAGCACCTACAGCCGCAACAACGACGAAATCGAAGCGTTGGTGTTGTCGCTGGCGGCTTACAATGCCGGGCCGGGCGCGGTCCGTCGCTTTGGGGGCGTGCCGCCCTACCGCGAAACCCAGAACTACGTCAAGAAAGTGATGAGCACCTACCGCCAGCTGTGCGGTCAGCCGGGCTAACTTGAGTTAATCAAAGAGGCTGGCCTGCCCGGTGCGCAGGTGTTCGGCCCCGGCCAATGAATCCGCCACGCACCCATCGGGCGTGATGTGGCGCACCAGTAGCCCGCGCGCTTCCAGGGCGGGGGTCAGCAGTCGCCCTCGGTGGCAGCCCTGCGGCCAGCCGCACCCGCACATAAAGGCGGTGGGGGCCGCTTGCGACCACACGATCAGGTCCGCCATGGCGGCGTCAAATCGGGGGTCGCTCAGGATTTTCTCGTCGTCGGGTCGGCCGTCGGTCAGGCGCTCCTCGTCGTCGGGTTTGCCGCCCAGGGCTTCGCCGTAGAAGCGGTAATCCACCCCGGCCTGGCTAAAGAGTCGCTCGATTGTGCCGCGCCGGAAGTCGGTTTGGTAGCGGCTCCAGGCGTTGGTGCGGATATCCGCGACCTGCACAATGCCGTGCGCGGCCAGGCGGCGCAGGAATCCGGGGGCCTCGTCGGCGGCATAGCCGATGGACCAAATTGTGGGTCCGCCGGTGGTGCGGTCGGGCAACGCCATCGGGGCAAAGAGTAGCCTATTTCGCATGACTCCCTTTGAGGCATTCGCGAGCGTGGACATGCGGGTGGGCACGGTGGTGGAGGTGCTGCCGTTCCCGGAGGCGCGGAAGCCCGCCTATAAGGTGCGCGTGGATTTGGGGCCGGACCTGGGGACCAAGTGGAGCAGCGCGCAGTTGACGGTGCACTATCAGCCCGAGGAACTGGTAGGGCGGCAGGTGCTGTGCGTGGTGAATCTGGGCACGCGACAGATTGGGCCGTTCTTAAGTGAAGTCTTGATTACCGGGGCGGACGCGGAGGGGGGCGTGGTGGTTTTCACCACCGAACGCCCGGTACCCAACGGGTCGCGGCTGTATTAGCGCCCTTACCCTCGTCGGCGTCGCAGTGCCAGCAGGCCAGCGGCCAACGCCACCATCGAGAACGGCTCGGGAACAGCGGTTAGCGTGACGTTGTCAATGCGCGGGTCGCTGTCGCCAAAGTCTTCGCCCACTAAGGTAAGCGTGGCCGTGGAACTGGTGGCCGTGAACGTATTTGTGTACGTCGCAAAGGCCACCGTCGAAAACGGCACCTGGTGGTTCCAGTCATTCCCGTCAATGCTCATACGGAAGTCGTTGTTGTTGCCTTGAGAAGCGTTTCCCCGAGCGACATCCACCGAAACCTGATACTGCTGACCCACCACGAGGGTCACCGTCTGCGAAATCGTCGGGTCTGTGGCACTTGCGCCAGCTTCGTTCAGGATGAAGGTGCCGCCCGGATTTCCACCCGTACTGCGCCAACCGCCAGCACCGTCATTCTGGGCTGCCGTCCATCCGTTTCCGGTCCCATTGTTCGGTACCGAAAGCGAAAAATCTCCATTTGTAATCAAGTTCGCATGGGCCGTTGAGATGACTCCCAGGGCCAAGACGAATGCAAAGGGTTTGTACATAATCTGCACTCCAATCCTCAGAGTACTACCTGGATGCACGACACGTCTATAGCGGACACCCGATTCCCAACTTCCCCGCAAGAATACGGGGAGCCAGGTTAGTCCCCGGTCGGCAAAGCCGACGGCGAGCGCTTCCGGAACGGATCGCTCAGCACCACGGCGGTGATCAGCCCCTTCATGGTGCCGCCGCGCCGCTTGGCTTCATCCCGAATGGCATCCAGGTGGCAGTGGTCGGCGGGGCGCATCCCCCGGCCAATGGCGTAGGTCAGCATCCGCTCGCCCAGGTAGCGCACCAGCTCATCCTCGCGCTTCAGCAGCACATTCTTGAGCCCGCCCACGCCCGCAAACTTCGCCCCGTCCGGGAATTCCCCGCTCGGGTCAATCGAGTGCGGGCCGTCGGTTTCGCGCCACCGGCCAATACCGTCGTAGTTCTCCAGCGCGAACCCAATCGGGTCCATCACGCTGTGGCAGCTGGCGCAGGCCGGGTTGCGGCGGTGGATTTCCATGCGTTCGCGTACGCTGGCCTCGGTCATTGCCTTGGCATCCTCGGCAATCGCGCCCACATCCGGCGGCGGGGGCGGCAGGGGCGTGCCCAACAGGTTATCCAGCACGAAGCGACCGCGCTTGACCGGCGACGTACGGTTGGGGTTGCTCGTCACGGTTAGGAAGGCCGCCCGGGTGAGCAATCCGCCGGTGCCCTTGGGCAGCGTCACCGCCTGCCAGGATTCGCCGGTCACGCGCAGCCCGTAGTGCCGCGCCAGTTCGCCATTCACCATCGTTTCATCGCTGGTCAGGATTTCGCGCACCGGCCGATCCGTGGCAACGAGCCGGTTGAAGTACCGCTCAATCTCCTCGATCATTGCGGCGCGCAGGCTGGGGGTGAACGAAGGGAAGGCGTTGGGGTCCACTTCGTGTTCCGAGAGCTTGCGCAGTTGCAGCCACTGGCCCGCAAAGCCGGTGCCGAGGCGGGCGGCACGCGGGTCCTTCAGCATCCGGTCGACTTGGGCCGTGAGCCCCGCATCGGTGAGCAGGGAACCATCCTGGGCGGCGCGTCGGAGCGTGTCATCCGGGAACGACCCCCAAATGAAGTAGCTGAGGCGGCTGGCGAGTTCGTGGGCGCCAATGGCGGTGTTGGGCTCGCCCTGCTCATCCAGTTCCGCGCGGAACAAGAAGTGCGGCGACACCAGCACCCCGGTGAGGGCCACCTGCAGGGCTTCCTCGGCCCCCGCGCCGTCACGCACGGCCTGATCGTAGAGCGCCATGAGGCGCTGGCTCTCGCCCGGCTGCAGTGGCCGACGGTAGGCGCGTTCGGCAAAGCGACTGAGGGCCGCATCGGCCAGGGCACGGCCCGTGCCGGTGAGCCCCACCAGCAGGCGGGTGCGCCCAGGGGTGGTGAGGGGTGCGGCGTTCTTCGGCCCTGTCAGGCTCATGCTGTAGACCAAGAGGTTGCGGTCGCGCTGGTTCTGGTCGGGGTGGTTGGGATTGTAGTAGTCGTTGACGAAATCCACCCGGATTTCGAGCTCCATGGGCCTCAGGTCCACGGGGATTTCCACCTCGTAGCGAGCACCCCGGGCGCTCTTCACGTTGATGGGGGCGAGGGGGCGGCCATTGAGTTTGATGACAGCCTGCGGGGGTTCCGGTCCGGCCGGGTGGGCGCCCAGGCTGAGGGCGAGGGTGTAGGAGCCCGCCGTCTCGATCTTGGCGCGGAACGGCACGCTCCCATTGGCAAAGTAGAGCATGGCGTCCTCTTCCACCACCCGTACGGATTCGGGCAGGATCGCCTTGCTAAAGTCAAAGCCGATGGTGCGGGGCTCCGAGATCGGCAGCACCGCCGAGGCGATCTTCTCGGCGGCGGCCAGATACTTCTCCAGGTGGAGCGTGCTCATCGTCAGCACGTCACCGTTGTTGTCAAACCCGTAGCCCACGTCGTCGTTGGGGAAGTCCTCACTCACGTCAAACGTCATCCCGAAGAGGTCGTTGACGGTGTTGGTGTATTCAAATCGGTTGAGGCGGCGAATGGTGACGCGCCCCGCATCGGCCAGTTGGCAGTTGGCGGCAAAGAACCGCTCCAGGCCGGCCACGAGCGCGCTGCGCTCGGTTTCGGTGGGCTGGGCCACGTTGGCGGGGGGCATGCTGCGGCCGCGCAGGTACTGGATCATGCGCTCCAGCAGTTGCGCATTGGCCACTAGGGCCTCGGGCTCTTGAATCTCGTCGAGATCAAATCCCCCGGCGGCGGCCGCCCCGCTGTGGCAATCCAGGCAGTACTTTTCCAGGCCGGGCAGGAGCTTTTCAGTGAACTCCTTCCTCGTCTCGGGGGTCAGGGTCACGGGCGGGGCCGTGCTGGCCCGCGGGGCCAGGCCCGCTCCGGTTAGCACCAAAAGGGCCGCTGCCCACGTGAGCGAACCTGCACCGCGCATGGTTCTAGTTTACAGCCGAATCAGGAGTTTTTGGCTTGCTTTTGAACGTCGCGCACCGCACGCACGATGTCGTCCACGCTCAGGCCGTTCTCATCCAGCAGTTTGTCTTGGTCTCCGTGCTCGATAAAGCGATCCGGCAGAGACAAGACCGTGTGTGGAAGGGCAGCCAGGTTGGCATCCACCAGGGCCTCGCGTACCAGTTCACCAAAGCCGCCGGTGCGGGCGTTTTCTTCCACCGTCACCAGTCCGCCGTGGTCGCGGGCGGCCTGGGTGATCATCTCGGCATCCAGCGGCTTGGCAAAGCGCGCGTTGATGACGGAGGTGGGGGTGCCCGCCTCTGTCAGTCGCGTGGCGGCCTGCCAGGCGCGGTCCACCATGCTGCCGTAGGCGACGATAACGGCGACGGATTCGGCATCGCTTCCCGGCACACCCAGGTTCTCGGCGCGGCCCAGTTGGATGGGGGAGCGGCCTTCGGGCAAACCTTCAGGCACACTGCCGCGCGGGTAGCGCAGAGCCATGGGCGCGTCTTGGTAGCCTGCCATCCAGTCCACCATCGCGCGGAGTTCGGTGCCATCGCGGGGCGCCAGTTGAACCATGCCCGGGATAAAGGAGAGGTAGCTGATATCGAAGGTGCCGTGGTGGGTCGGGCCATCGGCGCCCACCAGTCCAGCGCGGTCCATGATGAAGCGCACGGGTAGGTGCTGCAGGGCGCAGTCGTGCACGATCTGGTCGAACGCCCGCTGCATAAACGTGCTGTAGATCGCCACAAACGGCTTCACGCCCCCGGCGGCCAGCCCGGCGGCAAAGGTGACCGCGTGCGGCTCAGCGATGCCGACGTCGTAATACCGTTCCGGGAACTCGTTGGCAAACTCCGTCAGGCCAGTGCCATCGGGCATGGCGGCGGTGATAGCCACCACCCGCTCATCCCGGCGGGCGAGTTCGCTGAGGGCATCGCCGAACACCGACGTGTACGCCGGGCGGCCGCCGCTCTTGGCGGTGAGTTCGCACCGCTGCAAATCGAACGGGCCGACCCCGTGCCAGGTGCGTGCGTCCGCTTCGGCCTTCTCGTAGCCCTTGCCCTTCACCGTGAGGGCGTGGACAAAGACCGGCCCCGGCAACTGGCGCACGTTCCGGAAGATTTCCAGCAACATCGGTAGGTCGTGGCCGTCCACCGGGCCGATGTATTCGAATCCGATTTCTTCAAACAGCGTGCCGGTTTCTTCGGGGGCAAAGTAGTGGGTCAGGCCGTGGCGCATCCCGGCGGCTAGGCGCGGGGCGGGCCCGGGCAGGCGTTGCACCAGGTCCTTGGCGCGGCGGGCGGCGGCCTGTAGGTCCGGGCGCGAGCGCAGGCGGTTAAAGTAGCGGTTCAGGGCCCCGACGTTCGGGGCGATGGACATGCGGTTGTCGTTGAGAACCACCGTGATGTCGGTGCCCGCAATCCCGGCGTGGTTCAGGGCTTCCCAGCTCATGCCGCTGGCAATGGCGGCGTCGCCGGTGATGGCCACCACGCGGTGGTCCTGCTTCAGCGTGTCGCGGGCGCGGGCGAAACCCAGCGCGGCGCTAATGGCGGTGCCGGCGTGGCCCGCCCCAAAGTTATCCAGTTCGTGTTCGTCCCGCTTGAGGAACCCGCTTAGGCCCTTGTGCTTGCGCAGGGTTGGGAAGCGGGGCAGTCGCCCGGTCAGCAGCTTGTGCGGGTACGCCTGGTGCCCGGTATCCCACACCACCACGTCCGGCGGCAGGCTGTGGGTGGCGTAGAGCGCCACGGTGAGTTCCACGGTGCCGAGGTTGCTGCTAAAGTGACCTCCGGTTTGGCTGACCTGATCGAGGATGGCTTGCCGGACCTCGTTCGCGACTTGTTGGAGCTCGGCATCCGTCATGCCGTGCAGTTCGGTGGGGGCTACCAGCCGCGAGAGGATGGGATACACATCCATATTCCGTACTACGCCGGGATTGCCCGGAAGGTTGTGGGGGGCTCAGTCGTCCCAGCGTTCGGCCAGGATTTCGGCCATGGCTTCCAGCAGGGCCACGTCCTCGGATTGGAATCGGTCGGTGGTGTGGCTGTCAATGTCAATCTGCCCCAGGATTTGCCCGTCGCGGCGGATGAGGACCACCAGTTCGGCGCGGGTTTCCAGGCTGCAGGCCAGGTAGTTGCTTAGCTCACGGACGTCGGGGATGACTTGGTTTTGGTTCTCGGCGACGGCGGTGCCGCACACCCCCCGACCCACTGGGATTTCGGTGTGGTCGGTGGGGGTGCCCACGTAGGCATCCAGGTGGAGCATGTCGCCGCGCAGGGCGTAGATACCTGACCAATCGTAGCCGTCGAGCTTGTTTAGCCAGTTCATGGCGTCCAGGCGCAGGGCCAGGCCTCGGCGGGGGCTACGGCGGAGGTGGCCCAGGATTTTGTCGGGGGTCATGGGTTCATTTTGGCGCGGGCCAGGAGATTGCAGAGGGCCGAAGGCAAGGAGTGCGGCGGGGTTGCGGCGCCGCGTGGTGTCGTGTAATCTCGCGACGTGTTTCACGTGGGAGATCGCGTCTTGGCCCCGTGGCCCGTCGAGCGGGTGTGGTGGTACCCCGGAACCATTGTTGGCGTGGCCGGGAGCGAAGCGGTGGTGCAGTTCGACGACGGCGACCTGTCGCCGGTGGGGATGGGCGATCTGCGTGCCTTGACGGTCGGGGTCGGAGCGCGGGTTTACAGTCGCTGGCAGGCGGGCCAGACCTACTATCCGGGCCGGGTGAGCGACGCTCGCGGCCAGGCCATCCACATCAACTACGACGATGGCGACCAGGAGTGGACGGCCATCTGCATGGTCCGGATCAATCAGGACGACATCTAAAGCGTAGCGGGCTCGCTACGCCCAACGCGCCCGCAATCGATCCCGCATCCACTGCGCCACCGCGAACGGGTCGGCCAGGCGGTGGCCGGTGGCGGGGTCGGTCCACTGGTAATGCGCCGGCCCGAACTCCGGGTCCACCCCCAGTTCCGCTTGGCCCCGGGCTGCGGCCGCCTCGCGGATCTTGTCCCACCACCCCTCGTGCAGGGTCACGTAATCCGCCCACATCGGCACGCGGGGGTCGGGCACCTGGGGGCCTTCTTCGAACCCCACCCGGGCATGGATGTGCCGCGTGCGGCTGATGGCCAGGTTTAGCGCCTCCACGTAGCCGCCCAGCCGGCTTTCGGTGACCACCGTCCAGTGGCTCAGGTCGGCGCACAGCCATAGGTCGGGCAGGGCGCGCAGGAGGTCGGCGGTGCTGAGCGGTTCAAACAGCAAGCGCCCCCGGTGCGTTTCGAAGTCCACCGGGAAGGGGTAGGGCGTGGCAATCTCCACCAGGCGGCCCAGGAAATCCACGGCCTCTTGCCCGCGCATCCAGGGGCGGCCCGCGTGCACCGTCACCCCCGTGCACTGGCAATCGAATGCTTCATCCAGCCCGCGCCGGAAGGCGTCCGGCTCATCCCCGCCTACCATCGCGCGGTAGGCCAGGCCATGCTTCTCGGCCACGGGGCGCAGTTCGGCGTGCGGGCGTACCCAGTCTTCAAACCCCTCAAACCCGGCGGCCTTCACGGCGGCCAGGCGGGCCTCCAGATCGCCGCCCAGGGGCCACAGGGTGGCGTAATACCGAATCCGCATAACGCCCCGAACGTTACCCCGCCCCCCGCCAACGGAAAAAGAGACAAATCCAAGAACGAAAACGGGCAAAAACCCGATAGACTAAAGGTATGCGCGAAGTCAGCCGCCGCACGGTTCTGCGAGGGATGGGGGTGGCGATGGCCGTCCCGTTCTTAGAAGGTTTGGCCCCCCGGAGCGTGCTGGCCGTCAGCGCCCCCGCCCGCCCGGTGCGCATGGCCTACCTTTTTGTGCCCAACGGCGTGGCGAACATGGACGCTTGGCGCCCCTCGGCCGGGGGTGTGCTGAATGATTTGCCCCCCATCCTGCGGCCGCTGGACAAGGTGAAGCAGCACCTGAACGTGGTGACCGGCCTGGACCAGCACAACGCCAACGCCCTGGGCGACGGCCCTGGCGACCACGCCCGCAGCACCGCCACCTGGCTGACCGGCGTGCACATCAAGAAGACGGACGGGAGCGACATCCGCGCCGGGATCAGCGCCGACCAAGTGGCCGCCCAGTTCATTGGCAAGCAAACCCGCTTTGCCTCGCTGGAAATTGGCTGCGAGCGCGGCGCGATGGCGGGCAACTGCGACAGCGGCTATTCGTGTGCGTATTCCAGCAGTGTTTCGTGGGCCAGCGAAAGCACGCCCGTGGCCAAGGAGGTGAACCCCCGTGCGGTGTTCGAACGGCTCTTTGGCACCGGGGACGAAGTGGCGGATTCGGTGAGTCGCGAGCGGCGCATGGCGCACCGGCGCAGCATTCTCGACTTTGTAATGGAAGATGCCGACGCCCTCCGCGCCCGGCTTGGCACCCGCGACCAGCAGAAGCTAGACGAATATCTGGATGGCGTGCGCGACATTGAGCGGCGCATCGCCCGGGCGGAAACCGAGAACCGCTCGATGATGGGCGAGGGCATCCCCGCGCCAGCCCCCGGCATCCCCCGCGACCGGGGCGAGCACATCCGCCTGCTGGGCGACATGATGGTGCTGGCCTTCCAGAGCGACCTCACCCGCATTTGCACCTTTATGCTGGCCAATGACGGCAGCAATCGCCCGTTCCCCGAGTTGAACATTGGGGATGGCCACCACGACGTGAGCCACCACGGCAACGACCCCGACAAGGTGCGGAAGAAGCAGCTGATTGACATCTTCCACACGCAGCAGTTGGCGTACATCCTGGAGCGCATGGCTACCACCGAGGATGGCGACGGCACCCTGCTGGATAACACAATGCTGGTGTACGGGGCGGGGATTAGCAATGGCGACCGCCATAACCACGACGACCTGCCGACGATTGTGGCGGGGCGCGCCGGGGGGACGCTGCGCACCGGGCGGCACCTGGTGTATCAGCAAGGGACGCCGATGAGCAATCTTTACGTTTCGATGCTGGGGCGCGTGGGTGTGCCGGTGGAGCGGCTGGGCGATAGCACGGGTCCGCTGCGCGAGTTGTTCTGACCCGGTTGAGACGGAAGTTAGGCTAGGCACCCGGGACCGCCGAGCCCGGGCGCGCCGTATACTCAAGTAGCGCAGGTTCGCCGATGTATCAGGCTCCCCTCCCCACCGAATACGCCCAACTGACGGACGAGCAGGCTGCCGCCCGCATCCGCGCGGCCAAGGCCGCCCTGGGCAAGCGCCTGGTGATTCTGGGGCACCACTACCAGCGCGATGAGATCATTGTCCACGCGGACTACCGGGGCGACAGCTACAAGCTGGCCAAGGACGCCAACCTGCACCCCGAGGCCGAGTTCATCGTCTTCTGCGGTGTGCACTTTATGGCCGAAAGCGCCGACATCCTGACCCCCGACAACCAGATCGTCATCCTCCCCAACCTCGCGGCCGGGTGCAGCATGGCCGACATGGCCAACATCTTCCAGGTGCGCAACGCTTGGCGGCAAATCAGTGAGGTCCTTGGCGATGTCGCCGCCCCGCTGAGCGCCCACGCCGACCCCGCCCAGCCCCGAGGGGCCAACGCGGTGGTGCCCGTGACGTATATCAACAGCGCCGCGAACCTCAAGGCCTTTGTGGGTGAGCACGGCGGCACCGTGTGCACCAGCACCAACGCCCGGCAAGCTCTGGATTGGGCGCTGACCCAGGGTGAGAAGGTTTTGTTCTTCCCGGACCAGCACCTGGGCCGCAACACAGCCTGGCGCATGGGGTTCGACCCCGAACACGACATGGTGGTGTGGGATCCGTTCCGCCCCTACGGCGGCAACACTCCCGAGCGGCTGCGCGAAGCCAAATTCTTGCTATGGAAGGGCCACTGCAGCGTGCACAAGCGCTTTACGGTGGAGCAGATTGAGGCGGCCCGGGCGGCGCACCCGGATGTGCGCGTGATCGTCCACCCGGAATGCACGCTGGACGTGGTGCAGGCCGCCGACGATGCGGGCAGCACCGAATACATCATCAAGGCCGTGACGGCCGGGGCGCCGGGCTCCGTGTGGGCAGTGGGCACGGAAATCAACCTGGTGCGGCGGCTGGCGAACGAGCTTCCGGACCGCACCGTGATGTGCCTGGATGACCAAATCTGCCCGTGCAGCACCATGTATCGCATCCACCCCACCTTTTTGTGCTGGGTGCTGGAGCGGCTGGTGGCGGGAGAAGTGGTGAACCAAGTGCGCGTGCCCGACGCGGTCGCCGAATGGGCGCGCGTGGCCCTGCGCCGGATGCTGGAAGTCACGGCTGCCCCAACTCGGGATTGAGTTAAGAACCGCGCAGGTCGTCCACCAGGCCGACCGAGCTGAACCGCAAGAGCGACGGCTGCAAGAACCCGTCGCCCAAAATCTGCCCGACAAGCGAGAGGTAGGGCGCGGCATCGGCAAAGCTCTCCACCCCGCCGCCAATCACCAGCCCCCGGGGGACGCCGGTTTCGTTGTGCCAGTCGGCGAGGGCGTGCAGCATCGGCTCCACCACTTCGGGCGAAACCACGTCGGATTCCTTGCCCGTGCAGGTCTTCACAAATTCGGCCCCATTCACCAGCGCGCACATGGTGGCCCGGTAGATCGTCAGGCGGTTGGCCAGTTCCCCGGCACTTATAGTGACCTTGAACGTGCAAGTGTGGGCGGCCTCGCGCAATTCGCTGATCCAGCCGCTCAGCGCCATCCAATCCTTGCTGCGGGCCATGTAGCGGGGGATCACGACCTCAATCTCATCCACTTCCATGGCGGAGCAGGTGGCGACCTCAATGGTGGCGGCCTCTAGGGTGGTAAGGCCGTGCGGAAATCCCCCGGCCACGGTGCTGAGGCGCACGCCCCGGCCCCCCAGCGCCCCCTGCCCGGCCAGGACAAAGGCGGGATAGACGCACAGCGCGGCCACGGGCGGCAGGCCTTCGGGTTGGTCGCACAAGGCCCGGCTCAGCATCGCGATCTTGAGGGGGGAATCGAATCCTTCCAGGCACTCGACTTCCAGCAAGCCGTGGGTTTGCGCCACGCGCGCGGGGGTGCGATCGAGGGGCAGCGGGTAGTTCACACCCGGCGGAGGCCCGAAACTGAGAAGGTCTTTAAGCCTTGGGTCCATGATCCAGGGGCGCGCCCAAACAGGCTTCGAAAAGTCGAATCCCCCGGGTGGCCACAATGCTTCCCAGGCCGGCCATCAGCAGCAAAAGAATGACCCGCGTGACGGTGGTGCCCACGCCATCCACAATGCCCTGCAACTGCACGGGCTGGCCGTTCTTATCCGCACCCACTACCGCGGCGACGGGCGTGGTGAAGACTTGGTACGCCTGCCAGAACGTGAGCACCACCAAACCCACGCCGATGACGAAGGTGATGGTGGCCAGGGCCATTCCCCAACTCGCGCCCGGCGGACGCACGGGCCGGGTGGGGGCCGAAGATGTCGAAGGGGTCTCCTCCACGGTTGCGCGTAGGATACCGGGTCGGCTGAGGGCGGCGTCGGTAAACTCCTGTCATGATTTCTGTTCCCGTCGGTCTACTGGAAGGCCTGAAGTTCGATGACAACGGGTTGATCCCCGCCATTGCCCAGGATGCGGACAACGGCGACGTGCTGATGATGGCGCGGATGAACGCCGAGAGCCTGCGCCGCACCCTGGAAACGGGCCGCGCCACCTATTGGAGCCGGAGCCGCCAGTCGTTTTGGATCAAGGGCGAGACGAGCGGGCACACGCAAGAGGTCGTGCGCATCAGTGTGGATTGCGACCAGGATTGCCTGCTCATGCAAATCCGGCAGGTGGGGGCCGCGTGCCACGAGAATTTCCGAAGCTGTTTCTACCGCGATGTGACCGACGAGGGGCTGCGCGAGAACCAAGTCCGATTGGTGGACTGAGAACGTGGGGGACGTCGCCCGCGAGCTGAAGGCGCACCTGCGGCGCTTGGCGGTTTGGTCTTGCTTTTCATTGGTAGCGGGTGGAGTCTTGCTGGGGATGCAGCAGGGGTCGGCGGGGGTGATGACGGCGTCGTGGGCGGTGATTAACCTCATCATCGTGGCGCTCAGTTTGAAAGGGAAGCCGCCCGCCAACTACCTCAAGTTTCGCGAGTTCTTGGCGTTCAATCAGGGGCTGAACCTCATGTACATCGCGGTGGGGCTCACTCTGGGCTTGGCGGCGGGGCCGACGGATGTGCGGGCCAGCGGCTGGGCGGTGGTACCGCAGGGGTTGGCACTGCTGGTGTTGGATGGCATTTTGATGAGGAAAACTTCACCATCTCAAGTCGGTGAGCCGGGGTAAGGTTCCTCTCAAGAACTCGGCACTGGAGTCATCGAATGCCCAGAAAAAAAGGTCCACCCAATCCGGAGATTCAAGAAATCTTGAAGTCGCATGTGCAAAGGGTTTTCAATTGGTGCCTGGTGCCTTTTACGATGGGGGCAGTGCTTCTTGTTTTTGAAAAGCATGCGGGTTGGGTAGCTAGCATTGGCTCGCTATTCTTTTGGGCCCATGAAGCTTTTGCAGCTCGATTTCGAGAATCGATGACCTTGCACAAATTAAGGGAAGATATTCAGTATACGAACGGCCTATCTAGAGGATTCGGCTTGGGCTTCTCCCTGATGCTTGGTAGCAATTTAGCCAGGCTTCTGAGTATGGATCAGGCAATATGGGTTTTCGTCGTCTTTTCAATTATCTCCATCATCTGCCTTTATCTCCAAGAACAGTTGATGAGACAAACGGCCGCACTCCTCGACGAGCCCACCGGGTAAGACCGAACCCATGCCGCGCGCACTCGTGCTTGCCGGAGGGTGGGATGGCCACCACCCCGGTGCCTTCGCAAGCCTATACCGAACTTGCCGCACCGCAAGGCGAATTACGGCACCTGCGCACAAGATCATAGCGCCTGGGTAAAATGTTCATATCCACTTCTTAGGGAGTTGTCCAGTGCTTCAGAGTCGCAGTGCATTCAGCCCCGGGCTGCAGAAGGTCTTGAAGTCGCACACCAAACGTGCTACTTACTGGGCGATCTTTTCATTCTTGCTGGGCGCCTTGACGCTGTATTTTCATGAGTCAGCAGGCAAGCTGATTTGCATGTTCTCAACTTTTTACGGCGTATCGACATTGTTTGACTATTCTAGGCTTAAGAAATTAGGTGTACGAAAGTGTAGGGAAGCCATTCGATTCGAACAAGGCCTGATGGCAGGAATATTTCTTGCATTAGTCTTTACGGTGGCCTTTAACTCGAATCAATTTCCCCTCGATCGGAGAGAATGGATGTGGTTCTTGGTCGCACTCCTGCCGCACTTGATCATCTGGATCAAGCTGGAAGAGACCCGGATGAGACAAACGACCGCTCTCCTCGACGAGCCCACCGGGTAAGACCGAACCCATGCCGCGCGCACTCGTGCTTGCCGGAGGGTGGGATGGCCACCACCCCGGTGCCTTCGCTGACCTGTATCGTTCTTGGCTCACCGCCGACGGTTTTGAGGTGGAGGTCATTGAAGACCTGGCCCAAATGGACCGCATCGCCAAGTACCGCAAGGGCGACCTGTTCGTCCCGCACTGGACGATGGGGCCGGGGCTGGGTGAGAACGCCGCCAAGGTCTACGAAGCCGTGGCCAAGCGGGGCGTGGCCGTCGCCGGCTGCCATGGGGGCATGTGCGACGCCTTCCGCGAAGACAGCGAATGGCAATTCATGACCGGCGGCCAGTTTGTCGCGCACCCGGGCAACGATGGCCTGCAGCACATGATCCACATCGGTCCGCGCCGCCACGCCATCACCGAAGGTCTGGCCGATTTTGAGGTCGCCACCGAGCAGTACTACATGCACGTGGACCCCGCCGTTAAGGTGCTGGCCTACAGCACATTCCCGCAGGCGGCCGCCCCCGGCCCGCACGGCAAGCAGCGGTGCCGCATGCCCGTGACGTGGACCAAGCAGTACGGCCGAGGCCGGATCTTCTACTGCTCGTTGGGCCACCACTCCAACGTTTTCGACAACGATACGGCGGCCAAGATGCTTAGACGGGGCCTCCGATGGGCCGCCGGTTGGCGAGACTTGAACTAGCCTCGCCGGTATCCTTCGCTCCAATGAGCGACTTAAGATTGATCCCCCTGGGCGGGGCCGGCGAAATCGGAAAGAATTGTACGGTACTTGAACAGGGCGACGATCTCATCGTCATTGACTGCGGCATCTCGTTCCCCCACGCCGAGCAGTACGGGGTGGACATCGTCATCCCCGACTTCACCTATCTCATTGAGAACAAGGACCGGATCAAGGGGCTGTTCATCACCCACGCGCACGAGGACCACATTGGAGCGATCTCGTTCTTACTGCCGCACATCAGCTGCCCGATCTACGGCACCAAGCTGACGCTGGCACTGATTGAACTCCGCCTGGACGACCGCTGGAAGGGCCCGATGCCCAAGATGGTGGAAGTGAAGCCCGGCGCCAAGGTTCCGGCGGGCGACCTGGAAGTCGAATTTGTGCGCGTGACGCACTCAATTCCCGAAACCTGCGCCCTGGCCATCCGCACTCAGCACGGCATTGTGTTGTTCACGGCCGACTTTAAGCTCGACTTCACGCCGGTGGACCGGCAACTGACCGATATGGCCCGCCTAATCGAACTGGGCCAAGAAGGGGTGCTGCTGCTGGTGAGCGACTCGACCAACGCCACCACGCCGGGCTGGGGTCTCAGCGAAAGCGCGGTGACCGAGGGGCTCAAGCCGCTCGTGGCTTCGGCGCGGGGCCGCGTGCTCATCACCACGTTTAGTAGCCACCTCCACCGGATGCAGCAAGCGATTTTAATCGCCCACGAATTCGGCCGCAAGGTCGTCATCATGGGTCGCCGCATGGAGCAGACGCTGAACCTGGCGCGGCAGATGGAATACGTGCGGTTCCCGCGCGAAACGCTCATCACGATGGATGAGATGAGCGACTACCCGCCCGAGCAGCTGATGGTGCTGCTGACGGGGAGCCAGGGCGAACCCAACGCCGCCCTCAGCCAGATGTCGCGGGGCGAATACCGCCGCCTGAAGGTGCACGAAGGCGACACGATCATCTTTAGCACGCGCCCGATCCCAGGCAATGAAGGGGAAATCAACCGGGTGATCAACAACCTGGTGCGACGCGGCGCGAACGTGATTACCGATGCGCCGACCCCTATCCACGCCAGCGGCCACGGCTACCAAGACGAGCTGAAGACGATGATCACGCTCACCAAGCCGTTCTATCTCGCCCCGGTGCACGGCGAGCCCCTGCACCAAAAGGCATACAAGGAAATGGCGCTGGCCATGGGCCACGCCCCGCACCGCATCTTCTTGCTGGATAACGGCGACCCGCTGGAGCTTGACGAGCAGAAGGCCTGGCTGGGCAAGCCCGTCACCACCGGCGAAGTGATGATTGACCAGAACGAGGGTCGGCCCATTGAAGTGGAAGAGCTGCGCGCACGCCAGCAGATGGCGCACGACGGCTTGGTGCTGGTGACCCTGTGCGTAGACCGCGATGGCACGATGGTGGCGAACCCGCACGTGGAAGCCCACGGGGTGTGCGGTGGCGACCATGTGGTGCCGGAGATTCAGGACATGCTACGCGGCGCGATTGGGCGGCTGACGGAGTTTGAGATGCAGGAGACGGATTACTTCCGCGCCACCATCGAGCAGCAAGTGCGAAAGGTTCTGCAAGCCAAGACTCGCCAGCGCCCGAAGGTGCTGACGACAATCTTGGTGACCAAGTAACGCCCTAGCTCACCGGCACGCGGTCTCGCGCCAAGAGCGGCGCGAGGAAGCGACCGGTGTGCGAGGTCGGGTGGGCGACGATGGCTTCCGGCGGGCCGGCCACCAGCAGGGTGCCGCCCCCGCTGCCGCCTTCCGGCCCCAGGTCAATCACCCAGTCGGACGTCTTGATGACGTCCAGGTTGTGCTCAATCACCACCACCGTGTTGCCGCCTTCCACTAGGCGATGGAGCACGGTCAGCAGACGGTTCACGTCCTCAAAGTGCAGGCCCGTCGTGGGTTCGTCCAGGATGTAGAGCGTGCGCCCGGTCGCCCGCTTGCTGAGCTCTTCGGCCAGCTTAACGCGCTGGGCTTCCCCGCCTGAGAGGGTCGTGGCGGGCTGCCCCATGCGGATGTAGCCGAGGCCAACATCCAGCAGGGTCACCAGCTTGCGGTGGATCTTGGGGATGGGGGCGAAGAACTCGGTAGCCTCCTCGATGGTCATCTCCAGCACGTCGGCGATGGTCTTGCCCTTGTAGCGCACTTCCAGCGTCTCGCGGTTGTAGCGCTTGCCTTTGCACAGCTCGCACGGCACGTAAACGTCCGGCAAAAAGTGCATTTCGATCTTGATGATCCCGTCGCCCCGGCAGGCTTCGCACCGACCGCCCTTCACGTTGAACGAGAAGCGTCCCTGGGTGTAGCCGCGCATCTTGGCATCCGGGGCCAAGGCAAAGAGCGCGCGGATGAGGTCGAAGGTGCCCGTGTAGGTGGCCGGGTTGCTGCGCGGGGTGCGCCCGATGGGCGATTGATCAATGTCAATCACCTTGTCGAACTGGTCCACGCCCCGGATTTCGCGGTGGTGTTCCCACGCGCTGCGGGTGCCAAACAGTTCGAACATCAGGCGCGGGTGGAGAGTGTCTTGGATGAGCGTGGACTTTCCGCTCCCGCTGACCCCGGTGACGCTGACGAAACACCCCGCCGGGATATGAAGGTCCACCCCCTTGAGGTTGTGGCCGGTGGCGCCATAGAGACTGAGCCAGCCGGGGCCGCCGGGTTCGGGGGCACGGGGCTCCCGGCGCTGGGCCGGTACTTCGATCTTCTTGTCCCCGCGCATATAGAGCGAGGTCGGCGAATCGCGCTGGATGAACTCCTCGTAGGGGCCCTCGTTCACCACATAGCCGCCGTGCTCGCCAGCACCCGGGCCGAGGTCCACCAGCCAGTCGGCGGCGCGCATCGTGTCCTCATCGTGCTCCACCACAAGTACCGTGTTGCCGAGGTCGCGGAGCCGCTTGAGGGTCTCAATCAGCCGCGCGTTATCCCGTTGGTGAAGGCCAATGCTCGGCTCGTCCAGCACGTAGAGACAGCCCATCAGGCCGCTCCCGATCTGGGTGGCCAGGCGGATGCGCTGGGCTTCGCCCCCGGCCAGGGTGTTGGCGCTGCGGTCCAGGGTCAGGTAGGTCAGTCCGACGTTGTCCAGGAAGTGGAGCCGCTCGGTGATCTCCTTGACGGCGCGCTCACCAATCGCCCACTGGCGAGTGGAAAGCCGATCCGGCAGGTTGCGGAAGAAAGTGAGCGCATCTCCCACACTCATGGCGGCGATGTGCGAAATTGTCTTGCCGTCAATCAGTACGGTCAGGCTCTCGGGTTTCAGGCGTTGACCTTGGCACACGGGGCACGGGCGGGTGCTCATGTATTGCCCCAGGTCGTTCTTCACCCACTCGCTTTCGGTGTTCTCCCACTTGCGGCGGAGGATGGCGATGACGCCCTTCCATTCGGTGGTGAACGTGCGCGTGCCCTTGCCGTACTTCATCTGCACCACCAGCGGGTCGTCGTGGCCGTGCCACACGTACTGCATCTGGTTCTCGGTGATCTCGCTTACCGGCAGGCTGGCATCGAACCCGATGGCGCGGCCCAGGGCATCCAGCACTTCGGGCCACCACTCCTTGGTTTCGCCGCTCTTGTACACAAACGGGCGGATGGCGCCGTCGCGGAGGGGCAAGGAAGGGTCGGTGATGATCAGGTCCGGGTCGAACTCCGTGCGGGTGCCCAGGCCGGTGCACTCGGGGCACGCGCCGTAGGGCGAGTTGAACGAGAACATCCGGGGCTCAAGTTCGGGCAGCGTGAAGCCTGAAACCGGACAGGCGTAGTGTTCGCTGAAGACTTCTTCGCGGGGTTCGGGGGCGTCGGGTTCCTGGATGGTCAGCACGGCCAGCCCCTTCCCGAGCTTGAGAGCGGTTTCGACGCTCTCGGTGAGGCGGCGCTGGACGCCTTCCTTCAGCACGATGCGGTCAATGACGACCTCGATGGTGTGCTGTTCGTAGCGCGCCATCGGGATGTCGTCGTTGATTTCGTAGATCTCGCCATCCACCCGCACGCGCACGAAGCCCTGCGAGGCGATCTCCTTGATCTCCTTCTTGTATTCGCCCTTGCGCCCGCGCACGATGGGGGCGAGCACCTGCAGGCGGGTGCCCTCGGGGTAGGCCAGCACCCGGTCCACGATCTCGTCGGGGGTCTGGCGGCTAATGGGCAGGCCGGTGGCGGGGGAGTGGGGGATGCCCACGCGGGCGTACAGCACGCGAAGGTAGTCGTAAATCTCGGTGACGGTGCCGACCGTGGAGCGCGGGTTGCGGCTGGTGCTCTTCTGGTCGATGGAGATGGCGGGGGAGAGGCCCTCCACGTGGTCCACGTCGGGCTTGTCCATCTGCCCGAGGAACTGGCGGGCGTAGGCGCTCAGGCTCTCGACGTAGCGGCGCTGGCCCTCGGCAAAGATGGTGTCGAACGCGAGGCTGCTTTTCCCTGAGCCGCTGAGGCCGGTGACGACCACCAGCTTGTTGCGCGGGATGGCGATGCTGATGTTCTTGAGATTGTTTTCCCGTGCACCGTGCACCACGATCTGATCCGCCTTGGCGGCGAGGTCAGGGAGGGAGTCGGGGGTGCGGGAACGTTCCGACATGATAGGTAGACAAATGATAACATGTCGAGGCGGGCGATGTCATCCCCCGCGTAGGGCTTGCGGGGGCCGTTGGTGATGTATCATGCGGGCATGCGGCACGGGTTTTTGTTCCTCGCTTTGTCCCTCATGCTGGTGGGTTGCAATCCGCCGGCGGCTGAAGATGCGGGTGCGTCCCCGGATGCCAATGCGACCCCGGCGGCGGAAGGCGGTACGGCCCCAGCGGCGGGAGGCTCAGGCGATAGTAGCCAGGGCAATGTGGGCGTGATGCCGAGTGCGGCCGGCGGGTTGGCTCCGGTGCAGAATCCCGAAGCCCTGCAAGGCGCTGGTGGCGGCGGGGTGCAACAGGCCGCCAAGGACCGGGCGCGCAACGTGGGCGGGGCGAGTTCCGCCGACCAAATGCCGACGGACGAGTAAGGAAATTTGGGGCGGATAATGGGTCTCGAACCCACGACCTCCTCAGCCACAGTGAGGCGCTCTAACCCCTGAGCTATATCCGCCGCGTGGGCTAGAGTATAGACGAATCGGCGCGCGGATGTGAGGCCACCGGGACTGCCCGGCATAGTCTCGCGCCTGCGCCTGAATCCTCGCGCAAACCCGGCGCGTCTGGTGAAGAACAATGGAATGGTTTGAGGACGAACTGGGCGTGGACGAGGTCGGGCGGGGTCCGCTCGCCGGCCCCGTCGTCGTCGCGGCGGTGTGGCTGCCGCCGGGGTTCGACCTCACCGGCCTAGGCGACAGCAAAGCCCTCAGCGAACGCCAGCGCGAAGTGCAAGCCGCCCGCATCCGCGCCAGTGCCACCTTCCACGTGGTGGCGATGACCCACGACGACGTGGACCAATACAACGTGCTGGGCGCGACCGAAGAAGGCATGCGCCGGGCGGTGGCCGCCATCCAAACGTGCGCCGCGCGGGCCGCGATTGACGGCAACCGAGTGCCGCTGGGGCTCGCCCTCCCCGGGCGGGCGATTGTGAAAGGCGACCGGCACCATGCCGCCATTGCCGCCGCCAGCATCCTGGCCAAGGTGGAGCGCGACGCCTACATGATCGCGGCGGGGCGGCGCTGGCCGCAGTACGGGTTTGAGAAGCACAAGGGCTACCCCAGCCCCACCCACCTCGAGGCGCTGAACCGCTACGGGCCGTGCCCCATTCACCGCCGCTCCTTTGCCCCGGTGCGGCAGGCGGAGCTTCAGGGATGTCTGGTCCTCAATCCGTAGGCCGAGCCGCCGAAGACCGGGCGGCCGCCGAGCTTCTGGTCCGGGGCTACACCCTGCTCACCCGCCGGTGGCGCGGGGGCGGCGGGGAACTCGACCTCGTGGCCCTGGATGGCGACACCCTGGTGATGGTGGAAGTGAAAGAGCGGGCCGCCGGGCTCACGGCGGCCTTGGAGAGCCTGACCCCCACCAAGCGCCGTCGCCTGCGCCAAGCCGCCGAGGCTTACCAAGCCGCGCACGAATTCGCTCAGCACGAGCTGAGGTTCGACCTGGCGCTGGTGACCCCCGCCGGCATCGAGTGGATGCACGGCGTGGAGATTTGAGCCAGCCTTAGTGGACGCGGGAGCCTTCGGGGGCTTCTTTGTCGGGTTCCAGCAGGATGGCGCCGCCATCGGGGCCGTCGGCGGCCATGATCATGCCCTGGCTATCCAGGCCCATCAGCTTGGCGGGTTTCAGGTTGAACACCACCACGACCTGGCGGCCAATGAGGTCCTCGGGGGCGTACTGCTTGGCAATCCCGGCCACGATCTGCCGCTGGATGTCGCCCACGAGCACTTGCAGCGTCATCAGCTTGTCGCTGCCTTCGGCGCGCTCGGCTTCGATGATCCGGGCCACGCGCAGGTCGAACCGGAAGAACTCATCAATGCTCACCTCGGGGGCGGGCTCGGGCAGGCCACGCTTCGGCTTCTCCTTCTTCTCGGCCTTTTCGGCTTTTTCGGCAGGGGCGGCGGCGGGCTTGGGTTCGGGCTTGGCGCGCTCCAGGCGGGGGAACATCGGCTCGGGATTGTTGAGCTTGGTGCCCGCAGGGAGGCTGGCGGGGGTGCCAATCAGGTCGTAATCCGTGAGGGGCGGCACGTTCAGCTGCTTCGCCATCGCGTCGGCGGCGTGCGGAATGAACGGACGGACCAGGGCTTCGCTGGCCCGCAGGCCGAGCAGAATCGAGAGCATCACGGCTCCCAGCGCCGGGTCTTCGCTCTTGGCCAGGGCCCACGGGGCGCGGGTGTCAATGTACTTGTTGAGGAAGCGCACCAGGCCGATGGCGCCGTCGGCGGCTTCGTCAATGCGGTGACGGTCAAAGGCATCTGCGACCTTCGTTTTAGCCTCTTGGATGGCAGCCACGAGGTCGGCCTCCGGTTCGGCATTCGGGATTTCGCCCCCCACGAACTTGTGCGCCATGTTCAGCGCGCGGTTGAGGGCGTTGCCAAGGTCGTTGGCCAGGTCAGCGTTGTAAATCCGCTCGATGGAGTCCTCAGTGAAGTTGGTGTCGTTGTCGTAGGGCACGCTGCGGGCCAGCACCCATCGCACGGCGTCCATCGCCAACTCGGGCTGACACCCGGCCTCGACAAACTTCTGGATGAGGTCATCCGGGTTGATGACATTGCCCTTGCTCTTGCTCATCTTGCCGCCCTCGCCGAAGGTGAACCAGCCGTGCGCAATGACGGTGCGCGGCAGGGGCAGGTCGGCGGCCATCAGCATGGCGGGCCAGAGCGTGGCGTGGAACCGGGTGAAGATCTCCTTGGCCATCCAGTGCACGTCGCAGGGCCACAGGTCTTCCCAACCGGCTTCGGGCCATCCCGTCGCGGCGAGATAGTTAATAAGGGCGTCAAACCATACATAAATCACGCGGCTGTCGTCGCCCGGCACGGGGATACCCCAGCCCGGATTGGCGCGCGTGATGCACATGTCGCGGAGGCCCTGTTTGATGAACGAAATGACCTCGTTGCGGCGGCCTTCGGGTTGCAAGAACTCGTGGTTTTGTTCAATATGGGCGAGCAAAGGATCACCAAAAGCGCTCAATCGGAAGAAGTAGTTCTCCTCGCTCACCCACCGGACTTCGTTGCCGTCCGGGCTCTTGCCGTCCACCAGGTCGGCTTCGCGCACAAAGGTTTCGGCGGAAACGTCGTACCACCCTTCGTACGAACCCATGTAGACGTGGCCCTTCTCGCGGAGGATCTCGAACAAGCGCTGCACAGCCGCGTGATGCCGGGGCTCGGTGGTGCGAATGAAGTCGTCGTACTGAAAATCAAGCTTGCGCCAGGCTTCCACAAAGGCCTGGCTGATGCGATCCGTAAAGGCGTGCGGGGTCTCCCCGGCGGCGGCGGCGGCTTCGGCCACCTTGGTGCCGTTCTCGTCGGTGCCGGTTAGGAACACCACTTCCTCTCCGCGCAGCTCACGGTGGCGCTTGGTGGCGTCGCACACCATCATTGTCAGCGCGTGGCCGGCATGGGGCACGCTATTGACATAGTAAATGGGTGTGGTCAGGTAGTAGCGCTTCGGCATCGAGGCCAGAGTTTACCGGTCGCTTAGACGCGGTTCCGGACATCGCCCAGGGCCCAACCCAGGAGGGCGGCGATCCCCATGATGTTGCCTCCCCACAGCAGCATCTGCCCCACCAGCCCCCAACCCGAAGGCAGGCCCCCCACGGCCAGGATGGCGAGCCCGGCGATGACCAGGATCATGAGCCGGAAAGCCGGATGCGACCACCCGCGCCGACGATAGGCAAACCACCACTGCACGGCGGCGCAAAGGGGGAAGGAGAACGGGGCAAGAATGAGCACCCACACCACCGGGCCGACCCGCTGGACGCTACTCTCCATGCTGATGCTCCATGAGCTGAGATAGCCGCCCCACGCCCCGGCGAGCCCCAGGGCAAAGCCGCTGACCACAAAGGCCATGAGCACCCCGGCCGTCCACTGACTGAGCGGACCGAATTGGGGCACGAGCGCGGGTTCGCGGGCCAAAGCGAGGTAGCAAGCCAGCCCAAGGATGGTGGCGAAGGCAAGGGTGAGCGGGCGTCCGGCGCGTTCGTCGCGGGCCACGCGGCTCTGCGGAGCGCGGGCAGCGGCCACAGTGAGGGCTTCGTACTGGCGCAGATACACCGCGTTATCCGGCGCGAACTGGGCGGCGTAGGCGTAGGCGGTGGCGGCGGCGCGCACATCCCCCTGGGCGAGGGCGAAATCGGCTTGCACGGCGTAGGCGTCGGCTTGGCGCGGATCAATCTCCAGGATTCGCTTGGCCAGCAGAGCGGCGGCGGCCAGTTCACCCCGGTTGGCCAGCTTCTGCATCTCGTCTACATCGGCACGCAAGGCCCGATACTCCTGGGCGTCCAGGGTGGGTTTCACGTGGTCCATGCGGCGGGCTTCGGCCCGGCGGCGGAGTTCTTCGGCCTCCTTGGCTTCGCGCTCCTCGCGGATGCGGCGCATCCGCTCACGGATCTCTTCGGCTTGTCGCTGCTCCTGGTCGCGTGCGGTGAGGGTGTCGTAGGTTTGGCGGCGCAGGGGCTCGCTCAGGGTTTCGTAGGCGGATTGCACCGCCTCGAACTGGGTGCGTGCCTCCGGGCTGTCGTTGACATCCGGGTGGTAGGCGCGGGCCAGGCGCCGGTAAGCCTGGCGAATGGCCGCCTCATCGGCCTCCCGGTCAATGCCTAAAACTTCGTAATGATCGGGCAAACCTTAGGGCTCCGCGAGTTCGAAGATCTTTGTAAAGTAGCCCGTCCAGAAGTTGATGACGATCATGCCGATGAAGATGAACACAACCAGCATCACCACGACGGTCAAGACTTGCGCGGCCTGCTTGGCGCGAACCCGTCCTTCGTCTTCGTAGTACTCCGAGACCTTCATCAGCATCTGATCAAGGTTCCCGGTCTGCTCGCCGGTGCCGGTCATGTCCAGGACGATCTGATTGAAGGCGCCGGTGCGACCCCAGGCTTCGGTGATGCCAATCCCTTCCTTTAACCATTCGGAGGCCGGATAAATCTGACGTCGCACAGCCAGGTTGCCACAGGCGTCGGCGGCGAGGCGCGTACTTTCTGGCATGCTCATCCCGGAGCGGTAGAGCGCCCCGAACGCCCGTCCAAACCGGGCCATCGCAAAGCCGTGCGCCGTCTTGCCGATGTACGGAATGCGGAGCGCAATCTGGTCAATGGTTTCTCGAAACGCGGGAATCTTAGAGAACACACGATTGTAGAAAAGTAACGCCAGAATGCCCGCGATCACGAACAGATAGAAGCCGATACTTTCAAACGGAGACTTAATCGCAAAGGTGGGCTGACCCACCACGCTCCGAATGATGAAATTCGCCCCAACGATGATGATGATGGCCACCACCACCAGCATCTTGGGATAGAAGGTCTCCTTCTTGATGAGCGTGACGATGGAGTGCTCGTGCTCGTAATAGTCGGCCAGGTGGAAGCACTGGTGCTCCAGCGTGCCGCCCAGCTCACCCGCTCGAATCATCGAAACGGCCAAGGGGGAGAACACTTCCGGATAGCGCTGCATGCACGCGGAGAAGGGGCGACCCTCACGAACGTGCGCCGAACCCTCTTGCAACACCGATTTGAGCTTGCGGCTGGTGGTTTGGTTGCTCAGGGTTTGTAGAGCCTGCACGGGGTTGACGCCCGCGCCCAGCATCGTGCCGTACTGGCGGAAGAAGAACATCAGGTCGCGCAGGCCGACATGCTCAAACATCCCCCCGATGACGTACGACCGCACCGGGTTGCGGGCGTCCAGCGGCGGGGCCGGTGGGATATCTCCAGGTTGCGGCCCGGTTGGAATGGCGCCCGGAATCGCCGCGCCGCGCGGTTGCTCCATTCGGGCACGCGCTCCCGGTGGGGGCGTGGCCTCCAGGCCGCCCGTGGCCTGAGACAAGCCCGTGACAATCAAGCCCTGGTTTTGCAGCTTCTTCAGCGCTTCATCCAAGGACTTGCCCAGAGTGGTGCCACTCCGCTGCTTGCCCTCGGCGTCCATGGCCTGATATTCAAAAAGTGGCATGCCCCGCTCCTTCCTTAATTCTACGGGGAATTTGGTCGAAAGGTAAGGGTCGCGGATGCAAATTTTCGCCTCTGCCATACTCCCAGGCAATGACCGAGGCCGCCGCGCCCACCCTCACATACCGCCAGGTGTGGTGGTGGGTGCTGTTGCCGTTGCTCGGCACTTGGATCCCCCCGTTCTTCGATTTGGACGAAGGATTCTATGCGGCGATCGTCGCCGAAATGAGCCGTCGGGGCGACTGGATCACACCGTTCTACAACGGGGTGCCGTGGTTCGAGAAGCCCATCCTGATCTACTGGGCGGCGCTCATTCCTTATCAGTTCTTCGGGAGTTTCGCGCCGGAATTCGCCATGCGCCTGCCGAGTGGTTTGGCGACGATGGTGACGGCCTGGATTCTCACCCGGTGGCTGGCGGCAACGGGCCGTGAGCCCAGCGCGGGGGTGGTAGCCCTCATCTACGGCTCGATGCTGTTGCCGGTGGTGATGGGGCACCTGATGACCCCCGACGCCCTCTTTGTGATGTGTCTGGCCGGGGCGCTTAGTACATTCTTCAAGAGCCTGGAAGTGCCCAAGTTTCGGGTCGCCACGGGGTTTTGGCTCGGCATGGGGGTGCTGGCCAAGGGCCCGGTGACGCTGGCCTTCTTCGGTGCGTTCTTGATCTGGCAGTACCTGGGGGAAAAGGATCTTCGACCCGCCTGGCGGGGAGGTTGGCTTGGCGGCATCGCCGTCATGGTGGCCGTGATTTGCACTTGGTACTTGCCGTGCTATCTTGTCAACCGGGAGCTCTTCGTCCAGGAATTCTTAATTGAGCAGAACGTCAACCGATTCCTCGGGGGCGACACCGCCCACCGCACGCCGTTTTGGATGACGCCCATCTATTTTCCGGTTGTTCTCTTGCTCGCGGCTTTGCCCTGGAGCCTTCGGGCCATCCGCAGCCGCACCCTCTGGGGGCAATGCGCAGACTATCGCTACGCTGCCCGGTGGCTGATTCTGGTGACGGTGTTCTTCAGTGTCTCGCAGAGCAAGTTGCCGCACTACATCCTGCCGGCGTTCCCCGCCATGGCCATCGTGGCCGCCATTAGTATCCGGCCCGACGAGTTTTCAGGTGTATTGGCCCGATCACGATGGACGCTCGGCATTGTCGGCGCCCTGGTTATCGGCGGGATGGCTTGGTGGGGCGGGGCGAGTGGCCAGGTGGAAGCCCGCGAGGAACTCCGCATTGGCAAGCAGGCCATGCCGGGCGCGCCGATTGTGCTGTTCCAATTGCCCAAGCAGGAGGGCATTGTTTACGAGGCGCGATTGCAACAGACCTCGCTCCCATCAATGGTGGCCTACGCCAACCGGGTGGTGGTGATGACTTCTGAGCCGAAGGATTTGAAGTCTCAACCCGGTGAGGATGTGCTGGTCTTCACGCGGTCCGGGCGCATGACTCCCGCGGTGACCGAAGCCATACGCGCTCAAGGGGGCGAGCTTGAACTCGTCTCCGGTACGAGCGGCGGCGCGTTCGAGTGCTATCGTCTGCACAGCCGCTAAGGGGTTAAGGGGGCTTCAATATGGATGGCCATGCCATCCACGAGCGGTTCGTCCAGCGGCATGTTGGGTAGCACGGCCCCGGCTTTAGGCTTGGCGTACTTGAGGGCATCCCGCAGGGTCTTGCCCTTTTGCAGGCGGTAGCGGCCGGGGGTGCGCACGTGGCCCCGCACGGTCACGACGATCCACTCAGTTTTGGTGGGGACGGGGGCCGGTATGGGTTCGCGAGGCGCCTGATTGCGAAGCTGCATCTGCCCCGCCAAGGCCAGCACGGTGATGCCGCTTAGGATCGCGAGCCACTTTCCCGCTTGCCGACGATCCATGACCCCATTTTATCCGCCGAACTTAGACGAAGTAGCGATCATCTTCCAGCAAGGCGTGCCGCCAGCCGCGCACACTGACGGTGCAGGTGAGGGCGTGCAGCGCAAACAAGAACCGCTCCAGGATGAGAGCCCCGGCGTGGAGGGTGTGCTCGCGCCCTGGCTCCAGCCCCGGGATGGCGCGCCGCTCGTCCAGAGTCATCCCGCCGAGCCAGGCCACGGCTTTGCTGATCTCCTCGTAGTCCAGCACTTGGCCGTGCACCACTTCCGGGTCCCACTTTCGCAGCTGCTCACGAATCGAAATCAGGTTGGTGCCGGTGGCCCCCAGCGTCACTACGTGCCCGCACTGGTGGGGCCGGTACTCCAACCCTATGGTGGCATCAAGATCCTTCACGGCGGCCATCAGCGAAGGGAAGGAGCAGACCTCTTCCTTGAGGGGGCCTTCGCGCAGGGCCAGCGCTCCAATGGGGAAGCTATGACGATATTGAACCTGCCAGCCCTTCTCGGTGCGGTCGGCGGTCACGAGTTCGGTGGAATGCCCACCCGGGTCCACCATGCTCAGGCGATTCTCGTGGGCAAAGCGAGGGTCGTTTGCCACGGCCATAAACCCTAAGGTGGCCTCATCATCTCCGCTCAAAACCCGCACCGGCGTGCCCTGCGCGGCGGCCCGTTGCAAGAACTCCGGCGTATCCTCAGCCATGCGCAGCGCCATCGTCCCAGCGGCGACAACCTGGGTGGCTCCGTGCGCTTTGGCTTCCAGAAATGCGGTGCGCAAAGCGGCTAAGGAATCCTCGACGCCTTGGGGGCACAACCGTCCGGTGGCCTTGGTGCCCTTGCCGATGCCGGTGACTTGGGAAAGCTCGTGAATCGGGTGCCAAAAACCCTCCCGGAATTCGGCCACGGCCAGCAGAACCGAATTCGAGCCCAGGTCAATGACCGCCCTTCGCATAGGCCCAGTTTACGGCCCGTGATGCGCCCTAAGTCCGACCTTCCCCATTGTCCTTAGAAAAGAGGTAAAGTTGAGGTCCCGCACTTGCCCTTGGCGGTGCTTGAGGATGATGACCACCGGTATGACCGACGACCTGACGACGACTGCTACGACTGACGAACCGACCACCGAGAGTGCGCCGGTGAGTGAAGCAGTCGCAACCCCCGAAGCTACGGCGACGGAAGTGACCCAGCCCGAACCGGCCCCCGTGGCCGAATCCGCCCCGACCGCAGCCGTGGCTCCGGTCGCCCCGACGACCACCGAAACCCAAGCGGGCGGACCGAGTGATGCGGAGCTTTTTGAAGCCGCTCTCGCCGAGTTCTCCGGCGAAGAAGCCGCGGCCGAGGCCGCTGGTGCCGGTCGCCTGAACAAGGGCGATCGTGTGGAAGCGAAGGTCATCCTGGTCGAAAAGGAGCGAGTATTTGTAGACCTCGGCACCAAGGCCGAGGGCATCATCCCCCTCAACGAACTGACGGATTCGAACATCTCGGACGCCAATGAACTGGTGAAGACCGGTGACGTGTTCGAAGTCATCGTTCTGCGCACCAACAGCACCGAAGGCAGCCCGATTGTTTCGAAGAAGCGGGCCGATTTCGACGCCATGTGGCAGGGCATCCTGGACGCCTTCGAAGAAGGTCGCACTTACGAGGCCACCGTGGTGGACCGCGTGAAGGGCGGCGTTGTGGTGGACATCGGCGTGCGCGGCTTTGTGCCGGCGACGCACGTGGGCAATGGTCGACTGCGCAACCTCGAGAAGTTTGTGGGCCAGACGCTGGTCGTGAAGATCATCGAAGTGGACAAGGAACGCAAGAAGGTGGTCCTCTCCAACAAGGTGGCCGAAGACCAGAGCAAGGCGGAAGTTCGCGACAAGATGTTCACGGACGTCAAGGCCGGTGACGTGCTGGAAGGCACGGTTCGCCGCCTGACCGACTATGGTGCCTTTGTGGACCTGGGCGGCATTGACGGCCTGCTCCACATCAGCGAAATGAGCTGGGTGCGCATTGACCACCCGCGCGAAGTGCTGAAGGTAGGCGACACGATCAACGTGAAGGTGCTGAAGCTGGATCCGTCCGGTGGTCGCATCAGCCTGGGCCTGCGCCAAGTGCTGCCGGACCCGTGGAATTCCGTGCGCGACATCTATAAGGTCGGCCAGAAGATCAAGTGCTCGGTCACTCGCATGGTGCAGAGCGGTGCGTTCATCCGGTTGCCCGAAGGGATTGAAGCCTTCTTGCCGATGAGCGAGATGAGCGACCAGCGCATCAAGAAGGCCGAAGAAGCCATCAACGTCGGCGATGAAATCGAACCGATGGTGATTGACCTGCGGCCGGAAGACCGACGCATGGTGCTGAGCCTGCGCGAGAAGCCGTCCTACGGTTCGGGTGTGGACTACCGCATGCCGGGTGACCGTGGCCAAGGTGGCCGACGCGACAACCGACGCGGTGGTGGACACCGTGGCGGTGACTTTGAGCCGTCCCCGACCACGCCGCGCGCCCCGACCGGTGGCGCGACCATTGGCGAACGCCTGGGCATGCTGAAGGGCATGCTTCGAAACAACGAAGGCGAAGACACCAAGGAAGGGAAGGGCGAGTAAGCCGTGGCGTATTCCCCCGTGCCCCTCGCGGTCACGGGGGGTATTGCCGAAGGAAAATCCACCGTTCTTCAGATGCTGGCCGATTCTGGCTGGCGTACTCTCAGTGCCGATCAAGTGGCCGCCGAGGTTCGATCTCGGCCCGAGGTCCAACGAGACCTCCCCCGCACCCTCGGCTTACCCAACTTAGATGACCGCGTGGCCCTGCGCGAAGTCCTGGCCACCGAGCCCGCCCTCCGCCGGGCCCTGAATCTACAACTGCACCAACTGATTTGGGACGAAATTTTGGCCCGCGAGCCGGAAGCTGTCGAAGTGCCGCTCTTGGTGGAAACCGCCCTCACCGGCTGGTGCGAACGCATTTGGGTGGTTACGTGCCGCCCTTCTGAACAACGTCGGCGCCTCCTGGATAGGCTGGGCGATGAACGGGCCGTGGAGCAATTGCTGCAGGCGCAACTGCCGACTCGTGCCAAGTGTGCATTTGCGGACGCAATTATTCGAACGAACGGCCCCATTGAATCCGTCCGCGAGATAGTCGAGCGTTTAGCGGACTCTGCCCGCAACGATCTTCTGAATCGCCCCTCGCCGCTGTCTTAGTGCCAATTTGGTGCTGAACGCGCGAGAATCGTGCGAAACAGGGTCAATGAGGTTGCAAGGCGTGAAGCGGATCGGCTATAGTCTCACCTGGCATGTTCAACAGGACCGGCTTTGCCGTTCGTGTTGGTCATCCAAACCAGGGAGATCGAGGAGCACGCGTGACACAGCGTAAGGATCTGAAGATGCGTTGGTTGGCCCTTTGGGGACTTCTGATAGCTTTCGTGGCGGTGGCAATGGCCCCGCGAACGGCGTATGCCCAAGTGGTAACGGCAGGGGAACCTGTCGGCGTCGTTGATTTCGTCGGCAAGAATGGCGTTGACAACGCCTTCGGAGTTCAGGCGGCGCAAGCCATCCTGGACGTGATGGAGGATAACCCTCGATTCCAGATGGAAACACTGGATCGGGCGTACCGTGAAATGGAAGATTTGGGCCTCGTTGGCCCGCTGGAATCCACTCGCGACCTGATTCGTCTCGGTCAAGCGATGGAAGTCGGCAAGATCGTCCATGGCGAAGTTTATGCCGCTCGCATTTCTGAGGTCGGCAATGGTCGACGCGCCGAAGTTTCGGTTCGCGTCCTCATGACCAGTGTTGCCTCTGGCCGCGTGGTGAATGGTGCCGCCGTCGCGGGCATTAGTGCCGTTCGTGACGCCGCCGTGCCCGATGAGCAATTGCTCTCGGATGCGTTCGCCGCCATGGCCTTTGACGCGATGAGCCAAATCAGCTCGCGCACTCTGCCCAACGCCGCCGTTTTGAACGTGCTGGGTGGTGAAGTGCTGCTTAACCGAGGCGAAACCTCGGGTCTCAAGCAGGGTATGGCCCTGATCATCACGCGTGGCGACCAACTGGTGGCCGATGCGACGGTGAGTTCGACCGATGCCGACTCGGCCTACGTCCGTGTGACGCGCTCCTATGTGGGCGTTCGCCCGGGTGACAAGGCGGAACCCCTCTTTACGGTTCCCATTCCGCAATCCACGATTAACCCCGATGGTTCGGTGAAGACTCGTAACAACCGCTCGGGTGGCAACAACAACGCCGTGATTGGCGTGGTGGTGCTGCTGGTGGTAGCGGGCCTGCTGTTCGGCCAAGGTCGAGGCAGCAACAACGTCGCGGCCAACAACGTGACGGTGGAAGCTCTGACGGTGAGCGCCAACAACCCGGGGGTCAAGATCTCCTGGAAGCGCGACGCCTTCTTCCGTGGTACGCAAAGCGGCTTCGCTTGGCAGGTCTATCGCAACAATAACGTCACTCCGGTGGCCGTTGTGGATGGCTCGCAAAGCTTTGCCTTCGACGACCTGCTGGGCACGCACGCCCCGAGCGACGCCGGCATTGGCATGTTCAGTGGCGATGAGCTTCAGGGTGGCATCACTTGTAATGGCGTTCCTTCGACGGGCGCTGTGGCTCCGACCCCGATTGCCGTGGGCGAGCGCTACACCTACTTCGTAGAATCCATCTACCGTGTCAGTCCGAACGACCTTCCGGGTGAAGGCGGCGGCAGCGGTGGCGGCGGCGCGACGGGCGGCGGTCTGACGACCGGTAGCACGACGGGTACGACCACGGGTGGTAACACGACGGGGACTACGACCGGTACGACGACGGGTTCGACGACGGGGAACACCACGGGTAACACCACGGGTGGTACCACCGGTGGCGGAACTGCCGGCGCACAATGGTGCTACTTCATCAGCGGTCGCCAGCCGTCCAACGGTTCGGCCACTCCGCTCACTTCGACCGAACTCGTGCAGCCGATTGACGGTGAAACGGTTGCCATTCCGCGCTCGGTGCTGTTCCGAAGCGTGCGTGGCGCCAACCCGACGATCCAGATCGAGTACGTCGTCCAAGTGTCGGATGTCTCGACTTTCCCGAGCGGTCGAACGCAAATCGTGTCTCGAGTCGTCGATAGAGAGACGGCAACGGGTGCCACGGTCACCACACCGGCAATTGATTTCAGCCAAGCCTTCCCGGGCTCCGCTCAAATCTTCTACCGCGTGGGTGTAAGGGCAGTCGGCGACGAGCCGGGTCCGGTGATGGATGCCTCTGGTGAGCGCTACATCTTCTCGGGTGTCCGCCTCCTGAACCGACCGGTGATCCCCTAGGGGTTACGCTCGACGCTTGTCACTTGACCGGAGGCAGTGCCCCTACTATGGGGTTCTGCCTCCACCCTGGATAGAGAACAGAACAAAATGAATCGCAGATTTGGAGTGCTCTTGGCGACCGCCGCCCTCGCCGCGGTCTCCCAAGCTCAGTTTGGTGCTGGTGGCTGGTCGTTCGAATGTATCGACCCGCAGAACACGGCTCCGTATTCCACGGATTACGGCTTCAACCTCATTGAAAATGAGCTGATGCGAATCTCCGTGGGTGCAAGCGGCACCGTCACCTATGGTGGCCAGAATGGCCCCTGCTACGCCCCCACCGCCCGCACCCTTGATGCGGCCGGTCGCTTTGCTTTCCAGGTTGGGAACTTAGGGAGCGTTCAAAGCAATTTTGACGACGACATGGCCCTGACCTTCGGTGCGCCGACGGATCCCGTGGGTGACTATGTCTTCGCACGTATTCTTAAGGGCGACAATGACGGTGCCGGATCGGCGCTGTTTGGCGACGGCGGCCTGCGCGTCACCTATGTGGGTGCCAGCCGACGCTACATCATCGCTTCTTGGAGCGATGCCGATGTCGACGTGGAATGCCAAGTCCGCCTGCTGGGCGATGCCGCCCGCATGCGATGGCGCATGACGAACCTGGCCGCGGAAGGGCAAGCCTATGGCCTGCTGTTCTCGTGCTTGCCGGGGATGCGCACAGGTAACGGAGTCTTCGACTCGGAATCCGGTGCCAACCAAGCCCACACCGTTCGAGGCAGCCTCACCGGTAATCCGAAGCAAACGCCCGAAGGCTATATCGGCGTGAGCGATCTGCCGGGCCAACGCCCGATCCGCACGGAGCGTCGCCACGACCTCCGCAGCCTGCGGTTCCCGTCCTACATGCAGTTCCTGTTCGGTCAAACGAACAACTACGGTCTGCGCGTGGACAACATCCCGCCGCCCGAAACCCCGGATGCCACGGGTACCGACCTGATCAAGGTGGGTAACCACACCACGACCAGCTTCGGCAACAACATCAACCTCCGCGTTTTCGGTGACAATGCGCCGATCCCGGCGGAAGAGGCTGACGTTTTCATCAATGAAACGACCTTCGTGCAACGCTTCCCGGTCGCCCAGGTGGGTGCCGGCCAGCAGCGCACGATTGTGCACTACGTCCGCTCGTCCTGGAGCGTGTCTGACTACGCCGACCCGTACACCGTTGTGGTGGACGCGCCGAAGTTCTTGGCCACCGACCCGAACGATCCGCAGTCCTTTGCGCAAAACCCGTTCACGGTCCGCGTCTACATTGACAACCAGTTTGCCGATGTGGACAAGGAAGTGCCGCTGAACAACGCGCAGATCCGACTGTTCTTGCCGGACGGCATGACCTTCCCGACGGGCGAAACGGGGACCAAGACGATTGGTAGCATCGCCGCCAACGGGATTGGTTTCGTGGACTTCCAAGTGGAAGTGGACGAGAATCTCTCCGGTGCCCAAAAGCTTCGCGTCAACGTGATCGCTCCTCCGGGTGCGGAAAAGAATCTCGAAGCGAACATGGTGGTCTCGCCGACCCCGCGCCTGCCGCTCCCGGTGGGTCCGAGCCTGGTGACGCTGCCCTACACCTTCGAAGACTCCTCGTTCGATACGATCCTGGGTCTCCAAGCCGGCGTGGACTTCCAAGCCTTCCGGTTCGATCCGCTCAGCAACAGCTTCCGCCCGGCGGAAAGCGCCGAGCGCGGTCGCGCTTACTGGGTGGTCCCGACCAGCGACCTCGGCAACTACGTGCTGCCGAACGCCGTGCCGCCGACCGACTCCGGAGCGGGTGGTCTTTCCATCACCCTGCAACAGGGTTGGAACCTCATCGGCAACCCGTATCCGTATCCGGTGCCGGCCGCTCAGGTCAACGCCGTCTATGCGGATAGCCCGGAAACGGTCTTCAGCCTCAATCAACTGGTCTCGCAAGGCGTTGTCAGTTCGAGCCTCATCTACTGGGATCGCTCCGATGGCGGCACCGGTCAGTACAAGTTCGAAAGCAGCTCCAACGGAACCTTCCAGCCGCACGTCGGCTACTGGGTCTTCAGCAACGGCTTCCGCCCGGTGCGCCTGATCTTCCCGCCGGTCTTCCAAGAAGGCTTGCCGAACTCGGGTCGCTCCGTGGATGACGGCTTCGTGCAGTCGGATCGCAACTGGCGCCTCGAACTCGCGGTGCGCAGCACCAAGGGTATCGACAGTCAGAACTTCATTGGCCAAGTGCGCGATGCGCAACAAGCCAAGGTGCTGACGACGCCGGAACCGCCGATGGCTCCGTCCGCCGCCGCCGCGCTCTCGATCAAGAACCCCGAAAACAACAATCTCGACCTCTCCCGCAGCTTCAGCGCTCGAGTGGGCCGCGAAGAGTGGAAGGTTTCGGTGAACGCGACGGAAGCCGGTGAGTACACCGTGACCTGGCCGAACCTGCCGAGCGTGACGCGTGCCGTCCGCCTGCGCATCAAGGACGAAGTGACCGGCGAAAGCCGCGACCTCCGGGCCAGCAGTGGCTACACCTTCCGGGTGAGCGAACCGGGTACGCGCCTGTTCACCGTGACGGCCGAACCGGGTGGCTCCAGCCGACCGGTCATTGGCAACGTGGTGGTCAGCCGACCGACCCGCGACGTGAATGCCCCGGTGACGGTGCAGTACGCGCTCAGCGCCGATGCCCTGGTCACGGTCCGCGTCCTCAGCAGCACCGGTCGCGAAGTGTTCACGGTTAGCCGTGGCCGCAGCGAAGGGGCGGGCGAGAACAGCGTGACCTGGAACCTGCAAGACAATGCGAACCGAGCCGTCGCGCCGGGCGTCTACCGAGTGGAGATCCTTGCGGAAACTCCCTCCGGTGAGCGAGTCCGACGCATCGTGCCGGTCAACGTGGTTCGATAACCAAACATCGCAACCAACCAGGGGGCCGATGCGGGAGACCGCATCGGCCCGTCTGTATCTCGGAGAACTCTCTTTTGACCGCTATCAACCGCCTCGTCCTCGCGCTCACCCTCATCCTGGGGGCGGCTTTTGCGTGGGCGCAGAACGGCACGGTCCAACTCACGGCCTTCCCCAGCATCCTCGTGGGCGATGGCCGTTCCACCACCACCCTTTCTGCCGAAGTGCGCGATAGCACCGGTCGCCTAGTGCCCGATGGAACTCAGGTGGTCTTCGAATCCAGTCTGGGCGACCTCAGAGAAACCCTCGTGGCCACCAACAGTGGTCTGGCTCAGGTCATCCTGCGCGCACCCGGTCAATCGGGCATCGCCAAGGTTCGTGCCTCGGCCCTGCGTTACGCGGCCAGCACCTCCATGGAAATCGAGTTTGTGGAAAGCCGCGATGTTCTGGATCAACAGCAGGATTTCGTTGAGATCACCAGCAAGGGCGCGCAGTTCTATGCTTTCCAAGAGAAGGTCCTCGAGGCTGCCGCCAAGGACCAAGGCGTGACCGTCAAGTACCGCGATGTCGAGATCATCGCGGATGACATTCAACTCAATGTCCCGTACTACGAACTCAAGGCGCGCAACGGGGTTCTGAAGACGAAGAACTACACCATCCCGTTCCGACGCCTCCAACTCACCCTCAACCGCATGCGCGGCGTGGTGGAAGCCACCCAAGAGGTCACCCGCTACCGCTGGCGTCAATCCGGCCGGCTTGCCATTGTCACGCCGTTTGAGGGCCGCATCACGCAGTACCTGCGCCTCAATCGGCAAGAGGCAGTCCCGCTCGAAGAGGAGGTCATCCTCGGCACTTTCGACTTTAAGCCGGTGGTGGATTCGCTGACCAAGATCCACGCCAGCAAGGTCATCGCCTTCCCGGCCCGGGAGATTCAGTTCGTTAACGCCGACGTGAAGATCCAGGAGCTGTCCGTGCTCCGCTTCCCGCTCTACCGGATCAACGTTTACGACAACAACCCCATCGTCACCGAACAGTACGTGACGGTGAGCAACAACGCCTTCCAAGTGGATTACCCCCACTATCTCAGCCTGGCTCCGGGGCGCAGCAGTGCCCTCCGGTTCCGCTACGGCGAGCGCTACTCCACGGGCGTCGGGGGCGCGGGCGGCACCTTCCTGGATTACGAAATGTCTTGGAATGAAGGTTCGCGCACCCAAGGGGGCCTCACCTTCACGGGTCTGGGACGCAACGACTGGGGCTTCCATATGCGCCAGAGTCTTCGCCCCTCCGAGAACACCTCCGTGCAGGCACAGCTCTCGTTCCCGGCCCACCGATCCATGGTGGCCAATACCAACGTCAACCACAACTTTGATGGCGTGCAGGTGAGCCTGGCCACCAACTACAACGAGACCCTGCGGGGAATCAAGAGCCGCACGTTCACTTCCAGCTTGGTGGCCGAAATGGATCCGATTAGCTGGGGCAACATGCCGTTCCGAACCTATTTAGGGGTCAGCGCGGACTACACCGAGTTCAGCGGGGCCTTCAATCGCGTCAGCAATACGCAGGGGCTACGGGTCCGCACGCTCAGCAAGCCGCTGAGTGTCGGCGCGGGCTCCTCGCTTACGCTCGCCCACCAAGCGCGGTACCTGGCCAACGGGAACACCACGACGCCGTTCACCAATACTTTCACGATGAACCTCTCGAGTCGTTTAAACTCGTCTCTCAGCGTGAATACCGGGTATGAATACGGGGACGATGCGTTTACGCGAACGGCTCTGGGGCGGCACCGGCTCACGCTGGACGGCCTGTATCAATCCGGAGCCTTCAGCACCAATGCCTACCTCAGCCGGAGCCTCGACATTGACCGATACACCTTCTCCGGGAACGCATCGTATCGTCTCGGCCCCCTGTGGAACACTTACTTCAATTGGTTCCAAGATCGCTTTGTGGGCCAATCGTACGAAGATCAGAGCCTGGTCCTCAGCTACCAGCTTGGCTTCCGCGAAGTCGGTCTCAGCTACTCGTGGCGCACGCGCCGCCTGGGGCTGGAGCTCTTGGGCACTCGTTTCCGCTAGCCTGTTGGGCGCCCTTGCGCCCGCCTCTGCCCCGGCGCAAGCCTTCGGCCGGTTTGGATATGTGCCTCTGCCGGCCACTCCGGGCATTGAGCTAAAGAACGAAGGATTCCGGGCGCGGCACCCCATGGCCGATACGCTCAAATTCAAGGAGCCCATCACCCGTTCGGTGCCGCTCGAAGTGCGCTGGGAGCAAGGCATCTATGCTCTCAAAGGGGCACCCGCCGCTCCGGATAAGCTCCGCGTGAACCTGTTTACACCAGGCATCGACATCTACGTCGAGTCGGGTCTGGAGCTCACCGTCACGTCCACCGGCGCGCCCTACCTCTCCTTTCCGGGGGGAACGGTTACGCCAGATTTGCCTACGGCACCGGGCAGTTACGCTCTTCTGACCTTCCGGGATCGGCAGCCGGCCATCTTGTTTTCATTCCTCGGTGACCCCGGTCAGATGATCGTCCACGGCAAGAGTGGGGAGTGGAGCATCCGCACCGTGGATGCCTATAAGGGCTGGATTCGGCTCTCGCTTCCGTTTGGCCTCAGGGCGGTGAACGCCAACTCGGCCGGGGCGCTCGGAGATTTGGCTATAGAGCTCGAACCCAAACTCGGCGCGTTCCAGGTGCCCGCTCCCTTGCTCAAGAGCCTGGTGTGGACCGAGGCGGAGGGAATCATCCAGGGGGTCTGGACCTTCGATCGCCCGGGGGCCTTGGTGCCGCCGGCGCTCTCCCTCGCCCGCGAGGGTGGCATGCGCCCGATCCTCAAGAGCGGCCTCAAGCCCGGCAATGCGGACCTTGAAGATGGCCCCAGCCTGTTCTGCGTCAATTCGAAGCTGGTGGTGCAGTGGGTGGTGCCCCCCGGATTGCAAGGCCGCGCGGTTGCCGGGATCAATGGAGAGTGGCCCGCTTCCACCAGTGGTTCGCCGCTCGATGCCGTCCGCCTTCTTCTGCTGGCCGGCGCTCCCCCGCAGTGGCATGACCAAGTGAAAGCCGACCTGGATAAGTGGACCAATGCGGCGGTGCTAGTGAAGGAACCCAACACGCAGCAATCCTTGCCCTTTGACCATGCCGGGGCGGGCTTGCTCGAATCGGCTACCGCCGCCCTCCAGGCGATGGCCCTGGCCCGCAGTGAGGGCCGGCTCGAAGACGCAAACCCTTGGGTGACCAGCCTGGGCTGGCGCGTGGACGCACGGAGTTGGATGCTAGACGTAAGTGACCCTGCGCTGCGGAGCGAAGCCTCGGCGAGGCTAGCCGTGGCCAGTGCCCTGAGTACCGAGCCGCAAATGCGAGGGATGGCGATGCTACTGCAAACGGGGTTGGCGGCGGAGAGCGTCCGGCCGCTCTACGCCCGCAAGCGCGAACTCGATATCGAGGCCACCGGGCGTTCGCAGTTTTGGTTTCCGTGGCGCACGCGCCTCTTTAGCCTGGATGCCGCCAGCCTGGGCGAGAACACCCAAGAAGATGCTTTAGAATCTCCGCTCCGCTTGCTCAAGGGGCCGCGTGTGCTCACGCAAGTGAACGGACGAGAACTCCTATTGGACTTTGAGGCCGCCGCCCCCGGCGCTTTCGAGATCCAGCTGGCCTACCCGGCACCCTTGCGCTTCATTCCCACTGGATCGACCAACGTTCTTCAACCCAAGCTCGTTGAGAAGGACGGCACCTGGCTGATGCAGGGCCAAGCCGAAAAGGCCGGGCCTGTGCGCTTGATGATCAAGATTGACCCGTCCGGTCCGCTGGTGCCCACGTGGTTCGTGCCCCGGTCTACGGCCCCGACGCCGCCCGAGACCCCGGCTAACGCGGGGGGCTAGCCGCTTCAAGATCGGCATTGAAGTGCAGGCCGATATTCTCTTGGCGGGCCAAAGCTTGATCCACCACATAACCGGCGGCCACCAGCAAGTTGAAGGCCTCGTGAGCGTACGCTGAGAATGGCGCGCCCCGGAGTTCCTCGTATTCGCGGCGCAAGGCTTCGATCTCCTTGGCGGCCGTTTGCAATCCGGCCGTGCTCCGGAAGACCGCCGCGTAACGGGTCATCAACGATTGCAGGCGGTGGCGAATGCGGATCGCGTCGGCCTCGGGGATCGTTTGGCAGGCCGAAAGCTCGCCCTTGATTTCCGGCAGCGGCCGGGAGTTGGCGGCCACATGGTCGGCTACGGCGTGGGCAAAGACCAAGGCTTCCAAAAGGCTGTTGCTGGCTAGTCGGTTCGCACCGTGCACTCCGGTGCGGGCCACTTCGCCCGCCGCGTACAGGCCTGGCACTGAGGTTTGCCCGTGCAGGTTGGTCACTAAGCCGCCGCAAGCGTAGTGCTGAGCCGGGACGACCGGAATCCAATCCCGTTCGAGCTTGAGGCCGATGGATCGCAGCCGCTCCCAAATGGTGGGGAACTCGTGCTGCAAGTCCTCGGGGTTCAGGTGGGTCGCATCCAGATACACGCACCAGGTGTCCAGGCGTTTCATCTCGGATTCAATCGCCCGCGCCACCACGTCGCGAGGAGCCAGTTCCAGGCGCTCGTCGTATTCGTACATGAAGCGCTCGCCCCGGTGGTTGCGCAGGGTCGCCCCGGCTCCGCGCAAGGCTTCGGTCAGCAAGAATCCCTTGAGCTGGGCGTGCTCCAAAACCGTGGGGTGGAATTGCATGAACTCCATGTCCTTGATCTCGGCGCCCACGCGGTGCCCCAGCCCGATGCCGTCGGCGGTGGCCACTAGGGGGTTGGTGGTGTGCGCGTAGATCTTGCCGCAGCCGCCCGTGGCCAGCACCACGGCCCGGCCAATGAAGGCACGTGCCCCCATCTCATTGACATGAGCCATCGCCCCGCACACTTGGCCATCTTCGAAGATCAGGTCCGTCACGAAGGCCTTCTCGTAAACCGTCAGTTGGGGGTTGGCGCGCACGGCACTGGCCACGGCGCGTTCCACTTCCCAGCCGGTGCGGTCAGCGTGGTGGACAATACGGTTGCGGCTGTGGCCGCCTTCACGCCCCAGCGCGAGGTCAAAGCGTGCACCCAGGCTGGTCAGCCATTCAATGGCGGCGGGGGCTTGCTGCACCAGGTACCGCACGGCCCCCGGATCGTTCAATCCGGCGCCGGCCACCAGGGTGTCTTCCTCGTGCAGTTTCCAGCTGTCGCTTTCGCCGACCGCGGCGGCGATGCCCCCTTGCGCCCAACTGGTGTTACTATCGGTAACGGTGCCCTTGGTGAGAATGGCCACCCGACCATGCGGGGCCGCGCGGAGCGCAAAACTGAGGCCGGCCAACCCGCTGCCGATCACGATGTAGTCGAACGTCTCGGTTCGCACGAGGGCTGCAGTTTATCGTGACCTGGCAACCCCGCCGGGGTATTGCGGCGGTAAGGCACTCTTTGGGCCGTGCAATCTGGGTACCTTAGGCACGATTCCCATGGTCTCCTTTCCTCACGTGATCGCGATCAGCGGCATTAGTGGTAGTGGCAAGTCCACGCTGGCGCAGGCTCTGGCCCAGCGCATGGATGCCGTGGTTTTGTGCGTGGACGATTACTACCGAGAGACCGACCCCTCGGCGCTGGAGAGCACCAATTTTGAAGACCCCGCCCTGACGGACTGGGAACTGTTGCTCTCGCACCTGGATGAACTGAGACAGGGCCGACCCATTGACGTACCGCAGTATTGCTACACGCGGTGCCGTCGCATCGCTTTTCACCGCCGGAACCCCCGCCCGACCGTGATCGTGGAAGGGCAGTACGCACTGACCCAGCCCCAACTGGTGGAGCGCACGGACTTAAGCGTTTTGATTCGGATTGCCTTGGCCGAGGCCGAGGATCGCCGTTGTGAGCGCGACGTGAATGTGCACGGTCGACGAGCGGAAGACAGCCGCGCCCGGTTTGCCCGGGAAATTGCGCCGACTTACCGCGAATTCAGCCCGCGCATGGAAGCTCTTAGCCATCTGCAATTGGAGCCCAGCGAAGTTACGAGCTGGGTGCAACAGGTGGAGCAGGCGCTGCGTAGCCCCGCCCGGGCTAACTTTCTCGCTTAGCGATCAAGCGTTGCGCGGCCTCGCCTTCGCGGACGCCAAACGAGAGCGTATCGCGGCGCACCGCCGCCACCACCAGCACGCTGACAATGCTCAGTAGCACCCAAGAGGACAGCTTGCCGATGCCAACCGGTGACCAGACGCCGATCTGATTCGGGTACGAGTACAGCCCCATAAGCGTGCAAAGGTTCTCGGCGAAGTAGATGAACAGCCCAATGAGGAAGAACGCGAGCGGCAGGGGCATGCGCCAACGCTTGGTGACCGTAAAGTCCACATAAGTGCGCCAGAAGATCATCAAAGCAAACGCGCCGATGACCCATCGAAAGTCGCTGAGATATCGGTTGAGGAAGAAGTTGGCATAGATGGCGAAGGCCAACAGCAGGGCCGCCCACGGGCGGGGCCAGTAGCCAAACTTGAGATCGAATCGCCGCCAAGCCTGCAGCAGATAACTGGCAACCGCCGCGTACATAAACCCGCTGAAGAGGGGCACGTCCGCCACCCGCCAGTTGCCGCTGGCCGTGTATTGCCACGAACCGTGGTGCACTTTGTAGATCTCAAGCCCGAGACCGAGAAGGTGGAAGGCGGAGAGGGCCAGGGATTCTTGCCACGTCTCTTGCCGGGCCAAGAGCAAGCCCACCTGAATGCCAAGGCAAGCGATGAGCAGTGCGTCGTATCGCGGCCAAGGTCCGTAGGCGCTGAGGAGGCCGCAAGCGAAGAGCCACAATGCGCATTGCGCACTCTTGACTTGAATCCAGACGAACTTGAAGAACTCCGCCACGCTTTCCTAACAAAGCCAAACCGGGGCGGCCCGAGTTCCCGACGTAAACCGATTGGCCGCGCGGGTTAGACCCGGGTTACGGGGCCGTTCAGGCTCGGATGGCGGTTCGCGTTGCCGGAGAGTTTGAGGGCGAGGCGATCTAGCCCCCGGTTCTTGCCCCATTCTTCTTGCCGGAGGGCACGGGTGCCTTGAATGATGCTGCTCACCGTGTTCCAGAGCCCGAAGAGGGCCAGCATCAGCCACACCACCACCGACTTGATCAGCAGGGCCACCCAGTCGATCTCCTGCCACTGCCCCTGAAGCACGAGTTGCGCACTGGGGATGCTCATGATGAGGGAGATGATGATGACCGTGGCCGTGAGCAAGAGCGCGGCGACCTCACCGAGGAAGGCCCGGGAGGCGTGATAGCGTGCGTACTGGTTACCCGTGGCAAGCGCGATGAAGTAGCCCACGATCGCCCCCATCCATGGGAAGGGAATGCCGGCGAAGTGAATCAGGGCGGCGAGGGTGCGATGATCGCGATTGGTCATTGGTGGTTGGGTCTCGGGCCGTAAGGACTCGTATCACTATAACTTCTGCCGCCGCTTAGGCGTTGCACCTCGTAGTCCCTTCGCATTTGACGGGAGGTAACGCTGCGAACAGTCGCTCACCTAAAGTCCACTTGGTCAAGATGCAGTTCATCGCGATTCGCATGATAAATGCGTATGACATGGACGGTGCCCGTGGCTTCGCTTACATGAAAAATGACCCGGTGCGAGTAGTGCAAGAACTGGCGAAGCTCGAGATCGAAATGGGCTTGTTCATCAATCACTCGGAATCGTCGAGGCAACTCCGACAATCCACTGATCGCACTCTCCAATTCGTTCAGCCACCGCGCCGCGGCCACTGGATTCTGGTGGGTGTCCTTGTTGAAAGAGGCGTACTCCTTTGCATCGGCGATGGCCGTCGCTTCGACAAGAACCCTATAAACCAACTTCGGATCGAATCTCTCGGAACGCTTCGTCAGTGGGTTTGCCATGTCCAGCAGTCATGCTGGCGATGCCTTCGTTCACCGCCTTGACGAATTGTGCTTCTTCATAGGCGGCCTTCATCTCTTGGAAGCTCTGGGCATCCACGAGCACACACTCGGGTACTCCGTTGACCGTCAGCACTTCCGGGCGGCGGGTCGTCTTGATGCGCGTGAGGTAGGCCCGGTAGTTACGGACAAAGTCGGAGACCGGGTGAATGCGATCGAGGTCAAGCATGGTGTGTTACATGCAATATACCATAGAATTCTATGAATTACATTTGTGAATTGAGCGGGCGAGATCGACAACTCGGCTTGGCATTGCCAAGTCTCCTCCGTTACCGATACAATAGGCCGTCATGTCCCTGCGCGAGGCGTACGAGAACGATGGATACGTGGTGGTGCGGGGGGTTTTCTCGCCCGCTGAGGTTGCCGAACTCGAAGCGGCCTTCGATGAAATCGTCCGCCAATTGATGGCCAGCGGGGAGCACCTCAATGCCCGGTGGGGCGGGGAAGCCATGGACGCCATGGGTGCCGCCGACACCGTGGTGCTGCACACACACAACGTGCAGTACTACTCGGCCGTGTGGGCGCGCGCCCTCACGCACCCGGGGTTCCTGGCCGCCGCCACGGAGCTCCTTGGCCCGGATGTGGTGCTCCACCACACCAAGCTGTTCCAAAAGCCCGCCGAGAACGGGGCCCCGTTCCCGATGCACCAAGACTGGAGCTACTTCCCCAGCCGCCGGAACACGATGGCCGCCGCCATCATTCATGTCTCCCGGGCGACGGACGCCATGGGCTGCCTGCGGGTGGTGCCGGGCTCGCACCGGCTGGGCCGGATGGAAGCCAGCAGTGGGGCTTCGCTTGAGTTAGCGCAAAAGTATCCAATAGAAGAAGCTGTGGCTCTCGAAGCAAATCCAGGCGATCTGGTCTTCTTTAACTATCTGACCCTGCACGGTAGCATGCCGAATCGTTCGGACGAAGTGCGCAAGACCGTGCTGGTGCAAATGCACGCGGGGGACGATGAGATCGAGAACCCGGAAGGACACCCTTACGACAAGTGGGTGCTGGCGGGCAAGAACCACCACATGAGCCGGGCGCAAGCCAACGTCGTTCGCTAATCCGGCCGCACCCCGTATCGGCAGAGGCGGGCGGAACGTTAGAATAGACACATGCGCTGGCTGGCCGTTCTGTTTCTCCTTCTTTCCTCTTTTGCCTGGGCGCAAACGGACGGCGAACCCGCCGAGCCGGAAATTTCGCCCTTACGGTTGCTCGGCTTCCTTTCACAGGCCAAGATCGAGAATCCTCAAGTCGGTGCCACCAAGTTTAAGCCGGCGGAAGAGCGCGTAGCCATCCTGATGCTCATCGAGTCATTGGAAGAAGAGCCGACGGCGCAAAAGGAGCTCGTCGCGGGCTTCCTCGAGGCCCTCAAGCCCGTCGAAACGCTCTTCAAGGAGATTGAAGCCGAGAACGATGTGGCCACGGCCTTCGCCTTCTTTGTGGCCAGCAACTACAGCACCGCCACCGGCAAGGACCTGGATGGCCCCCAAATGAAGGCCGTAATCAAGCAGTTCCAAACCGGCCTTGGCAGCAAGGAGATGGGCGAGCTAGAAGATCTGGACCGCCAGATGCTTTACGAAACCTGCCTGTTCCACGCACTCTTGCCCTTGCTTCTGTTTGGGGATCAAGAAACCGCCAGCGACGAAGCCAAAGCCCTGGCCAACGAGCAACTGATGGAAGCCTTCCGGGTGGATGCCAGTGGCATCACGGTCACCGAAAAGGGCTTCGTTTTCGGCAAACCGACGGGTTAATCAGCCGGACCGGGCGAGTGGAAAGTCCTTTTCCCACCTTGGCGGATATTGTTGCGCCAATTGATCCCCCCTTCGCCATTGAAAGCAGTGGCGAGTGGGAGGCGATCGGGATCGGGCCAATGGGGCTGGTCTTGCGCTACCGCGACGACCACTCGGTGCTTCGTCACCTCGGTCAGGTCCTCAAGTTCATGCCCCAGATTGAATACCTCTCCGTTCAAGAGATCGAAAGTGCGCTCCGCGAAAGGGGTGTCGATCCGCAACTAAGGTGGCAAGGCTGAGTGCGGCTTGCACTCAGGCCCATTCGTCTTTCGAACTTACGCGCTTGAATCGCTATTTCGGCAGGGGGCATGTTTTAGTCCATGTCCCCGAGCCGACTTCGTAGTTGGTGCCGTCCGGCATCACTACCTCTGCGCGCATATTCGGCGGGATGATCGCCGTGAGCTGGAACTTACCGTCCACTTCGCGCCACTCCGTCTGAATCGGCCCTCGCACGGAATCAAAGCTCGTCTTCGCGAACTTGAGATCGGCGTTCCACTTGGGTTCGATCCGCACCGTGGCAAACCCCGGGCTCGTTTCGCGGATGCCGCCGACGTGTTGGAACATCCATCCCACGACTGCCCCATAAGCGTAGTGGGCAAAGGAGTTCATCCCCGGATCTTGGAATCCGCGCTCCGGCGTCCAGCCGTCCCAGCGCTCCCAAATAGAAGTCGCGCCGTGCTTGATGGTAAAGCCCCAACTCGGGAAGGTGTCGTTCAGCAAGAGCCGGTAGGCCACGTCGTCGCGGCCGATCTTGCTAAGGACGTGCATGAGGTCGCGGGTGCCCACAAAGCCCGTCGAGAGGTGCCCACCCCGGGCTTCGATATCGGCCACCAGATGCTGCGCGGCCTGGTCGCGGGCGGGGCCCTCGAGGAGGTCAAAGGCCAGGGCCAGCACGTAACTGCACTGGGTGTTGCCCTCCACTCGTCCGTCCGGCTTGACATACGCCCGCTGGAACGCCGCTCGAATCTGCTGGTGGAGGTCGCGGTAATGGGCGACATCGGAGGTCTCGCCCAGCACCTCGGCGGCGCGCGCCACCATCTCTGCGCTCCCCGCAAAGTACGCCATGTAGATCACATCGTGTGGGGTTTCGGCATTGATGCTCAGCCAGTCGCCGTAGCAATGATAGTTGTCCGGCGGGAGCAAGTCGGGCTTACCTCGCTTCACCAAGAAGTCCACATACCGCTTCATCTGCGGGTAGTGGCGGCGCAGCAAATCTTTGTCGCCGTAGACGTCGTAGATCGTCATCGGGCAGATCACGCCGGCCTCGCTCCAGGCGGGGCCGCCATCGTCCAGGCCCTTTAAGACGGGGGCCACCTTGGGATACTGGCCATCTTCCCGTTGGTCGTCGTCCAGGCTCACCAGCCACTTGGTGAAGAACGCCTGCACGTCGGAGTAGCTGGTGGCGGTGCGGATGTAGGCCTGCGCATCGCCGGTCCAGCCAAGCCGCTCGTCACGTTGGGGGCAGTCGGTGGGCACGTCAATGAAGTTCATTTTCTGCGTCCACCAGGCGTTGCTCACCAGCTGGTTCAGCATCGCGTTGCCGGTCTCTAGGGTGCCCACTTCGGGGGTGGCGGACGAGATGGCCACCGCCCGGACCGTGTCTTCTGTCGGCGCCGAGGACAGGCCGCTGACCTCGACGTACTGGAACCCGTGGAAGGTAAGGCGGGGATTCCAGGTCTCCACGCCCGTGCCCGCCGCAATGTAGGTGTCCACCGCCTTGGCCAGGCGCAGGTTGGTCAGGTACATCGCGCCGCTGGCATCCAGCCGCTCCGCGTGGTGGATGGTGATGGCCGTGCCCTTAGGTTCGCGGACTTGAAGCCGGACGAAGCCGCTGAGGTTCTGGCCGAAATCAATAAGGTAGTTGCCGTTAGCCAATTCGGTGATGGTCTTGGGCTTCAGCTCGGCGTACTCTTGCACCGGGTTGCCGACGAAGGCTTCCAGCACCTCATCACCCGATGCGCCGACCCCCACCGGCTCCCAACTTGCCTCAAATCCTGGCTCATTCCAATCCGTTTCCCGACGCGCATCGTAGACCTCGCCGTGCAGGAAGTGCTCGTCTAGGATCGCACCGGTGCCCACCCGCCAGGTCTTGTCCGTGGCCACCACCTGCCTGGTGCCATCGGTGAATTCGATCTCCAGTTGAATCAACGCCTCAGGAGTGGCCCCGTAGTGCTCTCGTTGGCGGCCCCAGGCCACGTACCCCGCATACCACCCTTGGCCCAGCACGGCCCCGATTGCATTGCCGTCCTCGAGCAATTGATCCGTCACATCCCAGGCATGGTATTGAATCCGCTTGTGGTAGTTGGTCCAGCCGGGGGCAAAGAGGTCATCGGAAACCCGCTTCCCGTTCAGGTGGACATCCAAGATTCCTCGTGCCGTGGCATACACGGTGGCCCGCCGCACGGACTTGTTGACCTTGAATTCTTGCCGCAGGTACTGCGCCGGGGCCACGATGTGGGAGGGATACTGGATTTGCCCCCAGGGGGCGGCCCCATTGGCACCGAGCACCTGCGCGGCTTGGCCTTCGACACGCCAACTGGCGTCCGTAACCACCGACATTTCGCCCAAAGTGAACGTGCCGAGGAGACCGGCATGCCCCGGCTCTTGGTTGGTGGCTTCAATCTCAATCACGTTCTCGCCCGCTTTGAGATAGGGTTGGATGTCCACGTCCACGGGGTTCCGCCAGCCTTCCGGATCAGTGGTGCGAGTCACTTCGCGCCCATTGACGCGCAGGCGCAGAAGGTTGTCGGCGGTGAGCACGGCCCGCGCCTCCTGCGGGACGGCCGCGAGCGTGACGGAGCGCAAGAATGTCACCGCACCGGCGGGAGCTTGCCCCGGCGTAACCCCGGCGCGCCAAATCCACTGGGCCGATGCCAGGGGATTTGCGGCGGCCTTGGGCGTGGCCCCGTGGATCCACTCCGCCTGCCAGTCGCTCGCCTTCAATAGCCCCGTGTTGAACTGGGCCGCCGGGCTCCAGGCGCTGATGGTGCCCGCTTGATCCCACACCTGCACCTTCCACCAGCAGTGCGCCCGCGAGCCGAGCGGCCGCCCGGCGTACCGGATGCCGTAGGTATCGCCGGAAGTCACGCGCCCGCTATCCCATAGGTCGGCGGTGGAGGGCGTGAGGAGATCAGGGGACGACGCCACCAGAATCCGGTACGCCGACTGCGAGAGATTGGTGAGATGTTCGTTGGTGGCCTGCAGCTTCCAACTCAGGCGCGGCGTGGCCGTTTGCAGGGCCAGTGGCGCTTCTAGCTGCTCTGTTCGCAGGGAATAGGCGGCAAGGGTGGGCGTCTCCGCGCTGGCTAGACTCAGGGCCACGGGCAACCAGAACATCGCCGCCAGTATACGAGCGTGCTAGTCGAAAACTTCGTCTTTGATAGGGGCGCGATATGACTTTTCGAGCATCCGGCGGAGGAGGGCAGTGTCCACTTTGGCGAGGCTGCTGAAGTACGTACAACTGACCCCGCACTTCACCTTGCCCAGGGCCTCCATATCCGCATCAAACCCTTCGTAGCCGCCCAGGCCGTACACCACCGGTCCGGTGGAGCGGCTGGCAAAACCCATCCGTAGCATGGTGCCTTCGTGGCCGGTTTCATAGCGGTACTTGTATTGCCCGAAGCCGATCATGCTCGGCCCCCACATCACGGGGGGTTCGCCCGTGACCTCCTCCATCATCTCCAGTAGCCGCATCAGGTCGGGCTGACGCTTGGGGTCTTGCTGGGCGATGAACGCCACCGGGTCCACTTCAGTGGGTTTCGTCTTGATTTCGGCCACGAATCCATTGTACAGGTTGCACGCGCGGCGATGTCCATGCCCGTAAATGTGCGGGTTTGGATAAGGGCCGGGTGAATGGACGCTTGTAAATCCCCATGACCGAGTATTCTAGGACGCTGAGAGGACATCAATTGATGAAAATTTATCTTGTGGCCGGTTTGACGGCGGTCTTAGCGACGGCGAGCTACGCCACGACGGTGACGGTGGTGGGCGTTGCGGACGACTTCTTTACGGCTTACCTCAGCACCAGCCCGACGGTGCAAGGCACGCAGTTTGCCAACCAGACGGGCACGTGGCAGGGCGGAACGGTGACGGGCACGGCTACGCTCACGCCGAACGTGACCAACTACGTGAACATCGTGGCGCGGGATGCCTTTGGGCCGCCCTCCATGTTCATCGGCTCGCTCTCGCTCAGCGATGCGCAGTTTGAGTTCAACGACGCTTCGCAGTTCATCGTGAGCGATGACAACAGCAACTGGACGGCCAGCATTGTGGGCGTGGGCGGCACGCCGACCTCGATCACCGATATCGGACCGAACGGCCAGGGCCCGTGGAACAACTTTGGCACGCTGCCCTCCTCGGCGCGGCAGATTTGGACGCCGGGTGCGGTGAACGACGTTCGCTACTTCCAGGTGGCCATCACCCCGGTGCCGGAACCGGCCACCATGCTTGGCTTTGCCGGCCTCGCGGCCCTGGCCGCGCGCCGACGCCGCGCACGCTGAATGCCAAGCTGAACGGACGGCCCTTCGGATTTAGGTCCGAGGGGTCGCGTCGCTTGTGGGGTCCGCGAGCGGGCGGGTATATTCACTCCCTGACCGGGCGGTTAGCTCAGTGGTAGAGCACTTCGTTCACACCGAAGGGGTCACAGGTTCAAATCCTGTACCGCCCACCATCTCCTTCATTGCGCTTATCGGGCGATTTCTTGGTCGCTTACCCGCAGGTTCCGTACTACCACCGTAGCCGCATTCTCGGTGCTATCGTGGGCGGATATGCCAACTTCCAGGCTGTTCATGATTGCCGTGCGGAAGGGAATCGTCTGCCCAGGCTGATCTACCACCAGCTGGCGGTCCTGCCAAATCCTGACCCGGCCCGGCACTCCCAGCTTCACCGCCCAGGTCAGCCTCACCCATCGATCGGTCGGAAAGGCTTGGCGCGTTTCCGCATTCTGCCGGAACTTCGGTTTGTTCAGCGCTTTGAGTTCCGCCCCCACATCGCCGTCGGGAAACAGCATCACTCGGATTCCCGCCGACTCTAAAAGCAGGTCGCTTTCCAGGTCCACCAGCGTCAAGGGCCGGGTCGGACCCTCGATGCGATAGTCCGCTTGATACCAAAATTCGTCGCCGTCCAGGAAGTACACCAGTCCGGTTGAGATAGAGGCCTTGGTGCAGACCATGTCGGGCAGCCTTGGGGGGCACTCAAACCTCAAACCACCCTCCGCGGACTCGATGCGAGCATCGAGAAACTTGCCGGTTCCCGCCAGGATCCCTTGGCGCAACTTCACATAGTCGGGAACCGAAGGGGTCTTGGGCGTTTGCAGGGTCAATTCGGTCCAGCCACGCTGCGGGCCAATCAGGGTTCGAACGCCCCCCTCTCCGCTGGGTAAGTTCCGGAAGTCGGCATCAAATCGTCGCCGCACCGGATACGCCTTGCCCTCATCGCTCAGCCGAGAGGTCACCCCGTTCTCGGAGCGATAGCTGCGCCGCACGATCTCCGGGTCAAAGACGGCCGGGCCGGGGATCCACCCCTCGGGACGCACTTCGTAAAGCCGGCCATCGCGGTACAGGTGATAAGTCTTGCCCTCCAATGTGGCGGTGTGCAAAATGCCATCTGCCGCCTTGGGGGGAACCACGTCGGCAGCACCGCACCCGACTGAACCGAACAGCCCCACCAAGCCCAAGACGAAAGCACGCATAGCCTTATGATCGGGGAAGCCTGAGCGCCTATGTGGCTAAATGCCCGGGGAACGCGGCAACATTTTGAAAAGACGAGTGCCGAAAGTCGTCTTGATCGTGAATCTGACCCCGTGGTCACCAACTGCCAATCTGGGCAAACCCCTCCCCCGTAGCCAAGCGCGAATACCGTGCGGTAATGTCCCGCCCATGGGTTACTCCCTTGGCGTTTACACGGTCCCGGCCGGGGAGATTCAGCGCGTGCTCGGCTCCAAAGATCAAGCTTTGTACGAGGCCATTGTGGCCCAGCGCAAGGATGACCTGGCCGCCAACGACGACTTCTTTGCCGATATGGAGGACGAAGACGACGAGGACGAGGCCGAACCCAAGACCGGGTGCCTGGGCTTCCTCTTCCGCATGGCCGGCAAGCGCCGCAACCTGCCCACCTATGATGGCCCCACCTTCACCGGGCCTTACCAAACCAGTGAACAGCTGCTGCACGGCCTGATCTTTGGGGAGACGCTGGATTCGCGGTGCGGCAGCAAGCTGGCCTACGTGTTCGAGATGCTGGTGGAGCACCTGGGCACGCGGGAGGACGTGGGCTCGCTGGAGAGCATGCGGTCCAGTTCCGGATGGACCGGAAAGGTTGACCAGATGCTGAAGAAGTCCGGGCTACCGGAGGCGCTGTTTTCCATCGAAAGCCGGCTGATGGGGCGGGGGGCACCGGCCAATGTGCCGGTGTCGGACGATTTTCCTTACTACGGGCACCTGCTGCAGAGCGAGGCGGCGGCGGCCCACGCGGCGCTGGATGCCGCGCGGCTGAATGAGATTGCCCGGGCGCACGAATACGGAGAAGTGGCGGTGGAGGCCACCGACGCGGTCACGGCCTGGCTGACCAAGTGCACGCAAGAGAACCGCGATCTGTTCGGTTTCTACTACTAGGGCAGCCTAGGGGGCGGGTCTCGAAGGCCCGCCGAACCCATCCCCCTGGAAGGTGCATGTTTGCAATCTCGGTGGGTAAAACTCCCACGTGCGTCGTGCTTGTCTTGTCATTAGCATCTTCTTCATAACCTCGTGGGCGTGGGCCACGAACCCCTTCGTGCTTCTCCTGGGCTCGTGGGGAAACCTCGCCGGTGAAACCGAAACTGCGCTTGCGGCGGCCGTGAACCCGGGGCAAGGGCACCTTAACCTGATTTCTGCCCCCAACGGCCCCGGGAGTCAAGAACTGACTCTGAACTTCTACTCCGGCCCCGCCGTCTTGGCCTTCTCGAAGCCCACGGGCATCTCGGGGACCTTTGTTTCGGGCCAACTCGGTGTATCCCCCAATGGCTCGATGTACGTGCTGGGTCAATCGACGACCGGCACGAACCGGCGCCTCACGTTGGCGTGCGTCACCCCCACCGGCATCATCAAATGGAGTCGGCAGCTCTTCGCTTCGACGACGCAGCTCGTACGGGGCTACATCTCCGTGGATAGTTCGGATTCGGTCGTGGTGGCCTATGCCACCGGGATCTCTCCCAATTTAACCGTCACCGTGATGCGCCTGAAGGAATCGAATGGGGGAACGCTGTGGACGAGAAATCTTAGCAGCTCGCAGAATCCGAGTTCGCTCATGGTGGGGGCGGGGGTTGCAGTGCTACCGGCGCTGGCAGGCACGTCCCCTGCGTTCACCACGCGCGTGCGGGGGCTCAAGCTCACGAACGGGTCCCTGGCGTTCGACAAATCGTATGATGCCGCTCAGGTGGGTCGGGTCACAAGCGGAGGTTTCAATCCCGTCAGCCAACGGTTTGATCTCGTAGGCAACTCGAGTAGCCCCGAACCTTCCTACGTTTACAGCCTGAATAGTGCGGGAGATCTGAAGTGGGTTTCCGCCCTGCCGGATAGCGTGACCCAGTTTCCCGTCCATGATGGAAGCGGTCGCATTTATACGTTGAGTGCCACCTCGACCACGTCCTACACGATGGTCTGCCATAGCCCCACCGGGGAATTGCTTTATCAAACCGCGGTGCCGAACCTGAACGCCGTCCTAGTGCCGAGCACGTACGGGGTGACGAGTGACGGCGTGTGCTACCTCATGCACGAGCAAATCGTGAACAACCAAGAGGTGCTTCATATTACGGAGTTCAGCCCCACGGGGCAGCTGAACTGGCAGTCCTCGGCGCCGGCGCCGTGGGCCGCTTCGGGCTTGACGGGCATCATGACGGCTGTTCTGCCTCCCTCGCCCGAAACCGGGGGCACGCTGTACATGACCGCGACGATCACCGAAAGTGGTCCGGGCCGGGACGTGGGCAACTTCTACTACGGCAGCCCGTAGCGGCGCGGGGGAGAGGCGGGATGGGTCGTGGTTGCCCGCTGGTAGCCGCGACCAAGTATTGCTTGGGAGGCGGCCAGGTATTCAAACCGGGGAATCCCTCAGCTACCCGATGTTTTGGCCAACAAAAACGAGCATCATCTCCCCCCAAGGTGACTCGAAGTCAACAAGTAGCGCCTCCATCGGTACCAGGAGACGCTAAGTTCTGCCTACAGCGTTCGGTGTTGCTTGCTCCAATACAGAGGTCTTGGGCAAATAAGGGCTGTTAGGCTGAACCAAGGCGATCAACAGTCAGAAGACTTAGCCCCTAAAGTACAACTGCCACAAAAAAAATTGGCGATAACAAGATCGCTAAAGAATTTATCGGGCATAAAACCTCAGTCTAATGTGAAAGACTCAAGGTACGCACGCCTCGAAATCTCTCGCTCTAAACAAGAACTGCACTTTTGACAGTGAAAACTGCTATGAGCATTGCAACTGTATGTCAAATCAAATGGAATTCCAAGCCTTGCCGACTCATACCCAACCTGTACCTTATCATAATCTGCTATCGGTGCTATGATCTTTAAGGGCGGGCTTGTTTCAGCGAAAAAGCGTGAAGCCAGATTTAGAAAGCGTAAAGAGCAATCTGGAAATTCAGGATCTCCTGCTTGGATAATTCCAATTGCAATCTGATCGCACTCACATGATGCTGCGAGAATTGCTGCTAGAGATAAAAGGAGTAGGTTCCTGTGAGGAAAAAAAGCAGAGTCGGTCGGCACGCATGTAAACAGAGACCCGCTTCCAAAGTCTTTCAATGACTGTACGTCAATGCGAACGGGGGTCGGCCAACCAAAAAAGTGACAACATGCCATTACCGACAAAATCTCACGCTCTGCAGATATCTGCCCATAGTCTACATGACAAAGTGAAATGTCCTGACCAGCAGCGTTAAGTTTACGAGCAACTAGGATACTATCAATTCCGCCAGAGCACAGAACTATTGTGCGGGCCATAACTCACCTACATTCCCACAGTGCTCCAAAATTTCATTAACTATAGTTATAAGATCGGATGTTACGACCCTGGAGGACTGAGAAATCATGTTGGACACACCCAGTGTATTGTCAGTGCAGAGTATGAAAGCAGGCTTTCCATTACAATAGGCAAACCCGAGTTCAAAGTAAGTGCCGCCTCTGTACGCTCCATCTAAAACTGCAATAATGCCGACTGCATCACGTAAGGCACAAATATCTGCTCGGAAGGCATGGGCTGGTGTGACGTCGTTCAAGCCAACGATTCCAGCATCTCTATGGGGAAGGAAAGTCTCGAAGCCAACGTTCTCCAATGCATCTCCTACATGTTCCATATACATACGGATCGGCTCTGAATGGAAGTGTCCCGCGACATATATCAGGGGCGTTGGCTTTGATATTGAGACGCCAACGGCTTTTCTCGCGTCCGTGTTGTAATTCGAAATGGAGTCCTCAGGCCGCTCAGAGGTGCTTTCCACAAATCTCGCGGCCAATCTGGATCCATGGTCAACTGCATGCCTCAGTTCGCTGCCACGAATTAGTTGAGTAAGTACGGCTATATCAAAGGCGTCACCCGCACCAACAGTAAATGCGAATGATGCAGTATATGCGGGAACCTGCCATATTTCTCCAGTTCTATCCACTGCCAAAGAACCAGATAGGCCCATCTTGACCACGATGTAAGTGTTTGGATACGACTTCTGTAACTCCTTAATGGCCTCCAGCAAAGGCAAATCGTCGTAAAGAGCCATAAGTGAAGATCGATTTGTGAATACAAGGTCAATGTAGGGACGAAATTGCTCTAAATCCTCCGGTCTAATAATATCGTGCTGCAGATCAATTGACATTATCCCACAATGCTTGCCAAATTCCCTCATAAACTCGACAGCGCCGCTGTGGGAGACAGGATAGACCAGACATGCTTTCGCTGAAAAGGAGGATAGGTTATCAGGCAAAACGATGTTGGGTAAGCTCAGGGGGCCGCCGCGAACTGCTTGTTGCTCTACGATCTCATCAGCATAATGGATGTCATATGTTATGGAGTCACCTTCGTAAACTACCCACAATGGCGAAATGCCAGCTTCCAGGAAGCGAGTTGTAGCTTGATCAACAAGTTCGCGTGATGCGTAGGATAGCGTCCAGGTTGTCAGTCCCAATCGAGCTGCTACGCATGCTGGATACGTTACGCCGCCTAGTCGATGGATGGTGCCGCAGCTGGCGTGCAAGACATCCTTCGATACCTGCCCGAAAATGGCAATGTCAAAACAATAGTCCCTGTCCTGTGCTCCAGTCAATAATATCCCCTCTAGAATACTTCCAGATAGCTAAGTCAACCTGCGAGAGATCGTAGCCAATAGCCATGCAATGTCTTTGAAGCCGATCCTCAATTTCGGTGTAGTTGGCTGTGGCCGTGAGTTCATATGGAACAAGTGCCCACTCTTTTGCAATTCTTTCGACATGCACGTCAATAATTGCGAGGCCAGCGCCATGTCCTACGTTCCGCAGGAACCAAGATGCAGTTTTTTGTCCAACGCCTGGGCAGTCTAGAAGGTGTTGTCTAGCGCTCTTGGGGTCGATCTGGTATATGAACGATAAGTCCCAGTTGTGAATCGTATGAAGCCAAAGGCAAGCATTTGCAAACATCGTGGCTTTGCTGTTAGGAAATCTGTAACTCTTGTAGCTAACCCCTTCTGATGTTCGTATCGGAATCCGCTTTAGGAGTGCCGCTACTCGTCTTTCGAAATCTTGTTCAATTAAAGTGCTTCGTTTGAGTCCAGTGTCTGACACTACCGCTTCAAATGCAAGGGTGTTCAGCTCATAAGTGATACTATATCCGCCGAGTATGCAAAACAAAAAGTGGGAAATCAGTTCGTCATTTGATGAAATACGGGGCATGTCATCAAACAGGTCGAGTCTCCAACTGTACTGATGCAAGAAGCGCTTGAGGTGCTCCTGCACGAGTTGATCAGCCCATTCGTTTGAGGGATGGTGCGTCATTGTCGAACCAAGAAGATTTCAACACGTGGTAACTCAGGTGCAAAAGAGTAAATGGTGGCGCTGTAGCTGACACCCTTTTCCAAGCAGGCACGGTAAAGAGGTGCCACTGTTAGAGGGAGGTTTCCAATGTGGGTGGACAAATAGGTCACGTGAAAGATGCCATTGACTTCGCTAATCTCGACTGGTTCTCCAATATCGATCTGAGGCTCTTGCTTGTTTAGAAGATGCAACGTATCAACAAGGATGACAATCCTGGATTGGAAGCACGGATCGTTTCCACCAGTGCCTGGTCCCAAACCACCAGGTTTCTTCCCGCTCCGCGTCGATCGTGACGGACTAGCCTGTCCTCCGGAACCACCCACGTGGACACTCTACCCGGTCTGCTTAGGCAGTTTTCAAGGCGTTTCGGAAGTAGCTTGATCGTGACTTTGTTCAATGTTTGAACTTGCTGAGGTGTGAAGAAGCTCGCCCTAAAGTGTTTGGGTGAGGGGAACTGTGGCTCATTGGGGGCAGTGGTCGATCAGCAGATCAGATTTAGGTTGGTTGAGCATTTGGGCATCACAGCCCCCGATCCGCTCTCTCCAGCCTCGTCGTCCGGTTCACCGCGTGCCGCACAAAGCGCCGGCTATCCCCGCGCGGCCGGGCGTCGCGCCCCCCACCTCACTCCTCCCACGACGCACTCGCGCCCTGGCGCACCCGCTCCACATCGGTGCTGAACAGCATCGAGAGCTTCGGGTCCGCCTGGATCCGCTCATTCCACACCCGCAGGGCCGCCTTGGTCCGCTCTCGTTCGTCTTCCGGCATCGCCGCCAGCCCGCTGGGGTCCGCCTGGATGCGCACCAGCGCTTCGTAGGCCAGCCCGTCCACCGGCGGGTATTGGCTCAGGTCCGGGCGCAGGTACGCGGGCACCGGTTCGGGGAGGCGTATCTCGCCACTACCAATCCCCTTGATATCCTTCACCAGATCCTTGATTTCCCCGGGCACCGCCCGTAGCAGCCCGAACAGCCGCTTCGGCGCCTGCACCAGCTGGTGCACGTCGGCCAGCACGCCTTCATGTTGCCCCCAGGTGCGGCTGGCCGCCTCGCGCTGCGGTTCCAGTTCGGCCAGCAGGGCCGGCACGTCCACGCGCTGGATCGTGCCCTGCGCATCCACCCACACCGGGATCTCCATATGCCGAACGTAGGTGGTGGCCAGCGAGGCCACTAGCATCCCCACCCAATTGGGCGCATCGAACTGAGCCCGCTGCATCCCGCGTTGGGCGGCTTCGGCCTGGCTGAGGAAGGTGCTGCCCTGGTTGGTGGTGCCGGGTGCCCACGGGGCGACGTCTTCCGCCTTCTGCCCCGGCGCCAGCGGCTGCAAGTCCACGATATGGGTGGAGAGGCTGTTGGCGGTGAGGTTGCTCTCGCTGACGTTGCGCACCACGCGCTGGTTAAAGGTGAGCGGCATGACGGCCGCCCGGATGAGGCGGAGCGGCTCCGACGGCCCCTTGTCGCGTTGCCACTTCATGCTTTAAAGTATGAACATATTCCTTCGGATTAGCTTCCTTTCTCCGCGCGCTCCTGCCTTGCCGTCTGCTTCACTTCGTTCCACACAAAGCGCCGACCATCCCCGCGCGGCCGGGCGTCGCGCCCCCCGCTCAGGATGTACGCCCGCCGGTCCGTCTCCGAGCGGTTCGCCCCGGTGTAGTGCCACGTCCGCGAGCTATGAAACGTCGCCCCGCCCGGCGGCAGCGGGCACGCCACCATCCCTTCGGTGGGCGGCTCCAGCATCTCCAGCGCGTGGATGCGCACATCGCCCCCCACGCTCTGGTGCGCGTGCACTTCGTCGTGGTGGGTGCGCGGCACAAACCACATGCACCCGTTCTCAATCGTCGCCTCTTGCAGCGGCACCCAGATGCTCAGGCTTTCGTAATCCAGGTTCGGATCCCAATAGGCTTCGTCTTGGTGCCAGGGGGTTTCGGCCCCGATGCGCGCGGGCTTAAAGATCATGTGGCCATCGCCAAAGTGGGCGTCCGCGCCCAGCAGTTGCCGCACCATGTGGGCGGCGTTCACCCACAGCTGGCTGCCCCGCAGTTCCGGCGCGTACTTGGCCGGCCCCAGGATCTGCGGCAGCACCGGGGGCGCGTCGGGGTCGTCGGTGCCCGCCAGGTCGAACTGGTCACCCACGTCGCGGCCCACCCGCTCGCGGAACAGTCGGTCGTAAATCTCGCGCATCGTGGCCACTTCCTCCAGCGGCATGATGTTGGGGATGCTGAGGTAGCCGTTGGCGTGATAGAACGCGATCTGCTCTTCGGTGAGGGTCACTGTGGGTTCCATGCCGGGAGTATTCCCTGCTCATTGGCAAGCCGTGCCACATTCGAAAGCGGGAAACACAAAAAACCCCCTTCGTCAACAATGCGAAGGGGGTGGTATGAGACGAAGCTTAGGCGTTGCGACGACGCCGTCGGAGGAGGGCCAGCGCCCCGGCGCCAAAGGCGACCAGCGTTGCCGGCTCCGGCACGGCCTGCGTTTGCAGTTGGAAGATTTGTCCCCCATTCACCATTGTCCCCGTGGTCGCGGTGTTGGATGCGGTGTTGAACATCCAGCGCGCTCCAGCTTGGGTGGCGGCGGTGCCGTCTACGTCCGTATTGAACGAAGTCGTGTTGCCCGTCCGAGCGCTCCGGCGAATCTCAATCAGTAGCGAACCACCGTTATAGGTGTAGTTTTGGGTGAAGTTGATCACTTGCCCAAAGGCATTCGGGGTGCCTCCACCCGGGAAACTGTTCGCAGCAAACGTCACCGAACCGCTGTGAACTTGCGTCTGAGAGCCAACCACGTTGTTGGCAAACGTGGTGGTCATCTCGGCCGGAGTTGCAAACGATTGGCTCATAAAGATGTTGTAGTCGGCAATGGTCGTATCTCCAGCCGGGCCGACCGTGCCCCCCGTGTTGCGGCGGTAAGCGATGCCGGTCAACATCGTGCCCGGCGTGATTCCGGCCGCGCTCAAAAAGGCCTCGGAATAGTAGGCCTGGATGCTGGCGGCGTTGGTTTGAAAGAGGCTGGAGGACGAACTGCTGCCTTCGGCCGCGGCGAATGCACTGGGGATAACAGTGGCGGCGCCCAATGCCGTGACAGACAGGCCAACGCTAAGAGCGCCGATGGCCATCACTCGATTGAAGTTAGTGATCATGAGAAGTTCACGCTGACGATCGCAATCCTCCTTGATTCGTCCGTCTGAGTTCAACATACCTGAGAAATCTGACAGGATTCCCCCGTAATATTGCGGAATCCTCTAGCTTACGTGGATCAGAATCACATCGAAACGGAGGGGAAGCCGGTGTGCAGCAGCGTCAGCGCCAAAATCCAGCTACTGGCGGGCTTGCGCAGGCGGGCGGCGGCCGGCACAATCTGCGCCATAAAGACTTGCTCGGCCTGCAGGCAGTGGCGCACGGCCCGGGCGTAATCGGCTTCGGTGCTGCGCACGGTCTTCAGGTGGTCGCGCACTTCTTGCTGGCGGTGCGCCACCTGCGAGACGGTGGCTTCTTCCCGCTGGGCCTCGCCATCCAGGATGTCCTTAATCAGCTCCTCGGTGTCGGCGCGCAGGGAGGCCAGGTAGAAGCCTTCGTTCTGGCCGCCCGCCCCGATGGCGGATTGCGCCGCCATGTAGGTCTGGCCGTAGGATTTGAGAGCGATACGAAGAAGACGCAGATCTCGCGCCCGCATGCCGTCCACATCGGCCAGGCGGGCGTTGTTGGCTTGCTCCAGCTGCTCGGCAAAGTCAAATTGACTTTGGTGCAAGCTCTGGCCCTTCAATAGATTGCTCTCTTCATCCATGAAAATCGTCACTTTTGCCCCGAGGTCGCCAGCGCTACCTCCAGGTTCCAATGGAAGTACCGGGCGGGGAGTAGCGCATTGCTCCCATTCTTCGAAAATCTTTGGAAAATGGCGGGCGGAGGTCCATTCGTGCGTTGAACTCGCGCCGCAGGGGGCCTCTGGCGCGTCTGTTTCTTGATATGGGACGTCTTTTGGTGCTGCTGGCCGTGTTGTGCGGTCTGGTGGGCTTGGCCTGGCCTCAGTCCGGTGTGGGGCCGAGGACGATCCAGCCGGGCGACAAGCTGCGCATTGTGTGCGAAGAGGAGCCCAGCATCAGCAAGGACTACACGGTCAAAGAGGACGGCACCATCACGGTCACGTTCCTCGGCACCATCCGGGTGCAAGGCCAAAACGCGGAGCAACTGGGCGAGTTCATCGCCAAGAAGCTGGAGGATGACCGGATTGTGCGGCGGGCCACAGTGCGCGTCACCATCATCGGCGAGGTCTCGGGGCGTGTGAGCTTTGGCGGCGCCGTGAGGAGTGCGGGCGACGCCGCTCTCACGAACGGGATGCGGCTCGCGGATGTGCTCCGGCTGGCCAACCCCCTTCCGGATGCCGACCTGACGCGGGTGCAACTGCGCAGCGCCGAAGGCACGCTCAACGTGATTGACTTCACCAAATTTGACCCCCAGACCAATGCCGCCAACCCGGTGATGCGGGCGGGGGACACGGTCACCATCGTGCTGAAAGTGCAGGGCGAAACGATCACCGTATTGGGGGGCGTGGTGCGCCCCGGCGTGCTGGAATGGAAGCGCGACATGACGGTGGCGGGGGCCGTGCAAGTGGCCGGTGGACTCTCGCCCTTGGCCCGGGGCAGCCGGGTGCGCCTGCGCCGAGGCACCACCGAGCGCACGATTGACTTGGGCAACCCCACGCAGGCCAGCACGCTCGTTCAGCCCGGCGACCAAGTGCTGGTGGATATCTCCGAAGGCCGCCGCTACGTCCGCGTGGGCGGGGGCGTGCAGGTGCCGGGGCTGGTGGAATTCACGCCCGGGCTCACCTTGATGGAAGCGGTCCAGAATCGGGGCGGTGTGGTACCCAAGGCGCAGGTGAACAAGGTGGAGATTCAGACCGTGGACCTGGAGCGACGGACCGTGGACCTCGGGCCGATTTTGGCCGGGTATGCGGCAGATATCACCCTGCAAGCCGGCGATGTGGTGACGATTCCGGGGGGCGAGCGTCGTCGCTCGGGTGGGTCGCTCCAGCAGATTGGCATCGCTGTTATCGGAATTTTGCTATTCTTTTTGGGCGGATGAGCTGGGATCGGAGCATAGGTCGGCCGGAGCCGGTGGCGGCCCTCGACCGCATTCGGCACGTGGACCACGGGGAGCCGCTGGTGAGTCTGCTGGACGTGGCCCCCGAGATTCTCATCCACCGTGATTCCGTCATCCCGTACCTTCGGGAGACCGTAGTGCGGATGTTGAAAGACGCGCAGACACGACTGCCGGAGGGCGTTCGATTTGGCGTGACGGACGCTTGGCGCCCGCTGCAACGGCAAGTCCGAATCTATGAGCGAATGACGGCCTGGCTGCAAGAGGCCAAGCCCGAGCTCCCACCCCATATGGTGAAGCGCACGGTGAACCGTTGGGTGGCCCCGCCCAACCGCAAGGCCCCGCCGGGGCACTGCACGGGGGCCGCGGTGGACCTCGTCTTGCTCAACGCGCATGGGGAAGTGCTGGACACCACATCCCCCTTCGATCGGCTCGGCGGCGCGCCGACGTTTTCTTACGGCCTGACCCAGGAAGCCCGGGCCAACCGCATGATGCTGTACGAGGCGATGATGGGGGCGGGATTCAGCAACTGCCGCGATGAGTGGTGGCACTACAGCTACGGGGACGCAGGGTGGGCCGTGCGGATGGGCTTGGCCGAGTGCATCTACGACGTGATTGATCTCCCGATGGAAGAGTATGCCGAGAAGGAAGAGGTTTGGGTTCGGCTGTTTCAATCCCGGCCGAACCCATTCTTGCCGTCCGCAGACTAGCGGGTGGCGGGGGCCTTCATGGCCCCATCCATCCATTCGCTGGGCGGGCGCGGTCCGTCGGGGCGGAAGTTCATCGGGGCCAATACCAGCGTATCCAGCAGTACTTCTTCGCCCGGATTGGCCGAGAACTGCACCTTCACCTGGTGGTCGCCTTCAATGAGGTTGATGGACCCCAGCTTGTACCACGCAAAGCCCTGGCCGTAGCCAGAGATGCCGGTTTCCGCTGGGCCAAGCACAATCTCGCCGTACTGCGCGGCCAGTCGGTGGACGGCCCCGCTCGGCACGCTAGCGGCCACCCAGACTTCGTGATTGCCCGGAATCCGGGTCGTCACCTTGAATTGAGCTTCGGCCATGCCCCCAAAACGCGGGGCCATGCGGAGCACTTGCTTGCTCGATGATCCACTGCGGGTGACGAGGCCCGCGAGTTGGGCCGCATTCGCACTATCGGCGCTCCGCCACAGGTAGGGGGCGCTACGGGTCAGCATTCGGTCGAGGATCGTCCACATTGCCTGGCTGGCGCGGCCGGGGTTGCGTTCCCAGCCACTGAGGGCCGCCGTCACTTCCACTTGCTCGCGGCCATCCGGGTCCGCCAGGGTGGGCACCGCGCCCAGGAGTGTGTTCACCTTGAGGGCGGCGTTCTCAAATGCGTCGGCGGGAATGATCGGGTCGTTCGAGCCCCGAACGATGATCGGCAACGAGGGCAACACCATCTCCACGCCACGCCGCACCTTCTTCACCTCGATGGGCGTTCCTTCGGGGGTGTAGAACTTGAGCGAATCGGCCTGGTCGTGGACGATGCGCACGGTCGTTTCGGCCGCCAGGCTCCACAGCACCGTGGCGATGCCGTCTGGCTCCTGCACGGTGTAGCCTTCGTACGTCCCTCCCATCCGCAGGCGATCGCCGGCGACAGGGGCGGGGAGCCACAGCACGTTGCCCGGCAAGACCATGGGCTGCGCGGGGTCGCGGGCGTCCAGCGGGAAGAACAGCGTCTTCGGGGCCGTGAGCGGGGTCGAGAGCGGTTCCGTGCTGGCCACGCGTCGCCAGACTTCCGGGTCTTGGCTCCGCACGAAGACGGCTTGCGAACCGGCTTGCGCCACCCGGTCAAGGGCGTCGTCCACCGTGAGTTCGCCACTCAGACGCAAGTCGGTCACGCCCATCCAGGTGGGCGCAGTGCGGCGGAAGGCGGTCCCCAGCGGTCCGGCCATTTCGTTAATGATTTCGAACTCGCGTTGGGCGTTCAGGCTAGCGCCCACTCCGTCGAGTCCGGCTTCCGGGCGGGCGGCCAGGCCATCCCAGCCGTCCCATTCCTGCATCACGGGCACGCCCGTCTCCTTGCGCAGGGCGTCGGTCAGGCGGGTGGTGCGGCGCACCCCGGCGATGGTCTGGGCTTCGCGGAGGTCATTCCACAGGGTGGTGGCCCGCACGTTGACGTTGAAAATCGTGTTGGTTTCGGGGTCCCATGCGGCATCCAATCCCTTGCCGTTCGACCAAAGAGGCACCAAGCGAGCGGCTTCGTTGATGTCACGGAAGTTGGCCGCGCCAATCCCCCACGACCGGACGAGGGTGGAAACCGCGCCGTACTTGTTGCGCAGGTACGCAGCGAACTCGGTGTGGAAGAGCGGCGAGAGCGGCACGCTGTTCTTGGGCGCGCTGGTGCTGGGGATGCGACCCAACGGGTTTACCCAGCCGCGCAGACCAGGCCCGAACTGACTTTGCTTGATGTTGAGCAGCATCTGGTCGCGGTGGGCATCCAAACCTTCGTAGAAGTCCGGTTGGCCACCTGTGCGCGTGACGGGGAACGCCAGCAACACGTGGGTGCCGCCCAGGGGGTGGGTGACCTTGTATTCCAGGCGGCCGCCAGTTGTGGGCACAACTTCGGAGTGCGTGCGTCGGCCATCGGCGCCGGCGAGGACGATGAGCACCCGGGTCACGCCCGGCATGGGCGTGGAGATCACGGTGCCCGTACGGGCATTTTCAATTCGGTAGGAGTCCGGCTCGATGGTCACGGATTCCGGCATCGGCGCCAGGCTGTCTACGGCAATCCAGTAGCGCTGGCCCGTGTTGCGGACGGCATCGAGGGCCTCAGCCCAGCCTCGCCCATCGGCGGGAAGCTCGATCATGATGTCCGTGACGCCGGCTTCGTGGGTGCCCTGGATCGCTTCCGCGGTGCCCGGCACGCGCACCCCCACGGGACGGTAGGGTCGTCCCTCCCATTCCAGGGCGTGGCCGTCGGTGACTTTCCATAGTCCAGACGATGGGGTTTGAAGGGGAGCCGGGGCGCTTCCGGCGATCGCCAAGAATAGGGCGGCAATCATAGGCACACTCTACCCGTCAAACGCTTGGCAGGCAGGTAGGCTTCACTTCGGTGACTACTTCCACGCTCCCCGTTTCTCAACGCGCCATCAACACCCTGCGCGGGCTTGCCATGGACATGGTGGAAGCAGCGAATAGTGGCCACCCGGGCTTGCCGATGGGTGCGGCAGTGATGGCCCACCAACTCTGGACCGGGCCGCTGAGCGTGGACCCGACCCAGCCGGAGTGGTTCGACCGCGACCGATTCATCCTCTCGGCGGGGCACGGTTCAGCCTTGCTTTACGGCCTCTTGCACCTGGCCGGGTTTGACCTGCCGATGGAGGAGCTGAAGAACTTCCGGCAGTGGGGAAGCAAGACTCCCGGCCACCCGGAAAACGGCCTCACCCCGGGCGTGGAAATGGCCACCGGACCGCTGGGCCAGGGCATCAGCACTGCCGTAGGGATGGCGATGGCGGAGCGTTGGCTGGCCGCACGATTTAACCGCCCGGGCCACGATGTGGTGGACCACCGCACCTGGGTGATTGCCAGCGATGGCGACCTGATGGAAGGCGTGGCCCAGGAGGCGATCAGCCTGGCGGGTCACCAACGGCTGAACAAGCTGGTGGTGCTGTACGACGACAACAAGATCACCATTGACGGGCGCACGGAGCTGGCCTTCACCGAAGATACGGAGATGAAGTTCCGGAGCGTGGGGTGGCGCGTGCTGCACTGCGACGGCATGGACGCGGCGGCCGTGGATGCGGCCCTGGCCGAAGCCCAAACCCCCGCCGAGGGGCCGACGGTGATCATCTGCCGCACGATTATCGGCTTCGGTAGCCCCAATAAGGCAGACAGCGCGGGCGTGCACGGTTCGCCGCTGGGCGCCACCGAGCTTGACTTGGCCAAAGATCAACTCGGCATCCCCCGCGAGCCCAAGTTCTTGGTGGAAGACGATGTGCGCGCGCACTTTGCCGCCGCGATGCAAAAGGGCCAGGCCCGTCGCGCGGATTGGGAATCCCGCATGCAGGCTTACGCCGCCGCCCACGCGGAGGATGCCGCCACCCTGCAGCGCATCATTCGGGGCGAACTCCCGGCCGGCTGGGATACCGCGCTCTTCGCCGAAGAGAAGGCGGATGCCACCCGCAACCAGTGTGGCCGAGCGCTCGATGCCGTCGCAGCGAATGTAGTGGAACTGATCGGCGGCAGCGCCGACCTGGCGGGGAGCACGAAGACCGCCCTGAAGGGTCAATCCAGCCTGCAAGCCACCGAGCCCGGGGGTCGCAACATCAACTACGGGGTGCGAGAGCACGCGATGGGAGCCGTTGTGAATGGGATGACCTTGCACGGTCTGCGACCGGTGGGCGCAACCTTCCTAATCTTCAGCGACTACTGCCGCCCCAGCCTTCGCCTCGCGGGCTTGATGCACTGTCCGAGCCTGTTCTTCTTTAGTCACGACTCCATCGGCCTGGGTGAAGATGGCCCGACGCACCAGCCGGTGGAGCAAACGATGTCGCTTCGGTTGATCCCGAACCTCAACGTCTTCCGCCCGGCGGACGGCTACGAACTGCAGGTGGCGGTGCACCAAGCGATGACCCAGCGCACCACACCGAGCTGTATCATCACCACCCGGCAGACTCTGCCGATGGTGTCGCCGGTTGGTTCCATCGCGCACCCGGCAATGCGGGGCGGTTATGTGCTGCGCGAGGCTTCGGCCGCGCCGCAGGTGATCTTGGTGGCCACGGGAAGCGAGGTTTCGATTGCCTGCGAAGCGCAGATTCACCTTGAGGCCGAGGGGACCCCGACGCGGGTGGTCAGCCTGCCGTGCTGGGAGATCTTTGAAGCGCAAGATGCGGCGTACCGGGCGGAAGTGTTCCCGCTGGGCGTGCCGACGGTTTCCATCGAGGCCGGGACCACTTTGGGCTGGGCACGCTATGCGCAGGCTCACGTGGGGCTGGATCACTTCGGGGCTTCGGCTCCGGCGGAGCGACTCTACGAGGAATTCGGGATCACGCCGGAAAACGTCGTGAAGACTGCTCGCGCCCTGATCCGGTAAGGGCGGCCAGGCACCAAAAAAGTCCATCTCCCATGTGGGGATGGACTTTCTTGTTTTGGGGATGAATCCCGGCGGCTCAGCGCTTCTTGCGCTTGCCGCTCTGGGCAAGCTCAACGGCAGCGCAGGGCTCTTCAAACTCGGCTTGGAAGCGGATGCGGCGCATCAGCTCACCACCACTCACGGTGGACCAGTTCACGCGCTCCAGTGTCCACGGCCAGCCCAGGTCGGTCGGGCTGTAGAGATACTCTACGCCTTCGCTCAGGATGTCGCTCACCATCGTGATGAGGTCTTTGCGTCGGCCCAGGATGCGTTCCGCCGCCGCCATGCTGGGGCGCAGTCGGCAGGTCAAGCTCACCGTTTCTTCGGCCATTACCTTGGCCTTCGCCTTGGTCAAACCGGTCTCGGCTTGCTGCACCTGCTCCACTTCTTTTTGATACGCACGGGTCAAGGCCTCGTGTTGATTGGGATTCCATGCGTAAACTTGTCCATCGTAGACGCAGTCCGCAAACTTACCGGCCTGAACGAGCGCGGTCGCCACCAGGGCGACATCGGTCGGTTTCAGATCCTTGTAGGTCTTGCGAATTGAGTCGAACGTGGATTCCGGTTTGGTCAGGTTGCAACTGGTCAAAGGAAAAACACCTCATAATCCGGTTCATCCCGGATCATAATCCGCGAGATACTACCCATGAAGCACTTCTTGAAACCTGGCCTTTGGGGATTCGGCACGGTTGCCACCCTGGCCTTTGGCCTGGCCATTGCTTGTTCGCCGTCGGCTCCCGCCGCGTCTGAGGGCACCTCGACCACCGGTGAGACCACCGCGCCGAAGAAGGAAATCACCGTCGGCATCGTTTTTGACAAGGGGGGTCGGGGCGATAAGTCGTTCAACGACAGCGCCTACCGTGGCATTGAGCGCGCCGAGAAAGAATTCGGCATCAAGGTCAATGCGGTGGACAGCCGCACCGATGCGGACTACGAAACCAACATCACCAGCCAAGCCGATCGCGGCGCAGACCTTGTGATTGCGGTGGGCTTTGGCATGCTCACGGCCGCCAACCAAGTGGCGCCGCAATTCCCGGACACCAAGTTCGCGCTGATTGACGCCGTCGCCGAGCCCAGCAACGTCCGCTCGATCCTCTTTAAGGAGCACGAAGGTTCGTTCCTGGTCGGCTACATTGCGGGCCGCACCAGCAAGACCAAGAAGGTCGGCTTTGTCGGTGGCAAGCCGGGCGACCTGATCACCAAGTTCTACGCGGGCTTTGTGGCGGGCGTGAAGGAAGCCGGCACCGGCACCGAAGTGCTGCCGCCGAAGTACACCCAAGACTGGGACAACGTGGACGTCGCCAAGGCGGCCGCCAACGTGCTGTACGGTCAGGGCGCGGACATCATCTACCACGCGGCGGGCCGCGCGGGCCTGGGCGTGTTCGAAGCCGCCAAGGAGCAGAACAAGTACGCCATCGGTGTGGATAGCGACCAGGACGACATCGCCCCGGGCCGCATCGTCACCAGCATGGTGAAGCGCGTGGACGAGGCCGTCTACCAGACCATCAAGGACGTGGTGGAAGGCAAGTTCAGCGGCGGCACCAAGGTCTATGACCTCGCGAGCGGCGGCGTGGGCACCACGGACTTCCGCAACGCCAAGGAACTCGTCACTGACGCCATCAAGGCGGACCTGGATAAGGTGGCCGAGCGGATCAAGAGCGGCGATATCGTCGTTCCGGAAAAGTAACGCCTTCGCGCGGAGCTAGTTCGACGTCGGGTCGTTGGGTGCGCAAGCACACGACGGCCCGCACGCTTCTTGAGGGGCGGCTTCTTTGGCCGGGGCGGCACTCGCGGCCGTTGATCCGCCGGAGTCATTCACGTAGAACCCCGAACCCTTGAAGGCAATCGCCACGGGCTGGATGATCCGGCGGAGGGCACCCTTCGCCCCGCAATCGCAATCGGTCAGGGCGTCATCCACCATGCGCTGTTCGACTTCAAACACCTTTTCACAGGTCTTGCACTCGTAAACGTAAGTCGGCATTTCGGCATATCCGCCTTCGGGCGGCTCCCTCGCATTGTGCCAGAATCGGACGGCCCCTCGGGGCGACAGTCTTATGTTTGTCCCCCAGACCTTTAGCCCGGGCGACCTCGGCGCGATTGGCTTTTTGATCTTGCTGGAAGGTCTGCTCTCGGCGGACAACGCGCTGGTGCTGGCCATTATGGTCAAGCATTTGCCCGACAAGTTGCAGAAAAAGGCGCTGCTCTACGGGCTGGGGGGCGCGTTCGTCTTCCGCTTCTTGGCCATCATTTTTGCCACATTCATTCTCAATCTCTGGTGGTTGCAATTGGTGGGGGCGGCCTATTTGCTGTGGCTGCCGATCAAGCACTTCATCCACAAGGCGGGCGAGCATTCGGCAAAGCCACTCAAGCAACGGGGGTTCTGGCAGACGGTCATCGCGGTGGAACTGACTGACATCGCCTTTGCGGTGGACTCCGTCCTCGCGGCCGTAGGCACCGTGAGTGCCAAAGATAAAGTTTGGGTCGTTTATCTTGGCGCGATTCTGGGGATCATCCTACTGCGTTTCGCGGCGGGCGTCTTCATCGGGGTCTTGCGCAAGTACCCGGACTTGGAACACCTTGCCTTCCTGCTGGTCGGTTGGGTGGCCGTCAAGCTCTTCTTGTTTGCGGGCCATAGCTACGAAAAGTGGTGGGAGACCAACCAGCACTGGCCGCACATCCCGTTCGCCATTCCCGAAATGCCTACTGCAGTCTTCTGGGGCGTGATGACCGTGTTGATTGTGGGCGGCACCTTGTATGCTCTGCGCCACCGAGCACCGGACCCGCTGGAGTCCGAACCCGGAGCGGAACCCATGGAGGAGACCGTTCAGGATGCAATGGACGAGGCGCTGGTGCCCCATGAGGACAAAGATGGCGAAAAAGCTTAAGGTAGGGATTATCGGCACGGGGTTCATTGCGCGCGGGGCGCACCTCCCGGGCTACAACTCGATGCCGGACGATGTGGAAGTCAAGTGGCTCTGCGACATCAAGCCAGAAGCGCTGGCCGAGTCGCTGAAGATGGCTCCGGATGCGAAGACCACGGCGGATTATCACGACCTCTTGAATGACCCGGAAGTGGATGCGGTTTCCATCTGCACCCCCAACCTCATGCACCTGCAGCCGGCCCTGGATGCCCTGGCCGCGGGCAAGCACGTGCTGTGCGAGAAGCCGCTGGCGATGAACGGCCACGAAGCGCGTCAGATCGTAGAAGCCGAGAAGAAGTCGGACAAGGTTTTCCAAGTGGGCTTCCAAACCCGATTCTCGGGCGAGGCTCAGTTCCTGCGCAAGTACATTGATTCGGGCGCGATGGGCGACATCTATTACGCCCGCACCCAGGCCCTGCGCCGCCGAGGCGTGCCGGGCTGGGGCGTCTTCATTGACAAGGAGAAGCAGGGCGGCGGCCCGCTGATTGACATCGGCGTGCACGTGCTGGACCTCACTCTGTTCCTGATGGGCCACCCCGAACCGGTGAGCGCGAGCGGCGTGACCTGGAACATGCTGGGCAAGAACCCCGACCTGTACAACGGCTGGGGCGACTACGACCGCACCAAGTTCACGGTGGAAGACATGGCTGTCGGCTTCATTCGGTTTGCCAATGGCGCCGTGTGTGTGCTCGAATCCTCGTTTATGGCGAACATCAAGGACGATCCGTTCGGCACCACCATCCTGGGCACCGAAGCGGGCGCGGAGATCTTCTACTACCAAGATCAACGCGTGCGCATCTACCGCGACGACAACAAGGAGCTCTTTGACCTCACGCCGCGTTCGATCCCCGAGGTGAAGAACAGCCACGTGGCCGAAGTGCAGGCTTTCGTCAAGACGATCAAGGAAGGTGCGCCCTCGCTGGTCACCGCCCGCCAAGCGATGATGCTGAACAGCATCTTCGATGCGCTCTACAAGTCCGCCGAAACGGGCAAAGAAGAAGCCATCCAGCTCGTCTGAGCCGGGCTTTGCCAAAAGAAAGTCGGGGTTGCCAATCGGTGACCTCGATTTCTCGTTTTAGGCCCGAGCCGTGCCGGGCCGAAGCCGCACAATAGAGGCTCATGAGCGCCAGGGTCACGGTGGTAGGGGCGGGATTTGCCGGAAGCGAGGCCGCTTGGGCACTGGCCCAGCGCGGGGTGCCCGTGCGGCTCATCGAGATGCGCCCGGTGGTGCAAACGCCTGCGCACCAGACGGGCTACTTCTCCGAGTTGGTTTGTAGCAACTCCTTCAAGTCGCAAGATCCTGATTCGCCGGCGGGGCTGCTGAAGAGCGAAATGAAGGCTCTCGGGTCGCTCGTGATCCCCACGGGCGAAGCCCACAGCGTGCCGGGGGGTGCGGCCCTGTGCGTAGACCGCGACCGCTACGCCGCCGCCGTCACCGAAGCCCTGGAGGGCCATCCGCAGGTCACCATTGAGCGCCGCCCATTTACGCCCGACGAAGCGGAGGACTTGGCGCAGCGGGCCGCCGCGGACCCGAATCAGTCCCTCATTCTCGCCACCGGCCCCCTTACAAGCGAACCGCTCGGCCAATGGCTGGCTGCCCAGACGGGGCAAGAGCACCTTTACTTTTACGATGCGGTTTCGCCCACGGTGGATGCTGAATCCCTGGACCGCAGCATCGTCTTTGCTCAAAGTCGCTACGACAAGGGCGAAGGGGATGACTACCTCAACTGCCCCTTCACCAAGGAGGAGTACCACGCCTTCATCGAGGCCCTGGTGGCCGCCGAGCAGGTGCCGCTGAAAGACTTTGAGAAGGCCAAATACTTTGAAGGCTGCATGCCGATCGAGGAGATCGCGCGGCGGGGGAAGGATTCGCTGCGGTTTGGCAACTTCAAGCCCGTGGGGCTCGAAGACCCGCGCACGGGCCGCCGCCCCTACGCCGCGCTACAACTCCGCCCAGAAAATCGGGAGAAGTCGCTCTACAGCCTGGTGGCCTGCCAAAACCGACTGAAGTGGGGGCCGCAAAAGGAGGTCCTCAAGATGGTGCCGGGCCTGCAGAATGCCGACTTTGTGCGCCTCGGCGTCATCCATCGCAACACCTACCTGGAGGCGCCTAAGGCCCTTGATGCGACGCTGCAATTGCGTTCCCGGCCGGGCGTGTACGTGGCGGGCCAGCTCACCGGCGTGGAAGGTTACGTCGAAAGCGCGGCGATGGGGATCTACGCCGGGCTTTGCGTGGCCCAGCGCGTGCAAGGGCAGGAGCCCGTTCAACCCGACCGTCCGTGCGCCTACGGCTCGTTGCTGCTGCACCTGCAGGACGAAACCCCGCGTCACTTTGCCCCGATGAACATCAACTGGGGGTTGCTGCTCACGCCGGACGAGGGCGTCAGGATGAAGAAGGACGATCGCCGCCTGTGGCAACTCGAGCGGGCGCGAGACGCCTTTAACCAGTGGATGACGGCGCTGAGCGCAGCGTCAGGATCGTAACTTCGGGCCGGACCAAGAACCGGGCGTGCCGGGGAGAACAAAGCCCCCGGTTGACGTACACCGGGTGCGCGGCTCCGGCCACCAACCCCCGACTGAACTTGGAGCCGTACCGGCTGGGGACATAGGCTTCGCCGATGAACGGCATGTAGAGTTCGCCCCCGTGCGTGTGCCCGCTGAGCTGGATATCCACGCGGTAGTCGCCTATGCCCAGTTCCGCCGTGTCGGGGTTGTGGGCCAGCAGCACCGTGGGTGTGCCGGAAGGGATGCCGCCCAGGGCCTCATCGGGCCGCGGTGTCCCGTACATCAGGTCATCAATGCTGGCGAGGGCCAGCCGGTCCCCGCGCCGGGTGAGCACCGTGTGGTCGTTGAGCAACAGATTGATGGGCGAGCCCTCGAGTTCGCGCAGTACGCCCCGGGCGTCGAGGGCGATATCGTGGTTGCCCAGGCACCCGAATACACCATCCGGGGCGGTAAGGCCTGCGAAGAGATCCGTGCTGTCGGGCACCACGCCCGTCTGCCCGTGCCCGTCAAAAAAGTCACCGGTGACGACGATGAGGTCGGGCTCCTCAGCGCGGAGCATGGCGATGGCCTGCTGCACCCACTCAACGGTGATGTTGCGCGGAAAATGGATGTCGCTAATCTGCCCGATGCGATAGCCCTCGAAGGCCACCGGCAGCTCAGCGACGGGGATGTCGACGCGTACGAGTTCCAGCCACTTGGGTTCGATAAAACCCGTGTAAAGGAGCCCACCGCCTACCAGGCCCCCGAGCCCCCACTGCAGGCATTCGCGGCGGCTGAGACGGCGAGGAACGGGCGGGGACGACACGGCGCTAACCCCCTCACTTTACGCCAATTGGGAACATTCACTAAAAAAGTCCGCCCAAATGTCCAATGCGAGTAGGTAACGGGGCGGGTTGAACAATATCTCGAAGGTAAAACTCGTAGACTTTGGGCAATCGGGAGCCAAAAGTGGCCACCAAGACAAACAAGAATTCGAACGACCAGTCACGCCCGCGTGACTTGCTTTCGCCGCAGCAAATGCGCGAGATGCTGACTCAGCTCTATCTCGCTCGCTATTTTGACGTGCGGCTCATCAAGGAGAAGAAGCGAGGTCGTTTGCGCGGCACGCTGTACAGCTCGCACAACCAGGAGGCCATTCTGGTGGGTTCGCTCTTCGGTCTGAAGGGCACCGACTGGATCAGTCCGATCCACCGCGATATGCCGGCGTTCTTCCTCAAAGATATGAACGCGGGTTGGCGAAATCCGGATCGCATTGGGATGACCATTGAAGAGGTGTGCGCCCAGGTGTGGGGCAAGGCCGGTTCGCCGGGCCGCGCCCGCGATAACTGGAGCCACATCGGGAGCAAGTCCAAGCGCATCATTCACAGCACGTCCATGCTGGCCGGGACGATCCCGGCGGCCGCTGGCGTGGTGTACGCCGACCGACTGGATGGCGGAGATTCGGTGGTGCTGACTTACAATGGTGAAGGCAGTACGGCCCAGGGCGTTTTCCACGAAGCGATCAACTTTGCCGCTGTGCACAAGCTGCCGGTGATTACGATCATTGAGAACAACCAGTGGGCGTACGGCACGCCGACGCACCTGGAATACTCGCTGCCCGACTTTGCGCGCCGCGCGGACGGCTACGGCATCCCCGGCCTCATCGCGGACGGTCAAGACGTCCTCGACGTCTACGACAAGGTGATGATGGCGGTAGAGCACGCCCGTGCGGGCAACGGCCCGAGCATCGTGGAATGCAAGACGTTCCGCGCCTACGGCCACGGTGACCACGACGACGACCGCGCGGCCAAGTACCGCCCGAAGGACGAAGTGGAAGAAGGCCGCAGCCGCGACCCCATCGCCGTGATGAAGCGGCAGCTGGTGGAACTCGGCCACATGACCAAGGAGGAAGCCGCGCAGCACCTGGCCGAAGGCAAGGGTGCGGGCGAAGTGACCGACATCGACTTCCCCGAGGAAGTCGTGGCCTACTTGAACGAAGGCGTGCAATTCGCCATCAAGTCCCCACTTCCGGAAGCGGAAGAGGGCGGCATGTGGGTCTTCAAGGAGGTGGAATAAACCATGGCAAGCCTGATTGATGGTGCAGCGGGCACCAAGAAGAACTATCTGACCGCGATCAAGGAAGCCATCGCCGAAGAGATGGCCCGAAACCCGCACATGATTGCCATGGGCGAGGACATCGGGATTCTCGGTGGCGCCTTTGGGGTCACCGATGGTCTCCAAGCCCGGTTTGGTCCGGAGCGCGTCATTGACATGCCGATTTCGGAGGGCACCATCGTGGGCGCCGCCTGCGGCATGGCCCTCAACGGCAAGACCGTGATGGTGGAGATGCAGTTCATCGACTTCATCTCCTGCGGTTTCGACCAGATCGTCAACATGACGGCGACCTACCACTACCGCACGGCCGGGGAAGTCAATATCCCGATGGTCATTCGCGGCCCCGCGGGTGGCTATGGTGGCGGTGCGCTGTACCACAGCCAAATGAACGAAGCCTGGTTTGCCAACAGCCCGGGCCTCAAGATTGTGTGCCCGAGCACGCCGAGCGACGCCAAGGGCCTTATGATCAGCGCTCTGCGCGACCCGAACCCGGTGCTGTTCTACGAGATCAAGGAGCTTTACCGAAAACGCGAGATTGAAGAAGAACTGAATGCCGGTGACGACGCGATTGTGCCGCTGGGCAAGGCGCGCATTGCGCGCGAAGGCGCGGACGTGACGCTGGTCACCTACGGCCAAAACGTGTGGCACTGTCTGGAAGCCGCCGAGAACCTGGCGAAGGAAGGGTACTCGGCGGAAGTCATCGACATCCGCACCCTGGTGCCGCTGGACGAAGAGACGATCATTGCCTCGCTGCAAAAGACGAACCGACTGGTGGTGGTGAATGAAGCCCCGATGACGTGCGGCTTTGCCGGCGAAATCCTAGCGCGCATGACCACCAAGGCCTTCCGCTATCTGGATGCGCCGCCGGCCCGCGTGACTCGCCTCGACACTCCGGTGCCGTGGGTGAAGCCGCTGGAATTGCACGTGTTGCCGTCGGTCGAAAAGATCACGGAAACGGCGCTGCAGACGATCCGGTTCTGACGCTTCGGTCCTCAAAGAGAACGCGCCCTTGGTCACCTGACCAGGGGCGTGTTGTTTTTTGATGAGGCGGGCTCTGGCTGCAATTGGGGCCAAGCAGGGGCCTGGCAAAGCAAAACCCCCGCTCCCTTGGAGAGGAGCGAGGGATTCTGGTCCCCTATGAGACAGGTCGCTGCTTAGAGCGTGCCGCGCAGGGCTTGCTCGCGCTCGATAGATTCGAACAACGCCTTGAAGTTGCCCTTGCCGAAGGATTGAGCGCCCTTGCGGTGGATGATTTCGTAGAACAACGTCGGTCGGTCCGTCACCGGCTTGGTGAAGATCTGGAGCAGATAGCCCTCGTCGTCCCGGTCCACCAGGATGCCAAGGTCGGCCAGCACTTCGATGTCTTCGTCAATCTCACCCACGCGGTCCGGAAGCATGTCGTAGTACGTGCGCGGGACGCTGAGGAACGGCACGCCGCGCGCTTTCAGGCGGCTGACGGTGTGCACGATGTCTTCCGTTTGCATGGCCACGTGCTGCACGCCCGCACCGCCGAAGAACTCGAGGTATTCGTCAATCTGCGACTTCTTTTTACCTGCGGCGGGTTCGTTGATGGGGAACTTCACGCGGCCGTTGCCGCTCGACATCACCTTGGACATCAGCGCCGTGTATTCGGTGGAGATATCCTTGTCATCGAAGGAGAGCATGTTGCGGAAGCCGAGGACATCCTCGTACCACTTCACCCACACGTTCATCTGGCCGAGTTCCACATTCCCGACGGCGTGGTCCACGGCTTTGATGCCGATCGGGTCGCCCGGCTGATTCTCAGCGCGGAACCCGGGGAGGAACGGACCATTGTATTGGTCGCGCTGCACCAGGCTGTGCACGGTGTCGCCGTAGGTGCAGATCGAAGCGATGCGGACGCGGCCGAAGTCATCTTCCAGCGTCGTCGGCTCTTGCCACACCTTAGCGCCGCGATCGACGGCGGTCTTGAAGGCGAGATCGCAGTCTTCTACCGTAAAGGCGATGTCCTGCACAAAGTCGCCGTGGTAGGCGATCTTCTCGGCCATCGGGTGGCCGGGGCGCACCGGGGCACTAAACCACAGGCGGACATCTTCCTGCTCCATGGCGTAACCCACTTCGTTTTGGTTGCCCGTTTCCAGGCCGGTGTAGCCCGTGATGGAGAACCCGAACGTGTGCTGATAGAAGAAGGACGTCGCGCGGGCATTGTTGACAAAGTGCCGCACGTAGTCGATTCCGATGATCGGAAAGAGGTCTTGGCTCATCGTTGATTCCTAAGTCTTCCGGTTGCACGCCCCAATTTCCCGGTGAGGGAATACGGTCGATCGGGCAACGAAGAGCTGCCGAAATTATGACACACCCCGTGCGGGCATGCGGATGGGGTCTTGCGGACGTCTAAGAAAGACATGAAGTGCGCATTCGGCTGGGTGTTGATCGTGGGAGTTATTGCGTCGCCTTTGGCAGGGCTGGGCAAGGCCAAGCCTGCCAGCGTGCGCGCTGAAGTGGCGGTGGTGCCCACCCAAGCGATGCCGCTCATTCCGCTCGGCCCCTTTGTGCGGGCCGCCAACGGAGACATCTTGGCGCTCAATGACGGCTGGATTCGTCGCAGTTCGGATGGTGGCGCGAGTTGGAAGGGGGCACGCATGTTCCCGAGCGGCGACTACGAACCGCTCAATGACTCGGCCCTGCTCGTTACGCAGTCCGGCCGGGTGGTGGCGTTCTTCATCGACCGCAAGACGCTCCGCTACGAATGGGATGACGGGGCCCGCCGCCTGAAGCCCAGCAGCAAAGCCTGCACCCTGGTGGCCGTAAGCGATGACCACGGGGCCACCTGGCGAACACCGCAAGAGCTGCAAGGCACCTACGCGGGGGCGAGCCGGGGCCTGGCGGAGATCGCGCCGGGGCACCTGGTGGCCGTGGGGCAGGAGATGACCAGCGCCAAGCCGACGAACGTGACCGTGATGTACGAAAGCACCGACAACGGCGAAAGCTGGCGGCGGCGAAGCACCATGGATGGTGGGGGGCGCGGTCACCACGATGGCTGGTATGAAGGGGTGGCGCTGGCGGTGCCGGGGGGTGCCTTCGCGGTGCTACGGTCCACCCAAGATACGCTGATGGTGACCCGGCGGACGGCCAGCGGCTGGAGCCGCCCCGCCTCAATGAACATCCCCGCCAGCAGCTCCCCAGCGGGCCTGCTTCGGCTTGCGGATGGGCGGATACTGATGGCCTACAACCCCCTGTACCCAAGCGGGGAACGCACGACGCGGCGGTTTGCGGACCAAGGCAGCGAGCGAGGGGCATCTTGGTACCGGCGGGAGATCTACGCGCGGTGGAGCGAAGACGAAGGGAAGACCTGGAGTGCGCCCCGGGTGCTGTGGCGGGGTGAGAAAGATGCGGCGTACCCGACGCTGTTCGAGATTGAGCCGGGGCGGGTGTGGATGACCACCTACCAGGGGCAAGTGCGGCTGGGCTTTGCCGTGGCCGACCTGGTCGGAACGCCCCCGGTTCGCTAGGCAAGCATGTGCCCGCAGGAATACGGGGATTCGGTCGCTTTCATCAAGATTTAACCGGGAATCTTGCGAGGGGTGGGTTAAACTACAGACATGCGATTCATTGGAATGGCGCTAGCGCTAATTGGACTGTGCAGTGTGGCTTCGGCCACTCGGTTGACTTTTAACCAGGTGAACGGGAACGTGATTGGCACGGCCGACACGACGAGCAGCCCGAACTACGGGCACCGCGTCACCTCAACCACGATGGGGAACTACTCCTATGGTGCACAAGGGGGCTTTACGCCGAATGTGACGGTGGCCTACCGGGCACAGAATCCCGCGGGCACCTTCCCGGGCCTGAGCGTTTGGGCGACCGGCTACGGCGATATGAGCAATGTGCTTTGGTCCGGGAACTCTTCGACCGCGGTCCCCAACGACGGCTACGTGACCCTCACGGCGGATGCGGGCTTCCAGGTTTCGTTGCAGTCGTTCCGGACGGCGCTGTGGTCCACGGGGCCAGCGAACTATACGGACATCTCGGTGCGCGATGGCCTGGGCAACCTGTTGTATTCGAGCAATGCGGCGAACCCGGTGGGCGGCAGTGTGCTACACGATTTCACTTCGGCCCCGTTGACGGCGCAGCAGCTCGAGATCAAGTTCGGTCAGGGCTGGTGGATTGCGGTAGACGACGTGACGTTCTCGCAGGCCGTGCCGGAACCGGGCACCATGCTGGTGCTGGGGGCCGGGCTGGTGGCGCTGGCCCGCCGCCGCCGCGCTCGCAGCTGAGACGCGGGGGTTCGGACCTATTTGCGGAAGGGCGCGGTCTTATGGCCGTGCCCTTTTTGGCCTATAATAGGTGCTGGCGCACGCCGACATAGCTCAGTGGTAGAGCAGCTGTTTCGTAAACAGCAGGTCGCCGGTTCGAATCCGGCTGTCGGCTCCACTTCCTTCTTCCCCCCGCGCCCCTTGAGCCAAAACGCGCCTTGGCGGTAGCCTCATTTCCTCGCCGGGACTCCCGCTCATGCCACCGAGTCTGCAATGGTTCGTCGATCTGACGCAGCCACGTACTTTAGTCAGGGAAAGCAACACGTCGGAGGGCAGTTAGTCGCAATTGCGACAATTTAGCTCTATCTGGCAGCTAGGCAAGTCTCGGAATGAGGAATTAGTACCTCCCAGTAAGGCACGAGTTTACTCATCTATTTGGAAATCGCCTGACTGAGCTGTTGCTCAATCTGGGGTAGGACTGTTCTCTTTAATTCTTGGAGCTTAGTCCTCACCTGATTCTCCCACTCAGCAGTGCCACCTTCTGGTTGGATTTCCGTCGCGAGTATCCATTCAGAGATTTTTGTCCATTGATCAGTCATCGCTTTACGTCCTGCAACAAAATGCTCTGAACCACGGAATGACTCGTATAGCGCCGTCCGTATCTCGGGCGGACCAGGTAGAATATCCAATATGAGTCGATGCTTGCTTTCTCGTAAGTCGACTCTAAAGCCAAGGATGTATCCGCTTGCTGCGGCATCTGATCGAGGAACCCATTCCACCCAGGCGCTCGGTAACCACCTGTTCTTTGTTTTTTCAAAGCCTTCTTCTGCCATGAGCCTGTCCACAACTTCAAGAGTTAGGTTGCGAGGGTCATCCATGTGCTCAATTAGGAGCTCAAGTGCCTTTCGGTGCTTCGAAATAATTTGTTTGCAAAGTTCAGTCAACTTAGAATCTGACACAATGTTTCTCCTTAGAAGTCTCTCGTAATGATGCAATGCTAGCGCGACATCAGGGCCTAATGAAGCGCGCCGGTTTTGTAGCGTGGTCGATAGAATCTCAGAAACCATCTCGTAGGAAATAGGGAAATACCTGGAGTCCGATGGTTCAAAACCAAGTGGTGATAGCAATAAAGGCAAGATTCGCCAGCCAGGCTTCATCATCTCTACTGCATGTAGGTAGCGGGGCAATTGATTTGAGTGCTCTCCGCTTCTGATCTTGTTTTCAATGACTACAGCAAATCGATTCTGTGCACTCAGTAGCAGCAGGTCGATGTTGTAGGTCTCACAACTCACTTGCAAATCGCTCAGGTCCATCAACTCCAATTCAAGTGTCGAGAGGCCAACCTCGTCTGGTGGACGACCTTGAACGGCTGCCTGTAGCAAGCGGGTAGCAAACAAGTCACCTAATCCATGACCACCCTGTGGGTCAAGGAGGAACGATAGAAACCGCGAATGGCGGATTTCGTGCTTCGTCAGCCCAGCGGCTTCAAACAGATTGAACTCTGCGAGGGAAGCCTCTAGCTGTTCCAACTCTGGATTATCGACACAAAAGTCGGTTAGAGCGGCTATTTGATCGTTCAGAGTGATTTCTCCTTAGATGAATTTTACCGGAAGGAAATCTGCTGTACGCCACTATTTGGCTCTGGATTCGGAGCGGCTGTTGGTCGTGGCCACGCGCCACGATCGGGGCCGGGTGGCATTCTCCCGCACCGGATCATGATTGATCGCCATCGGCTCGAACAAAGGGGCTTGGACTACGACCGGATGAAGATCTACTACCACGCCGGCGCCACCCAGGAGCTCAAGGAAGTGAAGACGTTCCCTTTCGACCGCTTTCGGTATACGAGGTACTAAAGCGGTAGGCGTTCAGCTACGAAGTCTAAGCCCCAGGGTCAAGTACGCTGAGATCCAGGGCCGGTACTGCCCCACCGCGATGAGGGGGTGGGGCAACTTCCCGGAGCTACGAGCCCTCGCCCCGTTGTTCGGCGGGCAGCTTTCGGATCTCAAGCACGATCGCGTGCGAGGCCGCATCCACAAAGTAGAGCATGTCCTTCAGTTGCTTCACGCCCGCATCATCGGCGGTCGGCTCGGCCCCCACTAAGTTGATATCAAACGTCTCTCCGAAACGAATGAACGAGCGCTCTTCCACCTTGAAGAGATAGGGATTCCCGTACTTCTGGATGGAGCCCAGAACCTTGCCCATCAGCTCGGCGGTCGGGTTGGTGCCCTGCCACACCGTGGTGTAGATGAGGTGGCCTTTCATCGGCCCCACTTCGGAAGGCGTCGGGGCAACAAACACCGTTCGATTGGGCTCGCCTTCCCGGCTGAAAACCACGATGAAGGCTTTGAGGTCCTGCGAGCGGCCGTAGCTAAACCCGGTGGCCTTGAGGGCGGCTTCTATGCGCTTGCCCTCAGGAGAATCGAGGGTTGAAGCTTCTTGCGGCAGGGCCGGGGTGCTTAGCAGCAGCGCGGCCAGGTTCAGGGCGGTCCAGCTCACTGCTTATCTTCCTCCCCGTTCAGTTCCTTTTCCATAAAGTCAGCGGTTGCGGCGACGACGGCGAGCAATTGGCGCACTTGTGCCGGTTCCCGGCGCGGGTCAATGTGCATGCGGTAGCGAATCCGGTGCAGGGTTTGGGCCTCACTCGGCAGCTCATAGGCCAGCCCACCGGCCTTGAAGCGGTAAGCAAAGGCCTTCTCCAAGACTTCCTTGGGGGCCGGGTCGGCACTCTCCCACACAATGCCAAAGGCTTCGGTCGCCTTCAGCGAGTTGTACTCCTCGGCCTTGGTGCGCATGTAGACCTGATGCTTGCGGGGCGAATTCGCGATGTCGAACGAGATTTGGAAGAAGCCGGGTATCTCGGTGTAGGTCAGGTTTGTGGCCTTGATGAGGGTGGTCATGGCCTCATCAGGTGCCGTCTGCCTTGGCGCATCCGCGCCCGGAGACATCGAGGTTGCCAACACCAGGCAAGCGGTCAGGGACATACGAACGTTCAGACGGCACGGGGTGCAAGTTCGTTTCTCGGGGCACTACGAATCGGCCTCCGTCAGTAAGCTATAGAAGATGGTACAGGCAGCGCACCCTTGGTTGAAGCAGTTACTCGGTACGTGGGAAATGACCGGCGAGGGCTGGCGAGATTGTCAATGGCGCGCCTATCCGGTGGGCGACCAGTGGATTCGAGCGGAATGGGAAGGTCATCTCGAAAGTGGGGAAGCCTTCTTCAACCATATGGTTCTAGGGGTGGATGCGCAAACTAACCAGGCGGTGGGGAACTTTGTAACCTCGATGGATAAGTTCCACTGGGTGTACCGTGGCGAACTTGACGAAGCCGCCAACACCCTGCACCTCCTAGCTGATGGCCCGAAATTCGACGGCACCGAGGGGACCGCAACTTACCGAGACTCCGTGATCCTCACCGGCCCGGACACTTACAACTTTGAGGCGCATGCCCTCCAGCCGGACGGCTCGTGGCAGAAGTTTATGCACGCCGAAGCCCGCCGCGTTTCTCCGTAGCGAGTCAAGGCAATTTTGCGAGCTTCCCCGGGCGGGGCAACGCAAATGCAACTTTCCGGGGGTAAGTTCTCTCCATTCTTCTTTGGAGACAATGGATTCATGAATCTTCGTGCCGGTGCTCTGCTTGTTCTCGCCGCCCTTGCGGCTACTTCTCTGGCCCAAACGGGCTGGAATCGCTATAGCGTCGAAGTCCGGAACGACCGCGATGCCCAGCGCCTGGCGGATTCCGATATCGGCATCTTCTCCTGCCACATTCACCTTGGCCGCACCGATATCATTGTCGGGCCGGGTGAGTTCCCCAAGCTCTGGAGCCTGCGCTTGCCGTATCAGTGGGTGGGTGAGCTCCCCGACCCGCGTGGATGGGATCAGCGTCCGCAACCAGCGACCCTGAACTACCGCACGCAGTACTACAACTACGACCAGATTATCGGGCAGTACGAGGAGTGGCGTTTGCAGAACCCCAACCTGGTTTCGCGCACGCAGATCGGCACCAGCGTCCAGGGCCGCCCGATCTGGGCGTATCGGGTTTACAAAGGCGAGCGCACCGAACCTGAAGTGCGTTCATTTGTGGTCAACTTCGGCATTCATGCTCGAGAGTGGATTAGTCCGGCTAGCGGTATGTACATTTTCCGAAAATTGCTTGACAGTCTTGATGGTGATTTTGAAATGCGAAAGCCGTTTCGCCCTGGTACAGCTTATTACTTCATCCCCGTGATGAATCCGGATGGCTACGCGTACACTTGGACGAACAACCGCATGTGGCGCAAGAATCGCCGGCAGAATTCGGGTGGCTCCTTTGGCGTAGACCTCAATCGCAACTTCTCCAAGGGCTGGGGAGGTGCCGGCTCGAGCGGCAACCAGAACTCGGAGACCTATCGAGGCTCGGCGGCACTTAGTGAGCCCGAGAGTCAAGCCCTCGTCAATCTCGTCAACAACATTTCACCTGTCGGGGCTTTTATCGACTACCACAGCTACGGCGAGTATGTGTTATGGGCGTGGGGATACACCGCCGCCGCATCACCCGGCGAAATATGGTTGCGACGAACTGGTACGGAAATGTTTAAGTACATGGCGAATGCGCACCAGCATTTCTATACTATCGGCTCAACTGGGAGCACATTGTATCTGGCGAGTGGCGTGACCCCGGACTACATGTACGATCGGTTCAATGCCGCCGCTTATACCATCGAGCTCCGGGATACGGGTCGCTTTGGATTCATCCTCCCTGAGAATCAGATTAGCGACACGCAAGACGAGGCGTGGGAAGGTTTTAAGAGACTGTCCTTCCGCATTGAGAGCCGCTAAACAATCAATCCGCCGGGCAGGAGGATCATCCTGCCCGGCGCCTGACCAGCTCGGCACGCACCGGGGTTTTCACCCCTGGCTTCTAAGACCGTTTGCCTAAGCGGCGTCCTTGAGGACCGCCGGCGACTCTTCTTGAATTCGGAACTTCGACACGATGCTTTGCAATTGCCGTGAAGCCTGGGTGAGGTCTTGCCCTAAATGTTGAAGGCTGGCAATGTCGTCGAGTTGGCCTTGCAAGGCTCCGCTCACCTGTTCCGTGGCCGCCGAAACTTCCGATGCGTCGTCAATGAGGCGCTGAATCCCGCTCTCCGTGCTCTCAGTGGCGCGCTGGACTCGGGCGGTCTCGTACTGGACGTTGGCCGCATCCGTTGCCACTTGGGCTACGCCATCGAGGTTCTCGTTCGCAGATTTCGCCAAGACGCGACTTGCTTCCTGAATTTGCATGAGGTTTTCGTAGGCGATGCCGAGTTGATCGGCCCCTGTCGCCACGGCAACTTCAGATTCGGAGGCGCTTTCCGATGCCGAAACAATCTCTTGCCGAATCAGCTCAATGAGATCCTCGATTTCTCGGGTCGCAAGGGTGCTACGCTCGGCCAGTTGGCGAACTTCGTCGGCCACGACGGCAAATCCTCGGCCGGCTTCTCCGGCACGGGCCGCTTCAATGGCGGCATTCAGAGCCAAGAGGTTGGTCTGGCGGGCCAGCCCTTCAATCTTGCCGATGATGGACTTGATTTCATCCTGGCGCTCGGCCAAATCGCGCACGGTTGACACCACGGCGTGGGTGCGTTCGCTGATGTTGGCCATGAATTGCTGGGTGCTTTCCATGCTTTCGGCGCAACGCTCAATTTGCTGTTGGACGGTGGCCGTGGACTCAATCTGGTCGCGGCTCCGGTCATTGAGCCCCTCCACCAAGTGGTTGAGGTGACCCAAGGCCGAGGTGACTGAGCGCACGGCTTCGGAGGTTTCCACCTGGGTTTGAGCAATGGTGTGACAGCTATCTGCCGATCGCGAAGCGACCTGAACGTTGTTGGCGCTCGCCATCTGAATCTGCTGGGCACCATCGTCGAGGTCGGCAGACTTCCGCCCGAGGGTGTCTGCGCCCTGCCCCAGTACGGTGGAGTGGCGGCGAAGTTCGGTCACGATGCTTCGCCATTCGCCGATCATCTTGTTCAAGGAGATGGCCAGCGTATCGTGCGGACCATTGGCCTTCACCGAAACGTCGAGGTTGCCCAGGGCAAGTTCGTTGGCCACTTGGGCGCGTTCTCGCATCGAGGCCACCAGCTCGCGCAGAGCCACCCCAAGCTCATCCTCTTCGCTGGTGGGTTGCACTTCAATGTCCAGGTTGCCTTCGGCGAGTGATTTTGCCAAGCGGGATCGTTCCTGGCTCGTAGCCACAATGTGCCGCATGGCACTGGCCATTTCTCCCACTTCATCCTGCCCATGATGCGGGATGACCACATCCGTGCGGCCCTGAGCCACCACTTCGGCGAGCTGAGAGACCGCCTTGAGGGGGCGCAGAGATTGGCGTAGCGTCCAAAAACTGAGGCCGCCGAGCAATACGAGGCCGAATAGGCCGCCGAACCAGGCCGTCTGTTGCAGCTTCTGGATGCCCGCAAAGAGGTCGGCATTGGGAATACGGGTGATGAGGGTCCAACCGGACTTGTCGGACGTCGTCCATACGTAGGTGTAGCCGATCCCGTTGACAGGCACCGTGCGATGGCCTGAGGCCACACCCTTCAAGAATGCCAGATCGGCGAGGTCGGCAATGTTCTTGCCTTCGCTTTCCGGACCAGGAAGTAGGGTGGCGTCCGGGTGGGCAATTAGGTTGCCTTCCGCGCTGACCAGGAACGAATCCTGGCGGGCGGTGTTCACGCCGTCCAGGTCAATGCGGATGGCTTTGGTCTGCTTGACGATGTCGTCCACCGCGATATCGACGCCCGCGACCCCAAGGAACTTGCCCCCCGAACTCATGACCGGCAACGTATAAGAGCACATCGTGATGTCGCCAGATCCGGCATCAAAGTACGGCTCGGTCACCGTGGGTTTCAGGGTCTGCTTGGGAACGGCGTACCACAACTGGTCGGGCGCGAAGTAGTCGTACTGACCATCATTGGTGCCCGGGTAGCTGACTTGCGTGACATAGTATCCGGCATCGGGGTCGTTGTACTTCTTGCCATCACTATAAAAGTAAACGCCAAAAACTTGGCTCTCGGGATGGCTCTTAAGGGTGCGCTTGAGGAAGTCCACCATGCCTTCGCGGGGTTGGTATCCCGAGGGGGCCTGGAACGCTGCGAGCGACTGGGTGATGGTGGCCGCGCGGGTGATGGGCTCTTCAAATTGCCGGCTGGTGCGCTCCAAGCCGAGCTGGGCCTGGGCAATGTAGGAGTTGTGGATCATTCCGGCGGCGGCTCGGTAGTTGAACCAGCTCGTGACTCCGACCCCGAGGCTCCCCACGGCGAGGACTAGGACGGTCACTCGAATGCTCAAAGACTGAGCGAACCACTGCCGAATGCGCTGCACCACAGTGAACTCTTTGGCAAGATTTCACCGTTTTTTTAGCAGGCAGGGAGGGGGTGGGAAAAATGAGGACATCCGCCTTGTTGCGCTACTTTGAAAGCAATAAGTTTTGTGGTCGAACCCTTCCGCGCCGGAAAACCGAAGGACTCTACCGGTTGAACCAGCGGTAGTGGCCGATGCGATCCCAAGCCTCAAGGACATCCTCTTCTTGCGTGCCTCGGCCGATGTTGTGGATGATGAGCGGCTGGCCGGCCCGTGACTTGCGATCGCTGGCCACGCCGATGTGGAGCCGCCCATTGGGAAGCCGCCACGCCACAAAGTCCCCGGGAGCTACAGTCGTGCCGCCCGGCAAACGCTTACCCCGCCGGGCAAAGTAGATCTGCTGATTCACGACGCGCCGGTGGTCAATGTTGCGGTCGGGCTGGCCGCCGCCGTAGGCGCGGCGGTTGTTGCGCCAATCCTCGTGGATGAGTTTCTGGAGGTCGTAGCCTAGGGGGCGCAAGGCGCGGACAATGACATCGGTGCATACGCCGGTGGACTTGGGCACGTCGCCGCCGGGGTAGTTCAGCCGGACGTAGGCGGGGTCGTAGGTGGTCGTCACCCCGATTTGGGCACGGGCGTTGCGGACGGTGTCCAATCCCGGCGTGGCGGCGGAGGCACCTTGACCTGTACCTAGCATCGCCAACACCCACAGAGCCGTCATGCTGGGATTCTACGCCGAGGAGGCGGCACGAGTCCCAAGCGAACTCACCCTCACAAATTCCTCACAGGATCAGCCTAAACTCTCACCGTGCGTGTGCTCATTGTCGAAGATGACCCGGATATCGCCAGCGGGGTGGCCACCGCGCTGCGCCGGGAAGGTCACGCGCCCGAGATTGCCGCCACCGGCCCCGAAGGCGAAACGATGGCGATGATGAACTCCTACGGTCTCATTCTGCTGGATGTGATGCTGCCAGGCAAGGATGGAATGGCGATTTGCAAGAGCCTTCGGCACGCCGACATCCGCACCCCCATCCTCATGCTGACCGCGCGCGATGAGGTGAAGGACCGGGTGATGGGCCTGGATGTGGGGGCGGATGATTACCTCGTCAAGCCCTTTGCTCTGGATGAGCTTTTGGCCCGCGTGCGGGCCCTTACTCGTCGCGAAGTCCGGCTCAAGAAGAGCCAAATCGTGGTGGGACCGATTGAAGTGGACACGCACAACAAGAGCGTAACGGTGGCCGGGGAGCCGGTGAAACTCACCCACCGCGAGTTCCAGTTGCTGGAAGCCATGGCCCGCAACCCCGGCCGGGTGTACTCGCGAGAGCAGATTTTGGAGAGCGTGTTCCAGAGCGATGAAGCGCTGCCGAATACCGTCAACTTCCACATGTCATCGCTAAGGAAGAAGGTGGACCCCGAAGGGCGCATCATTCGCACGATTCATGGCCTGGGCTACACCATGGAGTCGCCGTGAGCATGTTGAAGTCGCTCCGGTTCCGCTTGGTGGTGGCCAATGCCCTGGCGATCCTCTTGGTCATGGTGGGGCTCGCCGCCCTGCAGATGAGCCAAACCCAGCGGGTGGCTACGCAAGTGCTGGATGAGATCCTGCTGCGCCGCGCCCAGATGGTGGCGGGGCCGGGCCGGGGACCGGGCGGAGGGGAAGGAAACCCGCCGTGGATGCGTGAACAAGTGCAGGGTGGCCCCCAGGGGAATCCCCGCTTCAATGGGGGGCCGGGCGGCTTCAGTGGTGAGCAAGGACCGGACAACCCTCAAGGTCCGCCGGTCAATGAAGGCGAGCGCCGGAACGCGCGGCGACAACCTCCAGAGCTTCAAGGCGGGCCGGTGCGCGTCATGGACGCGGAAGGCCGAGTGCTTGGCCCCCGTGGGCAAACCGAGCCGCTGGACCAACGCCAATTTGAGCTGGCCAAAGCCAGCACGAACCCGCAGTTTGTGAGCACAACGATCAATGGGGTCTCCTATCGCCTGCTTTCCATCCAGCAGCGCGGCCCGAATGGCGAAGTGCAGGTGGTCCAAATCGCGCAGGAAAACGGCTCGTTCGCATTGCTGGAGCAAGTGCAATTGCAAACCTGGCTATGGTTGCTGCCGGGCGTGGGCCTCATCAGTGGGCTGGCGGCGTGGCTGCTTTCCCGGCAAGTGCTCCGTCCGGTGGCGCAGATGGCGGATGTCGCGCGGACGATCAGCCAGAACCCTGACCAGCTGGTGCCCATGCCCGCCACCGGCCCCGATGAACTCGGCGACCTGGGCCGCAGCCTGGACACCATGACCCGTCGCCTTCTGGACTCACGTCAAGCGGTCGAGTACGCGCTGGAGCAGCAGCGCCGATTCAGCAGTGACGCCGCCCACGAACTTCGCACGCCGCTGACGGGGATCGTTTTGGCCTCCGAGAACGCGCTGCACCCCCAAGCCACGGAGGAAGAGAAAGTTCACGCGCTTCAGCGAGTTTTGCGGCTGGCCGAGGGGATGAACCGGCTCACCGCCATGCTCTTGCAGCTCAGCCGCATGGACCAGGGAGCTTCGTCGCTAACCCTGGCGGCGGTGCCAGTGGCCCCGATCGTGACCGAGGCCGTGCGTGCCGCCGCATTGGAGGGCGACCCGCGCTTGCAGTTGGAGTCCTTACCGGAAACCGTGGTCACCCAGCCCGACGCTTTGGTCCAGCTTCTCCGCAACCTCCTCGAGAACGCGGCGGCCTACACGCCGGCGGAGGGCCGCATCACGGTCACCGGTGAGGGTGACGAGATTCGAATCTCTGATACCGGCAGCGGCATTGCGCCCGAGCATTTGCCGCACCTCTTTGAGCGGTTCTATCGCGCCGATCCCTCCCGCGCTCGCTCGTCGGGCGGCTACGGATTGGGGCTCAGCATTGCCCAGGGCTTGGCCCAAGCGATGGGGGCTCAGCTTCGCGTGGAGTCGGAACTAGGTTCAGGAACCACTTTTTTCATAAATTTTTCTGGGACCGGCGTTTCCTCATAAATTCCTAAACTCTGTGTCGAAGAATACGATCAGGCAAACGCCTACAAAGAGGAGTCAAAGATGAAACTGACGCACACTATCGTCGCTCTCGCCGCCATCGCTGTGATGTCGACGGCTGCCATGGCGCAGCAAGGTGGACCGGGCGGCCCCGGCGGTCAGCGCGGCCCCGGTGGACGCGGCGGCATGCAATCCGGCCCGATGTTTGTCATCCGCATGAGCACGGTGCAGCAAGAACTTCGCCTTTCGGCGCAGCAGATCGAGCAGATCAACAACCTGCGCGGCGGCCCCGGAGGACCGGGCGGACCGGGCGGCCCCGGTGGACCTGGCCAAGGCCAAGGCGGCCGTGGCCAAGGTGGTCCGGGTCAGGGTGGACAGGGCCAGGGTGGACCTGGTCAAGGCGGTCCGGGGGGCCCGCCGCCGAACCCGCTGGCGGACATCTTGAATGAAGGCCAAATGAATCGGCTCAACCAGATTGCCCTGCAATGGGATGCGCCGATGGTGTGGCTGGATCCGCGCCATAGCGAAACGCTGCAGGTCTCGGAAGACCAGCGCCAAGCCATCATGGAGATCATCCGCGCCAACGGCTTGCCCATGGGCGGTCCGGGTGGCCCCGGCGGACCGGGTGGACCGGGTGGTCCGGGTGGACCGGGTCAAGGCCAAGGCGGTCGCGGACAGGGTGGCGGTCAGCAAGGTGGCGGCCAACAGGGCGGCGGCTTCGGTGGCGGCCAGGGCCAGGGTGGTCCCGGCGGACCGGGTGGCCCGGGCGCCCCGATGGACTGGAACGAGATGCTGGGCAAGCGCCGCACCGCGCAGCAGCAAGCCCTGCAGGTTCTGAACCAGCAGCAACGCGCCCTCTGGGGTGAGATGACGGGCCGCGCCTTCACGCAGTGGGTGCAACCGCCCATGCCGCAGCGACCGGGCGGTGGCCAAGGCGGCGGACGCGGCGGCAACTAAGCCTCTCAGCGCGCATACAAAGAAGCCCTCGGTTCCCTCAATGGGAGCCGGGGGCTCACTCTTTCTTTAGCCAAGAAAATATCAGTCCGGCAAGCGGCGGCCGTAGCCATCCAGCTTGAGGCCACCGGAAAGGATAAAAATCGCATCCCCAATGGACCACAGCCAGCCAATGCCGCAGCCAAACACGAACAGCAAGATCTGCAAAAGGCCGTGGGCGCTGTAGCCCAAGTAAAGCCGCCCGGCGCCGGGGATGAACGAGAGCAAACCGGCCGTCACGCGGCTCTTGTCGCTTACGGGCAGATTGTTGAGGCCCCACGGGCCACCCACCCCGAACATCGGCGTGTTGATGGAGGCCACGGGTTGCGCGGGGTTCTGCGGGCTCACGGGAGCGGTGGTTGCACCCGCCCCTCCGGGCATGAACGGCGGCGGCTCGTATTCGGCGGCCGGCTTGGCCACAATGCCCTGCAGTTCCTTGGTGTCGCCCGCCGGTCGCCAGTCCGACATGCCGGTGGACCACACGTAGGTGTCCGACGCGATCACGCCATCTCGGGCAAGTTCCTCCATCTGTTCCGATGTGAGCGGGCCTAATTGCCCGTAATGCCCCACATAAAACCAATCTCGACCGGCATCACTCATGGGCGTCTTGCTATTGTGAACGGCCTCATGCCCCGGAGGTTGCATAGGTCCGCAGGTAGCCTCACCAAAGTATGTCTGTTCGCGTCCGTTACGCTCCGAGTCCTACGGGCTCGCCCCACGTCGGCAATGTCCGAACGGCCCTGTTCGACTACCTGTTGGCACGACGATTTGGCGGGCAGTTCATTATCCGGCTCGAAGATACGGACCGCACGCGTTTCATTGAGGGGTGCGAAGAAGAAATTCTCGAGAGCCTGCGCTACATCGGCATCACGTGGGACGAAGGGCCGGACGTAGGCGGGCCGAATGCGCCCTACCGCCAGAGCGAGCGCAAGGAAGCCGGACTTTACGAACCGATCATTCAGCAGCTTCTAGAGAGTGGCCACGCCTACTACGCCTTTGAGACCAGCGAGGAACTGACCGAAATGCGCGAGTTCCAGCAGATCAACAAGCAGCCCACCGGCTACTTTGGGGGTAACTGGCGCGACGCGGCCCCCGAGAAGGTGGCGGCGGCCCAAGCCGAAGGCAAGCCCGGCGTGATTCGGTTGCGCATGCCCCGCGATCAGCGCCTGGTGATCCAGGATGCGGTGCGCGGGCGTGTGGAGATTGACGGCAGCACCCAAGACGACCCGGTCCTGATCAAGGCCGACGGCATGCCGACCTACCACTTTGCGGCGATGGTGGACGACCACCTGATGGGCATCACGCACGTCATCCGGGGCGAAGAGTGGATCAGCAGCGCACCCAAGCACGTGTGGCTTTACGAAGTTCTGGGCTGGGAGCAGCCGCTGTGGGTGCACGTCCCCGTCATCAACGGCAAGGACGGCAAGAAACTGAGCAAGCGCCACGGCGACACCCGGTGCCTGGATTACCGCGACGCGGGCTATGTGCCAGGGGCGCTGGCCAACTTTATTGCGCTCATCGGTTGGGCGCCGGGAGAGGATCGCGAGCTGATGAGCATGGACGAGATGGCCTCGCTGTTCAGTGTGGAAAGCTTGAACCGCTCGCCGGGGATTTTCGACCCCGACAAGCTCATCTGGATGAACGGCCACTACCTGCGGGCCATGGACCAGGCCACCCTGCGCCAGACGGTGCTGGACTACGCCAAGCGGCCTTCCACCCACACCTATTGGAGTGAGCGCGAAGAAGGCGCCGCCATGCTGGCCGGCCTGAAGCTGCTGGTGGACGCCGAAGCGGAGGGAGACCCGCGCTTAGACGCGGCCCTGCGGTTGGAGCAAGAGCGCGTGACGACCCTGGCCGAGTTTGGCCCGGCGTGTGCGTTCTTCTTTGCCCCGCAGCCCGAATTGGATGAGAAAGCGGTGGAGAAGTGGTTTGGCGAGGCCCACGTCGCCCCGCTCTTTGCCAATCTTGACCAATGGCTGAGCGAGCAGGGTGAAAACCCGTCGCAAACCGACATTGAGGCGTTCCTCAAGTCGCAGGTGGACGTGCTGGGGGTGGGCAAGCTTGGCCCCATCGTGCATCCCACTCGCGTGGCCATGACCGGCCGCACCTACGGGCCGGGCCTGTGGGAACTGATGGAAGTCTTGGGCCGCGACCGCATGCGGGAGCGAATCGCCTTCGCCCAGTCCAAGCTCCGGTAATTGCTGGCGCTTAGCACCAAGAAAGCCCCCTGCACTTGCGTGCCGGGGGCTTTTCGGTTGGAGTCTCGAGCTCGTGGCTTAGAGGCCAGCGATGACTTCGTTCAGGCTCTTGATGCCCGCATCGTCGCCCATCAGGTTCACCATCTTGGCCTTCACGGTCCAATCCTTGTAGGCGAACACCGTGTTCTTCACATCGGCCGAGGTGTTGAACTTGTAGGCGGTGACGGCATCGTCGTTCTTGGCGAGAACGGAGATGGCGATGTTCTTGAAGCCCGAGGTGCGAGCGAACTCACCGGCCTTGGTCTTCATGGCGTCGACCTGATCCTTCGGGGTCACCATCACGATCATGGCCTTGAACTCCTTGCTGGAGTAGGTGGTGCTGGCCTTATCAAGAGCCATGCCGATCTTGGCCACGTTGGCCATGCTGTCGCCGTTCACCCAAACTTGCACTTGCGGGCGAGCTTGGAAGGTGCAGGGGAAGCACTTATCGCTGTTGGCCAGGGGGCCGGCAACGTGCTGCGGGTGGAACGGGGAAACCTTTTCACCAACGGCGAGACCCGAGGTCGGGGCGAGAGCGTAAGCGGTGGCGGCGAGACTGGCAGCCGCGACGGCGCCGAAAAGTACATGCTTCATTTCTGAAAGTCCTCCGATGCTCGCAATTGTACGGCACCGTTATGTATCTAAACATCGTTTGCACCGCAATCGTTCCCTTTTTTGGGACCAATCTGCAGGAATAGGGACCCGCTGACTCCCCCTTGGGCAAAGCCATAGTAAGAGGACATGAGCCTTTGCCCCGTGCTGGATATCAATGACCCGGCGCTACGCCGCTGGCAGCAACGCCGCCCGCGCCCGATGCCCGAGGTGCAAGATCGCGTCCGGGAAATCCTTGGGGAAATTGAACAGGGCGGAGAGCCAGCCGTGCGGGCGCGCGTCCGGCAGCTGGACGCCCCGAATCTTGAGAACCTGTGGGTGACGGACGATGAACTGGAAGCCGCGACGGTGGATGAGGCCCAACTTGCCGCCATCACCAAGATGATTGAGCGCGTACGCGACTTCCATGAGGTGCAACTCGGCGTGCTGACCGAGGGTTGGGAGGAGCTGGACGGCACCTACGGCTGGCGCATGGATGCCCGAGAGGGCGAGGAAGACACCGGCCTGATTGGCCAACGCATGATGCCCGTGCGGCGCGCCGGGGTCTACGTGCCCGGTGGCAAGGCCGACTACCCCAGCAGTGTGGCGATGAACACCATCCCGGCGATCGTGGCGGGGGTTCAGGATGTGATTTTGGCTTCGCCGCCCAAACAGGACGGCAGCCTGAGCGCGGCGATGCTGGTAACGGCGCGCCTGCTGGGCTTGCGCCGCATTCTCAAGGCCGGAGGGGCGGTGGCGATGGGCGCCCTGGCTTACGGTTGGGAGGGTTTTGAACCGGTGGACCTCGTGGTCGGGCCGGGCAATGCCTATGTCAACGAAGCCAAGCGCCAACTCTGGGGCGCAGTGGGGGTGGACCAATTCGCCGCCGCCAGTGAGGTGTGCGTGTGGGCGCACGAAGATGCTCCCGCCGACCTCGCCGCCGCCGACTGGCTGACCCAGATTGAACACGCGGCCGACAACGTGGGGGTGCTGGTGGTGACGAGCCACGAGCACGCCCAGGAGATTCTCAAGGCCGCCGAAGATCAGTTGGCCTTTGCCGAGCGCCGAGAGTCCATGCGGGCGGCACTCCGTGATTTTGGCGTGGTGGTGGTGAGCCCGGACGCTGCGCAGGCCGTGGGCTTCATCAATGCCCTGGCCCCCGAGCACCTCTCGATCCTGACGGAAGATGCCAGCCAGTGGATTTGCGACATCCGCAATGCGGGTTGCATTGCGATGGGGTTCAACACGCCGCAGAGCGCCGGGGACTACGCGGCAGGCCCCAGCCACACGCTCCCCACCAGCGGGGCCGCGCGCTTTGGTGGGCCGTTGAATGTGCAGACGTTCTTGAAGTTCCAGTCGCTGATCCATCTCTCGCCGGGTGACCTCGAGGTCCTCGCGCCCGTGATCGAGACTATGGGCCAACTCGAAGGCTTTCCGGCGCACGCCAACGGGGCATCCGTCCGGTCGCGTCGGGTGTAATGGCAACCATGCGTCTGGGGTTTGTCGGGCTTGGGGTCATGGGGGCACCCATGGCGGGCCATTGGCTTCGCGCCTCGCATGACGTCACGGTCTGGAACCGCACCCCGGAGCGCAGCTTGCCTTTGCAGGAGCAAGGGGCAAAAGTGGCCGCGGATCTGGCCGAACTGGCCGCAAACTGCGACCTGATCGCCCTTTGCGTTTCGCGTTCGGAAGATGTGCAGGCGTGCCTGCAGGCCATGATTCCCCATGCCCGACCGGGCACCTTATTCGTAGATCACAGCACCATCGCCCCGGCGGTGGCGATCGAGCTTCACGAAGAATTGAAGGCGGCGGGAATGCGCTTTGTGGACGCCCCCATCACCGGCGGCTCCATGGGAGCGCAGGCGGGCACCTTAACCATTTTCATGGGCGGAGAAGAGGCGGACACCGAGGCCGTGGCACCCTATCTGGCCGCCTACGGCCGCGCCGTGGCCCGCGTGGGTGGCCCGGGTCAGGGGCAGGTAATGAAGATGGCCAACCAGATTGCCGTGGGTGGCGCCCTGCTGGGCATGGCAGAGTGCCTGGCCTTTGCCGACCGAGCGGGGCTGGATTTGGCGCAAACGCACGCTTTGATTGGGGCGGGTGCCGGGGGCTCGTGGGCGTTCCAGAACTACGGCGCCAAGGTGCTGAACCAGGACTGGAGCCCAGGATTCGCCATCACTCACCAGCGAAAGGATTTCGGATACGTGAAGGAATACGCATCTAAAATTGATGCCAACGTGCCGGGCACGGAGTTAGTGGACGAATTGCTCCGCCCCCTGGAAGAAGAAGGGCATGGGCAGTGGACCACCGCCGCCCTTTATGAAGTTTTAAGGAAGGGGCTTGCCCCGTGAGCCACATTGATCTCCGCCATATCACGAAGCGATTTGGATCATTTACGGCCATTGAAAATGTAGATTTCCGAGCCGAGAAGGGCCGGATTCATGCGTTAGTCGGTGAGAACGGGGCCGGCAAGACGACCCTGATGCGGGTGCTCTTTGGGGCGCTCCAGCCGGACGAAGGGGAAGTGCACATCGGCGGCGAGGCGGTGCGCCTGCAAAGCTCGTCCGACGCCATTGCCCGCGGCATCGGGATGGTGAATCAGCACGACAGCGTCATCCCCGCCCTGCCCGCGTGGCGCAACCTGATTTTGGGGGCCGAAGATGGCCCGTGGCTGAACCAAGCCGCCGTGATTGAGCGAGCCGAAGCGCTGGCGAAACCCTTGGGATTTGAGTTTGATTGGACGGCCCCGGCCTCCACCATGAGCCCCGGCGCGACCCAAAAGCTGGAGATTCTTAAGCTCCTTTGGCGCAACGCCGAGACGATGATCCTGGACGAACCCACGGCCATGCTTTCTCCGGCCGACGCGGAGGGGCTTTATCGCACCCTGAGACAGCTGGCCGAGAGCGGGAAGACGATCATCGTCGTCACCCACCGCTTGCCGGAGGTGCTGGAAGGCTGCGATGAAGTGACCGTGCTGCGCGGGGGCAAACTGATTGAGAGCCGCCCGGTGCCGGGGCTGACCGCACCCCAACTGGCCGAGGCCATTGTGGGCCGCGCGGTGAACCCGCCGGAACTGAGCCCTCCCAGCCTCGGTGACGAGAATCTTGTCGTTGAGAACCTATCTCTCGGGCACTCACTCAAGAATGTTTCCTTCTCCTTGCGAGCCGGGGAACTCGTGGGGCTGGCTGGGGTGGATGGCAACGGCCAGCGCGAACTGCTTCGCTCGATCATGGGAGTGGTGCGGCCCGATGGGGGCACAATTCGCCTGCAAGGACTGAACGTGACGAAGGCCAGCACCCGGGCGCGGCTGGCGGCGGGCCTGCGATTGATTGCTGAAGACCGCTACCAAGAGGCGATGATTGCCTCGTGGCCGTTGGTGGAAAACGCGGCCCTGGGCCAGCATCTACGTCCCCCGTTTGCCCGCCACGGCCGCCGGGATTTGGCCGCCACGCGGGTGGCCGCCCAAGCGATGGCGGAGCGATTTCGAACCAAGTTTGTGAGCCTCGATCAACCCATTGGGGGTCTGAGCGGCGGCAATCAGCAACGCTTCATTGCCGGGCGCGCCCTGGCCGATGGTGGCGGGGTGGTGCTGGCGTTCCAGCCCGCGCGAGGCCTGGACCTGGCCGGGATTGACGATGTTTACGGCGCCCTGCGCGCCCACACCCGGGCGGGAGGCTGCGCCTTGGTGGTTTCCTTTGACCTGGATGAGCTGCTGGCGCACTGTGACCGCATCATCACGATTAGCCACGGCGAACTGCGGGTGCCCGCCCCCGAGCAAGCCCGCGACCGCGAAGCCATTGGCCGCATGATGCTAGGAGAGGAAGCATGAGCGGCCGGGCTCGCATCGCGCTCGTATTGGTCGTCATCGCGCTGGCGCTAGGCCCACTTTTCCTCACTCCGGTGCCGCCGTCGGAGTGGGCGCCGGAACTCTGGGGCAGCAGCTTCGGCGAGCCCCGGGGCTGGGCACTGACCCTCCGCGAGCTCACCCCGTTGCTGATCGGTGGGGTGGCGGTATGGCTTGCCCTGCGGGCCGGGCTCTTCAATATCGGTGCTGAAGGCCAGATGCTCGTGGGGGCGTGTGCCACGGGGGCGGTGGCTTTGGTACCGGCCTTCCCCGGGCAATTGCCGCTGGCCATAGGGGCGGGGGTTCTCGCCGGTGCCCTGTGGGCGCTTCCCGCAGGGGCGCTGCGCACCTTCCGGGGCGGGCACGAGGTGATCAGCTGCATCATGCTCAACCAGTTCGCGTTCCTGCTCACGGGTTGGCTGGTGAAGGGGCCAATGAAGGACCCCAATGCGGGCGGGGCGACGACCAAGATGCTGGATGAATCCATGCGCTGGTGGCCGATCGCTAAGTTTGGGCGCGCCGAACTGGACTGGGCGTTGCCGCTGGGGCTGGCGCTCATGGTCGCGCTTTGGTGCTGGCGCAAGCATCGAGTGGGCGGCTACGAACTGGAAGCTGTTGGCACCAACGCCACCGCCGCCCGGTTTGCGGGCATCCCGGCGGAGATGGTGCAGTTCCGGGCGTTTGCCATGAGCGGGGGGCTGGCCGGGTTGGCCGGGGCCCTGCTGGTGGTGGCCGACCAGAACCGCTTTTACGACGGCATGACCAGCGGGAAGGGCTTCGATAGCCTCGGCGTGGCGCTGCTGGCAGGGGCAAACCCCCTCGCCTTGGCCCCCAGTGCGCTCCTCTTTGCCGCTCTCAATGCCGCTACCACGGGCATGAACCAAATCGGCATCCCCAAGGGGCTGAGCGGCCTGATGCTGGGCGGCCTCATTCTCCTCTTCGCCTCGGCCTCGCAACGGAAGGACAACGCCCATGAATGAATTCGTCACCTTCTTCACCAACACGCTTTCGCTGGCGGTTCCGCTAGTGCTCGCGGGCTTCGGCGGGCTCCTCAGCGAGCGCAGCGGGGTGATGAACATCGCCCTCGAAGGGAAGCTCCTGGTAGGGGCGTGCGCGGCGGCCGTGGTGGGCGCGCTGACGGGCAATCCTTATCTCGGGATGGTGGCGGCCCTGGTCGCCAGCACGCTCTTGAGCCTGGCCCACGCCGAACTCACCCAGCGCTACCGCATGGACCACATCGTGGCCGGCATGGCGCTCAACCTGATTGCCATCGGGGCGACGAACTACGTCAGCAAGCTCGAACAATTTAGTCAAAGCCTCAGCGGGGTGGTGCGCGTGCCGCAGCCGGTTTTAGCGGCCATCATCCTGGTGCTCATTGCCATTGTCATGGCAGTTATCCTACGCGGGCGGGGCGGATTGCACCTGTGGGCGGTGGGTGAGGACCCGGTGAAGGCGCGCCTCGTTGGCCTCAACCCGGTCGCCATTCGCTATCTTGCGCTCTTGGGCACGGGCCTGTTTTGTGGCCTCGGCGGCACCTGGATCATGGCCAATGCCAGTGGCTTCACGGATGGCATGACGGCGGGGCGCGGCTTTATTGCCCTAGCCGCCTTGGTGCTGGTGGGGTGGCGACCCGTGCCGCTCTTGGCAGCGTGTCTGGTGTTCGGGGCGGTGCAGAGTCTGCAACTCGTCTTCCAGGGGGTGCCCATTATGGGTGCCGTTTGGCCGAGTGAAGTGTGGGCGGCGATGCCCTACGCGGTGACGTTGCTGGCACTGGCCGGATTCGCCGGGAGCACGAAGCCCCCGGCGGGTCTGGGCGTTCAGTAAACGCTTACGGCTGAGCGAAGATCTCGCGGGCCTTCTGCACGCAGAGGTCGGTTTCGCCGAACCGCACGAGAGTCTCCACATCGTGGTCCGGCTTGATGCCGTTGCCTTCGATGCGCATGCCCTTCGGCGTCACGTAGTCGGTGAGCGGGAACTGCAGGAGGTAGCCATGCTCCATCGGGCGCATGATGCTGGCCAGCACGGCCCCGGCCGAGGGCTTGCCCACCAGCACGGCTCCGGCTTGCTCGCGCAGGGAGGCCGCCAGCATTTCGCTCGCGCTGCCCGTGCCCGGGTCAATCAACACCACGATGCGACCCTTGAACGGCTCGACATTCGTGGCGCGGGCCGGGCGAATCGGGTTGTTGCGCCACTTGGCGATAGAGGCCAGCTCCGGCTTTTCCTCCGTCGGGTGGGCAGCCTTGTAGCGGTCGTAGTCGCCGCGACCGATGAACGTGCCGAGGTTCTGCTCGCGCGTCATCAGGTAGCCCGAAAGTTGCTGCAGGTTGATCACCGCGCCGCCGCCGTTGCCGCGCAGGTCAATGATCATGTTTTTCGCCTTGGCGGCGTCCATCATGATCGTGCGCACGTTCTGGCCGTTGAATCCCACGTCGAACGTCGGAATCGTCACCATCGCAGTTTCCTTGTCCAGCCAGTCAATCTTTTCCGGGATGACGGTGCTGAACGGCTCGCGCTTCATCGTGAATTCCTTCACTTCGCTGCCGCGCCGCACCTTCACGGTCACTTCGGTGCCTTCCTCGCCTGCCAGGTCGGCGGTGGAGCGCACGGGCTTGCCGTTGGCTTCAAAAATCAGGTCGCCCGGCAGGAGTCCGGCTTTCATCGCGGGGCCCTCGGGGAAGGCGAAGACCACCTTGATGCCATCCGGTTCGAGCTGGATCCGGATGCCGATGCCCACCATACGGGCGGTGTTGCGGGCGTCCGCCGCGCGCGGCGAAAACAGCGCAATGTGGCTAAATCCGAATTGCTGGAACGAGCGGTTGATTACCCCGACAAAGGCCTCTGGTGTGTTGGCCTTTTCGAGGCTGTCCTTTTGGGCCTCCAGCATCGTGTCGAGCTGGCCAAAGTCGGTGGCCGGGACGAAGGCAAACCGGCGTAGCAGTTCGGACATCTGCTCGATGACCTTGGCTTTCTCCTTGGCGAATTCTTCCGGAGAAGGGGCCGCCGGGCTGGTTTGGGCAAAGGCCGGGGCGACCAGAAGCGCCGCCAAGGCCAAAGATGATAGGAACTTGCGCATGATGCTTGACTCAGGTTATACGGGTAATGGCTCCCAAAGGATTCCGTAGCCTAGACCGTAATTGTAAGCCATCCGAGACGCACAAACCACTGGGCGATCTCAAAATAGATGACCAAACCCGTGGCATCCACAAAAGTGCTGATGAACGGCGCGCTCATCACGGCGGGGTCAATGCCCAATCGCTTGGCGGCCAAAGGAAGGAGGCTGCCCACGGACGCAGACCAAATGACGATGGCCGGCAGGGCCACCGCGACGACGCCGCTCATCCCAAGTCCACTCTCCCATCCAAAGTATGCCCGGGCAAACCCGACGGCCCCCAAAGTGAAGCCAATTAGGGTGGCGACTACAAGCTCTCGACGCAGCACCCGCGCGGCATCTTTGGTGCCAACCTCGCCCAGCGCCAGGGCGCGCGTAATCGTCGTGGTGACCTGCGAACCCACGTTGCCGCCCGCCCCAATCAGCAGGGGGACAAAGAAGATGAGGGGGTTCATTTTGAGGTCATTGCCGCCGTTTTGACCGTAGTGGCGCAGCACCATCCCGGTGATGGTTTCAGCAATGAACAGGGCCAGCAACCACACAATGCGCCGGCGGAACAGGCTCCAGACGTTGGAGCCGAGGTACGAATCCCCGTCGCCGCTTACGCCCCCCAAGGCGAGTACGTCGCGGGTGTCTTCTTCGCGCAGAACCGTTTGAGCGTCGTCCCCGGTGAAGATCCCGACCATGCGGCCGCGATCGTCCACTACGGGCAGGGCGTAGAAGCCGTACCGGCTCATCCGGCGGGCGGCGTCTTCGGCGGATTCCTTGACGTTGGCGGTGATGACGTCCGTGCGCATCACGTCTTCGGCCACCGCGTAGGGGTTGCTACGCAGCAATCGGCGCAGGCTGAAGACGCCCACTAGCATTCCCTTCCGGTCGAGCACAAAGACGTCGTTGACGGATTCGTACTTTTCGTCGCTGGCTTGCCGCAAGTCGAGCAAGAGCTGCGACATGGTAGATGTCGGTGGCGTCCAGAAAAAGCGCTCCGTCATGAGGCGCCCCACGCTGTCTTCGGGGTGCTCAAGCAGGCGCCGGATTTCCTGCGCGTCCTCCTCCGGGATCATCGTCAGGAGACGGTGGAAGCGCTCGGGTTCGAGTTCCTCCCACAGGTCCACCGCGTCGTCCATCGGCAGGATGTCGAGGAAGTGGGCGATGACCGGGTCGGGAAGCTGGGAAAGGAGGGCGCGGGCTTCTTCGGTGGGGAGTTCCACCAGCACTTGGCTGGCCCGGTCCTCATCCACGTAATTCAGCACGAGGATGCGCTCTTCACGCTCCAGGCGCAAAAGGGCGTCGGCCAGGTCCTCGGGGCGGGCTTCCTGGATGATCTCCGGGAGCACCTCGGCTTCGGTGGGGGGTTCGGCGATGACGCTGAGCAGCGCATCAATCAGGGTTTCTTGCTCGGCCATCTCCAGGGCGGAGAGTACCTACGCGCGTGGGCTAATCTAGTCGGTATGAACTCCAACGATGTGCGCAGTGTCGTCCGTCAGGCCCTGGTGGACCTGGGCGTGCCCGACGGGTCGCGCATTGTGGTTGGCCTCAGCGGCGGCATTGACTCCTGGACGCTGCTGCTCACCCTGCAGGAACTTGGGCAGGACGTGATCGCGGCGCATCTCAACCACGGCCAACGTGCCGAGGCCGCCCAGCAAGCCGAAATGCTCGGCAATGAGTGCGAGCGCCGGGGAATCCCGTTTGTGCCGGGGCAGGCCGATGTCCCGCGCCTGAGCCAAGACCAAGGCATCGGGCTGGAAGAAGGTGGCCGCTGGGCGCGCTACGAGTTTTTTGAGCGCGTGGCGATGGCGATGCAGGCCGACTTTATTGCCACGGGCCACACCCGCGACGACCGCCTGGAAACGGTGCTGTTTCACCTCACGCGCGGAAAAGGGCCGGGGAGTTTGGTGGGGATTCCTCGCCGCCGGGGGCGCATCATTCGGCCGTTGTTGGACATTGACCGCATCGACACTCGCGAATTTGCCCGAGAGGCCGGGGTGCCGATCATCTTTGACCCCAGCAACGAGGACTTGCAGTTCGCCCGGGCGCGCATGCGCCACCGCGTCGTGCCCGAGTTGCAAACCATCCAACCGGGGGTGCGAAGAAATGTGGCCCGGCTCGCCGATCTGATAGCCGAAGAAGATGCCCTGCTGAATGGGCTCGCGGCGGCGGCGCTGGAGCGGGCCGAAATCCCTCTGAATGGTGACCTTCGCTTCCTCACTCTGGATTGCGAAGTCGCCTTTGACCGGGTTGAGCTCTTGCGCGAGCCGCCGGCCCTGGTGCGGCGCGGCCTCATCTTGGCGGCGCAGACCCTGGGGGGGCAGTTCGCGGGGGAAACCCTGGACCAGCTCTTGGACGGCCTGATGGAAGACGAAAAGGGCAGCCTGACGGGCCGGGAAGGAGCAGTGGTCGCGACCTGGGAAGGGAAGCGTTTGCACCTCGAAGATGGCCTGGTGGACGAACCCTTCCGATACCCGCTGGTCGCGCCGGGCGAGACCGAAAGCGAAGTCTTTGGCTGGACCCTGACGGTACAAACCGCCACCGGCGAGAGCCCCGCCCGCGTCGCCCGGAGCCTGGACGTGATGGTGGCCGCACGCGCCGCTCAGGGGTTGCACTTCCGGGCCATGGAAGCAGGCGACCGCATGGTGCCGCTCGGGATGGAAGGCAGTCGGCTTCTGAGTGACATGCTGAGCGAAGCGGGCCTGACCCCCCGCGCCCGTCGCCGAATTCCGGTGGTATGCGACCTCAGCGGACCGATTTGGGTGCCGGGCGTGGCGCAGAGCGAACGCACCCGCGTGGAAGGGAGCGAACCCGCCTGGCGGCTGACGCTGGCTCCCATAGCACCCCCAGGCCAGTAACCGAGAATCCAGGTGGGTCTGCGAAACCGGCAACGGGCTCTTCCCGTCTGAATCGTTGGGTAACTTACGGGAAGGTGTCCTAGTTCCTTTCCGCCTGTCGGAACAGCCTGAACCAGGCTCGCGTAGGACGGGGTACCTGACCCATCGGTAGGAATCAAACTTGAAGAATCCGGGACGTACTTTGGCGCTGACCTTCGTGGTCTCCCTGCTGCTCTTGCTCATCGTGCAAACGATGAATCCCTCTGCGAGCAGCGGGCTGAATTTCGGTAGCACACCACCGAAGGAACTGACGATCTCGGAGTTCCGCAGCCAGGTTGCCGAATCCAACGTCAAGGACGCCCAGTGGCAAATGACCGAAATCAGCGGGACGCTGAAGACCGGCCAGAAGTACAAGGTTTACGCGGGCGATCCGGATAGCCAATCCGCCGCCAACTTGCAGGAACTCATGGCGAGCAACGGCGTGGCTTACAAGCGCGTGCCGCCCCCGGCCATGGCCACCATGGCTCCGCTGCTCATCAGCATCCTTGGGCCGCTTCTTCTCATCGGATTCATCTTCTTCATGTGGCGCCAATCGCAGAACTCCGGCAACCAGGCCATGAACTTTGGCCGTAGCCGGGCCAAGCGCGCGGGCGAAACCAATATCAAGGTCACCTTCGCCGATGTGGCGGGGATTGACGAGGCCAAGGAAGAGCTGTTCGAGATTGTCGACTTCCTGCGCAACACCAAGAAGTACAGCGCTCTGGGCGCGAAGATTCCGAAGGGCGTGCTGCTCACCGGCCCCCCAGGGGTTGGCAAGACGCACCTCAGCCGTGCCATTGCGGGCGAAGCGGGGGTTCCGTTCTTCCACATTAGTGGTTCGGACTTTGTCGAGATGTTCGTTGGGGTGGGCGCAGCTCGTGTCCGTGACCTCTTCGAAACGGCCAAGGCGCACCGCCCGAGCCTCATCTTCATTGACGAAATTGATGCCGTCGGCCGCCAGCGTGGCGCGGGTCTCGGCGGTGGGCACGACGAGCGTGAACAAACGCTGAACCAGCTCTTGGTTGAGATGGACGGCTTCGATGCCAACAGCGGCGTCATTATGATTGCCGCCACGAACCGACCGGACGTCTTGGATCCGGCCTTGCTGCGCCCCGGACGCTTTGACCGCCAGATTGTGGTGGACGCGCCGGATGCCGTGGGCCGCGAAGCCATTCTCAGGATTCACGCGAAGGGCAAGCCCTTTGCCGATGGTGTGGATTTCAACGTGATTGCCAAGCGCACGCCCGGATTCACGGGTGCGGACCTCGCCAATGCTCTTAACGAATCGGCCCTCTTGGCCGCGCGTCACAACCACTCGCAGATCCTGATGCAGGACATTGAAGACGCGATTGACCGCGTGATGGCCGGACCTGAGCGCAAGAGCCGCGTGATGGACGAGCAGGAGCGCCTTGTGATTGCATATCACGAAGCGGGGCACGCCATCATCGGCGAAACGCTGGAGAAGTGCGACCCGGTCCACAAGGTCACCATCCTTCCGCGCGGCATGTCGCTGGGAAGCACCTGGAGCCTGCCCGAGAAGGACTTGCACCTCAGCACTAAGATGGAGCTGGAAGAGGACATCGCGATGTCTCTGGGAGGCCGCGTGGCCGAAGAGATTCGCTTTGGTGACGTGACGACGGGTGCCTACGGCGACCTGCAGCGCGTGACCTCCATTGCCCGCGCGATGGTGACGGAATACGGCATGAGCGAGAAGCTCGGGACCCTGGCTTTGGGCAGCCGCAGCCGCAACCCGTTCTTGGGCCGCTCGGTGCAAGAAGATCGCAATTACAGTGAGGACATCGCTCGCCAGATTGACGAAGAGGTCCGCTCCATCGTGGACACGGCTTACGGCCGCGCTCACCAGATCCTGACCGAGCACCGAGACAAGATGGAACGCGTGGTGAGTGCCCTCATCGAGCACGAAACCCTGGACCGCGAGCAATTCCTGGCCGTGATGCGTGGGGAAAGCCTTCCGCCGCGCACGCCCCCGGCGGGTGGCGATGGGGAAGTTGTGGTGAACCCGGAGAGCGAGGTGCGCGAAAACGACGCGCCGAATCCCACCGGAAATACCCCGCGATTGGAACCCGGAACCGCCTAAACCTGGTAGTATTCTGGCCTGGCAGTATCATGACCGCGCAGGAACTTTACGATACTGGGTTTGCCGCTCGGTGTGATGGACGGTACCGCGAGGCCAAGCTCTACCTAGAGCAGGTGGTCTCGATGGATCCCCATCACACCAAGGCTCACTGGCAGTTAGCCCTCATTAAGGGTTTCGAAGGTGACTTCGATGGGTCGCTGGCCGATCTCAAGCGGCTGCACCAACAGAGTCCGACCGATCTCGACATCCTCAATGATCTGGGGATGACTTACAACATGCTCGGGTACCCGGATGAAGCCTGCGAGACGTTCGCACGGATCCTGAGCCTCAACCCGGATCACGAAAACGCTCGTCGCCAGCTGGCGTACTGCTAACGGACCCTCGCCATGCGCCCCTTCGGACATTCCTGGGCGTACTGGCTCCTCTTCTTGCTTCTACCGGCCTGGTTCTTGGCGCCGGTGCTGGGGGGTCGCGCCATCGGCCAGGGCATCGGCTTCGAGATAGAAGCTGATCGCTGGGCCAGCGAACCGTTTGACGTTTTGCACGCCGACGCCGACCTGCAGGTTCGGCCCTGGCGGCAGATGGTGCTAGAGAGTTGGGCGGCGGGCCAGCCGGCGTTCTGGAACCCGCATCAGCTGCTCGGTGTGCCCCTCATGGCCAACTCGCAGTCGGCCGTCTTCTATCCGCCGCACATGGTGCTGGGCATGCTACGCGTGCCGCCGGATGCGAGCCTGAGCCTGCTGGCGTGGCTTCACATTTCGCTCTTGGGGCTCGGTGTGGCCGGCCTCGCCCGCCGCTTGGGGGCCGAGGGGCACGGGCCGGTGGTGGCCGGGGGCACGGTGGCGCTGGCCGGGTTTGTGGGATTGTGGTCGCCGTTTGCGAGTGTGCTGGGCACGGTCGCGTGGATGCCCTGGGTGTGGGCGGCCCTGGTGCCCGCCGACGAGGAATCACCCTGGCGACGCGCCGGGGCGGGGGCGCTGGCCACGGCCATGATGATGTTGGCCGGGCACCTCCAGTTTGCCGCCTTTGGCCTGATGGGGGCGGTGGTATTGGCCTTGGGCTTTGCGGTCTTGGAGCGCCGAGGGGCATGGCTAGCGGCGAGCGGTGCGATGCTGCTGGCGGGGGGATTGGCCTCTCTGCCGCAAGTGCTACCGGTGCTGGAAGGCACCAAGACGAGCCACCGGCGAACGGTGGCCACTTCCGAGGGCCTGGCGGCATACCAGGGCTCGGCAGTGAAGTTGTTCGAGCTCTCGGCGATGGTCTCGCCGATGCTGCTGGGGCAGACCCGCACTCGGGCCGAACTGACGGCTCCCGATGCCGCGACCACGTCGGCGCGAATGCCCGCCTTTTCCACTTATTGGCCGCAATACGCCAAGCCCGGGGCACACCCGGCCGAAAGTGCGTTGGGCGTTGGCCCGCTGGCGCTGGTCTTGCTGGCGTTGGGGTTCCGCACCTGGAGTCGCCGGGCCAAGGTGGCGGTGGCCTCACTGGGTTTGCTGGGCCTGCTTATTGCCTTAGGCACTCCGTTCAATGCGTTGCTCTACTACGGGCTACCAGGATGGTCGGGCTCGGGGAGCCCGGGGCGCGCGGCGATTCTTTGGGTGATCGCGGCAGGGGTGGGCGCGGGCCTTTCGTGGGCGTCGGTCTCGGAATCCAAGGCGAACAAGACTCCCCTCTACGCACTGGTTGGCGTGGGTTTGGGCGGGGTGGCCATTGCCAATCTCCTTGCGAGTAGCCAAGCCCCGTGGTTGCCTAATGTGGCACCGTTCTTCGGTCAGATTCAGGCGCAGGCGTTGGTGAACGCCTTGCCGTTCGTGGTGGGGGCCCTGGCGTGTGCGGCTGCGGCCTTGTTTGTGCCCGATCATCGAGGACGGCTCGCCGCGGCATTGCTCTCGGTAGCCCTGGCCACCGGGCCGGGTTGGGTTCCGACCCATACTCCGCAGCGCTCCGAGATCGAGCTTGCCACCGGCGGGGGGCGAGTCGTTGCGGTCAATCGGGGCTGGAACCTATTTGCATGGCCCCAGCGCGCCGTGATGATGCCCAACCTGGCCACAAAATACGGACTCTACGATGCCTTTGGTTACGATTCTCTGATTCCGGCGGCGACGGTCGAGGCGCTCACCAAGATCAACGGAGGCACCAACCCCGCCCCGCCCACCAACGGCAACATGATGCTTTTGAGTCAGCCGGACCCGGTCGAGCTAGCGGAAGCCGGTGTGAAGACGGTGCTCGCCCCGGAAGGGCCGCAAGAACTGCCCGCAGCCTCCATGGCCGAACGCAATGGCGAAGCGCTGAAACTCGCAACCGATGCGCAGGGTGTCACCATCGCCACCCAGGGACAGGGCGGGCTGGTGGTCGCGAGGTTCATTCCGCTGCCAGGCTGGCAAGCCTTTGCCGATGGCAAACCAATCGCCATGCAAGCGAACAGCTGGCTCGCCGCCGAGGTCCCCGAGGGCACTCAGACCGTGCGTTTCCAATACACCCCACCGGGCTACGGACCGGGCGTGACCCTGGGCTTGGTCGGCATTCTGGGCATCGCTGCCCTGGCCGCGCTGGGCGCACGCCAACGAATGGACTCCAAACTCAGTAAAATAGAAGACGAATGACCGCAATCGGGATTCCCGAGTTACTGGAACGTTCGGCTCACCAAGTCCAAGGAGCCGGGCGGCACCGCGTCGTCATTCACAACAACGAAACCAATTCGGTGGACGAGGTGGTTTCCATCCTGATCGCGGCGACGGGCTGTGACGCCGAAGAAGCCGTGATCGAGACCTGGGAAGCCCACACTTTCGGCCAGGCAGACGTCCACTTCGCCGACATCAGCGAGTGCGAAGATGTGGCCCTGGTGATCTCCTCGATCGGGGTGAAAACGGAGGTGCTGCCGGAATGGAACGACTGATGAACTCGCTCCCAGCACCGGTCGAGCAGGCCGTTGAGCAAACCCAGTCGCAGAACGATCCGGGGTGGATTGTCACCGTTTACAACAACGATAAGAACACCTACGAAGAGGTCATTATGATCCTCATGCTGGCCACCGACTGTACTACGGACGAGGCCTATATGGAGACGTGGGAAGTGGACCACCTAGGCAAGAGCGTGGTGCACCGCGCGGGCGAAGCCGAGTGCCAGCGGGCCGCTGAAATCATTGCCACCATCGGGATTCGGGTGGAAGCCACCCCCGATCCGCTCACCTAAAGCACCTCCCCATGCCGCTCGTTTCCGGCATTGATTTCACCTCTCGCCCCTCCCGGCGCAAACCCCAATGGGCCAGTGCGTGGCGAGTTTCGGCGGCGCGAGTTGAGTTGGTGGAGTTGGTCCCGTTACCGACGTGGCCGGAATACGCTGCCTGGCTCGCTCGCCCCTTCGATTTGGTGGGCCTGGACCATCCTTTCGGGTTGCCGCGCGAGATGCAAGGTGAGTGGGGGGTGCCCGAGTCCTGGGAGGGGATGCGGGAATGGGTGACGGCCTTTGAACCCGCGGCGTGGCGGGAGTTTGTGAGTGCGTGGCGGGCGGGTCAACCGGCCGGCCGTAAGTTCCGGTATCGCACCACCGACCGCGAAGCGGGATCGCAAAGCCCCCTCAACACCTGCAATCCCCCGGTGGGGATGATGCTCCGGGCGGGCCTGCCGTATCTTGATCGTGCCCGGATGATTGAGGTCTATCCGAGTCTCACGGCCCGCGCCGCCGAAGTTGGGCCGTACAAGGGCGCGGATCCTGCACCCCGCCAGCTGCTCCTGGAGAGCTTGGCCGACCCCCGGGGGCGTGACCTCATCATCCCCTCGGCGCAGGCCGAAGCTGCCGTGCAAGACACTGAAGGCGACGCTCTCGATGCGATTATCGCGGGCCTCACCGCGGCCTGGGCGGTGGACGAACCCCGCTTCGGGCTGCCGGAAGACTACGACGACTGGGAAGGAGCGATTGTGGACCCCTTGCTCAGCGCCAAGCGCAGCACTTCTTCCGCCGAACTCACAAAGTGAGCGGTGAGCTGTCGGCGGATGGCTTCCGGCACTTCCTCATCGTAATCCTTGCGGTTGTCCTTCGGCAAGATCAAAGTCTGCACGCCCGCGCGGTGCGCGGCCAGCACCTTTTCCTTGATGCCCCCCACCGCCAGCACCTGGCCGGTCAGGGTCACTTCGCCGGTCATCGCCAGTCGCGGCCGGACCACGCGCCCGCTCAGCAGGGAAGCCAGTGCCGTCAACATCGTGATGCCCGCGCTCGGGCCGTCCTTGGGCACCGCGCCCTCCGGCACGTGCACGTGCAGGTCGCTTTCGTCAAAGAATGTCGGGCTGATCTTAAGAGATTTGTGGTGCGCGCGCAGGTAGGTGAGGGCCAGCTGCACCGACTCTTTCATCACGTCCCCCAGTTGTCCGGTGACGGTGAGCCCTTTTTGGCCGGGCATCCGGGCCGTTTCGATGAACAAGACATCCCCGCCCACCGGCGTCCAGGCCAGCCCGATCGCCATCCCCGGTTTGAGCGTTCGCTCATTGATCGCGTCCTCCAGGTATCGCGGGGCGCCCAGGGCCTCGCGGACGAACTTGCGGGTGACCTTGACACCTGCCTTGCGCCCCTCGGCGAACAGCACCGTGGCCTTGCGGATGACACTGGCCACCTCGCGTTCCAGGTTGCGCACCCCCGCCTCCCGCGTGTAGTGACGCACCAGATCCACCAGGGCGGCATCATCAAACTTGACCTTGGCGGCCGTGAGACCGTGCTCCGAAATCTGGCGCGGCACCAGGTGGCGCTTGGCAATCTCCACCTTCTCCTCCTCGGTGTAGCCCCCCAGTTCGATAATCTCCATGCGGTCGCGCAGGGCCGCCGGGATGGTGTCCAGACGATTGGCGGTGGTCACAAAGAAGACGTTGCTCAGGTCGAACGGGGCATCCACGTAGTGGTCGCGGAAGGTGTCGTTCTGCTGAGGGTCCAGCACTTCCAGCAAGGCCGAAGCGGGGTCGCCTCGGAAGTCCGTGCCCAGCTTGTCAATCTCGTCGAGCACGAACACCGGGTTGCGGGTGCCCGCCCGGCGAAGTCCCTGGATGATCTGCCCCGGCATACTGCCGATGTAAGTGCGGCGGTGGCCCCGGATCTCGGCCTCGTCGCGCATACCGCCCAGCGAGATACGTACAAATTCACGGCCCAAAGCGTGCGCAATCGAGCGGCCCAGCGAGGTTTTCCCGACGCCCGGGGGGCCTGCGAAGCAGAGAATCGGCTGGCGCACCGGCCCGTCGGTTTTCACCTTGCGTACGGCCAAAAATTCCACAATTCGGCGCTTAATCTTATCTAAACCGTAGTGCTCGTCATCTAGCACTCCCCGGGCATGGACGAGGTCTAGGTTGTCGGGCGTCTCGGCCCGCCAGGGCAGGGCCAGCATCGTCTCCAGATAAGTGCGGGCCACCGTGTATTCCGGCGACCCCGGATTGATGCGGCGCAAGCGGTCGTACTCGCGATTCGCCTCGCGCAGGGCATCCGCCGACATCCCGCTCTCGTCAATCTTGATCCGAAACTCGGCCAGGTCTTCGTCGGTGTCGTCGCCCATCCCCAGTTCGCGCTGGATGGCCTTCAGTTGCTCGCGCAGGTAGTAGTCGCGCTGCGATTTGCTTAGCTCGGCGCTCACCTCGCTCTGCACGCGGTTGGTCAGCTCCAGCACGCGCACTTCGCGGCCGAGGAACTCCACCAGCTTGCGCAGTCGCTCGCGGATGGGCAGGATCTCCAGGATCTCCTGCTTCTCCGCCGTCGCCATCGGGATGTGGGCGGCCACTAGGTCGGCAAAAACGCCCGGTTCTTGCACCGCACTGGTCAGGCTTTGCAGTTCGTCCGGCAGGTTGGGGTGCAGGGCCACGGCCTGGTCAAAGAGGCTCGCCACCGTGCGGCGCAGGGCCTCAATCTCTTCGGCTTGGTCGGCGGGGACCTCGGGTTCCTCGATGACTTCCACCCGTGCCTTCAGGTAGGGCGCATCCTGCAGCCGCTCGATGATCTTAAAGCGCGAGACGCCCTGCACAATCATGCGCGTGCCCTCGCCGGTCTTCATCAGGGTGCGGATGATGACGGCGCAGCCGTGCTCGTAAATGTCGTCGAACGTCGGCTCGTCGGTTTGCGGTTGGCGCTGGCTGATGGCCCCGATCACGCGGGTGCTCTCCGCCACGCTGTCGTCAATCAGCTGCATCGCCGAGCTCCGCGAGACGCTCAGCGGCGCAATCAGCATCGGGTAGATGACCGATTCGCGCAGGGGCAGTAGGTTCAAAATTTCGGGCACGTCGGGGCGACGCGATTCCGAATCTCCGCTCTCCTCTTCCAACGGAAGAGATTCGAGCAGGTCTTCAATTTCTTCAATACTGTCTACGGGGACTTCAATTTCAGACGACAATTAAACCTCTCGAATCGTGACGGTGTGCTCCACGATGAGCGTGCCGGACTTGGGGATGGCCACCAAAAGCAGCCCGTTATAAAAGTGAGTACGCGTCTCGGCGAACGCGAGTTCAACCTCCGGGAGGACCAGGTCACGGGCAAACTCGCCGTGCTCAATCTCCAGCAGGTGGGCGCGGGGGTTGCCCTGCTCGCTGTGCTCATCCCGCCGGACGCCGTGGATGCTAAGCACGTTGCGCGCGGGGCGGAAGGTGAGCTGGAACTGATCTCGCCGCACCCCGGCCAGCTCGAACCGCACAAGCACGTGGGTCTCGGTTTCCAGCATGTCCACGCGGGGGCCCCAACCGCGCTGGCGGGCCAAAATGGGGGCGCCCAGGCCGGTGTCATTCATGAACCGTTCCAGGTCCACTCCCACCTGAAGCAGCCATTCATCCCCGTCGCGACGCGGCATGCCTTTATTGTGTCCCATCCCCATCGGCGGGGCAGGGAACGGGCGGCTAAACTGGGCGCACGATGTCGGCGAGTCCGCAAAAGGTGTGGTTTATCCGGGTGGGCGGCACCGCCATGGGCAGCGTGGCCGCGGCCCTGGCCCAATCGCCCGGGCACGTGGTGCGGGGCAGCGAAACCGACCTCTACGAACCCATGGCGTCCTACCTGGCGGCCTCCGGCGTGGACGTGCAGCGGGAGTTCAACCCGGCGGCGATGCTGGCGTGGCAGCCGGACGTGGTGGTGGTGGGCAATGCCGTCAGCCGGGGCAACGAAGAACTCGAAGCCGCGCTCGATCACGGCTTGGCGCTGGTTTCCTTGCCGCAGGCGGTGGCCCAGTGGCTCATCGGCGAGGCGGCGAGCTACGTCGTCAGCGGCACCCACGGCAAAACGACGACGACCTGCATGCTCACCCACATCCTGCAGGTGGCGGGCCGCCAGCCGGGGTTCATGATCGGCGGGCTGCCGGGCAACTTTGAAGTCAGCTGCCGCCCGGCGGCGGGCGAGAACCCGATCTTTGTGAGCGAAGGAGACGAATACGATTCGGCGTACTTCGATAAGCGGAGCAAGTTCATCCACTACCGGCCCCGGGTGGCCATTGTGAACAACATCGAGTTCGACCACTCCGACATCTTCCGCGACCTGGAGGACGTAAAGCGCACCTTCCGGCACTTTGTGCGGCTGGTGCCCCGGGGCGGGCAGATCATTGCGGCGGCGGGCGATGCCAACGTGGACGATGTGCTGCGCACCGATGCCTATGCCCCCGTGGTGCGCTTTGGGATTGAAGCGGGCGACTGGCATGCCCGCCACCTGAAGGCCGTGGGCGACCACACCACCTTTGATATCTGGGAAGACGAGACCCTGCACGGCACCATTGACCTGCCGGTTTCGGGGGATTACAACGTGCGCAACTGGGTGGCGGCCACGGTGGCCGCGCGGTACGCGGGGGTGAACTTTGCCACCATTCAGCAGGCCGCGCAGAGCTTCATCCTGCCGCGCCGCCGGCTGGAAGAAGTGGGCACCTGGCACGGTGCCACGGTGGTGGAAGATTTTGCCCACCACCCCACGGCCATCGCCCTGGCCCTGCGCGCGCTGCGGCAGAAGTATCCCGGGCGGCGGCTGGTGGCGTGCTTCGAGCCGCGCAGCAACACCACCACGCGGAACCTGTTTCAGCGCGAGTTGGCCGAGGCTTTCGCCGAGGCCGATGCGGTGCTGATCGGGGCGCTGGACCGCCCGCACCGGTACACGGATGCCGAACGGCTAAACACGGCGGCCCTGGTGGAGCAGTGGCAGGCGGCGTGCAAGCAAGCGTGGGCGCTGCCGCTGGAGATGCAGGGCCAGGCCGACTGGGGCGGGGAAGTGGAGCGCGTGCTGCGGGAGTGGGTGCAGCCCGGGGATGTGGTGGCCGTGCTGACCAATGGCGACTTTGGGGGGCTGCGGCGGCGGATCAATCAAGCTTGCGTTTTGTCTTCCCCATCCGTCTAAGCTCATGAGATGCAGGGAGCAGCTGTAAGGTCACTTACCCTGTTGGTCGTGCTGGTTGCGCTGGTTGGTTGTCGGGAAACGGGGCCCAAGCAGGAGATCCCTGGCTCTGCCAGTGCAAAGCCGTCTCAGGCAAATGGGGAGCAGCAGCCTGTAGCCTATGTGGAGGAGTCAACTTCTTGGATTGCCTTCAGCAGCCACTTTCCAAAGAAGATCGGTCCGTATGCTGACGCAGGTGAAAGCCAGATCACCATTGCTGATAAGGCCACTGGCATAAGATTCTTGTTGTTGTTCTCCCCATGGACCGCAAAGCAGTTGGAGTTAGCTGAGCGCGAGTTGGGCGAGGAAGTCACCCTGGGCGATCGGCCAACGAGGCCGTATCTGCAAGCGGTAGGCGTTTGGGACGAGGGCAGGTGGCATTTCGCCTCGATCAAGGGTTATGCGACGGTGCCAATGATGCAACTGCAAGTGAATCCTGCTTCCGCTTTGAGTCATGAAGGTGATGCTGAGCGGCCAAATGATGTCTGGATTCAGGTCGTTAATGGCCATGCGATGCTGTTTCTAGCGTACGGTGAGAATCTTGAGTTTGGGGTTTTCCACTTGGATTGGGATCGAGAGTCAAGGTCGATTGACTTGCTCAATGAGCCGACACTAAGCGAGGACTTCTATGCCGAGTTCAAGAGTCTGGGCGAGTACTTGAATAGCAGGCGGATTCAGCAAAACGGAATTCAAATTGAGACGGAGTAGCGGACCATGTCATCTTTTGAAGCTCAGTGCAAAACTGATGCCGATCGTCTACTCGAGAGCACGTTCGCCAGCTTGCGGTTACATTATCGTAACGAGTTGCTGAGGATTTATGGTAGCGACTACCAGTTGTTCTTGAATGCCCCTCAGTTTAAGGGCCTGGACGGCCTGGCGCTGGGCAACATCGATGAGCATATTGCAGCGAGAATACTTGACATTGAAGGCTTCGATATGTCAACAACGGAGCAGGAGGAATTGTCTTTAGTGGGCATAGCGCGTGCACTGCCCTTTACACTTGTTTCTTTGCTACTTCTCGAAGAATATCACCTAGAAAGCCTAAGCTATTTTGTATACACTATTCGCGAAGAAGCGGCAATGAGGAGTGTGGTTCGATCTCTGAGGCAACTGGAGATTTCTGATCGGTGCATTGTCGCCTCGGCTATGAGATTTGCCCTAGTGTGCTACACCTACTTTGGAATAGGAGCAGGTAGTCGAAAAGACTGCTACATGCTAAGCGCCGATGAATCAGTTATGCGACTTATTGCAATGAGCTTTAAGTAGCAGCAATTCCAGGCCAACTCCAACCGCATGTCTGCCAGCGTGGACCCCCTGGGCAACCGGATCACCTATTCGTATGACCTCGCCGGGCGGCAAATTGCCCTGCGCAACGAGCTGAACCTAGCCACCACCAGCCATACTTTTGCTCGGTGGGCACGGCCGGGTCTGTGAACGCGACGGCGAGATCTTCCTTGGAGTAGAATTCCCTAATCTATAGGTGTGAAAATGAATGCTCTGGGATTTGTGAGCCTGGTGTTGTGTGGCCAACATTTCGAGGTGCGTGTACATCGAGGTTCAGAAACTGTCGTAGTGCCCTTGCCTAAGTCGACAGGAATTCCAGTTGTGAGTGTCTTGAACAACGAGCTTGACTTTGTTGTAGCAGGTGAATTCCAAGGTTCGCATGGACTAAAGCCTGGTGAGGCTTTCTATTTTCAGGGGTCTGGCCGGACTTCGACGGCGATCGCTCCTCCTAACGGCAGCAGGATACTTGCAAGCACTTCATCTGGCTTCATTATTGTAAGTTTCGTTGGGCAAAGGGCAGAGCAAGATGTAGTGCTCGGCACCTGGGACCAGCGCACGGGGGTAGAAGTGTCACTTCACCGATACAACACTTTTAACGAGCTTGCCGCGGATGCGATGTTCGGCAATTCTGTTCAGTTAAGTGAGAAGGGGTTTAAACCATTTTCGCCATTTCACCTTATAGGAGTGAATGGAAATTGGTTCTCCCAAGAGTTTGGACTGTTGTCTTATACTCATGGAGGAAGAACACTTACTTTGAGGGATGAGGAGATATCACTAAAGCCAGGGACAGTCGTAAATTTCATTACTGGCAACTCACGTATGGCTGGAGTGTCTATTACCAAAGCTTCAACCAAACATCCCTTGAATCACTATTGGGGTCCCATGTCTCGTATGATTGAGTTTCATCAGTCCGAATGGATGGCCGTAATGATTCTCGATCTCAAGACAATGAAGGTCGAAAGGTTTCTAAACAATACCTTTGCCGCCTATTTCCCAGATGAGTATTCGGTCATTGATCTGGTGAACCGGCGTTTGTCAAACTGATGTAGTGCACACTTCTACCGGCTGAGTGCCATTGCATGTGTTTCATCTCCACGTCGGTGTATTCGTCCAATTCCAATCGGATGTCGGCCAGTGTGGACCCGCTGGGCAACCGCACGTCCTACACCTTCGATCTTGCAGGCCAGCAAACCAGCCGTCAAGATGCCCGGGGCAACCGAATCACGTATTCGTATGACCTCGCCGGACGGCAAATTGCCCTGCGCAACGAGCTGAACCTGGCCACCACCACAAGCTCTCCCGGCGCGCCCGTTGCGCCGGCCCCACCCCATCCGTCTAAGCTCATGATATGAAGCCGACCGTTCTTCTGGGCGCATTTGCGCTCGCCCTCGCCGTCATCCCGTCCATCTCTCACACCGCCCCGGCCGAGCCGCTCAGCCGCAACGTTATCCAGAACGGCATGGTGAAGGGCTACGACACCGACACCATGATCGGGGTGCTGGACAGCATCCGAGTCGAAGCAGAGGAGGACGAAGAGATCGGCGGCCTGGTCTTTGAGCACGACGGCTGGGAAGGCAAGGTCTTCGCCTATGACAAGAACGGCGAGATCCTCGACCTCGGCGACGAAGATGCCACCTTCTGCATGATGCAGGCGGGCAAGGCGATAGACGAAGACGACATGGACCTCGCCGCGATCAACCAGTTCAACTGGGATTCGCACTGGGTGCGCGCCTACTACAACGATGAGAGCGAGATGTTCGTCGAGATGGACATCGAGCTGAGCGGCGGCATGACCCAGGCCAACCTGAAGAAGCTAGCCCAGAACTTCATCGAGTCGGTGGACTCGGCCGAAGCCGCCTTCTTCGGCGAATAATCCCCGCCCCCAACGCCAAACACTCCCGCACGGGCAAGACGCCCGGCGGGAGTGAGAAGCGAGAAGCAAAACCGCTTACGGCTCGATGAACGACGGGGTCCAGCCCTTCACTTGCACCGACGAACCACCCTGCGTGGCCGGCGGCCAGTTCAGGAAGCCCGCGCCGCCGATGGTGGGGTGCGGCTGGCACTGGTTGCTGGGGTTGCCCCAGGCTGTCTTGCGCCACTTCACGTGACCATCAAGGTAGGCGATGGTGGTGCCGTCGTTGTTGCCGCCCATGGGTGCACGGCCGTTGCCGGTGCCGATCCAGCCGCCATCCGGGCAGGTCTGGGTGCGGCTGTAGAGCTCGTCCAGTTCGTCGCCTTCGATTTCGGAGTCCGTGGCTTCCAGGATGAAGAAGGAGTCGGCCGGGGCTTCCCAGCTCGTCATCACCGGGCCTTCATCGGCGATGTGCTCGTTGTAGGCATAGGTGGCGTAATAGGCAAACGCCGGTCGGCCCTCGGCATCCACCGTGCGGGTGAGGCCCCACGAGACATCCCAGCCCTGGGCTTCGGCGAAGGTGACGCGCGGGTTGCTGCCGGATTCACTCAGGTACTGCAGCTTCGGCGACGGCGCGTTTTGGCCCACAAAGATGCCCTGCTTGCCCGTGATGTGGCTGCCCGGCTTCTGCTTGATGTACGGGGTGAAATGGAACATCCAGTACCAGCTGCCGTTGCTGATGGTGCGGCCATTCCAGATGCCGCCGTTGGCCGGAAGCGTGTCATCGTAGTCGGCGGCGTACATCATGCCCGCCAGGCCCATCTGCTTGAGGTTGCTCACGTTGCTGGCCTGCTTGGCGGCCGCCTTGGCCTTGGCAAAAACGGGGAAAAGAATCGCAGCCAGGATGGCGATGATCGCAATCACCACCAAGAGTTCGATGAGAGTAAACGCGCGGCGCACACGGAGAATGTGAGCGCGGAATGTTAAGGCCGCGTGATGGCGATGTTAAGAGTCGGTTAACCCGGCTTTAACAACTCGAAACCCGGAGTATTGCCAGGGCTAGGCGGGCGGGGCCGTTTCGCCAGGCAGGGTGAAGCGGCCGTATTCGTCGTCGGGCTCCACGTGCACCATCACTTTGGCAATCAGCGGAAGCTCGTCCCGCACCCGCTCGTGCACCGCGTGGGCCAGGTCGTGGCCTTCCCGCACGGTCAGGTCGCCATCCACCAGGATGTCGAGATCCACAAAGTAATCGAACCCGTGCCGCCGCACCCAGCAGCGGTGGGTGCCGCGCACCCCGGGCACCTGCTCGGCCACCCGCCGCACATCCTCGCCCAGCTCTTGGTAGGGCACGGCATCGGTCAGGTCTTCCCACGCCGAGCGAAGCAGCAGGGTGCCATTGACGGCAATGACCCCCGCCGCGACCAAGGAAGCCCAGTCATCCGCCGTGGCGTAACGGGGGCCGCCGACGAGGGCAATGGTGATGCCCACAAATGCCGCCGCTGAGGTGATGGCGTCGCTCTGGTGGTGCCAGGCGTCGGCCTTCACGGATTGGCTATCCACCGCCTCGCCCACCTTGCGGGTGCGGCGCGCCAGCAGAAACTTGACCAGCATCACGCCCAGCAGCACCGCCAGGGTGTAGGGGGCAGGCACCGCGTGGGGGGTGCGGATTTCGTGGATGCTAGTGACGGTGATGCCCACGGCGGCGGCCAGCAACAGCAGCGAGATGCCAGCGGCGGCCACCGTTTCGGCGCGGCCCCGACCGTAAGGGTGCTGGCTGGTGGCGGGGCGGCGGGCCACCCGCAGGCCCATGAGCACGAAGAGGCTGCCGAACACATCCGTGGTGCTCTCAATCGCGTCGGCGATGAGGGCTTGGGAATGCCCCAGCACCCCGGCCACCCCCTTGATGAGGGCCAGGGTGCCGTTGGTGAAGATGCCCAGCACCGTGGCCTGGCGCGCCCGATCCAACCGGAGAGTCCGGTCGTTTTGCATTGCCGTGAGCTTACTCAGCCCCGATGAGTTCGAGGAAGCGGGTGGCGGCGGCGGGCTGCTTAAAGAAGAACAACGACGGCTCGATGAGCTCCAGTTCGCTGATGCACCACTGACCCTGCGCGTCTTCCATCAGGTCCAGCCGGGCGTAGAGCGGGGTACTGGGGAGCGTGGCGAGGACGCGCTGCCACAATTCGGTTTCGGCGGGGGTGGGGGCGTCCGGGCCGGCCACGGATTCGTCGTCGTTATCGAAGCGTGGGCGCTTGATGACCACGTGGCTGGGTTCGCCGCCCAGGCAGACGATGGAGCGCTCGCCGACGGTGTTGACCGAAGGGAAGAACGGCTGCACCATCAGCGGGCGCTGGGCCAGGATTTCTTGGGCGAAGGCCTCGGCTTCGTCGGCTTGGTCGGCGGTGAAGAGGCGGGTGAGCTCGCTGCCGGCGGAGATGGCGGGCTTGAGCACGAACTGCGGCCAACCCTGCGTGAGGTCGGGGAGGTGGATGGTGGCGCCGGCTTCGGCCCAGCGGGTGGGGACCACGGGCAGGCCGTGGCGTTCCAGGTCTTGCAGATAGCGCTTGTCCAGGTTGTTTTGCACCATGGCGGCGGGGTTGCGGAGGGTGCCGAGCGGGGCAACGCGGGCCAGCCAGGCGCGGAACTCTTGCACCCGGCCCGGGTAATCCCAGCACGAGCGGAGGATGATGCGGTCGAAGTCCGGCCAGGGGATGGTGGGGTCATCCCAGGCGGCCATGGTGGCCTGGTGGCCTGCCGCCTCGGCGGCCGCGAGGAAGATGGGCTCGTCGTGGTCGGGTTCGGGCAGGGGGTGGCAGGTGACGAAGGCGATCCGCACGGTTCATGCTAGCGCACGGCTGCGTTCAGGGGCGACGAGGCCCAGCCCCTTTTCGGGGCCATGGAGAGGGTCGGTGCGAAGTGTCAGGGGCGCCACAGGAACAGGAAGGGAATGAGGGCGTTCAGTGCCAAGAAGAGGAAGAACAGCCGTCGGAAACTGGGGGGCTCCCTCTTGATATCCGGCAACAGGGCGAAGCTACACAAAACCACCAGAATCGATCCAAGAAATCCACAAGCGGCGAGAGCGAACGTAAAGGAATCCTGGCCAGCTACATTCCAGCCTTGCTGGATGCAGACTGCCACTGACGTGAGGACTAGCAGTGGCGACGCCATGAACCACAGCGTTAGTCTTCGCGTGGCAACTGTGAGGATACCTTTTTGTGGTGTCTCAAGGTGTTTCATTGATGCTGAGAAGATTCTTCAATCACTTGTTAATAGTCGTTGTCTAGGGCAATGACTGCGAGCGTAGATCCCCCAACAGAATAGACTAAAAATGAGACATTGAGGAGAATCATGATCTTGAACAGGTTCAAGAAGAGAGTGGGTTCTCGCTTTGCGTTCGGCAACTCTCGCAATCCCCATAGGACCACGCTCAAGCCGCCGGCTATTGAAAAGCAGCCGAATGGGAGAGCAACGGGCAAAGACTGCCCGTCAAACTTTCCGAAGGCGACAACGAGAGTGCCAAGTACAACCGAAATCAATGGAGACGCCATCCCCCAGATGACCAGCCGGCGCATGGCCGGTCTCAGTTGGGTTTCGCCTTCTGCCTTGAGGTAGTTCATCTATTCAGATTTCCTTGCAAGAGTCACAAATCCTCTCGATCCTGACTTGGGACGCCTGTAGGCCCGCGTCGGTCGCACGAGGAATCAGAGTTAGTCATTGGCAAGCTCCATGGCAATCACACTTGCAAAGCTAACGAAGCAAAGCAGGAAACCCAAGTTTAGAAAAAGCAGGGTCCTAAACGAGCTGATGAAGTCATATGGTTCTTCATTGATGCGAAAGAGAGTGAAGAGCCCCCATGGAATAACGACGACGCTACCAAGGCAGGATAGAAAACCGAAGAGAAACGCAAGGACTGCGATTGGAGGTATAGCCGCAGAGACAATGGCTGCGAGAGCCAAGACGACCGGCGATGCCATCACCCGAATGTACAGGGCGCGTTTCTCTGGCTCGAGATACAGTTCCCGTTTGGATCTCCAGAACTTCATCGCCGTCGCGCCTCTCCACAGCCTCAACAGATTTCGGGGGTTAGGGAGTTCCAAAGCTCATCACTCGCTCCCATCCCGGTGCACATAGGCTCCAAGCCATGAGGTGCCTTCGCCCGCCATGCTTTTCCTCGATCCGCGAGCGGTCATTAAGAAGGTGGCTGCGCCTACGCCTAGCCGGCTGGATCACTCGGAGTTTGATTCTCTTCTCGGGGATCGTCACGCCTGCGCGCCCGGACGACGAAGAGGACCATCAATGCAAGGCTGGCAAGCAGCCAGTAGTTCCCCGTGAACAGGCGCCCTTCCCAAACAAGGTCCACCGCTTTCCCGAGTAGGAGCAGGTCGATGACCATCGCATTGAGCCGGATCTCGGCCATCGGTTTGAGGTGAGATCCCCACGCGTATCCCACCGCGCACCACCACGTCATCATCACAAGCAGCGAGAAGAGAAGGGAATTTCCGTAATGGACCAGCGATGTGTTGTTACCATAGAGGGTCCCATACTCCACCTCATACTCTGATCGCCAGCCAATAGCCATTTGCAACATGCTATGGCCCGGCATGGTTGAGAAGAAGCTCGCGGCGGCCAGCACTCGAGTCAGAACTTGATAGCGTCGAAGCGTCTTGGTTTCCATGCCTGCCGTCCTCAGTTGCACTTTAGTCTATAGCCGCCCATCATAGTCACTTCATCCTGTATAATTGGAAGAGATTCAAGGTTTCCATGGCCATTAGTCTTGGCTTACCCTAACCCTTACTACAATACCATTCTCAAAATCGATCTTCAGGTGCTCCTCCGAAACCAGTCGTTCCTGGTACCCAAAACTAGAGAACTGATTGCTTCCTACGTTTATCAGTGGCTTTCCGCAGATGGATTTGACTTCATCTGCTGTCATACCTACCTTGACGCGGGCCTTGCACGACGAATACAACGGATTGACCTTGTAAATCCGGTACACATGACTGCCCCCTAGCACCAGAACGACAATAGCTGCAATGGCGGCAATAGTCCAGTTAGTTCTGCTCATGAATTGAATTCTACCAAAGTGCACGGGCACCTACCGAAAGGTAAGCGGTGTACTTCAATTTGCCACCCAAGTGCTTGGAACTGCAAGCTCCGGAAAGAGGACTGAACCTCACATTGCCCTCGGACCCTGCATCCCGCTCCCGCCGCGCTCCGTCTCAATCTACGTGCGCCGAATCTTGCTGTGGCTGCTGCTGCTGTGCCTGCCCCTGGCCGCCCGGGCCGAGTACTTCTACATCAACCAATTTGACGTAGACCTCAACCTGCAAAAGGACGGCGACATGCTCGTCCGCGAAGATATCCAGGTCACCTTCACCTCCCCGCGCCACGGCATTTTCCGCACCCTGCCGGTGGAGATGCCCACCCCCAGCGGATATAAGCGCCTGGTGCTGGTGGACGACATCCAGGTCAGCGACACCACCGGCAACAAGAGCGAGATGAAGGTGGACAAGGAGGGCGCCAACCTCAAAATCCGCATCGGCGACCCCGACGCCTACGCCCCCGTGGGCCAGCCCGTCACTTACACCATCCAGTACCGCGTGGCGGGCATGCTCAACCGATTTGAAGGCACCGACGATTGGGGCCGCAACGTCGAGCTCTATTGGAACGCCCTCGGCACCGAATGGCCGGTGGAGATCCGCAGCAGCCGGGTGAGCGTGCGCTGGCCGGAGGGCGCCAAGCCAGACGAGGTGCGCGCCGTCGTCTTTTGGGGGAGCTACGGCAGCCGCACCCAGGTGAAGCAAGTGGGCACCGGCAACCTCACCGAGCCCACCACCGGCATGCGTATTGACCTGATGGCCAACGGGATGCGCATCAACAACCCCACCTCGCTGCCGCCCTACCAGGGCCTCAGTTTTGCCCTCTCGGTGCCGCCCCAGCTCATCGCGCCGCCCAGCCGGTGGCAAGAGTTCCGGCTCAAATATTCCCACCTCATGTGGATCATGGTGCCCGCCGGGGTGGGGGTGGCGTTCCTCCTCATTTGGTTCATTTGGGGGCGCGACCCCATCCACGCCCGCCGCGAAGCCATGGCCAGCGTGCCCGATGACATGACCGGTGCCCTGGCGGGGGCCCTGGCGGATGGCAAGTTCGACCAGGATGACCTCTCGGCCGTCTTTGTCTCCTTGGCCAAGAAAGGGAAGCTGGTGCTGCACCACGATGGTCACAACGACTACATGCGCCTGACCGGTGACACCAGCACCAACAACCTGGATGAGCTGGAATCTTATGTGCTGAGCCTGCTGATCCCGAACGGGCCGACCATCTTTAAGGTGGACCTGATGGAGTGCGTGGCCCCGCACATGTGGCAGATCAAAGCCAAGGCCTTTGGCGAGCTGGTGAAGCGCGGCTACTACCGCAGCAACCCGCAGAGCGTGACCCTGGCCTGGGGGATTGTGGGCTTCATCCTGCTGGCGGTGGTCTCGCTGGGGGTGTGGTCCATCACGCCGTACTACATCCGCGAAGTCACCTTCGCCGGCTTCTTGGTGGGGCTGGCGGCGCTGTGGTGGTTTGCCCGGGCCATGCCGCGCCTTACGCGCCGGGGGAGCAAGGCCTACACGCACGTGCAGTCGTTTGCGGAGTATCTGGATAACGCGTTTCCGCACCGGGCCAAGCTGGGTGGGCGCGTGATGGACCAAACGCTGTACGAGGATTACCTGGACCACGCGGTGGCGTTCCGGCGGGCGGGGCGGTGGTCGCGGGCCTTCCATCAGGCGGGGGTGGTGCGTCCGCCGTGGTTTGTGGGGGCCGGGCCGGTGAGCGATATCGAGACGCTGGGCTCGGATATCGGCAGCTTTGCCAGCGAGATGGGGCGGGCGGCCAGCACACCCCCCAAGAGCAGCGGCGGCGGCGGAGGGAGCTCCGGGTTTAGCGGCGGGGGCGGCTTTAGTGGCGGTGGCTTCGGCGGCGGCGGCGGCGGGAGCTGGTAGAGGGCGGTTTTTCGCTACTTGGATTGCCCTTGACTGGACTTCCTGCGGAATTCCTCAATGTATGCATCCGCTTCCGCTTCCTCTATCGGGCCGACAATCTTGCCGTTCTCGATTTTCAAGAAGCGGGCCGCATCCAGTATCTCAGTCCTTAGAATGTAGGTGCCATTCTCCAATCTGTTCCAGCTGAATTCACTATAATGCAATTCATCGGTCCAATAGTACTCTCCCAGTTGAGGGCACTGGCTTGGTGTTTTGCCAACACACTCTTTGACCGCATTCTCGTACTCATCTTGAAATCCAGTATATATCTTGCAAATCGCGAAGAGAGAGAAAAGAGTGCTGGCTACCAAAACGCCTGTAGCGATGATAGCTCCAGCTGCGTACCGCCGGGAAATTTTGGCTACACGAGCCAGCTCCGCGTCTTGTTCAGGCGTGTTTGGACTGCTCACTTTGCTGCCTGGCGCGGCTGTCTCATTGGTTGAAGGCCCTTTGCTAGATCATGCAAAGCTGCAGTCCCATAGTCACTTGATATCAGACCGATACAAGTTCCTTCCTTCTCCACAGTCACTATGCTCATGCCTGGCTTTAAGGAAAACGACAGGTAGCCCTGCCCGACGACTTGCCCAATATTGGCCGCGCAACCATCTGCGATCGCCGGTACTAAGAACAACTCCAGAACTTTCCCATCACGATCCTTCATGGACAGCCTGAGTGCCTGTCGTCCGGGACGGCCAGGCCACTCGGCCAGCTGCGGCACCCATACAAGCTTTGCCTTCTGGATGATTAGAGTGCTTGCCTGGCTTGGCACATACACCTGAAATTGGATCCGGTGTAAATCGGCTGGAAGCTCAATCTCCTTCGGATTCCAATTCAATGCGCTGGCTTGCGCATTCAGAAGAGCGAAGCATACGAGACTCGTGCTCATACTTAGTCCTGCACCTGCGCGCCGGTGTCCATGTTCCGGGTTTCGATGACGTTGCCGAGGGTATCAGGCATGAAGAGCGTCTTCACCCCGCCTCGGTTCTCGCACAGCACCTGGCCCTCGACCGTCGTGTATCTCACTGCCATCGGCATCTAGCTGATCCCTCCCAGGTAATCCGTGCCATCCCACACATACGTTGTGGTTCCGGAGGATACTTGCATTCTACGCCGTAAACCATTGCCGTCGTACGCATAGATGGTGCGTGCCGCGCCAATTTGTTGCAAAGTCATGCGGTTTTCCCGGTCGTAGGTGGATGTCGTCCGCGCTGTTCCCACTTGCTCCACCGTCATGTTGCCGTTGTTGTCGTGGGTATAGGTGGTGCGGGTGGTGCCTTGCTGCATGGTCGTCAGGCGCTGGGCCGCGTTGTAGGTCATAGTTTGGGGCGAGGTGCCTTCCTGTAAACTCAGCTGTGGATGCCTCTCATGGGTGCAGTGATTTAGTGGACGTCGTGAGGCAACCGCAAAAAGAACTCGACTGAATCTTATCGGTTTCGGCGAGCACCTAGCCTATTCACTTCTACCATGGCTTCGTGATGAGGGATTAAGCCAATAACTACTCCGTGCTCGATCAGAAGGTAGTAGTTGCCATCAAGATACTCTGTCTTCAGCACACAACTGTCCTTGCCTAGAGTCTCCAAAGCCACATGCTTTTGTTCCTGTAAGTTTGTCCATGTAAACTTACTCAATACTTGGCAATGCGCGACATATTTGCCTTCGCAACTAGCGACTTCGCTTCTAAAGTCATCGTGGAACTGAGCAAAGCTTTCGAAAACAAAAAATGCTGTAACACATGCCAGAGTCAGTACTGTACCTGTAACAATCCACTGCTTCAAGCTTTTCGTCATTACTCTCCAATCCATGGCAATATGGGATAATCATTGCTTTCGTCCTCTTCTAATTTGATCGAATTACTTCGGCAGCAGTCTTCGCAACTAACGCAGGATAGGACATTAGCGCACCTCTGCCCTATACCGTTGTTAGCAATATCTCGCCCAGAGAGGCCCTGTTTAATAAACCTGGACCTATACCACTTACACAGGTGGAGTGGAAGCATGCTGGCAGGCCCTCCAGGGATTACAATCGGTAGCCATGGGGGTGCGTCATATTTGCCGAGACCCCTGCATAGGTTCATTAGCAGCTGCACAAACTCGAACGCGTATGCATTTACGATGCAAGGAGTAAAGCGCTTGACGGTGCAGTAAAAATAACAGTGCACCATGTGGTCGCCCTCACTGCCAAAGCGTTTAAATGACTCACGTAAGATAAGACCTATCGTTACTGCGCATGGCCAGGTCGTAGGGGGAAAAATGCTAGGCAAGGTGCCAGTTGGGTCTACAAATCGAGTTGGGACAGATGATACGTAGGAATACGGCAACTCCATCGGCCACAACGGATCCACGGTCTGCCAGCGTCCCAAGTTCGGGCGGTAGTAGCGCGCGCGGACATAGCTGGGCTGCCCGGCTTGGGTGTAGTACCCCCACACCCCGCAGAACCCAAAGGGGCTGGGGTTGGTGCCCGTTTGGGTGCGCACCTCTCCGTACGGCCAGTAAGTGGTGGAGCAGGTCTGCGCGCCGGTGTCCATGTTCCGAGTTTCGATGACGTTGCCCAGGGTGTCAGGCATGAAGAGCGTCTTCACCCCGCCTCGGTCCTCGTGGAGGATCTGTCCGTTTACTGTGGTGTAGTTCACAACGGGCATCTGTTGCGCTCCTGCAGGTAGTCGGTGCCGTCCCCGACTATGGTTACTGTAGCACTTCCGTCCTGGATTCTACGACGTGAGCCATCAACGGCTAGCGCAAGCATGATGCGTACCGCTCCTAAGGTCATTCGCCACATTCGAGCGAAGACAAGGGAATCTCCTTTTGGGGATGCATTGAGATGTTGACCATGACGAACTTATCAACCGGAGCTATTCCGACATTTCGCTGTAGGTTCCTAGGACAATAGTTGAGCCCTCGGTAGTCGGTATCCTCCTCATCGTACCGCGCTCAAAGCGCTCTGGAGCAATGCGTATAAAGTTCAGGTCGCCCTCTTTCAAGGCCGATCTCCTTTGCCCAGACATGTAGAGGCCGTTTGCGGTTACAAATGCGTCCCAGCGTTCGTCGATAAAGAACTTCTGCCTTTCTACCAATTTCGCCAACTCAGGGGGTTTGACTCCGGGGAAGAAGTAGTAGATGATTCCGTCTTTACTCACTTCTCGCTTAACCTTGCTGAAGATTGGCGCCGATTCTTGGGGCAGCAAAGGAACTTGTGAGTTGCCCGAGGACTGGGTGGCTATAGTCCGGCAACCAGCGGTCAGAACTAGGAGAAGGAAGCAAGGGGCGAGCGAATGCTGAATCATATACGGAGACCACCTCCTTCCAGTTATGATACTACTCTGACAGTACAAAGGTGGATCCGGTACGCCTCGCCATGAGTGAAACGAAGTTGTCCACGACGTTGAGCGGGTAGAGCCTCATAATGATCAGCCACTCGGACCGATCGGAAGTCGTGGAGGTAAGGGACAGCTTGAACCTTGTAGTCCGATCATGGACCTTGAAAGTGCTGCTAAGAAACACTTCCATCACGGCGTACCTTTCGGGCTCGCACGTCTTTGAATAGGTGCGTGGCAAAGCAACGGACCAGGATTGAGCCTTGACTGAGTTGATGGTCAGGCGAGCGACGTAGCGTTGGTTCGGCTTCGTCCCGGACCTCGAAAGTTCAATCGTCTTCGCCGCTCCGTTGATCTTGATCTCGACGTTGACCTCACGATCTAAGAAGTCCGTGTGAGACAGGGACTTAACGAAAGCAGAGATCGCCGACGCGGCGGTGTCTTGCGGTTCGCGCTGGGGGTGCGGGGCGAGGAGGGCCGCAGATAGGAGCGGAGCTGACGTCAGAAGAAACATGGCGATCTAAAATGGGGTTACGAGCTTTGACGCTCGATCTATGTACACGCCGTGCGCAATGTGGACCGCTCCATTTGACATGACGATGACGGTTGGGCCGGTGATTGTGTAGCCGCCTTCGTCCTCACTTCGGCCGTAGACTAACACCCAGTTTCGCCGGCTGATCAATAGACGTGTTACCCTCTGATCCATCAAAGAATCTTTAGGGTAGAGCAGCTTATATCCTTCGATCTTCTCGGTGTACGAACTGTCAAATCCAGAAAGAAACCTGAAATCACCATGGAAAACGAGGCCAAGGGCTAGGATCAGCGTTAGCAACGTCTTGGCGCAGACTTTCAGTACCTTTTTCCATCGGTTCTCGGGCGGGTCATTGCTCGGCATGATGAATCAGTCTCCCTTAGCCAAAAGCGTGCAGAAAGTCTACCTTTGTGGCAACAGGATTGCATTCTGCGCAGCAAAGCTAGACGCTCTCTAGCGTTAGCGCCGCCGATTCCTCACCCGCCAGGGTGCCGAGGGCCACGCCCATGCCCCCCATGCGCACGGCGCACACGGTCGTCCCGCTCAGCGCCTGCACAATCGGCGATTTGGTCGGCCCCAGCCCCATAATCCCGCTCCACCGGCGCTGCACCCGGAACGGCACCCCGGGGATGATGATCTCGCGCAGGCAGGCTTCCAGGCGATCTTGAATCGGCCCGGTGGTCACCATGTCGGTGGTGGTCTCCCCGGCAAAGTCCAGGTTGCGCCCCCCGCCAAACAGGATCTGATCGCCCACATTGCGGAAGTAGTAGTAGCCCTCATTAAAGTGGAACGCCCCCCGGAACCGCAACCCGGGGATGGGCTCGGTGACCAGCACCTGGGCGCGGGCGGGGGTCACATCCAGCGCGGGCAGCAGCTGCTGGGCAAAGCCATTGGTGCACACCACGGCCCGGCGGGCGCGCACGGGGCCGAAGGGGCGGGTTTCTAGCCTCACCCCGTCGCCGTCTTCGTCCATCCGGTCAATGAAGGCACCGTGGCACAGGCTGACGCCGCTGGCAATGGCCCGGCGCATCAGCGCGTCCATCATGCAGCCCGTGTGCACCAGCCCCTCGGCGCGGTTGTGGATGAGGTGGCGCGTGCCCCCGAACCCGTATTCGGCCAGGTGCGGCGTGCCGTCTACGTAGGCTTCGGGCTGGCCGGTGAACTCGGCGGCCCAGGCGTTCAGGGTCGGCATGAAGGCGTGGCAGCGGGCAAAGGTGGCGTCATCGGCAATGAGTTCCCAGCCGCCCAGGGGTTCGTAGCCAATGGCGTCGTCCCCCAGGTTCTCGCGCAGGCGGCGCAGGCCGTGGTAGCGGCGGGCCATGAGGGCGCGGACTTCGGCCTCGGGCATCCGTTCCAGGTCATCCAGGATTTCGGTGACGCTGCCAAAGCACGCGAACCCCGCGTTGCGGGTGCTGGCGCCATAGGGCAGGGACCCCCGCTCGAACACCACCACGCGCAGGTCGGGGCGGGCGCGGCGGAGCGCCCACGCGGCATTGAGCCCCACGATGCCCCCACCGATGACGGCGACATCGAGATCACGGAAGTAGGTGTCGTATTCCCAGTGGCTCAGCGACATGGGGTTAGGCTTGCAGGCGGTCCATCAGACGGCCCTCGCAGGTCTGCAGTTCGGTGAGGGTGGCGTCATCCATGGCCTGAATCTGGGCGACGAGGCCATCGAATTGGGCGATGCGTTCGGCGCGGAGTTCACGCCGCAGGCGGCCGGAGACGAAGGCGATGCGCTCTTCGCGGGTCTCGCAGATCAGGGTGGGCACGGGCACCGGGCGGCCATTGTCCACGGCCACCATGATGACGCGGGCGGTGTTGGTGTGGGTGTCGCGACCGGTGGGGAGGTCGGTGGCGGTGACGTCAATGGTGACCTCCACCGAAGTGCGCCCGGCGTAGCTGACGTGGCCGCGCATGGTCACCAGCGCCCCGACATCAATGGGGGTGTGGAAGTCCACGCGCTCGAAGGAGGCCGTGACGCACACACGCCCGGCAAACTTTTGCGCGGTGGCGCTGGCGGTGAGGTCAATCATGCTGAGGATGCTGCCGCCAAAGACTTTGCCCAGCACGTTGGCATCGGTGGGGGTCATGATCTGCGCGAGCTTGAGATGGGTGTCTTGAACGCGCACCTCGGGCTTGGTTTCGCTCACTGGGTTGCTCACGGGGCGGCCGCCTCGACAATGCGGCGGAATCCGGCGGCGTCCAGGCTCGCGCCCCCCACCAGGCCGCCATCAATGTCGCTCTGCCCAAAGAGTTCGGCGGCGTTTTCGGCCTTCACCGATCCGCCGTAGAGCACGCGCACCTTGTCTCGCGCTCCGGCGGGGAACCACTGCCGGATGAACGCGCAGACTCGGTTGGCTTCGTCGGCGGCGCAGGTTTGGCCAGTGCCGATGGCCCACACGGGCTCGTAGGCCACCACGGTCTTCGCCATGTCGCCTTCGGTAAAGCCTTGGAAGGCACCCTCCAACTGCTCGCGGATGACATCCTCGGTGCGGCCGGCTTCGCGTTCGGCCAGGGTTTCGCCCACGCACAGGATGGGCACCAGCCCAACGCCCATCAGGGCTTCCATCTTGCGGCGCACGGTGGTATTGGTCTCGGCGAAGTAGCCGACGTCGCCCGCGTCAATGTCCAGCTTGCCGAAGCGGCCGCGAGTTTCGCTGTGCCCCACAATGCCGTAGAGGGCGCCGGCGTCGTCTAGCAGTTCGGCACTGATCTGCCCGGTGAAGGCACCATTGGGCACCCAGAAGCAGTCCTGGCCACCCGTGGCCACCCCGGCGGGGCAATGGGCCGTGATCTCGGCCAAGAGAGTGAATGGCGGGCACACCACCACCTCGACGGTGGCGGGTAGGCCGCTCAGCTCGGCGACCAAGGCCTGGCCCGTGGCCCTTGTCATGTTCATCTTCCAGTTCCCGGCCACCAACGGCTTGCGCATACGTTTATTGTGGCCGGGAAGAAGGGGCGCAGCTTAGGCGCGGACGACGGTGGGGTCGACCGCGATGTCCACGGTGCCGCGCACGGCGTTGGTCACGATGCAGTAGGCGTCCGCCTTGTGCGCCATGTCCTCGGCCATCTTGATGTGGTCCTCGGTGGCTTCGCCGCTCAGCGTGATGACGGGGCGGAGCGTGATCTTGGTGTACTTGAAGGTCGGACCGTTCTCTTCCACTTCGCCCTGGGCGTTCGTCTCGATGTTGACGAGCGGGAGCTTCCGATTGGTGGCGATGATGCCAAAGGTGATGCTGTAGCACGCGGCAATGGCGCTGGTCAGCAGCTCTTCCGGGTTGGTGGATTGGCTTTCGCTGCCGCCGAATTCGGGCGGAACGCGCAGGTCCATGCCCACATGGGTGCGTTGCGTAGTGGCCTTGCCTTGGCCGTCGCGGCCTCCGGTCCATTGGACTTGCACCGGATACTCGTGGATTTTCGCCATGTCTCTGGTCTACCGCGTCAGGCGTCCCGATGTCTCGGGAGCGGGGCGCATGGCTGGGGTATTGTTTGGGTCTCGCTGGGCGTCGTACCCAAGCGGTGAAGGGAACGGTCTGCAAAACCGTGATGCAGCGGTTCGAGTCCGCTCGACGCCTCCAACCTTGTTGCGTTCCCGCGAAAAACAGTTAGGCGCCGTAGCCAAGTGGTAAGGCAGAGGACTGCAAATCCTTTACGCGGCGGTTCGAATCCGCCCGGCGCCTCCAACTTCCTTCCTACTCCGTTTGGCGGCAAGTCCCGCCTTTTGCGCCCCTCTTGGGGGCTGAATCGTCTAAGTTATTGACATGGCCTTGCGGCGACTCATCCTTTTTGTAGCGGTGCTGATGGCGGCCCTGATGGTGCCGGCCTTCATCCCGCAAAACCGCCCCACAATGACTCTCGAGGTCGAAGGGCGCGGCCGCATTGTCATTGAGATGTATCCGGACAAGGCCCCGAAGACGGTGGGGCACATCCAGGGTCTGGTGCGCCGAGGCTTTTATGACGGGCAGCGCTTCTTCCGGGTGATCACCGAGCCGCGCCCCTATCTCATCCAGACCGGGGACCCGGCCAGCCGCACCCAGGCGATGGACAGCGCCAACATGGGCAGTGGCGGCAGCGGGGCCCGCGTGGCTTACGAAGATAGCGGCCTGCCGAACGACACGGGCTACGTCGGCCTGAGCACCCTCCCGCGCGACCGGGACAGCGGTGACAGCCAGTTCTACATCCTCCTTGGCCCTTCGCGGTTCTTGGATGGCCAGTACACGGTGTTTGGCCGCGTGACGCAAGGGATGGACGTGGTTCGCTCCATCCAACTGGGCGATCGCATCACCTCGATTCGCTAATCCTCCTCGGTTTCCCGCTCATCGGCCCGTTTCCTCGGCTAGAATGAGCGGGCAACTATGGCTTCGGGCGGCACCTCCTCGGCATCGCTGACGCGTCGGCTTTTGGGCCGCGTGGCGGCGGGCTTACTGAGCGTGCTATTCGTGGCGTTCGTCACTTTTATGGCCGACGAACTGGCCCCCGGCGATGCCGCGATGGCCATCCTGGGCGAGAAAGCCCGCCCCGAGCAGATCACCGCGATGCGCAAGCAGATGGGGCTGGACCGGCCGGTGGCGGTGCGCTTTATCGAGTACGTGGGCAACGCGGCGCGCGGCAACTTTGGGAACTCCTACTTCGGTACCCGCGAGCCCGTGAGTGAGCTGATTGGCCGCTCTCTGCCCATCACGGCGATGCTGGCGATCCTGGCGATTGGGGTGGCGGCGTTGATTGGGATTACGCTTGGATCGTTGGCGGCGATCTTTGAAGACCGGTGGCCCGACCGGATCATCCTGGCCCTCAGCACTTTGGGGGTTACGGTGCCAAACTTTGTTCTTATCCCCATCTTCATGCTCATCTTTGTGTTGAGGATGGACCTGTTCCCCCTCACCTGGGAATCCCCCTTGCGCGGCCCCCTCTTCTTCTATCTCGTGCTGCCGGTGGCGGTGCTGGCAGCCCGTCCGATGGCGGTGCTGACACGCCTGACCCGCGCGAGTTTTGTGGATGTTCTGCGGCAAGAATATATGCGGTTTGCCCGGGCCAAGGGCGTGCCGTTTGGTCAACGGATGTTCAAGCACGGCCTGCGTAACGCCATGCCCCCGGTCGTCACGGCCATGGGCAACTCCTTTGGCATCTTGCTTACGGGTTCATTCATCACCGAGACGGCGTTTGCCATGCCCGGGCTGGGCAAGGCGGCGATTGATGCGATCAAGAAGCGCGACACCCCGGTGGTGATGGCGACGGCCCTGACGGCCGCCGTGCTCTACATCCTGGTGAACCTGATCGTGGACCTGATGCAGCCGGCGCTGGACCCGCGCGTGCGGGAGTCGCAGGTATGAAGCGGCGCGATCCGCTCTTTTGGGGCGGCGTGGTTTTCTTGTTTTTCTTGGTGCTGTTTGCGGTCTTCGGGCCGAACTTGCGCCACAACCCCATCACCCCGGTGGGCACCAACTTTTTGCCGCCGTCGTCGCAGTATTGGCTGGGCACGGATGAACTGGGCCGCGACATCTTTGCGCGTTTGGCCGAAGGGGCGCGGATCTCGCTTTTCGTCGGGTTTGCCGTGCAGGCCATCGCTCTCACGGTGGGCATCATCGTTGGCCTGACTGGGGTGTACGGGCCGCGCTGGTTGGCCGGGCCGATCATGCGCGTCACAGATGCGATGTTCGCTTTCCCCGATATCCTCCTCGCCATCCTCATCATCGGGGTGTGGGGGCTCGGCATCACGCCCGTCATCGTGGCGCTCAGTATCACGGCGTGGCCGGCGGTGGCGCGCCTGGTGAAGACCCAAGCCGCCGCCATGAACGAGCGCGAATTCGTGGTGGCTAGCCGGGCACTGGGGGCGGGCACGGTGTGGACCGTGACCCGACACGTGTTGCCCCACTTGGCCCCGTTGCTCACGGCGGTGGCGATGGTGGAGGTCGCAGGGACGATCCTCGGCGAGAGTGCGCTGTCGTTTCTGGGGATCGGGGTGCAGCCGCCCAACCCGAGTTGGGGGAGCATGATCAACTCCGCACGGTCGGAGATGAATAGCCACCCCATGCTGTTGTTGTGGCCGTGTTTGATTCTCTCGCTGACAGTGTTTGCGCTGAACTTTGTGGGGGATGGCATGCGCCGCCGCCTCGATCCGCGCGCGAGCCAACAATAGCCGAACCAAACCCAGGCCCAGGCGAAAGTTCGCCCCCCGATGTGCCCCGGCAACCCCCGCCGCCCTGTACCGACTAAAATACGGGCATGTGTGGCATTGCGGGGTACGTGGGACCCCAGTCGGCCGTTCCGATTGTCTTCGACCAGCTTCGACGCCTGGAGTACCGTGGGTACGACAGCGCGGGCATTGCCTTCCCGCAAGGGGACCGCATCGGCATCCTCAAGCGCGCGGGAAAGCTCAGCGGGCTCGGCGAGATGCTGGCCCAGGAAACCCCGGTTTCGCACGTCGCCATTGCCCACAGCCGCTGGGCCACTCACGGCGCCCCGAACGACCTGAACGCGCACCCGCACTACGACCAATTCGGACAGATCGCCCTGATCCACAACGGGATCATTGAGAACTACCTGGAGCTAAAAGCCGAACTGGCCCGGGAAGGGGAAACTTTCCAGAGCGAAACGGACACCGAAGTTGCCGCCCACGTCATCGGTCGCCTCCACGCCCAGGGAATGAGCCTGGAAGACGCGGTGCGCCAGTCCCTGGCCAAGTTCCGCGGGGCGTACGCCTTTGTGGTGCTCAGCGCTCGCGAACCCGGCACCATCGTGTGCGCCCGCAATGCCAGCCCGCTGGTGCTGGGCTTCGGCGACGGCGAGAACCTGCTGGCCAGCGACGTGCCCGCGCTCATCCCCTGGACCCGCCGGGTGTGGACCATGCCCGATGACACCGTGGCCGTGTTGACCAAGGATGCGATCCGGGTGACGGACGTGAATGGCCGCCCGGTGGAGCCCGAGCCCGAAGAAGTGACCTGGGACGTGGCCGCCGCCGAGAAGGGTGGCTACGAGCACTTCATGATCAAGGAGATTCATGAGCAGCCGCTGGTGGCGCGGCAGTGCCTGGCCGGACGCCTGACCGACGACAACCGGGTGGCGCTGGATGGCGTCTTTAGCGACCACGTGTGGCAAGAGATTGACCGGGTGAACATCATCGGTTGCGGCACCGCTTACCACGCCGGCCTGATGGGCAAGCACCTCTTCGAGCGCATGTTGCGCCTGCCGACGGACGTGTTCTACAGCAGCGAGTTCCGGTACGGCGACCCGCTCCTCAGCGATCGTTCCCTGGCGGTGTTCATCAGCCAGAGCGGCGAAACTGCCGACTCCCTGGCCGCCTTGCGCCTGTGCCAGCAGCGCCGCATCCGCACGCTGGGCATTGTCAACGTGGTCGGCAGTGCCATTGCCCGGGAATGCGACCGCGTGATTTACACCCAGGCCGGGCCGGAAATCAGCGTGGCCAGCACCAAGGCGTACACCGCCCAGTGCCTGGTGCTGCTGCAACTGGGCATGACCATTGCTCAGCACCGCGAGATGCCGGGAGTGCGTGTGGAAGAAGTGGTGCGCGACCTGCGCCAGTGGCCGGAGCGCGTGGAAGAAGCCCTGACCCTGGAAGACAAGATCAAACGCATTGCCAACGAGTGGGCGGATAGCCGCATGGCGTTCTTCTTGGGCCGCAATGCCGATGCCGCCGTGGCGCTGGAAGGGGCACTAAAGCTCAAAGAAATCGCCTACATCCCCACCCAAGAGGGTCCGGCGGGCGAGCTGAAGCACGGCCCGCTGGCGCTGGTGGAAGAAGGGGTGTTGGCCGTCTTCGGGGCCACCGACCCGTTCGTGCGGGAGAAGCTGGCGAGCAACGTGAAGGAAGTGCAAGCCCGCGGGGGACGGGCGCTCATCATCACCACTCACGATGACGATTCGATGGACGGCGTGGGCGACGAAGTGCTCCGGATTCCGGGCGGCAAAACGCCGTACCTCAATGCCCTGATGAGCGTGGTGCCGCTCCAGTTGTTGGCCTACTACATGGCGCGGGCCAAGAACCTGGAGATTGACATGCCCCGCAATCTGGCCAAGAGCGTCACGGTGGAGTAAGCCGGCGAGTAGGGGACCCAACCGGCGCGAAGATGTAGACTGGAGCGCGTGAACGACACCCTCCAGTCTTGGCTCAAAGGTGAGCTCCAGTCGCTGCGTGACCAGAACCTCTATAAGGTTCCGCGCATCCTCAATTCACCGGCGGGGGGCCGAGTGCAGATGGATGGCCGCGAGGTCATCAACCTCAGCAGCAACAACTATCTGGGCCTGGCCAATGATCCGCGCGTGCGGCAGGCGGCCGAGGAAGCCATTGAGCGCTGGGGCGTGGGCGCGGGGGCGGTGCGCTGGATTGGCGGCACCATGGAAGTTCACGACGAACTCGAGCGCAAACTGGCGGAGTTCAAGCATGTGGATTCGGTGCTGGTGTTCACCGGTGGCTTCACGGCCAATAGCGGCTGCATTCCGGCGGTGGTGACGAAGGAAGACGTCATCATCAGCGACGAACTGAACCACGCGAGCATCATTGACGGCGTGCGCCTGAGCGCCGCCAGCTACAAGAAGAGCGACGGCTGGGTGTATGCGCACAAGGACATGGACGCCCTGGAAGACTGCCTGAAGCGCGCCCAGGGATTCAAGAAGCGCATGATCATCACGGACGGGGTGTTCAGCATGGATGGCGACATTGCGCCCCTGCCCGAGATCGTGGCCCTGGCCGAACAGTACGACGCCTTTGTCATGGTGGACGACGCCCACGCCAGCGGGGTGCTGGGCAAGAACGGGGCGGGCACGGCCAGCCACTATGACCTCTACGGCCGGGTGGATATCCAGCTCGGCACGCTCAGCAAGGCGCTGGGGGTGATTGGCGGCTACATCGCGGGTTCGCACGAGCTCAAGGATTGGCTGATCAACCGGGGCCGCCCGTACCTCTTTAGCACCGCCCACCCGCCGATGGTGGCGGCGGCGCTGATCAAGGCGCTGGAGATCATGCAGACCGACCCCACGCCCATGGAACGCCTGTGGAGCAACGCCCGCCGGTGGAAGGCGATGCTGAACGAAGCCGGATTTGACACTATGGGCAGCGAGACGCCCATCACGCCGGTCTACGTGGGCGACGAAGGGGCCGCGCAGCGAATGGAGCGCATGCTTTGGGACGAGGGGGTCTATGCCCTGGCGATCGTCTATCCCACGGTGGGGCTGGGCAAGGCACGCATCCGCACGATGCCGAACGCCACCCACACCGAGGAAGATCTCGATCAGGCGCTCCGGGCGTTTGTGAAAGTGCGCGATCAGCTCGGCGCTGTGCACTAAATCTGGGTGGTGAGTTCGACCCGCCGGCCTTCCGTGGTCGGCGGGGTCCTCTCCAGAGAGCGAGGGTTCGACGGGAGGAGGTAACCCGTCTGTATTGCAGGATAAAGGAAAATCCTGCTCATTGCCTTGAGTTATCCACAGTCTTCGCGCACGGGATTGTAAAAACTGACTTAAAGTGGACGAATGTCTGCTATATTGAGCGGTATGGATCGACGCCAGACCCTCGTCATGCTCATCAAGGCTGCAATGGAATCCACCGTTGCGGCCGCCCGTGCCACCGCGCCCGACAAACTCACCTGGTCACCGGATGGCAAGGCCCGTTCGGTGCTGGCGCAACTCACCGAATGCGGCCAAGCCTGCGAGTGGTTTGCCTCGGTTCTGAATGTGAAAGGGGAAGGCGTGGCCTTCGATCCGGAATCCTTTGCAGCGGCCGGTGCCGCACAACTCGCCGCCACGGATCTGGATGTGGTGGAGGCCGATGTACGGCGTAATACCGATGCCTTCTGCGAGGCGATCACCAACCTCCCGGCGGAGTCGGGAGCGACCGTGGTGGAGATCTTTCCCAACTTTTCTTTGCCGCTTGATAAGCTGATGATTCTCCCGCTCGAGAATTTTGCCTACCACCAAGGGCAGATCAACTACATCCAAACGATGTACGGCGACAAGGACATGCACGAAGCCGGTTCGGCGCAAATTGCCTTCCCGGACCGCGAAACGATCGTGGAGATTTGCGAGTTCATGATGGGGCAACTGGTGCGCACGGTGCGTGCCACCCCCGCCGACAAGATGAAGTGGAGCCCGGCCGAAGGGGCGCGGACGATCCTGGACATGGCCGAGGAAGTTCGCCAGTCCGGCGGATGGGGCGCAGGAAGCCTGGAGACGGCCGACAAGTTCTCGTTTGCCGATTTCGACTTTGAGCAAATGATGGCGGACCGCCTGCAGGAACCGAACAACGACGAGTGGGAAACTCGCCTCCGCGCCAACCACGAGGAGTTTTACGCGAAGCTGCGCGCCTTCCCCGCCGAGAAGGAAGGGCTGCGGGCCGAACCGATGCCCGGCTGGGTGCTGACCATGGGCGACCTCGCCTACTACCCGTTCTGGAACATCACTTACCACCTCGGGCAGATCAACTACGTGCAATGCCTGTACGGCGACCACGAAATGCACTAGTTTCGGAGGAAACTATCCGGCAATTTCCCCGGTAAAGTCATGCAGTGCCCCCACGATTGTGGGGGCGCGGTGAAATTATGCGTGGAACTATGTGCTCGCTCGCGGTGCTCGCGATGCTGGCGATTGCCCCCCTTGGGTTCGCTCAAGAAGATGGGCCGCGACCGGGCGGAGGTCGCCCGGGGGGCGGAGGCGCCCAAAGTGCAGATGACAGCCTCATGCCGTGGGATCGTGCCACGGAGGGCTACACCAAAGCGGCGGGGTCCGTCTCGGTGTGGCGCAAGGACGATTCGCTCTACTTCGAAATCCCGTCGGCCCTGCTCGGCCGCGACTTCCTTTGGCAAATCGAGGCCAAGGAAACGCCTTCGGGTGGTTACAACGGTACGGCCGGTGGTGACTCGGTGGTGCGGTGGGATCGCCGCGAGAACCGCATCCTTCTCCGCAAGATTTTCTTCAGCAACCGCGCCCAGAGCGAAGGGGCGATCTCGCGGGCCGTTGCGCAGAGCAACGTCAACCCGATTGTGCGGGCTTTCCCGATCCGCTCGATCAGCCCCGAAGGCAATGTGCTGATTGATGTCAGCAGCGTTTTCCTCTCGGATGTGCCGGAATTGTCTGCCCGGCAGCTATTCGGTGGCGGAAATATGGACCGCTCGCGCACCTTCGTGGAGCGGGTGAACGCATTCCCGGAGAATGTCAACATTGATATCCTGGCCACCTTCACGGGCGGCGCGGCTCCGGCGGCGGCGTTTGGTGGTGGCGGCGGCCTCGGTCGCGGCGCGGGTAGCCAGCCCAGCAATACGGGCGTGGTCAATCACAGCATCGTGCTGTTGCCCGAAACCCCGATGATGGGGCGCCTGGCCGATAGCCGCGTGGGTTACTTCTCCAGCCGCTACACGGCGTACACCAACGACTTCCCGGGCACCAAGTCGGAGGCCTTCATCAACCGCTATCGGCTTGAAAAGAAGGACCCCAATGCCGCGATGAGCGAGCCCGTTAAGCCGATTGTCTACTACATCTCCCCGGAAGTGCCGGAGAAGTGGCGTCCGTTCGTCAAGGCCGGCGTGGAGGACTGGAATGAAGCCTACGAAGCCGCGGGCTTCCGCAACGCGATCATCTGCAAGGACGCCCCCGCGGATGATCCGACCTGGAGCAGCGAAGACGTCCGCTTCAGCGTGATTCGTTGGGCGCCGCTCCCGATCGCGAACGCGATGGGCCCGAGCGTGACCGACCCGCGCAGCGGCGAGATCATCAGCGCCCACATCATCATGTGGCACGACGTGCTGAAGCTGGGCGACCAGTGGTACTTCGCGCAGGCCAGTGCCAACGACCGCCGCGCGCAAAAGCACCCGTTCCCCGATGAACTCACCGGCGAACTCCTGCGCTTTGTGGTGGCGCACGAAGTCGGCCACACGCTCGGCCTGCCGCACAACGGCAAGGGCAGTGCGATGGTGCCGACGGAGTGGCTCCGTGACCCGAAGTGGACGAATGAGAACGGGACGGCGTCCAGCATCATGGACTACGCCCGGTTCAACTACGTTGCTCAGCCGGGCGACGGGGCGCGCCTGATCCCGAAGATCGGCCCCTACGATAAGTTCTCCATCGAGTGGGGTTACAAGCCGATTGCCGGTGCCAGTAGCTCGCACGCTGAGGTGATGACCTTGGACAAGTGGGCGGCCCGCATGGTGGATAACCCGCTGTTCCGGTTCTACGATAACTTCAACTCAGCGGACCCGACGGCGCAAAGTGAAGCCCTGGGCGACGATGCGGTGAAGGCCAGCACCTATGGGGTGATGAACCTGAAGCGCAGCATGGGCTACCTGCTGCCGGGGATGGTGAAGCTGGGCGAAGACTACAGCGAAATGAACCGCTTCTGGGGTTCGTTGACCTCGCAAATGCGCACCTACATCGGCCATGTCACCACCGTGGTGGGCGGCGTGGAGCAGATTGACTACCGCGGCGGACGCGGTGGAGACGTCTACCACCCGGTGAGCCCGCAGCGACAGAAGGAAGCGGTCAAGTGGATCGTGGACAACGTGCTGACGACCCCGACTTGGATGGTGCCAAAGGACATCACGAACAAGCTGGGCAGCGATGCCGGCACCAGCCAAATGCTGGCCATGCAGCTGAGCGCCCTGAGCGGCCTGACGCAAGACGCCCGCCTGACGCGCATGGTGCAGAACCAAGTGCACCAAGGCAGCGCGGCCTACACCGTGCCGATGATGATGCGTGACATCCGTGATGGCGTGTTCGGCTCGGTTGCCGGCCGCAACTTCACTCTGGATGTCTACCAGCGCAATCTTCAGCGCGGCTACGTGCAGGCCCTGATGCCGAAGTCCGCGCCGGATGCGGGTGTGGCCCGTCCTTACGCCGTGGCGGAACTGGAAGCTCTTAAGGGCCTTCTGAGCTCTGCGGCCGGACGCACCGGGGATGAGGAATCTCGGGTTCACCTGCGAGACTTGGCCCGCATGGTGGAGTGGGCGCTGGCCAACCCGGATAAGGTGGCTCCGCCGGCAGCGGCGGCAGCCGCGGTTCCGGTCGGTCGCGGCGGCATGAGCTGCTGGATCTGCGACGAGCACCAACTGTAAGGTTCGGCACTCGCACTGGCCCCGGAGACGCGATGTCTCCGGGGCTTTTTCTTTGCCTTGAGGCCCGGCGGGAGGGGAAGCGGTTGGTAAGGTGAAGCCATGAATCCGAGGCTTGCCTCTTCGCCTTCGCTCTACTTGCGCCAACACGCGGGAGATCCGGTGGATTGGTATCCCTGGGGCGAAGAAGCCCTGGCGCGGGCTCGGGCCGAGGACAAGCCGATCTTCCTGAGCGTCGGCTATAGCAGTTGCCATTGGTGCCACGTCATGGCGCACGAGTCGTTCCAAGACCCCGAAGTGGCGCGGGTGTTGAACCACTCTTTCATCAGCATCAAGCTAGACCGCGAAGAGCGCCCGGACCTGGACGACCTCTACATGACGGCCCTGCAACTGGCGATGGGGCACGGGGGCTGGCCGATGACGATCTTCTTGACGCCCGACCTGAAGCCGTGGTTTGTGGGCACCTACTTCCCGCGCAACGCCCGGGGCGAGGTGCCCGGATTTGTCACGGTGGCCTCGAGCCTCGCGCAGGCATGGCAGGACCAGCGCGCCGAAATCCAAGAGCGGGCCGACGAGTTTGCCGCCGCCATTGATCAAGTGCGCGAGCGCACGCTGCCTGCTGAGCGAGCGCGCCTGGATTTAGCCTTGGTGGACGGGGCGATTCGGACGTTGCACAGCGACTTTGACCACGAGCGCGGCGGCTACGGCGACAAGCCGAAGTTTCCGCCCTTTTCGGCGCTGGAGTACTTGCTGAAGTACGCCTCTGCCCGACACATGCTGCCGGGGGATGAGGCCACCACCGATAGCCTGGTGCAAGAGGCGGCATACCAGGCGCTCTTCACCTTGGAGTGCATGGCGAATGGGGGCATCCACGACCGGGTGGGGGGTGGTTTCCACCGGTATAGCACAGACGGCGAGTGGCGCTTGCCGCACTTCGAGAAGATGCTGAGTGACAACGCCCAGATGCTGGCGCTTTACGCCACGGCGGGCCGCATTGTCGAAGATGAGCAGGTGCAGGGCAAGTTCCGGCAGGTGGAGCAGGGAATACTCCGTTGGTTACGGGAGGAAATGTGGTTACCAGATGGTTCGTATGCCAATGCATTGGATGCAGATATCGAGGGCGAAGAGGGGACGACCTACACTTGGTCTTGGTCGGAACTGCAGGCTCTGCTTGGGGGCGAGTTTGAAGCGTTTGCCGCGGCCCATGGGCTGCAACCGGAGGGGAACTTCCACGACGAAGCGACGGGGCACCTGACAGGGCAGAACCTGCTACTCGGCCCGCTCGATCCGCAATGGGAGCCGGCCTTTGCAAAGCTGCGCGAGGTTCGAAGTGCACGTCCCCAACCCATGCGTGATGACAAGGCCATTGCGGCTGTGCAGGGGCTCTTGATCGGGGCGCTCGCCTTTGCGGATGCGCTGGATGAAGCGACCGCTCTGGCGTCCAAGTGGGCGGCCTTTGCCCCCGAGAGTCTCCCCCACATGCTGGTGGATGGCCAGCCCCACGGAGAGGCGTTCTTGGACGATTACGCCTTTTTGATTCAGGGCTTCTTACGGTTAGCGGATAGTTCGTCCGACGAACAATGGCGAGAGGTTGCGGATCAATTCACCCAGGTGATGATCGCCCGATTCCGTGATGACGAAGTGGGAGACTTCTTCTACCAGCCGCCTCACCTGGGCATTGGGTTCGCCCGGGCGAAGCCGATCTTGGACCAAGCCGTACCCAGCGCCAATGGCTCGGCGATCCTCGTCCTCCAGCGTCTTGGCTATGCCGACGATGCCGCGCATGCGCTCCGGGCCAATCTGGGATGGATCGAGCGGATGCCGCAGTCGTGCGAAAGCTTGTTGGCCGCTGCCTTCTCCCACATCATCGCGCAGGGGCCGGATGAAGCCTCGGCCGCCCCTGCCGCCACGCACACCCTCAGCGTGAGGTTAGAAACCCAGGAGGTCTCCCCGAGCGATGACGGCTGGGCGCATACCGCGCTGCTCATCGAGATCCCAGAGGGCTATCGCATCAACTCGACCGATCCCCCGGCCAAATGGTTGATCCCCACCACGCTCCATATCGACCATCTGCTGGGCGAGGCGGGGTTCCCCAGCGCTACCGATGACCACTACGAGGGGCAGCTACGGGTCCCCATCCGCTTGCAGCCGCGCGGCAAAACCACGGCCTTCACGCTACGTCTGCGGTATCAGCTCTGCACGGACCGGGAGTGTCTCGCCCCGGCGGAAGCTGAAGTCCAAGGCGTCGTGATCGAAAACTAACCCAGGTGAAGGTAGCGCCGGGGCACGCGCGTCATCAGGCGGCACACCACTTCGTGGGTGTTGGTCTGGCTGAGTTCGGCCAGGCGGCTAGCGGGCACCCCCGGGCCGAGGAGGGTCACCACATCCCCTACTGCCACGTCGGGGATGTCCGTCACATCCACCATCAGCTGGTCCATGCACACCATCCCGATCACCGGGGCTTCGTGCTCACCGATTCGTACCGCGCCCTTGTTGCTCAGCGACCGGGCGTAGCCGTCCCCGTAGCCCGCGCCAATCGTCGCCACGCGGGTGGGGCGGTGGGCGGTCCACGCTCGCAGATAGCCTACATGCTCGCCGGCTGCCACGTGGCGCATGGCGATGATGCGCGCCTTCCAGTGGAGGAGGGGCCGGGCCTGCCCGGCAAGCCAGTGTGCGGGGTCAAGCCCATAGGCCACTAAGCCAATCCGTACCAGGTCGAACCGGATGTTTGGGAACCGCAGAGCCCCGCCGCTCGCGGCCGCGTGCACCCGCCCGGTGGGCAAGCCGGCAGCCCGCACGGCCCCGATGGCCTCGGCAAAGCGTGCCGATTGCTCCTGCACCGCCACATCGTTGCTCGCGTCCGCCAAATGGTGCGCAATCCCCACCATTTGGACGGAGTCACACCCCAATGTCGCCCGGACTAGGTTCACAAGTGCTTCGGGATCGCACCCAAATCGGTGCATTCCCGAATCCACCTTCAGGTGGACCCCGACTTTGCGGCCCAGTTGTCGCGCCGCTTCGTCAAAGGCCTGCAGAGTCTCCACATCCTCGATGAACACCTCAATCCCGTAGAATGCTGCCTGCTCGGCCTCGATGGTGAGGCACGGCGACATCGCCATCACGGTGCCGTCAATCCCTGCATCCCGCAGGGCAATGGCCTCTTGGATGGTGGCCACCGCCACCCGGTCGGCGCCGTGGCGCAGGGCGTGGCGGGCAATCGGCACCAATCCGTGCCCGTAGCCGTCGGCTTTTGCCACGATGGCGATCTCGGGATGAGGCCCCAAAGCCCCCCGTATTGCCGCGAGGTTATGGGTGAGGGCGTCGAGGTTAATTTCAGCCCATGTGCGCGGATACGGTTGCACCATGTAAGGATGACACGTTGCCTGTGGAGATTACGGACTTGACAGGACTCCACCGAAAGGTGGACACTGACAAGCATGACTGGTCGCCGCGAGATGATTGCCGCCAAAGCCTACGAAATGATGGGTGATTTTGGGCTGGAATCTGTCCATGCCCGTACGGTGGCGTCCGAACTTGAAATCAACCACGCCACGGTGCATTACTATTTCCCCAAGCGGGTGGACCTCTTGCTGGGCGTCGCCGAGCAGGCCTTGTATCGCCTCAATCTGGACCGCACGGCTTTCTATGAAGATGCCGCCACCGCCCACGATCGCCTCATGGCCGATGTGGAACTGGCCGAAGCCTACGGCAGCAAGGGCAGTCGGTTCTTCCGCGTGGTGCAGGGGCTCTTTGTGGCCAGCCTCGGCGAACCCAAGCTCCGCCCCGCCGCCCAAAAGATCTACAAAGCGTTCCGCGATGGCCTGGCCACCCAACTCGAAGGGGCCAAGGTCAAGAAGCGCTCGCCCTATAGCGATGCCGACCTCCTCGCCGCCACCCTCATCGGGGCGGGGCTGGTCTCTCAGCTCCACGATGGCAAGGGCGGCAGCAAGCTGATTCAGCAAGTCACCGACAGCATCGAAGGCACCGGCTCGATCTCGTAAGGCGGCTAAACCGAGGGCGCCACGAGTTCGGCCGCCTTCCAGCACGCCACGCGCTGGCCGCCGGGGCATTCGACGGTCGGAGGGGCTTGCTGGCAGGCCTCGTGCACAAAGGGGCACCGCGGCGCAAACGCGCACCCCGGGGGCAACTGACCAAAAAAGGGCGGCGACCCGGGAATGGTTGTCAGGCGCGTGAGTCCAGGCTGGGGCACCGCCGCTAGCAATGCCTGTGTGTAAGGGTGTTGCGGATGGTGCAGCACCGCCGACGGCGTGCCGTTCTCAATTACCTGGCCCGCATAAAACACCGCGACTTCGTCCGCTACGGCGGCCACCACGCCAATGTCGTGTGTAATCAGCATCACGGCGGTGCCGTGCTCCACCTGCAATTCGCGGAGCAAGCGCAGGGTTTGGGCCTGAAGCGTCACATCCAGGGCGGTGGTGGGTTCATCCGCCACAATCACCTGCGGCTGGGTGGCAAAGGCCGCCGCAATCACCACGCGTTGGCGCTGGCCGCCGCTCATTTGGTGGGGAAACTTGCGCGCACTCATCTCAGGGCTGGGCACGCCCACCTTTCGTAGCCACTCCACCGCTTCGGCGCGAGCGGATGACTTGCCAAGGCCCCGGTGCAGGCGCATCACTTCGGCAATCTGGTCGCCCACGCGCATCATCGGGTTCAGGCTGGTGAAGGGGTCTTGCATGATCATGCTCACCGTCGCCCCTCGCAAGCCGCGCCATTGCGCTTCGGAAAACCGAGTCACATCGTGGGTCCCGATGCGTAAAGAGCCCCCGTCAATGCGGGCTCCGGCGGGCAGCATGCCCATCAGGGTCAGGCCGGTCATGGTCTTGCCACACCCGCTTTCGCCCACCACGCCGAGGGTCTTTCCGGCATGCAAATTCAGGTTCACGCCCCGCAGAATCTGGGTTCCTCGCACCGAGACGTTCAGGTCCCGTACTTCTACGATGGGCTCTTGCATTCATTTCCATGATAGCCGACGAGACAACCAGGTATTCTGCAACCTATGTCGGCAACCATCCGCGTCGCCATTTCCGACGACGAGATGCCCTATAGAAACGCGATCCAACGCACTCTCGGCTTGATGCCCGAGTGCCAGATCACGGGTGTTTACAAAGACGGTCAGGAGGCCCTCGACGGTTGTCTGGCGGATCCGCCCGATGTTCTGCTCACGGACATCAACATGCCGCGCATGAACGGCATCGAATTGGTCCAGCGCCTGCTCAAGAAGGAGAAGGACGTCCGCGTGGTGGTGCTCACCATCAACGAAGAGGACGACGTGGTGTTCGAAGCCTTCCGCGCCGGAGCCCTGGGCTATCTGCTCAAGACTTCCACCCCGCAAGAAGTGATTGACGCCATCCGCCTGGCGCATCGCGGCGAAGCCAAGATCACTCCGCGCATCGCGACCAAGGTGGTGGAAGATTTCCGCCGCGTGAAGGAAGATGACGAGACGGACGATAGCGAACTCTACGTGCTGAGCGACCGCGAGACCGAAATCCTCGAGCTCATCGCCAAGGGCATGCGCAACAAGGAGATCGCCCTGCATCTCTCCATCGCCGAAAAGACCGTGAAGAACCACGTGTCTAACATCCTGAAGGCCCTGCAAGTCAACAGCCGCACCGAAGCCGCCATGAAGGCCGTGCGCGCAAAACTTGTACAAGGCAACTGAACAAAACGGAACGGATCACCGTCTGCCCATTGTGAACCAGCTCGAAAGAGCCGGCTCAGAGAGGACAGACGATGATTCGTTTCCAAACTTTGCTTGTCGCCAGCAGCCTGCTGGCTGTTAGTGTCGCCCAATCGCCCGTAGTGGCTTATTCCGAAGGACGAGGGGTCGCCCTCAATTCAAATGGGGGCCGTGTCAACTTCCAATACAACGGGGCCAAACTCCAGGATGGAACTGTACGCGGCGGTGGCACCTTTAACTTCGTGTCTCGCTCGGGGAGCGAACGAGCCTCGATCACCGTCCGAGAGTGGCGAGCGTTCGGTGCGAATGTGCCGGTGGCCGAAATGGGTGGCCCGGCCCGAGTGGTGTTCGAAAGCCCGCAGGGGCGCCGCGTGGTGGAAGGCAAGCTTTCGCTGCGCGTCGCGGACCTCCGCACTTCGCCCAATGACCCGGTGGATCGCCGCGATACCATCCGGCTCGTTATCACCGGCGCCGAGAACAACATCGTGTTCCGGTATGAGGGTGCGGTGCGCGAGGGCAACCTCGTGGTTCGCAGAAACTAACTGGGCTTCTTCGGAGCGCGTCCGGTTTCCCGCACCGGCACGCGCTCACTCGGCTGGAGGCCTACCAAGGCTTTCAGCCGATCCACGTCTTTCATGGGCAGCCGGCGGCACTCACCGGGTTGCATCCCTTTGATGGTGAGGTGCGCAATGCGCACCCGGGAGAGATCCTTCACCGGGTGGCCGACCGCTTCCATCATCAATCGTACTTGGCGCTTGCGCCCTTCGTGAATCACGATCCGAAGCGTGGCCTGGCTCCCTTCCGGGCTGGCGTACACCATGTTCACCTGGGCCGGGTGGGTGCGTTTGCCCTCGATGGTGATGCCGCGTTCCAGCCGCGCCAAGTCTCGGTCATCCGGCACGCCAAAGCAGTTGACCTGGTACTCCTTGTCCACCTGGTAACGGGGGTGGGCCATGCGCAGGGCAAACTCGCCGTCGTTGGTGAGCAAGATGAGGCCGCTGGTGTCCTTATCCAGCCGACCGATAGGCACGAGACCCTGCACGCTGGGCGGGAAGAACTGCACGATGGTGGGGCGCCGCCGCTCATCGCTCAGGGTGGTCAGGTAGCCCTTGGGCTTGTTGAGGATGAAGTAAGCCGCTTCCGGCTGCTCAATGGCGTCACCGTCGGCACGCACCACGTCCGTCGGGGCCACCCGGTAGGCCGGGTTGTCTTGCACCTGCCCATTCACGGTCACGCGCCCTTCGCGGATCAGTTCCGCGGCCTTGCGCCGGCTGGTAAGCCCTGCCCGCGCCAAAAAGTGATTGAGCGTCACGAACGGTACCGGGGGTTACTGGCGTTGCGCGCGGCGCGCGGGTCTCGCGAGGCCGGAGCCGCCGGTCGAGGACGTCGTTGCGGAGCCGGTGCGGCCGGGCGACGAGCCGGCATCGGGGTCACTTGGGCCACCCTTGCCACCGGGCGACGACGGCGCATTTGCTGTCGTGCGCGGCTGCGGCGCAGCGTCGTGCCGCCAATCCCCGCCAGGCCCACAAGATAAGTCCAGGGCGAAGTGGCAATGGCCGCAATGAGAGATTTGCGCGGAGCGTCTTCGGCGGCCAGCAGGTTCACCTCGATCTTGTGGCCGGGAGTGGGTTCCAACGTGGCCACGGCCACGATATCGCCTTTCTTGATCCCGGCTTCTACCGGAGTATTCGTGTTCCACTTGAGGGTGGGCTTGGGGCCGTCGGGCACAAAAACGTTCACGTCCTCGGCGACGGTCAGCGGGAGTTCGCCCGCCCAGCCGCCCGACATGGGCATGCGGCCCACCACTTGGTTGGCCTGAGCCAGGGTTACCGTTTGCCACTCGGTGTCAACCCATTTGGTGACCTCACGAATGTCCGTAATCCACTTGTCGCTCTTGAGGATCACGGTGAGGATGGTGGTGCCCTGTTGCTCCACCGCACTCACGTAGCATTCGCCCGCCGCGTTGGTAAAACCGGTCTTGATCCCAATGGCGCGAGGCTCCTCGGCCAGGTATTTGTTCCGCGACTCCATCACCGAAAATCCCGTGTTCAGGCTCCGCGAGATCGGTTCACTTTGCTTTTTCACCATCTCCCGGAAGGGCGGATACTTCATGGCCGCCGTAGCAATCTTGGCGAGGTCTCGGGCCGTGGTGTAGTGGTTGGGCTCCGGCATGCCGTGCGGCGTAACGAATGTGGTGTTAGTCGCACCCAGGGTGCGGGCGCGCTCCGTGGCGATGCGGGCAAATCCCGGCACGCTCCCCCCAATGCGGTTGGCAATCACCACGCACGCATCGTTGGCGCTTCGCAGCATCATCGCGTGGCAAAGGTCGCGCACGCTCACCCGTTCTCCGGGCTGTAAATACATCGATGACCCCTCCACTTTCTTGATGTCGGCCGGGGCGGTCAGCACATCCTCGGGCTGCAGGTAATCCAGCGCCAACATCGTCGTCATGATCTTGGTGGTGCTGGCCGGGTATCGGCGAGTGTCCGCTTTGTGCTCATACAACACTTGCCCCGTCTTCATATCCATGATGAGGAGGCTCTGGGCCGTGTGTTGCGGGCCAAATTCAGGCGTGATGAGAGGGTATTCGTTGGCTTGAGCATAAGCCGCAACGCCCCCACCCCATATGGCCGTAGCGATCATCCATGATTTTAAGGCTCGCACCATGCCGTCAGGATACACCCTCGGGCGAGGCGTTGGCTTCATCCTCCTCAAGGTTTTCGAGCGGAAGATGCTCTCCGTCACCTCGAATGGGGTGGTCCAGCCCTTCGATCGTCGGCAAATCATCCAGATCGTTCAATTGGAAAACGTGCAAAAAGTGCTGCGTGGTGCCGTAGAGAATGGGGCGGCCGGGGGCGGATTTGCGCCCGACTTCGCCGATCAACCGCCGGTCCACGAGTTGCCGAATCGCGTAGGCGCTGTCCACGCCCCGGATCTGGTCAATCTCGTGCGAGGTCATGGGTTGCTGGTATGCCACCACCGCCAAGACTTCGAGCAAAGAGCGGCTCATCCGCTGGGGTTGCGGCTGCAAGAATTGAGCGACCAGCGTGGCAAACACGGGCTTGGTGGCCAGTTGATAGCCCCCGGCCAGGCGCACCAATTGCACCGGGCCAGAGACCGCAAACTGGCGACTGAGACGGGCCAGGCACTCTTCCACCGCGTGCTGCGGCGTGCCGAGCAGGGCGGCCATGTCCTCGGGCGTCACCGGGCTTTCGGCGACGAAAAGCAGGGCGTGAATCTGGTCGTCCAGGCTCAGATTATCCAAGGTGCGGTACCCCTTCGGGCATGCTGCCCGCTTGGCCGAATCGCACGTCCTCACCGTCCATCACCACGCTCGCCTGGCCCAGCCGGATGAGCTCCAGCAATGCCAAGAACCACCACACGGCTTCACTTCGCGAGAAGGGCGGTGGCACAATCTCCACCAAGCTTTGCGGAATGAGGGGTAGCGCCTTCCACACAATCTGAATCTGCTCGGCCATGCTTCGGCGCGGGCGACCGAGAATCGGCGGCGGATCGGGCTCGGCCTTCGCCATCAGCGCGGCAAAGGCGCGGGCCAGCGCATCCGGGCCAACGCCGGTCGGGGCCACCACGTTCTCGTACCCACCCGGGTCGCCGTGCCGGAAGAACCACTGCCCCCGCTCCTCGCGCCGCTGGATCAAAGCGGCCAGGGCGGGCTGGAACTTCTCCACCGTGGGCAGTACGAACGAGGAAATCACCTCGTCGTCCTCCTCCTCTTCGTCCTCCACGCGCGGCAAGATGTGGGCGGCCTTGCGCTCCACAAGGTAGGCCAGGGCGGAAAGGGCGAGGGCCGCACTCTCCACATCGGTGTCGCCGATGGCCATCAGGTAGTCCATATAAGCGCGGCTGAGCGCCACCAGCGGCACCCCCTTCAGCTCCACCTTGTTCTCGCGCACCGCCAAAATCAGCACGCCCAGCGTTCCACTGAACGCCGGCGATTCGATATGCAGGACCGGAAGCGAGTGCCAACCTAGCCAGGCCAGCCGCTCCGTTTGGGCGAGAGAGTTCGCCATAAGGCAAAGTTCGGGACGATGGAGGCCAAGCAAACGCCGCGCCACGGGTACATTCCCGGGCGTAGGAACGCGCATGGTGGTGTGGATAACTGGGGGGTGCGGGTTTATCGCCTCCAATTTCTTAGTGCGATATGTGCCCGAGCACCCGGAAATCCGGTTCATCAATGTGGACGCGCTGACGTATGCGGCCAACCCCGAGAGCCTGGCCCCGGTCGAGAATGCACCCAATTACGAGTTCCTGAAGCTTGATCTCACCGACGCCGCTGGCACTGCCGCCGCTTTGGCTCGCACCCGCCCGGATGTGGTGATCAACTTTGCCGCCGAGACCCACGTGGACCGGAGCATCCGCCGCCCCGAAGAGGTGGTGAACACCAACGTCGGCAGCGTGCTGAGCCTGCTCGAAGGCATTCGCGCCCTGGGCGACAACGCCCCGCGCCTGATCCACGTCAGCACCGATGAAGTGTACGGCGGGCTCGGCAACGACGAATCCACCACCGAAGCCAGCCCCTATCGCCCGGGTAACCCTTATAGCGCTAGCAAGGCCGCCGGCGACCACCTGGTCCGCGCCTACACCCGCACGTTCGGGCTCCGCGCGTGCATCACTCACTGCAGCAATAACTACGGCCCCCGCCAAGCCCCGGAGAAGCTCATTCCGCGCATGATCGCCCGCATTCAGGCCGGGGAATCCCTGCCGGTCTACGGCGAGGGCAAGCAGCGCCGTGATTGGCTGCACGTGAACGACCACAACGCCGCCATTTGGACCGTGATGGAAAAGGGGCGAGACGGCGAAACCTACGATATTGGGGGTGGAGAAGAGATGGAGAACATCGGCATCGTGCACGAACTCTGCGCCGTGATGGCCTCGCTCACCGGCCAGCCGGAAGCGCAGTACCACGAGTTGATCACCTTCGTCCCCGACCGACCGGGGCACGACTGGCGCTACGCCATTGACTCCTCTAAGATCCGCCACGAACTTGGCTGGCGTCCTGAGGTGAGCTTCGCCGAGGGATTACGAAGCACCGTCGAGTGGTATCTGGGCAACCCCGAGTGGGTGGCCGCAGCCCGCAGCCGCCTGGAGGTGGCCCACGCGTGACGGAGCAGGGCATCATCCTGGCCGGGGGCAGCGGCACGCGCCTCTACCCCGTGACAAAGGGCATCAGCAAGCAGCTCGCCCCGCTCTACAACAAGCCGATGATCTACTACCCCTTGGGGGTGCTGATGTTGGCGGGGATTCGGCGGGTGCTCATCATCACCACGCCCGAAGATAAGCCCGCCTTCCAGCGGTTGCTCGGCAACGGCAGCGACTGGGAGATGGAGATTGAATACGCCGTGCAGCCCTCGCCCGATGGCTTGGCGCAGGCGTTTATCATCGGAGAATCTTTCATCGGCGGCCGCCCGACCGCGCTGGTGCTGGGCGATAACATTTTTTACGGCGGTGGCTTTACGGGGCTCTTGCGTTCGGCCGCCTCGCGCACCGAAGGCGCCACGGTCTTTGCTTACTCAGTACGAAATCCGCAGGACTACGGCGTGGTGGAGTTCAACGCCGCCGGGCAGGCGATTGGCCTCGAAGAGAAGCCCACCAACCCCCGCAGCAGCTTTGCGGTGACGGGTCTGTACTTCTATGACAGCTCGGTGGTGGACCGGGCGAAGGCGCTGAAGCCCTCGCCGCGTGGCGAACTCGAGATCACAGACCTTAACCAAACCTATCTTGATGACGGTTTGCTCCACGTCGAAACCATGGGGCGCGGCTACGCTTGGTTGGACACCGGCACCCACGAGAGCATGCTGGAGGCCGCGAACTTTGTCCGGGCGATTGAACAGCGGCAGGGGCTGTACATCTCGTGCCCCGAGGAGATCGCCTTCCGCAACGGATGGATTGACGGCAAGCGACTGATGGCCATTGCCGGGCCGATGCGAAAGAACGAATACGGCCAGTATCTGCTGGCCCTGGCCGAGGATCGTCCGTGAAAGTCGAAGCCCTGGCCATCCCCGAGGTGCTGGTCATCACGCCACCCCGGTTTGGAGATGATCGCGGCTACTTTCAGGTGCTGTACGAAGCCCGCGCCTACGCTGAGATTGGCCTGACGGACCCCTTCGTGCAAGATAACGCGTCGTTCTCCGCGCGCGGGGTGCTGCGGGGGCTGCACTGGCAGATTCCTAACCCCCAGGGCAAGCTGGTCCAGGCGATGACCGGCGAAGTCTGGGATGTGGCGGTGGATATCCGCCGGGGTTCGCCCACCTTTGGGCAATGGGTGGCGGCCACGCTTTCTGCACAGGTCGGCAACCAGATTTGGGTGCCGCCGGGGTTCGCGCACGGCTTCTTGGTGCTCAGCGAGACGGCGCTCGTGGCCTACAAGAACACCACCGCCTACGAGCCGCAGGGGCAGTGCAGCCTGCGGTGGGATGACCCCCGCTTTGGCATTGAGTGGCCCGACCTGGGCGTGGCCCCCGTGCTGAGCCCGAAGGACGAAGCGGGCTGGACGGTGGACACGGTGCCGCCGGACATGTGGCCGCAGTTCTAGCTTGCCGCTTCTGACTTCGGCTCCGGTTTGACTTCGGGCAGTTGCGCCGCCAGTCGGTGGGCCAGGGCCGCCCCCACCAGGATCTCTTCGTCGGCCACAATGTCCGCCCCGGCAATGTCCAGTTCGGTGGCGAACTGGTGGTAGCGCGCCCGGGCGATGACCGGCACGTGCGGCGCGAGCCGCTTGCATTGCCCCACCACCACGCGGCTCGCCCCGAAATCAGGGATCGAGACAATGACGCCGAGCGCCTCGCTGAGGTGGACGTGCTCCAGGATGTCCGCCGACCGGGCATCGCCGATAAAGCTCGGGTGGCCGCACTGCTCGGCCTTGGTCACCTCGCGCGGACCCATATCGAGCACCACGGGCCGGTGGCCAAGTTCCCGTAAGACCTTCACCGCCGCCTCGCCGCTCTCGCCGTAGCCCACCACCAGGATGTGGCCGCTCAGGCGCATCGTGGCTTGCTGCTCGCGTTCGCGTTTGGCCAGGGCCCGCAGCGGCATGAGCCGCTTGGCTACGCTTCGGGCCAGCTTGGGCGCGCGGGGCACCATGAACGGGGCGATGAGCAGGGTGACCAGCGACACCGCCACTACGCCCTGGAACACGGGCTCCGAAATCGAGCCCCCGGTACGGGCGATCCCGGCCAAGACAAACGAGAACTCTCCGACCTGGGCGAGGGCGATGGCGGTGGCGAGCGAGTCCACAATCCCCGGCAGGAATGCGCGCAGCGAGATGTGGGTGATGAGCACCTTGCCGACGATGACGGCAAGACTGGCGAGCAGCACCCAGCCGAGGTGCGCACCCATCCATTGCAGGTCGGCCAGCAATCCCACGGAGACGAAGAACAGGGTGACGAACAGCGTGCGGAGAGGCATCACGTCGGCGCGGAGCTGGTCCGCAAACCGGTTATCGGCCAGCAGCATGCCCGCCACAAAAGCCCCTAGAGCCGGAGATAGTTTGAGATCGTGCGCCGCCCAGGTCGCCCCCACGCAGGTGGTGATGCCGAGGAGAATGACCAATTCGCGGTTGCGGGCCACCGCTTTTTCATCCAGGATGCGCGGCACCACAAAGGAGACAAACCCGACGAGGCCGAGCGTGAGCACGCCCGTGTTGACCACGGCCTTGCCGACCTCTTTGGCCACGCTGCCCGTGTTCTGAGAGAGGAAAGTGACCAGGAGCACCAGCGGCACCAAGGCCAGGTCTTGCAAGAGCAAGACGCCGAGGGCCCGCCGCCCGTGCACGTGGTCCAGTTCGGCCCGGTCGCGGAGGATGCGCAGCACCACCGCCGTGCTGCCCAGCGAGAGCACCGCCCCCACCGAGATCGCCCCGGAGAAGGTGAGCCCGAACCCCAGGCCGATGCCCGCCGCCACGAGGGTGATGAGCACGATGCTGAGCAGGCCCGCGAAGAGAGTTCGACTTCCCAGTGCCCGCACTTGCCGCCAGCTGAACTCGAGGCCGATGGTGAAGAGGAGAAGGGCGACCCCGATTTCGGCGAGCAGAGTGATTTCGGCCCCGCCCTCAATGAGCTTGAGCGCCCCCGGCCCCACGATGAGGCCAGCGAGCAGGTAGCCCGCAATGCTCGAGATGCCGATGCGCTCGCAGATCAGGCCGGCCGCCAAGGCAGCGGCCAGGGCCGTGACGATATCGAGCACGAGCATCCAGGTCATGAATGGCCTCATTATGAGGAATCCAAATCGGGCCTGAACCGTACAATAACTAGATGCCTATCGCCGCCCTTTTGCTGACGTTTGGGATGGCCGCGCAAGCCAGCCCCACCACCATGACGGTCTACGCCCCTGAGCACTACCAAGCCAACACCCCGTTCTCGGCCATGGTGGTGGTGGAGCTCGAACCCGGGTGGCACGTCTACTGGCAGAATGCCGGTGATACCGGCGCACCCACCAGCATCAAGTGGAACCTGCCCGACGGCTGGACCGTGAGCGAACCGATGTGGCCCACCCCGCACAAGTTCGAAGAGCCCGGCATGGTCTCCTTTGGCTACGAAGATCGCCTGGTGCTGGCTTACCAAATCACCCCGGCCGCCGGGAGTGGCAACGTGACGCTGGAGGCCAAGGGCGAGTGGCTGCAGTGCAAGGAGATGTGCACGCCGGGCGATGGCGAGGCCTCGGTGACCATGCGCGAGGGTGCGGGCGAAGCGAAGTGGCCGTCGTTCTTGCAGCCCGATAACCTCAAGCCGCAGTTCCCGATGGGTCCGGTGAAGGCCACCGCCACTTGGGGCGAATCCGGCCCGGTGGTGAAGGTGCCCGCCCACGAGCGGCTTCGGGAGGCGGTGAGCTTTGAGGTGTATCCCGAACAAGAGTCCACCCTCGATCACATGAGGACGGTGAAAACTTTGCAAAAAAGTGGAGATTCGTGGACGATGAGCCTGGTCGGCAGCTCGTATCTTGCAGAGAAGCCCGCAGAACTTCGACTCGTCCTCGTTCCTCTCAACCGAGAGGGCAAGCGCCTGAACGCCGGCATCCGGCTGATGGCCACCGTGGAGTGAGCGAACCCCCTGCGGCTGGGGAACACAAGATGCTGACATCAATGCTGGCCATGGCCGCCATGGCTCAAAACGCGGAAAGCCCCAAGGTGGGCGCGATGGCTCCGAGTTGGGCCCTGACCGACACGAAGGGCAACGCCCACCGCCTGGAGAACTTCCGGGGCAAGTACGTGGTGATGGAGTGGACCAACCACCAATGCCCGGTGGTGATGCGGCACTACCGCGACGGGGACATGCAAGCCACCCAAAAGTGGGCGACCGAGAAGGGCGTGGTTTGGGTGAACATTGTGAGCAGCGCCGCTGGTAAGCAGGGCCACATCAATGCCGAGCAGGGCAACGAGATTATGAAGAGCCAAAAGTGGGGCACCACCGCCTTGCTGCTGGACCCGAACGGGGAAGTGGGCCGCCGCTACGGCGCGCGCACCACGCCGCACATGTTCGTCATTGACCCCGAGGGCAAAGTGATCTACATGGGCGCGATTGATGACAAACCGAACGGGCCGGCCCGCGAAGCCAAGAACCTGGTGAAGGCCGCGCTGGAAGATGCTTGGGCCGGTCGCCCGGTGGCCGTCACGGCCAGCCAACCTTACGGCTGCTCGGTGAAGTACTAAGCGGCTTCGCTCCGGCAAAAAAGAATCCCCCACGTCCCAATCTGGGAAACGGGGGATCTTCTTTTGATAGACCGGGGTTAGCCGTTGAGGGCTTCGGCGCCGCCGACGATTTCCAGGATCTCCTTGGTAATCGCGGCCTGGCGGGCCCGGTTCGCGGTCAGGGTCAGCTCGGCAATCATCTTGCCGGCGTTGTCCGTCGCGCTCGTCATGGCCGTCATACGGGCTCCGTGTTCGCTCGCGCTGCTTTCCAGCATCGCTTGGTAGACCAAGGTCAGCAAGTACTTGGGCAAAAGCAGGCTTAAGAGATGAACCGGTTCCGGCTCAAACTTGTAGTCCGCATTGCCCTTGGCATCATCGGCTTCTTCGCGTTGGGGCGGCTCGATCGGCAGCACTTGCATGATCTCCGGCGTCTGGCGAATCGGAGAAAAGAATCGGCTGTAGCACACGAACACGGCATCGGTTTCGCCGTTCTCGTACATCTCGCGGATGCGGCGCGTGACTTCCACGGCATCATCCAGGCCCGCTCCGGCGGTCGGCACGGTGTGAGAATCCACCACATCGTAGCCGCGCTTGCCAAAGAAGACGTTGCCCTTCTTTCCCACCGTGAATAGGTTCACGGTGAACTCTTGCGCCTTCAGCCAGTCACCCGCCTTGCGGAGAAGGTTCGTGTTGTAAGAACCCGCCAGGCCGCGCTCGGCGGTGATCAGCAGCAGGGTCGCCTTTTTGATGGGGCGTCGCTCCAGCAGCGGATGCGGCGGCAAATCACCGGCGCCTCCCACACTTTCCATGAACTCCCGCATCTTTTGGCTATACGGGCGCGCTTCTTCCACGCGCATCTTGGCGCGGTTGAGGCGTGCCGCCGCCACCAGCTTCATCGCGCGCGTTATTTGCTGGATGTTTTTGCTGGTGCGGATGCGTTGTCGGATTTGCTTAAGCGACGCCATAGTAGTGGAGCTTTAGTTGGCCTTGAAGATTTCGACGTACTCTTCGCACGCCTTACGGATCTTGCCTTCCAGGTCGTCCGTCATCTTCTTTTCGGTGGCAAGGAACTCGATCACGTCCGGGTAGCGGCTGTTGACGTGAGCCAGCAGGCCCTTTTCAAACGCGCCGACCTTGTCGTTCGGGATGTCGTCCAGGAAGCCGTTGGTACCGGCGAACACCGCAATGATCTGGTTTTCGACCGAGTACGGGCTAGCTAGACCTTGCTTCAGTAGCTCGGTGAGGCGCTGGCCTCGGAGCAACTGCAGCTGGGTAGCGCGGTCCAAGTCGCTCGCGAACTGGGCAAACGCTTGCACTTCGCGGAATTGGGCCATTTCCAGCTTCAGTCGGCCGGCAACGGCCTTCATCGCCTTGATCTGGGCGTTCCCACCCACACGGCTCACCGAAACCCCGACGTTAATGGCGGGGCGGACACCGGCAAAGAAGAGGTCCGGTTCGAGGTAGATCTGACCGTCGGTGATCGAAATCACGTTGGTGGGGATGTACGCCGACACGTCGCCGGACTGCGTTTCGATGACCGGCAGAGCCGTCAGCGAACCGCCGCCGCGCTCATTCGAGAGCTTGGCCGCGCGTTCCAGCAAGCGGGAGTGCAGGTAGAAAACGTCACCCGGATAGGCTTCGCGTCCCGGCGGGCGGCGAAGGAGCAGCGACATGGCGCGGTAGGCCACGGCGTGCTTGGAAAGGTCATCGTAGATCACCAGCGCGTGGCGGCTGCTGTCGCGGAAGTATTCACCCATCGCGGCCCCGGCGAACGGAGCAAGGTACTGGAGAGCGTTGGAGTCCGAAGCGCTGGCCACGACGATGATCGTGTACTTCAGGGCGTCGTTTTCGCGCAGGGTTTCCACCACGCGGGCCACGTTGGCCATCTTCTGGCCGATGGCAACATAGATGCAGTAGACCGGATCCGCATCGCCGCGCTCGTGGGTGGACTTCTGGTTCAGGATGGCGTCAATGCAGATCGCCGTCTTCCCGGTTTGGCGGTCGCCAATGATCAGCTCGCGCTGACCGCGACCAATCGGGATCATGGCGTCCACGGCCTTGATACCGGTTTGCAGGGGTTCGGTGACCGGTTGGCGGTCCACAACGCCCGGGGCATTCACTTCGATGAGCGACTTGCTTTCGGCGGCGATGGGGCCGAGCCCGTCCAGCGGTTGACCCAGCGGGTTCACCACGCGGCCGAGCATGGCTTCGCCCACGGGGACTTCCATGATGCGGCCGGTGCCGCGCACTTCTTGGCCTTCCTTGATTTCGGAGGCGTCACCGAGAAGCACGACCCCGATGGAGTCTTCTTCTAGGTTGAGCGCCAAGCCCGTCACGCCGCCCGGGAAGTCGAGCATTTCGCCCACTTGGCAGCCGGGGAGGCCGTAAACGCGGGCAATGCCGTCGCCCACTTGGATAACGGTGCCGACTTTGTCGGTGGCGTACTTGTTCTCGTAGCCTTGCAGTTCTTGCTGCAAGATGGAGGTGATTTCTTCGGGTCGGATGGCCATAGTCGTCGGTCTGGGTTTAGGCTTGGTTCAAAAGGTCTTTGACAATTCGTTCACGGAGGCGATCAAGCCCGCCGCGAAGACTGCCGTCAATGACAAGGTTGTCGTAGGTGACACGCACGCCGCCGATGATCTCGGGGCGTACAACAAAGGTAGGTTCAGGAGTGCGGCCGGTGGCCTTGGCCACCTTGTCCAGGATGGATTGTCGCTGGGCGGCATCCAGTTCCTGAGCCGATTCCACCGTCACGGGCACCACCTGGCCAGATTCCTGGCGAAGGCGGATGAACACGTCGCGGATGGCATCAATCTCGGATTCGCGATTCTTGCTGACCAGCAGGCGAAGAAGCGACATCGTCAGGCCCGTCACGCGGTCGCTGAACAGCTTGTCGTACATCTTCAAGCGGTCTTCGCGGCCGATGCGAGGATTGCCGAGGAAGGCCCGGAGGTCCGGGTTGCCTTCAATCACCGCGCAGACGCCATTCAGATCGTCCTCAATGCTGGGGATGATGTTTTGCTTCTGCGCCGAGCCAAAGATGGCACGGGCGTAGCGGGCGGCAACGCGGGACTCGCTCATCGTCCAGGAACCTCAGCGGTCGCGATGAATTCGTCGATCAAGCGGCGATTGCGGTCGTTGTCCACGTTCTCGTTCAGCAACTTTTCGGTGGCTTGCAGCGAGAGGTCGGCCACGTGCAGTCGGACTTCGGCCAGCACCTTGTTGCGCTCGGTCTCCATCTCTTCGCGGGCCTTGCGCTGCATTTCTTCCACGCGGGCGTTGGCTTCGCTCACCATCTGCGTGCGCAGATCTTGGGCTTCCTTGATCTGGCTTTGAATTTGGTTGCGGGCGTCTTCTTCCGTTTGGGTGATACGCTTTTCGTAGTCGCTCTTCATCTGCGCCATTTCGGTGCGCAGATTCTCGGCGTCGGCGAAAGTGCTTTCCAGCGACTGGGTGCGCTGATCAATCGCTTCCTGAAGCGGCTTGAGGAAGAAGGTTTTGATGACCGGGAAAAGGATGAGGAAAACGCCGATTGCGGCCACGGTCTTCCCGAGGTCCAGCGGAATGCCTTGCGCCTCTAGATCCTTTTGGAAAGCGAGGAAGGCCGGCGGATTTGCGCTCACGTTGGCGCCGCCGAGCATGAGAACCACTCCAATCACGATCAGAACGATCGTGGGGGCTCCACCAGACTTTTGCGTTTCTTGACTCATTGAAAACTTGAGAAATCAGGGGTGGAGGCGTTGCCGCCTCCACCAAGAAGGAGATGAGAGCCTTAGCCCTTGAACGCGCCGCCGCCCACGAAGACGGTGAGCAGGAACACGAGTTCGACGAACGCCAGAGCGATGATCATCGGGGTCTGCATCTTGCCGATGGCTTCCGGTTGGCGGGCCATGCCGTTCATGGCGCCGTAGCCGATGAGGCCGAGACCGATGGCCACGCCGAGAGCAGCGAAGCCGAGAGCGAAGGGCAGATTAGATGCCGCAGCGACTTGAGCGAGAGTAGGGTTCATGGTTTAGTTTCCGTTTTCTAGTTGAACAGGTGTAAATCGTTGTTAGGCGTGGGCCGGTTCCCCGTGGCCGTGACCGTGATCATCGCCGTGGTGTTCATCGTGCGTGACCATGGAAACGTACACGCAGAAGAGCAGGGTGAAGATCATCGCTTGCACGATGCAGGTGAGGAGCTTGATCGGCATCAGGAACATCCCGATCGGAACGTTCACGTCAAAGCCGCCGATGTTGGCGATGTGCTTGCCGAGGTCGTTCATGGCGACCACCGCCTTGTGACCCCCGTCAATGTTCCCGTAAAGTCGCAAGCTGAGCGAAACGTTCTTCATCGTCTCGGAGAGCAGTTCGACCACAAAGATCATCGGGGTGATGAGGACGGCCAGTACGAGCGGCAACTTCGGACCGGCAAAGTGGCTGATGTGGCCCAGCAGTCCGTTCTGGCGGATGCCTTCCCACTGAACATAGCCCACCACGATGAGCGCCATCGCCAAGTTAAAGCTCAGGTCGCCGGTGATGGAAGAGGGGAAGAAGAGGGAAACAATGTTTCCGAAGAAGATGACCAGCCACAGCGTGACCAGGAACGGCATGTAGCGGCGTCCGCGCGCCCCGATGATGCCCACGGCCATGTTCTCCACGAACACGTACATGTGTTCGGTCCACTGGGTGGTCCACTTCGTGAAGTAGCGCCCGTTCAGACCCTTGCGCATGGAAACCGTCCAGCCGAAGATGAGGGCGAGGACGATGGCCAGGTAAACGCCAACCCCCGCAAAGCTCAGCCCGTGGGCGCCATGGCCTTCACCGTGGTCGGCCCCGTGATCGCCTTCGGCCGCGTGGGTTGTGGAAGTGGAATGTTCGGACGCGCTTGCATCCGTTGCGTGCCCCGCTTCTTCACCCGATGCGAGTAACCGGGAGCCGACTTGCAAAAATTCCAACATGAGACGCTATTCAGGCGACCGGCGTTGCACCGACCACCCGATGAGTAGGCAGTATACCAACGCCATCCCGGCCAGGAAGGCTCCGGGTCCCGGGTCATTTTGACGCTGAATCCAGATGGCTCCGGCCCCGAACATTGCGAGCCCTACCAGCACCCCATTTACGCTCAAGAGCGCTGCGAAAACCGACACCTTGTGCCCTTCGCTCACCCGGGACAATAGTCGCACCGGGCCCCATAGCGAGCCCACGGCGGCGGCCGTCCCCAGCACCCCCAGGGTCCAACCCAGGGCCGCTACGGGGGCTACGAACGCCGCAGCAAGCAAGCCACCCAAAGTCGTGGCGATCCCGAGAGTGAGGAACCCTCGCATCAGCGCCGCGCTTGAGTTTGCACGCGGTAGATGGCGTAGCCCACGCCCAGCACGCCTCCGAGCAGGCCAAAAACGCCGCCCATGGGGCCATTGAGTCGCTGGCCATCCAAGAAGTAGCCGATCAGGAATCCGATCAGGGGCAAGCCAATGACGGCATAGGCAATCGCCAGCCCCAGCCCCGCCCCCCGGGCAATCTCAGGGTCCGCCACGGGCGCACTGGATTTCTGCTCTGCTTGGCGTGATTCGTGACGCTCCCGGGCCTGGCGGGCCGAGGCTTCAAGCTCTTGCATCCGCGCTTCCATGTCCGCATCGGCCTGGTCCAGTCGGCGCCGGGCCATCTCCGCCGCGTCTTTCACGGCATCCTCGGGGGCGTGCGGGTCGTCCATACTCGTATTGTACGATGTCGTCGGCGCGTCCCTCTGATCCGCTAGCCACCGACGTGCAGTTCCTTAAAGGCGTCGGCCCCAAGGGGGCCATGCTGTTGCACAAGCTGGGCCTCAAATCGGTGGAAGATGTGCTGTGGCACTTTCCGCGCCGGTACCAGGATCGGCGCAACTTGCCGCCGCTCTCGATGCTGAGGCCGGGCATGGAAGCCACCGTGCGCGGTGAATTGGTGGAAGTGAAGACCCGCCCCATCCGTGGCGGGCGCGTTCTCATCTCCGCAACCCTCGCCGATCGGACCGGGGAGGTCACCCTCACATGGTTCAACCAACCCTGGGTGGCCCGGGAGTTGAACCGCCAGCGCGGCGAGATCATCGCCTTCGGCATGGTGAAGGAAGGCCATCGCCATCAGCTCGAAATGGCCGCCCCCGAATGGGAGTGGATTGACCCCGAAGACGAGGCGGATGATTTCGCCCGGCTGGTGCCGGTGTATCCCCTGAGCGAAGGCGTCCCCCAGTCCATCGTCCGGCGGGCGGCGCACAGCGCCGTGACCTACTTTGCCGAGAGCATGCCGGACGCATTGCCCGCGTGGCTGCGAAAGGAAGAGCGCCTGCGCGGCCTGGCCTGGTGCCTGCAACAAATGCACCTGCCGGATACGCTGAAGGAGCAGCAGGAGGCCCGACGGCGGTTGGTGTTCGAAGAGTTCTATCTCCTTCAACTGGTGCTGCAACTGAAGCGGCAAGAGGCTCACAAAGAAGTCGGCATCTCTTTCCCGATTTCGCAACTCGGCAAGAACCGGGCCGCCTCGCCGCATCTCTTTGATGCTCCCAGCGTGCTGGATGAGGGAGGAACCCTGGCCGACGAAGTGGCGCACATGCTCCCGTTTGAACTCACCGGGGCCCAGCAGCGCGTTGTACAAGAAATTTGGGAAGACATGGAACGCCCCATGCCCATGAACCGGCTGGTGCAAGGGGACGTGGGCAGCGGGAAGACCGCCGTGGCGGCTTGCGCCATGCTGGCGGCGGTGCGGTGCGGCTACCAGGCCGCGCTCATGGCCCCCACCGAAATCCTGGCCGAGCAGCACGCCATCAACCTCAAACGGCTGTTTGAACCGCTGGGCATCCGGGTGGGATTGATCGTCGGGAAGCAAACCGCGGCCATCAAACGCCGCCAAGCCCAGCTCACGCAAACCGGCGACATTCAGATTGCCGTGGGCACCCATGCCCTTATCCAAGAAGGAGTGAAGTTCCAGAAACTCGGGCTCGCCGTGGTGGACGAACAGCACCGGTTTGGGGTGCGGCAGCGGCTGGCTCTGCGCAATAAGGCGGTCGGTAACCCGGATGTGCTGGTGATGACCGCAACTCCCATCCCGCGCACGCTGACGATGACGCTGTACGGCGACCTAGACCTGAGCGTGATTGACGAACTGCCGCCGGGCCGCAAACCGATCAAGACGCACTGGAAGCGCCCCGTTGACCGCCCCGCCGTGTATCAGGCCGTGCGCAAACTGATTGACGAAGGTCGGCAGGCGTACTTCGTCTGCCCGATGATTAGCGAGAACGAGAAGGTGCAGGCGCAGGCCGCCCAGGATCTGCACTACCGGCTCTCGCAGGAGGTCTATCCCGACCTCCGTCTCGGGCTTTTGCACGGGCAGATGAAGGGTGTGGAAAAAGAGGAGATGATGGCTCGATTCCGAGCGCACGAAATCGACATTCTCGTGAGCACGGTCGTCATCGAAGTAGGGGTGGACGTGCCCAATGCGAGCGTGATGGTGATTGAAGACGCGAACCGCTTTGGGCTGAGCCAACTGCACCAGCTACGGGGCCGAGTCGGACGGGGCGGGCACCAGAGCTACTGCATTTTGGTGGCCGATGCCACCAGCGACGACGCACGAGAGCGCATGGAAATCATGGTGGAAACGACGGACGGCTTCCGCATCGCAGAGAAGGACTTGCAACTGCGAGGGCCGGGCGACATTGCGGGCACCCGCCAGAGCGGCGCGCTTGACCTGCGCATTGCCAACCTGGTGACGGATGGTCGGCTGCTGGAAGTGGCTCGCCAATCGGCTTTGCAAACTCTGGAGCGCGATCCCTTATTGAATCAGGAAGAGCATGTCCTCATTCTCAATAAAATTTCGATGCAAAGAGATGAAGCCGCCCTAATTACAGTAACTTGATGGTGGGGAAAAGAAATGAACATTCCGGAGATTGACGTCCATACGCTGAAATCGTGGCTCGATGCCGGGCGCGATCTTGTACTTTTGGATGTCCGGGAACCCAACGAGCTCGAAGTGAGCGTCCTCCCGGGCGTCATCAACATCCCCCTCAAATCCGTGGAATCTCGCCTGGACGAGCTCGATCCGAGCAAGGAGACGATCGTGATATGTCGATCCGGGATGCGCAGCGGCACCATTACGGAGCTTCTCCGCGCCAACGGATTCAAGAGCGCCTTCAACATGGCGGGCGGGATGAACGCCTACGCAGCGCAAGTGGACCCCACCCTCAAAACGTACTGAGGGCGGGGAAGCCGCTTACTTTTTGGTTCGCGTAGATTTGCGGGCCGTGGTCTTCTTGGCCGTGCTCGCGCCGCGCCGGGCGGGAGCGCGCTTCGCTCCACGCTTGGAGGGACCAGCGGCAGCCTTGGCAATCAGGAGCTCAGCCGCTTGCTCGAGCGTCACCGCCTCTGGGGTGATCGTCTTCGGCAAGGTGGCGTTGGTTTGGCCATCGGTGACGTAGGGGCCATAGCGGCCACTCATCACCTTCACTTCGCCCGCTAGCCCTTCGGTGGTGCCTAGGGTGCGCAGGGGTTCAGGCCCCGCGCTTCGGCTCCGCCCGCCCCGGTTGTTCTGGGGGTTAGCCAGGGCATCCAGGGCGTCTTGTAGGGTCATGGTGGCGGCGGTGCGCCAGTCGCCTACGTTGGCTTTGCGGTCACCAGCGGTCAGGTATGCGCCGTAGCGGCCAATGGCCAACGTGACGGCAAACTGGGTGCCCGGCTCGTCGCCCAGCAAGCGCGGAAAGGACATGAGCAGGCTCAGGTCGTCTTCGCTTAGTTCGCTGGCATTGGCGCCCGGCGGCAGGGTCACACGCTTGACCTCACCGTCTTCGCCCGCTTCGCGCTCCAGGTAGGCGCCGTAACGGCCACTCTTCAGGTACACGTTCCGGCCGGTCTTCTGGTCAACGCCCAGCGATTCCGGCCCGGCGGCGCGCTCGGTCAGAAGGGTTTCGGCCTTTTCTAGGGTCAGGTCGGCCGGGGGCAAATCCTCCGGCACGCTGCAGGTGTGGCCCGGTCCGCCTTCGCCGCGCTGGATGAAGGGTCCGTTGCGGCCAATGCGCACTCGGATTTCGTCGCTCAGCGGGATGAGCGGGAAGGGAATGTCGCCACCCTTTTCGCGTACGGCGGCATCAATGCCGGGGCGCTGCTGGGTGCCGAAGTAGAACGCCTTCAACTGCTTCACCGCGTCGCGGTCGCCGCCGGCAATCTCGTCCAGTTCGTCTTCCATGGATGCGGTGAAGCCCAGGTCAACCAACTCGGCAAACCACTCCTCAAGAAGCTGGATCACGGCGAAGGCTGTCCAGGTGGGCACCAGCTCGTTGCCTTTCTTGAAGACGTAGCCCCGGTTTTGGATCGTTGAGATGATGCTGGCGTAGGTGCTGGGCCGGCCGATGCCTTGCTCTTCAAGCGCTCGCACCAGGGTGGCTTCGGTGTAGCGCGCGGTCGGTCGGGTGACGTGCTCCGTCATCTCCACCGACTTCACGGCCACCTTGTCGCCCACCTTCAGGTTCGGCAGGATGGTTTCGCGGTCGCCGAGGTCGGCGTCGGGGTCGTCCGTTCCCTCCACGTAGGCCCGCAGGAAGCCGGGGAACTGGATCCGCTTGCCGCTGGTGCCAAAGGTGAACGTGCGTCCGCCTTCCTCCACTTCCAGTTCAATACGGGTGCGCATGACCTCGGCCGGGCGCATTTGGCAGGCTAGGGTGCGCTTCCAGATCAGGTCGTAAATCTTGAGTTGGTCTGCGTCCAGGTACGCCTTGACGTCCTGCGGGCGACGTTGCAGGTCGGTGGGGCGGATCGCTTCGTGCGCTTCCTGCGCATTCTTGGCCTTCGACTTGTACCGCTTGGGGCTGGCCAAAGCGTATTCCTTGCCGTAAAGGTCCGTGATGACGGCCTTCGCCTGCTCCAGGGCGCGGTCGGCCAGGGTGAGGCTGTCGGTTCGCATGTAGGTGATCAAACCCACACGCTCCCCGCCCATCGCGACGCCTTCGTAAAGCTGCTGCGCGATGCGCATGGTGCGGTCCCCAGAGAACCCGAACTTGCGGTTGGCTTCCTGCTGCAGGGTGGAAGTCATGAAGGGCGGCGGCGGGGTTTCCGTCCCCGGCTTTTCGTCGCGCTTGGTGACCGTGAAGGGCGCAGCGGCCTGCAGGCGCGGGGCCAGCGGGCCGGCCTCATCGGCGTTTAGCCGGTAGACCTTCTTATTATTGAGCTGACCGTGGTGGTCGAAATCCTGGCCGTCGGCGAGCGTTTGGCCCGCCACCGCACTGAGCTTGCTGCCAAAGGTGGTGCCTTCAACTTCATGGGTCGCCTTAATGCCGCTGTAGCTGGCGGGGACGAAACCCATCCGCTCTCGTTCACGCATCACCACCAGGCGAACGGCCACGCTTTGCACCCGTCCGGCACTCAAGCCGGGCGCGACTTTTTTCCAAAGAAGTGGGCTTAAAGTGTAACCATACAAGCGGTCGAGGATGCGGCGAGTCTCTTGGGCACGCACCAGGGCCTCGTCCACCGCGCGGGGCTCGGCCAGCGCTTGCTTGATGGCTTCGGGCGTGATTTCGTGAAAGACTATGCGCTGAACTTCTACAGATTTCTTCGGCTTAAGCAGCTGCAGGATGTGCCAGCTGATGGATTCGCCTTCGCGGTCTTCGTCTGTTGCGAGCAGGATGCGCTGCGCATCCTTAGCCGTAGCCTTGAGCTCGCTGACCCGCCGCTTTTTGTCGTCCGGGACGATATATATCGGCTGAAACTCTTCCTCGGTGTTCACGCCCAGCCGCGCCCACGGCTTGCCTTTGAACTCAGCTGGGATCTCCTTCGCGCTTTCCGGAAGATCTCGCACGTGCCCAAAGCTGGCGATGACGTCGTAGTCCTTGCCTAAAAAGCGCTGGATGGTCTGCGCTTTTGCGGGGGATTCAACAATGACTACGGTCTTGGCCATACGCGCGTATTGGTTTACCGGGCCGGGGCAGTGTTCTGCGCGTTCTTGTCTAAACGGCCCACCCAGCACCGCCGGCGCCCGCGTGCATGACACCAGTTCGCCCTCGAGACGTGTATTGAATAATAATGCTAACCATGGCGCGCATGCTCAAGTTCTGGCTGGTAGTGGCCACCCTCGGCGTGGTGGCCATGGGAGCCGCCAAGGATCGCGAATGGCTCACGGTTCACTTGGGATCTGAGCGGATCGGTTACGCCTGGTACGAAACCGTCTTGCCGCGCTCGGCAGGCTCAATTGAAGAAGCCGAGGTCGTCCTCGATACAAAGGCCCTGGGAGACCCGATTCAGCTGCGCTCTTTCTCCCGAGTCCGCTACGACGGGCAGGGCGAGCTCATGACGGGCGAGTATCGCACGGAGAGCGGGGGCCGGACTTCCACCGTGCAAATCGAGCGCGAGGGGAACGCATTAGTGGTCAAGGCCATCACGGCGGGGCGCGCCCAGCAACTCAAACTCGAGGTTGCTCCGGGCATTCCGTTCACGAGCGACGCGGTCAACTATCTGATCGGCCTCAAAGATCGACCAAAGGAATTGACGGTCCAGACTTTTGATTCCACCACCCTCACCATGGTGCAGGTCCGGGTTACGGATCGGGGCGCGGTCACCCTGGAAGATAATGGGCGAACGGTGCCCGCCCACCGCTACGACGTGGAGGACCCCCGCAGCCCGACGCAAGTCTTTGTGAGCCCGGAAGGAAAGTTCATCCTCTCTCGCGGCCCCCTGGGCCTGACCATGCGCCCGGCGACAGAGCAGGAAGCCAAGCAGCCCGTAACGGGCGGCCCGAGCGACATTGCCGACCTTTCCACCATCACCCCGAATCGCCCATTGCAAGGCCGCCCGGACCAGCCTTTGACCCTGCGATTTGTGGGTTTGGAGCGTGATTTGCCGTCGGATACGCACCAGACCGCCACCCGCGAGGGTCGCGATGTGGTCCTCACGATTCACCCCATTCGGCCTACCGGACGCCGCGAATTGGCCGATGTCACGGGGCAAGACGAGTGGCGGGGTGCCGCCTCCTTCTTGCCGGCGGATAACCCGGAGATCAAGCTCCGCGCCCGCATGGGCAAGGGGCGATTGACAGAAATCCACGACACTGCCCAAGCCCTGCGGATGGATGTCTATAAGCGCATGCGGGTGAATGCCGGAATCGGCGTGCTGCGGCCAGCCGATGAGATCCTTGATGCGCCCGAAGGGGTGTGCCGGGACCACGCCATCTTGCTTGCGACCATGCTCCGGGCGGTAGGCTATGCCAGTCGTCTTGTCAGCGGCATGGTGGAGTACCAAGGACGCTTCTACTACCATGCTTGGGTGGAGTATTGGGACGGCGAGGATTGGATCGCTATGGATAGCACACGGCCGGATGCCCATTTGACTTCGCGGTACATCAAGATCGCGCACGGCTCGGTGGCCGATGCCTACCAATCGTTCCTGCTCGCCCCGGAGCGCTTGGAAGTCGTTAAGGAAGGCGCATGATTGGTCAGCAGCGGCGCGCGTTAGTCATTGCGATTTTTGCCATTCTTGGCGCGATCGTCAGCATGTCTTTCATGCCGATGGCGATTGATTCGATCTACTCCTCGATTCAAAATCAAGTGCGGTCTTCCCGCGTTGAGCCCAACAGTAATGCCACCGAAAAGGTTTACGAATTCGACCGAATTGTGAGCGCCAAGCCGAACCTGAGCCCGTCCGCTCAACAGAAGGCGCTTGAAGAATTCCGCGCCGAGTGGTTGACGAGCCGCGAGAATGCGAATCTCATGGATACGCTCGGCAAATTTGGCCTTGACTTAGAGCCTAAGATCGAGATTACGGATACCAAGTTTAGTGGCCGAAGCGAGATTGCTTCGCTCAAAGGGCTGGAGAAAGGCGGGGTGAGCCGCGTCATCCGCGAGGGCAGCCGCTTCTCCATCTATATCTTGCGGCAGACGCGCATTTTGCCCGTGACCGGCAATGGCATCCCGGACGTGACGGATGAGCCCGTTCGAGGCTACCCAGGGTCACGGCAGCCGACCACGCTCATCGCTTTGGGGCTCCTTGGTGCGATTCTCGGCGGCGTCTTCGGCGATGTGGGGTCGCGATTGATGGCGAAGGGCATGGAGCGCTGGAAGCTCATGGCCAGCGGCGACCGCGTCACCGTTTTCATGGGTTCATTCGCGGGCATCCTCGCCAGCATCCCGTTCCTCTTTGTCTTCCAAGGTCTTGGGATTCTCGCGCCGCTCCTTGTGTTCATCATGATGGTCGGTTTCTCGTTCCTTGGCATCTATGCGCTCCGCTCAATGGATGATATTTTGCCGTGGGCGAATATGACGACTAGTCGCCGCCGCACGGGCATTCGCATCCTGGATACAAACGTTCTCATTGATGGGCGCATCTATGACGTTGCGAAAACCGGATTCCTTACCGGCGAACTTTACGTGCCATCGTTCGTCATTCAGGAACTACAAATCATCGCCGACAGCAAGGACGACATGAAGCGCGCGCGCGGCAAGCGAGGCCTGCAAATGCTGAAGTTGATGCAATCGGAGTTCCAGATCGAAGTTGGCACGAAGGACAAGAACGTCGGTAACCCCAAGGACCCGGTGGATACACGCCTGGTGCGGCTTGCCAAGGCCCTCGGCGCGGACCTGGTGACCAACGACCACAATCTCAACTCCGTGGCCACGCTGCAAGACGTGCGTGTGCTCAACCTCAATGACCTCGTGCTGGCGGTGCGCACCAACGTGCTTCCGGGCGAAACGATGTTTGTGGCGCTCAACCGAGAGGGTCAGCAGCCTGGCCAGGGCGTGGGGTACCTGGATGACGGCACGATGGTGGTGGTCGAGCGAGCCCGGGAGAAGATCGGGCAGTCCGTCGAAATCCTCGTGACGCAAATCATCCAGACGGAGCGCGGCAAGTTGGTGTTCGCAGAACTCGCCGACGACCCGAATGGCACCGACCCGAGCGAATACGGCAACCAACCGCGCCGCCCCCGTTCGTGAAGGGTGCCCTGATCCTGTTGGCCGCCGGGAAGAGCCAGCGCTTCGGGAGCGACAAACTCACGGCGCGGATGCCCGATGGGCGCGAAGTGTGGCGCGCGAGCCTGGACGCTTTTCAAGACTTTGCCGACATCGCCCAACGAGTGCTCGTCGTCAGTACGGACCAACTTGACGAAGCGTGGCCGGCCGGTCTCACGGTAGTGGCGGGCGGGGCCGAGCGCACCGATTCCGTCCGGGCCGGGCTCCAGGCTCTCAATCCGGAGATCACCCACGTGCTTATCCATGATGCCGCGCGCCCGTTCGTAAGTGGCGATGTGATCAAGAGAGTCTGGGAGGCAACCCTCCAACAAGGATCCGCCTGCCCAGTGGTGCCCGTCACCGATACCATCCGGCAACGGGACACCCAAGGTAGTCGCACTCTCCCGCGCGCCGAGCTCGGGGCTGTGCAGACCCCGCAGGGTGCCCGTCGTGACTGGATCGAAGCCGCCTACGCCGCCCTGCCCGGTCCCGCCACTGACGACATGAGCGTACTCGAACTTGCGGGCTACCCCGTTCACCTCGTCGAGGGCGACCCCGCCAATCGCAAGATCACGTATGCTGATGACATCCCCGGCCCCGAGCGGCCAACCCAAGCCATGAACTTTGAAATCCGCACCGGCATGGGCTACGATATCCACGCCTTCAGTACCGATCCCAACCGGCCCATGTGGCTGGGTGGGGTCGAGTTTGACGACCGCCCGGGGCTCGAGGGCCACAGCGATGCCGACGCCCTACTGCACGCCCTCGTCGATGCTCTTTTGGGCGCGGCGGGCATGGGCGATATCGGCGAGCATTACCCGCCCAGCGACGAGCAATGGCGGAACTGCCCCAGTTTACGGTTCCTGGTAGAAACCGCCGCACGCGTTCGTGCCGAAGGATGGAATATCCAAAACGTGGATGTCAGTGTCTTGGCCGAACGGCCGCGCCTGGGCCCGCGTAGAAAGGAAATGACAGACGTCATTGCTTCTGCCTTGGGACTCAGGCCGGATCAGGTCGGAATCAAGGCCACGACCAATGAACGGCTGGGTGCCATCGGGCGCGGCGAGGGAATTGCCGCCTTCGCCATCGCCACTCTCACCCGGTCGATCCACTGAACGAACGACCATGGAACTGCTATTCCGAAATGCTGACGGTAATTTATCGCAGCGTCAACGCGACTACGCCATTCGCAAACTAAGCCGACTCGACCGCTACAATGCCCGAGCCTCGCGTGCCGAGGTGGCCCACAGCGAGGTGCGCCATGAGCACTTGTTGCACGTCACGGTGAACGCCGATGGCGAATGGATTCGCGGCCAGGCGCAGAGTCGAAACTTCCGAGAGGCCGTCGATCATCTCGCGGACCTCCTGGAGAATCGACTGAAACGCCGCAAAGAGAAGCAGTCTCCCTAAACCTGTCGCATCCGGTTCGCCGGATCTCAACCTCTTGCATGCCTGAGCGCCCCCTGGGGCCTCAGGCATTGCCATTGGCGGCAAGCTGGTCCGAGCAGAACGCCACGGCTCGTACCTCGGCGGCTCCGGCTTGGCGCAGGGCCTCGCGGCACGCCAGCACGGTGCTACCACTGGTGATGACGTCGTCTACCAGCACCACCCGGCGTCCTTTCACCTCCGCCGAAGCCGCAAAGGCACGAATGATGTTGCGTTGGCGGGCGGCCCGGTTCAATCCCACTTGGGGTCGGGTCGCCCTCACCCTTCGCACGGCCCGTGCGGCATTCGGCATCTGCGAGGCGATCCATTCACTTTGGTTAAATCCACGCTCGAATCGACGGGTCCAGTGGATGGGGACGGGCACCACGATCTCGTCGTCGGCGATGAAGTGGCGCGCGGCCATCATGCGGGCCATCGGGTCGCGCAGCGGGGAAGCCCGTTCGTACTTCAATCGCTTGACTGCCTGGGCGGCGCGTCCATCATAGAGAAAGCACGCGTCAACGCTCATGGGGTCCTCGGGCAAGATCACCCAGGGCACGGCGGGTCGGAAAGTCTCTTCGCAGACCGGGCAGATCGCGGGCTCGCCCAGGCGGCCGCAAAGGGCGCACGCCGGGGGATACAGCCATGCCCACATCCGCGCCACTCTCGCAGTATATCTACGGCTCGCACGCAGGGCGAAAAGTCAGAACGCCCGCCGAGTCAGAGACTCAGCGGGCGTTACTCCCCTTCCTACGATGTGGCTGTGCTTAGGCCTCGCCGTGCGTATGGCCGAAGAACGGCTCAAACGGGATGAGACCCAGGCGCGTCGCAGCGCGGAGCGCTTGGACGCGATTGTTCACCTGAAGCTTCTGGTAGATGTTGGCGAGGTGGAAATCCACCGTGCGCTTACTGACCACCATTTTGTCGGCTGCTTCCTGACTCGTGTGACCCTGAGCGATGAGACTCAGTACTTTCACTTCCGTCGGCGTAAGCCGGATGCCTCGCGGCGATTCACTTGTTCGATTTGTGTTAGGCAATGCCATGACCCTTCCCTCGTTGCAATTCGTTTGCCGCCCACAGACCTCCTTCCACATCCATACGCCGATTTACAATGGTCCGGCCAAAATTATCGAAAATCGTGTCCAATGCATGCACCACGGGATGCGCGGGCCGCGAGGAATACGCTTTCACGATCGGGGAATTTTTGCCCATATGCCTCACTAACCCGTTCGACGTAATTGGGCACGTCTTGTTCCGTAACCAGGGCCACGCAGGCTCCACCGAACCCGGCTCCCGTCATACGCGCCCCTACACAGCCGGGGGCGGCGCGGGCAATCTCGGCCATTGCATCGAGCTCTTCGCAGCTCACTTCAAAGAGGTCCCGGAGACTGTCGTGGCTGGCTTGCATCAGGGTCCCCATTTGGTCCCGGTCGTCAGACCGCAGGGCGGCGGCCATCTGGTGCACACGCGCATTTTCGGCCACCACATGCCGGGCCCGCCGCAAATCTTCTTCCTCGAGCCGTCCAGCGGACGCTTCAAGCTGTTCCTCGGTCACATCGCGCAGGTGAGATACACCCAGAGCGGCAGCGGCCCGCTCGACGGACGCGCGCCGATCATTGTAGGCACTCCCCACCAGGCCCCGACGCCGGCCCGTGTCGCACAGCATCAGCACCAGGTCATCCGGGATGGGCACGGGCTGCACTTCCATCGTGCGGATGTCCATAAGCAGTGCATGGCCATCCACGCCCAGGGCACTGGCCGCCATATCCATCAGGCCACAGTTCACGCCGACGTATTGGTTTTCGCATGCCTGGGCGATGCGGGCCAGCGATAGCGGGTCCACGGGTTGGCCAGCCAGCGTCAGCCATAGCCATCCAAAGGCCACCTCCATGGCGGCGCTGCTACTAACCCCGGCCCCAATCGGCAAATCGTTGGCCACCACCACCTCGGCGTTCGTGCCGACGGGGAACCCGGCCTGGCGCAGAGCCCACGCCATCCCCGCCGCGTAATTGGCCCAGCCCCGCGTCGAGCCCGGCTCGACCTCTGCCACTTGGAACGGTTTCGCCCAACCCCGGGCGACACTATAGAGGCGACTGGGTCCACTTGTTGTGCGCGCCGCCAGGCTAACTCCATAAGGCAGGGCGGCGGGCATCACGAATCCATCCGAATAATCCGTGTGCTCTCCGATGAGGTTCACCCGGCCCGGCGCTTCGACCACGAGTTCGGCGGGGGAGCCGAACGTGTCCTCAAAGACGGCGCACGCCCATTCCGATTGCATATTCCTTCACCATATCACGGATAGCCATTGGTGAACCTGGTAATTGTTCCATGGCGACATTGCCAGCCAGTATGGAACCCCTTGAATGTAGCGGACCGGTCACTGTTTGTTGCCCTATTCGTGGCTGGTTCCGCCTACTTCTTTCTTACACTTGGTAACCTCAGGGCATGGGTCACCAAGGTCGCCTGGAAACGGCGCAACAATGGCTTGCCGAGCACGAATCCGACATGTTGGCGGATCTCCAGGCTCTCCTCCGCATTCCGAGTCTGGAATCTGACGCCGAACCGAACGCACCGTTCGGAGCCGAAAATCGCCGCGCCCTGGACTTCATGCTGGACCTCGCGGAACGGGCCGGGCACACCACCAAGGACCTGGATGGCTACTGCGGGTACGCGGAATATGGCACCGGCGACAAGGAAGTTCTGACCCTCGGCCACCTGGACGTGGTGCCGGTGGGTCCGGGCTGGACCTACGGTCCGTTCGAAGCGACTCTCGCCGAGGACGGCTACATCTACGCCCGGGGCGCATGCGACGACAAGGGGCCGACGATGATGATGTGGTACGCCGCCCGGGCCGTGCAGCACGCCTGGCCGGACTTGCCCGTGCGACTTCGCTCGTTCTTTGGCTGCAACGAAGAGAGCGGATTCCAGTGCGTGCACCACTACACCCAGCACGAAGCTCCGCCGACCCTGGGGGTCGCGCCCGATGCCGGGTGGCCGCTCATCAATGCCGAGAAAGGCATCTCCGACTTGATCGTGGTGGTGAGCCCCGAGATGTGGAGCGGGCTGGGGGTTCAGCTCACGGCGTTCCGGGGTGGGCAACGCCCGAATATCGTGATTGACCACGCCACCGCCACCGTGCGGGTGTCCGCTGCCGCCCGAGAAGAGGTGGAAACCAACCTCCGCGATGGTTGGGATCGCAACGTGACGGCGACGTGGGATGGCGAACTCCTCCACATCGAAGCCGTAGGGAAGGCCGCTCACGGCAGCACCCCGTGGGTGGGCGACAATGCTGCCGCCCGAGCGCTGCGGTTTATCAAGGACATCAGCCCGCGCATGGAGGCCCGGAATTGGCAAGCCCTGCTGGACATCTTCCAGATAAGCGGGGCCGGAGTGGGATTGCAGCTCAGCGACGATCCCAGCGGTCCTCTCACTTTGAATCCCGGCATCGTGGACCTGACCGACGCGGGCCTGCACTGCACCCTCAACATCCGGTACCCGGTGACCTGCGACTTCAATGACCTGCGGGCGCGGGTGGATGCCGCCTTGGCCGCCAGCAAGGTCCCCGCGACCGTGGAATCCATGAGCAACAGCGCGCCGCTCTATTTCCCGAGCGAGCACCCCTTGGTCGAAGCGATCATCAGCGCCTACGAAGCCGAAGAAGGGGAGCGACTATCCCCGCGCAGCATGGGCGGGGGCACCTACGCCCGCGCCGTGCCCAATTGCGTGGCGATCGGCACGGGATGGCGGGGGGACGGCGATGCGCACGAAACCGATGAGCGGATCCACCGCTCCTCGCTCATGCGCACCGCGCGCATCTACGTGCGGCTTCTTTTCAATCTGATTGAAGCCGCACAGCGGGCTTAGCCGCGGTCGGTTCGGAAGCGCTCGATAATAGCGAGCGCTTCCTCTTTGCCCTTCCAGCCCAGCACATCCACGTTCTTGTTTTCGAGCGTCTTGTAGACCTCGAAGAAGTGGTGGATTTCGTCAAGCGTATGCTGGTGGACCTTGGACATATCTTCGCGGTCGCCAAAGCGCGGGTCGTTGCTGGCCACGCAGAGGATCTTCTCGTCCGGGTCCCCTTCGTCGCGCATTTCCAGCACGCCGATCGGCTTGGCATCCACGACCGTGCCCGGGGGGCAAGGGTGCGAAACCAGGAGCAGGGCGTCCACCGGGTCGCCATCTAGGTAATGCGTTTGCGGGATGTAGCCGTAGTCCCAGGGATAGAAAAGCGGGGAGTGCAGCACCCGGTTGAGGCGGATCACACCGAAGTCCTTGTCCAACTCGTACTTATTGGTGCTGAACCGGGGGATTTCCACGATGACATTCACCTCGTGGGGGGCGTTCGGGCCGATGGTGACGTCAAGCAACGACATGCCGAAATGCTACCGCTCCGAACGCGAAAAGCCCCCCGGTCCTAACTGAACCGAGGGGCATTTGACTTGGACTTTTTGCCAGGCTTAGGCTTGGCGGCTGCGACGGCGGGCCAAGGCCGCGAGACCCGCACCCAGCACCAGCATGGTGGTCGGTTCCGGCACACCGGCGATGCCCGTGTTGTTCTGAATGAAGTTGGCACCCGTCGGCACGACGCCGCCGATGCGCGCGTAGCCACTCAGGTCGCCGTAGTCCGCGTTGAGGTTTCCATCAACGCCGGCCAGCGTACTTGTGACGCCGATGAGGCGCCACACGGGCGAGGACGTGGTGCCGAAATTGCCAAAGAGGCCGCCACCAGAGTCTCCACCAGCCACGTTGCCTTCAAGGTTGCGCGGAGTGGCGGAACCGATCACGTTGTCCGCTGCGTTGATGGGGTTGTCGAAGTCGGTGTAGATCACGTTTTGAGTGGCCGTCGTGCTCACGAAATCCGCCACGTTCTCGAACGCGCGGCGAGTGCCCGCCCCTGCGTTGATCCCGGTAAGGCCCGTGCCCGTGGCACCGTAGCCCACGCTGACCGTGTCGCGGCCGAGTTCCAGGGCGCCGTTGTAGTACGGCACCGCGGCCACACCCGGGTTCGAAGCCAGGCGAAGCAGGCTGAAGTCGTTATTGTTCAGGCCCCATCCGGAGAATGCGATCACCTGGGTCACGGCGATATTGGTGCCCGTCACGTTGAAGACCGGGTTCTGCGAGATGTTGCTGGCCACGTGAGCGGCCGTCAGCACCCAGTGCGAACCGCCGCCGAAACCGATGTACGTGCCCGAGCCAAGGCCACCGGTCACGTTGACGCGGCCGACGGATGAGAACGGGGCTTGATCGTCAAGGGTGGTGTAGAGCGAATCCGCACGGTCGTGGCGGATGGTCGAACCAAACGAGACGGCAGTGGCTACACAGGCCAAGGCAAACAAAGGCAAACGCATGGTGTTTCGTACCTCAAGCGACCAAGAGTCGCGCGAATGTCACCAAGAATACAGCAAGGGGAGTGGTGTTTAACCCCAAATTAATACGGGGTTCACCGAAATTCCTAGGGAAAACTCGTACTATTCCCACTCACCCATCAGCCCCCACTTGTGGGCGGCGGTGGCGCGAATGGCGACGAGAGTGCCGGGCTCGACATCACGAGCAGGGAAGTGGACCATGCGGAAATCGCGGCTGTAGCCCTGCAGCAGTGCCTTGTTCTTGGGCGATGGCCCTTCCACCATCACTTCCATGGTGCGCCCCACTTGGGCCTCGTTGCGGGCAATCTGAATGTCCGTTTGAACGCGAATGAGTTCTTCTAGGCGGGCGCTGGCCACCTTGTCATCCACCTGCACCATGGTGGCTCCGGGGGTGTTGGGGCGCGGCGAATACTTGAACATGAAGGCTCCGTCAAACTGGAACCGACGCACCGCCGCGAGCGTGCCCTCAAACTCCTCATCGGTCTCACCGGGGAATCCGACGATGATGTCCGTGGTCAGGCCAATGTCCGGCACCGCCGCGCGTAAGTTGTCCACGATCGCGGCGTAGCTCTCCACCGTGTAAACCCGCCGCATCCGGCGCAGCAGATCATCGTGGCCCGCTTGGAGCGGCATGTGGCAGTGCTCCATCACCGGCTCCACGTCGCGGATCACCTCGATCAGCTCGGATTTGAAGTCGCGCGGGTAGGGCGAGGTGTAGCGAATGCGCTGCAAACCCGGGATGCCGCTCAAAATGGTCAGTAATTGCGCGAACGTGACGCGGCCTTCCTCCAGCCCTTTGCCGTAGCTGTTCACGGTCTGGCCGAGCAATGTGATCTCACGCGTGCCCTGTGCCACCAGTCCCCGCACTTCGCGCACAATGTCTTCCGTCGGTCGGCTGCGCTCACGGCCCCGGGTGGCGGGCACGATGCAATAGGTGCAGAACTTATCGCAACCGTACTGGATCGGCACGAAAGACTTGAGCTTGGCTTGCCGCCCCACCGCGCGCTGCGGGATGTCAGTGACGATCGCGCCCTTGCGTTCGGGGAGGTCAAGGCGCTTTTGGAAGCGGCGCGTCTGCAACGCCTCCTCCACCAGCCCCGGAATCCGGATCACCTGCGCCGTCCCCACCACAAAATCCACATGCGGGGCGCGTTTGCGAATCTCGTCCGCCCGCACCTGCGCCATGCATCCCGCCACCCCGATCACGAGGTCCGGGCGGGCGTCTTTGATCATCTTGAGTTCGCCGAGGAATGAGAACGCCTTGTCCTCCGGCTTCTTCCGCACGCTGCAGGTGTTCAGGATCACCAGGTGCGCTTCGCGGGGCGAGGCCGCCGGGGTGAACCCAATGGACTCCAAACCAAGGGCGATCTGCTCGCTGTCCTCCTCGTTCATCTGGCATCCCCATGTCTGCACGTAATAGGTGCCTCGCTGCAGCGAGCCACCCGGGCGGGCCGGCAAAACCGAGGGGGAAAGCGAAATCAGACTCATAAGGTGGGTTCAGGCGGGCCGTCAAGATACCCGTTTCGTAGGTTCAATGAGAGGACGATCAGGGTCCGGAACGTATACTCAACTGTTGTGCCGGTCTCTACTCTGAACCGACTATCCATTATCTTCTCGGCGCTCGGCCTGTTCGTGGCCGGGTACCTGACCTTAAGCCACTTCCAGGCGAAGGATGTTTTCTGCGGTGGTTCGTCCAGCTGCGAGGACGTTCTCAATAGCCCGGCAGCGAAAATCGGAGGGATCCCGGTGGCGGCCTTTGGCCTCGCCGCTTACGTCCTTCTGCTCGTCCTGGGCTTCTTGCGAACGAGCAAGGTCGGGGCGGAATTCACCAAGCTGGCCAAGGCCGGCTTTGCCATCACGGCCGTCGGATTCCTGATCAGTGTTGGCCTCATTTACTACGCCCTCGCGACCATTGGCGCGCAGTGCTACTGGTGCATGGGTTCGGCGTTCATCATGACCGTCCTCTTCGCCGTCCACGCCGCCATGGTGAAGGCTGTCGCTCCCGAAGAACCGGACAAGGCCGGCATGCCGCTGGCCGTTGGGGGAGTGATGCTCGCCATCGCCGCCGCCTTTATCATGCTGAGCGTGGATGCCGGAAAGGCGCCCGCCGGGGGCACCCGCATCACCGGTGTGACCGACGCCCAGAAGCGACTGTATCTACCGGCCGCCGCCCGAATGAAGGGCGACGAAAACGCCAAGATCACGGTGGTCGAATATATGGACGTGAACTGCCCGCCCTGCCGCGCTTCTGCGCCGCTGGTCGAGGAGTTGATTGCCAGCTACAAGGGCAAGGTGCGACTAGGCATCAAGCACGCCCCGCAACCGATCCCGGGTCACGAAACCAGCCCCAACGCGGCTTCGCTGCTCACGGTCGCTGAATCGAAGGGCAAGTTCTGGGAGCTTTACGAATTGATGATGGACCCCAAGAACGAGGCCACGGTCAAGACTAAGGAAGGCCTCAAGGCGCTGGGCAAGGAAGTCGGGCTGACCGAAGCCGAAGTGAACAAGGGCGTGGACACCCCGGACGAGATGGTGATGACGACTTTGAGCCAGGACCTCGACCAGTTCATGAGCCTCAACCCGCCGGGCACGCCGCTCTTCCTCATCGTGGCCGATGGCAAGGACCTGCGCCACGTGGGGCCGGGGCAACTGGGCAAGGTTCTGGAGTCGGCCGAATACGCCGACCTGCTGAAGTAAGCCCGCGCCGATGATGAACCGATGACGCCGAAGCGAGGGGCTCCCGTTTGTGTGGCCATGTCCGGCGGTGTGGATAGCGCCGTCGTCGCGTACCTGCTCAAGAAGCGCGGGTACGACGTGGTGGGCATCACCATGCAAATCTGGCAAGAAAGCCAGCGGGACCCTCGCCACGCCGGCTGTTGCAGCTTGGGGGCGGTGGAAGATGCGCGCCGCTCGGCCCGGATGCTCGACATCCCGCACTACGTCATCAATTTCAAGGATCAGTTCAAGCAGACCGTCATTGACGAATTCGTGCGCGAATATGCTGCCGGCCGCACGCCTAACCCGTGCGTGACCTGCAACAAGAAGGTGAAGTTCGAAGCGATGCTCCAGAAGAGCGTCGAACTCGGGTGCGAAGCCTTGGCCACCGGCCATTACGCCCGCTTGCGCCGCGACCGGAAGACCGGCCTGATGCGCCTGATGCGCGCCCGGGGCATTGCCAAGGACCAGAGCTACGTGCTCTACGGCTTCACGCAAGCGCAGATGGAAGGCTGCTACTTCCCGCTTGGCGAGATGCCGGACAAGGCCGAAACCCGGCGCCTGGCGCGCGAAGCCGGCCTGCCCGTGGCCGACAAGCCGGACAGCCAAGAGATCTGCTTTGTGAGCGAAGCGGGTGGCTACCGCGAATTTTTGCGGAAGTCGCGCCCGGATATGTTTGAAGAAGGCGAACTGGTGACCGTGGGTGGGGAACGCCTAGGCACGCACCAGGGGGTGGCCGATTTCACGGTGGGCCAGCGCCGAGGGCTAGGGGTCGCCAAGGGCAAGCCGCTTTACGTGATCGAGATCCAACCGGACGCGAACCGCGTGGTGGTGGGCACCGATGACGACCTCAAGTTGAGCGATGTGCGGGTGCCGCAGTGGCACTGGACCAGCATCGCGCCCACCGATGCCCCCCTGCGGGTGCAAGCGAAAATCCGGTACAACATGGCCCCTCAGCCGGCGACTCTCCGGGTGGAAGCCGGCACCGCCCGCCTCACGTTTGACCAGCCCGTCCGGGCCGTGACGCCAGGACAGATCGCGGTGGCGTATAGAGGAGAGACCGTAATTGGGGGAGGAAATATCGAATGACAGTGGAAACCGGACTTCTCATCACCGTTGTGATCTTGGGGGCCGGGCTGGTGGTGGGAGCCGTGACGCTCACGCGCACCATCGGATTGCTACGCAAAGAAGTGGCGCAGCTCAATAACCGCATTGCGCGGCAAGATGCCGATCTGTCTTCGCTTTCCACCCAATTGGCGGAATACAAGCAGTCTCAACCCGTCCCGGGCGCGCATGATCCCATCATCGCCGCCCTCGAAGGATTAGCAGAGTTTCAGCGCCGAGGGGCCGTCGGCACCGCCATTCATGTCGGAACCGGCCTGATTCGGGCATACTGGAAACCAAAGCGCCGCGCAATCTCCACTACGGCGAAAGTGAAGGCACTCGGAGAAAAAGATGAATCATCAAGACGATAAGAACGCACTCGTTTACCTGCTGGCCGGTTTTGGCCTCGGCGCTCTCATCGGTGCCGTGGCGGGCTTGCTCTTTGCGCCGAAGGCGGGCGAAGAAACGCGCCATGAACTGGCCGACCGCATGAAGGAACTGAAGAGCAAGACGGAAGATTACGTGGCCGAACAGCGCGCCAAGCGCCGCTCGCTCACCGGCGAACCGGACGAAGCCGGAGCCTAAGGACTCCGTTCACTTGTGAACAAACCGGCCGTGGGAGGATGGCGACTCGCCCTTTGGGGCGTGATCGTGCTTGCCGCGGCCTGGTTTCTCTATTCCGTCCGCGGAATTCTCGCCCCCTTCCTGTTGGGTTGGGTAATCGCGATTGTTCTGGAGCCTGCCGTGCGCTGGCTGCGCCTGCGTGGCATGCCCCGCATGGCCGCCGTGCTTCTCCTCACCGTGGTCTTCTTTGGCCTCGCCACATTGGTGGTGGTGAAAGCGTCGCCCCTTGTGGCCGGGCAGATTTCTTCGGTCCGCGACCAACTCGTAAAGGTCACTCAGGGCCTGGCCGAAGGTGATCAGAAGGCCAACATCTACACCAACTGGAGCCCAGCGGTGCGCGCCGCCCCTGATGGGGCCAGTGCCATGGTGGATGACCTTCTGGACCGTTACGGCGACCAGCTGAACCGGGCGGGGCTCCCCTCGAACCGTCAGGCCATCGTCGAGCAGTACGTCGAGCCTCAGCGTGAGAACCTCGTCAAGGCGTTGCAGGGCTTCGTCAATGGATTCTTCGGCATCGTGGCGGGCGCGGCGCAAAGCGTGCTCCTGCTGGCCATTACGCCGCTCATCGTCTTCTATCTGCTCAACGATATGGACCGGATGGGCAAACGGGCCGCCACCTGGATCCCGGTGAGCATCCGCAAAGAAACGCTTAGCCTGATAGGCGAAGTCGGGGGCGTATTCCGTTCCTACCTGCGGGGCATCTCGCTGCTCGTCCTCATGTATTCGGCGGCGGCGGCGTTGCTCTTGGGCATCCTGGGCGTGCCGTTCTTCATCATCCTGGCGGCGCTGGCGGGCTTGCTCTATCTCATCCCGATGTTTGGCAGCCTCATCAGTACCGTGCTCATCTTTGTGGTGTGCCTTGTGAGCGGCCAGAGTGGCCCGGCATGGACCTCGTTCGGGTCGCCCATCATGTACGCCATCATCTGCACGGTGGCGTTCTCGCTGCTATCGAGCTTCGTCTTCGACCAGATCATCGTGCCTCAGGTGATCGGCGGCGCGGTGGAACTCCACCCGCTGTTCAGCATCTTTGTCATCACGGCGGCGGGCGCCTTGTTCGGAGTGCCGGGAATGCTGTTGGCGTTCCCCGTGGCGGGTTCCATCAAGGTGATCCTGGATCGATTGCTGCGCGTCGTGAGCCAACCACCCCCGGCCCTGGCCGGGTTGCCAAGTGTGCCCATGCGGCACCGCGTCGCCGAAGACTAACTCGGGCGACTGCGCTCAGGAACCGCAAAGCGCCGAGCCAAGTCGCTGGCAGTGAGCATCAACTTGCGCCGACCCGAAGGCAGCACCAGATTCCACCGAATGGGCGTGATTTCGAACTCCCAGTCGGCCTCGCTTTCCCGCCACATCATGAACAGGCGCTCACCGTCAAAGTCCATACCTTTGAGTTGGCTTACCAGCCCCAATTGCCGTCTTAACCAGCCGCGGAATTGGATGCGGTCCGGCGTTATGCGCAAGATCCCGCTGCGGCGTTGGCCGTCCTTCGTCCACACCGCGCGTCCACTCCAGCACAGGGCATTGGCCTCACCGTCCAGGCCCAGTTCGCCTTGGGCATAGGCAAGCCGCAGGGCATCGTCAAAGAGTTCTTCAAGATCGTCCTCCTCTTCGGCGGTGGGCAGGTCCCGCGCGATCCGGTGCCAGGTGCCGAGGTCGTGGGTTTGCCCCAGGTGCTCGGCGATGGGGTTCGTTTCGGCCCGTACGAGAGTGAGACCGTTGGAAGCCGTATCGAACTCCACATCCCCACTCCGGCACACCAACCCGGGGTTGGCGGTGGTTTGCCCCACGGCGACCCACGGCACGATGTCCTTGCGCAACGCCCGCAGGGCGTAGCCTCGTTCGTATCCGCTCCCCGTGAGCGGCGCGAGGAGTGTGAAGTATCCGTTTTCCGTATGCCCGCGGGCGTCGCACTTGGGGCACATGCCGTTACCCAGGCCCATTTCGCCAGTGGCGGCGAGCTCGGCCCATTCCCGCATCGTCCATGCGTCTCCGTCCGGTCCGAGTTGCCAGGTGTTGTCGGTGGCCGGGGCCAGCGCCTGGTCGCAATCCTCGCAGATGAAGAGCTGGCGCTCTGCAACCGTGCCTGCATCCGGTTGGGCGGCACACCACGCACACTTCCACCCGGCCTTGGTCTTGATGAGCAACCCGCGGTCGCACTCCGGGCACGCCGGACGACGCTTGCTGGTCGTGCGGTGCCGCAGCACGCCCGTCTGGCAGGCGGGGCACATCCCCTCGCGGGCCTGGTAGGCAGTCCACCTTCCGGCCAGGCACACGGGGCAGACATTGGCCTTGGCGGGTTTGGGGTCTTCCAGGACGTCACCGCAGGCCGGGCATTCGCGGCGCGCAAACTTCAGGTCCTGCAAGGCCACCCGGATCGCATCGAGGTGACGCCAAGTGGGAAGCGATGGCGGGACGGCCATATAAGCCCACGCCGACCTGGCCTGCATCGCATTGTTCGGCCGCACGGCGGGGTCGAGGGCGCGCCAAGGCGTCAGGGAATCGGGACCGGTAGGCGGATGCAGCCGGTCGAGCAAGGCCGCGAGGGCAAAGAGATCTCGTGAAGGCAGGTGCATGCGCCGCCGGTTGCGACCCTCAGGCGTCGGGTCCATCAGGTCGTCCTGGTCAAGGCGGTCGGCCAACCAGTTGCGGGCCACGCCGATTCCGCCGAGCCACGGTCGCCCGTCCTCGTCCAGGAACACAGAACGAGGGGTGACATCGCCGTGCGTCCAGCCGTGAGCGTGCCATTGCTCGAGGATCAAAAGCAGGCGCTGCGCCCACCGGTCTCGCTCCAAGTGGTCAAGCGTGATGGACGTTCGATCGAGGCGCACGGCCCCGGGCAAGGCATCGGTGATCCACCAAAGCGTGCCGCCTTCAAAACCCACCCATTCGGCGCCTAGCCAAGGGATGCCGAGGCGAGGCGGCACGGCCAGCAGGGCGCGGCGCACCAAGTGGGCCAGCATGCGCCGCTCATCGGTGCCCAGGCCTTCTGTGGCCGCTGCGGCCAGGCACCAGGCCCACTTTTCGGCTCCGGTGGCGGCCTCTTGGACGGCGTAGACCGGGTGCACCGGGTCCGCCCATTTGAGCTCGCCCCGCAAATAGCGACCATCGGCCATGGGGGTCATCGGGGCCAGGAGGGAAGGCGGCTGACTCACAGACGTTCTTAGTAACAAGATACACTTTTCTCTATGCTCACCTCTTGGGTTTTGGCCGGTACGTTGATCTATGCGGCCCCGCAAGGGACCACGCATGACTACACCCTCAAGGCGACCTTCGATGGTTTCCTGCCAATTCTCGGTGGCAATACCGGGGTGGTGGAAACCAACATGACGGTTCGGGTGGACGGCTTGACCACCGGGGGCGAGTCCCTGAAAGCCGCGAGCGAAATCACCGCCTTTGATATCGCTTTTAACGGCGCCAAGCTGCCGCTGGGGCTCGAAAGCGTGCAGGAGTTCTTCCCGCGCACCACGATTGAGTTCTCTCCCGCCGGCAAGATTTCTAAGACCAACGCACCCGATCTCACCCTGCCGGTGCGCCTGCCGGGCCTGGATGCCAAGCGCTTCCCGGACATCACGTACGTCCCCATCGAATTCGATGCGAAGACGGCGGAGGTCGCCCAGGAATGGACTTTCGAGCGCATCTTTGATGGCGCGCCGATGGTGTACCGGTGCCGCCTGGAAAGCCTGACGGCCACCCACGCCGTGGTCTCGGTCAACATCGCTCAGGAACTGAGCTACCTCGAAAACGAAGCGCTGGAAGTGGTGAAAGAGGAGAAGGATGCTTATAGCCGCGTGAAGGCCAAACTCACCGGCTCGGGGCAAGTGATTTTCGAGCGTGAAGCCGGGGCGGTGGCCCGTGTGGTGATGACCAATGATTCGGTCAGCCAGGTGACCAACATCAAGTCGGGCGAGAGCATCGAGCGCAAACTAAAGACGACGTTCGTGGTGGACCGTAAAGGGGCCAAGCTGCCGGAAGCCGGTGTGGCGCAGGTTCAAGTCCGCGAAGTTTCGATCTGGGATCAAGTGCGGTCCACTGCCTCCACAGCACCGGCCCTAGCCTCGGTTTGGTGGCAAAAGATCAAGCCGAACCTGGCCATGAACGCCCAGGAAGCCTGGCAGCGCACCTTCCGCTGGGCGATGGAACTGTGGCAGCGAGTGGGTCCAGGGGCGTGAACGCCGCCGAGCGGGCCGCTTGGTTGCGCACGGAACTGCACCGGCACAACCGCCTCTATTACGTCGACAACGCACCGGAGATCAGCGACACCGAGTACGACCGGCTCCTGCGGGAGTTGAGCGATATCGAAACGGCCAACCCGGAGTTGCTGACCCCCGACAGCCCCACCCAAACCGTGGGGGTCGCGCCCGTGGCGGCCTTCGGCGGAGTGCGGCACCGCGTGCCGATGCTCTCGCTGGACAACGCCTTTGACGAGGCCGAACTCCAGGCATTCGACCAGCGAGTGCGACGGTTCCTTGGCCAAGATGAGCCGGTCCGCTACGTGGTGGAGCTCAAGCTCGATGGCGTGAGCCTGAGCCTGACCTATGAGGATGGGTTGCTGACCCAAGCCGCCACTCGGGGGGACGGAACCACCGGCGAAATGGTGACGGCCAACGCCCGCACCGTGCGGGGCGTGCCCCTGCAACTTGCCGCCCCCGCGCCGGGCCTGATCGAAATTCGCGGGGAGGTTTTGATGACTCGTGCGGACTTTGCCGCCCTGAACGAGACCAAACTGGCGCGCGGCGAGACCCCGTTTGTGAACCCGCGCAATGCCGCCAGTGGTGGCTTGCGCCAGCTCGATAGTCGTCTGACGCGAGAGCGCCGGCTCCGGTTCTTTGGCTACACCTTCGGGGCGATTGAAGGCCCGGCCGTGCCGGAAGATCAAGGCGAGCGCCTATCCTGGCTACGGCAAATGGGCGTGCCAGTGGCCGCCCACGCCGAAGAGTGCCCGGACATCGAGGCCGTGCTTCAGGCCATTGCCCGGGTGCAAGCCCAGCGGCCGGAACTTCCATTCGATATTGACGGCGTGGTCATCAAGGTCGCCGATGGCGCGCTGCGTGAGCGATTGGGAGACACCGCCCGCGGCCCTCGTTGGGCGATTGCTTACAAGTTTCCGGCCGAGCAGGCGATGACCCGCATGCACGCCATCACCTGGCAAGTGGGGCGCACCGGGCTGGTGGTGCCCGTAGCCGAGCTCGACCCGATCTACGTGGGGGGCGTCACCATCAGCCGCGCGACATTGCACAACCCGAGTGAGCTTCGCCGCAAGGATGTGCGGGTGGGCGACACGGTGATTGTCCAGCGCGCGGGCGACGTGATTCCTGAGGTCGTTGGCCCCGTGCGGGAGCGCCGCCCCGAGGGCACTGAGCCCGTAGCGGTGCCGACCCAGTGCCCCGTGTGCGGCACGCCCTTGGTCTACGGCGAAGGGGACATCCTTCTGCGGTGCACCAACAAGCGAGAGTGCCCGGCGCAGCTCTTGGCGGGCATCATCCACTTCGTTTCGCGCGGGGCAATGGACATCGCGGGCCTCGGCGAGAAGCAGATTCAATTCTTCCTCGATAAAGGTTGGATCACCGACATTCCGAGCCTCTATGAACTTGGCCAGCACCGCGAAGTCATGGTCGTTGAGCCCGGGCTGGGCCAGCAGAGCGTGGACAACATCCTGGCGGCGATTGAGGAGAGCAAGTCGCGCCCGCTCTCGCGCGTCATCATCGGCCTGGGCATCCGGTTCGTTGGCGAGAAGACTTCGATTGACTTAGCGCTGGCCTTTGGGAATCTCGATGCCCTCGTCGAAGCCGACGAAGCGCGCTTGCAAGCCGTGCCCGACATCGGTGAGCGCACGGCGGCGGAGATCGTGACCTGGTTTGCCGACGATGCCAACCGGACCCTTCTCGCAAGGCTCAAAGAGCATGTGAACCCCACCCTGGCCGACCTGGAACCGCTGGGCGACCAGTTCGCGGGGCAGACCGTGGTGTTCACCGGCAAGCTGGAAACGATGACTAGGGAAGAGGCCGAAGCCTATGTGCGCCGTCACGGGGGCACCCCTGCGGGGAGCGTGAGCAAGAAGACGAACCTGGTGGTGTACGGCCCGGGCGCGGGGAGCAAGCTGGCCAAGGCCGAACAACTGGGCGTTCCGCTGATGACCGAGCAAGAGTTTCGGGATCAATACCTGGCCAACGAAACGCCGTGAAGGTCATCGAGTTTCCATCCGGGTCGCTCGACTTGCCGCAGTGCGTTACCAGCGGGATGGTGTTCCGGTGGACGGAGACGGCCCCCGGCGAGTGGCACGGCGCGGATGGCCCGTACGAGTGGCGCCTCCGTTGGCACCCGGACCGGATTGAGCTTCACGACGGGGACGACGCGGCCCTGAGCTCTTTGCTGCGCCTGGATGAAGACTTGGCCGCCGTGCGCCAGGCTATTGCCGCCGCCGACCCTGACCTGGCCGCCTGCTGGGACGCGCGCCCGGGGTTTCGCTTGCTGCGCCCGCAAGACCCGGTGGAGGCCACCATCGGATTTCTCTGCACCAGCAACAACAGTCTCCACCGCATTGTTCCGATGGTGCGGTGGCTGGCCGCCCGCACGCCGGGGCCTGCCTTCCCGGACCTCGAAGGTATCGCCGCTCTCTCCGAAGCTGAACTCCGCGAAGCTCGCTTTGGTTACCGCGCGGTCACCATCCCCCGGGCCGCGGCTCAGCTCGCCCAGGATGGCGGACGAGATCACCTGATGCAACTCCGCCTAGCCCCGTACGAGGAAGCCAAGGCGTACCTGCTCACCCTCCCGGGGGTCGGCCCCAAGCTCGCGGACTGCATTGCCTTGTTTGCATTGCATCACACCCTCGCAGTGCCGGTGGACACCCACGTCTGGCAGCAGGCCGTGCGTCGCTACTACCCTCACTGGGCCGGGCAATCGCTCACCCCCGCCCGCATGAACCAAGTCGGCGATGCCCTGCGAGATCGCTTTGGCATTCACGCCGCCTGGGCACAGCAATTGCTGTTTCAGGAGAACCTGCGCCCCGGTTAAACGTACAATATTCGTATGTCCCTTACGGCTCTGGTTCTTGGCGCAATGGCAATGCAATTGTCGCGTAACTACGGCATCCCCCAAGACTTCATGGAGGTTGACGACTCGAGGCTGACCGAGCTGAGCGGCCTGGGGGCCAGCCCGTTCCAGGATGGCGTGTTCTATGGCCACAACGACAGCGGGGATACGCCAAGGTTCTTCCGGATGAGCCGCGAAGGGCGGATTACCGCGACCTTCACTCTCACCGGCGCAATGGCTAAGGACTGGGAAGATATGGCCGTGGTGAATATCGCCGGCCGCGCGTGGGTGTATCTGGCGGACATCGGCGACAACAACCGTCAGCGCGCGGATGTGGTGATCTACCGCACCCGAGAGCCCGAGGCCGGGGTGACTTCCCGCAACCTCACCTTCGAAACGTACCGCCTGAAGTATCCCGATGGCCCCCGCGACGCCGAAGCGTTCTTGGTGGACCCGCGCAATGGGGACTTCTATATCGTGAGCAAAGCCGCCACGGGGAGTTCGGTCTACCACCTTGCGGCCCCGGCCCGAGGGGGTGGTTACCGGCTGACGAAACTGGGTGATCTGCCCATTGCCACCGGTGGGCTCGGCGGCAATCTGGTGACGGCGGCGGACTGGAGTCCCGATGGCAAGTACGTAGTGGTGCGCACCTACTCCGGAGCGCGGGAATACAAGGTTCCGGCGAATCGGCGCGACTGGTTTAAGCAGGATCACGTGGCGATTGAATTGCCCGTGGAGAAGCAGGGCGAAGCGATTTGCTACAACCGAACTTCCAATGCTTTGATTTCGGGAAGCGAAGGCCGACCGGCCTTGTTTGGTATCATTTCGCTTGAACAATGATTTCTTGCGGTGAATGCCGCAAGAATCATGGGTTTGGGTAGCGTTTTCCGGGAAAATCGGGCCCCTTGGTCTGGGTACGGAGGGCCCCAAGTGGGGAAAAGTCGATGCGAGACCAACAACCGAGGGGGTAGCGTAATTTCGCTCGAGCGGCGCTTGCGTGCGGCCCGAACCACCCAGTTATGCGGCGTGAACTTGCATTCGTTGGGGTCTTATTGGCCCTTACGATGATCGAAAGCGCGGATGCGAGCGGCAAATTGATGCCGAACGTGTTTGCGGAAAGAATCACCTATTCGGTGCCGACTCAAGCGGCGGCGCCCGCCCCCAATACTTATGTGCTGGACGACAGCCTGCCCGTGGGCAAGATTGTTGATGGCGGCGGCGGCGTTCCGGGATTCTTGGAACGCACAGTGGCCCGCCTTTGGGTCGAAGGTGAACTGAAGTCGGAGACCATTGTGGCCGAACGAGAAGTTCCGGCTATCCCCGGCAGCAAACGAATTTCGTCTATTGGCTTCGACGTGCCGCACAAGCAATTGACGCTTGCCCGTACGATGACCGTGGAATCTACGGCCTATACGCCGGATGCCGGTCTCGGCAGCCGTGCCACCTTCCGCACCGCCACCGGCCGCCGCGCCGAGTTCGGTGTGATTGCGGTGGACCCGCGCGTGATTCCGCTCAACACGCTGGTGTTTGTGGAAGGTTATGGCCTGGCCCTAGCCTGCGATACCGGCGGGGCCATTAAAGGGAATAAGATCGACGTGTGCGTCACGACGAATCGAACCGCCCGCATTTGGGGACGTCGAAACGTTCGGATTCACGTCTTCAAGGAACGGATCAGCCGGTAATCGCGCCCGTTTCGGAACGGCTTCGTCGGTTCGGGATCCGAGCCGACAAAGCCCTTGGTCAGCACTTTCTGGTCTCGGAAGGGGCCGTGCGGCGCATTACCGCGAGCGTGGAAGGCATGGCGGGCATCCTTGAAGTTGGCCCTGGCCCCGGTGCCATCACCCTCCCGCTTAGCCAGGCGCACCCTGTCATCGCCATCGAACTGGATGAGCGCTGGCGCGACTTGCTCGCTTTCTATTGCCCCGCCGTGCAGGTGATCTACCAGGATGCCCTGGAAGCCGACCTCGCCGCGCACCTGGAGGCGCTTCCTGCCCCCCGCGCCATCGTCAGTAACATGCCATACAACATCACCGGGCCGTTGCTGGCTGCTTTCTCTGCCCAAGCCGGACGTGTGGAAAGGCTGGTGCTGATGATGCAGAAGGAAGTTGCGGACCGCATTGTCGCCCCGGCCGGAGATGCTCGGCGCGGGGCGCTTTCGGTGGTGATGCAAGGTCAATTCGCAGTGAAGTGGCAGCAGACCGTGCCCCCGGGGGCCTTTGCCCCGCCGCCCAAGGTGCAAAGCGCAGTGCTGGAGTTCACCCCTCGCGCGGTCTTGCCGCCGGGCTGGTCGGAGTTTGTGCATGCGGGGTTCCGGCAACCGCGCAAGACGCTCGCGAACAACCTGCGAGAATGGGGCGGAGCAGGTCTCATCGAGGCGGCCGGGTTGGCGGCTTCCATTCGGCCCCACCAGCTCACCGAGACGGAGTGGCAAACGCTATGGAGTCACTCGAAGCCCAGATAAAGGCCAAGGCCCGCGAACTGGGGTTCGGGCTAGTGGGGATCACCGATGCGGCCCCCCCACTTAGCTACGAGGCGTACCGGCAGTGGGTGGCGGATGGCCACCACGGCACCATGAGCTACATGGCCCGCTCCCACGAGTTGCGCGCTGACCTGAATACCTTGCTCCCCGGCGTAAAGAGCGTGGTGGCGGTAGGGGCGTTCTATCGCCAGCCTGAAGACTCCCCGGCCGATCAACCGAAGATCGCGCGCTACGCTCTGGGGCGCGATTACCACAAGGTGCTGCGGGCGCGGCTGCGCACGCTCGACCACTGGCTGCACGCGGAGGAGGGCCAAGGGCGGATCTGCGTGGACAGCGCCCCGGTGCTGGAGCGGGAGTATGCCCACCGGGCGGGGTTGGGTTGGTACGGCAAGAACACGATGCTGATCAACACTCATGCGGGCAGTTGGTTTGTCATCGGGCTGTTGCTCACAACGCGCGAACTCACCCCGGATGCCCCGGCCCAGGGCGGTTGCGGCACTTGCCGCGCCTGCATCGAGGCTTGCCCCACCGGCGCCATTGTCCATCAGCACGGCCGCTGGCAAGTGGATGCCCGGGAGTGCATCAGCTATTTGACCATTGAGCATCGCGGCGAGATCGCCCCGGAACGCGAGGCGAAATTGCAGGATTGGCTGTTCGGGTGCGATGTGTGCCAGGAGGTCTGCCCCTTTAACACCGTGCGCCCTTCTCAGCCCGGGCGCGCCCCGGTGCTGACGATGGAAGACTTCCGCGCCCGCCCCTGGCCTCCGGTGAAGGAGATCGCCAACCTCACACCGGAAGCCTGGGACACCCTGACGGCAGGTTCGCCCGTGCGCCGCGCGGGCTACGATGGATTACGACGTCACGCTCGCCGGGTGCTCCGTTCGCGCGTTTGAGCGGTGCGCGACAGCATCGGCGTACATGGCTTCGTAGGCTTGCGCGCTGGATGACCAGGAGAAATCTTGCGTCATGCAGGTGTGCACCAGGGCGCTCCAATCTTCGGGCTCGCGGAAGGCCGCGATGGCCCGGGCCGTGGCATCCCCAAACTCCGTGGCCGTGCGCTCGGTGAAGACGAAACCGGTTTCACCCTCCTTCACCGTATCCGCCAGGCCGCCGGTTTGCCGCACCACCGGCACCGTGCCGTAGCGCATAGCAAACATTTGGCCGAGGCCGCAAGGCTCAAAGGCACTCGGCATCAAGAAGATATCGCATCCACCGTAGATTCTTTGGGCAAGGGCAACGTCGAAAGCTTCCACAAATCTCACTCGGCCGGGGTATTGGGCTTCGAGGCGGCGGAGTTCGCCGGCGGCCCACGGGTCGCCCGTGCCCAGAACGATCCAGCGGGCTCCCATGCCCAGAATGCGGTCGGCCGCCCCGATCATCAGATCAAAGCCCTTTTGGTTGCTCAAGCGGCTCACCACCCCGAGCAGGGGCGCATTCGTGTCCGAATCCAAGCCCAACTCTTCCATCAGTTGTGTGCGGCTGGCCGCCTTGCCACTTAGATCGTCCACCGAGAAGTTGACGGGCAGATCGGAATCGGTGGCCGGGTTGTGGTGGTGGACGTTGATGCCGTTCAGAATTCCGCGCAGGCGTCCCTGGTCGTACAGGTAGCCCATCAGTCCGTCCAGGCGGCAGCCGTACTCTTCGGTCTGGATTTCCTGGGCGTAGTTGGGGCTCACTGTGTTCACCTGGTCGGCATAAACGCAGCCCGATTTCAGGAAGTTTACGGCCCCATAAGTCTCCAAAGCGTGCATGTTATAAAGCGACTTCGGCAGCCCCGCCACGTCGAGGGTGTCCGGACCAAACTCGCCCTGGTAAGCCAGGTTGTGAATGGTGATGCAGCTGGCCACGCCTTCCCAGCGGCCGCCGCGTGTCTCGCGCATCAGCACGGGCAAGAAGCCCATGTGCCAGTCGTGCGCGTGCACGATGTCGGGCGTCCACTCCGTGGCCTGGCAGGCTTCCAGCGCGGCCTGGGCAAAGAACAGGTACGCATCCCGGCCCGGGGTGTAGACCTCTTGGCTGCGGTGGATGCCGGAGAAAAACCCGCACCCCTCAATCAGCCACAAGGTCAAGCCTTCGGCGTGGACCTCATGCAACGTGGCCCGCGCGGTCCAGTAGGGGTTCATGCGGACTTCGAACTCAATGCTCCGCGACGGAGACCAGCGATCCAGGATCATCTGGTAGGCCGGCATCACGACCTTGACTTCGTGGCCTCGGGCTTGGAGAGCAAGAGGCAGGGAGCCGGCCACATCGGCCAGGCCACCCACCTTGGCAAAGGGCGCCACTTCGGCGCTCGCAAAGAGAATCCGCATCTAACTGTATGATCGGGACGTTACAACGCCTCGATCAGCACCGCCGTCGCTTCACCACCGCCAATGCAGGGCGTGGCGATCGCATAGCGACCCCCACGGCGGCGGAGTTCATGCAGGGCGGTGAGCACTAAGCGGGCCCCCGTCATGCCGATGGGGTGACCGATGGAGACTGCGCCACCATTCACATTCAGCTTCTCGTGCGGGATGCCCACTTCGCGAGCGGCGTACATGGCCACCACGGCGAAGGCTTCGTTCACTTCAAACAGGTCCACGTCGGCGACCGTCAGGCCGTGCTTATCCAGCAGCTTCTTGATGGCGGCGGCGGGGGCGGTGGTGAACCACTCCGGAGCCTGGGCGTGCTGGGCGTAACCCACCACGCGGCCAATCGCCTTCTTGCCGTTGGCTTGCGCCCAGGATTCGCTGGCCAGCACCATCGCGGCGGCCCCGTCGTTGATGCTGCTGGCGTTGCCAGCGGTGGTCACGCCTTCCTTGCTAAAGGCGGGGCGGAGTTCGGGAAGCTTGGCGGGGTTACCGCGTCCAGGCTCCTCGTCGGTATCCACAACCACCGGGTCACCCTTGCGCTGCGGCACCGAGACGGGCACGATCTCGTCTTTGAATTGCCCGCCGGCCTGGGCGGCCAAAGCGCGGCGGTAGCTCTCGGCGCTGTAGGCATCCAGATCTTCGCGAGAGAAGGAGTACTCCGTGGCGCAGGCATCTCCGCAGGTGCCCATGTGGACGTTCTTGTAGGGGTCCCACAGGCCGTCGTTGATCATGAGGTCAATCATCGTGCCGTTGCCCATGCGGTAGCCAGCGCGGGCCTGGGGCAGGGCGTAGGGAGCGTTGGTCATGCTTTCCATGCCACCGGCGACCACCACTTGGGCGTCGCCAAGGGCGATGGCTTGCGCGGCCATCATCACGGCCTTCATCCCGCTGCCGCATACCTTGTTGATGGTGGTGCAGGGCACGGATTGCGGCAGGCCCGCGCCGAGGGCGGCCTGGCGAGCGGGTGCCTGGCCGATGGCGGCGGAGAGCACGTTGCCCATCAAAACTTCATCCACTTGGCCTGCATCCACTCCGGCGGCGTCAAGCGCGCCTTGGATGGCCGTGGCACCAAGCTGGGGAGCCGTGAGGCTACCAAGAGCCCCTTGAAAGGCACCGATGGGGGTGCGAACGCCACTGAGGATGACCACGTTGTCCATGGCCTAGAGTATGCCGGAACTTAGGAGCCTTCTTCGGGTCCGGACGGCTTCTCAGACGTGCCTTTTTGCAGACGACGGTTAAGCCCGCGCGAGACGTACTCCGTTTCCTTCAGTCCGAACGCTTTGCAGATGAAGTAGTACGCCCAGGCGTAAAGGAGCGCCAAGAACCCGGTGCTCGCCAAAACGCCGACCTTGCCGCCAGAGGTGGTGAGAGCGGGGAACTGCCAAATGAGCGCGGCCAGCGCCGCCGCCGGGATCGCCATGGCCACCAGCGTCTTGGCTTGCACCATCAGGATGCCCTTGATATCCATGCTGGGGGCAATCTTCTTGGCTCCGCCAATCAGGAGAATGGCCAGCAGCACCGCCGCCAGGCTGCCAGCAAGCACCAGGTTGTCGTAGCTGCCGCCTTGCCGGGCCACCATGTAGCCACCCGCACCAAACGCCGCCGTGGCGATGGTGCCGTAGATGATGGGGGTGACGGAACGCTGCGCGGCATAGAACCCGCGCATGATGATGGGCTGCATGCACCAGGCCGGGATGCCAATGGCGAACATGCGCAGGCCCGTGGCGGTGAGGTCGGTGTTCTCGGGCTTCCAGTTGCCATGCTCGAAGAGCGACCGGATGATCTCGTGCGGCATGGCGAGGAACAACCCCGCGAAGGGCACCGAGAGGAAGATGGCCAGCCGCAAGGACTTGGCCAGCTGGTCGTCAAACAGGTCTTGTCGCTTTTGGGCGAGGAACTGGGCCAAGGCAGGGAAGGCGGCAATGGCCAGGCTCTGCCCGAAGATGCCGAGGGGCACCTGCATCAGCGTATTGCCGTACTTGATGGCGGTGTTGATGCCGTCGCTCTTATAGAGGGTGCCGAAGTTCTGGATAAGCAACGCGAATACGCCCGGCAACGAGAGACCAAGTACCACCGGGGCCATGAGCCGGAAAACCTTGCGCACGCCCTCGTGCTTGAAATCGAGGCACGGACGGAAGGGCACTCCCATGCGGCGTAGCACCCACAACGGCACAAAGATGTTGCCGATGAACGCCCCCGCCAGCGCCCCCCAGGAGAGGCCCGCGATGCTGGGCGCGGTGAAATTGGCCAGCACCAGGGCGCCAAAAATGATGCCGACGTTATAGATGTTCGGGCCGAGCCCGGGGACCGAGAACACCTGCCGGGCGTACAGCGTGCCGAACATGAGCCCACCGATGAAGAACGCGTATTGAGCCGGAAGGACAATGCGGCTGAGATACGCCACCATCTCCCGGTTAGCCGTCGCCTCCATCGCCACGACGTAGGTGAGCGGCTCGGCGAAAAACCAGGCCAGCGTGATCACCACCAACAAGGCGGCGCTCATGATGCCAAAAAGGCTATTGAAGACCCGCCAGGCATCTTCTTCGCGATTTGTGTGGAAGTACTCGCTGAAGACCGGGATGAACGCCGCGCTCAGCGCCCCACCGGCAATCAGAAAGAAGATGATGTCGGGGATCTGGAAGGAGAGGACGTAGGCGTCGGTCTCGGCGCCCATGCCAAACCGGCCGGAAATGACGGCTTCGCGAATGAGGCCAAGCACGCGGCTGAGCAACAAGCTGGCCGTCATAATCCAGCCCGCCCGAACCACATTCGGGGTCGTCGCGTTGCTCATCGCGATACACTATGACAAACGGGAGCCCCCAAATTGGGGACTCCCGTTCATACGTTGGTGGCGAGGGTGCCTTAGATGTGGCGCTCGACGAGGTTCTTGATCGCTTCCTTCGGGCCCATGCCGACCATCCGATCCACTTCTTCGCCGCCCTTAAAGACAACGAGGGCCGGGATGCTCATGATGCCGTAGCGGCTCGCGATTTCGCCGTTTTCGTCCACATCAACCTTGAAGACCTTCGCGCGGCCTTCCATTTCGGTGGCAACTTCAGCGACGGAACCCGCAATCATGCGGCAGGGGCCGCACCAGGGAGCCCAAAAGTCCACGAGCACGGGTACATCAGAGTTCAAAACTTCGGCGTCGAACCGATCGGTGGTCATTGCGAGATTATCAGCCATGGTGATTTATTTCTCCTTACGCCGGTGACGACGCGGATTGACTTCGGGTATACCCTCGACAAGCCGAAAGGCCCTGGTGTAACATCCAGGGTAGATCGGGAGTCGAAGCCAACATGCCAGCGACAAGATTGAATACGATGGTGCGGGTGACCCTTGGGGTTGCGCTCGCGAGTGGAATGGCCGTAACGGCCCTCGCCCAGTCGGGTCCGCAAGCTCGACGTGGCACGGCAGAATCGAGCCTCGTCGGTGTGGCTCTGTACGACACGGCGCTTCGAGTTGTGAACCTTTACGGTTCGCCGGACGAAATCCAAGGCCTGACCATTGGTCAGGGCGGTGCCGGTGGCGGCCCGGGCAACAGTGCTACGGGTGCCGGCGGCGGCGGCACGACGGCCGCAGGTGGCGGTGGCCAAGCGGTGACGGCCGTGGAAGAAAACCGACCGGGTGTCGGTGGTCTTTATGGCAACCCGTTCGGTGATCAAAGTGAGTTTTGGCGCCAGGTGCGACCGGGCGACGGCGGCAGTGAGCAAGAAGCTCGCAGCGGCGGTGCCGGTGGCCGGCCGGGTGCCGGTGGTCCTGGTGGCACGGGCGCTCCGGGCGGCGGTGCATCGTCCGGTGGTGGCGGTGGAACGCAAATCGTGCGTTGGGTCTACAAGCGTGGCTCTAGCCGATATTCGTTCGTGTTCGACCGCTTCAGCCGCGTCGTGCAGATCGAAGCCGTGGGTATGAACGACAGCAAGCCGCGCACTCGCCGCGCCATCAGCTTCGGCTCCTCCTTCTCGTCGGTCATCAAGGCCTACGTCGAGCCGGATGCCTACGAGCTGGTTGGTGACACGGTGATCGTCCGCTTCTTGGCGAACGACCGCGTGGCCTTCCGCATGCAGCGACTCCGCCCGAACGGCACCCACGTGGTGACCGGTATCGTGGTGGCGGCCTCCGCTCAGTAATCCGAACTCGTAGCCTTGTCCGACGACCTCGACCGTATACGCCAGCGTATTGACATCGTTGATCTCGTCGGACAAAAGGTAACTCTTACGCAAAGGGGCAAGACCTGGAAAGGTCTTTGCCCCTTTCATGATGATAAGAACCCGAGTTTTCAGGTCAATCGCGAACTCGGTCGGTACCGTTGCTGGGCTTGCGGCGCGCAGGGCGACATCTTTAACTGGGTGATGGAAACCCAGCGGCTTACCTTTGGGGAAGCCATGCAAGAGCTGGCCGCAATGGCCGGGATCAAGCTCACCAAGGGCGGCGAACGGACCACGCCAAGCCAGCGTGAAGCCGAAGATGCGCTCATGGCGCTGGCGCTCAAGTTCTATCGGGAGCAGCTGGACAAGGCCAGCCGCGCCATGGAGTATTGCGAAGAACGGGGGCTGGATCGCACGCTACGCAACTACTGGGAGCTTGGCTACGCCCCATCACTTGGCGATGCCTTGGCCCAGCGCATCAAGAAGGAAGGGCTCTCCTTGGCCCTGGCGCAGTCGCTTTCGCTGGTGGATAAGGATGGCGGGGGCTCGTTCTTCGATCGTTTTCGCGGGCGCCTGATGGTCGCCATCCGGGATGAGCGCAGCCGTCTGGTCGGTTTTGGCGGGCGAATCCTGGGCGATGGCCAACCGAAGTACATCAACTCGGCAGAGTCGCCGGTTTTCCAGAAGGGAAGACTTCTTTACGGCTTGCACCGCGCTAAGGAACCCATGAGCAAGGGCGAGCCGGCGGTGCTGGTGGAGGGCTACTTTGACGTGGTGGCCTGCCACCGCGCGGGGCTGACGACCGCCGTCGCACCTCTCGGCACCAGCCTCACCGAGGACCAAGTTCGCCTCCTTTCCCGGTGGACGAACCGGGTGAACGTGTTGTTGGATGGCGATGAAGCGGGCCTGAAAGCGGCGGAGCGGGCGATGGAGATGCTCGTCCCGGCGGGGCTTAGTGCGAGCATCGTGACCCTCCCCACCGGGGACGACCCGGATACCGTCCTGAGGCGCGAAGGGGCCGACGCCCTCCAGGCCAGGGTGAAGGAAGGGAAGAGTGCCCTTGAGTTTCAGCTTTGGCTGCTGGAACGGCGCAAGAGCCCGGAGAGCCGCGAATTTTGGCAAGAACTGGCCGAGCTCATCGCTAAAAATGCTGACCCTCTACAAAGCGAAACGTGGATTGAAAAGTATGCGCCGCGTTTCCCGGGTGTGCGCGATGCGATGGCCAAGCGCACGGCCCTTCGCGAGATGGTGACGAGCCACCGCCCCGCCCCTGCCGCGCGCACCCGGCGCCGCGAAGCCCCCCGAGCCCCCCGGGGTCGAAGGATGTTCACCGAGCTACATACCGCCGAAATCCGGATTCTGAGCGCCCTCACGGAAGGGCACCTGGTACCGCAAGCGGACACCGCCCTGCGCGAAGCGAGCCTATGGGAGACGCCGATGGCTGAGAAATTCCGGGGCGCCTACCTGCGCATGGCCCCAGAACGTGCGCCCGAGGGCCCGCTCAGTAGTTGGATCCACCTCCTCGATGATGAGGACTTTAAGTCGTTTCTGGCTTGGCATGCGGATCGGTCTTCGCTCCTTGACCCCGAAGCGCAAGAGAAGGAAGTGGAGGGGGCAATGGACCGGCTGCGAGAGCGCGCCGAGGCCCGGAACCTGCGGGACCAGATGGTGGAGCCGGAATGGGATACCGAAGCGCTGCGGCAACTCACCGAGCGCGCGCGGCGGTTGAAGAAGGGCGACGAGGCCAAGAGCGAGACGGACGACGATCTTTTCGCGTAAAGAGAAAGGATGACCGCACCCGAAACCGATGTTTTGTTGTCTACCGGGGACCGGGTTCTGCTCCGTTCGCTCTACGAAGAGCGGCCCTTGGCCTTGGTCTTTTTACGACACTTTGGCTGCACGTTCTGCCGCGAACACGTGAGCGATTTGCGCGGCGAAACGGACCTCAACATTGCGTTTGTGAGCATGGCGGATCGAGTGGAGAGCGAGGCGTTTCAGCGGAAGATGCAGGTCACGCACCCGTTTATCTGCGACCCGGATGCGAGATTATATGCGCTATTTGGGCTAAAACGTGCCTCTATCGGCCAGGTATTCAACCCGCGCGTGTTCATGCGGGGGGTGCAGGCCGTGGGTAAGGGCAACGGAGTCGGCAAACCGGTCGGCAATCCCTGGCAGCTGCCGGGCACCTACATTCTGGACACCGCCGGCGAGGTCTTTCACGCTCACCGGAGCCGCGATGCGGCGGATAACTTAAGCGCCGCTGAGATTCGGAAGTATCTCGCCGAGGCGGCTCAAGTCGAACACGCCCGGAGCTGAGGCGATCAGGGGCGGCATGAGGCCCGGCACCGGACTGGTGGCAGGGTCAAACGGCTGACCATCCAGCGTCCAGTATTGGCACCCCAGTTCAGTGAGAATCACAAACGAACCGGCCGCATCGTAAAGGCAAGCGCGGCTCGAAGTCATGGCCCGCAATCGCCCCGAGGCGACGAACATTGCCTCAATCACAAACGCCCCGTTATGGCGCATTTTTCCGGGGTAGATCTGTCGAAAGGCGTTGAACGTATCCACGTCTCCATAGCCAATCAGGTCGGTGGATTCCGTCGGCGCCGAGCTCAACATCGGCACGGGACCTCCGTTGCAAGTGGCGCCTCCGCCCAAGTGCGCCGCGTACATTTCATCGAGCTCCGGCAGGTAAACGGCCCCCAAAACCAGCTTGCCGCCCATGCGCAGGCCCACGCTCACGCCCCATAGGGGTTGGCCAAAGGCGAAATTGCTGGTGCCGTCAATGGGGTCAATCAGCCACAGCGGCTCGTCGGCATCCCCGGCAAATCCCTGCTCTTCGCCCCACACCACTCCGGGTTGCAACTGCAACAAGAGCGGGCGGAGATAGGCCTCTACGGCGCGATCGGCGGCGGTAACGAGGCTGCCGTCGGCCTTGGATTGGACGCCCAGCGCGGTACGGAATGAAAGGGCAAGTCGACCGGCTTCATACACCCATTCGACAAGTTGTGCGCGCTTCTGCTCCTCCGTCACCATTCGAGACGTTACCCCTCATTAGGCCCGAAGCATGAACGCTTGGCCTACACCGCTTGACACCAGGGATCGAGTGCGGTACAACACTAAGGCGCGACGCGGGAGTAGCTCAGTGGTAGAGCATCTCGTTGCCAACGAGAGGGTCGCGAGTTCGAATCTCGTCTCCCGCTCCAATCCGCTTGCGCATTTCCTTCTTACGCTCCGGGTAGAACCCTGGCATGCCCTTGACGGTGCTCGTCAGCTGTGCCATGGACCTGGTCTGGCGTATTCCAGCCTTTCCGCGCCCCGGGCAATCCATCGCCGAAGCGGAGTTCCAACGGTTTCCGGGCGGAAAGGGCGCCAATCAAGCCGTGCAAGCTGCTCGTCTGGGCGCGCAAGTCACCGCCATTGGCTGCGTGGGCGATGACGAGTTTGGACGAGTGATCACTCAGGTGTTGGTGGATGCCGGGGTGGACGTGGCGGGCGTGCGGTCCGTGCCCGGGGTCACTACGGCCACGGCTGGCATCTATGTGGAAGCCTCCGGCCAGAACACCATTTGCATTGACTTGGGCGCGAACCGCTGCGTGACGGCCCAGGATGTGACAGACCGCATGACCCGGTCCGGGTTGGTCCTCAGTCAATTGGAGATTCCGGCCGAAGCCACTTTGGCGGCCGCCCAGCGCGGGCAACTATGCCTCAACCCCGCGCCCGCCGCGCCGATGGACAACGAGATGTGGGTGCGTACCTGGCTCTTCGTTCCGAACCAAACTGAAGCCGAGTTTTACGTCGGGTTCCCCGTGCTTAGCCAAGAGGACGCGCGCCGCGCGGCCCAAGCCCTGTTGGACCGGGGCCCTGAGCACGTGGTCATCACGATGGGCGAACAGGGCGCGTATTGGCGAAGCCGCACGGGTGAAGAGTTCTTTGCCGCGGCCCCGACCGTGAAGGCCGTGGATACGGTTGCGGCGGGCGACAGTTTCTGCGCGGCCCTGGCCGTAGCCCTGGATCAGGGGCAGGCATTCCCCGAAGCTTTGCCTTTTGCGGTGCGGGTCGCTTCCATCAGCGTAACCCGGGCGGGAGCAATGCCATCTCTCCCAACTTTGGCCGAGCTCTAATCCCGCCCTCGTTCTTAAAGGTGAGTGTGGGTGTGACGGGGCAGGCTCATGCCCACAATGGTCAGCACGCTCACCAAGCCAAGGGTGACCCATGCGGTGCGGTATTGGTTGCGGCCATCTTGGCACTCGTGCTCGGTGCAGCAGTGGCGGCGCGGCCCCCACTTGGCCCACGCGAAGAGGACAATCACTTGAAGCCAGCTGAGGCCCACAAGCCAAGGCTGGTAAGGCTCGAGCTGGTGCAGCCAGCTAGCGCCCGAGGTGCCCGCCGTAAATGCCGCTAACAAAACCGGCCCACAGCATGGGATGTGGCCAAGCACGGCCGTCATGACCGGCAACACCGCTACCCCTGGTTTCGAATTCATATACAAATGATATCGGACAAAAGACGCAAATGCAATAGAGTTGCAAAAAGGCCCGTGCCTGATGGCGAGTCAAAAAATAGGCGGCCTCCCGGGGGAAGCCGCCTATCGAATCCTTTCGTGAAGGATTAGCCCATGTGGGCAATGAGGTTGTCGCCAAACCCACTGCAGCTCACTTCAGTCGCACCGTCCATTAGGCGGGCAAAGTCATAAGTGACCTTCTTGCTGCCAATGGCGCCTTCCATCGCGTGGATGATGAGGTCGGCGGCTTCTGTCCAGCCCATGTAGCGCAGCATCATTTCGCCGCTCAGAATCACGCTGCTCGGGTTCACCTTGTCCAGGCCCGCATACTTGGGCGCGGTGCCGTGGGTGGCTTCGAAGATCGCGTGACCAGTCACGTAGTTGATGTTCGCGCCCGGGGCAATGCCAATGCCACCGACTTGGGCCGCGAGGGCGTCGCTGATGTAGTCGCCGTTCAGGTTCAGCGTGGCCACCACGTCGTACTCGGCGGGGCGGAGCAGGATCTGTTGCAAGAACGCGTCGGCGATCACGTCCTTGATCACCAAGCCCGCGCCCGGCTTGCCTTCGGGGATCACGTGCCAGGGGCCGCCATCCAGCGGCTCGGCACCAAAGAAGTCGCGCGCCACTTGGTAGCCCCAGTCGGCAAACGCGCCTTCGGTGAACTTCATGATGTTGCCCTTGTGCACCAGGGTCACGCTCTTGCGGCCTTCGGCAATGGCGTGGCTGATGGCGGAGTGCACCAAGCGTTCCGTGCCCAGGTAGCTCACCGGCTTGATGCCCAGGCCAACCATGACCGGCAGATCGCGCGAGGGGGCACCGATGGTCTGCAGCGCCTCATTCCACGCCGCGTTTTTGTCGGCGGTGCCAAAGCGAATCTTGCCGAACTGCTTGGGGAAGGTGGCGGCCAGGAAGTCCAACACCTTCTGGCTTTCTTCCGTGCCCCCGGCGTATTCGATGCCGGCGTAGATGTCCTCGGTGTTCTCGCGGAAGATCACCATGTCCACCTTGTTCGGCTCCTTCACGGGGCTGGGCACGCCTTGGAACCAGCGCACGGGGCGAAGGCACACAAAGAGGTCCAACTCTTGGCGCAGGGCCACGTTGAGGCTGCGGATGCCGCCGCCCACCGGGGTCGTCAGCGGGCCCTTGATGCCCACCAGGTGCGAGCGGAAAGCATCAAGCGTTTCGTCCGGCAGCCAGTTGCCCGTTTGGTTAAAGGCCTTCTCGCCCGCCAGCACTTCGTGCCAATGAATCTTGCGCTCACTACCGTAAGCCTTGGCCACGGCGGCGTCAAGGACGCGAACCGAAGCGGCCCAAATGTCGGGACCGGTTCCGTCACCTTCAATAAACGGGATGATGGGTTCGTTGGGGACCTGCAGTCGGCCACCCACCATTTCAATGCGGCTGGGCATGTCAGTGGGGGAGCGTACCCCTGGATGTTAAGCCGACCGGGTCCCGGAAGGGTAGGTGTTGGCCCGGGATTTCAGATCGTTGTTCCCCGAAATCTCCGGTTCGGGAGCCGACAGACCGCGCAGGATGACGATGACCTTGGTGACCCCGTGGACCACCGCAGCATTGATGGTGACAATCGCCCGCATGCGTCGGCCCTTGCAGGTGAGCATCTCAACGCCTTCGGTGCCGTGCCCAATCACGATGCGAGTGGGGTCCTTGATGTATTGCTCTCGGTAGACCTTGTGCAGGTCGTGGATCTCCGGCGGGATAAACCGTCCCACCCGGAGGTCGTGAAACTCGTTCTGGTCGCATTCCAGGAGTTCGGCGGCCAGCGCGTTCCCGCTCTCGATGTTGCCGTTGGGGTCCACGATGAGCATGGCTTCCGGGGCGGCATCCACAAATCCCTGGAGCAGTTCCAGGCTGGTGCGCAGGCGTTGCTCTTCGTCAATGTGAGCTTCAAGTTCCTGGCGAAGAGCGGTCACTTCCGCCTCGGCGGCTCGGCGAATGAAGTGTCCCACAAGTTCAGCACGCGAAACGAGCCCGGTCTTGGCGCGGATGCGTCCCCAATAGGTTACGACGGTGGCGGCACTGATCCCGATGGCTTCGGCGATGCCCTTGTCGGTCAACCCCTGAGCCGCGAGCTCCAGCACCTTCTGTTCTCGGGGAGAAAACTCGGCCGCCATTGCTGCTTCTGAGCGTGTCCCCAAGCTTGAGGACACAAAGATGAGTATACCGCTCGCTTAGGTTCACGGACGATACTCATGAACGTGAGCGGACCCCGCTCGATCGTGAAAACGAGCCTAGCGGATCGATGCTCCCCTTCAAGGAGTGAGTGAATTTCCCGTGTTTCCGACCCCGGATCCGATACCACTACCCGCCCCCGTATGGCTCCTTAAGTTGCTGAGCCTTCTCACTCTCGGCCTCCACTTCGGAGCCGTGATGATCCTGGTGGGCAGTCTAATTCTGACGATTTATCTCAACGTCAAAGGCCGCGCGAAGCAGCAAGTCGAGTACGTGCAGGCCTCTTACGTTTTGGCCAAGCGGCTCCCCGTGATCATGACTTACGTGATCAACCTGGGGGTGCCGCCGCTTCTGTTCTTGCAGGTGCTCTATGGCCAGCAGATCTACAGCAGCAGCGTGCTCATCGGCTCGCTTTGGATCAGCGTGATCATCCAACTCATGCTGGCCTACTGGCTGCTGTACCGCACCATCCACGGCATCGAGCACCGCAAGCCGATCTGGCACATTGCTGGGCTTTCGTTGCTGATCGTGATGGGCATCGGGCAGATCTACAGCTTCAACATGACGCTGATGCTCCGGCCTGAGGTGTGGAACGAGATGTATCACAACAGCCCCATCGGCATGCAGTCGCCGAAGGGTGACCCGACCATCACGCCTCGCTGGCTTTTCGTCATGGCGGGCGGGCCGCTGTTTGGTGGCCTGTGGGCGGTGCTCCTCAGCCACATGGCGTACCTGGGCGATGGCGTGAAGGCCATTCTGCGCCGCGCCGGGGGCCTCGTGGCCGGTTTGGGCGGCGTGCTCATGCTCGCCATGGGCTACCGCGTCATGTCGCTCCAGCCTGCCGAAGTCTGGGCGGGCATTAACGGCTCGCAACTTCACCTTTACGGCCTCTATGCGGCCGGGGCCACCATCGCCGTGGCCACGTTGCTGGGTGTCGTGCAAGGGCTGAACAAGGCGCGGTCCTTGGCGGTGAGCAACTTCGGCATCGTCGCCGCGCTACTCGCCACCATCACATCCGCCATCGTGCGAGACGGCGTGCGCGACTTCACGCTTCTGCAAAAGGGCTTTGACGTCAATGCGGTCACCGTGTATCCGAACTGGAGCGTGGTGATTGTCTTCCTGCTTCTCTTTGTGATCATGTTGGGAGTGATCTATTGGCTCCTGAACGTGATGCGCCAAGCCACGCCTCCGAAGGAGGAAATCTCGATATGAGCGATTCCCAAGACATGGTCATGCCGGACCAACCTTCATCTCAACCCTCGCCGGAGGATGTCAGCCGCCGGAAGTTCCTTCAAACCGGAGTCTTCGGTGCCTGCGCGATCTACATCGGCGCGATTGGGTACCCGGTTTTCCGCTACCTCAATTCGCCGGTCGAAGCCTCGCAGTCGGCCTCGGCCGTCAGGGAAGTCACGCTGGATAAGGCCAATGAACTTGCCGCCGGCACAGCACTCATGTTCAAGTTCGGCACCAGCCCGGCCTTGCTCATCCACCACGCGGATGGCTCTTGGGTAGCCATGAGCGCGGTGTGCACGCATATGGGTTGTACGGTCAAGTTCGATGAGGGCGCCAAGAAGATCACCTGCGCGTGCCACGGCGGCGTGTTCGATGCTGCCACCGGCGAGAACATCTCCGGGCCACCGCCGCGCCCCCTCGAACGATTCGATGTGAAGGTCAACGACGCCAACGTGGTGGTGACGAAAATCTCATGAAACTCGAAAGCCTAAAGGCTGACCTCGTCGAGCGGCTCGGCTTGGAAGAAGCCATCAAGCTCGCGGGCAAGAAGACGGTTCCTGTCCATAAGCATACGTTCTGGTACTTCTGGGGCGGCATCTCGCTCTTCAGCTTCCTGATCCAGGTGGTGACGGGCATCCTGCTGATGGTCTATTACCGACCCGGTCCGGAAGCCTACGAATCGGTCCGCCAAATCACCTACCAAGTTCACTTTGGGTGGCTCATCCGCTCGGTGCACAACTGGAGCGCGAACTTCTTCCTGTTTTCGGTGTTTGTGCACATGTTTAGTGTTTTCTTTATGAAGGCGTACCGACGGCCGCGCGAAGTGGGCTGGTACAGCGGCATTGCGTTGCTCCTTCTGGGACTCACCTTTGGCTTTAGCGGCTACCTGCTGCCGATGGACGAATTGTCGTTCTTCGCCACCAAGGTGGGCATGGAAATCCCGAACACCATTCCCATCATTGGGCCGCCCATTGCCAACCTGCTGCGGGGCGGCCTGGAAGTGAACGAGTTCACCGTCCAGCGCTTCTTTGCCCTGCACGTGGTGGTGCTGCCGCTGCTCTACATGCCCTTGCTGGGCCTCCACTTGTGGATGGTGCAAAAGCACGGCAACGCTGCCCCGCCGAGCGAAGAAGCCAAGGCCCCGGCGGAGCGCAAGACCATGCCGTTCTTCCCGAACTTTGTGGCGCAGGACCTGGGGGTGTGGCTCATCGTGCTTAACCTGATCTCGTTGCTTGCGGCCCTGTTCCCGTGGCAACTGGGGCCGCAGGCCGACCCGCTGGCGGCCGCACCCGAAGGCATCCACCCCGAGTGGTACTTCATGAGTCAGTTCGCGATGCTCAAGCTCATCGGCCGGGTCATTCCGGGCATGGCGGGGGAAGCCTTTGCGATGACCCTGTTCACCCTTGGCCTGGTGTTGTGGGCCCTGATCCCTGTCTTTGATAAGGACAAAGCGAATACGAAGCGAAACCGTCAGGTCTTGTACTTCGGCATCCTCGTCATCCTGATCTTGCTCTCGACAACCTTCATCGGGTTTGTCATCTAAGAGGAATTGAAACTATGAACTATCCAGTATGGGATGTCCCCGGCATGGGGGGACCGTGGGTGATTGGCATCATCTCCATCTTCCATGTGCTCATTGCTTGGTTTGCGGTCGGGGGCGGGATCTACCTGCCCTACGCCGAGCGCAAACTCTACCGGGAAGGCCGTGAGGAATGGCTGCCCGTTCTTAAGCGGCACTCCCGCATGTTCCTCGTCCTCACCGGCGTCTTTGGTGCGGTGAGCGGGGTGGGAATCTGGTTCGCCATCGGTTTGGTGCAGCCCGAGGCCACTTCGACCCTCATCCACAACTTCGTGTTTGGGTGGGCGATCGAGTGGGTGTTCTTCGTGATCGAGCTGGCCGCCGCCGCCGTGTACTACTACACCTGGGACCGAATCCCGCGCGAATTGCACCTCAAGGTCGGCTTCCTCTATGCCATCAGCTCGTTCCTCACTCTCGTGATCATCAACGGCATCCTGTCGTTCATGATGACGCCGGGCCAGCCGTGGTTGAACGTGGCCGGTACGGGCACTGAGGCCAGCCAGTTCTGGGCAGCCTTCTTCAATCCCACCTACTTCCCGTCGCTGCTAATGCGCACGCTGGCCTGTCTGTCGTTGGCCGGCATCTATGCCCTGGTCACTTATTGCAGGGTGACCGACGAGGCCCTGCAAGCTACGCGCACGGTGATGGTCCGATGGAGTGCGAAGTGGCTCATTCCGATGGTATTGCTACTGCCGGTGGGCCTGGGTTGGATGTACGCGACCATGGAACCGGAAAGCCGGGAGATCATGAGTCTGGGCTTTAGCACCATTGGCTCGGGCATGTTCACGCAGGTAACCCGCATCTCCATGATGACGGTGCTCACCACCGTTACCGTGGCCGGCGCGGTCTACTTCTTTGCGTTCCTGTTCCCACGAGACCTCACGGCGGGGCACGCTTTTGCGCTGCTGGGGTTGGCGGCCATCGCCACCTCGTCCACCGAGTACGCCCGGGAGACCATCCGAAAGCCGTACGTCATCCAGGAGCACATGTATTCCAACAGCATCCGGATGAACGAGGTGGAGAAGTTCAACACCGAGGGCTACTTGGTGAACTCCATGTGGAATCCGCCGCAAATGGAACCGGTGGTGAAGGGCGAGGCGATGTTCCGAGGGCAGTGCATGTCTTGTCACACCCGGTCGGGCTACCGATCGATGGAACGACTACTGCAGAAGCGGGACCGCAAGGCGATTGACCAGCTCCTCAAGACGCTGCACGACTTCGAGCCGGACTCCCCGTACCGCAAGTACATGCCGCCGCTGGTCGGCACGCAAGACGAGCGGGACAGCCTCGCGGTGTATCTGGAAACACTGTCGCTGGGCAAGGAAAAGCCCGCCCTCGCACTGAACGCTCGGTAAGCCAATCTGGGCTCCGGTTCTCGCGAACCGGGGCCTGTTTCTTCGACCATAGGCCCAAACTTCACATAAATTTCCATATTCCGTCCCGAATCCTGGTGCTTGTCCGAACTCAAGACCGTAGACTAGGACGAACAATGCTTGAGATTCAAAACCTCCACGCCCGAGTTGAAGAAAAGGAGATTCTCCGGGGACTGAACCTCACCGTACGCCCCGGCGAAGTCCACGCGATCATGGGCCCCAACGGCAGTGGTAAGAGCACCCTGGCCAACGTTCTCGCGGGTCGCGAGGACTACGAAGTCACCGACGGCTCGATCTCGCTGGAGGGCGAAGACCTGCTGGAAATGGAGCCGGAAGACCGCGCCCACGCGGGCGTCTTCTTGGCGTTCCAATACCCGGTGGAGATTCCGGGCGTGAGCAACGTCTACTTCCTCCGCAGTGCGCTCAACGCCATCCGCAAGGCGCGCGGCGAGGAAGAGCTGGACTCCTTGTCGTTTATGAAGTACATCCGCGAGAAGATCAAGCTCCTTGGCCTGAAGGATGAACTGCTGAACCGCAGTGTCAACGAAGGCTTCTCCGGCGGTGAAAAGAAGCGCAACGAGATTTTCCAAATGGCCGTGCTGGAGCCCAAGCTCTGCGTGTTGGACGAAACCGACTCGGGCCTCGACATTGACGCCCTGCAAACCGTGGCCAATGGCGTGAACGCCCTCCGCAGCCCGGACCGCGCTTTCATCGTGGTGACCCACTATCAGCGCCTGCTCAACTACATCGTGCCGGACTACGTGCACGTGATGGTGGAAGGCCGACTGGTGAAGTCGGGCGGCCGCGAACTTGCCCTGGAACTGGAAGAAAAGGGTTACCAGTGGATTGAGCAAGAGTTGGCGGGCCAAGTATGAGCGCGCTGGACACCCGCTACAACACCGAACAAGCGGCCCTGATGGCGGCCGTAGAGCGCCGCGCCACCGATGGCCCGGATTGGGTGCAGGAACTGCGCCAGCGCGGGATGCGAATCCACGCCGAGCACGGCATCCCGACCCCGCGCACCGAAGCCTGGAAGTACACCCCGCTCCGCAGCGTGGCCGAGCGCACTTGGCAAGCCGGAGAAGCCGGCCCGGCCGTTTTTGATTTCGATCTGCCGCAATACACCGAGGGTGCTGTGCGCATCGTGCTGGTGAACGGCCGATTTGACCGAAACCTGAGCGACGTGCCGCGCCTGCCGGGCCTGATTGCCATGAGCCTCCGCGACGCTTGGACAGAGCACCCGGACCTGGTGCGCGCGCATCTTGGCCAGATCGCCCGCATCGAGGAGCACACTATGGCGGCCCTCGCCACGGCGTTGTTCCAAGACGGGCTCTTCTTGCACTTCAAGTCGCAGGCCGTGATTGAATCGGTGATCGAGATTGTCCACGTCACCAGCGGCCAGGACGAGGTCTTTGCGCCGCGCCTGCTGATCGTGGCGGAAGATGGCGCGATTGCCCGGATCGTGGAGACCTACATCACGGATGGCGACACGACCGCGATGACGCTACCCGTGAGCGAAGTGGTGATTGGCTCGCGCGCCAACATCGAGCACGTCCGCGTACAGGATGAGGCGACCAGAAATATTCACCTGGCCCTGTGGGAAACCCGCCAGGCCGGCAACAGCGAGTACCGCAGCTACAACGTGGCCTTCGGGGCGGCCATCGGCCGAACCGACCAGGGAATTGACCTGCAGGGCGAGTGGTGCACCACCCGACTCGACGGGGTGGTGGTGGGCCTGGGCGAACAGATCCTGGACAACCACACGCGTCTGGACCACGCGCTTCCGAACTGCAACTCGTTTGAGATTTATAAGCAAGTGATTGGCGACCGCGCGACGGTGGTGTTCAATGGTCAGATCTACGTGCACCCGCACGCCCAGAAGACCGACGCCAAGCAAACGAACCAAGCCATCTTGCTCAGCCCGACGGCGACCATCAACAGCAAGCCGCAGCTCGAAATCTTTGCGGACGATGTGAAGTGTACGCACGGGGCCACGGTGGGGCAGCTGGAGGACTTGCCGCTGTTCTACATGCGCCAGCGAGGCGTGCCCAAGGCCCAGGCTCAGAGCCTGCTGGTGTACGCCTTTGCCGCCGAAGTGCTGGAACTGATTTCGATGGAAGAGGTCCGTCAGAAGCTGGAACAACGCCTCTTCGATCGACTTGACCCGGCCCGCGCCTAACCCACTGCCATGCCCGAACCGATCCAACCCCCGCAAGCGACTGGAGAGCCGAATCTGAACGCCATCCAGCGCAGCTTGCTGGAAGGGGAAGTGATCGAAGCGATTCGGACGGTGTACGACCCGGAAATTCCGGTGAACGTCTATGATTTAGGCTTGATCTATGGCATTGACGTCTCGCCAAGGGCAGAGGTCATGATCCTGATGACGCTCACCAGCCCGGCTTGCCCTGTGGCGGGCACCCTGCCCGGCGAGGTGGAACAAGCTGCGGCCCAGGTGACGGGGGTGACCACCGCCCATGTAGAATTGGTGTGGGATCCGCCCTTTAGCGTGGACCGAATTCCGGAGCACATCCGGCTGGATTTGGGGTTGCTATGAAGTTCAGTGCGCAGGAAGAGTTCGGCCTTAGATGCCTGATTTCCATCGCCCGCGAGGGTGAGGACGGCTTCTTGACCATTCTGCAGATCAGTGAGCGTGAGGGCCTGAGCGGCTCGCACGTGGCCAAGCTCCTTTCCATCCTGCGCAAGCACGGCTTTGTGAAGAGCGTGCGAGGCCAGCAGGGGGGTTACCGCATGGCGCGCCCACCGCAGGCCATCCTGGTGCGCGATGTGCTCGAAGCCTTGGGCGGACGGTTGTATGACAGCGGCTTCTGCCTCCGTCACGCAGGGCTAGGCGAATCTTGCGTTCACGAAACCGACTGCACCCTGCGCCCCCTGTGGGGCACCGTGCAAAACGCCGTGGATCGCGTGATTGCGATGATCACTTTGCAGGATTTGCTGGACGGCACGGTGGATTCGCCGAACGCCGTGATGCAGGGCCTACCGCCGCGACGGGTGACCGCCGGCGCAACGTCAGAAGGATCATGAGCGACTTCCCGGTGCAATTGACGCCGGAGGCCATTGCCCAGGCGAAACTCTACTTGGCCCGAAAGGCGGAACCGGGTGCCTTTTTGCGCATTGGCGTGAAGGGGGGTGGTTGCACCGGCATGGAGTACGTGATGCGACCCGACACCAAGCGGCTCCCCATCGACATTGAACTAGAGCTGGACGGGCTGACCGTGGTGTGCGATGGCAAGAGTGCGGAGTTTTTACGCGGCTCGACCCTGGCCTACACGGGCAACCTGATGGGCGGGGCCTTTGAGTTCCAAAATCCTAACGCAGCGCGCACCTGTGGGTGTGGCACCAGCTTTACGCCCTTGCGCAAGTCTTGAGCGCTCAGGATTGAGCGGCGATGCGCCAGGCTTCCAGCGCGCCATCGGCGGTGCTATGGTTCTCGGGCGTGAGTTCGTAGGGCACCGTTTTGCCCCACCACGCCGCGTCGCGCCCACCCGGAATAAGCCGGAAGAGCCCTTCGGCTTCGCCGACCAAGGCCCCGAGTTCGAGCGGCTGCCCGCGCCAGACTCCGTGCGCTAAACCCAAAAGGAAGAGTTCACCGAGTTCAACGTGCTCGGCCCCGACGCCGGGGAGGTCCAGCTCGGGGTGACCGACCTTGGACATCCCGGCCGTGGCCAGCGCAAACCGGTCGCCATCGGGCCGCACGTGGATGCCGATGACATCCGGCATATTGAGGGCGAGGCCCGGCGGCGGGGCGTGATAGATTTCGGCGGCGCTGAGGTAGCGGCGAGCAAGCGGATCGGCCAGCACGCCGTCGGTGAGTTCGGTAAGCCGCTGTGCGACCTGTAAGAAGAAGCTTACGGCAGGGAAAAGCGCGGGATCGAAGGATTCAAACTGAAGCTGAAGCAGAGTCCAGGTGGCGGCGAGGCGCGCGCGGTCTTCGGCCCCCAATCGGTCGGCCATTCGGTCTTGGGCGACCGCGGCGGCATCAAAGCCCACCTCGTCGGTGGGGACAACGGTGAGCCGGATGACGGTCTTCTGGTCAGGGCTGGCAATGCCATAGGTACCCCGCGCCAGCGGCCGCGCGAGGTCCGACTTTTCGGCCCCGCTGGAGAGCGGAACGATGAACCCCGGAATCGCGTCGTTCGCGCCCTTAGGCGCGGCAATCGCGGCCATGATGGGCAGCGGCTGGCGGGCCGCCATCACCGTGAGATAGAAGTCCTTGGCCAGCGGAGCCACGGGGGGCACTCGCTTAGAAGGCAGCAAGTCCTTAAGTCGAAATCGCCGGCTCATGTCCCTCCTTTCCTGGTTGCTTCTTATCCATCCATTTCGCCTTCATCTTGTCTACCCAGGCGCGCCACTCATAGCCTTCATAGAAAGAGGCGTAGCTGGCGATCATCAAGAAGGCAAAGAGGGGGATGTTGAACCGGTACTCAATCCCGAGGTGCAAACCAATACCCAGCAAGAGCGAGATCTTGCGCAACGGCTTGTAGAAAACCGTGGTGGCCAGCATGATCTCCACGATCAAGGTTCCGTAAGTGAGGATGGCGACAAATGGCTGTTGATCGACAAAGGCCGGAACGGGGAACCGGTCAAACTCATGCAATTGAGCGGTGTACCAAGTGGCCGTTCCATCTCGCCAGGTTGTGCCGCCCCATTTATGCCACGCCGTTGTGAAGTAAACAATGGCGACCTGAATCGCCATTAGGCGGTGCGGCCACAAACTGACTTCGGGAACTGTAGCATCCCCCGTGCGCTTAAATTTGCGCAGCCAATCCAAGGAATAGACGGCACCGCAGGGCGCCACCAAGATGTAGAGCGAGAAGGCCCGCATGAGCGTATCGCCGCTGTGGAGCAAGTCTGGCGTGCGGTGGTGGATGGAGGTGAGCCCCAGCCACATGATGGCCGCGCTGACACGGGTGAACAGCCCGAGGGCCGTGCCGATGCAGCCCATCATCGTGATGATGAAGACCGCCATGGTCACACGGCTATCGGTGACGCCCGCCAGCACCGTGAGGCGCGGGACGCCCTCCGCCCAGCGCTCCGCAAACGCAACCGGCACGAAGCCTTTCTCGGTGAAGAACGCCTCAAAGACGTTCAGCAGCATCAGGAGATTGATGAAGATGAGCGTCCCGAACAGGATGCGAATAACGGCCATGGTTTCGGGGGTGCCGTAACCGAACATCCAGCGCTGAAGCTTCTTGATATCGCTCAGCTTCTTCGTTGTCACTTCGACCCCCATGTACGGTACACCTGCGGGTCGACCACGAGTTCAAAGAACTGCTCATCTTGCACCTTGGGTTCCGGGTTAAAAGCGACGGCATAGATACGAAAATGCTTAAACAGCCGCACTCGCTCTGGCACTGCTCCATCGGCACGAGGGTTTAAGTACGCCATGCGGTACGCAAATTGTGCCCACTTATAACTCTGGTCAAGTGGGTGAAGCCGCTCGGTAAACTTTCGGTACCGCTCATTCACATACTTCTGCGGAATCGGCATGTGCTGAATCCGCGGATACTCGGCCTTCACCACTACGCCGTCGGCGTACTCAATCTCGGCCGTCAACCAGGAGTCGGTGTTCGCCGGGTTGGGGGCAAACATATCCCAGTACTGCCAAAACCCGGTGACTTGCAAGTAATAGCGAAGATCGGATTCGTAGCGCAGCCGGTTATTGGCCAGCAAGAGCTGGTCACGGGCCCGTTGCATACGGTCGGCCATGGTCACCGGTTCACGATTCATGTTCGCGCTGGGCTGGGGCCAAGTCCAGATGAAAATGGCGAACAGATGGAACAGCACCAGGCACTGCACCCAAACGGGTGCCAGCCGAGGTGAATCCGAAGGTGCGTTCACGCTAACCTTATGTTACACCACCGTCTGGCCGTCTTTAGCCTCGCGGATGAGTTTCCCGAGCCGCTCACGCACCGTCTCCACCGAGATTTCGATCGTGCCTTGCAGCGTGTCGGGCGCGTTGTAGAGTTCGGGCTCCAGCAGGCGCTCAAGTAGGGTGTGCAGGCGGCGGGCCCCGATGTTCTCGAACTTCTGGTTGGCTTCCTGGGCCAAGAAGGCGACCTCGTCCAGAGCCTCCGGTGCAAATGTTAGCGTTACGCCATCCACAGCCAGCAACTTCTCGTACTGCGCGGTCAGGCTGTTGCGGGGTTCGGTCAGGATGCGACGGAAGTCGTCCTCGCCCAGCGCTTCCAACTCCACGCGGATGGGCAAGCGGCCTTGAAGCTCCGGGATCAAGTCGCTCGGCTTGCTCATATGGAAGGCGCCGGCGGCAATGAACAAGATGTGATCGGTGCGCACCGGCCCGAACTTGGTTTGCACGGTCGAGCCTTCGATGATCGGCAAGAGGTCGCGCTGCACGCCCTCTCGGCTGACATCCGGGCCGCCCCCCGAACCCGATTTGATCGCCACCTTATCAATTTCGTCGAGGAAGATGATGCCCGTCTGCTCGGTGCGCTCCAGCGCCAGGCGGTGAATGCCCGCGCGTTCCAGCAGACGCTTCACTTCTTGGTCCATCAGGGTGGCGTAGGCCTCGGGCACCGGCATGGTGCGCCAGCCTCGGCGGGCCTGGAACGGTCCGCCCATCCCTGGCATGTCAATGCCCATCTCCTCCATGCCCTGCGGGGTGAAGACTTGCAGGAAGGAGCTCCCTGCCTCTTCCACTTCCAGGCTCACACGCACTTCGTCGTATTTGCCCGCCTGCAAGTCCTGTTTGATCTGCTCGCGCTCTTGCCCCGCAAGCGGGTGCTCGGGCTGCGGCGCGTCGGCTGAGGCAAAGTGGTCGTAAGGCGGCTCCAGGGCCGTGCGGAGCATGTCCACCATGCGCTCCCAAGATTCCTGCTCGGCCTGGGGGGTCACCATGTCGCGCTGCTCTTGCTCCACCAGGCGCACAGCGGCGGCCACCAGCTCACGGATCATGGACTCCACGTCGCGACCCACGTAGCCAACTTCGGTAAATTTGGTGGCTTCAACCTTTACAAAAGGTGCGCGGGCGAGCTGGGCCAACCGGCGCGCAATCTCCGTCTTCCCGACCCCCGTCGGGCCCATCATTAAGATGTTCTTGGGAAGGATGTCATCGCGGTCTTCACGCGGGACCTGCTGGCGGCGGAACCGGTTGCGCAGGGCCACCGCCACCGCGCGCTTGGCCGCTTGCTGACCGACGATCGTACGATCTAGTTCGGCAACAATTTGGGCAGGGGTTAGGACTTCGATCGGAGTGGCCATCCGGCTGGGGTTGTACCCCCCAAAGCGCATCGGGTCGGTACACTGACCCGCTGTACTATGAAACTTGCCGTACTCCCGTTTAACGCGGCCTCGGGCGCGCGTCCGGCAATGGCCCGTCAGTTAAGCCACTTTGCCGTTGAATACGCGCAGGCTGCGATCCAAGAGCAGATTGGGCAAGTGAACTACATGGCCCAGTTTGACGACCAAGGGGCGACTCGCTACGCGCTCGTCAACCCGAGCGAGGAGCTGAACGAAATTGAAATGCTCACGCAACTGCTGGAGCAATCGGAATTCGACGTTCTCATTGATGGCCTTTACCGCGAAAGTGAATTGGGCTCCGAACTGACGGTGCGCACGGTGAACAAGGCTGGCGAAGTCAGCAACGAACGCTCGATCTCCATCACGAATGCCACGCTCTTCGCCTCTCTGCGCGAACTGGTCACCTACATCATGTCGGCGGCCGGCCACGAGAATGTGAAGCTCGAAGGCGACTTGGATCTCTTCGGCACGGATTCGCCGGAAGCCTTCCAGAACTTCATGCTCGGTTTTGACTCGGTGCAGTACATCGAGCGTGCCCAAGGTCAAGTGGTGCGCGAGTTCACGCCGCAATCGGGCTTTGATGCGCTGCAATCGGCCGTGGAATCGGATGCGGATTGGGAAGCCCCATTCCTCAGCCTCCTCAACCTGGCCCGCATGTGCACGGCCGCTCGCATTGGCACCGCCGAAATCATCGAAAGCGCGCTGCAGAAGGCCATCTCCGTGGTGCCGAAGGATGCCCGCGGGTACTTCGCACTCGGTGAGTTCTACGGTGCGCTGAACGAGCACCAGAAGTCGGCGGAAATGTTCGAAAAGGCAATCCCGCTGGACGAAGACGAACCCGCGCTTTACACTCGCCTCGGCCTTGCCCAAATGAACCTGGGAATGCCCGCCAATGCGGAGCGCAACTTCCGCAAGGCGATTGACCGCGAGTTGGAACCGAAGCCCAGCACGCAGTACCTGGCCGACATGCTGGCCAGTGTGGGCCGTGGCCACGAGGTTCCGGCGCTGTGGCAAGACCGCATCGAAGCGGACGCCCAAAATGCCGATGCCCACGTGCGCCTTGGGATTGCCCTCATCAACACCGGGCAAGCCGAGCAAGGCGAGAAGGTCTTCGACAACGCGCTGGAGAACCTGGAAGACCCGCTGGTGGTGAAGCGCATGTACGCGCCGTACCTCGCCCAAAAGGGCGAGATGGACCGTGCGCTGGACTTCTATGAAGACTGCCTGGATGTCGCCCCGACCGACCCCGGCCTGATGTACGAATACGCCCAGACGCTAGTGGCCGCCAACCGAGGCTTCGAAGCCCCGCGCGTGCTGCGCGATATGCTGCAGCTGCAACTGGAACCGAACCTGCGCGCCAACGTTTTGGCAACCCTGGTGGAAACCGACCAGCCGAAGCGAGCGGAAGCCGTGCAACTGGCCGCCCAGAAGGTGGAAGAAGGCGACATCGAGAGCGCGCTGCGCGAACTGCGCCCGCTCAAGACGTGGCTGGCCGACTACTGGAAGATGTGGGCCGTCATCGCCAACGCCTACAACGCGGCGGAAGAATGGCGCGACGCGGAAGAAGCCGCCGTCAAGCTGGTGGACCTGTATCCGGGCTGCGAACCCGCTTACATTGAGTACGCGACCGCCCTGGCGGGCCAAGAGCGGCACGAAGAGGCTTACCAAGCCTTGGCAGTGGCCCTCAACCGCATCCCGGGTAGCGCCGCCATCGGCCTGAACCTGGCCATGGCCGCCAAGAAGATTGGCCGAGATGACGAGGCCAAGATGCTGGCCGGTCAACTGCGCCCGGCTCTGCAAGAGCGCCCGGACCTGATCCAGGTGCTCGACCAACTGGAACGCTAAGCCCGTTCTGTTAGGAAAACAAAATCGGCCGGTTTCCCTTGCGGGAAGCCGGCCGATTTCTTTGCTTCTGGTCTTGGTCTTCGGGGTCTTCGTCTTCGTGGTCTTAGGCGTAGAGATGGAGCAAGTCGCTGGCAGTGGCCAACGGCAACGCTTCCAGTCGCTTCAGGCGGCGCTCGGCGTCAACGGCCCCGGCCAGGTTGGCCATGCGTTCCCACTTGGTCGCCAGAATGGCGCTGAGGTTGGCGGTGGTGTTGCGGGCGTGACCGCTGGGGTACATCACCAGGCCGCTGTCCACTTCCTTGCCCGTGGAAGTGGAGATCACTAGCGAGGTCGGGATGCCGTCGGGGTACTTGGCGTCGTATTCCGGGCCTCCGTGCTCGAATTCGATCAGGGCCATCAGGCGGCGGGTTTCCTGGTCGGCCAGGGCCGCATCGTCGTAGTCCTCGGGCATCAGCATCAGGCGCTGCCACAGCGCATCGTTGCCCGCACTGGCGATGAAATTGGCGTCAGTGGCATGCACGGCAATCGCCTTCTTCAGCAGCCGCGACACGATGAAGACCATTGAGTGGTCGGCGCTTTGGCGGGTCTTGGGGTCGCGCTTAGCGGGGTCCCCGATGATGCCGAAGGCCGGCTCGTAGGCGCGGATAAGGATGCGGCTGAGGTTCTGGCCCTGGTTATCCAGCAGGTCGGGCGATTGGCGAATGAGGTCAATCACACCCTGCAGGGCACCGGCGCTCTGGTGCTCATAGAGGCCGAGCTTGAAGTGCATGCCCATCACGGCGAAGTCGTTACCACTGTGCGAGAGCACCAGATCGAACGGGCTGTCACCTTCGGTCTGCACGAACTGGCGGAACATGCTCTCGGGGTTACGGAAGATATCCTGCGGGCCGAGGAAGCCCCGCATGGCGCGCTTCATGGAGAGCACGGCCACTTCGGAGCTGATGGCGGCACTGGCTCCCTTGCTATCGCTCAGTTGCTTGCCCGCGCGGATGGCGCGCCAGGGAATGTAGTGCGCGACCACCATGCCGATGGCACTTTCGATTTGCTCGGCGGTGGCGCCGTGCAGGGCCCCGTAAACCGCGGCCGAGGCAATGGCTCCGTGCACGACGTGGTCAATTTTGTAAGTTTTGAGCGAGAAAACTTCCGCCAATCGCCCGCGAATCTCATCCAGCGCCACCATGGCGCGCAGGGCCGTCTGCCCATCCAGGCCGTTCTCTTGGCAGGCGGCAATCACCACCGGATAGAAGTCGTTGTGGCCGAATTCACCCGCCGTGTGGCCGAGCGAAGGGTTGAAGCCAAAGTTGGTGCCATTGCTGTCCCACTCTCGCACCGCGCTGCTGTTGGCCACCACAGCCTTCTCGGACTTCACGCGGTTCGTGGAAAAGAACACGGTCGCCCCCCCGGCATCGGTGTATTCCAGGGCTTCGGCCCGCAGAATCGTCGGCGCGTTGGTGCCTAGGGCCAGGGCGCTGGCTCCGCACAGCACGGCGTCGGTGTGGAACATGTGGGTGCGCATCAGCACCTCGGGGGCGAGGCCCTGCCCAAGCCGGCCCGAGACCATGTCAATGGCGTACTGCCCGATGCCCCGGGCTTGGTTGGTGCTGCGCAAAAGGGTCACGGCAACATCGGCGGATGGAAATGCGGTCACGCGGAAAATCATACCGGGACCCCCTGAATGGGGGCCCCGGCAGACTCGGGACTTGGGGCGGCGAAGAACCGTACGGACTTAGAACCGAATCCCGAACAGGATGCCCGGCAGTTCCATATCGTAGAGGTAGAGGCCGCCAAACACGTCGCCCCGATCGTGAGTCACGAACAAGTGCTCTCGCAGTCCATCTTCTTGGAATCCGACCGAATACTGCGGCGCAAAGGAGTAGCGCGCCCCACCAATCAGACGAGCCTGGCTATCCGTGCGGCGGAACCCCACGCCCACGTAGGTGCTGAGATTGCTCCAGCGCTTTTCGAAGGTCATGGCGTAACCCGGGTTGCCAGTGGTGGTTTCCTGGGTGCCCAGCATGATGTTCACGCTCGGCGTCTTTTCCCGCTCCGGTATCAGGTTGGCCGAGAGCAAGAAGCGAACGGCATTCTGCTTGCTGAGGTGGGCGACCCCGAATTGCAAACGCGGGTCGGCGCGATACCACAAGAAGGTCTCGGCTTCGGTGACCGAGCGGGGCACGTAGAGCGTGCTGAGGTTCCAGTTCCGCTCGGTTTGAGAGCTTGCGCCAAAGCCACCGGCCACGCAGAGCGGGCAGCGGGCTTCCGATTCGACGTGGTCCTCCTCGGAATCTTGGCCAAAGGCGAACGACGAGAGGGCCAGTGTGCTGGCGATGAGTAAAAGTTTGGTTGACATATCTGATGGATATCGGGGCGTGGCTTGGCCAGCCATGCAGGCCCAAGCGACTTCGAATCTCGATCAGAAAGGTGGGGCGCGACCGGGTGGAGCCCGGGGTCCGGTGGTGCTGAGCCAAGGAGCCGGTTTGGCCTCAATTCCAGCTGAAACCAGGGCCGGGCTCGGCAAGATCAGCAAGGGAATCTCGAGTGTGGCCGGGACGGGCGCAACGGAGATCTTGGCCTCAGAAGGGCTCGGCGCCGAATCCGGTGCGTGGAGGCACCCGCAGTGAGTTTGGCACGCACATGGCTGGGCGGCGTGTTGACAGCAACCGAGGTGCTGAGGAGCTGGCGCGCTGAGCGCGGACCAGGGAAGTGCAAAGACCCCCAGCCAACACGCTAGCAGTACGCGAAGTGCCCTCATGCTCGATTCCTAATCTACCTAACCACTTTCTTCCGGATAAGATTCCGGGACCCGCTCCGTGGCCCGGTAGACCAGCGCCGCTACCGCACCCCCTAGGAACGGGCCGCCCGCCGTCACCAAAAGAATGTCCAACGGGCCTCGGTTCACGGCGGCATTCACGAGCGCGGTTCCGGTGGCGACCGCCGGATTGAAGGATGCCCCGGAGACCGGCCCGACCGCCAAGATTCCGGCCATCACAATCCCGCCGATGGCAAAGCCGTAGTAGCTGTTCGGCTGTTGCCGCGGACTGACCGCAACGTGAAAGATGAGGAAAACCAAGGCAAATGTAAACAAAAACTCGCAGACGAAGGCTGCGCTCGTGCTCACCTCGGGGTTGGGCATCGGCGTGAACCCCTTGCCCAGCGCCCAGGCCACCACCCCGGCCGCCGTGGCGGCGGCCGTCACTTGCACCACGATGAACGCCGCTGCGCGCCGCACACTCATGAGGCCTGACATACACAAGGCGACCGAGACAGCGGGATTGTATTGCGCACCTGAAACGGGTCGCCCCATGTAGATCAGCGCCGTGAGCCCGAAACCTACGCTCAAAATGCCAATCGTGGAGTTGCCGACGGTGACGGCAAACCCAATGATGAGCACGAGAAAGAACGTGCCGATGAACTCCATGAGGAGCATGGGGTAGACGCGCGGCATCGGCGCGGGTTTACCCAGTTTTTTGTTAACGGGTTTTGCCTAGGGCGTTGCCGGCCCGAAAAGGGCATCGGCGGCCATTACTTGCACCGTCTCGCCGTCGAGTGACGCGATCAGCTCTCCCATCGGCCCAACCGCAATCGCGGTGGCGATTTCGCCGGTGGGCACCTGATAGCGCTTGCCTGGGGTGTGGTCAAACATCATCCACACCGGCTTGAGGTCATCCCAGTCGCGCGGCATGCGGAACTGGGCCAGTCTCCGCATGAGCTCCTCGGCCACCTGACCTGCGTCCGTAATCTGCCCCCTTTCCAGGTGCAGGCTGGTGGCCCGGTGGGCAATGGCCTCAGGAAAGCTGGTCTGATTCAGGTTGATGCCAATGCCGATCACGGGGATTCGCCGCCCGTCGGCATCGGGATAAAGCTCCGTGAGCACGCCACCAAGCTTGCGCGGCCCGATGACGAGATCGTTCGGCCACTGCAACTGGCAATGCACGATGCCGGCAGCAACGGCCGCCACTCCCATCCCGATGAGCCAGGGCGCCTTGTGGTCGGCCCATTCCGGAAAAGTGATGCTCATCAAAAGGGATTGGCCGACTTCATCGTGCCATACCCGTTCAAAGCGCCCCTTGCCGGAGACTTGCGTTTCCGAGCGGATGGCGCGGGGCATCATGCCCGAAGTTAGTCGGCGGGCAATCTCAAGTTGGGTCGAGTCAACGGCAGTGAGGACTTCAATCTCCGTTGGCAGGGCCGTGGTCATCATCATTCAAGTTCGAGGTGATACGGGAGGGCCGGGGCCGAGTGAGTCAGCGCGCCTACCGAAATCACATGGACTCCGCTTTCGGCAACTGCACGCACCGTGCCAAGGTTGATTCCCCCGCTGGCCTCTAGGACGACTTGCTCTCCCCAATTGTTCACGGCTTGGGCCATCGTCTCGGGACTCATATTGTCCAGCAGAACGATGTCCGCGCCCGCGCGAACCGCCTCTTCCACTTGCTCCAGCCGGTCTGCCTCAACTTCCACGCGCACCATGTGACCCACGCGCTGGCGCACTCGGTCCACGGCCGCCGCAATGGAGCCGCACGCAGCGATGTGATTGTCTTTGATCATGACGCCGTCGTGGAGGCCCTGGCGGTGGTTCGCAGCGCCTCCGCACCGGGTGGCGTACTTCTGCAGGTTCCGCAGGCCAGGCAATGTCTTGCGCGTGTCGGTGATTCGCGCCCGCGTGCCTGCGACGGCATCTACGTATTGACGAGTGAGGCTCGCCACCCCGCTTAGGTGCATCAAGACGTTCAGGCCCGTCCGCTCACGGCTCAGAAGCCATCCGCACGGGGCCACGCCACGCATGATCACGGTCCGGTCCGCCACCGGGTCACCATCGGTCACCAAGACTTCGTTCGGTTGCAGCACGTAGGCCGCCGCGCCCACCCCGCAGGCCACGCCCGTGGCCTGAGCTTCAATCATCCAGCGGATGGGGGCTTCGGGGTCCAGCGCATGGATCGAAAGATCCCCGCCGCCAATATCCTGCGCAAGCTCGGCGTCCAGCAGTTCTTGCCATCCGCCCGGCGCGGGCGGCTGCCAGCCAAGGTCCGCGTTCAAACCGCCTCAATCTCCACGCCGCAACGTGCCGCGAGTTCTTCAATGAGGAGCGAGTAGGGAACTTCGGTGCCGTTCCGAATCCAACCGATAGGAACGCGAATTCGTCCAGAAACAAGGTGCGCCACGGGCTTAATCTCCAGGCTACCGCCTTCGTGATCGATGCGGAAACGTTCGGACCCTAGATCACGAATGGCCTTAACTTTGGTATAGGGGATGCGCTTGGTCTTGGTGAGGCCGTTGTATTCCAGGGCATCCGCCAAGAGGATGTACGCGGTCTCCTCGACGTGTTTGCGCTGAACTTGGTCGAGGGCGCCTTTCCCGGCCGTGAGCGCCGATTCCACCACAGTGCGCACGCGATTGGACCACTCTTCCTTGGTCACCGTGGCGGGGATGGGGAGGCGCACGGGCGTCGGCACCCCAGCGGTTTGGCCGACTTCAAGCCACCGCACGATGTCGGCCGGACGATATGTGGCGTCACCCATGACGTTCATTATGGGTTTTCAGACGATTCGTTGCGAATCAGTGTGCGCGGCCTAGGCCCTGGTTTCGGTTTCGGCGGCCGCCCATTGGTGGCGCAGGTACTCGGCGCGGTGCCGATCGGCGACTCGTGCGTCCGTGGTTCCGGCCACATCCAGGTGCGTCATCCACTGGTCCACCACGCGGAAGGCGGAAGGGAAGCCCGGAATGCCTGCGGCTCCAGCCCACCGGATCCACGAGAGGGCGGTGAGGCTCTGCGCCAGAGTGATTTCGGGCGCGGTGAAGAGCAGATCGCGTTGTTTTTTGGCTAATTCTTCGAGCTTAAACCTTGGCATATCCCGGCGCGCTTCCCGTTCGGCCTGGAGCAAGAACTTCGCCGCACCGTTGAAATCAAAGGCCGGCCCTTCAATCGCACTGACCTGCAGGAACGCCCCGACCCGGCGGCTGAGCTCACCGAACAGCCCGCGGACCACCATATCGGAGTTTTCAAGGGCATCAATGATGCCGGGCAGGCGACCCGAATGCTCCAGCGCCGCGAGGTTGAAGAAAATGGACCAGCGGCGCGCCGGTCCCACATTGCTGGGACTGGCCGTCAGCCATCCGAATTCGGGGTGCTCCGCAAACTCTAGATGATCCTCGAGGCGATCCAAAACTTCATCGGCTAAACGCTGGGCGCTATTGAGCGAAAAGCCACCGGTGAGTGCCTGAAGCCGAATGTGGTCTTCTTCATTCACCATCAGGCTCAAGCGGCGACGTGAGTCGAGCCAGAGCGATCGCGCTTGCTGCCCCAAGGCAAACTCCGGGGCGATAAGGCGGCAGCCGCGCATGTAGTCGCGCTCGGGGGCGTTTACCCGCTCGAGTTCCGTGAGCGGCAGTTCGGCTCGCTCCACCGCGCGGCGCACTTGGCGCTGGACGGCTCGTAGTCCGTCCGGAGGGGCGTGGTGAGGAAAGCGAAAGCCGCGAAGGTTGCGAGCGTAACGGACCCGCGAACTCAGGACGACATCGGATTCGGGAGCATCTTGCACCAGCCAGGCGGCGGGGGTCCAGGTGCGGGAAACGGCCTCTCGCCAAGCTTCAGCATCCGTTCTTAGCGTGCCCATCGGTCCGTTGGCCGACAGAATACCGCTGTTTACCGGGCCTTGCGGTTGAGCTGTTGATAGACGTAGGCGAGGACTTCCGCGACGGCCCCAAAGAGCTCGCGGGGCACGTAATCCCCGACGTCACATTGCTTGTGCAATGCCCGGGCAAGGGGGCGGTTTTCGACAATCGGAATCTTAAGTTCGCCCGCAATCTCTCGAATGCGAAGGGCCACGAGGTCCGTGCCTAGCGCCACCACCATGGGGGCATGCATCTTGCTTCGCTCGTACTTGATGGCGACGGCGTAGTGCGTAGGGTTGGTGACGATCACGTCGGCATCTTTCACGCGATCTTTCAGGCCGCCGCGTGCCAGTTGTCGCGCCCGGGCCATCCGCGCCGATTTGATTTCGGGAGAGCCTTCGCTCTCCTTCATTTCGCGTCGCACTTCGTCTTTGGTCATCTTCAGGTTCTTGTCCATCTCCTTGCGCTGAAGGAAGTAATCAAGCCCGGCAATGGCCAGCCACACCATGGCAATGCGTGTGAGGATGGTGTGCGCCATGGTTCCCAGCACCACCATGCCCTGGTTGGTGCCGATCCAGGAAAGCATGGCGAGTTGATCGCGCTGGTTCCAGATCTCCATCCCGGCGATGCCGGTGAAAATGAAAAGTTTGAGGGTGGCTTTCAGCCCTTCACCTAGGCCGCGCGTGGAGAAGAGGCGCTTCAAGCCATTCGCGGGGTTGATCTTGTCGAACTTCGGGGTGATGGACTCGGTGCTGAAGAGGAAACCCACCTGCGCAAAATTCGACGCCAAACCGACCCCGGCGATGCCCAGCAGGAGGGGAAGCACGGCCATCACCAGCGGGGTGGCCATTTGCATGCTGTAAGTGTTGATGCCACCGGGGGTGGTCACCTCGGGCATGCGGCCGGGAATGCTTTGGATGGCGGAGCCGGTGGCTTCAATAAACCGCTGAATGACCGCCGGGCCTAACTGCGCCACCAGGAGCAGGCTCAGCGCCCCCGGAATCTCCATCGAACGTGCGACCTGCCCCTTCTTGCGGGCATCCTGCTTCCGTTTAGGAGTGGGGTCCTCTGTCCTTTCGCCGCTCGGCTTCTCCGACATCGCGTCTCCTTATCCGGCCAGGGCGGCTCGAATCTGGGTCAGGGCCGCATCTACGCCAAAGTCCACGCCCATCGCAACCGCCGGCAGGGAGGACGCGAGGATGAGCATGCCCAAGCCAAGCTTGGCGGGCAACGCAAGGAGGAATGGCTGGGTCTGCGGCACGGCCCGGTTGATGAGCGAGGCACTGATGTCAATGATCAGCGAAACCCCGGCCACCGGAGCCGCAATCTGCAGGGCGAGCAAACTGGTGATCCCGACGAAATTCACAACCGCATTGAGCAGCGCCTCGGACCCCAGCGTGAGCTGCTGAGTGGCGTTGTAGCTCTCCACCACGGCCTGGATCAAGAGATGGTGAGCGTCCACGATGAACAGCATCACGCCCGCCAGCAGGTACTTGAGGTTGGCCGTCGGAGTGACCGAAACCCCAATCAAGGGATTGAAAACTTGGGCCGACGCCAAACCGAGTTGGGTGTCAATGAATCCCCCTGCCGTCTGGAAGGCCAGCACCAGCATGTGCATCATCCCGCCGATGAGGAGCCCGGTAAGGATGTCGCTCCCAAAGCGAAGAAGCAAGCCCAAGAGGTCGTCCGGCACCTCGCCCATGTGCGGCACCACGGCCGGGGTCAGGGCAAAGGTCAAAGCAATGAGGATGAAACCGCGAATCTGGGCCGGCAACATCGGGCCGAGCAACGGCGACGACAGGAACGTCGCGGAGAGGCGCACGAACACGCTAAAGAACGTAACCAGCCAGATCGTATCGATGATCATCGGGCAACCTGCGAGGCGTACTCAAAACAGAGCGTTGTGAACCCCACGGTGGTTTGCAGCATCCATCCGCCCAGGGCGACAATGATAATGGCGGCCCCCGCCAGTTTCGGCAGGTAGGTCAGCGTCATTTCTTGGATCTGAGTGACGGCCTGAAAGAGCGACACGGCCAAACCCACGAAGAGAACCATGGCCAGGATCGGCATGGTGAGCATGAAGCCCACCATCATCGCCTGTCGGGTGAGGTCGAGGACGACGGTTTCGGTCATCGCTAGAAGTACCCCGAGAGCAAGGTGCGCATCAGGAGTTGCCAGCCGTCGGCCAGGATGAAGATCAGAAGTTTGGCGGGTAACGAGACCACGACCGGGGGCATCATCATCATCCCCATACCCATCAGCACGCTGGCGATCATGAGGTCAATGAGAACGAATGGAATGAAGATGTAAAAGCCGATGATGAAGGCCGTTTTGAGTTCGCTGATGACGAAGGCAGGGATGATCGTCCACAACTCGATTTCATCAGTCGTCTTGCTCTCTTCACCGCGGATGGAGAGGAACAACTCCAGGTCGCTGGTGTAGGTGTTCTTGAGCATGAAGGCACGCAGCGGCTTCTCGGCGCGGTCCAGAGCTTGCTCCATCGTGATGGGGTTCTCGGCGCGCATGTAGGGGCGGATCGCTTCCTTGTCAATCTGCTGGTAGGTCGGCGCCATCACAAAGAAGGTGAGGAACAGACTCAGGCCGATGAGCACCTGGTTGGGCGGAATGCTGGGCGTGCCCAGGGCCGTCCGCAGGAACGACATGACAATGACAATGCGGGTGAACGCCGTGGTGAGGATGAGCAACGCCGGGGCAACACTCAGGACGGTCAGCAGCGCCATCAGCTGAAGGCTGGTGGAGAGCTGTCCCTTGTCTTGGGCGCCTCCGCCCAAGTTCACACTGAGGCTGGGCACGGCCGTGGTGCTTTGGGGGATGGCGACGGCCATCAGCCCAAAGAGGGCCACCAGGACAATCCAAAGGCGAGCGTTGCGGTTCATTTCAGGTCCGTCAGGCGGGCAAAGCGCTCGTAAGCGGAGAGCACGTCAGCATCGTCGGCCGATTCCGGGGCCACGGGGGCGGCCGGTTCGTCCTTCGGCATCGCCATGGAAACAATGGCTTCGCTGGCAATGGGGGTCGCGATCGGGGTGACCACGGTGGCGCGGGGTTCCGGCACCGCCTCATGGTCGCTCGATACATACTCGCTGCGGGCACGATCCACGAAGTCAAAGAAGGCGGGCTCGGGCTTGGTGGCCGGGCCGTTCGTTAAATCAGAAAGAAAAGTCACGCCATTGGTGCCCACGGCCAGCAGCAGAGTGCGCCCACGCACTTCCACCACTTGCAGTTGGCTTGCGCCGCACGCCGCGCCCTCTTGCAGCACAATCGGGCTGTTGAGCGGGGTGGACATCCGCTTGTTCATGCGTTGCACCAGGCGGGGGGCTCCCCATTTGAGCAAGGCGAACAAGATGCCAAGCACGACCAGGGTTTGCAGGAGCGGCCAGGGGCCGCTGGCCCCGCTGCTCCCGGTCTTCATAACCAGGTCCGGCTTGGTGACGAGGGAAGCGAGCATGAGGTTTAGGCGGCGTCGTTCAGGCGCTGAAGGCGCTCTTGCGGGCTAAGGATTTCGGTGATGCGGACCCCGAAGTTGTCTTCGATGACCACGACTTCACCGCGGGCCACGAGCTTGCCGTTGACGAGAACGTCCACGGGCTCACCGGCGGCCTTGTCAATCTCGATGATCGAACCGGAAATCAGTTCCACGATGTCGCGGACTACCATGCGCTTGCGGCCGAGTTCCACGCTGATTTCCAGCGGGATATCCATCAGGATCTCCATGCCGCTTTCGTCAAAGTGCGCTTCACCCGAGATTTGCGGGGCGGCGGCACCGGCGGCGAGACCGCCAAGGGTCGAGTCGTCTTCGTCTTCCTGGTTGATCAAGAATCGAGCCGCGTCCTCGTCCATCAGCCACGTCATGGAGCCTTGCGTTTCGCCGACATTGATCGCGAGGTTCACGCGGAGCAAGTCATCGGCGCGCTGAAGGTTCGGCGGGAAGCTGAAAATCTGGAAGCGGACCATCAGGCCGCTGGCCACCACGGCATCGTTGCGGATGTTGCCGCAGGCAATGCAGATGCCCTGCACCATGGCTTCCACCATGGGTCGCAGTTCTTGGATCACCACATCGTCCACGGCCGTGGCCGTGAGGTTGGTGACTTCCGAAACCAAGCCCAGAAGCGTGTCCTGATTGATCAGGATGATCTGGCTGTTTTCCGGCTGGTCCGAGAAGCTGAACTGCAAGACCAGCTTGGGGGACGCCATCTCGCCAAACAGCTCCGAGGGGTTCGACGTCAGCGTGAGCGGCGTGTTGAATTCCACCGCATTGTTCACCGCCTCACTGACGGTCATCGATGCGGTTTGCCAGATTTGATTCTGGAAGCTATTTAGCTGTTCAACGATTTCGGGTGCGATCTTAGGCATGAGAGTCTTATTCGTAAGCGTGAGTGACGGAGAAAACGAGTCGGTGGCCATCAAGGGCCGGGCGGACAAAGAACTTGGGTCGGTTACCGACGATCATGCGCAGGTCACGGTCGGTCTTTTGGTCGAGCCGCACCACGTCCCCGGGCCGAAGCCGGAGGAAGTCGCGGATGGTGAGCGGGCATCGCCCTAATTCAAACTTGCAGCTCACAGGCGCTTCTTGCAGGTGCTGGGCAATCTGCTTGCGCACGGCGGCCTGGCCGCGGCGGCTGGTGGTGGCAAACCACTTTTGGGCGCTCAGCTTGGTCGTGATCGGCTTGAGCACCATGTAGGGAATACAAAGGCTCATCGCGCCTTGCACATCCCCAATGGTCATTTCGAATAGGATGCTGACCACGATGTCGTTCGGCGGGGCAATCTGCACGAACTGCGCGGAGGTTTCCAGTCCTTCCACGCCCGGATTGACGATGACCACGCCTTCCCAAGCGGACTTGAGGCCGGTGAACATCCGGTCCATGATGCTGCGCACCAGGGGATATTCAATGTCAGTCAGCATGCCGCGATTGATGGCCTTCCCGGGGCCACCCAGCAGCTTGTCAATCATCGTGAATACGAGCGGGAACTCAATCTCCATCACGGCCTGGCCATTGAGCGGCGGCAGGGAGAGGATGGTGAAGACGGAGGAGTTGATGCTGCGCAGATACTCTTCGTAGGGCACCTGTTCCAGCGAGATCAACTCGATGGCCACCGGCGTGCGGAGCATCGCGGAGAGACTGGTCGCACTCAGGCGGCCAAACGTCTCGTGGAGCATCTGCAGCGTGCGGAGCTGTTCCTTACTAAACTTGTCCGGGCGGCGGAAGTCGTAGACTTCAAAAGCGATCGCGGCTTTGGGCGCGTGGCCCGAAGGGCGATAGGAACTGCCAAACGAACCGGCATCCGGAGTGAGTGGATTCACATCCTCCCCGGAGGCTAGCGAGCTCAATAGAGACTCAATTTCGGCTTGCGACAGAATGTCCGACACGCTTCGTTCCTTGGCCCTTCCTGGCAGTTTTGCCAGGCGTTTGCAGGGCTATCAGTTCGGTTGTCGGTATGCACCCCGCGCTCCTTTAGGGTTCACGGGACAATCTCTGAGAAATTGTGTGAGGTTTTGCCGAATCAGTTCGTGATCGGCGGGTTGGTAATAACGACTTGGCCGTCGGCGGCCCGCACTTCCGCCCAGTTCTCGCGCTTGCGCAGCACGGTGCCTTTGGTGACTCTGCCCTTGCCGAGGGGCACCCAGAACTGGGTAAGACCGGCCGGGGCCGGAATGGTGAGGGTCGGCACTTCGGCGGCGGCATTCACAATCTCAGGCAGGGCTTGCTTGCCGTGGCCATCCCCTGTGAGCAAGAGGAATCTTCGGAAGGCGGGGCGGGGAAGAATGGCTTCGCCGTACACCACCAAGGCGACGTACTCGAAGAAGGCAGAGCGATCGGTGCCGGCGAGTACGCTCGTTTGTGGGCCTTTGCTCGCGACCTGCTTCACCAGCGGCGTGACCTTTTCGGCCAGGTACTTGGCGATGTCTTCTTTCTTCGCGCCGGCCGTATCAAAGAAGCCCGCGCGGTCGACCTGCATGTCGTCGTAGAGCCACTGAAGATAGATGCGTTCGCCCACGTCACCGTTGGCCCAACTTTCGGGAGCCGAGTAGCCTCCAATGGCGGGCAGGGTGGCGTGGCCGTATTCGTGGGCCACTTCCCGGGCCTTTTCAAGAGGATTGACGAAAGTGGCGAGATCGTAAATGTGCACCACGTTCACGCGGCTGGCCCGGCCCGCGGGGTCTAGCGATTGCGGGTCCATGGTGATGCGCTGCTCGCCCCCGGCCTTGCCGTCACTGGCCAGGTAAACGTCGACCGTGCGCCCGTAGCTGGTGGCGTGGTCCAGCCCCAGGTACTGCACGTTGTAGTCCCACAGGCGCATGAGCATGCGCGTGACCTGGAAGCCCGGGGATTGTTCGCCCACTGGCTCCTGAGTGTAAATGCGGAATCTTTGGTTGTACTGGCCGCTGCTTCCCACCCGGCCCATGCCCGAAACAATGTAGGAGAACGTCCACCCGTGCACCGGGGATTGCTTGGGCGTATCTAGCGGCTTGAGCGGCACGTGCATCAGCAGGCGCGGCTGTTGGTCAACCAGGCTATCGAGACGGGCCTGGGCGTATTCCTGCCCGGTTCCACTGTACGCAATCGGGGCGGGCATGGCCCCCAGCGCCCCCCAGCACAGCAGAAGCGGCGACATTACAGCCCCCGAGCCTCGAGATAGCGCTCGGCGTCGATTGCGGCCATGCAGCCCGAACCCGCCGCCGTAACCGCCTGGCGATACACGTGGTCCGCCACGTCGCCGCTGACGAACACCCCTTCGATCTCGGTGTGCGAGCTGTCCGGCTTGTGGTGCAAGTAGCCGTTTTCATCGTGGCCCAGCCACTCGGTGAAAACATCGCTGTTGGGCTTGTGCCCGATGGCCACAAAGACGCCGTCAATCGGCATTTCCCAGGTTTTGTCCTCGACGGTCGAGCTTAAGCGCACGCCGGTCACGTGCTTGACGGGCGTATCCGTACCCAGAATTTCCTTGATCTCGGCATTCCAGATGAACTCAATCTTGGGGTTGTTCATGGCGCGTTCCTGCATGATCTTGCTGGCGCGCAGGGTGTCGCGGCGGTGCACGACGTAGACCTTCTCGCAGTGGCGGGTGAGGTAGTTGGCCTCTTCCATGGCGGTGTCGCCGCCCCCCACGATGATGACGGTCTTGCCCCGGAAGAAGAAGCCGTCGCAGGTCGCACAAGCGCTCACGCCGAAGCCACCGTACGTCTTCTCGCTCTCCAGCCCGATCCACTTGGCGGCCGCGCCGGTGCTAATAATAACGGCGTGGGCTTGGTACTCCTTTTCGCCCACATAAACGCGGTGCGGGCTCTGGCTGAAGTCCACGCGGGTCACAATTTCATGCTGCACGCGGGCTCCGAATCGCTCGGCCTGCTTTTGGAAAAGCTCCATCATCTCCGGCCCCATCACGCCCTCGGGGAAGCCCGGATAGTTCTCGACGTCAGTGGTGATCATCAACTGGCCGCCCGGTTCGGGTCCAGCCAGTACCAGGGGGTTCAAACCCGCGCGGCCCGTATAGAGCGCGGCGGTGTAGCCCGCCGGCCCGGAGCCCACAACAATCACCTTTTCAACGTTCGACATATATGAGGTAGAGCGTACCAGCGGGCCGGAAGATTCCCGGGCCGTCCCCTTGGCCTTACGACGGAGAGTACGCAAGAAGTCGTTCGCCCCAGGTAGAACCAGGGCGATGAATGTAGACCTTCTCAAGCGGCTGAGCGAAGCGCGCGGGATCCCGGGTCAGGAAGACCACGTGCGTGCGATCGTACGCGAAGAACTGGCCGGCATGGGCGACATGCGCACCGATGCCATGGGCAACCTGATCGTGCACAAGAAAGGCACCGGTGGCCCTGGCGCGCGCCGCATCATGATTGCGGCCCACATGGACGAAATCGGCTTTGTGGTCAAGTTCATTGACGACAAGGGCTTCCTGCGGCTGCACGCCCTCGGCGGCTTTGACATGCGTCAACTGGCGAGCCAGCGCGTACACGTGCAAACCCGCGACGGTGTGTTGCCCGGCGTTTTGATGCTGAGCAGCAAGCCCAAGCACATGATGGCCCCGGGAGAAGACGGAAAGGCCAGCACGCTGGATGACTTCTTTGTGGATGTCGGCCTAAACGGGGAGCAGGCGAAGGAGCAAGTCGCCATCGGCGATATGGTGACGATGGACCGGACCTTCCGTACCATGGGTGACCTGATGACCGGCAAGGCGATGGACGACCGCTGCGCCGTGTTCGTAATGATCGAGGCCATGAAGGCCCTGGGCGAACACGCATGCGATGTCTATGCCGTGGCCACCGTGCAAGAAGAGATTGGCCTGCGCGGGGCGGCCGCCAGCGGCTGGAGCGTGCAACCCGATGTGGCGGTGGCACTTGATGTAACCCTGGCCAACGACATTCCGGGCTTGCCCGAACAACTCCACGTGACGAAGCTGGGGCAGGGCACCGCCATCAAGGTGCTAGACGGCTCCCTGATCTGCCACCCCAAGGTGGTGGCGCACTTCCGCCGCGTGGCCGAGACCAAGGGCATCCCGCACCAGATGGAGCTCCTGCCCGCCGGCGGCACCGACGCGGGCGCGATCCAAAAGCTGCACGGGGGCATCCCGGCGTTTACGCTCAGCATCCCGTGCCGCTACATTCACACGGTCAACGAGACGGTCCACAAGACCGACGTGCAGGCGAGCATTGACCTGCTGGCCCGGTGGATTGAGAACGCCCACGAAGGCGAATACGCCTACGACTAAGAGCCTTTGAGGCTCTGATTCCACGCCGGGTTGAGGAAGCGCTGCACCTCGACCCGGTAGCCCGTGGGGTCGAACGCAAAGAAGTGTTCGATCTCATAGGCTTCGGTAATGCGCGGCGGGCCGTCGGTCTTTACGCCTTGGCCGGTGAGGTGGTCGTACCACGTCGGTACGTCCTCGGTGACAAACGTGATGACCACGCGGTCGGGCGGCTCGGGCACGGGGCCGGTGTGCATGCAAAAGCCGATGTAGGCTTCGTCGTGGATGCGCCAGATCCGGCACGATCCCTGGTCCAGCACCATCTCCAGGCCGCAGAACTCACTGTAGAACTTCGTCGTCTGATCCAAATCCCGGCAGGGAAGGAACGTAATGGCCGAAGTCAAAGGGGCGGGCATCATTCGCCGCTTTGCCACTCGCCGGTGTAAACCGTCGCTGCCGGGCCGGTCATCGTCACCTGGCCGTCTTCGGCGTACTCAATCGTGAGGTCGCCGCCGGGCAGACTCACCCGGACTTTGCGGTCCGTCAGGCCAAGTCGGAAGGTGGAAACCGCGGCTGCGCAGGCACCCGTGCCGCAGGCCAAAGTGACCCCCGCGCCGCGCTCCCAAGTGCGCTGGATGATGTGATCACGGCTGACCACCTGCACCCAGTGCGCGTTGACGCGAGCGGGGAACCATTCGTGGTGCTCAAAAGCCGGACCGAGCTTCTCCAGTGCAATCGCCGCGACGTCATCCACGGGCATCACCAGATGGGGATTGCCCATGCTGACCGCAGTGCCCCGGAAGGTGGCGCCGCCCGCACTCACGGGCTCGTCCAAGCACTCTTGGTCAGCCGGGCCGTTCATGCCGATCTCGCCGCGCGTGAGGCGGGCGCGGCCCATCGCCACGGCGACCTGCCCATCCTGGGTGAGGCGCAGGTCAAGGGTGCCGGCCCCCGTTTCCACGGGAATCTCCGTCGCATCCGTTAGCCCTTGGTCGCGCAGATACAGCGCGAAGCACCGCACGCCATTGCCGCACATCTCGCTTTCCGAGCCGTCGGGGTTCCACATGCGCATCGCAAATCCGCCCGTGGGCATGCGATCCGCAACGATCAGCCCGTCGGCACCAACCCCAAAGCGGCGCGAGCAGGTCTCAATGGCGAGCTCCGACCAGTTCGCCTGATCGGGACCCTGGTCGGCACGCATCATCACGAAATCGTTGCCGATTCCGTGCATCTTGGTGAACGGAAAGGTGGTCAAATTATTCTTCTTCGCGAGGTGCGCGCTCTTCGTCGCGGCTACCAATCTCGCGGGCCGGAACAATGCTCGCCACGGCGTGCTTATAGACCAGCTGCGTCGCCCGTCCAGGTTGATCAAGCAAAACCGTAAAGGCATCAAAGCCCTTCACGGTGCCCTTAAGTTGGTGGCCACCCGTCAAAAAAATCGTGACGGCAATGCCTTCCTTTCGTACTTGATTCAGGAACATGTCCTGCAAATTAATAGATTTCCCCATGAGATTCCTCAACGGCTTTTCTTAAGGACCGATTCCTCCCAATCGCTCCCCCAAGCCAACGGGTTCCATTGTGCCCGTTCTCTTTGGTACGAAACTAGTCCCTTTTCAGTTCTCAACCAAGTCCTTTGTCTCTTTGCGTATTGCCGAGTCGCCGTGTTGATCTGGTCTTCCAGTTCTTCCTGCGTAACCGTGCCCTTCAAAAACGCGACAACATCCCGGTATCCGATGGCCCGCATTCCGGGGTCCGTCTCATTGACTCCTGCGGCCAGGAGTGCCTCGACCTCCGCGATCCATCCCGCGGCCAAGAGGTGCTTGGTTCGGGCGACTAAGCGCTCATTCAGCCACTCGGCCTCGGGGAGCAGGGCCAGCTTGTGGCGCGCAAAGGGCGGCAACTGGATAGGCTCGGCCGGGGCCGCCTGCAGTCGTTCCAGCGCGCGCCGCACGCGGACGGGGTTGCGTAAATCCGTCTGGGCCGCGATGTCGGGGGCTGTTGCCTGGAGTTCCGCCACCAGCGCATCTAGGCCCTCGGCTTGTTCACGGGCCATCAGGTGCGCGCGCAATTCGGGGTCGGGGGCGGCCCGCAAATCCGCAAATTCGTCCATCAACGCCCGGACGTAAAAGCCCGTGCCACCGACCAAGATGACCGATTGGTCCGCCCGATAAGCCTGCTCCAGCAAGGGGAGGGCGGCTTGCACCCAGGGCACCACGCCGAAGGGCTCGTGGGGGTCCACCAGGTCGAGCAGGTGATAGCGCGTCCGGTCCGCCGGCTTGTTGGTGCCGATATCGAGGCCCCGATACACCTGGAACGCATCGGCATTGAGCAACAAAGCCCCCGTCCGGTCGGCGAGGGCTTCGGCAAAGTCCGATTTTCCGGAACCCGTGGGTCCCAAAACGGCAATCAGGGCAGGCGGTGTCAATACTCGATGAGGGCGTGAATGGGGTAGCCCAGCAAATTCTGGCGTCCGCCCAAGAAGGACAGTTCCACTAAGAAACCGAACCCACACACCTTGCCGCCTAGGCGCTCGACCAGCCGCGTAGAAGCCGCAGCCGTGCCGCCGGTGGCCAAGAGGTCATCCACCACGTACGCCTTCTGGCCGGGGCGGATGGAGTCGGTGTGCATTTCCACGGTGTTCGTGCCGTATTCCAGCGCGTACTCCTCGTGAATCTTGTCCGCCGGGAGTTTGCCCAGCTTGCGCGCCATCACAAAGGGAAGCCCGAGCTTGAGCGCCACCGGCACACCGAAGATGAAGCCTCGGCTTTCTATCCCGACGATGACCTCGGCGCCCTGCGCCTTGGCGTCCTCGGCCAGCAGGTCTACCGCTTGCTGCATCGCCTTGGCGTCCATCAGGACGGGCGTCACATCCTTGAACATGATCCCTTCCTTCGGAAAGTCAGGGACATCGCGGATGAGCTTCGCGGCCAGGATTTCAGGCATAGGCGAGTTCCACGATCCGCTTGGCGGCCTCTTGCATCGTCGCCGCGCCCACGATCTTGCTGCCCTTCAGCAGTTCCAGACCCTCTTCGGCGCCGGTGCCGTCAATGCGGGCCACCACCGGGATGTTCACGTCCAGTTGCTCGAACGCGGTGAGGATGCCCTTGGCGACTTGGTCACCCCGGGTAATGCCCCCAAAGATGTTGATGAGCAACCCCTTGACGTTCTCGTCCTTCAGCACGAGTTCGACGCAGGTCTTCACGCGCTCGGCGTTGGCGCCACCGCCCACGTCCAGGAAGTTGGCCGGGCGTCCGCCCGCGGCGTTCACTTCGTCCAGCGAGCACATCACCAGGCCCGCGCCGTTGCCCATGATGCCGATGTCACCGCCCAGGCGCACGTAGGCAATGCCCTTTTGGGCGGCCTCGGCTTCGAGCGGATCTTCGGCGGAATCTTCGGCCGTCGCGGCGAATTCGGGGTGCCGGAACACGGCGTTCTCATCCAGGCTCACCTTGGCGTCGGCGGCCAGGAGCTTGCCCTCGGGCGTAAGCGCCACCGGGTTGATTTCGATGAGGTCGGCATCGCTCTCGATGTAAGCGCGCACCAGCGACTTGATCATCGCCACCATTTGGCGCTGGGCGGGGCCGGGGATGTGAGCCTTGGCCACGGCGTCGCGAATCTCGAAATCGGCGAGGCCCCACACCGGGTCCACCAGCAGGCGCACGATGGCCTCGGGGTTCTTCTCGGCGACTTCTTCGATCTCCATCCCGCCTTCGCGGCTGATCATCACCAGCAACTTCTGTGCGGCGCGGTCTAGCAGCACGCTCAGGTAGTACTCCTCGGCGATATCCACCAGTTCGGCGACGAGCACCTGCTCTACCACCATGCCGCTGGGGTTCTGGATGCTCACCAGTCGCTTGCCGATGAGTTCGCCCGCAAAGGTTCCGGCCTCGGCCGCATTGTCAAACAGCTTCACGCCCCCCGCCTTGCCGCGACCGCCCATGAGGACCTGCGCCTTCACCACGACCTTGCCGCCGTACTCTTCGGCGATGCTCTGGGCATCGGCGGCGTTCTTGGCCACGCGACCGCCGGGGACGACCACCCCGTACTTCGCCAGCAAGTCCTTCGACTGGTATTCGTGCAACTTCATCGGTAGAGCGAATCTTACCGGGGTGGAAGCACGGGCAGGGACTTAGAAAAGTGCTGATAGGTGCGCGCCCGCTCAAATCCGTGCCGCCCGTAAAAATCGAGGAGCACCGTCCAGTCAATGATGGTGCGGCGTGCGCCTTTTTGTTGAAGGTCTTGGAGCGCCCACGCGAGTAGGCCATGCCCCCAGCCGCGCCCCCGGGTGGCTTCGCTCAGGCCGATGGGGCCGAGGGCGGCCCAGTTTGGTCCGAGGTTCAGATGCCAGTTTGCCCCAGCAATGGGGTGGTCAGTGCCGTCGCGCTGGGTGATGGCGAAGCCCTCCACCCGGTCATCAGCGATGAGGATGACCAAGTCTTGCGGGGCTTGGGCCCAGCGCCGGAGACCATCTTGCCGCCAGCGACCGGGGAAGGCCCGGCCAAAAAACTCGGCCAGCACTTCACCGTCGGCGGGGGTGGCGCGGCGCACCGTGCAGCCTTGAAGAGACTCCAAAGCTCCGGCGGGCGTGGTGTATTCGGCAAGGTCGCGCTCGACATCGTAGCTCTCGTGTGTTGCGGCAAACCCGGCGGTGGTGAGGAATCCTGCCACGAGATCTGACCCCGTCGGGAGGCTCGGCCAGAGGTGATCCGCATCACCCCCGAACTGAAGCGTCGAGAAGCCTTGGCGGATGGCTTCGGCTTCGACTCTCGCCAGGAGAGCCGCAGCGGCGCCCGGGTCAGTCGTCCAGAGCCCGGTGATGGGCAGCACATGCGCGGCGGCCCCTTGCCAGGTTCCCGGTTGCTTGCAGGCTATGGCCCCCACGCACTCGCCGTTGCGCATCATCCGCCAGGAATTCGCGGCGTCGTAGCGCGGGCTGGCGATGGTCTTGGCCCACAGGAGCCGTTCGTCAATGGCAAAGCCCGGCGCATAGATCTCGTCGTGCAGGCAGATCAGGGCCTCACTGTTCACCTGCGCAAACGGCACCCAGGGCATGGTTCTAGGTTACCGAGATGCGATCAAGAGCGTTGCATGTAGTTGACGCGCAAGTCGTTGAGCAGGTTGTCGATCTGGCGCTGATCGGCGGGGTCAAGCCGGGGGTGGATGATCCCCGCGAGGTGCGCGCAGAGGTCAATGGCGACCTTGGCCTGGGCAAGATCGGCGTGGGTGGTGCCCGTGACGGGGTCGGGGTGGAGGCCCATCTTCTGCCAGGCCATGCCGGCCATTTGGTCGAGCATCAACGCGATCACATCGTGGACTTGGAGAGGTGCTTGGTCAGTTCGATCCATGACTCGTAAATGTACTAGATTGTGCAGAACAGCGGTCGAAGCAAACAGTGATGCCTTGACCCGCTCGCAAGTTAGAATTTGAACTCAAATGTAAGGATCTAACGATGTGCATCCCCCAGAAACAGTGCCTGGGTCATCTGGGCAAGGCAGGACCCATTATCCCGCGCCGCCTTCTCATCTTGGCCTGGCTTTTGAACATAATCGAAGTGTCCCGGAGAGGATTTCAGATATGAATCGCATCATTACCCTGCTTGCCGTCGCCTCCATTGGCGTCGCTGCGCAAGCTCAGACCTTGATCTTCTACTCGAACTTCAACGGTACAGGCACCAACGGTCAAGTCGCAAACTACTCCCAACTTCTGACTCCGTCTGTCAACCTCGTTGGCGGCGTTTACACCGTGTCGGGCGCTACGCAAGCCGGCACGATCACGAACCCGGGTAACGGCAACTACGGCTCCTTTACGGGAACGACCGTGAACGCACAAGGCGGCGATGTCGCTGGTGGATCGTTCGTCGTGGTGGGCACCAACTCCAACGGTTCCAACCTCACGCTGCAGATGAATACGACCGGTTGGGAAAACATCCGCGTCATTGATGTTATCCGGCGCACGGGCACCGGCTACAACGACATCGATATTGATTTCAGTGCCGACGGTGGCAACACGTGGAACGTCGTGGTGGCAAACCTTGATGCTCCGTCGAGCGGCTTCCCTGCCGCCCCGAACGTGGACCAGTTCCTCCCGGCCTCTGCGAACAACAATTCCGATGTACGGCTTCGATTCACCTTCAACGGTGCAACGACTGCTACTGGCAACATGCGAATGGACAACCTCACCGTCTATGCTGACGCCGTGCCGGAACCGGCCAGCATGATCGCCCTGGGTGCGGGCCTCATCGCCCTGGCGCGTCGCCGCCGCAGCAAGTAACTCGGTAAGCGAAAAAACTTTCAGGTGTCACTTCCGTTAGGGAGTGGCACCTGGTTCTTGTACGGGGATTGGCAATTCTTGGGGCCCATGGGCCCTATCCTTAATGCCGTATTAATTGAGCGCTTAGAGAATGGTCATGAGGTTTCTCAACCATGCGTTCCCTACTCACTCTCTCCTTCTTCGCAATTGTGGCTTCTTCGCAAGCTCAGACCTTGATCTTCTACTCGAACTTCAACGGTACAGGCACCAACGGTCAAGTCGCGAGCTACACCGAACTTTTGACCCCGGCTACGAACCTCGTTGGCGGCGTTTACACCGTGTCGGGCGCTACGCAAGCCGGCACGATCACGAACCCGGGTAACGGCAACTACGGCTCCTTTACGGGAACGACCGTGAACGCACAAGGCGGCGATGTCGCTGGTGGATCGTTCGTCGTGGTGGGCACCAACTCCAACGGTTCCAACCTCACGCTGCAGATGAATACGACCGGTTGGGAAAACATCCGCGTCATTGATGTTATCCGGCGCACGGGCACCGGCTTCAACGACATTGATATTGATTTCAGTGCCGACGGTGGCAACACCTGGAACGTCGTGGTGGCAAACCTTGATGCTCCGTCGAGCGGCTTCCCTGCCGCCCCTAACGTGGATCAGTTCCTCCCGAGCTCGGCCAACAACAACTCCGATGTCCGCCTACGATTCACGTTCAACGGCGCCACGGGTACGACTGGCAACATGCGAATGGATAACCTCACCGTCTATGCAGATGCCGTGCCGGAACCGGCCAGCATGATCGCCCTGGGTGCGGGTCTCCTCGCCCTGGCGCGCCGCCGCCGCAGCAAGTAACTCGGCAAGCGAAAGAACCTCCAGGTGTCACCCCCGCAAGGGCGTGGCACCTGGTTCTTTTACGGGGTTTGCCCTTTCGGGCCGCTGAAGTCCCGGCCCTTAATCCACCATTAACCTTCGCCCCAAAGAATGCTCTTGAGGTTCAAACTCATGCGTTCTCTTCTCACCCTTTCCTTCTTCGCGGTTGTCGCTTCTTCGCAAGCCGCGATCCTCACCCAGTGGAACTTCAACAGCACCACTGCTGACGCCAACACCAGCACGGGCACCACGCTTCCTGCCATCGGCACCGGCACGGCCAGCCTCGTCGGCGGCGTGACGGCCACCTTCGCTTCGGGCGACGCCAGCGGCGGTTCGACGGACCCGGCGGTCGGTGATGACTCCGGTTGGAACACCACGGCCTACGCCGCGCAAGGCACCGGCGACAAGAGCCGGGGCGTTCAGTTCTTGGTCAGCACGGTTGGTCAGCAGAACATTGTCGTCACCTGGGACATCCGCCACAGCAACACCGCCAGCCGCTGGACGCAGTTCCAATACACGACTGACGGTACGAACTTCGTGGACTTCGGTGCCAAGATCGACGGCCCGACCACCGGCGACTCCTGGAACAACACCCGATCCGTGGACCTGAGCACCGTGACGGCTGTGAACAACAACCCGAACTTTGGTTTCCGCGTGGTCAGCACGTTCGCCCCGGGTGGCAGCGTCTACGCCGGTACGACCGTGGCCGGCACCTACGCGACCAGCGGCACCATGCGCTACGACATGGTGACGGTGAATGCCAGCCCGGTGCCGGAACCGGCCAGCATGATCGCCCTGGGTGCGGGCCTCCTCGCCCTGGCCCGACGCCGCCGCAACGGCTAAGACGTCTGGAATTAGGATCACCAGATGAGGACGGGACTCCGCAAGGGGTCCCGTTTCTTTGTTTCTGGCTTATGACGAGGACGACGCGAGGGAAGCTCGGTCCGCTTCCACTTCGCTCCAGGCGCGGTCGAAGGCGAGGAGGCAGTCCTCGGCGGCATCCAGCGCCGCTCCGGTAAAGGGCCACACGTACGCCCGGTCACTCATGTAGCTGCTGGCATGCTGGCGCTGCACCAGCGAAATCACTCGCGGCGGGATGACCGTACGGTCGTAGAAGTCTACGCGAACTCGGCCCTGGTGTCCATCCACCTTTTCGACTCCCAGGTGCTGAGCTACCAAGCGCAAGCGCATCACGCGCAGGGCGTTCTCGACACTGGGGGGCATGCGCCCGTATCGGTCGGCCAGTTCGTTGGCAATCTCGTCCAGGCTGGCCCGGGAGCGTGCGCCCATCATGCGCTGGTAGGCGTAAAGTCTTTGCGCCTGATCTTCTATGTAATTCTCAGGGATGTTGATCTGCGCGGGCAGGTCCACGGTGGGCAGGGGCTCCAGGCCGCGCAGCGGATCATCCAGCGTTGGCGGGGCTTCGCCATCTGCCACCGTCTTGAGGAAGTTGACTTCAGACTCAATGAGCTGAGCGTAGAGCTCAAAGCCCACCGTCATCATCTGGCCGCTCTGCTTGGCCCCGAGCAGGTCACCCGCGCCACGAATCTGGAGGTCACGGAAGGCCAAGGAATAGCCACTACCCAGGTGCGCAAACTCCTGCAGCGCTTCCAGGCGGGCCATCGCGTTTTCCGTCAGGCTGGCGTTGCCCTTGTAGAGCATATAGGCGTAGGCTTGGCGGTCGCTTCGTCCCACACGGCCACGCAATTGATACAACTGTGATAGCCCAAAGTTCTGCGCATTCTCCACGATGATCGTGTTGGCGTTGCTGATGTCCAGGCCGTTCTCGACGATGGTGGTGGAGATAAGAATGTCAATGTCGCCCCGGATGAAGTCGAGCATCACCGGTTCCAGCTCTCGCTCGGTCATCTGGCCGTGGCCAATGCCAATGCGGGCGGTGGGCACGAGATTGCGGATGCGTTCGGCAATCATCTCGATGCCCTGCACCCGGTGCACCACGTAGTACGCCTGGCCGCCCCGGGCGAGCTCTCGTAGCAGCGCCTCGCGGACCACTTCGTCGCTGTAGGCGCGCACGTAGCTCCGGATGGGCAGGCGCCCTGGCGGCGGGTCGTTGATGAGCGACATCGGCCGGATGGACATCAGCGCCATGCTCAGCGTGCGCGGGATGGGCGTGGCCGACATGCTCAACACGTCCACATTCACGCGCATCTGCTTGAGGTTCTCCTTGTGCTTCACCCCAAACTTCTGCTCTTCGTCCACCACCAGCAGGCCGAGGTCCTTGAACTTCATCTCCGAACCCAAGAGCGAGTGCGTGCCCACCAGCACCTGGACGTCGCCTGTCTTCAGGCTTTCGAGAACCTCCTTGCGCTCAGCGGCGGTGCGGAACCGGTTGAGGTAATCCACCCGGACGCCAAACGGTTCCAGCCGCTCCTTGAAGTTGCGGTAGTGCTGTTCGCTCAGGATTGTGGTGGGGCACAGCACCGCCACTTGCCGCTCCGCCGTGACGGACTTGAACGCGGCCCGGATGGCCACTTCCGTCTTGCCAAAGCCCACGTCGCCGCACACTAGCCGGTCCATCGGGTAGTCGGTCTGCATGTCCATCTTCACCTCCTCGATGGCTTGCAGCTGGCTGGGCGTCTCCACCCAGGGGAAGGTGTGTTCCATTTCGGCCTGTTCGGCCGTATCGTTGCCGTAGCTGGGGCGGTGGGCGCGGTTGCGTTCGGCGTAGAGCCGAATCAACTCTCGCGCCATATCACGGGCGTCTTCCCGTGCTTTTCCCACGGTCTTGCGCCATTCACCTCCGCTCAACCGGTTGATCTTGGGGGCACCATCGCCGGGGGCGAGATACTTCTGGATGCGATCCAGCTGGTCGGCCGGGAGGAAAAGCTTGTCGGGCGGCTTGTATTCGATGAACAGGAATTCCCGGTCGTGCCCATCGATCTGGCGGGTGACGAGCCCCCGGTAGATGCCAATTCCGAACTGGATGTGCACCACAAAATCGCCGGGCTTGAGGTCCAGCACCGTGGCCACCGGCACGCCTTCGCTGAACTTGCGCTGGGGAAGCCTCAGCCGAGAAACGCCGAAGAGTTCTTGGTCTGAGATGAGGGCCGCGCCGAGGGACGGCATGATGAAGCCGCCCGCGAGGTTGCCCTCCACCCAAAACACGCCGGGTTCCACTTCGGCTTCGGGGTCAAAGGCGCCGGCGAAGATCTCGACCTGGCTCAGCACCTTTTGCGTGCGGTTGGGTTGGTCGGTGGCGACAAAGACTTGCAGACCTTCTTCCACCCACTGCTTCACCGCGCCAGTAAGGGCTTGGGGCTGGCCGTGGTAACCGCGTAGTGATTTGGCTTCCAGGCTCGCTTCGGGGCCAGCGGGGAACCAATGTGGCAAATCATTAATCTGCGCCATGGCGATGGAGGCGGGGGAGTTGCCCAGATGCTCCACGCCTACCAAGAAGTCGTTGGCGTGCGCCTGCATGATCTCGCCGCGCTCGGCCCGGTGGAGAAGCGCTTGGGCGAGTTCCTCCTCGTTGCGCTGGGCCATGATTTCCAGCTCAATCGGCTCATCCAGAATCAGCCACCCATCTTCGGCCAGCAGGTCCACGGCGCAGCCGCTTTCGGAATGCAATAGCGGTCGGTACAGGTCGAGGCGGTCGAAGAACTGCCGGTTCTCCATGGCCCGCAGGTCGTCCTCAATGAGCTGTTCCAGTTGCTTAGCTTGGTCGGCCTCAAGCTGCGCCATCTCGCGGTAAAGGCTGGGCTCCACCAGCGCCCGGATTCCCTCGGCGTCGGCGGGAAGCAGGGTTTCCCGGCTCGGCAATATGGTGAGTACGTCCAGCGGTTCGGTGGAGCGCTGGCTCATCGGGTCGAAGTAGCGGAGGCTCTCCACTTCGTCGCCGAAGAGTTCCATGCGCACGGGGCGCTGGGCACCCATGGGAAAGATGTCAATAATGCCGCCGCGCCGCGCGAACTGGCCGGGGATGCGCACGGGGTCACCGGGTTCGTAGCCTACGCGCTTGAGCTGGGGCACCAGTTCCACCGGGTCCACGGTGCTGCCCACGCGGATTTCAGCAAGTTCAGCCGTTAAAACATCCCCGGGAAGCGTGCGCTCCAGAGCGGCGCTGACCGTGGCCACCACCACCCCGGGCTGCCCCAGGGCCAGGGCGCGCAGCGCCCCTAAGCGGTCACTGAGGGCCACACTTTCGGGGGCGGCGTCTTCAAAGAGCACGCTCAGCCCGCTCGGCATGGGGCGAATCAGGTTCGCCGGGATGCCGCATAGCCCCAATCGCGCTTGCCACTGCAGCACGCGGTCGTGGTTCTGGGTGAGGATGAGGATCGGCCGGGGCTGCGCTTGGTAGCTCGCCGCCACCAGCGGGGCACGGGCCTCTGGGCATAGGTCAACCCACCGGGTCCCTTGCGAGACGTCGGTGAAAAGTTGCTGCACCCGGGGATGCTGTCGCCAGCGCTCGATGAGCGCATCCAGCCGCATACGGAGTGCATGGTACCGAAGCCCGAAAAAGACGACGCGGGCAGACCCGCCGCCACCCGCGCAGACCTCCGCGTAGAGTAACCTAGAGAACGAAAGCGATGCCGAAGCGCGTGGAAACCTTGGTTCTGCACGATAGCAGTACGCCCTCCTTTGGGGATATCCAGAAGGGGGGAAGTGTGGTCTTGGCCAACTCTAAGACCCTTGGCGACCTGATTGCCGGGGTGCCGGCGCAGGCCCGCGCCCACGCCCTTTGGCCGCTCACCTTCGGCCTGGCGTGCTGTGCCATCGAGATGATGAGCACGGTGGCGGCGCGCTTTGACTTGGCTCGTTTTGGTTCGGAAGCCTTCCGCGCCACGCCCCGCCAAGCCGACGTGATGATCATTGCCGGTCGCCTGAGCAAGAAGATGGCCCCGGTGCTTCGCCAGATTTACGACCAGATGCCGGAACCCAAGTGGGTGATCTCCATGGGCGCTTGCGCTAGCACGGGCGGCGTTTATAACAACTACGCGATTGTGCAAGGTGCGGACCAAGTGGTGCCGGTGGACGTTTACGTGCCGGGTTGCCCGCCGTCGCCGGACGCGCTGATGTACGCCATCATCAAGCTTCAGAACAAGATCAAGCACCAGGGCCTCAAGCCGAAGCAGATGGCCTTGTTGGAATTGAAGCCCCGTGAGGTGGAGTCGGTCTAACCATGAGTTTTGAAGTCTTTCGCGACGTTGCCAAGCCGATCCTGGCCGGGTTCGGGATCACGGCTCGCCGCCTGGCCAAGCCCAAAGCCACGGTGCAATACCCCGAAGAGCGACGGGAGCAATTCCCGCGCACGCGTTGGCGTCACGTCCTGACCCGCTACGATAGCGGGCTGGAGCGGTGCATTGGTTGCTCCCTCTGTGCGGGGGCCTGCCCGGCGCGCTGCATTTACGTGGAAGCCGCCGAGAACACGGACCAAGAGAGGTACAGCCCGGGCGAGCGGTACGCCGTGCGCTACGAAATCAACATGCTGCGGTGCATCTTCTGTGGCTATTGCCAAGAAGCCTGCCCCACCGGCGCGATTGTGCTGCGGAAGGACTTCGAATTGGCGAACTACGAGCGCGAAGACTTCATCTATACCAAAGAGATGTTGCTGGAAGCGCGTCGCCCCGAGCCGGCCGCCACGCACTGATTGTTTGGAGAAGAGCAAGAGGGCCAAGGGTTATCACCCTTGGCCCTCTTTTTTTGCCTGCCGGTTTAGCCTTCCTTGCCCCAGCGCTTGGTGGCGAGAGCTACGCGCTGGCCAAAGTGGCGGGCGGTGGCGAAGCTACTCTCACGGATCCCTTCGTTGCCTTGGTCGGCATTGGCTTGCACAAAAAGGCCGCTGGTCGCGCCCACGTTGTTGAGGTCGTCCGGCGAGCCCACCGACGAGTTGTTTCCGGGCATCAGGTCCAGACCCACCCACACCATGCCGTGCTGCAAGGCAAGGATTTGCAGGGTGGTCATAGTGATGTTCTTGTCACCGCTCCATGAGGCACTCACGGTAAACCCGGCGGCGATCTTGTTCTTCCAGGTCTGCGAGAACCAGCGCTTGCTGCTGTCGTCCTTGAACTGAGCAAAGGGCGCCGAGATGTTGCCCATGTAGGTCGGCGAGCCAAAGATGATGGCGTCGGCTTGGCCCAGGGCATCCCAATCCACGTCGGGAAGATGGTAGAGCGTCGCGGAGACGCCTTCGACTCCGTTCGCGCCTTCGGCGACGGCTTCGGCAACGGCCTTGGTGTGGCCGTAGCCACTGGCGAAGACGATGGCGACATTGAAAGTAGTTGTCATTGCAACTATTTACTCGGAATTCCGACGGATTGTTCGCGGGGAACGCTGAAATTCCTACCGCGATTTCGTAGAATGGGCGCATGCGTATTGGCGGATGGATGACACTCGGGGCGGCGCTCTTGCTGCTGGCGGGTTGCAGCAATAGCGGCGGCACACCGGAATCGACCGGCACGACGGGTACGACCCCGGCGGGTGACCAAGCGAAGCCCTTTAAGGTCGCCCTTTTGACCCCCGGCCCGGTGAGCGATGCCGGCTGGAATGCAATGGCATACAAAGGCTTGCAAGCGATCAAATCAGAACTGGGAGCCGAGGTGAACAACCAGGAGGCCACCGGCAGCCAAAAGCTCGACGCGATGCGCAGCTACGCCCAGGATGGCTACACGCTGGTGTTCGGCCACGGATTTGAATACAACGACCCGGCGGCCGAACTTGGCCCTGCCTTCCCGGATACGTTCTTCGTCTCCAGTTCGGGGGGCAAGACCGGCCCGAACGTGGGCGCGTTCCGCTTCTATCTGGAGCAGGGCTTCTACCTGGCGGGCTACACCGCCGGCCTGATGACCAAATCGGGCAAGGTGGCCATGATCGGCGGCGACCGCGTGCCGAGCATTGCGAGCACGTTTAAGGCGTTTGCGGCGGGGGCCAAGGCGGCCCGCCCGGACGTGGTGGTGATTGAGAAGTTCACCGGCAACGGGCAGGATGTGGCGGCGGCCAAGCAGGCCACGCTGGCGGCCATCGGTGAAGGCGCGGACTTCGTGATTCACCAGGCCAACGCGGCGGCGCAGGGCGTCTTCGATGCTTGCAAAGAGAAGAACGTGAAGGCTTTTGGGGCCAATCTGGACCAAAACAGTAACGAAAGTGGCGTGGTGCTGGCCAGTGCAATCATCAACGCCGAGCCGGCCTTTGTGGCGCTGGCCAAGGATGTGAAGGAAGGCAAGTACAAGGGCGAGATTCGCCTGACCGGCATGGCCGAGAAGGCGATTGACTACGTGTTCAATCCGACGATGGTGGATCAGGTCCCGGCTGAGATTCAGGAAAAGGTTGAAACCGAACGCGCCCGCATCCTGAGCGGAGCGCTCACGGTTCCCAAGGACGAGTTCTAAGTCTCTTGTCCGCCGAACCTCTCCTGCGCGTCCAAAACGTCACCAAGCACTTCGGTCCGGTGGCGGCGCTGACGCAAGTCAGCGTAGATTTTTGGCCGGGAGAGGTTCACGCCGTTTTGGGCGAGAACGGCGCGGGGAAGTCCACCCTCATGAACGTGATGGCGGGCTTTCTCAAGGCCGACTCGGGAACGATGGAGTGGCGCGGCCAGCCGCTCCCGCCTTCGCCGCCGGACGTGCTACGTGACCTCGGCATCGCCATGGTTCATCAGCATTTCAAGCTTGTACCGGTGATGACGGTGGCCGAGAACATTGCGCTCGACCGGATGGGCGGCACCCAGGGGCGCCTTGATCTCGAGAGCGTGATTGCCCCGGCGCGGGCCATCGCCGCGCAGCTTGGCTGGCAGGTGGATTTCGACGCGCCGGTTCACACCTTGCCGGTGGGGGTGCAACAGCGGGTGGAGATTCTCAAAGCGCTGGCCGGACCGAGCGATCTTTTGATTCTTGATGAACCCACGGCGGTGTTAGGGCCGGAAGAGGTCGCCGAGCTCATCCGCATCTTGCGCGATCTGGCGGCCGAGGGGCGGGCGGTGGTTTTGATTGCCCACAAGCTGGAGGAGGTCTTTGCGGTGGCCGACCGCATGACGATCCTGCGCAAGGGGCAGCACATGGGCGAGCGCCTGCGCGCCGAAGCCGACATGAGCGAGGTGGCGGCCCTGATGGTGGGCGAGGACCCACCGCGCGGGAACCCGGTGACGGGGGAGCCTGGCCCGTTGCGCCTGAAAGTTGAGAACCTGAGCGTGCGGGGTGACCGAGGGGAGGCGGCGGTTCGCGATTTGAGTTTTGAAGTCCGCGCGGGCGAAGTCTTCGGGATCGGTGGCGTGGACGGCAACGGCCAAACGGAACTGGCCGAGGCCTTGGCCGGTTTGCGTGCATTTGCAGGGACGATTGAACGGCCGGACATTGTTGGCCTGATCCCGCAAGACCGGCAGCGCGAGGGCCTCGCGCTCTCGCTCAGCATCGAAGAAAACCTGTGGCTTGGCCCGGTGGTGCACGGGCAAGCGGGATCGGGGTGGTGGCTGTCGTTCCCGCGCTTGCGCGCGGGAAGCGATGAGGCCATCCGTCAGTACGGCATCAAAGTCGGGCGACCTCAAGACCCAGTGTCGTCGCTCTCGGGTGGCAACCAGCAAAAGGTGGTGGTGGCACGGGTTCTCAGCCGCCAGCCGGAATTGGTCGTCGCCCTCAACCCCACGCGCGGGCTGGACGTGAAGGCCGCCGAATTCGTCCACGAGCAATTGCGAGCCGCAGCGGCCCAGGGAGCGGCGGTGGTCTTGATCAGCACCGACCGGGACGAACTGGCGGCCCTGAGTTCTCGGATTGAGTTTCTGTTAGCGGGGCAGTGGGCGGCCAGCCTGGCGGGCGTATGAAGCGGGTTCTCATCACCGTCGCCAGCCTGCTCGGGGCGCTGGTGCTCACGCTGGCCGTGTTCGGATTGGATGTACCGCAGGCCCTCGGGTTGATTTGGAATGGTGCCCTTGGCAACGAAGCCGGGATCTCCCGCACGCTGGTGCGGGCTACGCCTCTGCTCCTGGCAGGCTTAGCCGTCTTGGTGGCGTGGCGGGCGGGAATGTACAGCATTGGGGCAGAGGGTCAGTACATTATGGGTGGCCTTTGTGCGGCGGCGGTGTTCCATGCCCTGGGCGAACGGGGCGCAACCATGCCACTCATGCTGCTGGGGGCCATTGCGGGGGGCGCGGCCTATGCCGGCCTGGCGGGGGCGATGTTCATCTATCGGGGCGTGCAGGTCGTCATCAGCACCATCCTGCTCAACTTCATCGCGCTCAGCACTTTGCGCTGGGCAGTGCAAAACGGGCTCAAAGAGCCCGGTGGCTTCACCCCGCAGACCACGCCGCTCCCGGATGCGATGATGTTCGAGCGGTACAAGCTCCAAACCGACCTCCACGCCGGGGTGTGGGTGGCGCTGGGGGCCGGTTTGCTGACCTGGTGGTTCTTGGCGCGGACGAAACTCGGATTTAGCATCAAGTGGGTGGGTGCCAACCCGAAGGCGTCGGAGTTTGGAGGCATCCCGGTGGCCCGCACGCAGATGGCAGCCATGTTCTGGTCCGGCGGTCTTTGCGGCCTGGCGGGGGCCATCACCTACATGGGGGTGCTACGCAGCCTCGACCAGAGCTTCAGCGAAAACTGGGGATTCCTCGCCATCCCGGTGGCCCTGCTCGGGGCGCTCGATCCCATCGGCACCTTGGTGAGTGCGCTCTACTTCGGGGCGCTTTTTGCGGGGTGCGAGGCCCTCAGCCGCTCCACCAGCGTGGGGACCTCAGTGGTGCTCGTCATTCAGGCGGTGGCGGTGCTGGCCATAGTGGCGGTGGGGCAGTGGCGCTTCCGCACGCGAGCGCAGGAGGCGAAGGGTTAATGGGTTTTGAGCTTCTTCGATTCGGGGCGCCCGTAGCCTTTGCCGCGTTGGGGGAATCCATTGGTCAGCGCGCCGGGGTGCTCAACATCGGCCTGGAAGGATTCATGCTGGTCGGCGCCTACGTCGCCTTCCGGGTCACTAGTGTCACCGGCAACCCCTACTTGGGCTTGCTGGCGGGCGTGGTGGCGGGCGTAATCTTGGCGCTGATCCAGGGGTTCTTCACCATCCAGAACACGGCTGATCAAGTCGTGGTCGGTACCGCCGTCAACCTCTTGGCTCTTGGCCTCACCAACACGCTGTTTCGGGCGCAGTTCGGCAAGTCGGGCGAACTGGTGCGGGTGCCGTCGCTTCCGGCAGTGGTCGGGCCGTTCGATGTCGGCCTCATCTTGCTCCTTCTCCTCGTAGTCGGGCTGAGTTTGTGGCTGGCCCGCTCCAAGTGGGGCTTGGCCAATCGGGCGGTGGGGGAATATCCACCCGCCGTGCAGTCAGCGGGGCTCAGTGTTACGCGCATCCGCTGGCAGGCGTCGCTCCTCGCGGGGGCGTTTGCGGGCCTGGCGGGGTCGTATCTGGTGGTCGGCGTCGCGCTCACGTTTGCCGAAAACATGGTGGCCGGGCGCGGATTTGTCGCCATTGCCATGGTCACGTTTGGCCGCTGGCGGCCGTGGGGCGTCGTCTTGGCCTCGCTGTTTGTGGGCTACATTGATAGCTTGCAGTACCAATGGCAGGGCCGTTCCGGGTTGCCGGTGGAGCTTTTCCAGGCGTTGCCGTACTTGGGGGCGTTGTTGGTCCTGGTGTTTGTGGGCCGGGGGGCCGCCGCGCCGGCCGCTTTGGGCGTCCCGTATCGTAGAGAACGTTAGTCGTGTCCCCCGTCACTCTCACTCGCCGCATCGCCTTCAGTGCCGGGCACCGTTATTGGGATCCCGCGCTGGATACGGAGGGCAACCGGCAACGCTTCGGGCGGTGGGCTAGCCCCTATAACCACGGCCACAACTACGTGCTGTGGGTGAGTGCGGCGGGAGAGGTGGACCCCGCCAACGGCATGGTGGTCAACATCAAGTGGATTGACGACGTGCTGCAAGAGCGCATCGTGGCCCGGTGTGACCAGCGCAGCCTGAACGACGAAGTGCCCCCGTTCGACACCACCCCGCCCACGGTCGAAAGCCTCCTAGCGTGGATGGCCCGCGAACTCCAAGACTTGCCCGGCAACGTCCGGCTCACCGCCCTTAAGCTCGAAGAAACCCCGCTCCTCTACGGCGAATGGACCCCCGAAATGACCTCAATCACCCGCACTTACGAATTTGCCGCCAGCCACCGGCTTCATGTCCCCTCGCTATCGCCCGAGGAAAATGTGCGGCTGTTTGGCAAGTGCAATCACCCGCACGGCCATGGGCACAACTATGTGCTGGAAGTGACGGTCTCCGCTCCTACCGACCCTGTGACGGGCATGAGTGTGAGTCTGGATGAACTCGACGCCGTCGTGAACCGGGAGATCGTCGACCGATACGACCACCGCAACCTCGACCTCGATGTGGAGGAGCTGCAAGGTGGCCCGACCACGAGCGAGATCGTGGTGCAGGCCATTTTCGATCGCCTGAAGCCAGTGGTGCCGGGCAAGCTCGTTCGTGTGCGGCTCTTTGAAACCGCCCGCAACGTGTTTGAAGTCACAGCCTAGGGCGGGCTTCAGTTCATAGTCGTGCCGAATTCTTCGAATACCGGCAAGTAGAACGCCCATTCGTCGTTCTGCATCGCCTTCATGTACTTCGGCAAGCTGAGATAAGGCACAAAGTGGGGCCGCCGGGGCACCTTCTTCAGCTTCATGTTGGCCTGCTGGGGCGTCTTGTCGCCCTTCTTCAGGTTGCACTTGCGGCAGCAGGTCACCAGGTTCTCCCAGGTGTGCGGGCCCCCGCACCAGCGCGGTACTACGTGGTCCAGCGTCAAGTCTTTGCGGCTGCCGCAGTACTGGCAGGTGTAAAGGTCGCGCGCCAGGATGGAGTGCCGCGAAAGCCGAAGCTGAGGCATCGGTCGCTTGACCATGTAGCGCATGCGCACGATGCTGGGGCTGACAATGGTGCCCCGGCTGGTGCGGATGGGCTGGTCGTGCTCGTGCAGGATTTCGGCCTTGCCCAGGAGCACTAACGAAACCGCCCGGCTGACATTGCAGACGTTCAGCGGTTCGTAGTTCGCGTTCAACAGTAACACCTCAGCCATGGCGGACCCCCCGGCGCCAATAGCGAGGCCCGTCGGTCACAGACAGACGGGCCCGAGGCGAACGGCGGCAACGAGACGGTATGACCGTATCGGACCAAAGCGGCGGACGCATCCTCCTCTCCTCGATTTGCCAACGTTTTGGCGCCATCATGGTATTCAGACGTACAAAAGCACCGGTTGGGCGCAATCTTTACAAAACCTTTAAGAAGAGGTCCGCAAAATGCAGGTCGGGCGTTCCGGGGGCGGGGTTTGTGTGCTACGCTGTTGGGAGAATTTCGACCACGGATGGTTTTATGTCAATGAATGTCTTAAAAATTGATGGTGGCGCGCCGCTCGTCGGAAGCGTAGCGGTGGGCGGAAGCAAGAATGCTTCCCTGGCAATTCTGGCGAGCCTGCCTCTGATCGACGGCATCACGGAGTTGGCGAATCTCCCCAACATCAGTGACGTGCGCACCAAGTTGGAGCTGCTCCGCGAGTTCGGGGCCGAAGTCTCTTGGAATGGCAGTACCTGCACCATTGACACCCGCAACCTCCAGTATTTCGAGCCGAGCGATGCGCACGTGCGCCGCATCCGCACGTCGTTCTATCTTCTGGGCCCGCTCCTCACTCGTTTTGGTAAGGCGCGCCTGCCCATGCCGGGCGGCTGCGACATCGGCGACCGTAAGGTGGACTTCCACCTCAAGGCCCTCGCCGCCATGGGAGCCCCGGTGGATACGGACAATGCGGTGTACTCCGTGGCCAGCGATAGCCTGCACGGCGAATACATCTATCTCGATTTCCCCAGCGCTGGAGCCACCCAGCACCTGATGGCGACGGCCTGCCGCACCCCCGGCCAAACCGTGATTGACAATGCGGCGATGGAGCCGGAAGTCACCCAACTCGCCGCCTTCCTGCAAGGCGCCGGGGCGCGCATTGAAGGCGCGGGCACCAACAAGATCACCGTGACAGGCGTGGACCACATGGGTGACAACCGTTTCCGCATCCCGGCGGACCGGATCCAGGTGGGTACGTACCTGCTGGCGGGCGCTATCACCAAGGGCCGCGTCACTTGCACCGAAATCCTGCCGGAATACCAAGCCGCCTTAGTGACCAAGCTGAAGGAAATGGGCGCCGACGTGGAAGTGGGCAACGATTTTGTGACGGTGGGCACGGATCGCCGACTCGACGCCGTGGAAGTTGTCACCTTGCCGTACCCGGGCTTCGCCACCGATATGCAGCAGACGATGGTCGCCCTCATGGCCCTCGCCAACGGCACCAGCGAAGTGGATGAGACGATTTATGAGCGCCGTACCGGGCACATCAACCAGCTGAACCGGATGGGGGCCAACCTCAAAACGAGTGGGAGCAAGACCATCATTCGTGGGGTCGAGCGACTGCAAGGGACGACGGTGGAAGCCAGCGATCTGCGCGCGGGCGCGGCCCTGGTTTTGGCCGGCCTGGCCGCCGAAGGCACCACGCACGTGCACAATGTTCACTACATCGACCGGGGCTATGAGGACTTCGAGGCAACCCTTAACAGTCTCGGGGCGTCAGTAGAGAGGCTGTCGGACACGGCCAACGTTTAGGCGCGTGTCACAATAGCAGTTCCCACCTTGAAATTTGCTGCTGAAATCGGAATTGACCTCGGAACGGCCAACCTGCTCGTTTACCGCCGAGGGAAGGGCATTGTCCTGAATGAGCCCACCGTGGTGGCCATTTCGACAAACACCAAAACGGTCCTTGCCGTCGGCAACGAAGCCCGCGAAATGCTGGGCAAAACGCCCGGCAATATCCAGGCCGTGCGCCCGATGAAGGATGGGGTCATTGCGGACTACACCGTCACCATGAAGATGATGGAGCACATCCGCAAGAAGGTGGTGGGGGGCTGGCAGATGTTCCCGCCGACCGCTTTGATTTGTGTGCCCAGTGGGGTGACCAACGTAGAGCGCCGCGCCGTGTGCAAGGCCGCCCGCGAGGCCGGATTTGGCCGCGCGATGACGATTGAAGAGCCCATGGCGGCGGCGATCGGCTGCGGTTTGCCCATCGCCAATCCTGGCGGCAACATGATCGTGGATATAGGCGGCGGCACTACCGATATCGCGGTGATTAGCCTCGGCGGGATCGTGCTGAGCCAGAGCCTTCGTGTGGGCGGCAACAAGTTGGATGACGCCATTGTGCGGCACATCAAGAACACCTACAACTTGCTGATCGGCGACGCCACGGCCGAAGAGATCAAGATGCGGATTGGCACGGCCTATCCCATTGATCCGGAACTCACCATGAGTGTTCGGGGTCGCGACCTGGTGGCGGGTCTGCCGCGAACGCTGGAAGTCTCGAGCGAAGAGATCCGCGAAGCCCTGAGCGAACCGGTCCGGCTGATTGCCGAAAAGGTTTGCGCGGTGCTGGAAGACACGCCGCCCGAACTCTCGAGCGACATCATCGAGCGGGGGATCACCCTCACCGGCGGCGGCGCCCTGCTGCGCGGCCTCGATCAACTCTTGCAGCGGGTCACCGATGTCCCGGTGAAGGTGGCGGAGAACGCGCTCAACAGCGTGGCCATTGGTTGCGGGCGCGCGCTGGAAGAGTTGGACGCCATCGAGAAGTCGGCGGCCGTAAGTTACGAATGATGCGCACGGTTTCCCTGGTGGTTTTGGGTTTGGTAAGCGGGTTGGCCACGGCCGCACCGCTTCGTCATGACGCCATGCTCCAGGTGATGAACCGGGTCGACAAGACGGTGCGCGTAGTCCTGAAAGTCGAAGGGAATACGACGACCCGCACCGGCCTAGCCCGGGCGGCGACGCGCGCAGAAATGATTGCGGAATTTGACCGGATCATGACCCTGGCCCGGCCTCGGTTTCGCGGGCGCCCCATCCGACAAGTGGTAGATCAGCCGCTCCTAGATGGCCGTAACCCCGCGCCCGAGACCCGCGCCCAATTGAGGCGGTTGATCGAATGGGGATTCGTGGGCCCGGTGTCACCGCTCGCCACAGAGCCCTCGCAAACGCTCACGCCGAAGCAATTTGGTGATGCCCTCGGCTACTTTATGTCCCGCTTGGCCGACGTGACTCACACTTACGATCCGCGTTTTTCCCCGGCGAATTTGTCCAACGACGACTAAGTTCAAGCGAGCGCTGTGCCGACAATTTCGTTGTTGGCTGAATCATCTTCCCACACGCCGGACCCTTTGTGGTCACTGTTTGATCTCAGTTCCTTGCCGGTGCTGGGTTTACAGGCGTTTTTAGGGACCACCCTGGAGCGAGTCGCGGTGGTTTTTGAAGCCAGCGGCGCGACGATCTTCCTCGACAACGGGGATGGCGTCTTTGGCCTGGTAGCCAAGACCGGTTCGTTGGCGCAGATTCCGATGGGGGCCGTGATTGAGGTTGACTATGGCCTCGCCGGGCATGCCATTGCCACGAGAAAGTCGCTGATTGTGGATGACCGGGTGGCCGAGAATGTCGCCGGCCGCCACCGCGCCGATGTCACCAGCGCTTTGATCGTGCCTCTCATGAACGGGGACGAAGCGGTGGGCGTTCTCAATCTTTCGCGCGGCGACGATGAACCTGCCTTTGGCCCGGACGACTTGAGCAAAGCGGAAGCTGTGGCCCACACCATCGCCCTGGCCATTACGAACGCGAAGCTGGTCGCACAGACTCAAGCCGCGCTGCAGGAGGCACAAAATCGCCACGAAACCCTGCGCGGGGTGCTGGACAGCGTGGGCAGCGCGGTGATGGTGATTGACCCGGACAACCAAATCCTGGACCGGAACCGACGCACGGACGAAATGCTGGCCAGCGTGGCCAAGACGGAAGATTTTAAGGAGGCGGTGCAGCAGATGACCTCGCTGAGCCGCCAGGGAGCTTCGCTCCGCACCGCAAAGGTTTATGACAGTCGGAGTGACCGAACCTGGACAATGCACGCGGTCCCGCTGAGCGATGGCAGCACGGTCTTGACGGTGGAAGAGATCACCGACTTCGTTCGTTCGCAGTCCGAAATCGGCCGGGTGCGGCGACTGGCGGAAATCGGCCAAATGACGGCGGCAATTGCGCACGAGATTCGCAACCCGCTTACAGGCATCCGTTCCGCCGGGCAGATGATCCAATCCAGTCCGGATCTCGCCGAAGAACTGGGCGCGGTGGTGATGGAAGAAGCCGAGCGTTTAAACAAACTCTGCGATAATTTCTTAGACTTTGCCCGCCCGGTGCATCTCGAAGTGCGGCCGGCGAGCCTCGTGGCCATCGCCCAGCGGGTCGAGCGCCTGGAAGCCCCCGCTTTTACCGAAGAAGGCAAGCACCTGGTGTTCCGCTACGAAGGCGAAATGCCGCTGATCCTCTTGGACGACCACCGGGTGGAGCAGGTGATGCTCAACCTGGTGCGCAATGCCCGGGAAGCGAGCGCCCCGGACCAATTTGTGGAGGTCGTGATTCGCCCCACCGGCTTCTCGGTCGCCGACCACGGCGTGGGCATGAGCAGCGAACAGCAGAGCATGTTGTTCTCGCCCTTCTTCACCACCAAACCCCACGGCACGGGCCTGGGGCTGACCAATGTTCGAAAGATTGTGGACGCGCACGGAGGCACCCTGAGTGTGAAGAGCGCGCCGGGCGAGGGCACCGCCTTTGATGTGTCGTTTTCTAGGAGATCCGCGTGAGCAAAAAGAAGATTCTGATCGTTGACGATGAAGCCAATATCCGGCGCATCCTGCAAGTGGCATTCGACCGCGAGGGATGGACCGCGGTGCTGGCCGAAAACGGTCATGAGGCGCTCCAGGTTCTCAAGTCCGGCCGTGTGGATGCGGTGCTCACCGACGTCACCATGCCGGGCATGAGTGGCTACCAACTCCAAGAAGCCATTGCTGCCGACTGGCCGGAAGTGCCGGTGGTCATCATGACGGCTTACGGCACCATTCCGCAGGCGGTGAGTGCCATCCGCAAGGGTGCGTTTGAATACGTGACAAAGCCCTTCGATCTCGATGCTATCAAACGGGTGATGCAAAGTGCGCTGGAAGCCAGCCAGAACCCGGCCCCGTCCCGCACGGCGGCCAAGCCCAAAGCGGGCAACCGCACCGGACTGACGGCGGCCCCGGACTTCATCTTCCGGTCGCCGTTGATGAAGGATATCTACGAAACGATTGAGCAAGTGGCCGATAGCCGCGCCACCGTGTTGGTGACCGGCGAAAGCGGCACCGGGAAGGAAGTGGTGGCCAAGCTACTGCACGCCCTGAGCCCGCGCGCCGAGCAGCCGTTTGTGGCCGTGAGCTGCGCCGCCCTGCCCGATACCCTGCTGGAAGCCGAACTCTTTGGCCACGAGAAGGGTGCCTTTACCGGTGCGGACCAGGCCAAAGCCGGACGATTTGAACTCGCCAATCAAGGCACGCTGTTCCTGGATGAGATCGGCGACATCCCGATGATGACGCAGATCAAGCTCCTGCGTGTGTTGCAAGAGCGCGAGTTCGAGCGGCTGGGCAGCACCGCCCCCACCCGGGTGGATGTGCGCCTGGTGACGGCCACCAACCGCAACTTGCAAGCCATGGTGGACATGGGCGAGTTCCGCCTGGACCTGATGTACCGCTTGCGGGTGGTGGAAATCGCCATGCCGGCCCTGCGGGATCGGCCGGAAGACATCGAGTTGCTGGCCCAGCACTTCCTTGCGCGGCACTGCGAGGCGAATGGTCGCCACCTGGAGACCATCGCGCCGGACGCGCTGGCGGCGCTGGAAGCCTATGCCTGGCCGGGCAACATCCGCGAGCTGGAAAACACGCTGGAATCCGCGGTGGTCCGGGCCGGAAGGAACGATACAGCCCTTGAGCTGAAGCATCTGCCCGGCAACATGCTTTCGGCAGCCTAAACGCGCCCAGCAAGGCGGGGGCCGAATGGCATTTTGCCCCGAAGGATTCGGCCCAAACATCCCCATAATAAAGCCAGGATGGAGACGACTACCGTGGCTTCGCACATTGCCGATGCCAATCTGGCCGACGCCGGACGTAACCGAATTGAATGGGCCGAGCGCGACATGCCGGTCCTGCGAGCCATTCGCGAACGATTTGCCAAGGAAAAGCCGCTGGCGGGCCAGCGCATCACCGCGTGTCTGCACGTCACCACCGAAACGGCCAACCTGATGCGCACGCTGAAGGAAGGCGGCGCCGAAGTGGCCTTGTGCGGCAGCAACCCGCTCAGCACGCAAGATGACACCGCCGCCGCGCTGGTGCACCACTACGGCATCAGCACCTTCGCCATCAAGGGGGAAGATCACGAAACGTATTACCGCCACATCCACCAGGCTTTGGACATCCGCCCGACCCTGACAATGGACGACGGCGCGGACACCGTGGGCCTCATCCACAACGATCGCCGCGACCTGATGGAGACCATCATCGGCGGCACCGAAGAAACCACGACTGGCGTCATCCGCCTGCGGGCCATGGCGAACGAAGGCGTGCTGGGCTACCCGATTGTGGCCGTGAACGACGCGCTGACCAAGCACCTTTTTGACAACCGCTACGGCACCGGCCAGAGCACGCTGGACGGCATCCTGCGCTGCACCAACATGCTGCTGAGCGGCCGCGTGGTGGTGGTGGCCGGCTACGGCTGGTGCGGCCGAGGCGTGGCTTCACGCGCCCGGGGCATGGGCGCCCGCGTGGTGGTCACTGAGATTGACCCGACCAAGGCGATTGAGGCTGTGATGGACGGCTTTGAAGTGATGCCGATGGAAGCCGCCGCTCCGATTGGCGACCTCTTCATCACCGTCACGGGCAACAAGCACGTGCTGGATGATCGCCACTTCAAGGTCATCAAGGACGGGGCCGTGGTTTGCAATAGCGGCCACTTTAACGTCGAAATCAACATCCCGGCGCTGGATGCGCTCTCGAAGGCTCGCCGCGAAGTGCGTCCGTTTGTGGAAGAGTTCATCCGCCACGATGGCAGCAAGGTTTATCTGCTGGCCGATGGCCGCTTGATCAACCTGGCGGCGGCCGAAGGCCACCCGGCCAGCGTGATGGACATGAGCTTTGCCAACCAAGCCCTGTGTGCGGAATACATGGTGGCCAACGCGGCCAAGCTGGGCAAGGACGTCTACAGCGTGCCGGATGACATTGACAAGAACGTCGCGCGGCTGAAACTCGCGAGCATGGGTTCTAGCATTGACGTGCTGACTCCGGAGCAAGAGCAGTACCTCGCCAGCTGGCAAGAAGGCACCTAAGCTCGGATTGAGCTAGAAAAGAAGATCCCCTCGCCCGAAACATTCGGACGGGGGGATTTTTGATTTAGGTTGCGCGCCGTTTAAGAAGGGCGGCGGGTTTCGTAAAGGCGGCGGGCCAGGGCTTCGGTGTGCCCGGGGCGAGGGGCCGGAAGTGACACCGACTCGCCCAGCACGCGCTGGGCAAACATTGCGGCCCGGGGTTGCGCCCAGTTCAGGAACCGGTCGTAGCACATCTGCCCGTATTCGCCTTCTTGGTTGGCGCGCAGGCGCGCACTCTGTTCGGCAAAGGCCAGGATGAGCAAGTCACTGCACGCCCCCAGGATCTCTTGGTTCTTGTCGAACTTCGCCATCGTGCGTCCGGCGAGTTCGGAGATGAACGAATCTCCCGCCGCGCGGGCGCCTTCGCCCAGCTTGCGCACCAAGCGGTCCGCCAGGAAGATGCGGTTGATCTCGTTGGTGCCTTCGTAGATGCGGCTCACGCGGGCATCTCGGTAGATGCGGGCGACCGGGAACTCCTCCGTGAACCCATAGCCGCCGTAGACCTGGATGCAGTCGTCCACGATCGCCGCTTCGGCTTCGGTGGTGAACACCTTGCACGCCGAACACTCAATCGCGTACTCCTCGGCCGCCTTGCGGTTGCCATCAGGGGTGCCGCCCATGGTTTCGAACGCGCGGTCAATATTCGCCCCGGTGCGGTAGAGCATCGCCTCGGCGGCAAAGTAGAACATCGCCATGTCGGCAAACTTCTGCTGAATGAGGCCAAATTCGGCGATGGCCTGCCCGAACTGCTTGCGATCCTGGGCGTAGCCCGAGGCGTGCATGATGGCCTGGCGGGCCGGCCCCATGCTCATCGCACCCAGCTTAAAACGCCCGATGTTGAGGGCATTGAAGGCCACCTGGTGGCCCTTACCGATCTCGTGGAGGACGTTCTCGGCGGGAACCTCCGCGTTCTCCAAAATCACGCGGGCGGTGCTACTACCTTTCAGGCCCATCTTGTGCTCCTCGCGGCTTATGGAGACGCCCGGCATGGACTTCTCGACCAGGAAGGCGGTGACGTGTTCGCCATCTACCTTGGCCATCACCAAGAAGAAGTCGGCCCACATGGCGTTGCTGATCCACATCTTGGTGCCGTTGAGCACGTAGTGATCACCTCGCCGCTCGGCGCGCGTGGTCATGGAGAGGGCGTCGGTGCCGCTGTTGGGTTCGCTGAGACAGTAGGCCCCGATCCATTCGCCGCTGGTCAGCCGGGGCAGGTATTGCGCCTTCTGCGCATCGGTGCCGAAGAGCGTGAGGCCAAGCTGACTGATGCCGCTGGTGATGCCGTAAGTGACGCTAAACGCCGCATCGAGCGACATAAATTCGAGGATGCGAGCGGCCAGATTTTTGCCGAGGCCGAGCCCGCCGTACTGGTCGCTGGCATCAATGCCGCAGAGGCCCAAATCGCCGGCCTTGCGAATCAGGCTGGGCATCAGGCCCGGCTCTTGCTTTTCGAGTCGATCCACCAGCGGGAGCACTTCGTTGAGGCTAAATTGCTCCGCCGTCTCGATCATCAACCGCTCGTCGCTGCTGGTGTCCGCGACCGTTGTAATCCGGGCGGGGGTTGTCCCGAAGAACGAACCGCCCTGCTCCATCAATCCTTGCTCACTGATTGCCACTATGCCTTCCAAAAGGGCGTCGCCATTGATCGCCCAACGTCTTCCCAGAATAGTAGCGCGAAGACGGAACTGATTTTCGCTTCTTTGGTGTAGAGTAGGACGCATGAAGCGTCATTTGTTCGGGCGTGGCTCGGTTCTGGCCCTTTCCCTCATCATGGCAGCGGGCGCGTGGGCGCAAGATGCCCCGGACCGAAGCGGCTGGGCGGACCTCGAAAAGCTTTCCAACACCTACGCCTCCATGCGCAATACGCGGTTCTTTATTGCCCGCTATGACCTCATGGACCAGTTCGATAAGTCCCCGGCGGACTACACCACCGAACTCTGGTTTGCCGAGCCGGGCAAGTTCCGCATGACGACCTACGAAGCGATGGGTGGCGGTTTCTTGGCGGTCTCCGACGGCAAGACGCTGTTGGTGGATGAACTGCAAGAACGATTCCCGATTCGGTTGCGCGAGGCCAAGAAGGCCTTTGCCGACAATGGCAACGAATTTGGGTCGGGCCGCAACGGCTCCTACATCCTCAACCTGCTGGACGGGCCGGATTCTTTGAAGGGCCAGTTCCGCGAAGACGCCGCGATAACCTCCGAGCGCAGCGGTTCCTTGGTCATCATCACGGTCAAGAACAACAACGCCACCGTCACCTTCCGCGCCACGGAAGCCAATGGCAAGATGACTTTGCAGAATGTCGAGACGGCCATGCGATCGGTGAACAACATGGGCGACGCCAGCAACCTGCGCCGCGACGTGCTGGTCGAAGCCGTATCGGGCGAAAAGTGGCCGGCCTGGATGCTGGAAGCCAAGGCTCCGGAAGGGCAGGAAGTGGTGGATGAACGCACGGCGGCCGGCCGGGCGCAACGCGGCGCTCTTGATCGCATGATCGAAGAGATGCTGCGCGAGCGCGAAGAAGGCGAAGGTTCAGAGGAAGGTTCGGAGGACGGGAAGACCCGGTAATCAACGTACCGGCGCGCCCTCGCTCCTTCGGGGCGAAGCGAGCCGGATTGCCCGATGGGCTACCTGAACTACGTTCCTCATTTCTGCTTTTTGGTAGCGGCCCTCATAAGCCTTGGGGGTCGCTATTTGTCACGTTGGCCCCTGCTATTTGCGGTGCCGGCCGCGGCGCTGGCGGGCGTGCTGGCCACGAACCAGGGCACCGTTGTTGAACCCCAAAGCCTGCCCTTGGCGGGGTTACCGTGGGCGTTCATGGTGCTCATCTCCGCCATGGGCACACTCATCTTGGTGTACGCCGGTGGCTACTCGGCGGAGGACCCCAAGCGGGTTCGCCTCTTCAGCCTGCTTTACGCCTTCATGGGCGCCATGCTGGGGGTGGCGCAGGCGGGGCTCGACCCCGTCGGGGGGCTCTTTGACCTCTTCATCTACTGGGAGCTCACCAGTCTCACCTCATTCCTCCTGATTGGCTACAAACAAGGAGATGAGGCGGCGCGTCGCTCGGCGCGGCAGGCCCTCTTGGTCACCGCCCTGGGCGGCCTGTGCTTGTTGGGGGGATTGATCACCTACCAACAGCAAGGAGTCAACGACCTCAGCCTGGCTCTCATCCTCTTGGGGGCGTTCGCAAAATCGGCGCAGGTGCCTTTCCATTTCTGGCTGCCGGGGGCGATGAATGCCCCCACGCCGGTCTCGGCATATCTGCACAGCGCCACCATGGTCAAGGCCGGGGTGTTCTTGCTGGCGGTGCTGCAGCCGCAGTTTTCGGTACATCCGGCATGGACGCCGACGCTCGCCATCGTCGGGGGCGCGACGCTGGTCTTCGGAGCCTTCGCGCTCATCCGCAAGACTGACCTTAAGCAGTTGTTGGCCTATTCCACGGTGGCGAGCCTCGGCGGGATGGTGCTGTTCTTGGCGTTCCCGACCCCCTTGGCCGGGGAGGCCGTGGCCATCTTCTTCCTGGCCCACGCCCTGTACAAGGGGGCCCTCTTTATGGTGGCCGGGGCCGTGGATCATGCTTGCTGCACTCGCGATATCCGCCACCTGGGCGGGCTAGGCCGAACCATGCCCGTACTCGCGGTGGCCTCGGCCCTCGCCGGATTGAGCATGTTAGGCGTCCCCGGTACGGCGGGGTTTGCGGCCAAGGAAGTGGGCACCAAGTCGCTCCTCAAGAGCGCGGAAACCGTGGGTGTGGTGCCAGTAGCCGCCTGGGGTTTCGCCGGGACGATCTTTGGCTTCCTAGCCCTCTTGCTGACGGTGCGCCTGTTCGCCGGGCGGGCTCCCGACGCTGAGATCCATCCCCACCGGGTGCCCCTCTCCATGTCGTTGCCGCCCCTTATCTTGGGGGTGGGCGGAGTGCTGATGGTGGTCTTGGCCTCGCTCGGCCCGCAGAACTGGCTGCTAGAAATCCTGACGACGTTTAAGCACACGGACGACCATGCGGTGCACTACGGCTGGCGTGCCTGGTACGGGGTGGATGCGGCGCTCGGGGTGTCGGCAGTGGCCTGGACCCTGGCGATCGTCGGGTTTGCCCTTTGGCCGCGCTTGCGGCCCGATTCCGGTCGGCTCACAACGGGAGCCACGGATGCGGCCCACGCGCTCGGGCGCGCGACGCTTCGGGGTTCGCAGCGGATCACTCAGGTGGCCCAGTCGGGGTCGCTCACGAACTACGTGGCCCTCACGTTGGCCGTGGTGGCGGGGGTCGCGGGATTTGTCGCGGTCCAGCGACTCGGGCAACCTCTAAATCCCGGCCTGAATCTCACGTTCACATCCCGGAACGCGCCCGAAGCCCTCGTTCTGCTGATCATGGTCGTGGGGGCCGGGGTGGCCGCCATTGCACAAAGACGCCTCTTCGCGGCCCTCTCATTAGGGGCGCTTGGGCTCGGGGTCGCCGTGTTCTTCTTGCTCCACGGCGCGCCCGACCTGGCGATGACCCAGATTGTGGTGGACACCCTTACGGTGCTCCTTATCGTTTTGGTTTTCTATCGCCTGCCGCGCCTCACCCGCCAGGCCAAGACGTGGCGCAAGGCTCGCGACTTTGCCATTAGCTTGGGAGTCGGGTCCGCGATGACCGTTTTCACCCTCGCGGCCACGGGTTCGGTCCGCCCCATCAACACGGCGCAGTGGGTCGCGGAGCGAACCTACAACGAAGCGTACGGGCGCAATATCGTCAACGTGATACTGGTGGACTTCCGAGGCATTGATACGATGGGCGAAATTGCCGTGCTTGGCATCGCGGCCTTCGGGGTCACCGCCCTGCTGCGCCTGCGTAACCGCGAAGCCCTGCCCACCACGGAGGTGGCGGAATAGACTCCCTCATCCTGCGTGCGGGCACCCGGTGGTTGTTGCCGGTGTTCCTGGTGTTTAGCGTGTTCTTGCTGTGGCGGGGACACTACCTGCCCGGGGGTGGGTTCAGCGGCGGGCTGGTGGCGGCCGCATCCGTCATCCTTTACGGCCTGGCGCATGGCTACCGCGCCGCGCGGACGCTCATGCGATTCCCTCCGCAGTCGTTCATCGTGTTCGGGCTTAGCATGGCGGCGCTTTCGCCCTTCCTGGCGGTGCTGCGCGGGGAGCCGTTCATGCGGGGCGTGTGGACATCGGTGCAGGGGGCGGACCCGGAGCCGATTGCGCTCGGCACCCCCTTCCTGTTTGATATCGGGGTCTATTTCTTGGTCATCGGGGTGGTGCTCACCATCGTTTTGGAACTCGGGGAGGACGAGGACTGATGGACGCGCTCTACGCCGTGGTGGTTGGGTTTCTGTTTGCCGTGGGCGTCTATCTGGTGCTGCAGCGGCCGCTCGTTAAGCTGCTGCTGGGCATAGCCGTGCTGGGCAACGCCGCCAACCTGATGATCTTTGTCTCTTCCGGGGTACGCCGCTTGCCGCCGCCGCTCATCCCGGAAGGCGAGAAGGTGGTGACGACCCCCATTGCCGACCCCATTGCGCAGGCGCTGATTCTCACCGCCATTGTCATTGGGTTTGGCGTGCTGGCCTTTGCGGTGGTGCTGGTTCACCGCGTGCACCAGACCTCCCAGATTGATGGCTTCGATGAACTGACCGAAGGGGAGGGTAGCGAATGACAATTTCAAACCTCCCGGCTTTGGTACTGGCCACTCCGCTCTTGTTGGCGTGCGCTTGCTTTGCTTTTGCCCGCCGACGGCGGGTGGTGCAGCTAGTTAGCCTGCTGGGCGGGGTCGGATGGCTGGGGTTGGCGGGCTATCTTGCCGCGCAGGTCCACAGCTATGGCACTCTGGTCACAGATGTGGGCGGCTGGGATCGCAGTTATGGCATCTCCTTCGTCGCGGATCCGTTGGGGGCCCTCTTGGTCGTGTTGGCGGCGTTCATCCAGCTCGCCGTTGGGCTGGCCGCGCATGCCCGTCTGGACCGCAAGGCCGAAGCCTTTTGGTATCACGGCCTCACCTACTGCTTGGTCTTCGGGGTGACGGGGGCGTTCCTCACCGCCGACCTCTTCAACCTCTTCGTCTGGTTCGAGGTCTTGCTCATTAGCAGCTTTGTGCTGATGGTGCACGGAGGCTCCGACCGGCAGCTGGCCGGGGGGATGAAGTATGTGACGCTGAACCTCATCTCCAGCGTGCTGTTCCTGGCCGGGTGCGGGCTGACCTACGCCCACACGGGCACCCTCAGCTTTGTGCAACTAGCGCAGGTCGGCATCCCCGATGGCCCGGCGGCGCTCTTGGTGCTGGCGTTTATGCTCAAGGCTTCGGTGGTCCCCCTGGCGTTCTGGATGCCGGCCAGCTACCCGGCGGCCCCCACCTACACCATTGCTTTGTTCTCGGCGCTCCTCACCAAGGTCGGATGTTTGGCGCTGCTGCGCACTCTAGGCTTATTGCAAAACGAAATGTGGATGCCGGTGCTGGGGATCGGTGGGGTGTTGTCGCTCATCGTGGGCTCCTGCGGGTTGGTGGGTCAGACGAACTTCCGGCGGATGCTGGCCTTCTCCAGCGTCAGCCAGATCGGCTACATCGTAATCGCCATTGCGTTGCAGCAACCGGCGGTGGCGGCGCTCCTGATCGTGAATCACGCCCTGGCGAAAGGTGGATTGTTCTTGGTGGCAGGGGAGATGGAACGCCTGACCGGCAAGACCAACTTTAGAGAAATGCGCGGCCTGGCCGAGCGCTCCCCTGCGCTCACCTGGGCGTTTGCGGTGCTGGCGGCGAGCCTGGCGGGCCTGCCCCCCACGCTCGGGTTCTTCGCCAAGTGGGATTGGCTAAGCGCGATGGCGGACCGGCCCTACCTGATGGGGCTGGGGCTGATCGGCAGCGCGGCCACGCTGTACGGGATGGTGGAAGTGTATCTGCGGGCGTTTGCGCCCCCGGCCGATGATGCCACCGAACCCGGGACGGGCCTGAGCCGACGTCGGCAGTGGCTGATGAACGTGGGCCTAGGGAGCATGGTGGTGGCGCTGGTGGCGCTCTCCTCATCGCCCATCTTGAATGACCCGGTGCGAGAGGCCGGCGCGGCCTTCGAGGGCGAGCAAGCGACCGTTGTGGCGGCAATGCCCGGGGAGGGAAGCCCGTGATTTACATCTACGTGCTGCTGGCGGTGCTGTGGATGGCCCTCAATGAGCAGTTCACGTTGGGGGGGCTGATCTTCGGGCTGGGGCTGGCCATCTTGGTGATGAGCCTGCTGAAGTCCATCAATGTCGCCACGCCGCCCATCTCGCTGGCGCGCGTGAGCAAAGGGGCGCAGCTGGTGGCTTACTTCTTGTGGGAGCTAGTGCTGGCCAATGTGCGCATGGTGCCGGAGGTTTTCCGGCCCACTGCGGAGTTACGGCCGGGCATCGTCGCCATCCCGCTCTCTCTGACCGAGGAATCTCACATCGCCTTGCTCGCAAATCTTGTTTCGTTAACGCCTGGGACGTTAAGTCTGTATGTATCGGACGACTACTCCACGCTGTACGTGCACGTGTTGCGGTTGCCCGAAGAGGGTCCGGCGGCGGTGGTGCGAGACATCAAGCAGGGCTTTGAACGACGCATCCAGGAGGTCTTTGCGGCTTGAGCTACGCCGACATGCCTTGGATCTTGCTGACTGTGTTGGGCGTAGGGGCGCTAGGCGCCCTGGCGAGCCTGATTCGCGGACCGCACCTCACCGAGCGCGTGATTTCGCTGGACCTGATGGCCACCATGGCGGTAGCGGCGGTGGCCCTGCTGGCCATGGCCAAGGGGCAGCCGGTGTACCTGGATGTGGCGCTGGTCATTGCGCTCGTCGCCTTTGTGGGGAGCGTGGCGTACGCGCGCTACGCCGAAGCCGGACGGGCCGGCCGTCCGCGCCCGGAGACCATGATGTCCCGGGATCGCGGGCAAAGCCGAAGGCAAGAGCAGAATGAGCCCCCGGGGCCAGGAGGGAAGGGCGAATGAGCCCGCGCGAGATCGCCGTGGTGACGCTGGCCGGGCTGGGGACGGTGTTCATCCTGCTTTCGGCCGTGGGGCTGCTGCGGATGCCGGACCTCTACATGCGGATGCAGGCCACCACCAAGGCGACGACCCTGGGGGTGCTGCTGGTGATGGCGGCGCTGAGTGTGCACTTTGCGCAGCCCGGCGAGACGGTGAAGGCGGTGCTGGTGGTCTTGTTCTTGTTCCTGACCCAGCCGATTGCCGCGCACATGATCGCGCGGGCGGGCTACCGCACGGACGTGCCCGTGTGGGAGGGGACGGTGACAGATGAACTGGCGGCGGCGGAGTCAGCGAGTAGAATGAAAGAACCTTCGGGCCTGTAGCTCAGTGGTGAGAGCGGGCGGCTCATAACCGCTTGGTCGTGGGTTCGATTCCCCCCAGGCCCACCCGGATTCTTCAATTACGAACCAGACGTTTTCGGGCGCTGGGCGCCAAGTAGAGCCGCATTCGGAGTGATTGCCTCACCGCCCCCAAGTTTTACGCGCACCGTGCCTGGGCCGGCAATATTGTACATCAACGCTAACTCGAATGAGACTCGATCCCTCATGCTTACGCTGTAGCCGTTTTCGGTTTTCAGGTGTGCAAACGTCTCCGGAAAATACTTGACGACCGTCTCAAACGGAAGGGTCTCCCCTCCTTTCGCGGCATTGTATATCTCGTCCGGTACCCCGAATTCATTGCTAGCTTTATCGAGCAAGGCATCGTAAGCGTCACTGAGAGCCGAGAAGTCGTCACCGCGACGGAATGTGCCTCGGGGTGCATCGGCGATTATTAGGATCGACTCCGCAAGGTCCTCTGCATCCCATTTGCCCTTTATGAAAACTGGAGCATTCCATACCTTTGGGTCAATATTGAAGAATAGGCCGCATTCTCGGTTGAGTCGTGTAACAGCCTCATGGATCGTAGTGAGCTGCCCGCTTTCCCAATCGACAACTTGGTGACTTGCATCAATAGGTTCGACCTCGGGTACCGGCTTCAAAGTCATTGGCCGGCTGGGCTTAGGTGTAAGCGGCTTCTCGAAGAATTTTGACACAGTACCCGGTGTCGAAGGCATCGTCATCCTCAGGCTTAGGATGATTCTTGCTTGAAAATCTTCTGGCTTCTGAGCGATGGCGCCCATGCCGAATGGGTGAGAGCGCATGGCGTTACGGCTTACGTAACTTGCATTAGAGTCCAGCTCCGACAGAGACATTCCACCATCCAGTAACTTATCGAGTTCATCAGCCGATGCCCCAAGTAGCCAGGTGTGAAAAACTCTGCCGCGTGATGCACTTGCTATGACAGAGGACGGTGGAACACGGTAGACAACAAGTCCCGTTCCTTGGGCCTTGACGTCTCTTGAGTAAGTTACTGCAAACTCACCGAGCCAACTTTGCGGTATTGGCTGGAGTTCGTTTTCAAGGTCCACTGCAAGGGATATGTTTGCTACATCAACGATCACCGGCGACTTAACTTCTTCGAGAAGACTGACATACATCGTCTCCTTGTCGACCCACATTGGAGACTGCTTCAGAGAAGTTACAGCGTTTTGAGCGGCTCCCAGGGCCGCCAATGCCAAAATAGCAACCAAAGCTGATGCGTACCGCAACATTGTTCAGACTCCTCGTCGCACCTTTCTCAAATTGCATTGTGGGGGCGTTAAAGCCAACGATATCACGGATCCGATGGATTGTCAATCCTACGGCTCCAATAACGAGAAAGCCTCCTCTTATCGAGGAGGCTTTCTTGCCTTCGAGACCAATCGAATGCGTTACCGCGCGACTTTTGCCGTCGGCATGCCGCCGAGGGTGGGCGTGGACACCCGCAGCCCGGCCAGCAACGCCCGCAACTGCTTGTGCGCGCGGTGCAGTCGGCTGCGCACCGTCCCCACCGGCGCGTGAATCCGGTCGGCGATCTCCTTGTAGGGCAAGCCCTCCACGTCCGCCATCCAGATCAGCTCCCGCTGCTCCGGGGAAAGCTGCTTCAGCGATACCACCATCTCCTCGCTCAGTTCCTGGCTCAGCAGGGCCTGCACGGGGGTCATGTCGTCGCTCGCCGCCTCGAAGTGCACGCTGTCATCCGATCCATCGGGTGTCAGCGGCGCATCGTAGCTCACCGTCTTCACACGGCGGTCGCGGTTGCGGCGCAGGTCCAGATAAAGCCGCGTGACAATCCGGAAAATCCAGTTCTCAAACGGGCGATCCCCCTCGTAGCTGCGGTACGCCCGCAGCGCCCGGACGAACGCTTCTTGCGTCAGGTCCTCCGCGTCCGAGCGGCTCCGGCTGAGACGATAGGCCAGATCGAACACCTTGCGGTAAGTCCGGTTCATCTGGCGCTCGAATTCGGCTCGCTCGGCGCGGCTGAGTTCATGGTTCAGGTTCGTCGTATTGATCGTGGTCACCGTTTCCATCTCCTTATGCCCCGTACAACAACGTGGGGTCAGTTAACGTTCCCCAAGATTCCACGGTCCTACTGATCAGACGGGCCAGGCCCGCCCCCCAGTTCAAAAGCGCACAGAATCAGCCGCCCGTCACGCCGCCGCCGGTTGGCCCGAAGACCTTGGCGTTCGGCGGGGCTTGGTAAGGCCGCTCGGGGTGCATGTGGTTCCAAAGCAGCGTGCCGATGCGGATGATGGCCTGGTCCCCCTCGTTTTCGGCCACCCAGCGCTGGTCGGCCTGGTTATCGGTGTAGATGGCCACCAGGTAGGGGCGCGGCCCCTTCACGATGGCGATCTCGCTGCGATGGCGGTTCAGGGCGCCCACCTTGCTCAGCACCACCACGTCACTGGGCACGGTGCCCATGATCCAGTCATCCCAATACTGCTTGGCCAGGATGCGGCGCATGCGGTCGTGGGCGGCCTCGCTCAGCACGCCGCCTCGGTCAATCATCAGCAGAAACCGCGCCATCTCCTGCGGGCTGGTGACACCCATGTTGGCGAACTGCCGCCGCAAACGCCACAGGCGGGTTTCGGTTTCCGGCACCCGCACGGTGTAGGCCGTGTCTTTGTAGCCCATGTCCCCCAGGGTCTGGTTGATGCGCAGAAGGCCCAGCTTTTCGCCCAGTACCACGGTGGCGGTGTTGTCGCTCACATTCATCATCAGGTTCGTCAGCGCGTCCACGTTGATGCTCAGTCCCTCGCGCAGGTAGTACGCCCACTGGCTGCTGTTCCGCTCGGCCACCGGGGGCAGGGGCACGGTGGTGTCCCAGGCCAGTTCGCCCGCGTCAATCTGGCGGCAAGCCTCGAACATCAGCACGGTCTTGATGGTGCTGGCGCTGGGGAACCGCTCGGTGCTGCGGTACTCAATAACCTCGCCGGTGGTGAGGTCCTGGATGTGATAGCCCAGCCGCCCCCGGAACCTCTGTGCCACCGTCCGCACTTGCGGCTCGATGCCGCTCAGCTTGGGCCGGGCCGGGGTTGCCGTCAGCACCAAGCCCAGGGTGAGGGCGGTCAGGCTCACGTGGTGACCTCGACCCTCACCACGCCCGCGCGATCATGCCGGGCCACCAATTGGTAGGTGTTCCCCGGGGCCACCAACCACTCGAAGGTGTGGCGGTCGTCGGTCACGTCAGCGTGCCACCCAAAGCCGCTGCTGGGCGTGTCGCACCAACCTTCCAGCTGCGGGCCCTGCACCCGCCGCAGACCGCTGTGCAGCCAATCCGGCCGTTGCAGGGGCTCTTGCTCGGGCACGGCGGCGCAAGCAATCTCCCCGATGACGCCCCGGCAGATCTTGTTCTTCAGGGCCGTCTTGGTGACGTGGGTGGGCAGCCAGCCGGAGTTCTGCACGGTCAGGCGCAGTCGCACACTGTCGCCCACGCGCTCTTGCTGCACGTCCCGCAGTTCCAGGCGCGGGCCGGTGCCCGCGTGCCAGATCGCCCAGTCCGCCAGGGGAGCGATTTCGGCTTCCAGTAGCGGCGGGGGCGGGTTCCGGAAGGCGTACGCGCCATCCCAGCCGCCAATCTCCACCGTGCCGAGTTGCGGGTGCTCAAAGGGTCGCCAGTCCACGTAGCCCTTGCCCTCCAGCTTTTCGTCGCTCCACTTCAGCATCTGGATGTCGTGGCTGTGCGGGTGGTCGCGGAACCAATCGATGTACTTGTAATCCGTGATGCCCGCTTGGCGCTGCGGCGACCAGATTTCCACCGTCCAGGCGTGCACACCCATGCTGTGATACATCCAGTCATCGAAGACGCCCGTGATGACCTCCTTGGGGTGGTATTTGAACTCGTGGAAGTTGCTGATGGCGGGGTAGCCCGTCATTTCGTGGCCGACTTCGCCCAGGGCTTTGAACGTCCACAGGTCTTCGCTGGGGATGTCGTCATCCGGCATGCGGCTGGGCGGCCGCAGCAGCACGCCACTGAAGGTGTGGAACGTAATGGCGCCGCAGATGTTGGGGTGGTTGACGATGAAGTCCACCGCCGCCCGAATTTCGGGTTCGCTGGCCGGGTAGGGGCCCGCGCCGTGCTGTTCGGCTTCTTGCCGCCAGGCGTTGGGGAAGTTGCGGTTGAAGTCCAGCCCCTGCGGCAGCTTGCGCACCCGCAGGGTTTGTCCATCGTATTCGTGCAGGATGCCCTCGGGCAGCACGCGGTAGGCGCGCTCGGCCTTTTCGCCCGGGCGGCGCTTGCGCAACAGACGGGGCTCTTCTTCACTGATGACCCAGGGGCCGCTGGGGTCAGGGATGCGCATGCTCAGGATGCGGCCGTCGCCGTCCAGATCTTTGCGTTCCAGGCCCTCGTATTCGGGTTCGTCGTAGGGGTAGGGACGGGTGCCGCTGCGGACGATGCGCGGCGGGGTTTCCAGCGCCCATTCCGCGCCGTCCGGCCCCAGGCGGGGGACGAGGTAGAAGGTGCGCTCGCGCAGCACGTCCGGCTCTTGGGTGACGAGTTGATCGAGGATGCGCAGGACGGCAGTGCAGGCGCTGACTTCGCTGGCGTGGATATTGCCATCACACCAGAAGCCGGGCTTGTCCTCCGGCGCGCCGGTGCGGCGGTCGGTGACGGTGGCGCACCAGATTTCGCGGCCCTCGTGGCTGGTGCCGATGGATTCGACGGTGACGTAGTGCGGGTGGGCGGCCGCAAACTGGTGGAGCAGGTCGGTGACCTCTTGGAACTTGAGATACCGGTCGTAGGGGACCGTCACGACGGACATGAGGTGCAGGTTACCGCCGAGATGGCCGGAATTTGAACCTAAGTTCTTGATGTGGGTGGCGACTTGAGGGTGATATGCGAGGCGATTCTGTGAGGAATCGTCAGCCTTGCCAGGTATACAATGCGTTACTGACTTGATGCCGGAAACCCCGAACCCCAATACGCCGACAAACTTCTTTGAAGCCCTCTACACTCATTTCATCCTGAGGGACTTCATCGGGAAGATCGTGCCAGGAGGCATGTTCCTGTACATCCTTTGGTTGATAATGGGGACGGACCCTAGCCTGCGCTTTATGAAAGACGTTTCTGGCTTTGTGGTCGCCGGTTTGGCCGGGCTGTGCTGGATCATTGCTTTGCCTCTTCAGCAGTTTGCTGTGTTCGTAGCTCGAGTACTATTTCGAAGCGAATTCTTGGATTCTGAAACATCGATTAAGTTTCGACGCTTCGCTACTTCCCTTGAGAGGTCAAAGTACGAGCGCTTTGTCATCTCGAAAGAAGCATCGGGCAATGCAGGAGCCGCCATTTTCTTAGGTTGCATGTTTTGGGTTACATTAGAGGCTTTCAAATACACACAGGGATCCTACAGGACGTTCTACAATCCGGAAGGTATCGTCATTCTAACATCCTTGATGTTGATACTAGCCTACAGCCTCCTCAAGGGTCAGGCTACATTCCAAAGGCGACAATCGGAGTATGTAACAAGTGTACTGCGCTACGTTGGCTCTTCAAGCCTATCGAGTCCAACTTCCGAACCTACAATCGAACTTGAAGTCAATCGGCCGTGAGGCGCAGGAATGAAAAGGAACTCATTTGACCTGGAAGGTGATGAGACATTTCTGGATCAGATTCGACGAGTAGCTGAAATCATGAGAAGAATGTTATTTCCTAACATTCTTAGCGAAGTTCTCGGGCGCGTCGTTCCCGGCGCAATTCTTCTTGTATTCATCTTGTGCGCTAACAACCGACAAGACAGACTTGGCGACATTCAAGAACTACCAATCCTGGTCGTCGGCGGTGTTTTGGCAGCGGGTGCGCTTTTAGCCTACGGCATTCAGTTCCTCAGAAAATTCTTGGACAAGGTTCTGTTCAAGTACGATTACTATGATCGAGATTTTCAGGATCAAGTGAGGATGATTGGAGACTTGGATCAACTAGTGCGAATGTCGCTCATAACTACCATCCGGAACTTGGTCGGGAACTCACTTGGTGCTATTGGAATCGGCGTCATCTACGTAGTCTTGAACTTCATCACTTACGGCTGGGACTGGCTTCAACTTACTAGAGGGAACCAACCTGTGTTCTACGTCGTGCTCACTGGGGTGTTGGGTTTGATTTTCCTGCTTGGCAGACTCTATGTGGTGTGCACCGCATGGGAATACGATGAAGCCATCCAGATCGTGAGGAGCTGACGGCACATTCGCTCAGCTCGTCGTTGAGTATCCGAGAACCCGGTTCCGATAATCAAGAGTGACTCGGAGAGCCAACCACCAATGATCGCGTCCATCCTCTTTTCGGCGGCCTTACTCGCCTCGCCGCCGGCGGCCCCGGCCCACGGTGCCCCTGCCCACGCGGCCCCTGCTCACGCCGCTCCGGCCGGCGCCCCCAGCCTCGCCCAAGCCCTGCAGCGGCTGAAGGACGGCAACGTGCGCTACGCCACCGGCTACGCCAAGCACCCGCGCCAAGATTCGGGCGGGCGACTCAGCGTCAGCCAGAGCCAGGCCCCGTTTGCCATCGTGCTGACCTGCGCGGACAGCCGCGTGGCCCCGGAAATCGTTTTTGACCAAGGCCTCGGCGACCTCTTTGTCGTTCGCATCGCGGGCAATGTGGCCGATACGCTGGCGCTGGCCAGCCTGGAATACGCCGTGGAGCATCTCCACAGTTCGCTCATCGTGGTGATGGGCCACGAGCGGTGCGGCGCGGTGAAGGCCACCCTGGACGCCACCAGGGCCCCGGCGGCGGCGGGCCATGCCGATGCGGCTCACGCCAGCCACATACCGGCGCTGGTGAAAGAGATTGAGCCCGCCATCTGGGCGGCGAAGGGGCGCAGCGGCCCGGAACTCGATGCCTGCATTGAATCGAATGTCGAGCACTCGGCGGGGCAGATCACTAGCCGCAGCGAGATCATCCGCCACTTTGTGGCCGAGGGCAAGGTTCAGATCATGGGCGGGGTTTATGACCTCGACACGGGCCGGGTGAACTGGCTCAGTGGCGTGCCCCAAGCGGCGTTCGTCCGCGTGCGCCGTTAACGCGGCATCCGCTGCCATTCCAAGACTTGCGCGGGGCGGTCGGAGTTGAACCAGTCAGCTCCGGCCGCCTTTAGTTCTTGGTAAGCCTCGGGCGTTTGCGGGTGCGCCCAAAACCGGATCTGGCGGCCCGCGCGGTGGGCTTGCCGCACCATTGAGTGCAGACGCAAGCGCTGGGGTTCGGGCATGGCCCCCGTCCCCATCCAGGTGAAGTGGCTCAGCCAACTTTCACTTATGAGCGGCATGACGGTCGGCGAGGTTTGCCGGTCGATAAGGTCATCGTAGCGGCCGTCGTAGCCGTACCATCGTTGCGGATGATTGAAGATGGTCTCGCGATCACGGTCGCCGCTGATCACGATGCGCACGGCCCCCATGCGATCGGTGGCCAGCATGAAGGCATAGGGCGCGAGCTGCCGGTCCAGCTCTTTCAGTACGGCCTTCCCGTCGGTTTTCACGTCGACCAAGAGCTGAAACGGCACCCCCGGTTGGTGCACCCATCCGCCACGTTCGCGGACCCGCTGGGCCAGGGGCTCGAGATAAAGGCGGCGCAGGGTGCGTTCGGGTTGGATTTCGGCGCGGGTATGGGCCACGCGCAGGTCGCCGTCCACCAGGAAGATGTCGGCTTCCACGCTGCCGAATCCCGCATCCAGCGCTTCGTGCAAGGGTCGCGCCCTCAGATAGTCGTTGTGCGAATGCCCCTGGGGAAGGGAAGCCGGAGTCCCTTGAATCAGGAATCCCAAAGTCACGGACGCCCACATGTTGCCCAGCATAGACCGGCATAATGGACAGGTGCGAAAGTATTTGAGCCTCGCCCTGCTCGTGGTGGCAGCCTTGAGCCTGTGGGCCTGCCAGCCCAGCACTTCTGACGCCGCCGCGACCACCGGTACCACCGGCACGGAAACGCCCGCCCCGACGGAACCGAAGCCCACGGAACCGACGCCGCCGCCGACCAGCAGCAAGGAACCCATGCCGCTTGCGTTTGAGCGCGACGCGAATGGTGCCTTTAAAACCGCGCCGCCGGAAGCCGTGCTGCCCAAGGATGGCGACAAGGTCGCCGTGCTGTACACCAATCAAGGCAACATCATCCTGCGCTTCGACCCCAAGAAGGCCCCGAAGCACGTCGCCCAGTTCCAGAAGCTGGTGGAGGAAGGGGTCTACACGGGCACCAAGTTCCACCGCGTGATCCCCGGCTTTATGATCCAGGGCGGCGACCCGAACAGCAAGGACGACGACCGTAGCAACGACGGCATGGGTGGCTATATGAAGGACGGCGTGGAAGTCAACGTTCCGGCCGAATTCAACGACACCAAGCACATCCGAGGCATCCTCAGTGCGGCCCGCTCGAATGATCCGAATTCGGCCAGCAGCCAGTTCTTCATCATGGTCGACACCAATGAAGGCCTCAATGGTCAGTACTCGGCGTATGGCCAAGTCGTGGCCGGGATGGACACGGTGGACAAGATCGTGAACCTGCCGCGCGACACGGGTGACAACCCGCTGGACGACAATCCGGCCGTCATCCTGAAAGCCGAAATCCGCACTTGGCCGTTAGAAGAGTTGAAGTGACCGTAATGATGCTCTCTTTGGCCCTGGCCCTCTCGACCCCCAACCAAACGACTCCGCCGCCGGTGGAGCGAAAGAACATGGATATTGTCAATCAAGAAATCAAAGCGGGCGAAGAAGTCGCCGTCGTCACCACGGGCAAGGGCCAGTTTGTGCTGCGCTTCTACGCCGATATCGCTCCCAAGCACGTGGAGAACTTCAAGAAGCTGGCGAACACCGGCTTCTATGACGGGACTCGCTTCCACCGCACCATCCCGGGCTTCGTGATCCAGGGTGGCGACCCGCTGACCAAGCGACTGGAAGACGCCAGCCGCTGGGGCACCGGCGGACCGGAATGGCGCGTGCCGGCCGAGTTCAACGAACGCCCGCACAAGCGCGGCATCCTCAGCATGGCCCGTTCCAGCGACCCGAACTCCGGCGGTAGCCAGTTCTTCGTTTGCGTGGCCGACGTGCCGAGCCTGGACCGCCAGTACACCGTGTTCGGGGCGATTGTCTCCGGCATGGACGTGGTGGACCAAATCGTGAAGTCGCCGACCACCGACCGCAACGGTTCCGTGAAGCCGGAAGAAGCCGTGCGGATGGAGAAGGTCGAAATCAAGACTTGGCCGCTTGAATGAACGAGGTTCCGACGCCTCCTCTGATTGACAGCCGCCCGAGCTGGGACGAGTATTTTATGGAGATTGCCAAACTCGTTTCCACCCGGGCGACCTGTCCGCGTCGCTCCGTGGGGGCGGTGATCGTGAGGGATCGTCGGATTTTGGCCACGGGTTACAATGGGGCGCCGCGAGGGTTGCCCCATTGCCCGCCGCAGGGCTCGCAACAAGATTGGCCGGATGGCTGCATGCGCGCCGGGCACTGCATTCGCTCTCTGCACGCCGAACAGAACGCCCTCTTGCAGGCCGCCAGCATTGGGGTGCCGTGCGAAGGGGCGACCATGTACGTGACGTGCCAGCCGTGCAACACCTGCGCCAAGATGATTATCAACGCGGGCATTACGCGGGTGATTTACGAAGGCGACTACCCGGATCCGTTTTCGCTGGAACTCTTCCGCGACGCGCAACTTGACGTGGCGCTGTATCGTCACGGAAAGCTAGAGGCCCTTGCCCTCTAAAGCATCGACATCGTGTGGACCGACGCTGAGTTTCTAGAAGGTTTCCGCTACCCCTTGTTAGCCGGGGTGGTGGCGATGCTGGGCACACTCTTGTTCACCCCATTGGTGCGGCGGATAGCGATTCGGCAGGGCGCGGTGGATGACCCGAGCCGCGATGCGCGCCGGGTGCACACCGAGCCGATCCCGCGCTGGGGCGGCATTGCGATTTACGGCGGCATTGTGCTGGCGCTGGCCACGGTTTTGCCGTTTGCCTACCCATTCACGCCGTTCCCGTTCTATCTCATGGGGCTCATCCTGTTGGGTGGCGTGCTGGTCGCCTTCGGGGCGCTGGATGACCTCAAATCCTTTAGCGCCAAGTGGCAACTGCTGGCCCTGCTGGCGGTGGGGGTGGCGATTCAGTTTGTGTACGACCCTATCGGGCGCGTGTCCGTTCAGGGGATGGAGTGGCCGCCGATTGGGGATGGCTATTGGCAAGATTTTGGGTGGTGGGGTGTCCCGCTCACGGCCGCCTACATCTTTGTGGTGACCAAAACGATGGACACCATTGACGGCGTGGACGGGCTGGCCGCGGGCATTGCTTGCATCGCCGCCGGAACCCTGGCCGTGATTGCCAAATACGAGGATCAACCCCGCGTGGCGCTCATTGCGGCGGCGGTGGCGGGTTCTTGCGTCGGTTTCTTGCGCTACAACTTTAACCCCGCCAAGATCTTTATGGGCACCGGGGGGGCGCAGTTACTAGGCTTCCTTTTGGCTTGTCTCAGCGTGGTGGGCGCGCTCAAAACCGCCGCAGCCCTGGCCTTGTTTATCCCCGTGCTAGTGTTCGGCGTGCCGCTGATTGACGCGGTGACGGTGACGATCCGCCGCATCCTGGCGGGGCAGCCGATCACCCAGGCGGACAAGCGCCACCTGCACCACCAGCTACTGGCCAAGGGCCTGAACCAGCGCCAAACCGTGCTGGTGCTTTACACTGTAACCATCGTGCTGTGCGGCTTGCTTTTGACAATGGTGAGATGGCGTGGATAAGGCCCGCGTGATCTTTGTGGTGGGCACCCGCCCGGACGCGATCAAGAGCGCGCCGGTGGTGCGCCGCTTCCGGCAGGACCCGCAGTTCGAAACCATCTTGCTCAGCACCGGGCAGCACCGCGAGATGCTGGCGCAGGCGCTGGGGGCGTTCGATTTGGCCCCCGATGAAGACCTCGGGATCATGACGCCGGGGCAATCCTTGGCCCGCATTACCAGCCGGGCCCTGGACGGAATTGACTCGGTCATCGAGCGCCTGCAACCGCACATGGTCTTCGCGCAGGGCGACACGACCACCACTTTTGTGGCGGGGTTGGCGGCGTTCTACCGGCAGGTGCCGTTCGGGCACATTGAGGCCGGGCTCCGCACCGATACCGTGCACAACCCGTTCCCCGAGGAGTTCAATCGCCGCACGCTGGGTTTGTTTGCCGCGCAGCACTACGCCCCCACGGAGTGGTCGGCCGATAACCTGCGGCGCGAAGGTGTGCCGAACGACCACATCTTTGTGACCGGCAACACGGGCATTGACGCCGTGATGCACATTGCCGAGTTGCCCGGCGAGACTCCCTGGGTGCCGGAAGAAGGCCGCGTCATCCTGATGACCACCCACCGGCGCGAGAACTGGGGCGAACCCCAGGCCCAGATCGCCCGCGCGGCGCGGCGATTGCTGGACGATTTCCCCGATACGCACCTGCTGGTGGCCATGCACCGCAACCCGATTGTCCGGGACACCTTGGTGCCGCTGCTGGGCAACCACCCCCGCGCTCACCTGATTGAGCCGCCCGACTACGGCCCGTTTGTGCGCCTGATGCGCCGGGTGGACCTCATCCTGACCGACAGCGGCGGGGTGCAAGAGGAAGCCCCCACATTTGGCAAGCCGGTGCTGGTGCTGCGCGACACCACCGAGCGCCCCGAAGGCGTAGACGCGGGCACGGCCCGCCTGGTCGGCACGGAGGAAGCGGCCGTCTACGGCGCGGCGGCGGAACTGCTATCTGACCCCGCCGCCTACCAGGCCATGGCGCAGGCCGTGTCTCCTTACGGCGACGGTAGGGCCAGTGACCGCATTTGGGCGGCGGCCCGTGAGTTCCTTAAGCTAGGCTCATGACGCTGCTGCAGGCCATTGTGATGGGGCTGGTGCAGGGCCTCACCGAGTTCTTGCCCATCAGCAGCAGCGGCCACCTTTACCTGGTGCCGGTGCTCTCGGGGTGGAAGGACCCCGGCGCCGGGTTCACCGCCGTCATCCAACTCGGCACCATCCTGGCTGTGTTCCTCTACTTTGGGCGCGACTTGGGCCGAGTGTTTATGGGCTGGCTCAAGGGTCTGCGGGGCGGGGAAGCTGCCCGCACCCACGAGGCCCGTATGGGCTGGGCGATTGCCCTGGGCACGGTGCCGATCGCGGCGGCGGGGCTGGCCTTTGAGAAATCCATCGATTCGAACCTGCGAACCCCCTGGGTGGTGGGGGCGGCGCTCATCGGGTTTGCCCTGGTGATGGGCTTGGCCGAACGCGTGGGTCGGCAGGAACGCAAGTGGGAAGACTTGACCCTGCGCGACGGCCTGGTGATGGGGCTGTGGCAGTGCCTGGCGCTGGTGCCGGGTAGCAGCCGCAGCGGCTGCACCATTACCGGGGGCTTGTTCGGCGGGATTGACCGGGCGACGGCGGCGCGGTTCTCGTTCTTGCTGAGCGTGCCGGCGATTTTGGCCAGCGGGCTCTATAAGCTCTATAAGGAGCGGGCGGACCTGCTGGGCAGTGGCCTAATGCCGACCCTGGTGGCGACGGTAGTGGCCTTTGTCAGTGGCTACGCGGCCATCGCGTTCCTGATGAAGTTCTTGCAGAGCCGCAGCACCTGGGTGTTTGTGTGGTACCGCGTGGCACTGGGCGTGGTGATTCTAGGCATGGCATTCTCCGGTCGCCTGGGAGGCGTGTGAAGATGGGGTTCCGGCGGCGCGAACCCGTGCTGAACCCGACCGCGATGGTGGTGGGGCTGGGCAACCCCGGGCCGCAGTACGCGCACACCCGGCACAACGTGGGGTTTGATCTCATTGAGCTACTGGCCGAGCGGCACAAGGTGCGGGTGCGCGAGAGCGGATCGCGGGCTCTGTTCGGCATCGGCATGGTGGCGGGGGAGCCGGTGGTGCTGGTGAAGCCGCTGACCTTTATGAACCGGAGCGGGGAAGCCGTGGGGCCGCTGGCCAAGCGGTGGGGCATCGCGCCGGAGCGCATCCTGGTGGTGGCGGATGACCTGGACCTGCCGCTGGCGGCGGTGCGGGTGCGCAGCAAGGGCGGCAGCGGCGGCCACAACGGGCACAAGAGTTTGGTGCAGGCGCTGGGGACGCAGGAGTATCCGCGCATCCGGATTGGGATTGGGCGCGGGGAACAGGACACCGTGGAGCACGTGCTGGACAAGTTCCACCCGGATGAGCGGCGGGATGTGCAGCAGGCGCTGGCCCGCTCGGCGGACGCGGTGGAGTGCTGGCTGAGCGACGGCATTGAAGCCGCGATGAACCGCTTCAATGGGTCGGGCTAGTTGCCAGTTTTGGGGGCGGGTCGTGGTTTGGGGTAGCCCATGCCAAAGCCACCATTATGCACATCTTCCCCTTTAGCATAACTATTGGCATTCATCCTAATGTACCGATCTAGCGTGATTACTGTATCGGGACCAGGTGCTTGACCCTCGATAAAGTTCCATTGCTTTGCAATCTCGGTAAAGTCTTGTTGTAGCTGACCCCACGTAAGGGTCTGTCCAGCTTCCGCCATTTCAGACAGCTTCTTAAAGTCTTCGTCAGCACTGCGGGCGAGTTTCTCAAAACTATCCTCAAACGTGTCACCGAACTTATCCACTTCTGCCTCGTAGTCCCCCACAAACATGGGCTCAACTTCGTGGTACTTCTTGAGTGCTTCTGCTAAGGCGTAAGAGTCCCATTTGCCCTTGACAAATACCTTTTCTTCCCGATGACGGCGATCGGGAATAATCCAGATGCCCGCTTCTTCGAAAAGCCGAACAATGATGTCTTGCAACGTCACGAGGCGGCCCTCTTTATAGTCGATGATGACGCTCTTTGGTTGGGAAGAAGCAGGGGCGAAGGGAGGCACAGGGATAGGTGAAATGCCAGAACTCCGTTCCAGCCGCTTCCCAAGTCGATGAGAAACGACAGTTAGCGGAATGTAGTTTCCGTCTGTTGAATTCAAGGTAAGTTGAACTTCCGCCTTCAGCTGGGCCTGATAGGAGACGCCTTCCTTGAATAAAACTCCAAAGCCACCCGACGCATTCCCTGCCCAACTAGCTAGGAGTGCTTGTCCGCGCTGGTCAAGATCACCGGCGGGAATGCCTAGGCTCAGCGCCTCAATTTCATCGGTTGACTTACCTGCCAACCAGGCAAATATCCAGTGACTTTTGCTAGCCGTCCCAAAAAGGGCACTTGACCGTGTCCGGCATAAGACGTATCCACCGGGTATGGCCACAATCTTACGTCCCTCGGCCGTTGCCCAAAGGTTAAGGTAATCCAGAGGAATGGGAATAACTGGGTCAATCGTCTCCACATCCCCGTTCCTCATGTAACCCCCCGACGGTACTCCTATCCAGAGCGCGTCGAGTAGAAGGGGGTGCTCGATCGCGGAGAAGAAAGCCTGCCACCTTTTTTCTTCCGATGGTAGCTTACTTGCAAAGTCGTCTTGTGCCAGCGCACCGCTCTGCAGGATCAAGAGGCAACTTAAGGCCGCCAAGGTGGAACGCGTTCCGCGCCGCATGATCAAAGAATGGCATACGAAGAGCTTATTGCGCAACTCAGGGAGGCGGCTTACGAACCCGAGCGCGTTGGAAGCGATGGCTTGCGCGCCTGCGAGTAAAAAGCTCCGCCTATAGAGCGATCATCCTTATCATGTCCAAAAATCTTCATTCCCACGGATCGTTCCAACCTAACTTGCGATTGAGGGCTAGGTGTATAACCGTCAAGAAACTCCCAGCCCTCAACTATCTTGGGGAAATCCCGCTCCAATTGTGCCCAAGTCAGGGTTTGGCCCGATTCAGCGAGATCAGCCAACTTGCGAAAGTCATCATCCGCTGTATTCGCAATTCTGGCGAAGGAACTCTCAAATGCTCCCGCGAACACAGAGTACTGGTCTTCGTACTCCACTGGTACAACAGGTTCGGTCTCGTGGTAGCGAGTGATGGCCTCGATGAGGGCGTAAGAATCCCATGTTCCCTTGATAAAAATCGGGTCAAAAGTGTGGCGGGAATCGTATTGGAGCAAGATTCGTGCGTCTTCGTACAACCGCTGTGCGAGGTGATAAATCGAAGTGAGTTGACCGTCGCCAAACTTCAGTGGAACGCTCTTGGGATTCAGAGGTGGTGGCATGTATGGCGGTAGCGGGCTTGGCGGTAGCTGATTCTTCGCTTGAGTTTCCTCGGGCCTGACGTGAGAAGATAGTTCCATTCGAGAACTGCTTCCATTACCTAGCGGCACTTCAAGCACTATGCTCGCTGCCAATTGAGTGGTGATTCTGCTCTCAGGGTCAGTCAAGGCGGCATAGCCGCCAGGGAAACTCTCAGAGGCAATGCTCAGAACAGCACGCGCACGGGCATCGAGGGTGTGGAAAGGGGCGCCATTGGTTAACGATTCCGCTTGGGATGAATCTAGGGAGCTAAGCCACTGCAGAATCCAAAATTGCTTCAAGGTGGAGCCAAACTCAGCATTGGCAGTTGTATTGCGCAGGATGTAGCCGCCAGGAATGGCTACCACGCGTCGGCCGACAGACTGGACCCACATGCCGATATGGGTTGGTGGCAACGGCAATGGCTCTCCACGCGGTGCGGGTACGTGCGATTGCTCTTGGAAGGGTGGCTTTAGCCCTTTCGTATCCAAGAGTAGAGGGTGATTGATAAGCGAGAAACTAGATTGCCATGCCTTTTCTTCCTTCTCAAACTGTTCTCTGTCCTGGGTTTGGCCGTATCCTGCCGAAGCGATTAGCAACCAACCAAGGCAACAGACATGAGCCACAAATGCCCGCCGCATGTACGAAGCATGGCATACCCCGCCCCTGAACAGCAAGATCGGGATCGAGACTGGAGCCGCCTAGTGCACGCTGAAACGCGACGCCGACTTGAGCGCGTACGGGGTTTGCGGGTTCAGCACGCGCAGGGAATCCACCCCCCAAGAGTTCAGCGATTCTTCGCTGCACGCGTAATCGAGGAACACCTCGTGCCCGTCCCGGGTGCGGGCGGCGCAGGGCACGCCCACGGCGGTGCGCAGCAAGACGTAGCCGCGCGGAGGAATCACCGCTTCTTCGCGGAAAACGTGCCACACCCGGCCCGTGCCGGCCTCGCCGCCGACGGCAAGGATGGTGTAGCCGGCGAGATAGACCTTGAGCGCGCCCTGGTTTTGCAAGAGCACGGCCTCGTCGTCATGTCCCGTCCCTGGATCAACGCCGATGATTCGTAGCAAGATAGTGCCTCCAAGTTAGAGGACGGAGCAAATCACCGGGACGATGCGCCTGTTGAAAACTCTTGCTCAACTTCTTTGGCCACCGCGTCCATCAGCTTCGCCAAACGGTTAATATCCGTCTCGCTGAGGGCGCGCTGCACTAGCACTTCAAACTGGTCCACTTCCTTCAGGGCCGCTTTGAGGGCCTTGGTGGCGGGGGCGGTCAGGCTCAGCACCTTAACGCGGCGGTCAGTGGAGCTAGCCGCTTGCTGGATCCAGCCGCGCTTGACCAGCGCAAACACCGCTTCGCTGAGCGTGGCGGCGGAGATGCCCAGGCGGCGGGCAATTTCAACCTGAGACGCCGACTTGCCGGCGGACTGCACGGCTGCCAGCAGCTGGAATGTGGTGAATGAGAGCCCGTGGCGCGCAAAGCGCGGTTCGAGCCATGACGCCTGCAGATCGTACAGCAGGCCGATGCGGACACCAATGGATTCCTGAGCCACACGGTCAGGATACCGAATGGTTATACGTCTTTGTCGGGTCGCCCCCTAGACGCGCACATCCAAGGCAGTGCGCACGAGGGATGACACCCGTTCGAGCCTTCGGCTTGCTTCCAATGAAAGCTGAGCCGCTTCATGTCGCTTGGCCAGGGACTCATAGGTATGGCCAGCTATGTCTGCACGGCTGACGCTGAGATTCACTTGGGATTCAAGTCGCCGTAACTGGGCCAATGTGTTAAGCATTGACATCGTTCCGACTGGTAACACGGTTTTTCTCCTTTAGGTTTGCGTTCTCACTTTGCTTGACTCTCCACTACCGCGATCTTTCCATGATCTTGGGGCGAAGCTTGACGGTGTTCATGCGGGGTTTGACGACGACCGGCCGTGATGCTTTGGCGGCTTAGCTGTAAATTGACAAGACTTAACTTATCTCTTACCATACGGCGCAGGCCGGTGACAGCCGCCACTTCGTCGGGGGTCGGGGCGCCCACGGGCTTGCCACGCTCGAGCGGACCCATGAGCGGGCCAAGGTCGCCGCAGTCATCCAGCCCCAGCAGGTGCCCGAGCTCGTGCATCACCACGTCCACTTGCTCGGATCGGCTGAGCGGGCTGCCGGGCGGTTGCGTGGCCACGTAGATCGTGCCCTTGATACCGACCTCGTGGCGCGTGGTGTTCCACCGGAACTCCTTGCGCATTTTGATGAGGCCCAGCGTGTGGCTGCCTTCGGCGGGCACCTGTGGCACCCACTTGACGATGACCTGCGGGTTCTCGCGCATCGAAACGAACCGAATGGGCGAATCGCCTTCCAGTGCCTTGTTCCAGCCCTGGGCGGCCTCTCGCACAATGTCCGAGCGGTCGGTGTGGTCGCCTTCCACCCCAATGGTGACGCCGTCGCTGTAGAGCGTGCCCTTCATCAGGGCCAGCGCCATTTGGTATTGGCCTTCTTCCACCGCGCGCTCAGATTGCGAGACGGTCTCGTGCACTTGCGGCAGGAGCAAGGGCGAGAGCTGCGTGATGGCCAGACTGGACAAAAGCAGCAAAGAGCAACCGCCCAACCAGATCCGGGGGTGTGCGCGCATGGCCGGTTTGTTCCGCCTTTGGTCGCTCCTTATCCCCTAGGGGAATACCGGGTTCCGGGCAACTTGGTAGGATGACGGGCATGAGCGACCCCCGCCCCCTGGATGAGATCCGCACCGAGATTGACACCGTGGATGCGGACCTGGTGCGGTTACTTAGCCGGCGCACCGAGCTCGCTATTGAAGTCGGGCTGGTGAAGGGCCGTGATGGGCAGCCATTTTTCACTCCGGAGCGCGAACGAAGTGTGTACGAAAAGCTGCGCCGCCTCAACCCGGGGCCGCTACGGGATGATCAGCTCATCGCCATTTACCGCGAGGTTATCAGCGCCGCGCGGGCCAGCGAGCAGCCCATGAAGGTGGCCTACTGGGGGCCGGAGGGCACCTATAGCCACTACGCCAGCACGCAGGTGTTTGGTAACAGCACCACGTTTGTGCCCAAGGAGAGCATCCTGGACGTGTTTATGGCCGTCGAACACCGTTTGGTGGACTACGGGGTGGTGCCGGTGGAGAACAGCACCGCTGGGGTGGTGCCGGAGACGCTGGACGGCTTCCCGCGCACGAATGTGAAGATATGCGCGGAGCGCTACGTGCCCATCCACCACTGCCTAGTGAGCGCGGCGGCGAGCCGGCAAGATGTGCAGCGCGTGTACGCCGGCAGCCAGCCCCTGCGGCAGTGCCAAGCGTGGCTGAACACCTACCTCCCCGGGGTGGAGATCGTGGACGCCGCCCCCACCGCCCGGGCGGTGGCGATGGCGAAGAGTGACCCCCACGGGGCGGCGATTGCCAACCGGCTCGCGGCTGATCTCTATGATCTGCCGGTGCTGGATGAGCACATCGAAGATGACCCGCACAACCGCACGCGGTTCTTGGTCATTGGCTTTAACGCCCCCGCGCGCACGGGGCGCGACAAGACCTCTTTGATGTTTAATCTGCGCAACCAGCCGGGCGAGCTTTACCGAGCCCTGGGAGCGCTAGATCGCAACCAAGTGAACCTGTTGATGATCGAGAGTCGGCCGGCCCCGCGCAGCTCGTTTGAATACATCTTTTTCTGTGATTGTGTGGGCCACCGGCACGATGCAAACGTGGACCAAGCGATGCTGGATTTGAAGGCTTTGACCTTAGAAATCACGACGCTTGGGAGTTACCCTTCCGATGAGCAGGAATAACTGTTAATATTGCGGGCTTGCCGAACGTTTGAGTTCGGCAAAATTCTCAGGATTGGGGTTGAGCAGCAGGCGATGGGGAACCATCGTCTCACAATCGTCGCCGGAGGGTAGACAGGCGGATAACTTTCCGTTAAGATGGACATATAGATGTGGTTAGCGGTTGCCCTTACCATTGCGTTGCCCCCGGGGCAATCAGCGCAACCGTCCAGGCTCATCGCTGCCAGTTGGGATCAATCCACGGTCATGGCATCAGTTGAGGCCATCGCGTCTGCTGATGAGTCCATCACCGATACGGCGTGGGATCTCATCAACCGTGATGTCCCCTTCGTTGAATTGCAAGTTGCCGTGACGCGAGAAGCCGTGCCCGTTGTGGCGCGGAAGCCGGGCTTGGTGCCCGCCGATGCCGGAGCCTTGCCGCTCTCCGAGGCCTTAGATCTGGGCTGGGAGCCGCTAACGGATGCACTTGAACAGTTGCGCCTTCCTTTGTCCGTGGTCGTCCGGGTGACTCAGGAGGGCTCGGGAGCCGCCGCCGTGAATGCCGTGGCCAAGACCGGCGCGCGTTCTCGAGTCGTCTTCTTAGCCACCGACCTGGAAGTTGTTCGCTATGCGAAAAATAAGATTCCCGAATCATATGTATTCTGGGAGGCGGATCGTGCCTTTGGCGAGGACGACATTGAACTTTTGATCAACCGATTGGTGCAGTGCGGCGCCGACGGCGTGGCGACGACGGAAAAGCGAATCCACCCGGCGATGGCCCGGACGCTCCGCCAGCGGGGGTATCCGCTCATGGCCCTGGACGTTGCCTCTGGCAATACGGTGGCACGGCTCCGTGACCTGGGCGTGAACATCCTGTGCACAGAAGAACCCGCCGATGTGCGAAGCGATCTCTCTGCCTTGGCCGGCCAGCGCCCCTGGCACTACGATTGGTAAGCCTTTCGAATTCGTGAAAAACCCCCAGGAGATGCCAGGGCATCCCGCTGGGGGTTCTTTCGTTTACGGCTGCTCGCCCTTTACGAGCAGCCGCTGGTGCTCCCGCAGGTGTTGCACTTCAGGCACACCCCATTGCGAACCAGGGTGAAGGCCCCGCACTCGCCGCATGGGTCACCCTCGTAGCCCTTCAGGCGGGCTTCGCGGATCTTTTCGGTGCGCTGGTCAGCCACCATGCTCACCCGCTCCTGAATCGCCACGCGCTCCACCTTGCGGGTCGGCATCACTTGGGGAAAGGGCGGGTCATTGGGTTCGATCGTCGGGCTCATCGCGCCGAGGGTCGTGTCCATGCCCTTGTTGAAGCCACGGGAATCATGATTCTCACGGCTCACCGGCAGCACCCCGTTGTCCATCTCCTTCTCGTCCTCAAATTCCAGCGCTGGCTGACTCGGGCCACCCACGGTGTCGGCGCGGAGGTCTTCGGGTCGGACTTGGACCAGGTCGGTGCGGCCCAAGTAGGTCATCGCCAGTTCGCGGAACAGGTAGTCAATGACCGAGGTGGACATCTTGATGTTGTCGTGCCCTTGCACCGGCCCATTGGGCTCGAAGCGGGTGAAGACGAACGCTTCCACGAACTCTTCCAGCGGCACCCCGTACTGTAGACCCAGCGAAACCGCAATGGCGAAGCAGTTCATCAGCGAGCGGTAGGCGGCGCCTTCGCGGTGCATATCCACAAAGATCTCCCCGATGGTGCCGTCTTCGTATTCGCCGGTGCGCAGGTACACCTTGTGGCCCGCAATGCGCGCCTTCTGTGTGTAGCCCCGTCGCCGGGCAGGCATGGCGCGTCGCCGGGCGATGTAGCGGTAGACAAGACGCTGGGCGATTTGCGCAACCTCTTCCTGTCGGTTCTCCGGCTCGGTGGTGGCCGGGCCCTCGAGCGTGGCTTCCAGGATCGCCGCCGCCGCATCATCGGAGCTGGAGTTCAGCGGTTGGCTGAGCTTGCTGCCGTCGCGGTACAGCGCATTAGCCTTCAGGCCAAGCCGCCAAGACATCAGATACGACTCGTCGATATCCTCAATCGTGGCGTTGGCGGGCAGGTTGATCGTCTTGCTGATCGCACCGCTGAGGAACGGCTGGGCCGCGGCCATCATGCGGATGTGGCCGTGGGCGTGGATGAATCGCTCACCCTTGCGGCCGCACTTGTTAGCGCAGTCGAACACCGGCAGGTGCTCGGGGCGCAGGTGCGGGGCGCCTTCAATCGTCATCGTGCCGCAAACGTAGTCGTTGGCGGCTTCGATCTCGGCCTTGGTGAAGCCCAGGGTCGTAAGCATGTCGAACGACCAATCGTTCAGTTGCTCGTCGGTGAGACCAAGCTCGTTGCGGCAGAAATCTTCTCCCAGCGTCCACTTGTTGAAGGCGAACTTGAGTTCGAAAGCGCTTTCCAGGCCGGACTCCAACTTGGCGAGGGCTTCGGTGGTGAATCCGCGTTGGCGAAGGGTGTCGTGGTTGATACCCGGCGCCCCTTCCAGGGTGCCCGCGCCCACCGCGTACTTGACGATCGCTTCGATCTGCTCCGAGGCATAACCCAGCTTGCGCAGGGCGACCGGGATGGATTGGTTGATGATCTTGAAGTAACCACCTCCGGCGAGCTTCTTGAACTTCACCAAAGCGAAGTCCGGCTCAATCCCGGTGGTGTCGCAGTCCATGATGAGGCCGATCGTGCCCGTGGGGGCCAGCACCGTTACCTGCGCGTTGCGGTAACCGTGCGCCTCACCAAGCGACAAAGCATGATCCCACGCATCGCGGGCGGCGGCGAGCAAGTCATCCGGCGTGTCCGAGGGGTTGATGCCCATCGGCTTGATGTCCAGGGCTTCGTATTCCGTTTCGGCGGCTTTGTAGGCGGCGCGGCGGTGGTTGCGAATGACGCGGAGCATCGAGCCGCGATTCTCGTCGTAGCGCGGGAAGGTGCCAATCTCACCGGCCATGGCCGCGCTGGTGGCATAGCTATCACCGCCCAGGATGGACGTGAGCGCCCCGGCAATCCCGAAGCCTTCGGGGCTGTCGTAGGGGATGCCCATCTGCATCAGCAGCGCGCCCAGGTTGGCGTAGCCCAGGCCCAGGGTGCGGTAATCGTAGCTCAGCTGCGCGATTTCTCGGCTTGGGAACTGCGCCATCAGCACGCTGATTTCCAGCACCACCGTCCACAGGCGGATGGCGTGGCGATAGCCCTCGATGTCGAACTCGCCGGTTTCCGCGTTGTAGAACTTGACCAGGTTGATGCTCGCCAGGTTGCAAGCGGTGTCGTCCAGGAACATGTATTCCGAGCACGGGTTGCTGGCGTTGATGCGCCCTCCGGCCGGGCACGTGTGCCAGTCGTTGATGGTCGTGTCGTACTGCGTGCCGGGGTCGGCGCAGGCCCATGCGGCCTGGCAAATCTGATCCCACAGCTCACGGGCTCGGATCGTCTTGATCGTAGAGCCGTTAGTGCGGGCCTTCAGTTCCCATTCGCGATCTTCTTCCACCGCGCGAAGGAACTCGTTGCTCAGGCGCACGGAGTTGTTGGAGTTCTGACCCGACACTGTGACGTAGGCTTCACTTTCGTAGCCTGTGTCGAACACCGGAAACTCTATGTATGTGGTGCCTTGTTCAGCCAATTGGATGGCCCGCTGGATGTAGTTCGGGCTGATGCCGGCCACCTTGGCCTCGGCCACGGCCGCGCGCAGGCCCGGGTTGTGGCGCGGGTTGAACTTGTCTTCGCCTTCGCCAGCGTGGGCCGCCTTCACGATCGCGTTAAGGTGGCGCTCGTTCAGCAGGCTTCCGGTCACCAGGGCGGCAACCTTCTGCTCTTCAATTACCTTCCAATTCACGAAGGTTTCAATATCCGGGTGGTCCACATCCAGACACACCATCTTGGCGGCGCGACGCGTGGTGCCGCCGCTCTTGATGGCGCCTGCGCTGCGGTCACCGACCCGGAGGAAGCTCATCAGACCGCTGGATCGGCCGCCGCCGCTCAGGCGCTCGTTTTCCGCGCGGATGCGGCTAAAGTTCGTTCCGACCCCACTGCCGTACTTAAAGATGCGAGCTTCGCGCGTCCACAGGTCCATGATTCCCCCCTCATTGACCAGGTCATCGCTCACGCTGAGGATGAAGCACGCGTGCGGCTGCGGCCGCTCGTAAGCGTTGGTGCTGCGCTCCAGTTCACCGCTCACCGGATGCACATAGTAGTGCCCCTGGGGATTGCCCGTAATCCCGTAGGCAAAGTGCAAGCCCGTGTTGAACCACTGCGGGCTGTTCGGCGCGGCCATCTGCGCGGCTAGCATGTACTTCAGTTCGTCTTCAAACGCCTGGGCGCTCTCGGCATCGCTAAAGTAGCCGTAGCTCTCGCCCCAGTGGCGCCAGCACCCGGCCAGACGGTGGAAGACCTGACGGCTATCCGTTTCGGCGCCGTCCGAGCCATCGGCCTGCGGCACCCCCGCCTTGCGGAAGTACTTCTGCGCCAGGATATCGGTCGCCACCTGCGACCACGACTCCGGCACCATGACTTCCTCCATGCGGAAAACAACGCTGCCATCCGGGTTCCGGATTTCGCTGGTCCGAGGCACGAAGTTCAAACTTGCGTAGGGGTCTTGGCTCTCGGCGGTGAAGTATCGGGCAATTTTCATGAGGTTCTTCCTTGATTATGATTGGTGATGTAGACAAATTTCTACATACGCTAGAGTGGCAATGTGGGTTGCCGGAATGTCCCGTCGTCGCCGTGCAGGCGAGAGACGAGCTGAGGGGGCGGCGCATCGGTCAGCGCTTGCAGGGCCGAGACTTCTTCGACGAGCCGGACAAACTCGTCCGGTGTCGAGAAGCGACCGTACACGCTGGCGAACCGCACAAAGGCGACTCGGTCAATGCGCCACAGGGCGCCCATGACTCGCTCGGCGATTTCTCGCGTGGTGACCTCCTCGTCACCCAGATCTTGCAGATCTCGTTCGATGTCTTCGGCAAGGCCCCGAATTTGGTCCATGGTCACCGGGCGTTTGCCGCACGGAATCATCATGCTGCCCACGATTTTCTCGCGATTGAACTCCACGCGCGTGCCGTCTCTTTTCACAACAAAAACGCGCATCCGTTCGATCTCCTCAAACGTCGTGTATCTTCGTGCGCAGTTGAGACACTGCCGACGCCGGCGAATCGCCTGGCCATCGCGCGCAGGGCGCGATTCCAAGACTCTTAGCTCAGCCGTTCCGCAGTGAGGGCAATCCATCGTGGCTCCATATCTAGGGGCTCAGTGACGTTACCGCCCCCAGGGATAGCGTGTCAAGACGATTTTTCTCTTTTTTGCTTTCACGGGTTTTCCCGCCTCAAACGGCTCGATTTGGGGAAAACCAGACGAAAAAAGCCCCCCGGAAGGGGGGCTAAAGGGATGACAAGGGCCCCTAGAATCGGTACTGAATGCGGAACGTCGAGACCGAGAACGAACGGGGCCGGTTCGGGTTGAAGATGCGCTCGAAGGCCACCGTGGCCGTCAGGCCTTTGGCCAGCTCGCGGCGGATGCCAAGACCGTACTCCTGGTAGGCGTTCCCGTCGGTCTGGGTGTCGGGATCGAACCCGCCAACCCGGCCGAACACCGTGCCCACGCCGGCCACATCCTGCGAGAGCTGCACGTGCCAGCCGCTCAGGGGCTTGTCGGTGGCGGCGGCGCTCCCGGCGGCAGTGCCCACGCGGTCGCGACCGGTGAGGTACTCGCTGCGGAGGGTCATCCCCGGCAGAATGTCGCGGTAGGTGAGGTCGAGGGCCACCAAGGCACGGTCAGCGGCAGGGCTAGTCGCCGAGGTGCCGACAAAGGCGGGGCGCTCGCCGAAGAAGCCACTCACCCCGCCGGAAACCTTCTTGCCCGACATCTGGTAGCGCCCAAAAACCGCCATGCGGCCGCCGGGGCTTGGGGTCTGGCCATCTTGTTCGGGGTCATCGTTGGCGAGAGCATTGAAGACGCCCACCGTGGCCGCACCCGGGCCAAAGGTGGCGCTCGCCATTACGCCGCGAATTTGTTCGCCAGGAAAGAGGAGACGGTTATAGAGCGAGAACTCCGGCATCTCCCGCTCGGCGGAGGATCGGTGCAGTTCATAGCCGATGGGTAAAGGGAACTGACCGAATTGGAAGGTGAGCGGCGTGACACCGGACTGTAGCGTGTGGCGGATGAACGCTTCCTTGAGGGTGGCCTCGTCTTGATTCGCTCCGCCCACACCATCAAAGACAAAGCGCGCGGTGGTGGCTTCATCCACCCGGAAAGTGCCACCAAATCGGATCCGACGGAAGTGCAGCCCATGCTGGCCACGGAAGGCTGATGAAGTCACTTCGTTGCTGTCTCGATACTGAAACTGCATGTAGAGCGACGGCTCAAAGGTCTTGGGAGCCGAAGACGAGGACTGTGCCAGTGCCCCCGTGACCCCCACAAATACGAACGCGGCAACTGCAAACCCAAACCGGAACACGGCGCGGGTTTACCCGATGTTATTAACATTCTTAACATGGTCTAGCTCCGGGCCCGGCCAGACCCTCGCGGTAGCATCCGGGGCATGAACGGGCCGCACCGCCGGTGGAATCCGCTGATGCGGGAGTGGGTTTTGGTGTCGCCGCACCGCACGCAGCGGCCCTGGCAGGGGGCGGAGGAAGCGGCGGCCCCGGCGGTGCCGAGCTACGACCCGGACTGCTACCTCTGCCCCGGCAACGCGCGAGTAGGCGGGGTGCAGAACCCGAACTACGACGGCCCGATGGTCTTCGCCAATGATTTCCCGGCGCTGCTTTCGCACTCGGAGGGGGAGGTGGCATCGAGCGAGCTCTTCCGGGCGGAGAATGTGGCCGGGGCGTGCGAGGTCATCTGCTACGGCCCCGATCACGGCCGACACCTGGCGCAGTTCACCGCGACCGAGATGCGGGCTGTGATTGACCTGTGGGCGGCCACGACGGCGCGGCTGGGCGCCACCTACCCCTGGGTGCAAATCTTTGAGAACCGAGGGGCCGCCATGGGGGCCAGCAATCCCCACCCGCACGGTCAGGTGTGGGCGTGCGACTGGCTACCGGAGATTCCGGCCCGCGAGGATGCCGCCCTGCGCGACTATCATCAGCAGCACCAGCGGCCGCTGCTGCAAGACGTAGTGCAAGCCGAACTAGCCGAAGGTAAGCGCGTAGTGGCCGCCAGCAACGAATGGGTGTGGTGGGTGCCGTTCTGGGCGGTGTGGCCGTTCGAGACCCTGCTGGCCCCGTGCCGCCCGGCGGCCCGGCTGACCGATTTGGATGAAGCGCAGCGGGCCGACCTGGCCGAGTTTATGCCTGCCTGCATCCGCCGGTACGACGCGCTTTTTGGCGTGCCGTTCCCCTATTCGATGGGGTGGCACGGGGCTCCGTTCGGAGCCGCGAGCGAACCCTGGACCGTGCATGCGCATTTCTTTCCGCCGCTGTTGCGGTCAGCATCGGTCCGCAAGTGGATGGTGGGGTTCGAGCTTCTTGCGATGCCGCAGCGTGACCTCACCGCTGAGCAAGCCGCTCAGCGGCTAAGGGAAGCCCGCCCTTAAACAAAAATTGCCCCCAAGGTCGAAACCTTAGGGGCTAGGGGAGTGCGTTTAGCGGACGATCCGCTGAACGAGGAAGATGGCAAATCGTCCCACGATCCAAAGGTCTCCCGAGGTCGGGTCCACGGCAATGTACTTTCCGCCCCCCATTTCTGAGACGAATTGGCTTCCTACACCTTCGCTAGCAGTCCCACTACTCCACCGAAGAACACTCGAAACACCACCAGGCCGATAAGTACGAATAGACTGATTCCCTTCAGTAAAGTAAAGAATGCCACTTGAATCTACGGCGCCCCAGTAGGGAGTCGTCAAAGTACCTGGATTCCCATCGCTCAGCCCAGCAGTTCCGTTACCCGCGATCGTGGTGGCACTTCCTGAGGGTTCGAGGAGCCTGATACGATGGTTAAGGAAGTCCGTAACATAGTAGTTCCCGTTCGGAGCCGGCTTCACGTCCAGTGGGGCATTAAATAGGGGATTGGTGCCATCTGCAAATCCAGCGGATGCACCAGCGACGGTTATGACTTCCCAACTTGCGGGAGAGTTAGGGTCTCCCCCAACATAGTTGGCCCTCTTAATCTTGTGGTTTTCCGTATCTGCAAAGACGATGTCGGCTGCAATCGGGTCGTAAAAGCCACTGGTTGAGCCCCTTAATCGGGCGATAGCTCCGTCCCCGTCGACATCACCAAAAGCATTATCGCCAACGATGCGTGTGAAGTTCCAATTCTCGGCCTGGTAACGATTGCCAAAGTTTAAGTAAACGCGGTAGATCGAGTTGTTCCCAATGGCGTAAAACACGTCATTGGAATCTGAAGCGACGAGGCCAAAGCTAGGAGGTGCCGTGTCGCGACCGTTTCCAGAATTGCTCAATGAGTTACCACGCGCACCCAAGATGGTGACCACTTCTCCGCTCTTCCGGACCAAACGGATCTTGCCCGTCGTCCCCTCCTTAAAGACAAGTTCCCCGTTCGGAAAACAAGCAGCACCTCCAAAACTAGTGTCGGTATTGATCAGGGCTGATGAGCCCATGCCGTCCACGGAGCCAACTCGGTCGGGATTACCGGCAATCAAGCGCACGACCACGTTGTCGCTGGGGGCGTTGGAAGCACTGTCCAAGGGAATCTGACCATCCGTACTGGAGTCCACCGTGACGTAGAACGACATGGCCGCGGGGAATGGAATCGAGAAGAACACCCGCACGGTGCGGAAGGTGTTGGGCTGGAAGGGGCCGAGCCGGTAGCCAGCTACATCTCGCGGCAAGCGGAATTCGGCATTGGTAATCGAAACGGCCTGGCCGGAGTTGCCCGGGAGCAGGGAGCCCAGCTCGACATTTCGCAGCCGGTGGTTGTTGGTGTCGGCCACCAGGAGTTCGTCCGCCTCACCGCTGCCAAGCAGCAGAGGGCCATTGAACTGCGGGGACGCCCCATTGCCAAAGCCCGCCGTTCCGCCCAGTACCAGTTCCGTGGTCCAGCTGGTATCTCGGAACGGGTTCGCCCCCTGCGGCAACCGCATGATGGTCAAGTTGTTGGCCGTCTGCCCGGCCACCACCATGCGGCCTTCCAGCATCGCGATCCCGGTGATGTTCGGGGTCAGCGTACGGACGGTGCGGGTGGTGTTGCCAAAGATGTCGTAGAGGACGACATTGCCGGTGGTGTGGCTGGTCACGCCCACCGTCGGTTTGCCTTCGTAGGCCCGGTATGCCACGCCGTAGGGGGCGGTGACGGTGGCCACCGTGGTCACCACAGGAGCCGTACCTGGGTTCGTGATCCGCTTGAGCTTGTTGTTGGAGAAGTCGGCCACGTAGAGGTTGCCGGTGTTGTCCATCGTCAGGCCGATGGGGTTGTTGAAACGAGCGCTGGCACCCGCTCCGTCCGCGTCCCCAGCCGTGTTCCCGGCAATGACCGCGCCTTGCACGCCGTCCTTGCGCAGGCGCAGAATCCGGTGCGCCGACTGATCCGCAACGTAGATGAAATCACCGTTGGTTTCCCCAACGATCCCGATCGGGCGGCTGAAGCCGCTGGAAATCGTGGTGACGACCCCGTTTTTGATGCGCCGCACGGCGCCACTGTTGGCCTGGGTGACAAAGAGCGTGCCGTCAGCATCTTGCCACACGCCCAGCGGCTGGCCAACCTGGGCGGCACTGGCCGCGCCGTCGGTGCTGCCGTTCGCGCCCGTCCCCGCGAGAGTCTTGGCGACCGCGCGATTGAGCGCGGTTTGCAACAGCAACCGCGGTTCGTTGAGGAAGATGCCGGAGCGGTTGTCAATGGTGAGTTCCAGAACGCGCACGTTGCTGGTTTGCCCGGGGATCTCCGAAACCACGGCCTGGGTGACCTTGACGGCCGAGCCCCCGAAGGCCGCGCGGGTGCCGCCCTCTTCCATGTTGGTCACGCCCACCTCGCCGGTGGCGGGGTCGTAATCAATCCGGGCGGTAATGCCCGTCGGCCCATTGGATCGGATCGGCGCTTCGATGTCTGGGGTGAGGGCAAGAGGGGAACCCCCGCCGCAACCGGCCGCAATGCCCGCACCGACGACAATCAAGGATAAGCCGGAAGCCCACCAACTCACTTTCACAGGTCAGAGAATACACCGACTCCCCAAGGTTCTCAGCAAAACTTTTGGGGGAAGTTATCGAGCCGAGTTGGCGAGGGCATTTAAGCGGTCGGCCGCGCGCTCGCAAATCCGGGCGCGTTCCTCGTTACTCACCGAAATCCAGTCCGTGATTTCGGCCAAGGTGCGCCCGCAGCCCCGGCAGGCACCGTCGGGGTTCAATTGGCAAACTCGGATGCACGGAGACGCGACCGGCCCGGACGTAACGGGCGGGAGGGCAGATTGCGTTTCCACGGCGGGAGTCTAGACGCGCGGGGTTACAAATGCGGTGCGGACCGCAAGAAAGATGTCCTTTGCCTGCCCGATTTTGCTAGAGGCTCCGCTACAATCTCCTCGGCAGGCGCAATGCAGTGCGGAGAATTCTTGGACTTTGTGGGATGGGAGTGCTCTCGGCCTTGAGCATGGGGGCGTACTCCGAAAGCACCATCGGCCACAGCGTCAAGGGCGAGCCGATCCTCTGCTACAGCGTTGGGGTGGGCGTGGATGCCGTGCTCGTCATTGGTGGCACTCACGGCGACGAGATCGAAGGGGTGTGGCTGGTGGAGAAGTTCCTGGCGGACGCCAAAGCCAAGGACTTCGACCTCACCGAACAGACCATCTATATCATCCCCCGCCACAACCCGGATGGCATTGCCGCCCGCACTCGCCATAACGCCAACCGCGTGGACCTAAACCGCAACTTTGCGGAAGGATGGAGTCCCGAGCCCAGCGCCCAGCGCTACCATCCCGGCCCGTCCGCCCTCAGCGAACCCGAAACCCGCGCTCTCGTCAACTTCATTGCCGTGCGCCCGGAGATCAAGCGCGTGGTGTCCATTCACACGCCCTTTGATTTCATTGATTACGATGGCGACGAAGGGAAGCGCCTCGCCGAGCTGATGAGCGCCAAGAACGGTATGCCGGTGAAGAAAATTGACTACGCGACGCCGGGCTCCTTCGGACACTTCTGCCGGGCGCGAAACCTACCGCTCGTCACGGTGGAACTGCCCAAAGGAGGCACCCCGGATTCGCTATGGGCGAAGCACCGGGATGCCCTGTGGGCGTTTGTCGCAGGCTAAGCCCCGCTTAGTGGCAGCGGCTGCAGGTTTCCACGCCCGCATCAGCGGAGATCGAAGAGTTTGCGGCCTCGGCCTTTTCAATCCGGTTGGATTGGATCGTCGCAAAAGATATCGCGGCGAGGATGAGACCAACGACAACGAGGGAGATGGCTTTCAGTTTCATAGGGTTACCCTAGCGGTACAAGTCATGAAGGCGCGGCGTTGTTCCCTCCAGGCCGACCGCTCGTACAAAATAGGGGACCCCCACCATGCTGAGCGCATTCCTGATGGCTTCTCTCACCTTCACTCAACCGCAGCCCGAAGTGCGGGGTACGTGGTTGACGACCACCGCAAATGAAGCGATCAGCCGGCCCGAGCACACCGCCGAGACGATGCGCCGACTGCGCGAGATCGGTCTGAACACCGTCTACGTCGAAGTCTGGAAGAACGGTTACACAGAATTCCCCTCCGAAACCATGGCCCGCTCTATTGGCGTGCCGATGCGGGTGAATGCCTCGCCGCAAGGGGCCGTCCAGCGCGATCTCTTGGAAGAAACCCTGATCGAAGCGCACCGCAATCAGCTCATCTACATTGCGTGGTTCGAGTACGGGTTCATGGCCGCGCACCAGAGCACGCAGAACGAACTGCGAGCCCGTAAGGATTGGCTGAGCCTGGACGCCCAGGGCGGGGAAGTGGCGGGCAATGGCTTTGTGTGGATGAACCCGCTCCACCCGGACGCTCAGGACCTGCTGCTCGGGATCGTCAAGGAAGCCATCGCCAAGTACGACCTCGACGGGATCCAGCTGGACGACCGCATTGTGTGGCCGTACATCAACATGGGTTACGACGACTTTACGCGGCGGATGTACCGGGAAGAAACGGGCCGCGAGGTGCCCGCCGACCCCCGCGAGCCGCAGTGGGTGGCCTGGCGCACCCAAAAGGTGGAGGCGTTCGCTAAGCGGTTTGTTCGGGAAGTGCGGGAGGCGGCCGGACCGGATTTCATCATCTCTCTCTCGCCCGGGCCGCACCCGTGGGCGCTGGAAAATTATCTGATCGACTGGCCCGCTTGGAGCCGATGGACCGACAACCCCACCTGGGATGAGTACATCCCGCAGGTCTACCGGATGGATTACAACGCGTTTGCCCGGGATTGGCCGAGCCAGACGAGCGCGATGGGCGCGCGCAAGAAGGATCTGATTGCCGGGGTGCGCTTGGTGGGGGATGGCCCGGATGCCGCCCGCGAAGATGTGACGCGCCACGTGGACCTGACCCGCGAAACCCGGAGCATGGGCCACGCGTGGTGGTACAGCCGGGGCGTGCTGGACCTTTTCTCGAAAGAGCTGAAGGACTACTACAAGGGGCCCGCGCCGCACCCTCGCTTCGGGGCCGATCGTCGGCCCGCGCCGGTGCGGTTCACCCAGGGTCGCGACGGGGCGTGGAGCGCCCGGGTTCCGGCGGGGCGGTATCGCATCATCGCCAAGCGAGATGGACAGTGGAAGACCGTCGGCACGCATCTGGTGCCGGCGGGGCGCACCCCGGCGCAGATCAAGATCGAGCAGCCGGGGGCTACGGCCGTCGAGTTTTTGGTGCAGCGGCGCGGATAAGTTGTCCGGCTGGCGGGTAGGCCGGTAAGGTGAAGATTCAATGGTCTTGACCTTGCTTGCGAGCTTGTCGATGATGGTCAGTGGGGATTCGAATGGGGAAGGGCACACCGGCCCCGCTGTTTCCAGCAACCTTAATCTCACCGCGCCCATTGCCACTTGGGACGAAGGCATCCCGCTGGGAAACGGGCTGACCGGGGGCCTCCTGTGGGGCGGTGGCAACCAGCTGAACGTCTCGCTCGATCGGGGTGATCTGTGGGACGAGCGCCCAGCCAAGGGGATGCAATGGGATAAGTTCACCTACGCAAACTTAGTGCGAATGGTGCAGGCTAAGGATCGCGCGGGCATTGACGACATCTTCGAGCGGGCGTACTACGACGTCCACCCCAGCAAGCTCCCCGGCGGGCGGCTTGTGCTCGATTTAGGTGCACGACAGGTGCAATCCTTCGGCCTGGACCTCAAGAATGCCGAAGGCCAAGTGCAATTGATCGGCACGGACAAGATGCGTGCTTGGTGGCTAGGGAAGGAGCAGGTCGGGCGATTTTTGGTGCCCGGCAATGAACCGGTGAAGTTCAAACTGATGACTCCCGGGATGGTCGCCACTCAGGGAGTGCAAGACACCGGCCCGGATAGTCGGGGTGTGGGCTTGCTGGGCTACCCGCCCGCGAAGTTCGGCGAGGGCGACGGCCTCCATTGGTACGAGCAAGATGCAGCTGAGGGCCTGCGCTACGTGGTCATGGCGGGGGTGAAGTCCACCGCCGAGGGCCAGCACGTGGTGACCACGATCACTTCCACCGCCGATGGCCCGGACCCGGTCGCCGTAGCGCGCCAGCGCGTTCGGGCCGCCTTGGCCCGTCCCTTGAGCGTTGCGCAGGCGGACCACCGGGCGTGGTGGGGTGAGTTTTGGGCAACCAGCGGGGTCCGGCTTCCCGAAGCGCATATCCAAAGACAGTATGATTTCGTGCGATACCTGTACGGTTCCGGATCACGTCGCGGTGCACCGCCCATGCCCCTGCAAGGGGTTTGGACGGCCGATGCGGGTTCGCTGCCGCCCTGGAAGGGCGACTACCACAACGACCTGAACACGCAGATGACCTACATGGGTTATCAGGGGGCAGGGCAGTGGGATGCGGGCCTGAGCTACCTCGACTTCCTGTGGGAACGCCGTCCGCGATTCCAGCGTTTTGCGCGGGAGTTCTACGGCACCGAGGGGCTCAGCACCCCCGGCGTGATGACCCTCTCCGGCGAGCCCCTGGCGGGCTGGGTGCAATACAGCCTCTCGCCCACGATGACGGCCTGGAGCGCGCACCTCTTCTATCTGCACTGGCGCTACACCGCCGACGACGAATTCTTGCGCACTCGCGCTTACCCGTGGTGTCGGGAGGCCGCCGAGTGCATCGCCGGGCTGCTCAAGCCCGACGCCGATGGTCGTCTCGTGCTGCCCACCTCTTCCTCGCCCGAGATTTTCGACAACTCCGATCGAGCGTGGCTCAAACCGAACAGCAACTACGACCTGATGAGTATGAGAATGCTCTTCCTCTCTCTGGTGGAGATGGCGACGGCGGTGGGAGACTTGGAAGAAGCCGCTAAGTGGCAACGGCTGAGCGATGACCTGGGCGACTATCACGTGCGCGAGGACGGCACCCTGCGGCTGAACTCCGAAGAAGACTTGCCGGGTTCGCACCGGCACCTCTCGAACCTCATGGGCTTGCATCCGTTCAATCTTCTCCATCCGGAAGGGGGCTACCAAGACCGCAAGCGCATCCGCGCGAGCCTGGCCGAGTGGGAGAGCAAAGGCACCCAGGGCTGGGTGGGCTACTCGTTCTCCTGGATGTCGGCCCTGCAGGCCCGAATGGGCAACGCCGAAGAGGCGCATCGCCTGCTCGATATCTACGCCCAGGCGTTTGTCTTGCGCAACGGCTTCCATGCCAATGGCGACCAGACGGACAAGGGGTACAGCGGATTCCGGTACCGCCCGTTTACGCTGGAAGGCAACTTTTTGGCAATGAACGCGGTGCACGAGATGCTGCTCCAGAGTTGGAGCCCTGAGCCGGGCCGGCTAAACAGCGAGGTCATCCGGGTGTTCCCGGCGGTGCCCGCCGCTTGGGGCGATGTCGAGTTCACCGACCTGCGTGCGGAGGGGGGGTATCGTGTTTCCGCGACCCGCCGACGGGGAACGACGGTGCACGTGAAGGTCGTAGCTTCCCGCGCTGGAACCTTAAGGCTAAGAAACAACTTTGGCGACCGCATGGCGTGGCTGCACCAACAGCCCCGGTCCGTGGGTCCGGACCTCGTCTTTACGGTAGCGGCCAGCGAAGTCGTGGAAGGAGTGATCACCGAATGAACAAGAAGCAAATCCTGGTCCCATTGGGTTGGCTGGCGACGCTGGCCCTCGCAACGGCCTGCGTCAAGGGAGGTTCGAGCGAGCCTCTGACCAACTCAAACGCCACCGAGGCCCCGGTCGCCCTGGCCGCCAATGCCCCAACGAAGAAGGTGAACGCGTTCTACATCGGCCATAGCCTGATGAGCGACATCCCCGACATGGTGGGCGCGCTGGCGGGCGATTCCTTCCAGTTCAAAGAGCAGTTCATCCCCGGTGCGCCACTGCGCTGGCAGTGGGATGAGCCAACCCGCAACCCCCAGCCGGGTGACCAGTTCCGGGGCGTCTACGACAAGATGATTTCGCCCCAAACCACGCACTTGGTGATGATTGACAGTGTGCCCCGGGGCGATGAGGGGAGCCTCAAGGAGTCCATTGACTATGCCGGGCGGTTCTTAAAGTACGCGCGGTCCAAGAATCCACAAGTGGCCGCCTACTTTTATGAGCCGTGGCACGATATCACCAGCGGAACGCCGCAACGATCGCAATACGACACGGCCAGCCCGACTCGCGAACTAAGGTGGCGTCCCCGCATTAAGGCCGACCGCGAAAAGTGGGACCGCGTAGTGGCGGACGTGAACCGGGCGAACCCCGGGGCGGTGCCCATGAAGCTCATCCCGGCCACCACGGCCCTGGGCGAACTGAGCGACGCCATTGACGCCGGGCAGGTGCCGGGCGTGCGCAACATGCGTGAACTCTACGACGACACGATCCACCTGACGCCGCTGGGCAAATACTTTGTGGCGATGGTGCACTACCGTGCGCTGTTCGGGGACCTGCCGGCCACCGTGCCGGTGCAGATCAAGGGTCGCTGGGGTTCGCCGTACTGGGACACCAAGGACTGGGCGGGAAAGACCTGGCCCGCGCCGAAGCCGGAGACGGTTGCGGCCCTGCGCCGAGTGGCCATGGGCGTGAAGATGCCCTAAGAGGGGCGTCTCAAAAAGCAAGCCAATTTGGTGCCCAGGAAAGGACTCGAACCTTCACTCCCTTACGAGAACTGGCACCTGAAGCCAGCGCGTCTACCAATTTCGCCACCTGGGCACAGGCGGAAGCAGAAGTATGGCATCCCGAGACCCGGAATGTCGCGGGATTAGGACCGCAAGCCACCTGCATAAAGCTGCCCTAAAATTACGGGAGGGGGACCCGGCACTAATACTAGACCGAACTCACCGCCAGACGTGGAACAACCCCTCAGGCGATGTTAACGGGCGACGTTTTCGTGAAGGAGGGGTTGATCACTGATGATCAGCTCCAGGTTGCCATCGCCAAGCAGCTTGAACTCGGCGGCACCGAGTCCATCACCCGCGTGATGGTGGACATGGGCCTCATCACCGAAAAGGACCGGGTCCGCGTGATGGGCAAGGTCTGGGGCATCCCGTTTGCCGACCTCGCCGAACTTGAAGCCACGCCCGAGGCCCTGAACCTCGTCACCGCCCAAATCGCCAAGCGGTTCAAGTGTTTGCCTCTCGTGGTCCACCAAGACAAGCTCATTGTCGCGATGGCCAATCCGCTCGACGTGTTCGTGATTGACGAACTGCGGATGAACACGGGCTGCGAAATCGAGCCGGTGATCTCCGTTGAGTCGGACATTCTCGCCAAAGTCAGCGAACACTATAAGATCGAGACGAACGTCAACGAGGCTCTCGCCGGCGTTATCTCCGACTTTAGCGGCGACATGGAGCTGTTGGCCTCGAACGACGACGAGGAGATCAGCGCCGACCAACTCAAGGCGATGGGCGAAGATGCGCCCATCATTCGCCTGGCCAATCTCATCGTGAATCAGGCCGTATCCGATGGCGCCAGCGACATCCATATTGAGCCCCGCAAAGATGGCCTGGTGGTGCGCCTGCGTATTGACGGCATCATGATCGAGGCGATGCGATTGCCCAAGAAGGTCATCGCGCCGCTCACCAGCCGCTTTAAGATCGTCGCCAATATGGACATCGCCGAGAAGCGCGCCCCGCAGGACGCACGCATCTCCGCGACGATCAACGGGAAGGACTTTGACTTCCGCGTGAACACGCTGCCCCTGATTTACGGGGAGAAGATCGTTATGCGTGTTCTGGATAAGGGCGGGATCAACGTCGGTCTTCAGAAGCTTGGCTTCCTCGACCACAACTACGAGAAGCTCGTCGAATTCGCGCAGCGGGCATATGGCATCGTGCTGGTCACCGGTCCGACGGGTTCGGGTAAGTCCACCACGCTTTATTCGCTCATCAACCAGACCAACGATGGCCTGAAAAACATCGTCACCATCGAAGACCCGGTGGAATACGAGTTGGAGAGCATCAACCAGTGCTCGGTGAACAACCGCGCCGGGATGACGTTTGCGGCGGGTCTGCGCGCCATGCTGCGTCAAGACCCCGACGTCATCATGATTGGTGAAATGCGTGACAACGAGACCGCGACCATTGCGATGGAAGCGGCTCTTACTGGTCACCTTGTCTTTAGCACGCTGCACACCAACGACGCCTGCAGCGCCCCCACCCGATTGGTGGATATGGAGGTGGAGCCGTTCCTGATTGCTTCCTCCATCGTCGGCGTTCTCGCGCAGCGATTGGTGAGAAAGATTTGTCCGAAATGCAAGGAGTCTTACACCGCCAGCCGCGAGAGTTTGATCCGCTACGGCTTCCCGGTCCCAGAGGATGTGGGGGCCGATACCCAGGGCGAGCTCACCCTTTTTAGAGGGGCGGGATGCGACCACTGTAAGGGCACCGGCTACAAGGGCCGGATGGGGATCCACGAACTTTTGGATGTCTCGGACGAAGTCCGTGACCTGATTTTGCGACGTGAACCTGCTCACATCATCAAGAACAAAGCCATGGAGCAAGGTATGAGGACGCTTCAAGACGACGCCGTGCAAAAAATTCTGATGGGCCTGACTGACGTGGATGAAGTCCTTCGCGTCATTTTCGCCTAAAGAAGACGACCCCCCCAACCAAACATTTTTCCTGGGAGAAAAAGAGAGACAAAAAATGTCAGCCGCGCCGAATATCAGCCCGATGCAAACCGCCGAACGCCTCTTAACTGTGGCCGGCGAAATCGCGGTGATGCCCCAGGTGGTGTACAAGATCGTAGAGACCCTGCGATCGGAAACGACCTCGGCGGCGGACCTCGAGCGGGAGATCAGCGTGGACCCCGGTTTCTCGGCCAAAGTCTTGCAGCAGGCCAACTCGGCCTACTACGCCCTCCCCCGACCGGTTCGGTCGGTTAAAGAGGCCGTCACCTTCTTGGGTTTCAAGCAGGTCCGGTTCATTGCCATGCAAGCGGGGGTCTTCGACTTCTTCGTCGGCAAGAATGACAAGGACTCGCTGCGGCGACGCCAGTGGTGGCGCCACGCGCTGGATACGGCCCAAGCCAACATCATTTTGGCCACGGGCAACAAGGCGGTGCAGCCGGATATTGCCTACACGGCGGGGCTCTTCCACAGCCTGGGCCGCACCCTCCTTTGCCGCAACAGCGCTCCCAAGTACGACAAGGTTGAGTTCCTGATGGAAAAGGGCGCCCCCGCTTGGCAAGCCGAGCAAGCCGTCTTTGGGTGCCACCACGGGCATGTCCTGATCGCGGCGGCGGCGGCCTGGCACTTCCCGGACGATCTCAGCCAGTGCCTGGACTACCTGGAGCCAGCCTTCCCCGGCGAGCCGGGAGCGGCCGCGCGAGCCAATCTGCACGTGGCGCACATGATTGCAACGTTCGTCCAGAAAGGCGCCGTGCCCAACATGACGTCCGAGATGATTTTCCCGTCATGGGTTTACGAGATCCTGGAAGTTCAACCAGAAAACATGAACGAACTGGTCATCACCACTCTACGAAAACTGATTGAAACGACCAAACATCAGTAAGAGCGTCGGTTTGGATCGGCTTTTTGAGGAATGAGGACACTATGAGCGACAACGGGTTTAGCTGGGACAAGATCATCGGTCAGAACGATGATCAATTGCCGGAATCTAAGGACAAGGATGCGGAACTCTCCGACATCCTTCGCCAGATTTCTGAGCGAGGCAAAACTCCGGATGCTCCGTCGGCGGACTCGGTAGAAGCTGAGCCCACGAGTGTGCCCGAGCCCACCCCGTTTGTTCCCGTTGCCGAAGTGTCACCCGAAGTCGAGGAAGTCGAGACCGCATCGCCGGTGCCGGACGAAGTCTCGCTCCTGGCCGAGCCGGTGAAGGTGGATAGCATTCCGCCGGTGCCCAAGGATCCCGAGCTGGAACCCGATCTTCCGCCGGTGCCGGATATCTTCGCTCAGAAGCTCGCCGAAAGCAAGGCGGCGGCCACAGATGAAGTCTTTGGCTACGCTCGCCCCTCGGCCCCCGAGGAAGAGAAGACCGAGATCCAGATTTTTGGTGCCGGAGCCGGCGAAAACGATGGACACACTCCGGCGTTCGTCCCCAAGGATGTCCGCGAGCCGGAAAAGGCGAAGGGCAAGTTCTATGTGGATGATGCCTTACAAGAGCAGGGCATTGTGCGCACGGGCGAGGACGTCAAGCCCGTGGGAGATATCCACATTGACGAGCTGCTGCGCATGGCCGTGGAACGTAAAGCCAGCGACATCCACCTAACCAGTGGCTTGCCGCCGATGGTGCGCATGGACGGCGAAGTCGTCCCGCTGCCCTACGAGATTTTGAACCCTCAGCAGACCCAGCGCCTCATTTATGAAGTGCTGACTGACGAGCAACTTGAGAAGTTCGAGAACACCCGCGAACTCGACTTTGGTTACTCCGTCAAAGGGCTGGCTCGATTCCGATTTAACGTCTACATGCAGCGGAGTGCCGTCGCCGGCGCCCTGCGTATGATCCCGAACCGCATTCCGTCGTTCGACGAACTGCGACTGCCTTCGGTCATCCGCGAGATTGCCAAGCGTCACAGCGGCATGATCCTGGTGACGGGGCCGACAGGTTCCGGGAAGTCCACCACCATAGCCTCGATGATTGATGATATCAACGAGACGCGGCAGGCGCACATTCTCACCATCGAGGACCCGATTGAGTACCTGCACAAGCACAAGAAGTGCATGGTCAACCAGCGGGAAATGCACTCGGACACGTATTCGTTCCACAACGCGTTGCGTGCGGTGCTCCGTGAAGACCCGGACATCATCCTGGTCGGCGAGCTTCGTGACCTCGAAACGATTGAAGCGGCGCTGACCCTGGCCGAAACGGGTCACCTCGTCTTTGGCACGCTGCACACCCGCAACGCCCCGGCGACGATTGACCGTGTCGTGGACGTGTTCCCGGCGGACCAGCAGGACCAGATTCGCGTGTTGCTCGCCAACACCATCGAAGGCATCATTTCCCAGCAGCTTCTGCCCAAGTTGGGTGGCGGACGCGTGGCCGCGCTCGAGATCATGACGGGTCTCCCCTCGGTGAAGAACCTGATCCGAGAAGGGAAGACGCACCAGATGTACAGCGTCATCGAAACGAGCAAGAACGTGGGCATGCGAACGATGGATGCCTCGCTGGCCGACTTGTTCCGCCAGGGATACGTCAGCTACGAAGAATGCCTGATGCGCGCGGTGGATAAGGAATCCTTCGCTCGCCTGGCCAAGGGCGCTGCTTAAGGCTCAGCCCGCTTGCACTCGGCTCACGGTGACGAAGTAGTTGTCACCGAGGGCCTTGCTCTTTCGAATGTAGAAGGCCGCGCCAGCAGTCCGCTTGGCGTAGTAGATATCGGCGTCATCCAGGTAAACCGTGCCTAAGCCGGGTACGAACACGTCACGCGGAGCGAGGGGCTTGCCCAGCGCCTCGTAAGTGATGTAGTACCGGTCGCCCACTGCGGGTTCCAACGCCATGACCTTCAAGATACCCACACCGGCGACCCCTGAGTCGGCCCTTCTGATTCTCAATCCGGCGGCGGGCAAGGGGGCCAAGGATGTTCCCTTGGTGGGCGAGCATATCCTGACCGTCGAGACCGATTACCCGGGCCACGCCACGGAGATTGCGGCAGCGGCGGTTCAGTCGGGTTGGCAGCGTATCATCGTAGGGGGCGGCGATGGCACCCTGAACGAAGTGGTGCAAAGCGTGGCGGGCACCGAGGTGACACTGGGGCTGTGGCCGGTGGGCACTGCTAACGATTACGCCCGAAGCGCGGGGCTACTGCGGGGCTTGACTTCGGCCCTGGACCTAGCGGCTTCGGGGCCTGCCACCGCCGTGGATTTAGCCCTGGTCAATGGCAAGCATTACTGCGTGAACCTGGGCGGACTAGGGTTTGACGCCGAAGTGGTGCGGCGGTACCACGCCGCGGGGCGGCTGACCCGAGCCCTGGGCACCAAAGGGCGTTATTGGAGCAGCATCGGCAAGACCTTTCTCAAGTTCCGGGGCCTCCGCGCCACGGTGACCTTTGATGACGAGCCGGCCGTCGTGATTCCCAAACTCATGCTCCTGGCTTTTGGCCCGGCGCAGCAGTACGGCGAAGGGATGCGGATGTGCCCGGACGCCGTGCTGAACGATGGTCTCCTGGATGCCGTATGGGCGGAGTCTTTGAACGCGATCGAGCTCTCGCAGCTCTTGCCGCTGGTTTACGATGCCAAGCACATTGGCCATCCGAAGGTGAAGTCGCGCACATTCCGCCGGATGCGCATTGACTGCGAACCGGCCGGGGCGTTCCACCTGGAAGGTGACCTCAAGGGTGAGAGCCCGCTGGATGTGGAAGTGGTGCCCGGGGCCTTACGGATGGTGCTCGGCCCGGGCGCGGCGGTTGTGCCAGCGCACGGGAGTTGATTTTCCGGGTTTGGATTGTTCAAATTGCCACGCAGGTGAACTGAGCAATGGGTTCGGGGCTAGCACTTCTCGGCGGGTTGATCACGCTCTACGCGACGATCAAGGTGATCATCGATGCGTACGAGTCCGAGGGGTTCCTCCACGCGGTGCTTTGCTTCTTTTGTGGGCTGTACGCAATGTACTGGCTTATCTTCCGATACGAGGATAACGACAAGATTGTCCTAATCATCTGCGCGATAGTGGGGATTGTCCTTTCGGTTGTCGGGCGGACCGCCAACCTCTAGAGCCCGCATCGAGCGTCGAAATGTCAGGTCCACGCTCAGCCATCGCTCTCGCCCCGAGAACGCGTTTGAAGCCATTCCTTGCGGAAAGGTAGACATTTTCGGCCAGGTTGGTTAAGATACGTAGCGGGAGTTATCCTGACTTATGGGAATGGCATTACTAGTCGTTGGTGGCTTGCTCTCGCTTTTTGCGACGATCAAGATTCTTATTCACGCGTTCAAATCGGCGGGCATTTTGCACGCCATCATTTGCTTCCTCTGCGGCCTGTACGCGATCTACTGGCTGTTCGCCAAGTACGACGAGTCTGACAAGAAGACGGTCATCATCTGCATGGTGGCAGGCATTGTCCTCTCCGTGATTGGCAACGGCATGACCGCCGCTACCATGGTTCAGGCGGCGGGCTAAGCTCTCTAGCGCCTCAAGAAAAAACTCCTCCCGGCACTGGCCGGGAGGAGTTTTTTTTTTGCACTTCAACCCGCTGAATCTTACGCGTTCGGGCGGGTGCCCGGTTTGGTCACCGCAATGGCATTCAGCCACTCCGGAACCTCATCGGCCGCCCAGGTCTGAGCTTCCACCTTGTAGGCCGCGGTCCACTCCACGCCCAGGTCGGTGTTCGGGGCGCTCCGGTCAATCAGGACACTGGCCGCGACCACATTGCCTCCGGCCGCCTGCACGCACTGGATGGTTTCGCGCACGCTCAGCCCGGTGGTCAGCACATCGTCCACCACCAGAACTCGGGCACCTGCCGCCACGGTTGCGCCGCGCCGGATCGTCTTGATGCCGTTCTCACTTTCGATGTAAAGCGATTTCACGCCCAGCAACCGCGCCACTTCGAAGGCGATGATGATGCCGCCCGTGGTCGGGCCGGCCACCACGTCAATCTGCGCGTCGCGGTACGTTTCCGCAATGCGGGTGCAGAGGGCGGAGAGCACATCCGGCTGCTCCAGCACTCGGAACTTCTCAAAGTAAACGTCGCTGTGGCGGCCGCTGGTGAGGACGAAGTGACCGCGCAGGATCGCCCCGCGATCCTCGAGCAGCCTCCCCAAATCCACGGTGGATTCAGCCATGGACGGTAAAGGGCTCCATCTCGCGGACGAACTGGTTGTTCTCGTCCACCAGAATCATGGTGGGTGTCACCGGTTCGTCCGTCAGGCAAAACGCCGCGATGACCAGCCGGTCCCCCGCCTTAAAGTGGTGGGCCGCCCCGCCATTCAGGCCGACCACGCCGCGCGGCCCGCCGAAGGCATAGGTGGTGATGCGGGAGGTGTGATCCACCGCCCACACGTGCACGAGTTCGCCATCCACGATGCCGATGCGCTTCATCAGCTCGTGGTCGATTTCGATACTGCCCACGTAGTCGGGGTTGGCGTAACTCACCCGCGCGTGGTGAATCTTAGCCTTGAGGTATTGGTTCAGGCGCATCGCTTTCCTCGGACTGCTCCTCATTTTGGACGACGCTCTTGTCGTCACCCGTGGGCTCATCCCGCAATGGTCCGGGTGTGCGCCGGGACCGGCTGCGCGCCGCCCAGAATCCACCGAGCGTCATAACACCGACTCCGAGCCACACAAAGATGGTGAGAGGCTTGTAGAAGACCTCAACCGGGTAGGCCGGCTGCACAAAGAAGAGCGTGACCGTGGCGGACTTGGTGGCGGCATCAATGCGGTCCAGTCGGACCTCAAAGGAGTCTCCCACTCGGCCATTGGTGTACTGCGGGCCATCCTTCGTGATCTGCAGCATGGATTCAAATTCGCCGTCGCCCATGCTTACGGAATCGTAAGTGAAGCGGGCAAAGAAGCGTGCCCCCGCCGTGCCGAGTTGCCCTTCGGTGCGCATGCCCTCGTATTGCAGGGTCATGTCCTTAAAAGCGCGCATCTCGCCAACGGCAAAGGTCGTCTCGCCCGAGGCATCGAACGCCATCGGGTAGGCGATCACGATCATGTCCCAGAGCGGGTGGCGCTGGATGTGCGGCCACATCACGGGGTTCGGCTCTTCCTCACCGGGGGTGAAGTAGAGGCCCGGGTGTGCTAAGAATTCCTCGCCCCGCCCCATCACCATCATGTGCAGTTCGTTGTGCCGGTCGGTGAACTTGTACGCCCGGTCCATGTAGGCGAAGGTGTAGCCCAGCGCCGTCCCCGGGTAATCGGGGTGAACCAGAACCTCAGTCTTCTGCTCAAATCCGCGAGAGAAGATCAACCCGAACAGCGTGAGGGCGAAGCCGACGTGGGTGACCAAGCCGCCGATGGACGGCCGAGCCGTGCGCCAAAGCTGAGCGATGCGGGTGAGATTGGAGACCGTAGCAAAGACACACAGCCAGCTGAGGAACAGCACCCACGGCAGGCGCGGGAGCTTGGCCCCCCAGGGGGTGTCAACGCCTTCGGCGACCATGGGTAGCCACACGGCTTCCGTGCGCAGACCAAGCAGAAGCACGCCCGTGATGAATACGGAAAGCGCCAGGGCCTGATTCACGCGCAGCAGCGTGGCCTTGAGTGTGCTGCCCCGCCAGGTGACGAAGGGGAAGATCCCCAACGCCAGCATGAAGGGCGGGAAAAACCAGCTGAGAATGTTGTGGTAGAGCTTTTCTTCCACCATCTTGGGGGCTTGCCCGGCCAGGCTCTGGATGAGCGGCACGCTCATACCCACCCCGGCAATGACGCCAAAGGCCAGCAGAATCCAAATGCTCGTTCCGTAGCCCGTGGTGCGGTTCAGCACGTGCTCGGGTTCGGCGGCGCGGGGTTCGGGTAGCCAGTCCTTGGCGGTGCGCATGCGAGCGAAAACCAGGCCAAAGAAGCCGAAGATGACGACGCCCCCGATGCCGGTGAGAATCCACAGAGCGCTCCGGTCCATCTGCGCAAAGCTATGGACGCTCTGGTCGCCGAGGAACCCGGACCGAGTGAGGAAGGTGCCGAAGCAGAAGGCCATGAGCGGCACCGCGGCCAGCACCGCATTGCCGATGTGCCAGCGGCGACGCGCCTGCTGCACAAAGATGCCATGAAGAAAGGCGACGGCCGCCACCCAGGGCACGAAGGAGGTGTTCTCCACCGGGTCCCACATCCAGAACCCACCCCAGTTGAGCATCTCGTACGCCCAGAACCCGCCCATGCATAGGCCAAGGCCGAGCAGGGTGGCCGAGATGATGGCCCACGGGCGAATGGGGACGATGTAGTCCTCCAGGTTCTTGCGCATCAGCGCCGCCGTGGACCACGCAAACAAAGCCAGGAGGGAGCCGAAGCCTAGGAAGATGGTGGGAGGATGGATGACCATCCAGTAGTTGAGCAGAGCGGGCGAGAGCCCGTTGCCATCGGGCGGCGTGCGCAGTTGCCCCAAGATCGGATCAATGAGGCGGAACGGAGACTCGAAAGTGAGGATGCCCGCCAATCCCATGAGGAAGGCACTGGCAACCCCGAGATAGCCGCGCTCATCCGCGCCGGTCTTGCGGCGCGCCAGAAGCACGAAGAGCGCAGAAGTCACCGCCCAAAGGAGGAAGGAGCCTTCTTGCCCCGCCCATGCAGCGGAAATGCGATACCAGGGTTCAAGTCCGGCTTGGCTGTGGGCAAAGACGTAGCGATAGTGGAACTGCCCCGTGCTGGTGAGGGTCAGGAGAATCGCAAACGTTGCAAAAACGCTATAGGCACCGATATTGAATCCGATGCGTGAGACGCGGAGACGGTTGGTGATGGAGCCAATGACGGCCGTCAGGAAACTGGCCAGCGCCAAAAAGAGGAGGATGCGACCGGCGTCGCCCGCCAGCATCGACCACTGTGCCGGAGCGGGCCAATCCTGGGGCGCGATATCCGTGTTCACTTCTGGGCTACCTTTGGTCCGTCGCCCTCATAGCGAGACGGGCACTTGAGGAGCAGGTCGCGGGCTTCGAACTCAGTCTTGCCCATGCCGCCAATGGCCACCGCACGGTCGGCGGTGCGGAGGTTGGCCGGAGCGGGGCCTTTGTAAACCACCGGTACGGTCTTGCCGAGGTCATCCTTGAGGATGAAGCGCGTCGTGGAGCCGTTCATCACACTGGTCTGGATCGTTCCCGGAACAATCTCCCCGGCCAGGTGCAAGTTGTTGCCCTTCATGGATTGGGCTTGTTCCACCGTCACGTAGGGACTTGCCTGGGTGAGAAACATCGTCATGACCACCCCCAGAGCGACCACGGAGCCACCGATGAGAGCAATGACGCCGATCTTCCGCTTCGTAGCTACACCTTTCATCGCCTTAACGTGAGTGTACGCAATTTGTGGCCCAAATCCCGCCTGGCCCGGGGCCCTTGGGCGGGAACGAAACCACTTCGGCACGGGTTTTGCCATAATGGAAAGACAAGTTATGCGACGCTACGGACTGTTGGCAACCGTGGGGGCCCTGGGGCTCCTTTACGCGGTGGGACATTCGCAACCGGCCACCCCGGAGCAACGCGGCAAGCTGCCCCTTGATGAGCGCAAGTACGGCACGCTCAATCTTTCCACCCGTTTGGGTTCCTTCCGGGCCATCAACTGCGAAGGCCGCATGGAATTCACTTTCACCGGCACCGTGCTGATTTCGCGGATGGAAGGGGATGTGCAGGTGACGGGCAACGTCCGCAAGGAATACGAATTTGGCGACCGTAAGGTTTATTACGGAACGGGGCGCGTGGTGGCCAGCGGCAAGTGGCGCGCCATCCAGTGGTTTGGCAAGGATATGCGAGCCGTGTTTTACGGGGCCGGTTTGGTCCGCGTGAACGGCGAATTTGATAGCAATCAAGACACCGGCCTCTTCTGGTACGACGACAGAGATCTGGCGCTGCCCTGGCCAGCCGCGAGCAGCCGCGACGTCATTGTTCCGGAACCGTTTGTAAACCAACGCATTCAGCCGAAGATCAAGTCGTCCGGCGGCTAGTCTTGCTCACCCGGTCGTTCTGCCACCTGCCTCGCGTCGGTCCTTCTACCGAAGCCGATCTGTGGCGGCAGGGCTGCACTTCGTGGGATGCCTTCTTGGCCGACCCCAAGGGTTTTAATCTGCGCGGTTGCGACCCGGTAGAAGCCGAGGACCTCATCCTGGCCAGTCAAGAAGCCCTAGATGCGGGCGACTCTCGGTTCTTCGCGCGGCACTTCTCCAAAGAGATTTGGCGGACGTGGCCGACCTTTGCCGACCAGACCGTGTACCTCGATATCGAGACCGATGGGGGCCAATCCGGTTCGTCCATCACCATCATCGGCCTTTACGATGACGTAGGCTTCCGGGGGCTCGTGAAAGGGAAGGACCTGCATGAGTTTCCCGACCTGATGGAACAGTACGGGATGATCGTTACGTTCTTCGGGACGGGATTCGATATCCCGATGCTGAAGCGGGGCTTCCCTCAGGTGCCGTTCGATCAGATCCACCTGGACCTTTGCATGGCGTTCAAGCGGCTCGGCATCCGGGGCGGGCTGAAGAAGATTGAAAAGCGGTTCGGCCTCGAACGAGGCGATGACACCGACGGCCTGGATGGACGCGACGCCATCCGGCTTTGGTACGCCGCCCAACGCGGGCGAGAGGATGCGCTGGAGACTTTGCTCGCCTATAACCGCGAGGACGTGGCCAACCTGAAGACTCTTGCCGCCATTGCGTATCGCAAGTTGGAGAACGAGCTACTCGGGCCGCTGGGCCAGCTGTCCGGCAATCTCTTTGATCCGTCCCAGCGCGATCTCTAATCCCGCATCGTCCACATCGCGGTGGGTGACGAACCGCAACCGATGCGACCCGAAGGGCACACAACCCACGCCCACTTGCGCGAGGGCATCCATCCAGTCGTTGGCCGGGGTGACGGTGTCCACCAGCACGATATTGGTGGTCGGCGTGAGGGGAGACAAACCAGGCGTGCCGATGAGCGCTTCGGCCAGTTTGCGGGCGCGGCGATGATCTTCTTTCAATTGATCGCGGTCATCCAGGGCCACCAGGGCCGCCGCCGCGAGGAGACCGCTCTGCCGCATGCCTCCGCCCAGTCGCTTGCGGACGTAGCGGGCTTCATCAATGAAGTCGGCACTGCCCAGCAGCGCGGAACCCACCGGCGCCCCCAGCCCCTTGCTGAAGCACACCGACACCGAATCGAACATCTGGGTGAGGGCCGCCGGGTGAAGGTCGAGCGCCACCGCCGCATTCCACACGCGGGCCCCGTCGAGGTGGCATACCGCGCCGGCCGCTCGGACTTGGTCGGCATGGGCCTGCAGGATGTCCGGGGGAATCACCGCGCCGCCGTGGCGATTGTGGGTGTTTTCCACCGCCACAAACCGGACGCCGGGGGTGTGGTGGGTGCGCTGCCACAGCTTTCCGGCCACCACGGCCGGGTCAGGGATCCCGCCTTGGCTCGGATAGCTGAGGGTGACGACACCGGCCAGGGCGCCGGGGGCACCGGCTTCGTAATACACCATGTGCGCTTCTTCTTCAAAGAGCGCCGCATCCCCGGGGCGGGTATGTACCATCAGGGCAATTTGGTTGCTCATGGTGCCACTGGGGACATACATTGCCGATGGGAAACCTAAGAGTTCGGCCACCGAATCTTCAAGCTTTCTTACGGTGGGCTCATCGCCCAGCACATCATCACCCAGGGGGGCACTGGCCATCGCGGCGTACATGGCCGGGGTCGGCCGGGTAACGGTGTCGCTGCGGAGGTCAATCATGGGCTAGCCCGCGTGGGTATTGGCAAAGGCCAGGGCGCGTGCCCGGATGTCCGTCCAGGCCTCAAGCGAGAACGCGTGGTACTCGCGCGGATATTCAATGATTTCGCTCGAAACACCGTTCGCCTGCAGCGCCTCATGCAATTGTCGGGCTTGGTCTACGGGGACGATCTCGTCCTCTTGGCCGTGCAGATTGAGCACGGGGGCCAATCCCGCCCGCACGTGGGAAATGGGGCTGGCCGCCGCCCAGCGTTCGGGGGATTCGTGGTGCGACCCGCCCATAAACTGCTCCAAGAAGCTCAGGGAAATGTCGTAATGGGTGTCGTCGGGATTGCGGAGGTCGGTAATGCCACAGACGTTGATCGTCGCCCGGGGCCGGGCGAATTCTTCGCCATTCAGGGCCGGAGCCAACGAGGCCATAAGTGAGAGGTGTCCGCCGGCGCTATGCCCAAACGTGGCGATGTGACCGGGCTTGGCACCGAGTGCCTCGGACTGCGATTCGAGATGACGGAAGAACGCTTGCAGGTCTTCGATCGCCGCCGGATAGGGATACAACGGGGCCAGCCGATACTCCAGCGCGGCCGACGCCCAACCGTTCTCCGCCCAGAATTCGGCCTCGGCGGCCATCATCGTGCGGTCGCCGCTAATCCAGCCGCCGCCGTGGATGAGCACGACCACCGGGAACGGGCCAGTACCTTCCGGAGTCACCCACTCAAACGCCAACGGGCCGCCGGGGGAAGAATAGGTGAACGTGGAGTGACGCGCCATGCCAGGTTCATTCTAGCGTGTTAGGCAAAGAAAAACACCCTTGGCCTACGGGAGGCCAAGGGTGTGTCTGCGTGAAGGGAAGTCGAAGCTTAGTTCTTCTTCAGCTCGTCAACCGACTTGATCTTGAGGGCGATCACAACCATGCCCAGATCAATCGTTTGCGTGCCGTCAATGCTCGACTTGGTCGCAATGCCGTTGGTCATGTTCACCAAGATGGTGCCCACGGTGTTGCTTTCCAGCGTGCCTTCGCCCGCCATCGGGGAGGAGATGGGCACGGAGCCGACCGTCGTCGACGTGATCTTGGCGTGCTCCACGCCATCAATCATTTCGAAGCCTTCGACCTTGTATTCCACGGGGAGCGTCTTGTCGGAAGTGACCATCCCGCCGCTTTGCTCGTTCAGCACCTTGCCGATGTTGAGTTCGCTCTTCCAGGTTTGGCCAACGGCGAGGGGGCCTTGCGGCAGCTTGGTGCCACTGATGCCGAGGTCCACCATGGTCTGACCGAGGCCACCAATGGCCATCATGGTCATCGGGTCGCTGGTATCGCCACCCACCACGCGGATGTTGCGCACGGTCGCCAGTTCGTTCACTTCGCCGGCCACCACAACCTGTTCCATCACCTTGCCCGTGGAGTTCGGGTCCATACCCGGCATAGCTTCGCCGGTGGATTCCGTCTTCACGTTGCGGGTGTGCCATTCAAACTTGGTCCAGCCATCCACGGTGTCTTTGATCTTCAACACGCGGGTGGAAGTCACCTTCGTTTCGTTGGTCTGCTCCATCATGCCCGAGATGGCCATGCTGGTTTCGCTGACGCTGTTGTAGGCGTATTCGGTGTTCGCCGTCGGTCGGAATCGAAGGGTTCGATCCTGCGCGATGAAACCCGCGCTCGCCACCGTCACGGCCATAACCGCCGCCAACCACATTCCCGTTCTTGCTCGCATTTGCACTAGCTCCGTTCACGCAGTATATCTGCGTTCAATAGGTGAACGTACACAGGTCCGAAACAGATTCGCCGCCTGGGACCCATGGGCCGCAATTGGCCCTTCATAAGTCATGGGATCCAACCAATAGTAAATACTAGGTTTGGGCTGGTCACCAGCCCAAAGGGGAGAAATTTGAATCAGGTTACGAAGCTAGACATACATTTGTTTGGCCGTGTCCACATTACGGAGGAGGGTCGTAAGATCACCTCGTTTCCAACGGCCAAATGCCGTTCTTTGCTCGCATTCTTGGCATTGCACCCGGGTTCAGGCCATCCGCGCGAACTCCTGGGTGAGTTCCTTTGGCCCGAAGCCAGTGAGGACGTGGCCCGTACCCGCCTGAACGTCACACTGCACCTGCTGAAGAAGCACCTGGAAGGCGAGAACTCCAGCCTCACCGATCACATTGAATCGGACCGGGAAGGAATTCGGCTGAATCCGGCCGGAATTCGGATTGACTTTGCCGAGTTCATCGAAGCCAGCCTGCGGGCCGAGCGAACCACCGATGAGGAAGAACGCCGAGCGGCCTGGCAGCAGATTTCGTTGCTCTACACCGGCCCTCTCGCCACCGGGCTGAGCGAACCCTTCCTGGAGCCGTGGCGGGTAAGCGCCCGCCAAACTTATGTGGAAGCGGTGCTGAACCTAGCCACCGAAGCGCGGCAGCAGCATGGGCTAAATACCGCCCTCAAGTTTTTCCACCAGGCCTTGCGCGTGGAGGGGGCGAACGCGGAAATTTATTCGGCGATGACAAATTGGTTCGCTCAATCCAGCCCGACGGAGGACGACGCCCGTACCTCGGTGGATGCGATTGCCAAGAGCCTCCGCAAGGCGATTCTGCGCACCGGTTTGCCGGGGGTCTTCCCGGAGCGGGCGATTTGTTCCGTACTGGATGCGGGCAATGTCGCGCCCAACATCCTCGGCGAGGTTTGTGCCCACGAAGAAGCGCTGCACATGAAAGGGCAGCCCCGGGCGGCATTTGCCAGCCCCCGCGTGGCCATTGCCGTTGCCCGCAAGTTGCAGGAGATGGTGCCGGACGCCCAGAGCGTGGTGCGCACCCGTGAGGTCACGCTTGCCGATCTTCCGGAGTGGCCAACGCCCGAGTTGGAGGGCTTGCCGAGCCGAGCCATTCTTGTAGACGAAGTCTCGGCCATGCTCCTGGCGACCGAAGAATCCAAAGCGCAACTCAAGCGGGTCTCGGACGAGTTCTTCGCCGTGGCATAGCCCCTTTTCGCACGAGCCACGAAAGGAAAACCCCCAGTGCTGGAAATCAGCGCCGGGGGTTTTCGTTTGGAGGAACCGACTCAGCTCTTGCGATTGCGGCGACGTCGCGCTGCAAGCAGGAGACCTGCACCCAGGGCTGCCATGGTGCCGGGCTCTGGCACGGACTGAAGGTAGCCCATGCTCACGCCAGTGTCAATAAAGCCGGAATTGTTCCAGGCATTGCCGTCCCAGGCGAGACGTGAGATGCCCCCAATGCTATGCCGGGAAACGAACATTTCCTGACCATCCGGACTGAACGCAATGCCAATCGCTCCCGGTACCGAGGCCACCAAAGTGCTGCTTACAGGCACAAAATTGGCGTCCACGTCCAAGCGATACACCTGGCCATTGTTGAAGGAGGTCACGAAGAGTGAACCATTCTTCCAGGCCATCTGGTGCATGGCATTGGAGCCGGAAACCGTGAAATCAATGAAGCTACCAAAGCTGTTGGCGGCCAAATTCGTGACACGAATCGAGTTGCCGATGCCCGTTTCGTAGAGCTTGTTCCCGTCCGGCGAAATCCACGCGTCACGGCGGGGACCACTTGTGGTTTTGCCGATCTTGGCGAATCCGCTGCCACTATCGCGGTAACGAATGGTGCCATCGTTTGCCGTGGTGACGAACATGTCGCCATTGGGCGCGAATCCCAGGCCGTGGAAGCCTTGCTCAGAAGCTTGAGATTGCGTGGCCACCGTGGAGAGGTTCGTCAAACTGGTGCCATCCCAGTCCGCACTCTGCACCGATCCGAGGCCCAAGGTGTTTCCGTGGCGGTTACCGATGAAGAGCGTACCGCTCTTGTAGGCAAGCCCAGCGGGGTCGTGGAGGGAAGCAGCCGGTAAGCCCGCACCAAGAGTGGCGGCGCTTCCGGTGCCCGTGAATCCGTACTGCCGAACGCCTCCATAGGCCGCCGTGTTGCCACCATTTGAGCCCGCGGAGGTATCTGCGGCGAAGAGAGTAAAGGGGGCCGCGAATGCCGCGCCCGCGCTCAGGAGTCCTGCGGCAACAAGGAGTCCGCGTAAAGACTTGATCATATTGTCCTCTTTTTGTATAAGTCAGACATTCCCAATCGGAATGCCAACAAGTCTCAAGGATACCTAACGGAGGATAGAGGTCAAGCCAATTCCCGCAGTTCTGCGAGGGTGTGAACGACGTTCACAGATAGGGAAAGGGATTTGGCCCGGGCGGAGGGACTCGAACCCCCGACACCCAGTTCCGAAGACTGGTGCTCTATCCACTGAGCTACGCCCGGCCGAAACGAAAATGTACCCGAGGCTTACGATTCTTCCGGTACGACGGAGGCAATTCGGGCCAGTTGGCGGCTGATGGATGCGCCCCGCTTCGGGTCCATCTCACTCATCAGCGCGGCCACCTTTTCCACTTCCATCTTGCTCAATACCAGCGCGAGTTCGTCGTCCTTAAAGGTCGCGGTTACGGCCTGCAGGTCCTCTGTGGGCAGGGCATTCCAAACCTTCGCCAGCTTCTTGGCGCCTAGTTCGGGGTCCAGCACGGGTTCGGGTTCTTCCGGCACTTCCTCAGGCTTCTTGGCCACCGGGGGCGGGGTCGGCTCAATCGGCTCGGCCTCGGTTTCAATCTTGAGTTCCGCATCAGGCGCGTAGAGGTCGGTGCCCTCGCCATAGAGGTTGGCGGCCAGCTTCGCCTTTGGCGTGATGCCCGGAATCTTGATGACCCCCATAAATGCGGCTCCGGCGACCCCACCGATGAGGAGCACGGGAACGAGAATGACAACGGCTTTCTTCATGGCTTTATCCGTTCTGCCAGCGGTTCATGATCCGGCTGACGTAGTTCTGGGTTTCGCGGTAGGGCGGGATTCCGCCGTGGCGGCGCACCGCTCCTGGCCCCGCGTTATAGGCCGCCAGGGCCAAGCGGGGGTTTCCGTCAAATTCGCGCATCATCTGGGCGAGGTACTTGGCCCCGCCGTTGAGGTTTTGCATCGGGTCCATGGGGTTCGTCACGCCCAGCGATCGAGCGGTCGCGGGCATCAATTGCGTTAAGCCTTGCGCACCCACGGGCGAAACGGCCTGGGGGTTGAAGCTGCTTTCTTGCTCGACCAGGGCGGTGAGCAAGCCCACGTCCACGCCGTGTTGGGCCGCAGCGGCGGCGATCTCCGTCGCGAAACGGTTCCCCGAAACCACCTGACTTCCCGGCTGACCAATCGCGCCCGAAAGCGACACGCCGGATGACATCGGATTGAAAGGAGCAAAGCCCATCGGGTCGGCACCGGCCGGAGTTAAGGATCCCGCCATCCCGCCAGGGCGGCTGGTTTGCAATGCCACGAGGTCGTCGAATTGGCTCGCCATTCCGGTGGCTGCGGGTCGAAATCTCTCCACCCGTGCCTTCAGTTCTTCCATCCGTTGTTGGGCGCGCTCGGCCCCCATCGGTTGCAGTCTCATGCCCATCTCCTTTGCGTGGCCCATTCATCCAGGGCCAGATTTTCAAGTCGGTCTTCTTCGGCCAGCCATTCGCTGTAGCGCTTCTCGCGTAATCGCTCGATGGCCTCGGCATCTTGTCGCGCTTGCAGGTAAGCCCGCTGCGCTTCCTCTTCTTCCATCACCAAGATGGAGATCACTGTCTCCTGGGAGCTCACGTCGTCGGTCAGGCGCAGGATCATGGCATCCTGGCTAAATCGGTCCGAAATGGTTTGAGCAGGGAAGCTGGCCAGCACCCGAATGCGCTGCTGAATCTCGTCACGCTCGGCCTCGGCTTGCACGCGGCGGGCGATCGCTTCAAGGTAGGCGCGTTTGGCCTCCTCGCGGGCGCGGTCTCGCACCTTGCGCACCGTTTCCAGCCGGAATTTGAACTTAGCCATTGGCGAGCATCTCCATCATTTGGTAGCTCTGGGTGGGCTCGGTCCACTCCTTCTTGTCTTGCTTCAAGAAGGCGTTGATGCGCGGCCACTGCTGCACGGCCAAGTCGGCGGCGGGGTTTTGCCCCTCCTTGAAAGCCCCAATGTTGATGAGGTCCTCGATTTCCAGGTAGTCCGACATCCGCTGGCGGAGAGTTTGGGCGGCGCTGACGTGCGCCGGGTTGGTCACCATCGGTTGTACACGGCTCAGGCTCTGGGCGATGTCAATCGGCGGGTAGTGCGCGCGGCTGGTCAGGCGTCGGCTCAGCACGATGTGCCCGTCCAAGATCGATCGCGCGGCATCGGCAATCGGTTCGTTGGTGTCGTCGCCGTCTACCAGCACGGTGTAAATCGCGGTGATCGCGCCCTTGTCACTGCACCCGGCGCGCTCCATCAGGCGCGGAAGCAGGGCAAACACGCTGGGGGTGTAACCCTTGGTGCTAGGCGGCTCGCCCACGGCCAGGCCAATCTCGCGCTGCGCCATCGCAAAGCGGGTGACCGAGTCCATCATCAGCAGGACGTTCTTGCCCTGGTCGCGGAAGGCCTCGGCAATTGCAGTAGCGGTGAGGGCGGCCTTCAGGCGGAGGAGAGCCGGCTCGTCGCTGGTGGCGCACACCACCACGCTTTTGGCCATGCCTTCCGGTCCCAAATCGTTCTCCATGAACTCGCGGACCTCGCGTCCACGTTCACCCACCAGGGCGATCACGTTCACGTCGGCGCTCCCTTTCCGGGCGATCATGCCGAGAAGGGTGCTCTTACCGACCCCGGAACCGGCGAAGATCCCGACCCGCTGGCCCACGCCCATGGTCAAGAAGCCGTCAATCGCGCGAACCCCGGTGCCGAACGGTTCTTCAATCATCTTCCGCTGCAAGGCATTGGGCGGGGTCGCCACGTTGGGATAAGTGGGGAGGTGCCCCAGCGGGCCCTTACCGTCCATCGGCCGGCCGAGCGCATCCACCACGCGGCCCAACATCGCGTCACCCACGGGCACACGCAAACATCCATCGGTCGGGCGCACCGCGCTACCCGGGCCGATACCGTGCAGATCGCCCAGCGGCATCATGAGCACGCGGTCGCCACGGAATCCCACCACTTCACAGGGCACGCTTTCACCGCCCGGAGTGTCCACGGTGCAAACATCGCCGACGTGCGCCATGGGTCCACGCGACTCGATGATCAGACCGACCACCTGCTCCACACGCCCCTGCAACTGGTGGCGCGGTGTGCGCTCAAGGGCGCGCTTCAAACTATCGAATTGGGGGGCGATCACGCCGCATCCTCCAGGTGATTCTCAATGCGCTCGAGATAGCCTTCGACGGTGGCGTCAATGATTCCCGCTTGGGTTTCAAGACGGCAGCCAGCCTCAACGCTGCGGTTGGGGCGCACGACCAAGCCTTGAATAGAGCCGGTCGCCTGGAGAAGATCGGTGATGCGGGCTTCAACAAGGCCCATGTCCATCGGGTTCACATGGAGCTGGACTTCGGTGCCCCCAATCACTTCGCTCAGGGCGCGGCGAACGATGGCCAGAATGCTGTCGCGGCTCATCGAAAGCTCTTCGGCCAGGGCTTCGCGGGCAATGTGCGTCACCGAATCGGTCAATTGCGCCTCGGCCGTCTCGGCCCAGTGCTTGACGGCCACTTCGGCCTCGCGCACGATGCGCTCTAAAGCGTTTCGTGTGGTCTCAAACTCGTGAGCCAGCTGGGCGCTGTGCTCCTCGCGGGCTTCCACGCGGCCCTTGGCGTAACCATCTCGGTACCCGGCCTGTTGGCCGTCGCCGAAACCCACCATGTAGCCTTCGCTCTTGCCTTGCTCGCGGGCTTCTTCCCGCAGCTCGGCAAGTTCGGTTCGCGCCCGACCGCTGACCCGCCGAATGAGGTCATCCTTGGCAATCGGCGGCAACTTGTCAATCTGATCCACGAAGGCGCTCGTCGCCACCGTGCCTCGAATGATGTTCCTAGACAAGGACGTCGTCCTCGCCGCGTCCAATCTGCAGTTCGCCGCTTTCTTCTAGACGTCGGATGGCCGCCACGATCTTCTTCTGGGCCTCTTCCACGTTCTTCATCTTCACGGGGCCCATGAATTCCATCTCTTCCTTCAGCTGGTTCACGGCACGTTCGGACATGTTCTTGTAGACCTTTTCGCGCACTTCTTGGCCCACGGCCTTGAGAGCAGTCGCCAGGTCCTTGCCTTCCACCTCGCGGAGGATGGACTGCACGGCGCGGTCGTCCAGTTGCACGATGTCTTCGAAGGTGAACATCATGTTGCGGACTTCTTCCGCCAGTTCCGGATTCGATTCGGTGAGCTGCTCGAGAATGAGCTTTTCGGTGGCTCGGTCCACGCGGCCAAGCAGGTCCACCAACGCCTTCGGGCCACCGGCTTTGCTCAGCTCGGTGCTGATGACGTTCGAAACCTTCTTCTCCAGTTGCTTTTCCACTTGGCGGATGACTTCCGGCGGGGTTTGGTCCATCAACGCAATCCGGGCGGCAACATCGGCGCGGAGCTCTTGCGGCAAGCGGGAAAGAATCGGTGCGCTCTGGCCAATCGGCATGTACGCCATGATCAGCGCGATCGTCTGCGGGTGCTCGTCCTGAATAAAGCCGAGCAGCTGTTGCGGGTCCGCCTTCTTGAGAAACTCGAAGGGAATGACCTGCATGGCGCTAACCACGTTGCTCATCATCGCGTCGGCAGCTTCCTCACCAAAGGCTTGAATGAGGGCCTTGCGAGCGTTCTCCACGCCCCCTTCCGCAATAAAGTCTTGGGCCTGGGCGACTTCGTGGAACTCGTCCACCACCTTTTGGCGGGTTTCCGGTCCGACCTTTTCAAGGCGGGCCATCTCCAGCGAGACCTGCTCAATCTGCTCCTGCGAGAGGTGCTTCAGCACGTCGCCCGAGAGCTTGGGGCCAAGGACGGCGAGGATGATGGCGGCCTTGCGTCGGCTGGAAAGATCCGGATTTGAGCCTTTCTTTACGGCACTCATGATTGTCTCCTCAAGTTCTCCTTAGCGGTCTTCCGAAATCCATGACTTCAGCAACATGGCCACCGTTTCCGGTCGCTGGCGGGCGAGTTTCTTGATCTGCTCGAGCGGGAGGTCAAGGCGCTTCTTGATGCCTTCGACGTCCACGTTGTCCCCATCGGGGTCCAGGCCAAGGGCTTGCATGACTTCGGTCATGGTTTGCGCCTTGTCAATCAGCGCGGCTTGTTCGGCCGTGGCGGTGGACTTCAACATCGCTTTGTCATCCGCCGAGAGCAGTTCGGCCTGCTGAGCGCGGGCGAGTTCCAAGATCTTTTGATTCGGGCCACTTCCCATCAGGGCGCTGGCTCCGCCGCCTTCCACGACCCTCAGGGCCGCGCGGTGGTCCATCTGCACCATGCGGGCCGTGCTCTCATCCAGGGCGAGCAAGCCCTCGGCGGGGATGTAGTTCGTCACCGGCTTGGGGGCGGCCTTGCCAATCGCCTTGGTGAGCATGAAGCCCACGGCGAGCAGGGCGGCAATCGGAAGGAAAGACACCACTTGCTGCATCGTCGCGCTGGACTTGGCGGTGGCGGCGGCCTTCTTCTGCTCCTCGGCGGTCGAGGTATCGAACTTGGTGGCCGTCACGGTCGCCTTGGTCTCTTCGGTGTTGGTGATGCCACTGGCGGCATCGTAGGCCAGGCCGGTAAAGCCCGCAACGGCCTGCTGCACGGCCTTGACGTCTTCCACCTTTTCGGCGTCCACCAGCACGGTCACGGTTTGGCTCTTCACCGAACCCTGGGCGCGCTTGATGGTCTTGTTAATCTGCGTTTGCGGCACCACGGCGTAGGTGCTTTGCATTTCGTAGCCGTTGTCGCTGCTCCCCGCATTGTTCGTGGCGCCCGCGATGTTGGAGTCGATCCCGGCCGGTCCACCGGCGTTGGGATTCGCCCCATCCAGCTTTTCGGTTACCTTCTCTTGCACCACGCCTTCGTCCACCTTGGTTTGGTTGCTCTGCTCGGTCACCTCGTCCATGTCGAGCTCGACATTGATGTGAGCCTGGGTGTTGCCCGGGCCAAAGGCGCGGTCAAGAATGGCTTGCAAGTCGCGTTGGCGGATCAGGCTTTCTTCGCGCTCCGCTTCTCGCTTGCGGCTGGCGCTGGTGCCTCCCGATTCCTCGGTGCCATCAAACAGCAATCGGCCGAGAGTGTCAGTGACGGTGATGTTCTCGCGCTTGAGGTTCGGCACGGAGTTCTGCAAGAGCAACGCAATCGCGCGGCCCATTTCTGGGGAAACCATCGCGTCCGAAGACGTGCCCAGGATCACGGCGGCACTAGAATCGGCATTGCGGTCCAGCACGCGGCTGCTCTGGCCAATGTTGAGGCGCACGGTGGCGGAAGAGATGCCTTCCATGCTTTGAATGGACTGCGCCAATTCGCCTTCGCGGGCGGCGACCAGCCGGGCCTTTTCTTGCGCCGGGGTCGTCATGGCGTTCATGCCTTCAATGAGTTCAAAACCTTGTTGCCCGGAGCGGGGAAGGGCACCGGCGGTGGCCAGCTTCATCTTGGCGCTGGCGACCAACTCGGCCGGAACCAAGACATCGCCTCGGTTCCCAATCTCCACCGGAATGCCTTCTCGGTTCAGGGCGTCCACCACTTTGCCCTGATCCTCGGGGGTTAACCCCACGTAGACCGGGCGCATGGCCGGCTTGCTGGTGAAGAAGACTGCCAGCGAAACCAGCACAATGAGGAATGCACTCCCAAAGAGCGTGACCAGTTTTTGCGTCCGGTCCGCTGTAATCCACCATCCTTTAATTCGAGCTGCGAGGGCTCCCATAACCGCTATCCAAAGTTGCGGTCAACCGTTGTCGTAACTACACTTGCATGCGGCTGATTTCTTGGTAGGCTTCCAACAACTTGTTGCGCACTTGCATGGTCAATGCCATGGCCGTGCTTGCCTTTTCCATCGAGATCATCACGTCGTGGATTTCCACCGGTTGACCCGCCATCATTCGGTTCTGCATCTCGCGCGCATCAAGTTGCTGCGAGTTGACCTCCTGAATGGCGTCCATCAACTGTTGCCCGAAGCTCGCTGAATCGTCCTTCAGCGCGGGCGTGGCGGCAGGGGTTCCCTGAGTCGGGATCCGGGCTGCACTAACGTCGATTCTCATGGGTTACTCCGGGTTTAGCGTTGTCCAATCGAGAGGGCCGACCGCGCCATATTGCGCGCGGCGTTAAAAGCGGTGATGTTGGCCTCGTAGGCGCGGGTGGCACTCAGCATGTCCACCATTTCCTTCACGGGTTCCACGTTGCTGTACTCCACGTAGCCCTGCGCATTGGCGGCGGGGTGGCCGGGGTCGTACACTTGGCGGAGCGGCGTTTGGTCGGCGCGAATGGCTTGCACACGCACGCCATCGGGGCCGGATTGCAGGGAAGTGATCTGCCGTCGATAAGCCGGGGTGCCGTTGGCCGAAATGCTGTTCGCGTTGGCGATGTTGCTGCTGATGACATCCATGCGGAAGCGCTCGGCATGCAGGCCGGAGCTACTGATCGCCATTGCGCGGTTGAGATTCATGGATTATCGTCCTCCTTGGATCACGTCGCGGATACCGGAGAAGTACCGGCGCGTCATGTCGGTCAGCATCTGGTAGCGAATCTCGTTGTCGGCCATGGCCGCCACTTCTTGCTCCAGGTTCACGCTGTTGCCATCCACTCGCACCGGGCCATCCAATTGCTGAACGCCTTCGGTGCGCTTGAGGGCGCGGTCAAATCGTCGGGGTGAGTGCTGGGAGTTCGCTTCGTCGAGCGCAATCCCAAAGTCCATATCGCGGCGCTTGAATCCGGGCGTGTTCACGTTGGCCAGGTTCTCGGAGAGAACTCCCTGGCGTTCGGTGGTTCGGCCCAACGCGCGCTGCAGGTTGGTGGCGTGCGGTCCAAATAAGCGATCGAACATGACTTTCTGGCAAGCAGTTGCTGGCCCATCAGTTCTCTCGGCAAAAACCCGCGTTTTCCTCAGGGTGATTCAAGAATTTGTCATCATGAGGACATGGCGATGAATGCCGATGCCCTGCGGGCGCAAGTCGTGGCGGATTACGCCGAGCACATCAATCCGGGCTTGGCGAAGCTCATGCAGTTCGCAGGCTTCGGGGTGGAAGTGAGTGCCGAAGGCATGTATATCACCGACCATCTCGGCCGCCAGTACCTTGATTTCCTGGGCGGCTACGGCGTGTTCAGCCTGGGTCACCGGCACCCGGATGTGCTCCGAGCCGTGGTGGACCAGCTTCAGAAGCAGCCACTGAGCAGCAAGACGTTTTTTAACCCCGTGCAAGGGGAACTGGCGCGTCGGCTAAGCGAAGTCGCCCCGGCAGGCCTGCAGTTCACGTTCTTCTCCAACAGCGGCACCGAAGCGGTGGAAGCCGCGCTCAAGATGGCCCGCGCCGCCACCGGCCGCACGGGATTCGTGAGCACGGAAGGGGGCTACCACGGTAAGACCCTGGGCGCCCTAAGCGTGACCGGCCGGGAGAAGTACCGCAAGCCGTACCAGCCACTGGTGCCGGGGGCGAGCTTTGTGCCCTACGGTGACCTGGCCGCCGCCGAGCAGGCGATCAACGAAACCACCGCCGCGTTCATTGTTGAGACCGTGCAAGGGGAAGGCGGCGTCCACGTCGCCCCGGCGGGCTACCTGGCGGGAGTTCGTGCGGCATGCGACCGCGTCGGGGCTCTGCTCATTGCCGATGAAGTGCAAACGGGCCTCGGCCGCACCGGGAAGTGGTTCGGATGCGACCACGAACAGGTCCGCCCGGACCTGATGACGCTGGCCAAGGCATTGGGCGGCGGCGTGATGCCGATTGGGGCGACGATGGGCACCGCCGAAGTCTGGAACAAGGTCTTTGCCGACAACCCGCTAACCCACACCAGCACGTTTGGGGGCAACCCCCTGGCCTGCGCGGCGGGCCTGGCCGTCCTCGACATCATGGAGCGCGACAACCTTGTGGACCGCGTGGCGAAGCAGGGTGAACGGCTCAAGTCGGCCCTGCAGGATGCGTTTAAGGATCAGCCGTTGGTGGCCGAGGTGCGCGGCCAAGGCTTGCTCATCGGCGTCGAGTTTGCCGAGGATGAAGTCGGCGAGCTTGTCATCGCCCAGATGATGAAGCGGGGGGTGATTGCCGCCTACACGCTCAACAATCCGCGCGTGATTCGCATGGAGCCGCCGTTCCTCGTCACCGACGAGCAGATTGAGCACGCGGTGGGTTGCCTGAAGGAATCGGTGGCCGAAACCGCCGATTTGATCTCCGCGTTCGCTTAAGCCGGGCTTACCAGTTCGATTCGAGCTGGTAAGTCATGGTGACGGAGCCCTTCGCGGGCACCGTGACCAAGAAGTACATGGCCGTCGGATCGATCTGAGTGTACGGGTGACTAGCGTCGGAAACCTTGCCCGCCAGCCAGTTCCTTTCGATGAAGTGCACTTCCTCGTCGGTATCTCGGCGGTTGTGGAAGGTGATTTCAAACGTCTCCCGACAGGCGGATTCGGCGGGGCCGATCCACTCAAAACCGGTGCGTTCGCGCTGAATGCTGACGTGGCTAGCGTGACCGGCCAAAAGCGTGATCGAACCATCGGGGCTCACGTGGTCCAGGGTGTCTTCGTCGAGAACGGTCGTGGCACCAGCGGCGTCACGTTGGAAGATGCGGACTTGGCCCGGCGGCAGCGCGCGGCCCAATTCGTTGTCGGCGGAGTTGCGGAACGCGAACAGCATCAATGGCCGGAACGTGCCCACGCCCTGCGGCTTCTCGTTCGGCTTAGCGTCGCGCAGGTTGGCCAGCGGGTCACTCACCAGGCGGCGGCTTAAAGCGATTTGCAAGGCTTCACAGTAAAGCACCTGCTTGGTCTCCGTGTCCCGAATGCTCATCGGTCGCTGGATGTGATACTCGCGGGCCTCCGGCACGCTCAGGTCGCGGGCCAAGAATTCGTTGGTCGGCTCCTTGTTTTCGGGCTGACCCACGCGCTTACCTTGCTCGTTCATCACGCGCACATGGGCGTTGTTGATGTCGCGGCCAGACGCGTTGGTGATGGTCACCCAACCCGTGAACTCGGCCTTGGTGCCGGTCGGGTCTACATACAACACGTAGCCCGCCTTCCAGTTCACGCCGCGCGTGATGTAGCTGAGTTCGACGTCATTTTCGCCGGCGATCTTGGAGGAAACCTCCCACACCAGGGCCGGACGGTAGTAGAAATTCTTAGGAATCTGGGCCAGTTCCAGCTGACCACTGGGGCTCAGGATAAAGCGACCATCGTCGGCCTTAAAGACCAGCCCATCCCACGTGGGGCCATCTTCGCCGCCCGGGATGACTTGCTTGGGGGCGCTGAGGATGAGGCCGGTGGTGCGCTCGCGGGCCTTTTCGCTCAGGATGCGCGAGAGCACGGCCTTGCGGCCGATCGCCTTGCGCAAGAGCTCCGTCGGGTCCATGCTGTCGAACCGGAACGTTTGCTCGACAATCGCGAAGGAACCGGGGTTGCTAAGGGATCGCACGCCCACGCTGTTGGGGTCGATATGCTCGGCGATGTCCTCCACCACCAAGGTCTGCTCTCCCACGCGCAGATAAATGGTACGGCGCTCTTTGACCAGGCCGAAGCCCTCCAGATAGACCGTCAATTCGGTCTTATCCGGCTGACTCGCCATTGCGCCCAACGTTCCCAAAGCCATCGAGGAGATACCCTTCCCTCACTTTATCGGCAATTCATCGCCAAATCATTCCCCCGGCCCGGCATTGGGGCGAAATTCGGGGGGAGATTAAGCGACGGGCTTGTATTGGGCGAACAGATCCCGAGCGACCTGGAGCTCGTCCGGGGAGAGCGGGACGACGGGGAGGCGCATGGTTGCGGTGGCAAATCCTTGGTCGGCAAGCAGGGCCTTGAGCGGGGAGGGATTGGGGCCGCAGAAGCAGGCCGCAATCGCGGGCTGGAGCGCGTGGTGCCATTGCCGCGCTAAAGCGGGGTCGCTGGCAAAGCACTCAATCATGGCCTTGAATCCGCGCCCGGCGAGGTGTGCGGCCACGCTCACCAGGCCGTATCCCCCCACGGCCAGAATGGGCAGCGTTAATCCATCATCGCCGCTATAGATCCGGAAATCGCCGGGGGCTAAGCGGCACACATCGCTGATCTGCCCCATGTTGCCACTCGCTTCCTTCACGGCGGCGATGCTTGGATAGGTTTCGATCAGCCGCAGCAAGGTCGGCGTATCCAGATTGATCGCCGAGCGGGGCTGGATGTTGTAGACCATGATCGGCTTGGTCGTGGCTTCGGCCACCGCCGCAAAGTGCGCGTAGAGACCCGCCTGTCCGGGGCGGCTGTAGTAGGGGTTCACCAGCATCAGGCCGTCGCAGCCCCGCTTCTCGGCGGCAAGGCTGAGGTGGATGCTGTGCTGGGTGTCGTAGGACCCCGCTCCGAACACGATGGCGGCCCGGTCGCCCACGGCTTCGCGCACCGCGTCGAGGAGATCGAGCTTTTCGTCGTCGGTGAGGGTCGGCGATTCGCCGGTGGTACCGCTGACCACAATCCCGTCGTTACCTTGCTCGTCTACCAAGTAGGTCGCGAGGCGTTGGGCTTCCGGCAGATTGACCTGGCCATCGGGGGTCATGGGCGTGACCATGGCCGTGAGGAGGCGACCCCAATCGGAGCGAGAGTTCATGCCCTGACTATACCGAGGTGCGCTTCAGCAGAAGCTCCACGATCTGGTCCACTACGGCTTCCGGCGTGAGACCAAAGCACTCGATAATCACCGCATCCTCGGCCAGCATCAGCGGCGAGTCCGCCCGGGTGTAGTCGCGGTAGTCGCGGCTAATCACGTCCTTGATCACCATCGGCAGCGTGTCGGTCACGCCCCGGGCCTGGCTTTCCACCCAGCGGCGGCGGCCGCGTTCCTCTACGCTCGCGGTAAGGAAAATCTTGAGGTCGGCCTGCGGGGCCACCACGGTGGTTACGTCGCGCCCTTCCAGCACATACCCGCCAGCGGCAATGATGCGTTGCTGCTGAGCGACCAGAGCTTGGCGCACTCCCGAATGCTCGCTGAGGCGGCTGGCATCTTGGCCAATCTCTAGGGTGCGGATTTCGTCCCCGACATCCGTTCCATCCACCACCAGGCGCGCGGGCAAGCCCTGGAACTGGAGGTCCACCTCGTGGGCGAGGCGCGTCATCAGCCCGGCGTCGGCCACGTCGAGCTTGTCTCGGTGGGCGGCCCAGGCAATGCCTCGGTACATCGCGCCCGTATCCAGCATCGCCAAGCCCGTGCGCTGGCACACCATGCGAGCAACAGTGGATTTGCCCGCCCCGGCGGGGCCATCAATGGCAATCACGGGTCGAGGCTTCATGACCTCAGTTTATCTGCCCTGGAGGGTGCGGAGGTGCTCTTGGAAGTCGGGGTAGCTCGTCTGGATGCTTTCGGCCCCGGATATGCGGGTGGTGCCCTTCGCCACCAGCCCGGCAATCGCAAAGCTCATGGCGATGCGGTGGTCGTGGGAGGCCTCGACATCCGTGGCCGTGAGAGTCGTCGGGCCGTTGATCTCCATCCCGTCCTCATGGACAATGATGTCCGCCCCCATGCGCAGCAGGCCCTGCGCCATGGTGGCGATGCGGTCGGATTCCTTTACGCGCATCTCTTGCGCATCGCGGATGACCGTACGGCCTCGGCACTGGGTAGCCAACACGGCCAGCACTGGAATCTCGTCAATGAGTCGGGGCACCAGGTCGCCCGCAATCTCGAAGGCCCTCAAATCACGGTCGCCGCGCACGACCAGGTCAGCCACCGGCTCGCCCGAATCTTCCCGCAGCCCTTCCAGCGTCACGTTGGCCCCGGCGGCCTCCAACACATCTAGCAGGCCCGAACGGGTGGGGTTGACTCCCACGTTGGTCAGGCGCACTTCGCTACCCGGGATCATCGCTGCCGCCACGGCAAAGAACGCCGCGCTGCTGATGTCACCCGGCACGGTGAAGGTAAAGGGTGCCCACGTGCTGCCCCCGGCGACCCCAACGCCTCGCTCATCGCGCATGAGATTGACCCCCAAAGATTCGAGCATACGCTCGGTGTGGTCGCGGCTAAGGGCGGGTTCGCGAACCCAGGTTTCGCCTTGCGCGGCCAGCCCGGCCAAAAGCACACAAGACTTGACCTGCGCACTGGCCACCGGCGAGACGTATTCGATGCCGCGCAGATGCTGACCGTGAATGCTCAGCGGCGGGGTCTCGCCCTCCACGCTGGCCCCCATCTGCCGGAGCGGGGTAGCGATGCGGCCCATAGGGCGCTTCGAAAGCGAAGCATCTCCGGTCAGGCGTGCTTCCAGCCCCGGGCGACCGGCCAGGATGCCCGCTAGCAGGCGCATGGTGGTGCCGCTGTTGCCGCAGTCGAGGTCACCTTCGGGGGAGGTCCAGCGCTCGGGCGCAAAGACCATCGTCATCGCCTCCGCGCCTTGCTCACCGGCTTCAAAGTGGTCGGCGTCCGCGCCAAGGTCCACTAGGCACTGCAGGGTGCTCTCACAGTCCGCCCCGTTCAGCGGTTGATAGATGATGCTCGGCACGCCGGGTTGGGCCATGGCGGCAAACAAGTACGCGCGGTGGGTGAGCGATTTATCGCCCAACACCCGGACCGAACCCTGCAAAGGCCCGCTTCGCTCGACTTCAAAAATGCTCACGACACGATTCCTAATGACTCTTCTTGACCTGCCATCACGTTCATGGCGTGGACGAGCTGAGCCGCTCCGAGCTTGCCGTGGATGTCGGCCATGACGAGGATGGTGAGCAACCCAGTGGGGCCGTCGCCAGGGCTCCATCGGAGCTGGTACTGCGCGTGGGGTTGGCCCAGTACCTGGGCGGCGTGCCATTCCTCGGCCGTGTGCCGATGCACAAAGAAGGAGCGCCCGTAGGCTTCGTCAAAGAGGTCGTCGTACTCCTGCGGGACGTCGGTGGAAGGGACCTCGACGTGGATGATGGCCGCGCGCACCGTTTCCATCTCTTGCGTCGCGACTTGAATGATGGGTTCCTCATCGGCGCCCATAGAGCGCAAGCCGGCATTCAGGTCTTCGTCGTCACCCGCAAAGGAAAGCTGGATCACGGGAGTGTCCATCACTAACCCCGCCCGCAAGAGGGGGCCGAGGCCAATGAGAGCCAGGGTGGCCGCCGGGCCAGGTACCGAAACCTCGTCCGCGCACACCATTGGGTTGTTGTCCATCAGCTCCACCAGGCCGTAGACCTCGCACTCGGGTTTGCCCACTTGCACCCCGCGTTGCCATTCGCCAACCCGGAAGGGCAGGGCTGCCGAACGGGTCGCCGCCCCACGTTGTACTTGCGGATGGCGATGAATCAGGGTCTCCAAGGGTTCAGGCAGACCGGACGGAACGAAAATCACTTGCGGTTCACCTCAATGCGGACCGGGACGGATCGCCGGGTGCCGCCCTCGTTGACCGTGAGCACATAGGAGAAGAAGAGCCGGATCAGGCGGCCATGCTTCACGTCCACAATCGCACTCCCCGATCCACCCCCACTGAGGTTCGGGCCCAGCAAGGTGCTGCGGAAGAAGAAGTGTCCCACCTCGCGACCCGCCAGGCGATCCACTCGCCGAAGGATAGAGACAGATGTGCGCTCGGTCACACCGAAGGGCGTTTGGTACTTCTTATCGAACAGCACGAATTCCTGGTCGGGGAGAACCGGTTCGGGGGGCAATCGGAACCAACTGAACGGCACGATGGGCCGCGAAATCATCTGCCCCTTGTCTCCGACCTTGATCACGCTGTCTTCCGCCAAGGACGGACCCTCGATCACCAAGCGCAAGTCGTAGCGGTCCAAGACCTGCCGTTGCACTTCAAAGGTCTCGGTGAACTCGCGTCCAATCGTGCCATTTTTGGGGTCGAAGACCGTCTCTTTCACTGTGAACGCATGGCGCTCGCCGACTTCCCACTTCATGCGGAAGTCGGTTGGTTCGGACTGACTGGCCAAAACCAAGGCGAGCGCGCCGGGGCTAAACACGATGTTGAGTTAGCCCTTGGCGATAGCGACCATTTCGACTTCGTAGATGAGCACCTGGCCGGGTTCCACGCCCTGGAAGCCTTGGTCGCCCCAACCCAAAGCGGGGGGAATCTTGATCCGGCGCTTGCCACCAACGCTCATGCCGCGCACGGCCCAGTCAATCCCAGGGATGGCTTGGCGCTTGCCGATCTTGAACTGGTCAGGCTTGGCGTTGCGCTTGCGGCTGTCATCGAACGTCGTGCCGTCCAAGTACTTGCCCACGTAGTGCACACTCACGGTGTCACCTTCGGCGGCGCCCGGGCCGGAACCCTTCGCTAGGTCGTCCACGACCAACGTTTCTAATTCAGCGGCGGGGATGAGATCGACAATTTCAAGATCAAATTCGAGACCCGCTTTCGGCGGAATGGAGGGCTGCCGACCTTCTTCTCCGTAACCCAAGAACGAGGGGACCTGAATCTTGTATTTGCCGCCCTTCTGCGTGTCCTTTAGGCCCTGATTCCAGCCGGAAATGACGCCCGGGCCACCGAGCTTGACGGCAAAAAGGAATCGCCCGGGTTTGTTGATGTTCGTATCGAATTCGACACCCGTTTTCAATCGCCCGGCGTAGCGGACGAACAGGAGGTCACCGTCGGTGGCTTTGGGGCCTGTTCCGGGCGTGACCGTTTCCACTGTGAGCTTGTCAAAGTCTCCGGGACCGGCGGCTTGTTGAGGCCCGCACGCGATTGCCCCAAAGAGAGACACCAAGCCCACCATCATCAGGCACAACGAACCGCGAATCCGCATCGCCCAAATGGTACCTGCGACGGCACCGGTACACTTGGCCCTCAGGCATGGCCAAGAAGTCTGGCAAGTCCCGCGAGCCTCAAGGACCGGCAACGATCCAAAACCGGAGGGCGCGATACGATTACGAAATCCTCGATACCTTAGAGACCGGAATGGTCTTGCAAGGGAGCGAGGTCAAATCGTTGTACGCGGGCCGCGCGCACATTGCCGATGCCTACTGCCGCATTGTCAACGGCGAACTCTGGGTTTATCACCTTGACATCGAGCCCTGGACGCACAGTAGCGCGTTCACTCCGGATCGCCGACGGGACCGCAAACTGCTGGCCCACGCCCGCGAGATTGCCCTGCTAGAGCGCCGGGCGCAGGAGCGGGGCCTCAGCATCATTCCGCTCTCGATTTACTTCAAGAACGGGAAAGCGAAGCTGCTGATTGGCACCGCGCGGGGCAAACACAACTACGACAAGCGCGAATCGCTGAAAGATAAGGAAACCAAGCGCGATCTTCGCCGCGAGCTTCGAGACCTGTAAACCGCCTTACGGTTCGAGTTCGACGCCCGGATCCCAGCCTTGCTCGCTGGCCCGCATCAGGATTTCCACTTCCATATCGCGGTCCATCCGGATTTGGCAGGAAAGGCGGAACTCGCCCAGTACGCCGTCTTCTTCCAGGCAGGCGCGCTCATCTTCGCCCATCGGCGGCTCTTCGCCCTTTATGATCACGCGGCAGGTGGTGCAACGGGCGTTGCCGCCGCAACGGTGGCTCACGTCCTCGCCGTTTTGCTCCAGGGCCAAGGCGAGCTTGGTGCCCGACTCCACCACATAACTCCCGCCGCCGACGACGTCCAACCGATGCTGACTCACGGGGTGCAATCTACCTTGCGGTAAGGTCAGTTTCACAATGGTCAACCAAGCGCGACTGGTCGAATTGTTCAAGACGCTCTGCCTCATCAATGCCCCGGCCCTGGAGGAGCGCCCGGCTGTGGATTACGTCAAGGCTTTGCTCACCGAGATGGGGCTTGAGGTCACAGAGGACAATGCCGGAGAAGTCATCGGCGGCAATGCGGGCAACGTCATCGCCACTTGGCGCGGCACTCGGCCCGAGGCGCCGCGCATCTATTTCTCCGCCCACTTTGATACGGTGGAACCCACCGAAGGCTTGGAGATTGGGGAGCGCGATGGGGTGCTTTTCACCGAGAGCGACACGATCCTCGGCGCGGACGACAAGGCAGGGATGGCCGCGATTATCGAAGCCCTGCGGGTGATGAACGAAACCGGCGAGGAGCACGGCGACGTCGTGTTGCTGCTCCCGGTGGCGGAAGAGATTGGCCTGAAGGGCGCCGGAGCGCTGGACATTCAGTCGCTGGATCTCGACTTTGGTTACGTTCTGGATACCGGCCCGCCAGTGGGCACCTATGTGAACCGCACGGCCACCCACGACAAGCTCGATATCACCGTCATCGGCAAGCCGGCCCACGCGGGCAAGCATCCAGAGGACGGCATCAACGCCCTGTGCGTGGCGGCGGATGCCATTAGTCAGCTCAAGATTGGGCGGGTGGGTCCGGAGACGACCAGCAACCTCGGCATCGTCAGCGGCGGCACGGGCACCAACGTGGTGATGCCGAGCGTGACCATCAAGGCCGAAGCCCGTAGCACCAGCGTGGAAGAGCTAGACGCCACGGTCGGTGAGATGATGCGTGCCTTTGAGGATGCGGCCCGCCGCTGGGGCGCCAAGGTGAAGATTGACCACGTGCGGCACTACGATTCGTACTTGATCCCCGAAGACAGCACCGTTGTGCAAGTCGGTCAGCAAGCGGCGCGGAAGCTTGGTTTCTCGGGCGACCTGCGCACCACCCTGGGCGGCAGCGATGCCAACCAGTTCAACACCAAGGGCGTGCCGAGCATTGTGATGGCCACCGGGATGGAGGACATCCACACCCACGACGAGCACGTGACCATCGAAAGCCTGGTTCAGAACACCGAATTGGTGATGGAAATCGTCCGGACCGTCCGCGAAATGAAGCGATGAGAGTAACATACGCAACAGCAGGGGAGACCCTGTCAATTACGCGAGGAAATCACGGATGAAGAACGTGGCACGAATGGGGCTGGTCGCCGCTTTGGCGGTGGGTGTGCTGGCTCCGGCAATGGCTCAATATAGCAAGCCGTCGGGAATCTCGGTGAAGGGCGGTTTGTTCTTCCCGATCAGCAACGAAGCGAAGAACGCAGCCGGTTCGGACTGGTTTGGCTTTGGTGTGGACTATGAAATGGGCAACCTTTTCAACGTCAAGTCGGACGGGGAAATCGAAAGCACTTTCCACCTGTCCCTGGACTACTACGGCGATGGCGACTTTAGCCAAGTGCCGGTGATGCTGAACTATCGCGGTCGCCAGAAGAACATCTACTGGGTGATCGGCGGTGGTCTTGGTTTTGTGCGCACCCCCAAGCCGGGCGGCGGCACCACGACCAACGAAGAGTTCGCTTACAACTTCGCCCTGGGCTACAACTTCAATCAAGGCACCACGCCGTACTTCCTGGAAGCGCGGTTCATGGGTTCCAACGAAGAGCGCCTGAACGGATTCGGCTTGTACGCCGGCGTCCGCTTCTAAGCGACACGACCCCCACTGACCCTCTGTCGAGACCAGAATCTAGGCCGACAGAGGGTCTTTTTTTGACGTACTGAACTTTGGCCATGCGATTGCGTCACCACTTAATCATGGGCACTGATGCGCAGGCCCGAACGTGGAGCCCCTGCATGAAACATGACGCCACGGCCGAAGCGGCTTTGGTTTCCGCTTGTCGTCGCCGGGATGATGCGGCGTTCGGTCGGCTGATTGACCTCTATCAAGCCCGCATCTACGGGTTCGTCAAGCGCATGGTCCACGATGCCGAGGACGCCCAAGACCTGACGCAGGAAGTGTTTATCCGGGCCTACCAGGGTCTCGATCGATTTGATGGCCGGTCCACCCTTCGCACTTGGCTTTTCCGCATTGCGACGAATCTGTGCATTGACCGCTCACGAAAGATGAACCATGCGCTGGAGGTCGTCGCGCCGGGCGAGGATGATGCTTGGGATAGCACGCCCGACCACCGGTGGGATCCGGAGACCGCGGCGCTTTCGGCCGAGATGCACGATGTGGTGGAGCAGGCCCTGGCCCAAATGAGCGATAAACTGCGCATGGTCCTCCTGTTGCACGACCGCGAGGATATGGCGTATGAAGAGATTGCGGCCACGATGTCGCTCCCCGTGGGAACGGTGAAGAGCCGACTCTTCTTGGCCCGAGAATCTTTGCAGAAGACTTTACGAAACTACATGGGAGCCCCGGGGGTTCAACAATGAATCAGGATTGGCGAGACAAGATTGAACAGGAAGCGGAATTGACGCTGGCGGAAGCGGTGGTGCTGGATGAAGAAATCGAGCGCCTGGAGCCGATGCGCCAAGCCCTGCAGGCCTTGCCGTCCGATGAACTGAGCCTCCAGTGGCGCAGCCAGCTCAATGAGCGGTTGGCCGCCGAGGCCAAGCCGGCCGCCCCCCGCCGCAACGTCTTTGCGCTGTGGCCGGTGGCCGTATCGGGATTGGCGGCGTGCGCCCTGGCGGTGGCGTTGTTCGCTCCGCGCGGAGGTAGTTCGGCACCAGTGGCGAACTCGAGCCGCACGGAGAATAGCGTGGAGGCACGATTGGTGCGCTCGCACCAAGAGTTCCAGAACGCTCGGGATTTAGGGGTCGGTGCCCCGACCACGCCGGTGGTGGCCCCACCGTCGGGAGGCTTTGATTGGTCAACGCTCGAAAAGGGCTCTTAAGCCTTCTCGCGCTGGCCGGAGCGGTTCCGGCGTTCGCCCAGCCGGCGCGGACGTTCCCTCCGGAAATCACGCGCTACTTGCAACTGCAATCGCGCGTGAAAGCGGCGGGGATCCGCAATGTCACGTTGATGGTGGATGGTCAGATGCGGACCTTCCGGGAACGAGTGCTCAAGCAGGGCCTCAACATGCGTATCGAGTATGCGGATGGCCCGAATGCTGGGTCGTATACCGTCGAATCTGGTGGGCGTCGGTTCTTGGTCAATCCCGCTCGCCGTGAAGCCCGCACCATGGCGCCCATGGGAGCAAGCTTTGCGCCGGCCTCGCTGATGTCGCGCATTCAGAGTCGGGAAGGACGATGGCAACAATCTCAAGGGGGGGACATTGCCGGCCTGAAGACGGTGCGATGGGATGTCGTTGACGGTCGCAACCGAGTGATGCAAAGATTCTGGGTCGATCCGAATTCGGGTCTCATTTTAAAGCGCCAAATCTTTGATGACAACGGCCGGGTTGCCGGTGGGTTCGAGTTTGAAGCCGTCAGGTTCGATGTCGATGTCCCATCCAATCAGTTTGCGGTGCCAAGCGACTACCGCGTGATCCGTCCGCTGGACGAACTCAAAGCCGCCTGCCAGCGGGTCGCGTTGACGCCGGTGATTCTGGATCCTAGCTTGGGCTACAACCTCGACGCGATTCGGGTGCTTAGTGCCGCTCGGGGCGCGGGGATTGTGATGTCCGTCTATGCCGACGAAACGACGCAACTCAGTCTCTACATCATGAAGCAGCCACTCAACGCCGACCGCTTGCGCCGCTTGACCGGGCAAAGATTGAAGTTCTACTCGTGGCAGCAGGGGGGGCAATATCTCACCCTGATTGGGGCATTGCCCGAGGAAGAATTGGCCCGGTTGGCCCGCTCCGCCCGCGCCCAGCAACGCTAAGCCGGGCTGGACCGTCATAATAAACAACGGTGCAACGCGCCCCCGCTACTCGCGTCAAGTCAAATCCCGCTCCGGATAACACCCGGTCGCGGCGTTGGACGAAGAAGAGGACCTTCAAAACCGCCTTCTTGGTTTTGTGGGGAGTGCTGGCGGCCGTCATTGCCGCCGGGTCGCTTTACTTCTGGACGAAGCTCGAACAGGCCAATGCGATGGTCCCGCAGCTGCCGTCGATCATCCAGAAGACCATTACCGGACCCTCTGAGATTCTCGCGGCGGACGGGAGCGTGATGTTCCGCGTGGCGGCTGAGTTCCGTGAGCCGGTGGCCTACGGGGATATCCCACAACACGTCATTGACGCCACGCTCGCCGCCGAAGACAAGCGTTTCTTCAGTCACGACGGCGTGGACTCCATCGCCATGATGCGCGTCCTTTGGGTTACGGCCGCGTCGGGTCGGTCCACCCAAGGTGGTTCGACCATCACAATGCAGCTGGCCAAGCGCGTGTTTACGGGTTCGGAAAAGACCCTTGAACGCAAGGTCCAGGACATTTCCCTTGCGCTGATGATGGAGCGAAGTATGTCTAAGGAGCAGATCCTTGGGCTGTACTTAAATCAAGTGTTTTACGGCAACGGTGCGTACGGGATTTCGGCCGCCGCCGACGTCTACTTCGGCAAGTCGCTCAAGGACCTCACGATTGGCGAAGCGGCGCTGCTTTCGCGTCTTGTGCGCCGACCGAGCCACGAAAATCCGTTCCGAAACCCTGAGATCGCGAAGACCAACCGGGATGTCGTCCTCGGCATCATGCTGGAAGAGAAGTACATCACCAAAGCTGAGTACGACAAGGCGATCAAGGAGCCAATAAAGCTTGCCAAATCGGCCAAGACGGAAGTCAATCGAAACAAGAAGTTCCCGTTCTTTGTGGATTACGTTCTGGCCGAGATTGACAAGAAGTATCCCGATATTGACCTCGCCCGCGGGGGATACCGAGTGGAAACCACGCTCGACCCCAAGGTTCAAACGATCATTGACGCCGAGATCGAGAACACCATCAACCGATATCGCCGCCTGCGCGTGACCACGGCCGCCTTTGTGGTGGTGGACAAATCGGGCCGCATCGTCGGGATGTGCGGGGGCGGCAATTACGAGAAGAATCAGTTCAATGTCGCCTTCCAAGGCCGGCGCCAGCCGGGTTCGTCATTCAAGCCCTTCGTCTATGCGGCCGGGTTCGAAACCGGTGCGCTCAGCCCGAATGGTTCGGTAAGCAACGACCCCTACTACATTAAGGTTGGTGGCCGACGCAAGAAGGTTGCCGGTGGGGGAAGCGGAGGCCGGGTTTCGGTGTCGAGCGCGCTGGCCCAGTCCATCAACTCTCCGGCCATGTGGGCCATCGAGGAAGTCGGGGCCCGCAACGTCGTCAAGTACGCCAAGAGCACGTTTGGGTTTACCAGCGACCTCCCCGCCGTGCCTTCGCTTGCCCTTGGCACCGGTGAAGTCTCCATGCTGGAGATGGCGGGCGGCTACTCCGTCTTCCAGTCCGGTGGCGACCGCTACACGCCGTACGGGATTGTTCGCATCGTTGGCCCGGACGGGACAACTTTGGCGCGTGCGGGTGGGCAGAAGTTCAACCGCGTGATGAGCACGGCTTCGGCGACGGGGATGGATGCCCTGCTGCGCAACGTGGTGACCAGCGGGACGGCCCGTTCGGCGAGCTACGTGGTCAACGCCCGCGGCAAGACCGGAACCACGAACAGCCACAAGGACGCCTGGTTCTGCGGCTACACGGATCAGTTTATTGGCATCGGCTGGATCGGGAATGATGTCCCGAACCCGCGCGGCAATCCCCCCTTCGTCTCCGGCACCATGGCCGGGGTCTTCGGTGGCGAAGTCACTGCACCCATGTGGGCCCGCATTATGTCGAAGGTTCAGGATATCTATCCCGAGCCCCGTCGCCAGATTCGCGCCATCGGCCGGGTGATCGAAGACCCGGACGAGGAAGAAGAGGAAGAAGAGGACACCACCCACATCGATGCGGACGACAACGACCGCACGACGCCGGAAAACACCGGCCCCGTGGTGGCCCCGCCGATCAACGAGGGCAACCCGGAAAGCGGGACTACCGGCTCGACGGGTGGCGACGGTGGCCTGACGGTGGAACCGGTGAAGGATCCTCCGGCGAACGATCCGCCCAAGACCAAGCCCAAGGATCCGCCGGCCCAAGGTGGCGGTGACGGCGGCGGCGACCTGATTTCTGTAGAGGTCTGCGCGGATAGCAATGCCCGCGCCAGCGTCTATTGCCCCGAGCGGCGCCGTATCAAGGTGCCGCGCGACCAAGCCCCGCGAGGGCGCTGCCCGCTGCACGGCCCGCACTAAGTCGCCATGTCAGTGATCCGAGCGCCTCGGCACGTTCCGTACGATCTGCGCCAGTTGATCGTTCCGATTGTGGTCGCCGGATTCTTTGTTTTCTACTTCCTGCGCCTTTGGTTTCTTCAGGTCGCGGAGGCCGAATCCCTGCAAGCCCAAGGTGAACGATCGCGTGAAACCAAGGTGGAGATGTTGGCGCCGCGCGGCGAGATTCTCGACCGCAAGGGACAGCTTTTGGCGGGGGTTCGCCCCAATCTCGTTCTGATGGTCGTCCCCAGCAAGCTGCAAAACGATGAAGCTTTGCGCCAAAGGGTGGCCGATATCAGCGGTCTGACTTTAGAGGATCTTGATAAGCGGCTGAAGCGCATCACCTCACCTCCGGCCTTGCCCGCCGTACTTCTTCGAAATATTGATATCAAGGCCGCCACTCGCATTGCCGAATCGGAGCACCTTTACGAAGGGGTGAGCGTGAAGACGCTGCCCATGCGCTATTACCCGGACACCAAGACCCTTGGGCACGTGCTGGGCTATGTGTGGGTGCCGACGGAGCCCATTGAAAAGGAACTTGAGGCAGAGGGAATCACGCCCGCGAGCTTTGTCGGGCGGGAAGGGATTGAGCGTGAATACGAGAAGCTGCTCATGGGGAAGGCGGGATCGGAGCGCGTGCAACTCGATGCCCGACGCCGCCCTGTCGCCAGCTTGCCCTCGGACCATCCTCAGCCGGGCAAAGACTTGATCCTCGGCATTGATGGCGATCTGCAGGCTCACGCCAGCAAGCTTCTGGCCGGGCGACGCGGGGCCATTGTGGCCCTGGACCCCAAAACGGGCGACGTCTTGGCGATGGTGAGCGCACCCGGGATCGACCGGGCCTGGTGGGACGGAGGCATCTCAAACGACGCCTGGCAAGCCTTGTTGAATGACCCGAGCAAGCCGCTTTACTTCCGTCCCACTCAGGGCATGTACCAGCCGGGTTCGACCTTCAAGATTCTCACGACCTTAGCGGCCTACAAAAAAGGGGTGTTCGATGCCAATCGACCGGCTTACTGCAATGGGGGCTACAACCTGGGACGGCGAAGGTTCCGGTGCCTGGGCGTGCATGGGTCGGTAACTTTCAACCGGGCAATGCAGAAGTCATGCAACGCCTACTTTGCCGATTTGGCCGTAAGGGCCGGCTACGAGGCCATGTGCGATGCGGCGGAAGAGCTTCACTTTGGCACACGGCTCGGGTTGGACTTTGATGGTGAAAAGAGCGGCGTGGTCCCGAATCCGGAATGGTGGGGCAAGGTGAGCAATCGGCCGTTTTCCCGAGGAGACTTGGTGAACATGGGCTGCGGCCAAGGCGAACTGCTCGTTACGCCGCTGCAAATGGCCAGCCTGATTGCCACGGTCGCGAACGAGGGCAAGCAGATGCGCCCCCGGTTCGTGCGGGCTATCCGCGATGCCGAAGGCAAGATTCAACCCGTAGCGCCGGAAGTCATCGGGGAAGTGCCGGGCACGCCTGAATTCTGGTCCATTCTGAAGACCTCTCTTCAAGCCGTGGTGACCGGAGGCACGGCCCGAGGGGGCCAGATCCAAGGCATAAAGATGGCGGGCAAAACCGGTAGCGCCGAAAACGCCCACGGACCGCTCACGCACTCCTGGTTTGTGGCCTATGCCCCCGCCGACAACCCGCAGATTGCCATTGCGGTGATGGCCGAAAACGCGGGGCACGGCGGAACGGTGGCGGTGCCGATCGGTAGCAGTGTCATTCGGACGTACTTGAGCCAAACCCCTGCCAAGAATCCGCAGGGCGAAGGCGCGGCGCCTCAGTCGAGATCGAACGCGCCGAAGATCGAAGTTTCCGATCCGTTGCCCATCGTGAACTGATTCCGCTCCGCCATGGTGCGGCGCTCATCCTCGATCTTGGCGGCGTCGTCCCGCTTCTCACGCGCCAAGCGCAGAGACTCACCCGCGATCACGGCATCCTCATCACCGCCCGCGAGAGACTTCAAGTACGGCACCGTCTTCTCCGCGTACTCGCGGTAGATGTTCAGCGCTTGGGAGTAAAGCTCATATTGCCGGGCCGGGTCGGTGGCCGCGCGCGCCAAAACGACGTACGCCTTGGCGTGTTCGGTCGGGACGAGCTCCGGCAGGGCGCGCAAGCGGTTGGGGGCGGCGTCGGCCATGGCCACCATGTTCTCGGCCGTTTGCCGGGCTTCATCATCCATCCCAGCATCCTGTTGGGTTTCCAAAATCAGGCTCAGGGTATCCAGGTTGGCGGGGTCGAGCGCGCGGGCGCGCTCCAGAGATTGCAGCGCCGGCTCCACACCCACGGCACTCAGTTGCTCTCGGGCCAGCAGGCGCAAGTTGCGCGTGCTGGGCAACACGCTGACGGCATTGCGGGCATGAACCAGGCCGTTGTCGCGATCTACTTGGGCCGCCAGGTTCCAAAGCTCGCCGTCAATCTGCGCTTGTCGCGCCAGGGCCACGACATCCTCTCGGCTGGTGGCCGTGACGGGCGCGTTGATAATCAAGGCGGCCTGCAGTCGCTTCCACTCGAGGTTGGCCGTCCACAAGGCCACCACAATCGGGGTGAGGCCCAGAGCAATCACCGCCGCCAGCCGATTGGGTTGGGCAAACGGCTCGGGATTGGTGCCATCCGCGCTCGCGGAGAGCCACAGCGCCACCAGCGCCCAAAAGAGCCATAACGAACCAAAGAACGACCAGTTCGACTCCACCATGCCATTCGCAAAGAGGACCGTGACGGCCCCAAAAAGGGAGGCGTGCAAAATCTGCCGTTCGGCGGACTGAGACCTCGCCCCTCGGAATCCGTGGCGCAGGGCAAAGAACCCCGCCGCCCCAAAGAGGACCAAGGCCAGAGCTCCCCCCTCGGCAAAGAGGTGAAGCAGGTTCTGGTGAGCGTTGTGGGTTTGGGCCACCCGCATCGGCTTGCCGCTGAGATAGCGGAACGAACCCATGCCATTGCCCATGGGCGCGGCCTGGCTGAGGTCAATCGCGGTGCGCCACAGGTTGCTACGCACGCCGGTGCTTTGCTCTTGTGCCGCGCCAATGCGACCGGTGGGAGCGGCTCCCGGTTTGGCACTCTGATTGCTGGCCAGCGCAACGCCCAGCACGCCGGCCAGCGCAATCGGAACCAGGGCGGCCAGGCCAGCTTTTCCTTGCCGGAAAGCGAAAAGCAACCCCGCCGTCACCACCAACCCCGCCGCGCAGGCCAGCAACCCGCCTCGGCTCTGCGTGAGCATAAGGGCGAGCACCATGGGCAGGATGAGGATGGCCCCCAGGAGGTTAAGCGGGCGCGGCAGCACCAGGCTGAGCCCCACCCCCAGCGGGATCCCGGCGGCAAAAATCACGGCGGCGGCATTCGGGTTTTGGTAGCCCGCAAAGATGCGCCACGTCGGGTCAATGGCGCGCATGTCGCCGTATTCCATCGCGCCGCGTAGGCTCATGGCCACAATGGCGAGCACGATGGTGCCCAGCATCCACTTGATGCCCGCGCCTCGCCCGGCGACCGCAATGATCGCAAAGAACGAGCCCAGGGCCACCGCCCAGCTTGCCCACGTGGACCATGCCGGAAGGACAAAGGCGCTGGCAAAAGATTGACCGGCCAGCCACACCGTCAATAACAGCAGGGAAGTGATGACCCCTTTATCCGGGGAGAGAATCACGCGATGCTTACTGGCCAGGGCCAGCCATGCCCCCAGCACGAGCACGGCCACCAGCGCCCGAGAGACCTGCACAAGCTCATTGGGGCCGAAGATGAGCGCCCCGAAGCTCAACGCATCCGGGCTAATGCTGTCCAGGGGCGTATAACCCCCGGCGAGAATGGCCACCACGGCCCCCACCATCAGCATCCACTGGCCGGCGGTGGGCATGGGGGTGGTGGCTTCGTTCTTGCCGCTCACTTGCGCACCGCCCGCACCAGGGCATCCTTATAGTTCTTCAGCAAGAAGAGGCTGGCTCGGGTGCCCAGCGCCAACAACGCAAACCCCGCCGCAAAGGGGCGGAGCAGCAAGTTCATGGTGGCCAGATGATGCTTTTGGTAATACCGATACATGCTGCGGTGGAACCTGACAATCATCTTGTTCGCAATGCGGTCCGTGCTGCGGCCAATGGCATGAGTGATGACGGCCGACGGAAGATACCGAACCCGAAAACCGGCATCCCAAGTGCGCTTGCAGAAGTCCACGTCTTCGCAGTACATAAAGAACGAAGGGTCCAGCCCACCAATCTTCTCGTAGACCTCGCCGCGCAAAAAGAGCGCCGCCCCGCTCACCCAGTCCACTTCCCGCTCCTCGGAGTGGTCGAAGCCCACCATCAGGTAGTCCTTGACGTAGCGGTTGTTGGGGAAGAGGCGACCCAAGATCGTGTTGCGGAAGGCGGCTGCCACGGGGTTCGGGAAGCGCCGACAACTGAACTGCAAGGACCCATCGGGATTGAGCAGCTTCGGCCCCACCACGCCGACCTCGGGGTTCGCCCGCATGAATTCCAAGAGGGTGAAGATCGCGCCGGGGTGCACCACGGTGTCGCTGTTCAGCAAGGCCGCGTGGTGGCCCTTGCGCTCGGCCAGAGCCCGATTGTGGCCGCCCGTAAACCCCAGGTTCGTCTCGCTGCGGATCAGCCGAAACTCGGGGAATTCCGTGGCAATCATGTCGGCACTGCCGTCCGCGCTGGCGTTGTCCACCACGATGACTTCGAACTCGGTGGTCTGCCGTTCTTCGCGCAGGCTGGCCAGGCACGCCCGGGTATCCGCGATGGTATTCCAACTACAGATGGTGACGCTGAGTTCGAAATCCGGCATGATATCCACGAGCACGCACAAAAGCGGCCAACCCGACGAGGATGGCCAAGAGTGGCAAACCGAGCCGTGCGAAACCCCGAGTGTGCTTAGAAAAGTAACGCAAAAGGCTGCGGTGTGATTCCCAAATCATACTGGGTCGCACCTGCCGGGTGCTGGCCCCGTGGTGGTGGGCAATGGTGAGTCCCGCCTGGTACCACGCCGGCCAACCTGCCTGCGCCAGGCGATAGAGCAGGTCCACTTCGTTAAAGAAAATGGGGAAGTTCTCGTCGAAGGGGGCTTTCACGTCTCCGATCGCCGCCAGGGCTTCGCGCCGGAACAGCAAGAATGTGCCCATGGGCTGAGGGGCCGGGCCGCTGGCCGCGTAATCAAAGGCCGGCAGAAGGTAACTCCCTAGCGCCCCGTGCGGAAGACGCCGCGCCATGCCGGTGAACTGGCCGACAATGCCCCAAAACGAAGGGAAGCCCCGCACGCTGGCCTGGATCTCGCCGCTAGGCAACTGGAAGGGCACGCTCAGCACGCCCACCTGAGGCTGCGCACGCAGTGCGTCGAGCGCCCCCTGCAGCACGCCCGGGCGCATTTCGGTATCGGGGTTCAGGGTCAGTAGCCACTCACCCTGGGCCACGGCAATGGCGAGGTTATTGCCCGCGGCATAGCCCGAGTTGAAACCGGGCTGGATGAGCTGAACTTCTGGGAAGTCCCGGGCTACCATCTCCGCGCTGCCATCCGTGCTGGCGTTGTCCACCACGATGACCTCCATGGGCTCCTGCGGCGGGTACGAACGCAGGCTTTTGAGGCAGGTTTCGAGGTGGGAACGGGTGTTCCAATTGACGATGAGGACGCTCAGCAACGCAGTCGCAAGGCTACCAGGGACCCAGGACAGGGGACCCGGCGGATTTCTGCAAATACCGGGAAAGGGTGAGGAACCAGAACGAATCTAGGTAAAGTAACCGAAGATACGACTGTCACATGGCGTATTTATACGCTTGGCGGACGTAACGGAGGAAACCAAGTTTTGGCATTAACCGGCGCCATTTGGGGCGCGATGATGGTGGGTGCAGGCAATGCCAGTGCCCCCGTCAAGTACCAGGTACAGAATAACGAAACCACGGCTACCGTGGCCAGGAAGTTTGGGCTGGATGCGAAAGAGCTCCAAAAGGCGAACCCCGGCGTGCAGATTGCACCGGGTGTGACCGTCCTGATTCCGTCGCGCGTGCTCGCCGACGATAAGGGTCCGATTTACCTCGTGCGCAACGGGGATACCGACTGGAGCATCGCTCGCCGGTACAACCTGCGCCCGGCGCAACTCCATGTGCTGAACCCCGATGTGGACTGGGGTCGCATGGAAGTCGGCACTGTGATCCGCGTGGGCACCGCCATGCAGGCCCGCACCACGCAAGTGGAAGCGCCCCGCCCGGCCGCCGCTCCGGCTCCGGCCCCCGCGCCGCGCCAGGATGCGCAAACCACCGGCACCAACGCCGCCCCCAAGATTGAAACTGTCCCCTACCGCGTGGCGGAAGGCGACAACGACTGGACCATTGCCAGCAAGGTGGGCGTGCCGCCCAGCCAAATCCGAGACCTGAACCCGGGCCTAGATTGGGAAAAGCTGGTGGTGGGCACCGTACTGCAAGTGCCGAAGGAAGGCCGCGCCGTGGTGACCAACGTGATTGCCACCAGCCGCGTGCAACTGAAGGGTGACCGCGTGAACCTGCGCGCCGAACCCAACACCGACGCCCGCATCATTGCCAACCTGCCCCGAGGCCGCGTGGCCAACGTGCTGGACCGCCAAGGCGACTGGTACAAGATCCAGTTTGCGGGTGGCACCATTGGCTGGATGAGCCGCGATTTTCTGGAGCCGGTGAGCGCCGATACGCTCGCCCGCACCGCCGAAGGCCAAGCCCTGCTGCAAGCCAGCGTGGCCCCGGCCAGTGCCAGTGTGACGGGACCCGCCGCTTCCGCGCAGGGTAACCAAATTCTGGCGAGCAACCTGCCGACCGAGCCCGTGCCGGACCCGGACCTGGGCGCCGTGGGCAACATGCTGGCCACCGCCCGTGCCCAAATGGGCATCCGCTATAAGTGGGGCGGCACCAGCCGCAACGGCTTTGACTGCAGCGGCTTTACCACCTATGTGTTCGCCAAGCACGGCATCAACTTGCCGCGCACGGCCAATGCCCAAAGCAACGTGGGCCGCGTGGTGCAGCGCAGCGCGCTCCAGCCGGGCGACCTGCTGTTCTTTAAGACCAGCACCTACGCCCGTGTGACGCACGTGGGCATCTACATTGGCAACGACCAGTTCATCCACGCCAGCAGCGGCGGGGGCTCGGTGCGCATCAATCGCCTGAGCGAGAACTACTACAGCCAGCGCTACGTGGGCGCGCGCCGGGTGCTGGGCATCCAGGCCAACGCCAACGGCTACGAAGGCTACGACGTGAGCGAAGAGTGGGCCTATAACAACGCCCCGGGTGCCAGCACCCGTGCGGCCAGTGCGGCCTACCTGAACCAGAATGCTTCGCGCTCGGAAGAGCCCGTGGCCGCGGCGCCGCGAGAAGTAGCTCCGGCCCCCGCTCCGGCCCCGGCGCCCGCTCCGGTGAAGGAAGCTCCGGCTCCTGCCCCGGCTCCGGGTTCCGCCCCGCCGATGGGCATGGGCTCCGACATCATCGCCCGGTAAACGGGTGGTGAAGGCCCCCTGCGGGCCAACCGACCCGACCCCCTTGCAACGAGGTGGTCGGGTCTGGCAATATCTTCAGGCACCCCGTGCCCCGGTGGTCTAGCGGTTAGGACGCCTCCCTTTCAAGGAGGAAATCGCGGGTTCGAATCCCGTCCGGGGTACCAATCCTCTTCTAGGGCAATATCAGGCCCTCGTGCGAGCCTCTCCACGTTGCGTTGAAGCAGGGTATTGAACGGATTCTTAAGCCAAACTTGCACTTTTCGGTCCTGGAGCTCCGCTCGTTCAAGGAGTTCTAATAAGATCGAGTGGCGTGTTGCACTGTCTGCGTGAATGAACCTGAGTGGGGCGGTTTGAGCCAGTTCTAATAACCGTAAGCCCAGGTCGTAGTAGGAGGTCTCGGCGCGGTCCAAGGCTTCCATCTGCACTGTATAGCCTGCGAGTTCTGATTGGAGCTTCGAGCGGAGGGACTGGTAAATGTCTTCACTGACCCTGTCATCCATCCGGTCGAGATACATGCGCTCAAGCTTTGCACGAAGAACCGCCGACTCAGAAGCGATTCGCTCCATGTTGGCTCGGCGCATTTCGGCTTCGTCAGCTAGGCTCTCTTTGAGTGCGATCTTCAAAGCTTCCAGGTTTTCAGGTGAAAGCACGAGCCCCTGTAACAGTGAAGCAAATTGCTCGGTCAAAACCTCTTCGCGCATCATCTTCATGCCGGGACACTTCTTGTCCCGCATGCCCGTACACCGATAGTAGATGTACTTGCCCTTCTTGATCTCAGCGGTGATTGAACAGCCGCAATGTGCGCATGTCATGAGACCCCGGTAGGCGAACTCGTGGGAAACCGTGAAGCCTGACCTGGTTGTTCTTCCATTCATGACAGACTGAACCTCGAAGAAGAGCTGCGTGGAAACAATCGGCTCGTGGATGCCCGGATAGTCTTCGCCGTTCCACCGAACGATACCCATGTACACGGGGTTCTCAAGCATTCGAGCGATAGACGCTCTGGCATACGGCTTTCCAGTGCGAGTGCGCAGTCCAATCCGCTTTGCCAGAGACGCCGCCCCATCAATCGAGACCTGTTTGCCAGCGTAGGCTTCAAACACCTGGCGCACCAGTGGAGCCATCTGCGGGTCGGGAGTGATAACTTTGCGGTGCCCAGACGTCGTGTTGAGATAGCCAATGGGAGCCATGCTTGGGAAGATGCCCTGCCGTGCTTTCTCGGTCATCCCCTTCTTCACTTCTTCACGAAGGTTGTCGCTGAAGTGCTTCGCTAGGCAGACCTTAATCGAGTGGATAAACTTGTCGTTCGAGCGGCTGTTGGGACCGACGACGATGTTCTCCTTGACGAAATGGAGTTCCACACCGAGTTCATCGACCTTCACCATGTCAGCAAAGTTTCGATAGAGCCGGTCAGTTTTCTCGCAAACGATTGCGCACTCTGGCCCGAGCTTCTCGACGTCTTCTGCCATCCGCCCGAACACGGTGCGACCCTGCTTCGCTCCGCTATCGGCGTCCAGGTACTCGCCCTGAATCAGAAAGCCGTTCTTCTGCGCATATTCACGAAGGAGCGCGAGTTGCGCATCCAGAGAGTAGCCTTCTTCACGTTGCTCGGTGGTGCTGACTCTGGCATACACCACACACGGGCGACCGGGGTTACTCTGCTTGGGGGAGTTCTTCATCGCCACAAGGGTTAGACGAATCAGGAAGGGTCACGGTTGCCAAAAGCACGAAGAGTCTTGCCACGCGGTCAAGTTCGTCTTTGGTGAACTTCGACTGACCTGGCGAGGCAGACAGAACCAGGTTGTGATCTGGCTCTGCCTGTGCGCTTCGTCGTTGTGGCTCCATCATGCACCGCCTGCTTCAATCAGAATTCAAAGTCCTGGTAACCCGGATTTAGTAGAAGCCCATGCGTTTGCGGTTGGAGCGGCGGTTCACCACGCGAGTGACGTCTGCCGCGTACTTGATGCCGAACATTTCTTTCCACTGGTACGTGACCTGCTCGTCTTCGAAGTAATCTTCGACTTCGATGCCGTCGTATCCCAGGTGGGTTCCGACAAGGGCAAGTGCCCCCATAGGATCGTGTGGAGCAATATGTTCCACCGCTTTGAAGATCAGCATCATCGAGTGCCTAGCTTCATGTTGAGCCGTAAATGGATCACCATGAGCTAGAGCCTGGTCGGACCTTGCCAGCGCATGCTTTGCGTTGTCGAGAAGGTGAGTGACGCTTGCGGGGAGGGATTGGAGTTCTGCCATTAGTTGAGTTCCTCAAAGGGGGAGCTGGAAAGGTCGTAGATCGAGTTGTCGTCGCCGACGTGGATCGAAGACAGGGAGAGAAAACCTCGAACGAGGAAGAACGAGGTAATCCGAAAGTCGAACCGCAGGAAGCTGCGTAATGCTCGTTTGGCGTGTCGCCAGCCCATGACCTCAGCCTCGGTCGGTTGTTCATTCGCATTCATTGTCGATAGACCGATTGCTGCAAGCATCAGGTCTTGTCGAATTGCTTCTGGAATGTGTTCATAGAAATGCTTCATAGAAGTGCTCCTTAGCTCCAACCTCCCACCATCGAAACTCCAAGGTCTTCAAACGTTTGAACGCGAAGTCCATAGGAGAGTCCACCAGGCGCAAGTTCGCGAAGCCTAGTGGCTCTCAGCTTCCCGGTGGTGACGATGAGGAGGTTGAAATTGTCGAAGCCGTACAGCTTCTGCGTATGTCCGCTTCTTTGAAACTCGTGGTACGAGGCGAGTTTCGACGCGATTTTGCTTTGTGAGACATGGCCCAAGTCGCATTCAATGAGGACCGGCCCTTTAGGCGTAATCGCCATTCCATCGGGCCGCACTTCCATGGTCTTGCCTGCAACTTCAAAGGTGCGCCAGAGCATCGGTTCATGCCGCCACTCGGTTGCACCCTTGTAGCTCAATGCGATACGGATGTTGGTGACGCTTAAGGCATGCCTGAGGAACCTGGGAGAGGGCTGGCGAGTGGCGATGAGCCGTGCTGTCCGGTCGGTCAAGACCTCAGCGGCATTCACGCCGGGAACGTAGAGGCTTCCATTGAAGTACGGGGTCGGGGTACGCCGAACAATGCCAAGTTCCCGAAGCACACGGAGCCTGGTGTTGACTCTGGTGATCGAGGCGAACATTCCCAGTGCAAGAATTTGATCACGGCTCATGACGTGCGAGAGGGCTAGCTCCCGCACAAGGTCAGCGTCTCTAGGGGTGATGATCATCAGAACCAGTCCTCCAAGGAGCCAGAATCTTTCGGCTCAGTCTTTGGCTTTCTGGGTCTCGCTTGGTCTGGCTTTGGTGTCGAAGCTTCCTGTCCAGCAGCAACGGGAGACTCATACGGTGCGTTCTCGTGGGATTCATGAGTCTTGGAGAGGAACACTCGCCCCGCATGATCCAGCACCCCTCCGTTTCCAATCGGGGTGTTGATCTCGACCCCAACTAAGGGTTTGTTTCCCTTCTTCACCACGCAGGTTCCAACCGGAAGTTTGGTTAGATCAATTGCCTTGCGGTCTCCGGTGAGGTCGGCAGACATGGTTTGCGCATCATCCCGCCCAAGGCGAAACGCCATCTTGAGCCCCACGTTGCCTAGGATGAGCGAGCGAAGGCTTGTACCCACTTGGGAGAGTGTTTGATGGGCGCAGATCACTGAGAACCCGAACCGCCGCCCTTCGGCAATGATCGAAGAGATATCTTCGCTAGCGAAGTGGGAGAACTCGTCAAGCACTAAGAGAACTGGGTTTCGCTGGTGCTCTGCCTGTCCAACCCTGGAGAACATCGTTTGGGTAAGGCAACCGAAAAACAGCGAGCCAAACATTCGGCCCACATCAGCGGTTTCATCCACAGCGAGTGACACGAGCAAAATGCTTCCGTCTTGATTCAGGTGGTTCGTTAGGTTCACCGGATTTCGGTCGCTCAAGATCGCTCGGAGCTTGCGGGTGGCAAACACTCCAGAGAGCTTGTTCATCACTGGCATGGCAAGCGTTGCCTTGCGGTCGTCTCGCATCTCGTGGAACCGAGTTAAGAATCCCTTTACATTCTCGGAGTCGGCGTGGTCGATCAGCCATGCACGGTAGGCGTCGTTATAGAAGGCGGGTTCAAGCTGGGTGAGCGGTTCACCAGCCTCGGCAAGAGCTGTGAGGAAGTATCGAAGTGTCTCCTCAAGCTGGACACCAAATGACTCTGAACCTGCTTTAACGGTTGCGGCGACGCCCAGGGCTCGTTTGTGGGCGAGTCCCGCGCCGCCCAGCGGGTCAAACCCGATGTGCGGGGACGAATCCCGCAGGTCGATGACCTTTGCCAAGGAAGGCTCGACCCTTCCGGCAAGTAAGCTCAACACGTCGTTCACCTGATCCCCTCTGGCATCAATGAGAACCAAGGAGTCTCCTCTTAGAATCGCCCCAGCTATGAGGTGGGTGAGCGCAACCGTCTTGCCGCTCCCCGAGGCCCCGAGCATCAGCGCGTGAACCGCTAGGTCACGGCGGGAAACGCTATACAGCTTGGTTGCCGGGTGATCGGGATGGGCTTGGTAGTCGGCCTCGATCCCGATCCAGTGTTCCGGTCGATTATGCTCCCTTGGAAGTTCTTGTTCTTGCATCCGTCTATCCTTGTGTGATGAGGATGCCGGAGTGAAGAATCACCTATCCGAGGAAAGTCGGGAAAGTTTAGCCCTAACGCAACTGCCCCATGATCCACGCTCGTTTGCGAGTGTCGTTTCTGAGGTCTACCTGCTGGAGTACGGAGCCAAAACTCAGGTGGAGATCGCGGAAGTCATCGGCAAGGACAAGAGCCGGATCACCCACCTCTACGATGATCCAACCAAACTCAAAGTCACCACGATACAGATGCTCCTGGAGCCTCTTGAGTCCAAAGCCAACAAGAAGCGGATTGTTGATGCCTGGGTACGAGAGGTCTTTGGAGACGACCTCAAGACAAGTCGATACGCGAAGCGCATCAGAGGCTCAGCGACCCCAAACACCCTGAGGCGAATTGACCGTATGATCCGGGAGTGGCGAACCAGGGACAGCGCGGTCTTGGCATTCGAAGCCTATACCAAGGCCGAGGACTATGTCCTGCAAGAGCAACTTCTCGACCGGCTGTATTACTCGCGCTTCCTACTTGGTGAGACCGGGTACTGCATGAGCGTGTGCCGGGTCATTGCGGAGCGAGCACGTCAGAGCGGCGATGAGCTTCGAGAGGCTTCGGCGTACCTGCGCCAAGCCAGGCTCATCACGATCTTGCCAGAAACCCGTCCAGAAGACCTTGAGAGCGTTTTTGAGCGGGTCGAGGCGATCCTTGCGAGGAATGAACCATCAAACACCCCAGACTTCCTTGTGGCGACGCCTGAGATGCTTTACCAAACAAGGCTTGGAGTACTGTGCACGTTCGCGGAGAGGAAACACGTGAGCATCGAAGATGCAAAGCTGTCGGAGCACGTGCAGGTGCTTCAAGCCTGGCTCAAGAAAAAGCTCAGCCTTCACAACCGCTACTGGGCGCACCTAATGCTCGGGCGCATTCACTTGATTCTCGGACAGCTATTCCAAGCCCAGGAACTCTTAGAGCAAGCCCGCGAACTTGCCGGAGACAAACTGCCTCACGCTAGAGAGGAGGTTGGGGTTCTGTATGGCAGGCTATTGGCGGCACGAGGTGAATACCAAGAGGCACTCTCGTTTCTGCGGGCACAGAGCCTGCTCTGCTACCGGCGTGGGGATCGCTTTCATCAGACGATGACTGAGCAGGAGGTTGCTAGATTCGAGTTAAACCACAGCAAATGAATTCATGAAAACGACTCCCCATTCCCTTTAGCCTGGTGGCGTGACAATCAAGTAGGTTGAATCGGAATTAGGGTTTGCTTTAAGCCTACACTCAATCAATATCGCTCCGTCAGTCGAGATGGCAATTGGAACTCGCGCTTCGTATACGCAATCCGGCGGCAGTAACTCATCGATTCGTTGCCAATTGCTACCGCTGTAAAGCCAAGCCTCTGATGCACCCGTGCCCAGGCTCTCAGAAGCTACGATCTTAGTTAGGCTGGCAATGTCCTGGATGTTGAAGCTGGTCTGATCCACGTATTGCCCGCTTCTCCAGATAAACTTACTTGACCCGGCACCCTGCACAACAACAGTCCCGTCATCTGCCGCCATTAGCGCACGGCACTGGTTTGAGCCATCCGGTCTCGGCAACTGATCTAAACCCCCGTTCTTCCACGTGGCAGGTTCAAATACGGCGAAGCCCTCGCCTCGAATAGAGCCGCTGACTGTTCCGCCACGGGAGAGGTGCGTACCGATTAACGGTAAGTCAGTTGATTCTCCGGAACTGGAGAGCAGCACGACGAGTTCAGGAGCAACTCCGGACCCTTGCAGCGGGTTCTGATGCAGGATTAAGGCGTCACCACCTGCATTTATGTGAACTGGGAACGCCATTTGGTAGGGAGAGCGCGGATTCACTGGTGTCCACGGCGATTGAAAGTCAAAATTGTGAAACTGGCCCGAGAAATTTGACGCATAGTAGCCTCCAACCTTTCCTCCCCCTCCAGATGTGACTACGAAAGAAGGCCCAGTCAAATTGCCGTACCAATGGGAGGTGTGATCCAAACGCCACGGACCAGTGAGGGGAAACTGTGACCACTCACCATACACCCGTCCTGCGTCATCCATCGCGACAGGGCGAACGATGCGATCAGATTCGATTACTCGATAATTGTAGAACGATCCAAGTGAAACAGTCGTCGAGCCCTGACGCCCAGTGCTGTCGTTGCCGGTTTCGGTAGCAGTGACTTGACAAGTTCCAGGTGCCAGAACTTTGACCCTTGTGTCACTGAGGAATTGTAGCTTTGATGAATCGCTGACACTGTACGAAAAGTTGTTCCCACCGTCAATTACAATAGCTCCGTTCGCTTGCTTCGATACTGCGGAAAGATCAATCTCTTCTGCTACGTTATAGATTGTCTTGCTTGGAGTTAATCGAACCTCCACTATTGCGGTCTGACTTTCTAACACAAATTCCAAGTTTGCGTTTTTGCCTGGAACAAGCACGACCGGGACAACGGCTTTACCAAGGGCCTTGGACTCTCCCGTGCGGAAGGATTCGACAGTAAAGGTAAGTGGACCGGAGGGCAAACCCGTCATCGAGACCTGAGAAGAGGTGATGGACTGGCCCGGGTCTGGGCGGACTATTGTTAGCGTGTTCGTATTAGCGTCTTGATCCGGGGTTCCCGTCAAAGCGATTGGTATGTTATTTACTTTCGCGGATACAACGATGTGCGTTGCAGACTGGTGGATGAACCTCGACTGAGAAGGCCACTCAATCGCGAAAGCAAGTTGCGCGTTCGAACCGCTTTGGACGCTTGTTCCACTCCCGCCACAGCCGCCGATCAATAGCAAAACTGATGCCAATATTGCAGAGTTGAATCGTCTCATCGAATCACTCCCGATCCATTTGCGCGGAGCATTTCTTTAAGCTTATCAATAATCTCCTGATTTTTTGGATGCAAGTCTTCTTGGACGCCCCCGATGTCCGAGTGATTAAACGGAAGCGACAGCATTGAACCGATGCTGGATTTACCAAACCTTCCGAGGTCCGACGGGTGAGCACTATATTGCGCAACGATCCCATCAATGGGGCCAGTCCATCCAAGGCGTTCATAATGCCACTTGACTGTAGGGCCGAAAAACACAAGCCGATCTTCGCCCAAAATTCTAATGGTCGTATAGTAGTCAAAATTCGTACCCGCTAAGGCATAGTAAGGAACGCGGTTCTTAAACGGGCTATCACTGGAATTCAGATCAGCCATAAACTGAGATGTCTCACCAAGATCATAGATGCCGGGGATAAACGTAGTCCAGAACCATCCGCTGAGACCAAGCACTATCCGGGGTACTCCCTTGTGTGGAGTGCCGAACGTGAATAAGCGAGTCGTGTACTGACCAATTCCTCGCTTCTCAATGGCCCATCTCGAAACAAGCCCTCCCATGGAATGGCCGTAAAAGTCGAGCGAGGCTGAGTTCTCAACTCTTAATTCTCTCAGCTTTGCCGCGAGTGCATCACCGTTGTCGTGGACGCTGTACACCGAGTCTTGATAATCGAAGAACAAGATGCGGTCGTACTTAATCTGCGGATTCGCTGTAGAACTATTTCCGAAGAATCGAACGATTCGAGAAGCGACATAGGCTAGGTCGGTCATGCTCGACGCAGAGTTATTGAGTCCATGAACAACTACAGCCACATGCTCTCCTGCTTGGATTGGGTTGAGTTGATTTATCTGTTGAAGATTCCGATTGCTTGGCCAGTAAATGTGTCCCGACGCAGACCCATAATCAGGGCTTTCGAAAAACCGTTGATCATTATCGGCTCCCCCATCCCAGGAAGCGAGCGTGAGGTCAACTATCCGGTCAGACGACCGAGAGGGCGCACTATCCCATTCCAAGTGTTCCTTAGTCAAGGTGAATTTAATTTCATTAGTGCTCACAGGTACACCAAGGGTCTCAACAACTCTGAGATTTTGGAAGGAGCCCAGAGCAAGTTGCCAAACTTTGGAGTTTTCGGCTACGGGTGTTCGCAAGACAACATCTAGTGTGGTCGTTTCAGTGAGTGCACTATTACTGTGGACAATTGTGTAGCCTCGGCTGACGAGGGTTCCGCCTGAAACCGGTATTTGCGGCTTATCCCAGACCTGAATAGTTCCTGTTGCCTGAGCGCCCCAGTTTCCAGAAACTACGACTCGCATCTCATTGGGAACCTGCAATGCACTTCCCGCTTGTGACAGCGCTCCAGCATCGGACCCCACTAATACTCTTGTTGGGGCGACCGGAGTACCTCCGCCTCCACATCCCACTAGGGCCAGACTAATGCACGTCCATAGGAGAATCGGTGCTCTCAAGCCTTTGCCTCCAGCGAGGCAATCGCATGCTCAGGCAAAAGTGACGAAGTCTGCGGCGACGAGAATACCAACCAGGCCAGCAGTAAGAACGATACGAAGCCAAGCACAAGAAAGCCAACGATGTAAAGTATTCCGACGCCAAAGCGCTTCAGTTGTTCGTTAGGCGGCACGGGAGATTCTATCTTCATATGTGTCCAGTGTATATACTCGATGTTCGTTAGTGCAAGCATAACTGTTACCGTGTCTGCAGCCTCAACTCATTGCGCACACCTCGGGTCACAACAATCATTACGAAACTCGCTTCTCCGAAAACCTCTCGCTCGCCCCGCTGGTTCGTGAAGTAGGTTGGAAATCGCTTGGTTCCCAGATAGCCAGATTTGAACCGAATCTCACTGTATCCTTCTCGTTGTTGAATCTCATACATAGCCGCCGTTAGTCCAAGTTGCGCCAGCGCATCCTGCAACGATACCGAAGAGGGCAGAGAAATATCTATCGAAGGCGGTGAGTCCGGGCGACGCTGGTCCTTGAGCCACTCGACCACTAGGCCGGGTGCGGGCGCGGGCAGGTAGCCACCGAAAAGCCGGGCATCACGGGTGATCGTCCCAAGCGTGAATGACGTGCCAAAGCCCGACACCGAGCAAGTAACGTCTTTTCCAGCGACCTTCGTTGCCCACTGATAGTAGGGCGACTCCTCGGTCCCGCTTTGCCCCTGACCTGTGAGCTTCTGGAGGGGAGTCGTTCCAACATCCAGTCCGTGCCGTTTCCACTCAGCCGCAGGCCAGTTCGCGCCGCGAGGAGCACTAAGCACCAAGCCCACGAGCGTCGAGCCGTCTGAGATGGTACGCGTGATACGGGGCTCGGTCGCAGGAAGCGTGTTGGGCTGACGGTAGAAAGTCTGGGAGAGGAGGGCTTTGCCTGAACCGCCGCACTTGGCTTCTGTGGTGAACTCGGCAATAGCCTGTAGATCAACCTTGGCGGAAGGCTCTCCGACGAACGTCCAGCCTTTGTAGTCGGCGGGTCCAGTGAGAGCCGATAGCTTCGTTCCTTCAAGCGAGAGCCACTGTTCGATAGTGCTCTGAGCGAATGCGCCCGTACCAAGAACACTCAGCAACCCCACGCTCAAACTTTTCAGCATCGAGATTCTCACCGTGATCCTCCCTTGCCCAACCCTACCTCAAAGGGGCCAAACGGAGCACCGTACCAGTAGTATGCCCAAACAAAGGCATCCTTCTCCTGCTCCCAGACGTTCCGGCTCCCGAGCCAACGCTTCATGTAGCTTTCTGAGGAGACCTCGTTGTAGTAGCGAAGCCAAGCATCCACGGGTTGCCCGGTTCGCAGTTCCCTAACCATGAGTGGCTCGTTATCCATCCCAATGGAGCGAGCGGAGCCAATGGTGAGGAAGCATCGGTTCGCCGGATGCAGAAGCGCACTTGCGGCGATGAAGTCGCGTCTTCCGTCAATTCCGAGGTAGTGGCAACTCATAGAAACCAGCACCGTAGCGTTGATCCGAAACTGATCGACGTTGTGAAACGCCCGACCAAACGACGTTCCCACCACATTCCCACCGTTCAGCGGCTCGTCGCAGTGCCAAGCATGGGCTTCGCCGTGCACGGATAGGTAGGTGAAGTCAGAAGGGATGGCGAGTGTCTTCCAGAACGTACCCGGAGTACTTTCGATCTTTGGTTCCGAAGTGGCGGGCGGAGTTGTCGAGATTCGCGCTGCAATGGCTTCTGGAACTTTTCCAAACGTCTTTTGCAGTTCACTAGCTACACCGGAGCGATTCTGCCAGTCACGAGAGGATGTGATCACCGTTCTGCCGCTTCGACTCGTACCGCTTCGGATGAAGTTGGAGAGTTTGGCGAAGTAGCTCGTAAGTTGCCCGTCAGGGCTTAGGCCGTCCCGCGTCACACCATCAGGCATGAGCCGTGCGAGCCAGACCTCGTGAACCTTGGTATCCCCATTCTCCCAGGGGTAGTAGCGGTCGAGAATGCCGTCTTGGTTTTGGTCTTCAAAGCGAGCGTCTAGGTCGGTGTAGTACTCGGGGCAGAGCGTAGTATCGAGGCCCCTCGCGACGCTGATCTTGATCATCGGTTGACGACCGACCAAGAACACTCCGTCGATCTTGTCTTCAACCCACGCCTTCTTGATTTGGCTCCGCAAGGTAGCAGGCGATGTTCGACTTCCGGCTTGAATGTATACGGAGTCCCAGTTGTACGTGGATTTGACGAGGGCAAGGTACGAATCCAGGGCGCGCTTGACCGATGGATCGTGTTCGGACGCATTAAAAACAACCCCAAAGACTCGCTTCTGACTAGAAGGCGGCGGTGTTGACTGCGCATGCGCCGTGGTCTGCACAAAGCAGCCAAGAAGCGCGAGTTGGAGGCTGATCGCGGTACGTCTCATTGTGAATGACTCCAGATAAGAGTCTATTCTACTCCGCAACTCGCAGTGTCTTGCCTACCCTGGCGGCTTTTCGAGCTTCAGTAGGAGGCTGGAGGCCGTCGTTCCAAGAGTTCTAGCAAGGTCAATGAGCGTTGGGATGTCGAGGTGCTGGATACCCTGCTCAACTTTCCAGACGAACGCCTGGGTTCGGTCGAGCTTCTTTGCGAGTTCTCGCTGAGACAGCCCCTGAGACTCTCGAAGCTCGCGCAGAAGCCCGCCCAACATGGCATGCTCCTCCCGCGCCGCGCTTCGAACCGTTCGTCTCAACTCATCAAATCCCTGGTCAACCGACTCTAGGGTAGAGTTGCATGGAAGGTAGACTCTTGCGAGGAGTCAAAAGATATGAGAACAGCGCAAGTGCTTATGTTGGCTGCCACGTTGCTCGGAGCAAGTTCTGCTCAGGCCGACATCGTAGGCAAAGTGAAGACGATTGATCAAACCGGGATCACCCTTGATATCGGGCCGAAACTCCCGTGGGGAACGAGAGTTACCGCCGATCAGCGTAAAGCAATCCAGCAACAGTTACCCTCCGGGAGCCTTGCCAGAATCGTCATGACGGACGGCAAAGTCATTTCGGCACGTACGACCTCCATTACCCCTGCGCAGGTCACTGAGACGAGCCTGGCGGCTCTCAAGCCGTACAGTGGCGGTTTTCAGTTTGAATCGGGGCATGCATTTTGGGGCTATGTGCCGCAACAAACGGCTTTTGGGCAAAACGCGAACCCAACCATCTATAAGCTTGACGGCAAATATGACGCACTGAAGTTCAGCTTTTGTTTTGGAGCATCGGATGGCAGTGGTAAGTTGCTCTACCGATTGGATGGGGGCGAGCCGGTCCAGATTTTCACTCCCAACACTGCACTTGCCCCGGTCGCGATTGACCTGAGGGGGTCTCAGACCATTCAAGTCTGGTTCGAGGCTCAACGAAGGGACATCAATGACAATTTCAGTTCGAGCAACTTCCTCGTTGATCCCGTACTTCTGAAACTCCCACCTTCGGTTCCAGTTCTCTCATCACCCGCATCGAAAGAATCGGTAGATACGGACGAGGAACTCCGGTGGCGACCCGTGACGGATGCGCTGGGTTACCGAGTTGAGCTTGAGTGCACCAGGCTATACAACACAGACGATGCGCAGAAGCAACGCTTCTTCTCGATCCAAACCACGGCTGAGAAGCGAGTCGTGAAGCTCTCAGACTTGAACCTGCCGCTTGGTGAATATAGATGGCGGGTTCACTCGCTCGATGATGTAGGAGTCATGGGAAAGATGAACGAGTGGTGGTCGTTCGTGCTCGCAAAGAGGTAACACTGATCCAATGCTTAATTCCCTCGTTCTAGTCATAGCCGCCCCAACTGAGCTTGAAACGACGATTGCTCGGTATGTTGAAGTTGGCTCGATGTACGGTGTGTCGTGTTCTCCGAGCAAGCCCGTTTCAACGTCAATCGCGCAGAAGTTCCTGCGAAAGGTTGCCCCAGCGTTTGGAATGAAAGATGAAGGCGGCAGGCCAACTGCAAACGGCAAAACCGACTACTGGGTAAAGGTAGCCGAGCTGAACCGAGTCGGAGAGGCTATCTTCGGTCACAAAATCCTCTTTACCGAGGATCACTCCGGTTTCTATAGCACTAGTAAGACAAAGTCCGGACCGACGCTAGAGCGCACCGCTTGGAAGGTGAAAGACGGAAGGGTCACCGCGAGCTACAAGTTGCTCTCAAATATGGAGTTTGGTGGCTTTCCAGACCGATCAGCAATGGGCGCGGTTTCTATCACTGCTTCAACGACACTCCCGGCTCCTCGCATCCATTCGTTTTCGCTCACAAAGAAGGGTGACAAGTGGGCGAACACCGAAGCTGGAGGCTAGGAGGCGGGAGTATAAGTTCCCACCCACCGCCCTGTGTGTTTGTCCAGGCTAGGGCCTGGGTAACTTCCGGGGCTTCCGGAAGTTGTTTGTCGAAACTGCCGATTTCAGTGGACTGTGGATAACCCTCGCGCGCATTTTCTTTTAACTTTTCTATATTGTTTTAGGGTGGTTGGGTTTTGACCGCAAATCGCTCGATTTTTGAGCGCTTGCTTTCCGAGGGTGTGGAAAACTCTTAAATCGCAGGATCAGGTCTTTCTTCTTGAGACTTCGAAGCCCCAAGATCACCGAAGAGCGTTTGAGCCCTGTCCACTCCATGAGTTGCTCGTATGTAACGCTCAAGGGAAGCTCAATGTGCAAGTATCCATACGCCCTTCGCTGGATCACCAGGAGCAGTCTCAACTCAGGATTACTCAGGATCGGGAGCAGGCGGTCCAAATGCGAGTTCGGGATCTTCGTCCACTCCGTGACCGGTGGTGGAAACCGTGGGGAGATACTTGGCATAGGTGAACTCTTTAGGAGGTGAGTAGTTTCCCCGAACCGCCTCGATGATGAAGGCGTTCGGACGCTTAGCTTTGCGGTATGGCAGATACATGAGTTGCCGCTCGATCTCTTCAACCGAGTAGTCGCGAAGGAGCTGGCTGACTCCGGCGTTCGAGACGTTGAGCTTGAAGAGTTCCGTTGCAACCGCCGTCATGCGTTCTAGGTTCGTCATCGCACGGCTTCGATGAATCGACTGACCTGGCGACTCATGCGGTCGAGGTGGCGGAAGAACGGTTCATCCACCTCTAGCCCTTGCACTTCGCGCACTCCAATCTTGTGCTGGATCAGGAGCCTGGCGAACTCCGTCCCGGTGACCACACGAATGCGAATCGGTTCATGGCTTCCCAGGTGAAACTCAGCGGAGGATGTAAGTCCATAGGTAGAGATCAGGATTCCGTAGTCAGAGCCGGTGCGCCGCACGACTCCGGCAAGCTCGTCGAGCATCCGAACCCGAACCTCTTGGCCGACGAACTTGACGACGGTCTGCACATCAAACAGCCCAACTCGGGTCTCATCGGTGAACTCGTGCCCTCCAAGGTAGGTTTTCTCCTTGCGCTCACGCCGTCCCATGAATTGAAGCTGCTTGTATCCCAATCGGTCGAGAAGTTGCCGAACTAACAGCATCTGAACGTGAAAGGAAGACACACGAATAACGGAGAGAAGGTCCTTCTCAAGCATGGCAATTGGCTTAGTTCTGAGTTGAGGAAGGAGTGACGCCGCGAGGGTGACGACTGGAAACCCACTTGCCAGGCTCAATGCCAGCAAAGGAAGGCTTCAGGTCTCCGAACTCGTCGTATGCGTTGTCAGGAAGGCTCGGCTGACTCCGGGTCACGTCACAGCAGAAGGGTGTTGGGAAGCGACCGCCTTCAGCGATCAGATCACGCGGGTCGATCCGGAACCCGAGTTCTCGCTCGATGGCTTCGGTGATCCGGGTGACGGTGAGGAATGACGGGTTCCCGCCGCCTCGCAGGATTCGGAAGACAGAAGCCGGGTGGACTCCGGCGTCTTGGGAGAGCCGAGAGGGAGCTTTGAAGCTGTAACGTTTGGTGTGGGCTAGAACATCCGCGAGGCGAGAAATCGTTTGGTCAAAGTGGTGGGGTGAAGGTGTCATGGCGGAAGTCTCTCGCGGGTTGTTGTAGCTGTTCACAAATCCTCTCCCGAACGAAAACCGAACGCAAGAGCGAGGGTTTTTGACCACCGCGAAAATGCGCCCAGAGAGCGACATTCATTTCATTCGGGAGTCCTAGAGCCAGTTTCCTGCTATCTCAAATGTCTAAGACAAGAGCTTGGATTTTGCTTGAGCAAACTCATGGTCGCTTATAAGGCCGGATGAATGGAGTTCCGCAAGCTTTCGTAGCTCATCGGGAATCGACAAGGCGTTCTGAACGGGAGGAGGTAGGGTTACGTTTTGTACTTGCGGTGGCACACCGTGTTGTTGACTAAGTAGATAACGGATGCCATCGGCAATTCGCTTGCAGTCTGGAGTAGCCATCGACTTGATCTCGCCCTTCGCACTAGAGGTCACGATTATCAGCGTGGAGAGAAGTGCCGAAGCGTTGACCTGCACGGAAGTGATTTTTTGGAGGTCAAAAATCTCTGTCTTGGTGTGCTTCATCAACGAAGCCGCTTTGCGACCACCAAACAGGACTCTTGTCGGAGTAATGACTATCAATCCAAGATGGTCCTCATAGAGCCCAAATCCGACGTCAAGTATCTGATCTCCAGGAAGTAACAACTCCGCAACAATTGGAACCTCTTTGTAAGTTGCCAACTTTGTCCAAGCCGGATTTTGACTGAGTGCAGCCCTGAGCCAATTCGGGTCCACCATGAGTCCCTCAGATTACCCATGCACGGCGGTTCATGCCACGGTCAGCCCCCCGGCTAGAGGTACGGCCAGGTCGAGCCTAGGCATTTGAACCTGCTTTCAGCGGTTCCAATACTCAACCCTCTTGCTTCGCAATCGGTTTCTCTTGTCTGTTCTTCTCTCGTTCACTTTCCGTTCTCTCCAGAAGAAATCCAATGCGCTCCCGAAAGCCGAAATCAAAGAGCACCTATCGGAGGCGCGAGGCCCCGCCTGAATGTTTGGATACCTGAAGACCTCACGTCTAGAAGAGACCGTGAGAGCCATGAGAGATGACCTTTCACATTCAGAGTTCCCGGTGATCCGAGTCCAACTCGTTCGCGAATCGGGAGAGCGCCGAGCCTTGCTTTCAAGTCCTGACGACGCCGCGAAGGTTGCCGAGCACTTCTTATCGCTTGCCGACCGAGAGCAACTCATCGTGCTGTTGCTCACCGCAAAGAATGATCTCATTGGTGTGCACGTAGCGAGCATCGGCAACCTCACAAGCGCCATCGTCTGCCCGCGTGAAGTGTTCAAAGCCGCGATCCTTGCGAACGCCTGCTCGATCATCGTGGCGCACAACCATCCTTCCGGCGATCCAGAGCCATCACCCGAAGATCACGAGGTCACCAAGACCTTGAAGGAGGCAGGAAAGCTTCTGGGCATCCCGCTCGATGATCACATCGTTGTTGGTGCGCATGGCAGGTTCGTGAGTTTTCGACGGAGAGGAGTGCTGTGACACCCGTGCAATCTCTTGCCGAGGCGAATGCCGTTTTGCACCTGAGTCCATGGGGCACGAGATAGTGCCGCCTACGCCGATCCCCATCGGCTGCAGAAACCTCATGAGCACTACCCTTAAAGATGCAGACTTTGAAGTCGAAAACCACGGAACCATCTTCCTCATTCGCCCGACCTCGGAAGCGGGATCGAGTCACTTTGCGAAAGCTTGTCCGCGAGATCACACCTTCTTCGGCAATGCCCTTGCTGTGGAGCACCGATACATCGAGGACGTTGTCCTCAGGCTCCAGGAGGAGTTCACCGTTCTTCCCGCCTAACTCAGACCCCGCCCGCGCGGGGTCTTCCGCCTAGTGTGGCTCCCAACGCCTACCGACAGGGCTGTAGCGGAGTTTGAGACATGGCTCCTCTCTACGTATGGCATTGAATGCGATAGCGTAGAGGCGCGAAGAGCCGCAACCGCCCTCATGCACACGTTCACCTACTTTGCCTATGAGCACCGCCATCTACGCCCGAAAGTCGACGGAGAGTGAAGATCGCCAAGTGCAGAGCCTGGAAGATCAGCTCAGGGTGCTTCAGCTGAAAGCGACAGCAAGCGGCGTTTCGGTCTCGAAAGTCTTCACCGAGTCAAAGTCTGCAAAAGCTCCAGGCGCTCGGCCTGAGTTTGAAAAACTCATGAGCGAGGTCGAAAGCGGTCAGATTGATGGGATTCTCACATGGTCTATCAACCGACTGACCAGAAACCCGATTGACGGTGGACGGATTGCATACGCGCTTCAACTGGGCAAACTCAAAGCAATCCATACGCCGGATCGAACGTACACACCGGAGGATAGTGCGCTCCTCCTTGCCGTCGAAACAGGAATCGCCACGAGCTACATCCAAGACCTTCGTAAGAACGTGAAGCGCGGCATGGAGGGGAAAGCGCTAAGGGGGTGGTTCCCGCACAAGGCACCTATTGGATACAAGAACAACGCTGAGACCCGCGAAATCGATCCGCATCCCGAGGATTTTGCCAAGGTTCGAAGGCTTTGGGACTTAGCTCTCACGGGAAACTTCACCATCAAAGAACTGGACACAGAGGCACGGGCACTCCAGCTGACGAACTCACGAAAATCCAAAGCTCCGATTGGTCGCACCACCATCTACAAGCTGTTCCGAAATCCGTTCTACGTAGGGCGGTTCCGGCACAACGGAGAGTGGTTCACTGGCAGACACCGACCGCTGGTCTCTCCTGCCGAGTTTGAGTTGGTTCAGAAGCTCTTCAAACGCCCAACAACCGTTCGCTGCTCGCGAGAGAAGAATCCCTACTCAGGAGCAATTAAATGCGCGATCTGCGGGTATTCCGTAGTCCTCACGCAGAAAACGAAAATGCGAAACGACGGCTCCACCAAGACCTACACGTACCTCCAGTGTGGGGGTGCAGGGTGCGGTCGGCAGGGTATTCGTTTTGAGGAGTTTGAGAACCAGGTTCTTGGAACACTTCGTTCAGTTTCTCTGCCGCCAAGTGGCATTGATTGGCTCAAGCGAGCAGTGCTGGAATCCTTCGACCAAGAGCTCCCGGGGCAGTCCGTATCGGCAAGCATGGCGGAGGAAACCTTAGCCGAACACCTTCGGCGTATGGAGAGGCTAACCCTGATGCGCTTAGACGGAGAGATCACTTCGGCTGAGTTCGCTAACCTCAAGAGTTCGCTCAGTGCAGAAATTGAATACGCGAAGGCTCTCGTTCAATCGGCGAGTCGGACCGTCGAGCAGGCTCTGGCTGTAGCTAGCCGTCTTTGCGGGACGCTAGAAACGGTAGCTCGCACCACCTTCGGTGAGAGCAACCTAAGGCGCTCTACTCTGTTGGATGCATTTGAAACTGTGCAACTTGAGAACGGCAAACCTAAGCTCGCACTTATTGGGATTCTTCAGAAAATCGCCGCATTCGGACTATCGGAAACTGGCTCCCAATGCCCCAAACCCGGCGATCTCGTACCTGCAAATTCACTTTGGTGGGTCTTAGTAGACCAAATCCGGAACTGGTCGATAGAGCAAGCGCAGGCAGAGATTGATCAAAACATGCATCCGATCAGTTCCTAACTAATCCTGCTCCCCGAGGGCGCGGACGTTAGAGTTCTCCCGCCCTCAGGTGAGAACGCATGGAAACAAGAAGCAAGACGGGAGGCGGTGTATGAGCCGCCTATATGAGACCGTCACTGAGAAAATTGTAGAGTCACTCAAGCGTGGGGTCGTGCCTTGGCGAAAGCCCTGGAAAGATGCCCACGCTTTGCCGATCAACGTCGCCAGTGGCAAGGCGTACCGAGGCATCAACGTGTTCCTCCTCGGCCTGGCACCCTATGCCGACCATCGCTGGCTCACGTTCAAGCAAGTTCAGGAGCGTGGCGGCCGGGTCAGGCAGGGAGAGAAAGGTACCCTCGTGGTGTTCTGGAAGCAACTGGAGTTTGAAGAGATCGACGAGAGCACAGGAGAGGTGTGCAAACGCCGGACGCCGATGCTCCGATACTTCACCGTGTTCAACGTCGAACAGATTGAAGGAATCGACTTCGCGGCACCCTACATGGGAGAGCCGCTCGACGAATCTCAGAGGAAAGAGCGAGCCGAACTTTTGGTCGCCAGTATGCCAAGCCCACCTGCCATTCATGGCAGGGCCCGGTCGGCCTACTACGTCCCCAAGGAAGACGCAGTGTACATGCCTGCCTTCGAGAGGTTCGCCTCAGCCGACCACTACTACGGAACGCTCTTTCATGAGCTAGCCCACGCGAGTGGTCACGAGTCGAGGCTCAATCGCAAAGGCGTGACCGAAGTCGTGCGCTTTGGCTCAAACGACTACTCCCGCGAGGAACTGGTTGCTGAACTCACGAGTGCGTTCTGTTGCGCTACCGTGGGGCTTGATAATTCCCTGACCGAGGATTCTGCCAGCTACATCAGCGGCTGGCTCGATGTTCTGGGAGACGATCCCAAGGCAGTCGTGATTGCAGCCGCCCAGGCGCAGAAAGCCGCCGACTACATCCGAGGAGTCACCTACGACTCCTAATGACACCCCACCAAAGCCCCGCACAACCAGCGGGGTCTTTTCAGAGTATCCACACGGCCAGAGAGACCAGGCCGACCACCACCGCCGCAGTCAGGAACAGGTGAAGCTCAAGAAGCTCCTTCTGCTTGGCCCGATGATCCTGAAACGCCGCACACGACTTGCAGACCACCCGCATGCCGTACTGGCTCTGAACGAATCGAGCCCGCTCCGCGCCGTACTTCTTCTTCTCGATCTCGCCAATCCGAACCCGCCGCCGCAATGGGCGTTCCTCGACTGGGATCAGCATAGAGCAGAGGTAGCAGCGGGACATCAAGCCGAGTCTAAATTCCACATGACCGTTCACAAGTTTTCGCTCGGAACAGTAGGTGAACCAGGTCATTCGAGCGCTGCCCAGCAAAATAGGACCCAAAGCAGGACCCAATTCTGGTCTTAGATCGTCCTTGATCTAACCTTATCAATACGGGGCGAACTTGAAGCGGTGTACACTCCTGCTTCTCGTCAAGGAACACTCTGATTCGATGGCCCGAGCCATTGGCTTCTAGCAGGCCTTGCCCTAGACTTAGACCAGAAATGAACGAATCTGCCTCACAATTATGCTTTGATGATGCGGCCTTGTCCGCAAGTCCTGTACGGACAAGAGAGCCGATAAAGCCGTTTTTAAAGTGGGCAGGGGGAAAAACTCAGCTGCTTACAGTCCTAGAGAAAAAAATTCCCACTAGATTTGGCAGATATATTGAACCCTTTATCGGCGGAGGCGCGCTCTTCTTTGCCGTTCAGCCAGCTTCTGGTGTAATTGCAGATTCAAATCCTGAACTTATCAACGTTTACCGATGTATAGCAAACTGTGTCGAAGACGTTATAAAACACCTCGGAAAGTTCCAAAACACTGAAAAGGAATATTACAGAATCAGGAGTGAAAAATTTGCTGAACTTGATTCAGCCTATGCCGCAGCTCGCACAATTTACCTCAATCGAACTTGCTATAACGGCTTGTATCGGGTTAATAAGCGTGGTCAGTTTAACGTTCCATTTGGTCGATACAGGAATCCTAAAATCTGCCAGCCCGAGGTCCTTAGAGTAGCGTCGGCAGCCCTTCAGGGCGTAACGATCATATGTGGCGACTATAAGTCTGTCTTAGCAGAAGTAGCAAAACCTGGAGATTTTGTATTTCTCGATCCCCCCTACCTGCCCATTTCAAAGTATTCTGACTTTAAACGCTACACGAAAGAGCAATTTTTTGAAGAAGATCACCGCGAACTTGCCGAGGAAGTGAAGCGACTGCAGAAGCTCGGATGTCACGTGGTTCTAACTAATTCTAATCACCCGCTTGTGCACGAGCTTTACGACCTTTACAAAGTCGAAGTAGTCAATACCCGTCGCAATATCAGTTCAAAGGCTAAGAGTCGCGACGGCGAAGATGTGGTTGTCACTGTGCAGCCATATCCCCGGTTCGCAATTCGAGAAGTCCCGGCACCGGTCGATAAACGGGCGTTGTCCTACCCGCCCACTCGGTACATGGGCTCGAAGGAAAAATTGTTGCCATACATCAAAGACGTGGCCGAGCATTTCCACTTTGAAACGGCTCTCGATCTCTTTTCAGGTTCCGGTATTGTTGGCTACCTGTTTAAGACGATGGGCAAGCAAGTGTATTCAAATGACTACATGGCCATGAGCGCAACTTTTGCAAAGGCCTTGATCGAGAATAACGAGACAATACTTACGCGCGAAGATATCGAACGCCTCTTTGCTCCCAATAAGAACGTGGATCGCTTCGTCCAAGAGACATTTGGCGGGCTTTATTACAGTGACAGCGAAAATGAAACTATTGATCTTGTTCGTTCCAACATCCGCAAATTGAAGGGCGAGCACAAAAAATCTTTGGCCATGGCCGCACTAATTCGGGCCTGTCTCAAAAAGCGCGCACGAGGGATTTTTACTTACACCGGACTTCGGTATGACGATGGACGAGCTGATTTAAAAATGAGCATGGAGGACCAAATCGTTAAGGCTGCCCATGCTATCAATGCCGCCGTGTTCGACAATGGCAAGGACAATAAAGCGCGTCATGGCGACGCGATGACGGCGCAGTTCAAGCCGGATCTTGCATACATCGATCCTCCGTACTACAGCCCATTGTCTGACAACGAGTACGTTCGCCGCTATCACTTTGTGGAAGGGTTAGCGAGGAACTGGCAAGGCGTTGATTTGCAGATGCACACAAAGACGCGGAAGTTCAAAAGCTACCCAACACCTTTTAGTTCAAGAGTTGGAGCAACAGACGCTTTTGATCGTTTGTTTTCCAAGTTGCGCGACAGCGTATTGTTAGTTTCTTACTCGTCGAATTCGTTGCCGACGAGAGAAGAAATTATCGCACTCATGGCTAAATACAAATCTCATGTTGAAGTGATCGACATTGATTACAGATACAGCTTCGCAAATCAAACGGAAGAGAACCGCAACGAGGTAAAAGAATATCTGTTTGTAGGGTTCTGAACTATGTTGTGGCACATCGGAAATACAACCGTTCGAACGCCTTACAGGCTCAAAGAAGCTCTGCGCGTGATCGAAAGCTCGGCTCTTAATGGCAACATCGGAGGAAGCACCCAGGAAAATGAGTTTGCTATTCAGCTCCATTTGGAAGGTGTTCTAGAGGCTCCGCGCGTTGAACGCGGCGAAGATGCTTCCGACTTAGGGCGAAAATGGCGCGCTGCGTTATCGCAGCTAGGGTTTATTACTCCCCAGCTCACGCGAGGCACAGCAAGCGGCACGATTGATAAAGACCTCGCACCCGCTACAAACGATATTGTCGAGTTGTCTGGACGTCCCTATGAAATCACGCCGAACGGCTACCGCCTGGCGCGCGCTGAGCTGATCACAGTTCAGCAAGAGTGCTTTTTGCGTTCATTGGCCAGCTATAGAATTCCCTCGATCATTGAACAAAACTATAGGACAGAGAGCTTTTCACCGCTTCGATTTGTGCTCCGCATTATGGACTGTTTGAACCAAAGCGGTTCTCAGTCATCCTTAGCCTTTCAGGAGTTTGCATTATTCGTGCAGACCTCGTCACCAGCCGACGGTATCGAAAATATCTGTAAGCAGATCACCGAATTTCGCGCTGGTCGTTTGAATGCTAAAGGAAACGTGCGTGCGTATGACCGTGAACATTACGAAGCAGTTGCAAAGCGGATTGATCGTGAAGCTTCGACCCTCGACGATTACGCCGATCTATCCTTCAGGTACTTGAAGGCAACCGGATTATTCCGGAATGCCGGTCGAGGGATTGCTTTGTCCCCTGTCCGCGCCCAACTCGCGGTCCTTCTCCGGGATGAAGACGACAAAGCGCTTGGCGACACTGAATACCTCCATTCGATTTGGTTCGGCGCGAAGCTTCCGACCGATGATGCAATTTCGGCCCTTACGGTTGTGGCGGATTTGGCCGAGCAACTACAAAAGCGAGGGGTAGCAGTGGATGCACCGCCAGCCGAGACGTCCCTACCCGACTTAGAGGTCAGGCGGCACGAGTTCGAGGCCCTGCTTTCTCAGCTCGACGAAGTGGAATTCGCGGCAGACCAAGCGAACCAGATGGATGAAATCCTTGCTTGGCTTGAGGCTATTCCCTCTCGTGGCTCGGCCAAGCTCCCGAATGGCGACACGGTTTCTATTCCGAAAGGTGAAGGCCCGGCATATTTGGAGTGGGCGATTTGGCGCGCTTTCCTGGCGATCAACTCACTCAAAAATCAACCTTGGCAAGCTCGAAGGTTCCAGATCGATCAAGACTTTTTACCAGTTGGCTGTGCGCCCGGAGGCGGCCCTGATATGGTTTTCGAATTCGAGGAAGCGATTATCGTGGTTGAAGTCACTCTCACCTCGTCCTCCCGGCAAGAAGCCGCAGAGGGTGAGCCCGTCCGCCGCCATGTTGCTCAGTATGCCGAGGAGTCCCTAAAACCAGTATTTGGTCTGTTCATTGCAGTTAACATTGACAGTAACACCGCCCACACATTCCGTGCCGGTGATTGGTATAAACCTGACGATAGCAAGTTGAACTTGGACATAGTTCCAGTGACACTCAGTGAATTTGGAGCATTCTTCGGCTCCGGAAGAGAACGACTGGATAAGATGCCTGGCTTGTTACGACAGTTGATCATCGAATGCAGAGCTAAGGCAAATCAGGATGCGCCAACCTGGAAAAAGTCAATAGCCGAGATCGTAACACGAATCACAGTGTAGGTAATCCGAGAGCGCCAGGATGAAGAAACTTGACCTCCACATACACACGGTAGCCGCGTTACAAAAGGATGCGATGTTCTCCTTTGAGTTATCAAAATTTGAGGAATACGTAAATGCGGCTCGCCTTGATGCTGTTGCCGTGACAAACCACAACCTATTCAATTTGGAGCAATTTAATGAGATTTCATCACGCCTGAGCAATATTAAGGTGTTTCCTGGCATCGAGATTGATTTCGAAAAAGGACACCTGCTTTTAATCTCCGACAATTCCGAGCTGGAGGACTTCGCAGCTAAGTGTAGTGAGATTTCAAAGGAACTCACGCACAGCGCTTGGGTCAGTTTAGATAAATTAGAGTCTATTTTTGGGCAGCTGACTAATTACCTCTTAATTCCGCACTTCGACAAGTCACCTCAAGTGCCCGCCAATGTACTAGAGAAGATGGGGGAAAACATCTTCACTGGCGAAGTATGTAGTCCTAAGAAGTTTCAGAGGCTGAAAAAGCAACCTGGTCTCGTAACACCGCTACTCTTTAGCGACGTTCGGATAGACAGAGACTTAGATGTGGGTCGGCTAACTGGTTGCCATACATTTCTCAAGACCAGTGCCAGTGACCTCACATTCCAAGTAATTGTTGCTGCGTTAAGAGATAAATCAAAGGTATTTCTGAATGAGTTAGAGCAAGAAGGCCTCTTTCATGTTTTGGATGATGCCCCAGACTTATCCTTTGGTCTAAATGTTGTTCTTGGCAATCGCTCTTCGGGGAAGACGCACTTCCTGTCCGCAATTGAAAATACATTTAACAGGGACGGCCAACAAGTAAAGCATGTGAGGCAGTTCGAGCTTGTAAATCGAAAGGAAAGTGAGGTTGCGAAAGACCTTGATAGGGAAAGTGGAGCAGTGAGTGAGCAGTACTTAAAGTGCTTTGCAAGTGTGGTGAGCGATGTAAGCAATGTGGATTGGAGAGCAACGGAACAACGCATTGGTGAATATATTGATTCACTACTAAAATTTGCGGATTCCGAGAGTATTCAAGATGAATACTCTAAGTGCATTCTTTTTGAAGAAACCCCATTTACAATTAGACCTGATCAAGATCTGGCTGCACTTATATCTTCGGTAGTCACTCTGTCCAAGAATCAGAGTCATAGAGACATTCTCGATAGACACTTGTCGATAAAGGCCCTTGATGCGCTCCTTAATGATCTCAAGAGTGAGTTCGAAAAGTGCACAAAGCAGCAGCTGAGGCGCGAGTGGGTAAATGAAGCTGTGAGGGACATTGCAAATGCTCTACATGCGAATAGCGCTAGCCCTCATGTAGAGCATAATGACTTAGATTTCTACAAGATAAAGATCGAGCGTGAAAAAATAAGGAGATTCTGCACGATATGCAAAGGTGTTGCGCGTGAGTTCAGTATAGTTCGGCGTAAGGTTGGGGCAAAGTTCACTATTGAAGCATCCGTTGGGCCTATTGCTGGAGCCGCGGACGTGCGGTCGCAAAGTCATCTAACCAAAGGAGACTTTCAAGGAGCATTCGCCAAATACTCAGAACCATACGAGTATTTACAAGCACTCAAGAACCTCAATATGGACATGGGAGGTATTCATAGAATGTTCTGCAAGATCAAGTATCACATATTGAATGAGTATCAGAAGCCAGTCTCTGGAGGCGAACGTTCGGAGTACAATCTTTTGCGCAGTCTCGAAGATTCTCGAAAATTTGAACTGCTCTTGATTGATGAGCCAGAATCTTCTTTTGACAACGAGTTTCTAAACGAGAACGTGAATAGAGTGATCAAGGAGTTGGCGACCGAGATGCCGGTGGTCGTCGTAACACATAATAGTACAGTTGGAATGCTTCTAAAGCCAGATCAAATCCTATACACTCAGCGAGAGATTGTTGAGGGGAAGGACAGTTACCACATTTACGGATGCTCGCCAGGTGAAAGTTCTTTTAAGACACGTTCTGGGGCCAGAACAATTGCTAGTCACAAAGTACTACTGGACTCTCTTGAAGCCGGGGAAGTGGCTTACAATGAGCGGCGACGCCTTTACGAGAACTACACAGCGAAATCATGAAGTATTTGAAGATAGAACGGGGGAAAGCTTACTTTTGGAGGACTGCAGAATACGTTGAGATTGACAAGATTGCGAAAGCGGACCTTCTAGTTCTGATCGAAAAAGCTGAGGACTCCGACTTCGAGATTGATCAGTATGATGAGGCAGTCTTGCAGAATCGCGCTCATCGAGTCATTTATCAGAATCTTGCATCAAAGCTTGACACCTTTATGTCAGACAAAGATGCGTTTAACAGAGAGGTTGAGAGGCTGTATGGAGACGCGATCAAAGAGTACAAGGCCAGCAACGAAGGCGGACCTTACTCTGAGGATTCCTCTGCTGCTGAGTAGAGACAGCAGCCTTTTAATTGCTTTAAAGTAGGCGTTCTTACCTGCGTTTACTTTATGTCGTTGGTCTCTCCAAGGTCTCTCCGACGCGGTGGAAAACGGCGGTCATTTAGGTTCAACGGAGGACAAACGGCTTGGTTCGTTGAACCTAGAAAATGTCAGTCCTAAGGAGTGAGTCGGGAGTTCGAATCTCTCCGGGGCCGCCAAGGTTTTGAAGCTATAAATGCGGATGCAGGGTTCGATAGGGGGTGTTTGGTCTCTCAAAGGTCTCTCTACGACCACGGAGTGCGTCGCCTCTGACAGCTGTTGCGTGCTATTCAGAGGCGACAAGCTACTTTCCCTTTAGGACGCTGCATCCCGCTCGAACAAAGTGTACAGGGCCGGGAGCACAACGAGCGTCAACAGGGTCGCCGAGAGAATCCCGCCGATTACAACTGTTGCAAGTGGTCGCTGAACTTCAGCTCCTATTCCCGTGTTCAGTGCCATCGGGATAAACCCAAGGGCGGCAACGAGAGCGGTCATCAGGACCGGACGTAGCCGTTGGGAAGCGCCTTCCTTAACGGCTTCCATTACCGACATTCCCGACTCGCTCCTCAGTCGGTTGATCGCCGAAACCATCACCACTCCATTGAGCACCGCCACGCCCGATAGTGCAATGAAACCGACTCCCGCCGTGATGCTGAACGGCATTCCGCGAAGAGCCAGCGCGATGATGCCTCCAGTTACCGCGAGCGGCACTCCGGTGAATATCAGGGCGGCTTGCTTCATCGAGCCAAACGTAGAGAAGAGAAGCACGAAGATTAGTCCCAGCGCGACTGGGACGACGATGGTGAGGCGTTGAGAGGCTCTTTGAAGGTTCTCAAACTGCCCGCCCCAGGTCACGTAGTATCCCTCGTCAAGCTTAAGCTCCCCCTTCACTTTGCGTTGTGCTTCTGCAATGAAAGAGCCAAGGTCACGACCCCGAACGTTGAGCGTAACGACGACTCGCCGCTTACCCATTTCTCGGGAGATTTGGGCTGGAGCCACTCTGTCGCCAATAGTTGCCAAACTCGATAGAGGCACAGAGCCGCCCGTGGGGGTCTCAACTCGCAGTGACTTGATCGCTTCTGGATCGTTGCGGATGTCTTCGGGCAGTCGCACCGCAAGACCAAACCGACGATCTCCTTCCACAATCTGACCGACTTCTTCGCCTCCAAGAGCCACCGAAACAATGTGCTGGATGTCCGCAATGCTGACTCCCAGCCGGGCAATGGCCTCACGGTCAATGTCGATCTGGAACACCGGAACGTCATCCACTTGCTCAACCTCAATGTCCGTTGCTCCAGGAATCTCTCGCATCAGTGCTGCGATTTCATCGGCTTTTGATTTAATTTCAGCGAGGTTCTCCCCGAACACCTTGATCCCCACGTCCGCCTTTACGCCGGACACGATCTCCGCAAAACGGAGCTCGATTGGCTGGCTGAAGTTGTAGCCCTGCCCAGGGACTTGCTGAATCTTTGATTGAAGCTCCACGATGAGTTTTTCCTTGGTCATACCTGGTCGCCATTGCGCTTTCGGCATCAGCGTGAGGAAGCTATCGCTCAAGCTCAGTGGCATCGGGTCGGTTGCGATCTCTGGGGTGCCAGTTCGGGTCACGACCGTCAGCACCTCCGGGACCTCCAGAACCTTCTTCTCATAGGCCGTAACGAGTTTGAGCGTTTGCTCCATGTCAACCGTGCGAACGCGAATCGGCTGAATGACTAGCGACCCTTCATCGAGCTTCGGGACAAACTCCGACCCGATCCGCGTGAAGAGAAAGCCACTTCCAACCAAGAGAACCGAAGCTGCTCCAATCACCCAAGCTCTACGCTTGAGGGCAAAGGCGAGGGTTGGTGCATAGAGCCTCTCGAAGAACCCCAGAAGCCGACTATGCTTTTCCTGAGTATCTCGGCTCAAGAAGAGCGAGCAGAGCGTGGGAATCAGCGTGAGCGAGAGGATGAGCGCACCGACAAGCGCAAGAATGAACACAAGCGCCATCGGCCTGAACATCTTGCCCTCCACGCCTTCGAGCGCGAGAATCGGGATGAAGGTGGCGATAATGATCATCTCGCCAAACTGCGTCACCTTTCGAACTTCAGAAGTTGCCTGCTTGATCACTCCCGCAT